>Ga0164290_1000001_pt1 | contig 2191238 bp, 2199 predicted proteins | sample Micstemetagenome_FD_108782 | JGI IMG/M metagenome (GOLD analysis project Ga0164290, IMG submission 108782) | Contaminated culture microbial community from soil near Moab, Utah, USA - Microcoleus steenstrupii SON62 (Illumina Assembly) | ecosystem: Environmental > Terrestrial > Soil > Soil...
ACTCACGCGGCATGGCTGGATCAGGCTTGCGCCCATTGTCCAATATTCCCCACTGCTGCCTCCCGTAGGAGTCTGGGCCGTGTCTCAGTCCCAGTGTGGCTGATCATCCTCTCAGACCAGCTAAAGATCGTAGCCTTGGTGAGCCATTACCTCACCAACTAGCTAATCTTACGCGGGCCGATCTTCCGGCGATAAATCTTTCCCCCGAAGGGCTTATCCGGTATTAGCTCAAGTTTCCCTGAGTTATTCCGAACCAGAAGGCACGTTCCCACGTGTTACTCACCCGTCTGCCGCTCCGTATTGCTACGGCGCTCGACTTGCATGTGTTAAGCCTGCCGCCAGCGTTCGCTCTGAGCCAGGATCAAACTCTCAAGTTGAATGAGATCTTGATCGGCTTTGCTTTTGGTCACTACTTTTGACGAGTCCCAAGCACAAACAATCGCTTTCGCGATTGGATTGGCTTGATATCGAAACGTAGTTTCCGCCGAAGTCTCTTAATGACGTCCGCACCCACGAGTTTTCACCCGTAGAAGCGAGCCGTCCGCAAGGACTCCGCCGTCTACGTTTCTCTTTCTTCCGTTCCACAATTTCAAACAGCAGGGCCGAAACCCACCCTCCCCGCGGCCGGAGCCGAAAAAAGGGCCGTCAAAAGCCTCTCTTCCGGAAGGCCGGAAGCGACCGAGGTCGATTTGAAGCTTAAACGAGCGCAGTCGCGGCGAGGCGGCTGCGTTTCGTGAGGCGGGGTTATATGCGGGGCTTTACGCTAGTGTCAAGCAAGTTTGGCAGCAAAAAATGCGATTCTTCGCTTCCGAGCGCAGTGCTTAAACCCGCGCAATGTAAGGCTAATTCGTTATGGCAGGTACGTTGCGTCATCTTGGTGCCATCATGGTGGGGTGTTTGAAAGATTGATGCGCGATAAGCTGTCCGCGCATCTGGAATTCAGGCCTTCTACAGTGCCGTGACCAGCCCGGGGATCCAGGAGAGGGACACCCCAGGCCCGCCGCAAGGGGAGCAAGACGAAGCGTGGACCAGCGACGAGCGGCCGGCGAAGGGCTCGAGCCCCTGGCTGCGGAAATCGATCTCGGAAACGAGCCTCCGCTTGGCGTTGATGGCCATGACGAGGAGCCGATCGACCGTCGCGCCGTTTCGGTGCGCTGGCTCGCTGCGACCGTAATCACCGCCGTTTCCGGAGCAGGCCTCATGGGCGGCGCAGTGTATGCCGCGCTCGACGGCGACTATCGCTTCGCCGCAGCGCCGGAGGTTGTGCGTATCGCTGCGAAGTCCGGCAACGAACGCTCGATCAATCCGAACCGCAAAGGCGATCGCATCAACGTGTTGAGCGAAAACGTGCTTGCGCGTCAGGTGCTGCGCGTCTCGACCACCGTGCGTGTCGGCGAACGCGAGATCGTACGTGTGCGTCCGTTCGTGCGTGTCGCAACCAGTCTCGCGCTGTCGCCTTCTGCTGTTTCCGCGAACATCCCGGCCTTCAACCCCGTGAAACTCATGGGCGAAGACGACCAGACCGCCGAAGCCACGGATATCGAACCGACCGGCGAACTTTCGATCGTGATGCGCGACCTCGCACAGCTTCCCGCGAACGCCCGCGTTGCCGGCACTGCGCGCCTGGACGACGTGCTTATTCGCGTGCGCGAACATCTCGAAATGGCGGCAAACCCTTCGGCGCCGGCGCTTCCGATACAGGGCTTCACGCTCGGCAACGCGCTCGGCTATGCCGCAGAAGGAAGCGTGCGGGGCATTCTCGAGCCGCTACAGGCCATCGCCGAAAACATGATGGTCGTGCAGAAGACGACGGTCGAGACGAAAGGCGGCAACGACTGGACCGAAAGGACTGTCGTCGCGAAGCGAGGCGATACGCTTGCGTCGGTCCTGAAGGAACTCGGCACGCAGCCGGAACCCACGCGCGCCTTGATCGCCGCATTCAATCGGGGCCGGGACGGCGCCCTCAAGGAAGGCCTGCGCGTTCGCATCCTGATGACGCCGGCCCCGACCGGAGGCATCCAGCCGCTGCGCATCTCGATTTTCAACGACACCGCGCATGAAGGCACGGTCGCGCTTTCGGACGTCGGCCGCTACGTCTCGGTTGCCGAGCCGCGCGACATGCAGATCGCGAAGGCGGCGGGCGACGATGACGAAGAAGACGGCAAGATGCGCCTCTACAATGCGATCTACGAGACGGCGCTCCGCAACAACGTGCCCACGAACATCATCGAAGCGCTGATCAAGGTTTATTCCTTCGACGTTGACCTTCAGCGTCCCGTGAAGACGGGAGACTCCTTCGACATTCTCTATGCCGAAGACGAGAACGACCTGAAAGGCGAAGTCCAGTTCGCCTCGCTCAACCTCTCCGGCGAGACGCCGCGCCGCTACTATCGCTTTCACACCACCGACGATGGCGTGATCGACTATTACGACGAGTCTGGAAAGAGCGCGAAGAAGTTCCTGATGCGCAAGCCGCTCGCCGGCGGCGTATTCCGCTCCGGCTTCGGCATCCGCCGCCATCCGATCCTCGGTTATTCGCGCATGCATTCCGGCGTCGACTGGGCCGATGATACCGGCTCGCCGATCTATGCCGCGGGCAACGGCACCATCATTCACGCCGACTGGAGTTCGGGTTACGGCCGCCGCATCGAGATCCAGCACCTGAACGGTTACGTCACGACCTATTCGCACATGTCGGGATTCGCGCGCGGCATTCAGGAAGGCGTCAAGGTACGCCAGGGCCAGATCATCGGCTTTGTCGGCAACACCGGCCTCTCGACCGGGCCGCACCTGCACTATGAAGTCGCGATCAACGGCAACTATGTCGACCCGATGCGCATCAAGCTGCCGCAGGGCCGCGTCCTCGAGAACGATTTTCTCCGTGCATTCGAGCGTGAGCGCGAGCGCATCAACGGCATTCTCGGGCAGGGCGCGCCCGGCCGCGTCGCCAACGTCCGCTGATTATCTGAACGAAACTTCCGAACGCTTGCCGGCCGTTACCGCGATCTCGCGCTCGGTTCGCTTGTCGTCCTTGGTTATCGCCACGACGACATACTTTCCGGCATTCAGCGCGACGTTGACTTCAGCGTCGTAGTGCGTCCCGACCCATTTGCGCTTGCCGTTGATGTCGCGTTCGGCGCTGTAAATCTCGATCGTATTCCCTTGAGGCGCCTTGATCGCCGCGACACCCGCCTCGATGTTGAAGTTCGCGCGGGTCGTGTCGCCCGATTTCACTTCGACCGGGAACGTGCGCTTCGCATAGCCCACGCCAACCACCACTTCGTAGTGGCCCGCCGGCAGGTCGAACAGCGAAAGCTCGTCATAATGGGTCGCAACCCATTCCGCCTTCACGGTATCGCTCTTGGCGGGACGAAAAACCTCGACCGCGATGCCGGCTTCGACCTTGGGACCGCCTTCGGCATAGACCGCTCTGACCGCGAGTTTCCCGACATCGAGCGTCATCGAAACGTTGATGGAATCGCCCGCCGCAACGGAGAACGCCTTCTTCGTCTTCGACGCGCCCTTGGTGAGCGTAATCACATAGTCGCCTGCGGGCAGCACGAAACGCGGCACCGGCTCGTATTCGGTTGCGACGTACTTGCCGTCTGCCCCGTGAACCTCCCACGCCACGCGATCGGCCTTATCGCCGGAACCGGCAACGGAGCCTTCGCTCGTCACGTAACCCGCATCGAGCGATACATCCAGCTCGGCAAGCTTGCCCTTTTCGACCTTGACCGGAAATTCGCGCTTCACCTGGCGATAGGTGACTTCGACGATGTATTCGCCGGGCGGCACTTCGCCGATGCCGGGCGTGCCGTAAACGCTCGCAGCCAGTTCGCCCTTCTTTCCGTCGGCGCGAACCTTGAAGAAAATCCAGCCGACGCTGTTCTCGCCGGAAATCGGATCGCCGCCTTGCGCCAAACGAACGACGCCGCGGAAATTCCTCCCCTTCAACGTATCGGGCTCGGGCTCCGGTTTGGCGGGCGCCTGCGTTTGCACCTTCTCGCCCTGCACGGCCTGCACGGCCCTGCCGAGTGCGTTTTCCAGGCCCGATGCATTGCTCGCATCGAGATAGACGCCATTGGTCGCCCGCGCGATGCATTGCAACTGGCTCTTCGCAGCCGGGTCGGTGATGTTGAAGCCGATCACATGTGCGGTGAAATTCACGCCGGCCTTTTTCAGTTCGGCTGCAACGGCGCAGGGATTTGGCGAACAGGTTTCGATGCCGTCGGAAACGAGAATGACGGTCGCCTTGTTCTCGGTGGAACGGAGCGCCTGCGCGGCCGCGCGGAGCGAATCCGCCATCGGCGTCTTGCCTTTCGGATTGAGCGCGCGAACCGCGGAACGAATCCTGTCCGCATCGAAATCGCCGACCGGAACGACGAGTTCGATATCCTTGCAATCGCCCTTGGCGCGATGGCCATAAGCCATCAGACCGAGGCGGTCGGTGTTCTTCCATTTGGACAGAATGGAATCGACCGCCTTGCGTGCGGCCGTGATCTTGGTCTGTCCATCGACCTGCCCCCACATCGAGCCGGAGGCGTCGAGGATCAGGATGGCATCGCCGGTCTGCGCCGACGCAGCGCCCGCAAAGCCAAACACCGCAACAAAAAGCGAAAGAACAAAACGGCGCATTGTCATTCTCTCTCGGCCATTAGTTTGCGCTGCCGGAACCGGCGGTTCCGGTCAGCATGATTTCGCCGGGGTCGTCATTCCACGGCCGGAAAGCTAGCGCTTGCGGAATGCCGCAAGAATATCGTCGAGAAAATCGTCTGCGTTCTGCAATTTCGGACCGCTGACGACGAAAAAGATAATGCCCTGATCCGGGAGACAGCGGATCGCAGCGGTATTTTCCCCGTGATGCGCGAAGACCGTGAATTTCTTCGGGTCCACTTCACGAACACCCACGCGCCGCAGCGAGTCCTCGACGCGCTGCTTGCACGATTCCAGCGATATACGCGCTTCGATCCATTCCGTCGTTACTGCCGGTCCTGCAACTGCGGACTGGGCAAACAAGGCAACCGATCCGAACAGGATGGCAGCGAAAGTGTGTTTCATATCCGGCCCCGATTTTCGATGAACGCTGGGCCAAATCATAACCATGGAACGCCGCAAGACAACGCTACCCCTGGGCACATTTTCGTCATCAAAGCCGGGGGTTCCCCCGGCACGGCTGCTTCCGCCGGTTAAGCTTAGCGAAGTGCAAAATGGTTACGGCGGAAACCGGAGCGAAAAGAAAACGGCCGGGTAACTTCCCGGCCGCTTCCATTCTATCAGGCAGCGCGCCCGATAGCGCTCTTGCCGGACGTATCAAAAAGCAGCCGGTCTGCGCTCGCGCCGACCTTCACCTTCGTGCCGTCCTTGATCTCGCCGCCGAGCAGCTTCTCCGCGAGCGGGTCCTGCAACATCTTCTGGATCGCGCGCTTCAAGGGACGTGCGCCGAAAGCAGGATCGTAGCCCTTCTCCGCAAGCAGCGCGCGGGCTTCGGGCGAGAGCTCGATCTCGATCTTGTGCTCGTCCAAGAGCTTCTGAAGACGCGCCATCTGGATGTCGACGATCGCGCCCATCTGCTCCTTCTTGAGCCGGTGGAACAGAATGATCTCGTCCACACGGTTCAGGAATTCTGGACGGAAGCTTGCGCGCACGACGCTCATGACTTGCTCGCGCACCGAATCCACATCGTCCTTCTCGCCGAGCGCGACGAGGAATTCCGCGCCGAGGTTCGAGGTCATGACAATCAGCGCGTTCCGGAAATCGACCGTGCGGCCCTGCCCGTCGGTGAGACGGCCTTCATCGAGCACCTGGAGGAGCACGTTGAAGACATCGGGATGCGCCTTCTCGATCTCGTCGAACAGGATCACCTGATAGGGCCGGCGGCGCACCGCTTCGGTGAGCGAGCCGCCTTCCTCATAGCCGACATAGCCCGGAGGCGCGCCGATGAGACGCGCGACCGAATGCTTCTCCATGTACTCCGACATGTCGATGCGCTGGAGCGCGTTTTCGTCGTCGAACAGAAAGCGCGCGAGCGCCTTCGTAAGCTCGGTTTTGCCGACGCCGGTGGGGCCGAGGAATATGAACGAGCCGATCGGCCGGTTCGGATCCTGCAATCCCGCGCGGGCGCGGCGCACCGCGGTCGAAACCGCATGCACGGCTTCCGCCTGCCCGACCACGCGTTTCGCGATCTCGTCTTCCATACGCAAGAGTTTCTCGCGCTCGCCTTCGAGCATCCGGTCCACCGGCACGCCGGTCCAGCGCGAGACGACCTGCGCGACATGGTTCGGCGTCACCGCTTCTTCCACCATCGCGCTCTTGCTCTGCTCCTCGACTTCCGAAAGCTTCTTTTCGAGACCCGGAATGATCGAGTAGGTCAGTTCGCCCGCACGCTGGTATTCGCCCTTGCGCTGGGCGATCGCGAGTTCGTTTCGTGCGCTTTCAAGGTCGGCTTTCAGCTTCTGCGCAGAGCCGAGTTTTTCCTTCTCGCCCTGCCAGCGCGACGTCAAAGACGCCGACTGCTCCTCGAGCGAAGCGACTTCTTTCTCGATTTTCTTCAGCCGGTCTTTCGAAGCCGAGTCGGTTTCCTTCTTCAGTGCTTCCTGCTCGATCTTGAGTTGCATCAGGCGGCGGTCGACTTCGTCGAGTTCCTCGGGCTTGCTGTCGACCTGCATGCGCAGCCGCGCGGCCGCTTCGTCCATGAGATCGATGGCCTTGTCGGGCAGGAAGCGGTCGGTGATGTAGCGGTTCGACAACGAGGCTGCGGCGACCAGCGCCGAGTCGAGAATGCGAACGCCGTGATGGAGTTCGTATTTCTCCTTGATGCCGCGCAGGATCGAGACGGTGTCTTCCACCGTCGGCTCTCCGACGAACACGGGCTGGAAGCGCCGCGCAAGGGCTGCGTCCTTCTCGACATGCTTGCGGTATTCGTCGAGCGTGGTCGCGCCGACGCAATGCAGTTCGCCGCGCGCAAGCGCGGGCTTCAAGAGGTTCGAGGCATCCATCGCGCCGTCGGCTTTACCTGCGCCGACCAGCGTATGCATCTCGTCGATGAACAGAATGATCTCGCCGTTTGCGGCTGTGACCTCCTGCAAGACGCCTTTCAGACGCTCTTCGAATTCGCCGCGATATTTCGCGCCTGCAATGAGCGCGCCGAGATCGAGCGCGAGCAGCTTCTTTTCTTTCAGGCTCTCCGGCACGTCGCCGTTGACGATGCGAAGCGCAAGACCCTCGACGATCGCGGTCTTGCCGACGCCGGGCTCGCCTATCAGCACCGGGTTGTTCTTGGTCCGGCGCGAAAGCACCTGCACCGCGCGGCGGATTTCCTCCTCGCGGCCGATCACCGGATCGAGCTTACCGTTGCGCGCGGCCTCGGTGATGTCGCGGGCATAGCGCTTCAATGCGTCATAGGCGTTTTCTGCGGAAGCGGAGTCCGCCGTGCGGCCCTTGCGGATCTGTTCGATAGCGGCGTTGAGGTTCTGCGGCGTGAGTCCGCCGCGCGCGAGCAGCTTGCCGGCCTCGGTATCTTTTTCGAGGGTCAGCGCGAGCAGCAGGCGCTCGACGGTGACGAAGTTGTCGCCCGCCTTCTCCGCGGCCTTTTCAGCGGTCGCGAACACGCGCGCGAGGGCAGGCGTGAGATAAATCTGGCCGGCACCCGCGCCTTCCACTTTCGGCATCTTGCCGAGCGCGATTTCGACCGCCGCCAGTATGTCTTTTGCGTTGCCGCCCGCGCGGCCGATCAGGCCCGCGGCAAGACCTTCGGAATCGTCGAGCAACACCTTCAGAAGGTGTTCGGGCGCAAATTGCTGATGGCCTTCACGCAGAGCGAGCGACTGCGCCGACTGCACGAAGCCCCGGGCACGCTCGGTGTATTTTTCGAAGTTCATAGGCTTTCTCCTTCGGCCTGCCGCCTCTCGTCCCGCCTGGGCCCGGACGCGGCATCCGTACGATCAAATGGGGTCTGCCCGATGGGCGGAAAAGACCCCAAAAGTGAAAAATCGGGCTCCGTTAACGCTTGCCCGGCGGGGCCGGTTCGGGAGAAATGCCGCCATGAAAGCCGCAATGTCCGATCCCGCCCGCGTCGTCTCCCTGTACCGCTATCCCGTTAAGGGTCTCTCCGGCGAACTCCTCAAAAGCGTTTCGCTCGCGCCCGATGCGACCTTCCCGGCCGACCGCGCCTTCGCGATCGAGAACGGTCCCTCAGGCTTCGATCCGGCGGCACCAAGCTGGCAGCCCAAGATCAAGTTTCTGTGCCTGATGCGGAATGCGAAGCTCGCGGCGCTGGAAACAAACTACGACGACGCGAGCGGCACCTTGACCGTGATCAAGGACGGCATGCCCCTCGTCGAAGCGAGCCTGAAGACCGAAGCAGGCCGCGGCGCGATCGAATACTTCTTCGAGGAGTTCATGGGGCGCGAAGCGCGCGGGCCGGCAAAGGTGCTGGAGGCGCCCGGACACAGCTTCTCGGACGTCGCCGCCAAAGTCGCACACATCGTCAATCTCGAAACAGTCGAAGATCTCGCGCAGACGATCAACCGCGAGATTCACCCGCTACGCTTCCGCGCGAACATTTATCTCACCGGCTGGAAGCCGTGGTCCGAATTCGAACTGATCGGGAAAACGATCCGTGCCGGCGGCGCGGAACTGAAGATCACGAAACGCGTGGTGCGCTGTGCTGCGACCGAAGTAAATCCGGAAACCGCCGAGCGCGACATCGACATTCCCGAAGCGATCTGGCGCAAGACCGGAGAGACCGATCTCGGCGTCTATGCGCGGGTCGTCACAGCCGGAAAAATCTCGGCAGGCGATACAATCGAAATACTCGGCTGATTATTCGGCGGGATCGGGCTTTGCTTCGGCAGGCTGCGGCTGGCCGGTACCCTGCTCGCGGTTGTCGCCGCCTTCGTTGCGCGGACGATTGTTGAAACGGCCCCTGCCGCGATTGCGGTTGAAACGATTGCCGCCCTGTTCGTTATCGCCGCCCTGTTGCGGCGCGCCGCCGGTGATGAAAGCCGGCAATCCGTTTTCCGAAATATTCGGCTGCGGCATGTTCTGCGGCTGCGGACGCGGTACGTTCTGCTGCGGGGCTTCGCTCTGGTAGCTCGGCGGGCTCTGAAAACGCGAGTCGCTGTTATCGCTATCGTCGCCCTCGTCGTCGCCGTCGTTTTCCTGATCGCTGCGCTGGATCGGCTGCTGCTGATAGTTCGGATTGCTCTGCGCCATCTGCTGCTGCGCGGCTGCAATCAGGCGGAAGTAGTGTTCCGCGTGCTGGAGATAGCTCTCGGCGGAAACCGGATCGCCGCCGGATTGTGCGTCGCGTGCCAGCTGCAAATACTTTTCCGCGACGTGATGCGCGGTGCCGCGAATTTTTACATCGGGGCCGTTCGATTCATAAACGCGGGTCAGCGGATTATGCCCGCCTCCGCCGCGGCGGTTACGCCCGCGCATGCGCTTATGATTGTTATTGTGGTGCTGCTGTCCGTTTCTCATCGGAAACTTTCTCTCTTCTCGCGACGGTCAATCCGTCTTTCTCGGTTTGCCTTAAGACAAGCCGGACATATGGCCGGACGTGGCGACACGCCAAGCGATGTTGGTTTTGGTCATTCGACCGGAAATCTCGCGCTTAAAACGCGGATGTTTCGCCCTCGGCTCTGCGCGGAAGAACTCTTCGTCTCGCGCTTCGTTTGCTGATGCGTTGGACCCGGTCTTGGCGGCCGCTTGGCCAGCCCTGCTTTTGTGAGCCCTTGCTCTGAAAGCCTTACCGGGTCGAATCTGGAAACGACACTAGTGCCTCTTGCGATGCCTTCCAAGCGCTTTTTTGCCTCACCTTTTGACGTGGATAACGAGCGCGCGGGGAATACCGGCAAGGTCCTTTCGCGCAGGCCCCGCAACCGCGAGCCTCCCGGTCTTATGGATTAGGTCGCTGACCGCCGCTTCCTGACCTTGTCCCAGTTCGAGAACCGCTATGCCGGAGCCTGCGAGGCAATCGCGAAGCTGAACAGCGATGGCCCGATATGCGCCGAGCCCGTCAGGGCCCGCTTCCAGTGCAAGGCTCGGATCATGGTCGCGCACTTCGGGCGACAATAAGGCCAGCTCTTTCGACGCGATGTAAGGCGGATTGGAAACGATCAGATCGAAAGTTCCGCCAATCGCGCTCGCCCAGTCTCCGCACAGGCAGGAAACGCGGGATGCCAGCGAAAGGTTGCCGAAATTCTCGCGCGCCACGCGCAGCGCGGCTTCGCTTCGGTCGACCGCGATACCTTTTGCGTTCGGCAATTCGGAAAGAAGTGCTGCGAGAATCGCTCCCGTACCTGTGCCGAGATCGAGAACGGCAAGCGGCGCGCTCCTGTCGGCGATCAGATCGAGCGCGGCCTCGACAACCGTTTCGGTTTCTGGGCGCGGGACCAGCGTTTCCTCGCCAAGCGCGAAGCGCAGGCTCCAGAATTCCTTCTCGCCCACGATGCGCGCCACCGGCACGCCGGACAGACGGCGCGAAACCAGACGCTCGTAGACCTCGATCAGGCCCTCGTCGGCGGCCTCGTATTCGGAAGAAATGAGCCGGGCGGCGTCGAACTTCGCCGCATGGAGAAGCAGCAGGCGTGCATCCGCTGCCGCGCTCTCGATCTTCGCCGCCTCGAACTCCTCCGCCGCCCAACGGCGCAGATCGCCGAACGTGACGGAGCGCTCGGGTGCGGCATTCATGCCGAGAGCTTGCTCTCTTCGTCGGCGAGCAATGCCGCCTGATGTTCGGCCACGAGCGCGTCGACGATCTCGCCGAGCGCGATCCCTTCCATGATCTGCGGAAGCTTATGCAGCGTCAGGTTGATGCGGTGATCGGTGACACGCGCCTGCGGGAAATTATAGGTCCGGATTCTCTCTGAGCGATCGCCGGAGCCCACTTTGCTCTTGCGCTCGGCGGCACGCGAGGAATCGAGCCGCTGCCGCTCCATGTCGTAGAGCTTGGTTTTCAGAAGCGCCATGGCGCGGGCGCGGTTCTTGTGCTGCGAACGCTCGTCCTGCACGGCCACGACGATGCCGGTCGGCAGATGCGTGATACGAACTGCGGACTCGGTCTTATTCACGTGCTGACCGCCGGCGCCGGACGCACGGAATACGTCGGTCTTCAGATCCGCTTCGTTGATATCGATGTCGACATCTTCGGCTTCGGGCAGCACCGCGACCGTCGCCGCCGAGGTGTGGATCCGGCCCGACGCCTCGGTATCCGGCACGCGCTGCACCCGGTGCACGCCGGATTCGAACTTCAGTCTTGCAAATGCGCCCTTGCCGCGGATCGCAGCTATGATTTCCTTGTAGCCGCCGGCGGTGCCCTCGCTCATCGAGAGCACTTCGACCTTCCAGCCTTGCAGGCCCGCATAGCGCTCGTACATGCGGAAGAGATCGCCCGCGAACAGCGAGGCTTCGTCGCCGCCGGTGCCAGCGCGGACTTCTAGGATCGCATCGTGCGAATCCGCTTCGTCTTTCGGGATCAGCGCGAGCCGCAGCTTCTGTTCGAGTTCTTCAATCTTCCCTTGCAGTTCGCGCTTCTCATCAGCCGCGAGGCGCGCCATCTCGGGATCGTTTCCCGCGAGCAGCTGCTCGGCTCCGGCGAGGTCGTCCTGCGCCTGCTTCAACGCCTTCACATCTTCGATCACCGGCGAAAGCTCCGCATGCTCGCGCGAGAGTTTCACGAAGCTCTCGCCGCCAGCGCCTTTCGACAGCTCGGCCTCAAGCTCGGCATGACGTGCGATGAGCGCCTCCAGGCGCTGAATGGGCAGCATGATCGACCCTTAAACCGGAATTCCGGCTTCCTGCGCGAAGGCACGAAGCTTTTCGCGGCCGGAAGCGCCACCTTCCATCAGCGGCTCGATCGCTTTTGCCGCCGCACCGGCATCCAGCGCAAGCACCATGGCCTTCACCGGGCCGATCATCGCGGGCGACAGCGACAGCGAACGGAAGCCGAGCGCAATCAGCGCCATCGCCTCCAGGGGCTTCGCGGCAAGTTCGCCGCAAAGGGTGAACGGCTTGCCGTGCTTCTGGCATTTCTCCGCGATCAGTTTCAGCACGCGCAGGCCGGGCGGCGAAAGCGGATCGAAGCGGTTTGCAACCTGCGCGTTGCCGCGGTCGGCGGCGAACAGGAACTGGATCAGGTCGTTCGAGCCGACCGAAAGAAAATCCGCGCGCTCCAGAAGTTCGTCGAGCGCAAAAAGAAGCGACGGCACTTCCAGCATCGCGCCGACCATCACCTGATTGGGCAGCCGGTGACCGTGACGGCGCAGATAGGTCAGCTCCCGCTCAACCAGCGCGCGTGCGTTATCGAACTCTGTAACCACCGCCACCATCGGAAACATGATCCGCAGTTCGCGTCCGGCAGCCGCACGCAGCAATGCGCGCACCTGCGCCCGCAGCAAACCGGGCCGGTCGAGCGAGAGCCGAATCGCACGCCAGCCGAGCGCCGGGTTTTCTTCTTCGACCGAGCGCAGATAAGGCAGCACCTTATCGCCGCCGATGTCGAGCGTGCGAAAAGTAACCGGCTTGCCCTTCGCGGCATCCAGCACCGAACGGTAAAGCTGATACTGCTCGCTCGTGCGCGGCAGCGCCGCGGCGATCATGAACTGCAACTCGGTGCGGAACAGGCCGATGCCGTCCGCTCCGGCTTCCGCGAGATGCGGCAGATCCACGAGCAGGCCTGCGTTCATGTGAAGCGCGATCTTCACGCCATCCTTGGTGACCGCCTCGCGGTCGCGAAGCGCGGCGTACTGCGCCTGCCTGCGCGCACGTAGTTTCACTTTTTCTACATAGGCGCGTTCGAGATCCGGCGGCGGGCGCAATTGCACTTCGCCGGTTTCGCCATCGACGATGATGGCATCGCCCTGATCGGAAAGCGCGGTCGCATTCGCAATCTGGCCGACCGTCGGCACGCCGATCGCGCGCGCGACAATCGCGACATGGCTCGTCGGCGCGCCTTCTTCCAGCACGATGCCGCGCAGCCGGGTGCGGTCGTAATCCAAGAGCGCCGCCGGGCTCATGTTGCGCGCGACGAGGATCGCGTTGTCTGGAAGATTGCTCGTGCGCGCTTCCGCATCGGCGCCCGTGAGTTCGCGCATCAGGCGGTTCGCGAGATCGTCGAGATCGTGCAGGCGCTCGCGGATATAGGGATCGGTCTGGCGCAGCATGCGCGCGCGGGTATCGGACTGCACGCGCTCGACCGCAGCCTCGGCTGTGATGCCGGTCTGCACCGCTTCCTGGAGCTTCTTCATCCAGCCGCGGTCCTGCGCGAACATGCGATAGGCCTCGAGCACGTCGCGATGTTCGCCCGCGCGGGCCATGCCCTCGTCTTCGAGCATGACGTCAATGGAGGAGCGCAGCGTTTCCACCGCCGCATCGAGACGCGCAAGCTCCGCGGTGACGTCGTCCGCGATCACGTTCTGCACATGAATGCGCGGCTCGTGCAGCACGACGCGGCCCAAGCCGATGCCTTCGGCAAGCGCGAGGCCGTTGAGCTGAAGCGCACGACGCGCGGCGGGTTCGTGGCCGGGTGTCGCGAGCGCGGTCAGTTCGCCGGACGCGATCATCTCGGCGACCACCATCGCGGTCGTCTGTAGCGCTTCCACTTCTTCTTCGGAGTAGGTGCGCCGCGCGCGGTTCTGCACGACGAGCACGCCGAGCGTATTGCCGCCGCGCAGGATCGGAACGCCGAGGAAGGAGTTGTAAATTTCTTCGCCCGTCTCCGGCTTGTAGGCGTATGCGGGGTGATTCTGCGCGTTCGGCAGATTCAGAGGCTCGGCTTCTTTCGCGACGAGACCGACGAGACCTTCGCCGGCGCTCAGCACCGTGCGGTGAACCGCCTCGCGGTTAAGACCTTCCGTCGCGTAAAGCTCGAGCGTGCCGTCCACGCGGAGCACGTAAACAGAGCAGACCTCCGCCACCATGTTGGCGGCGATCAACACGACGATCTTGTCGAGACGCTCCTGCGCGCTGATCTGCTCCGCCATGGTTTCGCGGAGTCGTCTCAGCAAAACGCGCGGACCGCCGAGGGAGCCACGCATCTGGCCCTGCCCTTCGTCCGGGCGCCGCGCGGGCCCGGTGCTTGAGTAACGCCTATCTACGCGAAAGCGGAGCGCGAGCGCGCTAGCCGTCGAGTCCGTATACCGAATGCAAAGTGCGTACCGCAAGTTCGGTGTAGGCCGCGTCGATCAGGATGGAAATCTTGATCTCCGACGTGGAAATGACGCGGATATTGATGCCTTTCTCGGCGAGCGCACGGAAGGCGGTCGCGGCAACGCCGGCATGGCTGCGCATGCCCACGCCGATCACCGACACCTTCACGACATCGCCATAGCCTTCCATCGAGGCAAAGCCGATCCTGTCCTTGGCCTTGTCGATCGTCTGCTTGGCCTTTTCGAACTCCGCGACCGGAACGGTAAAGGTAATGTCGGTCTTCTTGCCGTCGGCCGATACGTTCTGCACGATCATATCGACGTTGATATGCGCCTCCGCGAGCGGCCCGAAGATCGCCGCGGCAACGCCGGGCTTGTCGGCTACCTCGCGCAACGCGATCTGCGCTTCGTCCTTCGAGAAGGCGATGCCGGTGACGACCTGATTTTCCACGATCTCCTCCTCGTCGCAGATCAACGTGCCGGGCGGACGGCCTTTGGCGTCCACCTGCGGCGCGTCGGGCGCATCGAAACTCGAGCGCACGAACAAACGCACTTTCTGTGTCATCGCAAGCTCGACCGAGCGAACCTGCAAAACCTTGGCGCCGAGCGACGCCATCTCCAGCATCTCTTCGAAAGCGACCGCTTCCAGGCGCTTTGCCTTCGGCACGATACGCGGATCGGTCGTATAGACTCCGTCCACGTCGGTATAGATGTCGCAGCGGTCCGCGTGGATCGCAGCCGCAACCGCGACCGCACTCGTATCCGAGCCGCCCCGGCCGAGCGTAGAGATGCGGCCGGTTTCCTTATTGATACCCTGGAAGCCCGCGATCACCGCAACTTCCTTGCGCTCCTTGAAGCGCTTGATGAGTTCTTCGCCGTTCAGGCCCTTGATGCGCGCGGCCCCGTGCGTGCCGTCGGTATAGAGCGGCAATTGCCAGCCCTGCCACGAGCGCGCGGTGATGCCCATGCCTTGCAGGACGATCGCCAAGAGGCCCGACGTCACCTGTTCGCCGCTCGCCACCACCGCGTCGTACTCGCGCGCGTCGTGCATCGGCGATGCCTCGCGGCACCAGGCCACGAGCTCGTTGGTCTTGCCCGACATCGCGGACACGACGACCGCGACCTCATGGCCGGCGTCGACCTCGCGCTTCACATGCCGCGCGACGTTCCGGATGCGCTCGATATCGGCGACGGACGTGCCGCCGAATTTCATGACCAGACGGGCCATCGTTTACTCTTGGACTGCTCTTGCTTCACGAAAGCGCCGGGACGAAACCTTCGCCCCGGCGGAAAAGGCGCGTATAGATACAGTCCGGGGCGACCCCCCGCAACGGCGGAAATGGCCTGAAATTCTGGAATTTCTCGATGCCAGAGGCGACAGCAAGAACCACCATCGACCCCGCGGAAGTTTCGCGCTTTGCCGCGATGGCAAAGGAATGGTGGGCGCCGAACGGCAAGATGGGCCCGCTGCATGCGCTGAACCCGGTGCGGATCGCCTTCATCAAGGATATCGCCTGCGACCTCTACGACCGCTCGCCGCGAAAGCTCGATTGCCTGAGCGGGCTTCGGATTCTCGACATCGGCTGCGGCGGCGGGATTCTCGCGGAACCGCTCGCGCGCCTTGGCGCCAGCGTGGTCGGCATCGATCCCGCAGCTGAAAACGTCGAAGTCGCAACACTTCATGCGGAACAGTCGGGACTTGCCATCGACTATCGCGCGACGACCGCGGAAGCGCTTGCCGATGCCGGCGAGAAATTCGACATCGTGATCGCGTCCGAAGTCGTCGAGCATGTCGCCGACGTTTCGCTTTTCGTCAGACGCGCGACTGAAATGCTGAGGCCCGGCGGCTTCATGGCGGTCACCACCATCAACCGCACGATGAAAAGCTTCGCACTCGCCATCGTCGGCGCGGAATACATCCTGCGCTGGCTTCCGGTCGGAACCCATACCTGGGACAAATTCGTGACGCCTGAGGAAATGCACGCTGCATTCGCTGCAAACGGAATGTCCGAGATCGACCGCGGCGGGATCATCTTCAATCCGCTCACCGGCGAATGGCGGCGCGGCAGCGACACCGACGTGAACTACATGATTGCGGCGAAGAAGCCGGGTTAGTTCTCGATGCCTGACTACAGCTGGCTCTGGATCGCCTTCACGATCGCCGCCGCACTTTCGCAGACCGCAAGGAACGCGCTCCAGCGCGGCCTGACCGCATCGGCGGGCACCGCCGGCGCAACGCATGTCCGTTTTCTTTTCGGTCTGCCGTTTTCGATCCTGTTTCTCGCCGGGATCGCGCTCGCGACGAAGTCCGCGCTGCCTGCGCCCGGACTGAACTTCTTTCTCTGGTGCGCGATGGGCGCGGTCTCGCAGATCTTCGCGACCGCCTTGATGCTGATGGCGATGCAGAACCGTTCTTTCGTCGTCGCCATCGCCTATATCAAGACCGAGCCGGTGCTGGTCGCGATCTTCGGTCTCGCCTTTCTCGGCGACGCTCTCAGCTGGCCGATCGCGGCTGCAATCGTGATTGCAACCGCAGGCGTGATTGCGATGTCGTGGACGCCCGGCATTGCCACCGCAAACTCCGCGAAGCCCGCAGCACTCGGCATCGTCGCGGGCGCTTTCTTCGCGCTTGCCGCGGTCGGCTTTCGCGGCGCGGTTACTTCGCTGCCCAATGCTTCGAGTGTGATTCTGCCTGCGGCCTACACGCTCGTCTGGGCACTCGCAATTCAGACTGCGTTGCTTTCGCTCTGGCTCGCCTTCTTCGACCGCAAGGTATTCGGCGCGATTCTAAAAGCGTGGAAGCCTTCGATTTCAGCCGGTTTCGTCGGCGCGCTCGCCTCGCAGTTCTGGTTCATGGCTTTTGCGCTGGCCACTGCCGCGAGCGTCCGCACGCTGGCACTCGTCGAGGTCCTGTTTGCGCAGATCGTTTCGCAGGGATTGTTTTCGCAGAAGACGACGAGGCGCGAAGCAGCCGGAATCCTGATGCTGATCGCAGGAATCGTGCTCCTGCTGTGGACGCATCCGAATTAGCCGGTCACACAAGTAAGCCTCATGCTTAGGAGGACTGCGAAGCAGTCCGTCTCGAAGCATGGTGATGATGCCATCCTTCGAGACGCCCGCTACGCGGGCTCCTCAGGATGAGGGAATTGCTAGTTCCTGTCGTCCGGCAGGACCGGCAGCGGATGGATGTCCACTTCGTCGTCGAGCAGCGACTTCACTTCGTCGGGCGATGCTTCGCCATAGATCGAGCGGCGTTCGATCTCTTCGTTGTGCATCTTGCGCGCCATTTCCGGAAACTTCTCGCCGACGTTCTCCGCGTTCTTCGTGACATGATCGCGAAGCTCGCGCAGCTTCTGGCGGAATTCCGACTCCTCCGGCGACATCATCGCGACCGGCGCCTTGTCTTCGCTCGGCTTCGTGCGGGCGCCTTTATCCGTGCGGTTCAGGCGCGGCGCCATGATCTTCTTTTCGACTTCCAGCGAACCGCAGACCGGGCACTCGACGAGCTTCTTCTTCCGCTGGAGGTCGTAGTCTCCCGACGAGCGGAACCAGCTCTCAAACCCGTGCCCGGCTTCGCAATGCAGATCGTATCGGATCACGACGCTTTTCCGACCAGATGAAGGTGGCTCTGCTCCTGCGCCGTGCCCGCAACTTCGAAGCGGCGGCCGTGTTCGAGCGAGGGAATGCGCGCACGCGCCCGTCCGACTTCCTCAACGTCGATCTCGGCAATCACGACCGACGGATCGACCCCGCCTTCCGCAAGCACGCGGCCCCACGGATCGACGATCAGGCTGTGGCCGAAAGTATCGCGGCCGTTCTCGTGGCGTCCGCCTTGGGCGGCGGCAAACACGAACGATCCGGTTTCGATCGCACGCGCACGCTGAAGCACATGCCAGTGCGCTTCGCCGGTCTGCTTCGTGAACGCGGCAGGCACGGCGAGGAAATGCGACCCCGCACTCGCAAGCGCTCGATAGAGCGACGGGAAACGAAGGTCGTAACAGATGGTAAGCCCGAGCCGTCCCCACGGCAGGTCCGCGGTCACCGCGATCTCGCCGGGCTTGTAGGTGTTCGACTCGCGATAGCTCTCGCCGCCGGCAAGCTGCACGTCGAAGAGATGGATCTTGTCATAGCGCGTGACGATCTCGCCGTCGCGGCCGATCAGGAAGCTACGGTTCGCGGCCTTGTCGTGCGACGCCTTGATCGCGAGCGATCCGATATGGAGATAGGTCTTCAGGTCGCGCGCAAGCTGGCGGAAAGCGGCAAGCGAACCGTCGCGCTCTTCCTCTTTCAGGCTCGCGAACAGCCCGTCGCGCCCCTGCTCCATGATGTTCGTCATCTCGGGCGTCTGGATATATTCCGCCCCGAGATCTTTCGCCTCGCGGATCAGCTTCGAAGCGCTCGCGATATTCGCCTCGACGGACTTGCCGGTGCGAAGCTGCACCAGGGCCGCCTTGAATTTCGTCTGTGTTCCGGTCACCGGAACCTCCTCCATCATGAACCGCGATAATATCGGGTTTCAGACCGGATCGACAACCCGCGTCAAAGTCAGCACATCGATGCGCACAGCACCTGCCCGCCGCAGCACGCGCGCACAGGCATTCGCGGTCGCGCCCGTGGTCAACACGTCGTCGATCAGAACGACCCGCTTGCCCTTCACTTTCGGGCGGGCGGATTTCACGATCGAGAACGCGCCATTCACGTTCTTCGCCCGCTCGTCGCGTGCAAGCCCGACCTGCGGCGGTGTCGCGCGCACGCGCTCCAGCGCATCATCGATCACGGAAATGCTTTTCCTGCGCGAGATCGCACGCGCAAGCTCGGCGGATTGATTGAAGCGGCGCTGAAACAGCCGCGTCCAGTGCAGCGGCACCGGGACGAGCGCGTCGGCTTCGTGCAGCAGTTCATCGCCGGCACGGATCATCCAGTTGGCGAAGGGTTTCACGAGATCGAGCCGGTCGCCGTATTTCAGAAGGTGAACGAGGTCGCGCGCGACGTCCGAGAAACGCATGACCGCCCGCGCGCGATCGAAAGCGGGCGGATCGGCGAAAGCCGCGGGCGAAACCAGCGGCATCCCGCTGTCATAGGCGAACGGCGTCCCCAGCCGCTCGCAATAGGGCCGCTCAATGAAGCCCGCTCCCTGCCAGCATTTCGCGCAAAGTCCGCCGCCTGCGCCTGCGGGCTTACGGCAAGCAAGGCAGACCGGCGGGAGGACGGTTTGAACGAAGGCGCGCCCGCTCGCCGCTAAAAATTGCGCGGCGGTGGCAATTGGCTGAAAAGCCCTCTCGGCGAGCGGCATGACAAAAAGGCTAGCGCTGATTTTCCTGCGATGCCACCTTGTCCGCGAATGAAGGTAATAGGCTCTTGCGCACACCTCACATCATCTTCGACCGCGCACTGCTGCATCGACGGCAAAAGCGTGCTGCCAATCTCGGTCCGGCTGCATTCTTACTCAACCGGGCAGAGGAAGATCTCGTCGATCGTATGAGCAGTATCACTCGAACATTCGAGCGGGTCGCGCTTGTAGATACGGTCTGCACGGAGCCACTCGAGAAATTTCTTTCCTCTCGCGGCGTGAAACAAATACATACTGTGCACATAGAGAACGAGACGGAATCACTTTTGTGCAAACCAGACACTCAATACGATCTGGTTATCTCCCTTCACTCGATGCAGTGGCTGAACGATCTTCCCGGCGTGCTTGCGCAGATCAAGAGGCTCCTGAAACCCGATGGCCTGCTGCTCGCTGCCATGATCGGCGGCGATACGCTGACCGAACTGCGCGATGCGCTGGCTTCCGCGGAGAGCGAGCTCGAAGGCGGAATTTCCCCGCGCGTCTCTCCCTTCGTCGAGGTGCGAACGCTCGGAAGCCTGCTTCAACGGGCAAACCTCGCGCTGCCGGTGACCGACATCGACCGCCTCACGGTGCGTTACAAAAATGCGCTCGCGCTCATGCACGACCTTCGCCGCATGGGCGCGACGAACGTGCTTATCGAGCGCAGCCGGAAGCCGCTCCGGCGCACGACACTCCTGCGCGCGGCCGAAATCTATCGCGAGCGCTACGCGGACGCCGACGGCCGTGTGCGCGCTACGTTCGAGATTTTATGGCTGTCGGGTTGGGCGCCGCACGAGAGCCAACAGCAACCCCTGAAGCCGGGAAGCGCGAAGGCGCGACTCGCTGATGCGCTCCGCGCCATCGAGGTTCCTGCCGGGGAGAAAACCGGCCCGAAAAAGAACTAGCTTCCGAGCGCCGTCGCGACCTTGCCGAACAGGTCGTCGCGCACCGTATCGCCGACCGCGATCACCGCGGTCAGGATCACGATGGAAATGCCGCCGGCGATCAAAGCATACTCGATCGCAGTCGCGCCGTTCTCGTTGCGGAAAAACGCACGAATGGTTTTGGTCAATTCTTTGGTCATTGCAGGCTCCTGCCTTTTCAACCGGGTACCGCGAGCAATTCGATCAGATGCGGGATCAAGGGTTCGTCCGCGGGCGGCATCGGATAATCGCGAAGCCGGTTCGGTCTGACCCAGGCGAGTTCTTGCCCCTCGAGCGCCTTCACTTCGCCTTCCCATCTCCGACAAACCCACAGCGGCATGAGCAGCTGGAATTGCGGATAGGTGTGGCTTGCGAAAGTCAGCGGCGCGAGACACGTCTCCTGCACGACGATTCCCAGTTCCTCCTTCAACTCTCGAATGAGAGTCACTTCCGGCCGCTCGCCCGGATCGACCTTCCCGCCGGGAAACTCCCAAAGCCCCGCCATATCTTTTCCGGCGGGACGTTGTGCGAGCAGCACCCGGCCGTCTGCGTCGATCAATGCGCAAGCGGCTACCAGTAACAATCTCACCTGATTTCCTGCAAAATGCCGTTAAGGAGAACGGTCAACGAAAACTTAAAATAAAGACTAGCTGCGGTAATCGCCGTTGATTGCGACATACTCTTTCGTGAGATCGCAGGTCAGCACGCGGTCGGTCCCCTTGCCCAATCCGAGTGCAACTTTCAGCGAAATCTCCGGCTTCTTCATCGCTTCCGAGACGGCCGCCTCGTCATAAGACGGATCGCGCGCGCCCTTGTGCGCAACGCGGATGCCGTTGAACCAGATCGAAAGCCTGTCGCGGTCGGCGGGCTCGCCGGCCTTGCCGACCGCCATGACCACGCGGCCCCAGTTCGCGTCTTCGCCGGCAATCGCGGTCTTCACTAGCGGCGAGTTCGCGATCGACATCGCGATCCTGCGCGCGGACTGCTTCGACTTCGCGCCTTCGACCGTGATCTCGACGAGCTTGCGCGCGCCTTCGCCGTCGCGGGCGACCTGCTCGGAGAGATTTGCGAGCACGCGCTGTAGCGCCTTGCGGAATTCCTTGAGCTTCGGATCCTGTGCCTTCTTGATCTTCGGCGCGCCGCGGTTCGCCGCAGCGCCAGTTGCGAACAAAAGCAGCGTGTCAGAGGTCGAAGTATCGCCGTCGATGGTGACGGCATTGAACGTATCCTCGACGCCGTCGCTCAAGAGCTTCTGCAACGCCTTGGGCGCGATCGGCGCGTCGGTGAAGACGAACGAAAGCATGGTCGCCATATCCGGCGCGATCATGCCCGCGCCCTTGGCGATGCCGCAGATCGTAACCGTCGCCTTACCGAGTTTCGCGGAGGCGGTCGCAGTCTTCGGGAATGTGTCGGTCGTCATGATCGCGCGAGCGGCATCGAGGAAGTGCCCCGGCTGCGCTTTGGCTACGATCCCCTCGAGTACGCCGTCGAATTTTTTCGCATCGAGCGGTTCGCCGATGACGCCGGTCGATGCGATGAAAACGCCGGACGCCTTGCAGCCGATGGCTTTCGCAGCAAGTTCGGTCGTGAAGCGGACCTGATCCTTGCCGTTCTTGCCGGTGAAGGCATTCGCGTTTCCGGAATTTACGACCAGACCGGAAGCTTCGCCGCGCTTGACCTGCTTCCTGCACCATTCGACCGGCGCGGACGGACACTTCGAGCGCGTGAACACGCCGGCGACCGCGGTACCCTTGTCGAATGTTGCAAGCAGAACGTCGGTGCGTCCCTTGTATTTGATGCCGGCCGAACCGGTGGCGAGACGCACGCCTTCGATCGCAGGCGGGTCGATGAATTCCTTGGGCGCTAGCGGGGATACGGTCGTGCTCATCTTCGTCCTCTTCGGGCCTTTATAGCATCATGGCCAGGAAATCGTGCCGGGACCCGATGCCGGGGTTACCCGGCATCGGCATTAAAAAAAAGCCCAAGCCGGATAAATCCGACTTGGGCCCGGCCATCGCAGAAATTCAAGACAGGAAAATTACTTCTTCTTCGGTTCGGCCTTGGCCGGAGCCTGCGGCGCTTCCTTCTTCAGAAGGTTCTCGATCTTGGCTTCGGCACGAACCTTCATGACGACTTCGGCCTGCGCTTTTCGCACGACGAACGCCTGCACCTGATCTTTCACATCCTCGAATTTCGGGACCGGCTTCATGCGCTTGTCCTCGACCTTGATGACGTGAAAACCGAACTGCGTCTTCACCGGCTGCGAAACCTGACCCTTGTTCAACTTGAACGCGGCATCCGAGAACTCGGCGACCATCTGGCCCTTGGTGAAGTATTCGAGATCCCCGCCGTTGGTTTTCGCCGAGGGATCGGTCGAAATTTCGCGGGCGAGCTTTTCGAAATCGGCGCCGCTCTTGAGCTTGGCGAGCACGTCCTGCGCTTCCTTCTCTGTCTTCACGAGAATGTGGCGCGCGCGAACCTCTTCTTCCGGCTGCGTTTTGGCGACCGACTCGTCATAGAGCTTCTTCATTTCCGCATCGGTCGAGGCTTTCTTCGCGAGATCGCCGAGCAGCGCTTCCATCAGCACCTTGTTCTTCGCGTAAGCCATGCGCTGTTCGAAATCGGACGCCGCATCGAGCTTCTGCTTGGCGGCAGCCTGCGCGAGCGCGGTGAGGTCGATCATGTAGGCGAGGAGCGCCTCCTTGCGGGCATTCGGCTCCTGCACCTGGAGGCTGGGGCCGACATCCGCTTCAGCGATGTCGAGATCGCTCTGACGAATTTCCACGCCGTTTACACGGGCGAGCACCGGGTCGTCTTTCTTCTGCGCGCCAGCGAACTGCGGTGCGCCGATCGTCAGCGCAACACCCAGAAAGAGCGCGAGCACGAGCGGAAATGCGGAAAGGCTGCGTTTCATCGGAATCCTCAAAAAAGCGGTGGCCGCCTGTGTCAGGCCAGCCGGGCCGGGATCGAATTTCGGGTTACTTCGTTAAGGGGCCGTCGGAGGAAGAATGAAAGCACCCTTTTTCGAACTAAGGCGGGCGGAAAGTGACGGAAGTGCGGTGCTCTGGCAAGACTTTGACCCTCCTTCGACCGCCCCATGCAATTGACAATGCCGGGACCCGTTCATATTTCTCCGGCAATCCCTTCCGATCATGAAAAAGCCTCTCGGCATCGTGATCCAGCGCCCAGGCGGTCGTGCAATAGACCGCTCGTGCCCCGCGGCCTGAAAACCGCCCGCGCGAACCTACTAAGGATGCTTTGTCGATGATCGGCTCGCTCGCCAGCAAGTTTTTCGGCTCCTCCAACGACCGGCGCATCAAGGGCTATGGCCCCCGCGTGAACGCAATCAACGCGCTGGAAGAAGAAGTAAAAAAACTCTCAGACGAACAGCTGCGCGCGCGCACCGACGAATTCCGGAAGCAAGTCGCAGACGGCACGCCGCTCGACGATCTGGTGGTTCCCGCATTTGCGACCGTCCGCGAAGCCGCCTGGCGCACGCTCGGTCAGCGCCATTTCGACGTGCAGCTGATCGGCGGCATGGTGCTGCATGAAGGCTCGATCGCCGAAATGAAGACCGGCGAAGGCAAGACGCTGGTCGCGACGCTTCCGGTCTATCTGAATGCGCTCGCAGGCAAGGGCGTGCACGTCGTCACCGTCAACGATTACCTCGCCACACGCGACTCCGAGTGGATGGGACAAATCTACAAATTCCTCGGCCTCACCGTCGGCGTGATCAAGCACGGCATCGACGACGAGGAGCGCAAGTCGGCTTATGCCTGCGATGTGACCTACGCCACCAACAACGAACTCGGCTTCGACTATCTGCGCGACAACATGAAGTACGAGTTGCCGCAGATGGTCCAGCGCGAGCACTTCTACGCGATCGTCGACGAAGTCGACTCGATCCTCGTCGATGAAGCCCGCACCCCGCTCATCATCTCCGGCCCGCTCGACGACCGTTCCGAGTTCTACAACACCATCGACGGCTACATCCCGAAGCTCGCTCCCGAAGATTATGAGCTGGACGAGAAGCAGCGCACGGTGACGCTCACCGAGTCCGGCATGGAGCGCATGGAGCAGATGCTGCGCGACGCAAAGCTCTTGAAGGCCGACTCGCTCTACGACATCGAGAATGTCTCGGTGGTCCATCACGTGAACCAGGGCCTCCGCGCCCACCGCCTGTTCACGCGCGACAAGGACTACATCGTGAAAGACGGCGAAGTCGTCATCATCGACGAGTTCACCGGCCGTATGATGCCGGGACGGCGCTATTCCGAAGGCCTGCATCAGGCGCTGGAAGCCAAAGAGCACGTCCAGATTCAGCCCGAAAACCAGACGCTCGCCTCGATCACCTTCCAGAACTATTTCCGCCTGTACAAGAAGCTCGCGGGCATGACCGGCACCGCCTCGACCGAAGCCGACGAATTCCAGGATATCTACAAGCTCGAAGTGGTCGAAGTGCCGACCAACGTCACGATCGCGCGCGCCGACGAGCATGACGAGGTCTACCGGACTGCGGACGAGAAATATAAAGCGATCATCGACACCATCGATGACTGCAAGACGCGCGGCCAGCCGATCCTCGTCGGCACCACCTCGATCGAAAAATCCGAACAGCTTGCGGCAGCGCTGAAGGCCAAAGGCTTCAAACAGAAAAATTTCGACGACGCAGACGCCTTCCGCCAGCTTTACGACGGTGACCAGAAGACTTCGCAGGAAAAAGTCTTTGCGGTTCTGAACGCGCGTTACCACGAGCAGGAAGCGCAGATCATCGCGCAGGCCGGCATTCCCGGTGCCGTCACGATTGCGACCAACATGGCGGGCCGCGGCACCGACATTCAGCTCGGCGGCAACGCCGATATGCGCATCAAGCAGGAACTCGGCGACATGGAGCCGGGCGAGCAACGCAAGCAGGCCGAGCAGAAAATCCGCGACGAGATCGCGCGCCTGAAGCAGGTCGCGCTCGGCGCCGGCGGCCTCTACGTGATCGGCACCGAGCGGCACGAGAGCCGCCGCATCGACAACCAGTTGCGCGGCCGCTCAGGCCGTCAGGGCGATCCCGGCCGCTCCAAGTTCTATCTTTCGCTCGAAGACGATCTCATGCGCATCTTCGGCTCGAGCAATCTCGGCGGTATGCTGACCAAGCTCGGCCTCCAGGAAGGGGAAGCCATCGTCCATCCTTGGATCAACAAGGCCCTCGAAAAGGCGCAGCAGAAGGTCGAAGCCCGCAACTTCGATATCCGCAAGAACCTCCTGAAATACGACGACGTTTCGAACGACCAGCGCAAGGTGATCTTCGAACAGCGCATCGATCTCATGCGCGAGGAGGACGTCTCCGAAACGATCGCCGATATGCGTCAGGTGGTGATCGAGGAAATGGTCGCTCGTCACATTCCGCCGAATGCCTATGCGGAGCAGTGGGATATCGAAGGCCTCGAGCGCGAGGTCGCCGAAGGCCTCGGGCTGAAGCTCCCGGTTCAGGAATGGGCGAAAGAAGAAGGCATCGCCGACGACGAAGTGCGCGAGCGCATCGTTCGCGCCGCCGACGAGGTCATGGCGGGCAAGGTCGCCAAGTACGGCGCCGAGCTTATGCGCTACGTCGAGAAATCCGTGCTGATGCAGACGCTGGATCATCTCTGGCGCGAGCATCTCGTCATGCTCGAGCATCTGCGGCAGGTGATCGGCCTCCGCGGCTTCGCGCAGCGCGACCCGCTCAACGAATACAAGTCCGAAGCGTTCACGCTGTTCGAGGCGCTGCTCGCCCGGCTTCGCCAAGCGGTGTCCGCGCAATTGCTCAATATCGAAATTCAGGAACGCCCGCCGGAGCAGCAGCTTCCGGACATGCAGGCGAGCCACATCAATCCCGACACCGGCGATAACGAAATGACGCAGCCGAGGCTGACTTCCGGCGCGCAGCCGAAAGGCGACCGCAACTCGCAGAACCCGAGCGATTGGGGCAAAGTGGGCAGGAACGAACCCTGCCCCTGCGGCTCCGGCAAGAAGTACAAGAACTGCCACGGCCGCTTCGCGTAACGCGCGGGACAGGCAGAAATAAAAAAGCACCGCAAACCAAGTCGGCTATAGCCGACTTGGTCAACTCATATCCGATCTCGGGCAAACCCGAGATCGAGTGCGGCGCTTTTTTCTTATCCGGATTTCGCGCTATCGCGTGAAGGAATTGAGGCGGTCGTTATCCTCGGGCCGCTGCTGAAAGCTGCTCAAAGAAGGCGGCTGGCGCTGCGGCTGCGGCTGAACCTGCTGCGGCGTCTGCTTCTTGGCCTGCTTGACCGGGCTTTTCTGCTGCTTCTTCACGACCGGCGCGCGGCGCGGCGTGTCGTCTTCTTCATCGTCGTCCGCCGCCTGCTGTTGCTGCACGGAGCTCGGCGGCACGCGGCCAGCAAACGCCGGGTTGCTGCCGCCGTCGTTTCTGTAGCGTACCGGCGCAGCAGGGATATTGCGCATCAGAAGCGCGGTGATGTCGTTGCCTTCGCTGTTGTGGCGGTGCTGGATCAGCTGCGCGATCTCGGGCTGGAGATGATAGGCCGGGCAGACCTTCGCCGGATCGAACGGCTTCATCGGGTCGTTCGGCACCGCGTTGAAGATGTAGCGCCTGGCGCAGACATCGATCTTCGGCTCCTGCCGCGTCACTTCGAAATGGTCCGAGCCCTCTTTCAGCATGCGCCAGAACGGAACGTTCGGATTGTTGCGGTGACGTGCGAGGTTCGCGGCGGTCATCCGGAACGGAAATGCCTGCACCTGGAATGCGAGCTGCCCGCCGTCGAAGGCTTCGCGCGCTAGCGCGAAGATTTCCGAAATCTGTTCGTCGGTCATGGCGTAGCAGCCTGAAGACGAGCAATCGCCGTGGACCATCAGATGCGCGCCGGTGCGGTTATGCGCGCGGTCGAAATCGTTCGGGAAGCCGAGATTGAACGCGAGGTGATAGCTGGAATGCGGGTTCATCTGCTCGGGGCGGATGAAATAGAAACCTTCCGGCGCCTGGCGGTCGCCCGTCTTGACCTTGGGACCGAGTTCGCCGGACCATTTGCAAATCCCAAACTTCTTCAGAAGCTCGTAATTGCCCGCGGTCGTCTTCTTCCAGATCTCGAGCTCGGACTCTTCCTTGTAGATGCGAAGCAGAATGGGCGACTCTTTCGCCATTCCTTTTTCCTGCATCAGGGACATGGTCTGCGGCGAGATCGGGCGCAGGTGTTTCTTGTTGCTGTCCGGGCCGAAAGAGAAATTCTCGGCGCTGCATCCCGCGAGCACGAGCGCGCAGACGGCCGTTGCCGCCGCGAACCGAACCGATGCTCCTGGACGAAAGCGCAACGAATAACTCCCGAGAATGCGCGTAAAAGTGCTCTTCGCCATTGCGTAATGCGTTACCCTTGACGGCAAGTTACCGCAACCGCGGTTCCCGCAGAGGGTAAATGCGCATACGCACAAGCTGTTGAAAAATCAGAGATTTCTACCGATGGCCAGGAACTTCTCGGCCCGGTGCTTCCTGATTTGCTCGCGCGAAAGGCCATTGAACCCCGCCAAAGCAGTCTGAATAGCCTTACCTGTTGCCGAAATCGTGGCGTCGGGATGGCGGTGAGCGCCGCCTGCTGGCTCCGCGATGATGTCATCCACGACCCCGAACCTGAGCAGGTCCTGAGCGGTGATCTTCATATTGGTCGCCGCGTCCTGTGCCTTGGTGGTGTCCCGCCACAGAATCGAGGCGGCACCTTCGGGCGAGATCACGCTGTAGATCGAGTGCTCGAGCATCAGCACCTTGTTTGCGGTCGCAATGGCAATGGCGCCGCCTGAGCCGCCTTCGCCGATTATGACCGAGACATTCGCTACGCCGAGCGCGAGGCCCGCGTCGGTCGAGCGGGCAATGGCCTCTGCCTGCCCGCGCTCCTCGGCATCGATCCCCGGATAGGCGCCGGCCGTATCGACCAGCGTCACCACCGGGACCTCGAAACGGTCGGCCAGTTCCATGAGCCGCACCGCCTTGCGATAGCCCTCCGGCCTCGCCATGCCGAAATTGTGCATGATGCGCGCCTCGGTGGTCGACCCCTTTTCGTGGCCGATCACGCACACGCTCTGGCCGGCGAAGCGGGCGAAGCCGCCGATGATCGCATGGTCGTCGCCGAACTTGCGGTCGCCCGCGAGCGGCGTGAATTCCTCGAACAGCTTGGCGATATAGTCGGAGAAATGCGGACGCTGCGGGTGGCGCGCGACCTGCGTTTTCTGCCACGGCGTCAGATTCTCATAGATCTCGGAAAGCGCGAGTTCCGACTTCGCCTCCAGCCGGGCGACGTCTTCGGCAATCGCGACCGCTTCGCCGCTTGCTGCAAGCGCGCGGAATTCCTCGATCTTTGCTTCGAGTTCGGCGACCGGTTTTTCGAAATCGAGATAAGTGCGCATCACGGCTCAAGGCTTCGAGGCCTCTCGCCCCGTAAAACGGGCGGAAGCTGCATGGCGACCCCCATCAAGTCAAGCGACGCAGCGGAATGAGGGTTATTTCTCCGCCATTGGGTGCAGATCGCGCACCATGTTCTTGAGGCGTTCGTCCAGAACATGGGTGTAGATCTGCGTCGTCGAAATGTCGGCATGCCCCAGAAGCGCCTGCACGACCCTGAGATCCGCGCCGTTCGCAAGCAGATGGCTTGCGAAAGCATGACGCAGAACGTGCGGGCTGATCTTCGAAGGCGCGATCCCGGCGCTCACCGCAAGCGCCTTCAGTTCGCGGGCGACGTGCTGGCGGGTGACATGCCCGCTCTCGCCGAACGAAGGGAACAGCCAGCGCTGCCCGGATGCCTTTACCGCTTCGCCGCAGGCATCGAGATAGGCCTTCATCGCGCGCTTCGCCGCGTCCCCGATCGGCACGAGCCGCTCCTTGTTGCCCTTGCCGCGCACGATGATCGCATCGTTCTTCGTCCGCGCCGCCGTCACGGGCAACGAAATCAATTCGGAAATGCGAAGACCCGACGCATAGAGAAGTTCGAGGAGTGCCGCGAGCCGCAATGCACGCAGGCGCCGCGCGCGGGCCTCCTTCGTATCGCCGCCTTGTGCCGCCTGTTCGTGCGCAGCCGCTAGCAGCTTCGTCACTTCCTCGACCGTCATGACCTTCGGCAGCGGCCGCCCGCGCCGCGGTCCTTCGAGCACGGCGGCAGGATCGTCGGCGCGCTTGCCTTCGGTATAGAGAAAACGGTGCAGCTGCCGGATCGCGGACAATTTGCGCGCGACCGAAGCCGCCGCAAGTTCGCGCTTGGCAAGCACTGAGAGATAATCCCGGATCGTTTGCGTGCCCGCTTTGATGAAGTCGCTTTTCCTGCCGGAAAGAAATTCGGCGTAGCCGTCAAGATCGCGGCGATAGGCGTCGAGCGTATTCCTGCTCGCATTGCGTTCGGTCGCGATCATGTCGAGAAACAGATCGCGCAGATCGCCCTTAGCGGCTTTTGCTTTTGCGTTCATCCGGCCGAATTGCCCCGTGGCACGGCTTCCCGGTCTGTGTAGCAGGATATTTTACAGGCCATCGGGGAACCGCCATATCTGATGCTACAGGAAGATGAACATGGCCTCACCGCCGCCGATAGCGCTGCACCCGCAGTCCGAAACGTTCCGCAGACGTCTCGGCCGGCGCTCCATCGTGCTCGTGGGCATGCCGGGCTCGGGCAAAAGCTCGATCGGCCGCAGGCTTGGCCAGCGCCTCGGTCTCGATTTCTCGGATGCCGACGCAGAGATCGAGCAAGCCGCCAACATGACGATTCCGGAGATTTTCCAGAGCCGGGGCGAAGCAGAATTCCGCAAGGGCGAGCAGAAGGTGATCGCTCGCCTTCTCGACGCCGGCCCGCAAGTGATCGCGACCGGCGGCGGCGCCTTCATGAACGCCGATACCCGCGGGCGCATCCGGGAAAAGGGCATCTCGATCTGGCTGAAAGCCGATGTCGACACGTTGCTGAAGCGCGTGAAGCGCAAGACCAACCGCCCGCTGCTGCAAAACCCTGATCCGGAAGGAACGCTGCGCAATCTCCTGGCCGCACGCGAGCCGGTCTATTCCGAAGCGGACCTCACCATCGTCTCCTGCGAAGTGCCGCACGAAGAAGTGGTTGAGGCAATCGTGAATTTGCTCGATACCTCGTTGCCCCAATAGCGAACCGCAATCATGCCCGCCGCCGAGAAAAACAACACGAAACCGAAAATCGAAATCGTCAAGGTCAAGCTCGGCAAGCGCAGCTATGACATCGTCATCGGCGAGAACCTGCTTGCCGACGCAGGCAAGCGGATTGCGAAGTTACGGCCCGGCATCGCGGCCGCGATCGTGACCGATGGCAACGTCGCGCATCATCATCTCGCAACGCTCGAGCGCTCGCTCGATGCCGCGAAGATTTCCTATCGCAGCGTGCTGCTCTCCGCCGGCGAAGGCACCAAGAACTACAGCAATCTGGAGACCGTGGCGGAGGCAATCATTCAATCGCGCATCGAGCGCGGCGACCTTGTGATCGCGCTCGGCGGCGGCGTGATCGGCGATCTCGCGGGCTTCGCCGCTTCCGTCGTGCGGCGCGGCGTGGACTTCGTACAGATCCCGACAACGCTTCTCGCGCAGGTCGATAGTTCCGTCGGCGGCAAGACCGGAATCAACTCGCCGCAAGGCAAGAACCTGATCGGCGCGTTCCACCAGCCCGCGCTCGTGCTCGCGGACCTGAGTACCCTCGACACGTTGCCTGCGCGCGAATTCCGCGCGGGCTATGCCGAGGTCGCGAAATACGGCCTCATCAACGACGCCAAATTTTTCGACTGGCTGGAAAAGAACTGGCGCGGCGTTTTCGCAGGCGGCGCGGCGCGGGCGAAAGCCGTTGCGACAAGCTGCAAGGCGAAAGCCGCAATCGTCGCCCGCGACGAGCGCGAAAGCGGCGAGCGTGCGCTTCTCAATCTCGGTCATACCTTCGGCCATGCGCTCGAAGCCGCGACCGGCTATTCGGATCGCCTGCTCCATGGCGAAGGTGTCGCGCTCGGCATGGTGCTCGCGTTCAAGCTCTCCGTGAAGCTGAAACTCTGCAAGCCCGCGGACGTGACCCGCGTCGTCAAGCATCTCGAGGGCGCCGGCCTGCCGGTGCGGCTCTCGCAGATTCCCGGCTCGCTCCCCGGACCCGATGGCCTGTTGTCGCTGATGGCGCAGGACAAGAAGGTTGTGCGCGGCAAACTCGTGTTCATTCTCGCCAAAGGTATCGGCAAGGCGTTCATCGCAAAGAACGTCGATACGAAGGTCGTGCGCGAAGTTTTGAAGGACGCGCTGGCGGAGTAACTATTCCCCCGGCGCCTTCGGCACGATCGCGAGCGCGTGCAGGCCCGCGCTCATTTCGTGATTGAGCAGGTCGTTGACCATGCGGTGCCGGTCCAGCCGGCTCTTGCCCTGAAACGCTTCCGCGGTGACGAGCACGCGCACATGCGTCACCTTGCCGGGGATCGCGCCGGCGTGGCCGACATGCATCCCGCTTTCGTCGATCACCTCGATCGATTCCGGCTTCAGGGCTGCCGTCAAACGTTCGCGAATGCGGTCTATGGTTTTGTCCGGTTTGGTCATGGCTGCGCCGCATAAGACGCTATGGTCTTTCCGTCAACGATAGGACAACACACTTCCGTTACCCTCGCGAGGAACGTTGCTTGTGCGCCCGCGGCGCAATCGCCATATACTCGTCACATGAAATTCGACTCGCCCCTCTTCGACAAAATCCGCATCAAGCCGATCGAGCGGAACAAGAAGCAGAAGCTCAAAGCGGAGAGCCCTGCCTGCGACTGGCATGGCTGCAAGGAGCCCGGCACGCACAAGGCGCCGAAGGGCCGCGACCGCGAGGGCGAGTTCTGGAATTACTGCATCGGCCACGTCCGCGAATACAACGCGAACTACAACTACTTCTCGGGAATGAAGGACGACGCGGTCCAGAAGTACCAGAAGGACGCCCTGACCGGCCACCGCCCGACCTGGAAGATGGGCCAGAACGGCGGCGAGAAGAAACGCGGCAAGAAAAGCGGCAATCCAGGCTTCACCGGCGAGAGCTGGAACGACCCGTTCCGTATTTTTGGCGGCGCCACGGCCACCGCCTCGGCCGTTGAAGCCCCCGAAAGCCGCATGATCCGGAACGCGGAGCGCAAGGCCTTCGATACCCTCGGCCTGGACATCGACGCGACCGCCGAGACCCTGAAGGCCCGCTACAAGGAACTGGTCAAAAGGCACCACCCCGACGCCAATGGGGGCGACCGCTCCAGCGAGGACCGCTTCAGGGCAGTCGTGCAGGCCTACAACTACCTAAAGGCCCAGGGTTTCTGCTAAGGCTATCCTTAGGTCTATGGCGACCCGGCTACCGGCCGGAAATCCCAGAAATCGGCCCTATCTTTGCAAGGCACGAGCCGCCTAACGGCGAGAAAAAGCATGACTGCGAACACTGAACTGGCCCCGCTCCCGGACATGAAGGTCTCCGTCCGGCAGGTATTCGGCATCGACAGCAATATGGAGGTGCCGGCCTACTCGGAGCCGGAATCCCACGTTCCCGACACCGATCCGGACTACGTCTTCGACCGCGACACCACGCTCGCGATCCTCGCAGGCTTCGCGCATAACCGCCGCGTGCTCGTCTCCGGCTATCACGGCACCGGCAAATCGACGCATATCGAACAGGTCGCGGCGCGCCTGAACTGGCCTTGCGTCCGCGTGAACCTGGATAGCCACATCAGCCGTATCGATCTCGTCGGCAAAGACGCGATCGTGTTGCAGGAAGGACGTCAGGTGACGGAATTCCGCGACGGCATTCTGCCCTGGGCGCTCCAGCGCAACGTAGCCCTCGTGTTCGACGAATACGACGCCGGCCGGCCGGACGTGATGTTCGTGATCCAGCGCGTGCTGGAAGTCTCGGGTCGTCTCACGCTGCTCGACCAGAACAAGGTGATCCGCCCTCACCCGGCGTTCCGTCTCTTCGCGACGGCAAACACCGTGGGCCTCGGCGACACCACCGGCCTCTATCACGGCACACAGCAGATCAACCAGGGCCAGATGGACCGCTGGTCGATCGTGACCACGCTGAACTATCTGCCGCACGACAAGGAAGTGGAGATCGTGCTCTCGAAGGCGCACCACTACCGCACGCCCGAAGGCAAGGACACGGTTTCCAAGATGGTCCGCGTCGCCGATCTGACGCGGCAGGCTTTCATCAACGGCGATCTTTCGACCGTGATGAGCCCGCGTACCGTGATCACCTGGGCGGAGAACGCGCAGATTTTCGGCGATATCGGTTACGCGCTGCGCGTCACCTTCATCAACAAGTGCGACGAACTCGAGCGGCCCGTCGTCGCCGAGTTCTATCAGCGCAGCTTCGGAAAAGAATTGCCTGAGTCCACGGTGAACGTCGCGTTGTCGTGACGGCGGTCGAGCATGTCGACACCCCCGAAGGGTAAAAGCACAGAGTCCCCGACCGAGCCGTTCAAGCGCGCGGTCGCGACGACCTTGCGCGCGATCTCGGGTAAGCCCGAGCTTGAAGTGAACTACGCCGCCGAGAAGCCCGCGCTCAACCAGGAGCGCGCGCGTCTGCCGGAGCCGCCGCGGAGAATGTCGAAGGCCGACGCCGCAATCCTGCGCGGGCACGCCGATTCGATGGCGCTCCGCCTCGCCATGCACAATCCCGCGATCCACAAGAAGATGCTGCCGCAGGGCGAGAATGCGCGCTCGGTGTTCGAGGCGGTCGAGCAGGCGCGCGTCGAAGCGATCGGCTCGCGCAGGATGTCAGGCATCGCGCAGAACCTGACCGCAATGCTCGAAGACCGCTACCACCGCGGCCAGTACGAAGAGATTTCCGACCGCGCCGACGCGCCGCTCGAAGATGCGCTCGCGATGCTGGTCCGCGAACGCCTCACCGGGCAGAAGCCGCCTGCGGGCGCAAAGAAGGTCGTCGATCTGTGGCGCGACTTCATCGAGAAGCGCGCCGACCGCGATCTCGACCGTCTCGCCGAGGAAATTCACGACCAGCGCGGATTCGCGGAAGCGATCCACGATCTCCTGACTTCGCTCGATATGGGCGAAGACCGCTCGAACGAACAGGACGAGGACGATCAGGACGAGGAAGACGGCAGCGGCCAGGACGATTCCTCGAACGATCAGGGCGCGGCCGAGCAGGACGACTCCAGCGAACAATCCGCACAGGAAGACGCCGAGCTTTCGAGCGAGGACCAGCCGGACCAGGCGGCGGAATCCGACGAAGCGCCGCCCGCCGACCGCCCGGACGACATGGACACAGGCGACTCGGAAGAAGCAGGCGAGCCCTGGCGGCCGAAGCATCCGCTTTCGAACGAACCGCGGGGGCCGGACTACCGCGCCTATACCAACAAATTCGACGAGACCGTAGGCGCGGAAGAACTCTGCGATGCCGAGGAGCTCTCGCGGCTGCGCTCCTATCTCGATAAACAAATTCAGCACCTTCAGGGCGTGGTCGCACGGCTCGCGAACCGCTTGCAGCGCCGCCTGATGGCGCAGCAGAACCGCGCCTGGGACTTCGATCTCGAGGAAGGCATGCTCGATCCCGCGCGGCTTTCGCGCGTCGTCACCGATCCCTATCAGCCGCTTTCCTTCAAGAACGAGCGCGACACCGATTTCCGCGACACCGTGGTGACGCTCCTGCTCGACAACTCCGGCTCGATGCGCGGCCGCCCGATCACGGTCGCGGCGACCTGCGCCGACATTCTCGCGCGCACGCTCGAGCGTTGCGGCGTGAAGGTGGAAATTCTCGGCTTCACCACACGCGCGTGGAAGGGCGGGCAGTCGCGCGAGGCGTGGCTTGCCGCGAACAAGCCGCAGTCGCCGGGTCGCCTCAACGATCTTCGCCACATCATCTACAAGTCGGCTGACGCGCCGTGGCGGCGCGCGCGCAAGAACCTCGGCCTGATGATGCGCGAAGGCCTCTTGAAGGAAAACATCGACGGCGAGGCGCTGGACTGGGCGCACAAACGGCTGCTCGCGCGCCCCGAACAGCGCAAGATTCTTATGATGATTTCCGACGGCGCGCCGGTGGACGATTCCACGCTTTCCGTGAACCCCGGCAACTATCTCGAGCGGCACCTGCGCTGGATCATCGAGGAAATCGAAACCCGTTCGCCGGTCGAACTGATCGCGATCGGCATCGGCCACGACGTCACGCGCTATTATCGCCGCGCTGTGACCATCGTGGACGCCGAAGAACTCGGCGGCGCCATGACCGAGAAGCTCGCCGAGCTGTTCGAAGAAAAGGCGCCGGCACCCTCGCGCGGCAAGCGCCGCCTGCACTGATGAAGCATTCTCTCCGCTGGATTGCTGTGTCTGCGCTTTTGCTGGGGGCAGGCGCGGCGCCCGCGCAGCAGAAACATCCCTTTGCTTCAGCGCCGGTCGCGATCGAGGCGCGCGACATTCCAGCGTTCAGCCCGAGAGACCCGGGCCAGCGCCGCTTCGGCGAACTCGAATATATCGGCGGCGCGGTCCTTTCCTCGAAAGAGAAACATTTCGGGGGAATTTCCGGCCTGCACATCCTCCCGGACGGGCGGCGCTTCATCGCGCATTCGGATCGCGGCAACTGGTTTCGCGGCAACTTCACATTTGAGGGCGACCGCATCACCGGAATCCAGAACGCCGAAATGACGCCGATGCGCGGGCCCCGCGGGCGGCTCTCGGCGAGCCGCTGGTTCGACACCGAAGCGCTCACCGCCGACGGCGAAACGCTCTATGTCGGCATCGAACGGGAGAACCAAATTCTGCGCTACAACCGCTTCGGCGAGATCGGCATTCCGATCCCTGTTCCAACCGAGATTTCCGACCTGCCCAACAATCAGGGCCTCGAAGCGCTCGCCTTCGTGCCGCGTAACATGCCGCTCGGCGGCAGCCTGATCGCCATTGCCGAACGCGCGCTGGAGCCGAACGGGAATATCAGGGCCTTCATCCTGAACGGCGGGAAATGGTCGAACTTCACGATCAAGCGCATCGGGGAATTTGACGTCAGCGACGCGGCGATTTCGCCGAGCGGGCATCTCGTTCTGGTCGAGCGTTATTTCCGCTTCTATTCCGGCGTCCATCTGCGGATCCGCGCGATCCCGCTTTCGGACATCAAGCCGGACACGCTCGCCGACGGGAAAATACTTCTCGAAGCGGACAACGGTTTCGAGATCGATAACATGGAAGCGCTCAGCATTACGACAAACGCCGCCGGACGGACCGTGCTGACGCTCGTCTCCGACAACAACTTCAATTTCCTCCAGCGTACGCTTCTTTTGCGCTTCTACTGGCCGCAATAAAAAAGCCCGCTGATAAGAGCGGGCTTTTCAAATCCGATTTCGCGAAGCTTAGCTCGCCTCGGCGAGCTTCTTCTTGATCTTCTTCTTCAAAAGAAGCACGCGCGAGGACAGGTTACCGTCACGGGCCTTGATCAGAAAAGCGTCGAGGCCGCCGTTGTGATCGACCGACTTCAGCGCGTTGGTGCTGACGCGCAGGCGCACGTTCTGCTTCAGCGCATCGCTCTGCATCGTGACGTTCACGAGGTTCGGCAGGAAGCGGCGCTTGGTCTTGATATTGGAGTGGCTGACCTTGTGGCCCACGAGGACACCCTTGCCGGTCAGTTCGCAGCGACGAGACATCGTCTAAATCCTTGCAGTCATAAGGCGATCCGGCCGGGTCCAAGCCCGCCGCCGCCACAGGGGGTAAAAAGCGAGGCATCTCCATAGTGAGGGGGGCCAAGGGCGTCAAGCCAAGCCGGGTTGCCCGTCTCGGCCGTCTGAGGGCGGCTGAACCGGGCGCTCCGGGCCACAGTTAAGACTCAAACCTCACCCACGGGAGCTTTCCTTCCGGGACTACGCTAATCCGCAGCCGTTCGCCGGATTTGCTATGATTCCCGCAACTGAATCGGCCCCTCGGGTCCATCAATGGAAAGAACGAGCCTGATGCGCCGTCTTGCTGCCGCAGCCGCCTCCCTTTTTCTCGTGGTGCAAGTTCTCTTGGTGCAAGCCACCGGCGCCGCCGCCCAGACCACCCGGCTCGATGCTGTCTACTCCATTCACCTGACCGGCATTCCGATCGGCCAGGGTGCGGTGATCCTCGATATCAACCAGACCGGCTTTGCGGCCGCGGGCACCGCGAAATTCACCGGGCTCGTGCGGATGATCTCCAAGGGCGAAGGCACTTCGACCGTGCGCGGCTCCTTTCAGGCGAACCGCGTCATCTCCAGCATCTTCTCGACGCAGTCGAATACGAGCGACCGCAACGAGAAAATTGAGATCGTGGTCGAAAACGGCTTCGCCAAGGAATTCTCGGTGATGCCGCCGCCGCGCGATCTCGACAAGAACCGCGTACCGCTTACGCAGGCCGCACGCACCAATGTCGTCGATCCGCTGAGTGCAGGACTGATGCTCGTGTCGGCGCCGGGCGACGTGCTGAACCCGCAGTCCTGCAATCGCACGATCCCGATCTTCGACGCGCGTTTCCGCTACGACGTCGTACTCTCCTATCTGCGCACCGAGACGGCGCCGAAAAAAATCGACGGCTATGACGGCGCGGTTCTCGTCTGCCAGGCGCGCTACGTCCCGGTCGCGGGACACCGCACCGACAGACCGCAGGTCGAGCAACTCGCGAAGAACAAGGAATTGTTCGTATGGCTCGCGCCGGTCGCGGGCACGCGGGCGCTGGTCCCGATCAAGGTTTCGATTGCGACCGGAATCGGCACCATGGTGGTCGAAGCCACGCGCTTTCGCGCGACCCAGCGCTAAGCCTCAATTCGGCCCTCTCTGATCGGACACAATGACGACTTGGCTGCGCCGGCCCGCGAGGGTCCGGAATGGAGTCGATCATGCGTCGCGCCGCGATCCCCGCCCTGCTGCTTCTTGCCGCCAGCGCTTCCGCAACCGCCGCCCAGACCACCCGGCTGGACGCGACTTACTCCGTGTATCTCACCGGCATTCCGGTCGGACGGGCATCCGTGACCATCGACCTGAGCGAGAGCGGCTTTTCCGTTTCGGGCAGCGCGAGGACCGCAAAGTTCATCCGGATCCTGTCGAAGGGCGAAGGTTCGGCGACCGTGCGCGGGACGCTCCAGGCCAACCGCATACTCTCCAGTGTTTTCTCGGGCCGCTACACGTCAAGCCGGCGCGAGCAGAAGATCGAGATCAGTACGGAAAACGGAACGGTCAAAAACATTTCGATCGAGCCGCCGCTGCCCGCCGTCGATGAACGCCGGATTGCGATTACGAAGGAGTCCCGGAAGAATGTCGTTGATCCGCTGAGCGCCGCACTCGCGCTCGTCTCGTCGAACGCCGACAAGCTCGTCTGGCTGGCGCCGGTCCAGGGCACACGCGTGCTGGTGCCGATCAAGGCTTCGCTCTCAAGCCCGATCGGCAACTTCACGGTGGAAGCGACGCGCTTCAGGACAAGCGCTCACTGAGCGGCCGGCTGAATTAATAAATTTTCGTCCTCCGAGCCGCCGGCAGCAAAGCACGTCTGCTTATTTCGTATCTTCCGGATTGCGGGATACGAGATGTGGTGAGAACGAAGCTCGAAACCGTTCCGAGTCAGCGATTCGGACGCGATTCGTTCCAGACTCGTTCCGAATCTTACCGGAATCCGAAAAATGGAGTTGAAGCTGTCACGAAACGGGACGGCGCAACCGCATGAGACTCAAGACTGAATCGCAATCGCCGGCGCCGCCGGATTAACTTTCGGCGGTCTCACAAAACGCCGATAATGCAGAAGAAGGCCGGAGCCTAGTGATAATCCGCAGCAGAAGAACTACATGCGGCGTGAACGCAGCAAGAAACCCGGCGGAGTCGGTGATTCGGACGCGATTCGTTCCGAGCTCGTTCCATTCGTTAAGAGAAGCCGGAGAATCCGATTCAAATTGTAGCGAAACGGTACAGTTCGCGCAGAAATCCGGCTTAGAGCGTTGCTGAAAACTTCTCCCACATCCTTCGCCGACCCTTCGCGCCGCGGGCGCGGCGTCACCGCCGTGCTTGGGCCCACCAATACCGGCAAGACGCATCTCGCAATCGACCGCATGCTCGCGCATTCGAGCGGACTGATCGGGCTTCCGCTGCGTTTGCTCGCACGCGAGGTCTATCAGCGCTGTGTCGCGCGGGTGGGCGCGGATAACGTCGCGCTGATTACCGGCGAAGAAAAAATCCGCCCGAAGAACCCGCGTTACTGGGTCTCGACCGTCGAGGCGATGCCGAAAGACATCGACGTCGCCTTTGTCGCGGTGGACGAGGCGCAACTCGCCTCGGACTTCGAGCGCGGCCATCTCTTCACGGATCGGGTGCTCAATCTGCGCGGCCGCGAAGAGACCTGGCTCCTGGGTGCCGCGACCGTGCGCGGGATTCTCACCAAGCTCCTGCCGGGCATGGATGTGATCCAGCGCCCTCGCCTCTCGATGCTGACCTTCGCGGGAGAGAAGAAACTCACGCGTCTTCCGCGCCGCTCCGCGATCGTCGCGTTCTCGGCGGATGAAGTTTACGCGATCGCCGAACTGATCCGCCGCCAATCGGGCGGCGCTGCGGTCGTGCTCGGCGCGCTAAGCCCGCGTACCAGAAACGCGCAGGTCGAGATCTTCCAGTCGGGCGACGTCGATTATCTGGTCGCGACCGATGCGATCGGCATGGGCCTGAACCTCGATGTCGATCACGTCGCATTCGCATCCGACCGGAAGTTCGACGGCTATCAGTTCAGGCAGCTATCGGCTGCCGAGATGGCGCAGATCGCGGGCCGCGCAGGACGCGCGCAGCGCGACGGTACTTTCGGAACGACGGGCCGCTGCCGGCCATTCGAGCCGGAACTCGTCGAGCGGCTGGAAACGCACACCTTCGAACCGGTGAAAGTGTTGCAGTGGCGCAACCACGAACTCGATTTTTCGTCCTTACGAGCGCTGGAAGCGAGCCTCGCCGTCATTCCGCGCGAGGAGGGCCTCACACGCGCGCCGATTGCAGACGACATGCTGGTACTCGAGCGCGCGGCCCGCGCCCCCGAAATCGCCGATCTCGCGAGGAATCCGGATGCCGTCCGCAAATTGTGGGCTGTGTGTCAGATTCCTGACTACCGGAAAGTAGCACCCGCGGCGCATTCCGAACTCGTGCTCACCCTCTATGGATTTTTGATGCGGGAGGGTAGCATCCCCGCCGACTGGATCGCCGAACAGGTGGCCCTTGCCGACCGGCCTGAAGGCGACATCGACACGCTTTCGAACCGCATCGCGCAAGTGCGAACCTGGACCTTCGCGGCAAACCGCCCCGACTGGTTACGCGATCCGGAACACTGGCAAGGCATCACGCGCGCCGTCGAAGACCGTCTCTCCGACGCTTTGCATGAACGCCTTACCCAACGCTTCGTTGACCGCCGCACCAGCGTGCTGATGCGGCGCCTGAGAGAGAACACGCGCTTGGAGACTGAAGTAAAGGAAAGCGGTGAGGTGGTCGTTGAGGGCCACGTCATCGGACGCTTGCAGGGTTTCGAATTCGCAGCCGATGCTTCCGGTGGCGGACCCGACGCAAAAGCACTGAGAGCGGCGGCGCAGAAGGCGCTCGCGGGCGAAATCGAAAAGCGCGCGGAGGAGATCGACAAAGCCGGCGACGACAGGATCGTGCTGGCGAACGACGGTCTCTTGCGCTGGAACGGCGAACCGGTAGCAAAGCTTGCTGCGGGCGACGTCGCCCTGAAGCCGCAGGCGCAGCTGATCGCCGACGAACAGCTCACCGGACCCTCGCGCGACAAGGTGGCAAGCCGGATCGAGCGCTGGCTTGAGGCGCATATCGAAAAACTGCTCGGGCCGCTGAATGCACTCGCGAAGGCCGAGGACGTGACCGGCATGGCGCGCGGCGTCGCGTTTCAGCTTGTGGAATCGCTCGGCGTGCTGGATCGCGAGAATGTCGCCGATGAAGTGAAAGGGCTCGATCAGGAAGCGCGCGCGCAGCTACGCAAATACGGCGTGCGGTTCGGCGCCTATCACGTCTATGTGCCGGCGCTCTTGAAGCCCGCGCCGCGCCAGCTTGCGCTGACCTTGTGGGCGCTCAAGCACGGAGGTCTCGCGCAGAAGGGCATGAGCGAACTGCCCGCGCTCGCCTCCTCCGGCCGCACCTCGATCCCGAACGATCGTGAAATTCCGAAGTCGCTCTATCGCGCGGCTGGCTATCGCGTCGCGGGCACGCGGGCCGTGCGCGTGGATATTCTCGAGCGGCTCGCCGATCTCATCCGGCCCGCGATCGCCTGGAAGCCGGGCGCGCCGGGCGAAAGGCCCGCGGGCGCAATCGACGGCTTCGGCTTCACGGTTTCGGTCGGCATGACCTCGCTGGTCGGCTGCGCCGGGGACGATTTCGCATCGATCCTGAAAGCGCTCGGCTATCGGATGGACCGGCGCCCCGCGCCGGCAGAGCAGAAGGCGGAAGCCGCGCAGGAAACGCCTGCGGCCGATACTCCTGCGGCGGAAACGGCAGAAGTACCGGCCGACGCCGCTCCGGTTCAGGAAGACGTGGAAACTACCGCCGAGGCCGAAGCCGAAGCCGCGCCAACGGCAGAAGCAGAATCCGGAGCACCTGTTCCGGAAACAGAAGCATCCGCAGCCGAAGTGCCGATGATCGAGGTCTGGCGTCCGGGCCGTCCGCGCGAGCAGCGCAAGCCTGAGCGCAAACGGCCGCCGCGCAAGGAAGCGGGAACAGGCGATGCGCCGAAAGAAGGCGCAGCCAGCACGAGCGCGGAACAACCGCGTCACGAGCGGCGCGGAAAACACGGCAAGGAGAGCGACAAGGACCGCAACAAGGATCGCGGCAAGCGCGACGGCGGCGCCTTCAAGCCGCGTCCCGAGCGCAAGGAAAAGCCGCTCGATCCGAACTCGCCGTTCGCATCGCTCATGGCGCTCAAGGAAAAACTCGAGGCCGACAAGAAGGGCAAGGGTTGAACGACGGGTTGTGCGAGACCACCGTCTCCACCCAGCGCCTCGACCGCTGGATCTGGCATGCGCGGATCGTCAAGACGCGCACGATTGCGGCAAGTCTCGTCAGCGAAGGTCATGTCCGCGTGAACGGCGAACGGGCCGAAGCCCCCGCGCGCCCAATCAGGCCCGGCGACGTGCTCACGATTGCGCTGCCCGCGCGCGTGCGGGTGCTGAAGGTGACCGGCATATTGTCGCGCCGGGCTGATGCAGGATCGGCGCGCGGTCTATATGAGAGTGTGAACGCGCAAAGCTGATCCTTGACCCGCGCGCTTGGCAAAGATGAAGCCCTGCGCTAGTCCGCAGCCCGCCACCAGATCGAGCCGGCCATGACCTACATCGTCAACGACAAGTGCATTCGCTGCAAATACATGGATTGCGTCGAAGTCTGTCCGGTGGACTGCTTCTACGAAGGCGAGAACATGCTCGTCATCCACCCGGACGAGTGCATCGACTGCGGCGTCTGCGAGCCGGAGTGCCCGGCCGATGCGATCAAGCCCGACACCGTGCCGGGCATGGAGAAGTGGATCGCGCTGAACGCCGAATACGCGAAGGTCTGGCCGAACATCACAATCAAGCGCGACCCGCCCGCGGACGCCAAGGACTGGGAAGGCGTCGAGGGCAAAGAGCAATATTTCTCCGACAAGCCGGGAGAAGGCGACTAGGGCCGCTAGAGCCCGCTACCGCCGCGCGGTAACCATACCCGGCCTGCGTTTTTGCTCGCAGCGCGGCAAACCATTGATTTTTTGGGAAATTGTGCTATATTTCCCACAGTCGCCCGTTTTGATCGCAAGATATAGGGCGCTCCGAGGAGCCGCCCGACCGAAACCCTGTACCAGACGCCGTTTTCACACGCCCCGCAGCATGCGGAGCGCGAGGAATGGGCATCGTTACGGGGTCTCAACTGGCGCCTGACGGAACTTTAGTCGCGTAAGGCCGGTATGCCCGGTGCAGGAGCAGAAGCCAGAATGACCACCCCGAAGAAGACCCAGACCCGCCACGGTTTCAAGACGAACGAGTTCATCGTTTATCCGGCTCACGGCGTCGGTCAGATCGTTCGCATCGAGGAGCAGGAAGTCGCGGGCTACAAGCTCGAGCTTTTCGTCATCTCGTTTGCCAAGGACAAGATGACGCTTCGCGTCCCGACTTCGAAGGCGGCGTCGGTCGGTATGCGCAAGCTCGCGGGTCCGGATATCGTCAAGAAGGCGCTCGAAACGCTCAAGGGCCGCGCCCGCATCAAACGCACCATGTGGTCGCGCCGCGCGCAGGAATACGAAGCGAAGATCAACTCCGGCGACCTGATCCAGATCGCGGAAGTGGTGCGCGATCTGTTCCGCTCGGAAACGCAGCCGGAACAGTCCTATTCCGAACGCCAGCTTTACGAAGCAGCGCTCGACCGCATGGTCCGCGAGCTTTCGGCGGTCGAAGACGTGACCGAAACCGAAGCGGCGAAGATGATCGAAGCGCAGCTCATGAAGGCGCCGACGCGCAACAAGGCGAAGGCCGAAGGCGACGAGCAGGAAGCCGCCGCCTGAAAGAATTCGGAAGAATGAAAATAAGAAAAGGCCCGGAGCGATCCGGGCCTTTTTCTTTGTCCGCTAGTCGGTGACGATCTTCACATATTCGCCGGGCGTAAGCTTCGCTCCGCGCTGCAATCCGTTGAGCACGAGAAAACGCTCCAGATTGCGGTCGGGAAAGGCCGAGCGGCGCGCAAGCCGGTCGATCGTGTCGCCCGCCACGACCCGGTAGAACCTGATCTTCAGCGGCTTGATGGTCTGCGCCTCTTCCCGCCCAACGCCGCGGAAGCTCGAAGCCGCCTGCCGGAACGAGGATTCCAGTTGCGGCGACAGTTCGCGCGCCGCGAAGGCGATCCGGTAGACATCTCCGCCGAAACGGATCGCAAACAGCCGGAACGACCACTGCTCGCCGCGTGCCGTCGCGGTCGCTGCTTCGAAGCCGTTGATCCGGAAGGTTTCGATCGTCGCGGGGTCGATGCCTTCGACCCAGCCCTTCGAGATGTACTCGGGAAGCGACTGGGACTCGCTCACGCGCACCGCATCGAGCCGCAACGCCTCGCGCCCGTTCTGTGTGGCGCCCAACACCGCCTGCGGTGTGTTCTCCAGCGCAAAACCCTCGGGCGCCGTGAAAGCAAAGCCGAGATTCGGATGCAGGAAGTTTCGTCCGCGGACGTAGCCTTCCTTCGGATCGTCGCCATAGGTAACGCCGTCGAGCGCGCGCAGGAACGCTTCGCGGTCGCGCTCGATCGCCTTCGGATTTACGAACTGCTTCGCGTTGGCGACCGCAATCGAAATCCGCTCCGGCGTCGAGGGATGGCTCGAGAGGAAATCGAGATCCTTCGGCTGCCCGCTGCCGAGGGTCGCCGAGCGCAGTTCCGCGAAACGGCCCATCGAAGTAAGGAAGCGCGAGGCGCCGAAGGGATCGTAACCGGCACGCGAGGCGATGCCGACGCCGACCGCGTCGGCTTCGAGTTCCTGGCCGCGCGAGAAGGTCGCAATCGAAAGCCGCGAACGGGCGAGCGCCAGCGCGCCCAGTTGCGGGTCGCTCAGGGTGTCCGAGATCGCCCGGCTGTTCAGAACCGCGGCCCTTATCTGTTCCTCACGGATCGCGGCGTGACGCGCGACCACGTGCGCCATCTCATGCGACAGCACGGAAGCAAGCTCCGAAGTGTCGTTCGCAAGTGAGATGAGCCCGCGCGTGACGTAAAGCGAGCCGCCGGGCAGCGCGAAGGCGTTAATCGCAGGCGAGTTCAGGATCGTGACGCGATATTTGAGTTCCGGCTTTTCCGAAGCCTGTTCGAGGCGGTTGATGGTCTGCTCGACAAGCGCCTGTAACGCAGGCGCGCGATAGATGCCGCCATAGGTCGAGACCAGACGTTCGTGTTCCTTTCGCTGCGCGGGCGGCAGCGAATCGGCGATCGCATCGGGCTCGCGCCTGATGTCGCCGAACCCGAAGTTCTCGAGACTGATCGTCGAACAGGACGCAAGCGCGGCCGCGAGCAAGGCTCCGCCTGCGACAGAGCGGAATCTCTTGAGATGCTGCGTGAGCCGTTGCGTCATTCGCTCTTCGGGAATTCTCTGAATCCGGAAAAGTCAGTCCAGGATTTCGTCAGTCCAGGAGTTCGATAGCCTGCGCGCGGTTAATTTCCATGGCGGGCCCGCCCCAGGAAAACAGGATACCTCTAACGCGTACCCGCTTCCCGCGCCAGCTTTTCGGATCGGAACCTTGTCCGGTCAGGCTTTTCCGGACGGAATCGGGCACGATGATCGTAAAATCTTCCTTGAAGCGCCGGCCGAAATCGAGATAGAGGCGCCTGCGCGCCTCGCCCACGCGGCGGATTGTTCCTTCGACAACTGCGAATCGGCCGTCGGCGGCCAACAGCGCCGCCTCGTTCTGCGCATCCATCACGCCGAACTTTGCTTCGTTCCATATCGCCGTGCGCGCCGAACGGGCAACGGCTTCAAACCCGAGCAGCGCTTTCACGCATTTCTCGCCGGCTGCCGGGAAAACCCGCACGGAGCCGCGCCTGAGCAACTCGGCTTCGAGCCAGATTTTATCCTCGATCGATACCGCTTGAACGGAAATCCTTCCGTAGCGGTCCTTTTCCTCCGACGAGAGATAGAGCGTCGCCCGCTTTCCGTTCGCGATCTCGCCAAGCACGTCTTTCGAGCGCTGCATGGCGGCCCGGTCGGCGTCGAGCGGCAGCGGCGCGATGACATTTGCGAGACGCACGACACGGCCGTCCGAGAGCTTCAGCGCAGCGCCATCGATAGCCTCGACGATCTGCACGGCAACGGGCTTGCCGCCACAGATTTCCGGCGTCTCGGCCGCGGCAGGTCGGATGCTCCAAAGCACCGTCGCGCAGATCAGGAAAACGCGGAAACCGTGGGCAGCCATGCAGTCCCGATCCTGCGACAGCGGATAAGCGCTGCAAAGGCCCTGCCCGCTGTGTTAGACCCTGAGCCGAAGCCGGGGTCCCGTAGCTCAGCCGGATAGAGCAGCGGTTTCCTAAACCGAAGGTCGGGGGTTCGATTCCCTCCGGGACCGCCAGTTCCTAATCCGGCCACATCCCTTGTTCATGGCTGGTGATCCGGTTCTGACATTCGTATGTCGTTTCAGCAGGCGCTTTTACGAATGTCAGAATCGAAAGATCACTGGAAGGAAAAATTCTCTAGTATCCTTTCGTATCCGGCGTTCGTCGCGAATGTGCCTCAATGAAAACGAACGCCGGACACGGGATACTGGCGTAACGAGATTCCTCTGAAATTCCCGGCGAAGAGAATACATGGCATTGATTCTGCGCAAACCCATCCTCCTGCTCATTGGCCTTGCGGCGTTCGCGCTCCCTGCGCTCGCACAAAGCCAGCAGAACAATGCCGACATTCGCGTGCGGCTCGAAACCATCAACTCGGTCTTCGAATACGTCGAAACCGGCATCACGCCCACGAGCCGCCGCTCCGAGCTGACTCGTCTCCGCAATGCGATCGAACCGCTACGCAGCGAACTTTCGCAGATCATCGAAAACCTTCAGCCGCGCCTGAGCGAATTCGATACGCGCATCAAGGCGCTCGGCGCCGCTCCCGGCAAGGACGCGCCTGCGGAAGACGCGAATATTTCCGATCAGCGCAAGCAACTCGGCGCGCAGCAGGCCGAGATTGACGGCCTCATGAAACAGGCGCGCGTGCTGGTCACGCGCGGCGATCAGCTTGCGGCACGCATCGAGGAAATCCGCCGCGCAAGGCTGACCGAACGGATGTTCGAGCGCTCGATGAGCATTCTCGATCCGAAGCTGTGGCTTGGCGCCGCGCAGGCCGTGCCGGCGGAGATCGATACTGCGATCGGTTCTTCGCGCGAATGGTATAATACCGTTTCAGCCTATCCGGGCGTTCTGCAAAGCGCTTTGGTTGCGATCCTGCTTTGCATCGGCGCCGTACTCGGCATTTTCCTCGCGCAACGCTGGCTCAGCCGCTACTTCAGGCAGAGCGGCGGGCATCCACAGGACGCACCGCTGCCGCGTCTGCGGCGCGCGAAGGCGGCGCTGCGCGATTCCATTCTCGGCGCACTCGCGCTGCCGCTCGCGCTCTACGTAGTCATCGAAATTCTTTCCTCGTTCGATTTCCTGATCGAACGCGCGCATCAATCCGCGATCGGCATTCTCGCGGCCGTGACCCTCTATGCGGCAGGCCGCGCGCTGGCTTCCGCGCTGTTGCGGCCGAACGACTTGCCGCGCCGCGTCCTTTACATCAGCGACGAAACCGCAGCCCGGTTTTACAGCTACGCAACCTATGGACTGCTGGTGGCGGCAATCGGCGCCTCGCTCAACATCGTTCATCGCGGTCTCGGTGCCCCGCGCGTGATGATCACCGCGACCAGCGCGCTGATGGCCGGGCTGATTGCGATCATCATCATCCGCGCGCTGCTCAAGACGCGTGAGGCCGTCGTGGAAGCCAAGGAGGAGCCCGCTCCGAACTGGCTCAGGTTGGCGCTCTGGATCGTCGCCATGGTGATCCTCGGCAGCGTGCTGACCGGATATATCTGGCTCGCGTCGTTTCTCACGAGCCGGCTCATTCACGCGGCCATCGTGATTGCGAGCGCCTATGTCATCCTGTCCCTGATCGACGCCTATTTCGACGAGGGCCTTCAGGCGCACACGCAGCGCGGGCGTTCCTTCGCCTCCACGCTCGGCATCCGCACGCAAAGCCTCGAGCTTGCCGCAGCGCTGTTCGCGGGCGCGGCCCGCGTGCTCGTCTACATCGTCGCGATCTTCCTGATCGTCGGAAACTGGGGCACGTCGCTCACCGACCTCGCCGCAAGTTTCGACCGCGCATCCTTAGGTATCGAGTTCGGCAAGCTGCGTGTCTCTCTCTACGACATCGGCGCGTCGATCCTGGTGCTCGTGGTCGGCATCTATCTCTCGCGCGCCGTGCAGCGATGGCTCTCGGACACGGTGTTGACGCGGACGAGCCTCGACCAGAGCCTGAAGAACTCGATCTCCACCATCGCCGGCTATGCCGGCGTGATTGCCGCGATCTCGCTTGCACTCGGAAGGCTCGGGCTGAACCTCGAGAACATTGCGCTCGTCGCCGGCGCGCTTTCCGTCGGCATCGGTTTCGGCCTGCAATCGATCGTCTCGAACTTCGTCTCCGGGCTCATCCTTCTGACCGAACGCCCGATCAAGGTCGGCGACATGGTGAACGTGAAAGGCAACGAAGGTCATGTGCGCCGCATCAGCGTGCGTTCGACCGAGGTCGAAACCTTCGATCGCGCGAGCGTCATCATTCCGAACTCGGAGCTCATTACGAGCGCGGTGACGAACTGGACGCACAAGAACCAGATCGCGCGGATCGCGGTGAAGGTGGGTGTGGCTTACGACTCCGACGCCGAAAAGGTCCGCGAACTCCTGATTGCCGAAGCGAAGCGCCATCCGCGGGTCATGAAAGACCCGGAGCCGGTGGTGTTCTTCATGAATTTCGGCGACAGCGCGCTCAACATGGAACTCCGCTGCATCGTCGATTCCGCGAACTTCATGCTCTCGACAAAGAGCGACCTGCACTTTGCGATCCTCAAGGCGTTCCGGGAAAACGGAATCGAGATTCCTTTCCCGCAGCAGGACATGCGCATCATCGACCCTTCGAACCGCGTAATCGGCTCGCTGCGCACGAGCGGCAGTGCAGGCGGAAACGACGCCGGGGAACCGGATTCCATTCCGGATGCGCCGGCAAGCAAGCGTTAAACACTTGGGAGTAACGACGGAACTCTCATGCGGCGGAGAATCATGGATATTTGCACCGTACTCGGCTTTCTGGCGCTCGCCGGCTGCGCGACGCCCGAAGCACCGCAACAGCCTGCGTTTTACGACAACCTCGCCCGCGCCGAAGCGCAGGTGAACATCAACGCCGCTGCGTCGCTGCTTTCGGATTATCGCCGCAAGAACGGCCTGCCGCCGGTCGAAATCGACACGCGGCTCGTGGAGATGGCGGACGCGCAGGCGAAAGCCATGGCGAAGCGCAATCAGGTCACGCACGATCCGGGCGGCCGCGGATTCAACAAGCGTCTGAGGGCTTCGGGCTTCGAGGCGAAATCGGCGGCAGAGAATGTCGGCGCCGGTTATCACACGCTCGCGGAAGCCTTCTCCGGCTGGCGCGACTCGCCGTCGCACAACAAGAACATGCTGCTCTCAGGCGCGACCAGGATGGGGATCGCGACCGCTTACGCGCCGAACTCCAAGTACAAGGTGTTCTGGGCGCTCGTACTCGCGGAACCGGACAAGTAGCGCTACAACGCTTCCCGGAAGAAACAGGCCGGAGAAGCGAAGAATGTTGCCGAGGGCGAGCGGTTTCGACGAACTGACGCGGAACTTCCGCTGGCAGATTCCGGCCCGCTACAACATCGGCGTCGATATCTCCGACAAGTGGGCCGCGATCGATCCTTCGCGCGCCGCCATCATTCACGTGCATCCGGACGGCCGCAGCGAAACATTCTCATTCGGCTGGCTTTCGGAAACATCCAATCGGCTTGCGAACGCGCTGCGCGCAAAAGGCGTCGAGCGCGGCGACCGTGTCATCATTTACATGCCGCAGGCACCGGAAGTCGCTGCCTGCCATGCTGCGATCACGAAGCTCGGCGCTGTCGTGCTTCCGGTCGCGATCGTGTTCGGCCCGGAGGCGATTGCCTACCGGCTGCAAAACTCCGGCGCGAAGGCCGTCATCACCAATGCACAAGGTGCTGCACGGATCGCCGAGATCCGCGCCGAAGCGCCGGAATTGAAGCTCGTCGCCTCCATCGACGGCACTGCCGGCGGCGCGGAAGATTTCGCAGCACTCATCGCGCAGGCCTCTTCTTCGTTTACGCCGGTAGACACCTCGCCCGATGACCCGGGGCTCATGATGTACACCTCCGGCACCACGGGGCAGCCGAAGGGTGCGCTGCATGCGCACCGCGTCGTGCTCGGCCATCTGCCCGGCGTGGAGATGCCACACGATCTGTTTCCGAAACCCGGCGACCTGTTCTGGACGCCAGCCGACTGGGCCTGGGCCGGCGGCCTGCTCGACGTGCTCCTGCCGTCGCTCCATCACGGCGTGCCGGTGGTCTCGCGCAAGTTCGACAAGTTCGATCCGGAAGAAGCCTATGCGCTGATGGCGAAGCAAAACATCCGCAACGTCTTCATCCCGCCGACCGCGCTGCGCATGCTGCGCTCGGCGAAGAACCCGCGCGGCCGCCACGATCTGAAGCTGCGCACACTCGGCTCCGGCGGAGAATCGCTCGGCGCGGAAACCTACGACTGGGGCAAGGAAGCCTTCGGTCTCGTCATCAACGAGTTCTACGGCCAGACCGAATGCAATCTCGTGCTCGGCTCCTGCCACATGCTCGGCGTATCGAAGCCGGGCGCGATCGGAAAAGCCATTCCGGGTCACGAAGTCGCGGTCATTCGCGCCGACGGCTCGCGTTGCGAGCCGGAAGAACTCGGTCAGATCGCCGTGAAGCGGCCGAACCCGGTGATGTTCCTCGAATACTGGAAACGGCCCGAAGCGACCCGCGACAAGTTCGTCGGCGACTGGATGCTCACGGGCGATCAGGGCGTGATCGACGGCGAAGGCTATTTCTTCTTCGTCGGGCGCGACGACGACGTGATCACATCCTCAGGCTACCGCATCGGCCCCGGCGAGATCGAAGACTGCCTCATCCGCCATCCCGCAGTCGCGCTCGCAGCCGTCGTTGGAAAGCCCGACCCCGTGCGCACGGAGATCGTGAAGGCTTTCGTGCAACTGAAGGCGGGGCATGCGCCGTCTGACGCGCTGGCAGGCGAAATCCAGAATTTCGTAAAGACGCAGCTTGCCGCGCACGAATACCCGCGCGAAGTCGCCTTCGTGGATTCGATGCCGATGACGACGACCGGGAAAGTTATCCGCCGCTTGTTGCGCGAGCAGGCTTGAAGACGGCCTAGGACGGCTTACGCCAGACGAAGACGTGCAGCCCGAGCTTGCGCTTCGTCACAAGATACAGCATCGCCGATTCGAACATCATCGCTGCCGAGATCGCGACCGCCGCGCCGTAGAGCTTGAAGTGCGGGATCAGGAGAAAGCAGAGCGCGAGATTGACGATGAATGCGAGCGCGTAGATCGTGGCACAGGCGCGCTGCTCGCCGACCATGTTGAGCAACCGCTCGACCGGCCCCACGCCCGCGCGCGCGAGCAGTCCGATCGCAAGCACGAACATCAGCCCGTAACCCGAAGCAAAACCTTCGCCGAACAGCGAAAGCAGGAACTTGCCGAGCACGAGCAGGCCGATCGTGCCCGCGAGCGAAGGCCAGAACGTCCACTTGATCGAGTCGCTCAAGAAACGTTCCAGCCGCTCGCGCTGGCCCGAGACGTGATATTCGGCGAAACGATGCGCGGTCGCAGCCGATACCGCGAAATAGACGAAGGCCACGAGCGCGAGGATCTTGGTCGCCGCGTAATAGACCGCGACCTGATCCGGCTCGACATAGACCTCGAGCACCAGAATGTCGGTATAGGTCAGGAGAAAATAGAAGCTCTCGACCATGAAGATCGGGAAGGCGGTAGCTAACCAGAACTTCGTCTCGTATTTCTTCGGCCCCGCCGGGACTTTTTCTTTCAGGCGGCGGTCCAGCATCAGCATCTGCGCGACTGTCACCAGCCAGTAGGCGATGACCGTGGACGCCATCGCGTAAAGCGCCGTGTTCGGAAATCCGGCGAAGTGGAATCCCGCCATGAAGGCGAGGATCACGAGCGGGCGCGCGATGTAGCCAGGCGCGAGCGCCATATCGATCCAGTTATAGGACCGCGAGATGCCGTCCTGTGCGGCGGAGAGCGCGTGCATGGGAAGACACGCGCACATCAGCACCAGCGGCACCACGTAGTAATTATCCATGTACTGCCGGAACAGGAACAGGATCGCGATCGTGACTCCGGCAACAAAAGTCGCGATACCGACGACGAACCAGCGGCTCGCGAAGATATAGCCGCGCAGCCGCGCGTCATCGCCCTGCGTCACGTATTCCGGAATGAAGCGTTGCGCCGCCGTGCAAAGGCCGAGCGGGACAAGGCTTCCGATCAGAAGCAGCCAGGTCCAGACATAGACGTAGATTCCGAATTCGTAGCGGCCCATCCAGCGCGCAAGCACGATCTGCGATACGAACGCTACCGCGGCACCCGCAATGCGAATGGCGAAAGCAGTCGCCGCACCGCGCCGCGCGACCGAATGATCGCTGCTTCCGGTGAAAAGGCTGATCGCGCGCGCCATCAGCCCGCGCACGATTGCACGCAGGTTCCGCTGCTCCGCTCGATCCGGATTGGCAAGGCTCACGCCAATCTCCCTGTCCCGGGGCTTTCGCCCGCATTTTCGGGAGAGGTAGCAGAGTGTTGTTAAGAAACCCTTCAGGAAATCGGCGAGCGTTCAGCCCTTGAAGCCGCCGCCATCGAGATAGGCGATCTCTTCGGGCGTGGATTTCCGCCCAAGAATCCCATTCCGGTGCGGGAACCTGCCGAAACGCGCGATCGCATCGCGATGGATCTCGGCATACTTAATGTTTTCTTGCTTTCCGCTCGAGGCCATCAGCTCGACGCAGCGATCCTGATCGGCGAGCGATTCCGAATGCATGTAGGGCATGTAGAAGAAGGTATGCACTTCGGGATCGACCGCCTTGTCACGTCCCGCTGCAATCGCACGGCCCGCGATCTGTTTCGCCATTTCGTCGGCCGCGAATGCCTTCGGCGTTCCGCGAAACATGTTGCGCGGAAACTGATCGAGCAGGATCACGAGCGCGAAGGCGCCGTAAGCCGAGCGCTCCCAGTGCGAAAGCTCGCCGCGCGCGCCCGCTTCGTAGGTTTCCAGAAAGCGCGCGCGGACCTGCTCGTCGAAGACCGGATCGGCGGCGAACCATTTGCCCGGCCCGGCATCCTTCCAGAACAGGAATATTTCTTCCGGCCGCGCGACTGCCATCTAGAGCCTGAATGTCCTCGCCTGAATCTTCTCGTACAGCGTCACGTCCAGTGGAACGTAAGCACCCTGTTGCTGATCGTTGAAGAATATATCGTCCTTCACCATGGCGGGATCGAAACCGTCTTTTACGAGATCGACCTTGCGCTGCTTGAAGGTGCCGGTCACGTCGAGTTCCCGCTTCAGGCGGATGAAGAGCGGCCGCGCGTATTCCGGGAGCGACTTCGCGACATGCGAGCGCAGATCGGCGAGATCGAGCCTGCCTTCCGAGACGATCGCGATCATGCCGGCCTTGCCGTCATAGCCCTTGATCGGCACGCCGTAGACCGTCGCCTCCTGCACGCCGGGGAACACGGTGAAGGCTTCAGCCACTTCGTTGGTCGAGACGTTCTCGCCCTTCCAGCGGAAAGTGTCGCCGATGCGGTCGATGAAATAGAAATAACCCTTGTCGTCCTGCCGCAAGAGATCGCCGGTGCGGAACCAGGCATCGCCCTTCTCGAAAACGTCGTGAAGGATTTTCTTCTTGGTCGCTTCCGGGTCGGCATAGCCCTCGAAGCGGCTGGTCGGCTTCGACGGATCGTTCAGAATTTGTCCGATCGCCTCGCCGACCTCGCCCGGTTCGCAGACGATGCAGAAGCCCTGCTTGTCGCGCACCGGCTGCTCGGCCTCGACATCGAATTTCACGATGCGCGTCGGGAAGCGGTGCGCGAGATATTTCGGTAGCCGGCCGACCGCGCCGGGCGTGCCGTCGAAATTGAAGCTTGCGACGTTGCCTTCGGTCGCAGCATAGAATTCCAGCACTCGCGGAATCTTGAAGCGCTCCTGAAATACCGGCCATACGTCGGGCCGCATGCCGTTGCCACAGCAGACGCGAATCGAGTGCTTCTTTTCGTTTTCGTTCGGCGGCGCCGTCACGAGATAGCGGCACAGCTCGCCGATATAGATGAAGGCGGTGCACTTCCACTTGACGCAGTCGTCCCAGAATTCCCGTGCCGAGAATTTCTCGCGGATGATGACCGTCCCGCCGCCGATGAGCGTCGCACCCGTCGCGACCATGCCGCCGTTCGAGTGATACATCGGCAGGCAGTCATACATACGGTCGGAAGGCTTGGTGCCGATCGCACCCGCGAAGCCGTTGGCGGCAAGCATCAGGCGGTAGTGATTGATGTTCGCGGCCTTGGGTAAACCTGTCGTGCCGCTGGTGTAGATGAAAAGCGCGCGGTCGTTGATGTCGAGATCGGGCCGGTCGGCTTGCGGGATCGAGGACTTATCCATCGCCGCGATCGCGGGCTCGATGCGGTCGTACTCGTTCGATTCTCCATGCACCCAGATTTTCGGCTGCGCGGTGATCTGCGATTTCGCACCGTTGAACGAATTCAGGAGCCGCGAATCCACAATCACGTGCTTCGGCGACACGATCGAAATGGAGTGCGCGAGCGGCGTGCCGGTGAGATTGGTGTTCAAGAGCGCGACCACGCCGCCTGCACGCAGGATGCCGAGCCAGATCACGACATACTCGGGCCGGTTCAGCATCAGCAGGCAGACCACATCGCCCTTGCCGACGCCCTGCGCTTTCGCCCAGCGCGCGTACTGGTTCGCGCGCGCGTCCAGTTCCCGATAGGTGAAGCGCTCGCGATCCGAGATCAGCGCTTCCTTGTCGCCGAACCGCTTCGCGAGGTCTTCGACGACCCAGGGGAAAATGCGCTTCGGATTTTTCGCAATCGGCGTCGTCATGCGGAGCGTCGAGAGCGCCCCGCGCAGATACTTGAATTCCTGAATGAGACCCATGTTTCTCCCCTTGCGGCCGCGCGCTTCCCGGCGCGTTCCGTTGCGTCAGCTTCCGACAGGTTGACGGAAGTGGGCAAGTGCGAAGAAGAAGGAAGAACGGGCTCAGCGCCGCAAAGAGAGCGGATTCTCCGTCAGCGCCGCCTTGTCGGGCATATCGACCTGCGGAACGCCCAGAAATGCATCGAACATCTTGCGAACCATTTCCGGCGCGAGATCCTTGGTGATGCACACGATCCGGCTTCTGCGGTCGGCGTCGGGCCAGGCTTCCAGCCGCGCCGGCGGATGCATCAGATGCTGTACGACATGAAACACGACCGGCCTTGAAGGGTCGTCCGCGAGTTTCACGATCCCCTTCATGCGCAGAATCCTGTCGCCATGCGCGGAGCGCATGAGGTCGAGAAACATCTCGAGCGTATTGAACGGAATGGGCTGCTCGGTCGCGATGCTGAACGCTTTGATCGAGGCGTCGTGGCGCGAGGCCTGATCGTGGTGGTGATGATGGTGGCCATGTCCATGGTGATCATGCCCGTGATGATGATGCTCATGATCGTGGTGATGCGCATCTTCTTCTGCCGCGATCACCGCTTCCTCGCGCAACCAGCGCGCAACATCCGGGATCTTGCTGCCCGGGTTGTAGAGCCCGGCATCGATCAGATCCTCGACCCGCACCTCCCCTTCAAGCACGATGGCGGCAGGGTTGAGCTTCTTCAGCCGTTCGCGGAGCGCGGATAGCTGCGCTTTGCCTTCCGGCAGATCGGTCTTCGTGATCACGAGACGATCGGCCATCGCCGCCTGCTTCACCGCCTCCTCATGCGCGTCGAGCGTCTTCATGCCGTTCACGGCATCGACCAGCGTGACCACGCCGTCGAGACGGTAGCGCAGCGTGAGATAGGGCTGCGTCATCAGGATATGGATGACGGAGGCCGGATCGGCGATGCCGGTCGTCTCCACCACCACGCGGTTGAAAGGCTTGCAGCGGCCGTTATCGCGCGCGCGCAGAAGATTCTCGAGCGAGTTCACGAGATCGCCGCGCACGGAGCAGCACAGGCAGCCGCTGGAAAGAAGGATTACGCCGTCTTCGACAATCTCATAAAGATTGTGATCGATGCCGATATCGCCGACCTCGTTGACGAGCACGGCTGTGTCGCTCATCGCCGGGTCTTTCAGCAGGCGATTGAGCAGCGTCGTTTTCCCGGCGCCGAGAAAGCCGGTGAAGATATTCAGCGGAATGGGCTCGATGGGTCCCGCCTGCTTACCCGCGGGGGTATCGCTCACGAGTGTTCGTCCGGTCGCCTGCTCGGCATCGGAGCGACTTTCGGCAGGCGCACGGCCTTCGCGTTCGCAGGCGGCGCGCTCGGCAGGATTTCCATCCGTCCGTTGACGAGCCCGACCGCGATCGGGCGTCCGCGTTCGTCCTTCGCGGGACCCGTATGTACCCGAATCGGCCGCATCGAGGGCGGCAGCTCGGTCATGAGTGCCGCGCGATTGATGCGACGCTTCGGGTCGTCGCTATCGTCGTCGTCGAGTTCGTCGCCGGAATCCGACATCGCAACGCGCCGGTTGCGGGATTTCCCGCACATCTGGTCCCACATATTGACGGGGTCCTGCGCGAGATTGGCGATCGCGGTCACGTTCTTGGTGCCGCCAAGCAAGATATCCAGCGCGGAAGTCACCTGGAAGCCGCGCTCGAACAGCATCGCAGCCTGCTCGGCGCGCGCAAGCGCGTTGGGCGAGCCGAACACGACCGCGATCAGGCGCTTGTTGCCGCGATGCGCGGAAGCCACGAGATTGAAACCGGAGGAGCAGATGAAGCCGGTCTTCATGCCGTCCGCGCCGGGATAGCGGTCGATCAGGCGGTTGTAGTTCCTGAGCGTGTGCTTGCCGAGCACGAGCGTCGGGATGCGGAAATAAAGTTCGTACTCCGGAAAATTCCGGACCAGCGCCTGCGCGAGAATCGCCATGTCGCGGGCCGTCGTAACCTGCTCGTCGTCGGGCAGGCCGTGTGGATTGCGGAAGCGGGTTCCGGTCATGCCGAGCGCCTGCGCGTTCGCGTTCATCTCCGCAACGAAGCTATCCTGCGAACCCGACACGCCTTCCGCGATCACGACCGCCATGTCGTTGGCCGACTTCACCATCAAGAGCTTGATCGCGTTATCGAGCGTCACGGTCTGGCCGACCGGGAAGCCGACCTTCGACGGCGGCGTAGAAGCCGCGAACTGCGAGATCTTCAGGAGCGAAAACGGATGCATCTTGCCGTCGCGGATCGCGCGGAAGGCGACATAAGTGGTCATCAGCTTGGTGACGGAGGCGGGATGCCAGGGCCTGCCGGCTTCCTGCTCCGCGATCACTTTTCCGGTGTCGGCCTCGATCAGCACATAGGGCCCCGCGGCCGCGGGAACGGCGAGCGCGGAAGCGGCAAGAAGCCCGAATATGAACGGCCGGACGCCGAAGCCCTTGAACATCGAAAACATTTCTCTGGTCGAATGCCCCGCGGGCGGTTCCGGAAAGCCCGCAAGCGTGCCTTGCAGGCTTCTTCCTAGCCCGATTGAAGTGCCAGGCAAAGTATTCACTGCCCTGTGGCGAACCGGCTATAGTCCGAAAAAGCAAGAAATGTGGCCCCGGAGTTCCCATGACCGCCTGCATCGTCGGCATTGCCCACACGCCCTTTGGAAAACTCGATGCCGAAAGCGTCGAAAGCCTGATCGTGAAAGTCGCGGGCGAAGCCCTCGCGGACGCGGGCATCGAGGCCAAAGACGTCGATGAAGTCGTGCTCGGGCACTATAACGGCGGCTTCACGCCGCAGAATTTCACGGCTTCCCTCATCCTCCAGGCCGACCCCGCGCTGCGCTTCAAACAGGCTACGCGCGTGGAAAACGCCTGCGCCACGGGTTCCGCGGCCGTCCATCAGGGCATCAAATCGCTCAAGGCGGGAACCGCGCGGATCGTTCTCGTGGTCGGCGTCGAGCAGATGACCAAGGTTTCAGGTGCGGAAGTCGGGAAGATCCTGCTCGGCGCATCCTATCTGCCCGAAGACGGCGACACGCCGATGGGCTTTGCCGGCGTCTTCGGCAAGATCGCTGGCAACTATTTCCAACGCTTCGGCGACCAGTCGGATGCGCTCGCGATGATCGCCGCGAAAAACCACAAGAACGGCGTCGTCAATCCGTTCGCGCAGATGCGCAAGGATTTCGGCTTCGAGTTCTGCCGCAACGAAAGCGAAAAGAACCCGTTCGTCGCCGGACCGCTGAAGCGCACCGATTGCTCGCTCGTCTCCGACGGCGCGGCGGCCATCGTGCTGACCGACAGCGAAACCGCGATCAAGCTCGGCAAGCCCGCAATCGCCTTCCGCGCGACCGCACATGTGCAGGACTTCCTGCCGATGAGTAAGCGCGACATCATCCTGTTCGAGGGCTGCGCCGAAGCGTGGAAGCGCGCGCTCGGCGAAGCGGGCCTCGGCATCTACGATCTTTCCTTCGTCGAGACCCATGACTGCTTCACGGTCGCTGAACTGATCGAATACGAGGCCATGGGTCTTGCGAAGCCCGGTCAGGGCTCGCGCGTGATCGCGGAGGGAATTACGCAAAAGACCGGCAAGCTGCCGGTCAATCCATCCGGCGGCCTGAAAGCCAAGGGCCATCCGATCGGCGCCACCGGCGTCTCGATGCATGCGATGACGGCGATGCAGCTGCGCGGCGAAGCGAACGACATGCAGATCAAGGATGCGACGCTCGGCGGCATCTTCAACATGGGCGGGGCCGCGGTCGCGAACTACGTGTCGATTCTGGAGCGGCTGCGCTAACTGTTTCCGGCCGGCGCAGACGCGTCGGCCTTTGCCTCTTCCTTGACCATGAACTGCGCCTTCGCGAGCTGCGCGAAGCGGCCGTTCTTGGCGACCAGCTCTTCGAAGGTGCCGCGCTCGACGATTTTGCCTTCGTGAAAAACGAGAATGCGGTCGGCGTTGCGGATGGTCGCGAGCCGGTGCGCGATCACGAAGGTCGTGCGGCCTTTCATGACTTCTTCCAGCGCCTTCTGCACGAGGACTTCGGTGCCGGCATCGAGTGCGCTGGTCGCTTCGTCGAGCACGAGGATCGGCGGGTTCTTCAGAAGCGCGCGGGCGATCGCGAGCCGCTGACGCTCGCCGCCTGAGAGCGAACGTCCCCGCTCGCCGACATTCGACTTCAATCCTTCCGGCAGGCGCGCAATGAATTCCTTGGCCTGCGCGCGTTGAAGTGCGTCTTCGATTTCCTGATCGGTCGCGTCGGGCTTGCCTACCCGCAAGTTCTCTTCGATCGAACGGTCGAACAGGAGCGCTTCCTGAAACACGACGCCGATGTTCCTGCGCAGCGATACGAGCTTGTAGTCGCGGATGTCGATGCCGTCGATCTTCACGACGCCTTTCTGCGGGTCGAAGGCGCGATGCATGATGGCAAGCGCCGTCGACTTGCCGGCACCGGTCGCGCCCACGAGTGCGATGGTCTCGCCTGCGTCGGCATGCAACGAGATGTCGTCCACCGCGGCGCGCTTGCCGTCATAGGAGAGCGAAATGTGTTCGAAATCGACGACGCCGTGCGGCCGCGGCATCTCGATCGCGTTCGGCTTGTCCGATACCGACGGCGCGGAATCGAGCACCTCGAAAAATTCCTCGAGGCGCGGCGCGTCGGTAACCAGCCGGTTCGCAAAGCTCGCGGACTGCTCGAGCTTGCCGATGAAAAGCGCTGAGACGTTCACGAAGGTGACGATCTCGCCGATGGTGGTGAGGTTCTGCGTATAGAGCCAGACGCCGAGCAGAAAGATCGAAAGCACCGTGATCGTGGTGGCCGCGCGCGTCGCGACCGTCACCACCGCCCACCACGCAAGCACAGGCAATTGCTTCTCCAGGAGCTTCTCGACGACGCTGCGCATGCTCGAAACTTCCGCTTCGGTGCGCGCATAGCTCTGGATCAGCGCGACGTTGCCGAGCGCGTCGGCGGCGCGTGCGGAGAGATCAGTGTGAAAGCCTTCGACCTTCTGCTGCAACGTGATCGTGCGGTTGATCACGTAGCTCGTCAGAATCGCGAATATGATCACGAGCACGACGAGCAGGAGGCCGAGCCGCCAGTTCAGCACCAGTGCGATGGGAAGAAGCACGATCAGCGAAACCATCGCCACGCATTGTTCGCGGAAGAACGTGAGCCACGTACCCCAGAGCGCGTCCGCGCCCTGCAACATGACCTTCATCAGCCGGCCGGAATGCGTGCCGCCGTGATAGGCGAGCGGCAACTGAAGCACGTGCTCGAAATAGCCGGTGACGATGCCGAGCCGGCGCTTATGCGCGAGCCGGTCGGCGTGCAGCGCGATCAGCACGCCCGCGCCGATCGTGAACAGCCCGAACCCGACCCATGCCGCCAGCAGCGGCCCGAGGGTGGCAAGCGAAGGCATCTGGTTCTTCGACTGGCTGGAAATCAGGCTGTCGATGATCCGCCCGAACAGGATCGGTTCGGCGAAGGCCGCGACCGCAAGCAGGATATTGGCAATGGCAAGCACCACGCCGAGCCTGGCCTCGGGGCCGAGCAAGCCGAGCACGCGGGTATAGAGGCGGATGAATCTCATCATGGCGCGTAACGGAGCGCTCTCTGCGGGTCTTTGACGGTCTGATTATGGCGGGCGGAAGCGATTCTGACCAATGGTCACATATCGCCGGATCGCCGGAGGGAGAAGCTCCGAATATTCACTTCTTTTTCTGGGGCTGCTTTTTTGCCGGCAGTTCGGGCTTGGGCGGTGCCGGAAGATACTGCGCGTCGAAAATCTCTTCGGGCTTCAGCTTGCTCTTGAAGGTGTAGAATTTCGCGATCTGCGCGAAGGAATCGGCCAGCCGCGCCGGATCGGCCCCGCCGACGGTTGCGGCCTTGGGGTCGATCTTCTTGATGTTCTGCTCGATCACGATTTTGAGCCGCTCGAGTTCGACTTCCTTGCGCGCGCCCTGCATCCGCTTCAGCACGGCCTCGATGGCGGCGTTCGGGTTCTGGATCGTATCGCGCAGACCCCGGACATAGGCCCGCAGGAAAGCCCGGATTACTTCCGGCCGGTCGGCCTGAAATTTTGCGCTCGCAAGGATCGCGCTTCCATAAAGCTGCACGCCATAGTCGGCCATCAGGAGCACGACGATATCGTCGGCCTGCACGCCGCGATCTCTGAGGTCGAGCGCCGAGAAGGATTGCCCGAGCATCGCATCGACCTCGCCCGAGACCAGCATCGGCACGCGCACCTGCAAGCCGACGTTGAGGGTCGTCACCTTCTGCGTATCGATCGCGTTGAGCTGGGCGAACAGCGGCCATAGCTGCGACGACGGATCGGCGGCGGGTGCCGCGAGTTTCCGGTTCTCGGTGTCCTTCACGAATTGAATGCCGCGGCTCTTACGACCGATGAGCGCGTAAGCCGGTTTGTCGTGAACGATGAACACCGCCTCGATCCCGGTCGGCATGTTCTGGTCGCGGTAGCGGATCAGGGCGTTGAGATCGCCGATGCTCATGTCATGCGTCGTCTCGGTCGCGCCGTTTGCGAGCGCGAGCCGGGTAATCGCCTCCATCGGCGAGGCGGCTGGTTCGACCACCACTTCGAGCCCCTCGTCCTTGAAGTATCCCTTGTCGATCGCGACAAAGAGCGGAGCCGTGGTGCCGTCGACCGCGCGATCGAGGCTGAAGCGCACGCGCATCTCTTCTTGCGCCAGGGAAGGAACGGCGAACAGCACAAGCGCGGCTGCGAGGAAGGCGAATAGCCCGCTTCCCGCGCACGATAGGCGCGCAACTGCTCTCCGGTTTTTCATCCTGTCTCCTTGACGCGACCTTCTAGGTGCGCGCCGCAGCGGATGTGTGGCGCGGGTTGGCCCGGATCGCGATCAGGCTTCCCGCGTCGTTCTCGCCGCAGCACGAAGCAAATCCCAAGCGCTCACGAAGAGCAAGTCTCTCCTTCCATAAACCCGGACTGTCCGCAGTGAACGCGCGTTCATGAAATGCGTTTCAGCCGCCGGAACGGTTTGCGGAGGCTCTTGCCTTTACTTCGTCACGCGCCCTGCCTAGACAGTCCGCCGCATGTTGCGCCGTCTTTACGATTGGATTCTCGCGCTTTCCGCGCGCCCGTCCGCGCCCTACGCGCTGGCGGGCGTTTCGTTTGCCGAGAGTTCGTTCTTTCCGATCCCGCCCGACGCGATGCTGGTGCCGATGTGCCTGGCCCGGCCGAAAAATGCGTTTTTCTACGCCACGGTTTGCACGATTGCCTCGGTGCTCGGCGGCCTCGTGGGCTACGCGATCGGCTACCTGCTCTACGAATCCGTGGGCAGCTGGCTGATCCAGCTCTACGGCTACGGCAAGCAGTCGGAAGCCTTCCGGCAGGCCTATGCCGAGTGGGGTCACTGGGTGATCCTGATCAAAGGCATCACCCCGATCCCCTACAAGCTTGTGACCATCACCGCGGGCTTTGCCGAATACAATCTGTTCTGGTTCACGGTGCTGTCGCTGATCACGCGCGGCGCACGCTTCTATCTCGTCGCCGGCCTGATCTATTGGCTGGGCCCGCCGGCCAAGGACTTCATCGAGAAGCGGCTGGAACTCGTCTTCACCGCGTTCCTGATCCTGTTCATACTGGGCATCGTCGCAGCCATCTACGTGGCGTAGTTCATGACGGGCTATTTCTTCGTCCTGATCGTCGGCGTATTCGCCGGAGCGGTCAGCGGTGTCATCGGCACCGGTTCATCGATCATTCTCCTGCCCGTGCTGGTCTACACGTTCGGCCCGCTGCAAGCGGTGCCGATCATGGCGGTCGCCTCCGTGATGGTGAACTTCGCCCGCGCGGCTGCGTGGTGGCGCGAGATCGACTTGAGGATGCTCGCCGCCTATGCGCTGCCTGCGATCCCCGCCGCCGCGTTAGGCGCGCGTACGCTGATCTCGCTCCCGCCCGCGCTCATTGACACGCTGCTCGGCGCGTTTTTCCTCGGCATGATTCCGGGCCGGAGATTTCTCGACCGGCGCGGCTGGCGTGCAAACTGGTGGCAGCTTGCGCTCGCTGGCGCGTTGATCGGCTTTCTCACCGGCATCGTGCTTTCGACCGGCCCCTTAAGCGTTCCGGTCTTTGCGGCCGCGGGACTTTTCAAAGGCGCGCTGCTTGCAACCGAGGCCGCGGCTTCCCTCCTCATCTACGTCGCCAAGGTTTCGACCTTTCACACCTTCGGCGCACTCTCCGAGGAGAACCTCATCAAAGGCGCAATTGTCGGCTCGTCCCTGATGCTCGGCACCTTTGCCGGCAAGAGCCTCGTGATGCGCATGAGCGCCCAGACCTTCGGGAAACTGCTGGATACGATGCTGGCCTGCTCAGGTGCCGCGCTCTTGTGGGCGGCCTGGCACGCATAAAACGAACTTGAAGAATTGGTGCCCCTGGCCGGAATCGAACCAGCACGGCTTTTGGCCACCTGATTTTGAGTCAGGCGCGTCTACCAGTTCCGCCACAGGGGCACCCGGAACGGCGGCAGTTATAACGGCGATGTGAACCACCGCAAGCCGCCTTGGAATCGACACTGGAGACGGGCTTCGTTACGCCAACGCCGATGACCGAGAAACCGATCAAACCCGCCAACGCCGCCTTTGCCGCAGCTTTTCTGATGTTCGCGGCGCTCTGCGGCGCGTGGTACTTCCAGTATGTGCTGCACTACGAGCCCTGCCCGCTCTGCTACCAGCAGCGCATTCCCTATTACTTCGCGATTCCGCTCGGGCTCCTGCTCGCGGCCTTCGCGTTACGCAGCGGAAACAGGAGAATCGTCCGTTACGGGCTTTACCTGCTCGCGCTGATTCTCGTGGTGAGCGTGGGGCTTGGCGTGTTTCACGCCGGCGTCGAATGGAAGCTCTGGCAGGGCCCGACAAGCTGCGCCGCGGGCGCTCCGTCATCCGCGCCGGTCGGGAACATTCTCGAAGCCCTGAAGAAGCCGGTGCGCGCGGTGCCGTGCGACGAAGCGGCATGGCGGCTCTTCGGGATCTCGCTCGCGGGCTACAACGCGCTGATTTCGGCCGCCGCTGCACTGATCGCATTCTGCGGCGCGCGGCGCGCTTAAGCTTACGCCTCGAGTTCTGCGTCCCAATAGAGATAGTCGAGCCAGCTCTGGTGCAGATAGTTCGGCGGGAACAGCCTGCCGTTCTTGTGCAGGTCGTTCACGCTCGGCTGGAACGGCATCTGATGCGGCCACATGTTCGCAGCCGCCGGCATCTGTCCGCCCTTGCGCAGATTGCAGCACGAGCACGCCGTGACGACATTTTCCCACGTCGTCTGCCCGCCGTGCGCGCGGGGGATCAGGTGATCGAAGGTGAGTTCTTCCCGGGTGCCGCAGTACTGGCAGGAGAAGCGGTCGCGCAGGAATACGTTGAAGCGGGTGAAGGCCGGGTGGCGCGACGGACGGACGAAGGTCTTCAGGGAAACGACGCTGGGAAGCCGGAACTCGGCGGTCGGACTTCGCACCGCCTTGTCGTAGAGCGCGACCGTATTCACGCGGTCGAGGAAGACAGCCTTGATCGTGTCCTGCCACGACCAGATCGACAGCGGATAATAACTGAGCGGCCGGAAGTCCGCGTTCAGCACCAGCGCGGGCCAAGCTCCCGGAGACAAAACGCCGGAAGAAACTCCGGGCGATACAGCGGTGTGCAATCGCGACTCCTTCTCGAAGTCCCTGCGGTCGCACCCCGCTTCCAACGACGGATATATTACCGGGACCGTGTCGGCTTTGTGAAGCGGGCCGAAGTCAGCGTCCCCCGAAGGCTTTTTGCAGGAACGCGCCGCCTAGCCTGAGCCCGTCGCCGTCGATGCCGTGGCCGATTCCCTGCGAAAGATGCCACTCGACCGCGAGCCCCATGCCGCCAAGCCCCTGCGCCGACAGGAACAGGGCCTGCGCCGGGATCACCTCGTCCTGATCGCCATGCACGAGCAGAACAGGCGGCTTCACGGTGATTTCCGAGGCGGCAGCCGCGGCAACTTCCTGATTCGTAGGCGTCACGAGGACGCCCGAAAAACCGACGATGCCCGCCAAAGCCGGGCGCCGCAGACCCGTATGCAGCGCCATCATCGTGCCCTGGCTGAAACCCACGAGCGCAAGCGCAGACGGCGGCAGGTTATTGCGCGCAAGTTCCGCATCCAGAAACTCGTCGAGCACGGGCCGCGCCTTGGTGACGCCGCGCCAGCGCTCGTCGGGATCGCGGAACGTGAGCCCGAACCACTGCCGCCCCGCGGGATAGCCCGGCACCGGTTCCGGCGCGTTCGGCGAAACGAAGGCTGCGTCCGGCAGGAGCGCCTGCCACTCGCGGCCGAGCGAAATCAGATCGTTTCCGTCCGCGCCATAGCCGTGCAGGAAAACCACAAGCTGCTTTGCAGTGCCGGAACGCGGCGCGATGCGGGGTCCGTCGATCATTGTTCTTAATCTCCTTGCTCGACAGGCACGCCGTCGCGCTTCTTCATCGCGGCATAGTAAGCCCAGAGCAGGCGGGCTGCTACCGAGCGGTAGGGTTTCCAGACCCGCGCGATCTTTTCAAGCTGCCTGGCGTCGGGCCGCTTGCGCTTGTTCAGCATGATGCGCGCGGCTTCCTGCAAGGCGAGATCGCCCGACGCGAAAGCATCCGCGTGGCCGACGCAGAACATGAGATAAATATCCGCGGTCCAGGGCCCGATGCCTTTCACTTTCACGAGTTCGGCATGGGCGGCTTCGGCGGGCATATGCGCGAGCGCATCGATATTGAGATGCGCGTCGCGTACCGCGCGCGCGATATGCCGGAAGGTCCTGATCTTCGGCATCGAGAGGCCGACCCGCTGCAATTGCGGCGTGCGGGCTCTCAGGATCGCGTGATGGTCGAGAGGCGAGAATTTCGCTTCCAGCCGTCCCCAGATCGCTGCTGCCGACGCCACCGAAAGCTGCTGTCCGCAGATGATGCGGGCGAGACCCGCGAAGCCGCCTTCCCTTCGCCGCATCGGCGGATGGCCCGCGACCGCCAACACCTCGCCAAAGCGCGGGTCGAGAACCAGCAGCTTCTCGAGCGCTTCCTTCAGGTGTGCTTCGGTGTCGATACGGGCGGGCATTCCGGCGCGAAACCATCTACAACACGGGCGATATTGCAACCCGATTCCACCAGAAGCCCGATGTCAGCCCCCGTTTTCCGCTTCGCGCCCTCGCCGACCGGGCATCTGCATCTCGGGCACGCGCTGTCCGCCATTCTCAACTTCGAAGAGGCCGAGCGCACCGGTGCTCGTTTTCTGCTGCGGATCGAAGATATCGACCTGACGCGCTGCAAGCCGGAATTCGAGGAATCGATCTACGAAGATCTCGAATGGCTCGGGATAAACTGGGAGTCGCCGGTAAGACGCCAGTCCGATCATTTCGAGGAATATGCCGCCGAGTTGAGTCGCCTGGAAGCGGAGCATCTGCTTTACGCTTCCTATGAAACGCGCGCCGATCTCGCCCGGCTGATTACCGGCCGCGATCCCGAAGGCGGCCCGCGCTATTCGCGCGAAGAGGGCCTATCGGCTGCGGAAGCCGCCGAGCGCGAGGCAGCAGGCGAGCCCTACGCGCTGCGCCTCGATATGGAGCAGGCGCTCTCGCGCGTCGAGACGCCGCTGTTCTGGACCGAAGTGGACAAGCAGGTCGAAGCGCACCCCGAGCGATGGGGCGATGTCGTGCTGGGCCGCAAACAAATGCCGGCGAGCTATCATCTTGCAGCCGTGCTCGACGACGCCCTGCAAGGGGTCACGCATATCGTTCGCGGCAAGGATCTGTTCGAGGCTACCGCCGTGCACCGGCTGTTGCAGGAACTGCTCGGCCTGCCCGCGCCGATTTACCGGCATCATCATTTGCTCGTGGATGAGAATGGCAAGAAACTTTCCAAGCGCGATCAATCGACCACGCTGCGCGATTTGCGCGCAGGCGGCGTGAGCGTTGCGCAGATCAGGGAAGCGATCGGCCTCTAGCCGATCCAGTCAAAGTCGGATTTATCCGACTTTGACAATAAAAAAATGCGCGCGATGCAGTTCACCCGATCCCAAGCACGAACAGCCAGAACGACACGGTGAATAGCGAGAGTGCGGTCGAGAGCGTGACTGCGCCCGCGACCGTCGCAACACCCGTCTTGTAACGCGCGGCCAAGAGATACGAATTGATGCCGACCGCCATCGACGCGAAGATCACGGCAACGCCGTGCCAGACCGGCGTCAAAGCGAACACATATTTCGCGAGCAGATAGACCGCGAGCGGAAGCAGCAATAGCTTCGCCGCGACGATGAAGACCGAAAGCTTCACGTCGCCGAACACGCCGTATTTGCGGAGCGCCATCCCCATCGCGAACAACGCACAGGGCACGGCCGCGAGCGCGATCATATCGACGAAGGTCTTCGGCACGCCACCGAGCTGCACGCCCGCAATACGCCCGAGGGAACCCGCCGCAAATGCGATCAGAAGCGGGTTGGTGACGAGGTTCTTCACGAGCTTGAAGATCGCGTCTCGCGTGATCCCGGCGTCCGCGCTTTCGATCATCACGGTCGCCGCCAGCATCATCAGCGGCAGGTGTACCGCGATCAGGAGAAAAAGCGGCACCGCGCCGGCTTCGCCATAGGCCGTGAGCACCAAGGGAATGCCCAACAAGACGATGTTCGATTGCGCCGACGAAAAGCCCATGATGACGGCTTCGCGTCCGGGCCTGCCGTAAATCTTCCAGGTCACGAGTTGCGCGAACGACCACACGATCGCGACGCCGATGAAATAGGAGAGCCAGTAACCCCAGGGCGAACCTTCCGGCAGCGCGGCACCGAGCAGCGTCTTTACGATCATGATCGGGATCGCGATGACGAAGACGAAATCGTTCAGGCCATCGCCGGCCTTCTCGGAAAGCAGCTTCGACCACACCGAGACATAGCCGAGCGCGATCACGCCGAAGACCGGCAGGACGATTTCCGCGATGCGTGCGATCTGGGACAAGAAAGTTCAGGCAGCCTTCGTTGCGCTCGCATCCACGACGCGCACGATGTCCGAAAGAATCCGGTTCATTTCGTAGTTCTTCGGCGTGTAGACGGCGGCGACGCCGCATTGCTTCAAGACATACTCGTCTTCCGGCGGAATGATGCCGCCGACGATCACCGGAATTTCCATACCTTCGGAGCGCATGCGATTCATCACGTCGCGCACCAGCGGCACATGCGAGCCCGACAAGATCGACAAGCCCACGACATGTACGCCTTCTTCGAGCGCGGCGTTCACGATCTCGGCGGGCGTGAGCCGGATGCCTTCGTAGACGACTTCCATGCCGGCATCGCGCGCGCGCACCGCGATCTGCTCGGCGCCGTTTGAATGTCCGTCGAGCCCGGGCTTGCCGACCAGAAACTTCAGGCGGCGGCCGAGTTTTTTGGAAACCTTCTCCACTTCGCCGCGCACTTCATCGAGTCCTTCCGCGCCTAGCCGCGCAGAGCGGCCGACGCCGGTCGGCGCGCGGTATTCGCCGAACACCTCGCGCAAGCATGCGCCCCATTCTCCGGTGGTGACGCCGGCCTTCGCGGCCTCGATCGAAGGCGGCATGATATTCTGGCCCTCGGAGGCCGCGCGCTTCAGCGCGTCGAGCGCCGACGCGACTTTCTTTGCATCGCGCTGCTCGCGCCAGGCCTTGAGCTTTTCGACCTGCTCCTTCTCGACATGCTCGGGCACGGTGAGGATCGCGCCTTCGCCGGTCGTCAGCGGCGACGGCTCGGTCTCGGTGAAACGATTGACTCCGACCACGGTCTGCTCGCCGCGCTCGATCGCCTCCAGCCGCCGCGTATTCGATTCCACGAGCTTCTGCTTCATGTAGCTCGATTCAACGGCTGCGACCGCGCCGCCCATCTCTTCGATCCGGGCAAGCTCTTCTCGCGCTTCGGTTTTAAGCTCTTCGACCTTGCGCTCGATCTCTTTCGAGCCGTCGAAGATGTCGCCGAAGTCGAGAAGATCCGTTTCGAACGCCACGATCTGCTGCATGCGGATCGACCACTGCTGATCCCACGGCCGCGGCAGCCCAAGCGCCTCGTTCCACGCGGGCAGCTGCACCGCACGGGCACGCGCATTTTTCGAGAGCGTGACCGCGAGCATCTCGAGAAGGATACGATAGACGTTGTTCTCGGGCTGCTGCTCGGTAAGACCCAGCGAATTCACCTGCACGCCATAGCGGAAGCGGCGGTGCTTTTCGTTGCTGACGCCGTAACGCTCGCGCGTGATCTCTTCCCAGAGTTCGGTGAACGCGCGCATCTTGCAAAGCTCGGTGACGAAGCGCAGCCCCGCATTCACGAAGAAAGAAATCCGGCCGACCACTTCCTCGAAATCTTTTCCTTCGATCCCGCCCGAAGCCTTCACGCCATCGAGTACCGCGATCGCGGTGGCGAGCGCATACGCCAGTTCCTGCGTCGGCGTCGCGCCCGCTTCCTGCAAATGATAGGAGCAGACGTTCATCGGATTCCACTTCGGCACTTCGCGCGTCGTGTAGAGGATGGTGTCGCGCGTGAGCCGCATCGAAGGCGCAGGCGGAAATACGTAAGTGCCGCGCGAAAGATATTCCTTGATGATGTCGTTCTGTGTGGTGCCGGAGAGCGAGGTCTTCGGCTGGCCGGTTTCTTCCGCGAGCGCGACATAAAGCGACAAGAGCCACGCCGCGGTCGCGTTGATCGTCATCGAGGTATTCATCGAGCCGAGCGGAATGCCGTCGAACAATGTCCGCATGTCGCCGAGATGCGAGATGGGAACGCCGACCTTGCCGACTTCGCCTTTCGCCAGCAGATGGTCGGAGTCGTAGCCGGTCTGCGTCGGCAGATCGAAGGCGACCGAAAGACCCGTCTGTCCCTTGACGAGGTTCGAGCGATAGAGCTTGTTGGATTCCGCAGCCGTCGAGTGCCCCGCATAGGTGCGGATCAGCCACGGCGCCTCCTTCGGCTTCGCGGAATTCGAACTGCTGCTCTTTTTCTCAGCCATCGGCCGGGCCCCCGCCGCGGTCCATAAAACGCGGACGCGGCCTGCTTTCTGCAATGCAGCATAACTCCTAGCACGGGGAAAGCCGGTTCAAAATCCGTCCTGGGTTAACGCCGCCCGCCCAAACGAAACCGGCGGGAAACGATTCCCGCCGGCGCTGGTATTCGCTTTCCTGAACCGCTAGCGGCGCTTCACGAGGCCGATCACGAACAAGAGGATGATCGCGCCGATGGTCGCCGAAATGATCGCACCGACAAGGCCCGCACCGAGCGATACGCCGAGCCGCGGAAACAGCCAGCTTGCGATCGCGGCGCCCACGATGCCGACCACGATGTTGCCGATCAGTCCGAAACCGAAACCTTTCATGATGACGCCGGCGAGCCAGCCCGCGACTGCGCCTACGATCAGAAGAATAATAATGCTTTCAAGTGCCATAGCCCCCGTCCTCCTTTGATGCGGTTGCCCGCGGGGATTCACTCGCGGGATGCCATGACGGTCCCGCGAATCTCCTATTAGACGAAAGGAGGATACGCAGACTTTGGCCCGCTGCGCGAGGGGGCCTGCGATGCGTGGAAAACCTTGTTGTGCGGCGCAGTCAGCGAAGCGCTAAAGGGAAAAACAAGCGGCGCAGCACGAGCGCGGCAACGGCCAGCGAGGCGGCAAACCCCACCGGCAGCTTCACGAAGGGGAAGATCGCAATCAGCAGCATCACGGCCACGATTGCCGGAATTTCGTAACGCAGAAACCCGCGCGACATGCCGAGCGCGATCAGGAACGCGATCGGCACCGTGATCGTCACCATGTCGTAGAGATAGATGTACGGCGTCGCCAAAAGTACGCCCACGCCGAGCGCCGCGGCTTTCAGATCAAAAGAGTGTTCGCGGCTTCGCCAGATTTTCCAGACCGCGCATGCGGTGGCACCGGATAATCCGATCTGCGCGCTCCATGCGATCCATTCGGCCATCCCCAGCGTGCGCAGGAGCGCGAACAGGCTCTGCATCTTTTCGATTTCCGCGCGGCCCTCGGAAAGAAACGCATTCGAGGTGACCGGCAGCCAGCGCAGGAACGCGAGCCAGGGCTCGATTCCGAAAGCGAGGATCGAAGCGAGCGCGAGAATTGCTGCCGTTACGCCGGCAGCGATAAACGCCCGCCAGTAGCCGGCTGCGGCGAGAGCCACCGGAAACAGAATGCCGAAATGCGGTTTGTAAGTAAGAAGCCCCAGACAGATGCCCGCGAGCACCGGACGCTTTTCCAGAAATGCGAGCGTGAAGCCGATCAACGCGGCCGTGAGAAATCCGTTCTGTCCGACCAAAACGTTCGCGGCCAAGGCGGGTGCCGAGAGCGCGAGCAGGAAACCCGTCTTTCCTCCGGCGCTCGCCCGCATGGCGGCCACGAACGGCACGAACGAGATCGCAGACCAGCCTGCGTGCGCGGCTGCATAAGGCAGCATCGCAAGCGCCGCCGCGACGAAGAGATAAAACGGCGGATAGTGCCAGCCGTAGTAGCCCGCAAAATCGTAGCCGAGGATTTGAATCTCGAGCTGCTTGTGCGCGGGCCAGTCGTAAGCGCTCGCCGGCGTGCCCGAGAGCGCCAATTTTCCTGCGGCGTAGACGTTCAGGAAGTCAGTCGAGATGAGCCGCCCTGCGGCATCCCAAAGCCAGCTTCCGGTAAAGAGCGCAGTCGCAAGCCAAACGACGTTGGCGACCGCGAAGGCGAACAGAAACAGCGCGAACCGCTTGGGCAGGGCTGGCGTTTGAGCGGATGACGTAGCGTCGGAGGGGGGCATTTTCCGAGGCTAGCGGTGTTCGCTTGCGGAAGATTTAAGCCTGTTGCTCCGCCAAAGGGCACATTGCGCTGCAACATCCTTTGGGCCATTCTCCGGGCCGTCACCCAATTGAGACATTTTCTTACCGGAGCTGCCATGTCGGCCGTCACGAAGTTGCAGACAGGTCCAAAAGATCTCTACGAGATCGGCGAAATCCCGCCGCTCGGTCACGTTCCGTCGAAAATGTATGCGTGGGCGATCCGCCGCGAGCGCCACGGCCCGCCGGAAGACTCCATGCAGATCGAGGTCGTTCCGACCTGGCCGGTGGGCGACGAAGACGTGCTCGTGCTCGTGATGGCGGCAGGCGTGAATTACAACGGCGTCTGGGCCGGTCTCGGCCAGCCGATCTCGCCCTTCGACGTACACAAGCAGCCTTTCCATGTCGCAGGCAGCGACGCCTCCGGCATCGTCTGGGCGGTCGGCGCGAAAGTGAAGCGCTGGAAGGTCGGCGACGAAGTCATCGTCCACTGCAATCAGGACGACGGCGACGACGAAGAATGCAACGGCGGCGATCCGATGTTCTCGCCCTCGCAGCGCATCTGGGGTTACGAAACGCCGGACGGCTCGTTCGCGCAGTTCTGCCGCGTGCAATCGCGCCAGTTGATGGCGCGCCCGCAGCACCTGACCTGGGAAGAGTCGGCCTGCTACACGCTGACGCTCGCCACCGCCTACCGCATGCTGTTCGGCCACGCGCCGCACACGATCAAGCCGGGCGATAACGTTTTGATCTGGGGCGCATCGGGCGGTCTCGGTGTGTTCGGCGTGCAGCTTGCCGCAGCCTCCGGCGCAAACGCGATCGGAATTATCTCCGACAACGACAAGCGCGATTACGTTCTCGGCCTCGGCGCCAAGGGCGTGATCAACCGCAAGGATTTCAAGTGCTGGGGCCAGATGCCCACGGTGAACACGCCCGAATACAACGACTGGGTGAAGGAAGCCCGCAAGTTCGGCAAGGCGATCTGGGACATCACCGGCAAGAAGGACGTCGATATCGTCTTCGAGCATCCGGGTGAATCGACGTTCCCGGTTTCGTGTCTCGTCGTGAAGCGCGGCGGCATGGTCGTGTTCTGCGCAGGCACCACGGGCTTCAACATCACTTTCGATGCCCGCTATGTCTGGATGCGTCAGAAGCGCGTGCAGGGTTCGCACTTCGCACACCTGAAGCAGGCTGCGGCCGCGAACCAGTTCGTGCTGGATCGGCGTCTTGATCCCTGCATGAGCGAAGTGCTGAGCTGGAAGGAAATCCCGGCCGCGCACACCAAGATGTGGAAGAACCAGCACAAGCCCGGCAACATGGCGGTGCTCGTCAACGCCCAGCGCCCCGGGATGCGCACCTTCGACGACGTGATCGAGGCATCGGGAACAAAAGTCTAAGGGCGCGAAGCCCTAGTTCTTCTTCCGCCGCTTCGTCTTCCTCGGAACCTTGTTGATCGCGGGCGCGTAGCGCGCATCCTTGATCGCTGCGTTCAATTCGCCGCCATAGATGAAGATCGACGCGGTCGTATAGAGAAACACGACCGCGATCATGAAGGACGCCAGCCCCGCATAGGTCGTGACGTAATTGTAGGAGAAGCGGCCGAGGTAATAGCCAAACGCCGCACCCGCGATCAGCCAGAGCACCAGCGTCACGATGATGCCGGGCGCCACTTCGCTGAGCGTGCGTTTGCCCGCGGGCAGCCACATGTGAACGACGATCAGCGCCACCACCAGCACGGATGAAGCCGTCGCGTAGCGTACGAAAGCCGCGACCCCGCGAAACGGCTCCAGAGCCGGCACGAATACGACCGCCGTCTGCCACATGAGCGGCCACAGCACGACGAGAAACGAAAGCGCGAGCAGTCCGGCGGCGCCGACCATCACATAGCCGATCGACTCCAGCCGCAGCCACCAGAAGTAGCGCTGCTCGCCGACGTCATAGGCGCGGTTCAGCCCGATCCGCAGGCTCTCGATCCCGCTCGAGGAGAAGTAAACCGCAAGCACGATGCCGAACGTGAGCGCGTCCGTGCGTACGTTCGTGAGCACGTCGCGGATCTCTTCCGCGATCGGTCCCGCGACTTCCTTGGGCCAGGTTTCCAGAAGAATCTGCGCCGTATTGTCGGCGAGTTCCTTCGAGCCGAAGAACGCCGCGAGCGCCGTCACGAAAATCATGAAGGGGAACAGCGCCATCAGGCCCGAGAGCGCGATGTGACTCGCAATCGCCCAGCCGTCGTCGTCGTTGAAGCGCCAGAAGGCGTCGATGGCAATGCGAAGAGGTCTCGGCACAGGGAAACCCTAAGGGAAGCCCTTCAAATCGCGATTCCGGAGGGGAATTGCAAGCCGCGGGATGTGCCACGATCAGGCGGCGCGAACCGCGCCCAGGAAATCCCGTATCGCGATTTCGAGCTTCTCCGCTTCGCCGCCGAGCGCAACCGCGAGGCCCGCGACTTCGCCTGCCGTGGACGTGGCACCCGCCGCCGCCGTCTGCACCGACTTCATCGCGCCTGCGCCTGCATCGGCGTCGTTCGAGGCGCGCGAGACGTTTTCCGCAATCGATACGACCGCCGCGTTCTGTTCCTCGATCGCGGACGCGATCGAAGCCGCAATCGCCGACATTTCCTCGATCACGGTCGAAACGGTGTCGATGGCCGTCGCGGCGTCGCCGGAGGCTTCCTGAATCGATCCGATCTGGTGCGCGATATCTTCGGTCGCCCGCGCGGTCTGCGAAGCGAGCGACTTCACTTCCTGCGCGACCACCGCGAAACCCTTGCCGGCGTCACCAGCTCGCGCCGCTTCGATGGTTGCATTCAGCGCCAAGAGGTTGGTCTGCGCCGCGATCGACTGAATGAGCCCGACCACCTCGCCGATGCGCGAAGCGGCATCGCCCAGATTCCGCATGATCGCCACCGAACGCTTCGCTTCCGCGACGGCGCGGTTCGCGACATCGGTTGACGTCGCCGTCTGATGGGCGACCTCGGAAACTGAAACCGAAAGCTGTTCGGTCGCAACCGCCGCCTGCGCGACGTTCGAGGAAGCGGCACCGGCAGCCTGCGCGGCGCGCCCTGCCTCGGCATCGACATTGCCTGCGGTCGCGCCGAGTTTGTCGGCAGCACCCGTAAGCTTCTGGGAAGCGCTGCGAACCGCGCTCAGGCCGGAGTTGGTGCTGTCGCCGAACGTGCGGATGAGTTCATCCACCACATGCACGCGCTTCTCGCGCTGGCTTGAGGCGTCGGCCTGTTCGCCTTCGAGGCGTCTGCGCTCGCTGACGTTGTCGCGGAACACGACCACCGTGCGCGCCATTTCGCCGATTTCGTCCTGCGCCTTGACCGCCGGAATGTCGGCAACGATCTCGCCCGAGGCGAGGCGGCGCATGACGTCGGAAAGACCTGCGAGTGGCCGGGTGATGCTCAGACCGATCAGCCAGTTCAGCGCCAGACTGAGCAGGGCTACCGCGATGCCGACACTGATGATGATGTTACGCGTCTGCCCCTGCGAAGCGTCGAGCCCATAGACCGCGGCCGCCTGCTGCTGCTTCGCATGCATGATGATGTTGTCGGTCATCGCCTGCATATCGACCGTCGCGTTCTGAATGACGGTCGACTGCGTCGAAACCACGCGCGTCTGCGAAATCCAGTCGCTGAATTCGTCTCGGTATTTTTCGAGCGCGTCTTTAATATTGTCCTTGAAGTTGGCGGGCAGCGAGGACTTCTCAAGCGCGCCCGTGAAGTTCGCAAGCTCGGCGTAGATCTTGTAGGTCGCGCTCAGGTCGTTCGAGATCATGAATTCCATCTCGTAGCGCCGGACCTGCGCGAACGACGCAATGAGACGCAACGCATCGATCTCGGCCATCTTGGCCATTTCGTTCGTCACGAGCATCTCGACCTTGCCGGCGGCTTCCGCGAACCGTCCGCGCCCGCCTTCGGTTTCGGTGAAACCGAGCTTGGTCTTGCCTTCAGTAAGAAACTCGAAGTTCGACCGCAGCGAGACGAGCGAGCCGCGCAGGTTGGCGACCGTCTTCTCCTCGCGCTTATCCGCGTGCTTTGCGATCGTAGTCAGGTTCTCGATCGCGCCGGCGAGCTGATCGTAGAATCCCTGCTTCAGCGAGGGGTCCTTTCCCTCGACGTAGTCCTTCACGGCGACCCGCATCGAAGCGAGCGCACTCTTGAATTCGCGGCTGGCATTAGCGAGGTCGCCCGAAGTCTGCACGGTGTCGAAGGCCGCGCTGACCTGCCGTTCGCCGTTGGCGAAGAAGATGCCAATGATCATCAGCCCGCCCAGCGGAATGATCGCGAGGATGAAGATGCGCGCCCGCACCGACAGCGCCGGCATCCGGCGAAAAACGAAGGAGGCAAACTGCGGCAAAGCGATCTTTGGAAACTTCATCGTCTAACCCTGCGTAGCCGAGAGCGCGCCAGGGCTGTCCCGTCCCGGGCCACGCTCTACGAAAGTCGCAGGCAGTTAAGCCCCCGAAGGGTTAACAGAAGGTTGCCCCTTGCTTTTGTGCAACGCACCAATAAGGATGCTCCGCCTAAACCTTATGCAGAGCCAGTGATGACCCAAGCCGCGTCCCGCGCCGCCAAAACCGATATCGACCTCTTGCCCCTTCTCCTGGAGGCGAGCGATTCGACCCAAGCCCTGCTCGCGGAAGCCGCCGCGGCGGTACGGCTGAAGGTAACGGAGGGCGGCAAGGTTTCCGCGGCCGCGCTTGAGCGCGAACAACACGCCGCGCACGGCTACGCCTGGTTCGCGACCTACGTCGAATCCTTCCGGCAGCTCGCCGCCTATACCGGCCGCATGATCGAAGCGAACCGCTTCGGCGAACTCGAGGAACTGCTCGTGCGCGTAGGCGCGGGCGAGTACCTCGCACAGGTCTTCGGCGGCATCCCGATGAGCCAGGGCGAGATGCTTCGTCTTGCCGATCTCGGCCTTCCCGAACAGAAAATTTCGGCACGCATCACGCCCGCCATCAAAACGCTGATCGCGGGCAACAATGCGGAAGTTCGCGCGCAGCTCGCGGCACTCATCGCCAAAGCGCAGGGTTCGCTCACCATCGGCGACGCCGGCCTCGACGATACGCTGGACGCCATGCGCGCGGAGATGCACCGCTTCGCGGAAAGCGAAGTCGTGCCGCATGCGCACGAATGGCACCTGAAGAACGAATACATTCCGATGGAGATCATTTCGAAGATGGCCGAACTCGGCGTCTTCGGCCTTACGATTCCGGAAGAGTACGGCGGCCTCGGCCTCGGCAAGGAGTCGATGGTCCTCGTCTCCGAAGAACTCTCGCGCGCCTGGATCGGCGTAGGCTCCTTGGGCACGCGATCCGAGATCGCGGCGGAGCTGATCCTCGGCGGCGGCACGGACGAGCAAAAGAAAAAGTGGCTGCCGAAAATTGCGAGCGGAGAGATTCTTCCCACTGCCGTCTTCACCGAGCCGAATACCGGCTCCGACCTCGCATCCCTGAAGACCCGCGCCGAGAAGAAGGGCGACGTCTATAAAGTCTATGGCAACAAGACCTGGATCACGCATCCGGTTCGCGCCGACCTCATGACGCTTCTGTGCCGCACCAAGCCCGAAGAGAAGGGCTATCAGGGCCTTTCCATCCTGCTTGCGGAAAAGCCTCGCGGCGACAACGAGAATCCGTTTCCGGCTGAAGGCATGAGCGGCGGCGAAATCGAAGTCATCGGCTATCGCGGCATGAAGGAATTCGAGATCGGTTTCGACGGTTTCGAAGTGAAGACCGAAAACCTGCTCGGGGGCATCGAAGGCAACGGCTTCAAGCAGTTGATGCAGACTTTCGAGGCTGCGCGTATCCAGACCGCCGCGCGTGCGATCGGCGTCGCACAAAGCGCAATGGAGTTGGGCCTGCGCTATGCGCACGAGCGTATTCAGTTCGGCAAGCCGCTTTATTCTTTCCCGCGCGTCTCCGACAAGATCGTGATGATGGCAGCCGAAATCCTGATCGCCCGCCAGCTTACCTATCACGCGGCACGCGAGAAGGACTCGGGCCGCCGCTGCGATCTCGAAGCCGGCATGGCGAAATTGCTCGCCGCCCGCATCGCCTGGGCCTGCGCCGACAACGCCTTGCAAATCCACGGCGGCAACGGCTTTGCGATGGAATACCCGGTGTCCCGCGTGCTCGCCGACGCCCGCATCCTCTCGATCTTCGAAGGTGCCGCGGAAATCCAGGCGCAGGTCATCGCCCGCCGTCTGCTCGACGGCACCAATTAGCGGGCATAGGCTCCCCGCATGGGGGAGCTTTCGAAATCCAGACTGACGCGGCTTGCCTTCTGGTCGGCGAACATGTGCGCCGTCCGGGAAAGCAGCTGGACCTGGCCCGGCTTTGGATACACCGAAGCCGAATGGGCGCTGATGAAGAGCTTTTCGAAGCCGGTCAGCGGCGGCGCCTACATCAAGTTCATCGCCGCCAACACGCTCCTGTTTATTTTATTCGCCGGCGTCGTAATCGTCTGCGCGTTTCTGCCGGTCCTGCTCCTGCTCTATCCCGATACGCGCGAGTTGCAGCCGCTCCCGTTTACGCTGCTGCTGGCGGCGAATGCCTTCTTCACGATCGGCTTCGGCCTGCCGTTGTCGATGCGGATCGCCGCATGGCTGTGCGCCAGCGCGGAGATGAAGGCCAAGCTTCGCTCGACACCCGAGATCGAGGCGCTCGACGCCCGCGTTTCGTGGCAGCTCATGCGCATGACGCTGATTATGTGTGGCGTTCTGGTGCCGGGCATTTTGCTCTGGATCGCCCTCGACATCGACGGCGGCCCGCTTTTGACCGGGCTCAAATTCCTGCTGGCGTTTTTGTTTATAGCTTCCACGGCAACAGCGGCGCTGCGGAGAAGATCCGGCTGAAGGCAACCGATCCCGCGCGCCCGCGTTATCTGTAGATCACATCGCGGAGGAATCCTTGGAACGACTGAAACCCGATACCGGAGCATGGATCGTCGTTTGCGACGGAGCCAAGGCGCTCATCTTCGAGAACAAAGGCGACCGGCAATATCCCGATCTGCGGACGCATGAAGTCTTCGAACAGAAGAACCCGCCGACCTCCGAACAGGGTGCGGATCGTCCCGGCCGTTCGCATTCTTCCGTCGGGCCGGGCCGGAGCGCGGTCGGCCAGACCGACTGGCACGATCTGGCGGAAGCGAAATTCCTGAAGGACCTCGCGGACCATCTGCACCTCGCCGTTCACGGCGGAAAGACTAAACAGCTTTTCGTGGTGGCACCCCCGCGTGCGCTCGGCATGATCCGCGAGCACTACACGCCCGCGATCAAGCAGGCGCTCGCCAAAGAGATCGACAAAGACTACGTGAAGATGCCGGCGGACCAGATCGAGAAGATGCTCGTCAAATGAGTGCGCTCAAAGAATGAAGGCCGCAGCGCGACTGATCGTCTGCTTCGCTTTGTGTTTTGCCGTTGCCGCGCTCGGCGCCATGGCGACCACGCCGAACATTCCTGGCTGGTACGCGAGCCTGAACAAGCCGCCGTTCACGCCGCCGAACTACGTCTTCCCTGTTGTCTGGAACATTCTCTACGCGCTGATGGCGATTTCCCTGTGGCGCCTATGGGAAGCGGCTGCGGGCAGCGCACGCACGCGCGCCATCACGCGCTTTCTGATACAGCTTGTGGTCAATCTCGCCTGGTCTTTCATCTTCTTCGGCGCGAAGGCGATCGGCGCGGGATTGATCACGATCCTCATGCTCGACGCGCTCGTGATCTGGACAATCTGTGCGGCGTGGAAAGTGGACCGCTTTGCCGCAGCTTTGCTCCTGCCCTATCTGCTGTGGATCGGCTACGCTACGGCGCTGAGCATAGAGATTTTCCGGCTCAACCCGTAGCCGAGGGAGCTTTCCATGACATCGTTCCTCCAGACCGTCGCCATACCGGTGGCGCTGCTCGCGGTAGCGGTCGTGCTGGTACTCGGCCTCTGGAACATGATGAAGGGCGGCTCCGGCAATACCTCGCAGAAACTGATGCGGATGCGCGTGCTTTTGCAGGGCATCGCGATCGCGTTGGTGATGTTCACGCTCTGGGTGCTCGGCCGCTGACGAGTTTCGGCGCCGCTGAAAAATAGGCTACAACCGGCGCCTGTCTGGAGGCGCTGCACTTGGTAGTCCTGAACCGCATCTACACGAAGACCGGCGACGACGGCACCACCGCACTCGGCTCCGGCGAACGGCGGCTGAAATCCGATCTGCGCGTCGATGTCTATGGCACGGTGGACGAAACCAATGCCGCCATCGGCATCGCCCGCCTTCACCTCAAGAACGAGCCGGACGTCGATGCGATCCTGATCCGCGTGCAGAACGATCTGTTCGATCTCGGCGCGGACTTCGCTGTGCCCGAAGGCGAAGACGCGCCGAAAGAGCGGCTCCGCATCGTTGAAGCGCAGGTCCTGCGCCTCGAAGCGGAAATCGACAAGCTGAATGCGTCGCTGAAGCCGCTGCGCTCGTTCGTGCTGCCCGGCGGCGAGCCTGCTGCCGCCTATCTGCATCTGGCGCGTACCATATGCCGCCGCGCCGAGCGGCTCGCGGTCCTGCTTTCGCAGAAGAAGTCCGAGAAGGTGAACACGGCTGCGATCCGGTATCTCAATCGCCTTTCCGATCTGCTGTTCGTCGCTGCGCGCTACGTCAATGGCCGCGGCGAACGCGACGTGTTATGGGTTCCGGGCGCGAACCGCTGAGCGAGCCGAGATGGTTTTCCTTCCGGTCTATGACTACAACCAGCTGCGTTACATCAAGCGCCCCTACGTGACGTGGGGGCTGCTCGCAGCGAACATACTCATCTACTTCCTGTTTCAGTCCGGTCTCGTTCTCAACTGGGACGATTTCCTGAACAAGAACTACGGCTTCATGCCGGCGTCGATATTCGGGAGCGTCCGCACGGCGGCCGATGCGCCCGCGCTGGTCGCGCAGATCCCGACCATCAAGCTTTTCACCTACATGTTCCTGCACGGCGACCTCGCGCACCTGTTCGGCAACATGATTTTTCTCTGGGTCTTCGGCGACAACATCGAAGACGCGATGGGCCGGCTGCGCTACTTCCTCTTCTATATCGCCTGCGGCGTTGCGGCCGGGCTCGCGCACTATCTTTCGGCGCACACTTCCGAAGTCCCGCTGATCGGCGCGTCGGGCGCGATTTCCGGCTTGCTCGCCGCCTATCTCGTCCTGTTCCCGCGCGCGAAAGTCTGGGTGCTGTTCTTCACCCGCATTCCGATCAAGCTGCGCGCTTACTGGGTGCTCGCGATCTACATCGCGTTCAATCTCATCATGGCCTATGCGCGTTCGGTCGAGGACGTCGCCTGGTGGGCGCATGTAGGCGGCTTCGCGTCGGGCCTTGTGCTGGTCGCCCTGATGAAGCGTCCCGATGTGAAGCTGTTCCAGGGAGAACAGGACACGGTGGCGGCGGTGGGTGACGCAGCGGCAGTTTCACCCGTGGAGCCCGTCGAGCAGGGCACGACCCTGGCTCCCGTACCGCAGATCGACGCGCCCACGGTCACGGTTCGCGTTGACAGGCCTAAGGACCAGCCATAGTTTGCCCGCCGCACCGCAACAAATGGGCAGCGGATGAAAGTCTTAGTCGCAGTAAAGCGTGTCATTGATTACAACGTGAAAGCGCGCGTGAAGCCCGACGGCTCCGGCGTCGATCTCGCAAACGTCAAGATGTCGATGAACCCCTTCGACGAAATCGCCGTCGAAGAGGCGATCCGCATGAAGGAAGCCGGCAAGGCAACGGAAATCGTCGCCGTCTCGATCGGGCCGCAGCAGGCTTCCGAAACCATCCGTACCGCGCTCGCGATGGGCGCCGACCGCGGCATCCTGGTCAAGAACGACGGCGCGGTAGAGCCGCTCGCGGTCGCCAAGATTCTCAAAGGCATTGTCGACGCCGAGAAGCCGAACCTCGTGATCCTAGGCAAGCAGGCCATCGACGACGACAGCAACCAGACCGGCCAGATGCTGGCAGCACTCCTGAACTGGCCGCAGGGCACCTTCGCCTCCAAGGTCGCGCTGGAATCCGACAGCGTGAACGTGACGCGCGAAGTCGACGGTGGCCTGCAAACCGTGAAGCTGAAGCTGCCCGCGATCGTCACCACCGATCTTCGTCTCAACGAACCGCGCTATGCTTCGCTGCCGAACATCATGAAAGCGAAGAAGAAGCCGATCGACGAAAAGGCCCCCGGCGATTATGGCGTCGATGTCGCGCCGCGCCTGAAGGTTCTGAAGACTTCCGAGCCCGCGGGCCGCAAGGCCGGCGTGAAGGTGGACTCGGTGGCCAGCCTCGTCGACAAGCTGAAGAACGAAGCGGGAGTGATCTGATCATGGCAACGCTCCTGATTGCCGAACACGACAACAAGACGCTGAACCCGGCAACGTTGAAAGCGATGACGGCGGCAAGCGCGCTCGGCGGCGACGTCGATGTGCTGGTTGCCGGCGAAGGCGCCAAAGCCGTTGCCGATGCCGCTGCGAAAATCGCGGGCGTGAAGAAAGTGCTCTTGGCCGACAACGCCGCCTTCAAGAACAAGCTCGCCGAACCGATGGCAGCCCTCGTCGTGAAGCTCGCGGAAAAATATGACGCGATCGTTTCTCCCGCGACGACAGCGGGCAAGAACTTCATGCCGCGCGTGGCGGCGCTGCTCGACGTGATGCAGATTTCCGAAATCATCAAGGTCGAAAGCCCGGACACGTTCCAGCGCCCGATCTATGCCGGCAACGCGATCCAGACCGTGCGGTCTTCCGACAAGAAGAAGGTCATCACCGTTCGTACCGCTTCCTTCCAGGCGGCGGGCGAAGGCGGTAGCGCCCCGGTCGAGAACGCCGAAGGTGCTGGCGACCCGGGCCTTTCCTCTTTCGTCGGCGAAGAGCTTTCGAAGTCGGATCGTCCGGAACTGACCGCCGCACGCGTCATCATCTCGGGTGGCCGCGCCATGGCAAACAAGGAAAATTTCGCGAAATACATCGAGCCGGTCGCCGACAAGCTCGGGGCCGCGATGGGCGCCTCGCGCGCAGCGGTCGATGCGGGATATGCTCCGAACGACTGGCAGGTGGGCCAGACCGGCAAAGTCGTGGCGCCCGAACTCTACATCGCCGTCGGCATCTCGGGTGCGATCCAGCATCTCGCCGGCATGAAGGACTCGAAAGTGATCGTTGCGATCAACAAGGACGAAGAAGCCCCGATCTTTCAGGTCGCGGACTACGGCCTCGTCGGCGATCTCTTCACGGTATTGCCCGAACTCGAAAAAGAACTTAGCAAATAGCGAGCAGCCCGCGCGATGAAAGCCTTGAAAAAAATCGGAGTAATCGGCGCGGGCCAGATGGGCAACGGCATCGCCCATGTCTGCGCGCTCGCGGGCTATGACGTAAAGCTGAACGACATCTCCGAAGACCGCATCAAGGCGGGTCTCGCCACCATCAACGGCAACATGCAGCGCCAGGTCTCGAAGGCGCTGATCTCCGAAGGCGACCGCCAGACCGCGCTTTCTCGTATCGCTGCGGCAGTGACCTACAAGGATTTAACCGACTGCGACCTCGTGATCGAGTCGGCGTCGGAAAAAGAAGACGTCAAAAAGAAAATCTTCGGCGAGCTTTCGGCCATGATGCCGAAGGACGCACTGCTCGCCTCCAACACCTCATCGATCTCGATCACGCGCCTCGGCGCCTCCACCGACCGACCGGAGAAGTTCATCGGCATTCACTTCATGAATCCGGTGCCGCTGATGGAACTGGTCGAACTCGTGCGCGGCATCGCCACCGACGAAGACACGTTCGAAGCCTCGAAAGAGTTCGTTTCGCGCCTACAAAAGACCTACGCGGTCGCCGAGGATTTCCCCGCGTTCATCGTGAACCGCATTTTGCTGCCGATGATCAACGAGGCGATCTACACGCTCTATGAAGGCGTCGGCTCGGTCGAGGCGATCGACAAGGCGATGAAGCTGGGCGCCAACCATCCGATGGGCCCGCTGCAACTCGCCGACTTCATCGGCTTGGACACCGTGCTCTCGGTGATGCAGGTGCTGCACGAGGGCTTGGCAGACTCGAAATATCGCCCCTGCCCGCTCTTGGTGAAGTACGTCGAGGCCGGCTGGCTCGGCCGCAAGACCAACCGCGGCTTCTACGACTACCGCGGCGAAAAACCGGTCCCGACGCGCTAAGCGTTCCAAAAAACCTCATGCCCGGGCGAAGACCCGGGCATCCAGCTTTCTGGGGTTGGCCCTGGATCGCCGGGTCAAGTCCGGCGATGAGGTGAGGAAATGTTAAGCGGCTTCCTGCATTAAAGAGGCCATGGACACCGCCCTCGTCGGCGCCGTCATGGCGTCGAAGACCGCACAGTTACAGACCGCCATCGCCGCGCGCATCATGAAGATGAACGCAGGCAACGAGCAGTCGTTCGTGCAGCTGATCGAAGCGGCGAGCCAGAACGCGGCGAAGCTCGCGAATGCCGCGAGCGGTCTCGGCCAGAACCTCGATATTCAGGTTTAGATTTATTTCGCGTGGTTCGAGACGCGCAGCTTCGCTGCGCTCCTCACCACGAGGACGAGATAAAAAGTTACAGCCTCATCCTGAGGAGCGCGAACGTAGTTCGCGCGTCTCGAAGGATGAGCAATCAATTCTTCGCCAGCGCCGCGCGGATTAGCGCGAGCGCATCTTCGCTCGCCCATTCCGCCGGACCCGGCAAGAAGCCGAGTTCGCAGCCCTGCCGGTCGACGAGGATCGTCGAAGGCAATCCCGGCGCGCGGCCGGCCATTTTCAGTTTCTGAAACACGTTCGTGCTCGGGTCTTCGTAATAGAGCAGATGCTTCGCCTTGATCTCTTCCAGAAACTTCTTCGGCTTGTCGCCGCCGCGCTGATCGAGATTGATCGCAAGGACCGCGAAGTCCCTGCCGCCGAGCTTGCCTTCCAGTTCGTCCAGCGCAGGCATTTCCTTGCGGCAGGGCACGCACCACGTGGCCCATAGATTGATGAGCACGACCCGGCCCTTGAAGTCGTCGAGGCTCAACGTCCGCCCGGTGCCGTCCTTGAAGGCGATCGGGGTCGCCCGGCGCGGGGTGCTGTTCGGCGCGAAGGCCGCGACCTCGCCTCTGGAAAGCGGCATTAACCGTTTGGCGGTGAGGCTCGCGCTAATACAGGACGCATCGGAAACACCCGCGTTGCGTTGCAGGCCGCCGGTCAAGTATACCCCCGCGAACCCCGCAATCGTGCCGAGCAAAGCCGCAAGCAATAGATAACGCGAGCGGCGAAGCCAGTTCACGCGAGCGGCCGTTTCGGGGTGTGGAGTGGTCATCGTTCAGGCCGTCAGGGTTCGAGACAACAGAGTTCGAGACATGAGCAACAGGATGTGGGGCGGGAGGTTCGCGGCGGGCCCCGACGCGATCCTCGAAGAGATCAACGCCTCGATCGACTTCGACCGGCACTTGTTCGCACAGGACATCGCCGGCTCCAAGGCGCATGCCTCGATGCTTGCGGCCCAAGGCATCATTACGGCAGCGGACGCGGACAAAATCGCGCAGGGCCTCGACACCATTCTCGCCGAGATCGAAAGCGGCAAGTTCAAATTCTCGCGAGCGCTCGAAGACATTCACATGAATGTCGAGAGCAGGCTTGCCGAACTGATCGGCCCCTCCGCCGGACGCCTGCATACCGCGCGCTCCCGGAACGATCAGGTCGCTACCGATTTCAAGCTCTACATCCGCGACACCATCGACGGGCTCGACAGGTCGCTCGCCGATCTCCAGCTCGCGCTCGCCGAGAAGGCTTTGCAATACGCCGAGAGCGTGATGCCGGGCTTCACGCACCTGCAAACCGCGCAGCCTGTGACCTTCGGCCACCACCTGCTCGCCTATGTCGAGATGCTGTCGCGCGACCGGGGACGGCTTGCCGATGCCCGCAAGCGCATGAACGAAAATCCGCTCGGCTCCGCAGCACTCGCAGGCACTTCTTTCCCGATCGACCGCGACATGACCTCGAAGGCGCTCGGCTTCGACCGCCCGACCGCGAACAGCCTCGACGCCGTCTCGGATCGCGACTTCGTGCTGGAGACGCTTTCGGCAGCCTCGATCTGCGCGATGCATCTGTCGCGCTTCGCCGAAGAGATCGTGATCTGGACCACGCCCGCGTTTGGATTCATCGCACTCTCCGACAAGTTCACGACCGGCTCCTCGATCATGCCGCAGAAGCGCAACCCCGACGCCGCCGAACTCGTGCGTGCGAAGGCAGGCAAGATCATCGGCGCGCTCGTGCAGCTGCTCGTCGTCATGAAAGGTCTTCCGCTCGCCTATGCCAAGGACATGCAGGAAGACAAGGACGGCACCATCCGCGCGCTCTCTGATTTCTCGATCGTGATCGCCGCGACCGCGGGCATGACCCGCGATCTCGTGGCGGACGAAAAGCGCATGAAGTCGATGGCCGGCGACGGCTATTCGACGGCGACCGATCTTGCCGACTGGCTGGTGCGGGAGCTCAACATTCCGTTCCGGGAAGCGCATCACATCACGGGCGCGATCGTCGCGAAGGCCTCCGGCGCGAACCTGCCGCTGCACAGATTATCGCTTGCCGACATGCAGGCGGTGGAGCCGCGCATCACCGACGACGTCTTCTCGGTGCTCTCGGTTTCGAAGTCGGTTGCCTCCCGCACCAGCTACGGCGGCACCGCGCCGAAAAACGTGCGGGTGCAGGCAAAGCGTTGGTTAAAGAAACTGGGGCAGGATCCGAAGTAGCGCGGAATCCGTGGCCTCGCTTTGGCCCATCTTTTCCGATAGTTGAGACCCGCCTGTGGGGAGAAATCCGTGACCGACCGTTCCACCCGAAAGCTGCCGATCGCCGTGCTTGCCGGCACCCTTGTGCTCGCCGGTTGCGGCGTGAAGGGCCCGCTGGAGCCGCCGCTGGGCGCGGAGAACATCGCCTCCCCGAATCCGCTGCAAACCACAATCACGTCCGACGCTCCGGGCGCGTCGGTGACCTCGACCCCGACCCAGACGGCGACCTCGAAGACGTTATCGCCGCTCGGCAAGCAGGAAGACGGCAAGAAGAAACGGTTCCGCCAGGGCGGCGTACCGCTCACGAGCGAGCCGGTAAAACCGGATCAGCCGTTCCTGCTCGACAAGCTCCTCTGATACATTCTTCCATATGCATCACTTCGCCTACCGCAACGGCGTCATGCACGCCGAGGACGTTGACCTGACCGCGCTCGCCCGCGAAGTCGGCACGCCGTTCTATTGCTACTCCACCGCGACCCTCGAGCGTCACTATCGCGTGTTCGCGGAAGCCTTCGCGGACGTTCCGTCGCTCGTCTGCTTCGCGCTGAAAGCGAACTCCAATCAGGCCGTGATCGCGACGCTCGCGAAGCTCGGCGCCGGCGCCGACATCGTCTCCGGCGGAGAACTCTCGCGCGCACTCGCCGCCGGCGTGCCCGCGAGCAAGATCGTGTTCTCCGGTATCGGCAAGACGCGCGAGGAAATGTCTGCGGCACTGAAGGCGGGAATCTACTGCTTCAATGTCGAAAGCGAGCCGGAGCTGCTCGCGCTATCCGAAGTCGCGCAGTCGCTGGGCGTGAAGGCGCCGGTCTCCATCCGCGTGAACCCGGACGTGGACGCAAAAACGCACGCGAAGATCGCGACCGGTAAGAGCGAGAACAAGTTCGGCATTCCGATTTCGCGCGCGCGGGAAGTTTACGCCGAAGCCGCTTCTTTGCCCGGCCTGCGCGTGGCCGGCGTCGATATGCATATCGGAAGCCAGATCACCGAACTCTCGCCGTTCGAGAACGCTGCGGCGCTGATCACGGAGCTTGCGCGCGACCTGCGCGCGGCAGGCCATACCATCGATCATCTCGATCTCGGCGGCGGCCTCGGCATCCCTTATAGAAACGACAACACGCCGCCGCCTTCGCCCGCGGAATACGCGGAGGCCGTCAAGAAGCACACCAAGGGTCTTGGCGCGAAGCTCGTCTTCGAAGTGGGCCGCATGATCGTCGGCAATGCCGGTATTCTGGTTTCGCGCGTCATCTACTGGAAGCAGGGCGAGGCGAAGAATTTCCTGATCGTCGATGCCGCCATGAACGATCTGATCCGTCCGACGCTCTACGAGGCCTATCACGAGATCCTTCCGGTGACGGAACCCGCGGCGAATGCGCCCTGGTCGGTCGCGGATGTCGTCGGGCCGGTCTGCGAATCGGGCGACTATCTGGCGCTCGACCGGCGGCTTCCACAGTTGAAGGAAGGCGACCTCGTCGCGGTGATGACCGCAGGCGCCTACGGCGCCGTGCAGGCGTCGACCTACAATACCCGCGCACTCATCCCGGAAGTGCTTGTCCGCGATGGCGAATATGCGCTCGTGCGCCCGCGTTTCGACGCAGCCGCCATCATCGGCATGGACCGCATGGCGCCCTGGCAGCGCTGAAATACTGCAATGCCGCATTTGTCATTGGCTGCTGCCTTAATCGCCCGGTAGAGTTCTTGCCGGGCATGGGGCGACCCGCAAGGAACCGGCCATTTGAGCGGCGCACCTGAGAAGCAGGAAAACGAACTCCCTTCGGGCGTGATGCGCGAAGCGCTGGCCGCGCTTTCCATTGCGCTCACGCGGGCGCGGCATGCGCTCCTGTGGGAAAGCGTCTGGCCGATCGGCGTCTCGCTGCTTTCCGCGCTCGGAATTTTCCTGACGCTGTCCTGGGCCGGCCTCTGGATCTCGCTGCCGCCTTACGCGCGCATCGTCGGCGTGGCGCTGTTCGTGCTGCTCTTGATCGCAGCCCTCGTCCCCGCGATCCGTATTCGCATCCCGGGTCTGCGCGACGCGGTCGCAAGGCTCGACCGCGCGAACCTTGCCGCGCACCGCCCTGCAACCGCGCTCACGGACAAGCTCGCGACCAAGGCCGAAGATCCGACGGCGGCGGCGCTGTGGCGCGCGCACCTGCAACGCACGGCGGATGCCGCAAAAAATCTTCGCGCGGGACTGCCGCAGCCGAAGCTCGCGCTGCGCGATCCGTTTGCCCTTCGCGCGCTCATTCTGCTCGGCGTGGTCGCGACCTTCTTCATTGCTGACAGCGACCGTCACCGCCGCGTGATTGCCGCCTTCGACTGGACCGGCGCGCTGACGCCGCGGCTCTACCGGGTCGATGCATGGATCACGCCGCCGGCTTACACCGGGCGCGCTCCGGTCCTGCTCGCAGGCATTCGCCATGACGAGCCCGCACCGGGAGAAGTCGCGCTGGTTTCCGTTCCCGCCGGAAGCATGCTCATCGTGCGCGGCACCAATCTTTCGGCACTCGATCTCGCGATCGAAGGCAATCTCAAGGAAGAAACGAACGCCAATCCCGATGCCGCCAAGACCGGGATCGAACGGCACTTCAGGATCACCGAAGACGCGCGGCTCACCGTGAAGGGCTTGCCGGTCGGCGAGGCCAAGTGGTCGTTCCGCGCGATCGCTGACCGCGCGCCGGTGATCGAACTCTCGAAGAACCCGGAGATCAGCGGACGCAACGCGCTGACGCTCTCCTACCGCATCGAGGACGACTACGGCGTCGTGAAAGCCGAAGCGCAGTTCGAGCGCATGGTGCCTGCGGTCAAGAATGCGTTGCCGCCGCGCCCGCTGGTGGATGCACCGAACTTTGCGCTGTCCCTGCCGCAGGCGCGTACCAAGAGCGGCGCGGCGCAGACCGCAAAAGACCTGACCGAACATCCCTGGGCCGGCGCTACCGTGCGCCTCACGCTCACGGCCCGCGACGAAGCCGGCAATGAAGGCAGAAGCGAGCCGCGCGAGACCCGCATTCCGCAGCGCTCGTTCCAGAAGCCGCTCGCGCGCGTGCTGATCGAGCAGCGCCGCGAACTCGCCTTCGACGCCAATGCTAGAGGCCGCGTGCAGCACGCACTCGACGCGCTGATGATCGCGCCCGAACGCTTCACGCCGGAGCCCTCCATCTTTCTCGGCCTGCGCACCGCGAGCACGCGTCTGAAAATCGCGCGTACCGACGACGATCTGCGCGGCGTAATCGGCTATCTCTGGGAAATCGCGGTGCTGATCGAGGACGGCACGCTCTCCGATGTCGAGCGCGAACTGCGCGCCGCCGAGAATGCGCTCCGGCAGGCGCTCGAACGTGACGCCACGCCGGAAGAAATCAAGCAGCTGATGGACCGCCTTCGTGCGGCACTCGACCGTTACCTTCAGGCTCTCGCCGAACAGCAGCGCCGCGACAACAACAATCCCGACCTGCAACGTCCGGATTCCAACACCCGTGTGGTGCGGCCGCAGGATCTCAAGAACATGCTCGATCAGATCGAGCGCATGGCGAAGAACGGCGACCGGCAATCCGCGCAGAAGCTCCTCGATCAGCTGCAATCGCTGATGGAGAACCTGCAAAAGAACCGCAGGCAGGCAGGCCCGCCGCAGAATCAGGACAATCCGCTCGACCAGCTCGGTCGCATGATCCAGCAGCAACAGCGTCTGCGCGACCGCACCTTCCAGGAAGGACAGCAGAACCGCCGTCAGCAACAGCAGCAGGGCCAGCAGAAGAACGGCCGGAACCAGATGGGCCAGTTGCAGCAGGGCCAGGGCGATCTTCGCCAGCAACTCGAAAAAATGATCGAGCAGTTGCGCAGACAGCAACAACAACAGAACGGCGCAGGCGAAGGCCCCGGCAAGGATGCCGCCGACGCGCTTGGCCGCGCGGAAGAAGCGATGCGTGACGCCGAGAATTCACTCGGCAACGGTGACGCGGACGGCGCGGCCGAATCGCAAGGCCGTGCGTTGTCGCAACTGCGCCGCGGCGCGCAGGCCATGGCCGATGCCATGCAGCAGGGCGGACCCGGCGAAGGCCCCGGCTCCCCGGAAGGCCCTGAAGCCGACTCCGCCGAGCGCACCGATCCGCTCGGCCGCCCTGTGCGCAACCGCGAATTCGGCGACGACTACACTGTGAAGGTGCCCGACGAGATCGACACGCAGCGTGCGCGGCGCGTGCTCGAAGAACTGCGCCGGCGCTTGAGCGATCCCTCGCGGCCGCGGCTCGAGCTCGATTATCTCGACCGCCTGCTTCAGGACTACTGAGCAAGTATCTCGCGGATTTTCGCGCGCACGTCTTCGATCTGGAACGGCTTCAGGATCACGCCGCGGATCAGCGGATCCAACCCGCTTGCGCGTTCGCGTTGATCGGCAAAACCGGTCATTAGCACGACCGGCAGCTTAGGCCAGTCGCGCGAGACGCTGAGCGCGAGCGCGATTCCGTCCATCAAGGGCATCGAAATGTCGGTGAGCAGGAGGTCGGCTTCGCCGCCTCCCTGTAGATATTCGAGCGCTTCCGCGCCGTCAGCCACGGCGTGAACGCCGTGACCGTCGAGTTCGAGCGCGCGAGACAGCAGAAGGCGCGACGCTTCCTCGTCTTCGGCGATCAGAATCCGGGCCAAGAGAACCGCCCTTTCCTGTTACGAATAGCGAAACCTATTCGTCAGCGGACGCTTGCCGTCAGATCGGCGCGCGTCAGAAAGCGGACCATGATTTCCCTGCCCTCCGCCGGAGGCGAGGCGAGCCGGCTTTTGAACGGCACGCTTTCGTGAGGATAGAGCACAGACTTCGGCAGAAGTGCGGTCCAAGAATAGATTTCTACGCCCTTGTCGCCGAGCACGGAAAGACGCACGCGCGGAAGCTCCACCGCGCGGTTCGCGACATTCCCAATCTCGCCTTCGATGGCGAGCACGGTGATGCCGTCCTGGATTTCCTGACGCGTACGAATGCTTTGAAACTCTAGACCGCGCAGGTTCACCGGCAACCCTGCCGCCTCATAGAGCGTCGCGAGTTCGGGCGCGGCGCGGACGAACGATTCGCGGCTGACGATACCGAAGGAAACAATGATGGCGAGCACGGCAGCGAGTGCGCCCAGCGGGAAACTCTTCTTGCGTTTGGACGCGGCAGGCACGTAGCGCGCGACTGTCTTGCGCTGCGGCGGCGGTGGCGGCGGCGTCTCCTCCGCTGGCGAAATCGCAGGAGCATCCTCTATCGTGACGACCGGGGCGGTTGTATCTACGCCGCCTGCGGCAAGTGCTGCATGCTGGGCGCGATCTTCTTCGCTGATCTGGGGAGCGGGCGCGGCAGCCGTCTCGATGGCGCCGTCTGCGAGAACCAGCGAAGGTGCTGCGGCGAACCATGTGGTCTTGCAGGCCGCGCAACGTACGGTGCGTCCGCTCGGCTCCAGCGCCGAAGGACTCACTTCAAAACCTGCCGCGCAGGACGGGCATTCGATACGCATTGCAGCCTCACTCGATACTTACCGGGCCATGATGCCGGATGACCCGTTAATGGATCGAAAACCGTAACGTCGTCCGGCCTTGTGCCGAAACGCGAGCATTTCAAGGTATTTAGATGCGCCGCCCCGAAACGGGACAGACTTTCGGCGCACTTTTTTCGGGATTGCGGGCCAGGATTCCGGACGGCTGCTTGCCGCAGTTCCGCATAGCATGCTCGATAGGAGTGGGATGACGAGGGGAAGCGATCCGCACATGAGGCCGCTCGAGGAACCATCGCCGGTTCGCGCAAAGCGCGGGCGAAGCTTTGCCTCGATCCTGTTCTGGAGCGTAGGCGGCGGCCTGATTGCATTTCTCGCCGCGGGCTTCTTCGTCTATCTCAACGAAATTCCGGGCGAGCCGCCGCTATCGATACCCCCCTCGGATGGCATTGTCGTTTTCACCGGCGCCCCGCAGCGCATGACCGCCGCAATCGATCTGCTTGCCGCCAAACGCGGCAAGCGGCTGCTCGTTTCCGGCGTCAATCCGGCGACCACGGACGAAGAACTCAAGAAGCAGTTTCCCGATTTCGCGCGGCTTTCGGAATGCTGCATCGATCTCGGCCATGAAGCGCAGAACACGCTCGGCAATGCCGTCGAAACCGCGGCCTGGGCGAAGAAGCACGGGTTCAAATCGCTGCTGGTCGTGACTTCGGCCTGGCATATGCCGCGTGCGCTCGTGCAGCTCGAGCGCGAGACGGAGGGCATCGAACTCAACCCCTACCCGGTCGTGACCGAGCGGATGCGCGAGCAAGGCTGGTGGTCGGCCCCGCAGACGGTGAGGCTTCTCGTTTTCGAATATCTGAAATATCTTGCCGCGCTCGTCCGCGCGGGCTGAAGAACGCAGCGGCACAAAAGGAAATCACGCCGTGCAAATCTTCCGCTCGATCCTTTTCAATATCGCCTTCTATCTGAACACGTTACTCCAGATACTGTTCTATCTCCCGCTGCTGCTGCTGCCGCGGCGCTATATCTGGATTGCAGTGAAATCCTGGACGGCTGGAAATCATTTCCTGCTGAAATGGATTTGCGGCATCGAGCACGAAGTCATCGGACTCGAAAAAGTGCCTGCCGGCGGCATCATCGTCGCTTCCAAGCATCAGTCGGCGTGGGAGACCTTCACGATGGCTGCGATCTTGTCCGATCCGACCTTCGTGCTGAAGCGGGAACTGCAATGGATCCCGCTGTTCGGCTGGTACACGGCAAAAGCACGGTTGATTCCGGTGAACCGGGGCGCACGCAAAGCCGCGCTCGATCAGGTAACCGAAGTCGGTCACGAGCGAATGAAAGAGAATCGCCAGCTCATCATCTATGCTGAAGGTACGCGCCGCCCGGTCGATGCCCCGCCCAACTACAAATACGGCGTCGCGCATCTCTACGAGAAACTGAATGTGCCCTGCGTGCCAGTAGCCCTCAATTCCGGGCTTTATTGGCCGCGCCGCTCGCTCCGCTTCCAGCCCGGCAAGGTGCGGCTGGAGTTTCTCGACCCGATCCAGCCCGGCATGGAGAAAGTCGAGTTTCTCAAGCTTCTGGAAGCGCAGGTCGAAACGGCCACCAACCGCCTGGTCGCGCTCGGCCGGGAGGAAATCGCCCGCACGGGAACTTGATCCCCATCGTTAAGTTGACATTAACGATCGATGTTCTAGTTTTGTTCTCATGACGCGATTCGAACGAGCGAAGTACGCGGGACAGCTCGCCGCGACCAAGTTTCCGGACCTTGCAGGCCGCTTCCAGTTCTGGTGCGGCGGCTCAGGCCGACGCTATGCCACCAGCCGCTATCTGCCGGGCCAGACGCCCGCCTATGACCTCGCGGTCTCGCTTTACGTGAAACAGACCGCTGAAGGCCCCCGGGTCATCGCGATCTCGGCGGGACAGGCCGGCGATGCCGCACCGGGTGATGCCGACGAAGTGCACGTGCATGTAGTCGAGCGCATCGAAGCGCTTGCCTTCGCGCACCGCGACCTGCGCGCGCTGCTCGAAGACGGCAATGCGCCGAGCGGCGCACCCGAGCACAACGTGATCCCGTTTACTCCGCGTCACGCGGCGTAAACGGCCGCTCGCTCTTCAGCCGCTCCGCAAGCCACTCCAGACCGCGGTCCCGTATGTCGAGCGCGTGCAGCGCCTCGACGGTCGCAAGCACATAGTCCGGATTGCTTCCCGACTTCCCGTGCCCGCGTTTTACGTATGTGAGTTGCTCCTCGGGAGTAAGCACGCCGGCATATTGTGCATGCCCGCGATCAACCAGATAGCAGACCGCGCTCACGCGGTCCCTGTCGCCGTCGAGCAAATCGACCAGCCGGTATTTTTCCAGATAGACGCTCGTGACCTGCTCGCGCTCGCGCAGATATCGGATCGTCTGCTCGCGCAAACCGCCCGCCACCCGGAACGCAATGCCGCGGCAGCTGCCGCCCCGGTCGAGCCCGAGCACGAGCCCGGGCCGTTCGGGCGTGCCGCGATGAAAATGCGAGATCACGCAAAGCGCGCGATGCGCGCCGTTGAGCCGCGCGGGACGCTTTTCCAGAAACTCGAAGCCCGGCCGCCACATCAGCGAGCCATAGCCGAACACCCAGAGATCTTCGCTCATGAGCGGAAACTAGTCGTCGCCGTAGGGGCGCACGATCGGGAAGGCGTCTTCGTGCTCGCGCTTCGTCGCGGTGACCGAGATGTGCTCCTTCTCGATCACCTTGCGGCGCGTGAGACGGCTCTTCGAAAGCGCGTCCACGAGCTTCGGGCCGTCATTCTCCTCGATCGCTTTCGCGAGCGCCGACAGGTCCTCGTTGAACTGCTTCAGCACACTGAGGACGGCTTCCTTGTTGTTCAAGAAAATATCGCGCCACATGGTCGGGTTCGACGAAGCGATGCGCGTGAAATCGCGAAACCCGCCGGCCGAATATTTCATCACCTCGGCCTGCGTCGCTTCCTCGTGCTTGAGCCCGGTATGGAAGATCGCAAAGGCGATCAGATGCGGCAGATGGCTCGTGATGGCGAGCGCCTCGTCGTGATGCTGCACGGACATCGCTTCGACTTCGGAGCCGAGCGCTTTCCAGAACGCCCGCACGGTTTCCACCGCGCCTTCATTCGCGCCGTCGAGCGGCGTCACGATGCACCAGCGATTCTCGAAAAGATCAGCAAGTCCCGCTTCCGGGCCGGAATGCTCGGTGCCCGCGAGCGGGTGCGCGGGCACGAGATGCGTGGACTTCGGCAGATGCGGGAGCATGTCGCGCACCACCGCGCCCTTCACGGAGCCGACATCGGTGACGATCGCGCCTGCCTTCATATGCGGCCCGATTTCCGCGGCCAGCGTGCCGTATTGTCCGACCGGCACGCAGGCGACGATCAGATCCGCGTCCCGCACCGCTTCGGCGCCGGTCTCGACCACTTTCGCAAGCCCCAGCTCGCTCACGGTCCTGCGTACCTTCGGCGAAGCGTCGGTCACGATGACTTCACGCGCGGCGCGGTTTGCCACTGCCGCGCGCGTGATCGACGAACCGATCAGTCCCTGACCGATAATCGCAAGGCGGTTTACAACCGGCGCCATGTGACCAGCGCCGTCATTTCAGGAACTCGGCAAGCGCCGCGATCACAGCCTTGTTCTGCTCCTCGGTGCCAATGGTCATGCGCAATGCGTTCGGCAGTTTATAGGCTGCCATCTGGCGCAAAACGATGCCGCGCGAGATCAGGAAAGCGTCTGCCTCTTTCGCGCCTTTGCCGGGCTTCGAAGAAAAGTGCATCAGCACGAAGTTGCAGACGCTCGGCGTAACTTCGAGACCGAGCTTTTTCAACTCGTCCGAAACCCACGGCAGCCACTTCATGTTGTGCTCGACCGCCTTCTCGACATGCGCGAGATCGGTGAGTGCTGCGGCCCCCGCCGCAATCGACGGCGCGCCCATGTTGAACGGCCCGCGCGTGCGGTTCACGGCATCCACGATCGCAGCCGGCCCGTACATCCAGCCGATACGGAGTGCTGCAAGGCCGTGGATCTTCGAGAAGGTCCGCGTCATGACGACGTTCTCGCTGGAGCCCGCAAGCTCGATTCCGGCTTCGTAATCGTTCTTGCGGACATACTCCGCGTAGGCAGCATCGATCAGCAGGATCACATTGCCGGGGAGTGCCGCGTGCAGGCGGCGCACTTCCGCGATCGGCGTGTAGGTGCCGGTCGGATTGTTCGGGTTCGCGAGAAACACCATGCGCGTCTTCGGCGTGACGCAGGCAAGAATGGCATCCACATCGGTCGCAAAGTTCTTCTCCGGCGCGATCACGGGTGTCGCGCCCGCGGACAGCGTCACGTTGCGGTACATCAGGAAGCCGTGCGTCGTGTAGATCGCCTCGTCGCCGTCCTTCAGATAGGCGCGTGCGAGCACCGCCAGAAGCTCGTCCGAGCCAGCGCCGCAGACGATGCGGTTCGGATCGAGGCCATAGGTCTTGCCGATCATCTCGCGCAGTTCGGTCGCGCCGCCGTCAGGATAGAGCTCAAGCGTATCCGCGCCGCGCTTGTAGGCGTCGATCGCCTTCGGGCTCGCGCCCAGCGGCGTTTCGTTCGAGGAAAGCTTGATGACCTTCGCCGCGCCCGGCGCATGACTGCGGCCTGGAATGTAGGCGTCGATTTCCATGACGCCGGCACGCGGCTGCGGACGAAGGGACTTGCCTGAAGCGCTCATTGCATTGAACCTGGTACTGAACCTGATGGAACGGAAGTTAGGATTTGGGCGGGACGGTATAGCGGGTCGCGTGGCCGCCGACGAGAGCCGACGAGCGCACGGAGGCACCCGCTTCTTTCAGCGAAGCAAGCACCTGTTCGGCCTTGCGGCTTTGCGGCACCGAAATCAGCAATGCGGCGCTGTCGAACCCGCTATCGGGCTGTGCCACGACTTCGGCCAGCGGCGCGAGCGCGCGAGCGACCGAGGTGTTCCACCCCGCGACGTGCACGCTCCAGACCTCGACCTCGCTCAGCGCGGCGTCCGCGGGCAGCGGTTTCGAAACCACGAACAGCGGCAATGCCGCCGGATGATCGCCGCGCTCGACGAAGGGAAGCCGCGCGATGATCTTGGGCTTGCCTTCGCCTTCGAGTGCGGTCCACCACGGCTTGCCGCCCGCAACCGCTTCCGCGCGTACGAGCCCGAGATCGCCGCGCGAACTCGCGACGGCATCGACCACAGCGCTTGCTCCGACATGCTGCACCACCGGCACGGTGTAGCCGAAATGGAAACGCACGCTGTCGCGCACCAGCGCATCGCCCGAGGAAAGATCGACGTGCACCGAATAGGCCTGCTGCACGTAGGTGAAGGTCGCGATGATGACGCGCCAGATGCTCTCCACCGTGTCGAGCGGAAGAATGCCGCGGTGCCGCTCCACCAGCGCACGCATCATGGAGGCCTCGCGCGCAGGCCGGAATGCGGAGCCGGTCTCGCCCGATTTCTTGACCGAAATCAGGGTGTCGATAATGCCGGAGCGCTCGATCAGAAGCTCGTGCATCGCCCGGTCGATCCGGTCGATTTCGGCGCGCAGGTCCGCAAGCGTGGGCTGTTGCCCCGCTGCTGGCTTCGAATTTGGCGTATTAACCATGGCGCTGCGCCGGTCTGATAGGATTGATCCCTGATAGCGCGGGTGCCGCCCCAAGCAAAGAATTCATTGACCGTTCAGGCCCCGCTGCCTACCTCCCTTGGGCCCTGCTATGCTGGCAAAGGGCGGCCGAGGACGTGATGAGTATCGTTCGCATCGAACGTGGAGATAAGGCGAGCCGCGCGGAAATCATCCGCCGCGAAGCCGACGAACCGCGTTCGCTTCTGGTCCGCTTCGGCAAGGACAAGCCCCTGAAGCTCGATGCCGGGGTCGAGCTTTCCTCCTATCAGATCGCCTACCAGACCTACGGCGAACTCAATGCCGATTGCTCCAACGCAATCCTGATCTGCCATGCGCTCACCGGCGACCAGCACGTCCATAACGTGCATCCGGTGACCGGAAAGCCGGGCTGGTGGGATTCGATGATCGGCCCGGGTCTGCCGATCGATACCGACCGCTTCTTCATCATCTGCGCGAACGTGCTTGGCGGCTGCATGGGCACGACCGGGCCCGCCTCGAAGAACGAAGCGACCGGCGAGCCCTACGGCCTCACCTTCCCTGTCGTCACGATCCGCGACATGGTGCGCACGCAGGCGGCACTCCTCGATCATCTCGGGATCGATCAATTACTCAGCGTGATCGGCGGCTCGATGGGCGGCATGCAGGTGCTGCAATGGGCGGTCACCTATCCGGAGCGCATTTTCTCCGCACTGCCGATCGCAACCGCAGCAAGGCACTCGGCACAGAACATCGCCTTTCATGAAGTCGGCCGTCAGGCAGTGATGGCCGATCCCGACTGGCGCAACGGCAAGTATCACGCCGAAGGCACGAGCCCGCATCGCGGCCTTGCCGTCGCCCGCATGGCCGCGCACATCACTTATCTTTCCGACGCGGCGCTGCACCGGAAATTCGGCCGCCGCCTGCAAGACCGCGAATTGCCGACCTTCGGTTTCGACGCCGACTTCCAGGTCGAAAACTATCTCCGCTATCAGGGATCGTCCTTCGTCGAGCGCTTCGATGCGAACAGCTATCTCTACATCACGCGCGCGATGGACTACTTCGACCTCGCGGGCGAGCATGGCGACGTGCTTGCGAATGCCTTCCGGAATCTCAAGGCGCGCGTCTGCATGGTGTCCTTCACCTCGGACTGGCTATTCCCGACCGAGGAAGCGCGTGAAATCGTCCATGCGTTGAACGCCGCGGGCGCACCGGTTTCGTTTGCCGAAATCGAGACCGACAAAGGCCACGACGCCTTCCTGCTCGACGAGCCCGAACTGTTCGCGATCGTACGCGGCTTCCTCGACGCGGCCGCGAAAAAGCGCGGCGTGAAAGCACCAAAATAAAAATGCTGACAAGCACCAGTCCCGGCGCGTTCACCGCACACGCCGTTCCAAAAGCGCCGCGCGTCGATCTCGTGGTGGTCGCCAACATGGTGGAACCCGGTTCGCGCGTGCTCGACGTCGGCTGCGGCGACGGCGAGCTGTTGCAGCTTCTGTCCGAGACCCGCGACGTAGACGGCCGCGGCATCGAAATTTCGCGCGACGGCGTGAACGAATGCGTCGCCAAAGGCCTCGCCGTGATTCAGGGCGACGCCGACACCGATCTTGTCGATTATCCGGACAACACGTTCGACTATGTGATCCTGTCGCAAACGTTGCAGGCCACCCGCCGTCCGCGCTGGGTGCTCGAGCAGATGCTCAGGATCGGCAAGCGCGTGATCGTGTCGTTTCCGAATTTCGGCCACTGGCGTATCCGCGGGCAGCTGGTCTGGTACGGACGCATGCCGGTCACGAGAAACCTGCCGGTGAGCTGGTACGACACGCCGAACATTCACTTCTGCACCATCCGCGATTTCGTCGATCTGACGCGCGAACTCGAAGTAAAGATCGAGCGTGCAGTCGCCTTCGGCCCGAGCGGCGTGCGCGTGCGCTTCGATGCGCCGTGGTGGTTCTGGAATCTGTTCGGCGAGCAGGCCGTATTCCTGCTTTCGCGCAAAGGCTGAGCCCAAGGGCTGAGCGCTCAGGCCGGCGCCGTTCCTGGCGCGCTTCCGGGCGCGAACACCCGGATCTCCCGCGTTTTTTTCACCTGCACCGGCCGCCAAACCTGCTTCGTCGCCTCCACGATGTGCAGGCCGTAGAACGGCAGCGACATGCTGACGCCGAGGCGCTCCCATGCGGGCGCGGAACGCAACAGCCACTTGCGCTGGAAGGGAGGCATCCAGAGCGCTTCATGCCAGCCGACCGGCGTGAACAGCGCCTCGCGCAGGAGCGATACGAGTTGCGAACGCGAAAACGGCTGGCCGTGGCCGAAGGGCGTGGAATCCATTCGCGCCCAGGGGCCGGCGCGGTTCGGAACGATCAGGAGAAGCTTGCCGCCCGGCGCGAGCACGCGCCAGACCTCGCGCAGCATGTCCGCTCCATGCGGCGTCATCTCAAGCGCATGCACCGCAAGCACGCGATCGATCGTCGCATCGCGCAGCGGCAGCGAAGTCTCGAATACGAGCGAGGAAAGCGTAGGCGCCGCGGTCGGCCACTTCACGACGCCTTGCGCGGCGGGCATGAAGGCGAAAGTGCGTTCGCCTTCTTCGCGAAAGATGCCGAGATAAGGCGTGGCATAACCGAGCCCTAGGATCGATTGTCCGCGCGCATCAGGCCAGCGCGCGCGGATAGCGCGGCCGAGCAGACGGCGCGTCACCGTGCCGAGCGGCTGCGCATAAAAGGAACGCAAGTCTACGACGTCGAGGAACATGCTCGCTCCGCAAGGACCGGTTGCAGACTAACCTCGCCCTGCCGGAGCCGAAAGCGTTACTTGCGGCGCAGATAGCGGGCGACTACGTTCCATTCGAATCGAAATGCGGAGCAAGTCATGGCGGTCGAAGTACGGCTCATTCCGTGCCTGAGCGACAATTATGCCGTTCTCGTGCACGAGCCGGTGAGCAAGACAACCGCGCTCATCGACGCGCCGGAAGCAGCACCGATTCTGAGCACCCTCGACAAGGAAGGCTGGCAACTCACGCATATTCTGATTACGCATCACCATCCGGATCATGTGCAGGGCATCAAGGCGATCCGCGCGAAGTTCCCGGTCCCCGTCTATGGCCCGCGCGCGGAAGCCGACAAGATACCCGACATCTCCGTGAAACTCGGGCATCTCGATGTCGCGGAAGTCGGCCCGCTGCGTGCGAACGTCATCGACACACCGGGCCATACCGCCGGGCACATCGTTTATCACTTCCCGAAAGAAGCGCTGCTTTTTGCAGGCGACACGCTGTTCGCGCTGGGTTGCGGACGGCCGTTCGAGCGCCCGGCGGAAGTGCTCTGGCAATCGCTACTGAAACTGCGCGATCTGCCGCCGGATACGAAGATCTATTGCGGCCACGAATACACGCTTTCAAACGCAAAGTTCTCGGTCACGGTCGATCCCAGAAACATGCAGTTGAAAGCGCGGCTCAAACAGATCGAGGAAATGCGCGCGAAAGGCCAACCGACCGTTCCTTCCACGATGGAAGAAGAGATTCAAACCAATCCGTTCCTGCGCGCCGACGACCCTGCGGTGCAGGAAACTGTCGGCATGAGCGGCAGCGATCCGGCGGCCGTGTTCACGAAGCTCCGCGAGCTCAAGAACACCTTCCAGTGAGCATCGAGCGGAAGCCGGCTTCGGAGATCATACGGCTACTGAATTTGCAGCCGCACCCAGAAGGCGGGCATTTCCGCGAAACCTTCCGTGACATGCGCCAAATCGGCGGGCGATCGGCTTCGACGCTGATCTATTTCCTGCTTGCGGAAGGCGAACGTTCCCACTGGCATCGCGTGGACGCGGCGGAAGTCTGGCACTTCTACGCAGGCAGTCCGCTTGTCCTGCAATATGCCGCAAGCGACCGCACGCCGCCCTCGTCCGTCATACTCGGCAACGACATCGAGAACGGCCAGCAGCCGCAATTCGTGATTCCGCAGGGCAACTGGCAGGCGGCGGAAAGCCTAGGCGAATGGACGCTGGCCGGCTGCACCGTCGCGCCCGGGTTCGAATTCGCAGGCTTCGAACTGGCTAAGAAAGATTGGAGCCCCGGGCCGCCGGCCTAGGCTTCACGAACATTTCCTTCGCGGCAACCACGCCACCGAACGAGATCAGCACGGCTGCAAGTCCGAGCGACCAGCTCGGCTCCGCATATCCTGCAACGACAAGAAAGATCGTCGACAACAGCGGTGCTGCGTAGGACGCGGCACCGAGCGCGCGGATGTCGCCGAATTTCACGCCGCGATCCCAGGCGTAGAACGCAAGTCCGAGCGGAAAGATTCCGAGCACGAGAACAGCAAACCACTGCGTCGCCGATGACGGCCACACCGTCTGCTCGAAAGCGAGATGACAGACCAGCGAAAGCGCCGACGTCGCAAGGCAGAAGCCCGCGACGGCATCGCTCGGCACATTCCTGAAAGGCCGCGACAATACCGAGTAACTCGACCATGCGAGCGCAGCACCGAGCGCGCAGGCATAGCCGACGATGAATTCCCGCTTGATCTCGACGCCGCGCATGCCCGCGATCAGCACCAGCGTTCCGGCAAGCCCAAACAGAACGCCCAGGATGTGGTGCGATTTCAGTTTTTCATCCGGCAGCAAGGCTGAGAACAGCACGATGAGCAGCGGCCAGAGGTAGTTGAAAAGCTGCGCTTCGGCAGGCGGCGCGAGACGAAGGGCCGCGAAGTAGAGCGCATGATAGCCGAACAGTCCGCCGACGCCGAGCAGCCATACGAGAAGCGGCTGTTTCAACGACCGCGCCGCTCCAGCGCGAAACGGCCAGCTCGCCATCCCGATGAAGCCGCCGATCGCAAACGTGATCGCGGCCAGTTGAAACGGCGGCATCGTCCCGCTCGCCACCGTCAGGAGCGACAGGAACGACCACATGAAAACGGCGGCGAGGCCGGTAAGCGTCGCCGCCGTTTGTGTGGATGATGAGTCCATTTCTATTTTCTTCCCACCCGCTCGCTATCGCTCGCCCCTCGCCAAGGCGAGGGCTTTAGGGGTGGGCGTTATGTAATATACTGCGCGCCGTTCACGGTCATCGTGGAACCCGTGATGAACCCGGCATCGTCGGACGCCAGAAACACCACGCAACGCGCGATTTCTTCGGGCTCGCCTAAACGCCCGACAGGAATGGCCGGAAGAATATTCTTCTCGAGCACTTCCTTCGGCACGGCCTGCACCATCTCGGTGTTGATGTAGCCGGGGCAGATCGCGTTCACGGTAATGCCGGCCTTGGCCGATTCCTGCGCCAGCGCCTTGGTAAAGCCGATGTCGCCGGCCTTGGCCGCCGAATAATTGGTCTGGCCCATCTGGCCCTTCTGGCCGTTGATCGACGAGATGTTGATGATGCGGCCGAACTTGCGCGTGCGCATGCCTTCGATGACAGGACGGCACATGTTGAAAAGAGAGTTCAGGTTGGTGGTGATGACCTGATTCCAGTGCTCGACCGTCATGCGGTGAAGCATGGCGTCGCGCGTGATGCCTGCATTGTTTACGAGAACATCGACCGGCCCGAGATCGGCTTCGACCTTTTTAATGCCTTCGGCGCAGGCGTCGAACGAACTCACATCCCACTTGTAGACGTTGATGCCCGTCTCGCCTTTGAACTTCGCTGCCGCTTCGTCATTGCCGGCGTAGTTCGCCGCAACCTTGTAGCCAGCCGCCTTCAAAGCTTTCGCAATGGCAGCCCCGATCCCGCGGGTGCCGCCGGAAACCAACGCAACTCGAGCCATTTCCTTCCCCTGTGTATCGTCCGGCCTTCCCGCCGGATCTCATTTCCCGGACGCGATTTCCGCGCGTCCGGGAGTTTTCGTCAAATAGATTTCAGTTTCGCTCGACGACTCTTTAGTTGGTGCGTCTCACTGACGTTCGACGCCTTCCTATTGGCTGTGTGTCACTGACGTTCGACGCCTTCCTATTGGCTGCGTCTCACTGACGTTCGACGCAGAGGGCAATACCCATACCGCCGCCGATGCAGAGCGTGGAAAGGCCCTTCTTCGCGCCGCGGCGTTCCATTTCATGCAGAAGGGTTACGAGCACGCGCGCACCGGAGGCTCCGATCGGATGACCGATCGCGATCGCGCCTCCGTTCACGTTCACCTTCGCCGGGTCCCAGCCCATGTCGCGGTTCACGGCACAGGCCTGCGCCGCAAAGGCTTCGTTGGCTTCGACCAGATCGAGGTCCTGCACGTTCCAGCCTGCTTTTTTCAGCGCGGCACGCGATGCCGGGATCGGGCCCGTGCCCATGACCGCCGGATCGACGCCGGCCTGCGCCCAGGAGGCGATGCGGGCGAGAATTTTCTTGTTCTGCTTCTTCGCTTCGCTCTCGCGCATGAGCACGAGCGCCGCAGCGCCATCGTTGATGCCGGAAGCGTTCGCCGCCGTGACCGTGCCTTCCTTGTCGAAGGCCGGCTTCAGCTTAGTCATCGCATCGAGGGTCGCGCCGTCACGGATGTATTCGTCGGTATCGAATACGATGTCGCCCTTCTTCGAAGCGATGGTGACAGCCGCGATCTCGTCCTTGAACTTGCCGGCCTTCTTCGCGGCCTCAGCCTTGTTCTGCGAAGCGACCGCGAATTCGTCCTGCTGCTGGCGCGTGATCTGCCACTGCTTCGCGACGTTCTCGGCGGTGCCGCCCATGTGATAGCCGTTGAAGACGTCCCAGAGGCCGTCCTTGATCATGGTGTCGATGAATTTCACGTCACCCATGCGATGGCCCGCGCGCAGATGCGCCGCGTGCGCCGAATTCGACATCGACTCCTGCCCGCCTGCGACGACGACCTCGCTGTCTCCATTCATGATCGACTGGAAGCCGAGCGCGACGGTACGCAGACCCGAACCGCACACTTGGTTCACGAGCCACGCGGGCGTCTCGTTCGGCAGGCCCGCGGCTTTCGAGGCCTGACGCGCCGGGTTCATGCCCTGCGCCGCGGTCAGTACCTGACCGAAAATGAGTTCCGAAATCTGGCCGGGTTCCATGCCTGCGCGCTTCAGCGCGGCCTGAATTGCAACCTTGCCGAGTTCGTGTGCCGGCATTCCTGCGAGCGTGCCGTTGAAGGCTCCGACCGGGGTACGCGCTGCTCCGACAATGACCACTCCGTCCGCCATTTCCTGCTCCTCACCATTCGCCTTGTTTTGCTGACTTTTTCAGCGGCGCTGTCCCTGTATTGGACCCCGGCCACCGGCACCTGCCAAGCCTATATAGGCCCAATGCTGCTTTGCGTCATTCGTTTACCGGCATCGCACAAAGCGGTAGCCGCAGTGCGGAAAAGGCCTTAGTCTTTCGGCTAGTTCAGCGGGGGATACGCTCGCGTAGCGTGAGGGAGTGAGTAATGGCCAAGCCGCAAGAACCGGTAACGATCAAGAAATACGCCAACCGGCGGCTCTACAACACGGGCACCAGCGCCTACGTCACGCTGGAAGACCTCGCCGTCATGGTGAAGTCGGGCGAGGACTTCGTGGTCTATGACGCCAAGACCGGCGAGGACATCACCCGCTCGGTACTGACCCAGATCATTTTCGAGCAGGAAGGCAAAGGCGGACAGAACCTCTTGCCGATCAACTTCCTGCGGCAGCTCATCCGCTTCTATGGCGACTCGATGCAGCTTCTCGTCCCGCGCTATCTCGAGACTTCGCTCCAGCACTTCGCGCAGGAGCAGGAGAAGTTTCGCGACCAGATGGGCAAGACCTTCAATATTCCGGGCTTCGGCGCCTTCGACGAACAGGTGAAGCGCAACATGGAGATGTTCCAGCGTGCGTTCACGATGTTCCTGCCGACCGCCAAGGACAATGTCGCGAATGCTCCCGCCGAAGCCGGCGGCGACGACATCGACGCGCTCAAGCGTCAGGTCTCGGAGATGCAGAAGAAGCTCGACAAGATCGGCGAGTAAGCCGATCGAACATAGACAGAGAAAAGGCCGGCTCCTTAGCCGGCTTTTTTATTGTCTTCGTTGGCGGACATCGAGCGCGGCGGCTGGAAATCGACAAAACTGCCCTTGCCGGCAGCCTTGGCCTGTTCGAGCGCGATGTGCGCGTGAACCATGATTTCCCCGGCATCGCGCGCATATCGCGGCGCGACCACGCCGCCCGCCGTCACCGACATCCCAAGCGGGCCCGCGGAAGTTTCGAACGGCGCCTCGCGTACCGCGCTGACGAAACGGTTTCCCGCAATGAAAATATCCTCGAGCGAGCACTCGTGCAGCACGATCCCGAATTTATTGTCGGAGAAGCGGCCGATGAGATCCTTGCCGCGCTTGAAGGTGCGCAGCCGCTCCGCGATCGCGGCGATGACCTGATCGCCGACGCCGAAACCGTAGGTCTGATTGCAGTAGGAAAGATCGTCGATGGCCGCGATGATGAATCCGAAGCTCGTCTTGAATTTCGTGGCGCTCTCGAATTCTTCGGCGATGGCTTTGGTCAGCACCGCGCGGTTGAGCCCGCCCGTCAGCGGATCGGACTGCGACAAGAGCTTTAGTTCCTGCTCCTGCTGATGGCGCGCGGTGATGTTGCGAATGATGCCGTCTGCCCGCGCAGGCTTGCCGTCGGCGCCTGCGAACCAGCGGCCGACATCTTCGATCCAGGTTACCTGACCCGGGGCGCTCCGCTTGAGCGCATAGCGGATCTCGTAAGGGCTGCCCGCGCCGGCATCCTTGCGCTGGTCGCCGAACACCGCGTCGTAGCGGTTCTGCATACTTTCGGGCGCGAGCAGCGCTCCGTAAGCGCGGCCGCTGGAAATCTGATCGAACGAAACCACGCTCAGGATCGCCGGTGCGTTGCCACTCCACTCGATCGCGTCCGACGTACAATTCCAGGAATAGGCGGCCTCGCCGCTGGCAAAGAGCACCGACGCGATACGTTCGGGCGACAGCATCGGCATGGTTACCGGCTTGTCTTCGCCGTGAATCGGCATGAGTCGCGCGCTGCGCGCTGGCTCGGTCACTGTTCGCTTCCCCGTCTTTTGTTCTTGGCCGACGGATTACGCCGCGCCGATTAATGACGGGTCACTTCCGGCCGCGCTTCAGCCGCGATCCTTAACGGGACGTTACAAGCGGACCAAAGCTTGCACCAAACGAAGGGCAACAGACCGCGTTGTCCCGTTCAGAGACGTGTCATGGATTACGAAGCGAAATTTCCAGGCGAAAAAGGCAGCGAATGCCGGGCTCTGGTACCGGTAACCGTACCGGCTCAGCGCGAGGTTCGCTTGTGCCCGCGCGCTAACGCCGCTTTCGTCACGCAACTCGCCGCGAACGTGAACGGCTTCTCGCAGTACCGCGCCAAACGCCGCACGAACCCGGAAGCAGGCGCGAAAAGCTACCGCACCACGATTGCGGATGCACTCGCCAGCAGGCCCAACGGCCTGAAACTGAACTACGTCGCCTGAGGATCGATCGAGAAATCGCGCCGCGCGGTACGAACCGCGACCGACCAGCCGCCGAGCACGTCGACGAGCGCGATGATCAAGAGGATCATGAAGGTGGAAGTGCCCGCCTCCTTGACCAGCAAAAATTCCACCAGTGCCCCGATGAAGATCAGCGTGGACAACACGTGATCGAAGATCGACCGCGCGGAGTTGCGCGCGGCTTTCAGCACTTCGAAGAACAAGAGAAACAGCGTGAATGCGATCAGGAGATCGCCCGCGGAAATCGCCCACTCGGCGCCGGAAGGCAGCCGCGGCGAAAAGATCGCCGCGCCCCACGACGTTCCCGGCATCAGGAACGCGATCATGTTGTAGATCGCGAACGAAATCAGCAGCAGCGGAAAGGCAACCATGACCGGCTCTCTTCTCCGTGCGCGCGGGTTTCGGATTAGGGCTTAGCTTTCGGCCTTCGCCTTCAGAACCTGACGGCCTTTGTACATGCCGGTCTTCAGGTCCATGTGGTGCGGACGGCGCAGTTCGCCCGAGTCCTTGTCTTCGACATAGGTCGGGGCTTTCAGCGCGTCGGCGGAGCGGCGCATGCCGCGGCGCGAGGGCGAGGTTTTTCGCTTGGGAACGGCCATCTTGGTCTCCGGAAACGGCCCTCGGGTCGCGGAGACCGGGCCGAAAAATCTGTCTGGAAGCCCGGGCTTATAGAGGAATGATCCGCCGAGGGCTAGACGGCACTAGCCTCTTGGAATCACGCAGGAAATCGCACCCGGCCCGTTATTTCCGGCGATCCTCAGCCGGGTCTGGGCCGCTCTGGAGAGCTGCGGCCCCGGCCGCTGCGGGTTGCGGGCCAGCGGATTGGGCAGCGCTCCCGCCAGGAGCGCGGCCTCCTGCGCGCTCAGATCGCGCGCGTGCTTGTTGAAGAAACGTCGCGAAGCCGCCTCGACGCCGAATTCGCCCTCCGGGCCCCACTCGGCGATGTTGAGGTAGATTTCCATCATGCGGCGCTTCGACCAGATCGCGCTCATGTAATAGGCGAGCGGAACTTCGAGCACCTTGCGGATCACCTGACGGCCCGGCCAGAGAAACAGGTTCTTTGCGACCTGCATCGGAATGGTGGAAGCGCCGCGCGCATCGCCCTCTTCCGCGTACTCGTCGATCACGCTCTGCAACTCGCGCCAGTCGACGCCGCCATGCGAGCAGAAGCGGCCATCCTCGCCGGCGACCACCATGCGCACGACATGCGGAGAAATCTCGGAGATCGGCGTCCACACGCGCTCGACACGTTGCAGCGTTACCCAGCGCCACAGCATGAGGGTCGAGACCGGCGGCACGATCCAGTAGAGCGGAACGAGGATCGCCGGAATCAACGCAATCCCGATTGCGATACGCGCAGCAAGTCCTCTGATGCCATAGCGGCGGATCAGCCCCGGTTCGCGCTGGACCGAATATTCATAGGATACGGGAAACGGAAACGACCGCGCCGCTCCATTGTTCTGCGCGCCAGGGTGCGCGTCGGGTAGCGGGCGATCCTCGCTCATGCAGCGGCATTAGAACGGCCGCGGCTGGCCGCGGCAAGTCTTGTTTGACGGCGGCAGGCTGGTACGGCACGAAAGACCGACAGCACGGCCAATTCGCATGAATGTTTCCTCCCAATTCGAAATGCGGCTTGTCTCCTTCGTCCTTCGCGTCGAAGAAGCGCTTGAGGATGTTCTCGGCAAGAGCCCGCTGCCGGCCGAGTTGGCGCGGCCCGCCCGGCTGCGCGACGCCATGGCTTATGCCGTGCTGGGCGGCGGCAAGCGTCTTCGTCCGCTGCTGGTGGTCGAGTCGGCCGGGTTGTTCGGCGTCGATTTTCACTATGCGCTGAACACCGGAATCGGATTCGAACTCCTGCACTGCTACTCGCTCGTGCATGACGATCTGCCCGCGATGGACAATGACGACACGCGGCGCGGCAAACCCACGGTGCACAACGCCTTCGACGAAGCGACGGCGATCCTCGCCGGCGACGCCTTGCAGACGCTCGCTTTCGATGTGCTTACGCGCGAGACGACGCACAACGATCCGGCGGTGCGCACGGCGCTCGTGCGCTGCCTCACCGCTGCAAGCGGCATCGGTGGCATGGCGGGCGGCCAGATGCTCGATCTCGAGGCGGAAGGAAGATTTACCGGCGACAGGACGCCTCCTCCGCTCACGATCGAAGAAATCGAACGCCTGCAACGCATGAAGACCGGCGCGCTGCTCTCGGCCTGCTGCCGCGCGGGCGGCATTCTCGGCAAGGCCGACAGCGACGCGCAGCGCGCGCTCGACCGCTTTGGCCGCGCGATCGGTTTTGCGTTTCAGCTCGCGGACGATCTGCTGGACGTGGAAGGAAGCGCCGAGGAGGTCGGAAAGGCAGTCGGCAAGGATGCCGCGCTGAACAAGGCAACCCTTGTCTCTACGCTCGGGCCGCTCGCCGCGCGCCGGAAACTGAACGATCTCGTCGACGATGCGAAACGGGCGCTGAGGCCCTTCGGCACGCGCGCCGAATGGCTCGTCGCCTGCGCCGACTTCGTCGCGGCGAGGAAATCGTGATGCAGAAGCGGAAAACGGGCTTTGCAACCGCGCTCCACATTCAGTTGCAGGCCCATGCCCGTTTCTTGATCGCGGTACTGTTCGGGCTTCTGGTCTGGGCGCTGTCTTTCGGAATCCACGCCGAACTCGGCGCGGTCACGCGCTTCCTGTTCGGCTGGAACGCGGGCGTCTGGCTGTTCATCCTGCTTGTCCTGCGGATGATGGCTCGCGCGAGTATCGCGGATCTTCGAAAGCGCGCCGGGATCGAAGACGATGGCCGTGCCGCCACACTCGGCTTCGTCACTTCCGCGACAATCGTGGCCTTGGCTGCGCTAGGCATCGAGCTTGCAGATGCCATGCGCGCAGACGCGAATTACGCGCCCCTCCGGATAGCGCTCGCGCTCTGCGCGATCTTCGGCTCGTGGCTGTTCATCAACTTCGCCTTCGCGCTTCATTATGCCCACGAAGTGTACAGAACAAAGCTAAGCGTGAACGTACTTTCCTTCCCGAACGAGAAGCAGCCGGACTACTGGGACTTTCTCTATTTCGCGATGGTTATTGGAACGACCTTCCAGACTTCAGATGTCGAGATTCGGTCGCGAATCCTCAGGCGAACCGCAATGGTGCAGGGGCTTGTCGCGTTTCTCTTCAACACCGCGATCATCGCGCTCACGGTCAGCATCGCCTCGAAATTATTGGGCGGATGATTATTCCGCCGCCGGCTTTTGCGCCGCCCCGCCGAAGCGGCGTGCAACATAATCTTCCACGATCTGCTTGAAATCGGCAGCGAGCGTGGAGCCGCGCAGCGTCATAGCCTTCTTGCCGTCGATGAAGACGGGTGCTGCCGGCGCTTCGCCGGTGCCCGGAAGCGAAATTCCGATATCGGCGTGCTTGGATTCGCCGGGGCCGTTCACGATGCAGCCCATCACCGCGACGTTCAGCGTTTCCACGCCCGGATATTTCTTTTTCCACTCGGCCATACTGTCGCGGATATAGCTCTGAATTTCGAACGCAAGTTCCTGAAACACCGTCGAGGTCGTTCGTCCGCAGCCGGGGCAGGCCGCGACCAGCGGCACGAAGGTACGGAAGCCCATCGTCTGCAAGAGTTCCTGCGCGACCTTCACCTCGAGCGTGCGGTCGCCGTTCGGCTCCGGGGTCAATGAGATGCGGATCGTGTCGCCGATGCCCTGCTGCAACAGAATCGAAAGCGAGGCCGCAGACGCGACGATCCCCTTCGAACCCATGCCGGCTTCGGTCAGGCCGAGATGCATCGCGTAGTCCGAACGCCGCCCGAGATCCTGATAGACCGCGATCAGATCCTGCACTGCAGAGACCTTCGCCGAGAGAATAATCTGCCCGCGCTTCATGCCGAGTTCTTCGGCGCGCGATGCGGAAATCAGCGCGGACTGCACCAGCGCCTCGCGCGTCACCGCGCGTGCTGCCACGGGCTTCGCGGACTTCGCGTTCTCGTCCATCAGATGCGTGAGCAATTCCTGATCGAGCGAGCCCCAGTTCGCGCCGATGCGGACGGGCTTCTTGTACTTCATCGCGATTTCGATGATCGAGGAGAACTGCTTGTCGCGCTTCTCGCGGAAACCCACGTTGCCCGGATTGATGCGGTATTTCGCGAGCGCCTCCGCGCAGGCCGGATGATCGGTCAGGAGCTTGTGGCCGATATAATGGAAATCGCCGACGAGCGGTACGTTCAAATTCATTTTAGCGAGACGGTCGCGGATATGCGGCACCGCCGCTGCTGCCTCGTCGCGATCCACCGTGATCCGCACGATTTCGGAGCCTGCGCGGAACAGGTCGGCGACCTGCTGCGTCGTCTTCTCGACATCGGCGGTGTCGGTATTCGTCATCGACTGCACGACGATCGGCGCACCGCCGCCGACAGCGACGTTGCCGACCTGAACCGGCACGGAGACGCGCCGCGCCGCTGCGCCGAAATCCTTCTCGTGCGCGTCAAACGTATTCATCGCTTTGACTTCTTCCGGCAGGGACCGCAGATCCCGCTCACTTCGACGATCGAGGAGCGCGCCTCGAAGCCCGCCGCTTTCGTCGCCTTGGCAACATCACGGCTGAAGGCCGCGGCCTGCATCTCGGCGACCGCGCCGCATTTTTCGCAAAGCAGGAACATCACCGGCTCCGCGCGTTCGTGCCCCGCCGTGCAGGCGAGAAACGCATTCCGGCTTTCGATACGGTGCGCGAGGTTCTCGGCGGTAAGAAAATCGAGCGCACGATAGACCGACATCGCCGGTACCGCTTCGCCGGAAGCGGCAAGCTTCTCCACGATCTCGTAGGCGCCGACCGGGGCATGGCTCTGGGCAAGAATCTCGAGCACCCGGCGGCGCAAGGGTGTCAGCCGCAGTCCCCTGCCCCCGCAGGCCCGCTCGGCGCGGGTCAGGGCGTCTTCCACGCATTGGTCGTGGTCGTGATGGGGATCGGGGAAGGCTTTGTGCATGGATACAGAATATCAGGCGAAAGGTGCCTAAAACCAGCCCTTGCACTCTATGCTGCAATGCACAATATAGTGTGGATGCTTCCGCTCCGGCTCGACCGTATCGGCGACAGCCCCTTTTCGGGCGCCGCCAGCCCGCCCCGGCGGTGGTTGCCTTTCGCAACCCGCGCTCCGAAAAGTCTGCTCATGCAACCGGCCAAATCGGTCCACCTCGCCCTGCAAGGCGGTGGCGCGCATGGCGCCTTCACCTGGGGCGTGCTCGACCGGCTCCTGGAGGAACGACGCATCGAGATCGACGCAATCTCGGGCACGAGCGCCGGAGCGATGAACGCGGTCGTGCTCGTCTCCGGCTACCAGAAGGGCGGCCGCGAAGGCGCGCGTGAGGCACTCGAAAAATTCTGGCGCGCGGTTTCGCGGGACGGCCGCTTGAGCCCGATCCAGCGCGGCCTCATGGACCGGCTCCTCGGCAACTGGTCGCTCGACAAGAACCCGTTTTTCCTCGCGATGGACGTGGCCACGCATTTCGTGTCGCCCTACGATTTCAATCCGTTCAACATCAATCCGCTGCGCGATGTCCTGGAACGCGAAGTCGACTTCGACGCGCTCCGCAAGAGCCGCGACATCAAGGTATTCATTTCCGCGACCAGCGTGCACACCGGCAAGGTGCGCGTCTTTCAGGGCAAGGAGATCACGGCGGACGTCGTGATGGCGTCAGCCTGTCTGCCGTTCCTGTTCAAGGCGGTCGAGATCGACGGCACGCCGTACTGGGACGGCGGCTATGTCGGCAACCCGCCGCTGTTTCCCTTCTTCCGCAACGGCGAGGGCGGCGACATCCTGCTCGTGCAGACCAATCCCGTGATCCGCGAAGAAACCCCGCAAAGCGCGCGCGACATTCTGAACCGCATGAACGAAATCGTTTTCAATGCATCGCTCGCCTCGGAGTTTCGCGCGATCAACTACGTGAACCGCATGCTCGGATCGAAGCTCCTGCGCCGCCTGACCGGCAAGGTGACGCCGGAAATCCGCCTGCACCGGATCGCGGCGGGCGACGAACTTCACGATATGACGTCTAGTTCGAAGTTCAATGTGGACTGGTCGTTCTTCCAGCACCTTCGCGACTTCGGCCGCATCGCCGCCGACGACTTCCTGAAGAAACACTACCGCTCGGTCGGCAAGCGCTCGACGCTCGATCTGCGCAAGGAAGGCGGCTGAAGTCGCGCCGAAACCGTTCGCGCGCTAGTCTTCCGCCATGAAAGCGTGCCTCGAAATCGTAACCGCAGACATCACGAAACTTTCCGTGGACGCCATCGTGAACGCCGCAAACAATTCGCTCTTGGGCGGCGGCGGCGTGGACGGTGCGATCCATCGTGCGGCTGGCCCGGAACTGCTCGAAGAATGCCGCACGCTGAACGGCTGCGCCACCGGCGACGCCAAGATCACGAAGGCATATCGGCTGCCCTCGCGCTTTGTCATCCACACCGTCGGCCCTGTGTGGTCGGGCGGCGGCAAAAACGAAGACGAACTGCTCGCCTCCTGTTACCGGACATCTCTGATGATCGCGAAAGAGCGCGGACTGCAATCGATCGCCTTCCCCGCGATTTCCACCGGGGTCTATCGCTTCCCGGCGGATCGGGCGGCCCGGATCGCAGTCGCGGCAGCGATCGAGCATGCGACTGCGCCGCTAAGCAGCGTGATCTTCTGCTGCTTCTCCGAAGAATCCGCCGCGCACCATCGCGCGGCCCTCGCCGCATCCGGTCGTGATACCTGAAGTGGCAAGTTCGCTTGCCTTGCACCGGCAATCGTCTTCGCTCCGTCGCGCATTTGCAGCTAAGATGGATATGAAAATCCTGTTCAGGCGGAAACCCTCGATGAAATTCTGGAAACTCGCGATCCCGGCAGCGCTTGCCGCTTTCTCGCCCGCGGCGGCGCAGGAACTTCCGAAGCTGCAAACCAATCAGGATTACATCGAGGAGCTTTATCGAAATCCAAAAGCGCCGCTCGCGGACAAAAGCGAAATGCTCCGCTTCGTGCTGAAGACGCTACCCGACCGCGTGAAGATCTATCCGACCGAGAACTATTACTACTTCTCGTTCTATTCCGGCGGCGTTCGCTATGCCGGCAATCTCCGCCTCGACGCGAGCGACCGCGACAAAGGCAAAATCCACTTCGCCTATTTCATCGACAGCGCGCCGTGGAAGGGCGACCTGCCGGTCAATTACGCGGTCATGGACATCGCCGACGGCGTGAAGGTCGAGAAGGTCGAGCGCTTTCTCTATCGCGTCAGTGCCGGCGGCCGCAGCGTACTCTTCGAACTGAACGATCTTTCCGCCGTCCGGCCCGCGAGCGGCACGCTCGATCCCGACGAGCGTTTCATCGGTCCCGTGTTCGACGAGTCCGGCATTCGCTTCCTTCTCGTCTACAACGCAAAGCTCCGGCTGTTTCACTACATTCTGGACGAGTCCGTGCCGGTGCCGGACGAGTTGCAACCGATAAAAGCCACCGACCGCATCCTGCTCGGTACGCGGACAGGGTTTGCGTATTACCGCGACCTGAAGCGCGAACGGAAAATCCTGATCGGCGTTTACAAGGAAAACACGCTCGCGAACAATTATTTCGACGGGCCCTTCGACCAGCTGCCCGACAACTTCATCGAAGGCGACGATCTGCTGAAAGCCATTCTCGAGATCGCGCCCAACCTGAAGGGCACCATCGACCGCTTCGGCGGCAGCTTCGACGGCTCCGAACGTTTCCTGATCGCGCCCTATATGAACTACCGGCTCGATGACGAACTGCTCAGCGTTCATCGCTGCGCCACCGGGCCGCAGGGTCAGGGGCCGCGATACTACGAATGCTTTCTGGCCGACGCCGAACCGCAGCAGCCGGAAGGCAAGCCGAAAGCCGGGCCGAAGGGCAAAGGCGCGCCGAAATAGCTGCGGCGTTCCGGTCGCGCTTTCTTGCAAGGCCGCGAAGGCGCTACACTCTTTCGAAAGAGAGGAACGCCCATGCAACAGGAAGACCTGCTCGGCACGGCCGCGAACTGGCGTAAGGAAGGCCGTAAGGTCGCGCTAGCGACCGTCACCGAAACCTGGGGCTCCGCGCCGCGCCCGGTCGGCTCCAATCTCGTGATCGACGGCGAGGGAAATTTCCTGGGCTCCGTGTCAGGCGGCTGCGTCGAAGGCGCGGTGGTCGCCGAAGCGCTCGACGTGATCGCAAGCGGCAAACCGAAACTCGTTTCCTTCGGGGTCGCCGACGAAACCGCATGGGAAGTCGGCCTTTCATGCGGCGGCAGAATTTCCGTTTATGTCGAGCCGGTGAACTGAGATGGCATCCGCCGAAGTCCTGATCGCGTTTGCAGTCGCGACTGCGCTGTTCGCGTATTTCCCCGGACCCGCGCTGCTCTACACCGCAGCACAAACGCTCGCGCGCGGCAGGCGCGCGGGCCTGATGGCAGCGCTCGGCATTCACGTCGGCTGTTACGCGCATGTGCTGGCGGCAACCCTCGGCTTGTCCGCGGTGTTCCGCTATGTGCCGGAAGCCTATACGGCCTTGAAGATCGCAGGCGCCGCGTACCTCGTCTGGCTCGGAATCCAGATGCTACGCGGCGGCGGCACGGACGAAGCCCCGAAGCTCGCGCCGAAATCTTCGCGCCGCGCCTTCGCCGAAAGCATCATGGTCGAACTTTTGAATCCGAAAGTCGCGATCTTCTTCATCGCGTTTCTTCCGCAATTCGTGGACCCCGCGGGCTCGCTTCCGGTCTGGCTGCAATCCTTGATCCTCGGCGTGATTGTGAACCTCGCCTTTTCTTCCGCTGATGTCGTGACCGCCTTCACCGCGAGTGCGGTCGTCGGCCGCCTCAGGAAGTCGGGCACGATGGAACGCGCCGCTCGCTGGATCGGCGGCGGGCTCCTGATCGGTCTCGGCGTCAAACTCGGCTTCGACAAGACCTGAGCCATGCAGCTCAGCCTGCTCACCGCATTGAATGAGGAACGCGCAGCGAGACGCGCCGCGGTCGTCGTCACAGCACTTGAGAGCGGCGCGCAGCGTCTTGTGAGAATAGCCGACGTCGCGGGTGATGAACTTCGCGCGGCGCTGGAAAAGCGCTTGCGCTCAGGCAAAAGCGGCACCGAGGAAACGGCGGGCGGAAAGTTTTTTCTCACCGTGTTCGTGCCGCCGCCGCGGCTCGTCGTCACCGGCGCGGTGCATATCAGCCAGGAACTGGCGCCCATGGCCGCACGCCTCGGCTATGACGTGACCATCATCGACCCGCGCACCGCGTTCGCGACGCCGGAGCGCTTTGCCGGAGTGAGATTGCTTGCCGAATGGCCAGACGATGTTCTTCCCGGGCTGAAGATCGACGCGCACACCGCCTTCTGCGCGCTCACGCACGATCCGAAGATCGATGACCCGGCGCTCATGCATGCGCTCGCGAACGGCTGCTTCTATATCGGCGCGCTCGGCTCGAAGAAGACCCACGCTGCACGTCTCGACCGCCTGCAATCGAAAGGCGCCACAGCCGCGCAGCTTGCCCGCATTCATGCGCCGATCGGCCTCGACATCGGCGCGGTGTCGCCCGCCGAAATCGCAGTATCCATTCTTGCCGAGATCACCGCACGGCTGCGGCTCGGCAGCGAGTACGAGAAATGAAGTTCGGCCCGCTTCCGCTGGAGGATGCGCGCGGCGGCGTTGCCGTGCACTCGATTCGCAAAGACAAGCTCGTGCTGAAAAAAGGCACCGCCATCGGCGATGCCGAGATCGCAGCACTCCGCGCGGCCGGCATTGCCGAAATCGTGGTCGCCAAGCTGGAGCCCGGCGATATCGGCGAAGACGAAGCCGCGCGGGAACTGGCCGCCGCAGCACTTGGCGAAAACGTCCGCAGCGACGAAGCCTTCACCGGCCGCGCCAATCTCTTCGCTGTGACGGCGGGCGTTCTCGTCGCAGACAGAGCGGCAATCGACCGCGTGAATGCCATCGACGAATCCATCACCTTCGCGACTCTTCCCGCGTTCAGCCCGGTTGCGGAAGGCCAGATGATCGCGACCGCAAAGATCATTCCTTTCGCGATCAGCGGTGAATCACATCGCGCAGCGCTCGAAGCCGCAAAATCTTCCGGCGCACTGGTCCGTGTCGCGCCGTATCGCGTGAAGAAAGTCGGCGTCATTTCAACCCGCCTGCCCGGCCTTGCGGAGAAGGTGATCGAGAAGACGTTGAAAGTGACGCGGGAGCGCCTTGCGCCCGCCGGCGCCTCGATCCTCGCGGAAAAGCGCATCGATCACGATGCAAAGCTGCTCTCGCAATCGATCCGCGACATGCTCGGCGCCGGCGCCGAACTGGTGCTCGTCTTCGGTGCTTCGGCGATTGCCGACCGCCGCGATGTAATTCCGGCCGCGATCGAAAATGCGGGTGGTCGGATCGAGCACTTCGGCATGCCGGTCGATCCCGGCAATCTCATGCTGATCGGTGAAGTCGGCGGCAAACCGGTGCTCGGTGCGCCGGGTTGCGCGAGAAGCCCGAAGGAAAACGGCTTCGACTGGGTGCTCACACGGCTGCTCGCGGGCCTTTCGGTGAAACGCGAGGAGGTCGCGAGCATGGGTGTCGGCGGCCTGCTCATGGAAATCGTGACCCGTCCGCAACCGCGCGAAGAACCGGCTATTGAATCGAAGAAGAACGTCGCCGCGATCGTGCTCGCGGCGGGCCGCTCAAGCCGCATGGGAGGCCGGAACAAACTGCTCGAGGAGTTCAAAGGCAAGCCGCTCGTTCGCTCCGCGGTCGAAGCGGCACTCGGCTCGCACGCCTCTCCCGTCATCGTCGTTACCGGCAAGGATGACGAGGCAATCCGGCAGGCGCTCAAAGGTCTCGACGTGCGCTTCGTGCACAACGCGGAATATGCGGAAGGGCTCTCTTCGTCGCTGAAAGCCGGCATCCGCTCCGTGCCGGAAACGAGCGCGGGTGCGATCATCTGCCTCGGCGACATGCCGAAAGTTTCTTCCGCGCTGATCGACAGGCTGATTTCCGGCTTCGCACCGGAACGCGGCGCGATGATCTTGGCGCCCGTGAAAGACGGACAGCGCGGCAATCCGGTGCTTTGGGCCCGGCGTTTCTTTCCCGAACTCATGAAGCTCGAAGGTGACATGGGCGCGCGCAAGCTTGCGAATTTCTATGACGAGGGCCTGCGCGAGATCGAGGTCGGGGATGACGGCGCATTCGCCGACATCGACACGCCGGAAGCGCTGGCCGCTGCACGCAAGGCGGCGGAATAATTTTCTAGAACGACTGCGGCTCGGTGACCGGCGTATTTAGCCGCTGCTGCACGAGTTGTACGGCGCGCTGCACTTCGCGCAGGCTCGGCTTCAGCCAATTCCGGATTTTCGAACGCGCATCGAGCGAGAGATAGGCGAGAGGCATGCTTGCCTTTTCTCCGGGCGAAGGCTGGGCAGCGCCGGGCGCCGACCTTTTCAGAAATTCCGCGAGCGAGACGCGCTCGTCTTCCATGAGATTCATGTTCATCGCGTCGAGCAGCGGGATCATCACGCGGACGGGATTGGCCTTCAGCGCCCAGTAGGAATTGACGCCGTGCAGCGACTGCGGCGCCGTGCCGAGAAAAGCGTTCTCCGCAAGCACGAACTCGCAGCCGAAGTGCTCGCGGATCCGGAAGCCTCGCTCGAAATCGTCCGCGTCGTATTGCGGGATGTAGACGATCACCGGCTCGACATTGTTCGCGCGCGCCTCCGCGACGAAATCGATGTCGCGCATCAACGAGAAGAACGTGGGGAAAGCGCGGCTCGTGACGTCGACGATCTTCGGTTCGTGCGCGCGCACGGGCAGCGTATCGAACAGCCGCATCTGCCCTTTGGTCTTGCTTAGATCGACCAGTTCCGCTTCCGGGAAATACTTCGAGAATTTCGGTTTCTGCGCGTCGGTGTCGAACAATAGCGGCGCATCGCCGGAAAGCCGGAAGAATTCGGCGAACAGCCTTGCGAGCAGCGTGGTGCCGGAGCGTTCGCGGGGCGAGACGACAAGAATGGCAAGGCTCTTTCCGAGCATCGTCGTCCCTAGCTGCCCGCGCGACACGCCGCGCGGCGGCGGCTTACGAGGCCCGCGCGCCCTCGATCGCCCATTCGTAGAGGCCCGCTTCTTCGAACTGTTCGTGCACGGCCTTCTCCCAGGTGCGCACGTAGCCGCGCAGCACTAGCGAGAAGTCCGCTTTCTGGTTCTTGGCGTTCTTGTTTTCGCCGAAGGTCACGAAGGGGACGCCCGCGAGTTCGACTTGCTCGTAGGCCATCTCGTTCAGCTTCGGCACGTTGATTTCGTGCGCGGTGCGCTTGGCCTTCTTGAAGTAGCGGTCGTAGGTCGTCTGATCCCACTCGAAGAAATTGGTTTCGTTGATGTGGTTCTTCACTACGTAATATTCGGCGTTCTCGGTGAACGGCAGCACTTCATCGATTTCGCTGAGCGAAGCGACCGACGGCCCGAGCACGTGGAACAGGGCGAAGTTGAACTCGCCGCTGTCGACCGCCTCGAAGAAACCGACGTCGGTCATGTCCTTGAGAGTGCGCGACAGGAGACCCGCGCGCACATCGATGATGGAGACCTTCACTTCGCTGGTGTGGAGGGTGTCGAGCACCTTCATCTGGTCGGCGACCTGCGTGAGGTCGACGACCTCGGTGATGCGCGGATGAAAGCGCTTGAGCGTGCCGCGCGGGCTCTCGGTGTCGAACGCGCGGGTGAGCACGTTCTTGTCCGCGAAATAGTCGAGCATGGTGCGGGCGACCGTGGTCTTGCCGACGCCGCCCTTGTCCGCGCCTACGATGATGACCGCCGGTCTTTGCTTACCGCCGCTTCTTTCCGCTCTTTTCGCTGTCTTCGCCACGCGCCGTCCCCTCAAAAATCCTGGCGCGGACCCGAACCGGAACGCACGCCGTACTACCCAACAAAACGGGCGCTACAGTGCTGCTTTTTCACGCTAATCGCAAGGCTCGGCCGGGCCATTTCCTGCCAGCCAAGCGCTACAATGCTTGCACGAGGCAAACATTGGCGGGCGCGAGGAAATGGGTGAGTTGACGGCCTTTCCTCTGGAATCGAACTCGGCGGCAGAGGCGCGTATGCCGAACTTGACATGAGGTCGCCTGCAACTTTCTATTCCCTCATGGGGAATGCGATCTCCCCACGAGGCGACAGCCGAAGCATCGCGTCCCGAAATCCAACCGAGGGCGCATCATGTCGTCGATCCATTCCATCTCTCCCGATAAGCTTGCCCGTCTCATCGGCACGCCGAAGTCGCCGCTGATTGTCGATGTCCGCACTGAGGAAGACTACGCCGCCGACCCCCGGCTCGTGCCGGGAAGCATTCGCCGCCGCGCCGAACTCGCGAACGGCACCGGCGAGTTCGCTGGCCGCCCGCTCGCGATCGTCTGCCACAAGGGTGCAAAGCTCAGTCAGGGTTACGCCGCCTATCTGCGCAACGACGGCGTGCCGGCCGAAGTCGTCGAAGGCGGGTTTGTCGCGTGGCGCGATGCGGGGCTGCCGCTGGTATCGGCCAAGCATCTTCCCGCGCGCGACGGGAACGGCCGCACGCTTTGGGTCACGCGCGAGCGGCCCAAGGTCGACCGTATCGCGTGTCCGTGGCTGATCCGGCGCTTCATCGATCCGGCCGCGGTCATCATGTTTGTGAAGCCCGGCGAGGTCACGGCGGTGGCGGAGCGGTTCAGCGCGGCAGCCTTCGATATCGAAGGCGTGTTCTGGGGCCACCGGGGCGACCTTTGCACCTTCGACGTGATGCTCGACGAGTTCGGTCTGCAAACAGAGGCGCTGAAGCGCCTCGCCGACATGGTGCGCGGCGCCGACACCGCGCGCCTCGATCTTTCTCCGCAGGCGGCAGGACTGCTCGCCGCTTCGCTCGGGCTTTCGCGGATGTATGCTGACGATCTCGAACAGCTCGAAGCCGGCATGTTGCTCTACGACGCCTTCTATCGCTGGTGCCGGGACGCAACCGAAGAGTCGCACAACTGGCCGTCACACAAGGCGAAGGCGGAATGACGATGGACAGCAAAGCAGTTCCGGCGCACCCGACTTTCGCGGAAGCCACCCGCGTCTGGCTGAAAATTGGCCTGCTCTCGTTCGGCGGGCCGGCGGCGCAAATCGCACTGATGCATCGCGTGCTTGTCGAGGAAAAGCGCTGGATTTCGGACAGCCGGTTTCTGCACGCACTCAACTACTGCATGCTGCTCCCTGGTCCGGAAGCAATGCAGCTTGCGACTTACGTCGGCTGGCTCCTGCACAAGACGAGAGGCGGACTCGTCGCAGGCCTGCTTTTCGTTCTTCCCGGCGTCTTTGCGATCATGGCCTTGAGTTGGGTCTACGTGATCGCGGGCCAGATCGGAATCGTCGCGGCACTCTTCTTCGGGCTGAAGGCTGCGATTCTCGCCGTCGTACTAGAAGCGGTGTTGCGCGTGGGAAAGCGCGCGCTGAAGGGAACCGTGCTCACGCTGCTAGCGGCGGCAGCCTTTATCGCGATCTATTTCTTCAGCATTCCCTTCCCGATCGTCGTGCTCGGCGCGGGCCTGCTCGGCTTCATCGGCGGCAAGCTGAACTGGAGCGGCTTTGACGTGAACGCGGCGCATGCCGCTTCAAAATCTTCTTCCGTAGTCGATGCCTTGATCGACAAGGAGCAGCCCGAACACACGAAACCGAACCTCAAACGCTTTGCCGCCGTAACCGCAACCTGGCTCGCGCTGTGGCTGATACCGGTCGCCTTGCTGCTCGTCGCGTTCGGTGAGGCGAACGTATTCTCGCGCATCGCAGTCTTCTTCTCGAAGATGGCGATGGTGACCTTCGGCGGGGCCTACGCCGTGCTTGCTTATGTCGCGCAGCAGGCGGTCGAGAATTATCATTGGCTCTCGGCAGGCGAGATGCTGGACGGGCTTGGGCTCGCCGAAACCACACCGGGCCCGCTCATTATGGTCCTGCAATTCGTAGGTTTCCTCGCGGCGTTTCGCGATGCGGGCGGCTTGCCGCCGCTGCTTGCGGGAACGCTCGGCGGGCTGCTCGCGACCTGGGTGACCTTCGCCCCCTGCTTTCTCTGGATCTTCGCGGGCGCGCCTTATGTCGAAACGCTGCGCTCGAACCGCGCGCTTTCTTCAGCACTTGCCGCGATCACCGCGGCTGTCGTCGGCGTGATCCTCAATCTCGCGGTCTGGTTCGCCGTTCACGTCGTTTTCTCGCGGACGCGCGAGATCGTGTATGGCCCGCTCCGCTTCGACGCGCCCGTGCTTGCGAGTGTCAATCTCTGGGCAGCCGCGTTGTCGCTAGCTGCCGTGATCGCGATCTTCGTCTTCAAGGTGAGAATGATTCCGGTGCTCGCGGTCTGCGCCGCTTCCGGCATCGCACTGTATCTCGGCGGGTATATCTGAGCGGAATCGTAAAGTTGCTTGGCCGGGATTAACGCCGCGGAAGCCTTTGACGGCTAACGATTCCCGTCATGGGAACCGTTGCGCCGTTTCGCCGCCGCGCCTACCCGCGCCGCGAAACTTCGGTCATCGATCGCACGCGCCGCTGGAACGGCAAACGGCTTTCCTGGTGCATCTAGCGGCGAAGTCCCGCTTCCTCTAAGCAGGATTCCCTGGCTGCTACCGGCCGCAAGAAATCAAGAAGCGACGAGAAATCAAGAAACGAAATGAGCCTCTCCTCCGTCCGCGCCTGGTTCGCCGAGCACGCCCCCGATCTGGAAGTTCTGGTCACCGCGACGAGTTCTGCAACCGTTGCGGAAGCCGCGAGCACCCACAGCGTCGAGCCGGGACAGATCGGAAAAACCATCTGCGTACGTGCCGGCGACGAAGTGATTCTCGTCGTGACGAGCGGCGCTTCGCGGCTCGATAACAAGAAATTCAAGAACGTCTTCGGCACGCGCCCGCGCATGCTCGGCGCCGAGGAAGTCCTCGCGCTTACCGGGCATCCCGTGGGCGGCGTCTGCCCGTTCGGTCTTGCCACCGGCTTGCCGGTCTACTGCGACGTTTCGCTGAAACAGTTCGAAGTCGTCGTCCCGGCGGCGGGTGCGGGTAATGCCGCCGTAAAAATCCCGACCTCGCGGATGGTCGAGCTGACGAAAGCAAAATGGGTGGAAGTCTGCTAGATGCTTCCCATCATCTCATTCAACCGGAACCGTCATAGCTAAATGTTCGACCTCACTGTCATTTTCTCCGATCCCGCGAACTGGGCGGCGCTTGCGACCCTGATCGCGATGGAAATCGTGCTCGGTATCGACAACCTCATCTTCATTTCGATCCTGACGAACAAGCTGCCCGCGCATCAGCGCGAGCGGGCGCGGTTCATCGGCATCAGCGCGGCGCTGGTGCTGCGCCTCGCGCTTTTGAGCACGGTCTTCGTGATCGTGCAGCTCACCGCGCCGGTGTTCCAAATTTTCGGCAAGGGCTTCTCCTGGCGCGACCTGATCCTTATCGGCGGCGGATTGTTTCTGGTCTGGAAGGCGACCAAGGAAATCCACCACAATGTCGATCCCGACCCGGGCGAGGACGTCTTCAGCGGCCGCGCGACGATGACCTATGCCGCGACCATCGGGCAGATTCTGATCCTCGACCTCGTGTTCTCGGTGGACAGTATCATCACCGCCGTCGGCATGACCGATCACATCGCGATCATGGTGATCGCGGTGGTCGTGACCGTGCTCGTGATGCTGCTGGCGGCGAACCCGCTTGCGAACTTCATCAACGCGAATCCGACCGTGGTCATGCTTGCGCTGGGCTTCCTGTTGATGATCGGCGCGCTACTCATCGCGGAGGGCTTCGGGGTCAAGGTGCCGAAGGCTTACGTCTATTCTGCGATGCTGTTCTCGGCCTTCGTCGAATCGCTCAACATCATCTCGCGCCGCGCGAGGAAGGCGGCTGCGAAGGTCCCTGCAAGAGCGAAGAAGAAGAGCAGAAAACCGGCAGCGAAACCGCAAACGCGCATTCGCGTGAAGCGCTGACGCGCGATACCGGCAAAAAAGAGCCCGCGCAGACCGCGCGGGCTCTTTTCTTTTGGACGGCCGTTACCAGGCGCGGAAGTAGATGCCCGGACCCGGCGTGTAGTAGTGACGCGGGCCATAGTAGTAATAGCCGTGGTGACGATGGCGATGATGACGGTGCCAGTGACGATGACGAACGTCGTTGACGTTCTTCTCGGCCTGCGGCGCCACCTGTGCGGCGGGCGCGGCGGCAACCGGCGTCATCGCGGACGCAACGGCCAGCGTACCCGCCGCCGCAGCGCCAATGAGCGTAGCTTTCAGCATGATACTTCTCCCTGTTGTATCGTGCTGAAAACGCCCGAAGCGGGAAGTTCGTTCCTCGATTTCACGAAGTGCGCCTGAACTACGCTCGTGCAAAATCGTTCCGTGCCGGTAACGAAGTGAAATCTATTTTGTAGCGGCTATGGCCTGCGTCATCTGCGAGGCGGCGGCGGCGGAAGTGAGCCCGCCTTCGCGCGCGAGCGTGCGCCAGGTGTAGAAACCGAGCGCGAGCGCGAGCATCGGCTTCTGTTTTGCGCTCAGCTTTTCGCCGAGGACTTCTAGATAAGCCTTGATGAACGGCGCGCGGCGGATTTTGGCGATCTCCTGCAAAACCGGAGACACCTCAACGTCGCGCAGCACGGCTGCCGTCATCTTCTCGTTCTTCGCATAATAGGCGTAAAGCTCGCCAAGCGCCGTGCGCAACCGCTCCCCGCTCTCCGGAATTTTCCGCCATGCCTCCGCATCGGGCATGGGGTTCTGCTCCATGTTGTGGCCGGAGCAGGCCATGAACAGCGCGTGGTCGTCCGGGAAATGCGCATAGAGCGTATGACGCTGCACGCCGGCGCGCTCCGCAACCATGCTGAAGCTCGTCTTGAGCGGCCCGACATCGCGATGCAGTTCGACCGCGGCCTCGACGATGCGCTGCCGCGTCTCGGCCTGGCTTTCGGCACGTTTTTTAAGCGTATAGCTGCGCTTCTTCATTTTCATTGCACTACCATGTGCATTGATTATTGACAAGGCCTCTTTTTCATTGCACATGACTGTTCGTTCAAATTAACCCGCCTATCCACCCCAGGAGAACGAACATGGAAACCAAAGTCTCGGAGATTGCCGGCGGCATTTTCCGCCTCTCGACCTTCGTGCCGGACCTCGGCCCGAAGGGCTTCACCTTCAATCAGTTCCTCGTCATGGGCGACGAGCCGCTGATGTTTCACACCGGACTTCGCAAGATGTTCGGGTTGAATCGCGATGCGCTCGCGAAGATTCTGCCGCCCGAAAAGCTGCGCTGGATTTCGTTCGGTCATTTCGAAGCCGACGAATGCGGCGCCATGAACGAGTGGCTTGCCGTTGCCCCGAACGCCGTCGCCGCGCACGGCGCGACCGGCTGCAACGTCTCGCTGAACGACTTCTCGGATCGTCCGGCGCGCACGCTTGCGAACGGCGAGGTGATCGACATCGGAGGCGGCAAGCGCCTGCGCTTCATCGACACCCCGCATACGCCGCACGGCTGGGATGCCGGCGTCATGTATGAGGAATCCACCGGGACGCTGCTCTCGGGCGATCTCTTCACGCAGTTCGGCGACGAGCGCTTCACCACCGGCGACATCGTTGGCGGAGCGATCGAGGCGGAGGACTTCTTCAAGTACTCCGCGCTGAACCCGATGATGGGCTCCACGATCCGGAGCCTTGCCGATCTCAAACCGAAGACGCTCGCGCTGATGCACGGTCCTTCGTTCGAAGGCGACGGCGCTGCCGCTCTGAAGGCGCTCGCCGCCGATTACGACCGCCGCCTCTCGAACGAGTGGCTCGACACCCAAGCGCTTCTCAACGCCGCTTAAGGATCAGGAGAAAAGAAAATGTGTGAACACCTGAACATGACCGACGTCGTCGACATGCCGGAAGACGGGATTGTGCGAAGCCAGTGCGGACATCTCTGCGCACAATGCCTGATGCAGCGTGCGAACATCTACGGCGCGGAGCTTCCCTTCATCCCCGCGCCGAGCATCCACCCCGATGCGATCGGTCCCGAAGAGGAGAACGCGCTGCGCGAACTCTCCGCGCTTCGCGAACAGATCGCCTTGCGGGAGCAGATCGCGATCGAGGAAGGCAATCTCTGGCTGTTCGACTGATGCTGGAACAAAACCGAAGCCGCGCCGCCGGAAACGATGGCGCGGCCTCACTTTCGCGGGCTCTGACCTAGGTGCTTTCTCCCTGGTCCGCCATGTTGCGCCGGCGGGCGCGGGCGCTCGATACCGCTATGAAAAGCAAGCTCAGCACGACAGCGGCCAGCGCGGCGATGAGTCCGGCGACATGCGGCCACAGCCTGTCACCGCGGTCGTATTCGAACGAAACGGCCGCCCAGCCTGTGAGGTTCGACTTCAGGAAAGACAGATTGATCGGAGCGCCATCGAAAGTATGGCCCTTGAATCTTCCGCTCGGCTCCGGCCGCGCCGCCGTGTTGGTGGGTGCCTTGCGGCCGGCGTACCTGTCGTTGTTTTCGCTTCGCGCAAGGACCATACCGCTGCGATCGACAATGGCAGTCACGGTACCTTTGACGAGCGTCGCGTCCCTTACCGCAACCAGAATTTCAAGCGGATCGATGGCGACGCCAAGCAGGTAGCGGACCTTGCCTCCCTCTGCTACCGGCACAGCGACGGCGATCAGGTTTTTCTGTGCAAGCGCCGCATAGAACAGGCTCGATATATACGGCTCGTTCGCGCGCACCCGGTCCAGCTCGCCGGGCTGCACGAATCTTGCGCTTTCATGCAGGTTCGCGTTCAGCGGATAGGCGGTGTTGAAGATCTGCTGATTGGTCCGCACGTCGTGCAGCACGACTTGTCTGCGGGTTCGCGCAGCGAACAGGCGTGCCTCTTCATAAAATTTCTCGAACTCATTCCGCTTGAACGAATTCGATTCGGCAAGGTCACGAAGCTGCTGAAGCTCGATCGCGATCTTGGTGTCTACCGTGATGATGGCAAAGCGGGCCTGCGAGTCTAGCGCGGCAAGCCGCTGCTCCTGTGCGCGGATTTCTTTGAAGCACAGCACCGCAAAGGTTACGCCGAAGGCGAAAACCGCGGCGGCAGGGATCAGCCAGATGTTGGACGGAAGCCGGAACGGCCAGCGGCGTTCTTTGAGTGCGAAATCCACGACACACCCGATTACCTTCTGCCGGTCACCCTGTCGAATTGTGTTTAATAAGATGTAAACGGCAGCGCGTACTTGCCGGTAACACCGGCCTTTCAGGAGCGGACGCTTCCCGGCTTGTCTGCCGCCGCGTCATGCTCCCGCGCGCACTCCTCGGACTTCGCCTTCAGTTCTTCGCCCATGATCCGTAGTTCGCGCGAAGTGTGCAGATCGAGCGTGCTGCGGGAAAGACGCAATGCGCGGGAAGCCATGTCGCGCATGAATTCGAGCGTGTTCATGTTCTTGACCTTTGTCAGGCCAAAGCCTGAAGGCCGAAACGGTTCCCGTGTCCGGATCACACTGCCGTTATTTCGAGGCCGACATCGTTCATGCGACAGACGAACCGAGCGACCTGCCAGACCTCGATGGCATGCGGCGAACGCTCGATGAAAATTGCCTTCGCGTGCTCGCAGGCGAGTTCGTCGCTCGAAAACGGAACTTCCAGAACTTCGATCAAATGATTGCGGTGATCGAGCACCATGAATTTGTATTTTGGCATCGCGGAACTCCGGCGCTGCCCTACCCGCAAACGACTAGGCACTCATAAATGTGGCATGGCAACAGGAACTCCGGATTTATTTTGCGCGCCCGATTCCCGGCACATTCATCCTCGCTTTGAGGCAAGTGCTCACGTTGCGTTCAATGTGCAGAAGACACACGCGGACGTCGTGAACGGCGTCACATTCAGGACTGAACGCCCGTGCCGCCGCAGCGCTGGCACTTCACTTTCTTGTCGCCGACTTTGAGCAGGCCGCGGCCTTCGCAATTCTTGCAGGGTTTCTTTTTGTCTTTCGCCATCGCGTTCTCTCTATTCGGCGAGCCCGTGGCCGAGCGTTTCGCGTTCGTCGAAAACGAAACAGCGCCCCTGCCACTTGCTCTCCTGTTCCGGCATGTCTTCGAGATATTTCAGGATGCCGCCCTTGAGATGATAGACCTCGGCGAAGCCCTTCGCGACCAGATAGCTCGACGCTTTTTCGCAGCGGATGCCGCCGGTGCAGAACATCGCGATCTTCCTGTGCTTCGCAGGATCGAGTTCTCTTTCAACGTAGTCCGGGAAATCCTTGAACGCCTTTGTGCCGGGGTCGATCGCGCGCGCGAAGGTGCCGCGTTCGAACTCGAAGGAATTGCGCGTATCGATCACGACGACCTCGGGATCGGCGATCAGCGCGTTCCACTGCTTCGCATCGACATAGGTGCCGACGCTTTTGCTCGGATCGATGTGCGGCGTGCGCATGGTGACGATCTCGGGCTTGACCTTGACCTTCATGCGCTGGAACGGCTTTTCGGAAGCTCCCGACATCTTAAGTTCTAGATTGTCGAAATGCGCGCGGATCACACGGAGGATATTCTCCATCTGTGCAGCGTTCGCTGCCGCAATCGTTCCGTTGATGCCTTCATGCGCCACGATCAGCGTGCCACAGATTTCGTTCTCGGCGCACGCCGCGCGCAACGCCGCCGCCAGCCCTTCGGGCTCAGCGACAGTCTGAAAGCGATAAAGGGCGGCGACGTACCACATTAAACTAGCGACCTTTGCAACCCAATGAATCAAACGCTTCTTTGGAATTCTCTCCGTAGCGTTTGTGAAAACGAATCAACGATTCTCTTGTGATCTCAAGTGAACGCACTCTATCTTCGCCTGAAATCCATACTGCCTTCCCGTGCCTAGGGCCGCCTCCTAAAGTTCTTAGCTTCTCGATGCAGGAAGCATTGAGATTCAAATCCGAATTTAGCTTTGCAATTGCTGCCGGTTTATCCAGCGCGTAGCGATCGCGCAGAATGTTTAAGAGAGATTCAATCGCCCTGTAACAGTAGAACCCCGTGTCCGCGGGAACTCTAATTGCATTCTTAAAGTCCGTAATTGCGCGGCGAAACAAAGCCTCTGAATGACAAAAGCGAAGCATAGAAGAAATTGAGATTGTTCTAGCTTCATTGTCACCAATTGAGAAACCGGGCTCGTCCATCCCAAAAACTCGAACAACGCCGGTCTGAACTTCCGTGGCGCTGATCATTTCAATTTCGTAACCTACAATGCAGCTAAGCCCAGCAATATGGACAATGCTACCCACAACATCAGAGACAATATTCCGAAGCGTATAGAGATTCGAGATTCGAATAGAGGACTCAAACGTTACGACGATCTGATTCTTGTAAATTGAAATCGAAAGCTCGCCTTTGATACCGCTTTCAGCGTGATCAATCTTGACACGCTCAGGTTGCTTCATTTCCATGTAAGCACGCTCAGGATAAACGCGCCCACTAAGTACATATGTGTGTTTGTCTGTTGGCATATGAATTCCTGAGAACGGCTGCATCAGGAAATGGCGGAGAGGGTGGGATTCGAACCCACGGTACGCTTGCACGCACAACGGTTTTCGAGACCGTCCCAATCGACCACTCTGGCACCTCTCCGCGCCGATCGGACCCGGGTCGACCGAGGGTCCTTCGTAGTGCGCCGTTCCTTAAAGAAAGGCCCCGGCAGACACAAGCCGCAGGCGAAAACTTCAGAAAATCGAGGATTAGGAGTCAGACAAGACCCCCACCCTTGATCCCTCCCCCGCTCGCGGGGGAGGGAGGCGAGCGTCAGCGAGCGGGTGGGGGCGCCTTACGGCAGCCGCTTCACGAAGTCCGGGATTTCCTTGCCCCAGGTCTCGCAGAACTTGGCCTCGTCCTTTTCGTATTCGTCGAAGCTCTTCACGTAAAAGGCGCGCTCGAGCCGGTTCGGATCGAGGCGGAGCTTCTTCGTCAGCGCATTGATGAAGCCGGTGAGCCGCTCGTCGTCCTTGTCGGCGATCGGGGCCTCGAGCTTGCAGTTGCGGCCAGCCTGGCTGATGCGGATCGCGGCTTCCAGCCGCTTCTGCGCCTCGCTCGCCCCCATCTTGGTGACGTTGAAGGGCTTGCCGGGATCCTTGGCCTTCGCCTTGTCCTGCGCCCCGGCCAAACCGGCGGCAAAGGCGAGCGCGAAAGCGATGAGCAAAGTCGGGACCTTGAGCGGCATTGCGATTCTCCGGCGCGGCGAATGGCGGCCGGCGACTAGATACACGAGCCGCAGGCACAGGCCAGCGCTATTCCAACCAGAATTGGGCGATTTTGGAGGCAGGCTCAGCCGGGCCCGGACGCCCCTCAGCCGCCGTCCCCCTGATCCTCGTCCGGCCGCTTTCGCCGCAGCGAAGCCACCAGAATCATCGCCAGAATGAGCCCCATCAGGATGAAGGGGAGATACGCGAAGTCCATGCCCGGGCAGGCTAGGCGGAGCCCCCGTAACGGCTCCAGACTGGAGGCACGGCCGCCGCCTAAATTCGCCGGAAAATAGGGGCCCAAGGCCGCGGATCGGCCCTTTCCTTGACTCGACCCACCCCCGCCTCTATCACCCCGCCCATCCAATCAGGACGCATGAACGACGTCCCGGCAGGCCCTGAAATCAGGGTCTGACTGCAAGAAGCCGGGCCCATCGAGGCCGGAGAAAGAGACACATCATGTTCGCGGTCATCAAGACCGGCGGCAAACAGCACCGCGTTGTTGCCGACCAGACTTTGAAAGTTTACCTGCACGAGGCGAAGGTCGGCGAGATCGTCACTTTCCCCGTGATCGCCCATGGCGGCGACACGCCGAAGTTCGGCACGCCGCTCGTCGATGGTGCGTCGGTCGCAGCCGAAGTGCTGGACCAGACCCACGGCCGCACGGTCATCGCCTTCAAGAAGCGCCGCCGCCAGAACTCGAAGCGCAAGCGCGGCTATCGCGACCAGTACACGCTGGTCCGCGTGACCGAAATTCTGCTCAATGGCGCGAAGCCCACCAAGGCCGCACGCGTGAAGCCGGAGAAGAAGGCGAAGCCGGAAGCCGCCGAAGGCGAGGCAGCACCCGCGAAGAAGGCCGCCGCCAAGAAACCCGCCGCGAAAAAGCCCGCTGCGAAGGCCAAAACGGCTGCGAAAAAGAAGTAAGACTTAGACAGGATTCTGGGGTATAGCCCCGGCACGAATTTCGGAGACTAACGATGGCCCATAAGAAAGCAGGCGGCTCCTCGCGCAACGGGCGCGATTCGGCTGGCAAGCGCCTTGGCGTGAAGCGCTTTGGCGGCGAAGCCGTGCTTGCCGGCAACATCATCGTGCGCCAGCGCGGCACGAAGGTTCACGCAGGCGCCAATGTCGGCATCGGCAAGGACCATACCCTTTTTGCACTGACCGACGGCATCGTTCAGTTCAAGGCCAAGAACAAAGACCGCAACCTCGTAAACATCGTACCGATGCCGAAAGCAGCCGAATAGGCGAGATCTTCTCAGGTCCCGCCGGCACTTGTCGCTCCGCGGGACCCAATCGAAAAAGACGGGTCTGAATTCAGGGGAGACAGGTGTCTCCCCTGAATTGTTTTTGAAACGACGGAGGCCCGTCATGACGTTGCAGATGGAAGCGAGCACCCCCCGCGAGAAGAAGAGCGGTCTCATCATCGAGACCGCCCGCCTCGTCATGCGCGCCCCGGTAAAACGCGACCTCGACGGGATCGTGGAACTTGCGAACAACATCAAGGTCGCCGAGATGACCGCGACGATTCCGCATCCCTATACGCATGCGGATGCGGAAAGCTGGCTCGAGAAGGTCTCGAGCGGCCGCGGCTATTCGCTGGTGCTGTTTGCGAAGGGCGACAAGCGCACGCTCGTCGGCGTCGCGGGCTTCGGCCACCGCGGCGAGGAGCACAATCCCGAGATCGGCTACTGGATCGGCGAACCGCACTGGCGGCAGGGCTATGCGACCGAGGCGTCGCGCGCGCTGATCGACCACGCCTTCTCGGAGACTGCGATCGATGCGCTCTCCGCGTCGTGCCGGATCCAGAACGATTCCTCGCGCCGCGTGATCGAGAAGTGCGGCTTCCAGTGGGTCGGCTCCGGACTCAACCAGGTGAAAGCGCTCGGTGCGTCCGTTCCGGTCGACCGCTTCGTGCTCACGCGCCGGACCTGGGAGAGCCTGCGGGCCTGGGGCGCTTCTGCTTTGCCCACGTTTACCAAAGCGGGATAGAGAAGTGGTGCGGCGTCTCGTGTTCGCTACATGGGACGCCGCCATTACAACGTGATCGCAGATGAAATTCCTCGACGAAGCCAAGGTTTATGTCCGCTCCGGCAACGGTGGCGGCGGAGCCGTGTCCTTTCGGCGCGAGAAATTCATCGAATTCGGCGGGCCTGACGGCGGCGACGGCGGCCGCGGCGGCGACGTCGTGATCGAGTGCGTCTCGGGCCTCAATACGCTGATCGACTACCGCTACCAGCAGCACTTCAAAGCGGGAACGGGTGTCCACGGCATGGGTAAAAATCGTGCCGGCGGCCGCGGCGCTGACGCGGTGCTGAAGGTCCCGGTCGGCACGGAAGTGCTGGAAGAAGACGGTGAGACCGTGCTCGCCGACATGACCGAGGTCGGCCAGCGCGTCGTGCTCTTGGAAGGCGGGCAAGGCGGCTTCGGCAACGCGCATTTCAAATCCTCCACGAACCGCGCGCCGCGCCGCGCCAATCCCGGCATCGAGGGACAGGAGCGCACGATCCGCCTGCGCTTGAAGCTGATCGCAGACGCAGGTCTCGTCGGATTACCCAACGCGGGTAAATCGACCTTTCTGGCTTCCGTCACCGCCGCAAAGCCGAAGGTCGCAGACTATCCTTTCACGACGCTGCATCCGCAGCTCGGCATCGTCCGCACCGACAGCCGCGAACTCGTACTCGCAGATATTCCCGGTCTCATCGAAGGCGCGCATGAAGGCGCGGGTCTCGGCGACCGTTTTCTCGGCCATGTCGAGCGCTGCAACGCGCTTCTGCATCTCGTCGACGCGACGCAGGAAGATGTCGCAACGGCTTACAAGACCGTGCGCGCCGAACTCGAAGCCTATGGCGGCGTGATTGCTTCGAAGCCCGAGATCGTCGCGCTCTCGAAGATCGACGCGCTGACGCCGAAGAAGCTCGAATCACAAATGAAGAAGCTTCAGAAGGTCACGAAGAAGAAGCCGCTCGCGCTTTCCTCGCATTCGAGGAAGGGTGTTGCCGAAGCGCTGCGCGCCGTCTTCAAGCTCGCGGGCTCTCGCGAAAGCAAGAACAAAGACAAGAAATCCGAAAAGAGTGCGGCATGGCGGCCCTAACGCCCAAACTTGAAAGCTTTCACCGTATCGTCGTGAAAGTGGGCTCCTCGCTGCTCGTGAACTCCGAGCGCGGCGAATTGCATTCCGATTGGCTGAATGCGCTCGCAGAGGATCTCTCCGAGCGCGCGAAGGCCGGCGCGCAGATCGTGGTCGTTTCCTCCGGCGCGATTGCACTCGGCCGCACGGTGCTCAAATTTGCCAAAGGCGCGCTGAAACTCGAAGAGAGCCAGGCCGCTGCCGCCGTTGGCCAGATCGCACTCGCGCGAGCCTGGAGCGAGGCGCTCGGCAAGGTCGGTCTCGTCGCGGGGCAAGTGCTGCTCACGCTGAAAGATACGGAAGAGCGCCGCAACTATCTCAATGCGCGCGCGACCATCGGCAAGCTCCTCGACATCAAGGCCGTTCCCGTCATCAACGAAAACGACACGGTCGCAACCACCGAAATCCGCTACGGCGACAACGACCGTCTGGCCGCTCGCGTGGCGAGCATGATCGGTGCCGACCTGCTCGTGCTTTTCTCCGACATCGACGGCTTCTACGACGCGCCCCCGAACGTGAAGAAAGACGCGAAGCTGATACCCGTCATTCCGCGCGTGACCGCCGAGATCGAGAGCATGGCGGGTGCCGCCGGTTCCGAACTTTCGCGCGGCGGCATGGTGACCAAGGTGGAGGCCGCGAAGATCGCTACACTCGCTGGCGCGCATATGATCATCGCCTCGGGGCGCAAGATGCATCCGCTTCGTGCGATCGCGAACGGCGAACCCTGCTCATGGTTCCTGACGCCCGCGAACCCCGTGACCGCGCGCAAGAAATGGATCGTCGGCAATCTCGAGCCGAAGGGCATCATCCATGTCGATGCCGGCGCGGTGACAGCCCTGCGTAACGGCAAAAGCCTCCTGCCCGCGGGCGTGGTAAAAGTATCCGGCGAGTTCGCGCGCGGCGATGCCGTGCTCGTGCGGGGACCCGACGGCGAGGAAATCGCGCGCGGTCTGGTCGCCTATGACTCGGAAGATGCTGCCAAGATCGTGAAAAAATCCACCAATGAGATCGTGCTCATTCTGGGTTATGAAGGCCGCGCCGCCATGATCCATCGCGACGATCTCGCGATGGCGGGAGAATGACGATGAACATGCGCGAGACGGACGTATCCGCGCTGATGCGCGACATCGGCATCCGTGCACGCAAAGCAGCGCGGGTGCTTGGCCTTGCCGAGTCGGCCGCAAAGACGAACGCACTCGAAGCCGCCGCGAAAGCGATCCGCGCGAACAAGGCGAAGATTCTCGAAGCCAATGCGAAGGACATCGAAGCGGCAAAAAGCCAGAGCATGACTGCCGCCTTCCTCGACCGCCTGACCCTCACCGATAAGTCCATCGACGCGATTGCAGCCGGCATCGAAATGGTCGCGCTCCTGCCCGATCCCGTCGGCGAAGTGATTGCCGACTGGCAGCAGCCGAACGGCCTGATGTTCCAGCGCGTGAGGACGCCGCTCGGCGTCGTCGCGGTGATTTACGAAAGCCGCCCGAATGTCACGGCCGATGCCGGCTCGCTTTGCCTCAAAGCGGGCAACGCCGTGATCCTGCGCGGCGGCTCCGACAGCTTCCATTCGAGCCGTGCGATCCACGAATGTCTGGCCGCGGGCCTGAAAGAAGCAGGCCTGCCCGAGGACGCGATTCAGCTCGTGCCGACCACCGACCGCGCCGCCGTCGGCGAGCTGCTCTCCGGCCTGAACGGCAACATCGACGTCGTGGTGCCGCGCGGGGGAAAAAGCCTCGTCGCGCGCGTGCAGACGGAAGCGCGAGTGCCGGTCTTCGCGCATCTCGAAGGCGTGTGTCACGTTTACGTCCATGCGCCCTCCGATCTCGAGATGGCGAAGTCGATCGTCTACAACGCGAAAATGCGCCGCACCGGCGTCTGCGGTTCGGCCGAGACCTTACTCGTCGACAAAAAGGCCGCACCCACGCATCTGAAGCCGTTGGTTACGATGCTGCTCGACGCGAAATGCGAAGTGCGCGGCGATGAAGCGACGCAGGCCGCCGATCCGCGCGTGAAGCCGGCCACCGAAGAAGACTGGCCGAAGGAATATCTCGACGCGATCATCGCTGTGAAGGTCGTGGACGGCCTGCAAGCCGCGATCGACCACATCGCAAAATACGGCTCGCAGCATACCGACGCGATCGTGACCTCGGACCCTTCGGACGCCGAGATTTTTCTGCGCGAAGTCGACTCCGCGATCGTACTGCACAACGCATCGACCCAGTTCGCCGATGGCGGAGAGTTCGGTTTCGGCGCGGAGATCGGGATCGCCACCGGCCGCATGCATGCGCGCGGGCCGGTCGGCGTCGAACAGCTCACCTCGTTCAAGTATCGCGTCCACGGCAACGGTCAGATCCGGCCTTGAATTTTCGCGCACCACTCGCCTCTCCCGGCATGCGGATCGGGCTCCTCGGCGGCAGCTTCAACCCCGCGCATGAGGCGCATCGTGCGCTAAGCCTGCTCGCGTGGAAGCGGCTCGGCCTCGACCGCGTCTGGTGGCTGGTCTCACCCGGCAATCCGTTGAAAGAAAATTCCGCGCTGCCGCCGGTGGAAGAGCGCATCGCGCAGGCGCGCGAGACCGCAAGCTCTCCTTATATCGATATCGCAGCACCCGAAATCGCGTACCGAACCCGCTACACCTTCGACACGCTTTCGCGCCTGATCGCGGAACATCGCGGCGCCCGCTTCGTTTGGCTGATGGGCGCGGACAATCTCGCGCAGTTCCATCGCTGGAAACGCTGGCAGGAGATCGCGAAACTGATGCCGATCGCAGTGATCGAGCGGCCCGGCGACGAGGACGCACCACTTTCGTCGAAAGCCGCGCATGCGCTCGCCCGTTACCGGGTGGACGAAAGCGACGCGGCACTCCTGATGTCCATGCGCCCGCCGGCATGGATTTATCTGCACGGCTTGAAATCGCCGCTCTCTTCCACCAGCTTACGGTTGAAGGAACGGCGACAAGCTTAGTAATTGAACGGTAATGGTAGAGGCGTATGCTTGAACCAGTACCGATTCGCTACCCGAGGCCTGATGGAAGGAATCGATAGCCTGGCACCCAAGGTACGCAGCGTAACGGCAAAAAGAGCCGCGAAGCCCAAAGTGGTGGCGCGCAGAGAAGAGCCCGCCCTACTTTCTCTCATCCTGAAACAACTCGATGACGACAAGGCCGAGGACACGACTCCGATCGATGTCCGCGGGCGCACGTCGATTGCCGACCACATGGTGGTGACGAGCGGGCGCTCTAACCGCCATGTCGCGTCGATCACCGAGCACCTCGTCGAAACACTGTCGAAGGCCGGCAACAAGCCGCGCATCTCCGGCTTGCCTGCCGCCGACTGGGTCGTGTTGGACGCCGGCGACATCATCGTACATGTGTTCAGGCCGGAAGTTCGCGAGTTCTACAGCCTGGAAAGAATGTGGCAGCCGCGCACGGCCGCGAAGAAGGCCTGACGGTTTCTTTCCATGTCCTTGCCATGCGTTTGCTGATCGCCGCCGTCGGCCGCCTGAAAGCGGGACCGGAGCGCGAGTTGCTCGCGCGCTACGTGGATCGAACGAACGCTGCCGGAAAATCCCTTTCGTTGAGTCCGCTCGACATCGCCGAAATTCCGGAAAGCGCTGCGAAGACCGCCACGAAAAGAAAATCCGACGAAGCCGCAGCGCTGATCGCAGCCATTCCCTCCGGCGCGAAGCTGATTGCTCTCGACGAGCGCGGGAAAAGCATCGCAAGCGAGGACTTCGCGAAGCAGACTGCCCGCTTTCGGGACGGCGGCGTGCAAACCCTCGCCTTCCTGATCGGCGGTGCGGACGGGCTCGACGAAACGCTGCGTAAAAAAGCCGATCTCGCGCTGGCCTATGGAAGCGCGACCTTCCCGCACCAGATCGTTCGCATTCTGCTGGCCGAACAAATCTATCGGGCCATCACGATCCTTTCAGGCCACCCCTATCATCGCGGCGGCTGAGATCGTCGTCGCAAACGCCTTGCTTGCCGCCTCGTTTCCGGCTCACTTTTGCGCGATCACGCGCCAGCCGCGATCCAGACGCCCTGGCTCGCGGGTTTCCCCGTGAAGACGGTGCGGGTTTCGGGCAAATTCAGGCCGGATTCGACTACAGTTCCGGCCCGGCACTGCCCCGGGAACTTCGCAATGCCTTGCTAGCTGGAAGGTGCGGCAGGTATCATGAAGGTCTGGCAGGGGCAGTAAATTCGCTGTGGTGTCCGGGTCGCTCGCCCGATAAGGCAGCCCGCCATAGCAATATCGACAGGACGCTCTCGGGGCGGCGACGCCCAATCCCATTCGGTCTGCTTCTGAAGATTGCGTAGGCGGCAGACCAATCGATACCGGCCCGGAATGGCCGGCAACCGGCAAGCAGAAGGTTCGCAGATAATGCGGAAGATTTCGCTATTCTTCATCGGCGCCATCACCGGCGCGCTGATCGCGGCGGTCGCGGCGCAACCGCAAGTATTCTCCAATGCACGCGCGGCCTCCACCGATACGTATCGGCAGCTCACGCTGTTCGGCGATATCTTCGAGCATGTGCGGGCCCAGTATGTCGAGAAGGTCGAAGATTCGAAGCTGATCGAGGCGGCCATCAGCGGCATGCTCTCCTCGCTCGACCCGCATTCGCAGTTTCTCGACGCGAAAAACTTCAAGGACATGCAGACCCAGACCCGCGGCGAATTCGGCGGGCTCGGCATCGAAGTCACGATGGAAGACGGTCTCGTGAAGGTCATGTCCCCGATCGACAATACGCCCGCATCGCGCGGCGGCGTGCAGCCGGCGGATCTCATCACCCATCTCGACGGCGAGCCCGTGAAGGGCCTTTCGCTCGAGCAGGCGGTGGAGCGGATGCGCGGGCCGGTCAATACGCCGATCGTGCTGCGCATCCAGCGTAAGGGCGCCGAGAAGCCGATCGAGATCAAGCTCGTTCGCGAGATCATCTCGATCCGCAACGTCCGCTTCAAGATCGAGGAAGACGTCGGCTACATCCGTCTCACGAGCTTCCAGGGCGAGCGCACCATCAAGCAGCTCGAAGAAGCGATCGCGGAAATCAAGCTGAAGATTCCGGAAGCGAAGCTCAAGGGTTATATCCTCGACCTTCGCAACAACGGCGGCGGATTGCTTGATCAGGCGATCGCGGTTTCGGATACCTTCCTCGACCGCGGCGAGATCGTTTCTACCCGCGGCCGTGCCGAAGCGAGCCAGCGCTACAACGCGCGCAGCGGCGATCTGACGAACGGCAAGCCGCTGATTGTTCTGATCAACGGCGGCTCCGCCTCGGCCTCCGAAATCGTGGCCGGCGCGTTGCAGGATCACAAGCGCGCAACGCTTCTGGGCTCGCGTTCGTTCGGCAAAGGCTCCGTGCAGACCGTCATGCCCATCGGCGGCTTCGGCGCATTGAAGCTCACGACCGCGCGTTACTACACGCCCTCCGGACGCTCGATTCAGGCGAAAGGCATCCAGCCTGACATCGAACTTATCCAGGATCTTCCCGAAGAACTGAAGGGCAAGGTCGAGACGCGCGGCGAAGCTTCGCTCAAGGGTCACATCAAGGCGAACGACGGCGAAGAGCAGGCCGGCTCTCCCGCCTACATTCCGCCGGACCCGAAGAACGACAAGCAGCTCAACATGGCGCTCGAACTTCTGCGCGGCACGCAGAAGAACTCGGCCTTCCCGCCGAACCCGAAGGCCATTCCGAACTGAGCCTTGACGAACTGACAAAGCAAAGCCCCGCCGGATCGGCGGGGCTTTTTCTTTTGCTCGTTCGCTCAGCTGGCGCGGCTTTTGCGCACCTGTTCTTCAATCCAGTCCGCTTCGATCGCGCATTCGCTCCAGGCGCGCGCGAGTTCGCGGTACTGCGCCCGGATCTCCCAGGCCATGGTCTCGTCTTCCGAGATTCTGGTGCAGGCTGCCGCCTTCATCCGATAGTGGCTCGACTTGGGCATGGCTAAGCCGAGAGCCTGGCGTGGAGATTCTGTAGCTTCTGGATGGTCTGCTCGATGCTGCGCTTCTGGCCCTCGATCAGCTCCTTGCGCTCGGCATTGGTGGCCGGCTCGTCACAGCCCGCCTTGACCGCAACGTCGCCCGACAACGCCCACATAAAATCACGCTTCTTGCCGCTGAGGATCAGCGAGATCGTTTCGCCGCCCTGATCCAGAAATACGATTTCCGCGTCCACAAGGGACACGTTGGAAATACCCGAATTCATGATTTGCTCCGAAAATCGGTGGAGCGGACCTGCCGCCCGCCGCTTGCGGCTCTCATTGCCGAAAACGCGCGCGCGCGGGAGTAATTTGCCGTTAAACGGATGAATTCCGCCGGTTTTGCTAACGAAGTTTCGCGCTGAGCCCCGCCGCGGCAAGATCGTTCGCGAGCCGCTGTGCAATCTCCTCCGAGGCAATGAGCTTGCGGAGCTCTCCGGCAGAATCGTCCCGCCATGCCGCGCGCAGGGCGACGAGCTTCAGGAGCGCATCCCGCGCCCGCTCCTTGTTTCCGGCGGCGTGGGCCGCAAGCGCGTGGGCGACATGGCCGAGCGGGTAGCGCTCCGGCGTGATCTGGCCGGCATAGTGGCTTGCCGCCGCCGTATCGCCTCTGAGGTAGTGGGCGAGAAAGAAATAGAAGTTGTACCAGGACGGCCGCAGCACGCCGAAACGCCCGGCACGCTCGAGCAGCGCAAGGCCCCGCTCAACCTCGCCGCTCATGACGAGACGGCCGGCATAGTCGCTGAGTGCGGTCATGTCATAGGGGTTCAGCGCAACCGCGCGCTCTGCCGCGGCCAGCGCACCGGCATAGTCGCGCCTGCCGTAGAGCACGGCGGCAAGTATCTGATAGCCGCGGGAGCTTTCGGGATTCTTTTCGATCGATTGACGCAAGAGAAGCAGCGCGCGGTCCAGCGCTGCCGGATCCTCGCCGCGTGCGCCGATGCCGAACTGATACTCGCGCAAATACAGCACGCCCAGATAGGCGAAGCCGCTCGCGAAAGAAGGATCGTGCCGGGTCAGCGTTTCGAGACAGCTTTTGGCACGGCGATGCTGCGCCGGATCGAATGAGCGCAGCGAGTCCGAGGTTTCAAGGATGCACACGTAACGCGGATCGCCCAGCTTTCGCGCGGTATAGCGGTTGCGTTCATGGGCACGAATGACGCCGAAGGGCTGCCCGAGACTGGTCACGACTTCGGTTACGACGATATCCTCCGCCGCAGCACGGCTCCCGGTCGAAGCGAAGCGCTCGAACAGCCGCGACCAGACCAGCGCATTATCCTCCATATCGAACAACTGAAACAGCAGGTTCGTGCTGCCGTCGTCGCGATACTCGGCGAGTCCGGTCAGACGAAAACGGATCGGCTGCTTTGTTCCGCTTTTTTCCGCATCGGCGACTTCCTTCTCCAGCACCGCATTCAGCGTGTCGAAGCGGGAGATTGCATCGCGAAGCTTTTCGATCAGCGCGCCCTGCGGAAGAATGTCCTGTAGCGGCGTGCCGGCGACCGCGAGCGGCTGCAAAAGGATGGTTGGCATTCCGTTTCCGGGCTGCAACGATCTCGTCAGCAGGTAGCCGGAAATGCGCGGGTACATGAGGTACGCGGCGACTGCCAGCACAGCAGTCAGGATTACGAGGGTCGCGGCAAGCGTTCGGCGCCGCACCGGACCCGGCCCGCCGAGCTGCGCGGAAATGATCGACGCGGACTTTCGCAAGCGGAACGACGGCACATAGGAGCCCGGCGACAGCGTGATGATGACCGGATCTCCGGCCCCCGGTCCGGCGTAATAGCGCTCGATCGTGCGGCGGAGTCTGGTCGCCTCGACGCGCACGATCGGATCGATCTGGGGATCGAAATCCTTGCTGCGCCCGAGCGCTTCGACGCCGATGGTGTAGCCCTTGATGCGGTCGCTCTCGCCTCGCAGTTCCGCTTCGGCTACGAAGCGCAGAAAGGCCGCGAGCTGCGGCGAATCGCGAAACATCTCGCTCTCGACCATGCGGTCGAGCGCGGCGCGAACCCGCTCCTCCGGTACCGATCCCTGCTTGGACACGGGCCTGTCCCCCAACCCTGGGCCCACGAAACGCAGCGGCCATACTAGGTGAAGCGGACGCGGGAGCGCCAGTTTCCCGCCGGTATCCGGGGGTTCCTCCCGGTAAGAATTGGCGATCCCCAGCGTGATAGAATCCCTTGATTCGATCAAATTTCGGAGAGACCGCGGTGGCGGACGATCTCGATACTCCGCTGAAGACTCGGCAGAACGCAGACGTGCTGCGCCGCGCCGGCAGGCCTGTGCTCGCGCTCGTCACAGCGGCGCTGGCTGGCGTAATCCTGCTCGCGGTTTCCTGGGTCGTGATTTACGACGACCCACTCGGTGGCGAGCCGAAGCATGTCGTCAAAATCGAACAGATCATTCCGGCGGCACCGCAGACCAAGCAATCCTCCGCTCCGGCGAACGTTCAGCAGAACCAGCCCAAACAAGACGAAGGCGACCAGCGGACGGTGACCATCATCGACGGCAACACCGGCGCGCGCCGCCAGATCGTGATCGGCGAAAAGCAATCGCAGGCGATCCCGCCCACCGCCGCCGAGAAAGAACCAACGCACAAGGTGCCGCCAGCCGATAACCGGCTGATTGAAACGACGAAACACGGCCCGATTCCGAAAGTCGGAGCGGACGGCGTACGGCCGCTCGACGCCTATGCGAGTCCGCTTCCTGTTTCCGGTAACGCCGACTCGATGATCGCAATCGTAATCACGGGATTGGGCGTCAGCGCTTCCGCGACCGGGGAGGCGATCTCGAAACTTCCGGCAGCCGTCACGCTCGGCTTTGCTCCGTTCGGAGAGGAGCTTACCCGCTGGATCACGCGGGCGCGGGCGACCGGGCACGAGGTCCTTCTGCAAATTCCGATGGAGCCTTTCGATTACCCCGACAACGACCCGGGCCCGCGAACGCTCACGGTCAAGTCGCCGAAAGATCAGAACATCGACCGGCTCCATTTCTTTCTGAGCCGCTCGCAGGGCTACGTCGGCGTTGCCAATCTGATGGGCGCCCGCTTCACCGCAAACGAAGAAGCGCTGTCCGCGGTTCTCGCGGAAACCGGAAAGCGCGGGCTGCTGTTTCTTGACGACGGCTCCTCGCCGCGCAGCGTTACGCTCAAGGCCGCGGCGAAGACGAAAGCGCCCTATCTGAAATCGGATCTGGTCGTCGACGCCAAGACCGAATGGGCCGACATCGACGCAGCGCTGGTCCGGCTCGAAGCGATCGCGGTCGAGAAGGGGGTCGCGGTCGCGACCGCAAGCGCACTTCCCGTCACGATCGAACGGATCGCGCGCTGGGCAAAGACGCTTGAAGCACGGGGTATCCGGCTGGTGCCGGTGAGTGTCGCGTTCCAGCGCAAGCCCAAACAAAGCTGACTGCAAATGCGCGGCGTTGTAGAAAGCGCCATGAAAAATTTCGAAGATCTTCCCTACCGCCCCTGCGTCGGCCTCGCGGTGTTCAACGCCAAGGGCCTCGTCTTTGTGGGCCGCCGGCTCGGCGGGCCGGAACATGTGGACGCTACGCACTCCTGGCAGATGCCGCAAGGCGGCATCGACGAAGGCGAAGACCCTTATGAGGCGGCACTCCGCGAACTCTACGAAGAGACGAATATCCGCTCGATCAGGAAGCTCGGTGAAGTCGAGGGCTGGCTGAAATACGATATTCCACGCGACATCGCCGGGCAGGCATGGAAGGGCAAGTACCGCGGACAGAAACAGAAGTGGTACGCGCTGCGCTTCACCGGCGACGAAAGCGAGATCGACATTGCGTCACCCGCGGGCGGGCATAAGCCCGAATTCGTCGAGTGGCGCTGGGAGAAGCTTGAGAACGCACCGGGCTTGATTGTCCCGTTCAAGCGGCAGGTCTACGACGGCGTCGTGAAGAGTTTCATCGGTTTCGCGAACGAAACATCATGACGGAGACGCGCGACCTTCACTGGCGTGCGGCGACCGAGGCCGATGTTCCCGAAATCTTCAGGATTTCCAAGATCATTCACCCGGACATCCCGGAGCGTATCGAGACCTATCGCGAGAAGTTCCAGCTTTCGCCGGGGTCCTGTTTCGTCGTGTGTGACGGCAAATCGATCCGCGGATACGCAATCACGCTGCCCTGGACCGCAAAGGAAATTCCCGAACTCGACACTTTGCTCGGTGCAATCCCGAAGAATGCGTCTGCGCTCTACATCCATGATGTGGCGCTGCTCCCGAGCGCGCGAAGCATCGGTCTCGTAGGAGAATTGATGGCGCTCATGGACGACGCGGGCCGGAAGCTCGGACTGACCGAGATCTCGCTCGCCGCGGTCTATGGCTCCGAAACCATGTGGTTTCAGTACGGTTTCCAGCGCATGGAAATGAGCGAGAAGCTGAAGGCGCAAGCCGCGACCTACGGCTCCGCGGTCTTCATGACGCGCCCGATTTCTTCCTAGAAAAGAAAAAGCCGCGCGTGTTGCGCGGCTTTCGTATTCTTCTTCCGTTTGCAGAGTTCAGTGCGCGGCCGCTCCGCCGCCGCCCAGCTGGGCCTGCACTGCTTTGAGCTGATAGACCGTCTCGGCCATTTTGTTGCGGGCTTCGTCGGAAGTTGCCGACGACATCTTCGCTTCGAGCGCGGAAATCGACGCCGCAAACTCCGAGGCATTGATCTCTTCGATGCGGGAGGCCTCTTCCGCAAGCACGATCAGACCCTTCTCGTTCACTTCGGCAAAGCCGCCGCGAACGAATGCGACGATATTGTCCGAACCGTTCTTGAAGCGCAGGAAGCCGGGCCTGAGCGTAGAGACGAGCGGCGCATGGCCTGCAAGCACCGTGAACTCGCCTTCGGCACCCGGAACGATGACCTCTTCCACTTCTCCGGAGAAGAGAAGCTTCGCAGGCGAGACGAGTTCGAACTTGAAGGTGGCCATTGTCCGTCCTGCTTACGCGGCTTCCGCTGCGAGCTTCTTGCCCTTCTCGACCGCCTCTTCGATGGTTCCGACCATGTAGAAAGCCGGTTCCGGCAGGTGGTCGTACTTGCCTTCGCAAAGACCCTTGAAGCCCTTGATGGTGTCCGCGAGTTCGACGAACTTGCCGGGCGAACCGGTGAAGACTTCGGCGACGTGGAACGGCTGCGAGAGGAAGCGCTCGATCTTGCGCGCGCGCGAGACCGCGAGTTTGTCTTCTTCCGAAAGCTCGTCCATGCCGAGAATGGCGATGATGTCCTGCAACGCCTTGTAGCGCTGGAGAATCTGCTGCACCTGACGCGACACCGCGTAGTGCTCCTCGCCGACGACGAGCGGCGAAAGCATGCGCGAAGTGCTGTCGAGCGGATCGACCGCAGGATAAATTCCCTTTTCCGCGATCGAGCGCGACAGCACGGTCGTCGCGTCAAGATGCGCGAACGAGGTCGCAGGCGCAGGGTCGGTAAGATCGTCGGCCGGCACGTAAATCGCCTGCACCGAGGTGATCGAACCCTTCTGCGTCGTGGTGATGCGCTCCTGTAGCGCGCCCATGTCGGTGGCGAGCGTCGGCTGGTAACCGACGGCGCTCGGAATACGGCCGAGAAGTGCCGACACTTCCGAGCCCGCCTGCGTGAAGCGGAAGATGTTGTCGACGAAGAACAGCACGTCCTGGCCCTGATCGCGGAAGTGTTCGGCGACCGTGAGGCCCGAGAGCGCGACGCGCATGCGCGCTCCGGGGGGCTCGTTCATCTGGCCGAACACGAGTGCGCACTTGGAGCCTTCGCCGCCGCCCTTCTTGTTCACGCCCGATTCGATGAACTCGTGATAGAGGTCGTTGCCTTCGCGGGTACGCTCGCCGACGCCGGCGAACACGGAGTAACCGCCGTGCGCCTTCGCGACGTTGTTGATGAGTTCCTGAATGAGCACCGTCTTGCCGACGCCCGCGCCGCCGAACAGGCCGATCTTGCCGCCCTTCGCGTAAGGCGCGAGGAGATCGACGACCTTGATGCCGGTGACGAGAATTTCGGCTTCGGTCGACTGGTCCGTGTAGCTCGGCGCCGCCACGTGGATCGGGCGGGTACCCGAGGCCTTCACCGGGCCAGCTTCGTCGATCGGCTCGCCGACGACGTTCATGATGCGGCCGAGCGTGCCGTCACCGACCGGAACCGCAATCGGCTGACCGGTATCGGTGACCTTTTGACCGCGCACCAAGCCTTCGCTCGAGTCCATCGCGATCGCGCGGACGGTCGATTCGCCGAGATGCTGTGCGACTTCGAGCACAAGCCGCTGGCCCTGGTTCTGCGTTTCCAGAGCGTTCAGAATTTCCGGCAGGTGACCGTCGAACTGCACGTCGACGACGGCGCCGATGACCTGCGTGATTTTTCCGGTAGCGTTCGTTGCCATGTTCGTCCTCGTACCTAATTCTTAGAGCGCTTCCGCGCCGGAGATGATTTCGATCAGTTCTTTCGTGATCATCGCCTGACGGGTGCGGTTGTAAGTGATGGTTTGTTTCTTGATCATGTCGCCGGCGTTGCGGGTCGCGCTGTCCATCGCGGACATGCGCGCGCCCTGCTCGGAGGCCGCGTTTTCGAGCAAAGCACGGAAAATCTGCGTTGCGAGATTGCGCGGCAGAAGATCGGTGAGAATTTCCTCTTCGCCCGGCTCGTATTCGTAAACCGGCGTGTTTGCGCCAACGGCCTCGGCCTTGGTTTCCGGAAGCTGCGGCGGGATGATCTGCTGCGCGGTCGGCAGCTGCGCGATCACCGACTTGAAGCGCGAATAGAACAGCGTGCAGACATCGAATTCGCCGGCCTCGTAGCGCGCGACGATCTTCTGCGCGATTTCGGCGGCGTTGTCGTAGCCGAGCGTGCGAACCGAGCGCAGATCGATGACTTCGACGATGTTCTTCGCAAACAGGCGGCGCAGGATGTCGTAGCCCTTGCGGCCGACGCAGATGATCTTGACGGTCTTGCCTTGCGCGATCAGCGCGTTCGCACGATCGCGCGCAAGGCGCGAGATCGACGAATTGAACGCGCCGCAAAGGCCGCGCTCCGCGGTGCAGACGAGCAGCATATGCACGTCGTCCTTGCCGCTACCGGCAAGGAGCGCCGGAGCGCCGGCCTGTCCCGCGACCTTGCCTGCGATGTTCGCGAGAATCGCGTCCATACGCTCGGCATAGGGACGCGCGGCTTCAGCCGCGGTCTGCGCGCGGCGCAGCTTCGCCGCGGCGACCATCTGCATCGCCTTCGTAATCTTCTGCGTCGCCTTAACCGAGGCGATGCGATTGCGAAGTTCTTTGAGCGAAGCCATTTCGGCGTTTCTTCCTTACGAGAACGACGAGTTAGGAGAAGGACTTGGCGAAAGCGTCGACCGCCGCCTTGAGCTTGCCCGCATCGCCGTCCGACAGGTCCTTGGAAGAACGGATCGAGTCGAGAAGCGCTGCATGCTGCGTGCGGATGTTGGAAAGCAGTCCGTCTTCGAACGCCTTCACGCGGTTGAGCGGAAGCTGGTCGAGATAGCCGTTGGTGCCGGCCCAGATCACGACGACCTGCTCTTCCATCTTCAGCGGCGAGAACTGCGCCTGCTTGAGCAACTCGGTGAGGCGGGAGCCGCGATTGAGCAGGCGCTGGGTCGCGGCGTCGAGGTCGGAGCCGAACTGCGCGAAGGCCGCCATTTCGCGGTACTGCGCAAGTTCGCCCTTGATCTTGCCGGCGACCTTCTTCATCGCTTTCGTCTGCGCCGAAGAACCGACGCGCGACACCGAAAGACCGACGTTCACCGCCGGGCGGATGCCCTGATAAAACAGGTCGGTCTCCAGGAATATCTGACCGTCGGTGATCGAAATCACGTTGGTCGGAATGTAGGCGGAGACGTCGTTCGCCTGCGTTTCGATGACCGGAAGTGCGGTAAGCGAGCCCGCGCCCTGCGTGTCGTTCATCTTCGCCGCGCGCTCCAAGAGGCGCGAGTGGAGATAGAACACATCGCCCGGATAGGCTTCGCGTCCCGGCGGACGGCGCAGAAGCAGCGACATCTGACGATAGGCGACAGCCTGCTTGGAAAGATCGTCATAGATGATGACCGCGTGCATGCCGTTGTCGCGGAAGAATTCGCCCATCGCGCAGCCGGAGAACGGGGCGAGGAACTGCATCGGTGCCGGATCCGAAGCGGTCGCGGCAATCACGATCGAATATTCGAGCGCGCCCTGTTCTTCGAGCACCTTCACGAACTGCGCGACGGTCGAGCGCTTCTGGCCGACCGCGACATAGACGCAATAGAGCTTCTGCGCTTCCGGCGAACCGGCGGCGTTCAGAGGCTTCTGGTTGAGGATGGTGTCGAGCGCGACGGCGGTCTTGCCGGTCTGGCGGTCGCCGATGATGAGTTCGCGCTGGCCGCGGCCGATCGGGATCAGCGCGTCGATGGCCTTGAGGCCCGTCGCCATCGGCTCGTGCACCGACTTTCTCGGGATGATGCCGGGCGCCTTCACGTCCACGCGGGCGCGCTTGGAAGACTTGATCGGGCCCTTGCCGTCGATCGGATTGCCGAGCGCGTCGACGACGCGGCCGAGCAATTCTTTGCCGACCGGAACGTCCACGATCGCGCGGGTGCGCTTGACGGTCTGGCCTTCCTTGATGTCGCGGTCGGAGCCGAAGATCACGATACCGACGTTGTCGCTCTCCAGGTTGAGCGCCATGCCGCGGATGCCGTTTTCGAACTCGACCATTTCGCCGGCCTGCACGTTATCGAGGCCGTAGACGCGGGCGATACCGTCACCGACGGAAAGCACCTGTCCTACTTCGGTCACCTCGGCGGCTTCGCCGAAGTTCTTGATCTGCTCTTTCAGGATTGCCGAAATTTCGGCGGCGCGGATGTCCATCAGCGGACCTCTTTCATCGCGTTACGAATGGAGTTGAGTTTGGTTTTCAGTGACGCATCGATCATGCGGGAGCCGATCTTCACTTTGAGGCCGCCGAGGATCGAGGGATCAATTTTGACGTCGAGTTCGACGTTCTTTCTGCCGGAAGCGGCGATCGCTTCCTTGACAGCGGCAAGATGCTTTTCGTCTAGCTTCTCGGCGACGGTCACTTCGGCGCGGGTTTCGCCGCGCGCTTTTGCGACCAGCGTGTTGAAACCGGAGATCATCTGACCGACCGCGAACAGGCGGCGGTTCGAAGCAACCGTCGAAATGAATTTGCCAGCGAGACCGCCGATCTTCGCTTTCGCAAGCACCGCCTCGATTGCCTTGGTCTGCTCGTCAGCGGTGTAAACCGGGCTGCGGACGAGGCGGACGAGATCCGCGCTCTCGTTCAGAAGCGCCGAAAAGCGATCGAGATCGCCCTTCACCGCATCGACGGATTTCGCTTCCTGCGCCAGCTCGAAAAGAGCGGTCGCGTAGCGCCCGGCCATGCCGGAAATGATGGGTTCGTTGGCCGCCATCTCTGGTCTGTTCTTTGTCGTCCCGTTCCAAGCGTCCGGCACCGCGGCGGCGGTCCCGTAAATGCCTGGAATTCAAGTGGGAATTCCGATTGTCGCGTGCAGTCCGGAATGCCCCCGAAAGCCCCGCGAAATCGGGGATTTGCTATCACGCAGGCCTGTCTTTACGCAATGTTTTCCCCTGTCCGATTTGCCGCATCCTGGCCCGAAAAAGTGCCTTTTCCGGCATGTCCGAATGAGACTTTCCGGTAGCGCCCCCGGAATGCAACGCTGCGCGCGGGAACCACCGATGATTCCACCTGAATCCCGCGTCCAGATGGGAGGCCCCGAAAGGGACTTCCTGTTCAAACCCGCGCTCATCTCCGCTCTGAAGCGCGGATATGGCCTTGCCGACCTGCGGAGCGACGCCATTGCCGGTCTGACCGTCGCGGTGGTGGCGCTGCCCTTGTCCATGGCGCTGGCCATCGCATCGGGCGTTCCGCCGGAGCGGGGGCTCTACACCGCAATTATCGGGGGGTTCCTGATTTCGCTCCTTGGCGGGAGCCGCTTCCAGATCGGCGGTCCCGCCGGAGCCTTCATCGTACTCGTCTCCGCGACCGTGGAGCGGCATGGCTACGAAGGTCTGGTGCTGGCCACGGCGATGGCGGGCCTCATCATGCTCGCGCTCGGGCTCTCAAGGCTCGGCAGCTACATTAGCCACATCCCCTTCACTGTGACAGTCGGATTTACCGCCGGGATCGCGCTCATCATTTTTGCGAGCCAGTTGCGGGACCTCCTTGGAATCGAGCTTGCCAAGGAACCCGGCCCGCTCGGGGCCAAGCTCGCAGCAATCGGCGGCGCGATCGGCACGATCAGGCCCGCTGCGGTCGCGATTGCGCTCGGCTGCATCGCGGCGATCTGGCTGATACGGCGCTTCCGTCCGAAATGGCCGAGCTTTCTGATCGTGGTGGTCGCGAGCGCTGCCGCGGCGGCACTCCTGCAACTCGATGTCGCGACCATCGGCTCGCGCTTCGGCGCCGTACCGAACTCGCTTCCCGCACCGACGCTGCCGGCCTTCGGCTGGGAGAAGGTGAAGGCGGTTCTGCCGGACGCCATCGCAATCGCGCTTCTCGGCTCGATCGAGTCGCTGCTGTCCGCTGTCGTTGCCGACCGCATGAGCGGACAGAAGCATCGTCCGAACGGCGAACTGGTCGCGCAAGGCATTGCGAACGTCGCTTCGGTTTCCTTCGGCGGCATTCCCGTCACCGGCACCATCGCGCGCACGGCGACGAACGTACGCGCCGGCGCGAAAAGCCCGATCTCGGGCATGCTGCATGCGGTCTATCTCCTGATCTTCATGCTGATCGCGGCGTCGCTTGCGGTTTACATCCCGCTCGCGGCACTTGCCGCCGTGCTGACGGTGGTCGCCTGGAACATGGCCGAGCGGCATGAGTTCTGGGCGATCCTGAAAAACAACTGGGCCGACGCGCTCGTGCTGCTCGTGACGTTCCTGCTCACGGCGTTCGAGGATCTCGTTGTCGCCATCGCAGCCGGCGTCGTGTTGTCGTTCCTGTTGCGCGCCTATCGCCTTTGGCGGCAGAGCAAGGCTTAAAGAAAACTCTGCGGATCGACGTCGATCTCGACGCGCAGACTGCCGCGCGGCGGCGGGGCCGCTTCCAGCCACTCGCGGACATATTTCGAAAGCTCGAAGTTGCGCGGTGAGGAAACCAGCAATCGCCAGCGATGCCGCCCGCGGATCATCGAGAGCGGCGCTTCCGCAGGCCCGAGCAATCGTACATCGTCGGAGAGCGGCGCGTGTGCCGCAAGTTTCCGCGCATGCGCTTCTGCGGCGGGGCCCTCCTTCGCGGAAACGATGATCGCAACCATGCGCCCGAACGGCGGCAGCCTTGCTTCCTCGCGCGCGGCAATCTCGCTGTCGTAGAAGGCGTCGCGGTCGCCCGCGAGCAACGCTTTCATCACCGGGTGCTCGGGCTGATAGGTCTGCAACAGTCCGCGGCCGCCCGCGCTTTCGCGGCCCGCGCGGCCCACGACCTGATGCAAGAGCTGAAACGTGCGCTCCGCCGCGCGCGGATCGCCGTAGTTCAGCCCGAGATCGGCGTCGATGATGCCGACCAGCGCAAGACCCGGAAAATGGTGACCTTTTGCGACGAGCTGCGTGCCGATCACAATGTCCACGTCGCGGTTCGTGACGGCTTCGAGTTCGGCGCGCAGCCGCTCGACGCCGCCGGACATATCGCTCGAAAGCACGAGCGTACGCGCTTCGGGAAATGCGGTCCGGATTTCTTCTTCGAGACGTTCTACACCCGGCCCGATCGGCACGAAGGAGTCGGCCGTTTCGCATTTCGGGCAGTGCTGCGGCGGCGGCATGTCGAAGCCGCAATGATGACAGACGAGCCGCTTGCGGTAGCGATGCTCGACGAGCCAGGTGTCGCAGTTCACGCAGCGCATCCTGAGGCCGCAGGAACGGCAGAGCGTGAGTGGCGCGTAGCCGCGCCGGTTGAGGAACAGCAGCGCTTGCTCGCCGCGCGCAACCGTCTCCCTGATCGCGGTCTCGAGCCGCGGCGAAATCCAGCGGCCTTTGCGGGGGCCTTCCTTCTTCAGGTCGATGGCTTCGAGTTGCGGAACTTCCGTGCCGCTGAACCGCTCGGAAAGCTGCAAGCGTTTGTAGCGTCCGCGGCGTGCGTTGTTCTCGGTTTCGATCGAAGGCGTTGCCGAGGTCAGCACGACGGAAGCCTGCGCGAGCGAACCTCGCACCACCGCCATGTCGCGCGCGTGATAATGCACGCCGTCTTCCTGCTTGTAGGCAGGATCGTGCTCTTCATCGACGACAATGAGGGCGAGATCCTTGAACGGCAGGAACAATGCCGAACGCGCGCCCGCGACCGCACTGATCTCGCCTTTCGCAATGCCTTCCCAGGTACGCGCGCGCCTGCGCGGCGCGATTGCCGAATGCCATTCGGCGGGACGATTGCCGAAGCGCTCTGCGAAGCGGTCGAGAAAGCGCGTGGTCAGCGCGATTTCGGGAAGCAGGATCAGCGCCTGCCTGCCCTGCTTGATCGCTTCCGCGACCGCTTCGAAATAGACTTCGGTTTTTCCCGAACCGGTGACGCCATCGAGCAGGCTTACGGAGAATTTTCTCGTCCGAAGCGTCTCGCATAATTCCTTCGCAGCGCGCGCCTGCGCGGGATTAAGCGCAGGTAGGGAAAATTCCGGATCGGGCGGCAGCGCGATCGGCTCCGGCGGCAGCGCGACGGTTTCCAGCGCGCCCTGATCGATCAGGCCGTCGATTACACCGGGAGACACGCCCGCTTCTTCCGCGGCCTCCGATTTCGAACGCAGGAGACCGTTGTCCAGGAGCGACAGCACCCGTGCACGCGCTTCCGTCATTCTCTCGGGCTTCAGACCCGTGACACGAACGCCGACTTTCTCGCGCGCGGCTCCCAGCTCCGCACTTCGGCGCAGCGCCATGCGCAGCACCATCCCGCGCGGCGCAAGCGTGTAGTCCGCGATCCAGTCAATCAGCTTCACGAGTTCGAGCGGAAGCGGAGGCGCATCCGCTTTCCCGATGATCTCTTTCAGCTTCGCTTTCGCGGGCGCTTCGCCGAAGCCCGGCCATACCACGCCGGTCTCCTCGCGATTGCCGAGCGGCACATGCACGATTTCGCCGGCCGCAAGCGGCTCCGCGGCCCTGTAAGAATAAGGCCAGTCCACCGCGAGCGGCACGAGCACATCGACGATCTGTTCGGCCCGTTCTTTAGCGGCCATGATTCGCGCGGGGTTCCGGGGTTTAAGCTGAAGTTAAGCCGAGCGGGCGACAAACTGGATTCCATGTCAAGCCGCGAGAAGCCTTTAGATAAGGACGCCCGCAATTCCGCGGAAGTCCGGCTCTATTCCGTCGCCGCGAAAGACGTGCAGGCGGAGCTTTCGCGCTGGCTCGCTTTCATCGCCACCGAACGCCGCCTCTCGCCGAAGACCTGCGAGGCCTATGCGCGCGATGTCGGCTTCTTTCTCTCTTTCCTGACCGGACATCTCGGACACGCGCCGAAGCTCTCCGATCTTGCGAGGCTTGCGCCTGCGGACATTCGCTCCTTTCTCGCGCATCGCCGCAGCAACGGCGTCGAGGCGCGCACATTACAGCGTTCGCTCGCGGCGGCGCGTTCGTTTGCGCGCTATCTCGAACGCGAAGGACGCGGGAAATCAGACGCACTTTCCGCCGTGCGCGCCCCGAAGGTCGCAAAAACCCTGCCTCGACCGCTGGATGCAGCTTCCGCACTCGCGCTCGCCGATCCCGCGACCCGCGCTTACGAGGAGCGCGAGCCGTGGGTGCTCGCGCGCGATGCGGCGGTGCTCTCGCTGCTTTACGGCGCCGGGCTTCGTATCGCCGAAGCGCTTTCGCTCACGCGCGCTGACATTCCCGAGCCCGGCAAAGCGGACAGCATCACCGTCACCGGCAAAGGCAACAAAGCGCGGATGGTGCCGCTGATCCCGCAGATTGCGCAGGCGATCGCGGATTACATTGCGATCTGCCCGTTCGATTTGCCCGAGAATGAGCCCGTGTTTCGCGGTGAGAAAGGCGGGCCGCTGTCCCCGCGCATCGTGCAGCTTGCGATGGAACGGATGCGCGGTGCGCTCGGTCTTCCCGATAGTGCTACGCCGCACGCGCTCCGCCACTCCTTCGCGACGCATTTGCTCGCACGCGGCGGCGATCTCCGGTCGATTCAGGAATTGCTCGGCCACGCCTCGCTCGCGACCACGCAGATCTATACGCAGGTCGACACCACGCATTTGCTGGAAGCGTATCGCGCCGCGCACCCGCGGGCGCGGTAACCGCAAACTCCTCGTCGTCCCCGCGAAAGCGGGGACCCATAACCCCGGCATACGAAACTAACTAAAACGGGGGCTATGGATCCCGGCTCGCGCTCGGCTTCGCCTCGCTTGGCCGGGGCGACAGCGTCAATCACATATGAATCGGGCGCTTGTCGACCGCGAGCGCGGCTTCCTTCACGGCTTCCGAGAGCGTCGGGTGCGGATGGCAGGTGCGCGCGATGTCTTCGGCGGAGCCCGAGAACTCCATCGCCACAGTGATTTCCGAAATCATCGTGCCCGCGTCGGGCCCGATGATATGCGCGCCAAGAACCTTGTCGGTCTTGTCGTCGGAAAGAATTTTCACGAAGCCGTCGGTGGTGCGGTTGACCTTCGCGCGGCCGTTCGCGGTGAACGGGAACTTGCCGACGCGGTAGGCGATACCGGCCTGCTTCAGTTCTTCTTCGGTTTTGCCGACCGAAGCGACTTCCGGATAAGTGTAGATCACGTTCGGGATCGCGTCGTAGTTCACGTGACCCGCCTTGCCCGCGATCAGTTCGGCGACCGCAACGCCTTCGTCTTCGCCCTTGTGTGCGAGCATCGCGCCACGAACGACGTCGCCAATCGCGAAGATGCCTTTCACATTCGTCTGGAAGTGATCGTCGATCTTCACGCGGCCGCGCTCGTCCATCTCGATGCCCGCTTCTTTCAGGCCGAGGCCTTGGGTGTACGGCACGCGACCAACGGCGACGAGCACGACATCGGCTTCGACCGTTTCCGCCTTGCCGCCGGCTGCGGGCTCGACCGACGCCTTCAACGTCTTGCCTTTGGTATCGACCGCAGTCACCTTCGAGCCGAGCTTGAAGGTCATGCCCTGCTTTTCGAGAATGCGCTGGAATTGCTTCGCGACTTCGCCGTCCATGCCGGGAAGAATGCGGTCTAGAAATTCGACGACCTGCACTTCCGCGCCGAGACGCCGCCACACCGAGCCAAGTTCCAGCCCGATCACCCCCGCGCCGACCACAAGGAGCTTGCCCGGCACCTTGTCGAGTGCAAGCGCGCCGGTGGACGACACCACGCGCTTCTCGTCGATCTCGATGCCTTTGAGGCGCGTCACGTCCGAGCCGGTCGCGATCACGATGTGCTTCGCTTCGACGATCGTGCCGCCGACATCGATCTTGCCTGCGCCGACGATCTTGCCGGTGCCCTTGAAGGTATCGATCTTGTTCTTCTTGAACAGGAAATCGACGCCCTTCACGTTGCCGTCGACGCCTTCCTGCTTGAAGGAAAGCATCTGCTTCAAATCGAGCTTCGGCTTCGAGACGCCGATGCCCATGCCCGCGAAATCGTGACCCGCTTCCTCGAAGAGATGCGACGCGTGCAGGAGTGCCTTCGAGGGAATGCAGCCGACATTCAGGCACGTGCCGCCGAAGGTTTTGTCCTTTTCGATCACTGCGGTTTTGAGGCCAAGCTGCGCCGCGCGAATGGCGCAGACATAGCCCGCGGGGCCGGAACCGATGACGACGAGATCGTAGGACATTTTCTAACCCTTGAAATGTCATCCCGGGCGAGCGGCGCCTGACGCCGCGAGACCCGGGATCGTTTTCGATAATTCCCGAACGGTCCCGGCTCGCGCGAGCAATGCTCGCTTGGCCGGGACGACGAGAGCTTACAAATCCAGCACCAGGCGCGCCGGATCCTCAAGACCTTCCTTGATGCGCACGAGGCAGGTCACCGCCTCGCGGCCATCGACGATGCGGTGATCGTAGGACAGCGCGAGATACATCATGGGCTTCACCACGACCTGGCCCTTCACGGCGATAGGGCGCTCCTCGATGCGGTGCATGCCGAGGATGCCGGACTGCGGCGCGTTCAGGATCGGCGTCGACAGGAGCGAGCCATAGATGCCGCCGTTCGAGATCGTGAAGGTGCCGCCCTGCATATCGTTGATCGCAAGCTGGCCGTCGCGCGCGCGTTTGCCGAAGTCGGCGATGGTCTTTTCGATTTCCGCAATCGACATCATGTCGGCATTGCGCACCACCGGCACGACGAGACCCTTCTCGGTACCGACGGCAACGCCGATGTGATAATAATTCTTGTAGACGAGATCGGTGCCGTCGATTTCCGCGTTCACCGCGGGGACTTCCTTCAGCGCCTGGATACAAGCCTTCACGAAGAAGCCCATAAATCCCAATTTCACGCCGTGCTTCTTCTCGAACGCGTCCTTGTATTCCGCGCGCATCTTCATCACGGCGGACATATCCACGTCGTTGAACGTGGTGAGCATGGCGGCGGTGTTCTGTGCGTCTTTCAGGCGGCGCGCGATGGTTTGGCGCAGCCGCGTCATCTTCACGCGCTCTTCGCGCGAAGCGTCGTCGGCCGGAGACGGTGCGCGCATCTGCGCGCTCGGCGCGTTCGACACGCCCGGCCCGCGCTCGATCGCGTTCAGCATGTCGCCCTTGGTCACGCGACCGTCGCGGCCGGTGCCGGAAACATTTGCCGGATCGACGCCGCTCTCGGCACCGAGACGGCGCACCGACGGTGCCTGACCTTCAGCGCCGGCGCGCGGCGCGATGGGTGTCGGTCCCGCGGCGATCGGCTTCGCGGTTTCGGTTTTCTGGTCGGGACGGCCGGCGGCAGCGGGAACGCTCTTGTCTTTCGCGGCGGGAGCAGCCGCGCCGCCCGCGCCTTCCTTGATGGAGCCGAGGATCGCGCCGATCGTGACGGTCTGGCCGTCCTTGGCGATGATTTCCTGCAACACGCCGGCGGCAGGCGCGGGGACTTCAACCGTAACCTTGTCGGTCTCCAATTCGACCAGCGGTTCGTCGGCTTTCACCGCATCGCCGGGTTTCTTGAACCATTTGCCGATGGTGGCTTCGGTGACGGATTCGCCGAGGGTCGGCACGCGGATTTCGGTCGCCATTTCTCTCTCCAGCGCTCTTTAACCCAGCGCTTCTTCCATGAATTGCTGTAGCTGCTTCAGGTGCATCGACATCAGGCCCGTGGCCGTCGAGGCCGAGGCCGCGCGGCCGACATAGCGCGCCCGCTTGTTTTTGGCACCCACGTTCTCGAGCAGCCATTCGACGTAAGGCTGAACGAAAGCCCAGGCGCCCTGGTTTTTGGGCTCTTCCTGACACCAGATCACTTCCGCGTTCTTGAAGCGCGAAAGCTCCGTGGTCAGTGCCTTCAGCGGGAACGGATAGAGTTGCTCCACGCGAAGGATGTAGATGTCGTTGAGCCCGCGCTTCTCCCGCTCCTCGTAGAGGTCGTAATAGACCTTGCCCGAGCACAGGATCACGCGGCGCATCTTCTCGTCGGCGACGAGCTTGACCGGCTGATTCTTGAGATACTGCGCGTCGTCCCACAGCACGCGGTGGAACGAGGTCTCGGGGCCCAGTTCGTCGAGACGCGAAACCGCGCGCTTGTGGCGCAAGAGCGATTTCGGCGTCATCAGAATGAGCGGCTTGCGGATGTCGCGCTTCAGCTGGCGGCGCAAGATGTGGAAGTAGTTTGCGGGCGTCGTGCAGTTCGCGACCTGCATGTTGTCTTCGGCGCAAAGCTGGAGATAGCGCTCGAGCCGCGCGGAGGAATGCTCCGGGCCCTGCCCTTCGTATCCATGCGGCAGGAGACAGACGAGACCCGACATGCGCAGCCACTTGCGCTCGCCCGAGCAGATGAACTGGTCGAACACGACCTGCGCGCCGTTCGCGAAGTCGCCGAACTGCGCTTCCCAGAGCGTCAGCGCATTCGGCTCCGCGAGCGAGTAGCCGTATTCGAAGCCGAGCACCGCTTCTTCCGAAAGCATCGAGTTGATGACTTCGTAGCGGCCCTGCTTTTCGCGGATGTGGTTGAAAGGCGTGTAGCGGTCTTCGTTGACCTGATCGGTCAGCACCGAGTGACGCTGCGAGAAGGTGCCACGCTCGACGTCCTGACCCGACAGACGCACGCGATGACCGTCGAGCAGAAGCGTCGAGAATGCGAGCGCTTCGCCGGTTGCCCAGTCGATGCCTTGCCCGGTCTCGATCGCTTTCTTGCGGTTCTCCAGGAAGCGCTGAATCGTCTTGTGCGCGTTGAACCCTTCCGGAACGGAAGTGATCTGCTTGCCGATTTCCTTGAGCGTATCGAGCGAAACGCCGGTATCGCCGCGGCGCGGATCGTCGATCTCGCCTGCCGCTTTCATGCCGGCCCAGCGGCCGTCGAGCCAGTCGGCCTTGTTCGGCTTGTAGCTCTGGCCCGCCTCGAATTCGGTCTCTAACTTCGCGCGCCATTCGGCCTTCATCGCGTCGACTTCGCCCGCGGCAACCACGCCTTCGCTCTCCAGCTTCTTGCCGTAGAGATCGAGCGTCGAAGGATGCGAGCGGATCTTCTGGTACATGATCGGCTGCGTGAACGCCGGCTCGTCGCCTTCGTTGTGACCGAAGCGGCGGTAGCAGAACATGTCGATCACGACCGGCTTGTGGAACTTCATGCGGAATTCGGTCGCGACCTTCGCGCAGAACACCACCGCTTCCGGATCGTCGCCGTTCACATGGAAGATCGGCGCTTCGATCATCTTCGCGACATCCGACGGATACGGCGACGACCGCGAGTAGCGCGGGTTCGTCGTGAAGCCGATCTGGTTGTTGATGATGAAGTGCAGCGAGCCGCCGGTGCGGTGACCCTTCAGGCCCGAAAGGCCGAAACATTCCGCGACCACGCCCTGACCGGCGAACGCCGCGTCGCCGTGGATCAGAAGCGGCATCGCCGAGATGCGGTCTTCCGGCTTGTCGCCGAACAGATCCTGCTTCGCGCGCACTTTGCCGAGCACGACGGGATCGACGATCTCGAGATGCGACGGGTTCGCAGTGAGCGAAAGATGAACCTCGTTGCCGTCGAACTCGCGGTCGGACGATGCGCCTAGATGATACTTCACGTCGCCCGAGCCTTCGACCTCGGTCGGCGTCGAGGAGCCGCCCTTGAATTCGTGGAAGATCGCGCGGTGCGGCTTCGCCATGACTTGGCTCAGCACGTTCAGGCGGCCGCGATGGGCCATGCCGAGCACGATCTCCTTGCAGCCGAGCGCGCCGGAGCGCTTGATGATCTGCTCCATCGCCGGGATCATCGCTTCGCCGCCGTCGAGGCCGAAGCGCTTGGTGCCGGTGTATTTCACGTCGATGAATTTCTCGAAGCCCTCGGCTTCGACGAGCTTGTTCAGGATCGCGCGCTTGCCCTCGCGCGTGAACGTGATTTCCTTGTCCGGACCTTCGATGCGCTCCTGAAGCCACGCCTTCTCTTCGGGATCGGACATGTGCATGAACTCGATGCCGATCGTGTGGCAATAAGTCCGGCGCAGGATCGCGACCATCTCGCGCACGGTCGCGAACTCGAGACCGAGTACGTGATCGATGAAAATCTTGCGGTCGAGATCGGCTTCCGTAAATCCATAGGACGCCGGGTCGAGTTCGGGATGCGGTGCCGGCGGCTCGAGGCCGAGCGGGTCGAGCTGTGCCTCGAGGTGGCCGCGCATCCGGAAGGCGCGGATCATCATCAGCGCCTTGACCGAGTCGCGCGTCGCCTGCTGCACGTCGGCTTCGGAAAGCTCGATGCCTTTCGCGGCCGCCTTACCCTTGATCTTGCTGCCTACCGCGATTTCGGTCGCAGCCCAGTTGCCGTCGAGTGCTGCGACCAATTCGCCGTTCGCGATCAGAGGCCAGCCCGGCTTCTTCCACGACGGACCCTTCGCGCTCTTTTCGATCGCGGCGCGGTCGTCGCCCTTCATCTGCTCGAAGAAGGCGCGCCAGCTTTCGTCCACCGACGAAGGATTTTTTTCGTACCGCGCGTAGAGGTCTTCGACGTAAGCGGCGTTGCCGCCGTCAAGGAAAGAGGAATTCAGAAAGCCCTGGTTGCTTGCTTCACGTGCCATGTTCATCCCGGACGTCTGGAATGCGTCCGCCATTTCGCGCGCCCGCCCGGCGGGGCCGCGCTGCATTGTCTCTGCCTACATAAGACTTCGAAAATATGAGGAAACGAGGTCCTATCAGGCCCCCGCGCTGCGCAGGGCTCTTTTAGTCGGGCATAGCCCGTACCTCAATATAAGAAGCCATCCGTAACGGATGATTTAAACGCGAAACGGGCGCCATCCGGTTCCGGAAAGCGCCCGTTTTATAAGCATTTCTACGAGGCCGGTGCCTCAGCCCTTGAGGACTTCGACCAAGGTCTTGGCAAGGCGGGCCGGTGACGGAGACACCTTGATACCGGCGGCTTCCATCGCCTGGATCTTGGACTCGGCGTCGCCCTTGCCGCCCGAGATGATCGCGCCGGCATGACCCATGCGGCGGCCCGGAGGTGCGGTACGGCCGGCGATGAAGCCTGCCATCGGCTTCTTGCGGCCGCGCTTGGCTTCGTCCTTCAGGAATTGCGCGGCGTCCTCTTCAGCGGAGCCGCCGATTTCGCCGATCATGATGATCGCTTCGGTCTTGGGGTCGCCGAGGAACATCTCGAGCACGTCGATGAACTCGGTGCCCTTCACCGGATCGCCGCCGATGCCGACGCACGAAGACTGGCCGAGGCCCTCGGCCGTGGTCTGGAACACCGCCTCATAAGTGAGGGTGCCGGAGCGCGAGACGATGCCGACTTTGCCCGGCTTGTGGATGTGGCCCGGCATGATGCCGATCTTGCACTCGCCCGGCGTAATCACGCCCGGGCAGTTCGGCCCGATCAGGCGCGACTTCGAACCGGAAAGCGAGCGCTTCACGCGCACCATGTCCAGCACCGGAACGCCTTCGGTGATCGTGACGATGAGCGGAATTTCCGCGTCAATCGCTTCGCAGATCGCGTCCGCGCAGCCCGCCGGCGGCACGTAGATCACGCTCGCGTCGGCGCCGGTCGCTTCCTTGGCTTCGCGCACGGAATTGAACACCGGCAGGCCGAGATGCGTCGAGCCGCCTTTGCCGGGCGCGACGCCGCCGACCATTTTGGTTCCGTAAGCGAGCGCCTGTTCGGTGTGGAACGAGCCGGTCTTGCCGGTCATTCCCTGCGTAATCACCTTGGTGTTCTTGTTGACGAGGATTGCCATCTTACTTGCCTCCCCGCAGCGCCTTCACGATCTTCTGTGCGGCATCGTCGAGATCGTCGGCGGAGACGACATTCAATCCCGATTCGTTGATGATCTTCTTGCCCTGCTCGACGTTCGTGCCTTCGAGGCGAACGACCAGCGGCACCTTCAGGCCGACTTCCTTGACGGCCGTGACGACGCCGTTTGCGATCACGTCGCACTTCATGATGCCGCCGAAGATGTTGACGAGAATGCCCTTCACGTTCGGATCGGACGTGATGATCTTGAACGCGGCGGTGACCTTCTCGGTCGTGGCGCCGCCGCCGACGTCGAGGAAGTTTGCGGGCGCTTCGCCATAGAGCTTGATGATGTCCATGGTCGCCATGGCGAGGCCCGCGCCGTTCACCATGCAGCCGATGCTGCCGTCGAGCGCGATGTACGACAGATCGTACTTCGACGCCTCGATCTCCTTCGGATCTTCCTCCGAGAGGTCGCGCAGCTCCACGATTTTCGGGTGGCGGTAGAGCGAGTTCGAATCGAAGCCCACTTTGGCGTCGAGACAGATCAGCTTGCTGTCCTTGGTGACGACGAGCGGGTTGATTTCCAAGAGACTCATGTCGGTCGCGGTGAACGCGGCGTAGAGCTTGGCAGCCATATGCTCGGCCTGCTTCGCGAGATCGCCTTCGAGCTTCAGCGCCTGCGCGACGCGGCGGCCGTGATGCGGCATGATTCCGGTCGCCGGATCGACGGAGAAGGTCACGATCTTTTCGGGCGTATCGTGCGCGACTTCCTCGATGTTCATGCCGCCTTCGGTGGAGACCACGAAAGCGATGCGCGAGGTTTCGCGGTCGACCAGCATCGAAAGATAGAACTCTTTATCGATCGCCGAGCCTTCTTCGACATACAGGCGATTGACCTCTTTGCCCGCCGGGCCGGTCTGGTGCGTGACCAGCGTCGAGCCGAGGAGACGCTTGGCTTCCTTCTCGACGTCCTCAACGGATTTGACGACCTTGACGCCGCCCGCCTTGCCGCGGCCGCCGGCGTGGATCTGGGCTTTCACCACCCAGACCGGGCCGCCAAGTTTCTTCGCGGCAGCAACGGCTTCTTCAACCGAAAGCGCCGGCAGGCCGTAAGCGACGGGAACCCCGAACTCCCGAAGAACCGCCTTGCCTTGATACTCGTGGATATTCATCGCGAGTGCTTCCCCCCAGTTTCGATTTACTTCGCGAGATCCGGCGCGATCTTGATGCAGGCTTCGACCAGGCCCTTCACCGAGTCGACCGACTTGTCGAACATCGCGCGCTCGGTCGCGTCCATCTTGATATCGACCACGCGCTCGACGCCCTTGGCGCCGATCACGACCGGCACGCCGACATAGATGTCCTTGAGGCCGTATTCGCCGTTGAGATGTGCAGCCACCGGCAGCACGCGCTTCTTGTCCTTGAGATAGCTCTCCGCCATCGCGATCGCGGAAGCAGCCGGCGCGTAGAACGCGGAGCCGGTCTTGAGCAAATTCACGATTTCCGCGCCGCCGTCGCGCGTGCGCTGGATGATCTTGTCGAGGCGCTCCTGCGTGGTCCAACCCATCTTCACAAGGTCCGGGAGCGGAATGCCGGCGACGGTCGAATAGCGCGCGAGCGGCACCATGGTGTCGCCGTGTCCGCCGAGCACGAAGGCGGTGACGTCTTCGACCGAGACATTGAATTCGTCGGCGAGGAAGTAGCGGAAGCGTGCGCTATCGAGCACGCCTGCCATGCCGACCACCATGTTCTTCGGCAGGCCGCAGGCCTTCTGAAGCGCCCACACCATGGCGTCGAGTGGATTGGTGATGCAGATGACGAAAGCGTTCGGCGCGAATTTCTTGATGCCCGCGCCGACCTGCTCCATCACTTTCAGGTTGATGCCGAGAAGATCGTCGCGGCTCATGCCGGGCTTGCGCGGGACGCCTGCGGTGACGATCACCACATCCGCGCCATGGATCGCTTCATAGGTGTTCGTGCCCGAGAGCTTGGCGTCGAACATGTCGACCGGCGAAGATTCCGCGAGATCGAGCGCTTTGCCCTGCGGAATGCCTTCCGCGATGTCGAACAGGACGACGTCGCCGAGTTCCTTTAGACCTGCGAGGTGGGCGAGGGTGCCGCCGATCTGACCGGCGCCGATCAAGGCGATTTTGTTGCGAGCCATGGGGAGAAAACTCTTCGCTAGCGTTGAAAAGACTGCGCTGGCTTATCGATTCGACCGTCGCACCGCAACACAACCTCGGGCTTATTTCGGCGCCTGATATACATAATACCAGCAGCTAACCCGGAGGCCGTCTAGATGAAAAACGCCTGCGCGGCGCAGCAAAAGTCGCTGCTTTGCGGGCTTTTTCAGCCCCATCGAGCGTTTCGATTAGAGGGCCCGGATCGAGGCTATTTCTTCAGGTCCGCCGCCTGGCCGTGCGGTAGCGCCAGATACTCGGTCGAGCCCATTTCGATGAGGCGCGAGATCGTCCGCTTGAATTCGGTGGCTTCGGTGGTGCCCTCGCCCTGATAAATCTCTTCCCGCTCGGCGGCGGCCGAGGCAATCAGCTTCACCGCGTTATCGTAGAGCGCATCGATCAGGAGAATGAAGCGCTTGGCTTCGTTGCGCTGTGCCGGGCTCATCACCGGAATGTCCTCGATCACCACCGTATGGAAATGATGAGCGATCTGCACGAAGTCGGCGGCACCGAGCGGCTGGTGACAAAGGTCTGCAAAATCGAACCGCGCTGCTCCACGGCCCGCGAAGGGCACCTGAATCGTCCTGCCGCGATAGGAAAGCTCCGTTGGAGCGCCGCGTTCGCGGCCGGCTACCTTGCGCCAGACCTCGTCGATCTGCTGCTGCGCTTCGCGGTCGGCAGGCACGTGCCACATCAACGTGCCCGATAGTTTTTCCAGCCGGTAGTCGGTGCGCGCGGCGAGATTGATGGTTTCGCACTTCTGCTGGAGCAGCTTCACGAACGGAAGAAAGAGCGGCCTGTTCAGTCCTTCTTTATATAGATCTTGGGGCGGCACATTCGACGTCGCCACCATGACTACGCCCTGCCCGAACAGGCGCTCGAACAGGCGAGCCAGAATCATCGCGTCCGCGATGTCGTTCACGTGAAACTCGTCGAAACAGAGCAGCAGCGCCTCTTCAGCGAGCGCATCCGCGACCGGCGCGATCGGATCGCTGTCCTTGACCCGGCCTTCCTTGATCGCAGCCCGTGCCTGCACCAGCCGGTCCTGCACGTCGGCCATGAACTCGTGAAAATGGGCGCGGCGCTTCTTCTCGACCGGAGCCGTTTCGAAGAAGAGATCCATCAGCATGGTTTTGCCGCGGCCGACGTCGCCCCACATATAAAGTCCGGACGGTACGGGCCGCTTCGGCCCGCGCGCCATCAGCCAGCCGAGCGACGAGGATTTCGACGGGCGGCGGTAGTCCAAAAGCTCGTTCTGGAGTGTCTGGAGACGCTGGACGGCTTCCGCCTGGGCGGGATCCCGTTCCAGGGCGCCGCTTTCGGCCAGTTCCGCATAACGTTCGGCAACCCCCGTCATGCGAGCGGATGGCCCTTCTCTATTAATAAGACGGCGGGACCTAACCCCGCAGCCGGGATTCGGGCAAGCGGACGAAGGGCTATCTCGCAGATGCAGCACGGCATTGCACAGCGTGCATTAGGGATTTGTTAACATTCCCGAAAATTGGCGAATACATACAAAGAAACAGCATGTTAGCCGTATTTCACTCCTGCCTCTCTTTTGCCTCCGGCACGTCATGCGGCTGCTACATGAGGCGTTCAGTCTTGCAAATTGCTGCGGTGCACATACATGCTTTCCGTAAACGGAAAGGCGCCTGGGATTCGACAGCCCCCGACCGGAGGATTTGAACGATGACCACGAACGAAACGAAGAACGCGCAAATCTACTTCCGCAAGCTTTGGGCCGCCGATACTTCGGCGCTGAAGGCACATCTCCTCCGGCTCGATCCGGAGAGCCGGCGCACGCGTTTCGGCACGCCGGTCGGCGATTATTTCATCGAACAGTATGCGGAAAACGCGCTCGGCAATCACTCGATCGCGCACGGCTACTTCGTCGACGGCGTCCTGCGCGGTGTCGCCGAGCTGCGCGGCTTTCGCGGCGTCGCCGGCGGTGACGCCGAGGCCGCTTTCAGCGTCGAAAACGACTTTCAGAACCGCGGGATCGGCACTGAATTGTTCTCGCGCACGGTTCTGGCCGCGCGAAATCGCGGAATTTCCAAGCTTTTCGTGAATTTTCTCTCGCAGAACGCCCGCATGCAGGCGATCGCGAAGAAGTTCGACGCGGTCGTAACCTACGACTCCGATGGCGGGCACGCCGAAATCGACGCGCCGCGCGCCAATGCGCTTTCGATCTGGAAGGAAGCGCTGACCGACAGCCAGGACCTCGCGGATTCGCTGATGCAAACGCAGGCCCGCGCGCTGCGTTCGGCATAAAACACCGTCCCCGGCACTTCCATTCGTTAAAACTTGGTTGCGGGCGCCCTTGGCGCCCGCTTCGCATTTGCGCAACGCCGCGTAAGAACGAATCACTTTGCGCGAATCAGTGCGCGTTTTGCCAAAAAATGACTCGCAGCGAGGTTTTCGGCGCTCATTTTCGCGCGCCTGTGAATAATTTTTTCAAGAGGGTTAAACGATTCCCCGCAGGATTCTTTATCGAGTCGAAGTGACTCGCGTTCAGAATCGGAGCGTAAAAACACTCCATCGCTAACTCACTGAAAGTTCATGCATTTTCTTTTCAAATGAAGCGCTGCGGAGAGTTTTCGTTGTCAATCGAAAACTGATTCTCGAATCAAGTTTCCGAACGCAACACCTCGTGCATGCGCATGTCAGAACGCACGATATCTGCTCTGCCTATTGGCAAATGACTCAAGCGTGCGCGATATGTCGCTGCCGGTTGTTTGATTCGGAAGCGAATGCCCAGGAGCGACTCAACCAGTCCCATGATGGGCATCTTCGGGATCGAGCCGAAGGATTCATCTCCTTCAAGACCGCGCCGCACGAAGGAGCCGAAAGCTAAATCCGGTTCTGAAGCGCGCAACCCAACATCCGCCAAGAGGCATATCATGGCAAAACGTCGTAAGAAGGCGAAAGCGAAGAAGGCTAAGAAGGCCAAGAAGACGAAGAAGCGTCGCAAGAAGAAGAAGGCGATGTAACTCTTCGCTATTCGCGAATAGTTTTCGATGGCCGTATGCCGCAAGGCATGCGGCCATCAGCTTTTTTAGGGCCCGTTTTCGCGGGCTCCCGCCTTCCCGGAGCCGTTTTCGGCTTCTTAACCGCTCGCAAACTACAAGAACATCCTCCGGTCCCTGCTACGGGCGCCTCGATGCGATCGTTCCTGCGAGTGTTTTTCGTCTTCTGGATTGCCGCGGCAGCGCTTGTGGGCGTTGCGCTCGCGCTAGCCACGCTGAAGACGGCCGCTTTGGTCGCATCGGCATCGCTCTATGGCGCGCTCGCACCCGTCATCCCCGGCGGACAGACCATGGCCGTGCTGGTCTGGGGCATCGTGCTCGGTCTCGTCGTTCTGCCGGTCTTCGCATCCTGCATTGTGATCGTGCTCGGCATCACGCGCATGCTAAAGGGCTGGCCCTTCCGCGCACGCGGCAACGCCGAGTAAGCAGGAATAGGCGCAGCCTCAGAGCTGGCGCGTCACCATCTTCTTCTTGATTTCCGCGATCGCCTTGGCCGGGTTCAAACCCTTCGGGCAGGTATTCGCGCAGTTCATGATGGTGTGGCAGCGATAGAGCCGGAACGGATCCTCGAGATTGTCGAGCCGCTCGCCCGTCGCCTCGTCGCGCGAGTCCACGATCCAGCGATTGGCCTGCAAAAGCGCGGCGGGCCCGAGATAGCGATCCGAATTCCACCAATAGCTCGGGCAGGACGCCGAGCAGCAGGCACAGAGGATACACTCGTAGTGGCCGTCGAGCTTCTCGCGGTCTTCACGGCTCTGCTTCCACTCCGCCGAAGGCTCCGGGGTCGTGGTCTTGAGCCACGGCTCGATCGAAGCGTGCTGCGCGTAGAAGCCGGTCAGATCCGGCACGAGATCCTTCACCACCGCCATATGCGGCAGCGGATAGACCTTCACGGCGCCCTTGCTCTCGTCCATGCCGCAGGTGCAGGCGAGCGTGTTGGTGCCGTCGATATTCATCGCGCAGGAGCCGCAGATGCCCTCGCGGCACGAGCGGCGGAAGGTCAGCGTCGGATCGACGTTGTTTTTGATCCAGATGAGCGCGTCGAGCACCATCGGCCCGCAATCGTCGCGGTCGACGTAATAGGTATCGATGCGCGGATTGGCGTCGCTGTCCGGGTTGTAGCGATAGACGCGGAGTTCTTCGACGTTCGTGGCGCCTTCCGGCTTCGGCCAGGTCTTGCCTTCGACGACGCGGGAATTTTTCGGGAGTGTCAGTTCGACCATGGCTATTTCTCGTATCTCTCGAATGCAAAGCCCGCTTCGCGGAGCGCGATCAGGGCGTCGTTGAGGGTCTGGAATGCGCCGATCGGAAGACCCGCAGGAGCGCCCGCTTCCGGCACGATGGTGAAATCGGCCTGGTTGCGGTTCAGCATGGCGAACTTCTTCGCCCCGCCCGCCTTCCAGGCCGCGTCGTCATAGACCGCGAAATCGTTTCCATCCGAAACGAGGGCGAGTTTCATTTAGTAAACCCGCGCCTTCGGCTCGATGTACTGGATCTCGTTCGTCAGCGTGTAGGTGTGGACCGGACGGTAATCGATCGCGACCTTCTTCTTGTCGAAATCAACCCACGACAGCGTGTGCTTCATCCAGTCCTTGTCGTCGCGCTCGGGGAAGTCTTCGCGGGCGTGCGCGCCGCGCGACTCGGTGCGGTTCAGCGCCGAGTCCATCGTGACCACGGCCTGGCTGATGAGATTGTCGAACTCGAGCGTCTCGATCAGGTCGGTGTTCCAGATGAGCGAGCGGTCGCTCACTTTCACGTCGTCGGCGCTGCCGAACACGCCGTGGATGAGCTTGTGGCCCTCGGCGAGGATCTCGTCGGTGCGGAACACCGCGCAGTTGGTCTGCATGACCTTCTGCATGTTGAGACGCAGGTCGGCGGTCGAAGTCGTGCCGGTCGCATAGCGCAGCCGGTCGAAGCGGTTCAGCGCCTTCTCGGTCGGCGCACTCGAAAGCATCATGTGCTTGTCGTTCGGCGTGAGCTTCTCGGCGCAGCGGTCGGCCGCAGCTTTGCCGAACACGACAAGATCGATCAGCGAGTTCGAACCGAGCCGGTTCGCGCCATGTACCGAGACGCAGGCCGCTTCGCCGATCGCCATCAGGCCGTTCACGATCGTATCGGGATCGCCGCCCTTCTTGGTGACGACTTCGCCATGCGGGTTCGTGGGAATGCCGCCCATGTTGTAGTGCACGGTCGGGATGACCGGGATCGGCTCCTTGGTGACGTCGACGCCCGCGAAGATGCGCGCGGACTCGGAGATGCCCGGCAGCCGCTCGTGCAGCACCGCCGGATCGAGATGGTCGAGGTGCAGGAAAATGTGATCCTTATTCTTGCCGACGCCGCGGCCTTCGCGGATTTCGATGGTCATCGAGCGCGAGACCACGTCGCGCGAGGCGAGATCCTTCGCTGACGGCGCGTAGCGCTCCATGAAGCGTTCGCCCTCGGAGTTCACGAGATAGCCGCCTTCGCCGCGCGAGCCTTCGGTGATCAGGCAGCCCGCGCCGTAAATCCCGGTCGGGTGGAACTGCACGAACTCCATGTCCTGCAAGGGCAGGCCGGCGCGCAGCACCATGGCATTGCCGTCGCCGGTGCAGGTATGCGCCGACGTGCAGGAGAAATAGGCGCGGCCATAGCCGCCGGTCGCGAGAATCGTCTCATGCGAGCGGAAACGATGCAGCGTGCCGTCGTCCATCTTCAGCGCGAGTACGCCGCAGCAATCGCCGTCGTCGTTCATGAGCAAATCGAGCACGAAGTACTCGATGAAGAACTCGGCGCGGTGCTTCAGCGCGGCGCCGTAGAGCGTGTGCAGGATCGCGTGACCGGTGCGGTCGGCGGCAGCACAGGTGCGCTGCGCCGTGCCTTTTCCGTAATGCGTGGTCATGCCGCCGAACGGACGCTGGTAGATCTTGCCGGCTTCGGTGCGCGAGAACGGCACGCCCCAATGCTCCAGCTCGTAGACCGCCTGCGGCGCGTTGCGACAGAGATATTCGATCGCATCCTGATCGCCGAGCCAGTCCGAACCTTTCACGGTGTCGTACATGTGCCAGCGCCAATCGTCCTCGCCCATGTTGCCGAGCGCCGCCGAGATGCCGCCCTGCGCCGCAACCGTGTGCGAGCGCGTCGGGAAGACCTTGGTGATGCAAGCCGTCTTCAGGCCCGCTTCCGCGCAGCCGACGACGGCGCGCAGACCCGCGCCGCCTGCGCCGACGACGACGACGTCATAGAGATGTTCGGTGATCGGATAGGCGCGTCCGTTGATCGCGGTCATAATTTACAGCCCGAAGGAAATTTTGAGAACGGCGTAGATGCAGGCGAGCGCCACGCCCCACGTGAAGAAGGTGTTCAGCATCAGGAGCACCACCTTGCGAAACGGCGTGTGCACGTAATCCTCGATGATGATCTGCATGCCGAGCCGCATGTGGATCGAAACCGAGATGATCGCCGCGACGAGCAGCACGGCGACGAGCGGCTTCGAAAGCGTGGCGACCACCGTCGCATGCGTGCTGCCGACCAGCGTGACCATGATGCCGATGAGAACCACGAGGAGCAGCACGTTCGCGGCGGCAGTCACCCGCTGTTGCCAGAAATGTTCCGTGCCGTGATGGGCGGCGCCAAGGCCGCGAATGCGGGAAAGCGGTGTGCGCATCAGCCTAGCTCCTGAGCAGAAGGGCCATGGCCCAGAGAAGAATGGTGATCGCGACTGAGCCGATCAGCGTCATGCGGGCGAGCGCCTGCCGCTCGGGCCCGTAGCCGCGGCCGGTATCCCAGATGAAGTGGCGGATGCCGCCCAGCATGTGATGAACGAGCGACCACGTGTAGCCGAGCAGGATCAGTTGCCCGAACCACGAGCCGAAGAAGGCGTTCGCCGTGTCGAAATATTTCGCGCCGCTCGCCGCCGCGACCAGCCACCACGCGAACAGAAGCGTTCCGAAATAGAGCGCGGAGCCCGTGACGCGGTGGACGATGGACATCACCATGGTCCAGGTCAGGCGGTAGATCGTCAGATGCGGCGAAATCGGGCGCTGGCGCGCCGGCGTGTCTGTCATCGCTGGTTCTTTCACAGAAGCGCCGGAGCATTGGCCCCCGGACCCGGCGCGGCAATCCGAAGTCCGCGCAATCCACATAGTTTGGAAAGGCTCTGACTTCGTGTTCGGCGAACCATATTCGGGGCGAACTTCCTCACAAGCCTTATTTGGCGTAGTATTCCTTCGTCAAAAGCGAAGGATTGGCATACCAGCGCCAAACTTGGGATTCGGAAGCGGCCCATGCGTTTCGACCTCTCAGACTTAAGTCTGTTCCGTCACGTGATCGACGCGGGCTCGATCACCCACGGTGCGGAGCGCGCCAATCTCGCGCTGGCCGCGGCGAGCACCCGGATCCGCAACATGGAGGACGCGCTCGGCGCGCCGTTGCTCACCCGGAGCAGGCAGGGCGTGGCACCTACGCAGGCAGGCCGCATTCTCTTGGCGCACGCCCGCTCGATGCTCCAGCAGGCGGAGAAGCTCCGCGAAGAACTCGGCGTCTTCGCGGGCGGACAGGCCGGGCAGATCAAGGTGCTGTCGAATACCAACGCGCTCACCGAGTTTCTGCCCGAAGCGCTCGCCTCGTTTCTTTCCGCAAACCCGAATGTCAGCGTCGACCTCGAAGAACGGCTCTCCGACGAAATCGTGAGCCTGATCGCAGAAGGCGTGGCCGATCTCGGCATCGTCGCGGGCACGGTCGATTCCGGTTCGCTCGAAACCTATCCGTTCCGCCGCGACCGCTTCGTGCTCGTGGTCGCGCACGATCATCCGCTTGCGGTGCGTTCCGCCGTGTCGCTTGCGCAGGTGCTCGACCACGACTTCGTCGGCCTCGACCGCGCCTCCGCGCTGCAACGATTCCTCGCAGATAAAGCCGCGCGCATCGGCCGGCCCTTGCGATTGAGAATTCAGCTTCGCAGCTTCGACGCGGTCTGCCGCATGGTCGAGCGCAATGTCGGCATCGGCATCGTGCCGGAGACCACCGCGCGGCGCGCAGCACTTTCCATGGCGGTTACTTCGGTTTCGCTCAGCGACGGCTGGGCCGAGCGCGATCTCACGATCTGCGTACGCAAGTTCGAGGAACTCCCGGCCTTCGCCCGCGAGCTGGTCACGCATCTGCGCGCGCAGGAGGAGTAAAACTTCCTGTCATTCCGGGGCGCCGAGCGAAGTGAGGCGAACCCGGAATCCAGAGCCGCATACGCAAGCCGCCCTGGATTCCGGATCGCGCGCAAAGATGCGCGCGTCCGGAATGACAACAATTACCGCGGCATCAGCGCCCAGTAGTCGAGATCGAGAATCACGCCCGGCTCGTACTCATCACCATTCTTGTGCGGATGATCCGCGCAGGGGCGATCCTTGGTCGCGATCGTGCGAAGCCGCAACGCGCCGGCATCCTTGCGTCCCGGCAGTTCCTGTGCGTCCAGCACTTCGGTCCATGCGAACACGGTGTCGCCCGCGAACAGGGGCGCCACGTGCCGCCCGCCGTTGATCGCCGCGATATGGAAGGCATTCGCGAGTCCGTTGAAGGAAAGCGCACGCGCGAGCGAGATCACATGACCGCCGTAGATCAGGCGCTTGCCGAAGCGATCGGACTTCTGCGCGAAGTGGTTGAAGTGCACCTTCGCGGTGTTCTGATAGAGCCTCGTCGCGATCTGCTGCTCGGCGTCCTCGACGGTCATGCCGTCGACGTGATCGATGCGCTCGCCCGGCGCGTAATCGGCGAAGCGATGTTCGCTGCCGGCAAGCCGGAAATTGTATTCGCGCACATCGATCGACGGCAGTCCGCCGCCGAGCATGTCCGGCGTGATCGCGGACGGGAGCGTCGGCACCACCGGCTCCGGCGGCGTGTCGTGCTCGTTTTTCTTCCGCACCATGACCCAGCGCACGTAATCGAGCACTTCGACGCCGTCCTGGTTGAAGCCGGTCGAACGCACATAGACGACGCCGGAAGTCTTGTTCGCGTTCTCGCGGAGGCCGATCACTTCGGAGACCGCGGTCAAGGTGTCGCCCGGATAGACCGGCGCGAGAAAGCGGCATGCCGCGTAGCCGAGATTGGCGACCGCGTTCAGCGAAATGTCCGGCACCGTCTTCCCGAACACGACATGGAAGACCAGAAGATCGTCCACCGGCGCGCGCGGATAGCCGATCGCTTTGGCAAAACTCTCCGCCGACTGCACCGCGAAGCGCGTGCCGTAGAGCGCGGAGTAGAGCGAAACGTCGCCCTCGGTGATCGTACGCGGGGTCGCGTGATGGATCACCTGGCCGAGGTGGAAGTCCTCGAAGAAGCTGCCCGCCGAGGTTTTCGCTTTGGGCACGACCGGGTTCATTGCGCGGCCTCCCGCTGCCGGATCGCATCCGCGACCGCGACCGTGCGCTTCGCGATCTCCGCGTGCAGGATCTCGTACATGCGGCCGTCGATCTGCAAGACGCCCTTGCCGGCGTTTTCCGGATCGTCGAAGGCCGCGACCACCTTGCGAGCGTTCGCGACTTCATCCTCGCCGGGCGAGAAAGCTTCGTTGCAGGGCGCGATGTGCGTCGGGTGGATGATGGTCTTGCCGTCGAAGCCGAGATCGCGGGCCTGTGCCGCCTCTTCCTTCAGACCGTCGAGATTGGAGATATCGTTGTAGACGCCGTCGATCACGTCGATGCCATAGGCGCGGGCGGCGGCGACCGAGTTCGCGAGAAACGGAATGAGCCCTGCGCGCCCGCGCGTGATCTTCGCGCGCGTCTCTTTTGCGTAATCGTTGGTGCCGAGAATGAAGACCGCAAGGCGCGTCTTGTCGTCCTTCGCGGTCGAAGCGATCTGCTCGAGCCGGAACGCGGAAACGGCGGTCTCGATCATGATCCAGATCCGCGTTCTCGCATCCGCGCCGGCCTGCGCAAGCGCGCGGGCGATGTCCTGCATTTCGTCGGCGGAGGAAACTTTCGGCACCAGAATGGCGTCGGGCTTCGCATCCGCCGCGGCCCTGAAATCGTCCATGCCCCAGGGGGTAGAAAGCGCGTTCACGCGGATCGCGATTTCGCGCTGGCCGTAGCCGCCGGCTTTGACTGCGGCCGTCACCTGCTCGCGCGCGGTCTGTTTCGCATCCGGCGCCACGGCGTCTTCCAGATCGAGGATCAGCGCGTCGGCGGGAAGCGTGCGGGCCTTTTCCAGCGCGCGGGCATTCGAGCCCGGCATGTAAAGGACGCTGCGGCGCGGGCGGATTTTCAAAGGCATCGGGACCCCCAGTTGGACGCCCTGTCCTAGCCCCCACCTGTCCTGCATGCCAACCCCTTGACGGCGCGGCGCGGGTGCATTCTTTCGTAGGAAACCGCCGCGAACCCGAGAAAGAGGAAGCAGCACGTGAATTTTCCCGAACGGCTGAGCGAAGGCTATCGCAAGTTTCTGACCGACCGGCTGCCGGACGAGCAGGCCCGCTTCAAGGACCTCGCAACCCGGGGCCAGAAGCCGGAGATCATGGTGATCGGCTGCTGCGACAGCCGTGTCTCGCCGGAGGTCATTTTCGACGCAGCGCCCGGCGAGCTGTTCGTCGCACGCAATGTCGCGAACCTGGTCCCGCCCTATTCGCCGGACGGCGCGACCCGCGCGGTATCGGCGTCGCTCGAATTTGCGGTGCAGGCGCTGCGGGTGAAGCACATCGTAGTGCTGGGCCATGCGCAATGCGGCGGCATCGCCGCGCATGCGAACAACATCGAGCCGCTTTCACCCGGCGATTTCATCGGCAACTGGATGAAGCTGATCGAGCCCGCTGTGCAAAGCATGCCGCGCCGCGCGCACAACGAGAGCGAGCGGGATTACCTCACGCGCCTCGAGAAGGCGTCCGTGCTGCTCACGATCAAAAACCTGATGACGTTCCCTTGTGTGAATATTCTCGTTGGCCGCGGCAAGCTGAAGCTGCACGGCGCTTACTTCGGCGTCGCGGCGGGCGATCTCCTCGTTTACGACGAACAGGCGAAAGATTTCGTGCCGGTCGCGAAGGCCGAACACGCGGCGGCGGTCGCGGCGCCGAGATTCTAATGCTCGCCTCATCCTGAGGAGCGGGCGAAGCCCGCGTCTCGAAGGATGGGGCGAGTTGCACATGGTTCGAGACGCATCGCTACGCGATGCTCCTCACCATGAGGATGAAGGAAACGCGCATACCAATGCCTGCCCGAGAAGAATCGAGGGTTGCGGAGCGCCACGAGACGCCACGTTAATTTTGCCGCGCCTGCATTTTCTTCCGGTTGCCCGGATGAAAATACGCGAGGCGCGTATCGTCTCGCAGCGCTCCGCGATCGGCTTTTGTCGGACGCGGGCCGCGCTTTTCGTGAAGCACGATCAGTGCGCTTCTCCGTCAGCCATGCTCCTGGCAGGCGGTCGTAATGCCGCCGGGCGGAGCCCCGCGCCGTCCCGGATTACGGCTGCGAACCGTATACGGAGACGCCGGCCGTTTCCCGCATGTCAAAACGCCTCATGAACGCGCCCTCGAACGGAAACGGTGGATAGGAATATAGTCCGCACGTGCGGAAAGTCAAGATTTTTTGTGATAACCGGGCACGCGGCGGCGGTTGCGGCGCCGAGGTTATGATCCTGTCGTCCCGGCCAAGGCGCAGAACGCGCCGCGAGCCGGGACCCATAACCACCCGCCTCTCGATTCAGGAATGCAGGGGCTATGGGTCCCCGCTTTCGCGGGGACGACAATAAATTTATTGGCTTACGCCGCCTTCTTCTTCGGCTGCACCAGCTTGCGGTTCACCAGCACTTCCGCGATCTGGATCGCGTTGAGTGCCGCGCCCTTGCGCAGGTTGTCCGACACGCACCAGAAGTTCAGGCCGTGCTTGACCGTTTTGTCTTCGCGGATGCGCGAGACGTAGGTCGCGTCCTCGCCGGTCGCTTCGAACGGCGTGACGTAGCCCTCGTCTTCGCGCTTGTCGATGACAAGAATACCCGGCGCTTCACGAAGAATGTCGCGCGCCTGATCGGCGGTGATCGGGTTCTCGAACTCGACGTTCACTGCTTCGGAGTGACCGACGAACACCGGCACGCGCACGCAGGTGGCGGTGAGTGCGATGTTCGGATCGAGAATCTTCTTCGTCTCGACGTCCATCTTCCACTCCTCCTTCGTGTAGCCGTCCTCGCGAAACACGTCGATGTGCGGAATGACGTTGAAGGCGATGCGCTTCGTGAACTTCTCCGGCTCGACCGAGTCGTTCACATAGATCGCCTTGGTCTGGTTGAAGAGTTCGTCCATCGCGTCCTTGCCGGCACCCGACACCGACTGATAGGTCGCGACCACGACGCGCTTGATCTTCGCTGCGTCATGCAACGGCTTCAGCGCAACGACGAGCTGCGCGGTCGAGCAGTTCGGGTTCGCGATGATGTTCTTCTTCGTATAGCCGGTGACGGCGTCGGCGTTCACTTCCGGAACGATCAGCGGCACGTCGTCGTCGTAGCGGAAGCACGACGAGTTATCGATCACAACGCAGCCTTGCTTGCCGATCTTGGGCGAATATTCCTTCGAAACGACAGAGCCCGCCGACATCAGGCAGAAATCTGTGTCCGAGAAGTCGAAATGTTCGAGCGCTTTGCATTTGAGCACGCGGTCGCCGTACGAGACCTCGACGCCGAGCGAGCGGCGCGACGCCAGCGCCACGACCTCGTCCGCGGGAAACCCGCGCTCGGCAAGGATATTGAGCATTTCGCGGCCGACGTTCCCCGTCGCGCCGACTACGGCAACCTTGTAACCCATCGTTCACTCTGGCCGCGAAAAGACGCGGGCCTGCTCCTGCTTTTAACCGGAATGCGGCGGGTTCTACGCGAGATGGGTGACGACGCCAAGCCTCGAACCGGCAAGGCTGGCGGGCCTGAAATGGAGGCCAGAAAATGCAGCCGCATGAGCCGATACCGGTGTTCCGGAAGCTCGCTCCCGAACGGCCCTCACAACGCCTGCGGTTGAGCGGAGCCCGGATTCTAAGGCTGTCTTCCGCCATCGCAGCACTTTCGACGGCGGCCCTGATTGTGCGGATCGCGGCCGAAATCGCGGGCGTCTGATTACTGCTTCAGGAACGGATTCTGGAAACCGCGGGGCTGCTCTCTGACCGGGAAAGCCTTCGCGAGATAATCGAGGATGATCTTGCGATCCTCGCCCTCGAGCTTCGCCATGCCGTGGCGCTCCGTCATAAGTTCGATCGTTTCGTCCCAGCGCTCGAGCGAGAAGCCCTGGCTCGCGACCAGCTTGAAGGCGTGGCACGCGCCGCACATGTAGAACGCCTCGTCCCGGCCCGGCGCATCCGGAAAGCTTTCCGGCTCCTCCGCCTGCGGCGTGAACTGCTGCTGCGCGATGGCGGATGGACCTGCCGGTGCTGCAAGCACGAAAACCGCCGCAACGAGAAGGCGGCGGACGGCAAGCGCCGTCCGCCCTTTCGCTTTCACATTCATTGCATCAACCGATCAGCACCGCGATCCGGTGGAACGGGTTGCCGCCATAGCCGGCCGGATTCCAGTAAGGGGCGACGTGCGGCTGCGCTTTGCCGCTCGCATCGGTCGCGCGCGACCACACCTCATAGTATCCGTCGCTCGGCACCCTCACATTCGCGGTCCAACGCTGCCAGTCGAACCTGTTCTTCGGCTGGCTGAGATTGGTGCGAACCCAGGACTGCCCGAAGTCGACCGAGACATCGACCTGCCGCACCGCGAGATCGCCTGCCCAGCTTGCGCCGCGCAGTTTCAGTTCGCGCGTGCCGGCGGCGAGCTTGGTGCCGTTCGACGGCGACGTGATGATCGAGCGCACCGGCATCGATTCCAGAATCCGCATGTTTTTCGGATCGGCCTTTCCGCCCGGCACCATCGGATTGATGGTCACGCGGTAGCTCGTTCCGGTCATGCCCGGGCCGTCATGCTCCTTCTCGCGGATCGTGATCTTGGTGAGCCACTTGTGCGACGCCGATCCGGCCCAGCCCGGCACGAACAGGCGAAGCGGCCCACCATGTACGTTGTCGAGCGGTTTTCCGTTCATCGCCCAAACGAGCATCGTCTGCGGCTCCATGGCCTTCGCGATGCGGACGCCGCGCGAGAGCGTGAGCCGCTTCGGGTCGCCGGAGAGATGAACGTCGGCGCCGTAGTGCGAGGTGTAGATGCCCGAAGGCTTCACGCCTGCGGTGCGCAGCACCTCGGCAAGCGAGACGCCGGTCCATTCCGCACAGCCCGCGCCGCCATTGGTCCACTGGTTGCCGCTTGCAGGCGGCGAGAAGAACGAGCGGCCGTTACCGCCGCATTCCAGAACCATGCGCAGCGTCTGCGGCCTGAACCGCTTCTTTAGTTCGCCAACCGTGATCTCCACGGGCTTGTTCACTTCGCCGTCGATCGTGAGCTTCCAGCCATCGGCATTCGCCGCCGCCTCCGGCGGGGTACCGTTTTGCCGGATGAAAAACTTCGAGGTCGGCGTGGTGTCGTCGTCGAGCAGATGCTCGGGCGTCTCCGCAACGAGCGGACGGTCGCCGATCACGACCAGACCTTTGTCCTTGCCGGGGAACTCCAGATATTGCGGACCCTTCTTCTCGGGCGGCGTCGCCTGCGCGAGCGCTGCGGGAACGAGTCCCGAAGGCATGTTCTGCGAGAACGGAATCGATCCGCCGACCATCGCCCCCATCGCGGCAACGCCTGCGCCGCCGAGGAAGCCCCGGCGCGACGGTCCAGCCTTGCGATTGTAAAGCAGCGCGTCCGCGCGCTCCGGATCGTCACGGTACAGCTCGTCGAGCGAGCGCTCGCGCTTTTTCATTTCTTCCTCCCTGGCTTCCGCTTACGGCGGAGCATGCGGCGAATTATGTTTTTTGCGGATGCGCTTGCGGCGCCGAGTCCACGATTAAACGTATCGCAATACGTGCATCTCTCAACATGCAGCGCAGCAACGCAGTTGCACCTATTCACGTACGACGAGGTCGAGTGCAGAGAATTCTCCGCATTGGGATGTAGAAAATTATCCGGCGTACTTCTTAGGTTCTGATTTCGCAGGCTGAACGCGGGCTATGTCTTTGGCTCTGGCGAAGAGGCGTTCGAGAGCAGCGCGTGCGGATCCATGTAACCGCGCTCGCCGCCGGCGGAAGAACTGGCTGCTCCGGCAAGTAAGACGGACATATCCGGCTCTCGGCGACCCGGAAAAGACCAGCAAAATCAACATTGAAGCACCTGCTCCAATCCGGGAGACCGTGTGGCTTTCGGCCACTAGGCCGGGGCCGGGGTTCCGGCTAGAAGGTTGGCGGATTTGAAGTTCAGTGAGGAAGACATGCGTTTCGCGCCCCTTTTCGCCCTGCTCGCCGGCGTGTCGCTGCTCGGCGCGACTTACGAGGCCGACGCCCAGCAGCTCCGCGAGCGGCAGCCGCGCGTCATCATCAAGAAGCGCAGCTATCTCGACGCGGGCACCGAGGTGAAGCCGCTCTCGAAGAATTATCACTCGCACATCTTCGACAATAACTGGCAGTACTCGACGCTCGGCCCGGACACGCAGGGCGGCGCGCGCATTCCGCTGCCGCGCATGTTCGATCTGCCGAACTTCTGATTTCGTTTCTCACGCAGAAACAAAAAACGCCGGGCGATCTGCCCGGCGTTTTTGTTTTTCGTATCCGGGGCGCTTAGCCCGCGAGCTTGTCGAGTTCGGCGAGGATCGCGTCGCCCATGTCCTGCGTGGACACGATCTTGGTCGCTGAGCCGCGGATGTCCGCAGTGCGGTGACCGGCAGCTAACACGTTCGCGATCGCTTCCTCGATCTGGTCGGCGACCTTGCCCATATTAAACGAGTAACGCAGCGCCATGCCGAGCGAACCGATCATCGCGATCGGGTTCGCCATGCCGCGTCCCGCGATGTCCGGCGCCGAGCCGTGCACCGGCTCGTAGAGCGCGCGGCGCTTTTTGGTTTTCGGATCCACTTCGCCGAGCGAAGCGGAAGGCAGCATGCCGAGCGAGCCGGTGAGCATCGCCGCCACGTCCGAGAGCATGTCGCCAAAGAGGTTGTCGGTGACGATCACATCGAACTGCTTCGGGTTGCGCACGAGCTGCATGCCGAGCGCGTCCGCGAGCTGATGCTCCAGCTCGACGTCCTTGTATTCGCGCTGATGCACCTGGTTCACGACTTCGTGCCAGAGCACGCCCGACTTCATCACGTTGCGCTTTTCGGAGGAGGTCACCTTGTTCTTGCGCGCTTTCGCGAGATCGAAGGCGACGCGCGCGATGCGCTCGATTTCGTAGGTGTCGTAAACCTGCGTATCGATGGCGCGCTTCTGGCCGTTGCCCAAGTCCGTGATCGTCTTCGGCTCGCCGAAATAAACGCCGCCGGTGAGTTCGCGCACGATCACGATGTCGAGATTCTCGACGAGTTCGCGCTTGAGCGACGAGGCGTCGGCGAGCGCCGGATAGCAGATCGCGGGGCGAAGATTCGCAAACAGCGCGAGATCCTTGCGAAGGCGCAGGAGACCCGCTTCCGGCCGCACGTCATACGGCACGCTGTCCCACTTCGGTCCGCCGACCGCGCCGAAGATCACAACGTCGGAGGCCATCGCCTTCTTCATGTCGTCTTCGGAGATCGCCTTGCCGTGCGCGTCATAGGCCGCACCGCCTACGAGACCTTCCTCGATGTTGAAGGTGGCGAGCCCGCGCTTGCCGATCCAGTCGATGACGCGGCGCGCCTGCGCCATGACTTCGGGACCGATGCCGTCGCCCGGCAGCAGAAGGAGATTGAATGTCGGCATGATTTACTCGCTTACAGAATCGGAAACAGGGTTTTGAGGCGCTTACGCCCACGGCCGCGAGACGGCGGCTTTCTTTTCGTAGGTATCGATACTCGATTTCTTTTCCATCGTGAGCCCGATGCCGTCGAGGCCGTTCAGCATGCAGTGCTTCTTGAACGGATCGAGGTCGAACTTGATCGCGCCGCCGTCGGGTCCGCGGATTTCCTGCGCCTCGAGGTCGATGGTCAGCGTCGCATTCGCGCCGCGCGAGGCGTCGTCGAACAGCTTCTCAAGATCGTCCTTGGAGACCACGATGGGAAGCAGGCCGTTCTGGAAACAGTTGTTGTAGAAAATGTCCGCGAAAGAGGTCGAGATCACGCAGCGGATGCCGAAATCCATCAGCGCCCACGGCGCATGCTCGCGCGAGGAGCCGCAGCCGAAGTTGTCGCCGGCAACGAGGATCTTCGCGTTCTTGTAGGCGGGCTGGTTCAGCACGAAGTCCGGGTTCGCCGAACCGTCGTCTTTAAAGCGCATCTCCGAGAACAGGCCCTTGCCGAGCCCGGTGCGCTGGATCGTCTTCAGGTACTGCTTCGGGATGATCATATCGGTGTCGATATTGATGATCCGGAGGGGTGCGGCGACGCCGGTGAGGGTCGTGAATTTTTCCATGACGGGAGACCTGAGACGCGGGTGAATTCGGCAGTTCCTGTCCCACATCGGCCCCATGACGATCAAGGGCCCCCGGCGCTGGCGCCGGAGGCCCTCGAAATCAGGCTTGAAGGCAGGGCTTAGCGCTTCTTGCGCTTGGCCTTGCCGCTCGACTTGGCAGCACGAGCAGGCGCCGCCCGGCCGGAGAAGTAGGCTGTCCCGCGCAATTTGAGCAGGAACATCGGCCACAGGATCAGAAGAATGCCGAGAACCGCCGCCCAGACCAGATCGTTCTGCGTCATCGTCTGCGTCTTGTAGACGGTCCAGGCGAGCGGCAGGAACAGGAAGAGGCCCGAGATCACGCCCGGCGAGAATCGTCCACGGTTCGCAAGCATGGGCAGCAGATGGAAGAAAATGACGTTGATGAGCAGCAACGTCGCGAAGGCGACGATGTACGTCGGATTGCCGAGCACGGCAGCAACAACGCCAAGAAGAAGGATGGCGGCCTCGGTGATGACGTACTCGTTCCATCCTAGCGAGATGTTCATCGTCTTACGCGCCCAGTCATACCAGCCGAGGATGTGCTCCTCGACGACGTGCAACGCATAGGCCGCTACAGCGAGCCACGCTAATACTGTGAGTGATGACATGGCGTTCCCCTTTTCGAATCAATTTCGTGATTTCGAATCACAAACGCGCGGAGACGTACCACTTTGGTCTAGTGGGAACCAGCAAAGCCGTGTTGCACTGCACTAGGCGGAATCCGGGCCGGCCAGCGCCTCGATGCGCTCCATGTCTTCGTCGGACATCCCGAAATGGTGGCCGATCTCGTGCACCAGCACATGCGTCACCACGCTCCCGAGCGTCTCTTCATGCTCGGCCCAGTAGTCGAGAATGGGCCGGCGGTAGAGATGAACGTGATTTGGCAGCCGTCCCGACTCCGCAACCGCCCCGCCCTGCGCGAGCCCGACGCCCGTAAAGAGGCCGAGCAGGTCGAACGGACCCTCCGCGTCCATCTCTTCGAGCACGTCTTCGTCCGGAAAGTCGGCCACGCGGATCACGACATCCCGGCATAGCGCGCGGAACTTCTCGGGCAGCCGCGCGAACGCGGCCTCCGCGAGCATCTCGAATTCGCCAAGCGACGGCGCCGAGAGGGCATCCCAATCCGTAGTTGTCCGGTCGTGAACCTTCGACATCATGGAACTTTCTTTTACGGACGCGCGAAGCTCAAGCCTGAAATGTGCCGTGTTGCTGAACCCGCTGTGAATGGCGGTCTCAGTGTCCGTTCAGGCCGAAAGCGCAATTCTCCTCTCACAGGTCCGCACCCCCTATCGGGCCGGAAACAACGATCGAGAGGAAGCTCAATGTTGAGAACGCTTGTCTTCGCGATTGCCGCCCTGGGCGCGATCGGACTGACGATTTCTTCCACGCCTGCGTCTGCGCGTATCGCAGCGGGAGCGGCAGCACCCACAGTCGAAACCAACAAGGTCGATGTGCGCTGCCACCATCACCGCCGTTCGTCGCGCTTTCACTGCCCGAGCCGGCATCCGCACTGGCATCACCGCCACCACTGGCATGCCCAGCCGTTCTACTGGCAGCCGTACTACCACCACCATCGCTGGCAGAGCCGGCGTCACTGGCGCTGGTAAGCGGCAGCGCGAAGCGAAATACGAAAAGGGCGCCTTTGCGGGCGCCCTTTTACCATGCCGGCTTACCATGATTGAGGCTTTCGCTTTCTCTTTCGCGCGCCGGGATGAATAATCCGCGCAAGAATGGTTAACAGGGAAAGCCGTCCAGATGAAAAACTTTGTCCTTGCGCTCGCTGCCGCCGGCGTACTCGCGCTTAGCGCGCCCGCCGATGCGCGCATCGCCGCGCCGGTGAAGCCGTCGGTGCAGGAGAACGCGATCCAGGCGGGATGCCATCATCGCGACTGCCGCCGCGTGCACCGGCATCATGGCCACTATCACCACAAGCACTACGCGCCGCGCTATCGCTATCACGCCTACGGCCACCACTACGGCCGCCACCATCATCACGCTCGCCGTTACGCAGCTCCGCGCCGCTACCACTATGCTGCGCAGCAGCCGTATTACGCCGCGCAGCCGCAGTACTATGAGGCGCAACCGCAGTACTACGTAGCGCAGCCGCAGCAGAGCTACGCACAGCCTTATGCCTATGCGGTGACCACCTACTACTACACGCAGCAGCAACAGTATGTGCAGCCGCAGTACAACTACGCGCAGCCCTACTATGCCGCGCAGCCGCAGTATTACGCGGCCCAGCCGCAGCGCTCCTATCAACCCTATCTCGGCGTGAACTCGCACCTGAGCTTCGGCGTCGGCATCTCGACCCGCCGGCATCACCATCATCACTGACGATCTGAAACGGACGGCTTGAACGAAGCACCGGGCCGGGGGAAACCCCGGCCCGTTCGTTTATGGCGGAGGTTCCACGCGGTTCCGGAACGCGGTGCGCGGACTTCGCGCATTGAAGTCGAGGGGCCGGGCGCGTAGTAGCAGGACATGAAACTTTCCCTGCTCGCGGCCATGGTCTCCGCGCTGTTCCTTGCGGCATCGCCGGCAGCAACACACGCCGCATCCGCACGCTTTGCCATGCCGTCAGTTCCATCCCTGCGGACGGAAGCGCGAAGCGTTTGTCATCATCTGCGCTGGTCTTCGCAGAGAAAGTGCACGAGCGAGAAGCAGCTTCGCTTCGTCACGCGGCCGCCGCTCTATTATCCTTCGCGCTACTTCGACGACCGGCCGCACTATTATTACGAGCAGCGCCTCTTCAATTACTGGAGCGCTTATCCCTGGTACGCGCATCACCGCTGGTACCGCTGGCCGTATCGCCACTGGTAAAGAAAACGGGCGCTCAACCAAGTCGGGTTTACCCGACTTGGTCATTTAACACTGCCGATCTCGGGTAAACCCGAGATCGGTAAGCGCCCGTTTTTGCTTTCATCTTGTCGAGGCGATCAGTGCTTCGGCCACTCGCGCACATCGACGAAGTGACCGGCGATCGCGGCAGCAGCCGCCATCGCGGGCGAGACGAGGTGCGTGCGCCCCTTGTAGCCCTGACGGCCTTCGAAGTTGCGGTTCGAGGTCGAAGCGCAGCGCTCCTCGGGCTTCAGCTTGTCCGGGTTCATCGCAAGGCACATCGAGCAGCCCGGCTCGCGCCATTCGAAACCGGCGGCTTTGAAGATTTTGTCGAGACCTTCCTGTTCGGCCTGCGCCTTCACGAGGCCCGAGCCCGGCACGATCATCGCGCTCACCGCGTCATGCACCTTCTTGCCGCCGACGATCTTCGCGACCATGCGCAGGTCCTCGATGCGGCCGTTGGTGCAGGAGCCGATGAAGATTTTATCGAGCTTGATGTCGGTGATCTTCGTTCCGGCCTTGAGGCCCATGTAGTCGAGCGCGCGCTGCTTCGCGAGCCGCTGGTTTTCGTCGGTGAGCTTCGCCGGGTCCGGCACGATGCCGGAAATCGAAACCACGTCTTCCGGGCTCGTGCCCCAGGAAACGATGGGCGGCAGTGCCGCACCGTCGAGCTTCACTTCGCGGTCGAAATGCGCGCCGTCGTCGGAGTAGAGCGTCTCCCAGTAGCGCATGGCCGCATCCCAGTCGCCGTTCTTCGGCGAGCGCGGACGGCCCTTGAGATAGTCGAACGCTTTCTGGTCGGGCGCGACCAGACCCGCGCGTGCGCCGCCTTCGATGGTCATGTTGCAGACCGTCATGCGGCCTTCCATCGAAAGCGCACGCATCGAGTCGCCGGCGAATTCGATGACGCTTCCCGTGCCGCCGGCGGTGCCGATTTCGCCGATGATCGCAAGAATGATGTCCTTCGCGCCGACGCCTTCGGGAAGTTTCCCGTCGACCGTCACGCGCATGTTCTTCGCTTTTTTCTGGATCAGCGTCTGGGTCGCAAGCACATGCTCGACTTCCGAGGTGCCGATGCCATGCGCGAGCGCGCCGAAAGCGCCATGCGTCGAGGTGTGGCTGTCGCCGCAGACGATCGTGGTGCCCGGCAGCGTGAAGCCCTGCTCGGGGCCGATGATGTGCACGATGCCCTGACGGCGGTCGTGCTCGTCGAAATATTCGATGCCGAATTCTTTTGCGTTGTTCGCGAGCGCTTCGACCTGCGTGCGCGATTCCGGATCGGCAATGCCTTTCGAGCGGTCGGTGGTCTGGATGTTGTGATCCACGACGGCGAGCGTCTTTTCCGGCGCGCGCACCTTGCGCCCCGCCATGCGCAGACCCTCGAAGGCCTGCGGGCTCGTCACCTCATGCACGAGATGGCGGTCGATATAGAGGAGACAAGTGCCGTCGGGCTGCTGATCGACGAGATGATCGTCCCAGATTTTGTCGTAGAGAGTGCGCGGTTTCATAAGTTTGGCTCTTGGCTAAATTCTTGGCTAAGTCGGATCGAAGCAGGTGAAGAATGCGCGCAGAAGCGCGAACAGCCGCTTAAAGCGCTGCCTGGATCGAGGCGGTCAGCCGGCCGAAGAAGCGACCCGGCAGCCGCGCGTGATCGCGCAAGACGACAAAGATAAGCCTGCGGGCCGAGCCCGCCTGCGAGCGCTGGTTTTCATGCGTTCTGATCGGCATGGCCGCTATATAGACCCGCCCTGGAGGGGTCGCAACGAGCGGGCGGGAACCCTCAGGTGCCGGCATCCTTGAGCGTAATCAGCGTGCCGCGCTTGAGCTGGGCCGCGACCTTCCGCGCCTCGTCCTCGCTGAATTTCGTGCTCGCGCGAATAATGCCGCCGGAGATCTTCTCCACGAGCCGCGCCTTCAGCAGGAGCATGGTGCCGAGACGGATTTCGATGCTGCGGCCGACATTGCGCTCGGTGAAGTTCTCGAACGCAGTCTTCGCTTCCACGCTCAGCTCGATCGTGACCACCATTTCGTTGGTCACCCTGTCGCGCTCCACGGAAGAAGAATGCACTTCAAGACTGATGGTTTCCGCGCGGGCAGGAGCGCCCGGCGCCATCAGCGCCGAAAAAAGCACGAGGATACGGATAATAGAAGCGGCCATCGCCTGATAACGCCCATGCTGCTGCAAGGTTTCCGGCAAAGAAAAAGGCCGGCGGGAATGCGCCGGCCTTTTCCGAATTTTTCGCGAGCGGAAGTTACTTCTTGCCGCCGCCCTTGGCAGCGCGGGTTGCTGCCTGCGCCTTCGGCTTTTCCTTCTTGACCTTTTCGGCCTTCGGCTGGGCTGCCTTGATCGCCGCGGCCTCGGCGTCGAGGGCAGCAGCGGCTGCGTCCTGACGCTCGACGATGCGGGCGCGCTTGCCTTCGAGTTCGCGAAGATAATAGAGCTTCGCGCGGCGGACCTTGCCGCGGCGCAGAACTTCGATCGATTCGATGTTCGGCGAGTAGAGCGGGAATACGCGCTCGACGCCTTCGCCGTAGGAAATCTTGCGAACGGTGAAGCTTTCCTGGAGGCCGCCGCCGGAACGCGCGATGCAAACGCCTTCGTAGGCCTGCACGCGGGCGCGCTCGCCTTCCTTGATGCGGACGTTCACGATGACGGTGTCGCCGGGCTGAAACTTCGCGATCGGCTTACCGCCGGTGACGCGGGCGATTTCTTCTTTTTCGATGGTCTGAATGAGGTTCATGACAGTTGCTCCGCGCCAGCGATCCGGCGCCGGGAAGTGAAATCCATAACGGGATGGGCGGGGTCTATAGGGGAAGATTCCGGCCTTGTCATGCCTTTTTGCCCCCCTTTGGGGCCGGCAGGTCCGGCCGGCGGGCCATCGTTAATTTCTCGGCCTCGGCGCGGCGCCAGGCGGCGACTTTGGCGTGGTCCCCGGAGGTCAGGATGTCCGGAATCGCGACCCCCTCGAACTCCTGCGGCCGGGTGTATTGGGGGTACTCGAGGAGCCCGTCGGAGAAGCTTTCCTCGGTTCCGGAAGCCTCGTGGCCCATGACGCCCGGCAGGAGCCGCACGCAGGCATCCAGCAGTACGAAGGCCCCGATCTCGCCCCCCGAAAGCACATAGTCGCCGACCGAAACCTCTTCGAGTTTACGGGCCGCGATGATGCGCTCGTCCACGCCCTCGAAGCGGCCGCAGACGATCACGACCCCCGGCCCGGCGGAAAGTTCGCGGACGCGCGCCTGCGTGAGCGGCACGCCGCGAGGGCTCATGAGCAAGCGAGGACGCGGGTCCTCTTTGGGGGAGGCCGTGTCGATGGCTTTGGCGAGAATGTCGGCCCGCATCACCATGCCCGGCCCTCCGCCTGAAGGCGTGTCGTCTACGGTGCGATGCTTGTCCGTGGCGGAGGCGCGGATGTCTTGCGCCTCCAGCGACCAGGTTTGATTCGCAAGCGCCTTGCCCGCGAGCGAAATACCGAGCGGCCCCGGAAACATTTCCGGGAAAAGTGTGAGTACGGACGCGCGCCAGGGCTTTGTGCTCGTCATTTCGATTTCGCCTTCGGCTCGTCGAACAACCCTGCCGCCGGCTCGATGATCACGCGGCCCGCGTCGAGATCGACCTCCGGCACGAACCGATCGATGAACGGAATCAGCGTGCCGGATTTGCCCGTCGGCTCGCCGACTTCGATCAGGTCGCTCGCGCCGTAATTTCTTACGGCGATGACGACGCCGTAATTCTTGCCGGCTTTGTCTTCCACGCGCAGCCCGATCAGGTCCGCGTGATAGAATTCGCCGTCTTCTTCGATCTCGGGAAGTTTTTCGCGCGAGACGTAAAGCTCGATGTTCGTGAGCAGCTCGGAGGTATTGCGATCGTTCACGCCGTCGAGCTTCGCGACGAAGTGCCCCTTGGCCGGGCGAAGCGAGGCGACACGGAATTTCTTCGTGCCGTCCTCGCTTGTGAGTTCGCCAAACTTGAGAATCGCGCCGGGGTCTTCGGTGAAGACCTGCAATCGCACCTCGCCGCGCAGGCCATGCGCGGCGCCGATCTTTGCGACGCAGACGCGATCCGCCATCTCGTTTTACGCGGCGGGTGCTTCCGCAGCCGGAGCCGCAGCAGCGGGAGCGGCGGCTTCAGCCGGAGCTTCCTTCTTCGGCTTCGCCTTCTGCGGATTGTTGCGCGGCGTACGCTTCTTCACGCCGGCGGCGTCGAGGAAGCGCATGATGCGATCCGACGGCTGCGCGCCCTTGGACAGCCAGTACTTGATGCGCTCGAGCTCGAGCTTCACGCGCTCCGGAGAATCCTTCGGCTTCTTCGGGTCATAGGTGCCGACGCGCTCGATGAAGCGGCCGTCGCGCGGGAAGCGCGAGTCGGCGACGACGAGGCGGTAGAACGGACGCTTCTTCGCGCCCGCGCGGGAAAGACGGATAACGACTGACATTCTAGTTTCCTTTCGAGGTCTACTTTTTCTTGAGTGGGTTCACGCCGCCGAGTCCCGGCAAGCCGGGAAACTTCGAAGGCATGTTGGAGAGGCCGGGAAATTGCGTCGGCAGTTTTCCTGCGTCCGGCATTTTCTCGGCGAGTTTCTGAATCTCTTCGGGCGAAGGCATCTGGCCGCCGCCCGGGCCGCCCATTCCGGGTCCCATGCCCAGCATGCTGCCGAGACCGGCCATCATGCCGCCCTTGCCGCGGCTCATCGACTTCATCACGTCGGCCATCTGCCGGTGCATCTTGAGCAAACGATTGATCTCTTCGACCTTCGCGCCGGAGCCCGCGGAGATGCGGCGCTTGCGCGAGGCTTTGAGAATGTCGGGGTTGCGGCGCTCTTTCGGCGTCATGGAATCGATGATCGCCTTCTGCCGCTTGAGCAAACCGTCATCCAGATTCATGTTCGCCATCTGGTTCTTCATCTTGGCGACGCCGGGCATCATGCCCATCAGGCCCGACATGCCGCCGAGCTTCGCCATCTGCTCGAGCTGATCGCGCAGATCGGAAAGGTCGAACGAGCCCTTCCGCATTTTTTCTGCGGTGGCGGCCATCTTGGCGGCGTCGAGATTTTCGGCGGCCTTTTCGACAAGGCCGACGACGTCGCCCATACCGAGAATGCGGCCTGCAATCCGCGACGGATCGAAGTCTTCGAGCGCGTCCAGTTTTTCGCCGACGCCGATGAGCTTGATCGGCTTGCCGGTGACCGCGCGCATGGAAAGTGCCGCGCCGCCGCGGCCGTCGCCATCGACGCGGGTCAGCACGATGCCGGTGACAGCGAGTTTCGCGTCAAAGGCGCGCGCGGTGTTGACCGCGTCCTGGCCGGTCAACGCGTCAGCGACCAAGAGAATTTCGTGGGGCTTTGCGAGGGCTGCGACATCCGCCGCTTCCTGCATCAACTCTTCATCGACCGTGACGCGGCCCGCACTGTCGAGCATCAAGACGTCGTAGCCGCCGCGCCGTGCCTCAAGCATCGCGCGCTTTGTGATCGTGACTGCGTTTTCGCCTTCGACGATGGCAAGCGTATCGACGCCGACCTGCTTGCCCAGCACTGCAAGCTGCTCTTGCGCCGCCGGGCGGCGCACGTCGAGCGAAGCCATCAGAACTTTTTTCTTTGCGCGCTCTTTCAGACGCTTCGCGATCTTGCCCGTGCTCGTGGTCTTACCGGAGCCTTGCAGACCGACCATCAGGATCGCGACCGGCGGCGTGGCTTGAAGATCGATCGGCTTTGCGTCCGAGCCGAGCACGGCCACGAGTTCGTCGTGGACGATCTTCGCAACCATCTGGCCCGGCGTGATCGAACGGATGACTTCGCTGCCTACCGCGCGCGCCGTCACCTTCTCGACGAAAGCGCGGGCAACTTCGAGCGAAACGTCGGCTTCAAGCAACGCCTGACGCACTTCGCGCATGGCTTCGCTCACGTCGCTCTCGGTGAGAGCGCCGCGCCCGCGTAGCCTGTCGAGTACGCCGCCTAAGCGGCCAGTCAGGTTCTCGAACATTCGTCTTCCGTTTTCCTCGTCCTGAGGAGCGATCCGCAGGATCGCGTCTCGAAGGGCGAGGCTCGTTTCTCATCCTTCGAGACGCCCGCTTCGCGGGCTCCTCAGGATGAGGCCGTCTTGTTTGGGCATGACCTGATCCGAAAACCGGTACCCACTTTTCGGGGGCATGCCTTCGCCAAACGCCGTTCGCCCCCGAGGGCGCAACGCGCTGTCGGAGGGTGACCTCCGGGCTCTAAGTCCCGGTGGGCCGCGAGAAGTCCCGCGGGGTCGATTGGTGGCAGGACGACTAGGGGGCGAAGCAGCTTTAGTCAAGAAAAACGGGCTTTTCGGCCCCGGATTGGCAGGAATAGGGGCAATCGCCATATAAGGCCCCATCATGAGCGCGCTTCTGAACCGCCCCTTCGTCAAGATGAACGGCATCGGCAACGACATCGTCGTGCTCGATCTGCGCGCGGATTCCGCTCCCGTGACCGAGGCCGACGCCCGTGCGATCGCGCGGAAAGAGGCCGTTCCCTACGACCAATTGATGGTGCTCTACCCGCCGCGCGTGGCCGGCACCGATGCCTATGTGCGCATCTACAATTCCGACGGCTCGGAGGCGCAGGCATGCGGCAACGGCATGCGATGCGTCGTCTCACGCGAAGTGAAGAAGACCGGCAGGCACGATTTCGTTTACGAGACGCGCGCGGGGCTCATTCCCACGCATTTCGAAAACGAGAACACGATCACCGTCGACATGGGCAAGCCGCGCTTTGATTGGCGCGAAATTCCGCTTGCCGAGGAATTCCGCGACACGCGCATGATCGAGTTGCAGATCGGCCCGATCGACGCGCCGGTGCTGCATTCGCCTTCCGCCGTCTCGATGGGCAATCCGCACGCGGTGTTCTGGGTGGACGACCCTTACGCCTACGATCTCGAAAAGTTCGGGCCGCTCTTGGAGAATCATCCGATCTTTCCGGAACGCGCGAACATCTCGCTCGCCGCCGTGAAGGACCGCGAACATATCGTCATGCGCACATGGGAGCGCGGCGCGGGCCTCACCAAGGCTTGCGGCTCGGCCGCCTGTGCCGTCGCCGTTTCCGCCGCGCGCACCAAGCGCACGGGGCGCAAGGTTCATCTGGCACTTCCCGGCGGAAATCTCTTCATCGAATGGCGCGAGAGCGACGATCACGTCTTGATGACCGGCCCTGCCGAATTCGAATTCGAAGGCGTGCTGGACGCTACGATCCTCAATACGGCGTCGGCTGCGTAATGTCTGTTGAAGTCGTCACTTTCGGCTGCCGGCTCAATATCACCGAGTCGGAAACGATCCGGCGTCACGCGGAAGCGGCGAAACTCGAGAACACGATCATCGTGAACTCGTGTGCCGTCACCGGCGAAGCCGTGCGGCAGGCGCGCCAGCAGATCAGGCGCATGAAGCGCGAGCGGCCGGAAGCGCAGATTGTCGTGACCGGCTGCGCCGCGCAGACGGAAAGCGAAACTTTCGCCGCCATGCCGGAAGTCGCTAGCGTCATCGGCAACGCGCGCAAGCTGGACGCCGCGACATGGCACGCACCCTTCGGCGTGCTCGAGAAAGTGCAGATCGACGATCTCGATTCTGTCCGCGAAACCGCGCTGCATCTGGTCGATGGCTTTGAAGGACATACCCGCGCCTTCGTGCAGATCCAGAACGGTTGCGACCACCGCTGCACCTTCTGCATCATTCCCTATGGCCGGGGGCCTTCGCGCTCGGTGGGCGCGGGCGAAATCGTTTCGCAAATCCGTACGCTCGCCGAACGCGGCTACCGCGAAGTCGTGCTGACCGGCGTCGATCTGACCTCATGGGGCAACGATCTTCCGGCCACGCCGAAGCTGGGCGCTTTGGTGCGCCAGATTCTCAAGCACGTTCCGGAATTGCCGCGCCTCCGCATCTCGTCGATCGATTCCATCGAAGTCGATCAAGATTTCATGCGCGTGCTTGCCGAAGAAGAACGCTTGATGCCGCATCTGCATCTTTCCTTGCAGGCGGGCGACGATCTGATCCTGAAGCGCATGAAGCGCCGGCATCTCACGCGCGACGCGATCCGCTTCACGGAAGAAGCGCGCCGCCTGCGGCCCGACATCGTCTTCGGCGCGGATTTCATCGCAGGCTTCCCGACCGAAACCGAAGCGCATTTCTCAAATACGATGCAGCATGCCGAAGACTGCGGTCTCACCTTTCTGCACGTCTTCCCGTTCTCGCCGCGCAAGGGAACGCCCGCCGCGCGCATGCCGCAGCTCGGCCGCGAGATTGCGAAGGAACGCGCGAGCCGCCTCCGCGCGAAGGGCGGAGAATTACTCCGCCGCCACTTCAAAAACGAAATCGGGAAATCCCGCCGGGTGCTCGTGGAGCAGAGCGGCACTGAAGGCCGCAGCGAGCATTTCATGCCGGTAAAACTCACGCGCGCCGAAAGACGCGGCACCATCGCGGAAGTACGCATTGCCGGTCACGACGAGCGCGGGCTGCTCGCAGCATGAGTTTCTGGAAGCGTCTCACCGGCGGGCTTTCGCGCTCCGCTTCCAAGATCGGCGAAGGTCTCGCGCGCATCGGCATGCGGGGCGCCGACCCGAAGACATTGCAGGAAGTCGAAGATCTTCTGATCTCGTCCGACATCGGCATCGAGACCGCGACGAAAATCGTGGCTGCACTGAACGACGGCCGTCTCGGCGAGCGTTACGAGGAGGCGGATTTCAAGGCGCTGATCGCAGGCGAAGTGGAAAAAGTCCTCGGACAAGTCGAGCAGCCGCTCGATATTTCCTCGCACAAACCGTTCGTCGTCCTCGCGGTCGGCGTAAATGGCTCCGGCAAGACCACGACGCTCGGCAAGCTGGCTGCGAAATTTCACGCCGAAGGAAAAAAAGTGACGTTGGGTGCAGCCGACACCTTCCGCGCCGCCGCCATCGAGCAGCTCAAGCTCTGGGCCGGCCGCACGAATTCCTCCATCGTCGCGAAGGCGCAAGGCGCGGACCCCGCAGGCGTCGCCTTCGACGCTATTACGAAAGCGCGTGAGGAAGGCGCCGACGTGCTGCTCATCGACACCGCAGGACGCTTGCAGAACAAAGAATCGCTGATGGGAGAACTCGAAAAGATCGTCCGCGTCATCAAGAAAGTCGATGAGAGCGCGCCGCACGCGGTGCTCTTGGTCCTCGACGCCACCGTCGGCCAGAACGCGCTCTCGCAAGTTGAAGCCTTCAAGCAGACCGCGGGCGTCACCGGGCTTGTCGTCACCAAACTCGACGGCACCGCAAAGGGCGGCATTCTGGTCGCAATTTCCGCGCGCCACGGCCTGCCGGTACACTTCATCGGCGTCGGCGAAAGCGTGGACGATCTGGAAGCGTTTTCAGCGAAAGATTTCTCCCGCGCGCTCGTGGGCCTCGAAGAGTCCGCTTGAAACCGCCGCATTCGACAGGCAACAAAATCAGATGACCGACACCGCAGAACCGAAGAAACACATCGCGCCGCTCCCGAAGCTCGCACTCGATCTCGGGCCCTTGCTCCTGTTCTTCTTCGCCAATTCCTATGGCGGCATCTATTTCGCGACCGGCGCCTTCATGGTGGCGACGGTCGTGACGCTCGCGATCAGCTACTACCTGATCCGCCGCTTTCCGGTGATGCCGATCGTCACCGCCGTGATCGTGATGGTGTTCGGTGCGCTGACGCTGTGGCTGCACAACGACACCTTCATCAAGCTCAAGCCCACGATCATCTATGTGATGTTCGGCGTGATCCTGATCGCAGGACTGCTCACCGGACGCCCGCTGTTCCAGATCGTGCTCGACGGCGCGTTGCACATGACGGAAACGGGCTGGAAGAAGCTGACCTTTAACTGGGCTTTGTTCTTTCTCGTTATGGCGGGCGTGAACGAGTTCGTATGGCGCACCTTCACCACCGACCAGTGGGTCGCGTTCAAAACTTTCGGCTTCCTGCCGATCACCTTGATTTTCGCGATCTCGCAGGCGCCGATCATGGCGAAGTACGCAATCAAGGATCCCGGCGAGAAGAACTAAATCAGCCTCCCTCATGGCCGGGCTTGACCCGGCCATCCAGGACAACGGGTTAAGCTCTGGATGCGGGGATCAAGTCCGCGCATGAGGGAAGTTAGTTCGCAGCCAGCGCCTTCTCGATTTCCGCCAGGAGCCGCGGAAGATTCTCCGGCGTGATCGGCCCGACCTGCTTGTATTTGATCGTTCCGTCGCGTCCGACCAGAAACGTTTCCGGTACGCCGTAGACGCCCCATTCGATCGCAGCGCGCCCCGCAGTATCCACGCCGATCGCGGCGAACGGATTGCCGAGCGAACTCAGAAACTTCAGCGCGTTCGCAGGCTGGTCCTTGTAGTTGATACCGGCAACGCGAATGCGCTGGTCTTTTGCCATTCGCACGAGAAGCGGATGCTCGACACGGCAGGGCGCGCACCACGACGCCCAGACGTTCACGAGTGTCACATTGCCCTTGAAGGATGCCGGATCGAGCGCGGGCCGGTTCGCGCCATCGAGCACAGGCAACGCAAGCTGCGGCGCGGGTTTGCCGATCAACGCCGACGGCACGACGGAATGATCGCCGCCGATGCGAAACAGGAATACGGCGGCCAGAGCCAGAAAAATCGCAAGCGGAATGAACACGGCGGCGCGGCGCATCACTTCTTCTCCGCGCGGCGCGCCTCGAGTGCGGCGAGCTTCTTCTTTTGCGCGCGGTAGTCGAGCGCGATCCAGATACCCAGCACGCTAAGCACGAAGGCTGCAAAGCCATAGGCCCAGACGACGAAGGTGAGATGCAGCGCAGCCATCAGCGTGCCTCGCCAGCCGCAAAGATATTCAGCGTCCGCACCCGGCGGCGCAGCACTTCGGCGCGCATCGCAGCCGTGATCATGGCTGCCGCGAGAAACGAAAAGCCGAGTGCAGAGATCAGAAGCGGATGCAGGTAGGAAGCGTGCATCGTCGGCCCGTCGAGCCGGAATACGGAAGCGGGCTGATGCAGCGTGCTCCACCAGTCGACCGAGAACTTCACGATCGGAATGTTGATGAAGCCGACGAGCGTCAGCACGGCGACCGCCTTCGCGGCAGCGAGCGGCTCCTCGAACGCGCGCCACAGCGCGATGATCCCGAGATAGATCAAGAACAGCACGAGCATCGAGGTGAGCCGCCCGTCCCATTCCCAATAGGTGCCCCAGGTCGGCCGTCCCCAGATCGCGCCGGTGACGAGGCAGATCAGCGCGAAGGCAGCGCCGACTGGCGCGGAAGCCTTCTGCGCGACGTCGGCAAGCGGATGCCGCCACACGAGCGTACCGAGGGCTGCAACCGCCATCGCCGAATAGATGCCGAGCGCGAGCCATGCCGAAGGCACATGCACGAACATGATCCGCGCCGTGATGCCCTGATCGCGCTCCGCAGGCGCCTGAAAGCCGAGATAGAGGCCCCAGGCGAGCAGAACTGCCGCAAGTGCCGCAAACAGCGGAATCATCCACCGCGCCATCCGCATGAAGCGGTTCGGGTTCGCGAGTTCGCTTAACTTCATGCGCGGCGTTCTAGGCATGGCGCATTCTCCGGGCAATGCGGCGAAGATGCTTCATGCGGCCCTTCCGATCCTGAGTGCCGCCGCGGCCGCCACTGGCCCGATCACGGCCGAGAACAGCAGAAGCGCACAAAGAAGTTTGAACGCGGTTCCGAAGGGCGATGCCTCCGAAATAGCGGCAGAGGTCGCAGCCGTTCCAAAAATCAGAACCGGGATCGTGAAAGGCACGATCAGCACCGCGATGAGTAGCCCCGCGCGCGGCAGGCTCGCGGCAAGCGCCGCGCCGATGAGACCGAGAAAAGCGATCGCCGGCGTGCCGATCAGAAGCATCAAGGCAACTGCGGCGAGCCCTTTCATCTCGACGCCGAGCAGAAGCCCGAGCAGCGGCGCCACGATCACGAGTGGCAGTCCGGTCGCACACCAGTGCGCGAGCGCCTTCGAGAAGGCAGCGATTTCGAGCGGTAACGGCGAGAGCAGCAGGAGATCGAGGCTGCCGTCCTCGGCATCCGCGCCGAAGATGCGCTCCAGCCCGAGCAGCGACGCGAGCAGCGCGCCGACCCAGAGGATCGCGGGCCCGATCTGCGAAAGCAGTTTCTGGTCCGGCCCGATCGCAAACGGCACGACCATGACGACGCTCAAGAAAAAGATCGCGCCGATTCCCGCGCCGCCGCCCGCGCGGAGCGAGATCGCAAGATCGCGGCGGAGAATGGCAAGGATCGCGCGTATCATGCGGCAGCCGTTCGCATGATTTCGGCGAGCGAAATTTCCCGCGAAGGCGCGGCATCGAGCGTGCCGTGGCTCGCCATGACCACCATGCCGCCTTGCGCGCGGTGTCCGGCGATGACCGCAAGCAGCGTTGCTCGGCCTTCCGCGTCGAGCGCGGTATCGGGCTCGTCGAGAAGCCAGAGCTTGCGGCGGATTGCGGTGAGACGCGCGAGCGCAAGCCTGCGCCGTTGCCCCGCCGACAGCACGCGCGCCGGAAGCGAGGCGAGCCGGTCGAGCCGGAATTTTTCGAGTACGCCTACGAGATCCGAGGAAGCGCCGCCGTACAGTTCGACCCAGAACGCAAGATTTTCGGAAACCGTGAGCGCGTCCTTCACCGCCGCGAGATGGCCGACGAAATGTGTCTCCTCCTCGCGCTCGAAGCCCTCGCAGACGATGCTGCCGCTCTCAATCGGCAGAAGACCCGCGATCTGGCGCAGGAGCGACGTCTTGCCGGAGCCGTTCGGTCCGGTCAGCAAGAGGAGTTCGCCGTCCGAAAGCGCAAATGACAGCCCGGTAAAGAGCGTTCGGCCGCCGCGCGCGCAGGAAATACCGCTTGCCGTCAGCCGCATCGGAATGCCGCGCTCCCCTGCCCGCGATTTCGACGAAGGATCAAAGTGGGCTCCATTGCCCTTGTTCCGAATAGTTCTATAAAGCGCCTTATCAGCCTTGGCACCGGACGAGAAACGCCGCCGGCCGGTACGGGCGACCACCCTGAACCAGCGGGAAAACGCCGTGACCTCTCTCGACAGCTTTAACTGCCGCCGTAGCCTGAAGGTAGGAGGCAAGTCCTACGACTATTTCGATCTCAAGGTTGCCGAGAAGAACGGCCTCAAGGGCGCCTCCAGGCTGCCCTTTTCGCTGAAGGTGCTCCTCGAAAATCTGATCCGTTTCGAAGACGGACGCACGGTCACGAAGGACGACATCATCGCCCTTTCGAAGTGGACCAAGGCGCGCAAATCGAACCGCGAAATCGCCTTCCGCCCGGCGCGCGTCCTGATGCAGGACTTCACCGGCGTTCCGGCCGTGGTCGATCTCGCGGCCATGCGCGACGCCATGAAGGCGCTCGGCGGCGATCCGAAAAAGATCAACCCGCTCGTTCCGGTCGATCTCGTCATCGACCATTCCGTGATTGTCGATCACTTCGGCACGGCAAAGGCCTTCGCGCAGAACGTCGACCTCGAATACGAGCGCAACGGCGAGCGCTACAAGTTCCTGAAGTGGGGCCAGCTCGCCTTCGATAACTTCCGCGTCGTGCCGCCGGGCACCGGCATCTGTCATCAGGTCAACCTCGAATATCTCGGTCAGACCGTCTGGACCAAGAAAGAAGAAACGGTGGACCTGAAGACCGGCAAGCCGAAGACGGTCGAAATCGCCTATCCCGACACGCTGGTCGGCACCGACAGCCACACCACGATGGTCAACGGTGCGGCGATCCTCGGCTGGGGCGTCGGCGGCATCGAAGCGGAAGCGGCGATGCTCGGCCAGCCGATCTCCATGCTCATTCCCGAAGTCATCGGCTTCAAGCTCTCGGGCAAGCTGAAAAGCGGCGTGACTGCGACCGACCTCGTGCTCACCGTCACCGAAATGCTCCGCAAGAAGGGCGTGGTCGGCAAGTTCGTCGAGTTCTTTGGCCCGGGCCTCGGCTCGCTGTCGCTCGAAGACCGCGCCACCATCGGCAACATGGCGCCGGAATACGGCGCGACCTGCGGCTTCTTCCCGGTCGACGACGAAACCATCCGTTTCTTGAGCGAGACTGCGCGCGCGAAAGACCGTGTGAAGCTGGTCGAAGCCTATGCCAAGGCACAAGGCATGTGGCGGAAGTCTTCGACGCCCGATCCGGTCTTCACCTCGAAGCTCGCGCTCGATCTCTCCAAGGTCGAGCCCTCGCTCGCAGGCCCGAAGCGTCCGCAGGACCGCGTCGCGCTCTCGAAGACGAAAGCCGGCTTCCTCGCTGCACTCGCAGGCGAGTTCAAGAAGACCGAAGACACCACCACGCGCTATCAGGTCACCGGCAAGAAGTTCGACATGGGTCACGGCGACGTCGTGATCGCGGCGATCACCTCCTGCACGAACACCTCGAACCCGAGCGTGATGATCGGCGCAGGCTTGCTCGCGCGGAACGCCGTGAAACTCGGCCTGAAGACCAAGCCCTGGGTGAAAACTTCGCTCGCTCCGGGCTCGCAGGTGGTCGGCGAGTATCTCGCCAAATCCGGCTTGCAGAAGGACCTCGACGCACTCGGCTTCAACCTCGTCGGTTTCGGCTGCACCACCTGCATCGGCAACTCGGGTCCGCTGCCCGAGGAGATTTCGAAGACCGTCAACGAGAAGGATCTCGTGGCCGCGGCCGTGCTTTCGGGCAACCGCAACTTCGAAGGCCGCGTGAACCCGGACGTGCGCGCGAACTATCTCGCCTCGCCGCCGCTGGTCGTCGCCTACGCGCTGGCAGGCTCGATGCAGGTCGACCTCTCGAAGGAGCCGATCGGCACCGACAAGAAGGGCAAGAAGGTTTACCTCAAGGACATCTGGCCGACGCCGAAGGAAATCGCTGCCTTCATCCGCAAGTCCATCTCGAAGAAGATTTTCGAGAAGAAGTACGCGGACGTCTTCAAGGGCGACAAGTACTGGCAGGCGATCAAGGTCGCACCGAGCGACACCTATAGCTGGGACAACAATTCCACCTATGTGCAGAACCCGCCATACTTCGCGACCATGAAGCGGACGCCGGAAGCGATCACCGACATCGACAATGCGCGCGTGATCGGCCTCTTCCTCGACTCGATCACCACCGACCACATCTCGCCGGCGGGCTCGATCAAGGCCGCGTCTCCGGCGGGCAAGTACCTCACCGACCACGGCGTCGCGGTCGTCGACTTCAACCAGTACGGCACGCGCCGCGGCAATCACGAAATCATGATGCGCGGCACGTTTGCGAACATCCGCATCAAGAACCAGATGGTGCCGGGCGTCGAAGGCGGCGTCACCGTCCACTATCCGTCGGGAGAGCGGCTGCCGATCTACGATGCCGCGATGAAGTACAAGCAGGACAAAGTTCCGCTCGTGGTCTTCGCCGGCAAGGAATACGGCACCGGCTCCTCGCGCGACTGGGCGGCGAAGGGCACCGTGCTCCTCGGTATCCGCGCCGTGATCGCCGAGAGCTTCGAGCGCATCCACCGCTCGAACCTGATCGGCATGGGCGTGGTTCCGCTGGTGTTCGAGGAAGGCACTTCCTGGAAGACGCTGGGCCTCAAGGGCGACGAGACTGTCACCATCAAGGGTCTCGCCGACGGCCTGAAGCCGCAGGAAACGCTCTCCGCCGCAATCACCTTTGCCGACGGCACGAAGAAGAATGTCCCGCTTCGTTGCGGCATCGATACGCTGGACGAGCTCGATTACTTCAAGAACGGCGGCATCCTGCAATACGTGCTGCGCAATCTTGCAGCCTGAAGAATCCCGCAGGGTTTCCATGCAAAGCCGCCACTCACCCATTAGTGAGTGGCGGCTTTCTGCCATTCGGGCTTATCGTGCCCGCATCAACGCCATAGGTTCGTGATGCATGGGCTTCGCAGATTCTACGCGATCGCGCTTCTGGCGGTGACGGCGCTATCCGCGCCTTCGCCGGCGCTCGCGGGCGGCAAGTCCGTGATCGAACTGTTCACGAGCCAGGGTTGCAGTTCCTGCCCGCCGGCCGACAAGTTGCTCGGCACGCTCGTCAAAGAGCCGAACCTGATCCCGCTCACGCTTGCGGTGGACTACTGGGACTATATCGGCTGGAAGGACACGCTCGCCCTTCATTCGCATACGAAACGCCAGCGCAGCTACGCCAAGATGCGCGGCGACATGAACGTCTATACGCCGCAGGCTGTCGTCAATGGCGTGAAGTTCATGGTCGGCAGCGATGCGCGCGGGATCTCGGCGGCACTTCGCAATCATCCTTCGAACGAGGCGGAAATCGCGCTCCTCGTGAAACGCGACGGCGAAAACATCTCCGTCGAAGTCGGCGCGGGTCAGGGCAAGGCGACGGTCTGGATGCTCTCGGTTGCGAGCAAGGTCAGCGTGGAGATCGAAAAGGGCGAGAACAAAGGCGCGAACGTCACGTACTTCAATGTCGTACGCGCCTGGCGCAATCTCGGCGCCTATACCGGCACGCCGATCCGGACCTCGGTTCCGGTTTCGGAACTTGCGCAGAACGGCGCGGATAGCGTCGTGGTGATCGTGCAGAACGGCGGCCCGCATGAGCCGGGCGCGATCCGCAACGCGGAAATTCTCCCGCTACGCTGAACGAAAACAGCCTCGCGAATAAAAGAAGGGCCCCTCGAAAGAGAGGCCCTTTGAATTTGGGGTTTTGAACCATCGCGGTCTAGCCAGATGGGCCGGCCCGAAAAAGCCCGGGGGGCTGGGGGGCTGGGATTGACCGGAACTCCTTCGAGACCGGCCCGGAGGCTACGAGACGGAATCTGGCTTCGGGCTTTGGCGTCCGGGGGGCCGGATTGGGGCGTCTTTATGATTTTTCGCTTCCGGTAGACGGCGCGAAAAAGCCAATAGTTCCAAGCGGAAAACTAGGACTTGCCCGAACTGTGGCGTGGCGCGATCATGACAAGGACGCGACGTTGAATAGGCGTTCACGGATCAGGAGGCGCCAGGAATTGAGCGATCTCGAGCCGATAGCATTTCCGGGGCGGCCCGCGCAGCGGCCCTCCGCCCCCGCTCCCAAAGACACCACCTTCGACCGGCGCGAGTTGCTGCGCATTCTCGATCTCTATGGCCGGATGGTCGCCGCAGGCGAATGGCGCGACTACGCGATCGCCTTCATGAAAGACCGCGCGGTGTTTTCGATCTTCCGCCGCTCCTCCGAGCAGCCGCTGTACCGGATCGAGAAGAACCCGGCACTCGCCCGCCGCCAGGGCGAGTATGCGGTGGTGAACTCCACCGGCTTCGTGCTGAAGCGCGGCCACGATCTCGGCCGCGTGCTCGCGGTGATCGACAAGCGCCTCAGCGTCGTGAACTGAGCCCCGAAAGCAAAAGGCCCGGCGGTGAGCCGGGCCTTCGCATTTCGGATTTCCGTTCCGCTTATTCGCGGTTGCCGAGCAACTGCAGCATGAACAGGAAGATGTTGAGGAAGTCGAGGTACAGGCGCAGCGCGCCCATGATCGACTTGCGGCCCGATACGGTGCCGTCGTCGTTGGCATCGTACATGTTCTTGATGTCCTGCGTGTCGTAGGCGGTGAAGCCCGCGAACACGAGGAGGCCGGCGATCGAGATGATCCACTGCATCATCGACGATGCCAGCCAGATGTTCACGATCGAGGCGATGATCACGCCGATCAGGCCCATGACCAGGAACGTCGCCATGCCCGAGAGGTCGCGCTTCGTGGTGTAGCCGTAGAGGCTGAGCGCACCGAACGAAGCGGCCGAGATGAAGAACACGCGCGCGATGGACGTGTGCGTATAGACCATCAGGATCGTGGCGAGCGAAACGCCGACCAGCGCCGCATAAATCCAGAAGGTGAGCTGGCCTGCACCGACGCTCATTTTGTCGACGCGGAAGCTCAGGAAGAATACGAGCGCGAGCGGCGCGAGTACGACGACCCACTTCAGCGGAGTCGCAAAGAGCGTGTAGCCGAGCGGCGTGAGGAACTGGCCGCGGGCGATGGCGGCAGCCGCGCCGGATGCCGTCTTTGCAGCGGCCGATGCGTCTGACGTGATCGAGAGCATGTAGATGCCGAGCGCGAACAGGCCGGTGATCGCAAGGCCGATCGTCATGTAGTTGTAGACCCCGAGCATGTACGAGCGGAGGCCCTGATCGATTTCGGCCGCGGTACGCGTAGCACCGCCGTAGCGGGCAGCAGGATTGGTGTTCAGGTCGGACATCGTGGTCCCTTTCTCCCTAGTGGCAGGACATCGAGCGCCGGAAAGATCGTGGAGTTTCCTGCGCTTGTCCTGAATCCGCAGCGAATATGGTGTGCGCCAAATTTCCCCGCAAGTGAATTTGCGTCAAGGTTGCGTGACGTAACGAAGCGTCTGAAATTACTGCAAATTTTAGAGATTGCGCAGAACCGGCGCAGGCTTCTGTCCAAGCGCACGCCAGGTGCCGAGCAGCCCCAGCGCCACCGTCAGAACTACCGCCGTAAGAGCCGCAATTCCTGCCGCCGCCGGCTCGAAGCGGAAACGGAAGTTCATCACGTTCTCAACGACGAACCAGGCCGCTACGGCGCCCGCGGCCGTGGCGAAGACGGCAGTCGCAAGCCCGAGGATCGCGTATTCGAGCCCATAGGCGAGGAGGAGGCGCATCCGTGTGGCGCCGAGGGTTTTCAGAATCACCGCGTCATAGACGCGATTGTGATGACCGGCAGCAAGCGCGCCCGCGAGAACCAGAATGCTCGCGATCAGCGTCACCGAGCTTGCGCCCCGCACCGCGACCGCGATGTCCGCGACAAGAGCGTTGATCGCCTCCAGCGCTTCCTTGACGCGAACGGTCGTGACCGCGGGAAACTCGTTTGCGACCGCGCGCTGCAACTCGATCTCCGCCGCCTTCGAGCCGCCGTCGGGATAGGTGAGCGTCGCAAGGATCGTGTGCGGCGCGCCGCGGAAAGTGTTCGGCGAGAACAGCATGACGAAATTGATGCCGAGGCTTTCCCACTCGACCGTGCGCAGGTTCGCGATCTGGGCCTCGATGGTGCGGCCCAAGACGTTCACCGAAACCTTGTCGCCGACCTTCAGCCCGAGGCCCTCGGCGGCGCGCTTCTCGAACGAAACCAGCGGCGGGCCCGAATAGTCCTTGGGCCACCACGTGCCCGACACCATGGTCGAGCCTTCGGGCAGCACGTCGGTAAAGGTTATGCCGCGGTCGGATTGCAGCACCCATGCCTGTTCCGGATCCGCGACCTTCACCTGATCTGCGGGCACGTCTTTCACGCGGAGAATTCTCCCGCGAAGCATCGGCACTTCGGAAAGCTCTCCGCTCCCGCCGCGCTGCCGGATGAACGCATTGAACTGTTCGACGTCGTTCGACGGAATGTCGACAAAGAAAAAACTGGGGGCGCTTTTCGGCAATGATTGCGTGAGCTGCCTGCGCAGGTTGCCGTCGATCAGCGTCAGGGTAACGAGCAAGGACAGGCCGAGCCCGAGCGACAACACCACCGAAGGCGTCAGCGCGCCGGGACGATGGATATTCGCAAGCGCGAGCCTGAGCGCCGTCGAGCGCGGACGCGGCAGCTTCGCCGCAATTGTCATCAGCGCGAAGGCAAGCAGCCGAAGCACGACAAAAATCGCAGCCGCGGCCACGATGTAGATCAGCGCGATGCGGCGGCTCTCGGCGACCAGAAGCGCCAGCGTTGCCAGCGAAACGACCGAAAGCACGACCATCAAAACATACCGTCGGCGCGGCCAGCGGTTACCGGCTTCGACCGTGTCGCGAAACAGCGCCGACACCGGCACATCATGCGCGCGGCCCAGCGGCCATAGCGCGAATGCGAGCGCGACCAGGATGCCGAAAGCGGTCGCAAGCGCAATCACGCTGAAATGGATTCCCGGCGCAAGCGGCAGCGGAATGAGTTTCCCGAACAGCGACGTGATCACGAACGGCAAACTCGTTCCCACGACGACGCCGAGCGCGATGCCGATCAATGCGATGATTCCGATCTCCGCCAGATAGATCGAGAACACCGTGCCGCCGGATGCGCCGACCGCCTTGAACGTCGCAATATCCGAGCGCTTGCGTTCGAGATAATGCATGACCGCGTTGGCAACGCCGACGCCGCCGACCAGGAGCGCGGTAAGGCCGACGAGCGTCAGAAACTCCGCGAGCCGCCGCACGTTCTGCTCCAGCCTCGGCGATGCGCTCGATCGCGTACGCACTTCCCATCCCGCATTCGGGAAGAGGTCGCGCGCCTGCGCCTGCGCCGCATTGAGCGCCGCTCCGCTGCCGTCGGCGAGCTTCACGCGATAGCTCCAGCGCACGAGGCTCCCGGGCTGCACCAGCCCGGTCGCAAGCAGTCCTTCCTTCGAGATGATGAGGCGAGGACCGAAGCCGACACCCGCCGCGACCCGGTCGGGCTCATTCGCGATGGTGGCCGTGATCAGGAACGTCGCGTCGCCGATCTTCACTTCGGTTCCAGGCGTGATGCCGAGACGCAGGAGCAGCGTCGGCTCCGCTACCGCGCCGAAGCGGTTGCCTACGCGCAAGAGCGCATTCGGCAACGACGCCTTCGGCTCGAGTTCGATCTTTCCGGTCAGCGGATAGGCGCTATCGACCGCTTTCAGTTCGACCAGTGTCGCAGCACCGCCGGCCGTGCGCGTCATCGCGCGCATGGAGCCGATCTCCGAAACCGCTCCCTTCGCCTTGAAGAAATCCATCTCCGGAGACGATGCCTGCCGGTGGATCAGCGAGAACGCGATATCGCCGCCGAGGATTCTCGAGCCTTCGCGCAGCATGCCGTCCGAAAGCGCGCGGGCGAACGAGCCGACGCCTGCGATCGCGGTGACCCCGATCGCAAGACAGGCGAGAAATACGCCGAAGCCGCGTACGCCGCCGCGCAATTCGCGCAGCGCAAGCTTCAGCGAAACGACGAACTGCGAGGACGGCGCATCCTGCGCCGTGACGGCGCTCATGCGCGGGCCTTCGGATTGTCGGCCTGCGCTTCGCCGGAGCGCATGCGGATCAGGCGGTCGCAGCGATTGCCGAGATTGAGATCGTGCGTCACGACGACGAGCGTTGCGTTCTTTTCCGCCTGCTTCGAAAACAGGAGATCCATGATTTCCTTGCCGGTCTTCTCGTCGAGATTGCCGGTCGGCTCGTCCGCGAAAATGATCGACGGCTCGGGCGCAAGCGCGCGGGCAAGTGCCACGCGCTGCTGCTCGCCGCCCGACAACTGTGCCGGATAATGATGAATACGCGCGCCCAAGCCCACGCCCTCGAGTTCGCGCTTCGCGCGTTCGAAGGCGTCGGCGCGGCCCGATAGTTCGAGCGGCACCGCGACGTTCTCGATCGCGGTCATGGTCGGAATGAGGTGAAACGACTGAAACACGATCCCGACCGCCTGCCCGCGGAATTTCGCAAGCTGGTCTTCGGACAGCCGGGAAAGCTCCTGTCCGGCGACCTGAACCGAACCGCTGTCGGTGCGTTCCAGTCCGGCCATCACCATCAAAAGCGTCGACTTGCCGGAGCCGGAAGGACCGATCAGCGCGACCGCCTCACCTTGGCCAATTTGGAGCGACACTTTCTTCAGGATATGAACGCGCGCGGCGCCCGAACCGAGCGCGAGATCGACTTCGGCAAGCCGGATCGCGGGTTCTGAATTTCCCGGTATCGGCGTGGAGATGTTCATGCGGATCAATTTTCTCCGGCGCTCATCCTGCGCCAAGCGTCCCGCGGATGATAACCGCGAACCGCCGGCGCGGTATCCTATGCGCCTCTATGGCGCAATCATTATGGCTTTCTTGGTAGCGCTCCTCGCCTCGCCGGTGAACGCCCAGCCGATCAAAATCGTGGCATTTGGCGACAGCCTGATCGCCGGATTCGGCCTAAAGGCGAACGAATCCTTTCCCGCGCAGCTGGAAAATGCGCTCAGGAAAAAGGGTCACAATGTCGAAATCGTCAATGCTGGGGTATCCGGCGACACGACTTCCGGCGGCCTGAGCCGTCTCGACTGGTCCGTTCAGGACGGCACGGACGCCGTGATCGTCGTGCTCGGGGCAAACGACATGCTGCGGGGCATGGAGCCGGAGATCGCCCGCAAGAACCTCGAGCAGATCGTGAGCCGTCTCAAGTCGCGCAAGATCGAGGTTATCCTCGGCGGCATGCGCGCGGCGCCCAATCTAGGCGCGGACTATGCCAAAAAATTCGACACCATCTATGCCGATCTAGCCAAAGAACATGACATTTTGATCTATCCGTTCTTTCTCGATGGCGTCGCGGGCCAGCGCGACCTCAACCTGAGCGACGGGATTCATCCGACTCCGAAGGGTGTATCTCTCGTGGTTGAGCGTATACTGCCTTCAGTCGAATCGCTGATCGAGCGAGTTAAAAAACACCGCGGGTAAACCCATGCCGCGCCTGTTTACTGCGATCGAAGTGCCGAAAGACATCGGCATGATGCTGTCGTCACTGCGGGGCGGCATTCCCGGCGCACGCTGGATCGATCCTGAAAATTACCACCTGACGCTTCGCTTTATCGGCGACATCGACGAGCGCACCGCGAACGAGATCGCGGGCATCCTCGATTTCGTCGAACGTCCCGCCTTCAACGTGACGCTAACCGGCCTCGACCAGTTCGGCGGCAAGAAACCGCGTGCGATCTTCGCGAGCCTCCAGCCGTCGACCGCGCTGATCGAGTTGCAGGCCGAGCACGAGCGCATGATGCAGCGGATCGGCTTGCCTGCCGAAGGCCGCCGCTTCACGCCGCATGTCACGCTTGCGAGGCTTCGCGACGTTTCCGCGCTCGAAGTCGCGGAGTATCTCACGACGCACGGCGGGTTCCGGCCAATGAGCTTTCCGGTCAATCGCTTCGTGCTCTATTCCTCGCGCGCTTCGCAGGGCGGCGGGCCCTACATCGTCGAGGCGGATTATCCGCTGCGTGGCCGCCGCGGTCTTGAATCCCGCTACGCCAGAGCCATGTAAGTTCTTTGGCGGGCAGTTCCGCCGGTCTTGGGGCGAGCGATGGCAGCTTTCGGCGCAGGCACTTTCTTCGGCAGGTTCCGGGTCCGCAAGGGTGACGCGGCGCGCGTGCGCGACGAGTTCTGGCCCAAGATGAAAGCCGTGGCTGCGAAAATCCCCTTCGCGGAAGACGCGGTCGCCGCCTACTACTGCACGCTCGACCGCGACACGCCGCTCCGGGTGCGCGGCACGCTGCTTGCGGCTCTCGCCTACTTCATCATGCCGCTCGATCTGCTGCCGGACATCATGCCCGCGCTCGGCTTCACCGACGATGCGGCGGTGCTCATGGCGGCGTTCCAGATGATTTCCGCGCACATCAAGCCCGAGCATCGCGAGGCCGCGAAAGCGGCACTGAGCGATCTGGAAGTGCCGAGGAACTAATCTGAACCGTCATCGCCCGGCTTGGCCGGGCGATCCAGTAACCACCGTCAAAAATCATACCCGCTTGAGATTACTGGATGCCCCGCCTTCGCGGGGCATGACGGTCTCGGTTAGGGCACCAAAACGATCTTCCCCTTCACCTTCCGTTGCGCGATGGCGTGGAAGGCTTCGACCGCGTTGTCGAATTTGTAGCGCGCGTCCAGATGCGCGGAGAGCTTGCCTTCGGCGGCGAGCTTCACGATCTCGTCGAGATGCTTCTTGTTCGCTTCTGGATTGCGGCGCGCATAGTCGCCCCAGAACACGCCGACGATGTCGCAGCCCTTCAAGAGCGCAAGGTTCAGCGGAATCTTCGGAATGTCTCCGGCGGCAAAGCCGATCACGAGATAGCGGCCTTCCCATGCGATCGAGCGCAGCGCGGGTTCGGCGTAAGGCCCGCCGACCGGATCGTAGATCACATCCACGCCCTTGCCGCCGGTCAACTCCTTAAGCCGCTCTTTTAGATCTTCCTTCGAGTAGTCGATGACTTCGTCGGCGCCATGTTTCTTCGCGAAGTCGAGCTTGTCGGGCGAAGACGCCGCGGCGATCACCTTCGCCCCAATCACCTTGCCGAGTTCGATCGCGGCCAGACCGACGCCGCCGGACGCACCGAGCACGGCAAGCGTTTCGCCGGCTTTCAGCTTCGCGCGATCCTTCAGTGCGTGAATGGTCGTGCCGTAGGTGATGATGAGTCCGGCCGCCTTCTCGAGTTCCAATGCCTGCGGCACATGGATGAGCGCCCGCGCAGGAACCACGATCTTCTCACGCGCGGCACCGGTCGGCAGGTTTCCGCAGACGCGGTCGCCCGGCTTGAAGCCGCTGACGCCTTCGCCGACGGAATCCACCGTGCCCGAGAACTCCGCGCAGGGGCTGAACGGCAATTCCGGCTTGTACTGATACTTGTTCTGGATGATGAGCGTGTCGAAGAAGTTGAGCGACGCTGCGGCGACTTTCACGACCACTTCGCCTTTGCCTGCGGCAGGCTCGGGAATATCCCGGATCTCGAGCGCCTCAGGCCCGCCGTGACGCACGCAAAGTACCGCTTTCATCGTATTCTCCATCCCTGAACTGCGCGTTGCCGCGCCATGTTTTCGTCAGCGTCCGTTCTTACATAACGGCGCATTGAAAGGCCGCTTTTCCTTTTGTTGGCAGCGGACCCGAAAGGCGGCTATTTCTAGAGCTTACGGCGGCATTTGTCGCGGGGGCTGAAGCAGCCCGCCGGGCAAATAGGGAATTCTCGGATGAAGTTTCGTCTCGTCATGGTCGCGCTGGTTAGCGCCGTTCTGGCCTCCGCCGGAGCGATGCATTCCGCTGCGCAGGACGGCGAGAAAAAAGCGCCCGCGAAAACGGCGCCGAAGAAGGCGACCGAAAAGAAAGAACCCCAGAAAAAAGAAGCGCAGAAGAAAGAAGCGCCGAAGGCTGAGCAGAAGGAACAGAAGAAGGCCGAGCCGAAGAAGACGCCCGGCACGCCGGCCTTGATCGCGCAGTTCGGCGACTGGGGCGTCTATGTGAACAAGACCGCAAAAATCTGCTTCGCGCTGACCCAGCCGAAATCGCGCGAACCTGCTAACGTCAAACGCGACCCGGCTTATTTCTACATCACGACGCGGCCCGGCGAGAAACTCACGAACGTGGTAAGCATCGCCGCCGGTTTTCCGCTCAACGAAAACACCGAGGTCGTGCTGCACGCTGCCGGCGCGAACTATCCGCTGTTCGTGAAAGGCCACGGCCTCTGGATCAAGAACGCGGACGACGAGGCGAAGCTCGTGGATGCGCTCCGCAAGGAAGACGAGATCGTTCTGAAGCTTGCTCCCGTGAAGGGAACGGTTACGACAGACGTCTATTCGCTCACCGGTGTCGCGCAGGCGCTCGAGCGCGTCGCAAAGGAATGTCCGTGAAACGTTCGCTGGCAGGACTGGACCGCATACAGCTCGCAGAAGCGCTCGGTGAGATCGGCATTCCCGAGCGCGAGCGCCGCATGCGCGTCTCGCAGCTCTGGAACTGGATCTACTTCCGCGGCACGCGCGACTTCGAGACGATGACGAACATCTCGAAGGATGTGCGCGCGAAGCTTGCGGAGCATTTCACGCTGGAGCGCCCCGAAGTCGTGGTCGAGCAGGTGTCCTCCGACGGCACCCGCAAGTGGCTGATCCGGCTCCCCGCCGACACGCCCGGCGAGAAGCCGCACGACATTGAGGCGGTTTACATTCCCGAGAGCGACCGCGGCACGCTCTGCATCTCGAGCCAGGTCGGCTGCACGCTGAACTGCTCTTTCTGCCATACCGGCACGCAGCGGCTGGTCCGCAATCTGCACGCCTCCGAAATCGTGGCGCAGGTGATGATTGCGCGTGACCGCCTCGGCGAATGGCCCGGCATGACGCGCGCCGAAGGCACGGCAAGCGAGCAGGACGCGCCTCGCCTCGTCACCAATCTCGTCTTCATGGGCATGGGCGAGCCGCTCTACAATTTCGATGGCGTGAAGAACGCGATCGCGATCATCTCCGACGATCAGGGCATTTCCATCGGCAAGCGCCGCATCACGGTTTCGACCTCCGGCGTGGTGCCGGAGATCGGGCATCTCGGCAACGATGTCGGCGCGATGCTTGCGATCTCGCTGCACGCGACGCGCGACGAGCTTCGCGACGAACTCGTGCCGCTCAACAAGAAGTATCCGATCAAGGAACTGCTCGATGCCTGCCGCGCCTATCCGGGTGCGTCGAACTCGCGCCGCATCACCTTCGAATACGTGATGCTGAAAGGCGTGAACGACTCGCTCGCCGAAGCGAAAGAGCTCGTGCGGCTCTTGAAGGGCATCCCCGCCAAGATCAATCTCATTCCGTTCAATCCCTGGCCCGGCACGAAATACGAATGCTCGGACTGGGAAACGATCGAGAAGTTCTCCGACATCGTTTTCAACGCGGGCTATGCGAGCCCGGTGCGCACGCCGCGCGGCCGCGACATTCTCGCGGCCTGCGGCCAGCTCAAGTCGGAAACGCAGAAGCTCTCCGCGCGCGAGCGTATGGCGCTGCGCGCGATGGCGATGACGGACTGAGCGATGGCGCTGTTCCTTCGCTCGTTCGTGATCGCTTTCGCCTTTCTCGTCTCCTGCATGGTTGCCGCATTCGTCGTCGCTTACGGACTGGTTGCGCCGGAGCTCTCGCAGCTCAAAAACAGCCCCGAGTTCTTTCTCCTGTTTTTATTTCTCGGCAGTGCCGCCGGCGTCGTGACGCCGCTCTATGTGTTCGCACCTTCGTTCATAGCGATCCTCATTGCGGAAATGTTCTCGCTGCGCTCGGTGCTTTACTATACGCTCGCGGGCGGTCTGATCGGCGCGCTCGCCTACTTCATGACGGATGTCGGCGCGCGCACGAAAGGCGCCGGAACGGTCGCGCCGCTGATGCAGGAGCTACAGTGGCTCGCGGCCGCGGGCATCGTCGCGGGCTTCGTTTACTGGCTGATCGCCGGTCGTAATGCTGGAAAGTGGAAGGGATTGCCATGAAATTCCCGAAGCAACTCGCCAGAATTATTTTCGGTTATCTCGCAGCAACGCTCGTCGCTTTGCTTGCAGGACTTCTGCTGCCATGGCTGTCCCCGGGACCGGGTGCTGGCAATCCTGAATTGTTTTCCTTGGATACGATCGCAATGGCGGGAATCTTCTGGCTTCTGCTCGCGTTCGTTACCTTCGTTCCTGCGCTTGTCGCCATCGCGATTGCCGAAGCGATCAAGCTGCGCTCCTTGCTCGCGCATATTTTGATCGGAGGCTTTATCGGATTTCTTTGTACCGGACAGGCGGCGCGGATTTCGCCCTGGCTGAACGTGCTCGATGTGCCGATGCAGAGCGCCTTCGGAAGCGCCATCATTGTGATTGCTGGCGCGCTAGGCGCACTCGCCTATTGGCAGATAGCCGGGAAGCATGCCGGCAAATGGCGTGAGTCTTAGCGGCCCGCCCACTCCATCGCCGCCTCCAGCCGATCGTTCCCCCAGAACAGCTCGCCGTCTTCGGTAACGAATGCCGGCGCACCAAAAATTTTCAAATCTCGCGCTGCTTCCGTCTCGGCCCGCAGCGCATCCTTGATGGGCTGCGTGTTCACCTTCTCGAAAATCTTCGCAGGGTCCTCGCCCAGCCCCTTCAGCACCTTTTCGATGATCTTCGTATCGGCAACATCAGCACCATGCGCGAACTCGGCGTTGTAGGTTTCGCGCGTGAACGCCGCGCGCATCTCGCCTTTCAGGCAGAGCGCCACCCGCGACGGCAGGATCGAATGCGCCGGAAACGTCTTCGGCAGCTTGAATTTCGGCAGCCCCTGTTCGTCGCATAGCCGTTCCAGATCGCGGACCATGTAGCGGCCCTTGTCGGGATAGACGTTGAAGGGCGAGGTATCCCAGCCCTGCGCCTTGAAGATCGGCCCGAGCAGAAACGGACGCCAGTTCACCTCGACGTCGTAGTCGAGCGCGAGGTCGTCGATCCGCATCGCGGAGAGATACGAATAGGTCGAGGCGAATTCGTAGAAGAAGTCGAGTTTTGCCATCACGAAAGGTCTGATTCTGCCGACAGAATAGCGTTATCGGGCGCATCTGCACGAGCGAAGGCGACAACCTTGCGAACGGCAACGGGCCCCCTATAACCTCCGCAAACTCGTGGCCTAACGGCCTCTACCACCGAGCAGAAATAAATGAGCAAGAGCGTAAAGAAGGTCGTGCTCGCCTATTCCGGCGGCCTCGACACCTCGATCATCCTCAAGTGGCTGCAAACGACCTATGGCTGCGAGGTCGTGACCTTCACCGCCGATCTGGGTCAGGGCGGCGAGCTTGCGCCCGCGCGCGAGAAAGCGCTGCGCGCCGGCATCAAGGAAGAAAACATTTTCATCGAAGACGTGCGCGAAGAGTTCGTGCGCGATTACGTCTTCCCGATGTTCCGCGCCAACGCGCAGTATGAGGGGCTTTATCTTCTCGGCACTTCGATCGCGCGGCCTTTGATCGCAAAGAAGCAGATCGAGATCGCGCGCAAGACCGGCGCCGACGCCGTCTCGCATGGCGCCACCGGCAAAGGCAACGATCAGGTGCGCTTCGAACTCGGCTATTACGCGCTCGAGCCCGGCATCAAGATCATCGCGCCGTGGCGCGAGTGGGAGTTCAAGGGCCGCGAAGATCTGCTTGCGTTCGCGCGCAATCACCAGATCACGATCACCAAGGACAAGGAAGGCGAAGCGCCGTTCTCGGTCGATGCCAATCTTCTGCACTCGTCGTCCGAAGGCAAAGTGCTGGAAGACCCGAACGTCGAAGCACCGAACATCGTCTATCAGCGCACCATCTCGCCGATGGAAGCGCCGGATAAGCCGACTACTGTGAAGATCGGGTTCGAGAAGGGCGACGCCGTTTCCATCGACGGCAAGAAGCTCTCTCCTGCTTCGTTGCTCACGAAGCTCAACGAACTCGGCCACGACAACGGCATCGGCCGTCTCGATCTCGTCGAAAACCGTTTCGTCGGCATGAAGTCGCGCGGCGTTTACGAAACGCCGGGTGGCACGATCCTGCTCGCCGCGCACCGCGCGATCGAGAGTATCACGCTCGACCGGGGTGCCGCGCATCTCAAGGACGAGATCATGCCGCGCTACGCCGAGCTGATCTATAACGGCTTCTGGTTCTCGCCCGAGCGCGAGATGTTGCAGGCCCTGATCGACAAGAGCCAGGAACATGTCGAAGGCGAAGTGACGCTGAAGCTCTACAAGGGCAACGTCCTGATGGCCGGCCGCGCCTCGCCGAAGTCGCTCTATTCCTCGACCCTCGTCACCTTCGAAGACGACAAGGGCGCCTACGACCAGAAGGATGCCGAAGGCTTCATCAAGCTGAACGCGCTTCGCCTGCGGACGCTGGCGAGCCGCAACAGGAAGAAGTAGATGGCGCGCAAAATCATCGGCCTGATTGTCTGCCTGATCGGCATTCTGTTCGGCGCGGCGCTGAGCGGCACAATGCTGCTGCTGTTCTTCGCCTATTACGGCGCCCCCGAAAATCCGGGCAGCGAAGGCAACATCGTGCTGGGACTTGGCGCCGCGCTGGGCGTGCTGATCGGCTACGGCATCTACAAGCTGGGCCGCAAGATCGCGGGCTGATTGCGCCGCGCCGAAGACGCCCTATCTTAAGCGAAGTGAGAGAAGGACTTCGCCATGCTCTGGTCGCTGACCGTCGCCCGCGTTGCCGGCACTGCCGTCCGCATCCACGTCACGTTTCTTCTGTTTCTGGTCTGGATCTGGTTCGCCTACTACCGTGAGGGCGGCACGCAAGCCGCGACCGAAGGCGTGATCTTCATCTCGCTGCTGTTCTTCTGCGTGCTCTTGCACGAATTCGGTCATGTCTTCGCCGCGCGCTGGTTCGGCATCAAGACGCCGGACATCACGCTCTGGCCCTTCGGCGGCATCGCCTCGCTCGAACGCATTCCGGAAAAGCCGAGCCAGGAATTCGCCGTCGCGATCGCGGGCCCGCTCGTGAACGTCGCGATCGCCGCCGTGCTCATCGTCTATCTCGGTGCGACCAACATCGACATGCAGGCGCTGACCAAGATCGAGGACCCGGCAACGTCGATGATCGTGAAGCTCGCGGGCGCGAATATCTTTCTCGTGCTGTTCAACCTGATCCCGGCATTCCCGATGGACGGCGGCCGCGTGCTGCGCGCGCTGCTTGCGACCCGCTATTCCTTCGGCCGCGCGACCGAACTGGCCGCGATGGTGGGACAGGGTTTCGCGGTCCTGTTCGGCATCCTCGGCATCTTCACGAACCCGATGCTGATCGTGATCGCGGTCTTCGTGTTTCTCGCGGCTTCCGCCGAGGCCGGTCACGCGCAGCTGCGCGACGTCTCGCGCGGCGCGCTCGTTTCCGATGCGATGATCACGCAGTTCCGTGCGCTCAATACGCAATCCACCGTGGACGAGGCCGCGACTGCGCTGATCCAGACCACGCAGAAGGAGTTCCCCATCGTCGACGGCGCGGGGAAGCTGCGCGGCGTGCTCACCCGCGACGCCATGATCAAGGCGCTCAAGGAAAAAGGCCCGCAATGTCCGGTCATGGAAGCGACCGACGCGGAAATTCCGACCGTGTCCGCCCGCGCGACGCTCGAGAGCGCGATCAAGGTCTTGCAGGAAAGCCGCGCGCCCGCGATCGGCGCGACCGACAGCTACGACCGCCTGATCGGCCTCCTCACCGCCGAGAACCTCGGCGAGATGATGATGGTCCGCGCAGCCCGGCCCAAGGATTACGAAGGCCCCTGGCGGCGGCGTCTGGGTTAACTTCCGGCAGGTTGCCAAGCCCGGGTTCGCCCCTATATACGGGCCGCGAATCCGCGGGCCATTTGGGCCCGCGACGCATTTCCGGACCCTAAAATGAAACTCCGCAATATCGCGATCATCGCGCACGTCGACCATGGCAAAACGACTCTGGTCGACCGCCTTCTCCAGCAGGCCGGCACCTTCCGCTCGAACGAAAAGGTCGCCGAGCGCGCGATGGACAGCAACGACCTCGAGCGCGAACGCGGCATCACCATTCTCGCCAAGGCAACCTCGATCCTCTGGAACGACGTGCGCATCAACATCGTCGATACGCCGGGCCACGCCGATTTCGGCGGCGAGGTCGAGCGCATTCTGAACATGGTCGACGGTGTGATCGTGCTCGTGGACGCCGCCGAAGGCCCGCTGCCGCAGACCAAGTTCGTGGTCTCGAAGGCCCTGAAGATGGGTCTTCGCCCGATCGTCGCGATCAACAAGGTCGACCGCCCGGACGCGCGCGCGAGCGTCGTCGCGTCCGAAGTGTTCGATCTGTTCGCGGCGCTGGACGCCACCGAGGAGCAGCTCGATTTTCCGATCCTCTACGGCTCGGCGAAGGAAGGCTGGATGGCCACGTCGCTCGAAGGTCCGAAGGATTCGATGACGCCGCTGTTCGAACTCGTCGTGAAGCATGTGCCGGAGCCGAAGGTCGAGGAAGGCGAGTTCAAGATGCTCGCAACCATTCTCGAAGCGAATCCGTATCTCGGCCGCATCCTCACCGGCCGCATTACCGCGGGCTCGGTGAAGCCGAACCAGACCGTGAAGGTGCTGTCGCGCGACGGCAAGGTTCTGGAAAACGGCCGCATCACCAAGGTGCTCGCCTTCCGCGGCCTCGAGCGCCAGCCGGTCGAGGAAGCATCCGCGGGCGACATCGTCGCGATCGCAGGACTGACCGAAGCGAACGTCGCCGACACCATCTGCAATCCTGATATTTCGACGCCGATTCCGGCGCAGCCGATCGATCCGCCGACGCTGGCGATGACTTTCCGCGTCAACGATTCGCCGCTCGCGGGCACCGAGGGCGACAAGGTGACGAGCCGCATGATCCGCGACCGCTTGTTCCGCGAGGCCGAAGGCAATATCGCGCTCAAAATTTCCGAAAGCTCCGGCAAGGACTCCTACGAAGTCGCGGGCCGCGGCGAATTGCAGCTCGGCATCCTCATCGAAACCATGCGCCGCGAGGGCTTCGAGCTTTCCGTCGCGCGTCCGAAGGTCGTGCTGTCGCGCGACGAAAAGACCGGCGAGATGATGGAGCCGATCGAGGAAGTCGTGATCGACGTCGACGAGGAGCATTCCGGCGTTGTCGTGCAGAAACTTTCCGAGCGCCGCGGTGACATGATGGACATGCGCCCCTCGGGCGGCAACCGTCTGCGTCTCGTGTTTCATGTACCGACGCGCGGCCTGCTCGGCTATCAGAACGAGTTGCTCACCGACACGCGCGGCACGGCCGTCCTGAACCGCATCTTCCATGCCTATGCGCCGTACAAGGGCGACATTCCGGGCCGCCGGAACGGCGTGCTGATTTCGAACGATCAGGGCGAAGCCGTCGCCTATGCGCTGTGGAATCTCGAAGACCGCGGCCCGATGATGATCGAGCCGGGCTGGAAGGTGTATCGCGGCATGATCGTCGGCGAGCACACGCGCGACAACGACCTCGAAGTGAACGTCTTGAAGGGCAAGAAGCTCACCAACATCCGCACGCAGTCGAAGGACGAGGCCGTGCGTTTGACCCCGCCCATTAGAATGACTCTCGAAAAGGCGCTCGCCTATATCGGCGAGGACGAACTGGTCGAGATCACGCCGAAGTCGATCAGGCTCCGGAAGGTCATGCTCGATCCGAACGACCGCAAGCGTGAGGAGCGCAAGCGCGAGGCCGAGAACGCCGCCTGATTCATTTTGGGACAGGTGTTGCGGATCGGTCGCGGTTTACTGGATAAGTTAACCTCCTATTAACGAAACGCTTGAAACGGGGGCGTCTCCCTGTTTCGATTGGGGTCATGAGTACGGTCCTGATCGAACTTCGCCGTGCGCGCTCCGAAGATGCGGTAGCGCTGGCGGAAGCGCATGACGAAGCCTGGACGGCAGCCTACCGGGGCATCATCCCGGGGCCGGAACTCGACAAGCTCGTGCAGCGCCGCGGGCCTACCTGGTGGGATGCGGCAATCCGGCGCGGCTCCCGCGTGATCCTCCTGAACTTCGGCGAGGAGATCGCGGGCTACGCAAATTACGGCCGCAACCGCGCGAAAAGCCTGCCCTACACCGGCGAAGTCTATGAGCTGTACCTGAAGCCCGAATATCAGGGTCTCGGTTTCGGCAGCCGTCTGTTTGCGACCGCCAAGCGCGACCTCGTGCAGTCGGGCCAGTCGAGCCTCGTGGTATGGGCGCTCTCCGACAACGAACCGGCGATGAATTTTTATCGCTCGCTCGGCGGCAAGCCGATCGCGCGCTCCACCGAACGCTTCGGCAACAAGGTGCTGGATAAAGTCGCCTTCGGCTGGGCGCGGTAAGTTCTGCCTCTCAAATTGATCTGTCATTCCGGGGCGCGAGCGCAAGCGAGCGAACCCGGAATCCCGTGCAAAAAAGATCGACGCCTGAATTTCTTGCCCTGGATTCCGGATCGCGCCTTCGGCGCGTCCGGAATGACAGCTGTAGTTAGATGGTTGGCGCCTCAATCCCCGCCCGTGCCGCCGCCGCGCGCAGCGTATTCACAAGCAAGCACGCGACCGTCATCCGCCCGACGCCGCCGGGAACGGGTGTGATCCATCCGGCGACCTTCAGCGCTTCGTCATAAGCGACATCGCCGACGAGTTTGTTTTTCCCATCCGCGCCCGGCACGCGGTTGATGCCGACATCGATCACGGTCGCGCCGGGCTTGATCCAGTCGGCTTTGACGAACTCGGGCTTGCCGATCGCGACACACAAGAGATCCGCGCGGCGGCAGACTTCCTTCAGGTCTTTCGTCTTCGAATGCGCGACCGTCACGGTGGCGCTCTCGGCGATCAGCAACTGCGCGAGCGGCTTGCCGACGATGTTGGAGCGCCCGACGACGACGGCATCTAGGCCGCTAAGCGAGCCATGCGCCTTCTTCGCCATAATCACGCAGCCCAAAGGCGTGCCGGGCACGAGCGACGGCAAGCCGGTCGCAAGCTTGCCCGCGTTCATTGGATGAAAACCGTCCACGTCCTTCGCTGGATCGACCGCTTCGATCACGCGCGCAGTGTCGATCTGCTTCGGAAGCGGAAGCTGCACGAGAATGCCGTCGACTTGGTTGTCGGCATTGAGCTTCGAAATCAGCGCGAGCAAATCCTTCTCGGACGTGTTTTCCGGCAGGCGATGCTCGAACGAAGCCATGCCCGCTTCTTCCGTCGCTTTGCCCTTGCTCTTCACATAGGCCTGGCTCGCCGGATCGTCGCCGACGAGGACAGCGGCGAGCCCCGGCTTACGCCCGAGCTTCGCTGAAATCTTCGCAGCCTCCTGCGCCACCTTCGTGCGCAGTTCGTCCGCAATCGCCTTGCCGTCGAGTATCTTCGCGCTCACGTTTCCGCTCTCGTGATTTCTTCCAGCGCCGAAGCGATTACTTTCGCGTCTCCGGCGAGCCGCACCGTTTTAACACGCGAGGCGCCGCCTCGCTCAAGCGATACGTTCGATTTCGGCAGCTTCAGCGCTTTGGCGACGAGCGCGATCACCGCAGCATTGGCTTCGCCGTCAGTGGGCAGCGCGCGCACGCGCAGTTTCAGAACCGCCTGCCCACTTGCGAGCTGCTCGATGCCTTCAATGGCATCGCGCCCACCTTTGGGCGTAACGCGGATATCCAGAAGGATACCGCCCGCAACCGCACGCCAGGGCTGCGCGGTCAAAGGGCGCGCAGGCCTATCGCGTGAACAGCCAGAACACGGTCTGGCGGATGAACATCAGAACCAGGATCAGGATGACCGGAGAAATATCGAGACCGCCGAGGTTAGGCAGCACGTTCCGGATCGGCCGCAAGAGCGGCTCGGTCAGCTGATAGAGCGTACCGGAGATCGCGCGAACCACGTTGTTGTACGGGTTCACCACGTTGAAGGCGACAAGCCACGACAACACCGCGGATGCGATCAGCACCCAGATGTAGAGCGTGATGACGGTGTCCAGAAGCCAGAGAAACGGGTTCATTCGGAAAGCTCCGCGCCAAATCCGGCCACTAGATAGCCGCGACCGGCGCTGAAAGGAAGGCGTAGCAACCCCGCATGATGAACCGGTTCTTGACACCCCTCGGAGGCCCGCCCTAGATGCCGCCTCGCCGGATCGGGGCCGTAGCTCAGTTGGGAGAGCGCTGCAATCGCACTGCAGAGGTCAGGGGTTCAACTCCCCTCGGCTCCACCAGCCTTCGCGCCTCAAGCCTTTGGCTTTCGGCGCTTCGGCTCGGTAAGCCAGCTTGAGGCGCGAAGGCTGCCGCGCCGAAGTTGCGTAGCAATGTAGGCGGGCAAGTAAAAAATAAGATGACCCGTCTCCGCGCCGATCTGCTGCTCTTCGCCTGCGCCGCGATCTGGGGATTCGCTTTCCTGTTTCAGAAGTCGGCCATGGACCACATCGGTCCATGCACCTTTGTCGGCACGCGCGCGCTGCTTGCGACGCTCGTACTCGCCCCGCTGGCCTGGCTCGAACACCGCCGCGCGCCAGAGCCGGTGAGCGCCGCGTACCTGCGAACCGGGCTCTTCGCGGGGCTCGCCTTCGTCACCGCCGCAGTGCTGCAACAGGCGGGCCTGATCACGGCGTCGGTGACGAACACCGCCTTTCTGACGGCGCTTTACGTGGTGATCACACCCTTCATCAGCTTTGCGCTGATCGGAAGACCGATTGCGCCGCTGATCTGGCTCGCGGTCGCGCTGTCCTTCATCGGCACATGGCTCCTGGGCGGCGGCACACTCACGGGCTTCGGCTTCGGCGACATGCTCGTCGCGCTGTCCGCCGGATTCTGGGCGCTGCACATGGTGATCGCGGGCATCGCGGCGCCCATGGGCCGCTCGGTGCTTTTTTCCGTCGTGCAGTTTTCGGTGGTGGCAGCGGCGGCGCTGACCGGCGCAGTACTCTTCGAAACCATCACACTCGATTCATTGCGCGCGGCAGCGCCGAGCATTCTCTATGTCGGCCTGCTTTCGACCGCGATGAGCTTTACGATCCTGACCTTCGCGCTACGCGCGACTTCGCCGTCGGAAGCGGCGATCATCATCATGACCGAGACGCTGTTCGCGGCCTTCGGCGCATGGCTCGTCTTTAACGAAGGATTAACCGCCATCGGCGCGCTGGGTGCCGCCGCCATTCTTTCGGCGGCGATCCTCGTGCAGTTGCAGCAGGTGCGAAACGCGGGCCGGAAATGAGAGAGAGGCGGCAGCTGGGGTCTTAGCTGCCGCCCCCTTAGGTCACGATGAGACCGGCGACGCATTACCTGATGCCGGCTGCCATTCCTTCAGCAACGGCCTTGCCAAGATTTTTCGTTCGCATGCCACACAAGATGCGGGTGGGCGCATGCCGCCGACTCAATAGATTGATGTTCTTGGCGCGGACGCTTATCGCGGGCTTTCGCAATTTGCGGTGCTTTTTGCATTTTGCGAATCTTCGCCCGGCAAATTCATCAGCCCGGTCCAGTGATCGAGGAAGCGGTCGAGCCATTCGCGAACCTTCGGATCGTGCTGGTAGCGCCCGTCGAAATGCTCGGCGCGGCTTTTTGCGCCAGGAAGTTCGAGCCGGTGCGCGGCAAGCGTGGTCCAGCGGCACATCATCTGATGCGTCACTTCCGGGTGGAACTGCACGCCATAAACCGCGCGCCCGAAGCGGAACGCCTGATTCTCGAAGGTGTCGCTTTCCGCGAGCTTCACCGCGCCGGAAGGCATCGTGAAGCCTTCCCGGTGCCACTGATAGATATGGTCGGGCCAATCGAGGATTTCCCTGCCCGCGTCGGTCGCGCGCAGCGGGTAGTAGCCGATCTCGGTCAGCCCCTTTTCGTGATAGTCGACCTTCGCGCCGAGTTGCTTCGCCATCATCTGCGCGCCGAGACAGATGCCGAAGAACGGCTTGTCCTCTTTCAGCGGCACTTTGCACCAGTCGATCTCGCGTTTGATGCCGTCGTGATCGTCGTTCGCCGACATCGGCCCGCCGAAGATCATCGCACCGGCGTGGCCTTCCATCGTCGAAGGCAGTTCGTCGCCGAGGCAGGGCTTGCGGATATCGAGTGTGAAGCCGCGCTCGACGAGCAGCCGCCCGACCCTGCCGGGGGTCGAGCGTTCCTGATGCAGGATCGTGAGAATCTTTCTCGTCATCGCGCGAAGGCTAATCGGTCGCACGGAACGCGAAGGCGTTCAACCGGCGGAATGGAATGGCTGCCCGGATCAGCGCGCGATTTTGGAGGCGATCCACAAAACCAGCGCCTTGGGTGAAAGCGGGGCGAGGGTTGCAAAAATTTCGTTCATGACGCCGGGAACCACGACGCGTTGGCCGCGCTGGAAGCGCTCCCAGCCACGCGATGCCACGAACGCCAGCGACGTTGTCGAGAATTGCGCGAACCAGAGGCCCTTGCCCTTGCTGCCCCGCTCCTGGAACCCTGTCGGCACCGGACCCGGACAAAGACAGGTCACGCGTGCGCGCCCACGCAATTCGAACCAGATCGCTTCGGAGAAGGAGAGCACATAGGCCTTGCTCGCGTAATAGACCGCCATGTTGGGGCCGGGCTGGAACGCGGCCGTGGAGGCGACGTTCAGGATCCCGCCCAAAGAACCGTCACTTCCTTCGAGGATTTCCGGCAGAAAGCGGAGCGTCAGATCGGTGAGCGCGCGCATGTTGAGATCGACCATGCCGACCTGATCCGCGGCATCGAGCGCTTCGACCGGGCCCGCGAGCCCGTAACCCGCGTTGTTGACGAGTTCGAACACCTTGAGATTTTTCTGCCGAAGCGTTGCCGCGAGCGTCTCGCCGGACTTCGGATCGGAAAGATCGAGCGCGACGATCTCCGGCTGCGGCGCACCAAGCGCGACGATTTTCTCGGCGACGGCTTTCATCTTGTCGGCGGAGCGCGCGACCAGCACGAGCTTGCGGCCAGCCTTTGCCGCGCAATAGGCGAGCGCCTCGCCGATACCGCCGGACGCGCCGGTGATGACGGTGACGGGGCTCACCCGCGGTCTCCAATGCTCGCGCGAATGCGGCGGCGGATCTCGGTGCGGTCCTGTGCGGAGACATGCATCAGTTCGGAGGCGCGCCAGACGATGTTGTTCTCGAACTCGGTCAGCTTGCCGTCTGCGTAGCCGATGAGAAACAGCACCTCGACGAGCTTCCTCTTGCCTTCGCCGTCCAGCGCGCGGTTCACGAGGCTCGTGAACTGATAAAGATCGATCGCTTCGCGGTCGGCGGAGACGGCCGCTTCGATCAGCGCGTTGGCCTCTCCCGGATCGACGTCGAAGCGCTGCGTCAGCGCGTCCAGGAGAACGCCGCGCTCGGCTTCGTCGAAGCTGTCGTCGGAAGCCGCGACATGGACGAGCAGCGCCGCCGCCGAAAGCCGGTAGTCGTTCTCGTTAAACGTCTTCGCTCCATCCTCGCCGGTGATCGACGCGATGAAATCGGTGAGAGACTGGAGCATGTCCTAAGGGTCCATTGGAAACGCAGCGAATGGGCAATAGCATAGGCGCCCCGCGTTCCGAAGCATCCCCGCAAGAAGGCGACACGCATGCTCGTTACACTGGCTCTGGGCGGCATGATGACCGTCATCGCCATCGTCGTGCACCTCACAGGCATTCTTCTTCTGTTGCATCTCTTGCGGCGGAACGCGCATGAGGCAATGGCGGCAAGGAACGGGCGCGATCTCGTGCGGCAGCTTGCGCTGATCGTCGCCGTTACGCTCGGCGTCTTCACCGTGCACGGCGTGGAGATCTGGCTCTATGCCTTCGCCTACGTGCTCTCGGGCGCGTTGCCCGATCTGCCGACCGCGGTCTACTTCTCCGCGGTGTCTTATTCGACGCTCGGTTTCGGCGACATCGTACTCGGGCCGGAGTGGCGCATCTTCGGCGCCTTCGAAGGCGTCACCGGCCTGATCCTGATCGGCTGGTCGAGCGCGTTCCTGCTTTCGGTGACGAGCCGCCTGCGGATGCTCGAACACGACTGGGAAGCCTACGCGGCCAAGGTCACGCGAAAGCGAAAGAGAAAACAAAGATGAGATTTCTAGTTGCCGGCTTGCCAGCCGAAGCTCCGGAGGAGCGTAGGCTGGTGCCGCAAACAGGATTCGAACCTGTGACCCCGTCATTACGAATGACGTGCTCTACCAGCTGAGCTATTGCGGCTTCGCCTTGTTCGGCTGGGCGCCCTGATAGCGGCAGGGGCCGGTCATTTCAAGCGGAACGCCCGAACCACCGCCCGATCACGGATTTCGAGGCTTCCGCGTCCTCGTCGTTCTCCGGTTCGGGTCCCGGATCGTCCGGTAGCGGCGGCTCTGCGATCACCGGCGCGATCGCAGGCTTCGGAACGGGACGCGGACGCGCATCTTCCGGAACCAGCAGAATGTCCTGCGAAGGCTTCGAGGCGACCGAAGGAGCCGCGGACTGCACGGGCGCGGGCACAGGCGCCGCCGCAGTTGCGGGCTTTGCAAACCCCTGCTCGACGACATGCTCGAGGATCGGCCCCGCGGGCGCGACCGGCGGTTCCTTCCACTCGAACGCATCGAGCCTGCCAGTAAGCGGCGAGGCCGGAAGCCAGCGCTCCGAAATATACCCGTCCGCGACCCAGGCGAGATCGCGCTTCGCCCGAACCGCACGCGAAGTCCATTCCCGCGCCTTGCCGTGGTCGCTGTGCTCGAGCGATTCGATCTCCGCCATCATGAGGCACATCGCCTGCGTCGGCGCGGCCGCGAACGGCGACAGCGCCTCGCGCGCGGTGGCAAACTCGCGCGCATCGATCGCCGCACGCGCGACCGCAATGGCGGCTTCGGGATGTTCGGGATTCTTGCGCGCAAGCGATTGCACGCGGGAGAGCCGCTCCTTCGGCGTATCTTGCAGACGTAAACCGGCATAAGAGTCTGCAAGTTCGGGATGCGGCGCCATCGCCCAGGATTTTTCGATCACGCGCTGCGCACGCCGCAAAGATCCTGCCTTCGCTTCCAGCCGTCCTGCGAGTGCCGCGGCAGGCGCAAGCGAAGGCGCGAGCTTCGCCGCTTCGCGCGCGAGCACGAGCGCCTTCTCGGGATCGCTATGCTCGATCATAAGGCCTTGTGCGGCGAGCAGCACCGCGCGCCGCCGCTTCGCAGTCGGCTTGTCGATCGTTCCCGCCTTGGCTTCGCGCGCGACGGTGGCGAGCGCTTCGTCCCATTCGCCGCGGATGCTCTGGTATTCGAGCAGCGCTTCCGAGGCCCAAAGAATGCTGGCATCGGACTTCGAAGCTTCCTCGGCGGCATCGCGTGCGCCCGCATGATCGTTACGGCGCCGCGCCTCGAGATAGAGCCCGCGCAAACCAAGCAGCCGCGTTTCGGGGGAAGCCAGCATCGCGCGAAATTCCGCTTCCGCGCGCACGGCGTCGCCGTCGAGTTGCGCGGCCTGCGCCGACAAGAGCATCGCGAGCGGCTCGCTCCCCAGAACTTTCTGCGCTTCGTTTGCCGAACTGCGCGCGAGCGAAAGATTGCCGGCACCGGCCGCGATCATGCCGCGCGAGAGCGCACGCCAGCCGCGCTCTTCGCGCCGCGCCCGAAGGAAGAGCGATAGATTTCCCGGTGCCATCACGAAGAAGCGGAAGATCGACCAGGCAATAACCGTCACGACAAGCAGCGCCGCGAGCGCGACCAGCGCGACCGTCACGCTCGTCGAAATGCGCCAGCCCTGCCACGTGAGCACGATCTCGCCGGGGCGCTCGACGACCCACATCGCGCCGATCGCCAGCACCGTCACCGCAAGCAGGAAGAAGACGATGCGGATCACTGCTTCGGAGACTCCGTGGAAATCGCGGCAAGCGCCGCGTTGATCAGAGATTTGATTGCGGCGTCGGCATCGCGCCGCTGTTCGGCGGCCTCGAACCAGTCCTTTGCCTGTTCGCGCGCGGATTGCGGCAGGGCTTTCGACTCTTCGAGCGCGCCGGAAAGATCGCCGCGCGCGAGTTTCGCTTCCATGCGGGCGACGACGGCGCCCGCGCCGGATCCCTTCGGCTCGCCGACAGGGCGCACCTCGACAAGCTTGCCCGCATTGTTCCAGAGCCGCGTGAACACGCCGCTTTCAGGGGCGGATTGGGTGCCGCTTGCGAGTTTCGAAGCGAGCGGCTCGAAACGGACGGCGAGTGCCGCAACCGTCGGCAAGCCTTCCTTCGCAAACTTATCGAGCGGCGCGAGCGATACCGCGCGATCCTTCAGAAGCGCACGAACCGCGCTCAGTTCACCAACGAACGGCGCGCCCGTTGCCACGGCATCACGCAACGCGCTGAGCGCGATCACCTCGGACGGCTGCGGGCCAGCCTTCGGCTCGATTTTCGGAAGCGCTGCGAGCGTGCCGACCTTTTCCTCGATCTGCGCGAGCCTGCGGTTCACCGCGTTCAGTTCGGCGGCGGTCGGCGCATTGGCCTGCGCCTCCACAAGCTTCTTCACTTCCGCGAGTTCGCCGCGCAGTTCGCCGGCTGCGGTTTCGAGCTTTGCGCTCCGCTCGTTGAGTGGCGCGAGGTCGGGCGGCGGCGCCGTCTTCGTTTCCTGCTGCGTCAGCCGCGAGGAAAGTTGCGCGATCGAATTGTTGATCGCGGAGCTGTCGGCAGACTGCGGAGTGCCGGCCGAAAACAACCAGGCGCCGAACAGGCCCGCCGAGACCCCCGACAGCGCGGCAACTGCGATCATCGGAATCCCGATTCGCCAATCGAACGATCCCCGCGCGGCAGGCGATGGCTTCGCCTGCACATCCGGCTTTGCATCCGGCTGCTTCGCCTCCGCGGAGTCCGCGGCAGCACTCTCGTTCGCGGAAGGAATCTCTTTGGCCTCGCCTTCGATCACGGTCGCGCGCTTTCGCGGCCGCGCCGCACCCGTCTCAAGCTTGCTTTCAGAATCGTCTGTCATCGGCGTCCCGGTGATGCGCCCCGCCACAGCATAAACCTCATTCGCATATCAGGCACGACAGGTCGATGATCCTGCCGCCGCATGACGGCTCTCCTGCTGCGCCCTTCCAACAAGCGGTAAATCTCCGTAAGAGAGCGCCAACCGGAAACCGCCGGAGCGGGTCCGGCAGGGGCACCATGCAGAAATACCTTTTGCCGATTCTGCGGCGAATTTTCGAACGCAAGCCGCTCAAGCTCCTGAGCTTCCTTTCGTTCGGACGGTTTCCGATCCGTAAAGTGATCCATGTCGGCGCGCACCTCGGGCAGGAGCGGCGGCGCTACCGGAAAATGGGCGTCCGCGAAGTGCTCTGGATCGAAGGCTCGCCCTCCATCCACAAGCAGTTGCTGGCGTCGCTCGATGCGGATCGCGCCGCGGGGAAACTTGCGGGCAGGCATGTCGCGGTGAATGCGTTGCTCACCGACAAGTCCGGCGCGAATGTCGTTCTGCACGGCTTCTCGAATGCCGGCGCTTCCAACTCGATCTTCCCGATGACGGAGAAGCTGCGCGAGACCTGGCCGTCGGTGAGTCAAACCGGCGTAGACGAAACGGTGGTTTCCTCGACGCTCGACGAAATCGCCGCGCGTGAAGGCTTCGAAAATCCCGATCTCGTCGTGGTCGATGTGCAGGGCGCGGAACTCCTCGTGCTTCGCGGCGGCAAGCGGACGCTTGTCTCGGCAAAAGCCGTCGTCAGCGAAGTTTCGACGGTGCCCTATTATGAAGGCGGTGTGCTGTTCGGCGAGCTGAATGCGTTTCTCGAAAGTCAGGGATTCGCCGCGGCCGAGGAGCCGACCGCGCACGGAGACATCCTTTATCTGCGCAAGGAATTGCTCTGAGTGCGAACCGGCGCTCGGCTAGGTTCTGATAAGTTCGAGCAGCGCGGCTTCCGACGGCGTGGACGCAGCCGTTGCCCGCGCACCGAGTGAGGCGAGCGGCGAAGCAGCCGCAGGCGAGATGCAGTAGTGGCGGGCCTTGCGTGCAAATTCAGATAGCCCTGCCTTCTCGACGAGTCTCACGAAGTTCGCGGCACTTCGTTCCGAATAATGCAGCACCGCACCGATCCGGCCCTCTTTGAGCGCGCGGACGGTTTCCGGTTTCAGATTCTCCGAAGCGCCTGCGCGGTAAACAATTCTGGTTTCGACCGTTATTCCATTTCGGGACAAGAAGCCCGGCAAGTCTCCCGCGCGGTCCTCGCCCGCGAGATGCAGCACTTTCTGCCCGGCGGAGAGCTTCGCCGCGATCAGTTCGCCGAGCGTCTTCACGTCGCCTGCGGCAACACCGGCGATCGCAAAACCTGATTCCCCTGCGGCCTCGGCCGTACGCTCGCCGACCGCAAAGACCGGAACTTGCTTCAGCATGGCTTGCGCGGCCGCAACGCGAACGGCATTGGCACTGGTAAAGACGAGCGCCGAAATTCCCGGAGCGATAGCGTTGAACGGCAGCGGCTCGATTTCAATTACGGGATCGATCAACGCTTCATGCCCGCGCGCCGCGAGCTTTTCCGCCGTACGCGCGGCGTCGAAACGCGGGCGGGTGACGAGCACACGCACCTTCGCCTACCCCGAAAGCGCGCCGGCCGGTGCGCGCGGAAGCAGATACTCGCCGGCTTCCCGGCCGATCTTTTCCGCATCGCGCGGGTCGCCTTCATGCGAGACGCCGGCGAAGCTGCGGCCGTCCTGCGTGATCACGAGGCCCTTGAATTGCAGCCGGCCTCGTTCGATCCGCGCATGACCCGCAATCGGCGCGCGGCAGGAGCCGTCGAGCGCAAGCAGGAACGCGCGCTCCGCAAGCAAGGCCGCATGGCTTTCGGCATGATCAATCTTCGCGAGTATCGCATGCGTCGTGCGGTCGCCGAGGCGCGTCTCGATCGCGATGATGCCCTGCGCCACCGCGGGCGGATATTTCATGGGGTCGAGCACTTGCGTGGCGTGCCCGGTCAGCCCGAGCCGCTGCAATCCGGCAAAGGCGAGAATGGTCGCGTCACACTCGCCGGCTTTCATCTTGTCCATCCGTGTCTGCACGTTGCCGCGCAGAAGCGAAATCTGAAGATCGGGCCTGATGCGCAGCGCGAGCGCCTGCCGCCGCACCGAGGCGGTGCCGAGCTTCGCGCCGCGCGGCAGCGCTTCCAGCGAATTGGCCCTCACGCTCAGGAAGGCATCGCGCGGATCGGCGCGCGGCGGCGTTGCAGTGATTGCGAGCCCCTGCGGCAGCATCGTCTGCACGTCTTTTGCCGAATGCACGGCAAGATCCACGCGGCCCGAAAGCAGCGCTTCGTCGATTTCTTTCGTGAAGATGCCCTTGCCTCCGGACTCGGCGAACGAACGATCGCGCGCGATGTCGCCCGTGGTCTTGAGCACGACGAGTTCGATGTCCTCCGGGTCCAGCCGCTCGGCAATCGCGATCGCCGCGCGCACGGCGGTCGCCTGGGCGAGCGCCAGCGGGCTTCCGCGCGTCCCGATCCGTATTCTCGTCATTGCGCCCTGTCTTCGATGCTTCGTGGCAAGCGGGATAGCACTATGGGCGGCCTCACGAAATCCTGCTATCTGCGCCTTATGCTCGTGCTCGGCATTGAGACCACCTGCGACGAAACCGCAGCCGCCGTCGTCCATCGCGGCGCGGATGGTATCGGCGATATCCGCTCCAATGTCGTCTATTCGCAGATCGCCGAACACAAAGAGTTTGGCGGCGTGGTGCCGGAGATCGCGGCGCGGGCGCATGTCGAAGTGCTCGACCGGGTGATCGGCAAGGCGCTCGCAGACGCACAGGCCCGCATTTCCGATTGCGACGCTATCGCCGCAGCCGCCGGCCCCGGTCTGATCGGCGGCGTCATCGTCGGGCTTACCCAAGCAAAGGCAATCGCACTCGCGGCAAAGAAGAAGTTCGTCGCAGTCAATCATCTCGAAGCACACGCGCTCTCCGTGCGCCTGACCGGCCGCGTGGACTTTCCTTTTCTGCTGCTGCTCGCCTCCGGCGGACACACCCAGCTCGTGCTGGTCGAGGATGTCGGCCGCTACCGCAAGATCGGCGGCACGGTCGACGACGCGATCGGCGAAGCCTTCGACAAGGCCGGCAAGATGCTCGGTCTCGGTTATCCGGGCGGGCCAGCAGTTGAGCAGCATGCGCTTGCGGGAGACCCGCAGCGCTTCGAGTTGCCGCGCCCGATGTTCGGCCGGGCCGAACCGGACTTCTCGCTCTCTGGCCTGAAGACCGCGCTTCGTATCGAGGCCGAGGCCATCGCACCGCTTTCCGAGCAGGACGTGAACGATCTCTGCGCGAGTTTCCAGGCCGCCGTGATCGACGTCATTGCAGACCGCACGCGTGTCGCACTCCGCAAGCTGCGCGATACCGTTTTCAAGCCGACCGCTTTTGTCGTTGCGGGCGGCGTCGCCGCGAACAAGGCGATCCGCGCGGCACTCGAGAGCGAAACGGCGCGGCTCGACACGCCGCTGATCGTGCCGCCGCAGGCGCTCTGCACCGACAACGGCGCCATGATCGCATGGGCCGCGGCGGAGCGGCTTGCGCGCGGCATGGAAGACAAGCTTGACGCGCCCCCGCGTGCGCGCTGGCCGCTCGCGGAAGAAAAGCTGCCCGCATGAAGCAGATCGGCGTCATCGGCGCAGGCGCCTGGGGTACTGCGCTCGCAAATGCCGCCGCCAAGGCCGGACGCGATGTCATCCTGCATGGCCGCGATCCCGCGCTGATCGGTGCGATCGAGAAGACCCGCTCGAACGAGAAATATCTTCCCGGCATCCGCCTCGACGACAAGGTCTCCGCGACCACGGATCTTGCGCGCATAGCCGGCGCGGACGCGATCCTCCTGGTGACCCCCACGCAGTCTCTTCGCGAAACCGCAATGTCGTTCGCGCCGCACTTGCGCGCAGGCACTCCATTGGTCGCATGCGCAAAGGGAATCGAAATCGGAACGAAAAAATTCGTGACCGAGGTGATTGCCGAAACGCTGCCGGACGCGCGTCCTGCGATCCTGTCCGGGCCCGGTTTCGCCGAAGATGTCGCCGCCGGACTGCCGACCGCGGTGACGCTCGCAGCGCACGACGAAGAGCTCGCACTTGCCCTCGCCACCGCGCTCAGCTCGCAGAGTTTCCGGCTCTATCACACGACCGACGTCCGTGGTGTCGAGATCGGGGGTGCTGCGAAGAACGTGCTCGCGATCGCGGCAGGTATTGTCGCGGGGCGAAAACTCGGCGCGAGCGCGCAAGCCGCGCTGACGACCCGCGGCTTCGCGGAACTCATGCGCTTCGCCCGCGCCTATGGCGCAAAGCCGGAGACTCTCACCGGCCTTTCCGGCCTTGGCGACCTCATCCTCACCTGCTCTTCGCCGCGGTCGCGGAACTTCGCTTTCGGGGTTTCGCTAGGCGGCTCCACTTCCGTTGACGTTCGCGGAAAGAAGCTGACGGAGGGTATGTATACGGCACCGGTTCTGGTCGAAGCCTCGCGCGGAATGGGTGTGGAAATGCCGATCGCAGAGGCCGTCGCCGCAATTCTTGCAGGCAAGATCGGCATCGACGATGCAATCGCCGGTTTGCTGTCGCGCCCGCTACGGCAAGAAGACTGAACATTTTGGTACGTTCGGCGCTGGTTAAAGATACGCGGCGATGATAGACGGCCCACGCATTTTGAGGACGGTCATGCATTTCGTTGCAATTTGTCTCGATAAGCCAAATAGCCTCGACTTGCGGCTCTCGAAGCGGGCCGCGCATCTCGAATACCTGCGCAAGCATGCAGGCACGATCAGAACCTGCGGTCCTCTGCTCGACGACGACGGGGAAACCATGATCGGCTCGATGCTGATCCTCGATGTGCCGACGCGTGAAGCCGCCGAGGCGATTCTGGCGGAAGACCCCTACAAGCATGCGAAACTGTTCGCCAAGGTAGAGTTGAGGCCCTGGCGCTGGGTGATCGGAACGCCGAACTGAGATGGCGTACTGGCTGATCAAGAGCGAGCCCGATACCTGGTCCTGGGACGAACAGGTCAAAGCCGGCGCCAAAGGCACCGCCTGGACCGGCGTTCGCAATCACGCAGCAAAACTCAATCTCATGCGCATGAAGAAGGGCGACCGCTGCTTCTTCTATCATTCGAATGAAGGCAAAGAGATTGTCGGCATCGCCGAGGTGATCAAGGAACATTTCATCGATCCGACCGACGAAACGCAGAAGTTCGTCGCGGTCGATGTGAAGGCGAAAGAGCCCTTGAAGACACCGGTGACGCTGGCAGCGGTGAAGCTCGAGCCGAAACTCAAGAACATGGCGCTGATAAAGCTCTCGCGTCTCTCCGTGCAGCCTGTTACCGACGCGGAATGGACCACGGTCTGCAAACTGGGCGGCGTGAAGCCCTAGACCTATCGGGCGCGGAGAACTTCATCCGCGAGAACACACGCCTTCGTCCGGTCCCGCACGTGCCCGAGATTTCGCTCTACGTCGCCGACGAAGCGGTGCCGCTCTGGCAGAAGACGGAAGAAGAACTCGGCGAGATGGGATTGCCGCCGCCGTTCTGGGCATTTGCCTGGGCCGGGGGTCAGGCGCTCGCGCGCTACATTCTCGATCACCCGGAAATCGTGCGCGGCAAGCGCGTGCTCGATCTCGCCTGCGGCTCCGGGCTTGTCGCCATCGCGGCGATGAAAGCAGGAGCCGCACATGCGGTTGCGAACGACATCGATCGCTTCGCAATTCCGGCTGTTGCGCTGAACGCGGCCGCGAACGGCGTGGACGTCGAAATGGAAACCACGGATCGCCTCGATCCCGCAATCGCGCTTGAACCGTTCGGCGCCGTGCTCGCAGGCGATATCTTCTACGAGCGCGACACCGCTGCTCGCGCGCTTGTGTTCCTGGAACGAATGAGAACGCAAGGCGCGACGGTGCTCGTCGGCGACCCTGGCCGCTCCTACCTGCCGAAAGACAGGATGGCCGCGCTCGCCGAATACGAGGTTCCGGTGATCCGCGATCTCGAAGACGCCGAGATCAAGCGCACGCGAGTCTGGGCGCTGGCAGACTGACGCGTATCCGGAGCCAAAGCGCGCCGTTTCGCCCGGATTCCGGTGGTTTTCGGAAGCTGCCCTGACCAAAGTCGGTAGTGCCGCGCCTTGAAGCGCGCGTTCCGCCCGGCGCATAATGCAGCCAACAAAGAGGCGGGAGAAAAGCCCGTCCGCGCAAGGGGTAAGGGAGAAGTTCTATGTCCGACAAGATTTATGCCGTTTCTCCGGAATGGAAGAAACGCGCCTGGCTGGACGAAGCCAAATACAAGGAAATGTATGCCGCCTCGATCAAGGACCCGGAGAAATTCTGGGGCGAACAGGCGAAGCGCATTCACTGGATGAAGCCCTTCACGAAAGTGAAGAACACGTCCTTCGAAGGCGACGTCTCGATCAAGTGGTTCGAGGATGGCAAGACCAACATCTGCTACAACGCCGTCGATCGTCACCTCGACAAGCGCGGCGATCAGGTTGCGATCATCTGGGAAGGCGACGAGCCGACCGACGACAAGAAGATCACCTATAAAGAGCTTCACGCGGAAGTTTGCCGCTGGGCGAACGTCCTGAAGAAGCAGGGCGCCAAGAAGGGCGACCGCATCACAATCTATCTTCCGATGATTCCGGAAGCCGCTTACGCGATGCTCGCCTGCGCACGCATCGGCGCGATTCATTCCGTCGTGTTCGGCGGCTTCTCGCCGGACAGTCTCGCGGGCCGTATCGAAGACTGCAAATCGAACATCGTGGTCACGGCGGACGAAGGCCTTCGCGGCGGCCGCAAGATTCCGCTCAAAGCCAACACCGATGCTGCCTGCGACAAGGCCGGCGGCGTTTCTTCCGTGATCGTCGTCAAGCGCACCAAAGCAGCGGTCGATATGAAGCCGGGCCGCGACGTCTATTACGACGACGTCGCCAAGAGCGTTGCCGCCGACTGTCCGTGCGAAGAGATGAACGCGGAAGATCCGCTGTTCATTCTCTACACCTCGGGCTCGACCGGTAAGCCCAAGGGCGTCTTGCACACCACGGGCGGCTATTCGGTCTTCACGTCGATGACGCATCAATATGTCTTCGACTATCACGAAGGCGATATTTACTGGTGCACCGCCGACGTCGGCTGGGTCACGGGCCACAGCTACATCGTTTACGGCCCGCTCCAGAACGGCGCGGTGACCCTGATGTTCGAAGGCGTGCCCAACTACCCGTCGAACGCGCGCTTCTGGGAAGTGATCGACAAGCACAAGGTCAACATCTTCTACACCGCGCCGACCGCGATCCGTGCGCTGATGCAGGCGGGCGACGACCCGGTGAAGAAGACCTCCCGCAAGTCGCTGCGTCTGCTCGGCTCGGTCGGCGAGCCGATCAATCCGGAAGCCTGGGAATGGTACTATCGCGTGGTCGGCGAAAACCGCTGCCCGATCGTCGACACCTGGTGGCAGACGGAAACCGGCGGCATTTTGATTACGCCGCTTCCCGGCGCGATCGGACAGAAGCCGGGTTCGGCGACGCTGCCGTTCTTCGGCGTGCAGCCGCAGCTCGTAGACGCCGACGGCAAGGTGTTAGAGGGCGCCACCTCCGGAAACCTCTGCATCACTGATAGCTGGCCGGGCCAGATGCGCACGGTCTACGGCGATCACGAGCGCTTCGTGCAGACGTACTTCTCCACCTACAAGGGCAAGTACTTCACCGGCGACGGCTGCCGCCGCGACGAAGACGGCTACTACTGGATCACCGGCCGCGTCGACGACGTCATCAACGTTTCCGGCCACCGCATGGGCACCGCGGAAGTCGAAAGCGCGCTGGTCGCGCATCCGAAAGTTTCGGAAGCCGCGGTCGTGGGCTACCCGCACAACATCAAGGGTCAGGGCATCTACGCCTACGTGACGTTGATGGCGGGCGAGAACGGCTCCGAAGAGTTGCGGAAAGAGCTGGTCAACTGGGTGCGCAAGGAGATCGGCCCGATCGCATCGCCCGATCTCATCCAGTTTGCGCCGGGGCTGCCGAAGACGCGCTCCGGCAAGATCATGCGCCGAATCTTGCGCAAGATCGCGGAGGACGAATATCAGAGCCTCGGCGACACCTCGACGCTCGCGGATCCCGCGGTCGTCGACGATCTGGTGAACAACCGCCAGAACAGGAAGAGCGCATAAGTTAACTACGGAAATGCAGGTAAGCGCGGGCGAAAGCCCGCGCTTTACTTTTGCGTTCACGATAATTGGTTAATTTCCACCGCGCGCGCGGGCCTGCGGCTACAACCGCGGCCATGCAGAAACTGAAAGTCGCGCTCGTTCTCGTCTTCCTCTTCGGTATCGTATTCGCGGCGAAAGCCCGCGAGGTCGTGCCGTTCGAGAACGCGCCTGCCGGCATCATCGTGATCGTGCACAGCGAACGCGCGTTGTACCTCACGCTCGGCAACGGCCGCGCGCTCCGCTATCCGGTCGCGGTCGCGAAGCGCGGCAAGCAGTGGTTCGGCACACGCCATATCGACGGGAAGTACGTGAACCCGGCATGGTCGCCGCCGCCGGAAGTGCGCCGCGACTTTCCGGCGATGAAAGTTGTCTACGAGGGCGGCGCCCCCGACAATCCGATGGGCGTCCGCGCGCTCACGCTGACGGGCGGAGAGTTCGCGATCCACGGCACCAACCGTCCGAACTCGGTCGGCCGCTTCGCGTCCTATGGCTGCTTCCGGATGTATAACGAAGACATCGTCGATCTTTACGAGCGCGTCGGTGTCGGCACGCCGGTGATCGTGACACGGTAATAGTAACGCGCATCCGCCACCGCTAGAAATCGCTGGCGATGCCCTTCTTTTCCCAGTCGCCGTAACGAGACGGTTCCTTCTCGCGCTTCGCGCCCTTCTCGGGCGTAAGTGCCGCGGCAGCCGCATCGATCTCCCTGCGCCGGGCTTCGGCTTCGGCGAGCGCACGTTTCGCGGCTTCGGTCTGCGGTCTCTTTTCGGTCATGGCTTTCAGGAACAACCTCCGGACGCGAGCGTCAAGCTCCCCGCAGAAACCCCGCCCTTGCGAAGGGGGTTCCGGCACCCCATTGTTTTCAGCCGGGCGAAGGCGGCGCTTTTTCGCGCCAGAAAGGGAAACCCTTCCATGAACTACATGAAAACCGCGATTCTGCTGGCCGGCATGACCGCGCTCTTCATGGGGATCGGCGCGCTGATCGGCGGCCAGCAGGGCATGCTGATCGCGCTCGTGATCGCCGCCGGCATGAACGTCTTCAGCTACTGGAATTCCGACAAGATGGTCTTGTCGATGCACGGCGCGCAGGAGGTCGACGAGCAGTCGGCACCCGAACTGGTGCGGATGGTGCGAGAGCTTTCGCAACGCGCGGACCTGCCGATGCCGAAGGTCTATCTCATGGACAACCCGCAGCCGAACGCATTTGCGACCGGCCGCAATCCGGAGAACGCGGCGGTCGCCGCGACCACCGGCCTGATGCAGATGCTGAACAAGGACGAGATCGCGGGCGTGATGGCGCACGAGCTTGCGCACATCAAGAACCGCGACACGCTGATCATGACCATCACCGCCACTTTCGCAGGCGCCATCTCCATGCTCACCAACTTCGGCATGATGTTCGGCGGCAACCGCAACAACAACGGCATCGGTATGATCGGCACCATCGCGATGATGATTCTCGCGCCGCTTGCCGCGATGATCGTGCAGATGGCGATCTCGCGCACGCGCGAGTACGCCGCCGACCGCATGGGGTCGGAAATCTCAGGCCAACCGATGGCGCTGGCCTCCGCATTGAACAAGATCTCCGGCGCGGCGCATGAAATCCCGAACATGGACGCCGAACGCAATCCGGCGACCGCGCACATGTTCATCATCAACCCGCTGTCCGGCGAGCGCATGGACAATCTGTTCTCGACCCATCCGGCGGTCGAAAACCGGATCGCGCAGCTAGAGCAGATCGCGTCCGAGATGGGCGCGGGCTACGCGCCGTCCGGTCGTGTCTCCAGCGCGACCGGGCCGAAGGCGCGGCCCCGCGGGCCCTGGGGTTAAGGCGTTTGCCGAAGCGTCAGCCAGGCAAGGTTGAAGACGAAACGCCGGGCCTCACCGCCCGGCGCTTTGCTGCGGAAGCCCTGCTCGCGATTTTGCACGGCCGCCGCGCGCTGGAAGACGTTTTCGAACATGGCGAGACTGGCAAGCAGTTTCGCGCGCTGGATGAGCGCGACCGCGCGCTCGCACGCATGATCGTCGCGACCGCGCTGCGCCGCGCCGGCAGCCTGCAAGCCGTGCTCGAGCGCTTCCTGAACGAAGGCTGGCCCGAAGACGTGCGCGTACACGCGATACTACTCTCGGCAAGCGCGCAGATTCTTTTGCTTGAAGTCGCCAATCACGCCGCCGTCGATCTCGCGGTCGATCTCGCGAATGAGTTTCGCAACAAGCGCTACGCGGGACTTGTCAATGCAGTGCTGCGCAAGGTCGTCGCCGAAGGCCGCTCGGTTCTCGACGCCCTGCCGCCGGAAGCCGATACGCCGGAATGGATGCGCGAGCGCTGGCGCAATACCTACGGCGAGGAAACGCTGCGTGAAATCTGTCTCGCGCATCGCATCGAGCCTGCGCTCGATATCACGCCGAAGCAGGATCCTTCGGCGCTCGCAAAACAACTCGAAGGCATCGTACTGCCTACCGGCAGCGTTCGCATCACCGGCAAAGGCGCAGTTACGCAAATTCCCGGCTACGGCGAAGGCGAATGGTGGGTACAGGACGCGGCCGCTGCGATCCCCGCGAAATTGCTTGGCGACATTCGCGGGCTTCGTGTCGCCGATCTTTGCGCGGCTCCGGGCGGCAAGACCCTTCAGCTCGCGAATGCAGGCGCGCTTGTCACCGCAGTCGACCGCTCGGCTTCGCGGCTCAAGCGGCTCACGCAGAATTTCGAGCGCACGAAACTGAAAGCCGAAACCGTCGTCGCCGATGCGGCGGCGTGGGAAGCCGAACCCTTCGACGCAATTCTGCTCGACGCACCCTGCTCCGCCACCGGAACCATCCGGAGGCATCCGGACATTCTGTGGCAGAAGCAGCCAGAGGATCTCGAACAGGTCACGAAGTTGCAGGCACGGCTGCTCGACAACGCGGTGAAGCTGCTCAAGCCCCGCGGCCTGCTCGTCTATTCCACCTGCTCACTCGAACCCGAGGAAGGCGAGATGCAGATCGATGCGCTCCTCGCACGAAATAAATATCTGGAGCGCGTGCCGATCGGCCCCGAGGAAGCGGGTGATTCGCGTGCCGTAACCGCCGACGGCGATCTGCGGACGCTTCCCTTTCATCTTCCGCATAGCGACCCGCGGCTTTCGGGCTGCGACGGATTCTTCGCAAGCCGCCTGCGCCGGAAATCCTGACCTCCATTCAGTGGACAGAAGGGCCGTCTCGGCTATCTTGGCCGCGGGATCTGGGGAGTTTGCGAAAAGCCGGGCGCGAACCGGCGAAGCGGAAGGCGACAACATCCGATGGCGGAGCGGCGGCGGCCTGCGCTGGGTGGTGGCGGATTGCGGGGCTGGTGGGCGCGGATCACCGCGAACCCGGCCTATCGCTGGCGTATCGGAGTGCCGATTCCGGAACGGCTCCTGATCGCGCCGCAGGACCTTCGCACCGGCGATCCGACGATTGCCACCGAAATTTATGGCGGCGTATTCGGCTTCGCCGGCAAGGCAGTATCGGCGGAGGGCCGCTCGCCGTTCGAAATCCTGCCGCCTTCGCGCGAATGGTCCGAGGAACTGCTCGGTTTCAGCTGGCTCCGGCATCTGCGCTCCGCCGGTCTCTCGCTGTCGAGCCAGAATGCCCGCGCGCTCGTCTCCGACTGGATCGCGCTGCACGGAGGCGCACATCCCGTTTCCTGGGAGCCCGCAATCACTGCGCGGCGCGCGATCGCGTGGCTCACGCATTCGCCGCTCATCCTTCAGGATTCCGATCACGGATTTTACCGTTCCTACATGCGTTCACTGTCGCGGCAGGTTCGCTTTCTGAACAAGATCTATCCCGTTGCCGAAGACGGCTATCCGCGCTTGCTGGTGACGGTTGCGCTCACCTTTGCCGGGCTCTGCATGGCCGGAGAACAACGCCTGTTGCAGCAGTCGGCGAAGCGGCTCATTCACGAATTGCGGCGGCAGATACTCCCGGACGGCGGACACATAAGCCGCAATCCCCGCACGATTATCGAAATCCTGATCGATCTCCTGCCGCTCCGGCAGGCATTCGAGGCGCGCAACATACCCGTGCCCGCGGCACTGGAGACCTCGATCGCGCGCATGATTCCGATGTTGCGGCTCCTTCGCCTCGGTGACGGCTCGATCGCGCAGTTCAACGGCATGGGCGCGACCCCCGCCGACATGCTCGCAGCCGTCCTTGCCTATGACGACATGCGAACGCAGCCGCTGTTCGACGGGCACCATTCCGGATTTCAGCGGCTCGAGAGCGGCGGCAGCGTGGTCGTGGCCGACACCGGCGCGCCGCCGCCGGAGGACTTCAGCAACGAAGCTCATGCCGGTTGTCTTTCGTTCGAGTTCTCCGTGAAGCGGCATCGCGTCGTCATCAATTGCGGAATGCCTTCGCAGAACCGCGCCGGCTGGAGCGAGGCCGCTCGTGCGACCGCCGCGCATTCGACCGTCACCTGGCATGACACCTCTTCGTGCCGCTTCCGCGAAACGCGAGACGGCACGATCCGGATTGCGCAGGGGCCGCTGGACGTGAAGACCGCACGCGCAGGACGCGACGAGGCCGCCGTCGTGCGCGCCTCCCATGACGGATATGAGCGGCAGTTCGGCATCGTCCATCAGCGCTCGTGGCTGCTGTCTCCGGATGGCGACCGGCTCGACGGCGAAGATGTGTTCTCGGCGCCATCCGGCCGCGGCCTTCCGCCGGACCTTCCCGACGATTTCGTCATCCGCTTTCACCTGCATCCCTCCGTGAAGGCGAGCCGCGTGAAAGACGGGCGCACGGTGCTTCTGATCCTGCCGGGCCGCGAAAGCTGGCTGTTCACCGCGCCGAGCATGCTGGTCGAGCTCGAGGAAAGCATCTTCCTTTCGGCAAGCGAGGGGCCACGGCGCACCAGCCAGATCGTGATTGCCGACAGCGCGCGCTCGTTCCCGCGCGTGGTGTGGACCTTCGCGCGCGCCGACGCCCCCGGACAACCGCGCCGCGAAACGGAGCCGGACCCGCTGCTTCCGATCTAGCCGAAGGTTGTGCTGGAAAAGACAGGCCCGCGCTTTTTCGAGGATAGGCCGCGTGCTATCGGCCTTTTCATGTCTGACCAGATCCGTCCCGTCCGCCGCGCGCTGCTGTCGGTTTCCGACAAGAGCGGGCTCGTCGATTTCGCAAAAGCGCTGGCGAAGCATGGCGCCGAACTCGTTTCCACCGGCGGCACCAAGCGCACGCTCGCGGATGCGGGGCTGAAGGTCGCGGACATTTCCGATCTCACCGGATTTCCGGAGATGATGGATGGCCGCGTGAAGACGCTGCACCCGAAAGTGCATGGCGGCATTCTCGCGATCCGCGAGAATGCGGAGCATGCGGCTTCGATGAAGGCGCATGCAATCCAGCCGATCGATCTCGTCGTCGTCAATCTCTACCCGTTCGAGGAAACCGTCGCGAAGGGCGCGGGCTATGACGATTGCATCGAGAACATCGACATCGGCGGGCCTGCGATGGTGCGCGCGGCCGCGAAGAACCACGGCGATGTCGCGATCGTCGTCGATCCCGCGGACTATGCCGAGCTTCTGAAAGAGATTGCCGCACACGGCGGCACCACGCTTTCGTTCCGCAAGCGTCTCGCCGCGAAGGCCTATGCGCGCACCGCGGCTTACGACTCCGCTATCTCGAACTGGTTCGCGAACGAATTGAAAGACGACGCCCCGGTGTTTCGCTCGTTCGGCGGCAGGCTTGTCGAGAAGCTCCGCTACGGCGAGAACCCGCACCAGCATGCTGCGTCTTACAAAGGCGGCGAGCCGCGCGCGGGCGTGCTTACGGCGAAGCAGTTGCAGGGTAAGGAACTTTCCTACAACAACCTCAACGACACCGACGCCGCCTACGAATGTGTCGCCGAGTTCGACGCAAAACGCACCGCCGCGGTCGTGATCGTGAAGCACGCGAACCCCTGCGGCGTGGCCGAAGGCGAGACGCTGATCGACGCCTACCAGAAGGCGCTTGCCTGCGATCCGGTTTCGGCTTTCGGCGGCATCATTGCGACCAACCGCCCGCTCGACGCCGATGCCGCGAAAGCGATGGTCGAGATTTTCACCGAGGTCATCATCGCGCCGGGCGCGAGCGAAGAGGCGATCAAGATCGTCGGCGCGAAGAAGAATCTTCGTCTGCTCCTGACCGATGCTCTGCCCGACCCGCGCGCGAAGGGTCTCACCTTCAAGTCGATCGCGGGCGGCATGCTCGTGCAGTCGCGCGACAACGCGGTCGCTGACGATCTCGATCTGAAAGTCGTTACCAAGCGCGCGCCCACCAAGCAGGAACTCGACGACCTGCGTTTCGCGTTCCGGGTCGCGAAGCACGTGAAATCGAACACGATCATTTACGCCAAGAACCGTGCGACCGTCGGCATCGGTGCCGGGCAGATGAGCCGCGTGGACTCCGCCCGCATCGCCGCGCGCAAGGCGGAAGATGCCGCGAAGACGGCGGGCATCGACACGCCGCTCACCAAAGGCTCAGTGGTGGCAAGCGACGCCTTCTTCCCGTTTGCGGACGGATTGCTGTCAGCGATCGAGGCCGGCGCGACGGCCGTCATTCAGCCGGGCGGCTCCATTCGCGACGACGAAGTGATCGAAGCCGCCGACAAGGCGGGTATCGCGATGGTCTTCACGGGTGTCCGCCACTTCCGGCACTAGCCATTTTTTGTGGCGGGCGCGACGCGCAAGAGCAGCAGCCCGCCGGCCACGAAGAACAGCACCAGCACCGAGACGCCGGCCTTCTGGTTCAGCGTGAGCGCGGTCACCGTCGCGACCAGAAACGGCCCCATGAACGAAGTCAGCTTTCCGGAGAGCGCGAACAGGCCGAAGAACTGCGCGAGTTGCTCGCGCGGCGCGAGACGGACGAGGAGCGCGCGCGAGGCGGCTTGCAACGGTCCCGCCGCGATCCCGATGAAGAGGCCGATCGCGACATAGAGTTTTTCCGGCGTGCTCGCGAACAGTCCCGCATGCGGGTCCACGGGCGCCACAGGAAAGAAGAAGAAAATCCGGTCGCGGTCGATGGAAAGGATCGCAATGACCGAAATTATCAGGATCACGAGCGAGCCCAGAATGACCGGCTTCGCGCCGAGTTTATCGTCGAGCCTGCCGCCCGCGAGCGCGCCCAGCGTGCCGGTGATCGTGAGCAGGATCCCGAAAATCCCTAGCTGGATCGCGCCCCAGCCGAAGGTGCCCGCCGCATAGATCCCGCCGAACGCGAACAGCGCGACCAGACCGTCGGCATAGACCATGTTCGCGAGCAGGAACGTGCCGATGTTTTTGTGCTTCCTCGCTTCGCGGACGGTGTCGAGCGTCGTTCTGAAGCCCTGCCGGATCGCGGGGCCTAGTTTCATCGCTCGCGCCTTGTCCGGCACGAACAGGAACATCGGGATCACGAACACGATGAACCACATCGCGGTGAGCGGGCCGATGAAGCGATCGCCCTCGCGCGCCGCGGCGTCCAACCCGAAGGCCGGCGGCGCCCCGATCAGCGTCAATCCCGTTTTCGGATTGGTCGATAGAAACAGAAGCGCGAAGGCAAGCGACACGAGCCCTCCGAGATAGCCGATCGCCCAGCCGAGCCCCGAAAGCCAGCCGATTTTGTTCGGCGGCACCAGCGACGGCATCATCGCGTTGTTGAACACGGTCGCGAATTCCATGCCGATGGTCAGCACCGCAAAGCAGACCAGCACCAATAATATCGTGCTCTGGTCGCCGGGCTTGCCAAACCAGAGTCCGATCGAGCCGAACACGAGCAGCACGCCGAACGCAGCGATCCACGGCTTGCGCGGGCCCGTCGCATCCGCGATCGCACCGATGAACGGCGAGGTCAGCGCGATCGCGATTCCCGCTGCCGCCGCAGCGAACCCCCACAGCGCCTGCCCTTCCGCCGGACTGTTTGCGACGGCGGAGGCGAAATAGGGGGCGTAAATGAATGTCGTGACGAGGGTCGCAACCGGCTGACACGCCCAGTCGAACAGAACCCAGCCGAAGATCGCCCGGCGCGGTGCTTGCTGCATGAAAATCCTAGGATGCCAATTCGCTGATCAAATTCGCGGCCACTGCAAGTTTCGAGAGGGTAAGCCCCGACTCCGCAATTTCCTGCACGCCGCGCCGTGCGCGGTCAACATTGCCGCCGTGCGCCGCAACCCAGGCCTCGATGGCGGCCGTGCCGCATTTGCCGGTCGCGAGCGCCGCCGCCACGATCCGGCGCTGGCTCGCCGAAATACGCGCGAGCGCAAGATCGAACGCCAGCCGGTCGAAGTGATCGGTAAGCTTGATGCCCCCGCCCGCCGCAAGCACATCGTCGATACGGAAATAGTCCTGTGCCGCGAAGTAAGTCTCGGCGACCGCAAGCGTCGGCTGGCCGCTTTGGCCCGCGATCAGAACGATGTCGCTTGCCGTAATCAGGTCCGGAAGCAGCGCGATCTTCGCTGCGAGCGCTTGCGGCACCTGCTTTTCCGCGATTGCCGCGGCACGAGCCTGTAGACGCTGCATTCTCTCCGCAGGCAGAAGCCGCCCGATATTCCGTTCGACCGCATCGATCCCGTCGCGGTAATGCGCGACGACCTGCGCCAATCCCGGCGAGAGGTCCGCGTTACGGACGAACCACACCACGCGATCGAGCAGCAGGCTCTTCACTGCGTCGTAGAGTGCGAGTTGCACGGCACCTGGAACCCTGTTGTCGAGCGCATCGATCGCGCGATTGAGCTCAATCATCCGGTAACTGTCGCGAACGGCGGCATAGGCTTTCGCGATCATCGCAACTGAAGCGCTGGTTTCCTCGGAAACGCGCACGACGAAGGCCGGCCCGCCGCGATTGATCATCGAGTTCCCGAGCCGGGTCGCGACGATCTCGCGGCGCAGGCGATGCGCCTCCACGGCTTCCGGGAAGCGCTCCGGCACCGCGTCGGGAAAATAGCGCAGCAGTTCTTCGCGGAAATAGTCGTCGTCCGGAACATCCGACGCGATCAGGTCGTCGAACAGCGTGAGCTTCGCATAGGCGAGCGTGACTGCGAGTTCGGGCCGCGTCAGCCCCTGCCCCTTTGATTGGCGTTCGACGATCGTCATGTCGGACGGAAGATACTCGACGCCGCGGTCCAGGAGCCCGCGCCGCTCCAGATTGCGCATGAGCTGCATCTCGAAGCCCGCGTCGTTCGCTCCCTCGCGTTCGACGAGCGAGATCGCAAGGGTCTGGAGATAGTTGTTGCGAAGTACGAGGGCCGCGACATCGGGCGTCATTTCGGCAAGCAGCGCGTTTCTGTCTTCGAGCGAGAGTCTTCCTGCGCGCACCGGCATCGAGAGTGCGATCTTGAGATTAACTTCCACGTCGGAAGAATTCACACCCGCGGAATTGTCAATGGCGTCGGTATTGAGCCGCACGCCGCGTTGCGCGGCTTCGATCCGGCCGCGCTGTGTCATGCCGAGATTCGCACCCTCGCCCACGACTTTCGCGGCGATCTCGCTTCCCGTAATACGAATCGCGTCGTTCGCGCGGTCGCCGGCCATGGCGTCCGTTTCAGCCGAGGAGCGCACGTAAGTTCCGATCCCGCCGAACCACAGCAGATCGACCGGACTTTTCAGGATCGCGTTCATCACTTCGTTGGGTGTAGCTTCGCTTTTCGAAAGCGAAAGCAATTCCTGAATTTCGGGCGATAGCGGAATGCTTTTCGCGCTGCGCGGAAAAACCCCGCCGCCTTTCGAGGTTTTCGATTTGTCGTAATCCTGCCAGCTCGAACGCGGGAGTTCGAACATGCGCTTGCGCTCGGTAAAACTCGTTTCCGGATCGGGAGACGGATCGATGAAGATGTCGCGATGATCGAACGCCGCGACGAGCCTGATCGTGCGCTCGAGCAGCATGCCGTTGCCGAACACGTCGCCCGACATGTCGCCGACGCCCGCGACCGTGAACGGCGTCTTCGAAATATCGGCGTCCATCTCGCGGAAATGACGCTTCACCGCCTCCCACGCGCCGCGCGCGGTGATGCCCATCTTCTTGTGATCGTAACCCGCAGAGCCGCCGCTCGCGAAAGCGTCGCCGAGCCAGAAGCCGTGCTCGACCGCGAGCGCATTCGCGGTATCGGAAAAAGTCGCGGTGCCTTTGTCGGCGGCAACGACGAGATAAGGATCGTCCGCGTCGTGCCGCACCGTATTCTCGGGCGGAACGACGTCGCCTTCCGCCGAAAGATTGTCGGTGATCTCGAGTAACGAGCGGATGAAGACCTTGTAGCAATCGGTTCCCTCCGCCATCACGATTTCGCGCGAGGCGCCGGAAGGCATCAGCTTCGGCACGAAACCGCCTTTCGCGCCTACCGGCACGATCACGGCGTTCTTCACCTGCTGCGCCTTGACGAGGCCCAGCACTTCGGTGCGGAAATCCTGCGGCCGGTCGGACCAGCGAATGCCGCCGCGCGCAACTTTGCCGAACCTGAGATGCACGCCTTCGACGCGCGGCGAGTAGACGAAGATCTCGAACAGCGGCCGCGGCAGCGGCAGTTCGTCGATCTTGCGGCTTTCGAATTTGATCGAGATCGTCGGGCGCGGGCCCCCGTCTTTCGCGATCTGATAGAAGTTGGTGCGCACCGCGGCGGCGATCAGATTGTCGAGCCGCCTTAGGATCCGGTCTTCATCGAGGCTCTGCACCGAGGCGAGCGCGGCCTCGATCCGCGCACGAATTTCCTTCTCTTTCGCATCGCGCGCCGGCCCGCTTTCGCGCGGATCGAAGCGCGCATGAAAAAGCGCCACGAGATCGCGCGAGATTTGCGCGTGCTTGTTCGCGGTCGTCCATAAATAGTCCTGGCTGTAGGGGATCGCCGCCTGCCGCAGATAGCGCGCGAGCGTGCGCACGAGCGTCACATCGCGCCACGGCAGGCCCGCGTTCAGCACGAGCGCGTTGAAACCGTCGTTCTCGGCGCGGCCCTGCAAGACCGCCATCATCGCGGCCTCGAGCCGCGCGTCGAGAACCTCCGCCTCGATCGCGCGTCCGTCGGCGCGGACGAGCGTCATGTCGTGCAGCCAGACCGTGCCGCCGGCAATCGCACCGCGCTCGATGACATAGGTGCGCTCGTCGATGACGGAAAAGCCCATGTTCTCCAGAAGCGGCACGCGCTCGGACAACGGCAAAGGCCGCTCGCAATTCCAGACCTTCAGATTGATCGAACTGTTGCCGGCATCTTTCGCGCGATAGAAGTTGATCGCGAGCGGCTTTTCCTTCGAGAGATTCTCGATAACGCGGATATCGGCGACCGCAGTCTTCGCGGAGAACGCCTCGCGGTAGGCTGCGGAAAGTGCGCCGCTATAGTTCTCCAGGATCGCGCGCGCGCGCATAGGATCGAACGCCGCCGGAAGTTCCTGCGCAAATTCGTCCTGCCAGCTTCGCACGATCGCGCTGACGCCGGCTTCGAGTTCCGAGCGCGGCGGGTTGGGCGTCTCGCCCGAATCCCGCCCGATGATGAAATGCACGCGCGTAAGCGGGCCGTCGGGAAAATAGGGATAGAACGCCGACAGCCGTCCTTGGTAAACCTGTGCGAGGTAAGCGCCTATCCTAGCGCGGATCGCGCTGTCGTAGCGCTCGCGCGGAACGAATACGATTACGGATACGAAGCGGTTGAAGCGGTCGGGCCGCGACAACACGCGGACGCGCGGACGTTCTTCGAGTTGCAGTATGGATTGCGAAAACTGCAACAGCGTCTCGCGGCTCACCTGAAACAGGTCGTCGCGCGGATAGGTTTCGAGCACGTTCGCGAGTGCCTTGCCGGAATGGCTCTCCGGCGCGAAGCCGGCGTGATCGAGCACGAAGGCCGCCTTGCGCCTGAGATAGGGAATCTTGAACACCGACTCGCGGTAGACCGGCGACGTGAACAATCCGACGATCCGCCGTTCGCCGGTGAGTTTGCCGTTTTTGTCGAAGCGCTTGATCCCGATGTAGTCCATGTGCGCACGCCGGTGCACGCGCGAGCGCAGGTTCGCCTTGGTGACGATCAGAGGCAGCGGCAGATTCATGAACTCGCGCAACTCGGCGCTGGCCGCGACCGGTTCGCCGGCGCGGCTCAACACGCGGATGTCGCGGCTGCGGAGAATGCCGAGGCCGGTCTCATATTGCGGCTCCAGCGTGAAGTTTTCCCCGCTGCCCATCGCAATGTTGTCCCGGCAGCCAAGCATCGTGAACTGGCCGTCGCGCAGCCACTTCATAAAGGCGATGGCTTCTTCGAGTTCCTCTTCCGCAAGCGGGTGAGATTTCTTCTGCAACCCGTCGATGACTTCATCGGCATATTCCAGCATCGCCGGCCAGTCGGCGACACAGACGCGCACATCTTCGAGCGTTTCGCGTAATGCATCGGCGATCTTGGCGTGACGCGTATCGTCGATGCGCTCGACATGAATGTGAATGAAGCTTTCGCGGCGCTTCTTCTTCCCGTCTTTTGCAAGCCCGCGCCATTCCTCGAGCGCGCCATTATCGTTGCGCTCGATGGAGAAGATCGGATGGACGGCAAGGCGGATCGAAAGACCTTGCGCACCGAGTTCGCCCGCGACCGAGTCGAGCAGGAACGGCATGTCGTCGTTCTCGATCTCGATCACCGTGATCGCGCCGAGGCCGCGGCCGCTTCCCGCAGGCGCAGGATTGTAAATCTGGATGTCGGCCTTTCCCGGCGGACGCATCGCGAGATGCGCGAAGCTTTGCTTCGCGAGCGCGGCGATCTCTTCTGCGCTGTAGAGCGAGAGATCCTCGGGCGAAGCCGCGCCGAACAGCGCTGCGACGAAATCCTGCGGCAGCTTCGCAGCGGCTGCGATCTTTGCCGCCTCCCCGATCGCCGCTTCCGCGGCCGGATTGTCGCTCCCCGCAATCTTTTCAGCGATGTTCATAAAGACCGCCCTCCCTGCTTCCCCCGCAGGACCGGCCGGTCTTTTTCTGCGATTCGCAGCGCCGGTTTCATTCAGTCTCCGCTTCCGTCCATCCGCTGTCGAGGCCGATGTTTCGGCCACGGCCTCCGGCTGTTAGGCTTTGCCTACACGCCAAAAAGGACACGACCATGAAGGCCGCAAGCAATCCCTCGCCCGCCGCGCGTCATGAAAAGGTGATGGCGCTTGACCTATCTCCCGCCGAACTCGACGAGGCGATGAAAGCGTACTTCGCGAAGTGCCAGGAGAAGCTCGGCTTCATTCCGAACGTGCTCAGGGCCTATTCGTTCGATCTTGCGAAGCTGAAAGCTTTTATCGCGATGTCGGACGACCTGATGCTCGGGAAATCCGGCCTCTCGAAGATCGAGCGCGAGATGATTGCAGTCGTGGTTTCCTGTGCCAACCATTGCCATTACTGCCTGGTCGCGCACGGCGCTGTGCTCCGCAAGCTCACGGATAATCCGATGCTCGCAGAGACGATCGTCGCGAACTATCGCGCCGCGGCGCTCGACGCACGCACGCGTGCGATGCTCGATTTTTCCTGGAAGCTTACCGAGACGCCGTGGGAAGTCGGCGAGGAAGACCGCGCGAACCTTCGCAAAGCTGGATTCTCGGATCGCGATATCTGGGACATCTCCGCGGTGGCTAGCTTCTTCAACATGTCGAACCGCATGGCGACGGCTTCCGGCAACGAACCGAACGCGGAATACTATTCGATGGCGCGCTAGCTACAGAAGGACGAGCTTGTTCGGCAGTTCGTCCTTGTTCACCGCACCGGGCGGGAAATGTTCGGCAAGCACCTTGCCGCAAATGCCGATCGCCTCGATGAAGCCGTTGCCGAGTTCGTCGCGCTTGATTGCGTCAAGCAGAGCTTTCACGGCTTCGTCCCATACCTCGTCCGTCACCTTCTCGCTGATCCCGGTATCGGCGACCACTTCGACGTAGCGCTCCGCAAGCGACACGAAGATCAGGACCCCGGTGCGGCTCTGCGTCTGGTGCAGCCCGTGGGCCGCGAACTGATTCTGCGCTTCCGCATGCGCGCGGTCGTGCTTCACGCGCTTCGGCACGATGCCGAAGCGAAACGCGCGGTGATTGAAGACGAGCGCAAGCACGAGCGCCGCTCCGAGCTGCGCGGAGTAGATCGCAATCGCGCTCGTGAAGGTGAGATAAATCAGCGGCAGCGGCACCAGAAGCGCAAGCAGGAATGCGATGACCAGCGGATAGGCGCGGTAGCTGCCCGATGCGCGGGCAAGAACGCAGAAGACTTCGCCCGAAGTCGCAGTTTCTGTGCGCCGGATCGCCTCCGCGATTCTTTCCATGTCCCCTTGATCGAAGTGCAGACGCATCACCAGTTCCCCGAACTCCCGCCACCGCCATACGAGCCACCGCCGCCCTTGCCGCTGCCTGACGATCCGCTATCGCGTTTCGAAGTTGTACTGACATTCGACACGACGCGCGCAAGCCAGAACATAACGCTCCGAAGTTTTCCTTTTGCGGGCACAAGTCCGGCCACAATCAGAATCTGGCAAAGGAAGGAAACAACGATCAGAGCGGCGAGGAGCAGAAAGAAAGATATCCCGATCGAGGTCCAGATCGAGATTTGCTCGACCGGCGGTTCGTTCGTCTGCGCTGCAAGCGGGCTGATCGCGAAAACAAAAGCGGCTGTTGCAGATATGCGCATCACCAGCTCCCCGACGAACCGCCGCCGCCGAACGAACCGCCGCCGCCCGAATATCCGCCCGATGACGACGAAGACCAGGACGACGAGGAAGAAGACGAACTCCATGACGAGGAACCCGAGCTGGATCCGCTGTTCGCCCATTCCCAGAAGGTCTGCTGCTTCTTGCCCTTCTTCTTCGGATCGTTACTCACGCTGCGCGAGATCGAGCGCACCGTCAGCCACGTAATCAGGATCGCGAGAAAGATCGGGCCGAAGGTGAAGAGAATAACCAGAAGCCCGATCGCCCAGTCCGGGATCTGCTGCAACTGCTGCGGCGGGCGCTTCCACTCCTCGCCGCCGCCGGAAAGCACCTTGATGATCTCGTCCGCGCCCGCGACGATCCCGCCGGCGTAATCGTTCGCGCGGAATTTCGGAATGATGACGCGCTGGATGATGAGCGACGACACGGCATCGGGCATGATCCCTTCCGCGCCGTAGCCGACCTCGATTCGCACCTTGCGCTCGTTCGGCGCGACGATCAGCAACACGCCGTTGTTCGTCGTCTTCTGTCCGATGCCCCAGTGCCGGCCGAGCTGATAGCCGTATTCCTCGATGGTGCGGCCAGACAGCGAAGTAAGCGTGACGACGACGAACTGCGCGGTGGTCTTGCTCTCAAGTTCCTCGAGTTTGCCGGTAAGCTCCGCGCGCTGCGCCTCGCTCAGAAGAGCGGCGCGATCGACGACGCGGCCCGTCAGTTCCGGAAACTGGAGCGGCTCCGAAGTCTGGGCGAAGGCAGCAAGCGGCGCGAGAAGAAGCGCCAGCGCGGCAAGCGTCCGCGCCCAGCGTTTCCCCGCCACGGCGAAGCGCATGGAGATTTACTTCGTGAACTTCACGTTCGGCACGCGCATCTGCTCTTCGGGAATCGTGAAGGTCGCCAGCGGCTTGGCGTCGCGATAGAGCGTGGAGGCCCACAGAATGCCGGGGAAGGTGCGAAGCTCGGTGTTATAGATGCGCACGACTTCGATGTAGTCGCGGCGTGCGACCGCGATCCGGTTTTCGGTGCCTTCGAGCTGCGCCTGCAAGGTGAGGAAGTTCTGGCTCGACTTCAGGTCGGGATAGGCTTCGGCAACCGCGAGCAGACGCCCGATCGCGCCGGAAAGCTGCTGCTGCGCGTCCTGAAAGCGCTTCAGCGCTTCGGGGTCGGTGATCTGGCTCGCATCGATCCTGATCTGCGTCGCCTTCGCGCGCGCTTCGACCACCGCCGTCAGCACATCCTTTTCCTGCTGCGCGAAGCCTTTCACGGTCTCGACGAGATTCGGGATGAGGTCCGAGCGGCGCTGATACTGGTTCTGCACTTCGCCCCATCTCGCTTTGGCTTGCTCATCGTAAGTCGGGATTGCGTTGACCCCGCAGCCGGCGGTGAAGAGCACGAGCAGCGCAACAAGCCCGAGCGAGCGAATGCGTGCGGCGTTTGCAAAAAAGAAATTTGCGGTATTGGCGGCCATTATTCTGCTCCCGTTTCGAAGAGACGCTTGAGGTAAGACCCCGCCGGAACTCGCGTCAAGCGGGGACAAGCTGCTAATAAGGTCTCGTCATGAACGCGATTGCTTCCCTCGCTTCCAGCCGCCTCTCGACCGTCGTCGCGCTCTTCTTCGCGCTCGGCACGCAGGCGATCCCGCAACCCGCAAGCGACCCCGCCACCGACATCGTACTCCTTGCAAAGACGGCAAAGCCCGTCGTCGCAAAACACGGCATGGTGACCACACAGGACGCCATCGCAACAAAGATCGGTGTGGAGGTACTCGAGAAGGGCGGCAACGCCGTCGACGCCGCGGTGGCGGTCGGCTTCGCGCTTGCCGTAACCCATCCCCGCGCGGGCAACCTCGGCGGCGGCGGCTTCTTCGTCATCTGGCTTGCGGAGAAAAAACAGGCCGTCGCGCTCGACTTCCGCGAGATGGCACCGGCCGCGATCAACGAAAAAAGCTTTCTCGACGAGAACGGCAAGCCGGACATTGCGAAGACGCTTCGCACCGGACTCGGCGTGGGCGTTCCCGGCAGCGTTTCCGGACTTGCCACCGCGCTCGAGAAATTCGGCTCCGGCAAGTTCACGCTTGCCGATCTGATCGCGCCGGCGCTCAGGCTCGCGCGCGACGGCGTCCCGATCGAAAGCGATCTCAAGAGTTCGCTCGCATTCTTTCAGAATACGCTCCTGCGCTGGCCGTCCTCGGCAAAAGTTTTTGCGCGCGACGGCAAGATTTTGCAGGATGGCGTGCTCATACAGCGCGACCTCGCGAATACGCTCGAAGCCATCGCGAAGAACGGACCTGCCGCCTTCTACAAGGGAGAGATCGCGGAGAAGATCGCGCTTGCCGTCCGCGAAGCCGGGGGCGTCATGACCGCGGACGACCTCGCGCGATACAAGACCGAAGTGCTCGAGGTCGTGCGCGGCAGCTATCGCGGCTACGACGTGCTCTCGATGCCGCCGCCCTCATCGGGCGGCGCGCTTCTGATTCAGATTCTGAACATTCTCGAAGGCTATGAACTCAAAGACGGGCCGAACGCGCCGCATACGCTGCATCTGATGGTCGAGGCGATGAAGCGCGCCTATGCCGACCGCGCCGAGTTCTTCGGCGACCCTGCCTTCGTCAAGGTTCCGCTATCACACCTGATCTCGAAAGATTACGCCGCGCGCATCCGCAAAAGCATCGACGAAACCAGGGCGATTCCTTCCGCTTTCATCAAGGCAGGTGTGACGCCGAAGAGGGAAGGCGAGAACACCACGCATTATTCGATCGTCGACCGGAGCGGCAATGCGGTCGCGGCCACCGTCACGCTCAACCTGAATTTCGGTCTCGGTCTGGTCGCCGACGGCACCGGTGTTTTGCTCAACAACGAACTCGACGACTTCGCGCTCGCGCCGGGCGTGCCGAATGCCTACGGCCTCGTGGGAGGCGCCGCCAATGCGCCGGGTCCGAACAAGAAGCCGCTGTCCTCGATGTCGCCGACGATCCTCTTGAAAGACGGCAAGGTCTTTCTCGTCACGGGCTCGCCGGGAGGCTCGACCATCATCACGACCGTCTTGCGCGTGATCTCCGGCGTGATCGACCACAGGCTCGACATCGCGCAGGCGGTGCTCCTCCCGCGCATCCATCATCAATGGATGCCGGACGAAGTGCGGCCCGAACGCGCGATCGAGCGCGTGATGCCGCCCGCGCAATGGATCGCTTTCGAGACCTACGGACACAAGGTGAGATTTTTCCCGTTCAACCTTGGCGCGGCAAATTCGATTCTGGTGACGCCGGAAGGCATCACCGGGGTTTCCGATCCGCGTTATCTGGGAACGCTCGCGGCAGGACACTGAAGCACGGCACTGAAGCAGGACACTGAACATGCGGCAGGCAACGCACACCCTCGCCATGCAGACCAAGGGCCGCGGGCTCTATGAGTTCACGCACGAAGTATTGCGCTGGCTGGCAACGGAAAAATTCTCAGCCGGGCTGCTCACGGTCTATTGCCGCCATACGTCGGCATCGCTTCTGATTCAGGAAAACGCCGATCCCGACGTGCAGACGGATTTGCAGAATTACTTCGAAGAGATCGCGCCGGAGTCGGATCGCTACATTCATTCCGCCGAAGGCCCGGACGATATGCCCGCGCACCTGCGCGCGGCACTCACGCAGACGAGCCTCTCGATTCCGATCGTCGATGGCCGCCCTGTGCTCGGCACATGGCAGGGCATTTATCTGTTCGAGCACCGCACGCGCCCGCACGACCGCGAGATCGTGCTGCACGTGATGGGCGATTGATTCTTCGAGAAAAACTGGAGCGGGCGAAGGGATTCGAACCCTCGACCCCGACCTTGGCAAGGTCGTGCTCTACCCCTGAGCTACACCCGCGTCCGTGTGGCGTCCCCTAGGGGCCGCCGGGTAGAGCGGGGTTCTAGGCAAAAGCCTTCGCGCACGCAACACCTTCGATAGGGCAAGCCTTAACGCGGCTTTTGGCGCCTCCGGAGCGCTCCCGGATTTGCTTTCGGGGGCTTTGGACCCCATTTATGGTCTGGAACCAAGCCCAATCGGGACTTTCGGAGCAGGAATGATGGAGTTGAATCCGGGAAACGGCGCCGCACCGGCCAATGCGGGCGACGTGATTTCCGACACCACGACACAGACCTTCATGAAGGATGTGATCGAGGAATCGAAGAAGCGTCCGGTGCTCGTCGATTTCTGGGCGGAGTGGTGCGGCCCCTGCAAGGCGCTGACGCCCGTTCTGGAAAAGGCGGTGCGCGCGGCCGGCGGCGCGGTGAAGCTCGTGAAAATGAACATCGACCAGCATCCGCAGATCGCAGGCCAGCTCGGCATCCAGTCGATCCCTGCCGTGTTCGCGTTCGACAAGGGCCAGCCGGTCGATGGCTTCGTCGGCGCACTGCCTGAGGGCCAGGTCACGGCCTTCATCGAGCGGATCACCGGCAAGGCCAATCCGGCAACCGAACTGCTCAACGAAGCCGAAGCGAAACTTGCCGCGAACGAATTCGACGAAGCGACTTCGCTCTTTGCCGAAGTGCTGACCGAAGATCCCGCGAACGCCCGCGCGCTCGCGGGGCTCGTGCGCTGCCACCTCGCGGCCGGCGATCTCGAACAGGCGAAGGAAACCTTCGCGATGATTCCGGCGGATGCCTCGAAGGACAAAACCGCGGCGCCTGCGATTACGGCCGCCAAGGCCGCGCTCGATCTCGCCGAGCAGGCCGGCAAGGTGAGCGGCGAAGCCGGCGATCTCGAAGCGAAGGTGAATGCCGATCCGAACGACTATCAGTCGCGGCTCGATCTCGCGATCTCGCTCAGTGCAAAAGGCGACAAGGCGAGCGCCGCCGAACATCTGCTTGCGATCATCAAAAAAGATCGCAAATGGAACGACGAAGCGGCGCGCAAGCAGCTGCTGCAATTCTTCGAGGCCTGGGGCCCGATGGACGAAGCAACCGTCGACGCGCGCAAGAAACTTTCGATCATCCTCTTCTCGTAAATCCGGAGGCCAGCGAAGCAGCCAATGGCGATCAACGCGCCCTATCGAACGCCGAAGGATGTTCCAGCCGTCATCCCGGTTTTCCCGCTGCCGCGCGCGCTCTTGCTTCCGCGCACCGAGCTGCCGCTCAACATTTTCGAGCCGCGCTATCTGCAGATGATCGAAGACGTGATCGGCGGCAATCGCGTGATCGGCATGATCCAGCCCAACGAGCCGGAAGAGAACGCGAGCAAGGTCCCGCCGCTGTACGCGGTAGGTTGCGCGGGACGGCTTACCAATTTCGCAGAGTCCGGCGACGGCCGTTATCAGGTCGTGCTCACCGGAATCGCGCGCTTCCGCATCGTCGAAGAAATGAACGTATCGACGCCCTACCGGCAGTGCAAAGTGGATTATGCACCCTTCGCCGAAGATCTCGTGCAGGGCGTCGGCGAAGACGAGGTCGATCGCGATGCGCTTCTGAAGACGCTTGCAAACTATCTTGCCGCCAATTCTATCGAGGCGGATTGGTCCGGCATCACGCAGGCGCCCACCGAAGCGCTTGTGAACGGGCTTTCCCTGATGTCGCCGTTCGGTGTACGGGAAAAGCAGGCGCTGCTTGAAGCGCCCGACCTCAGAAGCCGCGCGGAGCTTCTTGTCGCAGCGACGGAAATATCGCTGGCGGCGGGCGAGCGCGACGAGAACGGAACTTTACAGTAGGCTTGGCGTTACAGCCGCCACCCTCCCAGCACGGAGAAATCGATGAACACCGGACGGCACACCGTCGACCCCAAGCTTCTGGAAATTCTGGTCTGCCCCGTGACCAAGGGGCCGCTCGAATACGACGCGGAGAAACAGGTTCTGGTCTCGCGTGCCGCCAAGCTCGTCTATCCGATCCGCGACGGCATCCCGATCATGCTGCCCGAAGAAGCACGCCCGCTCGCAGACTAAATATACTCTCCACGCAGAAGTTTAGGCACATTGCCCGTGAGGCCCGCCGCCTCGCGGGCAAAGAATTTTTTCAAGGCCGGCGCGCGATCGACGATGCCAAGGCCCAGATCGCGAAGATATTTGAGCGCCGTCGAATCGTTTGAAAATAGCCGGTTGATGCCATCGGTGACGATTCCCATCGTCATGGTGTCCGCGCGCCGCCAGCGCTGGTAGCGCGCCAATACTTCCGGCGCGCCGGGATCGAGACCCAGCCGGGCATGGTCCGCGATGCACTCTGCAAGTGCTGCGACATCGCGCAGTCCCATGTTCAGCCCCTGCCCCGCCAGCGGATGGATGACGTGCGCGGCGTCGCCGACGAGCGCGAGCCGCTCGGCGATAAACGAGCGCGCAATCGAAAGCCTCAGCGGATAGGCCCGCGCAGGCGACAGCAATTCGAGTTCGCCGAGCCGCAAGCCGAAACGCAATTCCAGCTCCGAAAGAAACGCGGAAGGCGAAAGCGCGGTGATGCGCGCGGCTTCCGCCGTGCGTTCGGTCCAGACGATCGACGAGCGGTTCCCCGTAAGCGGCAGAAACGCGAACGAGCCGCCGGGCAGAAAATGCTGCACGGCCTTGCCGTCATGCGCGCGGGCGTGCCCAATGGTCGCGACGATGCCGGACTGATCGTAATCGTGCGAGATCGTCCGGATCTTCGCGAGCGTTCGCAGCTTCGATTGCGCGCCGTCGGCTGCGGCGAGCAACCTTGTGCGGTGCTCTTTTCCGTCCGCGTCGAGGCGAACGAAGTTTTCATCTGCTGCGTAACTGCCGATACTTGCCGAAATCAGCCCGACTTCCGCTTCTTCGGCGGCCTCGCGCAGGGCCGCGATCAGCGCGCGGTTTTCCACCATGTGCCCGAGCGGTTCGCCGTCCTCGTCTTCGGAAAACTCGAGGAAAGTCTGCCGCACGGCATCGTGCAGTTTGGAGTCCGTGATCTCCATAGCCACGATCGGCTGCGCGTCCGCGATCCGCTCCCACACGCCGATGGCTTCGAACAGCCGCCGCGCGCCGCCTGCGATCGCGACCACGCGCTCGTCCTTTGCCGGCTCGCGCGAAAGCGCCGGGTCGAAAACGGTGACGGAAAATCCTCTGCCCAGGCTCTGCTTGAGCGCAATCGCAAGCGCCGGTCCCGCGATTCCGGCTCCCGCGATTGCGACGTCCAGTGCTTTGCGCTGCGTTTGCTTGTCCATGGCGGCAGGATATGTAGGTTACGCCTTTCCCGGCAACCAGCCAGACCAACAAAGGGTTTCCGATGGCCAAAGCGGTCGAAACGCTGCTCGACATCCTCGATCTCGAAACGCTCGAAGTGAATCTGTTTCGCGGGCACTCGCCCAAAGACAGTTTCATCCGCGTGTTCGGGGGGCAGGTGATCGGGCAAGCGCTGGTCGCTGCCTATCGCACCGTCCCGGAGCGGGCGTGCCATTCGCTGCACGCCTACTTTCTTCTCGGCGGCGATCCGAAGGTGCCGATCATTTACGAAGTCGACCGCATCCGCGACGGCGGCAGCTTCACCACGCGCTGGGTGAAGGCGATCCAGCACGGCGAAGCGATCTTCTCCATGGGCGTTTCGTTTCAGAAAGAAGAAGACGGCCACGAGCATCAGGCGCAGATGCCCAAAGTGCCAATGCCCGAAGAACTCATGAGCGAGAAAGACATCCGCGAAAAAGTGATGCCCATGCTGCCCGAAGCCGTGCGTAAATATTACGAACGCGAACGGCCGATCGAGCTGAGGCCGGTCGAATACATGCGCTACCTCTCGAAGGATTATCGCGAGCCGAAATTCAATGTCTGGATGAAGTGCTCGGCACCCTTGCCCGACGATCCGGTGATTCACCGCTGCGTGCTGGCCTATGCGTCCGACATGGGGCTACTCGATGCCGCGCTAATTCCGCATGGCCGCTCGGTGTTTTCCCGCTCGATCCAGGCAGCGTCGCTCGACCACGCGCTCTGGTTTCACCGGCCGTTCCGCGCCGACGACTGGATTCTCTATTCACAGGATTCGCCGAATGCGAACGGCGCCCGTGGCTTCTCGCGCGGCCAGTTTTTCACGAGGGACGGCACTTTGGTCGCTTCCGTCGCCCAGGAAGGGCTAATTCGGAAGAAAGACCCGAGCTTCGAGAAGAAAAAGCCCTAAAAGCCGGCGAAAAACCCGAAAAAGCAGTGACTGACGCCGCCGCCGAAAAAGCGGCGCGCTTGCCGCCCGCCCGCTTAAAATTCCGGCTGAACGCCGATAATCTGTGCAGACCATGCCGCCCTTCTTTTGGGCGGGCCGCACTGCCGGGCGGTCATTCTTCAAAAACAAACCGTCAGCAGGGGAGGCGCATATGAAGCTCGTTATTGCTGTCATCAAGCCGTTCAAACTCGAGGAAGTCCGCGATGCACTCGCCGCCGTCGGCGTGCAGGGCATCACGGTATCCGAGGTGAAGGGCTACGGCCGCCAGAAGGGCCACACCGAAATTTACCGCGGCGCCGAATACGCGATCCATTTTCTCCCGAAGGTACGCCTCGAGATCGCGGTGAGTACGGAGAACGCCGACCGCGCCGTCGATGCGATCGTGAAAGCGGCGAAGACCGGACAGATCGGCGACGGAAAAATCTTCGTGACATCGATCGAGCGCGCGATCCGCATCCGTACCGGCGAAACCGACAACAACGCGCTCTAACGCACGATCCCGAAAAGTGGAGACCGGTTTTCGAATCGGATCATGCGCAAAAAGTCAGCGCGACAAAAATTCTAGGGGGGCTTTGATGAAACGCTTTTGGACTCTTTTTGCAGCCGCTTGCGCGACCGGCGCGGCGTCGCCGGCGTTCGCGCAGGCGAGCACGATCAACGCAGCCGACACCGCGTGGGTGATCGCAGCGACCGCGCTCGTGCTGATGATGACGATACCGGGTCTCGCGCTGCTTTACGCGGGGCTGGTCCGCAAGAAGAACCTGCTCTCCACCATGGCGCAGTGCTTCGCGGGCGTGATGTTCATATCGCTGCTGTGGTTCGTGGCCGGCTACTCGCTGACCTTCTCCGGCGACGGCCCGTATATCGGCAACCTCGACAAGCTTTTCATGACGGGAATGACCCTCGACTCGGTGAACCCGCTTGCGACGAACCTTCCGGAATCGCTGTTCGCGACCTATCAGATGACCTTCGCGGTGATTACCTGCGCGCTGATCGCGGGCTCGGTCGCCGACCGCATGCGCTTCTCGGCCTTCATCCTGTTCATGATCGGCTGGTTCTTTCTGGTTTACGTTCCGAGCGCGCACTGGGTCTGGGGCGGCGGCTTCCTGCAAGCGATGGGCGTAATGGATTTCGCGGGCGGTATCGTCGTGCATCTGAATGCAGGCGTTGCCGGTCTCGTTGCGGCCTATGTGCTCGGCTCGCGCCGCGGCTACGGCGCCGAAAACCTCGCGCCCTACGATCTCACCATGGCGGCGGTCGGCACCGGCCTCCTGTGGGTCGGCTGGTTCGGCTTCAACGGCGGCTCGGCGCTGTCTGCAACGCCGCGCGCTTCGATGGCCATTCTCGCGACCCATCTTGCCGCATGCGCCGGCGCCATTGCGTGGATGATGATGGAGTGGTGGACGCGCAGGAAGCCCTCGATGCTCGGCATCGTCTCCGGCGCCATTGCCGGTCTCGGTACGATCACGCCCGCCTCCGGTTTCGTGCTGCCGTGGCACGGCGTCGTGATCGGCCTTGCAGCCGGCGTACTCTGCTTCTGGGCCTGTACCTGGCTGAAGGAGCGTTTGCGCTACGACGACTCGCTCGACGTGTTCGGCATTCACGGCATCGGCGGCATCTTCGGCACAATCGCCGTCGGCGTTTTCGCCGTCGGCGCCTTCACGGTCACGAAGGACCTGCCGCAGGGCCAGCAGGGATTGCTCGAAGGCAACACCGGACAGGTCGTGACCCAGATCATCGGCGTCGGCATCTCTCTCGTGTGGTGTGCCGTCGTGACGTGGGTGATCCTGAAAGTCGTCGATGCCATGGTCGGTCTGCGCGTTTCGCTCGATCACGAGCGCATGGGCCTCGACATCACGCAGCACGGGGAGTCGGTGCACACCTGATTCCGCTTTCCAGGGCCTAAACAGAGAGACGCGCAGCCCTTCGGCTGCGCGTTTTGCTTTGGGTGACGCTTTGCAATGCACTCCGCCCAAGGCTGCCTAAAAAATAGGCGGACCGAACCGAAATTACGGCATTCCGTAGACCCTTGGGTTCTGCTGCCCATTTCTGAGTCAGCCAAGCCCTTGCGACTCAAGCGATTCCGCAAGACTGCCCGAGTCTGGCACGGCCTCTGCTTAGAGAGCCTCCGACTCGTGTGCGGGAGCGATTTCCCGTGGGCGGAGTCCGATCAGAACGTCCGGTGGCAGCAGTTGTCTCCGGCACCACTGGGGGACAGGAACCAAATGAAGATCGTCATGGCCATCATCAAGCCGTTCAAGCTGGAGGAGGTGCGCGATGCCCTCACCGCGATCGGCGTACACGGACTGACCGTTACCGAGGTCAAGGGCTACGGAAGGCAGAAGGGTCACACCGAAATTTACCGCGGCGCTGAATACGCGGTGAACTTCCTGCCGAAGCTCAAGGTCGAGGTCGCGATTGCTACCGACCAAGTCAAGAAGGTGATCGACGCGATCACCGGGGCCGCCAAGACCGGCCAGATCGGCGACGGAAAGATTTTCGTCTTCTCGATCGATCAAGCGGTGCGGATCCGCACCGGCGAACAGAACGCCGATGCGCTCTGATCCCCGTAACTCTCATAGACATGTGATGGAGAATTCTCCCATGACGTTCAAGAAACTCATTGGCGCGGGCCTTCTCGCGCTGGCGGCAGCGATCTTCGTTGCCGACCCGGCCTTCGCACAGGATGCGAAGATCGAGAAGGCTGACACCGTATGGATGATGGTTTCGGCCATCGTCGTACTTCTCATGACCGTACCCGGTCTTGCACTGTTCTACGGCGGCCTCGTTCGTTCGAAGAACATGCTCTCGATGCTGATGCAGGTCGGCTACACCGTCTGTATCGTCATCCTGATCTGGGTGATCTACGGTTACTCGGTCGCTTTCACCGGCGGCAGCGATTTCTTCGGTGGCTTCTCGAAGGCCTTCCTCGCCGGAATCGCGAACGACACCAAGACCGTCACCTTCTCCGATCGCGTCGCTTTGCAGGAACTCGTCTTCGTGATGTTCCAGGCAACCTTCGCCGCGATCACCGCTTCGCTGCTCCTCGGCTCAGTTGCCGAGCGCATGAAGTTCTCGGCGGTGGCGCTGTTCATCCCGCTCTGGGTCACCTTCGTCTATTTCCCGATCGCTCACATGGTCTGGTACTGGGCGGGTCCCGACGCGACGGTTGACGCTGCCAAGGCTGTTGCCGCAGCTACCGGCGACGCAAAGGCCAAGGCGCAAGCCGCGCTCGAAGCCTTGCAGGCCGATGCGGGCTACATCTTCAAGCTCGGCGCGCTCGACTTCGCTGGCGGCACGGTGGTGCACATCAACTCCGGTATCGCCGGTCTCGTTGGTGCGCTCATCGTCGGCAAGCGTCTCGGCTACGGCAAGGAACTGATGCCTCCGCACTCGCTCGTCATGACCTATATCGGCGCCATGATGCTCTGGTTTGGCTGGTTCGGTTTCAACGCCGGCTCCAACCTCGAAGCGACGGGCTCGGCCATCAACGCCTTCGTCAACACCTTCGTTGCGACGGCTGCGGCGGCGATCTCCTGGACCTTCATCGAGTGGCTCACCAAGGGTAAGCCGAGCCTGCTCGGTCTTGTCTCCGGTATCGTCGCAGGCCTCGTTGCGGTTACTCCCGCTGCGGGCTTCGCCGGTGCGATGGGCGCGCTCTGCCTCGGCCTCGTCGCCGGCGTGGTGTGCTACTTCTTCTGCACCGTCGTGAAGAACATGTTCAAGTACGACGACGCACTCGACGTGTTCGGCATCCATGCGGTCGGCGGCATCCTCGGCGCGATCGGCACGGGCATCGTTGCTGCCCCGTCGCTGGGCGGCGTCGGCATCACCGACTACACCGGCCCGATCCTGAAGGTTGCCTCGCCGGATTACAACATCATGGGCCAGGTTCTGATCCAGGCGCAGGGCGTGGGCATCACGATCCTCTGGTCAGGCATCATCTCCGCGATCCTGTTCTACATCGTGAAGATGATCATCGGTCTCCGTCCGACTCCGGATCAGGAGCGCGAAGGTCTCGACATCACCGATCACGGCGAACGCGCTTACAACTAAGAGCTTGCAACTAAGAGGAAGGCCGGGAGCAATCCCGGCTTTCCTTACAAAAGTAAGGAAACCCCGGCTCGTCGAGCCGGGGTTTTTCTTTGCTGTGTTTTCAAGCGGCCCCCAGTGATCCGGTTCTTACATTCGCGCTAAGCCGCAGCAGGCACTTTGCGAATGTCAGAACCAAAGGATCACTGGAATTATGAATAGCTAGCGCCCTCTCGCACCCGGCGTTTGCTCGTGGCTGACGGCGGTATTGGCGAACGCCGGGTGCGGGGCGCTGGATGGTTAAACGGGCCTTAACCGCCAATTCTTAATGTCGGTGCCTGCAATCCGAGGGTTCTGAGGCGGGCATGACAGCAAGCGGTCTGGCCGGGCGGCAATCACATGCAAACGTGCGGTCGCCGTTCGTGCGCCTCACGGAGCTGCTCGCCGGCCTCGAGCCCGGCAAGCCGCTCATCAATCTTTCCGTAGGCGAGCCGCGCCACCCGGTGCCGAGCTTCGTCGCGCCGGTGATCGCATCGAACATCGCGGGCTTCGGCAAGTATCCGATGCTGCGCGGCACGGACCGGTTTCGCACGGCCGCCGCGAACTGGCTCGGACGCCGCTATCAGCTCCCCCGCGCGATCGACCCCGCGAAGGAAGTGCTGGTGCTGAACGGCAGCCGCGAAGGCCTGTTTCTCGCAGGCATTACCGCGAAGCGAATGCTCGGCGAACGTGGCGGCAAGCCCGCGATCATCGTCCCCAATCCGTTTTATCCGGCTTACGGCGCCGGCGCGGAAGTCACCGGCTGCGAACTCGTGGCGCTGCCTGCCTGGCGCGAGAACAATTTCATTCCCGATTACGATGCTGTGCCCGACGAACTTCTCGCGCATACGATCGCGGTCTATCTGTGTTCGCCCGCGAACCCGCAGGGCTCCGTGTTGCCGCGAGAGACGCTCGAGAGAGTAATCGCGCGCGCGCGCAGGCACGGCGCATTCGTCTTCGCGGACGAATGTTATTCTGAGATCTGGCTCGGCGATAAGAAGCCCGTTGGCGCGCTCGAAGCCTGCGGACCTTCCTACGACAATGTCGTCGTTTTCAACTCGCTCTCGAAGCGCTCGAACCTTCCCGGAATCCGCTGCGGCTTCGCCGCCGGAGACGAGAAGTTCATTTCCGCTTTCTCAGAGCTTCGCAACGTATCCGCGCCCCAGGTGCCAGAACCGTTGCAGGAAGTCGCCGTCGCCGCCTATTCCGACGAGCACCACGTCGAAGCGACACGGAAGCTCTATCGCGAGAAATTCGATCTCGCGGACAGGCTTCTTGCGAAGCGCTTCAACCACCGGCGGCCCGAAGGCGGCTTCTTCCTGTGGCTCGACGTCACCGAACTCGGCGGCGACGAATCCGCCGCCAAATCCCTGTACGAGCAAGCCGGGCTTCGCGTCGTGCCCGGCAGCTATCTCGCAAGAGCGGGAAGCGACGGAAAAAATCCGGGCGCGGGCTATATCCGCGTCGCGCTCGTCGACGACATAAAGATCACGGAAGAGGCGCTTACGCGCCTCGCATCCTTCGGCAAGTAACTGGATCACATGATGCGTCAGTCCTCCGCCCGACACGCCAGCCTGTTTCCGGAAGAAGTGGTGAGTGCGTTTCGCCGCCGCCTTGCGGAGTTGCGCGGCTTCGCACTGATCGCTTTCGCCGCCATCTGTCTGGTCGCGCTCGGAACCTGGGCTGCGGCCGATCCGAATTATGCCTATGCCACCGACGGCACCGTGAAGAACCTGATGGGCCGCGCGGGCGCCGCGTTCTCCGATTTCATGATGCAGGTGTTCGGCCTCGGCTCGCTTGCAGTGGTGCTCCCGCTAGCAGTCTGGGGCTGGCTCGTGATGACCCATCGCGCGCCGCCGCGCTGGAAAATCAGAATCCTGTTCTGGCTGGCCGGTGGGTTGCTCGCCTGCGGCTTCGCGGCGTGTTTCCGCTCGCCGGCCGGCTGGCCGCTGCCGACGGGATTGGGCGGAGCGATCGGCGATTCGCTGATCTTTCTGCCATCGCTGCTTCTCGGCTCCACCGCCAATGCGAGCCGCATTCTGATGGGGCTTCTGTTCGGCATGCCGATGCTGTTTTCGATCGGCATCGCGCTTGGCGCAGGCTTCCGCAACGAACCGCCGCCGCAGGACGATTTCGAAGATTTCGATCCGGAGACCGGCGAGGTCCGCGAACGCATCGGCTTCTTCACGCGCGTGTCCGCATTCTTCGGCGGCGTTTTCCATTTCTTCTACATGGTGCGCGCGCGGCTAGCCGGCCGGCGTCCGCCGAAAGCGAAACGTACGCTCCGCGAGCGTCTTGCCTCGCTGTTCGCGCGCAGCCCGGAACTGCCGCCGCTATCGAACATCCGCCGCGAGCCGACGCTCGTCCCGGGCAGGGGCGCAAATGCCGGCTACGGCGAAGCCCATGAAGAAGATTACGAAGAGGAATACGAGGAAGAGGAAGAAGAAGAGTACGAGCCGCGCCGGAAGCCCGCCGCCTCGCGTGAAAAGAAGCGCCGCCGCGGCGGCACCTACAAGCTCCCGCCGTTCGATCTGCTCGCGGCGGTAAGCGGCTCGCGGACGCCTGCGCTCTCCGCCAAGGCGCTCGAAGAAAATTCCCGCATGCTGGAAAGCGTGCTCGACGACTTCGGCGTAAAGGGCCAGGTCGTGAATGCAAGCCCCGGCCCGGTCGTGACGTTGTACGAACTCGAGCCCGCTCCCGGCATCAAGTCGTCGCGCGTGATCGGTCTTGCCGACGACATCGCGCGCTCGATGAGCGCGGTCTCTGCGCGCGTCGCCGTGATCCCCGGCAAGAACGCGATCGGCATCGAATTGCCGAACGCGAAGCGCGAGAAGGTCGTGCTGCGCGAGCAGTTGGAGTCGAAAGATTTCCGCGACACGCCATCGAGCCTGCCGCTCTGTCTCGGCAAGACCATCGGCGGCGAACCCGTGATCGCCGATCTCGCCCGCATGCCGCATTTGCTGATCGCAGGCACCACCGGCTCCGGCAAATCGGTCGCGATCAACACGATGATCCTTTCGCTGCTCTATCGTCTCTCGCCCGAGCAGTGCCGCCTCATTCTCATCGATCCGAAGATGCTGGAGCTTTCCGTCTATGACGGCATCCCGCATCTGCTCTCCCCGGTCGTCACCGATCCGCGCAAGGCCGTGATCGCGCTCAAGTGGGCGGTGCGCGAGATGGAAGAGCGCTACAAGAAGATGTCGAAGCTCGGCGTCCGCAACATCGCGAACTTCAACGAAGCGGTGGTGGAAGCCGCGGCCAAGGGCCGCTCGATCAAGCGCACGGTGCAGACCGGCTTCGACCGCGAAACCGGCGAGGCGATCTACGAATCCGAAGAGATGGATCTCGAGCCGCTGCCCTTCATCGTCGTCGTGGTCGACGAAATGGCCGACCTCATGATGGTCGCGGGCAAGGACATCGAAGGCGCGATCCAGCGCCTGGCACAAATGGCACGCGCCGCCGGCATTCACCTCCTGATGGCAACGCAGCGTCCGTCGGTCGACGTCATTACCGGCACCATCAAGGCGAACTTCCCGACCCGCATCTCGTTCCAGGTCTCGTCGAAGATCGACTCGCGCACGATCCTGAACGAGCAGGGCGCGGAACAGCTCCTCGGCCAGGGCGACATGCTCTACATGGCGGGCGGCTCGCGCATTTCCCGCGTGCACGGCCCGTTCGTGTCCGACTCCGAAGTCGAGCGCATCGTGCGCCACCTGAAAGAACAGGGCGTGCCCGAGTATCGCGAGGAAATCACCGCCGAGCCGGAAGAAGGCGAGGACGGCACGGTCTTCGACAAGAGCGGCATGGGCGAGGAGGGCGGCGATCTCTACGAGCGCGCGGTCGCGATCGTGCTGCGCGACAAGAAGGCCTCCACGTCCTACGTGCAGCGGCGCTTGCAGATCGGCTACAACCGCGCCGCGACGATCATCGAGCGGATGGAAATGGAAGGCATCATTTCGGCCCCCAACCATCAGGGAAAACGCGAGATTCTTGCCGGCGGCGCGGATTGACCCCGGAACTGATCACCCAAGAATCGTCGCCAAATCGCCATAGCGCATTCCTAGAAACGCAGTCCGAAGGCGCTGTTCACGCCGCGCCGCGAACCGCTACATTCCCGCCTTTCCCGGTACTATGTATCGGGGACGAGAGCCCCTGATTCGGCAATCCTGAAGGACCCGCCAAGGAGCGCACGAAGGAACGCACGATGGATCGGCTGACCAAGACTTCGGCACTTCTTATTCTCAGCGCGGCTGCATTTGCGGCGCCTGCGCTCGCGCAGAACGCTCCCAAGCAGCAGCCGAAAGCGCAGACACAACAGCAGCCGCAGCAGACCAAGCAGGGGCCCATCGTCGCGACGACCAAATCGGGTCTCGAGCTCGACCAGCGGCAACTGAATTCGCTTGAGCGCGTCACGAAGTTTTTCAATTCCACCGCGACACTGGTCGGCAAGTTCCACCAGATCGGCCCCGACGGCTCCAAGACCGAAGGTATGTTCTACATGCAGCGCCCCGGCCGGGTGCGCTTCGAGTATGAGGAGCCGAGCCCGATCGAGCTGATCGCCGACGGCTCCTCGGTCGCGGTGCGCAACCGCACGCTGGCGACCCAGGACATCTATCCGCTCTCGCAGACGCCGCTTCGTTTCCTCCTTGCCGAGAAGATCGATCTTCTCAAGGACAGCAATGTCACCTCGGTGTTTCAGGACGACCTGTTCGTCACCGTCGTGATCGAGGAGAAGTCGCAGATCGCAGGCACGCATCGTTTGCGCATGTTGTTCGGCGCAAAGGACAACCAGCTCAAGCAGTGGACCATCACCGATCCGCAGGGCTTCGACACCACCGTTTCGGTGTACGATCTCGATGCGAAGACGCGCCCCGATCCCGGTCTCTTCAAAATCGACTTCACGCGCTATCAGCAGTAGGCGCGGCCCGTGTTCGCGAAAATCGGAAGCCGGCTTTCGGCCTGCGCCGCGCTAAAGTAAAAGATGCCGTTCTCCGTCGCGACCTGGAACATCAACTCCGTCCGCCTGCGCTTCCCGCAAGTGAAACGTTTCCTCGCGCGCTTCCAGCCGGACGTGCTTTGCCTGCAAGAAACGAAGTGCCCCGACGACAAGTTTCCGCTCAACGATTTTGCCAAGCTCGGCTACGGGCACGTCGCGCTGCACGGCCAGAAGGGCTATCACGGCGTCGCCGTGATCTCGCGGCATCCGTTCGAGGATCAGAGCAAAAACTTCTTCTGCGGCAAGAACGACGCGCGGCATATTTCGGCGACGTTCGAGAAGAAGGCAAACCTCGCAAAGCCCGTCACCGTCCATAATTTTTACGTGCCGGCCGGCGGCGACATCCCCGATCCGGCGCTCAACGAGAAATTCGGACACAAGCTGCAATTCCTGGACGAACTTTCGTCATGCTCGATGACGGAAGAAGCGAGAAAGGGTACGCGCTCCATTCTCGTCGGCGACCTGAACGTCGCCCCGCGCGAGCACGACGTCTGGAACCACAAACAAATGTTGAAGGTGGTGAGCCACACCCCCATCGAAGTCGAGAAGTTCGAGCGCGCCCGCAATTCCGGAAACTGGATCGACGTGATGCGCGGTTTCGTTCCGGACGAAGAGAAACTCTATACGTGGTGGAGCTATCGCGCGGCGGAAAACTGGAAAGCCGCCGACCGCGGCCGCCGGCTCGATCATGTCTGGGCCAGCCCCGCGCTCGAAGGCGCCGCAAGATCCATGAGCGTCTTCAAGCCTTCGCGCGGCTGGCAGCAGCCGTCGGACCATGTCCCGGTGATCGTCGAATTCGCGCTCTAAGCAGGAATGCTCAGACCTTCTGGCCGAAGCGCGGCAGCACCGTATCGAGATCGTCGAGCGCGGCATTGACCCGGCGTGAGATCATTTCCCGCAATCCCGCCGCGGCCTCGACGTCGCTCTCGAGCATGCGCATGAACATGCCGCGCGGGATTTTATAGAGCGTGGAAGGCTCCATCGCGATCGCCGACGCGGGCCGGTCGGTCTCGATCAGAAGCGCGCTTTCGCCGATCAGCGCTCCCGCCCTGATCAGGGTGGGTTCGTCGAGCGCTTTTTCAGTCGCGCGCCGCAGCCGGATCACTCCGGCCTCGATCGCATAACCGCAATCCGCAGGCTCGCCTTCCTCGAACAGAATATCGCCCGCGCGGAGGTGAAGTTTCTCGACGCCGATCGCGAGCACGCGCAACGCGTCGGGGCCCAATACGCGGAACGTCGCGATCTTGCGCAGGAAGAGAATGTCGTCTTCGAGCGCCATTCAGATCTCAGGGAACGAGTTTGTAGCCGCCGCCCTCGGTGACGAGGAGGCTGGCGTTGGAAGGATCTTTTTCGATCTTCTGGCGCAGACGATAGATGTGGGTTTCCAGCGTGTGCGTGGTGACGCCGGAATTATAGCCCCAGACTTCGGTAAGCAATTGATCGCGCGGCACCGGCGTTTTTCCGGCGCGGTAGAGATAGCGCAGGATCGCGGTCTCCTTCTCCGTGAGCCGCGTCTTCTTGCCTTTGTCGTCGACGAGCAGCTTCGCCCCCGGACGGAATGAATAGTGTCCGACCGGAAAGATCGCGTCCTCGCTCGCTTCGTGGCTACGAAGCTGCGCGCGGATACGCGCCAAGAGCACCGCAAACTTGAACGGCTTGGTGACGTAGTCGTTCGCACCGGCTTCCAGGCCGAGCACGGTGTCGGAGTCCGTGTCATGGCCCGTGAGCATGATGACGGGAGACTTGAAGCCGTTCTTGCGCATGACGCGCACGGCTTCGCGGCCGTCCATGTCGGGCAGGCCGACGTCCATGATCAGAAGGTCGATGTGGCCCAGTTTTGCGCGCTCGATCGCGGCCTGTGCGTTGTCGGCGGATTCCGTCGCGAATTCCTGATGCAGCGCGAGCTGCTCGATCAGCGTGTCGCGCAGTTCCGCATCGTCGTCGACGACGACAATCGTGCGAGCATTGGCCATGAGGCGCTTCTAAACCCGTTTTCTGTTTATCGTGGCCGGGGGAGTAGCCAAACCGGTCTTGGCAAGCAAGAGTTTGAGTTTACACGCTTTTGTGTGCGGGCGGAACGAGACTGAAAAGGCCGTGAAGGGCAGAGGTTTAAGCCTGATTCGGGTTTCGGCGGCAGCAGGATGCCCAACGCGCGGGCATCTGATCGCCGGAAGCCGTGTTTTTCCGGTTGCCCTGGGCCGCGGCGGCATCCGCGCAAACAAGCGCGAAGGCGACGGCGGCACCCCGCGCGGACGGTTCAGGCTCTTGCGGATCTGGTGGCGGGCGGATCGCCTGTCTCGCCCGCAAACGAGACTGCCGCTGCGCAGAATCACCAGGGGCGACGGCTGGTGCGAGGACCCTCGCGACCGGAGCTACAACCGGCCGGTAAAACTTTCGCCTTCGAGCAACGCGGATCATCTCTGGCGCGACGATCATCTCTACGACCTGATCGTCGAGCTCGACCACAACACGCGGCCCCGCATTCCTTATCGCGGCAGCGCGGTCTTCATTCATTTCGCGCGAAAAGATTTCACACCGACGGCAGGATGCATCGCGCTGAAACGCGGCGATTTGCAGAAGTTGTTGTCGCTGCTGACGAAGAAGTGCTGGATCGAGATCTCTTAATGTCATCCCCGCGTAGGCGGGAATCCATATTCCCTGTGTTGGTGTTCGGCTCAAAACCTCAGAGAAAATAACTTCCTATCGTGGTTATGGGTCCCCGCTTTCGCGGGGACGACAAGTCAAACGATCTCCGGCCTGCTTCCAAAAATCGCGCTGCCCACCCGCACATGCGTTGCGCCCAGATTGATCGCGGTCTCGAAATCCGCGCTCATGCCCATCGACAAGAGCTTCAGTCCGTTTCGTTCCGCGATTTTCCGGGTCAGCGCAAAGTGCGGCGCCGGCGCTTCGTCAGCCGGCGGAATGCACATGAGGCCCTCGATCACGAGGCCATGCTGCGCGCGGCAGACGTGGATGAACTGATCCGCTTCACACGGCGCGATGCCCGCCTTCTGCGGCTCCTCGCCGGTGTTGATCTGCACGAAGAAGCGCGGAAGTTTTCGTCCGCCGGTTTTAGCGATCACCTTGGCAAGCTCGGACGCGAGCGACGTGCGGTCCACTGTCTGAATCACGTCGAACAGCTCGACCGCGTCCTTCACTTTGTTGGTTTGCAGCGGCCCGACGAGATGCAGCTCGATGTCCGGATACCTTGCGCGCAATTCCGGCCACTTGGCTTTGGCTTCCTGCACGCGGTTTTCTCCGAATACCCGCTGGCCTGCCGCCAGCACCGGCCGGATGCTCTCGGCACCGAAGGTCTTCGAGATCGCGACGAGCTGGACCGAAGAAGGCTCCCGCCGCGCCTCGCGGGCCGCCTTTTCGATCTGTCCGCGCACATAGGCGAGGTTTTCAGCCGCGTTTTCGCTCATGTTCGCTTGTCTCGCGCGTCCGGTTCACCCTGACAAGCCTGAAACCATTGCCTGCTATAGCGATTCGTGGTCCAAACCGCCGGTTTTCAAAGCCCCGAAAGACCCATGAAAAACGAGCGTTACAACGCCCGCGAGGCCGAGCCCCACTGGCAGAAAATCTGGGACCAGCGCGAGATCTTCAAGACGAAGAACGACGACCCGCGCCCCAAATATTATGTGCTCGAGATGTTTCCCTATCCGTCGGGACGCATCCACATGGGCCACGTCCGCAACTACACGATGGGCGACGTGGTCGCGCGCTATACGTGCCTAGTTAATTAGCTGAACATTCCATGCTCGAAGTCCCTCGTAGCTAAAGCCCAAATGAAACTTTACCTTTGCATTCACATCAGTACTAGATTGTAAGCGAGCTGGCACAAAGAAGACGCGCAAGCCATGCAATAGAATGTGCCCCGCTTGGGGTGAGCGAATATCGTCAATAATTCCTTCAACATATCCAAGCTTTTCGCGGTTGCTCCAAAACTCAGCGCCTCTATCCCAACCGCTCAGTTCACTATGATGAACCAAGTGGCAAGACCGATTTAGAGATTCAGACGCCCACCACTCGAACGATCGTTTTGAAACAAGCAAAGGAGCCTTTCGGCGGCAGAGTTCAATATTTTTTCTAACTTCTTCGAGACTTGCATGAGCTCCTCGCGTTAGATGTATATAATTCAGTACATAGAGATAGTAATAGGCATCAATATTATCCGAGAGCGCCGCCCAAGTACCTATTCGTTCAAGCGCCTCGGTTATAGTAAACTCTGGAAGCATTCTAAATGCACGCAACCATATTCTGATGTCGGTGCCATTGCCGGGGTTCTCCGATAAATTATCCAACATCATATCCGCAATCCGCCGAGCGGTTGTTTTATCTATCCGGTCAAAGTCATCTTTATTACTTCGCAAATGACAATAAGCGATCAGCCGTCGGATGGGTGTTTTGTTTATGTTTTCTCGCGAGAGGAGTCCTGTTAGGCCGCGAACCATCGCTTCGAAATTTCCATATAAGCCCATAAGTCTACTCTCGCACTCGACTGTGTACTTTGAATGTTCACTTTCTGCCTGTGCGCGCTTCAGGTCCGCCAACAAATTTTCTGCCGTTTGTAGCTTTGCTCGACACCAGTTTCCGATTTCATCCTGCCTATTTACAAAGTCCTCATACTTCTTCTCACCCGATAAATTGAAAACCCGCTCGATACTTTCAATGATGATCTGAATGTGTGTAACGAGAGGATGCTCACTCTCGTCGTCTAGATCGTGAGCAGTCTTAAAACAAGACTCCGCCTTTTCAAAAAGCTCTTCAATGTTTTCAATTCGCCCAGCAATGAGTTCTGACTTTTCAAGCGGCTTTCCAAGCCTACTTCTAACCTCAAAACGATAAACCATACCAAGACCGTGGTGATGAATCTCGTTTTTGGGATCGAGCTCAATAGCCTTTAGGAAACACCTTTCAGACTCCGCATACGGAGCTCTAATTCGAATGTTCAAGTGTCTCCCCAAATGATTCCAGAAGTGGGGATTAGATGGAAATGTGTCACAAAGCGTTTCCAGCACCCTTCTCTGGCCTTCGCGAGTCGGAATTGTTTCGACTAAATTTGAAAACAGCCGCTGAGTAGCTCCGTCCCAAATACTTCTCTCCACAAAAAGTTGAACTAGAATTTCTCCAATATTCTCGCCGTACGCTTGGGGGCTTTTCCCAATGTTTCTAATGAAGCTTACACAGAAGTCAGCAAGCCTTGAGCGCCAATTCTTCCCGCCCAAACTGTAACTCAAAATCTCTTGGGCAATCATGGGGTGGACCACACCAAGCGCAGCGACGTCGAAAACGACTAACCGCTTTGCATGTCCGAGCAAATCATCTGGACCGAAATCAGATGGAAGGTCTGAATCAGACAAAAGTGACAAACAGTCGTTGGGTAATCTGCTCTGCGAGTACCGCGTGATGAGCGCGAGCCTCGACACTATTTCCTTCTGAGCTTCTGGGAGGGGATTAAGATGCGCTTCGACAAACTCAGGAACCCGTAAAAATTCTTCTTCAAATGAGTAGAAGCCATAGAAAAAAGCCGAACGGAAGTCGCGATGGCCCTGATCTCTAGTTAGCTGTTTTAGAGATTTTTGGCGTTGCGGTAACGCGAGTTTTGAATACCGTTCAAAAAATAACTCTGCCTCCGAGGCAGACATGGGGTCGCTAAGTGCGAATATTGTAGTGCCATTATCGCGCGGCTTTAGGGCGCGCACTACATCTAGAAAGACGCATCGAACATAGCGTCCCTTTAAGTCTCGAATTAGATTGTCTCTGTCGGCATCTGAGAGATCACGGCGCTCGATAACAACAAAAATTGGCAAATTGGTTTGATGTGCAAGGCTCTCTATTAACTCCGAAGTAGTTTCCGTGAAACGGGTAAGCATTATCGTAGGATAATTGTTTCGAGACGCCCAAGCTAGGCGTCGAGCTATAGTCGTGCCTCCTGCCCCTGGCGTATGTTCAACTGCAACTGCCGCCAATCTTGACCGAGATGCTTTTTGGTTAATCTCGTTCTGGATTGCACTTGTTACTTCTCGCGGCACGTCCATACCGATATCGAGCTCTCGCCAGGTTATTGTATTCCCTTTGAAAAAATCGCTAGCGGGAGCGGTTTGTGCATCGCCACGAATAGCGCCATCATGTACCAGTTCGAATGACTCGTTAAAGAGTGCGACTTTGCTAGCTTCTATCCTAGTTCTGGTGAGATTGCCTTTTGCATCGCGCGCCGGCACAAAAACTTCAGAATTGTCCAGCGCATCCCCGAACATGCGATGCAAGCCCATTGAAAGATCGGAGTAGCTACAATTGCCGTGTATTGCGTCGCTAACTTCGCCCGATATTTCATCGAATGAACGATCTTCCGTACCATTGGTCACTATCACAAACTTGGCATGCGGAAGGATCTCTTCAAACAGTGTAGCGGCGGCTCTTAGCTTCGGTCCTTCAATGCCCTCCCCCATTACTACAATTTTTACTGGCTTCGGCGCAGTTTCGTGGCGCAGCTGTTCCGCCATCATTCGGATGGCAGGTACTGTTCTTTGGCGCCACGCGACAAGTGTTCCTTGAATGCTATCAGGTCGCTGACGCCATCCATTCGCCATCAGCCAGCAAACTCCTCTCGCAAAAGTTACGGCGGGAGTTTGCCCAGGAATTACTAGGTGGAAGCCGCGAGCCGATTCGATTTTTGATTTGGCCCCGGTTAAGAGATGACCTTTGTCACTATCCGGATTGAAGTCGAGCACAAGCGACCAAGGTACCCGCGCGATCGTCGCATGCGTAAATTCTGACTCGCGTCCCAGCCTAGGTCCGGCCACCAAAATAAAGCTGCTCTTATTCTTGTTGAATCCGTCGCACGCATCCCACACCTCTCGCCACGCATTTGTGCCGAGCGGCAAACCGCGCGACTTGCGAGCGGGCTGGTAGGAGAACTTGTCGGTTAATCGGGTAAAGTTACAAAATCGGCGAAGATTTGAAGCCGCATACAGGAAAGCAAACTCTTTCAGCTTGCTGGATGTTGCATCTACAGAATCCAAAGTAGATTTTTGAGCAAAATTCAAACCCGCAGCAACGCGAGCCAAGACTTTCTGCTTCTCTAGGTCTTCTTTTCTTTCCGGGAACCGTACGTTCATCCAAGAGCTTACAGAGGACCGCATCGACGCAACACACCAGGTAACCCCCTGATCTTCGGCATCCTCTAAAGCAGCGGGAACGAGTGCAGTATCTTCAATATTCTCAAGCGATTTTATGATGCTCATCCAACGATCTGGTGTCGCGTTGGCTCGCTGCCGCAAAAGAAAACTCAGTTCAAAATATGCATTATCGAAAAGTAGAGGTTTTGCTTCCTCAAAAGAGGCGAAGTCGATTATATAGAACTCGGATTTGGGTTGCTGGAGCTCGCTTACAAGAACGTTCGCGCCATGAAAATCCCCGTGGACAAACCCGCACACAGGCGTAATCCTCGTGCGAGGATCCCTCGCAGCAAGTGAGTTCGCGAATGCATAAGGATTTGGTAGCTTCTCACCGAGCACTTCAATTCCAGAAGAGTCTGGGTTGATGTCGTACAAATCCTCAATTAACCCAGGGAGACGGCTGTTTGGCCCAATCCGTCGGCCAAGCCATTCACTTAGAAGGCTGCCGGCTGTGTGCTCACTACCATTGGCTGAAGCTGCATAGTTCCAATCATTTAATAGCGCGCTAGTTATTTTCTGCGCAGCCAAAAGCCTGGCACCATGTCTATCGATTGACGAAAATGGATTCGTGAACAGCAAGCCGCTCCCTGCAACCGTCATCAACAGTGCAGAAGTATCAAATAAGTAGTCTGATTTGAGCACACGTGGGAAATGATCGGAGAATGTGGGGCATAGCTGGTTCGCTCTGCTCTGCTTGTTCGCTTCTTCGCGAAGATCGTCAGGCGAAAGCTTTAGGATCGCGTTACCGTCGTATCCATCGACAATAACGTCGACCAGATACAATCGTGCGCCCGATTTTCCGAATAGTTGTCTTCGAACAACCAACTTCTGACAATTCCATGCCGCGCGGACGCGGCCGATAACATCGGCATCCGCCGAAACAACATCGTTGCTCATAAAACTCGCCACGAAAATAAATATTCTAGTTTGTCAATCAGTCAGCCAATAGAAGTATGTCTAGGTTCTGCGAATTCGCAACCTTTGATTAATGAGAATCGCCCGTCTACCGGTGGAGGCAAGTGAAGATTGCGGTATTTGGCGCTACCTCTGCTTGCAGCCCGCAACCCATTGCCTGTCGTAGCGATTCGTGGTCCAAACCGCCGGTTTTCAAAGCCCCGAAAGACCCATGAAAAACGAGCGTTACAACGCCCGCGAGGCCGAGCCCCGCTGGCAGAAAATCTGGGACCAGCGCGAAATCTTCAAGACGAAGAACGACGACCCGCGCCCCAAATATTATGTGCTCGAGATGTTTCCCTATCCGTCGGGACGCATCCACATGGGCCACGTCCGTAACTACACCATGGGCGACGTGGTCGCGCGCTACATGCGCGCCAAGGGCAAGAACGTGCTGCATCCGATGGGCTGGGACGCCTTCGGCATGCCCGCCGAAAACGCGGCGATGCAGAACAAGGTCCACCCGAAAAAATGGACCTACGAAAACATCGACACCATGAAGAAGCAGCTCAAGTCCATGGGCTTGTCCCTCGACTGGAGCCGCGAAGTCGCAACCTGCGATCCGAGCTACTACCGCCACCAGCAGAAGATGTTTCTGGATTTCTGGAAGGCCGGATTAGTCGAGCGCAAGATTTCGAAAGTGAACTGGGATCCGGTCGACATGACCGTGCTCGCGAACGAGCAGGTCATCGACGGCAAGGGCTGGCGCTCCGGCGCGGAAGTCGAGCAGCGCGAGCTGACACAGTGGTTCTTCAAGATCACGGATTACTCACAGGAGCTTCTCGACGCGCTCGATACGCTCGACCGCTGGCCGGAAAAAGTCCGGCTGATGCAGAAGAATTGGATCGGCCGCTCGGAAGGCCTGCTCTGCCGCTTCATGCTCGCGAAACCGGAAGGCGAGTTCTCCGAAGTAGAAGTGTTCACCACGCGCCACGATACTCTCTTCGGCGCTTCGTTCGTCGCGATCTCGCCGGATCATCCGATTGCAAAAGCGATCGCCGCGAAGAACCCAAAGGCCGCAGACTTCATCGAAGAATGCAAGAAGATCGGCACCGCACAGGAAGCCATCGACAAGGCCGAGAAGCTCGGCTTCGACACCGGGCTCCGCGCGAAGCATCCGTTCGATGAGAAGTGGGAGCTTCCGGTTTACATCGCGAACTTCGTGCTGATGGACTACGGCACCGGCGCGATCTTCGGCTGTCCCGCGCACGACCAGCGCGACCTCGACTTCGCGCACAAGTACAAACTTCCCGTTCGTCCGGTCGTCGTTCCCGAAGGCGTTGATCCTTCAACATTCGACGTCGGTAACGAGGCTTATGTCGAGGATGGCAAGCTTGCGAACTCGCGCTTCCTCGACGGCATGAGCGTCGAAGCGGCCAAAGAAGAAGTCGCAAAAAGGCTTGAAAAACAAAGCATTGGCAACCGTCCCGTGGCCCAGCGCCGGGTGCAGTTTCGCCTGCGCGATTGGGGCATCTCGCGCCAGCGCTACTGGGGCTGTCCGATCCCCGTGATCCATTGCGAGAAGTGCGGCGTCGTTCCTGAGAAAGATGAAAACCTTCCGGTCGAATTGCCGGAAGACATCGAGTTCGATCGCCCCGGCAATCCGCTCGACCGTCACCCGACCTGGACCAAAGTGAAGTGCCCGAAATGCGGTGCGCCCGCGCGGCGCGAGACCGACACGATGGACACCTTCGTCGACTCGTCCTGGTACTTCCTGCGCTTCACCGCACCTGATGCAAGCACGCCCACCGATCTCAAGGCCGCGCAATACTGGATGCCGGTCGATCAATATATCGGCGGCGTCGAGCACGCGATCCTGCATCTCCTCTACTCGCGCTTCTTCACCCGCGCGATGAAGAAGACCGGTCACGCGAACATCGACGAGCCGTTCAAGGGCCTCTTCACGCAAGGCATGGTAGTTCACGAGACCTACCAGAAAAAGGACGGCACCTTCGCTTCGCCGGCCGAAATCAAGATCGAACTCGACGGCGACAAGCGAAGCGCGACGCTGCTCTCGAACGGCGAGCCGGTATCGATCGGCCCCATCGAGAAGATGTCGAAGTCGAAGCGCAACACCGTCGATCCCGACGACATCATGGAAACCTATGGCGCGGATGTCGCGCGCTGGTTCATGCTTTCCGACAGCCCGCCCGAGCGCGACGTCGAGTGGACCGAAGACCGCGTGCAGGGCGCCTCGCGTTTCGTGCAGCGCCTTTACAGAATCGCAAACGAGCTTGCCGAGACCGGCGCAAAACCCGGCACGGCAAAACCCTCGGAATTTTCAGAGGCAGCAACCGCCGTCCGCAAGGCCGCGCACACCGCGCTCGCCCATGTCGGCGAAGACATCGAGAAGCTGCGCTTCAATCGCTGTGTCGCGCACATCTATGAAGCGGCGAATGCGATCGGCGCAGCCGCCGAGGCGAACAAGAAGCCCTCGCCCGATCTGGCCTGGGCCTTCCGCGAGGCCGCAGAAATCCTGGTCCGCATCGCAGCCCCGATGATGCCGCACCTCGCCGAGGAGTGCTGGGCCACGCTCGGCCATAAGAAGTTAATCGCCGAGGAGCCCTGGCCGGCGGTCGAGGCCGCCCTCCTTGTGGAAGACACAATTACCCTGCCTGTTCAGATTAACGGGAAGAAGCGGGCGGATGTCACGGTTTCGCGGGAAGCCCCTCCTTCGGAGGTTGAAAAGGCCGTGTTAGCTTTGGATGCGGTACAACAGGCCCTGGGCGGCAAAGCGCCCAAACGGATCGTGGTCGTACCCCAGAGAATCGTGAATGTGGTCGCGTAACACAATGATTTCAAAGGCTTGCAGAAGCCTCGCCGTGCTCGCAATTGCGGGTGCGGTGGGCGGCTGCTTCCAGCCGATGTACGGCGAGTCGACCCTGTTCGGCGCTGGCGCGAAGCTTCGCGACGAGATGCGCCAGGTCGAGGTCCTCGAAATTCAGGGCCGCGTCGGTCAGGAAATCCGCAACGACCTGATTTTTGAACTGACCGGCGGCCAGGGCAACCCGGTCGGCGCGCCGTACAAACTTGCCATGACGATCACCTCCGGCTCGCAGACGCCGCTCGTCGACGTCACCTCCGGCCGCGCCACTTCGGAAACCGTCGTGCTCGACGTCACCTACCGCGTGCTCGATGTTGCAAACGACCGCGTCGTGCTGACGGAAAAAGCGCTCGCGCGCATTTCGCTCGACCGCTCGCAACAGCGCTACGCCGCGATCCGCGCCGTGCGCGATGCGCAGAACCGCGCAGCCAAGCTTGTCGCCCAGCAGATCCGCTCGCGTCTGGCATCTTATTTCCTGACCCGCACCTAAAGCGCGAGACGATGGTCGCGATTCCCCGCAGCGACTACGACAGCTTCTGCGAAGACCCGGATCCGCGCTATCCGATCGTACTAATCTACGGACCCAACCGCGGTCTCGTCAGCGAGCGCATCGAGAAACTGCTGAAAAACGTGCGCGGCAAGTCCGCCGACGATTTCACCGTCGTTACCCTCGACGGCGACGCGCTTGCATCCGACCCGGGAAGAATCTCCGACGAAGCGAATACCATCGGATTGTTCGGCGGCAAGCGTGTCCTGCATATCCGTGCAGGCGGCCGCTCGTTCGCAGACGGATTGAAGCCGCTGCTTACCGGTCCCGCGCCCGAAGCTTTCATTGCCATCGAAGCGGGCGACCTCGCGAAAAACTCGCCGCTGCGAACGGTCTGCGAGGCCGCAAAATCCGCGGCGGTCATTCCCTGTTACGACGACGACGCCAGAACCATCGCGGCACTCATCGACAGTTCCCTTCTTCGCGCCGGAATCGCAATGGACCGGGACGCGAAGGAGACGCTCGTCTCTCTGGTCGGCTCCGACCGGCTGTCGACGCGCGCCGAAATCGAAAAGCTCGTCTTCTATGCGGGTGAGACCAAACGCATCACGCTTCCCGATGTCCGCGCCGTTGTCGCCGATGCGTCAGGCCTTGCCATTGACGATGTGCTCGATGCGGCGTCTGCGGGCGACTCGAAGGCCGCGTTGCGGGCGCTTTCCGCAGCCCGCGCGGAGGGCACTTCGCCCGCGAGCATTCTCAACGCGGCGATCCGCCATCTCTCGTCCCTTCACCGCATGAGCCTTCAGATCGAAGCGGGCGAGGACGCGGAAAACGTTTTGAAAAGAAACCGCGTGTTCTGGCGGCGGATGGACGATCACAAGCGTGCGCTTCGCCGCCTCGGTTCACGTTCGCTCGAGGACGCGCTGATCGCACTTGGCGAAGCAGAGCTGGAAACACGGCGCTCTTCCGCGCTCGCCGACGCGATTGCGGAGCGCGCGATCCTCTCGCTCGCCGAACGCGGCAAGCGAAAAGCCTCCTAAATCAAGGGCTTTTAGTACCTCACGCCGAGCTTGCGGCAGAGCGCGTCGAGCTGTTCGAGCGATTTGTATTTGACCTTCAACTCGCCCTTCGATCCGCGGTTGCTGATCGTAACCGCCATGCCGAGCTGATCGACCAGCTTCTTTTCGAGCGAGCGCACATCGGCTGATTTCGCGGGCTTTGTCTTCGCGCCCGCCTTTCCCTTCGCGGGCTTGCGCTCGTTCGGCGTCAGCGCCTCGACTTCGCGGACGTTCATGCCGCCGCCGTCGACGATCGCTTTCGCAAGCTTCTCCGGATCGTCATGGGCGAGCAGCGCGCGCGCGTGACCGGCGGTGAGCTTTCCTTCCGAAAGATATTTCTTCACCGAGTTCGGCAGCTTCAGAAGGCGCAGCGTGTTCGCGATATGGCTGCGGCTTTTCCCGACGACCTTGGCGAGATCGTTCTGGCTGTAGCTGAACTGCTCGATCAGGCTTTCGTAACCCGCCGCCTCTTCCAGCGGATTGAGATCGGAGCGCTGGACGTTCTCGACGATCGCGATCTCGAGCGCTTCCTTGTCGTTGATTTCAAGGAGCGTGATCGGGACATCGTGCATGCCCGCACGCTGCGCCGCGCGCCAGCGGCGCTCGCCGGCGATGATCTCGTACTGGTCCTTCTTGCCGCCGACCGGACGAACCAGGATCGGCTGCAGAATTCCCTTCTCGCGGATCGATGCGGACAGATTGTCGAGTTCTTCCGAATCGAAAACCTTGCGCGGGTTTTTCGGATTGGCCTTCAGAAACTCGATCGGCACGCGCTTCTGGCCGCGCGCCCGCTCGACGGCGGCAGACTCGTCGCCGACGTCGCCGATCAGCGCCGCCAGTCCGCGTCCCAGTCGTGAGCGTTCTTCCGCCATCGCCATTACCGCTCTCTCCGCGCCGCCCGCACTTACGCGGCCGCGAGCGCGCGTTCGCGCTGCACGATTTCAGATGCGAGCTTCAGGTACGCCTGGCTGCCGACGCACTTGAGATCGTAGAGCAGCACGGGCTTGCCGTAGGACGGTGCTTCCGAAACGCGAACGTTGCGCGGGATGATCGTGTCGAAAACCTTCTTGCCCATGAACTGGCGCACGTCGGCGACGACCTGATCGGAGAGGTTGTTGCGCGCGTCGTACATGGTGAGGACGATGCCGTGGATCGTGAGCGACGGGTTCAGGTTGATCTTCACCTGCTCGACCGTCTTCAGAAGTTGCGAGAGACCTTCGAGGGCGAAGAACTCGCATTGCAGCGGAACGAGCACGGCGTCGGATGCTGCCATCGCATTCACGGTGAGAAGGTTCAGCGACGGCGGACAATCGACCAATACATAAGTGTAGCCGTCGCCGGAGAACTGGCCGTCCGCCTGCCGGTCCGGACGGGAAAGTTTTCCTATGGCGTCGCGGAGCCGGTAGGCGCGATCCTTCTCGTGTGCGAGCGAAAGTTCGAGACCCGAGAGGTCGAGCGTCGAGGGAGCGATGTGCAGGTTCGGAACCGCCGTGTGGCGAATCGTCGCCTGCAAGTCCGAGTCGCCGACCAGCACGTCGAAGGTCGAGCGGTCTCGATCCTTGCGGTCGATGCCGAGGCCGGTCGATGCGTTGCCCTGCGGATCGAGATCGACGATCAGCACCCGCTCGCCGATGGCCGCGAGCGCGGTTCCGAGATTGATCGCAGTGGTCGTCTTGCCGACCCCGCCCTTTTGATTGGCGAGGGAAAGTGTCCGGGGACGAAGTGTGTTTGTCATGGTCCGCATCCAGATCGCGATTAACGCCGCTCAGCTTTTTCGATCAGCAGGATTCTACCACGCGGATCGGTCAGGCTGTTCCTTACTTGATAGTTAACGTTCCAAGATTTAGCGGCTGTAGTCAATTCGCCATCTATATCTTGAGACTTAAGAAATACGCCCATTGCGCCGCCTTCGAAGAAGGGCTCAGCAAGTTCTAGCAGCTTCGGCAGCGGCGCGAACGCACGCGCGGTGACCATGTGAACTGATGTGGCAATCCGTTTCGCTACCGACTCGACCCTTTCTGCATAAACTTCGGAACGCGCATCGGTAACGCGCGCAGCCTCACGAAGAAACGATGCCTTGCGGGTGTCGCTCTCGATTAGATGAAATTTTTTCTCCGGCGCAGCGACCGCTAGCACGAGTCCCGGGAAGCCGCCGCCGCTTCCGACATCCACAACTTCTTTCGCGCCATCCAGATCCGGAAGCAGTTGAAGGCTGTCCGCGATGTGCCGCGTCCAGAGCGTGTTCAGCGTCGAAGGTGCTGCGAGCTGCACGACGCGCTGCCATTTCAGAAAATGCTCGACGAATAGATCGAGCCGCTCCGCTGTTTCACGTGAAACGGGCGTGATTCTGAGCGCAGCTTCGCGGTCCTTTGCGAGAAGATCCCGGTCGATCATCCGGCCTTGCGGCGCGCATGCAGCGCAAGAAGTCCGAGCGCTGCCGGCGTCATGCCCTCGATACGGTTTGCGTGCCCAAGCGTCTGCGGCCGCACCATCGCAAGCTTTGCGCGAAGCTCGTTCGAGAGGCCTGGGATGGCATCGAAGTCCATCGCCGCGGGCAATGCCATCGCCTCATCGCGGCGGAAGCGTTCGGCGTCTTCGCGCTGACGATCGAGATAGACCGAATACTTCGCGTCGATCTCAAGCTGCTCTGCGATCGCAGGCTCAAGCGCGGTGAGGCCTGGCCAGAGTTTCGCGACCTGCGCGGTCGAGACGTGAGAGTAGGACAAGAGATCGAACGCCGTGCGCCGTTGTCCGTCGCGGTTCAGAACGATACCGAATCGATCGGCTTCGTTCGGCGTGACCGAGATCGACTTCGCTTCAGTCTGGGCGGCGTCGAGTGCCGAGAGCTTGCGCTCGAAAGCGCCCGCGCGAACGGAGCCAACACAGCCGAGAGAAATACCCTTCGCCGTCAGCCGCTGGTCCGCGTTGTCGGCGCGGAGTGCGAGGCGATACTCCGCGCGCGAGGTGAACATTCGATACGGCTCCGTGACTCCCCGCGTAATCAGGTCGTCGATCATCACCCCGAGATAGGCTTCGGTGCGGTCGAGAATGATCGCGTCACCGCCGTCCGCACGTCGCGCGGCATTGAGCCCCGCGAGCAGCCCCTGCGCCGCCGCCTCTTCGTAGCCGGTGGTGCCGTTGATCTGGCCCGCCAGGAACAGCCCAGGGATCTTCTTCGTCTCGAGTGTCGCCAGCAGCTCGCGCGGATCCACGTGGTCGTATTCGATGGCGTAGCCGCAGCGCTTCATCACGACGTTCTCGAGGCCCGGAATCGTCTTGAGCAAAGCGGACTGCACGTCCTCGGGGAGCGAAGTCGAAATGCCGTTCGGATAGACGGTGTCGTCATCGAGCCCTTCGGGCTCCAGGAAAATCTGATGCCCATCGCGCTCGCCGAAGCGCACGATCTTGTCCTCGATCGAGGGGCAGTAGCGCGGGCCGCGGCTTTCGATGCGGCCGGAATACATTGCCGAGCGATGGATGTTGTCGCGGATGACCTGATGCGTGGCTTCGGTCGTGCGCGTGATCCCGCACTCGACCTGCCGGTTCTCGATCTTCGAAGTCAGCATCGAGAACGGCTCCGGCGGATTGTCGCCGGGCTGCATCTCGAGCGATTTCCAGTCGATGGTTTTTCCGTCGAGGCGCGGCGGCGTGCCGGTCTTGAGCCGCGCGAGCGAAATATTGAAAGCCGCAAGCGTCTTCGAAAGTCCGAGCGCCGGCGCTTCGCCGGCGCGACCTGCGGGGATCTGCTGCTCGCCGATATGGATCAGACCGCGCAGGAACGTGCCGGTCGTGAGCACAACGGCAGCGCAGGCGAACTCGCGGCCGTCGCCAAGCCGTATGCCCGCGATCTTTCCGTTCAAAAGCACAAGGTCATCGACCTCGCCTTCGACGATTGTGAGATTTTCTTGCGCCGATAGTTCGCGCTGCATCGCCGCCGCATAGAGCTTGCGGTCGGCCTGCGCGCGAGGCCCGCGTACTGCCGGGCCCTTACGCTTGTTCAGTACTCGAAACTGGATGCCAGCGGCGTCTGCGACGCGCCCCATCAATCCATCGAGCGCATCGACCTCGCGCACGAGGTGGCCTTTGCCCAGGCCCCCGATCGCGGGGTTGCACGACATCGCGCCGATGGTCCCAAACTTGTGCGTGACGAGCGCCGTATTCGCGCCCATGCGTGCGGACGCGCTAGCTGCTTCCGAGCCGGCGTGTCCACCGCCTACAACGATGACGTCGAATGTCTGCATGGCGCGAGTCCTCTAGCGCGGTTCTGGGACTCGTCAAAGGCGTGTTTCACGTGAAACACCCGCCATCCGCGCGTTAACCTTTCATTTACCAATACAGAAAGAACTGAAGATCTTGTCGAGGACGTCTTCGACATCGACACGGCCGGTGATGCGGCCGAGCGCGCGGGCGGCGAGACGGAGTTCTTCCGCGAACAGTTCCTCCTGGCCCGGCTTTGAAAGCGTGAGCGCGGATGAAATCCGCTCCGCCGCTTCACGCAGGGCCACGCGCTGACGCTCGCGCGTCACCAGCGCAGGCTCGCCTGCGAAGCGCGCCGCTTCTTTCGAGAGCCGCTTGAGCAACTCGTCGATCCCTGCGCCGGTCTTTGCCGAGATCGGAAGCGGATCGTTCTGGCCTTTGGATTGTTTCGAGACTGAATCGAACAGGTCCGACTTCGTACGAATGCGCCATGCCGTCTGATCGCCACGGATCGGGAGCGAGACCGCACCGCCATCCGCAGCTTCCAGCATCAGAACGAGATCAGCCGCTTCCGCACGAGCCAGTGCACGGCGGACGCCTTCCCGCTCGACCGGATCGTTCGTCTCCCGAATGCCGGCCGTATCGATTAGCACCACGGGGACACCGTTCAGATCGAGCGCGACCTCGATCACGTCGCGCGTAGTGCCAGGAATATCGGAGACGATCGCGACGTCCCGCTCAGCCAGCGCATTCAGGAGCGTGGACTTGCCCGCATTCGGGGCGCCTGCAATCGCGACCGAGAACCCTTCGCGAAGCCGCTCGCCGCGCCTTGCGTCGGCAAGTGCCGCTTCGATCTCGATAAGCATTTCGCTTGCGGCACGAGCCGCGGGCGCCATGAGATTCTCCTGCACATCGGCTTCGTCGGAGAAGTCGAGATTGGCCTCGATCAGTGCCATGGCCTCGATCAGTTTCGAGCGCCAAGCCTCGACCTTCTTCGAGAGAGCGCCCTGATACTGATGCATCGCCTGACGGCGTTGTGTTTCGGTCTCGGCGAACACGAGGTCGCCGAGCCCCTCGGCGTGCGAGATATCCATCTTCCCGTTCAGGACCGCGCGCTTCGTGAACTCGCCGGCCTCGGCGGGACGGAAACCGGGAACCCGCCCGAGCACCGAGAACACGCGGGCGAGGATCGCTTTCCCGCCATGCAGATGCAGCTCGACCATGTCCTCGCCGGTCTCGCTCCTCGGTCCCTGAAACCAGAGCGCGAGCGCATCGTCGATTGTTTCACGTGAATCAGGGTCGATGAGTTGCGCACGCGCGGCCCGCCGCGGCTCCGGCAACTTCACGCCGAATGTTTCGAGTCCGAGTCGAGCATTGATTCCGCTGATCCGAACCACGGCGATGGCAGCCGGCAGGCGTCCGGAGGAGAGCGCAAAGATCGTCTCGCCGCTCATGCGAACGCTCCCGTAGCCGTCGTGTTAGAAAACCGCATGTCCGAAAATCGCATCGCCCAAAACCGTCTGGCCAACGAGACCAGCCCGTATCTCATCCAGCACAAGGATAACCCGGTTCACTGGTGGCCGTGGTCGCCGGAAGCTTTCGCGGAAGCCGCGCGGACAAACAAGCCCGTTCTGCTCTCCATCGGCTATGCGGCCTGCCACTGGTGCCACGTCATGGCGCACGAGAGCTTCGAGGACGAGGCGACCGCCACCGTGATGAACGATCTCTTCGTGAACATCAAAGTCGATCGCGAGGAGCGGCCTGAGGTCGACGAGATCTACATGAGCGCGCTCCATCACCTTGGAGAGCAGGGCGGCTGGCCGCTGACGATGTTTCTGGACGCCGCCGGAAAACCGTTCTGGGGCGGGACCTATTTTCCGAAGACCGCGCAATACGGCAGGCCAGGTTTTCAGGACGTGCTCCGGCACATCGCACGCGTCTATCGCGAGGAGCCGGAGAAGGTCGGGAAGAACCGCGAAGCGATCGTGAAAGCGCTTCACGAGAAAGCCCGGCCTGCCGGCAAGGTCGTTATCGGCACCGAAGAACTGAACGGGCTCGCGGAACAGTTTCTCCGTCTCATCGACATCGAAAAAGGCGGCATCCGCGGCGCGCCGAAATTCCCGCAATGCGCGATCCTCGAATTTCTCTGGCGCGCCGGAGAACGTACCGGCTCCGAATCTTTCTTCGATGCCGCAATCCTCTCGCTCCGGAATATGTGCGAGGGCGGCATCTACGATCATCTCGGTGGCGGCTTCGCACGCTACTCGGTGGACGACCGCTGGCTCGTCCCGCATTTCGAAAAGATGCTCTACGACAACGCGCAGATCCTCGAGCTGCTCGCGCTCGCCTGGAAGAGGACGAAGGACGACCTTTTCCGCCGCCGCGCCATCGAGACGGTCGAATGGCTCAAGCGCGAGATGATCGTCGAGGGCGGCGGCTTCGCTTCGAGCTTGGACGCCGACTCCGAAGGCGAAGAAGGAAAGTTCTATGTCTGGTCGCTTGCCGAGGTCGAAAGCATCCTCGGCGCGGATGACGCCGCCTTCTTTGCGAAAGCCTACGACATCACCCGTGAAGGAAACTTCGAAGGGCACAACATTCCGAACCGGCTTCTGTCCGGCAGCGCATCGCCGGAAGAGGAAACGCGGCTCGGCCCGCTCCGCGCGAAACTTCTGGATGCTCGCGCAAAACGAGTCCGGCTCGGTCTCGACGACAAGGTGCTCACGGACTGGAACGGACTGATGTGTGCCGCGCTCGCAAATGCCGGCGCGATGCTCGACGAACCTTCGTGGATCGAACTCAGCGCTACAGCTTTCCATTTCATCTCTGACAACATGGCCTGCGAAGGCCGGCTCGGACATTCCTGGCGCAAAGGCCGGCTTCTCTTTCCCGGACTGTCATCCGATTACGGCTCGATGATCCGCGCGGCACTCGCTCTGCATCGCGCGACGGGTGAGCAGCGCTATCTCGATCGCGCGGTCGAGTGGGAGCGGCTCCTCGAGCGGCATCATTCGTCGCCCGAGACCGCCGGATATTTCCTGACCGCCGACGACGGCGGCGAACTGATCCTGCGGCCGAACTCGACGCGCGACGACGCGATCCCGAACCCGCATGCCTGGATGGCGCAGAACCTCGTCCGGCTTGCGGCGCTTACAGGAGAATATTCCTATCGCGAGAAGGCCGACCGGCTGTTCGAGGGTGTGCTGCCGCTTGCGGCCGCAAACCTATTCGGGCACGCGGCCCTGCTCGCAGCGCTCGATACGCGGCTCAGGCTCGCAGAGATCGTCGTCACCGGAAGCCGCGCGCGTGAATTTGCCGAGGCCGCGCTCGCGCAATCATTCCTTGCCAGCGCGCTGCTCCGCGTGCCGAACGAGGCCGCGCTCGCCGCCAATCACCCGGCGCGGGAAAAAGTCGCCGCCGCAAAAGACGAGGGCGCGGCTTTCGTCTGCCGGGGTGAAGTTTGCTCGCTGCCGATCACCGCCCCGCATCAGCTTGCCGGGGCGCTGACTGCATAGCGCCATGTCGCGCCGCGCATTGATTGCCCCGTGCGCTTTCCATAGCTTGCCATCCAACCAACATTTCGCGGGGGCGAAACATGCAAGCATCCATCCTGACCGACCTGCTGCTGCCGCTGTCAATCGGCATCATCATGTTCGGGCTGGGCCTCAGTCTCACCTGGGACGACTTCAAGCGGGTCGCCCGCTATCCGCTCGCGGTCGGGTTCGGACTTTTCCTACAGGTGATCCTGCTGCCCTTCGCAGCACTCCTGATTGCGATCTGGCTCAAGCTCTCGCCAAACCATGCGCTCGGCCTGATGCTGGTCGCGGCAGCCCCTGGCGGCGCGACCGCAAACATCTACAGCCACCTTGCCAAGGGCGATGTCGCGCTGAACATCACGCTGACCGCCGTGAACAGCCTGCTCGCGCTCATCACGCTCCCGATCGTGATCAATCTCTCGCTCGAATATTTCTTCGGCGCCGGACAATACGTCCCACCCCCGCACCGCAAGGTGATCGAGGTCGCCGCGATCATTCTGATCCCGGTCGTGATCGGTATGCTGGTCCGCGCCCGCGCGCCGGAATTCGCGAAGCGCATGGAAAAGCCGATCAAGCTTTTCTCCGTCGTCGTGCTCGCGATCCTGATCTTTGCAGCGATCTATATTGAGCGCGCGAAGTTGCTCGACAGCATCATTGCCGTCGGCCTCGCCTGCCTCCTCTTCAACGTGGTGAGCATGCTGACCGGCTATCTCGCGCCGCTCGCGCTGAAGCTGCCCGAGCGGCAGGCGATCGCCATCACCATGGAGATCGGCATCCACAACACCGCGCTTGCGATCTATGTTGCGCTGAACGTGCTGAACAATCCGGCAGCCTCGCTGGTGCCGGGCATCTACACGCTCTGCATGTATCTGACGGCGACGCTGTTTGCGGTCTACGTTTCCAAACGAAACGTGGCGCCGGCCTAGAACGCGCATCTAGAAAACAAAAAAGCCCGGTGTCGCCACCGGGCTTTTTCTTTCTCTCTGACCTCCCCCTGAGGAGCCCGCGAAGCGGGCGTCTCGAAGGGTGATAATGTTGCCCATCCTTCGAGACGCGCCTTCGGCGCTCCTCAGGATGAGGCAGAAAGTTAGGTATTCATGCTCTCGAAGAACTCGCCATTGTTCTTGGTCTGCTTAAGCTTGTCGATGAGGAATTCGATCGCATCGACCGTGCCCATCGGATTGAGGATGCGGCGGAGCACGTACATCTTCTTGAGCTGATCCGGCGGCACCAGGAGCTCTTCCTTGCGGGTGCCCGAGCGGGTGATGTCCATCGCCGGGAAGACGCGCTTATCCGAGACCTTGCGGTCGAGGATGATTTCCGAGTTACCTGTGCCCTTGAATTCTTCGAAGATGACTTCGTCCATGCGCGAGCCGGTATCGATCAGCGCGGTCGCAATGATGGTGAGCGAACCGCCCTCCTCGATGTTGCGCGCGGCACCGAAGAAACGCTTCGGACGCTGGAGCGCGTTGGCGTCGACGCCGCCCGTGAGCACCTTGCCCGAAGACGGAACAACGGTGTTGTAGGCGCGGCCGAGACGCGTGATCGAGTCCAGAAGAATGACAACGTCGCGGCCGTGTTCCACGAGGCGCTTCGCCTTTTCGATCACCATTTCGGCGACCGCAACGTGACGGGACGCCGGTTCGTCGAAGGTCGAGGAAACGACCTCGCCCTTCACCGAACGCTGCATGTCGGTGACTTCTTCCGGCCGCTCGTCGATCAGAAGAACGATCAGGTAGCACTCCGGGTGATTGGCCGTGATCGAGTGCGCGATGTTCTGGAGAAGAACCGTTTTACCGGTACGCGGCGGCGCGACGATCAGGCCGCGCTGGCCTTTGCCGAGCGGCGCCACGATGTCGATGATGCGCGAGGAATTGTCCTTCCGCGTCGGGTCCTCGATTTCCATCTTGATCCGCTCGTCGGGATAGAGCGGCGTCAGGTTGTCGAAGTGGACCTTGTGCTTGATCTTCTCGGGGTCCTCGAAATTGATCGTATTGACCTTGAGCAGCGCGAAGTAGCGCTCGCCTTCTTTCGGCGAACGGATGTGCCCTTCGACCGTATCGCCGGTACGAAGCGAGAAGCGCCGGATCTGCGAAGGCGAAATGTAGATGTCGTCCGGACCCGCGAGATAGTTCGCGTCCGGCGAGCGCAGGAAGCCGAAGCCGTCCGGCAGGACTTCCACGACGCCTTCGCCGACGATGTCGACTTCTTTCGAGGCGTATTGCTTGAGGATGGCAAACATCAATTCCTGTTTGCGCATCGTGCTTGCGTTTTCGACCTGAAGTTCCTCCGCCACCGCAAGCAGCTCGACGGGGGATTTCTGTTTGAGTTCAGTAAGTTTGATTTCCCGCATTGGGGATAGTCCTTGTCTTGACGGAATTTCCTGGAGAAATTTCCGGCGGAATCCGCCGCCACGGATGTTGCAGTTCTGGGAGGAGCAGGTCTTTCGGGCTTGAAGGAGGGTCTGGAGCCCGGCGCCGCTGCCGATACGAAAACGCTTTCGGCTAACCGCGGACGACGCCTGCAATTGAGGAAGGCAGAGGGAAAATAGGGAAAACGGGCCGGGGAGGCAACCCCGGCAAGATTAAAACGGCTTAATCACCGCCAGGATCACGATTCCGATCATCAGGACGGTCGGAACTTCGTTCATAAGCCGATAGAAGCGCTCCGGGCGCTGATTGGCATCGGCCGCGAACTCCCGAACCCATCTGGCCTGCATGCCATGCGCCGCGGATAGCGCGAGCACGAGTACGAACTTCGCGTGCATCCAGCCCGAACGCCATGCGCCGGTCTCGTAAACGAGCCAGAGGCCTGCGAGCCAGGTCACGATCACCGCCGGAAGCGCAATCGCCTTCAGAAGGCGCCGCTCCATGATCTTGAAGGTTTCCGACTGGATCGAGCCCTTCACCGCGGAGCAGTGATAGACCATCAGCCGCGGCAGATAGAGCAGCGCCGCCATCCAGGAGATGAAGGCAAGGATGTGCAGCGTCTTGATCCAGAGATACATCGTTCAGCGTCTCACTCTTGCGATCATCCGCTCGACATTTTCGATCGGCGTTTCCTTCCGGATGCCGTGGCCGAGATTGAAAATATGCCGTGCGCCGCGCAATTCACCGAGCACGTTATCGACAGCCTTATCCAAAGCTTCTCCCCCGGCAATAAGCGCCAAAGGATCGAGATTTCCCTGGATTGCGATCTTATCCCCGAATCTCACAGCACATTCTCTTCTGTCAGTAATCCAGTCGATGCCGGCGGCATTCGTGCTCGATTGTTTCGCCACCGCTTCGATTCCATTCAGTGAAGCGCCTTTCGGAAACACGATGATGCGCGCATCCGGAACTGCTGCACGGACCTTTGCGGCAATTGCCGCAACCGGCTTCACGCACCAGCGCTCAAAGGATACCGGGTCCAGAACTCCCGACCAGGTATCGAAAATCTGGACCGCGTCTGCACCTGCCTTGATCTGTCCGATCAGGTGTTCGGCCGAGGCTTCGACCAGCCGGTCCATGATCTTCTGGAATAGCGCTGGCTCCTGCATCGCAAGCAATCGCGCCGGAGCCTGATCTTCGGTGCCTCTTCCGGCCACCAGATAGGTCGCCACCGTCCAGGGCGCCCCACAGAAACCGATCAGGCCCGTTTCTTTCGGCAAGGCAGCCCGGGTCTTCGCAAGCGCCTCGTAGACCCGCTCTGTGATTTTACGGTCCGGCTGATCTGAAAGTTTTCCGAAACTTGCCTGATCCGTCACCGGCTCCAGACGCGGGCCTTCGCCTTCCTCGAACCACAACTTCGCGCCAAGCGCGTATGGAACGATCAGGATATCCGAGAAGATAATCGCTGCATCGAAGCCGAACCGGCGGATCGGCTGCAAGGTGACTTCCGATGCAAGTTCCGGATTCAGACACAGATCGACGAAACCGCCTGCCTTCGCACGCGTTTCCCGGTACTCGGGAAGATACCGTCCTGCCTGCCGCATCATCCAGATCGGCGGCACCTCGAACTTCTCGCCATCGAGTACACGCAGGAACTTTCCACTCACGCCGTGCTTATCCTTCCTTACTAACTAGATTCTAGAATCTTTAGTTAGAGTCTGTTTGATGGGTCGAGTCCGTGGACAAGTTTTATCCATGTCAGCCGCTCCACTACGCAAACCATCCCCAAAAATCACAACCGGTCTGAAGCATTGATTTTATTCGCTTCGCCGACTTCTTCCCATAAGTCACAGACATTCTCCAGATTCGATCCCGGGCAACTGAATCTGGACGATTCCGCCCGTTATCCCGGGCGACCCTTGCGCTGGCCGATTCTCCGTGGCCTTCTCCCCAGCAATTCACAGTTCCATGGATGTTCCGGCCTTGCCCAAGACGGAAAGCTATTTCCATCTTCATCTCGTATCGGATGCGACCGGCGAAACGCTTCTGGCGGTCGGGCGCGCCGCCTGCGCGCAATACTCCACCGTTTCGCCGATCGAGCATGTGTACCCGCTCATCCGGAACGTGAAGCAGCTCGAGCCGGTGCTGTCCGATATCGAAAGAAATCCGGGGATCGTACTTTATACTCTGGTCGATCCGGTCCTCACGAGCCGGCTCGAAGATCACTGTAAGGAAAAAGGCATTCCATGCCTTTCGATCCTGAACCCGGTCCTCGGCCTTTTCGCTTCTTATCTCGGCACCGAGACGACGCCTCGCGTCGGCGGCCAGCACACCCTCAACGCGGAATATTTCCGCCGCATCGATGCGCTGAATTACACGCTGATGCACGACGACGGTCAGCATCCAGAGAATCTCGACGAAGCGGATGTCGTACTCGTCGGCATCTCTCGCACTTCCAAAACGCCGACCAGCATTTATCTCGCCAACCGCGGCATCAAGACCGCGAACGTGCCGCTGGTTCCCGGCATCGATCCGCCGGGCCAGCTCGAACTCGTCTCAAAACCGCTGGTCGTCGGTCTCATCGCGAGCCCGGAGCGGATCGTGCAGATCCGCCAGAACCGGCTTCTCGGCTTGAACGCAGACCAGCCGGACTCGCATTATGTCGACCGTCATTCGGTCAGCGACGAAATCGCAAACTCGAAGAGACTTTGCGCGCGCCACAACTGGCCGATCATCGATGTGACGCGGCGCTCGATCGAGGAAACAGCGGCAGCCGTGATCGCGCTGTTGCAGGAACGCCGCCGGGACGCGGCGAACGCTCAATGACTCTCTGGCAGACTCAGCCGCTCGTGCTCGCGTCGAAAAGCGCGCCGCGCCGTGCGCTCCTGGAAGCGGCAGGCATTCCGATCGTGATCGATCCTGCCGACATCGACGAGCGCGCGGCGGAAGCCGCCTCCCCAAAAGAAGCCGCGACACCGGATGGCGCGGCACTGCTGCTTGCGCGGGCGAAAGCATTCGAAACCGCGAAACGAAATAAAGGCAAAACCGTACTCGGCGCGGACCAGACGCTCGCGCTCGGCAACGAGCGCTTTTCGAAGCCGAAATCCATCGAAGCCGCGCGCGAGCAGCTCCGGAAATTCTCCGGCAAGACTCACGCGCTCCATTCCGGAATCGCGCTCGTTCGTGACGGCACCGTGCTGTTCGAAACCGTATCGAGCGCGCACCTGACGATGCACAAATTCAGTGACGCATTTCTCGACGCTTATCTCGCGGAAGCTGGCGGGCGCGTGATGCTGAGCGTCGGCGCCTATCAGTTAGAGAGTGTCGGCGTGAACCTCTTCGAGAAAATCGAAGGCGATCACTTCACGATCCTCGGCATGCCGCTGATGCCTTTGCTCGCCTACTTCCGCAAATCGGGGATGATGGTGCCGTGACGAAACGCGCCTGCGTCATCGGCTATCCCGTCGCGCATTCGCGCTCTCCGCTCATTCACGGCTACTGGTTGCGCGAACACAAGATCGACGGCGAGTATGCGCGGCGCGAAGTGAAGCCCGAAGAGATCGATGTATTCCTTCAAAATTTTTCGAAGCAGAATCTCGCCGGCTGCAATGTGACGCTGCCTCATAAGGAAGCCGCGGCGCGAAACGTTGGCGTTGCAACCCCTGTGGTTCGTGCGCTCGGTGTGGCGAATACGCTGTGGCTGCAAGACGGAATCCTGCATGGCGACAACACCGATGTTGCGGGATTTCTGGCACATCTCGACGATACGGCTCCTGGCTGGGACACGAAGACCAACCACGCGGTTGTCCTTGGTGCCGGCGGTGCAGCGCGCTCGATCGTGTATGCACTTCACGAGCGCGGAGTGAAAAAAATTTCGATCGTGAATCGTTCGCGTGAACGCGCCGAGCAACTCGTAAACGAAATAAAAATCGAATCGCACATCGCAAGCTTTGCCCAGGTTGAATCGCTGATTTTGTCCGCGGATTTGCTTGTGAATACGACCTCGCTCGGGATGAAAGGCCAGCCGCCGCTCGAAATCGACCTGAGCAAGCTGAAGGCGGGTGCCGCCGTTTGCGACATCGTCTACGTGCCGCTGGAAACGGACCTGCTTCGCAAGGCGCGCACACGAGGTCATGCCGCGATCGACGGCCTTGGCATGCTCCTGCATCAGGCGGTGCCGGGCTTCGAGCGCTGGTTCGGCGTGCGCCCGAAGGTGACGAAAGAGCTGTGCGATCTCATCGTCGCTGACCTGGCGAAGGACGCGGCGCGATGAAGATCCTCGGCCTCACCGGATCCGTCGGCATGGGCAAGAGCACGACCGCGCAGATGTTCGTTGCCGAAGGCGTGCCGATGTTCGACGCCGACGCCGCCGTACATCAACTTTACGCAGACGAGGCGGCGCCGCTGATCGAACGCGAATTTCCGGGAACGACAAGCAACGGCGCGGTGGACCGTGAAAAACTTTCGGCACAGGTCGTCGGCAAACCCGAAGCGCTCTCGCGGCTCGAGAAACTCGTGCATCCGCTGGTCGGAAAACGGCGCGCGGAATTTATGAGCGAGGCGCAGCAGGCGGGCGCAAAAGCGGTGCTGCTCGACATCCCGCTTTTGTTCGAGACCGGCGATCCCTCGAAGTTCGACGCAGTGATCGTCGTCAGCGCTCCGCTGGAAGTTCAGCGCGAGCGGGTGCTTGCGCGGCCGGGCATGACGCCGGAAAAATTCGAGGCCATTCTGAAGCGGCAATTGCCTGATTCGGAGAAGCGCGCCCGCGCCGATTTCGTGATCGATACCGGCCAGGGACTCGAATTCGCCCGAAAGCAGGTCAAGGAAGTTCTGGCCGCAGTCATGACCCCCGGCTGGGTCCGCAGAAAGAGCTGAAATGCGCGAGATCGTATTCGACACCGAAACCACCGGCTTCGATCCCTCGACCGGCGACCGCATCGTCGAAATCGGCTGCGTCGAACTTCTGAACCGGATTCCGACAGGCGCGACATTTCACGCCTACATCAATCCCGAACGCGATATGCCGCCATCGGCGGAAGCGATACACGGACTGAGCGAGGAGTTTCTCTCGGACAAGCCGCTGTTCGCCGAAGTCGCGGAAAAGTTTCTGGAGTTCATCGGCGCGGATTCGAAGCTCGTTGCGCACAACGCCGGCTTCGACATGACCTTTATCGACTACGAATTGAAAAAATGCGGCCTCGTGCCGCCGACGCGCGACCGCGTGATCGACACGCTGACGCTCGCGCGCCGAAAACATCCGGGCGGCGGCAACAAGCTCGACGATCTCTGCGTGCGCTACGGCATCGACAATTCTCGCCGCACGAAACACGGCGCACTGCTCGACGCGGAATTGCTGGCGGAAGTTTATGCGGAGCTCGCCGGAGGCCGGCAGGCCAATCTCGGTCTTGTTGCCGCCGTGCGCGAAGAGTTTTCACTGACGGCCGTGGTCGCCTCCGCACGCGAAGTCCGGCAGGCGTCGCTCCTCACCGACACGGAGCGCGAGGCGCATCGCAAGTTTGTGTCGACGCTCGGCGACGACGCGATCTGGCTCGACTATCTCGGGAAAGAAAAACTTCCCGCCGCCGAATAACGTCAGGACTTCGTCGCGGCAGCGCTTTCGGCGCGTGCGCGATAGAGTGCCGCGAAATCGACCGGCTGCAACATGATCGGCGGAAATCCGCCCTCGCTGATGGCGTCGGCGGCGATCCGCCGCACGAACGGGAAAAGAAGCCGCGGGCATTCGATCAGCACCAGCGGCTGCACGCTTTCCTTCGGGACGTTGGTGATCCGGAACACGCCGGCATAGGTCACGTCGAGCAGGAAAAGCATGCGCTTCGCCTTCTTGTCCTCGGCCTTCACTTCCACCTTCAGTTCGACTTCGTAGTCGGTCTCCGACATCGGCTTCGCGTTCACGTTGATTTGAACGTCGACCGCCGGGGCCTGCTCGGGCTGCGCCATGAGCGACTGCGGCGCATTCGGATTCTCGAAGGAGAGGTCCTTCACGTATTGGCCCAGAATGCCGAGGCCGGGGGCGTTTGCGTCGGGGTTATTGCCGTTCTGGGTGTTCATGCTTTCGCTCCCGGCCGGAAGTGGGCCCTGCGTGCGCGGCTGCTGCCGCGAGATCGCGGGGTCGCTACCATGAGGCCATGAGGGGCACAAGAAAGCCCGTTTTCGCGGCTATTTGCGACAGTGGCCTTGCGAAACGGGATCGTTTAACCTCCCTATGAGTTAATGCCGTGCGGAAATGCTTGCACGCGGCTTGGAAGAAGTCGCAAAAGCCCCATATGAACGGACAGACGCCGCTCAACCCCGCTCTTGCTTCCTTTCCGGGCCGGAACGACAGACGATGAACGCCGTGTTCGACATTTACACGATCATATTTCTCGCCCTCGCAGTCTTCATTTTCGCGAAGCTGCGGAGCGTGCTCGGCACTCGTACGGGTCACGAGCGGCCGCCGTTCGACCCCTATGCGGGCAAGGAGCCCAAGCCCGCGACGCTTCCGGACAAGCCCGCGATTCCGAATCGCGCGGACGAAGCGCAGATCGCCCGCGAAGCCGATCGCGACATTCCGGCAGCCGACCGCTGGGCCGGCATTGCCGCGCCGGGAAGCGCGGTAGCCGCCGGTCTCGATGCCATCGCAAATGCGGACCGCAGTTTCGATGCGCGTTCGTTCCTTGAAGGTGCGAAGGCCGCCTACGAAATGATCGTCATGGCTTTCGCCGAGGGCGACCGCAAAACGCTGCGCAGCATGCTCGGCAAGGAACTGTTCGAAGAATTCGCGGCGGCGATCAACGAGCGCGAAGCCAAAGGCCTCGTGATGGAATCGCGCTTCGTCTCGCTCGACAAGGCCGAGATCAAGAACGCCGAACTCGCCGGCAACGAAGCGCGCGTCACCATCGACTTCGTATCGCAACTCGTCTCGGCTACCCGCGACAAGAACGGCAACATCGTCGAAGGCAGCGCCGAAGCGCTGACCGAGGTCGAGGATCTCTGGATGTTCGCGCGCGATGTGAAGTCCTCGGACCCGAACTGGAAACTCGTCGAGAACAACGAAGCGGCCTGACGCCGATGCCGCATCTTCGCCACGCGAAATTATACCTCGCGTGTTGCTCGATGCTTCTTTCGGGCGGCATCGCTTCGGCGAATGTCGGCTCGCTAAATTTTCCCGACGCGCAATACGAATTCGTTTCCTTCGCCGATCTCGCCGGCTGGAAAGAAGACAAACAGGCTGAAGTATTTGCGGGATTTCGCAGAAGCTGCGAAGTCCTGATGAGGCGTAAGGACGCGGCTTCCGTTCGTCCGATGGAAAACGCGCTGCGCGAAGTCTGCCCGCGCGCGCTTGCGCTGCTCGAGAAGATCGACGACGCGGAAGCCAAGAAATTTTTCGAGACGAATTTTCGCCCCGTAAGAATCTCGAAACTCGGCGAGACCACCGGCCTGCTCACGGGCTATTACGAGCCCGAGGTAAAAGGCAGCCTCACGCTGACCGAAGGCTTCACCGTTCCGCTCTATCGCCGGCCGCCCGAACTGATTTCGAAAGCGCGTCTCGGCAAGCGTTACCTGCGCGCAGGCTTCCCGAGCACCGGCGGCGCGGGGCATCGCGTGAATGGCAAGCTCGTCGAGTATCACGACCGAGCCGCGATCGAAGACGGCGCACTTGCGAACCGCGGACTCGAAATCGTCTGGCTGCGCGACAAGGCGGACGCATTCTTCATTCAGATCCAGGGCTCGGCGCGGATTCTCCTGCCGGACGGAAAACTCGTCCGCGTGAATTACGCCGCGCACAACGGCCACAACTTCACGCCGATCGGCCGCAACCTGATCGAAACCGGAATCGTGCCGCGCGACGAAATGTCGATGGAAAATATCCGCATGTTCATCGCGGAGATGCCGGACGAAGGCCGCGAACTGATGCGCAAGAACCGCGCCTTCACGTTCTTCCGGATCGTCGAGAATCTTCCGCCGGACTCCGAGGCCGTCGGCGCGCAGGGCATTTCGCTCGTCAAAGACCGCTCGCTCGCGGTGGACAACAAGCTTCACGTTTACGGTTCGCTGTTCTGGATCGAAGCGAAACTGCAATTGCAGAACACGCGCGAAGGGCAGACGTTCAATCGTCTGATGGTCGCGCAGGATACCGGCTCCGCGATCGTCGGCATCGCGCGCGGCGACATTTATTTCGGCGGCGGGCCGGAAGCGGGCTCGATTGCCGGCCGCATCCGCAATCCCGGCGCGTTCTTCATGCTGGTGCCGAACGAGATCGATCCGGTGAGGATTGCGGCCGAACAGAACGTACCGAACCCCGAGTATCGTCCCGAGGCTGAGAAGAAAGAACCGCCGAAAACCGAAGCGAAGCCGGCGGAAGAGCCCAAGAAAGACGAAGGCAAAAAAGACGAGCCAAAAAAATGACGGGCGACGGCGGGGGCAAAAAGCGCGGACTGACCGGCGAAGACAGCGCGCTCTGGGACGAGATCGCAAAATCCATCCGTCCGCTTCCGGGCCGGCGCACGAGAATTGGAAGCGAACCGGCAGCACTTTCGATCGAAGAGCAAACGGCGAAAGGCGCGGAAAAACGAAACCGCCCGGTTGCCCCGGCGCCAGCGAAACGCCGCGATCCGCCCGCTCCGCCGCTTGCGCCCATCGACCGCAAGCTGAAGACGAAACTGTCGCGCGGAAGTGCTGAGATCGACGCGCGTCTCGATCTGCACGGCCATACGCAGGCCGAAGCGAAATCCCGTCTCCTGCGCTTTCTCGAAACAGCGCAGGCCCGCGAGCATTCGCTTGTGCTCGTGATTACCGGCAAGGGGAAGCGCAGCGACGACAACTGGTCGAACGAAGGCGGCGTTTTGAAACGCCAGGTGCCGCTATGGCTTTCGCTGCCCGAGTTCCGCGCGCTCGTGATCGGATTCGAGGAAGCAGGGATACGTCACGGCGGCGCGGGTGCGCTTTACATTCGCGTGCGCAGGCGCCGATAAAGCGTGGCCCCGAAAAGTGTGAAGCGGTTTTCGGATAAGGCCACGCTTCAATAAAAAGACTTTAGAGAATGTAGCGCGAAAGATCCGCGTCCTTCGCGAGATCGGCGACGCGTTTCTTCACATAGTCGCCGTCAATTGTGACCTTCTCGCCGGACTTATCCGGCGCGGTGAAGCTGATTTCATCCAGCACCCGCTCGATCACGGTCTGGAGGCGGCGTGCGCCGATGTTCTCGAGCCGCGCGTTCACTTCGACCGCAATATCGGCAATCGCGTCGATGGCGTCATCTGTGAACACGAGTTCGACTTCCTCGGTCTTCATCAGCGCGACCGACTGCCTGATCAAGCTCGCCTCGGTTTCGGTTAGAATGCGATGGAAGTCATCGCGTGTAAGCGCATTCAGTTCGACGCGAATGGGAAGGCGACCCTGCAATTCGGGCAGCAAATCCGAGGGTTTTGCCACATGAAACGCGCCTGACGCGATAAAGAGAATATGGTCCGATTTCACCGGGCCGTATTTCGTATTCACCGTGGTGCCTTCGATCAGGGGAAGCAGATCGCGCTGCACACCCTCGCGCGAAACGTCGCCGCCGCGCAGGCCTTCGCGCGCGCAAATCTTGTCGATCTCGTCCAGAAACACGATGCCGTTGTTCTCGACAACCCGGATCGCTTCCTGCGTCAGCTGCTCCTGATCGAGCATCTTGTCGGACTCTTCCGCGAGCAGCAGCGGGTGCGCGTCCTTCACGTTCACGCGCCGCGACTTCGGCTTGCCGCCGAACGCTTTCCCGAAAATATCGCCGATATTGATCGCGCCCATCTGTGCGCCCGGCATGCCGGGAATGTCGATCATCGGCATCTGCGGATTACCGGAAGAGGAAAGCTCGATTTCGATTTCCTTGTCGTCGAGTTCGCCTGCGCGCAGCCGCTTGCGGAAGCTTTCGCGCGTGGCGGGGCTTGCCGCGGGACCGACCAGAGCGTCGAGCACGCGCTCTTCGGCTGCGACATGCGCGCGGGCCTGCACGTCGCGGCGTTTGTTTTCGCGCGTGATCGCAATGCCGATCTCGACAAGGTCCCGCACGATCTGCTCGACATCGCGGCCGACATAGCCGACCTCGGTGAACTTGGTCGCCTCGACCTTCAGGAACGGCGCGTTCGCGAGCTTGGCGAGCCTCCGCGAAATCTCGGTCTTGCCGACGCCGGTAGGCCCGATCATCAGGATATTTTTCGGCAGCACCTCTTCGCGCAGCTTGTCGTCGAGTTGCAGCCGCCGCCAGCGATTACGGAGCGCAATCGCGACCGCGCGCTTCGCGTCGTGCTGGCCGACGATGAAGCGGTCGAGTTCGGAGACGATTTCGCGTGGCGAGAAGTCGGACATGGATACTCTGTCTTACGGGCCGATGGCGGTCTGCCAAGCCTTGATGGATTCGAAGGGGTAGATGAACATCAGGATGTTCAGCGTGAGGTTGTCGCGGATTACATAGGCGGCGAGGGCCTCCATCGCCAGTGCGAGGAATACGGTGACGAGCACCGGTGCGCGCCACGCGACCAGAAAGCCGAGCGCCATCCAAACGACGTCCATCACCGAGTTGATGATGCTGTCGCCGTAGTAATTCAGCGAGACGGTGTTGCCGCGATAGTATTCGATAATCCAGCTCGTGTTCTCGACCACCTCCCACGCCGCTTCGATGAAAACCGCGACGGCAAAGCGCCATGCGATGGAGGATTTCCTGAACACCGCCCAGGCGAACCAATAAAAAATAAACCCGTGAACGATGTGGGACGGTGTGTACCAGTCGGAGAGGTGCTGCGAGTTGCCTTCGCCGAAAGCGTTGCCTTCCCAGAGTTTCACGTAGCCGCAGGTGCAGATCGGCGTGCGGCCGAGCCAGTATAAGATCAGTGCCTGGGCAACGACGATGGCGAGCGCCAGCAGCAGAAAGAGCCGTGTGCGTCTCACCGCGTCTGCGTGATCCGCGCCGGGTGCCATAGCTTTCATTCAGCGGTTCTCCGTGAGCGGCAGGAGCCGCGTGAGTGTCGAGGGCAGCACGCCGAGCACGGTTTCGCGCGCCTGCTTCCACCATACGCCGAGCAGCATGACGCCGACGCCGAGGATGAAGAGAACGAGCGCGAATTGAATCTGCGGCGACACCGAAAGCGCCTGTGCGCCCCAGCCGATCACGACGCCGAGATAAATCAGCGAAGCGACAATCGGCGAGCGCCGGTCGAGCAGCAGACCGAACAGGCAGGCAATCGCCGCGATCACAAGAACACCGGCCATCGCCGCCCCGGACTGGCCGAGCATAGTGGTCGAAGAATAAATCGGATGCAGGAACATCGGCGCTCCGGCGACATAGAACCAGAACGCGAACTGCCCCTTGCGGGTCATCCGTTCGCGGTCGCGCAGATCGAGAATGACCGCGGCGGCGAGCGCCGCTCCGCCTGCGACGATCATCGTGATCTCGCGCGGCCACGGCAGCATGAAGCTCGCGAGCGCACCCGAAACGCTCACGAAGGGAAGCACGAGAAAAGGCAACCGATAGCGCAGAAGCGACAGGCCGAGACTGACGGCGCCTGCGAGTGCGGCGAGCTTCCAGACGGCCTCTCTGTTCTGCCCGTCCAGTCCGCCGGAAAGAACAGCAGTGAGCCAGGCAAGACAGGCCGCCGCAGCGATGCTTGCGACAATCGCGGGCCAGCGCATGTTGCGGTGTCGCGCGAAAAATTCCGCCATCGCCCAGCCGGCAACGATACCCGCGATCGGAATCGCAATCGCGGCGTCCGCGCCGTAACTTCCGACGAAGACGAAAAGCGCGATGAAGAACAGAATCTGGCCGATGGAGACGAAGATCTCGGCGAGATTGTTGACGATGTTGAAGCGTTCATTGGTGCCGTGCGGCTGCCGCACGCGCGCCTGCGCGATCTCGCGCAGCTTCGACGCCTGCTCCGCGGTAATCACGTTCTGCGAAACCGCCTGCTCCAGGTCGCTTTCGCGGATCATCCGATGGTCTCGATGGTAACGTTGCGGTTCGTGTAGATGCAGATGTCGGCGGCGATATCGAGCGCGCGGCGCGCGATTTCCTCGGCGTCATGAGAACTGTCGGCAAGCGCACGCGCGGCGGCGAGCGCGAACGAGCCGCCCGAGCCGATGCCGGCGATGCCGTTCTCGGGCTCGAGCACGTCTCCCGTGCCTGCCATGAGCAAGGTGATGTCCTTGTCGGCGACCAGCATCATGGCTTCTAACCGCCGCAGGTAGCGGTCGGTGCGCCAGTCCTTCGCAAGCTCCACGCAGGCCCGTGCGAGCTGGCCTTTGTGCTGCTCGAGCTTGGCCTCTAACCGGTCGAACAGCGTCAGTGCGTCCGCGGTGGCGCCTGCGAAGCCGCCGATTACGTTGCCGCCGGTCAGCCGCCGGACCTTCTTCGCGTTCGATTTCATGACGGTATTGCCGAAGGAGACCTGGCCGTCGCCTGCGATCGCGACCTTGTCGGCCTTGCGGACGGCGACGATGGTCGTGCCGTAGAAAGTATCGGGTTTGTGGGGGGTGCTCATGGATGAAGGGGCCTCCGGCTCCATATCTAGGGTGCTGAAAACCATCCGGAAAGGTCATACGGGCAATGTGTGGCGGGCCATGCGGGAGGCTGCTATTACCCCCGCCTTCCGAGGAGCCAATTCATGCGTACCGGCGAAATCGCCCGCAAAACCAAGGAAACCGAGATTTCGGTGAAGGTTAATCTCGACGGCAAGGGCCAGAACGAGATTGCGACCGGCATCGGCTTTTTCGACCACATGCTCGATCTCCTGTCGCGCCACGCGCGGATCGACATGACGGTGAAGGCCAAAGGCGACCTGCACATCGACCAGCACCACACCACCGAGGACGTCGGCATTGTGCTCGGCCAGGCGGTTCGCCAAGCGCTCGGCGATATGCGCGGGATCGCGCGCTACGCGAGCCTCTATATGCCGATGGACGAAACGCTGACCCGTGTCGCGATCGACGTTTCCGGCCGTCCGGTGCTCGTGTTCAAGGTCGATTTTCCGCGCGACAAGATCGGCGACTTCGACTGCGATCTGGTGCGCGAATTTTTCCAGGCCTTCGCGATGAACGCGGGCGTGACGCTGCACGTCGAGACGCTCTACGGCGAGAACGCGCACCATGTGGCCGAGAGTTGCTTCAAGGGTCTTGCCCGCGCGCTCCGGATCGCGTTTTCGATCGATCCTGCGGCCGCCACGGAAATTCCATCGACCAAGGGCAGTCTGGGCGCGTAGTCCGGGCGATTGATCCGATCAGCGGGGCCGTTGGATTTGCGGCTCGCGCGCCATGAAATGAAACCGAAGCAGGCAGGGCGTTAGAGAAGTGCCGACCTATCAAGTTTTCGAGCCCGATGACGGAACGCGCACGCAGGCAGCTGCGGAGCGCGTCGTATTCCTGCGCGAAAAATTTTCGGTCTGGGCTTTCATCTTCACGCCATTCTGGCTGCTTCGGCATCGCCTCTGGCTCGGCTTCGCCGCCTGGCTTGTTGCTTTCGTTGCGATCACCATGATCGGCGTGGCACTCGGCTTCGGTCCCTATGCCGGCATGGCGGCCTCGATCTTTCCGTCCCTGATCTTCGGTCTGGAAGCGGTTAGTATGCGCGGCAGAAAACTTCTGCGCAGCGGCTATCGCGATGCCGGCGTCGTGATCGCGGAAGATCTGGAAACCGCGGAGCGGCGCTTCTTCGAGCCCTGGAAGTTGTCCGCGCCGAAGGGCGACTATCCTTACGCGCCGGGCGCCGTGCCGCCCGCCTATCCCGATACGAAACTCGCAGCCGCAGAACAGCAAGTGATCGGCATGTTTCCGACGCCGGGGCAGCGATGACCGTCGCAGTAATCGATTACGGCTCGGGCAATCTTCACTCCGCCGCGAAGGCGCTGGAGCGCGCATCCCGCGAAAGCGGCGTGAACGCGAAGATCGTAGTCACGAGCGATCCCGACGACGTGCGCCGCGCGGAGCGGATCGTGCTTCCGGGCGTCGGCGCCTTCGCCGACTGCAAGCGCGGGCTGGATTCGGTGTCGGGCATGGTTGCGGCACTCAACGAAGCCACGCTGAAAAAGGGAAAACCTTTTTTTGGAATCTGCGTCGGCATGCAGTTGCTTGCGGAACGCGGGCTGGAGCATGGCGTATTCAACGGACTTGGTTGGCTGCGCGGTGAAGTGGACCGCATCGCGCCGAGCGATCCCTCGCTCAAGATCCCGCACATGGGCTGGAACACGCTGCGCGTGAAGCGCAAGCACGCGCTGTTCGACGGAATCCCGCTCGGCGACCGCGGCCAGCACGCTTACTTCGTGCACTCCTATCATCTGAAGCCCGCGGACGATTCCGATCTGATCGCGCAGGCCGAGTATGGCGGGCCGATCACCGCTTTCGTCGCGCGTAACAACATCGCGGGCTCGCAGTTTCATCCCGAGAAAAGCCAGAAGCTCGGGCTCGCCTTGCTCGCCAATTTTCTCAAGTGGAAGCCGTGATTTTATTTCCCGCCATCGATCTCAAGAACGGCGAGGCCGTGCGCCTGCAACAGGGCGACATGGCGCGCGCGACCGTGTTCAATTCCGATCCCGCGAAGCAGGCGAAGCAGTTCGAGGATCAGGGATTCCAGTGGCTGCATCTCGTCGATCTCGACGGCGCCTTTGCGGGCAAGCCGGTGAACGCGCTCGCGGTGGCGCAAATTCTGAAGACCGTGAAAATCCCGGTGCAGCTCGGCGGCGGCATCCGCAATATCGCGACGGTGGAGACGTGGCTCTCGGAAGGCATTTCCCGCGTCATCATCGGCACGGCAGCGGTGCGCGAACCGGCTTTCGTGAAGGAAGCCGCACGAAAGTTTCCGGGCAAAGTTGCCATCGGCATCGACGCGCGAGGCGGCAAGGTTGCGATTTCCGGCTGGGCCGAGGAAACGCAACTTGAGACCGTCGAGGTCGCGAAGCTTTTCGAGGGCGCGGGTGTCGCGGCACTCATCTACACCGATGTCGAACGCGACGGCATGTTGCAGGGCCTGAATCTCGACAGCACGATCGCGCTCGCCGAATCCGTTTCGATCCCGGTGATCGCCTCCGGCGGCTTCGCATCGATCAACGACGTGAAGGCGCTGCTCGCGCCGCGCGCGAAAAAGCTCGAAGGCGCGATTGCAGGCCGCGCGCTCTATGACGGCCGCATCGATCCTGCAGAAGCGCTGAAGCTTTTGAAGGGCGCCTAGATGTTCAAAGTCCGCGTGATCCCCTGCCTCGATGTGAAGGATGGCCGCGTCGTCAAAGGCGTGAAGTTCGTGAACCTGCGCGATGCCGGCGATCCGGTGGAAGCAGCGAAGGCCTATGACGCCGCGGGCGCGGACGAGCTTTGTTTTCTCGACATCACCGCAAGCCACGAAGAGCGCGGGACACTGCTTGAGATTGTACGCCGCACGGCGGAAGCATGCTTCATGCCGCTCACGGTCGGCGGCGGCGTGCGCACGGTCGAAGACGTTCGGGCACTTCTTTCTTCGGGAGCGGACAAGGTTTCCATCAACACCGCTGCCGTAAGCCGCCGCGTCTTCGTCAAGGAAGCCGCGGAAAAATTCGGCGAGCAATGCATCGTGGTCGCAATCGATGCGAAGAAAGTCTCGCCGGAAGGCGAGGCGCCGCGCTGGGAAATCTTCACGCACGGCGGCCGCAACCCGACCGGGCTGGACGCCGTCGACTACGCGCGCGAAGTGGTCTCACTGGGTGCGGGCGAAATCCTGCTTACCTCGATGGATCGCGACGGCACCAAGATCGGCTATGACGTGGCACTCACCCGCGCGATTGCCGACGCGGTGCCGGTGCCGGTGATCGCCTCGGGCGGCGTCGGCAAGCTCGATCACTTGGTCGAAGGCATTCGCGACGGACACGCGACCGCGGCGCTGGCCGCCTCGATCTTCCACTTCGGCGAATTCACCATTCGCGAAGCGAAAGAACACATGGCCAAGGCCGGACTTCCCGTGCGGCTGGACGCCTGATAAAGCCGCGTTCATGGCAAACTTCACGCTTGCGGACCTGGAGAAGATCATCGCCTCCCGCGCGCTCGAAAGCGCGGAGAAGTCCTATACGCGCAAGTTGCTCGACGCCGGAATCGAGAAAAGCGCGAAAAAGCTCGGCGAAGAAGCGACCGAAACCGTGATCGCCGCCACCATCGGCACCAAAGAACAGGTCGTCGCGGAAAGCGCGGACTTGCTCTATCATCTCTTGGTGGTGATGAAGGCGCGCGGGGTCGGGATTGAAGAGGTCTATGAGGAACTGGCGAAGCGCACCGCGCAGTCCGGCCTCGAGGAAAAAGCCTCGCGCAAGTAAGTCCGTTTTCTAGTGCAAGAGTAAAGCTGAGCCGTCATGGAACAGCGCGTCGAAACCGAAATCTCTCCCTATCGCGTCTTCTCGCGCGAGGAATGGGCCGCGCGGCGCGAAAACACGCCGATGACGCTGACGCACGGCGAGATCGTCCATCTCCAGGCGCTGAACGACAAACTTTCGATGAAAGAGGTCGAGGAAATCTATCTCCCGATCTCGCGCCTGCTCGCGTTCTATGTCGAAGCGGCGCAGAAGCTGTTCGGCGGTTTGCAGGAATTCCTGAGCGTCCGCGACGGCAAGATGCCCTACATCATCGGCGTCGCGGGTTCGGTCGCAGTCGGCAAATCCACCACGGCGCGCGTGTTGCAGGCCTTGCTTGCGCGCTGGACGAACACGCCGAAGGTCGAGCTCGTCACCACCGACGGCTTTCTGTTTCCGAACGCGGTGCTGGAAAAAGAAAAGCTGATGGAGAAGAAGGGCTTTCCGGAAAGCTACGATCTTCCGGCGCTGCTTCGCTTCCTTCACGACGTGAAGGCGGGTCAGCGCAAAGTGAAGGCGCCGGTCTACAGTCACGTTTCCTATGACGTGATCCCGGGCGAGACCATCGAGGTGGACCAGCCGGATATCCTGATCGTCGAAGGGCTGAACGTGTTGCAGACGGGCCGTCCGCCGAAGGACGGCAAGGCGATCCCTTACGTTTCCGATTTCTTCGACTTCTCGGTCTATATCGACGCCTCGGAAGAGGTGCTCGAGCGCTGGTACGTCGAGCGCTTCCGCGCGCTGCGCTCGACTGCGTTCCGCGATCCGCTGTCCTATTTCCACCGCTACTCGCAGGTGACGGACAAGGAAGCGCAGGAGATCGCGCGCTCGATCTGGTCGCGGATCAATCTTACGAATCTGCGCGAGAACATCCTGCCGACGCGCCAGCGCGCGAGCCTGATCCTCAGGAAAGGCGAGGATCACTCGATCCAGTCGGTGGCGCTTAGAAAACTATAAGGGCCGGAAAGCTTTAAGCCGCGATCTTCTGTTCTTCCGCGCCGCCCACGAACTTGTCGCGGTAGCGCGCGGTGATGTTCTGCATCGGCAGCACGATCAGGACGTCGGTGGTGCCGAACTGATGATCGACCACGGCACCGTCGCCGATATAGGCGCCGAGCCGCAGATAGCCCTTCACCAGCGGCGGCAGCTCGCGAAGCGCGAGCTTGGCGTCGATCGCTTCCTTCGGCATCCGGTTCATCTCGACGTAACGCGACGGCAGCGCGGATGCGCGCCACTGCTCCGGCGCGCGCGCGAAGTGATGCAGGAACGAAAGCTGGGTCGCGAGCTTGTCCGGGTTCGTGCCTTCGAGCGAAGCGCAACCGATCAGCACGTCGAGACGGTGCTGCGCGACGTAGTTCGAAATTCCGTGCCACAGCAACTCGACCGTGCGCTTGTTCCGATACGGCGGCAGCACGCAGGAGCGGCCGAGTTCCAGAAAGCGCAGCTGCGGGTGACGCGCAATCAGCGCGCCGATATCGAATTCGGATTGGGTGTAGAAGCCGCCATGGTCGGCGGCGATTTCCTGCCGCAGCAGGCGATAAGTGCCGACCACGCGCGGGCGGGTAAGCCCGAACACGATCCGCGGCCAGTCGTGATCGACGACGTTCAGGTGATCGCAGATCGTGTCGAAAGCATCGACGTCGCGGCGCGCGATCAGGGTGGCGGCGGCGGGGATCGCCGACATTTCCTTGTAGAAGACATTGTAGCGAAGCCGCTGGGCGCTGCGCACTTCATGCGCCTTCCGCGCGATCTTCACTTCGAGCGAGCCGCTGCGGCCGAGCGTCTGGGCAAAAACGCTTTTCGCCGCCGGCAGCCGCAGCCCGCTATAGGCGCGCAGCTTAGGCAGAAGGTTCGCGACCGTTCCGCGCGAGACGAGGTGATTCATGGCGTGTGCGGTTCCCTCAGGGGATGCGGACTTCAAAAACGCGATCAGGCAACTGATTCGTAGGTCCGTCTCTCTTTATGGAACATAGGTATTGAACGGGATCATGACAACGATGCGGCAAGCCAACCCCGTCCTAAAGCCTTGTAATCAAAGGGAAAGCCGCTAGGCGGCACTTCCCACCGCCGCCATCGGCTGTCTTTCGCGGGCCTCCGCGAGCGCCGCTTCGAGGCGTTTGCGGTCGACGGGCTTGGTGACGAAACCGTTCATCCCTGCCGCCCGGCAGTTCGCGCGGTCCTCCGGGAAGGCATTCGCGGTCAGCGCGATCACGGGAATCTTGCCCGCCGCTCCGCCGAGCGCACGGATGCGGCGCGTGGCTTCGAGACCGTCCATCCCCGGCAAATGCAGGTCCATGAGCACGGCGTCATACGGAGCGCCGATCGTTTGCGCGCTCGCGACTGCATTCACCGCGACCGCACCGTCCGCGACCACGGTCACGCGATGTCCCATGCGCGCGAGCAACGCCTGCACCAGCAGCGCATTGATGTCGTTGTCTTCCGCAACCAGGATCGAAAGCGCGTCCTTTGCCGAAGTATTCACGTATGTGCCGGGCTCATGCTCCGCGATCGAAGCATCCGCGGCGGGATCGGAGAGACGCGCGGCAAGCGACTGCGCGCGCACGGGCTTGATCAGATAGCTCGCAAGACCGCTCTCGTTCATGCGCGGCAACTCGCGCCGCTCGGAAGGCGTCAGCAGCACATGGCAATGCGCGGCGTTGCGCTTCGCCATTTCGTGGAGCGCGAGACACTCGTCGAGACCGAAAGCGCGGTCGATGATGCAGTGGGTCCAGTGACGTTCGGGCAGAAGTGTGTCGGCAAGTGCGCGGGTATCGGAGAGCGCCACACGCGCTCCCCACTGTTCGAGCTGATTTGCGATGAGCGGGCCGACGACCGGAGACGGTGACAGCACCAGCACATCCGTATCCGAGAAGTCCGGTGCGGCGACTTCGGAGCCTTCGATGGCGTCGAGCTTGATCGCGAAGCGAAACACCGTGCCACCGCCGCTGTCGCTGGAAAGCGCGATTTCGCCGCCCATCCGCTCGACGATGCGGGACGCGATGGCGAGCCCGAGGCCGGTGCCGCCGTGCTTGCGCGCGAGCGTGCCGTCGCCCTGTTCGAACTCCTCGAAGATGCGCGCCTGTGCATCGGCATCGATGCCGGGGCCGGTATCGCGCACGGTGAATCTGATTTTGTCCTGCGCGCGTTCTACCGAAACCGCGACGCCGCCGCGATCGGTGAATTTCACGGCATTGCCGGCGAGATTGAGCAGCACCTGCCGCAGCCGCAACGCGTCGCCGGAAACCGTCCGGGGCAGATCGGCGGAAAACTGCGCGGCGATCTCGATGCCCTTCGCCTGCGCGCGTGGGGCCAGAAGTTCGATCACTTCGGTCACGAGTTCGGCGGCGTCGAACGGAGCCTCGTCGAGTTCGATGCGGCCGGCTTCGATCTTGGAGAAGTCGAGAATCTCCTCGATCAGTCCGAGCAGTGCTTCGCCGGAGGATTTCACCGCGCGGGCATAAGCCTGCTGTTCCTGGCTGAGTGGCGTCTCCAGCAGCAATTGCGTCATGCCGAGAATGCCGTTCATTGGCGTGCGCACTTCGTGGCTCACGACAGCGAGGAAGCGCGACTTCGCCCGGCTCGCCGCTTCCGCCTGCTCGCGTGCCTCGCCGAGCGCGCGTTCGGTGGCGACGCGCGAAGTGATGTCGCGGCCGGTGCGTTGAATTTCGATGATCTCGCCGTCCGTGCCGCGGACGGCCGCTTCCTTCCACGCGATCCAGCGCGGGCCGTTCGTCGTTGCGATTTCCTGATCGTAGCTGCGCGTGCCGTCCTGCATCTGCGTGCGGGCTCCGGCATGCAGCACGTCGAACTTCATGGGCTTGCCGAGAACCTCTTTCAATTCTCTGCCGGCGAGCGTGCAGACCGCGGCGCTCGCATGCGTGATGCGGCCGTGCTCGTCTTCGCGCAGCACGAGGTCGTCCTGACCGTCCACGAGCGCGGTGAGATGTGCGAGACGCTCTTCGAGCGCCCAGATTTTGTCGTCGCGTTCCTCGACCTCGTTCTCGATGCGCCGCATCTTCTCGCGTAGCGCGAGCGCGCGGCGGTTCAGAATTCCGAACACGATCCCGATCGCGCAGGCGATCATGCCGCCAAGACCGATCCAGCCGAGATCGGGACCGTCGGAAATCAGTTCCTGTGCATGCGCGAGCGCGGGCGCGAGTACGGCTACGCCGGAGAGAATCAGAAATGTGAAACAGCGACGAAAGGCTTTCGTCATGACGGACCTTCGGGAACGCGAAACTATGGTCCAGAGGATGACACTCCGGCGCTTAATGCGCGCAAATCGGGACGCGCGCAGGCTCCGAAAATGCGCCGGTGGTTAAGAGGGCGTTAACGTCACGCCGCGAGTGCCACGCGATCCTGCGCCGCGCGGTAGGCAAGGGCCTCCGCAAGATGCGCGCGCCCGACCGAGGCGGCGCCGTCGAGGTCGGCGATGGTGCGGGCGACCTTGAGCACGCGGTGGTAGCCGCGGGCGGACAATTTCATCGCGTCGGCGGCGTCCCGCAGCAACGCGAGGCCGGGGGCGTCGGGCGCCGCGAGCTGCTCGATCAGTTTGGCGTCGGCCTCTGCATTGGTCCGCAAATCCTCGCGCCCGAGCGCCTTGAAGCGAGCGAGCGCGATCTCGCGTGCCGCGGCCACGCGGGCGGCGACTTCGCGGCTGCCTTCGGAGGGCGCGGGCAGCACGAGATCCGCAGCCGACACCGCCGGCACTTCAATGTGAAGATCGATGCGATCCATCAGCGGACCCGAAACACGCGCTTGATAATCCGCGGCACAACGCACGTTCGGCGCACGCTTGCAGGTGAAGCCGAGTTCGGTCGCGCGCCCGCAGCGGCACGGGTTCATCGCGGCGACGAGCTGGAAGCGCGCAGGGTAAGTAACGCGGTGGTTGGCGCGTGCGATCACGGCGTCGCCGCTCTCCAAGGGCTGGCGCAGCGAATCGAGTACCTGCGGCGAGAATTCCGGAAACTCGTCGAGGAAAAGCACGCCGAGATGCGCGAGCGAAACTTCGCCGGGCTTCGCGCGCAATCCGCCGCCGACCATCGCCGCCATGCTGGCGGAGTGATGCGGATTGCGGAACGGGCGCTTGTTCGTGAGCGCGCCGCCTTCGATCGCGCCCGCGACCGACTGGATCATCGAGACTTCGAGCAGCTCCGACGGCGAAAGCGGCGGCAGGATTGTCGGCAGTCGCGCGGCCAGCATCGATTTGCCTGAGCCCGGCGGGCCCGCCATCAGGAGGTTGTGTCCGCCGGCGGCTGCGATTTCCAAAGCGCGCTTCGCGCTTTCCTGTCCCTTGATGTCTTTGAGGTCGAGCGGGCTCTCGGGGAACTCGCGGATCTTCGGCGATGGCCGCATCAGAACCTGCGTGCCGCGCATGTGGTTCACGAGTTGCAGGAGCGAGCGGGGCGCGACGATATTCATTTCAGGCGAAGCCCAGGCCGCCTCCGCGCCGCAGGGCGCAGGACAGATCAAACCTTGTTCCCGTCCGTTCGCCGCGACCGCCGCGGGCAGTACGCCGGAGACCGGCGCGAGCGATCCGTCGAGGCCGAGTTCCCCCACCACCATGAACCCCTCCGTGGCATCGGAAGGAATCGCGCCGATCGCGGCCATCAAGCCGAGCGCGATCGGCAGGTCGTAGTGACTGCCTTCCTTAGGCAAGTCCGCGGGCGCGAGATTGATGGTGATGCGCTTGGCGGGAAGCGCGAGGCCGGATGCGACCAGTGCAGCGCGGACGCGCTCTTTCGCTTCGGATACGGCCTTGTCGGGTAGGCCCACGATGTTGAACGCGGGAAGTCCGGGCGCGACCTGCACCTGCACGTCGATCGGCCGCGCTTCCACGCCTTCGAATGCGACCGTTGATACGTGCTGCACCATGGCAGCGGCTCTCCCCCAGGTTCGGGCGAGGCTAACGGAACTCCGTTCGTATCGTCAAGAACAGAAAGTGAACAAAATAGCTACGCTATTTCAACAGCGTACGGAGATTCGGGAGGCCTTTGATCTGGTTTGGCGCGCCCCCCGATTTCATGATGCCGCTCGCGCGGACCGCCGGCGCGCCGTTCGACGTCACGATGCACTGGCAGAAAACGAAGTTCCGTGTGGAGCGCAAAAGATCGGTGCGTCCCTCGACCCAGGCGCCGAGCGGGGCAGGCGCGAGAAAGTCAGCGGTCATCGAGACCGTCGGCATGAAGCCGAAGTCTTCTTCCGAGTCGAACCGGGCGCCTAAGCCCAGCTGCATGTCGGCGAAGGTCATCAGCATGCCGCCGTGGCAGATGCCGCCGACGTTGCAGTGGCGCTTCTCCACCCGGAAGCCGAGTACGAGCTTCTCCTTCTCGCGCTTGCCCCAAAGCGGGCCGGTGAGGGAGAGAAAATGCTCGCCGCCGGAGAACGGCAACTCGATGAAGCCCGCGGGCACGGCGTCGGTCTGTACGTTCATTTGCGCTTCTTCTCGATGGCGTCCCAGATCATGGCGGCGACATCCGGGCCGCCGAGATTCTTGATCGCGCGGATGCCGGTGGGCGAAGTAACGTTGATCTCCGTGAGCCAGCCCGCGATCACGTCGATGCCGGTGAAGAGAAGGCCGCGCTTCTTGAGTTCCGGCCCAAGCCGGTCGCAGATTTCCCGCTCGCGCGCCGAGAGATCGGTTTTTTTCGGCGAGCCGCCGCGCACCATGTTGGAGCGGAGATCCCCTTCCGCAGGAACGCGGTTCACCGCGCCCGCGAATTCGCCATCGACGAGGATGATGCGCTTGTCGCCGTCCTTCACCTCGGGCAAAAATTTCTGCACCACCCAAGCTTCGCGGAAGGTGACCGAGAACAGATCGTAGAGCGAGCCGAAGTTGAGATCGCCGGGCGCCACGCGGAAAACGCTTTCGCCACCTTTGCCGTACAAGGGCTTCATCACGATGTCCTTGTGAACCGCGCGGAATGCCTTGATCTCGTCGAGGTCGCGCGTGATCAAGGTCGGCGGCATCAGATCGCCGAATTCCATCACGAACATTTTCTCCGGCGCGTTTCGCACCGAGCGCGGATTGTTCACGATGACCGTCTTCGGATCGAGCTTCTCGAGGAGATGCGTCGTCGTGATGTAATTCATGTCGAACGGCGGGTCCTGCCGCAGCAGGATCACGTCGAACGAGGAAAGATCGGTGCGCTTTGCTTCGCCGAGCGTGAAGTGATCGCCGGCCTTGTCGCGCACCTCGAGCGGCTGCACGCTTGCGTAGAGCCTGCCTTCGGAAAGCGAAAGCTTGTCGGGCGTGTAATAGGATAGCCGATAGCCGCGGCGCTGCGCTTCCAAGAGCAGCGCGAAGGTGGAGTCGCCGGCGATCTTGATCCGCTCGATCGGATCCATCTGGACTGCGATATTCAGGGCCAAGGCTCGCCTCCCGGCTCAATATTCGGCTTCGAACGCCGCCTCGATATGACGCGGAAGGCGTTTCGGTGCAATCAGCACCGCGTCGAAACGCAGGTCATGGCTCGTATGCTCCGGATGCGCCGCAAGCCACGCTTCGGCCGCGGCGGTGATGCGCTTTCTCTGGCGCGGCAGCACCGACTCCGCCGCCGTGTCGAGATCCGCGCGCGTTTTCACCTCGACGAATACGACGAGCTTGCCGCGCTTCACCACCAGGTCGATTTCGCCGGCCCGGCTTCTCCAGCGCTTCGCAAGTGTGCGGTAGCCTTTCGCGGCGAGAAAAAGCGAAGCGCGGCCTTCCGCGGAAACGCCGCGCAGGAAGGCGTCCTTGCGTTTGGGATCGGCGTTCCGCTTTGCGGTTTCTTTGGCGGTCACTTTTTCTTCTCCGCCAGTGCGAGCGCACGCGCGTAGATTTCCGTGCGCGGCAGGCCGGTCTCAGAAGCGATCGCGGCCGAGGCATCTTTCAGCGAAAGTTTTTTCAGCGCGGCTTTAATCTTGGCATCAATGTCCGCTTCGTCGAGCGGCGCTTCGTCGCCGGGAGGCGATACGACGACGACGATCTCGCCTTTCGGCGCGCCGGCTTCTTCGTAATGAGCGGCAAGTCCGGCAAGCGATCCGCGCCGCACTTCTTCGAAGGCTTTCGTAAGCTCCCGGCAGACGGCGGCGTTTCTTTCGCCGAGCGTTGCCGCCATGTCGGCAAGCGACTCGCTTAAGCGCGGCCCGCTTTCATAGAAGATCAAGGTCGCCGGGATCGCGCGCAGTTCCGAGAGCCGCGTCTTCCGTGCTGCACTTTTCGGCGGCAGGAACCCCTCGAAGAAAAAGCGATCCGACGGCAAGCCAGCAGAAACGAGCGCGGCAAGTGCTGCCGACGCGCCCGGAATCGGGAACACGCGATGCCCCGCTTCGATCGCAGCCTCCACGAGCTTGAAACCCGGATCGGAAACGAGCGGGGTACCTGCATCGGAGACCAGCGCGACCGCGGAACCTTTGTCGAGTTCCGCGAGCACGCGAGGCCGCACGCTCGCCGCGTTGTGGTCGTGGTAGGCGAGGAGCTTCGGCGAGAGATGGTGCCGGTCGAGAAGCTTCTTCGTGACGCGGGTGTCTTCGCACAGCACGAGCCCGGCGGAGCCGAGTACTTCGAGCGCGCGCAGTGTGATGTCGCGCAGATTTCCGATCGGCGTTGCGACGACATAGAGGCCCGGCGCGAGTCGCGCGGGTTCCGCCGCCGCGTCGCGTCTCACTTCCGCCGTTTTGGGACCGCGTCTGTCGTGCATCCCGCTATGGTGCATGATTTCTTAATGCGCTTCGCGGAGAATCTCCGGGCTTGCGGCCAGAAAAGGCGGAAAGCGTAGAATTATCAAGGCGAAGCCCGTTTTTGACAGCGGCGCTACGCGCCTCCAAAGTCATCGGGGGCGGGCGTAAAGGTAAGTAAGGCGTGCGGAAACGAACCTCTCGAGGCGGAAATCGCGGCGACGAGACGCGGTTGTGGACGCGCCGCGCTGCGCTGACGCTTCCGTTCGGTTTCGCGCTGTCGGCCTGTTCGTCTTCGCTGCCGAGCTTCATGAACGACCAGCCGCCCGGTCCGCAACAGGGCCCGGGCGCGAACAACCAGATCGAGACGCAGCCGCTGAACAATATCGGTTCGGGGAACGTGCGCGTCGGCTTGGTTCTGTCGCTCAGCGGTTCCGGCAATGCGGGCATCGCCGCGCAGTCGATGCGCAATGCCGCTGAACTGGCGCTTTCCGAATTCAACACCCCGAACATCCAGCTCATCGTAAAAGATGACGGCGGCACCGCGCAGGGCGCGCGGGCTGCCGTGGAACAGGCGATCGCCGAAGGCGCCGAAATCATTCTCGGCCCGCTGTTCAGTCACGCAGTCGCCGCCGCGGGCCAGGTGACGCGCACGCGCTCCGTCCCGATGATCGCCTTCTCGACCGACTCCAATGTCGCCGCGCGCGGAATCTATCTGCTCAGCTTCCAGCCGGAGAACGACATCGACCGTGTGATTACCTTCGCCGCGCAACGCGGAAAAAGATCGATCACGGGCTTCGTCCCGGACAACGCCTACGGCAATGTCGTCGAAGCCGCGATCAAGCAATATGCGTCTTCGCGCGGAGCCAAGGTGAACGCGGTCGAGCGCTACGGGACCGGGCAAAGCGATCCGCTCTCCGCGGTGCGCCGCGCACAGGCCGCGTTCCGCGTGACCGATCTCATCATCATCGCCGACGGCGCAGACGCGACCCCGCGTGTGCTGCAAGCGCTGAACTCGGTCGGCGTCACGCCGAAGCGGATGCAATTCGCAGGCACAGGCTTATGGGAAGACCAGAACGTCTACACGAACCGCGAGATGGACGGGGCGTGGTTCGCGGCTCCCGACAACGCCGGCTTTACGGGCTTTTCACAGCGCTACGGCACGCGCTTCGGCGCACAGCCCGCGCGTACCGCGAGCCTTGCCTATGATGCGGTGTCGCTGGTCGCGCAGCTTGTGAAGACGCAAGGCGCGCGCCGCTTCACGGAGGAGGTGCTGACGAACCGCTCCGGCTTCGCAGGCGTCGACGGTGTGTTCCGCTTCCGGAACGACGGCACCTGCGAGCGCACGCTTGCGATCCACGAAATCCGGAATGGCGCCTCGCGTGTGATTCAGCCGGCGCCGAACAACTTCAACGTGCCGCAGGCGGCAAACAACTAACCCTTACGCCGCGAGATCCGCGACGATCGCATCCAGCACCGGAAAGCCGGATGGCGTCACGCGCAGCCGCGAATTTCCCGCACGCTCCACGAGCCCCTCGCTCTCCAGAAACGAAACGCGTTCGGGGTCGAGTGTTACGCCGGTAAGCCGCTCGAAGCGCGCGACATCGATGCCTTCCGCGAGCCGGAGGCCCATGACCAGCATCTCGTCGGCCTGTTCGAGTTGCGAAAGTTTTTCTTCCTCGACGAGGCCGTGGCCCCGCTCCTCGACGAGCGCGAGCCAGCGCTCCGGATTTTTCTCGGTCGAGGTCGCGATCCGTGCGCCATCCGCGCCGATCCTGCCATGCGCGCCGGGACCGGCGCCCGCATATTCCTGATAGCGCCAGTAGACGAGGTTGTGCCGCGATTCCGCGCCTGCCCTGGCGTGGTTGGAAATTTCATAAGCGGGCATATTGTGCGCGCCGCAAAGTTCCTGGGTCACATCCCACAACGCGCGCGAAGTATCCTCGTCCGGCGTGATCAATTTTCCTGCGCGGTGAAGCATTTCGAACGTCGTGCCGGGTTCGATCGTAAGCTGATAGAGCGAAAGATGCTCGGGCGCGAAAACGAGCGCCTTTGAGAGCTCGTCGCGCCAAGCCTGCGGCGACTGATCGGGCCGCGCATAGATCAGATCGAAGGAAATGCGCGGAAAATTTTCGCGCGCGACTTCGACGGCTGCAAGCGCTTCTTCCGCCGTATGCATCCGCCCGAGACTTTTCAAGGAAACATCGTCGAGCGCCTGCACGCCGAGCGAGACACGATTGACGCCTGCCGCGCGATAGCCGCGAAAGCGTTCCGCCTCCACGCTCGTCGGGTTGGCTTCGAGCGTGATCTCTGCGTCGTTCGAGACCGTCCAGCGCTTCGCGATCTCGTCGAGCACGCTTTGCACGGTCGAAGGCTGCATCAAGGACGGCGTGCCGCCGCCGAAGAAAATGCTCGTGACTTCGCGCGAGGCGGTGAGCGGTTTCAGATACGAAAGTTCCTGCGCGATCGCGCGTGCATAGCGCGCCTCGTCCGGCTTCCCGTGCCGGACATGCGAATTGAAATCGCAATAGGGACACTTCGCGAGACAGAACGGCCAGTGCACGTAAACGCCGAAAGCGTCAGCCAAGACACGCCTCCGCAAGTTTCAGGAACGCCCGCGCCCGGTGCGAAAGCCCTTCGCCATGCGGCGGCAGGCCGTGCTTTTCGTCCGCCGTCATCTCGCCGAAGGTTTTGGCTTTTCCGTCAGGAAGAAACATCGGATCGTAGCCGAAGCCGGCGGTACCGCGCGGCGGCCACACCAGCGTGCCGTCCACCCGGCCTTCGAAAGAGACGGTTTCGCCGTCCGGCCATGCGACACAGAGCGCGGAAACGAAGGCGGCTTTGCGTTGTGCGGGCTCCTTCGCGTTCGCTTCGTGCAGCTTTTCTTCGACGATCCGCATGGCCTGCGCGAAGTTCTTCGACGCACCCGCCCAGCGCGCCGAATAGATGCCCGGCGCTCCGTTCAGCGCTTCGACGGCAAGGCCGGAGTCATCTGCAAATGCGGGAAGGTTCGAGGCTTTCGCGGCGGCCTCCGCCTTGATCTTCGCATTGGCCTCGAAGGTGGTTCCGTTCTCTTCCGGCTCGGGCAGGCCGAGTTCGCCTGCGGAAACGACTTCGACGCCATGCGGCGAGAGCAACTCGCGCATCTCCCTGAGCTTCCCGGAATTATGGGTCGCGAGAACGACTTTGCCGGAAAGCCTGCGCGCCATTATTTCAAGCGACCGTCATCTTCTGCATATCGACGAGCTTCTTGATTCCGTCGCGCGCCAGCCCGATCAGCGCGTCCATTTCGTCGCTGGTGAAGGGCTTCTTCTCGGCGGTGCCCTGAATTTCGATGATGCCGCCCGCACCGGTCATCACGAGGTTCATGTCGGTTTCGGCGGTGGAGTCTTCGTCGTAATTGAGATCGAGCACGGGCGTGCCTTCGACGATGCCGCAGGAAACCGCGGCGACCTGATCGGTGAGCAGGGGCTTCGTCACCATGCCGCGCTTCTTCATCCATGCGATGCAGTCATGAAGCGCGACCCACGCGCCGGTGATCGCCGCCGTGCGCGTGCCGCCGTCGGCCTGGATCACGTCGCAGTCGAGCGTGATCTGACGTTCTCCAAGCGCAACCAGATCGGTGACGGTACGCAAGCTACGCCCGATCAGGCGCTGAATCTCCAAAGTGCGGCCTGACTGTTTGCCGCCTGCCGCCTCGCGCCGCGTGCGGTCGTGCGTCGCGCGCGGCAGCATGCCGTATTCGGCAGTGACCCAGCCGCGGCCTTGCCCCTTCAGCCAGGGCGGCAGACGTTCTTCGAGCGAGGCGGTGACGAGCACATGCGTGTCGCCGAAACGCACGAGGCAGGAACCTTCGGCATGACGCGAATAACCGCGCTCGAAGGAAACCGCCCGCATCTGGTCGTTCGCTCGTCCGCCCGGCCTCGCCATCATCGCTCCTTGATCTGTTCGCGGCTCTTGTACGGGGAGCGGGCCTCGCGCGGCAACCCAGTCTTGCCCGGAGCCCGGGAAAGAATGAGATATAGTGGCGTATTCCGAGTTTCGGCGACGGCAGGAGCATGAGTTTGTCCGCAGAGATTCCGCTAAAGCCCCCGGGTCAGGCCTTGCGCGAGCTCGACGAGCGTTCGCGCGAAATCTTCCGCCAGATCGTGGAGTCGTATCTCGCGACGGGAGAGCCGGTGGGCTCGCGCAATCTTTCGCGCATCATCCCGATGCAGCTATCGCCGGCCTCCGTCCGCAACGTGATGGCCGATCTCGAGGCGGCAGGACTCATCTTCTCGCCGCACACGAGTGCCGGGCGCCTGCCGACGCAGCAGGGGCTTCGCTTTTTCGTCGATGCGCTGCTCGAAATCGGCGACCTCGCGGAGAGCGAACGCCGCAACATCGAAGCGCAGGTGAGCGCGATCCGCGGCGGCAGCATCGATTCCGTGCTCGGAGAGGCATCGGCGCTGCTTTCGGGTCTGTCTCGCGGCGCAGGCGTCGTGACCGCGACGAAAACGAATCCCCGGCTGAAGCAGATCGAGTTCGTGCGGCTCGATCCCGCCCGGGCGCTCGCGGTGATGGTTTCCGAGGACGGGCAGGTCGAAAACCGCCTCCTCAACATTCCGAAGGACGTGCCGAACTCCTCGCTGGTGGAGGCGACCAACTTTCTGAACGCACGCATTCGCGGCCGTACCCTCGGAGAAGCGCGAAGCGAGCTTGAGAAGTCGCTCGACGCAGCCCGTGCGGAACTCGACGAACTCACGCAGCGCATTGTGGCGGACGGTCTCGCGAGCTGGTCCGGCGGCGACGCCACCTCGCGCCGGCTCATCGTGCGCGGTCATGCGAAGCTCTTGGAAGACGTGAACGCTGCCGAAGACCTCGAGCGCGTGCGGCTTCTGTTCGACGATCTGGAACAGAAGGGCGATGTGGCGGAACTGCTCGGCAAGGCCGAGGAAGCGGAGGGTCTCCGGATTTTCATCGGCTCGGAGAATAAGCTGTTCTCGCTCTCCGGCTCCTCCACCATCGTCGCACCTTATCGCGACGGCGAGGGCCGCGTGGTCGGCGTGCTCGGCGTGATCGGCCCGACGCGCCTCAATTACGCCCGCGTGATCCCGATGGTGGACTACACGGCGCTCGTCGTGAGCAAGATCCTCGGCGGGAAATAAAGCCAGGACCAGCGGTCCGATCCCGGCTTGATTTTTTCGTGTTCCGCCCTGATATGCGGGGCGAACGGAACCTCCATGATGAACGCCGACGAAAACGCCAAGAATCCTGCCCCGCTCGACCCTTCGCAGGCCGCGAACGAGAACGATGCCCGTGAAGGCAAGGAAAGCGCCGCCTATGTGGACGAGCGCATCGTCCTCGAGGCCCAGGTCGCGGAGCTGAAGGACAAATATCTGCGCGCGCATGCGGAGATGGAAAACACCCGCCGCCGCGCCGAGAAGGACGTGGCCGACGCCCGCAGCTACTCGATCGCGGGTTTCGCCAGGGACATGCTCGCGGTCGCCGACAACCTCGGCCGGGCGCTCGCGGCGGTCGATCCCGCACTTCGCGAAGCCGCCGACAACACGCTGAAAACGCTCCTCGAAGGCGTGGAGCTCACCAACCGCGAGCTTGCCAAGACGCTCGAAAAGCACGGCGTCCGGCTCCTGAATCCGATGGACCAGAAGTTCGACCCGAACTTCCATCAGGCCATGTTCGAGATTCCGGACGAAACGGTGCCGCCGGGAACCGTGAAGCAGGTGGTGCAGCCGGGCTATGCGATCGGCGACCGCGTGCTCAGGCCCGCCATGGTCGGCATTGCGAAAGCCGCGCCGAAAGCCGCCGGAAACGGTGGCGACGTCGATAAGACCGCTTAAACCATTTTCCGAAAGGCGATCTTAAGGGCGTTTTTCTAGGGTTCCGCGGGCTTCTCGCCCGGGAACCAGAGACATGATTTCGCGCGCCCCGGAAGGCATCCGCTACAGCTTCGTCCTTCCCGTCTTCAACGAAGAGGCCGTGCTGCCGCTGCTTCTGCACCGGCTCGACCGGCTCGTAGCCTCGCTCGACGCGCCCGCGGAAGTCATCTTCGTCGATGACGGCTCGCGCGACACCTCCGCGATCATGTTGGAGGCGCTCGCGAAGCAGAAGCCGCATATCCGCTTCATCAAGCTCTCGCGCAATTTCGGCCAGCAATATGCCGCGACCGCCGGCATGGACGCCGCCTCCGGCAGCGCCGTGATCCTGATGGACGCCGATCTTCAGGACCCGCCCGAGATCGTGCACGAGATGATCGCGCGCTGGAAGGAAGGTTTTGAAATCGTCTATGCGCGCCGCCGCTCGCGCGACGGCGAGAGCGCCTTCAAGAAATTCACCTCGAAACTTTTCTACCGGCTGCTCGGCCAGATTTCGGACGTGGATATTCCGCGCGACGTCAGCGACTTCCGGCTGATGGACCGCAACGTCGTCGAAGCGTTCCGCGAAATGCCGGAACGCGACCGCTATGTGCGCGGGATGATTCATTGGCTCGGCTTCCGCCAGACCAGCGTCGAATTCGACCGTCCGGCACGCGCGGCCGGCGAGACGAAGTACAATTTCTGGAAGCTCCTGCGGCTTGCGATGAGCGCGGTGGTGAGCTTCTCCGACGCGCCGCTGAAACTCGCGGTCTGGGTCGGGGCCGGCGTTTCCGCCTTCGCCGCGGGCTACGGCGCTTACGCGATCTATCGCGGGCTGTTCGCGGATGACGCGGCCAGCGGCTGGGCCTCCACGGTCGTCATCATTTCGCTTTTGTGCGGGATCAACATGCTGCTCACGGGCATGGTCGGAATCTATGTCGGCCGCATCCACGCCGAGGTGAAGCGCCGCCCGCTCTACGTGGTTTCCAAGCGCGTGGGATTCGAAGCGGCGCGCGAAGAATCGCAGGGCGAAAAGGAACGGCGCGCCGGATGAGCACGGACGTTCTTCGTCCCGTGACGCGGGAGGCGGAAGGCGCGGCGCAGTGTTCCGCCTGGCTGCCGCTCATTGCGATCTTCGTTTTCGGCATTCTGCTGCGCAATCTGGTGGTTGCGAACACCGACGTGAGCTGGCTGATCACGCTCTGCGAGAAGGTGCTCGCGGGCGAACGGCCTTACGCCGACATCATCGAAACTAACCCTCCGGCCGCGTTCCTGCTCTACATGCTGCCCGTGATGCTCGCGCGTACGCTCGCGCTGCGCCCGGAGCCGGTGGTCGATGCGTTTGTATTTGCGGGTGCGGGTGCTTCGTTGTGGCTTTCGGCGGCAATCCTCCGGCGGGCGCAACTCTTCGCACGCCGCGCATTGTTTCGGCTCGCCGTATTATTCGCGGCCGTTCTCATTATTCTACCGGCGCAGACCTTCGGTGAGCGCGAACACATCGCGCTGATCGCGTTCCTGCCGCTGCTTGCGTTGAGTGCCGCACGCGCCTCAGGAAGATTGTTGCCGCTCTGGCTCGTCTGCGCGGCAGGCATTGGTGCTGGCACAATCGCGATCATCAAGCCGCATTTCGTGCCTGCAATCGTGCTGGTCGCGCTGGTTGCTGCGCATGACGCAAAGAACTGGCGCGTTGTCTTCGCGCTGGAAAACTGGATCGCGGTCGCGATGCTCGCGGCCTATGCGACGCTGACTTTCGTGCTGTATCCGGAGTTCGTCCAAAACATTCTGCCGCTGGTCGCCGAAGTCTATGTGCCGATCCGCTCGTCGATCTGGAAATTCATGGTCCACTTCGGCACGCCGATCTATCTTGCGGCGTTCGTTGCGATTTTCATGATGAAAGGGCGCGATGCGCTGAAGGCGCCGTTCTCGCTTCTGCTTGCGGCCTCGCTCGGCTTCTCGTTCTCTTATTACAGCCAGATGAAGGGCTGGGCCTATCACGCCTATCCGATGCTGGCGCTTGTGCTCGCTGCCACCGTGATTGCATTCGTGCAGCGCTGGCCGGTCAGTTTGAATGAAGATGGCCGCAGCCGCGCGAAACGGTTGCTCGCAGCGCTTACGCTTTCCGTACTTGCGGGAGCGACCTTCGTCTGGATGAATTTCGCAATCGACATGCGGCCGCTTTACGCGACGATCTCGCGTTCCGTCAGCAATCCGAAGGTGCTGGCGATTACTTCCGACATTGCAATCGGCCACCCGCTGACGCGTGCGCTCGGCGGCACCTGGGTCAGCCGCGTTTCGGGACAATGGATTGTCACCGGCGCGAAGATTCTGAAGCTAGAGGAAACCGGCCCCGCACTTCGAGCCCGCTATGATGCGCTTGAGGCGCAAGACCGGACCATGCTGATCGAGGACATTCGGCGTGCGAAGCCGGACATCATTCTGATCGACCGCATCCGCTTCGACTGGCACGAATGGGCGAAAAGCGATGCGGTGCTTTCCCGCGAACTGGAAAGCTATCGTCCGCTCGACGAGATCAACGGCGTTCTGATCTTGCGGCGTAAATAGCGCGGTTGACTTCGGCGGCGCGCCGCCGCCTAAGTCTGCGCCATGAATCAGGTCTCGATCCTTCTCCAGACGCTCGACTATGTCGGCATCGCGGTCTTCGCGGCGACCGGCGCGCTTGCCGCGTCGCGTAAGCAGCTCGACATCGTCGCCTTCGTGTTTTTTGCGGGCGTCACAGCCGTGGGCGGGGGTACGCTTCGCGACCTCCTGCTCGACGTGCCGGTATTCTGGGTACGAAGTCCCGCCTATCTCGCGATCCCGCTTGTCGTGGCGGCGCTCGTCTATTTCACGGCGCACCTTCTGGAATCGCGCTATCGCGTTCTGCTCTGGGCGGACGCGGTCGGCCTCGGCGCCTATGCGGTGGTGGGTGCTGCGAAGACGCTTGCGGTTGGGGCCTCCGCTGCCGATGCGCTGGCGCTCGGGATTCTCACCGCGACCTTCGGCGGCGTGATTCGCGACGTGCTTGCCGGCGAGCCGTCGGTGATCCTTCGCCGCGAGCTTTACATCACCTGCGCGTTTGCCGGTGCGCTCACCTTTGTCGTTCTGGCCGGGGTGGGAGCGCCGTTCTGGACCGGTGCGACGGCCGGTTTTCTGGTGGCCTTCGGGGTGCGGGCCGGTGCGCTTGTCTGGGGCTGGGCGCTTCCCGTTTACCGTGCGCGTCCGGGGCGCGATTCCGCCGAGCTTTAAGGGCTTGCAAAGCCTTGCGGCATATAGCCCCCCTGCCTATATCCCTCGCGAACAGCCGCGGGGTTTTACTGCGGCAAATCCCCAACGCGGGGGCCGAGGGGGACGGCAAGAATTGAACCGTTCCCATAGGGTGCCTGATCAGGACCCTGCCGGTCTGCCGGAAATGAGAGGTAAGCCATGTCCAAGGTCATCGGAATCGACCTCGGTACCACCAACTCCTGCGTCGCCGTCATGGACGGCACGGCGCCGAAAGTTCTCGAGAACGCCGAAGGCGCGCGCACCACGCCCTCGATCGTCGCCTTCACCGGCGAAGGCGAGCGGCTCGTCGGTCAGCCCGCGAAGCGCCAGGCGGTAACCAATCCCGAGAAAACCTTCTTCGCGGTGAAGCGCCTGATCGGCCGCCGCTACGACGACCCCATGGTCGCGAAAGACAAGAAGCTCGTTCCCTATGAGATCGTGAAGGGCGACAACGGCGATGCCTGGCTCTCCGACGGCGACAAGAAATATTCGCCCTCGCAGGTCTCCGCTTTCATCCTCCAGAAGATGAAAGAGACGGCGGAATCCTATCTCGGCACCAAGGTCGAGAAGGCCGTCATCACCGTTCCCGCTTACTTCAACGACGCGCAGCGCCAGGCGACCAAGGACGCCGGCAGGATCGCGGGCCTCGAGGTATTGCGTATCATCAACGAGCCGACCGCGGCTGCGCTTGCTTACGGCCTCGACAAGCAGAAGCAGGGCATGATCGCGGTCTACGACCTCGGCGGCGGCACCTTCGATATTTCCGTGCTGGAGATCGGCGACGGCGTCTTCGAAGTGAAGTCGACGAACGGCGACACTTTCCTCGGCGGCGAAGACTTCGACATGCGTCTCGTCAGCTATCTCGCCGACGAATTCAAGAAAGAGCAGGGCATCGATCTGCGCAAGGACAAGCTCGCGCTTCAGCGCCTGAAGGAAGCGGCCGAGAAAGCGAAGATCGAACTCTCTTCCGCGACCCAGACCGAAATCAATCTGCCCTTCATCACCGCAGACGCTTCGGGTCCGAAGCATCTGACGATGAAGCTCACCCGCGCGAAATTCGAAGCGCTCGTGGACGACCTCATCCAGAAGACCGTCGAGCCGTGCCGTCAGGCGTTGAAGGACGCCGGACTTTCGGCCGGCGAAATTCAGGAAGTCGTTCTCGTCGGCGGCATGACCCGCATGCCTAAGGTGCAGGAAGTCGTGAAGCAGTTCTTCGGGAAAGAGCCCCACAAGGGCGTGAACCCGGACGAAGTGGTTGCGATCGGCGCCGCGGTGCAGGCGGGCGTGTTGCAGGGCGACGTGAAAGACGTGCTTCTGCTCGACGTGACCCCACTCTCGCTCGGCATCGAAACGCTCGGCGGCGTGTTCACGCGGCTGATCGAGCGCAACACCACGATCCCGACCAAGAAGGGCCAGGTCTTCTCGACCGCCGAGGACAATCAGGGCGCCGTCACCATCCGCGTGTCGCAGGGCGAGCGCGAAATGGCGGCCGACAACAAGTTGCTCGGTCAGTTCGACCTCGTCGGCCTTCCGCCGGCGCCGCGCGGCGTGCCGCAGATCGAAGTCACTTTCGACATCGACGCGAACGGCATCGTCAACGTCTCGGCGAAGGACAAGGGCACCGGCAAGGAGCAGCAGATCCGCATTCAGGCCTCGGGCGGTTTGTCCGACGCCGACATCGAGAAGATGGTCAAGGATGCCGAACTGCACGCGACCGAAGACAAGGCGCGCCGCGAGGCCGTCGAAGCCAAGAACCAGGGCGAAGCGCTCGTGCATGCGACCGAGAAGTCGCTCGCCGAGTTCGGCGACAAGGTCGATGCCGCGACCAAGTCTTCGATCGAGTCCGCGCTTTCCGATCTCAAGGAAGCGCTGAAGGGCGACGACGCCGAAGACATCAAGGCAAAGACGAACGCGCTGATGCAGTCCTCGATGAAGCTTGGCGAAGCGATGTATGCCGCGAAGTCGGCGGATAACAACGCCGGCGGGGACGCAAGCGCAAAGAAAGACGACGTCGTCGATGCCGAATTCACGGAAGTGAAGGACGACAAGGACAACAAGAAGTCCGCGTAAGGGCGAACAGCAACCATGACCCTCATCCTGAGGAGCGCGAAGCGCGTCTCGAAGGGTGAGGGTCGATTGATGCAAACCTCGTCCTTCGAGACGGCCTTCGGCCTCCTCAGGACGAGGTTTTTTGTGCGAGACGGAAGTTGATGGCCAAGCGCGACTATTACGAAGTCCTGAGCGTCTCGCGCACGGCAAGCGACGGCGAACTGAAAACTTCCTTCCGCAAGCTCGCGATGCAGTGGCACCCGGACAAAAATCCGGGCAACGCCGAGTGCGAGGCGAAGTTCAAGGAAATCAACGAAGCCTATGACTGCCTGAAGGATCCGCAGAAGCGCGCGGCCTATGACCGTTACGGTCATGCCGACTTCGAGAATGGCGGACCCGGCGGGCAGGGCGGCTTCGGCGGGTTCGGCGGCGACTTCACGTCGGCCTTCTCCGACATCTTCGACGACCTGTTCGGCGGCATGGGCGGCCGCCGCGGCGGCCGTTCGGGTGGCCGCGAGCGCGGCGCGGACCTTCGCTACAATCTCGAAATCTCGCTTGAAGAAGCCTTCAGCGGAAAAGCCGCGAAGATCGAAATTCCAACGAGCGTCACCTGCGAAACCTGTTCGGGCACCGGCGCGAAAGCGGGTACGCAGCCCGTTCCCTGCAAGACCTGTCAGGGCTCGGGCCGCATCCGTCAGGCGCAGGGTTTCTTCACGCTGGAGCGCACCTGCGTGTCGTGTCAGGGCCGCGGCACCGTGATCCAGGATCCGTGCAAATCGTGCTCGGGTGCAGGCCGCGTCGTGAAGGAGCGCGCGCTCGAAGTGAATATTCCGCCCGGTGTCGAAGACGGCACGCGGATTCGTCTCGGTGGAGAAGGCGAGGCCGGCGTGCGCGGCGGCGGCAACGGCGATCTCTATATTTTCCTTTCCGTCACGCAGCATCCGATCTTTCAGCGCGAGGGCGCGGATCTCTTCTGCCGCGTGCCGATCTCGATGGTGACCGCGACGCTCGGCGGTGAATTCGAGGTGCCGACCGTGGATGGGTCGCGCTCCAAGGTGAAGGTGCCGGAAGGCACGCAGACCGGAAAGCGTTTCCGTCTCGGCGGCAAGGGCATGCCGGTGCTGCGCTCGCGCGACCGCGGCGACATGGTCGTGCAAGTCGCGGTTGAGACGCCGCAGAAGCTCACCAAGCGGCAGAAAGAGCTGCTGCGCGAATTCGAGAAGGACAGCTCGAAGGATACGCAGCCGGAATCCTCCGGTTTCTTCGCAAAAATGCGCGAGTTTTTCGACTAAGCTTTCGCTCGCTTGACGCTGCCTGCGGCGAGGCGCTACGCCAGCGCGCGAAGCGCAAAAGAAAGTCGGCGGTCCATGCAGGCGAATTCCGGCAACGAGCCAATCCCGCAGCAGTCCGCGCTCCTCAATTTTCTTACCTGCTGGTTCAGAAACCCGAAGACCGTCGGCGCAATTGCGCCCTCCGGCCCTGCGCTTTCGCGCACGATGGCTGCGATCGTCGATCCTTCCATTGATGGCCCGATTATCGAATTGGGACCGGGAACGGGACCGGTGACTGCGGCGTTACTGGAGCGGGGGATTGATCCCTCGCGGCTCGTACTCGTGGAATATGATGAGGCGTTCTGCAAATCGCTTCGCGGCAAGTATCCGGCGGTGAAGGTCGTGCAGGGTGACGCCTTCGCGCTCGACGAAACGCTGCGCGGGCATGCCGAGGCGCCGTTCTGTGCGGTGGTCTCGAGCCTGCCGCTTTTGAACTTCACGCAGGAGCAAAGGCAGACGCTGATCGAGCGTTCGATGAAGCTGTTGCGTCCGCGGTCGCCATTCATCCAGTTCACCTATGGCGCGAATTCGCCGCTGCCGGTGCAGTCGCACCTCTACGAGACGTCTGCCTCGAAGCGCATCTGGTGGAATCTGCCGCCGGCCCGCGTCTGGACCTATCGGGCAAGATAAGGAGCGCGATGAAAAAGATTCTCGTCTTCGCAGGCTCGATCCGCTCGGGCGCGCTGAGCGCCAAACTCGCGGCTCATGTCGCCCGCGAGCTTTCGCTGATGGATGCGGAATCGACGCTGATCTCGCTCGCCGATTACGAATTGCCGATCTACAACGGCGACTTTGAGAAAGAAGAAGGCGTTCCCGAGAACGCAAAGAAATTGAAAGCGCAGATGCTCGCGCATGAGGGGGTCTATATCGCCTCGCCGGAATATAATGCCTCGATGCCGCCGCTCTTGAAGAACGCGATTGACTGGGTCTCGCGCGCGAAAGAGCCCGCCGGAAATCCCTACAAACAGTGCACGTTCGCGATCGGCGCGACCTCCGACGGCCGCTTCGGCGGCTATCGCTGTCTCTATCATCTGCGCCAGTCGCTGGAACTGGGCCTCGGCGCGCTCGTCATTCCCGAACAGATGGCGATTGCAGGCGCCGGAAGTGCTTTCGACGAGCGCGGTGCGCTCAAAGACGAAGGCAACCAGAAGATTCTGAAAGCGCAGCTCGAGAAGTTGATCGCGATGGCAGGAGTACTCGCGTGAGCCGCGAAATTGCCGCGCGCGACCGCGTGATCGTTGCGCTCGACCTGCCCGATGTGGAGGCCGCCGAGAAGACGATCTGGTCGCTCGGCGACAGTATCAATTTCTACAAGATCGGCTACGAACTCGTCATGGCGGGCGGCCTTTCGCTCGCGGAAGACCTTGCTCATGGCGGCAAGAAAGTATTTCTCGACATGAAGCTGCATGACATCGGCAATACCGTCATGCAGGCAACGAGACGCGCGGCAAAGCTCGGCGCGGCATTTCTCACCGTCCATGCATTCCCGCAGACCATGCGCGCGGCGGTCGAAGGACGCGGCGACAGCGACCTCGAAATTCTGGCGGTCACGGTGCTCACGTCATGGGACGACGACGACCTGAAAGACGCGGGCTACGCGGCAACCGTGCCCGAACTCGTCGCGCGCCGCGCAGCGCAGGCCGAGGCGATCGGCATCGACGGCCTCGTCTGCTCGCCCGCGGAGGCGAAAGATCTTCGCCAGCGCTTAGGTGCGAAGATGCTCCTGGTCACGCCCGGCATCCGTCCGGCGGGCAGCGCGAAGGGCGATCAGAAGCGGATCATGACGCCGAAGGAAGCGGTTCTTGCGGGCGTGGATTACATGGTGATCGGACGGCCGATCGTGGCCGCCGAAGACCCGAAGCGGGCTGCGGAAGCCATCGTCGAAGAAATCGAAAACGCAAAGAAGTAAGGGGAGCGAAATGGCAAAAGGCTACTGGATTGCGCGTGTCGACGTGCGTGACGACAACGTCTACGCGAAGTATCGCGACGCGAATGCGATCGCCTTCAAGAAATACGGCGCTAAATTCGTCGTGCGCGGCGGCAAGTTCGAGAACCCGGAAGGCACCTCGCGCTCCCGCAACGTGGTGATCGAATTTCCGAGCTATCAGGCGGCGCTCGATTGCTGGAATTCGCCGGAATACAAGCATGCGATCTCGATCCGCGCGCCGATTTCCGAGGGCGATATCGTCATCATCGAGGGCTATGACGGCCCGCAGCCGTCCTGACGCTCCCGCGCTTTCCTAGAGCTACCCGGCCGCGCTATACCCGCGCCGAACTTCTGGAAGCGCGAAATGGCTGAGATTCGTCTCTTAATCGCAGGTGCCGGCGGCCGCATGGGCCGCACGCTTTTGCGCGCCGTTCACGAAGTGCCGGGCTCCGCGCTTGCGGGCGCGGTGGACCGCGAGGGTGCCGCAGAGATCGGCGCGGACACAGGGACGCTTGCGGGCCTTTCGGCTTCCGGTATCAAGGTGACGAGTAACGCGCAGCCGCTCGTAGGCCAGGCCGACGCCATCATCGATTTTACCTCGCCGGCTTCGACCATCGCACTCGCGGGGCTCGCGGCGAAGGCGGGCATCGTGCACGTGATCGGCACGACCGGAATGTCGAAGGAGGACGACGCGAAACTGGAAGCTGCCGCGCGGCATGCGATCCTCGTGAAGTCCGGCAACATGAGCCTCGGCGTCAATCTGCTTGCGGCACTCGTGAAGCGCGCGGCGGCAAGCCTCGGTCCCGAATTCGATATTGAAATTCTGGAGATGCATCATAACCGCAAGGTCGATGCGCCCTCCGGCACCGGACTTCTGCTCGGCAACGCTGCCGCGGAGGGCCGCAAGATCGATCTTGAGAAGCATTCGGTTCGCTCGCGTGATGGCCATACCGGCGCACGGCGCATGGGCGACATCGGCTTTGCCACGCTGCGGGGCGGTACGGTGGTCGGCGATCACACCGTGATCTTTGCGGGACCTTCGGAGCGTATCGAGCTGTCGCACAAGGCCGAAGACAGAATGATTTTTGCGCGCGGCGCCTTGGCTGCGGCGAAGTGGGGCAAGGGCAAAAAGCCCGGCATCTATTCGATGGCCGACGTGCTCGGACTTTCCTAGTCCATCCTCATGAAGCTATTTGCCTACAGCGTTCTGCTTCTGCTGCTCGCGGCACTTTTCGTTTATTTCTTCGGGACAAAGTGGGTTGCGGACATTACCGGCATCAGCCCGCGTACGATCTCGCTCATCGCGGGTTTTGCGGTCGTCCTGCTCGGGATTGCCGGCGTCATGATCGGGCGGCTTTCCGCGGCTCGTCCGCGCGGCAAGTAAGGCATCGACAGCCGCCTTTTCTCTCGCTATGCGCTTCGCCGCCCGACTTATTCGAGGAAGCAAGATGGAACGCCTGCTGGTTCTCGTCCGCCACGGCCAGAGTGAGTGGAACCTGAAAAATCTTTTCACCGGCTGGCGCGACGTCGACCTCACCGAGCAGGGCGTTTCCGAAGCGAAGGCTGCCGGGAAGCGCCTGAAAGAACGCGGCATCAAATTCGACGTCGCCTATACCTCCGCGCTGAAACGCGCGCAGCGCACGCTCGGTCTTGTGCTCGACGAAATGGGCCAGAGCGGCATTCCGGTTCACAAGGACGCCGCACTGAACGAGCGCGACTACGGAGACCTGAACGGCCTCAACAAAGATGACGCCCGCAAGAAATGGGGCGAGGAGCAGGTCCATATCTGGCGCCGCTCCTACGACACGCCGCCGCCGGGCGGCGAAAGCCTGAAGGATACGGTCGCCCGCGCGCTGCCCTATTACGTACAGAATATTCTTCCGGGCGTACTGCGCGGCGAGAGCACGCTGGTCGCCGCGCATGGCAATTCGTTGCGCGCACTCATCATGGTGCTCGAGAAGCACACGCCGGAAAGCATCCTGAAACGAGAACTCGCGACAGGCGTTCCGATTATTTACAAACTGAACGCCGACGCGACGGTCGCAGAGAAGATCGATCTCGCGGGCTGAAAGCGTTCCGCAGGCTGCTATTTCGCGACGTAGTTCGTATGAACGTACTGACCCGCGAAGAAGCCGATCGCGGTGGCGACGGCAAAACCCAGCGTGCGGACCAGCGAATTCGTGACGCCCAAAGGCCCGCCTAGCAGCATCATGACGACAACGATGCTGATCGCGATGCTGATGGCGAGCGTAATAATCAAAGACAAAGACCACTTCATGAAAAACCCCCTGTCACGATGTGACAGGGGGAAGCTTGTGACGTAGCCGGGCAAAATTCAACATGCCTCGCGGTAACGCCTAGGCGATGAGTTTTGCCTGCTCCCAGCCGAGCATCGCGCGCTTGCGGGTCAGTCCCCAGTGGTAGCCGGTCAAAGCGCCGTTCGAGCCGACGATGCGGTGGCAGGGCACGACGAAAGAAATCGGGTTTTTGCCGACCGCAGCACCGACCGCCCGCGGCGCGTTCGCCTTGCCTATCGTCCGTGCGACGTCGCTATAGGTCGCTGCGCGCCCGAGCGGCACCTTGAGCAACGTCTCCCATACCCGGACCTCGAAGTCGGTGCCGATCAGCACGACGCGAAGCGGCGCATCGGGTTTCCAGCGTTCCGACTGGAAGATGCGGGCTGCGATGTCCGCGGTTGCGGCCGAATCCTCGACATAGTGCGCGTTTTTCCAGCGCGCCCGCATGTCCTTGAGTGCCGCATTTTCCTTGCCGGGGTCGGCGAATGCGAGGCCGCAAAGTCCCCGCTTCGTGACCATCACCAGCGCGGTTCCAAACGGACTTGGGTGAAAGCCGTAGCGGATCTCGAGGCCCTCGCCGCCGGTCTTCCATTCGCCCGGCGACATCGCTTCGTGCACGACGAACAGATCGTGCAACCGCCCGGGACCCGAAAGCCCGAGTTCGTAGCTCGCTTCGAGCACATTCGGCGACTGCGCGAGCAGCTTCTTCGCGTTGTCGAGGGTCACGGCCTGTAGAAACGCCTTCGGCGTCAGTCCGCACCAGCGGCGGAAGAGTTCGTTCAGCTGACGCGGATCCGTCTTCACCGCGGCCGCGACGGCTTCCACCTCCGGCTGCTCGCGGAACTTCTTCGTCAGATATTCGATGGCGCCCCGGACGGTTTCGTAATCCTGGCGGCCGCGGGCGTCGGAAATCTTCATGGCTCTCGCAAGCATAGCGAAATCCTCCGGTTGATGCGGAGGAATTAGGCTTTGATCGTTTCGCAAACCACCCGATTTCACGGGCGGGAGATTCAGCGCTTTGCGGTTGCGAGCGCGCCTGCGAGCGATTTCGCCAGACGCTCCTTGCCGGCAGGCGGCAGGAATGCGCCGATTTCGCGGGTAACCCGGCGCTCGGTGAGGGCCACGCGGGTGACGCCAGAAAGATCGTCCGAGGTCGTTTCGAGCCGGACCCAGCGCGGGTTCATGGTGTCTTCGCGCAATTCGCCGCGCGGCGAAAAACGCCGCCAGACGAGCCGCACCGGGGTTACGAGAATTTCCTCGAAGGCTTTTGCCGCGCGGTAATTCGCGCGAAAGGCGAGCCACACGAGAAATACGTCGAGCCCGAGAAAGCCGAAAACCGGCCAGGCGCCCATCAGGAGAAAGGCGACACCGAGCACGAAGCTGGCAACGCCGAGCACGCCCATCACGATCGCAAAGCCCTGTGGGCTGAGCGAGCGGTGCGGGGATAACCGCTCGTACAGGAGCTGTGTTTCCGGAATCGGGTTGCTGGCGTTCATGACCCGATTATAGAGAGGCTATGGGCAAAAAAGCGACCGCGAAAAAGCGCGCAGGCACATCGAAGCCGCGCAAGAAAAATCCCGCACCGAAACGCTGGAGCGAGCGCGAGGTGACGGAAGCTTTTACCCGGTGGCAAAAAGCGAACCCGCACCCCAAAGGCGAACTGGAATCGGTCAATCATTTCACGCTTCTGGTCGCGGTGGTGTTGTCCGCGCAGGCGACCGATGCCGGCGTGAACAAGGCGACGAGGGCGCTATTCGCCGTCGCCGATACGCCGGAGAAAATGGCGGCACTCGGCGAAGAAAAGCTTCGCGACTACATCAAGACTATCGGCCTTTACAAAGGCAAGGCGAAGAACGTGATCGCGCTCTCGAACATGCTGATCGAGAAGCACAACTCACAGGTGCCGAAGACACGCGAGGCGTTGCAGGAATTGCCCGGCGCAGGCCGCAAGACCGCGAATGTCGTCTTGAACATCGCCTTCGGCGAGCCGACGCTTGCGGTCGATACCCACGTCTTTCGCGTGAGCAACCGCACGGGGCTCGCGCCCGGAAAAAATCCGCTGGAAGTGGAACTCGAACTGGATCGCGTGATTCCTGCGCGCTTCAAGACGCATGCGCATCACTGGCTGATCCTGCACGGACGCTACACGTGTCTCGCGCGAAACCCGAAGTGTGCTGCGTGCCTGATCAGTGATCTCTGCCTGTGGCCGGAGAAGACGCTTTAGGGTTTCCCGCGCAGCTCCGGCGGCAGGATTTCGCTCGTTCGCGTGTATCGCTTATGCCGCCGCACCATGAAGGCGGTCGCGAAAACCGGCGTAATCAGGTTCAGCACCGGCACGATCACGATCGCGGCGATCATCATGCCCGACAGGAACACGGAAACCGCGTTCTGCTGCCGAAGGCGCCGCGCTTCCTCCGGCGTGCGGAAGCGCATCGCCGCCATCTCGAAAAACTCGCGGCTCAGGAGATAGGCGTTTGCGACGAAGAAAACCGCGACGTTGAGCACGGGGATCACGAACCACAAGAGGATCGCGCCGAGATTGACGAGCAGCACCACGCCGAAGAATTTCGCGGAGAGGAGTGCGGCCCGCGGGATGGAGAGCGGCTTGCCCGGCGCATCGGCGGGAAACTTCGTGCGCTCCACTTCTTCCGCGACATCGTCGAGAAAGATCGCGGCCATCAGCGAAGTCACCGGCGCCATCGCGAAGAAGGCGAGGATCAAGGTCAGCAGGCCGAGCAGGATCGCGGCGATATAGTCGTAGGGATGCGACAGCGGCAGCAGGAATTGCAGCAGCCACTGCAAGGCTGCGCCGAGCGCGATAAGCAGAAGAACGGCAAGCCCGACCGACTTCAGAAGAACCTTCCGAAGCGGAGGCGAGAAGACCTGCGAGAAAGCGCCGAGAGCATCCGAAATCATGCCGGAGCCTTGTAGCTGGCATTATGCCCTGATTGAGGCGGCGACCGGAGCGCGTTCAGGAAGTTCAGGAAGATCGGGAACGAGGGGCGGATTTCCGCCTTCCGCGAAAGGGCGGGGGGCGTCCTCCCGCTCGTCTTCGGGCGGCAGCGGTCGGTTCGCCCAGCGCAGCTTTTGATAATTGAAGCCGAGTTCGATCGTGGGCTTCACCACGCGGAAGTAAGGCGAGATGTCGAAGTCGCGCGGCATGTAGAGCGAGTGGTGCCGGATGTGCAGGATCTCGCGCCGCTTTTCCTTGTTCTCGACCAGTTCGATGCGCGGCAGGATCGGGTAGCGCACCGACTCGAAAGCCTGGGCGATCAGGCCCGAGCAGATCACTTTCGTGGGCACGCCCGAGCCGAGCGACAGAAGCCGGCGGCGGTAACGTGCGGGGATCGGTGCGGGAAACAGATAGCGCAGGAGATCGAGGATGTTTTTCACGTCGTACTCGATGCCGAGCCGCTTCATCATATAGGCGACGACCTGCTCGCGATCTTCGTCCGCGAGCCCGACCGGCCTGCACACGCGCGTATGAAACGAAGTGTATTTCGAAAGCGGCGCGGTGATCACGCCCTGGCCGAGATTGGCCTCGATCAGCACATGCGGGCTGCCGTCGGCGGCCTTTTTGTTGAAGCGCGGGCCGACATAGAGTGCGGAATGCGACCAGGTCGACTGCGTCAGATACTTGATGATGCCGGAGACGCGCGTGTTGCCTTCGACCAGCAGAACGTCGCCGGGCTGGAGCACGGAAGCCAGCGCCTCGGGGTCGCTCGGCGTAAACGGCTCGGTGCCTTCGGAGACCTGCTCCAGGCAGCCGATGATGCGGCGGCTGATCCAGCCGTGCACGAGATCCATTTGCAAAGTCCCCGCCCGGGTATTCCGGGTCAGTACGTTTCCCCGGCATGCAGACTAGCGTGATTTTGTTTCATTCCGGTTCACGCGAGGCAAGTACACCGCACTTCGATACCGCAAATCCAGCGTGCTAGGCTTGTGCCGTTAAAGCAGTTTTTACCATGACGGGAATTTTACGCAGACCATGAAACCCAAAGCGCTGATCGCGTGGTCGAGCGGCAAGGACTCGGCTTGGGCGCTCCACCGGGTGCGTGTCGAAGGCACGTATGAAATCGCAGGCGCGCTGACGGCGATTACCGAAAATTTCGACCGCGTGGCGATGCACGGTGTGCGGAGGGAAATTCTCGAGGCGCAACTCGCAGCGGCGAAGCTGCCGCTCTTTCCGGCGATGATCCCGTTTCCCTGCCCGAACGAAATTTACGAGCAGCGCATGGGCGATGCGATGCGGGCGGCGCGCGAACAGGGAATCACGAAGATCATCTTCGGCGATCTCTTTCTCGAGGACATCCGCGCCTATCGCGAGGAGAAGCTGCACGGCACCGGGATCGAGCCGGTGTTCCCGCTCTGGAACATTCCGACAGACAGGCTCGCTCGCGAAATGATCGGGGGCGGGTTGAAGGCGCGCGTGGTGACACTCGACCCGCGAAAGGTGCCGCGCGAACTGGCGGGCGCGGAGTTCGACGAGAAGCTGCTCGCAGCATTGCCCGAAGGCGTCGATCCCTGTGCCGAGAACGGCGAGTTTCACACCTGCGTCGTGGGCGGGCCGATGTTCGACAACGATCTGAAAGCGAAGGCAGGGGACGTCGTCGAGCGGGACGGCTTTGTGTTCGCGGATTTGAGGCTTGCTTAAGACTACCCTTCGTCATGGCCGGGCTCGTCCCGGCCATCCACGTCTTTACGAAATTGATGGTCTGCCAAGACGTGGATGCCCGGCACAAAGCCGGGCATGACGATGATAGAGCGAGTTAGCGCAGCGTGGCGCCGGTCTTCTTCGAGACTTCGTCGACGATCTTCTTCGCGACCGCATCGATCTCGGCGTCGGTGAGCGTCTTCTCGCGCGGCTGGAGCGTGACGGCGATCGCGAGCGACTTCTTGCCTTCCGGTACGCCCTTGCCTTCGTAGAGATCGAATACATCGACCGCCACGATCAGCGCCTTGTCGGCGCTCTGCGCGGCGCGAATAATATCCGCGGCGGTTACTTGCCGATCCACGAGGAATGCGAAGTCGCGCGTCACCGGCTGGAATGCGGACAACTCGAGCTTCGGCTTTACCTTGGTGGGCTTCGCCTTCTGTTCGGGCAGGCGATCGAGGAAAACTTCCGCGACCGAAACCGGCCCTTCGATGTCGAGCGCTTCCAGCGTTAGCGGATGCAGTTCGCCGAAATAGCCGAGGATCAACTTCGGCCCGAGCTGGATCGTGCCGGAGCGGCCCGGATGCAGGTAATTCGGCCCGCCCGCCACGATCTGGATTTTGTCGGTCGGCGCGCCGCAGGCGGCAAGCACAGTCAACGCATCGGCCTTGGCGTCATAGACGTCCACGCTCTTAGCGGAGCCCTGCCAGTGACGGCCTGCGCCTGCAACTTTCGCGGCACCCCGGCGCACGGAAGTCGCCGCGATCAGCTGGCCCTCGGGCTCGTCGCTAAGGAAAATCTGGCCGACTTCGAACAGCGCGACATCCGCATAGCCGCGGTCGGCATTCTTTTGTGCGGCAACCGCAAGGCCCGGAATGAGGCTCGGGCGCATGTCGGAAAGATCGGACGCAATCGGATTGGCGAGCGCAAGCGCAGCGCTCCCGCCGCCGAAGCGTTCTGCGTGTTCCTTCGAGATGAAGGACCACGTCACGCCTTCGACCGAGCCGCGCGCGGCCAGCGCGCGTTTCGCGGCGCGGGTGCGCTTCTGGAGCGTGGTCAGCACGGGCTTGCGCGCATTCTCGTCGCGTTCGAACGCGGTCTCCGGCACGCGGTCGAGACCCGCGATGCGCACGACTTCCTCGACGAGATCGGCCTTGCCTTCGATGTCGCCGCGCCAGCTCGGCGGAGAAACCTTCAGCGTGTCGCCCGAGCCCGCCGTGGAGAAGCCGAGCGCGGCAAGGATGCGCTTCATTTCTTCCGTCTTGAGATCGATGCCGGTCAGCCGCTTCGGTTCGGAAACCGGAAAGTCGATCACGCGGCTGGTGTCGGGGACCGAGCCCGCGACGAACACTTCCGACGGCTCGCCGCCGCACATTTCGAGAATGAGTTGCGTTGCGAGTTCGAGGCCCGGAATGGCGAAGGCGGGATCGACGCCGCGCTCGAAACGGAAACGTGCGTCGGAGAGCAGGCCCAGCTTGCGGCCGGTCTGCGCGATGTTCAGCGGATTCCAGAGTGCAGATTCGACCACGACATCGACGGTCGCTTCCGAGACGCCGCTTTCCTCGCCGCCCATGACGCCTGCGAGCGATTCCACCGCGCGATCGTCGGAGATGCAGCAGATCGTCTCGTCGAGTTCGTAGGTCTTGCCGTCGAGCGCGAGAATCTTTTCGCCCTTCTTGGCGCGGCGCACGACGAGATCGCCCTTTACTTTCGCCGCATCGAAGACGTGCAGCGGGCGCGAGCGGTCGTGCGTGAGCAGATTGGTGATGTCGACCAGCGCGCTGATCGGGCGAAGGCCGATCGCACGGAGGCGCTTTTGCAGCCATTCCGGCGACGGGCCGTTCTTGAGGCCGCGGATCACGCGGATCGCAAAGGTCGGGCAAAGCTCCGGCGCTTCGATCTTCACCTTGATCGGAGAAGGAAACTTTCCGGCGACCGGCTTCGGCGCTTTCTCGTTAAACGTGCCGAGACCGGCAGCCGCGAGATCGCGCGCGACCCCGTGCACGCCGAGCGCGTCGGGACGGTTCGGCGTGACCGCGATATCGAATACCGGATCGTTGAGACCCAAGACTTCCGCGAACGGCTTTCCGAGCGGCGCGTCGGCGGGCATTTCGATGATGCCGGCGTGTTCGTCGGAGAGGCCCATCTCGCGTTCGGAAACGAGCATGCCGCGCGATTCCACGCCGCGGATCGCGCCGATCTTCAGAACGTCGCCGCTCGCTGGAATGGTCGTGCCGGGTTTTGCGAATACAGCCTTCATGCCGCCGCGGGCATTCGGCGCACCGCAGACGACCTGCACAGGATTGCCGTCGCCGATGTCGACCATGCAGACGCGGAGCTTGTCGGCATTCGGATGTTTCTCGGCGGAGATCACGTTCGCGACGACGAAAGGCGCGAGAGTCGCGGCCTTGTCTTCGATGGACTCAACCTCGAGGCCGACTTCGTTCAGCTTCGCGGAAATCTCCGCGACCGTCGCGTCGGTCTTAAGATAATCTTTCAGCCAGGAGAGCGTGAATTTCACGTGCTCAATCCTCCCGCAAGCGTCGGGAAGTCGAGCGGCCGGAAGCCGTAATGTTCGATCCAGCGCACGTCCGCTTCGAAGAACGGGCGCAGGTCCGGCATGCCGTATTTCAGCATCGCGATGCGGTCGATGCCCATGCCCCAGGCGAAGCCTTGGTATTCGTCGGGATCGAGGCCGCAGTTACGAAGCACGTTCGGATGCACCATGCCGCAGCCGAGAATTTCCAGCCAATCCGTGCCCTGACCGAACTTGATGTCGCCACCGGAACGGTCGCACTGGATGTCGACTTCCATCGAAGGCTCGGTGAAGGGGAAGAACGACGGGCGGAAGCGCATCTTCACGTCGTCGACTTCGAAGAAGGCCTTGCAGAACTCGGCGAGAATCCACTTCAGGTGCCCGAGATGCGATTTCTTGTCGATCACAAGCCCTTCGACCTGATGGAACATCGGCGTGTGGGTCTGGTCCGAGTCCGAGCGATAGGTGCGGCCCGGGATGATGATCTTGATCGGCGGCTTCTGCTTCTGCATCGACCGGATCTGCACCGGCGACGTGTGCGTGCGAAGCAGCTTCCGCTCGCCCTTCTCGTCGGGCGGAAAGAAGAATGTGTCGTGCATTTCCCGCGCCGGATGGCCGAGCGGGAAGTTCAGCGCCGTGAAGTTATAGAAATCGGTTTCGATATCCGGGCCTTCGGCGACCGAGAAACCCATGTCGGCGAAGATCGTGGTCAGCTCGTCGATCACCTGCGAGATCGGATGGATGCGGCCCGTCTCTGCGGGCGCTGCGCGAACCGGAAGCGTGACGTCGAGCGCTTCGGAGGCGAGCCTTCCGGCAATCGCCTTTTCTTTCAGTTCGGATTTTTTCGCATCTAACGCGCTCGATACGCGGTCCCGGAGCGCGTTGATCTTCGCGCCTTCGGTCTTGCGCTCTTCCGGCGACATCGCGCCGAGGCCTTTCAGCAACTCCGAGACCGAACCCTTCTTGCCGAGCGCGGAAACGCGAACGGCTTCGAGCGCGGCTTCGTCGGCCGCGCCCGCGATCTGTGCAGTCAGATCGTTCTCTAGCTTCGAAAGGTCGCTCATCGCGGCGCTCAGTTAAGAGCGGCGCGAGCCTGTGCGCAGAGAGCCTTGAACGCCGCCGGCTCGTGAACGGCGAGGTCCGCGAGCACCTTGCGGTCGACCTCGACGCCGGCCTTGTTCAGGCCGTTGATGAACTTGCCGTAGACGAGGCCTTCTTCGCGCACTGCCGCGTTGATCCGCTGGATCCAGAGCGCGCGGAACGTGCGCTTCTTCACCTTGCGGTCGCGGTAGGCGTACTGCATCGACTTGTCGACGGCAGCCTTCGCGGTACGGATGGTGTTCTTGCGGCGGCCGCGGAAGCCTTTCGCAGCCTTGTAGGTTTTTTTGTGCTTGGCGTGAGAAGTTACGCCGCGTTTGACGCGTGCCATGGTGAAACTCCGTTAGATAAAAACTGGAAAACGAACGGCGCTTAGCCGTTCGGCAGGAAGATCTTGCGGACGCGTTCGGCGTCGGACTCGGAAATGACGCGCGTGCCGCGCAGCTTCCGGATCTGGCTGTTGGTCCGCTTGATCATGCCGTGGCGTTTTCCCGCCTGACCGGAGATCACCTTGCCGGTCGAAGAAATCTTGAAGCGTTTCTTCGCGCCGGACTTGGTCTTCAGCTTGGGCATTTTGCTCTCCATGGACTTTCGCCGGGCATGCCCGCCTAAGTCGCTGTAATTGCTCGGAATTGAGCGCTCGAAAGCCGCCACGGCAGCCCTGATGAATGGCCGGTCGGCTCGAAGGCCGTTTCGATAGACGAGACGGCGAGGGTTTTCAAGGCAAAGGGCTTTTTGCCAGACGCGCGCCCTTCTGTTCACTGTTCGTTCGTGCTATGAATATGGGTGATTTCCCAGCGGCATATCCCCTGCGAACGACAGAATCGCATAGGTTGAATGCTAGGTACGTACTGCAACCAGAGATTCAGGAGCTCAATATGAGCACCGAAGATAAATCGGCCAAGTTGGCGGAGACGGCTTTTGAACAGGCCTTGGCTGACCTTTCGACGCCAGAGCAGCGCCTTGCGGCGCTCGAAACCAATGAAACGCTTAGGGATGGCGCTATTGAGCAACTGTTAGCGGCATTCGAAGAAACAGCCCGTTCCGATGGAGATAGTGGTCAGTTCTGGGACGCGAGGGATCTCGCCCGTCTCTTGGACTATTCGGACTACCGCAACTTTCTGGTCTCGGTCGAAAAGGCAAAAACCGCCTGTAAAAAGACCGGTGCCCCGGTCGAGGATCATTTCGTTGACGCCACCGATATGATCGAACTCGGCAAGGGGGCAGAGCGTGAAGTCGAAACGATCCGACTTTCGCGATACGCCTGCTACCTGATCGCTCAGAATGCTGATCCTCGCAAGCAGCCGGTCGCGTTCGCGCAGACGTACTTTGCTATCCAAACTCGCCGCCAAGAGGCTCGCGACGAAGAGGCATCGCAATATGCCCTGCTTTCTGAGGATGAAAAGCGAATTCTTCTGAGAGATGAAATCAAGCACCACAACAAGATGCTTGCGAGCGCGGCGAAGCAGGCGGGTGTAATCAAGCCCATCGAGTTCGCAATCTTTCAGAATGCCGGGTATCAGGGCCTTTACGGTGGTCTGGACCGCGTTGGCATTCAGCGGCGCAAAGGTATCAAAGCGAAACAGAATATTCTCGACTACATGGGAAGCACCGAACTTGCCGCAAACTTATTTAGAGCAACCCAGACCGAAGAGAAGCTGACGCGAGATCGAGTAAAGGGCAAAGAAGCGGCGAATCTTGTTCATTACGATGTTGGTCGCGAAGTTCGGAAGGCGATTGAAAATATCGGCGGCACGATGCCTGAAAATCTTCCTGTCGCAGAAGATATCGTGAAGGTTGGTCGCCGTTTGAAGAAGGTCATCGCTAGCAACGAAAAGAAAAACTAGCGTTTGGTGCTGCTCTTAGAGCCGCGAAATCAACTCGCTGCGCAACTCCGCGCGGTCTGCGCCGCCCGATGGCGTGAACGTCATTTCCCAGTGTTGCGAGCCGCCAGTCGAAAGCGTGAGCAGGATTTTCTGCTCGCCCGGCACCACGCTCTGCGTGAGGCCGCCGGCCGGCTGCGCCATTCGGATTTTTCCGAACGTGCAATCGGCGGCGCCGCGCAAATTGCCGTTCATGACGCCACCGTGGGCGAGCCGCTCTATATGGCCGAATTGTCGTCGGCACTCCGCTGTTTTCTTTGATGAAATCGCGATTCAGCGCGGCAAATGCCCCCAGAAGACAAATCTTTAGTTGTGTCAATGGGATAGCATCCCTATGTTCCTGTCCGGGCGGCTGAATCCGCCCATCCCATGAATCTCGGAGGTCCGTACGGTCCGCAAACCGGAGGCTACAGCCTATGAACACGCATTCCGCGACCCTCGCCTTTGCCGCGATCAACGACGGCAAGGCCAACTTCGACGACATCTACATCTCGGCGGATCCGCGCCGCTATTTCAGCGTCCTCGGCCAGCTCGACTACATCATCCCGCATCTCGCGCAGCCGATTTTCGAGCAACTCATTCAGGCCCGAGCCGAACAGCAGGACGAGCCCGTCACCGTGCTCGATCTGGGCTGCTCCTATGGCGTGAACGGCGCGCTGATGAAATACGCGCTCGGCTTCGACGCGATCCGCGAGCGCTACATCTCCCCGCATCTACAGTCGCTGAAAAGCGAAGAACTCGCAGGCCTCGACCGCTCGTTCTATCGCGCCTGGCCGAAGCACGAGAACGTGCGCGTGATCGGTCTCGATGTATCGGAGCAGGCGGTGCGCTATGCGCGTGAGAGCGGCGCGATCGATCTCGGCTATGCACTCGATCTGGAGCGCGAAGACCCCTCGCCCGCGCAGGCCGAGCAACTTGCGAAGGCCGATATCATCGTCTCCACGGGCTGCGTCGGTTACGTCACCGGCAAGACGTTTCACCGGCTTGCGAAGCTCGCGCGCAAAGGCCGTCCGGCATGGGTCGCGTCGTTTGTGCTGAGGATGTTTCCCTACCGCCCGATCGTGCAGACGCTATCGGAACAGGGACTGGTTACGGAGCAGTTCGAGGGCGCGACCTTCGTGCAGCGCCGTTTCGCGACGCTCGACGAGATGGACAAGACCGTACGCGCGGTGGAGTCGCTCGGCTTCGATCCCTATGGCCGCGAAGCGGAGGGCTTTTATCACGCCGATCTTTTCGTCTCGCGGCCGCAGGCGGAGATAGGCCGCGTGCCCCTGCGCGACATCGTTTCGGTCGTGAGCGGGGCGAACAAGCCCTGGCCGGTCGGCGCGAGCGTGCTGAGCGGTATGTCGAAGCCCGCACGACGGATCGCGCGCGAGCGTGAACGGCGCGCGGTTGCCGCAAACTAGGGAACGAACGGAACGGCGCCGCGAATTATCGCGGCGCCAGAATCATCACGATCTGCCGGCCTTCGGACATCGGCTCCATCTCGACCTTGGCGATGGTGTTGGTGTCTTCTTTGAGCTTCTGGAGCAGCTTGTAGCCGAGCTCCTGGTGGGCCATTTCGCGGCCTCTGAAGCGCAAGGTGACCTTCACCTTGTCGCCTTCTTCGAAGAAGCGCTGAATCGACCGCATCTTGACCTCGTAGTCGTGCTTGTCGATGCCGGGGCGCAGCTTGATTTCCTTGACCTCGACGGTCTTCTGCTTCTTGCGCGCTTCGGCGGCTTTCTTTTGCGCCTGAAACTTGAATTTGCCGTGATCCAGAATCTTTACGACCGGCGGATTGTTGTTCGGCGAGATCTCGACAAGGTCGAGGCCCGCGTCTTTCGCCATCTGGAGGGCTTCCTGGGTCGGAACGGTCCCGCGGTTCTCGCCATCGGCATCGATCAGCTGAACTTCGCGGACGCGGATTTCTTCGTTGATGCGCGGGCCGTCTTTCTGCACGGGCGCCGCGGCTCTCATGGGACGACGAATGGGGGCAGTCTCCTCTAGCTGTTGAAACGAATGCAGGGCTTTACCGGACCAGAACCTTCAAGGGAAGGCAGGCGCGGAGAAGCGAAGCAACTGAAAGATCGTGACAAACGACCGGCAAGTCAATTCTCGGCGCCAAGCTGGCTTGGCCAAGCCGCTTTGACCGGGCCGGACGGCGGGTCACCGGGCGGACTTGGCGACGACATCGCGATAGACGGCAAGCAGCCGCTCCGCGAAGGTTTCCTTCGAGAAATGCGAGGCGATCCACTCGCGGCCGCGTACGCCCATGGCGCGGCGCGCGGGCGCACCCATCGCCAAGAGCTTGAAGAGCGTCTGCGCGAGTTCCGAACTGTCGCCGGAAGGATAGAGCACGCCGGTCGCGCGCGCGTCGGAAACAAAAGGTGCCGCCCGGACGATCTCGTCGCCGTTCTCCGAATCGGAAACCGCAACCGGCACGCCCATGGCCTGCGCTTCCAGAACCGCGCGGCGATGCCCGCCCTGGCTCATCGTGGTGCAGACCACGATGTCCGCGAGCGAATAAGCCGAGAGCATATCGTCGGTATGGCCGACGAAGCGCATGCGGTTGGACAGGCCGAGCTGATGGGCCCGATCCCAGACTTCGCCGGTATAGCCGGAGCGTGCCGGGTGCTCGCCCGCAAAGACACAGAGAAAATCCTTGAGGCCCGCTTCGCGCAGGCGGGCCGCGGCCTCGACCAGAAGATGCGGCGCCTTCGGGCGCGAAAGCCTGCCCGGCAGCAGGATCACGCGGTCGCGCGGCTCGATGCCCCATTGGCTCGCGAGCAACGCGCGCTTCACCGGATCGACGTTCGCGGGATTGAAGGATTCGAAATCGATTGCGTGCGGCACGACGGAAATTTTCTCGCGCGAGGTGCCGTAGCGCTCTTCCACCATTCTCGCGAGGCGCTCGCCCGGCGCGATCACCCGGCTGCCGCGCACCATGACGCTGTTGTAGAGCCGCTTCAGCGGATTGCGCTCGGAGAAGCTGCCGTCGTAGGTCGCGATGAACGGCACTTTGGAAGTGCGGCTTGCGAGCAGACAGCTCCATGCCGGAGCGCGGCTCTGCGCATGCAGAAGATCGGCGGAAAGATCGTTCGACAGTTCCGAGAGCTTCCGGGCATTGGCAACCATCTGCGTCGGGTTCTTGGTCGCAACCGGAAGCTTGATGACGGTCGCGCCCGCACGCTCGGCAGCGCTTTCCATGCGGCCGCCTTCCGACACGATCACCGCGCGATGCCTGCCGCGCGTCAGCGCTTCAGCGATTTCGATCGTGTGGTTGACTGCACCGCCCGGTTGCAGGTCGGGAATGACCTGCACCACGGTCAGCGGGCGCTCGTTCAGATGGTTCGCGGGAATCGACACGGGCGGATTCTTAAAATCCGGATGCGGCATTCGCAAGGCAACTTGCCTTCATGCGGCGAGCATATTACCCGGCGAAGATGAACATCGAGCCCGAATATCTATCGGTAGGTAATCCGCCACGGCGCATTGCTATTCGTGCGGTTGAAGGAACCGCGCCCGGTCTGTTCTGGCTCGGCGGATTCAAATCCGACATGAAGGGCACCAAGGCTGTCGCATTGCACGAGCATGCTTTGAGCACGGGCCGTGCGTGCATCCGCTTCGACTATTCCGGGCATGGCGAGTCGGGCGAGAAATTCGAAGACGGCACGATCTCGAAATGGCTCGAGGACGCGCTCGCGGTATTCGGAACCCGCGCAAAAGGGCCGCAGATCGTGGTCGGTTCCTCGATGGGCGGCTGGATGGCGTTGTTGCTTGCACGCGCGCTTGCGGAGAATCCTTCGCTTGCGCCGAACGCGAAGCTGGCCGGCCTCATCCTGATCGCGCCGGCGCCTGACTTCACCGAAGAACTGATGTGGAAGAACTTCCCGGAGGAAGTCCGCCGGGAGATCGAAGCAAAAGGGCAGTGGCAGCGGCCCTCCGCCTACGGCGAAGACCCCTATCCGATCACGAAAACCTTGATCGAAGACGGCCGCAAACACCTGATCATGGGCAAGCCGGTACAGGTGAAATGTCCGGTACGCATTTTACAAGGCGTGCTCGACCCGGACGTGCCGTGGCAGCACGCTATGAAGCTCGTTTCCTGCCTCGCGCAGGACGACGTGACGATGACGCTGATCAAGGACGGCGATCATCGTCTGTCGCGCCCGGAAGATATCGAGCGGCTTTTACGCGCCGTGGACGAACTCGCGGCCGAAATCAGCGCGCCTTAGGCAGCGTTCCATTCTTCGGCGACGGCTTCATCGGTTTCAGCGGGAGCCCGTTCCGCCTTCAGCGCTGCAAACTCATCGGCACGCATGAGTTGCGAGGCCGCCCAAACGGCGGCACCACGCACGAGCGGCGATTCGTCGTCGAGCCGCGCGATCACATCCGGCACGAGCGCCGCGGTTTCCGCGTTGCCGATCGCAATCAGGACATTGCGGATAAAGCGCTCTCGCCCCGAGCGCTTGACCGGCGATTTCGAGAAGCGGGCGCGGAATGCCGTGTCGTCGAGTGCTGCAAGCTCCGAGAGCGCGGGCGCACGGTTTTCCTCGCGCGCGGCAAGCCGCTGTTCGCGGCTTTCGGCTGCAAATTTGTTCCACGGACACACGGCAAGGCAGTCGTCGCAACCGTAGATGCGATTGCCGATCGCTTTCCTGAATTCGCGCGGGATCGGGCCTTTGTGCTCGATGGTGAGATAGGAAATGCACTTGCGCGCGTCGAGTTGATACGGCGCGGGAAATGCGTTCGTCGGGCAGATGTCGAGACACGAACGGCACGAGCCGCAGTGATCCGCTTCTGGCTCATCGAGCGGCAGTTCGAGCGCGGTCAGCATCGCACCGAGAAACAGCCACGAGCCGCGCTCGCGTGAAACCAGATTGGTATGCTTGCCCTGCCAGCCGAGGCCGGCGGCCGCAGCCAGCGGCTTTTCCATGAGCGGAGCGGTATCGACGAAGACCTTCAGTTCCTCGCCGGTTTTATGCGCGAGCCACTGGCCGAGGCGCTTGAGCTTGCCCTTGATGAGTTCGTGATAGTCGTCGCCCTGCGCGTAAACCGAAATCGCGCCGCGCGTTTTGTTCTGCAAAATCTCGCGCGGGTCGCGGTCGGGACCGTAATTCAGTCCGAACATCACGACCGATCCGGCGCCTTCCCAGAGCGCGTTCGGATGCTCGCGGCGGCTCGCATGCGTTTCCATCCAGGCCATGTCGCCGTGGCGATGTGCAGCGATCCATTCGTGCAGGTGGGGAGCTGCGTCCGGAATTGAATCAGGCCGCGCAACGCCGACGGCGTCGAAGCCTTCCTCGCGCGCGCGCGCGATCAGTTCCGATTTTATCGCGCCCGGATTTTTCAGAAGTCCAGGTCGGCGTAGGCCGACACCGCGGGCAGGCCCGGGATCGTCTCCGCGAGCAGCATGCGGAACGAGGGACGGGATTTCACCCGCGCGTACCAGTTCTTCGCGTTCTCGTCTTCCTGCCACGGCACGTCACCGAAGTAGTCGCATGTCGATAGATGCGCAGCCGCCGCAAGATCGGCATAGGAAAGTTTTTCGCCGGCGAGCCATTTGCGGGTTTTCGCAAGCCAGCCGAGATAGCGCAAATGCTCGGCGATGTTGGCGCGTGCCGCGCGGATCGCAAACGAGTCGGGCGGGCCGCCACCCTCCTCTGCACGCATGTAGCGTTTCCAGATCTTTTCGCGGGCGATCAGCTCGCTTACTTCCGAGAAGAACTTCGCGTTGAACCAGCTCATGAGCCGCCGCACCTCGACGCGCTCGCCGCTTGCCGTAGGCATCAGGCGTTTGTCGCCGACCTGGCTGCCGTAGCTCTCGTCCAGATATTCGGCAATCACGTTCGCGCCGGGAACATTCAGCGCGCTGTCCACGAGCACGGGCACGCGGCCCGCCGGATTGAGCGCGAGAAATTCCGGCCGCCGCTTCCATTCGTGTTCTTCCACGAGCGAGGCGTCGATCGCGTATTCGTCGAGCACGAGCCGGACGAAGCGCGAATGGGGGCAGAAAAACTGGTGGTAGAGCTGCATCGCCTTCTTTCCTGCCCGAACTTTCTTAATTTTCTTAATAAATGCGCGCCGCCCGCCCGCGTAAAAACCGCGTGAAGCGGGCAAAGGTTTGACGGCTCCCTTTGCCCGGAGAAAGCCGGCGCGTTAATCCGAGAACGGCCCCGCGCGAATCAGCGCGGGCGGATACGGGGCGCCGACATGACGTTCGGAAAGATGCTCGAGGCGCTGCTCCTCGGAATTCTCGAAGGCGGCACCGAGTTCATCCCGGTCTCATCGACCGGGCACCTGCTGCTGGCCACGCATTTCCTGAAATTCGACACCACCGGCAAGACGTTCGAAGTGCTGATCCAGCTCGGCGCGATTCTGGCGATTGTCGTCGTCTATTTCACGCGGCTTGCGAAGGTCGCGTTTGCCGTTCCCTACGATCCTGCGGCGCGCCGTTTCGCACTCGGCATCATTCTCGCATTCATTCCGGCGGCGGTGGCGGGCGTGCTGCTGCACAACTTCATCAAGACGGTGCTGTTCGAAAGCCCGATGGTGATCGCGATCGCGCTGATCGCAGGCGGCGTGGTTCTGATCGTTGTCGACAAGATCGCCTTCAATCCGAAGTACCAGGACGCGATGGCGCTGCCGCCTTTGACGGCGTTCGGCATCGGTCTCTTCCAGTGTCTCGCGCTGATCCCGGGCGTGTCGCGATCTGGCTCCACCATCGTCGGCGCGCTTGTGCTCGGGCTCGACCGCCGTGCGGCCGCGGAGTTCTCGTTCTTTCTCGCCATGCCGACGATGCTCGGCGCCTTCACTTACGATCTTGCGAAGAACTACAAGAATTTCACGATGGACGACGGCGTGCTCGTAATCCTCGGGCTCGTTGCGGCGTTCTGCGCGGCGCTCGTGGTCGTGCGCGCGGTGCTCGACTTCGTGTCGAAGAACGGCTTTGCGATATTCGGCTGGTGGCGGATCGCGGTCGGCTCGGCGGCGCTCGTCGGAATTTACCTGACCCGATAAGCTTTAGGTGGCGGGCTTCGTAAACTGGCCGGCCTTGCGGTAGCGCCACAGATAGCTCGGCAGAATCGCGCGCATCGCCGTTGGGTTGATGCCGAGACCTTCCAGCGTGCGGCCATCGCGGATCGCTTTCTGCGACACGACGTTGTCGGTTTCCAGCATCGTGACCTGGTCGCGCGTCAGCATCGGCTTCGGCATCATTTCCATGAAGAACGCCTGTATCCGCGCGGCCGTCCACGGCAGCGGCAGAAGCAGCCGCTTGCGGCCGATTTCTTCGAGCGTCAGTTCCAGAAGTTCGCGGAAGGATTTCACTTCAGGCCCGCCGAGTTCATAGATTTCACCGCCGCGCGCCTCGCCCTCGACGGCCTTGGCGATCGCTTCCGCAACATCGCCGACGAACACCGGCTGGAATTTCGTCTTGCCGCCGCCGATCAGCGGCAGGAACGGAGACATGCGTGCGAGCGACGCGAAGCGGTTGAAGAAATCGTCTTCCGGCCCGAACACGATCGAGGGACGCACGACGACCGCGTCGCGCTTCGCGGCGAACGCCGCCTGTTCGCCGAGCGCCTTGGTGCGCCCGTAATTGGATTTCGAATTTTTGTCGGCACCGATTGCGGACATCTGCACGAGCCGCGCGCCTTCTTTCTTCGCGGCTTTCGCGACGGCTTCCGCGCCTTCGGCCTGTACCGCATCGAAGCGCTGCGCGCCGCTCTGATAGAGAATGCCGACGAGGTTCACGATCACGCTTGCACCCTCGGCCGCACGCGCGACCGAGTCGGGATAGCGCAGGTTGGCCTGCACCGGCATGACCTGACCGACGACGCCGAGCGGCTGGAGATGTCCCGCAAGGTCGGGACGGCGGCAGGCCACGCGGATGCGCCAGCCGCGCTTTGCGAGCGCGCGCACGAGGTGGCGGCCGACAAAGCCGGAGCCGCCGTAAATCGTCACCAAACGGTCGGACGGAATCTGCGCCATCGCTCTGTCTCGCTTCGGAAAACGGGATTTCAACGAGCGTTACAAGATCGTTTTTTCACAGTCAAAGCGCGGTTCGCCGCGCGGGCGCTGCTTCGATTGACAAGGCCGGAGCCTAAGCCCTACCTAGCGCCGCTTGACGAAAGCCGCGCCTGCCCAGGTGGCGGAATTGGTAGACGCACTAGTTTCAGGTACTAGCGGGTAACACCGTGGAGGTTCGAGTCCTCTCCTGGGCACCATCCGGCAGCAAAATCGCTGCGGCAACGTAACTTCCTGCACTACTGGACTTCCTGCCCGTCCTTGTTGGTACACAAGGCAGGTACACGCAGTGGCTTTCAGGATGGCGCGTCCAACCCGACACGCAAAGAGTCGCATAGGCTATCTTCGCGAACGCATCCCGCGCGATCTGCTTACGAAGGCGCGGGGCCTCAAGATCACATTTCCTGCCGAAGCGGGCGGGGGCACGATCACTCTGACAGGAGAGCACGTAAAGGTTTCGCTACGCACGGCGGAGCCAGCGGTAATACGCGAACGCTTTGCCGCCGCCAAAGGCCACCTCCAGAAGGTCTGGACAGCACTGCGGATGGGGCCACGTCGTCTTTCGTTGATGGAAGCGACGGCCTTAGCAGGGGAGCTGTATCGGGCCTTTAACGCCACCGAAGACGATCCCGGCAGCCCAGCTCTCTGGGATGAGGTGCGCCGCATGAACGAAGATGCAGCACAAGGCAGATACAGCAAGCTTCAGATTCCGGTCGCCGGTGGAGTGAGCAACGAAGAGAAGCTGCGCCGCCACAAAGTTGCGATGGAGCGCCGGTTCGGAAAACTTGCCGACGCCCTGCTGACGTCCAAGGCCCTTTTTGTCGACTCTGAAAGCAGAACCAAACTGCTGGGTGCAATTGAGAAGGCACTCACGCAGGCTGCGGCAAAGCTAAAGCGGAACGCGGAGGGCGACTTTGCACCCGATCCGCAAGTAGATCGTTTCCCCCGATGGCCCGTGAAGCGGGAAAGCGCCCAGCTAACTTCCCCTGAAGTCTCCCTAACTAAGCTTGTTGAACTCTGGTGGGCGGAGGCGAAAGCCGCAGGGAGGAAGCCCAGCACGTATGAGAGCTACAAGAACACCGTCGGGACTTTCGTCGCTTTTCTCAGGCACGATGATGCCACGCGCGTCACGAAACAGGACGTGGTGGCTTTCAAGGACCACCGGCTGAGAAGTGTAAACCCGCGCACGAACAAACCCGTCTCGGCCAAAACTGTGAAGGACAGCGATCTATCTGCCTTGAAGACGGTCTTCGGCTGGGCAGTGGTGAACGACAAACTCGCAACCAACCCCGCCAACGGGGTCACGCTCAAAGTAGGTAAGAAGCCGAAGCTTAGGGCGAAGGGTTTCACGGACGAAGAGGCGAAGGCAATCTTAGAGATAGCAAGCGCTCACACGCCGGGCGCCGAGAGTCCAAAACTTTTCGCAGCTAAGCGCTGGCTTCCTTGGTTGTGCGCCTACACCGGAGCTCGCATCGGCGAAGTTGCCCAGCTTCGCAAGCAGGATGTTCAGGAGAAGGGCGGCTACTGGGTTCTGCACCTCACGCCCGAGGCGGGCACGATCAAGAACAACGAAGCGCGGGACGTCGTGCTTCACTCTCATTTGATTGAGCTTGGTTTCGTCGACTTCGTTCGGGAGTCCCCCGGTGGCCACCTCTTCATCAACGTGGAGAGACGGACAGGATCAAAAGAATCCGACGTGAGGGGACCCTTGAGGGCGCTGAAGAACCGGTTGGCCGAGTTTGTGCGTGAAGTAGTGCCCGACAGAGCGGTGCTTCCGAACCACGGATGGCGCCATCGCTTCAAGACGATAGGTCTGGAGGCCGGTGTAGAGCACCGCGTGCTGGACGTGATTCAGGGCCAACGGCCTCGGAATGTCGCGGAGTCTTACGGCGACGTCACCCTGAAGGCACAAGCTAACGCGATTGCGAAGTTCCCTCGCTATAAGGTGTAAGCATCAAAGGGCTTCCGAGTGCCCGAAGTGATCCAGATACATGCTCACGATAGTCTTTCCAACGTTGTCCAACACAGGATGATGGCCGCTTTCCAATTCATCTCTTTCAATTTTGTTGGCGATTCGTCGTAGCGCGTCCGCACACCACTTGTTCAGCGTGGCGTCGTTAGGGCCGGAAAGTTCGAGTTCCATGTCGCACTGCAAGTGCGGCGTGACGTCATCATCCATTGCTATGCTCTCCTGGCCGCGACAGACTTCAGTCTAGAGCATACTTGAATGCAATCGCGACGAGTGAAGTTTCCTTTAGCTCCCAAGGTTTGACTATGTGGAGCGAGCCCCCGCTGGCCTTTGGTGTGGACTGCCTTTCCAGCGCGATTGAGTGAACAATGATGAGCATGTTGAACGGGTGCTTCTCCCGATGGGCGGCAACCTCGTTCGCTGTAAGAAGTATGGAATGGGGGCCGGCCGTTGTTCCCTTAACTTCGACTATGTAGGTTTCTCCGTCTTTGGCCGCGACAAAGTCAAACGGGCGCTTGGCACTAACGTCTTCGATCTGGAATCCAGCTTCGATGAGGTGCTCTCCCGCAACTTTCATTGCGCGCCTCTCGACTGCTCGCCTTTCCTCAGGGCTCAGGCCAAATCCCTGGCCCCTCTGCCTAGAGGCCCTTTCTGGGGCCGAGATACTTGCCACAGCGCTTTCTGCTGCGGTCACTTGCTCTTCCGAGTTTGTTACCGATCTGCCGAGGTCATCCAAGTCATAGAGGTGGCTGAGAACCCTTAGGTACTCCTTTAGGTCAGCTAGCAGTTCTTCTTCACTAGGTACTGCGGAGGCGCTGTAGAAGCGGGACCAAATGGTGCCGCGCTCATAAGACGGCCCGAGTTTGCCTCGAGCTTTTAAATCGATCCCGTCAGCAAACAGTGGCCTTGCCCCAGCTTTAACATCGCTGAGCGCTTCGCGTGCCCATGCCATAAGCGATGCTAGTTCCGCCGCCGGTCGCGGTTTGAACTCATCGTTGATGTAGCGCGTAGCGGCGTGGCCAATGGCCAGATAGAAACCACTTCCATCCGCGCAGAAGAGATAGACGCAGTACCAGCCGATATGTGCGCTTGGTGATCTCGATGCCGAATAGAGTCGCACCCACGGGATTTCGCTCTTCGGGCCGGTGCCATCCCTTCCCTCCACTTCAAGGTCGGCGCCGACAATGCCGAGAGTGGCCGTGAAGTCTGCTAGGCTGTCTCGCAACGCGCTTGGAATCTGAGTGCGGATTAAAGTGCCGCGCCTCTTCATTTCGGGTGAGTTGACGTGCGTCCAGCCCGTTTGAAGTTGCAACACCTCTTGAAAGAACTGTCTCAATCTAGCCCCCTCCCGATCCGTACAGGAACGCGGATAGTTTTCGCAAAAATCGTTTAGGTACTTGAATTGCGCGTCGTTGCTTTTACTTCCCCCGAGAGGGGCGTCTCATCTTAACAGTTCTGAGCCCAACGCGTCCCCACGCCCTGCTTCATGCCTGAGTCAATCGGACTCACCGACAGGGGATTCTCAACTGTTCGGAAAGGGACCATTCTTCGGACAGTCGAACACAACAGAGGTCCATAAGCCGTGCCGAAACCGCATCTCAAGTTGGTCTCTCCAGCCACCGAAAATCGAACAGTCACTCCGAGGCGCCCGCCGAACAGCGAGTTGCGCACACGCGAGTACCTCACCGAGACCGAGGTGGAGCGTCTGACAGAAGCCGCGAAAGGCAACCGTTACGGCCACCGCGACGCCACTATGATCCTCGTCGCGTATCGTCACGGGCTCCGGGCCGCCGAGCTCGTGGACTTACGGTGGGACCAAGTGGACTTCGCTAAGGCGACAATTCATGTGCGCCGCGTGAAGCGAGGTACACCCAGCACTCACCCGATACAGGGCGACGAACTGAGGGCGTTACGCCGCCTTCAGCGGGAGCAGGAGCCCAAGTCTCCCTTCGTGTTCACTTCGGAGCGAGGCGCACCCTTCACGACGGCGGGGCTCGCGCGGATGGTCGAGCGGGCGGGCAAGGCGGCTGGGCTCGGCTTCAAGGCACACCCACATATGCTCCGTCACGCGGCGGGTTTTGCTCTCGCCAATCGGGGCCACGATACGCGGGCGCTGCAGGCGTATCTCGGTCACGCCAATATCCAGCACACGGTCCGCTATACGGAGCTTAGCGCGACGCGCTTTAAGGACTTCTGGCGGGCTTAGAGACTCGCAGGCCGCCTATCGGTGTTTTTGGCTACCGGCGGGCCGAGACGGCGAACACACACGGTCCCGCGAACCTGTTGCACTTTAACACCTCGGGACCATGTTCCCGAACCGACGGAGACGAGCCCGCTGAACTCTTAGCGTGGGTGGGGCTCTCTCGACATTACCCTGCGGTATAAAACTTTAGGGGCCACATACCTGCGCTCTGCGCAGCGCCTGTGCGCCTTCTATTTCACTTCCCCACCAATCGACCACCACAGTCCTCTCAGGGGGCCGTGATTGCGCTTATGCGCGGTCGTTCCAGACGGCCCTTTGGGAGCGGCTGTGGTCAACTTATGAGACTGGAACATCATGCAAGAGCAGGAAGTCCTGCACACCGACCGCGACCTTGCCGCGAACGAGCAAGGCGGAACGCTTCTCCGAGTGAAGCTATCGGACATAGTCGCACGTGAGGCGTGGCAGGTCCGCGCCAAGACATACGAGGATACCGTCAAGAGATACTACGCAATCTATCGGCGGGATATGAACACTCTGCCTCCGATCTCAGTTGCTGATGTGAACGGTACGCTGCTGCTCGTGGACGGGTGGCATCGATTAGAAGCCCTCAAGAGGCATGAACGAGAGTACGTGCCTGCGTATGTCTTCAAAGCCACTGAAGAGGAGGCGCAGTGGAAAGCTGCAAGCGCCAACCTCAAACACGGCCTGCCGCTGAAGCCGCGAGAGCTACGCAAGGTCTTCAGAGCGTACATCAGTGCGAAGCAGCATCGGCGGAGAGGGAGGGGTCTCAAGTCCTATCGGGCGATGGCCGCAGACCTTGGCAATGTTGTCTCCTACAACACCGTTAGAAATTGGATCCGCTCGGACTATCCCGCGATCTTCGCGCAACTGAGGGATGATAGCGCGGATGACTACGCAGCTTGGGCGAACAATGGACCCGCTAACGGTGTCCCCAAAGTAACTCCTTTGAGGTCGGCTAAGGCCCACGTCGACGCAGCGCTCAATGAGGCGCGGGGGATGGGCCCGAAGGACCGCCAGAAGCTTATTTCCTACGTGATCAAGGCGGCTGCCCGGATCGAGAAAGCGAAGGCTTGGAATGCCAAAGAGGAGGGGCTCGTTGTCGAGGACTTCTAAAGGAACTCGTGCAGCCCTGTTAAAACTTAACACCTGCATTGAACGAGACTGCGGGGAAGTGCCCGTCAGCAAAAGCGTCAACGCTTCGGACCCCCTTCAGTCAACGATGCCCGCCGATACTGTGAAGTGCGTCACTCTTCCCGATGGCGAGACGGTTTTGCTGATAGGTGCGAGTGTAGGACGCTACCAAAAGGGCAGCCTAGGGCTGCCGGTCGTCATTGCCGCGAAAGATTGGGAGTGGCTGCAGCGCTGGAAGTACGAGCGGCTGCTGATCATCGGAGGACAAGTAAGAGCGAGCGACGGGAGTCCTTCGCGTCCACTCGTCGCGCGTTTCCTGACAAACACGACCTACTCGTCAAACGTATCTATCCGGTATCGAAACGGAAACGCACTCGACCTGCGCAGAAGTAACATTGCGGTCGTGCCCAATGGCTTTCTTCCCTGCTCCGGTCGCTCATCTCAAAGCGAAAGCGTGCGCTGAGCTTCGATCTCTTCCTGGCTGCGCTTCTTTATGCCGCTCTTCATGTTTCGCTTGCCGATTGGTCGATCAACCTTCCAGTACTCGGCAGCTTGTCCCATGTCGAAACTCAGAAGTGCTGGATCACCGAGAGCTTGTGACGCGGTCGGTCGGCGTGGCTTAGCGCCAAGAGCTCGCATAACTTCAGCAGCCACAGCACGAGCCATCGGCGGCGGCACCGAGTTGCCGATCTGTCGAGCGCCATGCCACTTGGTGACGTGAAAGCGAAACCAGTCGGGAAAACCGTGTAGTCGGGCCATTTCACGCACAGTAACGCATCGAGGTTTTGAGTAGTGAATGGGTCGTGGGCTTGTGAATGCGCCACGCGACGCATCAGTCCCGGCTCGCAAAGTATTGCTCAATCCGTTTCGGGAGAGTTTAAAGAACCGAGAAATCGGCTCGACTTCTCCCTCCGGAGTTTCAGCGAAACGACGCCGGCTGATTTCAGTGTGTTCAGTCTGCATGCTGGACGTAAGAATGCTTGGGTCCCAGTCTCTGGGATGGCCGAAACCCCATGCATCGTTCGTTTCTCCACGCAGCATTCGGGCATACTCAGAACGGATACGAGGCCACTTAGAGATACGCGTTGAGTCTCCCTTGAGCAGTTCGCGAAACTTGCTCGCGTCCGGAAGGTCTTCGAGCGCATCTTCGCACGTTGGCGTAGGAGCTAAGTTGTCGACTAAGTCCGACGGTTTAGCTGTCAGCTCTACCGGATAGTTGGGAAGCAACAGCTCTCGCTTCGCTCCAAAAAGGATCAGCCGCTCTCGATTCTGCGGTACGCCGAAAGAAGCGGCGTTTAGCACACGCCACGGCGTCCTTACATTGTAGCCCGCATCATCAAACGCCTCGACGATTTCATCCAAGAACTTCTTGTGTGTGCCAAGCGTAAGACCTTTCACGTTCTCGAAGACAAAATACTTGGCATCCAACTCTTCAACGATGCGGACAAACTCTTTGACCAATCTGTTGCGCGGGTCATTCATCGCGCGTTGGCCGATCAAGCTAAAGCCCTGACAAGGAGCTCCGCCGCATACAACGTCTACAGTCACGCCCTCAAGCTTCGCCGCCTTCCGGATTTTCTTTGCAGACAACCCAACGACGCTTTCGGGAAGTACCGAACATCTCGGGAAGTTAAATGCATGCGCGGCTGCGTGGATCGGATCAATCTCAACGGCAGCGCGAACGTCAAAGCCAGCTTGTTCGAAGCCGAGCGACATTCCGCCAACACCTGCGAAGAGGTCTATAGCTATCGGACGCGCCATTTCTTCCTCATCTCATTTTGCCCGATCCTACTAACTTCAATCAAAAAGTCGATCGAAACTTACGAGGGGGCCCAAGAAATCTTACTAGTCGTTTGCGAAGAGCGTCATCGCCGCGGGTTTCGCACTGCCAAACGACTAGAGTTTTCCACCCAAGGTCCTGAAGCGCCTTCAGATTGCGCTTGTCGCGCTTCCTGTTTGCCGCAATTTTCTTCCCCCAGTAGTCTAGCCGCGACTTTGGAAGTCTTCCCTTTGAGCAACCGTGCCCATGCCAGTAACACCCATGGACGAACACCGCTTTACCTCTCGGGCGAAAAACTAGGTCTGGAGAACCGGGTAGACTCCTGACGTTAAGAGCGTACCGATAGCCAAGACGATGCAACAAGCGCCTAACGAGCAGCTCGGGCCCGGTGTTTCGGGTCCCTACCGCTTGCATGATCCGGCGTCTTTGCTCCGGCGTGCGTGTGTCGGTCATCTGTGCGAATCAGCGCTGATATTGCATTGTTCGCTAGGGAGAGACAGCACGAATGAGCGCCGACGAACTTGAGGCAGATGCGCCGGAACCCGACACAAAGAGCCAGTCGAAAAAGACTCAAGTCATCGAGATACTCTTCAGGAACCTCTGGCCAGAGGGTCAACCTCGGCCTTCGGGGCCGCTGATCGTCACAAATGACGAGGTAGTCGCCGCCATCGCTAAACGAAATGCGCTCAATAAAGGAGAGAGCAAACCTCTGAGTTCGGCGAACCCAGCGAACTTTCTGAAGGACTTCATACGCAAGAAGACTTGCAACACAAACTGGCCTGCTGAACTCAAAGCCCAGCGTATCACTGCCCGACAGCGCTACGGCGCTAAACAGGTCATGGAGTTCATTGACTATCGCGAAGGCGATCAGGTGCCATTCGAGGACAGATTTGATCCGGTAGAGGGCCTACGAGAACTTCCCTTTGAATCTCTTTCACTTCCGCTCGAAGCCCGAGCACTAGGGAGGGCCGACGAACCTTGGTTGATTCAAGTGATAGTCGGGCAACGACTTATGAACACACACTTGGCTGTTGTTGCGTCTGAGCATGGTCTGGAAGTCGAAACGCTTGCTCATCTGCAAATGTCTGTGAAGACGCAGCCCGAAATCGATACGACATTCGTTGCAACAGTTAAGCAGGATGAGTCACGACTTCGCACGTACATCACAGGCGAGGCAAAACAACTAAACGAGCGTATTCTCGAGGATCAAATTCGAGAACAAGTTGCGAAAGCGTTCGAAATAACTGCGCCTCTAACCGACACTGAAGAAATACACGCGGTTATGCCGATGGTCTTCAAAGTCGTGCGGCACCCGCCGGGAGTTAAGCCGAAACAAAGCAGGCGAGGCATCTATGTCGCTCAGTTCGAGCTCATCACAAGGAAAGAGTTTGATACGAAGTATAGCAACGAGCGTCTTCACGAGCTTCCATTGACCATTCAGAGCCGCGCATTTTACGAGCCCCAGCCTCCGATTCGAGGTATCTCGCACGTCAGGAAAGCTCCACGCCCCCGTGGCAAGCCAGCGCGCAAAACCAAAGGCTCCACTTGAGCCCCATCCGTTGCTGACTGGTCACAGCACTGGTACACAGCAAACCAAGACGGGCGCCAGATGTGTAGGAAATACAGGGGCCTGCCGAGGCACGGCGTCAATCCTCTCCTGGGCACCAAATCCGCGAATCGCGCGGGCCGACGCCGCTGCAAGCGTTTTTTCCTGTTGCGTATCCGGCGCATGATTTGGGGCAATCAGGCTGCTGAAGTCTGAAGCCCCGCCGTCAAACGGCTGCGTGCAGCGTTAATGATTTTACGTATCCCGGGCGGCTATGCTCGCGTCAGGAACTTGAGAATCAAATGACGATCAGAACGCATCGCGGCGACCTGCCGGACCTCGCGCGCTACAAAGGCGCGGTAGCCATCGATACGGAGACGCTCGGCCTGAACCCGAGCCGCGACCGCCTTTGCGTGGTGCAGCTTTCGCCCGGCGACGGCACCGCCGACGTCGTGCAGATCCCCGCCGGAAATGCGAGCGCACCGAACATCGCAAAGTTGCTGGCGGACCCTTCGAAGCCGAAGATTTTCCACTTCGCGCGGTTCGATCTCGCGGTGCTCCAAAAGAATCTGAACGTGATGCCGCAGCCGGTCTACTGCACCAAGATCGCCTCGCGTCTTACCCGCACCTACACCGATCGCCATGGCCTGAAGGATCTCGCGCGCGAGCTGCTCAACATCGATATGTCGAAGCAGCAGCAGAGTTCGGATTGGGGCGCGGAGACGCTCTCGGAGGCGCAGATCGCCTATGCCGCGTCCGATGTGCTCTACCTGCACGAAATCAAAGCGAAGCTCGACGAAATGCTGATCCGCGAGGGCCGCATGGCAATCGCGGAAACCTGCTTCGGCTTCCTGCCTACGCGCGTTGCGCTCGATCTGGGCGGCTGGGCGGAAGAGGATATTTTCGCCCATTCCTGAGCCCCGGAAGGATCCGGGCGGGCCGTTCGAATGCCGCAATTCCAAGGGATAGACGCAGCCGCACGCAAGCGAACCAAAACGCAAGCGAACTCATGAGCGATTACGCCTACTCGCGCAGGCCGGAACAGGCGCCGGATTCCGGCAGACACCCGCGGCGGCAGGACACCGATCCGCGGATGCTCGGCTATGGCCGGGCGGTTCGCCACTCGTCGCGCATTCGCTTCCTGCGGCGCGTGCTGCCGGTGCTGGCCCTGCTCATTCTCGGGCTTGCGGGTTTCATCGCCTGGCTCGATCCGTTCCGGATCGTGCGCGATTTCCCGCTCGACGTCATGAAACTCTCGATCCAGGGCAACAAGCTCGTGATGGACGCGCCCAAGCTTTCCGGTTTCACCAAGGACGGCCGCGGCTACAACATCACCGCGACCGCTGCGGCGCAGGACCTGACCAAGACGAACATCGTGGAACTCGAAGGCATCAAGGCGAACTTCGCGCTGACCAACAACGGCATGACCGAGCTTACCGCGGCCAAGGGCCTCTATGATGCGAAGGGCGATGTCGTGCGTCTGACCGAAGGCATCGTGATCCGCTCGACCGCGGGTTACGAAGGCAAGTTGCAGGACGCCATCATCGAGGTGAAGCGCGGCCATGTCGTCACCGAGAATCCGGTCGACATCAGTTTCAACAACGGTTCGATTCGTGCCGATCGCATGGAAGTTTTCGACAACGGCGCGCGCGCGATATTCGAAGGCGGCGTGACCATGATGATGAAACTGCCGCCGCCGCGGAGCGAGGCGCAGGAATGACATTCGCTCGCAACATATCGTCCTCGCGCATTGTAGTCGCGGCACTCGCGGCACTCTTGCTCGGTGCCGCCGGCGTGCCGGCATCGAAGGCACAGAACGCCGCGCCCAAAGCCGCGGCGCAGCCCGCGCCGAATGCGTTTCAGGGCTTCACGCGCAACCGCAAGGACCCGGTCAAGATCGAGGCGAATTCGCTCGAAGTGCGCGACAAGGAGAAGATCGCGCTCTTCCGCGGCAATGTCGTCGTCGTGCAGGGCGATACCACCATGCGCTGCCGCGAGCTCGAAGTGCATTACGAAGGCAACGCGCTTGGTGCCGATCCGCGCCAGAACGTGCCTGCCACCAAGACCCAGCAGAAGAATGCCTCCGCCCAGCGCATCAAGCGGCTGGTTGCCACCGGCGGCGTGATCGTAACGGCCAAGGATCAGAAGGCGGTCGGCGATAAAGGCATCTTCGAAATGGCGACCAATATCGTCGTGCTCGACGGCAATGTCGTTCTGACCCAGGGCCAGAACATCATGAACGGCGACAAGCTGACCGTGAACCTGACGACCGGCACCTCGAAGCTCGATGCCAAGCGGGTAACGGGTGTGCTGGTGCCGAGTTCGATGGACAAGAAGGACGGGGACAAGAAGGGCGCCGCGCGTCCGCAGCGCAAGAAACAGTCGCCCGAGAATTAATAATTGGCCCCGCTTTTGCTTCCCTAATTTGCGTCCTGCCCTCAGAAGGGCTACCAAACATCCATTCAGTACGAATTCGGTCTCCGGCGGCCTGAAAACCAGCCAAAACCGATTCGATTCTCCCCCGGAGAAGCGCTCCCGCTTCCAGCAACGAAGCCGGGCGATGCGATTGGAGTGAGGACGCTGAAAGTCCCCTGGTTCCGTTCCGGCAATAAAGATACGCGCGACGAGCCTGCGTTGCAGGACCAGTGGCGGCTGGATACGCCTGCGTCGCGAAAGAACGAACGCCGCGGGATTCCGGAACCGCGCGAACCGGCACGACCGCAGACCCCCATGCCGCAGACGGCGATCCCTCGCACGGCGCCGCAGCCTCCGTTGCAGCGCCAGACACCGCAGGAGCCGCCCTCCGCGCCGGCGAAAACCTGGCGTCCGCACGCCGAAGAAGCGCGCGTGCCGCAAGTCCGCACGCCGCCGCCGAGGCCCGTAGCCCCCACGCGGCCACGGGCACCGGACGACGAAGACTTCCAGATCGAACAGCGCTTGCAAAGATCAGCCCGAAGCCCACACGACGGCGCGCCGAGAGCGCACGCGCATCCGCCGCATGTGCCGATACCGGGTGAGGGAATTCTCGCGGCGGAAGGTTTGCAGAAGACCTACGGCAGCCGCCGCGTCGTCAACGACGTTTCGATCGACGTGATGCGCGGCGAGGCCGTCGGTATTCTCGGGCCGAACGGCGCGGGCAAGACCACCTGCTTCTACATGGTGACCGGACTCGTCGAACCCGACGCGGGATACATTTCGCTCGACGGCCACGACGTCACGAAGCTGCCGATGTATCGCAGGGCGAGGCTCGGCATCGGCTATCTGCCGCAGGAAGCCTCCATCTTCCGCGGACTGAACGTCGAGAACAATCTTCGCGCGGTGCTGGAAGTCGTCGAGCCGAACAAGGCGCGGCGCGAGCAGCGGCTCAACGAGCTCCTGGACGAATTCCAGATCCAGCACATCCGCAAGTCGCCTTCGATCGCGCTTTCCGGCGGCGAGCGCCGCCGCGTGGAAATCGCGCGCGCGCTAGCGACCAACCCGAGCTACATGCTGCTCGACGAACCCTTCGCCGGCATCGACCCGATCGCGGTCGGCGACATCCGCAAACTCGTTCGTCATCTTACGCGGCGCGGCATCGGCGTGCTGATCACCGACCACAACGTCCGCGAGACGCTGGGCCTGGTCGATCGCGCCTACATCATCCATTCCGGCGCGGTGCTGATGGAAGGCACGCCCGAGGAGATCGTGGAAAGCGACGAGGTCCGCCGCCTCTATCTCGGCGAGGAGTTCCAGCTCTGATGGCAATCTCGCAGAAGCTCGAGATGCGCACGAGCCAGGGGCTCGTGATGACGCCGCAGCTGATGCAGGCGATCAAGCTTCTGCAACTGTCGAACCTCGATCTCGTCGCCTTCGTCGAAGCGGAACTCGAGCGCAATCCGCTCCTGGAGCGCGAGGAAGGCGCGGAAGCCGAGCGCGGCGACGGCCCACAGCAGGAAGCATCAGGGGAAGATTTTTCTTCCGATGACGGCGACACCGGCTCGTCTTCTTCCGGCGAAGACTGGATGGAAGACCGCTACGAAAGCCGTGCCGCAATGGAAGAACAGCTCGGCACCAATCTCGAGAACGTATTCCCCGACGACGCGCCTTCGGCTCCCGCCGAAGCGACGCCCGCAGCACAGGAGCCGGCCGCCTATTCCGAATGGGCGAGCGTCGGTTCCGGCGGACGCGCGGAAGACGATTACAACCTCGAAGCTTTCGTTTCGGCGGAAGTGACGCTGCCCGAGCATCTTTCGCGTCAGCTTTCGCTGAGCCCACTCGATCCGGTGCAACGCCTGATCGGCCAGCATTTGATCGATTCGGTCGACGAAGCCGGTTACCTGCGCGGCGATCTCGACGGCATGGCCGAAAAACTCGGCGCGCCGCGCGGCGAGATCGAAAGCGTGCTCTCCGAAATCCAGACGTTCGATCCGCCCGGTGTGGGCGCACGCGATCTCGCCGAGTGTCTCGCGATTCAGTTGCGCGAGCGCAACCGGCTCGATCCCGCGATGAAGACGCTGATCGACAACCTCGATCTGCTGGCCAAGCGCGACTTCGCGCAGCTGCGGAAGCTCTGCAACGTCGACGAGGAAGATCTCGCCGACATGGTCGCCGAATTGCGCCGGCTGAATCCCAAGCCGGGTCTCGTGTTCGGCGGTGGCGTGGTGCAGCCGATCGTGCCCGATGTATTCGTGCGGCCCGCCGCCGACGGCGGGTGGAACGTGGAACTGAATTCCGACACTTTGCCGCGCGTGCTCGTGAACCAAACCTACTATTCGCGCGTTTCCAAGGGCCCGATCTCCGACAAGGAGAAGGCCTTTCTCACCGAATGCATGCAGACCGCGACCTGGCTCACCCGTTCGCTCGATCAGCGCGCCCGCACGATTCTCAAGGTCGCGACCGAAATCGTGCGCCAGCAGGACGCATTTCTGGTGCAGGGCGTGCAGCATCTGCGGCCGCTTAACCTCCGCATGGTTGCCGACGCCATCCAGATGCACGAATCGACGGTTTCGCGCGTCACCGCGAACAAGTACATGGCGACGCCGCGCGGCATCTTCGAGCTGAAGTATTTCTTCTCGTCTTCTATCGCCTCTTCCGAGGGCGGCGAGGCGCATTCCTCGGAAGCCGTCCGCGACCGCATCAAGCGGCTGATCGACGAGGAAAGCCCGGACGACATTCTGTCCGACGATACCATCGTGACGAAACTGAAAGACGCCGGCATCGACATTGCGCGCCGCACGGTCGCGAAATACCGCGAGGCGCTTCGTATTCCGTCGTCGGTACAACGCCGCCGCGAAAAGCGCGCCGGCCCGGTCTCAGGCTAGAGCAAAGCGAGTAAGGAAGAATGCTGCGCGTATCCGGAAAGAGTGTCGACGTAGGCGATTCACTGCGGGAGAGAATCACCGAGAAGGTCGGTGAAGCGCTTTCGAAATATTTCCAGCATGGGTCGTCCGGTCACGTGACGATCTCGCGCGAGGGTTCCGGCTTCCGCGCGGACTGCGTTCTTCATCTCGATTCGGGAACGGTGCTTGAGGCGCACGGCTTTGCGCAGGATGCGATTACGGCCGCGGACGACGCGGCGGTGAAGATCGAAAAGCGTCTGCGCCGCTACAAGCGCAGGCTGAAAGACCGTACCGCCACCATACGCGCGCATGAAGCGCAGCAGTTTGCGGCGAGCTACGTGATCGAAGCGCCGGATGAGGAAAAAGAAGAGCAGGAAGGCTGGTCGCCGGTGACGATCGCCGAATCGACCGCAGCCTTGCGCGAGCTTTCCGTGAGCGATGCGGTCGCGGAACTCGATCTCACCGGCGCGCCGGTCGTGGTGTTCCGTCACGCCGGAAACGGCGGCATTAACATCGTTTACAAGCGGCGGGACGGTAACATCGGATGGATCGATCCTTCCCCAGCGCCCGGCAAATAGGACGTTGACCGGGCGGGGCACCGCCCCTATACCCCCGCCTTCGGTCACCCCGGGACGTGTTGCGAATGAATGGCAACGCGACTTTGGAACCGGAATAAACGGATCAGAGGCCATGCCGCTTAGCGATTTGCTCGCACCGAACGCGGTCTTCCCCTCGCTCAAGGCAACCAACAAGAAACTCGCGATTCAGGAATTGTCTGCGCATGCAGCAAGCCTGACCGGCCATGACGAGCGGGAGATTTTCGAGACGTTGTTGCGCCGCGAGCGGCTTGGCTCGACCGGCGTCGGCGGCGGCGTTGCGATTCCGCACGGTAAATTGCCGAAGCTCGACAGGATCGTAGGCCTGTTCGCGCGCCTCGATGCGCCGGTCGATTTCGATTCGCTCGACGGCGAGCCGGTTGATCTGATTTTTCTGCTGCTTGCGCCGGAAGCCGCCGGCGCCGACCATCTCAAGGCGCTCGCGCGCATCGCGCGTCTGTTGCGCGATCCGGAAGCGGCGAAGAAGCTGCGCGCCGCGCGTGACGCAAATTCGGCGTTTGCGTTGCTCACGGCCTCCGCCGCGAGCAACGCCGCCTGATTTCATCCTCGCTTAGTGGACGCTGACCGTATCGAGTTCGTGCTCGCGCGCGTTCGCGACCGCCGCTTCGCGGCTGTCGGTCACGATGATCGGCGTGCCGTCCGCGGCATGCAGCGAGAACAGCTTCATGCCCGGCGCTATCATGGGCGCCTGCGGGAATAGCGTCTTCACTTCTTCCGGTTTGATTTCGCGCACGTAAGCGACCTGGCCGCCGCCGAGTACGGCGAAAGCCTCGGGAGTGAGAGCGTGTTCGTGATTATTGGTCATCTTCGTACTCCTTTTTACTTCGCGCCGCCGTTCGAGATCTCGACCCGGCGTGCCTGGCTCGCCCGCTCGGGGCGTTCCAGATCGATGGACAGAAGTCCGTCGCGCAGGTCCGCACCGACCACTTCGATTCCGTCGACGAGGACGAAAGTGCGCTGGAACTGCCGTGCCGCGATTCCGCGGTGGAGAAATTCGCGGTTTGCGGAATCGTCCTGCTGCCGGCCCCGGATCGTCAGCTCTTTCTGCTCGACGGTGATGTCGAGTTCGCCGCGGGAGAACCCCGCGACTGCAAGCGTGATCCTGAGCCGCTCGGGCTTATCTTCCGCCGCCGCCAGCCTTTCGATGTTGTAGGGCGGATAGCCGTCCGCGGCCTTCGTGACGCGGTCGAGCGCACGCTCGATCTGGTCGAAGCCCAGCAGGAACGGCGACGAAAGGGATGGAATGCGCGACATGGTGCAAAGCCCTCGTTCCAAGCGACTTTGTGGATGGGCCCGGATTTGGCACCCAAAGCCGGAAACGAGCACCGCTTCCGGCTTCCCTCATATGGGAAACAGGGCATAGGCATTCAAGCGGCGGAATATCCGCGCCCGATAAGACTGCTCGCAGTGATTCGAGAGGTTTGGTGGAGCCAGGGGGAGTCGAACCCCCGACCTCTTGCATGCCATGCAAGCGCTCTCCCAACTGAGCTATGGCCCCACTGGCCGTCGCCGCGACTCGAAACGAGCCGGACTAGGGAACGCGGAAGTCTCTACTGCCAAACGGCAGCAAAGCCAACGCGCCGAATTTAGTTCTCGTCTTCCTTGTCTATGCCGTCGCCGATGATGTCGGAGACGTCGCCGCCTTCCTCCTCATCGTCGGTGACCAGGAAGGTATCGTCTTCCTCGTCGTCGCCCTCGACTTCCACGTCCTCGTCCGTTTCGAGTTCCGGGTCGATTGCGCTCTTGGTTTTGGTGCCGGTCGCTTCCGCGTCGGCATCCTCGAGCGAAATGACCTCCGCGCCTTCGGCGCTCGCATCCGCTTCATCCGTCGTCTTGGCAGTGGCGGCGGCAGCAGCCACGGCCGCAGCGGCGGCGGCCGGACGTCCACCGCGCGTAACCGGCATCACGACCTCGTAGATCGCGCCGCATTTCGGGCAGATGATCGGGTCCTTGGAGAGATCGTAAAACTTGGCGCCGCAGCTCTGGCAGACGCGCTTGGTGCCGAGTTCTGGTTTCGCCACGCCGCTCGCTCCTTGAAAACTCTGGGGTCAAAGGCGGCTTCACTTGGACTGCACTCCCAAACCTGTCAAGGGCGCGAAAGGAGCGGATTCGAACCGGCGAGACGGCCCCGAAGCCCCTGTGCTAGGGAGCCCGCGCGATGTCCCGGTCCTCCGCCTATTCTTCAGCAGCGCAACCGATGTCGGCCGCAAAAAGCGGCCCGCTTTCGGGCCGGCTGCGCGTGCCGGGCGACAAGTCGATCTCGCATCGTTCTCTGTTGATCGGGGCGCTTGCCGTCGGCCGCACGGAAATCGAAGGCCTGCTCGAAGGCGAGGACGTCATTGCAACGGCGAAGGCCGTTCGTGCCATGGGCGCCTCGGTTGCGCGCGAGGCGGAAGGCCGCTGGCGCGTGAACGGGCTTGGCGTAGGTACGCTGCTCGCGCCTCGCGAGGTGCTCGATTTCGGTAACGCCGGCACCGGAAGCCGTCTCACGATGGGCGTGGTCGCGGGCCATCCGTTCGAGGCGGTTTTCGACGGCGATGCCTCGCTGAGAAAACGTCCGATGCGCCGTATTCTCGATCCGCTGGTGCAGATGGGTGCGGAAGTCGTGGAGCAGGCCGAGGGCGGCAGACTGCCGTTACGCCTGCGCGGTGCGCGCGAGGTGATTCCGATTGCGTACGAAACGCCGGTCGCCTCGGCGCAGGTGAAGTCGGCGGTGCTTCTGTGCGGGCTTTGCGCCGACGGCGAAACCACCGTGATCGAAAAGGAAGCCACCCGCGATCACACCGAAAGAATGCTCGCGCATTTCGGCGCGAAGATTTCGGTAGCCGGCCATGGCGAACACGGCCGCAAAATTACGCTGCGCGGCCGGCCGGAACTGACGCCGCAGAAAATCGTGGTGCCGTCCGACATTTCCTCGGCTGCGTTTCCGATGGTTGCAGCGCTCATCGTGCCGGGCTCGGACATTGTTCTCGAAAACGTGCTCTTGAATCCGCTGCGCGCGGGCCTCGTCGATACGCTCCGCGAGATGGGAGCGCGCATCGAAGAGGTAAATCGCCGCGACGACGCGGGAGAGATCATCGCCGACCTTCGCGTGCGCGCGTCTTCGCTCAAAGGCGCCGATGTTCCGGCTGCGCGCGCGCCCTCGATGATCGACGAATATATTGTGCTCGCGGTCGCCGCCTCCTTTGCGGAAGGCGAGACGCGCATGCGCGGGCTTTCCGAGTTGCGGGTGAAAGAATCGGATCGTCTGGCCGCGACCGCAGCAGGCCTCAAGGCCAACGGCGTCGATTGCGAAATTTCCGGCGACGATCTGATCGTACGCGGCAAAGGCCGCGTGCCCGGCGGCGGTCTCGTCGAGACCCACATGGATCATCGTCTGGCGATGTCGTTCCTCGTCATGGGGCTGGCTAGCGAAAAGCCCGTAAAGGTCGACGACGGTGCGTTCATCGCGACCAGCTTTCCGGGCTTCGTCGAGAACATGCAAAGGCTCAATGCGGAGATTTCCGCGTGATCGTCACGGTCGACGGCCCCGCGGCGTCCGGTAAGGGCACGCTCGCGCGGCGTCTTGCGAAGCATCTCGGGCTGCCGCATCTCGACACCGGCCTGCTTTATCGCGGGGTCGGCTATCTGATGCTCGAAGCCGGGCACCCGCTCGGCGATGCCGCGGCCGCCGCGCGCACCGCGCAGTCGCTCGATCTTTCCAAAATCGATCAGGAGAGGCTGCGCTCCGATGAAATCGGCGAGGCGGCGTCGAAGGTTGCGGCGATCCCCGGCGTCCGCGCGGCGTTGCTCAAGTTGCAACAGGACTTCGCCCGCCAGCCGGGGGGCGCGGTGCTGGACGGGCGTGACGCCGGAACCGTGATCGCGCCCGAGGCCGATGTGAAACTGTTCGTGACCGCCACGCCGGAAGAGCGTGCCCGCCGCCGGTTCCGGGAACTTCAGGACCGTGGCGAGGAGGCAGTCTTCGAGGCGGTGCTCGCCGACATCAAAAGGCGCGACGAGCGCGATTCGGAGCGCTCGGTCGCCCCCCTGAAAGCGGCCCCGGACGCCGTCTTGCTCGATACCACGCGACTGGATATAGAGGCCGCGTTCCGGGCGGCCCTTTCCATCGTGGAAGCACCCTGGGCGGGCCGAACGCGATTGTAACCATCGCGTTCCGTATCTGGAGGATCGCCCGCCCCGCTTTTGCGTTAAGGCCAGAAGTTCCCGGGCTCGAATTCAAACACCGTCTCCGATCGTACGGCGAAACCGCGCCGGCTTTGGCATTCACTGAATTAGGGATGGCCGAAGTTGCTTGTCGAGCATCCGCTCGAAAGCCCGTGTGTTTTGAGACGCAACCCACTCCGATCCGGCGCACTGACGTTTAGGAAAATGTATGGCTAAAGCCGCTGCTACCGCTACGAAGAACCCGAGCCGCGAAGATTTCGCCGCGATGCTCGAAGAGTCGTTCACCAAGAACGACGTGATGGAAGGTGCCGTCGTCAAGGGTAAGGTCGTCGGCATCGAAAAGGATATCGCCGTCATCGACATCGGTCTGAAGACCGAAGGCCGCGTGCCGCTCCGCGAATTCGCGGGTCATGGTCGCACCGCCGACATCAAGGTCGGCGACGAAGTCGAAGTCTTCCTCGACCGCGTCGAGAACGCGCTCGGCGAAGCAGTTCTTTCGCGCGACAAGGCGCGCCGCGAAGAAAGCTGGGGCAAGCTCGAGAAGGCCTTCACCAACAACGAGAAGGTTTCGGGCGTCATCTTCAATTCGGTCAAGGGCGGCTACACCGTCGACCTCGACGGCGCAGTGGCGTTCCTGCCGCGCTCGCAGGTGGACATCCGTCCGATCCGCGACGTCGGCCCGCTGATGCACAACCCGCAGCCGTTCCAGATCCTCAAAATGGACCGCCGCCGCGGCAACATCGTCGTTTCGCGCCGCACGGTGCTCGAAGAAACCCGCGCCGGCCAGCGCCAGGAACTCGTGTCCTCGCTGGAAGAAGGTCAGGTGATCGACGGCGTCGTGAAGAACATCACCGATTACGGTGCGTTCGTTGATCTCGGCGGCATCGACGGTCTCTTGCACGTCACCGACATCGCCTGGCGCCGCGTGAACCATCCGACGGATGTGCTCACCATCGGCCAGTCGGTGAAGGTCAAGATCATCAAGATCAACCACGAAACCCACCGCATCTCGCTCGGCATGAAGCAGTTGCAGGGCGACCCGTGGGAGAACATCGCCGACAAGTTCGTGGTGGGCGCCCGCATGAAGGGCCGCGTCACCAACATCACCGACTACGGCGCGTTCGTCGAACTCGAGCCGGGCATCGAAGGTCTCGTGCACGTCTCCGAAATGTCCTGGACCAAGAAGAACGTCCATCCGGGCAAGATCGTTTCGACCTCGCAGGAAGTCGAAGTGCAGATCCTCGAAGTCGATCCGGTCAAGCGCCGCATCTCGCTCGGCCTCAAGCAGACCATGGCGAATCCGTGGGACGCTTTCGCCGAGAAGCATCCGGTCGGCTCCAACGTCGAAGGCGAAGTCAAGAACAAGACCGAGTTCGGTCTGTTCATCGGCCTCGACGGCGACGTGGACGGCATGGTCCATCTCTCCGATCTCGACTGGAACCGTCCGGGCGAGCAGGTGATCGAAGAGTTCAAGAAGGGCGACATGGTGAAAGCGGTCGTTCTCGACGTCGACGTCGAGAAGGAGCGCATCTCGCTCGGCATCAAGCAGCTCGAAGGCGATCCGTTCGCGGAAGCCGGCGATCTCAAGAAGGGTGCGGTCGTTACCTGCGAAATCACCCAGGTGAACGACGGCGGCATCGAAGTGAAGATCGTCGATACCGACATGACCGCCTTCATCAAGCGCTCGGATCTCGCGCGCGACCGCAACGATCAGCGTCCGGAGCGTTTCGCGGTCGGCGAGAAGGTCGATGCCCGCGTGACCCTGTTCGACAAGAAGGCCCGCAAGGTCGGCGTGTCGATCAAGGCGCTCGAAATCGCCGAAGAGAAGGAAGCCGTGGCGCAGTACGGGTCTTCGGACTCGGGTGCGACGCTCGGCGACATTCTCGGCACCGCGCTGAAGCAGCGGGACGGCAAGTAAACCGCACCTCTCGCTTCCAACTTGGCAAACGGCTTGTTAACGGCGGACCAAAATCCGCCGTTAACTGCTTTTTGAGTGGCGTGAATTGGAATCGCGGCCCATAGACCGCTTGGACCGCCCGCGCTCATTCGAACCGGAGAAACCGCCATGTCTCTCGATGTTGACCAGGCCATCGACCGCCGCCGCATGCGGCGCAAAGTGACCTTCTGGCGGGTATTTGCCGTCGCCGTCGTATTGCTTGCCGCGGGCGGGCTTCTGGCGGGCATAGGTGGCGCGAACTACATCGAAAAATCGAGCGCTCATGTCGCGCGGGTCACGATCGGCGGTCTGATCCGCAACGATCGCGAGCGCGTAAAGCTCTTTGACGAAATCGGGAAGTCCGGCGCGAAGGCCGTGCTCGTCATCATCGACAGCCCGGGCGGCACCGTCACCGGCTCCGAACAGCTTTTCAAGTCGCTCCGCAAGCTCTCCGAAAAGAAGACCGTAATCGCGGTGGTCGAAGGCTCCGCGGCCTCGGGCGCCTATATCGCGGCACTCGGCACCGAGCGCATCTTCGCGCCCAGGAGCGCGATCATCGGCTCGATCGGCGTGATCTTCCAGTATCCGAACTTCCACCAGCTTTTGCAGAAGATCGGCGTCGATGTGGAGAGTATCAAGTCGTCGCCGCTCAAAGCTTCGCCGAACGGCCTCGAGCCGACCTCGGCGGAAGCCAAAGCCGCGGTCGCTTCGCTCGTCGCCGACAGCTATGGCTGGTTCAAGGGCCTCGTACAGGAGCGGCGCGCGATGGATGCGGCGACGCTTGTGAAAGTTTCCGACGGCCGCGTCTTCACCGCGGCCCAGGCGCTGCCGCTCAAGTTGATCGACGAGATCGGCGACGAGCAGACCGCGCGCGAATGGCTCGCGAAGAACAAGGGTGTTGCCGCCGATCTGAAGGTCAGGGACTGGCGAACGGGCCGTGCCGGTTCCGAATTCCGCTGGCTTGGCGCCACGGCGTCGCTGTTCGAACTTGCGGGCTTCCCCTCGCTTGCGTCGGCGGTCTCGAACGACTCGGTCTTGCGCGCCGCAGCGAGTGCGCAGCTTGACGGGCTTTTGGCGCTCTGGCACCCTGAATTGCGTAATTGATAGCTGACGCAACTCATTTTGATCGTTCGGCTTTTCGCGCTTTAGCCGGACGGTTACAGAAACAGAAGTTTCACAGCGGCGGATCAGAAATTTGTCGATGATCAAATCCGAACTGGTGCAGCGGATCGCGACAGCGAACCCGCATCTGTATCAGCGCGACGTCGAAAACATCGTCGATGCCATCCTGGACGAGATCACGCTTGCGCTCGCGCGCGGCGACCGCGTGGAGTTGCGCGGCTTTGGTGCCTTCTCGGTCAAGAACCGTCCTGCGCGGCTCGGCCGCAATCCTCGCACCGGCGCCCAGGTCAAAGTGCAGGAAAAGGTCGTTCCTTATTTCAAGACTGGCAAGGAAATGCGCGATCGCCTGAACAAGCCGCGCACGCCGGCGAAATAGAGTTGTTCCTTCCGGTCCAAACTTCCGGAGCCCGCTGAATGCGAAAGCTCCTGCGCTGGCTCGTTCTCGTTCCGCTCGCCATCGTGCTCGTGCTCCTGGCGGTCGCAAACCGCGCGCCGGTGACCCTTTCGCTCGATCCGTTTTCGCGCGAGACGCCGGCCTTTGCCTTCACGCTTCCCCTGTTCGTGGCGCTGTTCGCGGCCATTGTAGTGGGCGTGGTGATCGGCGGTGTAGCCGCCGGCATCGGCCGCATGCGCTGGCGCTACCGCGCGAGAAAGGCCGAGCGCGAGGCTGAAAAGCTGTCGGCGGAGAACGATGCGTTCTTTCAGGCGACGGCCGCACGCAGCCGGCAGGACGAGACCGCCTCGCGTGAGATCGCGCTGCGCCAGTAAATCCGTCGGGCCGCACGACTACGCCTCAGTGCCGCCGGTCTGCCAGAACCGTCTTGCAAGGATGCCCTAGCCTTGAAGTGGACAGGACCGGGCGGTCATGGCATCGGAAGCGCCAAGGATCAAAAATGATCGTCAAAATCTGCGGGATCAAGGACTTGGCAGCGATGGATGCCGCGCTCGAAGCGGGTGCGGACATGGTCGGGCTCGTGTTTTTTCCGGCGAGCCCGCGCAATGTAACGCCTGCCGAGGCCGGCGAACTCGTAGCCCGCGCGCGCGGCAAGGCGAAGGTTGTCGCGCTCTCGGTCGATGCGGATGACCGGCTGATCGACGCGATCGAGGCGGGCATCGCACCCGATCTGCATCAACTGCACGGTTCCGAGACGCCGGCGCGCGTCACCGAACTTCGCGCGCGCATGAAGAAGCCGGTGATGAAGGCGATTCCGGTCGCATCCGCTGCCGATCTCGCGCCGCTCGCTTCCTATGAAGCGGTGGCCGACTGGATTTTATTCGACGCGAAAGCGCCGAAAGATGCGACCCGTCCCGGCGGGCACGGCCAGACTTTCGACTGGTCGCTGCTGAAGAACGTGAAGCGCGGCAAGCCGATGATGCTCTCGGGCGGCATCAATCCGGCGAACGTCGCGCAGGCGATCGAAGCCGTTCGCCCCGATGCGGTCGATGTCTCGTCGGGCGTCGAAAGCGCGCCGGGCGTGAAGGACCGCGAGAAGATATTTGCGTTTGTACGCGCTGCGCGCAGCGCGGCTATGGAGAAGGCATCGTGAGCGACCGGGTGAATTCGCTGCGTACCGGGCCGGACGAGCGTGGCCATTTCGGCATTTTCGGCGGGCGCTTCGTCGCCGAAACCCTGATGCCGCTCGTGCTCGATCTGGAGAAGGCTTACGAGGAAGCCAAGAAGGACCCCGCCTTCAAGAAGGAGATGGACTACCATCTCAAGCACTTCGTCGGCCGTCCGAGTCCGCTTTATTTCGCGGAACGCCTCACCGCGCATTTCGGCGGCGCGAAGATTTATTTCAAGCGCGAAGACCTCAATCACACCGGCGCGCATAAGGTGAACAACGTGCTCGGCCAGATCATGCTGGCGAGGCGCATGAAGAAGCCGCGCGTGATCGCCGAAACCGGAGCCGGCATGCACGGGGTCGCGACCGCAACACTTTGCGCGAAGTTCGGCATCAAATGCGTGGTGTTTATGGGCTCGGTCGATGTCGCGCGGCAGGAGCCGAACGTGCTCCGCATGCGCGCGCTCGGCGCCGAAGTTCGTCCCGTCGAAAGCGGCTCGAAGACCCTCAAAGACGCGATGAACGAAGCGTTGCGCGACTGGGTCACGAACGTGCATGACACTTTCTACTGCATCGGCACGGTCGCGGGCCCGCACCCCTATCCTGCGATGGTGCGCGACTTCCAGTGCGTGATCGGAGAAGAAACGAAAGCGCAGATGATGGAAGCGGAAGGCCGCCTTCCGGATACGCTGGTCGCCTGCATCGGCGGCGGCTCGAATGCGATGGGCCTCTTTCATCCCTTCCTCGACGATCGCGACGTCGCCATCTACGGCGTGGAGGCGGCGGGTCACGGGCTCGACAAGCAGCACGCGGCGTCGCTCGCGGGCGGCAAGCCGGGCGTGCTGCATGGCAACCGCACTTATCTCCTGATGAACGGCGATGGCCAGATCGAGGAAGCGCATTCGATCTCCGCGGGCCTCGACTATCCGGGCATCGGCCCCGAACATTCCTGGCTTCACGAAATCGGCCGCGTGAAATACCTGTCCGCGACCGACGACGAGGCGCTGGAAGCGTTCCAGCTCTGCTCGCGTCTGGAAGGCATCATTCCGGCGCTGGAACCCTCGCATGCGCTCGCCAAACTCGGGCAGCTTGCGAGCGGAAAGCCGAAGGATCATCTGATCGTCGTGAACATGTCCGGCCGCGGCGACAAGGACCTCGCCTCCGTTGCGAGCTACATCAACAAGAAGATGTCGGCATGATTGCGCGCGGTTTTGCGAAAGCCGTTCTTGCGCCGGCGCTGGTTGCGGGCGGCGTACTCGCGGGCTACGCGCAGGAACGCTTCAGCGAGAATCCCATCAAGGAAGGCGCCTGGGTCTATCCGACCGAGAAAATCGCGCCGGCGATCATCGAGGCGTTCTGCCAGTCCGGCTTCTCGTTGCATTTTGCGGACGGCGGTTTCTTCACGGTGCTCAACCAGCCGATCGCGAAGATGAAGAAGAAACTCTCGGTGGATACCAGCGGCACTTGCGCGTTCAACGCCGAGAAGCAGACATCGACCTGCGCCGGCACCGAAACCGACGGCCGCCGCAAGTTCGCGCTGAACGAAGAGAACATCTTCGAGCGCGACGGCAGTTACCTGAAAGTCACGACGAGCTTCGTCGACCGCGATACCAAGGAAAAAGTAACGCTGGTCACCTATCCCATGCGCTGCCCGGACAAGGTCGTGCGCGAAATCCTGATCAAGGCGATCCCGCCCAAATGACCGTCACCACCCGCATCGACGCCCGTTTCAAGGCACTCGCGGCCGAAGGCCGCGCGGGCCTCGTCACGTTTATCACCGGGGGCGATCCCGACTACGACACCTCGCTCGCGATCCTGAAAGCGCTTCCGAAGGCCGGCGCAGACATCATCGAGGTCGGCGTACCGTTCACGGACGCGATGGCGGACGGCCCGCCGATTCAGGCATCGTCCTTGCGTGCGCTTGCCGCGGGTCAATCGTTGCAGAAAACCATCGCGATGGTGCGTGCGTTTCGTAAAGACGACAACGAAACGCCGATCGTGCTCATGGGCTACTACAATCCGGTTTACATCTATGGCGTCGAGAAGTTTCTCAAAGACGCGAAAGATGCGGGCGTCGACGGTCTCATCGTCGTCGACCTGCCGCCGGAAGAAGACGAAGAGCTTTGCCTTCCCGCGATGAAGGCGGGCGTGAACTTCATCCGGCTGGCGACCCCGACCACCGACGACAAACGCTTGCCTGCGGTGCTGAAGAATACCTCCGGCTTCGTCTATTACGTTTCGATTGCCGGCGTATCGGGTGCAGCCGCACCCCAGACCTCGAACGTCATCGATGCGGTTGCGCGCATCAAGCGTCACACGAACCTGCCGATCGCGGTCGGCTTCGGGTTGAAGACGCCGGAGCACGCACGCGCGATTGCGGAGGGCGCGGATGCCGCGGTTGTCGGCTCCGCGCTGGTCGAGGCCGTCCGCACGAGCCTCGACGACAAGCAGCGCGCGACGCCGAAAACGGTAAAAGCCGTCACCGATCTCGTTTCTGCGCTTGCCGAAGGTGTGCGTTCGGCGCGCCGCAAGGCTGCCGAATAAGGCGGTTTCGAAACCATCGCCCGCACCTATATAATGTTTCCCCGTATTCGACCGGAGCCCCGGCCATGAACTGGATCTCGAACGTCGGCCCGAAAATCCGCTCTTTCCTCGGCCGCCGCGAGGTGCCCGAGAATCTCTGGATCAAGTGTCCGGAGACGGGTCAGCTCGTCTTTCACAAGGACGTTGAAGCGAACCAGTGGGTGATCCCCGGCTCGAATTATCACATGCGCATGGGTGCAGCCTCGCGCATGAAGGCGATCTTCGACAACGAAACCTGGCTCGACATCGCGGTGCCGGGCGTTGCTGCCGATCCGCTGAAATTCCGCGACGAGAAGAAATATGCCGACCGCATCCGGGATGCGCGCTCGAAGACGGGCATGCAGGACGCAGTCAAGCTCGGCTACGGCAAGCTTGAATCCGTTCCCGTCGTGGTCGCGGTGCAGGATTTCGATTTCATGGGCGGCTCGCTCGGCATGGCCGCGGGCGAAGCAGTCATCAAGGGTCTGGAAACCGCCGTCGAGAAAAGCGCACCTTTCATTCTCTTTGTCGCTTCCGGTGGCGCGAGGATGCAGGAAGGCATTCTTTCGCTGATGCAGATGCCGCGGACAACCGTTGCCGTTCAGCGTCTGCGGGAAGCGAAGAAGCCTTATATCGTCGTGTTGACGAACCCGACGACGGGCGGCGTCACCGCGTCTTATGCGATGCTCGGCGACGTGCAGATCGCGGAGCCGGGCGCGTTGATCGGCTTCGCCGGTCCGCGCGTGATCGAACAGACGATCCGCGAGAAACTGCCGCCCGGCTTCCAGCGCGCGGAGTATCTGCGCGACCACGGCATGGTCGACATGGTCGTGCATCGCCACGAGATGCGCAAAACGCTTGCGCGCATCTGCCGCCTGCTCACGAAAGCCCATGGCGCGGGCGGTCAGCCGTCGCTCGCAGCACCCGCCGGGGCCTGAATCGGGCGGCCCGCCGCCCGGTCTCCTTCCAGATAGCATGTCCTCTGCTGATCAAGTTCTCGCCAGGCTCGGCGCGCTTCATCCGAAACGGATCGATCTTTCGCTCGGGCGCCTGAACCGGCTACTCGCGGCGCTCGGCAATCCAGAGCGGCGGCTGCCGCCTGTCATTCATGTCGGCGGCACCAACGGCAAAGGTTCGACCGTCGCGTTTCTGCGCGCGATGCTCGAGGCCGAAGGCAAGCGCGTGCATGTCTATACCTCGCCGCATCTCGTGCGTTTTCACGAGCGCATCCGGCTCGCGGGACAAATCGTCAGCGACGCGGCGCTTGCCGCCGCACTCGAAGAGACCGAGCGCGCCAATGCGGGCGGCGAGATCACGTTTTTCGAGATCACCACGGCGGCGGCATTTCTTTTGTTTTCACGAAGCGAAGCGGACGTGCTTCTGCTCGAAGTCGGTCTTGGCGGGAGGCTGGACGCGACCAATGTCGTCGAGCGCCCGCTTGCAACCGTGATCACGCCGGTATCGATCGACCATACCGAGTATCTCGGACCCACGATTGCGGACATCGCAGGCGAGAAGGCGGGGATCTTCAAGCGCGGCGCACCGGCGATCGTCGCAAGCCAGGAAGATGCGGCACTCGGCGTGCTGGAACGGGCGGCCCGAAAGGCGGGCGCGCCGCTTTTCGTGTCCGGCCAGCACTGGCACGCGCATGAAGAAAGCGGAAGGCTCGTCTATTCGGACGAGCAAGGATTGCTCGATCTCCCGCGGCCGCGTCTCTTCGGCCGTCATCAGATCGAAAACGCCGGTACTGCGGTTGCGGCGCTGCGGGCGGTGCCGTCGCTCGGCGTGTCTGCCCGCGCGATCGAGGCCGGTCTGCAAAAAGCCGACTGGCCCGCGCGCATGCAGAATTTATCGGGCGGAAAGCTTGCGGCTATGCTGCCCGCGGGCTCCGAGCTTTGGCTCGACGGCGGTCACAATGCAGCGGGCGCCGATGCGGTGTCGGCGGCGGCCGGCGAAATGGAGGAGCGGGTGCCGCGTCCGCTCGTACTGATTGCCGGAATGCTGACGACAAAAAGCGCGGAGGATTTTCTCGCGCGCTTCGCAGGCATCGCCCGCTATGTATTCGGCGTTTCGCCGCCGGGCGAGGCATCGCGGCCGGCTTCGGAGATTGTCGCGGCCGCAAGGAACGCAAAAATCGACGGTGAAGAAGCAAGCGGGCTTCTCGATGCGCTATCGCGCGTGAAGAAGCTCGATCTCGCAGCACCGCCGCGCGTGCTGATTACCGGTTCGCTCTATCTTGCAGGCGAGGTGCTCGCTGCAAACGAAACGCCGCCCGTTTAGCTTCGGGCGGCGCTTCTGTTTTTTAGATTTCGAAATCAGCTCAGGCGGTGGTGTCGATCCACTGCTCGATCTTGGCCTTCGGGTAGGCGCCGATCAGGCGCGAGGCCATCTCGCCGTTCTTGAAGATCATGAGCGTCGGGATCGACATGATTCCGTATTTCGACGCGACGTTCGGATTCTCGTCGACGTTGAGCTTCACGATCTTGACCTTGCCGCCGTTCGCCGCCGCGATTTCTTCGAGCGCAGGCGCGATCTGCCGGCAGGGTCCGCACCATTCGGCCCAGAAATCGACCAGGACCGGCTCCTTGGCTTTGAGCACGTCGTTATCGAATGAAGAGTCGGAGACTTTATCGACGGCCATTGCGGACCTCTCGGGCAAGTTGGAATCAGAAGGGGGAATCCCCATTCGCGCATAGGTAGGAAGCGCTTGCGGCAGGGTCAAGCCACGATCAGGAGAGCGCAGGGCTCGTCTGCGTTTTCAGCCGCAGCCACGCGGAATCGAGCGATTCCCGCGGTATTTCGAATGTGCACGGCGCGGCTGTGTAAACCAGCAGCGCCGTGATCTTCCGGCCCGGGAACGCCTGCGAGAGCGCCGCACGGTAGGCCGCAAGCTGCGAAAGGTAGTGCGCGGGGATTTCCGCAAGCGATCCTGGAACCGTCATGTCGGACTTGAAATCCCCGAATACGATGCCGTCTTCGTTCACGACAAGCCGGTCGAGCCGGGCCGGAATCTCGATCTCGCCGCCGCCTTCGCGGATGCGCGCGAGCAGCTCCGGCTCCGCGCGGCTCTGCGGCGAGAACAATACCGCGCAATCGGGGTGCTCGATCACATGGAGCGCTTCGCGTGCGAGTTTCGCTCTCGCGGCGTCATTCAGTTCGGGCGCGGCCTGCGCGAGATAACGAAGCGCTGCTGCGTCCCGTTCCGCACGAGGAACTTCAGGCAGCGATTGCAGCAGGCGATGCAGGAGAACCCCGCGCGTTCTGCCGCCGCCTGCTTGCGGGCCGTCGCGAACGCCATCCCGGGAAAGATAAGAAGGCCGCAGCCGGACGAACGAAGCGGGAGTTTCCGTCAGGCCTTGCGCGAGCCAGGCGGGCGCCTGTGCCGGAGCAGGCGGCGGCGGAACGCGCTCCATCGCAAGCGGCGGGAATGCGGGCGCGCGCCAGCGCGTCACTTCATCCTTGCTGTAGGGGACCTTGTGTTTCGTGCTGAGGCCGCCGTCTTCGGCAAGCGCGGAATGGACGAGATCGTACCAGGAGCCCTGCTCGGCACGGCCGTCCTTGTGATTCTTGTTGAGCGCGCCGCAGACGACGAGCACGTCAGCCGCCCGCGTCAGCGCGACATAAAGCAGGCGGCGGTATTCCTGCTCGCGCAGATCCCGCGCCTCCTCGCGGCCATCGAGAAGCGCCTGCGAGGTTTCCTCTTTGCTTCCCCTCCAGATCAGCGGCGCGTTCTCGCCGCTGCCGAGCGCGACAAGGCGCGGCTCCTTCTGCTTCGGCGGCAAAGTGGTGGTGTCGGCAAGCACGATCACCGGGGCTTCGAGCCCCTTCACGCCATGCACCGTCATCACGCGCACGGATTTTCCTTCCGCCTCGAGGTCGCGCTTCACCTCCGAATTGGCGCGGCGGAGAAAAGAAAGGAAACCGTGGAGCGACGGCGTCTCGGCCGATTCATAAGAAAGTGCGGCAGCGAGAAACTCGTCGAGTGCGTCGGCGGCTTCGGGCCCGAGCCGCGCCACCATTTTCCTGCGTCCGCCGTCGCGTCCAAGCACGCGCGAATAGAAATCGAACGGACGCAGATGCAGCGCGCTCTCGCGCCAGCGCGCGAGCGTTCGCGCGGCTTCCGCATATTTCGCGTCAGCCGCGCCTGCGAGGCTTTCCGCAAGCGTTCCGCTTCTGTCGAAACAGAGCGTGAAGAGATCCTCGTCGTTAAAGCCGAACAGCGGGGATTTCAGCACGCAGGCAAGCGAGAGATCGTCCTCCGCAAGCAGAAGCGCGTCGCCGAGCGCGAGCAGATCCATGACCGCGATGTTCTCGGTGAGTACCAGCCGGTCGGCTCCCGCGACCGGAACGCCCGCCTGTTTCAGCGCACGCAGGATCGCTTCGAACAGCGTGCCGCGGCGTTGCACGAGCACGATGATGTCGCCGGGTGTAACGGCCTTCGGCCGGTCGCTGTTCCTGCGGTCGCCGACGGAGAGCCCTCCGTTGATCCAGACCTTTACGGCATCGGCGATCTGGCGTGCGAGCCGCATCTGCGCGGAGTTCTCGCGCATGCGGTCGAGCGGCTTGTCCCAGCCGTCGTCCTCGCCGCTTTCCTTGATGGCAGGGATCGCAGGCCAGATTTCGACCATGCCCGGCGCGCTCTGCCGCACGGCTTCGTGCAGCGGTCCTTTCGGGTCGTGCGCGGAAAGTCCTTTGCGCGCAAGCTCCGCCTCGAACACCTTGTCGACTGCGCCGAGCACCACCGCGGTCGAGCGGAACGAACGCCGCAGTCGCGGCTCCTGCAACGACTGCCCGGATGCCGCGATCTCCGCCGCGAAGCGGATCCGCATTTCGTCGAAGCGGACGGGATCGGCGCCCTGAAAGCCGAAGATCGACTGCTTCTCGTCGCCGACTGCGAAGATCGTGCGCCTGCGTTCGGAAGCGCCTTTGCCCGCGAAAAACTCCTCCGCTAGCTTTGCGACGATGCGCCATTGCTCGGTGCTCGTGTCCTGCGCCTCGTCGACCAGGATATGATCGATGCCGCCGTCGAGCTTGAAGTGGACCCAGGCGGATTCCTCGCGCTCGAGCAGGGCCACCGTTCTCGTCACGAGATCGGCGAAGTCGAGTACGCCGCGGCGCTCTTTCGCCTGCCGGTAGCGCGCGACGACTTCGCTTGCGATGGTGAAGAGGGCGCAGGAACGCTCGACTTCGTTCACAGCCTGGAGTTTATCGCGCAAGCCCGCGAGCCGCATACGTTCCGCAAATAGCCAGTCCCGGATGCGTTCGATCTTCGCAAGATCGGTCTTCTTGCCGAAGGTCGTGTCGGCTTTCGGCTTTCCATCCGCGGTCAGGAAAACGGAAAGATAATTATCTACGGAAGGCGTTCGCGCAGCCTCGATCAGCGCGGCTCCGATTTTTGCGGCGTTCCCTTCGAGTGCCAGCAAGGCCTCTCCGCAGCCCTGCCACTCGCCTTGCGGCATGCCGCCGTCTTCGAGAATTTCACGCGCGATCGTATCGAGCGAATCGCTTTCCGAAAGCCCGAGCGCGGCGAGCATCGCGCTGCGGGAAGCCGCGAAGTCGAAACCGTCCAAATGCTGCCGCGCCTTCACGGCCTCGCCGATCACTTGCTCGATGGTCTCGTCGCCTGCGATTTCGATGCAATGGGCGAGCGATTTGCCGAGCGCGGATTCGGGATTGCGTCCGGCGTCCATGAGAACCTGCAGCCGGGCGGTTTCCAGAAGATTGCGCTCGCCGAGCTCGTCGAGCACTTCGAAGCCCGCGGGCGTCTGCGCTTCCACCGGAAACATGTGCAGCACGCGGTCGCAGAAGGCGTGAATGGTCTGCACCTTCAGGCCGCCGGGCGTCTCCAAGGCCGACGCGAACAGGCTGCGCGCGCGGGCGCGGCGTCCGGGCGAGGGCGCGGCGGATTCGATCCTCGCAATTTCCGCGTCCAGCGCTTCGTCGTCGAGCCGCACCCATGCCGAAAGCGTTTTCAGCACTTCGTTTGCCATGTGCGCGGCAGCGGCCTTCGTATAGGTCAGGCAGAGAATCCGCCCCGGCGGCTCGCCGTCGAGCAGAAGCCGGATGACGCGCCACACGAGCACCGTGGTTTTGCCGGAGCCCGCGTTCGCGGAGACCCAGGCGGAGCTGCGCGGATCGGAGGCCTGCGCCTGCGGCGATGGCTGCGCGTTTTCGCTTGCGCTCATTCGCCCTCCGACCATTCCTTGAAGCGGGCGAGATGTTCGTAGTCGTTGTAATCCTTTTGCCACAACACGCGCGGCGCGAAAGGATAGGCGGTTTCCTCCTTCGAATATTCGGCGAGCAGTTTCTTCGCGCCTTCGAGCGCGTGATCCGCCGCCTTGTCGAGATGATCTTCGCCCGAAATGCCGCGCGGTTCCGCGACGGTAGTGAAGTCGCTGCGGTTCGATAGCGCGAAGAGTTTGAATTCGCCCGGAGGCTGGTCGCCGGTGATCCGGATCGGCCCGGCTTCGGAAAGTTTCGCGCCTTTCGCGATCCCCGGAAATCCGCCCTCGCGTGCGATCGCGGCCTCGAGCAGAAGCTGCGGTTCGAAGCCGAGAATCGCTTCCTTGTAGGTCGGCGGCTTTCCGGTCTTGAAATCGAGGACGGCGATAGTGCCGTCCTTCTTCACTTCGATGCGGTCGGCGCGCGCAGTGAGCGTGAAGCGGTCCTTGCCTACGGGAAATTCGTAGGCCCCCGCAACTTCGGCGTGAATCTGCGCAATCGCGCTCCGGCGTTCGCGCTCGACCTCCACGAACCATTTTGCGGCACGCACGAAACGCGGCCACCAGATCGCGCGAGCGGCCGGAAAACTCTCCATGGCCGCGAACGCATCGACGCCGATCGCAAGGAGATCGTCGAGCGCCTTGGCGCCGAGCGCCCCGGGATGCTTCTCCGTGAAGCGGGAAATAATTTCATGCAGCAGCGTGCCGAGATCGGCGGCACCCGGCTCCTCATCGATGGCATCGAGTTTCTGCAAGCCCAAAATCTTTCGCGCATAGATCGAATAGGGATCGCGCGTGAGATCGCGCATGTCGCTCATGCTGAAGCGGCGCGGCCGCGCCGAGAGCGGGGGCTTGGGCTCCGGGGCCGATGCGGGCTCGACGCGCCCGGCGGTCTCCATCTCGCGCGCCCAGCGGAGATAGGTCTCTCCGCTCGCGAGGCTCGCCTTCCAGTCTCCTTCGCCGGCAACCGCGGCCACGCGTTGCAGGAAGCGCGATGCGATGGTCTCGACGCCGGCCTGCTTGCGCGGGCGGACGAGAAACAGTTCACGCGCACTTGCCGCCTGCACGAAGTCGTGAGCGGAAAGCCCGATCCTGCGTTCGGGAAGATCGAGTCCCATGGCCCTTCGCATCGGACGGTTGAGCCAGGAGTCGGTATGCGCCTCCGGCGGCCACACGCCTTCGCACAATCCGCCGAGCACGATGCGGTCGGCGGAGATCATGCGCGCCTCGAGAGGCCCGAGAATGCGAAGCCGCTCGTTCTCCGCGCGGGAAGGCCGCAGCGTATGCTCGCGGATCGCAGCGGAAAAAGACTCCGCGTAGTCCGAAAGCGTCATCGCAGGCGCATCGCGGCCCGCTTCGGCGAGATCTTCAAGTGCCGTAAGCATCGCCTCGCGGTCGTCGCCTTCGGTTCCGGAAAGCGCGCCGGAAAGAGCAGCGAGGTGGGCTTCCGCGATGCTCGAGAATTCGTGTTCCTTCTCCGCGAGCGCGCAAAGCGGCGCGAGAATCTCCGAAAGCTTATGCGCGACGTTCGCGGCGCGGTCCCACTGCGCTGCCTCGAAACGCCGCCGGCGGTCGCTGCGGTGGTATTCGTCCTTGCGGCGTGCCGAAATCACGGAAGGCAGGGCGCCAACGCCGCCCGCAGGCCGCGTGCCGCGCAGGCAGGCGATTTCGAAAAGCCCGACATCCCCGGTCGCGAATGTGGCGCGCATATAAGGGTGATGGAGAAAGGCAAGGATCGCCGAAGGAGCCGCATCGGCGGCTGCGGCCATTGCGGCGATGCGCGCGAGGCGGCCCGCTTCGCTGTCGGCAAGCGGCAAGCCGGCGGAGTCGTCGATATCGATGTTCCAGCGTGTAAGCTCCGCGCAGACGCGCCGCGCCAGCGAACGATCCGGGGTGACCAGTGCCGCGGTTTTCTTCTCGTGCAGCGCTTCGCGAAGCGCGATCGCGATCGAGAGCGCTTCTTCGCGTGAGTCCGCCGCTTCGACAATCGTGATGCCGTCGAGCGAATTTTCCGGAGCAAGCCTGCGCGAGATGTCGCTCTCCGCCTGCGGGCGGAACGCCAGAGAGAACACTTGCTCGCGCTTCGGGAAGGCGGCTTCGCCGAGTGGAATCACGGCATCCCGCGCGATCCCGATCTTTTCGATGAGCCGCTTCAGGCCGAACTGCGGATGGCCCGGCATCGGCTCGTCCTGCGCGCCGATCTGGACGAAGGCATCGTTGTCGAGCGACTGGTCGAGACCGGGCAGGACCACCGCGCCTTTCTCGTGGTGCGCCAGCACGTGAAGCAGGGCCGCGACCTTCGGCAAGGTGCCGGTCGAGCCTGCGGCAATCAGCGGGCCGCTTTTCGTGCGGGCGATTCTTTCCGCTTCCCGCTGCAACAGCCGGTCGCGGCGATCCGCGGCATCGATCCGGCCGTGCTCCGCAAGAAACGCGCTCCATCCGCGGTCTACGATCGCGAGAAAATCGCGCGAGCGCGTCCAGTACTGGTCGAAATCGGAAAACTTTTCTTCGACGGCCTTCTGCGCATCGGTGAATTGCAAGCCTGCCGTGATGAAGTCGTCCATCAGATGCGCAAGCTCGTCGGCAAGCGCGATTGCGATCGCAGGCGAAGCGGGAAGGAGCGGGGTCTCTTTTTTCGCGAATCCGGCAATCAGCCTAGCCAGCGCAAGCCTTCGTGCGCCGGTCGGGATCGCCGGTTCGAGCGGCGGCAGCCCGCCCGGCTCGAAAGCGAAGGCCTCTTCGTCGGCATCGCCGAGCGGCACGATCCGCGGCAGCAGCAACGCCGGCAAACCCGTTTCCCGGAGGAACACGGCGGAGAGCGCGCGCGCCGCGCGCCGCGTCGGAAGATAAATGGTCGCGTCCGCAAGCAACTCGGGTTGCGAACGCGGCGCGAAGCCCGGGATCACCGTGCCGTCGAGAATGCCGCGCGCAAGCGTGCGCAGAAACGGCGCGCTGGGCGGAATCGTGAAAACGCGGGGGCGAACGCTCATCGGGCGGCGAGATTACCCGCTGCTTCTCCGGATGGCATCCTCCGCATCGCGAATCGCATCCGGCGTCCCGACATGCATCCAGGTTCCGTCAAGACGCAGCCCGAACAGCCGGCCGTTCGCTTCGGCCTCCTCGAAACTACGAACCAGCGAAAACGGACCTTGTGGCGCGCCTTTGAACAGCCGCGGATGCAGGATCGACGCACCGGCATAGACGAAGGGTGCGATCTGTCGCTCGCCCCGCTTATGCAGCGCGCCTTGCGGATCCATGACGAAGTCGCCCGCTCCCGAATAGCCGACGGCACCCGCAGACGGCGCGAGCAAAAGAAGCGCATCCATGCGCGCATCGTCGTAGACCGCCGCGAGACGCGGCAGATTGGGTGAAGCGCCCTCGATCCAGAGCGTGTCGGAATTTACGAGAAAGAACGGCTCCGCTCCAAGTCTTGGAAGCGCGCGTACGATACCGCCTCCGGTATCGAGCAGCGTATCGCGCTCGTCCGAAATTTCGATCTTCGGCGTTGCCCGGTGCTTGAGATGCTCGATCAGCACGTCGCCGCAGTAATGCACATTCACGACCGCGCGTGCTGCGCCCGCGGCGGCGAGCCGGTCCAGCACGCGGTCGATCAGGGTTTCTCCCGCGACCCTCACCATGGGTTTCGGGATCGACTTCGTGAGCGGCAGCATGCGTTTGCCGAAGCCCGCAGCGAGCACCATCGCCGTATCGATCCGCTTCGCGGTCAAGGCGCTGTTCTTCCCGGGGCGGAGGACTTCGCTTCCGGCGGCGGTACGTGGGCCTGATACCAGCCCTTGATCGCGGAAAGCGTCGGATGTTCGAGTGCGCGCATCAGGTAGCCCCATACGCGCGGGATGTGACCGAGATACTGCGGTTTGCCGTCGCGCTTGTTCAGCCGCGCGAAGATGCCGAGAATCTTGGTTGCGCGTTGCGCGCCCATAGCGACGTAATGCGCCGCGAACTTCGCGTGATCGAAGGACGGATCGGCCGTCAGCCGCGCGATTGCGTAGCGCGACAGGAGCCGCACTTCCGTTTCCTGGCTCACCGTGCAGCGCGCATCCATCAGCAGAGACGCGACGTCATAGGCGGCGGGACCGATCAGGCCATCCTGGAAATCCAGCAGGCCGATCTTCTCAATTCCCTCGCGCGCCTCGAGCCAGAGCAAATTCGGCGAATGGAAATCGCGCAGCACCCATGTCGGCGGATGGCTCAAGGGCTCGATCAATGCATCCCGCCACATTGCGCGGAACGCTTCGCGTTCGACCGCGCCGACAGGCTTTGCGCCACGGTGCGGCAGGTACCAGTCGAGCAGGAGTTCGGCTTCGATCAGAAAGGCATCGAGGTCGTAGCGCGGGATCGCGTATTCGATTCGCGGCGCCACGGGCAGCGAGCCGGGCAAATCCATCCCGTGCAGCGCGGCGAGCAGTTCGACCGCAACCGCATAACGCTCCTCGATCGGCTCCGAAGGATTGCCTTCAACGATTCCTTCGGTGCCGAGGTCTTCGATCAGCAAAAGGCCGTTGTTCAGGTCTGCGGCGTAAATTTCCGGTGCCGAAAATCCCCGCGCGCGCAATCCGCGCGAGAGCGCGACGAACGGCTCCATGTTCTGCGCGAGTTTGGCGATTTCGCCGTAGGTTTTCCCCTGCCGGATCGGAGGCCCGTCCTTGCCGGCGGGAGCCTTCATCAGAATCGCAGGCTCGCCCTCATCGAACACGAGCCGCTCGTAACTGCGCGTCGAAGCGTCGCCCTGAATGTGCAGGCGGCGTCCGCCGTCAAATCCGGAAGCCTCGAGCAGCGTATGTTCGGCGCGCAGCCGCGTGAGCTTTTCCGCCCAGATGCCGATGCCGGTCAGACTGATGCGACGGCTTTCGGGCCCGAGGTCCGGCGCAAGCTCGATATGAATTTCGAGACGCTCCGCCTGAAGGAGCGGCCCGGCTTTCTCCGGCCACTCAACGAGCACGGCCGCGCCCGCGGAGGCTTCCTCCCATCCCAGCTCGGAAAGCTCGGCGAGCGTGTTCACGCGATAGAGATCGGCGTGCACGACGGCGAAGCGCGGTAACTCGTAGACCTGCATCAGGGTGAAGGTCGGGCTCGGCACTTCGAGATTTTCATCTCCGGCGAGCGCGCGGATGACCGCGCGTGCGAGCGCGGTTTTACCGGAGCCGAGTTCGCCGCCGATCGCAACGACATCTCCGGGTGCAATCGCAGAGGCGAGGTCGCGCGCGAGTTCCTGGGTCGCAAATTCGTCGGGGGCGACGATCTCCCAGGTTTTTTGCGGGGCAATCATGACGGCGTCGTCGGTGTGTTTTTCGTGTCCGGCGGCGTTAACGGGAAGACGCAGGTGACAACAGTACCCCGGTTTGGCTCGGAGTCGATGACGACGTCGCCGCCCTGAAGCTTCATCGCCGAGCGCACCAAGGATAACCCGAGGCCCGCGCCGCGGTGGGTGGAATCGATCGGCAAGGTTTCCAGGTTCTGAAACAGCCGCTCCTGCACGTCTTTCGGGATGCCCGGCCCCCGGTCGGAGACATGAAACAAGATCGCGCTCTGCCGCCGCTCCACGGAAAGACCGATACTTTCGCCGCGCGGCGAGTGCATGGCGGCGTTGGTCACCAGATTCTCGATCACCTGGCGCACGCGCGCTTCATCCGCCGCAAAGCTGCCGATCCCAGCCGGGACGTCGACCACGAGCGAGAGCCGCTTTTCGGCGAGACGCTCCCTCGCGTTGCCGGCGACCGTGTCGAGCAGCTTGCGGATTTCCACCTGCGCTGCCCCGACATTTTTTCCGCCCGCATCCAGAATCGCGAGCTGCAAGCCGTCGATGATCGAAAGCAGTTCCGCGCTCGATGCCTGCACATGGCCGAGATACTCGCGCTGCCTGTCCGTCAGAGGCCCGGCTTCGGAGGTGGCGAGGAACTGCGCGTAACCCGAGATGTTGTTCAGCGGCGAACGAAGGTCGTGCGAGATATAGCGGATGACGGTATCGCGGACTGCGTCGGCTGCGATCAGCGCGGCGTTGCGCTCGCGCAGGATTCTTTCCGCGCGAACCGTATCGCTGATATCGCGGAACGTGACGAGATAGCCGCCGTCGGGCAGCGGCATCACCGCGCTGTCGAAGCTTCTCGCTTCCGAAAGTTCGAGCCGGTTTGCGACCGGCCTTCGTTCGCCGGACTCGGTAATGGCCTTTTCGATTTCCTTCCAGACCTCGTTGCTTCCGGGTTCGATCGCGCGGCAGAGGCGGCGGATCGCATCGACCGGCGGCTTGTCGGCAAGGTCGACGTCCGAAAAGCGCCAAAGGTCCTGAAACGCGCTGTTGTGCAATTGCAGCCGGCCGTCGATTCCGAACACGGCGACCGCCTCGGCCAGCGCGTCCAGCGTTTCGCTCTGCGTGTTTTCGAGCGAGGAGAAGCGGCTTGCGAGCGCGTAACCCTCGGAGACGTCGTCGAAGAGATAAGTGACACCGCCTTGCGCATTGGGGCTGATCGCGACGCGGAGCGAGCGGCCGTCGGCGAGATGCCACATCGTCTGCTTGGGCTCGACCGACGAATAGGCGTCATGCAGTTGCGCCTTGAAGCCGCGGAAGTCGCTCATTTCGGGAAGGCACCGCAATGCGCGCAACTTATCGAGCACCATGGAGTCGTCCGGCATGTCTTCGAGGAATGCCGGGTCGAGCTTGAACAGCGAGAGATAAGCCGTGTTGTAGAACGAAAGCCTGCGGTCTGCGCCGAAGATGGCGACCGCGGTCGGCATCTGGTCGAGCGTACGGCGATGCGCTTCGTTGATGCGGGCGATTTCGCTGCGCGCGATTTCCGCTTCGGTGACGTCGAGCGCGACGCCCGCCGCGCCGCGTTTCGTGCCGGCCTCGAACACTTCGAGCGTGCGGCGTTTGCCTGCGACGATCGCGCCGACACGGCGATGAAACGGAACGTCCTGCGCGCGGACGCGTGCCGCCTCCGCGCGCACCGGCTGGTCGAGAAGTTCCAGATTGCGGGCTGTTACCTCGTCGGGATCGGATTGCTCGACCGCGCTCGCATAGGCGCGGTTCGCAAACACGAGCTTGCCTTCCGCGTCCCGGATCCAGACCGGGGCCGGCATCAGTTCGAGAAGGTTTCGAACCAGCTCGATCTCGTCTTCGAGCTGCTTGTGCTTGGCCGCGACCGCCGCGTAGTCGCGTTTCGCGCCGGTGATGTCGCGCAGCCGCAATACCGCAACGCCGCCGACCGGCCTGCCTTCGGCTTCGATATGTTTGCCGCGCGGTGTCAGGATCGAGAACCCGAACGCCTTGCCGCGTTTGCGAAGCGCATCGACCGCGGCTTCCATGGCCGCGGCAGGTTCCGCGCCGAGCCATGAACCGAAGGCGAGCACCCTGCGCGAGGATTCGAGCCCGCTGATGCCGGCAACATCGCCGAGGACGACGGGCTCGGCATTCAGGCTCCGCCAGATGACGACGACCTGCGGCTCGGAGAGCAGCAGCGCCGTCATGCGGTCGGCTTCCGCGCGCAGCCGCGCGATCTCGCGCCGCGCCTCCGAGCGCTCCGCCGCGGCGCTGCCGCGCGAGCGCAGGAACGCAATCGCCGTCACGACTGCGAACAGGAGAATGCCGAGCGTGAGCGCGAGCGAGGTAACTTCCTGCCGGCTCAGCGCTTGCACGAAATCCATGAGACGGTCGGCGAGCGTGGGCGCAGCGGATGCGGGCGTCACGAAGGCAAGCGACAGGACAAGCGTGAGCGCAAGCGCGAAACCGGAACGGGCCGCGCATCTTTCAGGCCGGTTCGCGCGCAAGAGTCTGCCTCTTGGTAGCAGTCTGCCTCTTGGTAGCGATGTGCCGGTTCCCGCCGCTTCCGGCATGGCCGCAGATTTCGCCCTCTTTCGCAGCCCACCGCGGCCGCGAATCAGGCCACTTTACCCCGGTGGACTCCGGAAAGAAGAGGGCTGCCGCTCAGAGCCCTTCGAACAGGGCCGTGGAGAGGTAGCGCTCGGCGAAACTCGGCAAGATCACGACGATATTCTTGCCCGCGTAGTCAGGTCTGCTGCCGATCTCAAGCGCCGCTGCGACCGCGGCGCCGGAGGAAATACCACCCGGAATGCCGTCGAGCCTTGCCAGCGCGCGGGCGGTCTCGAACGCGGTCTGGTTGCCGACGGTGACGACTTCGTCGATCACGCTTCTGTCGAGCACTTCGGGAACGAAGCCCGCGCCGATGCCCTGGATCTTGTGCGGGCCGGGCTGGCCGCCGGAAAGCACCGGGCTGTCTTCGGGTTCGACCGCGATGATTTTCAGCGATTTCCGGCGGGGTTTCAGCACCTGGCCGACGCCGGTAATCGTGCCGCCGGTGCCGACGCCGGCGACGAACGCATCGATCTCGCCGTTCGTATCGTTCCAGATCTCTTCTGCCGTGGTCTCGCGGTGAATTTTCGGATTGGCGAGGTTGCGGAATTGCTGCGGCATCACCGCGTTCTTGAGTTGCGCGATGATTTCCTCGGCCTTGCCGACCGCGCCGCGCATGCCTTGCCCGGCTTCCGTGAGTACGAGTTCGGCGCCGAGCAGCGAGAGCATCTTGCGCCGCTCCAGCGACATCGATTCCGGCATGACCAGTATCAGGCGATAGCCGCGCGCGGCGGCGACGAAAGCGAGCGCGATGCCGGTGTTGCCGGAGGTCGGCTCGACGAGCACGGTGTCCTTCTTCAGAACGCCGGCCTGTTCCATCGCGTCGATCATGGAGACGCCGATGCGGTCTTTGACCGAGGCGATCGGATTGAAGAATTCGAGCTTGGCGAGAATGTTCGCCGGAATACCGCGCGACTCCGGCAGCCGCTTCAGTTTCACGAGCGGCGTGTTGCCGATGGTTTCCGTAATCGAATCGAAAATTTTACCGCGGCCCGGCTTGGTCATGCTTCGCTCCCACGCGCCAACGCTGATTGGAGCGCGGACCTAGCATATTCACGTTTTCAAGTCGATGAAACGAATAACAACGAAAATTAAATGTTGAAATCCGCGGTCGCTTTGTTTTCGCTCATGCCCTCGCGCTCGGCTTCGCGGCAGAGCGCGTCGATGCTGATCTCGGAGAGCGCCGCTTCGAAGGCACGTTCGGCCTTGGCGAGCGCGGGCGCGATCACGTTGGCCACGACCGGCGGCTTCTTGCCTTTGCTCTCCGCTTCCGAACTTTCGGCGACCTGCGAAATCTCCGCGACCGAGATGCGGCGGCGCTCGCGCGCGAGCTCATAGCCGCCGCGCGGACCCCTGACACCTTTGAGAATCCCGGCATGCACGAGCGCCTGCAACACGGGCTCCAGATGACGGGGCGGAAGGTTGTGGCGCTCGGCAAGCGCCTTTGCGGCGACCGGCGCGCCGCGCGAGTGGATCGCGACATCGACCACGGCGGCGACGGCGAGCAAACTTTTTTCGGAGAGACGAGCCATACTCAAGCACTCTTTCGTGACGACTGAACACCGGTGGAGCCGAAACCGCCGCTGCCGCGCGCGGTATCGTCGAGAGAACTTACTTCCTGCAATTGCATCTGTTCGACGCGGGCGAAAACGATCTGCGCGATCCGCATGCCGCGCGTGATTTCGAACGGGTCACCGCTCGTATTGACGAGAATGACTTTCACCTCGCCGCGATAATCGGAATCGATCGTGCCGGGCGCGTTCAGCACGGTGACGCCGTTCTTTAAAGCTAGCCCCGAGCGCGGACGAACCTGGCCTTCGAAGCCCTGCGGGATGGCGAAGGCAAGCCCCGTCGGCACTGCTGCGCGCGCGCCGGGAAGAATTTTCATCGGCTCGCCTGCCGGGACGGCAGCGACGAGGTCCATGCCGGCTGAGCCTGCGGTCGCATATTCTGGTGCCGGCAGCTCCTTGCCGTGATCGAGCCGCGTGAAGGAAATCGCGCTCATCTCGCGCCTCCAAGGGCGGCGGCGATTTTCTTCACGAGCGATGCCGCGACCGCGTCCTTCGACTGCATCGGCCAGCTTTCGACGCCGGTAGCAGACACGATATGCACTTCGTTCGAGGCGCCGCCGAAGGTCGAGGTGCCTGTGGAGACGTCGTTCGCGACGATCCAGTCGCAGCCTTTTTTCAGGAGTTTCGCGCGGGCGTTTTCGATCAGGTTCTCGGTCTCGGCGGCAAAGCCGATGACTAACCGCGGGCGGAGATTGGAGTGGCGCGAGACGGCCGCCAGAATGTCCGGGTTCTCCGCGAACGAGAGCGAAGGCAGCTTGCCTTCCTGCTTTTTCATCTTCTGCGCGGCTTCCGCCGCCACGCGCCAGTCGGCGACGGCGGCTGCAAAAATCGCGGCTTCCGCGGGCAGCGCGCCTTCGGAAGCATTCAGCATCTGCTCGGCGGTCTCGACATGAATTGTCTTCACGCCGGAAGGATCGGGCAGGCTTACCGGGCCGGACACGAGCACGACCTCAGCGCCGGCTTGGGCCGCCATCCGCGCGAGCGCGTGGCCCTGTTTGCCGGAGGAATGGTTCGAGATGTAGCGCACCGGATCGATCGGCTCGCGCGTGGGCCCAGAGGTGACGAGGATTTTTTTGCCGCTCAGCGCATCGCGCGCCGGCAGTTCGAAAAGATTTTTTTCGATTGCCGCGACAATCGAAAGCGGCTCGCTCATGCGGCCCACACCCCGCTCGCCGCTTTCCGCCATCTCGCCCGCTTCCGGGCCCACGAAAGCGGCGCCATCGGCTTGCAGGCGCTCGACGTTTCTCCGGGTTGCAGGATTATTCCACATCGCGGGGTTCATCGCGGGCGCGAGCAGAATGCGCCGGTCGGTCGCGAGCAGTACGGTAGATGCGAGATCGTCTGCGCGTCCCTGCACCATCTTCGCCATCAGATCGGCGGTGGCGGGCGCGACCACGACCAGATCGGGCTCGCGTGCGAGCCGGATGTGCCCGATGTCGAACTCTGCGGAAAGATCGAAAAGTTCGGTGAAGGGCCGCTCGCCCGCGACCGCGCCAACCGCAAGCGGGGTCACGAATTCCTGCGCCGCGCGGGTCATGATCACGCGCACTTTGGCGCCGCGCTCACGGAGCCGCCGGATCAGGTCGAGGCTCTTGTAGGCCGCGATCCCGCCGGCGATGACGAGCAGAATTTTCTTGCCCTGAAGCGGCATTTTCTACGCAGAACTCCGGCCCCGCTTGGACAATGCAGGGCCAATTATCAGAACTCTTCTGTATAATTGCACGAAGCCATGTGCCTGCCAATCGCAAGCGCAAACACCGTTAATAAGAGTGCGGCTTAGCGGAACAGCCAGACGGCAAAGAGGCCTGCGATCACCCAGAGCGCGAGCGTCGCCCAGCGCCAGTGTCTGGCTTCCGCCCGGCCGATGGCGTCGACAGTTTCGGGTGCGAGCACGAGGCCCTCGCGGGTCTGTTCGTCGAAGCGCTCGAAGGCCGCGGACGCGCGGGTCATCAGTTGCGGGGCGTCACCAACGAGGCGGGCAATTCCCGAAAGCTCGGTCGCGGCATTCTCGATCCGGCCGATCGGCCCAAGATGCCGCTCGATCCATTCGCGCACCACGGGTTCCGCGGTGGTCCACATGTCGAGCTGCGGGTCGAGCGTGCGCGCGACTCCTTCGACCACCACCATCGTCTTTTGCAGAAGCAGGAGCTCGGGCCGCGTTCGCATGTCGAACAGCGAAGTCACCTCGAACAGGAGCGTGAGCAGCTTCGCCATCGAGATTTCGTGCGCGGGCCGGTCGTGGATCGGCTCGCCGATCGCGCGGATCGCCTGCGCGAAGTCTTCGATCGAGTGATGCGCGGGCACATAGCCCGCCTCGAAATGAATCTCGGCGGTGCGGTACCAGTTCTTGGTGATGAAGCCGTAGAGAATTTCCGCGAGGAAACGCCGTTCCTTCAGGCCGAGGCGTCCCATGATGCCGCAATCGACCGCGACGAGATTGCCTTCTGCATCCACAAACAGGTTCCCGGGATGAAGATCGGCATGAAAGAAGCCGTCGCGGATCGCCTGCCGGAGAAAGCTCTGGATGATGACTTTCGAGAGCCGGATGAAATCGTGGCCCGCAGCAGCCAGCCGCTCGCGGTCGTTCAACGGAATGCCGTCGATCCATTGCGTGGTTAGCACCGTGCGCGCGGTATGCTCCCAATTGACTTTCGGCACGCGGAAGTCGGGATCTTCTTTCGTGTTTTCCGCAAGTTCGGAAAGGGCGGCTGCTTCCAGCCGCAGATCCATTTCCATCGTCACCGAGCGCGCAAGCGTCTCGACGGTCGCGACCAGCCGCAGTCTTCGCGCTTCCGGGTCGCGCGCTTCGGCCATTCGTGCCGCAAAGAAGAAGGTCTCCAGGTCGCGCCTGAAGCGGCCTTCTATCCCGGGCCTGAGCACTTTCACCGCGACCGGAATTTTCTCGCCGTCTTTGAGTAATTCCGCGCGATGCACCTGCGCGATCGAGGCGGCTGCCACCGGCGCGCTGAAGGAAACGAACAGTTCAGAGACCGGTTTGCCGAGCGCATCGGCGACAATCTTTTCCGCCGTCTTCTGGTCGAAGGGCGGCATTTTATCCTGCAACGTTTCCAGATCGCGCGAGATCTGGCTGCCGACCACATCCGGCCGTGTCGCGAGGAACTGTCCGAGTTTGACGTAAGAGGGGCCGAGGCGCGTGAGCGCGGCGGCGAGCCGCACCGCATTGGAGCCTGCACCGCGCCGCTCGATCAGGCGCGCGATCCGCACCAGCGGCGCCGTGCCCGGCGGTAGCATGACGGGATCGATCAGCGCAAGCACGCCCTCGCGCGCGAACACGAAGCCCGCGCGGCCGAGACGGAAAAGGTGCGTGATCGCAGAAAACAAGTTCAGAGCTTCCAGCCGGAATGCAGCGCCACGATGCCGCCGCTCATCGGCGTAGCCGAGACCCGCGAGAAGCCGGCATCCCGCATCAGCTTCGAGAAGCCGTCGCGGTCAGGGAATTTGCGGATCGATTCCACGAGGTACTGATAGGCCTCGCGGTCGCCGGTGACGAGACGGCCGATCTCGGGGATCGCACGGAACGAGTAGGCATCGTAGATCGCATCCAGCCCCGGCACATCGACCTGCGAAAATTCGAGACAGAAGAACTGGCCGCCGGTTTTCAGCACGCGGAACATTTCGCGCAAGCCCACCGGAATGCGCGGTACGTTGCGGATGCCGAAGGCGATGGTGACGGCGTCGAAATGCTTGTCCGGGAAGGCGAGCGATTCCGCGTTCACTTCGGCGAAGCGCACGGCATGATCGATGCCGCGTGCCACCGCGCGTTCGCGCCCGACGGCGAGCATCTCGCCGTTGATGTCGGCGACGGTGACTTCGACCCCGCTGCCGCCGGCTTCCACGATACGAAATGCGACGTCGCCGGTGCCGCCCGCGACATCGAGCACGGAAAATTTCTGTCCCGACAGCGGCGGCCGGAGCTTCGAGACCAGCGCGTCTTTCCACGCGCGATGCATGCCCGCCGACATCAGGTCGTTCATGAGGTCGTAGCGGCCCGCGACCGAATGAAAGACCTCGTCGACCATGCGCTGCTTGTCGGAAAGCGGCACGTCGCGAAAGCCGAAATGGGTCGAATTCTCTTGCGTCGTCATGATGTTCCGTGGGGCCGCCCGGACCATAGCGCGGGCGTTCCGCTTTCGCTATCACGCCAGCCGGTCCAGCGAAAACAGCGTTACCCTATGCCCGAGTTGCCCGAAGTCGAAACCGTACGCCGCGGTCTCGCGCCCGTCATGGAAGGCGCCATCGTGGAGCGGTTGGAAGCGCGCCGCGCGAACCTGCGCTGGCCGCTGCCCGAGCATTTCGCCGAGCGCATGAAGGGCCGCAGGGTTTTGCGCCTGCGCCGCCGCGCGAAGTATCTGCTCGCCGATCTGGAGCGGGACGAAACCCTGATCATGCATCTCGGCATGTCGGGCTCGTTTCGGGTGCTCTTGGGCAACGAGGAAACGTCGCCCGGCGAGTTCATGTATCCGCGCTCGGTCGCGTCAAACCACGACCATGTGGTCTTTCACATGCAGCCGCGCGCGACCGTCACCTTCAACGATCCGCGCCGCTTCGGCGCGATGCTCTTGAGCGACACCGCCCGGCTTGCCGATCACGCATTGTTCAAGGGCCTCGGGCCGGAGCCCTTGGGCGAGGAGCTGAGTGCCGCCTATCTCGCGCAAAAATGCATGGGGCGAAAAACCAGCCTGAAGGCGGCCCTGCTCGACCAGCGCATCGTCGCGGGCCTCGGCAATATATATGTGTCGGAGGCACTGCATCTCGCGCACCTGTCGCCGAAAAAGGCGGCGGGGATTCTCTCGGACAGGAAAGGCGCTCCGACCGAGGCCGCGAAACGCCTCGTTCCGGCGATCAAGAAGGTGATTGCCGCAGCGATCGAGGCCGGCGGCTCGAGCTTGCGGGATCACAGGAAGACCGACGGCGATCTCGGCATGTTTCAGCACCGCTTCCGCGTCTACGACCGCGAGGGATTCAAATGCCCGACCCGCGGTTGCAAGGGGAAAATCCGGGCGATCGTCCAGAACGCCCGCACCACCTATTACTGTCCGGTCTGTCAGCGCTGAGATTGCGGGCGTCCGCGGCCTTGGCTAGCAAAGAGCCAGATGGAGGAATGCCATGTCCTACGAAACCATTCTCGTCGAAACCAAGGGCCGCGTCGGCGTCATCACGCTGAACCGTCCGAAGTCGCTGAACGCGCTGAACCGGCAGATCGTGGGCGAAATCTGCGCCGCGCTCGACGCCTGGGAACATGACGCGAATGTCGGCTGCGTTCTCGTCATGGGCTCGGAGAAAGCCTTCGCGGCCGGTGCCGACATCAAGGAAATGGAGCCGCTCCAGTTTCCCTCGACCTATGTCGATGATTTCATTACGGCATGGGATCGCGTTGGCCGTTTCCGTAAGCCGATGATTGCCGCGGTCGCGGGTTACGCGCTCGGCGGCGGCTGCGAGGTCGCGATGATGTGCGACATGATCATCGCCGCGGACAATGCCCAGTTCGGGCAGCCTGAAATCAAGCTCGGCGTCATTCCCGGCGCGGGCGGCACGCAGCGCCTGACCCAGGCTGTCGGCAAGGCGAAGGCGATGGACCTCGTGCTCACCGGACGCATGATGGGCGCGGAGGAAGCCGAGCGCGCGGGACTGGTCGCGCGCATCGTCCCGCTCGCCGATCTGCCGAAGGAAGCGCTTAAAGCCGCGGAGACCATCGCGGGGCTCTCGCTGCCGGCGGTCATGATGGCCAAGGAAAGCGTTAACCGCTCGTTCGAACTCTCGCTCACCGAGGGCATCCGCTTCGAGCGCCGCCTGTTCCAGTCGCTGTTCGGGACCCACGACCAGAAGGAAGGCATGAACGCCTTTGTCGGCAAGCGCCCGCCGGGCTTCAAACACCGGTAAAATATAGCGATTTTGCGCCGCATTCTTTGATTGACGGGGCTATGCGTCCCGCCTATAGGAACGCGCGCCGTAGCAAGACCGGCTTTCGCGGTCGCTTCCGGCTTTCGAACAACTAAACTTACGGTTCAGGCTTCATGGCCAATACGACTTCTGCGAAAAAAGCGTCGCGCAAGATCGCCCGCCGCACCAAGATCAATGTCAATCGCCGCTCGCGTATGCGCACGCTCGTGCGCAAGGTCGAGGAAGCGATTACCGGCGGCGATGCGAAGCTGGCGCGCGAAGCGCTGAAGGCGGCGGAGCCCGCGATCGTCCGCGCTGCACAGACCGGCGTGATCCATCGCAACACCGCTTCGCGTACGGTTTCGCGTCTTACTGCGCGCGTAAAGAAGCTCGGCTAAGCGTTCGCGCTGAAATCATAGCGAAAAGTTTTGAAAAGCCCGGCCGCGCGCCGGGCTTTTTGCGTTTACGTCCCGCTGTTCTATGATTGTCCGGGCCGCAGGAAAATTTTTCAAGAAATTTTCGCGCGCAAGCGAGCGCCGGAGTGCAGGGCTACTCCGGTTACTTTGAAAGAAAATCGCAATGATTCCCAGAACCTTGCCGGTAAAGCGAAGGCATGGAGTTGGAAATTCCGCGATTGCACCTGAATGCAGGCGGATTTCGCGTTTCATCATTTCGTTGCCGAACCGTCATGCGTGGAACTTCGTGACAACGCGATTCTGGTAGAAGAGTCAGCGCGTTGCGCGCGAGACTGTAGGGACGAGCGAGCGCCCGCTGCACGCGTATGCGAATACGCGCAGAAGATGCCGATAAAAGCCCGTTGCGGACTTCGAAAGCGCTGCTATCGTCAAATCGTCCTCCGGGGCTTTCCGGCGGGCTTCATCTTCAGGGTTCTGGTGTGTCGCACTCAAATTCTTGAGGCGGGGACGTTTTTGTCTCCGGAGACAAGGCTGCCGCACGGATCGCGGCGCAGAAATCTGAAGTGACGTGACGGCAGGCAGCGTACCCGGCGGTAACGCCGGTTAGAAAAACAACAGAAATACGAGCGCGGAATTATTTCGCGCGCCGAGCGGGGCGGCAATGAAGCAGAAATTCGGGTTTATCAGACATCAAATTTTCTCGTTTCGCGGCGAGGTTTCGTCATGCGGGAACCTCCGATCGCGATGTTTGCAGCGAAGCTGACGTAGCCACCCACGCCTAACCACTTTCTTTCCTTTAATTCCGGCGAAGCTATCTGGCGCACAGTTGCGCCGAAGGCAGCGCCGTCACCAGTCAAGGTGGAGCGAAGCATGAACGTTCCGAACAAAAATCCAGATGCGGTTGCGGCAGACCACGGCGCTGACGAGTTCGGCGCGCGATGGGAGCGCATCCGCAAGAAGCTGCGCGCCGAGCTCGGCGAGGAAACCTATATGAGCTGGTTCGCGAGCGTGCATCTCGTCGATTGCGACGGCGCGCGCTCCCGCCTCTCGGTTCCGACCCGCTTTCTGAAGTCGTGGATCGAAGAGCATCATTTCCAGCGCCTGATGGGTCACTGGAAAGCGGAGCTTCCCTCGATCGAGAAGATCGAATTGATCGTCCGCACTGCCGTCATGCGTTCGCAGGTCGCGGACGAGAAGACCGCGGTTCCGGCGAATGCGGGTTCGGAAGGCGACCGCTTCGGCAGGCGCAGCGCAATGCGTGTCGGCGGTAATTTGCGCGCGGACGGTCCCGGCGGCTCGCCGCTCGACGCGCGCATGACGTTTTCGACTTTCATCGTCGGCAAACAGAACGGGCTTGCGCACGCCGCCGCGAAACAGGTCGTCGAGGCAGGCTTGGGCGCGAACGGCGCGCCGCGTTTCAATCCGCTTTATATCCACGCCTCGGTGGGTCTCGGCAAAACCCATCTGCTGCAAGCGACGGCGCATGCGTTCGAAGCGCAGGGCAAGCGCGCGATCTATCTCACTGCCGAGAAATTCATGTACGGCTTCGTCGCCGCGCTCAAAAACCAGTCGGCGATCGCCTTCAAGGAAGCGCTGCGCGGCATCGACGCGCTCATCATCGACGATCTTCAGTTCCTTCAGGGCCGCGCCGTGCAGCAGGAGTTCTGCCACACGCTGAACGCGCTGACCGACGCGGGCCGTCAGGTCGTGGTCGCTGCCGACCGCCCGCCGGTCGAACTCGAAAATCTCGAGGATCGCGTGCGTTCGCGGCTGGGCGGCGGGCTCACCGTCGAGGTTGGCCCGATGGACGAAGAACTGCGCCTCAACATTCTGATTGCGCGCGCCTCACTCCTGAGAGCGGAAGACGCCCGCTTCGACGTGCCGATGCCGGTGCTCGCGCATATCGCGGCACAGGTGACCCAGTCGGGCCGCGATCTCGAAGCGGCGGTGACCCGGCTCCTGCATCACAGCCAGTTCTATAAAAAAGCAGTGACCACCGATCTTGCCGACGAGGTGATCCGCGATCTCGTGCGCCCGACCGATCCGCGCCGCATCCGGGTCGAGGACATCCTTCGCGTCGTCTCGAAGCACTACAACGTGACCCGCGCGGATTTGCTGTCCTCGCGGCGCACGGCGAACGTGGTCCGCCCGCGCCAGATCGCGATGTATCTCGCGAAAGTGCTGACGCTGCGGTCGCTCCCGGAAATCGGCCGGCGTTTCGGCGGCCGCGACCACACCACCGTTCTGCATGCCGTCCGCAAGATCGAGGGGCTCGTGCAGGGCGACAAGGCGCTGGCCGAGGAAATCGAAGTCCTCAAAAGAATGCTGATGGAATAGGAGTTGCGCCTCCGGCGCAGACCCTTAATGTGACGTTCCCGGCGGCGTCCGGCAGCCCTGATCGGGCTGGCCCGCCGCCGGAATAGTCTCGAAAAGGCGTATTCCGGGTTCTTTCCATGAAGGTCACGATCGAACGCGCGCAGCTCGCGAAATCCCTCGCCCACGTGCACCGCGTGGTCGAGCGCAGGAACACGATTCCGATTCTCGCGAACGTGCTTTTGCGCGCCGGCAAGTCGAACGTGGAACTGAAGGCGACCGATCTCGATCTCGAAATCGTGGAAACCGCGCCGGGCGAAGGCAAGCAGACCGGCTCGACCACGGTTCCCGCGCACATGATCTACGACATCGTGAGGAAGCTCCCCGAGGGCGCGCAGGTCGAGTTGCAGAGCGCCGCCGACGGCACGCAGCTCCAGGTCCGCGCGGGCCGTTCGAAATTCACGCTCCAGGCGCTTCCCGAGACCGACTTCCCGGATCTCGCCGCCGGCGAGATGACGCACTCCTTCAGCATCGCAAGCGCGGACCTGAAGCGTCTGATCGATCGCACGCAGTTTGCGATCTCGACCGAGGAGACACGCTACTATCTGAACGGCATTTATCTGCACGCCATCGACGACAAGCTGCGCGCGGTCGCGACCGACGGTCATCGCCTGGCGCAGGCCGAGATCAAGGCGCCGAAAGGCACCAAGGGCATGCCGGGCGTCATCATCCCGCGCAAGACCGTCACCGAAGTGCAGCGCCTGATCGACGACGCGGGCGAAGAGGTGAAGATCGAACTCTCCGCGACCAAGATCCGCTTCTCGCTCGGCAACGCGGTGCTTACCTCGAAGCTGATCGACGGCACCTTCCCCGATTATGCCCGCGTGATCCCGGCTGCGAACGACAAGACGCTGATCGTCGACAAGGGCGAGTTCATGTCGGCGGTCGATCGCGTTTCCACCGTTTCGAGCGAGCGCGGCCGTGCGGTCAAGCTCGCGCTCACCGACGGCAAGCTCACGCTCTCGGTGATCAACCCGGATTCGGGTTCGGCGACCGAAGAACTCGAAGTGGAGTATGGCGCGGAAGCGCTCGATATCGGCTTCAATGGCCGCTATCTCCTCGACATCCTCCAGCAGGTCGAAGGCGAGAAGGCGCGGCTCAAGCTCGCGGATCCCGGCTCGCCGACGCTGATCGAGGACATGGAAACCGCCGGCGCGCTTTACGTGCTGATGCCGATGCGGGTGTGAGCGGGCACGATCCGCGAAACGACGTGATCCCCCACGCCCGTATCCTCAAGCTCAAACTCTCGAACTTCCGCTCCTACCGGCAGGTGTCGCTCGATTTCGAGGGACGCGCGGCGCTTTTTCTGGGGCCGAACGGCGCGGGCAAGACCAACATTCTTGAGGCGGTTTCGTTTCTGACGCCGGGCCGGGGCTTGCGCCGCGCGACGCTCGAAGATGTCGCCGCGACCGAAGGCGACGGCTCATGGGCGGTGGCGGCGGAAGTCGACGGCGCGCTTGGACACGCCGCGCTGGGTACGGGGATCGAAGCGCCGGCGGGCGACGAAAGCCCGCAGCGCAAGTCGCGGATCGACCGCGAACCGGTTTCGTCCGCGACGGCCTTTGCCGATCATCTGCGCGTCGTATGGCTGATCCCCGAGATGGACGGGCTCTTTCTCGGGCCCGGCGCGGAGCGCAGAAGATTTCTCGACCGTCTCGTGCTTGCGATCGACGCGGAGCACTCGGCGCGCGTATCGGGCCTCGACCGTGCGCTGCGCTCGCGCAACCGGTTGCTGGAAGAGCCCAATTTCGATTCCAAATGGATGGACGCAATCGAGCATGAGGTTGCGGAACTTGCGATTGCGGTCGCCGCCGCCCGCTCGGAGACCGTGAAGCGTCTCGCCGCCGAAATCGAAACGAGCCGCGATGCGGACAGCGGGTTCCCGACCGCGCAGATCGCGCTCGACGGCGAGGTCGAACGCGCACTCGAAATCGAAAGTGCCACGGAAGTCGAGGAGCGCTACCGCATGCGGCTTCGCGACAACCGTCCGCGCGACCGCGCGGCGGGCCGCACGCTCGAAGGGCCGCACCGTTCGGACCTGATCGTGCTGCATCAGGAGAAGGCGATCGAGGCTTCGCGCGCATCGACCGGCGAACGCAAAGCGCTCCTGGTCGGTTTGATCCTTTCGCATGCGAGGTTAGTCACGCAGATGCACGGCTTTGCGCCGGTCGTGTTGCTCGACGACGTCGCAGCGTTCCTTGATGCGGAGCGGCGCGCGGCACTTTTCCGCGCGCTCGAGAAGTTGGGCGCGCAGGTTCTGGTGACGGGCGTCGATGAGAGTGCGTTTTTCGCGCTCGATCGTTCCGCGATCCGCTTCCGGGTGACGCCCGGAGAGGCGGTTCGTCTGGGCTGAGCAGCAGGCTGCGCTGTCAAAAAATCCGGCGTTCAGCAGCCGATTTGCCGCTGTTGGCGTCCCCGCGCGGGGAGCCCTCGATTTGTGCGAATTTAGCGAGCCAGGGCAACGGCTTACCCGAGGTCGAATCGGCCGCCTCAAGCCATTTTTTCGCAGCCTTCGGCACCCCATATGGGGTAAAATTCAGAACAGATTTCAGCATCGAATCGAACGGAAACTTCCGCATATGGCGAAGGCCGAAGGCAGCAAGAAACCCGCCGACTACGGCGCGGACTCGATCCAGGTCCTCAAGGGGCTGGATGCCGTCCGCAAGCGTCCCGGCATGTATATCGGCGACACCGACGACGGCTCGGGCCTGCATCACATGGTCTACGAAGTCGTCGATAACGCCATCGACGAGGCGCTCGCGGGGCACGCGACGGAAGTGACCGTCACGCTCAATGCCGACGGTTCCTGCACGGTCACCGACAACGGCCGCGGCATACCGACCGACATTCACAAGGAAGAAGGCGTTTCCGCAGCGGAAGTCATCATGACCCAGCTGCACGCCGGCGGAAAATTCAATCAGGACTCCTACAAGGTCTCCGGCGGCCTGCACGGCGTCGGCGTTTCGGTCGTGAACGCGCTTTCCGAGTGGCTCGATCTCACGATCTGGCGCGACGGCAAGGAACACTACATGCGCTTCAAGCATGGTGATCCCGAAAAGCCGCTTAAGGTCATGGGCGACGCCAAGGGCAAGAAGGGCACCAAGGTCTCCTTCATGCCGAGCAAGCAGACCTTCTCCAAGATCGAGTTCGATTTCGCGACGCTCGAGCACCGCCTGCGGGAGCTGGCGTTCCTGAATTCCGGCGTGCGTATCGTTTTTTCGGACCTGCGCGGCCCCGAGCCGCGGGTCGAGGAGATGCGTTACGAAGGCGGCGTCGAGGCTTTCGTGCGCTTCATCGACCGCAACAAGCAGTCGCTGATTTCGCAGCCCGTCATGATCAAGGGCGAGCGCGAAGGCGTCATGGTCGAATGCGCGATCACGTGGAACGACAGCTATCACGAGGCGGTGTTGTGCTTCACGAACAACATTCCGCAGCGCGACCGCGGCACGCACTTCACGGGCTTCGCCGCGGCCCTGACTCGGCAGGTCATCAACTACGCGGAAACTTCCGGCATTGCCGGGAAGGCGAAGGTGTCGCTTTCCGGTGAAGACTGCCGCGAGGGCCTGACCGCCGTGCTTTCCGTCAAAGTGCCGGATCCGAAATTCTCCTCGCAGACCAAGGACAAGCTCGTCTCCTCCGAAGTGCGCCCGATCGTGGAAACGGTCGTGAGCGAAGCGCTACAGGAGTGGCTCGAAAAGCGTCCGCAGGAAGCCAAGGCCGTCGTCGGCAAGGTGGTGGAAGCGGCTTCAGCGCGCGAGGCCGCGCGCAAGGCGCGCGAACTCACGCGCCGCAAGGGCGCGCTCGACATCGCTTCGCTTCCGGGAAAGCTTGCCGACTGTCAGGAACGCGATCCCGCCAAATCCGAACTCTTCATCGTCGAGGGTGACAGTGCAGGCGGTTCCGCGAAGCAGGGCCGTGACCGCGGCTTCCAGGCGGTACTGCCCTTGCGCGGCAAGATTCTGAACGTCGAGCGCGCGCGGCTCGACAAGATGCTCACCTCCGAACAGATCGGTACGCTCATCACCGCGCTCGGCACCGGCATCGGCCGCGAGGACTTCGACGTATCGAAGCTCCGCTATCACAAGATCATCATCATGACGGACGCCGACGTAGACGGCGCGCATATCCGCACGCTCCTGCTGACGTTCTTCTTCCGCCAGATGCCGGAGCTGATCGAACACGGCCATCTCTTCATCGCGCAGCCGCCGCTCTACAAGGTGATGAAGGGCAAGTCCGAGCAGTACCTGAAAGACGAGCGTGCGCTCGACGATTACCTGATCGGCGGCGGTCTCGAGGAAGCGTTGCTGAAGCTCGCCAGCGGGCAGACCCGCGCGGGCCGCGATCTCGCCGACATCATCGATCAGGCGCGGCAGGCCCGCAGCGTGTTGCGCGGGCTGCATCCGCGCTACGACCGCCGTGTCGTGGAGCAGATCGCGATTGCCGGCGCGCTTTCGCCGGAAGTGCTCGCGAACGCGAAGAGCGCCGATCAGGCCGCGGCCTATGTCGCGAAGCGCCTCGATTCGCTTTCCGACGAAACCGAGCGCGGCTGGGAAGGGGCGAGCGACGAAACCGGCTTCAAGTTCACCCGCACGCTGCGCGGCGTGAAGGAAGTCGTAAACATCGATCAGGCTTTCCTGAATTCGCTCGACGCCCGCAAGCTCGACCAGATGGCCGGGCATTTGCAGGAAATCTATGCCAAGCCCGCAACGCTTGCGCGCAAGGACGACGAGCAGACGGTGTTCGGCCCGGTGACGCTTTACGACGCCGTGGTCTCGACCGGCCGCAAGGGGCTCTCGCTCCAGCGCTACAAAGGCCTCGGCGAGATGAACCCGGACCAGCTCTGGGAGACCACGCTCGACATCAACGCGCGTTCGCTGTTGCAAGTGAAAGTGAAAGAGGTCGATGCCGCGGGAGAGCTTTTCACCAAGCTCATGGGCGACGAGGTCGAGCCGCGCCGCATCTTTATTCAGGACAACGCGCTCACCGCGAACGTGGATATCTGACTTTTGTCATTCCGGGGCGCGAGCGTAGCTCGCGAACCCGGAATCCAGAGCAAAATCGCAAAGCATTTGTATGGGGCCCTGGATTCCGGATCGACGCTGCGCGCCGTCCGGAATGACAGTGAATGGCTATCTCCCCGGCAACACGATCATGGTCCGCGATTTCGGCAGCGTTGCGCGCGAGAGCGCGATATTCGCGGAAGGATGCCGCTGCACGTCGTAGATCTTGTTCATCTTCTCGAGAAAGCGCTGTAGCGTCCCCTCGCCGAACATGTGCATCGGGATCGCGACCGGCGCGTCGATCTGTTTCAACACTTCGACCATGCCGTCGGTGTTCAGCGTAAACGAGCCGTCGACCGGCACCAGCACCACATCGATCCGGCCCATGGCGTCCAGATGCGCGGGTGTCAGCGTATGATGCAGGTGCCCGAGATGCGCGATGCATAGCCCCGCGATCTCGAACACGAAGATCGAATTCTGGCTGAGTATCGTGCCGCCGGCCCAGTCGCGAATATTGGTCGGCACGTTGCGAACGTAAACGTCGCCGAGTTCCAGCTCGTGCTTTGCGGGTTGCTCGCCCTCGCCCCAGCCGCGCAGTACATGCCTGATCGAGGGATCCGGCGAGAGCGTGTAATGCGTCGAGTGCGCCCGGTTCATGGTCGCGATATCGGGGATCGCCTCGGGCCGCACATAGTCGTTGTAGTCGGTCGCGATTTTGATCCCGCCCGCGCTCTCGATCAGGAAGGTCGAATGGCCGATGAAGGTGATGCTGACCGCGGGCTCGTCCTTCTTCTGCGCGAGACGCAGCGAAACTTTCTGCATTCTCTCAGCGAAAGGCGAGGGCAAAGAAGAGACCAGCCGCGGGCAACGATCGTTGATCTGTGCGGCGGCGCTGCTCGCGCCAAAGACGGCCGCCAGCACAAGCAGCGCGGCAAGGCAGCCATTCCGGAAGCATAAACGCTCGTTCGCGGCCATCGCGGCATGATAGGCTGAAGCCCGAAACAAACGCGAGGCTGAATTTATGGCGCTGTCGCCGGAGGAACTCGAACGCTACGCGCGGCACATCGTGCTGCGCGAAGTGGGCGGGCAGGGCCAGGCCAAAATCCGCGCGGCGCGCGTGCTCGTGATCGGCGCGGGCGGGCTCGGCTCGCCGGTACTGCTCTATCTCGCCGCAGCCGGCGTCGGCACGCTCGGCATCGTGGACGACGACAAGGTATCGCTTTCGAATCTCCAGCGGCAGGTGATCCACGCGACCGCGCAGATCGGCCGCCCGAAGACCGAAAGCGCATCGCTCGCGATCTCAAAGCTCAATCCGCACGTAAATGTCGAACTCCACCAAGTGCGCCTCGACGCCGGGAACGCTTCGCGCATCATCAAGAATTACGACATCGTGGTCGACGGCTCCGACAACTTCGAAACCCGCTACCTCGTTTCCGACACCTGCTTTCATGAGAAGAAGGCGCTCGTGACGGCGGCACTCGGCATTTTCGATGCGACGCTGACCACGATCCGCGCGCATGAAAGCGCGCCGGACGGCAAACCGAACCCTACCTACCGCTGTCTCTTTCCCGAGCCGCCGCCGGAAGGCACGGTGCCTGCCTGCGAGCAGGCCGGAATCCTGGGCGCGATTGCGGGTGTCGCCGGTACGCTCGCCGCCGTCGAAGTGCTGCGTGCGATTGTCGGCTTCGGCGAGAGCCTCGTCGGCAGATTGCTGATGATGGATTTGCGCGCGACACGTTTCGAAACGCTGCGCTACGAGTGGTCGCCGGAGAATCCGCTGTCGGGGAATGCTCCCGCGCAGAAGACACGGGCGGAGGCGCGCTAGCTATTCCGCCTTGTGGCAAACCGCTTCCAATCGATTCCCGTCCGGATCGATCAGAAACGCCGCGAAATAATGCGCGTGATAGTCGCGCAATCCCGGCGCGCCGTCGTCCATGCCGCCAGCGGCCAGTCCGTCACGATGAAACGCAATCACGGCTTCCCGCGACGGCGCGCGGAAGGCCCAGTGCCGCCGTGATTCCGAGCGCTTCGGCAGTCCGCCGCGAATGGAGATGTAGCAGCGCTCGGGATGTTCGGACGAGGAGCGCTCGCCATAGCCGATGCGCTCCAGGTCGCGCGCGACTTTCGGATAGCCGAGCGCATGCATGATGGCATCGTAGAATTTCTCGGCGCGTGCGAGGTCGGAGACGATCAGGGAAACGTGGTCGATCACGGCCGGTCTAGAGCATCGACGGCAGCACGCGATCCGGCGGGCGATGGCCGTCCATGAAGGTCTTGATGTTGACGATGACCTTCTCGCCCATATCGACGCGGCCTTCGATGGTCGAGGACGCCATGTGCGGAAGCAGCACGACCTTGTGGCTGCGCGCGAGCTTCAGGAGCTTCGGATTGATCGCGGGTTCTTCCTCGAACACATCGAGACCCGCGCCCGCAAGCTCGCCGGCTTCCACCATGCGTGCAAGCGCGCCTTCGTCGATGACGTGGCCGCGCGCGGTGTTCACGATATAGGCGTCGGGCTTGAGCAATTTAAGACGCCGCGCCGACAAAAGGTGATAGGTCGCGGGCGTATGCGGGCAGTTTACCGACACGATGTTCATGCGGGCGAGCATCTGGTCGAGGCTTTCCCAGTAGGTCGCCTCCAGTTCTTCCTCGAGATCGGCCGCGACCTTGCGTCGGTTGTGATAATGGATCTGAAGACCGAACGCCTTCGCGCGGCGCGCGACTGCCGAGCCGATGCGGCCCATGCCGATGATGCCGAGACGTTTTCCCGCCATGCGGTGTCCGAGCATCCAGGTCGGCGACCAGCCGCCCCATTCGGCATCGTTGGTGAGGAGCGTCGAGCCTTCGGCGATGCGGCGCGGCACGGCGAGGATCAGCGCCATGGTGAGGTCGGCGACGTCCTGCGTCAGCACGCCCGGCGTGTTGGTGACGGTGATGCCGCGCGCAAGCGCTGAAGCGACGTCGATGTGATCGACGCCGTTTCCGAAATTCGCGATCAGTTTGAGATTGGGGCCGGCCTGCGCGAGCACGCCGTTGTCGATGCGGTCGGTGATCGTGGGCACGAGCACGTCCGCCATTTTTACGGCTTCGGCGAGCTCAGCCTGGCTCAGCGCCCGGTCTTCGACGTTCAGGCGCGCGTCGAACAGCTCGCGCATCCTCGTCTCGACCATGTCGGGAAGGCGCCGTGTCACCACGACGAGCGGCTTTTTCTTGGGCATCGCTCTGCTTCCCGTTACGCCTGTTGCAACAATGAGATGACCGGATTCCTCCGGCCGGTTCCCGATTTGTCTAGCAGAGGGTTTTTGGAAACTCAAAGCAGGGCAAAGCGCGATCCTGCGCTATTGACATCCCGGCGCTGCGGCGATTTTTTGGCCGCCGGGGCGTGAATCATCCGGAACGGGAATGCATAGAAACCTTCGCGTCCTACTTGCCTGCGGCATTGTGTTGTCCGTCGAAGCCGCAGCCGCCGCTCCGGCATTCGCGCAGCAGGAAGGCAAGCTCCCGGTGCCGCGCTTCGTCAGCCTGCGCAGCGATAAAGTGCATGTCCGCGCCGGGCCCAGCCAGAACCACGAAATCCGCTGGACCTTCGCGAAGGCCGGGCTGCCGGTCGAAATCATCGCCGAATTCGAGAACTGGCGGCGTATCCGGGATTCGGACGGCGCCGACGGCTGGGTCCATCAGGTTCTCTTGTCGGGCCGAAGGACGGCTCTCGTGCGCGCACCCAAGGACACGAAGACGGTGCCGGTCTATGAGCGCGCGAGCGGGCAGGGCCGCCTGATTGCGGAGCTACAGCCGGGCGTGATCGCCAATCTACGGAGCTGTGCGAAAGGCTGGTGCCGGATATCCGGCGAGCGTTTCGACGGATTCATCCTCCAGACGCTCCTGTGGGGCGCCTATCCGGACGAAGTGATCGAGTAAATTACGACTGCGGCTTGCGGCGGAGACGCACCACCACATCGACACGCGCGATCTCGAAGCCTTCCGGCGGCGAGGGCATGCGATCGACCATGACTTCAGCGCCCGGGATGTCGAGCAGTTCGTTCTGGCCTTCGACGTAGAAGTGGTGGTGATCGGAAGCGTTGGTGTCGAAATAAGTTTTCGAGCCATCGACCGCGACTTCGCGCAGAAGCTTCACTTCCGTGAACTGGTGCAGCGTGTTGTAGACGGTGGCGAGCGAAACCGGGAAGCGCGCGCGCAGCGCCTCTTCATGCAGCGATTCCGCGGTGATGTGCCGGTCGCCCTTCGCGAACATCAGCCAGCCGAGCGCGAGGCGCTGGCGGGTCGGACGAAGCCCCACGTCGCGCAGCATGGCGCGCACGTCGTGGAACGGACAGCCGGTGCGGTGACCCGCAGGCTGCTCGATGCGCAGGCGTTCGACCGGAAGTTCGAGATCGTCTTCCTCGAAAACCGGGCGGAGGTTCGTACGATTGGTTGACTCGGCCATCTGTGGCTACCGTTACATGCCTAGATTTGGGTGTAACCAAGATGGCTTGCGCGGGGAAGTCCTCTCAGCGCGCTAGCGACTGGTTGTGCATTATAATACGCATAGCTGCGGAACCGCGCAACAATCGCTAAAAGCGCTGGGATTCTATAGATTTAACCCCACCTTACCCCGGGCTTTCGCTGGCCGTTTGCGTTTGCTACGCAGATCAAGGGATAAGGGGCGGTAAACCGGCCGAGGGAATATGACAGAGCGGCGTTCAAGCTTCGCCTATGAAGACCTGCTGGCTTGCGGGCGCGGCGAGATGTTCGGTCCCGGCAACGCGCAGCTTCCGCTGCCGCCGATGCTGATGTTCGACCGCATCACCGACATCTCGGAAACCGGCGGCGACAACGGCAAGGGCTATGTCCGCGCCGAACTCGATGTGAAGCCGGATCTCTGGTTCTTCCAGTGCCACTTCAAGGGCGATCCGGTGATGCCGGGATGCCTCGGCCTCGACGGCTTGTGGCAACTGGTCGGCTTCTTTCTCGGCTGGACCGGCGCCGAAGGCCGCGGCCGTGCGCTTGGCGTCGGCGAAGTGAAGCTGACCGGCCAGATCGTTCCGACCGTGAAGAAGCTCGTCTACGGCGTCGAGTTCAAGCGCGTGATGCGCTCGAAGTTGGTGCTCGGGATCGCGGACGGCTGGCTCAAGGCGGACGATGAAGTCGTCTACAAAGTCAGCGACATGAAGGTCGGCCTGTTCAAGGATGCGACAGCGGCGGCCTAAGTTTTCCGTGCGCTGATTGCGCGCGAGTAGGAAGCAAAGAGGGAAATCATGCGTCGGGTCGTGGTCACCGGAATGGGCATCGTTTCGTCCATCGGCAACAACACCCAGGAAGTGCTGGCTTCGCTGCGTGAAGCGAAGAGCGGCATTTCCTTCTCGAAAGATCAGGCCGAGATCGGATTCCGCAGTCAGGTCGCGGGCGCGCCGACGCTGGATCCGTCCACGATGGTCGATCGCCGCGCGATGCGTTTTCACGGCGGCGGCACCGCCTGGAATCACGTCGCGATGGATCAGGCGATCCGCGACTCCGGACTGGAAGAGAACGAAATCTCGAACCCGAAGACCGGCATCATCATGGGCTCCGGCGGCCCTTCGACCCGCGTGATCGTCGAATCGGCGCAGATCGCGAAAGAAAAAGGCCCGAAGCGCGTAGGTCCCTTCGCGGTGCCGAAGGCCATGTCTTCGACCGCGAGCGCGACGCTCGCGACCTGGTTCAAGATCAAGGGCTTCAACTATTCGATCTCGTCGGCTTGCGCGACCTCGAACCACTGCATCGGCAATGCGTACGAACTCATCCAGAGCGGCAAACAGGACACGATGTTCGCGGGCGGCTGCGAAGACCTCGACTGGACCCTCTCGGTGCTGTTCGACGCGATGGGCGCGATGTCCGCGGGCTACAACGAAACCCCGGCCAGAGCGTCCCGCGCCTACGACAAGAACCGCGACGGCTTTGTGATCGCGGGCGGCGCCGGCGTGCTGGTGCTCGAGGAACTGTCGAAGGCGAAAGCACGCGGCGCGAAGATTTACGGCGAGATTGCAGGCTATGGCGCGACTTCCGACGGCCACGACATGGTGCAGCCTTCGGGCGAGGGCGCGGCCCGCTGCATGAAAATGGCGATGGAAGGCGTGAAGCTGCCCATCGACTACATCAATCCGCATGCGACCTCGACGCCGATCGGCGACATCAAGGAAATCGAGGCAATCCGCGCGGTTTTCGGCAAGAATATTCCGCCGATCTCGGCGACGAAATCGCTCACCGGCCACTCGCTCGGCGCGACCGGCGTGCAGGAAGCGATCTATTCGCTCCTGATGATGAACAACGGCTTCATCTGCGAGAGCGCGCATATCGACGAGATCGATCCGGAATTTGCGGACCTTCCCATCGTGCGCAAGCGCGTGGACAACGCCGACCTGAAATGCGTGCTGTCGAATTCGTTCGGTTTCGGCGGCACCAATGCCACACTTCTTTTCAAGAAACTGGATGCGTAAAGAGTTTTAGAATGCAGGGACTGATGCAAGGCAAGCGCGGCGTCATCATGGGCGTCGCCAACGACCACTCGATCGCCTGGGGAATCGCGCAGGCGCTCGCGAAACACGGCGCGGAAATAGCCTTCACCTATCAGGGCGAGGCGCTCGAGCGCCGCGTGCGGCCGCTCGCGGAGTCGGTCGGCTCGAAATTGGTGCTGCCCTGCGATGTCGAGGACGTGAAGACGGTCGATGCGGTATTCGCCGAACTGAAAAAGCAGTGGGGCACCATCGACTTCTACGTTCATGCCATTGGCTTCTCCGACAAGAACGAACTGAAGGGCCGCTTCGCGGATACCACGCGCGAGAACTTTCAGCGCACCATGGTGATCTCGGCGTTCTCGTTTGCCGAAGGCGCGAAGCGCGCCGCCGAGCTGATGCCGAACGGCGGCTCGATGCTGACGCTCACCTATAACGGCGGCGACCGCGCCATGCCGAACTACAACGTGATGGGTCTCGCGAAGGCTGCGCTCGAATCGAGCGTGCGTTATCTCGCGGTGGACTTCGGCCATCAGAAAATCCGCGTGAACGCGATCTCGGCGGGTCCGATTCGCACGCTTGCGGGCGCCGGTATCGGCGATGCGCGCGCGATGTTCGCGTTCCAGCAGCGTCATTCGCCGCTCGGCCGCGGCGTGACCCTGGACGAACTCGGCGGCGCCGGGCTCTATCTTCTGTCGGATCTTTCCGGCGGCGTCACCGGCGAAATCCACTTCGTCGACTCCGGCTACAACGTGATCGCCATGCCGAACCCGGAAACCTTGCGGCAGGAAATGGCCGCCGCGAACACCAACGCGAAGGCCGCGGAGTAAGGAATGCGCGGCCTGCGGGCATTCCTCGCAGGAGCCGCGCTGCTTTCGTTCGTCATCGTCGCGCACGCGCAGGACGCGATCACTTATTTCGGCTTTTCCTTTCCGCCCAGCATTGGCGGCATGACGCGCGGCAAGATCACCGAGTTCGAGAAGACCCACCCGGGCATCGGCTACGGCATCTCGTATGCGGGCGAAAGCACGCGCATAGATATCTTCGTTTACGATCTGGGCCGGAAATCCGTGAGCTGGGACGTCTTCGCGAAGGATCAGAAGGACGAGTTCGAAGCCTCGGTCAGAACAATTCATCTCGCGAAGCAACGCGGAATCTACCGCAACGTCGAAGAGCGGGAAGAGTTCGAAACTCCTGCGGTGAAGAATCCATTCTTCCGCTGCAAGTCATTCGCGATCGAGCGCGGCGAGGGCCGGATCGAGGATAGCGTGATGTGCCTCGGCGGCAGGAACGACAAGTTTTTCAAGACCAGAATTACTTTTTCGGCGCCGGGCCCGAATGTTGCCGACCGTGCCGACAAGATAATGCGCGAGATTTCGCGCGCGACGAAGTTCTAAGGCCTAGCCGCCAGCGATCTTCTCGATCTCTTTTTTCTTGTCGATGCAGTAGTAGCCGGCGTGGCGGCTGATCAATTCCTCGCGCATCCACTTATTGAGGATGCGGCTGATGTTCTCGCGGGCGATACCCGCCATGCCCGCGAAATCGCTCTGCTCGATCTTGTGGCGAATGAGCAGGCGGCCTCCGCCGATATCTTCGCCGAAAGCCTCCGCCATTTCGAGCAACGCGTGCGCCGTGCGGCCTTCCAGCGGCAGAAAACTCCAGGCCGCCGCGATGTCGTTCATTTCCCGGACCCGCTGTGCAAGCAGCGTCGCCACATGCCGGTACAATACTGGATGGCTCTCTGCGTAAGCGAGGAAGGCCGCGCGGCTGATATAGGACAGCTCCGCGCCGCTTACCGCATAGACCGCGGTCGAGCGCGGCGCGCCGTCGATCATGGAGAGTTCGCCGACGATCGCGCCGGGGCCGAGCACGTCGAGAATGCGTTCGCCGCCGTCGGGCGAGAGAATGCAGAGCTTGAGCAGGCCGCTTTCGATCCGGTAGCAGCCGTCGCCATCGTCGCCCGCTGAGAAGAGAAGCTCGTCAGCGGCGAGCTTCCTGCGCGCGGCCTTGGCAAAGAGGCCGGCCGAAAGGTCGCCTGGCAACGCGGTTACGAACTGATTGTTTCGCCGGAACTGTTCGCGCTTCTCGTGCATCCCGAATTAAAGCCGCTCGCGAGCCCAAAAAGCAATCCGCCCGGCTGGGGGCGCCGGGCGGAATCTCGGAAATCATGCCGAGAACTTTTAGTAGCAGACGTAAACCTGCTTGCCCCACTTATTCCAGGTCCAGCCGCAGTTGTTGTAGTAGCCGTAGGCGAGCGGGGCTGCGACTGCGAAGGGAACGTAGAAGCCGTAGTGCTTGTGCCAGTGATGCTTGTGCTTCCAGCCGGCTTCGGCGGCGGTGGTGCCGGCCGAAAGGCTCACGACAGCGAGGGCGACAGCGGCGGCAGCGCCGGCAACAAACTTCTTCGTCTTGGTCATTTCTCTCTCCATCCGTTTTCTCGGGAGCGGGTATCGCTCCGTCGATGGATTGGAATTTAGAGATGCCTCGCTGAACGGCGTGTGATGGCAATCACAGAACGCATCGCATTTTCATCACGCCTGCGTGAATGAATGCCTGTTCAAGTAGCTGAAAAACAAAGAAAAAAGGGCGGATGATAAATCCGCCCTTTGTGAGTTTCGTTCAGTCTGAACGCCTATTCAGCGGCCCAGGCTACATCGAGATCGACACCGACTGCGGCGGCGACGCCTTTTCCGTAATCGGGATCGGCTTTGTAGAAGTGAACGAGCTGCCGCTTGATGATTTCCACCGGCACGCCGTCCATCGCAGCCTTGATGTTCGAAATGAGCTGCTGCTTCTGGTCCGCCGTCATCAGGCGGAAGAGATCGCCCGGCTGACGATAGTCGTCGTTGCCGTCGCGATGATTGTAGCGGTCGGCATCGCCCGAGATTTTCAGCGGCGGCTCGCGATACTGTTCCGCCTGCGCAGGGCCGCCGACTGTGTTCGGCTCGTAATAGGCGTTGGGATTCGAATGGCCTGAAAGCCGCATCGAGCCGTCCGCGTGATAGGTGTGCACCGGGCAGCGCGGCTTGTTCACCGGAAGCTGATGGTGATTGATGCCGACGCGATAGCGGTGCGCGTCCGCATAAGAGAAGATACGCGCTTGCAGCATCTTGTCGGGCGAATGGCCGATGCCCGGCACGATGTTCGAGGGTGCCAGCGCCGCCTGTTCCACTTCCGCGAAATAGTTTTCCGGGTTGCGGTTCAGTTCCAGAACGCCGACCTCGATCAGCGGGTAGTCCGCATGCGGCCAGACCTTGGTGAGATCGAACGGGTTGTACCAGTGCTTGCCGGCATCTGCCTCCGGCATCACCTGCACGTAGAATTTCCAGCGCGGAAATTCCTTGCGCTCGATCGCTTCATAAAGATCGCGCTGGTGCGTCTCGCGGTCGTTCGCGATCTGCGCCGCACCTTCCGCGTTGCTCCAGTTCTTGATGCCCTGCTCGGTCTTGAAGTGGAACTTGACCCAGAAGCGCTCGCTCTTCGCGTTGATGAACGAATAGGTGTGCGAGCCGAACCCGTCGATGTGACGATAGGTCTGCGGCAGGCCGCGGTCGGACATCAGGATCGTCACCTGATGCAGGCTTTCCGGCGAAAGCGACCAGAAGTCCCACATCGCCAGCGGCGAGCGCATGTTGGTCTTCGGATGACGCTTCTGCGTGTGGATGAAGTCGGGAAACTTCAGCGGATCGCGCAGGAAGAACACCGGCGTGTTGTTGCCGACGATGTCCCAGTTGCCTTCGTCGGTATAGAAACGCAGCGCAAAGCCGCGCACGTCGCGCTCGGCGTCCGCCGCACCGCGTTCGCCCGCGACCGTCGAGAAGCGCAGGAAGGCCTCGGTTTGCTTTCCGACCTTCGCGAATACGCTCGCCCGCGAATATTTCGTAATGTCCTTCGTGATCGTGAGCGTACCGTAAGCGCCGGAACCTTTGGCGTGCACGGTGCGCTCGGGAATGCGCTCGCGGTTCTGATGCGCGAGTTTTTCGAGCAGGTGGAAATCCTGCATCAACAGCGGGCCGCGCGGGCCTGCGGAAAGCGAATTCTGGTTGTCGGCGACGGGCGCTCCGCCCGCGGTCGTCATGACGGGTTTATCGGCCATGCGTGCTTCCTCCTCTTCCTTGGAAGCATTCAAAATGACCGGCATGGCCCATAAGGTCCAATCGTATTGCCTGCTGCAACCGATAAGATTAACTTATCAGTATGAGGGACCTTCCAGCACTGACGCTCCGCCAATTGCGTTACTTCGAGGCCGCGGCCCGGCTCGGCCACTTCGGCAAGGCTGCCGGGGAATGCGCCGTGACGCAGCCCGCGCTCTCGATGCAGATCAAGGAACTGGAAAAGGAACTCGGTGCTTCGCTGTTCGAGCGCCGCCCGGGCGAGATCGTGCTGACGCCGCTAGGCCGCGAGATCGCCGAGCAGGCGTCGCGGATTCTGATGGCCGCAAGCGATCTTGCGGCGATCGCGAGACACCGCAGCAAGCTGCTTTCCGGCCCGCTCTCGCTCGGCATCATCCCGACGCTCGCACCCTATATCCTGCCGGACCTCCTGAAGTATCTCTCGAAGCACTTTCCCGCGCTGAAGCTCGAACTGCGCGAGGCGCAGACCAGGGCGATGCTGGGCGAGCTGTCGCGCGGCGAACTGGACCTCGTGATGGCTGCGATCCCGAACGAAATGCCGGATCTTCACGAAGAGCACCTGTTCGACGACCGCTTCCTGCTCGCGGTGGCGTCCGAAGACATGAAACGCACGCGCATCGACCCGGAAACACTCGACCCGGCGAATTTGATCCTGCTCGAGGAAGGCCATTGCCTGCGCGATCAGGCGCTGAGTTTCTGTTCGAACGAGCGCGGGATCACCAAGGCGGGCTTGGGCGCGACCTCGCTCTCGACCGTGATGCAGATGGTCGCAAACGGCTATGGCGCGACCTTCATTCCCGAGATTGCGGTCGAGAGCGAAATGCGCGGAAGAAAATTGAGCCTCCAGCGTTTCACTGCGCCGGAGCCGTCGCGGCGTATTGGGCTGGTCTGGCGCAAGACCTCGCCACGCAGGAAGGACTTTGTGGCGTTCGGCATGGCGGTGAAAGAAGCGCTGAAAGCGAAGAAGAAGTAGCAAGCGGAAGCAGGCAAATAAAAAGGGCGGCCGGAGCCGCCCTTTCGACTCGGTATTGCCGGCGAATTACTCTGCCGCCGGATCCTGCGCGGGCTTCGCCTTGTGCTCGATATCTTCGCCAGTCTGCTGGTCGACGGCCTTCATCGACAGACGGACCTTGCCGCGCTCGTCGACGCCGAGGAGCTTCACCTTGACCATGTCGCCTTCCTTGACGACGTCGGACGGCTTGTTCACGCGCGTTGCCGCCATCTGGCTGACATGCACGAGGCCGTCCTTGGCGCCGTAGAAGTTCACGAAGGCGCCGAAATCGACGACCTTCACGACCTTGCCGTCGTAGATCGTGCCGACTTCCGGCTCCGAGGTGAGCGACTTGATCCACTTGATAGCGGCTTCGATCGACTCGCCCTTGGAAGACGCCACCTTCACGGTGCCGTCGTCCTCGACGTTGATCTTGGCGCCGGTCTTTTCGACGATCTCGCGGATCACCTTGCCGCCGGTGCCGATCACGTCGCGGATCTTGTCGGTCGGGATCTTGATGACCTCGATACGCGGCGCGTGCTCGCCGAGCTGCGGACGGGCCGCGGTCAGAGACTTCGACATCTCGGAAAGAATATGCAGACGGCCGTCCTTCGCCTGGCGAAGCGCAACCTGCATGATCTCTTCGGTGATGCCCGCGATCTTGATGTCCATCTGGAGCGCGGTGACGCCGTTCTCGGTGCCCGCGACCTTGAAGTCCATGTCGCCGAGATGATCCTCGTCGCCGAGAATGTCGGAGAGCACCGCGTACTTCTTGCCCTCGAGAATGAGGCCCATCGCGATGCCCGCGACCGGTGCGCGGAGAGGCACGCCAGCGTCCATCAGGCAGAGCGAAGTGCCGCAAACGGTCGCCATCGAAGACGAGCCGTTCGATTCGAGAATCTCGGAGACTACGCGGATCGTGTAGGGGAATTCGTCCTTCGGCGGCAGAATCGGATGCACTGCGCGCCAGGCGAGTTTGCCGTGGCCGACTTCGCGGCGTCCCGGCGAACCCATGCGGCCCGCTTCGCCGACCGAGAACGGCGGGAAGTTATAGTGCAGCAGGAAGTTTTCCTTGTAGGTGCCGGGCAGGGCGTCGATCCACTGCTCGTCTTCCCCAGTGCCCAGCGTCGCAATGCAAAGTGCCTGCGTTTCGCCGCGCGTGAACAGCGCGGAGCCGTGCGTGCGCGGGAGAACGCCGACAAGGCTTTCGATCGGGCGGACGGTTTTCACGTCGCGGCCGTCGATGCGGATGCCGGTGTCGAGGATCGAGTTGCGGACGATGTCGGATTCAAGCTCTTTCAGAACTTCGCCGACCAGCGACGGAGACGGCGCATCCGGATTGGTGCCGTCGCCGAGGATCGCTTCCTTCGCCTTCTTCTTTGCGGCACCGACCGCGTTGTAGCGGTCCTGCTTGATCTTGTTGCCATAGGCGGCGCGAAGATCGGCTTCGGCGAGGCCCTTGAGCTTCGCTTTCAGCGCGGAGTTGTCGGGAGCGTTGATTTCGCGCGGCTCTTTTGCGGCCTTCTCGGCGAGACGGATGATCGCGTCGATCACCGGCTGGAAGTGCCTGTGGCCGAACATCACCGAGCCGAGCATGATCTCTTCGGAAAGCTCCTGTGCCTCCGACTCGACCATCAGCACGGCGTCCTTGGTGCCGGCGACGACGAGGTCGAGCTTCGACTCTTTCATTTCTTCCAGCGTCGGGTTCAGCACGTACTCGCCGTTGACGAAGGCAACGCGTGCGCCGCCGATCGGGCCCATGAAGGGCGCGCCGGAGATCGTGAGTGCCGCAGAAGAAGCGACCATCGCGAGCACGTCCGGATCGTTCTCCATGTCGTGCGAAAGCACGTGAATCACGACCTGCGTTTCGCAACGCCAGCCGTCCGCGAACAGCGGACGGATCGGACGGTCGATCAGGCGCGAGATCAGCGTCTCGCGCTCGGTCGGACGGCCTTCACGCTTGAAGTAACCGCCCGGAATCCGGCCGGCCGCGTAGAATTTTTCAATGAAGTGAACCGACAGCGGCAGGAAATCGATGCCGGCTTTCGGTTCTTTTGCCGCGACCACGGTCGCGAGCAGTTGGGTGTCGCCGTAGGTGGCGAGGATGGCGCCGTCAGCCTGACGCGCCATGTGACCGGTCTCGAGGACGAGCTTGCGTCCACCCCAGTCGAGTTCTTCACGATGTATTTCGAACATTTCTCTTTCCCATCATCGGACGGGGAACGGGAAAGCCATGGACAAGATAACGAGGCGCTCTCCCGCGATCAGATCGCGAAAGTAAAAAGAGCGTCTGGCAATCCTGCCATGACTTGTCCTGTTCCGTCGGTTCGTTGCGGCGGCGAATTCCGCCGCGTCATACTCGGCCTCTCGCGCGGGACCATTCCCGCGCGCGGCCGTTACGCATCTGCCGTTAGCGGCGGATGTTGAGCTTCTCGATGAGCGCCTTGTAACGCGCTTCATCTTTCTTCTTGAGGAAGTCCAGGAGCGAACGGCGGTGCGAGACGAGCTTAAGGAGACCGCGGCGCGAGTGGTTGTCCTTCACGTGCGTCTTGAAATGCTCGGTCAGGTTCGCGATGCGCTCCGAGAGGATCGCAACCTGCACTTCCGGCGAACCGGTGTCGCCCTTCTTGGTGGCATTGTCTTTGATGAGCGCTTGCTTGCGCTCGGCAGTTACCGACATCGGGTGCTCCTATTGGTTGGAGTTGAAAAAGCGGCCCATCCGGGATGTCGTCCAGCAGGGTCGCGTTGAGCGTCAGGGCCTAGCCCCAACGCGCGCTGTTATAGCCAAAAGCCTCTTGAAAGCGAGGAAAAACCGCCCCCCGGGCCGTTTCGGCTAAGTCCTTATCGGGGAAGGTTAAAAATGCGCTTTGGGTAGAGTGCGCCGGCTTCCATTTCGGCCAGTGCCACAAGATTGCCCGAGACGGAGACCGAGACCGGACCCTCGAAAACCGGGGCATCCCGGCCGCGCAGGAACACGCTCTGGCCTTGCGCGAGGCGCTGGGCATCGGGCTCGGAGACTTTCACCGCGGGCAAGGATTGCAGGCCGGCTGCGACCGGTTGCAGGAGCGCGCGGAGCGACGCCTCGTCCGCGCCCGCCTGCTCCAGCTGCACGAGATTGACGGTGGCGCTTTCCGGAAAGTCGCCGACCAGTGTGCGGCGAAGCACGCTCACATGGCCGAGACAGCCGAGCGTGCGGCCGATGTCGCGCGCAAGCGACCGGACGTAGGTGCCCTTGCCGCACTCGACCTCGAACTCGGCATGATCCGCGTCCGGCATCGAGACGAGCGCGAAAGAATCGATTTCAATTTCACGCGGGCTCAGTTCGACGGTCTCGCCATGGCGCGCAAGATCGTAGGCGCGCTCGCCATCGACCTTGAGCGCCGAGAATTGCGGGGGCGTCTGCATAATCGTGCCGGTAAAGGCGGGAAGCAGCGCTTCGATCGCTTCGCGGGAAGGGCGGCTTTCGGAGCGCGCGGTTTCTTTTCCCTCCGCATCGTCGGTGTCGGTCTCGATGCCGAAGCGGACGGTGAAGCGATAAATTTTTCTGCCGTCCTGTACGAAGGGCACGGTCTTGGTCGCCTCTCCAAGCGCGATCGGCAATACGCCGCTCGCCAGCGGGTCGAGTGTTCCCGCGTGTCCGGCCTTCTCCGCCTTGAAGATGCGGCGCACGGCGGCGACCGCCGTGGTCGAAGTCATGCCGAGCGGCTTGTCGAGCACGACCCAACCGTCGATCTTGCGTTTCTCGCGGCGCGGCTGGCTCATTCGTCTTCGTCTTTGCGAAGGTCGCGCTGCACTTCGGGCTGCTTGAGCAACTTGTCGATCTGTTCGGCGCGGTCGAAACGTTCGTCGATGCGGAAATGCAGGTCCGGGGCGAATTTCGCGTTGATCTTCTTCGCAACGATCCCGCGCATGTATTTCTTGTTGCGGTTCAGCGCATCCAGCACCGCGCGCTCGTCCTTGCCGCCGAGCGGCATCACATAGGCCGTCGCATGACGCAGGTCCGGCGTCATCGAAACTTCCGGGATCGTGATGACATGTGTTTCCAGCACCGGGTCGTGCACGTCGCCGCGCGAGAAGATTTCCGCGAGCGCATGGCGCACGAGTTCGCCCATGCGAAGCATACGTTGCGAGGGGGCTTTCTCTTTGCCGCTCATGAGCGCTTCCGGACTTTTTGGTTCACGAAAGAAAGGAAACGCTCCGCTTCTTTCTGGGTTGCAAAGATGCGGTGGGGAACAACCAAGCCATTGCCGTCGCTGGTGAAAAGAATGATGCGTCCATAGGCGTTCACCACGCGCTTCACCGTCTTCCACGGCAAGGCGGAGGTGATGCCGATGTTGCGAAAGGTAATGCCTTTGTCCGCAACGCTGAGATGAATTGGTTTATCGAAACCCTGTTCATTCAACGTGTCACGCAACATCGCCGGAACGAGAATGCGGCGGTGAAACAGGAAAAATGCCAGAGCGAACGAAGCGACGATGAGCGGCGGCACGTAAAATCCGGCGCTTGCGATGATTGCTTCGCGCAGCGGCGCATAAAAGAGAACTGGCAGGGCGACACATGCAACCAGCAGCCAATAAAATGCCGGGACGATTGCCCAGTAGATTCGCTTGCTCCATGTCTGGCGCGAGAAATAAAGGAGCGTCGAGAAATCATCGACGTCCATCCGGTAGCGCAATTCGAAGCGATTTCTGGAATTCGTTTTTGGCATGATCAAAACGCCCGCCCGGAATCGAACCGGTGCGGGCGCCTTTAGCTAGATGTTAGAGAGCGCGGGCGATCGTCTCGACGCGATAGCACTCGATCACGTCGCCCTTGCGCATATCCTGATAACCCTCGAACGACATGCCGCATTCCTGGCCCGCCACGACCGAGGCCGCGTCGTCCTTGAAGCGCTTCAGTGTCGAGAGCTTGCCTTCGTGGATCACGACCTTGTCGCGGATCAGGCGGACATGCTGGCCGCGCTCGACGCGGCCGTCGGTGACGCGGCAGCCCGCGATCTTGCCGACCTTGGAAACCGCAAAGACTTCGAGCACTTCGGCATTGCCGAGCATGGTTTCGCGCAATTCCGGCGCGAGCAGACCCGACATCGCGGCTTTCACGTCGTCCACGAGATCGTAGATGATGTTGTAGTAGCGGATTTCGACCCCGGCTTTCTCTGCCGCCGCCGCCGCTTCCTTATGCGCGCGGACGTTGAAGCCGATGATCGCAGCGCTCGACGAGGCGGCGAGTGTCACGTCGGATTCGGTAATGCCGCCGACACCCGTGAGCAACAGGCGTGCTTTGACTTCGTCGGTGCCGAGTTTCTCGAGTGCGCCAGCGATTGCTTCGACCGAGCCCTGCGCGTCGCCCTTGATGACGAGCGGAAACTCCGCCGCACCCGCAGACTTGAGCTGGGTCATCATCTGCTCGAGCGAACCGCGAACGTTGGAAGAGCGTGCAGCGGCTTTGTCGCGCCGCTCGTTCTTGCGGTAGTCCGCGATTTCGCGCGCACGCGCTTCGGATTCGACGACCGCAAGACGGTCGCCGGCTTCCGGCGCACCGTTGAAGCCTAGAATTTCGACCGGCGTCGACGGCCCCGCACTCTTGAGCTGCTCGCCCTTATCCGAAATCAGCGCCCGGACGCGGCCCCACTCGGAGCCCGCAAGTACGATGTCGCCGACGTTGAGCATGCCGCGCTGCACGAGCACGGTCGCGACCGTGCCGCGGCCCTTGTCGAGCTTGGCCTCAATTACGGTGCCTTCGGCCGCGCGCTTCGGATTGGCTTTCAGTTCGAGAATTTCGGACTGCAAGCCGACTACTTCGAGCAACCGGTCGAGGTTCGTTTTCTTCGTCGCGGAAACTTCCACGTCGAGCACGTCGCCGCCCATCGATTCGACCTGCACTTCGTGCTGGAGAAGTTCGGTGCGGACGCGCTCGGGCTTGGCGTCGGGTTTGTCGATCTTGTTGATCGCGACGATCATCGGAACCTTGGCCGCTTTCGCGTGCTGGATCGCTTCGACGGTCTGCGGCTTAACCCCGTCATCCGCGGCAACGACGAGAATGACGATGTCGGTCACTTTCGCGCCGCGCGCGCGCATTGCAGTGAACGCGGCGTGGCCCGGCGTATCGATGAAGGTGATCTTGGCACCGGAAGGCGCCTGCACCTGATAGGCGCCGATGTGCTGCGTAATGCCGCCGGCTTCGCCTGCCACGACATTCGTTTCGCGCAGCGCGTCGAGCAGCGAGGTCTTGCCGTGATCGACGTGACCCATGATGGTCACGACTGGCGGACGCGGCTTCAAATCTTCCGGCGAGTCCGGCGCGTCGAACAGACCTTCGACGATGTCGGCCGCCGCCACGCGCTTGACCGTGTGGCCCATTTCTTCGGCGATGAGCTGCGCGGTATCCGCGTCGATGAGGTCGGTGACCAGTTTCATCTGGCCTTGCTTCATCAAGAGCTTGATGACATCAACGCCGCGTTCAGCCATGCGCGCGGCAAGTTCCTGAATCGTGATCGTTTCCGGCACGACGATCTCGCGCGAGACCTTTTCCTTCGGTTCGTCACGATGGCCGCTGATGCGCTGTGTCCGGCGCTTGAATGCCGCATTCGAACGCTGGCGTTCGTCGCCGCTGGAGAGCGCGGTCACTAGCGTCAGTCGGCCGCGCTGCTTGACCTCGCCGATACGCTGCGGACGCGCGGGAGCAGGAGCTTTCGCGCCGGGACGGCGCGGACGGTTTTCTTCTTCCTCTTCAGCGACAACCGCGCGGCCAGCGGCCGGACGCGCGGCGGCAGTGTCGTCGCCAAAGCGCTTGCGCGCTTCGGTTTCGGCTTTCTTCTTGGTTTCTTCGTCGTGCAGGCGGCGTGAATCTTCTTCTTTCTTTCGCGCTTCCGCGGCCTCGCGCTCGACCTTGTCGACCGCTTCGCGCTCGGCGCGGCGCTTGGCCTCCTCGACTGCCTCGCGGCGCTCTTCTTCCTCGCGCACGCGCGCGTCGATCAGCGCCTTGCCGCGCGCCTCGCGTTCTTCCTCGCTGAGCGTGCGCAGCACCATGCCGCCCGACTTGGGCGCGGTCGTAGCCTTCTTCGCTTCTACTGCGGGCTTTTTCTCGGGTGCGGGCGCAGCGGCGGCGGGAGCAGACGGCTTTGCAGCCGGAGCCTTGCCGGTAGCGGCCGCACCGGTGGCTCCCGGCGTCCGGCGCTTTACGGTTTCGACAACAACGGTCTTCGAGCGGCCATGGCTGAATTGCTGCTTCACGGTCCCGGCATCAGACCGCTTCAGGGAAAGCGTTCTGCCGGAGCCGCGCGTTTTTTCGCCAGGGTCTTTGGTGTCGCTCATTCGTGTTCCAATTCTTGGTTGCTCTTGCCCGGCGCGGCTTCGCCGAAGGCGATGTCGCCGTCACGCCAGCGCTTAAGTCTCAGGCTGCGTTCGAGAAAACCGCCGCTCACCGGGCTTGCGAGCAGGGCAGCATGTACCACATTTGGCCGCCCAAGGGCCAAATCCATTTGGCTTCCGGTAAATAGGCTCAAAGAGGGCGTTTTTGCACCCCCCTCGGCCTCGATTCGGCGCAAAAGGCCGTCCAGCTTGCGTTTGCCGTCCGCCGAACCGTCGCTCGAATGGAAGACTACGCGCGCCTTTCCGGAGAGGATCGCGCTTTCCACTTTCGCGTTCCCGGTGACGATTCGGCCGGCCTTGTTCGCGAGCGAGAGCGCTTCGAGCGCCGACCGTTCGATCAGATGATCGACCAGCGCAAGCAGCTTCTCGTCGGCCTGCGCCTTGCCGCGGAAGGCGCGCGAGAAAGCTTTCTGCGTGACCGCTTTCCCGATCGCCTCGCGCGAAGCGGTAACCCAGGCTCCACGTCCCGGGAGGTTACGCGCAAGATCCGGCACCACCGTGCCGTCGGGTGCGGCGACGAAGCGGATCATCCGCTCGATCGGGACAACCTCGCGCGTGGCAAGACATGTCCGCACGGGCCCCCGCCGCGCGGCGGCGAGCCCTTCGTCCGTTTCCATGTCTTCCATTTGCGCGAGCATCCATGCTCCTTAGCTTTGCGCTTCTTCGGCTTCGGCTTCCTCAGCCTGCGCCGGCGCAAGTGCCGCTTCGTCGATCCAGCCCGCCTTGACGCGCGCCTGCATGATCAGCGCTTCCGCCGCTTCGCGGTCGAGATCGAAACCCTCGAGGAAACCGGCGTGACGTTGCGTCTCGCCGTCCTTGCGTTCGGTCCAGCCGACCAGATCGTCGGTCGCACAGCCCGCGAGATCCTCGACGGTCTTCACATCATTTTCGCCAAGCGCGACCATCATCTTGGTGGTGACGCCCGGAACCTCGGCGAGTTCGTCCTTGACGCCCAGCGCCTTGCGCTTGTCGTCGAGTTCCTTCTCAATCTGGTCGAGAAATTCCTTCGCGCGGGCTTGCAGTTCGGCCGCGGTATCGCCGTCGAAGCCCTCGATGCCGGCGAGTTCGTCGATCGGAACGAAGGCAAGGTCTTCGACCGAAGTGAAGCCTTCGGACGAAAGCAGCTGCGCGACGGTCTCGTCGACGTCGAGGCTGTCCATGAACATCTTCGAGCGTTCCGCGAATTCCTTCTGGCGGCGCTCGCTCTCTTCCGCCTCGGTGAGAATGTCGATGTCCCAGTCGGTGAGCTGCGAGGCGAGGCGGACGTTCTGGCCGCGGCGGCCGATCGCGAGCGAAAGCTGCGCGTCGGGCACGACGACTTCGATCCGCTCGCGCACTTCGTCGAGCACGACCTTCACGACTTCCGCCGGCGCAAGGGCGTTCACGACGAAAGTCGCGACGTCCTGCGACCACGGAATGATGTCGATCTTCTCGCCGGCAAGCTCGTTCACCACCGCCTGCACGCGCGAGCCGCGCATGCCGACGCAGGCGCCGACCGGATCGACCGAGGAGTCACGCGAAACGACGGCGATCTTGGCGCGCGAGCCCGGATCGCGGGCGACCGCCTTGATCTCGATGATGCCGTCGTAGATTTCCGGCACTTCCTGCGTGAACAGTTTCGCCATGAACTGCGGATGCGTGCGGGAGAGGAAGATCTGCGGGCCGCGAGGCTCGCGGCGTACGTCATAGATATAGGCGCGGACGCGGTCGCCGTTCCTGAAGGTTTCGCGCGGCAACAGTTCGTCGCGGCGGATCACCGCTTCGCCCTTGCCGAGGTCGAGTACGGCGTTGCCGTATTCGACGCGCTTCACGACGCCGTTCACGATCTCGCCGATGCGATCCTTGTATTCGGCGTATTGGCGGTCGCGCTCGGCTTCGCGCACCTTCTGCACGATCACCTGCTTCGCCGACTGCGCGGCGATGCGGCCGTATTCGAGCGGCGGAAGCGTATCGGCAATCGTATCGCCCACTTGCGCCGCCGGATTGTGACGGCGCGCGTCATCGAGCGTCATTTCGATCGAGGGGTTCTCGACCTTCTCGACCACCATCATGTGGCGCGAGAGACGAAGCTCGCCGGTCTTCGGGTTGATCTCGGCGTGCACGTCGGTTTCCGCGCCATAGCGCGAACGTGCGGCCTTCGCGATCGCGTCTTCCATCGCGGCGATCACGATGACGCGTTCGATCGATTTTTCGCGCGCGACCGCGTCGGCGATCTGGAGGAGTTCGAGTTTATTTGCGGCGACGGCCATGTTGGCGTTCTCCGTTAGCGTGATGCCCGGCGCTTGGCCGGGTGTTTGCGGTTCTTCGGCGCGGAATCTTCTTCCGCGGATTCGGTGGTCTCGCCCGCCTGCTTGTCGCGGCGAAGCGCTTCTTCGATCAAAGCGTCGGTCAGGACGAGTTTGGCGTCGGCGATCTCGTTCAGCGGCAAGAGTGCGTCGTCCTTGTCGTCCGTGCTTTTCAGTTTTACGGCCTCGTTTTCGATGCCTTCGATGATGCCGCGGAAGCGCTTGCGTCCATCGACCATCATCGTCATTTCGAATTTCGCCTCGTGTCCGGCCGCGCGTTCGATGTCGGAGCGGCGCACCAGCGGGCGATCGATGCCGGGCGAGGACACTTCGAGCCGGTAGGCGGCCTGGATCGGGTCTTCGACGTCGAGGATCGGCGAAAGCGCGCGGCTCACGGTCTCGCAGTCGTCGATCGTGAAGGTGCCGTCCGGACGTTCGGCCATGACTTGCAGCGTGCCACCGTCGCGGCCCGTGACCTTCACGCGCACGAGCCGGAAGCCGAACGTGCCGAGCGCAGGCTCGATCGCCGCAGCAATACGCGCGGCAATGCCCTGTTCCATGACAAGGCGCGGTTCAAACGGGTCGGCGTCCAATTGCATTCTTACGTCACATGACCGGCAAGAAACGGGAAAAGGAGCGGGGCCCGGTCGGTCCCCACTCTCATCATCGGCCCTTGGACCGTTCTGAGATGTTGTTGATTGGCCGGGAATATAGCGCCGATCCCCGGAATCGCAAGGTTTATTCAGACCCGCCGGAACTCGAGATAGGCCGGTTTCCGGCCCTCCAGCAGCGCTTTTTGCTCGTAGCGGGTGCCGGGCCAGCCCGGCCAGGCGAGCCGCCAATCGTCGGCCTTCTCGGCAAGCCAGAGAAAATCTGGGCATCTCAGCAGGCGGACGAGCGTCCACTCGACATAGGTGTCGATGTCGCTTGCGAAGCGCAGAATACCGCCAGGCTTCAACGCGCGGGCAAACCGCGCGACATTCTCGTCGGAAATAAAGCGCCGCTTCCAGTGCCGCTTCTTCGGCCAGGGATCGGCATAGAGGATGTCGATACGGTCGAGGACCGCCGCCGGTAACCATTCCAGGAGATAGAGCGCATCGCCCGCATGCAGGCGGATGTTCGGAATCTTTTCGTTCGAGATCGCGGCGAGCATTTTCGCCATGCCGTTGATGAACGGCTCGCAGCCGATGAAGCCGGTGGAAGGATGTGCACGCGCTTCGTGCAGCAAGTGTTCGCCGCCGCCGAAGCCGATTTCGAGCTGAAGTCTTTCGGGCTTGAACGGAAACAGCGACGCCAGATCGCGCGGCGCGGGCTCCGCGATCACGATCGACAATTTCGGAAGGAGTTCTTCGTAAAGTTCGGCCTGCTGCTTGCGCAGCTTATGACCTTTGCGGCGGCCGAAAAAAGCGCCGCGCTGGTGCGCGGCGCTTGTCTCGTTCATCAGAAGGCGCTGCGGAGCTTGTCCGCGAGATCGGTCTTCTCCCAGGAGAAGCCGCCGTCCTTGTCCGGCTGACGGCCGAAGTGGCCGTAAGCGGCGGTGCGCGCATAGATCGGCTTGTTCAGCTTCAGGTGCGTGCGGATGCCGCGCGGGGTCAGGCTCATCAGTTCCTGAAGAACCTTTGCGATCTTCTGCTCGTCGGCTTTGCCGGTGCCGTCGGTGTTCACATAGACAGACAACGGATGCGCAACGCCGATCGCGTAGGACAACTGGATCGTGCAGCGGTCGGCGAGACCGGCAGCGACGACGTTCTTCGCGAGATAGCGCGCGGCATAAGCAGCCGAGCGGTCGACCTTCGACGGATCCTTGCCGGAGAACGCGCCGCCGCCATGCGGAGCAGCACCACCGTAAGTATCGACGATGATTTTGCGGCCGGTGAGGCCCGAGTCGCCGTCAGGACCGCCGATGACGAAACGGCCGGTCGGGTTCACGTAAACCTGATCGAGCGGCGGCATCCAGCCTTCCGGCAGGACCTTGCGGATATAAGGCAGCACGAGTTCCTTGATGTCGCCGGACTCGAGAACCTTCTTGCCGTCCTTTTCCTTGTGCTGCGTCGAGACGACGACAGCGGTGCACTTCACCGGCTTGCCGTTCTCGTATTTCAGCGTGAACTGGCTTTTCGCATCCGGCTCGAACAGCTTCTGCTTACCGGAGTGACGGTCGGTGGCCATGAGCTTCAGGACGTTGTGCGAATACTGGAGCGGCGCCGGCATCAGTTCCGGCGTTTCGTTCGTCGCGTAGCCGAACATGATGCCTTGGTCGCCGGCACCTTCGTCCTTGTTGCCGGCCGCTTCGACGCCCTGCGCGATGTCGGCGGACTGTCCGTGCAGGTGAACCTGCACTTTCGCATTCTTCCAGTGGAAGCCCTTCTGCGCATAGCCGATGTCTTTCACGGCCGCGCGGGCGATCTTCTCGGCAAGCGCCTTGTTGACCTTGCCGGTCTTGCTCATGATTTCCTTCGGACCCGCCGCGCTCTTCGCCATGCGCACTTCGCCGGCGAGCACGATCAGGTTCGTGGTGACGAGCGTTTCGCACGCGACCTTCGCCATCGGATCAGCTTTGAAAAACTGATCGACGATCTCGTCGGAGATGCGGTCGCAAACCTTGTCCGGATGGCCTTCGGAAACTGATTCACTCGTGAAGATATAGTTCTTGAGAGACACCGATAAACTCCTGCGCGGCAGCGTGAAATCTTTTGAAAATACAGACGGGGCTGTACTTCGCGGCAAGGGTTCTCGCAGCCATGCCAAGCAGGGTCAAGGTGTGGGCTGATTGGGCGAATGCCCCTGAAAGCCCCGTAAAGACGGGGCCGGAACCCTATTTTCCTTCAGTCTGGCTGGCCGCGACCATGGCCTCGACCAGATCGACGATCCGCCGGCGCACTTTCGGGTCGCTCACCTTCATGAAGGCCTTTGCGAGAGAAAGACCTTCGGGGCTCGCCATGAATTCGGAGATGTAGACGGGGTTGCCGGCCTCTCCGAAGCCGGCGGTGGCTTCTCCGCCCGGCATGTCTTCATAGAAGAAAGCGACCGGCACCCCGAGGATGCTCGCGATCTGATGCAGGCGGCTCGCACCGATCCGGTTCGTGCCTTTCTCGTATTTCTGGACCTGCTGGAACGTGATTCCGAGCCGCTCGCCGAGCTTTTCCTGACTCATCGAAATCATCATGCGCCGCATGCGCACGCGGCTTCCGACATGCCGGTCGATCGGGTTCGGCGTTTTTTTTGTCATCAGCCTTCCAACGGTTGGCGGCACGCTACTACCATGATCGCTGGGAAGGAAGCGCTTGCGGCATTGAGGCAGGCGCGCCGGACTATGCGCGGCGGGCAGCCATTCTTCTTCTCCCGATAAGCGCGCCGATCGTGAAGAAGAGCGTTAACAGCAAAGCAGGCCCGTTCCGGTGCTTCGCATACAGGGTCTCGCCGAGCGGCTGCGGCAATGCGCCGTCGATCAGTCCGTCGCTACCGAGCGGTAAGTAGCGAACGATCCGGCCGAGCGGGTCCACGATTGCCGAGATGCCGTTGTTCGCGACCCGCACCAGCGGCAATCCCTCTTCGATCGCGCGCAGCCTTGCTTGTGCGAAATGTTGGTGTGGCCCCGGCGTGATCCCGAACCATGCGTCGTTCGTGAGATTCAGGATCCATCGCGGACGCGGTCCTTCGGGCAAAACGTAACCCGGATAGATCGCCTCGTAGCAGATCAGGGGTGCCGCGGGCGGCAGGCCCGGAATGTTCAGCGCCTGACGCCGCGATGCTGCGGTAAACCCGCCGCGTACGCGCGTGAGCTGCTGAAGCCCGATGCTTTCCAGCAAAGTCTGGAACGGCAGAAATTCTCCGAACGGCACGAGATAAAGCTTGTCGTAGGTCGCGATGATGGAGCCGTTGTCGTTGAGTACGCGGATCGAATTGAAGACGCGCGGCTGCTGCGATCCCGGCAGAGGCGCATCCAGCCTGATCGCACCCGTAATCAGCGATACGCCGGGCGGAAGAAGTTCGCCGATCTGCGCGAGCGCCTGCGGTTCGCGGTCGAGAAAAAACGGAAACGCTGACTCCGGCCAGATCAGATGCGTCACATCCTTCACGCCCTGACGGTTCGGCGCGGTCGCCTGATCGCTGAGCGTAAGATAGCGGCGCATCACCGCGGGACGCTGCTCCGGCTGCCACTTCAGGTTCTGCGAAATGTTCGGCTGCATCAGGCGAAGTCGGACGCCCTCGACGTCTGCGACCTCGTTGTTCGAAAGCCGGTGCCAGCCGTATGCGCCGAGCAGGAACAGCGCGAGCGCGGACAGGATCAAAGGCAGCCACGGATGCTGCGTGCGGTCGCGCGCATCCGCGATCGTTGCGGGCGACGCGAAGATCGCAAGCGAAAGCAGCGTGAGACCCCAGAGACCGGCCAGTGACGCGGCTTGCGCGAACGGAAGCATGCCTGTCAGTGCGTAACCGAAGCTGTTCCACGGGAAACCCGTGAGGATCGTTCCGCGCAGCCACTCCGAAATTCCGAGTCCGGCGGCGAAAGCAAGAATGCGAAGCGGCCCCGTCGTCCACATCGCGCGCGCGATCAGCGCGCCGAACCCGGTGAAGATCGCGAGCCCCGCCGGAATGCCGAGCACCGCAAACGGCAGGAGCCACGCAAACTTGTCGGCTTCGACGAACAGCGCCATGCCGATCCAGTAGAGACCGGCGACGAAATAGCCGAAGCCGAACCACCAGCCCGCGCCGAATGCGGCGGCGAGCCCGCGCCTGCCGGCGCCGGAGCCGTCGAGCAGCCAGACCAGAACGGGAAATGTGACGGCGAGAACCGGCCAGAGATGGAAGGGCGCCATCGCGAGCGCCGAAAGCGCGCCGCTTGCGAACGCGATGCCGCGCCGTTTCCAGCCCCAGGAGAGAACCGCGCGATTCGCTAGACCGGCGAGCGTCATGCTCGCGGGTTAACTGCTCGCGTTGCGGTTGTCCATGTCCGCAGGCGTTGCCGGCTCTGCGTCGGCATTCTGCATTGCCGGAGCATCCGCGACGGATTTCGGCTTGCGTTTGCGCTCGCGCTTGGGCGGGTCGGGCGGACGCCGGAAAATGCGCACGCGCTTCACCCGGCGTGGGTCGGCATCGATGATCTCGAAGTCGTAATCGCCGGGCCCGCGCAGAATTTCGTTCCGGATCGGAACGCGCGCGGCGAGAGTCACGAGAAGACCGCCCAGCGTATCGACTTCGTCGGCAGACGCGCCCGGATCGAAGCCTTCGCCGATCGCTTCCACCGTTTCCGGCAGCGAGGCGCGGGCATCGGCGAGGAAGCTGCCGTCGCCGAGCGCGACGATGCGCTTCTCCTCGATATCGTGCTCGTCCTCGATCTCGCCGACGATCTCCTCGACGATATCCTCGATCGATACGAGGCCGTCGGTGCCGCCGTATTCGTCGATGACGAGCGCAAGATGAATGCGCGTCGCCTGCATCTTTACGAGGAGATCTGCGGCCGGCATCGACGGCGGCACGTAAAGGATGCGGCGGATGATCTTGGTGGCGGAGAGCGGTTCTGCGAGATCGATCGACTTCGGATCGAACTTGCGGCGCGTACGCTTGCCCTTCTGCACGGCAGCCGCCTGCGCGGTCAGATAAGAAACGAGATCGCGGATGTGCACCATGCCGGTCGGCTCATCCAGCGTTTCGCCATAGACGACGAGACGCGAATGGCCGGCCTTCGCGAAGGTTTGCAGCAACTGCCCGATCGGAATGTCCTGCTTTACCGCGACCATTTCCGCGCGCGCGATCATCACGTCGGATACGCGGCGCTCGCGCAGCGCGAGCACGTTCTGGAGCATGTTCTGCTCGGCGGGCGTGAACTCGGCCTCAGACTTCGCCTTCGGGTCGGACGCTTCCGCGAGCACTTCTTCGAGGTCGGTGCGGATCGATTTCTTGCGCGAGAGTCCGAGCCTGGAAAGCGCCCGCTCGAGCAAAGACGGCTTGTCGCCGTTCTCTATGCCGCTACTTCTGTCGCCGCTGTCGCTCATGAGCGTTTTGCGGGTTCGCCGCGTTCCGCATAGGGATCGGGAATGCCTAGCTTCGCGAGAATTTTCCGCTCGCGCGCTTCCATGATTTCCGCTTCTTCGTCGTCCTCGTGGTCGTAGCCCAGGAGATGCAGCACGCCATGCACGACGAGATGCGAAAGATGATCGCCGAAGGATTTGGCCTCTTCGCCCGCTTCGCGCTCCACCGTTTCGAATGCGATCACCACGTCGCCGAGCATGCGCGGGCCGCCCGCGGGCGCCTTCATGCGCGCGGCAGGAAACGAGAGCACGTTCGTGGGTTTATCCATGCCGCGGTGATGCTTGTTCAGTTCGCGGATGTGTTCGTCATCCGAGAGCACGACGGAAATTTCCGAAGGCGGCGCGTCGTTGTCGAGCATGGTGGCTTCCGCTGCCCGCCGCACAAGTTCTTCGACGCCGGAAACCTTCGACCAGCCCTCCGACTCCGCGGATATATCAATGGCGAAACTCAAGTGCTTCTGCCCTTCTTCTTGTTCTCGTCAGCCTTGTCATAGGCGGCGACGATGCGGCCGACGAGTTCATGCCGCACCACATCCGCGCCGGTGAATTTGATCTGCGCAATATCCTCGACGCCGGAAAGCAGCGCCGTCGCTTCGACGAGGCCGGAGCTTTGGCCTTGCGGCAGGTCGATCTGCGACGGGTCCCCGGTCACGATCATCCGGGAATGTTCGCCGAGCCGCGTCAGGAACATTTTCATCTGCATCGGCGTCGTATTCTGCGCTTCGTCCAGAATGATCGCGGCGTTCGCGAGCGTGCGGCCGCGCATGAAGGCGAGCGGCGCGATTTCGATTTCGCCGGTTTGCAGCGCGCGCTCCACCAGCGCGCGGTCCATAAGATCGTAAAGCGCGTCGTACATCGGGCGCAGGTACGGATCGACCTTTTCGCGCATGTCGCCGGGAAGAAAGCCGAGCCGCTCGCCGGCCTCGACCGCGGGCCGCGAAAGCACGATGCGGTCGACTTCGCGGCGCTCGTAGAGATGGACGGCATTCGCGACCGCGAGCCAGGTCTTGCCCGTGCCTGCGGGTCCGATGCCGAAGACGAGCGTGTGCCGCTTCATCGCGCGGATATAAGTGTCCTGCGCCTGCGTGCGGGCGCGCACCGCGCGCTTCCGCAGACGGATGTCGTCGAACGAAGTTTTCTCGGCCGGGGCTTCTTCGTCGAATAGGGAAGTCTGCGTCTGTGCCGCGCGCAGCGCGCCTTCCACGTCTCCGGAGGTTATGTCGCGCCCCGCGCGCAGTTCGTCATACAGTCCTTCGAGCGTCTTGCGCGCCTTCTCGCAGGCGTCGCGCGGGCCGTCGATCGAAACATGATTGCCGCGCTGGTCGATGGCGACGCCGAGACGGCGCTCGATCAGCGCGAGATTCTCGCCGTAACGCCCGAACAGCACGCTGGCGAGACGATTGTCGTCGAACGCGACCATGAGCCCTGCGCCGGAATCGCTTGTGCGTTCCCACGGGGCTTTTTTGCCGGCTTCGGGACCGAGATTACGCAAGCGCGGGGGCCTCCGTAGCAAAGGGCTGTCCCGGCCGCGGCGTTTCGCCTTGCGATCCGTCAAGCAGTTCGCCGATCAGGCTGTAGGTTCGCAGTTCGTTGATGCGCACGCGCGCCACCGAACCGATAATCGATTTCGGCGCGATGACCGGCACGGGCTGCAAATAAGGCGACCGCCCGACGATCTGGCCCTCGTGACGTCCCGGTTTCTCGAACAGGACGTCGAGTTCTTTCCCGACGCAGGACAGATTGAATTCGTGCTGCTGCGCCTCGATCAGTTCCTGTAGGCGATAGAGCCGCTCGGTCTTCACGTCTTCCGGGATCTGCGCGGCCATCTCCGCGGCGGGCGTTCCCGGCCGCGGGCTATATTTAAAGGTGAAGCATTGCGCGTAGCCGACTTCGCGGACGAGCGCGAGCGTATCTTCGAAATCCTGATCGGTTTCGCCCGGAAAGCCGACGATGAAGTCGGAAGAGAACGCCATGTCCAGCCGTGCTTTGCGCGCGCGTTCGATGATCCGCAGATAGTCCGCGCGCGTATGCTTGCGGTTCATCTCTTCGAGCATGCGGTCGGAACCGGATTGCACCGGCAGATGCAGGAACGGCATCAGTTTCTCGATACCGCGATGCGCCTCGATCAGTTCGCCGTCCATGTCGCGCGGATGGCTGGTCGTGTAGCGGATGCGCATGAGCTCCGGAATTTCCGCGAGCCTTGCAACCAGTCTCGAGAGCGTCCATTCGCGGCCGTCGGTGCCGGCCCCGTGATAGGCGTTCACATTCTGGCCGATCAGCGTGATTTCCTTCACGCCCTGCGCGATCAGTCCTTCCGCTTCCGCCACGATGCGCTCCGCCGGACGCGAGACTTCGTTGCCGCGCGTGTAGGGCACGACGCAGAACGTGCAGAACTTGTCGCAGCCTTCCTGCACGGTCACGAACGCGGAAATTCCGCGCGCACGCGTGATCTCGGGCTTCGGTGCGGCAAGTTGCTCGAATTTGTCTTCGACTGCGAATTCGGTATCGACGACCGCTTCGCCGTCTTTTGCGCGTGCGACGAGTTCGGAAATGCGGTGGATGTTCTGCGGGCCGACCACGACACGAACCGAAGGCGCGCGGCGGATGATTTCCTTGCCTTCGGCCTGCGCGACGCAACCCGCGACCGCAATCATCGGCTTGCGGCCATGCAGCGCCGCCTCCTCGCGCATTTCACGGAGCCGTCCGAGTTCGGAATAGACCTTCTCGACCGCTTTCTCGCGGATATGGCAGGTGTTCAGAATAATAAGGTCGGCTTCCTCGGCTGACGCCGTTTCGGCGTAACCGTCGCGCGCCAGCGTGTCCGCCATACGACGCGCGTCGTAGACGTTCATCTGGCAGCCGAACGATTTGATATGGACCTTGCGGCTTTCGCTCATCGTGCCGGAAGCGGAACGCGCAACCTCCCGCTTAGGTTGCGGCGGCAAGGCGGTTCACCCTGAATTGGCATGTTGGAAAGTCTTAGCGTCTTTCCCCGGCCAAGCAAACGAAATCCGTAAGCAGTTCCGGACGGCCCGCCAGAGACAGGGAAGCGAGGGTGCGGACGGTCGATTCCACGTTGCGGGACAAGGTCTTGCGGTCGTCCTCGTGGGCCACTTCCATGACCTTGCCGAAGGCTACGGTGACGTCGATCGCCCCCTCTTTGAGCACGCGCAGGAGGTGCGGCACGAGGTCCATATCCCCGTACCAGGCGGCGATTTCGCGATGCCGGCGGCCCATCGGGATCCCGTGAAACTTGCGATAGGCGATCGAGACCGGTTGCACGAAACCGCGGCCGTTTTCTTCCATCGCGTCGCGCAATCCGCCGAGCAGCGCGGAACGGAACTGCAAAACCCGGTTGCCGTCGCTCGAGGTTCCTTCGCCGAACAGCACGACCGGGTCGCCGCCCGAAAGCGTCTTTGCGATCGACTTGTTTACCTGCCCGGTGCCGTGACGTCTGGAGCGGTCGACGAAGATGGAGCGTTGCAGCCGCGCGAAAGTGCCGAACAGCGGCCAGTTCGCAATTTCGCTTTTCGCGATGAAGCAGAGCGGGCCGGTCGAGCCGAGCACGACGATGTCGAGCCAGGAGGCGTGATTGGAAACGAACAGGAGCGGCCGGTTCTGTCCCGACGGCACGCCGAGCACCTCGACCCTGATATTGAGTATTTTCAGTACCGTGCGGTGGAACCAGACCGGCAGCGTTCGCAAAAGCGGCAGCTTCAGCTTCAGCGCGAGCCATTGCAGCGGCACCGTCGCCGCGAGAACGAGAACGAACATCGTCGCTCGATACGCGAAGCCCATGACGTTATGAGGTCTTGCCCTTCAGGCGCACCGCATAGAGCTCGAGCCGGTGGCCGACGAGCTTGAAGCCGTGACGCCGCGCAATCTCTTCCTGAAGCCGTTCGATTTCCTCGGAACGGAACTCGATGACGGCTCCGCTATTCACGTCGATCAGGTGGTCGTGGTGTTCGTCCGGCACCTGTTCGTAGCGCGAGCGGCCTTCACGGAAATCGTGGCGCTCGATGATGCCCGCGTCCTCGAAGAGTTTGACGGTGCGATAAACGGTCGAAATCGAAATCTTGTCGTCGATGGCGGACGCGCGGCGATAGAGTTCCTCGACATCGGGATGATCCTGCGAGGCGCCGAGTACGCGCGCGATCACGCGGCGTTGCTCGGTCATGCGCATGCCTTTGGCCGCGCAGGCCTGCTCGATCGCGGAAATTTCCTTGTCGTTCGTCAATTTATGGGCCTCGTTCATTCCGGCAGAACTCTAGGCGGAGGGCCTACGCGCGTCCACCCGCGTACATCTGCGTCTATCCGGCAAGATCGCGACCGAGCACGAGTGCGGCAGCATTGCCCTCGGGATTACGATAATACCCGGCGCGGCGGCCGACTTCGCTGAACCCCGCGCGTGCATACAACTTCCGCGCCTGGGCGTTTCCTTCATCGACTTCCAGAAAGACGCGCGAAACGCCCGCTGCGGCAAGCCGGCTCAGATGTTTCGAAAGCAATTTCGTCGCAGTTCCGTGTCCGCGTTCTCCGGGTGCGAGCGCGACAAGAAAGATTTCCGCTTCGTCTTCGACGCGATGGGACAGTACGAAACCGACGACGGCGCCGCGGCCGCCGTTGGCCCGCGCCACATGCGCGATGGCGGCGCGATCGGCGAGCAGCCGCTCGAATTCGCTCTCGCTCCAGCCGTGGCGGAAAGAAATGCGATGCAGCGCTGCGAGCGCCGCCGCGTCGCCGGGCCGCGCGTCGAGGACCGCGGGCTCTGCCCGCCTGAAGAAGTCTGCGAGTTTTCCGATCATCGCCGTGCGATGTGATGCGAAGTTTGCGGCGTCACGTCAGGCGCACGCAGATAAAGCGGCTTTGCCGGCGCACGCACCGGGTCGGCCACGGCTGCAAGCCTTGCCACCCATTCGATGCTCGGCTTCATGCGGACATCCACCGAGACCGGCACGGCACCGCTTTGGCGCGGCCAGTATGATGCGAGAAGTTCCGCGGCAGGGCCGGTGATGCGGGTGGGACCTGCGGTGATCGTCTGGATCGCTTCGTCGAGCGACGTGCAACGCGGGCTCAAAAGCACGCGCTGTCCGGCTCCCGCCATGTGAAAATAGACATTGCCGTGGCGCGCATCGATGGCGGCGACGACCGGCACTGCCGGGTCCGCCGCAATCACCGGCGCGCTGAGTGCGGCGAGCGTGGAGATGCCGATCGCCGGCTTGCCCGATGCCATTGCGATTCCCCTCGCGGCGGAAATGCAGACCCGAAGACCCGTGTAGCTGCCCGGCCCGACGGTGGTCGCGATCCGGTCGATTGCGGAAAAATCGAGCTTCGCCGCCTTCATCGCTTCGTCGATCAGCGGAATGAGCGCTTCGGCATGGCCCCGCCGCATGTCGAGGGAAAAGTTCGTGAGCAGCTTCTCCGCGCCGGAATCGAATACCGCCGCCTGGCAGGCGTCGAGTGCGGTGTCGATTGCGAGGATTTTCATGGACGGCGCAATCCGGAGAGCGGCGGCGCATGCGTCTTAAATGAAACGGGCCGCCCGATAAAGGCGGCCCGCCATCATCACATCGGCCGGACTTCCTGCACGTCCGGCACGAAATGCCGGAGCAGGTTTTCGATGCCGTTCTTGAGGGTTGCGGTCGAGGACGGGCAGCCGGCACAGGCGCCCTTCATATTCAGGAATACGATGCCGTCTTTATAGCCGCGGAAAGTGATGTCGCCGCCGTCGTTCGCGACGGCCGGGCGCACGCGCGTTTCGATCAGTTCCTTGATGGTCGCGACGGTCGAAGCGTCGCCGGCGTCGAAGAACTCCTCGTCTGCCGAAGTCATCTGCGAAGCGCCCGTCTTCAGGATCGCCTCGCCGGAAAGATAATGTTCCATGATCGCGCCGAGGATCGCAGGCTTCAGATGCTGCCATTCGCCCTCGGACTTGGTCACGGTGATGAAGTCCTGCGCGAAAAATACGCCGGAGACCTGCGGGATGTCGAAAAGCTTCGCCGCGAGCGGCGAGCGCGCGGCCTCTTCCTTGGTGCGCAGATCGAGCGTGCCCTGCGGCAGCACGGCCTTGCCGGGAAGGAACTTCAGCGTCGCCGGATTGGGCGTGGTTTCGGTCTGGATGAACATGCTACCGGCCTCCTTCAGGCCAAATCGGCGTGACTATCCGGTAATGTAGGGGCTCGGGCGGGTTTTCGGAAGGGAGCCCCGTGCAATGCCTATATGCCAGGCGGCCTAGGCCAGGGTGTCTACGCTAAGGCGTCGAGTTCTTCGTCGGTGAGCTGGCCCGGCACGATCGTGATCGGAATGGTCATGGTCACCGAACGCGAGCTTGCGAGCGAGGAGACCAAGGGCCCCGGCCCCTGGTTGCCGGTTCCGGCCGCAAGCACGAGCACACCGATATCGGGGTCCTCGTCGATCAGCTTCTGGATTTCCTCGGCCTTGCCGCCTTCGCGGATCACCTGCTCCGCGTCGACGCCGGCGAGGTGCCGCGCCCGCGCGGAGAAATGATCGAGCCGCTTCTCGACCTCGTCGCGGGCTTCCGCGCGCATCAATTCGCCGACCCCGAGCCACTGCTGGCTCGCTTCGCCGGTCGAGATCACGGCAAGCATCACGAGCTTTCCCCCGGTGCGGACGGCGCGGCGGCTCGCGTAATAGACCGCGCGGTCGCATTCGGGCGTTTCGTCGATGATGACGAGAAATTTTCGATGATGGCCGGACTCGAAACTCTGTCGCGTGCGGGGCATTTCGCAATTCCGGTTGACGGGCGAGCCTGCCACGCGAATGCCGCGCGGCCAAGCGGCCTGTGGTTCTAGCGACGATTCAGGACGAGGAGCCGACGAAGCCGACGATTTTGCCGACTTCTTTCATGGTCTGATTCGCGATCACGCGTGCCCGCGCCGCGCCGTCTTCGAGAACCTGATCTATATGACCGGGGTCGGCGGTGAGGCGTTTCATCTCGGCGCCGATGGGCCCGAGTTTCGTCACCGCGAGTTCGGTGAGCGCTTCCTTGAATTTCGAGAACTGCGCGCCCGCAAATTCTTTCACTACGTTTTCGGCTGTCGTGTCGGCGAGTGCCGCGTAGATACCGGCGAGATTATCCGCTTCTGGGCGCCCTTTCATTTCCTTGCTGTCGGACGGAAACGGATGCGGGTCGGTTTTCGCCTTGCGGAATTTCTGCGCGATCGTGTCGGCGTCATCGGTGAGATTGATGCGCGAATTGTCGGAGGCGTTCGACTTCGACATTTTCTTGGTGCCGTCGCGGAGCGACATCACCCGCGTCGCGGGACCGGAGATCAGCGGCTCGGTCAGCGGGAAATAGGCGTCGCCGAAACCGAGATCGTTGATCCTTTTGCCGAAGTCGTTGTTGAACTTCTGCGCGATGTCGCGGCAAAGCTCCAGATGCTGCTTCTGGTCTTCGCCGACCGGAACGTGGGTCGCGCGATAGACGAGAATGTCCGCGGCCATCAGGTTCGGATAGGCGTAGAGACCGACCGATGCATTCTCGCGGTCCTTGCCGGCCTTCTCCTTGAACTGCGTCATGCGGTTGAGCCAGCCGAGACGCGCCACGCAATTGAATATCCAGGCAAGCTCGGCATGTCCCGAGACCTGGCTCTGGTTGAATACGATGTGTTTCTTCGGATCGATGCCGCAGGCGATGAAGGCGGCGGTCACTTCGCGGATGTTGCGCGTAAGCTCCTCCGGCTCCTGCCAGACTGTGATCGCGTGCAGATCGACCACGCAGTAGACGCATTCGTGCTGCGCCTGCAATTCTACGAAGCGCTTGATCGCGCCGAGGTAGTTGCCGAGGTGGAGGTTTCCGGTCGGCTGAACGCCGGAGAATACCCGCTGGTGGAAGGCGGCCATCTGTCTGATCCCTTAGAGTATCGCGGGCCGCGTCATGACACGGCGGCGCGCGGGCTAGCAAGGGCCGGGAAGAATCGCGCTAGATTGCCGTGCGGCTTAGCCGGGAGCGCGAGAATGGCGACCATTCGAAAGGAATTTCTGATCGAGGCGGCACCCGATGCCGTATGGGACGCAATGCGCGACGTCGGCGCATTGCATACGCGCCTCGTCCCGGGCTTCGTCACCGACTGCAAGCTGGAGGGAAACGCGCGGATCGTGACCTTCGGCAACGGCGCCGTTGCCCGCGAGGTGATCGTCGAGGTCGATGACGAGGCGCGAAGGATCGTCTGGTCCGCGACCGGAGAGCGGCTGTCGCATCACAATGCCTCCTCGCAGGTCTTCGCCGAGAGCGGCAAAACGAAGGTGGTCTGGATCGCCGATCTCTTGCCCAACGAAATGAAGCCCGCGATCGGCAAGATGATCGACGCGGGTGCTGCTGCCATGCAGAAGGCATTGGGCGGGAAATAGCCGGCCCAACATTGCAGGCGCCGCCGGGCTTTGCTACCGGGTGCGCCGACCGGGGAGATATTCATGTCCGCAACGCGCTACGACGTCATCGGCATCGGCAATGCGATCGTCGACGTTCTTTCTCATTCCGACGACGATTTTCTCGCGCGGCAGAAGATGCCGAAGGGCTCGATGTCGCTGATCGACGAGAAGCGGGCCGAGGCGATCTACAACGCCATGGGCCCGGTGATCGAATGCTCCGGCGGATCGGCGGCGAACACGATCGTCGGCGTCGCCATGCTCGGCGGCAAAGCGGCCTTTATCGGCAAGGTGAAAGACGACGAACTCGGCTACACCTTCGCGCGCGACATCCGCGCTTCCGGCGTTGCCTACGGGACGCCGCTCGCAAAAGAAGGTCCTTCGACCGCGCGCTGCTATATTCTGGTGACCCCGGACGGCCAGCGCACGATGAACACCTATCTCGGTGCGGCACAGGATCTTTCACCCGGCGACATTTCGGCCGATGAAATCCGCTCGGCGAAAGTGCTTTATCTCGAAGGCTATCTCTGGGACCCGAAGCAGGCGAAGGAAGCTTTCGTCAAGGCGGCGGGCATCGCGCATGAGAGCGGCCGCACGGTTGCGCTCACGCTCTCGGATGCGTTCTGCGTCGATCGCTATCGCAAGGAATTTCTCCAGCTTATTCGCAACAAGACGGTCGATCTGTTGTTCGCGAACGAAGCCGAATTGAAGAGTCTGTACGAAACCGGCGACTTCGACGCCGCGGTGGAAGCGCTTCGCAAGGATGCGGGCATCGCGGTCGTAACGAGAAGTGAGAAGGGCGCCATGGTCGTGACCAAAGACACCATCGACGCCGTTCCCGCATTTCCGGTCGAGCGTGTGGTCGATACCACGGGTGCGGGCGATCTGTTTGCGGCCGGCTTCCTATACGGGTTCGCGAACGGCATGCCGCACACGAATTCGCTGAAGCTGGGCGCGCTCTGCGCCGCCGAAATCATTTCTCATATCGGCGCGCGGCCTGCGAAGAATCTCCGCGACCTGGCGAACGAGAACGGGCTGCTGGGATAGATTTGCTTGTCGTCCCCGCCAACGGGTCGCGCTTGCGCGCCCGATGACAGGCTCCGGCGGAGACCCCTAACCACGAATAGAAGTTATTTTCGCGGGCGTCTGCGATACGCAACAAACACAGGGAATATGGATCCCCGCTTTCGCGAGGATGACAATTAAAGTTTGTTCGCGTCCGGAAGACGATTGCTACCCGCTCACATTATACGCGGCGATTGCCGCCATGTTGATCAGATCGGAGTCCTTCGCGGACAGCGGCACGATCTGCACCGAGCGGTCGAGACCGACCAAGAGCGGACCGATCACGGTGGCGCCGCCCAGTTCCTGCAAAAGCTTGGTTGAGATCGCCGCCGAGTGGAACGCCGGCATCACGAGCACGTTCGCAGGTCCGGTGAGGCGGCTGAACGGATAGGCGGCGGCGAGATCGCGGTTCAGCGCGACGTCGGCGGCCATTTCGCCGTCCACTTCGAAGTCGACCTTGCGTTGATGCAGAAGCTTCACCGCGTCCTTCACGTGCTGGGTGCGCTCTCCCGGCGGATGGCCGAAGCTCGAGAAGGCGAGCATCGCGACCCGCGGCTCGTAGCCGAGGCGGCGCGCGACGCCTGCGGCCTCGACGGCGATTTCGGCGAGTTCTTCCGCGTTCGGAAGTTCGGTGACCGCGGTATCGGCGATCAGCACGGTGCGGCCGCGCGAAATCACGAGCGACACGCCCATCACGCGGTGGCCCGGCTTCGGATCAATCACGCGCTGTACGTCTTCGAGCACCACCGAGTAGTTGCGGGTGACGCCGGAAACCATCGCATCGCCGTCGCCGAGCGCGACCATGCAGGCCGCGAAATAATTGCGGTCGTTGTTCACGAGCCGCAGACAGTCGCGGTAGAGATGGCCTTCGCGTTGCAGCCGCTCGTAGAGATAATTTGCGTAGTCCGTCGTGCGCTTGGAAACTGCGGCGTTGTGAATCTCGACGCCTTCAGGAATCTCGACGCCCGCGAGCTTGGCGGTTTCCTTCACGCGCGCTTCGCGGCCGACGAGGATGGCGGTGCCGAGACTGCGCGAGACGAAGCTTACAGCCGCGCGGATGACCTGCTCTTCTTCTCCTTCCGCGAACACCACCTTCTTCGGCTGGCGGCGGAGCCGCTCGTAAACCTGTTGCAACACGCCCGCGATCGGATCGCGCCGGTTGCGGAGCTGCTGCGCATAGGCCTCCATGTCGATGATCGGACGGCGCGCGACGCCGGTATCCATCGCGGCTTTCGCAATCGCAGGCGGCACGTGAGAGATAAGCCGCGGATCGAACGGCACCGGGATCAGATAGTCCGGGCCGAACTTCGGACGCTGGCCGTAGGCCGCGGCGACTTCGTCGGGCACGTCCTCGCGCGCGAGTTCCGCAAGCGCCTGCGCGGCCGCGATCTTCATTTCCATGTTGATCGTGGTCGCGCGCACGTCGAGCGCGCCGCGGAAGATATAAGGGAAGCCCAAGACGTTGTTGATCTGGTTCGGGTAGTCCGAACGGCCGGTCGCCATGATCGCGTCTTCGCGGATTTGCGCCACTTCCTCGACCGTGATTTCCGGATCGGGGTTCGCCATCGCGAAGATGATCGGGTTCGGCGCCATCGATTTCACCATCTCGGCGGTGAAGGCGCCCTTCTGCGAGAGGCCGAAGGCGATGTCTGCGCCGACGAAGGCGTCTTTCAGCGTGCGCGCCTTGGTGTCGGCGGCGTGCGCCGACTTCCACTGGTTCATGCCCTCGGTGCGGCCTTTGTAGATCACGCCCTTGGTGTCGCAGAGGATGACGTTGTTCGGCTGCATGCCGAGCGATTTCAAAAGCTCGACGCAGGCGATGCCGGATGCACCCGCGCCGTTCACGACGAGCTTCGCCTTCTTGATGTCGCGGCCGGTGAGGTGCAGTGCATTGATGATGCCGGCGGCGGCGATGATCGCGGTGCCGTGCTGGTCGTCATGGAATACGGGAATGTCGAGCATCTCGCGCAGACGCTGCTCGATGATGAAACACTCCGGCGCCTTGATGTCTTCGAGGTTGATGCCGCCGAACGTTACGCCGAGCGGTTTCACGGCGTTGATGAATTCATCCGGATCTTCGGTGTTCATTTCGATGTCGAAGGCGTCGATGTCGGCGAAGCGCTTGAAGAGAACGGCCTTGCCTTCCATCACGGGCTTCGAGGCGAGCGCGCCGAGGTTTCCGAGACCGAGAATGGCGGTGCCGTTCGAAATCACGCCGACGAGGTTGCCCTTCGCGGTGTAATCGAAGGCGCGGCTCGGATCTTCGGCGATGGCAAGCACGGGTACGGCGACGCCGGGGGAGTAGGCGAGCGAAAGATCGCGCTGCGTTGCCATCGGCTTGGTCGCGACGACTTCGAGCTTTCCGGGCCGTCCGGACGAATGAAACTGCAGCGCTTCCTGATCGGTAAATGTCGGCCGCGCGTTGCGGCTCTTCTTCTCAGTCATACTCTACTCCCTGGACCCGGATGTGTGCCGGGGCCGGGACCATAGCGCCGCGACTGCTACGGGCTCAAGTCATTGGCGGAGAAGAAAAAAGACTAAGACCGGTCGTTTTATGAGTTTTTTCCGCCGGTCAGCACGACAATCAGGCCGAGGATTGCGCCTCCGGCCATCACGATCGGCAGTCCCGGCAGCACGGGGTAGGGCAACAGACCCAGAAGCATCGTGCCGAGTGCGCCGCCGGCCATCTGGAAGAAGCCGATCAGGGCCGAGGCCGCTCCGGCCTTTTCCGGAAACGGCCGGAGCGCGAAAACCGTCGAGAGCGGATTGACCACGCCCATGCCGAACAGAAAGAACAGAAGCACGCCGAGTACGGCGAACATTCCCGGATCGCCTGCGATGGAGAGTGCAAGGATCGCGGAAGAGCCGATCAGCATCATCACGAGTCCGAGAACAATCGGACGATAGCCCGGCCATTTTTTCGCAAGCCGCGGCGCGCTGAAACCGCCGGCGAAGACCGCGAACACGGTCACGCAGGGAATGAGACCGAATAGCACGGGCGGAACGCCATAGCGCTCGATGAAAATACCCGGCGAGGATGCGAAGAAAGCGAACAACCCGGCCATTGCGCAGGTCGTCGCCAGCGTCGGCACGATAAACTCGCGCTTCGTGAGCAGCGTGAAGTAACTTCCGAACGCCTGCGCGACGCTCGGTGCGGTGTCTCGCGCATGATGCGTTTCGGGAACGCGCAGCCACACGACGATGGCTGCGAGGACGCCGACGAGCGCAAGCAGCGCGAAGGTCGCGCGCCAGCCGAAGAAGGTTTCGATCAGTCCGCCGATCAATGGCGAGAAGCCGGGGGCTGCCGCGACCATCGTGGTGACAAAACCGAGCGATCGGGTCAGCTCGTCGCCTTCGAATAGATCTCGTGCGACCGCGCGCGCGAGTACGGAGCCGGTGCAGGCGGCAACCGCCTGCGCCACGCGAAGGCCGAGCATCCATTCGATGTTGACGGCAACGGCGATGAGTGCGCTGGTCAGGGCATAGAGCACGAGGCCGGACAGGAGCAGCGCGCGGCGGCCGAGTTTGTCCGAGAGCGGGCCGATGACGAGTTGGCCGGCAGCGAAACCGAGCAGGAACACGGTAAGTGTGAGCTTCACCTGCGCCGGCGTCGCCGCGAGATCTTTTCCGAGCGACGGGAAAGACGCGAGATACATGTTGGTGGCTAACATGCCGAGGGCTGCGAGCAGCGTGAGGAAGAAGAGAAGGGTTTTGCCTTCGAGCCGTGCGGGCTTCGCGGCGATCGCTGCTTCTATGCTCATGGGCGGCTTCCTCTGCTGTTTGCCCAATCCCACGCCCCGCTTGCCGCGTCAATAATTAGATGATAATCATCATCTATTCACGGAATGCATGGCTGAGGCAGCAAGTTGCGCAATTCGAGGGAAGCCGCCGCCGAAAACCGCGAGCGTATTGTCGCCGTCGCAGCCAGGCTGTTTCGCGAACGCGGGCTGGCGGCCGTCGGCGTCGCCGAACTGATGGACGCGGCCGGCATGACGCATGGCGGCTTCTACAAGCATTTCTTTTCCAAGGACGCGCTGATCGACGAGGCCTGCCGGTATTCCTTCACCGAACCGGGCGGGGGCTTGCGTGCGGCCGCGGAGAAAGCGGCGCCGGGCGAGGAACTGAGAACGATCGTCGATCGCTATCTGTCACGCCGCCACCGCGACGACCCGGGATCGGGCTGCGCGCTCGCAGCGCTCGGCGGCGAGGTCGGCAATCGCGAGAGCCCGGCACGCGCCGCCTTGCAGGCGGGCCGCGAGCGGCTCGTGATGCTCGTCGCCCGTTACCTCAAGGGCGAAAATACCAAGGAGCGCGCGAGCGCCTTTGTGGCGATGATGGTCGGCGCGCTCATCAATGCGCGCCTTGCCGATGGTGCAGGTTCCGACGCCGTGCTGAAGGCCGCGAAACGCGAGTTGTATCAACGGATTGAAGAGCAGGGATAACTGCGTCCCGCGCCTGCAAGGGCCCGTTTTGCTCTGATAGTCTGCCCGCGCGATGCAAAACGCGGCACCTCTGTTTCCAGAAATCGAACCGGCCATCGATCCGGCACAAGACGCAGCGCCTGATGCGAACCAGCGCGTCACGCCGATGATGGAACAGTTCATCGAGATCAAGGCCGCCAATCCGGACTGTCTTCTGTTCTACCGGATGGGCGACTTCTACGAACTCTTCTTCGAGGACGCCGAGAAAGCGTCTCGCGCGCTCGGCATCGTGCTCACGAAACGCGGCAGGCATCAGGGTCTGGATATTCCGATGTGCGGCGTGCCGGTGGAACGCTCGGAGGAATATCTGCACCGCCTGATCGCGCAGGGCTTTCGTGTCGCCGTATGCGAGCAGACCGAGGATCCGGCGGAAGCGAAGAAGCGCGGCGCGAAGTCGGTCGTGAAGCGCGGGGTCGTGCGGCTCGTGACCCCAGGCACGCTCACTGAAGACACGCTCTTGGATGCGCGGCGCAACAATTGGCTGATGGCCGTTTCGCGTACGAAGTCCTCGGAAGACGAAGCGAATTTCGGCCTCGCCTGGCTCGATATTTCCACCGGTGAATTTCGCGTTGCCGAATGCGACCAGATGCGGCTCTCCGCCGAGATCGCGCGGATCGAGCCCGGCGAGCTGCTTCTGTCCGATATGCTCTATGACGATCCCGAGCTGAAATTCTACTGGCGCTCGCTTGCGAACGTCACGCCGATGCCGAAAGAGCTGTTCGAAAGCGCGACGGCAGAGCGCAGGTTAGCTGCCTTCTTCAATGTCGCGACTTCGGAATCCTTCGGCACGTTCTCGCGGCTTGAGCTTTCCGCCGCGGCCGCGGCGGCAACCTATATCGAGCGGACGCAACTGGCTTCGCGCCCCGCGCTGTCTCCGCCTGCGCGCGAGCATGCTGCCGGTGTGATGCAGATCGACGCCGCGACCCGCAACAATCTCGAACTTCTCCGCACGATGGGGGGCGATGCGCGAGGCAGTCTCTTGTCCGGGATCGACCGCACCGTGACGGCGGCAGGTGCGCGCATGCTCGCGCGCCGCCTCGCGAGTCCGCTTTGCGGGGCAAAAGAAATCGCGCGCCGCCTCGACAGCGTCGAATACTTCTTCGAGCACTGGACCTTGCGCGCGGAAATCAGGAAGGCGCTCGCGAGCGCGCCCGATCTTTCCCGCTCGCTTTCTCGCATCGCGCTCGATCGCGGAGGACCGCGCGATCTTGCGGCGATCGGTCAGGCTTTGAGCGCGGCGTTTGCGCTTGCCACCGTTCTGAAAAGTTCGGACGGCGTGCCGGACGAGATTGCGCTGGCCGCGCAGGCGATGGGCGCGCCGGATCGCGGACTGCGCGATGCCATCGCAAAAGCGCTTGCCGACGAACTGCCGCTCTCGAAGCGCGACGGCGGCTTCGTGCGGGAGGGGTACAACGAAGACCTCGATGCCGCACGCAGGCTGCGCGACGAGGCGCGCGGCGTGATCGCAGGCTTGCAGCAGAGCTACGCCGACGAGACCCAGATCAAGTCGCTCAAGGTAAAATACAACAACGTGCTCGGCTTCTTCGTCGAGGTGCCGAGCCAGCACGGCGAAAGGATACTGAACTCGAAGTCGCGCGAGCGTTTCATTCATCGGCAGTCGATGGCGGGCGCGATGCGTTTCTCGACCGCCGAACTGGGCGAGCTGGAATCGAAGATCGCGTCGGCCGGCGACCGCGCAATCCAGATCGAGCTTGGCATATTCGCGGAACTCGCAGCGCGCATGCTGCAATCCGCGTCGCTCCTCGAGATGGTTGCAAACGCGCTGGCCGAGATCGACGTTGCCGGAGCGCTCGCGGAGCGCGCGGCGGAATCGAACTGGGTGCGGGCTGAGATAGACGATTCGCTCGCCTTCGAGATCGAAGGCGGACGTCATCCGGTGGTCGAAGCCGCGATCCTGCACGACGGCGGGCCGTTTGTGCCGAACGACTGTTCGCTATCGCCACCTGCGGGCGCGAGCGCCGGCGCGATCTGGCTCGTCACCGGCCCGAACATGGCGGGCAAGTCGACGTTCCTGCGCCAGAATGCGATTCTCGCGATCCTCGCGCAGACGGGTTCGTTCGTTCCGGCGAAGTCCGCGAAGATCGGCATCGTCGATCGTTTGTTCTCGCGCGTGGGCGCCGCCGACGATCTCGCGCGCGGCCGCTCGACCTTCATGGTCGAGATGGTGGAGACGGCGGCGATCCTGCATCAGGCGACCGCGCGTTCGCTCGTGATCCTCGACGAGATCGGCCGGGGTACGGCGACCTTCGACGGTCTTTCGATTGCGTGGGCGACGCTCGAGCATCTGCATGAAGTGAACCAATGCCGCGGCTTGTTCGCGACTCACTTTCATGAACTGACCGCGCTCGCCGCGCGCCTGCCTAGACAGGTGAACGCGACGGTTCGTGTGAAGGAGTGGGAGAACGAAGTCATCTTCCTGCACGAAGTCGTGCGCGGCACGGCGGATCGTTCCTATGGCATTCAGGTCGCGAAACTCGCAGGACTGCCGCATATCGTGATCGAGCGTGCGCGTGTCGTGCTTGCGGAACTGGAATCCGAGCAGCGCGCGAAACCGCTTTCCGGGTTCGACGATCTGCCGCTGTTTCAGAACGTCAAACCGCCGCGCGCAAGCGCATCGGAAGAAGCAGAAAAATCCGATCCGCTTGGCGAAGCGCTCGACGCGATGCATCCCGACGAAATGTCGCCAAAGGAGGCGATGGAAGCGCTTTACAAGCTGAAGAACATTCTGCGCGGCAACTAAGCTTTTAATTTTCCGCGCAGCGCGAACGCGCTCAAGTTCCACGCGACCGTGATGCCAAGCGCGATGGTGAGCGCAAGCGGCACGCCGAGCGAAAGCACCGAGATGTGCAGGACATAAGCGGCAATGCCGAAGCCGATGAGGCCGGTAATGCCGTTCGCCATCACCGCCGCACAGGCCGGCCCGCCGTAGCGCTGATGCAGGATCAGCATCATGCTCGTGAATACGATGGGGAACGCCGCAAGCGCTCCGGTGAAGATCGGTCCCATCACGGAATTCAGAAGCAGAATGACGCCGATCAGCGTGCCGACCAGCCCCGCGCGGAACGCGAAGTCATACCAGCGCAGTTTGATTTTCGGCATGCGCGCGTAGCGATAACGGCGCACGAGCACGAAACAGGTTGCGAAGACGGCGATGTTCAGGAGCGCGGCTGTCGTTCCGCTTTTGATGAAATGCGAGAACAGAAAGAACGAACCCAGCCAGGCGATCATCGCCGCCGGCACGCAGACGATGAACGGATGCCGCTGCGATAACAGGACATAGATCGTGGCATAGAGTGCAGTCGAGGCGTTGAGCAAAAGACTGCCGAGAGCGCTCTGCGAGAAAAACTGCGCGTCCTGCTCGAACGCGAGGAAGAAATAGGAAGGCCCCGCGGAAACCGGAAGGGTCGCGACCAATGCGCCGATCAGCGGGCCCGCGCGCTCGGCGGCGAGCGTTGCGGCGATCACCACGGAGGCGCCGATCGCCATCTTCACGGCAATCGTCAGCCAGTAAAAAATTTCGGGAGACATTCGAGGCGGCGTGACTTCTTGTTCTGCGCGAATGACGCAAGCGTCAAGCGCGCTGGAGCGACACGTCGACCTTCGGCCCGGCCTTGATGGTCTGATAGACCACGCAATAGCGCTCGGTGAGCTTCAGGAGCTGATCGAGCTTCTCCTGCGGCGCGTCGGTTTCGACATCGAAGCGCAGGCGGATTTCGCGAAAACCCACGGGCGCATCTTTCGCGACGCCTAGCGTGCCGCGAAAATCGAGGTCGCCCTCGGCGGAAACTTTCCCGGATTTCAGCGGAATCTCGATCGCGGTCGCGACGGCCTTGAGCGTCACGCCCGCACAGGCGACCAGCGCTTCCAAGAGCATGTCGCCGGAGCAGAGTTCGCGCCCCGAACCGCCGGTCGCCGGATGCAGCCCGGCGATCTGGAGTGCGCGGCCGGTTTCGACCTTGCACGAGATCCCGTCGTCGAGCGTCCCGTTCGCTTTCAGCGTGATGACGGCGGCGTCCGGGTCGGTCTTGTACTTGTCCTTGATCGGCGCCTGAAGCGAGCGGAGTTCTGCTGCGTCCATCTGATCTTCCTCCGGATTTTTGTTGCCGCCTTATGTCAGATCGCGGCGGCGGGCACCAGTTCGTCGCCCGCGGTGCGCTCGCGCAAGCTCTGGTCGAGCGCATTTAATATGCGCCGCTTCGCGGCTTCGAGTTCCGGGCCATAGCGGTCGCGCGGGCGCTTGAGATCGAGTTCGAAGATGGAGGAAATCCGCCCCGGCCGTGGACGCATCACGACGACGCGATCCGCGAGGTAGGCGGCTTCCTCGACGTCGTGCGTGACCAGTACGAGCGTCGGTTTGAACGCGCGCCACAGATCGAGCACGTGCTCGTGCAGGCTCGCGCGCGTGAAGGCATCGAGCGCGGAGAACGGCTCGTCCAGCAGCAGAACCTTCGGACGCGGCGCGAGTGCGCGCGCGATCGCGACCCGCTGCGCCTGTCCGCCGGAAAGCTCGCGCGGCCAGCGCTCATCATAGTCGGCAAGGCCCACGCGCAACAGCACCTCGCCGACGATCCGCTCGCGTTTCGCTTTCGGAAGATGCGAGATGCCGAAGCCGACATTCCCCGCGACCGTGAGCCATGGCAGCAATCGCGGTTCCTGAAAGATCATGCCGACGCATTCGTGCGGCGCGGAGATCGTCTCGCCGTCGAGTTCGACTTTGCCGCGCGTCGCGGGATCGAGGCCGGCGACGAGACGCAACAGCGTGCTCTTGCCGCAGCCCGATCCGCCGACAACGGCGACGATCTCGCCTTGTTCGACGTTGAGTCCAACGCGGTCGAGGGCGCGGGTGCCGTTCGGATAAACTTTGTCGACCGATTGAATGTTGAGCATGATTTACTTCTTGTCGATCTAGTTTTTGGGAGCGAAGGCGTCCTGCCACGTGAGAAGCGGCGCGCTCGCGGCGGCTAGCAGGCCGTCCGTGATCTTGCCGAGAATCGCGAAGGTGAGGATCGCAGCTAAAATCTGGTCCGGCTTGCCGAGTTGCTGGCCGTCGACGAGCAGGTAGCCGAGACCTTCGGAGGCGCCCATGAATTCGGCGGCGACCACGAACATCCAGCCGAGGCCGAGACCCTGACGGAGCGCGAGGATGTAAGCGGGAAGAATCGCAGGCAGCAGAATCCGCCGAACCAGTTGAAACTGCGAGAGCCGGAACATGCGGCCGACCTCGACCGTCTTGCGGTCGACGGAAGCGATGGCGCCGAACACGCCGAGATAAACCGGGAAGAAACAGCCGACCGCGATCAGCGCGATCTTGGATTCCTCGAAAATGCCGAGCCAGAGAATAAAGAGCGGCACCCATGCGATCGAAGGTACCGAGCGCAATCCTTGCAGCGTCGGGTCGACGATGTCCTTCGCGAGACGCGATGCGCCGGCAAGCGCGCCGACCAGCGTGCCCACGATCGTGCCGAGCGCAAAGCCCGCTGCAACGCGCGCGAGCGTGGCGCCGATGTGCTTCCAAAGCTCGCCGGTGATCGCAAGATCGTAGAGCGTTTTGAAAAGCCGGCTCGGCGGCGGCATCAGCCGCCCTTGCGCCACTCCGGTTGCGACCGCGATCTCCCACAAGATCGCAAGACCCACAGGAAGCAGAATGCCGAGCGTGAACTTCGCGCCGAAGCGGGATTTTGCAACGGGCGCGGAAGTAACGGGAGACGCCGCCTCTTGGGCGGCGTCTCTTTCCTGGATGGCGTCCATGACGCTCATTAACAGCGATCCGCGATCAGTTCGAGAGCGTGGCGTTAAAACGTTCGTCGATAAGATCGTTCAACACCTGCTGCACGTTGATCTTGGCGTCGATCACGCCAGCCTTCTGAAGGGCAATGCCTGCCGCGAGAATGGAATCGCGCTGCGGTTTGCCGATCGCGCTGTGCGTCAGCTCGGTGCGTTCTTTGAGCTGCTTCTGCGCCACGTTTTCCGGAATCTTCGCGGCTTCGGCGAGCGCCTTTGCCACCTGGTCCGGATTGGCGAGCGCCCAGCGGCGGCCCTGCTCGTAGACTTTCAGCACGCGCTGCACGAGCTGCGGATGCTTGTTCGCAAAGTCCTCGCGCACGTTCAGGATGCCCCAGGTGTTCGCTTCCGGCTTGCGATAGAACAGCTTCGCGCCTTCATCGAGTTCGGCGGATGCCATCATCGGGTCGAGGCCGGCCCAGGCCTGCACGTCGCCGCGCGAAAGCGCGAGACGGCCGTCGGCATGCTGCAACAGCACGAAGCGTACGTCCTTGTCGGTGAGACCGGCTTCTGCGAGCGCGCGCACGAGGAAGATGTGCGGATCGGTGCCGCGCGTGACCGCGACCGACTTGCCCTTGAGATCGGCGACCGTCTTGATGTCCGACTTCGCGCCGGTGACGAGCGCGGTCCATTCCGGACGGGAATAGACGTAGATCGACTTGATCGGGTTGCCGTTGATCTTGGCGACCAGTGCGGCCGAACCTGCGGTCGAACCGAAATCGATCGAGCCGGCATTCAGGAATTCGAGCGCCTTGTTCGAGCCCGCCGACTGCACCCAGCGGACCTTGATGCCGTCCTTCTCGAGTTCTTTCTCGAGCAGACCCTGATTTTTCAGAATGATCGAGACCGGGTTGTAGGTCGCCCAGTCGATGCGGATTTCGGTGACCTGGGCTTTGGCGGCGCCGGTGAAGGCGAGAGCGGCGGCAGCGGCGATCGCGATGCGGCCGAAGCGAGAAACGAAGTTCATTTGGATACCCCTAAGAAAATCCGTGAATTTCATGGAATACCCTCGTTCATACGTGGATCATCTGTCAATAGAATATATATACATTTTTTTTAGTGATATAGTCGCCGTCCACCGTGACGGAATCGAAGCAATCGGATATTCGAGGCAGCAGGATTTCTCGCTATTCCCTCGATATGTCGCGCGCAGCCAAACGCCGCCGCCGGGGCAAGCCCGGTCAGGCGGATCTCATCAATGTGGCGAAGCTCCGCGAGGAGCTTGCCGGTCTGTCGGCGGCTCATGAGGGCCGCCTCGCGGACATTCGCGCGGCGCTGACCCAGCGGCTGAAAGCGGCGATGAATGAAGGCCGCGAGAACGCCGAGAAGAAACTGCTCGGCGGGTTGCCCGGCCGCGGCTGCGCCGAAGCGCTTTCGAGGCTGATGGATTCGATCATCACGCTCGCCTACGAAGTCGCGGCGGAGCAGCTCTACCGATCCGAAAATCCTTCTTCATCAGAGCGCATGACGGTGGTCGCGGTCGGCGGTTATGGCCGCGGCTTGCTCGCGCCCGGCTCCGACATCGATCTTCTGTTTCTGCTTCCTTACAAGCAGACCGCATGGGGCGAGAGCGTCGCGGAGGCGATCCTCTACGCGCTGTGGGATATGGGCCTCAAAGTCGGCCACGCCACCCGCTCGGTGGACGAGTGCATCAGGCAGGGCCGCGCCGATATGACGATCCGCACCGCGCTTCTGGAGGCGCGGCGCCTTGTCGGTGACGACGAACTGTTCGCGGAATTTCAGACGCGGTTCGACAAGGAAGTGGTGCAGGGCACCGCTGCCGAATTCGTCGCCGCGAAGCTCGCTGAGCGCGACGACCGCCACAAGCGCGTCGGCCAGTCCCGCTATCTCGTCGAGCCGAACGTCAAGGACGGCAAGGGCGGATTGCGCGACCTGCACACGCTGAATTGGATCGGCAAATACGTCTATCGCGTGCGCGACGTCGAGGAACTGGTCGGCAAGGGGCTGTTCACGAAGGCCGAACGCGCGCTGTTCCGCCGCTGCGCGGATTTCCTCTGGGCAGTGCGCTGTCATCTGCACTTCCTCACCGGGCGTGCGGAAGAAAGGCTCTCCTTCGAAGTGCAGGAAGAGATGGCGCGGCGTCTCGGCTACACCGACCATCCCGGCCAGCGCGACGTCGAGCGCTTCATGAAGCACTACTTCCTCGTCGCGAAAGACGTCGGCGATCTCACCGGCATCGTCTGCGCCGAACTCGAAGAAATCCACGTGAAAAGCGCTCCCGCGCTGACCCGCGTGATCTCGCGCTTCGCGCGCCGAAAGAAGAAGGCGGTCAAGGATTTCCCGGACTTCGTGATCGATACCGAGCGCGTGAATGTCGCGAACGAGAAGGTCTTTCAGAAGAACCCGATCAATCTGCTGCGGCTCTTTCATATCGCCGACCAGCACGATCTCGAATTCCACCCCGACGCGCTGCGGCTCGCCCGCAATTCGCTGAAGCTGATCGATGCCGAGCTGCGCGCCGACGAAGACGCAAACAAGCTGTTTCGCGAAATCGTGGCTTCCAAACATGCGCCGGAAATCGTGCTGCGGAAAATGAACGAAGCGGGCGTGCTCGGCCGCTTCGTGCCCGAGTTCGGTCACGTCGTCGCGATGATGCAGTTCAACCTCTATCATCACTACACGGTAGACGAGCATCTGATCCGCTGCATCGGCGTGCTTGCGGAGATCGAGCGCGGCACCAATCCCGAATACGGGGTTGCGAACGAACTGATGAAGACGATTCAGAACCGCGAGTTGCTCTATATCGCGCTGTTCCTGCACGATATCGCGAAAGGAAGGCCGGAAGACCATTCGATCGCGGGTGCGAAGGTCGCACGCAAGTTCTGCCCGCGCATCGGGCTTTCGCAGGCCGATAGCGAGACGATTGCCTGGCTGATCGAGCAGCACCTGACCATGTCCACCATCGCGCAGTCGCGCGATCTTTCGGATCGCAAGACCATCGAGGATTTCGCCGCCGTCGTGCAGAATCTCGAGCGGCTGAAGATGCTCACGATTCTGACGACCGCAGACATTCGCGCGGTCGGTCCCGGCGTGTGGAACGGCTGGAAGTCGCAGCTGATGCGCACGCTCTATTATGAGACCGAGCCCGTACTCACCGGCGGCTTCTCGGAAGTGAACCGCACCCGGCGCGTGGAGATGGCGCAGGCGGAATTCCGCGCAGTACTTGGAAACGGCAACGTGCAGGAGCTCGACCGCTACATCCTCCGCCACTATCCGCCCTACTGGCTGAAGGTAGATCTCGCGCGGAAGATCGAGCATGCGAAGTTCATTCGCGAGGCGGAAGCCGCCGGCAAAGTGGTCGCAACATCCGTTCGCACGGACCCCGCGCGCGGGGTCACCGAACTGACCTTGTTCACGCCGGATCATCCGAGACTGTTATCGATCATCGCGGGCGCATGCGCCGCCGCGGGCGGCAACATCGTCGATGCGCAGATCAATACTACGACCGACGGCTACGCACTCGATACGATTTCGATCTCGCGCGAGTTCGATCTCGACGAGGATGAAATCCGCCGCGCGCAGCGGATCGCCGCAAGCATCGAGCAGGCGCTCAGGGGTTCGATGCAGCTTCCCGATATCGTCGCGAAACGCCAGCCGAAGACCCGCATCAAGCCGTTCCGACTGCAACCGGAAGTCAGCGTCAACAACGCATGGTCGGATCGTCACACCGTGATCGAAGTGACGGGCCTCGACCGGCCGGGCCTTCTTTACGATCTCACCAATACGATCTCCCGGCTCAATCTGAACATTGCGTCGGCGCACGTCGCGACGTTCGGCGAGCGGGCGGTGGACGTTTTCTATGTGACGGACCTGATGGGCGCGAAGATCGCCTCGCCGCAGCGTCAGGCTTCGATCAAACGCGCGTTACTTGCGGTGTTCGAGCGCGAAGCGCTTGAGGAAAAGCCGCGCAAGGCGGCTGTCGCACGCTAGCGGCCGAGAACCCCGGCTTAACTTCGCCTTAAAGCAGGCTCTTTAAGACTCCTTAACGCGCGCGTCCTGCATTCGCGTGCGTGCAGCGAGGCTCTTTATATATGGGCTGGCTCGGCGGGCGCTCGAAGCGCCGCGAACCCCGGATGACCGATCGCGAGGCGCGGCTCGATCTGCGCTTGAGCGCGCGCGATCGCGCAAACGGCTCGCATAACGGCTCCGGCCGCTCTTCGCGCGAGACTCGCGGCAGCAAACGCCGCTCGCGCGGTGGCCGCGGGCCGTTTGGCCGCTTCTTCTACTGGATGTTCGTGCTGGCGCTGTGGGGCGGCTTCGCTTTTTCCGCGCTGATCGCATGGCAGTTCACGAAACTCCCGCCGATCCAGACGCTCGTGGTGCCGAAACGTCCGCCGACGATCACGATTGTCGGACTCGACAACAAGGTGATTGCGGTGCGCGGCGAGATGGCGGGCAAGGAGATGCCGCTCTCGGCCTTGCCGAAATATCTGCCGCAGGCCTTCGTCGCGATCGAGGACCGCCGCTTCTATTATCACTTCGGCCTCGATCCGATCGGCATCACGCGCGCGGTATTCGTGAACCTGATGCGCGGTCGCTTACGCGAAGGCGGCTCGACGCTGACGCAACAGCTCGCGAAGAATCTCTTTCTCACGCAGGACCGCACGTTCGAGCGGAAATTGCAGGAAGTGATCCTCGCGGTCTGGCTCGAGGTGAAATACTCGAAGGCGCAGATTCTCGAACTCTACCTCAATCGCGTCTATTTCGGCTCCGGCGCCTATGGCGTCGAGGCGGCGGCGCAGCGCTACTTCGGAAAATCCGCGCGTGCGGTGACGCTTTCCGAAGCTGCGATGCTCGCGGGTCTCGTGCGTTCGCCTTCTCGGCTCGCGCCGACGCGCAATCCCGAACTCGCGTTGCAGCGCTCCCGCGTCGTGCTCGGCGCGATGGAAGAGGCGGGTTACATCACGGCGGAAATGCAGAAGATCGCGCTGAGCCGCCCGCCGAAGATCGCGAGCAATCGCAGCCCCGGCTCTTCGGGCTACATCGCCGACTGGGTGATGGACGCGCTGAACGACTACGCCGGGCAGTTCGACGTCGACATCACCGTGCAGACGACGATCGACGTGACCTTGCAGGCCGCCGCCGAACGCGCGCTTTCGGAAGAGCTTGCGAAGAACGGCGAGAAATTCGGCGTCATGCAGGGTGCGCTGGTCGCGATGGACCCGAACGGCGCGGTGCGCGCGCTGGTCGGCGGCCTGAATTACAACGACAGCCAGTTCAACCGCGCGGTTTCGGCGAAACGCCAGCCGGGCTCGGCGTTCAAGCCGTTCGTCTATCTCGCGGCACTCGAACGCGGGTTGACGCCGGATACGGTGCGCGACGACGCGCCCATTCAGGTGCGCGGCTGGCGGCCGGAGAATTTCACGCAGCAGTATTATGGCCCGGTGTCGCTACAGACCGCGCTTGCCATGTCGCTGAACACGGTCGCGGTAAGGCTCGCGCTGGAAGTCGGGCCGGCTGCGGTCGCAAAGGTCGCGCAAAGGCTCGGTATCGTTTCGGAACTGAAGCCGAATGCTTCGCTTGCGCTCGGCACCTCGGAAGTTTCCGTGCTCGAGCTTACCGGCGCCTATGTTCCCTTCGCGAACGGCGGCATCGGCGTCATCCCGCATGTGATCACGCGGGTGCGCGATGCCAAGGGCAAGATTTTATACTCGCGTTCGCAGCCGGGTCATGGCCGCGTGATCGCTTCACAGCACGTCGCGCAGATGAATCAGATGTTGCAGGAGACGCTTGCGACCGGAACCGCGAAACGCGCCTCGATCCCGAACTGGCCTGCGGCCGGCAAGACCGGAACCAGCCAGGAATTCCGCGATGCCTGGTTCGTCGGCTATACCGGCGCGCTTGTTACCGGCGTATGGCTCGGCAACGACGATTCGTCGCCGACCAAGCGCGCTTCCGGCAGCAACATACCGGTGGATGTGTGGAACAAATTCATGCGCGCCGCGCACCAGAATTTGCAGGTGATCGAACTTCCCGGTGCGGGGCAGGATTATCGCGACGGCCCGCTGGTGCCGCCCGCCGACGTGCGGAATGACCGGCTTCAGGATGAGCGGCAGGCAGACCGCGGCATGGACGGCTGGTTCCTCGACCGCCTGTTCGGAATTCGCAGGAACTAGAAGCGTCTCGCGCGCAATTTAGCCGCGCGCGTTGCCGTAGCGGTGCAGGCCGTTGCCGTGGGCGCCGAGCCACGCTTCCGCGCGCACGCGGTCGGGCGTCATCGAATCGAGCAGCTTCCAGAATCGATCCGAGTGATTGAGTTCGATCCGATGCGCGATCTCGTGCGCGGCGAGATAGTCGAGCACGAATTCAGGTGCGAAAATCAACCGCCACGAATAGGAGAGCGATCCACTCTCCGAGCACGATCCCCAGCGCGAAGCGGAATCGCGCAAGCCGATCCGGCCGATGGTGACACCGATCTTCTCGGCATAGGCGCGGCTCGCTTCGGTGAGCGCCTTCTTCGCCTCGCGTTTCAGAAAATCGGTTACCCGGCGCGAAATATGCGCGGCATTGCCGGCGACACAGATTGCGGTGTTGCCGCCGTCATCCTGTTCGATCCAGACGGTTCCGCGCGCCCGCGGCCGGTGCACGATCCGGTGCGGCGTGCCCCTGAACGGAATGATCCCGCCATCCGAGAAGGGCACGATGTCGGGCAGCCGTGCGACCTTCGATGCGATCCAGGTGACGTGCTTCTGGGCGAAGATGTGGGCGTCGGCGAGATTGCCGCGCATCGGCATCGTCAGCACGACATCGCGATAGGCTTCGCGTACGCGGATCGTATAGCGCCGCGCACGAGGATGGCGGACGATCGCAAGCTCATAGCTTTGCTCGCCGCAGAAGACGGTCATCTTCTGCGCCGGCGGCTTCTCCTGCCGGTTCAGGAAATTGAGGATCCGCATCCGCATCGCGCTGATTCGCCTGACATGCCAGTCAGGCAAGCGCCGATGGCGAATTTAGGCAAGCCGGGAAGAAATCACGCGCCGTTGCGCGGCTTTGCGCGGGATGAGGCGCTCGAGCCGTCGGCGTAGTTCGCGTTGTTCGAAAGCACGAAGTCCGAGATTCGCGGCGCGATCTCCGCGCGGAAACGGGAGCCGTTGAATACGCCGTAATGGCCGACTTTCGGCTGCACGTAGTGAACCTTCTTGCTCTCGGGAATGTTCGTGCAGAGATCGTGCGTCGCCTGCGTCTGGCCGAGGCCGGAGATGTCGTCGTTCTCGCCTTCGATGGTGAGCAGCGCCGTGCGGCGGATCAGCGACGGGTCAACTAGCTTGTCGCGGTGCTTGAACGTTCCGTTCGGCAGGTCGTGGCGCACGAAAACCTTGTCGACGGTCTGCAAATAGAACTCGGCGGTCAGATCCATCACCGCGAGATACTCGTCGTAGAATTCCCGGTGCTTTCCAGCGGAATCGCCGTCGCCCTCGACGAGATGGTTGAAAAGTTCGCGATGCGCCTCGACGTGGCGGTCGAGGTTCATGCCGATGAAGCCGCCGAGTTGCAGGAATCCCGGATAGACCTCGCGCATGAATCCCGGATGCGGGAACGGCACTTTGGTAATCACGTGCGTGCGGAACCAGTTCATGCCGCGCTCTTCGGCGAGCCGGTTCACCGCGGTCGGGTTCCTGCGCGTGTCGATCGGCCCGCCCATCAGCGTCATGGTGAAGGGCACATAGGGATCGTTCTCGGCTTCCATGCGCGCGACGGCAGCAAGCACCGGCACGGAAGGCTGGCACACGCCGATAACATGCGCGCCGATGCCGAGCCAGTGGAACATGCTGATGACGTAGTCGATGTAATCGTCGAGATCGAACGCACCTTCCGTGAGCGGAACCATCCGCGCATCGATCCAGTCGGTGATGTAGACCTCGTGGTTCGGCAGGAAGGCTTCGACGGTGCCGCGAAGCAGTGTCGCGTAATGCCCCGACATCGGCGCGACGATCAGGAGCCGCGGCTGCGGGCGCTTCGGCGGGTGTTCGAAGTGCCGCTCGAAATGCAGGAGCTTACAGAACGGCCGCTCCCATACCGTGCGGATCGAGACCGGCACGCGCTCGCCGCCGGCGAGGGTCGACGAGATGCCCCATTCGGGTTTGCCGTAGCGGCGCGTCGTGCGCTCGAAGAGTTCGGCCGCCGCCGCCATGTTCTTTCCGAACTCGGTCAAAGCGAGCGGGTTGATCGGATTCTTGAAATAGAGGCGCGTCGCGTCCGCAAGCGCGCGCGAAGGGTTGAGCGCCGCCTGCCCCCACTCGTAAAACCAGTAGAGCGGGCTTGCGAACGAGGGTCCGCTATTCTGTTCGGAGGTGTCCGGCGCGCGTCCGAATTCGCCGATCGGCATCAAATAAGGCCCTTTTCACCGCAGTTTGTTGCGGCGCGGGACCCTGTGACGTTTTTTTGGTCAGGTCAAATCAGATCAGCTATTCGCCGACGCTCAACAGCGAGCCCGCGCGCTTCGACGATTGCATCAGCCGCATGAACGCCCAGCCCGCGAGCGCGATCCAGATCACGTTCAATCCGAACGACCACAGCATGAGGTCCGCGCGAAACGTGTTTTCGAGCACGAGCGAACGCATGCCTTCGAACACTGCGGTCGGCGGCAGCATCCAGGAAACCGGTTGCAGCCAGAGCGGCAGCGTCGCCACCGGGTAGTAGACGCAGGTCAAGGGCAGGAACAGGAACATGATCGACCAGGTGAGGCCCTCCGCGCCCATGCCGTTGCGCAACACGAGGCCTGCGCAGATCAGGCCGATGACCCAGCTCGTCAGCAGGAGGTTCGCGAAGAACGCGCCGAGCGCGATGCCGAGCCCCCAGAGATTGAACCCGAAGAAATACATGGCAAGGAACGTCACCGGCACGACGCCGATGATGAGCCGGATCACGCTCATCGCGATCATCGACAGCACGAACTCGATCGGCCGGAGCGGCGAAATCATCAGGTTCGCGAGATTGCGCGACCACATTTCCTCGAGAAACGAGAACGAAAACCCGAGTTGCCCGCGAAACAGGATGTCCCACAACAACACCGCGGCGAGAAACGTGCCCGCGGCCATCGCGAGTGCGCCGGTTTGCTTCGCCATGAAGCTTTGCAGGAAGCCCCACATCACCATCTGCACGAGCGGCCAGTAGATCAGTTCGAGCAGCCGCGGCCAGGACGAACGCAGGAGATACCAGTGACGCATGACCATCGCGAAGATGCGCGCGAAAGAGAAGGGAGGCGAGGTTGCGATCATTCCGCAGCTTCCTTCTCGGCGCCGTTCCGTCCGCGCGCGACGTCGAGGAAAACTTCTTCGAGGTTCTGCCTGCCGTAGCGCGCAAGCAGTTTTGCGGGCGAATCGTCGTCGACGATCTTGCCGCGCTTCATCATGATGACGCGGTCGCAGAGACGCTCGACTTCGGCCATGTTGTGCGAGGCAAGCAGGATGGTTGCATTGTGCTTCGCGCGGTAACGCTCGAGATGTCCGCGGATCCAGTCGGCGGTGTCGGGATCGAGCGAGGCGGTCGGCTCGTCGAGAATAAGCACGTCCGGCTCGTTAATGAGCGCTTTGGCGAGCGCCACGCGCGTTTTTTGTCCAGCGGAAAGCTTTCCCGACTGCCGGTCGATAAAATCTTTCAGGTCGAGATCGGCGGCAAGCAGCGCGATGCGCTCGGAAATGTTCCTCACGCCGTACAGCCTGCCGAACACCGAGAGGTTCTGCCGCACGCTCAGCCGGTGCGGAAGATCGACATAGGGGCTCTCGAAATTCATCCGGTGCAGCACGCGGTAGGCGTCGCGCGCCATGTCGTGTCCAAGCACGCTCACGCGGCCCGAAGTCGGCGCCACCAGCGACATGATCATGCCGATGGTCGTGGTCTTGCCGGCACCGTTGCCGCCGAGCAGCCCGGTTACGCTCCCTTCCGGCAGCGAGAACGAAATGCCGTCCACCGCCACGGCTTCGCCGTAGCGTTTGGTCAGGCGGTCGGCTTCGATCGCCGGGGGCGGCGGGACATTGACGTTCATGAAAGTGGCGGGCGCCGGTGCTTTCGGATCGCGATCCTGTAGCGGGGGCTTCTAGCCGAAATGCGGCGATGCCGCCCGGAAATTCTCGTTTCCATGCACCCGAAACGTCTGGAATAGTAACGCATGGCGTTCTCTCCGGCCCGCATACCTGGTCCGCACCACTTTGGCCTCAGCCTGAGCGCGTTGATCAACCTGCGCTGGCTTGCGGTCGCGGGGCAGACGATCGCGCTCGCCATCGTGGAATGGGGGCTCGATTTCTCGCTGCCCGCGATTCCGGCCTTCGCGGTAGTCGGCATCACCGCGGCCGTGAACATCGCGCTCCGGCTCGGTTACGGTCCGACCTACCGCCTCTCCGACAAGGAAGCGGGGGCGCTGCTCGCCTTCGACATCATGCAGCTTGCGATGCTGCTTTATCTGACGGGCGGACTGGTCAATCCGTTCAGCGTGCTTTTTCTTGCGCCGGTGCTGATTTCCGCGATGGCGCTGAAGCCGCGGACGACGCTTCTGCTGGGAACGCTTGTCATCGCCGTTGCGAGCGCGCTGGCGGTGCATTCCCATCCGCTGCCCTGGCGCGGAGAGGCGATAGTTTTGCCGACCGCCTATGTCGCGGGTATCTGGGCTTCGATCGTGATCTCGGTGGTGTTCATCGGCGCCTATGCCTGGCGGGTCGCCGACGAGACGCGAAAGCTCTCCGACGCGCTTGCCGCGACCGAACTGGTGCTTGCGCGCGAGCAGCAGATCTCCGCGATCGACGGATTGGCCGCGGCGGCGGCGCACGAACTCGGAACGCCGCTCGCGACCATCGCACTCGTAGTCCGCGAACTCGAGCGCGCGATGCCGGAAAATTCTCCGCACGGAGCGGATATCAAATTGCTGCGCCAGCAGACCGAGCGTTGCCGCACCATTCTGCGCACGCTGAGTTCGCTCGAGTCGGGGCTCGCGCCCTTCGACCGCATCACGCTTTCGCATCTGATCGAGGAAGTCGTATCTCCGCTGCGCGATTTCGATATCGAATTCGAAATTCGCCTGCCTGCGGATCGTTCGCGCGAGCCGGTCGTCGCGCGCAACCCCGCGATCCTTTATGGGCTGGAGAGTATCATCGAGAACGCCGCGGATTTTGCGAATAAGAAAGTGCTGATCGAGGCGAACTGGGACGAGCACGAAGTGAATATTTCGGTTTCCGACGACGGCCCCGGCTTCGCACCGGAAATTCTCGGCCGTATCGGCGAGCCTTATCTTCGCGCGCGCGGGCAAGGCATCCTGCGCAGGAGCAAAGGCGAGGAAGAAGGTGGCCTCGGTCTCGGCTTCTTCATCGCGAAAACGCTGCTCGAACGCGGCGGCGGAACTTTGCGTGCGGAAAACCGCGCCTTGCCGCAGACCGGCGCAATCGTCCGCATGCACTGGCTCAGAGAAGCGCTCGAAGCGATCGGGGATACAACCGCCGCGCGCGCAGAGGGCGAGCCTGTACCTTCACTTGCCATCCGCACCCCGGGGCACTAAATGTCGCAGGGAGCGGCGAAACCCGCCTATCATGCACCTATAAGCGGGCAGTAAAGCAGCGTTTCGGCGCTGAGCGTGAGACATGGAGCAATTTTCGATGGCCGAAGCCATTGCCAACGGCCTTGGTACCGACAAGCAACTTCTGATTGTCGATGACGACAAGCCGTTCCTAGAGCGGCTGGCCCGCGCCATGGAAGGCCGCGGCTTCGAGGTTTCAACCGCCGATAGCATTGCTGACGGCCTGGCGCGCGTGAAGGAAAATCCTCCGGCTTACGCGGTAGTCGACATGCGTCTCGGCGATGGCAACGGCCTCGACGTGATTTCTGCGCTCAAGGAAAAACGTCCCGAGGCGCGCGGCATCGTGCTCACCGGCTACGGTAATATCGCGACCGCGGTCACCGCGATCAAACTCGGCGCGGTCGATTATCTCGCGAAACCGGTGGATGCGGACGACATTTACGCGGCGCTGACCGCGACCGGCGGCGAAAAAGCGCCGCCCCCCGAGAAGCCGATGTCGGCCGACCGCGTGCGCTGGGAGCACATCCAGCGCGTTTACGAGCTTTGCGAGCGCAACGTTTCGGAAACCGCGCGGCGTCTGAACATGCATCGCCGCACGCTCCAGCGCATTCTGGCGAAGCGCGCCCCGCGCTGACCTTCAGAACAGTTCGGACTGTATTTTCGGATCGTTGATCGCGGCAAGCCGCGACGAAGAAATGCGCGCGATACGCAGCATCACCGCCTTTCGCGAAGCGGCTACGAGCGGATGCGCGGGCGCTTCGCGCAGGATCGCGCCGCCGTAACCATCGACCACCATCAGGCCGCCTTCTTCCGGGATTACTTCCTGCGGGAAATCGCAATCGACCGCGAAGAACAGCCGGTCGCAATGCGCGCGATACTCTTCCCACTTCTGATCCGTGCGGAAATCGGCAAGGCACGACTTCACCTCGACGATCCAGATTTCGCCGGACGGGCCGACGGCCACGACATCCGCGCGCCTGCCGGAGGGCAGCGGCAGTTCGACGGTCGAAGCGTAGCCCATCGCGTGCAGCAGCCGAATCGTCCCGCGGCAAATTCTTTGCGCGGGTTCGAAATTGTTTTGGCCGAAAAGAGGCGGCGCCGGGACAGGAATTGTCGTCATCGCGGATTGCACCCTAGCAACTGTCCGCACGCTTCGAAATCGCGAAAAACTCCGGCAGCACTCTTTACCTGAGTCGCCGCGAATCTTGCCACAACCGCGCCCGCTATGCGCCGCGGTTCCATCTCCCTTCGGCCCGCATCCGCCACGAGCATCCGCGCGCAAGTTTGGATTCCTTTGGGAGAGGGTTTCATGCGAATGACGCTTGTTTATCTCGCTTTGATCGCGGGACTGGTCGCGCCGTTATCGGCGCAGCCGGCTTTTGCACAAAAGCCGGTCGTTGAAGTCGCCTTCGTGCTCGATACCACCGGCTCGATGAGCGGGCTGATCGAGAACGCGAAGCGCAAGATCTGGTCGATGGCGACATCGATCGTGGACACCAATCCGGATGCCGAGGTGCGGATGGCGCTGGTCGCCTATCGCGACATCGGCGACGAGTACGTAACCCGGAAGTTCGACCTGACCACCGACATTCAGGGGCTCTATGCGGAGTTGCTGAAATTCCGCGCGCAGGGCGGCGGCGACTGGGCGGAAAGCGTCAATGAAGCGCTGGACGTGGCCGTGACGAAACTCAACTGGACGCAGGACAAGCACGTGCGCCGGATCGTGTTTCTGGTCGGCGATGCACCGCCGCACATGGATTACAAGCAGGACCGCAAGTACCCGGAAATTCTCAAGGACGCGCGGGCACGCGGCATTATCGTGAACGCCGTGCAGGCCGGCTCCGCACGCGACACCGAGCGCTTCTGGCGCGAGATCGCGCAGCTCGGCGACGGAAAATATATTCCGATTCCGCAAAGCGGCGGCGTCGCGCTGATTATCGAGACGCCCTATGACCGCGAGATTCTGGAATTGCAGATCCGTCTCAACAAGACCGTGCTGCCTTACGGCAAGCGCGTGCAGCGCCTGAAAGTCGAGGAGCGCGTCAGCAATTTCGCAGCCGCGCCGTCTTCGACCGCGACCGACATGGCGGTCTACCAGAATAAGGTGCGGGGCGGCGTGGTCTCGACCGACGGCGATCTCGTGGCGGATACCGCCGCGGGCCGCGTGAAGCTCGAAAGCGTGCCGGAAGCGGAGCTTCCAGAAAGCATGCAAAAGCTTGCACCTGCCGCGCGCAAGGCCGAACTCGAAAAGCAGAGCGCCGAGCGCAAGACGCTCGACGAAAAGCTGACCGAGCTTGTCCGCAAGCGCGACATCTATGCCGACGCCGAGCGCAAGAAGCGCCCGGAAAACGCGAAGAAAGACTCCTTCGATCAGGTCGTCGAAGACACGCTGCGCATGCAGATCAAGCCGGCGCCGGTGAACTAGGGTACTGCGTAGGAGAGACAAGGGCGGCCGCCGATCACGGGTATACCCGAGATCGGAATTATTAAATGACCAAGCCGGATAAATCCGACTTGGTTGGCCGCCCTTGTTTGCTTTCTGCGTTTCCCGCAATCTCGCGGGCATGACGCCGATCGATTACGAAGCCGAATACAACAACCGCGCCCGCGTGCCTGAGCATCCCGGCATCATCGCGGGATGGAAGGAAGCGGCTGCGGCTTATCGGGCATCTCATGCGGACGCCGAGCTGGGTGTCGCTTACGGCGCGAGTCCGCGCCAGATCCTCGACATCTTCTGGCCCGGCAGCACCCGCGATGCGCCGCTCGCAGTCTTTATTCATGGCGGATACTGGCAGGCGCTCGATCCGTCGTTCTTCAGCCATCTTGCGAAGGCGGCGAACAGAAACGGTCTCGCGTTCGCGCTCTGCGGCTACGATCTTTGTCCGCAGGTCCGGCTCGGCGAAATTGTCGAACAGGTTCGTGCGTCCGCGCTCTTTTTATGGAAACGGTATGGACGGCGGATCGTTGCGAGCGGTCATTCTGCGGGCGGCCACCTCACCGCCTGCCTGCTTGCGACCGAGTGGAAGAAATACGAAGCGGCGGTGCCCGAGGATCTCGTACCCTCGGGGCTCTCGATATCGGGCCTGTTCGATCTAACGCCGCTGGTGCCGACCAGCGTGAACAAAGCGCTTGCGCTCGACGAAGCGGAGGCCGCGCGAAACTCGCCGCTCCATTGGCCGCTATCGGGTAGCCGCGTGCTCGACGCTTGGGTCGGCGGCGCGGAAAGCGCCGAGTATCTGCGCCAGAGCCGCACGGTTGCGGAAGAATGGAAGGAACGCGGCGCCGAGACCGCCTATCGCGAGATCGCGGGCGCAAATCACTTCACGGTGCTCGATCCGCTGAACGACCCCGAAAGCCAAATCTCGCAGCGTTTGCGGGCACTTTCGGCAGGCCCCGGCCGCGCGTTGCGATAGCCGCCCCAATCGGATATCTGGAAACGCAAGCACCCGTAGCTCAGCTGGATAGAGCGTTGCCCTCCGAAGGCAAAGGTCACACGTTCGAATCGTGTCGGGTGCGCCATTCCTTTCTCAAGCCCCGGCGAATGTTCCGATGCGCTTTCTGATCACCGGCACCGCGGGCTTCATCGGCTTTCACCTCGCAAAACGACTTCTCGCGGACGGCCACGAAGTGCAGGGCATCGACGCGCTCACGCCCTATTATGACGTCGAGTTGAAGAAGAAGCGCCACGCCATTCTTGCCGGCTCGAACCGCTTCACCGCGCACATCGCGCATCTGGAAGACGGCGAATTGATCGCGGAAATACATGGCGCGGCGAAGCCCGATGTGATCGTGCACCTCGCAGCACAGGCCGGCGTTCGCTACAGCCTCGAGAATCCGGACGCCTATGTGCGCTCGAACGTCGACGGCACCTTCAATCTGCTCGAAGTCATGCGGCCGTCGCCGCCGAAGCATTTCATGTTCGCTTCGACCAGCTCGGTCTATGGCGCGAATACTTCCATGCCCTTTCGCGAGAGCGACCGCGCGGATCATCCGCTGACGCTCTACGCCGCGACCAAGAAGGCGGGCGAAGTGATGGCGCACAGCTATTCGCATCTGTTCGCGATCCCGACGACCGTGTTCCGCTTTTTCACGGTCTACGGCCCGTGGGGCCGGCCCGACATGGCGCTGTTCAAGTTCGTCGACGCGACGCTGAAGGGAAAGCCGATCGACGTTTATGGCGAAGGGCGTATGTCGCGCGACTTCACGTTCATCGACGATCTCGTGGAGTCGATCGTGCGGCTGGTGCCGGTCATTCCCGAGCGCGGGGCTGCGACCGGAGCGGAGGATACGCTGAGCCCTGCTGCGCCCTATCGCGTCGTGAATATCGGCGGGGGTGCGCCTGTGGAACTCACGAAGTTCATCGATGCGATCGAGGCGAAGCTCGGCAGGAAAGCGATCCGCAATCTGATGCCGATGCAGCCGGGCGACGTGCGCGACACCTTCGCCAGCGCCGATTTGCTCGAGAAGCTTACCGGTTATCGCCCCGAGACGAAGATCGAGGAAGGCGTTGGAAAATTTGTGGACTGGTACCGGCAGTATTTCAAAGTCTGACGGCCCGCTAGTGCTCGCCTTTTGTCTTCCCGTGGTCCGCGATCTTGTCGCTCCAAGCGAGCGCGAGGCCCGAAAGAACGAAAACCACATGGATGCCGACGAGCCAGAACAGGTAACGATCAGTGCTCGCGCCGGGAGCGCCATCCGGAACATTGCCGAGCCTCATGAAGGCTTTCAGCACCTGCACCGCTGAAATCGCGACGATCGACGCGAACAGTTTCTGCTTCAGCCCCGAAAAATCGATCTGCGTCATCCACTCCGGCCAGTCCGGGTGGCCGGCCGGGTCGATCTTCGAGACGAAGTTCTCGTAGCCGGAGAAGATCACGATCAGGACGAGGTTCGCGGTCAGCGAAAGGTCGATCAGCGCGAGTACGCCGAGAATGATGTCGGCTTCCGATGAAGGGACCGCGATGGCTACGAAATGAATCAGCTCCTGAAAGAACTTGAACAGAAGCACGAACAGCGAAACGATCAGGCCCAGGTAAATGGGCGCCATGATCCAGCGGCTTTGAAAGATAAGCCACTCCAGCCAGCCTTCGGGCGCGGGCGTCCGCCGTGGTTCGTTCTTCTTCATGACGCAATCGATGCCACGGCGGAGCGGATTCTTGCAAGCGGGTCAGGAAGCGTTCGCGCGGACGCCGGTGCCGATCTGGCAGGCGACACCCGTGCCGCCGAGCCCGCAATAGCCCATCGGGTTCTTCGCCAGATACTGCTGGTGGTAGGCCTCGGCGAAATAGAACTCCGGCGCGTCCAGAATCTCGGTCGTGATCGCGCCGTATCCTTTGGCCTTCAGCGCGGCCTCGTACTCCGCCTTTGAGGCAAGCGCCGTCTTTCGCTGTGCGGGGTCGGAAACATAAATCCCGGAGCGGTACTGCGTGCCGACGTCGTTGCCCTGACGCATGCCCTGCGTGGGATTGTGACTTTCCCAGAAGGTTTTCAGGAGCTGCTCGAAGGAAATCTTGCCGGGGTCGTAAACCACGAGCACGACCTCGTTGTGCCCGGTTCGCCCCGAGCACACTTCTTCATAGGTCGCGTTCGGCGTGTGACCCGCGGCGTAGCCGACGGCGGTCGTGAAGACGCCCGGCAGTTCCCAGAACTTGCGCTCCGCGCCCCAGAAGCAACCAAGACCGAAGATCGCCTGCTTGGCGCCGGCGGGATAAGGCCCCTTGATCGGGGTTTTCAGCACAAAATGGGTTTCGGCGGTCGGGATCGGGTTTGCGCGGCCGGGCAGTGCCGCGCTCGCGGAGGGAATTTCGAGGCTTTTGCGGAAGAAGAGCATCGTTCGGTCTCCCAGTTTCTGACCGGAATATAGGTCGGCTTGCGCCAATGCGGCACCCGGGTCCCGGATCAAAGACTCGCGAGCGGATCGATCCCGGAGGCAGCCCGTTCTCTTTTCCCTGCGCCGACCCAAGCCGTCCTTGTTATCGACGCCCGCCCGTATTATGCCGTCGCGCTCCGGAGAGGTGGCCGAGTGGTTGAAGGCGCACGCTTGGAAAGCGTGTATACGGGAAACCGTATCGAGGGTTCGAATCCCTCTCTCTCCGCCAGCCTATTCACCTTATTCACCTTATAATTGTATCCGGCACCGGAGCGCGCCACGCTTCGCTGCGGTGCTTCCCTGTATTTAAAGAGCGAACCTTGGCCTCCGGCAGTATTTTACTTGTCTGGCTAACTTACCTATTCTTTTCGAATGTTTTGAGTATTGAGGCTGTCTCGTGAACGCCGAAGATGAAGATCGCTTGCCGGAAGACGCAGGCGGGGAAGCAAAAGAGCCATCGTCGGACAATTCGCACTATTTTGCGCTGGCGAAAGGTACCAAGCTTTTCGAGTTCGAGATTCTCGAGGTTCTCGGACACGGCGGTTTCGGCATTACCTATCTGGCGCTGGACACCCACCTGCAAGAGCAGGTGGCGATCAAGGAATATCTCCCGAACGATCTCGCAGTTCGCGTTTCCAGCGCGACGGTTCGTCCGAAATCCGCAAGCAGCAACGCCGATTTCGAAGCAGGCCTGAAGACGTTTCTCGAGGAAGCGCGTCTGGTCGCGCGCATCAAGCACAACAACGTCATCAGGGTTCGCCGCTTCTTCGAGCATCAGGGCACCGGCTACATCGTTCAGGACTATGAAGAGGGCAGCACGCTCGGGCAGCGCCTGAGCAAGGGGCCGATTCCCGAGCCTGAGTTACGGGCGATCCTCTCGAAAATTCTCGACGGCCTCGAATACGTTCACGACCGCGCGATTCTTCACCGCGATATCAAGCCGAGCAACATCATGTTGCGCGGTGACGGCATGCCGGTCCTGATCGACTTCGGTGCGGCGCGCGATTTCGCAAGCCGGCACAGCCGCAGCGTGACCGCGATCGCGACACCCGGCTACACGCCGCCGGAGCAATTCGGCGTCGGCGGTGAGCAGGGCCCATGGACCGATATCTACGCGCTCGGTGCAGTGATGTACCGCTGCGTCACCGGCAAGGCTCCGGTCGATTCGCTCCGCCGCCTGCGCAAGGATTCGCTCGTCCCCGCATCGACCGCGGCCGAGGGCGCCTACGATCCTTCGCTGCTCGGGCTGATCGACTGGATGCTGAAGATCGAAGAGTCGGAACGGCCCGCCTCGGTCAAGGCGGTGCGCGAAGCGCTCGGTACGGCAGGAAAGCCCGGCATACAGCCGCAATCGTCCTCACAGATCAAACGGATCGGCAAGGATCGCGCAGTCATCGAGCTTCCGAAAAGCGTGGATGCAGACGTCCTGGAATTGTCGTTCTTCGTAACGCCGCCGGGGAAATATCTCGGCTTCTCCGTGAAAGACAACGCGAGCTGGCGAGCGAAGCCGCATTATTTCGGAATCCACAGCACGAAAGGGAATCCGGATTTCTCGACGTTCGAGATCGGCGAGAAAATCGTCAATGCGCTTCCCGAGAATGCGCATGTCACGATCGCGTCCGCCGACGACTTCATCAAGGCGTCCGCGAAGTGGGTCGCTCCGGAGGAAGAGAAAAAGGAAGCGCCGAAGGTCAACCCGGTACTGTGGCGTAATGTTGCGATCGGCTCCGGCGTCGCGCTTTTGCTTCTGCTCGGCGCGTTCGGCCTCTTCAAGCGCGACGAGAGCGCTTATCTTGCCGCGCAGCACAGCGAGGAATCGGTCGCGGCTTATCTCAAGAACTGTTCGATGCTCTGCTTCTCGCGCGACAAGGCGGAAGCGCGGATCAGAGAACTGAAACAGCAGCAACAGCTTCAGGCGCTCGAGCGGCAGTTGTCGGGCGCCGGCACCCGAATCCCGGACCTTGAAAAATTCCTGAAAGACTGCGGCCCGGATTGTTCCCCCGTACTGCGCGACCGTGCGACGGCGCTTCTCAATCAGCAGAAGAACGTCGCCTCGGAGGAAAGTACCTACCGCGCCGCGCGCGGGAATATCGCGCGTTTGAACGATTACATCGCCTCTTGCAGGCTTTGCACGTACCGGGATCTCGCCCGCGAAGAGGTCAGCCGGCTTCAGGTGGAAGCCGATCGCCAGGCCATGCGCGAGCGTGAGCGCAACAATTACTATGCCGCAGGCAACAACCTCAGCTCGCTAAATCAGTACGTGAACTCCTGTAGCATTTGCGAATTCAAAGGCGAGGCGCAGGCGAAGATTTCCAAACTTGAATATGAAGACAAATTCTTCTGGTTCACGGTCTGCAACCGCGCCAACTTCAAGGTTTCGGTTGCGATTGCCGGCAGAAAAGATCCGAATTCGGACAGGTTCATGGTCATCGGCTGGTATCAGCCCGATCCCGGCCAGTGCATGAACGTCGGCAGATGGGTCAAAGGCCGACTTTACTACATGGCGAAGCAATATGGCGGCAACATCGGCTGGCGCGGGAACGCGATCCGGTTTTGCGTGAGCAATGCTGCCTTCGAGCGCGCCAACACGACCGGCTACACCTGCCGCCAGGACGAAAGGCTGGAAGGCTTCTTCGAGCGCAGCCAGTTTGAAGACTTCACCTGGACGCTGACCCTGAACTGACGAGACGCGCACGCGCGTTCCGCAAGTCGGGGGGTTTTTCGCGCCGCGCGTGCTGCCGGTCAGCCACTTGTATAAGCCCGGCCCGATAGTAAGATTATTGGAGATACATTGTTTTCCGGGGGTCGGAAAAGATCGCATCGCACAAGGCGCGGGAATCTCCGCTTTTAACTTGACGATGCGATGTCGTGGTACGGGGGTAAGTTGCACTTGCAGTGCAATCCCGTCGCAATCGCTCGATTGCAGCCATCGAATTCAGGTCTCCAACAGTTTGTTTTTTTGGGCCTGACGCCATGAGCGAATTTACTATCGGACGCGACCCGGCCTGCCGGATTGTCATCGACGACAAAACCGTTTCGCGATGGCACGGCAAGATCGAGCCGCAGAGCGATGGCGTATATCTCATCAGCGATACCGACAGCAGCGGCGGCAGCTATGTGCGCGTGAAGGGCGGCTGGCGGCGTTTCGTTCGCGCGAAGGTCCGCGCCGAAGACGAAGTGCGCCTCGGCGAATATGTCACCACGATCGAGAAGCTCCTGAAGGAAGCCAAGGCAGCGGCGGCCAAGGTCAAGGTGAAAAGAAATCCCACAACCGGCGAAATCATCAAGAGCTGAATGTGAATAGCGAAACGAAAATCACCACACTCGAAGGGCGCAGGCACATCGTTGCGTTTATCGCAATCGGCATCGGCGTAGCTGTCATCGCGATCCTTCATCTGCTTCTGGCGCCAAGCCACGCCGCCGCGATGATCCTCGGGCATGGCGGGCAGTCGCCGTATCCGCTGACGGTGCAGAACATCATGTGGATCGCTTTCTTCGGCGCGCTGGGCGAAGTCTATGTCCGCTATGTCACCGCGAAAGCCGAGTCGAGCCAGCTGCACCAGAAGTATCTGCCGGAGGACGACACCACCGTCCTGCAAGCCGACGATCTGAAGGAAATTTACCGCAACGTCCGCAACAGTCCCGGCGCCCGCAAGTGTTTTCTGCCGCGTCTGATCGAGCGGTGCATTTTGCAGTTCCAGACCAGTTCCTCGATCGATCAGTCGGCATCGCTCCTGAATACGAGCGTCGAAATGTTCGTCCACGAGATCGACCTGCGTTACAACATGCTGCGCTACCTGACCTGGCTGATGCCGACGCTCGGCTTCATCGGCACGGTTATCGGCATCGGCCTCGCTCTGAGCTACGCGGGCGAGCCGGGCCGCATGCAGGACCCTACGCTCTTGACGACGGTGACCTCGCGTCTGGCGGTGTCCTTCGACGCCACCTTTCTCGCGCTGGTGATGACCGGCATCGTGCTGCTGTTTCAGAATATAGTGCAGTCGAAAGAGGAGCACGCGCTCAATCTCGCGGCCCAGTACTGTCTCGATAATCTCATCAATCGTCTTTACGTCGTGAAATAACAACGGCCGGAACCGCTCCGGCAAGATTTAAGGATCCGGACCAAGTTCGGAATCGCGGGAGGGAAGCTAGCGATGATCAAGAAATTTTTCGGATCAGGCGGCGACAAGAATAAGCAATCCGGCGATGAGAATCTTCCGGACACCGAGAAAACGATTACCGTGAAGAAGTCCACGGCCTTGCCGGACGATCCGATCACGCTGGACGTCGACAGGCTTCGTGAAGGCGCGCCATCCGACGGCTCGGACGAGCACGCGGGCAAGGTTTCCCGGCCGGACTCTGGCCGCGGCAGGCTGTCCTGGCCCGCGCGGGACGACAACCGGCGGCAGGCGCGCGGAGAGCCGCGCGCGTCAGGCGAGGACGAACGGACGAGACTCTTCAATGCGCCGAAAGGCCGTTCGGAACCGGCCGCCGAAAGCAGCAGAGCGGTGACGGATCGTTCCTCTGATCCCGTCGTCGGCTGGGTGGTCGTGCTGGAAGGTCCCGGCAAAGGAAATTCGGTGGAGATCGGCGCCGGCGCCAATGCGATCGGCCGGGGCGCCGGCCAGCAGATCCAACTGGACTTCGGTGACGACAAGATTTCCCGCGAGCGGCATGCCGTTATCGTCTACGAACCCGAAGCGCGGCAGTTCTTCGTGCAGAACGGCGAAGTCCGAAATCTTACTTATGTCGAAGGCAAGGTCGTTCTGGGCGTGATGCCGCTGCAAGGCGGCGAGAAGATCAGAGTAGGCGACACGTATCTGCAATTCGTTCCCTTCTGCGGTCCCGAATTCAGCTGGTCGTGAGTGCAGTGACCAATCCGCCTCGTGGGCAGTCCTCCGTTTTTGGCGCGGCGATACAGGGCCGGCGCAGCGAACAACAGGACTCCTTCGCTTCGGTCTGGTTGCCAGCGGAGAAAGCATGGCTGCTTCTCCTGGCCGACGGCATGGGCGGCCACGCTGCGGGAGGATTGGCAAGCAAGCTCGCGGTAGAGCGGTTCGCATCCGCATTCACCGTCGCACGCTCTGCCGGCATGGGATTGCGCCAGGCGTTCGAGGCGGCACTGGAGCGTGCGAATACGCGGATCGCCGCCGAGCAACGCGACAGTCCCGAGCGGGAAAGCATGGGAACGACCCTTGTCGCGGCTTATCTGTCCCGCGATGGCGTTGCGTGGATCAGCGTCGGCGATTCCCCGCTCTGGCTTTATCGGGGCAGCAGTCTCTACCGGCTCAACGAAGATCACTCGCTGCGTGCGCTGGCGCGCGAGGGCGCCAAGGTCAGCGGCAACATGCTGCAATCCGCGCTGAACGGACACCCGATCGAGATCGTCGATTGTCAGGATACGCCGATCGCGTTGCACGAGAACGATCTCGTTCTCCTCGCCTCCGACGGTCTGTTGACGCTCGACGAAAAGGATATCGCAGGCGAGATCGGCCGGAACGCCCGCAACGGTTCGGAAGCGATAGCGCAGGCTTTGCTGGGCGCGGTCGAGCAGCAGAACAAGGACAATCAGGATAACTGCACGGTCATGCTCGCGTCGCCGCAGGCGCTGGCGGACAAGGCGGAAAAGGCCGGACGCTTTCCGCTGCGGATATTTGCTGCTGTCATAGCAGCCGCGCTCGCCGGTAGCGTGCTTTACCTGTTGTTCGCCTAGCGGCTCCAGGATTTGTCCCGATGCGCAGGCCAAGCCGCAATATCGAAGTCTTCAGCATCTCGGTTATCGATCTGCTGGCCTCGGCGCTCGGCGCTTTCATCCTGATCTCGATCATTCTGTTTCCCTTCTACAACCAGCATCAGCAGCTCCAGAAAACGAAAACCGACATCAAGGTCGCAGCCGAAGAGACCAAGAAGGCGAGCGACATGAAGAAGAAGCATCAGGAAATCGTCTTCAAGCAGCTTGAAGACATCAAGCAGGGCGCCAAGGCCGCGGACGGATTGGAGCTTTGCAAGAAGCAGGAGAGCGCATGCAAGGCGCAACTCGGAAAAACATTCCTGATCGTAGGCATTGAATGGGACGAACGTTGCGACGTGGACTTCTACATTACCGATCCGCAAGGCCAGAAATTCTATCATGGCGCGAAGAACGATACCTTCGTCACGTATCCGAAATCCAAAGGGCAACTGAGCCTCGATATGACGGACGGCCCCGGTCTTGAGATATGGCAGAACCCCGAAGCCGAAAGCGGTCTCTACAAGATCAGCTACGAACTCTTCAGTTGCAGGCCCGGAGTTGAGGGGGCAAAGATAAGAGGATGGGCGATCGATCGCACCGGCGGCAGGAGATGCCTGGTCGATAAGAACATGAAGATTGCGACATCAGGGGCCGCAAGAACCCATGAAGACGTAACGATGCTGGAGGTAAACACCGACGGCTCGACTACAATTCAATTCGTATCAGCCTGTCCGTCATCCTAGAGCCCAGCCAGACATGCGCCGCCCCGACCGCAACATAGAAGTTTTCAGCATCTCCGTGCTGGATCTTTTTGCGTCGGCGCTCGGCGCGTTCATCATGTGCGCGATCATTCTCTATCCCTACTACAAGAAAGACGTGACCAAGGAGCTGGAAGAGGCCAAGGCGTCGCTCGAGCAGGCGGAGAAGAATCTCAAGAGCGAAAAAGAGAACGTTAAAAAGCTCCAGGAGCAGGAGAAGAAGCAGGAGCTTCAGGCGCTGAAGGCGCGTGAGGAGATCATGCAGCTCAATCGCTGTCACAACGAGACCAAGCAATGCCGCGCGGAACTGGCGAAGAATTTTCTGATGGTGCAGGTCAGGTGGCAGTCGAGCGAGGCGGTCAATCTTCACATCATCGACGCGGACAACAACGAATTCTTCTGGGCGAAGACCAATCGAAGCGGACGCGATTTCCCGAAGTCCAAGGCGCAGCTTAGAACGCCGGTCGTGTTCGGCTCCGGCATCGCGGTCTGGATCGATCCTCAGGCAAAACCCGGCAATTACCACATCGACTATGCGCTGCGGCGTGCGTCGGGTCAGAGCGTGGAGGTATCCGGCGTCGTCTACGAGCGTAACGGGATGAAATCGTTGCCGAAAAAAATGCTGCAAAACAATACGCCTCGCGTCCGCGCGGCGACGATCCAGATTACGGATGACGGCGCGGTCACGGTTCGATAGGCTTAAGCCTTAAGACAAATGATCATACTCCATTGCGAATAAGACAGATGCTTGCAGGCTTTGCTGCTTTTCTTCGCTCCTATTTTCCTCGCCGCGTCGCCGTCGCGGCGGTGGCAATTTCATTCGGTCTGTTGCTGCTCCCATGGGAATCGGCGGTCGCGCAGGTGCAATCGTACTGGCTGCGTCAGGGCGGCGGTATCGTAGGTTCATGTCCTGGAAAGCCGCAGGGCGAACCGTTGCAGGTCGCGAACAAGAATGCCGGATGGGTCTTGATCACCGGCGTCGTAACCTGCCGCGACGAAGGCGCTAACTATTCCTTCGAGTTGAATTTTGTCCGTGTCGAGATCAATCCCGGCATGCGATCAGCGATCGAGCGGGACAGGCTGGACTTCGACTGGATCGGGCTCGCGGTGTTCAAGCCGCAGGGCAACGGCGCTCAGATCGACTGGCTCTATGATGAAGCGCTGCCGATTGAAGGGTCGCTTGCGAAAACGAGCCAGGACAAAATCTATTTCGGAAACTTGAAGTTTTCCGTTCCGAAAAACGCGATCGGGCAGGCAACGAACTTTCTATTCTATATGACGTCGCACGGGCCGCTCTATCAGTTCGAGTTGCTGTGAAATGAGAAGCCCTGCGCCACAGAAGAAGTCCTATCTTTTTCTTCTGACGCTGCTTGTCTTTCTGACAGGTGGCGTTTCCGCGCAGCAGATATTCGAGCCGGGTAAAAGCACCACGGTCACGGGCCTGGATCGCAGCAATTACGATTTCAGCGCGCCGGATCCGTCGTTGATCCTTCCCAACCCGGCGCCGTCTGGCGGTCCGCGGCCTTATCTGCGCGCGTTCGGACCCGTCGGCCGCGTAGGTCCGCCATCGAAGGGCTATTCCAAGAACGATATTCAGGGCCGTTATTCGCCGGTCGGTGGTTCCGGAGGCGACGGCGGAGACGGCTCAGCCGACGTGCAGGGCGGCGAGAAGAATCAAAAGAGCAAGGGCGGGCAGAAGGCTCCCGATCAGAAGCAGGATGCTTCGAAGGACGGCCAGTCCAAAGACGCCAACGGCAAGAACGCGCAGAAAGATCAGAAGGAAAAGCAAAAGCAGGCGACTAAGGACGGCGAAAAGAATCAAAAAGGCAAGAACGACGGAAACGCCAAAGGGCCGGATGACGGCCGGGACGACAAAGAACTTACTTATGTCGAGCGGGAGTTTGTGCGCCAGCTTCGCGAGCGCGGTTCTCGCGGGCCATTCGAGTATCGCCCAAGCGAACAAGCGCAGAATGACGCGAGCGTTCGCCAAACCGAACAGGCCGAATGGAATCGGCTGATCGATAATCTCGCGGACAATCTTCGCCCGGGTGAAAGCAAGAAGGGCGGCGCTCCCGGTCAGCCGGGCCAGAAAGGTGGCGGCGATAACGTTGCGGGTGGCGGACCGAAAGGCAGCGGCGCTCCAGGTCAACCGGGCCAGAAGGGCGGCGGCGACAACGTTGCGGGTGGCGGACCGAAAGGCAGCGGCGCTCCGGGTCAGCAAGGCCGTGGCGACAACGCATCGAGCGGCGGACCGAAGGGCAGCGGTGCTCCGGGTCAACCGGGCCAGAAGGGTGGCGGCGACAACGTTGCGGGTGGCGGGCCGAAAGGCAGCGGCGCTCCGGGTCAGCCGGGCCAGAAAGGTGGCGGCGATAACGTCGCGGGTGGCGGGCCGAAGGGCAGCGGCGCTCCGGGTCAGCCGGGACAGAAGGGTGGCGGCGATAACGTCGCGGGCGGCGGACCGAAGGGCAGCGGCGCTCCGGGTCAGCCGGGCCAGAAGGGCGGCGGCGATAACGTTGTGGGCGGCGGACCGAAGGGCAGCGGCGCTCCAGGTCAACCGGGCCAGAAGGGTGGCGGCGATAACGTTGCGGGCGGCGGGCCGAAAGGCAGCGGCGCTCCAGGTCAACCGGGCCAGAAGGGCGGCGGCGATAACGTTGCGGGCGGCGGACCGAAGGGCAGCGGCGCTCCGGGTCAGCAAGGCGGTGGCGACAACGCATCGAGCGGCGGACCGAAGGGCAGCGGTGCTCCAGGCCAGCCGGGCCAGAAGGGTGGCGGCGACAACGTTGCGGGCGGCGGACCGAAAGGCAGCGGCGCTCCGGGTCAAAAAAGCGGTGGCTACACTGCATCTCCGGGCAGGGTCGCGCTGACTGATTCAACGCCGCCGTCGATGAGCGGAAATTTTCAGGGCGGCGCTCCCGGCCAGCAAGGCGGCGGTGACAATGCGTCGAGCGGCGGACCGAAAGGTAGCGGCGGGCCGAAGGGTACGGGTGGTCCGGGAAGTCCCGGTCAGCAAGGCGGTGGACCGAAGGGCAGCGGCGCTCCGGGTCAGCAGGGCGGCGGCGACAACGCATCGAGCGGCGGTCCCAAAGGTACGGGTGGTCCGGGGACTCCGGGCCAACAAGGTGGCGGACCGAAAGGCAGCGGCGCCCCGGGTCAGCAAGGCGGCGGCGACAACGCATCGAGTGGCGGGCCGAAGGGTACGGGTGGTCCGGGGACTCCGGGCCAACAAGGCGGCGGACCGAAAGGCAGCGGCGCCCCGGGTCAGCAGGGCGGCGGCGACAACGCGGCGAGCGGCGGTCCCAAAGGTACGGGCGGTCCGGGCACTCCCGGTCAGCAAGGCGGTGGACCGAAGGGCAGCGGCGCTCCGGGTCAGCAAGGCGGCGGCGACAACGCATCGAGCGGCGGTCCCAAAGGTACGGGCGGTCCGGGGACTCCGGGCCAGCAAGGCGGCGGACCGAAGGGCAGCGGCGCTCCTGGTCAGCAAGCGGGTGGCGACAACGCATCGAGTGGCGGGCCGAAGGGTACGGGCGGTCCGGGCACTCCCGGTCAGCAAGGCGGTGGACCGAAGGGCAGCGGCGCTCCGGGTCAGCAGGGCGGCGGCGACAACGCATCGAGCGGCGGACCGAAAGGTACGGGCGGTCCGGGGACTCCGGGCCAGCAAGGCGGTGGACCGAAGGGCAGCGGCGCTCCGGGTCAGCAAGGTGGCGGCGACAACGCGTCGAGTGGCGGGCCGAAGGGCACGGGCGGTCCGGGAAGTCCCGGTCAGCAAAGTGGCGGACCGAAAGGTCCGGGTGGCGCGCCACCTTTCGGCTCAAGCGGCGGGGCGACGCCTTCGCCGGGACTTGTAAATCTCAATGCAGCGCCTCCCGCGATGCGCGGAAATTTCTCGCAAGGATCGACGGGTACGGCGACTCCGGGCTCTTCACCCGGAAGCGTGCAAACCGGAACAGGGACTCAGACGAACCAACAGTCTGGGGGTGGCTCCGGAACGGGCGGCGGAACTGATCCGCGGGCGTCCGGCCGCTTTCTGGATGGCCGCTTGCCCGAACATTCGCGGACACCCCCACCATCGACTCCGCCCGCGCAGCAGACACAGCAGACACAGCAACCATCGACGCCACCCTCTGCGCCGGCGCAGCAACAGACGCAGCAGCCTGCTACTCCGCCCGCGCAGCAGACACAGCAGACGCAGCAACCGTCGACGCCACCCTCTGCGCCTGCGCAACAACAGACGCAGCAGCCAGCTACTCCGCCCGCGCAGCAGACACAGCAGACACAGCAACCATCGACGCCACCCGCTGCGCCACCGGCACAGCAACAGACGCAGCAACCAGCTACTCCGCCTGCACAGCAGACTCAGCAGACGCAGCAACCGTCGACGCCCCCCGCTGCGCCACCGCAGCAGAGGCCCAGCCTGGGCGGCATGAAGAACGAATACAATCAGGTGAACTGGCAGCAGTTCGAACAGGATAGCCGCGCCGTCGCGTCTGGAACGCCGATCAGTCAGCTGCCGCCCGAGCGCCGCACGAATCTCGAGCGCGGCAACCGGGTTCTCGATCGTTTCGCCAGTGAACAGGATCAGCTCCAGCAGCAACTCGAACGGCAGGATCAAACCCGCAAAGAAGTCGAGCAACTGCACCAGGAGTCGATCAAGGAACGCGATCGCGCGGCGCTTCTCGGGAAAATCGGCAGTGCAGGATTGGGCGTCATTTATTCAGCCGACGCGCTCGCTCACGCTGCGCAGGCCAGCCCCTTCGCAGCGGCCAGAGCCGTGGGATATGCATGGAACTTCGGACGCGGTGTCGGCGACAAGATCGTAGGGATCGCCGATCGTGTCGATAATATTAGCAGCAGTCTCGGATTCGGATCGGGTGCGGGCGGAAACAGCGGCGGCAATGCAGCGGCTGGAAGCGGCGGTTCTGCACCGGGCCCGGCAGGTTCGGGATCCGGCGGAAACAGCGGCAATGCGAACCCGCCGGCACCGGATGCTCGAACCAGAATTGATAATACGCTCGGCACCGCGCAATCCGTTCACGATGCGAATGAAGTTATCAATGATCTGCGGGGAATGCCGCAGGAGTTCAGGGACACGAGACGGCGTCTCGGCATTCCTCCGACGGCCGAAGCGCCCGGGGCCATTGGCAGCACGCTAAGCCTTGCCCAAGCGGGGCTGGCGCTCCACGACGCAAACACCGCGCGCCTCAACGGCGAAACCCGTCAAATGTTCAAGCATGCCGGCGAGGCCGTCGTGCATGCGACGGAGGGCCTGACGATCTACGGGGACAACGCGCAGTCGGCCGTAAACGCTTTGACGAAGATAGACGAAGCGATCAACACGACAGATCCGAATGAGAGAAGGTTGCTTCAGATCGAAGCTTTGGGACACACGCTCGGCACCGCGCAAGGGCTTTCCCCAATTCGGGCTCACCCGATCGGCAGCGCCGGGCAAAGCATCGTTTCCGGCACCGAGGCTTATCGGCAGTTTCAGGAATTCAACGAAATTTCAGCTTACAGCCGCACGGATCCTTCGGCTCCGGGCCGTCAACTGCTGGAGCGGAACTATCAGGACAATATCCAGATGATGGAAAGACTTCGCCGTCTGCAATCCGCCAGACCCGGAACAACTGTTGCACCCCGCCAGTGAAGAATATGTTCAAACGTTTCCTTCCCCTTCTATTTGTCATCGTTCTTTGCGCCCATGCGGCGTCACATTCCGCCCAGGCACAAGCGCCGAACGTCCTGAAAGTGCAGGACGGAATCGTAGCGTCGCTCTCCGTTCGCGGTAGCGAGGCGCAAGCGATCTGGCGGTTCGTGCGCAGGCCCGACGCGCCGCTCGAGGAGATCGGCGGCACCATCAACGGCCGTCCGCTCGGCGTGCCGGTCGTCGAACAATATCCCGGAGCGGGCGAGACCACCGCGGTTCTCGCGCTGCTCGATCTCGGCGATCCGAAACGCGCGGACCAGATGGAGCGCCTCAAGCTTGCGATGCTTCTGCTCGCGGGCCGCGGACAGCCCCACCATCAGATTGCCTTCGCCGTCTATGCGCTGGAGCCGCGCCTGCTGGTTCCCGGGAGCACGAAGGGCGAGGAAATGGTGCAGCTTCTGCTGAAGCTGCCGCCGCTCGATCAGCCGAGCAATCTTTCCGGCGCGCTGATTCATTCGATCCGGACACTCGAAACGCTGAGTGTCGACCGCCGCGCGATCTATGTTTTTACCGACGGACACAACGCGAGTTCGATTGCGCTCGATGAAGTCGGCAAGCTGGCGCAGGACGCGGGCGTTTCGATCACATTTTTCACCATACGCAGCGAGCGGCCCGCGGACGTTCCGGCGCTTGCACGGTTCGCGAATTCCACCGGCGGACTTCTGGTCGAGGAAAACGGTATCACCAATTTTCTTCGTGAGCCTTTCGCTTTGCTCGACAGCGGCGGGCGTGTCGCTTTCTCGTTCGCGGGCGCAAAGACCTATTTCTGGGAGTTCGGAAAACCCAGGCTCACGGTGTCGTTCCGCTACGGCAGCAAGTCGCTCGATCTGACAACGGATGTGGAAGCGCCGTCTGCAAGCATGGGCGAAGGTTTCGAGTATCTCGTAAAAAGCCCCGTCGCGCTCGGCAGCTTCGGCGGGATCCTCGCGCTTGGCGGCCTCGCATTCTTCTTCGCCCGCCGCAGAAAAGTGCCGGCACACGCGCCCGCGAGAGGCGGCGCTCCTGTTCTTGGCGGGATTCTCAAGGAGGTGGAATCGGGCAAGGCGCATATCGTCGATATGCCGGTCATGCACATCGGACGCAGCCGGACCAACGACATCGTCATCGACGATCCGACCGTGTCGCGCGAGCACGCCATGCTTAGCCTTGCCGCTGACGGCACTCTTTCGATCGAGAGCAAATCCGACCGGGAAGTGCTTGTGAACGGCAAGAGCGCCGGCAAGACAGCGCTCGCCGACGGCGATCTCATAGCCCTCGGCGCGGTCAAGCTGGAATTCAGGCCGGTGAAAAAAGTCGCCGGCTGATTGCCGCTTGCGACTTACGTAGAGTGGCTTTGCTGCCATCAGCAGCAGAGCCGGAGTCTTCGTCTCAACCATTGTATCAGCTTCGCGGGCCGCGGATCGAGGCCGCCGCCAAGCATTCATGACCTATGTCAATGCATGGCCGCTTCCGGCAAGGCATTCAGCTTGATGTTTTTTTTGAGAGAGGTCCGGATGCAATCGAGCTGGCCTGAAACCGTTTCCGCGCTGAGCGCGCAACTTCGCGAGCTTCGGGGCAAGGCGCCGGATGTCATGAAAGCTTTTGCGGCGAGCGCGCAGACCGCGCTGAAGCCCGGAGCGCTCGATACGAAGACCAAGGAACTCATCGCGCTGGCGATCTCGATTGCCGTGCGTTGTGACGACTGCATCGCGTTCCATGCAAAGGCAGCGGTCGATCAGGGTGCCTCAGAGGCCGAAGTGCTGGAGACGATCGGCATGGCGATCTATATGGGCGCAGGTCCTTCCGCGATGTACGCGAGCCACGCGTATCAGGCGTACGCGGAGTTCGCGGCGAAGGCCGCCGGCAAATCCTGATCTAGGATAGCCGCGCGATCGCGCGTTTGAGATCGCGCTTGTACTGAAGGAAATCGACGAAGATGCCGTGGCCTCCGCGATCATTGTCCGCGGGTGCCGCGCAATAGCGCTCGATTTCACGGCGGAACGCTTGCGCGGCGGCGGGCTTTGCAGTCTTCGCTTTCAGGTAAGCCGCGACCATATCGGTCTGCAACGCGCGTCCCGGCCAGCCGACACCCGCGCCCTCGAGCAAGCCCGCAACGAAGAGGCCGTTATCCTCCGGCGGAAACACATTCATATAAAGCCGCGGCGCGCCGAACTGCGGTTGCCAGTTCAGCGGAGACAAATCCTCCAGAAACGGAAAGGTGATCCGGTAGCCGGTTGCAAAGACTACGATGTCGACATCATCGCGTTTGCCGTCTTCGAAGACCGCGCTGTTGCCGTTGAAAGCCTTCAGGGGTTTGCGCAAAGAAACGTCACCCTGCCCGAGATGCAAAAGCACCAGCGAGTTCACGATGGGCGTGCGGTCGTAGAGGCGATGTTCGGGTTTCGGCAATCCGAAGCGCTCCGGCGGGCCCGCGAGCAGCCGCGCAAACGGCTCGTGCAGGCGCGAACGCAGCCACTTCGGCAGCACAATTTTTGCGCGATGATTGCTTTCGTCGGCGGGTTTTCCGCCTATGAATTTCGGCACGAAGTGGTTGCCGCCGCGCACGCTCCACAGCACGGATTTCGCACGGTGGATCGCGTCGACCACGATATCGCAGCCGGTGTTGCCCATGCCGCTGATGAGCACGCGCTTGCCTTCGAAAATCCCGGGCGATTTGTATTCTTTGGCGTGCAGGACGGTGCCTGAGAAGGCACCCGGAACCTCCGGCATCAGGGGATCGCTCAGGTGACCGTTCGCGATCAGGACGCCATCGTAGTCACGCGTTTCGCCCTTGTCGAAAGTCGCGCGCCAGCGGCCGCCAGTGCGCGCGAGCTTCGAAACGCCGTCGTTGAATCGGATCAGCGGATAGAGATCGAAATGCTTCGCAAAATCCTTGAAATATTGCTCGATCTGGATACGGCTCGGATAGGCTGGCCATTCTTCGGGCATCGGAAAATCGGCATAGGCGGTCGTCGATTTCGAAGAGATCAAATGTGTCGAGGCATAGACCGCGCTCGATTGCGCGCCGAACAGCCACTGACCGCCGACATCGGCATTCCGCTCGGCCGCTTCGACCTGAAGACCCGCGTCGCGAAGGCTGCGGATTGCAGCAAGGCCGGCTGGACCGGCGCCGATCACGAGATACTTCACGGCGCGCTCCGCAGGCTTTCGAGATAGCGGTCGAACACCGCTCGTGCGTCGAGTTGCGGCGTGAAGCCGAACTCCGACTTGAGCCTCTCGTTCGCGAGCACCGGCCGATATTGAATGAACTTCACGTGCGCAGGCCCGAGCTTCGTGATGCGGAGCGTGTTCAGAATCCAGAGTGCCGTCTTCAGAATGGCGGGCGGCAGCGGCAGAAATTTCTTGCCGAGCAGGCTCGCGATTTCGCGGAGGCTGAGTGTGCCGTCGCCCGCAAGATTGAATACGCCGCCGCGCGATTCGTTCACGGCCCATGCCAGCGCGTCGACTACGTCGAGTTCCGAAACGAGCGAGAACGGCGTGGTGGTTCCGCTCAAGCCGACAACGACGGGACGTTCGAAAATGGCGGTTATCTGGTTGCTTGTGCCTGGGCCGAGTACGGTGCAGGGACGAAACACGGTCTGCTTCAGTTGCGGATACTTGCCGCGCCATTCGGCCAGCATCTCTTCGACGAGCCGCTTGTGCTTCGAATAGGGGAAGTCGTCATTCCCGCGCAGCGGATCGCTCTCGCGCAGCGGCACCGGGTTGTCGGCGTGATAGCCGTAGGCGGCTCCGCTCGACGTAACGACGATATGTTTCGCGCCGGCTGCGAGCGATGCCTCCAGCACGTTCTTCGTGCCCAGAACGTCGATTACGAAATCGCGTGCCGGATCGCCGCCGGCCGCGACGACGGAAGCCAGATGCACGACCGTCTGCGGCTGATAGGTACGGAATATTTCACCGAGCTTCGGATCGCCGATATCCGCCGTTTCGTAGGTGACGCCGGGCAGCCGCTGGGCTTCCGGCACTTCGCGCAGATCGACCGCAACGACGTAATGCGCGCTTTTCAGCGCAGTCGTTAACGCGCGGCCAATGAAGCCGGCGGCTCCCGTAATCAGGACCGTTGCCATCAGGATTTCGCCGGAACGGCTGGATTGGTACGCATCGGAAGGTCCGGCGGCTCGCTTTCTTCGCCACAAAAATGAACGAGCGGCAGGGCATGTGCAAGTGATCCCGCCCCGTAATCTTGCGGGTAAGCGGGTGCCGGGTTAGAGCAATTCCATGCCGCTTCCGCGCCGCAACGGATGGAGCACTTCATGTTTCGCGTTTTGATCGCCGTTCTCTTTGCCGCCGGTCTGGTCGCGCTCTCGCCGAGCGTGAAGACCTTTGCGCAGGACAAGCAGTCCAAGAAAAGCATCTGCGAGTTCGGCGCCGACGACCAGAAGCTGAAGGGCGCGGAGCGCAAGAAATTCCTCTCGCGATGCATGGCGAAGGAAGACGCGCCGGAAACCAAGGCGAAGCCGAAGCCCAAACCGAAGCCGAAGCCCAAGCAAAACGAAGAAAAGAAGGACGGCTAGGCCGGCCATCCGATGCGCGCCCGCGCGCGAAACTACTCCGAGATACGCGATTCGGTTCGCGCGCTCTGCGGACAATTCCCGGCTTCCTACTGGCGCGATCTCGATCGCGAGCGCGCCTACCCGAAAGCCTTCGTCGAAGCGCTGACGGGCGCCGGCTTTCTCTCCGCGCTGATACCGGAAGAATTCGGCGGCAGCGGACTTCCGCTTTCGGCGGCAGCGGCAATTCTCGAAGAAGTGCAGGCAGCAGGCTGCAACGGCGCGGCCTGCCACGCGCAGATGTACATGATGGGTACGCTGCTCAGGCACGGCAACGAAGCGCAGAAAAAGAAATACCTTCCGCAGATCGCCTCGGGAAAGATGCGGTTACAGGCTTTCGGCGTTACCGAACCGGCGAGCGGGACCGACACGCTGAATATCGCGACCACGGCAAAACGCGACGGCGACCGTTACCTCGTCAACGGACAGAAAATCTGGACCTCCCGCGCCGAGCATTCGGATCTCATGCTTCTGCTCGCGCGCACGACGCCGAAGGAGCAAGTGAAGAAGCGCTCGGAGGGACTGTCGGTCTTTCTGGTCGACATGCGCGAGGCGGTCGGAAAAGGGCTCCTCATCCGCCCGATCCGCACCATGATGAATCATGCGACCACGGAAATCTTCATCGAGAACCTGAGCGTGCCTGCGGAGAACCTGATCGGCGAGGAAGGGCAGGGTTTCCGCTACATTCTCTCCGGCATGAATGCCGAACGCATCCTGATCGCCGCCGAATGCATAGGCGACGCCAAATGGTTCATCGATAAGGCGTCGAGCTACGCAAAGGAGCGCAGCGTATTCTCCCGCCCGATCGGCCAGAACCAGGGTGTGCAGTTTCCGGTCGCGCGCGCCTATGCGCAGATGCGCGCGGCCGAGCTGATGGTTGCTGAAGCGGCCTCGCGTTATGAGCGCGGCGAAGACTGCGGCGAGGAAGCGAATCTCGCGAAACTGCTAGCGGCGGATGCTTCCTGGGCCGCCGCCGATATGTGCGTGCAGACGCATGGCGGCTTCGGCTTTGCCGAGGAATACGACATCGAACGGAAATTCCGCGAGACGAGGCTTTATCAGGTGGCGCCGGTATCGACGAACCTGATTCTTTCCTTTCTCGCGGAACATGTGCTCGGTCTGCCGCGCTCGTACTGACTATTTCTGGCGCACGACCTTGTTGCGAAGCACGCCGATCTTGTCGACGTGAAGCTCGATCGTGTCGCCATCCGAGAGGAAGCGGTCCTGCTCGAGACCGCAGCAGTTTCCGACCGTGCCCGAGCCGATGAACTCACCGGGATAGAGCGTCTCATCCTTCGAGATGTGTTCGATCATCTGCTCGAAGCTGTGCAGCATGTCGGCGGTCGTGTTCTTCGCCCACACTTCGCCGTTCACGCGCACCTCGACATTCATCTTCTGCGGGTCGCCCAGCTCGTCGGGGGTCACGATCCACGGACCCATGGCGTTACCCATGTCGAAGCTCTTGCCCTTGGTCGGACCGAGCCGTCCCTGCATTTCGATCACCTGTTGGTCGCGTGCGGAGAAGTCGTTGAAGATCGTGTAGCCGAAGATGTGATCTTTTGCGTTCGCCGCCGTCACGTTCTTCGCGGGCTTGCCGATATAGATGCCGAACTCGAGTTCGAAATCCATCAACTCGCTGTAGCGCGGCCATTGCACCGTGGTGTCCGGGCCGACGACGCTGAAGCGGTTGGTGATGTAATAGACCGGAAGTTGCCGATAGACCGGTGGCACATCCGGTTCGGCCTGGATTTTCGCGGCGGCTTCCGCGCCATGCGCCTTGCGGGCGAGATAGCGCTGCATGCCTCGCGGGGCATTCCGCACATGCGTGGCATAGACCGAAGCGTCGCGCATTTGCGGCGGCACAGGAACAGGCGCGAGCAGCTTCGTGCCGTCGAGCGGCGTGGCGGCGTCTTTTTTCCATTCGCCTGCGAGCTTCTTCGCTTCCGCAAGCGCGGAAGGGCCGGCCTCGATCAGGGAAAGCATCGAGGCGAAGGCCGCATGGCCGCCGCTTGCTGCTGCGAGATCGAGAATTTCCTTCTTCGCGGTGTCTACGACGCCGACGAGCTGTCTGCCGTTCTTCTCAAACGTAGCAAGTTTCATTTTCTCAATTCTCCAGAATGGCGACGGCGCGCGTCCAGCCTGCCGAAGCAGCTTTGATCGTTACGGGGAAGCAGGCGATCCTGAATCCGTTTGCGGGCAGCGCTTCGAGGTTGTGCAGCTTTTCGATGTGGCAGTAGCCGATCTTGCGGCCGGACTTGTGCCCTTCCCAGATCAGCGATGCGTCCTTGGTCTCGGCATATTTCTTCGCCGTGTGCACGAACGGCGCATCCCACGACCATCCGTCCGTTCCGGTCACGCGCACGCCGCGCGAAGTGAGATAGAGCGTCGCTTCCGCGCCCATGCCGCAGCCGCTGGCGAGATAATCCGGCTTGCCGAAGCGGGCGGCGGCTGATGTATTCACGACCACGATGTCGAGCGGCTGTAGCTTGTGGCCGATGCGCTTCAATTCCGCTTCGACGTCTGCGGCGGTCGCGACATAGCCGTGATCGAAATGGCGGAAGTCGAGCTTCACGCCCGGGCGGAAGCACCAATCCAGCGGCACCTCGTCGATGGTCCATGCACGTTCGCCATCGTTCATGGTCGAGGCGAAGTGGTAGGGCGCGTCGAGGTGCGTGCCGTTGTGCGTGGTGAGATTCACCTGCTCGACCGCCCAGCCTTCGCCGTCGGGCAGATCTTCCGGTTTCAAGCCGGGGAAAAAAGCGCAGACGCCGGCCGCCGATTCCTTGTGGTTCGTGTACTCGATTTTCGGGCCGCGGCCCGGCGGGTCGGCGGGGACGTCGTTTTCGAGCGGCACCGACAGGTCGATGATTTTCATGGCGTTTCACTCCCGGGCGCGGCCTCGCGGCCTTGTTGCGCTCCGGCTAAAATATCGATATTTTGAGATTTGTCGACTATCCGGAATTTTATCGAATGACGCTGACGACCCTCGCGAAGACCGGGTCTGCCACCGCGACCGAAGCGGCGGTGCGCAAGCTGAAGCAGGACATCATGTCCGGCGCGCTCGCGCCGGACTCGCAGTTGAAGATGCGCGAGCTGAAATCGCGCTACGGCATCGGTGCGAGCCCGATGCGCGAAGCGCTCGCGCAACTCGCCGCCGAAGGCTTCGTGCACCAGCGCGCGCAGAAGGGCTTTCGCGTTCCGCCGGTCAGCATCGAGGAACTGGTCGATATCACCAAGACCCGCCAGTTTCTCGAAGGCGAGGCGGTCCGTCTCGCCATCGAGAACGCGAGCGCCGAGTGGGAAGAGGAGATCGTCGCAAGCTACCATGTGCTGGAGCGGGCGATCGTTCTCATGAAGAGCGGCGAGAAGGAGCGCGACTATTTCGAGGAGCGCCATCATCGCTTCCACCGCGCGCTGATCGCGGCCTGTCCCTTCGCCTCGATGCGGAATTTCTGCGACGAATTGTACGTGCGCAAAACGCGCTATCGCCGCCTGCTCGGGAGTTACGGGTTCACGGCGAAGGAAGTGATCGCGGAGCATCGCGAACTGATGGACGCCGTGCTTTCCCGGAAAGTCGCACGGGCACAGCAGGCGATACGGGCGCATATCGCGATCACGAACGATGTGATTACCGAAGTGCTGCGGGCGAAAGAGCAGGGGATGCTCGAGCCCGCAGGAATGCAGGACAAGAAGAAGAGCCGACGCAAGGCGGCGCGATGACAATCAAGGAAACGATCAAGGGAGGAATGAAATGAAACGGAAGATTTATGCCGCGTTTGCGATCCTCGCAGCCGGCCTGTTTACGCTCGGATTGCAGAATGCGCTCGTCGCGCAGACGCCGACCAAGATGAAGGTCGCCTATACCGCAACCTCCGACTTCGCGAGCGGCTTTATCGCGGCCGAGTCCGGTTACTTTAAAAATCGCGGGCTCGACGTCGAGTTTCAGCTGATCCCGCTGAATTCGACCATGCCGGCCGCGTTGCAGTCGGGCTCCATCGATTTAGCCGGCACCACGCTGCCGGTCTTCTTGCAGGCCGTGGATAGCGGTCTGGATCTGATCGCGATCGCCGGCTCCGGAATTACGCTGCCGTCGGACCAGAACTTCGCCATCGTCGTGAAAACCGACATCACGATCGCAAAGCCCGAGGACTATGCCGGCAAGCGTATCGGCGTTCCGGGTATCGGCGCGTTCCTGCACGTGCTGTTCCAGAACTGGCTGATCGAGAAGGGCGTCGACATCAAGAAGGTCACGTTTGTCGAAGTGTCCTTCCCGCAGATGGCGGACGTGCTTCGCGCGGGCAATGTCGATGGCGTGATTACCGGCGAACCGATCATGAGCCGCATCGTCCAGGCGAACATCGGCAAGGTCGCGACCTACTTCAACGAAGTGTTGAAGGGCGAGATGCCGATCATCGTCTATTCCTCGACCCGCAAGTGGTACGAAGCGAATAAGGCCGCGGCGAAAGCGTTTCGCGATGCCATCGCCGAGGGCGTTCTTAATGTCCGCAAGGACGACGCTTTCCTGCGCGCCTCCATCGGCAAGTACATCAAGCTGCCTCCGGAAGTCCTGAAAACCATGCCGATCAACGGCCAGTGGCGCGCGGAAATCCCCGAAGAAAGCATGGCGCGCTGGATCGGGATCATGGAGAAGCAGCGCATGCTTCGCACCAAACTCAATCTGAAGCGGCTCGTCGCCGAATAATGGCGGCTGCGGCTTCTGCAATCGAGCTGAAGAACGTAAGTCTCTCCTTCGGCTCGAACCAGATTCTCACCGGGATCGACATGTCCGTCGAACCCGGTGAGTTCGTCTGCGTGATCGGTGCGTCCGGGTCCGGCAAGACCACGCTGCTTCGCATGATCGCGGGCCTGCTCACGCCGACAAGCGGGCAGGTGCTTCAGCACGGAAGGCCGGTTCGTGCGCCGACAAGGAAAGTGGCGGTGGTGTTTCAGGACTACGGGCGCGCCTTGCTGCCATGGCGCCGCGCCTACGCGAATGTAAGTCTGCCCCTCGAAGCGGGCGGGATGCCGGCAAGAGACCGGCCGAAACGGATCCGCGAACTGCTTGCGAAGGTCGGGCTCGCCAATCACGAGAACAAGTTTCCGGGACAGCTTTCCGGCGGCATGCAGCAGCGTTTGCAGATCGCGCGTTCGCTGGCACAGGAACCGGACACGCTCCTGATGGACGAGCCGTTCGGCGCGCTCGATGCCATGACGCGGCAGACCTTGCAGGACGAAGTGATGCGGCTCGTTGCCGAACGCAAAACGACGGTTTTCTTCGTGACCCACGATATCGAGGAGGCGCTTTACCTGGGTGATCGCGTCGTCGCGCTCGATTCGAACCCGGGCCGCATCGCCTACGACATCAAGGTTCCGCTGCCGCGCCCGCGCGATCAGCTCACGACACGCGAGTATCCTGAATTCCTGCGGCTCCGCCGCGAGATGTTCGAGATCATGAACAAGATCCACGCATGACGGCGGGGCTCGCAAAAAGCTGGCGAGGCTGGCTCCTGCCGCTGGCCGTGCTTGCCGCTTCCGAAGCCTGGTTTCTGCTCAATCCGATCTTAAGCGATACGCTCGCGCCGCCGTCGAAAATATTGCTCGGCGCGATCGAGACTATGACGGACGGCACGTTCCTGCGCACGACCTATCAGACACTGTTCGCGGCGGCGGCAGGTCTTCTGATCGGCATGATCGCGGGAACGATCTGCGGCATCGTGATCGGCCTTCTGCGCACGGCTGATCGGCTGTCCTCATGGTCGGTGGAAATGCTGCGGCCGATTCCTTCGGTTGCGCTGATCCCGCTCTCGCTGCTCACCTTCGGCTACGGCTATCGCATGGAGTATGCGGTCGTCGCCTGGGCGACCTTCTGGCCGTTTCTCATTCTTACGCAGCATGCGCTGAAGCAGATCGACGTACGCCTGATCGAAGTCTCGAGACTGATGGGCTTCGGCATCTTCTCGCGCATCTTCAAGATCATGCTGCCGGCGGCGGCACCACGCCTTTTCACCGCGCTCCGGCTTGCGGTCGGGCTGTCGCTCGTCGTTTCGGTGACGGTAGAGATCGCCGCGAACCCGCAAGGGCTCGGCTACGGCCTGATGGTGGCGCAGGAATCGCTTCGCCCCGACCGTATGTTCGCGCTTCTGGTCTGGGTCGGTATTCTCGGCTGGGCGCTTAATTACTTTCTGGTGCGTCTCGAAGGACGGCTGTTCGCGCATCGCGCGCCCGGATTGGCGGCTGACGCATGATCCGCTCCCGCATCATCGATATCGTTCTCGGGGTCACGGGCCTCGCAGCGCTTCTGCTGCTCTGGCATTTCGTGACAGCATTTGAACTCATCTCGCGCGTATTTCTGCCGGGCCCGGCCGCGACCATCGCTGCGCTCGAATGGGGGCTCGTGAACGGCGATCTGCTTCCGCAGACGATCGCCACCATCAACCGCATGGTGCAGGGCTGGCTGCTCGCAAGCTTCGTTGCGATTGCGGTCGGCAGCCTGATCGGCGTTTCCGCGATCGCGCGCGCCTATATCCAGCCGACGCTCGAATTTCTCCGGCCGCTGCCGGCCTCCGCGATCATACCTGTTGCGATCTCGATCTTCGGCCTGAATACGTCGATGGTGCTGGGCGTCGTCGTGTTCGGCGCGGTTTGGCCCACGCTGCTCGGCACGATCCACGGCTTCGCGCATGTCGAGCCGCGGCTCGTCGAAGTATCGCGTCTGCTCCAGATGTCGCGCTGGGAGTTCATCTACAAGATCGGTCTGCCGAACGCGGTACCCGACATTCTCGCGGGCATGCGGCTTTCGCTAACGGTCGCGCTGATCTTAGCCGTCGTCGGCGAACTCCTGACCGCACAGGAAGGTCTCGGGACGGCGGTGCTGCACGCCGCGCGCTCCTATCGCGCGGCAGACCTTTACGCGGGCATTATCCTGCTCGGCATGATCGGGCTCGTCAGCAATTACGGCCTCGCGGTCGCCGACAAGCGCATCCTCGCCTGGAAGAATTAGGACCGGAAAAGAAAACGGCCGGATCGCTCCGGCCGTTCTCGCTAGCGAACAGGATGTTGCCGCTCAGACTTCGAGCCACTCGCGGCGGATGGCTTCGTTCTTCTCGAGATCGGCGGGCGTTCCCTCGAACACGATATGACCGTGACCCATCACGTAAACGCGGTGCGAAATCTTCATCGCGATCGTGAGCTTCTGCTCGACCAGCAGAATGGAGATTTTGCGCTCGGCGATGTTCTTCAGGAGGTTGCCGACGCGCTCGGTCATCTGCGGCGACAGACCTTCGGTCGGCTCGTCCACCATGATGAGGTCGGGATCGCCCATCAGCGTGCGGCACACCGTGAGCATCTGCTGCTCGCCGCCAGAAAGCACGCTCGCATCAGTGTCCTTGCGCTCGCGCAGGATCGGAAACAGGTCGTAGACATCTTCGATCGACCAGCGCGGGTTGCTGCGCTTCGACTTCTCGCCGAGGATCAGGTTCTGTTCGACCGTGAGACCCGGAAAGATCGAGCGGTCTTCCGGCACATAGCCGAGTCCTGCATAGGCGACCTGGTAGGACTTGAGGCCCGCGATCTGCTTGCCCTTGAAAACGATCGAGCCCTGCGGGGGCACGTCGCCCATGATCGCCTTCAGCGTGGTCGAGCGGCCGACACCGTTGCGGCCGAGAATCGAAACGATCTCGCCATTCTTCACGTTGAGGTTCACGCCCTGAAGAATGTGGCTCTTGCCGTAATAGGCGTGGAGGTCGTTTACCTCGAGCATTACGTCAGTCATGGCCTGCCGCTCCGAGGTAAGCTTCTTGCACTTTCTGGTTTGCCTTGATCTTTACGGGCTGGTCGGTCGCGATGATCTGCCCGTAGACCAGCACTGAAATCCGGTCAGCCAGATCGAATACGACGCCCATGTCGTGTTCGATGATGATGAGCGTGCGGCCTTCGCTGACCTTCCGGATCAGCGCAACCGCGTGCTCGGTTTCAGAACGGCTCATGCCGGCGGTCGGCTCGTCCAGCAGAATGATGTCGGCGCCGCCTGCGATCGTGATACCGATTTCGAGCGCGCGCTGCTCGGCATAGGTGAGCACGCCCGCGGGTATCTGCGCGCGGTTCGCCATGTTGATCTGTTCGAGAATTTCCTGCGTGCGTGCCCGCACGTCCTCGAGTTTGTCGATATTGTGCCAGAACGAGTATTTGTAGCCCTTCGACCACAGCACGGCGCAACGCACGTTCTCCCAGACCGTGAGGCGGGGGAAGATGTTCGTTACTTGAAAGCTGCGTGACAGGCCGCGGCGGTTGATTTCAAACGGCCGGAGGCCGGTGATGTTCTCGCCGCGCAGATGGATCGAACCGGCGGACGGAATCAGCCGCCCGCTGATGAGGTTGAACAGCGTGGATTTTCCGGCGCCGTTCGGGCCGATGACGGCATGGCGCTCACCCAGTTTCACGTCGAGACTGACACCCCGGATGATCTCGGTCTTGCCGAACCGCTTTTCGAGGCTATTGAGTTGAACAGCAGAACTCATGCGCCGCTCCTCTGCGCATCGAGCAGCGCCTTATGCCATGCATTCGCGACCGTCGGCCATGAGAGGCGGAACGCGAAGAAGCCACCGATCATGGCGACAAGCGCTCCGACCCAGGGCAATACCGAGTGCGTGTTTATCGTAATGTAGCTGCGGCGCAGGAAGTGCATGTTCGCGCCTTCAGCGCCCTTCTGCGCGACGTGATGGATCATCTCGATAAACAGGATCGCTCCGGCGAGCATGACGAGTGCGGGAATTGCCGCGACCAGATAGGCGCCGGCCAGCTTGCCGAAGCGGGCAATCCGGCTACCCAAAGGCCCACGCCAGAACTGCACGTGCATCATCAGAAGTCCTGACAATCCGTAGGGTGCAAACATGATGATGACGATAAAGAGGATGCCAAAATAAAGCACCCAGATCTCCGAGAAGTCGGAGAGCGTGAGCGATAGATACGTCACCAGGATCGCGCCGAGCACCGGCCCGACGAAGAAGGCGACGCCGCCGATATAGGCCGCAAGCAGCACCGCCCCCGACTGTGCCGCGCCCACGAAGCTCGCCTGCGCGAGTTCGATGTTGATCGCGGCGAGCGAGCCGGCGACGCCGGCAAACAGGCCCGCGAGCGAGAAGGCGATGTAGCGCACGAGTTGCGGATTGTAGCCGACGAACTCGACGCGCTCCGGGTTCTCGCGCACCGCGTTGCACATGCGGCCCAGCGGCGTGCGTGTGATTGCGTACATCAGGATCACGCAGAGCAGGCACCATGCTGCGATCAGGTAATAGACTTGAATCTGCGGCCCGAAATTGTAGCCGAAGAAGCGAATGAGTTTGGTGCGGTCGGCGGAGATACCTTCTTCGCCGCCGAAGAAACTGCGCAGAATAAGCGAGCTCGAATAAACCAGCTCGGCGAGACCGAGCGAGATCATCGCAAACGCGGTTCCCGCGCGCTTGGTCGAGACCGAGCCGAAGATGATGCCGAAGATCAGGCCGGTGATTGCGCCGGCTACCGGGATGAACGGCAGCGGGATCGGGACTCCGGACTTGATGGCCCAGTTGATCGTATGCGCGGTAACGAAGGCGGCGAGGCCGTAATAGACCGCGTGCCCGAAGGAAAGCATCCCCGACTGGCCGAGCAGCATATTATAGGAGAGTGCGAAGATGATCATGATGCCCATCAGGCACATGGTCGTGATCGCGGCTCCCGACGGGAAAATGTAGGGCAGGATCGCGAGCAGAATTGCAGCGGCGATCCAGACGCCGAAAGTTTTGAGGCGGCTCATGTTTCACGTGTCCCGAACAGGCCCGTCGGGCGGAGGATCAGCACAAGTACGAGAAGCAGATAGGGCAGGATCGGGCCGACCTGTGCGATCGTCACGTTCCATACGTCGAAGAGCAGTGTGCCGCGCGTCGGCGTGATGAAGTCGCCGAAAAATTTGTTCAGCGACCAGTCCGATGCGATCGCGAAGGTTTGCAGGAGCCCGATCAGCAGCGAGGCGACAAAGGCGCCCCACAGCGAGCCAAGTCCGCCGACCACGACGACCACGAAAAGAATTGGCCCGAGCAGCGCCGCCATGTTGGATTGTGTGACATAGGCCGCACCCGCGATCACGCCGGCAATCGCCGCAAGCGCGGTGCCGAGACCGAAGACCAGCATGAAAACGCGGGGCACGTTGTGCCCGAGCATGCCGACCATGTTCGGGTGTGTCAGCGAAGCCTGGATGATGAGGCCCGCGCGCGTTCTCGTGAGCAGGTAGATGAGCCCGAGGAAAATCACGATCGAGAAGACCAGCATGAAGGTCTTGTAGGCCGGATAGTTCGTCGCATAGATCGTGAACGCCGGGAAATCGAGCCAGCTCGGTACGCGGTAATCCACCGAGAGCTTGCCCCAGATCATCTGGATTACTTCCTCGATGATGAAGGCAAGACCGAAGGTGAAAAGCAGTTCCGCGACATGGCCGTGCTTGTGAACGGTGCGCAGACCGTAGCGCTCGACCAGAGCGCCGATGCCGCCAGCGATCAGCGGCGCGAGAATAAGCGCGGGGACGAACCCGGCCCACTGGCTGATCTGAAATCCGAGGAACGCGCCGAGCATGTAGAAGCTCGCATGCGCGAAGTTGAGTACGCCCATCATGCTGAAGATGAGCGTGAGACCGCTCGCCATCAGGAACAGCAACATGCCGTAAAGCACGCCGTTCAGCGTTGAGATGATTATGAGTTCAGCCACGATGCCCTGCCCGCCGGGGGTGCATTTGAGACAAGAACATCCGGCCGGATCGCTCCGGCCGGATGCTTATTGAAAGCCGCTTAGGACGGCTTGTTCATCTTGCAGGTGGTCGAAACCGCCGTGTCCTTGGTGTCGACCTTGCCCGCGATGCTCCAGCCCCAGCCGGTGCCTTCTTCGTCGAAGGGCTGGTCTGCTTTGATCGGTCCAAAGCTCGCCATGTACATCGGCTGCATGAACTGATGGTCGCTGGCGCGCATTTCGCCCTGACCGCCGTTGAACACCTCGAACTTCATGCCGTGGAGAGCGGCAGCGAACTTCTTCGGATCGTCCGACTTCGCCTGGTTGATCGCGGCAGCCAGCATACGCATCTGGTTTACGCCGCGCGGGTAGAACAGGCCGACCTTGTACTTGTCGCGGAGACCCTTTTCGAAATCCTGCGAAGCCTTGTGCGGGATGTTCGCGAAGCCTTCGCCGACCGCGAAGACGCGGTTTGCGAGGTTGGCCTGCTTGATCGCGGTCGGGCCGCCGGTGCCGCCTGCGTAGAAGGTGAAGAAGTTCACTTGCAGGCCCGCATCAGCCGCGGCCTTGATCAGGAGCGAGATGTCGTTGCCCCAGTTGCCGGTGATGATGCTGTCCGCGCCGGAAGCCTTGATCTTCGCGATATAGGGCGCGAAGTCGGAGACCTTGGCGAGCGGGTGCAGTTCGTTGCCCACGACCTCGATGTCCGCGCGCTTTTCCTTCAGGAACTTCAGCGCGAGATCGCGCACGCCGTGACCGAAGGCGTAGTCCTGATTGATCAGGTACACTTTCTTCACGTCCTTGCGGCCTTGCAGGAAGGTGGTGATCGCCGCCATCTTCTGCTCGGTGTTTGCGTCCCAGCGGAAGTGCCAGTAGCTGCACTTGTCGTTGGTGAGGATCGGATCGACCGCGGCGTAGTTGAGATAGACGACTTCCTTGCCGGGGTTGCGCTCGTTGTACTTGGTCACGAACTCCGAGATCGCGATCGCGAAAGCGGTGCCGTTACCCTGCGTGATGATGCGGATGCCGCTGTCGATGGCCTTCTGCACCTGCACGATGGTTTCCTGGGCGTTCAGCTTGTTGTCGAACGGAACGACTTCGAGCTTCTTGCCGTTCGCGCCGCCCTTGGCGTTGATCTCTTCCAGAATGTACTGGAAGTTCTTGAGGCCGGTGTCGCCGATGCCGGCCATCGGGCCGGAAAGCGGATCGACATAGGCGATCTTGATGGTTGCGCCCTGCGCTTCGGTTTTCTGCGGCAGCGCGAGATAGCCGGCGCCGGCGACGAGGCCGACGGCAGCAAGCCCGAGCAGCTTCTTAGGCATTTGCCATTTCATCGTAGTTTTTCCTCCCAAAGGAATTTGCGACCGATCGGTGCGCCGCGTTCTTTTTTGTTGTTCGCTACTTATGATTGACGCCGTGAATGTCGGCACACCCTTCATCGGCTTGCACGCTGGCTTCGAAGAGCCATCACGTAGAAGTTTCAGGCACTTGCGAAGGGTTCGTCAATAGCGATGCGGCACATGCGAAGGCGCGGAATGCATGAAATCTACGCAGGGTGAATCGGTCGCATGATGCAGCGCAGCAAGCAGTCCGCTGTGCGGAAACAGTGCTGACGCAATATTTCGTGACGATTATTCGGCTGCTTCGCTGCGTCCGCCGCGCTGATGGCTGCGCGGTTTCACCTTATGCCGAAGTTCCGCGAGATCGGCGCGATCGCGCAGCGCGGTTCTGAACAATTGATCCTTGCCGGCGAAGTATTGCGGAGGGCACGCGACGGTATCGATGCCGTACCAGGCGGCCGCGCGCAACGTGAAGTAAGGATCGGCGAGATGCGGACGAGCGAGCGCGACGAGGTCCGCGCGTCCGGCGGCGAGGATGGTGTTCACCTGATCGGCACTCGTAATGTTGCCGACACACATCGTCGCGATCTTCGCCTCGTTGCGGATCTGATCGGAATAGGGCGTCTGGAACATGCGTCCGAATACCGGCTCCGCATCGTGGACGGTTTGCCCGGTGGATACGTCGATCAGGTCGCAGCCTATTCGCGCAAACGCGCGCGAAATCTCGACCGAGTCGTCGCCGGTGATGCCGCCGTCTTTCCAGTCGGTCGCCGAAATGCGCACCGACATCGGTTTGTGCGAAGGCCACACCGCGCGGACCGCACGGAACACCTCAAGCGGAAAGCGCAGGCGGTTCTCCAGCGAGCCGCCGTATTCGTCGCGGCGATGATTGGTGAGCGGAGAGATGAAGGTCGCGAGCAGATAGCCGTGCGCGCAGTGCAGCTCGAGCATATCGAAGCCCGCGCGCTCGGCGCGCTCCGCGGCGGCTGCGAAATCCGCCTTCACCTTCTCCATATCGGCCTGCGTCATCTCGCGCGGCACCGCGCTGTGCGGATAATAAGGAAGCGGAGATGGCGCGATGATCGGCCAGGCGCCAGCTTCCAGCGGTTCGTCGATGCCTTCCCACATCAGCTTGGTCGCGCCCTTGCGGCCTGCATGACCGAGCTGCAAGCAGATCTTCGCCTCCGAATTCGCATGCACGAAATCGGTGACGCGCTTCCAAGCGGCCTCCTGCTCGTCCGTGTAGATGCCGGCGCAGCCCGGCGAGATGCGGGCTTCCGCGGAGACGTCGGTCATCTCGGTATAGACGAGGCCGGCGCCGCCGATCGCGCGGCCGCCGAGATGCACGAGATGCCAGTCGTTCGGCACACCGTCTTTCGCCGAGTACATGCACATCGGCGAGACGACGACGCGGTTTCGGATCTCCATGTCCCGCAATTTGAAGGGCTGGAACATCGGCGGCAGCGGCCGTTCGCGGCTCGCACCCGGAACGCCTTCCGCAAACATTTCGCCAGCCTGTTCGACGAAGTCCGGCGCGCGTACCTGAAGGTTGTCCCAGGTGATCGCCTTCGAGCGCGTCATCAGTCCGAACGAGAACTGCCGCGGGTCCATGTCCCAGAAACGGTCCACGTGCTCGAACCAGACCAGCGAGACATCCGCTGCGTGCTGCGTTTTTTCGACGTCCTCGCGGCGCGAAGTTTCGAAATGATCCAGCGCCGCGGGAACATCGAGCCGTGTTTTCGCCAGGGATTCGTAGAGCGCGATCGCATCTTCCATCGCGAGTTTGGTGCCCGAGCCGATCGAGAAATGCGCGGTCGCTTTGGCGTCGCCGATCAGGACGACGTTATCCATCACCCAGCGCTCGTTCGAAATGCGCGGGAAATTCCGCCACATCGAGCGATTGACGAGAAGTTTGTGACCTTCCAGTTCTTTCTCGAATATCTTTTCGAGAAAGCGCGCGGACTCTTCCTCGAACATCGTGCCGAGGCCCGCCCGCTCGAACGTATCGGGTTGCACTTCGAGCACCCAGGTCGAATGCCCTGGTTCGTACTGATAGCAATGGGCGATGAAGATGCCGTATTCGGTTTCCTTGAAGAAGAATGTGAAGGCATCGAACGAGCGCGTCGAACCCATCCAGGCAAATTTGTTAGGCCGGTAATCGATTTCGGTTCCGAAGCGGAGGCGGTTCGCTTCGCGGATTTTGCTGTTCACCCCGTCGGCGGCGACGATCAGGTCGTAGCCTTTCAGCGCCGAAAGCGCTGGATCGATCTCGGACTGAAAATGCAGCTTCACGCCGAGCGTGCGGGCGCGGTCGTGCAGGAGCTTTAACAGCGTGGTGCGGGCGCAACCGCAGAAGCCGTTGCCGCCGATGCGGTGCTTGCCGCCCTTGAAGTGGATTTCGATGTCGTCCCAGTACGCGAAGTTGTCGGCGATCGCCCGGTAGCTCTCGCGATCGTACTGCTCGAAGGTGTCGAGCGTCTGGTCCGAGAACACGACGCCGAAGCCGAAGGTATCGTCGGCCCGGTTGCGCTCGAAAACGTCGATTTCGATTTTCGGCCAGGCCTTTGCGGCAAGAATCGAGAAATAGACGCCGGCCGGCCCGCCGCCCACGACTGCGATGCGCATGGCTCACAACCTCGCGTTTTCGCCGCTTGCAGATAAAGTAGTTTAGGCTTAAAGTACTTTCATCGCAAGCCGGATCGAGGCCTTCAGGGATGGACCTTGGGATGGAGCTCGAACAGTCCGCGGCGCTGGACGCCGAAACCAAGATCGCGGAAGCGCCCGGCGATCACAAAGCCGAGCTGCGGCTCTGGCTGCGTCTGCTTGCGACCAACACGCTGATCGAAACCGAGATTCGCCGCCGCCTGCGCGAACGTTTCGACGTAACCTTGCCGTGGTTCGACCTGATGGCGCAGCTCGAGCGCAAACCGCACGGCATGACGCTCGGCGAACTCTCGCAACGCATGATGGTGACGAACGGCAACGTCACCGGACTTGTCGATCGTCTGCTCGCGGAAGAAATCATCTCCCGCCGCCAGCACAAGAGCGACCGGCGTTCGTACATCGTGAGCCTGACCGAGAAAGGCCGCCGTCAGTTCGCGCGCATGGCGAAGGAACATGAAGACTGGATTGCCGGAATGTTCGGCGGACTGTCGCAAAGCGAATTTTCAGCGCTCACAAAACTGCTCGGCAAACTCAAAGCAAGCGTACGCAGCACCGTTGCGGATGCTTGAAAAATGAGGAGGTTCGGATGATCGCAAGCGCCCATGTCGATACCTTCGCCAGAGACAATCTCCCTCCCGCGGCTCTCCAGCCCGAATTCGTGTTCGATCTTCCGGAACTGCAATACCCCGATCGCATGAATGCCTGCGTCGAGCTGCTCGACAATGCCGTCGCGCGCGGACTGGGTGACAGACCCTGCATCGTCACGCCTGCCGAAACGCTCAACTACGCACAACTGCTCGAGCGCGTGAACCGGATCGCTAGCGTACTCGTAAACGATCTCGGCATGGTCCCCGGCAATCGCGTGCTCTTGCGCTCCGCGAACAACGCGATGATGGCCGCGAGCTATCTGGCCGTGCTGAAAGCGGGCGGTATCGTGGTCGCGACCATGCCGCTCTTACGCGCGAAAGAAATCTCTTACGTGATCGGAAAGGCGAAGGTCGCGTTTGCGCTTTGCGATTCGAGACTGGGCGAGGAAATGGACAAGGCAAAGAGCCTCGCGCCTGAACTGAAGCAGCTTGTCTATTGGGGGTCGGGCGATCTCGAAAAGCTGATGGCCCAGCCCGGCTACGAAAATTTCTCTGCCTGCAATACGGCGGCCGACGATGTCTGCCTGATCGCGTTTACCTCCGGCACGACCGGACAGCCGAAGGGCACCATGCATTTTCATCGCGACCTGCTTGCGGTCTGCGACACTTACGGCAGGCACGTGCTTCGCGCGAATGCGGACGACCGCTTCATCGGCTCGCCGCCGCTTGCTTTCACGTTCGGTACCGGCGGCCTCCTGTTCTTTCCGATGCGCGCTGGGGCCTCGACTGTGTTGCTGGAGAAGGCGGGGCCGGACGATCTCATCGCGGCAATCGAACAGCATCGTGCGACCATCTGCTTCACGGCGCCGACCGCATATCGAGCGTTGCTCGGAAAGCTGGACGGCCGTGACATCTCTTCGTTGCGCAAATGCGTATCCGCGGGCGAGGCGCTTCCCAAAGCGACGTGGGAGGCGTGGCACGCCGCGACCGGAATCAGGATTCTCGACGGCATCGGCTCGACCGAGATGCTGCACATCTTCATCGCTTCGCCGGAAGAGGGTTTGCGGCCTGGCGCGACCGGTAAGCCGGTCCCCGGTTATCAGGCGAAGATCGTCGACGATGACGGCAACGCGCTGCCGCCGAACGTGCCGGGCAGGCTCGCTGTGCGCGGGCCGACCGGGTGCCGCTATCTCGCTGACGAACGGCAGAGAAAATATGTCGAAGACGGCTGGAACATCACCGGCGATACCTATCTCTGCGATAAGGAAGGATACTTCTGGTATCAGGCCCGCTCCGACGACATGATCGTTTCGGCGGGCTACAACATCGCGGGTCCCGAAGTTGAAACCGTGCTGCTTTCGCATCCCGCGGTCGCCGAATGCGGCGTAGTTGGCGCGCCGTGCCCGGAGCGCGGCCAGATCGTGAAGGCTTTTATCGTTCTGCGTCAGGGCTTCTCGGGAGACACCGCGATGACGAAAATCCTGCAAGAGTTCGTCAAAGCGGAAGTAGCGCCCTATAAGTATCCGCGCGCTGTAGAGTATGTTTCGGCGCTGCCGAAAACCGATACCGGCAAACTGCAACGCTTCCGTCTGCGCGAAGCCGCGGCGGCTTCCGCAAACGCCAAACTCGCGTCGTGAGCGCCATGTTAGACAAGAACAAGTTCGAACCCGCAGCGCTGCGTCCCAAAGGCTGGCCGCAGCCCAAAGGCTATTCGGACGGCATGACTGCGAAAGGCCGCGTGATCGTCACCGGCGGCTGCGTCGGCTGGGACGAGCACGGCAAGTTCGCGGAAGGTCTCGCCGCGCAGACGAAGAAGACGCTCGAGAATCTCGTCGCGATCATCGCCGAAGCCGGTGCCGAGCCGCGGCACATCGTGCGGCTCACCTGGTACGTCACCGACATGGAAGACTATCTCGTGCTCCAGCGCGAGATCGGCGCGGCCTATCGCGAAGTGATGGGCAAGCATTTCCCTGCGATGGCGGTGGTGCAGGTCGTGCGTCTCGTGGAAAAGCAGGCGCTGGTCGAGATCGAAGCGACGGCAGTACTGCCCGAGTAATCAGTCGCCTTTGAACACCGGCTTCTGCTTTGCGGCGAACGCCTCATACGCACGTTCGAAATCCATCGTCTCCATGCAGATCGCCTGCTCGCGCGCTTCGTGATCGATCGCGGCATCGACCGGCATGTCCCATTCGTCGTGGATGCAGCGTTTGGTCATCGCATGCGCGTAGCTCGGGCCGGCAGCGAGCGAAGTGGCGAGCGCCGTTGCATCGGCAAGAACGGTTTCCGGTGTGCAAAGCTTGTTCAGAAAACCCCAGCGCTCCGCTTCCTCGCCGCCGATCGCGCGGCCTGTGTAGAGCAACTCGGCCGCGCGTCCCGCGCCGACGATGCGGGGAAGCAGATTGCATGCTCCCATGTCGGCGCCGGACAAGCCCACACGGACGAACAGGAACGCAATTTTGCTCTGCGATGTGCCGTAGCGAAGGTCGGAGGCCATCGCGAGGATGGCACCCGCGCCTGCGCAGACACCGTCGATGGCGGCGATCACCGGTTGCGGACAGCCGCGCATCGCCTTCACGAGATCGCCGGTCATCTGCGTGAACTTCAGAAGACCCGCGCTATCCTTCTTCCGGCGCAACTCGACCAGCGGGCCGATGATTTCGTGCACGTCGCCGCCCGAACAGAAATTTCCTCCCGCGCCGGTGATGACGACCACCTTGACGTCTTTCGCCTCTTTAAGCGCACGGAACATATCGCGCAGTTCTGCGTAGGATTCGAAGGTGAGCGGATTCTTGCGCTCGGGACGGTTCAGCGTGACGGTGCCGACGCCGTTCTCAAGCTTCCAGAGAAAATGCTGCGGTTTGAAAGTCGAGAAGTTCACGGGCGTTCCTCGTCGCGCGGCGTTCGTTTCGCCGCTTCATGTTCTGGCAAAGTCTAGTCGCCTTGCATCGAAGAGGAAATGGCGGGGCTGCGGTCTCGCCCGGCGATCAATACGTCTCGACGTGGAAGCGCCCTTCGTCGCGCATCTTCGCGCGGATTGCAGCCCAGTCGAGCTTGTGCTCGCGGCAGATCGAAGCGAAGGATTCCTCGACGCCGGTCTCCATGCCTTTCAGGCCGCACATATAGATGTGCGTGGTGCCCTTCTGGAGCAGTGCCGCGAGATCGGCGGAGCGCTTCTTCATGCGGTCCTGCACATACTCTTTCGGCTTGTCAGCAAGCCGAGAAAAGACAAGTTCCTGATCGAGCAACGTCTTCGGCACCTTCTGGAGCGGCCCGAAATAAGGAAGCTCCTCCGGCGTGCGCGCGCCGAAGAATAGATAGAGCTTTCCTTTTGCGTTCGGCATCGAGCGGCGGCGGCGCTCGGTGAAGCCGCGGAACGGCGCGGAGCCCGTGCCGGTGCAGATCATGATGACGTCCGCTTCGGAGTCGTCCGGCATCAGGAAGGTCGAGCCGAACGGGCCTACGACCTGCACCGCGTCGCCCTGCTTGAGATCGCAGACATAATTCGACGCGATGCCGCGCGTTTCGCTGCCGTCGGGCTTCTTCGTGATCACGCGCTTCACGGTGAGCGAAACGTTGTTCGTGTTCGGCCGCTCGCCGTCGCGCGGAGAAGCAATCGAGAAGAGCCGCATCTTGTGCGGGCGGCCGTTCTCGTCGTTGCCCGGCAGCACGATGCCGATGCTCTGGCCTTCCAGTACCGGAAACGAAGTCGTGCCAAAGTCCAGGATAATGTGATGGATGTCGGCGGAAGCGCCTTTGCCGGTGAGTTTCAGGTTGCCTGTGACTTTCGCGATTGCAGGCTCGCGCCGTCCGAACAGATTGATGCGCGGTTTGCTTGCGGAGGCGGGGGCCTTCATCCGCCCGCCGGCGCCCTTGTGCGCGTCGGAGAGAAGCGCCGCGGCTTCGTCGTCGATCGCTTCCGCGGCCGAGATCGCCGGGCCGTCGGCGTCAGTGATTTCCTCGATCTCCGGCAGATCGCTCCACGAAAACTGCTCGTCGAGTGAGAACGGCGTCTTCACCTGCACGAAGTGATTGATCGAGCCGGTCGGGCATGGCGAGACGCAGTCCATGCAGAAATTGCACTTCGTGACGTCGACGACATAGTTATTCGCGTCATGCGTCACCGCGCCGACCGGGCACGTCGCTTCGCACGTGTTGCAGCGGATGCATACGGCGGGGTCGATGAGGTGCTGCTTGATGGGTGCGGACATCTTCACCTTGTCATTCCGGGGCGCGAGTGAAACGAGCGAACCCGGAATCCAGAGCTACTTGCGTTTGTTGCCCTGGATTCCGGATCGCGCGCTCCGCGCGTCCGGAATGACAAAGCATATAATGAAAACTACGCGATCTTCACATACTCGAAATCGCCGGGCTTGTTGTCGATGCCGACTTTCGGCGGCGCGATCCAGCTTGCGAACTTGCCCGGCTCGACCTCGGTCTTCATCAGGCTCTCGATGAAGTCGCGGTCGTTCGAAGAAGGAAGATACTCATCTTTCTTCTTCTCCCAGGCATCGCCGCTGATGATGTTGCCGTCGACGTCCGCTTGCGCTTCCTTGAACTCGCCGATGTTCCGGTGGAACGCGACATGCGGAAGCTTGAGCTGGAATTTGATGTTGTACTTCTCGAGCACCTTGTTCCAGCGCGAGACGCCGCCCTGGCAGTCGGCGACGTAGTCGTCGCGCAGGCGCAGGTTGAGCGCCGAAAGCGCGGGCACATCCTCGACAACAATCTTGCCGTCCTTGAAGCGCGTGACCGGATAGGTCGAGGACTCCAGCTTGTGATCGTCGTCGAGCTTATCCTCGCGATAGCGGCCCTTGATGCCGGCATGGAAAGCGCTCGCGGCGTTGGTCGAGATTTCGTTGCCGAAGAGATCGAGCGTCAACGAATAATGCAGGTTCGCTTTCTTCTGTAGCGTCGGCAGGTCGATCACGCCGAGCTTGCGCACGGCCTCGATGTTGTAGGGGTCGTCGATACCGGCCTTCTGCATTTCCTGACAGGTGCGCTCGATGGTGCGCCCCACCCCGGTTTCGCCGACGAACATGTGATGCGCTTCTTCGGTCAGCATGAAGCGGGTGGTGCGCGAGAGCGGGTCGAAGCCCGATTGCGCGAGCGCTTCCAGCTGCATCTTGCCGTCGCGGTCGGTGAAGAAGGTGAACATGAAGAAGGAGAGCCAGTCCGGCGTCTCTTCGTTGAAGGCACCCAGCATGCGCGGAGTGTCTTCGTCGCCCGAGCGGCGTTGCAGAAGCGCTTCCGCTTCTTCGCGGCCGTCGGCGCCGAAATATTTCTGCAAGAGATAAACCATCGCCCAGAGATGGCGGCCTTCCTCGACATTCACCTGAAATAGGTTGCGCATGTCATAGAGCGACGGCGCGGTCTTGCCCAGGAAACGCTGTTGCTCGACCGACGCCGGCTCGGTGTCGCCCTGAATCACGATCAGGCGGCGAAGCATCGCGCGATATTCGCCCGGCACTTCCTGCCACGCCTTTTCGCCCGCGTGCGCGCCGAACGGGATCTTGCGGTCTTCTCCCTGCGGCGCGAGCAGGATGCCCCACTTGTAGTCGGGCATCTTCACGTAATCGAATTTCGCCCAGCCTTTCGGATCGACGCTGACTGCCGTGCGCAGATAGACCAGCGACTCCTGAAAGCCGTCCGGGCCCATGTCGTTCCACCAGTCGAGATAGCCGGGATGCCACTTCTCGAGCGCGGCCTTCACGCGCGGATCGCCGTTGAGGTTCACGTTGTTCGGGATGAGGCCGTCGTAATCGACGTTCATGATGTTCATCGTTTCACACCCTTTCACGATCGTAGGTCGGCGAAATGCCGGAGCCATAAAGTTTGAGAGCGCCTTGCTCGCCGACGGAGTTGGGCCGCTGGAAGATCCAGTTTTGCCAGGCGGTGAGGCGGCCGAAGATCTTGGTTTCCATCGTCTCGGGACCTGCAAAGCGGATATTCGCCTCCATGCCGGTAAGCGCGTCGGGCGAATAGCTCGCGCGCTCCTCGAGCATCACGCGGATTTCGTCGTCCCAGTCGAAGTTTTCGTATGCGAACGTGACGAGGCCGAGTTCGACGGCGTCTTCTCCTTCGATTTTCTCGCCTTGCTTTGCTTTCGCGCGTCCGACGCTCTCGGGTTCGCCGAGGAAGCGCGTCTCAAGACGTGTGAGGCCATTGCCCATCGGATAGAGACCGAAGTTCGCTTCCGAGAGCATGATCGCAGCCGGCGGCTTGTTATCGCCTTCGCGCTGGCCGATCAGCATCAGCGCGCGGTCGGAAGCGAATACGAGTTCGGCGAGCATGCCTGCGAAACAGGTGCCGGGTTCGATCAGGGATACGAAGCTGCGCGAGGTGACATCGACGCGCTTCAGCGTGCGCTTGATGTAATGGCGTACTTCGCGGAGGAACCAGTCTTTCTGGTGGTTCGCGATGAACTTGTCGAAGTCGAGTACGCTCTGCGCATCGCCTTCGGTCTTGAAAAGCAGCAGCCCGATCGCCGGCTCGTTGAAGCGCAGATGCAGGATCGCGTCTTCGAGTTCTCGCGCAACTGCGAGCGGCCAGAACTTGTCGCCTTGGGCGAGCGCATCGGCAGCAGAGGCCGGCACCTTGTCTTTCGAGGTGCGAACCATGACGGTCGCGAGGCCGCGCGTGCGTTCGATTTCGACCGAGACATGCGGATAAGAAATAGTGTCGCCGCCAATCGTCCGCTCCAGCCTGGTGAGAGCAGCGCCTCTCGCATCTTTCGGGCGATCCGACTTCGCGGCGAGTTCCTTTGCGCGCGCCGCAACCGCTTCGTTCCACTTCGACTTCGGAACGGTTTCGTCTACGAGCCGCCATTGCACCGCTTTCTGGCCGCGGATGCCTTCTTCGGTCGAGCAGAAGAAGTCTGCGTAGTCGCGCCGCACCTTGCGCTTGTCGGTGACGCGCGTGATGCCGCCGGTGCCGGGCAGCACGGCGAGTAGCGGCGTTTCCGGTAGCGACACCGCGGAGCGGCGATCGTCGATCAGCATGATGTGATCGGCGGTGAGCGCGAGTTCGTAGCCGCCACCTGCCGCAGTGCCGCTCACCGCGCAGAGATAGAGCTGTTTCGAATTTTCGCTAGCGTCCTCGATCGAGAGCCGGGTCTCGTTCGTGAACTTGCAGAAGTTCACCTTGTGGCCGTGCGTCGCCTTGCCGAGCATGCGGATATTCGCGCCGGAGCAGAAGACATTTTCCTTGCCGGACTTGATCACGACCGCGCGCACTTCCGGATGTTCAAAGCGCAGGCGCTGGATCGCGTCGTTGAGTTCGATATCGACCGAGAGATCGTAGGAGTTGAGCTTCAACTCGTATTCGGACGAAAGGCCGCCCGCGGGGTCGACGTCCATGATGAGCGAGGCGACCTCGCCTTCGAATTCGAGTTTCCAGTGCCGGTAGCGCGACGGCTCGGTCTGGCAGTCGATGGTTTTCATCTGGGCGGTTCCCGTAAGCTTAAATGCGATATGCATTATTTTGCATGGTTCTAATAAGCCTTTTCCAGGGGCGCAAGCCTCCTATGCATTAAAATTCAGAGCGCGATTCGCCCCTGAATCTCAAGGCCTTAACCGTGCGTCCCGGCGTCTTCCTCACGCAGCTTGAAGCGCTGGATCTTGCCGGTCGCTGTTTTCGGTAATTCGGTGCGGATGTCGATCCAGCGCGGGTATTTCCAGGCGCCGGCCTTGTCTTTCACATGCGCCTTCAGGCTCTCGAACAGATCCTCGTTCGAGGTGAAGCCCTGCTTCAATACGATGTATGCCTTGGGCTTCAGCAGTCCGTCCGAATCTTCGTGGCCGATGACGGCGGCTTCCAGCACTGCTTCGTGGGAAGCGAGCGCGGATTCGACCTCGAACGGCGACACCCAGATGCCGCTCACCTTGAACATGTCGTCGGTGCGCCCGCAGCAGCGCAGAAATCCGTCGGCATCGCGCACGTATTTGTCACCGGTATAGGTCCATTCGCCCGCAAAGGTGCGGCGGCTTTTCTCGCGCTGGTTCCAGTACCCTTCTGCCGCCGACGCGCCGCGCACCACGAGTTCGCCGATCTCGTCGGTGCCGCATTCCTTCCCGTTCTCGTCGAGGATCTTGGCGTCGTATCCGGGCACGGCCTTGCCGGATGTGCCGTAGCGGATCTCGCCCGGTCGGTTCGACAGGAAGATGTGCAGCATCTCGGTCGAGCCGATGCCGTCGAGAATATCGACGCCGACCTGCTTCTTCCAGTTCTCGCCGACATGCTGCGGCAGCGCTTCGCCCGCGGACACGCACATGCGCAGCTTCGCCGAGCCCGCGCCTTTGGCCGCGCGCGGATCGGCGATGAGCGCCGCGTAGAGCGTCGGCACGCCGAAGAAAAGCGACGGCTGTTCGTTCTTGATGATTTCGAAGACGGAGTCCGGCGTCGGCCGGCTCGGCAGCAGCACCGTGGTCGCGCCGGCCGACATCGGGAAGGTCATCGCATTGCCGAGTCCGTAAGCGAAGAAAAGTTTCGCTGCCGAATAGACGACGTCATCCTCGCGGATACCGAGCACCTGCTCGCCGTAACTCTTCGCCGTATAGATCAGCGAAGAATGCACGTGCTTGGTGCCCTTCGGCGCCCCAGTCGATCCGGAGGAATAGAGCCAGAAGGCGACTTCGTCGGAAAGCGTCTGCGCAGTGAACAGATCGGGATTTCCTTTCGCCACCACTTCGTCGAACGAATGAACGGGGATCTTTCCGGCCGATAGCGCCTTCTTGTCGCCGATGACGATGACGGCCTTGAGCCAGGTCATTCTCGGGAGCGCAGGCTCGACCGTTTTCGCGAGCGCCTCGGAGACGAGCAGCACCGAAGCGCGGCTGTCCTCGATCATGTAGGCGTATTGTTCGGCCGAAAGCAGCGTATTGAGCGGAATCGGGATGATGCCGCCGCGGATCGCGCCCCAGAATGCGACCGGAAACTCGATAACATCGAGCGCGAGCAGTACCACGCGCGTCTCCTGCCCGAAGCCGAGCGTTTTCATGCCGCTCGCAAAACGGCAGGTTTCCTTTTGCAGATCGCCATAGGTCAGTGTGCGGCTGCCTTCCTTGAAGGCGACCTTGTTGCCGCGCCCCGCCGATACGTTCGCGTCGACGAAATCGTTCGCCGCGTTATACGGACGCCGCTCCGTGATCGAAGCAAGACTGCTCATCCACCCGCTCCCTGAGACCCCCGCGCAAGGCGGCGGGGCTATCGCGGCAGGCTCGTTCGACGGCCCGCCTTCGATGAATAATAATTCGAAGATGCACGAAAACCGTGTTTCCTTGGGCTTTCGCAGTTTCAATCCTAGGGCAGCATGAATTATACTGCAATCCGGGATTTGAGATCGCATGGCCAGACACCGCAACGACACCGCAAAGAAAGAAGCCAACGACGACACCTTTCTGGCGCAGCTCGGAGAGCGCGTGCGCACCATCCGCTCGCGCCGCGGCATGTCGCGCAAGGTGCTGGCGCGGCAGTCGAAGGTCTCCGAGCGCTATCTCGCGCAGCTGGAACTCGGCAAAGGCAACTGCTCGATCGTGCTCCTGCGCCGGATTTCCAAGGCGATGAGCGTGCCGGTCGCCGAACTCGTGGACGACAGGCCCGAGCGCGAAGTCGAACATCTTCTGCTCGAGCAGTTTCTCGACCGGCTTTCGCCGTCCGAGCGTGCGGAAGCGCGCGACGTGCTGCTTTCGCATTTCGGCGGGCCGTCGAACGAGGATCGCCGAGGGCGTGTGGCATTGATCGGCCTGCGCGGCGGCGGCAAATCCACGCTCGGAAAAATGCTTGCCGAGAAACTCGAGGTGCCTTTCGTCGAACTCGACCGCGAGATCGAGAAGGCGAGCGGCATCGCGCTGTCTGAGATTTTCGAAATGTTCGGCCAGCCGACTTTCCGCCGCTTCGAGCGCGAAGCGCTGGAGAAGACGCTCGCCGAGCATCCGCGTTTCGTGCTTGCGACCGGCGGCAGTCTCGTCACCGAACCCGCGACCTACGAAATGCTGCTGACATCGTGCCTGACTGTCTGGGTCCGCACCGGCCCGGACCAGCACATGAACCGTGTGATCGAGCAGGGCGACCTGCGCCCCATGGCCGAAAACGCAAAAGCGATGGACGATCTGGTTTCGATCCTGAAGAGCCGCGAGCCGCTTTACGCGAAGGCGGATCGCATCATCGACACCGAAGGCAAGAAGCCCGAGCAGAGCTTGCGCGAACTGGTATCGATGATCGATTTCCCGAAGCCCGCGACCGAGCGGCGGATCGCTTAGGGTCTCGTCATCGCCCGGCTTGACCGGGCGATCCAGTAACCACGGACGAAAATCGTATGCGCATGAGATTACTGGATGCCCCGCCTTCGCCGGGCATGACAGTATTATAGGACTGCGTTTGTGCTCTAGACGCCCAGATGCCGGTGAATGAGTGCTTCGTCGGCGCGCAGGGCCGCGGAGCTGCCGTCGAACACGATCTCGCCCTTCGCCATGATCGTATTGCGGTCAGCGAGCGCGAGAAGATCGTTCAGATTTTTATCGACGATGATCGCGGCGATGCCGGAATCGGTGATCTGTCTCACCGTTGCCCAGATTTCGTCGCGCAGTTTCGGAGCGAGGCCTTCGGTCGCCTCATCAAGCAGAATGATCGAGGGGCTCGTCATGAGCGCGCGGCCGATCGAAAGCATCTGCTGTTCGCCGCCGGAAAGCTCGTTCCCCCAGTGATGTTTTCTCTCCGCAAGGCGCGGAAACAGGGAGTAGATGCGCTCGAGCGGCCAGGGACGCTCGCCTTTTTCGTTCGCCCGCGCGGCAAACGTCAGGTTCTCCGTCACCGTGAGATTCGGGAAAATTCCGCGCCCCTCCGGCACGATCGCAAGCCCGGCGCGCGAGCGCGCAGAGGCGCGCGAAGCCGTGACGTAGTTGCCGTTCAGCTGGATGCTTCCCGATGTGGGCTTCAGAAGGCCGGCCAGCGTACGCAGGAGCGTCGTCTTGCCCATGCCGTTACGGCCCAGAAGGCTTACGGTTTCGCCGGGTGCCACGCGAAACGAGACGCCGCGCAGGATGTGGCTGCGCCCGTAATGCGTGTTGATGTTGTCGGCGAGGATCGCAGGCTGGCTCACGATGCGGCCTCCTGTCCCCATTCGCCGAGATAGGCTTCGCGTACGGCGGCGTTGTTCCGGATTTCTTCCGGCGTGCCGTGTGCAAGCAGGCGGCCCTCGACTAGCACGGTGAGCGTATCCGCGGCGGCGAAGATCGCATCCATGTCGTGCTCGATCAGCACGATCGTGTGGTCCGCGGAAAGCTCGCGCAGAAGCGCGGTCACGCGGCCGGTTTCTTCCGGTCCCATGCCGGCAAGCGGCTCGTCGAGCAGAAGCAGCTTCGCGCCGGACGCGATCAGCATCGCGATTTCGAGCTGGCGCTGCTCGCCATGACTGAGGTTCGAAGCCTTCATGTCCGCGCGATCCGGCGCAATGCCCGCAGCCTTGAGCGCGCTCTCGACCGCCGCGTCCTCTTCGTCGCGGCGCCAGCTGTTGCTGAAACGTAGCGGGCTCGGAAACTGCGCCTGTGCCGCAAGCGCGCAGTTTTCGCGCGCAGTGAACGGCATGATGACGTTTGTTCTCTGATAGGAACGTCCTAGCCCGCGCCGCGCGACATTATGCGGTTTCTGCCCGCCGATTTCCTCGCGCTCGAGGCGCACATTTCCCTGCGTCGGGCGCAGCGCTCCAGAAAGGACGTTGATGAAAGTCGTCTTGCCCGCGCCGTTCGGGCCGATGATGCCGTGCACCTTGTTCGGCGGGAACGTGACCGTCACGCCGTTTACGGCAACGAGGCCTCCGAAAGCGCGCGAGAGATTCTCGACTTCGAGCTGCATCGCCTTGGCCCGTTCGCGGCCATCCGCTGAAGCTTCGACGTCGCGCGGCTTGCCGCGCGAAGCCTCGCCTGCGAACTTTCCGATGAAGCCCGCGATGCCCTTGGGCGCCGCGAGAACGGCCGCGATCAGGAAGAACCCGAGCGCCATCGACCAGCTGTTCGCGACGATGCCGCCGAGCCATTTCGCGTTCGCGGTGCCCGTGAACAGCGAGAAGATCGCGGTGAGTTCGGTGGAGCTTTTGAGCGTTTCCTCGACGATGGAATAAACGATGGCGCCGAGCAGCGGCCCGTAAATCGTTCCGGCTCCGCCGAGCACGACCATCATGATCGCGAGCCCGGATTCGCGCCAGCCCAGGAGTTCAGGTGCGACGAATCCGTCGATCGCCGCGAACAGACTGCCGGCAAACCCCGCCATCGCGCCGGCGATGACGTAGATCGCGAGCTTGTAGGCGTAGGTATTGAAGCCGAGCGCGCTCATGCGCGCTTCGTTATGGTGAATTCCCTGCAACACGCGGCCGAACGGCGTGCGCACGAGCCAGAGTGCGAACAGATACGAAAGCACGAGCGCCGCGACACAGAAATAAAAGAACGCCGTCCGGTTGGAGAAATTCAACAGCTGCTGGGAGCCGAGCGAGAAGATCGGCCGCACATTGATATAGGCGCCGTCCGTGCCGCCCGCGATCTTGGTGTCGAAGAAGACCGAGAAGCCCATCTGGCCGAAGGCCAGCGTGACCATGATGAAATAGAAGCCCTTGGTCAGCACCGCCACCGAGCCGACGACGAGGGCGACCACGCCGGCAAGCAGAATTGCGAATGGGATTGCGAAGAATCCGTTTGCAGCCGCGCTTTCCGGCGAAATGAAATAGAGCGAATACGCGCCGAGACCGAAGTAAAGCGCGTGCCCGAAACTCACCATGCCCGTGATACCGATGAGCAAATCGAGGCTGATGACGAAGATGCCGATGATCATGATCCGGCTCGCGAACTTCAGCGCGAAAACTCCGCCGAAGAACGGCAGTGCTATCGCATAGGCGAGGAGTGCGAGCAGTACGACGATGACGAGCGGGCGTGGCGTGGACAGCATGTCAGGCCGTCCGCCCGAACAGGCCGCCGGGCCGCGCGATCAGCACCGCGGCCATGAGCGCGTAGACCACGCTCGAGGAGAGCGCGGGAAAGTAGACCTTGCCGAGCGCGTCGGCGACGCCGATCAGGAGCGCTCCGAGAAACGCACCCTTGATCGAGCCGATCCCGCCGATCACGACCACGACGAAAGAAATGATCAGCACCGGCTCGCCGATGCCCGGATAGACGCTCTCGAGCGGTGCCGCGACGATGCCTGCGGTGGCGGCGAGTGCTGCACCTGCGGCGAATACGAAGCGGAACAGGAGGCGCGAATCGATGCCGAGCGCCTCCACCATTTCACGGTTGGATTCGCCCGCGCGAATGATGCGGCCGATCCTGGTCTTCTGGATCACGAACATCATCGCGAGCGCGAGCGCCACGCAGAAGGCCGCGACCGCGATCCGATAATAAGGATAAGTCAGCAGTTCGGAGATGCGAACGCCGCCTTGCAAATAGGGCGGCACGGGAACGCTGTGCGGATAGCTGCCCCAGATCAGTTTCTGCGCTTCGTTGAAGATCAGGATCAGCGCGAAGGTGAGCAGCACCTGTTGCAGGTGATCGCGGTCATAGAGATGGCGGATGAACAGCCATTCGATCGCAATGCCGAATGCGAAGGCGAGCGGGACGCCGATCAGCAACGCGAGAAAGATGTCCCCGGTGTAGCCGACCAGCGTCAGCGCTCCGTACGCGCCGAGCATGTAGAACGAGCCGTGCGAGAGATTGATCACGCCCATGATGCCGAACACGAGCGTGAGGCCGGACGCCGCAAGAAAGATCAGCAGTCCGTACTGCACGCCGTTCAGCAACTGGATGAGAGCGAGATCCATACGCGGCGTCCCCCCGGCGCCTATACGCAGCGATTACTATAAGCGGCAAGCGGGGGCTTGCGCCCCCGCTCGCTTTAATTCGTCGTTCGGCTTAGGCGAGGCTGCAGCCGGTCGTCGGATCGGAAACGTCCGCCGCCGCGATGCCGAGGAACTTGTTCTCGCCGCCTTTCAATTCGCGGAGATAGAAGTTGTGGATCGGGTTCTGCGAAGCCGACAGACGGAAAGGTCCGCGCGGGCTGTTGAATTTCGCTTCGCGCATCGCCTTGAACAGAACGTCCTGCTTCTTGACGTCGCCGCCGGCAGCCTTGAGGCCGATGTCGAGGAGCACGGTCGTGTCCCAGCCCTGCACCGCATAGACGTCCGGGAACATCTTGAAAGCCGCGTTGTAGTCGGCGCGGAACTTCTTGTTCTCGGCGTTGTCGAGCGATTCGACGTAGTGCGAGGCGGTTTTGACGCCATCACCGGCAGCACCGACCTTGCTTTCGACGCCGTCGGTGAGGAAGCCCGGACCCCAGAGCTGCACGGAGTTCTTCAGACCCGCGGCTGCGTAGTCCTGCATGTATTTCAGCGCGCCGCCGCCGGCATAGAAGGAGTAAACCGCTTCCGGCTTGAGCGAGGCGATCTCGGCGAGACCCGCCTGGAATTCGACGTTCGGGAACGGCAGCGTGAGTTCCTTGATGATCTTGCCGCCGCCGGCGAGGAAGCTTTGCTTGAAGCCCGCGACGGATTCTTCGCCGGCCGCATAGCCCCAGGAATATGTCACGGCAGTCTTGATGCCGGCCTTGATCATCGCGAGGCCTGCGGCGACGCCGGGCTGAGAGTTGCCGAACGAGGTGCGGAAAATGTTCTTCGCGCACTGCGCACGGGTCAGAACGTTGGCGCCTGCGTTCGGGATCAGCGTCGGCAGACCCGCTTCGCGCGCGATTTTCGCCATCGCCATGGCGACGCCGGAGTGCACGGTGCCGATAAGGACATCGACCTTTTCGCCCTGCACGAGCTTGGAGGTCAGTTCGGTGGCCTTCGGCGGAGCGGATTCGTCATCGACCTTGACCCACTCGATGGTGCGGCCGGCGAGCTTGCCGCCCTGCTGCTTTACATAGAGGTCCATCGCATTGGTGATCCCGGTGCCGAGCGCGGCGAACGTGCCGCTGTAGGGCAGCAGGAGACCGACGCGGAGCGGAGCGCCCTGCGAGATCGCGGGACGGGCAAAGGGAAATGCCGCGGCAGCGGCACCTACGCCGGCCATCTGCAATACGCGGCGGCGCGAGACTCGTGACTTATTGTGCATATCGTTTCCTCCCAGTCTGGCAATCGCTGCGAGTATCGCTCCGTGGCGTCCCTTCCGGCGCGCGCAGGATGCATCTCGTTTCTTCGTTACCAGCTAAGTTCAAGTATGAATGGCCAAGACGCCAGCGGCAAGCATGTTTCTGGCGCGCTTGGCGAAAAGGATGAGAGCCGCATTCGCTTCGTTGGCGTGCCAAGCAATGTGCGCTGCACTATTGCAGTCGCCCGAACCAAATGTATTATAATTCATAATGAGATCGGACGCTTTACACGAAGCCCGCTTCGAATTGTAATGTGATATAATGATCGACAATGGCCTCGGCAGCGAGGCAGACTGCCAACAAGAACGACGCCAAAAACAACGAAGTTCAGGGGAGGAAACGAAAATGGCTTCGAAGACGCGCATTTCGCGCCGCACATTCACCGCCGGCATGGGTGCCGCCGGTATCGTCGCGGGTACCGCACCGTTCAACATCATTTCCGCACAGGGCGCGCCGCTGAAAGTCGGCGTGTTGCTGCCGCGTTCGGGCGCACAGGCCGGCATCGGCCAGGACTGCCAGCGCGGTGTCGATATCACCGCCGGCATACTCAAGGATCTCAATCTGCCGTCGCTGCAAATCATGAACGGCGACACCGAAACCAACGTCGAAGTTGCCCGCGCCCGCGCCGAGCGCCTGATCAACGAAGGTGCGCAGCTCCTCATCGGCGCGTTCGACTCCGGCCAGTCGACTGCGATCGCGCAGGTCGCGGAACAGCGCGGCATTCCTTACGTCATCAATATCGCCGCCGCGCCGCCGATCACGGAACAGGGCTACAAGTTCGTGTTCCGCAACTTCCCGACCGCGCCGACGATTCTCTCGAACGCTTTCGAGAACCAGATCGAAATCTTCAAGGCGACCGGCAACGCGCCGAAGACGGCGGTGTTCATGCACGTGAACGACACATTCGGCGCCGCGATGCAGAAGGGCTTTACGGGCATCATGGGCAAGTTCCCGGAAACGCCCTACAAAGTTCTTGAGACCATCGCTTATGACGGCACCGCGCGCGATCTCTCGGTCGAAGTCGCAAAGGCGAAAGCCACGAACGCGGAAGCGCTCGTCATGGTCAGCCGTCTCAACGACGCGATCCTGATCACGCGCGAACTCATCAAGCAGCGCTGGTCGCCGAAGGCGATCCTGTCGATGGGCCCGGGCTGGTACGAAGATCAGTATCTGAAGACCCTCGGCAAGCTCGGCGACGGCCCGATGAGCTTCGTGCCCTGGTACGATCCGAACAAGAAGCTCTCGAAGGCGCTCGAAGCCGCGCTCGCCAAGGCGCATCCGGGCCTCAACATGAACACGAACCACGTGTACACCTTCGAGGCGCTTCTCATTGCGGCCGACGCCTACAAGCGCGCCGGCTCGGCAGACCCGAAGGCCCTCGCAGACGCGATCCGCGCGACCAATATCAAGGATAACGTCTCGCCGGGTCCGGGCATCCAGTTCGATGCCAAGGGTCAGAACGCGGCGCTCAAGAACTCGGCGATCCAGAATCGCGGCGGCAAGCTCGTCACGATCGCGCCGGCTTCGGCGTCGAACGCCAAGCCGCAACATCCGATGACTCCGTACGACAAGCGCTAAGCAGCGTTTGCATAACAATTGCTCCGGCCGCTAACCGCGGCCGGAGTATTGCTGCACAGGGCTAAGCCGTGACAACCGAAGTCATTCTGAAAATCGCAATCAGCGGCGTGCTGACGGGCCTCGTCTATGGCCTGATGGCGCTCGGCCTTTCGGTGATCTTCGGCGTCGTCAGGGTCGTCAATTTCGCGCACGGCGAGATGATGACGATCGCGATGTATCTCGTGATCGTTTTCTTCTCGGCGCTCGGCCTCGATCCGCTGATCATGCTGGTGCCGATCTCGGCCGTGCTGTTCGCGCTCGGCTATCTGATGCAGCGCGCGATCATCAATCCGTTCATCAACCGCCCCGAGCACAGCCAGTTCATGCTTCTGGTCGCGGTCGCCATCGTCATGGTGAACGGCCTGCTGCTGGTCTTCGGCCCGGATTCGCAGGGCATTACCACCGCTTATTCCTTCGACAGCTTCGATGTCGGCGGCATCATCATCGATGCGGGCAAGGTCTATGCGGCGGTCGCGGCACTGCTGGTCGCGGTCGCATTGTTCGCTTTCTTTCGCCTCACGCTCACCGGCAAGGCGATCCGCGCCTGCGCCGACAATTATCACGGCGCGCTCGTCGTCGGTCTGAACGTCAAGCAGCTTTATGCGCTCACCTTCGGCATCGGCGCAGCTTGTGTCGGTGCTGCGGGCACCATGCTGATGATCGTGACTGACGTGACGCCCGCGATCGGCCCGGCTTACACGCTCCTGGCCTTCGTGATCGTGATTACCGGCGGGCTCGGCTCGATGCCCGGCGCGATCGTCGGCGGCATTCTGATCGGACTGACCGAGGCGCTCGGCGGCTTCTTCTTCACGCCGTCCGCGAAAACGATGTTCTCGTTCGCCATTCTCGTGCTCGTCCTTCTTTTCCGCCCGCAGGGCATCATGGGACGGAAAACGGCATGAAACTTCTTCTCGACGGCGTTTCCCGCTCGGCGCTCGTTCTGCTTGCGCTGTTCTTCGCCGGGCTTCTGTTCGCGCCGATGGTCGCGAACGATTACGTGCTCGTCGTTCTCGTCACGATTCTCTATTTTGCCTATGCCGGCCAGTGCTGGAACATCATGATGGGTTTCGCGGGCCAGCTTTCGCTGGGGCACGCGCTTTATATCGGTCTTGGCGCCTACATCACCGCCGCTCTTTACGTGAAGTTCGGCATAAGTCCCTGGATCGGACTTTTCCCGGCACTCGCGATTTCCGGTGCAGTCGGCGCGGTCATCGGCTTTCTCGCATTCCGCTTCGGCGTTTCCGGCGTTTACTTCGCAATTCTCACGATCGCGTTCGCGGAATTCGCGCGCATCGGTTTCGACCACTTCACCTGGGTCGGCGGTGCTGGCGGATTCTTCCTTCCGGTCGCGAACTACACGCAGAACGATTTCTTCAACCTGCGGGGCAGCCAGCGGATGTTCTATTACATTCTGCTCGCCATGACGGTTGCCGTATTCATCCTCTGTCATCTGCTCCTGCGGAGCCGCGCCGGGTACTACTGGCTTGCGATCCGCGAAAGCCCCGAAGCGGCGGAAGCGCTCGGCATCAACATCTTCCGCTACAAGATGTATGCGGTGGTGCTTTCGGCGGCGCTTACCGCACTCGGCGGCGTTTTCTTCGCGTTCTTCTACAACAACCTGTTCCCCGAGCAGGTGTTTCATATCTCGCGCTCGATCGAAATCATCCTCGGCCCGATCATCGGCGGCATCGGCACGCTGTTCGGCCCGATCGTCGGCGCGTTCCTGCTCACGGGCCTCGCGGAGAGCTTACGCGAGATCATGCTGCGTCTCGGCGTCGATCTGCCGGGTGTGAAGCAGGTGTTCTACGGATTTTGCCTGCTCATCGTCGTGATGTTCCTGCCCGACGGCGTCTGGCCGCCGTTGAAAAAGAAACTCGGGCTCGATCGCGACAGCGAACGGAAGGAGGGCTGATCGTGGCGCTCCTCGAAGTCTCCGGCATCTCGAAAAGCTTCAGCGGCCTCAAGGCCGTGCAGAACGTCACCTTTGACGTGCCCGAAGGAAAAATTGTCGGCCTGATCGGCCCGAACGGCGCCGGCAAGACCACCTGCTTCAATATGATCGCGGGCGTCTACAAACCCGATTCCGGATCGGTGAAGCTGAACGGCACGGCGATCGACGGCAAGCGCCCCGACGAAATCTGCAAGGGCGGCATCGGCCGCACGTTCCAGATCGTGAAGCCGTTCGCCGGCTTGAGCGTTCTCGACAACGTCGTGGTCGGCGCATTGAACGCGACGGCGTCGGTCGTCGAGGCCCGCAAGGTCGCGGAAGAAGTGCTCGACGTCCTCGGCCTCGCGCCGAAACGCATGCAGGCGGCGTCCACACTCACGCTTCCGGATCGCAAGCGGCTCGAAGTCGCCCGCGCGCTCGCAACCAGGCCGAAACTGCTTTTGCTCGACGAAGTGATGGCCGGACTGCGCCCGACCGAAGTCGACCAGATGGTTCGCGTGCTGCTCGATCTCAACAAGCGCGGGCTTACGATTCTCCTGATCGAACACGTGATGCGTGCCGTGATGGCGCTCGCCGGAAATATCGTCGTGCTGCATCACGGCGAACTGATCTCGCGCGGGACGCCCGATCAGATCGCGAAGGATCCGAAAGTGCTGGAATGCTATCTCGGGGAGGAAGCGCTGTGATCCTCGAGATCAAGGACCTCGATCTCTATTACGGCGACGCGCAGGCGCTGGACCGCGTTTCGCTCGACGTCGGGCAGGGCGAGCTTGTAGCCATCGTCGGCGCGAACGGCGCGGGCAAATCGAGCCTCATTCGCACCATTGCCGGCATCGAGCGCCCGCGCGGCGGCTCGATCCGCTTCAAGGGCGGCGACATCACCGGCAAGCCCAGCTACGTGGTTTGCAATCTCGGCATCGGTCAGGTCGCCGAAGGCCGCCAGATTTTCCCGACGCTGACGGTGCAGGAAAATCTCGAGATGGGCGCGTTGCTGCCGCGCGCCCGTGCAAAGCTTTCCAGCGAGATTGAGCGCGTCTATTCGCTGTTCCCGCGACTTGCCGAGCGCCGCGAACAGTTCGCAGGCACCATGTCCGGCGGCGAGCAGCAGATGCTCGCCATCGGACGCTGCCTGATGGGACAGCCCGAACTCATCATGTTCGACGAACCGTCGCTGGGCCTTGCGCCTGCGCTGGTGCAGGAGCTGTTTCAGACCATCCGCAAGCTGAACGATGCCGGTTTGACGGTATTGCTGGTCGAGCAGAACGTCGCGATGTCGCTGAAGCTCGCGAACCGCGGCTACGTGATCGAGAACGGCCGTATCGTGCTTTCCGGCTCGGGCGAAAAGCTCCTGCATGACGACGGCGTGCGGCAGGCCTATCTCGGCGTCGGACACTAGCTGGGCCGCAGCGCGGCCTAGCCTTCGAGCAGCGCGAGCTTCTGCCCTTCCTCGATCATCGCGCCCTCTTCGACAAAGAGCGTCTTCACCTTGCCGCCCTGCGGAACGAGGACGGGGATTTCCATCTTCATCGATTCGAGGATGAGGAGCGTGCCGTCGCGCTCCAGCGTGCTGCCAGCGGCGGCTTCGATCGTCCGCACAACACCTGCGATTTCGGAGCGGACTTCGAACTCGGCCATTTCGGAATTCCTGCGGCGGATGCAATATCTGCCGCAGAGCATTCTTGCCGCCGAGCGCTTCTGTCAAGCGTTGCACAGGTTGAAATCATGAGCTGGGAAAAAGAACTGGAAGAACTCCGCCGCCGCGAAGAACTCGCAAAGAAAATGGGCGGCGAGGAAAAAGTGAAGCGGCACAGGGATGCCGGGAAACTCACCGTGCGCGAACGGATCGCGCGGCTGCTCGACAAGGACAGCTTTCACGAGGTCGGCGCGATTGCGGGCAAGGGAAAATACGGCGCAAACGGCGAGCTGACCGATTTCCAGCCTGCGAACTTCGTACTGGGACGCGGGAAGATCGACACGCGCGCGGTTGTCGTCGGCGGTGACGATTTCACGGTGCGCGGCGGCGCGGGCGATGCCGCGATCATGCAGAAGCAGGTTTATGCCGAGCAGATGGCGAACGAACTGCGCCTGCCGATCGTGCGGCTGATCGACGGCACCGGCGGCGGCGGTTCGGTAAAGACCATCGAGGTGCTCGGATATACTTATCTTGCGCACAATCCCGGCTGGGATTTCGTGGTGAAGAACCTCGGCACCGTGCCGGTCGTCTCGCTGGGTCTGGGCTCGGTTGCAGGGCTGGGTGCCGCGCGCCTCGTATCGAGCCATTACTCGGTGATGGTGCAGGGCATCTCGCAGATGTTTATCGCGGGCCCGCCGGTGGTTGCGCGCACCGGCGTCACCATGACCAAGGAAGAGCTCGGCGGCGCAGAAATTCACGCAAAAGCCGGCGCGGTGGACGATGTCGTCGCAAGCGAGGACGAGGCTTTTGCGAAGGCGCGGAAGTTTCTCTCTTATCTTCCCGCTTCGGTGGATGAGTTGCCCGGGCGTATCGCGCCCCAGGACGATCCGGTGCGGCGCGAGGAGTCGCTGCTTTCAGCCGTGCCGCGCGACCGGCGCAAGGTTTACGACATGCGCAAGGTTCTCAACGCGGTGGTGGACAAGGATTCGCTTTTCGAAATGTCCCGCAAGTTCGGCGGGCCGGTCATCACCGCGCTTGCGCGCCTCGACGGCTGGCCGGTCGTGGTGCTTGCGAGCGATCCGTTCTTCTATGGCGGCGCCTGGACCGCGGACGCCGCGCGCAAGGCCGAGCGTTTCATCGATCTCGCGAATACGTTTCATCTTCCGGTCGTGAACTTCGTCGATGTCCCGGGCTTCATCATCGGGCCTGATGCCGAGAAGGCGGGCACGATCCGCTTCGGCGCGAAAGCGCTTGCCGCGATGTATCAGAGCGAAGTGCCGCAGTGCTCGATCATGGTGAGAAAAAGTTTCGGCGTGGCGGGCGCTGGCCACATGAACCATTCGCGTCTGCACTATCGGTACGCCTGGCCCTCTGGCGACTGGGGCTCGCTACCGATCGAAGGCGGGATCGAAGCGGCTTATCGCGCGGAGCTAGAGGCGTCTTCCGATCCGAAGAAGCTGCTGACGGAGATCGAGGAACGTCTCAATCGTTTCCGCTCGCCGTTTCGTACTGCCGAGACCTTCATGGCCGAAGAGATCATCGACCCGCGCGACACGCGACCGCTGCTTTGCGAGTTCGCCAATCTCTCGGCGAAACTCCGCAAGGCAGGCCCGCGAGCGGCAGCGATGCGCCCTTAACGATCTTGGCCCTGATCAGCGGAAGAACAGGAACGTCGCGACGATGAACAGTGGCACCAGGATCAGCCCCGACCACAGCATATAGCCGAAGAAGCTCGGCATCTTCACGCCGCCGTTTCTGGCGATCGCATAGACCATGAAGTTCGGGGCGTTGCCGATATAGGTGTTTGCACCCATGAACACGGCACCCGCGGAGATCGCGGTCAGCGTCAGCGCGCCCTTGGTCATGAGATGCTGCGGGTCGCCGCCGGCAAGCTCGAAGAACACGAGATAGGTCGGCGCGTTGTCGAGGAACGACGAGAGCGCCCCGGTGAGCCAGAAATAGGCGACGTTGTTCGCGCTGCCGTCCGGATTGGTGACGAGCGCCACCAGCGGCGCAAACGCGCCGTTCTTTCCCGCCTGCAACATCGCAAGCACCGGAATGATAGTGACGAAGATCGCCGCGAAAAGCTTCGCGACTTCCTGAATCGGCCCCCAGGAGAAGCCGTTCGCTTCGTGGCTCGACTTCGGCGTCAGCCATAGCGAGACAATCGTCACCACGATCATAGTCACGTCGCGCAGGATGTTGGCGACCGCGATCTCCGTGCCGAGAATCGTGAAGCTGCCGAGTTTCAGCCGCGCGCTGAGCAGGATCGCTGCGATGATCACGCCGATCAGGATGAAGTTGATGCCGCCTTTCACGCGGATCGGCTTATCCGGCGTGGGGTCCTTCTTCAGGTGTCCTTCGCGCCGGTAGATGATTGTATCGAGCACGAAGAAGCCGGCGAGCAACGCCACCGCGCAGAACGCCGTTTCAGGCAACAGATGCGTCGTGGTCCAGAAGAAATCCACGCCGCGCAGGAAGCCGAGGAACAGCGGCGGATCGCCGAGCGGCGTCAGCGAACCGCCGATGTTCGAGACGAGAAAGATGAAGAAGACGATGACATGAACGTTGTGTTTGCGGTCGTCGTTCGCGCGCATGATCGGGCGGATCAGGACCATCGAGGCGCCGGTCGTGCCGATGATGCTCGCGAGGATCGTGCCGATTCCGAGAATCGCAGTGTTCGTCGCGGGCGAGCCATGCAGGTTGCCTGAAACCACGATGCCGCCGGCAACGGTGAAGAGCGCGAGCAGCAGAAGGATGAAGGGGATGTATTCGAGAAACGCGGTATGCGAGAGCGCGTGAACTGCGGGCGAGACGCCGAAAACCAGTGCGAGCGGCACGACGACGAGGGCCGCCCAGAAGGCGGAAATCTTCCCGAAATGGTGTTCCCAGAAATGCGGGGCGAGCAGCGGGAAGAGTGCGATCGAAAGCAGGATGCCTGCAAAAGGCAGCGCCCAGGCGAGGCCGAGCGTGGCTCCGTTCATTTCCGCGGCGGAAGCCTGCTGTGCGCTCGCGGCAAGCAGCGCGATGCCGAGCGCGGCTGCGCCAAGCTTGCGATTCAGTTTGTGCATTTCAGTCCCTCCCCCGAGGCGTGTTCTGGTTTGAGCGAACCCTAGCCGCGATGAAAGACGGCCACAACCTTCCGCCTTGCGGCACGCTGTCCTTGCAGGTGGACAACGTCGCCTAAACTGTTTGAATCGCGCGACAGGGAGGATCGGGAAATGAAATCGCCATTCGACATCGCAGGCAAGGTTGCGCTGATCACGGGATCGAGTCGCGGTATCGGCCGCTCGATCGCGGAGACGATGGCCGGTCTCGGCGCAAGGGTCGTCGTCTCGTCCCGCAAGGCCGACGCCTGTGAAGAGGTTGCAAAAGCCATTCGCGTGGATGGCGGCGAGGCGACGGTCATTCCCTGCAACATTTCGCGCAAGAACGAAATCGAGGCGCTGGTCAAAGGCACCAAAGACAAATACGGCCGCATCGACATTCTGGTCTGCAACGCCGCGGTCAATCCCGCTTACGGCCCGATGAGCGAAATCTCGGACGACGCCTTCGACAAGATCATGGGCTCGAACGTGAAGAGCAACATCTGGCTCTGCAATCTCGCGATTCCCGATATGGCGAAACAGGGCGGCGGCTCGATCATCATCGTCTCGTCGATCGGCGGTTTGCGCGCCTCGCCGATGATCGGCACCTACGGCATCTCCAAGGCCGCCGACTTCGCGCTCGCACGCAACTACGCGCAGGAATGGGGCCACAAGAACATCCGCGTGAACTGCATCGCACCGGGTCTCATCAAGACGGATTTCGCGAAGGCGCTCTGGGAGAACGAGCAGCTCCGCAAGGACCGCGAGAGCAAAACGCCGCTACGCCGTCTCGGCGAACCGCACGAACTCGGCGGCGTTGCTGCGTTTCTGGCGTCTCCGGCAGCGAGCTACATCACCGGCGAAGTGATCGTAGTGGATGGCGGCGTGACGATCGCGCCGTAAGTAAATTCAGTTGCGTGTCGTCCCGGCCAAGCGAGCAAAGCGAGCGCGAGCCGGGACCCATAGCCACCCGCCTCTCGAATCGCGAAAGCCGATGGTTATGGGTCCCCGCTTTCGCGGGGACGACAATCTATTGTAGGCCGCCTTTTCTCGAATGAAGCGCTAACGAAATGCCCGGCACAAGGCCGGGCATGACGCATTTTATGTATTGGATCGAAACGATCAGCGCGTATTGCCGCCAGTCGCCATGTATTTCTTCAATTCCATCTTGGCGATGGTCTCGCGGTGCACTTCGTCCGGGCCGTCGGCAAGGCGCAGCGTACGGTTGCCGGCCCAGGCTTTGGCGAGCGGGAAGTCGGGCGAGACGCCCGCGCCGCCATGCATCTGGATCGCGCGGTCGATCACGCGCTGCGTCATGTTCGGCGCGACCACCTTGATCATCGCGATTTCCGCGCGCGCTTCCTTGTTGCCGAGTTCGTCCATCTTGTGCGCGGCATAAAGCGTGAGCAGACGCGCCTGGTCGATATCCATCCGCGATTCCGCGATCCAGTGCTTGTTCACACTGTGCTCGGCAAGCTTCTTGCCGAAAGCGGTACGTGACACCGAACGCTGGCACATGAGTTCGAGGGCGCGCTCCGCGGAGCCGATCGCGCGCATGCAGTGATGGATGCGGCCGGGTCCGAGACGGCCCTGTGCGATTTCGAAGCCGCGGCCTTCGCCCAGGAGAATGTTCGAAGCGGGCACGCGCACGTTCTCGAACACGACTTCCGCGTGGCCGTGCGGCGCGTCGTCATAGCCGAAGACGTTCAGGTGACGCAGCACTTTTACGCCCGGCGTTTCCATCGGCACGAGGATCATGGACTGGCGCTTGTGGGGGTCCGCATTCGGATCGGTCTGACCCATGAAGATCGAAATCTTGCAGCGATGGTCGTTCGCGCCCGACGTCCACCACTTGCGGCCGTTGATCACGTAGCTGTCGCCGTCCTTCTTGATCTCGGCGCGGATATTGGTGGCATCCGAGGATGCGACCGCGGGCTCCGTCATCGCGAAGCAGGAACGGATTTTCCCGTCCATCAGCGGCTCGAGCCACTGCTTCTGGTGCTCCTTGGTGCCGTATTTCAGGATCACTTCCATGTTGCCGGTGTCCGGCGCGGAGCAGTTGAAGCTCTCCGGCCCGATCGGCGAACGGCCCATGATCTCGCAGATCTGGCCGTACTCGTAGTTGGTCAGACCTTCTTCATGGTGCGCTTTCGGCAGGAAGAGATTCCACAGGCCCTGCGCCCGCGCTTTCTTCTTCAGTTCTTCCATGACCGGCGGGCTCTTCCAGCGGTCGCCGCCCTCAGTGAGCTGGCGCGCATAAACCGGCTCCGCTGCATAGACGTGCTCGTCCATGAAGGCGGTGACTTTTTTCTTGAGTTCGGCCGCACGCGGCGACAGCGGAATGAACATTTTCTTTCTCTCCCTTATTCTTTTGCTTGTGCGGCGGGTTCGAAGCCGCCCATGTTTCCGAATTGCTCGAGATGATAGTCGGCGTCGCCGAACTGGATGTCGATGGCGGTCGCCCGCTTGAACCAGTGACCGGTCTTCAGTTCCATCGTCATGCCGATGCCGCCATGAAGCTGGATCGCCTGCTCGCCGACGAATTGCGCGGAGCGGCCGATCTGGGTCTTCGCCGCCGACATCGTCTTGCGGCGGGTAACAGCATCTTCCTCGTTGACCATCATGGTCGCGAGAAAGGCCATGCTTTTTGCCTGTTCGGCGGCGATCAGCATTTCCACGTTGCGGTGTTGAAGCACCTGGAACGAACCGATGTTAACGCCGAACTGCTTGCGAGTGCGCAGATAGTCGGTGGTGGCATCCGTCAGTGCGGAAAATACACCGACCGCTTCGCCGCAGAGTGCGGCGATGCCGTCATCAACGATCCGCTCGATAAGAGAATATGCGGCGCCCGGCTTGCCGATCACTTGATCTGCGTCAACGCTTACTCCGGAAAGCTGAATCTCCGCGGCCGTTAATCCGTCCTGTGTGCGATAGCCGCGCCGCGTCACCCCGTTCGCTTTCGCATCGACAATGAAGAGCCCGAGGCCGTCCTTGTCGCGCTGGTTTCCGGAAACGCGTGCAGTTACGATGATGAAATCGGCCTGATCGCCGTTCAGCACCACGCTCTTCTGTCCGTCGAGCTTGAAGCCGTTACCGGCAGGCTTCGCGGCCGTCTTCACGTCGAAGAGATCGTAGCGCGACTGCCGTTCGGTATGCGCGAAGGCTCCGGTGATCTTCCCTTCGGCGATCTGCGGCAAATATTTGTTTTTCTGCGCCTCCGTGCCGAAGCGGCGGATAAAGCCGCCCGCGAGCACGACCGTCGGCAGATAAGGCTCGAGCGCGAGCGCATTGCCGATTGCACTCATGACGATCATGGTTTCGACGGGCCCGCCGGAAATGCCGCCGTGTTCTTCGGCGAAAGGCAGTCCGAGCAGGCCAAGCTCCGCATACTGCTTCCAGATTTCGCGGCTCCAGCCGCCGCTGCTTGCCAGAATCTTCTTCCGTGTTTCGAAGTCGTACTTGTCGCCGAGCAGGCCTTCGACGCTGTCCTTCAGGAGCTGCTGCTCTTCGGAAAACTCAAAATCCATACGCTTGTCTTTCTTTCCTCCGCCCCGGCCTTAGAGGCCGAGGATCGCTTTCGCGATGATGTTCTTCTGAATTTCGTTCGATCCGCCGTAGATCGAAACCTTGCGGTAGTTGAAATAGATCGGCGCCAGCGGCCCCGCGTAATCGGGCGCGACAGGAAGTTCGTTCGAGCCGGCGACGTCTTCTTCGTCCGCGTAGGGCAGAGCGAACGGGCCGACCACCTCGACGAGCAGTTCCGTGATGTTCTGCTGGATCTCCGAGCCCTTGATCTTCAGGATCGACGACGCCGGGTCGGGCTTGTTGTCGCGGCGCTTGCCTTCTGCGGCGACGACGCGCATCTGCGTCATCTCGAGCGCCTTCAGTTCGACCTCGACCGCGGAGATTTTCGCGCGGAACCGCGGGTCTTCCATCATCGGCTTGCCGCCTGATACTTCCAGCGAAGCAAGCTCCTTCAGGCGGCGAATGCGCTCTTTCGAGATGCCGACGCGGGCGATGCCCGTACGCTCGTTGCCCAAGAGGAATTTCGCGTAATCCCAGCCGCGGTTTTCCTGGCCGACGAGATTTTCGTAAGGCACCTTCACGTTATCGAAGAAGACCTCGTTCACTTCCTTGCCGCCGTCGATCAGCTGGATCGGGCGCACGGTGATGCCCGGCGTTTTCATGTCGCAAAGAATGAAGGAAATGCCTTCCTGCTTCTTCGCTTTCGAGTCGGTGCGCGCGAGCACGAAAATCCAGTCGGCATATTGCGCGAGCGTGGTCCAGGTCTTCTGGCCGTTGATCACCCACTGGTCGCCTTCGCGCACGGCCTTCGTGGAGAGGCCCGCGAGATCGGAGCCGGCACCCGGCTCCGAGAAGCCCTGGCACCACCAGTCGTCGAGGTTCGCGATACGCGGCAGGAAGTGTTTCTTCTGCTCTTCGTTGCCGAAGGTGTAGATCACCGGCCCGACCATGCTCACCGCGAACGGGAGCGGGTCCGGCGCAGGTGCGCGCTGCAACTCTTCGAGGAAAATATATTTCTGCACGGCGGTCCAGCCGGTGCCGCCGTATTGCTTCGGCCACTGATAAACCGCCCAGCCTTTCTTGTTCAGAATGCGCTGCCAGTCGACGATGTCGGATTTCTCGAGCTTGCGGCCCTCGATCAGCTTCTTCTTCGTCCCGGCAGGAACATTCTTCTTGAAGAAGTCGCGTACTTCGTCGCGGAAGGCGACCTCTTCTTTGGTGAAATTCAGATCCATCTCGCGCTCCGCTCAGTTGATTTCGAACAGGCCCGCGGCACCCATGCCGCCGCCGACGCACATCGTGACCACGCCGTACTTCGCCTTGCGGCGCTTGCCTTCGATCAGCACATGTCCGGCGAGACGCGCGCCGGTCATGCCGTAAGGATGGCCGACCGCGATCGAGCCGCCCGAGACGTTCAGTTTTTCCGGGTCGATGCCGAGCTTGTCGCGGCAATAGATCACCTGCACCGCGAAGGCCTCGTTCAGTTCCCAGATGCCGATGTCGTCGATCTTGAGGCCGTGACGCTTCAAGAGGCGCGGGATCGCGAACACGGGGCCGATGCCCATTTCGTCCGGCTCGCATCCGGCCGCGACGAAGCCGCGGAAAATGCCCATCGGCTTGAGGCCCTTCTTGGCAGCGGTTTCTGCGCTCATGATGACGGCGGCACTCGCGCCGTCGGACAACTGGCTCGCGTTGCCGGCGGTGATCGAACCGCCTTCGCGCACGGGCTTCAGCGATGCGAGACCTTCCGCAGTCGTTTCCGGGCGCGGGCCTTCATCCTGCGACAGCGTGATGTCCTTGTAGGAGACTTCCTTGGTGGCCTTGTCCATCACCGCCATCTTGGTGGAAATCGGCGCGATTTCTTCCTTGAAGCGGCCGCCCTGTTGTGCGCTGGCCGTGCGGCGCTGGCTCTCCAGCGAGTACTCGTCCTGCGCTTCGCGCGAAATGTTGTAGCGCTTGGACACCACTTCAGCGGTGTCCAGCATCGGCATGTAAACGTCGCCCTTGATCGTCTTCAGCGCGGGATCGACCGCATGGAACATGTTCATGTGCTCGTTCTGCACCAGGCTGATCGATTCGCCGCCGCCGCCGACCGCGATCTCGACGCCGTCGAAAATCACCGAACGCGCGGCAAGCGCGATCGCCTGCAAGCCCGAGGCGCACTGACGGTCGATCGTGGTGCCCGCGACCGTTACTGGAAGGCCCGCGCGCAAAAGCGATTTGCGCGCGATATTGCCGCCGGTCGCGCCCTGCTGGAGCGCGGTGCCCATCACCACGTCTTCGACTTCGGCACCATCGATGCCCGCGCGCTTCACGGCATGCTCGATGGCGTGGCCGTAGAGGGTCGCGCCCTCGGTGTTGTTGAAGGCGCCGCGATAGGCCTTGCCGATCGGGGTGCGGGCGGTGGAGACGATAACGGCCTCACGCATTTTCATTTCCTCACTGTCTGGATGCGCCTGCGGAAGCAGACGTGTTCTGTTGTTTCGAAGCTTGATATTTGCGGCGCTCTTCCTCGACCAGCTCTTTCTTGGAGAGCTTGCCGACCGAAGTCATCGGAAGTGCGTCGCGAAGTTCGATGGCCGCCGGCATTTCGTGCTTGCCGACCTTGTCGGCGAGAAATTCCTTCACCGCTTCAAGGGTGAGCGGCGCCGCACCCTTGCGCATCTTGATGAAAGCCTTGGCCGCCTCGCCGCGATAGTCGTCCGGCACGCCGATCACGATCACGCCTTCGATGTCGGGATGCTCGAACAGCGCGTGCTCGATCACGCTGGGATAGACGTTGAAGCCGCCGGAGATGATCATGTCCTTCTTGCGGTCCACGAGATAAAGCCAGCCGTTCTCGTCCATGTAGCCGATGTCGCCGGTGAGGAAATATCCGTCGTCGACGAACGCGGCTTTGGTTTCTTCAGGCTTGTTCCAGTAGCCCGCGAATACGTTCGGGCCCTTGATCCGCATCTCGCCGGTCTCATTGAACGGCAAAGTGCGCGTCGGATCGTCGAGCGCCACGATATCCATATAAAGTCCCGGCAATGGCAGGCCTATGGTGCCGGGCGGGGTGTCGCCGTCATAAGGCTGGTTGGTGCCCGCCGGCGCCGTTTCGGTCATGCCCCAGCCGCCGCGCAGCGAAATTCCCGTGATCTTCCTGAAGCGGTCGAAGATTTCGACGGGAAGCGGCGCGCCGCCGGAGGCGCACATCGAGAGCGAAGAAAGGTCGCGCTTCTCCAGTCCCGGCGCCGAGACCAGCGCGATCCACATGGTCGGCACGCCCGGAAAATAATTCGCCTTCTTTTCTTCGATGTCGCGCAGCGTGGTTTCCACATCGAAGCGCGGGCGCAGCATGCACTCGTTGCCCTGATCGATCGCGCGCAGAAATACGGAACTGAGCGCGTAAATATGAAACAGCGGCAGGACGACGATGACCTTCTCGCCGGATTTCAGCTCGCGTTGCGCCGACGCCCAGTTCTTGTAGATCGAATTCGTCGAGGTGAGGTTGCGGTGCAGGAGCATCGCGCCTTTCGGCAGGCCAGTTGTGCCGCCGGTGTATTGCAGGAGCGCGATGTCGCTTTCTTTCACCTCGGGCCACGTCGCCGGAGGCGAGGCCAGCGACAGCAGGTTCTTCAGCGTAATCGTGCGGCCGTTCGCCGGGATCGGGTCGTACTGGATCGGCGCGGGGCCGAACTCGGCATCGTCACCGATGATCAGGTGATCGAGCAGGCCCTCGGCATCGAGCTTCAACGCGCGGGTGACCATGCCCGGAAAATTCGTGGTCACCATGATGCGCGCGCCGGAATCCTTCAGCTTGTGCGCAAGTTCGCGCTCGGCATCGAGCGGCGACATGTGAACGACGCGTCCGCCCGCCTTCAGCACTGCGAAGAACATCACCGGATGCACCGGCGTATTCGGGAGATAAAGCCCGACTGCGGTTCCCGGCTTCACGCCGAGCGAGACAAGCCCCGCGGCGGCACGGGAAACCAGATCGCTCAACTCCTTATATGTTGTGCGCCGGTCACGGTATTCGAGCGCGTAGTTTTCCGGGTAGGCCGCGACGGCGCGGTCGAAGAGTTCGTTCACCGTGCCCGCACGGATCGGCGCCGCCGGATCGACGCCCGCGGGATACGACTTTTCCCAAGGATAAGGCCGGCTATAGGTCATGACGCTTTCTTCATCTCATTGGCGAGAGACGCGAAAGTCTTGCCTTCGTTGGCGAGACGGTCGAGGAGCTTTGCGGGCTCCAAGGTCTTGTCGCCCGACTCTTTTGCGTAATGGGCGAGGCGGTCGCGCACGTGCTTAAGGCTGACAGTGTCCGCATAATGCATCGGGCCGCCGCGCCACACCGGCCAGCCGTAGCCATAGAGCCAGATCACGTCGATATCGCCGGGACGCGACGCGATGCCTTCCTCGAGGATGCGCGCGCCTTCGTTGATCATCGGGTAGATCGTGCGCTCGATGATCTCCTGCTTCGAGATCGGGCGGCGCTTGATGCCCTTCTTGGCTGAGGCGTCGAGAATGATCTTCTCGACTTCCGGATCCGGGATCGGCGTTCGCGAGCCCTTCTCATATATATAGTAGCCCTTACCGGTCTTCTGGCCGAAGCGTCCGGCCTCCGCGAGCGTATCGGCGACCTCGTTGCGCTCGCCGCGCGCGCGGCGGATGCGCCAGCCGACATCGATGCCGGCAAGGTCGCCCATCGCGAACGGACCCATCGGGAAACCGAATTCAGTGGTGGCCGCGTCCACTTCCTGCGGCAGCGCGCCCTCGAGCACGAGACGGTCGGCCTGCACGCCGCGGCGATGCAGCATGCGATTGCCGACAAACCCGTAGCAGACGCCGACCACGACCGGCACCTTCGCGATCTTGCGGCCGATTGCGATCGCGGTCTGGATCGCGTCGAACGCCGACTTCTCGCCGCGCACGATCTCCAAGAGCTTCATGATGTTCGCGGGACTGAAGAAGTGCATCCCGATCACATCCTGCGGACGCGACGTGGAATTTGCGATTTCGTTCACGTCCAGCGTGGACGTGTTGGTAGCGAGCACCGCGCCCTTTTTCGTGATGGCGTCGAGCTTGCCGAAGATTTCCTTCTTGAGGCCCATCTCCTCGAACACCGCCTCGATCACCATGTCCGCGTCTTTCGCGGCTTCCAGGCCGACCGCGCCGTTAATCAGCGCCATGCGCTTCTCGACGTCGGCCTCGGACATGCCGCCACGCTTCGCGGTGTTTTCGTAGTTGATGCGAATTTTCGCGAGACCGTTCTTCAGGAATTCATCGGTGGTTTCGATCAACGTCACCGGGATTCCGGCATTGGCGAAGCACATGGCGATACCGCCGCCCATGGTGCCGCCGCCGATCACCGCCGCGCGCTTGATTTCGCGCGCCTTGGTGTCCGCCGGCATGTCGAGCACCTTGCTCGCCTCGCGTTCGGCGAAGAAGGCATGGCGCTGCGACTTCGACTCGTCGGTCATCAGGAGTCCGATGAACATGTTGCGCTCGCGCTTCACCGCTTCCTCGAACGGGACGGAAAGCGTCATCTTCACGGCTTCGACAGCGGCCATCGGGGCCTTCAGGCCCTTGTTGCGGCCGACGGCTTTCGCTGCAAGTTCGTTGAATTTCTCAGGGTTCTTGCGAAACTCAGTGAGTTTCTCTTCCATCCGGCTCGCTCGCTTGAGCGAAAGGGTCTCGCTCGCCAGCCGTTTGGCAAACGCAATTGCGCCGGCGAGAAGGTCGCCTTCCACGATTTCGTCTACGAGACCGTCCTGAAGCGCTTGCGAAGCCGAAATCGGATTGCCTGAAAGAATGATCGGCAGCGCTTTGTCGATACCGATCAGCCGCGGAAGACGCTGCGTGCCGCCCGCGCCCGGAATGAGGCCGAGCTTGATTTCCGGCAGGCCCAGTTTCGCGTCCTTGCTGGCCACGCGATAATTGCAGCCGAGCGCAACTTCGAGACCGCCGCCGAGTGCCGTGCCGTGGATCGCAGCGACCGTCGGCTTCGACACGTTATCGATGTCCGTGATCGCCTCGATCAGGCTCGGTGCCATCGGCGGTTTGCCGAACTCAGTGATGTCGGCGCCCGCGATGAAGGTACGGCCCGCGCAGGTGAGTACAATCGCCTGCACGCCGGCGTCGGCATCGGCTTCCTTGAAAAATTTCTGCAAGCCCGCACGCACCGCATGTTTCAGCGCGTTCACGGGAGGGTTGTCGACGGTGATAACGGCGATTGCGCCTTCGCGGCGCAGCGTGACTGGATCACTCACTTTATATTTTCCTTGGCGCTTCCTCTTGCCCGCAAGCGTAGCGGATTTTTGCTGCGCCGCGAGCCGTTCCCTACTCAAGACACTGTTGCAGCGCCCAAAGGGCATTTCCGCTATGCGGAACATCGTTCTGCATTCTTGACCCGAAAGCTAGAAAGTGGTGCGATTGAAGTCAATCAGTCCGCCCGGGAAGAACAGGGGCTTTGGAAGTGCATAGTCCGAGTGCAGCGTCGAAACGCACTGACAGTCAGTTCTCCGAACTCGACGAGGGCAACGATCGCAAATTCGTGGTGGCGCTCGCTCGCGGCCTCGACGTATTGCGCGCCTTCACGCCGGGCGAATGGCTGCTCGGCAACAATGAAATTGCCGAGCGCACCGGTTTGCCGAAGACCACGATCTCGCGGCTGACCTACACGCTCACCAAGCTCGGCTATCTCACGCATGTCGAGCGGCTCGGAAAATATTCGCTGGCGCCCGCGGCGCTTTCGATCGGCTATTCGACGCTCGCGAACCTTCGCATCCGCCAGGTCGCGCGCAAGCAGATGCAGGAATTCGCGAACTACGCCGGCGCTTCCGTGGCGCTCGGCAGCCGCGACCGCATGCACCTGATTTACATCGAACATTGCCGCTCGAAGTCGGACGGCCTGCTGCGCCTCAATCTCGGCTCGCGCATTCCGATCGGGACTACAGCCATGGGCCGCGCGCTGGTCGCCGCTTTGCCTGAAGATGAGCGCGACTGGCTCATGGGCCACATCAAACGCCATGCCGCGGAAAACTGGGGCCAGGTGAAGGCGGGTATCGAAAAAGCGATCCGTGACCTTGCCGAACGCGGCTTCACGACTTCGTTCGGCGAATGGGAAAAGGACGTTTACGCCGTCGGCGTGCCGCTGATCCCGCCGGACGATTCCGGCGTCTACGCATTCAACTGCGGCGCCAACGTTTACCAGACATCGCGGGAGAAGCTCGAAGGGGAAGTCGGGCCGCGTCTCGTCAATCTCGCAAAGAACATAGAAGCCGCGATAGGCGGCGGTTGAGGGAAGAAACGCCGAAAACAAGACACAAGCAGGGGAAGGCTCGTGGGCAGTAAGGGAAGACTGCATCACCGCTTTAGCGGGCGGTGATGGATATGCGTGTAGCCGGGAATCCGGCGCGGGGAAGTGCGCGGGCATCGGCATCGTCGCGGCCGCTCCTGTCGGTGGAGAACGTCGGTGTCCGCTTCGGCGGCATCGTCGCGCTCGACGGAATATCTTTTGATCAGCGCGAGGGCACGATCCTCGGACTGATCGGGCCGAACGGCGCCGGCAAGACTACGATGTTCAATTGCCTGAGCCGGCTCTACACGCCGAATAGCGGCGAGATTGCCTTCGACGGAAAGTCCATCCTGAAGCTCGCGCCGCATCAGATCGCGAGCCTCGGGATCGCGCGCACCTTCCAGAATCTCGCGCTGTTCAAGAACATGTCCGTTCTCGACAACGTCAAGGTCGGCTTTCATCCGGTCACGAAGAGTGACTATTTCAGCGATTCCCTCCGTCTGCCCTGGGTAAGGCGGCAGGAGCGCGAGATCGACGCGCAGGCACGCGCCATCATCGATTATCTGGAACTGCGGAAGGTCGCGGACACGCTCGTGTCCGGTCTTCCGATCGGCACGCAGAAGCGCGTGGAACTCGCACGCGCCCTTGCCGCGAAGCCCACGCTTCTCCTTCTGGACGAGCCTGCCGCGGGGCTCACGCATCACGAGGTCGGCGAACTCGGCGATCTCATCAAGCAGATCAGGGACGAGCGCGGCGTTACCGTGCTCCTGGTCGAGCATCACATGAGCCTCGTGATGTCGATCTCCGACAAGGTGGTTGCGCTCGATTTCGGCAAGAAGATCGCCGAAGGAACGCCGGCGCAAGTGCAGCAGGACCCGGAAGTGATCCGCGCCTATCTCGGGAGCGGCAAGAAATGACCACTCCGCTTCTTTCCGCGAAGAATCTCCGTGCCTTTTATGGTCCGACGCAGATTCTCTACGATATCGATTTCGACATGCGTGCCGGGGGCATCACCACGCTGCTTGGTGCGAACGGCGCGGGCAAAACCACCACGCTGCGCGCTCTCTCCGGCATGGTGAAAACCGCCGGCGAGATCCGTTTCGACGGCAAGCTGATCTCGAATAAGGACACGGCGGATATCGTTCGCCTTGGCGTCGCGCATGTGCCCGAAGGCCGCGGCACCTTCGTGCGGCAGACGGTCGAGGAAAACCTGCAACTCGGCGGCATCACCCAGCCGGCAGGGCAGATCGCGGCCGACATTGATCTGGTCTTCACGTACTTCCCGCGGCTCAAAGAACGCTTTCGTCAGCAGGCCGGCACGCTTTCCGGCGGCGAGCAGCAGATGCTCGCGATCGGGCGCGCGCTGATGTTGCGTCCGAAGGTGATGCTCCTCGACGAACCTTCGTTCGGGCTCGCGCCGCTGATCGTGCAGGAGATGTTCGGCATCCTCCGGCGGCTCAACCAGAAAGAGAAAGTCTCGATGTTCCTGGTCGAGCAGAACGCTTCGCTCGCGCTCGAACTCGCCGACCACGCCTATCTTCTGGAAACCGGCCGGGTCGTGATGTCGGGGCCAGCCAAAGAACTCAGCCAGGATGAGAACATCCGGCGCGCCTATCTCGGATACTGAGGAAGAACGATGGAACAAGTCGTACAGCAAATCATTGGCGGACTTGCTACCGGCGCGATCTATGCCTGCATCGCGCTTGCCATCGTCATGATTTACCAGGCCATCGACCATCTTAATTTCGCGCAAGGCGAAATGGCGATGTTCTCGACCTATATCGCCTGGCAACTGATGCAATGGGGCGCGCCGTATTGGGGCGCGTTCTTCATCACTATCGCGATTTCGTTCGTGCTCGGCTACATCATCGAGCGGGCCGTGTTCAAGCCGGTGCACAACGCGCCGGTGCTGAGTCACATCGTCATCTTCATCGCGCTGTTTGCGATCATCAATTCGATGGCGGGCTTCATCTGGGAATTCACGATCAAGCCGTTTCCGACGCCGTTCGGGACGAAATCGGTGCTTGGCGAAGGTCTCCTGAGCGCGCACGGCGCGGGCATGATCGCGGTAACCGGAATCATGCTGGCGCTACTCTACGCTTTCTTCCGCTTTACGCGCGTGGGTCTCGCGATGCGTGCGGCCTCCGCCAACCCTGACTCCGCACGGCTGGTAGGTATTCGCGTGGGCTTCATGAATGCGCTTGGCTGGGGCATGGCCGCCGCGATCGGTGCGGTCGCAGGTATGATGATCGCTCCGGTGGTGTTCCTTGAGCCGAACATGATGGTGACGATCCTGCTCTATGGCTTCGCAGGTGCGGTGGTCGGCGGCTTGACCAGCCCCGGCGGCGCGGTGTTCGGCGGTTTTGCGGTCGGCGTGATCGAAAACCTCGCGTCGTTTGTCCCGCATTTTGGCGCGGAGATGAAACTCTCGATTGCGCTCGCGCTCATCATTCTCGTTCTGACCCTGAAACCGAACGGCCTGTTCGGCCGCAAGATCGTGAGCCGGGTGTAGCCCATGAAAACCACTTCACCCGTCACCGTCTTGATCGCCGGTATCGGCGCAACCGTGATTACGCTTGCGCAGAACTGGAAACTTGCCGGCTTTATTTTCATCCTCATCGCAGGCGGTCTGTTTCCGTTGATGGCATCCGGCGTGTTCACGTTCCAGATCACGCAATTGCTGATCTACGCCATCGCGATTGCCGGCCTTAACCTGCTCACCGGGTTCAACGGCCAGTTTTCGCTCGGTCACAGCGCGTTTTATGCGATCGGCGCCTATGTCTCGGCGGTCCTGATGACGCAACTCGACATGCCGTTCTACCTGACGATCCCGATTGCCGCTGCGGTCTGTTTCGTGTTCGGCTTTTTGTTCGGGCTTCCGGCGCTGCGGCTTGAAGGTATCTATCTCGCGCTCGCGACCTTCGCTCTTGCCATCGCGACTCCGCAGATTCTCAAATTCAAGCCCGTCGAGCATCTTACAGGCGGCGTGCAGGGGCTTGCACTCTTCCACCTGAAACCGGAGGCACCGTTCGGCCTGCCGTTCGATCAGGATCAGTGGACCTTCTACGTCACCTTCGCGGTGACGATCCTGATGTTCTTCTTCGCGTTCAGTCTCGTGAACAGCCGTTCGGGGCGCGCCATGAAAGCCATCCGCGACAACCACATCGCGGCCAAAGTTACGGGTATCAATCTCTCGCTGTTCAAGACCCTGACCTTCGGCGTGAGCGCGCTCTTTACCGGGGTCGCCGGTGCGTTGAGCGCGATGTTGATCGCTTTCGTCGCTCCGGACAGTTTCCAGATCACGCTTGCGGTTGCGATTTTCGTCGGCATGGTGGTCGGTGGGGTCGGCTGGATTCCAGGTGCATTTCTCGGCGCGCTGTTCATCCTGTTCGTGCCGAACATCGCCGAGCACATCGCTTTCGGCCTTGCGGCGTTCTTCGACTTCGTCCGCAAATTCATTCCTTTCTTTCCGACAATCGGCGAGCAGAGCTCGAAGGGACTCACCGGCACCGTGTACGGCGTGTTCCTGATCCTGCTCATCTACGTAATGCCGTCCGGCCTTGCCGGATTGCTTCGACTGGCCGTGCAGCGGCTCGCGCAAGCGAGAAGCTGAACGGTCTTTTTCCCAAGGGAGGTAACAATGACGATCAAGAAATACGGAATGATCCCGGCGCTCGCGCTGGGCTTCGCCGTAGCGATGGCCGGCTCCGCCTCCGCGCAGACGCCGGGCGTAACGGACAAGGAAATCAAGATCGGCAACATCAATCCGTATAGCGGGCCTGCCTCCGCTTACGGCACGATCGGCAAGTCGATCGCCGCTTACTTCAAGATGGTGAACGCCGAGGGCGGCATCAACGGCCGCATGGTCAATTTCATCTCTTACGACGACAGCTACTCGCCGCCGAAGGCGCTGGAGCAGACCCGCAAGCTCGTGGAATCCGACAACGTGCTCTTGGTGTTCCAGCCGCTCGGCACGCCGGGCAACACCGCGATCCAGGGCTATCTCAACGGCAAGAAAGTGCCGCAGCTCTTCGTCGCGACCGGCGCCACCAAGTGGGGCGACCCGAAGAAGTTCCCGTGGACGATGGGCTGGCAGCCGAACTACCAGAGCGAAGGCCGCATCTACGCGGACTACATTGTGAAGAACTACCCGAATGCCAAGATCGGCATTCTCTATCAGAACGACGACTACGGTAAGGACTACGTGAAGGGCCTCAAAGACGGTCTCGGCGCAAAGGCCAAGACCATGATCGTGTCCGAGCAGCCGTATGAAGTCGCCGACCCGACCGTCGACAGCCAGATCATCGCGCTGAAGGCATCGGGCGCGGACGTATTCTTCAACGCGACCACGCCGAAGTTCGCGGCGCAGTCGATCAAGAAGATGGCTGAGATCGGCTGGAAGCCGGCTCACTTCCTCAACCAGGTCTCGAACTCGGTTGGCGGCGTGCTGAAGCCGGCCGGCTTCGAGAATGCGGAAGGCATCTTCTCCACCGGGTATCTCAAGGATCAGAACGATCCGCAGTGGAAAGACGACGCCGGCATGAAGAAGTGGTTTGCTTTCATGGACAAGTACTATCCGGAAGGCGACAAGACCTCGAGCTTCAATGTCTACGGCTACACCGTCGCGCAGAACCTGCATAAGGTGCTGCTCGCGGCCGGCAAGAACCTGACGCGCGAAGCCGTCATGAAGTCCGCGGCCAACATGAAGGATCTCGATCTCGATCTTCTGCTGCCCGGCATCAAGGTGAACACCAGCGCGACGGATTTCTATCCGATCGAGCAGAACCAGATGATGCGCTTCAAAGGCGGGAAGTGGGAATTCTTCGGCCCGATCATCTCCGGCGAAGTGCGCGGCAGCTAATCGCCGCACAGTTTCGCAAGCACGAATGGAAACTCCCCGCCGCAAGGCGGGGAGTTTATCTTTTTCAGCAACGTTTCGTTAGCCTTAACGAACCCGGAATCGTTACCGAAGTCGCCGCCGGTGCGGATAACAACGCTAACAATTCGTAGCCGGACAGTTAGCAGCTTCTTCAGCAATCATCGCTAGAAAGTTCGCGGGCGAAATGCGTCTCGCACAGATTCAGCGGCGAGGCGCACGGTAGCGAAAAGAAGAATGATGCCGCTGCATGCGGCGAGGCCAGGGGACTACGTTCGCGAAATGTCGTTGATCGTCATCGTCGATGACCGGATTACGAACCGGAATATTTTTGCGAAGCTTGCGACTTCCATCGAGGAAGGCGTGGCTGTGCGCGCGTTTGGCGATCCGGCCGAAGCGATCGAGTGGATCAAGAACAACACGCCCGATCTCGTAGTAACCGACTACAAGATGCCGGTCATGGACGGCGCCGAGTTCGTCCGGCGCTTCCGGCAGATTCCCGAATGTGCCGACGTGCCGGCGGTGGTAATCACCGTTTATGAAGAGCGCTCGCATCGCATCAAGGCGCTGGAGGCGGGTGCGACCGACTTCCTGCAAAGCCCGGTCGATCATCACGAGTTTCTGACGCGCGCCCGCAACCTTCTGAAGCTCCGCAAGCAGTCGCTCGTCATCAAGAGCCGCGCTACGGAGCTAGAGCGCGAACTTATGGACAGCGAACGCTTCCGCAAGGAAGTGCTGCGCGACAGCCGCGAGCGCCTCGCCCAGGTCATCGACACCGTTCCCGCGCTGATCTCGGCGACCGACCGCGACGGACGCTGCGTTTTTCTCAACGCCTTCACGGCGAATTTCTATGGCGTGGATGCGGCGCAGGCCAGCGGCAAGACCGCGGCGGAAATCTTCGGCTCGCATTTCGGCCCGCAGAGCGCCGGTCTCGACCGCGTCGTCTTCGAGAACGGCAAAGGGCTGCCGAGCTATGAAGAAGAGATCATCGACCGCGCCGGAAACCGCCACGTTTTCCTGACGACGAAGTCGCCGTTGCGCGACCGTGCCGGAAAGATCATCAACGTGCTGACGACCTCGCTCAACATCACCGAGCGCAAGCAGGCCGAAGAGCATCTCCATCATCTCGCGCATCACGATCCGCTGACGGGTCTGCCGAACCGCACCTACTTCCACGACAGCGTCCGCAAGCAGATCGCGCGCACGCGCCGCGGCGACAAGCAGTTCGCGCTGCTGCTGCTCGATCTCGACCGCTTCAAGGGCGTCAACGATGTGCTCGGCCACCAGCAGGGCGATCAGCTGCTGCGGGCGGTCTCGCAGCGGCTGTGCAGCACCGTGCGCGAAACCGACATCGTCGCGCGTCTGGGCGGCGACGAATTCGCAATCCTGCAAACCGAGATCGGCCGCACCGACGACGCCGTCACGCTGGCGCAGAAGGTGATCGAGGCGCTCGAGCAGCCCTTCGAGCTGGAAGGCCAGGAGATCAATACCACTGCCAGTATCGGCATCACCGTGCATCCGACCGACGGCGTCGACGTGGACGCGCTGATCAAGAACGCGGATCTTGCGATGTATCAGGCGAAAGCCGAGGGCAGGAACGCGTGGCGAGTATTCGCTTCCGATATGCACACGATCGCGCGCGAGGCGATCGTCCTCGAAAGCGATCTTCGACAGGCGCTCGCGAAAAAGCAGTTCCTGCTTAACTATCAGCCGCAGATCGATCTTCGCACCGGCCGCATCATCGGCGCGGAAGCGCTCCTGCGCTGGCGACGCCCGGGCTCGGGTCTGGTGCGCCCCGCAGAATTTCTTCCGCTCGCCGAAGAGAACGGACTTATCGTTCCGATCAACGAGTGGGTGCTGCACGAAGCCTGTCAGCAGGCAAAGATCTGGTCGAAGGAGCACGGTACGTTCAGAATCGCGGTCAATCTGTCGCCGGTGCAGTTCCGGAAGCAGGATATCCGCCAGCACGTACTGGATACGCTGGAGAAAACCGGCCTCGATCCGCGTTCGCTTGAGCTCGAACTGACCGAAAGCATCCTGATGCAGAATCCGGAAGCGGTCGCACAGGACGTCCGGTTCCTTCAGGAGAAGGGCATTACGTTCTCGATCGACGATTTCGGCGTCGGCTATTCGTCCCTTTCCTATGTGAAGACCCTTCCGGTCGACCGCCTGAAGATCGATCAGGGCTTCATCCGCAACGTCAACTCGGATCCGAACGACGCCGCCATCGTGCGGGCGATCATCAATCTCGGCCACAGCCTCAACCTGAAGATCATGGCGGAAGGCGTGGAGACCGCGGAGCAGCTCGCTTTCGTGCGCAGCGAAGGCTGCGACGAGGTGCAGGGTTTCTACTTCAGCCCGCCGGTTCCGGCCGAGGATTTCATCTTCCTTTTCAATCAGCAGAATCTACTGGCGCGGACTGCATGAGGGCTACCCGATGACAGCGGCGGCGAAGTCCCATTTCTCTCTGATCGGCTTTCTGAAAAGCCGTCTCAAGAATCGCCCCGACGGCGAGCACGAGATGGTCGTCAATCGCGTTGTCATCAGCGCGCTCATTCTGATCTATCTCGGCGTGGCTTCGCTGTTCGGCGTACAGGTTCCCTACGAAGCCGTTCTGCTTACTTCGCTGTTCTTCGGCATTTCGTTCGCGTTCCTTGCACACATGCTCTACCAGCCTAGCGTATCGGTGCCGCGGCGCGTCATCGCAATGTGCTCGGATCTCGGGTTCCTGTCCTGGGGCATTCATGCCGGCGACGAAGCGCTTTCGTTGCTCTATCCGATTTATCTTTGGGTCATTTTCGGAAACGGCTTTCGCTTCGGCCTGAAGTATCTCTTCGGCGCCATGCTGATCGCGGTCGCCGGGTTTTCGGCCGTTGTTGCGACCACCGAGTACTGGGCGCATCACACCAAGCTCGCCTATGGCCTGCTTGGCGGCCTTGTGATCCTGCCGCTCTATGCAGCGACACTCATCAAGAAGTTGCAGGCGGCCAAGAACGAAGCCGAACAGGCCAACAAGGCGAAAAGCCTTTTCCTCGCGAGCGTAAGCCACGAGTTCCGCACGCCGCTCAATGCCGTGATCGGCATGAGCGACATGCTGCGCGACACCAAGCTCAATGCCGAGCAGCTCGACATGACACAGACGATCCGCGGATCGGCACGCGCGTTGCTCGCGCAGATCAACGACATTCTGAATTACTCCCGCATCGAAGCCGGCCAGATGCCCGACCAGTCGGTCGATTTCGACCTGCACGCGGTGTTGGGGCAGGTCCGTTCGATGCTGGTCGCGCAGGCAAAAGAGAAGGGCGTCCGCCTTTCTCTGCATGTCGGGCCACACACCCCTTATAAGCTGCATGGCAATTCGCGCGCGTTGCAGGACGCGCTGACCAATCTTACGGCGAATGCCGTCAAGTTTACCGAGCGCGGCAGCATCGCGATTGCAGCCGGCTTGATCGAGCAAAAGGACGGCACGGCGCGGATCCGGTTCGAAGTGACCGATACCGGGATCGGTATTGCCGAAGAAGCGCGCGAGAAAATTTTCCAGAGCTTCACGCAGGCCGACGAAAGCATCGTCGACCGTTTTGGCGGTACCGGGCTTGGCCTTGCCATCGTGAAGCAGCTTGTCGAGCGTCAGGGCGGCACGATCGGCGTCGACAGCAAGCCCGGTGAAGGCAGTACGTTCTGGTTCGAACTGGGCTACCAGATCGGCACGAACGAAGGTGCCGGTTCGATTCCGGACCTTTCGGATACGCGCGTCATACTCCTTGCGTGCAACGACGACAGCGCCGCCGAAATCTCGCGCATGCTGGAAGCTTCGCGCGCCACTGTCGCGACCGCCCGAACGGCAGACCAGGCCTGCGATCAGTTCGCAGTACCGGAAGCCAGCGGCATACGCCGCACGGTTGTGATCGTGGATGGCGATCAACTACAGCCCGATTCCGCTTCGGTCGGTACGACGCTGAACAAGATGAATGGCGGCACGAATCTTTCCGTTGTTCTGCTGACGGCAGAGCCGCCATCCGGGTTGCTTCCGCTTCCTGACCGGTTTGACTTCGCCTCCGTTATTGCCAAGCCCGCTGAATTGTCCGCGTTGGGTGCTGCGTTGAGAATCGCGAAGGCTGGGGATGCAACCGGCATCGACGAGGAAGGCAATGCCCATCATGAACAGCCTGCGCGAAAGCTCTCCATTCTCGTCGCCGACGACAACCGCACCAACCAGAAGGTGATCGGAAAGATTCTGGAGCGCGTCGGTCACGATGTCAGCATCGTGGAGAACGGCGAGCAGGCGCTCGACGCCATGCAGGTCAAGGCGTTCGACATTGCGCTGATGGACGTGAACATGCCGGTTCTGAACGGCATCGAAGCCACCAAACTCTATCGCTTCGCATCGCTCGGCAAGCCGCGGCTTCCGATCGTTGCGCTGACCGCCGACGCTACGCCGGAAACCAAGCAGCGTTGCGAGGAAGCGGGCATGGACGCCTGCGTCATCAAGCCCATCGAACCGGCGCGGCTTCTCAACATCATCAGCTCGATTGTCAGCGAGAAACAGGTCAGCGATCAGGAAGCTTTCTCCGAAAGCGAAACCGTCAAGCGGATCGCCTCGCATCCGAAGTTCAAGACGTCGGACGTATCTCCCATCGACGTTCGCGCGCTCACCGATCTCGAGGCGCTCGGCGGCACCAAGTTCGTGGACGAACTGATCGCGGATTTCGACCGCGACACCGAAACGCTGCTCGATGAACTCAAGCAGTCCGCGAAGTCGTGCGATGTGAACGCATTCCGGGAGCAACTGCATGCGATGCGCAGCGGTGCTGCGAATATCGGCGCGCGGCGCATCTACAAGATGTGCCTGTCGTGGCGCCACATCGGCGAGCGCGAGCTTGAACAGCGCGGCACGGATTATCTGGCGAAGCTGGGCGACGAATTCGGCGCAGTTCGCACCGCGCTGAAGGCCTATTCAGCGCACCAGCGTTCGGATCATCTTCCGCAGCAGGCTTAAGCGCGGCTATCCGTAACCGGACGCAGGGCGCCGCCGGCCTTCCTGCGTTTGTCCTGGGCTGCAACCAGACGCTCCATCTTGCGCAGGTCGATCTCCTGTAGGCGCAGCGCAGTATCGACCCAGATCTCCACGATATCGCGGAGTTCGTCGTATGGCAGCGGCTGCGCTTTGCGGCGCGCTTCATAGACCGCGCATTGCGACGTGAAGCGGCGGCCGCGGCCCGCAAGATATTCGCGCAGCGTGGCTTCGCCCTGTCCCGGTTCGGTCAGGATGTTCACGATGCCCATGTCGTAGAGTTCCTGGGCCTCATACACTTTTCCGGAAAGGATCATGCGCTCGGCGCGTGCGGCGTCGAGCCGCCGGCTCAGCAGGCTGAATGCGCCCATCCCCGGAAAGAGATTGAACAGGATTTCCGGGAAGCCGAATTTCGCGTGACGCTCCGCCACGATGAGGTCGCAGGCGAGAGCGGATTCGAAGCCGCCTCCGAGCGCGTCACCCTGCACCAGCGCCACCGTCATGAGCGGGACGTCGAGTCCCACCGCGTTTCGATGCAGCACATCGATGCAGGCCCGCGCATAGGTCATCAGTCCATGCCGGTCCTGGCTGCGAATATGACGCGCAAGCAGCGTCAGATCGCCGCCGAGATTGAAGATGCCGGGAATTTTCGAAGCCAGCACGAAATATTGCACCGGCGCTTCGCCGTTCGCGCGGGCCTCGCTGCTCTCGCCCTTGATCGCCTGTTGCAGCGTGTCGAGGTCGCGCAAAAGGCCCGGCGTATAGCTCGGCCGTCCGTTGGGTTTCATGAAGCACCAGCAGGCGCGGGTCTTCTGCTCGAACTCGACCTGCAATTCGGAGAACCGCTGGTTCGGGAACTTCGCCTGCGACGGCGGCAGCCGGTAGGCTTCGCCATAATTTTCCGGCGGCACGAACCAGGGGTTCGAGATCAACGTGTACTTCGGCAGGCTCATGGCCACGCCTCCCCATACGCAACGATCACAAGCCCGGTTGGCGAAAATGGCCCTCGAAACAGAGCCGCCGTTTTTCAGAACGGTGAAAGTCGCCGCAAATATCCGCCGCCGGACAGCTTCACATTAACTCCCTCTTCACCATAAAAGTGAGGTTTCGGCTCCTATGGTTAATATGCATTAACCATACCAGCGTGACGGCCTCTTCACCCGCTTGCAGTACGTCCGGCCTCGATGCGCCGGCGAAGGCCGTTCCGGCCGGCCCGGAAATTCTTCGCTATCGTGAATGATTTGCGAACGCGATTTCACACGCTTTCTGCTGCGGAATCGGGCGCATTGGCGTGGACAATCCGGCGGCCGGCGATTGCTCCCCATTCTAGATCAAATGCGAGCAATTATTTCACCGGAATCCATACCCGGGGCGATGTTCAATGAGGCAACAAGAATTCGTCTTCGTTTCCGGGGTGCATCGTTTTGCGTATCAGCGCAGTTCTCATGATCGTGGTCGCGCTCGTTTTCGGCGCGCTTGCCGTTTTCGTGGCGCAGTCGTGGCTCAACAGCCAGAACGACGCGCGCCTCAGGAACGTTCCCGTGCCGGTCGCGGTCAAGACGCGCACTATCGTGGTTGCAACCGCGCCGATTCGTTTCGGCGTTGAGTTGAACCAGCGCAATCTGCGCGAAGTGCCGTGGCCGGAAAACGCCATCCCGGACGGCTCCTTCGCTTCGATCGAATCCCTGCTTTCCGCCGGCAAGCGCATGGTGCTCACGGCGATTGCGGAGAACGAGCCGATCCTCGCGAGCAAAGTGACCGGCCCCGGCCAGCGGGCAACGCTTTCCGCCGTGCTTACGCCCGGCAAGAAGGCTGTGACCGTGCGCGTCAACGACATCGAGGGTGTGGCGGGCTTCGTGCTGCCGGGCGATCGGGTCGATATCTTTCTTACCCGCAACGTAAGCAGCGAGCGCGGCGCGAACACCACCAGCAGTTCCGACGTCGTGTTGCAGAATGTCCGCGTGCTCGCGATCGACCAGATCGCCGACGACCGCCTGGACAAGCCTGCCGTCGTCAAGGCGGTGACGCTCGAAGTCGAAATGGCGGAAGGCCAGAAACTTTCGCTGGCAGCGTCCCTCGGCACGCTCACGCTCGCGCTTCGTCAGGCCGGAGACATCAAGGATCTCCCGTCAAGGCAGATCACCGCCGAAGATCTCGGCAAGCCGCAGAAGAAGACCGGCGCGAAATCGAACTTTTCGACGATCACCGTGATGCGCGGACAGAAGAAGGAAAACTACAGCGTGCCTGCCGAAGCGGCGGCGGGCGCCTTGACCAACAGCGCGATCCCGCAGGGCGCAACACAATAAGCCGAAAAGGCATGGGCAAAAGGGATCTCTTGTCGTGAACAACATGAACTCAAGCGGAATCGGCTGGGCGCTTCTCAGGCGCGCGACGGTCTCGTGGTTCTTCGTGCTCGCCGCGCTGTCGGGTCCGCTGGCTGCGATGACTTCCGGCGAGGCACAGGCGCAATCGAAGAAGATGCAGGTCGTCAAGATGTCGCCCGACAAGCGCACATCGCAGGTTCTGGTGCCGCTCGGAAAATCCGAGAATATCCGCACCAGCTCAGGCTTCGTCGACGTCATCGTCGGCGACCCCGAGATCGCGGATGTGATCCCGCTCACGGATCGCACGCTCTCCGTGCTCGGGCGCAAGGTCGGGCTCACGCGCATTTCGGTATATGGCGAAGGCAAGCAGCTTGTCGGCGTGTTCGACGTCGAGGTTTCCCACGACACCAACGCGATCTCGGCCGCGATCCGCGCGCAGTATCCCGAAGCCAAGGTGCGCGTGACCACCGTCAACGGGCGGATCATGCTTTCGGGCATTGTTCCCGATGCCGTCACGCTCGACAAGGCGCTCCAGTTCGCGAAGCAGTTCAGCCCGGATGTCATCAACTCCGTAAGCGTCGCTGCTCCGCAGCAGGTGCTGCTCGAAGTCCGTTTCGTCGAGGCCTCTCGTAACGCAGGCCGCGAGCTTGGCGTGCAGTGGGAAGCGGTCGGCAACAATATCTCCGCGGCGGCGGGTGCTGCGGGTCTCATTTCCGGCACGATGCCGTTCGGCGCGGTGCTCGGCAGGCTCGTGGACCGCGGCGTCAAGGTGGACGCCATGATCAATGCGCTGGAGCAGAAGGGCGTTGCGCGGCGTCTCGCGGAACCCAATCTCGTGGCGCTTTCCGGCGACACGGCAAGCTTTCTCGCGGGCGGCGAATTTCCCTTCCCGGTAGCTTCGCAGTTCAACCAGGTCACGATCCAGTTCAAGAAGTTCGGTGTCGGCCTCGCATTCACGCCGACCGTTCTTTCGCACGGACTCATCAATCTCAAGATCGAGCCGGAAGTCAGCCAGCTCGATCCGACGAATGTCGTGCAGGTCGGCAACATTGCCGTGCCCAGCCTGATCGTCCGCCGCGCGAGCACCACCATCGAGCTGCGCGATGGGCAGAGCTTTGCGATCGCGGGTCTGCTGCAATCGACCAGCAGCACCGCGGCGGATCAGCTGCCGTGGATCGCGGAGGTGCCGGTGATCGGCTCGCTGTTCCGTTCGGCCTCTTTTCAGAAGCGCGAGACCGACCTCGTCATCATCGTGACACCGCGCCTCGTGCGCCCGGCGCGGCCCGGCGATCTTCTTCGCACGCCCCTCGACGCCTCCGTGCCGCCGAACGACAGCGATCTATTCCTTTATGGCAAGCATGAAATGACGCGCCATGAGATTCGCAAGACCTACGGTCCCGCCGCGCGCCGTCCGCATGTAGGCCATCAACTCGACACCCCTGAGGTTGCCGTCAATGCAAACCAATAAATTACGTCCGCTTGCCGCCGCCACCGCAGTTTCGTTTCTGCTCGCCGCGTGTTCGGACACTTATTACGACCGTCGCGATGCGATCTATCTCTCCATGGGCGATGCCAATGCGAGCAACATCGCCGTGCAGACGATCGATCCGTGGCCGCGTCACGCCGCTGAGCGCAACATCATGATGAATGGCGAGAAGATTCAGCCTGCAATCCAGCGTTATAAGGAAGGCAAAGTGACGCCGCCGCGCGGTCTCGGGACCAGCTCCGTCGAGATTTCGGCGAGCCCGGGTTCGGAAGAGAAAAAGTAACGCACTCCTGAACGACGGAAAATGCCGGCCCGTCCGCGTCATCGCGGGCGGGTCTTTTTATTAAGACCCGATCAGGCCGGTTGCTAAAGTTCTATTCAATTCAATCGCTCAATTTCATTCGGCCGAAAGGCGCAGGCGCTACAAAAGACGCACAGTTTCGCAGCATTGCTGCGCACGACTTGGGAATGTGGCGGCACCAATTATGAGCGAGCAAGGCAAAAAGGGCGGTACGACGCACGTCGTCACGATCTCGTCCGACCGGCAGTTCCGGAAGATGGTCGAGACCACGTTCTCGTCGCAACTCCAGATATCGTTGGATGTGCAGGAATGCGATCTGGCGCAGATCGACAGCAGCGCTTTCGATGGCGCCGCTGTCGTCATCATCGATCTCGACGCGACGAACGAAGCGCAGATCGCGGCGCTCTCGCACCTGACGTCTAAGCCGGGCAGCCCGCCTGCCGTGGTCGTTACCCAGTTCTTCGATCAGAAAGTCGCGCGCCGTCTCTTGCAGGTTCGCGTCGCCGATTTCCTGGTGAAGCCGGTCCCGCCGATCGAGCTGGTGCGGGCGTGTGCGCGTGCCGCGAAGAAACCTTCGCAGGGCGAGGCTTTGACGGAAGCCGAAATTTTCACGTTCCTGCCTTCGGCAGGCGGAGTCGGCGTAACCTCGATCGCAATTCAGTCCGCTCTGCTTTTGCAGGGTTCGACGCGAGGCGGTTCTTCGACTTGTCTCGTCGATCTCGATTTTCAGCACGGCGCGGTGGCGGATTATCTCGACATCGAACCCCGTCTCGATCTGAGCGAAATCGAGCCGCGTCCGGAGCGGCTCGACCGGCATCTGCTCGAAGTGATGCTCACGCAACATTCCTCGGGCCTGTCGGTCATCGCGGCCCCCAATCGGCCCGCCGAGATGCGCTCGTTCGACCCGGTCATGGTGACGCGCCTGCTCGATCTGGTTTCGTCGCATTTCCGCTATGTCGTGATCGATATGCCGCGCACCTGGTTTCCCTGGACCGACAGCGTGCTGCTCGGATCGAACAAGCTCTACATCGTGAGCGAGATGACCATCCCCGGTCTGCGCCACGCAAAGAAGCTGGTCTCTGCAATCGGCGAACGGCTCGGCGAAAGCGCGAACCCGCAGGTGATCGTCAACCGCTTCGAGTCCCGGATGTTCGCGCCCGGGCTGCGGCTCACGGACATCCAGAGTGCGCTCGGAAATGCCTTTGCCGGCTCGCTGCCGAACAACTTCCGCGTCGTGCGCGAGGCGATCGACCGCGGCATTCCGCTTGAAGAAGTGAAGCCCGGCAACAACGTCGTGCTTGCGCTCAAAAAAATGATTCTCCCTTCGGCGAAAGAATCGAAACAGCCGGGGTCGCTTTCCCGTCTGTTCAATAAGGCAGGGTAAGGACCATGGCCGTACTCGGACGTTTCAGCGCGCGAGCCGCCGCAAGACCATCGCCGGAATTGATTCCGGCGATGGAAGCGCCGCGGCTCGAACCTTCCCTGTTAGACGATCTCGCCAATACGCCGGAGCCCGAGCCCGCAGGCGCGCAGAATCTTTTGCTCAGCAGCAAGATGCTGGATGCCAAGGTTCGCCTGCACCGCAAGGTCATCGAGGAACTCAATCTCTCTGCGATGGACAAGCTGCCGGAGGCGGAGGTCCATCGGCAGGTCTACACCATGGTTTCGCAGTTCACGAAGTCCGAGCGCATCGCGCTGAACGCGAACGAGCTTGACGACTTCGTCAGCGAAATCATCGACGAGATGACGGGCCTCGGCCCGATCGAGCCGCTGCTGAAGGATCCGACCATCAACGACATTCTGATCAACGGACCGGAATGCGTCTTCGTCGAACGCCTCGGCATGCTTGAACCGACGCCAGTGCGTTTCAAGGACGAGCCGCATCTTCTGCGCATCGTGAACAAGATCGTGTCCGCGGTGGGACGCCGCGTCGACGAATCGCATCCGCTTTGCGACGCGCGTCTCTTGGACGGCTCGCGCGTCAACGTCGCGATCCGTCCGATTGCAGTCGATGGGCCGCTGGTCTCGATCCGTAAATTCTCGAAGAAGCCGTTCAACCTGAACAAGCTGATCGACATCGGGGCGATCCGCCCGCCGATGGCGGAAGTGCTCGCCGCCGCCGTAAAGGCACGCGTGACGCTGCTGATCTCCGGCGGCACCGGCTCCGGCAAGACCACGATGCTGAACGCGCTTTCCGCGTTCATTTCCGAGAAGGAGCGTCTCGTCACCATCGAGGACGCCGCGGAATTGCAGCTCCAGCAGCCGCATGTCGGCCGCATGGAAACGCGGCCGCCGAATATCGAAGGCAAAGGCGAAATTCGCCAGCGCGAACTCGTCAAAAACGCGCTGCGTATGCGTCCCGACCGCATCATCCTCGGCGAGTGCCGCGGCGAGGAAGCTTTCGACATGTTGCAGGCGATGAACACCGGCCACGAAGGCTCGATGGCGACGATTCACGCCAACGCGCCGCGCGAAGCGATCTCGCGTCTCGAGCAGATGATCGGCATGGCCGGCATGCCGATGACGATCGCCAGTGTCCGCGGTCAGATTGCGTCCGCCGTGCGCATGATCGTGCAGTTACAGCGTCTTTCCGACGGCAAGCGCAAGGTGACGAGCATCGCCGAGATCACCGGCATGGAAGGCGACATCTTGCAGATGCAGGAAATCTATAAGTATGTGCGCACCGGAACCGCTGCCGACGGCACGGTGGAAGGGCATTTCCAGGCTACCGGCGTTCGCCCGCGTTTTCTTGCTGATCTGATCGCGCGCGGGATCAACATTCCCGGCTCCTATTTCGACCCCTCGCAGTCCATGTGAGCACGATGCCGTTCGATATCGACGAGCTTCATCTCTTCTATTTCCTGGCGGCGGTCGCTGCGATCCTCGCCGCGGAAGCGGCGTATCTCTTTTTCTACAACAAGGCGTCGTATCGCAGTCAGTTGAACCGGCGTCTGCGCCTGATGAAGAACCAGCCGAACCGCGAACAGATCCTCGTGCAGTTGCGCCGCGAGCGTTCGCTGACGGCCGCGGGCACCTATTCGAGTGCGTTCACTTCCATCAACCGGCTGGTGCTGCAATCGGGGCTGAAGCTCTCGGTCGGCAAGCTCGCAGTGGTATGCGCGATTCTTTTCGTCTTATCGTTCGCTGCGGTCTGGATGCTGCGGGATAATATTCTGCAAGCGCTGCTCGCCGCGCTGTTCTGCTCGCTATTTCTTCCGGTCATGGTGCTGCGGATCAAGCGCAGCCGCCGCCATAAGGCGTTCGGTGCGCAGTTTCCCGACTCCATCGACATCATCGTGCGAAGCCTGAAGGCGGGTCATCCGGTACCGGTCGCGATCTCCATGGTCGCGCGCGAGATGCCCGATCCCATCGGCTCCGAGTTCGGCATGGTTTCCGACGAGGTGACCTACGGTGCAGATCTCGAGACCGCCATGCGCAACCTCTATTTTCGCGTCGGGCAGGACGATCTTCCGCTCTTTGTAACCGCTGTCGCGATCCAGGGATCGACCGGCGGTAATCTGAGCGAAATTCTCCAGAATCTTTCCGCGATCATTCGTCTCCGCTTCAAGATGCGGCGCAAGGTCAAGGCGCTCGCCGCGGAAGGCAAATATTCCGCGATCATTCTTTCCGGTCTGCCGATCGCGATGTTCTCGATCCTGCAAGGCATGACGCCGGATTTTTACGGCAAGGTCTGGCACGTGGATCTCACGAAAGTCGTCCTCGCCTGCGCCGCGGCATGGATGCTTACCGGAAACTACATCATGTGGCGTCTCGTGAATTTCAGGATCTGACGCGATGGAAGGCATGTATTCCGCGCTTTCGGCGCTCCTCGGCAGCAATCCCGTGACGCTCGTGAGCGCACTGATCTTTTTCGCGACGGCCGCACTCTCGCTCGGCATCATGTCGGTTCTGAAGAACCGCGCGGAATTGAAGCGCCGCGCCTCCGCGATCGTCGTCGACGTGCCGGGCCGTGTTAACGGTTCTCCGGACAAGCGTTCTTTGCGCTACGCCAGCATCGCCGCCGCGCAGAAGCTGATCGAATACACGACCAAGCACTACGCATCCGCGGACGATGTGAATCTGAAGATGCTCCGCCGCCGCCTGATCGAGGCGGGTATTCTCGATGCGAAGGCGCCTGCATTTTTCTTCATCGCGCGCACGATGCTTGCGATCGTCTTCGCCGCGATTGCGATGCCGGTGATGCCGTATCTTCTGCCGGATATTACGCCGACCTGGTTCTGGATGTGCGTGATGTGCTCCGGCATGATGGGCTACATGGCGCCGAGCCTTTATCTCGACCGCCGGATCAAGGGCCGCCAGACCGAACACCGCGCTGGCTTCCCTGATTTCATGGATCTGCTCGTCGTCTGCGCCGACGCCGGGCTTTCGATGGAAGCTTCGCTCGACCGTGTCGGCCGCGAACTCTCCGATTCCTATCCGTCGCTGAGTGCGAACATTCATATGGCGACACTCGAGATACGCGCGGGCAGGACGCTCAGCGAGGCGCTCGAGCATCTTGCGGATCGTCTCGGCCTTGAGGAAGCCCGTGCCTTTGCGACCCTTTTGCAGCAATCCGCCGAACTCGGCTCGAGTTTGACCGATGCGCTGCGCGTCTATTCCGACGATATGCGGCACAAGCGCCTGTCGAGCGCGGAAGAAAAAGCTTACAGCCTGCCTGCGAAGCTTTCGGTGCCGTTGGTGCTCTGCATTTTCCCCGTGCTGATCGTCGTCACCATGCTTCCCGCCTATATCCGCGTGAAGTTCGGTCCCTTCTAGAGAGGAAAGCCTGCGCAATGCTTTTTTTACCGCCGGTATTTAGGCTCATCCCCGTGAGGGTTCGCAACGGATCGCCGCGGCGCGGCGCATCCTCGCGAAGCGTGGTTCGCTTCGAAAGCCCGGGTAGTCTGCACATGCGTATCGTGGCCGCTCGCTCGCTCGTCCTTGCCGCATTGATTGCGCTGACCCTTGGCGGCTGCAAGACCGATGGCTCGTTCGATCTGTTCGGCTCGTTCGATCAGCCCTCGACGCAGAACGCCTCGTTCAATCAGCAGCCTCTGCCGCAGCAGGTAAACAACTTCGGTGACCAGCCGAACACGCCCCCGGCAACCGAACAGCAGCAGGTTTACAACAGCCCCCTCAACAACTCGCCGCAGGGCGAAGCCTTGTCCGGCAACAATCCGGCCGACGACATCAAGCTCGGAAAGAAGCACTACCGCGAGCAGAATTTCGGCATGGCGGAGCGTTACTTCCGCCGCGCGGTCGAGGCCGCGCCGCAGAACGCCGAAGCGTGGATGGGGCTTGCCGCATCCTATGACAAGCTCAGGCGTTTCGATCTTGCCGACCGTGCATACGGTCAGGCCTTAGCAATTGTCGGCCCGACGCCGGAGCTGCTGAACAACCAGGGCTATTCGTACATCCTGCGCGGCGATTACAAGAACGCACGGATCAAGCTCGCCGAAGCGAAAACCAAGGACCCGAACAGCCGCTACATCCAGAGCAATATCGAACTTCTGGAAGACTCGATCCGCAACGCACGCTAGCGCTGGAAGTTATCGCGCGACGATCGGCTGTGCCTTGAGCGCGGGCTCCTTCACGGCGACACCCGGAAATTCCGAACCTTCCTCGAACCACGACTGCGGCGCAGGATGACCCCACAATGTCTGCCGCTGCGGATCGCGAAGCGTCCAGCGGATCGGCGCATGATCCGGGTCGGCGGTGAGATAGTCGCTCGTGAACAACTCGACGCGATGCCCGTCCGGATCGCGCACATACAGAAAGAATGCGTTCGAGATTCCGTGCCGTCCTGGGCCGCGCTCCATGTTCTTGAGAAATCCGGTGGTCGCCATCACGTCGCAGATGTTGAGAATGTCCATCGGGGTCGCGGTCCAGACGCCGATATGGTGGAGCCGCGGGCCGTAGCCGTTGGTGAAAGCGAGATCGTGCACGTTGCCCTTGCGGTGCATCCAGACCGCCCAGAGCTTCGGGTCGGCGTCTTCGGTCTCGGTGAACTCGGTCGCACGGAAGCCGAGCTCGGTATAGAAATCGATGCTCTTCTGTACGTCCGGCGTGAAGCAGTTGACGTGATCGATGCGCTGGATGCGTGCGCCGCGATGCTCGCCGTATTTCTGCAACTTCGATTCCGCCTGATCCATCGAAAAGTAGAATTCGAGCGGCATGCCATGGATGTCGGCCGCATGCAGCGTACGGCCCTGATGCGGAATCTCGACGAACTTCGCGGGCAGGCCCTTCTGTTCGAACCAGCGCTTTGCGCGGTCGAGATCGTCTTCGCTCGCAACCTTGAAACCGAGCGCGCGCGCCTTCACGTCCGCCTTCTTCAGAATGATCGAATGGTGGTTTCGCTCCTCGATCGCGCGCAGGTGCAGGGCATCCTTGTAGGTTGCGCTCACCGTATAGCCGAGGCAATCGACATAGAATGCGCGGGAGCGCTCGAGGTCGGTGACGCCGAACTCGACATGCGAGACGCGGACGACATTGAAGGGAGGGGCGAAGACGGGCTTCGGGATGGGCATCGCGGGTCGCTCTCAAGTTCCGAGACGGGAAATCTTGTGATCGCCGAGCGCGATCGCAATGTTCTTCGTCTCCATGTAAAAGTCGAAACTGTAGTCGCCGCCGTCGCGGCCGATGCCCGACGACTTCACGCCGCCGAACGGGGCCGGCAGGTGGCGCACGTTCTCCGAATTCACCCAGACCATGCCGGCTTCAATGGCCTGCGCCACGCGATGCGCGCGGCCGACGTCGCGCGTCCAGATGTAGGCGGTCAGGCCGTAGCGGACATCGTTTGCGATCGAGAGCGCTTCCTGCTCGTCGGCGAACGGGATCATGGTGAGCACGGGCCCGAAGATCTCTTCCTGTGCGATCTTCATGCCGTTATGCGCGCCGGTATAAAGCGTGGGCTCGACGTAGTTGGCGCCCAGCGAAGAACGAACGCCGCCGGCCGCCACCGTCGCGCCCGCGCTGCGTGCCGCGTCGACATAAGACATGACCTTCTGCACATGCCGCGAATGGATCAGCGGGCCGATCTCGGTCGCGGGATCGAGCGGGTGTCCGACCTTGATCTTTTTGACGCGCTCCGCCGCCTTTGCGGCAAACTCTTTATAGATGGACGCATGAACGAGCGCGCGGCTCGACGAGGTGCAGCGCTCTCCGTTCAGGCTGTAGATCATGAACAGCACCGCATCGAGCGCGCGGTCGAGGTCGGCGTCGTCGAATACGATGACAGGATTTTTGCCGCCGAGTTCGAAGTGAACGCGTTTCAGCGTTTGCGAGCCCTGCGCCATGATCGCGCTGCCCGTCGTGGTCTCGCCGACGAACCCGATGGCTTTGATGTCGGGATGCTCGGTCAGCGCGCGGCCCGCATCTTCGCCGAAGCCGTGCACGACATTGAGCACGCCTGCGGGCAAGCCTGCTTCGAGTGCGATCTCGGCAAGGAGCGCGGCAGTCAGCGGGCTCCACTCGGCGGGCTTGTGAACGACCGTGCAGCCCGCAGCCAATGCCGGCGCGATCTTCCAGGTCGAAAGCATGAAGGGCGTGTTCCACGGCGTGATCACGCCGACCGGGCCGATCGGTTCGCGGATCGTGTAATTCAGATGCGTCTCGGTCGGCAGCGAAAGCCCGTCCGCGGCGGAAGGCGCGCGGTCGGCATAGAAGCGGAAGTTTTCCGCACCACGAAGTGCTGCCTTGCTCATGTAGCGGATCGGTTGTCCGGTATCTATGCACTCGATCAGCGCGATTTCCTCGGCCCGCGCTTCGATCGCGTCCGCGATCCGGTGCAGGATTTCGCGCCGCTTTTCGCCGCTCGTTTTCCGCCACTCCAGAAAAGCGCGTTTCGCGGATTGCGCCGCCTGATCGATATCGGCGGCCGTGCCTCTGGCGACGGTCGCAAGTAGCGTGTCGTCCACGGGCGAGCGTGTTTCGAAGGTGCCGCCGCTGCCGGTGACGGACTTTCCGCCGATCAGGTGGTCGAGGGTCTTCCCGCGGAACCGGGCGAGGTACTGCCGCGCACGGGCCAGCGAATCGTCGAACGCGCTCATGCCGCGCCACCTTTTCCGAGCTGCGCATGCAGCGAATTTTTCTTGAAACTCATATTGTGGTCGATTTCGCTCACTTCGACGGAGAGCGCGATGCCGCGCCGTTCGCGCGCTTTCGCAAGCAGCGCATCGACGGCGGCGAGTGTGGTTTGTCCGAGCCTTTCGCGGTCTTCGACCGAGCGCCCTTCCAGGATATTGGCGCGGACATGCAGGAAGGCGTGTTCGGGGTTGCCGTCGGCGATCTTGTAGATTTCGTGCTTGAGCGTACGAACGCGAATGCCGCCGATCTTGAACAGGCCGGAATCCGCCGCCGACTTGTGCACGGCATCGACGATGGCGCGCAGGCCGATGTCCGGTTCGAGATTGGCCGAATATTCGATCACGAAATGGGGCATGGCGTGTACCGGGCGGTTGACCCGCCTTGTGGATAAACTTAACATGTTAAGTATCTGGCGGGAGGCTCCTCCCGTCAAGCGGAAAAGGTGACCCTTGAAAATCGCAAGCTTTCGCAAAGGCGAAACGGAGAGTTTCGGTATCGTAACCGGAGACCGGATCGCCGATTGCGGCGCACAAGGCGCGTCGCTGCTCGATGTTTTGCGGAAAGGGACCATGGGAGCGCTCAATCGCTCGGGACCCGAGTATTTGCTTCGCGATGTCGTACTGCTCCCGCCCGTGACGCAGCCCGAGAAGATCCTTTGCGTCGGCGTGAACTACGCGAACCGTAACGAGGAATATAAAGACGGCTCCGAGCGGCCGAAGTATCCGAGCCTGTTCATGCGCACGCCCGGCTCCTTCGCAGGACACGGCGAGCCGCTCGTAAAGCCGCGCGAATCCGATCAGTTCGATTACGAAGGCGAGATCGTGCTGGTGATCGGCAAGGGCGGAAGACGCATCCCGCGCGAGCGCGCGCTCGAGCATGTAGCGGGCCTGACGCTATGCAACGAAGGGTCGATCCGCGACTGGTTGCGACACGGAAAATTCAATGTAACGCAGGGCAAGAACTTCGACGCCTCCGGCAGCATCGGCCCGTGGATGGTGACGGCAGACGAACTCGATCCGTCGCAGCCGCTGCAATTGACGACGCGCGTGAACGGAGAGGTTCGCCAGCACGACACCACGGAGAACCTGATCTTCACTTTCGCGGATCTCATCGCTTACATCACGACATTCACCACGCTGAAGCCCGGCGACATGATCGTCACCGGAACGCCGACCGGAGCCGGTGCGCGCTTCGATCCGCCGAAGTGGCTGAAGGAAGGCGACGTTGTTGAGATCGAAGTGCCGGGGGTCGGCATGCTCTCGAACAAAGTCGTTACAGAACGATGAGCGCCAGGAAGCGTGACGGTGTGCAGGCCATGCGCCCGTTTGCGCGTTCGCTGCCGATGCAACTCCTGCGCGCGCGCGAGGCGCTCATGCAGGAATTCCGCCCGCATTTGAGAAAGCACGGCCTCAGCGAGCAACAGTGGCGAGTGCTCCGCGCGCTCGCCGAAGCCGGTTCGATGGACATCAACGCGCTCGGCGTGATGTGCCAGATTCATCCGGCCAGCCTTTCGCGCATGCTTCCGAATCTCGAAGATGACGGCAGGATCGAACGCCGCGCGAGCCCCGAAGATCAGCGCTATGTGATCGTTTCGATCACGGCGAAGGGAAAGACGCTGTTTCAGCGCATGGCGAAGGAATCCGAGCAGATCTATGCGTCGATCGAGAAGCGGATCGGCGCGCGCGAATTGAAGATGCTTTACGAATTGCTGGACAGGGCCATCCACGTCGCCGAAGCACCGGAATCAAATTAGCGGTTTCTTCCGTTCGCGATTTCGCTCGGCCCATTTCGTTTCAGGAAGCGCGGTAACAATCCGTTTCACATTCGCACGCGATGTGATCTCGCGGCTCTCTCGCGCGCGAAATGGTCATGTTGTCGCCATACCCGCCGCAATTCGGTGTGACATAGACCGTTCAGGAACGCAGTTTCAGGACTCGCGTTTTCTTCTTCGGCGGAGGGCGATTCAACGTGAGGAAAATTCCATGCGAAAGACATTCATTGCGCTTGCCGCTGCGGCAGCGGTAACGGCCACGGCGGCTTCGCCGGTTCTCGCGCATCCGCGTGACCACCACTATCACCACGACCACTATGGTTGGGTCGCTCCGGCGGCTGGCGTTGGTGTTGGCACGGTTGTCGGCGTCGGTCTGTTCCACGGCTGGTTCGGCGCGTCGACGACTGCTGCGGCCGGCACGCTCGCCACGACGACCGCGGGCGCTGCGACTGCCGGCGGGCTTGCGGGCGTGGGCACCATCGCCCTGCTGCATGCTGCGACTACCAAGTGCCAGGGTTTCCATGCCCTGTTCGGCGGTTCGGGTTGCGTGAACGGCCAGTATGTCGGCGAGCGCGTCGCGTATCGCCGCTAAGAATCCTGTTGACGCAACGTCAACTTGAAACGATAGGGCTCCGCGGGTTCGCGGAGCCCTTTTCGCATCCAAGTCATTGGCAGGACTCATTGAATCCGTAACCAACGGTTAGCGTTACTTCGGCCAATGACGCCTGCTTCAACGAATCGTGAGCACCAACCTGCCTTTTCCTTTTGCAATTTGATCAAGAATCAGATTTCTGGCGCTCCGCGGCATGAATCGGAACTTTGCCATTGGAGTCCAATGGCGTCTCTGTCGCGCGTCTTTCCAGCTGGGAGGGCGACGCAATCTTTCAGGAGTGCAGAATGCGCAAAACGATTTTGACCCTTGTGGCGGCCCTCGCGGTTGCCTTCACGGTTTCCTCGCCGGCGAGCGCGGGTGGCAAGCACCGCAACCAGCTTCAGAACCCGACGATCATCGCAGGCGCGATTGTCGGCACGCTCGTTGGCATCGGCCTTTATGATGGCTGGTTCGGCACCTCGAACTCGCTGACGACCGGTACGATCGCTCGCTCGGCTACGGGTTCCGCGGCTGGCGGCCTGCTCGCCGGTATCGCGACCGTTGCCACGATCCACGCGCTGACCACGCCGTGCCAGGGCTTCCACGCCATCTTTGGCGGCTCGGGCTGCAAGAACGGCAAGTATGTCGGCCCGAAGCGCCAGGCTTTCCTCTGGTGGTAAGCCACTAGGCCACTGACGATCTGAAAAGCCCCGTGCGAAAGCACGGGGCTTTTTCTCGTATTCCGGCGATTTCCGGTACGATTGAAAATTCCTATCGGAACGGCTACTCTGGTATACCAGAGGTAAGCCATTGATCGACAAGCTTGAATATCTGATGGCATTGGCGCGCGAACGCCATTTCGGGCGTGCCGCCGAGGCCTGTGGCGTGACCCAGCCGACGCTTTCCGCCGGGATCAAGCAGCTCGAAGCGCAGCTTGGCGTGCTGCTCGTGCAGCGCGGTTCGCGCTTCATCGGCTTTACGCCCGAAGGCGAGCGCACGCTCGACTGGGCCCGCCGCATCCTCGCCGACAGCCGCACGCTGCACGAAGAAATGCGCGCGTTGAAATCGGGGCTGGCCGGGCAGATCCGCATCGCCGCAATCCCGACCGCACTTGCCATGGTCGCCGAACTGACCACGCCCTATCGCGAACGTCATCCGGAGGTGCGTTTTACGATCCTGTCGATGACGTCGATTCAAATCCTCACCGCGCTCGAGAACCTCGAGGTGGATGCGGGCATCACCTATCTCGACAACGAACCGCTTGGCCGCGTGAACATGGTGCCGCTTTATCGCGAGCGCTATTGCCTGCTGACCTCCGCAGACGCCACGCTCGGCAATCGCGACAGCGTGACCTGGGCGGAAGTTTCCCGCGTGCCGCTCTGCCTGCTCACGCCCGACATGCAGAACCGCCGCATCATCGAAGGCCTGCTGCGCGCGGCCGGCGGCGAGCCGCGGCCCATGCTCGAATCGAATTCCATGATCGTGCTGTTCGCGCATGTGCGTACCGGACAATGGGCGAGCGTGATGCCGGAGAAGCTCGCCGAGACGCTCGGGCTGACCGCAACCATTCGTGCGATCCCGATCACGAGCCCGGAAGCGGTGCACACGATCGGCCTCGTTGTGCCGCCGCGGGAGCCGATGACGCCTCTTGCTGCGGCGCTCGTTGCCGAAGCGCGCAGAATCGGCTCCGATCTGGATATCGAGGCTCGCAAGCAGACGGAAAGCGGAGTCTAGCGTCGTTGTAGAAGTCCGCCCGTTTTGCGCTGCAAAACTGAACAGGTGGATCATGCAACATGCACTCAACCGCCGCAGCGTTCTGCAATTCGGCGCTGCGTTCAGCCTGCTTCCGCTAACCGGCCTTGCCGTCACGGCCCGGCCCTACAACTTCAATCTTTTCTTCGACTTCGAAAGTACGCAACTGACGCAAGGTGCGGCCGAACTGGCGGACCTCGTCGCCCGGCAAATTCTCCCGATTGCGCGGGTGACCCTCTCCGGTCACGCAGATACCGCCGAAACGCATCCGGAGCGGCTCTCCTACACACGCGGGAACGAAGTACTGAAATATTTCCTGCGCAAGCAGTCGCTTGCGAGGGTGCGCTTCAATGTCGTCACAAGCGGAACTTCAGCCCTGCTCGTCAAGACAGGACCCAATATAAGAGAGCCGCAAAACCGCCGGGTCGAAATCAGTATGGAGATGTAGGAAACGCCGCGCCTTTCCGGGCTGGCGGCTTCCTCAGGGACGATTGCGGCAGTTGTAGTCGCGGATCATCTGGCGGCTTTGCGCGGGAATGCTGAGGCCGTTCCCCTTGCGAACGCTCGCGGTAAGATTGGCGCAGGAAACCCAGAAGTAGTCAGACTTCGGGTCGATCACGAGCCGGTGCGGTTTGAATCCGGGCGCAACCAGCACGGAAAGATAGGGCAGCGTGGAGAACCACGGCATGTCGTGGAATTTCGGATTGTCCGGATCGATCTCGACATACTTCCGCTCCGGCGTCTCCGCTTTCGAGACCATGCCGCGGAAGATCGCGAGATACTCGGTCCAGCCCGCTGCAAATCTCGCGGTCTCGACGGCATGGATCGCGATCGTGAGCAGCAGCAATGCAGCAAGCGCGCCGGCGCCGATGCGGCGGGCAACCGTGTGCAGGATTTTACAAAACATGCCGGCCGGGCGAACGAGTTCGCTGCCGAATGCGGCGCATATAGAGCCGGCCGCAATTAACGGGCAGAGGATGATGATGACCGTACGCAGATAATACCGGTTCTCGGTATGGATTTCATGATTGCCGAGGAACCAGTAAGCGGAAAGCGCCGCAAGCGCTGCGACGAAAGCAGCGCCGGCAGCATGAGAAACTCCCGCACGCCGTAACGCGAGAAACAAAAGCAGATACCCGCCGGCCATGGCGGCAAGCAGCACCAGGATGCGATCCAGCAGAATCTCGGGATTGAACACGTTGGACGCCGCGGCAGAAAGCACGCGTGCGGTGTATTCGTCGGGGCGCAGGCTGTAGCGGACGAAAATCCAGACGGCGAGCACGGCTAGGGCCGCGCCGAGACATTGTGGGAAGCGGGGAAATTCGTTCTTGCGAACCAGCACCGAACCGAGGATCGCGGCCAGAAAAATCAGCGCGCCTTCATGCGTGAAGGCGAGCGGCAGGAAAGTGACGAATGCCGCAAGCCAGTTCCAGCGGCGCGTAGAACAATGCGCGGCCGCAAGCGCGGGCCAGAAGAAAGCGTGCGCGACCCACATTTCGCTCGGCGCGCCGAAAACGAGCGGACATAGCACCGCATTGGAAAGACAGGCGAAGACGAAGATCGAGCGTCCTCGCGTACGGTCGAGCCAATAGGTCAGCGCAAGACCGAAGAACTGCGCGCCGAAGAACAGGAAGGCGTAAATCTGAATGGCCGCCCAGGCGTTGCCCGTAAGGCTGCCGTAAATCTCCGCGGGAAGATGCGCGTAGAGATAGACGGTCGAGCGGTTGGAAATGTTGTGCCAGTGAAACGCCCAGGAGTCCTGCACCGCGACCGCATAGGAAAAAAGCGCGCTGTCGCCATAGAGCTGAAACGCGAATGCGAGGCCGGCGACGATAAAAAAAACTGCGGCGCCGATGCCGGCAACCACCGTGAATTTTCGAAGTTTCTGAAAATCGGGAGCTACGCCCGCAGAATCGGCAGCGAAGCTGCGATCCGAAACGCCACGCAAGACACATCCCCTGAAGACGATGACGAGGCTGGGTTAGCCGCCGGAGTGCAAAAAATGTTCGGGGGAGTACTTAGTACGGAATGATGGCGGCTGGCCAGCGGGACGGGATGTGTTCGCTGGCCAGCGCACCACGACGGTCGTCAGAACAAGCCGACGATCCGGCCTTCGGCGTTCACGTCGATCGTGTCGGCCGAGGGTACCTTGGGCAGGCCCGGCATCGTCATGATCTCACCGCAGATCGCGACGATGAACTCCGCGCCCGCGGAGAGACGGACTTCGCGCACCGGGATGGTAAAGCCGGTGGGCGCACCCTTCGCATCGGGGTTGGTCGAGAACGAATACTGCGTCTTCGCGATGCAGACCGGCAGCTTGCCGAAGCCCATCTCTTCCCAGGTCTTGAGCTGGTCCTTGACGGCCTTGTCCGCGACCGCATCGTCGCCGCGATAGATTTCCTTCACGATCGTGCGGATCTTCTCGAACAGCGGCATCTCGTCGGGGTAGAGCAGCTTCAGGTTTGCTTTGCCTTCGTCGCAGACCTTGACGACGGCCTTCGCGACATCGGCTGCACCTTCGCCGCCCATCGCCCAGTGATCGGCCATCAGCGCTTCGACGCCGAGCGCCTTGCACTTTTCCCGCACCAGCTTGATCTCGGCATCGGTGTCGGCAGAGAAGCGGTTGATCGAAACCACTGCCGGCAGTCCGAACTTCTTCAGGTTCTCGATGTGGCGCTGGAGGTTCGACATGCCGGCCTCGAGCGCCTTCAGGTCTTCCTTCTTGAGATCGGCTTTGGCGACGCCGCCATGCATCTTGAGCGCACGGATGGTCGCGACGATCACGACGCAATCGGGCTTCAGGCCCGCCTTGCGGCACTTGATGTCGAGGAATTTCTCCGCACCGAGGTCGGCGCCGAAGCCGGCTTCAGTCACGACATAATCCGCGAGCTTCAGCGCGGCGGTCGTCGCCGACACCGAGTTGCAGCCGTGCGCGATGTTGGCGAACGGGCCGCCGTGGATGAAGGCGGGCGTGCCTTCGAGCGTCTGCACGAGGTTCGGCGCGATCGCATCCTTGAGCAACGCGGTCATTGCGCCGTGGCCGTTCAGTTCCTTCGCGCGCACCGGCTTGCGGTCGCGGGTATAGCCCACGATGACGTTGCCGAGACGGGTCTTGAGATCGTCGATGTCTTTCGCGAGACAGAAGATCGCCATGACTTCCGACGCGACCGTGATGTCGAAGCCCGCTTCGCGCGGATAGCCGTTGGCGACGCCGCCGAGCGAGCAGACGATTTCGCGGAGCGCGCGGTCGTTCATGTCGAGCACGCGGCGCCAGGCGATGCGGCGCGAGTCGAGGCCCGAAGCGTTGCCCCAGTAGATGTGGTTGTCGATCAGCGCCGAGAGCAGGTTGTGCGCGGAGGTGATCGCATGGAAGTCGCCGGTGAAGTGCAGGTTGATGTCTTCCATCGGCACGACCTGTGCGTAGCCGCCGCCGGCAGCACCCCCTTTAACGCCGAAGCAGGGACCGAGCGAGGGCTCGCGCAGCGCGCACATCGCCTTCTTGCCGATGTGATTGAGCGCGTCGGTGAGGCCCACGGTCGTCGTGGTCTTGCCTTCGCCCGCGGGCGTCGGGTTGATCGCGGTGACGAGAATGAGCTTGCCGTCTTTCTTTCCGGCGAGCGACTTGATGTAGTCCATCGAGACCTTGGCCTTGTAGTGGCCGTAGGGCTCGAGGTTTTTCGCGTCGATACCGAGACGTTCTTTGGCGACATCCATGATCGGCCGCATTTTCGCGGCCTGGGCGATCTCGATGTCCGATTTCGGATTTTGGTGTTGTGAAGCAGGCATGTGACTTGATCCGTGGCTGGATTGAGTTTCAGGAAGTTGAAGAGAACAGGGTTAGGAGAAGCGCGCGCCCTTCTCGATCTTTGCCGCCGCCGCCCACTCGCCGGCGCCGATCTTCGGCCCGTCGGCTTGTACGCGGGTGAGCTTGAAGCGGCCGTCGGCGCAGACGACGGTGATGCCGTCGGCTTCGACCAGCACGACTTCGCCGATCTTGCCCGCGATGCCTTTCGGATCGCGCGCGGGGAGCGGAGTGGCGTCGAAAATCTTGAGCTTCACGCCGTTGATCGTGGCCCATGCGCCCGGCGCAGGATTGCAGCCGCGGATCAGGCGGTCGATCTGCTCCCACGGCTTGCCGAAATCGACATGCGCGTTGTCGGCGCGGCAAAGGCCTTCGTAGGTCGCCTTGGATTCGTCCTGCTTGATGCGCGGCGCCTTGCCGGCTTTCACGAGATCGACCGATTCGAGCATCGCATCGACTCCCATCGGGAACAGGCGATCGAAATAGACCGTGCCGAGCGTGTCCTTGCCGGAGATCGGCGTCTTCTTCTGGATGAGCACGTCGCCGGTGTCCAAGCCGTTGTCGGGCCAGAAGATCGAAAGTCCGGTTTCCTTCTCGCCCTTGATGATCGGCCAGTTTATCGCGGACGCGCCGCGATAGGCCGGCAGGAGCGAGGGGTGATACTGGATCGAGCCGTGGGTCGGAATGTTGAGAAACTCTTCCGGCACGAACAGCGTGACGAACGCCATCACCTGAAGGTCGGGTTTGAGCGATTTGAACTGCTCCCAGACTTCCGGCTTCTTGTAGGAATCCGGTTGGTAGATCGGAAGGTTGGCCGCGAGCGCCGCTTCTTTCAGCGGATCCGCCTTCTGGCCTTCCTTTTCCGGCGCGACATAGACGCCGATTACATTGTCACCGCGCTTCAGGAGCGCTTCGAGAACGGCTTTTCCGAAGGCCTGCTGGCCATGCACGACGATACGCATCGTCTGATCTCCCCGCGAATATCTGTTTAAAAACCCCGCCCCGTTGCCGGGGCGGGGGCTTTGTTCCTAGGCCGCTTTTTCTTTCTTTTCCGGCGCGGTGATTGCGCCCGACACCTTGATGTCGGAAATCTCCTTCGCCGAATAACCGAGCACGTCCTTGAGAATCTCGTCAGTGTGTTCGCCCAAGAGCGGCGAGCGCTTCACCTTCGAGATCGAGTCGGAAAGCTTGATCGGATTACCGACCGAGAGGTACTTGCCGCGCTTCGGATGATCAACTTCGACGACCGTGCCGGTCTTGCGCAGCGACTGATCTTCCGCGAGTTCCTTCATCGAAAGGATGGGACCGCACGGAATGTCGTACTTGTTCAGAATGTCCATGGCCTCGAACTTGGTCTTGGTCATGGTCCATTGTTCGATCCGCGAGAAGATCGCGTTCAGCTTCGGCAGACGCGCCTTCGGTGTTGCGTATTCCGGATCGGTCTTCCAGGTCGGCTCGCCGATCACGTCGCAGATCGGCTCCCAGACCGGTGCCTGCGTGATGAAGTAGATGTAAGCGTTCGGATCTTCCGGTGCGCCCTTGCACTTGAGAATCCGGCCCGGCTGGCCGCCGCCGGAGTCGTTGCCCGCACGCGGGGTCGCATCGCCGAAGGGAATGCCTTCGCCGTACTGCGAGTATTCGGTGAGCGGGCCGTGCTTGAGGCGCTGCTGGTCGCGCAATTTCACGCGCGCCAGATTGAGAACGCCGTCCTGCATGGCGCAGAGCACCTTCTGGCCGCGGCCGGTGCGGCTGCGCTGGTAGAGCGCGGTCACGATGCCGAGCGCGAGATGCAGGCCGGTGCCCGAGTCGCCGATCTGCGCGCCGGTAACGAGCGGCGGGCCGTCGCGGAAGCCGGTGGTCGAAGCCGAGCCGCCTGTGCACTGCGCGACGTTCTCGTAGACCTTGCAGTCTTCGTAGGGGCCGGGGCCGAAGCCCTTCACGGAAGCCACGATCATGCGCGGGTTCAGCTTGTGGATATGCTCCCAGGTGAGACCCATGCGATCGAGCGCACCGGGGGCGAAGTTCTCGACGAGGATGTCGCACTCTTTAATGAGGCGATCGAGGATCTCCTTACCCTTCTTGTGCTTGCTGTCGATCGTGATCGAACGCTTGTTGTGGTTGAGCATCGTGAAATAGAGGCTGTCCGCGCCCTTCACATCGATAAGCTGCCCGCGCGTGATGTCGCCGACACCCGGGCGCTCGACCTTGATCACGTCCGCGCCGAACCATGCGAGCAACTGCGTGCAGGTCGGTCCCGACTGAACATGCGTGAAGTCGAGAATGCGCACGCCGTCGAGCGCGAGGCCCGCCTGGCCGAACGGCTTCTTCGAGGGCGAGGGCAGGCCGTTCGACTTCTTCTTCGCGGCCGGCTTCTTCGCTTTCTTGGCCTTGACGGCCTTCAGTTTCGATTTCTTTGCTTTCTTTGCCATGACTGTTCTCGCAGGAATGAGAATTACTTCTTCTTGAGTGCGCTTTGCGGGTTGAGATTGCCGATGCGGCCGGATTCGGAGCCCGCCGCCGGATCGATCACCGCGTTAATCAGGGTGGGCTTGCCCGAGTCGAGCGCGGCGTTGATCGCCTGACGGAGTTCGTCGGGCGAAGTCGCATTCACGCCGACGCCGCCGAAGCCTTCCATCATCTTGTCGTAGCGTGCGCCCTTCACGAACACAGTGGTCGCGGGGTCGCTGCTTACGTCGTTCTTGTCGGTACCGCGATAGATGCCGTCATTGTTGAAGATGACGATGCAGACCGGAAGGTTGTAGCGGGCGATGGTTTCGGTCTCCATGCCGGAGAAACCGAACGCGGAGTCGCCCTCGACCGCGAGCACCTTGTGGCCGGTTTCGACCGCAGCGGCGACGCAGTAGCCCATGCCGATGCCCATGATGCCCCAGGTGCCGACGTCGATGCGCTTGCGCGGCTTAAAGATGTCGACGATGCCGCGCGCGAGGTCGAGCGTGTTCGCGCCTTCGTTGACGAACATCGTGTCCGGACGTTCCGTCATCACCTGCTTAATCACGCCAAGCGCGCCGTGGTAATCCATCGGCACGTTGTTGTTCATGAGCTTCGGCGCCATCTTGGCGACGTTCTCGTCGCGCTTCTTCGCAACGGTCGCCATCCAGTCGCTGTTTCCCTTCGGGAAGTTGTTGCCCATCGCGCCGAGCAATGCGTTTACGCACGAGCCCATGTCGCCGACGACAGGCGCGACGATCTCGACGTTACTGTCCATTTCCTTCGGTTCGATATCGAGCTGCACGAATTTCTTCGGTGCTTCGCCCCAGTTCTTGCCTTTGCCGTGCGAAAGCAGCCAGTTCAGACGCGCGCCCATCATGATGACGACGTCGCTGTCTTTCAGCACGAGCGAGCGTGCCGCACCCGCGCATTGCGGATGCGTGTCAGGCAGAAGACCCTTCGCCATCGACATCGGCAGGAACGGGATGCCGCTCTTTTCGACGAAGTCCTTGATCGCCTGATCGCACTGCGCGTAGGCAGCGCCCTTGCCGAGAATAATGAGCGGCTTCTTTGCGCCCTTGATGACGTCGAGCGCACGCTTCACAGCATCGGGGCCGGGAATTTGTGCGGGAGCGGCGTCGATCACTTTCACGAGCGACTTCTTGCCGGCTTCCGCGCCCATCACCTGGCCGAACAGCTTCGCCGGCAGGTCGAGATAAACGCCGCCAGGACGGCCCGAGACCGCCGAGCGGATCGCGCGCGCGATGCCGATACCGATGTCCTGCGCATGCAGGACGCGATAGGCCGCCTTGCACATCGTCTTGGCGACGGCGAGCTGATCCATTTCTTCGTAGTCGCCCTGTTGCAGGTCGACGACTTCGCGCTCGGACGAACCCGAGATCATGATCATCGGGAAGCAGTTCGTGGTCGCATGGGCGAGCGCGGTAAGGCCGTTCAGGAAGCCCGGCGCGGAAACTGTGACGCAAACGCCCGGCTGCTTCGTAAGCCAGCCTGCGATCGAGGCGGCATAGCCCGCGTTCTGCTCGTGACGGAACGAGAGCACACGAAGGCCGGCGGCCTGCGACATGCGCAGGAAGTCGGTGATCGGAATGCCCGGAACGGCGTAGATATTCTTGATGCCGTTCAGTTTCAGCGCGTCGATGATGAGATTGAAGCCGTCGGTCAGTTCTTCTTCCGGTCCGGCTGCTTTCAGGGCCGCTTCTGCCATAGTCTCCCTCCAGAAATCCTTGTCTTGTTCAGTCGAGATAGTCGGCGTTCTTGGCGACGTGATCGGCGAGGCCGAGCGCGTGCTGGCGAACGAGCGTTTCCGCGCGCGGCGTGTCGCGCGACTCGATCGCTTCGATGATGTTCAGATGATCGTGGATAGACCGGTCGGCGCGGTTCTTCTCGACGATCGTCTTGCGCCGGATCATCCGCATATGGGTGAAGAGGTTCTCGGCAAGCCGGATCAGCACTTCGTTTTTGCTCATCGAGATGATGGTCTGGTGAAACTGGATGTTCACCTCCGAATACTCGTCGAGCTTCACGTGGAGCTTGCCGTTCTCGAACTTCGCGAACATTTCGCGCAGGTGCGAGATTTCCTCGTCCGAGGAGTTTTCCGTGATCAACCGCGCCGCCATGCTTTCGAGCGCGGCCCAGGCTTCGATCAGTTCGACGACTTCGCGTTTCGTCTTGCGGACGATGTAGATGCCCCGGCGCGGCACCGAGCGCACGAAACCTTCGCGCTCAAGCTGTGCCATCGCCTCGCGGACGGGCGTGCGGCTGATTCCGAACTGGAGCGCGAGTGCGCGCTCGTCGAGCCGGATTTCTCCGCGCCGCCCGTAAATATCGAGCGAAAGAAGAACTTCCTTCAGCGCGTTGTACGCGCGGTCCTTGAATGTGGAGGTGCCTTCAAGCGGTTCGGCCGTAATCCGTTCGGCTGCTTCCCGCGTGGCGCCTGCGCCGGTAACCGGTGTGCTCATACTCGAAAACCTTCATGCTAAATGCATGATACCTTTACTGTAATACATAATTACAGCGGAGGCGACTCTTCTTGGCCGCCTCCGCCGATTTATTCTCGCTATGCAGCCGCCGGCGTGCCGCGGATGCGGCTGATGGCGGCCGAGATCACCGACCAGAACAGGGCGATGAAACCGAGCGCCATGATCGAGCTGACGAGCCCATTCGAGAAGAAGATGCCCATGCTGCCGCCGGATCCCACCAGGGCCTGACGGAAAGCCTCTTCCGCCCGGTCGCCGAGCACCATCGCAAGCACCAGCGGAGCCAGCGGATAGTTCGTCTTCTTAAAGAGATAGCCGAGGATGCCGAACGCCAGCATCATGACCACGTCGAAGAAGCTGTTGCGAACCGTGTAGGCGCCGACCGCACAGAACATCAGAATGATCGGTGCGATGATGCCGAACGGAATGCGCAGGATTGCGGCCAGCATCGGCACGCAGGTCAGCACGATGATCAGGCCGACGATGTTGCCGAGATACATCGAGGCGATCAGGCCCCAGACGAACTCTTTGTTTTCGACGAACAGCATCGGACCCGGTTGCAGGTTCCAGATCAAAAGGCCGCCGAGCAGAACCGCCGCGGTCGGCGATCCCGGCACGCCGAGTGCGAGCATCGGGAGCAGGGCCGACTTGCCGGCCGCGTGCGCCGCCGTTTCCGGAGCGATCACGCCTTCGATCTCGCCGTTGCCGAAGTTCTTGCCGTTCTTCGAAACGCGCTTGGCGATGCCGTAGCTCATGAAGGAGGCCGGTGTCGCGCCTGCGGGCGTGATGCCCATCCAGCAGCCGATCACGCAGGAGCGCAGATAGGTCCACCAGTATTGCGGCAGCTTTTTCCAGGTCTGCAGCACGACATGAAGATTGATCTTGGCTTCCTTGCCCTTGAACTTGAGGCCCTCTTCCATCGTGAGCATGATTTCGCCGATGCCGAAGAGGCCGATGACCGCGATCAGGAAATCGAAGCCCGGCAACAGGTAGTCGCTGCCGTAGGTCAGCCGGAGCGATCCGGTCATGTGGTCGGTGCCGAAGGTTGCGAGCGCGAAACCGATCAGCATTGCTGCGAGCGTCTTGAACGGCGGTTCCTTCGAAAGGCCGACAAAGCTCGCGAAAGCGAGGAAGTAGACCGCGAATTTTTCCGCCGCACCAAATCGCAGCGCGAAGGCCGCCACCATCGGCGCGAGCAGCGTGATCATGATGACCGCGAAGAAGGCGCCGACAAAAGAGGATGTGAAGGCGGTGGTGAGCGCCTCGCCGGCTCTGCCTTGCTGCGCCATCGGGTAGCCGTCGAACGTCGTCGCGACGGACCACGGCTCGCCGGGAATGTTGAAGAGGATCGACGTGATTGCGCCTCCGAACAGCGCGCCCCAGTAGATGCAGGACAGCAGGATCACCGCCGAGGTCGGCTGCATCGAGAAGGTGAGCGGCAGCAGGATCGCAACGCCGTTTGCGCCGCCGAGGCCCGGCAGCACGCCGATGATGACGCCGAGCACGATGCCGACGATCATGATGAAGATGTTGAACGGGAGGTACATCGTCGTTCCGAAGATGTTGACATCCTGGAACGCGAGCACCGTCGCGAAACCGTGAAAGAGATTTGCAAATTCAGCCATGACGACACTTTGTGGTTAAGTGGTTTCTATTTTCTGTGATTCAGTAGCCGAACATCGCTTCGATCGGTCCCTTGGGCAGTGCCACGAGAAACCAGCGTTCGAATACGAGGAACGTCACCAGCGGCACGCTGAGCGCGATGATCGCGGTACGAACGATGCCGTAGTCGCTGATGCGCATCATGAAGTAAGCGATCAGGACCGCAGCGGCGAAATAGATTCCGATATAGGGAACAAGGGCTATGAAGGCTGCGATCGGCCAGGTGACGTCCCAGACCCGCTTCAGTTCACCCCATTCGGAGAAGACCTTGCTCTTGCTGGTTTGCAGGCCGTGCCAGAGGTTCACGCCCGTCGCGAGGATAAGGATCGCGCCGATGATGAACGGGAAGAAGCCCGCTTTAGGTCCCTCGAAGCCCCAGCCGATTCCGGCCTGCAGGGCGCCGTAGACGACGATGATTCCGAACAGTCCGATTGCGGCCGCGGTGGCCAATTCGATCGTACGATGCGCAGGCCCATGGCTTGCGGTGTTTCCGTCACCACTCATGACGTTGTTCCTTGTCAGAAGAATAAAAAACGCCGGCGGATTGCTCCGCCGGCGGATCGGTTAGTTCGCGAGGAAGCCCGCTTCCTTCATCAGGTTGTAGTGGCGCTGGTGCTCTTTCGCGACCCACTCCACGTACTCTTTGCCGGTCATGAAGGACTGGTTGAACGCGCCGTTGTTCATCAGGTCCTTCCACTCGGGAGTCTGGCGGACCTTCTGGAACAGATCGACGTAGTACTTGACCTGCTCGGCGGTTGCGCCCGGCGTCATGAAGAAGCCGCGGAGCATCAGATATTCGACGTCGAGGCCCTGCGATTTGCAGGTCGGGATCGAACTCCAAGCCAGGTCGCCTGCGATCTTGTCGTTATAGGCGAGCGGCTTGCCGTCGAACACGCAGAGCGGCTTGAGCTTGCCGCCGCGCCAGTGCGCGACCGCTTCGATCGGGTTGTTCACGGTCGAGTCGGCGTGATTGCCGACGAGCTGAACGGCAACTTCGCCGCCGCCGCGATACGGAACGTAGGTGAACTTCGCTCCGGTGGCCTTCTCGATTGCGGCAGTGACGATCTGGTCTTCCTGACGCGAGCCGGTTCCGGCCATCTTGAAGTTGCTGCCCTTCTTCGTCGCTTCGACAGCAGCCGCGATGTATTCCTTCACGTTCTTGTACGGCTTCTCGGCGTTAACCCAGAGCACGAACTCGTCGAGCGCGAGCATCGCGACCGGCGTGAAGTCCTTGTAGCTAAAGGGCTGGTTGGTGCCGAGCGGGGTGGTGAAAAGGTTCGAGAGCGTGATGATGAGCTTGTGGGGGTTGCCCTTCGAATTCTTGACGTCGTTGAAGCCTTCAGAACCGGCGCCGCCGGCCTTGTTCACGACGATCATCGACTGCTTCATCAGGTTGTGCTTGGCGACGATGCCCTGAATGGCACGTGCCATCTGGTCGGCGCCGCCGCCGGTGCCGGCCGGTACGACGATTTCGACCGTCTTTTCCGGCTCCCACGCATTGGCGGTCTGCGCACCGAGCGCAATGCCGAGCGCTGCCGCCGCAACAAATACAGAACTACGTTTCAATTGGAACATCCCGTCCTCCCTTAGAGTGGTCCCACTCGATCTGACGTCGGGTTGGGACGAAGAAGGCTAACCCGAACTTCCACGGAGTCCAATTAATTGTGCATACATTATTCCACGGAAGTGGCTGAAATCGTTGATGCACTGCACGATTCTTCGTGCTGCGAGTGCGAGCATTCGAATCGACTCGGCTGAAATAATAGAGATCGTCTATTGATGCGCGGATATCGCGAGTGAATCGCAAGTAAGATTGCGGCCTGGCCCGGTACGGTCGCACATATATCTTTGAGCCGAATGGAAATGAGGAAAAGCGGAATGCTGTCGAAGGAACCCGTCATTCGTATCGAAGCCGATCTCGAGGCGCCGCAGCTGTTCGGCAAAACTCCTTATGGAGAGCGCCGCGTCATTAATATTGTCGGGGGCACTGTTTCTGGCCCGCGGCTGCGCGGCAGGATCCTTCCCGGCGGCGCCGACTGGCAGATCATCCGCGCCGACGGGGCCGCGGATATTTTTGCGAAGTACACGTTTCAGATCGAGGGCGGCGGTCTTGTGCTCGTAACCAGTGCGGGTCTCCGCCACGGCCCGCCGGATGTGATCGCAAGGCTCGCGAAGGGGGAGGCGGTGCCGCGTGACCAGTATTATTTCCGGACCTGCGTGCGCTTCGAAACCGCCGACCCGGAGGCCGACTGGCTCAACCGCGTGCTCATGATTGCGGTCGGCGCGCGGGAGAAGATGCAGGTGAAGCTCGACCTGTTCGAGGTGCTGTAAACGGCGCCTTCGTAACCTGTTGATCTATATGCTTTATCCGTCCGCTTGCGGAGCCGCATAGAAAGTTATATTGTATAACAAATAGTCTGGGGAGTTGAAATGGCCGCCACTTCCGCCCAAAGCCGGCTGGCGCAGGCACTGCCGCGTACGCTGTCTGTCGAGTTCGACAACGAAATCGCGATCCTGAAACTTACGCGTGCGGACAAGCGCAACGCACTGAACAACGAGATCGTCCGCGGCCTTGAAAACTTCTTCATCGATCTTCCAGCCGAGGTGAAAGCCGTCGTGCTCTACGGCGAGGGGGATCATTTCTCGGCGGGGCTCGACCTTTCGTCGCTGACCGAGACGGATTTCACCGAGGGCTACCACCACTCGCGCATGTGGCACTACGCCTTCGAGCGCATCGAATTCGGCAAGGCGCCGGTGGTTTCGGTGCTGCACGGCGCGGTCGTCGGCGGCGGGCTCGAGCTCGCCTGCGCGACGCACATTCGGGTCGCCGAAAAGTCCGCCTATTACGCGCTGCCGGAAGGCAGCCGCGGGATCTACGTCGGCGGCGGCGGCTCGGTACGCATTCCGCGCCTGATCGGCACCGCCAAGATGATGGACATGATGCTCACGGGCCGCGTCTTCGGCGCCGAAGACGGCCAGCAGATGGGCATCTCGAATTACCTCGTCGAGAACGGCGAAGGCTTGGCGAAGGGCATCGCGCTCGCAAAGCGCATCGCCGAAAATCCGCCGCTCACGAATTTCGCGATCACGAACGTCTTGCCACGCATCGTCGAGTTCGACACGGCGGGCGGTTACGTCGTGGAGTCGATCATTTCCTCCGTTGCGTCTTCGGACGAAGCGGCCAAGGAGCGGCTGCGTGCGTTCCTCGAAAAGCGCGGGCCGAAGGTCGTCCGCTAAAAAAGATAACGCCGGAAAACGGCTTCGATGATTCAGGAGGGCGGAATGTCCAACGCCGTGCGGCACGAGCAACGCGCCGCAAACGAAATTCCGGTACGCAAGGTTCGCCTGAGCCGGCTCGAGCCGGTCATCGACAGGCGCGCCGACGGCACCATTTATATGACCAGCGAGGACAAACTCGCGGCCTATCCCGAAAAGATCACCGAGCGCCTCGAACTATGGGCGAAAGAAACTCCCGACCGCGTGTTTATGGCGGAGCGCGACGAGCGCGGTGAGTGGCGCAAGGTCACCTATGCCGAAGCGCTTGCGCTTGCGAAGAGCTACGGCGAGGCGTTGCTTTCGCGCAACCTTTCGGCAGAAAAGCCGGTGGTCATCCTTTCCGGCAACGGCGTGGATCACCAGATGCTGTCGCTCGGTGCGATGTATGCCGGGATCGCTTATGCGCCGGTTTCGCCCGCCTATTCCCTGATTTCCACCGACTACGGAAAGCTCAGGGACATTTTCAAACTGCTTACGCCCGGATTGGTCTTTGTCGTCGATGGCGCGCCCTTCGAGAAAGCCATCGAAACGGTCGTGCCCGCCGATGTCGAAGTCGTCGTCGCCAGGAATCCGCTCAAATCGCGAAAGTCGACGCTGCTCTCCGATCTCGCGAAGACGAAGCCGACGGCGGCAATCGAGGCCGCGAACAAGAGAGTAAACGGCGACACCATCGCGAAGTTTCTTTTTACCTCGGGTTCCACCGGTGTGCCGAAGGGCGTCATCAACACGCAGCGCATGCTCTGTTCGAACCAAGTCATGCTGCGCGGCGCGCTGCAATATTTTCAGGATGAGCCGCCGGTCACGCTCGACTGGGCGCCGTGGCATCACACCGCCGGCGGCAATCACGATGTCGGCCTCGTGCTCTATAACGGCGGCACTTTTTACATCGACGAAGGCAAGCCCGCGCCGGGCGCGATCGAGGCGACGGTTCGGAACCTCCGCGATGTCGCTCCGACCTGGTATTTCAACGTGCCGAAAGGCTACGAGGCACTGATCCCGTTCCTGCGCGCCGACCGCGAACTTCGCGAAAAGTTCTTCAGCAAACTGAAAGTGCTCTGGTTCGCGGGTGCCGCGCTCTCGCAGCCGGTCTTCGATGCCATGAAAGATCTCGCCGTCGAAACCTGCGGCGAGCGCATTCCGTTCCTCACCGGCCTCGGTTCGACGGAGACCGCGCCTTTCGCGCTCGGCCGCATGTGGGACAGCGACTATTCGACCAACATGGGCCTGCCGGGGCCGGGCATCGAGCTGAAACTCGTTCCGGCACAGGGCAAGTTAGAAGCGCGCCTGCGCGGGCCGAACATCACGCCGGGCTACTGGCGTCAGCAGGAACTGACCGCGAAAGCTTTCGACGAAGAGGGTTTCTACAAGCTCGGCGATGCGCTGAAATTCGAAGATCCGAACGAGCCCCGCAAAGGCTTGTTGTTCGACGGCCGTCTCACCGAAGACTTCAAGCTTTCGACCGGCACCTGGGTCAGCGTCGGTCCGCTGCGCACGCAGATCATCAATCGTTTCCAGCCCTATATGCGCGACGTCGTGCTCGCGGGCGAGAATGAGAATGACGTGACCGCGCTCGGTGTGCCGGACATGCCCGCGATCCGCGCCTTGCATCCGGAACTCGACAAGAAGCTTTCGGATGCGGAAGTGCTGAACTCCGAAATCGTGCGCGCGAAAGTGAAGGAGCGCCTGACGGCGTTCAAGCGCGAAAGCACCGGCAGTTCGAACCGCCTAACCCGGGTTCTTCTGATGGATGAGCCTCCTTCGATGGACGCCGGTGAAATGACCGACAAGGGATCGATCAACCAGCGCGCGGTGCTTGGCCGTCGCGCCAATCTCGTGAAAGAACTCTATTCGACCCCGCTTTCTGAGCGGGTGATCGTCGCGGAAGGAAAGTAAAGATGGCCAATCCAAAGCCGCTTGCAGCAAGCTGGAATGACGTCTGGATCGTCGATGGCGTGCGGACGCCGTTCGCCGATTACACCGGCGCTCTCTCTCAGATTTCGCCGATCGACATGGGCATAAAGGTCGCGCGCGAGGCATTCGCGAAGGCCAAGCTCTCGCCGGAAGATGTCGGTATCGTCGTCACCGGCAACATGGCGCAGGCGAGCTTCGACGCCTACATGCTGCCGCGCCATGTCGGTCTCTATTCCGGCGTGCCGATCGAAGTGCCCGCGCATATGGTCCAGCGCGTCTGCGGCACCGGCATCGAAGTCATCATGCAGGCGGCGGACGCGATCACGCATCGCGGCGTCGATCTTGCGCTCTGCGTCGGTGCGGAATCGATGAGCCGCAATCCGGTGGCGAGCTACACCTCGCGTAACGGATTCCGCATGGGTCAGGTCGAGTTCAAGGATTTTCTCTGGGAAGCTCTGCTCGACCCCGCGGCGAGCGTGACGATGGGCGACACCGCTGAGAACCTCGCACAGAAATATCAGATCACGCGGTCCGAAGTGGATGCCTACGCCGCGCGTTCGTTCGAGCGCGCGGTGGCCGCACAGATGAGCGGGTTCCTCGCAGGCGAAATTACGCCTGTAAAAACCGAAAAGTTCGAGCGCGAGGGCTATAACGCGCGCGGCATCAAGCTGCCGAGCAAGATCGACGAACTGAAGGATGACACGCATATCCGTCCGTCGCCGATCGAGACGCTCGCAAAAATCCGTCCGGCCTTCGGCGGTGTGCAGACCGGCGGCAATTCGTCCGCGGTCGTCGACGGCGCCGCAGCGGCACTCGTGGCAAGCGGCGACTATGCGAAGAAGAAGGGCAAGACGCCGCTCGCGCGCGTCGTCGCGGGGGCAGCCGTAGGCTGTCCGCCGGAAATCATGGGCATCGGTCCCGTTCCCGCGATCAAGGCCGTGATCGAAAAGGCGGGCCTGAAACTTTCCGATATCGACCGCTTCGAAATCAACGAGGCGTTCGGTGCGCAGGTCATGGCTTGCGCGCGCGAACTCGGCCTCGATGAGAACAAGCTCAACGTGAACGGCGGTGCGATCGCGATCGGCCATCCGCTGGGCGCGACCGGCCTGCGTCTCGCCGTCACGCTCTCGCGCGAGCTGTCGCGCTCGGGCTTGCGTTATGGCATCGCATCCGCTTGCATTGGCGGCGGGCAGGGCATTGCGCTCCTGGTCGAGAACATCAACGCAAGAAAACACTAAGACGGAAGCACTGAGATGGACGTAAAAGGTCATGCCGCGCTGGTTACCGGCGGCGGCTCCGGTTTGGGTGCCGCGACCGCGTCGGCGCTAGCGGCAGCCGGCGCAAAGGTCGCGCTCTTGGACGTAAACCTGGATGCCGCAAAAGCGCATGCCGCGAAGATCGGCGGCATTGCGGTCAAATGCGATGTATCCGACTCCGACAGCGCCGTCGCGGCAGTGAAAGAGGCGCGCGAGAAGCATGGCATTGCCCGCGTGCTCATCAACTGCGCCGGTATCGGCACGCCGAAGAAAATTCTCGGGAAAGATGGCCCGCAGGCGCTTTCCGATTTCGAGCGCATCGTGCGCGTGAACCTGATCGGTTCTTTCAACGTGCTCCGGCTGTTCGCGGCAGATTTGCAGAACGCGGAAGCGCTGACCGATGGCGAGCGCGGCGTCTGCATTTCGACCGCTTCGGTCGCGGCCTATGAAGGCCAGATCGGACAGGCGGCCTATGCGGCTTCCAAGGGCGGTATCGTCGGTCTTACGTTGCCAGCCGCGCGCGAACTCGCGCAGTTCGGCATCCGCGTGCTTGCGATCGCGCCGGGTATTTTTCTCACGCCCATGCTGCTTGGTCTTTCGGAAGAGGTGCAGCGCTCTCTCGCCGCTTCCGTGCCGTTCCCGAAACTCCTCGGCAAGCCGGAGCAATATGCCTCGCTCGCGATGGAGATGGTGCGCAATACCTACCTGAATGGCGAAGTGGTGCGCATCGACGGCTCGCTGCGCATGGCACCGAAGTGAAGGCGCTGCAATAATGTTCGTCAATCGCCGCAAGGTACGGATCGAGTGGGGCGACTGCGATCCCGCAGGGATCGTTTTTTATCCGCGCTATTTCGCGATGTTCGATCACTCGACCGCGATGATGCTGGAAGCTGCGACCGGCTCTACCAAGTATCAACTCACCAAGAAGTACGACTTTGTCGGCATTCCGATGGTTGATACCGGCGCGAAGTTCATGATTCCTTCGAAGTTCGGCGACGACATCGTGATCGAGACGACGATTTCCGAACTCGGAACGTCGAGCTTCAACGTGCTGCATCGGGTCTGGAAGGGCGACAAGCTCGCGATCGAAGCGCACGAAAAGCGCGTCTGGGTCGGCAAGCATCCGGAAGATCCGGCGAAGATCAAGTCGAAGCCGATCCCGGACGAAGTCGCGGACAGACTGCGCGAGAAGAAGACAGTCGAAGTCTAGTCTTCCTCGCCTTCGCTGCCGGGGCCGACCGCGTCGATCACGCCGTGCAGAAGCTTCAAAAGTTGCAGCCTTCCGTCTTCTCCGATCACGGCCGCAAGACGCCGCTCATGCGCTTCGGAGCGCGTGCGCAGCTCCCGCATGAGATCGATGCCCTTGTCGGTCAGCCGCAACGCGTACGAACGCCGGTCGGTTGCGACCGCTTCGCGGCGCGCAAGGCCGCGGCGCTCGATCGCATCGAGGATAGCGACCAGATTTGCGCGCTTGATGCCGAGCGCTTCGGATACCTGGGACTGTTTCAGGCCGGGGTTACGGTCGATCACGGTCAGCACCGCGTATTGCACGGGCCTGACGCCGAGATCGTCGAAGAAGCGGAGGAAGTCGTTGAAGGCTGCGAACTGCGCGCGGCGCAGCATGTAACCGGAAAGCAGCGGCAACTCGCCGAGGTCGAGAGTCTCGGCCGCGCGCGTTTCGCTTTCCGTCTTCACTGCCTTCCTGCTTGCCATCCGGCTTTCCTGAATCGGGAAGGGCGGCGTTTTGCGCCGCCCTTTTTTCTTATTTCCAGACTTCGTTCGAAATATCGACGATCAGCTTGAACTTCGCCCACTGTTCGTCCTCGGTCAGCACGTTGCCTTCCTCGGTCGAAGCGAAGCCGCACTGCGGCGAGAGGCAGATCTGATCGAGCGCGACATACTTCGTCGCTTCGTCGATGCGGCGCTTGATCGCGTCCTTGTTCTCGAGTTCGCCGGTCTTCGAAGTGATGAGACCGATCACGATCTGCTTCTTGCCCTTCGGCACGAAACGCAGCGGCTCGAAGCCGCCCGAGCGGTCGTTGTCGTATTCGAGGAAGTAGCCGTCGTAGTTCACTTCCTGGAACAGGCGTTCGGCGACCGGTTCGTAACCGCCTTCGGAAACCCAGGTCGAGCGGAAATTGCCGCGGCAGACATGCGTCGTAATCGTCATGTCGGCGGGCTTGTTCGCGAGCGCCTGGTTGATCGTGCGCGCGTACCACATCGGCAGCTTTTCCGGATCGTCGCCGCGCGCCCGTGCGCCTTCCATTTCCTTAGCCGAACACAGATAGGCCCAGACTGTGTCGTCGAACTGAAGATAGCGGCAGCCCGCGTCATAGAACGCCTTCACCGCCTTGTTGTAGGCGGCGCCGAGATCGTGGAAGAACTGATCCAGATCCGGATAAATTTTCTCGTTGATGCCTTTGCGGCCGCCGCGGAAATGCAGAACCGACGGCGCCGGGATCGTCATCTTCGCCGTTTCTTTGGTGTTGGCCTTAAGAAACTTGAAGTGCTCGATCATCGGGTGCGTCGAGAAGCCGACCTTGCCGACGATGCGCACGCTCTCCGCGCGCGTCTGCACGCCCGCGAACTGGATGCCCTGCGAAGCCTGATAGCCTTCGACGCCGTCGAGTTTTTTCAGGAAGTCGAAGTGCCACCACGAGCGGCGGAATTCGCCGTCGGTGATGCTCTTGAGCCCGACGTCTTCCTGCTTCTTGATGATCTTCTTGATTTCGGTGTCTTCGACGGCCTTGAGTGCGGCTTCGTCGATTTCACCCTTCTCGCGTTTCGCGCGCGCTTCCTTGAGCGGCGCGGTGCGCAGAATGCTGCCGACCTGGTCGGCGCGGAACGGGGGCGTTGTCCTCTGCATGGTAGTTATGTCCTATTACGTTTTTCTTCTGGCGCGGTTCTAGCCCAAGATTTGGCGCACGCAAACATGCGCTGCGACAGGCCCGGTACCGGCCGGTTTCCTGCGCCCACGCCGCGGCCCACCGCCGCCAAGACCCTAGAGTGCGGCGAGCTTCCCGCGAAGTTCGGCGGCCTGCCGGTCGTCGAGCGAGGTCAGCGGCGGGCGGAGCCGGAGCCAGCCCTTATGCTTGTGCTGCTCGCCGAGCGTCGCCTTCACGGCCGCGATCAGCGGATACGAAGCGATCACCGACCGGATTGCGCTCGCGCGCTTGTTCATGCTTGCGGCTTCCGGCGATTTCCAGCCGTCATAGAGCGCGCGGATTTCCTTCACGTGCGTGTTTGCGGTCGCAGAGATGCAGCCCGCCGCGCCCTTGCCGAGGGCATCGACCATGAGGGATTCGGACGATGGGAAGATCGCAAAACCGGGAAACTGCTCGAGCAGCGTATCGAGATACTGCGTGTCGCCGGACGAGTCCTTGATCCCGACGACGGTTTCCGGAAACGCGTTGCGCAGTTTAGCGATCAGGCCGGGCGACCAGACGAGGCCCGTCTGTTGCGGGAAATTGTAGAGATAGAGCTGCAAGCGTTTCGAATTCACGCGGCCGATGACTTCCGAAACGAATTCGAAAAGACCCTCGTCGGAGACGCCCTTGTAATAGAACGGCGGCAAGAGGAGCGAGCCCTTCACGCCGAGATCGGCGGCATGTTTTGTCAGCTTCACGGCATCGCCGAATGAGGCCGCACCGGTGCCGGGAAGAAGCTGCGCCGGATTGATGCCGGACGCGATGAGCTTTTCGAGCACGCCCTTGCGCTCATCGAGATCGAGCGAGTTCGCCTCGCTCGTCGTGCCGAGCACCGCAAGGCCATGCGCACCGCCGCGGAGCAACTCGTGACAGAACGCGAGATAGCGCTCCGTGTCGATCGACAGGTCTTCGCGAAACGGCGTCGCCGCCGGCGGCCAGATACCGGTTGCAGCAGTCATGGTTCTTTCTTCTTACTTCTTTTCGGAACGGAACAAACGCTCGGCGTTTCCGAAAGCGATACGCTGCGCGTGCTCCTTCGGCAACTGGCCGAGCCATGCGCGGTAGTCGGTAATCAGCGCGTCGTATTGCAGCCAGCGCGGAGTAACCCAGGTGTCGGTGCCGAGCAGGAAGCGGTCGGAATGCGCGGTGAAGAGGTCCTTCCAGTCATCGGTCAGCTTGCCGTTGCCGCCGGTGATGCCGCCGCGGAAGGACAGCTCGCCCATCAGCGCGGGATATTTTGCGAACAGGGCCTTGAGCTCGGAGGCCGGCGTCGAGAAGCCGGTATGCGCCCAGATGATCTTCGCCCGCTTGTCGTGCGAGTGCAGCAGCTCAAGCGCCTCCACGTCGCAATGCGCGTGGATGTAGAGATTGTTCTCGACCGCAAATTTGACGAGCTTCGCAGCACCCTCGGTCCCGGCCGCTTTGCCGTAAATATGAAACTCGCCGACGCCGCGGAAATAGCCGCGCTTGAACTCGTCGAGCGTCATTTCATAGATCGAGTTGTCCTTGAACCAGGTCGGAATGTCGGCGCGCGTCTTGTATTGCCGAATGAAAGGCACGACCCAGATTTCGCTCTGCTTCGCCTCCATGAGCGCGACCGTGCCGGTGTTCGGGCGGCTGGTAGCGAGGATGCCGCGTACGTTGTTCTTTTTCAGAAGCGCGAACACCTGCTCGACGTTGTAATGCGGCGTCGGCTCCCAGTTGTAATGCAGATGCGCGTCGAAGATCGGCCCGTCGTAAGGCGTGTCCGCTGCGGCGGGCGCGGAAATGAAAACTGCCATCAGGGCGGCTGCGACAAGCAAGGCACGCTGCATCGCACTCAATAGAATCGGCATGGATCATCCTAGCGTCGGAGGCTTCGTTCCGGAGACTGCCGCAGCCAATACCGGCGTCAAGAGGACGCTATGTGTAAAGCTTCATCCACCTGTTATAGTTTGCAAATGCGCATTATCGGCCTTGCCGGCTGGAGTGGCGCGGGCAAAACCACGCTCGTGACCCGGCTCATCCCGATCTTCATCGCGCGCGGCCTGAAGGTTTCCACCGTCAAGCACGCGCATAAGGGCTTCGATATCGATCTTCCGGGCAAGGATTCGCACCGGCATCGCGAGGCCGGTGCGACGGAAGTATTCGTTGCGTCGGGCGTGCGCTGGGCGCTGGTGCACGAATTGCGCGGAGCGCGCGAGCCGGATCTCGTCGATATTCTTCCGATGATGAATCCGGTCGACCTGTTGGTCGTCGAAGGCTTCAAGTGGCATCGGCATCCGAAGATCGAGATTCATCGTCCCGAGGTCGGCAAGCCGCTCCTGCATCCCGACGACGACTACATCGTCGCGATCACCTCGAACGCGGAACTGCCGCAGGCGAAAGTGCCGGTCATTCCGCTGGATGATGTCGAGAAGATCGCGGATGTGATGCAGGTGGAATCGATGCCGGCGGAGCGGCTTAGGCGCATGCCCGCCAAGGGCTAGTTTATTCGGCGGCGATCGAGCGTTCGCGCGGCAGCGTTTTCAGCGATTCGATCAGAGCGCCGAGCGGCTTGCCGCCTTCGGGATCTTTCAGCGCCGCGATCTTCCCCTGCGTGACCGCGTCGGCGAAGTGTGCGGCGGGCAGCTTGCCTTCGAGAAACGGCTCGATCACAAACTTGGCGAGCAGATCCCAGTTCTTCAGGCCGCGCTTCATCGTTTCGCCATAGCCTTTGACGAGTGCGGCACTCGCGGCGACGGCCTTCGCCGCTTCAGGATCGCGCAAAAGCGTGCGCTCGGTGAGATCGAGCCAGCGTTCGACCCAGACTTTTTCTTCCTCGTAGCGCAGCGTGCGCGGCCGCCACCAGCGCAATCCAGCAAGCAGCCGCAGGCGGAGGAAGCCGAAGAAGCCTGTCGTCGAGACCTTCATCTTGATCGAGCGTTCGCTCCAGCCCTTACGCTCGATCCACGCGAGGATCCGGCGCGCAAGTGCGGGCGGCAGCATCGAGAAGATTTCTTCGGGCCCCGGCTTCATGAATTCGGAGACCTGGATCAGCGCGCCGGCATCCGTGCCGGATTCGAGGCGTAGCCGTTCGAGACGGCCCGCACGGATCTTCAACTGCGCGACGCGGATCGTATCTTCGAACGACATGCGCACGGCGAGCAGCCGCGCGAGTTCCTGCATGAAAGCGGCGTCGGCTGCCTTGTGCTTCGCAAAGCGTTCCAGCCGCTCCAGATAGAGCGCGGCATAACGCTGGTTCTGATAGTCGGTGAGGCGGCGTACGCCTTCGAGTGCGATTTCGGCTGCATCGCGCGGCAGTGCACGAACCGCGCGGGCTTCGATCTCGTTCTCCGCCCGCGGCGTAGTGGCCACGAAAGGAGTTTCCGCAGCTTTCACGCCGCCCGTCGCGAGCGCATATCCTGCCTCGAAGCCGCGGAGATTGGCGGCGACCGCCTTGCCTTCGGCGCGGATCGCGGCGCGGAAGAAATCGTCGCCGACAGGAAGCGCCTTCGAGCCGGCAAGCGCGCCGAGCATGACCGCGTTAAGCTGGCTGCCCGCATCGCGGGCCGTCGCGGCGAGGTCGGCAAGCAATGCGGATTTCGAGAACTTACGCAGGACCTCCTGCATCTTCTCCGGATCGACACGCCCGTCTGCCATCGCGGACTTCTCATCGACCGTGAACACGCGATGCGTGCTCGCGATCAGATGCGTGCGCGCAGGCGTGATGCTTCCGGCCTGCACGGCGCGCGTGGTTTCCAGCAATTCGCTGGCGAGCATCACGTCGACTTCGCCGGGCGCGGGGTTCAGCGCGAGTACGGGCTTGGTGCCGTTCGCCGCATGCGGGACGATTTCGAGATAATAGGTCGTGGCGCCGGTACGTTGCGCTACACCCGGGATCGAGGTGCGCTGCGCTACATGACCTGCGGCAACCGCCGCGTTCGTGATCCACGAAGCGAGCACGCCGCCGCCTTCGCCGCCGAGCGCGGCAATCAGGAGTTTCACGGGGCGTACGTCGTTCATCGGCTTATTCCGCAGGCGCCGGCATCGGCGCGGGCCGGTTGCCGCCGATGAGCCGGATCAGCGCGGAAGAAATCCGGTGCCGCAGGCGATCGAGGAAGTTCGGGTTCTCGATCACCTTGATCTCGGCAAACGAAGGGCAAAGCTGTGCCGCATGCGCAACTTCGCCGCAAAGTCCGCAGCCGACGCAATCGTTGTTTACATGCGCGACGGGATCGGGCCGCAGCGGATCCTCGTTCGGCTTGATGGTCAGCGACGGGCAGCCGGACAGGCGGATGCAGGAATGGTCGCCGGTACAGACATCGGGATCGATCCAGAAGCGCGTGCGCTCGACGCGCTTGCCTTCGCCCTTCAGTTTCGCGAAGGCGGGTTTTACGCGGCGCTGGCGCGCAAGCTGGCATTCGCCGTCGGCGATCACGACCTTGAGGCCTTTCTCGTCCGAGGTCAGCGCATCGCGCAGCGTGTCCATCATGCCTGTGACGCCATAAGTGCGCTGGCGTTTCACCCAAGGCACGCCGAGGCTCTTGAGCGTGCTTTCGATTTCGAGCCCGTTGCCGCGCCCGTCGTTCTCGGGTGCGCTCGAGGGAATGTCCTGCAATCCCGTCGCGCTCGAATAGCCATTGTTCATTACGATCAGCACGGAGTCGTCTCTATTGAAGACGGCTCCCGCGACGCCGGAAAGCAGACCGTTATGCCAGAAGCCGCCGTCGCCCATGATCGAAACCGGGCGTCTTTTTTGCGTGCCGGATACGGCCGCGGCGGAGGCGAGCGACATGCCGTAGCCGAGAATGGAATTGCCCTGGCTGAACGGCGCGAAGGTACCGAAAGCGTGGCAGCCGATGTCGGCGGCGACGTGAACCGGTCCCATTTCCTTCTTGAGCAGCTTCATCGCCGAGAAGACGGGCCGCTCAGGGCAACCGGTACAGAAGGTCGGCGGCCGCGGCGGCAGCGGGCTGCCGAGCGCGCTCGCTACTTCCTTCTGGTGCGATTCGGTTTCCGTGAGCCAAGCGTTCAGCGCGGGCGCCTTAAGTCCGTTCGCGTCGAAGAACTTCACGAGGCCGTTTGCGACGACAAGCGGGGTGTATTCGCCGGCTGACGGCAACACATCCTTGCCGAATATCTTCGTGTTGATATCGGCCTTGCGGAGAATCTGTCCGATCGCCTGCTCGATGAAATCGGGGTTGCCTTCCTCGACGATCAGGACTGACTTCTTGCCCGCGCAGAATTTTGCGATCTGCTCCGGCACCAGCGGATAGGTGACGTTGAGGACGAGCGTCGGAAGTTTCACGTTGCCGAAGGAATCGGAAAGCCCGGCCAACGCGAGCCGTCCGTTCAGCACATTGAACAGTCCGCCCTGCACGATGATGCCGACGTCGCCATTCTCGGGTCCGAGAATTTCGTTGAGCTTGTGTTCGATAATGAATTTCTGCGCGCGCGGCAGCCGATGCTCGGTCTTGTGCTTTTCCTGCGCGAAAGTCGCGGGCGGGTGGCTGAGGCGGTCATATTCGAAAGCCGCAGGCGTAGGGATGCGGTGCTTCGCGGAGAATTTCGCGGCGACATTGTCCTTCGCGTCGAAGCTGCCATAGACGTGGCAGGCACGGATGCGAAGCTCCAGCATGACCGGGGTGTTGCTCGCTTCCGAAAGCTCGAAACCCTTCTCAACCATATGCACGATGGTCGGAAGTTCAGGCCGCGGGTCCATGAGCCAGAGCGACGACTTCAGCGCGAAGGCGTGCGTGCGTTCCTGAATGACGCTGGCGCCCTCGCCGTAGTCTTCCCCGACCACGATCAGCGCGCCGCCGATCACGCCTGCGGAAGCGAGGTTCGAAAGCGCGTCGGCCGCGACATTCGTGCCGACGATCGATTTCCAGGTGACCGCGCCGCGCAGCGGATAATTGATGGATGCGCCGAGCATCGCCGCTGCGGCTGCTTCGTTGGTGCAGGTTTCGAGATGTACGCCAAGCTCGGCAAGCAGGTCCTCGGACTGCACCAGCACGTCGAGCAGATGGCTGACCGGCGCACCCTGATAACCGCCGACATAGGCGACCCCGGATTGCAGCAGCGCTTTGGTTACGCCGAGGATTCCTTCACCGCGGAACGTATCGCCATTGCCGAGCGTGAGACTCTTGATCTCGCTATGGAACGAGACTTCCGCCATTCTTGCATTCCGTTTCTTATTCTTCGCCGCCGATTTCGGCGGAGATTTTCTGCAAAATCTTCAGGAATTTCACGCGGTCCTTCGCGCCGATGATGCGGTCCAGATTGTCGTCGTGCCGTTTCGCGCAGACCGTCAGCTGGTCGAGCATCTTTTTGCCGGCTTCCGTCAGCGACAGCTGATAGCTGCGGCGGTCGGTTTTCATTTTCTCGCGCACGATGAGGCCGCGGCGTTCGAGATCTTCGAGGATCGGGGTCAGCGTGGATTTATCGCGGCCGTTTGCGGTAGCGAGCGCGGTCTGGCTGATGCCGGGATTGCGGCCGATCAGCATGAGCGTCGCGAAGCGGCCAGGGCTCAGGTCTACCGCGCGGGCTTCCTGCACGAAGGCCTGGAAGCTCGCAGTCTGTGCGAGGCGCAGATGAAATCCGACCCAGTTCGCGAGCGGCCCGAAATCCACATTCTCATTAGCAGCGCCCTTCCGGACATGAACGGCTTCGCTTTCCGCGGTGCGGGAGAGAGTGTCTTGCTTCATGAAACGAATGGTCCGTTCGAGGGCTGACTTCAGAAGAAAAGGCGGTCGTGTTTAGTGCGTTCGATAGGCAGCGAAAAGGTACTAGCGCAAATTGGTTTTGTACCCAACTAATTTACTTTACAAGAGACCGGGTCTTTGGCTCAATCGGAAAAGCTGGATTGCTTCCCGGGAGCGCATGCGACGGGCGGCGAAGGCTTTTCGTACGCCACGCCAAACAACAATAACCGAAAGTTTCGTGGTATAACAAACCAAGGCCGGTAACAGACCGGCTAAAACGAGCCGGCACGCCAGAACGTAAAGCCGGCGGCAAAGGGAGGACTGCAATGTATTTGCGCGCGACTGCGCTCGGAGCCGTGCTCGCACTCGGCATCGCCGGTTCGGCGGCGGCTCAGGACAAGCCGGTTCACTTGAAATTGGGACACTGGGTTCCGCCCGCTCACCCGCTGCAGAAGGCGATGGAAGAGTGGGGCAAGTCGGTCGAGAAGGCCTCGAATGGGACCATCACGTTCCAGGTTTATCCGGCTCAACAACTCGGCAAGGCGCCCGACCACTACGATATGGCGCGCGACGGCATCGCCGACGTTACCTATATCAATCCCGGCTATCAGCCGGGCCGCTTCCCGATCATAGCGGCCGGCGAACTGCCGTTCCTGATGTCGAACGCGACCGGCGGCTCGGTCGCGCTCGATAAGTGGTATCGCAAGTACGCGGCCACCGAGATGAAGGACGTCAAGTTCTGTCTCGCCTTCGTGCATGATCCCGGCGCGCTGCACTCGAAGAAGAAGATCGAGACGCCCGATCAGATCAAGGGCATGAAGATCCGCCCGGCGCATGCCACCATGGCGTCCTTCGTGACGTTGCTCGGCGGCACCAACGTGCAAGCCTCCGCGCCGGAAGCGCGCGAAGTGCTGGAGCGCGGCGTCGCCGACGCGATCACCTTCCCCTGGGGCTCGATCCTGCTGTTCAAGATCGACAGCGTGACCAAGTTCCATCTCGACGTGCCGCTCTATGCGACGACCTTCGCCTGGGTGATGAACAAGGCGAAGTACGACTCGATGTCGGCGGCACAGAAGAAGGTGATCGACGACCACTGCTCGCCGGAATGGGCAGGCAAGGTCGCGGGTCCGTGGGCGGCTTATGAAGCCGGCGGACGCGACAAGCTCCGCAACGCTCCGGGCCACACGGTCTACAAGATCACCGATGCCCAGCTTGGCCAGTGGCGCAAGGCCGCCGAACCGCTCGCGAAGGTTTGGTCGGACAACATCAAGAAGGCGAATGCCGGCGATCCGGACGCGATGTTGAATGCGTTGAAGGCTGAGCTGAAGAAAGAAAACGCGGCCTACTGATGGCTTCGCAGCGAAACAGCGCCATTGAGCGCCTGATCGCTTACACGGAAACGGCGGCGGGGATATTCCTCGCCGCTGTTACGCTTCTCGTTTTCGTGAATGTCACCATACGCGGTGCGAGCACGGGTCTAAGCAACCTTGTGAACTGGATCCAGGGAAACGAGAACTTCAGGTTTGTACTGACCATTCCTGAATGGTTCCACTTGTCCTGCCTCGCGCTCGGTGTCTGCGTGTTTTGGGGGCTCGCCGCCACCAGCTACCGGAACGATCACATCAAGGTCGATATTCTCTGGGACTGGGTCAGGCCCGCGAACAAGCGCCTGATCGACATCTTTGCGACCGGCGTCCTGTTTCTGTTCCTGCTCGTTTTCTCCTGGATGCTCGGCGTCAAGGTCATGAGCGGCTACTGGAGCGGCGAGGCGACCTATGATCTGCGCTTGAAGCTCTGGCCGTTTCATCTCGTGATGGCGCTGGGAATCGTTTTCGCCACGATGCTGATCGTGATCCGTCTGTATCGCCTTGTGCGCGGAGAGAATGTCGAGCGCGAGCACAAGATCGAGCACGTCGAGTAAATGCAATGACCCAGAATACGATTGTCGCCATCTCGGCGTTTGTAGGCCTGTTCGCGCTAATGGCGGTTCGCGTGCCGATCGGCATCGGAATGGCGATCATGGGGGTCGGCGGTTACTGGTATCTGAGCGGCCGCGTGCCTGCGCTTTCGCTGCTCGCGCAATCGCCGATCCGCAACGTCACCGACTGGGATCTCGGGATCATCCCGATGTTCATTCTGATGGGCGCGTTTGCGACCGCGGCCGGCATGAGCCGCGAATTGTTTCGCGCGAGCAACGCATGGCTCGGGCACCGGCGCGGCGGACTGGCCATGGCGACGATTACGGCCTGTGCCGGTTTCGCTGCGATCAACGGCTCGTCGGTGGCGACCGCCGCGACCATGACGCAGGTAGCACTCCCGGAAATGCGAAAGGCCGGTTATCAGGACGGCCTTGCGACCGGCGTGATCGCCGCCGGCGGCACGCTCGGCATCATGATCCCGCCCTCGGTGATCTTCGCACTCTACGGGGTGCTGACCGAAACCGATATTTCGAAACTCCTGATCGCGGGCGTCATTCCCGGCCTGCTCGGCGCATTCATGTATCTGATCGCCGTGCAGATAGTTGGTTATCTCCGTCCCGCCCTGATGCCGCGCGGCCCGGTCGCGCCCTGGAGCGAGCGTTTGGCATCGCTGAAGGATATTTGGGCCACCATCCTTCTCTTCTTTTTCGTAATGGGCGGCATGTATTACGGCCTCTTCACCGCAACCGAAGCGGCGGCCATGGGCGCGAGCGGCGCCTTCATCATCGGTCTGCTGCGGGGACGAATGACGCCGAAGATCGTGATGGAGTGCCTGATCAGCAGCGTGCGTACGTCAGCCGCGATCTTCACCATCGTGATCGGCGCTTTCGTGTTCGGGTATCTGCTCGTGATTACGCAGGCCGCGCAGAACTTCAGCGCATTCCTGTTGTCGCTGCCGCTCGGGCCTTACGGCATCCTTACGATCATCCTCCTCATGTACATCCTGCTCGGCGCGGTGATGGACGAGCTTGCAATGATTCTCCTGACCGTGCCGATCGTGTTCGAGGTCGTCGTTACCGCACTCGGCTTCGATCCGATCTGGTTTGGCGTCATCATCGTGATGGTGGTTTGTCTCGGCATGATATTGCCGCCGATCGGCATGAACGTGTTTGTCATCAATTCGATCGCGAAAGACGTGCCGTTGCAGAAAATCTACAAGGGCGTGACGCCGTTCATCCTGATGGATTTCATCCGGCTTGCGCTGCTCGTAATCTTTCCGGCGCTGTCCTTGTTTCTGCCGTCGCGGATGTAACGCCGTTTGCAGAAAATTCGTCATGGCCGCGACGAGCGCGGGCATCCACGCCTTGATGGCAGATCAGCAAGAAAGACGTGGATGGCCGGGACAAGCCCGGCCATGACGATTTTATTGAATCCCGTTTTTTAGTTGCCGATCAGCTTGGGCTTGTCCGGCGAGGGCAGGGCCTTCCTGCCGCCGAGATAGGTGGCGATCACACTCGCGTCGTAGCGCATCCCCTGCGCCGGTCCCTGATCGACGATGCGGCCGGTTTCGACCAGATACGCCTGCTCCGCGATCTTCAGCGATTGCAGCGCGTTCTGCTCGACGAGGAGCACGCCGACGCCCTTGTCCGCGATCTTGCGGACGGTCTTGAAGAGATCGCTGGTCAGCACCGGGCTCAACCCGAGCGAAGGTTCGTCCAGCAGCAGATACGCGGGCGACGACATCAGCGCGCGGCCGATCGCGAGCATCTGCTGCTCGCCGCCGGACATCGTGCTCGACGCCTGCTTCGCGCGTTCTTTCAGGCGCGGGAATACCCGGAAAATCTCCGCGCGGCGATACTCGATCTCGTCCTTGTCGTCGGAGACGAAGCTGCCGAGCGAGAGATTGTCTTCGACCGACATGTCCGGAAACAGCCCGCGACCCTGCGGCACCGTCGCGAGACGAAACTTCACGCGGTTGTGGGTCGGTTCGTTGGTGATGTCGCGGCCGTCGAGCAGCACCGTGCCCGAGAGCAGCGGAACGGTGCCCGCGAGCGCGTTGACGAGCGTCGTCTTGCCGGCGCCGTTCGCGCCGAGCACGACCGTTACATCGCCGCGGTCGAGCTTGATCGAGACGCCTTCGAGGGCGATGTGCCGTCCATAGGAAACCGAAAGGTTCTTCGCTTCGATCATTGGTCATCCCCGAGATAGACGCGGATGACTTCGGGATCGGCGAGCGCTTCGTCGGGCGTGCCGGATGCGATCAGCCTGCCGGCGCTGAGCACCACGACATGCGAGCACAGCGAGCGGATCGCGTGCATGACATGCTCGACCATGACGATGGTGATACCTTCGTCCTTCAGCGAAGCCACGAGCTCGATGCCGCGCTCGAGTTCCGAAGGATTGAGACCGGCGAGCCATTCGTCGAGCAGAAGAACGTCCGGAGAGCAGGCCAGCGCGCGGGCAAGCTCGATCCGCTTCTGGTCGAAATAGGTGAGCTGATCCGCATGCGCCTCGAGGCTTCCCTCGAACTGCACGCGGTCGAGCAGCCGCTCGGCTTCGGCGCGCGCACTGGCGACGCCGATCCGGCGCTTGCCGTACATCGCCGCCACGGCGACGTTGTCACGCGCATTCAACGCATCGGGAACGCGGACGAGCTGGAACGTGCTCGCAACGCCGAGACGGCAGATCTGTTCTGGCGTGCGGCTCGAAATGCGCTTGCCGTCTTTCAGCACCGTGCCGTCGCTCGGCAGGAGCCGGCCCATGATCACATTCAGGAGCGTCGTCTTGCCCGAGCCGTTCGGACCGATCAGCCCCATGATCTCGCCACGCGGGACGGAAAAGGAAACCCGGTCGACGGCTTTCAGGCCGCCGAAGCGGCGCGAGACGTTCGCGATATTGAGGACGTGGCCGCTCATGCGTCACCGTCGCGTCTGGCGCGCCATCTTCGCCGCCAGTCCTGCAATAGCCCAAGCAACCCGTTCGGAATGAAGAACACGATGGCGAGGAAGCACAGTCCCAGCACGATCGAGAAGTAGTTCGGGAAGTTGATCGAGATCCAGTCCTGGATGAGCACCAGCGGGATGACGCCGAGCATCGGACCCCAAACGGAAGTCGCGCCGCCAAGTAGCGCCATGATGACGGTGAGGAACGATATGTTCGGATTGAAAGCGGTGGTCGGGTCGATGTAGCTCGCGCGCGGCGCCATGATCGCACCTGCGAGCGTCATCACGAGCGCGCTGATGATGAAGGTGCCGATCTTCAGCCGGGTCGTGTTGATGCCGATCTGGCGGGCGACCGTTTCGTCGGCGCCGAGCGTTTTCATCGCAAATCCCATCCGCGTGCGGTCGCGGATGAGCCAGAGCGCGATGATGAATGCCGAGAGCGCGAGCAACTGATAGTAGATGTCCCGCGTCGTATCTCCGGTCAGCACTTCGAGGCTGTAGAGATAGCGTCCGGCCTTCATTTCGATGCTCGCTTCGTACCAGGTGACGATTTCGCGCACGAGCGTCGCAAGACCGAACGTGAAGATGACGAAATACATCCCCTTCAGGCGCAGGGTGGCGAGACCGACGAAAGCCGAAAGCAGGACGCCGATCGCCGCCGCGGCGCCGAGCGCATAGAGATAGCCGTAATCCGGCGCCAGCACCGCGATCGTATAGTTGCCGACGCCGTAGAAGGCGGAAGCGGCAAGCGAGATGTAGCGCGTGGGGCCGGAGAAGAAGGCCCAGCCGGTTGCAAGCGCGACATACTTGAAGATGTCGATGAGTTGCAGGAGCCGGAAGCTGTCGATGTAGCGCGGTGCCACGATGAGTGCAGCGAGCACCGCGAGCGCGATGATTTCCTTCGGAATCCGGATCGAGACGCCGCGCCCCGTGTGCGCCGAACCGCCGAACAGGCCTTCCGGTTTCCATAGGAGAACGATCGAGAAAAGCGTGAAGGAAACGACCGTAATCAGGCCGGAGTTCAAGAGCAGCGCACCGAACTGCTCGGCGAGGCCTAGCATGATGCCGGCGACGAAGCCGCCGAGGACATGTCCGATGCCGCCCATCACGACCACGATCAGCGCCTTCATGGTGAAAGCGGCACCCGTGGTCGGGTTCATACCGAAGAACATCGAAATCAGGATGCCGGCGCATGCCGCGAGTGCGCCGCCCGCGGCGAAAGCAAGCGCGCTGTAGCGCTTCACGTCGACGCCGACGAGCGGTGCCGCTTCCGGGTTGCTCGCGATCGAGCGAAGCGCGCGTCCGGTCTTCGAATAGCGAAGTGCGGCATATACCCCGAGCGCAAGCACGAGGGCTGCGACCAGCGTGACGATGCGGTTTGCGGAAAGCGCGAGCGGCCCGAGCTTCACGATGTCCGCTAGATAAGTGTAGGCGCGGTCGGTGCCGGTCCACAGCACGAGCGCGACACCCTGCAATACGAACAGCAGACCGAAGGTCGAGATGATGGAATCGATTTCGCGCTTGCCCCGATCGCGCGTCCGCGACAACAGCGGATGCAGCACATACATGAAGAGAAGCCAGCTCGCAGCGAATGCCGCCGGCACGCCGAACAACAGCGTGACGAAGGGCGGCGCGGAGATGAGCGTGAAACCCCAGAATGCCGCGTAACCGGCGAGCATCAGGAACTCGCCATAGGCGAGATTGAGCACGCGCGCGACGCCATACTGAAGATTCAGACCGATTGCGATCAGCGCATAGATGCCGCCGATCACGAGGCCTGCAATCATGAAATCGAAGAACAAGGTCACGCTACGCAAACTCCAGCCGCTCGCGCAGACCCGCGCGCTCGTAAACTTGCCGCAACTTTATAGAAAAAGGGCCCGCGTTGTGACACGCGGGCCCGGTAGCTTTTACTTAACCTTACTTTACTTGCGGAGCGACGGCGCCCGGCAGATTGCCCGGTGCAACGCCCTTATACTCGCCGCCCTGATACTGACCGACCCACCACAGCTTGGTTAACTGGTTATTTTCCAGCTTCACGTCGCCGAGAATGGTCTTGAAGGTGCCGGTCTTCAGTTCGGCGATGATCTTCTTGTTGTCGATCTCGCCGACGCGCTCGATCGCCTGTTGCAGCATCTGCAAACCGGCATAGGTGTTCGAGCTTGCCCAGCGGTCAGGCTCCTGACCCTTGTTCACGTCCTTGTGACGCTTGACCCAGTCCTGCACGCCGGGACCCGCCGGATCCCACGCGCCGAGACCGAAGAAGCCGTTGATCTTGTCGCCGAACTTCGCCTTGTAGTTCGGGAAAGCCGCGCCGACCGCGAGATACTTCACCTTCGGATTGAAGTCGTTGGCGAGCGCCTGCTCGGTGAGCATGAAGGTATCCGGCGGATACGAGAACGCGATCATCACGTCCGGGTTCGCTGCCTTCGCCGCCTTGATCTGCGCCGAGAGATCGGCGGAGCCGAGCGGATAAGTGGTTTCGTAGACGACCTTATAGTTGTTCGCCGCGAATGCAGCTTTCGCCGGCGCGAGGAATTCCGCGCCGAACGGATGCTGCACGGAGAAGAGCGCGACCTCGCCCTTGATCTGGCCCTTGGAGCGCATGTCGTTAAGCATGCCGACCAGCGCCTTCACGCCGTCCGACGGCTTGCCGAGCATCCAGAACGCGTTGTCGAACTTCGGCGCGAGCTTGTCGATCTGCTCGGTCGCGGCCGTGCCCATGATGTGCGGGTAGCCGTGTTTTGCGAAGATCGGCAGCACCGAGAGATTCGGGCCGGTGCCCCACGGCGAAAGCACGATGTCCATCTTGTCGACGGTCATCAGGCGCTCGAGTGCGCGCGCCAGATCGTCATTGTTAGAGCGGTCGTCGACTTCGGTGACTTCGATCGGAATCCGCTTGCCGTACTTTTTCAGCATAAGGCCGCCGGCCTTGTTCACTTCGTCGACCCAAAGCCGGTAGTTCGGCACGGTCGTCAGTAGCGCGCCGCCGGCCTGCGGGCCGGAAAGCGAAACGGCATAGCCGACCTTGATGGATTTCGGCGCGTCCTGCGCCGGCAGCATTTGCGTCGATGCGGCGATCAGTCCGATCGCGGCAAGGCCGCCGATAACTCGTTTCAACATAGGCTGTCTCCTCCCAAAGACTTTTCTTGTCAGTCCATCATGAGATGAAACCATTGGACTTCCAACAGTATCTTTCCGGGAGTCTTGAACTTATTGCGCTGCGAAAATACTGGGGCGGCGGCCCGCCGCGGAAAACGCTCGTCTGCTCCCGGGGCGAACGGGAATTGCAGAACCGCAAGCGATGAACGAAAGTCTAAGCGATGCTCTTTGCGTAAGTTTTCGCGTAGGTTTCGCGCAGCACGTTCTTCTGCACTTTGCCCATCGCATTGCGCGGAAGATCTTCGACGAAGAACACGCGCTTGGGCTGCTTGAAGCGGGCGAGGCGCCCTTCGAGAGCGCCTAAAATTTCAGCTTCCGTGACCGCGGCATCCTTCGCACGCACCACGACGGCGGTCACACCCTCGCCCAGGTCGGGATGTGCGACGCCGATCACCGCGGATTCGGCCACACCCGGGATCGCGTCGATCTCGCCTTCGACTTCCTTCGGGTAGACGTTGAAGCCGCCGGAGATCACGAGGTCCTTGCCGCGCCCGACGATGTGCACGTAGCCGCGTTCGTCGATCTTGCCGAGGTCCCCGGTAATGAAGAAACCGTCCGCGCGGAATTCGGCGGCGGTCTTTTCCGGCATGCGCCAGTAGCCCTGAAACACGTTCGGACCCTTCACCTCGATCACGCCGATTTCGCCTTGCGGCAGAACCTTGCCGGTGTCCGGCTCGGTGATGCGGAGCGCGACGCCGGGCAGCGGGAAGCCGACGGTGCCGGGGATGCGGCCGCCGTCATAAGGGTTCGAGGTATTCATGTTCGTTTCGGTCATGCCGTAGCGCTCGAGGATCGCGTGGCCGGTCTTTTCCGAAAACGCGCGATGCGTCTCGGCGAGCAGCGGCGCCGAACCCGAAACGAACAGACGCATGTGCTTGGTCGATTCTTTCGTCACCTTCGGGTGATCCGCGAAGCGCACGTAGAAGGTCGGCACGCCCATCATCGAGGTCGCCTTCGGCATCAGCCGGATCATTTCGTCGGCATCGAACTTGCCGAAGAAGATCATCGACGCGCCCGCGAGCAGAACGACGTTCATCGCAACGAAGAGGCCGTGCGTGTGATAGATCGGCAGCGCGTGCAGAAGCACGTCCTTGGCCGTGAAGCGCCAGTAATCTTTGAGCGTGGCCGCGTTCGAAAGCAGGTTCTCGTGCGAGAGCATCGCGCCTTTCGAGCGCCCGGTCGTCCCCGAAGTATAAAGAATGGCGGCAAGATCGTTTGCGGCGCGCGCGACCGGCGCAGATGCCGCCGCGTTCTTCGCGTTTATGAGCAGCGTGCCGTCCCCGCTCACGCCGAGCGTTTCGACGCTCGCGATCTTGAGTTTTGCGGCGAGCGTCTTCACGCCGTCCGCCGTCTCCGGTTTGCACACGACGACGCGCGGCTCGGCGTCGCCGAGAAAATATTCGAGTTCCGCGAGCGGATAGGCGGTATTGAGCGGCAGATAAACGCCGCCCGCGCGCACGACCCCGAGAAAGAGCGCGAGATTCTGCCAGGACTTCTCGATCTGCACCGCGACGCGGTCGCCGGGCGCAACACCGCGCTCGATGAGGTAAGCGGAGAGTCTTGCGGCAAGTTCGAAGACTTCGCCGTAGGAAATCTGTTTGCCGTCGGGGAGTTCGATCAGCGCCTTCTCGCGGGAGGGGATCGCCGCTTCCAGCGCGCTGAAGAGGTAATTCGTGCTTTTCATTTCTGGTAACCTTGCCGGTGCGGCGCGGGCCGGCTTTGCCGGACGCAAAAGTTTCCTGACTTCCTTGCTCGCGACGACCTCGCTCGCTTCCGCATAAGCTTCGTGGTTCTTCTCGATCTCCTCGAGATCGTAGTGGTAATTGACCATGACCCCGTGCGATTGCGCGAGCCCCCGCGGGGATAGGTCGGCCGATGCGTGGATATGCGCGAGTGCCGCGCCGTTGCCAAGATGAAAACGCGCGACGGGATCGAGCGGCCTGCCGTAGCTGGTTTTCCCGTTCAGGAAATAGTGCGCCGCCAGCGCGGTGAGCGGGGCTTCGAGCCGCGCGCGGCTTTCTGCGTCCTGCTCCCAGCCGGGCTTGTCGAGGATCGAAAGTACTGCGCGATCCGCGTCATGGATCGCGTCGGAAGCCGGCGCCTTGCGTTCGCGCGCAAGCCACTTCGCGAATCCGGGAACCGGAGAAAGGGTGACGAAGGTCTCCAGTTTCGGAAATTCCCGCGTGATTTCCTCCGCGACCTGCTTGATCAGGAAGCTACCGAACGAAACGCCGGCGAGACCCTTCTGGGTGTTCGAGATCGAGTAGAACACGGCGGTCTTCGCTTCCCGGGGATCGAGCGGTTCCCTTCCGCGGGCGAGGATCGGCGCGATCGCATCCGGAATTTCTTTCGTCAGCGCGACTTCGACGAAGATCAGAGGCTCGTCGGTGAGCGCCGGATGAAAGAATGCGTAACAGCGTCTGTCCGGCGGATCGATCCGGGCGCGCAGATCGTTCCAGTCCTGAATCTCGTGCACCGCCTCGTAGCGGATGATTTTCTCGAGCACAATCGCAGGCGACGACCAGTCGATGTGGCGCAGCACCAGAAACCCGCGATTGAACCACGACGAGAACAGATGCACGAAGTCGCGGTCGACCGCGGCGAGATCCGTACGGCGCGACAGCGCGTCGAGCAGATGCGCGCGCATGGCGACGAGCGTCCCGGTGCCGTCCGGCGCAAGGTTGAGACGCCGCACGATTTCCTGCCTTCGCGGCTCGGCGGCTTCCTGTAACTCTTCTTCGCCTTGCTCGGTCGGCGTTGCGAGATAACTTTGCGCGGCGGATTTCAGCCGTTCCCGATCCGGCCCGAAGCGGTGCGCCAGCGCCTCGAAGAAGGCGACCCGCTCGCCTGTCTTTAGCTCGCGATAGCTGTCCAGAATTTCGGCGGCGAGCGCGACCCCGGAAGCTTCGCCGCGCCCCGAAAGGAGATGCTCGCAAAGTTCCACGAGATTCTCCGTCCGCACTTCGCCGCTGGGTTTCGTGCGGCCGCGCGCACGCGCAATCAAATCCCGCCCGCGCTCGGAGATCGATTGCAGGAGATCGCTCAGGAAATTCTTGTCTGACGTCACGCCGGGTTTCGCTCTCTCATGGGGCCAATAAAACAAATGCGCGGCGGAATCGCAAAGCGCCGGGGACGTACTAGGCCCGCGCGGCAATCGCAGCACCCGCCGCGGCGCGTGTCTCGATCCATTCGGCAACGATGGCCTCGATCGCGGCGAGGCCGTCGGTGAGCGCGGCCGGACCCGGCTGGAGAATGATCGTGGACTTGATCTCGCGCAGAAACCCGTCCCGCACGGCCGGAATTTGTCCGAAGCCGGGCCGCGCTCTTACGCGCTCGGGCACGAACTTCTTCCCGCACCACGAGCCGATGATGATGTCGGGCCGGGCTGCGATCACGTCCTCATTCGTGACGATCCGTTCGGGCGCCGATTTCTTGGCGGCAAGATGCGGGAAGGCTTCGACACCGCCCGCGATTTCGATCAGTTCGGAGACCCAGCCGATTCCGGTGATCATCGGCTCGTCCCATTCCTCGAAATAGACGCGGGGCCGCGCGGGCAGGCCCGCACTTTTTGCGCGGGCCTCCGCAAGCCGCGTCCGCAACGTATTGCAGAGTGCCTCACTTTTTCGCGGCTCGCCGATGAGTGCGCCGAGCGTTTCGATCATGGCGAAAATTCCGGCGATGTCGCGCTGGTTGAAGGCGTGCACTGCGATCCCGGACTTGACGAGATCGGCGACGATGCCGGCCTGAAGATCGGAAAAAGTCAGCACGAGGTCAGGATCGAGCGCGAGAATTTTCGGAACGTCCGCCGAGATGAAGGCCCCGACGCGCGGCTTCTCTTTCCGCACCCTTGGCGGACGGACGGCGTAGCCCGAGACGCCCGCGATGCGGTCCTCCTCGCCCATAAGATAAAGAGTCTCGACCGTCTCTTCGGTCAGGCAAACGATGCGGCGGGGCGGAAAGCTTCGCATGAACGGAAAATCGGCAGCAATTCGAGGGGGCAGAGGCGCGGTTCGGGCATTCGCGAACCGTTCCGAAACCCGTTGATCCCGGACCCGTTCCGCGTGACTTTATACACCCGCGGCGGGATTATCCGCCGAGAATTCGAATCGCCTCGGATGTCGAGGCAATCGGGGCAGGAGGTTCAGATGGCCGGTATCGTCGATCGGGTAAAAAATATTCTGTTGAGTCCGAAGACGGAGTGGGTGGTAATCGACGGCGAGTCCGGCGACACCAAGGAAGTCTTCACTTATGTAGCGGTCCTCGCCGCAATCCCCGCCATCTTCGGGATCATTGGCGGCGTGCTCTTGTTCCCGCGCGCGCTCGGGTTCTTCATCGCCTCCGCGGTGCTCGGCTATCTGCTCGCCTTCGCGATCGTCTATCTCGTCGCCTACATCATCGACGCGCTGGCGCCGACCTTCGGCAGCGAAAAGCACATGCCGAGCGCGCTGAAGCTCACCGCCTACTCGTATACGCCGGCCTGGATTTCAGGAATCTTCAGTATCGTCCCCGGGGTCGGCGGGCTGCTAACGCTGCTCATGAGCCTTTACGGGCTCTATCTCCTGTATCTCGGCATCCCCGTTCTGATGCGGACGCCGCAGGACAAGGCGGTCGGCTATACGGTCGTGATCGTCATTTGCGCGATTCTCGTCTCGATCGTGATCGGAGCGGTCCTCGCGTTTATCGTCGGCGCGCTCGGCCTCGGCATGGGCGTCACGGCTTTCCGCTAAGCGTCACTTCGCAAGCAAGACATCCCGGCACGATGGCGGCAGTTCCGCCATCGTGATCGGGGGTTTGGGTTTCGGTTTCACTTTCGGTTCCACCGGCGGCGGCGGATTGATGATCGCGTCGCGGAACCACCAGTCCAGTTCCTTCCCGCAGCCGTCTTCCTTGCCGACGGAAACCTGCGGCTGGCACTCCGGGCTGCCCTTCGGGCAGCGCATCCGCACATGCATGTGATAGTCGTGGCCCCAATAGGCGCGCACCTTCGTTTGCCATGCCTGGCCCGGCGCTTCGCGGCATAGCGCCTTCTTGATCGCGGCATTGACGAAGATGCGTTCGACATCGTCGTCTTCCGCCGCCGCGCGAATGACCTGCACGTGGCCGGGCGTGAATATCTTCGGATCAATGTCGCGGCGATCCGCGCGCACCATCAGTTGCGGCGGGAAGGTTTCGCGCTCTTCCTTCTCTAGCGTGCGCTCCGGCATCGGCGTGAGCCAGATGTCGGCGTCCAGCCCCACCTGATGCGAGGCGTGTCCGGTGAGCATCGGCCCGCCGCGCGGCTGCGCGAGATCGCCGACCAGAATGCCTCTCCAGCCAGCGACCTTCGGCACTTTATTCGCGAAGCGCTCGAGGAAGGCGATCAGGTCCGGGTGCCCCCAGTTGCGGTTTCGCGACAGCCGCATGACCTGCCAGGTCTTGCCGTTCACCGGCAGTGCGATGCCGCCCGCGAGACAGCCCTTCGAATAGAAGCCGATCGCGCGTGCGGCGAGCGGTGCCGCCTCCGTCTTGCGGCCGAAGAGTTCCTTGGCGGGCGCGTTCGGCGCGGGGTTCTGCGCGAGCGCGGCAGCAGGGGCGAGCATGGCGAGGACGATGAGGGAGAGGCGGCGCATCATGGGTTAATCCTATCTGAATCGTCCCATGCCGCCAAAAACGGGCTTCTTTCGGTAACATTTGCGCGAAAGGAGCACTGACGCCGCGACTGTTGCGCTTCTGCACTTGCGAAAGCCGTTCCTGGGCGGAATAAAAGGCCTCTGGGCTGGAATCGAAATTTACGGGGCTTTTTCATGAAACGTTCGCTTGCCGCCGCCGCTCTCCTTTCGGCGCTTCTGCTCGCGCCCGCGCAGGCGGAAGACCGCAACGCGGTCCTCGCCATGGTGCCGGATGAATCGCCGTCGATCGTGGTGACGATCTCGGTGCCGCGTCAGGAACTGCGGGTCGTCGTGGACGGCGTCGAGATGTATGTGTGGCCGGTATCGACCGCGCGTCAGGGCGCGATCACGCCCGCCGGCACCTTCAAGGCGCAGCTCCTCTCGGCGAACCACTTCTCGCGCCTCTTCAACAATGCGCCGATGCCGTTCGCGATCTTCTATGACGGCCATTACGCGATCCACGGCACCACCGCGGTGTCGATGCTCGGCCGCCCGGCCTCGATGGGCTGCACGCGGCTGCACACCGACAACGCGAAGAAGCTGTTCGAGATGGTGCAGAAGCGCGGCCAGAAGAGCCTTCAGGTCGTGGTCGTGCGCGAAGAGAAGCCCGCCGCGACCGCTTCGCTCACGCGCTGAGTTCCGCGTGCAGGAAAACGAAACGCCCCGCGAAAGCGGGGCGTTTTTTTGTTTCCGGGATCGATGCCTTCAGGCGCTGCGCTTGCGCGCTTTGGGCTTGCGCTTTCTTGCCGAAGTCTTTTCCAGCTTGTTGCGCGCCCGGGTCATCGCGGCCTTTTTCGCGGAGCGCGACTTCGCGGCCTTGGTACGCTTTGCGGAAGCAGCGCCCCCTTTGCGCCGGCCTTTTTTGTAGACCTCTTTATTTTCGGACTTGCCACGGCCGGAGCCGCTCTTCTCGCCGCCGCCGTGGATCTTGTTCACGATGGCCCAGGCGCGCGCTTCCGCTTCGTCCTCGGACATGCCGCGTTTCCTGTAGCTTTCCTCGATGTATCCGGCTTTGCGTTTCTGCTTGTCGGTATAGGCCGACTTGTCGCCGCGGGGCATCTGCATCTCCCTGATGTTCGTCTGGCGCGAACGCGGATCGGACCTCCCGGTTCCGGCCGCATGGAACCATGAATTGGTTCCGCCGTTTTTCCTGCAAGCGGAGGGCAAACCGCATTGAGGAGGATCAAATGGCGACAGCAGCACCGCGCGCGATGGCCGACACCGCGCACACCAAGCTCACGCACGACCTGATCGAGACCGACCGCGTCGAAGGCACGAACGTCTATCGCTCGGACGGCACCAAGATCGGTTCGATCGAGCGCGTGATGATCGACAAGTATTCCGGGCAGGTGGCTTATGCCGTGATGAGCTTCGGCGGCTTCCTCGGCCTCGGCCACGATCATTACCCGGTGCCGTGGGCGAAGCTCGACTACAACCCGAAGCTCGGCGGCTACGAAGTGAATATCTCGGACGCGGAACTGAAGGCCGCGCCGCACTTCGACCCGGGCAAGGAATATTCCTGGGACACCGTGCAGGGCCAGAAAATCTACGGCCACTATGGGGTTCCGACGTATTGGGCGTGAAGCTCACACGCGACAATTCTTGGGTCCTCGCTAGAAAGCGCCCCCACCCTTTATCCCTCCCCCGCAAGCGGGGGAGGGAGGCGAGCGAAGCGAGCGGGTGGGGGTGTTTCACAGGAAACCCCTGGAAACAAAAACGCCCCGCGAAAGCGGGGCGGTCTTTGAACGAGCATAATCTTCTAGTTAAATCTCGACTTCACTAGTGTGTTTGAATTTATCAAATCGTACGCACGGCGTGCGAGAGATTGAACTAACGATTCGCGCCGTGCTTCGAGCACATGTAGCCAGTGCCGCGACAGTGGGTGCAAGTTTTTGAAAGCACTCCGCGCCCTGTTCTGCCGCTGCCATCGCACTGCGGGCACTCGTCCATCGGGCGATCACATTTTCCGCATCGCGGATTGCTCATGGGAAATCTCCAAGCGTCGCAATGAATTCAATGGGACTAAAAATTGTGGCCCGTTATTCGTAACGCGTAGGCCGCATTGCTTGGAACAATAAGTTGTACGTTATACCGTACAAGACAGTGGTTCTTACCCATCCACCTTCAGCGCAGCGATAAACGCTTCCTGCGGGATATCGACCTTGCCGTACTGGCGCATTTTCTTTTTGCCCTCTTTCTGCTTGTCGAGGAGCTTGCGCTTGCGGGTGGCGTCTCCGCCGTAGCACTTCGCCGTCACGTCCTTGCGGAGCGCGCGCACGGTTTCGCGCGCGATCACCTTGCCGCCGATCGCGGCCTGAATCGGCACCTGGAACATATGCGGCGGGATCAGTTCTTTCAGCTTCTCGCACATCGCGCGGCCGCGCTGTTCGGCGCGCGTGCGGTGCACGAGCATCGCGAGCGCATCCACCGGTTCGTTGTTGACTAAAATGGATAGCCGCACGAGATCGCCGGGGCGGCGGCCGATGATCTTGTAGTCGAACGAGGCATAGCCTTTCGAGATCGATTTCAGGCGGTCGTAGAAATCGAACACCACTTCGTTGAGCGGAAGCTCGTATTCCAGCATCGCGCGCGCACCGACATAAGCGAGATTCTTCTGGTTGCCGCGGCGGTCCTGACAGAGCTTGATCACCGAGCCCAGATACTCGTCGGGCGTGAGAATCGTCGCCGTGATCCAGGGCTCGTGAATTTCCTCGATCTTCATGACATCCGGCATGTCCACCGGATTGTGCAGTTCCATGACCGTGCCGTCGGTCTGACGGATCTCGTAGATCACCGAAGGCGCCGTCGCGATGAGTTCCAGATCGAACTCGCGCGAGAGCCGCTCCTGAATGATTTCGAGATGCAGGAGACCGAGGAAACCGCAGCGGAAGCCGAAGCCGAGCGCGGCGGAGGTTTCCATCTCGAACGAGAAGCTCGCGTCGTTCAGGCGCAGCTTCGACATCGCCGCGCGGAGATTCTCGAACTCCGCGGCATCGACCGGGAACAGCCCGCAGAACACCACCGGCTGCGCCGGACGGAAACCGGGCAGCGCCTGTTCGACCGGCTTCTTGTCGTCGGTGATGGTGTCGCCTACGCGCGTGTCTGCGACTTCCTTAATGGATGCCGTGAAGAAACCGATTTCGCCGGGGCCGAGTTCGTCGACCTCGACCTTCTTCGGATTGATCACGCCGACACGGTCGAGATCGTAGGCCGCCTTCGCACCCATCATGCGGATGCGCTGATTCTTCTTCATGGTGCCATCGATGATGCGCACCAGCACCACGACGCCGAGATAAGCGTCGTACCAACTGTCGACCAGGAGCGCCTTCAAGGGCGCGTTGCGGTCGCCCTTCGGGGCGGGCAGCTTGTGAACGATGGCTTCCAGGACATCCGGCACACCTTCGCCGGTCTTCGCCGAAATGCCGATGGCGCCCGAGGCGTCGATGCCGATCACTTCCTCGATCTGCGCCTTCACCTTCTCGGGTTCGGCTGCGGGAAGATCGATCTTGTTCAGGACCGGCACGATCTCGTGATTGTTGTCGATGGCCTGATAGACGTTGGCGAGCGTCTGCGCTTCGACGCCTTGCGAAGCGTCCACCACGAGGAGCGAGCCCTCGCAGGCAGCGAGCGAGCGGTTCACCTCATAGGCGAAGTCGACATGGCCCGGCGTGTCGATCAGGTTCAGGACATAGTCCTTGCCGTCCTTGGCCTTGTAGTTGAGGCGCACGGTCTGCGCTTTAATGGTGATGCCGCGCTCGCGCTCGATGTCCATGTTGTCGAGCACCTGCTCCTTGCCCGCCATCTCGCGGGCGTCCATCGCGCCGGTGAGCTGGATCAGCCGGTCGGCGAGCGTGGACTTCCCGTGGTCGATATGCGCGACGATGGAGAAGTTGCGGATGTTTTCGATGGGCGTTGGCATGGCGCGCGGGTGTTAGCACCTACATTCAGGCGCGCCTAGGGCGCCAACTTGTCATTCCGGGGCGGCTAGCGGAGCGAGCCGAACCCGGAATCCAGGGCCAAAAATGCCGCACTTTCGTTGTCGCCCTGGATTCCGGATCGCGCTTTCGCGCGTCCAGAATGACAGATTAATGTACTTCCATGAAATCGCCGCCCTCGATTCGCCCCGCCACCGAGGCGGACCTGCCCGCGATTCTCGCGATCTATAACGACGCGGTCGAGAACACGACCGCGATCTGGAACGAGAAGCCCGCCGATCTCGCAAACCGCAAGGCCTGGTTCGCCGACCGGACGGGCAAGGGCTTTCCGGTGCTGGTCGCCGAGCGGGACGGCGTCATCGGTTATGGCTCGTTCGGCGACTTCCGCCCCTTCGACGGCTATCGCGTGACCGTCGAGCACTCGGTCTATGTATCGAAAGATGCGCGCGGGCAGGGCGCGGGCGAAACGCTGCTCGCCTCGTTGATCGCGGAGGCGAAGCGGATGCAGAAGCACAACATGATCGGCGGCATCGATGCGTCGAACGCGCCGTCGATCGCGCTGCATATGAAATTCGGCTTCGAGGAAGTGGGACGGATGCCGGGCGTCGGCGAAAAGTTCGGGAAGCCGCTCGATCTCGTTTTGATGCAGAAGGTGCTCTGAGCGGATCGCGCTTCGCAGCAAAAAAACGGCAAAGAAAAGCGTCAAAGAAAAACGCCCATCCCGGTTTCGGCCGGAATGGGCGTCTTCGTATTCGTATGAAGGCTTAGTAGCGGTAGTGGTCCGTCTTGTACGGGCCTTCCGCCTTCACGCCGATATAGCTCGCCTGATCCGGACGAAGCGTGGTCAGCTTCACGCCGATCTTGGCGAGGTGCAGGCGCGCGACCTTCTCGTCCAGCGACTTCGGCAGCACGTAGACTTCCTTCTTGTACTTGCCGTCCTTGTTGTTCGCCCAGAGTTCGATCTGCGCGAGCGTCTGGTTCGTGAAGGACGCCGACATCACGAACGAGGGGTGACCCATCGCGTTGCCGAGGTTCACGAGGCGGCCTTCCGACAGAAGGATGATGCGCTTGCCCGACGAGAACTCGATCTCGTCGACTTGCGGCTTGATGTTGGTCCACTTGAAGTTCTTGAGCTGCGCGACCTGAATTTCGTTGTCGAAATGGCCGATGTTGCAGACGATGGCCCGGTCCTTCATCCCGCGCATGTGCTCGAGCGTGATGATGTCCTTGTTGCCGGTCGCGGTGACATAGATGTCGGCGCGCGGCAGTGCGTCTTCGATGGTAACCACTTCGTAGCCTTCCATCGCCGCCTGCAAGGCGCAGATCGGATCGATTTCGGAAACCAGCACGCGGCAGCCGGCCTGACGGAGCGAAGCCGCCGAGCCCTTGCCGACGTCGCCGAAGCCCGCGACGAACGCGACCTTGCCCGACATCATGACGTCGGTGCCGCGGCGGATGCCGTCGACGAGCGACTCGCGGCAGCCATAGAGGTTGTCGAACTTCGACTTCGTGACCGAGTCGTTGACGTTGATTGCGGGCCACAGGAGCGTGCCGGCCTTCTGCATGTCGTAGAGACGATGCACGCCGGTGGTGGTTTCTTCCGAGACGCCCTTGATGCTGTCTGCGATCGCCTTGAAATAGCCCTTCGGCTTTTCCTTGAGCTGCTTCTTCAGGAGCGCGAAGAAGACTTCCTCTTCTTCCGAGCCCGGCTTGTCGAGGAAGGCGGTGTCGCCGTTCTCGGCGCGAAGGCCAAGATGGACGTACATCGTTGCGTCGCCGCCGTCGTCGAGGATCATGTTCGGATACCCGCCGCCGTGCCAGTCGAACAGCATCGCGGTGTAATCCCAATATTCCTTCAGCGTTTCGCCTTTGACCGCGAACACGGGAATGCCGGCAGCGGCAATCGCGGCGGCGGCGTGGTCCTGCGTCGAGTAGATGTTGCACGAGACCCAGCGGATGTCGGCGCCGAGCGCTTTCAGCGTCTCGATCAGCACGCCGGTCTGAATCGTCATGTGCAGCGAGCCGGCGATGCGCGCGCCTTTCAGCGGCTGCTTCGGGCCGTATTCTTCGCGCGTCGCCATCAGGCCCGGCATTTCGCTCTCTGCGAGCGAGAGTTCTTTGCGGCCGAAATCGGCGAGGCCGATATCGGCGACGATGTAGTCCTTGGCGGCAGCCGTCATGACGATCCTTCGATGTTGCTTTTCAAAAATGGGAAGGGCGCGGGAAGCCCGCGATTTCGGGCGTGGCTATAGCAGCCACACCCGGGGAGAGCAACAGGGATATAAAGATTTCTTTATGTCGCTGAATCCGGCTCGGATGGCGCTATAAGCAGCCCCCGAACCCGCTTCCCGAAGGCACTCCGTGTCAAAAACAGCAAAGAAACTGGCGCCCGGCAGCCTGCTGCTGGTCGTCGCGATCTTCCTGATTTCCATGAACCTCCGGCCCGCGATCACGGGCGTCGGGCCGGTGCTCGAGTTCATCCGCGCCGATATGGGCCTGTCGGCATTGATGGCGGGCGTTCTGACTTCGATTCCGCTTGCGGCCTTCGCGCTGATGTCGCCTTGGGCCGCACCGATCGGCGGCAGGTTCGGCATGGAGCGGGCGATCTTCATCGCGCTCCTCGTGCTCGCGGCAGGCGTGCTGCTTCGCGCGGTGCCTTCATTGTTTGCGCTCTATGCCGGCTCGATCCTGCTCGCCTCCGCGATTGCTGTCGGCAACGTCTTGGTGCCGGGACTGATCAAGCGCGATTTCCCGGACAAGGTGGGCTTGATGACGAGCGTCTATGCCACGACGCTTGCGACTTTCGCATCGCTGTCTTCCGGCATCGCCGTGCCGCTCGCGAACAGCCTGCCCGGTGGCTGGCGCGGTTCGCTCGCGGTCTGGTTCGTGCCAGCGATCATCACTGCGATTATTCTGCTGCCGCTATTGAAGAACGCAACAAAGCCGCTCGCCCAGCCGGGCGATAAAGTAATGCAGAGCGTGTGGCGTTCGAAGCTCGGCTGGCACGTCACGCTGTTCATGGGCCTGCAATCCATGAGCTTCTATACGGTGCTGAGCTGGCTCTCCTCGATCCTCCAGGATCAGGGCTATTCGCCGGTGAACGCGGGCTGGATCACGGCGCTGTTTCCGGCGCTCGGCATTCCGGTGGGTTTCGTATTCGCGCCGATCGTCTCGCGCTTCAGGAATCAGAGCGGCCTCAGCGCGTTCTGGAGCCTCGTCATGCTCTCGGGCTACGTCGGCATGATCTTTCTGCCGCAGTTCACCGTGCTGTGGGTGATCGTGTCGGGCGTGGCGCTAGGCTTCTGCTTTCCGCTCGCGCTCGCATTCTTCGCGTTGCGCGCGTCCGACGCGCGGCAGGCCGCGGCTCTCTCGGGCATGGCGCAATCGGTCGGCTACGGCATTGCGGCCACGGGCCCCGTGCTCTTCGGCGCGCTGCACGATCTGACGCACGGCTGGATCGCGGCACTCTGGATGCTCGTGATCTGCGCGGGCGCGCAGGCTTATGTCGGCTGGCATGCGGGAAGAAAAGGCCACGTAGGCGATACGGCCGACGCGCCGCGCTAAGTTCTACTCTTCTTCGCCGAATTTGGTGGCGAGCAGATTTTCGAGCGCGTCGAGCGCCTGCTTCGCATCGGTGCCGGAGCAGGTGACCTGAATGGTCGTGCCGGGTCCCGCCGCGAGCATCAGAAGGCCCATGATCGAATCGCCGTTCACGGTCTCGCCGCAGCGGGTGACCTGAATCTTGGCGTCGAACTTTTCCGCCATCTGCACGAATTTCGCCGAAGCGCGTGCGTGCAGTCCGCGCTTGTTGATGACGGGTAATTCCTTCGAGAGCGCGCCTGCGGGCACCGCCGCGTTCGGCTTGCACTCTTCTTCAGGGGGCAGTTCGGATTGCGACACGTTACTTCACTTCCCTGTGCCGGCGAGCACGCGGCTTGCGATGTTGATGTATTTGCGCCCGGCTTCCTGGGCCTGCGACACCGCCTGCACGAGCGGGGTATCGCCCCGCACCTTCGCAAGTTTGACCAGCATCGGCAGGTTGATGCCGGCGACGACCTCGACGTTCGGCGTGTTCATCACCGAGATCGCGAGATTGGAAGGCGTGCCGCCGAACATGTCGGTAAGAATCGCAACGCCGCCGCCGCTGTCGACCTTCCTGACGGCTTCGATGATCTGCTTCCGGCAGCCCTCGATATCGTCATCCGGCCCGATCATGACGGTTTCGATCTGTTTCTGCGGGCCCACGACGTGTTCGAGCGCCGAGCGGAACTCGACGGCAAGACGGCCATGGGTGACGAGAACGAGACCGATCATCAGCTCCGCCGGGATCGCTATTGATTCTTGCCCGGCTCCTCCCGCGGGTCGGTGCGGGACGCGCATATTCGTTAGGTGCATTGCGGAATGCAAGCCTCAGATGCCGGTTGCGTTACCGCCGAGCGCATGCAGGACCAGAGGGAGGGGATCGGAGCCTTTCGGCACCGGCAAGCGCGGCAATCTGACGCCCAGAATCTCGGTTTGCAGCGCCGGAGGTGCCGGAACCCGCTCGCCGTCTTCGGCATCGAGATCGACGACGAGTCCGACCCTGGCAAACGGCTCGAACGGCACCTCGCGTACCCCCGAGCCGCGCAGTTCGATCTTGCCTGCGATCGTTTTCGGGACCGCGGCCATGAGCGCGCCGTTCACGGCGGAAAGCGCCACGCGATCGTCGGCGATGAGTTGCGCGAAATGAAGCTTGCCCTGCTTCGCCGCTTCCAGAAGTTGCCAGGCGAGTTTCGATTTCCCCGCGCCCGAAGGCCCGCGGATCAGGAGCGCGCGCGGCCCGGCCAGCACCGCAGTCGCGTGTTCGGTGCCGTGCTTCGTGTGCATCAGCTTTGCGCGACCGGGAGCCGGATCACAAAGCGCGCGCCGGCAATTTGCGGCGCTTCGCCGGCTTTCTCGGCGGGGGCGAGACGGTTCTCCGCCCAGATGCGTCCGCCGTGCGCTTCGACGATCTGCTTGGAGATCGAAAGGCCGAGACCGGAATTCTGTCCGAAGCGGTGCTCGGGGCGGTCGGTGTAGAAGCGCTCGAAGATCCGCGTGAGCGCTTCCGGACGCACGCCGGGACCTTCGTCCTCGACCGAAATCTCGATCTCGCCGCCCGCACGTTTGCACGACACGCGCACCTTGCTGTTCTGCGGCGAGAAGGACCGCGCGTTCTCGACCAGATTGTCGATCACCTGACCCAGCCTCGAGTCGTTGCCGAGAACGGTGAACCGCGAACCCGGCGCGTCCTTCGGCTCGAATGCGATCTCCACCTTCACGCCGTCTTCGCGCGGGACGTCGTTTGCGAGATCGGATACGGCCGAGAGCAGCTTTCTGATGTCGACCGGTTCGGCGTCGTGACGCAGAAGATCCGCGTCGAGGCGGCTCGCGTCCGAAATATCGGAGATAAGGCGATCCAGACGCCTGATGTCGTGCTGGATCACGTTGAGCAGCCGCTGGCGCGACTCTTCCGACTTGGCGAGCGGCAGCGTCTCGATCGCCGAGCGCAGCGAAGTCAGCGGGTTCTTGAGTTCATGCGCGACATCGGCGGCGAAGCTTTCGATCGCCTCGATCCGCGAATAGAGCGAATTCGTCATGTCGCGGAACGCGCCGGACAGATGCCCGATTTCGTCCGCACGCGCCGTCATGTCGGGGATCTCGACGCGCGAGCGTGTGCGCCGCCGCACATGTTCGGCGGCTTCCGCGAGACGGCGCATCGGCCGCGCGATCGTGCCCGCGAGAAAGAGCGAGAGCACGATCATCACCGCGGCTGCGACCAGAAAGACGCGCACGATCACGAGCCGCTCGGCTTCGACGGCGTTGTCGATCTCGCCGCCTTGCGTTTGCAGCATCAAGACGCCGAGCACGCTGCGGTAGCGCTGCACGGGGATCGCGACCGAGATGATGACTTCGCCGCGCTCGTTGACGCGCACTTCGCTGTCGGGCTGGCCGGTCATGGCGCTTGCGACTTCGGAATATTCCTTGCCGTTCGCGGCGCCTATTTCCTTGTAAATGGGCAGGCCGCCCGAACGGAAATAGAGCCGCACGCGGCGCCACCAGGCGCGGATCGGATTGATCTGCGGCTGCTGTTCGCTGAGGCTTGGCAGATCGAAGCGCAGGATTTCTCCGGTCACGCTGAGCGTGCGGGAATCGAGCAGCAGTCCGCCGTCACGGTCGTAGATGCGCGCGCGCGTATTGGTCGGCACGATCAGGCGCCGCAACAGCGGCGCAACGGTTTCCGGGTTGATCGGAAATTCGAGCGCCGTGAAGTCGTCGCTCGGCACGTAGCTTTCGCCGGCTTGCAGTTCGAGGAGTTTGTCGGGATCGATCGGAATGTTGCTTGCGTCGGTGCGCGTTGTGCTTGCGATCGCAGCAGCCATGATCTCGCCCTGCGTGAGCAGACTTTGCACGCGCGCTTCGATCAGGCCCGCGCGGTATTCCGACAGATAGAGAATGCCGGCGACGAGCGACGCGAGACCGACGAGATTGAGGAGAACGATGCGGCGCCGGAGCGAAGAGAAGCCCTGATGGGCGAGAAAAGCGCGCAGACGCCGGAGCCAGCCCGCATTTTCCGGAAGCGCAGATTCCGGGCTCGGTTCGTTTGCCGGCCGCTTGGCCAGACCGAACCAGTAGCGCAGTTCCATCGGATCGAGGATGCGCGGAGCGAGCGCGCGAAAGCCGCGCTTGCCGGTGACACCGGACGTGTCTTGTGCGGGCTTTTCTACGTCTGCCTTCATGGCCCCGGCCGCGGGCTATTTCCCGCGCCTTCGTTACGCTTCCTTGAAGCGATAGCCGACACCATACAACGTTTCGATCATCTCGAAATCGTCGTCGACGGCCTTGAACTTCTTGCGAAGCCGCTTGATGTGACTGTCGATGGTGCGGTCGTCGACATAGACCTGATCGTCATAGGCCGCATCCATCAGCGCATTGCGGCTCTTCACGACGCCCGGGCGCTGCGCGAGCGCTTGCAGGATAAGGAATTCGGTGACGGTCAGCGTTACCGGATCGCCTTTCCAGGTGCAGGTATGGCGCTCGGGGTCCATTTTGAGCAGACCGCGTTCGAGAACCTTCGCGGCTTCTCCGGCTTCCTTCTGCGGCAACTGATCCTTCGGAATGAAGCGGCGCAAAACAGCTTTGACGCGCTCGACCAGAAGACGCTGCGAGAAGGGTTTGCGGATGAAATCGTCGGCGCCCATCTTGAGGCCGAACAGCTCGTCGATCTCTTCGTCCTTCGACGTGAGGAAGATCACCGGCAGGTCCGACTTCTGGCGGATGCGTCGCAAGAGCTCCATGCCGTCCATGCGCGGCATCTTGATGTCCAGGATCGCGAGATCCGGAGGGCTCGACTTGAAACCTTCGATCGCCGACGCGCCGTCGGTGAAGGTGAGGATCCGGTAGCCCTCGGCTTCGAGTGCGATGGAAACGGAAGTCAGAATGTTGCGGTCGTCATCAACAAGCGCGATGGTCGGCATGCAATCTCCTGTCCGGACCTGTCTAGCCCCGGAATCAAAGGCACTGGAACTGTTGGGGCCGTTCAAACAATTATGGCAGGGCCGAAATGTGACGGCCCCCGCCTGCTGGATGCAACCTAGCGGCGCTGACCCGGAAACGTAACCCCTTAAAAGAATTACATTTTCTCCATAATTCAGATGTCAGAGGACGATTTTCAGTCTCCCAAGGCCCACGCCCGCTTCATCCTGCGGGAGGCTTTGTTCGGCTCGCTCGCGACCGAAGGCGAGGGCGGATACCCTTTTGCGTCGATGGTCGGGGTCGCGGCGATGCCGAGTGGCGCTCCGGTCATGCTGCTTTCCAACCTTGCGAAGCACACCCACAACATCCGGAAAGACCCCCGGGTTTCGTTGCTGCTTACGGAAAAGTCGAAGGATCAGGACCCGCTCCAGGCCGGCCGTCTGACGGTGACGGGCAAGGTCGTCGAGGTCGGAAAGGACGAGGTCAGGGCCCGCTACCTCGCCCGGCATCCCGAGGCCTCGAAATATGTCGATTTCGCCGACTTCGGCTTCTGGGGGCTCGCGATCGAGCGCGGCCATCTTGTCGCGACCTTCGGCAGAATCTCGGACCTCACGGCCGCAGACCTGCTTCTTTCGGGCGGTCAGAGCTGGCCAGCAGCGGGTTCGCGCGGCTGAGAATTAACCTTGCCGGGCCGGGACTTACCCTTCAGTGCCGGATGTTTCGCGTTGCAACGAAACTTCAGCCTGCCGCCATGACATAAAGGCTTCACAAGCCGGGGGCTGCTCACTATGGTCCCGCGCTTTCCGGGGGTAAGGCGATTGGGGACGGGCTGTTTCGCCCATTTGCCGCCCTCTTGTACGAGAAAAGCATAGCCGTCGAAGCCATCGGCATCTGGCCGGGTGATCGGGAGGAAGTTTCGTGAACGAGTCCGGCATCAGAAGCGCGTTCGGCGCGGACAAATTCGGTTTTTCGGGTCTCAAGGCGGTGCACTGGAATCTCCAGACCGCCGCGCTCTACGAGCATTCGCTCCAGCGCCACGAGAGCCAGATCGTCGCCGGCGGCGCACTTTGCGCGGAGACCGGCCACCACACCGGCCGCTCGCCGAAAGACAAACACACGGTGGTCGACGAACTCACCGAGAAGAAAGTCTGGTGGGACAACAACAAGAAAGTCTCGAAAGAGCACTTCAACAATCTGCTCGCCGACTTCATCGCCCACGCCAAAGGCAAAGAACTCTTCGCACAGGACCTCTACGGCGGCGCCGACAAGAACTACCGGATCAAGACGCGCGTCTACACCGAACTCGCCTGGCACTCGCTTTTCATCCGCACGCTCCTGATCCGCCCCGAGGCCGACGAGCTTGCGAGCTTCGAACCCGAACTCACAATTCTCGATTTCCCGTCGTTCAAGCCGGATCCGAAGCGGCACGGTGCCCGCGAAGGCTCCGACACGATGGTCGCGATCGACTTCACCCGTAAGATCGTCCTGATCTGCGGCTCGTCCTATGCGGGCGAGATGAAGAAGTCGGTCTTCACGACGCTGAACTTCTATCTCCCGCAGCAGGGCGTCATGCCGATGCACTGCTCCGCCAACGTCTCGAACGACGGCAAGGAGAGCGCGCTCTTCTTCGGTCTTTCCGGCACCGGCAAGACCACGCTCTCGGCCGACCCGAACCGCACGCTGATCGGCGACGACGAAACCGGCTGGGGCCCCGAAGGCATCTTCAATTTCGAAGGCGGCTGTTACGCCAAGACCGTGAATCTTTCCAAAGAAAACGAGCCCATGATCTGGGACGCGACCAATCGTTTCGGCGCGATCCTCGAGAACGTAGGCTTCGACTCGGTCACGCGCGTTCCCGACTACACCGACATCTCGAAGACCGAGAATACGCGCTCGGCCTATCCGCTCGATTTCATCCCGAATGCGTCGCGCACCGGCCGCGCCGCGCATCCGAAGAACATCATCATGCTGACCGCCGACGCTTTCGGCGTGATGCCGCCGATCGCGAAGCTCTCGCCCGAACAGGCGATGTACCACTTCCTTTCGGGCTACACCGCGAAGGTCGCGGGCACCGAGAAGGGTCTCACCGGCGTAGAGCCGGAATTCTCGACCTGCTTCGGTTCGCCTTTTCTGCCGCTGCATCCGTCGGAATACGCGAAGCTCCTGAAGGAGTATATCGCCAAGCACGGCGTCGATTGCTGGCTCGTGAACTCAGGCTGGACCGGCGGCAAGTACGGCGTCGGCCGCCGCATGCCGATCAAGGCGACCCGCGCGCTCGTGACCGCCGCGTTGAACGGTTCGCTCAAGGATGCGGACTTCCACACTGATCCTTATTTCGGCTTCGCAGTTCCGAATTCGGTCCCCGGCGTCGAGCCGCATTTGCTCTATCCGTCGAAGACCTGGAGCAACAAGGCGGAGTTCGACGAGACCGCAAAGAACCTCGTCGGCATGTTTCAGAAGAACTTCCAGAAGTTCGAGAGCCATGTCGACGCGGCCGTGAAGCACGCCGCACCCCAGATCAGGCTCGCTGCGGAATAAACGCGGCCTAAGACTTCGTCAGTTTATGCGCGCCGGCGGCCCTGCTGCCGGCGCGTTTGCGTTCGGCGAAAGCACTTCGGGCGAGGAGAGTTCGGGTGAGTGGCTTTGCGCCACCGGCTCCGAAACGCTGAGCACCGGCATTGTCCTCGCGAACGTCGCGTGGGGGTTGTCCTGCAATACCCGGATCGTCGAGATCTGCTTACGATCCGCGGCACTTACGTTCTTGGCGTTCTCTATCGGAGTGAAGTTGCCGCCCTCAGGGGTAGCCGGGCCGCTCAGGAACACAACCACATCTTTCGAACGGACGACGATGTCGCCGCCGCGTAGCGTCGGGTCCTCTTTGATATCGACATTGACGACACCAAAGGGGTCGCGGCCGTTGCACGTGCAGTTGTCAACGATACCGTTGCGATAGGCGAACGCAGCAGGGAGGCTCGTGTATGCTTTGCCATTCTTGGTGGTCGCATGCTCTATGCCGGCGCCGCGGAAAATCGCGGTGTCTGCGGAGGGGCACATGGCTTTGCATATCTTGTCGACAGAAACGTCGTCGCGTGTGCGGCCATTTATCGGAAAGTACTTTCCGTCGCACGTGCGCACGCAGTAATTCGCATAAACCCTGCTTGCGGATTTTTCCTCAATCCGCTCTATCTCGAGACCGCGAAACATTCCGAACAGGTCATCGAGAAAGCTGCCCCTGTTTTGATGCGGGCTGGAGCTCGGCGGCGCTGCTACATGCGGTTGACGAAAAAACCCGAAAAATGACTGGGCCGCCGCGGGCACTGTCATGGCCGCCATCGCAGTGCCGGCCAAGGCCGCTGAGAACAACGCGAAGCGAATATATCGAACCGCGGGCATTTCCGCCTCTGTTCTGGAACATTGCTGATCTGGATTTCCAGCCGATACGGAGGCCGGAACATACGTGACGTGCCATTCAACGCTTCACGTTGAAGAAGGTTGCTTCGGCACGAGCCAAATAGCGTCGTTTTTGACTGGAACTTATGGCCCGCGGCCGGCCTGCGTCGTCATGCTGCCCGGATCGAGGAAACCGGAGACGGCTGTTGGGAAACAGCTATTGCGGCAGCGGCACCGGCGCGGCCACGGGCGCGTTTGCGTTCGGTGCAATCGCGTCCGGACTGCGCTGCTGGAGCTCCGGCGCCGTTTCCATGACCGGCATCGTCTTTGCGAAGGTCGCGTGCGGATTATCCGGCAGGATTTTAATGGCCTGAAGCTGCTTCACATAGGCGGCGCCCCAGCCCGCGCGTTCGATCGGCGTAAAGTTTTTCCCGCCACGAAACACGGAGAATCCGGTTTCTCCCACCACCAGATCGCCGCCCTCAAGCGTCAGGTCGTTCTCCAGCGGGACGTTCACGATGCCGAAGGGATCGCGTCCGTTGCAGCTACAGTTATCGACGATCTTGGTGCGGTAGAGGAATGCGTTGGGTGACGCGGTATAGCGCTGGCCGTCGGTGGCGAAAGCATTATTGATGCCCCGCCCGCTAAACACCTTGGTTGCAGCGGCCGGGCACATCGCATTGCAAATTTTATCGAGCGGAATGTCTTTGCGCTCGCCCCGGCTGATCGGGAAGAACTTGCCGTCGCAGATGCGCACGCAGTTGTGCTGGAGAACGTCCGGCGGATTTTCCTCGTCGTGACGGCCGAAGATCGTGCCGAAGAAATCGGAGAACGAGCCGTTGTTGGAGCGCCGCTCGTCGCGGTAAGGCGCGGGCGGCGATTTCCGGTAACCGCCATAAATGCTGTAGAAGACCTGCGCGTCGGCGGGTCCGCCGGAGAGCGGGATCATGGCGAGCGAAAGAATCGCTGCCCCCGCAACGGCGGACAGAAAAGCCGCTATCGAACGACGTACGGCCACCTTCGCAATGCCTCCAGCCATTCTTCCCAGGCAGACTATGCACCCGCGGCCCATCGCCGGAAACGCCCGGCCCCGCGGAAGGTTTCAGAAGCCATTCGACCCGACTGCGGGGTTTTTGGCCAGAACTAGTTCTTCAAGAATTCGTCAGCCGTAAAGAGCGCGTGGAAGCGCAAGCCCGCCTTGGCGAAAGTTTCGGTGGCGCCTTCCTGCCGGTCGACGATGGTGAGGACCAGAGAGACTTTGGCGCCGGATTCCTGCGCGGCATTCGCGGCTTTCAGTGCGGATTCGCCGGTCGTGGTGACGTCCTCGACGATGGCAACCGTCTTGCCCGCGAGGCTCTCGCCCTTGGTCAGTCCCTCAACCAGAAGTTTCGCGCCGTGTTCCTTCGGCTTCTTGCGCACGAAAAAATTGGGCAGGGGCTTTCCGGAGATCCAGCTTAGCGCCGCGACCGCGCCGGAAATCGGCACCGCGCCCATCTCGAGGCCGCCGATGGCGTCGAGTTTTTCGCCGGCCAGTTCCTTAAGCGAAAGCTGCGCGAGGAGCGCCGCACCCTCGGGGTCGAGCATCGTAGGCTTCAGGTTGAAATAGAAATGGCTCTTGCGGCCGGAGGCGAGCGTCACTTCGCCAAGGCCGAAGGAGCGCTTGGCGATGATTTCTTTCAGCCGCGCGCGCGCGGCTTTCGGGTCCGGAAGCGAGAGGGTCTGGGTCACGGGCTTTGTCCGTATGGAGCGGGCGCTGGGACTTGCTATCATCCGGGGGTGGCAGCGCCAATGCGGGCCGCATGCCCATCAACAGCGGATCGGACCCATGACCCCGGCTCTTTATCACGCGCTCGAATTCACGCCTTGGAGCGAGGCCGAGATGCTCGCGCGCGCCCGCGATTTCCGCGCGCTGATGAAGCGGCGCCGCACGGTGCGTGACTTTTCGGACAAGCCGGTGCCGAGGGCAATCATCGAAGACGCCGTGATGACCGCGGCAACCGCGCCATCCGGCGCGAACCAGCAGCCCTGGAGTTTCGTGTGCATTTCGGATGCCGCGGTGAAATCGAAAATCCGCGCGGCGGCGGAAGAAGAGGAGCGTGAATTTTACAAGGGCGGCAAGACGCCGGGCGAGTGGCTCGATGCATTGAGCCCGCTCGGCACCGACGAGCACAAACCCTTTCTCGAAGTGGCGCCGTGGCTCATCGTGATTTTCGGCCAGCGCTATGGTGTTGCGCCTGACGGTTCGCATGTGAAGCACTATTACGTGCCGGAGTCGGTCGGGATTGCGATGGGATTCCTGATCGCTTCATTGCACAACGCGGGGCTCGCGACACTCACGCACACCCCGTCGCCGATGGGATTCCTGAACGAGATCTGCGGGCGCCCGTCGAACGAGAAGCCTTATGTATTGCTCGTCGCAGGCTATCCTGCCGAAGACTGCAAGGTTCCGGTGATTACGAAGAAGAAGCTGGAAGAGGTGAGTAGCTGGATTTGAACAAGATGAATCCTTTCACGTCATTCCGGGCGAGCGAAGCGAGACCCGGAATCCAGTAACCTCTTGAGTCAAATATTGGTGTAGGTGGTTACTGGATTCCGGATCGCGCCTTCGGCGCGTCCGGAATGAGGATGAAGAAAATCAATGCGCCTCTTCCCAGTTGCTCGCCGCTCGCGCGTCGACCGACAGCGGAATGGAAAGCGCCACCGCGGGCAGCGGCGCCTCTTCCATGATCTTGGTCACGACCGGCAGCGTCTTCTTGATGTCCTTCTCCGCGACCTCGAAGATCAGTTCGTCGTGCACTTGCAGCAGCATTCTCGCGTCCACCTTCGCGCGGCGGAGCGCCTCGTCCATGCGGATCATCGCGCGCCGGATGATGTCGGCGGCGGTGCCCTGTAGCCGCGCGTTGATCGCCGCACGCTCGTTGAAGCCGCGCACCGAAGGATTCTGATCCTTGATGCCGGGGTAGTGACACCTGCGCCCGAACAGCGTCGTCACGTAGCCGTTTGCGCGCGCGAACTTCTTGGTTTCTTCCATGTAGTCCTGAATGCCGGGGAAGCGCTCGAAATATTTTTTGATGTAGGCGCCAGCCTCCTCGCGGCCGATGCCGAGCTGGTTCGCGAGGCCGAAAGCGGAGATGCCATAGATGATGCCGAAGTTGATCGCCTTGGCGCGGCGGCGCACTTCGCCCGGCATGTCTTTCACCGGAACGCCGAACATTTCCGACGCCGTCATCGCGTGAATGTCGAGGCCCTCGCGGAACGCCTTCTTCAGTTGCGGCACGTCGCCGATCTCGGCAAGCAATCGCAGCTCGATCTGCGAATAGTCGGCGGAAACGAGCTGATTGCCCTTCTCCGCGACGAAAGCCTTCCTGATCTTGCGGCCTTCCTCGGTGCGAACTGGAATATTCTGCAAGTTCGGCTCGGACGAGGCGAGACGCCCGGTGGGCGTGGCAGCTAACGAGTAGGAAGTGTGCACGCGCTTCGTTTCGGGGTTCACGTATTCCGGCAGCGCGTCGGTATAGGTCGATTTCAGTTTCGAAAGCTGCCGCCACTCGAGAATTTTCTTCGGCAGTTCGTAGCCTTCCTCGGCGAGATCTTCGAGCACCTTCGCGCCGGTGGACCATGCGCCGGTTGCGGTTTTCGTGCCGCCGGGCAGACCCATCTTGCCGAAGAGAATGTCGCCGAGCTGCTTCGGGCTGCCCGGATTGAACTCTTCGCCTGCGATCTTCGAAATTTCGTGTTCCAGCCGCGCGGTGATCTGCGCGAATTCGCCGGAAAGGCGCGAGAGCATCTGGCGGTCGATTGCGATGCCGCGCCGTTCCATGTCGGCGAGCACCCGGACGAGCGGCCGCTCGAGCGTCTCGTAGACGTTATTCATGCTCTCGGCGATCAGCCGTGCCTTGAGATAGAGCCACATCCGCAGGGTGACATCGGCGTCTTCGGCCGCATATTCCGTGGCGCGGTCGAGTGCCACGCGATTGAAGCTGACCGACGACTTACCCTTGCCTGCGACGTCTTCGAAGGCGATCGGCTTATGGCCGAAAAACTTCTGCGAAAGATTGTCCATGCCGTGTCCGCCGCCCGAGCGGCCCGCATCCAGTGCATAGGACATCAGCATGGTGTCGTCATAGGGCGCGATCTCGATGCCATAGCGCGACAGCACCAGAAGATCGTATTTGAGGTTTTGCCCGATCTTGAGAATGCTTTTGTCTTCCAGGAGCGGCTTCAGCTTCGCGATCGTCTCGTCGAGATCGAGTTGACCTTTCAGCATTCCGCCTTCGAACAGACCCTCGCCTTCGCTCTTGTGGGTTAGCGGAATGTAGCAGGCTTCGCCCGGCGTAACCGAAAGCGACACGCCGCAAAGCTCCGCCTGCATGGCGTCGAGCGCGCTCGTTTCGGTATCGACAGCGACATAGCCTTGCTCGCGCGCACGCGCGATCCATGCGTCAAGCTGCTTCGCGCTCGTGACGGTTTCGTATTTCTTGTGATTGAAAGGGACTGCCTTCAGTTGCGCTTCGCGTGCCGCAAAAAGAGCATGCGGCGTGAGATCGCCGTCAGCCGCAGGCGCAACTTTGCCCGCCGCGGCAGGCGCTTCCTTCGTTGCCGGTTTGCTCTTTGCGACCGCGGCTCCGGCGGAGAGCTCCGGATCGGGCTCGACATCGGCCGGATCGATGCCGGAGGCTTTTGCCACGGTCTCGGTGAGCCGCGTGAATTCCATCGCCTTCAGGAACGCGACCAGCTTTTTCGGATCGCTGCCGTCGACGCCGAGCATCTCCAGCGGAATCTTCAGCGGCGCCTTGTCGTCGAGCAGCACGAGTTTCTTCGAGACGCGGGCAAGCTCGGCGTTGTCGATTAGTGTCTGGCGGCGCTTGTCCTGTTTGATCTTTTCGGCGTTCTTGAGCAACGTTTCGAGATCGCCGTATTCCTGAATGAGGAGCGCTGCGGTCTTGATGCCGATGCCCGGCACGCCGGGCACGTTATCGGTTGCGTCGCCGCAAAGCGCCTGCACGTCTGGCACGCGCTCGGGCTCGACGCCGAATTTTTCCTCGACCTCCTTCTCGCCGATCTTGCGCTCGTTGCCCGGCATCGGGTCGTACATGGTGACGCCCTTGCGCACGAGCTGCATGAGGTCCTTGTCGCCCGCGATGATGAGGACTTCCGCCTGCTTCTCCCGCGCTTCGCGTGCGTAGGCCGCGATCAGGTCGTCGGCCTCATAGCCGGTCTCTTCGATCGGTTTCATGCCGAAGGCCTTGACCACCTCGCGCATCAGCGGAAATTGCGGCACCAGGTCTTCCGGCGGGTCGTCGCGGTTCGCTTTGTATTCCGGATAGATCTCGTTGCGGAAACCGTCGCCGGGCGCATCGAAAATAACGCCGACATGGGTCGGCTTCTTGCCGTCGATGCCCTCGCGCATGATCTTCCACATCATCGACGAGAAGGTCATGATCGCGCCGACCGGCAATCCGTCGGAGCGCGAGAACGCGCGCCCGCGCGACTGCGCCGCCTTGAACATCGCAAAATAGGCGCGGAAGATGAAAGACGAACCGTCGATCAGGAAGACGCGGTCGCCCTTCTTGAGAGGACGCTTTTCGGACATGGAACCTCGCGGAACTGGCGGCACGATGCCGAAGCGAGGCTGACCCGGCAAGCGCAACCGTCCCCATAGATGGGGACAGCCGCCGCGCGCCGGTAGGGCTTATTCCGCGGGCTGAAGCGGTGCCTTGCGCGGGCTTTCGAGCCGGAATGCCGCGGGCCGCATGAAGAGGAAATCGAAGCGCGTGCCGCGGATCAGCGCGTGGAACAGAAGCGGCATGATGACGCCCATCGCGGTCACGATCAGCGCGACGGTGCCGAGATCGGGGATCGCGCCGGTCTTCAGCAGCACTACGCGCGTGGCCGCCATCGGCAGGAAGAACGCGAGATAGACGACGATGGAGTTCTCGCCGGCATATCGCAGAAGCGCCGCCCAGTTTATTGCCGCAAGTAGTGCTGCCATCGCGACGATCGTAGCCGCACCAACAAAACCGAGCGCAAGCGAAACGACGGGCAGGTCGCCGTAACCCGCAAAGACGAGATAGCTGTTGACGAGTGCCCACACGCCGAGCCCCGCAAGCGCAAGCGCTACGTTTTTCTGCACGGCATCGGCAAAGCCGAAGATGTAGCCGGCGAGCCAGTAGCCCGCGAAGAAATAGACGAAGCGGGCGGCGAACTCGTCGATCATGATCCAGCCGGTATGGATCGGCGCAATCTCGAGTGCTGCCACGGCAACAAATACTGCGAGCGGCGGAACGCGCTTGAGCAACTTCGTCACTACGAAAAACACGGGCAGGATATAGATGAACCAGAGCGTGCCGAAGGGCTCGAGATAGGCGAGTGCGTATTGCTGCATGACGTTCGTGATTCCGCCCTGCGCAAGAAATCCCGGCGCCTTGAACACGAACTGGATCGTGACCCACAGCACGTAGAAATAGAGAAAGTGCACGACCTTCTTGTCTAGATAGTCGCGCCAGGGCCGCGCGATCACACGCGCGAGAAACAGGCCCGAAATCAGGAAGAAGTCCGGCATGCGAAACGGCTTCGCGAAAGCGACGAGCGCGTGCATCCAGCTTTCATTTCCCGCCGCTGCCTCGACGCCGAGCGTCGAATGCATCATCACCACCATGACGATGCAGAATCCTTTTGCGTAATCGACCCAGTCGATCCTAGGCTTGCCGTAGTTCGCGATCGCTTCCATCTCGCGCCTCCGGGCGCGGTTGTGCCGTTGCTGAACCTATAGCCGTGGCCCCTTAATTTGCGGTGCAGACGAAGGGCCGTTTTTCTCAGGTTTTGACCGGGCCGGAGCGAGCGGCTATTCCGCGACAGTTTTAGAGATCGCGTTAAGAATGAATTCACCACGAGAACCGTTGCAAGGCCCTTTTCCAGTCGATGAGGTGCTGCCCGCGCTTCGAGAGGCCTTGCGTGCGGGCAATGCCGCAGTGCTCGTGGCGCAGCCGGGCGCAGGCAAGACCACCCGCGTTCCGCTGGCGCTTCTTAATGAGCCATGGGTGAAGGGCGGAAAAATTCTCGTTCTGGAGCCGCGGCGGATCGCGGCGCGCGCCGCTGCTTCCTTCATGGCCAATTCGATTGCGGAGAAGCTCGGCGATACCGTTGGCCTGCGCGTGCGCTTCGGCTCGAAGGTTTCGGCGAAGACGCGGATCGAGATGATCACCGAAGGCGTGTTCACGCGCCTCGTGCTCGACGATCCGGAATTGAAGGGCGTCGCGGCGGTCGTGTTCGACGAGTTTCACGAGCGCTCGCTCGACGCCGATCTGGGGCTTGCGCTCGCACTCGATGCGCAGCGGGGCTTGCGCGACGATCTGCGTATTCTCGTGATGTCGGCGACGCTGGACGGCGCACGGGTCACGAAACTCCTGAACGATGCACCGGTCATCGAAAGCGAAGGCCGCGCGTTTCCGGTAGAGACGAAGTATCTCGGCCGCGATGCCCGGATACCCATCCATCAGGAAATGGCGGACGCGCTTGCGCGCGTTGCCGCGAACGAGGACGGCTCGATCCTCGCGTTTCTTCCGGGTATCGGAGAAATTCGCCGCACTGCGGATTTTCTGGCCGAGCGGCTTCGCGACAAAACCACCGACATCGTTCCGCTTTACGGCGCGCTCGATTCGGATGTGCAGGACAAGGCGATCGAGCCGTCTCCCGAAGGCCGCCGCAAGATCGTGCTCGCGACTTCGATTGCGGAAACCTCGATCACGATCAAAGGCGTGCGCGTCGTGGCCGATAGCGGCCTCGCGCGCGTGCCGCGCTTCGAGCCGGACCTCGGCCTGACAAGGCTCGAGACGGTTCGGGTGTCGCGCGCTTCCGCCGACCAGCGGCGCGGCCGTGCGGGCCGCACCGAGCCCGGCATCTGCTATCGCCTCTGGGACGAAGAACAGACGCGCAGCCTGCTTCCTTTCGCAACGCCTGAAATTCTTGCGGCCGATCTCACCAGCCTCGTACTCGATCTCGCGCAATGGGGCGTGCGCGATCCGATGACGCTGACCTGGCTCGATGCGCCGCCTGCGGCGGCAGTGAGCGAGGCGAAGGCGTTGCTCCTCTCGCTGGGAGCGATCAGCGAAAGCGGTGCGATCACTTCGCTCGGCAAGAAGCTCGCGAAACTCCCGCTGCATCCACGGCTTGCTGCGATGATCGTTGCGGCGGCAGCGGAGGATAAAGCGCTGCTCGCGGCCGAAATCGCAGCGGTTGTTTCCGAGCGCGGTCTCGGCGGCAACGATCCCGATCTTTCGCACCGCATTTCCGAATTTCGCCGCGACAGGTCGCGCCGCGGCGAGGAAGCGCGAAACCTCGCAAAGCGCTGGGCGGAATCGGCGGGCGGGGTAGTCCGGGAAACGGCGCCCGCGCAGGCAGGCATCCTGCTTGCGTTCGCCTATCCCGATCGTATCGCGAAGGCACGTCCCGAACGCGGCGGCGGATTTCTCTTGGCCAACGGACGCGGCGCGAAGCTCGAGCAGACCAGCGCGCTTGCCCGCGAGGACTATCTCGCGGTTGCCGAGATCGCTGGCGCCGCACAGGAAGGCCGCATCCTGCTTGCCGCGAGAATCAGCGAAGCCGAAATTCTTTCGCGCTTTTCAGACAGGATCGTGCAGACGGAAGAAGCCGTGTTCGATCCGAAGGCGCGCGCCGTCCGCGGCCGGTCCGCACGAAAGTACATGTCGCTGGTGCTAAGCGAACGCCCGCTGAAAGTCGGGGCAGGCGATGAAACGGCGAAGGCGCTTGCGGACGGCATCGCTTCGCTCGGCATCGGCGTGCTGCCGCTTTCCGAAGCGGCGCGGCGCTGGCTCGAGCGCGTGCGTTTCCTGCGCGCCGCCGAAGACGAAGAGTGGCCCGATGTTTCGGAGGAAGCGCTCGCGGCGAACGCCGGTCAGTGGCTCGCGCCTTTCCTTGCGGGAAAAACCTCGCTTAACGAAATCTCCGCCGGCGACGTTTCGAACGCCCTGCATGCGTTGCTTCCGCGCGAACTTGCGAGGCGGCTCGAAGCCGAAGCGCCGGATCGTTTCACCGCCCCGACCGGATCCGATCTTGCGATCGACTACTCCGCCGAAGCCGGCCCGACGATCTCCGTGAAAGTGCAGGAACTGTTCGGCCTCTCGAAGCACCCGGCGGTCGCGGCAGGAAAGATTCCGCTCGTGCTTTCGCTGCTCTCGCCCGCCGGCCGTCCGATCCAGGTGACGCGCGATCTGCCCGCGTTCTGGCGCGGTTCCTGGGCCGATGTGAAGAAGGAAATGCGCGGCCGTTATCCGAAGCACGTCTGGCCGGACGACCCGGCTTCCGCCGCGCCCACGCGCCGTGCGAAACCGCGCGGAAACTGATCGAATTTGCCGAAAAAGCCGCAATCCTGCGTACCACTTGCCGTTAACGGGCTTCATACGCTCTTCGCGCGATAGTTGCGCACGCTGGGTGCCACGATGTTTCGCTTTCTCGTTCTTGCCGCTTTGGGTTTTTTCGCGCTGTCGGTTTATGCGCCTGATGTCGCGCAGGATTTGATGCGTCGTGGCCGCGATGCCTTCATCGCCTTTCAGCAGGGCTCCGAGCCGGTTCTGGTCGAAAACAGCGAAAAGAGCAACGATGCCGGCGGCTACGTCCGCATCCGCTCGGATCGCTCCGGCCATTACGTCACCGACGTCGATTTCAACGGCCGCCGCTTCCGCGCGATCGTGGATACCGGTGCGACGCTGATCGCGCTCCGCTACGAGGATGCCCGGGCGCTTGGGCTGGTCACGCCGAGCGACCGTTTCGACATCAAGGTCAATACCGCGAACGGCACCGCGCGGGCCAAGCGCGTGCAGCTTCGTTCGGTGCGGATCGGCTCGATCCAGCTCGAAAACGTCGATGCCATGGTGCTCGACGAAGGCGCGCTCGGACAGAACCTGCTCGGCATGAGCTTCCTCAGAAGGCTCGCGCGCTTCGAGTTCAAGAAGGGCGTGCTCGAACTGGAGCGCTAGCCTTCCGGCGCTACTTATTTCCGCCCGCTTTCGTGCTAGATCGCTGGCGAACCCGGCGCCCGCCGGGATGTTCCCCAGTACGGATCCGCGATGTTTCCCAAGCCCAAGGCGGCGATTGCGCCGAATACCTACGAATACGAGACGACCCCGCTCGTGAAGCCGACCGGCTTCCGCGAGTATGACGCGCGCTGGCTGCTCGAGAAGGAAATCAACCTGATCGGCATTCAGGCGCTGGGCCTGGGCATGGCGACACTGTTTCACGAACTTGGTGTCCGCCCGGATATCGTCGTGGGTCACGATTTCCGCGGCTACTCGATGTCGGTGAAGGCGGCGCTGACCAGCGGCCTCATGGCGGGCGGCATGCGCGTGCATGATGTCGGCCTCGCGCTTTCGCCGATGGCCTATTTCGCGCAGTTCGAGCTTGATTGCCCGTGCGTCGCGATGGTGACGGCCTCGCACAACGACAACGGCTGGACCGGCGTGAAGATGGGCGCCGCGCGGCCGCTGACGTTCGGCCCCGATGAAATGGGCCGCTTGAAGGAAATCGTCCTTGAAGCGAAGTCGAAGACGCGCGAGGGCGGCTCGTACAAATTCATTCCCGGCTTCGCCGAGAAGTACATGGCCGACCTCGCGAAGCGGCCGAAACTGAAACGGAAACTCAAGGTGATCGCCGCCTGCGGAAACGGCACGGCGGGCGCGTTCGCACCGAAAGTGCTGGAGGCGATCGGCTGCGAGGTCGTCCCGCTCGATACCGAGCTCGATCACACCTTTCCGAAATACAATCCCAACCCCGAAGACCTGAAGATGCTGCATGCCGTGCGCGATGCGGTGCTCGCGCACAAGGCCGATGTCGGGCTCGCCTTCGACGGCGACGGCGACCGTTGCGGCGTCGTCGACGATCTCGGCGAGGAAATTTTCGCGGACAAGGTCGGCGTGATGTTAGCTCGCGACATGTCGGCGGGCGGCAAGGGCGGTCAGTTCATCGTCGACGTCAAATCGACCGGGCTTTGGCTGACCGATCCTGTCTTGAAGCAGAATGGCGTGAAGGTCGATTTCTGGAAGACCGGGCACTCCTACATCAAGCGCCGCTCGGCCGAACTGAAAGCGGTCGCGGGCTTCGAGAAGTCCGGGCACTTCTTCTTCGGCGCGCCGTTCGGCCGCGGCTATGACGACGGCCTGCTATCGGCGATCGCCGTCTGCGAAATGCTCGACCGCAACCCTTCGAAGAAGATGTCGGATCTGCGCCTTGCGTTGCCGCGCACCTGGCAGTCGCCGACCATGTCGCCGCATTGCGACGACGAGAAGAAATACGGTGTCGTGGACAAAATCGTAAAGCACTTCGAAGCCGCGAAGGCGAAAGGCGACAAGGTGTCCGGTCAGGCGATCCGCGATCTCGTCACGGTCAACGGCGTTCGCGTGACCGTCGAGGACGGCACCTGGGGTCTCGTGCGTGCATCATCGAACAAGCCCGAACTCGTCGTGGTCGTCGAAAGCCCCGTTTCGGAAGCCCGCCTGAAGGAAATGTTCGAGGCGGTGGATGCGGTGATCCGCACGCACCCCGAAGTCGGTGAGTACAATCAGAAAATATAGACGGCTCAGTTCGCCGAGCGCGTGATCGTGGTGACGAGACGCGGACGGATATAGAGCTGGTCGGTCAGGGTCACCGATCCGCCGGTGAAGGCGCCGCCGACCGGCGGCGTGTAGACGTAGCTGACTTCCGTCCAGATGATCGAGGTGCTCGGCGCGTTCAGGCCGGCCGGCAACGTGACGGAAGAGTTCGCCGCCCGCGCCGTATCCTGCAAGGCCTCGCCCCATCCGACCGTCGCGGTGCCGGCGGCGTTGATGTTGACGCTCGAGACCTTGATTTTGAGCAGGTTACTCCAGCCGTAAGGCGCGAACACGGCTTTCGCCGCGTCGAAAATCGCAGTGACTTCCGCATTCGTGATGTTGTTGTCGCGCGCGACGAGGTCGCCGACCGTATGGGTTACGAGAACGACCTTGCGCTTGATGATGATGCCTTGCGTCACGGCGGTGCCGCCGAGATAGAGGATCGCCATGAATGGCAGGATGATCGCGAACTCCACGGCGGAGACGCCGCGCTTGTCGCGCGCGAAGCCGGCAAGCTTGCCGCGCAGCGAAGCGAAGAATCCGGAAAGTGCGAGCGGGGTCATTGGTAAGGCTCGTTTCGGAAGGCGACAGCCGACATCAGCAAGCGCTTGCCGCCCGGCGTATCCGCGAGGTCGAGACCGAAAGTGCGAAGGATCAACGGCCACTCATACATGACGCGAACCACGACGATGTCGCCGGGGCCGCCGGTCTGATACTGGAAGCCGGTGTCGTCGATCGTGCCGTCCTGCTTGTAAGTCGGCTTGCTCATGTTCGCGCTTGAGAAAGCGCCCGAGGTGCGGACGTCGATGATCATGCCGGTACTGCAACTGAACAGACCGAATACGCGGCCGCAGAGTTCCTGCTTGAACTTTGCCTGATCGAAATTCTGCTTTTGCGCCTGACCGGTCATGATCAGACGGCTCGTGTCGTTCACGGCGGTTTCGAGCACCTGGCCCGCCCAGAAGACGAATGCCAGTTCGATGATCGCAAACAGGATCGCGAAGAAGGGAACTACGACGATCGCGAACTCGACTGCCGCGGCGCCGTCGTTCTTCCGGCCGAAGCGGAGAATCAGCCGGCGCAATCCGCGCGTGGCTGTGCTTGCTTTTTCCGTGCGTAACTCGATCCCGAACATGACTTTGATCTGCGCCATTATAATGGAGCGCTTGTAGCGTTCATCGTTTGAAAATTCGTTGACTGACGCCGCCCGAACGGACGGGCGGGCGTTAGTGTCCGGTTAACCAAATGAGAGATCAGCGTGCGGCCGGGGCGCCACCCGGGGCACCGGTCGACAGACCGTTGCGGGTTCCGTTCTGCGAGACGACCGCATCGAAGACGGCCTGCGAGTCGCCGGGGACCAGCGTGCGCTGGCAATTCGGCGCGCAGCTCAGCGTTTCGCGCTCGGCACCACGGAATACGGTGAGGCCGCTATGCGGAGCCGAAACCGTGATGGTGTGTTCTGCCAGTACTCCGCCCTTGGAATCCAGCACCATAAGGTTGGTCGTGCCGTAGCCCTTGCCGGTAACGACCAGAAACCCGCCCGATTGCAGGGTTCCGTCGGCGATAGAGGGGTTTCCGATGATGATCGTCGAAACGCGATCCGGAAGGCGCAACAGCTTGGCCTGGTCCATCACGACGGAGACAACCTCGGCCAGCGCGAGATTCGGCGCGGCAAGAAGGCCGCAAAGGACGAACAAGGCCCTGATCTGACTGCGCAGCACGAACGCCTCCAACACAAACGCAACGAATGAAGGGACTCTCTCCCAAATTGGTGAATGAAATCCAAACGGATGTGCCTCGCAGAATTTGTCCGCCGGCGAGCGTTGCGGGCAGAATCTTTGGCCGCCAAGGGTTCTTCGAGGTGTGCAGCAGAAAGTTAACTCTGTTCCAGTTCGCACCGGAATACCTGTGTTTCTGCGATCGGATTAACCGTGGTGCAATTCGTCTGCGGTAGCTTTGCGTCATGTTCGATCGGACACAAAAAGTCCGGCGGACACGCAGAGAGCCAACTAGGTTTCAAGGAGCCTTGTAACATGAAGACTATCGCTCGTTTCGTGAAGGACGAATCCGGCGCGACCGCCATCGAATATGGCCTGATCGCCGCTTGCATCTCGGTCGCCATCATCGCGGTCGTGCAGGGTGTCGGCACCAAGCTGACCTCGACGTTCACCTCGGTTTCGAACGCGCTCAAGTAAGCGTTCTCGAATTCGAAAGTACGAAAGGCTCCGGCAAACCCGGAGCCTTTCGCGTTTCTGATCCTTAATCCGATGCGCGGATATCGCCGCGACTTTCGCTTCAATTCCGGATGCAACCCTTTACGCGCCCGCAGGATGTTGCCGCTAGTTTCCGAGCGTCGCCGGACAGAAGAGCCGGCACAATCAACCTCTGAGGGAGCCGTCTATGAAGAACTTCGTTCGTTTTCTGAATGACGAATCCGGTGCGACCGCTATCGAATACGGTCTCATCGCCGCTTGTATCTCGGTCGCGATCATCGCGGTCGTGCAGGGTGTCGGCACCAAGCTGACTTCGACCTTCACGTCGGTCGAAAGCGCCCTGAAGTAAAAAGGATCTTTCGCAAGACTCCTTCTACCTCCGTCTCTGCAAGGAAAGGCTCCGGCTTCGCCGGGGCCTTTCCGGTTTTCAGGGATCGATTCATCCTTCGCTTAGGCTTTACCGCTTTAATCCGCCGGTGTTCATCGGCAGCGGGTCCCAGATGGTTCTCGAAATTCTCGTGCTCGGCCTATTCCCCGCAGCAATGGCGTTCGCGGCGGCGAGCGACCTCGTCTCGATGACGATCTCGAATCGCGTCTCGATTGCGTTAATAATCGGTTTCTTTCTGGTGGCCTGGCTCACTGGCATGGGCTGGTACGAGATCGGCCGTCATCTACTGGCGGGCGGCGTCGTGCTGATCGTCGCGTTCGGCTTCTTTGCCCGTGGCTGGATCGGTGGCGGCGATGCCAAGCTTGCTGCGGCGACTGCGCTTTGGCTCGGGTTCTCGCATCTCATGGAGTACCTGCTGATCGCTTCCATCGCAGGAGGCATTCTCACGCTGGTGCTGCTTCAGCTTCGCACGCTGCCGATACCGCAGGTGCTTGCAAGGCAGCCGTGGATCGCGCGGCTGCATAATTTCGAGACCGGAATCCCTTACGGCATCGCCCTCGCGATCGCCGGGCTTCTGGTCTATCCCGAGACGTCCTACATGCGCGCGCTCGCGATCTGAGCGTAAGTGTAAGCTACCGTTAAATAAATTCCTCTACTGCTCATTAACCATAAGTTGACCCTTAGCTGCTGAAATCCGGCAAAGGGCAAACAGGCGACCCATATCCGGGTCCCTGTTCAGCACGAGTGGAAGAGTGAGCGTATGAAACCCGCCCGTATAATCGTTCTCGGCATCGCTTTGACGGCCGGTGCCGCTGCCTACATGTTGTCGGGCAGCGAACGTGCGCCTGCGCCGGTGCAGCAGATTGTGAAGCCCGCGAACGAGACTGTCGATATTCTCGTCGCGAAGAAAGACATCGGTGTCGGCCGCGCGGTTTCGCAGGACGACCTGACCTGGCAGGCTTGGCCTGTCGCGGCTGCGGGACCGCTCTTTATCCGTAAGACCGGGCGTCCCGACGCGCTGAACGAATTCAAGGACGCGGTTGCGCGTGCGCCGTTCGTCGCGGGCGAACCCATCCGCGAAGAAAAACTCGTGCGCGCCAATGGCGCGGGCTTCATGTCGGCGATCCTGCCGCAGGGCATGCGCGCGGTTTCCACCGAAATTTCCGCCGAGACCGGCGCCGGCGGATTCATTCTGCCGAACGACCACGTCGATGTGCTGCTCACACGCCGCGAGCAGGGCCAGCAGAACTCCGAAGCGATCACGACCGAGACGATCCTGAGAAATATCCGCGTGCTCGCCATCGACCAGATGGTCGAAGAGAAGGGCGGCCAGAAAGTTGTCGTCGGCAAGACCGCCACGCTCGAACTCGGGCCGCAGCAGGCCGAGACGCTCGCGATGTCCCGCCAGCGCGGAACGATATCGCTCGCGCTGCGCTCGCTTGCCGATGCAAAACCTAACGCTCCGAACGAGACCGAAGAACCCGAGCAGAAGTCGAGCCGCGTGAACTTCGTCCGTTTCGGCATCAATTCAACGCAGACCGCGAAGTAGCGAAGGATGAGGCTGACGATGCAAAAGCCGCTAGCCGCAAAAGCAGGGTTAACGTTTGCTTTCCTTGCTGCGTTCGCCGCCGTCGCGCTCACCGCGCCGAAGGCTCTTTTTGCCGCGGAACCGCAGCTCGCGGGCGCACCCAAGGTGGCGCCTGTCATGCAGCGGCAAACGCCGGTGCTGCATGCCCGCGGAAATTTCCTCGCGCTCGGCGTCGGAAAATCGATCGTCGTCGATCTGCCGCGCGATGCGAAGGACGTTCTCATCGCGAATCCTGCGGTTGCGAATGCCGTGATCCGCTCCACGCGCCGCGCCTACCTGATCGGCGTGAAGGCCGGCCAGACCAATATCGTCTTCTTCGACGAAAACGGACAGCAGATCGCCGCCTACGACATCGAAGTCGCGCTCGACGCAGTCGGCGTCCGCGCCGCGATCCAGCGCCTTGCCCCGAGCGCGAATGTGAAGGTCGACGCGATCGGCGACAGCATCGTGCTCTCGGGCTCGGTCGGGTCTGCCGCGGAAGCGCAGCATATCTTCGATACCGCGGCCCGCATGGTCGGCGATGCGAACAAGGTCGTGAACGGGCTTAGCATTCGCGACCGCGAGCAGGTCATGCTCAAGGTGACCGTCGCCGAAGTGCAGCGGAACGTCCTGAAGCAGCTCGGCGTCGATTTGAACGGCGCCAATATCAACGTCGGCAGCGCCGTCGTAAACTTCGAGAACACCAATCCGTTCTCGGCACAGAATACGCTGCTGTCGACCAGCAACGTGCGGCCGACGCTGACGCTGCCGAACGGCGGCACGGTCAGCGCCACGATCCGCGCGATGGAACAGGCCGGCGTCATGCGCACGCTTGCCGAACCGAATCTCACTGCGATCAGCGGCGAAACCGCGAAGTTCCTCGCCGGCGGCGAGTTCCCGATCCCCGCGGGTCAAAGCTGCGATCCGAACACCGGCCAGTGTCAGGTGCAGATCCAGTTCAAGCAATTCGGTGTCGCGCTCGAGTTCACGCCGGTCGTTCTTTCCGAGGGCAAGATGAGCCTTCGGGTCGCGACCGAGGTCAGCGAACTTTCTTCCGAAGGCGCGATCCGTCTTTCCAACGTCACCATTCCTGCGCTGCGCGTGCGCCGCGCGAACTCGACGGTCGAACTTTCCTCCGGCGGCTCGCTGGTTATGGCGGGCCTTTTGCAGGAACAGACCAAGCAGAACATCAACGGGCTTCCCGGACTGAAGAACCTTCCGGTGCTCGGCGCTCTCTTCAAGAGCCGCGACTACCTGAACGGGCAGACCGAACTGATGATCATGGTGACGCCTTATGTCGTGAAAGCCGTTTCGCAGCAGCAGCTCGTGCGGCCGGACGACGGCTTTTCCAATCCGTCGGATCAATCCGCGATTCTACTCGGCCGTCTCAACCGAATCTACGGCCAGCCCGGCGTGAACGAAAAGAAGCCCTTGAAGGGTGACTACGGTTTCATTCTGGACTGAGTGTTTGGAGCGTAAAATGTCAGTTTCTTGCGTCCTTCCCCGCCGCCTTCGCGCAGCGCTCCTGATCGGCATCGCGACCTTCGCGGTGGCCGGCTGTCAGTCCGACCGCATCGTGACCGGCACCGTGCCGTCCGATTATCGCGACCGTCATCCGATCCAGATCAACGAAGGTGCGCGCTCGGTGCAGATGTTCGTGGGCTCGGGCCGCAACGGTCTCACGCCGGATCAGCGCGCGCTTGCCGGAGGCTTTGCTTCGCAGTGGCGCCGTCACGGTTCCGGACCCATGGTGATCGAAGTGCCCGCGGGTGTCGCGAATGAAGTTTCCTCCGGGCATACCGTGCGTGAGCTTCGCAGCGTTCTAACGGCGTCTGGCGTTCCTCCGCGCGCGATTCAGATTCAAGCCTATCGTGCAGACACGCCGTCGAGCGTCGCTCCGCTCCGGCTCTCCTTCATGGCAATCAACGCAACGGTCGCAAGCCGCTGTCACGTTGGCCAGGACAACCTGGGCAACCGGCAGAATTTCGAGGACGCCCAGAACTATTCGACGCGCAACTTCGGCTGCGCATCTCAGCACAATCTTGCGGCCACCGTCGCCAATCCTGAAGACCTCGTGCAGCCGCGCGCGGAACAGCCGGGCTACGCGGCACGCCGCAAGACGGTGCTTGAGAAATATCGTCAGGGTCAGGATCCCTCGACGAATTATCCGACCGCCACCAAAGCCAGCAACGTGGGCCCGTAATGAGAGCCGCTCCAGTACTCGATACGAATCTTGCCGAACCGGAGCGCCATGTCGCTCCGGTGCCGCGCATTACGATCCAGGCGTTCTGCGAATCGCCTGAGCTCGCGCATTCGGTGCAGAACGCCGCTGCGGACCGCCGCATGGCGCGCGCGCATGTGAAGGTTTCGATGGGCGGCCTGCCTGCCGCGGAAGAAGCCTACCGGACTTCCGCGACGCCGAACGTGATCCTGATCGAGTACAACGGTCACAGTAACGCGCTGCTCGAAGGGCTCGACCGCCTTGCCGAGAGTTGCGACGCCGGCACCAAGGTCGTCGTCGTCGGCCGCGTGAACGACATCATTCTCTATCGCGAACTGGTCCGCCGCGGCATCAGCGACTACGTCGTCGCGCCGCTTGCGCCGCTCGATATCGTCGCTTCCATTTCCGGACTTTACGGCTCGGCCGACGCCAAGCCGGTCGGAAAGATCGTCGGCGTGATCGGCGCGAAGGGCGGCGTAGGCGCCTCGACCGTTGCGCACAACATCGGCTTTGCTGTCGCGCGCGATCTGGAGATCGACGCCGTGGTCGCCGATCTCGATCTTGCCTTCGGCACCGCCGGGCTCGATTTCAATCAGGACCCGCCGCAGGGAATTGCCGACGCCGTGTTCTCGCCCGATCGCGTGGACGCCGCTTTCATTGACCGGCTGCTTTCCAAGTGTACCGATCGCCTGAGCCTGCTAGCGGCGCCCGCAACGCTGGACCGCGAATACGACATCACGCCGGAGGCGTTCGAGCCGATCTTCGATACGCTCCGCGCCTCGGTGCCCTATGCCATTCTTGACATGCCGCATGTCTGGAGCGGCTGGGCGAAACGCGCGATTCTCGGCGCCGACGACATATTGATCGTAGCGTCGCCCGATCTCGCCAACCTGCGCAACGCCAAGAACATGTTCGATCTCGCGAAATCCGCGCGGCCGAACGATCGCCCGCCGCTCTATCTGCTCAACCAGGTCGGCATGCCGAAGCGGCCGGAAGTGAAGACGTCCGACTTCGCCAAGGCGCTCGGCGCCGAGCCGATTGCCTCCATTCCGTTCGAGCCGCAGCTTTTCGGCACGGCCTCGAACAATGGGCAGATGATCGCCGAGGTCTCGGCCAAGCACAAAACCGCGGAAACGTTCCTTCAGATCGCGAAGGCGATCACCGGCCGCGCGGAATCCAAGAAACAGAAGAACGATCTGCTTTCGCCGCTGCTCACGAAGATCCGGGGCTTGCGGAAGTAGTTCGGAAGGTCGGGGTCCGGAATGTTCGGCAAAAGAGGAAACAGCGGCGGCACCAGCGTTCGGGAGATGCCGCGTGCACCCGCGGCGCAGCCGTCTTCGTCGGCGCCCGCGCAGATGCTGCCGCCTGCGACCGTCTCGGACTTCGCGCAGAAGCCGGTTTCGCATGCATCTTCCATGCAGTCTCCGCCGCTTGCGCCCGCCGCTCCGCCGCCGCCGATGATGAGCAATCAGCGCTCGGAGTCATTCTATGAGGTCAAGGGCCAGATTTTCGGCGCGCTGATCGAGGCGATCGATCTCACGCAGCTTGCGAAACTCGAACCGATCGCGGCCCGCGAGGAAATCCGCGACATCGTGATCGAGATCATCACGATCAAGAACGTCGTGATGTCGATTGCCGAGCAGGAAGAGCTGCTCGACGACATCTGCAACGACGTGCTCGGTTACGGCCCGCTGGAGCCGTTGCTTGCGCGCGACGACATCGCCGACATCATGGTGAACGGCGCGAACACGGTTTACATCGAAGTCAAAGGCAAGATTCAGCAGACCGGCATCCGGTTCCGCGACAACCAGCAGCTTCACAACATCTGCCAGCGCATCGTCAGCCAGATCGGCCGCCGCGTCGACGAATCCTCGCCGATATGCGACGCCCGTTTGCCGGACGGCTCCCGCGTCAACGTGATCGTGCCGCCGCTTTCGATCGACGGTCCCGCGCTCACCATTCGTAAGTTCAAGAAGGACAAGCTCAAGCTCGAGGATCTGGTCCGCTTCGGCTCGCTGTCGCAGCAGGGCTCGGAGCTGCTCCGCATCATCGGCCGCTGCCGCGTGAACACACTGATTTCCGGCGGCACCGGCTCCGGTAAGACGACGCTGCTCAACTGTCTGACGGCGAACATCGACAACGACGAGCGCATCATCACCTGCGAAGACGCAGCCGAATTGCAGCTGCAACAGCCGCATGTGGTGCGTCTCGAAACCCGCCCGCCGAATTTGGAGGGCGAAGGCCAGGTCACGATGCGCGATCTGGTGCGCAACTGCCTGCGTATGCGCCCCGAGCGGATCATCGTCGGCGAAGTCCGCGGGCCCGAAGCATTCGATTTGTTGCAGGCCATGAACACGGGCCACGACGGTTCGATGGGCACGCTGCACGCCAACTCTCCGCGCGAAGCGCTCTCGCGTCTCGAATCGATGATCACGATGGGCGGGTTCTCGCTGCCGCCGCGCACGATCCGCGAGATGGTGGTTTCTTCGATCGACGTCATTATCCAGGCTTCGCGTATGCGCGACGGCTCCCGCCGCATTACCCATGTGACCGAAGTGATCGGCATGGAAGGCGAAGTCGTCACCACGCAGGATCTGTTCGTGTTCGACTATCTCGGCGAAGACGCGAACGGCAACATGCTCGGCCGCCATCGCTCGACCGGCATCGGCCAGCCGCGTTTCTGGGATCGCGCGAAGTATTACGGCGAGCAGAACAAGCTTGCTGCCGCGCTCGACGGCGCCGAAATCGACGACGCGCTGGGGCGGTCATGAGTTCTGCAGCCTTTGCATTCCTGATCACGGTCGCCGTCGCGGGCGTCCTATACGTTTTCATCTATCCGATGATCTCTGGCGAGAAGCGCGCCCAGCAGCGTCTGAAGGAAATCTCGGTCGACGAAATTCAGGCCAAGCGCGGCCGCAACAAGAGCGCTGAGGCGGCAGGTTCGCGCCGGCAGCAGGTCGAAGACACGCTGAAGCAGATCGAGGCGCGGCAGAAGAACGTCAAGAACCCTCCGATCGAAATCCGGCTTCAGCAGGCCGGACTTTCGATCACGAAGAAGCAATTCTATATGTTCAGTGCGGCTGCCGGGCTCTTGAGCTTCGCGCTCATGTACATGGCCGGCATGGGCCTGCTGCTGGCTATTCCCTCGATCCTGGCCGGCGGCTTCGGCATTCCGCGCTGGGTGATCGGCTATCTGAAGAAGAAGCGCGAGAACAAATTCATTCTCGAGCTTCCGAACGCGATCGACGTCATCGTGCGCGGCGTCAAGGCCGGCCTTCCGATCGGTGACTGTATCCGCATCATCGCGAACGAAACGTCTGAGCCAGTGAAGGGCGAGTTTCGCCAGATCGCCGAAGGGCAAGCGGTCGGCATGTCGCTTTCGGATTCCGCCGCGAAAATGTACGAGCGCGTACCGCTGCCCGAGGCGAACTTCTTCGGTATCGTGCTCGCGATTCAGCAGCAGGCCGGCGGCAACCTCTCCGAAGCGCTCGGAAATCTTTCGCGCGTGCTGCGCGAGCGCAAGAAGATGTCCGCGAAGATCAAGGCGATGTCGATGGAAGCCAAAGCTTCTGCTGCGATCATCGCTTCGCTTCCGTTCGCGGTGATGATGCTCGTCTATCTCACGAGCCCCGGCTACATCGAGCTGCTGTGGACCACGCCCACCGGGCGCGTTCTGATGGCGGGCTCCGCGATGTGGATGACCATGGGTGTCCTGGTCATGCGCAAGATGATCAATTTCGACTTCTAGAGGCCTTACGCATGGTCGAACTTCTCTATGAAAGACTGAGCGACGCGCGGTTCATGACGACGTTGTTCACCGTTGTTGCGGTGATTGCGACGATCTACACGCTCGCCATGCCTTTCATTTCCGGCGATGGCCTCGACCGCCGCATGAAAACGCTCGCCGTCGAACGCGGCCAGATCCGTGCCCGCGAGCGCGAAAAGCTCGCGCGCGGCGAGAAGGTGAATCTGCGTCCGACGCCCAAGGCTTTCATGCAGAATGTTGTCGAAAGCCTCGATTTGAAGAAGTGGCTCGGCGAGGATGAAGCCAAGGCGATGCTGGTGCAGGCCGGCTATCGCGGGCAGGGGCCGCAGGTGTCGTTCCTGTTCTTCCGCATGGTCGCGCCGATCGGCATGCTGATTTTTGCAGCGCTCTATCTGTTCGTGCTGGTGCCGGTCAATCAGTCGCCGATGGTGAAGATCGGGATGTGCATCGCCGCGGCCTATCTCGGCATCAAGCTGCCGCAGCTTTTCCTGAGGAACGTGATCACGCGGCGCCAGCAGTCGGTTCGGCGCGCGTTTCCCGATGCGCTCGATCTTCTGCTGATCTGCGTCGAGTCCGGCATGTCGATCGACGCCGCATTCAAGCGCGTGAGCCAGGAAGTCGGCTCGCAGTCGGTGCCGCTCGCGGAAGAATTGACGCTGACGACGGCCGAGCTTTCCTATCTTCAGGACCGCCGCATGGCGTTCGAAAATCTTGCCGCGCGCACGGGCATCGACGGCGTGAAGGCGGTTTGTACCGCGCTGATCCAGGCCGAGCGCTACGGCACCCCGCTCGCGCAGGCGCTCCGCGTGCTCGCGCAGGAAATCCGCGATCAGCGCATGTCCGAAGCCGAAAAGAAGGCGGCGGCGCTGCCCCCGAAACTCACCGTGCCGATGATCCTGTTCTTCCTGCCGGTGCTTTTCATCGTCATCATGGGACCGGCCGCGATCCGGGTCATGGAAATCAAATAAAAAGAAAACGCCCGCTTCGCAGCGGGCGTTTTGTTCGGTCTTGCCGGAGTTTCAGGACTGCTTGGGCGGCAGGTTACGCGGCTGTTGCTGCTGGCGTATCATGTCGCGTAGCGCCGCGATGTTGGCGCTGGCTTCTTCCGGCGGAAGATCGCCCGCTGCGACCTTCTCCGCCTCTTCGAACTTGCCCTGCAAGGCGAGCGAGAGCGCGAGGTTCTGGCGCACGCGCTTTTCCGCGCGCGGATTGGCGGACGCGCGCCGCAGCGTGGTCTCCGCGAGCTTCAGTTCCTTCGAGAGGATGTAGGACAAGCCGAGATTGGAAAGGATCGAGGGCTCGTCCGGCGCGATCTTGAGCGCGGATTTGTAGTAATTGCGTGCGGTTTTGTAGTTGCCGAGTTGATCGTTGATCGCGCCTTGCGCGTTCAATACGCGCCAGTCGGGCTGATCCGGTGTATGGGCGCGGGAAAGCACCTCGAGCGCCTGCTGAAGGCGGCCCGCTTCCGCGAGCGCGCGGCCATATTCGCCGGCAAGGCCCCGATGCTTCGGGTTCTTGATGGTGGCCTGCTCGAGCACGGCGACAGCCTGCTCGTGCTGCTCCGAGCGGCGCAGGGCCTGGGCATAGGCCATCGCGACCTGCGCGTCGGCCGGATTGCGCCGGTATTCGTCGCCGAAGCGCTCGGCGTCCCGGCGCGGGTCGTTCTCGACCGCTGTAAAAGGGTTCCGGATCGATCCGGTGATGTCATCGGTCTTTGGCTTGTTCGCACAAGCGCCAAGCGAGGCCGCAAGGGCGACTGCCAGAGCGGCTTTCGAGACGCTCCCGAAAAGGCGGGACTTCGGGGTGGCGGGATTACACAGCATACAAATACTCCGCGCGGCATACCGGCGCGCAGCCGGAGTGCCGGGCAAAGCAATAGAGAGTTAACCCTAACGCCCCGTTAAGCGCGCTTTTGCTGCCCTTTTCTCCGTGATAGACGGCGGGAAACCGGGAATTCTCCTTTGCCGCAATCCGCTTCGCCTGCCTTCGCGCCTTCCGCAGCATCCGCCAAGCCCGTCTGGTGCGTCGATGACCGGAACTGGAAATCGGTTCGCGATAAGTTGCCTGCTGCGGCGCGGGCCTTCGCGGATGCTTCCGGCTTCAAGCCGGATGCGGGAAGCCATCTGGTTCTTCCGGATGCGGGCGGCGGCATTGCCGGCTGCCTGTTCGGCCTCGGCAAACACGGCGACAAGAACGCCGACCCGTTGCTCGCGGGCAAACTCGCGAAGATTTTGCCGGAGGGCGACTGGAAGTTCGCCGAAGCACCGAAAGAAGCAAGGCTCGCATCGCTTGCCTTTGCCTTGAGTTCCTATCGCTTCGGCAGATACCGCAAGAACGGGAAGAAGCAGCCGCGGCTCGTCGTTCCGTCCGGTGTGGACGCAAAGGAGATCGCGCGCATCGCGGAAGGTGTCGCGCTCGCACGCGATCTCGTGAACACGCCCGCCAACGATCTCGGGCCTGCCGAACTTGAGGCCGCAATCCGCGCGCTCGCGAAGAAGCATGGCGCGAAGGTTTCGAGCGTCGTCGGCAAGGATCTGCTGAAGAAAAATTTCCCGCTCGTCTATGCGGTCGGGCAGGGCAGCGAACGTGTGCCGCGCCTCGTCGAGTTCACATGGGGCAAGCCTTCGCATCCGAAGCTCACGCTGGTCGGCAAGGGCGTATGCTTCGATACCGGCGGTCTCGACATCAAGCCCGACGCCGCGATGCTCCTGATGAAGAAGGATATGGGCGGCGCTGCGGCGGCACTTGCGCTCGCGCACATGATCATGGAAGCGAAGCTGAAAGTGCGCCTGCGCGTGATCATCCCCGCGGTTGAGAATTCGATCTCCGGCATCGCGTTCCGGCCGGGCGACATCTTCAAAAGCCGCAAGGGCATCACCGTCGAGATCGGCAACACCGACGCCGAAGGAAGGCTCGTGCTTGCCGATGCGCTCGCGCTCGCCGACGAGGAAAAGCCGGAACTCATGATCGATTTTGCGACGCTCACGGGTGCTGCGCGCGTCGCGCTCGGCCCGGAAATTCCGCCGGCATTCACAGATGACGACGCGCTCTGGAACGCGCTCGCTAGACATTCCGCGCAGGAACGCGATCCGCTTTGGCGGCTGCCGCTCTGGCAGCCCTATATGGAAATGCTTGGCTCGAAAGTCGCGGATACGAACAATGTTGGCGGCGGTCATGCCGGCGCGATCACGGCAGCACTCTTTCTCTCCAAGTTTGTCTCGCATGCGAAGAGCTGGCTGCATCTCGACATCTTCGCCTGGAATCCGAAGGAGCGTCCGGGACGCCCCGAAGGTGGAGAGGCGCATTCCGTGCGCGCGCTGTTCGCGCTGTTAACCGAACGCTACGCTTAAACTTGCGCGAAGCGCCGCACTTTGAAATGATACGGCTCCGAAACGAATTTTCGAGCGAGTCGTGGCCGTCGATCTCCGTCCCTCGCAGGCGCTGAAGCTCCTGCATGATTTCAATTTTGAAATGGTCCGCGACGACGACCGCGATCTTTCAGCCCGGCAGATCACGATTCTTCTCACGATCTATCTCGAGCCGCCGCCCCATACGGTTCGCGGTCTCGCCGCGAAGCTGAACGTCACGAAGCCCGTGGTTACCCGCGCGCTCGACACCATGGGCCGCATGGAAATTCTGCAACGCCGCCGCGATCCGGCGGACCGCAGAAACGTGCTCGTGCAGCGCACCGTCAAGGGCGCGCTCTATGTCGAACGGCTCGCCGATCTCATGCTCGCCAAAGCGAAAGAACTGCCGCTGTGAGCGGCTTCGATAAACGGCTCACGCCCGCGCGGCCCGACCTCGCGGCGTCGCATCTGCGCGGCAAGGTGGAAGCGGAACGCTTCGTGGACGGCGTGGCGATGCAGGTGATCGACGTATCCGCTCCGCTTCGAAGCGTGCCGTCTCCCGAAGCTTCGCTCGATACCGAAGCGCTGCACGGCGAGCGCGTCACGGTCTACGAGGAAACCGGGGAAGGCTGGTCCTGGGGCCAGCTCGATCACGACGGCTATGTCGGGTGGCTGCCTGCGAATGCATTGGCAAAAGCAGGAACGAAGCCGATGCATCGCATCCGCGCGCTCAGGACGTTCGTTTTCCCGAAGCCCGATATCAAGTCGCCTCCGGTCGCTTCGCTCTCTTTCGGAAGTGTTTTCGCGCTGAAGCGCGAACAGGCGGATTTCATGGTCGCTGAATCCGGCGGCTTCATTCCGAAGCAGCACATCGTGCCGATCGATTTTCGCGAAAACGATCCGGTCGAGGCCGCCGCGCGCTTTCTCGGCACACCCTATCTCTGGGGCGGCAAGACTTCCGCCGGGCTCGACTGCTCCGCGCTCGTGCAACTGGCGCTGCAAAGCGCCGGCCGCGAATGTCCGCGCGACAGCGACATGCAGCAGAAGATCGGGAACCATATTTCCTTCGACGGAAACGAAAGCGCGCTCCTGCGCGGCGATCTGATCTTCTGGAAGGGCCATGTCGGATTTTATGCGGGCAGCGGCATGCTTCTGCACGCCAACGCCTTTCACATGGCTGTCGCGGAGGAGCCGCTTACCGCGGCCATCGAACGCATCCGCGCCGCCGGCTCCGAAGTGCTCGAAGTCAGGCGCATCTGACCACAGCTTGCGGAAGATCAATTCGGATCGCGCCGGGCTCGCGTAAGCGGCAGGCATGAAAAAGATCGCGATCATCGACGGCCATCCCGACCCCGACTCCGCCCGCTTTATCCACGCGCTTGCTTCGGAGTATGCGAAGTCCGCAAGCGATGCGGGCCATGAAGTGCGCAAGATCGAAATCGCGAGCGCGGGCATCGGGGTGCTGCACTCCGGCAAGGACTGGGAGAAGGGGGAAGTCGCTCCAAAAGTGAAACAGGCGCAGGAGACGATCGCCTGGGCCGACCATGTCGTGATTCTGTTTCCGCTCTGGCTCGGCGCCATGCCCGCGCTCCTCAAGGGATTTTTCGAGCAGGTTCTCCGCCCCGGCTTCGCGATCGGCCGCGGAAAACGCACCCTTTCTCCCGGACTGCTGAAAGGAAAATCGGCGCGCGTCGTGGTGACGATGGGAATGCCCGGCTTCTTCTACCGGCTGTTCTTCTTCTCCCACAGCGTCAGCAGCCTGCGGCGGAACATTCTCTATTTCGTCGGTATCAAACCGGTGCGGGAAACCTTGATCGGCACGGTAGACAACCCCGCCTCGCGTGCGCGCGGGCTCGAGATCGTGCGCCGGCTCGGGTCGATGGCAAAGTGAGTGCTACGAACCCGCGCCGTGCGCCACTTCCAGCGAGAAGGCGGCCGCAAAGAGCGCGCGGGTGTAATCGCTCTCAGGGTGCTTGAACAGCTTCTCCGCCGGACCTTGCTCGACGATCTTTCCGCTTTTCATCACCATCACGTGGCTCGCAAGTGCGGCTACGACACGCAGGTCGTGGCTGATAAAAAGATAAGTGAGATCGCGCTTCTTCTGGAGATCGCGCAACAGATCGACGATCTGCGACTGCACCAGCATGTCGAGCGCGCTGGTCGGCTCGTCTAGCACCACGAATGAAGGCTCCAGCACCATGGCGCGGGCGACTGCGATGCGCTGGCGCTGGCCGCCGGAGAATTCGTGCGGATAGCGGTTTCGTGTCGCCGGATCGAGCCCGACGTCCTTCAGCGCTTCCGCCGCGCGGCGGTCGCGCTCCTCCTCGCTCAACTGTGGCTGATGCACGCGAAGGCCTTCGGAAACGATGTCGGTGATCGCCATGCGCGGCGACAGCGAGCCGTAGGGATCCTGAAACACGATCTGCATGTCGCGCCGGAACGGGCGCATGGCCTTGAATTTCAATCCCTGGATCGGGTTGCCGAGAAATACGATCGGTCCCTGGCTCGAGATCAGGCGCAACAGCGCAAGCCCGAGCGTCGTTTTTCCCGAACCCGATTCGCCGACCACGCCGAGCGTTTCGCCGCGCCGGATTTTCAGCGAGACGCCGTCTACGGCTTTGATGTGGCCGACTGTGCGCTTGAAGAGGCCGCGCTTGATCGGATACCAGACCTTGAGATCGTCGGCTTCCACGATTGCAGGGGCGTCGGGTTGCGGCGGCGCAGGCTGAATGCGCGGCTCGGCCGCGAGCAGCGCCTTGGTATAGGGATGTTGCGGATTTCCGAAGATTTCCTCGACCGAGCCCTGCTCGACGATCTTGCCCTCTTTCATCACGCAGACGCGGTCGGCGATCTTCCGCACGATGCCGAGATCGTGCGTAATGAAGAGCATCGCCATGCCGAGCCGGCCTTGCAGTTCTTTCAGAAGTTTCAGGATCTGCGCCTGTACGGTGACGTCTAGCGCAGTCGTGGGCTCGTCGGCGATGAAGAGTTCGGGTTCGTTCGCGAGCGCAAGCGCGATCATGACGCGCTGGCGCTGTCCGCCGGAAAGCTGGTGCGGGTAGGAGCCGAGACGCTCCTCGGGATCGGGAATGCCGACTTCCGCGAGCAGTTCGATCACGCGCTTGCGCGCCGGCTCGCCGCGCATGCCGCGATGGACTTCGAGCACCTCCATGATCTGCTGACCGATCGTGTGCAGCGGATTGAGCGACGTCATCGGCTCCTGAAATACCATCGTGATGTCGTTGCCGCGCACGCCGCGCATTTCCTGCTCGGAAAGATTCAGCAGATCCCGTCCCTGAAACAGAATTTCTCCACCGGGATGATGTGCGGAGGCGGGCAGCAGCCGCAGCACCGAAAGACCCGTTACCGATTTTCCCGATCCGGATTCGCCGACGACAGCGACGGTCTCGCCCTTCTTCACGTCGAACGAAATGCCGTCGACTGCGAGCGTCTCCCGGCCGGACTGGCGGAACGCAACCGAGAAATTCTTGATCTCGAGAAGCGCGCTCATGAGAAGGTCTTTCGCGGGTCGAAGGCGTCGCGGATCGCTTCGCCAATGAAGATGAGGAGGGTCAGGAGAATGGCGACCGTGAAAAAGCCGGTGATGCCGAGCCAGGGCGCCTGCAAGTTGTTGCGCCCCTGATTGAGCAATTCGCCGAGCGACGGCGAGCCGGGCGGCAGGCCGTAACCGAGATAATCGAGCGCGGTCAGCGTCATCACCGAGCCCGAGAGAATGAAGGGCATGAAGGTCATGGTCGCGACCATCGCGTTCGGCAGGATGTGGCGATACATCAGCACCGCGTTCGAGACGCCGAGCGCGCGAGCCGCCTGCACGTATTCGAAGTTTCGCGTCCGCAGAAACTCCGCGCGAACCACGCCGACCAGCGACGTCCACGAAAACAACAGGAGAATGCCGAGCAGCACGAAGAAGCCCTGCGGCAGCACCGCGGCCACGATCAGAAGAACGTACAGCGTCGGGATCGAAGTCCAGATTTCGATGAAGCGCTGGAAGCTAAGATCGACCCAGCCGCCGAAATAGCCCTGAATCGCCCCCGCCGCGATCCCGATGATCGAAGACAATATCGTGAGCGTCAGACCGAAGATCACCGAGATGCGGAAGCCGTAGATCATGCGCGCGGTGACGTCGCGCGCGGCGATATCGGTGCCGAGCCAGTTCTGATCCAGATCGCGGCAGCTTTTCGCGCCTTCTTTCTTCGCGACCGCAGCCTTGCATTCTTCTTCGGTGTACATCCACGTGGGCTTCGAAGGTGCGGGCGTCGGCACGTCGTAGTTGATGGTCGAATGGTGGAACGGAATGAGCGGCCAGAGCATGTAGCCGCCCTTTTCCCTGATGAGCTTCTGGACTTCCGGGTCGCGGTAGCTCGCTTCGGTTTCGAAATCGCCGCCGAAGGCGGTCTCCGGATAGAACTGCACGATCGGGTAGTGCCACTTGCCGTCGTAGGAAACGAGGAACGGCTTGTTGTTCGCGATCAGCTCGGCGAACAGCGTGAGCGCGAAGAGGATCGAGAAAATCCAGAGCGACCAGTATCCGCGGCGGTGGCGTTTGAAGTTTTGCCAGCGGCGACGGTTGATCGGCGAGAGCCGGCTTTTGCCGGGAGCTGTATTCTCGCCGGGCAGCGCGGGCTGAGGCGTCTGCGTGATCTGATCCATGTCTCAGACCTCCCGCGATTCGAAATCGATGCGTGGATCGACCCAGGTATAGGCGAGGTCCGAAACCAAATTCACGACAAGGCCGAGGAGCGAGAAGATATAGAGCGTCGCGAAGACGACGGGATAATTGCGTTTCTCGACCGCCTCGAACCCGAGCAGCCCGAGCCCGTTGAGCGAGAAGATCTGCTCGATCAGGAGCGAGCTCGAGAAGAAAGCGCCGATGAACGCGCCTGGGAAGCCGGCGATGATGATCAGCATGGCGTTGCGGAAGACATGCCCGTAGAGCACGCGCTGTTCCGAAAGTCCTTTCATCCTCGCGGTCACGACATATTGCTTGCGAATCTCGTCGAGGAACGAGTTCTTCGTGAGCAGCGTCATGGTCGCGAACGAGCCGAGCAGCATCGCGGTGATCGGGAGCGTGAGATGCCAGAAGTAGTCGGCGATCTTGCCGGGCAGCGAAAGCTCGTCCCAGTTGGGCGAGGTGAGGCCGCGCAGCGGAAACGCGGAGCTTAACCCCCACGGCAGATTGAGCGAGCCCCCGGCGAACACCACGATCAGGAAGATCGCGAACATGAAGGCCGGAATGGCATAGCCGACGATTACGATCACCGAGGTCCAGCCATCGAAGCGGGAGCCATCGCGTACCGCCTTCGCGATGCCGAGCGGAATCGAGATCAGATAGGTGAGCAGCGTCAGCCAAAGCCCGAGCGAGATCGAAACCGGCATTTTCTCGAGAATGAGATCGAGCACGCGCGCGTCGTGAAAATAGCTTCTGCCGAAATCGAATCGCGCGTAGTTCCAGATCAGGAGCAGGAATCGCTCATGCGCGGGCTTGTCGAAGCCGAACTGCTTTTCGAGATCCTTGATGATCTGCGGGTCGAGCCCCTGCGCGCCGCGATAGCGCGAGGATGAGGAATCCAGCGCCCCCCCGGCCGTATTGTTGGGCCGGAAGGTTTCGCCGCCGCTGCGGTTGAGCCGGTCGGAAGTGGAAATGTCGGAGCCGGTCAGCTGCGCGATCGCCTGTTCGACCGGCCCGCCCGGCGCGAACTGGATCACCACGAAGGAGACCAGCATGATCCCGAGAATGGTGGGGATGATGAGAAGCAGGCGGCGAACGATATAGGCGAGCATTCAGGCCTCTGCGTCAGGGAATTCCGACAAACTGCGCGGCTTCGGCGATCCGGTCAATCGGCGCGGGCGCGCCACCACGTTTCCGGAATACCGCGCCCGTATCGCGGCTTTTCTTTGGGCCGCGCGAACACGTCCCAATAGGCGATCCAGTGCGTTCCCTTGTACCACTGCGGAATCCAGTAATGTCCCGCGCGCAGCACGCGGTCGAGCGCGCGGCAGGCGAACGTAAGCTGCTCGCGCGTTTTGGCCTCGACGATTCTTTCGATCAGGGCATCTGCGACCGGGTCCGAAACCCCGGCGAGATTCCGCGAACCGGTGATTTTCGCCGCCTGCGACGAAAAATACGTGCGCAGCGATTCGCCCGGCGTGGAGCTGACCGAGAAGCGCTGCACGGTGATGTCGAAATCGAACGTGTCGAGCCTGAGCCTGAACTGCGCCGGGTCCACCACCCGCATATTGGCTTCGATCCCAAGCCGGTTCAGGTTCGAAATGATCGCCGAGTGATGCGGCTGGAACGAAGCCGTGTTGATGATGAACTCGATCGAGACGGGTTCGCCCTTCGGGCTTGTGCGTTTGCCGTTCTTGATCTCGTAGCCTGCTTCGCGCAGCAATGCGCCCGCTCTGCGCAACAGGTTTCTGTCCTGCCCCGAGCCGTCGGCTTCCGGCGGCATATAGGCCTCGCCGAAAACGGCGTCGTCCACCTTGCCGCGGAACGGCTCGAGCAGCGTAAGTTCTTCCGGCGAAGGCTTGCCTTGTGCGGCCATATCCGAGTTCTGGAAGTACGAATACGTGCGGTCGTAGGAACCGTACATCAGGTTCTTGTTCATCCACGGGAAATCCATGGCGAGCGCGAGCGCTTCGCGCACACGCTTGTCGGAGAATTTCTCGCGGCGCGTATTCATGAACCAGCCCTGCGCGCCCGAGGGCGTCTGGTCGGGCAACACTTCCTGCTTCACGCGGCCGTCGCGCGCCGCCGGAAAGTCGTAGCTCGTCGCCCAGATGCGAGAGGTGAATTCCTCGCGGAATAGATAGTTGCGCGCGGTGAATCCCTGAAAGCCGACATCGCGGTCGCGGTAGAATTCGTAGCGGAGCGTTTCGAAATTGTTCTGGCCCCGGCTTACGTTCAGCTTCTCGCCCCACCAGTCCGCAACGCGGTTGTATTCGATGAAGCGGCCGGCCTCGAGCTTGCCGACGCGATAGGGCCCTGAGCCGAGCGGTGCGCTGAGCGTCGCGTCCTCGAAATTGCGTCCTTCGAAATACTTGCGCGACAGCACCGGCAGTCCGGCGACGATCAGCGGGATTTCGCGCCCGCGGTTCTTTACGAAATACACGAGCAGCACATCGTCGCTTGCCGCCTCGGCGCTTTCGACGTCAAGGAGAAGCTGGCGGAGAATCGGGTGACCGGTGGTTTTCAGCGTGGTGATGGTCCAGGCCGAATCGTGCGCGGTGAGTTTCGTGCCGTCATGGAAGCGCGCCTCAGGGCGGATACGAAAACGATAGACGAGGCCGTCATCCGAAACCGCGACCGCGGCCGCAGCGAACCCGTACATCGCATCGGGCTCGTCGAGCGCGCGCACCATGAGCGATGCGAAGGTCAGCTCCATGCCGAGTGCGCCGTCGTTGCGCTGCGTGTAGATGTTCAGCGTATTGAAGGTCTCGAGGTTCTGGTTGAATGCACCCGAAGAACCGACGAGTGAGAACGCGCCGCCCTTCGGGGCGTTCGGATTGACGTAATCGAAGTGCGGGAAGTTCGGCGGATATTTCAGGTCCCCGAACGCAGAGATGCCGTGGCGCTCGGCCGGCGCATTCTGCGCACGTACGGGAAGTGCCGCTGATACGCCCGCAGCCGCGCTCCACGCAAGCAGCGAGCGGCGCGAAATCCGCTGACGATCGTTCACTTCTGCGGCCCCACCTTGGCGGCGCGATCCTTGTCGAACCACCAGATGTCGGGGAAGCCGATATTGTATTCGGGCAGCTTGTCCGGTTTGCCGAAGCGGTCCCAGCGCGCGATGCGCGAGACATTGATGCTCCACATCGGAACGACGTAGTGATTCCACATCAGTACGCGGTCGAGGGCGCGCGTCGCCGCGAGCAGTTCCTCGCGGTCTTTTGCGAATACCACCTTCTTGATGAGCGCATCGACCGCCGGGTTCTTGATGCCGGCATAGTTGCTGGAGCCGTCGCGGTCGGCGGATTCGCTTCCGAAATACTCGTATTGCTCGTTGCCCGGCGAAAGCGACTGGCCCCAGCCGCTGACGATCGCGTCGAAGTCGCGCGAGCGCACGCGGTTTTGGTACTGCGAGACGTCCACCTGCCGCACTGTGAACTGAATGCCGAGGCGTTTGAGGTCCTCGCCATAGAACAGAATGATGCGATCGAAGCTCGGGCTTGCGATCAGAAACTCGATGGTGAAGGGCTCACCCGTTTTCGCGTTGACGAGCTTGCCGTCGCGCACCTCGTATCCGGCCTCGCGGAGAAGCTTGGCGGCTTGCCGCAAGTTGCCGCGAACGGATTCTTCCTTGTCGAAGACCGGGTTCTTGTAGGCCGCCGTGAACACTTCCGGTGGAACCTGCCCGCGGACGGATTCGAGAATCTCGAGTTCCTTGCCCTGCGGCAATCCGGAGGACGCAAGTTCGGTCCCGCTGAAGTAGGAGCCGATGCGTTCGTACTGACCGTAGAAAAAGTTACGGTTCATGTTCTCGAAGTTCATTGCGTAATTCAGCGCGAGGCGGACGCGCGGGTCCGAGAATTTCCCGCGGCGCAGGTTGAATACGAACGCTTGCATTACACCGCGCGCGCGGTCGGGAAAGGTCTCGAGCAGCAGCCGCTTTTCCTTCACGGCGGGAACGTCATAGGCGGTCGCCCAGTTCTTCGCGACATTCTCGGCGCGGAAATCGAATTCGTCCGCCTTGAAGGCGATCAGCTCGGTGGAATCGTCGCGGAAATATTCGTAGCGGAACTCGTCGAAGTTATCGTGTCCGACCCGCACCGGCAGCGTCGCCGCCCAATAGTCCTTCACGCGTTCGTAAACGATCGTGCGGCCCGGGATGAAGCTCTTCAACTTGTAGGCGCCGGAACCGAGCGGCGGCTCCAGCGTGGAGTTCGCGATATTGCGCTCCTTGCCCTGCGGGTCCTTGCCGGTCCACCAGTGCTTCGGCATCGGAGCGATCTGTCCCACGATCTGCGGCAGTTCGCGATTGCCGGGCGCGTCGAAGGTGAAGGTCACGTCGCGCTCGCCGGTTTTCTCCGCCTTCACGACGTGACGATAATAATAGCGGCGCTGCGGGTTGTGCTCCTTCAGCATCTGGAAGGTCCAGATCACGTCTTCTGGCGTGATCGGTTTGCCGTCATGCCAGCGCGCGTTCGCGCGCAAACGGTAGGTCACAGAAGAATAGTCCGCGGGATAGCGCACCGATTCCGCGATCAGCCCGTACTCGGTCGCCACTTCATCGAGCGAGCCGGTCATCAGCGTATCGTAGATCGTGGATACGCCCGCCGCCGTGGTTCCGCGCGTGATGATGTGGTTGAAACTGTCGAACGTGCCGTCGACGCCGAGGCGTAATAGACCTCCCTTCGGCGCGTTCGGGTTCACATAGGCGAAGCGCTTGAAGTCCGCCGGGTACTTGATGTCGCCCATGAGCGACAGCGCGTGACGCCAGGGTATCTCCTGCGCGCCCGCTTGCAGCGGCAGAAAAGGAATGGTGAGGGCGAGAATGAGAGTCCGGGCAAGATTCGGCGTCACAAGTACCTCCGTCGAACCCCCGTCTCTCAGGGGCCAATGTCGGCGGCGATTATGACCGTTTTGCGCGGGCGCGCCAAAGCGCTGCCCGCCGATCTCGCGATGATTTGAGCGGATGCCGGCCTTATTGTTTGGCCGGCTCTTCCTTCTTCTCGGCGGGCGGGGTCGCCGCGACAGGCTTCGGCAGCGGCGCCGGATTGTCGGCCTGCTTGGTGAGATAGACGATCAGGGCCGCGCGATCGGTAGCGCGGCGTACGCCGAGGAAGGTCATCGACGTGCCGGGAACGGACTTGCTCGGGTTCGTAAGGAACTTATCCAGCTCTTCGAAGGTCCACTTGCCCTTCTTGCCCTTCATCGCGTTCGAATAGGCGAAGCCGGCATGGGTGCCTACATCGCTGTTCACGACGTTGTAGAGACCCGGGCCAACCTTGTTGGCGCCGCCTTTTGCAAATTCGTGACACGCAACGCATTGGCGCGCGACGGAAGCGCCCTTCTCGGCGTTGGCTTCGTTGAGAAGATTTTCGAGCGGAACCTGCGGTTCGGCAGCGGCCTGCTTTTGGCCACCCTTCTCTTCAACGGCGGCGATTTCGTAGCCCGCTTTCTTCGGCGGATGCGATGCGAAGATCCCGCCTGAGACGATGCTGAGCGAGAGGACGAAAAGGCAGGTGCCGAGAATGGCACCCATGATTTTATTGAGTTCGAAGCTGTCCATCGGCCGGCAATTCCGGTGTTTTTTCCGCCGGCGTCCCGGCGAGAGGCCCCATTAATGAGCGCCAGAGGTATCGCTTTGCCCGATGGGAGGCAACCCGTATAACCCGCCCGCCGCTGCTACCTTCTGCCGCCGCGAAACCGGCGGGTAACAGCGGCTTCCCGGGTGTTTTCATGGCTGCCACAGGCTCGTCCCGCTCAGACCTGATCGTGCTGATTCCGGCGCGGATGCAGGCGACCCGGCTGCCCGGCAAACCGCTTGCCGACATCGGCGGGAAGCCGATGATTCTGCATGTCCTCGACAGGGCACGCGAGGCGGATGTTGGCGAAGTGGCGGTCGCAACCGATGACGAAGCGATCCGGAACGCGGTGGAGCGGGCCGGCGGACGAGTGCTGATGACGGATGCAGGCCACCAGACCGGCTCCGACCGGATCTTCGAAGCGCTCGGCAAAGCCGACCCGGCGGGCAAGGTCGCGGTCGTCGTGAACCTGCAAGGCGATCTGCCTTCGATCGAGCCGGGCGCGATTCGCCGCGTGGTCGAACCGCTTAACGATCCCGCAGTCGATATTGCGACGCTCGCGGTGGAGATCGCCGACGAAGAAGAAAAGACCAATCCGAACGTCGTGAAAGTTGTCGGGACCCCGGCAGGCGAAAGCCGTCTCCGCGCGCTCTACTTCACTCGCGCGACTGCGCCTGCGAACGATGGTCCGCTTTATCATCATATCGGAATCTACGCTTATCGCCGTGCCGCGCTCGAGCGCTTCGTGAAACTGCCGCAGGGCACACTGGAGAAGCGCGAGAAGCTCGAGCAACTTCGTGCGCTGGAGCACGGCATGCGCATCGACGTTGCAATCGTTGACGCTGTGCCGCTCGGCGTCGATACTCCCGCCGACCTCGAAAAGGCCCGCGCACTGCTCGCGGGTAAGAAGAGAAATTCCTGACATGGCCAAGAAGCAAACCATCGTCTTTCAGGGCGAACCCGGCGCCAATTCGCACATCGCCTGTCGCGAGCGCTTTCCGGATTACGAGCCGGTACCCTGCGCGACGTTCGAGGACGCCTTTGCCGCCGTGTCGAACGGGGAAGCCAATCTTGCGATGATCCCGATCGAGAACTCGGTCGCGGGCCGTGTCGCGGACATTCATCACCTGATGCCGCATTCGGGTCTCAACATCGTCGGCGAATTCTTTCTGCCGCTGTCGCATCAGTTGATGGCCATCAAGGGCGCGACCCTGAAGACGGTGAAGACGGTGCAGAGCCATGTCATGGCGCTCGGCCAGTGCCGCAACGTGATCCGCGAACTCGGCCTGACTGCCGTGATCGGTGCCGACACGGCGGGCAGCGCCCGGCAGATCATGGAAGCGAAGGATCCTACGCGCGCCGCGATCGCGTCCGCACTCGCCGCCGAAATCTACGGCCTCGATATCATTAAAGAGAACATCGAGGACGAGGACCACAACACCACGCGATTCATCATCCTCCAGAAAGACAAATCGTGGGCGAAGCCGGATAACGGCGTCGTGGTCACGACCTTCGTCTTTAAGGTGCGCAACGTGCCGGCCGCGCTCTACAAGGCGCTTGGCGGTTTTGCGACCAACGGCGTCAACATGACGAAACTGGAGTCGTACCAGATCGACGGCAATTTCTTCGCGACCCAGTTTTATGCCGATGTCGAAGGCCATCCCGAAGACACCGGGCTCAAATTCGCGCTTGAGGAACTCGGCTTCTTCTCGGAGGAGCTGAAGATTCTCGGCGTCTATCCTGCGCATCCGTTCCGCATGAAGGCGCGCAACGAGGCGAAGTAAACCCGTTGCTGTCATCCCCGCGAAAGCGGGGATCCATATTCCCTGTGCTGTTGGCGTATCTCGGGCGCTTACGAAAATCACCTTAAGTCGTGGTTATGGGTCCCCGCTTGCGCGGGGACGACGGCCAGAGAATCGTTAGTCGAATACTTTCTCACCGCTCTCGACGAAGGCTTTGATCAGATGATGCGCGATCGCGAGCGGGGGCGGCGCGAAGAAACGCGCCGGATGTTTGCCGGCGAGCAACAGCCTGCATTCGTCTTTGGTCACCCAGCGCGCGGCTTCCAGCTCCACTTCGTCGATCTTCAGCCTGTCGGTCTTCGCCTCGACGAAAGCGCCGATCATGATCGACATCGGGAACGGCCACGGCTGGGACGCGAAATAGGCGACCCGGCCTCCGGGAATTCCCGCTTCTTCCATCGTCTCGCGGCGCACCGCTTCCTCGAAGCTTTCGCCGGGCTCGACGAATCCGGCGAGCGCGGACCACATGCCCGGAGGAAATCTCGTCTGCCGCGCGAGCAAGCATTGCTCGCCGTGAATCGCGAGCATGATGACGCAAGGGTCGGTACGGGGAAAATGTTGCGCGCCGCACGCCGCGCAGTCGCGCCGCCATCCCGCCTGCGCGGATTTCGTCGGCTTGCCGCAATTCGCACAGAAACGGTGCCGCTCGTGCCAAAAGAGAAGCGCCTTCGCCGTCGCAAGCGCGGACAGGTCTTCCGGCGGCAACAGCCCCTGGAGCGCGATCGAGCGCAGGTCGACCACGATGAAGTCGCCGCGTGCCTTGATCCCTTCGATGCGCTCGGGCGGAACCGCACGCGCGAAATGTCCGAGTCCGCTTGCGTCCCTGCCGAGCATTGCGGCCTCGAGCGGTTCGCCTGCATGTGCCGCTTCGTCGTTCGTGAGACCCGCGTCGAAACCTTCGCCGCGTTTTGCAAGCAGGAAGGATTCTCCCGCCAGCACGAAATTGCGTGCATTCGCGCGAAGCGATTCGATCAGCGCGGTGTCGCCACGCTGTTCGCTGAGCCGGTCAAGCGAAGAACCGGAGTAGGTGAGTCTGGTTTCGGGAAGAGACATTGCTGGCGTCTTTGTTTGTGTGACGCTGCCACGATGCGCTAAGTGCCGCAATCCGTCAGCCGCGCATACCTAGTGCGCTTCGCAATCTTTCGATCAATTCGGACTTTTGCATTTCGCCATACGGCACGCGCGTTCCTGCGCCCCATACCGGCCCCGGCCAGGCCGCGTCGCCCTCGTTGCGCGCGACGACATGAATGTGAAGCTGCCGCACGATATTGCCCAGCGCGCCAACGTTGATCTTGAGGCACTGCGTGACCGCGCGCAGCGCTGCCGCGCATTGCGCGATTTCCTCCATTGCCGCTGCGCGGTCGGCAACGGCAAGCTCGAACAGTTCGGACATTCCCTGCCGCTGCGGCACCAGCACGAGCCAGGGAAAACGCGCATCGTCCTGTAGCCGCACTTCGCAAAGCGCGAGCCTGCCGATGAGCGCGGAATCGCTCGAGAGCCGTGGATCGAGCGAAATTTCCTGCGTCATTTTCTGCGAATCCCCGCGAGTTCGAGGAACAATATGGCGAAATCCCCGTCCGCGCTTGCCTTCCGTCACAGCCCGCCCGATATAGAGAACGGGAGGTTGGCGGTGGACGAGCCACTCGCCAACCGGGTCAGGTCCGGAAGGAAGCAGCCCTAACGAGACCGGTTTGGGTCATCGTTCCAGCCTCCCACCCAATTCCTAGGAACGCGGGCCGGATGGACGATACGCCCAAAAAGAACACGGCAGGGCAGGACGGCGCCTCTTTGTTCGGCGACGCCACCAACGGCTACCGCGTGCTCGCGCGCAAATACCGCCCGCGTAATTTCGACGACCTGATCGGCCAGGAAGCCATGGTCCGCACGCTCTCGAATGCGTTTGCGAGCGGCCGCATCGCGCAGGCTTATCTGCTGACCGGGGTTCGCGGCGTCGGCAAGACCACGACCGCACGCATCCTCGCCCGCGCGCTGAACTACGAGCCGAAGTCCGGCAAGGACACGGGTCCGACGCTGGAAATGCCCGAACCCGGCAAGCACTGTCAGGAAATTCTCGAAAGCCGCCACGTCGATGTGATCGAGATGGACGCGGCCTCCCATAACAGCGTCGAGGACATCCGCCAGATCAACGATGCCGTGCGCTACACGCCCGTGAGCGCGCGCTACAAGGTCTATATCCTCGACGAGGTGCACATGCTCTCGGGCGCGGCCTTCAACGCGCTCCTAAAAACGCTCGAAGAACCGCCGGCGCACGCGAAGTTCATTTTCGCGACCACCGAAGTCCGCAAGGTTCCCGTCACGATCCTCTCGCGCTGCCAGCGCTTCGATCTCCGCCGCGTCGATGGCGACACGCTTGCGAAGCATCTCGGCAGGATTGCGGATGCCGAAAAGATCGGCGCGGAGCCGGAAGGCCTCGCGCTGATCGCGCGCGCGGCGGAAGGCTCGGTTCGCGATTCGCTCTCGTTGCTCGATCAGGCCATCGCGCATGGCGGCGCCAGCGTGAAGGCTCTGGAAGTCCGCGAGATGCTGGGTCTCGCCGACCGTACGCGCATCATCGATCTGTTCGAGGCGCTGATGGGCGGCAACATCGCGGAAGCGTTGAAGCTGTTTCGCGAGCAATACGATCTCGGCGCCGATCCCGTGGCCGTGCTTTCCGATCTCGCGGAATTCGGCCATCTGCTGACGCGCTTCAAGATCGTGCCGTCGTCGCTTGAGGATACCAGCCTCGTCGAAGCCGAACGCAAGCGCGGCAAGGAATTGTCAGAGCGCTTGTCGATCCGTGTGCTTTCGCGGGCCTGGCAGATGCTCTCGAAAGGAATTTCGGAGACGGCCACTGCCGGCAAGCCTGCGCAGGCGGCCGAAATGGTACTTGTACGTCTCGCTTACGCCGCCGATCTGCCGACGCCCGACGAGGCTTTGAAGATGCTCGGCGACGGCGGAAACGGTGCGGGTGCATCTCCCGGCAGCGGCGGTAGCGTGCCCTCCGGCGCGCCGCGCATGCAGATGGCGCAAGGCAGCGCACAGGGCGGCGCGAACGCGATCGGACGCGCGACGCCGCGTCCCGCGTCTGCGCCCGACAACGCGCCGCAGCTACAGTCGCTCGAAGATGTCTATGCGCTTGCGGAGAAATATCGCGACCTCCAGATCAAGCACGCACTGAAAAACTTTGCCCGTCCTATAAAGATCGAAGAGGGTAGGCTCGAGATTTCGCTCGACGAGGGCGCACCGGTTAATTTCGCAGGGACGCTCGGCGCGAAGCTCTCGCAATGGGCCGGCCGCCGCTGGGTCGTAATCGTCGCCCGCGAAAAGGGCGGCGAAACGCTTGCCGAGAAAGAGCAGAACACGCAGACGCAGCTGAAAGCCGATGTCCGCAATCATCCGGCGGTGCAGGCCGTGCTGAATGCGTTTCCGGGCGCGGAGATCGTCGAGGTGCGCCGTAAGGGCGCTACGAACGAAAATGAGAATCCGGCCGATGGCTTCGATGCCCCGATCGAAGAAGACGAAGAATAAGGAGCGAGCAGTATGCGCGACATGATGGGCATGATGGGCAAGATCAAGGAATTGCAGGCGAACATGGAGCGCATGCAATCCGAGCTCGAGACCCTCGAAGTCACCGGAAGCGCAGGCGGCGGTCTCGTCTCCGTCACCATGAATGCGAAGGGCACGATCCGTAAGGTCGCGATCGATCCCAGCCTGATGAAGGCCGACGAAAAGGAAATCGTCGAAGACCTGATCGTCGCGGCCAGCGCCGACGCGAGGGCGAAATCCGAGAAGCTCGTCGAGGAAAAAGCGAAGGCGCTCACCGGCGGCCTGCCGCTGCCGCCGGGCATGAAACTTTTTTAGAAATGCGCCGCGTCGTCGCCGGGCCGGAAATCGAGCGGCTCATTCAATTGCTTGCGAAGCTGCCCGGGCTCGGCCCGCGTTCCGCGCGTCGCGCGGCGCTGCATCTCGTCAAACGGCGCGAGGAACTGATGGAGCCCTTGACTGCGGCTCTTGGTGACGCGCTCGCAAAGATCGTGGTCTGCGATACCTGCGGCAGCATCGACACCCGCAATCCCTGTTCTGTCTGCGCGGACGAGACGCGCGACTCTTCTTTGCTGGTCGCGGTGGAGAATGTCGCCGACCTCTGGGCGCTCGAGCGTGCGGGCGCCGTGAACGCCCGCTACCACGTGCTCGGCGGCACGCTGTCTGCGCTCGACGGCATCGGTCCCGACGATCTCAACATCGCGTCTCTCGTTTCCCGCGCGCACGAGCCGGAAGTGAAAGAGGTCGTGCTTGCGCTGAGCGCGACGGTCGATGGACAGACCACGGCGCACTACATCACCGATCTTCTGCGCGATGCGGAAGTGAAGGTGACGCGGCTCGCGCACGGGGTGCCGGTCGGCGGCGAACTGGACTATCTGGACGAAGGCACGCTATCCGCGGCGATACGGCAACGGACATTGTTTTAAGGGGTTTTCGAATGCGCCTTTTTGCATTGCTGGCACTGGTTCTGTTCAGTTTCTCGACACAGGCGCAGGCGCAGAAATTTGCGCTGCCGAAAGCGGTTGCCGAGGCGGCCTATGAGAAGGCCGAATGCGACAACGAACTCGACGAAAAGAATAAGGATCTGGAATTCGCGGGAGATCTCGGCGCCGGCCTCAAGCTTATCGAGCTGTCGTGCTGGAGCGCGGCCTACAATTTCGGAAGCATTTTCTTTGCCGCCGATCCGAAGGATCTCTCGAAGGCGCGGCTGTTGCAGTTCAGGCTTCCGGACGAAAAGAACCGGCTCGTGCAGACCTTCCAGCTTTCGAACCCGTCCTATGACGAGAAGAAGCGGGTGCTGGAATCCTTTCACAAGAGTCGCGGTGTCGGCGATTGCGGCACTTCCGGCAACTGGCGCTGGAACGGTAAAGAGTTCGTGCTCGTCCGCTTCTGGAGCAAGAACGATTGCGACGGCGAGCCGTTCTTCGACGACCTCACGCCGCTCGGAAAATATCTCGTCTATCCGCCGAAGCAGCCGCCGAAGAAGAAGTAGCTAGTTCTTGTCGGGCGCGAGCCGCTCGAAATGTCCGCGGCGCTGCAACCACCAGAGCAGAAAGAGGCTCGGGATCGCCGTAAGTGCGCTCAGCGCGAAAAACCAGGCCCAACCCGTTGCCATCGCAAGATAGCCCGATAGCGCGGAAATATACGTGCGTCCGACCGCTGACAGCGCGCTTAGAAGCGCGAACTGCGTTGCGGTATGCAAGGGCGAGCGGCAGAGCGCGGAGAGATAGGCGACGAAGATCACCGTGCCGATTGCGCCGGTGAACTGCTCGACAACAACAGAGACGCTTAGCGCAAGATGGTTCAGGCCGATATAGGCCTGCCACGTAAAGACGAGATTCGACGACATTTGCAGGAAAGCGCCGGCCCACAGGCAAGTGAGCAGCGGATAAGCCCGTGCGAGAAATCCGCCGAGAAATCCACCAAGCAGGGTTGCGATGAGGCCAAGGCCCTTGACGATGTTCGCGTAGTCGATGCGAGAGAAACCGAGGTCCACCACGAAAGGCGCGGTCATTACGCCCGCGAAAGCATCGCAAAGTTTATATAGAATGACGAACGCAAGGATTGCCATCGCCGAATTGCGGCTTAGGAACTCGGAGAAAGCGTTGTAAGCTGCGGTGCCTACGCGCGTGCCGAGGAATGTATTCGCCGCGTTCGTGACGAATATCGGCATGCGCAAACCGCGGATGCTCATGCTTTCGAAGCGCGGACGGTTCGCCACCCACTCCTCGTCTGAAACCTTGGACACCTCCGGCTCGGTCGCGAGCAATGTCGCAAGCATGCCGACGACACAGAGCGCCGCCATCACGATATAAGCGAGCGACCACGCGGCATCCTTACCGGCGCCGAACCACTCCCAGGTGCTGACAAGATAAAGCGCGCCTGCGGTCGAGATGAGATTGCTCACGCGATAGGCGGCGACATACGAGGCCATGCCCGCCGCCTGCTCGTTCTTGTCTAGGCTTTCGATGCGGAACGCATCGATCAGAATATCCTGTGTCGCGGATGCAATCGCGACCAGCAAAGCCGCGAGCGCAACGATGGTGAGTGCGGAGTAAGCCGGGTTGCTGAACGCGAGCAATAGAATGGCCGCGATCAAAAGAAGCTGCGAGAGCATCAGCCATCCGCGCCTTCGTCCGAAAAGGCGCGTCAATACCGGCACGTTGAGCGCATCTACGATCGGAGCCCATAGAAACTTTAATGTGTAGGGTGTGCCGACCAGCGCGAAGAGGCCAATGGTGCCGAGATTGACGCCCGCTTCGCGCATCCAGATCGTAAGTGTGGAGCCGGTCAGCGCGAGCGGCAGCCCCGCCGAGAAGCCGAGCAGCATCACGATCAATACGCGCGGACGCGTATAGACCGCGATTGCTTTCATCCATCTGGATGAGACAGTCGAAGCAGGTTCAGCAGATTCGGCCATGCGCTGCGCTTGTCGCACAGCCGCAGGCGTTTGTGAATCGGACGGGCTACTCGCGCCCGCCGAGCTTCAACTGAAGCGGAACCGCAGGCGACGTTTCCACGCTCTTTGCGGGTTGGGCATCTTCATCGAGTTCGAGCGACTGGATGCGTCCGCCGCGTTTCGAAACCTTCTCGGCGGAGATCAGCACTTGCCCGACGTCGTCGGCGGCCTGTGCGAAGTGCGTCTGCAACTTCACGGCGCGGTCGCGCAGCCGGCCGACGTCCTCGACCAGCTTTCCGACCTCGACCTGAATCTTCTCTGCGGCATCGCGCATCTGCGCGTCGCGCACGATCGCCTGCACGACCTGAATCGCGAGCATCAGGAGCGACGGCGACACCAGGATGACGCGCGAACGAAAAGCCTTCTGCAAAACGTCGTCGCAGGCTTCGTGCAGTTCGGCGTAAACCGACTCCGACGGCACGAACATCAGGGCGATATCCTGTGTCTCGCCGGGTACGAGATAGCGCTCGGCGATGTCGTTCACATGCTTGTTGATGTCCTGTTTCAGCCGCGCGAGCGCGCCGCGGCGCAGGTCGTCCGTCTGCGCTTCGCGGAATGCGGTGATCGCTTCCAGCGGGAATTTCGCGTCGATTGCGAGCGGCCGGTCGTCGCCGGGCAGGAAGATCGCGCAGTCGGGGCGCTTGCCATTGGAAAGCGTGTGCTGGAAAGCGTAAGCGTTCTTGTGCAGTCCGTCGGCGACGATCGCTTCCATGCGGCCCTGACCGAACGCGCCGCGGGCCTGCTTGTTCGCGAGCACGTCTTTCAGCGTCACCATGTGGCCGGTCAGTTCCTGCATCCGGCTCTGCGCGGCATCGACGACCGCGAGCCGCTCGTGCAGCTTCGCGAGGCTCTCGGCGGTGGTCTGCGCGGCATTGGTCATGTTCTGACCGAGGCGCTGCGTCACGTTATCCAGCCGCTCGTTCACCGTGCGCGTGAGTTCTTCCTGCTTGGAGCCGAAGCCCTGTGCGAGAAACTGCACCTGCCCGGTGGTGGCGGATTGCGCCTTCAGCAGCTCGAATAGCTGCTGCTGCAACTCCTCGACGCGGAGCGACTGCTCCTGCGCCTCCAGCGTCCGCGTTCGGCTCTGGCGGCCCTGCGCGAACAAAAGCCCGAGCAAGAGAGCCACGGCGAGCCCGCTGAGGGCCGCCACCAGCATCCCCAAAGTCACGTTCATGCCGTTGATCGAAAACAGGATTTCGCTCATTGCGCCGTTGCTTCCCGCTGATTCTTTCCGGAACGAAGAGGGAACATCTCACCGGAGGGCCATCACTGCAAGAGCGTTCCGCCTGCGTTGACCGCAATCGGACGATCACCTATCTCGCGCGCATGATCCGTCACATTTTACAGCTTCCCGATCCCGTTCTGCGCAAGGTCTCGACGCCGGTCGAAAAGATCGACGGCGAGATCAAGACGCTGATCAAGGACATGTTCGAAACCATGTACGACGCGCCGGGCGTGGGCCTTGCCGCGGTACAGATCGGGGTCACGAAGCGCGTCGTCACGATCGACGCGACCCGCGGCGACGAAGAAAAAAACCCGATGGTCTTCATCAATCCCGAGATCATCGCGGCGTCCGGCGAAAAGGACAGCAAGGAAGAGGGCTGCCTCTCGATCTCGGAATATTACGAAGAGGTGGAGCGTCCTTCCGAGGTGAAGGTCCGCTTCATGGACGAAAAGGGAAAGATCCACGAGATCGAAGCGGATGGGTTGCTCGCGCGCGCGCTACAGCACGAGATCGATCACCTGAACGGCGTTCTCTTCATCGACCACCTTTCGAAGCTGAAGCGCGACCGCGTTACCAAGAAATTCAGCAAGGTTGCGAAGGCGAACAAGCGCGCGACTGTCGCGGGCTGAAGCGCGGAAAGGACTTCCGTTGCGCGTGGTATTTCTCGGCACCCCGGAATTCGCGGTGCCGACGCTTTCGGAAATTGTCGCGCGCGGTCATGAGGTCGTGGCCGTCTATACCCGCGAGCCGGCCGCGGCCGGGCGCGGTATGAACGACCGCAAATCGCCAGTACACGAGACTGCCGAAAAGTTCGGCATCGCCGTGCATCACCCGAAGACGTTGCGCGGCGAAGAGGCGGCGGCGCTGTTTCGCTCGCACGCCGCCGATGTCGCGGTGGTGGTGGCTTACGGATTGATCCTGCCGAAATCCATTCTCGATGCGCCCGCGCACGGCTGTCTCAACCTGCATGCGTCGCTGTTGCCGCGCTGGCGGGGTGCTGCGCCTATTCATCGCGCGATCATGGCGGGCGACCGCGAGACCGGCGTCATGGTGATGAAGATGGAAGAGGGGCTCGATACCGGCCCAGTCGGTCTCGCCGAGCGTATTACGATTGCAGAGAACATCACGACCGGAGAACTGCACGACAAGTTGATGCTTGCGGGCGCCGATCTCATGGCGCGTGCGCTCGCAGCGCTGGAGCGCGGCTCGCTTTCGTTCACGCCGCAATCTCAGGATGGCGTGACCTACGCAAACAAGATCGATAAATCCGAATCGAAAATCGATTGGTCGAAGCCCGCGTGCGAGGTGCACAATCACATCCGCGGGCTCTCGCCGTTTCCCGGCGCGTGGTTCGAGACCGGGATCGACGGCAAGCCGGTGCGGGTCAAGGTGCTTCGCTCGGAACTCTCCGCAGGCAACGGCGCGCCGGGCACGCTCCTCGACGATCGTCTTACCGTTGCTACGGGTGACGGCGCCGTGCGGCTCATCGAAGTGCAGCGCGCGGGCGCGAAGGCGATGGGCGCAGAAGAATTCCTGCGCGGCACGAAGATTGAGAAGGGCGGGAAGGTCGCCTGATGCCCCGCTACAAACTCACCATCGAATATGACGGCTCGCCGTTTCTCGGCTGGCAGGTGCAGGAGAGCGGGCTCACGGTTGCGGGCGTGCTCGAAGAAGCGGTCGAGAAACTTTCCGGCGAACGCGTGAGAGTTTCCGGCGCGGGCCGCACCGATACCGGGGTGCACGCGCTCGGGCAGGTCGCGCATATCGACCTTGCGAAGGATTGGGAAACCGACACCATCCGCGACGGGCTGAACGCGCATCTGCGTCCGCATCCGGTTGCGGTTTTGTCTGCGGAAAAGGTGGGCGAAGATTTCGACACGAGGTTTTCTGCGACCAAGCGGCATTACGTTTATCGCATCCTCAACCGCCGCGCCGATCTCGCATTGGAGCGCAATCGTGTCTGGCGCGTGGTGCGTCCGCTCGACGAGAAAAAGATGCATGAAGCCGCGCAGCATCTCGTCGGCAATCACGACTTCACGACTTTCCGTGCCGCCGAGTGCCAGGCCAAATCGCCGGTGAAGACCATCGACGCATTGAACGTCACGCGTGAAGGAGACGAGATCCGGATCGAAGCGAGTGCGCGATCCTTTCTGCATCATCAGGTGCGCTCGATCGTGGGCTCGCTCGCGCAGGTCGGCGAGGGCAAGTGGACGCCCGCCGATATGAAGCGCGCGCTGGATGCGCGCGACCGCTCCGCCTGCGGTCCCGTCGCGCCGCCGGACGGGCTTTATCTGGTGCGTGTGGATTACGCGAAGTAGCGCTCGAGAACCCGCAGATAGATCTGCGAGAGCTTCTCGACATCGGATACCGGGACGCGCTCGTCGACCTTGTGCATGGTCTGGCCGACGAGGCCGAATTCCACGACCGGACAATAATCCTTGATGAAACGCGCGTCGGAGGTGCCGCCGGAGGTCGAAAGCTTCGGCGTGACGCCCGCCGTTTCCTTGATCGCATCGGCGACGAGTTCGGTGAACGCGCCGCGCTGCGTGAGAAAACAATCGCTCGACGGCTCCCAGTCGATCTGGAAATGGGCGTCGTCGCCGGCCGCCGCAACCACGCGCGCAAGCACGAGCTCGCGCAGGCTGTCGGCGGTATGCAGATCGTTGAAGCGGATATTGAACTGCGCGCGGGCCTCCGCCGGGATCACGTTGAAGGCGCGGTTGCCGGTTTCGAGCGACGTGATCTCGAGGTTCGAAGCGTCGAAATCCGCGGTGCCCTCATCCAGCGGTTCCTCGATCAGCGCCATGACGGCGCGCATCAGCTTCGGCACCGGATTGTTTGCAAGATGCGGATAGGCCACGTGGCCCTGTTGTCCGCGGACGATCAGGGTGCCGGAAAGCGAGCCCCGCCTGCCGATCTTCACCATGTCGCCGAGCGCGGAGACGTTGGTCGGCTCGCCGACGATACAGTGGTCGAACTTCTCGCCGCGCTCATAGGCCCAGCGCAGGAGCTTGCGGGTGCCGTTCACCGCGGGGCCTTCCTCATCGCCGGTAATCAGAAACGAAATTGTGCCGCGCTTCGGCTTTCCGAACTTCATCGCGGCGTCGGCAAAAGACGCGATTGCGCCCTTCATGTCGCAGGCACCGCGCCCGAATAGTTCGCCGTTGGCGATATCGCCGGAGAAGGGCGAGTGCGACCAGTTCGCAACGTCGCCGGGCGGCACCACGTCGGTATGACCCGCGAATACGAAATGCGGCGCGCCATTGCCGATCTTCGCGAACAGGTTGTCGATATCGGGCGTGTTCGCATCCGAGAACGGCACGCGATGCACTTCGTAGCCGGCATCGCGCAGAATCCTGCCGAGCGTTTCCAGCGCGCCGCCTTCCGCGGGCGTCACGGAAGGGCAGCGGATCAGCGCCTGCGCGATTTCGACTGCGTTCGGATCAGACATGTCCGAGCCTATGCTTCTCCCGGTAGTCTTCATAGGATTCGAGGATCGCGATCTTCTGCCAGATTTTCAGGCTCAGTCCATTGGCGACGTTCTGCAAATCGCTCGCGGCGTCGATCACGACCTCGTCCGGAAGCTTCTGCGCGTAGAGTGCTGCGAGCTTGGCGCCGAGCGAGAGCATGACGCTGCAATGTCCGAGATAGCGCGTGAGGTCGGTGCGCGACATGCCCCTTGTGCTGTCGGCGCTGAGCAGTTCGCTCGGGTCCTTGCTGAACTGATGCATATCGATCACGTGCACGATCGAGCGAAGCTCGTTGAGATCGTTCAGCGCGCGCGTGCGGGCCATGCGCGATTCCAGCGAGAACAGGAAGAAGATCGCGATGCTGATGAAGATGATGAGATTGGTGCCCGCTTCGAGCCCCTGAAGCAGGTTGATTAGGTCGACGTCGCCGGTTCGGAGCTGCACGGCACGGACCAGAAAATACACGAGACCCGCGGCAGCCGCGATAAGAACGAGAACGATCCCGCGAAGCGGATAGTTGGCTGCGTTCACCGCATGCGACTTTGCCTCGGTTTCCTTTGCCACGACGAGCAGCTCCTCGCAGACGGCCGCGAGGTCCGATTTCGGGAACCGGTGCGAGATGCGCATATGCAACTCGTCGATGGTGTGGATGATCTCGTTCGATTCGAGCTGGCGATATTTCATGGCTGGTACTTTTCGCGAGTGCAGGCGCGCAGGCGTTCTATCCTATTGCTGTAGCGGGTCGGGGCCGTATTTGTTTGCCCCTTCGGTGCCGCGCCGCAGGCCGAGATCGACAAAAAGAAAGAGCATATAGCCGAGAAAAATCAGCGAGACGATTGCGAACAGGGTTTGCTGCTCGGAAGCCATTTTATCTACGGCTTTGGTCTCGGTTGCACCCATGCTGGTGACGATCGCAACCAGGGCGAAGTAGGCGGCAACGAAGAGGTAGTGCCGGTCCCGGTCGTGCGCGCGCTTTACCGAAATCGCGAAACCGCACCAGAGAAACGCGAGATTTACGATTGCGCCGGCCGTGGCGCCGCCGGCTAGAGCGGTAAGACCCACGATGGGGGAGCCGACGAAAGTGATTACCACGATCCCGAGCCAGAATTGCTGGCGCGTAATGCGGCCTTCGACGCTCGTGAAAAACTGGAGGGCGTTCATAAAGAGTATCCGGGCGCTGGAAGCTTCACGTTATCAGGATTGCCGGATTTTTTCATTTACCGCTTTGCTGGCCGGGTCAGGGCGGTTTCGCGGGCCCTGCGCCGCAGACGGGCGCAGGGATTAGCTTTCCAAAGCAGGATTGCAGGCGGACGGAAGGCCGATAGCGGCTAGTCTCGCAGCAATTCGTTGATCGAAGTCTTCGAGCGGGTTTTTTCGTCCACGCGCTTCACAATGACGGCGCAGTAGAGACCCGGTCCCGGTTCGTTCGAGCCGCCGATGCTTTTGCCCGGGAGCGTGCCCGGCACGACGACCGAGTAGGGCGGCACTTCGCCCATGAAAATTTTTCCGGTTTCGCGGTCGACGATCTTGGTGGACGCGCCGAGAAACACGCCCATCGAAAGCACCGAGCCCTCGCGCACGATCACGCCTTCGGCGACTTCTGCACGCGCGCCGACGAAGCAGTTGTCCTCGATCACGACCGGGCCTGCCTGCAAGGGCTCGAGCACGCCGCCGATGCCGGCACCGCCTGAGATGTGCACCTTCGAGCCGATCTGCGCGCAGGAGCCGACGGTGGCCCAGGTATCGATCATCGTGTTCTCGCCGACATGGGCGCCGAGGTTCACGAAGCTCGGCATCAGCACCGCGCCGGGCGCGATGTAGGCGGAGCGCCGCACGACGCAACCGGGCACCGCGCGAAATCCCGCTTTCCGGAATTGCGCAGGTTTCCAGCCGTCGAATTTCGACGGCACCTTATCCCACCATACCGCGCGGCCGGGGCCGCCCTTGATGGTCTCCATGTCGTTCAGCCGGAAGGAAAGCAGCACCGCCTTCTTGAGCCATTGATTGACGCGCCACTCGCCGCTTGCCTGTTTCTCGGCGACACGAGCCTTGCCGGCATCCAGGAGGTCCAGCGCTTCGTCGACCGCCTTACGGACCTTGCCTTTGGTCTTGGGGCCGATCTTGGCGGTGTCGGCAAAAGCTTCGTCGATGATTTTTTCGAGTTCGGCGGGCTTCACGGTTCAGGCTCCGGTTGAATGCAGGCAGGGCGTTTTCGCACGAAGCGGACGCTTGTCAACTTGCGCTTACGGCTCGCGAAACCGGATCGTGACGCCGCTCGAAGGCGACAGATCGATGGGAGCGAAGGACTTCACATCGAGCCCTTGCGCCTCGCAGTTCCGGTGATCGCGGATCTCGAAGCGGATGTTCTTCACGCAGAGCTTTTCTTTGCCGCCCCACACTAGCGGCCGCCCTTTGATTTCGACGGGTGCGCCGGCCGCATCGACTGCTTCCGCAAAGCTGAACGGACGGCCGGAAAACCTGCGCGGCAATTCCGGCCGCAGGCACGCACCGGGTTCGATCCTCCACCATCCGCGCGTCGTGATCACGGCGTTGTCTTCGACCGCAAGCGCGGCCATCACCACATGGCGCGTGTCGTTGCACCAGAGCAGTCCGGGCGTGCCGCCGCCGCGCGCGGCGGTAAGCAACAGATCGAAGAAATCGGCACGTTGCGCTGCCTGCTCGGGCAAGCTCCTGCCTTTCAGAAATGCGGAAAGTGCCGCTTCGCTTTTCGCGCCAAGCGAGCCATCGACGGGCTCCGCATCGAAACCAGCAAGCGTAAGAAGCCGTTGAATCGCGGCGATCCGCGCCTGCTCCGGTTCGTAGCCCGCGCTTTCCGCGACAAAGAGCGTGGCGTTGCCGCCGGATTTTGCCTGCCGCATCTCGGCGAAGGGAAGCGGGCGCTCGCCGGGCTTGGTGCACTTTCTTGCGCCGGCGATCAGGAAGTCGCCGTCGCCGGTACAGAGTTCGACATGCGAGGTGTTGAGCGGCTGCAAAGCGCCGTAAAGCGGCAGCGCCCGCGCATGCAAGTAAATATGATCGGCGGCGATCTCACCCCGCAGCACGGAGCGGCAGAGGCCCGGATCGATCCTGAACCAGCCGCGCGTCGCCGCCGCACCTTTCGTCTCGATGCCGATCGCGGCTTCGATCACGAAGCTCGTGTGATTGCAGATTTCGAGATCCGCGCGGGCTGCCGTCGTCGCGAGCAGAAGGAAGATTGCTGCAAGCGGGCGCCGCATCAACGCTTGATCAGCGTTCCGGCACCGTGGTCGGTGAGCAATTCGAGCAATACCGCGTGTGGTACCTTGCCGTCGAGGATGACGACGCCTTCGACGCCGCGCTCCAGCGCATCGATGCAGGTCTCGACTTTCGGAATCATGCCGCCCGAGATCGTGCCGTCTGCGATCAGTTTGCGCGCGTCCTTGAGGGATAGCTCCTCGATCAGCTTCTTCGACTTGTCGAGCACGCCAGGAACGTCGGTCAGCAGGAGAAGGCGCTTTGCGCTGAGTGCGCCTGCGATCGCGCCCGCAAAAGTGTCGGCGTTCACGTTATAGGTGCCGCCGTTTATGCCGGCAGCGACAGGTGCGAGCACGGGGATCAATTCGCGGCCGAGAATCTGCTCGAGCACGGTGGTATCGACTTCGGCGGGTTCGCCGACATAGCCGAGGTCGATCGCCTTTTCGATGTTGGAATCCCTGTCGCGCGTCGTGCGCGTGACCTTCTTCGCCTTCACCATATTGCCGTCCTTGCCGCAAAGGCCGACGGCCCGCCCGCCCGCTTCGTTGATGAAGCCAACAATCTGCTTGTTGATCGAGCCCGCGAGTACCATCTCGACGATCTCGACCGTCTTCTCGTCGGTAACGCGAAGGCCGTCCTTGAATTCCGATTTGATGCCGAGCTTGTCCAGCATCTGGCCGATCTGGGGGCCGCCACCGTGGACTACGACCGGATTGATTGCGGTCTGCTCCAGAAGAACGATATCGCGGGCGAAATCGCGCGCCACCTGCTCGTCGCCCATGGCGTGACCGCCGTATTTCACGACGACGACCTGGTCGTCGTAGCGCTGCATGTGCGGCAGCGCCTGCGCGAGGATGCGCGCCTGTTGATGGGCGTCGGAGGGATTGGGGTCTTTGCTCATGGATCTCGGTCCCGGATTTCGGCAATCTTCTAGCCGATTTGGGACCGGGAACAAAAGGGCCGATCGGCCCAGAAGCGGCCTCAGTAACCGCGCTCGTTCATCAGCCGGATGATTGCCGCGCGTACTTCCGGGATGCCATCGCCCTCATAAGAGGAGGTTGGAAAGACTTCCGGGAATGCCGCTGGGCGCTTGGCAATCGCGGCCATCGTCTCTTCGATTCGTTTGGGCAGGTCTGCGGCTTTCACTTCGTCGCACTTCGTCAGCACGACCATGTAGCTGACGGCGGCTTTGTCGAACTCGTCCAGCATTTCGGCATCGTTCTCTTTGACGCCGTGACGCGCATCGATGAGCACGATGACGCGGCCGAGGTTCGCGCGCTTCTGCAGATAGACGCGCACGAAGCCGGTCCAGGCTTTCACCTTTTCCTTCGCGGCCTTCGCGTAGCCGTAGCCGGGAAGGTCGACGAGCACGAGATTGCCCTGCGACTTGAAGAAATTGATCTGCTGCGTGCGTCCCGGTGTGATCGAGACGCGCGCAAGCGCCTTGCGGTTGGTGAGCGCATTGATCAGGCTCGACTTGCCGACATTCGAGCGCCCGGCGAACGCGATCTCGATGCCGAACGGTTTGGGCAACGTGTCCGGTTTGTCGGCACCCCAGAAAAATTCGAACTCGCCCGCGAACAGCTTCCGGCCTGCTTCGATCTCGCGGGACGTGAAATCCATCACGAAGCGCCCATTTCTTCGCGCTCTGAAGAGAGCGCGAGCCACTCGGCTTCGGCTTTCGCCAGCGCTTCCGAGGCCCGGTTGCGGGCTTCGCCGAGCGAAGATGCTTCGCGCGGATTGCGGCTGTGCAGATCGGCGTCGGAAAGCTGCGCGTCGAGCCGCGAGATTTCCTCTTCGAGCTTTTGTACCTGTGTCTCGAGCGACGCAATCTTCTTGTTGATGTTGCTGAGCGAGGGCTTCTTCGCGCCGCCGCCGTTGTTCGCCGCGCGCTTTTCCTTGCCGCTCATGCGCTCGGCGCCGGAGCCGCCGAGCACGTCGCGGCGGTACTGGTCGAGATCGCCTTCGTAAGGCTTCACGGTGCCGTTCGCGACGAGCCAGAGCCTGTCGGCGCAGGCTTCCAGAAGATGCCGGTCGTGGCTGACGAGGATCACCGCGCCCGGATAGTCGTTCACCGCTTCGATGAGGGCTGCGCGCGCCTCGATGTCGAGATGGTTGGTCGGCTCGTCGAGAATGAGCAGGTGAGGCCCGTGGAACGCGGCGAGCCCGAGCAGGAGCCGGGCCTTTTCGCCGCCCGAGAGCTGCGAGACCTTGGTGTCGGCGGCAGCCGCGGAAAATCCCATCTCCGCCGCGCGCGCGCGGATTTTCGCTTCATGTGCGCCGGGCATCAGCTCGCGCACGTGTTCGGCAGGCGAATGTTCAGGGTTCAACTCGTCGAGCTGGTGCTGCGCGAGATAGGCGACTTCCATCTTGGATGCGCGCACCACTTTGCCGCCTTCCGGCTGAAGGCGCTGCGCCAGGAGTTTCGCGAAGGTCGATTTGCCGTTGCCATTGGGCCCAAGGAGCGCGATGCGGTCGTCCTCGTCGATCCGCAGTTCGAGGTTGCGCAGGATGGGCTTGCCCGGCTCGTAACCGACATTGACGCCGTCATAGACGATGATCGGAGGCGACAGCGTCTTTTCGGGATGACGGATTGAGATCGCCGCCGGTGCATCTTCGATATGGGCCGCAAGCGGCTCCATCTTCGCGAGCGCTTTCACGCGCGACTGTGCCTGTCTTGCTTTTGAAGCCTTTGCTTTAAAGCGATCGACAAAGGCCTGCATGTGCGCACGTGCGGCCTCTTGCTTCTTTCGCGCTTTTTCGTCGAGCACGAGTTTTTCGCGCCGCTGACGGTCGAATGAAGAAAACCCGCCGCGATAAAGTTTCAGCTTCTTGTTGTCGAAGTGAAGAATGTGCGTGACCGAAGTGTCGAGCAGGTCGCGGTCATGGCTTATCAAAATTATCGTGTGCGGATATTTCGCGAGATAATCCTGAAGCCACAACGTGCCTTCGAGGTCGAGATAGTTGGTCGGTTCGTCGAGCAGCAATAAATCCGGTTCGACAAAGAGAAGGGCCGCGAGCGCCACGCGCATGCGCCAGCCGCCCGAGAATGACGAGCAGGGCCGCGCCTGTGCTGCTTCGTCGAAGCCGAGGCCCGCGAGAATTTTTGCAGCCTTCGCAGGAGCCGAATAGGCATCGATATCGACCAGCCGGATTTCAATTTCCGCGATCCGCATCGGGTCGGTCGCGGTTTCGCGCTCGGCTAGCAGCGATGCGCGCTCGACATCTGCGGCAAGCACGCGATCGAGTAAGCTGTCGGGCCCTGCGGGCGCTTCCTGCGCGACCCGGCCGATCCGGGCGCGTGCGGGCTTGTGGATCGAGCCGGTCTCGATATCGACCTCGTTCTCGAGTGCGCGAAACAGCGTGGTCTTGCCGCAACCGTTGCGGCCGACGACGCCGACATGCGCGCCTTCCGGAATCGACACGGAAGCGTGGTCGATCAGGAGCTTGCCCGCGACGCGGAGCGATATGTCGTCGAGTACGATCATGATGCGGGCCTCTAAAGCACATGACCCGGTTCAGGGGAACCGGGCCATTCAGTTCGTCTTAATGCGTGCTGCCGCTAGTTGTCGTTCGCGGCCTTCTTTTTCGGGACCAGCGCCTTCACGTTGTCCCAAAGCTCGATCTTCGCCCCGTTGCGCTTCATGATGACGCCCTGCTGCAACACCGAGAGGAAGTTGTTCCAGGTCCAGTAGATCACGAGGCCGGCCGGGAACGAGGCGAGCAGGAAGGTGAAGATCACCGGCATCCAGTCGAAGATCATCTTCTGCGTCGGATCCGGCGGCGAGGGGTTCATCTTCATCTGCACCCACATCGTGATGCCCATGAGGATCGGCCAGATGCCGAGATGCAGGAACTGGCCGAATACCGGGATAACGGCCGGGTCGAACGGCAACAGGCCGAACAGGTTGAACAGATTGGTCGGGTCCTGTGCCGAAAGATCGCGGATCCAGCCGATGAAGGGCGCGTGACGCATTTCGATCGTCACGAACAGCACCTTGTAGAGCGCGAAGAATACCGGAATCTGAATCAGGATCGGCCAGCAGCCCGCGAGCGGATTGATCTTCTCTTTTTTATAGAGCTCCATCAGCGCCTGCTGCTGCGCGGCCTTGTCGTCGGCGAAGCGCTTGCGGAGTTCCTCCATCATCGGCTGCACCATCTTCATCTTCGCCATCGAGGCGTAAGACTTGTTGGCGAACCAGAAGAACGCGATCTTGATGAGAACGGTGACGATCAGGATCGCGTAGCCGAGGTTTCCGGTGAGGCGGAAGAAATAGTCGAGCGCTTTGAACAGCGGCTTGGTGATGAAATAGAACCAGCCCCAGTCGATCATCAATTCGAAGTTCTTGATGCCATCGCTCTTCTCATAGGCATCGACGACATTGACTTCCTTGGCGCCGGCGAAGAGCTGCGACTGGTTCTGCGCCTTGGCGCCGGGAGCGACCGAAATCGCGTCGAGCAGATAGTCGGACTGGTAGGTTTTCACCGGGCCGATCGAGCCCGAAGAAAAGCGCGCGTTGAGTGAGGAGTTCTGCGGCGGAATGAGCGCGGCTGCCCAGTATTTGTCGGTAATGCCGAACCAGCCGCCCGTGGACTTGAAGGTCTGCGCCGGCTTGTCGGCGATCGAGGAATACTGAACTTCGTGCAGCTTGCTGTCGCCGGTAACGCCGATCAGGCCCTCATGCAGAATGTAGTAGCCGAGCACTTGCGGCGTGCCATGACGGGAAACCAGCGCGTAGGGAAACAGCTGCACCGTCTGCTGCGTGCCGTTCTCGATTTCGTCGACGATCTTGAACATGTAGTTGCGATCGATCGAAATCGTCCGGCGGAAGGTGATGCCCTCGCCGTTGTTCCAGGAAAGACGCAGCGGGCTTTCGGGCGTCAGCGCGCCGGAGCCGTCGCGCGTCCACACCGTTTCCGAATCCGGCATCTTCATCTTCTGGTCGCCGGCGACCCATCCGAACTCGGCATAAAACGGCTGCGGACTGCCGGAGGGCGCGAGCAGCACGATGTTTGCGCTCTTGGGGTTCACCGTTTCGCGGTAGTCGTTCAGCGATACGTCGTCGATGCGGGCACCCTTGAGTGCGATCGACCCCTGCAACCGCGGCGTTTCGATCCTGACGCGCGTACCGGATGCCGTGAGCGCCTGCTCGCGGGTCAGGCCGGCTGCCGGGCGCTGCGCGGTTCCCGGTGCTGAGGGCGTCTGGGCCGATGAAGGGGTCTGGGACGACGAAGGCGTCTGCGGCGCCGACGGAGACTGCGGGCCGGTCTGCTGCTGCTGTTGCGCGGGGGTCTGTGGGCCTTGGGGGCCGGTCTTCGTCTGCTGCTGCTGTTGTTGCTGCTGCTGAATCTGCTTCTGCTTTTCGACCTGCGGTCCCGCAACGAAATACTGCCAGCCGACAAGCACGATCACCGAAAGGACGATCGCAATCAGCGTGTTCTTCTGGTCGGCCATTATTCTTCTCCGTAGCCGCGCTCTGCTTAGCGCCGGGTCTTATGGACTTGTTTGATCGTATTTTCGAGGCCGCCGGTAAGTTCGGAAAAGCCTGCGGTTAATGCAGCCCTGCGCGCCACGACTACATAGTCAAAGCCGTCTTTGCCGGCTTGCGGCAGAACCGCGCGTGCTGCGGCCCGGAGACGGCGGCGGATACGGTTCCGTTCCACCGCGTTTCCGGTTTTTTTCGTGACGGTAAGGCCGAGCCGGAGCCCGGCATCGTCCTTGCGGTCGCGCGCCTGCAACGAAAACGGCGCGGCATTCGCCCGCGCAGCCTTGGACGCCGCGAGAAAATCCACACGTTTCAGAATCCGGTTCATCAGGACTTGCCCGAACCGGCGCGTTCGATCAGGCCGAGAGACGCTTGCGTCCACGGCGGCGCCGGGCGGCGAGCACTTTCGCTCCGCCGAGGGTCGCCTTGCGCGCGCGGAAACCATGCCGGCGCTTGCGGACAATTTTGCTCGGTTGATAGGTCCGTTTCACGGGGCTTACTCCGCCTTAATCGCAGCCGGTGGCTACCAAGAATTTGCGCGCTAGGGCCTGGTGGCGGGAAACCCGCATCGTCCGGACCTCCGGGGAGACCACGGCCGCCAGAAATCGTCCCAAGCAAGCGCGCGGGGCTTATGGGGGCCCCTCTCGGTAAAGTCAATGGAAACGGGCGTTTCCACCGCAGAAAGCCTCGTTTCGTGGGCTTTCCGGGTCCCGCACAACTGTCGCCATTCCCGGCTATTGAGCCTTGGCACATTGTATAAGGCGCCGGCGCGAAGTGCGCGGGGAGCGGTTCGAGATCGATGCAGGGTCCGGAACAAAGCAAGGCGTTCAACGGCCCCGGCCTTTGGCTCCGCTATGTCCCCCTCGGGCTGCTGCTTGCGGGGGCGGGAGCCGTCTTCGGGCTCGGCCTGCATCGCTATATCTCGCTTGAATCCGCGCTGCGCCATTCGGAGACCTTGGACCGGCTCGTTGAGGCGAGCCCGCTTTTGGCATTTGCGGTCTATCTCGGGATCTACAGCGCAGCCATCGTCTTCGCGATTCCGGGTGCGGTCGTCTTTACGATGTTCGGAGGTTTTCTGTTCGGCTGGTTCTTCGGGGCGCTCGGCGGGATTCTCGGCTCCACCGTCGGCGGCATGGTCACGGTATTGATCGGCAGCACCTCGATCGGGCGTAGCCTCGAACAGGCGGCACTCCCGCGCTTCCAGAAATTCGCTTCCGGGTTCCGCAACGGCGCCTTTGGTTACATCCTGCTACTGCGTCTTATTCCGGTCGTTCCGTATATCGCGATCAATGTGGCATCCGGTCTCTTCCGTGTCCCCCTGAAGACATTCGTCGCCGCGACTGTGATCGGAATTGCGCCGATCGCATTCTCGTTCGGCTTCATCGGCTCGGGTCTCGATCAGGCCATCGAGAAGCAGCTCGCGGCTTTCCGGGCCTGCGAAGCGGCCAATGCAGGCGCGTGCCGGATCGAATTCGACGCTGCACATTTTCTTTCGCCGGAACTGATGATCGGACTCATTCTCGTAACGGCGCTTGCCTCGCTGCCGTTGATCTTCCGGAAACGCATCGCGCGGTGGCGGCGGCCGCCGCGGCAAGAAAGCGTTAAGCCGTAAACTGCACGTGAATTGACGCATCCGGACAGCGAGCGCATCCTTCCATCATGAACGAACAGGCAGATCACGGCCCGCAGCCGGAGACGGCGGCAAACCCGCCGTTTCGCGTCGGGCTTTCCGGCAAGCTCCTGCTGCTCACGATCCTTTTCGTGATGCTCGCGGAAGTGCTGATCTACGTTCCCTCGATCGCGAACGTGCGCACGATGTGGCTCAAAGATCGCGCGGCCACCGCGCGTCTCGCGGTGCTTGCGCTCGACGCGACGCCCGACAACATGGTGCCGCAAGAGCTTGCGAAGCGCCTGCTCGACGGCGCCGGCGCTACCGCGGTCGCGGTGAAATTCGGCAATACGCGCCGGTTGCTTGCGGTGTCCGATATGCCGCCGGCGGTGCAGGACAGCATCGACCTGCGCGACTATTCCTACATGGCGTCGATCATGGATGCCTTCGTGACGATCGCGCATGGCGGCAACCGCACGATCCGCATTCTTGATAGTGCGCCGATGGGCGGCGAGTTCATCGAAGTCATCCTTCCCGAGCGCCCGCTCTACCGCGCGATGGTCGCCGCATCGCAGAACATTCTCTGGGTCTCGCTCGTGATTTCCATCGTCACCGCAATGCTGGTTTATGCGACGCTGATCTGGCTGTTCGTGCGGCCCTTGCGCAACATGACGTTGCAGATGATGCGCTTCGCGCAGAACCCGGAAGATGCGAGCCGGATTCTGTCCCCCTCGCGCCGCGCCGACGAAATCGGTCTCGCCGAGCGCGAACTCGCGCGGATGCAGTACGAACTTTCGCAGACGCTCTATCAGAAAAGCAGGCTCGCTTCGCTCGGTCTTGCCGTTTCGAAAATCAATCATGACCTGCGTAATCTCCTGTCGTCGGCGCAACTGATGTCGGATCGCATCGCGCATTTGCGCGAGCCGATCGTGGCGCAGGTCGCACCGAAGCTGATGCGCGCGCTCGACCGCGCCATCTCCTATTGCCAGCAGACGCTCGCTTACGGCCGCGCGCAGGAACCTCTGCCGATGAGGAAGAGCGTGAGCGTCGAGCATCTGGTAGAGGAAGTGCGCGACACGCTGAACCTGAACGAGGCAAGCCGTATCGGCTGGGTTCCGTCGATCGAGCGGGGCCTGATGATCGACGCGGATCCCGAGCAGATGTTCCGCGTGCTGCTCAATCTTTCGCGCAACAGCATCGAAGCCTTGCAGTCGCGCGTGCCGAACGATCCCGCGCGCGATCAGGTGCGCATGGTCGGTCGCCGCGAGGGTGCGGTGGTCGTGCTCGAGGTCGCCGATACCGGGCCGGGGCTGCCGCCGCGTGCGCGCGAGCATCTGTTCGAGCCGTTCCACGGCTCCATGCGCTCGGGCGGTACCGGGCTAGGGCTTGCGATCGCAGCCGAGATAGTCCGGCTGCACGGCGGCGAAATCAAACTCGTGGACGGCACCATCGGCGCCGCGTTCCGCATTTCCATCCCGGATCGTCCGGCGCAACTCGACAGCTATCGGGAGCAAAAGTTCCGCGCCTAGCGCTTCGGATGCGATGCCGGGAGCATTTCTCTTATGCGCGGCGTTTCGTTACCCTGTCTCCTGCCAGCCTGAAGATGGAGACGGCCTGTGCGTGATGCGATCCTGCTGCTCGCTTTCGTGACGTTGCAGCGGCTGTTCGAGCTTCTGCTGTCGCGCCGCAACGAGGCGCGGCTGAAGCTGCGCGGCGCGGTGGAGGCCGGGGCGAACCACTATCCCTATCTGGTGATCACGCATGTCGCCTGGCTCGCAGCACTTTGGCTGCTCGCCTGGAACCGGGAGCCGAACATGCTCCTGGTCGCGGCGTTCATCGCGCTCCAGCCGCTGCGGTACTGGGCTATCGCGACTCTCGGCGACCGCTGGAGCACACGGGTTTTCGTGATTCCCGGAGCGTCGCTGCTTCGTACCGGGCCCTACCGTTTTTTCAGGCATCCGAACTATCTGGTTGTGGTCCTCGAGATCGCGATCGTGCCGCTGGCCTTCGGCCTGATCTGGGTCGCGGCCCTGTTTTTCTGCCTGAATGCGGCATTGCTGGCCTGGCGATTCCGGATCGAGCAACGGGCGCTCGCCGAGGGCACCGCGGCCAGCCCGCCGCTTGCAAATACCGGGCAGGGCGGGTAGTTCGCTGGCCTTCGATGCGCTCGTAGCTCAGCTGGATAGAGCACCAGACTACGAATCTGGGGGTCGGGAGTTCGAATCTCTCCGAGCGCGCCATTTCCCCAAGCATATAATGCGAACCCGAACGTCCGGCCCGATTCCGCCTGCGGGCCGCGCAGCATTTGAATTGGAGAACCCGGCATGGCCGCCGATGCGCATACTGGAAGCCAGCTCGTTCAGGTCGTAGCGCTCCTGGCGGCAGGCGTAGTCGCCGTTCCGGTCTTCAAGCGCATCGGTCTCGGGTCCGTGCTCGGCTATCTGGCAGCGGGTGTCGTCATCGGCCCGTTCGGCTTGCGTCTTTTTTCCGATCCGCAGGCGATCCTGCATATCGCCGAACTCGGCGTGGTGATGTTCCTGTTCGTGATCGGCCTGGAGATGCAGCCGTCGCGGCTCTGGAGCCTTCGCAGGGAAATTTTCGGCTTAGGCGTCGCGCAGGTCGCGTTCTGTAGCCTGCTTCTTACCGGCGCCGGCATGCTCTGGGGCTTGTCGCCGCTGGTCGCTTTCTTCGCGGCGGCGGGCTTCGTGCTCACATCGACCGCAACGGTCATGCAGCTTCTGGACGAACGGCGCGAAACGTCATCGCCGCGCGGCCAGCGGATCGTCTCGATCCTGCTGCTCGAGGATCTTGCGATCGTTCCGCTGCTTGTGCTCGTGACCTTGCTGACGCCGGGTGCTGCGAAACTTTCGCCGGTGGAATTCTGGCAGGCGATCGGCCTCGCCGGCATCTCGGTGGCGCTTCTGGTGGCGGCAGGTCTGTGGCTGCTCAATCCGTTCTTCCGTTTTCTCGCGGAGTCGCAGGCACGCGAAGTAATGACGGCGGCGGCACTCCTTGTCGTGCTCGGCGCTGCGCTCGCGATGGAACTCGGCGGTCTCTCGATGGCGATGGGCGCGTTTCTGGCCGGTGTGCTGCTTTCGGAATCGAGTTTCCGGCATCAGCTGGAAGCTGACATCGAACCATTCCGCGGTATTCTGCTCGGCCTTTTCTTCCTCGCCGTCGGCATGTCGATTGATCTTGCGCTGATGGGGCGGCAGTGGCCGCTCATTCTGGCGGGCACGCTTTCCTTCATGATCGTGAAGGGCGCCGGCATCTATGCAGTCGCGCGCTTCCGCAGCAAGCACGGCGAAGGCCTCTACCGGGCCGCGATGATGGCGCAGGGCGGCGAATTCGCATTCGTGCTCTATGCCGCCGCGACACAGGCCGGAATTTTCTCGACGCAGGTGAACGCTTTGATGACGGCGGCGGTCATCGTCTCGATGGCGCTGACCCCGCTCCTTGTCTTCGCGCTGCGCTGGCTTATGCCGAAAGAAAAGGAATCGATGGACGGCATCGACGCCGCGGAAGATCTTTCCGGCAGCGTGCTGATCATCGGCTTCGGACGTTTCGGCCAGATCGTGAGCCAGCCGCTGCTTGCGCGCGGCATCGACATCTCGATCATCGACAACCAGACCCAGATCATCAAGGACGCCGGCGATTTCGGCTTCAAAGTCTATTACGGCGACGGCACGCAGCTTCATACGTTGCATGCCGCGGGTGCGGGCAGGGCGCAGGCCATTCTCGTGTGCGTCAACGAATGGACTGCCGCGAATAAAATCGCGGAACTTGTGAAGCACGAGTTTCCGCTGGTGAAGGTGCTCGTGCGCGCCTTCGATCGCGAACATGCCATCGAACTCGTTCGCGCGGGCGTGGATTATCAGGTGCGCGAGGTGCTGCACTCGGCGGTCGCCTTCGGCCGCGAGACGCTGAAGCAACTCGGTGTGCCGGACGAGGAGGCCGATACGGTCATGCAGGAAGTGATCCGCAACGATCAGGAGCGCTTCGAAATGCAGATCGTCGGCGGAATCTATGCCGGGCGGCAGTTGATCCGCGGCAATCTCGCGGCCGTTACCGGCAAGACAGCGCCGGCCGAGCTGGAAACCGAAAACCCGCAGCCGGCTAAGTAGCGAAAACTCCGGGCGCGAGGCCCGGAGTTTCAGGTCTGCATCAGTCCGCGATGATCTCGACAACTTCGCTCGTTCTGGGATCGACCAGTACGAGCTGGTTGTTCACGTGGACATAGCGGTAGCGGCGCAACGCCGGGGCCTCGACATAGAGATCCTCGTCGAAGGTGCGCAGTTCGATCTCGCGCGGAACGCGGGTGCCGGCGCGATATTCGATGACCTCGCCGTGCGGAGTAACCACCCGTTCCCGCACGACCCGCTTGTAAACGGTCGTGCGCTGATCCGGCGTCAGCACCAGCGGACCCTGCATCGTGCGGGTCGTGGTGGTGATCGTCGTCTGTGCAAGCGCCGCTGCCGGAACCGACAGCACGGCGGTGCCGATGACCATGGCCTTCAAGGAATTTCTCATCGTTGTTCTCCCGTCTGAATGTGAATCCGTTGACAGAAGAAAACCCGGCGTGTCCGGGCATCGTTCCGGAATGCTTCTCACGCTCGGTTGCGGTTCCACCGCGCGGCGTGAACCATGGTTTCGCCGCATGGGCATAAAGAACAACGGCCGCTACCGGGATCGGTCGAGCGGCCGTTGCTTTTCTTTTGCTGCTTACTTGACGGCGCGCAGCCGCAGTTCCGTCACGCCGGCTGCCACGTTCAGGCCTTGCTGCGCCTGAATGGAAACCGGCTGCAACGCAACGGTGCGATTGTTGCCGCCGACGAGCACGTTCGCGCCGAGACCGACCGCGACGGTCGCTTCGGCGCCTGCGCCGACATAGTCGCCGGCGAGTGCTGCGACCGGACGCGAAGTGGGTGCGAACACATTCCACACCATCTGGCCTTTCGCGGTGGCGCCGATGTCGATGCCGAACTTGTTGATCACGCCGACATAAACTTCGCGCGGGCTTGAGTTGTTTGCGGGAAGAAACTGGCAGGTGACTTCCTTCTGCGATCCGACGATGAGACCGAGGCCGCCGGATACGTCGCAGTTGAGGACACCGGCCTGTACGCGGTCCTTCGGCTGCGCGGATGCCGGCAACGCGACGGAAGCCGCGGCGATCGTGACCGCAATAGTGCCGGCAAGAGCACGAAGATGCTGTTTCATGGGTAGCTCCATTTTTGAGTTGGAAAAATCCGCAAATTCTCCCCGCAACGCGGCTGCGCTGCGGGGAGTTTTTCAGGCTGCTTTGGCGGTTACGGCGCCGGAGCGCGTCCGCGCAGCAGGCCCACTACTGCGGAGATCGCAAAGAGAATGAGCGCGATGAAGAAAACGATCTTCGCGAATTCGAGGGCCGTGCCGGCAACTGCACCGAAGCCGAGCAGACCCGCGATAAGCGCGATGATCAGGAAGGTGATGGCCCAGCCGATCATGGTTCTGTCTCCCAGATTTTATCCGGCGCGTTGTTGCGCCTTCGGGAGACAAACCGTCTTGCCGTAGGAATAGTTCCGGAAACTTAGCGGCGATCGTTCGCCGCAAGTGCCGCGCGCGTGTTGCGATCCGGCCCGAAGTCGTCGATCGACTTCACGTCGAGTTCGGCCGCGAGACGGGTGCGTGCGCGATTGACGCGGCTCTTGATGGTGCCGACCGCGCAGCCGCAGATCGCTGCCGCTTCCTCATAGGAGAAGCCGGAAGCACCGACCAGGATCAGCGCTTCACGCTGATCCGAAGGAAGCTTTTCGAGCGCAACCCGCAGTTCCTTGTATTCGAGCTTGCCGATCTGTTCGGGCTGCGAAACCAGACTGTCCGTGTAGTGGCCGTCGGCGTCTTCCACTTCGCGCTTGCGCTTGCGGTATTCGGAGCGGAAGCGGTTGCGCAGGATCGTGAACAGCCAAGCCTGCATGTTGGTGCCGGGCTCAAACGAGTCGATGTTGGCGATCGCCCGCATGAGCGTCTCCTGCACGAGGTCGTCCGCGCGGTCGACGTTGCCGCTGAGCGAAATTGCGAAGGCGCGCAGCTTCGGCACGATCGCCATGATGATCTTGAGGGTCGCCGGATCGGTCGTCATTTGCGCGACTCCTCTTCGGATTTCGGAGCGCTCTGTGGAGTGCTCTGCGCGCCGTCGAGCTTCTTCAGAAGCTCGGCAAAGCGGTCGGGGACGCCTTGATCGACCACCTCGTCGTACATGGCCCGCAGTTGCTGGCCGATCTTTGCCTGAATTTGACGGTCGAGGCCCCCGGATCTGGGCTTGGCTCCCGCCTCAGCTGGATTGTTCATACTAGGGTCCGGTCCTTTAGGTTTTTCAGTCATTACGCTCTTCCCACCCCGGTTCTGCCCCGCACCGAGCCTTTATAACCCCGTGCCCAATCGAAGGTTCCATGCGATGGAACTTTTCTTCTGGAGCCGGGTTAAAGGGCCGAATACGCTGGGAAAATAAGGGAGGGCCAATAGTGTCCCTATCGCAGACCATTGCACCGCATTTGCCGTTTTTGCGCCGCTACGCCCGGGCTCTGACCGGAAGCCAGCAGTCCGGCGATGCCTATGTTGAGGCCGTACTCGAGGTCCTGATCGAGGACCCGTCCAACATCGAGACCGAGAGCGACCCCCGGGTCGGGCTCTACCGCACCTTCACCAAGCTCTGGAATTCCATGGCCGTGAACGGCGCCACGGAGCCGGGCGCGAGGAAGCTTCCGGCGGAGCAGCGCCTCACGCAGATCACGCCGCGCCCGCGCCAGGCATTTCTGCTGATTTCGCTCGAGGGCTTCAACGAGACCGAGACCGCGCGCATCCTGGACATCGATGTGCCGACAGTTCGCAACCTCATGGAGGGTGCGGGCCGCGAACTCGCCAGCGAAATCGCCACCGATGTTCTGATCATCGAAGACGAAACGCTGATCGCGATGGACATCGAAGCGCTCGTTGAAAATCTCGGCCATGGCGTCATCGGGATCGCGCGTACGCATGCCGAAGCGATCCAGATCGCGAAGAAGCAGCAGCCGGGACTTATTCTTGCGGATATTCAGCTCGCCGACGGAAGTTCGGGTCTGGATGCCGTGAACGAGTTGCTGAAATCCTTCGACGTGCCGGTGATTTTCATCACCGCCTATCCGGAACGTTTTCTCACCGGCGAACGGCCTGAGCCCGCGTTCCTGATACCGAAGCCGTATCAGCCTGCGACCGTCTCGGCGGTCATCAGCCAGGCGCTGTTCTTTCAGAACGCGGCGCAGGGCAAGAACAAGCAGAAAGCCGTCGGGTAAAACGATAAGCCCCGGAGTGAAATCTCCGGGGCTTATTCGCTTCCGCTTACGACAGTCAGTTGAGCTTGTTCAGCCAGGTATCGATGTCTTTCTCGGCCTGCTCCTTCGCAATGCCGTAACGTTCCTGGATGCGGCCCGCGAGCTGTTTGCGGTTGCCCTCGATCTTGTCCAGATCGTCGCTCGTGAGGTTGCCCCATTGCTCCTGAATCTTGCCTTTGAACTGCGTCCAGTTGCCTTCAACGCGATCCCAATTCATGGATGGTCTCCTCTTTCGTTTTGTGTTTCTGGAAATGGCGAGTTGCCTTGGAGAAAACCCGCTGACGCGCGCTCCGTTCCTGCCTTTAAGGCCTCACGAAAAAATTCAGGCGCAGCCGGCTTTCGCCAACTGCGCCTGATGCATCCGGCCATTTTACGGGGGAGGGCTGGTGGGGTGGCCGGTTGCAGAGAAAGAACGCGCGGGCGTGCGCTAAGTTCCACGGCGCTGCCGGCAAACAAAAGCTTCCGGAATGAAACATTCCCGAAGCGGACAGGTTACACTCCGGGCTTTCTGGATGGGTGCGAAGGCGCCCGGCGGGCAGGGAAGAAAAAGTAATGGACGGCGTATTTGCCTGGCTCGCGCAGCTCGGCGACGCAATTCCGGCGGACATGGCTTTCTGGAGGCAGGCGCTTTCGGAAACCGCTCTGCTGATCGCGACCTGGACCGCGGCGCTCAGCTACTTTCTGATTCCGGCAGGCATCGTCTGGGCCGCATGGCGCCGCTCCGATCTGTCTCTGGTGGCCCGGATTTTCGCGCTCGCGCTGTTTCTCGCGAGCTTCGCCTTCGCGATCTGGCAACTCTCCATTCCGCTTGCTAAGGCCTTCGAATTCCCGACGCCGGATGCGGTCGCGTTTGCGAGCCTGTTTTCCGGAATTCTCTGGCTGGTTTTTCTCTGGTTTCTTTTCGGCAGGCTCGTTTCCGTTCCGCCGGCTTCCGCGCTCATTACCGCGCGCGAGCGTCTGGAAGGCGATCTGGTGGTCGAGCGCGAACGCGCGAATGAAGCGGATCGGCTGCGTTCGCAGCTCGAGCGGACGCTCGTCGACAAGACCGGAGAACTCTCGCTCGTGCAAAGCAGGCTCGATACCTGCCTCCGCGGCGCAAAGGTCTACCTGTTCTCGCAGGACCGCGATCTTCGCTACATCGGCGTGTTCGGCCCGCGCGGCGAGGATGCAGGCGCAGTGATGCTCGGCAGGACCGACGACGAGTTTCTGGTCGCGCCGGAGCGGGACGCAATTACCGTCATCAAAAGAAAGGTGATCGAAACCGGCGAGCCTTCGGAAATCGAAGCCTGGCACGAAATGCCCGAGGGCAGGGTTCTGTTTGCGCTCTACATCGAACCGATGCGCAACCTGGATGGTGAAGTTACAGGCATCCGCTGCGCCGCAGCCGACATCACGCGCATCCGCTCGCTGGAAGCCGAACAGCGGCGGCTCGCGGAGGAACTGCGCAACGCCCTGCATCGCTACGAGATCGCGCTGCGGGGTTCGAGCGTCACCGTTTTCACGCAGGACCGCGACCTGCGCTACACTTCGATCAGCAATGCGTTTCTCGGCCGCCGCGTCGATCAGATCATAGGATTGAGCGACGAGGACGTCGTCCCGGCCTCCGATCGCGCGACGATCGTGAACATGAAGCAGCAAGCACTTACGGAGGGCGTGCCGGTCGATGCCGAGTTGCGCCTGAAGGGGCCGGGTACCAGCCGCTGGTATGATTTTCACATTGAGCCGTTGCGGGACGCGGAGGGCCGGGTTGTCGGTCTGACCGGTGCCGCGGTCGACATCACCGAGCGCAAGGCAGGCGAAGAACATCTGCGCCTGCTCATGCGCGAACTCACGCACCGCACGAAAAATTTGCTTGCGGTGATTCAGGCGCTCGCGCGCCAAACTTCGCGCAACGCCGGTTCGCTCGAGAGTTTTCTTGAGGAATTCAGCGCGCGGCTTCAGGCGCTATCGCGCTCGCACGATCTCCTCGTGCAGGAAGAATGGCATTCTGCGGGCTTGCGGGATCTCGTCCGGTCGCAACTCGGTCACTATATCGACCGCGACCAGTCGCAGATCGCGATCGAAGGGCCTCCTGTTCATCTGAAGCCGGAAGCGGCCCAGAGCCTCGGACTTGCGCTGCACGAGCTCGCCGTGAATGCCGCGAAGTACGGCGCGCTGTCCACGCCCAAGGGCCGCGTCGACGTGTTCTGGGAGCCGAACGGTGAAGCCGGCAACGGGATCGTCATCCGCTGGATGGAGCGCGACGGCCCCAAGGTCGAGTGGCCGAAAAAACATGGGTTCGGCACCATGGCGATCCAGCGTAACCTTTCGCGCTCGCTGGAAGCGGATGTCGATCTCAACTTCGCCGAGACCGGGGTTTGCTGCACCATTTCGGTCCCCGAACATCACATATTCGAAACCGCGGAACCGGCCGCGGGAAGCTAGGAACCTTTCGCTCATCGGCGCGTTTTACCGGTCAGAAGCGCCCCGAATTGCGGGCAATCTGCAACCGAAAACTCGTCGATCCTGAACGCAGGAGAGGTTCCATGTTGCGCAAAGCTACCGGCATAGCCGGCGCAGTTGCCGCCGGCACCCTTCTTACCGCTGCGCTTATTGATGTGGTGCTCCGCCCGAAGCCGGCCGAGGTCGCAACGAATACGGTCGGCCAGTCCGGTCAGATCAATCGCGGCAACAAGGGTGACTCGCTGCCTAAGTCCGCGAACTCGGGTACGCCTCGCCGCATCACGACGGTTGAAGTCGTGGGCGTCGAAAACACTGCGATCGTGTATCGCGACCGCGACGGCAATGTTCTGTTCAAGACGGACCCCGTCTCCAACGTGACGATGGTCGCCAAGGACGTGCAACTGCCGGAAGTCACGATCCGCGAGCTTGCGAACTCGAACGTTAAGATCGTAGCGATCGAGGGTCTGCGCCCGACGCTCAGCCCGACCGCACCGGGTAACGGCTGCGAGCCTTCGGTGCCGGCCTATGCGGGTAACGAAAAATATTCGCGCGAGCCGAGCCGCTGCATAACCGCGCAGCCCGCCAGCACAAGCATTGCCTCCGTGAACTGACGGAGAAGGAAAGTCGCCCCTTGCTGTCCGCAGGGGCCGCTTTCGTTGAACTGGTTTCGCCTAAGCGGATTTCGCTTGGCGGTTCTTCGCCTGTTGCGCCGCCGCGTTGCCGTGTCCGGAGCGCAATGCCAAAATGGGCGCATGACAGTTCAAGAACGCGCCTCCTCCGTCTCCGCTTCCTCCAAACCCAGGCCCAACACCCGCACCGGCGGGCGCATTCTCGTGGATCAGCTTCTGATCCACGGCGCCGATCTCGCCTTCTGCGTGCCGGGCGAAAGCTATCTCGACGTGCTCGACGCACTCTTCGATGTGCGCGACCGCTTCAAGCTCGTGAATGCGCGGCATGAAGCGGGTGCCGCCAACATGGCGGAAGCCCACGGCAAGATGACCGGCAAGCCGGGCATCTGCATGGTGACGCGCGGGCCCGGCGCCTGCCACGCGGCCGTCGGCGTGCATACCGCCTATCAGGACTCGACGCCGATGATCGTGCTCGTCGGCCAGATCGCGCGCGGCACGCGCGACCGCGAGGCGTTCCAGGAAATCGACTACCGCCAGATGTTCGGCCCGGTCGCGAAGTGGGCGGCGGAAATCGAAACCACGTCGCGAATCCCGGAATACATCGCGCGCGCGTTTCAGGTCGCGACTTCCGGCCGTCCGGGGCCTGTCGTGCTCGGGCTGCCGGAAGACATGCTTGCCGAAGTCTGCGACGTCGAGGACGCGAAGCCGTATGTCACTGCGCAGGCGGCCCCTGACGCCGCAAAGCTGAACGAGATGCGCGAGCTGCTCGGCAAGGCCGAGCGCCCGCTGATGATCGTCGGCGGCGGAAGCTGGACCGACCGTGGTTGCAGGGACATCGTTTCTTTCGCCGAAGCGAACGGCATTCCGGTGGCGTGTTCGTTCCGCAGGCAGGACGTCTTCGACAATGCGTCAGGGAATTATGTCGGCGATCTTTCGACATCGGTCGCGCCCTCCCTCACGAAGCGCGTGAAGGAATCCGATCTTCTGCTCGTCGTCGGTGCGCGGCTCGGCGAAATCACGACCCAGGCCTATCGCATCATCGAATCGCCGACGCCGAAACCGAAACTCATCCACGTCTATCCGGACCCTGACGAGATCGGCCGCGTCTATGTTCCGGATCTCGCGATCGTTTCGTCATCATCCGGGTTTGCCGAGGCGGCAAGCGGACTGAAGCCGCTCGACGGCGCGAAGTGGAGGGCATGGCGCGACAGCGCGCGTCAGGACTATCTCGAGTCCGTCAAGATTCCGAAGGTCGATTTCCCGCTCGACATGGGCAAGGCGATCAGCGATCTCGCGGCGGCTTTGCCGAAGGATTTCGTCGTCACTATCGACGCGGGAAATTTCTCCGCATGGGCGCATCGTTTCATTCGCTATGCGCGGCCCTGCCGTCAGCTCGGCCCGACTTCCGGCGCCATGGGCTACAGCGTGCCAGCGGCAGTCGCGGCTTCTATCGCCGACCCGAAACGCACGGTGATTAGCTTCGTCGGCGACGGCGGATTTCTGATGAGCGGACAGGAAATCGGCACGGCCGTGCAGCACGGCGGCCGGCCGATTGTGCTTCTGTTCAACAACCGGATGTACGGCACGATCCGCATGCATCAGGAGCGGGATTATCCGGCACGCATTTCGGGCACGGACCTCGTCAACCCCGATTTTGTCGGCTTCGCGAAGTCGTTCGGGTGCCATGCCGAGCGCGTAGAGAAGACCGCCGACTTCATGCCGGCTTTCGAACGCGCGATTCAATCGGGCAAGCCCGCGGTCCTCGAACTGATGACCGACCCCGAGCAGGTTTCGAGCCGCACCACGATCGAGGCGCTTCGCGCGGCAAAACGCCACTCGTCCTGACCGGGAGATGCCGGGCGGCCAGCCCGGCCCGGGACGGCCTTGCGATCACTTTTCCGTTCCGGATGTTTCCGGCGGCCGCGCGGGAATTGCGCCGCCGGCAAGTACGCTTACCTGAGAGCCGGGGAGTCGCGCGTGTCATAGGCCTCTGATAGAGCCTTGGGACGTTCGCCGGATGGGGGATTCGGCAGGAAATAAAAAAGGGCAGGGAATGCTTCAATTTCTCAAGGGCGTGTCGGACTGGTTCGAGAAAAAGATCGGCTGGCACCGGATCGGATTGGCCTTCGGCGTAATCGTTTTCAGCGTCGCAGCGTTCGTTCTCTACCGCATTCTCCGCAACATCAAGATCGAGGAAGTCGGCTACGCGCTTTCGAACGTAACTTGGACGCAGCTTGCACTCGCGGGATTCTTCGTCGCGTGTGCGTACCTGACGCTGACCTTCTACGATTACTTCGCGCTGAAGACGATCGGCCGACACGAAGTGCCCTATCACATCGCCTCGATCGGCGGGTTCACGAGCTACTCGATCGGGCACAACGTCGGCTTCACCGCATTCTCCGGCGGCGCGGTGCGCTATCGCATCTACTCCGCATCGAGCGGGTTGAACGCGATCGAGGTCGCGAAGCTTTGTTTCATTGCCGGCCTGACCTTCTGGCTCGGCAACATCGCGGTACTCGGCATTGGCATGACGATTCATCCCGAGGCGGCTTCGATGGTCGATCAGCTGCCGCCGGCGGTGAACCGCGTGATCGGTATCGCCGCGCTTACGGGCCTTGCAGTCTACACTTACTGGGTCAGCGTGAAGCCGCGCGTGATCGGCCGCGCGAACTGGAGCGTCACCCTTCCCGCTGGAAGGCTGACCATCTTGCAGATCGCCATCGGCATCGTCGATCTCACCTGCTGCGCACTCGCGATGTATGTGCTGATGCCGGCTTCGCCGCAAATAGACTTCATCTCGCTTGCGGTGATTTTCGTGTCGTCGACCCTGCTCGGCTTTGCCAGCCATTCGCCGGGCGGTCTCGGCGTATTCGACGCAGCCATGCTGATCGCGCTGCCGCAATTCGCGCCCGAGCAACTGCTCGCGTCGTTGCTCCTGTTCAGGCTCTTCTATTTCATCGCTCCGTTCGCGATTTCGCTGGTGATTATCGCCATCCGCGAACTGGTTCTCGATATCAAGCCGCCGGCCGACAAGATGCCGGACCCGCACGATGTGAATGCTTCGAAGGTGGTCGCGAAGATCACCGAAACGGCAGCCAAGAAGAAGTAAGCATGAAGCGGGTTCGCGCTCACCTGACCGGGCTCCTCGCACTCTTCGCGGTCACCGCCGCGCATGCGCAGGCCGATCAAGACCGCCGGGCGCTGATGACGCTCTACTTCGCTTCGATTGCCGCGGATCGTTGCGATTTTCCGCTGAGCGAAGCGGAAGCGGACAAGCTGATTCAAACGGCGTCGGCATTGCAGAAGAAGATGGGTCTGAAAGACGAGGCCGCCGACCTGCTCTACGAGGAAGTGGAGCTTTCTTTCGAAAAGAAACTTCCCGACGCATGCAAGAAAGACGGCGAGGCGTTCAAGTCCTACGAACAGGTGATGCAGGACATTCGCAAGAAGTAGGCCGGCGCAAGCGTTAGCGTGGTGAAAGCCCGGGGATACCTTTAACGCCTTTCGGCAGTTTCATTACGTTGAGGTTCGACGGCACCTCCAGTTCGGCCGGATTCTGCCGCTGACGTTTCAACTCCGTGACCTCGAAAACCGTAGTGTGCTTTCCGTCGATCACGGCTTGCGTGCGCAGTGCGATGTTGTCCGACGAGAGGCATGCGGTCGCGCTGTGTTCGCTTCCTGCGCTCGTGACCTGCCAGATCGTGCAGCGCTCGCCCGCAACGGTATCTTCGCCGGAACGTTTTCCCTGGCCGGCCACCTGGCCGAAAGTCGTCTCGTCGCCGAACTCGATCTCGAAGGCGGTGTCCTGAACGCCCCGAATCGGCAGCGTCATCACCATGACCTTGCGTTTCAGGTCGATGTATCCGACCGCAGGCTCCTTGAGCTGCGGCATCTGCATTTCGATCCGGATCTTGCCGTTCGCATGCCGCACCAGAAGCGTGCCGTCGTTGATCAGCCTGGCTTTGGCTTCATAGTCGATCGTCGGCAGGGGAATGGTTTCGGCTTTCGCCTGCGGGGCAAGCTGCGCTGCAAGCGCGCAACCGAGAACAACAGGCAGCAACAGTTTTGCGCACGATTGCCGGATCATCGTTCGACTCCCCTTGCCGGATCGCGTTCGATACCACGCCGCACGTATGCTAACCATTCCCGTTCCGTGGTTTCCATGCGTTTTTGCTTCTGCGGCAGAGGCTCTGGTAAGTCAGCGCTATGAGCGACAGTTCCTATTATACGGCGCTGCCCGGCGAGGGCCTTGAGCGGCAACTCGATCCCCGGCTCGCGGCACTTGTCGAGGCGTATCCCGAACCGGCGCTTCTTCTTAATCCCGGCGGCATCGTGCTGGGCGCGAATGCCGCGGCGCGGACCATGCTCGGACAGGTGCGGCTCGGCGCTCCGGTTTCGCTGATGCTGCGCGCACCCGACGTGCTCGAAGCCGTGCGCGAGACCGGCACATCCGGTGCGGCGCGGCTCGTCGCCTTCAATCTTCGCGTACCCGTCGAGCGCTCGTATGAAGCGCATATTCTGCCGGTTCGCTTCGACCGCGAGGCAAAGTCCGGCGTGCCGGATCTCGTCATGCTCGTGTTCCGCGACCTCACGCAGGCGATGCGCGTCGATCAGATGCGCGCGGACTTCGTTGCGAACGCAAGCCACGAACTCCGCACGCCGCTCGCCTCCGTCACCGGCTTCATCGACACGTTGCGCGGTTCCGCTCGCGATGACCCGGCGATGCGCGAGAAATTCCTGAACATCATGAGCGAACAGGCGCGGCGCATGTCGCGTCTGATCGACGATCTTCTGTCGCTCTCGCGGATCGAAATGAACGTGCATCGTCCGCCGGAAGCGGCGATCGACCTGATCCCTATTGTCGCGCATGTCCGCGATTCGCTTTCGCCGCTCGCGCGCGACCGCAAGGTCGAGATCGCACTCGAAGCTCCGGGCTCCCCGGTTCTTGTTCGCGGCGACCGCGACGAGTTGATCCGCCTGATCGAGAACCTCGTCGAGAACGCGCTGAAGTACGGCGCGAACGGAAAGCGCGTCGAGATCGGATTGCGCGTTGACGGCGGCGAAGCCGTGCTTTCGGTGCGCGATTTCGGCCCCGGCATCGCGCCCGAGCACCTGCCGCGCCTTACCGAGCGCTTCTATCGGGTCGATGTCGCGCAGAGCCGCGAGCAGGGCGGCACCGGCCTTGGGCTCGCGATCGTGAAGCACATCGTGGCCCGGCATCGTGCACGCCTCTCGATCGAGAGCGAGCCGGGCAAGGGCGCGAAATTTTCCGTCCGCTTCCCGTTATCCACCGGCTGACACGCCGGATTCCTGAGCGATTCAAGCCGCTTGCAGTGTCATTTAGCTGTCATGGCCGCGTCATAGAAGCGAGACGCGGGCTCCCTAGGAGTCCGGCGTCCGGTTAGGGAAAGGCAGCGGGGCTGCCGTCCGGACGAGCTTTCACAGGAAGGAGTAATCTCCGTGAAACATTCGAAATTCGCACTTCGCGCGGCCATCGCGCTCACCGGCATCACGGTTGCCGGCTATGCAATCGCCGCCGACATCTCGGGTGCCGGCGCGACCTTTCCGTATCCGGTCTACGCAAAGTGGGCGGATAGCTACAAGAAGCAGACCAATGTCGGCCTGAACTATCAGTCGATCGGTTCCGGCGGCGGCATCAAGCAGATCATCGCCAAGACCGTGACCTTCGGCGCGACCGACGCGCCGCTGAAGGAAGCCGATCTTGAAAAGAACGGTCTCGTGCAGTTCCCGACCGTGATCGGCGGCGTCGTGCCGGTCGTGAACCTCGACGGCATCAAGCCGGGTCAACTGAAGCTTGACGGCACCACGCTCGCTGACATCTTCCTTGGCAAGATCAAGACCTGGGATGACGCCGCAATCGCCAAGCTCAATCCCGGCGTGAAACTGCCGAGCACCGCGATCGCCATCGTGCATCGTTCGGACGGCTCGGGCACCACGTTCCTCTTCGTCAACTACCTCGCCAAAGTGAGCAAGGAATGGGACGACAAAGTCGGCGTATCGACGGCCGTGAAGTGGCCGACCGGCATCGGCGCCAAGGGTAACGAAGGCGTCGCCAACAACGTGATCCAGACCAAGGGCGCAATCGGCTATGTCGAATACGCCTACGTGAAGCAGAACAAGATGACCCACCTCAACATGGTCAACAAAGACGGCAAGGTTGCCGAGCCGAACGCTGCCGCCTTCCAGGCCGCTGCTGCCGGTGCCGATTGGGCCAAGGCGAAGGGCTTCAACATCATCCTGACCGAACAGTCGGGTGAAAAGACTTGGCCGATCGCGGGTGCGACCTTCATCCTGATCCACAAGCAGCCGGCGGACGCCGCTGCCGCGACCGACGCGCTGAAGTTCTTCGATTGGGCGTACAAGAACGGCGCCAAGGAAGCCGAAGCGCTCGATTACGTACCGCTTCCGGACAGCCTCGTTGCGTTGATCCGCAAAGAGTGGAGCAACATCAAGAGCGCCGACGGCAAGCCGCTCTACAATCAGGGCTCGTAACGCGAACCTTTCGCGTCACGTTTGAGACCGCGGCCCGCGGGGGCCGCTATGCCGGCCCCCGCAGGTTCGCTGCAAGAACGATAACAAGACTATCCCGGTTACTCTTACTCGGCCTCAGGGGGCGAGATGGTTGAGTTGACATTCGATCCCGCCGAGGCGCGCGATGAAGCGAAGCCCGGCGATCCGCGCCGCGCTTCGCAGCGGCGCCTGATTCTGAGCGACAAGCTATTCAAGCTTCTGACGCGCGCTTCCGCGATTTTCGTTCTTCTTATTCTCTTCGGCGTGATTGTGACGCTGATTGAAGGCTCAATTCCCGCATTCCAGCAATTCGGAATAAGCTTTCTTTGGACGGAAGAATGGAACCCGGTGAAGGAACGCTTCGGCGCGCTGGCGCCGATCTACGGTACGCTTGTCACCTCCATTATTGCCATGCTGGTCGCCGTTCCCATCGGTCTCGGCATTGCGATTTTCCTCACCGAGCTTTGTCCGCAATTCCTGCGCCGCCCGATCGGCATCGCCATCGAACTGCTCGCAGGCATCCCTTCGATCATCTATGGCATCTGGGGTCTTTTTGTCTTTGCCCCGTTTTTGCAGCGGCACGTTCAGCCGATAATCATCGATACGCTCGGCAATGTACCGGTCATCGGCTGGCTGTTCGCCGGCCCGCCTTACGGTATCGGCGTGCTGACGGCAGGCTTCATCCTCGCGATCATGGTGCTTCCATTCATCGCCTCGATCACGCGTGACGTGTTCGAAACCGTGCCGCCGGTGCTGAAGGAGTCCGCGTACGGCCTCGGTGCCACAACATGGGAAGTCGTGTGGAAAGTCGTTCTTCCTTACACGCGCGTCGGCGTAATCGGCGGCGTGATGCTCGCGCTGGGCCGCGCCCTCGGCGAAACCATGGCCATCACCTTCGTCATCGGTAACGCAAACCGCATCAGCGCGTCGGTCTTGCAGCCCGGCACGACGATCTCAGCCGCGATCGCCAACGAGTTCGTCGAGGCGCTTCAGGCCATGCACACCTCTTCGCTGATTGCGCTCGGCCTGATCCTCTTCGTTATCACTTTCTTCGTTCTGGCCTGTGCGCGCCTGCTGCTCGCCTCGCTGAACAAACGTGCGGGAGGAGGCTGAGTTATGATCGACCAGGGCCTCTATCAGCGCCGGAAGCTCCGCAACCGCTTCCACATGACGATGTCACTGTTGACCGCGGTATTCGGCATGACCTGGCTTGTGCTGATTCTCGGAATGCTGTTCGTAAAGGGTGTCGGCGGCTTGAGCCTTGCGGTATTCACCGAAATGACGCCGCCGCCCGGCAGCGACGGCGGTCTGCTCAACGCGATTGTCGGCAGCCTGATCCTCACAACGCTCGGCGTCGCGATCGGAACCCCGATCGCAATCCTCGCCGGCACCTATATGGCCGAGTACGGCCGCTACTCGAAGCTCACGAATGTCGTGCGCTTCATCAACGACATCTTGCTTTCGGCGCCGTCCATCGTGATCGGCTTGTTCGTCTATGGCATCATGGTGCGCCCAATGGGCAACTTCTCGGGCATCGCCGGCGCGGTGGCGCTTGCGATCCTCGTGGTTCCGGTCGTCGTGCGTACCACCGAAGACATGCTGCTCTTGGTGCCGAACCAGTTGCGCGAAGCGGCGGCGGCCCTCGGGGCGCCGCGCTGGACCGTGATACGCTATGTCAGCTATCGCGCCGCGAAGACCGGGATCATCACCGGCATCCTGCTCGCGATCGCGCGCATTTCCGGCGAGACCGCGCCGCTTCTGTTCACGGCGCTGAACAACCAGTTCTGGAGCACGAACATCCTCGCGCCGATGCCGAGCCTGCCGGTCGTCATCTTCCAGTTCGCACTCTCGCCGTATGAAGACTGGCAGCGGCTCGCCTGGACCGGCGCTTTGTTGATCACAGTCGCAGTTTTGACGCTCAGCGTGCTCGCGCGCGTCCTGGTATCGAAGGAGGCTAAGTAATGGCCAATTTTGCGGTTCATGCCTCGGCGGACTCGCTTTCCAACGCGAAGCCGAAGATGAACATCAAGAATCTCTCGTTCTACTACGGGGATTCGAAAGCGCTGAAGGACATCTCCCTGCCGCTTTACGAGCAGCGTGTGACCGCGCTGATAGGCCCGTCCGGCTGCGGCAAGTCCACGCTGCTCCGCATCCTGAATCGGATCTACGAGCTTTATCCCGGTCAGCGGGCGGAGGGCGAAGTAACGCTCGACGGCGAGAACATCCTCGACCCCAAGCTCGACGCAAACTTGCTGCGCTCGAAGGTCGGCATGGTGTTCCAGAAGCCGACCCCGTTTCCGATGACGATCTATGACAACATCGCCTTCGGCGTACGGCTCTATATGAAGCCCTCGCGCGCGGAGATGGACCAGATCGTCGAGACCGCGCTGACCCGCACGGCCCTATGGGGCGAGGTGAAGGACCGCCTCCACACCTCAGCGCTCGGTCTTTCCGGCGGCCAGCAGCAGCGCCTCTGCATCGCGCGTACGGTCGCTATCAAGCCAGAGGTCGTGCTGTTCGACGAGCCGACTTCCGCGCTGGATCCGATCTCGACCGCGAAGATCGAGGAACTGATCGACGAGTTGAAGCGCGACTTCACGATCGTGATCGTGACCCACAACATGCAGCAGGCGGCGCGCGTCGCCGACCAGACCGCCTTCATGTATCTCGGCGATCTGATCGAAGCCGGTCCGACTACCGGCATGTTCTCCAATCCGAAAGACAACCGCACGCTCGACTACATCACGGGGCGCTTCGGCTAACGCCGGCGAGGTTCATCATGGCAAGCCATATCGTTACCGCATTCGAAAACGAACTCCGCGAGATCAACCGCAAGGTCGCCGAAATGGGCGGCCTCGCGGAGAAGTCGGTGGTCGATTCGATCGACGCTCTCATCAAACGCGACACCATCCTCGCGCAACGCGTGATCGCGTCCGACGGACGCCTCGATCAGCTTCAGCGCGAGATCGAGGAAGACGCGATCACCCTGATCGCCAAGCGCCAGCCGCTCGCAGTCGACCTGCGCGAGGTCGTATCCGCGATCCGCATCTCCAACGATCTCGAGCGGATCGGCGATCTTTCCAAGAATACGGCAAAGCGCGTGCTCGCCCTCAAGGGCGAGTATCAGGCGGCGGCGCTGCTCCGCGGCGTCGAGCACATGAGCGAGATCGTGCTCGAGCAGCTGAAAGAAGTGCTCGACGCTTTCGGCGCCCGCGACGCGGTTCGCGCGATGGCGGTCTGGAAGCGCGACGGGGCGGTGGATGACCTCTACACCTCGCTGTTCCGGGAATTGCTGACCTACATGATGGAAGACCCGCGCCAGATCACGATGTGCACGCATCTGCTCTTCGCTGCGAAGAACGTGGAGCGTATCGGCGACCACGCCACGAATATCGCCGAAACCGTCCATTATCTGGTAGTCGGCGAACAGCTTGTCGATGAGCGGCCGAAGTCGGACACTTCCAGCCTCACGGCCGTCACCTATCCGAAGAGTTGAGACTAGCCGGAAACACGCATCATGAAGCCGAAGATCCTGGTGGTCGAAGACGAAGAAGCGCTCTCGGTGCTGCTTCGTTACAACCTGGAAAGCGAAGGCTACGACGTCGAGACCGTGAACCGCGGCGACGAGGCCGAAATCCGGCTGAAGGAAAATCTGCCGGACGTCGTGGTGCTCGACTGGATGCTGCCGGGTCTTTCCGGCATCGAGTTGTGCCGCCGTTTGCGCGCGCGCGCGGAAACCGAGCGCCTCCCGATCCTGATGCTGACGGCGCGCAGCGAGGAGTCCGAGCGCGTGCGCGGGCTCTCGACCGGCGCCGACGACTACATGGTGAAGCCGTTTTCGGTGCCGGAGTTTCTCGCCCGCGTCCGTGCGCTGCTGCGCCGTGCAAGCCCCGAGCAGGTTTCGCAGCAGTTGAAGTCCGGCGACATCGAACTCGACCGCGAGAAAAAGCGCGTGCACCGCGGCGAGCGCGAGGTGCATCTCGGGCCTACCGAATTCCGGCTGCTCGAATTTCTGATGATGTCCCCGGGCCGCGTATTCACGCGCGAGCAACTGCTCAATGCCGTCTGGGGCCGGGACGTTTATATCGACGAGCGCACGGTGGACGTGCACATCGGCCGCCTCAGAAAGACGCTCACGCGCGGCAGGGAACCCGATCCGATCCGGACCGTTCGCGGCTCGGGTTACTCCTTCAACGAGCGTTTTGCAGAAAGCGCGGCATGAAACAAAAAGCCCCGAAGGTTCTTCGGGGCTTTTTTGTTTTTGGAAGGGATCAGCGCCCTTGTGCGGCCCGGCGTTCGCGCCTTCGGTCAGCAAGCGGTTGGTAGGCGATCCGCGCGTGATAGGGGCAATAGACCACATTGGTCTTCGGCTTCGCGCCGCAATAACCGAAATCCTCCGCCCCCGGATCGCCGACCGGCCAGCGGCAGGTGTTTTCGTTGAGTTCCGTGATCGAGACGCGGGGTCCGATCGGAACGACATTCGCGAGCGGATCGAGATCGGGTTCGGCTTCGCGCGCATAGTCCGGCGCCAGCGCGTTGTTGCCCGAGTAGCGCATGCGCGGACGCATGACGCCGTTCGATACCCGCGGCTTGCGGATGCGTGGCACCGAAGACGAGGGCTTGGCGCGGCCCGAAAGCTGAAGCCGGTGCACCTTGCCGATTACGGCGTTGCGGGTGATGCCCCCGAGTTCGGCTGCGATCTGGCTCGCGGAAAGGCCGTCGGCCCAAAGCTTGCGGAGGAGTTCAACTCGTTCGTCGGTCCAGCTCATTCTTTTGTTCCCTGTTCCCAGGGCTTTGCGGGACCACGAGGCAGAATCCTTCCGCGCTCGCCGGAATCGAGGTTTTCCCCGTCTCCCGGATATGGCCGTTCACGCTTCGCCTAGGGTCGTCCGCCGCACGATATGTCGTATTCGACGGATAAAACGCTACAATAGGCAGACTCGACGCCACAAGAGTCCGCCGCCTGGAAGGTCGTTTTCCCCACAAGTTGTGACGTTTTCGAGTCGGAAGGCGCTGGTTGAACCGACGGGGGCAGCGTTGTACATAAAGGAAACCAGCCCCAAGACCGTCCGTCGCGCCGCTCGTAATGGGCGGCAGATTTCGTTTTAGGGGCCGATAACGAAGGAAGTTGAGGAGGCGCATGCCATGATCGCGCCGGTATTGCCGACCTATTCGCGCGCCGACGTCAGTTTCGAGCGCGGCGAAGGCGCTTGGCTGACCTCGACCGACGGCAGGAAGTACCTTGATTTCGGCTCCGGCGTCGCTGTGAATGCGCTCGGGCATGCGCATCCCGCGCTCGTGCAGGCGCTGACGGAGCAGGCGCAGAAGCTCTGGCACGTCTCGAACCTCTACAAGATTCCGGAAGGCGAGAAGCTCGCAAAGCGGCTGATCGAGCACACCTTTGCCGACACCGCCTTCTTCCAGAACTCCGGCGCGGAAGCGATGGAGTGCTCGATCAAGATGGCGCGGAAGTATCAATCCGTGTCCGGCAAGCCCGAGCGCAACCAGATCATCACCTTCGACGGCGCTTTCCACGGTCGGACGCTCGCGACGATTTCCGCGACCGGCAACGAAAAATACCTCGAAGGTTTCGGCCCGCGCATGCCCGGTTTCGTGCAGGTGAAGTTCGGCGATCTCGACGCGGTGAAGAAGGCGATCACGAAAGAAACCGCTGCGATCATCATCGAGCCGGTTCAGGGCGAGGGCGGCATCCGCGTGCCGCCGCCGGGCTTCCTGAAAGCGCTGCGGGAGCTTTGCGACCTGAACGGCCTGCTTTTGATCTTCGATGAAGTGCAGACCGGGGTCGGCCGCACCGGAAAACTGTTCGCCTATGAATGGTCGGGCGTTGAACCCGACATCATGGCGGTCGCCAAAGGCATCGGCGGCGGCTTTCCGCTCGGCATCTGTCTTGCGACGGCGGAAGCCGGCAAGGGCATGACGCCGGGCACGCATGGCTCGACCTTCGGCGGCAATCCGCTCGCGATGGCGGTTGCGAACGCGGTGCTCGATCAGGTGCTGGCGCCGGGCTTTCTCGAGCATGTGCAGCGGATGAGCCTGTTCGCGAAGCAGCGCCTCGCGGAACTGAAAGACACGCATAAAGCCGTGATCGCCGAAGTGCGCGGCGAGGGGCTTCTCCTGGGCGTGAAGACGGTCGTGCCGAACGGCGACTTCGTAAGTGCCGCGATGGGCGAGGGCCTGCTCACGGTTGCGGCCGGCGAGAACGTCGTGCGCCTGCTGCCGCCGCTCATCGTCACCGAAACCGAAATCAACGAAGCCATTTCAAAAATGTCTGCGGCGTGCCGGAAACTCGAAGCGGCGACGACCAAGGGAGCCGCGTAATGAGTACGAACGGCGTTTCGCATTTCCTCGACCTGTCGGAATTTTCGGGCAAAAAGCTCAGGGAAATTCTGTCGCTCGCCTCCGGTCTGAAGGCGAAGCGCGCAAGCGATCCGAAGCGTCCGCTCGCGGGCCGCACGCTTGCGATGATCTTCGAGAAGCCTTCGACGCGCACGCGCGTTTCCTTCGACGTCGCGATGCACGAGCTTGGTGGGCACTCGATCATGCTCACCGGCGCGGAGATGCAGCTCGGCCGCGGCGAGACCATCGGCGACACCGCGCGGGTGCTTTCGCGCTATGTCGATGCGATCATGATCCGCATTCTCAATCACAAGGCGCTTCAGGAACTCGCCGCGCATGCGACCGTTCCCGTCATCAACGGGCTCACGAAGTTCTCGCATCCCTGCCAGGTGATGGCGGACGTGATGACCTTCGAAGAGCACAAGGGTTCGATCAAGGGCCGCAAGGTCGCCTGGACCGGCGATGCGAACAACGTGCTGACTTCCTGGGTGCACGCCGCCGCGCGCTTCGAGTTCGAACTGAACGTGGCGACGCCGAAGGATTTCGCCGCGAAGCCGCCGGTAGTGAAATGGGCCAAGGAACAGGGTGCTGCGATCCGCTTCATGCGCGACCCCGAAGAGGCGGTTGAGGGTGCGGATTGCATCGTTACCGATACTTGGGTGTCGATGGGCGACAAGGAAGCCAGGCGCCGCCACAACATCCTGAAGCCCTATCAGGTGAACCGCGCGCTGATGAAGCACGCGAAGCCGGACGCGATCTTCATGCACTGTCTGCCCGCGCATCGCGGCGAGGAAGTCACCGACGAAATCATCGACGGGCCGCAGTCGGTCGTATTCGACGAAGCGGAGAACCGCCTGCACGCGCAGAAAGGTATTCTGGCGTGGTGCATGGGAGCGCCAGCGGCATGAGCGCGGCGGAAACCGCCCGCCTGCCGAGCCAGCAACCCGACGACGACAAGGTTCTCCCTTTCTCCGTCGAGCCGTTGGACGTGCGCGGCCGTGTCGTTCGCCTGGGTACGGCGCTCGATAAGGCGATCGAGAACCATAACTACCCGCCGCAGGTGTGCCGTGCGCTTTCCGAAGCGATCACGCTTGCGGTGCTGCTCGGCTCCACGCTGAAGGACGTCGGCCGTCTTATTCTCCAGACACAGACCGACGGGCCGATCGATTTTATGGTCGTCGATGTGGTCGCCCCCGAGAAGGTTCGCGCCTATGCGCGGTTCAATCGTGCGCGGCTCGCGGACGCGGGCAGGGCGACAACCGGGCAACTCCTCGGCAACGGTCATCTGGCGATGACGATGGAAACCGGCAACGAGGCGCAGCGCTATCAGGGCATCGTTGCGCTGGATGGCAACTCGCTCGAAGAGGCCGCGCATACCTACTTTCAGAACTCGGAGCAGATTCCGACGCGTGTCCGCCTTGCGGTCGGCGAGGAAATACTCGCCGGCGAAAAGATGCACTGGCGCGCGGGCGGTTTGCTGGTGCAGTTTCTGCCATCGGATTCCTCGCGCGCGCGGCAGAGCGACATCGATGCCGGAGACGCGCCGGAAGGCACCGAGAAGCACGAAGTGAAAGAGGACGACGCCTGGGTCGAGGCGAAGTCGCTTGTCGAGACCGTCGAGGACCACGAACTGCTCGACTCTTCGCTCTCCAGCGAGCGGCTGTTGTGGCGTCTCTTCAACGAGCGCGGAGTGCGCGTATTCGATGCACTGCCGGTGGAAGCGAAGTGCTCCTGCTCGCGCGATCGCGTCTACGACATGCTGAAAAGCTTCACCCCGCAGGATCGTGCCGACATGGTCAAGGACGGCAAGATCGTCGTCACCTGCGAATTCTGCGGGCGGGTTTATCCGTTCGAGCCGGGCGAGGTTGAGTCGGAAGACTCTCAGAAATAATTACCTCATGGCCGGACTTGATCCGGCCATCCAGAGCAAAGTTATACGAAGTAAAGGCTGGATGCGCGGGTCAAGCCCGCGCATGAGGGAAGTGAATTAGTGCATCACTTTCTTCGCGCTCGGGCTGTCGAGCGAGAACGCAGGCACCTCGGCGTCGAAATCGTCGCCGTCCTCCGTCACCATCTGGTAGGTGCCGGACATCAGGCCTGAGGGGGTCTTCAGCGGCACGCCGCTGGTATACTCGAAGCGCTCGCCTTGCCGCAGCACCGGCTGCTTGCCGACGACGCCGGCACCCTTGATTTCCTCGGTGCGGCCGTTCGCGTCGGTGATCTTCTAGTGCCGCGAGACGAGCTGCACGGCTTCCTCGCCGAGATTGAGAATCTCGATCGTGTAGGCCCAGAAATATTCGTCGTCGCCCGGGGACGAGCGTTCCGACGAATATTCCGGTGTCACCGTGATCTGAACTTGTCTGGTCGTCGCGCGATACATGCCGCAAATAGTATCAGACGGCGGCAAGTCCGCGCGAGAGGTCCTCGATCAAATCGTCGGGATGCTCGAGCCCCACGGAAAGCCGCAACAGGCCTTCGCCGATGCCCATCTGCGCCCGGGCTTCAGGCGTGAAACGCTGGTGCGTCGTGGTTCCCGGGTGCGTGATCAGGCTCTTGGTGTCGCCGAGGTTGTTCGAGATGCGGATGAGCCGAAGCGCGTTCGCGAAGCGGAACGCCCCCGCCTGATTGCCTTCAACCTCGAAAGAAAGCAGCGTGGAGCCGCCCTTCATCTGCTTCTTCGCAAGTTCGTATTGCGGGTGATCCTTCCGGAACGGATAGATCACTTTTTTCAACTTCGGCTTGCCTGCGAGCCAATCCGCGATTTTCGCGGCGTTGTCCTGCGCCTTCTCGACGCGGATTTGCAGCGTCTCGATGCCCTTCAGCAGCACCCAGGCGTTGAACGGCGACATGGACGGGCCGGTCTGGCGCATGAAGGTATGCAGATGGTCTTTGACGAATTTCTCGGATGCGAGGACCGCGCCGCCGAGGCAGCGGCCCTGGCCGTCGATGTGCTTGGTCGCCGAATAGCAGACCACGTCGGCGCCGAGTTCGAGCGGCCTTTGCAGCATCGGGGTCGCGAAGACGTTGTCGACGATGAGCAACGCATTGGCACGCTTCGAGATCTTAGCAATCGCCGCGATGTCGAGAATTTCAAGCGTCGGATTGGTCGGGCTTTCGAGGAAGAAGGCTTTCGTCTCGGGACGAACCGCATTCTCCCACGCTTTCAGGTCGGTACCCTCGATCAGCGTCGAGGTGATGCCGAAGCGCGGCAGCAGTTCCTCGATCACATAGCGGCAGGAGCCGAACAGCGCATGCGCCGCCACGACATGGTCGCCTGCTTTCAGAAAACAGAGCATCGAGGCGGTGACCGCCGCCATGCCGGTCGCAGTCGCCCTGCAAGCTTCCGCGCCTTCGACCGCGCGGATGCGCTCCTCGAACATGCCGACGGTCGGGTTCGAGAAACGCGAATAGATGAAGCCGTCGTCTTCGCCGCGGAAGCGCGCCGCGCTCTGCTCCGCGCTGTCGTAGACGAAGCTCTGGGTGAGATAGAGCGTCTCGGCGTTCTCGCCGAACTGCGAGCGCATGATGCCCGAATGGATGAGGCGGGTTTCCGGGCGCAGCGAGGCAGCATCGGGAACGGGGCGAGGGGTCTTGACGGTCATCGACGTGGTCCTTCCAAACAAAAACCCGGCCGGGGGTTTAGCCCCATAAGCCGGGTGACACACGTCTCCCCGGCCTTTTAGCGACTTATTTTACGTGGCTGCAAGCCGGCCGGCTCAAATGACCACGAAGTGCGGGGATTATGCGTAACGCTCGCTTGGCGTCAAGTTCGGCCTATTCTAGGTCTCTCAGATGGAAAGCGCCTCCGTGCACCGGCTCCCACAATCGGCCCAAGGTATCTTGCCCGCGCGGGCGATCCGCGAGCTTGCGGAGACGAAGGCGATCGTCGCGGATCGCGCCTTCGACGCGGATCAGGTTCAGCCCGCTTCGCTCGATCTGCGCCTCGGCGCGCGCGCCTGGCGCATCCGCGCGAGCTTCCTGCCGTCCGCGAAGACGCCGATCTCGGAGCGGCTCGAGGATCTCGCGCTGCATTCGATCTCGCTGAACGGCGACGGCACGGTGCTGGAAACGGGCTGCGTCTATATCGTCGAGGTCGAGGAGCGGCTCGCGCTGCCTGCCGATATTGCCGCTGCGACCAACCCGAAAAGCTCGACCGGGCGCCTCGACGTTTTCACGCGCGTGATCGGCGACCGCGTTGCTGCCTTCGATACGATTCCGAACGGATACAAAGGCACGCTTTATCTCGAAATTTCGCCGCGCACGTTTCCGATCTTAGTCCGGCGCGGCTCGCGTCTTTCGCAGATCCGTTTCCGGCGGGGCGAGGCGAAGCTCGACATGAAAGAACTCGCGGCCTTGCAGGCGCGCGAGCAACTGGTCAGCGCAGCAGAACCCGATCTGCGCGGTGGTGGCGTTGCCGTGTCTGTCGATCTGTCCGACTTCGGCAACGGCTATGCGGGCTTTCGCGCCAAGCGCCACACCGGCCTCATCGATGTCGACAAGCGCGCGGGCTACGAAGTGATGGATTTCTGGGAGCCGATTCCGGCGCATCCGTCGCGCCGCCTCGTGCTCGACCCCGACGCTTTTTATATTCTCGCTTCGAAAGAAGCGGTGCACGTGCCGCCGGATCACGCTGCCGAGATGGTGCCGTTCGATCCGCTGGTCGGCGAATTTCGCGTGCACTACGCGGGCTTCTTCGATCCCGGCTTCGGTCACGCGGCGGCCGGCGGTCACGGCGCCCGCGCGGTGCTGGAAGTCCGCTCGCGCGAAGTGCCGTTCATTCTCGAAGACGGGCAGATCGTCGGACGCCTCGTATACGAGCGGCTCACCGAGCGTCCGGACAAGCTATACGGCGAGGTCGGCTCGAACTATCAGGCGCAGGGCCTGAAGCTTTCGAAGCACTTCAAGCCTTTGAAATAATATTCGTCATGGCCGGGCATGACGAGGAACGTTATGCTTTCTTCGTCCGCGCGCGCTTGCCGGAGATCGCCCGCACTTCCGCGCGCAATGCACGAATTTCCGTAAGCAGCACGTTTTCCTTGTCGCTCAGTTCCGCGAGCGCTTGCTGCTCCGCGCGATGCTCGCGCTCCTCGGCCTGGCGGATCTTGTCGGCTTCGTTCTGCATCGCCGTCACGATGATCGCGATGAAGAGGTTCAGCACCGTAAACGTCGTCGTCAGAATATAGGGGATGAAAAAGAGCCACGCATAAGGATGCGTCTTCATCACGTTGTTCGCGAGTTCGTTCCAGCCCTCGAGCGTCATTACGGTGAAGAGCGAATAGGCCGAGCGGCCCATGGTGCCGAAGGCATCCGGATGGTCGGGACCGAACATGTTCGTCGCCATCACGGCGAAGCAGTAATAGACGAGCGTCAAGAGGAACGCGATCGCGCCGATGCCCGGCATCGAGCCGATCAAGCCGCCGACCACGCGCCGGAGCGTCGGCACCGCGGAGACGAGACGAAGCACGCGCAGGATGCGCAGCGCGCGCAAGACGGAGAGCGGCCCGGTCTGCGGCATCAGCGAGAGCGTGATGACGATGAAGTCGAAGACGTTCCACGGATCGCGGAAGAAGCTGCGGCCCGTGACGATCAGGCGGACCAGAACTTCGACGACGAAAATGCCGAGCAGCATGTGATCGAGCGGGTCCAGGAACCAGCCATAATTCTTCATCAGCGTTTCGCTGGTCTCGAGGCCGAGCACCAGCGCGTTCAGCATGATGAGGACTGCAAGCACGCGCTCGGTTTTCGGGTGTTCCAGAAAATGCCGGGCACGATCGATGGTCGCGCCGCCCCAGGTTGCCCGGATCAGGCGCTTCGGATTTGCACGCTTCGCCACGGAAAGGCCCCCGCCGTAAACTTACGCGCGCATTAGAGCAGGGCTTTTGAAAGTGGCAAGGGGGATTAAAACCGGGCCAGGACGGGGCAGAATCAGAAGAAAAGCCAACGTGGTGTCGCCGCGGCGTACTCCTGCCATGCTCGCGCGAAGTCCGGCTTGCCGCTCATGTCACAGACAGTTGTTGTGACGCTTCCATTTTTCCTCGTGCCCGATCGCAATCGCGAACTGCGGCACCTTGCAACGCTCCGCGGACTGCGCGGCGAAAGGTGCTGCGTAGCTGCGGCTGCCGATGACGCTTCCCGCGCCGATCAGCATGACCACGGAAAGCGCAAGCGCGGCAAGCTGCGGGCCTTTCGTGATCTGGACCGGATGCTTGATCTTCACCTCGCAGGCGCCGCCGGGGCACAGCTCGGTCTCCCGCCGCAAGAGCACGCGGTAGAGAATGCAGCCGATGCAGATGCCGAACGCCGTTTCGAAGAAGAGAAGCGTGAGGCAGGTGACGCAGATCAGCATGTTGATGGGGCCGCGCACGTCGAAGCCCGCGACGAGCAACACCATGATCGTTGCGAGCACGAGACCGAGCGTCCACGCGAAATGCTTTTGCGGCGCGCCGACGAACTCCGGCGTCTGGTTGCGGACCATCAGGCGGCCGAGAACGAGACTCGGCGCATATTTCGGGCTGATCAGCACGCGGATGAAGAAGTCGATAAAGAAGCCGGCCGCGACGACACGGATTGGTGCGAAGTTGCCAACGAGAAACGCGTTCATGAACGCGATCAGCGAGATTGCGAACAGAATACCCGCACCGGCACGCGCCTCGCGTTCGTTCAGTACCGGAACATTGAATCCTTCGATGCGGTCTCCAAAGCCGAGCAAGGCGCGCATGCAGTTTCTCCAGTGAAGCGTAATCGGACCCGCGCCTATTTCCGGCGGGAAGGTTTGGCCGGCTTGCAGTAAACGCTGTGCAGCGTCTGGATCACGGCTTCCGCGGCCGGGTCATCGATCGAGTAGAACACCGTCGTGCCTTCCTTGCGGGCCGACACGATCTTGTGCGCGCGCAGGAGCGCGAGATGCTGCGAGACGGCGGATTGCCGCAGCTTGGTGGTTTCCGCGAGCTCGCCGACCGACATCTCGCCTTCGATCAGAAGGCAAAGAATGCGCAGCCTGTGTGGCGAACTCATGAGGCCCAGAAGCTCGGCAGCCTCGTCGGCCTTATATTCAAGGTCTTGAATATTCATAAAACTGAATATATAGACTCGCCGAGGAAAAGGCAAATCCAAGGAGTTGATCCATGAATCCCCTCGTTAGCCGCAACTGGTCGCCTTATGCGGCGGGTGTTTTGATCGGTCTGTTGCAAATTCCAGCGCTTCTGCTGGTCGGCACCGTTCTCGGTGTCTCGTCTTCCTTCGTCACCGTGGCCGCCTCGCTCTTGAGTTTCGTCGATTCGAGCGCGCTCACGATCCCCTACTTCAAGAGCCACGTCTCTTCTGCGAAGGACTGGTGGCAGGTCGCGCTGATGGCGGGCATCGTGCTCGGCGCGTTCGTATCGGCGCGTCTCGCAGGAACCCGGCGTCCGGCGATGTCGGGCTTGTGGCCGCGGGCCGCCGGCATCCACTCGTTCGGTCAGCGGTTTGCGCTCGGTTTCGCGGGCGGCATCGTGCTTCTGCTCGGGGCGCGCATCGCGAACGGCTGCACCACGGGACACGGCCTATCCGGCCTCGCGCAGCTTGCGGTCTCGTCCTTCATCGCAGTCGCCGCGATTTTCATAGGCGGCATCGTCGCCTCCATGTTCCTCAAGAAGGTCTAAGGAGAGTTTCATGTCTTTGATTTCAGGAATCGTCATCGGCCTTCTGATGGGCGTCGTGTTCGGCTTCGCGTTCGAGAAGTCGCGCATGATGGAGCCCGGCGCGCTGATCGGTCAGTTCCAGTTCCGCCGCTTCGTGATGATGAAGATGCTGTTCGCGGCGGTTGCGACGAGTCTCGTCGTGCTTGCCGTTCTGCATGGCTTCGGCTTCGTCAAGTTATCCGTGAAAGCGGCAATGGTCGGCAACATGGTGGTAGGCGGGCTTCTGCTCGGCGTCGGCATCGTGATGACGGGCGCGTGCCCCGGCACGGCCGCAGCCCAACTTGGCGCAGGCTACAAGGATCCCTGGGCGACGATCCTCGGCGGTCTGATCGGTGCAGCGATCTACGGCTACAATCAGCCGGCGATCGACAAGGCGCTGGATTGGTCGGGTATCGGCCTCGGCAACTGGGGCAAGCTCACGCTGGTCGATCTGGTGCCGGGCGGCTTCGTTGCTTGGGCGCTCGGTGTCGCGGCCGTTCTCGTCGTGGCCATGATCCTGCTCGAGCGCGCTTTTCCGTGGCGCGAAGAAGCCGCAGCGATCGAGAAGGATATCGGCGGCGCAAACGCGGGCAGCAAGAACCGAACGAGCGGACGCGCCGCCCGCGCCTGATCGATCACGCAAATAAAAAGAGGGCGCAACACGCGCCCTCTTTTTCTGAGGCTGGCTATTTCTGGCGCTGCTGGCCTAACTCGCTACGCAGGGTCGCCACTTCGCTGCGCAAGGCGCGCAATTCCTCGAGCAACGGCACCGCCTCCTGCTGCTCGAGCTTCTTCATTTCCGCGGCCTCCGCCTCATGCTCGGACTGCATCGCGCTGACGACAATGCCGATGAATAGGTTGAGTACCGCGAAGGAAGTCACGACGATATAGGGAATGAAGAAGGTCCAGGCGTAGGGATACTTCTCCATCACCGGGCGCACGATGCCGTCAGCCCAGGCTTCGAGCGTCATGATCTGGAACAGCGAGAAGATCGAAGCGGCGAGGGTGCCGAAATAATTCGGAAAGTCCTCTCCGAAGAGTTTGGTCGCCATCACCGCGAAGATATAAAAGATAAGAAGAAGCAGGCCCGCCACCGAACCCATGCCCGGAAGCGCGCCGATCAGTCCTCCGACAACGCGCTTGAGCGAAGGCACCGCCGTAATCAGCCGCAGCACGCGCAGGATGCGAAGCGCCCGCAAGACCTGAAGCGGTCCCGTCGCCGGGATCAATGCGATGGCGACCACGAGAAAATCGAAGACGTTCCATGCGTCGCGGAAGAATGCGGTGCGCTGCACGATGAGACGCGCCAGAATTTCAATGACGAACACCGCGAGAATGATGTGGTCGATCCACTCGAGCAGCGGCCCATACGAATTCATGATCGCCGGGCTGGTCTCCAGCCCGAGGATGATTGCGTTGATCACGATCAGGACCATGATCGCGCGTTCGGTTCGCGGGTCGGCGATGAGCGATTTGAGCACGGCGGCGAGCTCCGATGTGAAAGAAAGAATCGCGGCCGACTATAGCCTGTTGGCGCTTGTGGCGCGTTGGTCCGGGCAGAACCCCTGCCGCAAATCTAATTTATGAAATCACGAAATTCCGCTTCGGTCTTGAAAACGCGGCGGCCGGAGGGGCTGTCGTATTCAACGCGGCCATCTGAGAGGACCCAGTAGTGGCGGCCAAGGGCTGTTCTGCCGCTTACCGAAGCTACCCCGAAGGTTGGCGCCGGTTGCAATTCAGCAGCGGCGGCGGGTTGCAGAAAGCTCATGTCCTCTTCTGGGTTGCCTATCTTTCCTAACCCAATTGCGATCTGATACAGCCCATACAAAATCAAGCCCGTAAAAACGAGATACGTTCCTCCGCCTCTCGCAGCGGCGGCAGATTGACCGGCAGCACTAATCAGTACTCCGGTCACAGAAAGTGCGGCGCCAGCCACAATATTCGGAATTCCAGCCTTCCATCTTCCTTCCGTATTCCCACTCGCTATCCCAACAAATTCCTTAAACTCTCGTATGTTGCCAAAGGCTTTTTTTCCTAGAAGAGAATCGTACTCGACTTTTCCATCACCAAAGATCCGATAAGTTCGCCCGTTAAACTCGCCCTGCTCCTTTACAAGTGCAGAATAAGGAACTCTTGGCTTTGCTTCTGAGGAGCCGGATTTAGACTCCTTGGAACTCTGCTCTTCAGCAGTTGTTTTAGATGGATTGGCGATGGGTTCGGAACTGTTGTTGACGAGCCAGATATAGTCAGCCTCGTCATTTGTCGGCGATCGCTGCGCCTGGTTTGAAGCGGCAGAAGCTTCTTGTGCTTTCGACCGGCTGCTAGAGTTCTCTGATGGTGGCGTAGCTGTATTCTTGGTAGCTTCGCTCCGCGCTGGCGGACTAAGCCAGAGAAAAAGAAGCGCAGCCAGGTTGAAAATAATTGCTATAGGTATCCAGACATAGAGATTTCTGCCTTGAGAGCTTGCCAGAGCAATCGCAGCGCCGGCAATTATGATCAGCGCAATACCCGCTAAGCCAATGAGTAAATTGGGTTCGGTATTGGGTGCTCTTTTCGAAGAAGCAACCTTAGTGGATTGCTGAACCTTTAAACGCGTAAGGCGAGCAAGTTCGTCCACTTCGTCTTTAATTCGCGGATTGATGGCTATTGCCGCTGCAATGTCGGCTGCGCCACCGGCCCGGTCACCAGAGGCCTGTTTCTCGACTCCACGATTGTGCAATGCCAGCGCGTATCGCGGATTCAGCCGAATAGCTTCAGTATAGTCCGCTATCGCGCGAACGCGGTCACCCTTGCTCGCGTAGGCAACGCCTCTACCGTTAAATGCAGGCGCCAGGCGGGGGTTCAACTGAATAGCCATGTTGTAATCGGAGATTGCGAGATCGTAATTCCCTTTGTCGCTAAGGGAGTTCCCACGGTTGGCGTATGTGCTTGCTTCTTTTGGATCCAGTCTTATGGCTTCGGTTAAGTCGGCAATCGATCCTTCGATGTCACCCACTAGCCTTCTCGCGCTTCCCCGCAGTGCGTAAGCAGAGCTATTCGTGCTCGATAAGCTAATACTTTCGGTAGCATCCTGTATTGCCCGAACGTAGTTCTTCCGCGAGTACCAAATAGTGGCCTTCTGATTGACGGCGACAGAGTTTGCAGGGTCAATTTTAACGGCCATGTCAGCGTCGTCCAACGCCTTATCCAGCTCGCCTTTTTTCTGATGGACGGAACTTCGTCCTATATAAGCGTTGATAGATTTTGGGTTCAGTGCGATTGCCGAATTGAAGTCGGAAAGCGCACGATCGAACTCTCCGGTATCTGCCAGCGCATACCCTCTGTTTGCCATCGCGGCGTGATTCTTGGGGTCAAGCCGAATTGCCGTCGTGTAGTCGGCAATCGCCTGGGCAGAATTGTACTTCTGCTCATAAGCGCGCCCCCGGAAGTTGAATGCTGGCGAGAAACGCGCGTCAAACTTGATCGCCTCGTTGTAGTCGGCAATCGCCTGATCGAATTGGCCCTTCCCGGCATACGCTATTCCTCTGTTCGTAAATGCGACCGCAGTATTCGTTCTTGTTTCCTGGCCAGACTGAATAATGGCCGTACAAGCCCCTATCTGAGCATCCAGAGAAACGCGTTCTTGCTGGGTGCACCAACGCCAGTTTTGTGACTGCGCACCCGCGAGACCGTGAGCGAAAAGAAGAATACAGAAGGAGAGGAGAAGAACGCTTATTCGAGAATAGTTCTTCGAAATACGTGTTCGCATCTATTTTGCGCCCCCAATACGACTTGGCGGAAAGACCCAATACAAAAACTATCTTGCAGTACTTGAGACTGATAAGTGCAGACGGATGCCGTACATTTCGGCGAAGTCAACGCGGAAATCAAAGCGAGCATCTTTGCAGCCGTCAATAGCACTCTGTTATTTATGCTATAAGCTCGCAGTATAGCGCCAAAAATCAAAGAGAACCGCGGAGGCCGTAGCCGCGGCTGACTTCCTACGCTTCGGGCAGTTGAGTTGTTGGCGAGCAGAAAAGCGTGCAGAGGGTGGCGGCAATCCCTGCGTCTGCCTTTCCGCTCCTCAATCATGCAAGACAAAAAGCCAACGCAGTTGCTAGTTTAGAAAATCCCATGGCCCGTACGCCCGCCGTTTGCGGCAGCCCAAGGGCTTGCTATGGTTCCACGCAACGCGGGCGTAGTTCAGTGGTAGAACGACAGCTTCCCAAGCTGTATGTCGTGGGTTCGATTCCCATCGCCCGCTCCATGTGCTCGCGACAACATGTGCTCGCGACAAGAAGAAGCGCCTCGCGCACGAGGTCTTGATCGCCGCTTCATTGACGCGACAGGCTTGCGGTTCTACCAAATGCCCATGGCCAAACCCGCAGACACGACAGCCATCGTTTCGATCCGGCCGCTCGTCATCGCCGTAGCGGCACTTTTCGGCGCGCTTGCAGCCGCGGCCGGCATTATGTGGGCCTGGTTCGGAACCAAACTCTTTTTCGAGATGGTGGCGGCCGGCATCGCCTACTGCTTCTGAACCGGCGAAGAGACCGAACTCCCATGCCCCGTTCCGCCCGCATCCTCGTCATTCTGGCCGCATTCGTCGCCGGTGCGTTCGCACTCACTGCCGGTCTCATGATGCTGGCGCCGGCGGATAGAGTACGTCCGTCCTCGATCGGCGGGCCGTTCGAACTGGTCGATCAGGACGGAAAGACGGTCACCGATGCCGATTTCCGCGGCAAGCCGTTCCTCGTTTTTTTCGGCTTCACGCATTGCCCGGACATCTGCCCCACCAAGCTGTTCGAAATCTCGGAAGTGCTGAACCGGCTCGGCAAGGACGCGGAAAAGGTGAATGCGATCTTCGTGACGGTCGATCCCGAGCGCGACACTCCCGAGAAACTCAAACTCTATATCTCGAGTTTTCATCCGCGCATCACCGCGCTTTCGGGTTCGCGTGCGCAGGTCGATGCGATCATGAAGGCCTACTCGGCCTATGCGAAGCGCACGCCGCTGGACGGCGGCGGCTATACGATGGACCACACGTCCGTCGTCTATCTGATGGACAAAGAGGGCAGATTCATCGCTCCGTTCATTCTGGAGCGATCCGCCGACGCGGCTGCTGCCGATCTGCGCCGCAGGCTCTAGCCGGTTTTCGTGCGTTGACCTGCGTCAACGCACGTCACGCAATGTCCGAATAGAAAAAAAGGCATGCGAAAGGCTCAGCCGGCTGCCTTTCCCGTTCGCAATCGCAGGGGCATATTGCTTCCGCCAATTTTCTCAGCCCGGAATGACCGAAGGCAGGCATGGCGGCGAAATCAGGCGCACTGCAAAGGAGGCTCGGGCTTCCTCTGCTCGTTCTCTACGGGGTCGGTACCACGATCGGCGCCGGCATCTATGTGCTGATCGGCGAGGTGGCGGCCCATGCCGGGATGCACGCGCCGCTTTCGTTCGTCATCGCTGCGATCGTGATGGGTCTCACGGTCGCCTCTTATGCCGAACTCTGCACGCGCTATCCGGTGGCGGCGGGTGAAGCCGCATATGTAAGAGCGGCGTTCGGCTCGAGGCTGCTTTCCACGATCACGGGTCTCCTGATGATCGTGACCGCCGTCATCGCATCGGCGGCGGTTTCCCTCGGCGCGACCGGATATATCGCGCAGTTCGTCGATCTGCCGAAGCCCGTGCTTGTCGTTACTTTCGTCGCGTTGGTGGGGCTGATCTGCGCCTGGGGCATTCTCGAGTCCGTGCTGCTCGCTGTTCTGTTTACGATTCTGGAAGTCGGCGGTCTTATCGCGATCATCGCCGCGGCGGCCTATGCGGGACTTCCTGTTCAGAACGCGCTGCTTGCGATGCCGCCTGCCGATCCCGCGGTCTGGAATGGAATCCTGTTCGCGAGCCTGCTCGCGTTTTTCGCTTTCATTGGCTTCGAGGATCTCACCAACATCGTCGAGGAAGCGCACGAGCCGGCGCGAAACATTCCGCTTGCGATGGTTCTGACGCTCGCGATCACATCGGTATTGTACATTGCGATTGCTGCGATCGCGGTAACCGCAATCCCGCTTGACCGTCTGGTCGCGAGCGGTGCGCCGCTTGCGGTCGTCTATCGGGAACTCGGCGGCTTCAGCGTGCCGCTGATCAGCCTGATCGCGATCGGCGCGACGGCAAATACCGTGATCGCACAAACGACGATGGCGACCCGCGTCGTATACGGCATGGCGCGCATGGGCGACCTGCCGGAAAGATTCGGCGAAGTCAGCGCGAAAACCTCTACACCGCTTCTGGCAACGGCGCTGATCTCCGCGATCGTGCTCGTGCTTGCGCTGTTTGTACCGTTCAGCCGCCTTGCCGAGTTTACCTCGCTTGCAACGCTCCTGGTTTTCGCGCTCATCAACGGCGCGCTGCTGCGGCTCCGCTTGCAGCGGAAGAAAACCCGGCCCGGAGAGATTACGGTGCCGCTGTGGATGCCCGTGCTGGGCCTCGTCACTTCGCTCTTGATGATCGCGGCGTCGGTCGTCTGACGGCTCAGGGATTGCGCGAGGAACGCCTGACCACGCCGTGCGCCGTCTTCTCCCATTGATGCGGAGCGGTCGCGAGTTTCCAGACTGCGCGCCATGCGGCGGCCGACAGCAGAAGCCAGTAGACCGGCAGCAGCAGAAGCACCCACGCGGAAGTGAGCCAGCCCCGCCGTTTCATCCCGGTGAACGCGAGAAGTCCGGACGCGATGTAGCCGCTCATCAGCGTCGTGAAGATGAGCGCCTTGTGCGTCCACTGCGCAGGCGTGTCCGCGAGCGCAAGCAGCGGTCCCCATGCCGAGTCGGCAAGCAGCAGCGCTACGAAGACCGGATGGACGAGTGCCGCGAGCACCGAGCCGCCGATGAGCAACTGGAAGCATAGAAAGCCTCGCCATCCCAGTTGCCGCCAAAGCAGAAGCGGATCGCGCATGTGTACGATATAGGTCTGTAGCCAGCCCTTCATCCAGCGCGTCCGTTGCGGCAGCCATGCGCCGAGGCGCGCGGGCGCTTCTTCCCAGGTCGTCGAGCCGACGACGCCGGTCGCGTAACCGAAGCGTGCGAGGCGTACGCCGAGATCGGCGTCTTCGGTCACGTTGTGCGGATCCCAGGCGCCGATCTCGCGAAGAATGGAAGCGCGAAAATGATTCGATGTGCCGCCCAAGGGAATCGGAAGCCCGAGACGCGCGAGCGCGGGCAACAGAACGTCGAACAGCCCCGCATACTCCGCGCGAAAGTGATCGGACAGGAATGACGGATAGAGGTTGTCGACCGCAAGCTTCGCTTGCACGCAGGCGAGCCTGTCGTCGCCTTCGCGAAAACGCGCAACTGCGTCACGAAGCTGACCGGGCTCCGGCCTGTCTTCGGCGTCGTAGATCACGACGAACTCTCCGCGTGCGAACGGCATCGCTGCACGCAGCGCTTTCGGTTTTGTGCGCGGCGCAAGCTCGGGTGCGAATACGATCTCGAAGCAAGGGTCGAGCGTAATATTTCTCACGGCTTCAATCGTCGCTGTATCGTCGCGCTCGAGGATCACCTTCACATCGAGCTTCTCGCGCGGATAGTTTAGCGCGGAAATCGCGGCCGCAAGATCTGGTACGATACGTGCTTCGCGATAAAGCGGGATCAGAATTGTATAGACCGGAAGATCGCGGTCGCTGACAGGGACGCTCTCGCGGTCTTCTTGCCGCAAGACACAGGCGAACAACCGCAAGCCCGCCCATGTCAGGAACAGAACCGCGAGAAAAATTTCGAATACGAAACGGGTAGGGCCGGGCGCGGCGTACAGGCTGACTGCAATCGTGGCGAGTGCTGCGAGCAGTCCAAGCCGGTGTTTCGGGCTGGCTACTGTCGCGGCCGAGAGCGCGGGCCCGCGCGTTTTCAATCCGAATGCGGCATCCTGCGCGAGTTCTTCTTTCGCCGAGCGTTCGACGAATGCACGCAGGCGTGCGGCTGACGTGATGCGGAATTTTGCACCTGCGTTTTTCGCGCGCTCGCATAGTGTCCGCGTCCGGCCTTCGAAAAGCGCAAGGGTCGGACAATCCTGCCCGCTTCGGCTCCCCGAGGGCAGCTCTCCGCGGGACAGAACATCGTGAGCGTCGAGCGGGGTTGTTGCCGTGTCTTCGAGCCAGTCGATCTCGACGCGAAGATAGGCGGCATAGATTGCTAGCAGGCTGTCGGCATCGATCTGCCCGCTTCGTATGACCGGAACGTCGCAATCGATGCCGAGCGATTCAGCACGTGCCGCGGCCCATCGCAGAAATACCGGGTCGAGATGCCCGCGCAGCGGGCGCAACTCCGGTGGAAGATCGGTAGTATCCCTGAAAAGTGCCGGGCGTTCCGCAAAGCCGGAACGCGCCGGCAAAGGCAGCGAAGCATCCCGCGCTTCGCTGTCTTCTCCGGTGCCCGTAACCGAGCCGCCCGAGGGCTTCAGTACCAACCTTACCCGCCCCGGATCGCTCGTAAAAAACGGCCGCCAGATCCCTCCGGCAGTATGGCCGGCAAGCGGTTACAATAAATAGTGAGCAATCCCTGCGGTCATTTTGCTTTGTGAACCGCCTGTTGCGCAACGTCCTTGTTGGCCCTGAAACACGGGGTGTTCAGCGTCCCCCATTTGCGTTATTTCCCGGGCAGATTCTACGGACCTCCTCCCGAAGAGAAGTGAGAATGGCGACCGAACCGGCTGCCCTGGCAGCGAACTTGCGCGAAATGGCGGAGACCTCGAATGCCTGGCCGTTCGAGGAAGCGAAGAAGATCGTCGCGCGCCTGAAGAAGAAGCCCAAGGACGAAGTTCTATTCGAGACCGGCTACGGACCCTCGGGCCTGCCGCACATCGGCACCTTCGGCGAGGTCGCACGCACCACGATGGTGCGCCATGCGTTTCGTGTGCTCACGGACGACAAGATCAAGACCAAGCTCTTGGCCTTCTCCGACGACATGGACGGCCTGCGTAAGGTTCCGGACAACGTACCGAACAAGGAACTGCTTGCGAAAGATCTCGGCAAGCCGCTGACGCAGGTTGCCGATCCCTTCGGCACGCATCCGAGCTTCGGCGAACACAACAACGCGCGGCTGCGCGCTTTTCTGGATCAGTTCGGCTTCGAGTACGAATTCGCGTCATCGACACATTATTATAAGAGCGGACGTTTTGACGAAGCGCTCCTGAAAGTGCTGCAACATTACGAAGCCGTGATGGCGATCATGCTGCCGTCGCTGCGCGAGGAGCGCGCGTCCACCTATTCGCCGTTTCTTCCGGTCTGTCCGCGCACCGGCATCGTCTTGCAGGTGCCGATCGTCGCGCACGACGTGAAGGCGGGCACGATCACTTATGAGGATCCCGAAACGAAAGAACGCATGACAACGCCGGTCACCGGCGGGCACGTCAAGCTGCAATGGAAGCCGGACTGGGCCATGCGCTGGGCAGCGCTCGGTGTCGATTACGAAATGGCCGGCAAGGACCTGATCGATTCCGTGAAGCTCTCGGGCGAGATCGCGCGCGCGCTCGGAGCATTGCCGCCGGAAGGTTTCAATTACGAGCTCTTCCTCGACGAGAAGGGCCAGAAGATTTCGAAATCGAAGGGCAACGGCCTGACCATCGAGGAGTGGCTGCGCTACGCGAGCCCGGAATCGCTTTCGCTCTTTATGTATAGAGAGCCGAAGGCGGCGAAGCGGCTTTACTTCGACGTGATTCCGAGAAACGTCGACGACTATCAGCAGTTCCTCGAGGGCTACAGGAAGCAGGCCGACTGGAAGCAGCGGCTCGGCAATCCGGTCTGGCACATCCATTCCGGCAACCCGCCGGAGCCGGACATGCCGGTTACGTTCCAGATGCTGCTCACGCTGGTTTCGTCATCGAACGCCGAAAATGCCGAAACGCTCTGGGGTTTCATCGGCCGCTATCGTCCGGGCGTCACGAAGGACACGCATCCGAAGCTCGGCAAGCTCGTGGAATACGCGATCCATTATTTCCGCGACTTCGTGCTGCCGACAAAAAAATTCCGCGAGCCGACCGATACCGAACGCAAGGCACTTTCCGATCTGCGCGACGCGCTTTCGCAGCTTCCCGCCGATGCGAGCGCCGAAGCGATTCAGGATGTCGTCTACGAGATCGGCCGCCGCGAGCCGTTCCTCGATCACAAGAAGGCGGCCAAAGACGGCAAGCCCGGCGTTTCGCTCGACTGGTTCAACATGCTCTATCAGGTGCTGCTCGGACAGGAGAAGGGTCCGCGCTTCGGATCGTTCGTCGCGGTCTATGGCGTCGAGAACACGGTCGCCATGATCGACGGGGCGCTCGCGCGCTCGGCTTAAGTTCTAGGAAATTGCTATGGCACAAGGTCAGGTAATTTTTGTCTCGAAGAATGGCGCCATGCTGATCGTCCAACACGACGACGGGTTTACACTCGTTGAAATGATTGGAGATGAGGGAGCGCTAGCAGTAGGTGATCGCGTTACAGGCGATTGGCATGCTGAAGGCGGCGAACCGATAAAATCTGCCGGCTCGAAGTACGACGCTTATTTTCAGGGGACTTGGGGCAGTAGAGATGCTCCCATAGAAATTGCCCGTCAGACTGGCGGTTAGTTGGAAGTTACTGCGAAGCCCAGACGATCCGCGCGATCCAGACGACTTCCGTCATCTGGAATGTGCGATCCTTGTGATCGGGATTGAGCGATTTCAACTCGACGAGCTTCGCGGTCTTCCTTTTCAGTTCCTTCGCGAGCACTTCGCCATCCTTGGTCTTGAGCACGACGCGGTCGCCCTTGTGCAGGAGTGCCGCTGGCGAGACCACGAGCACGTCGCCCTTGCGATAGAGGGGCTCCATCGAATTGCCGGAGACTTCGAGCGCATAGGCGTGGTCGTCGTCCACGTCGGGCAATTTGATTTCGTCCCAGCCGCCGCCGACCGGAAAACCGCTGTCGTCGAAAAATCCACCGGCACCGGCTTCCGCGAAGCCGATCAGCGGAACCGGCTGCGTCGGCCGCTTGGGCTTTTTCGTCAGCAGCGAAATGAACTCGTCGATCGTGGCGCCCGTGGCGTCCAACACCTTCGCGATGGATTCGGTCGAGGGCCAGCGTGGCCGCCCGTCCGCAGTAACGCGCTTCGACTTGTTGAAGGTGGTCGGGTCGAGCCCGGCTGCCTTCGCAAGTCCGGAAGGGGAGAAGTTGTAGCGCGCGGCGATGCGGTCCACCGCGCCCCAGACCTGGTTATGGGTCAGCATCGGGCGCTCCGATTCGAGGCGAGGATTTTATACCCATTGCCTTTACCACCTCCATTCCGGGTGACAAGTCCGGACTGCCGCTTGCGGCGCAGCAGGGGCGGAACTAGCGTCCGCCGGAACAAAAAGAGGCTCGTGGATGTCGTCCTTGCTCGATCTGGCCCTGCCGTTCTCGCGCCTTTTCGAGGCCGAGGACGCACACAGGCTGGCGATCCGGGCGCTTTCCCTGCTGCCGAGGCCTGCACAACCCGCGGACGACCCGCGGCTTTCGGTCTCGGCCTTCGGCCTGCATTTCAGAAATCCGGTGGGTGTTGCGGCGGGCTTCGACAAGAACGCCGAAGTGCCCGATGCCGTGCTCGCGCTCGGTTTCGGCTTTGCCGAAGCCGGCACGCTGACGCCGAAGCCGCAGGCCGGCAATCCGCGGCCGCGGGTGTTTCGTCTCCTGCGCGACGAGGGCGTTATCAACCGGCTCGGTTTCAATAACGAAGGATTTCATGCGGCGGTCGCGCGGCTTTCGCGGCGGCAGCCGAATGGAATCCTCGGCATCAATGTCGGCGCGAACAAGGATTCCGAAGACCGCATTGCCGATTACGCCGCGGGTGTCGAAACCTTCTCGCCTTATGCGAGCTATCTTACGATCAACGTTTCGTCGCCGAATACGCCGGGCCTGCGCGATCTGCAATCGGCCGAAGCGCTGAACGAACTCATCGCGCGCATACTCGAAGCGCGCGAGCGCGTTGTGCAAAAGGGTCACGGACTGAAACCCGTGCTTTTGAAGATTGCACCGGACGTTTCGCTATTCGATCTCGACGACATCGTGGCGATCGCAAGAAAGCGCGCGATCGACGGCATGATCGTTTCGAACACGACAGTCACGCGGCCGGCGTCGCTGCGCGACAGTAATGCGAGAGAGCAGGGCGGCCTTTCCGGCAGGCCGCTGTTCGAATTGTCGACCCGGATTCTCGCCGAGACTTATTTGCGGGCCGAACAGGCCTTCCCGATTGTCGGTGTCGGCGGAATCGATTCCGCGGAGACCGCGTGGAAGAAAATCCGCGCGGGCGCGACCCTCGTGCAGCTCTACACCGGCATGGTCTACAAAGGCTTCGGCATCGCGCGCGAGATCAAGTCCGGCTTGAGCCGGCTTCTCGACCGCGGCAAGCACCGCTCCATACAGGATGTGGTCGGCGCGGATGCGGTGGAAGCGGCCGCCTCTCGCGAGATCGCCTAGCTCTTCCGCGACTGCATCAGCCGCATCAGGAGCCAGATCGGCACCACGATAAAGGCGCCGAGCAAGAGATAGCGCCACAGCCAGTCGAACGCCTCGAAGCCGAGGTCGAGAACCGTGCGCACCAGCGCCTCGATGCTCCAGAGGAGGTTACGCGGATCGAGACCAATCACCGTCAGCACGAAGCCGACCAGGATCGACAAGAGCGCGAGCTTGATGATCACCGCGAGCGGCGAACCGCCGAGAAAACGCCGCAGACCTTCGTTCGCCATCCCGTCCTCCCGAATCCGTCAGTTGCGACGGAATATCAGACCTGCGAGCGTTCCGACAACAATAGCAAGAAAAGCGACGCCGAGGCCGTAATCGAGACGCGAATCGCGCGCGAGATGCGCGACGTCGGCTTCGAACCCGGTCTTCACGACCTCGATCGCGGTCGATTGCTGTGCGGCAAGCGCACCGTTCGCGAAAACCTGCACGTCGATTTCGTAGGGGCCGGTCGGCGCGACGCCCGGGATCGGCAGTGTCGCGCGAAACAGCGTCGGTGTCAGAAACGTCACGGCATTGGTCTGCTCGTGAAACAGCCCTTCGGCTTTCTTCACGCGAAGCAGCGCCTCGCCGAATTCGTCGTCGTCGGAAATGATCGGCGGCAAGGCTGCAATCGAAAGCCCGAGCTTGTATTTGGTCTGCAACGCGAGCGGGCCGAATTCCGTGGGTGGACGGTTCGTCAGCACGGCGAGATAGGACGGCGTCTCGGGATAGCGGCGGGAATCGTAGTTCACCCAAAGCCCGAGAACGCGCTCTTTCTTGCGCGTGACGAAGGTCGTGGCGGGGCCCCGCACCGTGATCGCAACGTCGTATTTTTTCGGTTTGTCGCGCGGCGCATCGCTGTCTTCGATGGATGCGAACAGTACGAGCGACGTGCCGGTGAAGTTCGAACTGATCAGCACGCGGTGCGTCGAGAGCGAGGTCACGAGCCGTTCTGCATGCGCGGCCGGCGCAGCGAACGCGAGCAGGATCAGCGCGGCCAAGAGAGCGGCATTTGTCTTCCGCAGGTTCATCTGCCTGCCTCCGACGAAATCACGGAGAATAGCTCTCCCGGCTTGGTCAGGAGATCGCCGCCTACGCGGATCGCGACCGCGACAACCAATAGACCGAGCAGGAAGCGCAGTTGCTCCGCGCGGACGGCCTGCCCGGCCCGAGCACCCGATTGCGCGCCGATCACGCCGCCGATCATGAGCGTGAACGCGAGTACGATATCGACCGAGCGGTTCTCGACCGCATGCAGCACGGTCGCAGCCAGCATCGTGAAGAGCGTGAGAAACAGCGATGTGCCGACCGACACGGCAGTCGGCACGCGCATGAGATAGATCAGCGCCGGGATCAGGAGGAATCCGCCGCCGATCCCCATCAGCGCGCCGAGAAAGCCGACGCCGAAGCCGATCGCGGTCACCGGGATCGCGGAAACATAGATGCGCGACTGCCGGAAACGGAATTTCAGCGGCAGCCCGTGAAACCAGGAATGCGTGCCGGGCCTGCGCAGCACCGCCTGCTGGCCGCGCATCGAGCGCCAGAGCGCGCGGATGCTTTCCACGATCATCAGCGTACCGACGACCGAGAGCAGCACGATGTAGGAAAGGTTGATGATGAGGTCGAGCTGACCCGCCCGCCGCAGGAGCGAGAACACCCAAACGCCCGCCGCGGTGCCGAGCAGACCGCCGGAGAGCAGAACAAGGCCGAGCCCGCTGTCGACCAGTTTCTTCCGCCAGTAGGAGATCGTGCCGGTGAGCGAGGAGGCCGCCATATGGCTCGGAACGCTCGCGACCGCGACCGAAGGCGGGATGCCGACCAGAATGAGCATCGGCGTCATCAGGAATCCGCCGCCGACGCCGAACATTCCAGAAATGAAGCCGACCGCAATCCCCAGCCCGAATATCAGAAGGATATTGACCGGCAGTTCGGCTATCGGAAGGTAAATCGACAAGTTGGCTTCCGGACGCTCTCGTGTGACCGCTGTTCTAGCGGCAGCACTACGGCATCAACATGTCGAGTGCCGCGCTTGTCAATGACGCCGGCGTTCCGGCGTCACTTCTTTTGCTTCTTTTTCTGCGAGACGGCGGCGTTCTGCCATTCGGGCTTCACGCGCGGCTCATTAACTCTATCGTCGGATGGTTTCGCGACCCAGGTCTGCACGGCAAGCCGGGCCGCCACCAGCGTCTGCTGGTCGAGCTTCGTTGCGACGTCGTCGCGCTTCTTCGCCGCGTCGGTGTCGCCCTGATTGGCTGCGAGCGAGAACCACAGGAAGGATTCGGCAAGGTTCTGCTGGACCCCGAAGCCGCGGGCGTAGATCACGCCGAGATTGTACTGGCTGTCGCGCAGGCCATGCTCCGCGGCCTTGCGGAACCAGGGCATCGCGGAGGTATAGGCGGGTTTGGCGCCGCCATCCTCGACCATCATGACCGCGAGGTTATGCATCGCTTTGAGGTGGCCGCTTTCGGCGGCCAGCACATAATTCGTCCGCGCCCGGCCGCGATCCCGCGAAACGCCCTGGCCCTTCTCGTAGGCCATGCCGAGACGGAAGGCCGCCGCAGCCGATCCTTTGGCGACCGCCTTCTCGAACCAGGCAAGCGCCTCGCTCATGTTGGTATCGACGCCGCGGCCGGTCAGGTAGCGCTCGCCGATCTCGAAAGCGGCGTCCGGATCGCCGTCGTTCGCGGCCTTGAGCAAGCCGGCGCCGATGCCGTCCACTGTCGTCACCGGGGTCTTTTCCGGGGCTACGCGCGCGCTGGCCGCTGGCTTCGTGCTTTGCGTCGTCAGCGGCATATCGAATTGCGGCATGCCGAAAGTCGAAGCGACATTCTGCGGCGTGAGATCGCCGGAGGAGGGTGCCAGCGAACCCAACACCGAATTCGGCAGCGAGTTCGGCAGCAAGGAGCGCTCCTTGGTTTCCGGCGCGAAGGTCGGTGTCTGTGTGGGCGGTTCGCTTTGCTGCACCGGAGGGGCCGGTTCCGGCGTCGAAGAAACCGGTTTGCTTTCCTGATTGTTCATCAGGTTCATCAAGAGGTTCACGTCGAAGAAGCGCACGGCGCTGAAGCCGAGCATGGCGACGACAAGACCGAGCAGCATGACGCGCCGCGAGCGCGCGAAGAAGCCGGACTTTCCAGCCCCTTTTTCGCCGGAAGAATTTTCGCTCGCCGTCTCCGCTGCCGCGGCCTGCGCCGCGCGGCGGGCGGCCGCGATGAAGTCGGAAGTCTTCACGTTCGTGTCGCTGCCCGTGCGGGGCGCGATCTCGGCGACTGCCGCTTCGGACTGCGCGATGCGTTGCTGCACGGGTGTCGCGCGCGAGCGCGGCGCGCCGGAACCGGGTTCGAGCGGGAAATCCGCAGGCAGGCCGTCGGTCGCGACGAAGCCGTCCTTCGACTGCACCGTCACCGGGGCGCTGCGCGTGAAGCGCGATTGCGTCTCGGCAGGCATCGCGACCTGCGTCACCCTGCGTACCGGAGCCGTATCGCCGGCAAGAGGACGCTCCGCTGCGGGCGGAGAAATGATCTCGCCACCCGGATACTGCGCGGCTGCAACCTGTTGCGGCATGGTCTGGCGGCCGGCCTGCAATTCGCGCAACGCGGTCTTTGCCGCGCGCTCCGCGACATCCATCGCGTTCGCACGGGCCTTGTCGAACTGCGAGGAGAGATCCGAGATTCCCCGCTCGATCGCGCCGAGGTTCGAGAGTTTCGCTTCGGATGCGTCGAGCCGCTCGACCACGCTGCGCATGGTCTCTTCGAGGCCCATTGGGTTTTCGGCCCTGCTCAACGTCGTTTGCAGGGCGTCCAGGCGGTGGTGAATCCTGTCGAAAGCTTCCGGGTTCTGCGCGCCCGTTTCGAGACGCTGGGCCAGCGCATCGATGCGGTGTTCGAGCGCACCGACGATCCCGTGCACGCCGCTGTCGCCGGTGGCGGAGAAACGATCGACCTTGCTCGCGATCGTTTCGATCTGCGCAACGACGGCCTGAAGATTTTCGGCGGGCAGCGCGTTCGACAGCAGATCGCGCACTTCCTGCACCTGGTTCTGGATGCGGGCGACGGTCGTGCCGTCGATGCTTTTCGCATTGATGACGTCGAGCTTGTCCGAGAGCGCGTTGAGGTCGCCTTCGACCGAAATGAAGGATTCGGCGGGGCGGACGTTTGCGAGCGCCGTGCGGATATCCTCGAGCGCGCCGAGCACAGCCTGTGCCGCGCGGTTGTCTTTCTGCGAGTTCGCCGTCGTTCGATCGACCTTGCGCACCAGCGCTTCGACAGTCTGCTCGAGCGATTCCAGCGTGCGCCGCGGCGCAAGCTCCGCCATCGAGCGGGCGAGTTCGGCGATGTCGCGCCGCAGTTCGCCGATCGGTGCCGACGCGTTCTTGGCGTTCGACTTCCGGAGCGACTGCATCTCGTCGGCGATGGTCTTGAGTTGCCGCTCGAAGGCCTCGAACTGCGGCGAGGCCGCCGGTGCGGCTGCGGGCGGATTTGCACGCGCCGGCGCGCGGCGCATCGGAGTGCCGTCGAGCATCGACTGGCGCTCGAGGATTTCGGCGACTGCCGCATCGAGTTCGTCGGCGGTCGGAATGGGTTGCGGTGCCGCGGCGGCACTCGCTGCGGACATTTCGCGCTCGAGCCGCTCGCTCATCTGCGAGATCACGCGCGCCATTTCGTCGAGTTTGGTTTCGACTTCGGAATCCTGTTCGTTCGCGGGGCGGTCGAGCAGAATCGATTCGATTCGGGAATCTAGTTTCCGTATCGCCGAGCTGATCTCGTCGCGCCCGTTGTTGCGCTGGGCACGTTCCATGCCTTCCAGCATCTGGTCGATGCGTTCGGTGAGTGCGTCGATCGAGGCGGAAATCACCTCGCTGTTGGCGTCGCGGGTCTGCGGTTGCGGGTTCGGACGCACATGGACGTTGCGGCGCGCGAGCATGTTGATCTGCTCCGCGAGATCGTCGAGCCGGTGGTCGAAGTTGGTCGCAGGATTGCGTCCGCGGGCATGACCGCCGCGGGCGTTTTCGCGGATCGCGGCCTCCAGCCACTCGCCGACCGACATGCCTTCGCGCCGGGCGGCTTCCCGGGCGGCTTCCCAGGTATCCGGGTCGACCGCATTCACGCTCCAGGGCACGCCTGCGCTCATTCGCGAACCATCCTGCGGGGCGCCGGGAAGAGGGCAGAAAGAGGTAACGGGCGGCGCCGCTCCGCTGCCCTGAATCTTGTTAGTTACGGTAAATGCTGGGTTAATTTCCCGGACCCCGGAAGCATTTCCTTAACGACTGTCGCCCGAAGGCCCCACCGGGCGCCCCCGCCCTTGGGGGCGAGCAGCCTGCGGAATCCATCTTGACGTTTACGTCAACTGAGATAGAGTTTCTTCGACCCTGTGGCCGACCCCTTTCCGGCCACACGCCAAGGGAGACAACGGAATGGGCCAAGCGCAGACCCTCGAACCCCTGCCGTCCACGGATGCACACTTGCGCGACCTGTGGGCTGAGTTCGACAAGCATTCGGGCGGCACCGACCGCCCCACCAAGCAAATCTTCACGATCCGGGACCTCAGCCGCGAATTCGGCGTTACTGCCCGGACGCTCCGCTTCTATGAAGAGAAAGAGTTGCTCTCGCCGGAGCGGCAGGGCCAGGAGCGGCTTTATTCCCGCCGCGACCGCGCCCGCCTGAAACTCGTTCTCATGGGCAAGCGGGTGGGTTTCTCGCTCGAAGAGATCCGCTCGATGCTCGATCTCTACGATCTCGGTGACGGCCGCGTCACACAGCTCAAGGTATCCTACACGCGCTTTAACGAGCGCATCGAGCGGCTCGAAGCGCAGCGCGCCGAGATCGACGAAGCCATCGCCGCCATGAAGCGCGCGAGCCGTTCACTCGAAGAAATGCTGAAGGAACGCGGCGCCAACGCCTCGTAATCCGCACCTAAGCTATCCCGGAGAAAGAAGATGCCGACTTACAAAGCACCTGTCGAAGACACCATGTTCCTGCTGCGCGACGTCTTCAACATCGCGCGCTACGACAATCTCCCCGGTTTTGCCGACGCGACGCCCGACACGATCGAGGCGGTTCTCTCCGAAGGCGGAAAATTCTGCGAGGAAGTGCTCGCGCCGCTCAATCAGGTCGGCGACCGCGAAGGCTGCAAGCGTGCAGCCGACGGTTCGGTGAAGACGCCGACCGGCTTCAAGGAAGCCTTCAAGCAGATGGCCGACGGCGGCTGGATCGGTCTGTCGGCCGAAGAAAAATACGGCGGACAGGGTCTGCCGTTCGTGGTCGGCGCAGCGATGAACGAATATCTGAGCAGCGCCAACATGGCGTTCGCGATGTATCCGGGCCTGACCCTCGGCGCGTGCCGCGCGATCCGCATTCACGGCAGCGAAGAAATCCGCAACACCTATCTGCCGAAAATGATCGGCGGTCAGTGGACCGGCACGATGAACCTGACGGAGCCGCATTGCGGCACCGATCTCGGCCTTCTCAAGACGAAGGCAGTGCGGCAGCCGGACGGCTCTTTCAAAATCACCGGCACCAAGATTTTCATTTCCGCCGGCGAACACGACATGGCCGAGAACATCGTTCATCTCGTGATTGCGCGTATCGAAGGCGCGCCGGAGGGAGTGAAGGGCATTTCGCTTTTCGTCGTTCCGAAATTCCTGCCGACGAAGGATGGCGGGGTTGGCGAGCGTAACGCGCTGATCTGCGGCTCGATCGAGCACAAGATGGGCATTCACGGCAACTCGACCTGCGTTATGAACTATGACGGTGCGACCGGCTGGCTGGTCGGCGAGGAAAACCGCGGTTTGCCTGCGATGTTCGTGATGATGAACGACGCCCGTCTTGGCGTCGGCATTCAGGGCATCGCGCAGGGCGAAGTCGCCTATCAGAACGCCGTTATCTACGCGAAGGACCGCTTGCAGGGCCGCTCGATCGGCGGCGTGAAAAACCCGGAGAAGCCTGCCGACCCGATCATCGTGCACCCGGACATTCGCCGGAACCTGATGACGATGAGGGCCACGAACGAAGGCGGCCGCGCGCTGATGATCTATCTCGCGCTGCAAGCCGATCTGCTTTCGAAGTCGCCGGACGAAAAGACCAGGCAGATCGCCGACGACTACATGGGCATCCTCACGCCGATCCTGAAAGGCGTGATGACCGATCTCGGCTTCCAGAATGCGGTCATGGCGCAGCAGGTGTTCGGCGGTCACGGCTACATCGCCGAGCACGGCATGGAGCAGTTCGTCCGCGATGCGCGCATCGCGATGATCTACGAGGGTGCGAACGGCATTCAGGCGCTCGACCTCGTCGGACGCAAGCTTCCGAAAGACGGCGGTCGGGCGATTACCGCGTTCTTCAACGAGGTCTCGGGCTTCGTGAAGGAGAACGAAGCCGACGAGAAGATGAAGCCTTTCGTCGCACCGCTCGGCGAGTCCCTGAAGCACCTTCAGGGCGCGACCATGTGGTTCATGCAGAATGCGATGAAGCGGCCCGACAACGCCGGTGCAGGCTCCTACGACTACATGCACCTCTTCGGGCTCGTGGCACTCGGTTATATGTGGGCGCAGATGGCGAAGACCGCGCTCGCGAAAAAGAACGGCAACGGTTCCGCGCCGCAACTCGACGCGAAACTGATGACCGCCAAGTTCTTCGTAGAGCGCATGCTTCCGGAAACCGCTGCGCATCTGAAGCGAATTCAATCCGGAGCCGACAATCTGATGGATATGCCCGCGGAAGCGTTCTGACGCTTGACGCGATAGAAACGGGAGACGCCAAATGACCGAAGCATTCGTTTACGACACAGTCCGCACTCCGCGCGGCCGCGGCAAGAAAGACGGTTCGCTGCACGAAGTCTCGACACTCTCGCTCGCGACGACGGCGCTGCGCGCGATCAAGGAACGCAACAAGCTGGATACGCACCTCGTCGATGACGTCGTGCTCGGCTGCGTCGATCCGGTCGGCGAAGCCGGCTCGGACGTCGCGCGCGCGGCGGCACTGAACGCCGACTACGGCAATCACGTGCCGGGTGTGCAGATCAACCGCTTCTGTGCGTCGGGTCTCGATGCAGTCAACTTTGCGGCGGCACAGGTGATGTCCGGCCAGCACGACATGACGATCGGCGGCGGTGTGGAATCCATGTCGCGCGTCGGCATGGGCGCTTCCGGCGGCGCCTGGCCGATGGATCCGCAGATCGCGGTGAAGTCCTACTTCATGCCGCAAGGCGTCTCGGCAGATCTCATTGCGACGAAGTACGGCTTCTCGCGCGACGACGTCGATGGCTATGCGGTCGAGAGCCAGAAGTTGGCTGCGCAAAGCTGGAAGGAAGGCCGCTTCAAGAAGTCGATCGTGCCGGTCAAAGACGTGAACGGCATCACGATCCTCGATCACGACGAGCACATGCGCCCCACGACCGACATGCAGTCGCTCGGTCAGCTGAAGCCTTCGTTCCCGCAGATGGGCGAGTTCGGCGGCTTTGCCGCCGTCGCGATCCAGGCGCATCCGGAAGTCGAAGCGATCAATTACGTTCATCATGCCGGCAACTCGTCGGGCATCGTGGACGGCGCTGCCGCCGTGCTGATCGGCAACGCGGAAGCCGGCAAGAAAGCGGGCCTGAAGCCGCGCGCGAAGATCCGCGCGTTCGCGAACATCGGCTCCGAACCTGCGATGATGCTGACCGGCCCGGTCGATGTCACCGAGAAGCTTTTGAAGAGAGCGAAGATGTCGATCAGCGACATCGATCTCTTCGAACTCAACGAAGCCTTCGCTTCCGTCGTGCTTCGCTACATGCAGGCGTTCAACATTCCGCGCAGCAAGATCAATGTGTGCGGCGGCGCGATCGCAATGGGCCATCCGCTGGGCGCGACCGGCGCGATGGTATTCGGCACGGTGCTCGACGAGCTGGAGCGCACCGGCAAGTCGACCGCGCTTGTCACTCTTTGCATCGGTGCCGGCATGGGCACCGCAACCATCATCGAACGCGTTTGATTTCGCTTCGCGGCAGCACGCTAGAAGCGACTGGAGGATAGTATGGCCTACAAGAATTTCACGGTGGACGTGGACGGTGACGGCATCGCGCTCGTCACCTGGAATATGCCGGACCGTTCGATGAACGTGTTCTCGGCCGATGTGATGACCGAGCTTTCGAAGATCGTGGACGAAGTCTCGGTGGACGCAAAGATCAAGGGCGTCGTCGTCACCTCCGGCAAGGACACCTTCTCGGGCGGCGCGGACCTCACCATGCTCGAAACCATGGGCGAGGGTTTCAAGAAGCTCATCAAGGACAAGGGCGAAGAGGAAGCGAACAAGTTCCTGCTCGAGCAGTCGAGCGCGATGTCGCGCACCTATCGCAAGCTGGAAACCTCCGGCAAGCCGTGGGTTGCGGCTGTGAACGGCACCGCCATGGGCGGCGCATTCGAACTGGCGCTCGCCTGTCATCATCGCGTGGTGAGCGACAACCCGAAGCTGCGTCTCGGCCTTCCGGAAGTGAAGGTCGGCCTGTTTCCGGGCGCGGGCGGCACCCAGCGTGTTCCGCGCATCGTACCGACGCAGGATGCGTTGCAGATGCTGTTCCGCGGCGAAGCGCTGAAAGCGGACAAGGCGAAGTCGATGAAGCTCGTCGACCAGATCGTCCCGCAGGACAAGCTCGTCGAAACCGCGAAAGCCTGGATCAAGGCGGGCGGCAAGGGCGTGCAGCCGTGGGATGTCGACGGCTTCAAGATCCCGGGCGGCCCGGTGTTCTCCAAGGGCGGCATGATGGTGTTCCCGCCCGCGAACGCGATCTACCGCCGCGAGACCTACGACAACTATCCGGCCGCGAAAGCGATCCTTCAGTGCGTCTATGACGGCCTGCAACTGCCGATGGACCTCGCACTGAAGGTCGAGTCGCGCTGGTTCGCGCATATCCTGAAGACGAAGGAAGCGGCGGCGATGATCCGCTCGCTCTTCATCTCGATGCAGGAACTGAACAAGGGCGCGCGCCGCCCGGTGGGTGTCCCCGCGAGCAACATCAAGAAGGTCGCTATCCTCGGCGCCGGCTTCATGGGCGCGGGCATCGCTTACGTGACTGCCGACGCCGGCATCGAAGTCGTGTTGGTCGACCGCGATCAGGCCTCCGCCGACAAGGGCCTCGCTCATGTGGCAAGCGTCATCGACGGCCGCATCAAGAAGGGCCGCGCAACGCAGGCCGATAAAGACAAGCTGCTCGCCCGCGTGAAGGCGACCGCGAACTACGACGACATCAAGGACGTCGATCTCGTGGTCGAGGCCGTGTTCGAAGACCGCAAGGTGAAGGCGGAAGTGATCGCGAAGGTCGATGCCGTCATCCGCGCCGACGCCACGTTCGGCTCGAACACTTCGACGCTGCCGATCACTTCGCTCGCGGATATGTCGAAAGACAAAAAGCGTTTCGTCGGCATCCATTTCTTCTCGCCGGTCGAGAAGATGATGCTGGTCGAAATCATCAAGGGCAAGGAAACCGGCGACAAGGCGGTCGCGGTCGCGCTCGATTACGTGCGCGCGATCAAGAAGACGCCGATCGTGGTGGAAGACAGCCGCGGCTTCTACACCTCGCGCGTCGTCGGCACCTACATCCGCGAAGGTCACATGATGCTGACCGAAGGCGTGCCCGCGGCGATGGTCGAGAATGTCGGCCGCATGGCCGGCATGCCGGTCGGCCCGCTTTCGCTGAACGACGAAGTCGCGGTTGATCTCGCATGGAAGATCCTCAAAGCCACCAAGGCCGATCTCGGCGACGCCGTGATCGATCCCAAGCAGGAAAAACTCCTGGAGGAGATGGTCGAAAAGCGCCAGCGCTTCGGCCGCAAGAATGCCAAGGGCTTCTACGACTATCCGGAGAAGGGTCCGAAGAAGCTGTGGCCCGGCATCGCCGAGATCGTCGGCGAAGCGAAGCCGGCTGAAAGCTTCGATGTCGAAGAAATGAAGCAGCGCTTCCTCGCGATTCAGGCGCTAGAAACCGCGCGCTGTGTCGAGGAAGGCGTGATTACCGACGTGCGCGAAGGCGATGTCGGCTCGATCCTGGGCTTCGGCTTCGCACCGTTCTCCGGCGGCACGCTCTCCTACATCGACTTCATGGGCGTGAAGAACTTCGTGGCACTCTGCGAGAAGCTCGCCGGCAAGTTCGGCCCGCGCTTTGCGCCGAATGCGCTGTTGAAGGAAATGGCGGCCAAGAACGAAACCTTCTACGGCCGTTTCGCGCCGAAGAAGAGCGAGAAGGCCGCCGCCTAGTCCTCGCGTGATCCCCGAAAGTGGGCACCGGTTTTCGGATAAGGATCACGCGAAAGCCAAAATGCCGGAACATAATCGCGCTCTCCGCACTTGATCGTGCGGGGAGCGTTTCCGTTTCCGGCCGGGAGGGGTTGCCATGAAGCTACGCATCGCAATTTCATCGCTTGCTCTTGCAGGGGTCTTCGCCGCAGGCGCACTCGCGCAGACCCCGCCGCCCCCGAACGACGGCTGGCGCTACAAGCTGGAGAAGGCCAATGGCGGCTTTCTCCGCCTCGATGCGCAGACCGGGCAGGTCTCGTTCTGCCGCGAGAAAGACGCGAACTGGACCTGCGAGACGGTGGCCGACGATCGCGCGGCGCTGGAAGCTGAAATCAAAAGGCTTTCAGATCGCGTGGCCGAACTCGAAAAGCGCCGCAACGATCCGGCAGAACGCTTCCGTACGCCGAGCGATCAGGAAATCGAGCAGGTGATGGGCTTCTTCGAAAAGGCGATGAAACGCTTCCGCGGCGTTGTCGAAAACCTGAAGAAGGAATGGGAAGCGGAATCGCCGGACAAAACCTAGCCGGGGTTCGGCCTCCAGCCGCCGAGCGTGAAGCCGAAGATCAGGGCAATCACCCACATCACGATTGACGTGAAGGCGGTGTATTTCGCGAAGGTGAAGTAGGCATCGCGCAGGACGGTCGATGCCGCCCATTGCGCATATTGCTCCGGCGGACGGAAGTCCTTGGGCAGCATCAGCCACATCTCGGTGCGCTTGTAGTCCTGCGTCAGCGCGTAACGCGCTTTCGCGAGCAGCACGAGAACCATGATCAGCGTCAGGATTCCACCGGTCTGGAAGATGGTGCGCGGGTCGCTCATGCCCATCATGAAACAGGCAATGGCGAGGAAGCCGAAACCGCAGCCCCGGGAAACCGACTCAAATGCGGCTTTGCGCATTTCTTCCAAGGACGACTCCTGAGACCGGAAGGGTCACCGAGGCGCAAGTGTGCCGCCCCTTTTCGGAGCCTGCAATCGAAACCGCGGGCCGATCACGAAATCGTGGTTTAGAGGCCGTACTGGAAGAAGTTGCCCATCGCGGGAAGCGTCAGCGCGAGCGTGCCGGCGACCCAGATCCACATGGAAGTGACGGTGGAGTCGTCCTTCGCGCCGGTGAACCGTTCGAAGATCGCAGCCGGGATGCCGGCCAGAATGATCGTGGCGGTCGAGACGAGGAGAGACGCGAAATAAAGGGTCAGCGAAAGGTTGCCGAAGAACAGCGACTTGCCGACCTCCTGCGCGTGCAGAAGCGTGAAGAACAGAGCCCATTGATTGAACAGGCCGTTGATCATGCCGAGAAAGGCGATGCAGATGTATTGGATATTGCGTTCCATCAGACCGGCCTCGCCGGCAGCATGCCTAAAAGCAGAAATGCGTAGAGCAGCGCCACCCGAATGAAGAACAGCCAGACGAAGGCGAAAAGCCACAGCACCACCGGCGCGGTCGCAAGCGGCGTAACCGGCTTGAAGAAATTGATCACGGGATCGGTGACACGCACGAAAAACCGCATGATGTAGTTCTTCGAATCCGAATCGAAGAACAGCGAGAGCAGCACGCGCCCGATGATGGTGTACATGACCGCCGCCAACAGGAAGTTGGGGATCGTGTAGTACCAGTAGGCGAGGAAGGTGTTGGTGGTTTGCATCGCGGCCACCTTCTAGCGGAAATTTTCCCGGCAGTCTCAATAAAAAAGAAGCGGGGCCCCGAAGGGCCCCGCCGTTTTGTTGCCTTTGGCAGAGAAGCTTACGAGGTCTTCTCTTCCATGATGGTCTTGCCGCGGGGCTTGCGGACCTCGTCGACGAGGGCCTGCAGTTCCTTCGACGGCGCCGGCGTCATCAAGCTGACGACGATCATGACCAGGAAGCCCAAGGGCGCCCCGAGCAGGCCGCAGTTGATGTTGCTGAGGTCGAACCAGCCAACGCGCTGCAGCGGAGTGGCTGCAACCGGCTTGGTGATGTCGACCAGGTTCGCGCCGGTGACCGCGTTCTTCATCGAGGTCATGCCGAAGTAATCGACACCCATCTGCGGGAAGTACCGCGTGGTGACCAGGTAGAAGATGCAGAGGCCGAAGCCCGCGATGATGCCGGCGATTGCGCCAGCCGTCGTCGCGCGCTTCCACCAGATGCCGAGCACGAGCGCCGGGAAGTTACCCGCCATAGCGAGCGAGAACGCCCAGCCGACCATCGCGAGAATGTCACCCGGCCGCGTCGACGCAGTCGCTGCAGAAGCGATAGCGACGAGCAACAGAAGGATGCGCGCGATGACCAGACGCCGTTCGGTGTCGTTGGCTTTCTGGAGGAACGGATACGCCGCCGCGAAGATCGCGATGAACGCACCGATACCCCACCAGCGCCACTGAACGCCGAGCGGGCCAGCTCCGGTCATGAAGTACCACAACACGAAGATGATGACGGCACCGATGATGCCGATCGTGATGTTCCGGTTGTTGGACTTCATGGGCTGCAACATCTTGTAGTAGACGTCGTGCGAAAGCGCGTTTGCGATCGCGAGCAGCAGACCGTCTGCGGTCGAGAGCGCGGCGGCGAGACCGCCGGCGGCGACCAGACCCGAGATCACGTAGGGAAGTCCCGCGATTTCCGGAGTGGAAAGCACGATCACGTCCGTGTTGATCACGAAGTCCTGCAGACGAACGACGCCCGGATGGTTGGCGATCGCCTTACACGCATCGACCACGGCTGCCAGGCTGGCGGCGTTCTTGCCGCAGACCTGAATCAGGCCGAGTTCACCCCACGTAAACATCCACGGGCGGATTTCCCCGACGGGGCGTCCGATGATGTTCGTGTAAACCTCGAGCTTCGAGAACGCCGCATAGGCCGGCGCCGAGAAGTACAGGAGGAAGATGAAGAACAACGACCAGGCCACCGACTGGCGCGCTTCACGAACGGTCGGCGTCGTGAAGTAGCGCATCAGGATGTGCGGCAGCGAAGCGGTGCCGACCATCATACAGGCGATGATGCCGAAGAAGTTGAGCGGCGTGTAGGTCAGGAACGGCGAAATGTGCGGTTTCAGAGCGCCTGCCGGGCAGCTTGCTGCCGTACAGAGCACTGCGAGACCGTCCTTCACCAACTGACCTTCGCGAGCCGTAATTTCAGCGATCGCGGTACCGTAGGTGAGCTGCGGCACCGGCACGCCGTACTTACGGGCGGAGAGCCAGACGATCGGGATCAGGTAGGCGACGATGAGCACGATGTACTGGGCGATCTGCGTCCAGGTCACCGCGCGCATACCGCCGAGCATCGAGCAGAGCAGGATGCCGACGAGGCCGACGAACACCGCGACTTCGAACTGGATGCCCAGGAATCGAGAAGCGATGATGCCCGTGCCGAAGATCTGCGCGGTCACGTAGGTGAACGAGCAGGCGACGAGCACGATAACGGCCAGGAAGCGGGCGAAGTTGCCGCCGAAACGGAACGACATGAAGTCGGGAACCGTGTAGGCGCCGAACTTGCGCAGGTACGGACCGATGAGGACCGAAACGAGCACGTAACCGCCGGTCCAGCCGAGCACCCATGCCAGGCCGTCATAGCCGAGCAGGAAGAGCGTGCCGGCCATACCGACGAACGATGCCGCCGACATCCAGTCGGCGCCGGTCGCCATGCCGTTATAGAAGGCCGGAACGCGACGTCCTGCGACGTAGTATTCCGAAACTTCCGCTGTTCGGGTCATAACGCCGATGATGGCGTAGACGGCGATCGTGAAGAACACGAAGAGGTAACCGATCACGCGGTTCGGTACGCCCATGTATTCGAGGATCGCGAGCAGGATGATGAACGCGAGGAAGGTACCCGTGTAGGTACCGTACATGCGTCCAAGCTGCTTATAGAATGTTGCTTGAGCTGCTGTTTGAGCCATGGTGCTTTCCTCTTAGTCTTCAGCGTAGCCATGGTCGCGGTCGATCTTGTCCTGCTGCTTCGCGAAGAAGAACAGCATGACGACGAACGCGATCAGCGAACCCTGCGCGGCCATGTAGAAGCCGAGCGGGAACTGAAGCACCGGAATGGTGATGGCGTTGAGTTGTTTTACGAAGAAGTGGACGATGTAGCCAAAGAACAGCCACAGCGCGAGATGAGTCCACATCAGCCGCGTGGTAGCGGCCCAATGTGCTTCTTGGTTGGCTTTTGTATCTGCGGGAGCCATGGGTTGATTGCCCTCCTAAATCAGCCGCGGACGCCCTGCCCGAAGGACAGAGCTACAAAGGTTCAAAGTTGCGGAGGTGCCCCGGCTCAAGGCCGGTACTCTCGTTAGCGTTCCCCCGAACGGCCCGCGGTTTTTATTGTGTTGCGGGTCCAATGAGGCACGTTAACACCCGGTAAATAGCCCCTGTATGCGACTTTCGGACCAGTGGATTTCGATAAGTGCCTGAAAAATAAAGGTAATAGTGCACCGCAGCATCGGCGCCGAGCCGGACGGCGCCGTTAACTTTGTGTAACTGGATTCGCTTGCGCGTATTCTGCGGTGCAGAAAGAATGATGCGGGGCGCGGGCGTCTTCTGGCATTTTATGGCTTGCGATCATTTCTTTGGCGTATGAGTAACCGGACAATGAAACAGCAGGCTGAAACCGTGGCGCAGGGAATTTCGAAAGTAGACCCCACAGCGTCGTATCGCTTCGTCATCGCGGACGATCATCCGCTGTTTCGCGGGGCGCTCAAGGAAGCGGTTGGGCAGCAGTTCAGCGCGACCAAGATTTTCGAAGCCGGCGGCTTCGAGGACCTGCAAAGTCTGCTCGAGCGCGAAGGCGACATGGACCTTGTGCTGCTCGATCTATCGATGCCGGGCGTGCGCGGCTTCTCGGGGCTGCTTTATCTGCGCGCCCAGTTCCCCGGCGTTCCGGTGGTCGTGGTTTCCGCGAACGAGGAGCCCGAAGTGATCCGCCGCTGCATGGAGTTCGGCGCGTCAGGCTTCGTGCCGAAGACGCTGAGCGTCGATGTCATGCGGAACGCGATTTTCAAGGTGCTCGACGGCGGCGTCTGGACGCCGCCCGATGTCGATCTCGCTTCGACCGACGACAAGGAAACGCGCGATCTGGTCCAGCGCCTCGCAACGCTTACGCCACAGCAGGTGCGGGTGTTGATGATGCTTTCGGAAGGACTGCTCAACAAGCAGATTGCTTTCGAACTGACCGTCTCGGAAGCGACTGTGAAGGCGCACGTATCCGCGATCCTGCAAAAGCTGGGCGTGGAAAGCCGCACCCAGGCAGTGATCGCCGCTTCCAAGATCGAAGCGGGCCAGTGGCCGAAAGCGCTGAACTAGCCTCGCTTTATTTTAAACTCCCTCATGCGCGGGCTTGACCCGCGCATCCAGGAAAATCCCTGCATATGTCATTCTGGATCACCGGGTCGTGGCGCTGCGCGCCAGCCCGGTGATGAGGGAAAGAGTTATTCCGCCGCCGGCTGCGCCACTCGCCAAACCAAGTCGGATTTATCCGACTTGGTCGTCGAAAGATTGCGGATGCGCAGAGCGGGTTTTATTCCGCCGCCGGTCTGGCAACGCGCCACTGCGCGAGGAATGCACGCAGCGCCGCGGGTTTCAAAGGCTTGTTCAAAACCTGAATGTTCTTTTCGCGGGCTGCGTCGCGAACGGCGGGCGTCCGGTCGGCGGTGATCAGCGCAGCAGGGAAGTCCGCGCCGAGTACTTCGCGTAGCGAACCGATCAGGTCGATGCCGTTGCCCTGATCGAGATGATAGTCGACCAGAAGCACATCGGGGCGCGGTCCTTTGCGGAGTTGCGCCCGCGCTTCCTCAAGATCTCCCGCCGTGTGCACGTGACAGCCCCAGCCGGAGAGCAGCACCGTCATGCCGTCGAGAATCTGCGGATCGTTGTCGATGCACAGCGTGGCGATGCCTTCGAGCGCCGCCGCCGGCGTCGGCAGCGGTTGCACGAGTGCCTCGATTGCGACTGCCGCGCTGACCGTGGGCACTTCCACCCCGAAGGTCGAACCCTTGCGGGACTTCGACCGCAGCGAAATCCTGTGGTTGAGCACGCGGCCGATGCGCTCGACGATGGAAAGTCCGAGGCCGAGGCCCCGCGCCGCCCGCGCACCCTGATCGAGCCGCTGGAATTCGCGGAAGATGATCTTCTGCTGCGAGGCCGGAATGCCGAGGCCGTTGTCGTGCACTTCGATCCGGATTTTGCCTTTCAGCCTGCGGCACCCGACCACGACGCCGCCCTTCGGCGTGTATTTGATCGCATTCGAAATCAGGTTTTGCAGAAGCCGCCGGAGCAGGCGGCGGTCGGAGCGCACGTTGAGCGAGCAGGGCAGAAACTTAAGTTCGAGCCCCTTCTCCGCTGCGAGCGGCGAGAATTCGAGCTTCAACTGCCCGAGCAGGTCGCCGATGCGGAAATTCGAGAGTTCGGGCTGCATCGCGCCGGTATCGAGGCGCGAGATGTCGAGCAGCGCACCGAGAATTTCCTCGACCGCTTCGAGCGAAGCGTCCACGTTGCCGGCGAGCTTCGCTTCCTCGGAGTTCCGCTCGCGTTCCACAAGGCTCGTCGCGTAAAGGCGCGCGGCGTTCAGCGGCTGGAGAATGTCGTGGCTCGCGGCGGCGAGGAACCGTGTCTTCGAAATATTTGCGTCGTCGGCCTCGGCCTTGGCGCGGGCGAGTTCCTGATTGAGGCGCGTGAGTTCTTCGGTGCGCTCCTGCACGCGCCGCTCCAGCGCCTCCGCGGCTTCGACCGACGGCGTGATGTCGGTGTAGGTCGCGACGATGCCGCCGTCCGGCATCCGGTTCGCGCGGACTTCGATGACGACGCCGCGCTTGGGCATGCGTTCGTGGAAGGTTTCGGTTCGCTGCACGTAGCGCTCGAGGCGGTCCTGCAAGATCGCGTCGATCGTGCCCGTGCCGAAATCGCCGCGCTCCGCGAGCCGGTAGAGAATTTCGTCGAGCCGCACGCCGACCCGCACCAGGTCCGGCGGCAGTTCCAGCATTTCGCCGAAATAGCGGTTCCACGTGACGAGCTGCATCTGCTTGTCGAACACCGCGATGCCCTGGCGGACGTGGTCCAGCGCGGTTTGCAGCACCTCGCGGTTGTACTGGATCGCTTCGGAGGCGTCGTCGAGCAGTTTCAGCGCGGCTTTGGTGGACACCGTGCGCTTCCGCAAGAGCAGCGACAGCACGAGCCGCGACGAAGCGGCGCCGATCGCCGACGCGAGCAGATGCTCGGCGTAGCGCAGAAGGTGAACGTCCGCTTCGCGCTTGGGTTCGAGCGCAAGCCCCCGGCTCGCCGCGAAACTTTCGAACGAACGGCGCGTGCGTTCCTCGCCGAGGTAGCGGGCGATCGTCGCAAGCAGTTCCTCCACGGTGACGCGCGAACGCCAGAGCATGTAACTCGGCGATATCTGCGTCAGCGAAGACGGCACGAAGACGTTGGCCTGTAGCTTCTCGATCGGCGCGGGCCGCGTGCGCCACGAAACCAGCACGAACAGGAAGACATTGACGCCGAGGCTCCAGAACACGCCGTGCGTGAGCGGGGCCCAGCCGGAAAGACCGAACAGCGCCTGCGGGCGCAGGATTTCGAAGCCCAGAAGGCCCTTATCCAGAATCGTCCGGTCGAAAAATCCGGAGTCGACGAAACTCGGCAGCAGCAGCGTGAAGCTCCACACGAGCACGCCCGCGACGATCCCGGTGATCGCGCCTGCCGCCGTGGCGCGGCGCCAGAACAGCCCGCCGAAGAAGGCCGGCCCGAACTGCGCGATCGCGGCGAACGACAGCAGGCCGATCTGCGCGAGCTGCGCCTCGCCCGCATAGCGATAGTAAAGATAGGCAAGACAAAGCACGCCGAAGATCGCGATGCGCCGCGCGAGCAGCAGTACGGCACCCATGTCCGGCGGTTGGTCGCGCTGCGCGTCGCGCCCCCGCATGCGAAGCAGGAATGGGACGACGAGATCGTTCGACACCATGATCGCAACCGCGACGCTTTCGACGATCACCATCGCGGTCGCCGCCGAAAGCCCGCCGATGAAGGCGATCATCGCGATCCAGCCGTTGCCTGCGTTCAATGGCAGCGCCAGCAGGAACATGTCGGAGTCGACCGAGCCTTTCGGGAAGATGGTCAGGCCCGCGATCGCGATCGGCACGACGAACAGGTTGATCAGCACGAGATAGAGCGGAAACAGCCATGCCGCCCGCTTCATTTCCTGCGCGCCGTTGTTCTCGACCACCGTGACGTGGAACTGCCGCGGCAGGAGCACGATGCAAAGGAACGACAGCGCGGTCATGGTGACCCATGTCGTCGCGTCGGGAAGCTTCGTGAAGATCGGCAGCACGTCGATTTGCAGATTGGCCTGCGTCAGGAGATCTGCGGGGCCGCCGAACAGCCACCAGGTGACGTAGGCGCCGACGATCAGGAACGCCAAGAGCTTGATCAGCGACTCGGTCGCGATCGCGAGCATCAGGCCTTCCTGGTGCTCGGTGGCGTCGATGTGCCGCGTTCCGAACAAGACTGCGAACAGCGCCATCGTCAGCGTGACCAGGATCGCGAGATCGCCGACGATCGGAATGTTGTGCCCCGCGCTCGGCTGGGTCTGGCCGAGCATCACCAGAAGCGATGCGGAGACGGCCTTCAATTGCAGCGCGATGTAAGGAACCGCGCCGATCACGGCGACGAGCGTGACAATGGCGGCGACCGCCTGGCTCTTGCCGTAGCGCGCGGCGATGAAATCCGCGATCGAGGTGATGTTCTGCGATTTCGCGAGCCGGATGATCTTCAGAATGAGCGGGTAGAACAGCCCGATCATCACCACCGGACCCAGATAGATCGTGAGGAAGTCGAGCCCTTGCCGCGAAGACAGGCCGACCGAGCCGAAGAAGGTCCATGAGGTGCAATAGACCGCGAGCGACAGCGGATAGATAAAGGGTCTTGCGCCCTGCACGGCCCATCGCGGCCGCCCGCGGTCGCCATAGCTCGCCACGGCGAACAGGAAGCCGATATAGGCGAGCGCGGTGAGGACGACGACCCAACCTTGCAGCATGGCGGCTCTTCTATCCCGTTCGCGTCACAGGTCCCTGAAGCCGGAAATATTCAACAGGTCCGGACCATTTGACAGAAAGGGGACCATAGCGCGATGACCTTGTCCATGAGCGCCGGTTCGCTGGCCAGATCGTGTACGCAGGGCGGAAGAATGAGTTTTGTTGATTGGGTTCTCGGTATTCCGGCCTATTTCCGGCGCAAGCCGCCGATCGACACGCGCGAAAAGCTGGTCGAGTTCATCGATACGCGTTCGGCCTTCCTGATTCAGAAGAACATCTTCGATTATGCCCGCGCGCGCTCGGGCCCGTATTTTTCGCACATCATCAAGGAAGAGGCGTTCAAGCACGCGGTCGAAGTGTCGCGCTGGTCCGGCTATCCGACCGGGCTCGCAGCGCTCGCCGAGCTTGTGCGGGGGGTCCTGTTTCACGATGCCGATCGCAAGCCCCTGAGCGACGCGGTTTCGAGCGCGGCGCTTGCCGCCTTCGACAAGTATCCCGTTCCTGAAGTTCTCGGCGAAGAGACCTGGAAGAAGGCACGCGAAACGCTGATCGAGCGGCTCGGCCTGATCGACAGCCATCCGCCGAAATACGCGAAGGACGTGATCCTTCCCTATGCGCAGGTTCTTTACGATTCGCAGCCGATCCACGAGGAATTACGCAAGAACGACTTCGAGATGATCAAGGCGCAGCTCCGCATCAACATGGTCACAATGCACGACGAGTTCGATAGCCGCGTGAACAAGGCGGCGCTCCTCGCCGATCTCGGGGTGCATCCTCGTACCGCAACGGAATAACGGGAACGCAAATGGCCGACCGCACCAGCGCGACACCTCTGCTAGCGCTTGACGCGGTTGCGTTCGACACCGAAACCACGAGCCTCGATCCGCGCGCGGCCCGCATTGTAGAGATCGGCGCGGTACGGCTTACGTCGGGACGGCTGAACGAAGCCGAGACCTTGCGTAAACTCGTCAATCCGCAGATTCCGATTCCGCCGGTCTCTACCGGCGTGCACGGCATCGACGACGAAAAAGTCCGGAACGAACCCGGCTTTGCCGGAGTATGGCCTGCCGTAAGCGATTTTATCGGCGGCAGCGTGATCGTGGGTCATTCTATCGGCTATGACCTCGCCATTCTCGCGAAAGAAACCGACCGCGCAGGTATTTCCTTTTCCCGGCCGCGAACGCTCGATGTGCGGTTGCTTGCGCAGATCGTCCAGCCGTCGCTGGCGGGCTACTCGCTGGACAGTCTCGCCGTGTGGCTCGGCGTAGAGGTAGCGGATCGGCATTCCGCGCTCGGCGATGCGGTCACGGCCGCGCGCATTTTCGTGGCGCTTGTGCCGAAGTTGCGGGAAGGCAACATCCGGACGCTCGCGGAAGCCGAAGCGGCCTGCACGTCGCTGACGACCGCGCTCGAGGAACAACACCGCGCGGGCTGGAGCGAGCCTGTGCTCTCGCCGTCACGTGCGGATTCCGAGCGCGTGCTGGCGCGGCTCGATGCCTATCCCTATCGGCACCGCGTGAAGGAACTCATGTCTTCGCCGCCGCTTTTTATCTCGAACAATACTTCGGTCGAAGAAGCGCTGAAGACGATGGCCGACACCCGGGTCAGTTCGCTTTTTGTCGCGCCGCCCGGAAAGAAGCCGGACGCCGGGCCGTTTCCGGGTGTGGAGAGCGGCATCGTGACCGAGCGAGATATTCTGCGCGCGATCCGCAAGAACGCGGCGGGCGCGCTTGCGCAGCCCGTCGGCAATATTGCGAGCAGACCGCTCACCTCGGTTCCGGCCGAAGCTTTCGTCTATCGGGCGATCGGGCGCATGGACCGCCTGCGCATCCGTCATCTCGGTGTGGTCGATGATTCAGGCTATGTCGCAGGCGCACTGACCGCGCGGGATCTGCTGCGGCTGCGGGCGAGAGACGCCGTCACGCTCGGCGACGAGATCGACGAAGCCGACGACGTGCATGAACTCGGTCAGGCTTGGTCAACGCTTCCCGCGGTCGCGCGCGGATTGCTCGACGAAGGAATCGAGGCGCGCGACGTATCGGCGATCGTTTCGCGGGAGCTTGGCGCGCTGACGCGGCGTGCCGGACAGATCGCCGAGCGCCGCATGCGAGACGCAGGCAAGGGCGATCCGCCTGTGCCTTATGCGTTACTTGTGCTCGGCTCAGCGGGCCGCGGCGAAAGCCTGCTCGCCATGGATCAGGACAACGCTCTCATCTTCGAGAGCGGCGATCCCGATGGCCCCGAGGATCGCTGGTTTGCCGAACTCGGTACGCATGTCGCCGATATTCTGCACGAAGTCGGCGTGCCCTATTGCACCGGCGGCGTGATGGCGAAGAACGCGCAATGGCGCGGCAGTGCTGCGCTCTGGCGCGAACGCTTGAGGGATTGGATCAATCGTTCGAACCCGGAAGATCTGCTTGCGGTCGATATTTTCTTCGATTTCCGCGCGGTGCACGGCAACGGCGCTCTCGCGGGTTCGCTTTGGCGCGAGGCCTATCAGCTTGCCAAAGGCCAGCCCGCTTTCGCGAAGCTGCTCGCCGAAGCCAGCAGCAATTTCGAGCCGCCGCTCGGCTGGCTCGGCATACGCACCGAGAAGGGCCGCGCCGACCTGAAGCATGGCGGCCTCTTCGTGATCGTCTCGGTCGCCCGCGTGCTTGCGATATTCCACGGCATTGCCGAACATTCGACCAAGGCGAGAATCGAGGGCGTACGCGCGCTCGGCCTCGGTTCGGAGCGGGACCTCAATGCGATGATCGAGGCGCAGCGGGTGATCTTGGGCGCGATCCTCGACCAGCAGCTCGCCGATATCGCCGCAGGCCGGCCGCCGTCGAACAAGGTCGAGATCAAGCGTCTTTCCGGCGACGATCAGTCCAGGCTGAAGGACGCGCTTGCCTCGATCCGGTATGCAAACGAAACGCTGCGTGATCTGCTGGCCGTACGGCCAATGTAGAGGAGGAGGAAATGTCCGGTATGTGGGCTGAATTCAAAAAATTCGCGCTGAAAGGCAACGTCGTCGATCTCGCGGTCGCCGTCATCATCGGTGCCGCTTTCGGCAAGATCGTCGAATCGGTGGTAGGCGATCTCTTCATGCCGGTGGTCGGCGCGATCCTGGGCGGTCTCGATTTTTCGAACTACTTTCTGGCACTTTCCTCTGCGGTGAACGCGCCGTCGCTGGCCGAGGCGAAGAAACAGGGTGCGGTGCTCGCCTATGGCAGTTTCCTCACCATCGTCATCAATTTCACGATCATCGCGGCGATCCTCTTTGTCGTCGTGAAGGCGATCAACCGCCTCAAGGCGAAGGAAGAGGCGAAGCCGGAGCCTGCGGCGCCGCCTTCGAAGGAAGTGCAACTCCTCACCGAAATCCGCGACGCGCTCGTGAAGAAGTAAAACATAGCAGCTCTGACTTGCAGCGTGCGCCGGAGAGGGTTCAAATCCTCTCCGGCGCATTTGCATCGAGATTTGAAACGTGTCCCCAAACAGCAAGCTATTCGACGCCTTAAGCGTTTCCGCGAAGGGTCTGCCCGAAAGCGGCATCGTCGAGGTGATGAATTACGGCCGCAGGCGCGAGGGAACCGTCGCGCTCTGGGCCGGCGAAGGCGACCTGCCGACGCCGGATTTCATTTCCGATGCGGCGGCACGTTCGCTGAAAAGCGGCGAGACGTTCTATACTTGGCAGCGCGGTATCCCTGAGTTGCGCGAGCAGCTCGCGCTCTACCATCAGAGGCTTTACGGCGTTCCCGCCGATTCCGAGCGCTACTTCGTCTGCGGCTCGGGCATGCAGGCGATCCAGATCGCTTTCGCCATGACGCTCGGGGCCGGCGATGAAGTCGTCATCCCGAGCCCGACCTGGCCGAACGCCGCTGCCGCAGCACTCGTTGCCGGTGCGAAACCCATCTTTGTCGAGATGGATTTCGGCGACACCGGGTTCTCTCTGGACATTTCGAAGATCGAACGTCTCGTCAGCGCGCGCACGCGCGTAATCTTTCTGAACAGTCCGGCGAACCCGTCCGGCTGGGTTGCAACGCCCGACGACTTGAGAAACGTGCTTTCGCTCGCGCGCAAGCACGGGCTCTGGATCGTCGCCGACGAAATCTACGCGCGCTTCTACTGGAAGGGCGGCGAGCGCTCGCCGTCGTTCCGCGACGTGATGGATCCCGACGACCGCATCATCTTCGTCAATACCTTCTCGAAGAACTGGGCCATGACCGGCTGGCGCATTGGCTGGATCGAGGCGCATCCTTCGCTCGCGCAGGTGGTCGAGAATCTCATCCAGTACTCGACCTCCGGTGTCGCGGTGTTCATGCAGCGCGCGGGCATCGCAGCACTCGACAAAGGCGAGGCTTTCGTCAGGCACATGATCGAGCGTTCGCGGAAGGGACGCGAGATCACCGTAAATGTACTCGGGAAAAGCAACCGTATCCGGCTCGCTCCGCCCGACGGTGCGTTCTACGCATTCTTCTCCATCGAAGGCGAGAAGGACTCGCGCGCCTTGGCGATGAAGCTGATCGACGAGGCCGGTGTGGGTCTCGCGCCCGGCACCGCGTTCGGCCCAGGCGCAGAGCCGTTTCTCCGGCTTTGTTTCGCGCGCAGCCCGGAGAGCGTCGAGGTTGTCGTGAACCGCATCGCGGACTGGGTGAAGCGTTGAACGCAATCCGGAAGGTTGGTCTCCGGATTGTTGCACCGCAGCAATTACGCATCTGCGAATAATACGAAATACAAAGTGGGCTCTGGCCCGGAATTGGTTATGCTAGAAATCGAATGACGGAATAGAAAAAGAAAATCGGGCTGGAATCGCCTTGCTGAATTCAAGTGAAGTCGAAGGAAAACCCGCCGCCGCGCTCATGTGCGGCAGGCGCGTATTCCTTTGCCAGGTAGCCGAAAGCACAAGGAGTTCCGCGAATGAGCGCGGGCACGAAGACGCTGGAGCAAAGACCCGCTCCAGATAAGCGTACGAATGGCGTCGGGCATTCGGGCAGCGCTGCCGGAATGCTGCCGACCGATATTTCCAATCCGGCTTATTTTCATAAAGTCGTCGATTGTCAGTGGGCCTGTCCCGCGCATACGCCCGTTCCCGAATACATTCGCCTGATCGCCGCGGGCCACTACACCGAAGCCTATATGGTGAACTGGAAGTCGAATGTGCTTCCGGGAATCCTCGGGCGCACCTGCGACCGCCCCTGCGAACCCGCATGCCGCCGCGGCCGCGTTGAGGAAGAGCCGGTCGCGATCTGCCGCCTGAAGCGTGTTGCAGCCGACAACAAGAGCGACATCAGCGAACTGCTTCCGCCGAAGCCCGCGAAGAAAAACGGAAAGCGGATCGCGCTGGTCGGCGCGGGCCCCGCGGCGTTGACCGTCGTGCGCGATCTTGCGCCGCTCGGCTACGAACTTGTGGTGTACGACGCGGACAAGAAGGGCGGCGGCATGATCCGCTCGCAGATTCCGCGCTTCCGTCTTCCGGAAGAAGTCATCGACGAGGAGGTCGGCTACATCCTCGACCGCGGCTTCGTGGAAACGCGCTTCAGCACGCGCATCGACAGTATGAAGCAGTTACTCTCGGAAAATTACGACGCCGTGTTCGTCGGCTCCGGCGCGCCGCGCGGCCGCGATCTCGAGCTACCCGGAAGAAGCGAGGCCGCGAAGAACATCCACATCGGTATCGACTGGCTCTCGAACGTTTCGTTCGAGCACATCGAGAAGATCGGCAAGCGCGTGATCGTGCTCGGCGGCGGCAATACCGCGATGGACTGCTGCCGCACTTCGCGCCGTCTCGGCGGCGACGACGTCAAAGTGATCGTGCGCTCGGGCTTCGACGAGATGAAGGCGAGCCCGTGGGAGAAGGAAGACGCGATGCACGAGGGCATCCCGATCTTCAATTTCCTGGTGCCGAAGGAATTCACGCACAAGAACGGCAAGCTCACCGGCGTCGTTTTCGAGAAGGTGGTCGCGAAGAAAGATGAGAAGGGTCGCCGCCAGCTCGTGCCGTCAGGCGAACCGGACCAGCATTTCGAATGCGACGACGTCCTGATCGCGGTCGGTCAGGAGAACGCATTCCCCTGGATCGAGCGCGACTGCGGCATCGAATTCGACAAGTGGAACATGCCGAAGGTGAACGAGACCACCTTCCAGTCCACCAACCCGAAGGTTTTCTTCGGCGGCGATGCGGCGTTCGGCCCGAAGAACATCATCTGGGCGGTCGCGCACGGCCACGATGCGGCCGTCTCGATCGACAAGTTCTGCAACGGCGAAGACGTTTCGAGCCGCCCGCCGCCGATGACGAATCTCGTGAGCCAGAAGATGGGCATCCACGAGTGGAGCTATGACAACGACATCTCGAACGAGCTTCGCCACAAGGTGCCGATGCGCGACCAGAAGATCGCGCTGAAAGACATCCGCGCCGAAGTCGAACTCGGCTTCGACCAGAAGCTCGGCTACGCGGAAACGCAGCGCTGCCTCAACTGCGACGTGCAGACGGTGTTCTCGGCGCCGCTCTGTATCGAGTGCGACGCCTGCATGGACATTTGTCCGGTGGACTGCATTTCGTTCACGCCGAATGCGCCGGAGCCGGATCTGCGGCAGATGCTGAGCGCGCCGGCCGACAACATCACGCAGGATCTCTATGTCTCCGTGCCGCTCAAGACCAGCCGCGTGCTGGTGAAAGATGAAGACGTCTGCCTGCATTGCGGCCTTTGCGCCGAGCGCTGCCCGACCGGCGCCTGGGACATGCAGAAGTTTCTCCTGGAAATCACGCACGCGACGGAGGCGAGATGCTCTCGCGCGTAGAAAAGATAAACGACTTCGTCGTCCGGCTCGCGAACGTGAACGGTTCGGGCTCCGCGAGCGCGAACCGTATCTTTGCGCGTTCCATCATCCGCATGGGCGTGCCGGTGGGCTCTCGTAATATCTTCCCGTCGAACATTCAGGGATTGCCGACCTGGTATGAAGTGCGCGTTTCCGGCGCGGGCCATCTCGGCCGCCGCGGCGGCTACGACATGATGGTCGCGATGAATCCGCAGACCTGGGACAAGGACGTCGCGGGTATCGATGCGGGCGGCTATCTCTTCTACGATTCGACAAAGCCGATGCCCTCGTCGAAATTCCGCGAGGACATCACGGTGATCGGCATGCCGCTCACCGAAATCTGCAACAAGCAGTATTCGGATCCGCGCCAGCGTCAGCTCTTCAAGAACATCATGTATGTCGGCGCGCTCGATGCGCTGCTCGGCATCGAGACCGAGGTCACCGAGGAACTCATCAAGGAACTCTACAAGGGCAAGGACAAGCTGATCGCGCCGAACATGGAGGCGCTGCATATCGGCCGCGACTACGCCGAGAAAAATCTCAAAGGCGCGGTCGGCCTCAAAGTGAAGCGCGCGAACGCGGTCGGCGACTGCATTCTGATCGAAGGCAATGCCGCGGCGGCGCTCGGCTGCGTCTATGGCGGCGCGACCGTCGCCGCCTGGTACCCGATCACGCCTTCGACTTCGGTTGCGGAAGCCTTCGCGAGTTATTGCAAGAAGCTTCGCACCGGCGAAGACGGAAATAATTACGCGATCGTGCAGGCCGAAGACGAACTCGCCGCAATCGGCGTCGTGATCGGCGCGGGCTGGAACGGCGCACGCGCCTTCACCGCGACTTCCGGCCCCGGGATTTCGCTGATGCAGGAATTCATCGGGCTCGCGTATTTCGCAGAAATTCCCGCGGTGCTGATCGACGTGCAGCGCGGCGGCCCTTCGACCGGCATGCCGACGCGCACGCAGCAGTCGGATATTCTGTCGGCTGCCTTCGCGTCGCACGGCGACACGCGCCACGTCTTGCTGTTTCCTGCCGATCCGAAAGAGGCGTTTGAGATGTCGGCACAGGCGCTCGATCTCGCGGATCGCTTGCAGACGCCGATCTTCGTCATGACCGATCTCGACATCGGCATGAACGAATGGCTGGTCGATCCGCTCACATGGGACGACAAGAAGAAAATGGATCGCGGCAAGGTCATGACCCACGCCGACCTCGAAGCGGGCAAGGATTTCGGCCGCTATCTCGATGTCGATGGCGACGGCATTCCGTTCCGCACCTATCCCGGCACGCACCCGACCAAGGGCGCCTACTTCACGCGCGGCACGTCGCGCGACCGTTATGCGCGCTACACCGAAGAAGGCCCGGCTTACGTCGACAACATGGAACGGCTCTTGAAGAAATTCGAGACCGCGAAGTCCTTGGTGCCGGCGCCGCTCAAGTTAGACGCGCCGAAACCGACCAAGTACGGCGTGATCTATTTCGGCTCCTCGACCGCCGCAATGGACGAGGCGATTCTGACACTGAACGAAAAGAACATCCTGCTCGATCGCCTGCGCATCCGCGCCTATCCGTTCAACGATACGGTGATCGACTTTATCAAGAGTCACGATCGCGTTTATGTGGTGGAGCAGAACCGCGACGCGCAATTGAAGACGCTCTTGCTCGACACCGGCAAGGTCGATCCGCAGAAGCTGATTTCCGTCCTGCATTACGACGGCAATCCGGTCACCGCGCGCTTCATCGTGAACGATATTTCGCTGAAATCCGGCCTTGAGACCTCGCTGAAGGAATCCGTCTAGTGACCTACATCACGAAACCGAAACTCCATCACCCGAAGCTGCCGGTGAACGCGCTCGGCTTCACGCATCGCGACTATGAGGGCTCGGTCTCGACGCTCTGCGCGGGCTGCGGGCACGATTCGATTTCGGCCGCGATCATCCAGGCCTGTTTCGAAATCGACCTGCCGCCGCACAGGCTCGCGAAGCTTTCCGGTATCGGCTGCTCGTCGAAAACGCCGACTTATTTTCTAGGGCAGAGCCACGGCTTCAATTCCGTGCACGGCCGCATGCCTTCGGTGCTGACCGGCGCAAACCTCGCGAACCGCGAACTCGTCTATATGGGTATTTCCGGTGACGGAGACTCGGCTTCCATCGGCCTCGGCCAGTTCGCACACTGCATCCGCCGCGGCGTGAACATGGTCTACATCGTCGAGAACAACGGCGTGTACGGCCTCACCAAGGGCCAGTTCTCGGCGACCGCCGACAAGGGCTCGAAGTCGAAGAAGGGTGTCGCCAACCCCGACAGTCCGATGGATCTTGTGTCGCTCGCGTTGATCGCGGGCGCCTCGTTCGTCGGCCGCTCGTTCTCCGGCGACAAGCGGCAGCTTGTAGAACTCATCAAGGCCGCGATCGGCCATCAGGGCTCGGCTTTCCTCGACGTGATCTCGCCTTGCATCGCCTTCAACAACCACGCGGGTTCGACCAAGAGCTTCGACTACGTGCGCGAACACAACGAAGCGGCGAATGCGCTCGAATTTCTCGAAGGCCGCCAGGAAATCACCATCGACCACGATCCGGGCACCACGATCAACGTGACGCAGCATGACGGCTCGGTGCTGCGGCTCAGAAAGCTCGCGGAAGATCACGACCCGACCGACCGCACGTCGGTGATGAATTTCATCCAGCGCCACAACGCGCGCGGCGAGATCGTGACCGGGCTTTTGTATGTCGAGCCGGATTCCGAAGACCTGCATCACAGGCTCGGCGTGACCAAGCGTCCGCTGAATTCGCTTGGCGATGCCGAGCTTTGCCCCGGCAGCGGCGCGCTTGAGAAGATCAACACTGGGCTACGTTGAGCTCGTTAGCCTAAGTCGTGCCAGGGCCCTTCGTCGCCCCAGCGCAACTCAGCTCGAATAGTTTCTTTGTCCTTATCTTGCTCTTCGCTAGGCCCCGCTAATTCTTCATCGAGCGGCGCGGACCCAGCATCGCTGGAATCCTCTGAGCATTCAGGACGTTTTGGGTCGAAGGGATGATCGTTCATTTTCGTCGTTCCTGATTGTTTGGAACAGCAAAAACGAATGTAAGTCATATGTCTATCTGCATAAAACTACTATAAGCATATTATGCATTATATGCAATTATCATTTCCAAGATTTAATGTTTCAAAGTGGCAATATTAGTATATTCTGCATGATATGCAATACGCCTACCCTAGGCTGGATAATATGATGACTGATCCCGATTTTCTGACTTTGAATTTGCAATCAGCCCTGTCGCGGCTTTTCGATAAGTATAGTTCGGGGTTGGCAGGCGTATTAGGTGTGAACCAGACAACGCTCTATCGCTGGCTCAACGACGACAGGAAGCCAAATTCCGCAGGGCGTTTGAAAATTGCCACGTCGCTCGGAATTCAAGTTGCTGACCTTGAATTACACCCCGATGAATTCAAATCACTTCTGGAACAAACTGGCGCTGAAGAGACCGCGCATAGCAATCTGAACATATCAAGTAACTTAATGAGAAAATGGAGTCAGAGCGTACGAGACCGTTTTGACAGAATTAAAGGTACATATCTTTTAAGGTACCGACTGATCGAAACAGACAGCCCGTATGGATTAAACAAAAAGCAAACTGATGTTGTTTTTCAAGAAAGCTATAATCAGGCTCTATTGCATATAGAGCAGTTCTTGGGAGACAGAATAGGTTTTCGCTTAACGGAGATCGTAAGAACTAAAAAGCGAGAAATTCCACTTCAATACCGGGGGGCTTTCTATGCTCTGCAAGATTACTATTACTTTCTTGCTGAGGACGAGGTCTCCAATACACTTCTTACAATGATTATTTCAAGAGATCAGCTTGAAGTGTGGAAGGAGAAAGCAGGTGAGAAACAAAAAAAATTAATGCCAGGGTTCATTATGATTGGCGGGAAATTTGAGGATACGCCGTGCAAGGCTGGCCCAGCGCAAATAATATTTTCTGATGAACGGATCATTGAGTATGAGAGCTACGGCCTTTTCAAACCCGAATCTCTGGGTGAGAGGCCTCTTGAATAGCCGAACAAATGCGCAGTACGAAAAATCAAAAATCTTTTTGGCGTTTAAGTCTTACTACTAGTGCGTTAACGCTCGCCGCTGCAACAGTAGGCGGCGCTGTTTTCACTTTCTTCGATCTGCCCGCAGCATGGCTCGCGGGTTCGCTCGTAGCGGTTTCCGCGCTCGCACTCACCGGCGTGCCGGTCTACGTCCCGGATCTCCTTCGCAAGATCATCTTCGTCGTGCTCGGCATTTCGCTCGGCGCCACGGTCACGCCGGAAACGGTAGCGGGCATCCGCACCTGGCCGATCACGCTTGCGCTCCTAGTGCTCTCGCTACCGGTCACGATGGGCGCGGTCATGCTCTATCTGCACTACGTCTCGAAATGGAACTACCGCGAGACGTTATATGCGAGCGCGCCGGGCGCGCTCTCGGCCGTGCTCGCCATGGCGTCCGAAGCGAAGGTCGATGTCCGCATGGTCGCCTTCGTGCAGACCGTGCGCGTCTTTCTTTTGATCGCGGCGTTGCCGGGCATGTTGCTCGCAGCCGGCCTTTCGGCTTCGACCGGTGGCGTTCCTGCTTTTCCCAGCGTTCACGCAGCAACACTCGAGGGCACGCTTATAATGGCGGGCACGGGGATCGTGTCCGCGCTGCTCGCCGAGCGTCTGCGCATTCCCGGCGGGCTTCTGATCGGCCCGATGATCGTGAACGGGATTTTGCACGGCGCTGGTTACGTGCAGGGCGGAATTCCGCCGCTGCTTCTGCTGACCTCTTTCGTGGTGCTGGGCGCGTTCACGGGCACGCGTTTCGCCGGAACGACTGCGGCGATGATCCGGCGTCTGCTCGTGGATTCGATCGGCGCATTCGTGGTCGCGCTCGCTGTTTGTGTAGTCTTCGCGCTCATCGCGGCAAGGCTCGCGGGAGAAAATCCGGCGAAGACCATCGTTGCTTTCGCGCCGGGCGGGCTCGAGGCGATGACGATTCTCGCCTTCATGATCGGGCTCGATCCGGCCTTCGTCGGCGCGCATCATCTCGCCCGTTTCGTCTTGATCGCGCTCGCGCTGCCGTTCGTCGCGCGTGGCATGTTTGGGCAGGCGGCTTATGGCGGCACCAAGCCGCTACCTAAAAAGCGAAAGCCGGCCAAAAAGCGTATGAATAAGAAGCGTAAAAAGAAGCAACGATAGAGAGGAGGACGGCATGACGGACGAACGCACAGCGATAAAAGCGGCGGTACAGACTTATCTCGACGGTCTATTCGAAGGCGATGCCGATAAGCTTGCGTCGGTCTTCCATCCGACGAGCGCTCTGACTTCCGAGCAGAACGGGGTTCTGACAACGCTTCCGCGCGACGAATGGCTTACCATCGTACGCGGCCGCGCTTCCGCAAAGGCGCAAGGCCTCGAGCGCCGTGACGAGATCCTCGATATCGATCAATCGTCGCCGACCACGGCTTTTGTGAAACTCAAATGCCAACTGCCGCCGCGCTACTTCACGGACTATCTTTGCCTGCTGAAGATCGACGGTAAGTGGCAGGTCGCGCAGAAAATATTTGCGACCGAGGTTCGCAAATGACCGGAAGAAGTGACCGGAACAACTGACCGGAAATGGTGCTGTGAGAGAGGATTGAACTCTCGACCTCTCCCTTACCAAGGGAGTGCTCTACCACTGAGCTACCACAGCGTTCCGGCAAATCGCGGGGCCGTAAGCCGACCGCGAGCGGGCAGGGTTTGCCATAGGGGGTCAGCCCCCGCAAGCAAAGCTTGAAACCCCCGCCCGAGCGGGATACCGGGGTTTTATGAACAAAAAGGCCAATCCCTCGGATGCCGCAAAAGAGGCCCGGCTGGCCGCGGCACTCCGCGAAAACCTCAAGCGCCGCAAGGCGCAGACCCGCGCGCGGGCCGAAAAGCCGGTTCGGGAGGATATGCCAGCGCCTGAGCCGGAACCCGGCCCCCGCCGCGATTAACCGCCCTGCGGCGGCCGCCATTGTTTCGCCGGACCCCCTCGGCTAGGAACTACGAAATCAAGAGAAATCGGCGCTGCCGAAGGAGAAAGAGTTGGACCGCATCCGGATCCACGGCGGCCGCGCCCTGAACGGCACGATCCCCATTTCGGGGGCGAAGAATGCCGCCCTGCCGCTCATGATCGCGAGCCTGCTCAGCGAGGAGAAGCTGATCCTCGACAACGTGCCGCGCCTCGCGGACGTCGGCCTCCTGCAATACATCCTCGGCAATCACGGCGTGGACATCATGGTTTCCGGCAAGCGCGCCGGCGACGACGAGCACGCCGGCCAGACCTTCGAGCTTTCCGCGAAGAATATCGTCGACACCACCGCGCCCTATCATCTTGTCTCCAAGATGCGGGCGAGCTTCTGGGTGATCGGGCCGCTTTTGGCCCGCATGGGCGAGGCGAAGGTCTCGCTGCCCGGCGGTTGCGCGATCGGAACGAGGCCCGTGGATTTCCACCTCGATGCGTTGCGCGCGCTCGGCGCCGACATCGAGATCGAGGAAGGCTATGTGATCGCGAAGGCCAAAGGCGGCCTGCGCGGCGCGAAGATTTCCTTCCCCAAGGTTTCGGTCGGCGCGACCCACACCGCGCTGCTCACGGCGGCCCTCGCGAGGGGCGAGACCGTGATCGAGAACGCCGCCCGCGAACCGGAGGTGAAGGACGTCGCCGACTGTCTCGCTGCGATGGGCGCGAAGATCGAAGGTGCGGGCACCGGCACGATCCGCATTCAGGGCTGCGACAAGCTCAAGGGCGCACGTCACTCCGTGCTGCCGGATCGCATCGAAACCGGCACTTATGCCATGGCCGTCGCCATGACCGGCGGCGACGTGATGCTCTCGGGCGCCCGCGAGGAACTGCTTTCCGCGGCGCTCGAGGTGTTGCGCAAGACCGGCACCAAAATCACGGTCACCAACGAAGGCCTGCGGGTTGCGCGCAACGGCGCGGGCATCGAGCCGGTCGATGTCACGACCGAACCGTTCCCGGGCTTCCCGACCGACCTCCAGGCGCAGTTCATGGCGCTGATGTCGCGCGCCAAGGGCGTCTCGCATATCCGCGAAACGATCTTCGAGAACCGCTTCATGCACGTGCAGGAGCTTGCCCGCCTCGGCGCGAAGATCGCGCTCGACGGCGACGTCGCGACGGTGACCGGCGTGGAGCGGCTCAAGGGCGCTCCGGTCATGGCGACCGATCTGCGCGCTTCCGTGTCGCTCGTGATCGGCGGCTTGGCGGCCGAGGGCGAAACCACCGTCCACCGCGTCTATCATCTCGACCGCGGCTTCGAGCGGCTGGAGCAGAAGCTCGCCCGCTGCGGCGCCCAGATCGAGCGCGTATCGGGTTAATCATATAGAGTATCGTTCTTGCGAAAGCGCGTTCCCGCCGCTATCTCGCGGGGACGACGGGACGAGACGCGATGCCGGCGAACAACGATCTTCTGAAACTGGTTGCGATGGAGAGCGAGGATCTCGCCATCGTCTCCGCACATCTGCAAGATGCCGTCGCCAAGGCAAGCGAGATGGTCTACCTGCCCGCCGAGAAGCGCTTCGCCATGGTCGTAAACCGCTTCGACTGGATCGCGGCGAGCGAACAGGAAAAGGCCGTGCGCCGCCGTGCGGGCCTTCATTTCGAGCGGGTGCTTGCCGCCCGCACGCGCAATCTCGACCTCAAGGACGAGAAGGCCGTCGTCAATCTGCTCGCGGTGGAATTCGCAGAGAAGGATGCGCCTTCCGGCACGATCACGCTTTATTTTTCCGGCGATGCTGCGGTCCAGCTCGATGTCGAATGCATCGAGATGGCGATGCGCGATCTCGGACCGGAGTGGGCGGCAAAAAAACGCCCGCAACACGACTGACGGAAGGCGCGGAACATGCCGATCACACTGGATACGAGCGCTTCCGATTTTGCAGCGCGGTTCGAGACCTTCCTCGGCTCGAAGCGCGAGGCATCCGAAGACGTAGACAGCACCGCACGCGAAATTCTGCGCGGCGTCGAGACGCACGGCGACGACGCGCTGATCGAATACTCGAAGAAATTCGACCGCGTCGATCTGAAGCCGGAGACGATCCGAATTTCCGCGGCCGAAATCGAGGCTGCTTTCAAGTCGGCGGATAAGAAGACGCTGGACGCGCTTCAATTCGCGAAAGACCGCATCGAGGCGCATCACAGAAAACAGGTGCCGCAGGATCAGCGCTACGTCGATCCTCTGGGCGTGGAGCTCGGCTATCGCTGGAGCGCATTGGAGTCCGTCGGCATCTATGTGCCCGGCGGCAAGGCCGCTTATCCGTCTTCGGTGCTGATGAACGCGGTGCCGGCGATGGTCGCTGGCGTGCCGCGTGTCGCCATGTGTGTGCCCGCGCCCGATGGCGCGATCAATCCGCTCGTGCTGGTCGCGGCGAAACTCGCAGGCGTCACGGAAATCTATCGCGTCGGCGGCGCACAGGCGATCGCAGCACTCGCCTATGGCACGAAGACCATCGCGCCGGTCGCGAAGATCGTCGGTCCTGGCAACGCTTACGTTGCCGCCGCGAAGCGTCTCGTGTTCGGCCGCGTCGGCATCGACATGGTCGCGGGCCCATCCGAAGTGCTCGTGATCGCCGACGGAAACGCGAACCCGGACTGGATCGCAGCCGACCTGCTCGCGCAGGCGGAACACGACGAGGCGGCGCAATCGATCCTGATGACCGACAGCCGTGCGCTCGCCGCCGAAGTGATGAAGGCGGTCGAATCGCAGTTAAAAACCTTGCCGCGCGAAAAGATCGCGGGCGAGAGCTGGAAAACCTTCGGCGCGATCATTCTCTTGAAGGATTTCTCCGAAGCGCCCGCGCTCGCGGACCGCATCGCCGCCGAGCATCTCGAGATCATGACGGCGGACGCGGAAGACCTGATGAAGAAGATCCGCAACGCCGGCGCGTTTTTTCTCGGGCAATTCACGCCCGAAGCCATCGGCGACTATGTCGGCGGCTCGAACCACGTGCTCCCGACCGCGCGTGCAGCGCGCTATGCGTCGGGTCTCGGCGTGCTCGATTTCATGAAGCGCTCCTCGATCCTGAAGTGCGAGGCGGATCAGCTTCGCGCGCTTGGGGATGCCGCGATGGCGCTCGGCGAAGCCGAGGGGTTGCAGGCGCACGCGCGCTCGATCTCCATTCGCATGAACCGGAACTGACCGGAGAAGCGGCCGCATGACCGAAAACGCCGATCCCAGAAAGCGGCTCGTCTCGGTCAAACTCGACGAGCAGTCGATCGGCCGCTCGAACCCCGACGTCGAGCACGAGCGCGCGATTGCGATCTACGATCTGATCGAGAGCAATCACTTCGAGCCCACCGGCGACGACAGCGGCCCTTATGCGCTCAATATCTCGCTCTCCGAGCAGCGGCTCGTGCTCGCGATTGCACGCGAGGACGGCGGGGAAGTGATCACGCACCTGTTGTCACTTACGCCGCTGCGTAAGGTCGTGCGCGACTATTTCATGATCTGCGATTCGTATTACTCGGCGATCAAGACCGAGACGCCGCAGAAGATCGAGGCGATCGACATGGGCCGCCGCGGCCTGCACGACGAAGGTTCGCGGATATTGATGGAGCGGTTGACCGACAAGATCGTCGTCGACTTCGACACCGCGCGGCGCCTGTTCACGTTGATCTGCGCGCTGCACTGGAAAGGCTGACGCTTCGATGGAAGGCAAGCCCGGCCAGAAGCGCCCGCAAGCGGTGCTTTTTTTGTGCGGGCAGAACTCGATCCGTTCGCCCATGGCGGCGGCGATCACGAAGCACTACTTCGGCAAATCGATCTACACGTCTTCCGCCGGCGTCCGCAAAGGTGAGAGCGATCCTTTCGTCACCGCGGTGATGGAAGAAATCGGCATCGACCTTTCGAAACACAAGCCCGCGACGGTCGAGGAGCGCGAAGATGACGAAGGACTGAATTTCGATCTTGCGATCAGCCTCTCGCCGCAGGCGCATCACCGCGCGCTTGAGCTGACGCGCAAGCTGCCGATCGAAGTCGAATACTGGCCGACCACGGATCCCACGATCGAAGAAGGAAGCCGGGAGCATAAGTTGGAAGCCTACCGCAATGTGCGCGACGAACTGGTCAGGAAGATCAAGCAGCGCTTCGACCCCAAGGCCTAGCCCGCCGCTTCCCTCACGGCCCTCCGCCCGGCTATGCTCTCCTGCAAGCAAGAAGAATGCTGCCTGAATGATCGCTCGTCCCAAACTCGTGCTGGCTTCCGGTTCGCCGCGCCGTCTCGCGCTGCTCGCGCAGATCGGGCTTGCGCCGGATTCCGTGTTGACGGCTGAAGTAGACGAGACGCCGAAACGCAGCGAACTACCCCGCACGCTTGCGCAGAGACTCGCGCGCGAGAAAGCCGGAACAGCGATCGAGCGCGTACGCGGTATCGAGGCGCTGCGAGACGCTTACATTATCGCCGCGGATACGGTGGTGGCGGTCGGCCGCAGGATTCTGCCGAAGCCGGATCGCGAGGAAGAAGCCGCCGCCTGCCTGCGGCTGCTCTCGGGCAGGACGCATCGCGTCTACACCGGCGTTTGTCTCGTGACGCCGCGGAACGCGCTGAAGACGCGGCTCGTGGAATCGCGCGTCCGTTTCAAGCGCCTGTCTTCGCTCGATCTCGAATCCTATCTTGCTTCCGGCGAGTGGCGCGGCAAGGCGGGCGGTTACGCGATCCAGGGACTTGCCGGTAGTTTCGTCGTGAAGTTTTCGGGCTCCTATCCGAACGTCGTCGGCCTGCCACTTTACGAAACCGCATCTTTGCTGGCGGGCAATGGATTTTCCGTTCACGCCAACTGGGCGAGGCAGGAAGAATGAATCTCGCGCATTGGCTGGCAAGGGCGGGGCGCGCAATTCCGAATGCGCCGGCGATCGGTTTCGGCGCGAAGACCGTTTACGATTATCGCGCGCTTTCGCTGCGCGCCGCGAAACTCGCGGGCGGACTGCTTTCGCTCGGGCTTTCGCGTAACGACCGCGTCGCCATCGTTTCGAAAAACCAGCCCGACTATGTCGCGATCATGTTCGGTATCATGCATGCCGGACTTTCCGGCGTGCCCGCGAATGCGAAGCTGCATGGCGCGGAGCTCGGCTATATTCTCGAGCATTCCGGTGCGCGCGTCTGTTTGGTTTCCGAAGACATGGAAGCGGAAGTTTCCTCGCACGCGCCGAAGACGCTGGAGAAGCTGATCCGCATCAAGGGCGCGGATTACGAGCGGCTGCTCGCAGCCGATCCTGTGCCGGTCGCGGAGGTCGCGGGCGATCACCTCGCATGGCTCTTTTACACGTCGGGCACCACCGGCCGCCCGAAGGGCGCCATGCTCACGCACCGCAATCTGAACTGGGCCTCGCACGCCTATTTGAGCGAGGTCGATGAAACGAATACCGGCGATCCGATCCTGCATGCGGCGCCCATGAGCCACGGCTCCGGTATGTACATCATGCCCCATATTGCAAAAGGCGGCGTGAACGTGGTGCCGGAGTCGGGCGCGTTCGACCCCGAAGAGATTTTCGCGCTGATCGGAAAATGGCCGCGGCTCTCGATGTTCGCGGCGCCGACCATGATCAAGCGGCTGGTGGACAGCAACGCCGATTGTAATGCCGGGAACATCCGCACTTTCGTCTGGGGCGGCGCGCCGATGTATGTCGAGGACGTGCGCCGCGCGCTCGACCGCTTCGGGCCTCGTCTCGCGCAGATCTACGGGCAGGGCGAAAGCCCGATGACGATCACGAAACTTTCGAAGCGCGAAGTCGCGGACAGTTCCCATCCGCGCTGGATCGAGCGTATCGGCTCGGCGGGCACTCCCTATTCGTGCCTCGAGGTGCGCGTGGGAGATGCGAACGACGAGCCGCTTCCCGTGGGCGAGATCGGCGAAATTCTCTGCCGCGGCGACATCGTGATGAAGGGCTACTGGAAGAACGAGGAAGCGACCGCAAAGACGCTCGCAAACGGCTGGCTTCATACCGGCGACGTTGGCGCTTTCGACGACGACGGCTATCTGACCCTCAAAGACCGCTCGAAGGACATGATCATCTCCGGCGGCAGCAATATCTATCCGCGCGAGGTCGAGGAGGTTCTGCTGAAACACGACAAGGTGCGGGAAGTCTCCGTGATCGGCCGGCCTGATGCCGAATGGGGCGAGATCGTCGTCGCCTATGTCGTCGGTGACGCGGGCGTGCAGGAACTCGACGCACTCTGCCTTTCGAACATTGCGCGCTTCAAACGCCCGAAACACTATGTATTCGTGGATGCGCTACCGAAGAATAACTACGGAAAGATTCTGAAGACCGAACTGCGCGAACGCGATGCCGCAGGAAAAGCGCGAGGAAACTGAAATGGCAGACCGTCTGAAAGACAAAATCGCGCTCGTCGTCGGCGCGGGTTCATCCGGTCCCGGCTGGGGCAACGGCAAGGCGACGGCGGTCGCATTCGCCCGCGAGGGCGCGAAAGTTGCCTGCGCCGATTATCGGCTGGAAGCCGCGCAGGAGACGGTCGATCTCATCCAGAAGGAAGGCGGCGATGCGGTTGCGATCAGGGCCGATGTCGCGAAAAGCGAAGACATCAAACAGATGGTGAACGCGGCGGCGGAATTTTTCGGCCGCATCGACATCCTCGATTACAACGTCGGTCTCGCCGAAGTCGGGAGCGTCGTCGAAATTTCCGAAGCCGAATGGGACCGCATCTTCGATGTGAATCTGAAAGGCGCGATGCTTTCGATGAAGCACGTGATCCCGCTTATGGAAAAACAGGGCGGCGGCTCGATCGTGAACATCTCCTCGATCGCGGGCATCCGTTACACCGGCGTCGATTACCCGACCTATTACGCGACCAAGGCCGCGCTCAATCATTTGACCCGTGCGACCGCCGCGCAATACGCGAAGCAGAACATTCGCGTGAACGCGATTCTGCCGGGTCTCATGAAGACGCCGATGGTCGAGCATTCTCCCGCGCTGAAAGCTGCTTATGGCAAGGGCGACGTCGAGAAGATGTGGGCCGCACGCGCCGCGCAAGTGCCGATGGGGAAGATGGGCGATGCCTGGGATGTCGCGAACGCGGCGGTTTTTCTGGCTTCCGACGAGAGCCGCTACATTACCGGCATAGAGCTTGTGGTCGATGGCGGGGTCACGCTGAAATATGCCTGAGAACGGAAACGGGTACCCGCGAAAGCTCGGCACGAAGGGGCTCTGCCCGATCTGCGGGAAATTGGTGTCCGAAAAATTCCGCCCCTTCTGTTCCAAGCGTTGCGCCGACCTCGATCTGCACCGCTGGCTCTCGGGCGGCTATGTGATCGCGGGCAGCGAGGATTCGGAGGAAGACGGGGCCGAAAGCGCCGAGAAGCCTGCGCCTAAGCCCCGGAAAGACGAGGAGAATTAGGGTTTCCGGCGCTCCGTTTCTCTGTCTGGACAAGGCACGAGGTGAGACTCTATAACCGCGCGGCTTTCGGCGGGGCCTCGGCCCCGATCGCGAGATGCCTAGGTAGCTCAGTTGGTAGAGCATGCGATTGAAAATCGCAGTGTCGGTGGTTCGATTCCGCCCCTAGGCACCATCTCTTCTCTCGGCCTGAGAGATTTCAATTCGATACATGCCATCAAGACTTTGCACTTGCCCGAGTGGGCGTTATTTCAGTGTTAGAAGAACCCAAGTTTTATTGAGGGCAATGAAGTGAGCTGGAAAGGTCTCGTGCTGGCTGGCGGAACGGGGAGCAGACTTTTCCCGCTGACGCATCAGTTCAACAAGCACCTGTTGCCCGTCTACGACAAGCCGATGATCTATTATCCGCTGACGACGCTCATGCTGGCGGGGATCAAGGAATTCGTAATCGTATCCGATCCGGTTTCGCTGCCGCAGTTCGAGCGTTTTCTCGGCGACGGCTCGCAATGGGGCCTTTCGATCGAATATGCCGAGCAGCTTAAACCCGGCGGTATCGCGGAAGGCTTGCTCGTCGCGAAGGAAAAACTGAAAGGCGCGAATATCGCGCTGATCCTCGGCGACAATATTTTCTACGGCTCGGGACTACCGGCGGTGCTCCGCAAATCCTTGTCGGAGAACAAAGGCGCCACGGTATTCTGCGTCGATGTCGCAGACCCTTCTTCTTTCGGCGTGGTGGAGCTTACGCCGGACCTGAAGCCGGTGCAGATCGTGGAAAAGCCGAAGCAGTTTATTTCGCGGAATGCCGTTGTCGGTCTTTATCTATACCCCGCGGACGTCATGAATATCGCCGCGACCCTCAAGCCTTCCGCACGCGGCGAACTCGAAATCACCGACGTGAACCGGGCATATCTCGAGCAAGGCCGCCTCACGGTCTGGCCGCTCGGCCGCGGCGTCGCCTGGCTCGACGGCGGCACCACCGACAATCTTTTCAATGCCGCGCAATACGTGAAGCTGATCGAAGAACGGATGGGCCTGAAAATCGGCTGTCCGGAGGAAGTCGCCTGGCGCCTCGGCCTGATTACGCGCGCGCAGACGGAAAGCCTCGTTAGCCGCATGCCGAATTCGAGCTATCGCGCGTATCTGGACGGCCTGCTCGCGGGGACGCAATAGCCCACGCTATTGCGTGCGCCATAACTGCCGGCAATCGGGGCCGGCATTGAACAGCATGTCGAGCACGGAAACGGCAGGCTCGAATTCGCCCCATACCTGCGGATAAGGCGGATAGGCCGGATATTCCATCCACTCGACCTCGATCCCTGCGCCCGCGAAGAGGCTTTTGTCGAGATACGAGCGGGCGGAAGGCCCGCTCAGGTAATGGGTCGCGCCCGCTTTCTTGCAGATGTCGAGCAGCCTTTCGCTTCGCGCGCCCTCGGGGCCGTAGCCGCGGTCGCGCGTGATCGCGGTGGAAATGCCGAGGATGCGCGCGATGCCCCGGAGAAAAATCTCGTTCGTTTCGGTGAGCAGGCTCTTTTCGCCGGCGAGGCGATAGAGCTCTTCGAATTGAGGGCCAAGTTCGGCGAAGAACGGCGCCCGCGCGTAGTTGGCGGCAAAGCTCCGCCAGTGCTTGTCGGCCCACGGCTCGCTGAACGCGACCTCGTCGATGCTCTGCTCGAACTTCGACTTCGTCGCGACCGGAATTGTCAGCCAGACCGGGCCGTTAGGCGTCACCAGCTTGTTCCTGTTGTGCCAGTGCCGCTTCGCGAACTGGACGGTGTCGAAGATCACGTATTCGTCGCAGCGCGCGATCAGGTCGAAGAACCCGCGCCAGGGAATGTAAGCCGACTGGATGATGGCAATGCGTTTCATGGCGCGGACAACGCACCCGGAACGGTGCGCATGGGTAAAGGAGCGGCTACATCGAGAAGACGGGGCCGTTTTACGTCGTAAACCATTGGAAGTACATCACTTTTATCCAAGGATAAACTATGATACTGGGCTGGGCGATAGGAGCGTACATGAGTAAAGAATTGATCGCGGAGGTCACAGGGACTGACGTTGCCTCCATTGCCGACAACATGCCGATTGCTGAATTGCCCGGGTGGGATTCTCTGAAAATGGTCCGGCTCGTCGTGAGGCTTGAAGAACTCAGAAACAGCGAATTGACGGAAGAAGAAATCGAAAGCCTGGTTACGGTCGCCGATCTGGCCAGGCTTCTTGAGGGGCGTGCTTGATATGGATGCTGGTCCGGCGGCTGGTTGGGTTGTCGTATCAGGCGCAGCCGGTTCTTTAGGGCAGCGGATCGTCGAGCATTACGCGAGGCTGGGGCCCGTGCTCGCGCTGGACAAAACGTCATCCGAGAAGGGTGCGAACGAAAATCTGTACTTCTGCGAGGCGGACCTTTGTTCGCCGGAAGAGGTTGAGAAAGTTCTTCAGAACATCCCGCGCAGCGAGCCGATAAAACTACTCGTCAACGCCGTCGGCATGATCTGGAATGAGCCAGCGCTTCGCATGACCGGAGCGCGGCTGGTCGCGCACGACGCAGGCAGCTTCCGCGAAACGCTCGAGGCAAATGTCGTGGCCCCCTTCATTGTCGCAACGAAGTGTGCGGCCCGCATGGCCCGCACCGGAGGCGGTGCCATTGTGAACTTCAGCTCTTCGTCGGCCAAGGGAGTGGCAGGTCAGGCGGCTTATAGCGCGGCCAAAGCGGCGATCGAAGGCATGACGCGCGCGCTTGCCGCAGAATTTGGTCCGCTCGGCATTCGCGTGAACGCGGTCGCGCCGGGATTTTTCGATGTCGGGTCGACCCGCGCGGCCTTGGCGGATGACAAGATTGCGCAATACGTAAATCAAACTGCGTCGAGGCGCCTCGGCAAGGTGGAAGAACTCATTAACTCGATCGTTTTCCTCGAAAACAATTCCTTCGTGAATGGAATCGTGCTGGAAATCGACGGCGGTCTGCGGATCTGACGATGACAGCCACGAGCCGCAATCTGTGGGATGCGTTCAGTAGCGTTGCCGAAGCGCGCGCACACTCGCCGGCGCTTATCTTCAAGGACAGAACCGTTTCGCTCTCGGAATTGATGACGCTGGCTGAAGAATGCGCGGGCTGGCTGAACAGCAAAGGTTTGCTGCGCGGGCAGATCATTGCCATTCAATTGCCGAAGAGGCTCGAGACTTACGCACTGTGGCTTGCCTGTATTCGGCAGGGAACGCCTTACGTCTTCATGGATCCGAAGAACCCGCCGGAGCGCACGGAACGGATTCTGGGTCGCGTAAAGCCAAGCATCTTCTTCACGACCACGGACTACAAAAGCCAATATTGCGAGACTGTGTCTTTGCCTTCGCAGGAAGCAGGCACCGAGTGGCTGAACGGCTTGAACGGCAGTTCGCAGCCCGCTCCGGCGCCGGTGCATGGGCTAGACCCGGCGTACATCATGTTTACATCCGGATCGACCGGAGAGCCGAAGGGTGCGGTCATTCCGCATCAAGGGGTTCTGAGTTTGATGCGGTGGGGAGCGACGCTCGTAGACCTGAAAAGCGTCAGGTTCTCGAACATCAATCCGCTTCACTTCGACAATTCCGTTTTCGATCTCTTCTGCGGCCTGATGAATGGCGCCGCGCTCGTTCCCGTCGAAACCGGGATGGAGAGCAATCCCGCCGCCTGGGTCAGGCAATTGCGCGCGGGCGGAGCGAACGTAATCTTCGCGGTGCCCACGCTCTTCCAGACTCTCAGCGCGCTGAATTTATTGAAGCCCGAGAATCTGCCGGACGCGCGTCTTTTCGTTTTCGGCGGAGAAGGCTTCCCGATCGCGGAACTGAGAAAGTTTCATGTCCGCTTTGCTGCGCAAGCGCGTTTGTTGAATGTCTATGGCCCGACCGAAACCAGTTGCATCTGCTCGAGCCTGGAGATCGACGACGCCGCACTGGACAGCGCGGAAGGATCGTTCGTTTCGCTGGGCCGGATGCATGCGGATTTCGATCACGCAGTTCTCGACGAGGAGGGCGCGGAAGTCGAAGCCGGAGCTGTCGGCGAACTGTGGATTGGCGGAACGAATACGGGGCTCGGGTACTATGCCAATCCCGAGGAAACGGAGCGGCGCTTCCGGCAGGACCCGAGACAAAGCAAATTTCGCTCGATCTGGTATCGCTCCGGCGATCTCGTTCGCGAGGACGGTAACGGCCTGCTCTGGTTTCAAGGGCGAGCCGACAATCAGGTAAAAGTACGCGGGCATCGCATCGAGCTTGAAGAGGTCGATCTGGTGCTTGAGCGTATGGACGGGATCGCCAGGGCCGTCGCTTCGGTCGTTTCGTCCGCCGATGGCCCGGAAATCCGTGCGGCCTTCGTTGCAGAACGTAAACTCGATCCTGTAGATGTCCGGGCCCATTGCAGCAAGCTCTTGCCCAGCTACATGCAGCCCGCGCGCGTGGTTCAGATGGATGGCCTTCCGACGAACGCGAACGGAAAAGTGGACCGGAAGGCAGTGCAGAAAATGTTGAGCGATACCGTATGAGCGAGCGGCCGGAAATATCCATTGTCACTACCCTCTACCGTTCCGAGGCGACGATCGCGGAGTTCGTACGCAGATCGATTGCCGCCGCGGAGTCAGTCACCCGATCCTTCGAGATCGTCATCGTGGACGACGGGTCGCCCGACAGCTCCCTTTCGCTTGCGGTCGGGATGGCGGAGAAGGATGCCCGGATAAAAGTCGTCGAGTTGTCGCGCAATTTCGGCCATCACAAAGCGCTGATGACCGGCTTGATGCATGCCGAAGGAGAGTATTGCTTTCTTATCGACAGCGATCTTGAGGAGTCGCCGGAACTCTTGATCGAGTTCTGGAACAAGCGCCTGGAAAGTGATTATGACGTAATATATGGCTATCAAGTAGCTCGAGTAGGAAGTGCTCAGCGCCGACTACTTAGTTCGATTGCATACTGGCTATTTAAAACACTGAATACGCATCAAATTCCAAAAAACCACATCACCGTTCGGTTGATGAATAGAAAGTATGTTGATGCGCTGGTTATGCATAAGGAGCAGATGACGGCCATCGGCGGACTTTGGGTCATTACAGGCTTCAAACAAGTGGGTACGCCTGTCCATAAAGGCATGCGGGATACCACCACCTACAATTTCGTACGGCGCTGGCGCATGCTCGTCGACTCGATTACCTCCTTCAGCGAAGCCCCCCTTATCTTCATTTTTTATCTCGGCATGATCGTCTCGGCAGTCGCTGGTCTGACCGCCGTTTATCTCTTCGGTATGCACATCTTAGGCGTACGCCGGCTCGAAGGCTGGATATCCGTAATGCTTTCAATCTGGCTGATAGGTGGAATCCTGATATTCTGTGTTGGTATAATCGGAATTTATGTGTCGCGTATATTTATAGAGACCAAGAACAGACCTTACACCATCGTGAGGGCTGTACATTCGCTCCCGCGCCGTAAGACGTAGAATCGCACATGAAGATCCTTCTATTTACCTCGCAGGATACCGGCTTTCAGGTCGTTCAGGCGTTCGCAAAGAAGGAAGGTCTGGAGCTATTCGTTATCGCGGATCGTACATCTCGCGACGAAATTTACGGCTATCGATGTGCGATAGAGGCTTGCAAACAGTTTCAGATACCATGGCGAAAGGCTTCCCGCATCGATGAGACGTTGACGAGCGAGATTGCCGCGTTCGCGCCCGATATAATCGTATCGGCTTACTATCCTCACATTATCCCCAAAACCGTTTTGTCGCTTTCGAAAGTCCCTCCAATCAATGTGCATCCGGGAAAGCTCCCCGAATACAGAGGAAAATTTCCCACCCCTTGGTATATTTTGAACGGCGAAAGTGAGTTCGGCGTAGTCATTCACGAGATCGACGCAGGCATCGATACCGGTGACGTTTATGTCCAGGAGTATTGCGATCTTCCCGCCTCCATTACCGGACACGAGTTATATACTCTCGCGATGAACCGCAGCGCGGATTTGCTCATTAGAAATATAGACAAGATCGCAAGCCGCATGTGCGAGCCCCGCAAGCAAGCGGGCGTAGGCTCCTATTATTCGTCGATAGAGAAGACATACCGCATCAACTGGAGTCAGCCTCGCGAGAACATTGCGAGAAGAATCAGGGTTCATGCCAAGCCATATCTTCCCGCGCATTCGCAGCTATTCAATTGTATAGTGTACATCAACAAGGCGTCCGCCGTTGATGTGCCCAACTATACCGCGCAGATGCCAGGCAAAATATTGAGTTTGGAGAATGACGGCAGCTTTGTCGTTAGTTGTGCAGACGGATGTCTGCGAATAGAAGAGTATGAAATCGCCCCCGCCTTGAGCGCTGAATCGCGCCGCCTTCACATAAAGGTCGGAAACCAGTTTTCTGAGTAGAGCGGGCCGGATGGGCGTTGGTAGCCGCAGTTACTCGATAGAATCGTGCTGTAGATGAAACGTCTAGGCCTCATTCTCCGGCCAGCCGGAACGGCGTGGCAGCGTACGCACTGCCAAAATCCGTTCGCCCAGAGTCTCGGTGAGCGCCGGGCGAGAATTCACTTCGCCGCCAGAGACGAACAGAACCGCTCGCGCGGTGCCTGGGCCGATTTTTCGCTGGATCGGGAAATTCCGGCGCTGCTTCGGGTCAGCGAAAAGCCGTCCATCGATCTGGGGTTATTGGGCGCCTTTGACGACGCAGGCGCGATGCCCGGCTCGATTGCGGAATTTCAGGGACGTCTTCTGATGTTCTACACAGGCTGGACCTTGGGCCGCACCGTACCGTTTCATTTCCATATCGGAATGGCGGTCTCGCGCGACGGCGGGGAGACTTTCGAGCGGGTGAGCCCCGCGCCGGTGCTGGGGCGTAACCGGCACGACCCTTATATCTGCGGCGCGCCCTGGGTGATCGTCGAAAACGGGGCGCTGCGGATGTGGTACTCATCCGCAACTTCATGGGATGCCGGAGGCGGGAGCGATCCTGTGCACCACTACACGATCAAGCACGCGACCAGCAGCGACGGCGTCGAGTGGAAAACGTCTGACCATATCTGCATTCCCTATCGGGAAGGCGAGCATGCGATCGCCCGTCCCGTGGTCATGAAAGACGGGCAAGGCTACCGGATGATCTATTGTGCGCGGAGAATGGGAGAGTCATACCGTGTCTTCGAAGCCCGCTCCCGCGACGGACTGGCCTGGGAGCGCTCGGACGATATGTTCTTGGACGTTGGACCGGCGGCTTGGGAAAACGAAATGGTCTGCTACGCCAGCGAACTCCGGATAGGGAAGTCGCGTCTGGTTCTGTACAATGGAAATTCGTATGGCCGCGACGGGTTCGGGGCCGTTTACATGACGCAAGAATCCTGGCGCAAGAATAAGGAATCGTGAGTTGCCGGAAAGGGTCGTTATATTCGGCACGGGAAAGGGCGCTGACATGGCGACGCGCTATTTCAACGCTACCGGGAAATATGCCGTTGCCGGCTACGCCGTCGATAGGGCCTTCTATTCGGCTCCCGCGTTCCGGGACAAACCTGTCGTCACCACAGACGAAATGCTGAAGCGGTTTCCCAAGGAGGAGAACCTCGCTTTCGTTCCGCTGGGCGCTTCAAAAATGAACGCGGCGCGGGCGGAGAAATATGCTGAGTTAAAAGCTTTAGGATACCGCTTTGCGAGCTTCGTCCATCCCTCCAACCATATCGACGAAAGCGTCGAGATCGGCGAGAACTGCCTCATTCTCGAACATCAATCGATCAACATGGACGTCCGGATCGGAAACAACGTCGTCATGTGGAGCGGATGTCAGGTCGGCGACCGCTCGGTAATCGAGGATCATGTCTTCATGGCGGCGCACGTGGCGTTCGCCGGGGATTCCATCGCGGGTGAACGCTCGTATTTCGGCAGCAACTCGACGGTCGGCAACGGCGTGAAGGTGGGCAAGCGTTGCTTTATCGGCGCAAATGCATTGATCGCCGACGACACGCAGGATGGAGCCGTCCATGTCGTCCAGCCGACGCCGGCTATCGGCATCGACAGCAGCCGCTTCGTCAAACTGATCCGGCACCCGATATAGTTTCCGATGACCGAGGACCGCTCCATTCTCGACCGCGTCGAAAAGTACTACTCCGGAAAGATCGCGGAGCACGGTGCGGTCGCGAAGGGCGTCGACTGGAAGGACGAGGCGGGACAAAGGCTTCGCTTCGAGAAGCTGGCGCGGCTGTTTGCAGGAGAGCGAAATCCTTCAATCGTGCAGATCGGCTGCGGCTACGGCGCATTCGTCGATTTCTGCGATGGCGCGGGAATCGAGCCGCAGTACATCGGTTACGACATCTCCGAGAAAATGATCGAAGCTGCGCGGGAGCGCTTCGGCGCGCGCGCCAATGTCCGCTTCGAACTGGGGAGCAAGCCCTCGCAGACCGCCGGCTATGCGATCGCGAGCGGGATCTTCAACGTAAAATTCGACGTTCCGGCAGAGCGCTGGAAGCAATACGTCATCGATACGATCGATCTGCTCGCCGTTTCCGCCGAGAAAGGCTTTGCCTTCAATTGCCTCACGGGCCATTCTGACGAGCATCGAAAGCTCGATCGCTTGTACTACCCCATGCCCGGCGAGATGCTCGATCACTGTGTAAGACGTTATGGCCGCAAGGTCGCAATTCTGCACGACTACGACTTATATGAGTTCACCGTGATGGTCATGAAATGAAGTAGCATGCAGTTGATCGGTCATTATTTACTGCTCGCGACCGCGGTCCTTCTGGTCACATATTCGAATGTCGCCATCAAAAGCAGAGTAGGCGCGCTCGATCGCGGGAGCGATCCCGGCTTTCTCGACCTTATCAGAAATCTCGCGGCGGATACACTTGCCTGGTCTGCGGTTGCGGCGACAGCGGTGGCGATGCTCGCCTACCTCTATGCGATCAGAAAAATCGATCTCAGCGTCGCCCAGCCTGCGCTTGCGCTCGTCTTTGTCGCGGTTCCACTCGCGGCGGCGTTGTTTCTCGGCGAGAATCTTTCCGCGTTGCGGCTCGCGGGACTTTTCGTCATCGCGCTCGGCGTCCTGATCGTATTCCTCTCGGCATGAACACCGCAGAGCGCCTCTGTCCGCAATGCGGTGCTGCCGAGACGATCGGAGCCGCGGAAAAAATCTGGCCGGTTTCCTGGCGTTGCGGCTCGTGCAGCCATCGCGTCGAATCCCGCGACGGCGTTCCGATGTTCGCGCCCGCGCTTGCCGACACCGAAGTCGGCATGAACCCTTTGGGTTTTGAACCGCTGGCCGGCCGGGAAGCGGGCCATTTCTGGTTCGAGCCGCGTAACCGGCTTTTGATTTCCCTCATCGGGAAATATTTTCCCGGATCGAGGGATTTTCTCGAGGTGGGCTGCGGCACCGGGTTCGTGCTCTCCGCCGTCGCGAAATCGAAACACTGGTCCCGGATCGTCGGGTCGGAACTGCATCCGGCCGGTCTCGCTTATGCGCGGCAGCGCGCCGGCGACTCCGCCGAATTCGTGCAGATGGACGCAACGCAAATTCCGGCGCGCAACGCCTTCGATGTCGTCGGCGCCTTCGATGTGCTCGAGCACATCCCGGACGACGAAAAGGCGCTCGCCGAAATCTTCAGCGCGCTGAAACCCGGCGGCGGTACGGTACTCGCGGTTCCGCAGCATCCGTTCCTGTGGTCGCGCGAAGATGAAATCGCGCTCCACCAGCGCCGCTACCGCAGGAACGAGTTGCAGGAGAAGGTGCGCCGTGCCGGCTTCGAAATCCTGTTCTCGAATTCCTACACGTCGTTCCTGCTGCCGCTGATGGCGGCGAGCCGGCTCATGTCACGCAACCGGGCGCCGATCGCAAGCGGGGAACAGAACCCGGAGTTCAATCTGCCACCCGCGCTGAATGCAATCCTGCGCGGTGCGTTGCAGATGGAAGTAACGCTGAGTTTGCTCGGGCTGCCGCTGCCGGCGGGCGGTTCCAGAATTGTGGTCGCGCGAAAGCCGATCTAGCGCTTTCCGGTCACGCGCGGCGGACGATGTCGCGCACGGCTTCCGCGACGGTTTCCACCTGATCCCCGATGCCGGTCCATAACGGCATCCGGACCAGCCGGGCGTGCATCTCGTTGGTGACGGCGAGCGATCCGTGCGCACGCGTGTATTTTTTCCCGGCGGGCGAATCGTGCAGCGGGACGTAATGAAACACCGCGTTGATGCCGCGCGCGGCGAGCTCGCGGATTACCCGCGTCCGCTCCGCAACATCGGGCAGCAGAATGTAATAGATGTGCCCGTTGTGCGTGACGTTATCCGGGATCGTCGGACGCACGATCGCGCCGGCTTGTTCGAGGGAAGTGAAGCGTTCGTGGTAGGCGTTCCATGACGCCAGCCGGTCTTCGATAATCCGATCCGCCGACGAAAGCTGCACGTGAAGGAACGCTGCGATCAGTTCGCTCGGCAGGAACGATGATCCGTGATCGACCCAGGTGTATTTGTCGACGCGGCCGTCCTGAAACTCGCGGCGGTTGGTTCCCTTCTCCCACAACACATGCGCCTGCTCGGAGAAATCCCGCCGGCTCGTGACAAAGGCTCCGCCTTCGCCCGAGATGACGTTCTTGGTTGCGTGAAAAGAGATACATCCGGCGTCGCCGATGGAGCCCGCGGGCTTTCCCTCGTATTCGGAGAGCAGCGCCTGTGCCGCGTCTTCGACGACGACAAGGTTGTGCCGCTTCGCGATCTCCATGATCTTCTTCATTTCGCAGGGCACGCCGGCGTAATGCACGACGAAGATCGCCTTCGTTTTCGGCGTGATCGCGGCTTCGATCAGGTTCTCGTCGAGGTTCAGTGTATCGCGGCGGATGTCCACGAATACGGGTGTCGCGCCGCGCAGGACCACCGCGTTCGCGGTGGACACGAACGTGAACGAGGGCATGATGACTTCGTCGCCGGGCTCAAGATTGCAGAGCAGCGCCGCCATTTCGAGCGCGCCCGTGCAGGAATGCGTGAGCAGCGCTTCCGTCACATGAAGACGATCCTTGATCCACTGCTGGCAGAGTTGCGTAAAGTGGCCGTTGCCGGTGAGTTCGCGCCGCTCCAAGACGGCACGTAACGCATCGAGTTCTCCGCCGACGAGCGGGGGCCAGTTGAAGGGAATGCTTTTTTTCATCGGCACTGCGGCTCTAGGTGGCGGTCGCGGACGGCGCGAGACGGCCGAGACGCTCACCCTTGTAGCCGGTCGCCCGCAGGCGCTCCCACCACGTCCGGTTGTTCAGGTACCACAGCACGGTGGACCGCAAGCCATCGGAGAGACTGATGGCCGGGCTCCATTGCAGGTCGCGCTTCAGCTTGGCGGAATCGATGGCGTAGCGCGCATCGTGTCCCGGGCGGTCGGTGACGAACTCGATCAGCGACGCATGCGAACCGCGCCCGTTATCCGGAAGCAGTTCGTCGAGAATTTTGCAGAGCGCGTGGATCAGGTCGATGTTGGAGCGCTGGCAATCCGCGCCGACGTTGTAGGACGCGCCGGGCTCGCCGCGCTCTGCGATCAGCACGAGCGCTTGCGCGTGATCCTCGACATGGATCCAGTCGCGCACATTGGTGCCGCGCCCGTAAACCGGGATCGGTTTCCGCTCCATGGCGTTGAAAATCACGGTCGGAATGAGTTTCTCGGGATACTGATAGGGGCCGTAGTTGTTGGAGGAATTGGAAAGCACCGCCGGCAGGCCGAACGTGACATGCCACGCATTCACGAGATGGTCGCTCGCCGCCTTGCTCGCCGCATAAGGAGAGTTCGGGCGATACGGGCTTTCTTCCGTGAACAGCCCTTCGGCGCCCAGGGAACCGAACACTTCGTCGGTCGAGATATGATGGAAGCGAAATCCGTCGCGCTCGTTCGGGCCGAGCGTGCGCCAGTATTTCGTGGCGACATCGAGCAGGACATAAGTCCCGACAATGTTGGTCTCGATGAACGGTGCAGGCGAATCGATCGAGCGGTCGACGTGGCTTTCCGCGGCCAGATGCATCACCGCGTGCGGCTTGAAGTCCTCGAAAATTCTCTGCATCGAGCCGGCATTAGCGATGTCGGCGTGCTCGAAACGATAGCGGTTGCTGTTTGACACCGGCTCGAGTGAATCGAGATTTCCGGCATAGGTAAGTTTATCGACGACCAATACCTGGTGCGGCGTGTGCTCGATCAGGTGGCGGACGACCGTGGCTCCGATAAAGCCGGCGCCGCCAGTCACCAGAAACCGCTTCGACTCATTATTCAACGGGGCATACCTTTGCGTCGCCGGGCAGGCGCTCCAACACGCGCCAGCCGCTTTTGTCCGGGCGAGCACAATAGCGAAACTGCAAGGCCGTCAATAGCCGCTCCTCGGCTCTCCTTGCGGCCGCGGGCGGGATTCCGAACGAGCCGTCGCTGTCCCGCAGGATGAAGCGCGGATTGAGACGATCGATCCTCGCCGCCAGAAGCGAAAGCTCAGCATTGGTTTTCGCGGATGCGGACATGCTCGGTGCCGGCAAGGAAGGGCTGATCCCCGTCATCCGCCGCATCGCGAAGCTCACATCGGAAAAGTAAATCAGCGATCCTTGCGCCGCGATTGCCTTCAGGGCTTCCGCCTTGGCGAGAAACTGCTTGCAGTAGACGTCCGGTTTTTCGACTGCCATCTCGTCGGCACAGCCATGACGCCAGCCGACCGCGTATCTCGATTGCTGGAGCGGGTCGGCAAGGTAGCGCGCGTTGAACTTTGCGCTGATGGGAACGACAAGGATCCCGGCAACCGCCACGGCAAGAAGGGTCCGCGTTTGATCTGCGATGGCCGGCGCGAGAAACAGCATATACAGCGCCGCCGCCGTCCACGAATTTTCGTCGAGCGGACGGCTGACGTAGTAGATCATGATCAGCAGGATCATGGCCGCGATCGCGGCATCGGTCGAAGCGGCGCGCGCGCTCTTGCCGCCGAAGATGGATCGCAGCGCCTCTACGAAGACATATCCCGCGCAGCACAGGATGACGAGAATATGCGGGCGGAAATGTATTCTTGCGCCGTTGAAACCGCCCGCAACGGCAAAGATCGCGGCGAGCAGGTCGCCCGGTTGCGTGGGAAACGGCGCTTTTCCGAAAACCGCGGAATAGATCAGCACATAAAGTACGAGTGCTGCGATGCCCGCGGCGGCACCGGCCGCGAGCGCGCGGAGATAACCGCCGAACGTTTCGCCGCGCATGCGGACGAGCCACGCAAGCGCCATACCGCCCGTGACGACGATCCCGGCTTCAAGATTGGTGATGAGCGCGCATGCCGCGCAGAAGCCGAAGCAGAGGCTGAAGAATGTTGCGGAGGTCCGCTCGGTCCAGCACAGCACGAGGACGGAGACCGGAAGGAACAGGAAGCGCACCGCGGATTGCGTGGGCTTGATGACCGACTCTCCCGCCGTCGAAAGCCACGGCGCGATGCACAGGCTCACGAGCAGCAACGCCAGGAGTCGCCCCGATACCGGGCTTTCGCTTGTTCGCATCCATGCTGCGCCGAGGAACAGCAGATAGCCCGCGATCTGAACGACCTGCACGAGCCTCCATTGATCGAGAATTGAAAGCGCGTGACCGGATTTCGTGAACATGCCGACGATCGTCGGAAACAGGAGACCGTAATAAGGATAGATGTCCTTGAAGAATTCTTCTCCGGTTGCGAGCCGGTCTCCCTGCGAGAAGAAGGGTTCGTAGTGTTCGTTCTGCCCGAGAAATTCCACGATGGTCAGCACGGGCGAGCCTGCGATGCCTGGGATCAGCGAGACCAAAGCAATCGCGGCAACGAAGAGAGCAAGGATTACCTTGTAGCCGCGATGCGCGAGATAGGCCGCGAGCGCGACGAGAAGAATATAGAGGTGCCCTTCATGCAGCCTCGCAAGACTGGCGAGGCACGCAACCGCGAGACCGAGAAGAACGAACCGCACCGCGAGTTTGTGCCGGTAATCGTCCCCGGCCGGGAACAGATTTCTCAGAAGCGGAAGCAGCAACGCGCCTGCGACAAGAGCGGCGAGAAAAACATAATAGGCGTAGCGCTGCGGCGTGCTGTCGAAAGACGACACCCGATGCTCGGGCAAGAGCCAGGACAGGCGTTCCGGATCGGGCCGCACGACGGTCAGAAACGCGATGCAGAGCAGCAGGGCGGCTGCGACGATTGTTCCTGAGATGATGTCGAAGCGCCCGAGAAGCCGGTGCGAATTCTGCACAAAATTTCGAACGGACATTTATTTATAATCGCAATCGGTTACGGTCTGAAAGGAATATACCCGAAATCCCGGGCCTGCTAATTCGGCCTGCCGAAGCTGCACGGCTTAAGGGCTGCGGACGATATTCGGCTGTGTTGTCGAGCCCGGATGACGCAGGCGGCGGCCTCTGAACCTATGGAACGAAACCCCTTCCGGGTGGGATTCTTCCGCTTTCTTGACGCTGATTCACCCCGGCCATAGGTTCGCCGGCCCTAAAAAAATCAATGCCGGAGCGGTCGTGCTCCGCAGGCAATCGGTGGAAACTTTCAATGGCTGAATTTCTCTCGCTCGCGCAGGCGATCGAAGCGAACGTGAAGGATGGCGACGCGGTCGCCATGGAAGGCTTCACGCATCTCATTCCCTTTGCCGCGGGGCATGAAATCATCCGCCAGAAACGCAAGCACTTGTCGCTGATCCGCATGACGCCGGACCTGATTTACGACCAGCTGATCGGCATGGGCTGCGCCGAGCGCATGACGTTTTCGTGGGGCGGAAATCCGGGCGTCGGTTCGCTGCACCGTTTCCGCGACGCCTACCAGAACGGCTGGCCGAACAAGATCGAGATCGTCGAGCATTCGCACGCCGCGATGGCGAACGCTTACGATGCTGCTGCGGCAGGGCTGCCATTCGCAGTATTTCGCGGCTACCGCGGAGCGGAACTCCCGCGCGTAAATCCGAGCATCAAAGAAGTTATTTGCCCCTATACCGGCGAGAAGCTTGCGACAGTGCCCGCAGTGAAGCTTGATGTCGCGATCATCCACGCGCAAAAAGCGGACAGGAAGGGCAACGTGTTGCTCGAAGGGATCGTCGGCGTGCAGAAAGAAGCGGTGCTTGCTGCGAAGCGCTCGGTCGTCACGGTCGAGGAGATCGTGGACGAACTCGATCCGCCGTCGCCGAACTCCGTCGTGCTGCCGAGCTGGACCGTAAAAGCGGTGGTGCAGGTGCCGGGCGGCGCGCATCCTTCCTACACCCACGGCTATTACAAGCGCGACAACGCCTTCTATAAAGCGTGGGACGAGATCGCGCGCGAGCGCAACACTTTCACTGCGTGGATGGAAGAGAACGTTTTGAAAAAAGGCCCCGAAGTGTTCGCGGCGCACGCGAAGAAGGCGGCCTGATCATGACCCAGACCTTCACCCCGAACGAAATGATGACGGTTGCCGCCGCGCGTGCGCTCACGAACGACGATGTCTGCTTCGTCGGCATCGGCGCGCCGTCGGCGGCCTGCAATCTCGCGCGCCAGACCCATGCGCCTGACATCGTCTTGATTTACGAGTCGGGCACGCTGGAAACGCGGCCGAACGTGCTGCCGCTCTCGATCGGCGACGGCGAGCTTTGCGAAACCGCGCTCACGACCGTCTCGGTGCCGGAAATGTTCCGCTACTGGTTGCAGGGCGGCCGCATCACGACGGGCTTCCTCGGCGGTGCGCAGATCGACCGTTATGCGAATCTCAACACCACCGTGGTCGGCCCTTACGAGAAGCCGAGCGTACGGCTTCCGGGTGGTGGCGGCGCGCCGGAGATCGCGACGAGCTGCGGCCAGATCTTCATCACCATGGCGCATTCGAAGCGCGCTTTCGTCGAGAAGATCGACTTCTTCACTTCGCTCGGCCACGGCGACGGCGGCGACAGCCGCAAGAAACTCGGCGTCACCACCAAAGGCCCGACCAAAGTGATTACCGATCTGTGCGTGATGGAGCCGGACGACAAGACCAAGGAACTCACGGTCGTCTCGCTGCACCCCGGCGTCACCAAGGAGCAGGTGGTTGCCGCGACCGGCTGGCAGATCAAGTTCGCCCCGAATGCGGGCGAAACACCGCCGCCGAACGAAACCGAACTGAAAGTTTTGCGCGAATTGCATGCGCGCACCAAAGCCGCCCACGGCGGCAACGCCTGAAGGAGCGAATGATGGCTGAACTGCGCGACGCTTATATCTGCGATTTCGTTCGCACCCCGATCGGCCGCTTCGGCGGCGCGCTTGCGAAGGTCCGCCCGGACGATCTCGCGGCCCACGTGATCAAGGCATTGATCGCGCGCAATCCGTCGCTCGATAAGAACAAGATCGAAGATGTGTTCTTCGGCTGCGCCAATCAGGCCGGCGAAGACAACCGCAACATCGCGCGCATGGGTCTTCTGCTCGCGGGCCTGCCGGTCAGCGTTCCCGGCAACACCATCAATCGCCTCTGCGCGTCGGGTCTCGACGCGGTCGCCGCCGCGGCGCGCGCGATCAAGACCGGCGAAATTGCGCTTGCGATAGCAGGCGGCGCGGAATCGATGTCGCGCGCGCCCTTCGTCATGGGCAAGGCGACCGAAGCATTTTCGCGCAACGCCGAAATCTATGACACCACCATCGGCTGGCGTTTCATCAATCCTTTGATGAAGCAGCAGTACGGCGTCGATTCGATGCCGGAGACAGGCGAGAACGTTGCCGAAGAATATCAGGTGAAGCGCGAGGACCAGGACAGGTTCGCGCTGCGTTCGCAGCAGCGCGCGGTGGCGGCCCAGCAGCGCGGCTATTTCGACGGCGAGATCGTGCCGGTCGAAGTTCCGGGCGGGAAAGCAGGCCCGGTGAAGGTGGACAAGGACGAGCATCCGCGCGGCGACACCACGCTTGAAGGCCTCGCGAAGCTGAAGACGCCGTTCCGCAATCCGGGCACGGTGACGGCCGGCAATGCATCGGGCGTCAACGACGGCGCGGCCGCGCTAATCATCGCCTCCGCGGAAGCGGCGAAGGCGAACGGCCTCAAGCCGCGCGCGCGCATTCTCGGCATGGCGTCCGCCGGCGTTCCGCCGCGCGTCATGGGCATCGGCCCGGTGCCGGCGGTCGAAAAGCTCACCGCGCGTCTCGGCATTCCGGCGAACAAGTTCGATGTGATCGAACTGAACGAAGCCTTCGCGAGCCAGGCGCTCGCCTGCATGCGTCAGTTCGGTGTCGCCGACGACGCGGCGCATGTGAACCCGAATGGCGGCGCGATCGCGCTCGGCCATCCGCTCGGCATGTCGGGCGCCCGGATCGCGGGTACGGCGATGCGCGCACTGGAAGAGTCCGGCGGCAAATACGGCCTCGCCACGATGTGCGTGGGCGTAGGGCAGGGTGTCGCGCTCGCGATCGAACGGGTCTGAACGCCGCGCGCCGCTCTCGTCACCGTTGCCGCCGATCCTGTAGTCTGCAACCGCAGGACGGATTCGCACGGGCATGAAGGAATTCGACGTCGCGATTATCGGCGGCGGCATCAACGGCTGCGGGATCGCGCGCGATGCCGCAGGCCGCGGGCTCTCCGTGTTGCTCGCCGAGCAGGGCGATCTTGCCTCCGGCACTTCGTCCTACAGCTCGAAGCTGATCCACGGCGGCATCCGCTATCTCGAAAACTACGATTTCAGTCTCGTGCGCGAGTCGCTCCGCGAACGCGAAATTTTGCTCAGGAACGCGCCGCATCTGGTGCGGCCGATGCGCTTCGTCATTCCGCACGTCGCATCCATGCGCCCCGCATGGATGGTGAAAATCGGCATCCGCCTGTACGATTTTCTCGCGGGCCGCTCCGTGCTGCCGCGCTCGCGCGTGCTCGATCTTGCCGATGACCCCGCCGGTGCGCCATTGCGCATGGCGGGCGGTATCGGCTTCGAATATTCCGACTGCATCACGGACGACGCGCGGCTTGTGATCGCAAATGCGATCGATGCGCGCGAACGCGGTGCCGACATCCGCCCGCGCACGCGGCTCGTTTCCGCGCGCCGGGTGGAGAAGCGTTGGCAACTCGAAATCGAGAGAGGCGGGAGCCGCGAAACGCTGTTTGCCCGCGCGCTCGTCAATGCCGCGGGTCCGTGGGCCGCGAACGTGATCGATACGCTGATCGAGGGCGTGCAGCCCGTGAAGCTCAGGCTCGTGAAGGGAAGTCACGTCGTCTATCCGCAGCTTTATCCGGATGACCGCGCTTATGTCTTGCAGAGCGACGATCGCCGCATCGTCTTCGTGGTTCCGTTCGGCGAAAAATACACGCTGATCGGCACGACGGATGTGGAGATCTCCGGCGATCCGGGCAAGGCTTCGGCAAGCGCGGAAGAGATTCAATATCTCTGCCGGCTGGCGGGCCAGTTCTTCAAGACGAAGATCGAGCCGTCGCGCGTAGTCTGGACCTTCGCCGGCGTCCGTCCGCTGATCGGCAGCGAAGGTTCTGCTTCGCGCGCGACGAGGGAGTATCAGGTAGTCGTCGATGGCGGCGATGGCAGCGCACCTTTGCTGTCGCTGATCGGCGGCAAGCTCACGGCGTTCCGTTCCATGAGCGAGGATGTCGTGAACAGGCTCGGACGCTCTTTCGCGATGCGCCCGGCATGGACCGCAAACGAACCGCTTCCCGGCGGCGATCTCGGCGCACGCGGTATCGAGGGGCTGCTTTCCGATATGAAACTTCAGCATTCCTACTTACCGGACGCGATGCTGCGGCGTATTGCAGCCGCCTACGGCAGCCGCGCCATGAACATGCTCGGTGATGCAAGGAAACTCGAGGATCTGGGACCGCGCCTCGCCGGCGATCTTCACACCCGGGAACTCGATTACCTGCGAAAATACGAATGGGCTGCGGCGCCGGACGATGTTCTCTTCCGTCGCACCAAATTAGGCATCGGTGCGGACGCCGATGAAATCGAAGCCGTCAAAGCGGCCTTCGCAGGCTAAGCCTTGCAGCGACATCCATCCGCATCCGCAGGCTGCGCGCATGCGCGCATTGACTTTCAGGTCTTTGGTCCTACCTTTGCTGTCATGACGATCCTGTTACGGCGCAATCGCAAGATTTTCCGCGCGGGCCAGCTGCAAGCGGGCACGTAACCCGGATGGCTGCGTGCCGTCCGGGGTTGCAGCCGTATCCATAAAATCCAGAACAATTTTTCGCGGAGAGGCCGTTCGCCTCGCCGCAGTCGCGCAAGGCCGTATCCTCGCAGGGCAGGAACGTGTCAGCGCGGGAAAGCAAAAACAAAATGGCCCGTTACTTCAATATCGATCTGCCGCCGATCGCGATTTCGCGCCGCGACGTCGAGCGTCTTTCGCGGCTTGCGGATATCGCAGGCGAGAAATTCCCTTCGGCCTCGGAATTTCTTGCCCGCGAGGTCGAGCGCGCCCACGTCATCGAAGATTTCGAAACCTTACCCGGTCTTGTGGGGATGGGCTCGGACGTCGAATTTCGCGATGACATCACCGGCCAGATCCGGCGCGTGAAACTCGTCTATCCGGAGGATGCCGGAAAGAACCCCGCGACCGTGAGCGTGCTGACCCCGGCCGGAGCCGCACTGATCGGTCTTTCCGTCAGTCAGTCCATCGAGTTCCGCACGCCTTCCGGCGGCTGGCGCTCGCTGACCGTGCTGTCGGTACGGAACGGCTGACATAGCCGCTTCAGTTGTGAACGGCTTGTTTCCCCGTTAAGCAGAAGCGAAGCCACTCGACCGGCGCGATCATGGAAATGGCAGCGAGCAAGACGCAGAAGCCGCAAAGCGTGCGGCGCAAATTCGAGCCCTGGGCCGATCCGGCGGCAGAGCCGCTGATTCGATTCGAGAACGTCGTGAAGCGCTATGGCGATGTGGTCGCGATCGACGGCCTATCGCTCGAAATCTACGAGCGCGAGTTCTTCGCGCTGCTCGGCCCTTCCGGCTGCGGCAAGACCACGCTGATGCGCATGCTCGCGGGCTTCGAGGAAGCCAGCGAAGGCAAAGTCGTGCTTGCGGGCAGCGATCTCTCGGGCGTGCCGCCCTATCGCCGCCCGGTCAACATGATGTTTCAGTCCTACGCGCTGTTCCCGCACATGTCGGTCGCGGACAATATCGCTTTCGGACTGAAGCAGGAGCGCATGCCGAGGGACGAGATCGCCGCGCGCGTCGACGAAATGCTGAAGCTCGTGAACCTGCGCGGCTTCGAAAAGCGAAAGCCGCACCAGCTTTCCGGCGGCCAGCGCCAGCGCGTGGCGCTCGCTCGTTCGCTCGCCAAGCGGCCGAAGGTGTTGCTGCTCGACGAACCGATGGCGGCGCTCGACAAGAAGCTGCGCGAGCAGACGCAGTTCGAACTCATGGACTTGCAGCAACGTATCGGCACCACCTTCATCATCGTGACCCACGATCAGGAAGAGGCGATGACGGTTGCCGACCGCATCGCCGTGATGGATCACGGCAAGCTGATACAGGTGGCGACGCCCGCAGAAATCTACGAGCAGCCGAACAGCCGCTACGTCGCGGAGTTCGTCGGCGACGTCAATATCATCGAAGCGGCCGTGACGCGCGTAACGACGTCCGACACCACGCTGCAAGCGGATATGCTGGACGCCGAACTTCGGCTCACGCAACGCACCGACGCAAAGACCGGCGACCGTGTCGCGGTGGCGCTCAGGCCCGAGAAGATACGCATCGCCAAGGAGCCGCTCTCGGAGGTGCATGCGAACTGCGCGCAGGGTGTCGTCTACGACATCGCCTATCTGGGCGATCTTTCGATCTATCACGTGCATCTCGACAACGGCTTCGTGCTCAAGGCCGCGAAAACGAATCTCTCGCGCCAGATCGAGCCGCCGATCGACTGGGACGACCGCGTCAATCTCTCGTGGACGCCGGATGCCGGCGTGCTTCTGAAAAGCTGAAGATGAGCATCGAACGGCGCAGCATGTTTTCGCGGTTCACGGTGGCGGTGCCGTTTCTCTGGCTTGCGGTATTTTTTCTGCTGCCGTTTCTGATCGTGCTCAAGATCAGCCTTTCGGACGACGCGGTGGCGCAGCCGCCTTATGCGCCGGTCTTCCGTCTCGGTGAAGGCTGGGCGGCACTCCGCGAAAAGCTTTCGATGCTCGATTTCGAGAACTATTCGTTCGTGCTCGGCGACTGGCTCTATGTCTATTCGTATATGCAGAGCCTGACGCTCGCGGCAGTCGCGACAACACTGCTTGTTCTTGTCGGCTATCCGGTCGCCTATGCGATTGCGCGTTCGCCTCGCGGATTGCGGCCGATCCTGCTTCTGCTCGTGATCCTGCCGTTCTTCACCTCGTTCCTGATCCGCGTTTACGCATGGATCGGCATCCTTTCGCGCGAGGGGCTGCTCAATCAGATGTTGATTTACCTCGGCGTGATTTCGCAGCCGCTCGAGATTCTCGCGACGAACGTCGCTGTCGTGATCGGCATGGTCTACTCTTATTTCCCGTTCATGGTGCTGCCGCTCTACGCGGCGCTGGAAAAGATGGACGACGCGCTTTTGGAAGCGGCAGCGGATCTCGGCGCGACACCGAGCCAGGCGTTCTGGCGCATCACCGTGCCGGTCTCCGCGCCGGGCATCGTCGCGGGCGCGCTGCTCTGCTTCATTCCCGCGGTCGGCGAATTCGTCATCCCGGACCTGCTCGGGGGTTCGGAAACGCAGATGATCGGCCGTACCGTATGGAACGAGTTTGCGGTGAACCGCTCGTGGTCGGTTGCGTCTGCGCTCGCGGTTCTTATTCTGCTCGTGCTGCTGGTACCGATCCTGATCTACCAGCGCATGCAACTGCGCGATCTGGAGAGCCGCTAGGATGGCGATGCGCAAGGGATTGTCGCCCGTCACGGTGACCGCGCTCGCGGGCGGGCTTGCCTTTCTCTATGTCCCGCTTTTCCTGCTCGTCATCTATTCGTTCAACGACTCCCGCCTCGTCACCGTGTGGGGCGGCTGGTCCACGCGCTGGTATCGGGGCTTGCTGCAAAATCAGGCGCTGATGGATGCCGCATGGGTCAGCCTCAAAGTGGCGGCGGTTGCGGCGACGCTTGCGACCGTTCTCGGTACGCTGGCCGCGCTTGCGCTCGTCCGCGCCGGCGCGTTCCGGGGCCGTACGCTTTTTGCGGGGCTCGTCTATGCGCCGCTCGTGATGCCGGAAGTGATCACCGGTCTCGCGCTGCTTCTGCTTTTCGTCGCCATCGACTTCGACCGGGGCTTCTGGACGGTCGCGCTCGCGCACGTAACCTTCACCATGTGTTTTGTCGCGGTGATCGTGCAGTCGCGGCTTTTGACGTTCGATCACAGCCTCGAGGAGGCGGCGCTCGATCTCGGCGCGACGCCGCTGCGCGCCTTCTTTTCCGTCACCTTGCCGGTGATCCTGCCTGCCGTCGCCGCGGGATGGCTGCTTGCCTTCACGCTTTCCCTCGACGACCTTGTGATCGCGAACTTCACCGCGGGGCCCGGGAATACGACCTTGCCGATGCGTATCTACAGCCAGGTCCGGCTTGGCGTGACCCCGGAGGTCAACGCGATCAGCACGGTGTTTATCGTTGTGATAACCGCCGTCGTGCTATCCGCCTCGCTCGTCATGAAGTGGCAGCGGGGCAAGGTCGAAGGCAGACAATGAGCGGCATTCCGTTTTCGCATGACATCGGCCGCGCTTTCGCGGGCGGCATTACGCAATCTGCCTTCGAGAATAATCTGAAGCGTCTTGAAGGACCGCTTGCCGATATGCGCGCGGCCTACGAGAAAAGCTCGCTCGCGCTCCTGCGCCTGCCCGAGCGCACCGAGGATCTGCGCGCAGTAGAGGCGCTTGCCGCCAAGCTCCGGGAAGCGACCGATGTCGTGTTTCTCGGCACAGGCGGATCGAGCCTCGGCGGCCAGACGCTCGCGCAACTCGGCGGATATAACGTTCCCGGTGTCGGCGATCTGCGCCGCATGCCGAAGCTGCACTTCCTCGACAATCTCGATGCCCTGAGCCTCGAAGAGTTTCTGGCCGAGCTGCCGCTGGAATCGGCGCGGTTCGTCGCGATCTCGAAATCGGGCGGCACCGGCGAGACGCTGGTGCAGACGATCGCCACCATCGGCGCGCTGAAGAAATCGAAGCTCGACGTCGCGAAGCATCTCTACGGCATCTCCGAACCGGCAAAGGCCGGCGGCAGGAACGGCCTCCGTGCGCTGCTCGGCAAATTCGGCTGCGAAGTCATGGACCACGACACGGAAGTCGGCGGACGTTTCATCGCGCTCACGAATGTCGGCATGTTGCCTGCACTGCTCGCGGACGTCGATATTCGTGCGCTGCGCGCGGGCGCCCGCGAGATACTCGCGCCCGTTCTGCGCGGTGCCGCGCCGGCCGATATCGCGCCGGCGGCGGGTGCGGCGCTTTCGGTCACCGCAAGCGAAGCTGGCTTGCCGATCTCCGTCCTGCTTGCCTATGGCGACCGCTTCGAGCGTCTCACGCGCTGGTGGATGCAGCTATGGGGCGAGAGCCTCGGCAAGAACGGCAAGGGCTCGACGCCGCTTGCCTCCATCGGCCCGGTCGACCAGCACAGCCAGTTGCAGCTCTGGCTTGCGGGACCGAAGGACAAGTTTTTCACCGTGCTCACGCAGGAAACGAAGGAGCAGGGGCTGCAACTCGACGCAGAACTTGCAACGCTCGCGGGCGAGCCGGTGTTTGCGAACCGCAAGGTCGGCGCGCTGGTCGCAGCCCAGTCGCGCGCGACCGCCGACACGCTTGCCAAGCATGCGCGGCCGCTGCGCTCGATCGAAGTCAAGAGCCTAGACGCCTTCGCGCTGGGCGCGCTGCTCATGCATTTCATGCTGGAGACGATTTTCGCCGGCGCTCTGTACGGCGTGAATCCTTACGATCAGCCCGCGGTCGAGGAAGGAAAAATCCTCGCCAAGAAATATCTCGCGGAAGACAAGTAATGCCGGAGATGATCCCGATCACGCCGCATATCGCGATCGAGGAACGCGAACTCGACGAGACTTTCGTGCGTGCGTCGGGTCCCGGTGGGCAGAACGTCAACAAGCTTTCGACTGCGGTGCAGCTTCGTTTCCATCTGCGCGGCTCCCCGAACATTCCTCCCGGCATGAAGCTGCGGGCGGAAAAGCTCGCGGGACAGCGTCTCACGCGCGAAGGCGTGATCGTGATATCGGCGGATCGTTTCCGCACGCAGGAGCAAAACCGCGAGGATGCCCGCGCGCGGCTGATCGAGTTGCTGCAACGGGCGGCGGTGGTACCTAAAGTGCGGCGCAAGACGCGGCCGACGCTCGCCTCGAAGAAGCGCCGGATCGAGGGCAAGAAGCGCCGCTCGGAAGTGAAGAACCGCCGCGGCAGGCCGGACCTCGATTAGCCGAGCGGACGTGCGGCCGGTACAATCCGTATCTTCCGAGTCGAGAGTTTCCGATGCCCGTCCGCCAGCTTCCCGAGAATGTCGTGAACCGCATCGCCGCGGGCGAGGTGATCGAGCGGCCGGCCTCCGTCGTGAAGGAACTCGTCGAAAACGCGATCGACGCAGGCGCGACCCGCATCGAAGTCGTGATTTCCGGCGGCGGACGCGAGTTGATCCGCGTTTCCGACAACGGCTCTGGCATGAGCGCCGAGGACCTCGCGCTTTCCGTCGAGCGCCACGCGACCTCTAAACTCGACAGCGAGGATCTCCTGAACATTTCGACGCTCGGCTTTCGCGGCGAGGCGCTGCCTTCGATCGGTGCTGCGGCGCGGCTTTCCATCGCTACCCGCGCGCGGGGCAGCGAGAACGCGCTCGAAGTGCGTGTGGAAGGCGGGGAAAAGTCCGAAATTCGTCCTGCCGCCCTCGCCGAAGGCACCCGCGTCGAAGTCCGCGACCTCTTCTACGCGACCCCCGCGCGCCTCAAGTTTCTGAAAAGCGAACAGGCGGAGACGAGTGCCGCCATCGACGTCGTACGCCGCCTTGCGCTGGCACGGCCCGATGTTGCGTTCACGATCGCGGCGGGGGGGCGCGTGATTCAGTATCCGCTGCGCGGCACCGATGCGGAAGGCCGGGCTGCGCGGCTTGCGGACGTGATCGGCGGCGACGCCCGCGCGAACACAGTGCCCGTCAGCGCCGAGCGCGAGGGCGTGCGCGTGAGCGGGCTTGCCGGGCTTCCCACGTTCTCGAAAGCAAATTCGCTTTCGCAGTATCTTTTCGTGAACGGCCGTCCGGTGCGCGACAAGGTGCTCATGGGCGCGCTGCGCGGCGGCTACGCCGATCTTCTGCACTCCGGGCGATATCCGGTCGCGGCCCTCTTCATCGAACTCGATCCGCATGAAGTCGACGTGAACGTGCATCCGGCGAAGGCGGAAGTTCGTTTCCGCGATCCTTCGCTCGTGCGCGCTCTGGTCGTGCGCGCCTTGCAGGATGCGCTTTCCGGCGGCGCGCGCAGAAGTGCCACGACCGGTGCCGAGCGCCTCGTATCCTTCGCACGGCAGCAAGTTTCCCCGAACTTCTCTTCGAGTTGGCGGGGAACAAGCGCGCCCTATCGGGGCGGATTGGCGGAAGCGGCACAGGCAGCCTTCGAAACCATCGCGCAGCCGAGCGCGGATGCGCGCGGCGATCTTGCGCCTGTGTTGCAGGCCGACCTCGAACGCCCGCTGGGTGCGGCCCGCGCGCAACTCCACGAGACGTATATCGTCGCGCAGACTGCGGACGGTCTCGTCATCGTCGATCAGCACGCCGCACACGAGCGTATCGTCTACGAAAAGCTGAAGCGCGCGCTCAACGAAAAGAGCGTGTCCACGCAGATGCTGCTGGTTCCCGCCGTGGTCGAAATGGACGCTTCCGATGCGGCCTCGCTCGTTTCGCACGCGGACGAACTCGCGAAGCTCGGCCTCGTGCTGGAGCCGTTCGGGCAGGGCGCGGTGCTGGTGCGCGAGACGCCGGCGCTGCTCGGCGAAACGAACGCCGACGATCTCGTGCGCGATCTCGCGGAACACATCGCCGAATGGGATGACGCGCTGCCGCTCGAGCGGAATCTGCTTGCGGTCGCAAGCCGCGTTTCCTGTCACGGCTCGATCCGCGCCGGGCGCCGCCTGAAACCCGAAGAGATGAACGCGCTGTTGCGCGAGATGGAGCGCACCGAGAACGCCGGCCAGTGCAATCACGGCCGCCCGACCTATGTCGAACTGAAGCTGTTCGACATCGAGAAGCTGTTCGGAAGGCGCTAGTCGTCATTCCGGACGCCGCGTAGGGGCGATCCGGAATGACGGTTTAGCTGCCCCGCAACAACACGATCTCCGTATCGTCGTAGGCGCGCCGCTCCAGCTCCTCGAAACCTGCGGGTGCCGCGAACTTCGCTTCGGCGGATTCTTCCACGACGAGCAATGCATCGTTCGTGAGCCAGCCGCCTTCGCGCGCGGAAGCGAGCGCCTTTTCCGCAAATCCCTTCCCGTAAGGCGGATCGCAGAACACGAGCGAGAAGGGCTCGAACGCGCCGCGGGGCCCGAGCTTCGTCGCGTCGCGCCGGAAGATTTTTGTGACGCCCGTGAGCGCGAGCGCTTCGACATTCGCGCGGATCAAGGCGCGGGACTCCGCGGCTTCCTCGACGAACAGCGTGAAAACGGCGCCGCGGGAAAGCGCCTCGATCCCGAGTGCGCCCGTGCCTGCGAAAAGATCGAGTACGCGCGCGCCGGAGGCGGGATCGCCGTAAGCATGCGCGAGGATATTGAAGATCGCCTGCCGCAGCTTGTCGGTGGTCGGGCGTATTCTCTTGGAAGCAGGGCTCTTCAGCGTGCGGCCGCCGAAATTGCCGCCGGTCACGCGCATCTATCGCTTGCTCTTCGGCGCGCGAAACGGCGTGCGCTTGCCGCCGCGCCGCACGTTGCGGTCGCCGTGTGCCTGTCCGGGTTTGCGGGTATCGTCGCGCTTTCCTTCAGGTTTGCGCTCGCCAAATTCGCGGCGTTTATCTTTGCCTTCGAACGGGCGCGGTTTCGCCCGTGCGGAATCTTCCGGTTTCGCATCGCGCTTCGGGCGAGTATCGGGCAAAGGCTTCTTCGCTTTCTGCACCAGCTGCGCTTCGCGAAGCGGCGCATCGAAATCGCTCTGCGAGAGCCGCTCGAGTTCGGCGCCAAGTTGTTCGCGCAAGGCTCGTGTCGGTACTTCCTCGGCGGCCCCTTCTTTCAGCGAGCCAAGCTCGAAGGGACCGAAGGAAACGCGGATCAGCCGGTTCACTTTCAGGCCGATGTGTTCGAGCACCTTGCGCACTTCGCGATTCTTGCCCTCGCGGATGCCGACCGTAAGCCACTGGTTCGCGCCTTTTGCGCTGTCGAGCGTCGCCTCGACCGGCCCGTAGCGCACGCCTTCGACGGCGACGCCCTTCTTCAGCCGGTCAAGCGCCGTCTGATCGGTCCTGCCGTTTGCACGCACGCGATAGCGGCGGAGCCATCCGGTCGATGGAAGTTCGAGCGTGCGCGAGAGCCCGCCGTCGTTCGTAAGCAGAAGCAGCCCTTCGGAGTTGATGTCGAGCCGCCCCACGCTGACCACGCGCGGCAGATCCTTCGGAAGGTTCTGGAAGATCGTCGGCCGCCCTTCGGGGTCTGAGTTCGTCGTCACCAGCCCGCGCGGCTTGTTGTAGAGAAAGAGGCGCGTGCGCTCGCGCGTGGGCAGCAGGACACCATCGACTTCGATGCGGTCGCGCTTCGAGACGGCGAGGGCGGGCGTCTTCAGGACCTCGCCGTTCACCTTCACGCGGCCCGCTTCGATCCAGGTTTCCGCTTCCCTGCGCGAGGCGAGGCCCGCGCGCGCGATCACCTTGGCGATGCGCTCGCGATCTTCTTCGTTCATGTCGGGCTTGCGGGTCATGATGCTTCGTGCGAATTCGCTGGCTAGCTAGCACGAGTTCAGTCCGGAGACGAAATTGCCTGCACCCGATTTCATGGGAACAGCGCTTGCCGAGGCGAAAGCCGCGGCGGAAGCCGGCGAAGTGCCGGTCGGCTGCGTGATCGTGCGCGACGGCGAGCTGCTGGCACAAGCCGGGAACCGCACGCTCCGGGACCGCGATCCGACGGCGCACGCGGAAATGCTCGCGTTGCGCGCGGCTGCGTTGAAGCTCGGCAGCGAACGCCTGATCGGCTGCGATCTCTATGTGACGCTCGAGCCCTGCACCATGTGCGCGGCGGCGATTTCGTTTGCGCGTATTCGCAGGCTTTATTTCGGTGCCGGCGATCCGAAGGGTGGGGCGGTCGAATCCGGCGTGAGGTTTTTCAACTCTCCGACCTGCCATCACAAGCCCGAAGTCTATGGCGCGATCCGTGAGGCGGAGGCCGCGGCGGTGCTGAAAGAGTTTTTCGCCGCGAAGCGGTAGGTAAGAGAATGCTGACTCACCTCTCCCCAATGGGGAGAGGGAGTTATTATTGATCCAGCAGACGACCCAGCTTCTGTTTCAATTCTTCCTTGATAGGCTCCGCCGCCTTCAGGATCGGCAATGCACGCGGAAAATCGAGCGCGCCGAAGGCGCTGACGTTCGGCCGGAGCAGAATATCGGGTGCGGCCGACTTCAGCTTCTCGAGTACGATGGAGTGGGTCATGATGTCAGTCGCCATGAACAGGATCTGGATCGGATCCGGAATTCCGCCCGGCACGTCGCGAAGCCGCGTGATATCGACCGCGACCACGATGTCGGCGTCATGACGCAGGAGATCGAACGGCAACGGGTTGACCGCGCCGCCGTCGATTAATACGCGGCCATCGAACTCGACTGGACGCAACATACCGGGGATCGCCATCGAACCCGCGACCGCGGGCCGGAGTAGGCCGGAGCGATAGACCACCTCGCTGCGCGCATGAAAATCGGTTGCCACGACCGCGAGCGGAATGCGCAGTTCCTCGAAAGTTTTCGGCAGCGCCGCGGGCAGAAATTCCTGCGCGATGCCTGCGGCCTCGACCTGCATCGAGAACTCGCCGAGCGAACGCTTCTCGCGCCAGCGCTCGCGCAGGCTTTCCCATTGCATGGATAGCAGTCTGCGCGCGAAGTCGCCCTGCTTGCGAAGGGACTCCACTGCGAAGGTGCGGATTTCCCTGCCGCTCATGCCGGCGGCATAACCCGCGCCCACCACCGCGCCCATGGAGCAGCCGGCGATCGCAGACGGCTTGATGCCGAGTTCGTCGAAGGCCTCCAATACCGGAATATGCGCGAGCCCGCGCGCGCCGCCGGAGCCGAGCGCAAGGGCGACGCGGGAAGATTTCCTGCCGGTCAGCCGTCTGAAGAAATCGAGCACGCGGCGATTATAGCGCGAAGTTTAGAGCATGACCCCGAAAAGTGGATACCGGTTTTCGGGAAGGGTCATGCTCCAATTTTTAAGCGCCCGCGCGTTCCGCGAAATGCCAGGCCGCCGCGGCAAGCGGCTGCACCTGACGCGACATGGTCGAGGCGTTGGCGTTCGCCGCCGTGCCGTCGCGCACGCGGCCGAGAATGCCTTGCAGGATTCCGGCGATGCGGAAGAAGTTATAGGCCATGTAGACGTCGATATCGCGCCCACGCGGATCGAAGCCGGTGCGCTTCGCGTACAGTGCCGCGTATTCCTCGGCGGAGGGAATCCCGAGCACCTTGAGGTCGCGGTCTTTCAGCGAGCCCGTGCCGGTGCCCGACTTCGCACTCGGCATGTGCCAGCCCATCATGTGATAGGTGAAATCCGCGAGCGGGTCGCCGAGCGTGGAGAGCTCCCAGTCGATCACCGCCATCACTTCGTTCTTCGTCGGGTGGATGATCATGTTGTCGAGGCGGTAGTCGCCGTGGACGACGCGCACGGCCTGCTGCTTTGGCAGGTGCTCCGGCAGCCAGCGCATCAAATTATCCATTTCCGGAATGTCGTCGGTTTTCGAGGCGACATACTGCTTCGACCAGCGCGCGACCTGACGCGCGACATAGTCCTCGCCCTTGCCGTAGTCGGCGAGGCCGATCTTCTCGGGCTCCAGCGAATGAAGCTGCGCGATGGTCGCGTTCTGCGCGTCCCAGATTGCCGCGCGCTCGGCCGGGTTCGAATCCGGCATATGTAGTTCCCAGAAGATACGGCCTTCCTCGAACGACATCACATAGAACGCGGTGCCGGTGACGCTCTCGTCCTCGCAGTAGATGAGCGCCTTCGGCACGGGAAATTTCTGTGCGCCCAACGCCGCCATCACCTTGTATTCGCGGTCGACCGCATGCGCGGACGGCAGGAGCTTTCCGGGCGGCTTCCTGCGCAGCACATATTTGCGCGCAGGCGTTTCCAGCATGTAGGTCGGGTTCGATTGCCCGCCCTTGAACTGCTTGACCGTCAGCGGCCCCTGAAAGCCGGGGATGTTTTTCGTGAGATATTCTTCGAGCCGCGCGGCATCGAAGGCGAGCGCCTGCACGACATCCTTGGTGCCGGAAAAAGCTTCCTGGCGATTGAATTCGGTCATTTCCTGCCCAGCAGTTTCTTGCGTTTCTGAGGGCAGGTTATAGCGGCCTACGCTTTACCGATACACCCCTTCGGGGAAAGTCGCAGGGCGGAACGGCGAGCGTTACCTGACGCGGGTCCAGTTCATGCTCTTGCACAGCATCCCGGCAAGCACGCAGCCGCGCGTCATCATCCGGTCGCCGCTGATCGAAACCGTTGCCGAGAGATTGAGTTTCCGCTGCGGATCGTAGGCGGAGCCCGCGAGCACCTCGCCGCTCTGCGGCTTCACGTTCATCACGAGCACGTCGCCTACTTTCTCGCCGGCGATCCCGTCCCGGATCCAGATGTTGGTGGCGCAGTAGGCTTGCCCGCAACGCACTACGGATACGCGGGCATTGCCGTCGCCGCGCGCCCAGGTGCCCAGGATGTCCTGTGCTGCGGCGGCGTTCTGGCTCGCAATCGAGAGCGGCAGGAAAAGCGCTATGACCGATAATATTCGCATTCTTCGCCCGCAAATTTCCAGATCGTCGGGAAACACGCGGAAGCGATGAACGGATGCAGGCGGAAGCTAGGCGCGCGTGAAAAATTCGAGGAGCGCTTCGGCGGTTTCTTCGGGCTTTTCTTCGGGGAGAAAATGCCCGCAATCGATGGCGCGGCCTTCGATCCTGGTGCCCCACTGCTGCCAGATCGCGAGCGGGTCGCCGCCGGAGTTCGGAATGCCCCGCGTGCCCCAGAGCGCGAGCGTCGGGCAGGTGATCTTCTTTCCGGCCTTGAAGTCCTCTTCGTCGAACTTCACGTCGGTCGATTGACCGGCGCGGTAATCTTCGCAGCAGGCATGAATGCGCGCGGGGTCGCTGAAGAAGGCGCGGTAGTGCTCCATCGCGCGCGGATCGAACTTCTTCAGTCCGTCCGGCGACCAGCTGCCGAGCGTCCATTCGAGATATTCGATCGGCGCTTTCGAGATCAGCATTTCCGGCAGCGGCTCGCGCTGCGCGAGGAACGGCCAGTGATAGACGACCATGGCGCGTTTCGCGTCCATGCCGCGCCACATGTCGAGCGTCGGGATGATGTCGAGCACGGCAAGCTTCGAGATGCGGCCCGGATGATCGAGCGCCATGCGGTAGCCGACGCGCCCGCCGCGGTCATGCCCGATGACGGCGAACTGCACATGGCCGAGCTTCTGCATCACTTCGATCAGTGCGTTCGCCATCGCTCGCTTGGTGTAGGGCGCGTGGCTCGCATCGGACTTCGGCGCTTCGCTCCAGCCGTAGCCGGGGAGGTCCGGCAGAATGAGTTTGAATTTCGAAGCCAGCGCGGGCGCGATGCGGTGATACTCGACATGCGTCTGCGGGAAACCGTGGATCAGAAGCAGCGGCGGACCTTCGCCGCCGGAGCGGACGAACAGTTTTCCTGCCGAGGTGTCGATCCAGTGCGATTCAAATCCGGGGAAGAGATCGGCCAAGTCTTTCATCAGGCCGATACTTTCACTTCGCCTTCTCTCGTGCAATCGCCCGCCAGCCGATGTCGCTGCGGTAGAAGCCTTCCGGCCATTCGATCAAGGCGATCGCCTTATAGGCGCGCTCGCGCGCTTCCGTGACGGTTTTGCCGAGTGCGGTCACGTTCAGCACGCGGCCGCCGTTCGAGAGAATTTTATCGCCGTCGCGCTTGGTGCCGGCATGGAACACTGTGACGCCCTCGACCGCATTCGCTTTTTCAAGACCGCGGATAACCGCGCCGCTTTTATATGCTCCCGGATAACCCTGGTTCGCGAATACGACGGTGATCGCGACTTCGTCGCGCCAGCGCACCGAGGATTTTTCGAGTTCGCCGTTCGCGGTCGCCAGCATGAGCGTGAGCAGGTCGTCCTTCATGCGCGGCATCAGGACCTGACATTCCGGATCGCCGAAGCGGACGTTGTATTCGATCAGCTTCGGTCCATCTTTCGTGATCATGAGGCCGATATAGAGAACGCCGGAGTACGGCGTGCCCGCTTTCGCCAGCGCACGCGCGGTCGGCCGCACGATCCGTTCCAGCACTTCCTGTTCGATTGCTTTCGTGAACACGGGTGCGGGCGAATAGGCACCCATGCCGCCGGTATTCGGCCCCTGGTCGTTGTCGAAGACGCGTTTGTGATCTTGCGCGGAGGCCAGCGGCAGCACCTGCTCGCCATGCACGAAACAAAAATAGCTCGCCTCTTCGCCTTCGAGAAATTCCTCGATCACGACCGGCGCGTCGCCGTCCGTACTGCTGCTCATGGCAAAAACCTGATCGACTGCCATCAGAGCTTCGGCTTTGTCCATCGCGACGATCACGCCCTTGCCGGCGTGCAGTCCGTCGGCTTTGAGCACGATCGGCGCGCCGTGCTTTTCGATATAGGCGCGCGCTTCCGCGCGGCTTTTCGTTTCGATGAAGGCGGCGGTCGGAATGTCGTGCTCGGCGCAGAGGCGTTTGGTGAAGGATTTCGAACCTTCGAGCGTCGCCGGAATTTTCTGCGGGCCGAATACCTTGATCTTTTCCGCAAGCAGCGCGTCGGCAAGTCCCGCCGTGAGCGGCGCTTCCGGCCCGATCACGACGAGGCCGATCCGCATTTCCTTGCAGAAGCGGATCACCGCGGCGTGGTCTTCGATCTTGAGCGGAACGATCTCGGCGTCTTCGGCGATCCCCGGATTTCCCGGCGCGGCATAGAGCTTCGTGAGCAGCGGGCTCGCCGCGAGTTTCCAGGAGAGCGCGTGTTCGCGGCCGCCGGAGCCGATCAGGAGGACATTCATTTGCCGCGACCAGAGGTGAGCATCGGATTTCCGCTTGATGTATCATGGCATGCCACCCAATTAGAGTCGCGAATGTCCGCATCCACAGCGCCGACCAATCTGCCGGAAATCTCCGTTTCCGAACTCTCCCAGTCCCTGAAGCGGGCGGTGGAGGAGGCGTTTCCTTATGTGCGGCTGCGCGGCGAAGTCTCGGGTTATCGCGGGCCGCATTCCTCGGGCCACGTCTATTTCAGCCTGAAAGACGAGAGCGCCAAGATCGACGCGATCATCTGGAAGGGCGCCTTCGCGCGGATGCGCTTCAAGCCCGAGGAGGGCATGGAAGTGATCGCGACCGGCAAGGTCACGACCTACCCGGGAAAATCCAGCTACCAGATCGTGATCGATGCGATCGAGCCCGCGGGCGCCGGCGCCCTGATGGCGCTGCTCGAAGAGCGCCGGAAGAAACTCGCGGCCGAAGGATTGTTCGACGAGGCGCGGAAAAAGCCGCTTCCGTATCTCCCGCGCGTCATCGGCGTGATCACCTCGCCGACCGGCGCGGTGATCCGCGACATCTTGCATCGTTTGTCCGATCGCTTCCCGCGTCATGTGCTGGTGTGGCCCGTACGCGTGCAGGGTGAAACCTGCGGGCCGGAAGTCGCAAGCGCGATCGAGGGCTTCAACGCGATGAAAGAGGGCGGGGCCTTGCCGCGCCCCGATGTCCTGATCGTCGCGCGCGGCGGCGGCTCGCTGGAAGACCTCTGGGGCTTCAACGACGAAGTGGTGGTGCGCGCGGCAGCCGCGAGCGAAATCCCGCTGATCTCGGCAGTGGGCCACGAGACGGATTTCACGCTGATCGATTTCGTGGCGGACAGGCGTGCGCCGACGCCGACCGCCGCCGCCGAAATGGCGGTGCCGGTACGTTTGGAGCTGATCGCGCTCGCGCGCGACCGCGCCGCAAGGCTCGTCTCCGCATGGTCGCGCATGATCGAGCGGCTGAAGACGGAACTGCGCGGGCTGGCGCGCGGCGTGCCTTCGCTCGACAGTTTGCTTGCGATGCCGCGCCAGCGGCTCGATGCCTGTGCTGCGGCACTGCCGCGTGCGCTTCGCGCGAACGCGCACGCGCATCGCGTCGAGTTCTCGAAAATTTCCGCGCGGCATTCGCCTTCTGGCCTGCGCTCCCTGATCGCAAGACAGCGCGACCGTGTCCGGAGTGCGGCGGATCGCGCCGTCCGCGCGCGTGACGTGATCGTCCAGCACGCGCGCCGCGACCTCGAAGTCCGCAAGGCCCGCGTGACGGCGCTCGGCCAGTTGCTGAATGCCTTCAGCCACAGGAGCGTGCTGGAGCGCGGCTTCGCGCTGGTGCGCGGCGAGGACGGACAGCCGGTGCGTTCGGCCGGCGCCGTCGGCCCGGGTGCTGTCCTCGATATCGAGGTCAGGGACGGCCATATCAGCGCCGTCGTGCCGGGAACCTCACCTGGTGCGCCGAAGAAAATGGCTGCGTCACCCGCGAAACCTTCGAAACAGGGCAGCCTTTTCTGAATTGCCGTCAACGGTTTCGTGAGGGTACGAAATTACCTTTTGCGCTCGGGCCGGGATCGTTCCATATAACGGAAATATGAACCGCTTCGAACGTACGCCCCTTTCTGCCGGCGAAGCCGAGCTTCGCTATCTCGACGGCGATTACCGCATCGTCCGTCCGGGCAGCTACGTGCGTTGCGCGGTCACCGGCACCCCGATCCCGCTCGACGAGTTGAAATACTGGAGCGTGGACATGCAGGAAGCCTATGCCACGCCGGAAGCGGTGATGGCGCGCCTCAACGGCAAGCGCAGCTAGCGATTCAGTTCATTTCCGATTGAAGCGAGCAGGGCACTCTCGTCGCCGAACGAGATGCCGACGCGCAAGGTTTTCGTCGCGGCAGAGAGCGCTGCGAGCTTTTCGTCGCCGCGCATGCGCGCGAGATCTTTCTCGGTGGTTACGAGCTGAAGGCCGGCTGCGCTCGCCTCCGCGAGCAGTTGCGCCGCTTCGGCACTTGTATAGCGATGATGATCGCCGAAGCTTTTCCTCGCGGCAACGATCGCGCCTGCCGCCTCTAACGAGCGGAAGAATTTTTCCGGCGCACCGATCCCTGCGAAGGCAAGCACCCGGCGGTTCTTCAGCGCGGCGGCAGAGTCCGGATCGGGCGTGAGTTTCGCCGTGAAGACGGGAAGCCCGCTTTTTTCAGCGAGCCGCGCGGCGGTCTCGCCCGCTTCGCCTTCACCGTTCACGAGCATGGCGTTTGCGCTGCTGAACTGACTTTCGAAGGGTGCGCGCAGGGGCCCCGCGGGAAACACAAGCCCGTTTCCGATGCCGCGCGCACCGTCAACGACGAGCAGCGAGAAATTCTTCACGAGCGACGGGTTCTGAAAGCCGTCGTCCATGACGATGACATCCGCGCCGCTCGCTTCCGCGAGCCTTGCGCCGGCTGTGCGGTCGTGCGCGACGATCGTGGGGGCAACGGCCGCAAGTAGCGGCGCTTCGTCGCCGATCGTACGGGAATCGTGTTTCGAGAGATCGGCGAGCAGCGGCCCGCTTTCGCTGCCGCCATAGCCGCGCGTCAGAAAGAAGACTTTCCTGCCGCCGCGCTTGAGCAATTCCGCGATTGCAATTGCCGCCGGCGTCTTTCCCGCGCCGCCTAGTGTCGGATTGCCGATGCAGATCACGGGGATGCCCGCGCGATAGCCCTCGCTGCTCATGCGGCGCGCTGCGATTGCGCCGTAGATCGCGGCTGCCGGATAGAGCAACGCCGCCGCGGCGCCCGCCTTCCGCCACCAGAATTCCGGTGCGCGCAGCGAGATCATGTGGCTATCGTCCGAAACGAAGCTGCACGAGATAGGGCTCGATCGCGTTCGCGGTGCGGTTCAGCGCACCGGTCAGCGGCACCACGGTTGCCTGCGCCGCCTTCGCCATTGCACGGACCAGCGACGGGTCTTCAAGCAGCCGCATCAGGCTCTTCGCAAGCGAGTGCGAATCCGAGACGGTAGCGGCGCCACGCTGCCGGTTCAGTTCGGAATAGATGCTCGCGAAATTATGCACGTTGGGCCCGTGCAGGATCGCGCTGTCGAGTTTCGCGGGTTCGATCGGATTCTGGCCGCCATGCTTGATCAGCGAGCCGCCCATGAACACGACGGGAGCCAGACGGTAGAACAGCCCGAGTTCGCCGATGGTGTCGGCGACATAGACGTGCGTGCCGCGATCCGGCAGGTGATTGCGCGATCGCATCGCGGGCGCGAGCCGGTATTCCTGCACGAGCTGCGCGATCTCGCCGCCGCGCTCGGGATGCCGCGGCACGATGATCGTGAGCAGGTTGGGAACCCGCTTCATCGCCTCGATATGCGCCTCGATCACGTCTTCGTCCTCGCCGCGGTGCGTGCTTGCCGCGAGAAACACCGGACGGCCGTAAATCGTGCGCTTCATCTCCTGCAAGTCGTGCGCGTCGGCGGGCGGCGGCATCACGTCGAACTTGAGGTTGCCGGTCGCAAGCACGCGCCGCGCGCCGAGTTGCGCGAGGCGGTCGGCGATTTCGTGATCCTGCGCGAGGCAGAGATCGAAATTCGAGAGCAGGAAGCGCGCCGTCTTGCCCGCTTTTTTCCAGCGCGTGAACGAGCGCAGCGAAAGCCTGCCGTTGACCAGCACGACAGGAACGCCTCGCGCGGACGTTTCCATGAGGAGATTCGGCCAGAACTCGGACTCTGCGATCAGCGCAAGTTCCGGCTGCCAGTGGTCGAGAAACGACTGCACGAAGCGTGGCGAGTCGAGCGGAACATACTGGTGAAGCGTGCCCGCGGGCATGCGCTGCTCCGCCATCTGGGCGGCGGTGACCGTGCCGGACGTAACGAGCACGTTGAATCCCTGCGCGCGGATATGTTCGACCACCGGCAGCACTGAGAGCACCTCGCCGACGCTTGCGCCGTGAACCCACACCAGCGGTCCCGAAGGGCGTTCGAGGCTTGCGATGCCGCGGCGCTCATGGAAGCGCTCGGGGTCTTCCTTGCCGCGCTTCAGCCGCCAGTTGAGGATCGATCCGGCGAAGGGCGCGGCCCATCGCGTCATACGGCGATAGGCGCGAATGGGAAACGGTGCGCGCCCTCTAGGTTGCATCAGGCGCGGCTTTCGTCGGTCTGCCTACCAGCGCTTCCGCGCGCGAGGTGGCCCGATTGAGCTTCTCTTCGACGTCGAGACGTGCCCGCTCGAGCGTAGTCTCATCCGCATCCTTCGGAACCAGAATGGGTTTCTCTACAACGAGCGCGGCGCGGCCGAACGGAAGATGCAGCGAGGACTTGTCCCAGCTGCGCTTCATGATGATGCGATTGCCGGTTGCGATTGCGACGGGGTAGATCGGCCGCCCGGAATGCTTTGCGATGCTGACGATGCCGAGGCCCACGCGCCGCGAGATCTTCGGCACATCGGCGGTCATCGCCACATTGATTCCCTGCTCGAGCGACTCGATCATCTGCCGCGTGGCGGCGACACCGCCTTTCTCGTGAAAGTTTTTCCTGTGCGTACCGGAGCCGCGGATGGTTCCGATACCGAGCGCCTCGGCGGCGATGGCATTGATGTCGGCATCGAAGGAGCGTGAGATCATAACCTTCGCCCTGTGATGCGACTTGGGCACGAATGGCGCGAGGAAGTGCTGACCGTGCCAGAAGGTGAGTATAAGCGGCAGTTCGTCATCGATCCAATCATAGAGATCGGCCGGTTCGATGGTAATGCGCTGCGTCTTCCAGACGAATTTCAGATAGCCCGCTACCGCGCGGCCGAGTATGCGCCGGAAGGTTTCCGATGTACGGATTTTACGCCACATGACTGCGCAGCGAGGCGGCTACGCCGCGCCTTTGTCGGTTTCCGGGTCGAGCAGCCGGTGCAGATGCACAATGAAGTAGCGCATGAGTGCATTATCGACAGTCTGTTGCGCTTTCGATTTCCACGCCTGATGCGCGCTCGCGTAGTTTGGATAGATTCCAACAATGTCCAGACGTGCGAGGTCGCGGAATTCGGTACCGTCGAGCCTGGTCAGTTCGCCGCCGAAAACGAGGTGAAGAAGTTGCTTTTGCGCAGTCATCGCAGCGAACACGTCCCCAGATTACTCTAGCGATCCGGCGAGCGCGGAGACGAGCTTCGGGTGCAGTTCGCTCCCGCCTGCGATCAGCGCGCCGTGAATCTTTCCGGCGAGGTTATAGACCGGCATTCGCCCCATTGCATCGGTCAACTTGCCCCCCGCTTCGTGCACCAAAAGGTCCGGAGCGGCAAGGTCCCAATCGTTGGCATTTGCCGAAGCGAGCGCGCCGTCGATCTCGCCCGCGGCTACGCGCGAAAGTCTCACTGCAATCGAGTGGATTTTCTCAACTTCCACGCGATTTCCGAGCAATGTGCCCACCGGATTCAACTTCGCAGGCCAGGCAATCGCCGCAGACAGGATGTCCGCTTTTTCCGAGGCCGAAATTCTTTGCCCGTTTTTTGTCGCACCGCCGCCTCTGATTGCGGCAAAAGATTCGCCGGTCGCGGGCAAGTCGACGACGGCTGCGACCGGCCTGCCGCGTTCGACGAGTGCCGCGCAGACCGCCCAGTCTTCCCGGCCTGCGATGAAGGAGCGCGTTCCGTCGATCGGATCGACGATCCAAAGCCGCTCTTTTAAGAGCCGTTCGGGAGAATCCGCGGTCTCCTCCGAAAGCCATCCGATCGAAGGATCGATCGCGAGCAGCCTCTCGCGCAGAAAATTGTCGACCGCGAGATCCGCTTCCGACACGGGCGAGGCGTTCGCCTTGTTCCACGTGCGCACGCCGCTGCGGAATTTCGACAAGGCGAGCTTGCCGGCCTCGGCTACCGCCGCCTGTAGCGGCCGCAGAATACCGGCGTGGGAAACTTCCGTTTGCGGGGACATGCACCGCTATATGCGCCCCGAAACGCCGGTGGCAAGGTTTCGTCAAGGATGATGGTCAAATCGGCGCCTTTTCGCGCCGGATCAGGAAAGATTTACCCAAAACCTTAAGCCGGTGCTGTGCCCCCGCATGCGAGGGTTCTTGCAACGACCGGAAAAATCCGGCGGGGAGTGCAAGAATTGAGGCGTCAGGCAAGCGCAGCCGGAATTGCGCGGGAAGGATCGAGCCTGTTGCTCAGGCTCGATCCGCTCCGCCTCCCGGTTTCCACCACCGCACCCGACCCGGCTGCCGACGGCGGCAGCCGCGAAATCGGTATATCGCGCGACGGCGTTGAGTTTCGCCGCTCCGTGCGCGGCGTGCAGATGCGCGTGCAGCTTCCCTTCGCAGAGTTCAAAGGCATTTCGGTTCGTGTCGTCGCGCTCGGCGCAGGCGATCCGGTGATCTTTCTTTCGCTCGAGCATAACGACGACGCCTTGAGCGTTCTTCTGCTGGCGAGCGAAGACAGCGACGACAGCGCGGAAGCGGCCCGCAAGTGGAGCCGGCTGACCGGCTGTCCGTTGCTGATTGCAGATAGCGAAGGGCGGCTGCGTAACCCCGCTTCGGTGCGGAGCGGTCAGGACGCAAGTCCGCGCCGCAAACGCCGCAGCGCGCTTCGCAACCGCCGCACGGTATTCCGTCTGCGTGCGGAGCGCGTCAATCGTTCGATCGATACGGCGGTTTATTCCGAAGAACGCGAGATCATCGCGCGCAATTAGTGCGGCAAGAGCAGCGCGCCCGGCGCTCCTGCGATCACGTCGAGCGTAAGTCCTGCAAACAGAAGAAGTCCGGCATCGCGGTTCGCGCGGAACAGTTTCAGACAATAAGCCGGATCGTTCGCGTCGAGCGTGATGATCTGCCACGCGAGATGCGCCGCAAAAGCCGCAATGCCGAGCAGCGAAATCAGCCCGCCCCCGGAATACGCGACCGCAACAGCGGTCAGCACGATCGTGGCGGTGTAGAGCACGGCAAGCGCGGGCTTGGTGTTCTCTCCGAACAGCCGCGCCGAAGACTTCACGCCGATGATCGCATCGTCGCGCCGGTCCTGATGCGCGTAGATCGTGTCATAGCCGATCACCCAGCAGATCGTGCCCGCGTAGAGGACGATGGGACGCCAGTCGATAGAGCCGAATACCGCGGCCCAGCCCATCAGCGCACCCCAGGAGAAAGCGAGGCCGAGCACGAACTGCGGCATCGAGATTACGCGTTTGGCCAGCGGATAGATCGCGACAATCAGCAGCGACGCGGCGCCCGTCGCAACCGCAAACAGGTTCATTTGCAGAAGCACCGCGAGCCCTACGAACGACAGAAAGACGGCAAACGCGAATGCCGCTTTCGCGCTCACCTGTCCCGACGGAATCGGCCGGCTCTTGGTGCGCTCGACCTGCGCGTCGATCTTGCGATCGAGAATGTCGTTCCAGGTGCTGCCTGCGCCGCGCATCACGATGGCGCCGATCAGAAAGAGAACGATCAGTTTTGCGTCGGGCCAAGGCGCGCGCTGCGCGAGTGCTGCCATTGCCGTCGACCACCAGCAGGGCAGGAGCAGAAGCCACCAGCCGATCGGCCGGTCGATCCGTGCGAGACGCAGGTAAGGTTGCGACCACGAAGGCGCGCCGGAATCGACCCAGTTGCCGGTCGAGTCGGCAACAGGTGCCGCCGGCCTCGGGCCGCCGCTCGTCATTGCTGCAAGACGTTTCCGGAAAGCGTGTCGAAGATGCCGCCGCCGGTGGGCGCTTCGGGCACGACGCCGGCACCCGGATTGATCGCGCCGCTCAGCCCCGCGCTCGGAGACTGCGTCTGGGCGGGATTGCTCGCGGCGCTGCAAATTCTGGTGCGGAGTTCGGCGGTCTTCGCCTGGCTCTTCTTCAATCCATCGGCCGCGTTGGGAGGAACGCCGCAGTCCTGACCGCGCTTCGTGAAGAAGCTGAGCATGTTCTGCTCTGCTCTCGCGTAGCTTACGATGCGCGAGCAAAGTTCTTTTGCCGTCGCCTTGCGCTTGCCCGCGGCTTGCAGCGCCTCTCCCTTGTTTTGAATGTCGTTCTTGAGCTTGTTGAAGTCCGCCTGGCACGGATGTTCCTGCTGCTGCTGTTGCTGCTGGAATCCGGGCACGCCCATCATGGTCTGCGCGAACAGCGAACGCTGTTCGGCCGCAAAAAGCATGAGGCCAAGTGCCGATATGAGCAGAATGCGGGCGTACATTCGTTTCCGGGTTAAAGGGCGCTGGGTAGGCAGTAACAAAAGCCAGTGACTTGGGGCAATATCGAGGCGAAAAGGTTACGAAGCGTAAAGTCCGGAGCCCGGCCCTTGGCCAAGTACGATTTCCGCGGTCCTCGCCTGTTTGTCGAGGCTCCTTTTGTTGCGGCGCAAGAGGTGGTGCTCGAGCCGGGACAGGCTCATTACCTGCGAAATGTCATGCGCCTCGCGGACGGCGCCGAGGTACTCGTCTTCAACGGCCGCGATGGGGAATGGCTCGCCCGTATTTCCGCGAGCGGCAAACGCGGCGCGGCGCTTCGTCCGGAACGGCAGACGCGCCCGCAGCCGGAAGTTCCGGGACCCGCCTATGCGTTCGCTCCGCTGAAGCAGGCGCGGCTCGACTACATGGTGCAGAAGGCCGTCGAGATGGGGGCTTCCAGACTGTCGCCGGTGCTGACGCAATTCACGCAAGTCAGCCGGCTGAACATGGAGCGGATGCGCGCGAACGCGATCGAAGCTGCGGAGCAGTGCGGCATACTCGCCTTGCCCGTGATCGACGAGCCGGTGCCGTTACAGAAATGGCTTTCGTCATTGCCCGGAGAAATCAGGATCGTGTTCTGCGACGAGGACAGCGAGACGCACTCGCCGCTGGAAGCGTTGCTCGGCGTTCGCGCGGGAGACGTCGCGGTGCTGGTCGGGCCGGAAGGCGGCTTCTCCGAAGAAGAGCGCAGAGTCCTGCTCGCGCGCGACAACGTTATCCGGCTGTCGCTGGGCCCGCGGGTTCTGCGCGCGGACACGGCGGCGGTCGCCGCACTCGCGCTGGTGCAGGCGGTCTGCGGCGACTGGCGCTGAAATTCGTGAAAAACCCGCCCGCCGACATCGCCATTCAATAATGTGAGCCCTGCATGGCCTGCATTGGCGGGGGTGCGGGGCCTCCTGTATGGTCCGCGACCTTTTGCTTGGAAGTGCCGTAAGCATGGCCCGCGACCAGATCGACATGACGCCGATAGAGGCCCGCGACGAACTGGTCGCGTGGATCGCCGCAGGCGAGAAGCCGAAATCGCAATTCCGCGTCGGCACCGAGCACGAGAAAATCCCGTTCCGGATCGCGGATCGTTCGCCCGTTCCCTATGAGGGCCGCCGCGGCATCCGGGCGCTCCTCGAAGGCATGCAGATGCTGCTCGGCTGGGAGCCGATCCTCGAAGGCAAGACCATCATCGGCCTTGCCGACGTGACCGGCGGCGGCGCGATCTCGCTCGAGCCCGGCGGACAGTTCGAACTTTCCGGCGCGCCGCTGGAGACGATCCATCGCACCTGCAACGAATTGAATTCGCATCTCGCGCAGCTGCGCGAGGTGGCGGAGCCGCTCGGCATCGGATTTCTGGGCATCGGCATGTCGCCGCGCTGGACGCGCGAAGAAACGCCCGTGATGCCGAAGGGCCGCTACAAGATCATGTCCAATTACATGCCGAAGGTGGGCAATCTCGGCATCGACATGATGTTCAGGACCTGCACCGTGCAGGCCAATCTCGATTTTTCCAACGAGAGCGACATGGTGAAGAAGCTGCGCGTCTCGCTCGCGCTGCAACCCATCGCGACGGCGCTGTTTGCGAATTCTCCGTTCACCGAAGGCAAGCCGAACGGCTATCTCTCGTTCCGTTCGCACATCTGGGAAGACACCGACGCGGCGCGCTCGGGCATGCTGCCCTTCGCGTTCGAAAGCGGCATGGGCTACGAGCGCTATGTCGATTATGCGCTCGACGTGCCGATGTATTTCGTGAAGCGCGGCAGCGACTATATCGATGTCGCGGGCTCGTCGTTCCGCGATCTCCTGGCGGGAAAGCATCCCGCGCTTCCCGGCGAGCGCGCGACGATCTCCGACTGGGCCAATCATCTGAGCACGATTTTCCCGGAAGTGCGGCTCAAGCGTTATCTCGAAATGCGCGGCGCCGACGCGGGCCCGTGGAAAAATATCTGCGCCTTGCCCGCGCTCTGGGTCGGCCTGCTCTACGACGAAGTCTCGCTCGATGCGGCGTGGGAAATCGCGAAAGGCTGGAGCGATGCGGAGCGCGAAAAACTGCGCGCCGACGTGCCCAGGCTCGGGCTGAACGCGAAAATTGCGGGCCGCTCGGTGCGCGAGATCGCGTCCGAGGTGCTCGTGCTCGCGCGCAACGGATTGAAGCGCCGCGAGCGCAAAATCTATGACGGCCGCGACGAGTCCGATTTCCTCGACACGCTCGACGAGATCGTCGAACGCGGCATGACGCCCGCCGAGGAACTGCTCAAGCTCTATCACGGCGCATGGAATGGCTCGGTCGATCCGGCCTACGAACTGCTCGCGTACTAGTCCGCCGATGAAACAGCAGCAGCACGGCGCTCTCTCCGCCTTCGACTATGCGCTCTATGCGACGGTCGTGATCACCTGGGGTGCGGCTTGGCTGCCGCTGCGGCTGCAACTCGGCGTGGTATCGCCGGAGGTTTCCGCGGTCTGGCGCTTCCTGCTCGGCGGCCTGATCGTTTTCGGCTGGCTGATCGCGGCGAAGGGAAGGGTGCGCTTTCCTCCCGCCGATCACCTGCGCTTCGCGGTGCTCGGCCTCACGATGTTCTCGTTCAACTTCCTCTCCGCCTACTACGCGGGCTTTCACCTGAACGGCGGGCTGCTTGCGATCCTGTTCTCGCTGACCGCGGTCGTGAACCCGGTCTATGCCGCGCTGCTCGGCCGCGGCGGACTGAACCGCCGCATCGTTCTGGGTGCCGTGATCGGCGTGATCGGCGTCGCGTTTTTGTTCGGCCCCAAGATTGTTGCGGTGGAAGGCGAGGCCGGTACGCTGACGGGCGTCGCGCTGATGCTGCTTTCGATCTTTATCTTTTCCACCGGGAATATGTTTTCGGCCGCGTTTCAGGCCCGCGGCCTGCCTGTGCTCTCGGCGAATGCCTGGTCGATGCTCTACGGCACCGCGTTCATCGCACTCTTCGCGCTGTTCCGCGGGCAGCCGTTCATCGTCGAGTGGACGCCGAAATATGTGCTGTCGATCCTGTGGCTTGCGGTCGCCGGAACCGCGGTCGGCTTCTTCGCCTATGTCACGCTGATCGGACGGATCGGCACCGGGCGCACCGGCTATGTCACTGTGCTGATGCCGCTGGTGGCCTTGGTGCTGTCGACCTTCTTCGAAGGATATACGTGGACGATCTACGCCTTCGCAGGCGTTGCCCTCGTGCTGATCGGAAACGCGATGGTGCTGTCCGCGCCGGCGAAGCCGAAAACCTAGCGGCTCTTTTCGAGCCGCTCGAAGCCCGCGCTGAAACCGGAAAGACTGAGCGGAAGGCCGATGCCTTCCTCGGGCGTCTGATAGACGTCGAAGCGCGCGGTCTTGCCCTGCCGCATCTGGGCAATGAGCTTATCGTCCAGCTGCACGTTGGATACGCAGCCGTTCTGGAGGCAGCGTTCGAAATTCGCGCTGCCGATATAGTTCTGATCGACGGTAAGACCGATACCCTTGCCGAGCAGCACGCCGAGCGGAGCGAAAACGCGCAAGATCCAGCTCTTCTGGTCCGCGGTCCTGAGCACGATGACCGTCAGTCCGACATTCGGGCGGTCCTCCGCGGTCACGCTTTGCACAAGTGCGCATTGCTCTCCGGGCGCTCCGGGAGCCGTCTCGCAGCGGATCTGCCAGTCGTTATGAACGGACTTTACCGTGCCGTACTGGCCCTGCGCCGCTGCCGGCGTCAGGCCGGTCACGGCCAGGAACGCCGCCAGCGCGGCGCGAAAGAAAAATCGCGCGTCGGGAGTTATCCGCATCTTCTTCTCCGGGCCCCCGCGAATCGCGAAGACCTCTCACCCGTCCGTTGCATGAGCGGGTACATCGCAGCCGCCTCGTGTCAAGAATGGGGCATATCCCGATCAGGGTCCCGGGCCGCCGTTGCGGCGAAATCGGGAGTATGGTTGATCTCGTCTTCAGGACCTGCCGAGCGCCGTTTCGGGCCTCAGAATCCCGTAAATGCGCGGCAATGAGCCGCCTTCGGGATCGTTCCGGTGCGCCGGGGTCCGGTGGTAGTTTGGTCTGGGGATTCCGGGGCCTGGAAGCAGGCCCGTCGCCGCATGTCCCGGCGAATATTCTGGAGACGGAAAGCAATGACGAAGGGTTGGGGTGTGGCGATTCGCAGGCTCGCGGCGGTCGCAGGAGCGGTAGCGATGGTAGCCGGCTTGGCTGCGGAGGCCTTTGCCGGAACCGGGCAGCCCTCGCCGTGGCAGCTTGGTTTCCAGGGCGCGGCGTCTCCGATCATGGAGCAGATCGACCAGTTCCACTGGTGGCTCCTCATTATCTCCACGGTGATCACGCTTTTCGTTCTCGTGCTGCTCGTCATCGTTTTCGTACGCTTCAACGAGAAGGCGAACCCGGTTCCTTCGACCACGACGCATCACACCGGCCTCGAAGTCGCCTGGACCGTGATCCCGGTCGTGATCCTCGTCGCGATTGCGGTGCCGTCGTTCCGGCTTCTTTTCAACCAGCTCGACATTCCGAAGGCCGACATCACCATCAAGGCGACCGGCACCGCGGGCTGGACCTGGGTCTACGAATATCCCGACCACGGCGGTTTCAACTTCATCTCGTCGATGATTCAGGACAAGGATCTGAAGCCCGGCCAGCCGCGTCTCCTCTCCGTCGATAACGAAGTCGTGCTCCCGGTGAACAAGATCATCCGCGTGCAGGTCACCGCTGAAGGCATCCTGCATGCATTCGCGATGCCGTCGTTCGGCATCAAGATTGACGCAGTTCCCGGCCGCCTGAACGAAACCTGGTTCAAGGCGACCAAGACCGGCATGTTCCACGGCCAGTGCTCGGAACTCTGCGGCATCAATCACGCTTATATGCCGATCGTAATCCGCATCGTCGAAGAAGCCGAGTTCAACAAATGGCTGGCCGAAGCGAAGAAGAAATTCGCGGTCAATCCGGATCCGAATCCGGCGCTCGTCGCCACCGTCAAAGAAGAACTGAAAAACTAAGCGCGCGGACTGCGCGGAAAGTATCGAGGCAAGCCCATGGCAAAAGCCCACGCTCACGACGATCATCATGACGACCACGGCGCTCCCTACGGGATCACGCGCTGGCTCTATTCGACGAACCACAAGGACATCGGCACGCTCTACCTGATCGCCGCGATCTTCGCGGGCGTCGTCGGCGGCCTCCTGTCGGTCGGCATGCGCCTGGAGCTGATGCATCCCGGCCTCCAGTATTTTCCGAACGCGCACATGTTCAACGCCTTCGTCACCGCGCACGGCCTCATCATGGTGTTCTTCATGATCATGCCTGCGCTGATCGGCGGCTTCGGCAACTGGTTCGTTCCGCTCATGATCGGCGCGCCGGACATGGCGTTCCCGCGCATGAACAACATTTCGTTCTGGCTCCTGATCGCAGCCTTGATCCTGCTCCTCGTCTCGATGTTCGTGCCCGGTCCTTCGGGCGGGCTCGGCTTCGGCGGCGGCTGGACTGCGTATCCGCCGCTGTCCTCGAAGGCTGGCCATCCGGGCCCGGCGATGGATCTTGCGATCTTCTCGCTCCATCTCGCCGGCGCCTCCTCGATTCTCGGTGCCATCAACTTCATCACCACGATCTTCAACATGCGCGCGCCGGGCATGACGCTGCACAAGATGCCGCTGTTCGTGTGGTCGGTGCTGGTGACGGCGTTCCTGCTATTGCTGGCGCTGCCGGTTCTGGCCGGCGCCATCACGATGCTGCTTACCGATCGAAACTTCGGGACCACTTTCTTCGACCCGAAGGGCGGCGGCGACCCGATCCTGTTCCAGCATCTGTTCTGGTTCTTCGGCCACCCCGAAGTTTACATTCTGATCCTGCCGGCTTTCGGCATCATCTCGCAGATCATCTCGACCTTCTCGAAGAAGCCGATCTTCGGCTATCTCGGCATGGCCTATGCGATGGTCGCGATCGGCGTCGTCGGCTTCGTCGTGTGGGCGCACCACATGTACACCGTCGGCATGTCGTCGACCGCGCAGGCCTACTTCATGGTCGCGACCATGGTGATCGCGGTGCCGACCGGCGTGAAGATTTTCTCCTGGATCGCGACGATGTGGGGCGGCTCGATCCGCTTCACGGCGCCGATGCTGTTCTCGGTCGGCCTGATCTTCCTGTTCACGCTCGGCGGCGTGACGGGTGTGATCCTGTCGAACGCAGGCGTCGATCGCGCCTTCCACGACACCTACTATGTCGTCGCGCACTTCCATTACACGATGTCGCTCGGCGCGACCTTCGGCATCTTCGCGGGCTGGTACTACTGGTTCCCGAAGATGACCGGCTACATATATTCGGAAGTGCTGGCGAAGCTGCACTTCTGGCTGACCTTCATCGGCGTCAACACCATCTTCTTCCCGCAGCACTTCCTCGGCCTTGCCGGCATGCCGCGCCGCTACGCGGACTATCCAGACGCCTATGCGGGCTGGAACTACGTGTCGTCGCTCGGTGCCTATGTCTCGCTCGCGGGCCTCGTGGTGTTCTTCATCGTCATCGTCCACGCCTTCTCCCGCAAGCAGAAGGCCGCGGACAATCCCTGGGGCGTCGGCGCTACCACGCTGGAATGGACGGTTTCGTCGCCGCCTCCGTTCCACACCTTCGATCGCCTGCCGCAGGTGAAGTGATTCCGGCATCCGAAGCCGAGTAAGACCGGCGGGCCCAAAAAGCCCGCCGGATTTATTAGTCAGGAAGCGGTAGTTCCGTTTTCTTTTGAGTTAGTCGAAGTCAAACCGAACGAAATCGATGTCGCTGGTTTCCGAAGAACGCACGCATGCAGATCATCTCTCCGGTTTCGCCGGAGTGGAGGATTACTGGGCGTTGCTGAAGCCGCGCGTGATGTCGCTCGTGATTTTCACGGCACTCGTCGGCATCGTGCGCGCGCCGGGCGAAATTCATCCAGTGCTCGGCTTCGTGGCGCTGCTCTGCATCGCGATCGGCGCCGGTGCTGCCGGTGCATTGAACATGTGGTGGGACGCCGACATCGACGCGCGCATGGACCGCACGCGCATGCGTCCGATCCCGGCGGGCCGCGTCGAGCCGGGCGAGGCCATGGTCTATGGCCTGATCCTTTCCGGCGCTTCGGTGCTGATGCTTGGCCTTCTCGTCGGCTGGCTCGCGGGCGCGCTGCTCGCCTTCACGATCTTCTTCTATGCCGTGATCTATTCGATGTGGCTGAAGCGCGCGACCCCGCAGAACATCGTGATCGGCGGCGCCGCTGGCGCGCTACCGCCGGTGATCGGCTGGGCTGCCGTGACCGGCGGTGTTTCGCTCGAGCCGCTCCTGCTGTTCGCGCTGATTTTCATCTGGACGCCGCCGCACTTCTGGGCGCTGGCTCTCCTGAAGAAGCGCGATTACGAGCGCGCCGGCATTCCGATGCTGCCGAACGTTGCCGGTGACGACGAAACGCGGAAGCAGATTCTGCTCTACTCGCTCGTGCTTGCACCGGCCGGTATTGCGCCGTTCGCACTCGGAATGACCGGCTGGCTCTATGGCGCGGCTTCGGTCGTGCTCGGCGCGCTGTTTCTCGTCTTCGCATGGCAGGTCTATCGCAGGCGGGAAGGCGAAGCCGGCGAGCGCGCGGCCAAGCATCTGTTCGCTTTCTCGGTCCTGTATCTGTTCCTTCTGTTCGCGGTCCTCTTGATCGAAGGAATGGCACGGTGAATGCGATGACGGACAAGAAGGGCGTAGTTCTCACCGAAGCGCAGATGAAGAGCCGCAAGCGCCGCTCGCTCGCGATCGCGCTCGTGCTCGCCTTTCTTTGCGTCCTCTTCTACGTCGTGACCATCGTGAAACTCGGCCCGGGCGCGATGAAGAAATCCGAATTGCCGCAAATCGAGACGATCGCATGAGCGGCAGGCCGAACATCGACCCGGCGCTGGCGCGGCGTCACCGCAACCTTGCGCTCTCGCTCTCGGTCTTCGTCGCGTTCATGATCGGCGCGTCTTTCGCAGCCGTTCCGTTCTACGACTGGTTCTGCCGCACCACCGGCTTCGGCGGGGTCACGCAGGTCGCGACCAGCGCGCCGGAAAAGAAGCTCGAGCGCAAGATCCGCGTTCGCTTCGACGCCAATGTCGCGGGAGTGCCGTGGGAGTTTCAACCGGAAGTCCGGGAGATCGAAGTCGCGATCGGCGAGCCGGTGCTGGTCCACTACTTCGCCACCAACGTCTCGAAAATCGAAACGGTGGGGACTGCGACCTACAACGTATCGCCGCCGCAGGCCGGGCTCTATTTCGCGAAGATGCAGTGCTTCTGCTTCACGGAGCAGCGGCTCGCCCCCGGCGAGAAGATGCCGATGCCGGTGGTCTTCTTCGTCCGGCCGGAGATCGAGGAAGACGCCGACGCGCGGCAAATCCGCACGATCACGCTTTCCTATACTTTCTTCCCGGTGGAAAAGCCGAAACCTGTCGCCGCGGCACCTCGTGCCGGGACGACGCAGTAACGAACCTCGCCTTGCGGCTGGCCGCGGGGCGCTGATAGAAACGACCTGATGCCGGGGATGCCCGGCATCGAGTGGAGAGAACGAAAATGGCCGACGCGCACGCTAAACCGCAACACGACTACCATCTCGTCAATCCGAGCCCCTGGCCCATTCTCGGCGCCTTCTTCGGGCTCGTGGTGACGATCGGCGCGGTCATCTGGATGCGCGGCGGCACGTCGCTCATCACCATCGCAGGCATGCTCGGCATCATCTACGTGTCGATCGTCTGGTGGCGCGACATCACCATCGAAGCGCAGACCGGCCATCACACCAAGGTCGTGCAGCTCCACCTGCGCTACGGCATGATCCTCTTCATCGCGTCGGAAGTGATGTTCTTCGTCGCGTGGTTCTGGGCCTATTTCGACGCTGCGTTCTTCCCCGGCGAAATACATCAGTACATGCGCACGGAACTGCTCGGCGGCGTATGGCCGCCGAAGCCCGGCGAAGGTTTCAAGGGCACCTTCGACCCGTGGCATCTGCCGCTCCTGAACACTTTGATCCTCCTGACCTCCGGCACCACGGTTACCTGGGCGCATCATGCGATCCTCGAAGGCGACCGCAAGGCGGCGAAGCAGGCGCTCTGGCTCACCGTCGCGCTCGGCGCGCTGTTCACCTGCGTGCAGATCTATGAATACATGCATGCCGGCTTCACCTTCAGCGGCCACATCTATGGCGCCGCGTTCTTCATGGCGACCGGCTTCCACGGCGTGCACGTGCTGATCGGCACGATTTTCCTCGCCGTCTGCCTCTATCGCCTCTACCTCGGCCACTTCACGCCGGAACATCACTTCGGCTTCGAGGCCGCCGCCTGGTACTGGCACTTCGTCGACGTCGTCTGGCTGTTCCTGTTCGTCTGGATTTACGTCTGGGGTGCGGGCACGCCGCTCGCGCACTGACGCCTCAATCGCAGACTGGAAGGCGGAGATGAAAAATTCCGCCACTACCGAGAAACACGCAGTCCCGCCCCTCAAGGCGGGACTGACTTGTTCTTGCCCCCGCTGCGGCCGGGGAAAACTCTTCAACGGTTATCTCGCGCTCGCGCCGCGCTGCACGCAATGCGGCCTCGATTATTCTTTCGCCGATTCAGGAGACGGCCCCGCGGTCTTCGTCATTCTGTTCGGCGGCCTGATAGCCGTGCTTGCGGTTCTCGCGGTCGAACTGATCTGGCGGCCTTCCTATTGGGTGCATGCGGCGGTCGGAATCCCGGCGGTGCTGATCGCGACCCTGTTTCCGCTGCGCGTGCTGAAGTCGCTGCTGATCGCCCTTCAGTTTCATCACAAGGCCGCGGAAGCGCGGCTGGACAAGCGCAAGTGACCCGCGCGCAGGCGATCAAGGGCCTGGCCCTGCCGGGCGCGCTTTCTCTTCTTGCGCTTGCCGTGCTGATCTCGCTCGGCAACTGGCAGATGCAGCGGCTTGCGTGGAAGGAAGACCTGATCGCCCGCGCAAGCGAGCGCTCGGCGATGACGCCTGCGCATCTTCCAAAACTTTCCGAGTGGAACGATCCGCGATGGCGCGAAGCGGAGTATCGGCCGTTCGTGGCCGTCGGTACCTTTCGCCACGAACTCGAGGTGCAGGTTTATACCGTGCTCTCCGATGCGAAGGGCACGTACTCCGGCGCCGGCTACTGGGTGCTGACGCCGCTCGAACTCGCGGACAAAACCTACGTGATCGTCAATCGCGGCTTCGTGCCGCTGGACCGCAAGGATCCGGCGACGCGAGCCAAAGGACAAGTAACTGGTGAGATACCCGTGACAGGGTTCCTGCGCGCGGCCGAAGAAGCAAACTACTTTACGCCTGCAAACGATCCTCTGAAGCAAGCATGGTATCGCCGTGCCCCCGATGAGATCGCGCGTGCGTACAATCTCAAGAACGTGGCGCCGTTCCTGCTCGACGAAATCCTCGACTATCGCAAAGGCGACCTCCCGCAGCCGAACGAGACGAAACTGACCTTCACCAACAACCACCTCGGCTATGCGCTGACCTGGTATGGCCTTGCCTGCACGCTGATAGGCGTGTTTTTCGTTTTCGCGCGGCAAAGGCTGAAGGCCGGCGGTTGAAACTTGCCTTGCCTCGGCACCCTGAATAGGGTGCGCCGCCATCAAGGGAACCCACGGATTTGAAATACGTCTCGACCCGCGGCGAGGCGAAGCCCGCCTCTTTCAACGAAGCGCTGATCGAAGGTCTCGCGCGCGACGGCGGACTCTATGTGCCGGAGGCATGGCCGCAGCTTTCGCGCGAGGAAATCGCGTCGTTCCGCGGCAAGTCCTACGCCGAAATCGCGCTGCGCGTGATCGCTCCCTTCGTTGGTGGCGACATTCCCGAGCGCGATCTCAAGCGCATGATCGAGGAAGCCTACGCAACCTTTTCGCACAAGGACGTGACGCCGCTGCATAAGCTCTCGAGTGGCGAGTATATTCTCGAACTGTTTCACGGGCCGACGCTCGCCTTCAAGGACGTGGCGATGCAGCTCATCTCCCGGCTGATGGACTATGTGCTCGCCGCCCGCGGCGAGCGCTGCACCATCGTGGGCGCCACTTCCGGTGACACCGGCGGGGCCGCGACCGAAGCGTTCCGAGGCCGCGAGCGCATCGATCTGATCTTCATGTTCCCGAAAGGCCGGGTCTCGCCGGTGCAGCAGCGCATGATGACGGCGATCGCCGAGCCGAACGTGAATGTCATCGCTATCGACGGAAACTTCGACGACTGCCAGGCGATCGTAAAAGCGCTGTTCAACGATCACGCCTTCCGCGACCGCGTCAAACTTTCCGCCGTAAACTCGATCAACTGGGCGCGCATCGTCGCGCAGATCGTCTATTATTTCACTGCCGCCGTGGCGCTCGGTGCGCCGGAGAAGAAGATCACCTTCGCGGTGCCGACCGGAAATTTCGGCGATGTCTTCGCGGGCTATGTGGCTGCGAAAATGGGCTTGCCGATCGAACGGCTCGTGGTCGCGACCAACGTGAACGACATTCTCGCGCGAACGCTGGAAACCGGCCGCTACGAGGTGCGGGGCGTGGTCCCGACCTCGTCGCCTGCGATGGACATTCAGGTCTCCTCCAACTTCGAGCGGCTGCTGTTCGATGCGGCGGGGCGCGATGCATCCGCAGTGCGCGACGCAATGAACAGTCTCACCACGAAAGGCAACTTCGCGCTCGGCGATCGAACGCTCGCAAACATGCGCGCAATCTTCTCGGCTTCCCGCGCGGACGAGCGGGAGACCAGCGAAACGATCAGGGAAGTCCATAAGGCAGCCGGCTATGTGCTCGATCCGCATACCGCGGTCGGCGTTGCGGTCGCGCGCAAGCTCGGCCTCGACAAAAGCGGTAGCCCGCTTGTCGTGCTCGGCACCGCCCATCCCGCGAAATTTCCGGAAGCGGTCCAGGTTGCCTGCGGCGTGAACCCGCAACTGCCGTCGTCGTTCTCTGATCTGATGAGCCGGAAAGAGCGCGTGACAAACCTTCCGAACGATGCCCTCGCGGTCGCGGGCTTTGTGCTCGAACATTCCCGCGCGGTGAAGGGCGCCGCCGAATGACCGTCCGCGTCGATAAACTCCCGAACGGAATTACGGTCGCGACCGACACCATGCCGGACGTGAAAACCGCTTCGCTTGGAATCTGGGTGGCGGCCGGCGCACGCTACGAAGACGGCGACGAGCACGGCATCTCGCATCTTCTGGAACACATGGCGTTCAAGGGGACGAAGACGCGCTCGGCGCTACAGCTCAGCGAAGAGATCGAAAACGTCGGCGGCGAGCTGAACGCAATGACCGGGATCGAGGTCACGTCTTATTACGCGCGGCTGCTCGGCAAGGATCTTCCGCTCGCAATCGACATCCTCTCCGATATCCTCACGAATTCGACGTTCGAGTTGAGCGAGCTTGGCCGCGAACAGGGCGTTATCGTGCAGGAGATCGGCGGCGCTGCCGACGATCCCGACGACATCGTTTTCGACATGTTCCAGGAGACCGCGTTCCCCGGACAGGCGATCGGCCGCCCGATTCTCGGCACGCCCGAGAGCGTGCGTTCGTTTACGCCGGAGAAGCTCCGCGCCTACATGGCGAAGCGCTATCGCGGCACGCGCATGATCGTGGCTGCGGCCGGTGCCGTGGATCATGAGCGCCTGCTCGCCGCATCCGGAGCGGCGCTCGCCTCGGTTCCGGGCGGCGATGCCGCGGGCGTGCCGCAGGCGGATTATGCGGGCGGCGTGAAGATCAAGCCGCGCAAGCTCGAACAGTCGCACCTCGTGCTCGGCCTCGAAGGCGTGTCCTATCACGCGCCGGAGCGTTTCTCGTTGCAGGCTTTCGTGAACATCGCGGGCGGCGGGAGTTCGTCGCGGCTGTTCCAGGAAGTGCGCGAACGGCGCGGGCTCTGCTATTCGATTCATGCGTTTCACTCGGCCTATCAGGACGCAGGCCTGTTCGGCGTGTCCGCCGGTGCGGATACCGGCGACACCGAAGAACTCACCCGCGTCGTGATCGCCGAACTGCATGAGGCCGCCGAGAAGGCGACGCAGATTGAGGTCGATCGTGCCAAGGCGCAGATGAAGGTGGGCCTGCTTTCCGCACTCGAGAGCGCCTCCGCGCGGGCCGATCAGCTTGGCGCGCGGTTGCTTGCCTTCGGCCGCGCGATCCCCTTCGAGGAAATCGAGCGCAGGATCGACGAGATCACGCTTGAAAGCGTGCGTGCTGCCGGCCGCAAGCTGGTGGGGGGCGGGCGTCCGACTTTCGCAGGCGTCGGCGAGGCAAAAGGGCTGGAGCGGGCCGGAGCCGCAACGGAAGCGTTGCAGCGCAAAGCGGCCTGAAACAGACTGCGGGAATGGCGTTCTTCAAATCGCTAGGCTTCGCTGCAAGCGCGCCGGTCATCGAAGGCAACGGCGTATTCATGCGCGTCCCGCGCATGGCCGACTTCGAGGAGTGGGTGACTTTGCGCGGAGCGAGCCGCAACTTCCTCGCGCCGTGGGAGCCGGTCTGGCCCGACGACGATCTTACGCGCGGGTCATTCCGCCGCCGCATCCGGCGCTATGAGCGCGATCTTCACGAAGAGAGCGGCTATGCCTTCCTCGTTTTCCGCAAGAGCGATCGTGTGATGCTTGGCGGCGCAACTCTCACGAATCTGCGGCGGGGTGCGGCACAGGCCGCAAGCCTCGGCTACTGGATGGGCGAGCGCTATGCCGGCAAGGGCTACATGAGCGCCGCGATTGCGGCGCTGGTGCCGTTTACGCATTCGGCGCTGCGGATACGCCGTATCGAGGCTGCGTGCCTTCAGTCGAACGCCGCATCGATGCGGTTACTCGAGAAGATGAACTTCACGCGCGAGGGAGTAGCGCGGCAGTATCTATCGATTGCCGGAAGCTGGCAGGATCATCTGCTCTATGCGCGGCTCGCAAGCGACCCGTTGCCTTCGGTCGGGGCGCCGAAGGACTAGAACGCGCAGACGCAGGTCTTTTTCTGCGCTTCCGTGATTCCCGTAATCGAGTTCTCGATCAGGTCGGACAGTTTTTTCGAACGCAACGCCTGCGCCTCGATCCAGGCGACCGATTCCACGAGGGAAAGATTGTCGATCTGTTCGGCAGTCGGTTTCGCGCCCTTGAGCAGGTCGCGCGCCGTCTCGAGGATCTTGAACACGCTAGCCGGAGGATTGTCGATCTTGGCGCCCGCATCCTCGGCGGCACGCAAGGCGATCTTGCTGAGGTCGTCGCCTTCGCCTGCATTCAGGACTTTGCGGATCTGTTCCATCGCACGGGCATAGGCTTTCTGCGGCGGCTCGATCCGTGCGGTCACATAATTGATCGTCTTGCGGATGCCTTCGATCATCTCGTTATTCATTGCGCAGATGCCCGGGTTCACTTCCTGACCGGCGAAGGCCTTCAACTCATCGGACCAGCGCCGCGCCGTATAGCGCGTGCCCTCGCGCAGAAACTCGTAGTCCGCGAGCAGGCGCCCCTGATAACCGGCAGCGAGGCGATCGAGCAGGGCGAGATCGTTGCTCTTGCGCATGCCGGGACGGAAGAAGCGGATGCGCGGGAGGGTCGTATCGGGCTTGCGCATGTTCTCCGCCGCAGGCCAGATCTCGGAGATGGTGGAAATCCGCAGCTTCGTAAGCTCCGCCTGGAACGCGCTCGCGCAATCGCCGATCGCAAGTTTGATCGAGGCATTGACCGAAGCTTCCCCCGTCTTCGCTTCGATCGCTATTGTGGCCTGACGGCCCGGCGGCAGCGGCGCCATTTCGACGCGAAGGTTCAGACGCTGCGTGACCTCTTCGTTCGGATTGATGGACGCGATTTTCAGGACGGCGTTTTCGCCATCGGCGCTCCAGCCGTTCTCCGGCACGAGTTTCAATCCGTCGAGCTTTGCCGTCACCGCTACATCGGATAGCGGGGCTGCCGTCTCGTTCTTCAGCGTAACGTCGACGCCGACGGTTGCGGCAGCGGGAATCATCTTTTCGCCGGCAGCGACGCCGGCAGGCTTCACCGCAAGATGAAGTTTCGGTGCAGTCTGTGCCTGCGCCGGACTTAGAGTCAGGGCCGCAGCCAGCAAAGCTGCAAGGGCGGCGCGAGACCGAAGGGCATTGCGAAATTGCATGATGAATTCCAACAGGAAGGGCGTCACTCGAACGGATCGGATTTCAGCTTGTCGCCGAAAGCGATTCACCGCAAGTGAAGAAGGCCGCGAAAATTCAGCGCGTTTGCAGCGGCTGCAATGCAGGCGTGAGAACCGGCGAAATGGAATGCTGGTCTGCATTGGCCGGCAGTTCGATATAGGGGTTGGCCGGCAGTTCCCCATAGGACCGCAGTCCGGTGATGATCTCGATCGCATTGCGCATGGCTTCGCGCGCGGCCCGGCTTCTGACGGCATCGAGCAGCGGCGCTGCGGCGCCGGAATGACGGATCAGCGCATCCGGGTCTGGCAGCAAATAGGGGCTGTCCCAATTGCCGGTGATGACGAAGGGCAGGTCGAAAGCGATCGGCTCGCTGCCCTGCTGCGCGGCCCGCACCAGGCTTGCCACGCCGCGCAGGTCGAAGTCGCGGCGCGGTATAGAAGTCTCGCCCTTCAGGCTGACCTTGAGGATCGGGCTTTCGATCTCGAAGCTGGAAATTCTTGCGACGCCGTTCTCGAGTTCGACGTGGCCGGTGAGCCGCTCGAAAGCGGTTCTCCCGCCACGCAGACCGGTGGTGCCGGAAAGCGGCCGGCGTTCGAGGCGCCGCAGAACCGCTTCCGCGTTGATGCCGGCAAGCGCGCCCTGCTGCATCGAGAGTTCCGCCTTGCCGGAGAGTGCGGCTGCGATGTCGCGCGCGGAGCCGCCGCGCGAAGTGATCACCAACCGCAATGATCCTTTGCCTTCCAGATTGCGGAATCCGGAGATAGCGCCCAGTCCGCGTTCCAGGTCGAAGTTTGCAAAATTGGCGTCAAGCCGCAGCGAAGGTTTTTCTTCCGCTGCGTTCCACGTGACGTTGCCGCGTAACGTGCCGCCATAGAACTGGGAGTCGCCGATCGCGGCGGTGAAGAGGCGGTTCTTCGCGGAGACGGTAACCGCAACTTTTCCGATCTCGAGTTTTCCGGCGACGAGCTTGCCGCAGGACAGCCGAAGATCGAGATCGAAATCTCTCAACTGCGACGTTTGAACCGGAACCGGATTCCACTCGCGGCCGTTCGACGAAGTCAGCCGGAGCGTGCCCTGGTAAACGGAAAGGTCGGTGACCTCGCTCGCAAGCGTAGCCTGGAGGATGGGGCGGGTGGTGTCGCGCTTCCAGATCAGCCCGCCTTCGGCGCGGTTGCCGTCGAGCTCGATGGAAAGATTCGGAAATGCGAGAGCGATCGGCGTGAGCGAGACTTTCGATCTGGCCGAAAACCGTCCGAGGCCGTTCGGTACCGGCGCGGCGACGCCGAACATCGCGAGCGTCTCGCGAAGCGACGGGCCGTCGGCGCTGAAAGAGCCTTCGCCCTGCAACCCGGCTTCTTGCAGCGCAATCGAGCCTTCATAGGCGAGGCGTCCGGGTGCGGTTTCGAAGCGGAGGCGCAAGCTGCTGGGCTGTCCTTTTCCGAGCGCCGCCGTATCTGCGATCACGAGCGATCCGTTTGCGGGCCTGGTCCCGATCAGGAAACTTCCGGTCGCGGTCAGCGAGGCGCCTGACCAGTTCAGCGATGCGTTCACGCCCGATACGATTTCGTCGCGGTCGCGCCCGCGTATGCGGATCAGTATCGAACTGTTTGCGAGACGAAGCTCGGGAACGTCTTCTTCGGCGGCGATCTTCGGACTGATCGGGAGTCCGCCGATCAGCCGGCCTTCGGGAGAAAATTCTATGGCGATGCGCAGGCGCTCGAGCGAAAGCGTTGCCACTTTCAGGTTGCCGAACAGGAGCGGCCAGAATTGCAGGCTCGCCTGCAACGACCCCACGGCGGGGCCGCTTGGGGAGCCGTCGTTGAGCGAAATTTCCTGAATCTGGATCGCGGGCCGCGGCAGCAGCACGAGCCGCACCGGGCCGTCGATGCGCGGAACGATGCCGGTCGCGGTCAGGATCGCGCGGCTTGCGACGCCGCGGATCTGCTGTCCGGAAACGAGGTAAGGCAATGCAAGCAGCGCCGTCGCAACAATTGCCACGACCGCGACGGAGCCGACGGCAATACGCTTCATACGAGACGGGACGCTCACGACGATTTCCGGCGCTGGGTGGTTCGCTGGGCAGCCGAATGGCCGGCCGGAGCGAAGTCTAGTCTATTTCGAGGGGCTATGTGTCCCTTTCATGACCCTGACAGGGGCGGTCGGGCGCGCTATGAACCCCGGAAACACAAGCACTTACGTCAGGGAATACGCCGCCAATGATCGAAAGTACCGCCCCGCTCTGGACGCCCACTCCGGAGGCCATTCGCGCGAGCGAAATGACCCGTTTCATGGAGGAGGCCAATCGCCGCTACGGGCTGTCGCTCTCCGATTACCGGCAGTTGCACCGCTGGTCGGTCGAGAACCTGCCGGCATTCTGGGAACTGGTCTGGGACTTCTGCGGCGTCATCGGAGAGAAGGGCGCGCCTTTGCTCTCGGACGGCGAGCGCATGCCGGGCGCGAAATTCTTCCCCGGCGCGAAGTTGAGCTTTGCCGAGAATATGCTGCGCAAGACCGGCGCCGGACCTGCGATGATTTTCCGCGGCGAGGACAAGAAGAGCTACCGGTTTACCTTTGACGAGCTTCATGCGCTGGTCTCGCGCTTGCAGCAGGCCATGAAAGCCGCCGGCGTCGGCAAGGGCGACCGCATCGCCGCGATGCTCCCGAACCTGCCGGAGAGCGTCGCGATCATGCTGGCGGCAAGCTCGCTCGGCGCGATCTTCTCGTCATGCTCTCCCGATTTCGGCGAGCGCGGCGTGATCGATCGTTTCGGGCAGATCCAGCCGAAGCTGTTCTTTGCCTGTGACGGCTACTGGTATGCGGGAAAAAAGATTCCGATCGCCGACAAGCTCGACGTCGTGGTGAAAAATCTTCTTTCTGCGGAGAAAGTCATCGTCGTGCCGTATCTCGGCGAAGCGAAGGAAACGGCCGCGAAACTTCCGCGGGCGGCCGATCTGGACAGCTTCATCGCGCCCTTCGCCGCGAAGAAGGTTGAGTTCGAACGTCTCGCCTTCGATCATCCGCTCTACATTCTGTTCTCGTCGGGAACGACCGGCGTGCCGAAATGCATCGTGCACTGTCAGGGCGGGGTCCTCTTGCAGCATCTGAAGGAGCATAAACTCCATTGCGGCATCAAACCCGGCGACCGCATGTTCTGGTTCACGACCATGGGCTGGATGATGTGGAACTGGCTCGTGACCGGCCTCGCGGCGGAAGCGACGCTGATGCTCTATGACGGCTCGCCGTTTCATCCGAAGAACAACGTCATGTTCGACTATGCCGCCGAGGAGAAGATCGATTTCTTCGGTACTTCCGCGAAGTTTATCGACGCCGCGAAGAAGGCGGGACTGCGCCCGAAGGACACGCACGATCTTTCGAAAATGCGTGTGCTCGCCTCGACCGGATCGCCGCTGGTGCCGGAGAGTTTCGATTACGTTTACGACGCGGTGAAGTCGGATGTGCACCTCGCATCCGTTTCAGGCGGCACCGATCTCGCGGCCTGTTTCGTCTGCGCCGATCCGACCGCGCCGGTGTGGAAGGGAGAGATTCAGGCGCCTGCGCTCGGCATGGCTGTCGAAGTGTGGGACGACGGCGGCAGACCGGTTGCGCGCGAACGCGGCGAACTCGTCTGCACCAAGCCGTTTCCTTCGATGCCGGTGATGTTCTGGAACGACCCCGACGGCAAGAAATATCACAACGCCTATTTCGACCGCTTCCGGAATATCTGGTGCCACGGCGATTTCGCGGAATGGACCGGACACGGCGGCATGATCATTCACGGCCGCTCGGATGCGACCCTCAATCCGCAGGGCGTCCGTATCGGCACGGCGGAGATCTACGCGCAGGTCGAGCAGATCGCGGAAGTCGTGGAATCCATCGCGATCGGGCAGGAGTGGGAAGGCGACACGCGCATCGTGCTGTTCGTCCGTCTTCGTGACGGGATCACGCTCGACGAGGCGCTGATGTCGAAGATCAGGCAGCAGATCCGCGCAGGCGCGAGCCCGCGCCATGTGCCCGCAAAGATCGTGCAGATCGCCGATATTCCGCGTACGCGCTCCGGAAAGATCACCGAACTTGCGGTGCGCGATGTCGTGCATGGCAGGCCGGTGAAGAACACCGAAGCGCTCGCCAATCCCGAGGCGCTCGATCTCTTTCGCGATCTTCCCGCGCTGAAGAGCTAGACGGAGATCGTGCTCGGCGTGACCGCGGGCCTGCTCACTCGCGCGAGCATGAGCACGGGGACCAGTCCCGCGAGTACGATCAGGATCGCGGCGACCGAACCGTCTTCGTAGGTGCCGCGCACCGCTTCTGCATAGATGTGGGTTGCGAGCGTTTCGACGCCGAACGGCCGCAGCATGAGCGTGGCCGGCAGTTCTTTCATGCAATCGACGAAGACGAGAATGGCGGCGGCTCCAAGCGCGGGCCGCAGCATCGGCAGATGAATTCTCCTGAGCGTGCCGAACGCGCTTTCGCCCAGGCTGCGGGCGGCGTGATCCACGTTTCCGGAAATCTTCGCGTAGCCTGCCTCGACGCCGTTGATCGACATGGCGAGGAAGCGGATCGTATAGGCGAGCACGAGCGCCGCGCCGGAACCCGAGAGCAGAAGGCCGGTCGAGAACCCGAACCATTCGCGCATTGCGGCGTCGATCGAATTGTCGAAGGCAGCGAGCGGCCACAGGAGACCGACCGCGAGCACGGTGCCGGGAATGGCGTAGCCGATGCTGGCCATGCGGCTTGCGGGAGCGGCGAGGCCGCTCCTGTCGGTGCGAAGCGCGAAGGCGAGCGCAAGGCCGATCAGGATCGTCACGAATGTCGCGGCACCGGCGTAAAGCATGGTGTTGAACGCCTCGCGCCAGATCATCAGCGAGAAGCCGCCCGATACGATCTTTCTCGCAGCCTGATCGGCGAGATAGGCGAACGGCACGAGGAATCCGATAACGAACGGTGTCGCGCAGGCGGCAAAGGCGGCGAACGCTTTCATGCCGTGCAGCTCAGTGAGTGCCGGCGGCTGGGCACGTTTTCCGCCGCCCGAGAAGCGTTGATTACGCCGCGCCCAGCGCTCCAGCAGAAACAGCGCCGTCACCAGCGCGAGCATGAAGAGCGAGATCTGCGCGGCGCCGGGCAGCGAGGAGCGGTTGAGCCAGGTCGAATAGATCGCGATGGTCAGCGTGCGCACGCCGAGAAATTCGGTCGCACCGATGTCGTTCAGCGCTTCGAGGAGCGCGAGCGTGACGCCGACCGCGATCGCAGGACGGGCAAGCGGCAATGCGACCCGGAACAAAGTTTCCATCCGTCCGGCCCCGAGCATGCGTGCGGCTTCCAGCGCGGAGGCGCTTTGCATGAGAAACGACGCGCGTGCGGCAAGATAGACGTAGGGATAGAGCACGAAGCCGAGCAGGAAGATCGCGCCGCCCATCGAGCGGATCTCGGGAAACCAGAGCGATCGGGGATCGTCGAGGCCAAGGATCGTGCGCAACGCTGTTTGAATCGGCCCGAGCGGATGCACGATGTCGAGATAGGCATAAGCGAGAATGTAGGTCGGGATCGCGAGCGGCAGGAGCAGCGCCCAGTCGAAAAATCGCCGCCCCGGAAAGCTTGCCGTTGCAATGAGCCACGCCGTGCTGATGCCAAGCACGCATGTCAGAAGCCCGACGCCGGCGAGAAGGATCGCCGTGTTGGCTGCGGCTGATGGGAGCACGTAGGAAACGAGCTGCGGCCACAGATCGCCCGAGCCTTCGCTCGCAATCGCAATCAGCGCAACGACCGGGGACGCCACGATCGCCGCGACGCCGATCGCTGCGAGAGTCCAGCCGGGCGTTCCGCTTTCGCGAAACGCCCGGAATGCAATGCTATTCACGGAACTGGCTTAGTTGTTGAATCCGACCTTTTCGACGAGGTCGGCTGCCTGCTTGCGGTTCTTTGCGATCGCCGTGAGATCGATCTGGTCGGTCTTCAGCGTTCCGAGAGCCGCGATGATCGGGTCGATGGGCGCACCCGGACGCACAGGGTATTCGTAGTTCACCTTTGCGTAGGCGGCCTGCGCCTCGTTGGACACGAGGTATTCGAGGAGCTTGATCGCGTTCGCCTTGTTCGGTGCGTTCTTCGCGACCGAAGCGCCGGAGATGTTTACGTGCGTACCGCCGCCCGGGAAGGTCGGCATAATCACGTTGATCGCGGCACCCCACTTCTTCTGGTCCTCGTTGCTTCCACCGCGCATCAGGCCGACGTAGTACGAGTTGGCAAGTCCGATATCGCAGACGCCACCGAGAATATCGCGGGCGACTTCGCGGTCGCCACCGGCGGGCTTGCGCGCGAGGTTCGCCTTGACGCCCTTCAGCCACGCTTCGGTTTTCTCGGCGCCATAGTGATTGATGTAGGCCGCGATCAGCGCGGTGTTGTAAGGATGCAGGCCGGAGCGGATGCAGACCTTGCCCTTCCACTTCGGGCCGGCGAGGTCGGCGTAAGTGAGCGCCTTATCCTTCACGCGATCTTTCGAGACGTAATAGAGCCGCGCACGCAGCGAGAGCGCGAACCAATGACCTTCCTTGTCGCGCAGGTTCGCAGGGATAGCCGATGCAAGCGCTTCGGACTGAACGCCCTGCGTGACGCCTCTAGCCACGCCATCGAGCACGTTGCCGATGTCTACCGCCATCATGATGTCCGCGGGCGAGTTCGCACCTTCAGCGGCGACCCGCTCGGCCATGCCCTTTTCGATGAAGATCGAATTGACCTTGATGCCGGTGTTCTTGGTGAAGAGATCGAACAGCGGCTGGATCAGCTTCGGTTCGCGGGTCGTGTAGACGTTCACCTCGCCCTGCGCTTGCGCGGGAAGGGGAGCGGTCGCTCCTGCCGCGATGGCAGCAACGAACGCGAGGCTGGGCAACAGACGCTTCATGGGTCCTCCTGGCGGCGTTCAGGCTCTGATTGGGCCGTAAATTTCGTGGAACTCGCCGGTAACAGAAGCGCGCACGGAAAGAAAAAGCAAATGAAATCAATAGTTTAAACTAATTCTAAAGAACGGCTTTGGTACGATCACGGGCTTGTGCCAAGGAGTGAACTACTCGTGCGTTGCACAAGGCGGTCTATTCGTTAGCATTCGCGCAATCAGACGGACTTGAGATGAATAACGATCCGCACGCGCTTCCTGCCGGGACGGTAATCGCCGGCTATCGCATCGTTCGCGTTCTCGGCGCGGGCGGTTTCGGCATTACTTACGAAGGCGAAAGTCCGGTCACCGGACGCCGCGTCGCCATCAAGGAATTCTTCCCGCGCGGCATCGCTTCCCGCAAAGGCGCGACCGAGATCATCTATGCCGAGCGCGACACCGAACTGGTGAGCTGGGCGCTGAAGCGATTTGAGTCCTCGACCACCGAGCAGTGCCGGCTGAAGCATCCGAACATCGTCGAGGTGTTTCACTATCTCGCGGAAAACGACACCGGCTACATGTTCATGGACTATGTCGAGGGCACGACTCTCGAGCAGTGGTTGCGCGACCGGCCGAACCTGCCTTCCGAAGACGAGCTTCGCCTGTTCATCGAGCCGGTGATCGACGCCCTCGATTATCTCCACAGCATGAACTTCATCCATCGCGACATCGCGCCGGACAACATCATGATCACGGCGGACGGCCGCCCGGTGATCATCGACTTCGGCGCGATCAAGCTGATCGAGAGCCGCACGCTGTTGCAGGCGAAGACCGTGCATTCGTTCATGGTCGGCAAGCAACATTATTCGCCGCCGGAGCAGACCCGCGAAGGCGAAGTGCTCGACGTCCGCGTCGATATCTATTCGCTGGGTGCGGTGCTGTACCGCGCCTTTACCGGCACGCCGCCCGCAGACACCGAGGAGCGCGCACGCAGGATTGCGTTCGGCGAGGGCGATCCGCTCACGCCGCTGTCGCAGTCCGCTCCGCATGTGCGGCCGGAACTCGCGAAGGCGATCGAGCGCGCGCTTTCCTTCCGCGCCAGCGAGCGGCCGGGATCGATCGAAGAGTTTCGCGCGTCAGTCGGTTGGCAAGGCACGGCAGCCGCAAGCGCACCGACCCGGCCCGTCATTCGTAGTGCGGTCACGCCGCCGTCCCGACCGGGGCCCCATAGCGCTTTCTACGGTAACACGCCGCCGAACCCTTCCTATATTTCCGCGGCAGGCCAGACCGGAAAGCGTCCGGCGGTCGCGCGCTGGGCCGCGGTCGCCGCGGCGCTTCTGCTGCTCGTGGTCGGTTCCGCTTATGCGATGATGTCCCTTCGTTCGGGCGAGCCGCAGGCCGCGAACGTGACGGCACCTGCGAAAACGGAAACACCGGGCCAGTCTCAGCAGGTCGTTTCCGTCGAGCAGCCGAAAGCGAAGACGCAACCGAAGACCGAAACGCCCGTCATGCAGGCCCCGCCGCCGGACCCGCAGGCCGAGGCGCGGCGCGATTTCGAACTGGCGCAGAAGGTCGACACCATGGAGGCATACGACCTTTTCCTCACGCGCCACTCGGAAGGGTTCTACGCGACGCTCGCCCGCGCGCAGAAGACCAAGCTTGCCATGATCGAAGAGCAGCGCGTGAAAGACGAGCAGCTTCGCATCCACAAGCTGCTCGTGTTCAATGTGGTCGCGGAATTGCAGGGCGCGGGTTGCGGCCCCGACGACAACGAGGGCGAGTGGAACGATGCCGCGCGCAATTCGCTCGCGCTCTACAACCGCCATGCCAGGACGAAGTTCGACGGTGAACCTAACGAGGGAATGCTGAACGCGCTGAAGCAGCGCAGCGGCCGCGTTTGCCCGCTGACCTGTAAGCCGGGATTCGCCGTGCGGAATAACGCCTGTGTGGCCGTGCCGAAGCAGGTGCAGCGGCCGCAACCCCAGCCGCAGCAGCAACAACAGCAACAGCCGGCATTCACGCCGCGCGGATCGATCTGCGTGCGCGGCATCTGCGTCGGCAACTAGCCGCTGCGGTCATGAAATGGGAAAGGCCGAAGCGAGCGCTTCGGCCTTTGCTGTTTCGGTAGTGCGAGCGGCGTTTCAGTCGCCCAATCCGCCCATATATTTTTGCGAGTAGAGTTCGAGACCCACGCTCTTGATCAGTTCGAGCTGCGTTTCGAGGAAGTCGATGTGGCCTTCCTCGTCCTTCATCAGCGCTTCGAACAATTCGCGCGAAGGATAGTCCTTGACCGAATGGCAGTAGGTCGCGGCCTCCTGATAGAGCAGGCGCGCCTCGTGCTCGGCGGCAAGGTCGCACTCCATTACTTCCTTGACGTTCTGGCCGATCTTCAGCGGGTCGAGCGTTTGCAGGTTCGGCAGGCCCTCGAGGAAGAGAATGCGATCCACGAAGCGGTCGGCATGCTGCATCTCCTCGATCGATTCCTCGCGCCATTTTTTCGCGAGTTCCTTGAAGCCCCAGTTGTCGAGCATCCGGAAATGCAGCCAGTACTGGTTGATCGCGGTGAGCTCCGAGCGAAGACCCTTGTTGAGATACTCGATGACTTTGGGATCGCCCTTCATGGCGGCTGCTCCTGCAAAATGCTGTGATGAATGTATTTAGAATGGCTCTAAAGAGAACGCAAACCCGGTCCTGGAAGTTCCGGAGGGAACTTATTCTGCCGGCGTAAGTGCGGTTCCAGCGGGCAGCGGATCGATCGCGGCGTTTAATGCGTCGGCGATTTTGGCCGCGCCGCACTGGCTGTTCGCCGCAACCGGGCAGGCTCCGCAAGCCGAAGCGGAAGTGTTGCGGCCGAGCGTTTCGTCCATGATCTTGCGGATCGTGCGCGCACAGGTGCCGCACTTCGGGCTGCAACCGAGACACTTGTAGACTTCGAAGGTCGAACGCGCGGCACCCTCGGCACGCGTGCAGGACTCGCGGACCTGGGCGTCGGTCAGGCAGTTGCAGGAGCAGACGATCACGCGCGTTTCCCTGGGCTTGCCAGATTAGAAAACTTCTAACCTGTTGAAGCTGCTTATGTTTTTACTTACAGAAGCGTCTCGCGTGGTCAAGGAGGCCGCGCAAGGTCCGGTGAATTCTCTCGCCGTCGGGCGAACCGGCTAGATTTCCGGTGGCCAGTGTGGCGGTTTTCCTTACCTTCTCCTTACTCTCGTCCTTACCGCAACTGCCGGGAACCGGATGAATACAAAGCCGAAAATTGCCGTCGTCGGTGCGGGCGCGATCGGAAGCCTGCTTGCGGCGATCTGGAGCCGCGCGGGCGAGGACGTAACGCTCGTGGTGCGGCCGGGCCGTGTCGAAGCGCTTAGCACTTCAGGTTTGTGGGCGAGCGGTGTTGCCGGCGACTTTCACGCCGCACCGAAAGTCGCGGCTGAGATTCCCGCTGGAACAGACATCGCCGTCTTCACGATGAAGTCGCAGGATCTCGCCGAATCCTGCCGCGCGCAGAAGGCGCATCACGGCGATGCCGTTTTCGTGGCCGCGCAGAACGGCGTTCGCGCGCCCGAGATCGTTTTCGACGAGCTTGGTATTGCCCCGGTCTCCGCAATTCTTCTGCTGAACGCCTCGTCGCTCGCGCCCGGAGAGGTTCGCTACAATCGCAAGGGTGTAACCGTACTCGGCCTGACCGATCCTTCGATGCAGAAAGCGCTTCCGGGTCTAGAGAGGCTCTTCGCGCTTGTGGCGCCGGTTTTCGTGACGAGTGAAATCGAAGGCGCGATGTGGTCGAAGCTCGTCATCAATGCGATGACGAACAGCCTGCAAGCGCTGACCAACAAGACGCTCAACGCATGCGTGCGCGATCCGATGATTTCGGATTTTGCGGTCGCGCAACTCAAAGAGTCGTTCGGCGTGGTGCGCGCCGCGGGGATTCCGCTGGTCAATATCCCCGGAGCGCCGATGAAACTGTTCTCGCGTGCGCTGATGCTGCCTGCATTTGCAGGAAAAATGATCCTTCGTAAAAATCTCGGCGGCGGCGAGCAGGCATCGATCATGACCTCGACCTTGCAAAGCCTGCTGCGAAAACAGCCGACCGAGATCGACTACCTCAACGGCGAATTCGTCCGCCTCGGCGAGAAGGTCGGTTTTCTAACCCCGATCAACCGCGCGATCGTAGAGGCCGTCAAACGGATCGAGCGGGACGGGCGGTTCCTTTCGCGCGAAGAAATCGGAGCGATGATCGAAAAATGACGTTCCGTCCCGCAACCAAGGCGGACGCCCCTGCGCTTGCCGAACTCGTGAACTACGCGGGCGAGGGTCTGCCGCTCTATCTCTGGACCAAGCTCGCGAAAGAAGGCGAAGACCCGTGGGCCGTCGGCCGCGCCCGCGCGGCCCGCGAAGAAGGCGCGTTCTCCTATCGCAACGCGACTGTGCTCGAGGCGGACGGCGAATGCGCGGGTTGCCTGATCGGCTACGCAATCCCGGAAGTGCCGAAACCGATCCCGGCGGACATGCCGCCGATCTTCGTGCCGTTTCAGGAGCTGGAAAATCTCGCGCCCGGCACCTGGTACATCAATGTGCTCGCGGTGCAGCCGAAGTTTCGAAACCGGGGTCTTGGCGCGAAGCTGATCGCGCTCGCCGAAGATACCGGGAGAAAAGCGGGCAAACGCGGGATGAGTCTGGTCGTCGCCGATAAAAATCTCGGCGCAAGGCGTCTCTACGCGCGTCACGGCTATACGGAACGCGCCACGCGCAAGATGGTGATCGACGACTGGGATACCGAGAACGAGGCCGGCCTGCTGCTCGTGAAGGATTTCTAGCGAAGCTCCCGGCATTGCGGCCGTCACGCCGCTGTCATAAAATATCGATATGTCGAGAATTATGGACAAGAAAGCCGCAATCGAAACCCTCTCCGCGCTGGCGCAGGAAACGCGCCTCGCGGCCTTTCGCTATCTCGTTTCCTGTTGTCCCGAGGGCAAGAACGCGGGCGAAGTCGCCCGGCGCTGCAAGGTGCCGCACAACACGATGTCCACGCATCTTGCGATTCTGGAGCGCGCGGGACTGATTGATTCCGAGAAGCAGGGCCGCGAGGTCATCTATTCCGCCGACATCGGCGGCTTGCGTGTGCTGGTCGATTTTCTCGCAAAGGACTGCTGCGGCGGCAGGCCAGAAATCTGCGGGCAGGTTTTTGGCGGCGCATCCTGTGTGCCGCAGCCGAGAAAACCATCGGAGCGCCATCGTGGATAAACCCTACAACGTGCTGTTTCTCTGCACCCATAACTCCGCACGCTCGGTGATCGCCGAAGCGATCATGAACCGGATCGGCGCGGGAAAATTCGTCGCCTACAGCGCGGGCAGCCAGCCGCGCGGTGCGGTCAACCCAAATTCGCTGAAGCTCTTGAACGGTCTCGGCTACGACACGTCGAATTTTCGCTCGAAGTCGTGGGATGAATTTGCGAAGCCCGGCGCTCCGGAGATCGATTTCATCTTCACGGTTTGCGACGATGCGGCCGGCGAAGTCTGTCCGGTGTGGCCCGGCAAACCGCTGACCGCGCATTGGGGCGTTTCCGATCCTTCGGCGGCGAAAGGCAGCGAGCTTGAAGTCGCGCGTGCTTTTCAGGAAGCCTATCGGCTCCTCTATCGCCGGATCGAGCTGTTCGCGGCACTTCCGATCCGCGGTCTCGATACCATGACCCTGAAGGCAAGGCTGCGCGAGATCGGCCGCGAGGAAGGTGCCACCGAAAAAGCGATGAGTGCGTCGTGACCGCGCGTCCGCTGGCTGCCGAATTCGCGGGCAGCGCCTTTCTTTCCGCGACCGTGATCGGCTCGGGGATCGCCGCGCTCGCGCTCTCCGGCGGGAACATCGCGCTTGCGCTGCTCGCGAACGCGATTGCGACCGGCTGCATCCTGTTCGTGATCATTTCGTTGTTCGCACCGGTATCGGGCGCACATTTCAATCCGGCGGTGAGTCTGGCCTTCGCGCTGAGCCGCGAACTGCCGTGGCGTGTTTGCGGGTTCTATATCGTCGTCCAAATTGCCGGCATGCTTGTTGGCGCCTGGCTCGCGCATCTGATGTTTGATCTGCCCGTCGCGCAGGTTTCGAAAACCGTCCGCGCCGCCCCCGGAATGGCGCTCGGCGAAGCGGTGGCAACCTTCGGTCTCGTGCTCACGATCTTCGGACTGAAAGAAAAGAACGCACCGCTGATTCCGCTGGCGGTCGGCCTCTACATCACCTCCGCCTACTGGTTCACGTCCTCAACCTCGTTCGCCAATCCGGCAATCACGATTGCCCGCTCGCTGTCGGATACTTTCGCCGGAATCGCACCTGCGAGCGTGCCGCTGTTCATCCTGTGCCAGCTCGCGGGCATGCTGCTTGCGGTAGCGTTCGCGCGCTGGCTGCTGACGGAAAAGAAGAGAGCCGGCAAAAGATGAGTGTTACGATCTATCACAATCCGTCCTGCGGCACGTCGCGCAACACGCTCGGCATCATCCGCGCGAGCGGCGACGAACCCGTCGTCATCGAATATCTGAAGCACCCGCCGGATCGCGGCACGTTGAAGTCGCTGATCGCCGCGATGGGGATTCCGGTGCGCGAGGTGATGCGCGAGAAGGGCACGCCTTACGCCGAACTCGGGCTCGGCGATCCGAAGTGGAGCGATGACGAACTGATCGATTTCATGCTCGCGCATCCGATCCTGATCAATAGGCCGATCGTCGTGACGCCGCGCGGCGTGAAGCTCTGCCGTCCGTCGGAGGAAGTATTCGATCTTCTGGAAAAGCCGGTCGCGAGTTTCACCAAGGAAGACGGCGAAATCGTTTCGCCCAAATCTCGCTAGCGAAAGCTGATCTCGGCTCCCGGCAATTCGATCCCACGCAACTGCGTGTGCCAGCGTTCGCCTGCCGCGACCGGCCATGCCTTCGTAACGGTGCCGGTGGTCACGATTTCTCCCGCAGCCAGCGGCTCGTTGCCGGGGTCGCTCGCGAGCAGATCGAGAAAATGCCTGAGCGCGGAGAGCGGCCCGTCCAGGACGTTGCGCGCATGGCCAGTATCGGCGAGCTTTCCGTCGCGGTAAAGATCGATCTCGAAATCCGAAAGCGCTTTCAGCCAGCCTGCACGGTCACCGCCGGCGGGCACTTTCCTGCCCAGATAGAAAACGCCGTGCAGTCCGCCGTTCGCGACCGTGTCGGGCGCCGCGAATTTCCAGTCCGGATAATGCGACTGCACGATCTCGAAGCCGTGCGAGACCCATTCCACGCAATCGAGGATTTCCGCTTCGCTCATGCCCGCGCGCGGCGCGCGTGAGAATCCGAATGCGATCTCCGGCTCCAGCCGCGGCTCCGCGAAGCGCGAGACTGCGACATCGCGCGCCTCCGCGATGTCGAACAGCGTCGTGTCGTACATATAGCCCCAGATCGGTGCGAAGACTTTGTATTCGTCCCAGATCGTCCGGTTGGTGAAGCCGATCTTGCGCCCCATGCGCTTCTCGCCGCGCGCGATCCGCCGCTCGTAGATCTGTGCCGTCACGCGGTACGCAGCCGCGAGATCCAGTCCCTCGACCCGCCCGGTGAACGGCTCGAGGCGCTTGCGGTGGTCGATTGCGTCCAGGGCTTCTGCGGCGATTGAAGCCGTGTCGAGGGTCGTTTCCATGCGAAAGGCTGCCTTGCGTTGAAACGGTTGACAGGGACGCGCTTTCGTAGCCCCATCCCCGCCAAATCCAGAAAATACAGGCGAGAGAAACACAAATGTATCCGGACGTTTCCCTGCATATCAACGGCGAATGGACCAAGGGCGCGGAGGGCAAAAGCGAGCCCGTCATGAACCCCGCGACCGGCGAGAAGATCGGAACGCTTTTCCACGCGACCAAGCCCGATCTCGACAAGGCGCTCGCCGCCGCAGATGCGGGCTTCAAGGTCTGGAAGAAGACGCCCGCCGACACGCGCTACAAGACGCTGCGCAAGGCCGCCGACATCATCCGCTCGCGCGCCGACGACATCGCGAAGATCATGGTGCTGGAGCAGGGCAAGCCGCTCATGGAAGCGAAGGGCGAGACGCTGCTCGCGGGCGACATCATGGACTGGTTCGGCGAGGAAGCGCGCCGCACCTATGGCCGCGTCATTCCTGCGCGCGGCGAGAATATCTATCAGCTTGTCGTGAAGGAGCCGGTGGGTCCGGTCGCGGCGTTCACGCCGTGGAATTTCCCGATCAACCAGGCGGTGCGCAAGGTCTCGGCGGCAATCGCTGCGGGATGCTCGATCATCCTGAAAGGCCCGGAAGATACGCCGGGCTCCTGTGCTGAACTCGTGAAGTGCTACATCGACGCAGGCGTTCCCGCCGGCGTGTTGCAACTCGTTTACGGAAATCCGGCGGAGATTTCCTCTTATCTCATTCCGCATCCCGTGATCCGCAAGATCACGTTCACGGGCTCGACGCCGGTCGGCAAGCAGCTTGCGTCGCTCGCGGGCCTGCACATGAAGCGCATCACCATGGAGCTTGGTGGGCACGCGCCGGCGATCGTGTTCGAGGATGCGAACGTCGATCAGGCAGTCAAAGTGCTGTTCGCGAATAAGCACCGCAATGCCGGGCAGGTCTGCGTGGCGCCGACGCGCTTCCTCGTCCACGAAAAGGTCTATGGCGACTTCGTGCAGAAATACACGGACTCGGCAAAGAAGATGAAAGTCGGCGACGGCATGGATAAGGACACGCGCATGGGCCCGCTCGTCGGCCCCCGCCGCGTGGATGCAATGGAGAAGATCGTCTCCGACGCCGTGCAAAAGGGCGCAAAGATCGAATTCGGCGGCAAGCGCATTGGCAACAAGGGCAGCTTCTTCGAGCCGACCGTGCTCACCAACATCAACCACGATATGAAGATCATGCACGAGGAGCCGTTCGGCCCGCTCTCGCCGATCATGCCGTTCTCGTCCTTCGACAGCGTGGTCGAGGAGGCGAACCGCCTGCCGTATGGTCTCGCGGCTTATGCTTATACGAGTTCCGCGAAGACGGCCGCCGCGATCGGTGCCGCGTTCGAAAGCGGCATGGTCTCGATCAACCACCACGGCCTTGCGTTGCCCGAAGTTCCCTTCGGCGGTGTGAAGGACTCCGGCTACGGCTCGGAAGGCGGCTCGGAAGCGATCGAAGCCTATCTGAATACGAAGTTCATCTCGCAGCTCGGGATTTAATCCCGGGCTCAGTGTGGCGTTTACCGCCGCGTTCACCTTTTTCGAACACGCCGCGTGAGCAGCCTCGCGCGGCGTGTTATCTTGCGGGCATGAGAATTCTTCTCGCCGCGCTTCTCTTTCTGCTGCCGCTTTCCGCGCAGGCGGAGCAGTTTTCGCTTCGCTGCGACGACGGCGAATTCAAGCCGCTGCTTTTCACCTTCGACACGAAGGCGAACAAGGCGATCTACGAATCGCCGGTGCGCGAAGACCCGCTGCCCGGCACGATCACGCGCTCGTTCGGGAAATCCCTTCTGTTCAACGTGCAGGGCATCGGCCAGCAGTTCACCGATTTCGTCTGGAACGACGGCGCTTCGGAAATGCAGATCGGACTGCGCGGCACGCCGTTCCAGCGCACCTTCCGCTGCGCGGCGATTCCGCTGCGGCCGGTGACGGCGCTGTTCGAGACGCTCTGGCCCAAGAGATAACGCCTCACGAAATCGGGATTCGCCCGCTACTCGACCGCGCCGCGGTTGCGGGCTAGGGATTGCTTCGGGATAGAAGGGTCTTTCAGGCGATGGCAGACGATCCTCACGCGCTCCGGCCGGGTGCGTCGATCGCGGGCTACAACATTCTGCGCGTACTCGGTGCGGGCGGTTTCGGCATCACTTACGAAGCCGAGAGCCCCTATACGGGCAAGCGCGTCGCGATCAAGGAATTCTTCCCGCGCGGGATCGTGTCGCGCGAGGGCGGCACGCATGTCGTCTATGCCGGGCGCGACGCGGAAGTCGTCGAGTGGGCGCTGAAGCGCTTCGAATCCTCGACGCTGGATCAGTGCGGTCTTCGTCATCCTCATATCGTCGATGTCGTCCACTACGTGAAGGACAACGGCACCGGCTACATGATCATGGAGTACGTCGAGGGAGAAACCCTCGAGGACTGGCTTCGCGCACGCGAATTTTTGCCGGAGCCGGAAGAACTGGAGCCGCTGCTTTCTCCGGTCCTGTCCGCGCTCGAATATCTGCACGCGCGCAGCATGATCCATCGGGACATCGCCCCGGACAACATCATGATCCGCGCCGACGGCGTGCCCAAGATCATCGACTTCGGTGCGATCAAGCTGATCGGACAGGAGACGCGGCTGCGCTCGGAATGCCGCACGTTCACGGTGATGAAGCAGCATTACTCGCCGCCCGAGCAGACCGAAGACGGCGGCGAACTCGATCACCGGGCAGACATTTATTCCATCGGCGCGGTGCTCTACCGCGCACTCGGCGGGCTGCCGCCTGCCAGTGCTGAGGAGCGTATCCAGCGCCGCGCCTTCGGCCGGCCCGATCCTTATGCGCCGCTCGCCGAAACTGCGCCGCATGTTTCGCAGGAATCCGCCGGTGCGGTCGATCGCGCGCTCTCGTTCGACATGCAGGACCGGCAAGCCGGGATCGCTGAACTGCGCGAAGAGTTGAACTGGCCCGTGGCGGAAAGCCATGTCGTGCCGACGTTTCTCGTTCCGCGGGAAGACGATGCGGATGCAACACGCCGCCGCCCGATGCTGCCCTGGCTTCTGCCGCTGATCGGCATCGCTGCAATTGCTATCGGCGGCGCATTGTGGAGCGGCCTCGTAGCCCTTCCGAAGTTCGGAACCGAAGTCGTGAAAGCGCCGGAGCCGCCGAAACTGGAAGAAGCAAAAGAGGTCCTTCCGCCCAAAGTGCACAACACGCCGGAGCAAGCGAAAGCTCCCGCACAGGAGACTGCGGACGGCTACATGGTCGTTGTGGCGTCCCACAAGACCGAGCAGGAAGCGCAAGCAGCGCTCGCAAAGCTGAAAGAACAATTGCCTTCGCTGTTCGCCGAACAGGATGTGGAAGTGATCGGCCTCGATCTCGGCGATCAGGGCACGTTTTATCGCGCGATGATCGGGCCGCTCGTGAAGACGGACGCCGACGCGCTGTGCGAGGAATTCAAGCGCAACAATGTCGCTTGTCTGGTCCGCATGGATCAGTGAGATGAAAAACGCCTGCTAGCCCGGCAGGAAAGCGATCTGCTTTCCGTCCGCAACCGGGACGACGCCCGCTCCGTAGAGCATTTCGAGGTTGCTGCGGGTCAGCACATCGGCGGTTGCGCCTTCGGTCACGATCGCGCCGTCGCGAAGAAGGCACACGCGATGCGCCGCGCGAAGCGCATGGTTGGGATCGTGGGTCGTGAAAAGCACGCCGAGTCCTGCGCCGGTGAGCCTCCCGATTTCTTGCAGGACTTTGCCTTGATTGCCGAAGTCGAGCGAGGCGGTCGGTTCGTCCAGCACGACAAAGCGCGGCTCCTGCGCAAGCGCACGTGCGAGCAACGTAAGCTGCCGCTCGCCGCCGGAGATTTCCGTGTAGGAACGCTCCGCGAGATGGATAATGCCGAGCCGCTCCAGCATTTCCCGCGCGATCGCAATATCCTTCGCGCCCGGACGAGAAAACAGCGAGCCGTAAGCGGTGCGTCCCATCAACACGACCGTTTCGACGCTGAAGGCAAAGGTGCCAATGTGAACCTGCGGCACGTAGCCGATGAGCCTTGCGCGCTCGCGCACGGAGATTGCGGAGAGCGGCCTCCCGTTCAGCACGATTTCGCCGGCACGCGGCGGCAGCAGGCCGAGCAGCGTCTTCAGAAGTGTCGTCTTGCCGCCGCCGTTCGGCCCGAGCAGCGCAAGCGATTCTCCCTCACGCAGAGAAATCGAAAGACCGCTGCCGACGAGCCGGTCGCGGTAGCCGATGGCTAGGTTCTCTGCGGCAATCGTCATGACCAGTTCTTCTGCAAGCTTGCGAGCAGCCAGATGAAGAACGGCGTGCCGACGAAGGCCGTCAGAATCCCGAGCGGGATCTCGATGGACGCCGCGGTGCGCGCGATCGTGTCGATGAAGAGAAGAAAACTCCCGCCGAGCAAAGCCGACACCGGCAGGAGCTTCGCAAAATCAGGCCCGGTCAGCGAGCGGGCGATATGCGGGACGACGAGACCGACCCAGCCGACGATTCCCGCGGCCGCAACGCTTGCGGATGTAACAAGCGTTGCCGCCGCGACGATGGCAATCCGCATCGGTCCGGTGGAGATGCCGAGCGCCCGCGCTTCTTCTTCGGGGAGCGACATTGCGTTCATGCGATGGCGCAACAGAAGCAGCACGAGCGTGCCGGCGGCGATCAGAGAAACCAGCGAAACGAGATCGGATGCCGAAGTCGCAGCCAGACTGCCCAATAGCCAGAAGGTGATCGCGGGAAGCTGGTTATAGGGGTCGGCGAGATACTTGATGAGGCCGACGCCGGAACCCAGCAGCGCGCCGATCACGACACCTGCGAGTACGAGCACCAGCACCGGGTCGCGCATCCGCAACGCCGAGCCGATGGCATAAACCGCCGCGACCGCGACGAGCCCGCCGAGAAATGCAAAGCCTTGAATCGCAAACACGCCGAGCGAAAAGTAGATGCCGAGCACCGCGCCGAGTGCGGCGCCCGAAGATGCGCCGAGAATATCCGGCGAAACCAGCGGGTTGCGGAACAATCCCTGAAACGCGGCACCCGCAACGCTCAAGGCGGCTCCGACGAAAAACGCCGCAAGAACGCGCGGGCCGCGCACATTTAGAATGACCGTCTCCGCCGCGCTGGAAACGCCGGATGGAGCGCCCGAGAGTTTCGCGTAGAGCACCGCGAAAACGTCGCCGAGCGAAACCGGAAATCGCCCGACCAGAAACGCGACGGCGAAGCCCGCGGCGACTAGCGCTAGCGCGATCGCGATTCCCGAGGGTGCCGAGAGCCGCATGAATCAGCCACGCCCTGCGAGCACGCGCGCAAGCTGCGAGCCGGATAGATCGACATGATAAAAGCGCTTGTAGAAATCGCGCGTGCGTTCGTTGAGGTCTTCCGGAAATCGCTCCGGGTAGAGGATCTTCGCGAGCCACCACAAGCCGATCAGCCGGTTTACCGAAGGCGGGAAATCGACCCAGCCGAAGGGTAGCTTCGGCGAAAGATGCACACGGTTCTTCTGCACGGCGGCGACGCTCGCCCATGCCGGATCGCTGCGCACGTTCGCTGCGAAGGTCTGGTCGATGGTGACGATCACTTCCGGATTCCAAAGCAGCACCTGCTCGATGGAAACGTTGGCGAGACCGCCACGCTGTTCGCCGGCGACGTTGCGCGCGAGCATTTCAATCGTCTCGACATTGATCGAGCCGCCGAGGCCGGTTTCCAGTCCGCGCGGTCCACGCGCGTAAAAAACACGCGGGCGCTCTGCCGCCGAAATCGAACCGATCCGTGCCGTGATCGTGGATAAGGTTTCTTCCGCATAGGCGGCGAGCAGTTCCGCCTGCTGTTGCCGCTGCGTCAAAGCGCCGAGCAGCCGGTAGGAGTCGGCTGTCGCATCGAAGCGTCCATCCAGCAGCGCATAGGGAATGCCGGTCTGCTCCTGCACGCGCTGCGCGAGAGAAACGAAAGTAGCGCTGGTGCTGCCGACATCGATGATGAGATCTGGCTTGAGCGCGATAACCGTCTCAAGGTTTGCGGTGTTGCCGCGTCCGGTAATGCGCCCGATCTCGGCACGCGCGCCGACACCGGGAAGCAGAAACTCGATTTCCTCCGGCCGGTTCGCTCGCGGCCAGCCGAGCAGAAGGTCGGGCGCCAGCGTGTAAAGCATGATCGCGGCCGGAGGCCCTGCCGGAAAAACGCGGGTGATCCTCGCGGGCAGATCGATCGTGCGGCCAGTTGCATCCTTGACGAACGCACCGAACGCATTGCGTGGCGCGAGCGCGAGAGCGCCGAGACCGGCAAGAAGGGAGCGGCGGTCCAGAGCCATTGCCTAGTCGATGCCGATCATCACATCGCTGGCTTTGATGACGGCATAGACATTTTTCCCGGCGGCAAGATCCAGTTCCTTCGCAGAATCGTTCGTGATCGCAGCGGTGATCGTCTGGCCGCCGATATCGATCCTGATATGTGCTGTGGTCGTTCCGAGTTTGACTTCGGTGACCTTGCCCTTGATCTGGTTTCTGGCACTTATTTTCATTTTTTGCATGCTCCCGTGATTGCCGGAGGCTATCACAAGGGGCACGCAGAAAGCGCGGCAGGAATAGCTGCAGCCGCATTCATAAGAGATCAGGCTATCCCGCCAGCACCCGCGTCGAGGGGAATGCGACTTCCACCAGCGTGCCGGCGTTCACTGCGCTCTTGATCTGGAAGCTTGCGCGGTTCGCTTCGGCGAGCGCCTTCGTGAGCGGCAGGCCGAGGCCGGTGCCTTCCTTGCGGTCGCGGCCGGAGGTCGAGAGCTGACGGAACGGCTCGAGCGCGGCCGAGACTTCTTCCTCGCTCATGCCGATCCCGGTGTCGCGCACGCGCAGCACAACTTCGCCCTTCTCGGTGAGCGAAGTCGAAAGGATGACCTGGCCGCCCGGCTTCGTGAACTTCACCGAGTTCGAAAGTAGATTCAGCACGATCTGGCGGATGGAGCGCTCGTCGGCGACCACCGGCGGCAGGTTTTCGGCTAGCGCGCTCCGGATGATGATGCGTTCGCGGTTCGCCTGCGGCTGCATGATCGACATAGATTGCTTCGCGACTTCGTTGAGATCGACGCTCGCGAAGTTCAGTTCCAGCTTGCCCGCTTCGATCTTCGACAGATCGAGGAGATCGTTGATCAGCGAAATCAGATGCCCGCCGGACTGGTGAATATCCTTCAGATACTCGCGGTAGCGATCCGAGCCGATCGGGCCGAAGCGCTCTTCCATCATCACTTCCGCGAAGCCGATGATCGCGTTCAAGGGTGTACGCATCTCGTGGCTGATCTTCGCGAGGAAGTCGGACTTGTGGGAACTCGCAAGCTCGGCCTGCCGCCGCGCGCCGGTGAGTTCTTCCTCCGCGCGCTTCCACTGCGTGATGTCGCGCAGGACCGCGCAGAACTTCTGGCCGTCCTCACCCACCTTGCCGAGGTTCATGAACAGCGGAATGAGCCCGCCGTTCCTTTCGCGGCCGACCACTTCGCGCCCGTCGTTCAGGATGCTCGCGACGCCGTTCGAGGCGAGCTTGTCGAGATAATCGACCGCCGCACGATGGCTCTCCGGCGCGAACAGCATCGTGAAGGATGAGTTCTGTACTTCCGCGAAGTCGAAACCGAACAGCGCTTCGGCCGATTTGTTCATGCCCACGATCTTGCCGTCGCGGTCGATGGTGAGCACGCCGTCGGTTGCGGTATCCAGGATCGCCTGCTGCTCGCGTGTCGCGGCCTCCGCCGCGCGCAACGCGCGCTCGACGCTCTCGCGGCGTTCGTCGAAGCCGGCATTCGCGCGGCGCAACACATAGACGAGCGCGGACTTGCCGTACCACGGCGCGGAGAAAAGCCGCGTCTCGACCGGAATCGGCTCGCCGTTCGGGCCCTGCACCGCGAGCGTCCGCGGGATGGTGGGGTCAGCGTCTTCGGCCGGCGCGGTCGCGCCGGAGAAGATGCGCGCGAGCCCGCCGTTCTTTTCCAGCGCCTCGATATTGTCGAGGCCGATCCACTCGAACAGTGCGCGGTTGGCGTAGAGAAGTTTTTCGTCGCGATGGACTGCGATGCCGAGCGGCAGACGGTCCATGAGCGCACGTTCCGAAGCGCCGGAAAGATCGGGCGCGGCTGCGAGGATCGGTGCTGCTTCGTCTGGGCGGCGTACGTGCGGCGCAGTGACGTTTTGCTGTTCGGCGGCGGGCGCGCTTTCGTGAGCGGTTTCGGTACGAGCACCGGCGGTGCGGTCGAGTTCGCGCGCAAAGCGCTCGCGTTCGCGCTCAAGCGCTTCGCGCGTCAGCACGCGGCCGATTTCGCGGAAATTGGTCTGCTCTTTGGGAGACAGCCTGTAGCGGTTTTCTGTTTCAGGGGCGCGTGCAGTGACGGCGAGCTCAGGTTTGTCGGACTCAGAAGAATCCGCCTGCGGCGTTTCTTTCGCGGGCTGCTCGGGCGTCTGCACGCGTTCGTGCGCGATCGGAAATTCGTCGTTCGCCGAAGTTTCTTCAGTCGGTTCGGCGGATACAGTCTTCGCCTTCGCGATGAAGGGAATCGCATCGCGGAATACACCGAAGCCGCGATAGCCGAGGAAATTGCGCTCGCGGTCGAACACAGGCAACGCCGCGAGATCGACCGGGCGGGCCGTTTCCGTTCCTGCGACAGGCCAGAGCACCGACACGCCGGACCAGGTATCGCGCCGCTTTACCGATACGAACAGCGCTTCGGTATTGGCAATGCCCGCGCGCGCGACGAGTGCGGACCAGTCTTCTCCGGCCTTTGCCGTGTGTGCCGCGCCGACGGCGTCTGCGAGATCCGGCGAAACGCTTGTGAACTTGCCGTCCGCATCGAGCTGCCAGACGAAACGGGAAGGCGAACGCTTGGATTGGACCGGAAACTGCACAGGCGGTTCCGCGGGGCTCTGCTTTGGGCTCTTGCCTTCAGCCTCGCTCCAGAACTTCTTTACTTCTTCTGCACTGATTTCTTCGTTGCCCGATACGACGGCCAGAATTTCCTCGCTGCCGGGTTCCGGCTGCGTTTCTTCCTCGCCGCCAAGCTCCGCCCAGAATTCCTTGACCTCTTCGTCCGAGACCGCTTCGGGATCGGCCTCGCCGGCTTGCGTGCGGGCAGGCACTTCCCAGCCGGCATTGTCGTTCTTGGGCGGCCCGAGCGGGATGACCTTCGGCAGTTTGCTTTCCGGTTTTTCTTCCGTGCGCGGATCGAGGGGCTTCGCGGTCGCCGCTTCCGGCTCGGATGCGGGTGCTGCGGCCGGACGTTCCGGCTGCATGAAGGATGCGAGCAACAGCGTGTTCGATCCGATCGCGAGTTTCTTGAGCAGGATTTTGAGCACGCCGAACGGAATCTCACCGAAGCCTTTCAGGTTGGCGTCGGAGAGCGCGGAAGCGGCGGTGGCGTGCAGATGCAGGAGCGTTCCGGCCGGGCCCATGATCGCGGTTGCCATGCGGTTCGCGGCAAGCGGATTGCCGGAGAGATCGAACAGCGCGAACGGAGCCCGCTCGCCGTCGATCAAGGCCGCGAGCGCCTTGCCGAGATTGCCGTCGGAGCGCTCGCGCGCAAGTCCGGTGAACAGAATGACGCTTTGTCCGTTCGAAAGCCCGATCCGCTCGCAGCGGAAGGTTTCGGTGTCTTTCGCAAGCGCGATCGCCTCGCGGCGGTAGTGTCCGTTAAGCGGGAGCGTTTCGGAAAACTCTTTTGCGGTGTCCGGCATTTCGCCGAAGATCGACGGCGCTTTCTCGATCAGTTCGGCGAGCGACGCCGTGCCATAGGCCGAGACTGCGGCGCGGTTCGCGAAGCGGAGCGTGCCGCTGCCGTCGAACACCAGCACGGGCGCGGAATCGAGGATCAGCGCAGCGAGCTTCGGCTCGGCAATGAGTTCGGCAAAGGCCGGAAACGAACGCATCCCAATCATCCAACGCGGGGTCCGGGCGGCTGTTTTGACCAAGTTTAGCGACCGGATTTACACTTTCTTCATAATTTGGGCGCCTCCGGAAAGCTATTACTCGCCTGCCGCACCACGAAACCTTTGTCCTGCAAGGTTAATCTGTCTCAGGCAGGGCCAAAACGGTTGAGCGCGGACGGCAGCCCGCGTAGCGTTGCGGGACGGGTGCGAGGTCAGGGAGAAGAACAATGTTCGGAAAAGTTCCGGGTTTGGAAATTCCGCCGGAGATGCGTGCTTTCGCCGAGAAGAGCGTGGAGCAGGCGAAGACTGCATTCGACAATTACATGGACCAGGCAACCAAGGCGATGAGCGCCGCGGAAAGCCAGACGGATGCGGCGACCTCGGGCGCCCGCGACGTGGGCCGGCAGGCGCTTGGATTCGCTGAGGAAAACGTGGCTGCCGCGTTCGCTTTCGCCGAAAAGCTGGTGCGGGCCCGCGATCCGCAGGAAATCATGCAGCTCCAGACCGAGTTCGCGAAGCAGACCATGCAGAAGCTCTCCGAGCAGTCGAAGGCCATGGGCGAACAGGTGCAGGCGGCAGCCCGCGAGGCGACCAAGCCGAAGGCCTGAGTTCCTTTACCTTATTTAGTGCATCGCAATATTTATGTTGCGATGCAACAAAATCCGTGGTACGAGGTTATCCAAGTCAGATAGAGCCGCGGGCAGAGGGTCCGCGGCACATCGCCCAGACAGGGAAACCCAGCCATGACCGAGATGCCCAAATTCGAAATGCCGAAAGTTGAAGTGCCGGAGATGGTCCGCGAGTTCGCCGAGAAGGGCGTGAAGCAGGCCAAGGAAGGCTACGACAAGATCAAGGCGGCCGCCGAAGAGACGACCGACCTGCTCGAGAACACCTATACCGCCGCCTCGAAGGGCGCGACCGAATTCAACATGAAGGCGCTCGACGCGCTGCGCGCCAACATCAACGCCTCGTTCGACTTCACGGCTGCGATCTTCGGCACGAAGACGCTCGCCGAAGCCGCCGAGATTTCGACCACGCATTTCCGCAAGCAGTTCGAAGCGCTGACCGAGCAGACCAAGGATCTCTCCTCGCTCGCTCAGAAGATCGCCGCCGAAACTTCGGAGCCGATCAAGACCGGCGTGTCGAAGACCTTCAAGTTCTCGGCCTGAAGCCGGAACTGACGCGAATACCGGGGCCCGGGCCGTAAAGCCCGGGCCTCGTTGTTTTTTTGAGCCTTTTTCACTAACTCTTGCATTGCACGGCGGTTTCTAAGACATTCCGCCCGCATCGGCGCCCCCAGGGGGCCCGGTAACCGTGCAGTTGTAGCTCAGTTGGTTAGAGCGCCGGATTGTGGATCCGGAGGTCGGTGGTTCGAGCCCACCCAACTGTACCATTCCGCGCTCCGTCTTATTCTCGGACGCCTAGTCAGGGCTTCCTTGCCTCCAGCACGGCGAACAGCGCGAGCAGGAGCACTTTCGAGGATTCCGCCATCACCGAAAACGCATGCAGCGGCGACGGCGGCAGCGGTTGGCCTGCGATCACGAGCGCAGTCCGCGCGCTGAGTTGCGGATAGAGCCATAGCGCTTCGGTAGCGAGGATCGCCACGATCGCGATCAGCAGGAGCATGCGAAGGCGCGTGAGCCCGGCGGCAAGAATGAACAGCGCGAGCACCGCCGCGAGCCCCCATTCGATGCGGGCGAGCATTGCGAACGTATGTGCACCGACATCGAGCGCTACGGGCCGCGTCAGCGAAGGAGCCGAAAACTTGGCGATCGTCGCGATGAAGGAGACGCCGATCACGATACCGGCCCAGCACGCGCAATAGAGCGCGAGCACGGGCCGTCCGATTTTCAAGGTCACGATGTTCCCCGTTCAGTGTCCGGTGGGTAGCGGCAGGAGATTAGCCGTATCGTCGCCCCGGTGAAACGCAATCGAAAGCCGGAAACTGTGCGCGATCTTGGCCGCAAGCGCAGTGACCGCGGCCGCGTCCTCGCCGTTGAAAACCTGCTCCGCGGTCTGCCGGAACAAGGCCAGCCACTGTTGGAAGTGTTTGTCGGCAAGCCCCGGAATCTGGAGGTGCGGACGGAGCGGCCGGCCTTCATAGCGCCGCGTCTTCAAAAGCAGCGACGACCAGAACGCGCACATCTTGTCGAGATGCGCGGGCCAGCGTTCCGGCGCGACCTCGCGGGCGAAGATCGGCCCGATGACTTCGTCTTTCAGTACGGCGTCATAGAAGCCGTGCACCAGCGCGCGGATGCTCTCTTCGTTGACGGAGTTAAGCTTCGCGCCGTCGAGCGGCGAGGGCTCGGCGCTGCGTACCGGAATGCTCAAAGCGGCGATCCTTTCTACGCTCTTCTGTAGCGCAAAAAAAGAGCGCGCCGATTGCGATAGGTCAAGGAAAGCGCAGTGCGAGCAATGCCGCTGCTGCTACGTCAGGACCTGGGTGCAACCTCGACGACGACGCTGCCGCGCTTGCGTCCGCGATCGACATAGTCGTGCGCTTCCCGCATCGATTGGAGCGGAAAACTGCGATCGATGACGGGTTTGAAGATGCCGGCTTCGGCCCACTCGCCGATCTGCTGCACGAGAGCAGAGGATTCTTCGGCGGGTCCGGCGACGATGCGTTTGCCGTAGACGGCCTTCGACCAGAGCATGGCAAACATGTCCGGCAGGCCCGCCGCGATTCCGAGAAAGCGTCCACCCGGCTTCAGTACGTGCCTGCAAGCGGAAAAGGTGTGCTCGCCCGTGCACTCGGCGATCACGTGATAGCTTTCGCGTTCAGATTTGAAGTCTTCATTCCGGTAGTCGATGACGCGCGAAGCACCAAGCGATCGTACAAGATCGGCGTTGGGTCCGCTGGTGACACAGGTTATTTCCGCGCCGATGTGCTTCGCGATTTGCACGATTGCGGACCCGACCGATCCGGACGCGCCGATCACCAGAAGTTTTTCTCCGTGGGCGAGATTTGCCTTGCGGATGAAATGAAGCGCGGTACTGCCGCCGAAACAGATCGATGCGGCTTCTGCGAACGAAAGCGTCTTCGGCTTCAGGAAAACCCGTTCGTTCTCCTTCAGGATGCGATACTCGGCGTGGCAACCCATCTTCACGCCGGGAAAAGCGAACACTTCGTCGCCGGGGCGAAATTTGGTCACCGTCTCGCCGATCGCTTCCACGATGCCGGCAAGCTCGGTGCCGAGAACGGGTTGCCGCGGTCCTGACCATCCGAGCGCAAGCCGGACAAGCAGACGCATGCCTTTGGGCACGCGCGCCGCGCGTACACGAACGTCGCCGGAATTCACCGTCGTTGCGAGAATCCTGACAAGAATCTCGCCGGCCTGCGGAGTGGGCTTTTCCACCTCTCGCAGGGCGAGAACTTCCGGCGGCCCGTAGGCTGCGCAGAACCAGGCTTTCATCGTGGCGGTTCGCTTCAGGATTTCTTCCGGTAGACCGCGAGCGTCTTGAATTGCTCGGTCTTGTCGAAGCCCGCTTCTTTTGCCCATTGCTCGACGATAGGCTGCGCGCGATCCCAGGCCATCGATCCCGTGTAGAAGATCATGTGTCCGCCGGGATTGAGCTTTGCCGTGAAGAGATCGACGAGCTGGCGGTCGGTCAGCGCACCGTAGGCGTCCATGGCAGGCGTGCGGAACTCGCACAGGTGCACGAGCGCCACGACATCGAAGTTCGGCAAGAGCTTCGGCTCCAGCACATAGATGTCGCCGAAAAACGCCTTGTAGATGCGGGAGACTTCGGGCCGCTCGATCGCAAGCTTGGTATAGGCTTCCGCCTCTTCGATCGAAGCGGTGATGCCGAGTACGCGGTTGCCGAGACCGTTCTCCTGCGAGCGGATGCCGACATGGTGGTGCGTGCCGGTGCCGAAATGAAAGACGTTCGCGTCCTTCACGCCGTGCGCTTCGAGATAGTCGGTGACATGCACGTCGCACGGGCAGACATCGTAGAACATGCCCCACGCATCCGTGTAATAGCTCATCTTGGCCATAGGCGCTTTCTCCATTTGCCGGTTACGTCGCACGGGCCGCAGCGGGCTGCAAGACGACGAGATCCTTGTGCAGCGTGCGGAGCGCGTCGGTCCGCGCGAGCGAAATGATCATGGTTTCGGGCAGGTTCCTCTCGAGGGCCTGATACATCTGTTTGGTGGCGTCGCCGTCCAGGTTCGACGTCGAGTCGTCGAGCATCAGGAACGCGGGATCGCGCAGGATCGCGCGGGCGAAAGCCACGCGCTGCTGCTCGCCGCCCGACAGCATCGAGCCCCATTCGGCCTCCTCGTCGATGCGGCCGGCGAGATGGTCGAGTCCAACCTGATGCAGGATGTCGCGCAGCCGCCCGTCGTCGACTTCGTTCTCGGGTGTCGGATAGGTGATGACGGCCTTGAGCGAGCCGAGCGGAAAGTAAAAGCGCTGGGGCATGGCGAGTACGTCGTCATGCGGCAGCGCGACTTTTCCGTTTCCGAGCGGCCACACGCCGGAAAGCGCGCGCTGGATCGCGGATTTCCCGGATCCCGAAGGGCCGGCGATCAGCGTCGTGTCGCCCGGCCGTAGCGAAAGCTTGTCGAGTGCCGCAATCGCGGCGCCGGACGGCAATGTCACCACGAGCTTCTCGACATCGATAGCGCCTTCGTGATGATCGTCGATGGAAATCTGCGCGGTCTCCTGCGCTCCGTCGGTCCTGGCGAGTGCCGCGTCGAGCTGCACGATGCGATCCATGCTCGCCTTCCACTCCGCGATCTTCGCGTAGAAGTGCATGAGAAAGCCGAAGGCGAAATCGACCCGCTGGAACGCGAGCGCCCCCTGGATGAGCGAGCCCAGCGGGATCGCGCCCATGAAGAATGCCGGGCTCATCACGATGGTCGGAAACACCGCCGAGAATTGCGAAACTCCGGAGGTGAAGAACGTAAGACCGGACTGGCGGTGGATCAGCCGCGTCCAGTTCCGCACGAGGTTGCTGAAGCGCGTGCCGAGAGCCTCGCGCTCGATCTTTTCCCCGCGCATCAATGCGATCGGTTCGGAATGATCCCACGCGCGCGTGATCGCGAAACGGTAGTCGGATTCGAAACGCTGCTGGTTGAAGTTGAGCGCGATCAGCGGCTTGCCGATGAGGTGCGCGATCAGCGTGGCCGTCCCCGCATAGACGAAAGCGATCCAGAACAGGTAGCCCGGGAAGGAGAGGTTGACGCCGAAGACGACGAGCGGTGCTACGGCGGAAAGTCCCCAGAGAATGTAGGAGAACGACACGAGGGCGATGAAGCTGCCGAGCAGGTTGTAGCCGATGTCGTGCGTCTTCTGCATGAAGATCAGGATGTCGTTCGCGATCCGCAGGTGCGTGTTGTCGACGTCATGTCCGAGCACGCGCATCTTGTAGTGGCGGCCGTCGGCCATCCAGCGGTTTACGAACTGCGCCGTCAGCCAGCGGCGCCAGTTCATGATCAGCGACTGTCCGAAATAGAACTGGGCCACGGTCGCAAACGCGGTCCAGAGCACGATACCGGCGAGCAGAAACAGCGCGTAGCGGAAATCCTCCGAGTCGCGGTCCTGGATCGCGTTGAAGAAGTAGGCGTTCCAGTGGTTGAACGCGACCAGCGCGTAGACAACCCCGAACTCGGCGATGATCACGCCGAGCAGGAGCGAGCGCGCCCGCCACTTCTCTTCGGAGCGGAAGTAGGGCGCCGCGAGCGCGAGAAACGTCCGCAGGACTTCAAAAGCTTGTTTCATGTAGGGAAAACCGGCGAGGGAAAGTTACGCTGAATATACAGGCCGGTTGCATTTCCGAAAGCTGCGAAAGAGCGGACACTTCCCGCGTTGCAGCAGAGCCCGCAAGCCTATCTGCCGGAAGGTTTGCGGTAGCGGATGCCGAGCGACTTGATCCGGGAAGCCAGTGTCGTCGGCTTGATACCGAGCAGTTCCGCGGCACCCCCGTGTCCGAAGATCTTGCCGCCGCAGGCGTCGAGCGCCGCAACGATGTTCGAGCGGTCGCGATCCCGCCGCCCGTCTTCGGTAACGACCTGTGCTGCTGCGTTCGCAATCCGGTGAGAAGGCGCAGGTTCGGGCAGGTCAACGCGGATCTGTCCGCCGCGGGCAAGAATGGCGCCGCGTTCGATCACGTTCTGCAACTCGCGTGCATTGCCGGGCCAGGCATATTGCGCAAGCCGCTGTATGTCGGCGCTGGATATTTTAAGCGCCGAAGAGACACGCAGTTTCCGGTTCACGCCGCTCAGAAAGTGCGCAGCCAGCAGCGGAATGTCTTCGCGCCGCTCGCGCAGCGCCGGCGTTTCGATCGCGATTACGTTGAGCAGGTAAAACAGCTCGCCACGGAAACTTCCGCGTTTCGCGGCCGCCTTGAGGTCGCGGCTGCTGGACGCGACGATCCGCACATCGGATTTGCGTGCGGCCACCCCGTCCTGCGCCGGCAGTTCGCCTTGCTCCAAAATCTCAAGCAGGCGGTCCTGCGCTTCTGGAGGCAGATCGCCGATTTCCTCGAGGTAGAGCGTGCCGCCTTCGGCAAGTTCGATGCGTCCGGAACGGTTCTGCGCGGGATCGCCGAACAACTCGCTCTCCGATTCCGCACGCGAGATCGTGGTGCAGTTCACCCGGATGAAGGGCTGGTCGCCGCGCAGGCTCGCCTCATGGATTGCCCGTGCGACGAGTTCTTTTCCGGTCCCGGTTTCGCCCGCGATCAGCACGTTCGAGCGCGAAGATGCGGCGATCTCGATCTGGCGGAGCACCTGCTGCATCGCCGGGCTTTTGCCGATGATGCCGCGCCGATTGCCTTCGATGCGGATTTCTTCCTGGAGATAGGCGTTCTCGCGCTCGAGCTTTTCGCGGAGCCGTCCGACCTCCGCGAGCGCATCGCGCAATTTCATATCCGCTTCGCGCCGCTGCGTGATGTCGCGAAACACGATCACCGCGCCGACCACGACGCCGCGGTCGCGGATCGGGGTCGAGGTGTATTCGACGAAAAAGAACGAGCCGTCCTTTCGCCAGAACACTTCGTCGGAAACCTGATGCACCGCGCCGTCGCGGAACGCCGCGTAAATGGGACAGTCGTGATTGTGATAGTGCGAGCCGTCCGAGTGGCTGTGATGCACGGTCTCGTGCATGGCCTTACCGGTCAGTTCATCGGCGTTCCAGCCGAGCATGCGCGCAGCCGCGGGATTGACGAAGGTGGTTTTGCCTTCGGCGTTGACGCCATAGATGCCTTCGCCGGCGGCCTCGAGGATCAGCCGGTTGTCGCGCGCGACGTCACGGAAGAAGCGTTCGCTCTCTTCGTCCGCTGCCTCTTTTTTCGGCTGCAACCTTTTCATTCGCAGCAGGCGTCCCCGGCAAGACTACGAAATATCGTATAGTACGATAAATCGTAGCACCTAAATTGCTGGCTGCAATAGGAAATTGCCGCTCCGTCACACTTTCGGGCGATCCGTAAAATCTTGGCATCGATGTTGCTCTTATCTCCCTCAACTCATTCGTCGAGAGGGGACACGTAATGTCTATGTTCAGTAATCCGTTCGATCCGAAGCGCCGCCTGACCTCGGGCTGTCCGTGCGGCCAGCACAAAAGCGTTGAAGAACACGATCGCGCTTCGCAGTTACAGGCACAGGAAGTCGCGGCGAGCGAAGACAAGCGCTACGAGAACGTCGTCGCCGGCGCCGTGCTGCGCGCGATGTTTCCGCAGGATGCCGCCCGCCGCGCATTTCTGAAGAGCGTCGGCAGCGCGACCGCGCTTGCCGCGATCTCGCAGTTCTTCCCGCTTTCGACCGCGACCGAAGTTTTCGCGCAGGGGAAGCCGCTCGAAAAGAAAGACCTGAAGGTCGGCTTCATCCCCATCACCTGCGCGACGCCGATCATCATGGCGAAGCCGATGGGCTTCTATGAAAAGCACGGCCTGAACGTCGACGTCATCAAGACCGCCGGCTGGGCGGTCGTGCGCGACAAGACCATCAACAAGGAATACGACGCCGCGCACATGCTCTCGCCGATGCCGCTCGCGATCACGCTCGGCGCAGGCTCGAACCCGATTCCCTACACGATGCCGGCCGTCGAGAACATCAACGGCCAGGCCATCACGCTTGCGATCAAGCACAAGGACAAGCGCGATCCGAAGTCGTGGAAGGGCTTCAAGTTCGCGGTGCCCTTCGACTATTCGATGCACAACTATCTGCTCCGTTATTATCTCGCGGAGCATGGCATCGATCCGGATACCGACGTGCAGATCCGCGCGGTGCCGCCGCCGGAGATGGTCGCCAACCTTCGCGCCGACAACATCGACGGCTTCCTTGCGCCGGATCCGGTGAACCAGCGCGCGGTCTATGACGGCGTCGGCTTCATCCACATCCTGTCGAAGGAAATCTGGGACCGTCATCCGTGCTGCGCTTTCGCGGCCTCTCAGGAATTCGTCAAAGGCTCGCCGAACACCTATGCGGCGTTGCTCAAGGCGATCATCGACGCGACCGCGTTCGCGACGAAACAGGAGAACCGCAAGCAAATCGCCGAAGCGATCGCGCCCGCGAACTATCTCAACCAGCCGGTGACGGTGGTCGAGCAGGTACTCACGGGAACCTTCGCCGACGGTCTCGGTAACGTGAAGAAGGTTCCGGATCGCATCGACTTCGATCCGTTCCCCTATGAGTCCTTCGCGGTCTGGATTCTCACGCAGATGAAGCGCTGGGGACAGATCAAGGGCGAAGTGAAATACGCGGACGTCGCGAAGCAGGTGTACCTCGCAACCGACACTACAAAACTGATGAAGGAGGTCGGCCTTACGCCGCCCGCCTCCACCTCGAAGAGCTTCGTCGTCATGGGCAAGACCTTCGATCCGTCGAAGCCCGAGGAATACATCAAGAGCTTCAAGATCAAGCGCACATAACGAAACTCGTCATGGCCGGGACAAGCCCGGCCATGACGATACAGAAAGCCAATGCAATGACTCTCTCCTTCCGCGCAGCCGTCGTTTCGATACTGATCCTGGTGCTGTTCCTGGGCAGCTGGCACCTCGCCACGAGCGGAACCGGCACGGTCCAGCAGATGGATCCCGAGTACGCGAAGCTGATGGGCCTGACCGCGACGCAGGGCAAATCCGCGATGCCCGGGCCGTTGCAGGTGGGCGCGACACTTTGGAAGCACATCACCAATCCGTTCTACGACAACGGCCCGAATGACAAAGGCCTCGGCATCCAGCTTGCTTATTCCATCGGTCGCGTCGCGCTCGGCTATCTGCTCGCAGTGATCGTCGCGATCCCGCTCGGCTTCCTGATCGGTATGTCGCAACTCATGAGCCGCGCGCTCGACCCGTTCATTCAGGTATTGAAGCCGATCTCGCCGCTCGCCTGGATGCCGCTCGCGCTCTACACGATCAAGGATTCCAACTACTCCGCGATCTTCGTGATCTTCATCTGCTCGGTGTGGCCGATGCTGATCAACACGGCGTTCGGCGTGGCGAGCGTGCGCAAGGAGTGGCTCAACGTCGCGCGAACGCTCGAGGTCGGCGCCTTCAAGCGCGCCTTCACGGTCATCCTTCCTGCCGCAGCCCCGACGATCCTGACCGGCATGCGCATCTCGATCGGCATCGCCTGGCTCGTGATCGTCGCCGCCGAAATGCTCGTGGGCGGCACCGGCATCGGTTACTTCGTCTGGAACGAGTGGAACAACCTCTCGATCACGAACGTGATCAACGCGATCCTGGTGATCGGAATTGTCGGCATGATCCTCGATCAACTGCTCGCGCGTGCCGCGAAGCTCGTGACCTATCCGGAATAAATCAATGACCGAGAAGCTCATTTCGATCGAGGCGATCGCCAAGCGTTATCCCGCGCCCGGCGGCGGCCAGACGGCGGTGTTCGAAAATCTCTGGCTCGGCATCAATCGCGGCGAATTCGTCTGCATGATCGGCCATTCCGGCTGCGGCAAGACGACGGTGCTGAACATTCTCGCCGGTCTCGACGCGCCTTCCGAAGGTGTCGTGATCGTCGACAATCAGGCCATCGACGGACCCGCGCTCGAGCGCGCCGTGATTTTCCAGAGCCATGCGCTGCTGCCCTGGCGCACGGTGCTCGGCAACGTCGCCTATGCCGTCGGCGCCAAGCACAAGGACTGGAGCAAGGCGCGGATCAAGGAACACGCGGAAAGGTTCATCGATCTCGTCGGCCTGAAAGGCTCCGAATACAAAAAGCCCTCCGAACTCTCGGGCGGCATGAAGCAGCGTGTCGGCATCGCGCGTGCGCTTTCGCTGGAGCCGAAGATGCTCCTGATGGACGAGCCGTTCTCGGCGCTGGACGCGCTCACCCGCGGCACGTTGCAGGACGAAGTGCGCGGCATCTGTCTCAACACGGGCCAGACCGTGTTCATGATCACGCACGACGTGGACGAGGCGATCTACCTCGCCGACAAGATCGTGCTGATGACGAACGGGCCGGAAGCGCAGATCGCCGAGATCGTCGAGAATCCGCTGCCGAAGGATCGCGAGCGCAATCAGATCCACAAACATGCGGACTACTACGCGATCCGCAATCACCTGATCGATTTCCTGGTGAGCCGCTCGCGGACGTTCAAGGACGAAATCAAGGGCAAGCCGTGGGACCCGATGAACGTTCCGCTGGTGCGCCCGGTATCCGAAACCCCATCCGCACCCGAACCCATGCGCAAGCGCGCCTGAGCATTTTTCTAAGCAAGGAAGACGACCATGAAACGCGAAGACCTCTCCGAGAAGCTGCTCGACATCAAGCGCGAGAAAGGCTGGAAGTGGAGCTACATCTGCGAAAAGATCGGCGGCTTCTCGCCGACGCTGATCGTCGGCGCACTGATGGGCCAGATGAAGCTTACGAAACCGCAGGCACAGGCCGCGGCCGAATTGTTCGGGCTCTCGAAAACCGAACAGGCGATGCTGAACGAAGTGCCGTATCGCGGCACCGGCACGCCGATGCCGCCCACCGATCCGCTGATCTACCGCTTCTACGAAATGGTGATGGTGAACGGGCCGGCCTGGAAAGCGCTCATCGAGGAAGAATTCGGCGATGGCATCATGTCGGCGATCGACTTCGACTTCGTGATGGAGCGTCTTCCGAATCCGAAGGGCGATCGCGTGAAGATCACGATGTCGGGAAAGTTTCTGCCGTACAAATATTACGGCGCGAGCGGCAACATTCCCGAGTACGGCTTCAAGGAAGACTGATCGTCATGCGTCCTCCGCTGCCGCCTTTCGACGCCGGGAGTGCCGCGAAGAAAGCGCGGGCGGCGGAAGACGCATGGAATATGCGCGACCCGGAGCGCGTTTCGCTCGCCTACACCGAAGACAGCTGGTGGCGAAACCGCTCGGAGTTTTTCTCGGGCCGTCCTGCGATCGTCGAGTTCCTGACGCGCAAATGGGCGAAGGAGCAGGACTACCGCCTCATCAAGGAGGTCTGGGCCTTTCACGGCAACCGTATCGCCGCGCGCTTCGCCTATGAATATCATGACGCGGCTGGAAACTGGTTTCGTGCGCACGGCAACGAGCAGTGGGAGTTCGACGAGAACGGCCTCATGCGCCGCCGTGAGGCGAGCATCAACGACGTTCCGATCAAGGAAAGCGAGCGGAAATTCCGCTGGCCGTCAGGCCCGCGCCCTGCGGATCATCCGGGGCTTACAGAACTCGGCATGTAGCCGGGTTCAGTCCGCGAGCACGCGCCCGTCGATCTCCGAGATCTTGTTCACGCCGCAGAGCGCCATCGACATGTCGAGTTCCTTGCGGATGCACTCGATTGCCGTGCGGACGCCTTGCTGCCCGTTCGCGCCGAGCCCGTAGACGAAAGCGCGGCCGATCATCGCGCCCTTGGCGCCGAGTGCGAGCCCGCGCATGAGGTCCTGTCCGGTACGGACGCCGCCGTCGAAAAGAATTTCGGTCTTGTCGCCGATCGCATCCACGATCTTCGGCAGCGCCGAGATCGAGGACGGCGCGCCGTCGAGTTGGCGTCCGCCGTGGTTGGAAACGACGATGCCGTCCGCGCCGTGCTTCAGCGCGAGGCGGGCATCGGAAACTTCCATGATGCCCTTGATGATCAGCTTGCCCTTCCAGAGCTTGCGGATCCATTTGACGTCTTCCCAGTTCAGCGCGGGGTCGAACTGCTCCGCGGTCCATGCGCCGAGCGAGCCGGTATTCGTGAGCCCTTTCACGTGGCCGACGAGATTTCCGAAGCTTCTGCGCTTCGTGCCGAGAATGCCCATCGCCCAGCGCGGCTTGGTCATGATGTCGAGGATGTTCGCGAGCTTCATCTTCGGCGGCACGGTGAGGCCGTTCTTGATGTCGCGATGACGCTGCGCGAGAAGCTGCAAATCGACCGTCAGCACCAGCGCCGAGCATTTCGCTGCCGCGGCGCGCGCGATCAGGTTGCGGATGAAGGTGCGGTCCTTCATCACGTAAAGCTGGAACCAGAACGGCTTGTTGGTTTCGCTTGCTACATCCTCGATCGAGCAGACCGACATCGTGGAAAGAGTGAAGGGAATCCCGGCTTCGGCTGCGGCCTTCGCCGCGAGGATCTCGCCGTTCGCATGCTGCATGCCGCAAAGGCCGATCGGTGCCAGCACCAGCGGCACATTGACCGGCTTGCCCGCGATCGTGGTCTTGGTGTCGCGCTTCGAGACGTCGGTCAGGATTTTCTGCTTGAGCTTGATCTTTTGCAGGTCTTCGCGATTCCAGTGAAGCGTCTGCTCCGAATAGGAGCCGCTCTCGGCGTAATCGATGAACATTTTGGGGACGCGGCGCTTGTAGATTGCGCGCAGGTCTTCGACACAGGTGATGGTTTGCATGGTGCGGCCCCGAACCGTTAGATTTGATTTCGGCGACTACTAGCACTTTTCCCGAATACTGCCAGCCGCAGCACCGCAGTCCTTCCATGCCCGATCAAATCCCTGCCGCCGCAACCAAGCCGTTTCGTGTCGGCCTTTTTGCAACCTGTCTTGTCGATCTCATGCGTCCGCGCGTCGGCTTCGCGGCTGCAAAGTTGCTGGAAGATGCCGGCTGCGTGGTCGAAGTGCCCGCCCAGACCTGTTGCGGCCAGCCCGCCTTCAACTCCGGCGACCGCGGCACCGCGCGCGAACTGGCAATGCAGGCGATTAAAGCCTTCGAGCCCTATGATTATGTGGTGATGCCGTCCGGCTCCTGCGCAGGGCAGGTGATCGTGCACTATCCCGAACTGTTCGAAGGCGACGCGGCGTGGATGCCGCGGGCCAAGGCGCTTGCCGCGAAGACTTTCGAACTGACGGTTTTCTTGAACGATGTATTGAAAGCGGCGCCGCGCGCGCGTTTCGAAGGCAGCGTCACCTACCACGACTCCTGCTCGGGTCTGCGCGAACTCGGCATCAAGGCGCAGCCGCGAAAACTGCTTGCCGGCATCGAAGGGCTCTCGGTCGTCGAGATGAAGGATTCCGATGTCTGCTGCGGTTTCGGCGGCACCTTCTGCGTGAAATATCCGGACGTCTCGAACAAGATCGTCGGCAAGAAAACCGAGAACATCGCGGCAAGCGGCGCCTCGACGCTGCTTGCGGGCGACCTCGGCTGCCTCATGAACATGGCGGGCAAGCTCTCGCGCGAGGGCAAAGAAATAAGAGTGCGCCATATTGCGGAAGTGCTGGCGGGCATGGGCGACGAGCCTGCGATCGGGGAGCCCGAGCGATGAGTCAGGCCGTCAATTCTCCGCACTTCAACGCGAATGCGCGCAAGGCGCTCGACGACGCTTTTCTGCAGAAGGCGCTGGCGCGATCCGAGAAGGGATTCATCGAACGCCGCAAGGCGGCGGTCGAAAAGCTTCCCGAATACGATGCGATCCGGGATTCCGCGCGTGACCTGAAAGATCATATCCTCGCGCATCTCGATCTCTATCTCGAAGCCTACGAGAAAAACGTGATCGCCACGGGCGGTCACGTGCACTGGGCTGCGACTGCGGAAGAAGCGAACGAAATAATCCACGGCATCTGCAAGCGCCTCGACGCGAAGACGGTCGCCAAGGGCAAGTCGATGATTTCCGAAGAGACCGGGCTCAATGCCTATCTCGAGGAACGCGGCATCCGCCCGATCGAAACCGATCTCGGCGAATATATCATCCAGTTGCGCGGCGAGACGCCTTCGCACCTGATCGCACCCGCGCTGCATGTGACGAAGGAACAGATCGAAGCCGACTTCCGCCGCGCGCATACGGACCTTCCGCCGGAGCGCAATCTCGACGAGCCGACCTCGTTGCTCGCTGAAGCCCGCGCGATGCTCCGCGAGAAGTTTCTTGCGGCGGACGTCGGCATCACCGGCGCGAATTTCCTGATCGCGGAAACCGGGTCGTCGGTGATCGTCACCAACGAAGGCAACGGCGATCTGACGCAGACGCTTGCGAAAGCGCACATCGTGATTTCGAGCATCGAAAAGGTGGTGCCGACGCGCGAGGACGCCGCCACCTTCCTGCGTCTCCTGGCGCGCACCGCCTCCGGGCTCGATGTCTCGGTCTATACGACCTTCTCGACCGGCGCGCGGCGCGAGGGCGATCCCGACGGCCCGCTCGAATATCATGTGGTGCTCCTGGACAACGGCCGCTCGAATATGCTCGGCGGAAAATTTCAGGAAATGCTCCGCTGCATCCGATGCGGCGCCTGCATGAACCACTGTCCGGTGTTTCACGCGGTCGGCGGGCATGCCTATGGCTGGGTCTATCCGGGGCCGATGGGCGCGGTGCTGACACCTTCTCTCGTGGGCGTGGAGAAGGGCGGGCAGTTGCCGAATGCATCCACGTTCTGCGGCCGCTGCGAAGAAGTCTGCCCGGTGCGGATTCCGCTGCCGAAACTCATGCGCAACTGGCGTGAGCGCGAGTTCGAACGGCATCTGCAACCGGCGACGGCGCGCTACGGTCTCGGCTTCTGGGCCGCACTTGCGAAGCGCCCGGCGCTCTATCGTGCCGCCACCTCGGTTGCGATGAAGGTGCTCCGGCTTATCGGCGGCAAGGGACGCATCCGTTCTTTGCCGCTCGCCTCCGGCTGGACGAAGCATCGCGACTTCCCCGCGCCGCAGGGCGAGACCTTCCAGTCGCTTTGGCAAAAGCGGAGTTCGTCCCGATGAAGGGCAGGGAAGCGGTCTTCGCCAGCATCAAAAAATCGCTGCGCGTTTCCGGTGAAGATCGTGCCCGCCGCGAAGCCGTTGTCGCGCGGCTTGAGGGACATCCGCGCGGCGTCGTTCCTGCCCGCGGGCAGAAGGCGGATCGGGAAAGACTGGAATTGTTCAGGCAGATGGTCGAGGTCGCGAAAGCCTCGATCGCCGTGCTGGACAGGAAAGAAGACGTACCGGCTGCCGTCGCCGACTATCTGCGCTCGAAAAACCTGCCGCAATCGATCCGCCATGGCGATGATGAGCGCCTTGCGCTCATTCCTTGGGCAAAGGAGCGTACTTTGGAGGTCACGAAAGGTGCATCGGACGGCGCGCAGCTTGCTTCGGTGTCATACTCCTTCGGTGCCGTCGCCGAGTCCGGCACGCTGGTGATGGTATCCGGCGCAGACAATCCGACGACGCTCAACTTCCTGCCCGACCATCATCTCGTCGTGGTTGACGAAAAAGACATTGCAGGCGATTACGAAACGGTCTGGGACAAAATCCGCGAGTGTTACGGCGCGAAGGGAATGCCTCGGGTCGTGAACTGGATTACCGGACCATCGCGGTCGGGCGACATCGAGCAGACGCATTTGCTCGGCGCGCATGGCCCGCGTAGCCTGCATGTTCTGGTGGTGCGCAGTACCTGAATTTCATCGCGGCCGGTTCCGGCCGCACCTACGGGCGGTAAAATTCGAGAGGTGAGTCATGGCTAAGAAATCGAAGAAGAAGAAAGCGAAAAAGAAGAAGGCGAAAAAAGCGAAAGCGCCGAAGCGCAAGGCCGCGAAGAAAACCAAGAAGAAGGTAGCGAAGAAGGCGAAGAAGTCCGCGAAGAAGTCGTCGCCGAAGAAGAAGGCCGACAAGAAGCTCGACAAGGCGCTCTCGCAGAGCTTCCCGGCGTCCGACCCTGCGCCTGTGACGCCGCAGCCGGCGCCGAAGCCCTGGTCGCCGTTCGGCTCCAACTGAGTGCAGCGGGCGCCCCGGCGCCCATCGACAGCCGATGCGAAGCCGGCTCCGGAAACGGGGCTGGCTTTCGCTTTTCAGCCTTTGGAACGGTTCTGATATAAGGCGTCCGCGCGCCCGGAATATGCGCGCCCGAAGGAACCCGCCTCATGGTCGCAATGCCCGCTCCCGACACATCGGTGCTCTCGCGCCGCGAGGCGATCGTGGCGGCCTTGCGCGCGATCGTGCCGGGGGAAGGGGTGATCGCAAACGATGTGGCGATGCGGCCCTACGAGTCGGACGGGCTCACGGCTTACCGCCAGCTTCCGATGGTCGTCGTGCTGCCCGAAACGACCGCGCAGGTCTCGAAGGTTCTCTCCTATTGTTATGAGAACGGCGTGAAGGTCGTGCCGCGCGGGGCGGGCACCTCGCTTTCCGGCGGCGCGCTGCCGCTCGCAGACGGCGTGCTCCTGGGCCTCGGCAAATTCAACAAGGTGCTCGAGATCGACTACGCGAACCGCGCCGTGGTCGCGCAGCCGGGCGTGACCAACCTCGGCATCACCAAGGCTGTCGAGGGCAAGGGCTTTTACTACGCACCGGATCCGTCTTCGCAGATTGCCTGCACCATCGGCGGCAACGTCGCGGAAAATTCCGGCGGCGTGCATTGCCTGAAATACGGCCTCACCACCAACAACGTGCTCGGCGTCGAAATGGTGCTGGTGACCGGCGAGGTCGTGCGCTTCGGCGGCAAGCATCTCGACGCCGAAGGCTACGATTTCCTGAGCCTCATCATCGGCTCGGAAGGGCTGCTCGGTGTCGTCACCGAAGTCACCGTCCGTATCCTGAAGAAGCCGGAGACGGCGCGGGCGCTGCTCGTCGGCTTTCCGACTTCGGAAGCCGCCGGCGACTGTGTCGCGAGGATCATCGGGGCCGGCATCATTCCGGGCGGCATGGAGATGATGGACAAACCCGCGATCCATGCTGCGGAAGCCTTCGTGAAAGCCGGATACCCGCTCGATGTCGAAGCATTGCTGATCGTCGAACTCGACGGCCCGGAAGCGGAAGTCGATCACCTGATCGAGCGCGTGTCTTCGATCGCGAGCGAATGCGGCTCATCCACGCTTCGTATCTCCAACAATGAAGAAGAGCGGCTGAAGTTCTGGGCGGGCCGCAAGGCGGCGTTTCCGGCGGTCGGCCGCATCTCGCCGGATTACTACTGCATGGACGGCACCATCCCGCGCGCGAAGCTGCCGCTCGTGCTTTCCCGGATGCGCAAGCTTTCGGAAAAATACGGACTTCTCGTCGCCAACGTCTTCCACGCCGGCGACGGCAACCTGCATCCGCTCATTCTTTATGACGCGAACAAGGAAGGCGAACTCAAGCGCGCGGAAGATTTCGGCAACGATATTCTCCGCCTTTGCGTCGAAGTCGGTGGCGTACTCACCGGCGAACACGGCGTGGGTGTCGAGAAGCGCGATCTCATGCCGGTGATGTTCACGAAGACCGATCTCGATCAGCAGCTTCGCGTGAAATGTGCCTTCGACGACAAGGGGCTCCTGAATCCCGGCAAGGTTTTCCCGGAGTTGCACCGCTGCGCCGAAATGGGCCGCATGCATGTACACGGCGGCAAGACCGCGTTCCCCGACCTGCCGCGCTTCTGATGCAGGATATTCTCAAACCCCGCGACGCAAATGACGTCGCTGAAGCGATTACGTCAGCTGCGGCCGGCGGAAAGCGTCTCGAGCTGATCGGCCGCGGTTCGAAGCGCGAGATCGGCCGCGCGGCGCAGACCGACGCCACGCTCGATCTATCCGCGATTTCAGGGATCACGCTCTACGAGCCCGAAGAGCTTGTGCTCTCCGCGGGTGCCGCGACCCCGATTGCCGAGATCGAGAAGGCGCTCGAAGAAAAGAAGCAGGAGCTTGCCTTCGAGCCGATGGACTACGGCCCGCTCTTGAACAAGGCGCCGGGCGCCGGAACGATTGGCGGCGCGATCTGTGCCGGGCTTTCGGGGCCGCGCCGGATCAAGGCGGGTGCTGCGCGCGACTTCATGCTCGGCGTTTCCGCGGTCTCGGGCCGCGGCGAAATCTTCAAGGCCGGTGGCCGCGTCGTGAAAAACGTCACAGGCTACGACCTGCCGCGATTGCTTGCCGGCTCATGGGGCACGCTGGCTGCGATGACCGACATCACACTGAAAGTGCTGCCGCGCGCGGAGGATTGCGCGACCGTACTCGTGTCCGGACTTAGCGATGCCCGCGCGAACGAGGCGATGTCGGCTGCAATGGGCTCAAGCTGCGAAGTCTCCGCCGCCGCGCACCTGCCGAAAGTATCCGCGGATCACGTTCCGGAACTGAACGCGCCCGGCAAAGCGGTGACCGCGCTGCGGCTCGAAGGCATTTCTCAATCGGTCGCCTATCGCAAGGCGAAGCTCGAGGAACTGCTTCGCCCGTTCGGAGAGCTAGGCTCACTCGATGCCGCGAAGTCCCGTGCGTTGTGGAAGAACATTCGAGACGTGATGCCCTTTGCAGGACGAGTTGGGCGCCCGGTCTGGAAGATTTCGACGACGCCTTCGTTCGCGCCGGGGATTGCAGCAGGTATCCACGCCGCATCCGGCGCGGAATATTTTTACGACTGGGCCGGCGGTCTCTTGTGGCTGGAAATGCCCGGCGACAAGCCGGAGGAAAACGTGGTGCGCGGCGCGCTCGCAGGCCGCGGCCACGCCACGCTCATTCGCGCATCCGCCGCCGCCCGCGCATCCGCCGAAGTGTTCGAGCCGCTCGATCCGGTGCGTGCCGCGATTTCGCAGCGGCTGAAAGCAAGTTTCGACCCGAACGGCGTGCTCAATCCGGGCCGGATCTACGCGGAAAGCTGAACACAGGTCGCGGAGCGGCACATGCCGGACAAAGTCGTTTCAGTCGAAGATCAGGCGAAGCTCAGAAGATTTCTCGTCCGCCGTTTCTGGCTCTCCGCAAAAGGATTCTGGGGCAAGTCGGGCGAGAAGGCCGCGTGGTGGCTGGTAGGTCTCCTTCTCGCGATCGTTGCCGCGCAGGTTTACGTCAGCTATCACATCAACGTCTGGAACCGCGCGATCTTCGATGCGCTCGATCAGAAGGACGCAGCCGCAGTCGCAAGGCAGGCGGCGATATTCGTTCCGCTGGCGCTCGCGTCTGTCGCGCTTGCGGTGGTTGTCGTGTACGCGCGCATGCACGCGCAGATCCGCTGGCGCGCCTGGCTCACGACAAGCCTGATCGACCGCTGGCTTACGCACGGCCGTTACTTCCATCTCAATCTCATGGCGGGGGATCACGAGAACCCCGAGTATCGCATTTCCGAAGACATCCGCGTCGCGACCGAAGCCCCGATCGATTTCCTGGCGGGCATCGTTTCGGCGTTTTTGTCCGCCGCAACTTTCGTCGGCGTGCTTTGGGTCGTAGGTGGAGACATTTCCTTCGGCTGGGAAGGCGCGCCGGTCACGATCCCCGGCTATCTCGTGCTTGCGGCGGTGCTCTATGCGCTGCTCGCGAGCGGCATCATGGCGCTTGCGGGAAAGGGTTATGTTCCCGCGAGCGAATCCAAAGCCCAGTCGGAAGCCGAACTCCGCTATTCGCTCACCAGACTTCGCGAAAACGGCGAAGCGATTGCGCTGATCGACGGCGAGCGTCAGGAGAAAGAAAACATCCACGTCATTCTGGGCGACGTGCTGTCGCGCTGGCGCGAGATCTGCCGGCAGTTCATGCGCACGACGATCGTCGCGCAGTCGAGCTTCCTGCTCGCGCCCGTCATTCCTCTCATACTCTCCGCGCCGAAATATCTTGCCGGAACCATGACGCTCGGCGAGGTGGTGCAGGTTTCGGCCGCATTCGTCATCGTGCAAACCGCCTTCAACTGGATCGTCGATAATTATCCGCGCATCGCGGACTGGACCGCGAGTGCGCGGCGCGTATCCTCCCTGATGATCGCGATCGACGGCCTTGAACGGCTCGATGCCGACCCCGGCACGAAGCGCATCCGGATCGCGGAAGCGCCGGAAGGCGTAGCACTTCGTCTCGACAAGGTTTCCGTGACTCTCGACGACGGCACGAGCGTCGTGAAAGAGACCGAAGTCGCAATCCGGCCGGGCGAGCGCGTGCTGATCGTCGGCGATTCCGGCTCGGGCACGAGCGCGCTCATCCGCGCGATCGCAGGCCTGTGGCCTTGGGGCGGCGGCACGATCCACCTCGCGAAGGGCGCGCGAATGGGCTTCCTTTCGCAACGGCCTTACGTGCCGGTTGGATCGCTTTTGCATGCCACGATCTATCCGATGGATGAAAGCGAGGCAGACCGGCAGAAAGTGATCGAAGCGTTACACGCAGCCGGTCTCGACGAATGGACCGCTCGTTTGGACGACGAAAACGTCTCCTGGGAGCAACGGCTGTCCTCCGGCGACAAGCAGCGTCTCGCCTTCGCACGGCTCCTGATCCAGAAGCCGGACATTGTGGTTCTGGACGAGGCGACCTCTGCGCTGGACACGGTGAGTCAAGCGCATCTCATGAATCTGGTTCACGAGCGCCTTCCGGCGACGACCATTATCAGCGTCTGCAATCGTCCGGAGCTCGAGGAGTTTCACGAGCGCAAGCTCGTGCTGGAACTCGACAAGGACGGAGCGAAGATCGCGCAGGACATCGACATGGACACGATGACCCGCCGCGGCTTCTATTTCTTCAGGAGGCTGTTCACCGCAAGACCGCCGGAGAACGGCAGTTCGCAACCATGACATCGGCAGCCCCATTGCCATCCCTGAAGGGCCGTGACACGTAACCAGCATGCAGACGCATTTTTCTCTGACGCAGCTTGCCGATCCCGATATTGCGGAATCCGACCGGATTCTGCGCGCCTGCGTCCACTGCGGATTCTGCACGGCGACATGCCCGACCTACGTGCTCTTGGGCGACGAACTCGATAGTCCGCGCGGGCGCATCTACCTCATCAAGAACATGCTCGAAGAAGGCCGCGCGGCGACCGGCGAAGACGTGAAGCACGTCGACCGCTGTCTTTCCTGCCTGTCGTGCATGACGACCTGCCCGTCGGGCGTTCATTACATGCATCTGGTCGATCACGCGCGGAACCATATCGAGGAAACCTATCGCCGCCCGCTCGCGGACAGGTTCTCGCGCACGATCCTGCGTCTCGTGATGCCCTATCCCGCGCGCTTCCGCGCCATGATGCGGCTCGCGCAATTCACGCGCTGGACCGCGCCGATCGCAAAAGCTTTGGGCATGACGCGGATCGCCGCGATGCTGTCGCTCAGTCCCCGTTCGCTACCGAAGGGAAGTGCGGCACTTGCCCGCGTGCATCCGCCGCTCGGCACCAGAAAAGGCCGGGTCGCGCTGATGTCGGGCTGCGTCGATCAGGTCGTGCAGCCCTCGATCCGGGAAGCCACGATCCGGCTGCTCACGCGCCACGGCATCGAAGTCGTGTTGCCCGAGGGCGAGGCGTGCTGCGGCTCGCTCTCGCATCACATGGGCCGCGAGCACGAAGCGCATGCTTTCGTGAAGAACAATGTCGATGCCTGGACCCGCGAGATCGAAAACGGCGGGCTGGATGCGATCCTGATTACCGCGTCCGGCTGCGGCACGACGGTCAAGGACTACGGCTTCATGCTCCGCAACGACGCCGCTTATGCTTCGAAGGCGGCGAAGGTCTCCTCGCTCGCCCGCGATATCACCGAGTATCTTTCGATGCTCGAACTGAAGACCGTGAACCCGGTAAGGGTGCCGGTCGCCTATCATTCCGCCTGCTCGATGCAGCACGGCCAGAAGATCACGCAGGCGCCGAAGAAATTGCTCTCCGGCGCAGGCTTCGAGGTACGCGACGTGCCGGAGGGGCACCTCTGTTGCGGCTCTGCCGGCACCTACAACATGCTTCAGCCGGATATCGCGGGCCGTCTGCGGGAGCGCAAGGTCGCGAATGTACGTTCCACGGCAGCCGGCCTGATCGCCACCGGCAATACGGGCTGCATGGTCCAGATCGGCTCGGCGCTGGAGTGGCCGATCCTGCACACTGTGGAATTGCTGGATTGGGCAACGGGCGGCCCCAAACCAAATGCCCTGAATGGCTGGAATCCCCCGGAGGGTTTGTGGCATAACGCGGCCACTTTAAATCCAAGGGAGAAGGCCGATGGCCCCCGCGAAGAAGTCAAAGCGTAAGGCCAAAGGAAAGCCTAAGGTAAAGCCTAAGGCGAAACCGGCCCGCGCCGCTAAAAAGACGGCCAAGAAAGCCGTCCGCGCCAAGGTCAAGTCTTCCGGCAAGAAGGTCCCCGCGAAGAAGACCGCGCCGAAAGGCGCTTCCGTCCGCATGGGCGGCGTTTCGATCCGCGCGCAGCGCGGTCCCCGCTTCGATGAGGTGCTCACGAAGGAAGCGCTCGCTTTCGTCGCCGAACTGCACAAGAAATTCGAAAAGCGCCGCGCCGACCTGATGGATGCGCGCCTGAAGCGTCAGTCGCGCTTCGACAAGGGCGAACTGCCGGATTTCCTGAACGAGACCCGGAAGATCCGCGAATCCGACTGGAAGATCGGCAAGCTGCCGAAGGACCTGATCGACCGCCGCGTCGAAATCACCGGTCCCGTGGACCGCAAGATGGTCGTGAACGCGCTGAACTCGGGCGCCGAAGTTTTCATGGCCGACTTCGAGGATGCCTGCTCGCCGAGCTGGGACAACCTGATCGAAGGCCAGATCAACCTGAAGGATCGCTGGGACAACAAGATCGACTTCACCGATCCTGTGACGAGAAAAGAATACAAGCTCGGCAGCAAGCTTGCGACGCTGATCGTGCGCCCGCGCGGCTGGCACCTGATGGAAGAGCATGTCGTGGTCGGCGGCAAGCCGGTCTCGGGCGCACTGTTCGACTTCGCGCTTTATTTCTTCCACTGCGCATCCCGCTCCCGTGCCGCGGGTTCCGGCCCCTACTTCTATCTGCCCAAGATCGAGAGCCATCAGGAAGCGAAGCTCTGGAACGATGTCTTCGTTTTCGCGCAGCGCAAGTTCAAGATGCCGAAGGGCACGATCAAGGCGACCGTGCTGATCGAAACCCTGCCGGCGGCGTTCGAGATGGACGAAATCCTCTACGAACTCCGCGATCATATCTGCGGCCTCAACTGCGGCCGCTGGGACTACATCTTCTCCTTCATCAAGCGCCTCGGAAAAAACCGCCGCTTCCTCACGCCCGACCGCGGCGTGATGACGATGGATCGCGCGTTCCTGCGCGCGTACTCGCTGCTTCTGATCCGCACCTGCCACCGCCGCGGCGCTTTCGCCATGGGCGGCATGGCGGCGCAGATTCCCGTGAAGGGCGATGCCGTGAAGAACGAGGCCGCGTTCACGAAAGTCCGTCAGGACAAGGAGCGCGAAGCCGGTGACGGACACGACGGCACCTGGGTCGCGCATCCGGATCTCGTTCCGATCGCATCCGAAGTCTTCAACCGCATGATGAAGACGCCGAACCAGCTCGATAAGCTGCGCCGCGACGTGCAGGTCACGCGCGACCAGATGCTCGAGATGCATTCCGGCGAACGCACAGAGGAAGGCCTGCGCCAGAATATCCGCGTCGGCATTCAATACATCGAGGCGTGGCTGCGCGGACGCGGTGCGGTTCCGCTCTATCATTTGATGGAAGACGCAGCGACCGCCGAGATCAGCCGCGCGCAGGTCTGGCAGTGGCTCTATCACCGCGCCAAGCTCGCCGACGGCCGCGAAGTGACGCAGGAGCTGTTCGAGTCCGTGCTTCGGGACGAAATGGCGAAGGTGCGCAGCGCCATCGGGGCCGATGTCTACGATCAGGGCCGGTTCAAGGAAGCCGTCGATCTCTTCCGCGAGATGTCGCTCGCGCATGAGTTTGCCGAGTTCCTGACGATCCCGGCCTACAAGCTGATCACCGCGGCGTAAGCCGAACGCGGATTTTCGAACCAGTTTGCGTCATGCCCGGCCTTGTGCCGGGCATCCACGTCTTAACAACCTGTCAGCGAAGAGAAGGCGTGGATGGCCGCGACAAGCCCGGCCATGACGCGGAAGAAATAAAAAAACGGGCCGCTGTTTCGCAGCGGCCCGTTTCATTTGTCGCGATGAGAATTAGAGAACGACGACCCGTGCGCCGACTTTCACGCGGCCATAGAGATCGATCACGTCCTGGTTGCGCATGCGGAAGCAGCCGGAGGAGACGGCGCTGCCGATGGTGTGCGGCTCGTTTGAGCCGTGAATGCGATAGAGCGACGAGCCGAGATACAGAGCGCGCGCGCCGAGCGGATTGTTCGGACCGCCGGGCATGTGCTCGGGCAGATACGGCTGACGCTTGCGCATTTCTTCAGGCGGACGCCAGTCCGGCCACTCTTTCTTGGCGGAAACGGTCTTCACGCCCTTCCACTCGAAACCCGGACGGCCGACGCCGACGCCGTAGCGGATTGCGCGCCCGTTCGGTTGCACCAGATAAAGATAGCGCGTGCGGGTATCGATGATGATCGAACCGGCGGGGTGTTCGGTCTTGTATTCGATATCGGTGCGCTCGAAGCGCGGATCGAACGACGAGCGCTGCGGCCGCTCCTGCGGATCGACGCGCGCCACGTCCAGCGGCTGCTGCTGGTAGTAGGCGGGCTGCTGCTGTTGCTGTGGCTGGTAATATTGCTGCTGTTGCTGTTGCGATTGGTAATACGGCTGCTGTTGCTGCTGATAATATTGCTGCTGTTGCGGCGGGTGATAGTAACCCTGCTGCTGCGGCTGCTCCTGACGGATCGCGGGACCGCTTCTGCCGGTTACGAGAAACTCGATGAAACCGCCGCCGAGGTTCGCCGGCTGCTGTTGCTGCTGCGGCGCATAATAATACTGCGGCTGCTGCTGTTGATACCGCGCGGCCGGCTGTGCCTGCACATAGTGGCGCGGCGGCGTCTCGTCTTCGTCCCACTGCTGACGCTGCGGCTGCTTGCGCGCATTCTGCTTGCGCGGCTGGCGAACCTCATTCGGATCGGTGATGTAACGCGGCGCGCGAATGACGGACGGACCCTGTTGCGCGAGCACGATCGGCTCATGCTCCGGGGTCTGCGCGTCCTGCGCTATTGCGGGTGCCGCGAGAGCGGCGGCAGCGAAGGCGAGAGCGAATTTACGCATCGACGTACTCGTGACTGAAATCGCCGAACAACACGCGCGATGGAAACGTCCGCGCGTGTTCCGTTAGTATTTTGTCATCCCAACCGATTGGTAAATTCGCGGGGGCTCAGGCCCGCAATGCCGGGCTTTCGCGCATGATCCTTCCGATCATGGTTTCCGCCGGCTTTAGGATCATGGTTTCGGAATGTTTAACCGGTCTGGCCGGTCAGTGCGGCCGCCGGATGCAGAGGAAGCACACGAACGCCACGGCAATGAAACAGGCGGTGAGCGCGAGTGCTGCGGGATCGGAAACGCGCTCGATCACGAGCGCCATCGCGATCGGGGCCGCGGCCTGCACTGCAAGCGCCGGAGCGGCCAGGCGCCCGACCAGATGCCCGTAGCCGCTCGGGCCGAAGAGTGCGAGCGGAAGCGTGCCGCGCGCGATCGTCATCAGTCCGTTGGCTGCGCCGAACATGATGACGAAAACGGCGGCAGTAGACGCGCTGATCCCGAACACTGCGAAGACCCCGAACCCCGCGATCAGGAGTGCTGCCGCGAAGCGCGCGACGTTCAGCGGATGCGTATGCCGTGCGACCGCAAGCTCGCAGATACGTGCCGCCACCTGCGCCGGGCCGAACAGCGCGCCGATTGCGACCGCGGTAGCCCGGTCCACACCCATCCGCTCATAGATGAGAAGCATGTGCGTGAGCATTCCCGATTGCGCGAACATGAACGTCGCAAAGGCGCAGGCGACGAGCGCGAATACGAGCCCCTTGGCCGCGAGTACCGCCGGAACTTTCGCGCCTTCGGCGGGAGGAGGCGCCTTCGCCTTGCTGCGCGGGACGGCGAAGGCATGCAGCGGTGCCACCACGAGCGCCATCACGGCGGCATAGATGAAGTAAGTGCCGCGCCAGTCGGTGATTTGTAGAAGCAGATGGGTCGAAGGCCAGCTGACGGTGGAGGCGAAGCCGCCCATCAACGTCAGGAGCGTGATCTGTTTGCGCGCTCCCGCGCCGAAAATGCGCGTAAGCGTCGCGAAGGCTGGATCGTAGAGGTTGGCCGCCATCGCGATACCGAGTGCGGCCCAGATGCCGAAGTAGAAAACCGGATGCGTCGCGAAGGGCAGGGCGGCAAGCGCCCCGGCCCCGAGCAGCGATCCCGCCGCCATCACATAATGTCCGCCGTACTGGTCGATCGCCTTGCCGATTTTCGGAGACGCGAGCCCGCCCGCGAGCAGGCCGACCGAGATGCCGCTCATCACAAGCGCGATGGGCCAGCCCCGCGCCTGCGCGAGCAGCGGGAGCAGCAGAGCTGCGGAATAGAAAAGCGTTCCCCAGGTCAGGATCATGGTGATCCCGAAGACCGGTACCGCGCGGTGAGGCCCGCGCAGCTTTTCGAGCCAGTGGGTGGGCCGTGACATTCGCCGTCTTTTTGCCGCTTCCGTTAAGAGCGGGCAACGTATGAAGCGGGCTATCAAGCGATTTTCCGCGGCAGCCGCACGCATGGCCGCCCTGCGTTTCTTAACTCTCTCTAAACCCGGGCCATCCATTTTGCGGCGTATGGCGCGCGGACGTTTGTATCTCGTGGCCCCGCTCGTCGCTTTGGGGCTGTTTGGCTGCCGCGCTCTCAATATTGAAGAGCGTGCGCCTTGGCGTGCGCAGGCCGAAGAACAGTGTGTCGCGCAGCGACTCGTACAGACGAGCGCCTACGTCGAGCCGGTTTCCGAGATCAGCGGCAACTATTCCTGCGGGATGAACCACCCATTCAAGATTCTCGCCGCCTCCGAAGGGCAGGTCTGGATGAAGCCTGAGGCGACGCTCGGCTGCCCGATGACGGTCGCCTTCAACCGCTGGCTTTCCGAGATCGCGCAGCCGGCCGCGCAGGCCTGGTTCGGCGAACAGATCGTCGAAGTGCGGCAGTTGTCTTCCTATTCGTGCCGCCGCATCGGCGGCAATGGCATCATGTCGGAACACGGCTACGGCAACGCGCTCGACGTCGCGGGTTTTACATTCACGAGCGGCCGCATCGTCACGGTCAAGCACGGCTGGAGCGGATCGCAGGAAGAGCGCGGCTTCCTGCGGCAGGTGCATGCCGGCGGCTGCGAGGTTTTCACGACCGTGCTCGGGCCCGGCTACGACGCCGCGCATCACGATCATTTTCATTTCGACCTCGCGCGCAGGAACACGGTGGTCTGCCGCCCGAAGCCCGAACTGGTTTCGCCGCCGCGCCAGCCGTTCCGTTATCCTAACGAGCCGGGACCGATGGTGCAGAAGCAGCAGAAGCACTACGAGCGGTTTCCGGTCGTGCGCGTGCAGCCTCACCATCAGCAGCAGGCGGAGGAAGCGTCGCAGAAGCCGGGCTATATGCCGCGCGCGAAGCAGCAGCCGCTTGCGCCCGAGCAGTCCTATCCGCCGCCGCAACAGCAGGTGCAACAGCAGGTGCAGCAGCAGCCGGGGCAGCCGCTCGCGATCGGCCCGCAGCAGCAGGGCTATCAGCAGCAGCCGCAATATATGCAGCAGGCCCCGCAGTCGCCGGCCAATCCGCAGCAGCCGCAGCGTTTGCAGTGGCAGCAGGGACCGCAGCCCGCGCCCTACGATCCCAATCGCATGGTTCCGCCGGCTCGCGTCGGAGCGAAAAAGAACGTGGATGAAATTCTCACCGGCTCGATCAAGAACCGGAAGCACTACAAAGACGTCCCGCCGACGAAAAAGAACGCACCGAAGGCGGTGCCGGGCGAGGACTAGGCGCGTTTGACCGGGCGGCAAGCCTGTCGCTAGCTTCCGCTTCATGACCATCACGCACAACGGCCGCGCTATCGACTACGCCGAATCCGGCGACGGCCCCTGCATCGTTTTCGTACCTGGCTCTTTCAGCGCGACTGCGGCATGGCGGCCGGTCAGCGAACATCTCAAGGATTTCCGTACGGTTGCAACCAGTCTGCCCGGCTGCGGCGGCACGGAAGAAGTGCGAACGAAAGAGAACACCTCCGCGGAGATCACAGCGGAACTTGTCGAAGCGGTGATCGCGCGCGCGGCAGCGCCTGTGCATCTCGTCGGGCATTCCTATGGCGGTGTGGTCGCCGCCTCGGTCGCACTTCGCAAGCATGCGAAACTCTCAAGCCTGACGCTGATCGAAGCGAATATGTCCGATCCGCTCCGCCAGAATGGCGATCTTGCGCTTTACGAAGCCGTGAAGAACATGAGCGACGACTATATCCTTGCCTATGCGAATGGCGAGCCGGAAGCGGCGCGCCGCGTGATCGACTTCTGGACCGGAGCAGGCACCTTCGACGCGCTGCCGCCGAAGATGCGTGCATTCGTCATGCAGACGACGCCTGCGAATATTCTCGACTGGCCCGCGATGCTCGCATTTCGTCACCCGCTTGCCGCCTACGCGAACCTCGACATTCCCGTGCTGCTCGTGCACGGCACGAAATCGCACCCATCATTGCACAGGATCGCGGAGCTGCTGCACGCAACGATCCCCGGCGCGAATCTCGAAAAGATTTCCGGCGCGAGCCATCTCCTGATCGGCACGCACCCGAAAGAAATCGCGGCGCTGATCGCGGGGCATGTGCGGGAGGCGGAGGCGCTTGTTCAAATTGGTGACGAGTAAAGCAATTTTCGTCATGGCCGGGCTTGTCCCGGCCATCCACGTCTTTACGGTGATGATGGCTCGCTAAAGCGTGGATGCCCGGCACAAGGCCGGGCATTACGACAATTAAGCCTTCCCGTATCCACCCGCCGTCGGCGTGACGATGATCACCGCCTCGCCCGCTTCCAGCACGGTCTGGTCGCAGCCTTTGAGTTTTTCTTCGACGCCGTTCAGACGACGCACGCGGTTCTCGCCGACATGCCCGCTCCCGCCTCCGGCAAGCCCGAACGGCGGCACGCGGCGGTGGCCGGACAAGATCGCGCAATCCATTTTTTCGCGGAAGCGCACGCGGCGATAGATGCCGTCGCCCGCATGCCACTTGCCGCGCCCGCCCGAATCTTTGCGGATGTGGAAGTCTTCGAGCACCACGGGGAAACGAAACTCCAATACTTCCGGATCGGTGAGCCGCGTATTTGTCATGTGCGTGTGCACGGCGTCGGTGCCGTTGAAGCCGGGACCCGCGGGCGAGCCTGAACAGATCGTTTCGTAATACTGATAATTATTGTTGCCGTAAGTGAGGTTGTTCATCGTGCCCTGCGCACAGGAAAGCGCGCCCAACGCGCCGAACAGGCAGTTCGTGACCGCCTGCGAAGTCTCGACGTTGCCGGCCACGACCGCCGCCGGATATTCCGGCGAAAGCATCGAGCGCTCCGGCACGACGATGTTGATCGGCCGCAGGCATCCCGCGTTCATCGGGATTTCGTCGTCCACCATCACGCGGAACACATACAATACAGCCGCGCGCGTCACCGGGGCGGGCGCATTGAAATTCGTATTCTGCTGCGGGCTGGTGCCCGTGAAATCGACCGTCGCCTCGCGCTTCTTCTTGTCGACCGAAATTTTCACCTTGATGAAGGTGCCCTGATCCATCTCGTAGGAAAACTCGGAATCGTGCAGGCGGTCGAGTACGCGGCGCACGGATTCCGCGGCGTTATCCTGCACATGGCCCATATAGGCTTTGACGACCGGCAGGCTGAACAGACCGATCATCTTGCGAAGTTCGCGCACGCCTTTTTCGTTGGCGGCAATCTGCGCCTTCAGGTCGTTCACGTTCTGCAACGGATTGCGCGCCGGATATTTCGCACCTTCGAGCAGCGCATAAAGCTCCTTCTCGCGGAAGCGTCCACGATCCACGAGCTTGAAGTTGTCGATATAGACGCCTTCCTCGTCGATGTGGGTGGCGAGCGGCGACATCGAGCCGGGCGCTACGCCCCCGACATCCGCGTGGTGGCCGCGCGACGCGACCCAGAACAGGATGTTCTTACCCTTCTCGTCGAACACGGGCGTGCAGACCGTGATGTCGGGCAAATGCGTGCCGCCGTTATAGGGCGCGTTCAGCGCATAGACGTCACCGGGCCGGATTTTGCCTTTGTTCGCGCGGATCACGGTTTCGACCGAGCGGTCCATCGAGCCGAGATGCACGGGCATATGCGGCGCGTTCGCGACAAGCGAGCCGCTTGCGTCGAACACCGCACAGGAGAAGTCGAGACGCTCCTTGATGTTCACGGAGTAGGCGGTGTTCTGGAGCGTGACACCCATCTGCTCGGCGATCGACATGAAGAGGTTGTTGAACACTTCGAGCAGCACCGGGTCGGCCTTGGTGCCGATCGCGTGCTTGCGCGCCAACACCGTGATGCGGGTCAGCACGATGTGATCCTTCGCCGTCAGCTTTGCGGCCCAGCCGTCTTCGATCACGATGGTCTGGTTCGGCTCGATCAGGAGCGCCGGTCCCTTGATCGTGTGACCGGGTTTGATCTGATCGCGCGTATAGACGCCTGCCGCGCGCGACTTTCCGCGCGAGAAAAATTCCGTCTTTCTCCGCGGCGCGGGAAGCTTTGCGCTCGAGGTTTTGCCTGCGCGCTCCGAGAACTTCGCGCCGCCGCCGATCGCTTCGACCGAGACCGCCTCAACCACGATTTCCTTGTCGCGGTCCATGAAGCCGAAACGGCTTTTGTGCGCGGCTTCGAAATCGCGCTGCATCTTCTTGAGTGCGCCTGCGACGACTTCGAGCGGCGTATCGGTGCCGGCATAGCGCAGATGCGCGCGGACGATCACCTTGATCTGCGAGCTTGCCACGCCCTGTGAAGCCACTTCGCGTTTCACTTCGGCGCCGAGCCTCTTGCCGATCCGATTCACGGAAGCGAGCGCTTTTGCGCCGAGCTTCTCCTCGAGCGCCTGCGTGCGGGTCGCGCGGATGTCGGCGAGCCCCATGCCATAGGCGGAGAGAAGCCCCGAAAGCGGATGAATGACGACACTCTTCATGCCGAGGCTATCCGCGACGAGGCAGGCATGCTGCCCGCCCGCGCCACCGAAGCAGTTCAGCGCGTAGCGCGTCACGTCATAGCCGCGCGCGACCGAGATTTTCTTGATCGCGTTCGCCATGTTCTCGACCGCAATCGTGATGAAGCCGTCGGCGATTTCCTCCGGCGACTTGCCGCCGCCGACTTCCTTCGCAAGCTTCGCAAAAGCGCCGCGCACGGCTCCCGCGTCGATCGGCTGGTCGTTGGTCCTGCCGAAAATCTTCGGGAAGAAATCGGGGATTAATTTCCCGACCATGACGTTCGCGTCGGTGACGGCGAGCGGCCCTTCGCGGCGGTAACACTTCGGACCGGGATCGGCGCCCGCCGAATCCGGCCCGACGCGGAAACGCGAGCCGTCGAAATGCAGGATCGAGCCGCCGCCGGCCGCGACCGTATGGATCTGCATCATCGGCGCACGCATGCGCACGCCCGCGACCTCGGTTTCAAACGCGCGTTCGTATTCGCCGTCGAAATGGGAGACGTCCGTCGAAGTGCCGCCCATGTCGAAACCGATCAGGCGTTTGAAGCCGGCACTCTCGCCGGTCTGCGCCATGCCGACCACGCCGCCCGCGGGACCGGACAGGATCGCGTCCTTGCCTTGAAACAAGTCGGCCGCGGTGAGGCCGCCCGACGACATCATGAACATGAGCCGTGCGCCTGAATTCTTCGTGTCCAGCTCCTTGCTCACGCGCGCGACGTAACGCGCGAGAATCGGCGAAAGATACGCGTCGACGACAGTAGTATCGCCGCGTCCGACCAGCTTGATGAGCGGCGAAGTCTCGTGGCTGACGGAGACCTGCGCGAAACCCATCTCGCGCGCGATCTTCGCGGCAAGCTGCTCGTGCTGCGGATAGCGGTAGGCATGCATGAAGACGATGGCGACAGCCTTAATGCCGTCTCGCTGCGCGGCATCTAACGCCGTACGGATTTCCGCCTCTTCGGGCTCCTGCTCGACGGTGCCGTCCGCGAGAATGCGCTCGGAGATTTCCGTGACCCGCTCGTAGAGCATCTCCGGCTTGATGATTTCCTTGGCGAAGATTTTCGGGCGCGCCTGATAGCCGATCTTGAGCGCGTCGCGGAAACCCTTGGTGATCAGCAGGAGCGTGCGGTCGCCTTTGCGTTCCAGAAGCGCATTGGTCGCGACCGTGGTTCCCATCTTTACGGCGCCGATCGCGCCGCGGGGGATGGCCGCGCCTTTTTCGAGCCCGAGACACTCGCGGATGCCTTGCACTGCGGCATCGGGATAGGCCGGCGATTCAGAGAGCAGTTTCTTCGCGATCAGCTTGCCGCTGGGCGGTTTTGCAACGACGTCCGTGAAGGTGCCGCCGCGATCGATCCAGAAGTCCCAGGCTTTCGCGCTGCTCTTCTTTGAAGCTTTTTTCGCCATCGAAGTTCTCCCGACGCCTACAAATAAATCGCCGACGATTTATTGACAAATTATTTGTGAGCGATACGCTTCCCACCGGTCGGCATTTTCTCGCGTGGGGAGGCGGAATGCCAAAGACGGCGCGGCTTTCGGCAGTGCAAAGCGGTAGGGCGGATACGGGGCTCGGGCCGATCGTTTCGTCTGCGCATCTCGCAGCCGGCGCGATGCCTTCGCTTTCTGAACTCGAATTCGGTCTTATTCTCCTCGGTCACGCTTTCGAGCGCTGGATGGTGCGCTGCGTTGCGGCTGCTGGCCTTCCCGACGTGAACCCGATGGAAGTGCTGGTGCTGCACGCCGTTGCGCACCGCAATCGCCCGAAGCGCCTTGCCGACATCTGCCTCGTGCTGTCGATCGAAGACACGCATCTCGTGACCTATGCGGTGAAAAAGCTCGAAGGCGCGGGTCTGCTGACGTCGGGCCGCAAAGGGAGCGAAAAAACGGTTTCGCTGTCTGCGAAGGGCGAAGCGGTCGTGAAGAAATACGGAAAAATCCGCGAAGCGTTGCTCGTGGCACCGGTGAAAGCCACCGGCGCCGACGAGAAGCGCTTATCCGAAATTGCCGGGCTGATGCGTGCGCTGTCCGGCCATTACGACCAGGCCGCACGCGCCGCAGCAAGCCTGTAGCCGGCGGAGCTTCTAACGCTCCACTCCGGCTGCTAGCCTAACGTCACGGAAATCGGGGACGGCGTCCGCCGAACCCCGAAGGGAGAGTGATAATGAAACAGGTTACCGCGTTACTCGCGGGTGTTGCGATCTCGGCGCTCGCCGCGACCGCAGCCAACGCGCAGACGAAGTGGGACATGCCGACGCCTTACGGCGACGGCAACTTCCATACGAAGAACGTCGTGCAGTTCACTCAGGATGTCGCCAAAGCCACCGGCGGCAAGCTCACGATCACCGTTCATTCGAACGGCTCGCTCATCAAGCACCCGGAAATCAAGTCGTCCATCCGCCGCGGCGTCGCGCCGATCGGCGAGGTGCTGATTTCGAACCATCAGAACGAAAGCCCGATCTACGGCGTCGACTCGGTGCCGTTCCTTGCGACCAGCTATGCTGACGCACGTAAGCTCTACGCCGCGCAGAAGCCGCTGCTCGAGAAGAAGCTTGCCGAGGAAGGCCTTGTACTTCTCTACTCCGTGCCGTGGCCGCCGCAGGGCATCTACGCAAAGAAAGAGATCAAGTCGATCGACGATCTCAAGGGCCTGAAGTTCCGCACGTACAACGTTGCGACTCAGCGCATTGCGCAACTTGCTGGCGCAGTTCCGACCCAGATCGAGGTGCCGGACATACCGACCGCCTTCGCAACGAACCGTGTTGAATCGATGATCACTTCGCCTTCGACGGGAGCGGATACCAAGGCGTGGGATTACCTCTCGCACTTCCATCACACGCAGGCCTGGCTGCCGCGCAACGTGGTGTTCGTGCAGAAGGCTGCGTTCGACGCACTGCCGGAAGACGTTCGCAAGGCCGTGCTCGCAGCAGCGAAGGAAGCCGAGGATCGCGGCTGGAAGGCCTCCGAAGCCGAGACCGATGCCAAGATCAAGGTCCTGTCCGACAACAAGGTCACGATCGTACAGCCCTCCGATGCGCTGAAGAAGGGCTTTGCCGAAATCGGCAAGACCATGACCGCGGAATGGGAGAAAACCGCCGGCGCTGACGGCAAAACCATTCTGGATGCGTTCCGGAAGTAAACAAGGAATAACGGCCCGCTCAAAAAAAAGAGCGGGCCGTTTCACATCGCCCCATGCGCAAACTGTTGAACGGCCTTTACTCTCTCACGCTCGCGCTCTCCGCAGCGTGCCTTGTGGCGATTCTCGTGCTCGTCGGTGCACAAATTTGCGGCCAGATTTTCGACTCTATCCTGAAATTGTCCGGTTATCCGCCCTACGGGTTTCTCGTCCCGTCGCTGGCCGAAATCGGCGGCTATCTTTTCGGTGCCGCGAGCTTTCTTGCGCTTGGCGCAACGCTCAAGCGCGGCGCGCACATCCGCGTGACGATGCTGCTCGGGGCCATGAGGCCCCGCATCCGGCGAGGATTTGAGTTGTGGGCGCTGATCGCCGGCTTGGCCGTGGCCGTCTATGCAAGCTGGTCGCTTGCGACGCTTACCTATTTCTCGTGGAAGTTCGGCGACGTATCGTCCGGCCTGATTCCGATCAAATATTGGATTCCGCAAAGCGCGATGACGTTCGGGCTCGTCACGCTCTGCATCGCTTTGCTCGACGAGTTTTTCGAAACGCTGCGCAAGGGCTCGCCTTCTTTCGTCAAGGCGGAGAGCGCGATCACGCAGGGGCAGGAGTAGGCGATGGGTTTCGTCGAGTGGACGGTTTTTCTCGTCCTGCTGCTCTTTATCATCCTCGGATCCGGCGTCTGGATCGCACTCGCGCTCGGTGCGATCGGCTTCGTCGCGATGAAGATTCTCTCTGCGGCGCCGGCCGGCGCTTCGCTGTCGACATCGCTGTGGCAATCGCTGAACGGCTGGGACCTGATCGCGTTGCCGATGTTCATCTGGATGGGCGAGATTCTGTTTCGCACCAAGCTCGCGGAGGATTTATTCGAAGGGCTCGCACCCTGGATGCAGCGGCTGCCCGGGCGGCTTCTTCATGTAAATGTTGCCTCTTGTGCAGTATTCGCAGCGGTCTCCGGATCGTCGGCCGCGACCTGCGCCACGATCGGCCGTATCTCGCTGCCTGAACTGAAGAAACGCGGCTACGACGACCGTATGGCGATCGGCACGCTTGCGGGTTCCGGTACGCTCGGTCTTCTTATCCCGCCATCGATCATCATGATCGTTTATGGAGCGGCGACGGATCAATCGATCGCCCGCCTCTTCATCGCAGGAATCATTCCGGGGATCATGCTTGCGCTTTTGTTCATGGGCTTTATTGCGGCATGGGCGATTGCAAACAAAGACAAAATGCCTGCGGCGGAAGCATCGGTTTCCTGGCGGGAGCGCTTCAACTCGCTGCGCCGTCTGATTCCGATCACGCTGCTTATCCTCGGTGTGATCGGATCGATCTATGGCGGGCTCGCTTCCGCGACCGAGGCTGCGGTGGTGGGCGTTGCGCTTTCGCTGCTTCTGTCCTGGTGGACCAATCAGCTCTCGCGGCACACTTTCTTCGATGCGCTGACCGCAGGCGCGATAACGTCCTGTATGATCGCGGCGATCCTCGCAGGGGCCGCGTTTCTTACGACGGCGATGGGCTTCACCGGCATTCCGCGCGCGCTCGCCGAATGGATCACGACGCTAGGCCTGTCGCAGTGGCAGTTGCTCGTCGCGCTCACGATCTTTTTCATCGTGCTCGGCTGTTTCCTCGATGGGATCTCGATGGTGGTGCTCACCACTTCCGTCATCATGCCGCTCGTCACCGCCGCCGGCTTCGATCTGATCTGGTTCGGCATCTACATCGTGCTGGTCGTGGAAATGGCGCAGATCACGCCGCCGGTCGGCTTCAACCTATTCGTGTTGCAGGGCATGACCGGCCGCTCGATCTTCGCGATCGGCGGCTATGCGTTCCCGCTTTTTCTGCTGATGTGCGTTGCAGTCGTGCTGCTCGCCGTCTTCCCGCAACTTGCGCTATGGTTGCCGTCGACGATGCTCGACGTGAAATAGGGAAACGATCCGATGCAATATGTGCGTTTCGGCGCGACCGGAATGAAAGTCTCGCGCCTGTGTTTCGGCTGCATGACCTACGGCTCGAAGAGCTGGCGCGAGTGGGTGCTGACCGAAGAAGATTCGAAGCCCTTTTATAAAGCGGCGTTCGACGCCGGCATCAACTTCTACGACACCGCGGACGTCTATTCGCAGGGCGTGAGCGAGGAAATTCTCGGCCGTGCCGTGAAAGAGCATGCCGCGCGCCGCGAAGAAGTCGTGATCGCGACCAAGGTCTTCAATCCGATGGGCAAAGCGCCGAACCTGAAAGGGCTCTCGCGCAAGCACATCATGGAAGGCATCGACGCATCGCTCAAGCGCCTCAAGATGGATTACGTCGATCTCTACATCATCCATCGCTTCGACTACGAGACCGAAATGGAAGAGACGCTGGAAGCGCTTTCCGACGTCGTGAAGGCCGGCAAGGCGCTCTATCTCGGTGCGTCCTCGATGTGGTCGTGGCAGTTTGCGAAGATGCTGACCATGCAGAAAGAGCGCGGCCTCGCGCGCTTCGTCTCCATGCAGAACTATTACAACCTCATCTATCGCGAAGAAGAGCGCGAGATGCTGCCGCTCTGCAAGGAAGAGAAGATTGCCGTGACACCGTGGTCGCCGATTGCGCGCGGATTTCTTGCGGGCTCGATGCCGAGCCAAGGCGAGAAAACCCTGCGCGGACAAACCGACGACTTTGCGAAGACGCTCGGCATCGGCGCGACCGACACCGACCACGAGATCGCAGAACGCGTGCGCGTCACGGCCGAAAAGCTCGGCGTATCGCGTGCGGCGGTCGCGATTGCATGGACGCTCGCAAACCCGCTCGTCACTTCGCCGATCGTCGGCGCTTCCAAGCCGCATCATCTTCCGGATGCGCTAAAGGCGCTTGAAATCAAACTCGACGACGCGACGAAGAAGTATCTCGAAGAACCGTATCGGACGCGCAGGCCCGCGGGGCATGTTTAACGTCATTGTCGTCCCCGCCAAGCGAGCGAAGCTCGCGCGAGCCGGGACCCATAACCACCTGCCTCGAATATTGAATGCCGGGGTTATGGGTCCCCGCCTTCGCGGGCACGACGAATTATGTTTTCAATGATCCCCACCGATCCTCTTTTTTATCTCGTCGGGCTGACGGCGATCTTCATCGTCTCGATCGGCAAGGGCGCGTTCGGCGGCGGGCTCGCGATTTTAGGCGTGCCGTTGCTCTCGCTCGTGATGTCGCCGATCGAAGCCGCAATCGTTGTGGCGCCGCTCGTGAGCTTCATGGATTTCTTTGCCTTCGGCAGCTTCGGCCGCAATACCTGGTCGAAGCCGGATCTCGCGTGGCTCGCGCCTGCGCTGCTTGCCGGTATCGCACTCGGCTACGTGTTCTTCGTTTATGTCGATCCGAGGCTTGTCGCGGCGGGCATCGGCGTCATCACGGTCATCTTCGCGCTCGACTGGTTCCTGCGCGGCAGAAAATCCGAACACAAGGAACGTCCGGTCTCGCCGCCGCTCGCGCTCATCGCCGGAAGTGCGGCCGGTTTCACCACGTTCGTCGCGCACGCCGGCGGCCCGCCGATGACGGCCTATCTGCTGTATCGCGGGCTGAACAAAACCGTTTACGCGGGCACCGCTGTCGCGCTCTTCAGTCTCGGCAATATCGTGAAGCTCGTACCGTATTCGGCGTTGCTGTTCGCGAAACCTCACACGTTCGTGCAGGCGCTCGTACTTGCGCCGGTCGTTCCGCTCGGCGTCTGGCTCGGGAAATACATTCACGACCGGCTCGATCAGGCGCGGCTCTTCTTCTGGTGCTACGTGATCCTCTTGGTCGCGGCTGCGAAACTTCTCTACGACGCGATCCGCGCCTTCGCGCTCTAAACGTCTGTAAAATAAGGCGTTTTCAGACCAATCCTTGACTCTGGCTTGCCGCGCAGGGTATTCCCTCCGCCGCTGGCACTCGAAATATGCGAGTGCCACAACCTTTTCTCCGCGCTGTTTTGCGCGAAATTTCGAGGAAGCTCCCATGAAAAAATTCCGTCCCCTGCACGACCGCGTCGTCGTGAAGCGCATCGAAGCCGATCAGAAGACCAAGAGCGGCATCATCATTCCTGACTCGGCGCAGGAAAAGCCGTCCGAAGGCGAAGTGGTCGCCGTCGGTTCGGGCGGCCGCGACGAGTCCGGCAAGCTCATTCCGATCGACGTCAAGGTCGGCGACCGCATCCTGTTCGGAAAGTGGTCGGGCACCGAAGTGAAGATCGATGGCCAGGAACTCCTCATCATGAAGGAGTCGGACATCATGGGCATCATCGGCAAATAAGCCGGCAGCCACAGATACAAACCTCGTCCTGAGGAGCCCGCGCAGCGGGCGTCTCGAAGGACGGGAAATGGTCGCCTCATCCTTCGAGACGGCGCGTATCGCGCCTCCTCAGGATGAGGCTTAACGAAGGAAAAACTCAAATGGCCGCCAAGGAAGTGAAATTCTCGACCGACGCGCGCGACCGCATGCTGCGCGGCGTCGATATTCTCGCAAACGCCGTGAAAGTGACGCTCGGTCCCAAGGGCCGCAACGTCGTGCTCGACAAATCGTTCGGCGCGCCGCGCATCACCAAGGACGGCGTTACCGTCGCGAAAGACATCGAGCTTGAGGACAAGTTCGAGAACATGGGCGCGCAGATGGTGCGCGAAGTCGCCTCGAAGACCAACGATCTCGCGGGCGACGGCACCACGACCGCGACCGTGCTGGCGCAGGCAATCGTGCGCGAAGGCGCAAAATCGGTTGCCGCCGGCATGAACCCGATGGATCTCAAGCGCGGCATCGATATTGCCGTCGCCAAAGTGATCGACGACATCACCAAGAATGCCCGCGCCGTGAAATCCTCGAAGGAAGTCGCGCAGGTCGGCACGATCTCTTCGAACGGCGACGAAAACATCGGCAAGATGATCGCCGAGGCGATGCAGCGCGTCGGCAATGAAGGCGTGATCACTGTCGAGGAAGCGAAGTCCTTGGAGACCGATGTCGACATCGTCGAGGGCATGCAGTTCGACCGCGGTTATATCTCTCCGTATTTCGTCACCAACGCGGACAAGATGATCGCCGAGTTGAACGATCCCTACATTCTGATCTTCGAGAAGAAGCTCTCGACGCTCCAGACCATGCTGCCCGTTCTCGAAGCGGTGGTGCAGACCGGCAAGCCGCTCCTCATTATCGCCGAGGAAGTCGAAGGCGAGGCGCTTGCGACCCTCGTCGTGAACAAGCTCCGCGGCGGCCTGAAGGTCGCGGCGGTGAAGGCTCCGGGCTTCGGCGACCGCCGCAAGGCCATGCTCGAGGACATCGCGATCCTCACCAACGGCCAGATGATCGCCGAAGACCTCGGCATCAAACTCGAATCCGTCACCTTGCAGATGCTCGGCCGCGCCAAGAAGGTCGTGATCGAAAAGGAAAAGACCACGGTCGTCGACGGTACCGGCAAGAAGAAGGACATCGAAGCCCGCGTCGCGCAGATCAAGCAGCAGATCGAGGAAACCACCTCGGACTACGACAAGGAAAAGTTGCAGGAGCGCCTCGCGAAGCCCGCGGGCGGCGTTGCGGTGATCCGCGTCGGCGGCGCCACCGAGATCGAAGTCAAGGAGCGCAAGGACCGCGTCGATGACGCGCTCAACGCGACCCGTGCCGCGGTCGAAGAAGGCATCGTTCCCGGCGGTGGCGTGGCACTCCTACGCGCGAAGAAGGCGGTCGGCCGCATCAAGGACAGCAACGAAGACGTGCAGGCCGGCATCAACATCGTGTTGAAGGCGCTCGAGGCGCCGATCCGCCAGATCGCGGAGAACGCAGGCGTCGAAGGCTCGATCGTGGTCGGCAAGATCACCGACCAGAACGATCCGGATTACGGTTTCGACGCCCAGACCGAAAAGTACGGCGACATGTTCAAGGCCGGTATCGTCGATCCGGCCAAGGTCGTGCGCACGGCGTTGCAGGATGCGGCCTCGATCGCGGGTCTCCTGGTCACGACCGAAGCGATGATTGCCGAATTGCCGAAGAAGGAAACGCCGGCACCGCAAATGCCCGGCGGTGGAATGGACTATTAATCCAACCGATCCGGCAGCGGTGGGACGAAAAAGGCGCGGGATCGTATCCCGCGCCTTTCATTTATGCGCGGCCGCAACCGTTCAAGCGCCGTTCATGCAGCGAGGATAGCGTGACCACATCAAGCGCGAAGGCAGAGGGAGAATTCGCTGATGAAGCTGTTATTCAGAATCGTCACTGCGCTGCTTGTTGCATTTTCGATAAACGCGGTACCGGCGAGCGCGCAGAATGCAGTCTATGTGATCCCATATTTCGCGGAATCTGAAGGAGTGCAGTCGAATATGTTCGTTCGGGAAGTCAAAAACGGCGATCAGGTTACCGCAGCCGAACTTGACCTCTGTTACCGCTTTGAGCTGGAAGGAAAATGGGACCGCGTTGTCATCCCGTTGAAGGCGGACGGCGCCACCCTGACAGGTTCGGGCGCGAGCCAGATCGAAAAGACCGCAGTCATCGTAAATTTTACCCGCAAACGGGTCGAGCGCGATCTTTTATCCTACGATGGCGAGATCAAACTCGCCGGCAAGTCGTTCGCGTTCAGGAAGTATCCCGTCACCGAACACAACGATCTCGATTTTATGGATTTTCAGTCCATGACTAAAATCGAGGAGAGCCCCGCGGATTTCACTGACGTTGCTCCGCACGAGATCGCTGTGCGCTTCAAGCGCGGAGAATTGAAGACGGTGCTGGAAGCGCTGCGCGGTGAACCGGTAATCGTTAAGCCGCGAAGCGGTCTGGTTCAGGACTGCTCCGTGCTGCGCAAAGGGTATCAGACGCTGGAACTGACCCTTGCCCCGGAGAAAGCGCCGGAATTGCTCGCGAAGTTGCGCAAGCTGCCCGGCGTTATTTCCGCCGGTTGGAGCGGCTACAGCCATATCGATCATGCCACGCGACTCCCGATTTCCGACTGGGGAATTGGCGGCAGGATCGATCGTAACAAGATCGCGGCCGAACTCGCCAAAAGCGCTTCGCGCGCGCTCGACGCCAAGTTTCAGTCCGCGAAGTGGAACACGCAGACCGGCGAGCTTCAGATCTTGCTCACCCGCCCGTCGCAACGCTTTCATGAGGCGGGTTTCACCGAGGAGATTGACGTGCGTTTCTTCGTGGAGCCGGAGCGCCCCGGCGCAACGGACTATTTTATTCTCTGGGTTAGGAGCGCCGACGTAACAGCCGTCGATAACGTTCCCGGCGCAGGCATCAAGCTCGAGCCGTTCGAAATCATCGGCGGCGAGGGTATCTATATCGACATGGAACAACTCGCTAAGGCGATCACAAAAGACCAGCGCGGCCAGACCTGGGACAACGATACGCGGAAATGGAAGTGAAAAAATGCGCGGAGAAATCCGCGCCTTTTTCTTTGTGCGCTTGCGAGGACGATCGAAAAAATTCAACTCCCGTTCAGAGTGAGAGTTTCAGATTGACAGGGTTAGCCGTTTCCCTGCGCGATCAATGGAGCCGCGGAAATGAAGAACTGGCCGGTCGTCTTTCTTGCTGCATTTATACTTTTTAGCGTCGGCTTCGCTGCGCACGCACAAACCATCGTTGTTACGCAGCCTTATGTCGGCTTGAGCGACAAGGAGTCCGCGAATGTGGTCATCCGTGAGCGGCGTAGCGGGCCAAAGACCGAGAGTGCAGAGATCGATTTCTGTTTTCAGGCGACGCCGAACGGTGCGCTCGACCGCGCGGTTTTCGAACTGACGCCACGCGACGGCAAGCTCGCCGGATCGGGCGTAACCGAACGCACGAAAACGCCGATCGAGTTCAGCTATTCCGCCGCCTACAAAGGCGACCAGCTCGGTTATACCGGCGTCGTGAAGGTCGGGAGTAGACAGCCGGTAGACTTCAAAGCCGAATACGTCTCCGAAAACACCGAGAAGCAGTATCGCGACACGCTGATGCAAATTGCGCTGGTCGAACGGCCCACGAACTTCACGATGGTTTCCCCGCAATGGGTTGCGATCAGCACCAGGACCGGAACCATGCCGGCATTGATCGCGTATCTGCGCGGTCAGAATGTATTGCTCGACGCGCTGTTCGGGCTGGTGGAGGACTGTGACGCGCTCCGAAGCGGCACGCAGACGATCCAGCTCATTGTGGCCCCCTCGCGCGCCGAAGCCGTAATCGCTGGTGCGAGAAAATTACCGGGCGTGGTTACCGCGGGCTGGGGCGGTCTGAGTCCGATTGCCTATGCCGCACGCATTCCCGCCGCGCCATGGAGCAATGCCGGCACTCCTGACCGAAAGAAACTGGAAGCCGTACTTGCGAGAATCGTCGCGCGTTCGGTCGAAGGTACGTTCAGTTCTGCCGCATGGGATGAAACGACCGGCGATCTCGTGCTGAAGTTCAAGCGTGCCTCGCAATTTTTTCCGGGGCTCGGCTTCAGCGAATCGATCGAAGTCGCGTTGCTTGCTGAAAATGAGCGGCCCGGGCCCTCCGATCACATCGTGGTGCGGGTCAATAGCGTAAAGGCGTTGCTCGTCGACGAAACCGGTGCCGGCCGCCTGAAATTCAGGCCGCTGCACGAAATCGGCGGTGAGGGCCTCTTCGTGGATCAGGAGCCGATCGCGCAGGCGATCGCGCGCGAGTTGAAGGGCGTCACGTGGGATGCGCTGGAAGAGAAATGGAGCCGATAGCGCCGTAGAAAAATTATAGCCAGCTCGCCGGCCACTTTCCTTCGTGATCGACGAAATGGTTTTCGATGCCGTGCCAGATATAGGCGAGTGCGGTGAGCAGGATCACGCCCGCAAGCACCGGCATCAGCAGAAAGCTCCACGGCAGCGCTGACGTCACGATGATAAGCGGGTTGATCCCCGCGGGCGGATGCATGGTGCGCGTGAAATGCATCGCGACGATCGCAAGCCCGACCGCGAGCGCCGCTGCGAATGCGCCCGATCCGAGTATCGACAAAACGGCAAGACCCATAAAAGTCGAAATCAGGTGACCGCCGATCAGCGCACGCGGCTGGCCGGGCGGTGCGTCTGGAAGCGCGATCACGTTCACAACGGAAGTAGCGAACGGCACCAGCGCAATCGGAAAATGCCCGATCTCCGCGAGCCACTGCATCGCATAGATGCCGATGCCGCCGCCAAGCGCCCGCCAGGCATAGGTCTTCCAGTTGGACTTGATGTTCTCGAAAAGGTCTTCTCTTTCAGGCAAGGGTAGCTGCGGCGCCTTTCATCGCGTCGTGAAACCCTTCGCTAGCAAGCAAGGAATATTCCTCTTCGCGGCGCTCGACCAATTTGTCGCGGGAGCGGAGCACGCCGTCGATGATGCCCGGATGGACCATCACCACGCCGCCGTCGGTGAGTTCGTCGAGAAAGCGCGGGAAAAGATCCGAGAATCTCTCCTTGCCTGCGAATTCATAGGCGCCCGAGAACGACGGATTGACGCCAAGCCCGGCGCGTTTGGCGAGCCGCTCGAGCCCGAGGCTCAGCGTCCCGATCACGCGGGTTTTGTTGTCTGCGGAGATCAGCGCCGATTTCCGGGCCGGCGCGCATTGGCGAACCCAGGCCTTTGGCGCAAGCTTCGCCACGGTCTGCACAAATGTTTTGCGGATCGCGGGCATGAGGTGGCAGTGCTGGTGACCGTCCACATAGTCGGGGGGCCGCCCGAAGGCGCGGGCGAAGGCTTCGATCTGGGCTTCGATTTCGAGCGCGACGGAATTCTTGCTCACCTTCAGGAGCGACAGCGGTGAAAGCAGCGCCATCATGTCCGGCAGCTTTCCGTCGCTTGTTACCATGGGCGGCGAAACGAGCGGCTGGAAGCCGCCGGAAAGCGTCAGGTGCAGCCCAATCTGGATCGGAGCCGGCGAAGGCGTTTCGGCGAGCGCTTTCGCCTCGTCTTCGAGCCCCGGGAAGATCGTCATCACCGAGGTCGCGTTGAGGCGGCCTTTGGCGACGAGGTCGCGGATCGCTTTCGAAACACCGGGCGCGATATTGTAATCGTCCGCGCAGATGACGACGCGCTTCACTCGGCGGCCTCGCGCGGCGTGCCGGAACGGCGCTCGCTGTATTCGCTCTTGCCGGTTTCGCGCAGTTCGCTTTCGGCGATGAAATAGGACGGCCGCCGCTTCAATTCGGAAAGAATTTTCGCGATGTATTCGCCCATCACGCCGAGCACGAGCAACTGCACGCCGCCGATCACCATGATGCCGACGATGACCGAGGGATAGCCCGGAACGGTTTTGCCGAGCACGAGCGTTTCGAACAGGATCCATAGCCCGAACAGAAATGCGCTCGCCGACAGCAACATGCCGAGCAGGCTCGCGATCCGTAGCGGAGCCGCGGAAAACGAAGTCAGTCCCTCGATCGAAAGGCCGAGCAGCGCCCGCATGTTCCAGCTCGACGCGCCGTAGGCGCGCGGCGCCGGTTCGTAGGGCACGCGGACTTGCCGGAAGCCGATCCAGCTCGACATGCCTTTGAAGAAGCGGTTCCGCTCGGGCATCAGCCGCAGCGCATCCGCCGCGCGCGGCGAGAGCAGGCGGAAGTCGCCGGCGTCCTCCGGGATTTCCTGCCGCACGTTGAAATTCAGCACGCGATAGAAAAGCTTTGCGAACAGCCTGCGCGTGGCCGGTTCGTTCTCCCGGTGCGCCTTCGCCGTATAGACGACGTCGTAGTGCTCGTCCTGCCAGAGCGCCACGAGTTTCTCGGCAAGTTCCGGCGGATGCTGGCCGTCGCCGTCCATGAACAGGATCGCGTTCTTGCGGGCATGCTCGAGACCCGCGAGCAGCGCGGATTCCTTGCCGAAGTTCCGCGAAAACGAAATGGTCTGCACGTCGGCTTTCTCGGCGGGCAGGGCGCGCGCAATCGCATAGGTATTATCGCGGCTGCCGTCATCGACATAGACGATCTCGACCGCCAATCCGCGCTGGCTGCCGAGGCGCTCCGCAAGCAGCATGAGCTTCTTGTGAAGTGCCGGGAGCCCGGTGGCCTCGTTGAAGACCGGGACGACGATGGTGAGGCCTTCCGCCCTTTTCATGCCTTGCTTCGCGTTCATCTGGTTTGCCCGGCTGCGTGGCAGCCAGTTTCTTCCTTCCGCTTTCCGTTTCCTAGCGCAAAGCAAAAACGCGGTAAAACGCCCGTGGTTCGGCCCGCCGCCGTGCTAGGAAACGGCCCTTGCCCCAAGTGATTCCATGCGCGCTCTTCTCAAGCAGATTTTCAGTTTCGGCCTGATCGGCTTCGTCAACGCCGGCGTGGATACCGCCGTGTTTTTCGCGGCGATCCAGTTCCTGACCGGCAACCTGATCGTGGCAAATATCTGCGCCTGGGCGGTCGCGGTGAGCTGTTCCTATGCGCTCAATTCGCGCTTTACCTTCAGGAAGCCGTTCCGCCTGAAGGATTATCTCTTCTTCGCGGCGACCCAGATCGGGGGACTGGTCGCAAACACGACCGCGCTGGTGCTGACCGCGCCGCTGGTGCCCTTGATCGTCGCCAAGATCATCGCGATCGGCTTCGGCTTCGTCGTGAATTTCACGCTCGCGCGCTTTATCGTCTTCCGGGCGCCGGATAAAGCCTCATCCTGAGGAGCCGCAAAGCGGCGTCTCGAAGGATGAGGCTCATGGTTCGAGACGCGCTCGCTTACGCTCGCGCTCCTCACCATGAGGATTTATGAAATCTTCGCCATCAGCTTGTCGAACAGCGGATTGTCCTGCGCGAATACATATTCCGGCGCGGACACGATCACGGTTTCCGCCCCGCGCTCGCGCAGGAAGATCGTGAATTCGTGCAGCGACGACGGCGGGCACAGGAGCGTGAGCATGCCCGAGGATGTAGGACCGCCGAACGGGGCCTGCACGCCGAAGCGGCCTTTGGCTTCCGCGAGCATTTCTTCGTCCGCGCCTTTGAAGCGCATGCGCACCTCGCGCATGGTGCGGGCGCGCCGCTCCGCCGCGATGCGGTCGAGGAGCAACTGCGCGGCCTTGCGCGCTTTCACGTTCCAGTCGGCATTGATCGAGGCGACGAGATTGGCCTGCGAGCGCAGCATGATGCCGTCGTCAATCACTTTCAGGCCGTTCGCGGCAAGCGTCGAGCCCGTCGTGGTGATGTCGACGATGAGTTCGGCCGTGCCCGCTGCGGGTGCGCCTTCGGTCGCGCCCAGGCTTTCGACGATGCGATAGTCGGCGATGCCGTGGCCCGCGAAGAAAGCCCGCGTCATGTTCACGTATTTCGTGGCGACCCGCATGCGCGCGCCGCGTTTTGCGTGAAACGCAGTTGCGACGTCGTCGAGGTCTTCCATGGTGCGGACGTCGATCCATGCCTGTGGCACGGCGACGACGACATTTGCGTAGCCGAAGCGCAGCCCTTCGAGCAGCACGACCTTTTTGTCGGCGTCTGGAATGGATTCGCGAACGAGGTCCTCGCCGGTGATGCCGATGTGAATCGAGCCCTGCGCGAGCGAAGTCGCGATGTCGGCTGCCGAGAGATAAGCGACTTCGACATCGGCGATTTCCGGGATCGTGCCGCGATAGTCGCGGCCGCCGCGGCCCTGCACGAGCGAAAGGCCCGCGCGCCCGAAGAACGAGTGTGCGTTCTCCATCAGGCGGCCCTTCGACGGAACGGCGAGAATGAGCGCGCTCATACCGCACCTCCCGCGTTTTCGAGTTCGGCGATCCAAGCCGCGAAGCCGACCGCGGGGATGCGCGTGTCGCTGCCGAGCAGCGTCATCAGGTTGTCGTAGCGGCCGCCTGCAACGAGCGGCGCATTCACGCGCTCGAAGGGATCGTAGATTTCGAAGACCATGCCCGAGTAATAGTCGAGCGCGCGGCCGAACGCGGTCGCGAAGCGGATTTTCGAAACGTCGATGCCTGCGGCGGCAATGAATCCCGTGCGCTGCTCGAATTCGCCGAGTGCCGCCGAAAGATCGAGCTTCGCTTCGGAAGCAAGCGCGCGGAGCGCACCGAGCGCCTCATCCGGATCGCCGGCGATGCGCAGGTATTTTTCGAGTACGCCAGCCGCATCCGGCGCAAGACCCGAAGTCGCGCCGCGCGACGACTGCTCGAGAAAGCGCTCGGCGATTTCTTCCGGCGTGCGTCCGCCGACCGCGGAGATGCCTGCGATCGAAAGAATATCGGTGACGAAGGCGCGGGCCGCTTTCGGATCGGAGCCTTCGAGCGCCGCGAGCACGCCCGCGTGCGAGGCGCGCGGATCGGATTTGTTGCGCAACGAAGCGAGGTCGGCTTCCAGCGTGCCGGTGCGGTTGAAGTCTTTGAGCAAACGCCGCTGCCACGCGGGCGGCAGTTTCAGCGCGGAGACGAGTGCCGAGAACAGGCCGACATCGCCCATGCGGATCGCCGGCGCATCGATCCCGAAAACTTTCGTGGATTCGAGTGCGAGCGAAAGGCATTCCGCATCCGCGGCACTTCTGTCCTGGCGGCCGAGCTGTTCGATGCCCGCCTGCATGTATTCGCCGCTGCCGCCGCCGCGGTCGCGGAAGATAGGCCCGAGGTAGCAGTAGTTCGCGGCCTTGCCGTTCTTCTCGATGTGCGCGCGGCAGACCGGGATCGTGAGGTCGGGGCGCAGGCAGAGTTCGCGGCCTTCGGAGTCGGTGAAGATGTAAAGACGGCGGCGCAGTTCCTCGCCCGAGAGTTCGAGGAAGCTCTCGGCGGGTTGCAGGATCGCAGGTTCGACGCGCGCATAGCCCGCGCGCTCGTAGAGTTCTACGAGGGCGCTGGCGCGGCCGTTCTTGCCGTTTTGTATGCTTGTCGTCATGGCGCGGGCTTGTAGCAGGGGATGGGATGGGGCGCTACGCAAAGTGCGTAGAGGGTTACTTGGTGTCGTCCCGGCCAAGCGGCGTACTTCACGCCGCGCGAGCCGGGACCCATAACCACCCGATTCTCCACTGAGGCAGGGAGTATGGGTCCCCGCTGGAGCCTGTCATCGGGCGCGCACAAGCGCGACCCGTTGGCGGGGACGACGGACTACTTGATGGAATGTCGTCCCAAAACTTCCCGCACCGTCTCCACGAGCTTCTCGCGCGGGACAGAGAACTGCGCCGGGCGCGAGGCGCGCCATTCGGTGTTCGAGGCGATCATCTCGGCGGCCTTCTTGCCGTCGATCAGGTCCTTGATCTGGACTTCGCCGCGCGCAAGTTCGTCGCCGCCCTGGATCACGGCAACAGGTGAATTGCGGCGGTCGGCGTATTTCAACTGGTTGCCGAAGTTCTTCGGATTGCCGAGATAAAGCTCGGCGCGGATGCCGGCTTCGCGAAGCTCTTTGACCATCGCCTGGTAGTCGGCAACGCGGTCCTTGTCGAAGATCGTGACAACGACCGGGCCGTGCTCCGGCTTGTCGTCGATCTTCTTCAGTGCTTTGAGCGCCGCCAGGAGCCGCGACACGCCGATGGAGAAGCCCGTCGCTGGCACCGGTTCGCTGCGGAAGCGCGCGATCAGGCCGTCGTAGCGTCCGCCGCCGCCGACCGAGCCGAAGCGGACCGGATTTCCTTTTTCGTCTTTGGTCTCAAAAGTGAGTTCGGCTTCGTAAACCGGGCCGGTGTAATATTCGAGGCCGCGCACGACGGAGGGGTCGATGATTACACGATCCTCATAACCAGATGCTCTGATAAGACGTGCGATATCAAGCAGCCCTAGCAAAGATGGGTGCCACTCACGTTCCTTACCGAACCAAAGGTTTAGCGACTTCAGAACTTGAAAATTTCCAACAGTAAAGTCTTCAAACTCAAGTCCAGGACTTAAAACGACTCCAAAGTCTTGCGGCTTCTCAATCCTGTGACGCCATTCCAAGAGAGTCAGCAACATTCCAGCTTGGTCGTTGTTCAGTCCGGCCCCTTTAGTGAAATCACCGGAATCGTCTTTGCGACCAGCGCCGAGCAGCGCTCTGACGCCTTCCACACCAAGTCGATCAAACTTATCAATCGCGCGAAGAACGGTAAGTCTTCTTGCCGTATTCGCTTCACCGCCTAGTTCAAGAGTCTCAAGAAGAGAATCTAATATCTCCCGGCTATTGACTTTGATTAGATACTTACCGCGCGCAATCCCGAGCGCTTCCAGCGTGTCGGCGGCCATCATGCACATCTCGGCATCGGCCGCGACGGTCGCGGAGCCGACCGTATCCGCATCGAACTGCAAGAATTGCCGGAAGCGGCCCGGACCCGGCTTTTCGTTCCGGAACACATTGCCGAAGCGGTACGAGCGATAGGGCTTCGGCAACTGATCGAAGTTCGCGGCGACGTAGCGTGCAAGCGGCGCGGTTAGGTCGTAGCGCAGCGACATCCACTGCTCGTCGTCATCCTGAAACGAGAACACGCCTTCGTTCGGGCGGTCGCTGTCGGGCAGGAATTTCCCGAGCGCTTCGGTGTATTCGATCGCGGGCGTCTCCACCGCTTCGAAGCCATAGCGCTCATACACCCCGCGGATCGCTTCGGTCATGACGCGCAGCGCGCGCAATTCTTCCGGGCCCCGGTCTTCGAGACCGCGGGGCAGGCGGGGCTTAATCTTGGTTTTCTTGTCCGAACTCATTTTTACCTGTTCGCCAGCCACACGAAGACGAGCGCGATCACGGCGGGTACCGCCTGCACATAGACAATGCGCGGCGAGACGCTGTAGCCGCCGTAAAGCCCGGCGGCGATCACGCACAAAAGAAAGAACACCTTGAACTGGAAGCCGACAGCCGCGTTCGCGGCAAAAATTCCGTAGAGCAGGCCGGCTGCGAGGAAGCCGTTATAGAGGCCCTGGTTCGCGGCGAGCACGGCGGAATCCTGCGCCTTTTCCAGCGTCATTCTGAAGGTGCTGAGACCGAGCGGCTTGGTCCAGAAAAACATTTCCAGAACGAGGAAATAAGCGTGCAGGGCGGCGACGACGCCGACGAGAATGTTCGAAATCAGTGCCATGGGATTTTGCCCCTAGAGCGGCGGAAAGCCGCTATCGGCGCGGTGTTAAAGGAGTGAGGGCAGGGCGGCAAGTAAGGCCTCATCCTGAGGAGGCGCGAAGCGCCGTCTCGAAGGATGAGACCTCATGGTTCGAGACGCGCCCTTCGGGCGCTCCTCACCATGAGGATCAATCCTGCCCCCAGCTCTGCATCTTCCGGTAGATCGTGGAGGGCGCGATTTCGAGCGCCGCCGCGGCTTTCTGCGCGTTGCCGTCGAAGGCGGCGAGCGCTTCCTCGATGATGCGCTGCTCCTGCATCCAGTACGGATCGATCGACGGGCTCTCGATCCGCGGCAGCGGGCCGGTGTCGCGGGCGGCCTCGTGCGTGTTGCCTGCCGGCAGGTCGAGCATGGGACCCGAGACGAGATCGCCGTCATGCAGCACGACGACGCGGCGGATCACGTTTTGCAGCTGACGCACATTGCCGGGCCAGCTGTAGGAGATCAGTGCGGCTTCCGCATCCGCATCGAAGCCGTTGAAGGCGCGGCCTTCCTCTTCCGCGAAGCGCGCGAGGAAGGTGCGCGCAAGCAGGAGAATGTCGTTGCCGCGCGCCCGCAGGCTCGGCAGGTGCATCGGCAGCACATGCAGGCGATAATAAAGGTCTTCACGGAAACGGCCGAGCGCGACTTCCTCTTTCGGGTCGCGGTTGGTGGCGCAGACGAAGCGCACATTGACCTTCATCTCTTTCGCGCCGCCGACGCGGCGGAACGAGCCGGTCTGGATGAAGCGCAGGAGCTTCGATTGCAGCGCGAAATCCATCTCGCAGATTTCGTCGAGGAACAGCGTGCCGCCGTTCGCAAGCTCCGCGGCACCCGCGCGGTCTTCATGCGCCGAAGTGAAGGCACCCTTCACATGGCCGAAGATTTCGCTTTCCATCAGCTCCTTCGGGATCGCGCCGCAGTTCAGCGCAATGAACGGCCCCGAATGACAGCGCGAACGGATATGCAGCGCTTCCGCGCAGACTTCCTTTCCGGTGCCGCTTTCGCCAGTGACGAAAACCGGCGCCTTCGAGGAGGCGATGCGCTCTATCTGCGCGTAGACCTCTTTCATCGCGGCGGACGTACCTATAAATCCTTCGAAGGATTCCGCGGTCTCGTGCGCCGGAATTTCTGCAATCGCGACGCGCGAGGATTCGTATTCGCGGATGCGCGCGAGCATGCGGCGGGCAAATTCGTTCGGCTGGAACGGCTTCACCACGAAATCGTTGACGCCGGAGCGGATCGCTTCGACGGCGGCGGTCACCGAACCTGTAGAGGAAGTGGCGACGATAGGCCCGTGAATGCCGGCCTCGCGCAGATGCGCGACCATTTCCATGTTCGCGGAGAGTGCGCGGCGGTCGAATGTGACCACGGCAGCGCCGAAGATGCTCTTGCGCGCGGCTGCAATACCGTCCTCGGCGCGTTCGGCTTCTTCGATTTCCAAAGGAAGCGGCGAAATGCCCGCCAGCGCCTTCATCAGAATGCGGCGCGTGGCCGGATCGTGATCTACGATGAGAATGCGGGCGGATGCTGACGCAACGCTTACGCTATTGGGCTCTTTCGAGCCGTCTTTCCTTACCATTACCGGGCGACCCCTCGACGCGGACTGGTTACAGACGCCCCGTTCTGGAACGCCCTATTGCAGGGGTCAGAATGGCAAAACAGGGTAAACAAACCCTTTTCTTCCAGCGCCTTACCGCCTCATGGTTCGAGACGCGGCCATCCAAGTCGGCCTTGGCCGACTTGGACGTTAGAATGCTGATCTCGGGTAAACCCGAGATCAGTGGCCGCTCCTCACCATGAGGCAATAAAGGCCTCATCCTGAGGAGGCCGCGAAGCGGCCGTCTCGAAGGATGAACTGTTCTGCTAAAGTGCCCGCTCAAGGAGCAAGACCCATGGCCTACGCCTACGACATCGATGCGAAAAACGCGCCGAACGACCTCGAAGCCTTCTGGGTTCCCTTCACCGCGAACCGCGCCTTCAAGAAGCGCCCGCGCCTCGTCGTCAGCGCGAAGGACATGCACTACACGGCGGCGAACGGTCACAAGGTGCTGGATGCGGCTGCGGGCCTGTGGTGCATCAATCCGGGCCACAACCGCGCGCCGATCGTGGAAGCGATCCGCAAGCAGGCCGGCGAGATGGATTTCGCGCCGAGCTTCCAGTTTTCGCATCCGCAGGCGTTTACGCTGGCCACCCGCATCGCGGAGTTGGCACCCGGCGATCTCGATCACGTTTTCTTCTGTAACTCGGGTTCGGAGGCAGTCGATACCGCGCTGAAAATCGCGCTCGCCTATCACAATGTGAGCGGCAACGCCGCACGTACGCGCCTGATCGGCCGCGAGCGCGGCTATCACGGCGTCGGCTTCGGCGGCATTTCGGTCGGCGGCATGGTCGCAAACCGGAAACAATTCGGCACCGCGCTTGGCGGCACCGACCACATGCGTGCGACCTATGACCGCGAAAAACAGGCGTTCTCGAAAGGCGAGCCGGAATACGGCGCGGAGTTCGCAGAGGATCTCGAACGCCTCGTGGCGCTGCACGATGCGTCAACGATTGCCGCCGTCATCGTCGAGCCGATGTCGGGCTCGACCGGCGTGCTGCCGTCGCCGAAAGGCTATCTGAAGCGGCTCCGCGAAATCTGCGACAAGCACGGGATTCTGCTCATCTTCGACGAAGTGATCACCGGCTATGGCCGTCTCGGTCATGCCTTCGCCGCGGAACGCTATGGCGTCGTCCCCGACATGATCACCTTCGCGAAGGGAATTACCGCGGGCTCCGTGCCGATGGGCGGCGTGATCGCACGCAAGGGCATCTACGACGCCTTCATGAAAGGCCCCGAGCACGTCATCGAACTGTTCCACGGCTACACATATTCCGCGCATCCGCTCGCGGTGGCTGCCGGGATCGCCACGCTCGATCTCTACAAGCAGGAAGATTTGTTCAACCGCGCGAAGAAGCTGGAGCCGCTCTGGTACGACACCGCGATGTCGCTCAAAGGTACGCCCGGCGTGCTCGACATCCGCTGCGTGGGCCTGACCTGCGGCATCGACCTCGCTCCCCGGAAAGATACGCCAGGCAAGCGCGGCTACGAGTCGCTCGAATATGCGTTCCACGATCTCGGCATGATGCTGCGGGCCGCAGGCGACACGCTCTGCGTTTCTCCGCCGCTGATCGTCTCCGAAGCCCAGATCGGCGAGATTTTCGACAAGCTCGGCAAGGTGATTAAGGCGATCCAGTAGGCGCTACGCGCGTTTCTTACGCGGCCAAAGATCGGCGATGACCTTGATCGCCGCAGCGATGACGAGCGCGCAAAGTGCGGCCTTCGACACCGTCTCCATAGCACCATCGATGAGCATCGCATGGACGATGCTGCCAACGGCGATGACCGACGCAAGCGACAGATGAATGATGCGCCAGGTGCGCAGCTGAAGCCTACGGCGGAAGAGAGCGACGAGTGCCGTCGCGAAGATCGCCCACATCGCCACCACGCCGAACGGCGAAAACAATGTCGGCGAGCGAAATAGAAGTGCGTCCAGCATGTCCGGCGGGCTGGTGATCCAAAGCCCCGCGACATGGATGATGATTGCCACCACCAGCGCACCGCCGATCCAGTGATGCAGTCGCCGCGCGCGAAAAGCCGAAAGCCCCGGCAGTAGTCCTGCGATCAATAACGGCTGAACGAGCAGGAGGCCCAGCGCAACGATCCCGGCGAAGCCGCCGCCGATATAGATCGCATCGCGCCATTGAAGATAGGGGCTGCTCGCAGCGAGTGCGATCGGCACGCCGATGGCGGCGGCAAGCAGGGCCCAGATCAATGCGGTGCGAGCCGGCCCCATCGCTCATTCAGCGCGCGGTCAGGCCGGCTGCAAAACGAAATGCGCTTCCAGGCTGGTGTCCTTCGCGCTCCGCATCACGGGACGCAGAAACACGGATTTGAACTCGCCGCTGTCATAGGCCACGTGTCCATGCGGCTGACCGAAGATGGGAATGATCTGCGGCATCTCGAGACGGAACGCGCCGTTCTTGTCGGTGAGTGTCGCACCATGACTGCGCGCGTCTTCCTCGCGGCCTTCGACCGTATGCGCCCAGATCTGGATGCGCTGTCCGGCCAAAGGCGCGCCGTCGCCGGCGCGGCGAACGGTGCCCGACATCACGAAGCCGCCTTTGCCGATGCGTTGCACGATCGGCGCGCCTTTGTGGGCGTGGTAATTGTTGGTGCCGCCCGGCATCGATGGCGTCGGCGCCAGACCCTGCGCGCTGGCGGGCAGCAACAGCCCGGAGGCGCCCATCGCCAGAAAGGATCCGCCGGCAGCTAGAAGCTTGCGGCGGTCGATGATCAACGCGGTCATATCGATTCCTGCTTGTCGATTCTGCTCGGGGTCATGCCGCCGCGAGACCTTTCGGAGCGGCGACGGTCAGACGAGCAAAATGTACTGCGATTGCGGCCAATTTCCAGTGTAGAGACGCGCACCGCCGCAGCGGTATTCGTGCAGGTCTGCAAGGTAATTCAGGCGGTCAGGTAGTTTTTTGCCCTCATGGTTCGAGACGCGATGCTTCGCATCGCTCCTCACCATGAGGTTGTAGTCCTCATCCTGAGGAGGTCAGCGTAGCCGGCCGTCTCGAAGGATGAGGCCCTATATCGCTTCCTTGGGTCACTCCATTCGCCTATGATTCGCAATGGAGATTCGGGGGCATCTCCCCGGATCGGCAGGGGTTGCGGGCTCCTGAGCTAGCATGTTCGGCAGAGGCTTTTTCTTCATTGCGTTTTGCATGACGCTGATCGCAGCGTCTGCTGGCGCAGTATTGCATTACGCAGCCGGGATCACCGTGGTCGAAGCCGCCTTTACGGCGCTGGCCCTGCTTTTCGGCCTCATGACGGTGGAGTCGGTTTCTTCGCGCTCGCGCGATCGTCTGGAAGCCGCCGAACGCTTCGAAGGACTCGCGCGCGTTTCCGCCGATATCGCACGTCAGGTCGGGGAACTCGGTATCAGGCTCGAGAAGATCGAGGCCGCGCCTTCGCAGGATTTGAAGTCGCACACCGATCCGATCGCCAAGGAAATCAGCGATCTCGCGGGCCTCGTCGAGGAACTTGCGAAAACGGTAAGCGAACACGAGAGCCAGCTCGCGCAGAAGCAGATCTTTGCGGCCGCGCCTGCGTCGAGTGCCGTCGCGCCTGCCGCAGGCAATGTTGCCGCTGCTGCGTCCGCGGCCGCTCCCGCGCAGGCTTCGGGCCCGGTCAATCCGCTCGGCCAGCTCAAGGACAACGAAGTCGCGGTTCTCATCCGCGATGCGCTGAAGAACGAGCGCATCGACGTCCATCTGCAACCGATCGTGACGCTGCCGCAGCGCAAGGTGCGCTTCTATGAAGCCGTTTCGCGGCTGCGGCTGCCGGAAGGCAACCTGATCGAAGCGAAGCACTACATCGATTCCGCGCGCAGGAGCGGCGCGGTGCTCGCGCTCGACGAAAATCTGGTCAACTCGTCCCTGCAAGTCGTCCGCAAGCTCGCGACCAAGACGAAGGATGTCGGCATCTTCTTCAATCTTGCGCCGGAGACGCTGTCGGACCACCCGGCCATGAGCGCAATCATGAAGGCGCTGGATGCCAACAAGGCGATTGCGCCGTCGCTCTTCATCGAGATCGCGCAGAACGATTTCCGCTCGCCCAGCGCGGTTTACCGCGAGAGCCTCAACCGCTTGCGCGAACACGGCTTCCGCTTCGCCATCGATCACGTCAGCGACCTGCATATCGACCCGCAGGCGATGGCCGAGCGCGGCGTGCGTTACCTGAAGATTTCCGCCGAATTGCTGCTCGGCCGCGTACCGCAAACCGGCGCGCAGGTGCATCCGGCCGATCTCGTGGATCTCCTCGGGCGCTATGGCATCGACCTGATTGCCGAGAAGGTCGAGACCGAAGCGACGGTGGCCGATCTCCTCGATTACAACCTGGGCTTCGGGCAGGGCACGCTGTTCGCCCCGCCGCGACCGATCCGCTCCGACATCATGAAGGCCGAGATCGCGGAATTCCCTGCACCGGAGCAGAAGCCTGCCGGGCCGGCGCCGCGGCAGAACGACATTTCAAAGCTCGCCGCGCGAACCGTTCGCCGCGCCTGAACATTTAACCGTCTTGCGCCGCACGGCCATTCGTGCGACTCCGCGCGCCGTGAAAAACAAAGCTCCCGATCTCTCTCCCGCGATCCCGCCCGTGCTCGAAGGGTTCGGAACGATTGCAGCGAACTACAAGCTCCTGCTCAGCGATGTCTGGGGGGTCGTCCACAATGGCGTTGCCGCCTATCCGGCGGCCTGTGCGGCGCTGAAACGAGCGCGCGAAGAAGGCGCGACCGTGGTGCTGATTTCCAACGCGCCGCGTCCGGGTTCGGTCGTCGCGAAGCAGATCGCGAAGTGGGGCGTGCCCGCGGATTGCTACGACGCCGTCGTCGCTTCCGGTGATGTGGCGCGGGCGGAACTGGAGCGCCGTCCCGAAGCGCGACTTTTTCATCTTGGCCCCGAGCGCGATCTTCCGAATTACGACGGCCTGCCGAACAAGCTGGTCGGCGAGGACGAATGCGACATCGCCGTCGTGACCGGACCTTTCAACGACGAAGTCGAGGTCGCGGAGGACTACCGCAGCAGGTTCGAGAAGATGATCAGGCGTGATGTTCTGATGCTCTGCGCGAACCCCGATCTCGTGGTCGAACGCGGCGACAAGCTGATCGTCTGCGCCGGCGCGCTTGCGCAGCTTTACGAGCAGATGGGCGGCAAGGCGATCTATGCCGGCAAGCCTTATGCGCCGATCTACGATCGCGTCGTCGCGGTCGCGGAAAAGATGCGCGGCAGGAAGATAAAAAAGAGCGAAATGCTTGCGATCGGTGACGGCGCGCGTACCGATCTGAAGGGCGCTTCGCTGCAAGGCATCGACTGCCTGTTCATCACCGGCGGAATCCACGCCGAGGATTTCACGGAAGATAAAAACCGCGTGGGCGAAATCTTTGCCGAACAGGCCGCGTGGCCTGTCGGCATGATGCACCGGCTAAGCTGGTAATTCGCGCCCCGTATCCGGGACAGCCTGATCGCTACTCGCCGCGGAGGCTTGCGAGCAGCCGGTCGATGTCGTTCTGCTTGTTGCCGTCGTCTGCAAGCGCGGGACCGTTCAGGAGCAGCCGCTCGCGGCGCTTGGCATCATCCGCTTCTTTTTCGCTCGCGTAGCCGGAAGCGTCCTGAACGCCGGTATAGCTCGCGAATCGGGAGACGCGCGATTCGATGTTCTCGAGCGTCTTGACGACGCGCGAGATGCGCTGGCCCGTGAGGTCCTGAAACGCGCAGGTCTCGAAGAGGGCCATCATCTCTTTGTCGACAAAGTTCTTGTAGGCGGCCGGATCGCTGGCGTCAGCGGAGAGTACGTTCTCCGCGATCGCCATGATCTCGTTGGTGGCGCCTTCGGTCGAAGTCACCACTGCAAGCAAGTCTTCGCCGGCTCCGGGAATCGTCTGCGTGTGGATTTCGTTCGCCTGGAGTACGGCGATCTCCCGCTTAAGCGTGACGATGTAGTCCGCGATCTTGCGGAGTTCGCTCTCAAGCTCGGCCTTGTCCAATGAAAACGGCATGTTCGAGGCCCGGTCGATGGCGGTTACGCGGCAGGCGCGAAAACCGCGTCGATCTTGTTCTTGAGGGTCGCCGCATTGAACGGCTTCACGATGTAATTGTTCACGCCCGCTTTCTTCGCGGCGACCACGTTCTCGGTCTTCGATTCCGCGGTGACCATGATGAAGGGCGTTTTTGCCAGATCGGGGTCGGCGCGCACTTCGCGCAGCAGTTCGTATCCCGTCATCGGCTCCATATTCCAGTCGGAGATCACGAGGCCGTATTTCTTTTCCTTGAGCTTGCCGAGCGCCTCTTTGCCGTCCGCAGCCTCATCCACGTCTTCGAAGCCGAGTTGCTTGAGGAGATTTCGAATGATCCGGATCATCGTCTTGTAGTCGTCGACGACGAGGATCGGCATACCAGTGTCAGCGGCCATCTTTCCTGCTCCGCGAATATTACCTGGCTGCCGTTCTGGCAGCCGTTAGAGCCTCTGGGGTACCAAAGGCGGCTTGCCATACGGTTAATTCCCTTTTCCCCCTCTATGGGTTATTGCGGTGCGGGAGCCCGTTGTGCCCTGCCGCAGAGCGGCCCGTTGCAACGGCTTGGGAGGGGTCTGGGTTTGAACAAGATGCTGGACATGACGGCTTTCAAGCCGCTGTATTTCGAGGATATCCGGGTCGGCATGCGCGAAAGCGTCATGCGCACGGTCATGGATGAGGACGTGGTCGGCTTCGCCGAACTGACCGGCGACCACAACCCGGTCCACCTCTCGGATATGTACGCCCAGAAGACCGTATTCGGGCAGCGCATCGCCCACGGCCTTTATACGGCGAGCCTGATCTCGGCGATCCTTGGCACCAAGCTGCCCGGCCCCGGCGCGGTCTATATTTCGCAGACCCTCGAATTCCACGGCCCCGTGAAGATCGGCGACGTGGTCACCGTCAGCGCGGAAGTCGTGGAACTGATCGAGAAGGGCCGCCGCGTCGTGCTCTATTGTGAAGCGAAGGTAGACGGTCAAAAGGTGCTGGACGGGCAGGCCACCGTCTCGGTGCCGCGCAGACCCGCCTCGCCGCAACAGTAAGGCGCGATCCGGCTCGCTTGACTCGCTTGCGCGTGCGCGGGTTTAACCGGCGCAGCCGAAATCCAAGCGTTTCCTCATGAAGCTGTCAGCTCCAAAGCGTTCGACCTGGCTGGTCGTTGCCGGTGTCGCCGCAGGACTAGTCCTGCCGCTCGCGCTTGGCGAAGCGTTCATGCACCTGCGTCCGCCCCAGAACGTCCGGCAGTTTCTCGACGGCGATCTCGCGTTGAAGAGTTATTACAAGAGCGATCCGGTGCTGCGGATGAACTATCGCTCGCCCGATCTCTACGAACCGGCGGAAGCGCCGAAGCTCGCGCAGATTCCGAAAACCTCCGAAAAGCCGACCTGGACGTTCTTCGGCGTTTCGTTTGCTTTGGGTCTTTCGAACACCGCGCGGGCGACGATGCCCACGCACCGCATTCTTTTCTTCCGCGAGGCGAACGATCGCCTGAACATGCGCATCCAGCAGGCGCGGATGATTTTCGATTACGGCATCAGGTCGGATCGGCTGATTTTCGTGCTGATCCCGCTCGAGATCGCGCGCTACACCGAGACCCCGCTTTCGTATTTCAACATCAACCGCGAAGGCAAGGTCGTCTATTCGGTTCGCAAGCCGTCGCGGCCGCTCGACTGGGTCGTCGACAACAGCCGGCTTGCGCTGATCGGCTGGGTGCGTGCGCGCAGGCACAATTTCCTTCCGAACTTTCGTCTCTCCACCATCACCGAAAACGTGCCCGAGATCGTCGAGCGCGATTTCGGTCTGATGTTCGGGGAAATCGGCAAGCTGTCGCGCGAGAAGGGCGTGCCCGCGACCGTCGTCGTGCTGCCCGACCGGCGGCAGGTGCTCTACGACGGCTCGAACTATCAGTTGCAGAAGTCGATGGCGGCGCTGGCTAAAGAAGCGGGCATCGACTTCTACGATCCGGTCGAACTCTTACGCGCGCAGCCCGACCGCTGGGCGCTCTATGTGCCTGACTGGCACTACACCACGATGGGTTATGAGCTGGTCCTGAACGGCCTGAAACAGCACATCGAGAAAAACACGAAGCGCGGCAGCGCAAACAGCGGGTTGCCGCAATGAGTTTCGTCGATAGGGAATTCGTCTATTTCCTGCTGATCTTCTTCGCGGTCTGGCATTTCACGCGCGGCCGCTACGAGTTGAAGATCGCGGCGATGCTTGCGATGAGTCTTCTGTTCTACGGGTTTCATCGCTGGTGGCTGATCTTGCTGATTGGCGCCTATTGCGTGGCCGACTGGGCGGCGGCACTTGCAATCGACCGCGCGAAGAACGCGAGCCAGAAGAAACTCGCGCTGATCGCCGGCATCGCCTTCAATCTCGGCGTGCTCGCGGCATGGAAATACACGCCGCTCCTGATCGTCACGATCAATTCGCTCACCGGCTGGAAGCTGCCGGGCACCGAGGCCATCGACGGCTGGTTCATCCCGATGGGAATCTCGTTCTACGGGTTCTCCGGCATCGCCTACATGGTGGACGTCTATCGCGGCGTCGTGAAAGCGGAACCGAGCCTCGTCCGCTTCAGTCTGTTCACGACCTTCTTCCCGCATCTGGTCGCAGGGCCGATCTTGCGCGCGAAGGAGTTTCTATCGCATCTGCGCCCCGGCGAGTTGCCGGATCGCCCGGAAGCACCGCTCGAAGGCACCTTCCTGATCGCGCGCGGCTTCTTCAAGAAGCTCGTGCTCGCGGATTCGATCGCGATTGCGATCGATCCGTTCTTCGCCGACGTTTCGGGTGGCGGCACGGCTGGCGTGTGGTCGCTGCCCTACGTTTATCTCTACGCGCTGCAAATCTATTTCGACTTCTCCGGCTACACCGACATCGCGCGCGGGCTCGGCCTGTGGTTCGGCTTCCGCTGGCCCGACAATTTCAACTGGCCCTATCTCGCGACCTCGGTGCAGGATTTCTGGCGCCGCTGGCACATGACGCTGTCGCGCTTCCTGCGCGACTATCTCTACATCCCGCTCGGCGGCAGCAAATACGGCATGCGCACCACGCTGACCGCGCTGATGGTGACGATGCTGCTCGGCGGGCTTTGGCACGGCGCGAGTTGGTCCTTCATGATCTGGGGCGGGCTGCACGGTATCTATCTCTGCATCAACTATCTCTGGGCGAAGACGTCGCTGCACGAGACGCTCGCGAAATTGCAGGGCGTGCCCGCGCAACTCTGGACAGGGTTCTCGATCGTGCTCACGTTCCACGCCGTCTGCTTCGCGTGGATTTTCTTCCGGCTCTCCTCGCTCGCCGACATCGGCAGCTGCATCCGCAAGCTTTATGCGTTCGATGCGGGCAAACTCTTCGTCGGCGGCTCGGCGGACGTAGCGTTGTGGACGTTGCTCGCGGGATACGCGGTTGCAACCGTGGCCGCGGTTACGATTTCCCGGATGAAGCCGCTGCCGGAGGCGATCCCGTATTTCGAGCGGCAGGCTTTCGCGCGCGGCGCGGCGTGGGGAATTTCCGCCGGATTGCTCGTACTGACCGCTGCGCTCCAGCAGGTTGGCCAGGCGCCGCCTTTCATATACTTCCAGTTTTGAGATGAACGTACCGGCGGGACTGCCAGCAGGTTTCCACGTAATCCGCGACGGCGGGACCATGCCGCCCGCGCTCAAGCGCGGCTATGTCGCGATCGGTAATTTCGACGGCCTGCATCGCGGGCATCGCGCGGTGCTCGATGTCGCGAAAACACACGCGAAGAAAAACAGTGCTGCGGCGATGGCGCTCACCTTCGAGCCGCATCCGCGGAGCTTCTTCAAGCCGGACACGCCGACGTTCCGCATCACGCCGGAGACTACCAAGCTGCGCCTGTTCGCAGCGAACGATCTCGGCGGCGCGGTGGTGATGCAATTCAACAAGGAACTCGCATCGCTTTCCGCGAAAGACTTCGTGTCGAAAATTCTGGTCGGCTGGCTCGGCATCGCTGGTGTCGCTGTCGGCCACGATTTTCATTTCGGGAAGCAGCGGCAGGGCACGCCAGAGTTTCTGATCGGCGCGGGCGAGCGGCATGGCTTCGCAGTCGAGATCGTGCAGCCTTTGAACGACGGCGGTGTGCCGGTGTCGTCGGGAAAAATCCGCGATGCGCTGGAAGCGGGCGACATCGCCCGCGCGAACGAGTTGCTCGGCTATCGCTGGTTCGTCACGGGCGAAGTGATCCACGGCGAGAAGCGCGGGCGCGAACTGGGTTTTCCGACCGCGAATATCCGTCTCGATCCGTCCTGTAAGCTCCGGCACGGCATTTACGCCGTCCGCGCGTATGTTGGCAGCAAGGTCCACGACGCGGTTGCGAGCTTCGGCCGCCGCCCGCAGTTCGATAACGGCGCGCCGCTGCTCGAAGTCTTCCTGTTCGATTTCGCGGGCGATCTTTACGGGCTGGAAATGGCGGTCGAGTTCGCGGGCTTCCTGCGGGACGAGGCGAAATTCGAGGGTGTCGATGCCCTGGTCGCCCAGATGAACCGGGACAGCGAGCAGGCGAGGGCGATGCTGCTTTCACTTAATCCCTCCCCAACCCAAGTCGGGTAAACCCGACTTGGGAATATTTAATGCCGAAGTCGGCTATAGCCGACTTCGGTTCGGGGAGGGTCGTTCCGAGCGGAGCGAGGAACGGGGTGGGGTGAGGCTGCACCCCCACCCGACCGTCGCGCTACGCGCGCCGGCCACCCTCCCCGCAAGGGGGAGGGAGAAGTGTGGCGAGGCATGAACATCGCTGCTAGAACGCGGCGCACAACGAGACCCGATCCCCGATGGCCAAAGAAAAGAAGGACGGCCCCGATTATTCGGAGACGCTGTTCCTGCCCCAGACCGATTTTCCGATGCGCGCCGGCTTGCCCCAGAAGGAGCCGGAGATTCTCGCGCGCTGGCAGAAGATCGATCTCTACGGGCTGATGCGCGCGAAGTCGAAGGGCCGCGAGAAATTCATTCTCCATGACGGCCCGCCTTATGCGAACGGCAACATCCATATCGGCCACGCGCTCAATAAAATTCTGAAAGACCTGGTAACGCGCACGCACCAGATGCTCGGCTACGATTCGAACTACGTTCCCGGCTGGGACTGTCATGGCCTGCCGATCGAATGGAAGATCGAGGAGCAGTACCGCGCCAAGGGTCAGGACAAGGATCAGGTCGAGATCAACGAATTCCGCAAGCAGTGCCGCGATTTCGCGCAGCACTGGATCGAGGTGCAGCGCGAGGAATTCAAGCGCCTCGGCGTCGAGGGCGACTGGAAGCATCCCTACACCACGATGAGCTTCGAGGCTGAAGCGACGATCGCGCGCGAGATCATGAAGTTCGCGGCGAACGGCACGCTCTATCGCGGCTCGAAGCCGGTGATGTGGTCGGTCGTCGAGAAGACCGCGCTCGCGGAAGCGGAAGTCGAATACGAGGACTACACGAGCGATACGATCTGGGTGAAGTTTCCGATTGTCACGGAAGCCGACTTTTATAAAGGTGCGAGCGTTGTCATTTGGACCACGACTCCGTGGACGATCCCTGGCAATAGAGCAATTTCGTTTTCTTCGAGAGTTTTCTATGGTCTCTACGAAGTAACTGAAGCGCCTGAAGGAAACTGGGCGAAAGTTGGTGATCGTTTCGTCCTAGCTAACAAACTTGCTGAGAGCGTCTTCAAGGCTGCGAAAGTTACCGGCTGGAAGATGGTCAAGGAAACCAATCTTGTTGGCCTCGAAAAGCTAATTTGCGCTCATCCTCTGCGCGGCAGAGGTTATGATTTCGAAGTCCCTCTCCTCGATGGCGATCATGTCACCGACGAAGACGGGAGCGGCTTTGTGCACACCGCACCCGGCCATGGCCGGGACGACTTCGATATCTGGATGGCGAACGGCAAGGCGCTCACCGAGCGCGGCATCGACACGCACATTCCGTTCACAGTCGACGCCGATGGGCGGCTGACGAAAGAAGCCCCGGGGTTTGAGGGCAAGCGCGTCATCGACGACAAGGGCAACAAGGGCGACGCCAACGACGCCGTCATCAAGGCGCTCTCTGAAGCCAATGCGCTGATCGCGCGCGGCCGCCTCAAGCACCAGTACCCGCACTCGTGGCGCTCGAAGAAGCCGGTGATCTATCGCAACACCCCGCAGTGGTTCATCGCGATGGACAAGAAGATCCCGGCGTTCGATGCCACGCTGCGCGGCCTCGCGCTGCAAGGCATCAAGGATGTGAAGTGGGTGCCGCAGTCCGGCGAAAACCGCATCAACGGCATGATCGAGAACCGCCCGGACTGGGTAATCTCGCGCCAGCGCGCCTGGGGCGTGCCGATCGCGGTCTTCGTCAACAAGGACACCGGCGAAACGCTCATCGACGAGCGCGTGAACAAGCGCATCATCGAAGCCTTTAAGAAGGAAGGTGCCGACGCATGGTTCGCGGACAAGGACGGCGCGCGCTTCCTGAAACCTGACTTCGACCCCGCTAAATTCGAGAAGGTGAACGACATTCTCGACGTCTGGTTCGATTCCGGCTCGACGCACGCCTTCGTGCTCGAAGACGAAAAGCAGTTTCCGCAGCTCGCAGGCATCGAGCGCAAGCGCGACGGCGGAAAAGATACGGTCATGTATCTCGAAGGCTCGGACCAGCATCGCGGCTGGTTCCACTCTTCGTTGCTGGAATCCTGCGGTACGCGAGGACGCCCGCCTTATGATGTGGTGCTGACGCACGGCTTCACGCTGGACGAGCAGGGCCGCAAGATGTCGAAGTCGCTCGGCAACACGGTCGAGCCGCAGAAGGTCATCAAGGAAAGCGGCGCGGACATTCTCCGCATGTGGGTCGCCGCGACGGATTACTCCGACGACCAGCGCATCGGCCCGGAAATCCTGAAGACCACCGTCGATACCTACCGGAAGCTGCGCAACACCATGCGCTGGATTCTCGGCTCGCTCGCGCCCTTCACGGAAAAAGATCGCATCGCGTTCGAGCAGATGCCCGAGCTTGAGAAGCTCATGCTGCACAGGCTTTCGGAGATGGATGCCGTGATCCGCAAGTCCTACGCCGAGTTCGACTACAAGCGCGTCTTCGCCTCGCTCGCGCAGTTCATGACGGTCGATCTTTCGGCGTTCTATTTCGACATCCGCAAGGACACGCTCTATTGCGACCCGATCTCTTCGGTTGCGCGCAAGTCGTGCCTCACCGTGCTCGATCACACCTTCAAGTGCCTCACGACCTGGATTGCGCCGATCCTGTGCTTCACGGCGGAAGAAGTCTGGCTCTCGCGCTTCCCGAGCGAGAACGGTTCCGTGCACAACGAAACCTTCCCTGAAATTCCGGCAAGCTGGCGCAACGATGCACTCTCCGAGAAGTGGAAGAAAATCCGCACCGTTCGCCGCGCGGTCACCGGCGCGCTCGAAATCGAACGCGCGCAGAAGCGCATCGGCTCCTCGCTCGAAGCCGCGCCCGTCATCCATATCGCCGACAAGGAGCTGTTAGAGGCCTGCAAAGGCATCGACATGGCCGAGGTCTGCATCACGTCGGATGCGAAGATCGAGAGCGGTGAGGGGCCGAAGGATGCCTTCCGGATGCCGGAAGTGGCGGGGGTCGCTGTAGTCCCCGTGCGCGCGGAAGGAACGAAGTGCGCGCGTTCGTGGAAGATTTCGAAGCTTGTCGGCACCGACAAGGAATATCCCGACGTAACCCCGCGCGATGCAGACGCGCTCCGCGAGTACCATGCCGCGCGCAAAGCAGCCGAATAAAAAGCGCGTCTCGAAGAAGACCGCGAAGAAAAAGACGCCGCAGAGGCGTGCGCCCGCGCGCGCGAAAGCGGTGCGGGCCATGCCGGCTGCGCCGGTCCTCGGCATGTATTTCGGTATGGGCCTGCTGATCGCGGGCGTTATCTTCGCGCTCGATCAGATCACGAAATATGCGGTGCTCTACGGCCTCGATCTCGTGGCGCGCGGAAAAATCTACGTCGCGCCGTTTGCCGACTTTGTGCTGGCCATGAACCGGGGCATTTCCTACGGGCTTTTTCCACAGGACGGGGAACTCGGCCGCTGGCTCCTGTTCTCGATCAAAATCGGGGCCTCGGTGCTGTTCTTTTTCTGGCTGCGGCGGGCGGTCACACCGGTCGTGGCGGCCTCGCTGGGGCTCCTGATCGGGGGAGCGCTGGGCAATGCGCTTGACCGGGCGATCTACGGCGCGGTGGTGGATTTCGTGGCCCTGCACGCCTTTGGCTACCGCTGGTACGTGTTTAACCTTGCGGATGCGGCCATCGTTGCCGGGGTAATCGGGCTCATATACGATGCGTTAAGGCCTAACGCCTTGAAATCGCCGCCAGAGTGAGGGATTTGACCCTCCTGTAAGCCGCTTTCCGTGCTCGAGGCTCGTCATGTCGCAGCGCCGTTTCCTGTCTCTACTCGCCGCCTTCGGTTTTGGGCTGGCCGTGATCGCTGGCGCCATGCAGCCGTCCTTCGCCGAGGACGACGACGAGGACGAGAAGCCGAATTTCATGAGCCAGCTTCTGGGCTCCGTCGGCCTGCTCGCGTTGCCCGGCCCGCAGATCAATTATCAGGAGCGCCCGCCGCTCGTGGTGCCGCCGATCACGCCCTACGCGCAGCCGGTCCTTCCGGCGCCGTCGGCGACCACCTCGCAGCAGAACCCGTGGGACTTCAGCGCTCCTCAGCAGACCACGGTAACGCCCGAGCAGCAGTTCCAGCGTCCGCCGCAGCAGGCGCTCGTATTACCCACGCCGGTGGAGCCGAACTCCGCGCGCATCCGCAATCCTGACTTCCCGATCGATCCGGAAGTGAAGGCCGCGCAGAAGCGCAAGAAGAGCGGCAACCGCATTGTTTCCCGCGCGCTCGACGATCCGAGCTACAACGGCCGTACGCTCCGTCCCGACGAACTGAAGCTCCGCGGCGCCGCGACCAAGAAGGGATCCGGAACCGACGCGAGCACGAACGACGCGCAATCGACCGTTCAGGAACTCGGCGTGCCGTCCATCGCGAAGATGCTGCCCATGATCGGCCGCGAGCAGCACGAGAAGCCGATCGAGTTCACGAGCGAGCCCGAGCGCCAGACGCTGACCCAGCCGCCGGCAGGCTATCTCACTCCGTCGAAGAACGCGCCCTACGGCGTCGTCACGAAGGACAAGTGGCGCGACGACAGAAAGCTCGTGCATCCGAACATGCCGGACTACACCGGCGACCGGCCGACGAATTAACCCTGACAGGGCCAAGCCGCACGTGAAAGCGTAGTCCGCTGCGTGCGTCCGGATCCGACGGAGCAGTCCAAAAGGTGCGAAAAGTCGTCATGACGATGATAGCAATTTGCGCGGCCGCCGGTTCGGCGGCTGTTCTCTTGCCTGCGAGCGTCACTGCGCAGCAGCAGGGCGTGCAGGTCAGCGAATTCAGGCTCGCAAACGGCCTCGAGGTCGTGGTGATCCCCGACCGGCGCACGCCGGTCGTGACTCACATGCTCTGGTATCGCATCGGCTCGGCCGACGAGACGCCCGGCAAGTCGGGTCTCGCGCATTTCCTCGAGCACCTGATGTTCAAGGGCACCGAGAAAAATCCGGCTGGCCGCTTTTCGCAGGTGGTTGCGACCATCGGCGGGCAGGAGAATGCCTTCACCTCGCAGGATTATACCGCCTACTTCCAGCGCGTGACCAAGGATAAGCTCGAGCAGGTGATGACCTTCGAGGCCGACCGCATGACCGGCCTTCACCTCACCGACGAAGTCGTGCTGCCCGAGCGCGACGTCGTCCTGGAAGAGCGCCGCATGCGCACGGACAACGATCCCGCGGCGCAGTTGTCGGAAGCGCTTTCGGCGGCGCTCTACGTCAATCATCCTTACGGCCGTCCGATCATCGGCTGGATGCACGAAATCCAGCAGCTCAGCCGCGAGTCGGCGCTCGATTTCTACCGGCGCTTCTACACGCCGAACAACGCCGTGCTCATTCTCGCAGGCGATCTCGACGAGAAGGAAGCGCGCGTACTGGCCGAGAAGACCTACGGCAAGATTCCGCGCGTTGCGGAAGTCGCGCCGCGCGTCCGCCCCATGGAGCCTGAGCCGCGCGCGCATCGCCGCATCACGCTTGCGGATCAGCGCGTCCGGCAGCCTTCGATGTCGCGCTATTATCTCGTGCCTTCTTACCGCACGGCTGCGGGCGGCGAAGCGGAAGCGCTGGAAGTGCTCGCGCAGATTCTCGGCGGCGGACAGACCAGCCGTCTTTACCGCACGCTTGTCGTCGAGAAGGGCATCGCGGCGAATGCCGGCGCCTGGTATCAGGGGACCTCGCTGGATGCGACGCGCTTCGGCGTTTACGCTTCTCCGCGTCCCGGCACATCGCTGGAGTCGCTTGAAGCGGCGCTCGACGAAGTCGTAGCGCAGATCGCGAAGCATGGTGTCGATGCAGGCGAAGTCGATCGCGTGAAAACGCGGGTCATCGCATCCACGATCTTCTCGCAGGACAATCAGACGACGCTGGCCCGCATCTATGGTGCCGCGCTGACGACGGGCATGAACGCGGCTTCCGTCAAGGAATGGCCCGAGAAGATCAAGGCGGTGACGCCGGAGCAGGTGCAGGAGGCCGCGAAGAAATGGCTCGACCTTCGCCGCGCGGTCACCGGCCATCTCGTTCGTCCGCAGGACTCCGCGCCGGAGAAACGCACTTGAAGCTGGTCCCGTACGCGCGCCGTTATTCCGTTTTTCTGAGAGGGATTGCGATGGCTCTCGCCCTGTTTACGGCGTCGAGTGCTGCCGATGCGCAGGTCGGCAAGATCGAGCGGATCAAGACGCCCGCGGGTATCGAGTTCTGGTTCGTGCGCGACGACACGCTGCCGATACTTTCGGTGAATTTCGCTTTCAACGGCGGCGCCTCGCAGGATCCCGCAGATCGTGCCGGGCTCGCCTATATGACCGCGGCTCTGCTCGACGAAGGCGCGGGCGAACTCGACGCCAAGGCGTTTCAGGAGCGGCTGGAAGGCCGCGCCATCACGCTCAGCTTCAAGGCGGATCGCGACGCATTCCGCGGTTCCGTGCGGGTCTTGAGCGAGCATCGCGAGGAAGCCTTCGAACTGCTTCGTCTCGCGCTGACAGCGCCGCGTTTCGATCAGGAAGCGATCGACCGCATCCGTGCCAGCATCATCGCCGCGAACAAGCGCTCGCTGAACAATCCCGACGAGGTCGCGGGACTTCGCTGGTTCGCCTCGGCATTTCCGGGCCACCCCTATGGCCGCCCCGTGAAAGGGGACGAGAATTCCATCGGCGGCATCGAACGCTCGATGCTGTTTGCCTATGCCAAGAAGAACCTCGCGCGGTCGAACCTGAAGATTGCGGTCGTGGGCTCGGCGGAAAGCGCCGAAATTTCACGCCTGATCGATCATGTTTTTGCGAAGCTGCCGGCGAAAGCGGAGCTTGCCTCAATCCCGGAGGCGGCGCCGCAGGCGCTCGGCACCCGCGAGATCATCGATCTCAACATCCCGCAGACCACGATCGCCTTCGGCGGCGTCGGACTGAAGCGCCGGGATCCCGATTTCATGCCGGCGTTCGTGCTGAACCACATTCTCGGCGGCGGCTCCTTCTCGTCCCGGCTCTACCGCGAGGTGCGCGAAAAGCGCGGTCTCGCCTATTCCGTCTATTCCTATCTCGCGACGCTCGACCGCTCCGGCCTGTTCATGGGCGGCACCTCGACCCGCAACGACCGGGCCGGCGAGGCCTTGCAGATTATCGAGCAGGAAATCGTCCGCATCGCGAAGGACGGGCCGACGCCGGAAGAGCTGACGCAGGCCAAGAGCTATCTGACCGGCTCTTATCTTCTGCACTTCGACACGTCTGCGAAGGTCGCGGCGCAGCTGCTTGAGATTCAACTGGAAGATCTCGGCGTCGATTACATCTCGCGCCGGAACAACATGGTTAACGCCGTGACGGCGAATGACGTTCGTCGCGCCGCGAAGAAGTTTCTCGCCGACAGCAAGCTCCTGGTCATTCTCGTCGGCAGGCCTGCGCCGTTATCCAAATCGAACGGCGGGTGATTTCCAGGGTTCGCGAGTGCCCGTAGTGCTGATATGATGGGCGGCGGAGGAGTGGTGAGTATGCGTAAAGTACCCGGGCAAAGCCTGCGTATGCAGGGCTGGGCAGCCGTTGTGCTTGTCGGCCTGCTGGGCGGTTGCAGCACGATCGAGAACGTTGTCGGTCCCATCGGCAATGTAGGTCTCGGCGACATCTTCAAGCAGGGTCCCGCCACGGACGACCCCAACAATCCGAATCCAAACCAGACCACGCAGGTTAACGCCGACGAGGACTGCCCCGGAGCGGTGGTGCGACAGGGCGCAAGTGCCTGGGCGCAGAACGACGGGCAAGGCCCGACCAATGTCCGCTATCAGGCCAGCGTGATCCAGATCGCGCGCGAGTGCGCGATCCTCGGCAGCACCATGACGATCAAGGTCGGCGTCGAAGGCCGCCTCGTCGTCGGGCCGAAGGGCGGTCCGGGTACTGTGACCGTGCCGATCCGTATCGCGGTCGTTCAGGAAGGCCCGCAACCGCGTCCGGTGATCTCCAAGTTCTATGCAGTGCAAGTCAACGTGACCCAGGGGGCGACGCAGGTGCCGTTCACCCATGTCGACGACGACCTGACTTTCCCGCTTCCCGCCGACAAGAATCTCGAGAAGTACGTCATCTATGTCGGGTTCGATCCGCAGGGCGCTCCGCCGCCGGCGAAGGCAAAGCCCAAGCCGAAACCGAAGCCCAAGCCGAAACCCGCGCCGAAGGCGCAAGCTCCGGCACAGCAGACCCCGCCGCAGCAGGGCTTCCAGCCGCCTTCGCAGCAACAGCAGCAGCCGACATTCCAGCCGGCGCCGTCCAGCCAGCAGCAGCCGGTCTTCCAGCCGAAACAGTAACGGCAAATTACCTGGGCAAATAAAAAAACGGCCGCGCGAGCGGCCGTTTTCTTTTGTCTTGTCGGGCTCTGGAGGCCAGCTTAGCCGAGCCGCGATTTCACGTCTTTGATCGCGCTCTCGAGCAGCGACTTGCCTTCGGCGCCCTTGGCGGTTTCCGCGACGATGGTCTCGGCTGCCTTCACAGCGGCGTCGGCAGCGGCAGCACGAACTTCGGCCATGGCCTGCTGTTCCGCCTGGGCGATCTTGGATTCGGCCATCTTGGTGCGGCGCGCGACGAACTCTTCGAGCCTGGTCTTGGCTTCAGCCGCGATCTGCTTCGCTTCCGCGTTGGCCTGCGCGATGATCGCCTGTGCTTCGCCTTCGGCTTCGCGGGCCTTCTGCTTGTATTCGGCAAGAAGCTTTTCCGCTTCTTCCTTGAGGCGCTTGGCTTCCTCGAGTTCGGCTTTGATTTTGACCGCACGTCCGTCGAGCGCACCGAGCACGGTGCGGTGGATGCCGAACTTGAGCGCGATCAGAAAGAAAGCGACGAACGAAAGCGCTACCCAGAAGTCCGTCCCGTAAAGAAATTCCACGAAACTCTCCTCAGTGTAGCGCCGTATCGACGGCGCGTTCGACGGCCTGCTTCGCCGGCGCCTTGCCGGTCAGCCGTTCGACAATCAGACCCGCGGTATCGACGGCGATACCGCGTACGTTCGACATCGCAGCCGACTTCGTCGCTGCGATCTGCTTTTCGGCGGCCTCAAGCTTGTTCTTGAGGCCGTCCTCGAGCTGCTTGCGCTGTGCGTCGGCAGCGGCTGCCGCCTTGGCCTGGGATTCGGCAGCCAGTGCCTGCGCCTTGGCGCGGGCATCGGCGAGCGCCTTCTCGTAGGCGGCCTGTGCGGCTTCGCTTTCGTTGCGAAGCCGGTTGGCCGTTTCGAGATCGCCTTCGATCTTGTCGTTGCGCTGTGCAATCACGCCGCTGAGGCGCGGCAACAGCATGCGCGACAAGCCGACGTAAAGGACGACGAAGCAGATCGCGAGCCAGAACAGCTGCGAAGCCACCGTCTCGCCCTGGAAGGGCGGAAACGGCGCCTTCTTGCCACCCGCTACTTCGGTATGTGCTTTCGTAGCCATTTACGCAGGCCCTGTTCGGTTCGCTTAGACGGCGAACAGGAGCAGGAGCGCGATGAGCAGCGAGAAGATGCCCAGCGCTTCGGTCACGGCGAAGCCGAAAATCAGGTTGCCGAACTGGCCCTGAGCGGCGGCCGGGTTGCGGAGCGCCGACGACAGGTAGTTGCCGAAGATGAAGGCCACGCCGATCGCGGCGCCGCCCATGCCGATCGCCGCGATGCCGGCGCCGATCATACGGCCGAGTTCTTTTGCTGCTACTGGATCCATAGTGAAACTCCTCTGGAAGCTTTCTGGTTGAACTAGACGGCCGTTAGTGGCCGGGGTGAATTGCGTCGTTGAGATAGAGACAGGTCAGAATGGTGAAGACGTAGGCCTGGAGGAACGCGACCAGGAACTCGAGCGCGGTCAGCGCAATCAGCATGCCGAAAGGCAGGATGCCGACGAGCCAGCCGGCTACGCCGAGCGAGGTCGCGAGCAAGCCGATGAAGCTCGCAAACACTTTCAGCGTGATGTGGCCCGCGAGCATGTTCGCAAACAGACGAACCGACAGCGAAAGCGGACGCGAAAGGAACGAAAGGATTTCGATCAGCGTGATCAGCGGCATGATGAAAAGCGGCACGCCGGAAGGCCAGAACAGTTTGAAGAACTTCAGGCCGTTCTTGTAGATGCCGTAGATGATCACGACGAGGATAACGAGCACCGCGAGCGCCGCGGTCACCGCGATATGGCTCGTGACCGTGAAGAAGCCCGGGATCATGCCGAGCAGGTTCAGCACCAGCACGAACGTGAAGAGCGAGAACACCAGCGGGAAGAAGCGCATGCCGTCGTTGCCGGCAGTACTTCGCACCGTGTTCGCCACGAATTCGTAGGTCAGTTCCGCGACCGATTGCAGCCTGCCGGGAACGAGACGGCGGCTCGTGGTCGCGAGATAGGTCAGGCCGAGAATGAGCGAGACCGCGGCGATCATGAAGACCGCGGAATTGGTGAGCGCGATCTCGTGACCGCCAATGTGGCCCAGCGTCACGATCTTCTTGATCTGGAATTGTGCAATCGGATCAGCAGCCATCGGTTCCAGTCTCGTTCGGCGCGCGATGCGCCACTTTCTATTTACGTCCGCCGAACTGCGGCACAGCGCCGAGCGTACGGAGCACATTCAAAATACCGGCTGCGAAGCCGAGGAGAATGAAAACGATCAGCCCCCACGGCGACCATCCGGTGAGCTTGTCGAATGCCCACCCGACGGCAAAGCCTGCAACGACGCCCCCGATGAAATCGCCGGAGAGCTTCAAGCCTCGCGTGAACCCTGAACGATCCACAGCGTCGGGCGTGGGTGCGGAATGCTTCCGCTTTTCCTCCGCCTCTCGCGCGTCGAGTTTCTCGTCGAGACGTCGCAGCCTCTCGGAGAGTTCGCCGCCGCCGTTTCCTTCCCTCGGGTCGCCGGGCATCGGTAACCTCGCAAAAGACAAGGAAAATAGCGGCTTCTCTCCGAAGCCGCGCGGACCATATTGAGGGGGTCTATGGGTGTCAAGAAACGTAAACGTCTCTTAACACCCTGAATTCGTTGAATAAACCGCGCGTTTCCGAAGGTGCGGCGGCGAGTCTCAAGAGGCCCGGAAAACTAGCCGGCTTCCCGGTAGCTCTGCGCGGTCTGGAGATCGACCGAAACGAGTTGCGAGACGCCGCGTTCGGCCATCGTGACCCCGAACAGCCGGTCCATGCGCGCCATCGTGATCGGGTTGTGCGTCACCGTGATGAAGCGGGTGTCGGTCTGGCGGGTCATTTCCTCGAGCAGGTTGCAGAAGCGCTCCACGTTCGAGTCGTCGAGCGGCGCGTCGACTTCGTCCAGCACGCAGATCGGCGACGGATTCGTCAAAAACACCGCGAAAATCAGCGACATGGCGGTCAGCGCCTGCTCGCCGCCCGAAAGCAGCGACAGCGACTGCGCCTTCTTTCCGGGGGGCTTTGCGATGATGTCGAGGCCGGCCTCCAGCGGGTCCTCGGAACCCGTAAGCACGAGTTCCGCAGTACCGCCCGAGAACAGCCCGGTGAACAGCTTCTTGAAGTGCTCGTTCACGGTCTGGAACGAGGCGGTGAGCCGCTCTCTAGCCTCCTTGTCGAGGCTCTGGATGCCCTGGCGGAGCCGCTTGATGGCCTCCACCAGATCGTCGCGCTCGGAGGTGAGGCCGATATGCTGCTTTTCAACCTCGGTGAGTTCCTCGTCGGCCCGCAGGTTCACGGCACCCAGCCGCTCGCGCTCGCGCTCCAGGCTTTCGAGCTTGGCGGCGACTTCGGCGGGCTCCGATTCGGCGCCCTTGGTGTCCAGCGCCTCGGCGATTCGCTCGGCGGTGGGTTCGCCCCCGAGCACGTCGGTGACCTCGCGGACGAGGTCGTTCTTGCGGTTGCGGGCGGCTTCGAGGCGGGCCTCGTCGCGGGCCGAAACTTCGCGCGCGGCGGCGAGCGCATCGCGCAATTCACGCTCGGCCTTGTCGGCTGTAGCGAGCACCTGCTCGGCCGCGACCAGCTTGTCGTCGGCTTCGCGCTTCTTCGCTTCGGCGGCGTTGATTTCGGTGAGCAGCGCATTGCGCTGTCCCGCAAATTTCGCTGGCGCTTCGTCGAGTGCCGCGCGTTCGCCGCGCGTTTCCGTGATGCGCTGCTCGATCGCGGAGATCTGAAGTCCTGCGCGTTCCTCGCGCTCGCGCCACGACGCACGTTCCGCGCCGATCGTGGAAAGGCGCTGCGCGCGGGTCGCACGCTCGCGCTCGATCCCGTCGATATCGGCCTTCGCGGAGGAGTAGGCGGCACGGTCGGCGGTCAGCTTGGTGCGCACGGCAGCGAGTGCGGCCTCGGTCGCCGCTACGACCGGCAGCGACGCGAGCAAGCCTGCGGCCTCCGCGACGGCGCTTTCGATCTCGCCTTTATTTGCGAGGAGCCGCGCCCGCGCTTCGGAAAGCGCTGACATACGCGACTGGTGCTCGCCCGCGCCGCGTTCGGCATCGGCAAGTGCCTGCAAGGCGGCGTCGTAGGTGCTCTGCGCATTCCGCCACAGGCCGCGTGCATTCAACTCTTCGCCTTCGGCCTTAGAAAGATCGGTTTGCGCCTTGTCGTTCGCCTCTTTCGTTTTCACGGCCGTGTCGCGCGCGGTTGCGATTTCGCGGTCGATCTCGGCAAGGCGATTGCGCGCGGCGAGGCGGCGCGCGGCGGCAGTCGGCGCATCCGCGGTGACGGTGTAGCCGTCCCAGCGCCACAGATCGCCTTCCTTCGAGACGAGACGCTGACCGACCGCAAGCTGCTTGCGTGCGACAGCGCCCTGACCGCGTGCGACCACGCCGATCTGCCTGAGACGGCGCTTGAGTTCTTCAGGCGCGTTCACATGCGCGGCAAGCGGTTCAACACCGGCAGGCAAAGCCGGATCGGCGGCGCCGGAATCGGCGCCCGCCCAGTGCATTGGGGACGCCGCGTCGAGCGGCGCATCGAGTTCGTCGCCAAGTGCGGCTGCAATCGCGGCCTCGTAGCCGCTGTCGACCTTGACCAGATCGATCGCGGGCGGGAACAGCGATTTCGACTGTTCGCCCAGCATCTTGGCGAGAGTACGGGCTTCGGTCTCGAGCCGGTGCAGGTTCTGTTCGGCTTGCAGAAGCGGCTGGCGTGCCACTTCGAGGGCCTGCATGGCGGCGGAGCGCGCGGCTTCCGCTTTCAATGCGGCGGCATCGGTATTCGCGACGCGTTCCTGCGCGGCGGAGGCCGCCTCGCGAAGCTTCGCGAGTTCGCCACCGTTCTCGGTAAGCCCCTGACCGGCTTCCTGTTCGATCTGCGCGATTTCGGCGGCGATCTTCGCGAGCCGCTCGCGGTAGCCGCTCATCGAGGCGTCGAGCGAGCCACGCTTGGCGACCAGCGACGCGAGCTTGGCGGTCGCTTCGTCGAATGCTTTTTCTGTTGCGGCGAGCTGCTGCTCGGCTGTGGTGAGCCGATCGCGCGCATTGGTTTCGCCGCCCGCGACCGAGCTTTCTTCCGCGGCCAGCGCTTCTTCTTCGCGCGTGAGACGCGCAAGCACTTCGACCGCGTCGTTCGCGAGCGCGCGTTCGCGCTCGATGTCGGCGGCAAGCTGCTGGAGGCGGCGATCGAGTTCGTCGGCACGGCTCTTGGCGCGGGCTTCCTCGCGGTCGAGTTCGGCGCTTGCGATGGTGAGGCGCTGGAGCGTCGCGCCCGCGATCGCGGCCTGTTCCCGCGCAGGATTGAGTTGCTCGCCAATTTCGCTCTGCTTGCGGCTCGCCTCCAGGTGCAATTTCGTCTGGTCGGCGACCGCACGGATCGCGAGATCGCGCGTACGCTCGGCTTCGGCGATTGCGCCTTCCGCTTCGCGCCAGCGCAGCGCCATAAGGAGCGCCTGACGGCGGCGGATTTCGCCGGAGATGTTCTTGTATCGAACCGTCTGCCGCGCCTGCCGTTTCAGGCTGTCCATCTGGGTCGCAATCTGGCCGATCACGTCTTCGAGGCGCTGGAGATTGTTTTCGGCAGCGCGGAGCCGCGTCTCGGCCTCGTGCTTGCGCGCATGAAGGCCGGAAATACCGGCGGCTTCTTCTAAGATTCGGCGGCGCGATTCCGGTTTCGCGTTGATGATCTCGCCGATCTGGCCCTGCCGCACGAGGGCGGGAGAGCGGGCGCCGGAAGAAGCGTCGGCGAACAGCAACTGCACGTCGCGGGCGCGGACTTCGCGGCCGTTGATGCGATAAGCCGAGCCCGCTTCGCGCTCGATCCGGCGCGACACTTCGAGGATGTCGGCGTCGTTGAACTGGGCGGGCGCTTTCCGCTCGGCATTGTCCACGACGATCACGACTTCGGCGGTATTCCGCGGCGGGCGGTGCGCGGAACCCGCGAAGATCACCTGGTCCATGTCCTGCGCGCGCATGGCTTTGGTCGAGCTTTCGCCCATGGCCCAGCGCAGCGCCTCGACGATGTTGGACTTACCGCAGCCGTTCGGGCCGACGATGCCGGTCAGCCCCGTTTCGATGACGAACTCGGAGGGCTCAACGAAAGACTTGAAGCCGAGAAGCTTTAACCGCGTGAACTGCATATATTTTCTGGCCTTGTGACGCGCTTATGACCGCGCGATTCGGATGCCCAAGACGATGGGGCTCCGGCAGGGTGGCGGCAAGTCCGCCCCGGATTTTGACCGAACGACGCTGGGGATAGCGGGCCGAAAAAGGCCGCGAAATCCACTACTTACTTAATCAGCGGATCGATGATCTTCGAGAACTGATCGATCGAGACGTCGCCGTCGATGACGGTGTTGCCGTTGATGAAGAACGTCGGTGTGCCCTCGACACCGAAGGCTTCGTAGCCCCGGAGCCCGGTGCGCTGGATTTCGGCGGCAAGCGTCTGGTCGCCAAGGCATTGTTTGAACTTGGCTTCGTCGATGCCGGCCTGGCTCGCGAGCTTTTGCAGCAGCGGCAGCGGATCTTCGGTCGACATCCAGTTGCGCTGGGTTTCCATGAGCGCCGACGTCATCGCGAAATACTTATCCTTGCCTGCGCAATGCGCGAGCATGCCGGCGGCGATGGAAAGCTGCGCCGGGCCGGTCGGGAAGGGGCGGAAAATGAACTTCACCTTGCCGGTGTCGATGTACTTTTCCTTGATCTTCGGGAACGTCGTGACGTGGAAATTCGCGCAGTGTCCGCAGGTGAAGGACGCATACTCGACGATGGTAACCGGGGCGTCGTCCTTGCCGAGCACGTGATCGCCGAGCGGGCCGGGCTTGTAGAGTTCGCCGATCTCGAACTTCTTTCTCGGCCTGCCCTGCGCGAATGCCGGGAGCGGCGCGAAAGGAAGGCTCGCAGCCAGTACGGCGGCGGTGGCTCCAGCGGTGAATTCACGGCGCGAAATGGACAAGACGGCCTCCGGACAAGGGCTGATTGACGGTTCGACCTAGACTGCGGCCCCGATTGTGGCAAGCGTGGGATGCCGCGATCACATACGCATTACTGCTTGCACATTACTACTTGCGTCCGCGGCTTTTGATGAGCGCGCCGAGGCGGGCGACCGACCGGGCAAGCGCCTCGTCCTTGAACTCTCCGATGGCAGCCCGTGCCTGACCGATCTCTTCCGGCGTTGGTTCCTTGCGCGGAGCCGGACGTTTTTTGCGCGAGACAACCGGACCTTGCCGGATTGCAAGCCTGCCTACGCACCGCCAGCCGAAGTAGCGGTTTACCCGCTCGATGATGACCGGCTGCATGTGCTGGATTTCGAGCGCATAGGCGCCTTCAACCCGGATTTGCAGATTGCCGACCGAATCCGGGTCGTCGCGGCGTGGCCAGACGAGCTTCACGGGCTCCGAGCGCCGCGCGAGTTCGGCGCCGACGATTTCTTCCCAGTGCGTGACGATCTCGACCGCGGCAAAGCCCTGCCGGGCAAAAGCGTCGCCCACCGTTTTGCCGACGAGATCGGCGATCGGCGCGGCATGGCGCTGGCGTTTGGGCGGCACGGTCATCTTTGCGACTCCGGCTGCTTTCGGCGTAATGATTCCGGATGCGCGAGACAAGCCGGGCACCACGTGAAGAGCGGGCAAAGCCAAAAACGGCGCCGGATACCGCGGTGCTGCTTGCCTGGTACGATGTTTCCGCGCGCGTGCTGCCGTGGCGGGTGAGGGGCTCCGCGAAGCCCGACCCTTACCGCGTCTGGCTTTCCGAAATCATGTTGCAGCAGACGCGCGTCGAGACCGTGTTGCCTTACTTCGCGAAATTTCTAGCGCGCTGGCCCGACGTATTTTCGCTCGCGAACGCACGGCAGGAAGAGGTGCTCTCCGCCTGGGCCGGGCTCGGCTATTACGCGCGGGCGCGAAATCTCCACGCCTGCGCCAGAGCGGTGACTGCGGAATTTTCCGGACGGTTTCCCGAGGACGAAGCGGAACTGCGGCGCCTGCCCGGAATCGGCGCCTACACATCCGCCGCGATTTCCGCGATCGCCTTCGGCAGAAAAGCTACGCCGGTGGACGGCAATATCGAGCGCGTGATGTCGCGGCTCTTCGCCGTCGAGGAGAAACTGCCTGCCGCGAAGAAAGCGCTCGCGCGCCTCGCCGCCGAAATGACGCCCGCGCATCGCGCGGGAGATTTTGCGCAGGCGCTGATGGATCTCGGGGCCACGATATGCACGCCGAAGAACCCGGCCTGCGCGATCTGCCCGTGGATGGAATCCTGTGCAGCCCGTGCACGCGGGGATCAGCAGACCTTTCCGCGCAAGATCGCAAAGGCGGAAGGCAGGCTGCGCAAGGGCGCGGCCTTCGTCGCGATCCGCGAAGACGGACACATTCTTCTGCGCACGCGCGCGGACAAGGGCCTGCTTGCCAGCATGACGGAAGTTCCGGGCAGCGAGTGGAGCGCGGAATATAAAGGGAAAGATGCGCTGAAGTTCGCGCCGGCCCTTTCACCTCTCCCCAAAGGGGAGAGGGAGCAAAGAGTATGGCAAAAACTTCCCGGTATCGTCCGGCATGTGTTCACGCATTTCCCGCTCGAACTCACGGTCTATGCCGCGTGCGTGCCGAAGCGGACCCGTGCACCGAAAGGCATGCGCTTCGTGCAGCTTAGTGCGCTCGGCGACGAAGCCTTGCCGAGCGTGATGCGAAAGGTTATCGCCCACGCACTCGAATTCGGCGGAAAGCAAAAATCGAAAGGGAGAGAGAAGAAATGAGCATTCAACGTATCGAGCCGGGCCCGCGGATGGCGCAGGCCGTCGTGCACAACGGCGTCGTCTATCTTGCCGGTCAGGTCGCGGGCAAAACCAAGGGCAAGAGCGTGACCGAGCAGACCGGGGAGATTCTCGAGATCATCGACAGCCTTCTGAAGCAGGCCGGCACCGACAAGTCGAAGCTTCTGCAAACGCAGATTTTCCTGCCGGACATCTCGAACTTCGCCGAGATGAACAAGGTCTGGGAAGCGTGGGTTTCTCCGGGCAACGTCCCCGCGCGCGCGACCATCGAGGCGAAGCTCGCTTCGCCGGACTACAAGGTCGAAATCATGGTCGTGGCCGCAAAGTAGGCAGGCCGGACTGAAAATCGGCACGGGGCTGCGCGAGCGGCCCCGTGCTTTTTTGCAACCGAGCATGAGCGCCGCGGGTTGCTGCTCCGTAGCCCTACGATCCGGCGATCGATGCGGCTCCACGGCGGCGCGAGAGCATTTTTGTTTGCATTTGGTAACCCGCTTCCTCTAATTAAAAAGCATACACGCGAGTAATTGAAATGCATGCGCGCACCGCGCGCCGGAAGAGGTAGATGCCGCATTACACACCGCTGATCGCCACGATTGTCGCAGGTCTCGTTTTCGCGTTCATCTTCGGATCGATCGCCCAACGGCTGCGGATTTCTCCGATCGTCGGCTATCTGCTCGCGGGTGTGGTCGCCGGCCCCTATACGCCCGGCTTCGTCGCGGATCAGGCGCTCGCGAACGAGCTTGCCGAACTCGGCGTCATTCTTCTGATGTTCGGCGTCGGCCTGCACTTCTCGCTCAAGGATCTCTTGTCGGTTCGTGCCATCGCGATACCGGGTGCAGTCGTGCAAATCGGCACCGCGACGCTGATGGGCATGGCGATGGCCTATTTCCTCGGCTGGACCTGGACGGCAGGTTTCGTTTTCGGTCTCGCGCTGTCCGTCGCATCCACGGTCGTGTTGCTGCGCGCGTTGCAGGAGCGCCGGCTCGTCGAAACCGAGCGCGGCCGCATCGCGGTCGGCTGGCTCATCGTCGAAGACCTCGCGATGGTGCTTGCGCTCGTGCTGCTTCCTGCGATGGCAACCGTCATGATGGCGAAGGATTCGGTATCGAATCCGGCGATGTGGCAGCCGATCGCGATCACGCTCGGCAAGGTCGCGGCGTTCGTGCTCGTGATGCTGGTCGTCGGCCAGCGCGTCATCCCGTGGGCGCTGCATTGGGTCGCGCACACCGGCTCGCGCGAATTGTTTCGCCTCTCCGTGCTCGCGATGGCCATCGGCATCGCTTATGCGGCGTCGACCTGGTTCGGTGCGTCGTTCGCGCTCGGCGCGTTCTTCGCCGGCATGGTGATGAGCGAGTCGCCGCTCTCGCAGCGCGCGGCCGAGGAAACGCTGCCGCTCAGAGACGCGTTCGCGGTGCTGTTCTTCGTCTCGGTCGGCATGCTGTTCAATCCGGGCATCGTGGTGAACCACCCCTGGCTCCTGGCCGGCACGATCTTCATCATCATCTTCGGAAAATCGGTCGCCGCGTTCCTGATCGTGCGGGCGTTCAAGTATCCGACATCGACTGCATTGATCATCTCCGCTTCGCTCGCGCAGATCGGCGAATTTTCATTCATCCTCGCCGGTCTCGGCGTCACCCTGAAGCTGATGCCGCAGACCGGGCTGGATCTCATCCTCGCCGGCGCAATCATCTCGATCATGGCCAATCCGTTCGTGTTTCAGGCGATCGACTGGATCAAGCCGCGCATCGAGAAGCGGGCGGCGAAGCCCGAAAACGAGACCGTGTCTCCGGCCGCTCCGCCGGAGGAGGCCACCGTGGTTCTGGAGCCGACCAGGCTCACCGGTCATGCCGTCGTGGTCGGTTACGGCCGCGTCGGCTCCCACATCGGCGAGAAGCTGCACGAGATGAGCATTCCTTATCTCGTGATCGAAGACCGAGCCGAGGTCGTGAAGCAGCTTCGTGCGCGCGGGATCGAGGTATTCTTCGGCAATGCCGCCTCGCCCGAACTGATGGCAGCGGCGAACCTTACTGCTGCAAGGACGCTGTTCGTCGCGATCCCGGAAAGCTTCGAGGCGGGCCAGATCGTCGAGCAGGCGCGCAAAGCGAACCCGGCGCTGGAGATCGTCGCGCGTGCGCATTCGGATGCCGAACAGGCCAATCTCAACAAACTCGGCGCGAGCCACACGATCATGGGCGAGCGCGAAATCGCGCAGGGCATGTTCGATTATGCGTTCAAGAATAACGTGACGCCGGGGCCGGTGACGCTCTCGACCGCCAAGCCGGACGTTTCGTAGCGGCTATTCCGCGGCCTGTAACTCGCCGCGGATGATCGAGCGCAGCGCGTCGATCGGTTTCTTCGTCTTGCCGTCTTCGAAGTGCCAGTAGGTCCAGCCGTTGCAGGCTTCCAGATTCTGCGCGAGCGCGCCGATCTTGTGGATCGAGCCGACATTCGGCCCAAGCTGGATCGTGCCGTCGGGCCGCACCGTCGCGCGGACCTTGCCCTTGTGGTCCGTAAGTACGCTGCCGGCTTCGATCAGCCCGCGCTCGACCACGCTCGCAAAAGCCACGCGCGGCGCTTCGCGCGCGGTCATGAATGGAACGAGCGAGGCCTCGGGGTAAGGTACGACTTCGTCGATGCGCGCTTTCGCAGCGGTCGCGTAAGTCTTGTCGCGCTCGATGCCGATGAAGCGGCGCGAGAGTTTCTTCGCGACCGCGCCGGTGGTGCCGGAGCCGAAGAAGGGATCGAGCACGACGTCGCCGGGCTTGGTGGACGAGAGCAGCACGCGCGCGAGCAACGACTCCGGCTTCTGGGTCGGATGCACCTTGTCGCCGTCTTTGTCCTTCAGGCGCTCGGCGCCGGTGCAGAGCGGCAGCGTCCAGTCGGAGCGCACCTGCACGTCTTCGTTGCCGGCCTTGAGCGCCTCGTAATTGAAAACGTATTTGCGGGCCTTCTCGTCGCGCGCGGCCCAGATCAGCGTTTCATGCGCGTTGGTGAAGCGCCGCCCGCGGAAATTCGGCATCGGGTTCACCTTGCGCCAGACGATGTCGTTCAGGATCCAGAAGCCGATGTCCTGGAGCGCGGTGCCGACGCGGAAAATGTTGTGATAGGAGCCGATCACCCAGAGCGTGGCGTTCGGCTTCATCGCGCGCCGCGCGGCCTTCAGCCAGTCGCGGGTGAACTGGTCGTAGCTCTCGAAACTCGCGAACTGATCCCACGCGTCGTCGACCGCATCGACCTTCGATTGGTCGGGCCGCGACAGGTCGCCGCGAAGTTGCAAATTGTAGGGCGGGTCGGCGAAGACGAGATCGACCGAGGCTTCCGGGAGCTTCAGGAGCTCCTCGATGCAATCGCCCACGATGATGCGATTGTGCTCGAGTCCGGGAAGGTCGGGCTTTAAAGCTGAACGGGGCGCCCTACTGGGCGCCCCGATACGCGAGACTCGCATACGCAATACCGGGTACTCGTTACGCAACCAAACAGAAGCGCACCATGCCCGGACAGGGTAAAAGCGCAGTAAATGCAAAGTGTTAACGGCTGTTAGGGATTTGGCTCCGTGTCATCCCGGCCAAGGCTGCGAAGCAGCCGCGAGCCGGGACCCATAACCGCCGGGTCAATGTTGAGCACAGGGGTTATGGGTCCCCGCTTTCGCGGGGACGACAAGCAATCAAATCACGCGGCGAAGAGATCCATCTGGTCGCCGCGCAGAACAGGCTTCCTGAAGAGTGCGGTGGTGAGGCGGTAGCTCCTCGCGTTCAGCCCGAGCCGGTTACAGGCAAGCTCGAAACGCCGCCCGATCGACCAGGCGTAGGGGCCGGTGCCGGTCTGCCTCAGACCCCATGTGGAATCGTAGTCCTTGCCGCCGTGGATGTCGCGCACGAGCGAGATCACGTGCTTCTCCTTGTCGGGGAAATGCTCGCGCAGCCACTCGCGGAACAGGTCCTTGATCTCGAACGGCATCTTCAGCATCACGAAACCCGCCTCGACCGCGCCGTTCGCGGCACCCGCATCGAGCAGGCGCTCGATCTCGGAGTCGTTGATCGCGGGCACGATCGGCGCGGTCATGATCGCGGTCGGCACGCCTGCGCGCGACAGCTCGCGGATCGCTTCGAGCCGCTTCGGCGGTGTCGAGGCGCGTGGCTCCATGGCGCGGGCGAGTTTCGGATCGAGCGTCGTCACCGAAAGCGCGACCTTGGCAAGGCCTTTCGCTGCCATCTCAGAAAGAATGTCGAGATCGCGCAGCACCAGTACTGATTTCGTGACGATGCCGACCGGGTGGTTCGCATCGCGCAGCACTTCGAGGATGCGCCGTGTCAGTTTCCATTTGCGCTCGATCGGCTGGTAGGGGTCGGTATTCGTGCCCATCGCGATCGTGCGCGGCTTGTAGCTGGGCGAGGCCAGCTCCTTGCGGAGCAGCTCCGGCGCGTCCGGTTTCACGAACAATTGCGTTTCGAAATCGAGTCCCGACGACATGCCGTGATAGGCGTGGGTCGGCCGCGCGAAACAATAGATGCAGCCGTGCTCGCAGCCGCGATAGGGATTGATCGAGCGGTCGAAGCCGAGATCGGGGGACTCGTTCCGGGTGATGATTTTGCGCGCGCGTTCCTCGCGCTCGACGGTCTTGAACGGCGGCAGCTCGTCGAGGGAGAGCCAGCCGTCGTCGAACGGAATCCGGGCGGCCGGTTCGTAGCGGCCGCTCGCATTCGATACGGCTCCGCGTCCGCGGCGGCGTTCGCCGCCCACGGTTGTTGGGAGCAAACCGTCGGTGCCTTCCGGTTCTATGCCGCGCTCCGTGCGGTCGATTTCGAGGTCTCGTTCGTTGTCGAATCTGTCGTCCATGGCGAGGATTCCCGATGGAATGAAATCCTAGTCCCAAAATGGGAACAAAACAAGAACAAGATATGGTGCCGAAAGTTCCGCCAATGCAAACTCTTGAGGCTCCCAAGGCAGGCCGGTAACAACGCCTTGCCCTAATAACCGCGCCGGAGGCGCGAAGGTCCATTTGATTAGCGTCGTGATTCCCACGCTCGATTCGGAACGCGAGATCGTTCCGACGCTCTCCGCGCTTGTGTCGGGCGCGGCGGCGGGCATCGTTCGCGATGTCGTGCTTGCCGACGGCGGCTCGCGCGACGAAACCGAAGCGGTCGCCGATGCGGCGGGCTGCATCTTCGTGAAGGGCGACAGCGATCTCGGCTTGCGTCTTCGGGCGGGTGCGCAGTCCGCTTCGCGCGGCGAGTGGCTTCTGTTTCTCGATCCGGGCGGGATGCTCGAGGAAGGCTGGACCCGCGAGGTCCGCAAGTTCCTCGACACCGTCGGCCGTGCCGGTCACGCCGATCGCCGCGCGGCCACGTTCCGCCTCGCCTATGAAGGTTTCGGAGTGAGGCCGCGGCTTGCAGAAGCTGCTGCCAGTGCGCGCCTTGCGCTCACCGGCCGCCCGCGCGCCGAACACGGGCTCCTGATCTCGAAGCTGCTCTACCAGAAGCTCGGCGGTCACCAGAAAGGCGGGAACGCTCACCGGCGGCTGATCGCAAAGCTCGGCCGCATGCGGATTGTGAAGCTACGAACAAGGGTGTTGCTTGCAGGCGCGGACAAATAGTTGACTCCGTCAAGTATTTGGCGGAACCTCCCGCCATGCCCAAAGCCGCCCTCGCAGACATCGACGAAATCCGCCGCTTCAACCGCGTCTATACGCGCAAGATCGGCGTGCTCGACGAAGGTTTTCTCGACACGCCGTTCTCGCTCACCGAAGCGCGGGTTCTGCACGAGCTTTCGGAGGGCGAGAAAACCGCGAGCGAGATCGCAAGCGCGCTCGGTCTGGATGCGGGTTATCTGAGCCGGATGCTGGATCGCTTCGCGAAGGCAAAGCTGATCTCCCGCAGCAGTTCCGCCGAAGACCGCAGAAGCATACTCGTTTCGCTCACGCGCCTCGGATACTCCGCCTATGCGCCGCTGGAACTGCGCTCCCGCGATGCCGTCGGCGCGATGATCGGCACCTTGCCGGCAAGCGCGCAGAACCAGCTGCTCGGCGGCATGAAACTCGTTTCCGTTCTGACGGGCGCGCGGGACACTGCTCCGAAAATTTCGCTCCGTACCCACCGCGCCGGCGACATGGGCTGGATCATAATGCGCCACGCCGAACTCTATGCGGAAGAATACGGCTACGACCCGCAGTTCGAGGCGCTGGTCGGGGACATCTGCGCGCAGTTTCTGAAGAACTATCAGCCGAAACACGAGCGCTGCTGGATCGCGGAACTGAACGGCGTGCCTGCGGGCTCCGTGTGCCTGGTTCGCGGCGATGTGAAGACCGCGAAGCTGCGGCTCATGTTTTTAGAGCCCTGGGCGCGCGGGAAGGGCATCGCGCAGAAGCTTGCCGGCGAATGCATCTCGTTTGCGAAGAAGTGCGGCTACGAAAAAATCGTTCTATGGACGCAGAGCGAGTTGATTGCCGCGCGCAAACTTTACGCGAAGAACGGCTTCAGGATGGTCGCGACGAAGCCGCATGCGGATTTCGGCAAGAAGCTGATCGGCGAAACGTGGGAGTTGAAGCTTTAAGTTCGCGAACCTCATCCTGAGGAGCGCTCCGTCAGGAGCGCGTCTCGAAGGATGAGACCTACGCTCTTTTAATGGCTGCTTTCCCGCACCCAGACCTTCTTCGCGAGCGGGCCGGTGTTGCCGGCTTCCTCGACGTAATAGGCGTGCATGCCGCGCACCAGATAGTCGAAATCGCCGGATACGAGCGCGTCGCGATGGAAATAAATCAACGCGCCTTCCTTGTTCAAAAGGTAGCCGTAGTCCTCGAGCGGGTAGATCTCCGCGATCTGGCCGAGAAAGCTGAGGTCGGTTTCGTGCGCGATGCGCTCGTTCGTCTGCCTGATCTGCTTCAGATCCAGGAGGCGCCGCTCGGCCAGCCGGAAAGCCTTGTAGATGGCGTTGTTCAGATCGGGGGATTGAAAGTTTTGGTCGCTGTCCGCGGGGTCGTGGGCGACGACGAGGTTCGTAAAACCCGGAATCTGCAACTCGATGCTGACGGCGGGCAGGATTTCGTCATGCAAGGTGACGGCGCGGTTGTCGACCCAAACCCGGCAGGCGGTGATGCGGTCGTATATTCTTTCGAGATAGGCGACATGCGCACGGATCGAGTCGTCGGCGGCCTGCGACTTCTCGACGTTATGATAGGAAATTTCGACGGCAGCCTGCATGCTTCGCCCGCGTCTTGCCCGTGTCGGTGAGAACGCAGTTACGAAGTGAGAACGCGGTTACGAAGTCGGGTCCGGAAATCCGGGTAGCGGTCGGCGGTTGAGTTCTTCGCGCTTTCAAGCGGCGCGCAGTCGGCAACGGCGAATCACTACGTCCAATATTTATGATAGGGCGCATGGAAAAATCCAGCGGTTCCGTGCGCGCGTGGCCTGTGACTTCTGAGGAAATTTTACCGCTGCCGGTGGGATCGTGTGCAATCGCACATCTCTCCGGCGTTATCGGTGCTCGATTACCAGCTACGCCGCTTGGCGTTACTTCTTCAGCTTCGGGCGTTTCAAATGCTCGTCGAGCCGCGGCATGATCTCGACGAAGTTGCAGGGTTTGTGACGCAGGTCGAACTGGTGGACGAGAATCCCGTCCCATGCGTCCCGGCACGCTCCGGGCGAGCCGGGCAGGCAGAAGATATAGGTCGAGTTCGCGACACCGGCGGTCGCGCGGCTCTGGATCGTGGAAGAGTTGATCTTCTCGTAGGAGATGCGGTGAAACACGATCGAGAAGCCGTCCATCCGCTTCTCGAACAGCGGCTCGACCGCCTCCGGCGTGATGTCGCGTCCGGTGAATCCGGTGCCGCCGGTCGTAATCACGGCATCGATCTTCTTGTCCTTGATCCAGCCCCGGACTTTCGCGCGGATCGCGCGGATTTCGTCCTTCACGATCGCACGTGCGGCGAGCTTGTGGCCCGCCGCCTCGATGCGCTCGGCGAGCATTGCTCCCGATTTGTCTTCGGCAAGATTTCGGGTGTCCGAAACGGTCAGCACCGCGAAGCTGACCGGAACGAACGGTTTTTCGTTCACGGCGGGACCTAGATCGAGCCGGCCGCGAAGGTGTTGCAGCGGTTCACGTCGCCGGACTGGAAGCCGGTCTGGAACCATTGCTTGCGCTGCGCGGCGGAGCCGTGCGTGAAACTGTCGGGCACCACCACGCCTTGCTGACGCCGCTGGAGCGTGTCGTCGCCGATCGCGGTCGCGGTCTGCAAGGCCGCATCGACGTCGCCCGGGTCGAGGAAGGCGCGCAGCTTCTGCTGCCGGTTCGCCCAGACGCCCGCGAAGCAATCGGCCTGCAACTCGACGCGGACCTGCAACGCGTTGCGGTCGCGCTGGCTTGCGCCGCGCTGCGCCTGCTGCACCTTCGGCAGGATGCCGGTGATGTTCTGCACGTGATGGCCGACTTCATGCGCGATCACGTAAGCCTGCGAGAATTCGCAGGTCTTCGAACCGGCAGGGCAGGCGTTCAGCTTGCGCTGCAAATCCTGAAAGAAAGAAGTGTCGAGATAGACCGCCTGCTCGGGCGGGCAATAGAACGGGCCCATCGCCGACTGCGCATAGCCGCAAGCCGACCGCGTCGAGCGGCTGAAGATGACGAGCCGCGGCGCGCGATAGCGCTGGCCGGACTCGCGGAAGATTTCCGTCCAGCGGTCTTCGGTCGATCCGAGCACGCTCGCCACGAACTTTCCGAGATTGTCGTCGGGCCTGCCCTTCTGGGCGGTGGACGGCTGCTGCGGCATCTGCCGCTCGTAGCCGCTGGGCGGGCCGCCTTGCGTCATTTCGATACCGGAGAGAATGACGCGGGGATCGATGCCCACGGCCCAGGCGAGCAGACCGAGAATGATGATGGTGCCGATGCCCATGCCCCCGCCACCGGTAGGCAGCGGAAAGCCTGGACCGGCAAGCGGGCCGTCACCCCGGCGGTCTTCGATGTTCTCGCTCTGGCGGAAATCGTCCCAACGCATCTTTCTTGCCTCCAGCCCGCGGGTTCAGGCCCGCTCTTGCCGCTATCTGTGATCGGGATTGTGGCCGACCTGTGAGTTTGCCGCAAATCTGCGCTCCCGTAAGTGGAAGGGCGCGGTTTCGCGTGTCATGTTCGCGAGCATCAGAACCATTCCGGCATCTGCGAAGTTCCCGACATGATTCCCGCGCGCCGCAGTCCGACTTTCGCCCGCGAGGCCGGCGCGATGCGCAAAGGGTTCCTGCCGGTCGCCGGTTGCGACGAGGCGGGTAGGGGACCGCTCGCAGGCCCCGTCGTTGCTGCCGCCGTGATCCTCGATCCGGCGCGCGTGCCGAACGGTCTCGATGACTCCAAGAAGCTGACGGAGCGCGCGAGAGAAAATCTCTTCGATGAAATCTGCGCGACCGCCGAAGTCGCCGTCGCCATCGCGCCACCCTCGCGCATCGACCGCGACAATATTCTCCGCGCGAGTCTATGGGCGCTCGCGCAGGCGGTCTGCACACTGCCCAGACAGCCGCAGTTCGTGTTCGTGGACGGCCGCGATACGCTGTCGCTCACCTGTGAAGTCGAAGCCGTCGTCGGCGGTGACGGCATCGTCGCTTCGATTGCGGCGGCGTCGATCGTCGCGAAAGTCACGCGCGACCGGATGATGATCCAGCTCGGCCGCGCGCATCCGGAATACGGCTTCGAAAAACATAAGGGCTACGGCACCAGCCTGCACCTGGAGCGGCTGCGCCTGCACGGATCGACGGTGCACCACCGCGTTTCGTTCGCGCCGGTTCGCGAGTGCATGAATGGCGGAACGCCGGCTCCGCAAGCCGCCGTGTCGGCAGCGGGCCGCTGACGCTACTGCGCTCGCTCGCACAAAATTCCGGCACCAACATCCCATCTCCCGGCAATCGAAAGGTTTTTTCGCGATGCCGCCGCATCGCGGAACGGGATTTTTCAAGCGGTGGACAAGTTCGGCGCGGGCGGGCCGCCTCTACGACTAAAGGCTATCCTCTGCGCCAGTGCGTCTGGATTCGATTCCGGATTCCACGAGGGGGTACTCATGGCAAAAGCGAAGACGAAGAAAGCCGTACCGGCGAAAGCCAGGGCGGCGGCGCGTCCGCAGCCGAGCGGATTCGAAAACTGGCTCGACCGCTATTTCGGCATCGGCGCGAACGGTTCGACCATCCGCACCGAAATCATCGCGGGCATCACCACGTTTCTCACGATGGCCTACATCATCGTGGTCAATCCCGACATTCTCGGAAAAGCGGGGATGCCGCAGGGCGCGGTGTTCGTTGCGACGTGTCTTGCCGCTGCGGTCGCGACCGCAGTAATGGGCCTTTACGCGAAATATCCGATCGCGCTCGCGCCGGGCATGGGCCTCAACGCCTTCTTCGCCTTCACCATCGTGCTGACCTACAAATATACGTGGCAGCAGGCCCTGTGGGCGGTTTTCCTCTCGGGTGTGCTGTTCTTCCTTGTTTCGGTATTCCGCATCCGCGAATACATCATCGATGCGATCCCGATGAACCTGAAGCTCGCAATCTCGGCGGGCGTGGGCCTCTTTCTTGCGATCATCGCGCTGAAAAACGCCGGCGTGGTCGTCGATCATCCGGCAACGCTGGTCTCGCTCGGCAAGCTCGACCCGCGGCTGATTGCATCATGGCCTGCGATCCTCGCCATTCTCGGCTTCATCCTGATTGCGGCCCTGCACTACCGGAAAATTCCGGGCGCCACGATCCTCGGCATGCTGATCGTCGCTCTGATCGGCATTCCGCTTGGGCTCGCGAGTTTTCCGGCTCCGTGGAATATCGTCTCGCTTCCGCCGTCGATCGAGCCGACATTGTTCAAGTTCGACTGGTCGCGCACTTTCGAACTCACCTTCATCATCGTAGTACTCACGTTGTTCCTGATCGACGTGTTCGACAACGCAGGCACGCTGATCGGCGTCACGCACCGCTCGGGGCTTCTCGACAAGAACGGCAAGTTGCCGCGCATGAAGCAGGCGCTGATCTCCGACAGCTTCGCTGCGATGTTCGGCTCGGCGGTCGGCACTTCGACCACCACGAGCTACATCGAAAGCAGCGCAGGCGTTGCGGCCGGCGGGCGCACGGGTCTCACGGCGGTCGTCGTTTCGATCCTGTTCCTGCTCGCGCTGTTCTTCTCGCCGCTGGCTTCGTCGATACCGTCCTATGCTTCCGCGGCGGCGCTCCTGTTCGTCGCAGCGATCATGGCGCGCGGTCTCGCGGAGATGAACTGGGACGATATCACCGAATATGCGCCGGCCGTGGTCTGCGCGGTTGCGATGCCGCTTACCTTCTCGATCGCCACCGGCATCGGCCTCGGCTTCATCACCTTCGTGCTGATCAAGGTGCTGGCGGGTAAAGAGAAGGATGTATCGCCTGCGATTACGGTGCTTGCGATCTTGTTTGCGCTCAAGTTCGCGTTCACCTGATCGCGAACGAAACGAAAGCGGCGGCTTCCGAAAGGAGGCCGCCGTTTTATTTTTAAACTCGTCATGCCCCGCGAAGGCGGGGCATCCAGTAACCTCATGCGACAGAATTTTCGGTTGGTGGTTACTGGGTCGCCCGGTCAAGCCGGGCGACGACGAACACGTTAGTATTCCCGCCCGTCATTTGGAGTTCAGCGCCTTCCTGATCGAAAGCAGATCCTGCCACGCGAGCTTCTTGTGCGCGGGTGAGCGCAAAAGATACGCCGGGTGGAACAGCGCGATGGCTTTGATCTTGCGCGTGCCGGTGTCGTATTCGAACCAGCGTCCGCGCGTGCGCGTAATTCCCTCTTTCAGTTCCAGCAAAGTCGTTGCCGAAGGACCGCCGACGCAAACGAGAATATCAGGGTCCGCGAGTTCGACCTGCCTTCGGATGAAAGGAAGGCAGATCGCGGACTCCTGCGGCGTCGGTGTTCTATTGCCGGGCGGCCGCCAGGGAATGATGTTCGCGATATAGGCGCTCGTACGGTCGAGGCCGATCGCGCCGATCATGCGGTCGAGAAGTTTCCCGGAGCGGCCGACGAAAGGCAGACCTTCGCGGTCCTCTTCCGCGCCCGGCGCTTCGCCGACGAACATGATGCGCGCTTCCGGGTTGCCGTCGGCGAACACGGTTCGCATGGCGGTCGCTTTCAGGCTGCAACCTTCGAAACTCTCGAGCGCCGCGCGCAACTCTTCGAGCGTTTTCGCGTTGGCAGCCAGTTGTCCCGCATCGCGGATCGCAGCTTCCGGTGCCGCCGGCGGCGTGATGGTTCGAGGCGGCGTTTGCGGACGGGTTGCGGCAGGCGGCGCGCCAAAGGGCTTCGGCGCTTCGCTTCTTGGGGTCTCTGCAATCGCAGCCGGTTCCGCCAGCCGGTTTGGTGCCGTCTCGTCGAGCGCGATGTCCACGCCGTTCTCGGCATAGAAGCGCAGGACTTCGACAGGGTGCAGGCGCGGTGCGGACATGGCCATGAAATGAAATCCAAACTGCCGTTACGTCAATGAGAAGCACGTTGTAATCGGTCCAAAAAACAGGGAAAACCGAATAAATTTTAGCCTCACCCTGAGGAGCGAGGGCGTAAGCCCGAGCGTCTCGAAGGGTGAGTGCCAGTCACCATCCTTCGAGACGGCTCGCTGCGCGAGCCTCCTCAGGATGAGGTCAGAGGAAGAAGGAATGACCGAGGAAAATCAGGAACTCCCCGCCCGCGAGGCAATGGAATTCGATGTGGTGATCGTAGGCGCGGGGCCGTCCGGTCTCGCCGCCGCGATCAGGCTTAAGCAGCTTTCGCCGGAGACGACGGTGGTCGTGCTCGAAAAGGGCTCCGAAGTCGGCGCACACATTCTTTCCGGCGCGGTGATCGATCCGATCGGCATCGAACGCCTCATCCCCGACTGGAAACAGGACGAGACCGCGCCCCTGAAGACGCCGGTGAAGGACGACCGCTTCTATTTCATGACGAAGTCGGCGGCGGTTCGGCTCCCGAACTTCATCATGCCGCCCTTGATGAACAATCACGGCAACTACATCGCCTCGCTCGGCAATGTCTGCCGCTGGCTCGCCACGCGTGCCGAAGCGCTCGGCGTCGAAATCTATCCGACCTTTGCCGCTTCCGAAGTGCTGTTCGACGAAAAGGGTGCCGTGAAGGGTGTCGCAACCGGCGACAAGGGCATCGGCCGCGACGGCAAGCCCACCGATCATTTCGAGCGCGGCATCGAACTGCACGGCAAATATACGCTGTTCGGCGAAGGCGCGCGTGGCTCGCTCTCGAAGCAGCTGATCGCGAAATTCGGTCTCGATAAAAATTCCGAACCGCAGAAATACGGCATCGGCCTGAAAGAACTCTGGAAGATCGCGCCCGAGAAACACAAGCCGGGCCTGGTGCAGCATTCCTTCGGCTGGCCGCTCGACAATGCGACCGGCGGCGGCTCGTTCCTCTATCACCTTGAAGACGAGCAGGTGATGGTCGGCTTCGTCGTGCATCTCAATTACAAGAATCCCTACATCTCGCCGTTCGACGAATTCCAGCGCTTCAAGACGCATCCGTCAGTGCGTGGCACCTTCGAAGGCGGCAAGCGCATCTCTTACGGCGCGCGTGCGCTGACCGAAGGCGGCTTTCAGTCGGTGCCGAAACTCGTGTTCCCGGGCGGCGCGCTGATCGGTTGCGCGGCAGGCTTCATGAATGTCCCGCGCATCAAGGGTTCGCACAATGCGGTGCTCACCGGCATCTTCGCCGCGGAAGAAGTGGCGAAGGCGTTGCAGGGTGGCCGCGAGCGCGACGAGTTGAGCGGATACGAACAGGGCTGGCGCGCGTCGCAGGTAGGTGCGGATCTCAAGAAGGTCCGCAACGTGAAGCCGCTTTGGTCGAAGTTCGGGCTCTATCTCGGCATGATGCTCGGCGGCTTCGACATGTGGACGAATACGCTGTTCGGGTTTTCGTTCTTCGGCACGGTCGGCCATGGCAAGAGCGATGCGCAATCGCTGGAGCCTGCGTCGCAGCACAAGCCGATCGACTATCCGAAGCCGGACGGCGTGATCTCGTTCGACAAGCTCGGCTCTGTTTTCATCTCGAACACCAACCACGAAGAGAACCAGCCGGTCCATCTCAAAGTAAAAGACATGGAGCTTCAGAAGAAGTCCGAGCACGATGTCTTTGCGGGCCCGTCGAACCGCTATTGCCCGGCGGGCGTCTATGAGTGGGTCGAGGAGCCTTCAGGTCCGCGCTTCCAGATCAACGCGCAGAACTGCGTTCACTGTAAAACCTGCGACATCAAGGACCCGAACCAGAACATCAACTGGACCACGCCCGAAGGCGGCGGCGGGCCGAATTATCCGAATATGTGATCGGCTTTCGCCTCATCCTTCGAGACGGCCCTGCGGGCCTCCTCAGGATGAGGCGATACTCCAGTATGACCTCATGGTGAGGAGCGATGCGAAGCATCGCGTCTCGAACCATGAGGAGGTTCATCAGCCGAATATGTAGTCGTCCGGCTTCATCGCGTGCCGGAGACCTTCGACGATAAGCCAGCCCAGCACGACGCCGAAAAAATCCGGAACGAGATCGGCGATGCGCGCGTGATGGCCGCTGACGGTGGTCTGCGCGATCTCCCAGCCTAAGCCCACGGCCATCGTGAGCAGGGCTGCGAGCCACCAGCGCTTCCATTTGTAGGCGAGCACGCCCGCCACCATCAGAGCGGCGCAGCCGAGAATGTGCAGCGGCTTGAACGCCGAGAACAGGATCGCGTCCCAGCTCATATCGAAGCTGAAATAGTAAGGCTTGCGTCCGTACGGAGCGCGATAGGCGATCAGGATGCTTGCGAAGGCGAGCATCCAGAACGGCAGCTTGCGCATCACGTCGAGATCGAGCGCCTGCTGCCACAGGGGGCGCTGGTCGCGCGGACGTTTCGGTTTTCGCTTATTCGCCATTTAGCAAAAATAGTTTGAAAGACGCTAAAAAGAAAACCCGGCATTCGCGCCGGGTATGAGTCGCGTCAATCGCGAACCGTTATTTCTTATTGGCTTCTCTGAGCCAGTAGAGCAGGCCACAGGTAGCCGCTTCGTCCGTGGTAAGCTCTTTCTTGTACTTATTTCCCTTGTCGACCGCAGCGATCATGATCGAGATCACGCAGCCGCCAAGGATTTGCACTCCGACGCCGCCGGAACCTCCGATGCCGGATCCAAAACCGCGTGCGCGTTGTGCACTTGCCGTCGCCGGCGCAAGAGCGATCGCAGCGGCCAGGGCAATTGCAACGATTTTCAACTTGGTCATCTACTCCTCCTTGGAGTTGTTGCGCTTGGAGGCGTAGCGCGCCCTGATTCCGTTGGGTCGGGTGGGAGTGGCTTTATCGACTGGTAACCTTAAACTGTGCCGTGTTAATCATGATTTTCGTTACGCCCGCTCGATGCCGTGCCGCAACGAAACAGAGGACGACTGATGCAAAAACCGCTTGAGCTTTCCGCAGCCGCTGCCGCCTCGCTCAAAAAATGGCACGAGATGATCGCGAAGACTGACCTCTCCGATCTGGAGAGCATCGTCGCGGAAGACGCCGTGTTCCGCTCGCCGGTCGCGAATACGCCCTATCCGGGTAAGAAGGTGGTCTGCATCGTGCTGCGCGGCGCGATGACGGTGTTCGAGGATTTCGTCTATCACCGCGAACTCTTTGACGGCGCGAACAGCGTCTGTCTCGAATTCGGTGCCCGCGTCGGCGACAAGCAGCTCAAGGGCATCGACCTCATAAAGTTCGACGGGGCAGGCAAGATCGCCGAATTCGAGGTGATGGTGCGGCCGGCAACCGGCGTGATGGCGCTCGGCGAAGCGATGAAGGCGAAGGTCGGCCCCTCGATCAAGGCCGCGCTTGAAGGGCGCTAGGCGCATAAACCCTGCCTTTCTTCTGTGCTTGGCATGGCGGTGCGCTTTCCATAAGTTCCCGCCGGATTTGATCGAGGTCGTGCCTTCGCGCGGAGTGAGCCATTCCTGATCTCAAGGAAGCCGTGAAAGAAATCGCCGCCGACATGGCCGAGAGGCCTGAGCGCGGCAAGGTCGCGTCCTATATTCCCGAGCTCGCGAAGGTCGATCCGAAAAAGTTCGGCATCGTCGTCGTGAGTAATGACGGTGAAGTAGCAAGCGGCGGCGACAGCGAAGTGCCGTTCTCGATCCAGAGCATCTCGAAAGTGTTCACGCTGACGCTCGCGCTCGGCAAGATCGGCGACCGGCTGTGGCAGCGGGTGGGGCGCGAGCCGTCGGGGAGCGCCTTCAACTCCATCGTGCAGCTCGAATACGAACGCGGAAAGCCGCGCAATCCCTTCATCAATGCGGGCGCGATTGCCGTCACCGACGCGATCCTGTCAGGCCAGCCGCGCGAGGCGCTCGGCGAGATTTTGCGCTTCATGCATTTCGTGGCCGACGACGAGAAGATCGCGATCGATGATGCGGTTGCCGCCTCCGAGCAGCGCACCGGCTTCCGTAACGCGGCACTTGCGAACTACATGAAATCGTTCGAGCGCCTCGACAACCCGGTGCATTTCACGCTGGGCGTTTATTTTCACCACTGCGCGATTGCGATGAGCTGCCGCCAGCTCGCTTTTGCCGGGCGCTTTCTCGCGAACAACGGGGTGAACCCCTCGACCGGCATGAGCGTGGTGACGCCGGAGCGCGCGAAACGCATCAACGCGATCATGATGATGTGCGGCCATTACGACGGCTCGGGCGAATTCGCCTATCGCGTCGGCCTGCCGGGGAAAAGCGGCGTCGGCGGCGGCATACTCGCGATCGCGCCCGGTAAGGCGTCGATCACGGTATGGTCTCCAGGGCTCGATGAAAACGGGAACTCCCATCTCGGGAGGATCGCACTCGAACAGCTGACCCGCCGCATGGGCTGGTCGGTGTTCGGGGTTTAACGACTCTCTGTCTTCCCCGCGAAAGCGGGGACCCATAACCCCAGTGCTAAAGATGTGACCCAGGTGGTTATGGGTCCCGGCTCGCGCTCGGCATACACCTCGCTGGGCCGGGACGACGGTTAGGTTAGTACTTCCGCACCTTCTTCCGCTGTTCTTCCTTCACCGCCTCGTCGTGATACCAGGCGGTCCCGATTTCGACGGTCGGGAAGGACGTATCGACGAAGTCGATGTCGCCCGGCCGCGCAAAACGCCCGCGGGCCGGGAACTGATAGATCTTCGCCGATGTGCGTTCGTTTTGTGCAGACATCTTTGAAATCTCCTCGAAGCCGTTTCGCTTGATTCAAGCGGTATGGTGGGGATTTCGTTCCGATTGCTTGGTTTTGTCCACCTTTGCCCGACAAAAAAGCAGCGTTTGCATAACATTTGCTCAAAAAAGCGGCTGCTTTTGTGGCTGCCATTTTCGGGTCCCGGTATGAATCCCCGGCTGACTTTCGTGCCGTTTTCGTGAGCGTGCCCCAAATCGGGCAGCTCACTCTCGCAAGAAAACGTCGCGGAGGTGCCCTGGACAGTCACTAACCTGAGAGAACAATCCCTATGACCAAGTACCGTCTCGAGTACATCTGGCTCGATGGCTACACGCCGGTGCCGAACCTGCGCGGCAAAACGCAGCTTAAAGAATTCGCGAGCTTCCCGAAGCTCGAAGAACTCCCGCTCTGGGGCTTCGATGGATCTTCCACGATGCAGGCCGAAGGCCACTCGTCGGATTGCGTCTTGAAGCCGGTCGCGGTTTTCCCGGACGCTGCGCGCAAGAACGGCGCGCTCGTCATGTGCGAAGTCATGATGCCTGACGGCAAGACCCCGCACGGTTCGAACAAGCGCGCGACCATCCTCGATGACGCCGGCGCATGGTTCGGCTTCGAGCAGGAATACTTCTTCTATAAGGACGGCCGTCCGCTCGGCTTCCCGGGCGAAGGTTATCCGGCACCGCAGGGTCCGTATTACACCGGCGTCGGCTACAAAAACGTCGGCTCGGTCGCGCGCGAGATCGTCGAGGAGCATCTCGACCTCTGCCTCGCTGCCGGTATCAACCACGAAGGCATCAACGCGGAAGTCGCGAAAGGCCAGTGGGAATTCCAGATCTTCGGCAAAGGCTCCAAGAAGGCCGCTGACGAAATGTGGATCGCGCGTTACCTGCTTCTGCGTCTCACGGAGAAGTACGGCATCGACATCGAATTCCACTGCAAGCCGCTCGGCGACACCGACTGGAACGGCTCCGGCATGCACGCGAACTTCTCGACCGAGTACATGCGCACGGTTGGCGGCAAGGACTATTTCGAAGCGCTGATGAAGCAGTTCGACAAGAACCTGATGGACCACATCAACGTCTACGGCCCGGACAACGACAAGCGTCTGACCGGCAAGCACGAGACCGCGCCGTGGAACAAGTTTTCCTATGGTGTGGCCGACCGCGGCGCTTCGATCCGCGTTCCGCACTCCTTCGTGAACAACGGCTACAAGGGCTACCTCGAAGACCGCCGTCCGAACTCGCAGGGCGATCCGTACCAGATCGCTTCGCAGATTCTGAAGACGATCTCGGAAGTCCCGACCGGCGCCAAAAAGGCAGCATAAGCAGGCGGCATAAGCAGGCTGCTTAATCACAGCGACCGGGAGTCCGCGATTTCCTCCCCGCGGGCTCCCGGATTTTTCTTCCTGATTGCCGGTGTGGTGGTTCGCAAGTCCGCCACATGTACGCGGCTAGTTCACTTGCGGACTTGCGAACCAAAACCACACTGGAAACAAAGATTGGCCAGTGTCCTTTTGAATCCGAAGTTCGCGCCTGATCTCGCTGCATCCTTAAGGCGAACTTCGGATTCAGGACACTGGCTGGCTCACAAGAATTGCGTGTTCGCGAAAGCGGGCAAGCGATCGGCGTCGGTCTCCAGGGCCAATAGGGACGATGTCGCGGGGGAGGTGCGCGGTAGTGCCTCCCCCGATTTTCTTTTTGTTGCCCCTCATGGTGAGGAGCGCTTCGAAGGAGCGCATCTCGAACCATGAAGCGTGTGACACATCCTTCGAGACGCGCCTGCGGCGCTCCTCAGGATGAGGCGGTTGCTACCGATAAACCTCTCGCCGGTGTCCGACGGTCAGTACGAGGACGATGAATTTGTCGTCCTCGATTTTTGCGACGATCCGGTACTCCGAAACGCGATAGCGCCACAGCCCCTTGAGATCGCCGGTGAGCGCTTTTCCGAAGCGGCGCGGATCGCTGCTTGTCGCGATACGGCTTCGCAGGTAGCGCAGGATCGTCTGCTGGGCCGGCTTTCCCAATTTTTTGAGATCGCGCGCGGCATCGCGGTCGAACTCGACCTGCCAGATGCGCGCGGGCATCGGCTAGAGAAGTTCTTTCTCGAGCGACTCAAGCGAGACTCGCTTACCGCCGCGCTTCAGCCGCTTACCGGCAAGATGAAAGTCTTCGATATCCTCGATATGCCGCAGTATCGCCTCGCGCGCGTAAAAGCTCTTGGTCCGGCCGGTTTTCTTGGCCAGCGAACTGAGACGCTTTTCGATTTCGGGCGGCAGGCGAAGGGCAAGCATAGGTCACTCCTGCTATACATGTATAGCAAAATGCCGGACTTCTCAATGCCGCGTTTTGCGGATGCCGCTTGACGCCATCCTCCCGAGGTGGCGTTGTCGCCTCCATGAGCACTGAAAATCCAACGCCCCCGAAAAAGAAGCGCCGGCCCGCGGGCTATTTCGACATGCTGCGCTGGAGCGGCCTGCCGGGCTTCTGGACTTACCTTATCGGCTCGATCGTTCTCACCGCCGCGGTCGCGGTCGGGGGCGCGTATATGCTGATGCGGATGGGCGTGCAGTAGGCCTGCGATGACCTCCCGCCGGCAGCATTGGGAAGATGTCTACGAAGCCAAACGCGAAACAGACGTAAGCTGGTTTCAGCCGAAGCCGGAGCTTTCGCTCGCGTTGATCCGCGAGCACGCGCCGGAAAAGAATGCTTCCGTGATCGACATTGGCGGCGGGGCATCTTCGCTTGCCGCCGCGCTGCTGGGGCTAGGCTATCGCGATCTGGCGGTGCTCGACATTTCCGCCGCCGCGCTCGAACGTGCGAAGGCCAATCTCGGTGCGGATGCGGCGAAGATCGAATGGATCGTGGCCGACATCGCCGCATGGCAGCCGCAGCGCCGCTGGCGTGTCTGGCACGACCGCGCGGTGTTTCACTTTCTGACCGATACGGCGTCGCAGGACGCCTATATCCGCGCGCTGAACGCCGCGACTGAGACCGGCGCCATCGCGATCGTTTCTGGGTTTGCGCCGGACGGCCCCGAGAAGTGCAGCGGGCTCCCGGTCGTGCGCTATGACGCGCAGTCGCTATCGAAGCGGATCGGCGCAGGGTTCGAGTTGTTCGCTGAGCAGCGCGAGGAACACCACACGCCCGGCGGCGCGGTGCAGAAATTTTATTATGCGGTGCTGCGGAAGCGGTAGAGTAGCCCATAAACGCAGGGCGCGTGTGCGCTGATGCGGGTGGGGCTTAGTTAGTTCTAGGCAGCTTTGTGAGGTTCGATCCCGTTGATCGCCTTCGCAAGTTTTTTCTCCACGACCAAAAGATCGTAGTGGCTCTGAAGGTTGAGCCAAAACTGCGCTGAATTACCGAAGAACTTGGCAAGCCGGAGCGCGGTGTCCGGCGTGATCCCGGTCGTCTCATCCGCGATTCGCTCAATGCGTGTGCGAGGTAGATCAAGTGCCTTCGCGACCTTACCGGTCGTGAGGTTAAGTGGAATCAAAAACTCTTCACGTAGAATTTCGCCTGGATGAACAGGCACTGCCTGCTTCGTCATTGTCTCTCTCCATTCGGCGCTGCAACGCCCTTTGACTGTAGTCTTAGTGGTAGTCGGTGATCTCGACGTTCTCTGCTCCTGCTGGCGTCCACACGAAGCAGACGCGGAATTGATCGTTTATGCGGATCGAATGCTGACCTTTGCGGTCGGCCTTCAAGGCTTCAAGATGGTTAGACGGCGGAGCGCGGAGATCTTTAAGATCGGTCGCAGCATGGATCATGAGTAATTTACGGCGAGCGACCCTGACAATCTGTTGCTGGAAACCTTTCGGGGTTTCACCGTTGAAAACAGCTTCCGCAGTCTTGTTCTTGAAGCTTTTAATCATGACCGAATGTATCATAAAATGATACATTGTCAACCAAAAAAGTATCATCTAGCGATACATCAAAAGAAGAATGTCGCGTCGCTCGATTTAGAGCGAGAATGGATGCCCCTGATGTCGGGTATAACGAACGACTAAAACTCCACGTCGAGTTCTTCCAGCTCGTCCGGCTCTTTCTTCGCCGCAGCAATCCATTCCTGCATGAACGGCGTCGCCATGATCGTCTTGCAGTAGGCGGCGGATACGGCGTCGAGCTTCACGTTGTAGGTCGTAAAGCGCGAGCAGACCGGCGCATACATCGCGTCCGCGAGCGTCAGCGATTTTCCGAACAGATACGGCCCGCCGTATTTCGCGATACAGTCGCGCCAGATTTCGGTGATGCGGCCGATGTCCGCCTGCGCGCCCTGCCAGACCTTGAAGCCCGGATAGCTCGCCTTCACGTTCATCGGCAGCGCCGAGCGCAGGTTCGCAAAACCAGAATGCATCTCGCCGGAAATCGCGCGGCAATGCGCGCGCGCAGCCGGGTCTTGCGGGAGTAGTCCCGCGCCGGGCTTCGTCTCGTGCAGATATTCGCCGATCGCGAGCGTGTCCCACACTTTTACGCTGCCGTTCTCGAGTGAAGGCACGAGAAAGGATGGTGACAAAAGCAGCAGTTCTGCGCGGGCAGAAGGGTCGTCGGCGGAAACCGCGTGCTCGACGAAGTCGATTCCGGCGATTTTGCACAATAACCAGCCACGCAACGACCACGCGCCGTAGTTTTTGCTCGCAATCGTAAGCCGCGCCCCAGCCATAAGAACCCCCTCGGGCGCGGAAGGAACTTGTCCACGCGCCTCCGCGTTAGACCGAAGTTGACTATCGCACCGCAGCAAAGAATCCGCTAGCCTGTTGCGGTGCCAAAGTGGCTGGGCAGCAGGGCTGGGACTGAATGATTTATTCCGCGTATCAGGCGCAGCACGATCTCATGGAGCCGTGGCGCTCCTTCTCGGAACAGGCAATGGCCAATGTTCGGGGGATCGTCACGGGTCTGAACGGCTACGCCGGTCATTCGCCGTTCGGCACGATCGCCGCAGGCTTCGAGATGATAACGCGCGCAAAGCTCACGCATGCGCGGCCCGCGTTCGGTATCGACAGCGTGATGGTCGGCAACCGCGAAGTGGCGGTGGTCGAGCAGCCGGCGATGCAGACGCCGTTCGGCACGCTCCTGCATTTCAAGAAAGACATCGACAGCGCGCAGCCGCGCGTGATGGTGGTAGCGCCGCTCTCCGGTCATTTTGCGACGCTCCTGCGCGAAACCGTGCGCACGCTGCTCTCCGACCACGACGTCTTCATCACCGACTGGCACAATGCGCGTGACATTCCGGTGTCCGCCGGCCGCTTCGGCTTCGACGAATACGTCGATCACATGATCCGCTTTATTCAGGCGATAGGCCCCGGCGCGCATGTGGTCGCCGTCTGCCAGCCTTGTGTTGCGGCGCTGGTTGCGACCGCGGTCATGGCAAAGAACGGCATGAAGGCGCAGCCGAAAAGCCTGACGCTCATGGCAGGGCCCATCGACTGCCGCGTAAACCCGACCAAAGTGAACGACCTCGCGACCGGAAAACCGATCGAGTGGTTCGAGCAGAACCTGATTTCGGTGGTGCCGCCGCAGCACAAGGGCGCGGGCCGCCACGTCTATCCCGGCTTCGTGCAGCTTTCGGCCTTCATGGCGATGAACATGGACCGCCACGTCAAGGCGCACATGGACCTGTTCCAGAATCTCGCGCGCGGCGAATTCGGGAAGGCGAAACAGACCAAGGATTTCTACGACGAATATTTTGCGGTCCTCGATCTCACCGCCGAGTTTTATCTCGAGACCGTGCAGTGGGTGTTTCAGGAATATCGCCTGCCGAAGGGCGAGCTGAAATTCCAGGGCGAACTGGTCGAGCCGAAAGCGATCCGCAAGACCTCGCTACTCACCGTCGAAGGCGAACGCGACGACATCTGCGCGATGGGCCAGACGCTGGCTGCACAAGACCTCTGCACCGGCATTCGCCCGCACCGGAAGCGCCACCACATGCAGGCCGGCGTCGGCCATTACGGCGTCTTCTCCGGCAAGAAGTGGAACGGCCAGATCTATCCGATTGTACGAAACACGATCCTCGCCGCGGAATAGCGGCGGAGGTTCTGCATGTTCTCCATCGCCGTCTTCGCGTTGACCGCGCTCTGCGAGATCGCGGGGTGCTTCGCGTTCTGGGTGTGGCTGCGGCTCGGGAAATCCGCGCTCTGGCTGATCCCGGGCACGGCAGCCCTGATCGCCTTCGCCTGGCTCCTCACTTACGTGGAAGCCGAGCATGCAGGCCGCACCTATGCAGCCTATGGCGGGGTCTACATCGTCGCCTCGCTCCTGTGGCTCTGGACCATCGAGGGCGCGCGTCCCGACCGCTGGGATGTGCTGGGCGGGGCGGTTTGCCTGATCGGGGCGGCAATCATCCTGTTCGGGCCCCGGGCCGCCGCAGCCTAAAAAATCTGATTCGCCGGATTCGCGACTCAGATAGATTGCCGCGTCATGACGGCGGGCCATACTCAGACAGACGTGCTTTCGCGTGTGCGGCGCGAGCAGCGCATGCGCGGGAAGACCTCGACGCTTTCCGGCTTCCGGATCGTGCTCGGTGCGACCGCGATCACCGTCGCGATGCTTCTCGCGGCTTTCGGCGCGATCGGGCTGCTTCTGAAAGCGAGAGCGCCGCAGCAGCCGATCGCGAGCCGGTTCGATCCCATGCCGCCGGTCTTGCAGCAGTCGGAAACACCTGCCGAAGCGCCGATCAACCGTGCGGCCACTTCCACGCATGAAAAGACGCCCGAGCTGGAGGAAGTCGAGAATAAAGACGGCATCGAGAAGAAGTCGGTGAAGGCGCTTCGCGTCGTGGCGCCGCCTGCGCCTCCTGCGGAGCAAAACAACGTTGTCGCGCAGGATAAAAAGTCCGCTACCGAGCCCGAAGTAACGGGAACGGTTCCGCAGCAGCGCGTGGAACCGCAGCCGCAGGTCCGCAAGCAAAACCCCGTGCGCCGTCCGCCGCCGGAATCGCAGAGCGATAATCCGTTGTTCGAACTCTTCGGCATCAAAAAATACCGCTGAGCTTTCGTTCGCAGTGTTCCGTCAGGAACCAAGTCATTTCTCCCGTGTTGCCGCCCAGGGAGGGCTTCAAGGGAGAAACGAACATGCGTCTCGCTATCGCTGGAACGATCCTCGCTTTCGCCGTCACCGCCGCTTCCGCGCAGGCCCCGAAGATCGAAGGCAACAAAGCCTTCTGCCTGAAGGGAACCGGCGGCATCGCCTGTAACTACGAAACCATGGCCGCCTGTCAGAAGGGCGCTAAGGATAAGTCGCAGGGCGGAACCGCGGCCGGCACCTGCGTCAGCCGCACGGAAGCGCGCTAACGCCGGAACCTGGAACGGGAGTTGCTGCGGCAACTCCCGCTTCCGGTCACTAGAACTTTGTCGTGAAGGTAATCAGCCAGTCCGGCATCAGGTCGACCAGCGCAGCCTCGATCGCCCGGTCGAAGCCGCTGAGCATCAGGATGCCGACCAGGAGAAACGCGCTGCCTGCGATCTTCTTTGCATAAGGCGCGATCCGGCTGACGCCGCCGCTGCGCGCCGCAAGCGAACGCGCGCCGATCGCGACGAGAAACAGCACGAGCGCCGCACCTAGTGCGAACGCCGTCATGCGCGCCGCAGCGGCAAGATATCCGCCCGCTTCCGCCGCAAGCGAAAGTGCCGCGCCGACGGACGGACCTGAGCAGGGCGCCCAGATCGCGCCGAGCAGGATGCCCACTAGAAACTGTCCCGCAATTCCATAGTTGCTCGCCCGTGCCGCGAGGTTTGCGCCGGCAGCACCAACCGGCGCGACGAGATTGGAGAAGCGCTGCTCCAGTGCGGGGATCAGCAGCACGGCCCCGAAAACGATCAAGAGCACGGATACGGCTATCCGCAACGTGTTCTCGCCGATGCCGAACAATGCGCCGGTTGCGTTCACGAGAACGCCGAGCGTCGCGAACCCGGCGACGAGCCCCGCGAGCAGGGCAGCCGCGCCGAGTTTTCCGTTGGCGAATGCCGCGGCCACCACGACCGGCAGCAGCGGCAGGATGCACGGGTTGATGACGGTCAGCGTACCGGCGAAGAACGCAAGTAAGATTGCGGTCATCCGCCGGCCTTCACCGCTTGTTCGAGCAGCGCGCGGATTTGCGCGGCGTCGGTGATCCAGTTCAGGCGGCCGATTTCCTTCCCGCCGGCGAAAACGATGACGATGCTTCGTGTGGCGGCTTTCATCGGCTCCAGCGCATCGCGGTGCGTGCCCGGGTTAGCCCGGAACATTGTTACCTTGGAAAATTTCGAATCTTTCTGAAGCCCTTCCAGAACATTCGCCTGCGTCCGGCAGGTCGGGCACCACCATTCGTGCGTATGGACCACCACGGCGGCATTCGATTTCACGAGCGTATCGAACTTCGCTTTGTCGAAGGCGGCAAAATCCGCGAGCGCCGCCGTAGTAAGTGCAGCGAGCGTCATGGCGGCAAAAATTATTCTGCGCATGTCAGGGCTCCGTCCTCAAGGTAATGCCCACTCGAGGACTTCCTCGATACGGGCGGGGTCGGTGTCGTAGGAAAGGCGCGCGACTTCCTTGCCCGCCTTGAAGACGATAATCGTCGATTGCCGCACGACCTTGTAGTCGGCGAGAAACGCTTTATCGCGGTCGAAATTGACGCGGATTGCGCGGACATTTTTGTAGGCCGCACCCTTCAGTACGCGCTCGATGATCGGGATCTGTACACGGCAGACTGGGCACCAGTCGGCGTGTACATGGACAACGACCGGCACGCCGGATGCCAGGAGCTTTCTGAATCCATCGGCTTCATACTTGGCAAAGCCGGATGCGAAGGCGTTGCTGATAAGAGCCGGCATGAGCAGTCCCGCAAGAAGCAGGGCCGAAAAGGTTCTGCGCTTCATTCACTGGCACCTTTGGAACATGGCTAAGACGCGGTTACTGGATAACCCGTAAGCGAGGCATCAGGCAGGCTCTATCGGCCGTCCCGGGATCACAAAGCCGCGAGTGCCAAGGGCTCGATTGGTTAATCCGGCATTTTCCATTTCCTCCAATTTTAGCGGCACTTGTAACGGGATAGTGGAGGGCTGCCGGTTACATTCCGCCCGGGAGTTGGACGATGAAGTCCACCAAATAAGGGGGCGAAGTTGCTCGCCGGAATTCGCGGAAAGCTTTGGGCGTTCGAAGACCGCTTGTCGGTTCGCGAGCAGATTGCGCTCGCCACGGCGGGGCTTTGCCTGTTCGTGTCTTTCGCGATCGCTTTCGGCGCAGCCTATGTCGGGCGCGAAGAGGCGACCCGGCTCATCAGCCGCGAAATGATCCAGGTTTCAGAGACTGCCGCCGACCGCATGGATCGCCACTTCCAGAACATTTATCATCGTGTCCGTTCGTACACGTCTTTCGATGTCATTCGTTCGGCAGTTTCGACCGACCCCACGAAGCTGCGTCCGAGTTTCGACCGCCTGAATTCGAGTTTCCCCGACTTCAACTGGCTGGCATTCGTTTCCAAGGAAGGAATCGTCGTTGCAGCATCCGAAGGTCATCGCCAGGACGAGTCGGTTGCGCACGAGGGCTGGTTTCTTAGAGCCTTGCAGGGGCCGGCGATCGAGGATTCTCCCGATCTTGTCGCTCTCTCGGCGGCTGTTGCGAGCGGCACCGACGTTCCGGTGACCTTCGTCAAGTTTGCGTTCCCGGTTTACAATTACAGCAACGAACTGGCCGGCGTTCTGGTCGCCTCGATCCACTGGGGCGAGATCGAAGAAATCCGCCGTGCGATGGAAGCGAACGGCGACGAAATCGTCGTTGTCTCGCGCTCGGGCGAGGTGATGCTCGGCTCCAAGGCACTCCGCACGCATTATCCTTCCGCGCAGATCGAGAGCCTTCGCCGCACGCATCATGGCGTGTTCGTGGATCGTGGACCGGGCGGAGACGTGCTTTCCGGATACGCTTTGATGGACGGACACCGCGACTATCCCGGCATGGGCTGGGGCGTGATCGCACGGCGCAACGGTGACGTGGCCTTTTCCGCGACCTATCAGATGTTCTGGATGATCGTCGGTATCGGGACGGTCGTTGCGGTTCTCGGCATTCTGGTAGCCGGCGCGATCGCAAACCGTATTTCCGGCCCGATCCAGGAATTGACGGATGCCGCCGACCGCATCGGCCGCGAGAACGGCGCGATGACCCTTCCGCGCCTGCGCGGTTCGTCCGAAGTGATTCACCTCTCTACGTCGCTGCGTTCGCTGCTGCTTCGTATCGGCTTCGTCGAGCGTATGACTCAGGAAGCCGAAGCCAAGGCCGCCGAAGATGCGCGAAAATTTGCGAACGACATTGCGAGCCTTCGCAAGCTCGCGGAGACCGATCCGCTCACGAACCTGATGAACCGCCGCGCCTTCATGGACGCCGCCGCGGATGCGATGCGCTACTATCAGCGTTATAACCGCTCGATCGCGACACTGGTCGTCGATATCGATCACTTCAAGCATGTCAACGACGATCACGGCCATGCCGCCGGTGACGCCGTGATCCGCCGCATCGGCGAATTGATCGCTCAGACGCTGCGCGAAACCGACAAGGTCGCCCGCTTCGGCGGTGAGGAATTCGTCGTTCTGCTGCGCGAAGTGAGCGAGCAGGAAGCGCACGAGCTTGCCGAGCGCATCCGGTTCGTGATCGCCGAGAGCATCATCCCGTTCGACGGCAATCAGCTCAATGTCACCGTAAGCATCGGCTGTGCCGCGATCACGAGCCATGACCGCGATGTCGAGGAACTGATCGAGCGGGCCGACCGGGCGCTCTATGCGGCGAAGGCCGGGGGCCGCAACCGCGTCCGTCTTGCGGCGCCGCCGGTTCCTTCGAAAATCCGCGCCGCCTGAGGCGGCAAACCCTCGTACTTTTGCTCGAATCTGCGCTAGGCTGCCTTGCAGGCAATTCGCCCGAGGGAGTTCTGCATGTCTACCGGTTTGATGGTCACGCTCGGCATCGTCGGCGTGCTCGTTCTATACGTTATCTTTGTCTATAACGGCCTCGTCGCGCTTCGCCAGCGCGCCAATCAGGCCTATGCCGATATCGACGTGCAGCTCAAGCAGCGGCACGATCTGATCCCGAACCTTGTCGAAACCGTCAAAGGCTACGCGACCCACGAGCGCTCGACCTTCGAGGCTGTGATTCAGGCGCGAAACCAGGCCATCGCCGCCAAGGGTCCGGCGCAGGCCGCGCAGGCCGAGAACATGCTCACCAAAGCGCTGGGCGGGTTGTTCGCTCTCGCGGAGGCCTATCCGGACCTCAAGGCGAACACGAACTTCCAGCAGTTGCAGACCGAGCTTTCCGACATCGAAAACAAGCTCGCTGCCGCACGCCGCTTCTTCAACAACGCGGTCCAGGAATACAACACCGCGATCGAGCAGCTTCCGGCGGCGCTTTTCGCCGGCGCGCTCGGCTTCCGTCACCGCGAATTCTTCGATGTGGGCGAAGCGCGCCCGCAGCTCGAAGTCGCGCCCAACGTGAAGTTCTGATTACGTCCGAACGTTAGTTTGCGGCCCGGCAGGAAGCCGGGCCGCTTCACCTTGCCGGAGGTTGCGGGCGATGGCCGCCTACGGGCTTTACACGCAAATCCGTAACAACCGCGTCCGTTCGGTCTTTCTGATCGCCGGACTGTTTTTCCTCGTCTATCTGCTGACGTTCGCAGGCGCGCTGATCTTCCGCGCCTATGTGATGAACGACGCGCCGCTCGACTGGATTCTGCTCTTTGCCTGGCGGGATATGCTCTACGCGATCCCGTTTGCCACGGCCGGCGCGGTGATCTGGCTTCTGATCGCCTATCGCTTTCATCAGGCGATGATCGACCGCCAGACCGGCGCGCATGGCGTGACCCGGCAGGAGGAGCCGAAGCTCTATAACCTCCTCGAGAACCTTTGCATCTCGCGCGGCATTCCGATGCCGAAGCTGAAGATCACCGAAGACGCGGCGCTGAACGCCTATGCGACGGGCCTGAACCAGAGGCAGTACACCATCGCCGTCACGCGCGGCCTTGTTCAGCATCTGAACGACCAGGAAATCGAGGCCGTGCTCGCGCATGAACTGACCCATATCCGCAACGGCGACGTGCGGATTCTCGTGATCGCGGTCGTCATGGCAGGCATCATCTCTTTCGTCGGCGAGCTTACGTTCCGCATCATCTTCAGATCGCGTTCGAGCGGCAGCACGACATGGCGCTCGAGTTCGTCGGGAAACCGCAAGGGCGGAGGCGGCGCCATCGTCGCGATCCTGATCGCGCTTGCGCTGATTGCGCTTGCCTGGTTTCTCTCGATCGTCATCCGCTTCTCGCTGTCTCGTTCCCGCGAGTATCTAGCCGACGCCGGCGCGGTCGAACTGACGAAGAACCCGGATGCCATGATCATGGCGCTTCGAAAGATCGAGAACCGGGGCGAGCTGAAAACCGCGACATCGTCTGTGATGGAAATGTGCTTCGACAATCCGCATTCGGGTTTTTCGGATCTGTTCTCGACCCATCCCGCCATCGACAAGCGCGTTGACGCTCTTGTGCGTACCGCAGGCGGCCGCGATCCGGGTCCGGTCGCATTGATCGAACCGGATGGTTCGGAAGGCGCACGTAGCGAGGGAACGGCGGGCGGGTTGATGTGGCGGGCCGGCGTTTGGGAGCCGAAGCCATCGTCTGCACCGGCGGCGGAGATCGCTTCAGATAGACCCAATCCCTGGCGCAGCTAGACGCCGCTCAGCGCCTTCAGCCGCCGCAGCACGATCACGATTTCTTCCCGCGAACAGGCGATCGCACCATGCGCGATCGCGCGCCTGCGCTCGAAGGCGGTGATGTCGTAATGCGCATGCGCGGTCTTGGGCGGGCCTTGATAGACGAGACGTGGGATGCCGAGCCCGGCTGCAAAGCGATGCAGTTCGTACTCGTGGTCGGCAACCAAATGCGCCCAGCGCATTCCCTGCCAATGCCAGATCGGATCGTCCACATAGACCGCCATGTCTCTTCCCAGGATGCCCCTTCCTAGCGCGCGGACGGGCGGGAACCAAAGGCCGGGATGAGGGTTATATCCCCGCAGGGGTGACGCGCGGCTGGCGCGTCCTCCGGAGAAGGGACGAAGCCATGCGCCGCACCAATGCGTTGCCCGACATGCTGGTCGACTTCACGCTGATCGCGAGCCTCGCGACGGCGGGCATGCTGATCGTTTTCGTACTGCTCTATGTGACCACGGCGCTCGGCGCCATCGATCCGCTATTGCTTTGATTGATTGCCGGCCGTGACGGTCGTCTCGTTCACTTCCCACTCGAACGGGAAGTAGAACGTATGCGCGCCGATCCGCACCATCTTGCGCATCTTCTTCGCCCAGTACGGCGAAACGTAATAGGCGTGATAGTGCGTCGCCTTGCCGACATCGTTGAGATAGCCCTTGCCGTCGAGCGCTTCGTTCGCAAGCCGGTTCGCAAGCTCCCAATGCGATTTTGAATGGACGATGTCGGGAATCCCGTCGCAAGCGAAGGTGAACTGGCATGCCAGATGGCGGTGCTTGTTCTGATAGACCACGCCGCAGATGTCGTTCGGGTAATAACCCGAGAATGCGCGGTTCACGACGACCTGCGCGACCGCCATCTGTCCCCGTTCCGGTTCGGAACGGGCCTCGAAGTAGATCGCTTCCGCGAGACACTTGACCGCTTTCGCGCGCGTGACCGGGTTCAAGGCGAGCCGCTCCGCGGGCGTGAGCTTGCGTGTCGCGTGCAGCGGTGCGTTCGGAGACGTGTCCGGCACGACACCCGGCGCGACATATTGCCGGTGCTTGAACGCGCCGGGCGGCGACACGTCGGAGCCCGGATCGAACAAGAGGCTGTTCATCTGGAAAAGTGCCGCCGGGTTTTCGGCAAGCCGTCCCGGCATGTGGGCGAGGTTTCCGGGCCGGTCGGCACGAGCCTCGCCTTCGAAGTTGAAGATCTCCGGTGTCGCTGGGTCGTCCGGCGAGCGCGGCTCGAGTTCCAGTGAAAGCGAGTTCTCGTATCTCGAGAGCGCGACCGGCGCCCGGTTGGTTTCGATCTGATCCGTTTTCCTGCCGCGATCGATCGCGGCAGAAATCGTTTTTTCCGCGGGCGGAATCGATCCGGTGATGTCGGGGTCGAGGCGCGGCGACTGCTGGAAGGGAGATTCCGGAAGCGCAAACAGGTTGTGCGCCGGCAAGGACAGGGTCGCGGTCTTCAGCGAGGAAAGCGCGCCCTTCATCAGATGCGCGCGCGCGGGCTCCGCGACGTTCGCTTCTTTTTCGAGGAGACTTCCGATGTCCTGATAAGCGGCCTGCTGGGTGCCGAACAGGAGCAGCGCGGGCGCAAGCGCCAAACGCAAATATCCCGGCCGCTTTCGCGGCGCCCTACGGCTACGCATGACAACCTACACAACGCTTACGCTACAAAGCGGAGTTATCGCGTGATCAGGGTTACCTGCGGGTTAACAGGAAAAGCCGCGTTTTAAGCTCCAGTCCGAGCAAGCGCTCGCGGCTGAACGGTCCTTGTCCTGAGATCCTGATCTCGCGCGCGGCAGCGACACCTTCGCTACCGAAACGCGCCCGGATCGCTTCCGCGATCCACTCGCCTTCCTGTTCGCTTCGCCTGACGTCGAGCCGCCCGGCTCCAGAAAGATGTGCGAGATGGTTCGCAATCGCTTCATCGAGCTGGTCGAGACCTTCGCCGGTGGTCGCCGAGATCATCAGCACAGGCGCAAACCATGCGCCGCCGCGCTCCATCAGTCCGAGCGCGCCTTCGACATCCGCGCGCGCCCGGCGGGCCGCAGCACCCTGATCCGCCTTGGTGACGGCGACCACATCGGGAAGCTCCATCACGCCGGCCTTCATGAATTGCAGCGCGTCGCCCGCGCCCGGCTGCACGCAGAGCAGCACCGTGTCGGCGATCGCGCCGATATCGGATTCCGACTGACCGACGCCCACGGTTTCCACGATCACGCGGTCGTAGAGCGCGCGCATCAATACGGCGGCGGCGATGGTCTCGTTGGAAATTCCGCCGAGCCGGTCGCGCGCCGCCATCGAACGGACGAATACGCCCTTGTCGCCGGGGTCCGTCGTCATGCGTGCGCGGTCGCCGAGCAGTGCGCCGCCGGTCGCCTTGGAGGACGGATCGACCGCAATCACCGCGATGGTCTTATTCGCGGCGCGCGCACGCGCGATCATCGCATTGATGAGCGTGGACTTTCCGACGCCGGGCGTGCCGGTGAGGCCGAGAATATATCCCTTCGGCTTCGCGCAGGCTTCGTCGAGGAGTTGCGCGAGCGCTTCGGAGTTTGCTTCGGTTTCGATGGCCGCCAGCGCGCGGGCAAGGGCAGCCTTGCCGCCTTCACGCAACTCTTTGAGCGAAGGCACACTCATCGCGCGAGAAGCGACGGCCCGTGTGCGACGAGAAAATAGGCGCCGAGCCCGAGCCCGAGGGCAGTGAAGCGGACGTTCAGCGGCATCGGACCTTCCAGCCGGCCGGTGGACATGACGCCGAGTTCGACAACGCCCATCGCCGCCAGGATCGAAACGAAAGGCATCAGATTGAAATAGAAAAGATCGGGCCGCGCGGTCAGCACAGCGCCGACGATGGCTCCGACCGCGACCATGATGGCGACGAAAACGACATAGATATTCATTCTTCCCCCTACGCCTCGCTCACGAATTCTTTGCCGAGCGCTGCCTGCGCCGCAGCGAGGCGTGCGATCGGCACGCGGAACGGCGAGCAGGAAACGTAATCGAGACCTGCTTCATGACAGAAGGCGACCGAGGCCGGATCGCCGCCGTGTTCGCCGCAGATGCCGAGCTTGATATCCGGCCGCGACTTGCGTCCGCGCTCGACACCGATCTTCACGAGTTCGCCGACACCGCCGCGGTCGATCGAGACGAAAGGATCGATCGGGATGATGCCCTTCGCGAGATAAGTGTTCAGGAAAATCGCCGCATCGTCGCGCGAGATGCCGAACGCCGTCTGGGTGAGGTCGTTGGTGCCGAATGAGAAGAATTCCGCGGTCTGCGCGATTTCTTCCGCGCGCAGGCAGGCGCGGGGAAGTTCGATCATGGTGCCGACCTGATACTCGATCTTGCTTTTCGTCTCCGTCATCACGGCCTGCGCCATCGCGTCGATGCACGCCTTCACGAGATCGAATTCGGCTTTGGTCGTGATCAGCGGCACCATGACTTCCGGCACCACCGGCGCACCGGTGGTCTTGCCCGCGTGAACCGCGGCCTCGAAAATCGCGCGCGCCTGCATCTCCGCGATTTCCGGGAAGGCGATGGCAAGACGGCAGCCGCGGAAGCCGAGCATCGGGTTGAATTCCGAAAGCTCCGCCTTGCGCGCGGCGAGCCTCTTTACGTCCGTGCCGAGCGCGGCCGCCACTTCCGCCATGTCCTTATCGGTATGCGGCAGGAATTCGTGCAGCGGGGGGTCGAGGAGCCGGATCGTGACCGGCAGTCCCTTCATGGTCTCGAACAGTGCGATGAAGTCCGAGCGCTGCGCGGGCAGAAGCTTGTCGAGCGCCCGGCGCCGGCTTTTCTCGTCGTCGGCCAAAATCATCTCGCGCACGGCGAGAATGCGGTCGTCGTCGAAGAACATATGCTCGGTGCGGCAAAGGCCGATGCCTTCGGCGCCGAAGTTGCGCGCAGCTTTCGCGTCGGCAGGCGTGTCGGCGTTGGCGCGCACGCCGAGGCGGCGGACCTTGTCGGCCCATTCCATCAGCGTCGCGAACTCGCCGGTCAGTTCCGGCTCGATCATCGCGACGCGGCCGGAAAGCACTTGGCCCTGTGCGCCGTCGATGGTGATGATGTCGCCCGCCTTGAGCGTGACCGGGCCGACGCTCATGGTTTTCGCGGCATAATCGATGCGGATCGAGCCCGCGCCGGATACGCAGGGCTTGCCCATGCCGCGCGCGACGACCGCCGCATGCGAGGTCATGCCGCCGCGCGTGGTGAGAATCCCTTCCGCCGCATGCATGCCGTGAATGTCTTCCGGCGAAGTCTCGACGCGCACGAGAATGACCTTGCGTCCCGAACCTTTCGCGGCCTCCGCTTCGTCGGCGGAGAAAACGATCTCGCCGGAAGCTGCACCCGGAGACGCGGGCAGGCCGGTCGCCACGATCTTGCGCTCGGCTTTCGGATCGATGGTCGGATGCAGCAACTGGTCGAGCGCGCCGGCCTCGATGCGGTTGATCGCCTGTTCTTTGGTGATCACGCCTTCATTCGCCATCTCGACGGCGATGCGGAGCGAAGCCTTAGCAGTGCGCTTACCGGAGCGCGTTTGCAGCATCCACAGCTTCGATTTCTCGACCGTGAACTCGATGTCCTGCATGTCGGCGTAATGCTTCTCGAGCTTCGCGAAGACGTCTTTGAGTTCTCCGAAGGTCTGCGGCATCACTTCTTCGAGCGAAGGCTTGTCGGAATGAGCTTCTTCGCGCGCGATCTTGGTCAGGTTCTGCGGCGTACGGATGCCGGCGACGACATCCTCGCCCTGCGCGTTCACGAGAAACTCGCCATAGAATTCTTTCTTGCCGGTCGAAGGATTGCGGGTGAAGGCGACGCCGGTCGCCGAGTCCTCGCCCATGTTGCCGAACACCATCGCCTGCACGTTGACGGCCGTGCCCCACGACTCGGGGATTCCATGCAGGCGGCGGTAGGTGACCGCGCGCGCGTTCATCCATGAGCCGAATACGGCGCCGATCGCGCCCCAGAGCTGCTCGTGCGGGTCCTGCGGAAAGGGCTTTCCGTATTCTTCCTGCACGCGGGTCTTGTAGCGCTTCACGATCTCGATCCAGTCGCCGGCATCGAGATCGGTGTCGAGTACGAAGCCCTTCTGGTCCTTGTAGTCTTCGAGGATGTCTTCGAAGTTGTGGTGATCGACGTCGAGCACCACGTTCGAATACATCTGGATGAAGCGGCGATAGGAGTCGTAGGCGAAGCGTTTGTCGTTCGCCGATTTCGCGAGCGCTTCCGCGGTTTTGTCGTTGAGCCCGAGGTTCAGGACCGTATCCATCATGCCCGGCATCGAGGCGCGCGCGCCGGAGCGGACGGAGACGAGCAGCGGGTCTGCATCGCTGCCGAACTTGCGTCCCGTGATTTTCTCGATGCCCGAGAGCGCAGCCTCGACCTCGCGCTTCAATCCATCGGGGTAAGTGTTTTTGTTGGAGTAATAGTGGACGCAGGCTTCGGTCGTGATCGTGAAGCCGGGCGGCACGGGCAGGCCGAGGTTCGACATCTCGGCGAGGTTCGCGCCCTTGCCGCCGAGCAACTCCTTCATTCCGCTTTTGCCCTCAGCCTTGCCGTCGCCGAAGCTGTACACCCATTTCGTCATGCGGAATTACCGAGCGCTGTTTCGCGAGGCGGAAGGCTTAGCTCCTGGCGCGATGCACCGCAACAGCGTTGCATGCAATGCACAGCCGCGTCATGGCGCGATCATGGGAATTGGGTCATGATTTGAACCGGCTCCGCAAATGGAGCCGTTTTTATGGGGGCTTCCATGAATCTTAGCGCACCGAAAGTAGTCATTTTCCTTCTGTCGCTCATTCTCGTCGCGCTTGCGGTCCTGAGCCGCTTCACGCCGATTCCCTACATCACGCCGAACATGTTCTGGGTTTCGGTGATCGGCTATCTCGTGCTGGTCGCCGGCGTCACGATGAAGGGTCTTTGAAGAAAAATTCGTTGCAAACGAAACGGGCGGCCCAAGGAGAATACCAAGGGCCGCCCGTTTTGCTTTTCATCGCAAGAGACCCGTGATCCCCACGATGATGAGATAGATCGCGACGATAAAGTTCAGGAGCCGCGGCACGATCAGAATGAGAATTCCGGCTATCAGCGCGATGATCGGCTGAAGCTGGATCAGGTTGATGGTCATTGAAAGCCTCCGGAGGACCGCCGCGATGGCGGCGTCAGCGCATAACGCGCGAGGAGGCCGGAAGTTTCACTCGAAAACCCTCTCCACGGTTACGGGGAGAGGGATTCGATCAGCCCTCAATCCTTGAAAAATCCGCGACGTGCCGGGTCGCTTCGCGGATGCGGTTAAGAAGCTTCAGGCGGTTCTCGCGCACCGCCTTGTCGTCGGCGTTCACGATCACCTTGTCGAAGAAGGCGTCGACCGGCTTGCGTAGCGAAGCCATCGCGCGCATCGCAGCTTCGAAGTCTTCGCCCTTCAGCGCGTTCGCAAGTTCTGACTCCGCGGTCTTGATCGCGGCGGCGAGCGCCTTTTCTTCCGGTGCGGAGAGCTTCGCGGCGTCCGGCTCGCCGGAATATTTCTTACCGTCCTTCTTTTCTTCGATCGAAAGAATGTTCGCCGCGCGCTTGTAGCCCGCAAGCAGGTTCTTGCCGTCTTCGGCATCCAGGAATTTGCCGAGCGCTTCGACACGGCGAACGATCAGCACGAGGTCGTCCTGTCCTCCGAGCGCGAACACGGCATCCACGAGATCGTGCCGCGCGCCGGCATCGCGCAGGAAAACTTTCAGGCGGTCGCCGAAGAAGCCGAGGAGATCCTCCTCGGGCGAGATGCTCGGGGCGTCCTTGACGTTCTTCTGCTCGGTCATTTTCGGCAATGCCGCGAGCGCTTTGCGGAAGATTGCAAGCAGCGGCAACCTCAGTTTGTTGTCGAGTACGATACGGATCACGCCGAGCGCTGCGCGGCGCAGTGCATAGGGATCTTTGGAACCGGTCGGCTTCTCGTCGATCGCCCAGAAGCCTGCGAGCGTGTCGATCTTGTCGGCAAGCGCGACCGCGACTGAGACCGGCGCGTTCGGCACGCGATCATTCGGGCCTTGCGGCTTGTAGTGGTCCTCGCATGCGGCGGCGATTTCCTTGTCGATCCCTTCGGCAAGTGCGTAATACTTACCCATCAGGCCCTGCACTTCGGGAAACTCGCCGACGACTTCGGTGAGCAGATCAGCCTTAGCGAGACGCGCAGCCGTCTCGGTCTTTCCGGCGTCAGCCTTCACGTCCGCCGCGAGTTCTTTCGCGAGCTTCGCAATACGCTCGATCCGCGCGGCCTGCGTGCCGAGTTTCTCGTGGAACGTGATCTGCGCGAATTTCGGGAGCCGCGCTTCCAGCTTCGTCTTGCGGTCGGTGTCCCAGAAGAATTTCGCGTCCGAGAGCCGGGCGCGGATCACGCGCGCATTGCCTGCCTTGATCGCTTCGCCGCCGTCGCTGGCTTCGAGATTCGAAACCAGGATGAATTTGTTCGCGAGCTTTCCGGTCTTCGGATCGCGCAACACGAAACACTTCTGGTTGATGCGGATCGTGGCGCGGATCACTTCCTGCGGAATGTCGAGAAATGCCGCCTCGAACTCGCCCATCAGCACGACCGGCCACTCGACGAGGCCAGCGACTTCCTCGAGCAGCGCTTCGTCCTCGACGAGTTCGAGCCCTTGCGCGAGCGCGATATTCTTCGCGTCCGCGAGAATGATTTCCTTGCGGCGGTCGGCATCGAGCACGACCCGCGCGGCTTCGAGCTTGTGCGTGTAGTCTTCGAGCCGCTTCACGGCGATCTCGCCCGGCGACATCACGCGATGTCCGCGCGTCGTGGTCCCGGATTTGATGCCGTCGATGTCGAACTGCACGACTTCCGGATCTTCCGTTTCCGGACCGAAGGTGCAGATGATCGAGTGCAGCGGCCGCACCCAGATAAGATTGCCCGATCCCCAGCGCATCGATTTCGGCCAGGGGAACGAGCGCACGATCGAGGGAACGAGCTCCGCGATCACGTCCTGCGTGGCGCGGCCCTTCTTCTCCGTGATCGCGATATAGAAGTCGCCCTTCTTGTCGTTCTGGACTTTCGCTTCCGAAATCGACGTGAGGCCCGCGGCCTTCAGAAAGCCCTGGATCGCGCCATCGGGTGCGCCGACGCGCGGGCCTTTCTTTTCTTCCTTGAGGTCAGGCTGCTTTGCGGGGAGCCCGTGAATGGAAAGCGCGAGCCGGCGCGGGGTCACGAAGGCTTTCGCGCCTTCATAGACGAGGCCGCCGTTCACCAGCGCGTCGGTGACGAGCTTTTTCAGGTTCTCCGCCGCCTGCCGTTGCATGCGGGCGGGAATTTCTTCGGAGAAAAGTTCAAGGAGAAGATCGGGCATGACGGGCTCTGGCGGGCTTTGCGCGAGTGCCTATCAAGCCTTCCCGCCATTGTCACCTGTAGCATCACGCGGCGGCTGGCGCATCGGCACCAGATGAAATTTCCGGCAGTGCGGGCAGCGTTCGTATCGCTTGGTCAGCAGGTTCAGCGCGAAGAACGACCGCGGATAAATCTGGCCACAGCCGGGGCAGGTGGCGCTGCCGAGTAAGCCTTCGCGCGTGCCGCCTTTGCCGAGCCGGTCGACGAAGCCGAACATCGCGAGCGTGAAGGCCGCGACATAGATCACGAGAATAAGACCCCAATTCCCCTGGCCGAGGCCGAACAGGTTGATCTGCGAAAGGTAGATCGGAAAGTTGAGCGCGAAGTGCAACGCGATGCCGAGCAGTGCCGCGGGCCAGACCGGGCGGCCTTCGGCATAGCGCTTGAAGAAGAGCGCGATCATCGCCCCGTGCAGAAAGCAAACCATCAACCGCTCGGCGAGAAAGCCGTTGAAAAAGTAGAACGGCAGGCCTGCGAACTGCGGAGCGCGTGCGAGCCGCTCGGCGATGAACCATAGCTCTCCGATGCCGAACCCGAGGCCCACGGCGATTGCGACGGCGAGCGCGTTTTCCGGGTTCAGCTTTCTGCGCAGCGACGGCAGCGCCAGCGAAAACCACTTCGCGGGTTCTTCGATCAGGGGGGCGTAGAACAGCGAGATTGCCGTCAGCGTCGCGCCGGCACCCAGCCATTGCATGAGCAGCTCGTGGAGCGGCGTGCGGATGAAGTGGAATGCGACGGGCTGCGCCGGAAGCGCCGACAGAAATGCGAGAATGAGAAGCCAGCGCGGCGCGCCGTTCGATAGATTGCGGATCAGCAAGCCGATCACGACGATCGCAAGCACCGTCGTGATGATGGCTGCGATCAGAATGCCCAAGGGAGCACGCGCGTGCCGATCAGCATGCGTTCTACGCTCGGACTCAGGCGCCCGCGCGACTCATCGTAGAGCACAGCGAAAGAAATATCGGCTTCGTCCGCCGCATCGGTGAGGCGCCAAAGCTCGCCGATCATCTTCTCGTGGTCCGGGCCTTCAAGTCCAATCCGAACCTTGATCTGATCTTCTTCAATCGTGAAAGACGGGAGGATGGCGTAGTCGGTTGGTTCTTTATACCAGGAAATCGAAACGGCAAGCGGCGACTCTTCCTTGCCTCCCATGTGGACAGAAACCTCTGCAGCATTACCTTCAAGCCGCAAGTACGCCGAAACCTCTGAGCTGGCATCTCGTTCGCGATGCGTAAGCCGTACCCTTCCTTCGTAGTTCGTCGTTCTGCGGCTGTCGTAGATCATGCCTTTAACGTGCTGAGCTTCGCGACGATCGCAAAGCGATCCGCGAGTCCCGCGAGCGCCGCGCGGTGCAACTCGGCGGCGGGAAGCGCAGGCCCACCGGTCGGGTCCGGCAGGTCGCGAGTCGCGGCGGCATCGCTCACGACCGTCGTCCGATAGCCGAGATCGAGCGCCGCGCGCACGGTGGAGGAAATGCACATATGCGTCTGGAAACCGGCGATGATGAGTTGCTTCCGCCCGGTCTTTGCTACCAATTCCTGCAAGTTCGTCTGCGCGAAAGCGTTCGGCAGCGGCTTCTCGACGATGGCTTCGCCAGCCGCACTCGCCGCATGCGGCGCGAGTTTGAACGCATCCGCTCCGGGGTCGAACAGACCGCCCGCGCGGCCCTTGTGCTGAATGTGAATGATCGGCGAACCTGCTGCACGCGCGGCTTTCAATAAGATCGCGATATTGTCGAGTGCAGGCGCAACCCCAACGAGCGGCAGCTTGCCGTTCACATATTCGTTCTGTGCGTCGATGATGATCACCGCGCTTTCGGAAAACTTTCCCGGCTCCAGCGGCGCGCCGGCCATTTCCAGAAGTGTTTTTGGCGCGTTCATTTTTCTACCTCGTAAATTTTTCGATATTCCCAACTCAGGATAGCGTGCCAAACCACTTCCGGGTCGTCCACCCCTTCAGCCAAAACTTCGATTTGCGGTTGCTGATGTTCGATGCTGGAAGAAATGAAAAAGTCGCGCGCCTTACGATATTCATCCTGCTTCAGTGAAATCGACCGATATACTTTTTCCGGACTTTTCCCGAAACTCGATCCGAGCCAGTCGCTGTCCATTCCTTTGTTTTCTTCCGAATTTCGAATTTTGATCCGGAGTCTGGAGACATAGGGATTGTGGTGCCATTCGTTATCTTCAGACTCGTACCAATCGCCTTCCAGCGTGAAATGATCTGCTTCGCGCTCATATCCGCGTTCTGGTTTTTCGTTGAACTTGGAGAAATCGTGGAGCGTATCGCTGTCTAGTCTGTAGTACCGCTTTTCGCGTACGTCCCTGAACTTTCCCTGCTCATCAAGTTGTTTGTTCAGAAGGTCCCTGTCTCGATCCCATAAAGCGGGTAGTTCTACGCGGTGAGGCCGGAAGATCCAGATTTCCCGTGCCCCAGTCAGGTTCATCTTCCGCCTTCGGTTTTCAGCCACGCGGCGCCGCAGGCTTTCGCAAGCTCGCGCACGCGCAGAATATAACTCTGCCGCTCGGTGACCGAGATCACGCCGCGCGAGTCGAGCAGATTGAAAACATGGCTCGCCTTGATGCACTGGTCGTAGGCGGGCAGCACCATCAGGTGTTCTTCACCGCGGTCGCCGTCAGCGAGATATTTCTTGCAGGCGCTCTCCGCCATCTTGAATTGTTCGAACAGCATCGCGGTGTCGGCATATTCGAAATTGTGCCGCGTATATTCCTTCTCGGCTTGCAGGAACACGTCGCCGTAGGTGACCTTCTTCTCGCCCTCAAGCCCGTTGAAGTTGAGGTCGTAGACGTTCTCCACGCCCTGCACATACATCGCGAGACGTTCGAGACCGTAAGTAAGTTCGCCCGAGACCGGCGCGCATTCGAAGCCCGCGACCTGCTGGAAATAAGTGAACTGCGAAACTTCCATGCCGTCGCACCAGCATTCCCACCCCAAACCCCACGCGCCGAGCGTCGGGCTTTCCCAGTCGTCTTCGGCAAAGCGGATGTCGTGAACCTTTGCGTCGATGCCGATCGCGGCGAGCGATTGCAGATAGAGCTCCTGCAAATTCGGCGGCGAGGGCTTCAGGATCACCTGATACTGATAATAGTGCTGGAGCCGGTTCGGGTTCTCGCCGTAGCGGCCGTCCTTCGGGCGGCGCGAAGGCTGGACGTAAGCGACGTTCCACGGCTTCGGCCCGAGCGCGCGCAAGGTCGTCGCCGGGTGAAAGGTCCCCGCGCCCATCTCCATGTCGTAGGGCTGCAAAATCACGCAGCCCTGTTTCGCCCAGAAATTCTGGAGTGCGAGGATCAGGCCCTGAAACGAGCGGGCGGGCGATAGCGGATCGGTCTTGTCGAGCATGTCTGGCGCCGGTTGGAAATCGGCGGGACCCTAGGGAGGACAAGGAGTGAAAGCAAGTTCTGCCCTCATGGTGAGGAGCGGGGCGTAGCCCCGCGTCTCGAACCATGAGGCCGTCTCATCCTTCGAGATGCCGCGCTTCGCGCGGCTCCTCAGGATGAGGTGGAATTACTCGTAGGAAAGCGCCACTACGGGGTCCATCTGCGCCGCCTTGCGCGCGGGCAGATAGCCGAACAACAGGCCCGTAAGGAACGCACAGGAGAAGGCGAGGACCGCGGGCAGCGGCGAGAGCAGGATCGCAACGCCGAAACTTTGCACGATCAGCGCGACCGCAACGCCGAGCGCGACCCCGGCGAGCCCGCCGATGCCGCATACCACCAGCGCCTCGGTGTTGAATTGCAGGAGAATATTCTGCATCCGCGCCCCGGTCGCCATGCGTACGCCGATTTCGCGCGTTCGTTCGGTGACGGATACGAGCATGATGTTCATGACGCCGATGCCGCCGACGAGCAGCGAAATCGCCGCGACGGAGGCGAGCAGGATCGTGAGCGTATCCTGTGTTGCGAGCGCGGTTTCGAGAATCGAAGAGGTGTTGCGGATCTGGAAATCGATCACGCCGCGATGCCGCTCGGTCAAAAGCTTTTCGATCGCGGCCTCGGTTTCCTTGATCTCGTCCGAATCCCCGACCAGCACCGTGATCGATTGCAGGTAGCGCTTGCCGAACATGCGCATGTAGCCGGTCGAGAGCGGCATCACGACGATGTCGTCCTGATCGCTGCCCCAGGGCGTCGCGCCACGCGCGCCCAGCACGCCGACGATCTCGAACGGCACGTTCTTGACCAGCAGATATTTCCCGATCGGGCTGGCGCCGTCCGGAAAAAGCGTGCGCGCGACCGTTTGTCCGAGCACGACCACGGGCGCGTACCCTTTCACGTCGTCATCGGAAATGAAGCTGCCTTCCGCGAGCGGCCAGTCGCGCGCCTGTGTGTAGCCGGGCCAGGCGCCCTGCACGAGCGTCTGATAATCGATGTTGCCGAAACGCACCGTCGCGCGGGTCGAGCGCTCCGGGGAAACCGCGGCGACCGAAGCCAGCTCGGTGATTGCCATGGCATCTTCTTCGACCAGTGTCGCGATATCGCCGGAGCCGCGCACGCGCGCCGCACCCGGCCGCACCACAAGCAAGTTCGTTCCCATCGAGGAGATGCGCTCGAGCACCTGCTGCTTGGAGCCGTCGCCGATGGCGAGCATGGCCACGACCGCCGCGACACCGATCACGACGCCGAGCAGCGTGAGCGCCGTGCGAAACAGGTTTACGCGCATGGATTTCAGCGCCATCTTCGCCGCTTCGACGAGGTCGGGCAGCCAGCGGTTGCGTGCTTTCAGGTCGAGCGAGAACGCAGGCGATTTTTTTCGTGCTCGCCGTGCGCGCTTTTCGTCGAGTCTGATCTTGCCGTCGGCGATATGGATCGTGCGCTCGGCGTGCTCCGCGATCTCGGGATTGTGCGTGATCAGGATCACGGTGCGGCCTTCGGCGTGAAGCTCCTTCAGGAGCGCGAGCACTTCCTCGCCGGAGCGCGTGTCGAGCGCGCCGGTCGGCTCGTCCGCCAGAATCACCGGCGCTTCGTTCATAAGCGCGCGCGCGATCGAAACGCGCTGCTGCTGGCCGCCGGAAAGTTCGGTCGGCCGGTGATCGGTGCGCTCGCCAAGACCGAGGCGCGAAAGCAATTGTTTTGCGCGCGCCGCGCGATCCGATTTCGCGCGTCCCGCATAGGCCGCGGGGATCTCGACGTTCTCGGCAGCCGAGATTTCCGGGAGCAGGTTGAAGCGCTGGAACACGAAGCCGAAGATCCGGCAGCGAAGCGTTGCAAGCTCGTCGGTCGAGAGCGTCGCGACGTCGATGCCCGCGACCCGGTAGGTCCCGCTCGACGGGCGGTCGAGGCAGCCGATGATGTTCATCATCGTCGATTTGCCGGAGCCCGACTGGCCCATGATCGCGACGAATTCGCCCGTCTCGATGGTGAGCGATACGCCGTCGAGCGCGCGGACAGTCGTGGTGCCCTGACGGTAGTGCTTCGTGATGCCGTCGATTTCGATCAGCGGCGATTGCGGGGCCGCGGTGCGCGCGGTTTGCGAAGTCCGTTTCTGGTACTGCGCCGCGCTCATCTGATCTTGCCGCCGAAGCCGATGCCTTTTTGCTTCTGCTCGCCGGAGCGCTGGACCTGGCCGATCACGACCTGTTCGCCTTCCTTCAGGCCGCTTTTGACCTCGGTGAGATTGCGGTCCTGCAAGCCGGCCGTAATGCGCTTGTTCTTCACCTGACCGTTCTCGATCACGCGCGCGAAATAGACATCCTTCTCGCGCGGATGCGGACGTAAAGCCGCCGTCGGTGCGAGAATGACATCCTTCACCGAGCCGAGCACGAAGAAGACCTGCGCGGTCATGTTCGTCATCAGCTCGCGTTCCTTGTTCGGAATGTCGATCAGCACATTATAGAGAATGACGTCGTTGACGGTTTGCGGCGTCGGCAACACCTGCCGCACGGTCGCGGTGTAGCGCTTTTCGGGCATGCCGAGCGTCGTGAAGTAGACCGGCATGCCGGGGGTGACGCGCGGCACATCCGCTTCGGCGACCTGCGCCCAGACGGTCATGACATCGAGGTCGGCGATGCGCGCGATGATCGGCGCAGTCTGGTTCGCGTTCAGCGTCTGTCCTTCGAACGCGATCTGGTCGACGATCACGCCGTCCTGCGGCGCGTGGATTTTCGTGTAACTCAGGTTCGCTTCGTCGCCCGCGAGTGTCGCCTCCATCTCCTTGATCTGGGCTTCGAAGGCGTCGATCTTGCCCTCGTTGATTTTCAGGTTCGCGGTTGCAACTTCGAAGGAGTCCTTGCTCGTTGCATTCGTCGAATACAGCGTCCGGGCGCGCTCCTCGCGCGCCTGATCAAGCGCGAGCTGCGCGCGTGCCTGGCTGAGTTGCGCTTTCAGGTTTTCAATCTTCGCGCGGCCCGCAAGCACGCGCGTCTGGTACACCGTCGGGTCGATCTGCGCGATCAACTGGCCCTTCTTCACGGTGTCGCCGATTTCGACTTCCACCTTGCGGAGCTGGCCGGAAACCTGCGTGCCGACATCGACGAAAGTCTTCGGGCGGATCTGCGCGAGTGCGGTGACGGTCTTCTCCAGATTTCCCTTGATCACCGCCTGCGTGCGGTAAGAGGCGGCGGCGTCTCCATTGCCGCCGAGAAAATGCCAGCCGAGCGCCGCCGCGAGCACCGCGATCAGCGCGATGGATGCGAGCCAGCGCTTGTCCTTCAGTTGCGGAAAGCGCGAGGCGAGGCCGGAAAAATCGGGTCTTTGCAGCATGGCGGGCTACTGCTTCCGCGGACGATAGGTGCCGGTAGCGGGATCGCGCTCCAGCTTGGCGACCTCGCCGCTTTCGCCGGAGCGTGCGCGCTCGAGGTCCTGGTTCGCTTTCTTCTCGGCCATCGACCAGAGTTTTGCGCCGATTACCGCACCTGCCGCGCCGATCAGCCAGACAACAAGAGGAGGCATGAGCAGTTTCCTCGCGTGAAGTTCTAAAGTCCGTAGCGGCCCCAGAGCGCGCGTTCTTCGAGCGTGCCTAATACCGTCTTCGCCCAGTTGTCGGAGAGTATAGCCCCAGACATGCCGGGAATGCGACGCGAGAAGAACCCGCCCGGCGGTGCGATCAGCGGTGTCGCGACATGCTTGCCGAAGCGCTTCTGCAACGTGCCGCGGAGATCGCCGATGCCGTCGATCAGGCCGTACTTCATCGCCTGTTCCGCGAGCCAGTACTCGCCGTTGAAAATCGTCCTGTCGGTGCCCTTGATGCGCTTGCCGCGGCTGTTCTTCACGAGCGCGATGAAGTCGCCGTGGATCGCCTGTTGCAGCGATTTCAGGCGGCGGACGTCTTCGGGCTTCGCGGGAAGAAAAGCGTCGAGCTGCCGCTTGTTGTCGCCGGCGGTATAGACGCGCCGTTCGATGCCGATTTTTTTCAGCATCTTCTCGAAGCCGAAACTCGCGGAGACGACGCCGATGGAGCCGACGATCGAGTAGTTGTCGGCGATGATCTCGTCTCCCGCGCAGGCGATCATGTAGCCGCCGCTTGCGGCGACGTCCTCGACGAAGACGATGACCTTCTTTTTGTTCTTCTCGGCAAGCTGGCGGATGCGCCGATAAATCAGATGCGATTGCGCAGGCGCGCCGCCCGGCGAATTGACGATCAGCGCGACCGCAGCCGCTTTCCGGTACGAGAATGCCTTGTCGAGCTGCCTCGATACCGATGCGAGCGACATCGAAGACATCAGCGGAACCTGCATGCCGATCGCGCCGCTCAGGCGGACGACCGGCACCAGCGGACGCCTGCGGAAGAGGCGGGAGAAAAATCCGTTGCGCTGGCCGCTTGCCATGCCATCAGTCTCCGAACATCGAAGCGCCGTCGCGCAGGATTCGCTCCGCGGCCGCGCTGGGTTTACCGTTGCTGTCGTTGAGCGTGATGCCGGGTAGCATCTCAGCCGGTGTCTTTCGTCCTTTGATGGCCCGCACGATCAAACGGATCGCGGCCGATTCCGGTTTTGGAAATACCGGCAGCATCTGAATAGCACCGAAGCGGCCTTCCATCGACTTAAGGATTGGTAATGTCGCTTCCGGCCGATGAATGATCGTTAAGCAGCCGCCGGCTTTCAGGTGCCGCGCCGCGCGCGCGATCCAGCGTTCGGCTGTCGAGGTGGAAGCGACATGCGCCTGCGTACGCAAGGAATCCGGCGAAGATTGCAAAGCGCGCTCGTCGTTGAACGGCGGGTTCATGATCACGAGATCGTAGGCGTCCATCTGGAGCGGAAGATTCTCAGTCACATCGCCGCGCACGACTCTCACAGCGTTACCGAAGCCGTTTCTGATCGCATTCTGCGACGACAATTCTGAAAGTTCGCCGTCGATCTCGACAAGCGTCACCTGCGACGCGCGTTTTCGAGAAAGCAAAGCGAGGCCGGCCGTTCCGACCCCGGCTCCAAGTTCGAGTACCAAGGTGGATTTCGGCGCGGCTGCCGCGAGCAAGATCGCATCGTGTCCTGCGCGATGACCGCTTTCCGGTTGCAGCAGTTTCAATGCGCCGCCAAGAACGGCGTCGTCGGTCGTTTCCATCTCAATCCGATTTCAGCGCGTAGCCGTATCCGGCTTCCTCGAGCAGCCGCTTCGCCTGATCCTTATGGTCTTCCGCGACCAGCAGGCGCCGCGGCAGGAAGCCGAGCGACCCTTCCATCACGCTCATGTTCTGGTCGGCGACGTAGCAGGGAATCTCCGCGGACTTGAGCAGCGCTTCGATGGCGGTAATCAGAATGGCGTCGTTGGTGCGGACAAGCTCATGCATAAATCAGCGCGAATTTCCCGGCGCGGGATAAGAGAGATAAGTGAGCCGCTTCAATTCGCGCCGTCCGCGCGAGACAGTGTCAAGGATCAGCCCCGACATCAGCGACAGGAACGACAAGAGCATCAGCGAAGTCGCGAGAATTGCCGTCGGCAGCCGCGGCACCAGCCCGGTTGCGAAGTAGGTCTGGAACACCGGAATTGAAATCGCGACCGACAGCGCGAAGAAGAAGAACGAGACGATCGAGAAAAACTGCATCGGCCGCTCGGTGCGAAACAGCTTGCCGATGGTCCAGAGAATCCGGATGCCGTCGCGATACGTATTCAGCTTGGAAGCGGAGCCCTCGGGCCGCGCGTAATATGGCGTCTCGATTTCCGCGACCGGCATCCCGAGTTCGAGCGAATGCACGGTGAGTTCGGTTTCGATTTCGAAGCCGGTCGAAAGTGCGGGAAAAGATTTCACGAAGCGCCGCGAGAATACGCGATAGCCGGAAAGAATATCGTTGAAGCTCTTGCCGAAGATGCGCTTCACGAATTCGGTAAGCACCCAGTTGCCGAAGCGGTGGCCGGGGCGATAGGCGGCCTTCTCCTGATCGACGCGGCTGCCGACCACCATGTCGAGTTTTTCGGTGGCCAGCATGGCGATCATCTTCGGCGCGCTCGGTGCGTGATAGGTCGCGTCGCCGTCGATCATCACATAGACGTCTGCGTCCACGTCGCCGAACATGCGGCGCACGACATGGCCTTTGCCCTGCCGCGTCTCGATGCCGACAGTCGCGCCGGCCTTCTTTGCCGCTGCGATGGTGCCGTCCTTTGAGTTGTTGTCGTAGACATGAATCTCCGCGCCCGGCAGCGCCGCGCGGAATTGCTTCACGACCGTGCCGATCGCCGCCTCTTCGTTGTAGCAGGGCACGATGACCGCGATCTTCAGCCCTTGCGGCAGACGGACGCGGGAAGCGCTTCTGGACTTGGCGGCAGACTTGGCTGTGGACTTGGCGGCAGTCCGGGTGAGCATCGAGTTCTCCAAAAAAATGGGCGCCCGGCGGCGCCTGTATCTATGCCGCAAGCGCATGCCGGGGGAAAGCGGCGGCGCCATGGCGGTTGCTTGGGGGTGGGGTACGCTCATAAGGTGCGGAAAACGGAGTGTTAATCGCGTGGCCGTCGTCCTGCCTTTCGAAGCGCCAGAACCTTCCATCGAACGCCTGAGCAGCCTCGTTCGTTCCGATCTCGGCAAGGTCAACGAGTTGATTCTGAGCCGTACCGGCTCCGACGTGACCATGATCCCGGAGGTCGCGAACCACCTGATCTCGTCCGGCGGCAAGCGGCTGCGCCCGATGCTGACGCTCGCCACCGCCGTGCTCACCGGCTATCGGGGCACCGGCCACATCAATCTCGCGGCCTCCGTCGAGTTCATGCACACGGCGACACTCCTGCACGACGATGTCGTCGACGAGAGCGAGCTTCGCCGCGGCAAGCCGTCGGCCCGCATGGTCTGGGGCAACGAGGCGAGCGTGCTCGTGGGCGATTTCCTGCTCGGCCAGGCGTTTCGCATGATGGTCGAAGTCGGCAATCTTCGCGCGCTCGAAATTCTTTCGACCGCCGCGGCCGTGATCGCCGAAGGCGAAGTCATGCAGCTTGCGGCTGCGAAAAATCTCGACACCACCGAAGACGCCTATCTCGCGGTGATCCGCGCGAAAACCGCTGAACTGTTCGCTGCCGCCTGCGAAGTCGGCCCTGTGATCGCTACGCGCCCGAAAGCCGAACAGGAAGCGGCGTGCTCGTTCGGCAATAATCTCGGCATCGCGTTTCAGCTCGTCGATGACGCGCTCGATTACGGCGGTAGCCGCGCCAAGATCGGCAAGAATGTCGGCGACGATTTCCGCGAAGGAAAGATCACGTTGCCGGTCATTCTCGCGTTCCGGCGCGGGTCCGAGGCCGAGCGCGTATTCTGGAAGAAGTGCATTCAGGCCGGCGAAATCGCCGAAGGCGATCTCGATCACGCAATCGAATTACTCAAAAAGCATCGCGCGCTTGAGGATACGGTCGAGCGCGCCCGTCACTACGGTGCGATTGCAAAAGATGCGCTTGCGATCTTCCCGCAGTCGGAAGGCAAGCAGGCGCTTCTCGACGTCGTGGATTTCTGCGTCTCCCGCGCGCATTGATTTTTAGCTGAAATCTAATTCGTCATTCCGGGGCGCGAGCGTAAGCGAGCGAACCCGGAATCCAGGGCAAAATATCGAAGTCGGAGTTTCCAGCCCTGGATTCCGGATCGCGGCTTCGCCGCGTCCGGAATGACAAGTCCACTACCGCAGCGTCGCCGTCTTCGCCCACCATCGCGGATATTGCGCGCGGATCGCAGCCGCTTCCGCGTCCGCCCGCTCCATCGTTTCGTGAAGCGCGAATACCGTGGAGCCCGATCCGCTCATGCGGATCAGAAGCGCGTGGTCGGTGTTGCGCAATGCCGCGTCGGCTTCCGCAATTTCCGGCGTGACGCTCCACGCGGCGCTCGTGAGATCGTTGGCCTGGTTGTGCAGAAAGCGGATAAAGCCGGCCCGCTCGTGCGGGATTTCGGATACGCGCATGCCGAGCGGTGTCGATGACGCTTTCACGCTGTCGAACGCGCGGTAGACCGCGGGCGTGGAAGCGGGCGCGCCGGGATAAACAATCACGGCGGGGAGTGGAGGAATCGGGACAGGTTCCGAAAGCACGTCGCCGATGCCGGAAACGAGCCGCGCTTTTCGTTCGAGGCACACCGCGACATCCGCGCCGGTTTCTTTCGCAGCCTCAAGAAGCGCCGGATCGCTTCGGGCGAGACCGTTTGCTTCCGCGAGCAGCCGCAGCGCCGCCGCCGCGTCCGATGAGCCGCCGCCGAGCCCGGCACCTGCCGGCAGATTCTTGACGAGACGAAACGCGCCGCCGCCCACATTCGCTATTCTTCGCCTGAGTGCGCGCGCCGCCTTGAGCACGAGATTGTTCGCGGGCTCTCCCGCATCTTCGGCATAAGGCCCGCTGACCTGAATCGAAAACGCATCGCCGCCCGGCTCGAAATGCAGATCGTCCCCGATATCGGCGAACGCGGCCAGGCTTTCGATCGGGTGATAGCCGTCGGCACGGGCGGAACCCACGTGCAGGAACAGATTGATCTTTGCGGGAGCGGTTGGCAGCGGCATCGGCGGTGCATCTAGGAAAGCGTTTCAGGGGTATAGCAAATGCACCATGCGGTCGATTCTGCCCGCGATAGCGGCAAGGCCGCTCCTTGCGATGGCCATGAATCGAGGGCATGGTTGCGCAAAATGCGCCATCCGGGGCGCGCTTTCATCGAAAGTTACAGGAGAGAGCCGTTGAAGAAGCTTCGCAGCGCATGGCGGACTTCAGGCCGGTTCGGCATCGGTATCGTTCTGTTTGCCGCGTTGTCCTCTGGCGCGCAGGCGCAGCTGCCGCGGATACCTGATTTTTACGCATCGCCATCCGGCAGCTTTCTTGCCGCGCGCATCGCCCGTGCCGAGCGCGATGTCGCGGCGGCGTCGAACTATTACCGGTCGGTGTTGCGTACCGATCCGAAAAACCCGGATCTTCTGGAACTCGCTTTCCTCACCACCTTGCAGAGCGGCGCTGTCGAGGAAGCCTTTCCGCTTGCCGAACGGCTGATCGCGATCGACCGTTCGCACCGCATTGCGCGGCTGGCGCTCGGCGTGAAAGCGATCGGCGCAAACCAGTACGCGCAGGCGCGGACCCATCTTTCGATTTCCGGGCAGGGGCCGATCGCCGATCTGGTCGCGAGCCTGCTTACCGCCTGGACCTGGTACGGCTCGAACAACGTCAAAAACGGCGTCGGGCATATCGATAAGCTTGCCGGTCCCGACTGGTACGGCATCTTCAAGAACATGCATGCGGCTCTGCTACTGGATGCCGCCAATCAGCGCGCCGAAGCGCTTCGCTATATCGAGCGCGCACGCAAACAGGACCCCGCTTCTCTTCGTACGGCCGACGCCTATGCGCGGATGCTTTCCCGCAACGGAAAGAACGAGGAGGCGCTCAAGGTTTATGAAGCCATCTCGAATTCGATGATCCGTCATCCGCTCGTGGCGGCGGCAGTCGATACGATCGGCGCCGCGCAGCCGGTGACCGCGCCCGCGGCCGGCAGCGGCAAGATCGTCACTTCGATCCTGAACCGGAGCGCCGAATTGATCGGCCCGGCGCCGTCCGGCGCCGGTCTGAGGCTGCCGGAGGTGCAGGACAAGCTCGACCGCGCGGTCAAAGACACCGGGCGTCCGTCGAACTGGCGCGTCTCCATGTTCGACCTCCTGGTGCTTCTGAAAGTCGATCCGACGATCGGCTCGCGCACGGAACTGGCAAAAGAGCTCGGCTACAAAGGCGATCCGAACGACACCGTTGCGATGAACCTCTGGCTGCACGAGCAGGTCATGAACCGGATCGTCTCTGGCGGAGGCAATCCACCGGCTGCGAAAGCCGCCTCGCGCGAACTGCCGCCGCTCGTTGCCAACACATGGGAAGGCGCTTCGGAGGCGCTCTACGGCATCGGTGCCGCGCTCAGTCAGGAGCCGGGCGGCGAAGATCTCGGCATGGTCTACCTGCAACTTGCCATCCATCTGAATCCCGAGCACCCGCTCGCCATCGTTGCGCTCGCAAGCCTGTTCGAGGCGACCAAGAAATACGAAATGGCGATCGAAGCCTATGACCGGATTCCGGAGAGTTCTCCGCTCCGGCGCAAGGCGATGATCCAGCGCGCGCTCAATCTGGAAGTGCTCGAGAAAAAGAGCGAGGCGCGCGAGGCGCTGAAGGCGATCGTCGACGAGAAGCCCGAGGAAATCGAAGGCCTGTTCACCTATGCGAACGTGCTTCGCGCGGGCAAGGACTACAAAGAAGCGACCGAAATCTATTCGCGGATCGTGAAGATACTAGGCGAGCCCAAGCGCGAGCACTGGGCGATCTATTACTATCGCGGCATGAGCTACGAACGCGCGAAACTGTGGCCCAGCGCAGAGAAGGATTTCCAGCAGGCGCTGAAACTCTCGCCCGACAATCCGCAGATCCTGAACTATCTCGGTTATTCGTGGGTCGATCGTGGCGAACATCTCGATCAGGCGCTCGACATGATCCGCAAGGCCGTCGCGTTGCGTCCGAAGGACGGATACATCATCGACAGTCTCGGTTGGGCCTATTACCGGCTCGGCAAGTTCGAGGAGGCCGTGGTGGAACTGGAGAAAGCGATCGCGCTCTCGCCGTCCGATCCGACCATCAACGACCATCTGGGGGACGCCTACTGGAGGACCGACCGCAAACTTGAAGCGCGGTTCCAGTGGGCACGCGCGATCGAGATGAAGCCCGAACCGGAGGATCTTCTGATCATTCAGAAGAAGCTCAAGGAAGGTCTGCAATCCGACACCGTTCCCGCGCGTGCCGGGGAAGCCAAGAACCCCGACAAGGGCTAGCGGTAACGAACCCGTGATCGCGTAGCGCCTAGCCGCTGCGAATCTGCAAAGCCATACTGGACCCGCAATTCATTCGTTGCGTGGATGCAGTATGACTGAGATCGCCTGGGACGAATTTCGTCTCGTACGTGCTATCGCGGAGGCCCGCTCGCTGGCCGGCGCCGCAGATACGCTTGGTATCAATCACTCGACCGTATTTCGCAGGCTTGGTGCTCTCGAGAAAACGATGGGTGCCCGCCTGTTCGAGCGGAGCCGCACGGGCTACGCGCCGACGGCGGCCGGCGAGAAAATGGTCGATCTCGCAAACCGCATCGCCGACGAGATCGTCGATCTGGAGCGCAAGATCACGGGACAGGACCTGCGTCCCTCCGGCGACCTGCGCGTGACCACGAACGACACGCTGCTCGTCCATCTCCTTTCCGAAGTGTTCGTCAACTTTCGCCGCACCTATCCGGAAATCAATCTCGATATCGTCGTCAGCAACGAGCCGCTGAATCTTTCCCGCCGCGATGCGGACATCGCGCTCCGCGCGACCGAGCGGCCGCCGGAAAGTCTGATCGGCAGAAGGCTCGCCGGAATCCGCTGGGGTATTTTTGCTGCGGAAGGCGACGCGCCTCTGAACTTCAACGTCGCCGATGCGCGCCGCTACAACTGGATCGGTCTTTCCGACGGCATCGGCGGCCCGAAGCCGACCAAGTGGCTGCTCGACAATGTCGGCCAGGAGCGCATCGTCTACAAGCTCAACACCGTGCTCGGACTGGCCGAGGCGGTGGCGGCAGGCGGCGGCATGGCGCTCATTCCCTGCTTCATCGGAGCGGCAACGCCGGGTCTCGCGCGCGTCGCCTTTCCGGATCCCGAGATCGAAGCGGGTCTCTGGCTCCTGACGCATCCCGATCTGAAGAACACGGCGCGCGTGCGCGCATTCATGGATTACACCGCGGCCGAGATCGGCAAGCGGCGCTCGTTGATCGAATGCTCGGATTTGAAGCCGGGCGCGAACGGCAGGGCGAGAGCCTAGTTTGCTGCGCTCGAGCGTTTGGTCGGGGCGGGGCGTCCGCCGCGTACGAAATCGCAATACATGAAGCCCATGCCGGAGACGGCGCCGCGGAAGCTGTGCGCGCTGGTCTTGGTCAGCACGAAGCAGGGCGTGAACGGCAACCCTTTCAGGGAAGCGCAGATCTGCTCTCCGCTTTCGTAGAGCGTGTTGACCGGAAGGCGCACGTAGCGCGTGGGGTCTTTGCCGAGAATACGGATCGTGCCGGCGGCTGAGCCGTCGTTGTTGATGCGGCCGACCCCGGTGGTTCCGTCGAAGCAGCTATAGGAAAAGAGCTTGCCCGCCACGAAAGTGCGCGCCTGCTTCGCGGTCAGGCTTTCAGCCGACGCGGAGCCCGCGAAGAACAAAGTTGCGATTGCAAGGAAGCCTGCGCGAATCATTTGACGGAACCCGCCAACACCCCTCGGCAATAGGTAGCGCAGGAACCGGTGGTCCTTGTCAAGGGAAACCACAACCGCGCCGGGTCAGCCGATCTTGACCACGGTGCGGCCGCGCACCTGTCCGGCGAGAATCTTCGGTGCGACCTCCATAACGCCCTCGAGCGGAATCTCGGTCGTCATGGCTTCGAGCTTCTTGCGGTCGAGGTCGGCGGCGAGACGCTTCCATGCTTCCTGCCGCCGCGCGAGCGGGCACATGACCGAATCGACGCCGAGCAGCGATACGCCGCGCAGGATGAAGGGTGCCACCGAAGCCGGCAGGTCCATGCCCGCCGCCAGACCGCAAGCCGCAACCGCGCCGCCGTATTTCGTCATGGACAGCACGTTCGCGAGCGTGTGCGAGCCGACGGAATCGACGCCGCCAGCGAAGCGTTCCTTGCCGAGCGGCTTTGCCGGTTGCGAAAATTCCGCGCGGTCGATGATCTCGGAGGCGCCGAGCGATTTCAGATAGTCCGCCTCGCTTGCGCGGCCGGTGGACGCCGCAACCGTAAAGCCGAGCTTCGAGAGGATTGCGATTGCGACCGAGCCGACACCGCCCGCGGCACCCGTCACGACGATCGGTCCCTGATCCGGCTTGATGCCGTATTTCTCGAGCGCGATCACGCAAAGCATCGCGGTGTAGCCCGCGGTGCCGATCGCCATGGCTTCGCGCGAAGTCATGCCGGAAGGCAGCTTCACGAGCCAGTCGCCTTTCACGCGCGACTTCGCGCCATAGGCACCGAGATGCGTTTCCCCGGTGCCCCAGCCGTTGAGCACCACGCTGTCGCCCGCCTTGAAGCCGGGATGCGAGGAGGCTTCCACCTTGCCCGCGAAGTCGATGCCCGGGATCATCGGGAAGCGGCGCACGACCGGCGCCTTGCCGGTGATCGCAAGACCGTCCTTGTAATTGACGGTGGAGTATTCGACCGCGACCGTTACGTCGCCGTCCATGAGGGCGCTCTCGTCGAATTCGCCGAGTGCTGCGGGTTGACCCTTTTCAGGGACGATGATGGCTTTGAATTTTCCCATAGCGGATTTCTAGACGGGTTTACGCGGGGCTAGCAACCGGACGTGCGACAGGCTTCTCGACGATGGGCAGGTTCACCACGGCGGCGAAGAAACCGAGCAGGATCGTGAGATACCAGATCACGTCATACGATCCCGTCTTTTCGTAAAGCAGGCCGCCGAGCCAGACGCCGAGGAAGCCGCCGACCTGATGGCTGAAGAAGGCAAGCCCGGCGAGCATCGTGAGCCATCGCGTCCCGAACATAAGCGCAACCAGCGCCTGCGTCGGTGGAATGGTGGAGAGCCATAAGAGACCGATGGTTGCGCCGAAGATCATCGATGTCGCCGGCGAGGCGGGCACCATGATGAAAACGAGGATCGCGAGCGAGCGGAGGAAGTAGATCGCCGCGAGTATGTAGCGCTTCGGCATTCTGTCGCCGAGATAGCCCGCCGAGATCGAGCCGATGATGTTGAACAATCCGATCAGCCCGATCGTCCATGCGCCGATATCGGCGCTTAAGCCCCGGTCCACGAGATAGGCAGGCAGGTGGATCGTGATGAAGAACACCTGAAACCCGCAGGTGAAGTAACCGAGGATCAGGAGCACATAGCTCTTGTGTCCGAGCGCCTCGCGCAGTGCTTCCTTGACGGATTGCACCGGGCCATCGCTCGTATTCGCTCTCCCGTCGCGGGGCAGCGCGAGCGCAAGCGACAGCGGCATGATCGCGAGCACGATCGCCGCGAAGATGAGCAGCGTCGTGTGCCAGTTCAGCGACTGGTTCAGCCCGACCGCAAGCGGCGAGAATAGAAACTGCCCGAACGAACTCGCCGCCGTGCCGATGCCGAAGGAGAGCGAGCGCCAGCTTACCGGCAACAGTTTTCCGAACGCGCCGATCACGACGGTGAACGAGGTGCCTGCCAGCCCAAAGCCGATCAGGAAGCCTGCGGAAAGGATCAGCGCGCCCTGCGAAGTGGCGTAGGCCATTCCGGCGAGGCCGAGCGCGTAGAGCACCGCGCCCACCCACATCACGCGCACCGCGCCGAATTTATCCGCAATGCCGCCGACGAAAGGTTGCGCCGCGCCCCAGAGCAACATCTGCAAGGCAAGCGCGAGCGCGTAGATGTCGCGGCCCCAGCCTTTCTCCTGCGTGACCGGCGAGAGAAACAGCCCGAGCGTCGAGCGCGGCCCGAAGCCGACCAGCGCGATCAGGCAGCCGCAGAGCAGGATGATGAGCGGCGTGCGCCAGCCGAGTGTACGTGCGGCTTCGGTCATCTGCTTACGCGGGTTTCGCGGCGAGCCGCACGACCGGCTTCTCGACGATCGGCAAGTTAATCAGCGCGGAGAGCACACCGAAGAATACCGAGAGCCACCAGATGATCTGGTACGAGCCGTAGATTTCGAAGGCGAGGCCGCCGAGATAGACGCCGAGGAAGCTGCCGACCTGATGGCTGAAGAACACGAAGCCATAGAGCATCGCGAACCACTTCGTTCCGAACATGATCTGTACGAGCGACGACGTCGGCGGCACGGTGGAAAGCCAGGTGATCCCGGTGATCACGGCGAAGGCGAGCGTCGCCTCCACGCTCGGCGGCATCGAAACGAAGATCGCAATCGAAATCGCCCGCGTGAGATAGATCGCGGACAGGATGTAGCGCTTCGGAATCTTGTTGCCGAGCCAGCCGGCACCGAACGAGCCGACGATGTTGAAGAGGCCGATCAGCGCGAGCGTCCAGCCGCCGACCTGCGCGGAGAGCCCGCGGTCGAGGAGGTACGACGGCAAGTGCGCGGTCACGAAAGCGAGCTGGAAACCGCAGGTGAAGAAGCCGGTGACCAGGAGAACATAAGACTTGTGGCCGAAGGCTTCGGCGAGCGCCTCGCGCAGCGTTTGCGCCTGCGCGGGCGTCGCGTTCTGCGAGTTCACCGCCGCCTTGTTGCTCGCGGTCATGAGCGCGGTCGAGAACGGAATCACGAGAAGGACGAGCGCCGCGAACACGAGCAGCGCGAACTGCCAGCCATAGTTCTGGATCAGCGCCACGCCGAACGGCGCAAACAGAAACTGCCCGAACGAACCGGCCGCGGTGCCCGCGCCGAAGGCGAGGCCGCGCCACTCTTCCGGCACGACCTTGCCGAAGGCCGTGAGCACAATGTTGAAGGAGCACGCCGAAAGCCCGAAGCCGATCAAAACGCCGCCCGTGATGTTCAGCGTCGTGGGCGTCGTCGAATAGGTCATGAGCGCGAGGCCTGCGCAGTAGAGCACCGCGCCGGCGGCGAGCACTTTCGCGGTACCGAAGCGGTCGGCGATGGCGCCGGCAAACGGCGTACCGAGACCCCACAGGAGATTCTGAAGCGCGAAAGCGAGCGCGAACACGTCGCGCCCCCAGCCGTATTGCGCCGACATCGGCGTCAGGAAGAAGCCAAACGAGGAGCGCGGCCCGAAGGTCACGATCGCGATCAGGCAGCCGAACAGAACGATGACCAGCGGGTTCTTCAGGAACGAGACGAGCGGCGCTGGCACGGCAGGAGCAGGCGTCGTGGACATTACGGTTTCCCCGGCTGCCAAATCTCGACCTGCGGCGCGGGCTGCCTTCGCGCGTGCGAAACCTAGACGCGAACCCTTGCAGGCGGAAATCGTTTTGCGCTGCGCTGCTATCGAGGCCACGCATAAGTTCTGTCGAGAGGGGACTAGCAAAACCGGCCGGGATGGGTTATATATTTGCTCGAAATGAGAATAAGCACCCGGCAACAGCCGGTCTTTTCTGTGTCCCTATATGCTCAAAAAGAGCATATAGGCTCGTAGAGGAGAGACAGGGAGGCGCCAATGGTAACGATCATTGACCGCAACATCCGCCCCGAAGTGGAAGTCGTGACCCCGCCGGTCGCGCGCGGCGAATTTGTCGTGCCGCGCCCGGGGACGGGCGCCGCCGCGAAGAAATTCGGCGTGCTCCCCATGCCTTCGCTTGAGTGGAACAAAGAAGTCGAGCGCGAGACCGCGCACCTCTACGAGAAGGTGAAGCACATCATTCCTTCGGTGGAGTGGCCGTTCCACGCGCCTTACGTTTACGCGATCAACAAGCTGAAGAAGCAGCGCAACGCGGTGCTCCTGGCGCACAACTACCAGACACCGGAAATCTACAACTGCGTTGCCGACGTCGTCGGCGACAGTTTGCAGCTTGCGAAGGAAGCCGCGAAGTCGAAGGCCGACATCATCATTCAGGGCGGCGTGCACTTCATGGCCGAGACCTCGAAGTTGCTCAACCCGGACAAGACCGTGCTGATCCCTGATCTCCGCGCGGGCTGCTCGCTCGCGCAGTCGATCACCGGGGAAGACGTGCGTCTCCTGCGCGAGCGCTATCCCGGCGTGCCGGTCGTGACCTATGTGAACACTTCCGCCGACGTGAAGGCGGAGAGCGACATCTGCTGCACCTCGTCGAACGCGGTGCAGGTGGTGGAGAGCTTCGGCGTCGACCGCGTGATCTGCATTCCCGACGAATTCCTTGCGCGATGGGTTGCGACCCAGACGCCCGTCAAGATCATCGCCTGGAAGGGCCACTGCGAAGTGCACGAGCGCTTCACGGGCGAGGAACTGCGCCGCTATCGCGAAGCCGATCCGTCGGTGCAGATTCTCGCGCACCCCGAATGCCCGCCCGATGTCATCGCGGAAGCGGACTTCACCGGCTCGACCTCGGCGTTGCAGAATTATGTGAAGACGAAGAAGCCGAAGCGCGTCGTCATGGTCACCGAATGCTCGATGGCCGACAACGTGCAGCAGGAAGCGCCGGATACCGAGTTCGTGAAGCCGTGCAATCTCTGCCCGCACATGAAGCGGATCACGCTGCCGAAGATTCTCGAAAGCCTCGTCTATCTCCGCGAGGAAGTCGAAATCGATCCTGCCGTCGCGGCGAAAGCCCGCCGCGCGGTGGAGCGCATGATCCATTTGAAGTCGTAACAAGAATTCCCTCTCCCCGTTCACGGGGAGAGGGTGGCGAGTGAAACGAGCCGGGTGAGGGGCGGCGGCACAGTCACCCCTCACCCCGACCCTCTCCCCGCAAGCGGGGAGAGGGGGAAGAGATTGAAATGTCCTCATCTCCGCGCACATCCGACACGCTGACACCCCGCTCATGGAGCGGGCACGACGACGTCGTGATTGTCGGCGGCGGTCTCGCAGGGCTTTTCTGCGCGCTGAAACTCTCGCCGCGCCCAGTGACGATTGTTACCGCGGCACCGATCGGCGAAGGCGCGTCGTCCGCCTGGGCGCAGGGCGGTATTGCAGCAGCAGTCGGCGAGGGCGACACGATCGATAGCCACGTTGCTGACACGCTCGCAGCGGGCGCCGGCACGGTGGACGAAAAAGTCATCCGCGCGATGGCGGAAGAAGCCCCCGCGCGCATCAACGATCTCCTGAAATACGGTGTGCCGTTCGACCGCGATCTCGAAGGGCATCTGATGTTGTCGCGCGAGGCCGCACATTCCCACAAACGCATCGTGCGCGTGCAGGGCGACCGCGCGGGTGCCGCGATCATGGCGGCATTGGTCTCCGCGGTGCGAAACACGCCGACGATCCGCGTGCTCGAAGGTCTGGTCGTCGACGATCTTTATGTCGATGGCCGTTATGTCACCGGCATCCACGCACGTCCCGCAGGCCGCGCAGGGAAACCGATGGCGCTGCCTGCGCGTGCGGTCGTGCTGGCAAGCGGCGGTATCGGCGGCTTGTATGCAATCACCACGAACCCGCGCGAGGCGCGTGGGCGCGGACTTGCCGCCGCCGCGCGCGCGGGTGCGACGATTGCCGATCCGGAGTTCGTGCAATTCCATCCGACCGCACTCGATGTCGGCAAGGACCCGGCGCCGCTTGCGACCGAAGCCTTGCGCGGCGAGGGGGCGATTCTCGTGAACAAAAACGGCGAGCGCTTCATGCTGCCGGTTCACGAAAGCGCCGAGCTCGCACCGCGAGACATCGTGGCCCGTGCGGTGTTCGCGGAATTGCAGGCAGGCCGTGGCGCGTTTCTCGATCTGCGCCCGGTCGAAAAATTCTCCGAGCGCTTCCCGACCGTTTTCGCCGCCTGCAAGGCCGCCGGTCTCGATCCTTCCAGCCAGCCGGTGCCGATTGCGCCCGCAGCCCACTATCACATGGGCGGCGTGCTTGTTGATGCAAACGGCCGCGCGACGCTCGACGGTCTCTGGGCCGCGGGCGAAGTCGCGAGCACAGGCGCGCATGGCGCGAACCGTCTCGCTTCGAACTCGCTCCTTGAAGCCGTCGTCTATGCCGCGCGCATCGCCGAAGACATCGGCGGCTTGATTGCGCTGCCCCAGACGCTGGCGTGGCCCGCGGACTCCTGCGAGGTCCCGCCGCCGCTTCCCGCCGAAGGCATCGAAGACGCGAAGCGCCTGCGCGGCGTGATGAGCAAGTATGTCGGCGTGATCCGCGACCGCGCAGGTCTCGTCCATGCGCTCGGCGAAATCCTGAACATTGAGGCGACGGCGAAGCGTCCGTCCGTGCGCGACATGGCGACGACTGCGCTGCTTGTGGCGAGCGCCGCACTCATGCGAACCGAAAGCCGCGGCGGGCACTTCCGCTCCGACTTCCCGCATGCGGACCCCGTGCAAGCGGTTCGTACCTTCACGTCGCTCGGCGAAGCACGGCGGATCGCGAAAGCCGCGACAGCAAAGGCGGCTTAACAAATTCCCTCATGCGCGGGCTTGACCCGCGCATCCAGGGCAAGTGGAAATGCAGCCTGGATGGCCGGATCAAGTCCGGCCATGAGGGAAGAAGAAAAACAAGATGACTGACTTGGTAGCCCCCGGCGCGTTCCTTTCACCGCTCGTCATTCAGGACGCAGTCAAACGTGCGCTCGACGAAGATCTCGGACGCGCGGGCGATGTGACATCGTCCGCCACGCTGCCCGAGGGAATTGCCGCGAAAGCGAAGCTGGTCGCGCGTAAGGCAGGCACGATTGCTGGGCTTCCTTGCGCGGCGCGCGCCTTCCGCACGCTGGCACCGAACATCAGGTTCGATGCGAAAGCGCGCGACGGCGACAGCGTGATCGCAGGCGCGACGCTTGCCATGATCGAAGGTCCGGCCATCGCCATTCTTTCCGGCGAGCGCGTCGCGCTGAATTTTCTCGGTCATCTATCCGGCATCGCGACTATGACCGCCGCTTATGCTGCGAAGATTGCGCACACGAAGGCGAAGATCACCGATACGCGCAAGACCACGCCCGGTCTGCGCGCGCTCGAGAAGTACGCCGTTCGTTGCGGGGGCGGCGTCAATCACCGTTTCGGCCTCGATGACGCGATGCTGATCAAGGACAACCACATCGCGGTCGCAGGCGGCGTAGGCAAAGCGCTCGATGCCGCGCGCGCCGCCGTCGGCCATCTTGTGAAAGTCGAGATTGAGGTCGATACGCTGGATCAACTCAAGCAAGTTCTTGCGAACGGCAAAGCCGATGTCGTGCTGCTCGACAACATGGATACGAAGACGCTTCGCGAGGCTGTGGCGCTCTGCAACGGTAGAATAGTCACCGAAGCATCCGGCGGCGTCACCCTCGAGACCGTCGCAACCATCGCCGAGGCTGGTGTCGATGTCATTTCATCCGGCGCGCTCACACATTCCGCGCCCAGCCTCGATGTCGCGTTGGATATTGAGATTTAACTCTTGTCGTCCCCGCGAAAGCGGGGACCCATAACCCCGGCTTTAAGCAAACCTCATCCTGAGGAGGCTGGCGAAGCCAGCCGTCTCGAAGGATGAATGGCATGGCCTCATGGTTCGAGACGCGCAGCTTTGCTGCGCTACTCACCATGAGGGAAATTATCTCCCCCCAAACCGCAGTCCCGGCGCGGGCCGCTCGCGCAACACTTCGCGGCGGAAGCGATACATCGCCGCCGGCCGTCCGCCGGTCTGGGTCGATACCTCGCCGGTCGGCTCGACCAGCTCGGTGCCTTCCACGAGCCGCCGGAAATTCTGCTTGTGCAGATGGCGTCCCACGATGGCTTCCACCGTGCGCTGCAATTCGGTGAGCGTGAAATCGTCCTGCATGAGTTCGAACACCACGGGGCGATATTTCAGCTTCGCGCGCAGCCGCGAGATCGCGGTCGCGAGAATCCGCCGGTGATCGAATTGCATGGGTTCGCCAAGCGTCTCGGATTTTCCGCGCGCAAGGGCATGCGCGCGGCCGTCCCGCAACGATTCCTCGATCAGTCCCGCGGAGTAGAGCAACTCGTAGCGTTCGAGCACGCGTTCCTCGTCCCAGTGCGCGCCTTCGCCAAACGAAAGCCGGATACGCTCGCGCGGACTGAACTCCGCGCCCGGCGCGGGTTTTGCGACTTTCGCCCAGGCATTCAGCGCAGGCAGGATCGCGGCGTCCAGAATCTTGGGCCGGCCGTCACGCCAGTCTTCCCACGGAAAGAATTTGTACCAGGGCTCGAAGCGCGCGCCGTGCGATTTCATCGCCCGCGCGATGGCGACCCGCGTGAGCGCGAGATAGCCGACGGAAACGACATGCGGCGCGGTGTCTCCGGCCTGCGCGTGTCTTCCGCGGTCGCCGAAGGTGTAGAGTTGCTCGACATAACCGACCTCGAGCGCGGTCTGCTCGGAGACGAAGCGGCGAAGGCCGATCTCGAAGGTGCGGTGTGCGAGCGGATCGAACGGCCCCGAAGGCAGGCCGACAGTTCCGTCCATGCCGGAGACGAGGATCAGCGGCGTGTCGGCGTCGATCGCGACGATGGCAGCCGCAAGACCGATTTCGATTGCGGTTCGCGGGTGCTGCTCGTTCGCCATGCCGTCAGCGTATCACGCTCAGACTTTGATGACGAAAGGCTCGGCTTCCTCGATCCAGGCGCTACCGAACTCGCCTTTGCCGATGGCGCGCACGGCTTCGACCATGCGGCCGTCGCGGCCCAGGAGTTTGTCCCCGAACCGCACGATGCGCGGATTCGGCTGCGCCGTGACGGAAGCGTTGCGGATCGCGCGCGCGATCTCTGCTTCATTGCGCTCCGGCTGGATCGCGCAGGCCGTGATGAAAGCAGCCGCCGTCGAGCGGCTGATGCCTGCGAAGCAGTGCACCACGATCGGCTTCGTGCGCTGCCAGCGCTGCACGAACTCGAGCAGTTCCGCGACATGGTTCTCCGCGGGCGCGATCATGCCGTCGAGTTCGTCCTCGATGTCGTCGATCGAGAGAATGAGATGGTTCTCTTCACGGATGCGTTGCGGCCGCGTCACGCGCGAGGTGTCGCGGATGAGCGTGACCACATGCTCCGCGCCGGTCTCTTCGACGACACCATGCAAACGGGAAAGCGAGCAAACGTGGATCATTTTGCGTCCGAGAGTTCCTTGAAGCGGGCGAGAAACCGCTTTTCGGCGGTCTCCGCGTTCCAGGGCGTGAGGTAGCGCTTCTCCGAAGCCGCGTCGAGGCCCGGCGGCGTCCCGAAGAATTTCCGCGCTTCGGCGTCTTTGAATCCGGCGAGCTTGGTCGCTTCGAGGAAGGCGGCGTGACGATCCGCCTTCTTCACATGGTCCACGAGTTCGGCCGGCCAGCGCGCAGGCAGCCCGAAGCGGATCGATACCGCGTGCAGGAGCCGATTCTCGACCGCCTTGTAGTCGCTTTTCAGCACCGCCTTGAACGGGCTGATGAGGTCGCCGACCACGTATTCCGGTGCGTCGTGCAGAAGCACCGCGAGCCGCCACGTGCGGTCGAGGTTCGCGGAAATTTTCCGCGATACCGCTTCGACCAGCAAGGAATGCTGCGCGACCGAGAAGATGTGCGGGCCGGTGGTCTGCCCGTTCCAGCGCGCCACCCGGGCGAGCCCGTGCGCGATGTCCTCGATTTCGATGTCGAGCGGCGAGGGGTCGAGCAGATCGAGCCTGCGGCCCGACAGCATGCGCTGCCACGCGCGCGGCGCAGCTGCTCGCCCCGATGAAGAAGTGCGCGGCGCAGCCGGACGCTTCGAAGCAGAAGCGCGCGCGGCAGTCTTCGTCACTTCGACAATTCCTTGTGCCGGTAACAGCTCGTCAGATGATCGTTGACCAGCCCGGTCGCCTGCATGAAGGCGTAGACGATGGTCGGCCCGCAGAAATTGAATCCGCGCGATTTCAGTTCTTTCGACATCGCCTGCGAGACCGGCGTCTCGGCCTTGATGCCCTTGCGCGTGGCGATCTTGTTGATCTTCGGTCTGCCGTCCACGAAATCCCACAAGAGTTTCGAGAACCCCGGCCCCTTCTCCTGAATGTCGAGCCAGGCGCGCGCCGACTGCCGCGCACCCCAGATTTTCATTTTGTTTCTGACGATGCCTTCGTCCTTCATCAAGGCGTTCAGCTTTTTCGTATCGTAGCGCGCGATCTTCTCCGGATCGAACCGGTCGAAGGCTTTGCGGAAGTTGTCGCGCTTGCGCAGGATCGTGATCCACGAAAGCCCCGCCTGAAATCCGTCGAGGATCAGCTTTTCGAAGAGGGCGCGGTCGTCGTATTCCGGCACGCCCCATTCGGTGTCGTGGTAGTGGACGTAGAGCGGGTCGGCGCCGCACCAGAAGCAGCGTTTCTTTCCGTCGGCGTGAACGATTCTTTTCATGATACGATTATGTCACGGCGCGATTATGCGCCGAAATCCGGCTCGCCCGGAAACTTAAAACTCGCCCATGCGGGCTTCTGCAAGGAAATCTCGATGCCGCCCGCGGTGATTTTCTCGCCCTTCGCGAGCGCGTCCTGCACGCGGTCGAGCCGCACCATCGCAAGGCCCTTGCCGTTGGCGCCGTAGCCCATGTGACCCGCCGGCTTGCCGCCCGCCTTCACATCGACGCCGGGGAAAGGCGCGGTGTCGAAAGTGGCCTGCACCACGCGTGTCCGCGGTGTGGTCTTGCGTTCCATGCGCGAGACGACTTCCTGCCCGATGAAACAGCCCTTCTTGAAATCGACGCCGTTGAGCTGATCCATGTTCGCTTCGTGCGGGAAGGCGTCGCTGTAGGTGAAGTCCTTGCCGCCTTCTGGCACGCCGAGCGCAACCCGCTTGTTCTGATACGTTTCCGGATCGGCAGTCTTGAAGCCCGCGCCTTCGAGATCCGCTTTCGCTTCCGCCGCGGGAAGAATGATGCGTTGTCCGAGTGCAGCGAGGCGCGGATCGTCGAACACGATGCCGAGTTCGGCGGTCGCCCGGCCTTCGACGATCGCGGCGACCGCGAGGTCGGGCCGCTCCTCGATCGAGGCCGCCGCGCGAAGCTTGTAGAAGTTGAGCTTCTTCGCAATGTCGTCGGCAAGCGCCTTCGGCGCGTCGATAAGGAAGCCGCCGCCGTCTTCTTCCGCGACGCCCACGATGAAGAAGTCCGCGACGATCTTGCCCTGCGGGGTCAGGAGTGCCGCGAATCGCGCCTGATCCGCTTGCAGCGAATGGACATCGTTCGTGATGACGTTGTCGAGGAACTGCCGCGCATCGGCACCGGTTACCCGCAGGACTGCCCGTTCGTCGAGGATTGCCGCCTGCATGTTCTGATCTCTCACCGGTTCCGGTTGATGCGGCAGGAAAGACCGCTTGCAAAGGATTTCACCGACAAGTAATCCCGCTTTGGGAGACCGGCAAGGCCGGTCCAGAACGCGGGGCCGGATGGCCGAAACCTACGATCTCGTTCTCTCCGGCGCGACCGTCGTGAACCACGATGGCGCGGCCGTCCGCGATATCGGCATTCGCGACGGCAAGATCGCAGCCCTCGGCAGCATCCCGGCGGGTTCTGCCCGTGAGACGTGGCATTGCGCGGGCCTCCATATTCTTCCCGGGGTCATCGACACGCAGGTTCATTTCCGTGAACCGGGCATGACCCACAAGGAAGATCTGGAAAGCGGCTCGCGTTCGGCGGTCATGGGCGGCGTCACCGCCGTCTTCGAAATGCCGAACACCGATCCGCTCACGATCGACGACGTGAATTTCGCCGACAAGATCGGCCGCGCCATCGGGCGGATGCATTGCGACTTCGCCTTCTTCATCGGCGGCACTGCCGAAAATTTCGCGCAGGTCGCGGAATACGAACAGCTTCCCGGCTGCGCGGGCATCAAGGTGTTCATGGGCTCCTCGACCGGCAAGCTCCTGATCCCGGACGACACCGGCCTTCGCGCGATCCTCGAAAACATCCGCCGCCGCGCGTCGTTTCATGCCGAGGACGAGCCGCGTCTGAACGAACGCAAGGGCGAACGCATCGAAGGCGATCCGCGCTCGCATCCGGTCTGGCGCGATCCGGTCGCGGCCCTGCTCGCGACGACGCGGCTTGTCACGCTCGCCCGCGAAACCGGCGCGCGCGTGCATGTGCTGCACATCTCGACCGCGGAAGAAATCGATTTCCTCGCGCAGCACAAGGATGTTGCGACCGTCGAGGTGACCCCACATCACCTGACGCTGGTCGCGCCGGAATGTTACGAGCGGCTCGGCACGAAAGCGCAGATGAACCCGCCGGTGCGCGATGCGCGTCATCGCGACGTGATCTGGCGGGGGATCAGCGACGGCACCGTCGATATTCTCGGTTCCGATCACGCGCCGCATACGCTGGAAGAAAAAGCGAAAACTTATCCGGCGAGCCCTTCCGGCATGACCGGCGTGCAGACGCTCGTTCCCATCATGCTCGACCACGTGAATGCGGGCCGGCTGACGCTCGAGCGTTTCGTCGATCTGTCGAGCCACGGCCCTTCGCGCGTGTTCGGGATCGCGAACAAGGGCCGCATCGCCGCCGGATACGACGCCGACTTCACCGTCGTCGATCTCAAACGCCGCGAGACTATAACGAACCAGTGGGTCGCTTCGAAGGCGGGCTGGACGCCTTACGACGGCATGAAAGTCACGGGCTGGCCGGTCGGCACCGTCGTGCGCGGCAAGATCGTCATGCGCGACAATCAATTGCTCGCGAAAGGGCAGGGCCAGCCGGTGCGATTCCTCGAGGCGCTGCCGAAAGGGACATAACTTCCTCATGGTGAGGAGCGCGGCGAAGTCGCGCGTCTCGAACCATGAGGCCGCCTCATCCTTCGAGACGGCGCGTTCCGCGCCTCCTCAGGATGAGGTCGTTCAATCCCCAGCCACGAAAAACATCCAGCGTCCGTCCGGGGCAATGCCGGCGCGGAAAAAATTATACGAACCGAATTTCTGCATCTCGCGAAAATCGTAGGCCGTAACCAGCCGGAACAGTTCGACGCGCTGCGCGGGCGTCAGCTTTTCGAGATTGACCGCGTGGAAATAGGGCCACACGAACATCTCCTGCGCGCCGCCTTTGTCGAGATGCACGAACGGCATCTCCAGAATTTCGACCAGCATTGCGAGTGCTTCGATGCCGTCGCTGTCCTTGAAAGTCCGTTTCCAGAAATCCACGGCGTCGGTATCGCCGCCGAACGAGATCGCGGTCTCGTCGGCTTTCACGAGTGCCGCGGCCTTCGCAAGGTCGCCGCTTTTGGCCGCCGCCAGGATTTCCTCACGCTTCTTGCGCACTGGCTCGGGCAGGCGCGAAAGATCACGCACGACCTCGGCTACAGCGCCTTTCTTTTTTTCGTTGCGGATAGTCTCCGACTTCACCTTGTTCTGGGCGGCCGCAGGCGCGGCTATGAAGGCCGCCGCGAGGAACAAGGAACACAGCGAATGAAGCGAAGATTTCATGACAGCCCGCGGGAAAGAGTCGGGCCACCTTAGCGCGGCGCGGTGCCGCGCGGAGCAAAAAATTACTGGCGGTTGGCCGCGATCGTGAACTCGCCCTGACGGATGCGGTCGCTCAGGCCTTCGGCATATTGGGCGACCGCCTCTTCGCCGTAGGTCGAAACCAGTTCGTTGATCGCCGTGAAAAGTGCGACCTGCGCGAGGCAGTCGCCGTCGATACCGTCGAGCCGCGCTTCTTCCCAGGCGTCGTTCAGGTAGCCGAAGGCGGCGCGGCGCTCGTCTTCCGAGCGCGCTTCCGCGACTTTGCCGATTCTCAGAGGCAGGACGTTATGCAAAACGAATTCCTCGCGGGTCTTTTGCCCGGCGTTGTTTACGGACCTTAACGGGGCGGCAGGGTTCCGTCGCCACGGACCTTTAAAGAAGGTTAACGCGCGAAGCGGCTTTTGATTTCAATTGCTCTGGCGCAGCGCGATTTCGCCGGAAAGCCGACTGCCTTCGTCCAGAAAGAGCCGGATCGCCGCTTGCGCCGCCGGCGTGCAGGTTCTGTGCGCCCGTTCGTGGGCCGTGTAGCCGCGGTTGAAGCTCGTAACCAGCCTTGCGCGCCGGTCTGCGGACAACTCCGCAGCGTCGATCAGTTCCTGCATCTCCACACGCCACTGGCCTTGTTCGGCTCCGCCGCAGAGCGGGCGGAGATAATGAAGCGCGCCGAGGATTTCGGAGAGACGGATCAGTCCGGCTTCGTAGGGTGCAGGGCCGCTTTGCTGCCCCTGCGCATTCGCCGCCGGAGCGCCGAGCAGGAAAAAAGTAAGGAGAAGGTAAGGCGCGCGTTTCATCGTGGCCGCGATATGCGCCGCTTCGCAGGCCGCTGCAATGAAGATCGCGGTTTATGCTTACGATGAAAGGAACAGCCGCTTCGCTTCAAGCGCGTAGCTTTCGAGTTCCGCTGTCGTGTCGAGTCTCTCGATTTCCGCGATCTCGAACCAGCCGATCTCGCTCGCTTCCGGTCCGGCGGAAGGCTCGCCGGAAACGAGACGCGCGGCGAAAACCGAAATGATGTAGCGGCGTTCCGCGAGCAGCACTTTGCGCTCGCCCGCCTTTCCGAGAAGTGCGATTTCGGCCGAGACTTCTTCGCGAACTTCGCGGATGACCGCCTGCTCGGGAGTTTCGCCGGCCTCAATCTTGCCGCCCGGGAAACTCCACTGGAACGGCGGCTTGGCGCGCCGAGCCAGCAGCAGCTTTCCGTCCTCGCGGAAGATCGCGGCAGACGCGGCGAGAACGGCTTTTATAACTTCCTCCCGCGCAAGACTTTGCCGGGATTCAGGATGCCGTTCGGATCGAGCGTCTTCTTGATCGCGTGCATCACCGAAAGCGCGACCGGATCTTTGGCTTTCGCGAGCAGGTCGCGCTTGAGCAAACCGATGCCGTGTTCGGCAGAAATCGAACCTTCGTATTTCGCGACGATCGTATGCACCGCATCGTTCACCGCTTCCCATTTTGCGATGAACGCTGCTTTATCCGCGCCTACCGGTTGGCTCACGTTGTAGTGCAGATTGCCGTCGCCGAGATGACCGAAGGCGACGACCCGCGCACCCGGGATCATCCGCTCGACCTTCGCGGTCGCTTCCTTCACGAAAGCGGGCACGGAGGAGACCGGCACCGAAATGTCGTGCTTGATCGAGCCGCCCTCGGGCTTCTGCACGTCGGACATCGCGGTGCGCAGCTTCCAGAGCATGTTCCGCTGCTCGTTGGTTTCCGCGATCGTCGCGTCGATGACGAGTTCTTTCTCCATGCCGTCCGCGAGCAGTGATTCCGTCAGTTCGCGCGTGTGCGTCTCGTCGTCGCCGAAAACTTCCGCGAGCACATACCACGAGTGAGGCGAGGAGAGCGGGTCGCGCGCGCCGGGAAGGTGACGCAGATCGAATTCTAGCGCGATGCGCGGCATCAGTTCGAAGCTCGTCAGCGCGGTGCCTGCCCGCGCGAGCGCGAGATTGAGGAGCGCGAGTGCCGCCTCCGGCGACGGCACGCCGATCCATGCGGTCGAGATCGCGCGCGGCGCGGGAAAGAGTTTCAGCACTGCCGCGGTGATGATGCCGAGTGTGCCTTCCGCGCCCATGAAGAGATGGCGCAGATCGTAGCCGGTGTTGTCTTTCTTCAGCTTGCGCAGCCCGCGCAGGACTTTCCCGCCTGCAAGCACGACTTCGAGCCCGAGCACGAGATCGCGGGCGTTGCCATAGGCGAGCACCTGCGTGCCGCCGGCGTTGGTCGAAAGATTGCCGCCGATGGTGCAGGAGCCTTCCGCTCCCAAAGACAGCGGGAACAGCCGCTCCGCTTTCGCCGCCGCTTCCTGCGCATTTTGCAGGATCACGCCGCTCTCGACCGTCATCGTATTCGCGCCGGCATCGACCTCGCGGATCTTGTTCATGCGCGCGGTGGAAACGACGATCGCGTTCTTGTCGAACGGCGTTTGTCCGCCGACGAGGCCGGTGTTGCCGCCCTGCGGCACGATCATGGTTTTCGTCTTGTCCGCGAGCGCGAGAATTTTCGCGACCTCTTCCGTGTTCGCGGGTTTCAAGACCATTGCGGCCTTGCCGCGATAGAGATCGCGCTGCTCGCGCAGAAACGGCTCCATCTCGCCGCCGCGCACGGTATTCTTCTCGCCGACGATGTTTGCGAAGCGCGGGAGCAGCGCGTCGATGGCAGGCTTGGCGGCTTTCTTTTTCTTCTTCATTTCGGAGCGGCGGCGCGTGCGAGGCGGTCCCGGATGGCTTCGCCCAAACCTTCGCCCGGAATCGGGGCGACTGCAATTGCCTCTGCGCCGCTTGCATCCAGTTCGCGCAGGTATGCGTAGAGGCGGCTTGCGGCCTCGACGAGATCGCCGCGCTCCGAGAGGTTCAGAACCTTGCCTGCGTTCCCGGCTTGATCGGGAAGCACGCTTCCGAATGCGAGCAGAGCCTCTCTCGGGCGTACTTCGCGCGCATCGAGTCGCAGCCGTGCCCGTGGTGCATAGTGAGACGCCATCATGCCGGGCGCCGAGACTTCGTCTTTGCCGGCGCTCGCGAGCGGCCCGGTGATTGTCTCGATTTCGCTACGCGCGATGCCGCCGCTGCGCAGGAGGCGCGGTTTGTCGCCTGAGAAATCGATGATGGTGGACTCGATGCCGCCCTCGCTCGCATCGCCGTCGAGGATAAGATCGATCCGGCCTGCAAGATCGTCGGCGACATGCTGCGCCGTGGTCGGCGACACATGTCCGGAGCGGTTCGCGCTCGGCGCAACGATGGGAAAATCGGCCTTGGCGAGAAGTTCGCGCGCAACTGGATGAGACGGCACGCGGATCGCGATCGTATCGAGGCCAGCGCGGGCCAATTCGCAGACCGCTCCGCTCTCGCGCGCCTTCACGACGATCGTAAGCGGCCCCGGCCAGAATTTCCTGGCAAGCGTCAGCGCATCTTCGCTGAACGCGCCGAGCCGTTCGGCAGCGGCAAGATCGGGCACATGCGCGATCAGCGGATTGAACGAAGGGCGTCCCTTGGCGGCATAAAGTGCCGCCACCGCGCGCGGGTCGCCGGCTCTGGCCCCGAGGCCGTAGACCGTCTCGGTCGGGAAGGCCACGAGCCTGCCCGCGCGAAGCATATCCGCGGCGCTTGCGATTGCCGCAGCGTCCGCTCGCAGGATTCGCGTCTGTCGGTCTGTCCTGTCGCTGCTCACGTTGACGGGTCCGGCGGCCTTGGCCACTGTAATTCTCAAAGAGGGGCCGGTATGGCCTCAGGCCGCGCGAAGCTCAAGCGCCGCCTTTGAATCAGCGGGAGTAAGACATGACCTATCGCGCGCCGGTTTCCGAGACGCTGTTTTTCATGGAGCATTGCACGGCCCTGAACCGGATCGCGGGCAAGGGCGCGCAGGCCGACCTCTCGCTCGATCTCGTGCAGTCGGTGCTGGAAGAGGCCGGAAAGTTTGCGTCCGAGCGCCTCGCGCCGCTGAACCGGCAGGCCGACCAGATCGGCTCCAGGCTCGTGGACGGCAAGGTCGTGACACCGCCGGGCTGGAAGGAAGCCTATCGCGACTGGACTGCGGGCGGCTGGAACGGCCTTGCGAGTTCGGTGCACTTCGGCGGACAGGGGTTGCCCGCCATGGTCAACATGGCCGCCTTCGAATTCTGGAGTTCGGCTGCGATGTCCTTCGGGCTTTGCCCGCTGCTCACGATGGCTGCGGTCGATGCCGTTGAAGTGCATGGATCGCAAGAGTTGAAGGACAAGTATCTCGCCAAGATGGTGAGCGGCGAGTGGACTGGCTCCATGCAGCTGACCGAGCCGCAATCGGGCTCCGACCTTGCGAACCTGCGCACCAAAGCCGTGCCGCAGGGCGACGGCACCTACAAAATTTCCGGCACCAAGATCTTCATCACCTACGGCGAACACGACATGACGGATAATATCATCCATCTCGTGCTCGCGCGGTTGCCCGACGCGCCCGCCGGCACGAAGGGAATTTCACTTTTCCTGGTGCCGAAGTTTTTCGTGAACGACGACGGCAGCCTCGGCAAGCGCAACGACGTACGCTGCCAGTCGCTCGAGCACAAGATCGGCATTCATGCTTCGCCGACATGCGTGATGGTGCATGGCGATCAGGGCGGCTCGACCGGCTGGCTCATCGGTGAAGAGAATAAAGGTCTGAACTGCATGTTCACGATGATGAACCAGGCGCGCCTCGCGGTCGGCGTGCAGGGTGTCGCCATCGCGGAACGCGCGACACAGCAGGCGCTGCAATTTTCGCGCGAGCGCAAACAGGGCAAGGCGCCCGGCGCGAAAGACTTGAGCCCGATCGGCGATCATCCGGATGTGAAGCGCATGCTGATGACGATGCGCGCACTGACCAATGCCTCGCGCGCGATCTGCCTGCGCACAGCCTCCGCGCTGGATCGCGCAAGCAATGCAACCGACGCGAACGAAAAGAAACAGGCGAACGAAGAGGCGAGCCTGCTGACCCCGATTGCCAAGTCGTTTTCGAGCGACGCAGGCAACGAAGTCGCAAGCCTCGGCGTGCAGGTGCACGGCGGCATGGGCTTCATCGAAGAGACGGGTGCTGCACAGCACATGCGCGATGCACGCATTCTGCCGATCTATGAGGGCACCAACGGCATTCAGGCGATGGACCTCGTCGGCCGCAAGATCGGGCAGAGCGGCGGCGAAACGCTGAAGCGCGTTATTGCGGAATACCGCAACACCGCGAACGAAGTTGCGAAATCGAACGATCCCGCGTTCGGGAAGACCGCGCAGCGGCTGAACGAAACGCTCGACGCGCTGGAGCGCGCGACCCAATATATGTTCGAGGCCTTGAACCGCGATCAGGCCGAGGCGCTCGCGGGCGCCACGCCCTATCAGAAATTGTTCGGTCTTGCGGCCGGTGGGTCATATCTCGCGCAGGCGGCACTCGCCGAGCGTGTTGGCGGTGCGCCTGCGGGCCGCGTTGCCGTCGCGCGCTTCTTCGCAGAAAATCTTTGCACGCAGGCAGGCGGCCTCGAGGCTACGATCACCGAGGGCGCGGCGTCGGTCGCGCATTCGGATGCGGCACTGGTCGCATGATCAATTTACACACGTCGTCCCCGCGAACGCGGGGACCCATAACCCCGGTCTTTGTGAATAACTAACACAGGGGTTATGGGTCCCGGCTCGCGCGCGTTTCGCTCGCTTGGCCGGGACGACAGGCACAGGGAGACTTAGATGTCCTTATCCGGAAAAACCCTCTTCATCACTGGCGCGTCGCGCGGCATCGGTCTTGCGATCGCGCTGAAGGCGGCGAAAGACGGCGCGAACGTCGCGATCGCAGCGAAAACCGATACGCCGCATCCGAAGCTGCCGGGAACGATTCATTCCGCCGCCGAAGAAGTCGAGAAGGCGGGCGGCAAGGCGCTGCCGCTCGTGGTCGACGTGCGCGACGAAGTGAACGTCAACGAGGCGATGAAAAAGACCGCAGACAAATTCGGCGGCATCGACATCGTCATCAATAATGCGAGCGCTATCCAACTGCTGCCTACGACGCAGCTCGACATGAAGCGCTTCGACCTGATGCACCAGATCAACGCGCGCGGCACCTTCGTCGTCTCGAAATTCGCGATCCCGTTCCTCGAGAAATCGAAGAACCCGCATATCCTGATGCTGTCGCCGCCCCTGGACATGCAGCAGAAGTGGTTCGCGCCGCACACCGGCTACACCATGGCGAAGTACGGCATGAGCCTCGTGGTGCTCGGCCTCTCCGGCGAACTGAAGTCGAAGGGCATCGCCGTGAACGCGCTCTGGCCGCGGACGACGATTGCGACCGCTGCCGTCAACAACCTTCTTGGTGGCGACGCACTCATGCAGCGGAGCCGCACACCGGACATCCTCGCCGACGCAGCCGTTCGCATCTTCGAGAAGCCGTCGCGCGAATTTTCCGGGAACTTTTTGATCGACGACAATTTTCTTGCGGGCGAAGGTGTTACCGATTTCGACAAGTATCGCGTGAACCCCGCGCAGTCTTTGCAGATGGACTTCTTCGTCCCCGACAATATCCCGGCGCCGCCGGGCGTGAGCTTGGCTCCGCTGAAGGCGGCGGGCTGAAAAAATATGCTCCCTCTCCCCGGCGGGGAGAGGGTTGGGGTGAGGGGGATCTGAGTCGAATCAGGTACGCAGAGCCCCCTCACCCGATTGCTTCGCAATCGACCTCTCCCCAGCGGGGAGAGGTGAATTGCGAAGTTGCATTTCAATCTTTTCACGTCGCAGGCTAAGATCGGAAATGACCACACTCCTTCTCACGCACCCGTCCGCCCTCAATCACGACACCGGCCTCGGACACCCCGAGCGGCCGGATCGCATCCGTGCGCTGAACGAAGAGTTCGGCAAAGAGAAATATTCGATGCTCGCGCGCGAAGAAGCGCCGCTCGCGCCGCTCGAGGCGGTAGGCCTCGCGCATCCGATGGACTATGCCGAGAAGCTTCGCGAAATCGTGCCCGCGCAGGGCGCGGTACGCGTGGACGGCGACACCGTGCTCTCCGCGAAAAGCTGGGAGCCGATCATGCGCGCCGTCGGCGGCGCCATCTATGCGGTGGATGAAGTCTTCGCCAAAAAAGCGAGCAACGCTTTTGTCGCGATGCGCCCGCCCGGGCACCATTGCGAAACCGCGACCCCGATGGGCTTCTGCTTCTTCAACAATGCGGCGATCGCAGCCCGCCACGCGCAGAAAAACCACGGCGCCGAGCGCGTTGCGATCATCGATTTCGACGTGCATCATGGCAACGGCACGCAGGATATATTCTGGGCCGATCCAAGCGTGCTCTATTCCTCGACGCACCAGATGCCGCTTTATCCCGGCACGGGCGCGAAAATCGAAACGGGTGCGGCGAACACCATCGTGAACGCGCCGCTCTCGTCGGGAGACGGCGGTTCGCAGTTCAAGGAAGCGTTCGAAACCGTCATCCTGCCGCGCATCAACAATTTCCAGCCGGATCTCGTGCTGATCTCCGCGGGCTTCGACGCGCACCGGAACGATCCGCTGGCGAGCCTCAACCTCGTCGAGGAGGATTTCGCCTGGGTCACCGGCAAGCTTATGGACCTTGCCGACAAGCACGCGAACGGCAGGGTCGTATCGCTGCTCGAAGGCGGCTATGATCTGGAAGGACTCGCGCGCTCAGCTGGCGCGCATGTCCGCACCCTGATGCGCGCCTGAGCGGAATTCGACAGATGGCAAAAGACACCAAAGACGCAAACGGCGATGTTGCCGCGATGCCCTTCGAGAAGGCGCTCGCCGAGCTCGAGCAGATCGTGCAGAAGCTCGAAAGCGGCAACGTGCCGCTCGAGGATTCCATCAAGATCTACGAGCGCGGCGAGGTGCTGAAGAAACGCTGCGACGCGCTTTTGAAAGATGCCGAGGCGCGGGTCGATAAAATTGCGCTTGACGCCAAGGGCAAACCTACCGGTTCCACGCCGCTTGATCAGGATTAAAGAATCTTTCCCTCCCCTTGATGGGGAGGGAAGCTCGCGCCGCGAAGCGGTGCGAGCAGGGTGGGGTGACAGTCCAGGCTTTTTCTGTTGACCCCCCACCCGGCTCGCGCTTTCGCGCTCGCCACCCTCCCCGCAAGGGGGAGGGAGAAAGTAGTCTCAAGCACTTGCCCTGCGGCGTTCGTTGCCTTGTATAAGCCCCGAAAAATGCTGATATTTCGTCCGCAATGACCGAAGTTCCGCACTCCCGCACGCCGCTGCTCGATACCGTGAATGCGCCGGACCAGATTCGTGCGCTGCCGGAGTCGAGCCTGCGCCAGCTTGCCGACGAGCTTCGCTACGAGACCGTGAATGCGGTGTCGGTCACGGGCGGGCATCTCGGCGCGGGACTGGGCGTCGTCGAACTGACGGTCGCCCTGCATTATGTCTTCGACACGCCGCATGACCGCCTGATCTGGGACGTCGGCCATCAGGCCTATCCGCATAAAATCGTTACCGGCCGCCGCGACCGCATCCGCACGCTCAGGATGGGCGGCGGTCTGTCGGGTTTCACGAAGCGGGCAGAGAGCGAATACGACACCTTCGGCGCGGGCCACGCGTCGACCTCGATTTCCGCCGGCCTCGGCATGGCGATCGCCCGCGACCTGAAGGGCGAGAGCCGCAACGTCGTCTGCGTGATCGGCGACGGCTCGATGTCCGCGGGAATGGCCTATGAGGCGATGAACAATGCGGGTGCTGCGGGCAGCCGCCTGATCGTGGTGCTCAACGACAACGACATGTCGATCGCCCCGCCGGTCGGCGCGATGTCGGCTTATTTCTCGCGCCTCATTTCGGGCCGCACGTATAACGCGCTTCGTACGACCGGAAAAAAAGTCACGGCCAAGCTCCCCAAACGCATCGACGACCTGATCACGCGCGGCATCGAACACTGGCGCGGCTATATCACCGGCGGCACGCTGTTCGAGGAACTCGGCTTCAGCTACATCGGCCCGATCGACGGACACAACCTCGGCCATCTCTTGCCCGTCCTGAAAAACGTGCGCGACAACGAGCCGGGTCCCGTGCTCGTCCATGTCGTCACGCAGAAGGGCAAGGGCTACGCGCCCGCCGAAGCCTCAGACGACAAGTATCATGGCGTCGTGAAATTCGATGTCGCGACCGGCACGCAGGCGAAAGCAAAAGCAGGCGCTCCCTCCTACACGAAAGTTTTTGCCGAAAGCCTCGTCAAGGAAGCGAGGAAGGACGACAAGATCGTTGCGATCACGGCGGCGATGCCGTCTGGCACTGGCCTCGACATCTTCGCGAAAGAGTTTCCGCACCGTACCTTCGACGTCGGCATCGCCGAGCAGCATGCCGTCACCTTCGCGGCGGGTCTTGCAACCGAAGGCCTGAAGCCGTTTGCCGCGATCTACTCGACCTTCCTCCAGCGCGCCTACGATCAGGTCGTGCACGACGTTGCGATCCAGAAGCTGCCGGTGCGTTTTGCCATCGACCGTGCGGGGCTGGTCGGTGCGGATGGCGCCACGCATGCGGGCTCTTTCGATGTCGCCTATCTCGCCTGCCTGCCGGACATGGTGATCATGGCAGCCGCCGACGAAGCCGAACTCGTGCACATGGTCGCGACTTCCGCTGCTATCGGCGACCGGCCGTCGGCGTTCCGCTTCCCGCGCGGCGAGGGCGTCGGCATAGCACTTCCCGCCGAAGGCAAGCCTTTGGAAATCGGCAAGGGCCGCATCGTCCGCGAGGGCACCAAGATCGCGCTGCTCTCTTTCGGCGCGCGTCTCGCCGAATGCCTGCGCGCGGCGGACGAACTTGCAGCCCTCGGCCTTTCCGCGACCGTCGCGGACGCCCGCTTCGTGAAGCCGCTCGACCGCGATCTCGTGCGCCGTCTTGCGCGCGAGCACGAAGTGCTGATCACCATCGAGGAAGGTTCGGTCGGTGGCTTCGGCAGCCACGTGCTCGAGTTCCTGGCGCGCGAAGGCGCACTCGACAACGGGCTGAAGATCCGCCCGATGGTGCTTCCCGATATTTTTCAGGATCACGATTCCCCCGCGAAGATGTACGAGCAGGCGGGATTGGACGCGCGCGGCATCGTCGCCACCGCGCTTTCCGCGATCGGCAAGGACGAGTCGAACCTCCTGCGTCCTCGCCGCGCATAAGCCCGCAAGCTTCCATGAAGAAAACCATGCGTGCCGATCAGTTGCTGGTCGCACGCGGACTGTTCGAGAGCCGCGCGAAGGCGCAGGCCGCGATCGAAGCAGGCAACGTCTCGGTGGACGGCAAGCTTATTCGAAAAGTTTCGGAGCAGGTTGGCGAGGACGCCGGTATCTCCGCTACGCCAGCGCATCCGTATGTTTCGCGCGGCGCGCTGAAGCTCGAAGCCGCGCTCGATCACTTCAAGATCGATCCGAAGGGAAAAATATGCCTCGACGTCGGCGCTTCCACCGGCGGCTTCACGGAAGTCATGCTCGCACGGGGTGCCGTGAAAGTGTACGCGGTCGATACTGGCACGGATCAGTTGCATCCGCGCATCAAGAGCGATCCGCGTGTCGTCTCGCTCGAGCAGACCGACATCCGCAAGCTCGAGGACGCGGAAATTCCCGATCACGCCCGGCTCATCGCGATCGACGTAAGTTTCATTTCGCTGGAGCACGTGATTCCGAAAGCGTTGCAGTTCGCGGCACCCCATGCCGAGCTGGTCGCGCTGATCAAGCCGCAGTTCGAAGCCGGCCGCGAGCATGTGAAGAAGGGCATCGTGCGCGATGCGGAAGTGCACATGGCGGTCTGTCAGCGGGTAGAATTACTGGTCGGCAGGCAGGGCTGGCGGCTCCGCGGAACCATCCCGTCTCCGATCCTCGGCGGCGACGGCAACGCCGAATTTCTGTTGTACGCGGAACACTAGTCGCCTCATCCTTCGAGACGGCCGGCTGCGCCAGCCTCCTCAGGATGAGGGCAGCTGCGGACATTTCGCGCGTTCCGCCCCTTCAGCCGTCATTCATCCGTCGTGGAGCACATGAATACAGGCGGAGCCTTTTAATCGCCGCAAGATGAGCTAGAAGTCCCGCCTCCCATGCACGGCATGAACCCCATATCCGCCGCCGGAACCACGGCCGGCCTCAGCCCTTGGCGTGTCGAGCTGACCGAGACGGTCAGGCTTGCGCTGCCGATCGCGCTGACGCAACTCGGCCAGGTTGCGATGATGACGACCGATCTCGCGCTCGTGGGCCGTCTCGGTGGCGATGCCATCGCGGCCGCAGCACTCGCGCAGGTGATCCTGTTCACTGCTTTCGTGTTCGGGATGGGTCTGACCTCGGCGGTCGCTCCGCTCGCTGCGCAGTCCTTCGGCGCGCGTGAGCCGCGCATGGTGCGCCGTTCGCTGCGCGTCGGGCTCTGGGCCGCGACCATTCTCGGCATCCCGCTTTCCATCGGCCAGTTGTGGGGCGAGGAGCTCTTGCTCGCGCTCGGACAGGAGCCGAAGGCGGCGGCGCTTGCGAACGAATATCTGATGGGTCTCGCATGGAGCCTGATCCCGGCGTGGTGGTTCATCGCGCTGCGCGGCTTCATGGGCGCGGTGAACCGGCCGGAGCCTGCGTTCTGGATCACGCTCGCGGCGGTGCCCGCGAACTTCATTCTCGCTTATGCGCTGGTCTTCGGTGCGTTCGGTGCGCCGCAACTCGGCATTCTCGGCGCGGGCGTCGCGACCACGCTCGTCAATCTCGGCATGTGCGCGGCGGCGCTCTGGGTCTGCTACGCGCAGCATCCCTTCAAGAAATATAAGGTGCTCGGCGGCTTCTGGCGCTATGACGGCCATCTCATGAAGCAGCTCGTCGCCATCGGCACGCCGATGTCGCTGACCTTCCTGCTCGAATACGGCCTGTTCGGCAGCGCCGGTCTGGTGGTCGGCCTGTTCGGCGCGAGCGCCTTGGCCGCGCATCAGATCGCACTCCAGATCGCCGCGATCCTGTTCATGATCCCCTTCGGCATTGCGCTTGCCGCGACCGTGCGCGTCGGACAGGAAGCCGGCCGCAGAAATCCGCAAGGCGCGCGTCTTGCCGGTTTTGTCGCGATTGGGCTCGCGCTTGCGTTCATGACCGTGATGACGGTGCTTGTGATAGCGCTCCGCGACGTGCTGCCCGCGCTGTTCCTTGACGAGTCGATGAAGGACGCTCCGGAGATCGTTTCGATCGCCTCCTGGCTGATCCTGCTCGGTGCGACCTTCTTCATCGCCGACGGCGTACAGACCGCGATGGCGGGTTCGCTGCGCGGCTTGAACGACACCAAGATTCCGATGCTGTTTGCAGCGATCAGCTTCTGGGTGATCGGCTTCGGCTCGCTCTGGCTGCTCGCGTTCCCGCTGAAGATGGGCGTCACCGGGGTCTGGATCGGCTTCACCATCGGCCTGATCGTCTACTGCATCATGCTGGTGACGCGCTTCCATCTCCTGACCGCGCGCGGCTACATTCCCGAAGCGCCGCACGCCGAGCATCATTTCCCGAAAGCGAAGCCGCTTCCGGCGGAGTGAAATCGAAGCTATTGCTCGCCGCATGAGCGAGAAAGTCCGCATCGATTCCATCGGCAGGCAGGGCGACGGCGTTGCGGATACGCCGCAGGGCCGCGTGCATGTCGCCTATACGCTTCCCGGCGAGGACGTTGAGATCGCGCGAGACGGCGAGCGCGGAACGCTCGAAGCCGTCATCCATCCGAGCGCCGAACGCATCGCGCCGCCGTGCCGTCACTTCGGTACCTGCGGCGGCTGCGCGCTCCAGCACTGGAAAGCCGAACCCTATCTTGCATGGAAGCGCCTTCAGGTCGCCGAGGCGCTTGCGCGCGCGGGCGTGAACGCCGAAGTGGCGGAAACGATCCCCGCATATGGAGCGGGAAGAACCCGTGCGGTGTTCCATGCCGGCCGCGGTGAGAAAAAAGATGCGGTAGGCTTCGCCAGGCGCCGATCCCACGAAATCGTCGCCATCGAAGAGTGTCCGGTGCTCGATCCGAAGCTCGAGGCGGTGCTTCCGGTCGCGCGCGAGCTCGCGAAAATTCTCGCAGCTTCCGGCAAGCCGGTGGACCTGCATTTCACGCTGGCCGAGCGGGGGCTCGACATCGACATCCGCGGGCCGGGCAAGCTCGCAAAGCCGGTGGAATCGAATATCGTTTCCTTCGCCGCAGCGAACAAGCTGTCCCGCGTTTCGCTGCACGGGGCACCGCTCGCGCAGTTGCTTCCGCCCACCCATCTCGCGGGAGACGTGCGCGTCGCGTTTCCGCCGGGGCCGTTTCTTCAAGCGACGGCAGAAGGCGAGCGCGTGCTCGCGGAAAAAGTGCTCGATGCGGCGGAAGGCGCGAAGTCCGCGGCGGATCTATTCTCGGGCGTCGGCACCTTCGCGCTGCGGCTTGCTTCGAAAGCGAAGGTTGCAGCCTTCGACAATCACGGGCCTTCGATCGCAGCATTGCAGGCTGCCGCGAAATCGCCGGGCCTGAAGCCCGTGAGCGCGTCGGCGCGCGATCTGTTCCGCTGGCCGCTGGTTATGGACGAGCTAAGGCATTTCGATTTCGTCGTGCTCGATCCGCCGCGTCAGGGCGCGGAGGCGCAGGCGCGCGAACTTGCGAAATCGAAGGTAAAGAAGATCGCTTATGTTTCCTGCGACGCCGATACCTTTGCCCGCGATGCGAAAGTGCTGATCGATGGCGGCTACAAGATCGGCGAAGTCACGCCGGTCGATCAGTTCCGGTACTCGCCGCACGTGGAACTGGTCGGGGTGTTCTCGAAAAAGTAGGCGTCGTCCCCGCGAAAGCGGGGACCCATAACCCCGGTATTCATGACTCTCGAATGCAGGGGTTATGGGTCCCGGCTCGCGCTCACTTCGTTCGCTTGGCCGGGACGACACGGGGAGAATACTAATTCCCCCACCGCTGCATCCACATCTGTTCGCCGATGGTGCAGGAAACGCGCGGCGGTTTCACCACCGGGACCGTTCGTGCAATCGAAGGCGGCGTGATGCCGGAAACCTCGAGCACGAGCTTCTGCCGCACGGCGTTGATGAACTGGTCGCGGCTCCTCACCGGGATCACGAACGAGCCCGGCCCGCCGATCACGCAGTCCTCGTAATAGACGTGCAGATCGTTGATATCGAGCATGGATCCGGTCGGCGACTTCAGTTGCAGCGGCAGGCCGTTGATGATGATGCCTTTGGCGACGATGTCGTCGCGCGTCGGCTCGATCAGCGGACCCTGATTGTTGGTGCCGTCGCCGGAAATGTCGATCACGCGGCGCGTGCCCTTGAACCCGCCATTGCCGAATTGTGCGGCGGAGAAAATCAGTCCGCCCGAGATTGAGGTCCGATAGGTCCGGCGCACTGGCGCTTCCGCGAGCCTTGCCGCAAAAGCTTCCGCCGCGGCCCTGCCGTCAATCAGCGTCCACGGCACCACGACGGTCTGCTCGTGCGTGCCGGCCCATTCGATATAGATCAGCGCGATCTTGCCGTAGGCGCCGCCGCGCAGCGCGTCGATGAATTGCTTGGAGCGGAGCGCGGTGATGTAGCCCTCGCGCTGGAGCGCGAGTTCGTCGAAATCCATCGAGTAGGAAATATCGACCGCAAGCACGAGTTCGACGTCGACCTGCGTCTGCGCGTCCGCGCGGGAAGGCATCGCGAGCAGTGCTGCGAACGATGCCGCAAGGATAAGGCCGAAAGCACGCATCGCCAGAATCCTCCGCCTGAAGGATTAGCCATGCAAAAGGTGGCACGAAACGGGCGGACGCGGGAGAGGCTCTTACTAGCCGTCCAGAGATTCGGTGGAGACGATCTCGATGCCGAAGCCGGCGAGGCCGACATAGGTGCGGGCGCGCGAGGCCAGCAGGCGGATCGAGGAAATGCCGAGATCGCGCAGGATCTGTGCGCCGACGCCGATTTCCCGCCACTGTTCCGCACGCTGCGCCTCGGTGGAATCGTCCTTCGCGCCGGGCTTCACCACCGGCACGCCGGCGGTGCCGTCGCGCAGATAGATCAGCACGCCGCGGCCTTCGGTCTTGAAGCGTGCGAGCGCCTTATGGATCACGGAGCCGCCGCCGATCACGTCGCCGATCACGTCGGCGCGGTGCAGCCGCGCAACGATATTCTTCCCGTCACCGATCTTGCCGTGCACGAAGGCAATGTGGTGCGTTTGATCGAACGGCGTCGTGAAGGCATAGCCCGTGAGCGTTCCGATTTCGCTATGCACCGGAAATTCGGAAACCCGGGTCACCAGCTTTTCGCGAACCTGCCGGTAGGCGATGAGATCGGCGACCGAGACCTGCGCGAGTTTGTGGCTCGCAGCGAAGGCCGCGACCTGGCTCCCCCGCATCACCGTGCCGTCGTCGTTCACAAGCTCGGAGATCACGCCGACATGCGGCAGGTTGGCGAGCTTGCAGAGATCGACGCAGGCTTCGGTGTGGCCGGTACGCATGAGCACGCCGCCTTCGCGCGCGATTAGCGGAAAGATATGGCCGGGCCGCACGAAGTCGGCGGCACCCATGTTGCCGTTTGCGAGTGCGCGCACGGTGGTGGTGCGTTCTTCGGCCGAGATTCCGGTCGTGGTGCCGTGCTTCGCATCGACCGAAACCGTGAAGGCCGTCGTGTGCGGCGCGTCGTTGTTCGCAACCATCGGATTGAGGTTGAGCCGGTTCGCCTCAGCCTGCGTCAGCGGCGCGCAGACGATGCCGGACGTGTGACGCACGATGAACGCCATCTTTTCCGGGGTGCAGAGCGAGGCGGCGACGAACAGATCGCCTTCGTTCTCGCGGTCGTCGTCGTCGGTGACGACCACGATCTCGCCGCGCGCGAACGCGGCAATTGCCTTTTCGACGCGGCTCTGTTCTGCGGCGTTCATGCTTACTTCTTCTTCGGGAACGGCCAGCCGGACGTGGCGCCGACCTGTCCGCGATGGCGCAGAAACTGATCCGCGAGCACGATAGCCATCATGGCTTCGCCGATCGGCACCGCGCGGATGCCGACGCAGGGGTCATGGCGGCCCTTGGTCGAAACTTCCGTCTCTGCGCCGAAACGGTCCACCGTGTCGCGCGAAGTCAGGATCGAAGACGTCGGCTTCACCGCGAAGCGCGCGACGACCGGCGCGCCTGTAGAGATGCCGCCGAGCACGCCGCCCGCGTGATTGGAGAGAAAAACCGGGCCGTTGTTGCCCGCGCGCATTTCGTCGGCGTTCTGCTCGCCGGTGAATTTTGCGGACTGAAATCCCGCGCCGATCTCGACGCCTTTGACCGCGTTGATGCTCATCATCGCGCTCGCAAGCTCCGCATCGAGCTTGCCGTAAATCGGCGCGCCGAGACCCGCGGGCACGTTCTCCGCTACGACTTCGATCACCGCGCCGATGGAGGAGCCGTTCTTGCGGATGCCGTCGAGATACTCTTCCATCTTCTTCGCGGCGTTAGCGTCCGGGCAGAAGAACGGGTTGTTGGAAACTTCCTTCCAGTCCCAGCGCTCGCGGTCGATTTCGATTTCGCCCATCTGCACGAGTGCCGCGCGGATCGTGACGTCCGGAACGATCTTTCGCGCGACTGCGCCGGCGGCGACACGCGATGCGGTTTCGCGTGCGGAGGCACGGCCCGAGCCGCGCGGATCACGGATGCCGTATTTCATGTCGTAGGTGTAGTCGGCGTGGCCGGGACGATATTTGTCCGCGATCTCGGAATAGTCCTTCGAGCGGGCGTCCACGTTCTCGATCATGAGCGCGATCGGCGTTCCGGTCGTCAGCTCCATGCCTTCTTCGTTGACATAGGTGCCGGAAAGAATTTTCACCTGATCCGGCTCGCGCCGCTGCGTGACGAAGCGCGACTGGCCCGGCTTGCGCCGGTCGAGATCGGCCTGAATATCTTCTGCCTTGAGCGGAATCCGCGGCGGGCAGCCATCGACCACGCAGCCGATCGCGATCCCATGGCTTTCGCCGAAGGTGGTGACGCGGAAGAGGTGGCCGAAAGTGTTGTGCGACATGCGGGTGCTTTTAGGAGTGCGCCGCGGCGGGGTCAAACGGCGCAGACGTTAACGACTTCAGAGCCGCTATGCGGCAGAGCGGTGGCGCAGGCTCGCGCCGATAAGCTTGCGCGCCGCTTTCGCGGCTGCCGTTGCGTAAGTGCGGTCGCCATGTACCAGGATCAGCGAGATCGCCCCTTCCGAAAGCAGCCAGATTTCCCGGGCCGTGTCTTTGGGTGAGGCTGCGCCGGCCTTCGCGAGCAACTCCGCGAAATGATTTTCAAGCGCTGCCTTGTGCCGCCGCGCGATCTTGCGCGCGGGATGACCGGGCAGATCGGCCAGTTCGATCACGAGCCGTGTGAAGCCGGAGCCGGCCCAGCGCGGCGTATCGGACCAGACCTTGAGGTCCTCGAACAGGGCATCCGTGATCGCAGCCGGCGAGCCTTTCAATTTGTCGCCAAATGTCCGGAACGCGGCCAGCGCGAGTTCGCTCTGCGTTTCCATGACCGAGGCGAGCAGCGCGTCCTTGCTTTCGAAATGATAGTAGAGCGTCTTCTTCGTGAGCTTCGCCGCAAGCGCGATCTCGTCGATGGATACGCGCGAATATCCCTGCCTGCGAAACAGCTTGTAGGCGGCATCCAGAATCCGTTTCCGCGTCGGCTCCGGCGATCGTGGCATGGACCGGCCTCTCCGTATGTATACCGCTTAGTGTATTTACAACATTCTCGGGCGCGCTTGAATGGCCGGACTTTCGGGGGGAAGGTCATGCGCTTCGGGAAACTCACGTTCCGTTCCGTCGATGTCCGCGCCGTATCGGTGCCGTTGCGCCGTCCGGTCGTGTCCAAAGTCGGTCTGTTCGAAGAATGGCCTATCATCCTGATCGATCTTCATACGGAGGAGGGCGTCACCGGCCGCGCTTACCTCGAGCCTTATCTGAAGAACGCTGCGCGTTATCTGATACCTGCGATCCACGATCTTGCCGCGGCGCGCATCGGCAAGCCGGTTCATCCGGTCGATGATTTTCAGGCGATGCACCGCTCGCTCAATCTCGTCGGCTATGAGGGCATGTCGATGATCGCCGTCTCCGGCCTCGACATGGCGGCGTGGGATGCGCTCGCGAAAGCCGCGGACATGCCGCTCGCGGCTTTCCTCGGCGGGTCGCTGGCCCCGGTGCGTGCGTATAACAGCAACGCACTCTGGCTGACGGACGTCGGAAAACTGAAAGACGAAGCGGCGGCACTCGTAGACGAAGGCGGCTTCAAGGGCCTCAAACTGCGTCTCGGCCGCGAGCTCGTTGCTGACGATCTACTTGCAATCAAGGCGGTACGTGCGGGTGCTGGCGAAGAAATAAAACTGATGGTCGATTTCAATCAGGGCCTCAGCTTTGGCGATGCGCTGCTTCGCTGTCACGCGCTCGATGGAGAAGGGCTTTACTGGTTCGAAGAGCCCATCACTTACAACAATCTCGAAGGCTACCGCCGCCTGCGCGAAGAATTGAAAACCCCGATGCAACTCGGCGAGAATTTCTACGGCCCGCGCTCTCTTCATCAAGCGCTCGCGGCTGGTGCGGGTGATTATGTGATGCCGGATCTCATGCGGATCGGCGGCGTCACCGGATGGATGCGCGCCGCCGCGATCTGCGGCGCTGCCGGGATTGAAATGTCCTCTCATCTCTATCCGGAATTTTCCGCGCATCTCCTGCGCGTCACCGAAACCGCGCACTGGCTCGAATGGCAGGACTGGGCTGACCCGATCCTCAAGGAGCCGTTCAGTTTACGCGACGGCAATCTTGAAATTCCGGATCGTCCCGGCGCCGGCATCGAATGGAATGAAAACGCCGTGAAGCGCTGGCGATATGACGCGTGATTATCGCGCCATCGCCATCTTCGGCTGCACGATCGAAGGTCTCGCGTTCAGCGCCTCGACCTGGAAGCCAGCGACCTTCTTGTAGTTGTTCGCGACTTCCTCGAGTTCCTGCTGCGAAAGCACTTCGGTCACGACATTGAAGCCGTTCGGTGCGCGCTGTTCGACCATTTCCATCACGCGCTCCGGGCCGTTGCCGCGGTTCAGGAGCACAAGCTGCGAAGTCGCGGGCCGTCTCTCCGCTTCATAGGCGTCGAGCGCGGCAGTCGTCTCGCCCTTGTCCTGAATCTCTCGGGCAAGCACGCGCGCATCCAGGATCGCCTGCGAGGAGCCGTTCGAGCCGATCGGATACATGGGATGCGCAGCGTCTCCGAGCAGCGTCACGCGGCCGTAGCTCCAGCGCTCCCGCGGGTCGCGGTCCACGAGCGGATATTCGAAACAGTATTCCGCGTCGCGGATCAGGCCCGGCACGTCGAGCCAGCCGAAGTTCCACTGCTCGAACAGGGGCGCAAATTCTTCGAGCTTCGCCGCGCGGTTGTAATCCTCGCGCCGCCATTCGTAGGTCTCTTCGAACTCGCGCTCCGCGATCCAGTTGATCATCTGCATGCCGTTCTGGTCCGGCTTCGAGATCGGATAGGCGACGAACTTCACCTGCGGGTAGCCCGCCATGATCATCGACGAACCGGTCATGAAGGGCTTCGCGACCGTCACGCCGCGCCACAGGATGCGGCGGCTCCAGATCGGCGGGCCCTCGTCCGGGAACAGCTTCGAACGGATCGTCGAATGAATGCCGTCGCAGGCGATCAGGAGCGAGCCGTCTTCGCTGCCGATGGCCTTGCCGTCCTTGTCCGTGAAGTGCGCGCGCACGCCGTTCGCCGTCTCTTCCCAGTGCGAGACGTGATGGCCGGTGACGATGTTTTCCTTGCCGAGGCGTTCGATTGCCGCGCGTAAGAGGATGAACTGCAATTCGCCACGGTGGATCGAATATTGCGGCCACTTGTAACCGGCATCGATCCCGCGCGGCTCGGTCCAGATCCGCTTGCCGTGCTTCGAGAAGTAGGCGAGTTCGGAGGTGCGGATGCTCGTGCGCTCGAGCTCTTCCTGAAGCCCAAGCTCGATCAGTTCGCGGCAGGCATGCGGCAGCACGTTGATGCCGACGCCGAGCGGCTTGATCTCTTTCACGCTCTCGAAGACGCGGCACTTCACGCCGATCTGATGCAGGCTGAGCGCGAGCGCGAGACCGCCGATGCCGCCGCCTGCGACAAGCACGGTCATTCTGGATTGCCGTTCTTTGTGCGCAGCGTCATGTCCGGCGCGTCCGGGTTCTTGAGGCCGATGACGTGGTAGCCGGCATCGACATGCAGCACTTCGCCGGTGACGCCGCGGGCGAGATCGGACATCAGGTACAGCGCGCTCGCCCCGACCTCTTCGTTCGATACGTTGCGGCGGAGCGGCGTGTTGTATTCGTTCCACTTCAGGATGTAGCGGAAGTCGCCGATGCCGGAAGCGGCGAGCGTCTTCACGGGCCCCGCCGAAATCGCGTTCACGCGGATTTTCTTCGGGCCGAGATCGGCTGCGAGATAGCGCACGCTGCATTCGAGTGCGGCCTTCGCGACACCCATGACATTATAGTGCGGCATCCACTTCTCGGCGCCGTAATAGGAGAGCGTCGTGATCGCGCCGCCGCGCGGCATGCGCTTCTCGGCGCGCTGCGCGATCGCGGTCAGCGAGTAGCAGGAGATCGCAAGCGTCATGTTGAAGTTGTCGGCAGTGGTGTCGACATAGCGGCCGTCGAGCTGCGCCCTGTCGGAAAACGCGATCGCGTGTACCACGAAATCGAGATCGCCGAGCAGCCGGTCGCTCTCGGCAAACACGGCGTCGATGGTCGCGGGATCGGTGACGTCGCAGTGGCCCGCGACCTTGGCGCCCAGTTCTTCGGCGAGCGGCTCGACGCGCTTCCGGAGCGCGTCGCCCTGATAGGTGAGGGCAAGCTCGGCGCCCGCGTCGGCGCAGGCTTTGGCGATGCCGTAGGCGAGCGAGCGGTTGTTCGCGATGCCGAATATGAGCCCGCGCTTGCCGCGCATCAGCCCGCTGGTATCGCTCATTCTCTGCCCCCGGCTACGCCATACGCCCCGAAACCGGCTTCAGGGGCTGCAATTTTGTATGACATGGGGCCGCGCCGGGCTTCAAGGCGCACCCGTTCAAGGCTTGTAACGAATTTACGTGGTCGTCCCCGCGAAAGCGGGGACCCATAACCCCGGCCTTCAAGATCTCGAAAACAGGGGCTATGGGTCCCGGCTCGCGCTCACTTCGTTCGCTTGGCCGGGACGACGTGCGAGTTTAACCGCGTTCCTTCAGCTTCTTCGCCAGTGCCTCGAGTTCCGCGTCCGCCCCTTCCGGCAGCGCGATCTGAACGGTCACAAGCAGGTCGCCGGGCTGTCCGCCCTTCTGGGGTAGGCCCTTGCCCTTGAGCCGGAAGGTGCGCCCGCCGGAGGTCTTCGGCGGGATTTTCAGGTCCACCGCGCCGGAGAGCGTCGGCACCCGGACGGAGCCGCCGAGGATCGCGTCCGCGAGCGGCACCGAAACCTCGGCCCGAAGGTTCGCACCTTCGCTTTTGAGGTCGGGGTGCGCAGCCACATGGATCGTGACGATGGCGTCGCCCGGAACGGGGCCCGCGAAGCCTTGCCCGCGTAGCCGTATCTGCTGCCCGTCCGTGACGCCGGCCGGGATCGTGACCTCGACCTCCTTGCCGGAGGGGAGCATCACGCGCTTTTTTGTGCCGGCGGCGCTTTCTTCGAGCGTGACGGAAATCGGGAGTGCGATGTCGGCGGCCTTTGCCTGCGCGGTCTCGAATTCCTCGAACGCGGTGTCGCCATGCGCGGCCCGCCCGCCGAAGATGCTCGAAAGAATGTCCTCGAAGCCGCCGCCTTGCTGCGGCCGCGCTCCGCCGCGCGCGCCGCGCCGCTGGAAGCCGCCGGGGCCGTAGGAGAAGCTTTCGAAGATGGTCTCGCCGCCGGGGAAGCCCTGCGCGCCGCCGAAGCCGCCCTGTTGGCGCGGGTCGAAGTTGAACCCTTTCGGCTTGCCTTCGGCATCGATCTCGCCGCGGTCGAACTGCGCGCGTTTCTTCTCGTCGCCGAGGATTTCGTAGGCGGTGTTGATCTCGGAAAAACGCGCGGCCGCTTTCGGATCATCCTTGTTGGAGTCCGGGTGGTGCTTCTTGGCGAGCTTCCTGAAGCCCTTCTTGATCTCGTCGGCGGTGGCCTTGCGGGCTACGCCGAGCACCTCATAGGGGTCGCGCAAGTCAATAATCCTCTCCGAGCCGCAAGCATGGCTCGATCCTTATTTGGGGAGGAAAGGCTCCGCGCGCAACGCGGACGAAGTAAGGCGGACCGTCAGCCCCGCTTCAGCGGCTTGACGTTTTTGACTTCCCACACCCCGGCGTTCACGCGGCAGGCGAGACCCTCGGACCAGGTTTCGATGCCGTCCCGCACGTGGCTTGCGATGAAGTTGCGGCAGGGCATGCCGTCTTTGGTGAAGGCGGAAGCGATCGGCGTGACCGTGCCGCGGGCACCGCTTGCCGGATTGTGCCAGGGCACGCTCGGGCCTTCGTCGGTGCGCGCAAGCGCTTCTTTCAGCGCGGCCTGCGCGTGCGGCCAGTCGATCGCGCTCATGCCCATCGGGATGTCGCGCGAGCTCGCCATCGAGAGCGGGATCGAGCCGGTGGTTTCGTCGTTGGCGTGCCGGATCACGGTCGGACCCGAGGTCGGGCCGTTGTCGCTGACGCCGCCGGGCAAAAGCGAAGAAAGCTGCATCGAGCAGCCGCCCAGGAGCATTGCGATCAGCCCTGCGGCGATGGGCGCGGAGAAGAGGGAGGCCACGGATAGGCGGGTGCCCGCCGTTCCATGATAAGGAAGACGGCCGGTGTCGGACTGCTCTCGCCCTGACGACGCCTTACGCACCGATTACTCCAGCCCAATACGATTACAAACGAGCCAAACAGGATTGAGCGCATGACAGGGTTAATTTCCGGTGACTTCACCGAAAGCGCCGATCCGCTCGCCCTTTTCGAGGCCTGGTTTGCGGAGGCGAAGACCGCCGAACCGAACGATCCGGAGGCGATGTCGCTCGCAACCGTTGACGCGTCCGGCCTGCCGGACGTGCGGGTGGTGCTCATGAAGGAGGCCGATGAGCGCGGCTTTGTTTTCTATTCGAACGAGCAGAGCGCGAAGGGGGCCGAACTCGCCTCGAACCCGAAGGCGGCGCTGGTCATGCACTGGAAGTCGATCCGGCGGCAGGTGCGGGTGCGCGGGTCCGTCGAGCGCGTGAATGCGGCTGAAGCGGACGGCTATTTCGCAAGCCGCTCGCGTCCGTCGCAGATCGGCGCCTGGGCGAGCGACCAGTCGCGGCCGCTCGACAGGCGCGAGACCTTCGAGGCGCGTGTCGCCGAAGTGGAAAAGCGTTTCGACGGCAAGGAAGTCGCGCGCCCGCCGCATTGGGGCGGCTATCGGATCATTCCGGTCCAGATCGAATTCTGGATGGACCGGCCCTATCGTTTGCATGACCGCGTGAAATTCACCCGCGATGCCCCCGGCGGCGCGTGGAAGAAAACGCGGCTTTACCCGTGAGCAGCTGACATGCCCGACACCAACGCAAAGAAGAGAACGCTGCTCCTGACCGGCGCTTCGCGCGGCATCGGGCACGCGACCGTGAAACGCTTTTCCTCGGCCGGCTGGCGGGTGATCACCTGTTCGCGCCACGGCTTCCCGGAAAACTGTCCATGGGAGATGGGTCCCGAAGACCATATCCAGGTCGATCTCGCCGATCCCAAGATGACCAAGCAGGCAATCAAGGAAATCAAGTCGCGGATCGGCGGCGAGTTGCACGCGCTCGTGAACAATGCCGGCATCTCGCCGAAGGGCGAGGGCGGTTCGCGCATGGGTACGATCGAAACCTCGATCGAGGACTGGCAGCGCGTGTTTCAGGTGAACTTCTTCGCGCCGATCATGCTCGCGCGCGGTCTCGCCGACGAATTGCAGAATACGCAAGGCGCGGTGGTGAACGTCACCTCGATCGCCGGTTCGCACGTGCATCCGTTTGCGGGCTCTGCCTATGCAACCTCGAAGGCGGCGCTTGCCTCGCTCACGCGCGAGATGGCCGCCGACTTCGGCCCGCGCGGCATCCGCGTGAACGCGATCGCGCCGGGTGAGATCGACACGGCGATCCTGTCTCCCGGAACGGACAAGATCGTGGAGCAGATTCCGCTCCGCCGCCTCGGCACGCCCGACGAAGTCGCGAAGATCATCTACGTTCTGTGTACGGAGATGTCGTCCTATGTGAACGGTGCCGAAATCCACATCAACGGCGGACAGCACGTGATTTGACGCCTCATCCTTCGAGACGCCCTGCGCTACGCGCCTCGCTCCTCAGGATGAGCTTACAGCCACCGCTTCCATTTGAAGAACAGGTACGGCCCGATTGCCGCTAGCACCATCGCGATCAGCGCGAGCGGATAGCCGTAGACGCTTTTCAGCTCCGGCATGTGCTCGAAATTCATGCCGTAGATCGACGCGATCAGCGTCGGCGGCATCAGCGTCACGGCCATGACCGAAAACAGCTTGATCACGTTGTTCTGCTCGAGGCTGACCATGCCGAGCGTCGCGTCGAGCAGGAACGTGATCTTGTTTGCGAGAAAATGGGCGTGATCGGTCAGTGAGGAAATATCGCGCGCGACGCTCTTCAGGTGCGTTCGCTGGTCTTTCGGCAAGCCAACCGTCTCCGCCTCGTTCGTGAAGAACAGCACAAGCCGGTTCAGCGACACGAGGCTTTCGCGCGACTTCGAAAGCAGGTCGCCCTTGCGGCCGATGGTCCGCAGGATCGCCTGATAGCGCTGGTTCGGATCGTCGCGCGCGGCGTTGCGCTCGAACACGCGCGCGGAGACTTTATCCACCTCGGCTGCGAGCCGCTCGAGAATGTCCGCGATGCGGTCGATGATCGCGTCCAGCAGTTCGACCATGATGGCCGGGCCGGTCGTATTCGCGGCGCAGGCTTTCGAGAGTTTGCCCGCGAGATAGGTGAAGGGCTTCGGCTCGTCGTAGCGCACCGTCACGAGCCTGCCGCCCGCGATGATGAAGGTGATCGCGGTGGTGCCGGGTTTGTCGGTTTCGGTGTTGTACATCACGGTCGCGGTCATGTAGCGCGCGCCGTTCTCGATATAGAGGCGGCTCGAGACCTCGATCTCGGCCATTTCCTCGCGCGTCGGCACCATCACGCCGATCGCGTCTTCGACGATCTTGTCTTCCCCGATTGTCGGCGCGACCAGATCGATCCAGATCGCGTCAGGCGGGCAGGGATCGCCTTCCTTCACCTCGATGCGGACGAGCGACGCTCCGCGCAAGACATGGGCGAACAGCATGGGATTTCCCGCAAGACGAAAGCTGCGAACCCACCTCCACTAGCGCGACTTGCCGGTAGCGTCCATGACGGCGCGCGTTCGCGCCGTCATTAATGCGTAACGTAGCGTGCCGGGAAAGCCGGCGATCTCAGAAGGAAAACAGTTCGAGGTCGCGAAGGGTCACGACGCGCGGCTTCGGCGCATAGGCGTCGTTCTTCTGCTCGCCCGAATAGCGCAGGCTTGCCGCGAGCGCCGAGATGCCGACCTTACGGTACTGGCTCTCGAGATTGGGGCGGCTCGGCTCGCGCGCCTCGATCTTGTTGTTGACGTTGGTTGCCGCAGACATTGATTCCTCCGAACCCATATTTCGTCCCCGAAAGGGCGCGGGTTTTCGCGTCCGACTAAGGCGCTTTTGGGCACATGGCGCGGCCCGAATTAGTTGATTCGGCGAAAGAATTCCGGCGGATTCGCCGGGTGCGGCGATCTGACTCGACAAAGGTTAACGGCTGCGCCCGATTGCATTTTCGAGATGCAGAACGGGCAAATGCCTGCGCTTTTGGCTTCCGGGCATCCCGCATTGCGACATTTCTGCCACAGAATTTGATATCCAGCCCTTTCAAGGCCTTAGGCTCTTCCCGCCAAAAATGAGTTCGGTTACTGACTGAACAAGCTTGGGGGCAAGCGAACTTCTAGGTCTGTAAGCAATGCGGATTCGTCACCTCGCCTTTGTGCTGTTGGCCTTCTCGCTGGCCGGCTGCATTTCCGACACCCTCGATCCGGTTCCCGAGTCCGCGCTTTCCGCGCGCGACCGCAAGTTGATCGCGAGCGCGCCCTACCTGAAGCACAAGCCGGATGACGGCTGGCTGCGCCATCTCGTCGATTACCCGACGAAAGAGAAGGCCGGCACGGTCATCATCGATACCGAGAAGAAGTTCCTCTATCTCATCAAGGGTGAGGGCAAGGCCTATCGTTACGGCGTGACGGTGGGTGAAGAAGGCATGGCCTTCAAGGGCGAAGCCAACGTCAAGCGCAAGGCGGAGTGGCCGGACTGGACGCCGACCTCGGACATTCTCAAGCGCTTCCCGAATTTGCCGAAGTATGTGTCGCCGGGCCCGCATAACCCGATGGGCGCCCGCGCGCTCTATCTGTTCCAGGGCAACAAGGACACGCTGTTCCGCATCCACGGAACCAACCAGCCCGAGTACATCGGCTTTGCGATCTCGTCGGGCTGCATCCGCATGCTGAACGAGGACGTCATCGATCTCTACAATCGTGTGCCGATGGGCGCGAAGGTCATCGTTATCTGATCTGTCCGCGACTGTCGGTTTGGGGGCAAAAGGGCGCTGCGAAAGCAGCGCCCTTTTCCGTCAGGGCCGGTCTGCGTGCTGCGGACGCTCGAGCGGGTCAGGCGGCGTCGGCAAATTCCACTGACACAGCCGAAAGCCGCCGCGGCGTTGCGCAAGATCGAGATGGAAATGATCTTCGTGAAAGCCGTCGGAACCCGGGCCCAGCACGGTCGTAAACCGCGCGCAGCTCGACCGCCGCAATTCGCTCAGGAGATTGATCGGAGTTTCGGGGAGATCGACCCCGAAACGGCGGCCGTCTTTCGTCGCGATCGCGCGAATGTCGATCGCATTCGCGCGGCCATGCTCGCTCAGGCGTGCGCCACGCAGATTGTTGCGTGGGCGGCAATGATAGGACGCCGCAACGTCGATGCGCGCGATCCCGCCATAGGCGGCGGTTGCCGGTGCGAGGTCTTCACGGACCCAGTCTGCGAACACTTCGGCGGTTTCGCAGCGGATCAAGGCCGAAGGCCGGAGCAGGACCTCGCCGCCGTCTTTCAGCTTGATCGCGGAAATCGTGATCTGGCCGATCGCACCGCAGCCGTTATCCCATATGGCAGCCCGTGCCGGTTCTGCGATCACCTTGTTCCTGGCAAGAACCGCCTTGCAGAGCTTGTCCGCCGCATCGGCGTCTTCCTTCGAGATCGGAAGCAGCGCCGGGAAACGAGGCTTCGAGCCAGACGGCTGAGGTGCCTCGCTTGGCCGCATCTCCGGCATTGGCGCGGTCTTGGGCAGGCTCACGGATTCCGCCCTGCCAAGGCCCATGAAGGCGCCTAAAGCGGTCAGGAAAAGCAGCGTAAACGAAACGGTTTTCATTCGTCCGCCACACCATAGCGCGAACCGATCGGTAGTTTTCTTGCCGCTCCGCCCGCGCTAGTTTCGCACGGAAAGGCGCCGGAGAACCGTGCTGCCGCATAACTATAAGAGTGAGGGAGGAATATCATGAAGGGCTTGATGCAGGACTGGCCGCTGACCTGCAACCGGATCATCGACCACGCCGCCATCCAGTACCCGAACCGCAAGGTCATCAGCCGTTCGGTGGAAGGCCCAATCGTCGAGACGACGTATAAGCAGATCCGCGAGCGGGCGCTCAAGGTCGCGCAGCGTCTTGTGAAGGACGGCATCAAGAAAGGCGACCGCGTAGCGACGCTCGCCTGGAACACCGCCCGCCATCTCGAAGCCTGGTACGGAATTCTGGGCGCAGGCGCGGTCTACCACACCGTCAATCCGCGCCTCTTCGCCGAACAGATCATCTACATCGTCAATCACGCCGAAGACAAAATGATCTTCGTCGATCTGACCTTCGTGCCGATCCTCGAGAAGCTCGCCGACAAGCTGCCGACGCTGAAGAAATACATCGTTCTCACCGACAAGGCGCATATGCCGCAAACTTCGCTCCCGAACGCGGTCGCCTACGAGGACTGGATTGCCGAAGCGGACGGCAAATTCAAATGGGTCGAGGTCGACGAAAACGACGCGGCCGGCATGTGCTACACCTCAGGCACCACCGGAAATCCGAAGGGCGTCGTCTACTCGCACCGCTCGAATACGCTGCATGCGCTCGCCGCTGCCGTGCCGGACGTGCTCGGTCTTTCCGGCCGCGATGTGGTGCTCCCTGTGGTGCCGCTGTTCCACGCGAACTCATGGTCGCTCGCTTTCTCCGCGCCGATGACGGGCGCGAGCCTGATCATGCCGGGAGCGAAGCTCGACGGCGCGTCGATCTATGAGTTGCTGGACAAGTATCAGGTCAGCGTCACGGCGGCGGTGCCGACCGTATGGATGATGCTGCTCGCGCATCTCGAGCAGAACAAGCTCAAGCTTCCGCACCTGAAGCGCGTGCTGATCGGCGGCTCGGCCTGTCCGCGCGCCATGATGAAGAAGTTCCAGGACGAGTACGACGTGCAGGTCACGCATGCCTGGGGCATGACCGAAATGAGCCCTATCGGCACCGCCGGCTCGCTAAAGGCCGACGTCGCCCATCTGAAGGGCGATGCCGAGCTCGACGTGAAGGAGAAGCAGGGCTTCTCGATCTTCACGGTCGAGATGAAGATCACCGACGACGAGGACAATGAGTTGCCGTGGGACGGCGTGAAGTTCGGCCGTCTCAAGGTACGCGGGCCTGCGGTCGCCTCCGCCTATTTCAAGGGCGAGGGCGGCAACATCCTCGACAAGGAAGGCTTCTTCGACACCGGCGACGTCGCGACCATCGATCCGATGGGCTACATGAAAATCACCGACCGCGCGAAGGACGTCATCAAGTCCGGCGGCGAATGGATTTCCTCGATCGATCTCGAAAACGTCGCAGTCGGTCATCCGGATGTCGCGGAAGCCGCCGTCATCGGCATCGCCCATCCGAAATGGGACGAGCGTCCGCTGCTGATCGTCATTCCGAAGAAGGACAAGAAGCCCACGCGCGAAGACATATTGAAATTCATGGAAGGCAAGATCGCGAAGTGGTGGATGCCGGACGACGTGGTTTTCGTGGAGGAAATTCCGCACACCGCGACCGGCAAGATCCTGAAGACCGCGCTCCGCGACCAGTTCGGGGACTACCGGCTGCCGAGCGTCGCAGCGGAGTAAGTTCTTCCCGGCAGGGGAGTATCAAGCCGGCGCCTCGATCGGGCGCCGGCTTTTTTTGTTGGGCTCACGCCGTCAGGCGATAGCGTCCGCCGAGCGAAAGCGATCCGTCGGTCGAAACCAGATTGCGCTCGACCAGCGTTTCCAGATGCGCGTAGGTCGTCAGCGCCGCGGCCTTGGCGAGTCTCGGGTCGAGCCCGATATAGATCGCCTGCACGATGCTGGGGATGTCGCTTTCCCCGCGCGAAAGCTTGCGCAGGATTGCGGTCTCGCGCGCTTCGCGGTGCTCGATATATTGATGCAGCAGCTTGTGCGCGTTCGTCACCGGCCCGCCATGCCCCGGCAGGTACAGCGACTCCGGACGCTTCTCCAGCTTGTGCAGCGAGGCCATGTAGTCGCTCATGGAGCCGTCCGGCGGCGCCACGATCGAAGTGGCCCAGCCCATCACGTGATCGGCGGAGAAAAGCACGTCCGTCCCGCGCAGCGCGAAGGCGACGTGATTGGCGGTGTGCCCCGGTGTGAAGACGGTTTCCAGCGCATAGCCCTTGCCTTCGATCACTTCGCCGTCCGCAAGTTTGTGGTCGGGCGTGAAATCGCCGTCTCCACCGGAATCGAGCGGCGGCGTTTCGCCGAGATGCAGTTCGCGGGCGGCGCGATGCGGTCCCTCGGCGTAGGTCTTGGCACCGGTCGCCTTCCTGATCGCCGCGGCCGCAGGAGAATGATCGCGATGGGTATGGGAAACCAGTATTTGTGCGACGGTTTCGTTACCGAGCGCGGACAGGATTGCATCGATATGCCGGCTGTCTGCCGGGCCGGGATCGATGATTGCGACCGATCCTCTGCCGACGATATAGGTATTCGTGCCCTTGAATGTGAAAGGGCTGGGATTGTCGCAAAGAATCCGCCGGACGCCGGGCGCGATTTCTTCCGCGACACCCGGTCTGGCTTCGAAATTGCGGTCGAAGTGTATTTCTTCGCTCATATTACTTTCGCTTTGGCGTGCACACGATTGGCGACGCTCTCCCTATCATAATGCCGCCGCGTCGCGGACGCTTCTGCACAGCGAATGCGCGAACGGGCAAAAAATGCGGGCAGCCGTTTCCCTTGACGGGGGAACCCTGTTGCGGTCCACTTTTACGGCAATCTTATTTCGGCTCCGCGACCTGGGCCTCAAGCGGCAACGACAGTGTCGAACCGGCTTCTGGCCTTGTCATTTCGCAACCCGAGAGAGCGATTGCCGGAATCGTCTGCGCATTTTGCAGGGCGCGTCCGCAGAAGACCTACGACAAGGATACGAACATGCCTTCCGGTACCGTGAAATGGTTCAACGCGCAGAAGGGCTACGGTTTCATCCAGCCGTCCGATGGCGGCAAAGATGTCTTCGTGCACATCAGCGCGGTTGAGCAGGCCGGTCTATCGACCCTGAACGAAGGACAGAAGATCACCTTCGATATTATTACGACCGACCGCGGCCGCACTGCCGCGGGTAATTTGAAGGCCGGCTGACGCGCGGAATGGCGCCCCGCCGGGCTCCCGGCGGATAGCTGCGGACTTCGGACGGGACGGAATAGCCGCCCTTCGGGCGGGTGCTTGGTTTTGTGCTTTTTTGTATTCCCGACTGGTCGGAGCGAGTGGATTCGAACCACCGACCCCCTGCTCCCGAAGCAAGGTACCGCATTTATTCTTCAATAGGTTAGCGGTCTCGCGGGTGCTGCGCGGTGCGTTTTATTCCGCAAAAGTCTCACGGCGCGGAGGCGTGAGACTTTCTGCATTCATCGCAGCATAGCGGTTTTAGCGTCCATCCGTGATTGAGGAGGAGCTTCTCCCAGTCTGCCCCGCGCACGACCTCGATCACAAGCAGCTTTCCGCAGGAGCACTGGAAGCCTCTAAATCTCACACCGCCAGTCCTTCCTGCTGTTTCCACTCCACGAGCCGGTCGATCACGTCGTCGGCGATCTCCGCATCCGAGCCGAGATAGTGCTCGATCACGGAATGCACGGTCGAGACCTTGTGGCCCGAGACGCGGGAAATCTGCAGCGCGGTCGAGCCCGAGCGCGCCATGCGCGTGATCGCGGTGTGCCGCAGCATGCGGTCGGAAACCTCGCCGAGATCTTCGGCGAGTTCGGGTTGCGGCGCGATCAGCCAGTCTTCCGTGCGCATCGTCTTCATGAAGCCTGCGATGCGCGCCTTCGCAACCGGACCCCAGTTGCGCAGGAACGCCTTGGTCGGCACGACCAGGCGCATGCCTTCGTCATTGCGCTTCTTGCCGTTCGTGTAGCCGCCTTCGGCCGGCGGCAGCCAGAACGCGCCGAAGATCAGCGCATCGCGCACGGTGCGGAATTCATGGCTGTAGGTGTCCTGCACGTAGGCCTCACCGGTCGCCTCGTGCACGAGCACCGTTTTCGGGCGCTCGTCGGGCTTCTGCCCGAATTTCAGCGCGAGTTCGGCGCGGCGCTTCGCGGCATCCACGAGCCGTGCATGCAGCTCGGGCGTTTCCTTCACGCGAACCACGGCGCCGGTCTTCGATTGCCGGAAGATACGCCGCCCTTGCTCGTCGAAACCGCCATCCTCGTGCAGGAGCCGGTCGCCCTGGCGCTGGCCGGTATCGACGCCGAGCATGATGCTGTCGCCGATCGAGGGCTTTTCGAGCAGGTCGGCCGCGCGGACGAGCAGCGGCAGGTGCGCGTCCTTAATCACGCGCACGTTCAGCTCGGGCTTCGGCAGGTCGAGCTCGCGGCAGGGGTTGCCGTCGAGCTCCCAGCCCGGCGCAAGCTTCGCCCAGCGATAGGCCGCCGACAGCACCTTGATCACGCCGAGCGCCATCGAAAGCCCGCGCTCGCGCTCCATCTGCTCGAAGAACTGCTTCACGCGCACCGGCTTCAGCGTGCGTGCCGGCGCGAGCGAGATCAGTTCGGGTGCACGTTCCTCGCCGCGGGCGAGCGCCTTCACATCGACCGGCTTCCAGTAGATCGCCTGCGCCTTTTCGAGGTAATCGTCCCGCGTTTCTTCCGAATAGCCGCCCTGTTCGCGCGGCCGGAGAAAATCAGGCGAGCGGAAGAAGTCGTCGAGCAGGTCGCGCACGCGCTCGCCCTTCGGCACCGGCGGCGCCTTCGGCTTCTTGCCGGCTTCGAGCGCGGCGTCGATCTCGTCGGCCTTTGCTTTCGCCCAGGCGATGGTCTCGCCGGCGTCGAACCACGGGCCGGTCTTGCCGTGGCGGAGGTCCTCGCCCCTGTATCCGATGGCGCGCAGCGCAGGGCCGGGCACGAAGCGCGGCTTGCCTTCGCGCCATGCGATGTAGCGGGCTTTCACGACAGCCATGGGGTTTGCTCTCTCGTTTTCTCTGCGCGAACCGGGAAGGCCCGGCGCGCGCTGCTCTCTCAAAAGACGAAGAAGTAGATCGCTGCTCCGCCTGCCAGCCATAGTGCGCCGATCTCGGCGGCGAGGGCAATCAGCCGCCGCCAGCCTTGGGATGGAACAGGTTCCGCCGCGCGTTCGATGGCGTCGAGCGTGTCAGCGACGAGTGCCCGGTCGCGGGCTCGCTGCGCTTCAATTTCTGCTTTCGCTCCGTGCTTCGCATCCATGCGCTGGGTGCTGCCGCCTGCGGCTGCGATGCGGGCAAGCTGGACGGTTGCCGCGGCGCGCTTCTCGACCGTGCAGGCGAGGGCCGCGACTTTACGATGAAAGCGCGGCGCGCGCGGATTGTGCGCGGTGCGCGAAAGCTTCGCGAGCAGCGCGTCGAGCGCCGGATCGCCGGTCATGACAGCTTGCCGCCGTTCGCGCCGATGATGGTGGCCTTCGCCTTCGAATAGTCGAGCGCGAAGCTGACCGTCATGTTCACGACCTGCTCGTGCATCGCGCCGAAAACGCGGCCCGCCATGTGGCCGGGATTGTCGGTGTGCTTCCCGACCAGTTCGACCGTTGCAAAGCCGAACAGCGAGCCGAGCGCTACCGCGAGATTGTTTGGCTGCGTGTTGAGCGCCATCTCGTCGGCGACGGCGCGACGCAGCGCCGGCAGGATCGCAAGCTGCATGCGCGCATAGACGGCGCTTTCGCCGTGCCCCTGCGCCATGCGCTCGAGCGCGGCCTTCGCTTCCGGCGGAAACTCGTGCGGGTCCTTGGTGTTCATGCGATTTCCTTTCTGCCGTACTCGGCTTCCAGCGCGCGGTCCCATGCGTCGTCGGTGTTGCGCGTCACCGGCGCGAAATCGTTTGCCGCCTTCAGCTTCGGGCGCATCGGGTCGTTGCGGGCGAACCACGCTTCCATCGCGTTGCGCTCGAAGGTCGGGCTGCCGATGCTCGCGATCGGCGCGGGCATGCCGTCGCGCTCGATCAGCGCTTCCCAGTTTTTTAGCGGGCGCGAACCGGGCAAGCCCGCCGCGCGCCGGGAACACCACTTGCGCGCCTTGCCCAGGCGTCGCTCGATCTCGGCGAGCGTCACGGCATCTTGCCGCCCGTGATAGGGCAGCGAGAACTGGCGGCGGAGCTCGAGCGCTGTGGCGCGCGAAGGCGCCACAGCTTTTTGTGTCAGAGACATTCGCCGACGATCTCTCGTTTGAGTGCGCCGATCTTGTCGTCTTCGTGCTCGACCTCGCCGTGCATGGCGACGATCCACCAGCGCTCGCCTTCCCATTTGTTCGGGAGAAACGTCGCGTGCAGCGTGCCGGCAGCACAGCAGCGGAGCGGGCCCGGTGCGGTTTCGATCGTGCCCGGCTGCACTGGATCGTTCTTGCCGCCGTTGCACGCCCGGCCGTTCTTGTCCGAGCGCCAATAGGCGAGCGGCACTCCCGACCTCTGGAGTTCGGCGAAGCGCTGCTGCTGCGCGCGCGGCCACTTCGCGGCGAAGTGCTCCATGCATGCGAGCCAATATTTCTTGTCTTGCTCGCCGGAGCCGTCGCCGTAGCCGTCGCCGTAGCCGTCGCCGGAGCCGTCGCCGGAGCCGTCGCCGTAGCCGTCGCCGTAGCCGTCGCCGGAGCCGTCGCCGTAGCCGTCGCCGTAGCCGTCGCCGGAGCCGTCGCCGTAGCCGTCGCCGTAGCCGTCGCCGGAGCCGGAGCCGTCGCCGTAGCCGTAGCCGTCGCCGGAGCCGTAGCCGTCGCCGTAGCCGTCGCCGTAGCCGTCGCCGGAGCCGTAGCCGGAGCCGTAGCCGGAGCCGTAGCCGTCGCCGTAGCCGTAGCCGGAGCCGTAGCCGGAGCCGTAGCCGTCGCCGGAGCCGTAGCCGGAGCCGTAGCCGTCGCCGGAGCGAAATGCGTCCGGGGCTGTGCCCCGGACAAGTTTTATTTGGCTCACTTCCACGGCGCGGCTTCCCAGTTCTTCACCGCTTCCAGCGTGCATTCGGCCACGCAGGTGATGTCGCGCAGTTCGATGTCGGCGGCAGGACCGACGCGCGACCCGCTCATCGGTCCCATGCTGGCAAGCCCGATGAAGCCCTTGTTCTCGCGCGGCCAGTAGATGCAGTTTCTCGCTGCACGCAGCTTGATCGTTTCGCCATCGGTCTTCGTGGCATAGCCGAAGAAGACGCCGCGATGCGTGGTGGTGACGAGCACGGCGCGCTCGCCTTTCGTGCTGCGGTTAGGGTGATTAGCCATTTCGTTTCTCTTCTCTCGCCCCTGAAAAGCCCCGAGGCGCGGGCACGCCTTGGCTTACAAAAGCTTCTTGCGCGGGAGTTCCTCGCGCGCGGAAAGGATGGACTGGATCAGCACGAGGCCGGAGCGCGACAGCGCGAACAGCGGCCCGCGGCTGCCTTCCTCCGGCACCTGCTGGTGCCAGACTTCCACGAGCCAGCGCCGCCAGAGCGGAATGGCAAAGCCGCGAAACTTGTTCGGTAGCGTGATCGCAGCACCCGCATGCACTGCATTCGCGCGGTGCAGGATTTTCAGGACCGCGATCTGTGGCCGCTTCAGGCGTTCGCGCATCGATGGCCTCGCGTGGCTGCTGCTCATCGCGCGGCCTCGTAGAGTTCGCGGACATGATCGGCCAGGGCGGCAAGCGTCAGCACCGCCATGAAGAACAGGAAGGCCAGCAGGAAGTCGCGCGTGGTGGGCTCACGCATCGTTCGCACCGAGCGGCTGGATGGAAGGGGTGAGCAGGCGCGGCACCAGCGTGCGGTGCGCTTCGACGCGGCGCATGCTCGCTGCCGCCGCCTCGTGCTTGCGCTTCACCGTGCGGGCATACCAGCCGCCTTTCGGGGTCAGCTTCGCCGCCTGCCAGCGCTTGCCGCCGCGCATCGCGGAGACAAGGTAGAGGCTGCCGCGCTTCTCGAGCGCGTCCACGGTCGCGCGCTTCACGTCGATCACGATCTGGTCGCTCTCGGGCCGCCAGCAGTTCGCGCCCGCGTGCAGGTACAGCGGGCCGTCGAGCAGCAAAAGCAGCGCGAGCTGCTGGCTCTCGGTGTGCCCGTTCAATGGAGCCATCGGCTCGGCTGTCAGATTGGTGGTCACGCCGCATCCCCCGGTTTTGTCTGGCGCGAACCGGCAGGCGGCACGCGCGAAGCAAATCAGTGGCGAGAGCATACAGAGGAATTGCAATGATGCAACATAGAGTAGCTTGATTGCAATTTATCGAGTGGAATGTTTCACGTGAAATGCAACGGCATCAAAGGGTTGCTCACGGATTTCCGGGCTGCGATGCTTTTCTGCATCGGAGGGAACTCATGGAACTTTTGCGGCTGCTCGGCGATGCGGGGTTGACGGTCTTCCTGTTGGCGGGACTTCACCGCGTCTTCATGACGCCAGCCCGCATGTCAGCTGTCTGGCAGGGCGGCGACCTGCGCGATCACTACAGCGTGGTGTTCGCAATCGGGATAACTTCCGCTTTCGTTGTGGCCGTGCTCGCACTCTCGCGGGCGCTGACGGGCGCGCCGCGATGGCTAGGCTACTTCGGACTGTAAGATCGAATTGAGCCCGCCAGCGGCCACGGCTGCGGTCAGGCGACCGCCTTCACATTGCGGATCAGGTTCGTCACCACGCCCATGACCACGACCCGCTCGGGATCCAGCATCATCGGCTTGCGGAACGCCGGGTCATAGGAGAGGGCGACCAGAGACGGCGGCTCGTAGAACCGGAAGGCTGTCTCCTTGGCTTCGCCCGAGTGGTCGTAAACCTGCGCGCATACGATGTCGCCGGGCTGCGGATGGCGGCCATGGTCGACCAGCACCACGTCGCCGGGAAAGTAGCCCGCCGCTTCGAGCGAGCGGCTCCTTAGCGTCCAGGCCTCCGCGTTGTTGCGTCCGGCCTTCAACGCCTTCAGCGCAATCTCGATGGCGATGCCTTCGGGGTGATCGGCGGCATCGAACTTAACGCCGTCGTCGCGAAATCCCCGGACAAAGCGCTTCGAAGGCGCAGAGGCCACGGCTGGCGGCGCGATGCCGGTCGCGCGGGCGACCTTCTCGATCGTGGTCGGATGCAGCGCGTGCGGGTTGTCGGCGTCTTCTTCGAGGAAGCGCGTGAGCGTGGAGGTCGCGACGCCAGCCATGGCGGCGAGCGGCGTCGGCTTGATCCCGGTTTCCGTGATTACGCTGCGGAGCCATTCCCGCTGCATCTGTCCGGTCAGCGGCGGGGACGGCTTCTTCGACTTCGCCACGTGCAACCCCTGCGGTGCAACAACGCTACCGCTTGTATGCAGTTGCGCTTTACCCCCTTCAACTTGCGAGATTGCACTTGACATTGTTGCTCGGGTCAGTCGGTGAATTGCAACTATGCAACATGCCGACCATAAAAGCCAATACAAGCTTCGCTGCCAGATGGTGGGCCTTACCATCCGCAGCTTCGCGCGCGAGGCGGGGGTTGATCCCTCGACCGTGCATCGTTTTCAGGAAGCCGGCGGGCTCCGCTCCACCGAGCGGAAGCTTGAGGGGGTACTAGTACGGCGCGAGCAGCAGGTACTCCGGCACCTGCTCGCACTCCACGGCCGCTCCGATCTCTACGACCAGATCATCCCGGCATCTTCTGCCGATGCGACGCGGACTACGCTCGACGCTGCACCGGGCGGCGACGCGGAGGCCGCATGAGCCGCTGCGCCAAGAACGCCCAGGACGAAGTGAAGCTGATCGAGGAGCTGCGCCACACCTCGGGTCTTGCGCTGCGCGAGTTCGCGCTGCGCTCCGGCGTGCCGCTGCTGCAATACCTCGAAGCCACGCAAGGCCAGCGGAAGCTTTCGAAGGCGCAGCTCGACCAGCTCACCGCCGCACTCCCGGGAGCGGCAGCATGACCGATCCCGCATCCATCGACTGGAAAGGTTCGCGCCAGATCGTGGCCGACTGCCGCCCCGGCGAGGAGCCGCGCATCGTGATCGCGCTCGGCGACGCGCGCGTCGTCGCCTTGCAGAAAGACAGCGAAGGCAAGCCGCAGGTGCTGTTCGGCCCGGTCTCGAAACGCGGGGCGGAAGCGCTCGCCTTCCAGATCGTGGCCGGTGACGCGCGTGCGATCACCGATCCGCTGGCGCTCGGCTTTCTCGCGACCGCGTTTCTCGGGTTTGTCGTATCAGGCGCGAACGGGGCAGGCCCCGCGCGCGAAGTTTCGGAAGCGGGTCTTGCCGCATCGCCTGCAACCGAAGCGCAAGCCGGGGGCGTTGGATGTTCGCTCCCGGCTTCGCAGCGCCCGGGCAATGCGTCGCCGAGCGAAGTCCGCGACGCATTGCCAGATAACAACGGGGTGCGCACATGACCCGCGCCGACGAAAAGCTTTGCGCCGTCTGCGCCGAAGCGCTCGCGCTGGCCGACAAGACCGGCAACGTCATGCGCGACACGCGCCTTGACGGCGCGCTGAAAGACGAAGCGCACGACGTGCTCGCCGATCTGCGCGGCGCCGTCGCCGACCTCGACATCTACACCGACCGGAACTGGCCGCGGCTCGGCCGCGCGGCGGCGGCACTCGCGCAAAGCGTGATCGCCTTTGTCGATGCCGGCACCGGGCCGACCGTTTCCGCCTGGGCCTTCGCGGTGCGCGAACTGAAGCAGACCGTGAAGGCGGAGCTTCGCATCTACCCGACAGGAGAACGATGATGTTCGACGACGACAAGCCGCTGCCCGAAGGCCTCGTACTGTTGCGCGCGATTATCCTGTTCCTGCTCTCGGCTTTCCTTGTGGCGACGCTGACTGCCGCCGCCTTCCGCACCGAGGCGGGCAAGTTCTGCGGCTTCTCGCAGTGGGCGTCTGGCTGCGCCTCGCCTGCGCCGGAGAGCACCCGCCCCGGAAAGGGCGGGCAATGATCTTCGTCGCGGGACAGATCGTGCGGCTGAAATCCGGCGGGCCGGACATGACGGTCACGCAGGTGTTCGGCAAGACCGAGAAGCACGAGGGCTTCGTCCACTGCACATGGTTCGAAGGCAAGAAGCGGCAGGTCGCCGCCTTCACCCTGCCGACCATCGAGCTGGTGCTTCCGCCTGCCGCTCCGTCCCATCATGAACCGGAGCACGAGCGCACATGAGCGAGAGCGAGAAGGCAGCCGCCAAGGCTTTCGGAACAGAGAACCTCGCTGCGACCCTGCGGCAGCAGACCGAGAAATACGGCAAGCCCGTCGAGGCGATCGAGTTCGCGACCGGCCACATCGAGAACGATCACGATGCCATGAACTTCCTGCGCAGCTGGAGCGAGGGCGACTTCACCGCGCTTGAGCAGCGCTGGCCGGAGTTTCCCGCGGCGGTGCGCAAATGACCCGGCCCTCGAACGCGCTCCTGATTTCCCGCGCCTGCTCGACGCCCGAGGCGAGGGCCGCGCGGAGCCAGCAGGCGAAGGCGAGCTGGGCCGACCCCGAAGTGCGGGCGAAGCGCATCGCTGCGCTTAAGGCTGCTGCGTCGCGCAGTGACGTAAAGCGCCGGCGGCGGCTTGCCATCGTGCTTTCGAAGCGCGAGCCGGAAGCGCGGAAACAGGCGCGGCGCGGCCTGCAAATCAACTGTAATAAGTCCCCCCAGTTCTCCATAGATTTCAACGGCTTGGCTCATGCGATCCAGAGCGTGCGACGCGCGCCCAAGCAGGCCGCGAAACAAGCCGGGGTGCTGTTTGCCTTCGCCGCCTATCGCGCCTCGGCCGCGGCCGCCGCGATCGAGGGCGGGGTCGATGCCGCGCGGATCGCGAACCCGCATGTGTGGTGCGGGCACCGGATCGCGAAGCTCGGCGGCGTCGCGCAGTACCTTGCGGTGACGGCCTTCGGCGTGCCGCACCGGCTGCTTGCGGAAAGCGCGGGCCTCGACCGGCGGCACATGCGCCGGGTTTGTTCCCGCATGGAAGAAGCCCGCGACGACGAAGCGACCGACGCGCTGCTCTCGCGGATCGAGCGGAGGCTCTCGCATTGACCGGGCCTTCCTTGCAGGAAATCAGAAGCGAACTAAAGGCGCGCATCCGCCCGCTGGTGCGGCAGCTCGCGCCCGGCGGGCACGAGCTCGGCGGAAAATATTTCGCGCTGAACCCGACGCGCAACGACCGCTCGGTCGGCTCGTTCGTGATGTGGCTCGACGGCGACGGCGCCGGCGCATGGAAGGACTACGCGACCGGCGACAAGGGCGACGTGTTCGACCTGATCCGCTACTGCCTCGGCCTCGCCGAGAAGCAGGAGTTTGCCTGGGCAAAGAACTGGCTCGGCATCACCACGGGCGCTGCGCCGCAAGGGCGCATCGTGCCAAAGGCCTCGCCCGTTTCCGGCGAGGACATGGAGAAGCGGCGCGAGAAGATGGTGCGCACCGCGCGCGCGATCTGGCTGGACTGCCAGCCGTCGCTGCTCGAGACCAAAGCCGAAACCTATTTCTCTGCGCGCGGCATCGACCTGCGCATGCTGAAGAAACAGCCCGGCGCGCTGCGCTATCACGCCGCGCTCGAGTGGCACGGCGAGCACGACACCAAGAAATTCCCCGGCATCGTCGCCGCCATGGTGCGCGAAGGCGAGGGCATCGTGGCCGTGCACCGCACCTACCTCAAGCAGGACGGCTCCGGCAAAGCGGAGGTGAAGCCCGCGCGGAAAGTGTACGGCGATGTTTCGGGTGCTGCGATCTACCTCTCGCGCGGGCACAGCGATCTGCCGGTGAAGGAAGCCAACGAGAACGGCATCGCCGACACGCTCGTGCTTTGCGAAGGGATCGAGGACGGGCTTTCGATCGCGCTCTCCGATCCCGATGTCCGCGTGTGGGCGGCCTATTCGCTTTCCAATCTTGCGGCGCTGCGGCTGCCAGCCTGCGCGCATGACGTGATCGTCTATGCCGACAACGACTGGGGCAAGCGCGAGGCGGAGCAACAGTTCAAGCGCGCGATCGACGCGCTCGGCAAGCAGTGCCCGCGCATCAAGGTGGCGCGCTCGCCGCACGGCAAGGATGCGAATGATCTACTGCGGAAAGGTGCAGCGTGAGCGTGTTCTGGTCCATCGACTGCATGAAATGCCGCGCACCGCTGGTGCTCAACGGATTTTTCTATCGAACGGTGCGTTCTGCGATCAAGCGCGCGCTGCACTACGGATGGAAAGTCGATACCCGCCGATGGGGGCGCTACCGCGCAACCTGCCCAGGTTGCCTAGCAAAAGCAGCCAAGAAAAGGAGGCGCAAATGAAAGCCGCTGAACTTCGCGAACATCACAAGGCGATCCTGTCTGCGCCGCCGTTCGATGTGCAGGATGCCATCGCGATCGCGCTGCATGCCGGTGACTTCGCCGCAAAAGCTGCGGGCCGGGCCGCCGCCGACCTCTTCGCGAACAACTACAATCTGCAGGCGCTGGTGCAGCACGCGAAGCGCGACCGCGACCTGAAGCCGGACGTTGCCTTCAAGGTGGCGGGCGGCTCGATCGCGTTCGAGCATGTGAGCAAGGACATCCGCTTCGGGTTCATCGCCTTCTGCGAAACCTTCAAGGCGCTGCGCATCTATGCCGAGCGCGAGGAAGCGCACTACGCGCGGGTCTCGATGGAGATCGCACAAGCCGAAGCGCGCGAGGCGAAGGCGAAGCAGTCGCCCTTCTTCAAACAGTTCACCGCGCTGCGCGACAAGCTGCGCGATCGACGCAAGGCGAGAGAGCAGAAGGCGAAACGACCGAAAGCAAAAGGAGGAACGAAAGATGGCAAGCGTTAATTCCGCCGGCAACGACCGCACCGTGAACAACACGATGCGCCACCAGTACCGGGTGCTCACCGACAAAGAGAAGGCAGACATGCTCGCGATCAAGGATCACGGGCTTGCGATGCACCAGCTGCTCGAGCAGATCGCGCCCGATGGCTCGCGCGAAATGTCGATCGCGAAAACCAAGATCGAAGAAGCAGTGATGTGGGCGGTTAAGCACATCACGGCCTAACGGTTCGCCGCACGCGCGGCGAAGGATTGCACCATGACTGATAAGCCGAACACGGCAGGCGTGCGCGCGTCGCTCGCCGATGCGCAACCGCTTGTGTCGAAAGCCTTCCGCGCCGGCAACGATCCGGTGCCGGGGAAGGCGCGCCGCGTCGGCAAGAAGGAACTGCAGCCCGGCAACTGGGAGCCCGACGCGCTCGGCCTGCCGCCCGATTGCCCGGTGATCCCGCTCGGGGTCGCGGGCGACGACTACATCTTCCTCGACACCATCGGCCAGCTGCGCGCGCTGCCCTATTCGAAGGCCTCGAAGAAAGCGGTGCAGTCCCTGTTCATGGGCCGCGCCGGCTTCACCATGTGGGCCTGGCCGAAGTGGAGCGAGAAGGCCGGCGGCGTCACCGGCGTTGCCGCCGACGACGCGATCGACTGCCTGTTCGAAGCCTGCTCGAAGAAGGGGCCGTGGTCGCAGGTCGAGCGCGTGCGCGGGCGAGGCGCATGGCGCGGGCAGGACGGCGCGCTCGTGCTGCACTGTGGCGACGCGCTCTTCACCGCGCACGAAGGCCGGATGCAGGTGGTCACGCTCGGCGAGGTCGGCCGCAACGTCTATCCGACACGGCCGCCGGTGCCGACGCCATGGCCCGACCATATCCCCGACACGCAGGACCCGGCGCGGCTTCTCGTGCCGCTGTTCAAGTCATGGAACTGGCAGCGGCCGGCGGTCGATCCGTTCCTCGCGCTCGGCTGGATCGGCATGGCGATGCTCGGCGGCGCCATGCCCTGGCGCCCGACCGTCTTCATCACCGGCGACAAGGCGACCGGCAAGTCCACCTTTCAGGAGGTGATCAAGGCCGTGCTCGGCGATGCGCTGGTGCAGGCGGCCGACACCACGGCGGCTGGCATTTACCAGCACGTCGGCATGGATGCGGTGCCGGTCGCTGTCGATGAATTGGAAAGCGAAGCCGATCCGCGCAAGGCCAAGAACATCATCAAGCTCGCGCGCCTCGCAGCCTCCGGCGCGCTGATGCTGCGCGGCGGCGGCGAGCATACCGGCGTGGAATTCCAGGCGCGCTCGGCGTTTCTGTTCTCGTCGATCAATCGCCCGCCGCTCGAGCCGCAGGATCTGTCGCGCCTGTGCCTGCTCCAACTCGACAAGCTGCCGAAAGATACGGTTGCAATCTCGCTCGACATGACCGCGCTTGCCAATGCCGGGCGCATGTTGCTGCGCCGGCTCGCCGAAAACTTTCACCGCTTCGACGAAACGCTGAACGCATGGCAGCGGATGCTCGCCGCGATCGGGCACGAGATGCGGGGGCAGCGCACCTATGGCGTGTTGCTCGCTTGCGCCGACCTCATGATCGGCACGGCCGCAAACGATGTCGGCTTTCCCGGCGAGGACGACCCGGTGTGGCGGGATGCGCTCGCTCCCAACCTGCTCCCCGAGATGGAAGATGCGCGCGAAAACTGGCGGGCCTGCCTCGACTACATGTTCTCGGTGCCGGTCGAGACGTGGCGCAACGGCACGCGCTCGTCGATCGGCCAGGCGGTGCAGGATTTCTACGAGGACCGCGGGCAGATCGGCGAGGACGGCTTCAGCTTCTCGAAAGCCGACGCGCTTCTGCGCACCACCGGGCTTGCCTTGCAGAAGCCCGAGCGACCGCCCGAGCCCTACTGGCTGGCGGTGCCGAACCAGCACCCGATGCTGACCCGCCTGTTCAAGGATGCGAAGTGGGCGGGCGAGCCGGGCGCCGGCGTGTGGGCCGGCGCGCTGCGGCAAGGGCCGCGCTTCGATCCGAAGATCGAGGGCAACGGCGACCCCGCGCGGCGGGGCTTATGGAAACTCGGGCAGGCAAGGATCACCGGGCGCATGTGCAAGTGCACGCTGCTCTCGCTCGATTTCGTCTGCGGCGAGCGCGGAACAAACCATGACGCGCCTGCGGGCGGGGAGGGTTCGGATGCTCCCCCGCTGTAGCCCCGACCCTAAGGATTTCAGGAAGGTTCGGCGCGGCGGGCGGGTTCGGGGTGAAACGGTCTCGATTTGTTCGTTGCTAGTGCGTTGCGCGTCAAGCCTTTGAGAGAGCGAATGAAATTCTCCTGCGAAACGATGAAACGCTGAAACGGCTCCCCCCTATACGAGCCCGCGCGCGCGTATAGGCAGCCATGGTTTCTTCGTTTCATCGTTTCACAGAGAGATTAGATTAATAAAATCAATGGGTTAGAATGAAACTGCAGAGAAACGCCAGCGCCGGGACCGTTTCCGAAAGGCAATTAAAAATTGCCGGATATTCGGGTTCGGCATGAGCGCGGGCGGGCGCAAGTCGGTGACGGCCGAGTTCGTGGGCGCGGCGAAAGCCGAGTACGAGGCCGACCGCGCGCGCGCCGAGGGCGAGCAGCCGTCGCTGTTCCCGGCGCCGACGCGCTTCTCCGGCCCGCGCGCCGACGCGCTCAACCTCGCGCTTCGAGAGCATCACGGCCCGGGCCGTCCCGCGGGATCCCCGAACAAATCGACCGAGGAATGGCGGCAGTTCCTGCTCGGTCATGGCGTCTCGCCGCTCGTGCAGATGATGCGCTGGTCGCTGATGACGCCGACCGCGCTCGCCGCCGAGCTCAAGTGCGAACGCCTGGAAGCCTTCGATCGGCTGAAAAGCCTGTGGGTCGAGCTCGCGCCCTACACGAACCAGCAGCTGCCGCGCGCGGTCGAGATCGCCGGCGCGTCGGCCGGCATGCTCGTGCTCGGCGTGATCACCGCCGAGCAGAAGGCCGACATCGAGCAGAACTTCGGGCCGGAGGCGCTGCGCCTGGTCGAAAATAAAGGCGAGGAAAATCAAGCAGTTATGATCGACGTTACCCCGCAGTCTCACGAGGGAAAGTCTCATGAGAAGTGAAGCCCTTGATTTGTCGGGTCAATTCGCAACCGACCTCCTGCTCGTGCATCAGGTGGGCTGCGCTTTGCCGGGTCGCGATCGAGCCGACCATCGGCAATTCCTATCGCCGGGTTTCTCCCCCGGGGTGTCCTGCGCTCTGCGCGCAGCTGGCGCGACCAGCCCCCGGAAAACGCGCGAGCCCCACCCGCCCGGGAGGTTCTCATACACGAAATGCGGAAATCCGCAGCTTTGGGGGCGGGCGAAACCGGATCGTCGCTTTGCGGGGTTCGGGGCCGGGGCGCGGGCATGACCATCAACGTCTCACAATTCAAACCCGCAGGGCCGATCGCGGCAAAGTTCATCAATTCGGATGCGCGAAATTGCGGGATCATGGGGCCGATGCGGTCGGGCAAGACCACGGCCGCGCTCTACAAGCGGCTGCGCCGCGCGCTCTCGCTGCCGCGATGCAAGAATGGCAACCGCTACTATTCGTTCCTTGTCGTGCGCGACAGTTACGGCGCGCTCTACGATACCACGATCCGCTCCTGGCACCGGATGTTCCCGGCGAGCGTCGGCAAGTGGAACGGCACCGACGGCCGCCCCGCGAACCATGAGCTTTCGTTCGACACGCCGGACGGCTCTCGGCTTTTCCTGCGCGCCCGCTTCGTCTCGATCCAGAAGGACAGCATCGAAAACCTGACGCGCGGCGCGGAATTCACCGACGTCATGCTCGAGGAAGCGGACCTGCTTCCCGAAGATCTCGTGAAGTTCTGCAACGGCCGTGTGGCGCAGTACCCGACGCGCGAAATGCTCGGGCCGGGCGTGAAGGCGAGCGGGCAGGTCGATGTCGTCACGAACCCGCCCGATACCGAGAACTGGTTCTACAAGCGCTTCGTCGAGGACCAGCTTCCGCTGCACGAATTCTTCCAGCAGCCGAGCGGGCTCTCGCCGGAAGCCGAGAACATCGAGAACATTCCCGAAGGCCGCGCCTACTACGAGAACCTCGCCGCGACCGAGGCCGCCTGGTACGTGCAGCGCATGGTGCACGGCCGCTTCGGCGCTTCGCGCTCGGGCGAGGCGGTCTATGCCAACGAGTACGACGACACGAAACACTGCGGCAACCGGATCATCGAGCCCGCGGACGTGCCGCTCCTCTTGGGCTTCGACCAGAACCTCGTGAACCCGGCCTGCACGATCTCGCAATGGATGCCGAGCGGACAGTGGCGGACGATCGGCGAAGTGGTGCCGGGTCGCATGGGCGGCTTCCGCTTCGGCGGTTACGTGCGCGAATTCCTGCGGCGCGAGCTGAAGGGCCTGCCGATCCAGAACGCATGGATCGACCCCTCGACTGCCGTCGGCGCCGACACCGAGGGTGGGGATCTCACCTACCTCGAAAGCCTGCGCAAAGGGCTCGGCTTCCACGTACAGCTCGCGCCGACGCAGGAGCTTTCCGCGCGCATCTCCGGCATTTCGAACTTGCTGAAGGCACCGGACATCGTGTTGCCGAGCGGCGAGAAGGTGCCGGCTTACGCGCTTTCCTCGAAGTGCAAGATGCTGCGCAAGGGCTTCCTCTCGCACTATCGCTTCAAGCGCGAGCGGAACGACCCGAAGGCGCGGCTCATGCCGAAGCCGGACAAGAACGAATATTCCGATCCGATGGATGCCGAGGCGTACAAGATCAACGGCGCCTTCGGCATCCACAACATCACCGGAAACGTGCAGGTCGTGCCGCGCTATCAGCCGCCGAAGCCCGCCCGCCCGCAGTCTTTCGTGAACCCCGCCAATCGCGGCGACTTCGACGTGTTCAAGGTCTAGGCATGGTCACGATCGAAAGCCCCGCTGCGAAGCGGCAAATCATGCGCATCCTGATGGCCGGCGCGCCGCCGGCCTCGGTCGCGCGGCTCCTGCACGGCGAGTTCGACAACCTCGATCGCGGCGCGTCCTACGTGCTGATCGAGGACGGCCAGCCGCTTGCGGCGTCGGGCTTTGTCCGCATCGAGGAGCCTTCGCCGGTCTCGCTGTCGATTGCAGGCATGAGGCCCGTGTTCGTCCTGTGGTTTCTATCGAGCCGTCACGCGGCGCCGCACGTCCGGCTGATCGCGACCCGCGCGCGGGCGGAGATGCGGGCGCTCGCCGCTGCCGGCTGCTGCGTGCTTGCCGACATCGACGCCGGATTTTCCTCGGCAAAGAAGCTCGCGCGGCTCTGCGGGATGCTCCCCCGGGTCGAAGTCGAAGGGCATCACTTGTGGGAATTCACTGACGCACCGATCGAGAAGGACAACGGCCATGGAAGCGATCTCGGGACTATTCGGCGGGAAGAAAGCCGAGCGCCAGATGCGACAGCAGCAGGAGCAGGACCGGCAGAACGCCCAGGCGGAGCAGGCGACGGCGCGGATGCAGCAGAACAAGGCCGCGGCTGACGCCGCCGAAGCCGACCAGAAAACCAAGCAGGTCACAAGCGTGCGCGGCCGGCGCGGTCTCGCGGCCTATCTGCCGTCGAGCGAACTCTCCGACACGCTCGGATAACCCATGCCGCAGACCGTATCCGCGCCGAACATCCAGTCGCAGTCGCAGACCCCGAAAGAGGAAAGCGACTTCGAGCGCTGCGTCCGGCGTTCCGGGCGGTTGTGGAACCGCGGCGACCAGTGGCGCGCGACGCTTGACGAAATCCACGAGCTTTCCCCGGTGCGGCGCCATGCCAGCCGCTCGGGCAATACGATCGCGAACGACCGGCAGTTCGACGGCACGCTCTCCAACGCGCAGATGCGCTTCGCCGGCCGCCTGCAGACCGACCTCACGCCGACCGACGAGCAGTTCGCGATCCTCGAGCCCGGCCCGCTGATGCCGGCGGGCGACGAGCGCAAGCAGCTTGCAACCGATCTCGACGGCATCACCAAGCTCGTCGATGCCACGCTCTCGAACGACGTGTTCCAGACCGCCTCGGTCGAGGTCTATGCCGACCTGTTCGCAGGCCAGGGCGCGATGATCTCGAACCCGGGCGAGGACTACGACGACATCGTGAACGATGTCGCGGTGCCGAGCTACGAGATCGTGCCGGAGGAAGACGGCTATGGCCGCGTGAAGGGCGTGGTGTGGCGGCGCATGCACTATGCCGACAACCTGCCCGGCACCTTCCCGAAAGCGAAGTTCTCCGACCAGCTCATGCAGCAGATCAAGGCAGAGCAGGACCGCGAGATCGAGGTCACACAATACACCTATCGCGACGAAAAAGGCCGCTGGCAGCACCGCGCCATGATCAAGGGCGAGAGCGCCTATGCCGCGCAAAGCAATTCGCGCGTTTCGCCCTGGCTCACGCCCCGCTTCTTCAAGCTGCCCGGCATCGCGCAGGGCTTCGGTGTCGCGCATCTCGCGCTGCCGCACGCCAAGACCGTGAACAAGGCGCGCGAGCTCGCGCTGAAGGCGGCGGCCTTCGCGCTCCTCGGCCTCTGGATGCAGCGCGACGACGGCGTGTTCGATCCCGATACTGCGCGCTTCCATCCGGGCGCGTTCCTGAAGGTCGGCTCGACCGGCGGGCCGATGGGTCCGACGCTCTCGCGCATGGAGCTGCCCGGGAATTTCGACATCTCCTCGATCACGATCGACGACGAGCGCGAGCAGATCAAGATCGCCACCTTCGACGACCGCCTGCCGCCCATGACCGGCGCGGTGCGCACGCCGACCGAAATCGTCGAGCGCATGCGCAGGCTCGACGCGGACTGGGCCGGCGTGGACGGCCGTCTTTCGCGCGAGATCATCCGGCCGCTTTATGCGCGCCGCCTCGAAATCCTCGAACAGAGAAACATCCTGCCGACCAAGCTGACGATCGACCAGCTCCTGGTGAAGTGCTCGATCGTGTCGCCGATGGCGCGCGCCCGCCGCACCCGCAAGGCGCAGACGATCGTCGAGGGCCTCACGCTCACGGCATCGCTGGTCGGCAAGGAACTCATGATGATGATCGCCGATGTCGAAGAGGCGGTGATCGAAATCCTGCGCGAGCTCGGCGTACCCGAGCGCCTGATCCGCTCGAAGGAAGCCCGCGCGCAGCTGCAGCAGATGATCGGCCAGATCATCGCGCAGCAGCAGATGGCCGCGAACCCGGCCGCCGCACCGCCGGAGGCCGCATGAGCAGCCAGCCATCGCTCGAAGACCTCGTGCAGAAATTCATCGACGGCGGCTGGGATACGCTGTCGGCCGCGACCGACCGCACGAGCTCGGACAAAAGCCAGCGCGTCTCGAAAATGAAAACCGTCTCGGAGGACGTGCTTGCCGTTGCGCAAACGCCGCAGGGTCGCCGGATGATCGAGTGGATCTTCGACCAATCCATCCGCCGCGCCTCGTGGGTCGCGACAAGCACGAACACGATGGAGCAGATCGCGCCCTACGGGCTTCTGCGCGAGGGCCAGAATTCGATTGCCGCCATGATCGTCGGTGCGCTGCGTCACGCCACCGGCGGCGATATTTCATTCCTGACGCAAGGAGAGAGCAATGAGCACCGCACCCGCAACCGACCCGGCCGCTTCGAACGGTGGAAACGCCGCACCCGCCGCAGGCTCGCCTCCGCCTTCGGCCGCACCCGCCGCTGATGGCGGCGTGCCGGGGCCGAAGACGACCCCGATCCCCGATGTGAAAGCGGCCGGCGATCCGCCTGCTGCGCCCGCCGCAGGCGAAATCTACAAGCCCGAGGGCATGCCGGACGATCTCGTCGGCAAGACCAACCAGGAGACCATCGACAAGCTGTTTTCGATCAACAGGGGCTTTCGCGAGGCGCAGTCGAAGAACGGCGCGGTGCCGAAGGATGCCGACGGCTATGGTGCCATCGCGCTGCCCGAGGCGGTCGCCGCAAAGATCGGCGATCTCTCGAACGACCCGGCCATGAAGATCGTGCAGAAGGTCGCGCACGAGGTCGGCATGACCGACAAGGCCTATGGCGCCTTCCTGCCGAAGGTGATCGAAGCCTTCGACAAGGCGGGCCTGATCACCGACGCCAGCGAGTTCGACCCGAAAAAGCAGTTCGAGCTCCTGGCCGCCGACCACAAGGACGTGACCGACCCGCGCGAGCGGGAGGTCGTGGTCGGCAAGCGCGTCACGAACGCGAAGGCTTCGCTCGACGGACTGCTCGCCAAGGGCGCAATCGACAAGACCGACCACGAAAACCTGATGGCCCTGCTGCCCGTGGCCACCTCGTTCCGCACGCTCGAGAAAACCATTAAGGCGCTTTCCGGCGGCGACGGCGGCGTGCCGCTGCCCGGCGACGGCGCGGGAAGTGGTGCCGGGCTTTCGGAAAGCGAGATCGACCAGCGCATGCTCGACCCGCGCTATGACACCGGCCATCCGAAATACGACGCGAACTTCCGCCGCGAGACCGACGAGATGCTGCGGAAGTTCACGCAGAAAAAGCGCTGACGCGGCTGGATTTGCTCTCTCGCCCGTCTCGCCTGCAGCCCGCGCCTCCGGCGCGGGCTGTTTCTTTCCCGACCCCGGATGCTCCCCCCTCTCGTGTCGCGGCCGTACTGGCGAAAGCGACGCAGACGGATGGACCCGGCTGACGCGGAAGCTACCGGCGCAAGCGCTGGCCCGAAGCGAAAGCTGGCAATCGGCCTGAAGCGGAAATTTCAACCGTTTTTCTCGTGCGCACGGTTCACGCCTTCGGGCAACGCCGGCCGCACCGGAGGGTCAGATCATGGTCGCACAGGCCGATGCCTTTTATGAGACCCAGTGGCTCAAGGGCACCATTCTCAAATTCCAATCCGAGGGCTTCGTCACGAAGGGCCTCGGGCTCGCTCCCGCGCAGGTCAACGCCAACGAAGTGAAGTGGCGTCTCGCCGGCGCAGGCACTGCCGTCACGCTGCAGCGTGGCGCCCACGAAGTCGTGCCGATGAACGCGGCACGCGAAATCGTCACCGGCACGATGACGGCGAAACAGGCCGCCGAATACATCGACGGCGTGGACGTGAACCGCATGTCCGAGAACGAAAAGGACATCGTGAACCGGACCTGCGCCATGGCGCTCGGCCGCGCGCACGACGGCATGTTCTCGGATGCGCTGGTCGCGGGCGCGACCTCGCTCGGTAGCTCGATCGGCGACTTCTCCAGCAAGATGACGCTCGGGATGCTGATCGAGGCGAAGGCCGCGCTCGAGAAGCGGCTGAAGCGGGCGGCCAACTACCGCATCTTCGGTCTCTTCACTTCGAACCCGTGGAACCAGCTGCTGACCTTCCCCGAGTTTTCGAACTCGCAGTGGGTCGGCACCGATCTGCCGTTCTCGAAGATGACCGACCGCCGCGCGTGGAACGGCATGTACCTGATGCAGGTGCCCGACGACATGCTGCCGCTCGCCAACACCGACGACCGCACCTGCTTCCTGTTCGCGCAGGAAGCGATCGGCCAGGCGAACGCGCAGACGCTCACCGGCCATGTGTCCTGGGAGAACTCGCGCACCGCGTGGCTCCATAACATGTGGCTCGACATGTGCGTGAAGTGCCTGCAGCCGGAAGGCGTGCAGGACATCAAGGTCGATGACAACGCGGCCATCGAGACCATGAGCACGCAGCTCCTGACGGCGCTCGGCTCGTAACGACCAACCGGCGGGCGGCATCAGCCGCCCGCTTCTTCCCTCGTGGCGTGCCCTCCGGTCGAGAAACACCGGACACGCTTAGGAAACGACAATGGCTTTCGCTGCAGAAAATCTCCGCCGCATCGGCTTCGGCGGCACGCTCTCGAAGAGCGCCGCACCCGCGGTCGTCGCCCACTTTGTCACGAACGACACGCTCGCCGCCGCGCTCGGCGCCAACTACTTCGACGCTGCCGCGGCGCTCATCCCGAAGGGCTCGCTGATCATCGGTGCCTTCGACATCGACGGCACCCCGCAGGCGGGCCTCCTGCTCGTGACGGCGAACACCGGCTCGGCAGTCACGGTCGCGGCGATGCCGTTCACCGCGCTCGGCCTCACGCCCGGCACGCTCGGCACCAACGGGCAAATCCTGAAGATGAACTCCGGCGCGACCGCGCTCGAGTGGGCGTCCGACGCCACCTAACCGCGGCGACGCGAACACATTCGGCGGAGCCGCGGGAAAACCCGCGGCTCCGTATTTGATTTCACGGAGTGACGCATGGCGCTGAACCGGGCCGATGTCATCAACCGCTCGCTCGTGCGGATCGGCGCCCTGCCGCGGCAGGTGGCCGATCTCCAGCTCGACAGCGAAGACCTCGTGATGACCTACGAGCAGCGCGTCGCCAACACGCTCACGGTGTTCCCGTGGAAGGAAACCGTGAAGCGCCTGCAGCTCGTGCGCGGCGAAGTTCCCGATGCCTGCGACTACGATTATGCCTATCTCCTGCCGTCGGATTGCGCCGGGCATCCGCTGGAAGCCTGGTCGTCGGCCGCCTGCGCCGAGCACGACCGGCTCAAGCTCTATGAGCTCGGCCTCGACAAGCAGCATCGGCTCGCGATCCTCACCGATGCGGCGGTCGTGGTCGCCGCCTACCAGAAGCTGACGCCGCCTTCGCTGTGGTCGCCGCCGCTCCTCGAGCTCGTCATTCAGGATTTGATGTCGGCTTACGCGCTGCAGGTGCGGCAGGACCGCACGCAGATGATCGAGCTCTACGAGCTTGCGTGGGGCTCGACCGAGCGCAATGCGCAGGGTCAGTTCCATAAGGCGAAGCAGATGCAGTCGGCGCGCTCGCCCTCGAAGGTGATCACGCTCGAAGACGGGCCGCTTGTGCGAGCGAGGTCCTAGTGGCCCGCCGCACGCATACCTTCTACAGCTTCAACAACGGCGAGCTCGACCCGAAGCTGTGGTCGCGCGCCGACGTTAAGCACTACCATTCCTCGCTCGCCCGCGCGAAAAACACGCTCGGCCAGCCGCAGGGCGGGCAGCGCCTGAAGTTCGGCACGCGGCATCGGGCGATCTGCCGCCGCATCATGGTCGCGCAGTCGTTTTCCGGCGCGACCGTCACCGCGCCGAACGGCGGCACCGCCTCGAACCTGACCGACGGCAATCAGGCAACGGCGCTGCAGACCGACGAAATCACGTCCGGCACCTTCCGGGTGCTGAAGATCGACTTCGGCGCGCCGGTCTCGCTTGCCGCCTTCGATCTCCTCGGCGCGCGCTGCGAGAGCGGCGAGCAGGTTGCAAATGCCATCCAGGTGCGCACGTCCGCCGACGATGTGACCTACACGAATTTCGGCACCGCCTATCCGATGTCCAAGAACGCGCGCAACATCCGCGCGGCGCTCGCGCCGAAGCAGACGCGCACCGCGCGCTACTGGGATGTTGTGATCGTCAATGGCGAGAGCCACGGCGATTTCCTACTGAACGAGATCGAAGCCTTCACCGCAGGCGACCGTTCGGCCGGGCGGCTGTTCGAAGTGAACCGCGACCCCGACAACATCTATGCGCTGGTTGCGACCGGCGGCAATGTCGATGTGTTCGAGGCGGGCGTGTGGCGCGCTGCGATCCGCATCCCGCATAGCTCGGCGCAACTCGCGGAGCTGACGTGGACCACGAGCGCGGATAGCGTCTATCTGTTCCACAAGGACGTGCCGGTGCGGCGGCTGTTGCGGCTCGGCGCGGCAGCGCACTGGTCTTCGTCCGAGCAGACGTTCACGAACATCCCGCGCTTCGACTTCGGCGATGTGACCTACACGAACGGCGTGAACGAGAAGCAGCTGCTCGCCTTCTCGCTCGGCGCGACCTCGCTGCGCTATACGCTGACGATCGAAGGTTACACGACCGAGGCCATCGAGTTTTCCGACACGCTCGCGACCCACAACACGAACATCCAGACCGCGCTCGAAGCGCTGCCGAACGTCGAGGCGGGGCTCACCGTCACCACGAAATACAACGCCGGCAGCGGCAACCCGACCCAGCACGTGCTGATCGAATTCACCGGCGGCCGGAACGCGGCCCGACCTTGGCTCGAGCTGATCCCGCGCATCCTCGTCACCGATGTCGGGAGCACGGTCACGGCAAGCCGCGAGCAGCGCGGGCGCAAGGGCGGCGAGGATTTGTGGAGCGCCACGCGCGGCTACCCGCGCTGCGGCGTGATCTTCAACGAGCGGCTGGTGCTTGCGGGCTTCCGCGGTATCGGTTCCGCGCTCGCCTTGTCGCGGCCCGGCGAGCTCTTCGACTACGACACCGAGTTCGAAGGGCCTTCTGGCGCGATCCTCGATCTTCTCGGATCGGATGACGACCGCACCGTGCGGCGGCTGCATGTCGGCCGGCATCTGCAGGTCTTCACCAACACGAGCGCGCACTATGTTTCGAACCGCACGATCGACAAGACCGAGCCGCGCAACTACGTGCAGTCCGCGCGCGCCGGCATAGCCGCAGGTTCGCGCTCGATCGACCTGCAGGGCGCCACGGTTTACATCGAAACCGACCCGGAAGCCCCGGGCGGCGAGGTCGTGCGCGAATTCCTGTTCTCGGATGTCGAGCAGGACTATCAGGCCACGAACCTTTCGATCCTGCAGTCGCACCTGATCACCGGCGCGCTCGACCTTGCGGTCAAGCGCTCGTCGTCCTCCTCCGACAGCGACATCGTGTTCGTGGTGCGCGCGGACGGGCATCTCTCCGCGATGACGGCGCTGCGCACGGAAGACGTGAACGGCATCACTTGGTGGGGCAACGAGACCGGAGCCTATCGCTCGGCCTGCGTCGAGAACCGCGGGCTCGTGCATTTTCTGCGCGAGGTCGAGATCGGCGAGGACGACGAGCTGGTGCTGGAAACCGCAGACCAGGACATCGTGCTCGACGGCGCGGTCGATGGCGTGGTCGCCGGCACGACCGTTTCCGGGCTCGAAGCGCTCGAGGGCGCAAGCGTGTGGGCCTATCTCGACGGCGCGCCCTACGGCCCGTTCGAGGTCGAGGACGGCGAGATCGAACTGCCGGTGGAAGGCGTCGAAGCGGCGCTGGTCGGCCGCTGGTCGCCGCCCGAACTGCGCACGCTGCCGATCCGTCCGCAGGACAGCGAGAGCGCGCCGGTGCGGCCGAAGCGCGTGCACAAGGTGTTCGCCTCGGTGCTCGAGACCGGCAACATCGCGATCGGAGCAAATGGCGGACCCGTGCGCGAGGTGCCGGTGTGGCGCTTCGACGAGGTGCTCGATGTGCCCGTCGAGGAGCGCCTCTTCACCGGCGAGGCGGTGCGCGACGGCATGCTCGGCTGGACTATGCAAGGCGAGATTTTCATCACGCAGACGAAACCCGCGCGGCTCGAATTGCGCGGGCTTCGCGCGGAATACGACGGCTAGGAGAAGCAACATGGAGATGATCGGCTCGATCTTTGCGGGTTCTGCGGCGTCCGCCACGGCAACCGGCGCGGCGGCCGCGACCACTGCAGCGCCGAGCGCCGGGCTGTTTTCGTTTCTGCCCGGCGGCTCCACGGCCATGACCGTGCTGCAGGGCGTGACGACCGCCTTCTCCGCTGCCGCCGCCATGGGCCGCGGTCTCGCCGAGGCGGGAGCGAAGCGCTCCGACGCAAACCAGATGGACACGCGCGCCGAGCAGGAAATGCTCGTCGGCGAGACCGAGCAGAAGAAGGCGAAGAAGGCGCTGCTGCAGCAGGTCTCGAAGACGCAGGTTGCCTATGCCGCAAGCGGCATCGACCTTTCTGCCGGCACCGTGCTGACCGCGATGGACGAAGCGACGGAAGATGCCGAGGCCGATCTCTCGACCTCGCGCACGCTTACCTTGCAGCGCGCCTCGAACTATCGCCGCCGCGCGACGCAGCTGCGCGCGGAAGCCGACCTCGCCGAACAGTCCGGCAAGATGTCGGCGTTTGGACACTGGGCCAATTTCGGCATCGGCCTGTTGCGGCGGGGGTAAGGCATGAGCACGAACCGGCAGGCACAGGCAGTCCGCGCACCCGAATACGACGGCAAGCCGCGGCTTGAACCCACGCCGTTCATCTCCGCGGGCGACGGCGGCGGGCAGTATTTCGCGCGCGCCGAGCGCATGTTCGCGGGGCTCTCCGAAGACATCGGCAAGCTCGCCGATACCGCGGCCACGATCGAGGGCCGCACCGCCGGCGCGGAAGCCGGCATGTCGCAGGAGTTCCGCCCGACGCGGCACTTCTCGCTGCGCGCCCGCGCCTATGACGACGCCGGGATCGACGCCTACCGGCTGACGATGCAGACCCGCATCGCCGAGGAAAGCCGGAAGATCGTCCAGCAATACGGCAACGATCCGGTGAAGCTGAAGGAAGCCTTCGCCGATCTGAAGCGAAAGGAAACCGACGGCTTCCCCGAGATCACGCCGCAGGCGACCGCGATGATCGCCCGCGCCGAGTTTGGCGCGCAGCGTGCGGCAGTGCGCGGTGTCGCGGCATCCGCGCACAAGGCGCATGTCGAGACACTCGAGAAGAACCTCGAGGCCCGCTTCTCGCTGATCGACCGGCAGGCCTCCGTGCTCGGTCTCGACGCCGAGGCCGACAAGAAGATCGCGGCCGAGCTCGACCAGCTGCGCACCGACGTGCGCACCGCGGAGAAGCAGCGCTACATCTCGACCAAGGCCGCCGACGCGGTGATCGCAAAAGCCGAAGGCATCGTCGTACATGCGCGCGTGAAAGGCGCGTTCGAGCGGCTGCCGGACTTCGAGACGCGGCAGAAGTTCTACGACGAGTTCGTCCAGAATTATTCGAAGGGCAACGACAGCTTCGGCAAGATCGACCCGCAGACCTTCCATAGTGTCCGCGATGTCATGGCCTCGCACCTGAAAAGCGAGAGCGTCGCGATTTCCGCGAACAACCGGAAACTTGCAGTTGAGATCGACGCGATCGAGAAGCAGCTTGCGCAGAGCGGCATCCAGCCGCCGCAGGAGCAGGTGCTGTCGCTGCAGGCGAGGGTCGCAAACACGAACGACCCCGAGCTTGCCGCGCGCCTGCAGCGCACGGAAGCGGTGCTGAAGCTCTCCGAGAACCTGAAGAAGAGCCCGCTCGCCGACGCCGAGGCGCAGCTCTCCGCGATCGACAAGCTGATCGAAGAGAAAGGCGGCTCGCCGGATGCGCTCGCCGCGCGCAATGCCGTTTCCGGCATCGTGCGGCGGATGAAGGAAGAGCTCGGCAAGAACCCGCTCGGCTGGGCCGACCGCACCGGGCTCTCGAAGGTGCCGCCGATCGACTTCACCACGGACGGCGCGATCTACCAGCTGCGCAACCGCGTCGCGCAGGCGGAAGCCGTCGCCACGCATTACGGCGTGCAGCCGAATTATCTCCTGCCGCAGGAGCGCGCCGCGCTCGAGCAGATCGCGGCAAAAGGCGGCGACGACCTGATCAAGGTCTCGCGCTTCATCGCCGATGCAACCGGCGACCGTGCGCCCCAGGTGCTGCGCGAGATCGGCCAGCAGTCGCCGGTCGTCGCCCATATCGGCATGCTCACGCGCGACGGCGGCGCGGAGCACTTCGCGCTCGATGTCGCCGAAGCGCTGAAGGTTCGCTCGAACCCGGAGGCGAAACTGCCGAAGTGGTTCACCGACCGGCCGCCCGAGAAGGTGCTGGACGCGCAGCTCAAGGCCTCCCGCGCGCTGTTCGGCACCGCGTTCTCGCTGCTGCCGGAAACGCAGCGCGCCGCGGAGACTGCGGCAGCGGCGGCCTTCCAGAGCCGCGCGTTGCGGCGCAGCCTCGATCCGGTGCTTGCTTCACCCGATGCGCGCGACACCTTCGCGCGCACGCTGCAGGAAGCGGCGGGTGCGAGCTACGACCGCGACGGCAACCAGTTCGGCGGCGTCGTCAACATCGGCGGCGGCTTCTTCGCCGCCCGTCCGCAGACGCAGGTGCTGGTGCCGGCGAACGTGAAAGCCGACCGCTTCGGCGATGTCCTGTCCACGATCACGAACGACGACCTGAAGACGCTGCCAATGCCGCCGCTTTCGCCGGACGGCAAGGATTACACTGCGCTCGACCTGCAGCGCGCCCGCCCGGTCGCGGTGCCGGGCGGCTATCGCTTCGCCTTGGGCGATCTCGACGGCGATCCGAAGTGGATGCGCGGCGCGGACGGCAAGCCCTTCGTGCTGCCCTCGCTCTTCATCGAATACACGTTGCGCCAGCGCGTGCCCGACGCCTTCCGCGGGGGGCGCTGATGCAGCTCTACGAAAACCCGCGCGAGCGGCCGGCATCCTTCGCGCTTCCCGGCGAGAATTCGTCTTTCCTCGAGCGCATCACCGAAGCGGCGCCGGGTGTTGTCGATATGATCACCGCGCCGCTCGGCAACCCGAACCTTGCGATCCGCACCGCGCGGGCAAGCTCCGAGCTCTACGATCTGGTCTGGGCGGCGGAGCGCGAAACGCTCTTGTCGCGCACCGTGACGTCGCGACAGGTTTCGCTCGAAGAGGCAGCGGACGCGCAAATCCGAAAGCTCTCGGAAGCAACCGGCGTGCAGCTCGAGAACCCGTTCCGCGACGGCTACTATCGCGAGGCCCGCGACCGCGTGCTCGCAGCCCTTCGCGCGCGCGGCGAGTTCAATCCGAACGCGCTCCTGCAACACACCGGAGAACTGGAAGCCGAGCAGCGCAACCTCTTCAACGAGAAGATGGAAGAGCTGCTCGCGCGCTTTCCCGACAAGGCTGAAAGCCTGCGGCCGGCGCAGACCTTCGAACAAACGGCGGGTGCCAGCGCAACGCAGGCCGAGAACGCGGCCAATGCCGCGCGCACCAAGGCCGAGAACGCCGACGCGCCATGGGCTGCGCGCTTCGGCGCGGAGCTCGTGGGCGGGATCATGGGCTCGCGGCGCGATCCCCTGTTCATCGCTTCGCTCTTTGCCGGACCCTATTCGGCGATCGGGAAAACCGCAGGCTCCCGCATCGTCTATTCGGCGATCGCAAACGGCGTGGTCAATGCTACTGCGCAGGCGCTGGCGCAGCCTGCGGTGCAAGCGTGGCGGGCCGAGCGTGGCCGCGAATATGGCGTGCTGCCGGCGCTCGAGGAGGTCGGCTTCGCTTTCATCCTCGGCATGATCCCGGGCGCTGCGGTGCAGGGCGTGTCCGAAGCGCTGAAGCACCCACTCACACGGATCGCACGCGGCGAGGGATCGCTCGCCGATGCGAAGGCGGCGGCGGAAGCGCTTGGCGTGCGGCTGGATGAAGACACGACCCGCGCTCTCGTCGCCGCCGATCGCGCGGCAGCCGAGGAAACCCTGCTGCTCTCCGAGCGCCCGAAGGGCGTGCGCGCCGAGGAGCACGCCGATGCCATCGCCGCTGCGATCCGCGCGGAGGTGGAGCCCGCAGCACCGCCTCCCGCGCCCTATCGCGCCGTGCCCGAGAACGTCACGGGCGAAGCGGCGGAGAAGGCGCTGAAAGAAAGCCCGACGGCTGCCGATGCGCTTGCGGCGCTTCGCGACGATCCGCAGCTGCGCGCGTCGGCTGCGGCTTCCGAGAACCCGGAAGTGCGCGCTGCCGGTGTTTTGGCCGAGGGCTCCGACGAACTGGTGCAGGACGTGCTGAACGGGCGCGTCTCGCCGCGTGCCGCGCGCGCGGCGCTCGATGCCGGCGTGCCCGAACTCGACCAGGTAACGGTCGCCCGCAGGATCGAGGATGCGCGGCTTGAAACCGAAGCCGAGATGCGGGCGCTGGCTGCGAACGAAATCCGCGAGGCTTATCCGCGTGCCGTGCGTACCGATCCGATGCCGCGCCTGCCCGAGGGTGTCGAAGTCGTGGGCGAAGGGCTGAACGGCCCCGTGCTTCGCGGTTTCGCCGGCCGGTTTCTCGATGCGGTCAACTGGCTGCGCCGTGCCGGCAGCGGCGATGCGCTGGAAGTGCTCGAACTTCCTGCGCGGCCGGGCGAGCGGATCGATCTGATCGCGGGCCGGGAAGGCCCGGACGGTTACGGCGTGCGCCACATCGACAGCCAGCATCCCGGCGATCTCGACAAGCTGCCTACGCTCTGGCCGCGGCTTGCGATCCGCGACGAAGGGCCGTCGCGGATCGTGCTTGAAAGCGCGGAAGCCCGCGCCGTGGTCGTCAAGAACTTCGCCGGCGCAGAGAAGCGCTGGCTGCTTACGTTTTTCGAGAGGAAGGGTGACCGGTCCGGCAGCGGGCCTATCGAGGTCGCTGCCGATCAAGGTCCGGCCCTGCGTTCCCCGGACCGACCGGCCAGAACAGATGTAAGCCCAACGGCGCCCGCGCGCAACATGGATCCCGCTGACCCGCTGAACCTCGTGCCTGTCACACGTGACGACGGCACGACCGTGCTGGTCTCGCGCGATGCGGTCGAGCAGGCCGGCGCTCGTTCCGAGTATCTTTCCGACCTCGTGAGGGCGTGCAAAGAATGAGCTTCCGCGATTGCATCATCTCCGCGCGCGAACAGGGTGGGCTTTCTCCCGAGGAAGCCGACGACCTTCTGCGCCGCTACGAAAGAAACCGCGCGGCGTTCGGCGACGGCGCAAAGGAAAAGCTGGAAGAAGAACTTTCTGCGGAAGCCAAGCGCAAGCTGCGGCTGGCGACGCTCGCGCGCGAGAAGCAGGAGCGCATCGCGCAACATCTCGAAACCTTCCGCAATGCGAGCGGGAAGGCCGATGTGTTCGAGGCGGCGCTGAAGCTGATCGAGAGCTTCGGCTTTTCCGGCACCGACAACCTGCGCGGCCTGCAGCATGCGATCGTTGCGATGTCGCACGGCCGCATGGCCGAGCTGATCCAGACCTTCGAGCGCAACTTCTACACGGGGCTGCATACGAACAAGCCGCTCGCGAACGATGTTGTGCGCGAGATGCTCGGGCAGGACACCGCGAAGCCCGAAGCGAAGGCCATGGCCCGCGCGGTTGCGGAAGTCTTTGACGATCTTCTCGAGCGGTTCAACAAGGCGGGCGGCGATGTCGCCCGCCTCGAGCGCTACATTCCGCAGCACCACAACCCGCTCGCGCTGATGAAAGCGGGCTTCGAGCAATGGCGCGACTGGATCGTGCCGCGGCTCGATCGCGCGAAGATGCGCGACCCGCTGACGGGCGGCGCGCTTTCCGCCGATCGTTTCGAGGAAAGCCTGCGGGCTGCTTTCCGCAACATTACGACCGACGGCTGGGAAGGGCGGACGCCTACGCAGCAGCGCATGGGCGCCGGGGCGATTGCCAACCAGCGGCAGGAGCACCGCTTCCTGCAGTTCCGCGATGCCGACGCCTGGCTCGAATACGACCGGCAGTTCGGCCACGGCGATCCGCTGGTCGCGATCTTCTCGCACGTGAATTCGATGGCGCGGGACATCGCGGCCATGGAAATCTTCGGCCCGAACCCGAACGCTATGATCGAGTGGCTGAAGCAGGTCGTGCAATCGGAAGCCGGGAAGGCGCAGCTTTCGCAGCAAAGCCTGTTCAACGCGAAAGCCTGGACCACGCAGGGCACCATGGATGCCGGCGAGAAGGCCGCGCAGCGGATCGAGGACGTTTACCAGTTTGTGCGCGGCCGGCGGCCTGTTTCGCAGCAGCTCGCGAACACCACAGGCGACGTGCGCAACGTGCTTACGTCGATCATGCTGGGCTCGACCTCACTGATCGCGGCCACGACCGATCCCTTCATCGAGCTCTCCGCGCGCCGCGCGCTCGGTATGCCGCTCAAGGACCTGCTCGGCTCGAACGCGAAGGTGTTTGCCGATACCGTTTCACAGTTTTTCGCGCAGCTGCCTGCGGCGAAGATCGTCTCGCGTGTGATCGACGGCATGACCGGCGCGCCGCGCGAGATGGCCGCGCGCTCGGCGATGATCGCCGACGAATTCCTGCACATTCTCGGGGATGAAGCCCGCTATGCCGGGACCCTCGGCGGGCGCACCTGGTCGCGCTGGCTAGCCGACCGCACGCTGACGCTCACCGGCCTCTCGCCGATGACGAACGCGCGCCGCGCGGTGTTCGGTCTCGACATGCAGGCCTTCATGGCCGACCTCTCCGGCAAGACCTTCCCAGAGCTCCCCGAGCGCTGGCGGATCAAGATGGAAGGCTACGGCATTACCGCCGCCGACTGGGACGTGATGCGGGCCGTGCCGCACTACACGCCCGATGCCGGCGCTTCGGGCTTCCTGCGGCCGATCGACATTGCGAGAGCGGACGAGCGCGTGGCCGAAAAGTTTTTGCAGATGATCCTCGGCGAGACCGAGCGGGCGGTGCCTTCCGGTACGGCACGCTCGAAGTCGCTGATCATCGGCGGCGGCAAGAAGGGCACGATCGCGACCGAGCTCGTCGAAGGCTTTACGCAGTTCAAGGCCTTTGGCCTTTCGATCACGACCCTGCAGCTCGAGGCGATGGGCCGCGCCACGCAGCACTTCGGCAAGCCCGGCGGTGCCGCGCATGCGGCCTGGTTGCTTCCGCTTGCGACGCTCGGCGCCGCCGTCGGTATCCAGCTGCGGCATCTCGCGCAGGGCCGCGACCCGGAGCGGATCGACACGCCGAAGTTCTGGCTCTCGGCACTCGCACAGGGCGGCGGCTTCGGCATCTTCGGCGACTTCCTGTTCGCGGAATGGAACCGCTTCGGCCGCACGCTCGGCGAGCAGGTGGCGGGGCCGCAGGTCGGCCTCGTGTCGGACCTCTTCAAGCTCACGCTCGGAAACGTGCAGAACGTGCTCGAAGGCAAGGGTGGCCGCTTTGCGAACGATGCAGCGCTTTTCGCGGGGCGCTACACGCCGTTCCTTTCCTCGGCCTGGCAGACCCGTCTCGCCTACCGGAGGCTCGTGGTGAACCAGCTGCAATGGCTGCTCGACCCGCAGGCCGAGCGGAAATTCCGCGACGAGCAGCGGCGCTTCCTGCGCGAGCGGGGCCAAGGCTTCTGGTGGGCGCCGGGCGACACCGCGTCTTCGCGCCTGCCGCAGGCACCGCAGCCGATCCCCGAGAAGAAAAAGCGCTGATCTTTCTGGCCGCAACGTCGCGGACTGCGCGGGCTTCGCCCGCTTCGCTCGACGACGCGGCGGCTTTACGGATGCTCCCCCGGCCGTGGCCCGGCCCGCATCTTCCGGCGCATGGCCGATGTCGATATTGAAGAAAACGACCGCTACTGCACCGCGACCGCGACCGGCGGCGAAACCGCCGTGCCTGCGGACTTCCCGATCTATGACCAGACCGAGATCCTCGTCGAGCGCACCCGCGCGGGCGTGAAGCTCGCGCTCACGAACCCGACGCATTTCACGATTTCCGATGTCGGCGAGGAGGACGGCTTCTCGGTCGATCTCGTTGCGGCGGCGCAGGCCGGCGACTTCTTCGAAATCTGGGGCAAGACGCGGCTCGAGCGGGTCGGCGGCTATAACCAGTCGAACTTCCAGGCCGACGCGCTGAACCGCGAGTTCGACCGCAAGACCTTCATCGAGCAGGAGCGCCGCCGCGACACCGCCCGCGCGCTTCTGAAGGACCTCGCGCTCAACAAATACGACGCCGGCGGCGCGCGGATTTCGAACGTCGGCACGCCTTCGGCTTCCTCCGATGCGGTGCCGGTGAGCTACCTCGACAGCGAATTCCGCGACGGCCTCGAGGCGCTGGTCGAGGAAGCCGAAGGCTACAAGGACGACGCGGCGGCGGATGCTGCGCAGACCGCCGAGGACCGGATCGCGGTTGCGGCGAACGCGCTTGCGGCTTCGAACGCGCAAACCGCCGCGGAAGCCGCGCAGGCGGCGGCCGAAGCTGCCCGCGACGAGGCCGAGGAAGTCGTCGGCAACGACTACCAGCTCAAATCCGAAAAGGGGCAGGCGAACGGCTATGCCTCGCTCGACGAAAGCGGGCTGGTGCCGAGCACGCAGCTGCCGTCCTTTGTCGATGACGTGATCGAGGCCGCGAACTTCGCGGCACTCCCCGGCACCGGCGTGACCGGCAAGATTTACGTCACCCTCGACAACAACAAGACCTATCGCTGGTCCGGCTCGGCCTATGTCGCGGTGAACGAATTCACCGAGGCGATGGTGCGCGCGACCCCGCTCACCGGGCTCGACACCGGCAGCGCGGCTGACGTCGAGGCGACCGACACGGTGCTCGAAGCGCTCGGCAAGCTGCAGGCGAAGGCCGCGGCAGGCGGCGGCTTGCCGAAGAACTACCTCACCGGCCTCACGCTCTCGAACAACGCATCCGATGCCACGAACGACATCGACATCGCCGTCGGTGCAGCGCGCGCCGACGGCGATGCGGCCGACATGGTGCTCGCCGCCGCACTCACGAAGCGCCTCGACGCGGCCTGGGCGGTCGGCACCGGCAACGGCGGGCTCGACACCGGCGCGATCGCGGACACGACCTATCACGTATTCCTGATCAAGCGGTCAGACACGGGTGTCGTGGACGTGCTGTTCTCGACCAGCGCGACTTCTCCGACGATGCCCGCAAACTACGATTATAAGCGCCGCATCGGCTCCATCGTTCGCGCATCCTCCGCAATTCGGCGCTTCACGCAGACCGGCGATCTGTTCCTGTGGGATGCCATGCTGCGCGACATCAATGTCGCTGGCGCGGGCTCCGCTGCTGTCACCCGCACCCTCACGTTGCCCACGGGGGTCAAGGTCGAGGCCATGATCTTCGCGCCGATGAACGGTGCAACGATCCCGAATTATGCGATCATGTCGTCGCTCGACGCCGTGGACACCGCGCCGTCTTCTACCGTCTATAATTCGATCTCCGGCGCGAACAACCAGGTGAGCAGCGTTATTTTCGTGCGCACCAATACCTCCGCGCAAATTCGTTCGCGCATGGCATCCGGCGGCGGCAGCGACGGGCTCGAAATCTTCACGCTCGGATGGCGCGATCTGCGCGGAAAGGAAGGCTGATGCCTTACGTCCAGCGCAACCAGAGCCAGCAGGTGATCGGCATCTTCGAGCAGCCGCAGCCCGGCTATGCCGAAGAATTTCTCGCCGACGACCACGCGGACGTGGTGGCGTTTCTGACGCCGCCGATCACCGCGACGCCGCTGCAGGTGCGCCGCGCGCTTCTTGCCGCGGGCCTGCTCGCGACCGTCGAAGCGATTGTCGAAAGCGCCGGCGGCGAGACGAAAATTGCCTGGGACTGGGCGACCGAATTCAGGAGCGACAGCCCGATGCTGCTTGCGATGGCGCAACAGCTCGACCCGCCGCTCGATGCGGCGGCCGTGCGCGCGTTGTTCGAGCAGGCGCGCAGCCTGCAGGATTTGTGAGCGGGAGCCACGCCATGCAGATCGAAATCCGCAACCACTTTGTTTTCGTGAACGGCGTGCAGGCGCCCTATCTGCCTTCGCCCAACCACTCCGGGGTGATGGCCTATATCGACGCGATCGTCGATCACGACACCGCCTCGAACCCGCTCGACCCTTCCGGCGACATCGGCTGGCTGCGCATGCCGAGGGCGAAAGCCTCCGCGCACATCGTGATCGACTGGGCCGGGAAGATTTACCAGCTCCTGCCGCTCAACTATGCCGCCTGGCATGCCGGGCCTTCCGCGCTCGGCTCGCGGCGCAACTACAATGCGCACTCGATCGGCATCGAGCACGACAACCCCGGCTATCTCGACAAGACCGAAACGCCGGGCGTCTATCGCGGCGTCTGCACGATCGACACCAACAAGAACCCGGCGTTTCGCGTCTCGGCCGCGCCGGTGCAGCACAACCCGAAGCTCTTGAAATACTGGCTGCACTATTCGGAGGCGCAGATCGCCGCCTCCGCGCAGCTGCATCTCGCGCTGAAGCGCGCCTATCCCTCGATCGACGAAGTGGTCGGCCACTGGCAAATCTGCCCGGGCCGCAAGACCGACACGAACCCGGTGTTTCCGCTCGCGCGCATGCGCTCGCTCGTCATCGGCAACCCGCCGCAGAGCGTGCCGCAGAAGGTGGCGGAAGTCGCGAACGATCCGAAGACCGAGGTCGGCGTGCCGGCGGCAACCGTGCCGGCGGGCTACATGGCCGACAGTCAGGCGCAGGCGATGATGTCGCCGGTTGCTTCGACCGGCGACTTCTACACCGACATCACCACGCAGCTCTCGATGCTCGCGGGCTACGGCCTTTCGTTTGCCGGCAAGGCGCTGATGGTGATCGGCGTGCTGTTCGCGCTGTGGGTCGCCGGGAAATATCTCTGGCGCTACGCGCTCTCGCCCGCTTGGCAGTATTTCTTTCCGCCGAAGCCCGACCCGATCCTGCTCGAAGGCATGGACTACCAGCCGGCCGTGGCCGACGCGGATGCGCTCTATCCCGAACCGCCTGCGAGGCCCGCATGATTGCCGACTGGAAATTCTGGATTGCGCTGCTCTTGACGGCTGGGCCGCTCGCGCTGCGCTTCATCCCCTTCACCGCGCCGCTGGTCTCGGCGTTTCTGCAAACCTCGCTCGGCCGCGGCGCGCTCGCTGCGATCGTGATCGTCGCGGGCTCGCTCTGGATCGGAACCTACTACCAGAGCAAGGGGGTCGCGCTCGGCGAGCAGAAAACGCAGGAGCGTATTCGCGCGCAGAACGAGCGCGCGGTGCAGCGCGCGGTCGAGCACGCGATCCCGGTCACGGAGTGTTACGAGCGGAACGGCTTGTGGGACCAGGAGCGCGGCACATGCCTGATCGGCGAATGAACCTTTTGCGCGTGCTTGCGTTGCTGCCGATCGCTGTCGCGCTCGGCGCCTGCCCGGAGCGCGAGAAGCCCGCGACTGCGATCGAGGGCGAATGCCGCATCTTCGTTGCGCCGACGCAGCCGGTCACCGGCAAGACACGCGCCGACCAGTTCTGGATCGACACCAACATCGAGCGCGGGGTCGGCGGCTGCGGCTGGGAGCGTCCGCGGAGCGCGAAGAAATGAACGCGACCCGCACGCCACCCGATTTGAGCGATGTGTTCATGGCGATCGGCGAGCTGAAGGCCGGCGTCTCCGGCATCATTTCGCGGCAGACCGAGGAAATCCAGAACAGCGCGGCGCACCGGCAGCGCATCTATGGCCGTCTCGAAACGATCGAGAACACGCTGGCGAAGAACACGGGCGACCTCGAGGAAATGACGCCCGTGTTCAAGCGCGCGCAGGAAGCCGAGCAGGCCCGCAAGGTTTACAAGTGGCAGGCGCGCGCGGTGCTCGTCATGCTTGGCGGCGCGCTCACGGCTGGCTTCTCCTGGCTTTTGAAACAGATCGGCTAGCGATGCTCCCCCGCCTCGCGGCGGCGGCTAGAACGGTCTCGTGCGGTACGCGATGGCGTCGCGTTTCGCCGCCCTCCTTAAGGGACGAAGCGGGCAAGCCCGCAGCGTCTCTGGGCGTTTCCTCCCTAGACTTGGCCGCCGGTGACGACCTCCCCGGCGGCCTCTTTCTTGGTGCCGCGTATATATATGTGAGCGAAGTCTCACGTGAGACTTCTTCCGAAGTCTCACGTTCGCGCTGCGTTCCGTGCGGTGTATCGGGAAAGCCTTGAAAAGACTGGTCGGAGCGAGTGGATTCGAACCACCGACCCCCTGCTCCCGAAGCAGGTGCGCTACCAGGCTGCGCTACGCTCCGCCGCCAGTCAGAAAAGCAATGCCGGAACCCTTAAGCCCCGGCAAGCGGCTGCTTCCTAGCAGCCTCGTCCGGCCCCCACAAGCAGCCTTGGATGCGGCCATTCCGGCGTTGCAGTAGGCCCGATCTTGAGTAGATTGCGCCCCTTCCGGCCATTGGGGCGTAGCCAAGCGGTAAGGCAGCGGATTTTGATTCCGCCATTCCCAGGTTCGAATCCTGGCGCCCCAACCAATTCCTCTAAATATTATAGGGACTTGGCGCAGGCCTGTTTTTTCATTCTGACAAAATCCGCCATCTCATTCTGACGGGTTTGCCCGATTGACGCTGCCGCATTCTGGTGATCGTTACGCGTCGGCGGCCGCTCTCGCTCCCGAATGAACTAAATGGGAAATGCCGAGAGCTATAAGTGTGCGAGCCAACTAGTTAGAAAACTACAGAAAGCTAATAAGTTGGCGCTTACTCGATAGGAAAGAGCCGAAAGCTATCAAGTTATTTTTTCTACTTTCGAGATCGCCACTTTTCGGCAAACTAGCTCAAATTCATTTCTGCGAAGAAACGTTGCGAAAATATCGACTCGCTGAACGATGCCTGAGGCGAGAATGCAGGGACGACTTTCGCGGGTTCGACGATTAGCAAAAAATAGCGCCTTCTCTCGATCAGTTGTCCATGAGAGCGAGGTAGGCTGAATGGGACGGTCGGAACCGCGCCAGACTGTAGCGGGCATCGCCAACTCGTTCAGGAAAAGCTTTTCTTCTGCATTCATTGCATCCGTAAGGTCAGGTTCTTCAGAGGTCCAAATACCAAGCCAATCTGCGTGGTTCTGAAAAATATTCTCCGAGTCGCACCAAACGTCGCCCACCAGTTTCCAAAAGGACGATCCTCTCAAACCGGCGGAGTGGCACCGCTTAAGGATTTTCAGTCTGTACGAGCGCGCGTGAAGAAAAACGTATCTTTCCCAGTCTTTTACGTGTCGAGCGGCATCAGCCTCTCTTTTTATTGAAAGATACTCAGAGTTGACGACATCAAATTGGGAAGGAACGAGCGGTCGGACCAGAAGAGGGTGATGTACGAGACCTTCCTCTGAATCATAGTAGTCTTCGAGATCGGGATGAAGCGACGCCATTGCGTTATCTAGGGTTCTCGAGAAGGCACATACTGAAACTACTGGATAGGAAATAGCAAAAAGCTATCAAGTTGGAGCTCTTGTTAGGAAAGACAACAAAGCTAACAAGTGCCGTTGTGCTCATTGAGAAGTATATGAGGTGACTAGTGTTGTGAGCGCCAGGTCACTATCGGAAACCTGAACCTTTTCCAACAGAGTTTGGCTAGCTCAATCGACGTGGCAGTCTTTAGTTCAAATAGTGTTTCAAGGTCCGAGGAGTATGCAGCCCCGAAAATTGAATTTGAACGCAAATGTCCTTTATCCTCAGTGCACAAGAAATCGTAGCCGTATGAATGATGCGCACAAGCCATGTCAAAATCTGCCCAATCCGCTAGGCGATGGCGAACTATCGCTTGAAAAGCCTCGACAGACGGGTGTCGGAGAGGATTGTTTTCTTCCGCCGCTATTCCTTCTCTCCATAACAAGCGATCAATCGAGACCTTGTTTAGGGCCGCAGACTGCCGCATGCCTTGGTTCATGGCTGCAAGTCCATGGGCGATCGAAAGACTTTCGCCGAGGTCCTTTAGTTTGTTGAGTGGGAAATCTTGAAAGTGTCGAAGAAATTTACTGAACCTCCGTTGTCGCTCTGCAATATCGAAAACGTCATCAATAGCCCATTGATTGGCTTGAATACCAACGATCTCTCCATAGACAATACGTGCGCCATGCAAAGCCTTGAAACCGAGCGCGAATGCTTTTTGAATTAGCTGACGTCGTCCCTCAGGGATTACGGGAGGTGTGGCAGCTTTCGAGGTGCCAAGCGTTAAAAGAAAGCTGATTCGACTCACGTTTGGGAGAACTTCAGCTGCAAAGGCTGCCTCAGAGATAGCGGCCTTTATCCGTCCGCGCCGTATGCACCATTGAATATAGCACCAGGCGACTCTACGCTTCTTAGACAGAATGCGGTCGCGATTAATTGGCCACCAGCCACGGGAAAATAGTCTTGCAGGTTTTGGGCTGGCAATTGAGCTATACGTATTGGTATCAAATGAAACGCGGATCGCACTCATATCTGACGAATAGTCCTTCGAAATAATTGGTGGGTTAAAATGATTTCAAGGCTCGCAGTCTTCATATTATCAAGCAGTATTGCAGCATGCGCTTCGCCTTCCCAAGAGCAGTTGGTTAGTAGTGATTACAAGGTCCTGATTGCAACAGTTATGGGCCACACGAAAGATCAACGGGGGCCCCGTAAGATTTCGATCGCACAGCCATGGTCAGCACTTACAGGCGCCATTCTCGTTTGCGTAATTGATCACACGCCCGATGGACGAGGCGGGTTTAACGATAAAGGGCAGTACTCGCTCTTCACAATCAACGACGGGAGAATTACTCACCGTGGAACAGCCCGTGACGAAACTGCCCCTTGCGATCTGCCACGGCAATCAGCGGCGGCATAGCTGCGTTTGCCGTCGAAGAAGGAGTCGAGCAACTGGTCAGCATTGAAGCTATTCGTGGAGGGTGCGGGGCCTGCGGTCCCATTCGGCTGCAGGCCTGCTGCTTCCAATGTCAGGCAATATGCGACGTTCAGGTCGAAAATGGCACTGCGCTTGGCAGCCGGTGGCGTGAACGGCGAGAATAGCGGCGACGCAACGAGCCGGGCAGATAGAGGCAGTGTGCTCTCGATCTCTTCCGGCGACAGCGGACTACGAAGCGGAATGCTGCTTCGTATAAGATCGGGATCGACTTTCACCGGGCCCGAGGGGCCGACGTCTGGAACGGGCGGAAGCCGGAAGGAAATTCCCCCCATCGCGCTGATCGCCACCGCCGCGGCTCCGGCCGCGGGTGGAATGGGCGACCACGCGATATACATCGTGCCGGGTACGCTCTGCGGAACACTCCACGTCTGCCGCAAAGCAACAGGCAAAGCGAAGTTTGGCGCGCGCGCTTTGAGCCATTGCGCGGCATAGGCGAGTTTCGCGACTTCCCGGACCTCGTGCAGCGCTGGGAATTCTTCCGAAAGTGAATTGTACAGTCGAGTGAGCAATTCCTCGTAGCCACCTGGTCTAGGAGGCAAGTCCCGGCCGTCTTTGCCTTTCTCACGAATGTTGAAACGCATTGCGACATCGTCCAACGCCAGGACGCTGCCGTCCGGGGATTGGCGAGCGTTTACGCGATCCACGGAAATCCATAGGTGATAGGTGGCCGTCGCGCTGGACAATCTGCCTGTGTTTGGATGACTTCGCTGAAACGCAAACTCGGCCTGATAGCCTTTAATGCGGTTCGTCAGTTCCGGCATGTTGATTAGCCGCTTTGCCAGAAAGTCAGCTTCAAACATGACTTTCCCCAATAACGTGCGGCCATCGACATTGTAATATTTGGGTTCGGCCATCACGGTGCCGCGAAGCGATGGGCTCACGAGTTCGAGCGGCACATGGACTTCGCCCTTCGGCCTGAGCTTTTCGAAGGCTTTGCTGAGAACGCCAAACATCTGCCGGTCCATTTCGCCAAAGCAGAGCGTCAAAGCGTTCTCGGGATTTCGGTCACGCTGAAGCGAAGCTTCAAAAACTCGACTAACCGGCATGCTCGCAAGCGAAAAGGTGTCGTCAAGCGAGCGGCAGATTTCCCGATTCAGTTGCGTATAGGCTTGCTCGCGGGTGATGCGCCTTGCGACCATCTGGTCGCGCAAACGATAAGCCAGTTCGATCGTGTTCGTTGCAAAATAAATGCTTTCGATCGCCTCCTGACGGGATTGCCCCGGTGTCGATCGCGCGAGCATTCCCATGGCATCGACGAGCTGATGGCCGCGAAAGTCGTCTGCTGCGAGCAATATCTTCGCGATGATCTGATACCGATCCATCGCATCCCAGTTGTATTTGCAGGCACCAGGTCCGCTAAATTCCACTTCCATTAAATCTGCAAGGCGGTTAGCGGCCGTTCCACCCTGCTTTCGAAGCGCCTCGATTTTCTTGCAGATGTGGCTCTCGTCGAATTGCGGCTTCACACCAAAGATTGGAAGGAAGTAGCGACCTGCCGGAGTGATCTTTCCGCGTTCATCGAGCCAGCGGCCCCACTCGGAGACAATCTTCTTCATCTCCGCATCAGAATCCATCCGTCGGAACAGTTCCGCGACGCGCCTTTCCGACTCGGCGACCCACTCCAACGAAAACTCGGGCGCAGGATATTGCAGGAGCGTCGCGAGATGTTGGTAATAGGGGATCGCTATCGCGGGGTAAGTCGGATCGAAGTGACCCATGAGTATCAGGCGGCCCTTCGCGGCGTCGTACTCGATCCGGTCGAGCACATTGAAAGCAATCTGCTGCTCGGCAGCAGTCAGGCGCTGAACGTCTGGCTGCCGTTTGTTGAGGTCAGATTGTGCGTCGACCGGAGCAGCCGCAAACGACAAGTATCCAACTATGGACGCAACGAGCGTAACGCCCGTAATTCTGCGGTAGCCGTTTCGCATGTGTCTAAGTTATTCGACACTCTCGGAACCTCATTGACCCAAGTCAAAGCCATCCGATGTAACAGATTCTTCTAACAATGAGCACCCGCTGGAAGTGTGAATGGCGGTTCTGGCGGCCGCATTCCGACAAGGTGAAATCTAGCCTTATCTACCAATGCTGCGGGAAGGACAGTTTTGGCGGAATGGCTATTGAAGTCGTTGGCTTTTCAAACAACGTCTAAGCTGTTGGTCGCAGGTTTGTTTCCTATCTGGGTCACCAATATTTGGAATGACTTAGCGCTGTAACCCACTCGGACAAGCTACTCGAGCAGGCCTGATGGCCGCCTCTGTCTAACTAGCTTTCTCTACAAAGGCGAAAATCGCAGCTCTGGACGAATGGCGTCACTGTAGGGTTGTATTCTGTGCTCGATAGCGTGTTTATTTGGGTGATCGTAAGCATTTGCTCAAGGCAATAGATGGTGTTGAGACAGTGTGAACGTGCAAAGAGCCTTTAATGGAGGTGTTCAGCGCTGTTGGTACCGGCATCAATGTTCAACTATCGTCTTCGGCGCAGCGCGAGCGATACGTAATTGGGTAGAATTGAACATGACTACGCGGGGGTGCGACGTTGCCGCAGAGTATTCAGACTGAATTGCGTTTGCTTCTTCACAGAGAAATTATCGGCGTGAGCAAATGCGAGCTAGTCAAATTTGAACTGCCGTAGCGATCGCTTCCCGTGACGAGCGCAGGGGAGTAAGACTTTGAGTCTTATAGTTTCGCCAGCTGCTTACACCGCATCCGTCGATGCGCTTGAAAGCCGTTTGCGGCGCATTTATCCACTCATGCTTTTCCTTAAGGTCATGATGTTGTTTGTGGTTGCGGTGGTCCCGTTCTGGATCGTTGGCGCCAACTTGCTTCCACAGTCTGCGCTACTGGACTACGGCGGTATGCGTGGCACAGAACAAGCGCCTGCAGAAGTGCCAATCGCAGATAAGATCGCGTGGAGCGGAGATCCTGCAGCATATATCGGCCTGGCTATTGCCGTAGTAATCATCGCAAGTGTCATTTGGCTAGTGTGCTTCTTCGCGAGCAAACTGATCGCTAATCTGAGCCGAGCCATCGGAGTGTTTGGGCTGGTGATCGCCGCGTACTGGCTCGTCACAATCGCCGAGAACTATCCAGAGACAGAAATTTACCTGCTTCAAGCGATGGAAGATGTTCCCGCGACTGTGATGATCATCATATTTTCCATGATGACGCTCGCATTTCTCTATGCCCTTCACGTCCAGTGGACACTGGTGCTGGGGGCACTCAATATATTCCGGATGAGTGAAGAGGAGCGTGCCGTTTTTAAAGAACAGGCTTTGCTGCTTGGAAGGGCGCAACAGATACTCTTTCGCCTGCTGGCCCTTCCCGTTCTGGCTCCCTTTGCAGGCCGCTCTCGCATGCGGTTCATTGCTATTATTCTCCTGGCGGTTGTCTCCAACATCATTTTTTTCTGGGCAGCGCTCGGACTCGGGTCGTCACCGCGGGACCTAGCGTTCCTAGTCGGAAACGTCTCCGTTAGTTGCTCCGTACTGGGGCGCGCGGACTGGGTCGATGCGATCCCTTTACTGGCATCCATTCCTGCCCTGGCATGTTTCGCTGGCCAGATCAGCCACTTGCCGCGTTTGTTACAGTTGGCGGCGCAAACTCAAGTCATCGCAATTCTCGCACTGCCGCTAGCGTGGCTGGCGCAGCGCCTAGTTCGTCGCCTCGTTCGATTTTCGCTTGCGCGTTTGCAGGAGGTCGACCGCAGGCCACCAGTTCTGTTTCTTCGTGCCTTTGCCGACGATCAAGTCGGGCTCCCGAGAGGCCGGCTCGCGCTGGTCGCTCGCATTCTCGAACTAGGCCGGGGCCGTCCGACACTCGATCAAATGCTGCTGGAAGAGGGCACGCCATATGGTCCTGTCGTTGCGCTCGGAAATCCTGCCGATAGGAATCCGCCCTACGGCGCGGCGCGGGGCTATTTCGAAGACAAGAACTGGCAGGAGGCCGTAGCCGATCTTGCCGCAAACTCGAAATTCGTTGTGATCTGTCTCGACCAAACCGAAGGAATATTCTGGGAGATCGAGCATCTCATCGGCAACCGGCATCTCGACAAGACGCTTTTTCTGGTTCATCCGAAGTTCGCATCGCGTGATGCCAATCGAAATTATCTAGCCGGACTGAGCGAACTAAAAATTCCCGTCCATGAACTTGACCCGGTAATCGGCTTTTTCTTCAAAAAGGACGGCGCGATCCGCGTTATGCAATCTGGAACGTTCTCGCGCTTCGCCTATATGATTGCGATACGCACTTTCATTCAGCATATGGGATCAGAGCCCACCAAGCCGTGATTTTTACGGCGGGCGTGTGCCGGACTGCAGGGCTGAAGAAGGGCGCACCGTAATGCTTGTCCAGAAACCCGCAGTAGTTAGTAGTATTTAACGACTCTAGGAGCGGAATTTACAATTAAGGGAAGCATGTATTGTGCCGCTCTGGTTACGTTACCAAACGCAACATTGTTGTTTCAACCTTTCTCGTTCTGACCTGCGATGCCTTTAGCTGCCGGTGCCTGTTGTTGGCGCGACATCCAGTTTACGTTCTCCGTGGCAATGATGTTTTCGGTTTGAAGAATGAGAGTCTTTTTTGCTTCTTCGGGTGACAATCCATCATACGCACCAACCCCGCCGACATACGAGAACTTCTCGCGCCGCAAGTTTTCGCAAACTGCACGGTAGTTGATCCATTTGTCGTGCCACCCATTGACCTGTTGTAGTCCCTCCAGAATTACGACGCCTACGCCGATAGCCGCAGTTACGGTCCCGTCGGCCAGAATTGCAGCCAGAGGCACCGTGGCGCTCATGCTCATGGAAAGAAGCTTTGTCCTTTGCGCCCAGCCTTGTGCGGCGCGAGCTTTGCGATCGTACCAATCGAGTTGCTGTTCCAGCCGGGCGTATCCGCTATCCGGTTCAGTGTATTTGGTTTCCGATTTTCCGGTCATGAAAGCTGCCTTGAGAAGCGGGTTGAATTGTCGAAGCTAACCAGACGGGCACAACTTTGCACTAGTAGGATGTTACCTCACTACTATATTCTCAATCGGAGCGTTTCTCGCGACGCTCCGCTGGGGAAGGTTCATGAGCTTGATTGCGGTGCGAAAAGGGTTGCTGTTGCTGGCGGCACTCACTGGCTGTTCACTTCTTTTCATAGGCTCGTCCAAAGCTGCCAAGATCGAGTACGTGAGGCGAACCTATTGTAATGTTCTTCTCAGCGGACCCATCGAGAAGGGCGATTTGCGCAGGCTCCAGAGCGCGCTCGAGAATATCCCGGAGCGATTCTCGCGGGTGCCTGTGGCCGGCGATGGCATTTTCGCTAACATCTGCCTGAACAGCCGCGGTGGAGATCTAGCCGAAGCACTGGCCATTGTCCGCTTCCTTGCGGAGACAATCCGCTACGGTACGGTGGTCGATGAGGGACATGAGTGCCTGGATGCCTGCGCATTCATTTTCATGGCCGGCAGCTATTTTTACGATCATGGTAATGTAAAACCGTCGCGGCTCCTTCATGTCCGCGGGAAACTTGGTTTTCAAGTGCCGACGAACAATACTGGCGCTGGCACGTACGACCACGTTGCCGTTCAGCACGCCTATACAAATGCTTCCGCTGCAATTTCAGGGCTAATCGAGATCGATTCCTCACGAAAGATGGGATCAGATCGCGACCGTGTAATGCCCCGATCGCTTATGCTAGAAATACTCGGCCGGGAACCTGAAGAACCGCTGATCCTGGAAACCATTGAGCAGGCCTTGAGGTGGAACATTGCTCTCATCAGCGACACCCAGCTAAAAGCAATTACGCAGCGTATGACGCTTCGTGCTTGCGCCAACGACTTGCTTGAAAGGTATTCCATAAGAATAACCAGTGATAGCACGACCGATCAGCCCATCGAACTTTTGAACAACCGGGCTACGCGCGTTTTTAAAAATCTCGGTCCTCGCAAAGACTACGACTGCACCGTACAGGTCATTCGCGACGCCAATAGCAGATATTTCGTCAACGTGAACATCAACCAGCGCGGCATAAAGCGTTATGTAGTGCCTTTCAAGGTATTCCTTCGGGAAACGAAGAGGCCGGTGAGCGAAACGACCCGAGTGGGCAATGGCGTCTGCGCGCCGATCTGGTCGCTGCTGCCCTCCGAAACTAAATTGGAAGCTCTACAGTGACTGTATTGAACAAACGATTCGACCTCACGCTGGCAGCGCTCGGCATATTAGGCTGTGCCTCGGTTCTGGATGCGCCGGTATCCAATTTTTTAAACGTCGCTCGTTCGCACTCATGCTCATGGAAAGACGCTTTATCCTTTGCGCCCAGCCTTGAGCAGCGCGCGCCTTGCGATCGTACCAACCGAGATGCTGTTCGAGCCGGGAGTATCCACTATCCGGGTCCGTGTACTTGGCTTGCGATTTTGAATTCATGAAGGCTGCTTTAAGAAGCTGGTTGGGCAGAAAAAGCGGTGCACACTAACAGGCTGTTTGAGTTTGATATATTCCCCAGCTGCGGCATTCTTGCTACGTTGCACCGGGACAGGTTACAAAAAATGATTGCAGTGCAAAAAGGTCTGTTGCTGTTGGCAGCCTTTGCGGGGTTCTCGCTTCCATTCGCAAGCATGTCCGAAGCCGCCAAGATCGAGTACGTGAAGCGTACTTACTGCAATGTTCTTCTCAGTGGCCCCATCGAGACGGGCGATCTTCTTAAAGTAAAAACAGCCCTTGAGAATATCCCGGACCAGTTTTCCCAAATGCCGGAAACCGGGGATACCTCAAATGTGTGCCTGAACAGCCGCGGTGGAGATCTAGCCGAAGCACTGGCTATCGTCCGTTTTTTTTCGGAGACAATCCGCTATGGTACGGTGGTCGATGAGGGCCACGAGTGCCTAGACGTCTGCTCTTTCGTATTCATGGCCGGCAGTTATGATTACTATCATAGCATTGCAAAGCCCTCGCGGCGCCTGCATGTCCGCGGCAAGCTCGGCTTCCGCGCGCCGACAAACAAGACTAGTGCTGGTACTTATGACCGTGTAGCCGTTCAACAGGCCTACACGAATGCTTCCGCCGCAATATCGGGCCTGATCGAAATCGAATCCTCGCGAAAGATAAGATCCGACCGCAACCGCATCATGCCCCGCCCGCTGATGCTGGAAATTCTAGGCCGCGAGCCTGAAGAACCGCTGATGCTGGAAACCGTCGAGCAGGCATGGACGTGGAACATTGCCCTGGTCGGCTATGCGCAGCCGAAAATCATTACGCAGCGTATGCTGTTTCGCGCTTGCGCGAACGACTTGCTCGACCGGTTCTCGATAAGAATTTCTGACGAAGGGGCAACCGATCAACCGATCGAACTTTCCAACGACAGGGCCATGCGTGTTCTTAGGAGTCTTGGCCCTCGCAAGGACTATGACTGCACCGTGCAAGTCGTTCGAGATGCCAGCCGAGGGCATTTCATCGATGTGAACAACAACCAGCGCGGTAGGGAACCCTATGTCACGCCTTTCGAACTCTTCCTTGAGGAAACGAAGAAACAGGTGAGCGAGCTAAATAAGGTCGGCCTCGGTATCGGAGAGCCGATTTGGTCGTTGCTGCCACCCGATACGAAATTGGACGCGCTACGATGAATCCGTTGCACAAGCGATTTGGCCTGGCGCTGGCTGCACTCGGCGTCTTGAGTTGCACCTCAATCTCTGCTGTGCGAGCAGCGGTGGTCGAAAAAGACGAGACCGGAGCGCTATGCACGATCAGGCTTGCGGGTATCGTCGAACCTGGGGATGCCGCAAAATTCAAGGAAGCGATCGCTTCGGTAGCAAAGACAAAGCAGATCAACCTTTGCCTGAAAAGCGATGGTGGCTCGTTCTCGGAAGGACTTCGCATCGTAGAAATCATCAACAAGTCCGATCGCGGCATTCGAACCATAGTTGAAAAGGGAAGCGAGTGCCTTTCCGCCTGTGCGCTGATCTTCATGTCGGGCCGTACCGGGGACGCCGTGCCAAAGCCGGATCGTGTGCTCCATATTCGCGGCTCGCTTGGCTTTCATGCACCATTCATTAAGCCGGGTGCAGCGGACTACGACGCTTCGGTAGTCGATCGGGCGCACCGCGAATCTCTTCGCGCTATAAGTCGCTTTCTTCAATTTTATGATGCGACTTTCTTTCCGGACGCACTGATCGGCGCTTCATTGCGCAAGAAACCAAACGAATTTCTCTTTGTTGAAACGCTCAATCAAGCAGCGAGATGGGAAATTCGCCTGTTCGGAATGAGCGCTCCAGCTGGCATAGTTCGCAATCACCTTTATAGGGCCTGCCGAAACTACGAAAACTGGGTGGTATGGAACCAAGACGTTACCGCGCCTGAACCTCCGCTCGAAGCAGGCAATGCTTTCGCTCCTATCCGGCTGAACCGCGGGGCCTATCGTGATGCATTCGACGAAATGGGAGACGAGTCCGTCTTCACATGTGCTGTCGAGTGGTATCAAGACGCCAAGGGTACTGCCTACCTCAATCTGACTTTTGAGGATACGGACACCTTCAAGGAGAAGCAGCGCGGGCTGCAGTTTACGCTTGAGAGCGCTGTTAAGCGCGCGAACGATCCGCTTGCAAACATCGGTTTTCCGTTCTGGTACGTTTATGATGCCAGAACGAAGCTAAAGGATTTGCGCGAGCCGTAGTTACTGGTTCTTTGACGGCGGAGGCGCGTCTTCGCAATTGCAGCCGCATGCGCGAGGACGATCGCATTCGCGTTGGTTCTTGGCCTCGAAGAATGACGGGTCGAGCTTGTCGGCCGTCAATGGTTTGCCTTTTGATTCCGCCTTCTTTTGCGCCTCGGTCTTCGTGCTGGAATCCTGCGTGGACTGAGCCAGTACGCCGCCGCTGACTACGGTTAGAACCCAGCAGACTAAGAAAATTGCAGCAATTCTGGACATACGTGCCACGAAGCGTGAACTTTGACGACTATCAGATAGCACGGTCGGGCTACCTTTGGTAGCTGCGCTTAGGCCGGGCTCAGAAGACATTTCCATTGCAGGTACTTCCCGGTCAGGTCTCCACCCGGCAGGTAACGCTGGAATGTTTTTTCATTGTCCTCTCTGAATTCGTTGCGTTCTCCGAGCACATTGAAATGGCAGGTACGAACCAGTTCAATCCGCTTCGTTCTTTCGCCTGACGGCACGTCTACCGTCGCGCGGAATGTCATACGAATCTCGGCTTTCTCTGCGGCAATGAAATAGTCGTAAAATGCCCGCCAGGATGGCGGCCTCTCCCGGCTCTGATAGAGCGTCTGCCGAGGTTTGCTGACACCGCTTCCGAGATTATGTTGTGCCACCGCGCCGATAGCGCATCTGCCGATCTTGCAGGCATCGGAAGACGTATCGACGATGGATCTCCATGCGTACTGGTACTTTCTATCCCCAATGTGTAGTTCGATCTGTTCGTTCAGTACGGTTGCCGGCCGCGATAGCGTGCTTCGTACATTATAAGAAACGTAGCTGATCGTGATTGTTGTTTCGGATTGCAGCCAGTCTCGCGGCGCATCCGGAAGATCCGGGCGCTGGGGAGGCACCTTCAGTGGCTCGAACGCCACGGCCGCCCATGGCTCGAGTTCGACTTCGACTTCGCCTTGCGCAACACGTCCGATTCCAACTAGCGAAGATGCTAGGCCCGCGATCAAGAAGAGCATAGCCCCGGCGGCAACCCAGCAGCGTGGCTTAACCTTCGCGGATTTCGCGATCAGCGCTGCAACTTCCGCAGGCGCGCTTCCCTTTGGGCGATAGATATGAACAGATGAGATGTAATTCGGCGCTGCTTCAATTGACGCCTCGGGATCGACGATCACCGGCAGCAACACTCCTACGGGAGATGGCCACTTCGATTCCGCGAATCCCAGTTCGGTAAGTGTGTATTTCCCGGGTTGAAAGCAATCCTTCCCAATTAGAAATATGAAGCGATCAGACTCCTCAATCGAATGTCTTATCTTGGCGTCGAACTTGTCTCCGGCTTCAAGTGTACGCTTGTCGAAGAACACCTTGTGTCCCTCGTTAATAAGCACTTGTGCGATTTTCTCTGCGATCTTTGCGTCGGCAGAGGAATAGGAGAGAAAAATCGTCTGGCGCTTGCAGAAGCCTGTTATTCCTTGAAGCACGCAGTTTAGCTCCTATCGCGTTGCCAACTTAGCGCGCAACTCCCGCATAGCCGTATCCAGCAGATCGATATTTTCGCCTCGTTCCGCTTTAGCCTCACAAAGCATTTCGAGTTGTTCAAGAGTACTCTCTAAATTCCAATTTTCAACATGGCGGCTTTCTAGGGCGTCTCCAAGCGCATCGAAAGCTTCTTCCCTGTCGTCCGCAAGAATAGCGATTTCCAGCCGTGTGGCGTTGTCCCAGTAGACGCCAGGATTCAGGTTTCCCGCTCTTCGCTTTAGTGCATATCGAACGACAGGCAATAGTTCCTTGCGTGCGGGATCGTCTGCAATCTCCATCAACGACAATGCGTTGATTCCCGGATAGGCGTCGCGCCAATCCGCTTCGAAACCTTCACGGTATGTCTTGATTGCCTGTCTCAGCAGGGAGCGGGCCGCTGCTTGATTGCCAGTCTTCTTCGCCTTCTTCCATTTGTCTTTGTAAACGCGGCCCAGCAGACCATTAGTCTCGGGTGACGACCCCCGTTTTTCGATGAGATCCAGCAGTATTCGTTCGGCATCGTCGTGGCGACCCTCTCGGTTCAGCGCAAAGGCCAACTGCTCCTGCACCATAAGTGTTGCCGCAAGCGCCGGGTCCATTCTGCCAACAAGATCGATCATCTCCTTATGAGCGCCGACCGCCCGATACGAAAGCAGGAGATCGATGGCGATGCCAGCCTCGATGAGTTCCACACTTCCTAATTCTCGGGAAATTTCGTCGAGCTGCGCAATATCGTTTTGGCTGCGTGCCTTGAACAGCCGTTCCTTGACGCCGTTCGAAATGGCCGCGTTCTGCCGGAAAACATCAGTGCGTTCGTGATCGATCGGCGGTGCTTTCAGGCCATCGACCAGCTGATACAGCGGGCTGTCCACCAGCCGCTTCCTCATGCATTCTTTCAACCGGGCAAGCAGAGCCTCTCGATCATTTTCCGGGCTCGCGAGGCCGCCCTTATTGTCGAGATTGTACGGCAGAGCGCGTAGCCCCTGCACGTCAAACGGAAGCATCGCTCCACTCGCCATTGACATGATCGTGGTCGAAGGCCGTGTTGCGTGGCGAATGCCCAGTTCGTAATACACGTTCGCATTCAAGATCGTCAGGTCAGCTATCGCGTATTCGGAGAGCAAAAGACGCTCATACATGAGCTTGTGAATGAACCCATGTGCCTGCTCCTCATCTGCCCGTACCGGTAGAAGACCGCTGTCAGTTATCGCAAGTGCGAAGACCCTTTCGTACACGGCGTCAAAATCGATAGCCCTCCCAATCGCGTCCGGCTTGCGCCCGAAAGGCATCAGTACGAAACACACGGCTTTGGTCACAGGCTGGAAGCCTTTGGAAGCGAGGAACCTATTGGCGCCACTGTACCTCCGGCCCGTCGTAGCTGTATAGTTTTTAAGGGTTGGGGAGTGCGTTTCGTGGTGCTGCGTAGTGGAGCCGGGGTGTCGCCCGGACGAGTATCCCGGTACAGGCTAGGAAGCGTTTTCTGGGCGTGCCGCCTCGCGTTCGTTGCGGTGGCTGGATTGGCGGCTGCGTCCTGCGGCGTGATCGACCGCTACCAAGAGCGGATCGATCAGATGAACCGTTCGGTAAACGAAGCACGGAATGAAATCCTGCTGCTAAATATCGCCCGCGCCGAGCACAACCACCCGCTGACATTTTTCGCGGTCACGTCCGTGTCCGGGTCGCATGGCGCGAACACTGCGGTTGGACTTCCCGACGTAACGTTCGGGCCTGCGCAGACCGTGGCGCAGGGGCACTATACATTCAAAAACAATTCGGTCAGCGGCAACGCATCGACCAATATTCAAGTCTCTCCGCTGGAATCACGCGAATTCTATCAAGGACTCCTACAGCCGATCGGACCGAATGCGATTCAGTTCTTTGTGGGCCAGGGGTATCCTCGCCAGATCATATTCCTCCTGACTGTCGAATCCATTCGCCTGAAGGGGCCGCGTGGAGAAGTGATCCTATGGAATGATCCGAGTGATTCGAGTTTTCCACTTTTCATGGAGTACGTGCATCGCTGGATTGATCTCGGTGTGTCAGTCGAGGAGTATGCAGGGCGCAGCAAGAAGGACGTCGCCCGCGTCCGTCTGTGTTTCGACAGGGGCCGTGCACGCTTGCCGCTAACCGGACTTGGCCCGATCTGCGGATCGAACAAGCCCGGCGTCGCTGGCCTTACAGGCTTGCGGGATGAGTCGCTCGGACCTGTTTCGGTTACGCTCCAGCCCCGTTCGACATACGGCGTGTTTCGCTATCTTGGCCGGCTACTCAACCCCGAACTTGGCGATCGCGTACTTCTTCGCGGGGACCGTGCCGGAGGAATCAGTTTCGCCGAAGACCGGCGATTGTTTCCGGTGCAGCACGGGGCTCCTCCGGGAATGTGTCTGACGCGCATCAGCTATAACGACAGGGATATTTGCGTTCCTGCGACTGGCGCAGAGCAAGGCCCGATGGTCCTTCAGTTGCTCGCACAGCTCATTGCACTCAACACGTCCGTCAGGGATCTTCCGCTCGTTCCTGCGGTCCGCGTCACGAACTGAGGCTGTTTAGGCCGGCAGCGACAGTGGCCGCGTACGGTACACCGTGTGCCAATCATCCACGTCAGCCATGTAGGCTTCGGTCGTCCTCGATAAGAGATCTGCTAACTGCGCGAAAGACGGAGTTTCGTTCGCAAGCGTGCGGTCGATGGCCTCCAGTTGCTTCGCAATCCTCGTCGACTGTTCGGCAGCCGTCTTGAATTCGCCTTGTGCGTGAATTGCGCTGAGGGCTGCGCCGATCGTCGGAAACAGCACCGTTGCTGTCGTAAACGAGGCAATCCAGAAGTCTCCCGGGCTCGGAAACGTGCCGCTCATTACAAGCGCAGCCCAAGGCAAGAAGGATGCGCAAAGCAGGAAGGTTGCGGCGAACAGCCACCTCCCTGCACTGTGCAGGCGATGATCGTACTTGTGCATCCGTACCGCGCGCACCGAGTGATACGAAATTTGCGCGCTGATCTCGTTTCTTCTGGCGCTGTCCCTAACCGCTTCTAGAAAGTGCGCATCGATCGCGCGATCGGGCAGTGGAATCAGTCGGCGAATACTATGGACATACCAACTGGCCCAATCCGGCGCATTGAGATCTAGATGACCGGTAGACCGTTCAATGGGTCCGCCGAGACCGAGCGGCGCAAGCACGCGAATCTGACGAAGGCACTCTGCGATGCGGCGGTACTCAAGCCAACGCCGATGCCACTCCCTGCGATGCCCGCTACGCCATGCAAAAACGATCAGGAACGCAATCAGCGTTTCACCCGCAACGAAAAACACTTTGGTCGCGAGGGCCTTGAAAAACAGGCCGCCGATCAAGGCAAGCGTTACAGCGAGCGCGGCCAGCGCGAAGTTTGCCGTGTAGGCACCGCGATACGCGCTTGCAAAATGCACCGCCAGACGATCCGCTGCCGCGTAGGCAGGAAGCACGACGTTCTCGATAACCGGTCGCTGAGACTTGTCGGGAGGTAGTGTTGCGAGATAGTCCGCCCACTCGGCTCGGGCGCTTCGCAGTGCGCTACCGATCTCGATCGGTTCGATTTTAAGGCGACCAAACGAAAGCAGGAGGAGCCAGTACCGGTACCACTTGCTGACGTTGTGCGCCCCGGGTTCGGCAACATACGCCGCTAGCGAGCGGCTTGCGGCAACGCCGAGCACAGGCGTCAAAATTTCCGTAAACAGCCCGGATGACTGAGAAAGATCGATCGGGCGAAACAGCTTCGTGAGTCTTGCATCCTTCAGCGGTCCGGACGCACTCTCTGCGAAGTAAATCGAAGAGACTTGAGCTTCATCAGGATTGAGCCAAAGTACAGGTATGCCTTCGGCAACGGCGCGCTCGACGACCTCGGCCGTACCACCACGTCCTTTACCTTCATTGCCATCCCAGATTGCGATGAGGACATCGATATTGGACAGAAGAACGAATCCGGCTGCCTCGTATGCATAGGCACGCTGTCGAGGATCGCCATCGAGTTCGAAGACGGAGTAGCTTCGAGCTAACAACTGGTGGAAGACCTCTCGGGAAGTCGCTGTGGAAAAGTCTTTCTCGTATTCACGTCGGCCAAAGGGAAGGATCGCCTCTAACGAATAGCCGACCGCAAGCCCACACTCTGCGACAACTCTGTCAGCGCCTTCCGCAAGAGACGATACAATCACGAGTTGTGGCTGACTGGCCTCTGTAGCAGATGCCATGACCGGTTCACTGATCGCTTGAAGTGCGCCCTCAATTCTTGTCCGCACCCCGGCGACTACTTCTCCTGATAACTCTGCGAGCTTCCGATGTCCGGTCACGCCAACGCGAATTCGGACTGATGGAACAAAGGGAATGTTGGATTGAGGATTGGTCATGCGTTACGCAGTATTCACGGGATTAGACATCAGGTCACGCCAGTGCGCCGCTCTCGGTTGGCAGGTTGCCGGAAGCCGTCAATTCGAGGCTGTATTGCGAACTGTTGGCGGGGGCTGATTGAGACTGATCCATTTTACGGCTTCGCGAAGTACCGCGTCCAAGTATTGCTGCATCGCCTACAATTATACTTCTGGAAAAAAGCGGGTCCGCGAATCAAGCGTTGATCCAATCTATAGGCGGACATTTTTTGGAAGGATGAGGCCTGGAATGGCCATTCTGAAATTCTGAAAAGCCTTGTGATTTCAAAGGCCCAATTGCAACAAAAACGACCGAAATTTCAGAAATCCGCTTGAAAACATTGGAGAATTTCACCCGGATTTTGATTCCGCCATTCCCAGGTTCGAATCCTGGCGCCCCAACCAGCCGTTTCCGTTTGATGCGAAAAGTCCGGCTCGAATTCTCTAGTGCTGAAGTGTCTCCGAGCGGTCACGTATCGTGTGACCGGAAGAACGGAGCGGCGAAGCTCTAGCACTTCGGATCATGTGCAGACTTTCGCGGCCAGAGATGCGGAAGCGACAGCTTCGCCTCTGATAAAATTTGCGATGTGACGAAGCGGATGATGCCGCGAGTTCATTTTTGAATACGATCTGAATTTATCGCGAGCTTGCGCGCACATGCCATCACAAAAGAATAATTCGACAGAGCGCATTCGGCACCATTCAAGCCTTCCGGAATCGCCTTGGTTGCAGCATCGTCCATGCAAGCGCCGCCGGAATTCTATTAGTTATCGCAAGGGCTTATTTGCGCTATAGTGGTCGAAGCCGCTCTTCAAGAAAAACCAAAATGGCCTCTAACGACACGTTGCAGCGCATCAAGGCTCTGACGCCTATTACCAGCATCGTTTCTCTCATCGGCACGCGGATCGATCCGGTCGCTTCGCAGGTGGTCGCCGTCGAGAAGGCGGTGTTGATGACGCTGTCCGGGGATGTGGCGGCACCCTTTGACGTGCCTTCAGACCTTACCGCGGCGAGTGACGGCTGGGCGGTCACCGCAGAGCAGACGCTCGATGCCAGCTCTTACGCGCCGGTTGCCCTCAATCCCGCGCCGCTTTGGGTCAATGCAGGCGAACGAATGCCGCAAAATACGGACGCGGTTCTGCCTGTCGATGCGGCTGCTCCCGTGAACGCAACGATGGAAGTCTACAATCCTGTCGCGAGCCTCGAAGGGGTTCTTCCGCCGGGCAGGCATGCCAGAAAGGGAGACGTTCTTTTGCATGCCGGTGATCGCCTGACTGCGCTGCGTTCGGCATCCCTGCGTAGTCTGGGCGTCGCAAGCGTTTCAGTTCGAGCGCCGCGCGTAAAAATCGTACCGGTATCCGCCGTCTCCAGCGTTTCCGATGTCATCTCTCCTGTCATCGCGAGAGCAGTCGCCGGATGCGGCGGCGTTCCGGAGATCGCGGAGCAGGCTTCGTATGAGTCTCTGCTGGAAAGTCCGGATTGCGATGCGTTCGTCGTAATCGGCGGCACCGGATCGGGCAAGAACGATACCTCGGTGCAGACGCTCATGCGCAAGGGCGCGCTCGATTTTCATGGGTTCGGAATTTCGCCGGGACAAACGGCGGCGTTCGGCAGGGCTGGCAAGTGTCCCGTCCTGCTTCTTCCCGGCGCGCTGGACGCGGCGCTGTCCGCGTTTCTTGTCGTCGGCAGCGCTTTGATGGATCGTCTCACCGGCCATCGCGATACGGAAAAAGGCGTGCCGGTCGTGCTCGCCAAAAAAATCGTTTCGACGATAGGCATGGAGGAGATCGTTTTCGTCCGGTGCGTTGAAGGGCGAGTGGAGCCGCTTGGGAAAACGCCCTTTGCTTTGCAGAAGCTTTTGCTGGCAGACGGATGGATATGGATACCGGCGGATAGCGAGGGGTTCGCTGAAGGCGCAAACGTTGAGATGAGAAAACTGCCGTGACCACAAAAAAAATCGAGGATGCGCCGGTTGAAGCGAAAGCACTTGTCGCCGCGATCCGGGCTGCCGCGCGGCAGGAACAGTTTCTCGAAGTCCTGTCTCCCGAGCAGGCGCGGATGCGCTTCGAAAGCCAGCTCGTTCTGAAGCCGTTGGGTCATGAGAAGGTATCTCTCTCTGCATGTCTGGGCCGGGTTCTGGCCGGCGACATTGCGGCGCCGGTCGATGCACCACCATTCGACCGCTCGAACGTCGATGGCTTCGCAGTCCGCGCCGCGGATACAATTGGCGCGAGTGACGATAGTCCGCGGACCTTCGTCCTGAACCGCGAGGTTCTTGCATGCGGCGTTCCGCCAAGACTTACGGTCGAGGCAGGCACTGCAACTGCGATCGCGACCGGCGGTATGATTCCGCGCGGCGCGGATGCGGTGGCCATGATCGAATGGACGGACCTCGTCGAGACAGAGAAAGGCCCTTCGATAGAACTGAACCGCACGTTGATGCCGGGCCAGTTCGTTTCGTTTGCAGGGTCGGATATTGCCCGGGGCGAGACGTTGCTCCGGCGCGGAACGTTGTTGAGCTCGCGGGAGGTCGGCATGCTTGCAGCTTGCGGAATCTCCGAGGCCGAAGTCGTTCGCAAGCCCGTGGTAGGCGTGCTTTCCACCGGAGACGAATTGACCGCTCCGGGAAAAAATCTTGCCGTAGGCAAAGTGTACGATTCGAACGGAGCCATCGTGGCAGCCTCCATCGAGGAATGCGGCGGAGTTGCCGTTCAGTTGGGCGCGTTCCCCGACGATGAGGACGTGCTGCGCCGTGCGCTGAAGGATGCAATCGCGCGATGCGATCTCGTCGTGCTTTCGGGAGGCACCTCGAAAGGCGCCGGCGATTTTTCGCACCGCATTGTCTCGGAGCTGGGCACAGTACTTGTTCACGGCGTCGCGCTGAAACCCGGAAAGCCGCTTTGTCTTGCGGTTGCCGAAGGCAAACCGGTTGTCGTTTTGCCGGGATTTCCGACATCGGCGATCTTCACCTTTCATGCATTCGTAGCGCCGGTCATCCGCGCATGGGCGGGGCTTCCGAAGGAAGCTGCCCATGTAGTCGAAGCGACGATTCCTGTTCGCGTTTCCTCCGAGCTGGGCCGCAAGGAATTCATGCTCGTATCGCTCAGCGAATCTTCCGAAGGGATGGTGGCCCTGCCGGGCGCAAAAGGGTCCGGTTCGGTCACGAGCTTCTCGCAGGCGGACGGCTTTATCGAAGTCGATGCGCTCGTGACTTCAGTGGAGGCGGAAAGCCGGCAACAGGTTACGCTGATCGGAAACAGCGTGAAGCCGCCCGACCTCACGATCACGGGGAGCCATGATCTGGCGCTCGATGCCGTATTGTCTGCCGTGGCGGAGCAGGGGTTCAACGTCCGGACGCTTGCAATCGGAAGTCAGGGCGGCGCAACAGCGGCTGCGCGCGGAGAATGCGATATCGCGCCAGTGCATCTTATCGATCCGCGCGAAGGGCAGACCAAAGGCCAGTACAATACCCATCTCGTCAGGCCCGGGTTACGGCTTGTGAAAGGCTGGCGGCGGATGCAGGGCGTTGTCTATCGTAAGGGTGATGTGCGGTTCGAGGGGAAAACGGCTGCCGAGGCCGTTCGCTCCGTTTCGGCAGACGCTTCAGGCGTCATGATCAACCGCAACGCGGGCTCCGGCACGCGCGTGCTCATTGACAAGCTGCTTGCGGAAGCAGGCGTTGAACGGCCCGCCGGTTACGCAAACCAGCCGAAATCGCACAACGCAGTTGCCGTGGGGATCGTGCAAAAGCGCGCGGATTGGGGTGTTGCAATCGAACCGGCCGCAAAACTTTACGGTCTTGGCTTTTTGCCGCTTGCGCCTGAAGAGTACGATTTCCTGATCGTGGAAAGCCGCAGCGGCCGCCCCGCCGTGAAGGCTTTTCTGAACGCGTTGCAGGACAAAGCGGTTCTGGAGAGCATTCGTGCGATCGGCATGGAGCCGGCAGTCGGCGGAAACGGATAGCCATGCGTATCGTGGGCCTTGCAGGCTGGAGCGGCTCCGGCAAGACGACATTGATCAAGAAGCTCATTCCCTGCCTCACGGAGCGCGGGCTTCGCGTGTCAACGCTGAAACATGCGCATGCGGGCTTCGACATCGATGTTCCTGGCAAAGATTCTCATTCGCATCGCATGGCCGGCGCGACAGAAGTGCTGGTTTCTTCGCCGCGGCGTTTCGCACTTGTGCATGAGCTGCGCGGAGAGGCCGAGTTTACGTTGCCGGAATTGCTGAAGAAGCTTGCGCCGGTGGATCTCGTGATCGTGGAAGGCTTCAAACGATACGGCCATCCCAAGCTAGAGGTTTATCGTGCCAAGGTCGGAAAGCCTTTCCTGCATCACGGCGATCCTGCGATTTTCGCCATCGCATCCGATCAGGCGGTCCCGTCGGCAGGCGTGCCGGTGCTTGATCTGAACGATGCGGAAACAATCGCCGGAGCAATGCTGAAACACGCGATGCCGCTCGACGATCTGCTCGAGCAGATGGCGCCTGCGGAGATCGGCTGATGGCGCAGCTCACTGACGATTGTTTTGCATTCGACGGGCCTTTGATGCCGATCGAAGCCATGGAGCGATTGATCAGCGAGCGTGTTTCGCCGGTCGACGAAACGGAGTCCGTGGCGATTTCCGAAGGAAGAGGCCGCGTCATCGCCGCGGATGTCGTGGCGCCTGTCGATCTTCCGCATTTCGATAATTCGGCGGTCGATGGCTACGCGGTGCGCCACGCCGATCTGGCGCCGTCGGGAGATACCGTCCTGAAAATTACCGGGCGCGTCATGGCCGGACAAAAAGCGATGCCGAAGCTGGGCGCAGGCGAGGCGATCCGCATCTTCACAGGGGCGAGAATGCCCGATGGTGCCGATACGGTGTTCATGCAGGAAGACACGCGCGAGGAAGACGGCGCCGTGATTTTGCCGGAGGGCCTGAGGCGCGGTGCCAATCGCCGCTTGCGGGGCGAGGATATTCCGTCCGGATCGGTCGCCATACCGGCGGGAAGAATACTCGACGCGCAAAACCTTACGCTGGCTTCGGCGCTGGGTCTCACCGGACTGAAGGTGCGGCGGCGCATTCGTGTCGCGATATTCTCTACCGGCGACGAAATCGTCGAACCGGGATCGCCGCTTGCCGGCGCAGAGGTATTCGATGCCAACCGCACGCTGTTGCGGAACATGCTGGAGCAAACCGGTTGCGCTGTCTCCGATCTCGGGGTGCTCCGCGACGAACCCTCAACCTTGAAAGCTGCTTTGGCAAAAGCGGCAAAGGATTGCGACGTGGTTCTCACTTCCGGTGGAGTCTCCACCGGTGACGCGGATTACGTCCGGAGCGCGGTGGAGGCGGCGGGATCGCTGGTGTTCTGGCGTATCGCGATCAAGCCGGGCCGCCCGGTGGCGATGGGTGTGCTGCCGGGTGCGGATGGAAACAACGCCGCCTTTATCGGTCTGCCGGGGAATCCTGTCGCGGTCTTCGTTACGTTCGCGCGCGTGGTGCGGCCGCTCCTGATGCGGCTCTCGGGAGCGACTCCGCGTCCGCTTTTCTATCTGCCGGTCGTATCGACGTTCGACTACAGGAAAAAATCCGGCCGCCGGGAGTATGTTCGCGTGTCGCTGAAGCCGGGCGCGGATGGCGGTTATGAAGCCTTCAAGCATCCGCAGGACGGAGCAGGGGTCATCACCTCGCTGACCGAAACCGACGGTCTCATCGAATTGCCTGACGATGTTACAACGATCGCGGCAGGCGATCGCGTACAGTTTCTTTCCTATGCCTCGCTGATGTCCTGATCCGCTCGATCAGGCGGCATTTATCGGAACGATTTCGTCGAGCGGAAGTTATCTAGGGGAACCCCGAAATGAGAGTTCCCGAATGAAAAATACTATTGCAACAAGTCTTTTGCTCGCCAGCACACTTGCGTTCAGCGCTTATGCGCAGGCGCCGCAAGTGAAAGGCGACGAAACGAAGACTGAAACGAATTGTCCACCTGGCGATAAATCCGACGCGCAAGCGCAGGAAAAGAGCATCATTCTGCCGTCGGCAGGTGGGCACAAGGATTCAGCTGCGCCCACCGTGCAGCGCGAAGGCGAAACGGTGGTGATCGATCCGAAGTGCAAGCAGGATCCGGCAATGCCGGACAACAAGAAGAACTGATCGTCTGACGGTTCAGGCTTCCGGGTGTTGCGCGGCGATTTCGCTGGCCCGCGCCGCATCCTCCGGCGTGTTTACGTTGAAGAACGGATCGATCGGCGTATCGCCCCACTCTGCGATCGCAACACCGTGACGCGCGGTCCAGACCTCGATCTTGTGAAGATTTTCTTCCATGAGCGCGCGCCGCAGATCGCCGCGGAGCGCGACCGGCCAGAGGCCCACGACGGGATGGCGCCAGTCGCCCGACTTCGCGCAGGCAAGCGGCTTGTTCTCCGCCGTGAGCGCTGCTGACAAACGGTCATTGAGCGTGCGCGGCAAAAACGGACAGTCGCCGGGCGCACTGAGCAGATACTCCGTATCGGGTGCGTTACGCGCGGCCCAATCGAGACCTGCAAGAATTCCGGCGAGCGGGCCTGCAAAATCGGGAATGTCATCGGGCACGACCGGCAAACCGGTGAACGCGAAGCGCGACGGATCGCCATTCGCGTTGATGATGACGCGGGAGCATTGCGGCTTGAGCCGTTCGAGCACCCGCTCGAGAATGGTCTGACCGCCGATCTCGATCATGCCCTTGTCGCCGCCGCCCATTCTGCGTGCGAGACCGCCGGCGAGCACGAGCCCGAGCGGTTTCTTATTCGTCATGCATTGCGGCCTTGCGGCGGAAGCGTCCGCTTTCTTCCTGCACGTTGTCCACGTCCTGATCGAACACGATACGTTTCTCGCCGGCGAGCGCCATGAAGCGCTTGCCGCGGGCGCGGCCGATCAGCGTGAGGTTGGCCTTGCGCGCAAGCTCGACGCCCCAGGCGGTGAAGCCCGAGCGCGAAACGAGGATGGGAATGCCCATGCGCACGGTCTTGATGACCATCTCCGAGGTGAGGCGGCCGGTCGTGTAGAAGATCTTGTCGTGCGCGGGCACCTTGTTCTGGAACATCCAGCCGGCGATCTTGTCGACTGCGTTGTGACGGCCGACGTCTTCCATATAGACGAGCGACTTGTCTTCTTTCGCGAGCACGCAGCCGTGGATAGCTCCCGCTTCCAGATAGAGCGAAGGGGTCGTGTTGATCTCGTGCGTCAGCGCATAGAGCCATGACGTCCGCAGTTCCGTGTCGGGCAGCTTTATGTCTTCGAGCGCTTCCATGAGGTCGCCGAACGTGGTGCCCTGCGCGCAGCCCGAGGTCTGCGTGCGCTTGCGCATCTTTTCTTCGTAGTCGGTCTGGCGCTCGGTGCGGACGACGGCGACCGAAAGGTCGTCGTCATAATCGACGCCGGTGACCACGTCGTCCGGCATCAGCATGTTCTGGTTCAGCAGGAAGCCGAGCGCGAGGAATTCGGGATAGTCGTTGATCGTCATGGCCGTCACGATCTCCTGCGAGTTCAGGTAGATCGTGAGCGCGCGCTCGACGGTGACCGACGCTTCGACTTTCGCCCCGGTCTGGTCGATGCCGGTGACGCGCTCGGTCAGCCGCGGGTCGTGCGGGTTCGGCTTGATGATGTAGTGGTCGCTGGACATGGCGTGACTATAGCACGGCCCGCCGCGAGAAATGCGGCGGAACTACTCCGCCGCAACCTGCGCTGCTGACACCGGCTCGACCTTCGCGGCGCAATACTTGAACTCCGGAATTTTGCCGAACGGATCGAGCTTCGGGTTGGTGAGCAGGTTCGCCGCCGCCTCCACATAGGCAAACGGAATGAACACGACGCCATCCGGCACCGCGTCATCCTGCCGCGAGTAAAGTTCGATCGACCCGCGCCGCGTGCTCACGCGAACCGGATCGCCCGCTTCGATGCCGAGCTTGGCAATCGTGCCGCGGGAGAGCTGCGCGATGGCGGTCGGCTCGATGGCGTCGAGCACCTCGGCGCGCCGCGTCATCGAGCCGGTATGCCAATGCTCAAGCTGGCGTCCGGTCGAAAGCACGAACGGATACTCCGCATCCGGCACTTCGTCGGGCGGCGTGAGCTTCGTGGCCACGAGCTTCGCGAAGCCGCCCGGACGCGGGAAGCCTTTGTCAAACACGACATCGCGGCCCGGTTTGTCGGGGCCGTCGGTCGGGTATGTGACGGCATCCTCGCGCTCGACGCGATCCCACGAGATATTCGCGAGCGCCGGCATCATCGACGCCATCTCGGTGAAGACTTCGCCGACATGCTTGTAATTCCAGCCGCAGCCCATGCGGTTCGCGATGTCCTGAATGATCCAGAGATCCTGCCGCACTTCGCCCGGCATCGGGATCGCAACGCGGCCCATCTGCACCTGACGGTTCGTGTTCGTGACGGTGCCGTCCTTTTCCGGCCAGCCGGAGGCGGGCAGGATCACGTCGGCATAAACCGCAGTTTCGGTGAGGAAGAGGTCCTGCACCACGAGGTGTTCGAGGTGCGCGAGCGCCTCGCGCGCGTGATTGAGATCGGGGTCCGACATCGCGGGGTTCTCGCCCTCGATATACATGCCCTTGATCTCGTTCGCGTGGACCGCGTCCATGATCTCGACGACGGTCTTGCCGCGCTTCGGCGATAGCTTCACGCCCCACTTGTCTTCGTAGAGCGAGCGGATTTCCGGCGCTTCCACCGACTTGTAATCGGGGAAGAACATCGGGATCAGGCCCGCGTCGGATGCGCCCTGCACGTTGTTCTGTCCGCGCAGCGGATGGAGACCCGTGCCGGGTCGGCCGATCTGGCCGGTGATCAGTGCGAGCGCGATTAGGCAGCGCGCGTTGTCGGTGCCGTGCGTATGCTGGGAGACGCCCATGCCCCAGAAGATGATCGCGCTTTCCGCGCGCGCATAGGCGCGGGCAACGTCGCGCAGCGTCTGCGCATCGATGCCGCAGATCGGTTCCATCTCCTCGGGCGTGAAATCCTTGACGTTCTCCTTCCACGCGTCGAAGCCCTCGACATAGGTCTGGATGTACTGCTTGTCGTAGAGCTCTTCTTCCACGATCACGTTCAGCATCGCGTTCAGCATCGCGACGTCGGTGCCGTTCTTGAACTGCATCATCTTCCACGCGTGGCGCTTCATCGCCGTGCCGCGCGGGTCCATGATGACGAGTTTCGCGCCGTTCTTCGCCGCCTGCTTGAAGAAGGTGGCTGCAACCGGATGGTTCTCGGTCGGGTTCGCGCCGATCACGATGATGAGATCGGAGTTCTTCACTTCGTTGAAGGTCGCGGTCACCGCCGCCGAGCCGACGCCTTCCAGGAGCGCCGACACGGACGACGCATGACAAAGCCGCGTGCAGTGATCGACGTTGTTGGTGCCGAAGCCGGTGCGGACTAATTTCTGGAAGAGGTAGGCCTCTTCGTTCGAGCCCTTGGCGGAACCGAAACCGGCAAGCGCATTCGGGCCGTCGCGGTCGCGGATTTTCACGAGACCGTTCGCGGCGCGGTCGAGCGCTTCTTCCCACGTCGCTTCGCGGAAATGTGTCGAGTAATTCGAAGGATCGATGAATTCGTGCGGCACCTTCGGCACGCCTTCCTTGCGGATGAGCGGCTTCAAGAGGCGCTGCTTGTTGTGCACGTAATCGAAGCCGAAGCGGCCCTTCACGCAGAGACGGTTTGCGTTCGCGGGACCTTCCTTGCCGACGACGGAGACGATCTTGTCGTCCTTGATCTGGTAGGTGAGCTGGCAGCCGACGCCGCAATAAGGGCAGACGCTGTCCACTTCGCGGTCGATGTCGCCTTTGTAGGTGTTATTCGCATCGACGCGGGTCGCGGGCATCAAGGCGCCGGTCGGGCAGGCCTGTACGCACTCGCCGCAGGCAACGCAGGTCGAAGCGCCCATCGGATCGTCGAAATCGAACACGATCTTTTCGTGATGGCCGCGTCCGGCCATGCCGATTACGTCGTTGACCTGCACTTCGCGGCAGGCGCGGACGCACAGATTGCACTGGATGCAGGCATCGAGATTGACCGCCATCGCCGGATGCGAGCGATCGGAGGCGATCTTCTCCTGCTCGGGGAAGCGGCCGGTCTCGATTCCCATCTTGTCGGTCCACGACCAGAATTTCGATTGCGGATCGGGCGCGGTCGCGCGCTCCGGCTGGTCGGCGGCAAGCAGTTCGAAGACCATTTTGCGCGAAGCGTCGGCGCGCTCGGACTGCGACTTTACTTTCATGCCCTCGGTCGGCGTGCGGATGCACGACGCCGCGAGCACGCGCTCACCTTCGATCTCGACCATGCAGGCGCGGCAGTTTCCGTCCGGGCGATAACCGGGCTCCGGCAGATAACAGAGATGCGGGATGTCGGTGCCCTGACGCTTGGCGACCTGCCAGATCGTTTCGCCTTCGAAGGCTTCGACTTCTTTGCCGTCGAGCGTGAACTTGATCAGCTTCGGCATGCCATTCATCGCGTTCATAGGATCACCATTGCCGCAGCGGTTTTGTGAGATCGTCGCGGAAGTATTTGAAAACGGAAGAGAGCGGGTTCGACGCAGCCTGACCGAGGCCGCAGATCGAAGCGTCGCGCATGGCGTTGGAAAGCTCGGTCAAAAGCGCTTCGTTCCACGGGCCTTGCGCCATCAGCTTCGCGGCTTTCTCGGTGCCGGCACGGCACGGCGTGCACTGACCGCAGGACTCGTCTTCGAAGAACTTCATGAGGTTCAGCGCGACCGCTTTCATGTCGTCCTTGTCGGAGAGGATTACGACCGCATGCGAGCCGATGAAGCAGCCGTATTTTTCGAGCGTGCCGAAATCGAGCGGAATGTCGTTCATCGAGGCAGGAAGAATGCCGCCCGATGCGCCGCCGGGCAGATACCCCTTGAAGGTTTCGCCGTCGATCATGCCGCCGCAATATTCGTCGATGAGCTCCTGAATCGAGATACCGGCAGGTGCTAGCTTCACGCCCGGATTTTTCACGCGGCCGGAAACCGAGAAGCTGCGAAAGCCCTTGCGATCGCGGCGGCCCTGCGAGGTGAACCACGCGGGGCCTTTCTCGATGATGTCCCTGATCCAGAACAGCGTCTCGACGTTGTGCTCGAGCGTCGGACGTCCGAAGAGGCCGACCTGCGCGACATACGGCGGACGGTGGCGCGGCAGCCCGCGCTTGCCTTCGATGCTCTCGATCATCGCGGATTCTTCGCCGCAGATGTAGGCGCCCGCGCCGCGGCGCATGATCACCTTGGAGAATTTCGTGAGACCCGCTTTCTCTGCCTTCGCGAGTTCCTGCTCCACGAGCAGCCGGATCTCCGGATATTCGTCGCGAAGATAGAAATAAACTTCTTTCGCTTCGACGACCCATGCGCCGATCAGCATGCCTTCGATGAAGCGGTGCGGATCCTGTCCGAGATAGAAGCGGTCCTTGAACGTGCCCGGTTCGCCTTCGTCGCCGTTCACTGCCATCAGGCGCGGCGCGGGCTCGGCACTGACCAGCGACCACTTGCGTCCGGTAGGGAACCCAGCGCCGCCGAGACCGCGAAGTCCGGCGTCGCTTACGATTGAGATCAGTTCCTGGCGCGTGCGCTTCCCCGAGAGGCAATCTTCGAGAAGCTTGTAGCCGCCTTGCTTGCGATAGGCGTCGAAATCGTTCGAGGTCTTGAATGCGTGCGGATGTTCGTGCGCCTTTACGGCGGCGGAAACATTCTCGTTGGTCGCGCGGAACACTTGCGCGTGCCCGACTGCCGCGACCGGCGCCTTGTCGCATGCGCCCATGCAGGGTGCGCGCACGACGCGGACATCCTTGCCGAGTTTGCCGGGAAGCTCCGCGAGCAGTTTGTCCGCGCCCGCCATGCAGCAGGACAGGGAATCGCAGACCCGAACCGTAGTCGCGGGCGGCGGCGTTTCGCCTTCCTTCACGACATCGAAATGCGCGTAGAAGGTCGCGACCTCATACACTTCGGTTTGCGCGAGTTTCATCTCCTCGGCGAGTGCCGCGAGATGCGCAGCCGAGAGATGGCCATACTTGTCCTGAATAAGGTGCAGATGTTCGATCAGGAGATCGCGCTGACGCGACTTCCCGCCAAGCAGCGCACGCACTTCATCGAGCGCGCGGATGTCGATCTGGCGGCCTTTCGGCTTCGGGCGGGGGCGCTTGCGCTTGGCTTCTGGGGCCGTATGCGGCCCGGCGATAATTGTTGTCATTCCAAAGAAATGGAAGGACTCTGCGAAACTAACAATGCCCTCAAAGGCATACGGCGATAGAAAAAATCTATGAACGCGAACCTGGGATGGGATAGAGTGTTCTAATGCGTAGGAAATTTTCGTTTGCCGCATTGCTTGCGGCGTTCACTGCGTTGTCGATTTCTTTCGCCGTTGCGCAATTGCAGGGTCACGGCGGACCCATCAAATCCATCGCGGTATCGCCCGACGGAAGATTTGCGATTTCCGGCAGCTTCGATACCTCGGCGATCCGCTGGTCGCTCTCGAAAAACTCCGCGGAACAGGTTCTGCGCTTTCATGAGAGCGCGGTGAATGCGGTGGTAGTCATTCCCGGCGGAAAGCTCGCAACCGGCGGCGAAGATGGGCAGGTCGCGATCTGGGATGAAGGCAAGCCTGCGCCGGCTACGGTCCTGAAGGGACACACTGCGCCGGTCGTGGCGCTTGCGGCCTCGCCGGACGGCAAGTGGATCGCCTCCGCGTCATGGGACCGGAGCATTCGTTTGACCCCCGTCGCCGGCGGCGAAACGAAAGTGCTGCAAGGTCATCAGGACAACGTGAATGCCATCGCATTTACGCCGGATAGCAGTGCGCTGGTGAGCGCGGGCTACGATCTCACGGTTCGCATCTGGCCGCTTGCGAAGCTCGAATCTCCCATCACCGCGCAGGTACCGAGCCCGCTGAACGCAATCGCGATTGCGCAGGATGGCGAAATCATCGTCGCAGGCGCGGATGGAAAAGTTTACTTCCTTTCGTCGTCCGGCGACATGAAGGGTTCGGTGCAGGCCGCCGAGCGCCCGATCATTTCCGTTGCGGTTTCGCCTGACGGGCGCTTTGTCGCCGCCTCCGCGATTGCCGGTTCGGTTGCGATCATCGAACGGCAGGATCGCAAGGTTACCCGCACGCTGGTCGGACCCGGTCTGCCGGTCTGGGCTGTGGCTTTCATGTCAGACAGCAAGACCCTCGTCTCGGGCGGCAACGATCGTCTCGTGCGGCGCTGGGATGCGACGAGCGGCGAGCATCTGGGCGAAGTCGCGATGCGCGGCCCCGACAATATCCTTGCGGCGTTCGAAGGCGATCGCGGCGCCGAGGTCTACAAGGCCTGCGTCGCCTGCCACACGCTCTCGCCGGACGAGGGCAATCGGGCGGGTCCGACGCTGCACGGTATCTTCGGTCGAAGGATCGCGACCTTGCCGGGCTATCAGTTCTCGGATGCACTGAAGAAGATGGACATCGTCTGGACGCCGGAGACGGTTGCAAAACTCTTCGAGGTAGGCCCGATGGCCTATACGCCCGGCACGAAAATGCCCGAGCAGAAGATTGCATCGCCTGACGACCGCAAGGCGCTGATGGAGTTTTTGCAGAAAACGACGAAGAAGTAGCGCTCTTACGACTTCTTCGTCTCGTCGCGCTCGCGGATATAGTCTTCCGTCGTCCGCACATGCGGGCGCGCCGGCGCTTCGTGCGGATCGAAAGACTCTTCGATCGCGACGATGCCGCGGCAGTCTTCGCACATTTTCAGAAGGTCGAGCCGCTGCGCGCGGCCCTGGAACATCCAGTGCCGGCCTTCGAGTTTCGCGGTGATGCGCTCGATCGTGCTCTTGGTGCCGAACGGCTTCGAGCAGCGGATGCACTCGAACGGCTCTTCTTCCTTCATGATCCGCGCTTCCGCGGTTGCCGCGCGGAAGTCGATCTGCGGATGAAGCGTGATCACTTTCTCGGGGCAGGTCGCCTTGCAGAGCCCGCACTGGACGCAGGCGTCCTCGGCGAACTTCAGCATCGGCTTTTCGGGATTGTCGGAAAGCGCACCGGTCGGGCATGCCGATACGCAGGCGAGGCAAAGCGTGCAGCCTTCGGCATTCACTTCGATCTTGCCGAAGGGGGCGTGATCGGGAAGCGCGATGACATCCACCGGAGCGGGAGCCACTTCCTGCAATTCGCGCAACGCCGTGCGCATGATGTCGCGCTTGCGTCCGAGCGGCATGAAGCTTGCGGTTTTGCCCTGGCTCTTCGCCTTTGCGGTTTCGTAGAGCGCCCGGCCCAGCGCATCCGGGTCGTCGGTCTCGATTGTCGTGACGCGGTCTTCGCCGAATCCAAGTCCCTTCAGGATGGTGCCGGCGTAGGAAATCGTCCGGATGGCGCCTTCGGTTTCGTGCTTGGGTCGCGCGCGCATCAGAATCCGCGCGGAGGCCGCGCCATAGGCGAAGGCGGCTGCCAGGGTTTCGAGACCGATCTGCGTGACTTCGTTGATCTGAACCGGGATCACGTTCGCAGGCAATCCCTCGCCGTGGCGGGCGAGCATCTCGATCATCTCGAGGCCATGCTCTCCATCGTGGAACAGCAGAGCCGGGTTCGCGCCTCCGCTTTCGCGATAGACCGAAAGCAGGGTGCGGATTTTTCCGATCAAGGCATCGACCGGCGGCAGTGCATAGGCCGCGGCCCCCGTCGGGCAGACGGCAGCGCAGGAGCCGCAACCGGCGCAGACGTTTGCGTCGATCGCGACATGATCGCCATTCGGCGAAATTGCGCCGGTCGGGCAGAGATTGAGACAGCGATTGCAGCCGACGATCTTCGAGCGCGAATGCGCGCAGAGGCTTTCGGTGAAGGTGATGTAGCGCGGCTTGTCGAAGGTGCCGACGAGTTCGCCGGCCTTCATCACGGCGCGCAGGATCGCAGCCGGATCGTTCGGATCGGCGCGCAGATAGCCGTCGCGCAGGTCATGCGCGGGAAACAGGGGTGCACCGCCCGAGACGTCCAAAATCAGGTCGCAGCGCGATTTCGCGCCGTCGCGGCCCACGCCGAAAGCAAATTTGTCGCGCGAGGACGGCTCCCGCAGCGCGTAGTCATCGACCGTCAGTTCGAACGCGCCGAGATGGCCTCGCGCCGAAACGATCGAGCCTTTCGCGACGGGAAACTCGCTGACGCGCACCGGCGCGACCGGGCCCGGCTTGCTCAGCAGTACGGTAACATCGAGGCGATCTTTGAGAAGCGTTGCCGCTTCGATCGCCTTTTCGTCGCGGCCGTAAACGAGGATCACCCCTTCGCTCGTCAGCGGAACCAGCGGAACTTCCGGCATCGGAACCGCGGCTGCGGCGAGCAGGGCCGCCATCTTTGGTCCGGCGGCCTTGGCTTCTTTCGACCAGCCGCCATGTTCTCGAATGTTGACGAAGGAGAGCGACGCATTGCCGCCGCTCTCGGCGGCGACTTCGTTGAAGACAGGCGTCTCCTGCGTGCAAGCGACGGTGATATCGCCGCCCTTTGCGGCAGCCAGGGAAAAGCGCTCGATCTCCGCTCGGCACAGATGGTTTGCACTCTCGATTGCAGCGCCCTTGCAGCCGCGGCGGATCGCGTCGGCGTCGAGCGGCATCGTGCGCTCGCAGCTACATATAAAGAGTGTGCGGGACTTTTCGGCCATGAACGCAGCGCTTCCGGTGCTTAACCCTCGCGCAGGCGAGGTTCTCGGCTGCACTTTCGCACGCTATAATGAGAACAATTAAAAAGTAAAACCCCTGACGCCCGGAGCCTATAGGGAACAATGACCTTCGAAGCGCGCAACAGCGCGAAAACGCCCTATAACGACAAACTCGATCTGCCGCCTGTCTTCCGCCAAGTGATGCTTCGCGAAGCGGGCGATGCGTTCTCTCACGCGCAGAAGATTGCGGGGGAAGCGGGCGCGGGCACGCTCGTTTGGGTTGGCCGCTTCGATGTCGCGGAATTTGCCGTCGTGCTCGAGCCCGACGAGCCGCTCGTTTACGCGCGCCGCGCAATCTATGCATGTCTTGCTGCGCTCGCCGATGCGCTTGCGGTTCATGCGCCGCCGGAAATGCCGATGCACTACGAGTTTCCGGCCAATCTGATGTTCAACGAAGCGCTGGTCGGCGGCGGGCAACTGGCGTGGCCGCTTAACGCGAACGAGAAAGAACGCCCCGACTGGCTGGTCTTCGGCGCCATGATCCGCACGGATATTCTGGACTACCGCGAGCCGGGTGAACGCGCCCATATCGCGAGCCTGCACGAAGAAGGCTTCGATGAAGTAGGCGGCGGCCGTCTGGCCGAAAGTTTCGCGCGTCATCTGATGGTGCATATGGACGAATGGCAGAACCGCGGCTTTGCCAAGGTCGCCGAGGCTTATCTGTCGCGCGTGCCTTCGCCGGAGAAAACCGAGCGCAGCATCGACGCTGTCGGCGATCTCTTGACGCGCCGGAAGGGAAAGCTCGATGTCGAAAAGCGCAAGCTTCTGCCGGCCATCGAGCGCGCTCTCTGGCTGGATCACAAGTCCGGGGACATCCTCTATTGAAACTGTTGCGTACCATTCGTCTCGATCCTTCGGATACGTTCGTGTTCGAAAAGCCCGCCGAGCCTGGTGAGTGGGCCGTGTCGGGCGCATTCGAATATTGGGATCGCGATCTCGACGCGCTTACAGGCAAGGAGCGTGCGGCGTTCCGCAGCGGTTTTCTGGGTGTCGGATCGATGGGCCGCTCGACCCTCGTGCAGATCGTGAATGCGGACGAGAGCGAGCGCGCGGAAGTGGTGGAAACGCTGGCCCGGCAGCTCGTCGCGCATTTCGGGGCCCCCGACGTGGACACGGCACGCGCGGCGGCGGAAGAGGAGGTCGCCTTTGCGGAATCGCTTTGCGAGTATCCGCCGGAGATCCTCGTGGCCGTGCACCGGACAGTCGAAGACGGCACGATCCGCGAGGCATTCAGGTCTCTACAGGCCGCGCAAAACGGCCCGAAGCGCTTCCGTGCCTTTAACTTCCACGAAGTTCACGGCGAAGACGAGATCGAGGAGCGCGTCGATCTTGCCGGCATGATTGAAGGAAAGCGGACATGAAGGATTTCTGGCTTTCCTGCGGGCACCATCTGCTCGACCGCGACGAAGGCGGCGGGCTTATCGTCACCGACGATTTCCTCAAGGTTTATTTCGCGAGACCGGAACTGGCGCCCCCGCCGGAAGCCTGTGTCGTCGAACGCGCGCTGCACGCGGCGTTGCTTGAGGACCCGCGCCGTGCGGTAGGCGCCGACGAAATCGCGGCAATGGCCGATCCGGATGCACAGGAAAACTGGGCGGTCGTGCTCGAGTTTCGCGACCATCTTCTGAAACATCCGACACTGGAAGCGGCCTATCTCGCGCTCATCCGCGGCGGCGTCGGGCGCACACCGCCGCTTTTCCTGAACCAGCTGGTTCACGTGATTCTGAGAAACGTGCTCGACGAGTGCGAGGACCCGTTCGTGCTGCGCGCAGGCGAACTGTTCTACCGCTCGCAGCGTGTCACCACGCACGAAGGCTCCCTGCTCGTCGCGGACGAAGAGACGATCGCGGGCAACAATCCGGGGCAGGTTTCGCCGCTGGTAGGCATGCTCGGAATCGAAAAGTCCGCCGAAATCGACGTGCTCAACGATGACAACGCCGATACCTATTACGAGCGAAGCGACCGCTACGATATGGCGCTCGACCTGACGGCCGGCCGCCGCGGGCATGAAGCGCTGGGCGAAGTGATCGCCCGCTGGCTGCGCCACTTGCTTGCGATGGAGGCGAGCGTGGTGCCGGTCGTCGAACTCAAAGATGCCCGTTTTACCTGGTATGTGGGGCTCGATACCGAGGGCACCCGGATCGGCGACATGCTCTGGAACGGGGAACAGATCGATACGGCGGTGCAGGGGCTTCTCGTCGCGCTTTACGCGCTTCGCCCCGAAGGTGCCGACGCTCCCGCGGACAAGGATGCGCCGCCCGCCTATCTGATCCTCGGCATGAACGAGGATAAGATGCTGCGGATGAAGCCGCAGAATCTTCTGACAGGTCTCAACGTGAAACGTCTGGAGACGGCAACGTGAGTACACCACTGGTTTCGATCCCGGTCGGCGTCGTTGCCGAGCGCCTGAAGGCCGAGAGCAAATGGATCGACTATCTCTGGCGTCCGGCGAACGTGCTGGAGGGCGTGCCCGATATGCAGCCATGGACACTGCTTGAAGGAAACAGCGACCGCGCGCTGTTCTACGCGGGTGCCGCGACAATCGAACTCTATGCCGGCGACGCCGCGCACTACCGCGAGAACCTCGCCACCGGCTTTCCGAAACTCTGGGTCATCCTGCGCCCGACCGGCATCGAGCCGCCGCTGGAACTCGTGATGGTAACGGCCAATCCGTTCGAAGGTGAGGGGCTGACCGAAAGCGCGGCGGATCTCGTCGAGCCGATACCGATGCCGGAAGCGATCTGCCGGGAACTCGCTGCTTTCATCGAGCAGCATTACGTTCATGAGCCCTTCTTCAAGCGCAAGCGCGACAGGGCCGATCCCGAGGCGCTCGGGCGCAAGCCGGGCGGCATGGAGAAGAAGCCGTGAGCGAAGAGGAAGGCTTTCTCAATCGCTGGTCGCGCCGCAAGCAGGAAGCGGGGAAGGAGCCTTCCGGCGAAAACGAGAAAGTCGAGCAACAGTCCGCTTCGCTCGATCGACCGGAGAATCCGGCGCAGCCTCCCGAAGAAGCGTTCGACATTTCGAAATTGCCGCCGGTCGATTCGATCACCGCGGCTACCGACATCCGCAGCTTTCTCGCGAAGGGTGTGCCCGCTGCACTGACTCAGGCAGCCCTTCGCCGCGCGTGGAGCGCAGACCCCGCGATCCGCGATTACATCGGCCTCTCGGAATATTCGTGGGACTTCAACGCGCCCGGGCAGTTCGGTTTTGGAGAACTCGATCCGTCGCTCAACGTGCAGGAAATGGTCGCGGATATGTTCGGCCAGGTGAAGAAGGCCGCAGCAAATATCGAAGAGGCGATCGGGAACGACGACTCAGCCGCCCCGCAAGCAGACTCTGCGTTGACGCAAGATGCGTTCGCGAACCCCGTGGAAGTTCGTAGCGAGAAAGACGATGGGAATTTGCCCACCGCATTTTCGGATGTGCAGTCGTCTGCTGAAATTGGCGACAAAAGCGCACAACTAGCCGCCGCACCGCAGCAGTCCGACGAGATCGAGGAGGAGATTGCTCTCCCTGCTCGACGTCACGGTAGTGCACTGCCGAGCTAGCGAGTCTTTCCTCTTGCGCCGCACAATAAAATAGCAGCCGCCTATATAGGCAGAGGCTATTGCAGCTATTCCGCCCCGCGGGTTACCCTCTTTGAAACGGTTCTCAAGAAGGACCGATCAAAAGAATTCTAATTCTAGAGTGGGGACCGAATTGCGCGACCAAGGGTTGGAGAAGGCCATTCGATCCGTCGGCGGAGTCAGCGAACTCGCGCGCCGTATCGGAATCGCGCAGCCGTCCGTCTCAAATTGGAACCGCGTGCCGGCGGAGCGGGTCGCAGCCGTTGAGACGGCGACCGGCATTTCCCGGGCAATTCTGCGCCCTGATCTTTTCGGAACGGATTTTCAGTTGAACGGGACTCTGGACGAGATCGATGTCGCGCGCGCGCAGGAATACGCGTTGCTATCCGTGTTGCTCGCGAAGGCGCCGGACGCCGATCTGCTGAAGCGGCTCGAGAACCTCGAAGGCGACGAAAGCGAGATCGGCAAGGCCCATTCCGCGCTCGCCGATTCGGCTGCATCGCTGAATGCGCAGCAGGTGGACCGCGAATACTTCGACGTTTTCATCGGCGTCGGCCGGGGTGAGCTGCTTCCCTACGCGTCCTACTATCTCACCGGCTTCCTGCACGAGCGTCCGCTCGCGCGTCTGCGCGGCGACCTGTTCCTGCTCGGCATCGAGAAGAACGAAGACAATTCCGATCCGGAAGATCACATCGCATTTCTCTGCGAGATCATGGCCGGCATCATCAGCAAGCGCTTCCCGGCGCCCGTCGGCGCGGATCGCGAGTTCTTCGAGAAGCACATCAAGCCTTGGGCAAGCCGCCTGTTCGCCGATCTGGAGTCGGCGGAGAGCGCAAAGTTCTATCGCAGCGTCGGCAGGCTCGGCCGCGCATTGATTGAAATCGAAACGGAAGCGTTCGCGCTGCCCTCATAAGGCGCGCGAACAAACGGACTGAAGGAGGAAACGCTATGAAACAGCAGGACAAGAAGACGGTCGGAAGGCGCGAGTTCTTGCGCACGATCGGTGCGGGCGCGGGTGTCGCTGCGGTAGCTGCGACTCCGATGGCGGCGACCACCGCCTCTGCACAGCAGAAAGAAGATCCCAAGACGAAGGCGCGTTATCAGAATACTGATCACGTGAAGACCTTCTATCGCGTGAACAGCTAAGAGGGAGGCGCTCGTGCTCATCAAGAGAACCGAACGCGAAGCACGCCGCAGTCAACTGGCTGCGTCGTTCGCCGCAAACGCAAGTGGCGGCATGAACCGCCGTAGCTTCCTGCGCCGCTCCGGTCTTGCTGCCGGCGGTCTCGCCGCCGTAGGCGCGTTGCCGCTCGCCGGCGCACGCAAGGCCGAGGCCGGCCCGGTCGCACCCGCAGGCGCCAAGATCGAAATCAAGCGCAACATCTGCACGCACTGCTCGGTCGGCTGCACCGTCGTCGCCGAAGTCGCGAACGGCGTGTGGATCGGCCAGGAGTCGGGATACGAAAGCCCGATCAACCGCGGCTCGCACTGCGCCAAGGGCGCTGCGGTTCGCGAACTCGTGCACGGCGATCGCCGTCTCAAGTATCCGATGAAGCTCGTGAACGGTCAGTGGACCCGCATCTCGTGGGATGTCGCGATCAACGAGATCGGCGACAAGCTCGAATCGATCCGCAAGACAAACGGACCGGACTCAGTCTACTGGCTCGGCTCCGCGAAGTTCTCGAACGAAGGCGCGTACCTCAACCGCAAGTTCGCGGCCTACTGGGGCACCAACAACGTCGACCATCAGGCGCGTATCTGCCACTCGACCACGGTGACCGGCGTCGCCAACACCTGGGGCTACGGCGCGCAGACCAACTCCTACAACGACATCCGCAACGCGAAGACGATCATCTTCATGGGATCGAACGCCGCTGAAGCGCATCCGGTGTCGTTGCAGCACGTGCTCTCCGGCAAGGAACAGAACCGCGCCAACTGGATCGTGATGGATCCGCGCATGACCCGCACCGCGGCTCACGCGAATGAATTCGTGCGCTTCCGCTCCGGTACGGACATCCCGCTGATCTGGGGCATGATGCACCACATCTTCAAGAACGGCTGGGAAGACAAGGAATTCATCACCCAGCGCGTTGCCGACATGGATCTCGTCCGCAAGGAATGCGAGAAGTGGACTCCGGCGGAAGTCGAGCGTGTCACCGGCGTTCCCGGCGCGCAGCTCGAGAAGGTTGCGAAGCAGTTCGCGACCGAAAAGCCTTCGACCTTCATCTGGTGCATGGGCGCAACCCAGCACACCGTCGGCACCGCCAACGTCCGCGCCTTCTGTAACCTGCTGCTTGCCACCGGCAACGTCGGCAAGTTCGGCACCGGCGCGAACATCTTCCGCGGTCACTGCAACGTGCAGGGTGCGACCGACCTCGGCCTCGATATCGGTACGCTGCCGCTCTACTACGGCCTCGTGCCGGGCGCGTGGGCGCACTGGTCGCGCGTCTGGGGCACCGACCTGAACTTCCTCAAGGCGCGTTTCGCCGACGAGAAGATGATGGGCGCAGTAGGCATTCCGTCGACCCGCTGGTTCGATGCGACGACGCTCCCGAAAGAGCGCGTGACGCAGAAGGACAACATCAAGGCGATGATGGTGTTCGGACACGGCGGCAACACCGTGACCCGTATGCCGAAGGCCAAGGAAGGCATCGAGAAGCTAGAGCTGCTTGTCGTCGCCGACCCGCATCCGACGACCTGGGCCGCACTCTCCGAGCGCAAGGACGGCACCTATCTCCTGCCGATCTGCACCCAGTTCGAATGCGACGGCTCGCGCACGGCCTCGAACCGTTCGCTCCAGTGGGGCGAGCAGATCGTCAAGCCGATCTTCGAATCGAAGAACGACTACGAGGTGATGTATCTCCTCGCGAAGAAGCTCGGTCTGGCCGACGAGATGTTCAAGAACATCAAGGTCGTGAACAACCAGCCGCTCGCGGAAGACCTGCTCCGCGAAATCAACCGCGGCGGTTTCTCGACCGGCTACTCCGGCCAGTCTCCGGAACGCCTCAAGGCGCACATGAAGCATCAGGACAAGTTCGACCTGGTCACGCTGCGTGCCGTGAAGGACGCGCCCGCCGAAATCCAGAACGACTACTACGGCCTGCCGTGGCCGTGCTGGGGCACGCCGCAGATCCGGCACCCGGGCACGCACACGCTTTACAACACCCATCTCCACGCCAAGGACGGCGGCGGCACCTTCCGCGCCCGCTTCGGTGTCGAGCGTGTTGTGAAGACCAAGGTCATGGAGGACGGCAAGGAGGTCGAAAAGGAGCAGCGCTTCAATCTGCTCGCCGAAGGTTCGTACTCTCTCGGGTCCGAACTCAAGGACGGCTATCCGGAGTTCACCTACGGCGTGTTGAAGAAGCTCGGCTGGGATAAGGACCTCACCGAAGCGGAACGCACGACCATCGAGCGCATCGGCGGCAACAACCCCGATGGCGTCGGCTGGGCTGTCGATCTTTCCGGCGGCATCATTCGCGTGACGCTCGAACACGGTGTGATGGCTTACGGCAACGGCAAGGCCCGCGCGGCTGCGTGGAACCTGCCGGATCCGGTGCCGGTGCATCGCGAGCCGATCTACACGCCGCGCCCGGAACTGGTCGCTAAATTCCCGACCTACGCCAATGCGCAGCGCTTCCGCGTTCCCGACATCGGCTTCGACATGCAGAAGGCCGCAGTCGACAAGGGCGTCGCGAAGAGCTTCCCGCTCGTGCTGACCTCGGGCCGTCTCGTCGAATACGAAGGCGGCGGCGAAGAAACCCGCTCCAACAAGTGGCTGGCCGAACTGCAGCAGGACTCGTTCATCGAGATCAATCCGCAGGACGCCTCGGAGCGCGGCATCAAGGACGGACAGTGGGTGTGGGTCTCGGGTCCCGAGAACTCGCGCGCCAAGGTCAAGGCACTCGTCACTCCGCGTGTCGGCAGAGGCGTTACCTGGATGCCGTTCCACTTCGCGGGCTGGTTCCAGGGCGTCGATCAACGCAAGAACTATCCGGCAGGTACCGATCCGATCGTGCTCGGCGAAAGCGTGAACACGGTCACCACCTACGGCTTCGACCCGGCGACGGGTATGCAAGAACCCAAAGCAACCCTCTGCCAAGTCGCAGCAGCATAAGGAGCAACGACCATGGCACGTATGAAGTTTCTCTGCGACGCCGACCGTTGCATCGAGTGCAACGCCTGCGTCACCGCCTGTAAGAACGAGCATGAAGTACCGTGGGGCATCAACCGCCGCCGCGTGGTGACCATCAACGACGGTCAGCCCGGCGAGCGTTCGGTCTCCATGGCCTGCATGCACTGCACGGATGCGCCTTGCGCCGCTGTGTGCCCGGTGAACTGCTTCTTCACCACGGCCGACGGCGTGGTCCTTCACTCGAAGGATCTCTGCATCGGCTGCGGCTACTGCTTCTACGCGTGCCCATTCGGCGCGCCGCAGTATCCGCGGGTCGGCAACTTCGGCTCGCGCGGCAAGATGGACAAGTGCACCTTCTGCGCCGGCGGTCCGGACCCCGCAAACACGCCTGCCAACTACGCGCAGTACGGCACCAACCGTCTCGCCGAAGGCAAGCTCCCGCTCTGCGCGGAGATGTGCTCGACCAAGTCGCTCCTCGCGGGCGACGGCGACATCATCGCGAAGATTTACAAAGAGCGTGTCGCCAAGCGCGGCTACGGCTCCGGTGCCTGGGGCTGGAAGACGGCCTATCGCGAAACGATCGCGGGCTGACATTGAACTGGGTGCGCGGCGGGGAAACCTGCCGCGCTTCTCTCTGGGGAAAATGAACAAGATTCAAGACGGGAGTAGAAGCATGACGCTTCATACGCGCATCCGCACCATTCTCGGCGTCTTCGCGATCGCGCTTGCGGTCGCTTTTGTGACGCCGGCAGCGGCGCAGTCGGTCAATCCACAGCAGCAGTCGGTCAAGGAAGACCAGCTGCTACAGAAGCTCAATGAGATTTCCGGCCGCTGCACGCTGCCGAACCAGACCGCGTGCACGATCGAGACGCCGGCCAATCGCGAGTGGCGCGACTTCCATCAGGTCACGCTGCGCTGGATTGCGGCGATTTCGATCCTCGGCGTGCTCGTGGCGCTTGTTGTCTTCTATCTGACTCGCGGCATGGTGAAGATCGAGGCGGGCCGTTCCGGCCGCACCGTCACGCGCTTCAATGCGATGGAGCGCTTCGTCCACTGGATGACGGCAACCTGCTTCATCATCCTCGCGCTCTCAGGCCTCAACATCACGTTCGGCAAGACGCTGCTTCTTCCGATCATGAGTCCGGAAGCCTTCACCGCGATTTCGCAGTGGGGCAAGTACTTCCATAACTACCTCAGCTTCCCGTTCACGATCGGTGTCGTGCTGATCTTCCTGATGTGGATCGGCGGCAACATTCCGAACAAGGCGGACGTGGAATGGCTGAAGCGCGGCGGCGGCATCATCGGCAAGGACCACCCGCCGGCATACCGCTTCAACGGCGGCCAGAAACTTATCTATTGGATCGTCGTGCTCGGCGGCGCGGCTGTAGCCGTCACCGGCTATATCCTGATGTTCCCGTACTACGGAACGTCGACGGGCGGGGTTCAGCTCGCGCAGATCATCCACGGCATCGTGGCGGCACTCTTCATCGCCGCCATGCTCGGCCACATCTATATCGGTTCGATCGGTATGGAAGGCGCCTTCGAGGCGATGGGCTCGGGCGAGGTCGATGTGAACTGGGCCAAGGAGCATCACAAGCTTTGGCTCGAAGAAGAAATGGGCAAGGGAAGTTCCCGCGCCAAGGCGCAGCCAGCCGAATAGCCAGCGCGCCTGATTAAATCTGGAGGGGTACAATGAGAGTGTTTCTGCTTTCCTGCGCTGCCGCTATCGGCATCGCACTTTGCTCCTGGGCAGTGCTGAGCGCCGTCCAGCAGCCCGCGCAATCTTACGTCGGTACCGGCGTTCGCATCTGACGCGAGCTACCCAATAAAAACGCCCGGCAAGCTGCCGGGCGTTTTCTTTTTTGCGTTACGGCTTTCGCCGGATCATGCGCCCGGCACGGTCGCGTTCGGGAAGAACAGCTGCTCGCCGCCGACCTTGTAGTCGGCGATGGCCTTTTGCCCTGCCGGCGAAATCAGCCAGTCGATGAAGGACTGTCCGAGATCTTTCTTTACATGCGCGTGCTTCGCCGGGTTCACGAGCATGACCCCGTACTGGTTGAACAGACGCTTGTCGCCTTCGACCGAGATGATGAGGTCGCCGCGGTTCTTGAACGAGAGCCAGGTGCCGCGGTCGGCGAGTACGTAGGCATTCGATGCGGACGCCGTGTTCAGCGCAGCACCCATGCCCTGACCGATATCGCGGTACCAGGGACCTTTATCCTTCGCGATGTCGACGCCCGCGACCTTCCAGAGGTTGAGTTCAGCCGCGTGCGTGCCGGATTTGTCGCCGCGCGAAATGAACGGTGCGCCTGCGTTCTTGATCTTCACGAGCGCGGCGGTGATGTCCTTCGAGCCCTTGATCTTTGCGGGGTCGTTCTTCGGGCCGATCAGAACGAAGTCGTTGTACATCACGGCCGAGCGCTTCACGCCGAAGCCGTCGGCGACGAATTTCTCTTCCTGCGACTTGGCATGAACGAAAACGACGTCGGCGTCCCCGCGGCGTCCGGTGTCGAGAGCCTGTCCGGTGCCCTGCGATACCACGCGAACGTCGATACCGGTCTTCGCCTTGAAGAGCGGAAGCAGATGGCCGAACAGTCCTGAGTCCACGGTCGATGTCGTCGAAGCGACGATAATCGACTTGTCCTGCGCGACGACACTCTGGCTGAGCGCGAGGGCGAGCGCGGCAGCGCCTATTACGAATGCATGCTTGAGTTTACGCACGGGCAGTTCCTCCTTTTTTGTTTTTAGATCAGCAGGTCACCCGCCTGGAAACGGCGGGCTTCTTCGGTCTTGGGTTGGTTGAAAAAAATTCCTGACTGCGTGTGTTCGATCACGCGGCCGCGATGCAGGAGCACGACGTCGCCGGCGATCCTGCGCGCGGTGCCGAGGTCGTGTGTCGTGACGACGATCTTGATGCCCCGGCCGGCCACCTCGCGCAGAATGTCCTCCACGGCTTTGGCCGCGGCGGGATCGAGGCTCGCGGTGGGTTCGTCCAGAAACAGGAGCTCTGGATCGCGCGCAAGCGCGCGTGCGAGCGCGAGCCGCTGCTGTTCTCCGCCGGAAAGGCGCCGGGCAGGCCGAGCCTCGAAGTCCGACAGTCCAACCAGCGCCAGCAACTCGGAAGTTCTCCGCTTCCTGTCGGCGCGCGGCACATTCGCGGATGCGAGAGCGTAGTCGATGTTGCTTGCGGCGGAGCGCATCAGCATGACAGGACGCTGGAACAGGAAAGCCCGGCGCGTGGCCGCCGCGTTTTCGCGGCCGCCCCATGTAACGCGGCCGCTGCTGGGCTTGAGCAAACCCATGCCGATACGCAAAAGCGTAGTTTTTCCCGCGCCATTCGGGCCGACGACGGCGGTGGGGGCTCCGCTCGCGATCGTCAGCGCTTCGATATCGAGAATGCGCCGGTTGCCGGCTTCAACCCGGGCCTGCTCGAACTGGAGAGGAAGATCGCTATCGGGCGCGCGCATCATGCGGCTCCCGCAAGTCGCTCGCCGGTGCGGCGTATGGCCCATGCAATCGCGTTGATCGCGATGACGATGACAAGCAGAACGGCGCCGAGACCTATCGCGAGCGGAAGATCGCCTTTCGAAGTCTCGAGTGCGATCGCGGTCGTCATCGTTCTCGTGAAGCCGTCGATGTTTCCGCCGACCACGATAACGGCGCCGACTTCCGCGCAGGCGCGGCCGAAACCGGCGAGCAGCGCGGTCAGGAGGCTGAAACGGCCGTCCCACAGTAGCGTCGCAACGCTGCCCGCGGTGCTCACATTCATCGCAGCGAGTTCGTCGCGATACTGTACCCAGAGATCGGCAAGGGTCTGACGCGCAAGCGCTGCGATAATCGGGGTGATCAGGATCGCTTGCGCAATGATCATGGCGCGCGGCGTAAACAGGATTCCGAGAGAGCCGAGCGGGCCGGAGCGCGAAAGCAGGAGAAAGACCGCGAGGCCCACCACGACCGGCGGCATGCCCATCAGCGCGTTGACGAAGACGACGGCCGCGCCCCGGCCGCGAAATTCCTTAAGGGCGAGGAGGGCTCCGAGCGGCAGACCTACCAGGGCCGCAATCAGCGTTGCCGTCAGGCTTACATAAAGAGAAAGGCCGATGATGCGGTAGAGGCCGGGATCGCCGGTAATGAGCATCCAGAAAGCGGACGAAAACACGATCTCTACCCCTCTGAATTTGATTGCATTTATAACGGGATAGGTCAATTATTCGGAGAATATGCATATCAGTGCAGTCATATTCATATGAATGATCTGCTCACAACCGAAGAGGCCGCTGCCTACCTCCGTCTCTCGGAGCGCAAGCTTTACGACCTCGTTGCCGCGGGTACCGTGCCCTGCACGAAGGCAACCGGCCGCTGGCTCTTTCCAAAAACCGATCTCGACCGCTGGCTCTCTGCTTCCGCGCTTCAGCCGGAAGCGCTATCGCGCACGCCGGCTCCCCCGATCGTCGGCGGCAGCAGCGACCCGTTGCTGGACTGGTCGCTGCGCGAAAGCGGCTCGGGTCTCGCGAGTTTGCCCGAAGGCAGCGAAAGCGGATTGCGCCGCCTGCGGCACAGGGAAGTGGTCGCCGCAGCCATCCATCTGCATCGTCTGGATGGCGATGACGAGAATGCAAACATCGACGCCGTACACTCGGATCAGAGTCTGCACGATGCGGTCGTGGTCTCGTTCGCGCGGCGGGAGCAGGGCTTGCTGGCCGCGCCCGGCAACCCGAAAGATCTCACGGATATGAAAGCTGTCCTCAAGCGCAAAGCCCGTCTTGCGGTGAGGCCACAAGGCGCCGGAGCACAGCTCTTGCTGCTCGCGCTTTTAGATAAGGCCGAAGCGGATCCGGGTCAGATTTCGAAGGATGCGCCGGTCTGCCATACCGGACAGGATGTCGCGCAGGCCATCCGCGAAGGCCGCGCCGATTGCGGCATTGCAACCCGTGCCGTCGCCGTGGCGGCAGGCGTGGATTTTGTCCCGCTGGTTTGGGAGCGGTTCGATCTTGTACTCCGGCAGCGCGACTATTTCCTGCCGCCCCAGCAGGCTTTGTTCTCGTTCCTGGGAAGTCCGGCGTTCAGGAGCCGCGCCAAAGCCGTGCCCGGATATGAAGTAAGCGAGACCGGGAAAATTCGTTTGGTAAAATAGAAAAGCTCGTTTGCACAAACCTAAAGTCCGCCGCTAATGCCGCTATGGGATGGGCCAGTATTTGTCCGCTTGAAAAGCGAACGAGTTTGGTCGAGAAAATATTCTTGGTGCGTTCCCGATTATGGAAGTCTTGCCGTCACCGGCCGCGAGCAGCCTTCGGCATATTCTTAGCTCTTTCCAACGGGTATTTCAGTGATTTCGCATAGCTGCGGCAGCCGATGCTACCGTGACGCGATCTCAGCCGAAAGTCATAGAGGTTGCCCGCGCTGCGCTCATAGCGCGGACGTCTCATCAAGCCGGGTGGAATGGGCTCCCGCCCCATCCACTTTCACGCTATTCGCCGATACGGAACTGCGGCATCCTTCGGCTGCGCTCGTCCGTGGCCCGCTGCGGCAGCAGGTAATATCGAAGGAACACCATGCCCGATCTCGCCTCCGGCAGACCGCCGTTTCGTGCCGATCATGTCGGCAGCCTGTTGCGTCCGGCGGCGCTCCTTCAGGCGTTCAAGCAGCATCAGAACGGCAGCATCGGCGATGACGCCTTTAGGGAGATTCAGGACCGCTCCATCCTCGATGTCCTGAAGCTTCAGGAAAATGCCGGGCTGCAAGTCGTTACCGACGGCGAGTTTCGCCGCCGCTACTTCTGGAGCCGTTTCGTCGAGCGCGTGGAGGGCTTCGAGACCAGGAACGCGGTCTACAAATTCAGCGACGATGCCGGGCACGAATACGAATTCACGGCTCCCTATGCGAAAGGCAGGATCAGGCGTGCCCGGCCTCTCGCGGTCGATGAGTTCGAGTTCGCGAGAGCGCACACCAGAAAAACACCGAAGATCACCTTGCCCGCGCCGTCGATCATGCATTTCTACCGGTGCAGCGATTTCGCGGACGCAAATATCTATCCCGACGCAAAGAGCTTCTTTCGCGATCTGGGCCGCATCTATCAGGAGGAGATCGCCGACCTCGCAAGCGCGGGCTGCGAATACATCCAGCTGGATGAAGTGGCGATTGCGTTGCTGTGCGATCCGGCAATGCGCGAGAAGGTGAAGTCGGTCGGCCAGAATCCGGACGAAATGGTCGATCTGTACATCGATGCGATCAACGATGCGGTATCGAAGGCGCCGCCGAATGTCCGGGTCGGCGTCCACATGTGCCGCGGCAATCTGAAGGGACATTATCTCGCAGCCGGAAGCTACGAGAGCATCGCGGAGCGGTTCTTCAGCCGCGCAAAGATCAATCACTTTCTTCTCGAGTTCGATACCGCACGCGCCGGAGATTTTTCTCCCTTGCGGTTCGTGCCGAAAGGAGTCGGCGTGGTGCTCGGTCTCGTGACCAGCAAGTCTCCGCAACTGGAAAATCCGGACGATCTTATGCGCCGGATCGGCGAGGCGGCGAAATACATCGATCTCGACCGGCTCGCGATCGGCCCGCAATGCGGCTTCGCCTCGACGGCCGCCGGCAATCCGCTGACCGAGAGCGATGAACTGGCGAAGCTGAAACTCTGCGTGGACGTGGCGAACGCGGTCTGGCGCTAGCGGCCGCCGGGCTTGATACCCCGCGAGGCGCAAGAGGTCGCATAGAGGCGATTTTTGTGCTGACATCGTTTGTAGGCGCAAAGCCTCGCGTTTGCGCAAGATCAAGCCGCAGCTTGTCCAGGATGGCTATCCTGACGTCGGGAGTAGACGATGTTCCTGAGCCTCGGATCGCGCCGCAGATTTTCAGACCTGAGCGAGAGCGAAATCATCGCCCTTGCGATCTCTTCGGAGGAGGACGACGCGCGCATCTATGCGTCCTTCGCGGAGAAGCTCCGGCCGCAGTATCCAGCATCTGCCGTCATCTTCGACGAGATGGCGAAGGAAGAGGACACGCACCGGCAGCGCCTCATCGAGAATTATGAGCGCCGCTTCGGAAAAGTAATACCGCTCATCCGCCGCGAGCATGTTGCGGGATACTATTCCCGCAGACCGGTATGGCTCACGCAGAGTTTGAGTCTTGAGCGAATCCAGAGCGAAGCCGGACGCATGGAAGAAGAAGCGGCGGCATTCTACCAGCGTGCCGCCGCGCAAAGCTCGGACACGCAGACGCGCAAACTTCTCGGCGACCTCGCGGCGGCCGAGCGCAAGCATGAGAGCCGGGCCGAGGGATTGCGAACCGAATACGAGACGAGCGAAGCCGGCAAGGGAGAGAAAGATTCCGCGCGCCGGCAGTTCGTGCTGACCTGGGTTCAGCCCGGCCTGGCCGGATTGATGGATGGTTCGGTGTCGACGCTGGCCCCGATTTTCGCGACCGCATTCGCAACGCATAATTCGTGGACCACGTTTCTGGTCGGTCTCGCGGCTTCGGTGGGGGCCGGCATCTCGATGGGGTTCACGGAGGCAGCGCATGACGACGGCGTGATCTCGGGAAGAGGCTCGCCGTGGAAGCGCGGCTTTGCTTCGGGCATCATGACGACTGTCGGCGGTCTCGGCCACGCGCTGCCTTATCTCATCCCGAATTTTTGGCTGGCGACCGCAATTGCGGGCGTCGTCGTCTTTGTCGAACTTTGGGCAATCGCGTGGATTCAGAATCGTTACATGGAAACGCCGTTCATGCGCGCGGCGTTTCAGGTGGTGCTCGGCGGCTCGCTGGTGCTGGCTGCCGGGGTCCTCATCGGAGGTTCATGAGAATGACCGGTTCAGCATCGCCCTTTTTCTTTGAGCGGAAAGTCGCAGACCATATGACCACGAAGGTGGTGTCCCTGCCGCCGGATGCCACGCTGCGGGATGCCGGCGAACTGTTCGATCGTCACGATTTCAATTCGATCCCGCTGGTTCAGGACGGAAAGCTGGTCGGCGTCGTATCGAAGTTCGACTTCATGCGGGCATTCGCGTTCACCGAAGAACATCCGATCCCGGATTATCAGGCGCTGATGAACGAGCCCGTTCGCGCCTTCATGCGCGAGGAAATGCTGACGGTGCCGCCGGACATGCCGCTGACGAGGGTGTTGCAGCGTATGGTCGAGACGCGAACGCGCAGTTTCCCTGTCGTAAGCGCTGGAAAACTCGTGGGCATCATTTCCCGTGAGGACATCATCCGTGCGCTGCGGGAATCCACGAGCCGTTAGCGCGCGACTTTTCTTCCCAACAAAGCGATCGTGATCACCGGGATCAGGAATCCCGCGGCGATCGCACAAAGAAGAAGTGCGCCGAGTTCGGAGTATTCTCCGCGCGCAACCACGAAATATTCGTTGAGATATTTGGTGAATAACTGGCCCGCAACGAGCGCGAGGTTCATCAAAGACGCCATGAGCGCGAACCAGGTCGCGCGTTTGCCCGGCGGGGCGTAGTAGGCGATCAGCGCGAGCAGCGGCACCATGCTCAGCTGCACGAATGGAGAACTTGTTGCCGCATCCACGATTGCGATGGAGCGGGCGCCGAACCCGAGGTTCGCTTCGGTCCATTCGTGCAGACCGTAATAGAGGCCGACATTGGGCAGCGACAGTATGGTGCCGAGCACGGTCAGCCAGAACAGCACCGCCGGGATCGAGTATTCGGTCAACTGTTTCGAAAACATCCAGAGCACGATTACGGAAATGATCGCAGCCGTTTGCCGCAGAATGCCGTAGAAGGTCTCGTCGAACTTCAGGATGTCGATGGTCCACCAGAAGTAGCCATCGCCGACGCCGGGTGTCGCGCGAAATGCGAAGATGATGATCGCGCTGAAGAAGATCGCGCGCCGGTGGTCGGGCGCAACCCCGCTCGTCACGAAGATCAGCATCGTGCAGACGACCGCCATCGAGAGTAGAAAAATTATTTCCTGCCCGAACGGCACCCGCAACAGGCCGAGTGCCACAACCGTGCTTCCGAACGCGATGCCGCCGAGCAGGATGCGCCAATCGATCGGCCGCCGCTCTACCCCTTTCTCGGAAGCGAAGAAGGCGCCGGCCAGAGAAACCGCAGGAACGATCAAGGCGATCAGAAAGACTTTTTCCCGGGTGAGAATTGCCGCAACCCATCCCGACAGGCCGGCGACGGCGAGGATGCCTGCGGAAAGCGCAAGACGGCCAAGCACTTGCACCATACCCAGCTCCGCGCGGACGACACTATCCTCACGCGGCTTTCCGTGCTCGTCCGTTCGCGCGACGACCTCCGTGGACATCGCGTCCGCGACGACATCCTGAATGACAGTGCCGAGCACGAGAAGCACGGCACCAAGAATATAAAGACCGGCAGGCGGAAGAAATGTGAGCCAGCCTCCTGCGGCGCCTGCGAGCGTGAGCAGGCCGGCCGCGACGAAGAGTGCCCCTACGATGATGTAGATGCGGCGCTGCGACCCGAAAACCGGGACGCTGTCCACAAGTTGACCGAAGACCATCTTCACGGTCCACGGCAGCGTGAGCCATACGCCGATCGAGGCAAGCTCGGCGGGAGAAAGGCTCAGCTGTTCCTTCACCCAGAGGTCGCGGCTGATGTCGATCAGGCCTAGCGCGCCGTAGCTGAAGTAGACGAGCAGGAGCGGCGCGTAGTGCGGCCGCAGTGCCGCGATCGGCCGCAGGATCGTATCCCGCAAGGCTGGCAATAGCGGAGCTTTTACGATCTCTTCGGTTCGCTTCCGCTCGACATCTTGCGCCGGATCAATCACGGAGAATGCTTTCCCTGAAACAGTGCATCGGGTGAATCGCGCCGCTCTTTATTTATAGGATATCGGGAGAATTGGCGCCTCAATTTGCCGTTATTGCGGAAGCGCCAGACGGAGTGGATATGTCGTTGAGTAGCCCGCAAGACGCCGTGCTGGAATATCTCGCTTCGCCCGCCTGGACCGGTGGCATTCCGGTCAAGCGGATCGACACGCATGCCGCGAGCGTCTTCCTCGCCGGCATGCGCGTGTTGAAGGTTAAGCGGGCCGTGAAGTTTCCCTATCTGGATTACTCGACACTCGAATTGCGCAAGCGGGCCTGTCTTTCGGAAATCGAGGTCAACCGGCCGTTCGCGCCCGAACTTTATGTTGGGCTTACGCGGATCACGCGCGATGCCGGCGGCTCGTTCGAAGTCGGCGGCGATGGCGAGGTCGTGGAATGGGCCGTCGAGATGCAGCGTTTCGACGAGGCGCTGACGCTCGATCATTTTGCATCGCAGAACGAAGTCCCCGCCGAAATGGCGAATGCCATCGTCAGGCGGTTGGCGGAAGTCCATCGTACCGCGCCCCGGCAGGACGCGCAGGCATGGATCGAAGCGCTTGCCCGGTTTCTGCGCGAGCACAACAGTGCGTTCCGTTCGCAGCCGCTTCTCTTCGATGGCGCTCGCGCGGAGTCCTTGCTGCGAAACAGCGAAGCCAAGCTTTCAGAAGTGACGCCGCTGATACGGCAACGGGACCAAGCGGGGCTGCTCGTTCGGGGCCACGGCGATCTTCACCTCGGCAATATCGCGCTCATAAAATGCGAGCCGGTAATTTTCGATGCCGTCGAGTTCGACCCGCTGATCGCCTCGGGCGATGTTCTCTACGACCTCTCGTTTCTGCTCATGGACCTTGTCGTACACGGGCAGAACGCTGCCGCGAATGCCGCGCTGAACGGATACTTGGCTTTTTCTAATCGCAGCGAGAATCTTTCCGGCTTGCGTCTGCTGCCGCTTTTTCTATCGATACGCGCTTCCATACGTGCGGTTGTCGCATCCGCACGATACGAACGCAGCGGCAAGAACGAAGATGCAGAGATTGCGAGGCGCTATTTCGACGCGGCCTGTCGCTTCATCGTACCGGCATCCCCGCGGCTGGTCGCCATCGGCGGCTTATCGGGCACCGGCAAGTCCTTCCTCGCGCGCCTTATAGCTCCTTTCCTCGTTCCGGAGCCCGGCGCCGTCGTCCTCCGCTCGGATGTGAAACGAAAGAATCTCTTCGGTGTTGCGGAGAATGTGAGGCTCGGACGATCCACCTATACGCAGGAAACGAGTGCAAGAGTCTATGCGTCGCTTCTCGATGACGCGAAGACGGTTCTGGCTGCCGGTCACTCCGCCATCGTCGATGCCGTATTCGCAAAAGAAGAAGAACGCGCGGCGGTTGCGAAGACGGGATCGGAATCGAGCGTACAATTCCAGGGAATATTTCTTCACGCCGGGCTGGAAACGAGGCTTCACCGCGTGAAGTATCGCAAGGGCGATGCATCCGACGCAGACGCGGAAGTCGTGCGTGCACAGGAGTCTTACGATGCCGGCGCGCCGGAATGGGAGCAGGTGGACAGTTCGGGCGATGCGGAAGCTACGTTGCGCGCGGTGCTGAAAACCATAGGCATTCCCGAATCCTAGTGCCGCCGCAAATGCCAGTCCGTTGGCGGAGTTGCCTCTCAGGCCGGTTTCGAGATTTATTCCGTACCGCGTGCCCGAGAATCTTCGATAGCAATGAAAGCCTTCCATGCAGTTCCATCTCGACGGGTTCAGAACCGGAGATCCTGAAATTTCGCCGCCTGCAAGTGCCACGGCGCAGCCCGGCACGCTTCCGGATCAGGCCGATGTCGTGATTGCCGGTTGCGGCCCCGCGGGGCTGACGCTCGCTGCGCAGCTTTCGGCCTTCGCGGATATTCACACCGTGATTGCCGAGCAGAAGTCCGGGCCGCTCGATCTCGGGCAGGCCGACGGCATCGCCTGCCGCACGATGGAAATGTTCGAAGCCTTCGGTTTTGCCGAACGGGTGATGAAGGAAGGCTACTGGGTCAACGAGACGACCTTCTGGCGCCCGGATGCCGCCGATCGCGCGAGGATCGTTCGCTACGACCGCGTGCAGGACGTCGAAGACGGTCTCTCCGAGATGCCGCACATGATCCTCAATCAGGCGCGGGTCCACGACTTCTATCTTCAGGTGATGCGCAATTCAGCGCGCAGGCTGGAGCCGCACTATGCGCGGAAGCTGGTTTCGCTCGAAATCGATCCGCAAGGCAGCGCGTCCCATCCCGTGAAACTGACATTCGAGCGGCAGTCTTCCGGAAGTACAAAGACCGAAACCATCCGCGCGAAGTACGCCGTAGGCTGCGATGGCGCGCGCAGCACGGTGCGCCATTCGCTCGGCCGCGCGCTGCACGGCGACTCGGCCAATCAGGCATGGGGCGTGATGGACGTGCTTGCGGTCACGTCGTTTCCCGACATCCGTTTCAAGTCGCTGATCCAGTCGGCATCCGAAGGCAGCATCGTACTGATCCCGCGCGAGGGCGGCTATCTCGTCCGCATCTATGTCGAACTGGACAAGCTCAACGCGAACGAGCGCGTGAGCGCACGCAATATCACGATAGAGCAATTGATCGCCGCCGCGCAGCGGATTCTCCGGCCCTACAGCTTCGAGGTGAAGGAAGTGGCGTGGTGGTCGGTCTATGAAATCGGCCAGCGGCTTTGCGACAAGTTCGACGACGTGCCCGCGGGAGAAACGGCATCCCGCGCGCCGCGCGTTTTCATCGCAGGAGACGCATGCCACACGCACAGTCCGAAAGCGGGGCAGGGCATGAACGTCTCCATGCAGGACGCATTCAATCTCGGCTGGAAGTTGGCGGCCGTGCTGCGCGGACAATGCGCGCCGGAATTTCTGCATACCTATTCCGCCGAGCGTCAGGCGATCGCAAAAGAACTGATCGAATTCGACCGCGAATGGTCGAAGATGATCAGCGCGCCGCTGAAGACGCCGGGCGACCCGGACAGCAAGGGTGTCGACCCCGAGGAGGTGCGCGGCTATTTCGTAAAGCACGGGCGCTACACGGCGGGAACCGCCACGCGTTACGCGCCTTCGATCCTGACCGGCGAAAAATCGCACCAGCACCTCGCGAAAGGATTCGAGATCGGAACCCGCTTTCATTCCGCGCCCGTGATCCGGCTTGCCGATGCGAAGGAGATCTCGCTCGGCCACGCCGCGAAAGCGGATGGCCGCTTCCGGATCTACGCTTTCGCGGATCGCAGCGATCCGGCGTCCTCGTCATCGCGCATCAGTGCGTTCTGCGATTTCCTGTCGGAAGCGCCGGATTCTCCCGTACGCCGCCACACGCCTGCGAGCGCCGATATCGATGCGGTCATCGACGTTCGTGCGGTGTTTCAGCAAGGCCATCGCGAACTGAATGCCGATGCGATGCCGGCCTTCCTGCTGCCGGCAAAAGGGCGCTACGGCTTGCGCGATTACGAGAAAATGTTCTGTCCCGATCTGAAGGGCGGCCGGGACATCTTCGATATGCGTGGGATCGATCGCGGGCACGGATGCATTGTGATCGTCCGGCCTGATCAGTATGTCGCGCAGGTCCTCCCGCTTGACGATTATGCAGGGATTTCGGCGTTTTTCGCCGCTTTTATGCTGCCTGCCTGAGCGGGCGGCCTGGCCTTTGCCGCCTTGATTCGCTGCCATGCCGCATGGAAGTTCTGGGCATAGCGCGGTCAATCTCCCCTGTGGATTGTCACATTCCGATAAAATGAGGCCAACCGATTCTCTGCGTCGCAAGGTGGGACAATGCTCGGCTGGTTTCAGGCGCTGATGCCGAAGGAAGAGCGCTTCTTCGAGCTTTTCTCGCAGCACGCCGCGGTTGTGCATGCAGGCGCTGAGGCGCTCGAAGGTCTTTTCCAGGGTGGCGACAGGATCGAGCACTTCTGCCGCGTGATCTTCGAGCGCGAGGCGGAAGCCGACGAAATCACGAGGCAGTCGCTGACTGCCGTCCGTCGCACCTTCATCACGCCTTTCGACCGCACGGACATCCAGGACCTCGTCAGTTCGCTGGACGACTCCATCGATCAGATGAACAAGACCGCGAAGCTTATCGCGCTTTACGAGGTGAAGTCGTTCGATCTTCAGATGCGGCAGATGGCGGCGATCGCTCCTGTCGTAGCAAAGCTCGTGCAGGATGCCATGCCGCTGCTCGCCAACATCGGCAAGAACGGCGCGCAGCTGCATCGCCTTACCGAGCAGATCATCGTGCAGGAGGAGAAGTCCGACCAGTTGCACGATGCCGGCCGTAAGGCGCTCTTTCTCTCCCACCGCAACGGCAACGCGATGGATTTTATCATCGGCGCAGAAATCTACGATCATCTGGAGAAGGTGATCGACCGCTTCGAAGACGTGGCGAACGAGATCAGCGCCCTCGTTACCGACCACCTCTAGGTCACCGGTCAAAGCGCGATGGACGCTACCGTCAGCCTGCAAATCCTGATCGCGCTCATTGCGATCGCGCTTCTGTTCGACTTCCTCAACGGCCTGCATGACGCGGCGAACTCGATCGCGACCATCGTATCGACGCGCGTGCTGCGGCCGAAATACGCGGTGATGTGGGCCGCGTTCTTCAATTTCATCGCGTTTCTGTTCTTCGGCCTGCATGTCGCGAACACGATCGGCACCGGCATCGTATCCGCCGGTATCGTCGATGCGCGCGTCATCTTTGGCGCGTTGATGGGCGCGATCAGCTGGAACGTCATCACGTGGCTTGCGGGTATTCCGTCCAGCAGTTCGCATGCGCTGATCGGCGGGCTGCTGGGTGCCGCGATAACGAAGGCGGGTAGCGCCGCAATCGTCTGGTACGGATTGATCAAGACGACGGTCGCCATCGTGCTCTCGCCGATGACCGGATTTTTCCTGGCGCTGATGCTGGTGCTGCTCGTTTCCTGGCTGTTCGTCCGCGCCAATCCCCGCTCGGTCGACAGTACGTTCCGCACGCTGCAATTCATCTCCGCGTCGCTTTATTCCCTCGGTCATGGCGGCAACGACGCGCAGAAGACCATGGGCATCATCGCGGTTCTTTTGTTTTCGACCGGGCATCTCGGCAGCGAATTTTACGTGCCGTTCTGGGTGGTCATCACCTGCCAGTTCTTCATGGGTCTCGGCACGCTGATGGGCGGCTGGCGCATCGTTCACACCATGGGTTCGAAAATCACCCGGCTCACGCCCATGCAGGGCTGCTGTGCGGAAACCGGCGGTGCGATCACGCTGTTTGCGGCGACCTATCTGGGCGTGCCGGTATCGACCACGCATACGATCACCGGCTCGATCATCGGTGTCGGTGCTGCGCGCAAGATTTCCGCCGTGCGGTGGAACGTAGCCAGCGGCATCGTGGTTGCCTGGGTGATTACGCTTCCGGCTTCCGCGATCATCGCATCGCTTTTCTATCTCGCGAGCGGGCTGTTCTGATGGGTTCGAAGAGCGCCCCAGCCCGGCAGTACGCAGCGCTTCCTTACCGCAGGAACAGGAAGGGCGAGTTGGAAGTCATGCTCGTAACCTCGAGAGAGACGAGACGCTGGATCATACCCAAAGGCTGGCCGATCGCAGGCGTCGAGCCCTACAATCTTGCAGCGCTCGAAGCGATGGAAGAAGCGGGGCTAGTAGGCAAGGTTTCCGACAAGCCGATCGGCTCCTATCATTACGACAAGAAGCGCGGCGACGGCTCCATCGTGAACTGTGAAGTCGACACATATCTGCTCGAAGTGGAGCAGCAGATGCCGGCCTGGCCGGAGCAGGACGAGCGCAAGACCAAGTGGTTTTCTCCTGAGGAGGCCGCGGCGCAAGTGCAGGAGCCGGAACTGCGCTCGCTCATCAAGAAGCTGGCCAAGCAGGTTCGTTGAAGAAGGCTCGGCAGAGAAGCTTCGTCTATGTGCTCGGGTGTCTGGGGCCGCAAGGCCCGCGCACCTATGTAGGCTGGACCAACGACATTGCGAGACGGCTCAAGGCCCACAACGCAGGCAAAGGCGCCCGTTCCACCCGCGGCCGCGCATGGCGGCTGCTTTATGCCGAATATTTCGATGACAAGGTGGAAGCCATGCGCCGCGAGTATTTTCTCAAGCAGGACCGCAAACTGAGAAAAAAGCTAAGCCACGGCCTTTCGTTCTTCAGTCCGGCGTCTTAAAGCGGCGCGATGAACGCTGATGAATCCCGGGTGGTTGCAATTGTCGGTGGTGGCCCTGCGGGGTTGATCGCGGCTGAAGAAGCCGCGAATGCGGGCTGCCGCGTAACCGTCTACGAGCGCATGCCTTCCGCTGGCCGCAAGTTTCTGCTCGCGGGACGCGGCGGCTTAAACCTCACGCATGGAGAAGCGCTGGAAGGGTTTCTCCGCCGCTATGGTCCCCGCGCGGACGCATTGCGCGCCGCCATCGAAAGTTTTCCGCCGCAACAGCTTCGCGCATGGAGCGAAGCGCTCGGCCAGAAAACCTTCGAAGGAACGAGCGGACGCATTTTTCCGGAAGCGCTCAAGGCATCACCCTTGTTGCGCGCATGGTTGCGGCGGCTCTCGGAGGCGGGCGTCGCCTTCGCCTTTCGCCATCGCTGGCGCGGCTGGGATGATGAAGGACAGCTTCTATTCGACACGCCGCGCGGGCGGGAGCGTGTGAAGGCTGACGCCGTTGTGCTTGCGCTCGGGGGCGCGAGCTGGCCGAAACTCGGTTCGGATGGTTCCTGGACCGGGATACTCGGGCAGCACGGCGTCGGTATCGCCCCGCTCCAGCCGGCGAACAGCGGCTTTCTCGTTTCCTGGTCCGCTCCTTTTCGCGAGCGTTTTGCCGGCACGCCTCTGAAGCGCATTGCGATTACCGCAGGCGGCTCCACGGTGCGCGGCGAAGCAATGATTACGGATTACGGCATTGAAGGCGGCGTGATCTATGCGCAGTCGGCGCGGCTCCGCGAGGCAATTCTCGCAGAAGGAGAAACCGTCGCGCACATCGCGTTGCGCCCGGATCTCTCCGAAGCGGAAATTGCAAGGCGGCTTTCGGCACCGCGCGGAAAGCAGTCGTTCTCGAATTTCCTGCGCAAGGCGATCAACCTGCCGCCGGTGGGAATCGCGCTTCTGCACGAATGGGCTGCGGCAGATGGCGGACGAACTTCCGAACTGTCGGCAGAAAAACTGGCTGCACTCATCTCGCACTTCCCGTTGAAACTGACGGGGATTGCGCCGATCGAGTCGGCGATATCGACGACCGGCGGAATCCTGTTCGAAGAACTCGACGAACACTTCATGCTGAAGAAACTACCGGGCGTCTTCGCGGCGGGCGAAATGCTCGACTGGGAAGCGCCGACCGGCGGTTATCTTCTGCAAGCCTGTTTTGCGACCGGCGTTGCGTCGGGGCGCGGTGCCGTGCGCTGGCTTGGAGACCGCTAACTCATTCCGCGGGGATCGCACGCATCGCAGGCGCGCCGGTAGGCGACGGCGCTTCGGCAATGCTGCTCGTCTGCGCTGTGCTTGCGTGTCCCGGCAACAGATGTGCGATCGCGTTCGCGTAGTAGCGAAGAATATGCAGGTCGGCCGGGTTCGCGGCATAGATGCCGTCGTTCTCGGTCACGATGTGCCGCAGGCGAAGCATCCGAAGCCCTACCTCGATCGCATAATCGCGATCCGAGCGCGGGATATGAACGTAGGCTTTCGATGCTTCCAGCGTCTCTATGATGCGCGACACGCGGCTCTTGATCTCGAACAGCGAGAGCGGCGTGGGGTGCGCTTCGAGCAGCGCCGTCGCGACGAGCGAAACGGGAAGCGCGGGCACGACCTTGCCGACCGCGTCCATCAACTGTGAGCCGAGTTTCTCTACTTCGGCAAAGCGCTCCTTCTCGGGCATGTCGCGGAAGTCGATCTTGTGCTCCGCCACATATTGCTTGAGCGAGAAGGGCTCGCCGAAACTCACGCAGGTATAGCCATAACGGTACCATTCGCCGCGGAACGCCATCCGCACATGGCGGAAGAAGTGCCGCAGGAACGTGACGAGGTTGAAGCCGAACACCGGCTTTTTGCCCGGCTCGGTGTTCGCGGCGCTCGTCAGCATGCGGTCCTCGAGCACGCGGTCGTAGTTCACGCCGACCGGCACGAAGACGACGTCCTTCGGTCCCTTCGGGTCGAACGCCGCGACCATGTAGCTGAGCAGGCCGAATTTCGGCGGCCGCAGCTTGCCGTCGCGCGAGAGCCCGCCTTCCGGAAAGATCGCCTGCACGACGCCGGATGCGGTCGCCATGTGCACGTAGCGCGAGAGTACTTTTCGATAGAGCGCGTCGCGCGAGTCGCGGCGGATAAAGTAGGCGCCCATCGAGCGGATCAGGTTGCGCAGGCCCCAGATCTGCGCCCATTCGCCGACCGCGTAAGACAAGGCGGAGGACTGCGCGGCGACATAGGTCACGAGCACATAGTCCATGTTGGAACGGTGATTGATCACGAAGATCACCGAGGAGTCGGGATCGACTTTGGAAAACGCCTCCTCGTTGCGGAAGCCGATGCGCACGCGATAGAGCGTTTCCGAAAGCCATTTCGAAAGCCGCGCACCGATCCGGAAATAGGCGTAAGCCGAAAACGAGGGAACGATCTCGCCGGCGTAGCGCTTCACTTTTTCGAGCAGCACTTCGCGCGGGATTTTCTGTTCGCGCGCGGTCTCGTCGATCGCGTGCAGCACTTCGGGATCGTAAACGAGCCGGTCCATCAGCACCTGCCGTTTGGTCAGCTTGAAGGGCTTGATCTGGAGCCTGAGCCGCGTGTTGAGTTCGCCGATGGCCTTGTTCGCGCGCCGACGCAGCGCCCAGCGGACGCTCGGGATCAGGAGCCGGTCTAGGAAGGCGAGCGCGGCGAGCAGCGTGATAATAATGACAAGCCAGAGCGGCAGCGTGACGTCGGACCACATAATTCTGCCCTCAACCCCTGCGAGACGGCGGACAGCGCATCCGCTATAGCGTTTCCTTCAAAGCCGCGGTTCTTTTGCTCGTGACCGATCAGCCCATCATGATCCAATACAATGCCAAGCCCAAGCGCAACTGGGGCCGGACCCTGAAGGGTTACGCCTTCGGCTGGGCATGGTTCGACCCGGTGAGTTCTTGGGCGCTGCGGCGGCTTTTCGTGCCTTCTTCGCTATTGTGGGCTGCGGCAGAGCAGGCCGGCACCTCGGTCGAGCGCTTTCTCGACGCCGCGCAGGTATCGCGAAAAAACGCGAACGAAAAGAAGGTGCTGGACGCACTGGTCCAGACCGCCGCGGCGCGCGACATCGCACAGCGCAAGGAAGCGGAGTGGCAAAAGGAATTTTTCGGTCCCGGCACGCTCGGACCGGATGCGCGGCGTGAGCTTGAGGCCGCGCGCTACTCCGCGAGCCACACATATAATCTTGCGCGGCGACACTTCGGCTTCATGCTGCGAAGCGATCCGCCGCGCATCAAATCGGAGACGCAAGGCCCGGAGGAAATCGCCGCGATCTATGGCGCGAATTTCGAACGTCTGTTGCTTGACGGAAATGCCAGCGGCGGCACCACGGTCGAAGTATCGAAGACGATCGAGCGCGAGGCGGGGGTCGATTACTGGTTGCGCTTCCAGAGCCCGTCCGCGCTCTTGGGCGATACGGTCTATGCACGCGTGCTGGAGCCGCACGGCGTCAAGAATCCGCCGACCATCATCTTCGGCCACGGCATCTGCATCGAGTTCGATCATTGGCGCGGCCTGATCGACGAAGCCCGCACGCTGCGCGCGGAGGGCTTTCGCGTCATTCGTCCGGTCGCGCCCTGGCACGGACGCCGCAGGCCTGCGGGCAGCTTCGGCGGCCAGCCGATGATGGCGCGCATTCCGGGCGGACTGTTCGATGCTTTCACTGGCGCCGCGCAGGAGTGGGCCGTGATCGCCGACTGGGCACGGCAAAAATCCGACGCGCCGCTCGCCTTCGGCGGCACCAGTCTCGGCGCGCTGATCGCGCAGTTCGCAGCCGAGAAAATCGGCGAGCGGAACGAGCGCCGCCGCCCGGACGGACTGTTCCTGATCACCCATTCCGGCCGGATGAGCGACGCCACTTTCCATGGCGACATGGCCAATCTGCTCGGCGTCGATCTTGCCGCCGAACGAGAGGGCTGGAGCCGCGAGCGCATCGAAGCGGGTTTGGGCCTGCTCGATCCCGCGCGGCTGCCTGCGGTGAGGCCGGAGCGTATCGTCACCGTGCTCGGCAAGCGCGACCGCATCACGCCTTACGCGAGCGGATTGAGCCTGATCGATTCATGGGGCGTGCCCGACGAAAACCGTTTCGTCTGGGATCGCGGTCACTTCTCGATGCCGCTCACCATGATCCGCAACCCCGCGCCGGTCGCGCGCTTCCGCGAAGTGATGATGCGGATTTGATTTGCCGTCATTGCAAGGCCACCGCATGGGGATAGAAAATTCCGGGGCTGAATTTTCTTTGTTCTTGCAGCTACTTCGACATAGCCCGGAATATCTATCCCCGCCTCTTCCCACGCATGTAAATTCCGTCAGCCGTTTCCGTTCGAGGGCGCGCTCATGAGGCGTTCAGGATCGCGGGAAATGGCCGGCGTCTCCGCGCGCGGTTCGCAGCCGCGATCCGGGACGGCGCGGGGCACCGCCCGGCGAGAATACGCTTGCCTGCCGGGAGCACGGCTGACGGAGCGATGTAGTCTTCGGATTGCATCCACGAAAAGCGCGGCCCGCGTCCGATAAAGCGCCGCAGCAGAGCGCTGCGAAGCGATACGCGCTCCTTCGCCGGAGTGCGGATGAAGAAGACGTTGCGTTTCGCAGCGCTCTGCACCCTCGAGCTTTCTTCGTGGGAAATATTCGGCTGCGCGCTGTTTGAAAACACATTGTTGTCATTCCGGACGCCGCGCAGCGGCGATCCGGAATCCAGAAGCTACAGGGCACGATGATTAACATTCGTCATGGCCGGGCTTGTCCCGGCCATCCACGCCTTAATTGTCGCAAGTCTTCAAGGCGTGGATGCTCGCGACAAGCGCGAGCATGACGAGACAATGAATCTTGCGGGTTTTACGCCACCCGCGTCTTGCTCTTGCCTTCGTAAAGATCGCGGCCCTCGACGAGCGCGCGGATTTTTCCGTCGGCGATCGAGCGTTTCAGCATCCAGAAACCGCAGTCTGGATGAATATATTTCACGCGGCCGGCTCCGATCATGGTCTCCGCGCGTTCGATCTGGCGTGCGATCGAGTCCGCGCTTTCGATCACGGTCGATTTGATGTCGACGACGCCGAGCCCGAAACCGATCTCGGGCTTCAACTCGCGGAACGCGGCAAGCTCCTCCGCGGGGCGGTGCGCGTTCTCCATCACGATGTGGTCGCAATGGAGCGCGTTGAGATATTTCATCAGCTGGTTCCAGGTGCCCTTCTGGATCGTCTGGCCGCCGTAGTTGCCGAAGCAGAGATGCACGGCAGGTTTGGTTTTCACGGCCTTGAGCACGCGGTTGATCGCTTCCGCCGCCCATTCCCATTCGTCCGGGCTTCCGGGAAGGTTCGCTTCGTCGATCTGAACGACCTCGGCGTCGATATATTTCACCTGTGCGGCGAGTGCGTCGGCGATCGCAAAGGCGAGATCGGGAAGCTTTTTGTAGTGCTTGTCCAAGAGCGTCTTCGCCAGCATGTGCGGGCCGGTGACCGTGAACTTGAACGGCTTGTGCGTGAGCGCGCGGGCGCGCTGATAAGCCTGCGGCAGGTCCAGCGTGCCGGAGGAGACAGGGCCGTCGACGATTCCCGGCGGACGCGTGCGGAACCGCATTGTGCTCTTTGCGCGATACTCGACGAGTTCGTCGAAGGTGATCGCAGTGCGGATGCCGGCCATCGGCTTCACGAAGTATTCGATCATGCCGTTGGTCTCGGGATGGTTCACGTCGAAGCGGGAAAGCTCGCCGTCGCAGACGAGGTCGATGCCGGCCTGCTCCTGCGTGTGCAGCACGACGCGGGTCGCGTCGATCACGGCCTGCTCCGATGGAAGTGCGGTGAGCCATTCCGGCACCGGATAGGAGCCGACGACGGTGGTTTGAATTCGCGCTGTATTTGACATGGCTTCACTCCCTGCACTGCATTGGCGGCGGTTGCCGGGCGTCTTTTCGCGCCCTAAGATCGTAAGTATCTAACTAGTTACTTATAGCGCGCCCGCCGCGCAAGCGCCAACAAGAACGAACGAAGGGAATACGCCATGGACGCTGCGGCAAGAGCGCTGCCGGAAAGTTTTCGGGACGAAGCGGAACTCGATGACTTCATGACGCAGCCTTCGGATTTGCTGCGTGCCGATCTCGCCAAAGCGCTGGGCGATATTCTGGTTCTCGGCGTGGGCGGCAAGATGGGACCCACGCTGGCAAGGCTCGCCAAGCGCGCCGATCCGTCGCGCCGGGTGATCGGCGTCGCGCGTTTCAGCGAGGAGGGCCTGCATAAAAAGCTGCGATCATGGGATATCGAATGCATCGAGGCCGATCTTCTGGATCGCGCGAGCATCGAGAAACTTCCCAGATCGCCGAACGTCGTCTTCATGGCGGGCCGCAAATTCGGCTCGAGCGGTGCCGAACATCTGACATGGGCGATGAACGCACATGTGCCTGCGATGGTGGCCGAGAATTTCAAGGCCTCTCGCATCGTCGCGTTCTCGACCGGCTGCGTTTATCCCTATGTCGATGTCACGAAAGGCGGCGCGGCCGAGGAAACGCCTGCGGTGCCGCCGCCCGGTGCCTACGCAAATTCCTGCGTTGCGCGCGAAGCGATGTTCGAACATTTCTCCAGAAAATTTAATACGCCGGGGCGGACGATCCGTCTGAACTACGCGATCGATATGCGCTACGGCGTTCTGCATGACGTAGGTACAAAGGTTTTTTCCGGAAAGACCATCGAACTTGCCGCGGGCCATGTGAACGTGATCTGGCAGGGCGATGCCAATGCCATGATCCTGCGCATGCTCGCGCATTGCACGACGCCAACGAGCGCAATCAATATCAGCGGTCCCGAAACCATCGGCATACGCTGGCTCGCCGGAGAGTTTGGCAAACGCTTTGGCAAGGAGCCGAAGTTTACCGGCAAGGAAGCCGTAGACGGCTGGCTCGTGAATACCGAAAAGGCGCGCAAGCTTCTCGGCGAACCCTCGGTGCCGCTGGAGCGTATGATCGGATGGACCGCCGACTGGATCTCGCGCGGCGCGCGCAGCCTCGGCAAGGAAACGCATTACGATACCCGCGATGGCAGCTTCTGAATTCGAGATCGGCACGCTTCGCGCCGAAGACCTTGGCGATGCGGACGCTTTGGTGAAGGAGGCGGGCTGGAACCAGTCCGAAGCCGACTGGCGTGTCTTTCTTGATCTCGGCAGCGTCTTCGTGATCCGGGATAAGGGCAGGGTGATCGCGACGGCCGCGACGCTGCCCTACGGCGGCAGGTTCGGCTGGATCAGCATGGTGCTGATCGCGGGTGAGTATCGCCGCCGCGGATTGGCGACACGGCTGATGGAGCGCTGCATCGGGAGTCTGACTGCTTCCGGTCTGGTGCCTGTCCTCGATGCCACGCCTGCGGGACGCGAGGTTTATCTCGGGCTCGGTTTTAAGGATTCCTGGCCGTTCCAGCGCATGCTGTTGAAGGAGCGCGCTGCGTCCCGCGGGCCTGTGCAATCCCTCCGGGTCGAGCCGGTTACGGATCGCGACTGGACTGGGTTATGTGCCTACGACGCAGGAATTTTCGGCGCAGATCGAAGCGCCGTTTTGTCCCGACTACGCGGACGTCTGCCGGAAGCCGAAGGGCTGGTGCGCAGGGATGGCCGCATAGCGGGCTTTCTGCTCGGCCGCACGGGGCGGAGAGCCGGGCAGATCGGCCCCTTGGTTGCCGATGACGGCGCAACCGCGGCAGCGCTGCTTGATCACGCGATCAATGCAGCCGCGGCACCGGTCTACATCGATGTCATGAGCGACAAGCAGGAAATTCTCACGCAATTGGAGGCCGCCGGTTTCGCGTACGAGCGCCCCTATACGCGAATGATGCTCGGCCGCTCCGAAAGTTTTCAGGAGCTGCCGCGCACCTTCGCGGTGGCAGGCCCCGAACTCGGCTGAAACGAAAAAGGGCCGGCGATCAGCCGGCCCTTTGGTATTTCGGTTGTCGCTCGATCAGTAGAGCTTCGGCGGGTTGATCGCCGGCATCTTGATGTTCTTGTCGAGGAACTCGTTGGTGTAGGCCGCCTTGATGTCGTAGGCCTTTTCCATCTTGAGATACTCATCGACGAGCTTGTAGTCGGCGGCCATGCGCTTGTCGTCGTGCCAGCCGAGCGCGACATTCTTCGAGGTTTCGTCGCTCATCAGGATCGTGACGAGGTGCCAGTTGGTCATCTCGTTGTCGAACTTGAGTGCGCCGTTCATGTCGACCATCGCCTGCACGCAGGGTTCGGGCTTCTTCGCGCATTCGGCGAAGGCCTTCTGCGTCACCTTCACGAAAGCGGCGACCTTGGCCTTGTTGTCCTTCAGCCAGTCCGTCCGGACGACGAGCGAATTGCCGTACGGGTTGAGGCCGCCGTCACGCCAGGCGAGGAAACCCATGTCTTCGCCGAGTTCGCGGGCGAAGACGTGATGCAGGTTGTAGAATGAGGTGGTCGCGTCGATCGCGCCGGACTTCAGCGCGGCGAGCTTCGAGTTACTGTCGATGTTGACCCAGATCACCGAGTTCGGGTCGATGCCATTCGCTTTCGCAAGCGCCGGCCACATCGTGCGCGCGCCGTCGCCGGCCGGATTGCCGATGCGCTTGCCGGCGAGATCCTTCACGCTCTTGATGCCGGAGCTTTTCTTCCAATACATGCCCTGCGGCGAGTTGGCGTAGATGTTCATGACGCCGACAAGGTTCGCGCCCTTGCCGTTGAAGAGCAGTGCGCCGGCCATGTCGGTCAGGCCGATCTGCGTGCTTCCCGCCGCAACTTTCTGCGCCGAGGCTGCCGAACCGCGGCCTGCTTCGATATCGAGGTCGATGCCGGCTTCCTTGTACCAGCCGTTCTTCAGCGCGTAGAAATAGGGCGCATGATCGCCGCCGACCACCCAGTTCAGGGTCAGCGTTACCTTCTGCGCAGATGCAGTCGCCGGAGCCAATAGGGCTGCGGCGAAGATCGCGGACGCAAGTTTCAATTTGGTTTTCATTCTGACTTCCTCCCGTAGCCTTTCGCCGCGCGGGCCGGTGATTCCGGTTCTCGACACGCAGCGAAGTTTCGATGTAACTATCTAGTTACTAGACGATATGAGCGGCCAAAGCGCCTGTCAAATGGCGCGAAAACGAGCGCGGGCGGATCGCTTTTCGCATCGCGACGGCAGGCCCCGGGGAGAAACACGTGGCGTTGCGCTGGAACGATCTGCCGCCGGAAGTATTGGCGGTTTTGCGGAAAGGCGCGGTGATTCCGGCGCACCCGCTGGCGCTGGACGCCGCGCGCAAGTTCGATGAGCGCAGGCAACGCGCGTTGTCGCGCTATTACATAGACGCGGGTTCCGGCGGCCTCGCGGTTGGCGTGCACACCACGCAGTTCGCGATCCGCGATGTCGGGCTCTATGAGCCGGTGCTTTCGCTTGCGATGAAGGCGGCGCGGGAATGGACTTCGAGCCCGCTCGTGATGATCGCTGGCCTCGCGGGCAAGACCGCGCAGGCCGTGAAAGAGGCGCAGACCGCACGCGGTATCGGCTATCACGCAGGCCTGCTCTCGCTGGCGGCGATGAAAGGTTCGTCCGAAGACGAACTGATCGAGCACGCCAAGAAAGTCGCCGCCGAAATTCCGCTGGTCGGATTTTATTTGCAGCCGGCGGTGGGCGGCGTCGTGTTGCCGGCCTCGTTCTGGAAGCGCTTTGCGCAGATCGAGAATGTCGTCGCAATCAAGATGGCGCCGTTCAACCGTTATCGTACGCTCGACGTCATCCGCGGCGTGGTCGAGGCGGGCGCGGAAGACCGCATCACGCTTTACACCGGCAATGACGATCACATCGTGCTCGATCTCGTGACGCCGTTCGTTGTCATGCGCGGCGGCAAGCCGGTTACGGTTCGCATCAAAGGCGGCCTGCTCGGACACTGGAGCTGCTGGGTGCAGCGCGCAGTGGAGTTGCTGGAGCGCGCCCAGCGCGAAGCCGCGCAGCCTTCGGTTTCCGCTGAACTGCTCGCGCTCGACTCGCTGGTCACGGATTGCAACGGGGCGATCTTCGACGTCGCCAACGATTTTCACGGCGTGATCTGCGGCTGCCACGAGATTCTCCGCCGGCAGGGCCTGCTCGAAGGCATCTGGTGCCTCGATCCGAAAGAAACGCTCGGCGCCGGACAGAAGGAAGAGATCGACAGAATTTACGCGGCCTATCCGCATCTCAACGACGACGCATTCGTTCGCGAGAATCTTCCGCGGTGGCTGGCATGAAGTATTTTTGCGGCTTGCGGGCACACGGGGCTTCCCGGATAGTCGGGGCGGGAAGGGGAGAACCATCATGAGCGGAAGTAACGATCAGGTGCAGCGCTATGCGCTGGCCGTTCTCAGCCACTTGATACTCGTTGCGATCTGGCATTCCTTCGTGGTCTACGGAAATATTCCGAAGATCGTGATGCCGTCGCCTTACGACACGATTCACGCGCTGGTCGTTCCGAACTACCGCTGGCTCGAGAACATCGCCGCGACCTCGATCGAAATCTTCGGCGGGTTCCTGCTCGCCGCCGTGTTCGGAATTCTGACAGCACTCCTGTTCTCGTGGTTCCGCTGGCTCGAAATGTTTGCGATGCCGCTCCTGGTCAGCCTCAACATGATTCCGAAAGTGGCGCTCGGGCCCTTGATGATCGTTTGGTTCCGCTATGGCATCTGGCCGAATACGCTGATGGCGTTTGCGATCTCCTTCTTCCCGATCGTGCTGACGACCGCGCGCGGTCTTCGCGAAGTGGAGCCCGATCTCCTCGATCTCGTCCGCACGCTGCGCGGTTCGCGCTGGCAGCTGTTCGTCAAAATCCAGCTTCCCGGCGCGCTGCCTTACATCTTCTCCGGCATGAAGGTTGCCGCCATTCTCGCCGTTGCGGGCGCAATCGTCGGCGAATTTCTCGGCTCCGAGCGCGGTCTTGGCTACCTGATGTTGCAGGTGCAGGTGACGCTCGACACGGCTGCCATGTTCATGGCGGTTATTCTCATCACTTTGATCGGCGGCGTGCTCTACGGGCTCGTACTTGCAGCCGAGCGCTACTTCGTCGTCAAAGACGCGCGGATTCAATAGGCACTCTCATGAGCGATGCGTTTATTCATCTTGACGGTGTGAAGAAGGTCTACCGGACCCGCGGGCAGGACTTCCTCGCGGTTTCCGAAGCGACGTTCGATGTCGAGCAGGGCGAGCTCGTTTCGCTCGTCGGTCCTTCCGGCTGCGGCAAGACCACGCTACTGAAGATTCTCGCAGGCCTGCACGGCTACGACGGCGGCAAGGTCCGCATCGGCTCGTCGTCGCAGCCCTTCAATCCGGCGCGCGATATCGGCATGGTGTTCCAGCAGCCGCTGCTCCTGAAGTGGCGCCGCATCATCGACAACGTGATGCTGCCGACGGAAATCCTGGGATTGCCGCAGGATGCCGCGCGCAAGCGCGCCTACGAGCTTCTCGATCTCGTCGGCCTGAAGGGCCACGAAGATAAATACCCCTACGAACTTTCCGGCGGCATGCAGCAACGCGCTTCGATCGCGCGCGCGCTGGTGCACGATCCGAAGCTCGTGTTGATGGACGAGCCGTTCGGCGCGCTCGACGCGCTGACGCGCGAGAAGATGAATCTCGAATTGCTGCGGATCTGGGGCGAGTCGAAGAAGACGATCATCTTCGTAACCCACGGCATCACCGAGGCCGTGTTTCTCGGCACGCGCGTCGTGGTGCTGACCGCGGGTCCCGCGCGCATGGCGGATAACTTCACGGTCGATATTCCGATGCCGCGCACGCTGGACATGCGCAACACCGAGAAGTTCGGCGAATACTCGCGCCGGATCTACCGGCTTCTGGGAATGGAATGAGCTGGGACGGCATCATCATCGGTGCGGGTCACAACGCGCTCGTGTTGCAGGCGTATCTCGGCAAGGCCGGATTGAAGGTTCTGTCGATCGACCGCCGGCATATCGCGGGCGGCGGCTTGTCCACGATGGAAGACCCGCGCCGGCCGGGCTTTCTTCACAATACGCACGCCTTCTTCCAGCGCGCGATCACCAATATGCCCTGGTACGCCGATCTCGAACTCGAGCGTCACGGCGCCCGCTACATTGAGCCGGAACTCAATGTGGCGATGATCACGAGCGGCGACCGCTCGCTCGAATGGTGGACCGACATTGATCGCACGGTTGCGTCTTTCGAAAAATTTTCGAAGAAGGACGCCGAAACGCTGAAGCGCTGGCAAAGCGATTTCGTGCCGATCGTGCGCGACATTCTATCGTGGGAAGCGAAGTCGCCGCCGCTGCCGGTGAAAGAGCGCCGTGCTCTGCTTGAAAAGAGTGCGGCCGGCCGCAGGCTCTTGGAAGTCAGCGCCTTGTCGCCGCTCGAATTCGTGCATCAGGAATTCGAAAACCCGGCGGTGAAGGCGGGGCTTTTGTTCTTCAACGGTCTTCGGGAAGTGGATCTGCGCGTGAAAGGCTTCGGCCATCACATCGCGGCGCTGCTCGCGTCGCCCTCAAAGGCACAGATGTCGCGCGGTGGCACGGCGGCGCTTGCCCGAGCGCTCGAGAATGCCGTCAAGGAAAGCGGCGGAGAGATCCGGCTGATAACGGAGCCCGCGCGCATCGTCGTCGAGAACGGCAAGGCCGTTGGCGTCGAGACCCGGGAAGGCGAATTGCTGCGCGCGAAAACCTTCGTCGCATCCGCGTTGAACCCGCAGCAGACCTTTCTCGATCTTCTGGATCAGAATCTCGTGCCGCGTGAAATCCGCGATCTTGCGTCGCAGTTCCAGTACAACCTGCTTGCACCGCTTTTCGCGCTGCATCTCAATTTGTCCGAAGCGCCGCAATACGCCGCAGCCAAGAACAGTCCGGCGCTCGCCAAAGCCTTCATGGTCATCATGGGGCTCGATCATGTCGACCAGTTCACCGATATCGTTCGCCATCATGAATCCGGAACCGTTCCCGATACGGTGATGTGGGGCGCGACACCCTCGCTGTTCGATCCTTCACAGGCGCCTTCCGGCAAGCACACGGCCTTCATGTGGGAAAAGCTGCCGTATCGCTTGAACGGCGACCCCGCGAGCTGGGACGCCTACAAGGACAGGCACGGCGAGAAGATGCTTGCGCTCTGGCGGAAGAACGCGCCGAACCTCGAGGGTGCCGTGATCGACGCTTTCACGCGCTCTCCGCTCGACGTCGAGCGCGAGCTTCCGAATATGCGCGAAGCGGATCTTCTGATCGGCGCGTTCACGAACGGGCAGGTCGGTCACGATCGTCCATTCGCCGGCGCGGGAAGCTACCGCGCGCATATTCCCGGTCTCTATCTTTGCGGCTCGTCGAGCCATCCCGGCGGCAACGTCACCGGACTGCCGGGCTACAACGCGGCCCAAGTGATCCTCGCCGATCTCGGTATCCCGGCCGCTTGGGCACCGCCGTCCATTTCAGAACGATTGAAGGCATTGCATTAATGGCTACCGCTCAGGTTGCAAAAAAAGCTCCGCTCCGGCGCGCAAACGGAAACGTGCGCGATCCGGAGCGCACGCGCGCCGTAATTCTCGCCGCGGCGACTGCGGAAATCACCGCGAAAGGTCTGGGCGGTGCGCGCGTCGATGAAATCGCGGATCGCGCGGGTGTCAACAAGCGGATGATCTATCACTACTTCGGCGACAAGGACGGTCTCTATCTCGCCGTGCTCGAGGCCGCCTATGCGGAAATCCGCTCCGAGGAAATCAAGCTCGATCTCGGCAAGCGCGACCCGGTCGAAGGTATGCGCGAACTTCTGCAATTCACTTGGAACTACTATCGCGATCATCCCGAGTTTCTGAGCCTTCTGGCGACGGAAAATCTTCACAAGGCGGCTTATCTCAAGCGCTCGAAGAAAATCCGCGAGTTGCATTCGCCCTTGGTCGGCATGATCGACGATTTGTTGCAGCGCGGCGCTAAGGCGAAGGTTTTCCGCAAGGATGTCGACCCGGTCGAATTGTATATCTCGATCGCAGCCCTCGGATTTTTCTATCTTTCCAACCGCCACACGCTCTCGACGATTTTCGGGCGCGACCTGACGGCCCCGGAAAATATCAAGGCGAGGGGCCAGCATCTGGCCGCGGTCGTGCTCGGCTACCTGCGGCCATGAGCGGACTATTGACGGCAAAGCGGCGCCATCGTACTTGTAACTAATTGGTTACTTACGGCCGCAAGTAAGACGGCCTTTCGGAAATTCCGGGGAGAGCGAATTATGGCCACGCAGCGCCTTGGCATCATCATGAACGGCGTCACGGGACGCATGGGGCTGAACCAGCATCTCGTGCGTTCGATCGTCGCGATCCGCAAGCAGGGCGGCGTCCTGCTTTCGAACGGCGATCGCGTGATGCCCGATCCGATCCTCGTCGGCCGCAACGCGGAGAAGGTCGCCGCCCTCGCGAAGCAATACGGCATCGAGCGCTCGACCTCAGATCTCGACGCTGCGCTCAAGAACCCGGACGACACCGTATTCTTCGACGCGGCGACCACGCAGATGCGCACCGACCTGCTGACCAAGGCGATCAACGCCGGCAAGCATGTTTATTGTGAGAAGCCGATTTCGGATCAGCTCGACAAGGCGCTCGCCGTTGCAAAACTCGCCAAAGCAAAAGGCATCAAGCACGGCGTCGTGCAGGACAAGCTGTTCCTGCCGGGCCTGCGCAAGATTCAACTCCTGAAAGAGTCCGGCTTCTTCGGAAAAATTCTCTCGGTGCGCGGCGAGTTCGGCTACTGGGTGTTCGAAGGCGACTGGGGTCAGCCGGCGCAGCGCCCGAGCTGGAATTACCGCAAGGCCGACGGCGGCGGCATCATTCTCGACATGCTTTGCCACTGGCGTTACGTGCTCGACAATCTGTTCGGCAACGTGAAGGCGGTGAGCTGCCTCGGCGCCACGCACATTCCCTCGCGCGTGGACGAAGCCGGCAAGACCTACAAGGCCGACGTCGACGATGCGGCTTACGCGACCTTCGAACTCGAAGGCGGCGTGATCGCGCAGATCAACTCGTCCTGGGTGACGCGCGTGAAGCGCGACGATCTCGTGACCTTTCATGTCGACGGCACGCACGGCTCTGCGGTTGCGGGGCTCACGCGCTGCTACACGCAGCATCGCGTGAATACGCCGCGCCCGGTCTGGAATCCGGACGAGCCGCAGACCATGAAGTTTCAGGACCAGTGGGAAGAGATGCCGGACAATACGGTCTACGACAACGGCTTCAAGGTGCAGTGGGAAGGCTTCATCCGCCACCTCATCGAGAATACGCCGTGGAAATTCGATTTGCTCGAGGGCGCGAAGGGCGTTCAGCTTGCCGAACTCGGTCTGAAAAGCTGGGCCGAACGCCGCTGGCTCGACGTTCCCGAATTGAAGGTGTGACGCATGGCGACGCTCTCGCTGCCCGGTCTGGACCGCAAACTCTCGCCTTACACGACCGGCGAACCGATCCGGTTTCCTTCGAAGGAAGAGATCGCTTCGTTCAACCGCGTGGCGTTCGCGGCGGCGCATGTCGTCGCCGATCCGCTCGCAAACAACGATCCCTGGATCGATCCGGCGATCGACTGGGAGCGCACGATCGCGTTCCGTCATTATCTGTGGGATCTCGGGCTCGGTGTCGCCGAAGCGATGGACACCGCGCAGCGCGGCATGGGTCTCGACTGGAACGGCGCGCAGGAATTGATCCGCCGCGCGCTCGATGCCGCGAAGTCGCGGCCGGGTGTGAAGATCGCCTGCGGTTGCGGCACCGATCACATCGCGCCGGGGCCGGATGTATCTGTGGATGACGTGATCCGCGCCTATGAGCAGCAGATCGAAGTGATCGAGAAGCTCGGCGGACGTCTGATCGTGATGGCGAGCCGTGCGCTCGCCTACGCCGCGAAAAGTCCGGAAGACTACAAGCGCGTCTATGACCGCATTCTAGGTCAGGTTAAGGAGCCCGTGATCCTGCACTGGCTCGGCGAAATGTTCGACCCCGCGCTCAAGGGCTACTGGGGCTCGGACGACCACATGGCGGCGATGGACGTCTGCCTCGACATCATTGCGCGCAACGCCGCGAAGGTGGACGGCGTGAAGATTTCGCTGCTCTCCAAGGAAAAAGAGATCGAGATGCGCCGCCGCCTGCCGAAGGGCGTGCGGATGTATACCGGCGACGATTTCAACTATGCCGAACTGATCGCGGGCGACGAGGAAGGGTATTCCGACGCGCTCCTGGGTATCTTCGACGGCATCGCGCCGGCGGCGTCCGCTGGTCTCGCGCGGCTCGCAAAGAACGACCTGCAAGGCTTCCACGGCATTCTCGAGCCGACCGTCCCGCTCTCGCGCCACATCTTCAAGGCGCCGACCCGCTTCTACAAAACCGGGATTGTCTTTCTGGCGTGGCTCAACGGCCAGCAGGATCATTTCCTGATGATCGGCGGCCAGGAAAGCACGCGCTCGATCCAGCATCTTGCGGAACTCTTTCGACTCGCCGATAAAGCCCGCGTGTTGCACGATCCGGAACTCGCCGCTTCGCGCATGAAGAAACTTCTGGCAGTACACGGAATCGCCTGAATTGATGAATGCGGAAGGCCTTTCGATCAATCTCGCCACCGTTCGCGAACAGTGGACGCTTGGCGAAGCGGTCGAAGCCTGCGCAAAGCTCGGAATCAAGGCTGTCGATCCCTGGCGGGATCAGGTCGCGAAGTTCGGGCTGAATGATTCCGCGAAGGTCATCAAGGACAACGGCATGCAGGTCAGCGGCTATTGCCGTGGCGGCATGTTTACCGCGCCCGACGCGAAAGGCCGTGCCGCGGCAATCGACGACAACAAGCGTGCGATCGACGAAGCGGCAGCACTCGGCGCCGATTGCCTGGTGCTCGTCGTCGGCGGCGTGCCGCAGGGCTCGAAAGATATTGAAGGCGCACGCATTCAGGTCGCCGAGGGAATTACCGCGGTGCTCGACCATGCGCGCGCGTCGAACATGCCGCTTGCGATCGAGCCGCTGCATCCGATGTATGCCGCCGACCGCGCGTGCATCAACACGCTGAAACAGGCCCTCGACCTTGCGGGGCAGATTGCGCCGGATGTCGGCGTCGCCATCGACGTCTATCACGTCTGGTGGGAGCCGGGCCTGGCCGAACAGATCGCGCGCGCCGGCCGCGAGAACCGCATCTTCGCGCATCACATCTGCGACTGGCTGGTGCCGACCAAGGATCTCCTGCTCGACCGCGGCATGATGGGCGACGGCGTGATCGATCTCAAAGGCTTCCGCAGGATGATCGAGGACGCGGGCTTCTTCGGCCCGCAGGAAGTCGAAATTTTCTCCGCTGGAGACTGGTGGAAGAAGCCCGGCGAGCAGGTACTGAAGACCTGCATCGAGCGCTACAACAAGTTCTGCCGCTGATTCAATTATTCGTCATGGCCGGGCTCGTCCCGGCCATCCACGCCTTTACGGCGTTGATAGATCGTTAAGACGTGGATGCCCGGCACAAGGCCGGGCATGACGATCAAGACGATAACGCCCCGCGCAACAACGCGCGATAGACTTTGTCTTTGAGCGAAGCGGCGTTCGCAAAACCCATCCGTCCGATACATTCTTCCGCTTCCACATTTGCAGGCGCTGTCAGCCCGCGCAGCAAAACGGGAATGAGCGACAGCGGCGAAGCGAGCTTCTGCTTCAGCCGTTGCAGCGCCGGAATCAGCCGCAACTCGACGTCGTCGAAATCCGTGCCGAACGGGAAATCGGGCAGCATCCCGCGTTCTTTCGCAGGGCGCAGCGCGGCTGCGATCCGCTCCGGCGTATTGTTGCGAAACTGCGCGGGGATCTCGTAGTTCTTCGATATCTTGTTGTAGCTTTTGGCTTCGCGCAGCAATTCCTGCTGAAAGCGCGAGTCCGCGACCGCGAGCATCGCGGCGATCACATCTTCGTCGGATTTCCCGCGCAGGTCTGCGACGCCATACTCGGTCACGATGATATCGCGTAAATGCCGCGGGATCGTCGTGTGCCCATAGGACCAGAGGATATTGGACGCGGTCTTTTTTCCGCTGCCGCGCGTTGCATTCACGCAGATGATCGAGCGGGCGCCGTCGAGCGCGAAAGCCTGTGCGACGAAATTGTACTGTCCGCCGACGCCGCTCACGACAAGTCCGCTCTCCAGTCCGTCGGACACGACGGCGCCGAGCAGCGTCGCCATCATGCCGTTATTGATGAAACGGGCCTTCATGCGCGCCGCGCGCTTTTTCTCCTCGCCGCCGTAAAGTTCGTTGACGAAGGAAATAGCTTTCATCTGTAGCTTCGCGCGCTTCGTCTCCGACATCTCGCGCAAGCGGCGATAGAAATTCTTCGGCCCGAGAAAGAAGCCACCATGCAGGAGCACGCCTTCGGCTTCACGCTTCACGACCCCTGCGTCGATCAGGTCGAGAAACGAATCCACGAACATCTCGCTCGCGCCGTAGAGACCCGCTTCGAACGCGCCGAAACGCGACGGTGCGGCAGTAGAAAGAGCCGCAATCATTTCGTTGAATGCGTCGTTCTCCCGATGCCGCAGGATGAGCGCTTTCGCGGCGCCATCTCCCTCCGCCCCGATGCCGATTTGCAGCGTGCCGCCGTCCTCGATCAATGTCGCCGTATGAAGTCCGATCGCATAGGCGGTCAGCGGTACAGGCTGCTTCGGCGGTGCGAACAGCGAAAAATCGGTTTTCGGGTTTTCGTAGATGAAGTCGAAAGCGCTTTCCGGAAGATCTCCGTCGCCCGGCATGAAAGGAAGTTCGGAATTTACTTCCGCGACCACCAGAAAATCTGCCTTGCCTTCCGCCCGCGCCTTCAGGAGGTCGAGCGTGAGGTCGGTGTTGCAGGAAAGGCTGTAGCGCGTCTCTCCGTTCACGACGCGCTTTGCGACAAGCTGCGCGATTACGTTGACGTTGCGGTCGAGCACGTAACGATAGGCATGGGTGTAGTTCGCGGAGATGTAGTTGCGTTGCGCGAGCGCGGAGCCGAGCCACCGCCCTGCAAGAAAGAAGAACTCGCTGACCTTGATATTCTCCGGAAGCGTTCCGCTTCTCAAGGCACGCGCATATTCCAGTTCCGGGTAGCCGCCGAACAGCCGGTCGAGCACTGGATCGATGAAGCGCGCTTCGAGACCCGATACGGCCGGCCGCTGCAATGTAAGCGCAGTGAAGATATTGAGTTTCCGCGAAGGCTCGACGGCAGCAATCCGGTAGATCGCATTCGCGACCGTGTTCGCCTTGCCGAGCCCCAGCGGTAGCGCGAGCGTAATCTCGCGGCCGATCCGCGCCGCGATCGTGTCTGCGAGTTTCTGCGCGTCGTCGAAATGCTGAGTCCGGCTCATGTTTCGAGCCTAGCGCAGCTTTTCCCGAAAGCGAATGACGGCCGTTTTACTTCTGCGACAGGTCGATCCCGGCAGCCTTCGCGGCCATCGCGACATATTTCTGCGTCTGCTGGAACGCGCCTTCCAGTGCCTGCGCGGTCTTCATATCTGAGATTTCTGCGAACTTCGCGGCGATCGCGTCCGGCGTGCGTTCTTCGGGCGGGAAGTAAACGCCCTGCGTCTCGACGATTCGGATCACCGAATAGACGCCCGCGCCCGCGCCCATGATCGTGCGGGAAGGGGCGTTTTCGCTCACCATATAGAGCACTGCTGGCGTGATCGCTTCGGGCTGCATCAGCTGGAGCACGTTCGGCGGCAGCAGTTCCTCCGTCATGCGGGTCGCGGCCGTCGGCGAAAGCGTGTTCACGCGGATGTTGAATTTCTGTCCCTCGTGATGGAGCACGTTCATCAGGCCGGCCATCGCGGCTTTGGCGGCACCGTAGTTGGACTGGCCGAAATTTCCGAACAGCCCGGACGACGAGGAAGTCAGCACGATGCGGCCGTAATTCTGCTCGCGCATGGTTTCCCATGCCGCCTTGCAGCAGTTCACCGATCCCATCAGGTGGACTTCCAGCACGAGGCGGAAGTCGTCCAATTCCATCTTGGCGAAGCTCTTGTCGCGCAGGATGCCCGCGTTGTTCACGACGATATCGACGCGGCCCCACTTCTTCTTGGCGTCCGCGATCATCTGCTCGACTTCATTATATTTTGCGACATTCGCGCCGTTCGCGATCGCATCGCCGCCCTTCGCCTTGATCTCCTGCACCACGGTTTCGGCAGCCGAAAGCGAACCGCCAGAGCCGTCGCGTGCGCCGCCGAGGTCGTTGACGACCACCTTCGCGCCGAGTGCCGCGAGTGCAAGCGCGTGGGATTTGCCGATGCCGTTGCCGGCGCCGGTGACGATGGCGACACGATTGTCGAAGCGAATGGTCATTGCGTTCCTTTCGGACTTTTCTTGATTTTCAGATCAGAATTTCTGGCTCTGTGCGTAGCGGTCGGCATGGAAATAGGCGTCACCCAGAAGCTCCTGCGCGGACCGCGCCCGCTTCATGAAGAGGCCGATATCGATCTCATCGGTCATGCCCATGCCGCCGAACATCTGGACGGCTTCCGATACGGCAAGTTTGCCGACCTCGCATGCTTTATATTTGGCGGCGCTGACGGCCGAGCCTGCGGCGTCTGGCGATTTGTCGAGCGTGACGCATGCCGCAAGCACGAGCGAGCGTAAAAGTTCGATCTCGCCGAACAGATGAGCTGCGCGATGTTGCAACGCCTGGAAGGCGCCGATCGGCTTTCCGAACTGCTTGCGTTCCTTGAGATAGGCGACCGTGCGGTCGAAGCTTTCGCCCGCGACGCCGAGAAGTTCGGCGGAGACGCCCGCGCGTCCTGCGTTCAGCGCGTTTTCGAGCAGCGCAAAACCTTTACCGGCTTCGCCGAGCGCATCGACCGCCGTCACGTTCTCGAACTTGATCCGGGCGCTGCTGCGGCTGTCGACGCCGATCACGCGCTCGATCGAGATGCCGGGCGCTTTCGCATCGACGAGAAACAGCGAGATGCCGTTCCTGTCGCCGGGCTCTCCTTCGCTGCGCGCGGCGACAATGATCTGGTCCGCGACGTGACCGTCGATGACGAAAGTCTTGTCGCCGTTCAGCTTGAAGGCATTGCCGGCGAGTTCGGCCTTGAGCGCGGTCTTCTCCGGCGCATGCTTGCGTCCTTCGTCGACCGCGAGCGCAATGATGGCTTTGGCTTCAGAAATCGCGGGCAGCCACTTCTTCTTCTGTTCTTCCGAGCCGCCACGGCGGATCGCGGTCGCGGCCATGACCGCGGTCGAAAGGAACGGCGAGGCCGTGAGCGTGCGGCCCATCTCTTCGCAGACGAGCGCCATGCCGACATGTCCGAAGTCCGAGCCGCCATGCGCTTCGTCGACGAGAATGCCGGTCCAGCCCATGTCTTTCATGCCGCGCCAGAGTTCGCGGCTGAACCCGTCTTTGTCCTTGGTGTCGCGTAATCGGCGCAGTTCCGAAACGGGCGATTTGTCGGTCAGGAATTCGCGCGCGGAATCGCGCAGCATGATCCGGTCTTCGTCGAGCGCGATCATCTTACGCCTCCGGCAGGTTCAGGATTCGCTTGGCGACGATGCCGAGCATGATTTCGGATGTGCCGCCCTCGATGGAGTTCGCCTTGGTGCGGAGCCACTCGCGCGCCAGCGTGCCTTCCTCGGAGCGGCTGCTTTCCCATTCGAGGCCGTCGGAGCCCGCGATCGTCATGAAGGCTTCGTAGCGGCGCTTGTTCAACTCTGTCCCGGCGTATTTAAGGATCGCGGATTTGGCGCCGACGCCCTGACCGGCTTTCGCCTCTGCGCGGTAGCGCTCGATGGTGGCGAGCAGCGCACGGCCGTCGATTTCGGCGCGGATCACTTCCTCGCGCACGAACGGGTTGTCGAGGCGTCCGTTCGTGTCACGCCCGAAGGACTTGATCGCTTCCGCCGGCAAAGAGCGCATGCCTGCAAGCGACAGGCCCGAACCGATCGAGGCGCGCTCGTGCGTGAGCAGATACTTCGCGATGGTCCAGCCGTCGTTCAGCGTGCCGACGAGATTCTCCTTCGGCACCTTCACGTTGTCGAAGAAGGTCTCGCAGAACGGCGACTTGCCGGAGATGAGCAGGATCGGCTTCGTGGTGACGCCCGGCGTCGTCATGTCGAAGAGTACGAACGAGATGCCCTTGTGCTTCGGCGCGGCGGGATCGGTGCGCACGAGGCAGAAAATCCAGTCGGCTTTGTCCGCGTAGGACGTCCAGATTTTCTGGCCGTTGACGTTGAAATGATCGCCCTTGTCTTCGGCTTTCGTCTGTAGCGAGGCGAGATCGGAGCCCGCGCCGGGTTCCGAATATCCCTGGCACCAGCGGATCTCGCCGCGCGCGATTTTCGGCAGATGCTCTTTCTTCTGCGCTTCGTTGCCGAATTGCAGGAGTGCGGGTCCGAGCATCCAGATGCCGAAGCTTTCCAGCGGCGCGCGCGCGTTGATCGCGCGCATTTCCTCGCGCAGGATTTTTTCTTCCTCGCGCGATAGACCGCCGCCGCCGTATTCCTTCGGCCACATCGGCACGGTCCAGCCTTTGCCGGCCATGCGCTCGAGCCAGATTTTCTGCGCGTCGGAGTGGAACTGCCAGTTGCGTCCGCCCCAGCAGATATCGGGCTCGCCGCGCGAAGGCTTGCGCATTTCAGGCGGGCAGTTCTGCGCGAGCCACTCGCGCGTTTCTTTGCGGAAGGTTTCGAGCGGCATTGTAAGATCTCCGGCGGAATGCCGCCGTTCTTAGCGCGCTCGTATCAGGGCGGGAAGTCTGCTTGGGCGAGAACCGCCGCTCGGACGCGGTTGCCGCAGCGTTCGCAACTGCGTTCCGCCGCGCGGAAGCCGGGGCAGCAGCCCCGGCGCTTTATATCCGGGCGGAAGTGCTAGGTGCGGCAGCGGGTGATGTAGCAGGTGTATCCGCGCGGCGTACGGCGCGCACATTCATAGAGTGCCCGCCGCCGTGCATTGGTGAGCGAGCCGGAGCCCCAGCCGGTGGCAAAACGGCTGCGCGCTTCGCAATAGGCAGCTTCGGCCAGGGAGGGCGACACAAGCGACAGCGTGGAGAAGGTGACGGCAGCGGCGGCGGTGAGGGCGAGGTATTTCTTCATATTCGGCTCCCGGTACTTGAGTCAGCCGCCATTACTGCAGGAGCGAAGCGCCCGGACAATCACGGAAATTCGATTATGAATAACGAAAAGTTGTATCCGCCGGGCTGGCGCGCCACGAAGCGGTCGCGATTACACAAGTAACATGCAAACCTGAAGCCCGGCGCGTTGGCGCCGATGAGCGTTCGCTTGCATCTCTGGGGAGAACTCGATGCGCAACCCGTTCCTTGGCTTGATCGCCTTGGTGTTACTGTTCGTTCCCGTCTCCGCGTCGTCTCAGGAAAAGGCTTTTCAGCGCTCCGATCTTTCCGCGGGAGCGGCAAGGCTCGAAGCCCAACTCCAGAGGGAGCTTGCAAGCCGCCCGCGCTCGCCCGCCGAGCTGCGCAAGGAAGCGGACGCCGCGCGCACCGCGAACGACGCGCGCACGCACGCGCAGCGTCTTGGCGAACTCGCGATCAATGCCGAGAAGGATGCGTCGCTCTGGCTTCGCTATGCGCGGGCGCTCGGCGAAATCCGTCCGCAGAATACCGCCGACCGCAACATCATCCGCGACCGTACGTCGGCTGCCGCCTACCTCGCATACCGGCGCGCCGCGAACCGCGCCCAGGAAGCCGAAGCGCTCGAAATCGTCGGCCGCATCTACGCCGATCGTGAACTCTGGCGGCCCGCGCTCGATACGCTGAAATTCGCGCTGGAGCGCCGCGAAACGGCAGAACTGAAATCCTTCTACGACAACCTGCGCGAAACCCACGGCTTCCGCGTGCTCGACTATTCGGTCGATGCGGATGTCGCTTCGCCGCGCGCGTGTATCCAATTCTCCGATCCGCTCGCGGCCAAGGCCGACTTCGCGCCGTTCATCTCCGTGCAGGGCATCGACAAGCCTTCGGTGACCGCGAACGAGCAGCAGATCTGCATCGAGGGCCTGCGTCACGGCGAAACCTATGCCGTCACCGCGCGCCGCGGCATTCCGGCGAAGAACGGCGAAAGCCTCGGCAACGCCGCCGAACTCCAGATTTACGTCCGCGACCGCAAGGCCGATGCCCGCTTCACGGGCCGCGCCTATGTGCTGCCGCGCACCGGCCAGCGCGGCATTCCCGTCATTTCGGTCAACACGAAAAAGCTGAACATCCAGATCGTGCGCATCGGCGAGCGCTCGCTCATCCCGTCGGCGCTCGACGCCCAGTTCCGGCAGTCGCTGTCGCGTTATGAAATCAACCAGCTTGCCGAAAATCAGGGTGCGCTCGCCTTCAAGGGCGAACTCGACGTGAATTCGGAGTTGAACAAGGAAGTCACCACCGCGTTCCCGGTGGACGAAGCGATCAAGGATCTGCGCGCGGGCGTCTATGTGATGACTGCCGTTCCGGCCGACGCCACCGGCCGCGAGCAATATTCGAACCTTGCCACGCAGTGGTTCGTCGTTTCCGATCTCGGGCTGACCGCGATCACGGCGGACGACGGCCTGCATGTCTTCGTGCGCGATCTCGGCGATGCAAAGCCGGTCGCCGATGCCGAACTCAAATTGCTTGCGAAGAACAACGAAGTGCTCGGCACGGTGAAGACCAACGCGCAGGGATTCGCGAAATTCGACGTGGGCCTCGTGCGCGGCACCGGTGGACTTGCGCCTGCCGTCCTGATCGCGGAGCGCAAGGGCACGGACTATGCGTTCCTGTCTTTGACCGAAAGCCCGTTCGATCTCGCGGATCGCGGTGTTGCGGGCCGTGTCACGCCCGGGCCGCTAGACGCTTATGTATTCACCGAACGCGGCGTCTATCGCGGCGGCGAAACCGTTCACGTCACGGCGCTCCTGCGCGATGCAAAGGCGAAGGCCATGAACGTGCCGCTGACCTTCGTGCTGTCGCGGCCCGACGGAGCGGAAGACCGCCGTATCGTCATCAACTCCAGCGATGCCGGCGGGCGCAGCTTCGACATGCAACTCTTGTCCGGTGCGACCACCGGAACCTGGCGTCTGCGCGCTTACGCCGACCTGAAAGCAGCACCGGTCGGCGAAGTCGCGTTCCTCGTCGAAGATTATGTGCCGGATCGCATCGAATTCGATCTGAAGGCGAAGACCACCGAGATTGCCGTCGATCAACCCGCGCAAGCGGCCATCGACGGACGCTACCTGTTTGGGCCGCCCGCGGCCTTGCTCGACCTCGAGGGCGAAATCGAAATCCGTACCTCGCAGACCCGCCGCGGCTTCGAAGGCTTCAGCTTCGGTCTTTCCGAAGAACCCTTCACGCCGATCCGCCGCCCGCTTTCGGATCTGCCGAAAACCGATGACAAGGGACACGCGGATCTTTCGATCCCGCTTCCGGAATTGCCGCGCTCGACGCGCCCGCTGGAATCGCAGATCACGATCCGCATGCAGGAACCGGGCGGCCGCGCCATCGAGCGGCGCATCGTCGTTCCGATCGCGGCATCGGCGCCTTCCGTCGGCATCCGCCCGCAATTCAAGGGCCGGGTCGGCGAGGGTGAAAAAGCGAGCTTCGACGTCGTGCTCGTCAATCCCGACGGCAAGCTTGCCGCCAAGCGCAACATGAAGTGGGCGATCTACAAGGTCGAGACGCGCTACCAGTGGTATCGCGTGTCCGGCTCCTGGGATTTCGAGCCGGTGCGCCAGACCCGCAAGATCGCCGAAGGCACGTTGAACACATTGGCCGATAAGCCGGTCGCGTTCTCGGCGGAAGCGCCCTACGGACGCTACCGGCTTGAGGTGACGTCGCCGGAAGCGAACGGCCCGGCGGCGAGCTACACCTTCGACGCCGGCTGGTACGGTGAGACCTCCGCCGATACGCCGGATCGTCTCGAAGTCTCGCTCGACAAAACCGAGTATGCCGAAGGCGACACCATGACCGTGTCGATTGCGCCGCGCGTCGAGGGTGCCGCGACGATCATGGTCGTGGGTGACAAGGTTCACGCGACCCAGCAGGTGCAGGTCCCGGCGAACGGAGGCCGCGTTACGTTCCGCGTCGGCGCGGATTGGGGACCGGGCGCTTATGTCGTTGCCTTCCATCATCGTCCGCTCGATGTGCAGAAGAGCCGCATGCCGAGCCGCGCAATCGGTGTCGCATGGTTCGGCGTGGGCCGCGCTGCGCGCACGCTCAACGTGAAGATGGACCTGCCCAAGCAGATTCGCCCGAACACGAGCTGGAATATTCCGGTGACGGTGAGCGGCATCAGCGGCGGCAACGCACGCATCGTGGTTGCCGCAGTCGATGTGGGTATCCTCAACCTGACCAACTACAAGTCGCCTGCGCCCGACAACTACTATCTCGGCCAGCGGCGGCTTGCCGGCGACGTGCGCGATCTATACGGCGCATTGATCGACGGCATGCAGGGCACGCGCGGCAGAATCCGCGCCGGCGGTGATGCCAATGCGCTTGAGCTGGCGGGCAATCCGCCATCGCAGGCGCCGCTCGTGCTCTATTCGGGCATCGTCGCGGTGGACAAGGACGGCAAGGCGAACGTGAAGTTCGATGTGCCGGCCTTCGACGGCAGCGTGCGCGTGATGGCGGTCGCCTGGTCCGAGGAGAAAGTCGGCCATGCCGCGTCCGAAGTGATCGTACGCGATCCGGTCGTCGTGCAGGCGACGCTGCCCCGCTTCCTCGCTGCGAACGACAGATCGACGCTTCGTCTCGACGTGACGAATGTCGAAGCTCCTGCGGGCGACTATCAGCTCGAACTCGTCACGGAAGGAGCCGCCGAAGTATCGGCGGCAAGCCACAAGCTCAACCTCGCCGCGAATGGCCGCAGGGGCCTGACGCTCGAACTCATCGGAAAAGGCGTCGGCCCCGCTTCGCTCAGCGTTCGTATCAGCGGCCCGAACGGGCTTTCGATCGAGCGCAAATATGCCTTGCTGACGCGGCCCGCGTTCCCGCCGATCGAGCGCCGCACCGTGCGCGAGCTTGCGCGGGGCGAGAGTATCGTGATCGACAGCAGTCTGCTCGCGGATGTAATCCCCGGCACCGGCGCCGTCTCGCTCACGGTTTCGCCGCAGAACGGGATCGACGTGCCTTCGCTGCTGCTCGCGCTCGACCGCTATCCTTATGGATGTTCGGAGCAGATCACGAGCCGTGCGCTGCCGCTGCTTTATGTGAACGATCTCGCGCGCGAAAACCAGCTTGCGCTCGATAAGGGAATCGACGAGCGCATCAAGGAAGCGATCACGCGTGTCATGGCGCGGCAGAACTCCGAGGGTGCTTTCGGCCTCTGGAGCTCAACAAGTGCTGCCGATACCTGGCTGCATGCCTATGTCACGGACTTCCTAACGCGGGCGCGCGAGAAGGGCTTTGCTATTCCGGAAGCGCAGTTCAAGCTCGCGCTAAACAAGCTTCGCAATGCCGTGCAGCTCGGCAACAATCGCGGCGGCGACCAGAACACCGAAGCGATCGCCTATGCGCTCTACGTGCTCGCACGCAACGGCGTGGCGCCGGTAGGCGACCTCCGCTATCTCGCCGACGCCAAGCTCGAAGACCTGACCACGGCACTTTCGCGCGGTCAGCTTGCCGCTGCACTCTCGCTTCACGGCGACAAGCTGCGGGCCGAGAAGGTCTTTAATGCCGCGCTCGAATCCCTGCCGCGCACCGAGCTTGCGCCGGTTGCCGGACGGGACGACTACGGTTCGCCGCTGCGTGATGCCGCGGCCATCGTGGCGCTCGCAACCGAAGCCGGCCTCGAAAACACCGTGCGCGTGGCGCTCAACCGCGTCCAGCTTGCGCGGGCGGTGACGCCATATACCAGCACGCAGGAGAATGCCTGGATGGTGCTTGCGGCACGCGCATTTGCGAAAGAAGCGGAGCGCGTGTCGCTCTCGATCGATGGCGTGGAGCATAAGGGAAATTATTTCCGCACCATCCGCGCCGCCGATTTGCAGGGCAAGACGATCCGCATTGCGAACAACGGCGACCGCCCCGTGCAGGTCGTGATCGGTATTCGCGGCGCGCCGACCGATGCCGAACCGGCAGCCGAGCGCGGGTTCAAGATCTCGCGCACCTATCGGATGCTGGACGGCACGCCGGTCGACGACATCTCGAAGGTGAAGCAGAACGAGCGCATGGTCGTCGTGCTTCGCGTCATGCCGACGGAATTGGTCGCAGGCCGCCTGTTGCTGGTCGACTTCCTGCCCGCAGGTTTCGAGATCGACAACCCGCGTCTGGTCGCGGGCGGAGAAACCGGAAACCTGAAGTGGCTCGGCCAGATGACGGAAACCGCGCACTCCGAATTCCGCGACGACCGCTTCGTCGCGGCATTCAACAGGCGTGACGGCGACAGGAACGCGATCTCGGTCGCCTATATCGTGCGGGCGGTTTCGCCGGGCAAATACGCACATCCGCCGGCGATGATCGAAGACATGTATCGTCCGGATCGCTTCGCGCGTACCGAAGCGAGCACGCTGGAAGTCATCCCGGCGTCGCGCTGATGAAGATGCGGATTGTCAGACTGACCGGTCTGGGCACGCTTGCGGTGATCGCAAGCGTGCTCATGGCCGTCTTTCTGATCCGCGTGACGGCACCGGAGCCGCAGCAGATTTTGCGCTCGGTGGAAGTGATTGACCGCAACGGCGTGCTCTTGCGGCCATTCTCTCTGCCTGACGGGCGCTGGCGGCTCGCCGCGAAGCCCGGACAGGTCGATCAGCGCTATCTGGAAATGTTGGTCGCCTACGAGGACAGACGTTTCCGCGATCACATCGGCGTCGATCCGCTCGCGCTGATCCGCGCAAGCTGGCAACTGCTGACCAACGGCGAAATCGTTTCCGGCGGCTCGACGCTCTCGATGCAGGTCGCGCGCCTGATCGAGCCGCGCAAGCAACGCACGATCTTCGCCAAGCTCGCCGAGATTCTGCGCGCGATGCAGATCGAGGCGCGGCTCTCGAAGCAGGAAATACTGGAACTGTATCTGACGCTTGCGCCATTCGGCGGAAACCTCGAAGGCGTGCGCGCCGCCTCGCACGCTTATTTCGGGAAAGAGCCGCTGCGGTTGACCACCGGAGAGGCGGCATTACTGGTGGCGCTTCCGCAGTCGCCGGAGGTACGCCGTCCTGATCGTGCGAGTGGCGTCGCCATCCGCGCGCGGAATGGCGTGATCGACCGCATGCTGGCATCAGGCGTGATTACGGTCGCGGAAGCCAATCGTGCGCGCGAAGAACCTGTGCCGCACCTTCGCAGGGAAATGCCGCAACTCGCCCCGCATGCCTCGGAAGCGGCGATCGCCGCATTCCCGAAGCAGCAGCTTCATCGCCTTGCTATCGACGCGACGGCGCAGCGCCGGCTTGAAGAACTCGTGCGCGAAAAGCTGCCGTCGCTAGGCGCTCATGTTTCCGTTGCGATCCTCGTCGCCGACAACGAAACCGGCGAGGTGCTGGCGCGCATCGGCTCCGCCGGTTTCAACGATACCGAGCGCGCGGGCCGGATCGACATGACACGCGGCGTCCGTTCGCCGGGCTCCGCGCTGAAGCCTTTCATCTATGGCCTCGCGTTCGAGGACGGCACGGCGCACCCCGAAACGCTGATCGAGGACCGGCCGACACGCTTCGGCGCGTGGCGGCCTGAAAACTTCGACATGACCTTTCAGGGCACCGTGACCTTGCGTAAGGCGTTGCAGCTTTCGCTGAACGTGCCTGCGGTGGCGCTGCTGGAATCCGTCGGTGCGCAGCGGCTCTTCGCGCGTCTCGAAACGAGCGGTGCGCAGTTGCAGCTTCCGCAGGGTGAAGTGCCGGGGCTCGCAATAAGCCTTGGCGGTCTCGGCTTGCGGCTTGAGGACCTCACGACGCTCTATGCGGCGCTCGCCCGCGGCGGCGAAGCGTTCCCGCTCGTGCATCGTCTCGATGTGAAGCAGGACAGCGCGCGCCGCGCGCGTCTGCTCGATCCGGTTTCCGCCTGGTATATCGGAAACATCCTGATCGGTGCGCCGCCGCCGGAGAACGCTTCCTTCGGCCGGATCGCCTACAAGACCGGCACGTCCTACGGCTATCGCGATGCCTGGGCGGTCGGTTTCGACGGCAAGAGAACCATCGCAGTTTGGGTAGGCAGGCCGGACGGTCAGCCAGTGCCGGGTATGATCGGCCGGGTGACCGCGGCGCCAATTTTATTCGACGCTTTCGCGCGGGCCGTGCCGAAGATCGAGCCGCTTCGCACGGCTCCTGCGGGTGCGGTTGTCGCTTCCACCGCCCGCCTGCCGTTGCCCTTGCGCCGTTTCGTGCCGCCGGGAGAGACGCGCCGTTTTGCGAATGGCGGCGAGCCGCAGCTGAAGATCGTTTTCCCGCTGAATGGCGCCCAGCTTGCGCTGGAGCGGAACGATCCGGGTTCCGCCCCGTTGCCCATTGCCATCAAGACGAACGGCGGCAACGCGCCATACCGCTTTCTGGTGGACGGCCTGCCGATCGGCGAAGCCGAATTCCGCAACGCAACGTTCTGGCAGCCGGATGGTCCGGGCTTCGTGCGGCTGACCGTGATCGATGCTGCGGGCGCCACCGACAGCGTCGTCGTGCGGCTACAGCAATAAATCCGTACGGCCTTCGCTAAGGTTGGAACCGTGCTAAGCTCCATCCGGTTACCGGCCTGCCGTCTTCAAACCTTGATTCGGGAGAACGAGATGTCCGTCGCGCCGCAGACTTATCAGCAGGGCTATTCCACGATCGCAAAGTCGTTGCACTGGATCGTCGCGCTCTGCGTCATCGCCATCGTGCCGATGGGCATCATGATGGGCCGGCTACCGGACGGAAACCTCAAGAACAATCTCTTCGAATTTCATAAGTCGCTCGGCGCGCTCGTCTTGATGCTGATGACGGTGCGGCTGATCTATCGCATCGTTCACGGCGTGCCGCCGGAGCCGAAAATTCCGGCGTTCTATCGTTTCGCCGGCAATGTCACGCATTGGGCGCTGTACGCGATGCTGCTCGCGACTCCGATGGTGGCCTGGATCGGCTACAACGCCTTCGGCGTCCGCGTGCCGTTCTTCGGCCTGTTTGAATTGCCCGCGCTGGTCGGCAAGAACGACGCGCTCTCAGATACGCTCTTCGCATTTCATCGCGCGATGGGAATCGGAGTCGGCGTGCTGATGGCGATGCACATCGGTGCCGCACTGTTCCACTACTTCATCCGCAAGGATGGCGTGTTGCAGCGGATGCTGCCCGGCAACTAGCTAGCGCGAAATTGCGAGCAGGTCCTTGTGGCTTATGACGCAATTCGTGCCGCGTTCTTTGCGCGCGGCAAGCCAGGATTGAATCGTGGCCTCCGCTACGGTGCCCGTTTCGCGAACGGCATTGGCCCAGCCATCCGCGAGTTGCCCGATCAGTTCATGATCGTCCGCGCCGAGCCGCCACGGACTGTCCGCGAGTTCGACCGCATAGCCGAGCGTTGCGAGTTTGTGCGCCATATAGCCGATCGCCTTGTTGCCGGCTGACGGGCCGAAACCCTTTTCCTTACCGAAGTCGCGCTCGAAAGCTTCCGACATTTCCCGATCCGCCTCGTGCGCGGGCGACCACTTCGCGGTCTCGTCGTGGACGAGCGTGGTGTAGAGCGCGAGCTTGTCCTTCGCGAGCGCTTCGCAGAACCGGTCGATCCATGGTTCCGACACGAGATCGAATAGTGCTGCCGAGGTCACGAGATCGGGAATCGTGTCACCCCAGGGCGCGGGGTTCGCATTGAGGTCCGCGCGCTTCACTTCGACACGAATGAGTCTGCCGTTCTTTCCGAGTTCCAGTCCGGCGGCTGTGGCGCGCGGCTTCTCCGCCCATGCACTCAGAAAATTCAGCGACGCCGAAAGCAGTTCCGGATCGTAATCGACCAGCACCCAGCGCTGTCTTTGCCCGAGCGCTCCGGCGGTGCCGCGCAAATTCGATCCGGCACCTGCGCCGAGGTCGTAAATCACGGGCTCCGACTTGCCTTCCAGGTACTGTGCAGCTTTCGCAAGCAGTGCACGATCCCGCGAGCGATGATCGACCGGCTCGCGCAAACGGAGCCATTCGGCGGAGAAACTCATGCTGCGGCCTTTGCGCTTGCGCGTTCGAGCGCGTCAGCAATGCGCTTTGCCGTATCGGCCCAGCGCGGCAAACCCTTCGCGTATTCCCACGCGGCATCGGCGCGTCTTTCTAGTTCCGCAGGGCTGGTGAGAAGCCTGCGAAGCGTAAGCGCGAGTTCGCCGAAGTTTCCGGGCGCAACGAAAACGCCTGCGGCCTTCGGTACGGTCTCGACCAGCGCGCCGCCCGAGCCCGCAACAACCGGAAGCCCGCGCGCGAGCGCTTCGGTGAAAGCCATGCCGTAGCCTTCGAAATGCGAAGGCAGCGCGAAGAGAGATGCGTGGGAATATTCCTGCTCGAGCCCTGCGTCGTCGAGCGGGCCGAGCAGCGCCGTGCGCTCGCCGATTTTTCCTTCGGCAATTCCGCGCTCGAGCGCCTGCATGGCGACGGGATCGCGGTCGGTGCTGCCTGCGATCCGCCACTCCCATTCGAGATCGCGGATTTTGGAGAGCGCAATCGCGAGCGTGTCGTGGCCTTTGCGCCGCGTGATCGCGCCGACGGAAAGAATGCGAGGCGGTGTCGCGCCGCCTTTTGCGCGCGCGGAAGGTTCGGTGCCGGGCTCTGCCACCGTGATATCCGCGTTCGCGACATTGAATTCGCGCGCGAGCAGTTCCGCGGTCGAGCGGCTGGTCGCGATCGTTGCGACCGAACGCGAAAGCGCTTCGCGCTCCGTCCGGTGCAGATAGTCGATGCGGTCGGAGGTGAGCCCCGTCTCGAAGGCCAGCGGATGGTGGCAGAGCGCCACGAGTTTCGCCTTGAGCGATTTCAGCGTGGCAAGCGGGATTGCGCCGAGTGCAAGACCATCGACCATGACCAGCGCGTCGGGCGGGATACGCGAAAAGACTTTCGCAGTTTCCGCGAGCGCCGCGTCCGAAGGTGAGGGAAATTCGCCCGAAAGCGGAAGATGTTCTACCCGCCAGCCGAGTTTCGGCAGTTCCTCGATCACCCGCTTGTCGTAGCGATAGCCGCCGGTTGGCGTATCGAGATTGCCCGGGATGGCGAAGACGACTTCGCGCATGAAGCTCAGACCGCTGCCTCGTACCAGCCGCGTGCGACGTGCGACTCGTGCATGGTCACTTTAATCTTGGAAATGCCATCGCTATCCGCGCCGAGCTTGCCGGCCTTCAGCGCCGCTTTCATCTGTTCGAAGACGTATCGCGCAAGAAATTCGGTCGTGGTCTGCTTGCCTTTGAATTCCGGCACTTCGTCGAGATTGCGGTAGTTGATCACGGCCAGGACAGCTTTGAGCGTGTCACTCGCAGCACCGATATCGACGACCACTTCGTTCGGCCCGAGCTTTTCGCGGAAGAAGGCGACGTCGCAGACGAAGGTCGCGCCGTGCACCCGCTGTGCCGGGCCGAAGAACTCGCCCTTGAAGGAGTGGGCGATCATGATGTGGTCGCGGACTTCGAGGCCGTACATGGCGTAGCGTCCTTAAATACGGAGATCAATAGCGGACGAGCGCGCCGAGGCTGGGCGCATTCGGCGACAACAGGCGCGACAATTGCTGCGGAAGTTCGGCGAAGGGAACTTCCTCGCCGATCAGGGCGTCCAGCCGGTCGTCCTCCAGGAGCCGGATCGCAGCCTCCAGCCGGCGGCGGGTGGTCCAGCGCTTGGCGCGGGCCGCGCAGACGTTCCCGACCTGACTGGAAATCAGCCTGAGCCTGCGGGAATGGAAGGCGTCGCCGAGCGGCACATTGACCATCCCGGTCCCGAACCAGCTTGCCTCGACGATGGTGCCTTCGACGCCTGCAAGCTTCAGCGCGAGCGAAAGCCCGTTGGCCGAGGCGGTTGTATGGATCACGAGGTCGGCTTCGCCCGGCGCTTCGTCAGGCAGCGCAAACCGGATGCCGAAGTGCTCCGCGATCGCCTTCCGGGACGGCTCGATATCGACCAGCGTTACCCGGGCCCCAGGCAGGCGGGTCGCCAGCGAGGCCACCAGCATCCCGACGATGCCGCCCCCGACGATCACGATGTCGTCGGCCGGCTGGGCGCCGCCGTCCCAAAGGATATTGAGCGCCGTCTCCATGTTGGCGGCGAGCGTTGCCCGCGGCGGCGGGACGCTTCCCGGAATAATGAACGCCCGTTCAGCCGGAACGACGAAACGATCCTGATGCGGGTAAAGAACGAAGACGTTCTTGCCTTGAATTTCGGCAGGGCCTTTCTCGACTACGCCGACGGCGGAGTAACCGTATTTGACCGGAAAGGGGAATTCGCCTTCCTGCGCCGGCGCCTTCATCCGGCTCCATTCCACCTCGGGCACTTTGCCTTCGAAGATCAATCGTTCGGTACCCCGGCTCAGACCGGAATAAAGCGTACGGACCAGAACCGCGTTCGCTTCCACATCACCGATTGTTGCAGGACGTAACTCGGCTTTGCCCGGCGCCACGTACCAGAGCGCGCGGGCGGCATTGTCCTTAGGTTTAACGGTTGAGTTCACGAACAGGGCCTTAGCAAATATTTCGGAACGCGCTACCAATTAGCGAGTTTTCGCCACGGATTTGTACCGGTTGTCGGCGAGAAGGCGCTAACGCGCAAGCAGGGGACGTCTTTACCAAACATGTCAATTGAAACCACTTCCGCCGAGGCCAAAACGGCCGCCGGCGTCGCTATCAGTGCGGCCAATCCGGGAGCCGGCGAAACCACGCCGACGGGAACGCAGTCGGTCCAGCTCATCACCCGCCGCCGCATCGTCTTCGCCTTCCTTTCCGTATCCCTGATGCTCGGGATGGCGGTCTGGCTGACCCAGATCCTTGCCCATGACGGGTTCGGCATTCTGGACTTCCTGCTCCTCGCCTGCTTCCTGACCTACGTTCCGTGGATCGCAATCGGCTTCTGGAATTCGGCCATCGGATTCTTCTTCATGAATCTTGTGAAGAACCCGGTACCCAAGATCACGCCGGTCGTTCTGAAAGCGAACGACAGCGATCCGGTTTTCGTGCGCTCTGCGATCACGATGACGGTTCGCAACGAAGATCCGGCTCGCGCTTTTGCGCGCTTGCGTGTCATCAAGAAGAGCCTCGACAAGACCGGACAGGCCGACAAGTTCGACTTCTTCGTGCTCTCGGACACCAACCGCGATGACGTCGCGAAGCTCGAGCAGGCGGCTGCCGATGCCTGGGCGAAAGAGTTTCCGGGCGTATCGAAGCTCTATTACCGCCGCCGCGACAGCAATGTCGGCTACAAGGCCGGCAACATCCGCGACTTCTGCGAGCGCTGGGGCAAAAATTATGAGTTGATGGTTCCGCTCGATGCGGACTCGATCATGACGGGCGAAACCATCGTCCGCATGGTCCGTATCCATCAGGCCAATCCGCGCCTCGGAATCCTCCAGAGCCTGATCGTCGGCATGCCGAGTTCGAGTTTCTTCGCGCGCGTCTATCAGTTCGGCATGCGTCACGGTCTTCGCGCGTATATCTCGGGCTATGCGTGGTGGCACGCCGATTGCGGCCTGTTCTGGGGTCACAACACCACGATCCGCATCCAACCGTTCTACGACTATTGCAAACTCCCGTTGCTGCCCGGCAAGCCGCCGTTCGGCGGTCACATCCTTTCGCACGATCACATCGAGGCGATGATGATGCGCCGCGCGGGTTTCGAAGTGCGCGTGATTCCGGAAGAGGCCGGTTCGTTCGAGGAAACCCCGCCGACGCTGCTCGATTTCGAGGCGCGCGACGTGCGCTGGGCGAACGGCAACCTGCAATATCTGAAGCTGCTCGATATGCCCGGCTTGCAGCCGGTGAGCTGGATTCAACTGCTGATGGCGATCCAGATGTTCATCGGCCAGGGCGCGGTCGTGCTCTTTGCGATTCTCGCGGCACTCGCGCTTGCCATCGCTCCGGCATCGTCCGCGGAAACTTTCCCAGTTTGGTCGGCGCTCGGCTTCTACGCACTCTTTATTTTCCTGTTTATCGCGCCGCGCATATTCGGGGTCTTCGACGCGCTTTGGCGCTCGGCTGCACGCTATGGCGGCGTGGCCAGGCTGTTCCTCGGCGGCGCGATCGACATGGCGTTCACGTTCGTTCACGCGCCGTTGCAGATGTTCGCGGCGAGCTACTTCATGGTGGCCGCCCTGTTCGGCCGGAAAACGAAGTGGGACGGCCAGCAGCGCGACGGCTACCGCGTGCCGTGGAAGGCTGCGGCCAAAACCTTCATGCCGCACACGATACTCGGGGCCGGGCTGCTTCTGTTCGTGCTGCTGGTCTCGCCGAAATCCGCGATCTGGTTCGTGCCGTTCGTATTCGGCCTGATCGTCGTGATCCCGTTTGCGGTCTATACTTCGGATACGCGGCTCGGCGCCTGGGCCGAACGCAACAAGTTCTGCGCGATGCCGGAGGAATTCGACATGCCCGAGGAAATCCGCGCGGTGCAGGCAACGGCAGCCTAGCGATGCTGGCATGGCTTACAACGGGGCGGGCGATTCTTCGCTCGCTCCGTATTTATTACGGCGACCGCGGCCGCAACCGGAAGATGGATGCGATGTATGCCCGCTTCCTGAAGGCGGGCGATCTTGCGTTCGACGTCGGTTCGCATGTCGGCGACCGTGCCGGATCGTTTCTGCGGCTCGGCGCGAAGGTCGTGGCAGTCGAGCCGCAGCCTGCGCTCGGCTCGGTGCTGAAGCTCTTTTACGGCCGCAACCCGAATTTCACGCTGGTGCGCGCCGCGATCGGCGGGCACGAAGGCGAGATCGAGCTGAGGCTGAACACCCGCAATCCGACGGTGGCGACCGCGTCCGAAGACTTCATCAAGTCGGCGGACGCCGCGCCCGGATGGGAGGGCCAGTCGTGGGACGACAGGATCAAGGTTCCCATGACCACGCTCGACGCACTGATCGCGAGCCACGGCAAACCGGCCTTCGTGAAGATCGACGTCGAGGGTTTCGAGGAAGAGGTACTTTCCGGTCTCTCTGCGCCGCTCCCCGCGCTCTCGATCGAGTTCACGACGATCCAGCGTGAGGTCGCCTTGCAGGCGATCCGGCGTTTGGCGGCGATGGCCCCCTACCGCTTCAATGCCGCCTTGGGCGAGACCCAGGAACTTGCCCACCCGCAGGGGCTGAGCGCCGAAGAAATCAGCCGCTGGATCGCGGAACTGCCTGTTGAGGCGAACTCCGGCGACGTTTACGCGGCGCTCGATGACGTGGCGCTCAGGGCCAATTCTTCAAGCTGATCCCGCAAATAGTCATGGGGTGTGTTTCAACCCCGGCCTATTTATAGAGTAATCAACGAGTGCTGGCCGCAATACGCGGCCGGGAGGAAACATGGCCGACGTCATTCCCTATAACCGCGAAGAAAAAAGCGCGCAGCCGCCGTCGCTGTATATGCCCTATAAATCGACCGAGTTCCGCGCGCCGAAGCAGCCGCTCGTCATTCTCCCGCACACGCTTTCGGAAGTGACCGGCCCGGTCTATGGCCACGGGCGCGTGTTGCCGATTGATGCCGATCTGACGAAGCAGCATGCCGGCGAGCCTTTGGGCGAGCGCATCATCGTCAGCGGCAAAGTGCTCGACGAGAACGGCCGACCCGTTTCGAACACGCTCGTCGAAGTGTGGCAGTGCAACGCCGCGGGCCGCTACATTCACGCGCGCGATCAGCATCCCGCGCCGCTCGATCCGAATTTCTCGGGTGCCGGCCGCGTCGCGACCGACGCCGAAGGCAACTACAAATTCACAACCATCAAGCCCGGCGCCTATCCCTGGCGCAACCATCCGAATGCATGGCGCCCCGCGCACATTCACTTCTCGCTGTTCGGGCCGAGCTTCATCAATCGTCTGGTCACCCAGATGTATTTTCCGGGCGATCCGCTGTTCGCGTTCGATCCGATCTATCAGGGCATTCCGGATGTGAAGGCGCGCGAGCGCATGGTGAGCCGCTTCGATATGGACACGACGGTGCCCGAATGGGCGCTCGGCTACAAATTCGATATCGTATTGCGCGGCCGCAACGCGACGCCGATGGAGGACTGATCGTGAGTAAACAGCGTTTTGGTCAGACCCCCTCGCAGACGGTCGGTCCGTTCTTTCATTTCGGATTGCCCTACGAGAACGACAACAACCTGATTGTCGGCGACGCGCAGGGACAGCGGATCGTCGTCGAAGGCCGGGTCACGGACGGGCAGGGCGAGCCGGTTCCGGATTGCATGCTCGAAATCTGGCAGGCGAACGCCGCCGGGAAATACGACCATCCGGAAGACACGCAGGACAAGCCGGCGGATCGGGGCTTCCACGGCTTCGGGCGCTGCTCGACCGACAAGGACGGCATCTTCCGCTTCCACACCGTGAAGCCGGGTGCGGTTCCGGGCCCGGGCAATACGTTGCAGGCGCCGCATCTCGTGACGTTCGTGTTCGGTCGCGGCATGCTGAAGCAGCTGCTCACGCGCATCTACTTCGAGGATGAAGCGCACAACGTGAACGATCCTGTGCTTGGGCTGGTGCCCAACGCGCGACGTTCGACGCTGATCGCGGGCAAAACCGGACCAGCGACCTACAAGCTGGACATTGTATTGCAGGGCAACGGCGAGACGGTCTTCTTCGACTATTGAGATCGCGCGCTGCGGCTTCCCGCCGCTGCAACTTCAGAAATCACTTTTGCAAACCGGCGGCACCGATTCGCGCTTTTGGCGCGGATCGGTGCTCGATCATGCAAATGATAGGGAAATCAAATCGAAATTATCCCGTTCACGCCGTTTTTTCCGATTCACAATGGGGCATCGGCCCATTTCTCGGCATGCACGAGCTAACATGTTGCAACGCAAGATAAATCAGCGCTTGCGACCGCATTGCGGGTTTTGCAAGATTGTTTGAGCGCCAACATGCGCTGTCACGGAACGCGGCGAAGACCGCGGCTCGGCTTTCTGTATTGGGAGGCCGTTCTCAGGGAGGACTTTTTCTATGCCGAACAAAAATGGTTCGGGCGCGCCTGTAGCTGGCCGCCGGAAATTCTTGAAAACCGCCGGTCTGACCGGCGCTGCTGCGGTCGCTACGGTTGCGATGCCGCAGATTTCGCGTGCCCAGACGACCACGCTGCGCTTGCAGACCTCGTGGCCTGCAACCGACATCTTTACCGAAATGGCCCAGCAGTACATCACGCGCGTCAACGATATGGCGGGCGGCCGTCTCAAGATCGACCTCCTGCATGGTGGCGCGGTCGTCCATCCGTTCCAGGTGTTCGACGGCGTCAGCGGCGGCCAGATCGACATGGCTCACACGGTGACCGTGTACTGGTACGGCAAGCACAAGGCCGCGTCGCTGTTCGGCACCGGCCCTGTGTTCGGCTTCAACGCGAACGAAGGTCTCGGCTGGATTTATAACGGCGGCGGTAAGGAACTGTTCGACGAACTCCAGACCAAGATCATGAAGGTCAACATCAAGTCGTTCTTCGCGATGCCGATGCCGACCCAGCCGCTCGGCTGGTTCAAGAAGGAAGTGAAGTCCGCTGCCGACATGAAGGGCCTCAAGTACCGCACCGTCGGTCTCGCGGCGGACCTGTTTCAGTCGATGGGCCTTGCGGTTGCTCAGCTTCCGGGCGGCGAAATCGTTCCGGCGATGGAGCGCGGCGTGATCGACGCGTTCGAGTTCAACAACCCGACCTCGGATCGCCGCTTCGGCGCCCAGAACGTTGCCAAGAACTACATGCTCGGCAGCCACCATCAGGCGACCGAATACTTTGAAATCATGATCAACCGCACGAAGTTCGAAGGGCTCGCGAAAGAGCAGCAGGCGATCATTCAGTACGCCGCGGAAGCTGCTTCTTCGGCCAACGAATGGAAGGCCATGGATCAGTACTCGAAGGACCTTCAGGAACTGATCTCGAAGGAAAAGGTGAACGTGGTTCGCACTCCGCAGGACGTCTTCGATGCGCAGATCAAGGCGTGGGACGGGCTCATTGCCCAGCTCGGCAGTGATCCGTTCATGAAGAAGGTCATGGACTCGCAGAAGGAGTGGGTACGCCGCGTCGTGTACTACAACACGCTGAATGCGACCGACTACGTCGGTGCCTTCAACCATCACTTCCCCGGCGTCCTGAAAAAGGCGTAAGCGGAAGAAATCTGGGGTACATACCCTGTAGAAGTTGGGAGGGCGGCGCCGACATGCGCCGCCCGACCCTCATTCTGGAGACTAGACGCGTATCCTGCGCGTAAAAAATAGGGACAGCGAGGGGGCGTCGGCATGAATCGGCTACTACTCTTTATCGACGGGATCAGCACATGGGTCGGAAAGTCTTTCGGCTGGCTCATTCTGATTCTGACGCTTGGCGTCAGCTACGAAGTCTTTGTCCGTTATGCCCTTCGGGCGCCCACCACATGGGCGTTCGACTTCTCCTACATCACCTATGGCGCGTTGTTTCTGATGGCGGGGCCCTACGCGCTCTCGCGCAACGGCCACGTGCGCGCGGACGTGTTCTATCGCTTCTGGCAGCCCAGAACCCAGGCGAGGATGGATCTGACCCTCTACATTCTTTTCTTTCTGCCCGGCGTTGCCGCTTTCATCTACTCGGGCTGGAACTATGCCGCGATGTCGGTGCGCTTTCGCGAAGTCAGCATTTTCAGCCCAGCCGGCATTCCGATCTACCCGCTGAAGGCGCTGATCCCGGCTGCCGGCGTGCTGCTGTTGCTGCAAGGTATCGCCGAGATGCTCCGCTGCTACAAAACGATCCAAACCAACGAATGGCCGCAGCGGCTGCACGACGTCGAGGAAACCGAGAGCATTATTCTTCAAGAAAAACGTATCCACGCCGCCGAGCAGGAAGCTGCCGCGCAGTCGGGTTCGAAGGGGGCTTGAGCCATGACTGATCCGCAAGTCGGCATGTTGATGCTGGGACTGTTCATCTTCATCATCATGCTGGGTTTTCCGATCGCGTTCACGCTGATCGCAATGGGCGTGGCATTCGGCTTCTACGCTTATTACGTGCCCGGCCAGGAGATCGTTCAAAACCGGGTATTCACGCTACTCGTTCAGAAAGCATTCGAGGTGACATCGAGTGACGTTCTGACAGCGGTCCCGTTATTTCTCTTCATGGGATATGTGGTCGAGCGCGCGAACATTCTCGACCGTCTCTTTCATGCGCTCCAGCTCTCGATGAAGAACGTGCCGGGCTCGCTTGCCGTCGCGACCATGATCACCTGCGCGATGTTCGCCACCGCCACCGGGATCGTCGGCGCGGTCGTGACGCTGATGGGCCTGTTGGCGTTTCCGGCAATGTTGCGCGCGGGCTACGACGTGAAGCTGTCCGCCGGCGTCATTTGCGCTGGCGGCTGTCTCGGCATTCTGATCCCGCCGAGCATTCTCCTGATCGTCTATGCGGCGACCGCAGGCGTCTCCGCGGTCAAGCTCTATGCCGCAGCATTCATCCCGGGATTCCTGCTTGCTGGTCTCTATGTCGTCTACATCATCGCACGCGCGATGATTAATCCTTCGCTGGCGCCGAAACTTCCTGCTGAGCAGACGAATGTCCCGACGAAGGATGTGCTCTGGGCGCTGGCAACTTCGTTTCTGCCGCTGGCGCTGCTGATCGTTTCGGTGCTCGGTGCAATCCTGTTCGGGCTCGCAACTCCTTCAGAGGCCGCCGGTGCCGGCGCGCTTGCCAGTTTGGTTCTCGCTTTCGCTTACAGGGCACTGAACTTCACGATGTTGCGGGATTCCGTATATCTGACGGCCCGCGCCACCGCGATGGTTTGCTACCTGTTCATCGGTTCCTGGACCTTCTCGGCGGTGTTCGCGGTGCTCGGCGGACAGCAGGTCGTCGAGCAGTTCTTCCTCTCGCTGAACCTGTCGCAGACCGGCTTCCTGGTCCTCACACAGGCGCTGATCTTCCTCCTGGGCTGGCCGCTGGAATGGACCGAGATCATCATCATCTTCGTTCCGATCTTCCTGCCGCTCCTGGACGATTTCGGCGTGGACCCGATCTTCTTCGGCATTCTGGTCGCGCTGAACACGCAGACAGCGTTCAATACGCCGCCCGTTGCGATGGCCGCCTTCTATCTGAAGGGTGTCGCACCGCCGCACGTGAAACTCGCGGACATCTTCAGCGGCTCGCTGCCATTCGTGTTCATGGTTTTTGCCACCATGGTGCTGGTCTACATCTTCCCGGGACTGGCGTTGTGGTTGCCGGACTACCTCTACACACCGCGCTAACCAAGCAAGTGTAGCGGCACGAAGAAGATGAGTTTGTATGGACTAGGCCTTGCACAGGCGGCCGAGGAAATCCGCGAAGGCAGGATTACCTCGGTCGAGCTTGTTGCGGATTGTCTTGCCCGCATCGATGAGGTTGAGCCCAAGGTTCAGGCCTGGGTTCATCTCGACCGCGAGCACGCGCTCTCGCAAGCGAAACGGCTCGACGATGCGCGCGCGCATGGCGGAGCGACAGGCCCGCTTCACGGCGTGCCGGTCGGCATCAAGGATGTGTTCGACACCTCCGACTATCCGACGGAACTGGGCTCGCCGATTTGGGCCGGCCGCACGCCGCGGAAAGATGCAACCGCTGTCGCGATGCTGCGCGCGGCCGGTGCGGTCGTCATGGGCAAGACCGTCTCGACCGAGTACGCGTTTTACAGTCCCGGAAAGACCAAGAATCCCTTCGATCCCGCGCGCACGCCCGGCGGTTCGTCGAGCGGATCGGCCGCGGCGGTCGCGGCAGGAGCGGTGCCGGGGGCCATCGGCTCGCAAACCAACGGATCGGTTATTCGTCCGGCGTCCTTCTGCGGCGTCGTAGGCTTCAAGCCCAGTCATGGCATGATCCCGCGGACTGGTGCGCTGCTTCTTTCCCGCGCGCTGGATCACGTAGGAGTATTCGCCCGGTCTGTTCCCGATGCGGCGCTGCTTGCGCAGGTCATGTTCGGTTTCGACCGCGAGGATCTGGACACGCAACCGGTCGCAAGACACTCGCTGCTCGATGTCGCGAAGTCCAAACCGCCGCTGCCGCCGCGTTTTGCCTTTGTGAAGACGGCGGCCTGGAAAGACACGGAGCAGGTGACCCGTGACGCCTTCGGCGAACTGCTGGAAGCGGTTGGCGAGAGCGGCGCCGAAGTGGAACTCGGTCAGAGCCACGAGGCTGCATTCGGTTTCCATCGCACGATCATGGATGTCGAAATGGCCCGCAATCTCCACCGTGACTACGAGCAAAGCTCGTCGGCCATGAGTCCCGTGCTGCGTGAGTTGATCGAGCGCGGCAGGACCTACAAGGCAGTGGATTACATGACTGCGCTCGAATCGATCGGGCTTCTGCGCGGCTCGCTCGATGAATTATTCGGCGAGTTCGATGCGATCATTACGCCCTCCGCGGCAGGCGTGGCGCCGCTGGGATTAGAGAGCACCGGCAACCCGATCTTCTGTACGCTTTGGACCTATCTGGGCCTGCCTGCGATTACCGTGCCTTTGATGAGCGACGAGCAAGGCCTGCCGATCGGGGTACAACTCGTCGGAAAATACGGAAACGATGCAAGACTATTGCGCTCGGCCAACTGGCTGGTTCAAACTCTCGGCGGCAAGCCGCAGAAGAGCCGGAAGCGCTGACGCTGGGATCACGAGAGGGGATTTGCGATGTTGAACAATATCATCGGCGGCATCATCGGTATCGGAGGCCTTGGATTGTTCCTCGGCATCATGCTGTTCCGTGTGCCCGCGCTTCCGCTGATCGTCATTTGCACGAGCGTAATGGCGCTTTTGGTTTGGGATTTTATTCGCGCTCTGCGTGAAGAGACCGAAAAGCGCAAACACTGACTACTGTACGCGGTTTCCCGAGATCGTGAGTTGCGCATACTGAGCGGGTTTTTCGGCAGACAGATCGTTCGTCACGCGCTTTAGCCCGTCCATGCCGAGAATCGCGCCCATCGTGGTTCCCGAGATCAGGTTGTCCGCGACCAGCGCCGAGCCCGCGCCTTTCGATACCTGCACGGCGATACCGATACGCGACTGACGTACGATATTTCCGGTGACGGCTACGTCGCGGAGATATTCCTTCCAGCCCAGCCAGATGCCCGCGACAGGCGCTTTTTCGATCACATTCCCGGAGACGATGGTGTCGGCCTCGACGCCGATCCCGATGCCGCGCGCTTCCTGATCGACGAACGCTTTGCCGCGTGTGACCAGGTTGCGGATCAGATTTCCCTGCACGACCGCGAGGCGTCCGCCGTGGTTGAAATTCGTGACCGAGATGCCGAGCGCGGCCCCGTCGATCGTGTTGTTCGCAATCACCGCGCCCTCGAAGTCGAACTCTGAGTAGATCGCGACTTCGCCGAGCGAAGAGGCCGAATTTCCGCGCACCTGCAAATTCGACGCTGCGTTGCCGCGCACCGCGCTGAAAGCGCAATTGCGGATACGGTTGTCGGAAACGATCACGTTCGCCGCCCGGAAGACGTTGATGCCGTTGCCGTTCTGCCCTGAGCCGCCGTCGCGTGCGGCAACGTCCTCGATCCGGTTGCCCGAAACGATCGTGCCGTCGTCGCCCTTCTCGGAGCGCCAGACGAGAATGCCGTTGTTCCCGGCGTTGCGGATCGTGTTGTTGCGGATCGCAAGACCGGTGGCGTTGAGCGAAAAGATCGCAGCCTTCAGCGCGCCGGTGAAGACGTTGTTCGAGATTTCGCCGTCGATGCTTTCGAGCAGAAGGCCCGTACCGCCCACGGAGAGAACGGCGCAGTCGCGCATGACGAAATCGCGCGTATTGCGGATCGTGAGAAGTCCGCGCTGCTCAGGAAGCGGCCGCGAATTTCCTTCGAACGTGAGCCCGGAAAGCGTGATCTGCTCGGCCCGCGAACTCGCGGCAAGCGAAGCGCCATAGCCAAGCGCGATGCGCGACGCGCCGGCAATGCCGACGAGATTTGCGCCAGAAGGCAGCACGAGGTCGCCTGCGCGATAGACGCCGGGCGGAAAGAACAGCGGTACGCGGGATCCGGCGGCGGCGTTGATCGCCTCCTGCAACGCGCGGCTCTGATCGTCGATGCCGTTCGCGCGCACTCCGAACTTCGTGACGTCCATGCCGAAGCCGCCGCCGGGCGTGGCCGCAGCGTAGGTCGCGCTCACGGGAGCCGAGACGCCGGTCGCGGTCAGCGCGGCAAGTAACGTACGGCGGTCGAGGGTCATGATGCGTCTCCGCATGGGAATCCGCGGAGAACCGTTTCAAGAAGCGGGCCGGATTAACCGTCCCGGGCCGGGACAAGGCGGGACTTCGCCGCTTCGGTTGCCGCCGTCCAGACCGCCGCTTCGCCGGCGCGAACGAGCATGGCGAGAGGAAAGCCGCGCGGGCTCACCTGCGGAACGTGAATGAAGAAGGTTAACGGCGCAGGGGTTCTCTCAGCCGTCGCCGCCAGCGCGCGGTAAAAGACTGCGTTGCAGAGATAGCTTCCCGCGCTGACGGATAGTTCGGCCCGCGCACCGGCCGCGCGGATCGCAGCACGCATCCGCATCGCCGGTCCACGCACGCGCAGAAGCGGAGCGCCGCCGGGCAACAGTTTTGCGGTAACTGGCGTGAAGCGGGCGCGATCCGGATGCAGGAGCGAGGCGCGGTTTCGCGCAATCGTCTCCACGCGAATATGTTTTGTGCGTCCTGCGACACCGAACAGCACGATTGCATCAGGTTCTTTTGCGATCAGCTTCTCCAGCACCGATCCTGCCGCGCCATAAGCAGTTTCGAAGATCGCGGTATCGAGCGCGATATTCGCCGCAGGAAAGCGCCGCATCTTTCCGATCTCGCGGACGATTTCGGCAGAAGGATTTTCAGGCACGCCCGGAAACGGGCCAAAGCCGGCGACAGCGACACGGATGCGCGCCGCGGCGGTCATCAATCCGAAAGGCCGATCAGCTTGGCGAGTTCGTCGGCAGCCAGCGCAGGAGGCAGTTTGCCGTCTGCGACCGCCTTCTCGAGCACAGGCACGCGCGCGCGAATTTTTACGTCCGAGCGGATACGCTGCTGGAAGTGTTCCTCCACCAGCGTCCACATCCATTTGATCTCCTGCGCGCGGCGCTTTTCCGCAAGACGGCCGGTTTTCAGCTGCCGGTCGCGGTGGGCGATGACGGCTTCCCACAATGCCCCGATGCCGTCGCCGGCCAGCGCGGAATAGGTGAGCACGGGCGCGGCCTCGTTTTGATCCGGCGAGAAAATATGGATCGCGGCTTTGAGCGCGCTGGCCGCCGCGCGCGCACGCGGCAGGTTATCGCCGTCGGCCTTGTTCACCGCGATGATGTCCGCGACTTCCAGAATGCCCTTCTTGATGCCTTGCAACTCGTCGCCGGCGCCAGGCAGCATCAGCACCAGAAATACGTCGGTCATCCCGGATACCGCGACCTCGGACTGTCCGATGCCGACCGTTTCGACGAGGATGACGTCGTAACCTGCCGCCTCGCACAGCAACATCGACTCGCGCGTACGCGCGGCCACGCCTCCAAGCGTGCCTGCGGACGGCGAGGGGCGGATGAACGCGCTCTCGTCCGTGGAGAGGCGCTGCATGCGCGTCTTGTCGCCGAGGATCGAGCCGCCGGTTTTCGTGGAAGACGGATCGACCGCAAGCACGGCGACGCGGTGGCCGGCAGCGGTCAGGTGCGCGCCGAGCGTATCGATGGAGGTAGATTTACCGACCCCGGGGACACCCGAAATGCCGACCCGCACGGCCCGCCCGGTTTCGGGCAGGAGTTCGCGCAGCAATTCCTGCGCCTTGGCGCGATGCTCGGCCTTCTTCGATTCGACGAGCGTGATTGCGCGCGCAAGCGCCGCACGGTCATGGGCAAGGACCCTGCGGGCGAGCTCTGCGATATCCGGAGAAACGCGGGCAGCTTTCGGCATAGCTGCTGTTTACAGCAGATCGTCGAAGTTGGGGAGTTTCGGGTCCGGCGACAACACCAGCGCCTTTTTGTCGTAGCGGAAGTCCGCGCCCAAAGGCCAGACATTGTCCGGGAAAGCGCCGATCAGCCGTTCGATGTAGAAATCGAACATGGCTTCGCGGCAGATCATGTATTTCGTCTGTGCTGCGATATCCTCGCGGTCGATCACGCAGAAGACGCGGAGCGACGGCTCGCCTTTCAGAAACTCGTGCACGGTAACCGGAAGCGTCGGGTAACCCGCGTGCAGCATGTCGTCGAGGCAGATCACGCCGCGTTCGTGAAGCGTCTGCGTCGCAAGCGCCAGATCGTTCGACAGATGCTCGGGCGTGTGCTCGCCGTCGACATGGAAGAAACGGATTTTTTTGCCGGGCGCCAGCGCCAGAATATCCTTCGCGCTCAGCTTCAGGCTGTCGGCGGCGACAACGATCGAGCGGCCGGGAACGCCATACTTTGCGATGTTCTCTTCGAGTTTCGTTTTCACCTTCGGGCTCGGCCAGTGGAACGTATCGAAGCCGATCGCCCTCTCGTCGTCCTTGAGCGCATGCGAAAGCGCGATGAAATAGCGGCCCGCGAAAGCGCCGATCTCTGCAAAGTGCCCCGCGATGCCGTGCTCCGATTGAATACGCATCGTCGCAGCGCCTACGGCTGCTGCGAAACGCGACGACATCCCGTGCACCGAGAAGTAGTGGCGCTCGATGTATTCGTCGGCCGCTGCGATGCCGGATTTCAGGGAAGCGTGCAAATAACTATTCCGCTGCCGCCCGGTCGTGGCCGAGCTTTTTCGAAAGCGAGCGCAGGAGATCTTCTGCCGCCTCCGCGATCACCGTTCCGGGCGGGAAGATCGCTTCGGCGCCTGCGGCTTTCACTTCGGCATAGTCTTGCGGCGGAATGACGCCGCCGACCACGATCATGATGTCGTCGCGGCCTTCCTTCTTCAGCGCGGCTTTCAGTTCGGGTACCAGCGTGAGGTGTCCGGCGGCGAGAGAAGAGATGCCGATGATGTGTACGTCGTTCTCGACCGCCTGACGCGCGGCCTCCGAAGGGGTCGCAAACAGCGGACCGATATCGACGTCGAAGCCGAGATCGGCGAACGCGGATGCGATCACCTTCTGGCCGCGGTCATGGCCGTCCTGTCCGACTTTTGCGACGAGGATGCGCGGGCGGCGGCCTTCGTCTGCCTCGAACTTTTCGACGAGCTTCTGCACGCGGACGACTGCGTCGGACATATTCCCGACCTCCCGCTTGTAAACGCCGGTGATCGCGCGGATTTCCGCGCGGTGCCGGCCCCAGACCTGTTCGAGCGCCATCGAAATTTCTCCGACGGTCGCTTTTGCGCGCGCAGCATCTACACCGAGGGCAAGCAGATTGCCTTCGCCGGTTTCGGCGGCCTTTGTGAGCGCCTGAAGTTTCTGCGCGAGAATTTTTTCGTCGCGCTCTCCGCGAAGCTGCGTGAGCTTCTCGATCTGGCGCTTGCGCACCGCCGAGTTATCGACTTTCAGGACTTCGATTTCGGCTTCGCTTTCGGGCTTGTATTTATTGACGCCGATCACGGCCTGCATACCGGCATCGATCCGCGCCTGGGTCTTCGCCGCCGCTTCCTCGATCCTGAGTTTCGGAATACCGGCTTCGATGGCTTTTGCCATGCCGCCGAGGCTCTCGACTTCCTGAATGTGATCCCACGCCTTCTTCGCAAGCTCGTAGGTGAGCTTTTCGACGTAGTAAGAGCCGCCCCAGGGATCGGTGATCCGCGTGGTGCCGCTTTCCTGTTGCAGAAAAAGTTGCGTGTTGCGGGCGATGCGCGCGGAGTAGTCCGAGGGAAGTGCCAGAGCCTCATCGAGCGCGTTGGTGTGCAGCGACTGCGTGTGTCCTTGCGTTGCCGCCATGGCTTCGATCGCGGTGCGGGTCACGTTGTTGTAGACGTCCTGCGCGGTGAGCGACCAGCCCGAGGTCTGGCAATGCGTGCGCAGCGAAAGCGAACGCGCGTCCTTCGGATTGAACTCCTTCATCAGCTTCGCCCATAGCAGGCGGGCCGCGCGCATCTTCGCGATTTCCATGAAGAAGTTCATGCCGATCGCCCAGAAGAAGGAGAGGCGGGGCGCGAACTTGTCGATGTCGAGGCCGGCGGCGATCCCCGCGCGGACATACTCGACGCCGTCGGCCAGCGTATAGGCGAGTTCGAGGTCCTGCGTCGCACCCGCTTCCTGCATGTGATAGCCGGAGATCGAAATCGAATTGAACTTCGGCATGTTCTGCGAAGTGAATGCGAAGATGTCCGAGATGATCCGCATCGAAGGTGTTGGCGGATAGATATAGGTATTCCGGACCATGAACTCCTTCAGAATGTCGTTCTGAATGGTGCCGGAAAGCTTTTGCGGCGAAACGCCTTGTTCTTCGCCCGCGACGATGAAAAGTGAAAGCACGGGCAGCACCGCGCCGTTCATCGTCATCGACACGCTCATCTGCTCGAGCGGGATACCCGCGAACAGCGTGCGCATGTCGAGAATCGAGTCGATTGCGACACCGGCCATGCCGACGTCGCCGGAGACGCGCGGGTGGTCGCTGTCGTATCCGCGATGGGTCGCGAGATCGAAAGCGATGGAGAGGCCCTTCTGTCCGGCCGCGAGATTGCGGCGATAGAAGGCGTTGGAGTCTTCCGCCGTCGAGAAACCGGCATATTGCCGGATGGTCCACGGCTGCGTGACGTACATCGCGGGATAGGGGCCGCGCAGATAAGGCGCGATGCCCGGCCACGTGTCGAGGAAGTCGATGCCGGCGAGATCGCGCTCGGAATACTCCGGCTTCACCGGGATTCCTTCCGGCGTCAGCCACGGTTCTGCGGCCCCGGAAGGCGCGCTGACATCGCTCTCGCGAAATTTAACCGCTGTGAAGTCCGACAACTTGCTCATGGCCTTATTTATACCCCGGCGGGCGAGATAATCACGCACTGCAATAATCTTATATATTTCAGTAGTTTACGTGCACAACCCGGTACCTGACAGTAACAAAAGAAGCGCGGCGTCGGCCTGGAGGCCGCTCGCCCGCTTCATCGAAGCCGAGGCTGCAATCGGCCGCTGGGCGATGCGCGGAGGCCGCTCGCGCGCATGGATTTATGAATTCGTGCGCTTCGGCATCAAGCAGGCATGGGCCTGTCTGTTCGGCGGGCTGATGGTCGTGCTGATTGTCGCGACCACGCTATGGTATCCGCGCGGTTCCGTACTCGCGCGCTACGATTTTCTCTTTCTCGCGGCGCTCGCCATCCAGATCGGGATGCTCGCGTTCGGGCTCGAGACCTGGAAAGAAGCCAAGGTCATCTTCGCCTTTCATGTCGTCGGCACGATCATGGAGGTGTTCAAGACCGGCGCGGGATCGTGGATTTATCCGGAGGCGAGTTTCTTCCGCGTCGGCGGCGTGCCGCTCTTTTCCGGCTTCATGTATTCGAGCATCGGCAGCTACATCGCGCGCGTCTGGCACCTGTTCGACTTCAAATTCCGCAATCATCCGCCGTTATGGACGACTTATCTGCTGGCTGCCGCGATCTACCTGAATTTCTACGCGCATAATTATATTTACGACTTCCGGTATTTCTTGTTTGCGGCTGCAATTCTGCTCTTCGGCCGCACGATGATTTACTACAAAGTCTGGCACGCGCATCGCCCGATGCCGTTGCTGCTCGCGGCATTTCTCGTCGCGCTCTTTGTCTGGATTGCGGAGAATGTGGGCACGATCACGAAGACCTGGCTCTACCCGCATCAGCTTACGGGCTGGCAGGCGGTTTCGCTCGCGAAATTCGGTTCCTGGTTTTTGTTGCTGTTTTTGAGTTATGCGCTGGTCGCGTTCGTGAATAGGCCGAGGAATGAGAAAGAAGGATAATCCTCATGGTGAGGAGCGCGACAAAGTCGCGCGTCTCGAACCATGAGGTTTCTCCATGGTTTGGGTGATCGCTAATCCTTCGAGACGGGCGCTAGCGCGCCCTCCTCAGGATGAGGCCGAGTTTGAGTGGCTCGCAGACAATATTCAGAGTTTTGTGTGCACTTCCTTGAGCGTCTCAATCACATCGCAGCCCGCGAACACGAAGCCGCCGATGCCGGCCGCCTTGTATGCGGCTTCCTTGTCTCCGCCGCGCCCCGCCAGATAAATGGTTGCGCCGCTGTCTCTCAGCGCCTTCGCAACGGCTTCCGCCTGTGAGGCGTACACTTCATCCGACGAGCAGATGCAGGCGAGCTTTGCGCCGGAAGCTTTGAATGCCTTCACGGCTTCTTCCGCCGAAGAAAATCCCTCGCTCGGCACGGCTGCGATACCGCCTGCTTCGAAGAAATTGCGCGCAAACGTCGTGCGTGCGGTGAAGTCGGCCGCCGTGCCGAGATTGACGAGAAATACTTTCGGGCGCTCTTTCATCCGGTCTGCGGCATCGCGCAGTGCCTCGAACGGCTCGGCGAGGCGCATGCGCGGCAGCGCAAGATTCGGATCGGAAGGGTGCAACTGGTCGTATTCCGGCCTTTCGTCGAGCACCGGTTCTCTCCGCTCATTGACATGCGGAAATTCGCTGACGCCGGTGAGAGGGTCCTTGCGAACGGAGATATTGCGAACCCTGGCCGCACGGGTCTCCGCGACTTTCTTTTGCAGCATTCCGGAGTTCAGAGCTTCCGCGATGCCGCCTGCTGCTTCGATCTCCTGAAATAGCGCCCATGCTCTCTCGCACAGTTCTGCGGTGAGGGCTTCGATGCCGCCGGAGCCGGCAGCGGGGTCGCCGACGCGGAACAGGTTCGACTCTTCGAGCAGCACCGTCTGCGTGTTGCGGGCAACCCGGCGTGCAAATCCGTCGGGCAGGCCGAGTGCGATGGTGTGAGGAAGAACCGCAATCGCATCCGCGCCGCCCAAGCCCGCAGCCGCAACCGCCATGGTCATGCGCAGCATGTTCACGTTGGGGTCGTGCTTGGTCATCATCCGCCACGCGGTTTCGGCGGAGATAAAGATCGGTTTCGGTTGCAGCGACGACGCCTCTTCGATGCGCGCCCAGAGCTTTCGTAATGCGCGGAATTTCGCAATCGTGAGAAACTGGTCCGCGTCGGCCGCAAGCCGGAAGAAGAGGGCCCGCCGCGCGTCGTCCAGCGGCATGCCGGAAGCTTCCAGCGCACGCAAATATTCGACACCGCAGGAGAGCACGAAAGCGAGTTCCTGCGCTTCCGAGCCGCCGCTCGCGTGAATCACGCGGCCATCGGCGCAGGCAAATCGGCTATCGAAGCCCTGCTGTTTTAACCCGGCGATCAGGGCTGCGAAGACCGGGGCTTTTTCCTTCCAGGAATTTGCCGCGCCGCCGTGATGCGCGATCGCACCAAGCGGTTCGTAATCGAAGCGGAAATTCGTCTTTGCCGGATCGACCCCGCGCTCTTTCGCGATTTCCGCAAGCCAATAGGGCGCGTCTTTCGACGCAGGCCCGATGTCGAGTTCGATATCGGCGGCATCGAGCCATACTTGGTCGAGTGTCCGTGCAAGCGCCTCCTTGCTTGCGGGCAGGGTAAAGCCGTAATTGCCGATGGCGCCGGGAAAAACGAGTGTGAGTCCGGTCGCGCCGTTCTCGAGATCGCGCAGCGCCTGTTTGTTGGCTTCCTTCGGATCGCGGAGATCGATCCGCTGCAACACGGCCCACGGCTCGCCGTCAGGCCTGCCAGCCACGCGCGCTGCGTTCTTGGCGCGCTCGTAGAGCGGCTGGATCGGTATGCCGTCATAGGTCTTCGAGACGAGCTTCTTCTCGAAAGGGGCACCCTTGAGCGCGGCATCGACGAGCTTGCGCCAGTCGTCGCGCGTTGCGGCAGGAAATTCGGAGGCGAGCTTCAGATCGGACATGCAAAGAACTCAACTTGTCCGACCATGCCACGGCCGGCCGGGCTGCGCCAAGATGCGGATCAGGCGGGTTCGTAACGGGCCACGGTCGAGGTGTCGATGCGGCCAAGCAACTCGCGAACCGGCACGCCGTGCAGGGCAAGATCCGGCGCGATCTCCGCGAGCGGCACCAGCACAAAGGCGCGTTCCGCGATCCGGGGGTGAGGGATGGTCAAACCGTCTTCGTTCACCGCCCGGCCGCCATATATAAGTATGTCGAGATCGAGGGTGCGGGGGCCGTAACGGATCTCATGCCTGCGGTCTCTGCCGGCATCGCGCTCGATCCTGTGCAACAGGACGAGCAGGCTGCCCGGCGCCAGCTCCGTCGCAACACGGATGACCTGATTGAGGTAGTTCTCCTGCGGCACAGGCCCCCATGGCGCGGTGTCGTAGATCGAGGACGCTGCGAGAATATCCCCGGCCTGTTCCGCGATGGCATCCCGCGCCTGCGCGAGATGCGCGATCCGGTCGCCGAGATTGGAGCCGAGACCGAGATAGACGTCAGCCATCGCGTTTCTTCTCGACCGTGGTCGCGACATAATCGAACACGGCGGAGATCGGCGCCGAAGGCTTCTTCACGGTAACCCGCGCGCTTTTCACGGCCGGAAAATGTGCGAGGATTCCGGAGGCGACATGCGCCGCCGCCGCCTCGATCAGGTAGAAGCGTTTGTCGCGGAAGACCGACTCCGTCACCGCGATTACTTCGCCGTAATCGACCGTATCTGCGAGCCGGTCGTGCTTGAGCGCTTCGGTAACGTCGGCCTCGAGGCGGATGTCGAGAATAAAGCGCTGACCCATGCGCGCTTCTTCTTCCAGCACGCCGTGCTTGGCGAAGATCACGAGTCCTGCAATGTCGATCACGCCTTTCAATTCGCGGCTCCCGTCGCCTCGATCACCCGTAGCGCCTGCATGTGGGTCGCGACGTCATGCACACGCACGATCGAAATACCCGCGAGCGCCGCGAACACGGTGGTCACCACGCTGCCGCCGATCCGTTCGCCCGGCTCGCTCGGCGACACCTTGTTGATGAAAGATTTGCGCGACGCGCCCAGCAATACCGGAAATCCGTAGTCGTTAAGCCGCGCGAGATTGCCGAGGATCGCCAGATTCTGCTCGAGCGTCTTGCCGAATCCGATCCCGGGATCGAGCACGATCTGGTCCTCGCCGATGCCCGCGGCCAACGACTTTTCGACCGCTCTTCCGAAAAACGCGCGCATGTCATCGAAGATGTCGAGAGCGCCGTCGATTTCTTCCCGGTTGTGCATGATGATCGCGGCGGCGCCGCCATCCGCAATCGCTTTGGCCATATCGGGGTCCCGGGAAAGCCCCCATACGTCGTTCACGATATGCGCGCCGGTCTTCAGGCCTGCCGCTGCGACTTCGGCTTTATATGTATCGATGGAAATCGGCACATCGGAGATCGCGGCGAGCATTTCCACGGCCGGGATCGCACGTCTCAGCTCCGTCTCCGCGTCGAGCGGCGCATGGCCGGGCCTCGTCGATTCGCCGCCGATGTCGATGATCGCCGCACCTTCCGAGATCATGCGCTGCGCCGCATCGAGCGCCTCGCCTTGCGAGTCGTAGGCGCCGCCGTCGGAGAAGGAGTCCGGGGTGACGTTCAGGATGCCCATGATGATCGGGCGGGCGGAAAGGGTAATTTTCCGGCCTCGCGCGCGAAGCGTTCTTGCTGGCGGCTTTGCAAGCATAAGTTGACTAGAACGCCGGCCTGCCGAAAAGGCAAGAAGGCCGGGTTCCGCGTTAGTAAGTGATCTTGAGCGACAGCTCGCGCGCCCGCTCGATCCACTTCTGGATCGCCTTTTCGCTCGGAAGCAGTTGAACGGCTCTCGCGTTCCTGTTCCTGGCTTTCTTGTCCAGCCGCTTCGCATTCTCGGCAGCCATCTTTTCCGCGAGATGCTTCGGGTTGCGGTGGCGAAGTGCCCGCAGGGTATCGACCCCGACGCCGCGCAAGAGGCAGGTGTAGTCGCCGCCCAGCCCCTTCACGCGCATGAGGTCCGCCCGATTGACGAGGTCGAGTATGTCCGCGACTGGAATGCCAGTCAGATCGGAGAGAGACTTGCGCCCCTTGGCGTCCCTTGCCGCCTTCAGCAGCCCCGCCGTGGTTCGAACGCGGGCCGCCCGAAGCTTTTCGAGCGACGCCGTATCGATTCCCGCGATCTGTCCGATCGGGTAAGACGGGTTTCCCTTCTTCGGCACGCCAAAATTCCCTAACGAGGCGCGGCGGAAAGGCCGCAGCCGTGTTTCTTGCCTATCGATGGAAGCGATTTTGCAGTGCGGAGAGAGAAGCCTCGAAGCCGATCACGATAACGGAAGTTCGTTTCGTAATCGTGAGCATCGCCGCCCCCTCAAACCGTTCGTGCATCCGGTCTCGCCTTCTGTCGTCAGGCAAAAGCGGCGCAGTGTCAAAATGTTTTTTTCCAAGTTTCTTGTTGACTGTTAAGCGGGATTTTGAATCTGGCCACGGTTGGAAACTTGGCGCGAGCCGGATTATAACTTTCCCGGACTTCCGGCAGCAGGAGTGAGGCAATGGCGAACGCGGATACCGAAGACAAGCTCTTCATCGGCAAGGCAGCGAAGCCGCAATATCTCAGTCTCAACCTCGCGAACCGTCATGGGCTCGTGACCGGCGCGACCGGCACCGGCAAGACCGTCACCTTGCAGACGATCGCGGAAGGATTTTCGCGCGCCGGCGTCCCGGTTTTCGCGGCCGACATCAAAGGCGACCTTTCCGGCGTGTCGCAGGAGGGCGAGGGCAAGGAATGGATCGTCAAACGCTGCAAGGAAATCGACGTGAAATACGAACCCGACCAGTTTCCGGTTGTGTTCTGGGATCTTTTTGGTGAGCAGGGCCACCCGATCCGCGCGACGGTCTCGGAAATGGGCCCGCTTCTGCTGTCGCGGATGATGAGTCTGAACGATACGCAGGAAGGCGTACTCAACATCGCGTTCCGGGTGGCCGACGACAACGGTCTTCCGATCATGGACCTGAAGGATTTGCGCGCGATGATGAACTTCGTCGCCGAAAATTCTGCAGATCTGATGAAAACTTACGGCAATGTTTCCTCGACTTCGGTCGGCGCTATCCAGCGCCAGCTTCTGGTTCTCGAAAATCAGAACGGCGAAAAGTTCTTCGGCGAGCCGGCACTCGAAATCAAGGATCTGATGAAGATCAAAGACGGCAAAGGTGTCATCAATCTGCTCGCCGCCGACAAGCTGATGGGCAATCCGCGGCTCTATTCGATCTTCCTTTTATGGCTGCTTTCGGAGTTGTTCGAGGAGCTTCCCGAAGTCGGCGACCTCGACAAGCCGAAACTGGTCTTCTTCTTCGACGAAGCACACCTTTTGTTCGACGAAGCGCCGAAGGCGCTGCTCGATAAAATCGAACAGGTGGTGCGTCTGATCCGTTCGAAGGGTGTCGGCGTTTACTTCGTAACCCAGAATCCGGCGGACGTTCCGGAAACCGTGCTCGCGCAGCTCGGCAATCGCGTCCAGCATGCGCTTCGCGCCTATACGCCGAAAGAACAGAAGGCGGTGAAAGTCGCGGCGCAGAGCTTCCGGCCGAACCCGAAGATCAATGTGGAGCGTGTGATTACCGAACTCGGCAAGGGCGAGGCCCTGACCTCGTTCCTGGAAGGCAACGGCGTGCCGGCGATGGTCGATCGCTGTCTGATCCGTCCGCCGGCAGGTAACGTCGGGCCGGTGACCGACGCGCAGCGTAAGGCCGTTCTCGCGAAGAGCCCGGTGAAAGGCAAATACGACGAAGCGATGGATTCGGAATCCGCTTACGAGATTTTGCAGAAGAAGACCGACATCAAAACCCGCAACGCGGATCAGGGTGGCGACGATCAGCAGTCGAGCGGCAGCACCATGGGCGGCATCGGCGATCTGATTGGGGGAATCTTCGGTACAAACCGTAAGCGGGGCGAGAAGCTCTCCACCGGCCAGAAAGTCGCCCGCGAGGTGACCCGTTCGGTGACCAACCGTATCGGGGGCGCAGTTGCGGGTGAATTAGGCAAGAAAATCGGCGGCTCCATGGGCAATACGATCGGCCGCGCCATTCTACGCGGGGCGCTGGGAGGCATACTGCGCCGATAGCTGTCCGAGTTTGCAAATTCGGGCGGGCCACCCGGCCAGCGAGCGGTTGAAACTTTTAACGGGGCTGATACGCTCCGTACCCGAGTATTCCGGCTGATCATTTTTTATTGTTTTTGCGCTTATTGTTGGTGGGGAAATGCGCTCGTTGATTGCGTCGCGGCTCGTGCTGATCGATTCCGATCCCTTGCGGCGTGAAGCGCTTGGCAAAGCGCTCTCTGAGCTTGGCTCGTTCGAGATTGCCGGCATCGCGACGGTTGCAGAAACTTCCAGCGCGCCTGCGCCCGATCTCTTTCTGATCGAAGGACCGAGCCTTTCTGCGAACGACCCCGGCGGCTTTATCGTTCCCAATCCCTTTGCTGCCAGCTCGATACCGGCGATCCTGATGCTCCCAGAGCCGACCAGCGAACAGCGCCGCCTTGCGCTTCGCGCCGGCTATACGATCGTGCTGGCCGCACCTGTTCCGGTACGGCTGCTTTACCGCAGGGTCGCGCAGTTGTTGCAGAATGCACGCCGTGCCAGGCGCCGTGCTGAGGCGATGGCCGCGCGCAGCGCAGCCAAGCGGCGCGAAGAAGTGTCCCCGCACATCGCACCCCGCGCCGAAGCCTCGGTGCACTAAATCCGTTTCCGTCTGCATGAATGATTGCTAGCGTCCTCCCGCAATTCCGGGAGATCGTATATGGCGCTCGAGAAGGTACTCGCTGCAATCGATGGCAACCTCGACAAAAGCGTCGAGCGCCTGTTCTCGCTCCTTCGCATCGAGAGTGTTTCCACCGACCCGGCTTTTGCAAAGAATTGTCTCGCGGCGGCCGAATGGCTTGCGAAGGAACTCTCGGGCCTTGGGCTCGATTCAAGCGTCCGCGCCACCAAAGGCCGTCCGATGGTGGTCGCGCACTCGAAAGAGCACGGCTCGGGTCCGCACGTTCTTTTCTACGGGCACTATGACGTACAGCCGGCTGATCCGGTCGAGCTTTGGCAAACCCCTGCGTTCGAACCGCAGGTGCGGACGGTCGGTGGCCGCAAGGCGATCGTCGGGCGCGGCTCGGCCGACGACAAGGGCCAGTTGATGACTTTCGTCGAGGCGTTGCGCGCCTTCGTAGAGATCGAAGGCAAGGCGCCACTGCGTGTCACCATTCTTCTGGAAGGCGAGGAGGAAACCGGCAGCCCTTCGCTCGCGCCGTTCCTCGAAGCGAACAGGGAAGAACTCAAGGCGGATGTCGCTTTCGTCTGCGACACCGATATGTGGAACGACACCACGCCGGCAATCACGACCATGCTGCGCGGATTGCTGCTCGAAGAAGTCGTGATCAAGGCCGCAGACCGCGATCTGCATTCCGGACTGTTCGGCGGCGCTGCGATCAATCCGATCCGCGTGCTGGGGAGGATCATCGCTTCGGTTCATGACGAGCAGGGACGGATCGCAGTGCCGGGCTTCTATGAAGGCGCCGGCGAACTCGCTCCTGAAGTCACGGCGCAATGGCGGTCGCTGGATTTCAGCGAAAGCAAATTTCTCGGCGAGATAGGGCTGAGCGCTCCGGCGGGCGAGAAGGGCCGCCATGTGCTCGAGCAAATCTGGTCGCGGCCGACCTGCGACGTCAACGGCATCATCGGCGGCTATACCGGCGTCGGATCGAAGACGGTGATTCCCGCGCAGGCTTCGGCGAAGTTCTCGTTTCGCCTCGTCGGCAACCAGAATCCGGTTGCGATCCGCGAAGCCTTCCGCGAATTCGTGCGCAGGCAACTGCCTGCCGACTGTAAGGCCGAGTTTCATTCGCACGGCGCAAGCCCTGCGCTGCAACTGCCGCTCGACTCGCCCTATCTGAAGAAAGCGCGCGACACGCTCGCTGCCGAGTGGGGCGTCCCTGCCGTGCTGAAGGGGTCGGGCGGCTCGATTCCGATCGTCGGAAATTTCAAGCGCGATCTGGGGATGGATTCGCTACTGATCGGCTTCGGTGTCGACGACGACCGCATCCATTCGCCCAACGAGAAATACAATCTCTCCTCGTTTCACAAGGGCGCGCGGAGCTGGGCGCGCCTGCTCGATGCGTTGCGCAGCTAAAGTTCCAGTGCCGAGAGGGCCGCAAGATTGTCGAGCGTCGCGACCGGCGCGAGATCGGGGTATTCGTTGGGCATCTTGCTGCGGTTGACCCAGACCGGTTTGAACCCGAAACCGGCGGCACCCGCGACATCCCACCGGTTCGAGGAAACGAAGACGACTTCTTCCGGCTGCATCGATAGCGCCTTCGTCACAAGCGCATAGACTTCCTGTCTCGGCTTGTAGATCCGCAGCACATCGACCGAAAGCACATGATCGAGCATTCCGCCGATCCCCGCGGCATCGACCGCGGCTTGCAGCATCTCGGGAGAACCGTTGGAAAGAATGCCGGTCGTTTTGCCCGACTGTTTCAGGGCATGCAGTGCTTCCCTGGCATCAGGATAAGCGCCCAGTTCGCGGTAGGCGGCCAGAAGATCGGCGCGCAAGGCGGGATCGCTTTTCTCGTAGCGTGCGAGGGCGAAGTCGAGGGCGCGCTCGGTGAGCCGCTCGAAATTCTCGTAGCGGTTCATGGCGGTCAGGGTCCAGGTGTATTCGAGCTGTTTCGTACGCCAGACCTCGGAGATGCGGTCGGCGTCAGGACCGACGCGTTTGCGGTAATGGGCAATCGCGGCATGAACGTCGAACAGCGTGCCGTAAGCATCAAAAATAAATGCGCGGGCGTTCATTCGTCCGGCTACTTCCAGAACGTATGAACGCCGGACTGCGACGTGACCTGGTCCCAGTCCGACGGTTCGGGAATGTAGGTGGATACAAAGCTCGAGCGGCGGATGTCGTAAACGCGTGCAAATACCACGCCGTCGCGCCGGACTTCGTTGACGATCGGCGCGAAGAGTTCTGCGCAGTAAAAAGTGCCGAGCGAAACCGCGAAATCCGCGCCCCTGGCGTCGTTCGTGGCCTCGAAATCTTTGCCGAGTTCGAGGCCGACGACGGCGGCGGGGCCGCAGACCGCGACTTTCCATTTCCGGTTCGCGGGCTTCACGAGCTTCTGTTCCTCGATTCTTTCGAGCAGCGTTTCGGACGCTTCCTTGAAGCCGAGCGCCCAGTAGTCGATCATGTAGCGGTCGGCGGCGCCCTGCACGCCCCCCGCCACGCGATTGAACAGCGCATACTGATAGGGATGGATGCGCACCATGTCGGCGATGGTAATGCCGATGGAGAGCGTAAAGACGGCGAGGGCTGCCAGCGCAGCCGGACGGCGATACGCATTGAGCTTCTCGAAGAGCCATGCGCTCGCGACACCGGCGAGCACCGCCATCGGCGGCACCACGAAAAGAAAATGCCGGATGCCGTTATAGAGAACCGGGCGCGTGATGATCGCGAGCAGGATCGGAAACAGCGCCGCAGCTACGAGCAGCGCAAGTGCCGCGCGTTTTGCGGGCGTGCCGATGCCGCGAACGATCGCAACAAGCGAGCCCGCGGCGCCTGCGATCGCAAGCGCGCCGACGATCTCCGGAATTTTGAGCAGGCAGAGTTTCGGCAGATAGCTGCGCGGCATTTGCGGAATGGAAATCAGCATGCCGTCGTAGAGCTCTTTCCAGGGCTTCTCCCAGAAATTCGAATAATAGGCGAAGGCCTTGAACGGATTGAGCGGAGCCTGCACCGCGTAGGGCCAGACCAGCGCCATCACGACGTAGGCAAGCGGCAGCGATAGCGCGAGGCTTCCGGCGAGCGTTGCGGCCCGCTTCGATGCGGGCAGGAAGCCGAGCGTTCTCGCCTCGGCGAGCAACAAGACAAGAAGCGCCGTTCCCGCGAAGAGAATGGCAATGCCGCCGATCAGCCGGGTACCGATAAGCAGCCCCAGAGCCAGGCCGAAGAGTACGATCGTCAGCGGTTTCGGGCGCGGGTACTCGTCGAAGGCCCGTACCAGCGTGTAGAGCAGGAAGATCATCGCCACCGCGAAGGGCGTATCCTTCGCGTTGATGAACATGTGCCCCCAGTAAAGCGGTGTGATCGCAAGCAGGATCAGCGCGCTCACGCCTGCGATAGGTCCGGCGATGCGGCGTGCAAGCCGCCAGACGACGACAAGACCGAGCAGGCCGACCACCGCCCCCATGAGACGGCGGGATTCGAACAGATCGGTCGTCGTAAACCGGTCGAGCACGGACGCGGCGAGATCGAAACCGCCGCCGTAATAGAACAGGTTGGAGAACGCGAAGGCGCGTTTGTCGACGAGTCCGGAAGAATAATAAGAGTAGAGCAGCTCGCCGTAGTGCGAATGCGCGTAGTCGTCCCAGCCGAGTCCGTAATCGTCAAAGGTGAATGCAGCGATGACCGCAAGGGCTAAGAGAACTGCAAGCGCAAGAAGATCTGCCGCCGCGGCAGGCCCACGCAGGTTGATCTTGTCGAAACGCATGTCGGGGAGCGGTCGTTCGGTTCGCGCCGGGGCGGAACCTATGATGAAACGGGCGTCCGGCGATGCGCCCGCCGCCTAAGTAATAGGCGATTAAGGCCGGATTCGTGCAAATTGCATCTACGAATACAAGGGCTCAGACGTGCAGTGCAGCATGTGAGCCTGAAACTGCCGATGCATTCAAAATGAAAGCCCGGCAGGCTTTCGCCTGCCGGGCCTGAAACTGCAAACCTGAAGTTTTGTTTATCTACGAGCTTTTGATTGCGGCGGCATACATCTCGGCGACGTATTCCCAGTTCACCAGGTTCTCGACGAACGCCTTGAGATAGTCCGGGCGGCGGTTCCGGTAGTCGATGTAGTAGGAGTGTTCCCAGACGTCGCAGCCGAGGATCGGCTTGCCGCCGTGTACGAGCGGGCTTTCGCCGTTCGGGGTCTTGGTCACGACGATCTTGCCGTCCTTGACGGCAAGCCAGGACCAGCCCGAGCCGAACTGCGTGGTTCCGGCCTGAATGAATTCCTCTTTCATTTTATCGACGGAACCTAGATCGGCGACGATCTTTTTCTCGAGTTCGCCCGGGATCTTGCCGCCGCCATTCGGCTTCATACATTTCCAGAAATGGAGATGGTTGTAGTGCTGGCCGGCGTTGTTGAAGATCGCGGGGTTCTTCCCGAACGAGCCCTTCACGATCTCCTCGAGGCTCTTGCCTTCGAGATCGGTTCCCTTCAGCGCGTTGTTGCCGTTGTTCACGTAAGCCAGGTGATGCTTATCGTGGTGGTATTCGAGCGTTTCTTTCGACATGTAGGGAGCGAGAGCGTCGTGCGGGTAGGGCAGGTCGGGGAGTTTGAACGTCATCCGGGATCTCCTTGATTTTGCTGGCGCTACATAAGCGCGGACCCGCAACAGGGACAACCTTGCGTATAGCCCCCGCATTAAACAGCCTTATGGCGTTAAAATGCCGCCTTCTGGTAGAATGACTTAACGCAATACCGCCTATAGTAGTTTCAGTGAGTAACAGGAGTGCTGCCGAAAATGCCCGCAATCATAACCTTGGGGGGAATTGCCCTTTCGGTATTGGGACTTGTGATCGCAATTGCGGGCATGCCGGACAGGGCCGCCGGCCTCGGGCTGGGCAGCGACCTCATCCATACCGGCGCGACCATTTTCGTAGGCGGACTGGTCGTCGCAGCGCTCGGTCAGGTGCTTCGGGCGCTCCGCGATGTCGGCGAGCGTATTGAAGACGCCGGCTTCGGACTGGCCGGGCCCCGCCCCGCGCTGAACGACGGAGCCGGTGACCGGGCGCCGATGCCGCTTCCCCGTGCGACCCGCAACCAGCCTGCTGAAGCAGACGACGATCATTTCGCCGAGGAGCCTGCGGCTCCGCCGCCGTCGCGCGCTCCGCGCGGGCAGCAACCGGCATCCCGTGGGCAGCAACCCGCTCCCCGCGCTTCGCTGACGCCGGAAGCGTCGCGTCCGCAGCAGCGGATGCAGTCCCGGCCCGCGCATCAGGACGGCAAACGCTTCGAGAACGAAACTCGCGATGAATTCGCCGACGAGTTCGCCGAGTTGCAGGATGAACGTCCCGCTCCGCGTTGGATGCGGGCGCAGGGCGAAACCAACAACCGCGAACCGAACAATCGCCCGCACGAGCCCGGAACGATTCCGCTGCAATCGAACCGCGCGAGCCGTGCCGCGCCGCAGCCGTCCCGCCGCGAAGCGCCGCCGGTCGTGGCTCCCGACGCCTATGATACGGGGCCGCGCCGCCGCGCGGCTCAGGCGCCGGAACCGGAATTGGAAGACGACGGCCACGCAGAGCCGACCGTGGTTCGCTCCGGCATCATCGCGGGCATGGCCTATACGCTTTACTCCGACCGCTCGATCGAAGCGGAACTGCCGCTGGGCACGGTGCGCTTCGACTCGATCGAGGAGTTGCAGGAGCACGTGAAGCGCTCGGGCGTGGACGATCAGGACGAATACCGCGAGCCGAACGCGGCGCCGCACTAGGACTGCGCAGTTCGCGTTCTGGGCCGGTTGACCAGCCAGATACCGAGCGCCACCAGCACGAGCGCAATCCAGAGCAGCGGGCTTATCGCCTCGTTCAGAAAATATGCGCCTGAGAGCATCGCGAACAGCGGCGACAGGAACGTGAACGCCGAAATCGTGGACGCCGGATAGATTCGCACGAGCGCGAACCACGCGAGATACGAAGCAAAGGCAACGATCACGATCTGATAGGCGAGCGACGCGGCCACGAGGACGTCGAATTTCGTAACTCCGCTTTCGCCGGCGAGCAACGCCAGCGGCATCGACAGTGCCGTGATGCCGAGCTGATAGGCCAGTGTCTTCGCGGAGTGGATCTTGATCAGCGACGTCTTCTTGATGACGAGCGTGGTGGCAGCCCACAGGATGGCGGCAACCAGCATCATCAGATCGCCGATCAGCGCGGTGGATGAAGGCACCGAGAGACTATCGCGGAGCGCGAGCACCAGACCGCCGAATGCGCACAACAATCCGGCGATCTGCGCAAATCCCATGCGCTCGCCGGGAAGCAGATAATGCGCACCGATCGCAACGATGAACGGCGACGCATAGAGAAAGAGAATGCTGCGCCCCACATCGGTGTAAACCAGCGCCCAGTAGATGAATACGAATTCCAGCGCGAATAGCGAACCGACGATCAGGCCGGGCACGAGACTTCCATCGCGTTCGAACAGCTTTATGCCGCGCGCGTAGCACCAGACCATAAGAAGCAGAAAAGCGCCTGCGCACCGCAGTCCGCTTTGAAAGATCGGCGATACCGAGTCATTCGTGACCTTGATCGCAACCTGCTGAAATCCCCAGCTCGCCGTGAGCGCGGCCATCGCCAGCGTCGCGAATAGATCGAGCCTCTCATGCTGTTTCATGAGGAGGAATTCGCTCCGGCCGTCACGATGGCAAACACATAGGCGAGCGCTACTTCATCGAGCCGGTCGAAGCGCCCTGCGGCGCCGCCGTGGCCCGCATCCATGTTCGTCTTCAGAAAGACCGGTTTGTTGCCGGTGTTGTTCGCGCGCAGCTTCGCCACCCATTTCGCGGGCTCCCAATAGGTGACGCGCGGGTCGGTGAGCCCTGCCAGAACGAGCATCGCCGGATAAGCCTGCGGCCGCACGTTGTCGTAGGGCGAATAGCGCAGCATGCGCTCAAGCACGGCCTTTTCGGTGGCGGGATTTCCCCATTCGGGCCATTCGGGCGGCGTCAGCGGCAGGGAGCCGTCGAGCATGGTGTTGATGACATCCACGAACGGGACTTCGGCGATGATGCCGGCGAAGAGATCGGGCCGCAGGTTTGCGACCGCGCCCATCAGCAAGCCGCCGGCGGAACCGCCTTGCGCGACGATGCGGTTGGGTGCCGCGAATTTCTCCGCGATCAGATGCTCGCCGCAGGCGATGAAGTCGGTGAAGGTATTTTCCTTCTTCTCCATCTTGCCGTCGAGATACCAGCGCCAGCCCTTGTCGGTGCCGCCGCGGATATGCGCGATCGCATAGACGAAGCCGCGGTCCACGAGCGACAGACGGCTCGTCGAAAAGCTCGCCGGCATCGAAATTCCGTAGGAGCCGTAGCCATAGAGCAGGCAGGGCGCGGAGCCTTCGATCTTCGTGTTCACGTGATGCAGTAGCGAAATCGGGACGACGGCGCCGTCCTTGGCCTTCGCGAAGATGCGGCGCGTGACATAGTCCGCGGGATTGTGGCCCGACGGCACCTCTTGCCGTTTGCGCATGACGCGCTCGCGCGTGCGCATGTCGTAGTCCCAGACTTCGGTCGGGGTCGTCATCGACGAATAGTTGAAGCGCAGGTTGTCGGTATCGAACTCGAAGCCGGTGGAGGAGCCGAGCGAATAGGCTTCTTCCTTGAACGCGATCGTGTGTTCCTCGCCGCTCGCGATTTCGCGGACCACGATGCGGGGCAGGCCCTCGTGACGCTCGAGCCGCGTCATCCAGCTTTTGAAGATGGAGCAATCGAGGATCAGCGTGCCGGAGCTGTGCGGGATCAGGTCGCGCCAGTTCGCGCGTGCCGGTTTCGCAAGCGGGACGGAGGCGATCTTGAAATCTTCGGCGCCGTCGGCGTTCGTGAGCACGATCAGCACTTCTTCGCCGTTGAACGACGGATGATGCTCGACCTCGTAGCGCAGACCGGTGGTGCGCGGCTCGATCAGCCGCGGCTTGGCGGAGGGATCGTGTAGGTCGATGAGGCGGATTTCGGAAGTGTCGTGATCTCCGGTCGAGATCACGGCAAAGCGATCCGCCTGGAGCTTGCCTATGGAAACGAAGAAGCCTTTGTCCTGCTCCTCGTAGATCAGTTCGTCATCGGCGGTGTTCCTGCCGAGGCGATGCAGATAAATCCGCGACGGGCGATGCTCGGCATCCAGCTTCACGTAATAGAAGCCGCTTGCATCGCTGAGCCACACGATGCCGCCGCCGGTGTCGGTGACGAGATCCTCGCGGTCCTTGCCGGTGGCGAGTTCCCTGACGCGGACGCCGTAAAGCTCCGAGCCCTTGTCGTCGGAGGCCCAGGCCATGAGTTTGTGATCAGGCGAATGGGAAGCGCCGCCAAGCGAAAAATACGCTTTTCCTTTTGCGAGTTCGTCCCCATCGAGCAGGACTTCCGCGCCGCCGCCGCCCGAAGGTTCGCGGCAGACCAGCGGATGCTGACCGCCCTCGCGGTAGCGCGAGAAGTAAGCGTATGGGCCATCACGCGAAGGGACCGAGGAGTCGTCCTCCTTGATGCGTCCGCGCATCTCCGCGATCAGCTTCTTCTTGAGCGCCTCGTGAGGGCCGAAGGCTTTCTCCGTGTAGGCATTCTCCGCTTCGAGATAAGTTCTGATCTCGGGTTGCAGAATGCTGGTGTCGCGGAAGACGTCCTGCCACTTGGGGTCGCGCAGCCAGGCGAAATCGTCCGCGAGCGTGAGCCCGTGGACGATCTGTTGCGATGCGATTTTCCGTGCGGCCGGCGTCGTGCCGAGTGCCGCGAGATTCCAGCCTTCGCTATTCGTTGTTCTGGTCATCGGCCTTTTGCAGTTTCAGCGCGTGACCGTTCATGCAATAGCGCTGCCCGGTCGGCTTGGGTCCGTCCGGGAATACGTGGCCGAGATGCGCCTCGCAAGAGGCGCAGCGGATTTCGGTGCGGCGCATCAGAAACGAATTGTCGGAATGTTCCGACACGGCGCCGCCGTCGATCGGCTGGTAGAAGCTCGGCCAGCCCGAACCCGAATCGTATTTCGTTTCCGACGAGAACAGCGGCGCTCCGCAGGCGACACAGCGGTAGATGCCTTTGCTTTTCTCGTTGAGATAAGGGCCGGTCCAGGCGGCCTCGGTGCCGTGTTTGCGGGTAATGTAGAACTGCTCCGGCGTCAGTTCCTTCTGCCACTCGGCGTCGGACTTCACGACCTTGGGGCGCTTCGTCGTCTCGGACATCGACTTCCTCCGGGTGCGGGGTTTCGGGTCTGAACTAGGCTTCGCCGCCGCCGCCCGCAAGGTTCCTGCGCTACACAAGCGCGCGAGCGCGAAATGGCGCGCGAGGTCGTAGCCGCTAGTGCCAGCCGCTCGCCGTTCGCTGCGCAGGGCGCGAAGCAGCCGCGGCGTCTGTCCGGGGAGTAGCGCCCCGAGAAATAGCCTCTGCCGCTCGAGCATCTCGTCCCGCGTTTCGCTGCGGAAGGCGCGGATCGTCGAGCGGGCAGGGCCGCGGATGATGACGGGCGGATCGCGGAAAGGCATGGCGGGTTCCTCACATGAGGCCCGGAATCTGCGGCCGGCGGCGCAGTAGGGGGATAAATTCGCAGTTATATACTTGACAAAAGTGCGCCAACTGGTAGTATCTGGGCATCGGAGTCGTAGTCATGCCCAAAGCCAAAGCGCCTGTTTTCAATCACAAGGTCTTTCAGGACGAAGCCGCTGCCCGCGAGGCTCTTGAAGCCGTGCGCTGGCCTAACGGTCCTGTCTGCCCTCATTGCGGTAACAGCGACCCCGAGAAGATCGCCAAGGTGGAAGGCAAGAAGCAGTCGCACCGTCCCGGCCTGTTCTATTGCAGCGAGTGCGCCGGTCAGTTCACCGTGACTGTCGGCACCGTTTTTGAACGCTCCAAGGTTCCTCTGACCAAGTGGTGGATGGCTGCTCACATGCTCAACGCTGGCAAGCGTGGCGTGAGCGCCCATGAAATCCATCGCGTGATCGGCGTCACCTACAAGACCGCTTGGTTCATGATGCATCGCCTTCGCGAAGCCATGAAGGAAACCGGCGGCGGAGCACTTGGCGGCGGCGGCAAGATCGTGGAAGCCGATGAAACTTATTACGGCAATTCCAAGCGCGCGAAGTCCTACAAGAAGGGCCATCGCTACAAGCGCTCAATCGTGGCGCTCGTGGAGCCCAAGGGCAAAGCCCGCGTCTTTCACGTTGAACGCGCCGACGCTAAGACTATCCGCGAAATCCTCGTCACGAATGTTGATCGCGCTTCCGAACTACATACCGACGAGTCGCGCCTTTACACCGAAACCGGCAAAGAGTTCGCGGACCACAAGACCGTTGAACACGGCTGGAACGGTCGCGGCTTCTACGTTGGTGCGGACGGTCAGACCACGAACCATGCTGAAAACTTCTTCGGCATGTTCAAGCGCGGCATGAAAGGCGTCTACAGCTTTTGCAGCGAGCAGCACTTGGCTCGCTACCTCGCGGAATATCAGTTCCGCTACAACAACCGCTCCGGCTTAGGCGTCTCCGATGGAGAACGGACGGTGCTTGCTCTCAAGGGTATTGAGGGTAAGCGCCTGACGTACCGGTAGTCTCCGGCACCCCAGAACTAGGAAGCAGATCGCGAAGCACTTTTTGCTTTGGAGGAAGAAACGCGCTTTTTAAGTGCCTTTCTCGCCTTCATCTCCACGTGCTCCTTGGGGGGCATTCGAAGCATTACCCCCATCAGCCTTTTCGTTTTGTCCAAACTTTTCGGTAGTTTTGTCATTGCCGACCTGCTGCTTCGCTCTCTCTGCAAAGAACTGCTGCAATTTATCTACGGAGTCTAATGCCTGCCTATCTCTATTGAAGCAGAACTCCCCGTAGAGTTGATCTAGTTTCCCAAGGGTTTCGGGAACAATTTGCTCCGCGCCCTCCCTGAAAATAAGGTGCATGTCCGTAGCGGCGCCGACTCCTGGCGCAACCTCTGCGGCCTTTTTCGCGGCATACACGGCGGTCAAGGCAGCCCCATAGCTGAATGAGTTTCTGTATCCAGCTTGCATTAAGCGTGACTTGGCGTGCCAAGCCCCAATGCCAACGGCGGCAAAGCCGACGTCATTTAGGCATGTCGGAGTGCCGTGTTGATCAATCGTCCAAATGTCAGCTTGTAAGCCTCTTACACCAATTACGATTGCTTCAACGTCGTCGCCTTTCCAACCCTGCATTTGCCCGGTTAAGCGATCAACGAACCCGGGGTCCATATCTTTCTGTTGTGCAATGAAGGTATCAAGGTTCAAACCAAGCGGCGCTAAATAGTAATCTTCGGCTTGCCGCCGAAACACTTTTTGAATCGCGCCACCGTATATCAAAGCTACATTTTTCGGCTCGGGGTCAGGATTTCCCTTGAGAAGGTCTCTGAGTATCCCCAACGCTTCTGAGTGCACGCCATAATCGCCAGCTATCATTATCAAGACGTACGGGGATATATGGGCCACTTTAGTTTGTGATGGCTCATACTGAACATCACCAGCGGTGATCATTCTATCAGAGGCGGTGACTACTACCCACCTTAGATCGGGTGGGGACTCAGCGCTTAAGCGCATATCAATCGTTGACATTGCCGCAATACAAACAGTCACGGGCTTACGCTCTCCCATTTCAATGGGGCGCAGCCTATCACGATCAAAAACTTCTCTCCGAGTCCGCCCATTTCGTGCGGGTCGCTTCGATTCCATGCACTCCTTTCAGCCGGGAGCGCCGTCACACACTTGAGCCAGCTGGTTTCGCTGGTATTTAGCTACTCTAGTAGCACTTTTCTCAAGTATATAACTGCGTATATATTCCTATCACGGGAGAGCGGCGGAATGCATGCGTTTGTAGTGGCGGCGCGCGGGACTTCGATGCCGAGCGAAATGACCTGTGCGCTTGCGGTTCGTCTGGCGGCAAGTACCGCGGGGGTCGCGGCGTCGGAGGTTGTCACGAGCCGCCGTTCGTCGCGGCGCGTTTCGACCGCGCGGCAGATCGGAATGTACCTCGCGCATACCGCGGCCGGACTGCCGCTTGCGAAGGTTGCCGCGTATTTCGGCCGCGACCGGACCACGGCGGCGCATGCCTGCCGTCTGATCGAGGATCGCCGCGACGACCGCAAGTTCGATGCGGAGCTTTCCGAACTGGAGGATATTCTGCACGCGATCTGCGGAGTTGCACGATGAAAAAAGTCAGGAGACTGGCCGCAAAAATTCGTGATTCGAAGCACGGCATCGCCCGCGCCACGCGCGAGAATGCGCAGGCCGCGCCGGATGCGCTGCTCGTCAACGAAAGCGAGAGCCCGCTCGCATGGCTCGCGCGCCGCAAGGATCAGGATGGCCGGCCGATGATCGATGCCGTACAATTCGCGGCAGGCGAGCGGCTGCGCGAAGATTTCACGCGCGCGGCGATGACCCCGCGGATCGGCGCGAACCTGACTTCGCCCGTCGCGCACGGCAGACGCACCGCCGGCGACAGCGCGGCGCATTTTTCCGACTTCGTGATCGCCGCGAAAGAGCGTCTCAGCCGCGCGCTCGATGCCGTGGGTCCGGAGTTCTCGGGCCTGCTGCTCGACGTCTGTTGCTTTTTGAAGGGTCTCGAGACGGTGGAGCGTGAGCGCGGCTGGCCGCGGCGGACGTCGAAGGTCGTGCTCGGCCTCGCACTCGACCGGCTTGCGCGGCACTATGGGCTGGCCGCGAAGATCACCGGAAGAAATCGCGCGCAAACGCGTGCATGGCAGGCCGAAGACGCGCGTCCGACCATGGACGCCTATCGCGACTAGGCGGAGCGCAGCGCCTTCTGCGCGTCGGACTTCATGCGCTCGACCATCGAACGAAATCCGTTCGAGCGCTGCGGCGTCAGATGTTCGCCAAGACCGAGCTTGTTGAAGAGAGCATTGGCGTCGGTCGTGAGAATTTTCTCGGCGCTTTCGTCCGAGTAAAGCGCGAACAGAATGGCGATGAGACCCTTCACGATATGCGCGTCGCTGTCGCCTTCGAATTGCAGGATCGGGCTTCCGCCCGGCTTCGTGGCCGGGAGTTGTGCGCTGGTCAGCCAGACCTGGCTCGCGCAGCCCTGCACTTTGTTCGCTTCGTTATGATCTTCCGGCGAAAGCGCCGGCAGCTTGCGGCCGAGTTCGATCACATAGCGATAGCGGTCGTCCCAGCTATCGAGGAGTTCGAAGTCCTCGACAATTCTTTCGATACGCTCGTTCATGACGCCAGATATAGGCGTCCGGAGCGGAAGGCACAATTATCGGTGATTGACGGCGATCAGCCAGCGCGGCGCGGGAGATTCTGCGGCGACGAGACCTTCTGCGGCGCAAGCCACGGCAGATTGCGGTCCTCGGCGGTCAGCGTGTCGCGGCCCGGACGCGGGGTGGAGCCGGTCGGTTCGTCGTGCTTGGGATCGGCCTTCGACGACAGGAACTCATAGAGCATCTTCGCGCCGTTCTGCGCTTTCTGGCCGAACACCTGAAGCGCCTGCGAGCCGACCGCGCATGCTTCGGGCTCGCGTTCGCAGAATCCGCGAGCATCCTTGAGCGCGGCCTGCGCCGCGCCGATCGCTTCGAATGTGCTCACTTCCGGCGCGTTCGGGTTCGTCTTCGGCCCGGAAGGCAGAAGCACGACCACGATGGAAAGCCAGAAGGCTACCCGCAACAGAAAGAACATGACGCCCTTCGTCCCCGCGCGGCTTATCTGCCGCGTCATGGCGCACCATAAGCCGGGAGCTTTCAAAGAACCGTTCGGCCTTCGACGAAGATTCGTCTCGAATGCTGGAAATTCCGGAGATGGTTTCGAAACCATTTTGATCCGGGCGGCAAAAGGGAGCGCCGCAAGCGGTACAATAAGAGAACGAAAACCATCCCCGGAAAGGGATCGTTCACCATGCCGAAGAGAGGCGGGGAAAGCCCCATGAAATAAGGGCTTTTCGCATGCCTCGAGCCGTGCCGCGCGACCGAATTTAGGGTTCGCTTAAGCGCGCACTTTTAATCTTGGCCGCAACAGGTGAGGGACGGCGCGGGAGTACGCTTCCGAAACGCGCCGCGAAAGTAACAGTTGCGTAGTTCCATGTTTGCGCCCATCCGAGCTTATCTCGATGCGCTGCTCCATCCGAGCGCACGGCAGGATTCCCTGATCGCCGCGCGGCATCGCGCGTTTATCGCGACACGTCTTTTCGTCGGACTGAGCGCGCTCGCCGTGTTTCCTGCGTATCTGGCATGGCGCGGCGTGCCCGGCCCGCTCGAAGTATTTGCGCTCGGCTGGATGCTCACGCCGATCCTTCTGGTCTGGTACCTCTCCAGAAGCGGCGAGTACGAGCGCGCGCATCTGCTTTCCGCCTGCGCGCTCGCAATTCTGGTTGCGCTGATCGGCGCCGTCACCGGCGGGCTCGGCTCCTTCGCCGCACCCTGGATCGTCGTGATCGCGCTCGAAGCCTCGCTGTCGGCTTCCCGCCGCCTGATCGCGGCAACCATCGCGATCGCCATTTTCACGGCTGCGGCACTCTGGTTCATGGTGCCGGTCCCGGCTGTCGCCTCGGTCAGCCAAAGCTGGCTCTCGATCGCGGGCGTCACCACCGCCGCGCTTTACGCGGGCGGGATCGCACTTGCGAACAGCGCGTTCGTCCGGGAAGGGCATCTCGCGAAGCTTGCGAGCGAGGCGCGCTACAAGCTGCTCGCCCAGAACATGTCCGACGTGATCGCACGCCACGGCCGCGACGGCGCTATCACTTTTATATCTCCGGCCGCCGAGCAACTGACGGGAATTCCCGCTTCCGAACTGCTCGGACACAGGCTGTTCGATCGCGTGCATCTTGCCGATCGTCCCGCGTTCCTGAAGGCGATCTCGGACGCCGCCCGCAATGCCAATCCGGTCTCGCTCGAATTCCGGCTGAAGCGCGAATGGCCGGGCGACCGCGACGCCGATCCGGAATTCATCTGGGTCGAAATGCGCAGCCACGGCATCGATGCCGCGGCCGATGCTCCGGCCGGCAGCGCGCGGCAGGTCGTGTCCGTGTTCCGCGATGTCTCGGTGCGGAAGGCAGACGCGCTTGCGATCGAGTATGCCCGCAGCGAAGCCGAACGCGCAAACGACGCCAAGAGCAAATTCCTCGCGACCGTGAGCCATGAGCTGCGGACGCCGCTGAACGCGATCATCGGATTCTCCGAAATGCTCGCGCGCGAAGACGAGATGAAGCTCGACGCCGCCCGCCGTCAGGACTATGCGCGGCTGATCCGCGATTCCGGCGAGCATCTTCTTGCCGTCGTGAACGGCATCCTGGATATGTCGCGGATCGAGGCCGGCCATTTCGAGATCGTCACCGAGCCCTTCGCGATCAAGCCGCTGATCGAAAGCTGCCGCGAGATGATGTCGCTGCGCGCGGAGCAGGCCGGGATTCAATTGTTCGCGGACATCGCGGGCGATCTGCCGGAGATCAACGCGGACCCGCGCGCATTGCGGCAGGTCGTCATCAATCTGGTCTCCAACTCCATCAAGTTCACGGAGTCGGGCGGCAAGGTCGATATCGTCGCGCGGTCCCGCGGCAAGGAAATCGAATTGATCGTCACCGATACCGGCATCGGCATTCCCGAAGCGGATATTGCAAGGCTTGGCGATCCCTTCTTTCAGGGACACTCAACCTATGACCGCGACTACGAGGGTACCGGCCTCGGCCTCTCGGTCGTCATGGGTTTGGTGAAACTGCACGGCGGTTCGGTTGAGATCGAAAGCAGGCTGCGAAAAGGGACCAAGGTGATCGTGTGCCTGCCTTTCGATTGCCAGCCGGTCGCCAGGCCCGCAGCCAACGGTCAGATTACGAAGTTTCCACAGCGTACGGCTGCCGGCCGTGACGGATTGAAGGTCAGGAAAAGTGCCTAAGCGCATCAGCAACCCGCGCCGCGTGCGCGGCGATTACGAGGATGACTATCCGCACGAGCGCGCGCCGAAGCGCCGTTCGCTCATCCGCCGCATCTTCTCGGCGGTATTACCGCGCAGGATTTCGGATACGGTCGCGCTTGCGATCGCGACCGCAGCCGCTCTTTCGGTGGTCGTGAACGCGGTCGCCTTTCAGGAGTCGCCGCGCTCCACACTGGACAGTCTGCTCTCCCGGGATGTGCCGAACCCGCAGCCGCGCCCCAGCGAAGCGCCGGCGAAGAACATGACCGATCTGATCCAGAACATTCAGCGCGAGCTGTCGGCCCGCGGCTACTATAACGGCGCGGTCGATGGCGTGCCGGGTCCGCGCACCGAACAGGCGATCCGGGACTTCCAGAAGGGCAAGGGCCAGAACGTGCTCGAGCCGAGCAACGACCTTCTCAACCAGATCAAGCGGACGCCCGTGAAGGGCGACGTTACCGGCTCGATCAACGGCCCGCTCGAAGGCGAACGCAAATCGCTGCGGGTGCTTTCCTTGCAGCGCGCGCTGGCGCGGCTCGGTTACGGCCCGCTCAAGATGAGCGGCACTTTCACGCCCGATACCAAGGACGCCATCGAGCGTTTCGAGCGCGACTGGATGATGCCGGTGACCGGACTGATGTCGGACAATCTTTTCACGAAACTTGCGGCTGTAAACGGCGCTCCGATCGACTAGACTGCATTCGTGCGTCTGAAGAGTTCGATCTGGGTGGCGGCCTATGTCCGCCGCTGCAACAATGAAGGCAGCTTCGCCGTAGTCCGCCGCCGCGGCGCGGAAGAGGCGGGCGCAATCTTCGTGAAAATCGCCAAACTGGACGGTACCGCCGCCTTGTTCGGGCCTGCACCACAGAGCGCTTTCGACGCCGCGCGGCCGGTCGAGCATCTCTTTTCCAGTCTTTTTCCGCCGGGGTTCGTGCCCGAGGCCGATGTCGAGGCGAAGATCGCGCGCGAACAGAAGTTCGATCCCGACCTTTGGCTGGTCGAGGTCGAGGACCGGGCCGGGCGGAATTTTCTGAACTTGGCCCCGGGCTAGACGGTGTTCGCGCCGTTAACAGCCTGTTAACCCTAACCGATTGTTACTTGGGAAAAGCCGGAGGTTGCCGGCGTTGGCCCGAGGAGGCCGGAATGGGTTTGTTGGTCAGATTTCCGCTGGAACGTGCGCGGGCCATCCCGCCCGCCGTCAATAGCGGCGGCAGTGCGTCAATTCTCGTGCTGCCGGTGATCCGGATCGAACGTGTCGCGAAGCAGGCGCGCAAGGAATCGCAAGCGAAGCCGCGCGCGAAGAACAGTGGCAGGCCGCGCAGGCGCACAAAGCGCCCGGCCTGAGGTGCAGTTCTCTTCCTTGATACGGATTTTTCCTGCGCTGCTGCTCGCCGTGCTTGCGGGCGCTTGCGCGCGCATCGGCGATTTCGAGCGCCCGGTGCCTTCCTATTTTCACGACGAGATCCTCCCGGTCGCGGGTTCCTACGTGGCCGCTAGCCGCGCCGAACCGGTTTCCCGCGCGCAGCTCACCGATGACGAGCGCATGCTTCGCGATCTTGCCTATGCGATCATCGCGCCGCCGATGACGAAGCAGAAGTGGTTTCTGACGATCACCGATCTCAAACAGTCGAGGGTGTTCGCGAATACGGTGCCGGAGTTCGACGTGGATGCCTATGCAGGCACGCTGATCGACAAGCCTTATCGTTCGGCGACCGCGCGCTATTCCCGGCTGATCGACGATATTCGCGCCGACAGCCTGCGCGTGACGCCGTTCTTCAGCGCGGCGAAGCGCGTGGTCGATATGGATACCGCGCGCGAACGCAGCCTTGCCGGCGCATCGCGGCTGACGCCAGAGGAGCGCGAGATCGCGATGGCGCGGGTTGCGGAGAACCGGATGCTGATCGGCTGGGTCTATCGCCGTCTCGGCGAGCGAAGCCGGGGCTATAAATACGCGCTCGAGCGCCTGTTTCTGAAGACGCCGGCGCCTGCGGCCGCCGATGCCGAGCGCGCGTTGCGCGGCTATGACGAGCGCCTCGCGCGTATTCCGGTGCTGAGCACCACCACCGCATATTATCCGACGAGCGGCCCGCAGTTCTTCAAGGACTAGCGTGCCGGCGCCCGATCGCGCCTGCGATAAGCCGGATTTTCAGAAGTAAAATTTCAGAGTGCGGAAGCAGCGTTGCTGCGGACATCGCGTAGCGCACGTTCGAGCTTCAGGAGTTGCTCGACGGCGCGCGGCGGCAGCGCGCCATTCCGGCTGCGGATCGGGTTTCCTTGCGCGGAAACGATGTTCGGCATGTTGCGCTTCACGCCGGGGAGCTGAACCGGCTTCACGCCCTGATGCGCGAAGGTCATGACTTTGTGCCATGTCGTGGCCGGCAGGGAGCCGCCGGTCATGTTGTGCAGCGGCTGATAGTCGTCGTTGCCGTACCAGACCGCGGTCACGAAGTTTCCGGTGAAGCCGACGAACCATGCATCGCGAAATCCGTTCGTGGTTCCGGTTTTGCCGCCGGCGGTAATGCCGTCCAGCGCCGCGCGGCGCGCTGTTCCGTTCTCGACGACATTCACGAGTATCGGATTGATTTCATGGACGACCGATACGGGAAGTGCCTGCTCCGCGCGCGGCAGATCCGTTGGATCTTTCCAGAGCAGTTCGCCGCTGAAGCTACGGATTTCGAGGGCTGCGTGCCCGCGTACGCGCTTTCCGTTCGCGGCGAAGGTTGCGTAGGCCTGCGCCATGTCGAAGACCGTGACTTCCGCGGCACCGAGCGGGAGCGATGGGGTGATGCGAAGTTCGGTCGAAAGCCCCATCCTGCGTGCGGTTTCGACGACCCTGTCCCTGCCGATGGTGTTCGCGATCCGCACAACGGGCGTGTTCAGGGAAAGGCTCAGCGCCTGCGAAATGGGAATGGCGCCGAGATAGGAGCGCGAATAGTTCAGCGGACACCATGAACCCATGCAGATCGGCTCGTCCTGCACGATGGTGTCCGCGTTCATGCCGTTCATGAATGCGGTGGCATAGACGAAGGGCTTGAAGGCCGAGCCGGGTTGCCTGAGCGCGTCGGTCGCGCGATTGAACTGGCTCTCGCCGTAGTCGCGGCCGCCGACCATGGCGCGAAGCGCGCCATCGATTTCCATGACGACGATCGCGCCTTGCTCCGCATTATAGTCTTGCCCCGACTGACGCAGCGAGGATTCGAGTGCTTCGTCGGCGGCCTTCTGAATCGCAGGGTCGAACGCGGTGCGCACCACCAGCGCGCGCCCGGCAACCGAAGCAGGCAGCTTTGCTGCGATCTGCTGCACTTCGCGGAAGGCGTAATCGAGATAATAGTTCGGCGTCTGTTCGTCCCGCCGGTCCACCGCGCGGGCGGGGCTCTGCCGCGCGCCGAGCACCTGGCCTTCGGCCATGAACCCGGCATCGACCAGATTGTCGAGAACGACGGCCGCGCGCAGACGCGCCGCCGGGAGATTTACATGCGGCGCGAAACGGGCGGGCGCCTTGAAGAGACCTGCGAGCATCGCCGCTTCCGCGAGGTTCACGTCGCGCGCGGATTTCGCGAAGTAGAAGCGGGCCGCGGCATCGATGCCGTAGGCGCCGCCGCCGAGATAGGCGCGGTCGAGATAGAGCTTCAGGATCCCGTTTTTCGAGAGCCGCGATTCCAGCCAGACTGCCAGAAACGCTTCCTTGATCTTGCGCTCGAAGGTGCGCTCGTTCGAGAGAAAGAGGTTCTTCGCCAACTGCTGCGTGATCGACGAGCCGCCCTGCACCACGCCGCCGGCGTGCCAGTTGGCCGTGAGCGCGCGCAGCGTGCCGGAAAGATCGAGCCCGAAATGTTCGTAGAAGCGGCGGTCTTCGGTGGCGAGCACCGCCTTGATCAGATGATCCGGCAGGGCTTCGACCGGCACCGAGTCGTTGTGGCGGATGCCGCGCTCGCCGATCCTGTTGCCGTAGCGGTCGAGGAAGGTGACCGCGAGTTCGCTCTTCTTCAGCCAGTCTTCGTCCGCGGTCTCGCGGAAGGCGGGGACCGCAAGCGCAAGCGCGAGCACTGCTGAAGCAGCACTGAGCGTCATGGCTTCCGAAAGGCCTTCCACCGCGAGCCGGTATAGCCCGCGCACACGCAGCGGCGATCGCGGGCCGTCGACGGGTGGAAGCGGGGCGGATGAATCGGCCAAGCGGAACTCGCGGGCGGCTGTGAGGGGTGCGGCAGGCCGGAATTATAGCAGCGGGGGAAAGACGCGCGATCAGAGCAGCGTTACATTGTTAACGGCGTCCGCCCGACGTAAGAGAGCGCATGTCCAAGCCCTTCTGGCAGCGAAAATCTCTCAAAGAAATGACCACCTCCGAGTGGGAAAGCCTGTGCGACGGCTGCGCGCGGTGCTGCCTCGAGAAGCTCGAGGACGAGGACACCGGCAAGATTTACTACACCAACGTTGCCTGCCGCCTGCTCGATTGTGAAGCCTGCCGCTGTTCGGATTACGAGAACCGCATGAGCCGCGTGAAGGACTGCGTGAAGATCACGCCCGAGGAGCAGTTCTTCTGGCTGCCGAAAACCTGCGCCTATCGCCGCGTTGCCGAAGGCAAGGATCTGGAATGGTGGCATCCGCTCGTCTCCGGCAACCCCGAGACGGTGCATGAAGCGGGAATTTCCGTGCGCGGGCGCATCGGCGGGATCGAAGGCAAAGTGCGCGTGCGCGACTACGACCAGTATCTGGTGCGGTGGCCGCTCCTCGAAAATTCAAAACCGAAGCCGAAAAAGAAAAAGCCGCGGGCCAAGAAAGCGTGATGGCGGCGCCGGTCAAGCTTTCCTTCCGCGAAGACGATCTTTCCGGCGCGGAAATCCGCGCGCTGGTCGCGCGTCATCTGCAAGGGATGGCCGACAATTCGCCGCCCGGCACCTGTTTTGCGCTCGACATCGACGGACTGCTCCAGCCCGGCGTGACGCTCTGGTCGGCGTGGGAAGGCGCTACGCTTGCGGGTATGGCCGCGCTGAAGCGGATCGACGGCGGGAACGGCGAAATCAAATCCATGCGCGTGGACGACCGCTTTCTCGGTAAAGGTTGCGGCCGCGCGCTGCTCGATCATGTGACGGCGATGGCGCACGAAGCCGGAATGAAAACGCTGTGGCTCGAGACCGGATCGTCGCCGGGCTTCGTGCCTGCGCTAGCGCTCTACGAAAGCGCCGGCTTCCGCTATTGCGGGCCGTTCGCCGGTTATGTGGAAAATCCGTTCAGCCGCTTCATGATGAAGGAAATCTGAGGCGAAAAAGGAACAGTAAAATCGAAATTGATTTCCTCGCTCGCCCTCAGCTCAAGGGGCTGAAAGGTGAGATGAGAGGTTGCGTAGTGCCGACCAATCCTATTCCCACGATTCAGTAAAAGCTGCCTTGCGAGAGTAGCTGAACTAGCGAAGAGAATTTAGCAGAAGTAGGCTGGGCAGATGAAGCCCTTTGAACTTGAGCCATTCCGAGATTTTGTGTCCTTTGGCAAATGCGTCTTTTGCTTAGAGTCTTACATTGCGGATTTGTTGACTGACGAGCACATAATACCGCGGAGTTTGAACGGGACTCTTGTAATTCGAAAAGCCACTTGTGCCTGCTGCCAAAAGACGGTCAACGAAACATTCGAACAAAAGACGTTAAATACTGTGTTCCTAGTCCCCCGACTCTTGTTGGAGCTAAGGCGTCGAAAAAGAGAAAAGAAGAAATTGCCTGCGGTTTGGCCGGGTAGAACTTCTGATAAGCAAACGGTGAACCCTCCCTCTATTCAGTTGGAGTTGGACCAATATCCGCCTCTAATGTACCTAATGGAGGTTGAGCCACCCGGGAATCTATTGAGCATAGATCGATCTGGCGACCCCTCAAGAAGAATTCGATTTTGGTTTTATAATTTCGGCTCATCTAGCGCTACTGCGCAAGGTATCTCGACCAGAGCCGAATACCCTCATGGGGCCGTGGCCAAAACTTATATAAAGGTCGCCTATTGCTATGCCGTCTCGCAACTAGGTTTGGAAGGGTTTGACAGTTCAGAAATTCGAGACGTGTTGCGTGGAAGGCGCGACGATCTCTACAATTTCTTTGGAGGCGCGCTGCCAAATCAGCTTCTGCCAACGCGCTTCTTGCATCGTTTAGAAGTTCGGCGGCACGGAGAGTTTTATACGGTTCTGGTTTGCCTATTTGGAGCACTGAATGCTCCCGTTTTTGAGGTAGTGGTGGGTAAAGAGATTATAGGAAAAAAAGCCTTGACAGCGTGACGCTGCTGGGATAGTGTTTGGGCATACTCCACAAATGTATCAGTGCGCTTGAGGTTCACCTCATTCGCGCCAATCAAAAAACGGCGGCGGAATTTCCGGCCGCCGTTTTGCGTTTCGGGGGCGATGATGAAGTTCATTACCATTCCCCCAGAGGAAATTGCGCGCGCCCGGGCGCTCTATGAAGGAACGGACATACCGCTTCGCGACATTGCCAAACTGCTCGGGATAGACCGCTCCACCCTTGTTCGCAGAATTAAAAAGTGGGGGTGGATTCCGCGGAACGCTCACCTGCGCAGGCTCGATGCCGCGGCGAAGGCGGGGATCCCGCTGCAAGAGATGATTGCGCTCGCTGCACCCGAAGTAGCGACGATCGAGAAAGAAACCCTGATCGACCGCGTGCGTTCGGCGGTGGAGCGCGAAATCGTCGCCATCGAAGCGGTGCTCTCGCGCGTCGAAGGCGCGCGTCTTCGCTCCGCCGACGCCGAGCGAGCCGCACGGACGCTCGCGACGCTGGTCAAAACCCTGCGCGAGGTCGCGGCATTGCAGCGCGATGAAAAGCCGGAAGACGAAAAAGGTGAAGGCAGCGAAGACGAATTCCGCGACATCGAGGAATTCCGCACAGAACTTGCGGAGCGGCTTGATCGACTGCGACGCAGCCGGAGCGTTGAATGAACTGATCGCGGAAAGCAGCGCGCGCTCGCGCGAAGCGTTACTCAAGGATTGGGAAATCTGGGCGCGCCCGGATCAACTGCCGCCTGAAGGCGGCTGGCGCAACTGGTTGATCCTCGGCGGGCGCGGCGCCGGCAAGACGCGCGCCGGAGCGGAGTGGGTGCGGGGCGTTGCGCTCGCGCGGAAACGATTCGGCGAAAGCGCGCGGCAGATTGCGCTCGTCGGTGAATCGCTCGCGGATGTGCGCGAGGTGATGATCGAGGGCGTCTCCGGGCTGCTCGCGGTTCACGCGCGCGCGGAGCGTCCGCAATGGGAGCCCTCGCGCCGAAGACTGGAATGGCGAAACGGCGCGGTGGCTTATGCGTTCTCCGCCGACGATCCGGAGAGCCTGCGCGGGCCGCAATTCGACGCGGCCTGGTGCGACGAACTTTGCAAATGGCGGCGCGGAGACGCGGCTTTCGACATGCTGCAATTCGGGCTCCGTCTCGGCGCGAACCCGCGCAGCACGATTACGACGACACCGCGGCCGTTGCCGCTGCTCAAACGATTGCTTGCCGATCCATCGACCGTAGTCTCGCGCGCAGCGACGAAAGCGAATGCCTTTCAGCTCGCGCCGCAGTTTCTGGAGCAGATGCTCGCGCGTTATGCGGGTACAAGGCTCGGGCGGCAGGAACTCGACGGCGAAGTGATCGAGGCGCGGGCGGACTCGCTCTTTCCGCGAAGCCGCATCGAGCGGGCGAGGGTCGGCGATCATCCGCCGCTTTCGCGGATCGTGGTTGCGGTCGATCCGCCGGTGTCGTCGCGCGAAGGCGCGGATGCCTGCGGCATCGTTGCGGCAGGCTGCGACGATGATGGAAAAGTTTTTGTGCTGGCGGACGAAAGCGAAAGCGGGCTGTCGCCGCTCGCCTGGGCGAGCCGCGCGATTGCGCTTTACCGGCGTCTTCAGGCCGACCGCATCGTGGTTGAAGTCAATCAGGGCGGCGAGATGGCGCGCGCGGTGTTGAGCGAGACCGACGCGAGCGTGCCGGTTTCCGAAGTGCGCGCGACGCGCGGCAAGGTGCTGCGCGCGGAGCCCGTCGCCGCGCTCTACGAACAGGGCCGCGTTTCGCATGTCGGCGGCTTTCCGTTGCTCGAAGACGAGATGGCGGATTTCGGCGCGGACGGCCTGAGCAACGGGCGCTCGCCCGACCGGCTCGATGCGCTGGTCTGGGCGATCACGTCTTTGGTGCTGATGCCGCGCGAAGCCACGCCGCGGATGAGAAGTCTTTAGTTTTATTTTCCCTCCCCCTTTGCGGGGAGGGTCGCCGAGCGAAGCGAGGCGGGGTGGGGGCGAGCCCCTGTATCTCACTTGCGCATTTCACCCCACCCGGCTCGCGCTTCTGCGCTCGCCACCCTCCCCGTCAAGGGGAGGGAGAAGAGTAAGCCTGACAGCCATGCAACTTCCCTTCCGTGAATTCTTCTCGCGGCGCGAACCCGCGCGCCTCGACGAGAAGGCGAGCCGCACCGGCGCGCTGGTGGCGCTGTTTCTATGGGCTTCGGGCTCGTCTGGGCTGTTGCTGCTGACGCTGCGCGAGCTCTTTGCAGCCAATGCGCGTTTCGATGCATTTGTGCGGGAGCTGGCGCGGTTTAACAGGCGGATCAAGAAGTAAACGCACCCCCACCCTGAATCCTTCCCCCGCAAACGGGGGAGGGAAGCGAGCGGCGACGCTGCGAGCGGGTGGGGGCATTTAGGAAAATAGAGAATGACCCCACGCATCCGCTCTGTAGGAGCCGAGGCGCCGCTGGTGTTTCGCGATTTCGTTCGCGAACTCGAGCGGCTGCACGCGCCGGCCCCGAAGAAATCCGAGAAAGCCAAGCGCACGCGCGCGAAGGCGAAGCCGCGAAAAGCAAGGAAGCGTTGAATGCTGTTCCCGACAAATGATTCCAGCATGCTGCGCTTCGACTGCAAGTCGCTGGATGCGAGCGGCGTCTTCACCGGATACGCGGCGCGCTTCAACACTGCCGACCTCGGCCGCGATCTCATTCTGCCGGGCGCGTTCGCCGAGAGCATCGCGCAACGCGGGGCTCCCGGCGTGCGGATGCTTTTCCAGCACGATCCCGCCGAGCCCATCGGCACCTGGCTGGAGCTGCGCGAGGACACGTGCGGGCTGTTCGTGCGCGGAAGACTGCTTTCCGAAATCGCGCGCGGGCGGGAAGTGCTCGCATTGATGCGCGCGGGCGCGATCGACGGACTTTCCATCGGCTTCCGAACGGTCGAAGGCCGCACCAGCCCGAAGACCGGAATCCGGCGGCTCTCCAAGATCGATCTCTGGGAAATTTCGGTCGTCACTTTTCCGATGCATCCGGGCGCACGTGTCGCCGCGTTCAAACGGGACGCAATTGGCGCGGCAAATCTTGCTGCCGCCATCCGCCGTGCGGCGGAGACGATGCGGCACGTATAGTCAGGGCGTACCGCCGAGCCTTTTGATTTCCTCGCGCGAGGCGATGGACGATGGATCGAGTTTGAGAATCATCCTGTAATCGGCAATCGCGCGCTGACGGTCGCCCATGGCCGTGTAGGCCTTGGCGCGTTGATACCAGGTATTCGTCCATTTCGGGTCGGTTTTGATCGCCGTGCTGAAATCGGCGATGGCGCGGTCGAAGTCGCCTTTGCGCATGTAGGTATAGGCACGGCCGATAAAATGCAGGGCGCGCGGCGAAAGCCGGATCGCGTCGTTGTGGTCGGCCAGTTCCTTTTCGGTGTCGCCTTTCTGACGATAGGCGTGCGCGCGGATGTAGTAACGGTCGCCATTTTTCGGCTCGAGCCGGATCGCCTCGCTGTAATCGCGGATCGCTTTGTCGAGCTGCCGTCGCGCGTCATGCCAGGTGCCGCGATTGAAATAGGCGTTCGCGCGGTTGGAGACGCTTTCGTTCGCGTCCTCGATCACGCGGCTACAGGCGGCGGCGCCCTTGTCGCCAAAGCTTTTGTTGCAGTCTTCGAGATCCTGCCTGCTCGCGGCAAACGCGCCACCGCAGAACGCAACGATTGCCGCCAGCACACCGAGGAATCTTAGGCCGGTCACGTTTTTCTCCTGCGGCTCCGAGCATAGCAGCGTTGCCGCGCTTCGTCTTCACCACCATCCGCCGTGCGGCGGATTTCGTTCATCCGTCCACGAGGTAAACATGGAACAACTCCTGAACCCTTCTCCCGAACTCAAATCCGCTGGCGGCGAAGTCGCCGCCGCCTTCGACGACTTCATGCGTTCGTTCGAAACCTTCAAATCCGAGAACGACGCCCGGCTCGACAACATCGAACGCCGCTCCGCCGACGTGCTCTCCGGCCAGAAGGTCGATCGCATCAATTCGGCGCTGACCGAACAGAAGCGCGTGCTCGACGAGCTGGTGCTGCGCGGGCGCCGCCCGTCGCTCGGCCAGTCTGTTGGCGGCGTAAAGCACTTTCCGACCGGGGCCGAACTCGAACATCATTCGGCCTTCGACACGTATGTGCGCAACGGCGAATCCTCCGGGCTCAAGCGTCTCGAAGGCAAGGCGCTCGCGGTTTCGACCAATTCGGGTGCCGACGGCGGTTATCTCGTGCCGGAAGAAACCGAGCGCGAGATCGGTCGGCGGCTTGCGAACATCTCTCCGATCCGCGCGATCGCAGGCTATCGTCAGGTTTCTTCGAACGTCTATCGCAAGCCGTTCCTGATCTCGGGTGCTGCGACCGGCTGGGTCGGCGAGACAACCGCGCGTTCGACGCCGACGACTTCGCCGACGCTTGCCGAGCTCGCGTTTCCGACGGTCGAGCTCTATGCGATGCCGGCCGCAACGCAGACGCTCTTGGACGACAGCGCCGTCAACATCGACGAGTGGCTGGCGGCCGAAGTCGATACGGTCTTCGCCGAGCAGGAAGGTGCCGCCTTCGTCAACGGCGACGGCACCAACAAGCCGCGCGGCTTTCTCAACTACGACAAGGTCGCGGAAGGCTCCTGGGAGTGGAATAAACTCGGCTTCGTGATCTCCGGCGCCGACGGCGAATTCCCGGAAGACAATCCGTCCGACCCGCTGGTCGATCTCGTCTATTCGCTGAAAGCGGGCTACCGTCAGAACGGCACCTTCGTGATGAACCGCCGCACGCAAGGCGAAATCCGCAAGCTCAAAGACGAGAACGGACACTATCTCTGGACGCCGCCCGCGCAGGCGGGCGCGCCCGCGAGCCTGATGGGTTTCCCCATCGCGGAAGCCGAGGACATGCCGAATATGGCGGAAGACTCCTACTCGATCGCTTTCGGCGATTTCCGCCGCGGCTATCTCGTGATCGACCGCCAGGGCGTGCGCGTCTTGCGCGATCCCTATTCGTCGAAGCCTTACGTGCTGTTCTATGTGACCAAGCGCGTCGGCGGCGGCGTGCAGGACTTCGACGCGATCAAACTGCTCAAGTTCAGCGCGGCGTAAACGCGCGGCGATACATCAGGCGGCGCTGCGGCTTCCGCGGAGCCGCACTGACTTCGAAGCCGTCATGCGGGTGATACTCGACGAGCGGTGTCGCGACGACCGGTGCGTAATGCGTGAGATGCCCGCAAGCGATTGCCGGATGCGGGTGCGAGGCGCGCGTAATCACACCGACCAGTTCTCCGTTACGCAGCACCGCACCACCGGAGTCGCCGAAGCAGGCGCTGGCGGTAAGGTCGCCGATGCGATCGGGGACAACGAGTTTGAACGGAACATGCACGACGACATGCGCCTCGTGAAGTTTGCCTAGATTCCAGCGCTGCTCGCTGGTCGTGCCGTAGCCTGCGATGGTGAAGCTGCCGTCGGTGCCCTGAACGCCGATTTTGATAGGCGTCACGGAAGCGGGTAGCGGCTGGCGGAAGCTGAGGATCGCGGCGTCGCCGTGAACCGTTATCACCCGGCCGTCACTGAGCTTTGCATTCTGCGAGCGATTGGCAGCCGCAATATACTTGCCGTCAATGACGACCGCGGCTGCGGAGCAATGTCCAGCCGTCACCACATGCTGCCTGCCGATCACCGTGCCGGAGCATTGTGCGCCGGATCCGCCGATAACGCGCACGACATGCATGCCGAGCGGCGACGGAGTGCCGAACACGATTGCCTGCGCGGCGGTAGAAAGCGTCGCGCAAGCTAATACTGCCGGAAAAAGCCACCGGATGTGACGGCCTGATGACAGATAACGCATGGAATCCCCCGAGCCCGGAAGGATTGTAGCAAGCGTTGCGCGGGAGAAAAGCGTTTAGTCCAGTTTCGAACCGAGACGTTTTGCCGTCGCGCGGATCCAGTCGATCTGATTGGCGACCAGCACGATGCCGGTGACAAGGCCGCAACTTTTTCCGGATCTTCCGGCGGACCATGCGATCACGCCGTACAGTACAAGTACGCCGTCTTCGTTGCGGTAGGCGCTGCCGCCGGAGTCGCCGACACAGGCGCCGCTGCCGGGTGCATGTTTCGGTGAATGCAGGCGAAGCATGATGCCGCCGGTCGTGCCGCCATTGACGAGCTGCGCGATGCGGAACGTGCCGACCCGCCGGTCGCCTTCGATCGCTTCGCCGAACCCGGCGATGACGAACGCGGTGCCGTGCGGCGGAAATTTTTTCTCGGTGGCGAGGCGCGCGGGGCGGAACGAGCCGGGAGCCGGAGTAGCGAGTTTTACAATCGCGATATCGGGCGAGGGTTTATAGGTCTGGTAGAGGTCGCGCCGGAACGACGGATGCATCACGACCTGGGCTACCGGAATTGATCCGGCGTCCGTCTTTACCGTGTAACGCTCGCCGTTCGCCACGCAATGCGCGGCTGTCAGCACGAGATCGCGCGCGATCAGCGTGCCTGAGCAATCCTGAATGCTCGAAGTCATGAAGACCGTGTGCCGCTGCGCGCCGTGTTCGCCGGCTTTCCCGCCGACGATCGCACCGGCGCCCGCGGACGACGCCGCATAGACCGCAACCAGAAACAGAAAACGAAGCATCGCATCTCCCGCGCCGTGATGTGCGGGCGCAGGCGATGCTTGTCAACCGGATGTCATCATGGCCGCAATCCTGATCGAGCCGCCTGCCGGCGAACCGCTTACGCTTCTCGAAGCGAAAAACTATCTCCGCGTCGGTCACGACGCCGACGACGCGCTGATTCAATCGATGACCGCCGCCGCGCGGGTGCAGGTGGAAGCGCACACACGCCGCGCGCTGCTCACGCAAACCTGGCGGATCGTGCTCGACCGCTGGCCTGCATCGGCGGCGATCCCGTCTCCCGTCTCGCCGCTTCGCGAAGTGATCGCGGCGCGTGTGCGCGACGAGAATGGGGACGCGCAGGAAATGGATCCCGGCATTTTCATCGCGAATACGGCGTCTTCGCCGGGTATGATGGCATTCGATGCGGGCCGCGTGATCCAGCCGGCCAGGACTATCGCTGGTATCGAGATCGATATAGAGGCAGGTTACGGGCTTGCTTCCGACGTTCCCGCGCCGCTGGTGCAGGCCATCCGTCTTCTGCTCGCACGCGCTTACGAGTATCGCGGCAGCGGAAGCGACAATCGGATACCGGACGGCGTCGCGGAACTGATCGCGCCTTACCGCGTGGTGTCGCTGTGACCGCGATCGGCGAGTTCCTTCATCGAGAAGATCGACGCCATGGTCCCGGACACGGACTACGTCGCATCGGTATCGATCGACGGCGGGACGAACTACGACGCCGGGTCCATCGAGGAACTGGGCACAGTCGGTGCGCTCACGATCTGCCGCGCGGCGGCAATTAACGTGTCCGCGCGAAGCGGAACCTCGTTCCGCTGGAAGATAGAGACGCACAACAACAAGAACTGCAAGATCCACGACATCGCAGCGAGTGCCTACTGATGCCGCCGGTCGTTTCCGCGGGCCCCGAGACGCGCAGCCGCATCGAGCGCCGCCGCGCGCGGGAGCGTATCGGCGTTATCGAACGAACTCCCGATGAGCGCGGGCTCACAGGCGGTCAAATTTCGGCTGCCGCGGCCAACGCAGGAAAGCGAACGGCCGCTTCACGCGGCACAAAGAGAAAGAGGACTGCTCCGAAATGAAGCTCACGATCGAGAACCATCTTCTGTTTTCAGGCGGCAAGCAGGTCGCGTATCGCGCGACCCCGAACCGCTCCGGTCTGATGAATCCGGACACGATCATCGACCACGACACCGCGAGCAATCCGCTCGATCCCTCCGGCGACATCGGCTGGCTTACGATGCCGGTGGCGCAGGCTTCCGCGCATGTTGTGATCGACTGGCGAGGCGCGATTACGCAGCTCGCGCCATTCAACGTGCAATGCTGGCACGCGGGGCCGTCGAAATATGGCAACCGTTACAATTTCAACGGTTTCTCGATCGGGATCGAGCACGATAATCCGGGCTATCTCCGGAAGATCAGCGAAGGTATCTATTCCGGCGTCTGCATCATCGACACCAACAAGAATCCGGAATTCAAGGTCGCGCGGGTCGCGACGGCGGAGCACGGCGATCACTACTGGCTCGCCTATTCCGACAAGCAGATCGCCGCGAGCGTGGCGCTGCACGCGGCGTTGAAGGCGGCTTATCCCGCGATCAATACCGTGCTCGGGCACTATCACATTTGTCCGGGGCGCAAGACCGACACCAACCCGCTGTTTCCGCTGGCGCGGATGCAGGCGATCGTGCGCGGCGAGGCGGGCGCGCTTCCGGCGCCGGTCGAGGTCAAGCCTGAGCCGAAGATGCCTTCGGCGACCGCGAAGCCCGGCTTCATCCCGGACGCGACGGTGGTTGCGGATGTTCTCAATCTTCGCGGCGGCCCCGGCATTCAATTCGCCGTCAAGGGCGGCATTCCATTCGGCACGCGCATCGACGTGCAGGAAAAGGATCAGCTTACGGGCTGGCTGCGTGTCATCACGCCCTTCGGCGCGACGGGCTATGTGCACGGGGGATTCGTGCGGCTGGATTGAATCATAATCCGTCATTCCGGACGCCGCGTAGCGGCGATCCGGAATCCAGAGCGAAATAGCGAAGCTTTTCGGCGCGGCCCTGGATTCCGGGTTCGATGCTTCGCATCACCCCGGAATGACAGTGCTTTTTTGTCACAACGTATGATGGTGAAAATCATGAAACGCTTCTTCTCGCGCGGCCTTTGGGCCGCTTTTTTCGTTTTCGTTTCGGCCCCGGCATTCGCGCAGACGGAAGTCGCGATCGAGGGCTTCTACGGCATCGTGCAGCCTTATCTGCTTGCCGTCGTTTCGGTACTCGCGACCGCGATCGTCGGCTGGCTCGCCGAGCTGCTCCGCCGCAAGTTCAATCTCGATATCGATGCGGCGCACCGCGAAGCCTTGCAGACTGCGCTCACCAACGGCGCTGGCTTGCTGATCGGCAAGGCCGGCAATGCGGCCGCCGGCAGGAAGCTCGATCTGAAGAGTGCGGCGCTGGCCGAAGCCGTGAATTATGTCCTGCAAGCCGTGCCCGATGCGATCCGCTATTTCGGCATCACGCCGGAAGCGGTCGCCGAAAAATTGCAGGCGAAGCTGCCGCAGGTTTCCAGCGGCAATGCTTGAGATGCTGATGAGCTTTGCCGTCTCGTTTCTGACGAAGCTCGTGCTCGGCTGGATCGCGGAGAACAGGAAGCTTGCTGCCGAGCAGGAAGCGGGGCGGCTCCGCTCCGAACTCGATCACGCGCTCGCAGCGCTGAAGAAACAGCAGGCGATGGCCGAGATCGCGGCAAGGCTCACGACGCGCGCCGATGTGCTCGCGAGGCTTGAGGAGGGCAGTATATGAACCCGCTCTGTCTCGGACTTGAAGTGGTTCTGCTCGGGGCACGGCTCTGCATGGGCGAGCCGGCATTGCGTGCGCCGGACACCGTTTGCCCGATCATCGCCGAGCGGAGTGCTGCCTGGCAGCGGGCGCTACGCAAAGAGCGCCTCGCAGCCGCCGGTTCGCTGCGAACCGATGAGGCGCTGGCCGAATGGCTGTCGCTCCGGGATCAGGCGAGGGCGTGTCGAAATCGATAATCGTCATGCCCGCGAAAGCGGGCATCCAGTAAACACGATAGAGGATTGTGGTTACTGGATTCCGTGTCTCGCTCCACTCGCCCGGAATGACAATTGGTAAGCTCATATATAAATGAACCCTGTTCAAAGGGTTCAGCCAATGCACATCCGCGAGGCGGTCGAGAGCCGCTATTCCTGCCGGGCGTTTCTTCCTAAGCCCGTTCCCGAAAATATCGTCCGCGAGATTCTGCAATCGGCGGCGCGCGCGCCTTCAGGCGGAAATCTCCAGCCGTGGATCGTGCATGCGGTCGCGGGCAAGCGTCTCGAAGAACTCAAAGGCCTGATCCGCCCCCGCCTCAACGAACTGCCGCTCGCCGAAGGCGGCGAGTATCAGGTCTATCCGGCTCCCTTGAAGGAGCCCTACAAGGCGCGCCGCTTCAAGGTCGGCGAGTTGCTCTACGAGAGCATCAACATTCCGCGCGAAGACCGGCCGAGCCGCTACAAGCAGTTCGCCCGCAACTTCGAGTTCTTCGGCGCGCCGGTCGGCATTTTCTTTTCGCTCGACCGCACCATGGGTCCGCCGCAATGGCAGGACCTCGGGATGCACATCCAGAATGTGCTTCTCCTTGCGCGAGGTTACGGCCTCCACACCTGCGCGCAGGAAGCCTGGACCTACTGGCACAAGACCGTGTCCCGCTTCCTCGAACTTCCCCCCGAAATCATGCTCTTCTGCGGCGTGGCGCTCGGCTATGCCGACGAGGCGGCGCCCATTAACCAATGGCGCTCACCTCGCGCGGATGTGACCGAGTTCGCGAGTTTTCAGGGCTTCGACTGAGCGCCCGCCTTAATCGGCGGTTCATCTACGCTCTGGCCTTATCGTGTGGCACAATCCCGCCGCGCGAAGAGGGCCTTTGAGTCGCCATGCGTCTGCTTGTCGTTGAAGACGATCCCGATCTGAACCGCCAACTCGTGACGGCATTGTCCGATGCCGGCTATGCGGTCGATGCCGCATCCGACGGCGAGGAGGGGCATTTCCTCGGCGACAGCGAGCCCTATGACGCGATCGTGCTCGATCTCGGCCTGCCGAAAATGGACGGCATCTCCGTTCTGGAGCGCTGGCGCAAGAGCGGCAAGATGATGCCCGTGCTGATCCTGACCGCGCGCGACCGCTGGTCGGACAAGGTGCAGGGTTTCGACGCCGGCGCAGACGATTATGTCGCCAAGCCCTTCCATATGGAGGAGGTGCTTGCGCGTCTGCGCGCGCTGTTGCGCCGCTCGGCGGGCCACGCCACCAACGAACTCACTTGCGGACCCGTCTCGCTGGATACGCGCTCGAGCCGCGTCTCCGTGAACGGCAATCCGGTGCGGCTGACCTCGCACGAATACCGGCTCTTGGCCTATCTGATGCATCACACCGGCCGCGTGGTTTCGCGCACCGAACTCGTCGAGCATCTCTACGATCAGGATTTCGACCGCGACTCCAACACGATCGAGGTTTTCGTGGGCCGGTTGCGCAAGAAGCTCGGCATCGACGTGATCCAGACCGTCCGCGGCCTCGGCTACATGCTCTCGCCGCCAGCCGATGCCAGCTAGAGCGCCGTCACTCGCCAGCCGTCTGTTTCTTTCCGCGACCGCGGTCAGCCTTGTCGTGCTGCTCGCGATCGGGATCGTGCTTTCCTCGCTCTATCGAAATGCGGTCGAGCGCGCGTTCGACCGGCGCATCAACGTATATCTCCGCAACATCGTCGCCGAAATCGCGAACAATCCGAGATCGCCGACCATCGAGCCGGAAACGCTCGGCGAGCCGCTCTTTTTCATTCCCGGCTCCGGCTGGTACTGGCAGATCACCCGGCTCGGCAATCCGCAGGAGCGCAAGGCATCGCGCTCCTCGCCCGAGGAGGGCTTTCCGACACTGCAAAGCCTCAAGGTGCCGGAAGTATATGGCGGCTTGCGACAGGCCTATCTGACCGGGCCCGACGGTCAGCGCCTGCGCGCGGTCGAGCGGTATCTCGATCTCGGCGATGACGGGCGCTTCTTCCTGATGATCGCCGGCGACTCCTTCGAGATCGATGACGAGGTTTCCGGTTTCAACGATGCGTTGCTGCTCACTTTCGGGTTCATCGGCCTCGCCTTCATGGCGATCATCTGGTTTCAGGTCCGCTACGGCCTGCGGCCGCTGAAGAACATCTCCGAGGCGCTCTCCGAAATCCGCTCCGGCAAAATCGATCGTTTGCAGGGAATTTTTCCGAAGGAGGTGGCGCCGCTGGCCGGCGAAGTGAACGCGCTCCTCGATACCAACCGCGAGATCGTCGACCGCGCCCGCACGCATGTCGGCAATCTCGCGCATGCGCTGAAGACGCCGCTTTCCGTACTGATGAACGAGAGCGGCAACGTGCAGGGCCCGGCGGCGGACAAGATCCGCGAGCAGCTCGGCGTCATGCGCGATCAGGTGCAGCGGCATCTCGACCGCGCGAGGATCGCGGCCCGCGTCGCCGTCATTTCGGCAACCGTCGAAGTGGCCCCGGTCGTCGATACGCTTGTGCGCACGATGGAGAAAATTTACCGCGAGCGCGGGCTCGACCTGCGTACGCAACTCAATCCCGCGCTCAGCTTTCGCGGCGAGCAGCAGGACATCGAGGAAATGGTCGGTAATCTTGTCGACAACGCGTGCAAATGGGCCGCCTCGCGCGTCGATATCGAGATGTTTGCGGGAAACCCGCCACAGGCTTCACAGCCCGGTTCTTTCCGGATCGTCGTCGATGACGACGGTCCCGGACTTGCGCCCGAAGAACGGGAAGAAGTTCTCCATCGCGGCAAACGTCTCGACGAAAGCAAGCCCGGCACCGGCCTCGGTCTTTCCATCGTGCTGGAACTTGCGAAGCTTTATGGCGGCACCCTGCAACTCGGCGCGTCGCCGCTTGGCGGCCTGCGCGCGGAACTGGTACTACCGGCCGCCTGATCCGGCCGGGCCAAGCTTTCGCCTGATTTGTCCGAGCATTTCTGGCATAGTCCGTAAGTGGTGGCCGACGCGGCACCTGTGAGTACGGAGTAAGGGGCTTTCCATGCCGGCTTTGAATACCAAGATCGTTGGTGGCGTTTGTGCGCTGTCGCTGCTTCTGGGCGCGTGCTCGGGTCCTTCGGGCCCCAAGACGACGGATGGCGCATTTCTCGGGGCGCTGACCGGCGGCCTGATCGGTGCGGCAACCGGGCGCGGCGCGGGAGCCGTCGTGGCCGGTGCAGTCATCGGCGGACTGGTCGGCGGTGCGGTCGGTAACGCGCTCGATGAAGAGGACCGCCGCCGCGCCTACGAGGCCGAACTTCGTGCGCTGGAAGCGGAAGGACCGGGCGCGCCGGTGAGCTGGCGCGGCGACCGCGGCGCATACGGGACCATCGTCGCGGGTCCGCCTTACGCCTATCAAAGCTTTCAGCGCTGCCGCGAATACACGCACACCGTCTATGTAAACGGCCAGCCGCAGACTGCGCGGGGCATCGCCTGCCGGAACCCGGACGGCACCTGGTCGCAAGTCCGGGGCTAAGTGCGCGGATAAGCCTTTTGACCGGGTCGGGGCCGGGCAGTAGGACCTCACTCCAGGTGAGACAATGCTGTTCTGGACGCTGCTCGCGCTGATGACCGCCGCCGCCGTGTTTGCGGTGCTGTGGCCTTTGTCGCGGATGCCAAAATTTGCGGGCGAAAGCGCGGGCCTCGCGGTTTACCGCGACCAGCTCGCGGAGATCGATTCCGACCGCGCCCGCGGCGTGTTGCCCGATTCCGAAGCCGAAGCCGCCCGCATCGAAGTATCGCGGCGATTGCTGAACGCGGCCTCCGCGAATACTGGCGACGCCAAGGCCAGCGCGTCGAGACGGCGCATCGCTTCGATAGCGGCACTCGCCGGTATTCCGGCTCTTTCCCTCACTTTATATTTGTATTTCGGCGTACCGGAGTATCCCGACGCGCCGCTCGCCGAACGCCTCGCGCGCCCTCTCGCGCAGCAGGATATCGGCATGCTCGTCGGCCGGATCGAGGAGCGGCTCGAGCAGAACCCGAACCAGGGCGAGGGATGGGAACTGATCGCGCCGATTTATATGCGTGTCGGCAGGACCGGCGACGCGGTCGCCGCACAGGAACGCGCCATCAGCATTCTCGGCTCCACGAGCGCGCGGGAAGTTACGCTAGGCGAATTCATCCGCGCGGCAAACGGAAGAATCACTGCGGAATCGAAGGCTGCATTCGAACGCGCGCTTGCACGCGACGAAAAATCGGTTCCTGCGTTGTTTTATCTCGGGCTCGAAGCGGCCGAACGCGGCGAGAATGATGCTGCCGCGCGGTTCTGGGCGCGCGTGATCGAACTCACCCCTCCCGGCGACCCCTGGCGCATTCCTGCGGAGCGCCGCCTCAGAATGATCGAGAAAAAACAATGACCCGCAAGCAGCGACGCCTCACGCTGATCGCAGTAGGCGGAATCGTATTGACGCTTGCGGCGCTGCTGACACTTTCAGCCTTGCGCGACTCGATCACTTTCTTTGCAAGCCCGAGCGAGCTTGCGGAGAACCCGCCGCCTCCGGGCAAGCGCCTGCGTATCGGCGGGCTCGTGAAGGAAGGCAGCATCTCGAAGGAAGGCGTGCTGGTGCGCTTCGAGGTGACCGACGGCGCGAAAAGCGTTCCGGTTCGTTATCAGGGAATGCTGCCCGATCTGTTCCGCGAAAAGCAGGGTGTAGTCGCGGAAGGCACGTTCGAAGACGGCGTCTTCTCCGCGCGTACGATCCTTGCGAAACATGACGAGAATTATATGCCGCGCGAGGTCGTAGATGCCCTCAAAGACAAAGGCATGTGGCAACACAGCGAGGGCAAGAAGAAATGATCGCGGAGCTTTCGCACGCAGCGTTAGCACTTGCTTTCGCACTCGCCGTCGCGCAAGCGGTATTCTCGATCTGGGGAGCCCGGCAGGGCGATGCCCGCCTGATGGCGGTGCCGCCCGTCGCTGCGATCGGCGTGTTTCTTTTTACGGCGGCGTCTTTCGCGGGGCTCACATACTTATATGTGATCTCGGACTTTTCCGTCGCGAACGTCTATGCGAACTCACACTCCGCGAAGCCGCTGCTCTACAAAATCACCGGCGTCTGGGGCAATCACGAAGGCTCGATGCTGCTCTGGGCTCTGTCGCTCGCGATCTTCTCCGCACTGATCGCGATCTTCGCGGGAAATCTTCCGCCTCGCCTTCGCGCGAACGTGCTCGGCGTTCAGGGGCTTGTAGCGGCGGCTTTCCTGCTTTTCATTCTCGCGACCTCCAATCCTTTCCTGCGGATCGCGGTTCCGCCGGCGCAGGGGCAGGGATTGAATCCGGTGTTGCAGGACATCGGTCTCGCGCTGCATCCGCCGCTTCTGTATCTCGGTTATGTCGGCTGTTCGGTCGCGTTCTCGTTTGCGGTCGCTGCATTGATCGAGGGCCGCATCGACGCCGCCTGGGCGCGCTGGGTTCGCCCCTGGACTCTCGCGGCGTGGCTGTTTCTCACGCTTGGAATCGCGATGGGTTCCTACTGGGCCTATTACGAACTCGGCTGGGGCGGATACTGGTTCTGGGATCCGGTCGAGAACGCATCGCTGATGCCCTGGATCGCGGCGACGGCACTTCTGCATTCGGCGCTCGTGATGGAGAAGCGCGACGCGCTGAAAATCTGGACCGTGCTGCTCGCGCTGCTCACGTTCTCGCTTTCGCTGCTCGGCACTTTTCTGGTTCGTTCCGGCGTGCTGACGTCGGTCCATGCCTTCGCGAGCGATCCCACGCGCGGCGTATTCATCCTCGTAATTCTCGTGTTCTTCGTCGGCGGCTCGCTGGCATTGTTTGCGTTGCGCGTTTCGGAGCTGAAGCCGGGCGGCATCTTCGCGCCGGTGTCTCGCGAGGGCGCGCTTCTTTTGAACAATCTGTTCTTGTCCGCGATCTGCGCAACCGTGTTCGTCGGCACGTTGTATCCGTTGATGCTGGAGTCGCTCACCGGCGAGAAAATCTCGGTGGGGGAGCCGTTCTTTAATGCGACGGTCGGTCCGCTCGCGCTTCTTCTGGTGGCGTTGATGCCGGCGGGACCATTGCTCGCGTGGAAACGCGGCGACGCCGCAGGCATCGCGCAGAAGCTCGCGCTTGCCGCGGGCTTCGCGCTTGCTGTTGCCCTTACCGTTTTCGCGATGCAGGGCGCGCGGATTTATCCGATGATCGGATTGTTTATCGGAATCTTCGCGCTCGCCGGAGCTTTCACGGAGTACGTGACACGGATCGCTCTCTTCCGTGCGCCGTTCCCGGAATCGGTTTCCCGCGCACGCGGATTGCCGCGCTCGTATCTCGGAACGCTGCTGGCGCACGCCGGGGTTGGACTTTCCCTGATCGGCATGGCCGCGGAAGGCGGCTGGAGTGTGGAGAAGATCGCATCCGTAAAGCCGGGCGAAACGATCCGCATCGCGGATTTCGATTTACGCTTCACCCAATGGGCGGAACGCAAGGGAAGCAACTATCGGGACATCGCAGCGATCTTTGAGGTTCGCCGGGGCGGAGTCGTGATCGCCGAACTCGCGCCTGCGAAGCGGATTTTCGTGATGCGCGGCCAGCAAACCACCGAAGCGGGCATCAAGACTTTCGGCCTCAGCCAGCTTTATCTGAGCATCGGCGAGCCTTCTCCCGATCAGTCGGTTGCCATGCGGGCTTACTGGAAGCCCATCGTGCTTCTGATCTGGATCGGAGGATTGGTCATGGCGCTGGGTGCCGCCTTCTCGCTGTCGGATCGCCGGCTCAGAATTGGCATTCCGGTGCGTGCGGCGAAGAAGAAGCAGAAGCTCGCGGTGGCTCCGGCGGAATGACGATGAAGAAGCTTGCAATCGCGTTATTCCTTGTTTTCATCTCCGCGTCGTACGCGCCGGCCGTGCAGCCTGACGAAGTGTTGCGCGATCCCGCGCTGGAAGCGCGGGCGAGGGCGCTCTCGCACAAGCTTCGCTGCATGGTTTGCCAGAATCAGTCGATCGACGATTCGGACGCGCCGCTGGCGCGCGATCTGCGCATTCTCGTCCGCGAGCGCTTGCAGGCAGGCGACAGCGATACACAAGTTCGTGAGTTTCTGGTCGCGCGCTACGGCCAGTTCGTGTTGCTCGAACCCGAGAAGAACTGGCGAACCGCGTTTCTGTGGCTCGCGCCGCTCCTCGTGCTGCTTACGGGCGGCCTTGTTCTCATGCGTTTTTTTGCAAGACCCCGAGCCGCCGCTCCTGCACCGTTGAGCGCGGCCGAGAAGAAACGCCTCAAGGACCTGTCCTGAGGCCTAGAACCTTACGAAACCGTAATGTTCCCGCGACATCGCCGTAAGGCGGTGGTTACTAGGTTGTCTCCCATACAGCCCACATTCCCCAGTGGACTTCGGAATTTTCGGAGACTTCCTTATGCAAGAGACCCGTACCCCGGCGGCCCGCCGTTCGCTCGTCACAGGCATTGTGATTGGAGCGACGATTGCCGCCTTCGTCGTAACCGGAACCAACGTGCTGTCTTTCGTTTCCTCCGCGAAGGCGCAGATCACGACCGATCGTCCGGCCAATCTTCTTTCGTTTGCCGACATCGTCGACAAGGTGAAGCCCGCGGTGGTCAGCGTGCGCACCAAGAACGAAGCACCGGGTGAAGTGAGTGAAGAAGAACTCGGCGACATGCCTCCGAGTGTCGAGCGTTTCCTTCGCCGCTTCTATGGTGACAAGTTGCCCGGGCCGAACCGTATTCCGCGCAACCGCCGCTCGCAGGGCCAGGGCTCCGGCTTTTTCATCTCCGCCGACGGCTATGTCGTCACCAACAATCACGTGATCGACAAGGCTACGACCGTCGAGGTGCAGACCGACGACGGCAAGACTTATGTTGCGAAAGTTATGGGCACCGATGCACGCACCGATCTCGCGCTGCTCAAGGTGGACGGACGCGAAGATTTCCCGTGGGTGCGCCTCGCACCGGCGGCACCGCGCATCGGCGACTGGGTGCTTGCGGTCGGCAATCCTTTCGGGCTCGGCGGCACCGTCACCGCGGGTATCGTCTCCGCGCGCGGCCGCGATATCGGCGCGAGCACCTATGACGACTTCATCCAGATCGACGCGGCGGTAAACCGCGGCAACTCCGGCGGCCCGACCTTCAATCTCGCCGGCGAAGTGATCGGCGTGAATACCGCGATCGTTTCTCCCACCGGCGGAAATGTCGGCATTGCCTTCGCCATTCCGGCGGAGACCGTGCAGACGGTGGTGGCGGCACTGCGCGCAGGCAAGACGGTCGAGCGCGGCTATCTGGGCGTGCAGATTTCAGACTTGAACCAGAAGACTGCCGACGAGTTGAAGCTCAAGTCCCTCGAAGGAGTACTGGTGGGCGAGGTGCAACCGGGCCTTCCGGCAGCCGTTGCGGGCATCAAATCCGCAGACGTCATCGTCGCTATCGATGGCGCCCCGGTCAAAACGGCGCGCGAATTGCAGCGCAAGATCGCTTCTATCCGTCCGGATTCGACCACGAAGGTAAAGGTCCTGCGCGACGGCAAGGAGCAGGTGATCGACGTCAAACTCGCGAAGCTTCCCGACCAGCAGTTGGCCACGACCGATCCGAGGATGGAAAAGCGTAAAGGTCCGCGCGGAAAGGATCGTGGGCGCAGCGACAACTTCGATACCAAGGAACAGAATCTGGCCCAGCTCGGAATTACAGTGGCGCCGGCAAGCGAAGTCCAGGGCGCAGTAGGAGAAGGCATCATCGTTACTTCCGTCGATCCTCGTGGTCCGGGACGCGAGCGCGGTCTTCGCACCGGTGACGTAATCCTCGACATCGGCGGCCAGAAAGCAAAACAGACCAGCGATCTGAACGATGCGATCGCGAAAGCCCGCAGCGAAGGCAAGAGCGAGATCATGCTGGTCGTCAGGTCGCGTGATGGCGACCGCAAAGTGATCCTGCCGGTCGGCAGGAGCTGAGCTTCGGGTGTCCGCGGCGGTGTAAACCCCCATCGCCCCCTGCCGACCGCGGGCATCCGGGGGCGGAGAGCGTGAAAGCGCTTTCCGCCCCAATTTTTTTAGGCGAGAAGCATCTCAAGGAATATCGAGTCGGAAACCATGCGTCTCCTGATCGTCGAAGATGACCGTGAAGCTGCGGACTATCTGAAAAAGGCGCTGCGCGAGGCGGGTCATATGGCCGAGATCGCCAACGACGGCGAAGCCGGTCTCGCGATCGCACTCGACGAAAGCTTCGACGTGCTGGTGGTGGACCGGATGCTGCCGAAGCGCGACGGCCTTTCGCTGGTTTCCGAACTCCGCAGGCGCGCCAACGAAACGCCGGTGCTGATCCTGTCCGCGCTCGGTCAGGTCGACGACCGGGTTACCGGACTGCGCGCCGGTGGAGACGACTATCTCGCAAAACCCTACGCCTTCTCGGAATTGCTTGCCCGCGTCGAGGTGCTCTCGCGCAGACGCTCCCCGAACAGCGCGGATACGGTCTACCGCGTTGCCGATCTCGAACTCGACCGCCTCTCGCACCGGGTGATGCGCAACGGCGAAGAGATCGTGCTTCAGCCCCGCGAATTCCGGCTGCTCGAATATCTCATGCGTCACGCGGGACAGGTGGTCACGCGCACCATGCTGCTCGAAAATGTGTGGGACTATCACTTCGATCCGCAAACCAACGTGATCGACGTGCACGTCTCGCGGCTGCGCTCGAAGATCGACAAGGGATTCGCAAAGCCGCTGCTACAGACCGTGCGGGGCGCGGGATACATCATTCGTGACGGCGCTCGGTAAACTTCTCCGCACCACCGCTTTCAAGATCGTGGTGGTCTATCTTCTCGTATTCGCGCTCTTTGCGGCGGGAGTGATCGGCTATCTCGCGCGCCATACGCAGGCGCTGGTCGTGACGCAGATTACCGACGCGATCGACAGCGAAATCAAAAATCTTCAGGACGTGCACGAAGACGGCGGCATCGGCAGGCTGATCGAAGTGGTGGCCGTGCGGGCGCAGCAGCCGGGCTCCAATCTCTATCTGATCACGTCGTTCAACGGCGCCGTGGTCGCGGCCAATGTGACCGACATCAACAATTCGGTGCTGTCGCGGCAGGGCTGGTCCGAGATTTCCTATCGCCGCACCGACGACGCGGCCGACAATCTCCACGACAGCCGCGCGCTGGTGCGGGTCGTTTTCATCGGCGGATTCCGCGTGCTGGTGGGGCGCGATATCGAGGAGCGCGAGCGGCTTCGGCAGATTCTCGCTACGCCCGCGCGGTGGTCGCTGGTCGTGATCGTCATTCTCGGCATCGCAGGCGGATTGTTCATCACCCGGCGCGTGATGAAGCGCATCGATCAGATGACCGCGACCTCCGAGCAGATCATGCGCGGCGACTTCGGCGGCAGGCTCGCCGTCACCGGCTCTGGCGACGAGTTCGACCGGCTCGCGAACAGCCTGAATGCGATGCTGAGCCGCATCGAGAACCTGATGGGCGGGCTGAAACACGTCTCCGACAACATCGCACACGACCTGAAGACGCCGCTGACGAGGTTGCGCAATCGCGCGGAAGAAGCGCTGCGGAAGAACCATACCGAGAAGGATCTTCGCCGCGCACTCGAAACGACGATCGATGAATCCGACAATCTCATTCGGACCTTTGACGCGCTTCTGATGATTTCCCGCGCGGAGGCGGGAGAAGTGCGGAAAGCCATGACCGATTTCGATGCCGCCGAAATCGCGCGGGATGTCGCGGAACTCTACGAGCCGGTCGCGGAGGAAAGCGGACTTACCCTCGGTATCGATGCGGCGGGGAATCTCCCGGTTCGCGGCAGCCGCGAACTCGTGAGCCAGGCGCTTGCCAATCTCGTCGACAACGCGATCAAGCACGGCGGCACGACGGCGGGGAGCAAGGTTACGGTTGCGGTGCGCAAGCTCGGCGAGCGGATCGAGTTCACGGTCGGCGACCGCGGACCCGGCATTACCGAGAAGGACCGCCTGCGCGTGCTCGAGCGCTTCGTGCGTCTGGAGGAGAGCCGTTCGCTCCCGGGCGCGGGTCTCGGTCTGTCGCTTGCGCTTGCGGTCGCGCGGCTTCATGGCGGCGATCTGCGGCTCGAGGACAATTCACCAGGCTTGAAAGTCACGCTCGCGATTCCGGCGCAGCCGGTCCAGACTAAGGGGGCATGAAGTCCCCGAAGGCCCGTCCGGCTGCTTCTTCCGAATCTCTGCTCGCGCGCCTGCGCGAGGCGCCCCGTGCCGCGAAGATCGCGGAAGCGAAAGTGGCGGTCGCCCGCCTGATCGACGACGCGCCCAAGGAAGTATCGGGCCCGCTCGGCGAGGCGATTGCGTCGAACGCCATTCTCGAAAAGCTGATGCACGGCCTGTTCGAAGGCTCGTCCTATCTCTGGGGAATTATCGCTTTCGAGCCGGGCATCCTGCTGCGGCTGCTCGGGGAGACACCCGAAGCCGCGATCGATCGCATCCTTGCAAGCTACACGAAGCAAGCGCTTGCCGCTGAATCCGACGCGGAAGCGCAGGTCGTTCTGCGTGCGATGAAACGGGAAGGCGCGCTCCTGATTGCGCTCGCCGATATCGGAGGCGTCTGGGACCTCGATCGGGTCACGGATGCGTTGACGAAACTCGCGGATACGGCGGTTCGCGCAGCAGTCGACCGTTCGCTGAACACAGCGGCAAAAGCGGGAAAGATACGTATCACGAACGAAACCCGCCCCGGCGAAAGCTCGGGTTACATCGTGCTCGCCATGGGAAAACATGGCGCCGGCGAACTCAACTACTCGAGCGACATCGACCTGATCGTCCTGTTCGAGCGCGAAACCGCGCCGCTCGCCGAAGGCGTCGAGCCGGTTCAGTTCTTTGTCGCGCTGACCAAGAATCTCCTGCGTCTCGTGCACGACCGCACCGGCGACGGCTATGTGTTTCGAACCGACCTGCGGCTTCGTCCCGATCCCGGTTCCACCCAGATTGCGATTTCGACCGTTGCCGCGCTCGACTATTATGAGCGGGAAGGCCAGACGTGGGAGCGCGCAGCCTACATCAAGGCGCGTCCGATCGCGGGCGACATCGCAGCAGGCGAAAGGTTTCTGAACAATCTCTCGCCGTTCGTATGGCGCCGCTATCTCGATCACGCCGCGATCGCCGACGTGCACGCGATGAAGCGGCAGATTCACGCGTTCCGCGGGCACGACGAGATCGCAGTGGCGGGCCACAATATCAAGCTCGGCCGCGGCGGCATTCGCGAGATCGAGTTTTTCGTGCAAACGCAACAGCTTATCGCAGGCGGCCGGGTGCCGGAACTGCGCGGCCGCCGCACGCTCGAAATGCTCGCGCGGCTCGCGGAGGAGAAATGGATCGGTGAAGAAGCCCGCGACGAATTGCACGATGCCTATCTTTATCTTCGCCGCGCCGAGCACCGTTTGCAGATGATGGCGGACGAACAGACGCACATCCTGCCGGAAGAAGACGATGCGCTCGACCGCTTCGCGCGCTTTCTCGGCAACAAGGACCGCGGTGAGTTCGCGCGCACGCTGACAAGGTATCTGCAAAGGGTGCAGGGCCATTACGCGCATCTGTTCGAAGATGCGCCGCCGCTTGCCGTTGTATCCGGCGCGCTCGTATTCCCGAAAGACAAAGACGACCGCGAGACGCTGGATACCCTCTCGAAGATGGGCTTCAAGGAGCCGCTTGCAGCGAGCCACCTCATTCGCGGCTGGCTCGCCGGCGAATATCGCGCGTTAAAAACCGAAGCGGCACAAGGGGAGTTTCAGGCGATCCTGCCTGCGCTGCTCGATGCGCTATCGCGCTCGGGCAATCCTGACGCAGCGCTGCTCGCCTGCGACCGTTTCCTGTCGCAGCTTCCCGGCGGCGAACGGCTGCTGGCTGCGATGCGCACGCATCCCGATCTCGTGCAGCTCGTCGCCACGATCCTCTCCACGTCGCCGCGCCTTCGCGACATGATCGCGCAGGCGCCGTCGCTATTGGACGGCCTGCTCGATCCGGCTTTCTTCGCCGGCGTACCGTCGGAAGAAGTGCTCGCGAAGCGGCTCGCGGACCTGTTGAAGCAGGCGCAAAGCGAAGAAGAGTTTCTCGATCTCACCCGCAGCTTCGGTCGAGAGCATCTCGTGCTGATCGGCGTGCGGGTGATTTCCGGTGCGCTGTCTGCGAGCCGGGCCGGTGAAGCCTATGCGACGCTCGCGGACGTCATCATTCGCGAATTGCATCATGAGGTCCTGCGCCGCTTCGAACAGAACCACGGCAAGCTTTCGGATGCCGAAACCGCGGTGGTCGCGCTCGGAAAGCTCGGCAGCCGCGAAATGACGGCAGGTTCCGATCTCGATCTGATCCTGCTCTATGAGTTCGATGAAGCTAGGCCTGAATCAGACGGCAAGCGGCCGTTATACGGCGCGCAGTATTTCGCCCGCCTCACGCAGCGCATCATCAGTGCGCTGACCACGCCGACCAACATGGGCAAACTCTACGACGTCGATCTGCGTCTGCGCCCCTCGGGCCGCTCTGGGCCGGTTGCGACTTCGCTTGCGAGCTTCGTGAACTACCAGACCAGCGAAGCCTGGACCTGGGAGCACATGGCGCTGACCCGGGCGCGGGTCGTGTCGTCTTCGGCGGGCTTTCGCAGAAAGGTCGAGGCCGCAGTCGGCAAGGCGCTCGGCGTTGAGCGCGATCCCGGGATCATTGCGCGCGACGTGATCGAGATGCGGCAGGCGATCGCCGACGAGCGCGGCGATAGCGAGCGCTGGGACATCAAGAACGCGAAAGGCGGCCTGATCGACATCGAGTTTCTCGCGCAGTATTTCTCGCTCGTCCATGCGGAGCAGAATCTCGGCATTCTGGATACGCAGACCGCGCGCGTCATCGAAAAGGCGAGAAAGCTGTCTCTGCTGGACAAAGCCGATGGCGAATTGTTGAGCGAGGCGGTCACGCTCTATCACAATCTGACTCAGGTCTTGCGGCTGTGCGTGAGCGGGCCGTTCGAGCCCACGAAAGCGGCGCCGGGCCTCCTGGCGCTGCTTGCGCGCGCCGGCGGGTTGCCGGATTTCACGACCCTGAACGCACATCTCGCCGACACGCAGGAACGCGTGCGCGAGGCCTTCGGCCGGATTCTGGGTGGTGCTGCCGAGAACTAGCTTGCGAGCCGGGCGGGCAGGCGCAGAAATACTTTGGTGCCGACGTTCTCGATGGAGCGGATGCGCATGCGTCCGCCCTGCAATTCCGCGAGCGATTTTGCGATCGCGAGCCCGAGGCCGGAGCCGGCCTGCGTTTTCGTGAGCTGGCTTTCGACCTGTTCGAACGGACGGCCGAGCTTCTTCAGCGCTTCTCTCGATATGCCGATGCCCGAGTCCTCGATCACGAGGAATGCCGAACTGCCGGAGCGCTTGGCGCTCACCGCGATATGCCCGCCTTCCGGCGTGAACTTCACCGAGTTCGAAATGAGGTTGAGCAAAATCTGCTTGATCGCGCGCCGGTCGGCGCGAACCGTGAGGTCGTCGCAGATATTGGTGTGGCACGCGAGGTTCTTCTCTCCCGCGCGCACCGACACGACGCGGATGGCATCCGAGACGATTTCCTCGAGCCGCACCGCCTCGATGTTCACCGGCATGCGGCCGGCTTCGATCTTCGCCATATCCAGAATGTCGTTGATGACATCGAGCAGATAGACGCCGCTCGCGCGGATGTCGGTGCAGTATTCGTAGTATTTCTCCGAGCCTAGCTTGCCGAACATGCCCGATTCCATGATCTCGGAGAAACCGATGATCGCGTTCAGCGGCGTCCGCAACTCGTGGCTCATATTGGCGAGGAAGTCTGATTTCGCCTGGCTCGCTTCTTCGGCGCGAGATTTTTCGTCTGCGTATTTCTGCGCGAGCTCGGCGAGCTGTTGCGCCTGGTATTCGAGGGCCTGCTGCGAGTTGGTAAGCTCGATGTTGCGCGCGATCAGCGTGCGTTCGCTTTCGATCAGCTTTTCTTCATGTAGCTTGATCTTGGTGATGTCCGTGCCGATTGAAACGAGGCCGCCGTCTTTCATCCGGCGCTCGTTGATCTGCACCCAGCGTCCGTCGGCGAGTTCGACGCTGCCGTCTGTCGTCTGCGCGTCCGGCAGTACCGGATTGGTCATTGCGGCGATGACCTTGTCGTAATTTGTGCTCGGAGCGACGGCTTCGTCGGGCAGGCCGTGCTGCTCCTTGAATTTTGAATTCGAAAGCACGAGGCGGCGATCGGCGTCCCAGATCACGAAGGCTTCCGAGACGGTCTCGACCGCTTCGCGGAGCCGCATGTCTGCGGTCGCAGTGCGGGCCTGAAGGCGCTTCTCTTCGGTGATGTCGGAAGCAATACCGATCAGGTGCGGCCCGCTGCTAGCGTTCTCCTGCACGAGTTCCGCGCGCGCGCGCAACCATACCCAGCTGCCGTCGGCATGACGCATGCGGAATGCGCGGTCGATCGCACCGTCGGCGACCTCCGCGAGATTGGAAGCGAGTTCGAAGAGCGAGCCATCCTCCGGGTGCACCAGCGCCTCGATTTCGCCGAAGGAGAGGAGTTCGTCGCGCGGCTTGAACCCCAGGATTTCGAACATGGAATCCGACCAGTAGATGCGGCCTCGTGCCAGATCCCAGTCCCACAGGCCTGCGCGGCCACGGTTCAGCGCGGTGTCCATGCGCGCCAGCACCTTCTCGTGGATCAGGTCGGCTTCGCGGGCGCGGTTCGATTGCCAGTGGAAGGCAAAGCCGAGAATGAGCAGCACGACGCTGGTCGTGGTGACGAGCGTTGCCGTCAGCCGCGTGTCGCGCCACCAGTTGTCGAGCGCAGCACTGCGCAGTTGAACGGAGGCAAGCTGGCCGAGATTGTCGCGGAGATTTCGTACCGTCGCGAGCGCTTCGCTGCCGTCCGGCACCGCGATTTCGATCACACCCGCGCGGTCGGCATAGACCGTGAGCGGCTGCGAGGGACCGAGCAGGTCGATCAGCGATTTTCCGATTGCGAGCGGCGACTCCGGTTCGGCGGCGACGATCTTGCCGCTGGGATCGGCGAGGAAAAACCGCCTTCCGTTCGCGATGGCCTGCGCCGGCGTCGCGATACGAAGCAGCGTTCTGGCGTCGTGCGCCGTCTTGTCGGTGCCGGAAGCACCACGGGAGAACTCCTCGGCGATCGATTGCGTATACATCGACAAGCCGGTTTTCGCGTCTGCGATCGCCGTGCGGCGATGCTCCAGCACCTGCACGAGCGCGCCGAGCACGACCGACATCAGGAATACGACGATGAGAACGGGCACGATGCGGCGCAGGACCGGCTCTGCATCGACAAGACGTTGATAGCTCGGGTGCGTCAGCGAGCGGGCAAGACCGCGCGTCGATTGTCCATGCGCAGTCGTGTTGGCAGCGTGGACACGCGCCATCGCTGACTCTCCCCGGATGAGCCCCAAAAGTCATGATCTGGAGGGACTGCCGCATCTCCCCGAATCGAAATTCATAAGAATCGATTTGGCAGTGACTTGTCTAGAGTCAACGAGTCAAAAACCGTTGTCCCGAGTCGTAAATTATCGGCTAACGACTCCGGGGCGGCGTTAACTTTTTTCGCTTTTCGGACTCAAGCCAATGATCGGCTTGCGATATCCGCCACATCGGGCGAGAGGCCCGGCGTTTGTGCGATGCGATTCAATTCTTTCTCTGCGCGCGCACGGCGAGCCGGTTCCAGAGTCCGCCAGCTCTTGAAGGCAGAAAGCAGCCGGGCCGCGACCTGCGGGTTCTTTGAGTCCAAAACGAGAACCGTGTCGGCGATCAGCGCATAGCCCTTGCCGTCCGCGCGGTTGAACTGGGAGGAATTGGCCGCGAACACGCCGATCAGCGAGCGCATGCGGTTCGGGTTGGTCATCGAGAACGCCGGATGTTTCGTAAGCTCCTGTACGCGATCGAGCGTGCCGGCTTCCGGAATACGCGCCTGCACCGCGAACCATTTGTCGAGCACGAGCGGGTCGTTGCGGTAGCGCTTTTCGAATGCCGCGAGCGCAGTCTCGCGCTCGGGGATTGCGTATTGCGAGAGCACGGCAAGTGCCGCCATCCGATCCGTCATGTTGTCGGCGTGCTCGAACTGATGGAACGCGCGTTTGTGCTCGGCTTCGTCTCCGGTTGCGGCCAGAAGATCGAGACAGGCATTGCGGAGCGCGCGCCGGCCCGCGCTCTTTGCGTCGGGCGAATAGGGGCTATGGCTTGTGAGCTTCTGATAGCGCCCGAGTAGCTTGCCCTTGAGCGCCGTGCCGATGTCGCGCTTGATCTTCCGGCGTGCGGCTAGAATTGCATCGGGATCGATATTCTTGCCGATCTCGCGCGCGATGTCGGATTCGTCGGGGAGGCTGAAAAGCTGTGCGAGGAATGCGTCGTCGAGCTTCGCATTGTCGAGCGCGTTGCCAAGCGCTTCGATGAGCGCCGAAGGGGGCTCGTTCGATCCTTTCGCGGACGCCACGAGCTGCTGCATGGCGAGCTGTTCGACCGCGTCGTAGCGGTTGAAGGGATCGCTGTCATATTTGGCCAGGAAAAGCAGATTGTCTGCGCCGAAGTTCGTCGAGATCTTCACGGGCGCCGAGAAGCCACGATTGATCGAAACCGCGGGCTTTTCCTTGATGCCCGAGAAAATGAAGGTCTGCGACTGCCTGTCGAGCACGATCAGATTGCCGGAAACGCTTTTTCCTTTCGCATCCTTGATCTGGATATCGCGGCCTTTCGCGTCGATGAGGCCGAGCATCAGCGGGATCACCATGGACTGCTTCGCGCTTTGGCCCGGTGTCGGCGGCACCATCTGCTCGATGTCGAGCGTGTAGGTCTTTGCCGTCGCGTTATAGCTGCCTCGCACGGCAAGTTCCGGCGTGCCGGCCTGGGAATACCAGAGCGCGAACTGCGAAAGGTCGCGCTTGTTGGCGTCGGCGAAGCACTTAAGGAAATCTTCGATGGTCGCGGCATCGCCGTCGTGACGTTTGAAGTAGAGGTCCATGCCCTTGCGGAAGCCGCGCTCGCCCAAGAGCGTCTTCAGCATGCGCACGACTTCGGCACCCTTCTCGTAAACCGTCACCGTGTAGAAATTGTTGATCTCGCGATAGGTCTCGGGGCGAACCGGATGCGCGAGCGGGCCTGCGTCCTCCGCGAACTGGAAGCTTTTCAGCCTGCGCACGTCGCCGATGCGCTCGACAGGCCGCGAGCGCTCGTCCGACGAGAACTCCTGATCGCGGAAAACGGTAAGCCCTTCCTTCAGGCAAAGCTGGAACCAGTCGCGGCAGGTGATGCGGTCACCGGTCCAGTTGTGAAAATACTCGTGCGCGATGATCGCTTCGATGTTCTCGTAGTCGACGTCGGTCGCGGTCTCGGGCGAGGCGAGAACATACTTGTCGTTGAAGATGTTCAGGCCCTTGTTTTCCATCGCGCCCATGTTGAAGTCGGAAACTGCGACGATATGGAAAACGTCGAGGTCGTATTCGCAGCCGAATACTTTCTCGTCCCAGCGCATCGAGCGCTTGAGGGCATCCATCGCGTAATGCGCGAGCTGCGTCTTGTCGGGTTCGACGAAGATACGGAGCATCACCTTGTGGCCTGACGCGGTCTTGAACGGCTCCTCGATATAGTCGAGCTTTCCGCCGACCAGCGCGAACAGATAAGCCGGCTTCGGGTGCGGGTCGTGCCAGATCGCGTAATGGCGGTTCGTGCCTTTGATGCCGAACGCTTCGACCGGGTTTCCGTTCGAAAGCAGGAACGGCGCTTCGTCGCGATCCGCCTCGATGCGCACGGTGTAGACGGAAAGCACGTCGGGCCGGTCGGGGAAGTAGGTGATGCGGCGGAAGCCTTCGGCCTCGCACTGCGTGCAGTAAATCCTGTTCGAGCGGAACAGGCCCATCAGCTTGGTGTTCGCGGAAGGGTCGATGACCGTTTCGATCTCGAGCGTGAGCTTGCCGCGCGGCGGGTTCTTGACCGTAAGCGAAGAGGCGCTCGCTTCGTATTCGTTCGCTGCGAGAACGCGGCCGTCGAGTTTCAGGGAGACGAGCGTAAGCTCGTCGCCGTCGAGTACGATGGGAACGTCTTTTCGGCCCTTCGGGTTCGGCCGCATGGCAAGCTTCGCGCGAACGCGCGTGGCCGCGGGCTCGAGCCGGAAGTCGAGATCGACCGTATCCACCAGCCAGTCATAAGGCCGGTATTCGCTCAGGTGTACGGCGGCATCGGCTTCCCGGAACATCGTGCTTCTCCTTGCGGAAAAGCATTAGTCCGCGGCGGCCTGCGAGGAAAGTGCGAAATCCGCGCAGGCTTTCTGCGCGAACCGCAGGCGTGTCAGGCGCTTTCGGCGAGCCGCACGGTGTCGCGCAACTCGCGCTTGAGCACCTTGCCGATGGCGCTGCGTGGCAGGTTCGCCACGACCTCGACGAGCGCGAGGCGCTGCGTCTTGCCGACGCGCTCGTTGGTCCATTGCTGGACTTCGTTGCCGTTCGCTGAGGCACCCGGTTTCAGCACGACGAAGGCGACCGGCGTTTCGCCCCACTTCAACGACGGCACGCCGACGACCGCGGCTTCGAGCACGGCAGGATGCTGCGTCATCAGCGCTTCGATGTCGCTCGGATAGATATTGAATCCGCCGGAGATGATCATGTCCTTCTTGCGGTCCATGAGCGTGAGGAAGCCATCCTCGTCGAAGCGGCCGACGTCGCCGGTGCGGATGAAACGTTTCCCGGTTTTGTCGAACCACTCCGCCTCGCGGCTTTTTTCCGGGTTGTTGTGATAGCCGTTCATCATGATCGGCGAATGGCCGACGACTTCGCCGATCTCTCCTGCGGCCACTTCCTCGCCGTTCTCGTCGATCAGCCGCATATCGTGGCCGGGCAGCGGCTGGCCCACGGTGTGCAGCTTGTTCGGATAGAGTTCGGCCGCAAGCATGCAGGTGCCGCCGCCTTCGGTGAGGCCGTAATATTCGCGCAAGCCCCCCGGCCAGCGCTTCACGACGTCAGCTTTCACGTCGGCAGCGAACGGCGCGCTGGTCGAGAACTTCATCTTGTAGGCGCTGAGATCGAATGTATCGAAGGCTGGATGCGCCATGATGCGGCGATACTGCACCGGCACCAGCATGGCGTGGCTCGCGCGATATTTCTCAGAAAGTTGCAGGAATTTTTCGACGTCGAACTTCGCCATCATCACGAGCGTGCCGCCCATCGCGAGCGTCGGAAACACGCTGACCAGCGTCGTATTCGAATAGAGCGGCGTCGACACCATCGTCACCGCATCCGGCGTGTATCCGATGATCGAGGCGCGCTGCACCTGGCCCCAGCGCATGGCATGCGACTGCACGATGCCCTTCGGCGTGCCGGTGGTTCCTGACGAATAGATGATGTTGAAAGCGGAAGCCGGTTCGACGTTCACGCGCGCGGGCCGCGCGTTTTCCGCTGCAAGCCATTTCGAGAACGGCTCGCCGGCGTTCGATTCGTCGAGCGAAATCCTGCGCGCCTTGATCGAGCCTTCGACCTTTTTCAGTTCTTCCGCAACGCCGTTATCGAGAAAGAAAAGCTTCGAACTGGAATCCGCGATCATCGTCGCGATGGTCTCGGGCGTGGAGGAGGGCGCGAGCGGAGCAACCGCGATGCCGCAGCGGAGGGCTGCGAGAAACACCGCGAGATATTCGACCGAAGTCGAGGCGCAGATTGCAATTGCGTCTTTTGCCTTCAGCCCGTCGCGCTGCAAGGTCGCTGCGATCCGGTCCATGTATTTGTCGAGTGCTGCGAAATCGAGCTTGCGTTCGTCCTGGATCACCGCCGGGTGGCTGCTGCGTTCTTTCGCGTGATCGCGGATCAGATCGGACAGCGTGAGAAAAGGAATATCAAGCCAGGCTTCGGGTTTCATTGCACTTACTCTTCTTTTATTCCGCGGCAATCGCCGCGCGCTCGTCCGCGAGTTCTTCGATGGCCTCGCGGTATTCCTCGATCAGCCGCGCACAAAGTTCGGCGGTTGTCGGCACGTCATCGATAGAACCGACGCCCTGACCGGCGGACCAGACGTCCTTCCATGCCCGTTCCTCATGCTGGCCGACCTGCATCTTGTGCGAGGCGTTGAGGTCGATCGTCTTGCCTGTCGCGGCGATCGACGGCATCAGGAAGTTGCCGTGCACGCCCGAGATCGCTGCGGTGTAGACGATGTCGGATGCGTTGGTGCCGACGATCATGTCCTTGAACTTTTCCTGCGCCATGCTCTCTTTGGTCGCGATGAACCGCGTGCCGAGATAGGCGAGGTCGGCGCCGATCATGCGCGCGGCGGCGACGTGCCGGCCGGTAGACATTACGCCGGAAAGCAAAATCGTCTTCGGAAAGAATTTCCGGATTTCCGGGATGAGCGCGAAAGGCGAGAGCAGGCCTGCGTGTCCGCCGGCACCGGCACAGACGCCGATCAATCCGTCGACATTCGCCTCTGCGGCCTTGCGTGCGTGGCGAAGGTTGATGACGTCATGAAAGACGAGCCCGCCATAGCCCTGCACCGCGCCGACCAGTTCTTTCACCGCGCCGAGCGAAGTGATGATGAGCGGCACTTTATGCTTGCGGGAAATCTCGAGATCCGGCTCCACGCGCGGATTGCTCTTGTGAACGATGAGGTTCACGCCGAAGGGCGCCGTTTTCCTGCCGGTGTCGCGCTCGTACTTCGCCAGCCGCTCGTTGATCTCGACGAGCCATTCCTCGTAGCCCGCGCTCGTGCGCTGGTTGAGCGCCGGGAAGGTGCCGACGATGCCCGCCTTGCAACACTCGACCACGAGATCGGGGTTTGAGACGAGGAACATGGGTGCGGCGACCGCGGGGATCGTCAGGCGGCCTTGAAACTGAACAGGAATGGGCACTGGCGTTTCCTTTGTTCACCGCTCGGCGGCGGCTTTGGAAACGACATTTTCCCTCTATTGCAGGTGCGTCAAGGGCGGCCGCGACGGCCGCCCTTCAACGCATGCGTTCCGCCTAGTGGGCGTGCAGGAGCGCTTCCTTGTTCGCGGCAAAGAATTGCTTCAGCGAACGCGGCGCACGGCCCGTAAGTTCCCGCACGGCGCCGGACGCAATCGCGATGTTGCCCTCGCGCGTGTTGGTGTCAAAGCTCGCGAAGACCGGCGCGAGGAACGCGGGCAGGCCGGCCGCGATCATGCCCTGCGTAAGCTGCTCGTCGGTGACGTTCACGACCTCGATCGGCTTGCCGGTCGCTTCCGCCGCGAGCTTCGCGATTTCCTTCGTGGTGAGAAGTTCCGAGCCGGTGATGTCGTAGCGCGCATTGCTGTTCGGTGTCGCAGCGAGCGCGGAAGCCGCGGCATAAGCAGCGTCTTCGCGCGAGACGTGCGCGACCTTGCCGTCGCCGGCCGCCGAGAACCATTTGCCGGAGGCGAGCACGGCGGGAAGCGAGTGGAACAGATTTTCCTGGTACCAGGAGTTGCGGAGCACGGTCCAGCCGATGCCGCTTTCGGCCAGCGCCTGCTCGGTGCCGTAGTGGTCCGGCGCGAACGGGATCGGCGAGCCCGGTTCGGGCTTCGGCATCGACGTGTAGACGATGTGCTTCACGCCGGCTTTTTTCGCGGCCTCGATCGCGGCCTTATGTTGTTTGAGCCGCTTGCCCGGCGTGTCGAGCGCGTCGGTCGAAATCAGCAGCAGCCGATCGACGCCCTTGAAGGCATCGGCAAGCGCCGGATCGTCGAAATCGACTTTACGAAGTTCCGCGCCCTTGGCGGCGAGGTCCGCGATCTTCGAGGGATCGCGCGTTCCGGCAATCACCTTGCCGGCCTTGGTTTCGAGAAGGATTTCGGCCGCCCGCCGGCCGAGATGACCGCTTGCGCCGGTGACGAGCAGGGTGGGTTGGTTTGCCATTGTCGTGCTTCCCATGTACATTTTTGCCATAAGGTCTCTTTTTGAGACCATATCTACATGCGAGATCGACGGGCGTCCGTAAAGAAGGCAGCTTTGCAGGCGCTGGTTACTTCGCAGGAACCGCCAAGAGGGCCACCAAGAGAACCATCATGAAACGGCCGGCAAAATCTTCGCGACAAATTCAGGATGTGCTGCGCGAGCAGAATATCTCGGGGCAGAGCCTCGCCGAATGTCCAGTGCGGCAGGTGCTCGACCAGATCGGCGACAAATGGAGCACGCTGATGCTGCTTGCGCTCTCCGAGAAGGCGTATCGCTTCGGCGAGTTGCGCAGGCTCATCCCCGATATCTCGCAGCGCATGCTGACGCAGACGCTTCGCGACCTGCAACGCAACGGCCTGATTTCGCGCACCGTGTTTCCGACGCAGCCGCCGAGCGTCGAGTATCGTCTGACGCCGCTCGGTCAGTCGCTGATGGAGCCGGTGGGTTTGCTGGTGCGCTGGGCCGAAAAGCACTATGGAAGAATTCTCTCCGCGCGCGAGCATTTCGACAAGAAAGCCGACGCCGCGTAACAGGACGACGAATTGAATCCTCATTCGCCATACCGTTTTTCCGTAGCCCCCATGATGGAATGGACCGACAGGCATTGCCGGTTCTTCCATCGTCTGCTGACGCGCAAAGCAAAGCTCTACACGGAGATGATTACGACCGGCGCGGTGTTGCACGGCGACCGCGCGCGACTGCTCGGCTACAACGCCGAGGAACATCCGGTCGCGATCCAGCTTGGCGGTTCGGAAGCGAAGGACCTCGCTGCGAGCGCGAAGATCGCGGAAGACCTCGGCTATGACGAAGTGAACCTGAATTGCGGCTGTCCTTCTGATCGCGTGAAAAACGGACACTTCGGCGCTTGCCTCATGGCGGAACCCTCGCGGGTTGCCGAAGGCATCGCTGCGATGAAGGCCGCGGTAAAGATTCCCGTCACCGTGAAGTGCCGCATCGGCATCGACGATCAGGACGAGGAAGAAGCGCTCGACCAGTTTGCAGACGCCATGATCGCAGCGGGCGCGGATGCGCTGGTCGTGCACGCGCGCAAGGCATGGCTACAGGGCTTGAGCCCGCGCGAAAACCGCGAGGTGCCGCCGCTCAACTACGACCGGGTATTTCGTTTGAAGAAGCGCCTGGGTAAGTACCCCGTCATTTTGAACGGCGGCATCGTCTCGCTGCCGGACGCCAAGGAACATCTCGCGCATATCGACGGCGTGATGCTCGGCCGCGCGGCCTATGACACACCCGAACTTCTGCTAGGCGTCGATCCGCAGGTGTTCGGCGAAGCCGCGCCGGCCGCACCGATCGAAGCGGCATTCGAGAAGCTCATTCCCTATATCGAACGCGAAGTCGCGGGCGGTGCCCGGCTGCACGATATAACGAAGCATCTGCTCGGAGCGTTCCGCGGCAGGCCCGGAGCGCGGCTATATCGCCGTCATCTTTCGACCGAAGCCGTAAAGCCCGGCGCAAATGCATGGGTACTGCGCGAGGCGCTTGCTTTCCTTTCTTCGGAATCCCCGGCACAAAGCGCCGCATGACAGTTCTTGGAATTCCCGCGGGCGAGTTCGCGGTTCTCGTTGCGGCCATCATTATTGCAGGCACGCTCACCGGCATTTTTGCAGGCCTTCTCGGTATCGGCGGTGCGGCCATCTCCGTCCCGGTGATGTACGAAGTATTCAAGGCGCTCGGTGTCGCAGACGAAATCCGTATGCAGCTTTGTGTCGGCACCGCGCTCGCGCTGATCGTTCCGACTTCGTTGCGTTCTTATTTCGCGCACAAGGCCAAAGGCGCCGTGGACGACGAGGTTCTGAAGACCTGGGCGCTTCCGATCATCGGCGGCGTCGTGATCGGCTCGTTCATCGCCTATTTCGCGAGCGCGACCGTCTTCAAGCTCATCTTCGTCGTCTTCGCGACGCTCATGGCGTTGAAACTGTTCTTCGGGCGCGAAAGCTGGCGCATCGCCGATCAACTGCCGGGCAAAGGCGTTACCGCTGCGGTAGGGCTTGCGATCGGCATCGTCTCCGCGCTGATGGGTATCGGCGGCGGCGCCTACGCGGTCTTGTTTCTCACTTTGTACGGCGTTTCGATCCACCGCGCGGTTTCGACATCCTCGGGCGTCGGCGTGCTGATTTCTCTGCCCGGCGTCATCGGCTACATGATCGCGGGCTGGCCGCAGCAGGCACTGATGCCGCCTTTGTCGGTCGGTTACGTTTCGTTTCTCGCCGTTCTTCTGTTCGCACCGACCAGCGTGCTCGCGGCCCCCTACGGGGCGAAACTCGCGCACTCCTGGCCGCGCAGACGCCTCGAGATCGCGTTCGGAGGCTTTCTCTTGATCGTCGCCGTGCGCTTCTTCGCGAGCCTGATGAACTGGTTCTGAAGCGCGCGATCTCGAAAAGCGGAACCCGATCTTCGGATAAGATCACGCGCCAATAAGAACTAATTCTGCCCGTCTTCGAGCGCGACCTTTTCGCGCTTCCTGCGCAGCGCGGGGATAACCGGCATCAGCAGCATGATCGCTGCAACGCTCAGGCAGACCGCGGAGATCGGCTTCGTAAAGAATGTCGTGAGATCGCCTGCCGAGATGATCAGCGCCGTGCGGAGCTTGTTCTCCATGATCGCGCCGAGCACGAAAGCGAGCACCAAGGGTGCCGCCTCGTAGCCGAGCTTGCGCGTGAGATAGCCGAAGATGCCGAACGCGATCATCACATAGAGATCGAACACGTTGTTGCTGCTCGCGAACACGCCGACGACGGTGAAGAGCAGGATCATCGGAAACAGGATGTTGTAGGGCAGGCGCAACAGCTGCACCCACATGCCGATCAGCGGCAGGTTGAGCACGAGCAGCATCACGTTGCCGATATACATGCTCGTGATCACGCCCCAGAACAGGTCGGGACGCTGCACCATCAAAAGCGGACCCGGCTGGATGTTGTGAATGACGAATGCGCCCAAGAGCAGCGCCATGACGACATTCGGCGGAATGCCGAGCGTGAGCAGCGGAATGAATGCGCCGCCTGCGGCCGAATTGTTCGCGGCTTCCGGGCCGGCGACGCCTTCGATCGCGCCTTTTCCGAAACGCTCAGGCGTTTTCGAGATGCGCTTTTCGAGCGCATAGGACGCGAATGCTGCGATTACCGCGCCGCCGCCGGGAATGATCCCGAGAAAGAACCCGAGCACGGTACCGCGCCCGATCGGCCCGGCGCTGCGCTGCCAGTCTTCCTTGTTGGGTAGCAGGTTGCTGATTTTCGTACTCGAAACCGTGCGCTTGATGCCTTGCTCGATATTGGTCAGCACTTCGGCGACACCGAAAAGGCCCATGACGACCGGCACGAGACCGATACCGTCGTAGAGTTCGATGCGGTCGAAGGTGAGCCGCGGCTGCGCGCTGATGCTGTCGAGGCCGATGAGGCCGAGCACGACACCGGCGCTCGCCATCAGCAACGATTTGAGCATCGAGCCTTGCGTGAGGAAGGTCACGATCACAAGCCCGAGGATCATCAGGCTGAACATTTCCGCGGGCCCGAAGGCGACTGCGAAACGCGCGAGATACGGTGCAATCACCATCAGTCCGACGACAGCAATGGTTCCGGCAATGAAAGATCCGAAGGCCGCGATGCCGAGCGCCGGGCCGGCGCGGCCTTGCTTCGCCATCTCGTGTCCGTCGAGACAGGTGACGACCGACGTCGCCTCGCCCGGAATGTTGACGAGGATCGAGGTCGTCGAGCCGCCATACATCGAGCCGTAATAGATGCCGGCCATCATAATGATGCCGGACTCGGGCGTACCCGAAAGCGTCACCGGCAAGAGCAGCGACATCGCCGAGATCGGGCCGATGCCGGGCAGCACGCCGACCAGCGTGCCGATGAACACGCCGATGAAACAATAGAGCAGATTGACCGGCGTCAGTGCGACGGCGAACCCATGAGCGACCTGTCCGAGTAAATCCATCGCCTAGCCGATCTCGAACATGCCGGTCGGCAACTGGATTTGCAGGAGCCGCTCGAGCACCCACCAGATGAGAAGCGGCGCGCCGAGCGAGAGCGGTATCGCCACGGTCCATCGCACCGGATCGATCGCGCGCAGCAACACCAGCATCAGGGGGATGGTGGAGAGAAGAAAACCCAGCCGCGTGAATGCGTATGCGTAGACGACGAAGGTCGCGATCACGATCAGCGTTTTCTGCCAGCGCGTTCCCGCCCAAAGCGAACGGACAGAGGGTCCTTCGCTCTTGATCGCTTGCAGCGCGACTGCAAGCGAGAGCCCCGCCATCACCAGGCCCAGCCAGAACATCATGAAGCCCATGCCCGGCTGGTTCACCGTGCCGTGTCCTAGGCTGCGGCCTTGTTCGAGCACGAACAGGCTGATCGCAAACCAGATTGTGCCGCCCCAGAGTTCGGCGTTATTGATCCGGAGGCCGGAGCTTTTCATTGGACGATCGCTGTTGCCGGGAAAAAATGGCCCCGCTTGAACAGCGGGGCCGGGCCATCGGATTGACGTCAGTCTTTCTTCTTGAGGCCGAGCATATCGACGACCTTGCGTTCGGTTTCGGTCACTTCCTTCACGAACTTCACATAGTCGGCGGTGTTCTTGTAGTTCACGACCATGTCGTATTTCGCGAGGGTTGCCTGCACCGCCGGATCGTCGATCGCCTTCTTGAAGGCGTCATGGAGGATCGCGACGATTTTCGGATCCATGCCCTTCGGGCCGGCGATACCGAACGGCGAGTCGAACACGAACGGATAGCCGAGCTGCTTCAGCGTCGGCACGCCCGGATAGTTCTTCGACGGATTCTCGGTCCAGATCATCAGGAGACGGAGCTGGCCGGACTCGACAAGAGCCTTCCAGCCGCTCGACTCGACTTGCAGCATGGTGTGACCGCCGAGCACGGCGGCGTTGGTTTCGGCGCCGCCCTTGAACGGAACCTGCGTGACCTTGAAGCCGTCGCGCGCTGCGATCTGCTCCATGCCGATGTGCAGCGAAGTGCCGGTGCCCGGCGTGGCATAAGTTACTTTGCCGGGATTCGCCTTCGCGAACTTGACGACATCGGCCCAGGTCTTGAATTCCGAGTCCGCCCGCACGGTGACGCCGAAAGTGTAGCCCGTGAGATGCGCGATATAGGTGAAGTCCTTGTCGGCATCCCACGTCGTCTTCTGCATCAGGGGCAGGCGGAAGATCGTGATCGGCATCTGGGCGATGGTGTAGCCGTCCGGTTTCGCGGTCGCTGCCATCTGCGCCGGGCCGACGGTGCCGGAGCCGCCGGCACGGTTATCGACCACGATCGGCTGACCGAGATGCTTGCTCGCGGCTTCCGCAATCGCGCGCATCGCGATGTCGGTGGAGCCGCCCGCAGGCCATGGCACGATCAGCGTGACTTGCTTGGTCGGAAAGTTTTGCGCTGCGGCAGACGCGACTGAAGCCGCGATGATCGCAGAAGATAATAGTGTGAGCGCGGTGCGCTTCATTTTGTTCTCCCTAAGTTTTCGCCGTTCTTGCCAGCAGCTTCTTCGCTGCAAATCGTCGTTGCGATTTTCCGCAAACGGTTCTCGTCGCGGTGGAGAGATCACTGCAACATCAAGCGGACGCAGCGTCAACCGCGCGGCACAAGTTTCCGCATTGCGGAACAGTGTGTTCCGCAATGTGAAACTTATCTATCGGCGTGAATAGTTTAGCGTCTTCCGCGCAGCACCATTTGCTGGCCACGCAACTCGAATGACTCGAGCCGTTGCAGGAAACTCATGCCGAGCAGGCTGACGCTCAGGTCTCCGCGCCGCACGATCAGCGCAGGCACGCGCCGCTGGACGATGTTGCCGATGCGGATCTGATCGAGCACCACAGCGGCGGCGTGGCTTCTTCCCTTCGCGGTCTGAATCGTGATGTCGTATTTGAGGAGGTCAACGGGAAGACCCGCTGCACGTGCGGCATCGAGTGTCAGCACCACGCTCGATGCGCCGGTATCGATCAGCATCGGCAGTGACGCACCGTTCACTTGAACGCGCACGTTGAAGTCGCCGCTTGGGGTGCGGTCGACCCAAACATGATTGGGTATGCTCGCGGTGATGTCCTGATCCGGCGTTACGATCGAGAACATGCGGTCGACGACGTGCACGATCGTGCCGCGATAGTTATAGGCGGCGACGAGCAGGGCGACGATGCCGAGCCAGATTCCGACCGTCTTCAGCTTCTCCTGAAAGCGGCCATAGAACACCGAATAGAATCCGCCGCCGACAAGAAGCAGCAGCGCGGAAAAATAGATGAGGCTCGCGAAGGAATTGGTGTCCATCGGACCGATGGTGCCTTCGTCATGGCGCAGCATCAGTACGGCCACGGCGGCGATGAGGCCGAAGATCACGAGCCAGAGAAACTTGTCGTTGCGGAACATTTTTTCTTATCAAGTCCTGACGATGGCGAGCACGGCAAGCAGGGTGGCGGCACCGGCGGCTTTTCCTGCCGCGGCGGCGCAGTCGGGAACGTCGTCTTTATGCTGGTGCCTCGCGATCGCGACGATGGCGACGAATGCCGACAGTGCGCCGACAAAAGCCACGGCCGTGGTCCCGATCCTGAACACGGGCAGGAGAATTGCGGTGCCGATTACGACGGTGACCAGTGTCAGGCCTTGCAGCGCGGTGCTTTGCGAGACGCGCGAGGTGTCTCCGATTTCATCGATCGGCCGCGCCGGCTGCGTCAGGCGGAATACGATGGACGCGGTCGAACTGAAGACGACGGCGACGATCAGCACGAGTGCCGCGCTGGGCGCGTGAAAGGCGATCAGCCCCTCGATCGCCGCGACCTCGACGAGCAGCAGCAGAACCAGGCAGACGGTGCCGATGCCGGATTGTCCGTAGAGCCGGTCGCCCGCGCGTACCGTGCCGCTTTCGAGCCGCGCGCCGCGAATGGCGGCGAGGCAGAGAAGCGTCACTGCGGCCACTGCAAAAGGCGGCAGACTGAGATTCCAGAGGAACAGGAGAATGCCCGCTCCGCACACACCCGCGAGTGCCGCGGCGACCGGTGCCGCATAGGCGCCCGCGCCGGGATTGGAGGCTGCCTGTTCGGCTTCTTCATCCGGGATGGCTGTGCCGCCGAACGGAAATACCGTTTCGCTACGGAGCCATTTCAGCGTGTCGTGGACGAAGGGCGGTAACATCGGCGGGTTCCGGCGCTGCTTTGCTGACAGCGATTCGACGAGAACGAAATTTATCACGCGCGGGCGGGCGTGGTCTGCTTGTCCTTTACGGGCAGCTTGGGTTGCAGCGATCCGGCATCGGTGACCGGGGCAAGCGCCGCCATTACACGCTCAGGCGGCAGGGTCACGATCACTTCGGTACCCTCGCGAAGCTTTGAGCGCAGCGTGAAGGTGCCGCCGTGAAGATCGATCAGCCCCTTTACGATCGGCAGGCCCAGCCCCGCGCCCTGTTCGGCGCTCTTGATCGAGTTGGAGCCCTGCCCGAACGAGGCCATGACGATGGGGATTTCCTCTTCGGGAATGCCGGGTCCGGTATCGCGCACCGAGAGGTACTGGCCGCCGGACGCGGTCCAGCCGACCTTCGTGAAAACCTCGCCGCCCTGCGGCGTAAACTTGATCGCATTCGAAAGCAGATTGAGCGTGACCTGACGAATGGCGCGCTCGTCGGCCCAGATCTTCGGTAGGCCGGACTCGAACAGCGTGTGCAGCGTGATGCCGCGATTGGTGGCACGCATCTTCATCAGATAGGTGCAGTCGTCCGCGATGCCGACGAGGCTGACAGGCTCCTCGTTGAGTTCGTAGCGGCCGGCCTCGATGCGCGACAGGTCGAGGATCTCGTTGATGAGATTGAGGAGGTGTTCGCCCGACTGATGGATGTCCGCGGCATATTCCTTGTAGGCCGGGACCGCATGCCCGCCGAGCACTTCGTTCTTCATGACTTCCGAGAAGCCTAGGATCGCGTTCAGCGGTGTGCGCAGCTCATGGGACATCTGCGCAAGGAAGCGCGACTTTGCGAGGTTGGCGGCTTCCGCAAGCCGCGCCGCCTCGTCCGACTTCGCCTTGGACTGCTCGAGCTCGCCGATCAGCGTGTCGAGTTGCCCGCGTGCCTCCAGCGCGGAGACTGCCGCGATGTGCAGCCGTCCCGCGACCATCACGAAATAGGCTTCCGCACCGATGGTCAGAATCGCAAGCACGACGTCCTGCGGCGTGCCGCGCAGGAGATAATGCAGCGAAACGACGGCGGCGACGGGAATGGTTGCGGCATAGACAGCGCTCGGAATGCTCGCAGCCAGCATCGAGAACACGGCGACCACGAGCAGCATGGCGAACAGTGAAAAATCGCCGGAGCCCTGCGCGCCGAGGCCCACGAGCACGTTCACGATCAGAACCCAGGACACGCCGAAGATCAGATCGAACAGCGTGAAGAGAATGCGGTAGCGCTGCATCAGCGCCGGACTGGCGGGGGCGGCGAGGAAGCGGCGGCATGCGGCCACGTTCAGCGAATGGATCGTGAGCGCGATCAGCGTCCAGAGCACCGCGCCGAAGCCGCCGGTCCACAGCGAGGAGGCGATACCGACCAGCGAGATCAACATGAACAGCGCGACGGACGCCCCGATGCGATGCTCCGCATAGAGACGAAGCAGTTCGTAATTGAATGCGGGTTTTACGCCGGAGGTCGAAGTGAGTACGTCGCGCGCTTCACGCACGCTTCGATTGAGCATGAGCCGACGCTCATGCGCGGCACGGGCGGCATCGGCCGCCGTTTCGTCCCCGCGGGCGCTATAGCTCGTCATTACGCAATACCGTTCCCGATCGCCCGCCGTTCACCCCGCGCTCCATGCGAAGCGCAAGCCGGCCGCGAGTCCCTTCGCGCCAGCCGCCGCCAGCATCGCGCGCGGGTGGTTAATGCCGGGCTGATTCTTATGGTTAACGAAGCGTAAATACCGGCGCACCGGCACGAATAGCTTAGTCTTTTCGGGTGCTTGATAGGTTCCCGCGCACATGGTCCGATAGTGCACGGAGGCAATGCCAGATGAAGCTCTACGACATGGGCCGCGCGCCCAACCCGCGCCGCGTGCGCATTTTTCTTGCGGAGAAGGGCATCGAGGTCCCGAAGCAGGAGATCGATCTGGGCGCGCTGGAGCAACGCAGCAACGAGTTTACCGCTCTCAATCCGATGCAGCGCGTGCCGGTTCTGGTTCTCGACGATGGGACGGTAATCTCGGAGTCGATGGCGATCTGTCTTTATTTTGAGAAGCTGCATCCGGAGCCGAACCTGTTCGGACGGGATGCGCTTGAAAGTGCGCTGGTCGAAATGTGGAATCGTCGGCTCGAATTGCACTTCTATGGGCCGGTATCCCAATCCTTCCGGCACACAAGCCCCGGCATGGCGCAGCGCGAGAAAGTGCAGGTAGCGGAGTGGGGTGCCGTCTGCCGCGATCAGGCGGTGGACTTCCTGGGGTTCCTCGAAACCGAACTGGGCAAGCGTGAATTTGTCGCCGGTAGCCGATTCACGGTTGCGGATATCAACGCGCTTTGCACAATCGATTTCATGCGCGTGATCAAGCTTTCCATTACACCGGAGATGAAGAATCTCTCGCGCTGGCACGCTGCCGTGTCGGCCCGCCCAAGCGCAAAGGCGTGATCTATGAAATACGAGCACATCAAGCTTGATATCGCGGGTTCGGTCGCGACCTTGTCGCTCGCGCGGCCCGAGCGGCTCAACGCAATCGGCGCGGCGACGCATCCGGAGTTGCGCGATGCGCTCGACAAGATCGAAGCCGACAAGAATGTGCGCTGTCTCGTTCTCACCGGCGAGGGCCGCGCCTTCTGTTCCGGGCAGGACCTGACCGAGCGCAATATTGCGGGTTCCGGAAAGCTCGATCTCGGTGCATCGCTCGACGCGAACTACAATCCGCTCGTGCGCAGGCTGGCCGCGTTTCCGATTCCGACCATTGCCGCCGTGAACGGTCCTGCCGCAGGTGCGGGCGCGAACATCGCGCTCGCCTGCGATATCATGCTGATGGCCCGTTCCGCCTACTTGCAGCAGGCGTTCGCGCGGATCGGGCTGGTGCCGGACGCGGGCGGCACCTGGTTTCTGCCGCGGCTCGTCGGGCTCAAGCGGGCGCTGGCCATGTGTCTGTTCGCCGACCGGATCCCCGCGGAAGACTGCGAACGCATGGGCATCGCGTGGAAGATTTTCGATGACGATATCTTCGCTGCGGAAGTTTCGAAGCATGCGGCGATCCTTGCCGCCGGCCCGACGCTCGCCTACCGGCTCGCGAAGCACGCTCTGATGGCGAGCGGGGCGAACGATCTCTCCGCCCAGCTCGATCTCGAGCGCGACAGCCAGCGCGAGGCCGGCAGCTCCCGCGACTTCATCGAAGGTGTGATGGCCTTCCGCGAAAAGCGCTTGCCGCGCTTTCAGGGCGAATAGCCGCGAGGAATATTTCCGCCGGAAGTGCTATCCATGGGGCGGGAGAAAAGAAGAATGACCGCCACCTCCGCTACCATCACCGAAGCGCTCAAATCCGTTAAAGGCCCCGACGGCAAGGATATCGTCTCGTCCGGCAAGCTGTCCGGCGTGGTCGTAACCGGCGGAAAAGTCTTCTGCTCGCTGACGGTGGATGCCGCCGAAGCGCAGGCTTGGGAAAGCGTGCGCAGGCAGGCCGAAGAGGTCATCAAGGCGACGCCGGGTGTGGCTTCGGTGCTGATCGCCCTGACGGCCGAGAAGAGACCGGGCTCTCCTTCTGCCGCGCCGCAGGCAGCATCGCAGGGCGGTCCCGGCGGCCAGCCGGCGGCCAAGGCCGCGCCGGGCGTTCCCGGTGTGAAGTCAATCATCGCCGTCGCTTCGGGCAAGGGCGGCGTCGGCAAATCGACGACCGCGGTCAATCTTGCGCTCGGCCTGCAATCGCTCGGCCTGAAAGTCGGCGTGCTCGATGCTGACATCTACGGTCCTTCGATGCCGCGTCTGCTCGCGCTCAAGGGCAAGCCCGAACTGGTCGGTGGCCGTACGCTGAAGCCGATGGAAGCCTATGGGCTCAAGGTCATGTCGATCGGTTTTCTCATCGACGAGGACACGCCGATGATCTGGCGCGGGCCGATGGTGCAATCCGCGATCACGCAGATGCTTCGCGAGGTCGACTGGGCGCCGCTCGACGTCATCGTCGTCGATATGCCGCCAGGCACGGGCGACGCGCAGTTGACGCTTGCGCAGCAGGTGCCGCTCGCGGGCGCGGTTATCGTTTCGACGCCGCAGGATCTCGCGCTGATCGACGCGCGGCGCGGCATCGCGATGTTCAAGCGCGTGGACGTGCCCGTGCTCGGTCTCATCGAGAACATGAGCTACTTCCTTTGCCCGCATTGCGGCGAACGTTCGGACATCTTCAGCCACGGCGGTGCGAGGCACGAAGCAGACCGCTGGAGCGTGCCGTTTCTCGGCGAGATTCCGCTCGAACTTAAAATCCGTGAAATGTCCGATGCCGGAAAGCCGATCGTCGCGAGCGAGCCGGACGGCGCTTACGCGAAAATCTATAAGGACATCGCAGCCAAGGTGCGCGCAATGCTCGAAGGTTCGGCGGGCAAGCGCGCTGCGCCGAAGATCGTCATCGAGTCATGATCGTGCGGCGTTCGATGAATGCCGCAACGTAAGGTGCACGGTTTGTCGCAGCTGGTTTGCGTGAGCCTCGCAACACGAAAAATCCTGCACAGACTTTAATCGCATTTCGCCGCAAAGTAGTTGTCCGGCAGGGCATGGCTCCACGTCGCGAGTTGCCCGTCATGCATGGCTAATCCCACTTTCATCCCACGAAAGCGTGCTACGCGATTTCGCCAAGCGGGACGCGCAGTGCTTCCCGCAAGTCTGGGAGATAGTTCCTTACAATGAAACGTCGTCAATTCTTGAAGGTGGCGGGCGCTGGCGCCGCTGCAACCGCGATCGCGGCTCCGGCGATCGCCCAGTCGAATCCGGAAATCAAATGGCGTCTGGCTTCGAGCTTTCCGAAGCCGCTCGACACGATCTATGGCGGTGCTGAAGTTTTCGCGAAGCAGCTTTCCGACATTACGGATGGCAAGTTTCAGGTTCAGGTTTTCGCCGGCGGCGAAATCGTTCCTCCGCTCCAGGTGCTCGACGCGACTTCCAACGGCACGATCGAGGCCTGCCACACGGTGTCGTACTATTATGTCGGCAAGGATCCGACGTTTGCGATCGCCGCGTCAGTTCCGTTCGGCCTGAATGCACGCATGCAGAATGCCTGGATGTCGGGTAATGAAGGCATCGAGGTGTGGAACGATTTCTACAAGAAGTTCGGCGTGAACGGTTTGCCGCTCGGCAATACCGGTACGCAGATGGGCGGCTGGTTCCGCAAGGAGATCAAGACCGTTCAAGACCTGAAGGGTCTCAAGATGCGTATCGGCGGCATCGCCGGTCAGGTGCTTGCGAAGCTCGGCGTCGTTCCGCAGCAGATCGCCGGCGGCGAAATCTATCAGTCGCTTGAGCGCGGCACGATCGATGCAGCCGAGTGGGTCGGACCTTATGACGACGAGAAGCTCGGCTTCGCGAAGGTTGCGCCGTACTACTACTATCCCGGCTTCTGGGAAGGCGGCCCGACCACGCACGCATTCTTCAATCTCGAGAAGTTCAATGCGCTGCCGAAGCACTATCAGGCTGCGGTGCGCAACGCGGCGGCCTATGCGAACACCTGGATGCAGGCGCGCTACGACGTGCTCAATCCGCAGGCGCTTCGCCGGCTGGTCGCGCAGAAGGTGAATCTGCGTCCGTTCTCGAACGAGATCCTCGACGCTTCGCTCAAGGCGACGAACGAGCTTTGGGCGGAGATCTCGGCAAAGAACGCCGACTTCAAGAAGTACATCGATCTGATGCAGAACTTCCGCAACGAGTCGTATCTGTGGTGGCAGGTCGCCGAATACGGCTACGACAGCTACATGATCCGGGCGCGCCGTAACGCTGGCTAGTTTCACCTGAAACTAGGGTTCGAATACATCAAGTTTACGCCGCGGCCTGAACAGGTTGCGGCGTTTTGCTATGCTGCATAGCAAGACGTCTAGCTCCTAGATTTTTGCATGGCACTCGTACATGCTCCCCCCAGATGACCGGGTCCTATCGACTCGGGAGTCCAACGAACCAAAACTCCACGCTCCTAAGGGGGAATACATTCATGAAACGTCGTAAGTTCCTGCAAGTCGCAGGCGGCGCAGTCGCTGCCAGTGCAGTCGCCGCACCGGCGATCGCGCAGTCCGCGCCTGAAGTTAAGTGGCGTCTGACCTCGAGCTTCCCGAAAGCGCTCGATACCATTTATGGCGCCGCCGAAGTTCTGGCCAAGTACGTCAACGAAGCGACCGACGGCAAATTCCAGATTCAGGTTTTCGCCGCCGGCGAAATCGCTCCGGGCCTCCAGGCGCTGGACGTCGTGTCGAACGGCACCGTCGAAATGTGCCACACGGCCTGCTACTACTACATCGGCAAGGATCCGACCTTCGCCTTCGCCACGGCCGTTCCGTTCGGCCTCAACCAGCGCATGATGGATGCCTGGTGTCTCTATGGCGGCGGCACCGATCTCCTCAACGCCTTCTTCAAGAAGCACAACGCGATCGGCTTCATGGCCGGTAACACGGGCGCCCAGATGGGCGGCTGGTACCGCAAGGAGATCAAGACTGTCGAAGATCTCAAGGGCCTGAAGATGCGTATCGGCGGTTTCGCCGGTCAGGTGCTCACGAAGCTTGGCGTCGTTCCGCAGCAGATCGCGGGCGGCGAAATCTACCAGGCGCTCGAGCGCGGCACGATCGATGCGGCCGAGTGGGTCGGTCCCTACGACGACGAGAAGCTCGGCTTCAACAAGGTTGCGCCGTTCTACTACTACCCCGGTTGGTGGGAAGGCGGCCCGATGCTCCACGCGATGGTGAACATCGACAAGTACAACGCGCTGCCGAAGGCCTACAAGGCAGTGCTCGAAGCCGCTTCGCAGACCGCGAACACCCACATGATGGCGAAGTACGACGCCGGTAACCCGGCAGCCCTCCGCCGTCTGATCGCGGGCGGCGCGAAGCTACAGCCGTTCTCCCAGCCGGTCATGGAAGCCTGCTTGAAGGCCGCGAATGAAGTCTACGCCGAAACCTCGGCGAAGAACCCGGAATTCAAGAAGATCCACGACAGCTACATGGCGTTCCGCAACGACCAGTATCTCTGGTGGCAGGTTGCCGAATACGCGTTCGACGGATTCCAGATCCGCTCGCGCCGCGGCTGATACGGCGAGAGTACAAGAGAAGAAAAAACCCCGGAGCTTGGCTCCGGGGTTTTTTATTGGCCTATCAGAACTTGTCCGATCAGAATTTGGGCGGTCCCAGCGGCTCATCGGGCAACTGGATTTCGATCTTGACCTTGCTCGGATCGACGCCGGTGCCCGCGCCTTTGTAGTGCATGACCATCTGCGGGAACGAGATTACCAGAATGACCATGATGACCTGGATGACGACGAACGGTACCGCGCCCCAGTAGATTTGCCCCGTTGTCACGCCGGCGGTGAGCTGTCCGCTCACGCGGTCGACGTATGACTCTTTCGGGGCCACCGAGCGCAGGTAGAACAAGGCGAAACCGAACGGCGGGTGCATGAACGAGGTCTGCATGTTCACGCCGAGGATCACCCCGAACCAGATCAGGTCGATGCCGATACGTTCGGCCGCCGGCGCGAGCAGCGGCACGATGATGAACGCCAGTTCGAAGAAGTCGAGGAAGAACGCGAGGATGAAGACCATGGCGTTGACGAAGAGCAGGAAGCCGATCTGTCCGCCAGGAAGCGAAACCAGCAACTCCTCGACCCACTTGTGACCGTCGACGCCATAGAAGGTCAGCGAGAACACGCGGGCACCGATCAGGATGAAGAGGACGAACGCCGAAAGCTTCGCGGTCGACTCGGTCGCCTGCTTAACCAGCGAGAAGTTCAGCCTCCGCTTCATGATCGCGAGAATAACGGCGCCGGCTGCGCCCATCGCGCCGCCTTCGGTCGGTGTCGCAAGGCCGATGAAGATCGTGCCGAGCACGAGAAAGATCAGCGCGAGCGGCGGCACCATCACGGCTGTTACCTGACGGGACATCTCGGAGAGGAGCGGTTCTCGCAGGAACGATACCGCGCCAAGGACCAGCGATATGGTGAAGTAGACGGCCGCACCGGCGGCAACGGCGGCGAGCAAACGGAACAGCGGCTCGAATGTGGCAAGCATGCCGGTTGCGATGGGCAGCGGGTGGTAAACGTAGACGTAGGACGCCACTCCCATTGCGAAGATCGCGCCAACCACGCCGGCGAAGCCGCGATGACGGTCGCCGACTGAAACCAGAAACGCGAAGATGATCGCGATGAACATCGTCAGCACGACGAAGTCCGCGCCGCGGTAGGTCGTGAGCCGCATGATCGCGATGCCGACGAGGGCGCTGACGAGAACGAGCAAAGTCAGGTTGGCGTGGGGGCGCGATGCGAAATCGCGCGAGCGCACGCCGAGATAGAGCGCGTAGATACCGAACAGCGCTCCGACGGCTTCAATGCCGTAATCGCGAACGATCTGCGGCATCTTGAGCGCCTCGCCGACATCGACACCGATCAGCCCGGAGATCGTGAGGAAAATTACACTCAGGATTGCGCTCGTGAGCACGAAGACAAGGAGCGGAATGGCTGCCACTACCCCGGCCAGGTTTGTAAGCGTACGCAGGGGTTGGTTCTTGCCGTCCTCTTTCAGGGTCTGCGCTTCCGGCGGAAGTCCAGGAGCGCGGTTCGGATAGATCATCGTGACCATGAAAACGTAGCCGGCATAGAGGGCTGAGAGGACCAGACCCGGCACGAAGGCGCCCTCATACATATCGCCGACCGAGCGGCCGAGCTGGTCGGCCATGACGATCAGAACGAGCGAAGGAGGGATGATCTGGGCAAGCGTGCCGGAGGCGGCGATCACGCCGGAAGCGAGCCGGCGATCGTAGCCGTAACGGAGCATGATCGGCAGCGAAATCAGACCCATCGAGATCACGGAAGCCGCGACTACGCCGGTAGTGGCTGCAAGCAGCGCGCCGACGAAGATCACCGCATAGGCGAGACCGCCTCGGATCGGGCCGAACACCTGCCCAATGGTATCGAGCAAATCTTCCGCCATGCCGCTTCGCTCTAAGATCAATCCCATGAACGTAAAGAAGGGGATTGCGAGCAGCGTGTCGTTGTTCATCGTGCCGTAGACGCGCTCGGGCATCGCTTGCAGGAAGTTGGGCGCGAACAGCCCCAGCTCGATACCGACTACGCCGAACACGAGGCCGACGGCCGCGAGCGTGAAGGCTGCGGGATAACCGATCAACAGGCACACGACGAGAGTCGCGAACATGATCGGCGCCATATTGTGAATGATAAAGGCGATCATCTGATTATGCTCCGGAAGCGCGCTGACTCAGGACTTCTTCTCGATCGCCTCAAGCAACCGTTTGGCTTCAGCCTCCGCGGCGTGCACCTGCGGGCCGTCGTAGGGATCGGGAATCGCACCGCGAATGACGCCGATCCGTTTAATGATCTCAGAGATAGCCTGGATAAGCAGGACCGTGAATGCGAGCGGGACCAATCCCTTCGCGATCCATTGCGGCAACCCGCCGGCCGCGAAGGACGTTTCGTTGAGCCGGTAAGAGGTCAGGAAAAACGGCACCGACGTCCAGACCATGATGATGCAGAAGGGCAGAAGCGCAAACGTATGTCCGATCAGATCGATCCAGTTGCGAGCCCGTCTGGAGAACAGGTTGTTCACGATGTCGATGCGGATGTGTTCGTTCGCAATCAGCGTCCATGCCGCGCAAAACAGGAACACCGCGCCGAACAGATACCACTGCAATTCGAGCCAGGCGTTGGAAGACTGGTTGAGCAGCTTTCTGATGATTGCGTTGGTCGTGGAGACGACAACGGCAAGAACCAGAAGCCAGGCAATGTACTTGCCGAGTTTCGTATTGACGGCGTCAATCGCTCGGCTGATTGCGAGTAAGCTACGCAAGTTATTCCCCCCGGGCACTACGGTCGGTTCCAGGCTGTTCCAGCCTTGCCAACCCCTTCCTTACGGGCACCATAGACATTTGGACTAATCGATCAAGCGGCGGGACGATAGGAAAGCCGCGCAGATAGATGCGCCGGAAACCATCGGAAACGTTACGGAAATCGGGTTTTTACGGAACCGTTATTTGGTGCCGATTGTCGCATCGCGAGTGCGCCGCGCCTCGCGATGCAACATGTAGATGCCTGCGCAGATCATCAGCGCCATGCCTGCGAAAGACCAAAGATCGGGCAGTTCGCTGAAAATGACGAAACCATAAAGTACGCCGAAAACCACGATCGAGTAACGGAACGGTGCGACCGCGGAGAGTTCGGTGCCGCGATAGGCAAGCACGATGAAGTATTGTGCGAGCACAAGACAGACGCCAGAGCAAAAGCAACTGACAAGGGTCAGCAAATCCGGTGTCTGCCATTGCTGGAAGAACGATCCGGCGGCTCCGACCAGGATGCCCGCGAGGATCGAGCCCAGCGCGACGACGAAGGCGGGCACGCGCGCTCCGATCGAGCGTGCGAGCATATCGCGAAGCAGGATCGTGAAAGTGGCCGCGAGTGCAAACAGCGACGCGACATCGAAAGCGCCGGTCGCAGGCTTCACCACGAACAACACGCCGGCGAAGCCCGCGGCGACCGCGAGCCAGCGCCTCCAGCCGACTTTTTCTCCGAGCGATGCGGCGCCGATGATCGTCATGATGAACGGCACGAGCTGAATGATCGTAATCACGTTGCCGAGCGGGATCAGTGCGAGCGCGGAGATCAAGAGCACACCGGTTGCGGCCTCGGCCAGCCCGCGGAGGCTTACCTGCCAGTCCAGCACTTTGGGGGAGTCGCGCAGTTCGCCCCGCCACCAGAGGATCAGCGCGAGAAAGATCAGCGCCAGTCCGCCCCGGATGACGAGAACCTCGGAAACCGGGATCGTTCTGACCGCGAATTTCGTGCCTGCGTCGTTCGCGGCAAACAGCGCCATCGCAAGCACCATGAAGATCATGCCGCGGCGGTTGGCGGCGCGCGTGTCGGTCATGATCCTTCCGCCTGCGTTGTTGCGGCCGATTTGCGCCCTGCGCGCAGCCGCTCGCGGTGAAGGAGATAAATGCCGGCGGCAACGATGAGCGTCATTCCAACAAGCGAAATCAGATCCGGGATTTCCAGAAATACGACGATCCCGCCGATCACTGCGAAGAAGAGATAGAAATACCGGAACGGCGCCACCACCGACATGTCGCCGGAGCGGAAGGCGAGAAACGAGAAGGTGTTGGCGAGCACCATGAGAAATCCGGCCAGACAGCACAATCCGAACGTGGCGAGATCGGGCCAGATCCAGGGTCCCCATGCTTTGATTCCGAGCGGCTGGATCAGCGGCGTGAGGAGGAGCGCGATCGCCGTTCCCGAAAGCGAAGTGGCGAGAGAAACGACGAAGGGCGGCGCGGCGTTTCCGATCCGCCGCGACTGAATATCCCTGCCGACGCCCACGGCTGCGATCAGTATCACCACGAGTGCGACCGGCTGAAATGCCTCCGCGCCGGGCTTCACGATCAGGAGCACGCCAAGGAACGCAATGAGCGCCGCAGACCAGCGCCGCCAGCCGACGGACTCTCGGAAAAGATAGATTCCGGCGATCATGCCGAGAAACGGCCCTACCTGCATCACCGCGGTCACGGTCGCGAGCGGCAGGAATGCGTAGCAGGTGATGATCATCGGGCCGACCGAGCCCTCGAACACGCTGCGCCAGATGACGTTCCTGTTCGCGAGCTTCTTCAGCTGCGAGATGCCGTAGAGAAAACAGACGAGCGCGAACGCAAAGACGAAGGCGGTCGCGCCGCGAATGACGATGATCTCCGGCGCGGGCAGAAAACGGACTGCGATCTTGGTGCAGATATCGTTCGACGCGAACGACGCCGACGCGAGCATCATGAAGAAGATGCTGCGCAGATTGGCAGACAACGCTCCTGCGGCGGGATTGAATGACACCAGTGGAAACTTTGCGATAACCGGCGTCAGCCGCCGGTCAGACTCATATGGCGTCCGACCGCGGGCTGACTGGTGCGGCGGTCGATGACGAAGTCGTGGCCCTTGGGTTTGCGTGCGATCGCTTCGTCCATGGCGGTGTAGAGCAGATCGTTCGAGGCGGACGCGCGCATGGGGCCGCGCAGGTCGGCGGCGTCTTCCTGCCCGAGGCACATATAGAGCGTGCCGGTGCAGGTGAGGCGTACGCGGTTGCAGCCCTCACAGAAATTATGTGTAAGCGGAGTGATGAAGCCGAGCTTACCGCCGGTTTCCTTCACGCTGACATAGCGTGCCGGGCCGCCGGTGCGGAAGTCGATGTCTTCGAGCGTGTATTTTTCCGCGAGCCGCGCACGCACGAGCGAAAGCGGCAGATACTGATCGACGCGCTCGGTGCCGACGTCGCCGAGCGGCATGACTTCGATCAGCGCGAGGTCCATGTCGCGGCCATGCGCCCATTCCATCAACGATGCGATCTCGTTCTCGTTGTCGTCTTTCAGTGCGACCGCGTTGATCTTGATATGAATGCCGGCTTCCTGCGCGGCGTCGATGCCGGCAAGGACCTTTGAAAGATCGCCCCAGCGCGTGAGCGCCTTGAATTTCTCCGGATCGAGCGTGTCGAGCGAAACGTTGATGCGCTTGACGCCGTAGCCCGCGAGTTCTTTGGCGAAGCGCGTGAGCTGCGAGCCGTTAGTCGTGACGGTCAGTTCCTTGAGTACGCCGCTATCGAGATGCCGCGAGAGCGAGCGGAACAGCGTCATGATATCCCGCCGCACCAAGGGCTCGCCGCCGGTGATCCGCAGCTTCTCGACACCCCGGGAAACGAATGCCGTGCACAGGCGGTCGAGTTCTTCGAGCGTCAGAAGGTCCGGCTTCGGCAGGAAGGTCATGTGTTCGGACATGCAGTAGACGCAGCGGAAGTCGCAGCGGTCGGTGACCGACACGCGCAGGTAGCTGATCGACCGGCCGAACGGGTCGATCAGGGCCGGCGAGGCCGCGGTACTTCCGGGAATCGGACGAATTTCATTCATCTGGCGTCTATTCTGGCCTGTTCTCGCCTATTTTGGGTCTTTCACGCCGATATAAAAGGACTTTGGCCAAGAAAGCCGGGCAGGTAAAGCGGCGTTGCCGCATGGCTTGTCCGGCGCAGGTGCGTGTCGGTAGTTTCCCGGCTGGAGGACGAAATGGCGCAAGAGAATGCTCCCTGGCCGACCGAGATCCGGGTCTTAAGCAATCGCAGCGCGATGGAGGTCGCCTTCGAGGACGGCACCCGGTTTACGCTGCCTGCCGAATACCTGCGGGTCGAAAGCCCGAGTGCCGAGGTGCAGGGACACAGTCCCGAAGAGAGGAAGACCGTTCCGGGCAAGCGAAACGTAATGATCCTCGAGGTGCAACCCGTCGGCAATTATGCGGTTCGTCTGGTGTTCGACGACATGCACTCGACCGGGATTTACTCGTGGCCGTATTTGCATGAACTCGGCCGCGATCGGGAAGCCCGCTTTCAGCGCTACCTCGACGAATTGGCTGCGAAGGGACTGTCCCGCGATGCCGCGACACGTCACTGACGAAAGCGCGGAGAGCGGCCGGGTCCGACGAACCGCGCAGTTCGCGTCATGACGGCGAGAGCAACGAAATATTCGCAGGAAAGTGTTCTGCGGAAGCTGCTTTTGATCGCAGCGATCTGGATCGCTTCCGACATCGGCTATTACTTCGTACTCCCGCAACTCGGCGTCAAATCGAGTTACAATGCCGGCTCAGTAGCGATTGCGCTCTACTATATATTCTGGATCGGCATCGCGATCATCACATTCTGGGATCTCTATCGGGACTGGATTCGCTTCGACAACCGGATCGCAGCCTATACCGTCTGGCTCGTTGCGTTTGGCGGGTGCACGCTGTTTGCAGCGTATGTATTGCCGCGCCTGCCCGCGGCCAACTGGACGCAATCTTGGTCGGCTCCGGATGTCGTGCTTGCGACCGAGTGGTACTTTCTTCCGAAGTCGGTCGATATTCTGTTCCAGCAACTGCTTGTTCTGGCGATGGTGCTGTCGCTCGCTGCCGGACGACTCGAACTGCGCCGGATATCCTTGTATTGCGCGCTATTGTTCGGTGCGATCCACGTCCTGCTGGCATTTGGCGGGCTGCCAATCGGCTACGTCATTCGCTTTATGATCTTTGCTTCGGCTTTCGGGGCGATCTTCCCGGTTCTTATTCTGCGCGTGCCTAATGGGCTCGGCTACTCTTACATGCTGCACTGGTTCTACTACGCAGTCACGGTGCTGATGCCGCGCTTTTTCTCTACGCCGCTGTCTTGAAGGCAGGAAAAAGAAAGGCCGGTAGAGACACCGGCCTTTCTGAATTCTGTCTGAGAGATATGCGTCAGTTGATGACGTAAACCGTCGCGCCGACTGCGACCCGCTCGTAGAGGTCGATCACATCCGAGTTGTGCATGCGGAAGCAGCCGGAAGAGTCCGCCTGTCCGATCGAGTCCGGATCGTTCGAGCCGTGGATGCGATAGAGCGTTGAGCCGAGATAGATCGCGCGCGCGCCGAGCGGATTGTCTTCGCCGCCCTTCATCTGTTTCGGCAAACCGCGCTGCCGCGCATGCATCTGCGCGGGCGGGGTCCAGGTCGGCCATTCCTTCTTTCCCGAGACCTTGTGCGTGCCCGACCATGTGAAGCCGGCGCGGCCGATGCCGATGTTGTATTCGAGCGCGGAACCTGGAGCGGTCACATAATAGAGCTTCTTCTTCTTCGTTATGATGACGATGCTGCCCGGCGCGTACTTGGTATCGACCGAGGCCGTGCCGCCGAAGACCGAGAAGATGCCGGTCATCCGCGGCGGCGCGGCGTTCGGATTGCTGCCCCGGCCGGAGATCCACTGGCCGGTCACGGGGTCGCGCATGTCCTGCGCCATCGCCCCGGGAACGAGGATGATTGCCGCCAATACGGCGAATAGAAGTGCCTTCAGTCGCATCTTTATCCCTTTGTTTTTGTCGGTTTGCCGCCCCGGCATGGCTCTTTGAACGCCATATATTCAGGGCTACCGCAACGGTGCAAATCGGCACAGCGTAATCTTACGCTGGTGCAGCATCAGGCCCCGCAAGGGCCAAGGATTCTCGCTATAATTCAATTGCTTCGCGCGAATGACAGGCAGATATTTCGCGCTCGCCGCGAAATCCGCGGAAGGCCTTGCATGAGTGCAGACAGAAACACGTTGCGTATTGCGTTGATCGGGTTCGGCGAAGTCGGCCGGCGCTTCGCCGACGACATGCTGGGCCACCCGGCACTTGCGCTGTCGACCTATGACATTCTGCGCGAAGACGGCGCGAAACGCGGCGGCTACGAACAAGCGGCTTCAGAGCGCAACGTCGAGGCGCGTGAGAGCGCCCGCGCCGCGTGCGAAGGCGCGCATCTGGTAGTCTCCGCCGTGACCGCCGCGAACACGGAGAGGGTCGCAGCGGAAGCGGCAGGCTTCCTGAAGAGCGGGCAGATTTTCTTCGACATCAATTCCGCCGCACCCGGCACGAAGCAGCGCGCCAGCGCGCATCTCGCGAAGGCGGGCGCGGATTATGTCGAAGGTGCCGTCATGGCTCCTGTGAAGAAGCCCGGCATCCGGGTTCCGATCCTTGCGGGCGGGAAACGCGCCGACGAAACCGCAGAACGCCTGAACGCGCTCGGCTTCAACATCAAGGCGATTTCGCCGGAAATCGGACACGCCTCCGCGACCAAGCTTTGCCGCAGTATCATCATCAAGGGGCTGGAGGCGCTGCTGGTCGATTGCGCGAAGGCTTCCGCGCATGCGGGCGTGCAGGAGAATGTGTTCGCGAGCCTGCATGAGACGTTTCCATCGATCGACTGGCTTGCACTCGCCGAAGACATGAAGGAGCGCGTTGCGACGCACGGCATGCGCCGCTCGGAAGAAATGCGCGAAGCGGGCGAGATGCTCGCCGATTTCGGGTTCGATCCGGAACTCGCGCTTGCTGTCGCGAGCGCGCAGGCAAAGGGAGCGAAACCCCGTGGCTGACCGCGCCATTGATTGCATGATGTTTCGCGGCGGCACCTCGAAGGGTGCGTATTTCCTTGCGGACGATCTGCCGGCGGATGTAGCGGAGCGCGACCGCGTGCTGCTTTCGGTGATGGGCTCGCCCGATCCGCGTCAGGTGGACGGCATCGGCGGCGCGCACCCGCTCACGAGCAAGGTCGCGATCGTCTCGAAGTCGAAGGACAAGGATTGCGATATCGATTTCCTGTTCTGTCAGGTCGGTATCGACAAGCCGATGGTCGATACCACGCCGAATTGCGGAAACATTCTCTCCGGTGTCGCGCCTTTCGCGATCGAGCGCGGGCTTATCAAGGCAAATGACGGCGTGACCCCGGTGAAGGTCCGTACGGTGAACACGGGCACGATTGCTGAGTTGCTGATCGAAACGCCCGGCGGCGTCGTGAACTACGGAGGCGATGCGCGGATCGACGGCGTGCCCGGAACGGCAGCCCCTGTCGTCATCAATTTTTTGGATGCCGCAGGCTCCGTCTGCGGCGCGCTGCTGCCGACCGGCAATGTAAAGGACAAGGTTGCGGGGATCGAGGTGACGCTCATCGATAACGGCATGCCTTGCGTCGTGCTGCGCGCCGCCGATGTCGGCAGGACCGGCTACGAGCCGCGCGATCAGCTCGACAAGGATGCGGAATTAAAGAAGCGCCTCGAAGAAATCCGCATTCCCGCGGGCAAGCTCATGAATCTCGGTGACGTGACCGGCAAGGTCGTGCCGAAGATGATCCTCGTGGCGAGGCCGAAGCAGGGCGGCCACATATCGACGCGCTCCTTCATTCCGCATGAGTGTCACGCCTCGATCGGCGTGTTCGCGGCGGTGACGGTGGCAACGGCATGCGTGCTGCCGGGTTCGGTGGCGGAAGGCATCGCGATCGTTCCGCCCGGCCGCGACAAGTCGATGTCGGTCGAACATCCGACCGGGGAGTTTACGGTGAACCTCACCGTGGGTGGTACGAAAGAAAAGCCGGTGATCGAGCGTGCGGGGCTTCTGCGTACCGCGCGCAAACTTTTCGAGGGCAAAACGTTCGCGCATGAAAGTGCGAGAGCAGCGGCGCCGAGACAGGCCGCCGAGTAACTGTAGAGAGTAAGTGGAAAGAGAAATGTCAGGAAAGACCGGACTCGTGATTACCGCCCATCCGGGCGACTTCGTCTGGCGCGCGGGCGGAGCCATCGCGCTGCATGCGGACAAAGGCTACCGCATGAAAATTCTCTGCCTCGCCTTCGGCGAGCGCGGCGAAAGCCAGTGGGCATGGAAGACCGCGGGCATGAAGCTCGAAGACGTGAAGGCGCAACGCAAGGAGGAGGCGATGCGCGCGGCGGAAACGCTCGGCGCGGAAATCGAGTTCTTCGACGCCGGCGACTATCCGCTGCGCACGACAGAGAAGATGCTGGATCGCGCAATCGACGTCTATCGCGAGATGAAGCCCTCGTTCGTGCTGACGCACTCGCTCGAAGACCCGTACAACGTCGATCACCCCGAGGCGACACGCTTCGCGCAGGAAGCGCGCATCATCGCGCAGGCGGCGGGCCACAAGCCCGATCCGTCGCGCGCTTACGCCGCGCCGCCGGTATTCCTGTTCGAACCGCATCAGCCGGAGATGTGCAACTTCAAGCCGAACGTGATCCTGAACATCGACTCCGTATGGGAGAAAAAGAAGAAGGCGTTCGAAATTCTCGCCGCGCAGAAACATCTCTGGGAGTACTACACGCGTGTTGCGCTCAATCGCGGCATGCAGGGCGGCCGCAACTCCGGCAAGCCGATGACCTATGGCGAAGCCTATCAGCGCCTGTTCCCCGATGTCGTGGAGACGCTCTCGTGACCTTTCAGCCCGTCGTCGTCCGTAAAGTCGAACGCGCTGCCAAGGCGACTGTCGAAGCGCTCGGCAAGCTCGGCGTCTCGACCGTTCATGAAGCCATGGGCCGCGTCGGCTTAGCTAAAAATTACATGCGTCCGGTGTGGCAGGGCGCGGAAGCCTCCGGCTCCGCGATCACCGTGCTCGCGCAGCCCGGCGACAACTGGATGATCCACGTCGCCGCCGAACAGTGCCAGCCCGGCGATATGATGGTGGTCGCCTGCACCACGGACAACGAAGACGGCATGTTCGGGGAACTGCTCGCGACTTCGCTCAAAGCGCGCGGCGTCACAGGCCTCATCATCGATGCCGGGTGCCGTGACGTGCGTCCGCTCCGCGAGATGAAATTTCCTGTCTGGTCGCGCGCGATCTCGGCGAAGGGAACGGTGAAGGCGACACTCGGCGCGGTGAACATTCCGGTGGTCTGCGCGGGTGCCGCGGTCAATCCCGGCGATGTCGTCGTCGCCGACGAAGACGGCGTCGTATTCGTGCCGCGCGCCGACGCGGAGATGGTGCTGAAGGCAGCACAGGCGAGGCTCGCCAACGAAGACGAAAAGCGTACGCGCCTCGGCAAGGGCGAACTCGGCCTCGACATGTATAAAATGCGGGAGGGTCTCGAGAAGGCCGGTCTCAAATATATCGACAGCCTCGACGACCTGAAAAAGTGAGACAAGAAAAATGAACAGCGAGCCGTGTTTCGATATCGCGCATCTCGGTCACGTCGAGATGCTCACGAACAAGCCGCAGGAGAGCCTGGACTTCTTCGTGAACGTCCTCGGCCTTACCGAGAGCGGCCGCGAAGGCGACAGCGTCTATCTGCGCGCCTATGACGACTACGAATTCCACTCGCTGAAGCTGACCGCGTCGAACACGACCGGCGTCGCGCACATCGGCTATCGCGCATCGAGCGAGCAGGGGCTCGCGCGCCGCGCCGCCGCGATCGAGAAAATGGGTTGCGGCATCGGCTGGACGGAAGGGGACCTCGGCCACGGGAAGTCCTACCGCTTCCACGATCCGGACAACCACATCTTTGAAATCTATTTCGACACGAAAAAGTATCAGGCGCCGCAGGCGGAGAAGCCCGCGCTGAAAAACCAGGCGCAGCGCTATCACGGCCGCGGCGTTGGCGTGCGGCGGATCGACCATCTCAATCTGCTGGCGCAGGATGTCGCCAAAATCCGTGAATTCATGCCCGCGGCGCTCGGCAGCCGCGTCACCGAGGAAATTCAGCTCAACGACGGCACCTATGGCGGCTGCTGGTTCACCGTGAACAACAAGAGCTACGATGTCGCCTATACCCGCGATCACACGAAGGCGCGCGGACGCTTTCATCACGTGACCTACGCGGTCGATCAGCGCGAACATGTATTGCGCGCCGCGGATGTTTTTCTAGAAAACGGCGTTTTCATCGAAACCGGGCCGCATAAGCACGCGATCCAGCAGACCTTCTTCCTCTACGTCTATGAGCCTGCTGGCAATCGCGTCGAAGTGGCGAATGCCGGCGCGCGCCTCATCATCGATCCCGACTGGAAAACCGTTACCTGGACTGAGACCGAGCGAAAGAAGGGCCAGGCCTGGGGCTTGAAGACGATCGAAAGCTTCCACACGCACGGCACGCCGCCGGCGGAATGAGTTCGATAAAATTGTAAGCAAATTTTCGCGAAAAGTTTCAGCTTTCCGGCTTCGTTGCTAACCATTTGAATTAAGCGCTCATTAGCGGCTTTGGGCTAGTAAGTGCTTATGAAATTTACGCTTGCCCTCATGTCCGAACTCGAGGATGCGCTGCATAGCGGCGCGCCCGAGCGCCGCGTCGTCCTGCTCCGGCGCATCACGGATCTTTTCCTCAGCGACGCCGTCCGCCTGAACGAAGAACAGGTCGGCGTGTTCGACGAGATTCTCACGCATCTCGCCCGGCGCATCGAAGAGCGCGTGCTCGCGCAGATCAGCCTCAAGTTTGCGCCGGTGAGGAACGCGCCGCGCAACATGATTTCGCTGCTCGCGAATGATGACAACATCGCAGTCGCCGGCCCGGTGCTGTCGCAGTCGGATCGTATCGACGAAAACGACCTCATCGAAATCGCAAAATCGAAGAGCCAGACGCATCTGCTTGCGATCGCAATCCGCGAACAGCTGAGCGAAGCGATTACCGATATTCTGATCGAGCGCGGCGACCCGCATGTGGTCGGCAAGCTCGCCCGCAACGGCGGCGCGCGCTTCTCCGACAAGGGCTACAAGAGCATCGTGGCCAAGGCCGACGGCGACGACGAAATTTCGGAGAACCTCGGCCTGCGGATCGACATCCCGCTTCCCCTGCTGAAGCAGCTTCTGATGCGCGCGAGCAATCTCGTGCGCTCGCGGCTGCTCGCGGCCGCCGATCCGGACCAGCAAAAGAAGATTCAAGAAGCGATGATGTCGGTTGCCGAGGAACTCGGCCTCGGCGCGTTCGGGTATCGCGATCTCGCGGCGGCGGAAGGTGTCGTGAAACGCCTCAACCGCGACGGCAAGCTGAACGAGCGCGTGCTGCTCGGTTTCGCGCAGCAGAAGAAATTTGACGAAGTCTCGGCCACGCTTGCGCTGTTCTGTCGGGCTCCGGTGGATTTCGTCGCGACCCTTTTGCAGGACGATCATCACGTGGGCCTGCTGGTCGCCTGCAAGGCTGCGAAGGTGAGCTGGCCGACGGTCTCGGCCATCCTCGCGGCAGGCTTCTCGAAGCACGGTCTTTCCGGCGCCGCGCTCGACGAAGCCGAGAAATCCTATCTCCTGTTCTCCGAACTTTCCGCACAGCGAAAGTTGCAGGTCATGATTTCGCGTCTGACCGACAAGAGAGCGAGTTAACGGCTCGAAGTAGTGCAATGGAGAAGAGAGTAAGCAAGCGGAAGAAGGTGCGGCGGCCCGCCAGGATTTACTGGCCGGATTTACAGCCGATCTGCGCCTGCACCGTGCGCGATCTCTCCGATACCGGCGCGCGGCTGAAGTTGTCGCCGGGAGAAGATTCGCTCGAGAACATTCCTTCGGAATTCGTTCTGTCTTTCACGCCGGATCAGGACCCGCGCAACAAGCGCCGCAGCGTTACGCGCAAATGCCGCGTGGTCTGGGTGAACGACGGTCAGCTCGGCGCCCATTTCCCCGGCAGGCGAAGATTTTCCTGACGCCGGGAAGCGCGTGCTTCCGAAGCTTGCCGTTACCTGCACCGGAATTTGAAAATGGTGGGCGCGACAGGGATTGAACCTGTGACCCCTCCCGTGTGAAGGGAGTGCTCTACCGCTGAGCTACGCGCCCGCCTTGGCAGGCTGTGTAGGGAACGCCCCGACAGGGTGTCAAGCAAGCGGTCGCCGGGCCAGAAGGTCCATCGCCGCCTCGGTCAATTCTTCATATTTATGGATCAGCCGGTCGGCGCCGAGGGCAGCCGGCGGGATTTCCGTGTATCCGAACGAAACCGCGATCACCGGAATCTCCGCGGCTTTGGCCGTAATCACGTCCGTCTCGGAGTCGCCGACGAGCACCGCGCGATCCGGGTTGCCGCCGGCACCCTCGATCGCCCCGATCAGGTGCCGTGGGTCCGGCTTTTTGAATTCGAAGGTATCTCCCCCCGCGATATAGGCGAAGCGATCCGCGAGGTTGAGTTCGCGCAGGAGTTTCACCGCATAGCGCTCGATCTTGTTGGTGCAGACCGCAAGCACGGCGCCTTCGTCCGCGAGCCGGGAGAGCGCGGTCTCGAGGCCGGCGAACGGGCGGGAATGATCGGCGATGTGCTCCTCGTAATGCACGAGAAACTGGCGAAACAGCCCGTCGACCTTTTCCTTGGTGAACTTCACCTGCGTGTGCGCGAGCGCCCGCTCGATCATGGCTCGTGCGCCTCCGCCGATGAAGTTGCGGGCGTCGTGATCTTCGGGCGGATTCAGGCCTTCGCGTTCGAGCGCGAAGTCCAGCGCCCGCAGAAGATCGGGCGCGGTATCGACGAGTGTGCCATCGAGGTCGAATACGACGGTGGGGCGCATGGAAAACTGGGTAGCGCAAAGCGTTGCCGGTGGCGAGTGCGTACCGGCGTGCTACAAGCTTTGCACGAAACTCCCGTGACGAGAGCTTTCATGAATGCCGATGCGCTGAAGCGCGAATCAGCCCGCCGCGCGCTCGACTATGTGATGCCGGGGATGAAGCTCGGTCTCGGCACCGGATCGACGGCGGCGCACTTCGTCGATCTCCTTGCGGAAAAAATGCGGCAAGGCCTTCAGGTTGTGGGCGTGCCTACCTCGGAAGCGACGCGGAAGCAGGCGGAGGCGCTAGGTATCCCGCTGACGACGCTGGACCAGACGCCGGAGCTCGACCTCACCATCGACGGGGCCGATGAACTCGACGCTTCGCTGCAACTCATCAAGGGCGGCGGCGGTGCTCTGTTAAGAGAGAAGATCGTGGCCAGCGCTTCGCGGGAGATGATAGTGGTTGCGGACGAAAGCAAGGCCGTGAAAGAGCTTGGCCGCTTTCCGCTGCCGATCGAGGTGGTCGACTTCGGCCTGGAGGCAACCCGGCGGGCCATCGCGGCGGTTTCGGCCCAAGCGGGCTGCCGCGGCGACCTGAAGCTGCGCAAAAAGGCCGACGGCCATGTTTTCGTCACGGATCAGGGACACGTGATTCTGGACGGACATTTCGGCCGAATCCCCGATGCTGCCGCACTTGCCAGAGGACTTGCGCAAGTGCCCGGCGTCGTGGAACACGGCCTGTTCATCGGGCTCGCGACACGGGCCATCCTCGCGGGAAGCGAGGGCATCCGTGTCATAGAACGGCCCTAGGAATTCACGGGAAGGAGTTGGAGATGTTTTCTTACGCAATCCGCGCCGCGAGGGCGGGCGTAGTGCTTGCCGCCCTGTTCGGGCTTGGTTCGGCAGCGCAGGCGCAGGCCCCGAGCGCGAGCCAGCTGAAGCTGGCGCAGCAGGTCGTCGAGATTCAGGGTGCGGAACGGTCTTTCGAAGGCGCGATACCGACCATCCTGAACCAGATTTACGCTCAGTTCGTTCAGCAGAATCCGGATCTCGACAAGGATATCTCGGGTGCGCTGCGCGGCATGCTGCCCGAATTCGAAAAGCGCAAGGCTGAAATCAGCGCAATCCTCGCGCGGGTCTACGCAGAGAAATTCTCGGAAGCCGAGCTGAAGGAAATCATTGCCTTCTACGAAAGCCCGACGGGCAAGAAGTTTGTCGGAGCGACTGCCGACATCGGCAAGCAGACCATGGGCAGGCTTCAGGAATGGAGCGGCAAGGTAAGCAAGGACGCCACCGACCGCCTCAAGGCGGAGATGAAGAAGAAGGGTCACAATCTCTAAGCGCGATCTCCTTCTTGTGATTTTCGAGCCGGGCGGACATTGTTCCGCCCGGCTTTTTTTGCCGCTACAACACGCACGCAATTGCAGAGGGATGGCCGGCGGTGGCTGATTTCGACTTCGATCTCTTTGTCATCGGCGGCGGTTCGGGTGGCGTTCGAGCGGCCAGGATCGCCGCGACCCACGGCGCGAAAGTCGCGATCGCCGAAGAGTACCGCATGGGCGGCACCTGCGTGATCCGGGGCTGCGTGCCGAAGAAGCTGCTCGTCTATGCGAGCCGCTTCGCGCACGAGTTCGAGGACGCCGCGGGCTTCGGCTGGACCGTCGAAGGCGCGAAGTTCGACTGGCCCACGCTGATCGCAAACAAGGACAAGGAAATCGCCCGCCTCGAAGCGGCCTACCGCAAGAACGTAGGCGGCGCGGGCGCGGAGATCATCGACAGCCGCGCGGTGATCGAGGACGCGAATACCGTCCGCATCCTGAAATCGGGCGCGCGGGTCCGCGCGAAATACATTCTGGTTGCGACGGGCGGGCACCCGTCGCTGCTCGATATCCCGGGCAAGGAACTCGCGATCACTTCGAACGAGGCGTTTCATCTCGCCGGATTGCCGCGCCGGATCGTCATTCAGGGCGGTGGCTTCATCGCCGTCGAATTTGCCTGCCTGTTTGCGGCGCTCGGCAGCAAGGTGACGCTCGTGCATCGGGGAGACGACATTCTCCGCGGCTTCGACGACGATGTACGCGCGCATGTGCGCGGCGAAATGGTCGCGCGCGGTATCGATGTGCGGCTGAACGATACGATCAAGAAGATCGAGGATCACAAGTCGCATCGCTGTGCGTATCTTTCGGATGGCGCCGCCATCGAGGCGGACCAGGTCATGCTTGCGATCGGCCGCGTGCCGAATACGAAGAACATCGGCCTCGAAACGGCGGGCGTGAAACTGAATGCCGCTGGCGCCGTAGCGGTCGACGAGACTTCGCGTTCCAGCGTTCCTTCGATCTATGCGATCGGCGACGTCACGGCGCGCATCGCGCTGACCCCCGTCGCGATACGCGAGGGGCATGCGGTGGCCGATACGCTGTTCGGCAACAACGCCTGGAATGCGGATCACGCCAACGTGCCGAGCGCGGTTTTCTCGGAACCCGAAATCGGAACGGTGGGATTGACCGAAGCCGCCGCGAAAGCCGCCGGCAAAGCGCTCGACATCTATCGCACCCGATTCAAGCCGATGAAGGCGACACTTTCCGGACGGGATACTGCGATCCTGATGAAGCTCGTGGTCGAGCAGAAAACGCAAAAGGTTCTCGGCGTCCACATCGTCGGCGAGGGTGCGGCTGAAATGGTCCAGCTCGCGGCCATTGCCGTGAAGATGGGCGCGACAAAGCGCGACTTCGATAATACTGTCGCGCTGCATCCGACCGCCGCGGAAGAACTGGTGACGCTTAGGAATAAAGTGCAGGTCTAGATAATGCTTCAGGGGATAGGCAAATGAATTTCCGCAATCCGTCACGCCGCGATTTTATCGCGGGCCTCGGCGCAACGGCGTTTACGCCGTTCGCAAGCAACATTTCCTTTGCGCAGGGGATTCCCGCGAACCCGGACGTGGCGATTGTAGGCTCCGGTCCCGCTGGCCTTTCCGCGGCGCGTACGCTCGCTGCGGCCGGAAAAACGTTCGTGGTGCTGGAGGCCGACGACCGCAGAGGTGGGCGGGCGAATACCGACACCACGACATTTCCCGGCATTCCGTTCGACCGCGGCTGCGCGTGGATTCACTCGGCTGACCGCAATCCGATGCTTCCGGTCGCGAAAGCGAACGGTTTCACTTTGCATCAGCACCACGACAGCATCGATCACGTCTGGTACGGACGCGAGAAATTCTCGGATGCGCAGGTAAAGAGCGTAAAGCGAATTCAGGACGAAATCGTCAAGGCAAATTCCCGGGCCGCGAAAGCGCGCGACGGCGCGGTTTCCGAAATCCGGCCGATCCGCTCGAAGGAAGAGCAAGCCACGGCGACGCTGATGGGGCCGATGGATATGGCGGTCGATTTTCACAGCCTCTCGATTCGCGACTACGACGACCAGGCGGAACTTGAGCCGAACTTTCTTGTGAAGGAAGGCTTCGGCGCGGTGGTCGCAAAATTCGGCGAGAGCGTTCCGGTCTCGCTGGAAACGCAGGTGCAGAAAATCAAATACAGCGGGCCGGGCGTGCAGCTCGAAACTTCGAAAGGAACGGTCAACGCGAAGTATGCGATCGTGACGTGCTCCACCGGCGCGTTGCAATCGGGTTACATCAAGTGGGATCCGATTCTTCCGGAGTGGAAGGAAAGCGCGATCCACAATATCCCGATGGCGCTGCTGGCGAAGATTCCGCTCCTGCTCGACGGCGAGCGCTTCGGGCTGAAGCCGTTTGAGGACGTTCTGTTCGAAATGCCCGGCAAGCAGGACATCTATTTCATCGCCCATCCATTCGAATTTCCGATGATGATCGGCTTCGTCGGCGGCGACTTCGCGTGGAATCTTTCCTCGCAGGGCCGGGAGGCGGCGATCGATTTTGCGACCCAGTCCTTGCAGCGCATCTTCGGCGAGAAGGCGGCCAAGCACATTCTGAAGGCCGACTTTACGCAGTGGCCGCGCAATCCGTGGGTGCGCGGTGCGTATTCGGCGGCGCTGCCCGGGCAGTTCGCGTCTCGCGCAGCGTTGAAGCGGCCGCTCGCGGACAAGGTTTATTTCGCAGGGGAAGCGGTCGCAGGCGAGTTCACGCAGACCTGCGGCGGCGCGGTGCTGGTCGGCGCGGAAGTCGCGAACACGATCATCAAGCGGCTGAAGTAATTCAACCGCGTCCGAGCCACTCCGCTGCCTCGCGCCATAGCGGCTCGCGCGATTGTTCGCGGAAATAGCCGAAGTGGCCGATCTTTTTCACGCCGGCCGCTTCCGGCGTGACGGTGATGTGCTCGGGCTTGGTACCGGTGTAACCGGCGAGCAATCCGGCGACAGCGACCGGCGGCGCCCAGTCGTCGTCCGACATGCCGACCGCGCGCAGCGCACCTTTGTAGTTCGGAAAATACTTCCGCGCCTCCAGCGTCTTGTCGTCGTAGAGGTAGCGCGGCTTCATGCACCAGCCGGCCCATTCGCGAAACACACCTTTCGGCAAATCTTCGCCCATACCCATTTTCCCCGGGACGTAACCGAAGATCGTGTAGGCGAGGGGTCCGAGTACGCGGAGCGATAGCCACACGCGATACTTCTCGGGCGCCGGAAACAGTTTCCAGTAGCCGATCTGTGAAGCGGCAAAGAGCGCGCGGCTCACTTTGTGATTGTTCGGTAGCTGCCCGAGCGCCTGCCCGCCGAACGAGTGGCCGACATAGACGAGCGGCTTTCCGCCGGCGAGACTTTCGGCGTAATCGACTGCGGCGACGAGATCGAGCGAGGCCCAGTCGCGCATCTTTGCCGGAAACCCGCGCAGGCCGCCCTTCGGCTTGGAGCCGCCGATGCCGCGATAATCGAAGGTGATCGCTTTGAATCCCTGTTCCGCGAGAAAGCGCGCGAACTTCGTGTAGTAGCCGCGCGGCACCGCAGTCGCCGATGCAATCAGCACGGCCCCGCGATGCGGCGGCGTAGGCTCGAAGACCGTTGCCGCGAGCCGGTAGCCGTCTGCGGCGGCAAATTCGGTGTGATTTTCGCGCTTTGGGTTCGTCATTGCGTATCCTTGGCGCGGCATTCTCCATGCGAAACCGCCCCGTTCAAGCGCGTTAACTTTGCAGCTACGGGCCGCTACGTAAGTTTGACTGGCCTCAAGGCCGCCCGGCCGCAAAACTGGCATCGGCTGGCCACCCCCGCTATAACCCCCGGCCTTAAGCGGGCGCACCCGCCGGTGGAGTATGTGTGATGAAAGAGCGTTGGAGCCCGGATAGCTGGCGCAAGAAGCCGATCGTCCAGGTGCCGGATTACCCGGATCAGAAGGCCCTCGAGAACGTCGAGAAGCAGCTCGCTTCCTTTCCGCCGCTCGTTTTTGCAGGCGAGGCGCGGGCGCTGAAGCGCGCGCTTAGCTCCGTGGCATCCGGAGACGCTTTTCTCTTACAGGGCGGCGATTGCGCCGAGAGCTTCGCCGAGCATCGCGCGGATAACATCCGCGACTTCTTCCGCGTCTTCCTCCAGATGGCGGTGGTGCTGACCTTCGCAGCCGCTTCGCCGGTCGTGAAAGTCGGCCGCATCGCCGGCCAGTTCGCGAAGCCGCGCTCGTCGCCGATGGAAAAGCAGGGCGGCAAGGAACTGCCGAGCTATCGCGGCGACATCATCAACGGGCCGGAGTTCACCGACGAAGCCCGCATTCCCGATCCGAAGCGGCAGCTTGAAGCCTACCGTCAGTCCGCGGCGACGCTGAACCTTCTGCGCGCGTTCGCGACCGGCGGCTACGCCAACATTTCGAACGCGCATCAGTGGATGCTCGGCTTCGTGAAGGACAGCCCGCAGTCGAACCGCTACGAAGCGCTCGCCTCGCGTCTGACCGAGACGCTCGACTTCATGCGCGCCTGTGGCATCGATCCCGAAGTGCATCCGGAAATGCGCACGACCGATTTCTATACGTCGCACGAGGCGCTGCTCTTGGGCTACGAGCAGGCGATGACGCGCGTCGATTCCACCTCCGGCGACTGGTACGACACCTCCGGTCATATGGTCTGGATCGGCGACCGCACGCGCCAGCCGGATCACGCGCATGTCGAGTTCTGCCGCGGCATCAAAAATCCGATCGGCATCAAGACCGGCCCTTCGACCACGCCGGAAGGCCTGCTCAAGCTGCTCGACATCCTCGATTCAGACCGCGAGCCGGGCCGCATCACGCTGATCGCGCGCTTCGGCGCGGGCAAAGTGAACGAGCACCTGCCGCGCCTGATCCGCGCGGTGAAAGCCGACGGCCGCAAGGTGGTCTGGTCCTGCGACCCGATGCACGGCAACACCGTCAGCGCGGGCGGCTACAAGACCCGGCCGTTCGACCTGATCTTGCAGGAAGTGCGCGAATTCTTTGCCGTGCACTCTGCGGAAGGCACGCATGCGGGCGGCATCCATCTCGAGATGACCGGCCAGAACGTAACCGAATGCACCGGCGGCGCGCGCGCGATCTCCGACACCGATCTGAAGGACCGCTATCACACGCATTGCGACCCGCGCCTCAACGCGGAGCAGGCGATCGAGATGGCGTTTCTGGTTGCCGACCTTCTCAAGAAGGAGCGCGTCGAGCGCGCGCGGCCGATCTCGGCGGTCGCAGGCTTTTAGCCCATCGTCATGGCCGGGCTTGTCCCGGCCATCCACGCCTTCGCCGCATTGAATGTTGCTAAGACGTGGATGGCCGGGACAAGGCCGGGCATGACGAAGTCATCGAAATATTCTTCCTCGGAATTACTCCGGCCTTGGCCTGAACGCGAGCGCGTAACCGACGATACCGGCGACGCCTGCCTGCCAGACGACGAACAGCGGCGCGAGCCCGTGGATCGGCCCGCTGCTCTGCATGAAATAGAGCAGCGTCCCCGCGGCTGCGCCGAACAGAACCGTCTTCACGATGCTAAGGTTCTGGCGGAAATCCTCGCTCGCGATCCACAGCGAGATGGAAGTGATCAGCGCGCCGACAAAACCGGAAACTGCGCCGATCCAGAGCAGCGCGGTCTTGTTTTTCTCGTCGTGCAGCGTGACCGCGAGGCGGTAAGCGCACCACCAGCCGATCACGACGCCCGCGAAAACGATCAGCATGGGGATCGGATTGTGCGACTCCCAGGAATAGATGCCGAGCGCGATCACAATGCCGAAGAAAAGCGCCGGCAGCATCGGCACCCCGAACAGTTCGGCGCCGTCGAGCGTCGCGTAGTTCGAGAGCAGTCCCGAGATCACGCCGCAGACCGCGAGGATGATTCCGGCTTCCCGACGGGTCTGGTATTTGCGTTTCGCCATTGCCGCACGCCTCCCTGATTTGGTGCGCATATTAGCGCAACGGTGGCTTGACGGAAGCTGGCATTGCCGCCCGTTCCGCGCGGCGCTAGACGGATGACATGAGTGTAAAAGACCGCCTGGTCCTCGCAATTGCGCAGCTAAATCCCGCCGTCGGCGATATTTCCGGCAATGCGGAGAAGGCGCGCGCAGCGCGTGCCATTGCTGCCAAGGGCGGGGCCGACCTGCTCGTTCTTTCCGAACTGTTCATCGCGGGCTACCCGCCGGAAGACCTCGTGCTGAAGCCCGCGTTTCAGGCGGCCTGCCGCTCGGCGGTCGAGGCGCTCGCGCGGGAAACCGCCGACGGCGGTCCTGCGGTCCTGATCGGCACGCCGTGGGTCGAAGACCGCAAACTCTATAACGCCGTGTGCCTGCTCGACGGCGGCAGGATTTCGGCGGTGCGCTTCAAGGTCGATCTGCCGAACTACGGCGTGTTCGACGAAAAGCGCGTCTTCGTTGCGGGGCCGATGCCGGGCCCGATGGATTTCCGCGGCATTCGCATCGGCAGCCCGGTCTGCGAAGACATCTGGACGCCGGATGTCGTCGAGTGTCTTTCCGAAACCGGCGCGGAAATCCTGATCGTGACGAACGGTTCGCCCTACGACCGCACGAAGCAGGATGTGCGCCTTTCGCATGCCGTCGCACGCGTGACCGAAAGCGGCCTGCCGTTCATTTACGTCAATCAGGTCTGCGGACAGGACGAGCTTGTCTTCGATGGCACATCGTTTGCGCTGCATGCAGACCGCTCGCTCGCGTTCCAGCTTCCCTCGTTTCAGGAAAGCGTAGTGCTCACCACATGGAACCGCGAAGGCGGCACCTGGCGTTGCAACGACGGGCTGATCGTTCCCGACATCGAAGGCGATGCCGCGGATTACTCCGCCTGTGTGCTGGGCCTGCGCGATTACGTGAACAAGAATGGCTTCAAGGGCGTCGTGCTCGGGCTTTCCGGCGGCATCGATTCCGCGCTGTGCGCGGCAATGGCGGTCGATGCGCTGGGTGCGGATCGCGTGCACTGCGTGATGATGCCTTATCGCTATACTTCGGAAGACTCGCTCAAGGACGCGAAGGCTTGTGCGGCCGCGTTAGGCGTGCGCTACGACATCGTGCCGATCGCGGACGCGGTGGAAGGGCTGGAGCAATCGCTCGCCGGTTTGTTCAAGGGCACCAATCGCGACATCACGGAAGAAAATCTTCAGTCGCGTGCGCGCGGCACGATTCTCATGTCGATCTCGAACAAGTTCGGGCCGATGGTGGTGACGACCGGCAACAAGTCGGAAATGTCGGTGGGATACGCGACGCTCTATGGCGACATGAACGGCGGCTACAACCCGGTCAAGGATCTCTACAAGACGGAGGTCTATCGTATCTCCGCGCTTCGCAACCGCTGGAAGCCGGTTGATGCAAAAGGTCCGGACGGCGTCGTGATCCCGGAAAATATTCTCGTGAAAGCGCCGACCGCGGAGTTGCGCGAGAACCAGAAGGATCAGGACTCGCTGCCGCCTTACGACATTCTCGACGGCATTCTCGAGCGGCTCGTCGAGCGTGAGGAACCGGTCGCGCAGATCGTCGAGGCCGGTTTCGAGAAGGAGACCGTGCTGAAAGTCGCGCGGCTGCTTGACGTTGCCGAGTACAAGCGCAGGCAGGCTGCGCCCGGCGTGAAAGTGACGCTGAAGAATTTCGGCCGCGACCGCCGTTATCCGATCACCAACCGCTTCCGCGATCCGGGCGCCAAGCCCGCGGAACCGGATCGGAGTTTGTCGAAGGGCGCTGTGGCGGCAAGGACTGAAGTGATCGATTTTTGATCCTTCTAAACCCTCCCCTCGAAGGGGAGGGTGGTGAGCGCAAAGCGCGAGCCGGGTGGGGTGCAGCATCTGCGTTTCTTGTTGGCCTCGCTTCGCTCAGCACCCCCACCCGCTCACCTCGCTTCGCTAGGTTCGCCTCCCTCCCCGCAAGGGGGAGGGAAAAAGAATTACCTCACCAGCGCAGCACCGTCGCAGCGCACACCGTTCACCCAGACATCCGCTTCGCCGAGCCCGATCCCGAGCGTCTTCAGCACGTTGTTCAAAACGCCGTCGATGGCAGGTGCTGCCGGCGTCAGGATTGAGCGGATCAGCGCGATCAGTACGGCGTTCGGTGTCAGCGAGAGCAGGCCGCCCGCATTCACGCTAAGCATCAAGGTGCCGAGCAGGCTTGCCGTCAGCGACTGCGTGAAATCGCTGGTCTTCACGTTCTTCGCGGTTAGACTTGTAATGTCCGCGTAACGGAACACGACATTCGTATCGTTCATGTTAGTGATCGCGGCATTCGCCATGCCGGTCGCGGTGATGAGACCCGCGACATTCGCGATCGTCGCATTCGTCATGTTCGGCGGACTGCCGAGCGACTTCCACCCCGATAGCGTCACTGGTTCCGCGATCCATGCGTTCACGAGCGACGGCTTCACCCCGAGCGTGACCCGCATGTCGTTCACGGGGTTCGCGCCGCAGGAAACGTCGGCGAGCCGTGCGCGCGCCGCCGCGATATCGAGATAGAGCGGAACGCGCAGCGTGACTGCGGAAAGCAATCCGGAACCGCCGACCTGCGCGATCAGCCGCACCCGCGTCTGTGCGGTGTAGACTTCGACACCCGTGGTGCCGAAACGGATCCACGGAGAGGATTGCGGGCGTTCGCCGATCGTAATCCCGAGTTGCGTGCCCATGAGCCCCGGCACGGCGAGGTTCGCGGTAACATCGGCCTGGTTGTTGCCGTTCGCGACTTCGGCTGCCGCCTGGATGATCGAAAGCGCCGATGCTTTCGCCTGCAAGGCAGCGGCGCCCTGACCGAAAGAAAGCGGGCTGCTCTGGCCGAAGTCGAACAGTTCGTTGACGAAGAACTTCACGTTGTTCGCGTCGGAGGAATTTTTGAGTCCGCGCAACGCGAAATCGACCTGCGCGCCGCCGCCGTTCGCATTGGCAACGCTGATGAGCGCGTCGAGCAACTGACCCACGGAAATTTTTGTGGCCGCGAGTTGCTCATAGGTGCCGGTCTGGCCGACGACCGAAGTGCCGAGCGCGTTCGAGAACTTGAACAGATCGACGTTGTATCCGGCGAGCGCGTTGTAATCCATGACGGTCAGCGCGACGTTCCCGCCGAGCAGGCCATTGAGCAGCGCGTTCAGAATGCCTCCATCCAGTGACAGAAGCCGCGAACCGACAGTGAAGGCGGCCTGCGCGGTTGCAACGGCCGTTGCCCGTGTTGCAACGTCCATAGTGCCGCCGGGAAGAAAGCTCTTGCCGAAATAGGCCTGCGCGCGGCTCTCGAGTTCCACCATCACGGCGTTTACCGGCGTGCCGTTCGGCACAAAGCGCAGGTTTGCCGGGATCGCCGGGTTCGCGACGTAGGAGCCCTTGGTAATACGAATGTCGCGAACCCCCGAAACGCCGTTGTCGTTTACGGTTGCGGTCGCGGCGAGCAGCGCCTTGTCCGGATCGCGGGCGGCCGCAATCGCTGCGAGATCGACCGCGCTTTGCGCGCGCCTGCGCTCGACGAATACGGAGGCCACATCGACGCCGATTGCGAGCGCGCCGATCCCGCAGATCGCGAACGCAGCGGCCATGATCGCGATGCCGCCGCGCTCGTCGCGTAAAAATGCGCGCGTGGATGCAAGGAAAGTGAGCCGGCGGAGCATCACGTCAGTAACCGCCCCGCCGGACCACGGCGCTGCGCGCGATCGTTTTCGGCGGCATGGGGATCAGGCCTTCGAAAGCAAACACGATCGAGCGCGAGGCGTCGTAGCTGATCGAAACATTGAAAAGATTGGCGTCGTTCGGCGAAGCCGCAGCCGACACCGTGAGATAATTCGGGTCGATCAGCGGATAGCTGCCGACGATGCTCGCAACTTGCGTTTTCGCGAGTTCGGTGCGTTCCGCCTCAGACAGGCCCTGTACGGTCGCGCGGGCGGCTTCGGCGGCGAGTTGCTGCACCGAATGTACGGTGCCGAAGTACATCGCGAAGATGAGAACGCCGAGCAGCACCATGAAAAATAGCGGCCCGACAATGGCGAACTCGATGGCGGCGACCCCTGAGCGGTCGCGAAGCCAGCGAGGCAGCTTGCGCTGCAAGAAGCGCCATGCCGGGAGCCGCCAAGGTTTCGCAGAGGGCCTCTTCTGAAGCTCAGGCACGTTCCACACCCGCATGATGGAGTTGGACTGGGAGGAACGATAACCGGAGGAACTATCGTCTGGGTTAAATGAAGTATTATTCTCAACCTATGAGAGTATTTGCGTCCGGCATACGATAAGGCCGCTTTTCGGTTGGCCTATCAGCCCCTTGCTGGCCTAGAGCATAGGCAGAAACGCGATTCCGAGAGCTAGAGAGCATGTCAGGGCCAGTCGTCCGCTTTGCGCCGTCTCCGACCGGCCTCATCCACATCGGCAACGCCCGTACGGCGCTCCTGAACGCGTTATGGGCGAGGAAGAACGGCGGCACCTTCATCCTGCGGCTGGACGACACCGACCGCGCCCGTTCGGAAGAGCGCTTTGCAGAGGCGATCAAGGCGGATCTTTCCTGGCTCGGTATTGCGCCTGATCGGATCGAGCGGCAGTCCGCCCGCATGATGCGCTACGAGGAGACGCTCGCGAAGCTGCGCGAGATTGGCCGCGTCTATGCCTGTTACGAAACCGAGGAAGAACTCGACCGCAAGCGCAAGCGCCAGCTCGGGCGCGGACTGCCCCCGGTCTATGACCGCGCGGCACTTGCCATGAGCGATGACGATCGCGCGAAGTTCGAGTCGGAAGGCCGCAAGCCGTACTGGCGCTTCAGGCTCGATCACCGCACCGTCAAGTGGAACGATCTCGTGCGCGGGGAGATTGCGATTGACACGGCATCCCTTTCCGACCCCGTGATCTGCCGCGCGGACGGCACCTGGCTGTATTCGCTCGCATCCGTCGTTGACGACATCGACATGAAGGTGACGCATGTCGTCCGCGGCGAGGACCACATCACCAACACGGCCGCGCAGCTCGACATGTTCGCGGCACTCGGCGCAAGCGCACCAACCTTCGCGCATCACAATCTGCTGACATTGCCGGGCGGCGAGGGGCTGTCCAAGCGTTTCGGTTCGCTCTCGATCCAGTCGCTGCGCGAGGCAGGCCACGAAGCGCTCGCGGTCGCGGCGGTCGCGGTTCTGACCGGCACTTCGGTAGCCGTCGAACCTGCCGAAAGCCTCGACACACTTGCGGCGAAGATCGACTTCGGGAAAATCTCGCACGGACCCGCGCGTTTCGATCCGGCCGATCTCGACGTGCTGACGGCGAAGACGTTGCACGCGGCGTCTTTTGCGGCGGTCGCGGATCGGCTCGGCGCATTGAAAGTTGGCGGCGGCGAAAAGTTCTGGCTCGCGGTGCGCGGCAATCTTGCGAAGCTTGCCGAAGCAGCAGAGTGGTGGGAGGTCGTTTCAACGCCGCTCGCGACGAAGATCGCGGATGCCGACCGGGAATTTTGCAGGCTCGCGGAGACGCTGCTGCCGCAGGAGCCATGGAGCGATAAGGTCTGGGACGAGTGGCTTGCGGCGATCAAACCGGCCGCGAACCGCAAGGGCCGCGAACTCTTTCATCCGCTACGCATTGCGCTGACTGCCCGCGAGAATGGCCCCGAGCTTCGCGCGCTTCTTCCGTTGATCGGCCGCGCCCGCGCTTCCGCGCGTCTTCGCGGCGAAACCGCGTAGCGTCTAGCGAACCGGATAGAACTGCGGGCCGACGACGCGAACCTTGCGGTTGGTATCCGGCTTTTCCGGCGGCGGCGGCGTTTCGGAGATCGAAGGTGTCGGCGTCGGGGGCTCGAACACAGGCGTATTCGGATTTTTCGACTGCTGCTTGGGTTGCGCGAGCGGGCCGATCTTCGGCTGCGAAAGCTGCTTCGAACGCTGCTCGGTCACGATGATATCGCCGCGCTGGATGGTCTGGTCCTGACCGAGCGCGTCGGCCCAGCTCTGGCCCGGCCCGCGGCAAGAACAGCCCGGATTGAACTCGGTGCGGTATTTGAAGGCGTTCGGCAGCGACGAATAATATTCACCGGAAACCGATACGGCCTGCTCGATGTCCTGCCCGGGATTGCTGTACATGTAGAGCGCGACTTCGGCAGCCGGGCACTGGCGCTTGCAGATCGATTCGTCTTCGCCGAAACGCGACTGCACGGTCGCGAAGCTGATCGGGAAGAAGAAGCCGTCGCAAAGGCGCACGCAAACCGTGCGGAAGCCGGATCCTTCCGGCATTTCGTTCGGCGTCACGTCGGGGTTCTCGTCGTTGTTGCCGAACAGGCGGTCAAGGAAACCGCGGGGGCGCGCCGGAGGAACCGCCACGTTGCGATACTGCGGCCCGCAATTGTTCTGGTTGAGCGAAACGAGCAGCTGCCGGCGTTGCAGATCGCGGGTGTAGTTCGCATCGGCGCCGCCGCCGCGGATCTGGGAAACCTCCTGCTGCATGCGGTCGAGGTTCGCGCGCATGCGGTCGATCTGCGGCTCGAGCTGGTTGCACTGCTCGGGACGCTGGCTGCCGCCGAAGATAAAGAAGCCGCGGCGGTCGCAGCCGAGCCGCCGCGCGGTGCCGATCGCCTGGTCGAGTTCCTGGCGTTGCTTGACGATCGCATCCTCGTAACGCGAGAGCGTTTCGCTGTTGCCGCCGGAAGCGCCGCGGTTCAATTCGGCAAGAGATGCCTCAAGACGCTGACAGATTGCGCTCGAATTGGTTGGGAACTGTTGCGGCCGCGGCTGGTAATTGGGCGAAGGCGGCGGGGCGTTCGGAATGTTGGCGGGCGGCAAGGGCTGCGCGCCCGCCGCGCCCATCAGCGCTACGAGAATCGCGATCGTCAGGCCGTTTCGCCGCTCCAGAGCCATGAATCGTGCCGCTTTACCGAAGGATTCGCCGCTAAAACACAGAATAACGTGACCGAATGATGGTGACGAGATTCGGTGTCGATTTCGTTTACTCGGCGTCCGGCTGGTTGGCCGGAGCTGCGGCGGTGAAGGCCGGGTGTTTCTGGCAGGCGGCGTCCGCGGCGGCGATTTTCGGGAACTTCGCCATGTCCACCTTGTAGCGCCGCGCGTTGAAAACCTGCGGCACCAGAAAGATGTCCGCGAGCGTCGGCTGTGCGCCGAAGCAGTAGGGCGCGGGCGAGATCATGTGCTCGATCGCGGCGAACCCTTTCTCGATCCAGTGCCGTGTCCAGGAGTCCACGGTTTCGAGGTCGAGATTGAGCTGTTTCAGGAGATAGTTGCGCGGACCCGTATTGCCGAGCGGGTGAATGTCCATCGCGATGATGTGCGTGACCGCGCGGGCACGGGCCCGTTCCCGCTGGTCGTCCGGCAATAGCGGCGGCACAGGATAATTCTCGTCGAGCCATTCGATGATCGCGAGCGACTGGATCAGCACATCGCCATCATCGAGTTGTAGCGCCGGCACACGCGATTGCGGGTTCAAGGCGGCGAAGCGTTCTTCAAGATGTTCGCCCTTCACCAGATGAACGGGCACGGTCTCGTAAGCGAGCCCCTTCAGGGCGAGCGCGATGCGCACGCGATAGCTCGCAGACGAACGGAAGTAGGAATAAAGCTGCATGTGCGTTTCATCGCACAAACCGCGCGGGACTCAAACGGCGGGCAGACGCAAGACCGCGTATTGCGCGTAGCCCCGGAACGGGCGCGCGAAGTGCAGTGCGGCGCGTTCCCGCGCCGCGAGCGAGCGCAACTCGGATTCGAGTTCTTCCCGCGGCGTGACGTGAAACAGGGTAAGCCAACGTGTGAGCGCGCGGGCAAAGAAGCCCGGCAGGCCGCGCTGATCCCCGAAGTCGACGATGTGCAGTTCGCCGCCATGGGCAAGCGCAGCAACGGCGCGCTCCAGCACCGCGCGCCATACCGGGATCATCGACAGGCTGTAGGAGATGAAAATTCGTTCGAAACGCTCTACCCCGAAAAGTGATCTCCCGTCGAAGTTCGTCGCGTCGGCACTGGCTACTTCGATGGCATCGTCGAGCTTCTCGCGCGCGATGTTATCGCGGGCCGTCCTCAGCATTTCATCGGAAATGTCGAGGCCGAAGAAGTCCGCGTCCGGGAACCGTTTCGCTGCGGCAATCAGATTGCGTGCGGTACCGCAGCCGATCTCCAGAACGTGCGTGTCGGGCGCGGGCTTGAGCCCGCGAATGAGATCGTCGCGGCCGAGCAGGTAGAATTTGCGCGTTAGATCGTAGATGCGCCGCTGGTGCCGGTACATCCGGTCCATGTTCGCGGCGGCAATCGCGCTCTCGTCGCGGGTCAGCATTTCAGAACGTAGAGGTGAAAGCCGCCGTAGATCGCCGAGCGGTCGCGTGCGGTGAAGGCGAGCGACTCCGCTTCGCGATAATCCCAACGATCCAGAATTTCGTTCGCCACGCGGCCGGGAAGGAGCGAAGGTTTCGCGGCTGTCCGGAAAATCACACGTGCTCCGGGCTTCGCCGTGCGCGTGATCTCTTTCCACAGCGAGTTTAGCTGGGCGTCGCTCATCCAGTCCTGCGCGTCGAGCAGGATGTAGCGATCCCGCGAAGCGTCTTCCTGCGCTTCGAGATACTCGGTGAACGAACGGTTCAGGACTTCCACGCGGTCCGCACGTGCTTTGACGATCTCGAAGTTCTCCCGCCGCAGGTAGGGCGGCAGCGGGCCGCTCGCTTCGTCCGCGTATCCACGGCCGAAGGCCTGCCACGCAAAATAGTTGTCTTCGATGCGGAAGCCGCAGGAGAGCCGCTCCAGTCGCTCGTAAACGACCGCGGCCATGTTGCCGTTTCCGGCGCTGGCAAGCGCTTCGTATTGCGCGGGCGGAATCCCGAGGCCGAAGAGCGAGAATTGCCGCGCCAATGCCCAGCGGATGAGCTTCCGGTCGAACAACGGCGCGAGCGCCGTCGCGAAGTAACTTTTCTGTTCTTCGAGCGAACGCGCCCGCAGGAGGTCGCGCGGGTTCACGCCATAGGCGCGGGCGACCAGATGCCCGAGCCCAATGAAGCGGCCGAGCAATCCGAAGCGGTAGAAGTTGTTCGCGAAGACGCCGATGCGCCGTTCGCCGAGCCCGAAGCGGCGGCGCTCCCAATAGGAGCGTGTTTTCTCGTCGAGGTGGCTCGCGAGCCAGCGGTCGTAGGCTGCGATGTTCGCTTTCTCGTTGGCGCCGCCGAAGAAGCGATAAAACTCGTTCCACGAGGGAAGCTTCGCGGCCGCCGCGAGCTTGAGCTTGTTCAGCGCGACATGGGTCGGGTTGAGGTCGAGTGCCGTGATGCGCGCGGGGTTTGCCGTGAGATAGGTGAGAATGTTGCAGCCGCCGGATGCGATGGCGACGACATGGCTGTCGGACGCAATCTCGAGCGCCTCCATGTCCACTTCGGGGTCTTCCCATATCTGCGGATAGACGAGACCCTTGAACAGCGAGGCGAACACAGCGTTCAGAAGGTTCGTGGCGCCAAGCGAACGGCGATAGCCGACGGCGCTTCGCAGCCGCGCAGAAACGGTGATTTCAGACAAGTGATGTCCCTCACGGAATCGGTTTTTTCTTTTCCGTGTAGCGGAGCGGCTATGTCAGTTTGACGACAGCTAACGCGTGGACTTGGGCTTGCGCATGTTATCCGCGACTTCGCGGTCGCCCGCGCGTACGGAAGCGGAGAGGGCGGTGGCGACACCTTCCTGATCTGCCGTGCTGCGGTTCTGGCTGAGCTTCGCCTTGCCTTCGAGCGCTTCGATGTGCAGCCGGACGCCGACGATGCCCTTGATCTGCCGCGCGATGTAATCTTCCGGCGCGTCGGAAACTTCCCACGGCTCGGCGAAGCCCGCTTCGAAGCGCCGGGTCAGCGTCTCCACCTGCGCACGCAGCGCGTCTGCATCCTCGAAAATTTCAAGCCGCCCCCGCGCTACGATCATCGAGTAGTTCCAGGTCGGCACGACCTTGCCGTGCTCTTTCTTGGTCTCGTACCAGCCCGGCGAAACATAAGCGTCTGCGCCCATGAAAAGCGCGAGTGCGGGCTTCGTGAGATCGCTCTCGCGCCATTGCGGATTGCCGCGTGCGAGATGCCCCGCGATGGTTCCCTGCGGCCCCGCCTGCGGATCGAACACGATCGGGAGATTGCTCACGATAGGTCCGTGCGCACCGACCGAAATCAGCGTCGTTAGTCCCGAGGCCGCGATCTGCGCCTGCATCGCGGCGAGATCCGTCTCGCGGAACGCGGGTGGATTGTAGAGCATGTCAGTCTGGCAGTTCCGCGCCGGTATCGGCGAGCACGGCTGCGCGCGCCGTCACCGTATCCAGCACGCGTTCGAAAGCCGCGCGGTCTTCCGCCGACACTTCCCCGAACATGCGCTGGGAAAGCGCCTGCGCCGCGGGCGCAATGGATTCGTAGACTTCGAGCCCGATCGGGCTCAGCGACAGAAACGCCTCGCGCTTGTCGTCACGGTTCGCGCGCTTGGCCAGCATCTTCTTGCGCGTCAATGTCGCCACCGCGCGCGAAACCTTGGTCTTGTGCATGTGGCTGCGCTCGCCGATCTGCTTAGCGGTCATGGTGTTGAATTCGCCGAGCTGCGCGATCACGCGCCATTCGGCGATGCCGATCCCGTATTTCGTGGAATAGGTGCGTGCGGTCGCCTGACTGACGAGGCTCGCTGCCACCACCAGCCGGTAGGGCAGGAAATTCTCGAGCCGAAGCACGAAACCTTCGTTGTTTGACATTGGTTTCATTTGTAACTAGTTTGCATGAAACCGCCGTACGAAGCAATAGGGCGGACAATAGTCGAATGACAGAGGCGAGCAATCGCCGAAGAAATCGATCAGGGAGAACGCCATGGCAAGCGATCGCAGAAGCGCACCCGCGGAAAGCCGCAGGCCCGCCGACATCGAAAGCGCGATCTTGCCCGGATACATGTCGGGCTTCGGCAACTCGTTCGAAACCGAAGCGCTGCCCGGCGCGCTGCCCATCGGCCGCAACTCTCCCCAGAAATGTAATTACGGCCTCTACGCAGAGCAGCTTTCCGGCTCGCCATTCACCGCGCCGCAGGCGACCAACCAGCGCTCGTGGCTTTACCGGATTCGTCCGGGCGTAAAGCACACCACGCGCTTCACCCCCATCGATCGCGGCCACATTCGCACCGCGCCGGAGCGCGACGAGACCGAAATGCCCATCGGCCAGCTGCGCTGGTCGCCGATGGAAATGCCGAAAGAGAAGACCACCTTCGTCAACGGCCTGCACACGATCACGGTCGCGGGCGACTGCGAGGCGATGAGCGGCATGGCTGCCCACATGCTGTTCGTGAACGCCTCGATGGAGCGCGAGCACTTCTTCAATGGCGACGGCGAGTTCCTGATCGTCGCGCAGGAAAATTCGCTCCGTTTCCGCACCGAATTCGGCGTGATCGACATCGGACCCGGAGAAATCTGCATCATTCCGCGCGGCGTGATTTTCCGCGTCGAACTCGTGAACGGGCCCGCGCGGGCCTATGTCTGCGAGAATTACGGCGGCGGCTTCACGCTGCCTGACCGCGGGCCGATCGGCGCGAACTGCCTCGCCAATCCGCGCGACTTCCACACGCCGGTAGCACACTACGAAGATGTCGAGGGCAAGCACACGCTCTACGTGAAGTGGGGCGGGGAAATGTACCGCACCGAAACCGGTCATTCGCCGCTCGATGTCGTGGCCTGGCACGGCAATTACTATCCGTATAAATATGACCTGCGGCATTTCTCGCCGGTCGGCGCGATCCTGTTCGATCACCCCGATCCGTCGATCTTCACCGTGCTGACTTCGCCCTCGGAAACGCCGGGCACGGCGAACATCGACTTCGTGATTTTCCCAGAGCGTTGGGGTGTTGCCGAAAATACGTTCCGCCCGCCGTGGTATCACCGCAACATCATGTCGGAGTTCATGGGCAACGTGTACGGCGTCTACGACGCCAAGCCCGAAGGCTTCACGCCCGGCGGCATCAGCCTGCACAACACCATGTTGCCGCACGGACCCGACGTCGATGCCTTCGAGCACAACAGCAACGTCGAACTGAAGCCGGTGAAACTCAAAAATACGCTTGCCTTCATGTTCGAAACCCGCTTCCGCCAGCGTGTCACGAAATATGCTGCGCAGTCGCCCGCCTTGCAGGACAATTACATCGACTGCTGGGCCGGGCTGAAGAAGCACTTCGATCCGAACCGGCGCGAGCCGAAATAATGAAGCTGGCGTCTCTACGCGAAGGCCGCGACGGGCGGCTCGTCGTGGTATCGCGCGATCTCACGCGCTATGCCGACGCTGCGGCATCGCTGCAAGTTGCGCTCGAGCACTGGGACGAAGCGGAGCCGGAGCTTCGCGCGATCGCGGAAGCGCTCGAAGCCGGCAAGATCGATCATCGGCCTTTCAATTCCGAGGATTGCGCGGCTCCTTTGCCGCGCTCGTTCGGCTGGGCCGACGGCTCGGCTTACGTCAATCACGTCGAGCTTGTCCGTAAGGCGCGGAACGCCGAGATGCCACAGAGCTTCTGGACCGATGCACTGATGTATCGCGGAGGCTCCGATCGCTTCCTTGGCCCGCGCGAGCCGTCGAAATTCGCGGATGCCGCCTGGGGCATCGACTTCGAGGCAGAAGTCGCGGTCATCGTGGACGACGTGCCAATGGGCGTTTCCGCAGAGGAAGCGCGAAAGAGAATCCTGCTTGTGCTGCTCGTGAACGACGTCAGCCTGCGCAATCTCATTCCCGGCGAACTCGCCAAGGGCTTCGGCTTCTTCCAGTCCAAAGCGCCGACCGCGTTCTCGCCTGTTGCGGTAACACCGGACGAACTGGGCAACGCATGGGACGGCGGCACGTTGAACCTGCCGCTCTATTCCTATGTGAACGGCAAGTTGTTCGGAAAGCCTAATGCGAAGACCGATATGACCTTCGACTTCGGGAAGCTGATCGCGCATGCCGCGCGAACCAGACCGCTTTCCGCAGGCATGATCGTCGGCTCCGGCACGGTATCCAACAAAGATGCGGACGGCGGGCCGGGCAGGACCATCGAAGAGGGCGGTGTCGGCTATTCCTGCATCGCGGAAATCCGCGCGGTGGAAACGATCCGCAACGGCAAGCCCTCGACGCCGTTCCTTTCGTTCGGCGACAGCATAAAAATCGAAATGCTCGACGCAGCCGGAAAATCCATCTTCGGCGCGATCGATCACAAAGTGGAAAAGGCGTGATGGCGACATTTGCTTCGACCGGCGATCTCTCGGAAAAGAAAGTCACCTTCGAGGAGATCGGCCACGATCTCTATGCCTTCACAGCGGAGGGCGATCCGAACTCCGGCATCATCGTCGGCGACGAAGGCGTCATGGTGATCGACGCGCAGGCGACGCCGGTCATGGCGCAGGACGTGATCGCGCGCGTGAAGAAGGTCACCGACAAGCCGATCACGCACGTGCTGCTCACGCATTATCACGCCGTCCGGGTGCTCGGCGCTTCCGCCTACAACGCGAAGGCGATTCTCGCCTCCGACGCGACCCGCGACCTGATCGTCGAGCGCGGCCAGCAGGACATGGATTCGGAGATCGGGCGCTTCCCCCGCCTGTTCCGGTCGCAAGAATCAATTCCCGGTCTGACCTGGCCCACGATCACGTTTCCGCGCGAAATCACCGTCTGGCTCGGCAAACGCGAGGTGAAAATCCGGCATCTAGGCAGGGGGCATACGGCGGGAGATGTGGTGGCCTACGTCCCGGACGCAAACGTGGTTTTTTCGGGCGATCTCGTCGAATATCACTCGGCCTGTTACTGCGGCGACGCGCACCTCAAGGATTGGCCTAACACCCTGAATAAGCTTGCCGAATTTGGCTCGTCCGCGCTGGTGCCGGGCCGTGGTGCGGCCCTGAAAAGTGCCGCTCAGGTGAAGGCCGGCATCGAACTGACGAAAGCCTTCCTCGCCGACCTTTACGGCAGCATCGTACCGGTGGCGGCGAAAGGCGGCAGCCTGAAAGACGCCTGGAATGCAGCCCGTTCGGCCATGGACACAAAATACGCAACATTCGCGATCTACGAGCACTGTATGCCATTTAACGTATCGCGGGCCTACGACGAGTCGCGGGGGATCGACCATCCGGTGATCTGGACCGCCGACCGGGACCGCGAAATGTGGAAGGCGCTACAGGGATAGGAACCATTTCCATGCGGACGTTTATCGCGCTCATTCTTTTGTTCTCGGCCGCCGGGCTAGCGGCGGCCCAGACCGGCGCACAGAAAAAGGTCGAGCCGCCGAAGACGCGGGAAGAACTCATGCAGCGCGTGCTGCTGACCGCGTTGGCGAACATCGAGAAGATCCGTTGCGCCGACGACAAAGCCTGCGCGCCCGCGACGGACGCCGAGAAAAAGAATCCGCCGCTGACGCTTTCGGAGACCAGTCAGGTTTTCGGGCGCGGAATTCTCAGCGGCGGCGCCGCCTACTGCGAGATGGACTGGAACAAGCGGAACTATCTGCCGATGATGGTGCACTGGCGCGAGCAGTTGAAAAAGAACGACCGCCAGCTCGCGCTGGTCTCGCTGGTCCATGACATTGCGAAGGATCAACTCATCGCGGAATTCTGGGGCAAGGGAAAATGCCCCGACGAGATGAAAAAGGACATCGAGTCCAAGCTGAATTTCAAGCCGTAGTCTCGAGAGTGGCGGTGCGATGGGGGAGCGGAAGTCTGTTTTTCAGTTCGGCTATCGCCGCAGCGCCGATCAGGCCACGGAGCAACCGGTTCGCCGTCCTGTCGTCATCGTCGGCGCCGGACCCGTCGGACTGACCGCGGCGATCGATCTCGCACAGCGCGGGATCGCATCCGTCATCCTCGATGATGCCGACCGCATCGGCGAAGGCTCCCGCGCGATCTGTTTCTCCAAGCGCACGCTCGAGATCATGGACCGGCTTGGGCTTGGCGACCGCCTGGTCGAAAAAGGCGTCACCTGGAAAGTCGGGAAAGTCTTTCTCGGCGAGCATCAGGTTTATTCGTTCGATCTCCTGCCCGAGGCCGGGCACAGGATGCCAGCCTTCATCAATCTCCAGCAGTATTATCTCGAAGGCTATCTGGTCGAGCGCGCAGCCGAACTGCCGCAGATCGATCTTCGCTGGCGGAACCGGGTCGCGGCGGTCGAGCGTCATGCCGGGTTCGTGCGGGTCACGATCGAAACGCCGGACGGCACGTATCAACTCGATGCGGACTGGCTGCTCGCTTGTGACGGCGCACGCTCGAAGGTGCGCGACTGTCTCGGCCTGAAGTTCGAAGGCCATATGTTCGAGGAGCGCTTTCTGATCGCGGACGTAAGGATGTCCGCGGAATATCCGACCGAGCGCTGGTTCTGGTTCGATCCGCCGTTTCATTCCGGCCAGTCGGCGCTGCTGCACCGCCAGCCGGACAATGTCTGGCGCATCGATCTGCAACTAGGGCCCGACGCCGATCCCGAGGAAGAGAAAAAGCCCGAGCGCGTGCTGCCGCGGCTCAAGCGCATGCTGGGCGACCGCAAGTTCGAACTCGAATGGGTTTCGGTCTATCGCTTCAACTGCGCGCGGCTGAAGCAGTTCGTGCATGACCGCGTGATATTCGTCGGCGACAGCGCGCATCAGGTGTCTCCGTTCGGCGCGCGCGGCGCCAATTCCGGCATTCAGGATGCCGAGAACCTGGTCTGGAAACTCGCAGTCGTACTGAGGGGCGAAGCGCCTCCAAGCCTGCTCGAAAGCTACGATCTGGAGCGCGGGCAGGCGGCCGACGAGAACATCGGCCATTCGACGCGCTCCACCGATTTCATCGCGCCGCGAACGACGCAGGAGCGCGTGCTGCGAAACGCGGTGCTGCAACTTGCGCCGCACGCACCCTTCGCGCGGCGGATGGTGAACTCCGGCAGGCTGTCGGTGGCGTCCCGGTACGACACTCCGCTTTCGATGGCGGATGCAGAGCCATTCGGGGGCAGCGCGCGGCTCGGACTTCCGGTACCCGATGCGCCGCTCGAAGACCGGGAAGGCAGGAAGCGCTTTCTCCTGCAATCGCTGTCCGGCGATTTCGAGCTTCTCTATTTCAAGGATGGCGCGCGGCCGAACGTTCCGGAAGGCGTGGGCCTTACCGTGATCGGCGAGGATTTGATCGATCGCGAAGGTATCTTCGCGGAGCGATTCGACGCGACGCCCGGATCGGCTTTCCTGTTGCGCCCCGACCATCATCTCTGTGCGCGAATGCGCCGCTACGACGGCACTCGCGTTCGCGAGGCACTCTCGCAAGCGAAAGGGCTGGCTTCATGAACACGCTCAAGGTCGATGAGAATCTTTCGAACCCAGACGCCGCCTACGAAGCGCTGGTGGAAGCGCACCGGGGAGCCTCTGAGGCCGCGAGTGCCGCGCTGAACGCCCGGCTTGTTCTCATTCTCGCGAACCACATCGGCGATCTGGCCGTGCTGAAGGCCGCGATCGCACTTGCGAAGAAGGCCGGCTGATTCGAGGCCGGGAGCCTGAGGCTCCCGAGAACGGGCTTTTGCAGCGCAGGAAATGGCTACCGCCGGTTGCCATACGACTTTTGACCCAACTTAACATGTGTCAATTCTGCAACGGGCTACGGAATCCCGCAGTTCTACGCCCGGTTTGCTTACCCTTTAGGCACGTTGCCTAACCCCTGACGTTGCGAAAACCCCCGGAAATATTGGATTTTCTGTGTCGAATACGAGGTTCGGGGTGCCCCGGAGAGTGTGACCTCACTCACCGGCCGTTCCAGGAAAGGCACTTCAAAATTGAATTTGGGGTCACACGATGAGGGGTAACAAAATGAAGAAAATCCTGGGAACCGGCGTCGCGCTTGCGCTTATGGCCGGAACCGCAGCAGCAGCCGACATGCCGGTCTACAAGGCGCCGGTGAAGGCTCCGCTGTGGGATGTCGCGATCGGCGGCTGGGTTGCATCTGACTACAACTTCCGCGGCGTTTCGCAGTCGGATCGCCACGCTTCGACCGGCTCGTACTTTGAACTCCAGTACAACGGCGTGCTCGGCGGTCAGCTGTATGCCGGTATCGCTGGCGCTGCGATCGACCTGCAGACCGGCACTGAAGTCGACATGTACGCCGGCTGGCGCAAGACGTGGGGCAACTTCGGCCTCGATGTCGGTTACTGGTACTACTGGTATCCGAAGGAGAAGGCGACCTACGGTAACGCCTTCGGCCTCGATACGGACTTCCAGGAAGTCTACGTGAAGGCTTCGTACGCAGTGAACGACGCGCTCTCGTTCGGTGCTCAGTTGTGGTACACGCCGGACATTCTGCACCTCGGCAAGGCCGCAGGCGTCAGCGGCATCGAGTCGTACTACTACGAAGGCAGCGTGAAGTACGTGCTGCCGTTCTCGACCCCGACCGCTTACGGCCCGCTCGGAGCATTCGTCTCCGGCGCTGTCGGTCACTGGGACATCGGCACGAACGCCGCCGTCTTCGCTGGCACGGACGTGAGCTACACCTACTACAACGTCGGCGTCGCCTTCACGCTGAGCGCGCTGACCCTCGATCTGCGCTATCACGACACCGACCTGACGCCGACGCAGTGCGCGACCTTCACCGGTTTCACTCCGGGCGGCGGCACCACCAACACCTGGTGTAACGGTGCGTTCATCGCGAAGCTGTCGTTCGACACGCTTCTCTCGAAGATCAAGAACTAAGCTTCTCTTCGAAGCTTGAAGAAACGGGCGGCGCCAAAAGCGCCGCCCGATTTCTTTTCCGAAGCCGCAAACGAAAAAGCCGGGCGGTGCCCGGCTTCATGCTTTGCGAGTTAGCGCGACGCTCTGCGCGTGCAGATCACCGCGTACAGGTGATCGCGACCTTCTCCGGGCATTTCGCGCCCTGGCAGGTGGAGCCTTTCATGCCGCCCGGCACCGAGCCGGTGATCTCGGTCGGATCCAGCCGTCCGAAATCGACTGCGGCTGCATACTGGTTGGACTGGCATACCGCGGTGGCCATCGCCTTGCCGCAAGGTTCGCCTCTGGCGAGACAGCTGTCGACGCCGTAGCCCTCGGAGCTGTCGATGATGAAAGTGCGCGAATCGGCCTTGGCCATCGCAATGGACGCGAGCAGGCAGGCTGCCAGCGCCGAAAAGCGTATCGTCGTCATGATAGAAGAGCCCGTTTCCCCGGAGATCCCTGTCTCCGTGCAAAGGTTGCGCCTGTTGGGTTGACGGGCCGTTAACGCGGGAACTCTGACCCTTGGGATGCGGGGTAAACGTGCAACTGAATCGGGTCAATGACGGCATTGGTCGCATGGGTGGTACGGGCGTCCGCACGTGCATTCGCGCTTGCCGCCGCCCTTGACGGCCTCCCCGCCGCCTAGCATGGTCCCGGCCATGTACACGGCCCACAACGCTTTCTTCGGCATTTGCCGCGAGATTATTCGCCCCTGACAGCAGGCGCGGACGGCCGTTTATTCTCGAAAAACTGAGAGTCGAACGCCCCGCCCGCGGGACGGAGACTTTTTATGGAGCTTCGGCTCTTCAATACGCTGACGAAGGAGAAGGAGCCGTTCGCTCCGCTCGATCCCGCGCGCGGCGTCCGCATGTATGTCTGCGGGCCGACGGTCTACGACTTCGCGCATATCGGCAACGCGCGCCCCGTCATCGTCTTCGATGTGCTGTATCGCCTGCTCAAGCATTTGGCGAAGCAGGGCACGTGGGACGGCGGAAAGGGCGAAACGAAAGTCACCTACGTCCGCAACATCACGGACGTCGACGACAAGATCAACGCGCGCGCGGCGGAGGAATATCCGAACTTGCCGCTGAACGAGGCGATCCGCCTCGTCACCGAGAAAACCGAGAAGCAGTTTCACGAAGACGTCGATGCGCTCGGCTGTCTCCGCCCCGATGTCGAGCCGCGCGCGACCGAACACATCGGCGAGATGCGCGAGTTGATCGATCGTCTCGTCAAGGCCGGTTTCGCTTATGTCGGGCAGGATCATGTGCTGTTCGAAGTCGGCAGGATGGCCGACTACGGCAAGCTCGCGCGGCGTTCGCTCGATGAAATGGAAGCCGGTGCGCGCGTCGAAGTTGCGCCCTACAAGCGCAATCCGATGGACTTCGTGCTTTGGAAGCCGTCGAAGCCGAACGAGCCCGGCTGGCCTTCGCCGTCAGGCATCAAGACGGCGGGCCGCCCCGGCTGGCATATCGAATGCTCTGCGATGTCGTGGAAGCATCTCGGCGAAACCTTCGACATTCATGGCGGCGGCATCGATCTCGTCTTCCCGCATCACGAAAACGAAATCGCGCAATCGCGCTGCGCGTTTCACGCGCCGGTGATGGCGAAGACCTGGATGCACAACGGCTTCTTGCAGGTCGAAGGCGAGAAGATGTCGAAGTCGCTCGGCAACTTCATCACGATCCGGCAACTGCTGAACGATTGGCCGGGCGAGGTGATCCGCTTCAACATGCTGCGGACGCATTATCGCCAGCCGATTGATTGGACGGTGAAGGGGATCGAAGAGAGTCGTCAGGCCATAATTCAATGGCGGCGGCGTTTAATCGATAACTCGCATATGTCTTTCGACGAGCAGAATCGAAGCATCTATGCAAATTATATTGCTGACTATGCCGTTATTAATGCTCTGAAAGATGACTTAAACACTCCAGCTGCGATTGCAGAACTTCATAGACTTTCAAAATCGAAGTCAGATGAAGACGCAGAAAAGTTATTTGCGTCGCTAGCTTTTCTTGGTGTCACGTCATTCGACGACATGAAGAAAACACAGAACATTGAGCATCCGGATCATTCGAATACGGGATATAGCAGAACTATCGTTGATGAGTTGATCGCAGCTCGCAATACCGCTCGCCAGAACAAAGACTGGAAGCGGTCTGACGAAATTCGCGACGAGCTCAAAGCCATGGGCGTCGTCATCAAAGACAACAAGGACGGCACCACGACCTGGGAGATCGCACGATGAGCCCCATGCGTCATGGCCGGGCTTGTCCCGGCCATCCACGCCTTTCATGGCGGATAGGTTTTCAAGACGTGGATGCCCGGCACGAGGCCGGGCATGACGAGGTATTGTCTGCTCGGGAGATCGCGCGATGAACTTCTGGAAAACGAAGACCGGTCTCGTCACCATCGTTGCGTTGTTGATCGCGCTCGGCGCGGCCTCTGCATGGCGCGCGAAAATGCGCGCGGATAACCGCGACGCGCAGCAGACCAAGCAGCGCATCGAACAGGACGTGAAAAGCTCGATCGAGCGCGCGACGAAGGGCATCAAGATGTGCCCGCTGTCCGACCCGGACTGCAACAGGCGTGACGGCGATGCGAAACGCTAAGAATCCGAACCAGAATCGAAGCCTTCGCGGCCTTCTGGAAGGCATTGAAAAGTCATGTCTTTTCGGCTCGCTCCAGTTGTTCGAAGTCAACGCGAAGAAGTTCGACCTGAATCACAAGGTGAAGTCATGAACGAGGAACTCGACAAGCCGCCGTTCCCGCGTCACCGGACCTATTACGTCGCCCTGAAGTACGTGGTGATGGCGCTCGGGCTTTTGCTCGCCATCTACGTATTCGGCCTGCTCTGGAGATGACAATGGCGCGCGAGCGGCTCTATCTGTTCGACACCACGCTGCGCGACGGCGCGCAGATGCATGGCGTCGACTTCACGGTCACCGATAAACTCCGCATCGCAAAGATGCTGGATGCGCTCGGCATCGATTACATCGAAGCCGGCATCCCCGGCGCGAACCCGACCGACACCGCGCTGTTTTCCGAAGACAACAAGACCAAGGCGAAATTCACCGCATTCGGCATGACCAAGCGCGCGGGCCGCTCGGCGTCGAACGATCCCGCGCTTGCGGGCACTCTTGCCGCAAAGTCCGACGCGGTTTGCCTCGTCGCCAAGGCTTCCGCCTTTCAGGTGCGTGTCGCGCTCGAAATCAAGCCGGAGGAAAATCTCGAAAGCATCAGCGACTCCGTCAAGGCGATCGTCGGCAGCGGCCGCGAGGCGCTGATCGACTGCGAACATTTCTTCGACGGCTACAAGGACAACCGCGAATACGCGCTCGCTTGCGCGAAGACGGCCTATGACGCCGGTGCGCGCTGGGTCGTGCTCTGCGACACCAACGGCGGCACGTTGCCGAACGAAATCGAAACGATCGTCGCGGATGTCGTGAAGATCATTCCCGGCGATCATGTCGGCATCCACGCCCACAACGACACCGAGCAGGCGGTCGCCAATTCGTTCGCCGCGGTGCGCGCCGGTGCGCGCCAGATTCAGGGCACCCTGAACGGCCTCGGCGAGCGCACGGGCAACGCGAACCTGTGCTCGATCATCCCCACGCTGCTTTTGAAGGGCGATTACGCTGAGAAATTCGAGATCGGCGTGAAGCCGGAGCAGTTAAAGACGCTCCGGACCTGCGCGCATTCGCTCGACGAAATTCTCAATCGCGCGCCGGACAAGTATGCGCCCTATGTCGGCGAGAACGCTTTCGCCACCAAAGCGGGAATCCATGCCTCCGCGATCCTGAAAGACCCCACGACCTATGAGCATGTGACGCCGGAAGCGATCGGCAATCGGCGCAAGGTCATGGTCTCGGATCAGGCCGGCAAGTCGAACGTACTCGCCGAACTCGAGCGCCTCGGCATCGTCGCCGACAAGAACGACCCGCGGATCGTCTATCTGCTCGAGGAAGTGAAGCGGCGCGAGGCAATCGGCTACTCCTACGAGTCGGCGGATGCTTCCTTCGCGCTGCTCGCGCGCCGCATGCTCGGCAAGGTGCCGGAGTATTTCGATGTCGAGCGCTTCAGCGTAAACGTCGAGCGCCGCTACAACGCGAAAGGCGAACTCACGACCGTCGCCGAAGCCATCGTCAAGGTCCGGGTCGGAAACGAGGTGCTGATTTCGGCGGGCGAGGGCAACGGCCCCGTGAATGCGTTGGACGTCGCGCTCCGCAAGGATCTCGGCAAGTACCAGTCTTATATTTCGGGGCTCCAGCTCACTGACTTCCGCGTGCGTATCCTCGACGGCGGCACCGGTGCCGTAACGCGCGTGCTGATCGAATCCACCGATGAGAGCGGCGAGCAGTGGACGACCGTCGGCGTTTCGCCGAATATCATCGATGCTTCGTTTCAGGCGTTGCTCGACTCGATCACCTGGAAGCTGCTGAAGAGCAACGCGCCGGTCTGACAGGGAGAGCGCCGATGATCGATCACATCTCCATCGGCGTCAGCGACCTGAAAGCATCGACCGCCTTCTATAAGGAAGTGCTTGCCGTACTGGACTATGAACTGCGCGACGAGCGGCTCGAGACATCGGGCTTCGGGCGCCGTGGCAAGTCTCATTCCGAGTTCTGGCTCAACGCGCGTCCGGGTATGGCGAAGGTGCCTGCCGGCTCCGGAGTGCATATCTGTTTGCGCGCGAGATCGGCTGAGGCGGTGAAGGCTTTTTACGACGCCGCGATGCGGCTCGGCGCGGAAGACGACGGCCTGCCGGGCATCCGTCCGCAATACAGCGACAACTATTTCGCCGCTTTCATTCGCGATTTCGACGGCAACAGGATCGAAGCCGTCACCTTCGTCGAGCAGATCTGAGCGATCTACATGTTCTCTGAGACGGCCTGATCCTCGCGAAGCTCCCAGAGCGAAACCGGGTCGGTCGCGTTGCGAAGCTTGGGGAGGATGTCTTCGACATTCTCTACGACCAGCAGGTTGTCGATTGCGTGCTGGCCGAGAAATCCGATATCGCGGAAGTTGTCGAGCAGCGCGAGCAGCGGATTCCAGAAGCCGTTCGTATTGAGGATCAGGAGCGGCTTCTTGTGCTGGCCGAGCTGGATCCACGTCAGTTGTTCGACGAGTTCTTCGAGCGTGCCGATGCCGCCCGGCAGCGCGACGAAAGCGTCCGCCATCTCGAACATCTTGTGCTTGCGCTCATGCATGTCTTTAGTGACGATGGTCTTCGTCGAATGCGCGGCCTCGGGCCGCTCCCGGTTCACGAGAAACGTGGGAATGATACCGGTCACTTCGCCTCCGGCATCGGCTGCGGCGCGAGCGACCGCACCCATCAGGCCGACGCCGCCGCCGCCAAAGACGAGGCGGATTTTTTCGCGCCCGAGAATCTCGCCGAACTTCTTTGCGTCGTCGATGAATCTGCCGTCGCGGCCGGGCGAGGAGCCGCAGAAAACGCAGATCGAATTGATTTTGGACATCCGCAAGATGTGGCGGCAGGCTGCCTGCGCGTCAAGACCGGGCTAATGATCGGTGGTCTGTTCGAAGCCTTCGCCGGTCCAGCGATAGCGGAACAGGCGCTGCCGCTTGCGTCCGCTGACCACGCTGTCGTGATTGGCCTCGATCGTGGTGCCGCTGACCGAAACCTGCTGCGACAGATGGACGATGAGATAGGGCTTCGGCGAGCCGGTGCTTTCGGCGAAGGTCACGGGCGCGTATGAATTGGAGGCTGCGTCCCAGCGGAAGACGATCAAGACGCCGCGCTGCTGCGAAGAGGTACGGACGAAGATTTCATCCACGCCGTCGCGATCGATGTCGAGTGCGATCACCGCTGCGGATCGCCCGCCCGCCCGCATCGGCACCAGCGCATCGCCGACACCGTCGAAAATCTGCGGCTCCGCGCCGCTTAACGAGATCGTGAGTTGGACGCCGCTCTCGCTTTGACCGGTTTCAACCGAGGCGGTGCCGAGGGGGGTCCGCGCGGCGACCTGCTGCGCATGGGAATTGGCCGAAGAGATCACCGCACTCAGGACGAACGCGGAAACGAACAAGGCGGAACGACGGAACATCACAACTCTCGAAATTTCGGGATCGGGCACCTAGATAGCATTTGCTGCGGCATACAGGAACGAATTGCAGGAATTGCGACGATAGGTCCCCGTACCGTCCGCGTGGTACAATAATAGGCAAGCGGACGGGTTCTCCCCCGCCGCGCATGAGGTCTGCCAAGGGCCGCAACGAGTAAAGAATGCAGAATACCGGCCCCGAAGTTCGACCGACCCTGTTCTCCACCATCGTGAGCCTGTGGCCGCATATGTGGCCTTCGACGCGGGCCGATCTGAAGCGGCGGGTCTTCTTCGCCTTCATCCTCCTTGTGGCGGGCAAGCTCGTGACCGTGCTGATGCCCTTCACGTTCAAGTGGGCGACGGATTCGCTGGTTGCGTTATCCGAAGGCAAGCCCATGCCCGCGGGGGGGTGGTTTGCAATCCTGTCGGCGCCGCTTGCGCTCGTGCTGCTATATGGCGGCACCCGCATCGGCATCGCGCTGATTACACAGCTGCGCGACGGCCTGTTCGCCAAGGTCGCGCTGCATGCGGTGCGCAGGCTTGCGCAGCTGACCTTCGACCATATGCATGCGCTTTCGCTGCGCTTTCATCTGGAGCGCAAGACCGGCGGTCTAACCCGGATTCTCGAGCGCGGCCGAAACGGCATCGAGGAACTCGTCCGCCTTGTCGTGCTGCAACTCGCGCCGACCATTTTCGAGCTTTCGCTCGTGATCGGCATCATGCTGCTTGCGTTCGATTGGCGCTATGCGGTGATCGTGGCGGTCACGATGGTGGCCTTCATGGCCTACACCTATCGGGCGACCGAGTGGCGGATCAAGATCCGCAAGGCGATGAACGAATCCGACAACGACGCGACCGCGAAAGCGGTCGACAGCCTGTTGAACTTCGAGACCGTGAAATATTTCGGCGCCGAGAAGCGCGAGAGCGAACGCTACGACCGCTCCATCGCAAAATACGAGAAGGCGGGCGTGCAGACCTATACGTCTCTTGCGATCCTGAACGCCGGGCAGGCGACGATCTTCACCATTGGTCTTACGGTGATGATGGCGCTCTGCGTGTTCGATATTCAGGCCGGACGCCGCACCGTCGGCGACTTCGTCATGATCAACGCCATGCTCATCCAGCTCTATATTCCGCTGAATTTCATGGGCATGCTCTACCGCGAGATCAAGCAGGCGATCATCGACATCGAGCAGATGTTCGGGATTCTGTATCGTAATCCCGAAATCAAGGACTCCCCCGGCGCGAAGCCGCTCGAGGTGCGCGAGGGAACGCTGCGTTTCGAGAATGTCCGCTTCAGCTACGATCCGGAACGCGAAATTCTGAAGGGCATTTCGTTCGAGGTTCCCGCAGGTCACACGGTGGCGATCGTCGGCCCCTCGGGCGCGGGAAAATCCACCATTTCGCGCCTGATCTACCGCTTCTACGACGTCGCGGGCGGGCGCATCACCATCGACGGCAACGACATCCGCGACGTGACTCAGACGACGCTGCGTGCCGCAATCGGCATGGTCCCGCAGGACACCGTGCTTTTCAACGACACCATCCGCTACAACATTCGTTACGGGCGCTGGGAAGCGAGCGATGCCGACATCGAGAAAGCTGCCGAACTCGCGCAGATCGACGACTTCATCAAGGTGCTCCCGCACGGCTACGAAACGGAAGTCGGCGAGCGCGGGCTGAAGCTGTCTGGCGGCGAGAAGCAGCGCGTCGCCATCGCGCGTACCATCCTGAAGGCTCCTCCGATCCTCCTCCTGGATGAGGCCACTTCGGCGCTCGATTCCTATACGGAAAAGGAAATTCAGGATGCGCTGGAGCGCGTTTCGCGCGGGCGCACGACGCTCGTCATCGCGCACCGGCTTTCGACGGTCATCAATGCCGACGAGATCATCGTGATCGATGCGGGGCAGGTCGTCGAGCGGGGCACGCACGCGCAGCTGCTGGAGCAGGGCGGCCTCTATGCCGGGATGTGGAACCGTCAGCGCGAGGCGGATGCCGCGCGCGAAAAGCTCCGCGAAGTCGCGGAAGAAATTACACCACGCGAGAAACCGAACGCCGCTCCGCCGAAGGTCGCCGAACGGGAGCCGCCGGTTGTCACGCCGCCCGTACCGAAGATCAATGCGGCGGAGTAGGCTGGACGAGGACGCGGGATCGCATATTAGAATCCATCAGGTGATGCGATGAGTGCGCCCGGCGATTCCAACCGATCGTATACAAGGCTGGACCTGTGGTTCGAGCGCGCGCTCGGCGACCGCGGACCTCAGCATTTCGGGTCGGGCTGGTTCTCCGGCCTGATTGGCCTGCTGCTTGGCGCCGGATCGTTCTTTGCCGTTCTGGTTTTTCATTTCCATGAATGGCTGACCGTCAGCGATTTTCGGGCCCACTATCCGATTGGCTTCATGCGCGGCCTGCTCACGCTTGCGATCATCGCCGCTTTCTTTTTCTCCGCCCTCAATCTCCTGCTAAGGCCGAGCAAGCGGCTCGGTATTGCCGGTATCGCTTTTACCTGCGGCGCGGTGATCCTTGGCGGCGCCGGCGTCGAGATCGAGCCTGATCGCGAGGCGCCCTTACATCTCGGTCTGGATTGGCTCGTACTGAATGTGGTGCTGCTCAGTCTCGTATTCGTGCCGCTGGAGCGCCTGTTTCCGCTGAAGCCCGAGCAGGGCACCTTCCGGCCCGGATGGACCACTGACGGCATTTACTTCGCCGTCAGCCACGTTGCCGTCGAACTCCTGACCTTCTTCACGCTGTTGCCGGCGACACTCGTCTCGCAGGCTTGGCAAGCCGAAGCGCTTGGTGTGCAGGCGAAGAGTTTGCCGATCGTGGTTCAGGTCCTGCTCATTATGGTCGTGGCCGACGTCACGCAGTACTGGGTGCATCGAAGCTTCCACCGGATCCGCTGGGCCTGGCCGTTTCATGCGATTCACCATTCTTCGCGCAACATGGACTGGCTTGCAGGCTCTCGTTTGCATGTCGTCGATACGGTGATTACCCGCGGGCTGATCCTAGTGCCGCTCTTCGTCATCGGCTTCGCCGAGCAGGCGCTCTACATCTGGCTCGGTATTGTCGCAGCACAAGCGACGTTCATTCACGTCAACATGAAATTCCGTTTCAGGTGGCTGGAGCACTTGCTGGTGACGCCGCGCTTTCACCACTGGCACCACGCAGTGAAGCCGATCGACAAGAATTTCGCGGTTCACTTTCCCTGGATCGACCGGTTGTTCGGCACGTACCACCTTCCCGCCGACGGATCCTGGCCCCCGGAAGTCGGAATCCACGGCGATCCGGTGCCGGCCGAATTTGGCAAGCAGCTCATTTATCCGTTCAAGTAGTGCGGACGGAAGGCTACCAGGCGTAACTGCCGGAAATTCTTCCGAGTGCGGCGCGCACGGAATCGAACCCGATCACGACCCCATAGAGTTCGCGCAGTGACTTTCCCTTTGAGAGGGACTTTGCTGCCTGTAGTTCTTCCGGTGAAGGCTCTCGTCCGAGCAGCCGGCCGAACACGGCAAGAATATCGGCTTCGGTCGCGGGATGGGCGAGGGCAGCGGGGTTCAGTTCGGCCGTCAGCAATTCGACCATCAGATCCTGCGAGATACGCGGTGCGCGGGTAAGAAAGGCTTCCGCGAGAACTCCGGCGAGCTTGTGATCCGGATGCGAGGCGTCTTCGAGCGCCTTGCGGTAACGCGAAAGCTGCACAGCCTTGTCGAAGGGATTGACCGGCGCCTCGAAATGCGAGGCGAGCGCGGCTTCCTCATCGGCGATGTAATAGCGGTTCAGCCCGTCGAAAAAGACGAAGCGGTATTTTTGCGAAAGCAGGAACGGCTCCCAGCCACCCCAGTTCGGCTCGGGCGAGGCAGGCATGGTGGCCTCGATCACCACGACGCGCGGCCGGTAGGTGCTCCAGTCCGCGCCCGCGAGCACATCTTTCTCCGCGCCTTCGACGTCGACCTTCAGGAAGTCGATCGCTTTCGGCGCATGCTTCCTGCAAAGCTCGGCAAGCGTGGTGACGGGAAGCGTAAGTTCGTTCGACTTTTTCCCGTAGTTCTCGGCGGCCGCCCGGGCGTTCTCGCCGATCATGGTGGAAAGGCCGTGGAAGTCGTCGACGAGAAAGAACTTCGCCTCGCCTGGTGCCGCGCCGACCAAAGTCTCGGCGCCAATGTCGCGCGGGCGCACGCTGCGCGATAGCCCCGCGAGCGAGGGGTTGGGCTCGACCGTGATGCCATGCCAGCCCTTCAGGTAGAAAGCGAAAGAGACGTTGTCGATCACGGGGTGCCCCGCGCCGACATCGATATAGAAGCCGTCTTTGCGCTCCCGGAAGCAGCGCATCAGATAGACGTCTTCGAAATGCTGGGCGTAGGAAAGCATCGTGCCTCCAGTTTCGCCTGTTTCTATGCCACAGAATTGGCCGGAGGAAGGCGGAAAGGGTGGGGCCGTTGACGAGCGGCGGGGTCCACTTTAGCTGTCCCGCGCAAAGGAAAATTTGATGTCGATCATCGAGTCCGTTCGCAAACAGATGGCGCCGGTTCATCCCGAGGGATACCTCTTTATCGGGATATTCGCTCTCGCCTCGCTGGTGCTCTTTATTTTCTCGAAGCCGCTCGGCTGGATCGGCGTCGTGCTGACGCTCTGGTGCGTCTATTTCTTCCGCGATCCGGTGCGGGTAACCCCCGTCAGGGATGGGCTGGTGATTGCCCCCGCCGACGGCAAAATTTCCTCTGTTTCGCTCGCGGTCCCGCCAGCCGAACTGGGTCTGGGCTCGGAGTCGCTGCCCCGCGTTTCGATCTTCATGAGCGTCTTCGACGTTCACGTGAACCGCAGCCCGGTTTCGGGCGAGATCGAACGGATCGTCTACCGCCCCGGCAAGTTCCTGAATGCCGATCTCGACAAGGCGAGCGAGGACAATGAGCGCAACGGTCTCGTGGTGCGCACACCCTCGGGCCGCTATGGCGTCGTGCAGATTGCCGGCCTGGTCGCGCGCCGCATCGTCTGCTTCGTGAAAGAAGGCCAGCTGGTATCGGCGGGCGAGCGCATCGGGCTTATCCGCTTCGGCTCCCGTGTGGATGTTTACCTGCCGGCGGGCACCAAGCCGCTGGTATCCGTGGACCAGTATGCGCTCGGCGGCGAAACCGTGATCGCGGACCTCGCGGCGACAGCGGCAGAGCCGGCCTTCCGCGCGGCGTAACCAAACCGGCAAAGCGCACTTCTTTTACAGGCTTTTCGGGCGTATCCTGATGACTATGGACAGACTGTTTCCTTCGTTCGAACCGGGCGACGAGAATCCGCGCAAGCGTTTCCGCAAGATTCCGATCCGGGCGCTCTTGCCCAACCTCGTTACGCTGCTCGCGCTTTGCCTCGGCCTGACCGCGATCCGCATGGCGATCGAGGGACGCATGGATCTCGCGATCGCGGGCATCGTGCTCGCGGCGATCCTCGACGGCGTCGATGGCCGTCTTGCGCGCTATCTGCAAGCGCAGTCGCGGTTCGGCGCGGAGCTGGATTCGCTCGCCGATTTCATGAACTTCGGCTGCGCGCCCGCGCTCATTCTGTTTTTCTGGGGTCTCGGCCCGCTCAAGACTTTGGGCTGGGTCATTATGCTGATCTTCGCGCTATGCGCCGCCCTTCGCCTCGCGCGCTTCAACGTGATGCTGGACGACCCGAACCGGCCGGCTTTCGCCGGAAACTTCTTCGTCGGTATGCCGGCGCCTGCCGCGGCTGTGGTCGTGCTCTTGCCGGTCTATATCGAGATGCTCGGCGTGCCGCGTTTTTCGGTGAGCCCGGTCCTCTATCTCGTGTTTGCGCTCGCAATCGCGCTTCTGATGGTTTCGAAGATTCCGACCTGGTCCGGCAAGAAGCTCAGTGCGCGTATTCCGCGCGAATATGTGCTGCCGACCCTCGTTCTGGTAGTTCTGCTGGTGGCGATGCTCTTGAGCTATCCGTGGGAGTTGCTGACGCTCGTCGTGATTGCCTATCTCGGCACCATTCCTCTCGCTTTCATGCACTACCGTCGCCTCGAGAAGGCGCATGTGCTTACGAACGGTGGCTTGATGAGCGTGCCTGCGGAAGAGGAACAGCGGCCGGATCGCCTCAACTAGGTAAGTGCTGGGCGGCGATAAGCTACCGGCGGAGCCCGGAGAGTGCGCTCAATCGCTCGCTGAGGGTCGATTGCGGGAATCGGGTCCGCAGCAGCTTCAGCGCTTCTGCGTCGGAGCGAGGCTTCAGGGCCGAAAGCAGAATCTGCATCCGCTGAGACAGGGAAGAAATCCCTTCCGGAGCGATTGCCGGAGCGCCTTCGACGAACTTCAGGTCGTAGAGTGTCGCCATGACATGCCCAATGACTTGCCCGATCTCTGGGCGAGAGCCTTGTTCGCACCTGCGAGAAATGCTGTGCCCGAAGCATTAACAAGCCGTTAAGGTAGAAGTTCCGAGTGGAATAAAAGATTGAAACGCCGGTACGATTGCATTTGCGTGTCGAATTAGGGGTTTGCGGTCGTTGCCAATCTCTCGCTGCACGGGCTATCCGTCCCACTCTGCGGCAACTTCAGGGGAAGACGTAGCCGTGGGAAAGGCGCCTCAGAGCGCCGTTAGAATATTGGTTCTTGCAGGGTGGAAATGCAGGAAAGAGTGAAGGGAAAGAGCCCCGGGCTTCTGCACGGGGTGATGCACGGGTTGGCAGTCTTCTTTGCCTACGCCGGTGGCGCGGTCGTGTCTGCGATCGGCCTGATGTCGGCTGTGCATATCATCGGGCTTTGGCTGTTCGAGTCTCCGATCCGCGGCGACTTCGAACTTGTCGAATTCGGCATCGCCATCGCGGGCACGATGTTCCTGCCTTACTGCCAGATCACGCGCGGCCACATCGTGGTGGACTTCTTTACGCAACGCGCGAATGCCCGCACGATAAAGCTGCTCGACTCTTTTGGCGCGGTCGTAATGGCAATTGTTCTACTGCTGATCGGGTGGCGCACGGCAATCGCGGTTGTAAGCATCTACCGCTCGGGTGAGACGACGACGCTGCGCGAACTCCCGATCTGGATTGCTTACGCATTGATGACCCCCGGACTGCTGCTTTCCGGTTTCATCGCTCTCGGTCAGTCGATGGGTCTGGTGCATCCGGTCGCGCCGCCCCAAGGAAGCGACGCTACATGAGCAATATCGAATTTGCGCTCGCCACACTGGGCGGGATGCTTGCTCTGATCGCGATCCGGGTGCCGATCGGCGGCGCGATGTTTATCGCAGGCGCGGTCGCCTACTGGTTCAAGGTCGGAGATATTGCCCTCCTGAATTACCTCAAAGGGCTGACCTGGGCGCGCTTCTCGACCTACGACCTGTCCGTGATCCCGCTGTTTCTGCTGATGGGGCAGTTTGCGGCGGTCGCAGGCCTCTCGCGAAAGCTCTTTCAGGCGGCAAGCACCATGATCGGACACCGCAAAGGCGGCGTCGCGCAGGCTTCCATCGTGGCTTGTGCCGCATTCGGTGCGATCTGCGGTTCTTCCGTTGCAACCGCTGCAACCATGAGCCAGGTCGCGTTGCCGGAAATGAAGCGGTTGAAGTATTCGGATCGCCTGGCGACCGGAACGCTCGCGGTCGGCGGTACGCTCGGGATTCTGATTCCGCCGTCCGTCGTCCTGATCATTTACGCGCTGCTCGCCGAGCAGAACATCGTGAAGCTGTTTGCGGCGGCATTCATTCCCGGGCTCATCGCGGCGATCGGGTATATCATCGTGATTGCCGTCTACGTTCGCATGGTCCCCGGTCACGCAACCGAGCAGAAGAAAGCGTCTCGCCAACAACGTATCCGCGCGATCATCGACGCGTCGCCGATCGCTCTGATTTTCATTCTGCTGTTCATCGGCATCTATGGCGGGTTCTTCACGGCCACGCAGGGTGCCGCGATCGGCACGGCGGCGATGCTTCTGCTGGCGCTTGGGCTCAAATACCTCGCCAATCGCACGAACCAGCCGGACCTCGGCGGCATGACGATTACCGAGGCAGTGAAGTGCTTCCTGCCGGCGGCGCAGGCGACTGCGATGATCTTCATGGTGCTGCTCGGTGCAGCCATGATGAATACGGCGCTTGCCGTCTCGCAGGTTCCGAATGCGCTGGCCGACTGGGTGTCCGATTCAGGCATCCCGCCGCTCGTGATCGTTGCGGGCTTCCTCATCGTTTTCATCATACTCGCAGCGGTGCTGGACGAGATTGCGTTGATGCTTCTCCTGCTTCCGATTCTTCTGCCGAGTATTCTGGCGCTGGATCTGTTCGGGCTTACCAACGAATACAAAGCGATCTGGTTCGGCATTCTCATGCTGATGGTGATCGAGATCGGGCTGATCGCGCCACCGATCGGATTGAACGTTTATGTCGTAGCAAATATCGCGCGTACCGTTCCGATCGGAGAAATCTATCGCGGCATCATGCCGTTTCTCATTTCCGACTTTCTGCGGGTGGTCTTGTTGCTTCTGATCCCGCAGATTACGCTCGCCGGCGTGTGGATCTACGAGTGGGCTGATGCTCTGCAAAGAGCCGCTCGGTGATCGCTTCGGCGAATTACAAGAAGAAGCACGTCGTGTTCCGCCGTCCCCAAGCGGCGAAACAGGAAAACCTTGGAGGGAGAGAAATATGAAATTGCTATCCAAAATGCTCGCTGCGGCGTTCGTCGTCGCGGTGTTCGCGGCGTTCGGCGGGCAGACGGTGGCACAGCAGCAGGTAACGCTGCGGGTCCATCAGTTCCTGCCGGCAAAGGCGCCGGTGCCGAACAACTTCATCGCGCCGTGGGCGAAGAAGGTTGAAGAAGAGTCGAAGGGCCGGATCAAGGTCGAGCTCTATCCTTCGATGCAGCTCGGCGGCACGCCGCCGCAGCTGTTCGATCAGGTGAAGGACGGTGTCGTCGATATCGTCTGGACGCTGCCGGGCTATACCGCAGGCCGCTTCCCGAAGACGGAAGCGCTCGAACTGCCGTTCATCTCGGGCAACGCCGAGCAGACCAGCCAGGCCGCCTGGGAGTACTATGAGAAGCACCTGAAAGACGAGTTCAAGGACGTCAAGGTCATCGCCGTGCACACGCACGGCGCCGGTCTGATCCACGCCAAGGGTAACGGCGTGCAGAAGCTCGAAGACATGAAGGGTCTGCGGGTTCGCGGGCCGTCGCGTGTCGTGAACCGTCTGATCGAAGCCCTCGGCGCAACGCCGGTCGGCATGCCCGTTCCGGCGATGCCGGAAAACCTGTCGAAGGGCGTGATCGACGGCACCGTCGTTCCGTGGGAAGTCACGGCACCGCTGCGTGTGTCCGAACTCGTGAACACGCACACGGGCTTCTCCGGCAACCGCTCGCTCTATGTCGCCGCGTTCATCTTCGCGATGAACAAGGCGAAGTATGACAGCCTGCCGGCGGACCTGAAGAAGGTCATCGACAACAACTCCGGCCTCGCCACCTCGAAGTGGGTTGGCCAGGTGATGGATGCCGGCGACGCGCCCGGTCTTGCTGCCGCGCAGAAGCGTAACAACAAGATCGTGACCCTCGACGCCAAGGAAACGCAGCGCTGGAAGGATGCCGCGAAGCCGGTTATCGCCGCCTGGGTTGCGGAAATGAAGGGCAAGGGCATCGACGCCGAGGCGCTCGTCAAGGACGTCGAAACGTTCGTCGCCAAATACGCCGGCGCGCCGAAGTAAGCCGCCGCTACTTGCAAAAACGGGAGCCCGCCGCATGATCGCGGCGGGTTCTTCTTTTTTGGAGCGTTCGCCGTGCGTATGCAGAACAAGATCGTCCTGATCACCGGTGCCGCCGGAACGATCGGCAATGCCGTTGCGGATATGATCGACCGGGAAGGCGGCAAAGCGATCCGCACGGATTTGCCCTCCCACAAGGGACAGCACTACCCGCTCGATGTCACCTCCGAGCAGAACTGGAAGTCGGTAGCCGGCTCCATTGCAAAGGATTACGGCCGTCTCGACGGTCTCGTGAACTCCGCCGGCATCGCCTCGCTCGGCACCATCGAGAGCGAGCCGTACGAGGCCTACCGCAGAACGATGGCGGTCAATGTCGACGGCACCTATCTCGGCTGCAAATACGCAATGCCGCTTCTCAAAATTGGTGGCGGCTCCATCGTCAATCTCTCTTCGGTGTCCGGCCTTGTCGCGGGGCACAATCTCGCCTCGTACAATGCCTCCAAGGGTGCCGTGCGGCTGCTTTCGAAGTCGGTCGCGCTTTACGGAGCCCGGCTGAAGCCGCAGGTCCGCTCCAACTCCGTGCATCCCACCTTTGTCGAGGGCGCAATGGTCGAGGCGATGCTCGTGAACGTGAAATCGCGGGAGGCTGCCCGCGAGCGAATGACGGCGGATGTGCCGCTCGCCCGCTTTGCCCAGCCGGAAGAGGTAGCGAACCTCGCGGTATTTCTGCTAAGCGATGAGAGCGCCTTCATTACCGGAGCGGAAATCCCCATCGATGGCGGGCTGACCGCGCGCTGAACGGCTACACGAACAGGCGGATACCAACCGCTGCTACCCGCAGGAGAGGAATTCATGGCTTCGCAGATGCTAGACCCGAAAACCCTGACCGTGCTCATAACCGGCGCAACGTCCGGCTTCGGCGCCGACACCGCGCGGCGTTTCGCGCAGGCCGGAGCGAAAGTGATCGGCACCGGCCGCCGTCAGGAACGTCTTGACGCGCTGAAGAAAGAGCTCGGTGCGAACTGCCATACGCTCAATTTCGACGTGACCGACAACAAGGCTACGGTGAAGGCGCTGGAGTCGCTGCCCGCGGAATTCAAGAAGATCAACGTAGTCGTCGCCAATGCCGGCGGCGCGCTCGGGCTCGAGCCGGGTCACGAAGCGAATCTGGCCGACTGGGATCAGATGGTCGCGATGAACATCAACGGCCTGCTTTATACGGTTCGCGCGACACTGCCCGGCATGGTCGAGCGTAAGGAAGGCCACGTTGTCGTGCTGAGTTCCGTCGCTGCGAATTACAATTATCCCGGCGGCAACGTGTATGGCGCGACCAAGGCTTTCGTTTCGCGCTTCGCTATGAACCTGCGCTGCGACTTGCTTGGGCACAACGTGCGCGTCACAGCGGTAGAGCCGGGTCTCGCCGAAACCGAATTCTCGGTCGTGCGCTTCAAGGGCGATAAGGCCAAGGCAGATGCGGTTTACAAGGGCGTGAAGCCGATGGTCGGTGACGACATCGCCGAGCAGATTTTCTTCTGCTGCACCATGCCGCGCCACGTGAACATCAACAAGGTCGAGTGCATGGCGACCAATCAGGCCTGGGCGCCGTTCCAGATCAAGCGCGACGCGTAAGATTTTCCGTACGCGGAAATAAAAAACCCGCGGAGCGATCCGCGGGTTTTTCTTTTTTACTTCTGCGGCGCCGTCTTCGGCTGCGGCATCAGATCGTAGGGATGCTTCCACCCCGGCAGCTTCTTGATGCGCTCGCGCCATGCGTGAACTGCCGGAAATTCTTTCTCAATGTCGAAGCCATGCTCTTCTGCTGGATAGTAGATGTATCCGGCGACCGAGATGTCCGCGATCGTCGGTGTGTTCCCAACGAGATAATTCTGCTTCGCGAGATGCATGTCGACAATCTTCAGATTTGAAAGCACGCGTCCGCGCAGGAACGCGATAACGGCCGGGTCGCCACCTTTCGCCAGCGAATGGAAGAAGCGGTGCGTTGCCATGAAGTTCGTGACTTTATGGTTGTCGAACAGGATCCAACGCAGCACTTCGAGTTCGTCGTCTTCGTTTTGGGCTTTGAATTTTCCCGATAGACGCGAGAGATACGTCAGGATCACGCCCGACTGCGTGAGCCTTTTGCCTTTGTGCTCGAGCACCGGCGCCTCGCCCATGACGTTCACGCTCTCGCGAAATTCCGGCGAGCGCGTTTCGCCTGCGAAGAAATCGACCGCGACCGGCTGCCAGTCCGCGCCGATGAGATTGAGCATCAGTGCGGCTTTGTAAGAATTGCCGGACTGCGCGAAGCAATAGAGTTTGTATTCGGCCATTTGTATTCCTGTTTTCCGTTCAGACCTTAGCGGGATCCGTCGTTGCGATCCAGATGCCGGCGAACACGGCAATCAGCCCAACGACGAGGTTGATCGTAATAGGTTCACCGAGCAGCAGCGCGCCAAGTCCGCCCGCCGCGATGGGATTGACCGTCATTGTATTCGCGACACGGGTTGGGGAGGCTCGCTCCAGCGCCAACACCCACAATATGAAGGCGACTGCACCACCACCGACGCCGAGATAAAGCGCAGCCTTCCACTCTGCGGCACCGAACGACGCAAGCTGCCAAAGGCTTCCCGTAACCAGACCAGCGGCTAAAAGCACGACCGCTGCACTTCCCATGCCGAGCGAAAGAAAACCGAGCGCGCTCGATCGTTGAGTAAAAGGGCGCGACCAAACGCTGTAGAACGCCATGCAAAATACGGCGAACAGCATGATCGCTTCGCCGCGCCACGCTCCCGCCGGAGCGCCTAAGTTGAAGGCCAGCGCAGCCGCAACACCGAATACCGCAATGCAGACACCGGTTGTCTTGCGAAGCGTGAGCCGCTCCAGACCTAGCAGCGAAGCGACGATCATGGTTTGCAGAGGCAACGTTGCGAGCGCGAGACTTCCACGCGCAGCCGTCGTGTAAAGAAGCGCGATATTATAGAGAACAAAGAATACGCCGAAGAAAGCGATGCCGAGTGTAGCGACCGGCAGCCAGTCGCTGCGTGGCGGGAATTTCGAACGAAGTAGAAGTGCAATCGGCAACAAACAAAGAATGCCGATGCCCCAGCGCAGAAAGGCGATGGTGAGTACGTCTGCTTCGCTCGTCAGATAACGCGTGACCGCGAGCGCCGCCCCGCCAATGAGGCAGGAAACGATCGCGATGATGACACCAAACCCTTCGCTTCGTGGCGAAGAAGCCACGTTACTTCATCGTCGGAATGGTGAACTCGGCGCCGTCCTTGATGCCGGAAGGCCAGCGCGAGGTGACGGTCTTCGTCTTCGTGTAGAAGCGCACCGAGTCCGGGCCGTGCTGGTTGAGGTCGCCGAAGCCCGAACGCTTCCAGCCGCCGAAGGTGTGATAGGCGAGCGGCACCGGGATCGCGAAATTGATGCCGACCATGCCGACGTTGACCTTGCTTGCGAAGTCGCGCGCAGCGTCGCCGTCGCGCGTGAAGATTGCGACACCATTGCCGTACTCATGATCGTTCGCGAGTTTGAGGCCTTCGTCGTAGTCCTTCGCGCGCACCACCGAGAGCACTGGCCCGAAGATTTCTTCCTTGTAGATGCGCATTTCAGGCTTCACTTCGTCGAACAGGCAGCCGCCCATGTAGAAGCCTTTCTCGTAGCCCTGCATCTTGAAGCCGCGGCCATCGACTTTCAGCTTGGCGCCTTCCTTGATGCCGATCTCGACATAGTTCTTTACCTTCTCAAGGTGCGCCTTCGTCACCATAGGCGGGATGTCCGCGTCGCTTGAAGTCGAAGGCCCGATCTTGAGGCTTTCAACGCGCGGGATGAGTTTTTCGACGAGCCTGTCGGCGGTTTCTTTGCCAACCGGAACCGCAACCGAAATCGCCATGCAGCGCTCGCCCGCCGAGCCGTAGCCTGCGCCGATCAGCGCATCGACCGCCTGGTCCATGTCGGCGTCGGGCATCACGATCATGTGGTTCTTCGCGCCGCCGAAGCATTGCACGCGTTTTCCGCTCGCGGTGCCGCGCGTGTAGATGTATTCCGCGATCTGCGTCGAGCCGACGAAGCCGATCGCGCGAACGTCCGGATCGTCGAGGATCGCGTCCACGACTTCCTTGTCGCCGTTCACGACATTGAGAATACCCGCGGGCAGTCCGGCTTCGAGCATGAGCTCGGCAAGCCGCATCGGCACACCCGGGTCACGCTCCGACGGCTTGAGTATGAAGGCGTTGCCGCAGGCGATCGCCGGCGCGAATTTCCACATCGGGATCATCGCTGGGAAATTGAACGGCGTGATGCCGGCGACGACGCCCAAAGGCTGCCGCATGGAATAGAGGTCGATGCCCGGGCCCGCGCCTTCGGTGAAGTCGCCTTTCAGAAGATGCGGGATACCGCAGGCGAATTCGACCACCTCGACGCCACGCTGGATGTCGCCCTTGGCGTCGGCAATCGTCTTGCCATGCTCGCGCGCGAGCATTTCAGCGAGACTGTCTGTCTCCTTCGCGATCAGTTCGAGGAATTTGAAGAGCACGCGGGCGCGGCGCTGCGGATTGGTTGCGGCCCAGGCCGGTTGTGCTGCCTTCGCATTCTCCACTGCACCGCGAAGCTCGGCTTTGGAGGCGAGCGCGACCTTCGCGATGATGTCGCCGGTCATCGGCTGAAAAACGTCGCCGGTGCGGCCCGACGACCCTTTGACGTGTTTGCCGCCGATGAAATGACCGATGTCGCGCATGATGAACCTCCCGAAAACGCAGCGTTTGCCGCCGCTTGTAGCCGTTTTTAACGAACCGTTAGGATTGTCCTAGCGTAGCGAATTGCAAGGCGAAAGCCCGCAAGCGACAAGCGCTTATCTTGGGATTTCCGTGACTTAACCCCTTCTTAGGTGCGTCCCGATAACCATGGGAACCCAAGAGTAATGCGGCCCAGGAACGGGCTCGCGCGTAAGACGGGAGAACCCTGATGGATCTGGCAACAGGCATAGGCCTTATTTTCGGGTCGATAATTGTCATCGCGCTGATCCTTATGGGTGGCGATCTCGGCACCTTCGTAGACTCCCACGCCGCCATCGTGATCTTCGGCGGCTCGGCCGCCGCGACCCTGATCCGCTTTCCGCTCTCGTCCATCATGCACGGCCTGCCGCTCGGCGCGAAGTACGCCTTCACGATGCGGCGCATGACGCAGCTCGAACTCGTCGATGAGATTGCACGTCTTGCCGAAATCGCGCGGAAGGCCGGTCCTCTGGGTCTCGAGAAGGAAGAGGTCGAGGACCAGTTCCTCGGCAAGGGCATCCGCTATGTCGCCGACGGCTACGATTCCGCATTCATCCGCGATGCGATGGAGCGCGAGCGCGAGACGTTCTTCATGCATCTCGACGAAGGCCAGAAAATCTATCGTGCGATCGGCGACTGCGCGCCCGCTTTCGGCATGGTCGGCACGCTGATCGGCATGGTGCAGATGTTCGCGAACATGTCCGACCCGTCGAAGCTCGGCCCCTACATGGCGATCGCGCTGCTTGCGACGCTCTACGGCGCGGTGCTTGCAAACCTCGTGTGTCTGCCGATCGCCGACAAGCTACAGGTGAAGCTGCACGACGAGGAGACCAATCGCACGCTGATCATCGACGGCGTGTTGATGATCCGCGAGGCGAAGAGCCCGGCGATCATTCGCGAAATGCTGGTCGCATACCTTCCCGAGCGGCATCACCATGCCGCCGAGGCGGTACCGGCCTGAGCCGGATAGTCCTGGGAAGCGAGTAGGCGTATGGCGGTCAAGCGCAGACACGGCGGCGGTCATGGCGGCGGTCATGGCTGGTTCGTGACGTTCGCCGATCTCATGGCGCTGATGATGGCGTTCTTCGTCATGATCGCGGCCTATTCGACCATGGACAAAGAGAAGATGAAGCTGATGACCGGCTCCATGCGCGATGCCTTCGGCACGCAGCGTGACAACCGGTTTACCGGCATGGTCGAAGTCGACGGCCTGCCCGTGCGTCCCAAACTTCAGAACGCGCGCCGCGACCTCCGTCCCGAAGAGACCAGCGAAACGCCGGGCAAGGACGAGCAGGACAACGATCTGATTCAGGGCCTGAAGGCGATCAAGGATCGTCAGTTCGCGCTCGCGGCGGCAAGCCTTCGTCAGGCGTTGCAGGAATTGCCGGAGATCGCCGAACTCTCCAAGCACATCCTGTTCACCGAGACCAAGGAAGGCCTGAACCTCGAAATCGTCGATCAGGACGGCCGCTCGATGTTTCCGGAGGGTGCGAAGGAGCCTTACGAGCGCACCCGCAAGCTCATCGTAAAGATTGCGGAGTCGATCCGCGCCATGCCGAACCGGGTCATCATTACGGGCCATACGGCCGCATTGCGGACGCCGCCGCGCGGCAACTACGGCGCCTTCGATCTTTCCGCCGACCGCGCCAATGTCGTGCGCGGCATTCTTCAGTCGTCCGGCGTACGCGCGCAGCAGATTTCCATGGTTGCCGGGCGCGCGGATAGCGATCCGCTGTTCCCCGAGGATCCCTACATGGCCGCGAACCGCCGTGTGACGATCACGCTCCTCCGTGAGGCTCCAGTCGCGCCGCCGAACCTACGGCCTTGATATGACTTGACCGGCAGGATGAGGCCACGCATTTAGGCGGCCTGAATTTCTGTGGGGCATCGGATGTCTGACCCGGCGGTCGAAGATCTTACGGTCGAACAGGTGAAAGCCGGACTCGAAGACGGCTCCATTCTGCTTGTCGATGTGCGCGAGCCGAACGAACTGGAAGCAGAGCGTATCCCGGGCGCGATCGATTTTCCCCTGTCGGACTTCGACCCGTCTGCACTGCCCGATCCGGAAGGAAGGCGGCTTGTCTTCACCTGCCGCTCCGGAAGGCGCTCAGTGACCGCTTCCAAGGCAGCACAGGCGGTTGGACTGCCCCACGACGCTCATATGGCCGGCGGTATTCTGGCCTGGAAGGCAGCCGGCTTCGATACGCAAACCGGTTGATCCGTCTCCACTCGGCTGTTGAGAAGCCGGCGATTGCCGACTAACGTCCCTGCGAATTTTTCGCCGCCGGGAGACACCGATGCTGTTTCGCCTTCTGAAGCCTTTCGCAGTTCTGGTCGTGTTGTTCGCGGGCCATGCCGCCGCACAGGAGCGCGTGGTCAATATTTACAACTGGTCGGACTACATCGACCCGAAGGTGCTTGAAGAGTTTACGAAGGAAACCGGCATCAAGGTCCGCTACGACACCTTCGATTCGAATGAAATGGTCGAAGCGAAACTGCTGGCGGGCAAGACAGGGTATGACGTGGTCGTGCCGGGCTCGACGGTATTGCGCCGTCTGCTTGCGGTCGGCGTCTTTCAGAAGCTAGACAAATCCAAGCTGCCGAACCTGAAAAACACCTGGCCTGAAATCACGCAGCGCCTCGCGACCTACGATCCCGGCAACGAATATGCCGTGAACCATATGTGGGGCACGACCGGCATCGGCTACAACGTGACCAAAGTGAAGGAGCGTCTCGGCAACGTTCCTCTCGACAGCTGGGATCTCTTCTTCAAGCCGGAAAATCTGGAGAAGCTTCGCTCCTGCGGCGTACACGTGCTCGATGCGCCGGAAGAGGCGCTGCCTGCCGCGCTGAAGTATCTCGGTTTCGACCCGGATTCGAAGAACGCCGGTGAAATCGAGAAGGCGGGCGAGTTGCTCGTCAAGCTCCGTCCGAACGTCCAGAAATTCCATTCGTCGGAATACATCAACGCACTCGCCAACGGAGAAATCTGTCTGGTTCTGGGCTGGTCCGGCGACGTGTTTCAGGCAAAGGCGCGCGCGAAGGAAGCGGCCGAGAAAACCAAGAAGCCGGCCGTCGAAATCGAATACATCGTGCCGAAAGAAGGCGCGCAGGTCTTCTTCGACTCGTTCTCCATCCTCAAGGATGCTCCGAACCCGAACGAAGCGCACGCCTTCATCAATTTCATGTTGCGGCCGGACATTGCCGCGCGCAACACGAACTTCGTATCCTATGCGAACGGAAATCTTCCCTCGCAGAAGTCGATCGACACGGAGATCATCGACAATCCGGCGATCTATCCGCCGGCAGACGTGATGAAGCGGCTTTACACCGTCACGCCCTATCCGCCGCAGTTGCAGCGGACGGTGACGCGGGTCTGGACGCGGGTGAAGACCGGGCGCTAGCCTTTTTCGCGCCAGCGCCGGTGAAGCCAGAGCCATTGCTCCGGCGTTTCGCGGATCCAGCCCTCGAACACGTTCGAGATGGTCTGCGTTGCCGCGTTGATGTCGATCTTTCCTTCGGCGTCGCGCGGCAGTTGCAGTTCCTCGGTCAGGTCCATCCGGAAGCGGTTGCCCGGCAGCCGCACGGCGCGCACGGCGTGGACGGGACAGTCGACGGCACGTGCGAGCCGCGCCGGAAGCGGGCTCGCGAGCGCGCGCCGGCCGAACATCGTGACCGGTACGCCGCCGCTGAAGTGCTGATCGACGACAAGCCCGAGATGACGGCCCGCTTGCAGCACGTTGGTCATCGTGAAAACCGAATGCCGGTTCGAACTGATGAGTTCGGCCATCGCGCCGGTTCGGGTTTCGCGGACCAGCTCGGCGAATCCGCGGTTGGTCGGCGCCTTGTAGACCACTGCGGTGTCGAGGCCATGGGCGAAGGCTGCGACGGCAGGCAGTTCCCAGTTCGCAAAATGCGCGGAAACAAAAATCGCGGGCTTGCCGTCGTCCCGAAGCAGATTGTAAAGCTCGGCCGTACGCGGCGCGAACTCGATCCGGCCCGCATTCGGATTTGCAGGATCAAAGTCCCACATCTTGGGTAGATGTACGAACTCGCCGGCGACGCGGCCGAGATTTTCCCAAACGCCGCGAACGATCGCTTCGATTTCTTCCGCAGATTTTTCCTGGAAAGCCGCCTTGATGTTGTCGCGCGCGATCTTCGAGTTTGGCAGCCGGGGACCGATCCTGCGTGCGAAGGCGCCCGCCAAATTCGAGGATCGGTCGGGCCCCAACGCGCGGAGCAAGGCGACAAAGGTGCGGACGATCAACCAGACGAAGAAATCGCGCACGCGCGCATAGGGTGTCACGACATAATGCCAGAAATAATTTCCGGCCCGGGTGTGTTTCACCCAGTAGTAGAACTTGACCTTGAAGGGCAGGCCCATCGTCAGAAGCGCACGACGATCTTGCCGAACACGCGGCGGCTTTCGAGGCGCTCGAGCCCCTTCTCGAATTCCGCGAGCGGAAGTTCGGTGTCGATCACGGGCGAAATACCGCCCGCGATCTTGCCGAGCGCATCGCGGACATTCTTCATCGTGAAGCCGAACGAACCGAAAATCTTGTACTGCTGCTGGAACAGCTGCATCAGGTTCATCTGCACCGTCGGACCCGAAGTAGACCCGCAGGTGACGAGACGGCCGCCCTTTTTCATCGAGAGCAGCGAGCCGTTCCAGGTCTCGGCGCCGGTGTGCTCGAACACGACATCTACGCCTTTTTTCTTGGTAAGCTTGCGCACCACGCCTTCGAAGCGGTCCTTGCGGTAATTGATGACTTCGTCGGCCCCTAGCGCCTTTGCCTTCGCGGCCTTCTCGTCGTCGCCGACTGTCGTGTAGACCGTGCAGCCGATCGCTTTCGCGAGCTTGATCGCAGCCGAGCCGATGCCGGAGCCGCCGGCCTGCACCAGCACCACTTCACCGCTTTCCAGTTTCGCGTTGTCGAAGAACATGTGTTCTACGGTCGCAAACGTCAGCGGCGCACAGGACGCGTCCGAAGGCGAGACCCCGTTCGGCACCTTGATCGTGAGGCGCGCGGGCCAGTTGTAGAGGTCCTGCGCATAGCCATCGACATGGAAGCCGGCGAGGCCCTGCACATTTTCGCAGAGGTTATCGCGACCCTTTTGGCAGTTCTTGCAATGGCCGCAGGTCAGGGCGCCATAGGGCACGACCGGATCGCCGACCTTGAAACCGGTAACACCTTCGCCGATCGCCGCGATCTCGCCGGAGGCTTCCGCGCCGACAACCATCGGCATCTTGCGCTTGGCGAAGGCCATGCCGCGCCAGCCCCATACGTCGATGTGGTTCAGCGCGACCGCATGCGTCCTGATCTGTACTTCGCCGGGGCCGGGCGCCACGGGTGCATCGACCTCGGAAATTTCGAGCTTGCGGTCACCAAGCAAACGCAACGCGCGCATGAGCGATTCCAGTCCGGATGGGTTGATTGAATTAGCGCTGGACGCCTAGGCCAGCGGAGAGCCCGCCGTCAACCGGCAGCACCGCGCCGGTGATATAGGCGGCACCCGGCGACATCAGGAAGGTGACGAGGCCTGCGACATCCGCGGGCTTGCCGAGGCGTCCGGCGGGGATGCCGCCTTCCAGTTTGTCGCGGTACTGCGCATAGGGCGCGAGCATTTCGGTATCGAGAAAGCCGGGCGCGATGTAGTTCACGGTGACGCCGCGTCGCGCGGTTTCGGTCGCCAGCGTGCGCGCGAAGGCGAAGAGTGCGGCTTTCGACGCCCCATAGGCGCCATTGCCGACATTGGCATGAAGTGCAGCGAGCGAACCGATCACCACGATGCGGCCGTCGCGGGCCCGCGTCATCGGGCGGATCATGGATTGCGACAGGCGCACGAACGACCAGAAGTTCACGCGCATGACCTTCTCGGCTTCGGAAATCTTCATCAGCGCCGCGAGCGCGTCGTAGCTCATGCCCGCGTTGTGCACGAAGCCGGAGAGCGGCGCCTCGTTCTCGATCCAACCGGCGAAGTCCTCGACCGCCTTTTCGTCCGCGAGGTCGAGCGCCTTGGCCGATACTTTCTTGCCGGCGAGTTCTTTCACGAGCGCGTCGGCTTCGGCACTCGCGCTGCGATAGGTGAAGACGACCTCATGCCCCGCCTGCGCGAGCTCGCGCACGATCTCGGCGCCGAGCCCGCGGCCGCCGCCGGTGACCAGTACACGGCGCGATGCAGGGGCCTTGCTCAACCCGGTTCTCCCGCGAGCACGAGGCTGACGTTCTGTCCGCCGAAGCCGAAGGAGTTGGAAATCACCGTGCGGACCTTTGCGTCGCGTGCCTTGTTACCGACAACGTCGAGCGGGATCGCGGGATCCGGCGTGTTGTAGTTGATCGTGGGCGGAATGCGCTGGTGCTGGATCGTGAGCAGCGAAACGACGGCTTCGATCGCGCCCGCCGCTGTCAGCGTGTGTCCGATCATGGACTTGTTTGACGTGATCGGAATCTGCTTCGCGCGTTCGCCGAATACGGCCATCACGCAATTCGTTTCCATCTTGTCGTTTTCCGGCGTCGAGGTGCCGTGCGCGTTGATGTGGTCGATATCCTCGGCCTGCTTGCCGGAGTCCGCAAGCGCGTGCTGCATGCAGGTAATCACCGGCTTTCCGTCCGGGCTCGATCGCGTGCGGTGGAAACTGTCGGCGACTTCGCCGCAGCCGGCCACGACGCCGAGAATTTTCGCCCCGCGCGAAACCGCATGCTCGAGACTTTCGAGCACAAGCGCACCCGCACCTTCGCCCATGACAAAGCCGTCGCGATTTTTTGAGAACGGCTTGGATGCCTGTTCCGGCGGATTGTTCTGTGTCGACAATGCGGACAGCAACGAGAAACGGATCAACGCTTCCGCATACACCGAACTGTCCGTGCCGACGGTGAGGGCGGCATCGCAATCGCCGCGCCGGATCGCCTCTAACCCGAGCTGAATTGCCGTGCCGCCCGATGCACAAGCGGTCGAGAGCGAGATCGGCATGCCTATGGTGCCGAACTTGTCAGCGAGATGATCCGCGACCGTGCCGTACAGGAAAAGCTCGTGCCAGTCGGGGTGCCTACCAAGCGCCGACATCTCAAGCGCGACTTCAGGCGTATAGGGCTTGGCCGGATCGGCTTCCGCCGCGAGCGCGCGGCGCTGCGTCCACTCCATCTCTACAGGAGGTACTGCGCAGAAGAGGGGGCCGGGGAAATTTCCCTTCGAGCCGATTCCGGACTGCGCGATCGCTTCTTCCACGGCGAGCGTGCCGAGACGCTCGGAGAGTTCGGGCGCGCTCACCGGTTTTTCGAAAAGAAAATCGATGCTGCCTGCGATCGTGGTTTTCAGGTGATCGAGCGGAAAGCGGTCGATGCGGCGGATACCGGACTGGCCTGCCGTCAATTTCTTCCAGTTGTCTTCCTTGCCCTGGCCGAGCGAGCTGACGACGCCCATGCCGGTCACGACGACGATGGGACGGCCCGCCGAATCCTTGAATCCTTTGTTCGCCATGACTTACCTCGCTAGATCGCTTCGACGATGCCGATGCCTTCGCCGCGCCAGTGGCCGACAGTGGAAACGATGATCGACTTTACGCCATCCGCGCCTGTGCTTTCGAGCGGTACATTCGGCATGGCTGCCGCGAGTTTGCCGCTGGACAAGGCGAGCGCCGCGAATGCGACACCGAACGGAAACATCGATTCGAAGGTCTGACCTACACGGCTCACGACCGAACGTATCGGCAGGTTCGCGGCTTTCAGCGCTTCCGCTTCTTCGCCGGTCGCAGGCTCGACGCCGGTGGCGCTGGTGTAGATCGCTCCCGCATTCGGAGCCTTCTTCTTTGCGTTATCAAGGAGCGAACTTACGGATGCGCGAACGCTGCCTGCCGCATCGCGTTTGGCACGGGCGGCTTCGACATACGTGATTTTCGCAATCGGCTTTGCGCCGCGCGCTTCGGCGTGCTCGCGCGACTCTAAAACGAGGAAGCAGCTTCCCGTTCCCGTCGCCATGCCGGGTTTGCGTCCCGGCGCGAAGACCGGCTTGAACTTGTCGCGATAGTGCATCTTCGCGAATTCCCACAGACCCAGCATGTCAGGTCGCGCCGCATTGTAGGCGCCGCCGACGAGCGCGATATCGCTTTGCCCGGCGCGGATGCGCGCGTGCGCGGTCTGTACCGCCTGCACGCCCGAGCCTTCTTCGCCCATGAAGGTACGCGAGGAGCCCACGACGCCATGCACAATCGAGATATTGCCTGCGAGCAGATTGGAAAGCTGCGCAAGAAAGAGAGTAGGGCGGAGTTCGCTTTGCAGCCGCTCGTTCAGCCGCACTTCCGGGTTGTTGTGATTACGCAGTTCATCCGCGACAGACGCATCGACATTGATGTCGCGCTCGCCGCCGGCGGCCGCAACGATCATGTCCATCCGCTTGAGAAGGTCCTGATTGCCGGCGACGCCGGCATCCGTCAGCGCGAGACCGGCGGTGTAGGTGCCGATGCGCTGCCATAGTTCCATCTGGCGCTGGTCGCCCTTCTTCGGAATCTGCTTGTCGAAATCGACCGGCCCGAGCGGATGAAACAGAAACGTCGGGTAGGTCTGGAAATCCGTGACCGGCACGTCGCCCGAATTCAGGCGCGAGACATGCGTGTCGATGCCTTCGCCGAGCGACGAGAGCAGGCCGATACCGGTGATCCAGGTTTCGCGGTTCGTATCCATTGCTTACGCCGGAATGGTGAAACCGACCTGCCGCGCGCGGGCGCGCATTGCGTCGGAAAATTCGGGTGAGGGGAACGGCATGATACGCAGCGTGATGGTCGCGTCGGCGACCGCGGTGCCGTCTTCTTTCTTCACTTTGCAGTTCGTGATGCCGTAGCCCGAGCCTTCGTGCTCGATGACGGCTTCGGCGAGAAGCGCCGTGTTCGGGGTCACGAATGTGCGCATCTTCGCTTCCTTTACGGAGGCGAGGAACGCCATGCGCTCGAAATTGAGCTTGCCGAGCAGAAGCCAGCCCGAAGCCTGCGCCATGAATTCGACGAACAGCACGCCGGGCACCAGCGGGTGGCCGGGAAAGTGACCCTCGAAGACGGGGCTCGCCGCGGGGACATTGCCTCGCACGAGAATGCGGCCGGTTGCGAGATTCAGCTCTTCGATCTTGTCGACGAGCTCGAAATATTCGAGCCGCATGGGTCGCGCCTTACGCGCCCTTGGCGGCGACGAGTCCGTCGATGCGCTCGGCGAGGTTCTTGAGAACGAAGTATTGCTCGGTCGTGGCCTTGCCGTCGTTCACTTCGGCCGTCCACTGCTCAAGCGGCAGCTTGATCCCGAAGGCCTTGTCGATCGCGAATGCGATATCGAGGAAGTCGAGGCTGTCGATTCCGAGGTCGTCGATAGCGTGACTTTCCGGCGTGATCTGCTCGCGCGGGATGTCGCAGGTTTCGGCGATGATGTTGGCGACCGTATCGAAGGTCAAGGAGGCCATGTTGCAGTGCTCCGCTCGGTGCCGGATCGGCGGTGGAAAGGGAAAAAGAGCCGCCGTCAAAGGCTTGCCGGCACTCTAATGTGTGGCGGTTCGTATAGCGAACGAGCCGGGGCCTTTCAATGCCGCGAAAGCGTGCCGGAACACGAAAAATCCTGCAAATCAGCGGGTTCTTGGGGTTGAGGCCGGTCTGGACGCTGCGTCCACAAGCGCCTCGCAGGGGGCGGCAAGGTCGTCTAAAGCTGGTTTATGCACATGTGCCGCCCGGTTCGTACTTTCCTCGCCCTGCTTGTCGCTTACGCGATCGTGCTGGGTGGGATTGTGGGTCCGGTCCTCGGACACGGGTTCGACCCGTCCCGGCAGCTATGCAGTCAGGGAGCCCAAGACAGCCCGGGCATCGATCCTGTTTCCGGCGACCCGCGACCGCAGAACGCTCACGACTGCTGCCCCGCGCTTTGTGGCTCAGTGTCGATCCTGCCTCCGGCGGTAGATACGGCACGGGTGGTATTCCATACGGCCGTCGTCCACCCGCTCGCCGCCGTTGAAGCCGCAAAATCGCAGGGCCGGCACAACCGCTCCGCGAGGGCTCCGCCACTGGGCTGACAACCACGAAGTTTCCCAGTCAGTCCATGTTCCGCGTTCAGCGCGGAACGCAATCTTGCGGAGTTATCCTGATGCGAATCCTTTCGCTCGCTTTCGTCATGTTCATCGCTGCTTTCGCGGCAAATCCTGCTGCGGCCCACGACATCACCAAGGGCGATCTCGTGATCTCGGCGCCGTGGTCGCGCGCAACGCCCGCCGGCGCTTCGGTCGCGGCCGGTTATCTCGCCGTCACCAACAAGGGCCTGTCGGCCGATCGTCTTTTGTCGTTCACGACCGATCTTGCGGGCCAGCCTGAGGTGCATGAGATGTCCAACGAGGGCGGGGTCATGAAAATGCGTCCGCTCGCGAAGGGCCTTGCCATTCCGGCGGGCGCGACCGTGAAGCTCGAGCCCGGCGGCTATCACCTGATGCTGATGCAGTTGAAGAAGCCGCTCGCGGCGGGTCAGCGCTACAAGGCCGTCCTCGTTTTCGAGAAGGCGGGGTCCGTGGAAGTCGAGTTCGAAGTGCGCGCGATGGGCGATGGTCCGGCGAAGGGCCACGGCCACAACCACTAAAAATAGCCTCGAATCCCGCAGAAGGTTCGAGACGAACCGTTCGTCCTTTCACATAATGTGAAATCATCGACAGGGCCGGGCGGCGGGAAACCGCCTCCCGGCCCTAATACGGACCGCAACCCGAAGCACCAATGCTCGACCAGCTAAAAGACGCGAACCTCTTCATCCTGATCGGCGCGGCGCTCGCCGTTCTCGGCGTCTTTTCGAGCCTGGTGGCGTCCCGGATTGGCGCTCCACTGCTCCTGATCTTCCTCCTCGTCGGCTTGCTTGCGGGAGAGGAGGGCCCCGGCGGGATAAAGTTCGACGATTTCTTCTCAACCTATCTCGTAGGCTCCGCGGCGCTGGCGATCGTGCTTTTCGATGGCGGCCTGCGCACTCGCTTTGCGGCATTCCGCGGCGCGTTTTATCCGGCAATCTCGCTTGCAACCTTGGGTGTGATCGTTACCGCGGCACTGGTCGGGGTGCTCGCATCCTTTCTGCTGAACCTGACTTTGATCGAAGGCCTTCTCGTCGGATCGATTGTCGCTTCTACCGACGCGGCGGCGGTGTTCTTCCTGTTGCGTGCCGGTGGACAGCAGTTGAAGCGGCGCGTTGGCGCAACGCTCGAAATGGAGTCCGGCACGAACGATCCGGTCGCGGTCTTCATGACCATCCTGCTCGCGCAAATGGTCATGGCAAGCATCGAGACAAGCGCTGGCGCGCTCATTTTCGCAGTGCTTCGCGAGACGATCCTCGGCTTTATCGTCGGGATCGGCGGCGGTCTTGCCATATCGCTCGCCTTGAACCGGATTTCGCTTCCGTCAGGAATGCATCCGCTGCTTGTCGTCGCGAGCGCATTGTTCATTTACGCACTGGCGGTGGCAGTCGGCGGCGCCGGATTTATTGCGGTCTATCTCGCTGGCATCGTGCTCGGCAATCGTCCGGTGCGCGCCTTCGCATCGATCACGACCTTCCACGATACGCTGACCTGGCTCTGCCAGATCGCGATGTTCATCATGCTGGGATTGCTGGTGACGCCTTCGAAACTATTTCCGGCATTCTGGGCGGCGCTGGCGATTGCATTCTTCCTGATCGTGGTCGCGCGGCCGATTGCGGTCTGGCTCTGTCTCGCTCCGTTCGGATTTCAGCCTTCCGAAAAAGCGTTCATGTCCTGGGTCGGGCTGCGTGGCGCCGTTTCCATTTTTCTGGCGGCGATTCCGACCTTGATGCAGGTGCCGAACGCCAACACCTATTTCACCGTCGCATTTGTTGTCGTCGTCGTGTCGCTGATCGTACAGGGCTGGTCGCTGACGACGGTCGGCCGCAGACTGGGCGTTGCGCTCGACGATCCGGCGCCGTCCGTCAAGCGCATTGAAATCGACTTGCCCGGACAGCTGGACGAAGAACTCGTCGGCTATCCGATTGTCGAAGGCAGCCCGGTGGTCGGTCACGGCACCTGGCCCGCCTGGGCGAAGCCGGTACTCATCATCCGGAACGAAGCGGTGCTCTCCCCACAGGAGGCCGGAGCATTGCGCGTCGGCGATTACGGATACTTTCTTGCGCCGCCGCAGCGCGTGGAGCGGCTCGACCGGCTGTTCGCGCCGAACGAGGGCTATATCGACGAAGAAACCTCGGCCGCATTTCCGTTCAAGGGCGACGTTCGCATAGGTGCGATCGCCGATATGTACGATTTGAAGGTGGAACCGGCAGAGCGCGACATGACGGTGGCTGAACTCTTCAATCAGCGGTTCGAGGATAATCCGCGGCCCGGCAACCGGATCGATTTCGGTCATGCGCGCCTTGTGGTGCGAGATATTGACGACGACAACGTCTCCGAAGCGCGGCTCGACTTCGTGCAGGAGCCGCGCGGCGGCTTTGCGCCGATACGCTCGAAATCTTTCCGCAGGCTGCTAGGGTATCCGAAACGGCTTGCGCGGCTGGTCCCGTGGAAGCAAAAAGACTGACGAAAACGGCAACGAGAGAACAAGCAAGAAGGGAAACCAAGATGAAAAGCTACGCCAGCGCCCATTGGGAAGGCTCGCCGAAGGACGGTACCGGCACGATTTCGACCAAGACCGGCGTTCTGAAAAATACGCCCTACAGCTCGAAGGCCCGCTTCGAGGGCGGCACTTCGCAGACCACGCCGGAAGAACTGATCGGCGCGGCACATGCGGGCTGCTACACGATGGCGCTCGGCTTCGCGCTGATGCGCGCCGGTATCAACCAGAAATCGATCAGCACCGATGCCGAAGTCGAGGTGATCCTCGGCGAGAAGGGTGCGAATATTACCGGCATCAAGCTGAAAACCGTCGTCGAAGCGCCGGGCGCTGACGCAGCGAAAATCAAGGAGGCCGCTGAAGGCGCCAAGGTCGGTTGTCCGGTTTCCAAGGCGCTCTCGGCTGTGCCGATCAGCCTCGAAGTCGAAACCAAAGTCTGAGCTGTCTCGCGACAGCGTAGCTGCGTAACATCCCTCGATGCATCCCGTATTCGCCAACTTGCCGACCACGGTCTTCGAGGTGATGTCGCGGCTCGCGCGCGAGCACAACGCGATCAATCTGGGGCAGGGTTTTCCGGACGATCCGGGGCCGGAAGATGTACGCTGGAAAGCGGCGGAAGCCGTTATCTCCGGCTGGAACCAGTACCCGCCGATGATGGGGCTGCCTGAGCTACGCGCGGCGGTCGCCAAGCACTACGCGCATTGCCAGGACGTTTCGCTCGATCCTGAATCCGAAGTGATGATCACTTCAGGCGCGACCGAGGCGCTGACCGGCGCAATCCTCACGCTGATCGAGCCGGGCGACGAGGTCGTTCTTTTCCAGCCGCTTTATGACTCCTATCTGCCGATGGTGAAGCGGGCAGGCGGTATCCCGAAGCTCGTGAGACTCGAGCCGCCGCACTGGCGCATCACGGAAGACGCCTTGAAGAAGGTCTTCTCGAAGAAGACCAAAGCGGTGCTGTTCAATAATCCGCATAATCCCGCGGGTATCGTCTATTCGATGGACGATCTGAACCTGCTCGCGCGCTTCTGCGAGGAGTTCGACGCCGTCGCGATCTGCGACGAGGTCTGGGAGCACGTCGTGTTCGACGGCCGCAAGCATATCTCCATGCTCAGCGTGCCGGGGATGCGCGAGCGAACCGTCAAGATTGGTTCTGCCGGAAAAATCTTTTGCCTGACGGGATGGAAGGTCGGTTTCGTCTGCGCCTCGCCCGCGCTGATGCGCGGGCTTTCGAAGGCGCACCAGTTCATCACCTTTACGACACCGCCGAACTTGCAGGCGGCGGTGGCCTATGGTCTCGGCAAAGCCGACGACTACTTTCTCGGGATGCGTTCGACGCTTGCGCGGTCCCGCGACCGCTTTGCTGGCGGCCTCAAGCAGCTTGGGTTCGATCCGCTGGAGAGCCAGGGCACGTATTTCATGAACGTCGATCTCGCAGCACTCGGGATCAACGAACGGGACAGCGACTTCTGCCAGCGGCTCGTCACCGAGAACAAGGTTGCGGCGATACCTGTCTCGGCCTTTTACGCGGAAGATCCTGTGACGAGCGTCGTGCGTTTCTGCTTTGCCAAGCACGACGCGACGCTGGATGGCGCGATCGAGCGGATGGCAAATCTTCGCCGTTAGGCCCTGCCTGCTATCGTGGCACGAAGGCTGCCTATTTTTTATACAGTCAAATACGTGCAGCCTAATTAATAATCACATGCTCAAAAGAGGTCCGTCTTTATTGGCGGATTCGCCTGTAACGGCGGCTGGCATGTGCGTTGCAATACCTCTCCCCGGCGTAAGCGTCCGCCAATGTTCGCGCGCCTTCGATCCAATCCGGCTCGAACCTCATGGGGAGCTTTCATGTTCAATATCTTCAAAAAGCTTGGCGCCGCGGCTGGAGCCGCTGCCCTGGCTGTTTCGATCTCGGCGGCACCCGCCGCCGCGCAGGACACCATCAAGGTCGGCGTCTTGCACTCGCTGTCGGGAACGATGGCGATCTCCGAGACCACGTTGAAAGACGTGATGCTCATGCTCATCGAAGAGCAGAACAAGAAGGGCGGCGTGCTCGGCAAGAAGCTCGAAGCCGTCGTCGTCGATCCTGCTTCGAACTGGCCGCTGTTCGCCGAAAAGGCGCGCGAGCTGATCAACAAGGATAAGGTTTCGGTCGTGTTCGGCTGCTGGACCTCGGTGTCCCGCAAGTCGGTGCTGCCGGTGTTCAAGGAACTGAACTCGATCCTGTTCTATCCAGTGCAGTACGAAGGCGAAGAGTCCGAGCGCAACGTGTTCTACACGGGTGCCGCGCCGAACCAGCAGGCGATCCCTGCGGTCGACTATCTCGCCAAGGAATACAAGGTCGAGCGCTGGGTGCTCGCGGGTACCGACTACGTCTATCCGCGCACCACGAACAAAATCCTTGAAGCCTATCTGAAGTCGAAGGGCGTCAAGGACGAAGACATCATGATCAACTACACGCCGTTCGGTCACTCCGACTGGCAGACGATCGTAGCTTCGATCAAGAAGTTCGGCACCGCCGGCAAGAAGACCGCGGTGGTTTCCACCATCAACGGCGACGCGAACGTTCCGTTCTACAAGGAACTCTCGAACCAGGGCGTGTCGGCGAAGGACATACCGGTCGTGGCGTTCTCGGTCGGCGAAGAAGAACTCGCCGGCATCGATACCGCGAACCTCGTTGGCCATCTCGCCGCCTGGAACTACTTCCAGTCGATCGAGAACGCGGACAACAAGGAATTCATCGCGAAGTGGAAGACCTTCACGAAGAATCCGAAGCGCGTCACCAACGACCCGATGGAAGCTCACGTCGTAGGCTTCGCCATGTGGGTGAAGGCGGTCGAGAAGGCCAAGTCGTTCGATCCCGACAAGGTCATCGAGGCGCTGCCGGGCATCAAGGCGAAGAACCTCACGGGCGGCGAGTCGGAAATGCTCGCGAACCATCATATCACCAAGCCGGTCTTCATCGGCGAAATCCGCGCAGACGGTCAGTTCGACGTCGTGTGGAAGACCGACGGCCTCGTTCCGGGTGCTGCGTGGTCGCCGTACCTCGAAGGTTCGAAGGACCTCGTTGCCGACTGGGTCAAGCTCAAGTGCGGCAACTACAACACCAAGACGAAGAAGTGCGGTTCGTAATCCGCGCTTGATTTCGAGACGAAACGGGCGGGAGCTATGCTTCCGCCCGGATCTCCCACCCAGGAAGGCCCGCAGTCATGACCTCAATACGTGCGATTACTCGCAAGCTCGCGGCTGCCTCCGCTCTACTCATTGCGCTTTTATGCGTGCATCCCGCTGCCGCCGGCCCGTTCGAAGACTCGTTACCGAAGCTGGCTGCCGACTCCTTTGCCGATACCGCCGATGCAATCACGGCGATCGCTGCGAGCGGCCATGCGGACGCGGAGGCCGTGATCTCCGGAATTTCCGCGGGCCGTGTCCTGTTCGACCCGGCTACCAAGAACGTCTACCTGCGCGCCGCTGACGGCAGCGCGAAGAATCTCGCAACCGGCGCTTCCGAGTCCGTGCCCGCTTCGGCGCGCGCGGTGCGCCAGAACAATCGTGTTCGCACCACGATCGATGCGACACTCGGCACGCTGCGGCTGATGTCGCCGGACCCGCAGAAGCGCCTCGCCGCCGCGGGCGCGGTCTTCAAGTCGCGCGACGCATCCTCGCTGAAGCTCCTCGACGAGGCGCTTGCGAAGGAAACCGATCCGCGCGTCAAGAAAGTGCTCACCGAAGCGCGTGCGGCAATTTTGATCGTCGCCGCGAACGCCTCGGAGAAGGACCGGATCGCCGCGATCCAGATTATCGCGACGAAAGGCGACAACGACGCGCTTTCTCTGTTACGTGCGGTTCCCGCAAACGCATCGCCTGATGTGAAGGCGGCTGCGGCTTCGGCGATTTCCGCGGTCGAGCGCTCGCTTGCGTTATGGGAAGTCAGCCAGAACGTCTGGTACGGGCTTTCGCTCGGTTCGATATTGCTGCTTGCCGCGATCGGTCTCGCCATCACCTTCGGCGTGATGGGCGTCATCAACATGGCGCATGGCGAGATGGTGATGATCGGAGCGTATGTCACCTTCGTCGTGCAGGAAGTGATCCGGCAGAACTATCCCGGCCTGTTCGATTACTCGCTTGCGATCGCGCTGCCGCTTGCGTTTCTGATTGCGGGCTTTGTGGGCGTGCTGATCGAGCGCGGCATCATCCGTTTCCTCTATGGCCGTCCGCTCGAGACGCTGCTTGCCACCTGGGGCCTCTCGCTGATCCTCCAGCAGGCGATACGCACCGCGTTCGGCTCGTCCAACCGCGAAGTTGGCGCGCCGAGCTGGATGTCGGGCGCATTCGAACTCGGCGGTCTCTCGATCACTTACAACCGTCTCTGGATCATCGTGTTCTCGATGGCGGTTTTCGCGACGCTTCTTTTCGTCCTGCGCTTCACGCGCTTCGGGCTGGAAATGCGCGCGGTGACGCAGAACCGCCGCATGGCATCCTCGATGGGGATCAAGACCAGCTACGTCGATGCGTTGACCTTCGGTCTCGGCTCGGGCATTGCGGGCATCGCTGGCGTCGCAATCTCGCAGATCGATAACGTTTCGCCGAACCTCGGCCAAGGCTACATCATCGATAGCTTCCTCGTCGTCGTGTTCGGCGGCGTCGGAAACCTTTTCGGTACCCTGATCGCGGCACTCTCGCTCGGCATCGCAAACAAGTTCCTCGAGCCCTTTGCTGGCGCGGTGCTCGGCAAGATCTTGATCCTGGTGCTGATCATCGTCTTCATTCAGAAGAAGCCGCGCGGTCTGTTCGCGCTCAAGGGCAGGGCGGTGGAAGCGTGATGCAACAGCCGCTCATTCTTCGCCTGCTCGACGGCCGCGGGAAGATTTTCGTCGGCGCGGTGCTCGCCATGGCCATCGTCGTGCCGCTGCTCAACCTGCTGCCGCCGACGAACCCGTTCCATATCCCGACCTATGTCATGGTGCTGCTCGGCAAGTATCTTTGCTACGCGCTCCTGGCGCTCTCGGTCGATCTCGTCTGGGGCTATGCCGGCATTCTCTCGCTCGGTCACGGCGCATTCTTCGCGCTCGGCGGCTACGCGATGGGCATGTACCTGATGCGCCAGATCGGCCCGCGCGGCGTCTACGCGCATCCTGTGCTGCCGGATTTCATGGTATTCCTGAACTGGAAGGAACTGCCGTGGTTTTGGTACGGCTTCGACTGGTTCATCTTCGCCGCCTTCATGGTTGTTGCGGTTCCGGGCGTGCTCGCTTTCGTGTTCGGCTGGTTCGCGTTCCGCTCGCGCGTGACCGGCGTCTATCTTTCGATCATCACGCAGGCGCTGACATTCGCCTTGCTGCTCGCCTTCTTCCGCAACAATTTCGGTTTCGGCGGCAACAACGGCCTGACCGACTTCAAGGATATCCTCGGCTTCAACGTGCAGGCGCAAGGCACGCGGATCGTGCTCTTCATGCTTTCCGCGGTCTTTCTGGTGCTCGGCTATCTTCTATGCCGCTGGATGGTGACGTCGAAGTTCGGCAAGGTGCTGATTGCGATACGCGATCAGGAGTCCCGTGCGCGCTTCATCGGCTATCGCGTCGAAAACTATAAGCTCGTCGCCTTCGTCGTTTCCGCGTGCCTCGCGGGTATCGCCGGTGCGCTTTATGTCCCGCAGGTCGGCATCATCAATCCGGGCGAATTTTCTCCCGGAAACTCGATCGAGATCATCATCTGGGTCGCGGTCGGCGGGCGCGGCACGCTGGTCGGTGCAGCACTCGGCGCCTTCGTCGTGAACTACGCGAAGACGCTGTTCACCGGCGGATTGATAGCGCCGTTCTGGTTGTTCGGAGCGGGCGTATTTGCGTTTGCCGCTTATCTCGTCTGGAAGTTCCGACTGCCCGCGCTGGCTGGTGTCGTGTTCGGTGCGGTTCTTGCGCTTCTCGGGTCTTACATTCCCGGGACGATCGGTGCCTATGCAGGCTTGATCGTCGCAGGGGTTGGCTTGGCAACCCTGATCCTTTCGACGCGGCCTGAAGCGGCAGGAGTAACTGCCGGCGCATTGATGGCACTCTTTTTCACGACACCGTTTCAAGGCATTCCGCTCGCGCAGTACTGGCTCTTTGCGCTCGGCGCGCTGTTCGTTTTCGTGACGCTCCTGATGCCGAAAGGCATCGTCGGAACGTTCGGCGATCTCATCGACAAATATATTCCGCGCAGGAAATCCAAGGACGGTGCCGTAAATGGCGCCGCCACGCAGCCGAGTCCGGCGGAGTAGGCCATGAAAACAACCACCGCGTTGCTCTATCTGGACGGCGTCTCGGTTGCCTTCGACGGCTTCAAGGCGCTGAACGCGCTTTCGCTTGTCATCGAGCCGGGCGAGATGCGCGCGATCATCGGGCCGAATGGCGCCGGCAAGACCACGATGATGGACGTGATCACCGGCAAGACGCGGCCTGATTCCGGGGACGTGCTGTTCGAGCAGGGTCAGGTCGATCTCACGATGCTAGACGAAGCGGGCATCGCCACGCTCGGCATCGGCCGCAAGTTTCAGAAGCCGACCGTATTCGAGCATCATACGGTTTACGACAATCTCGTGCTTGCGCTTGCGGGCCCGCGTGGACCGGGCTCGAACCTGATCTGGAAGGAAAGCGCAGGCGAGACGAGGCGTATCGAGGAACTGCTCGGCGTCACGCGCCTCGGCGATCACCGCGAGCGCCTCGCGGGTGGCCTCTCGCATGGCCAGAAGCAATGGCTCGAGATCGGCATGCTCTTGGCGCAGGAGCCGAAGCTTTTGCTGGTCGACGAGCCCGCCGCCGGCATGACCGACGCGGAAACCCATCAGACCGCGGAACTCCTGAAAGAGATCAACAAGGAACGCTCGGTCGTCGTGGTCGAGCATGACATGGTGTTCGTGCGCGAGCTCGGCGTGAAGGTCACCTGTCTGCACGAAGGCTCGGTTCTCGCGGAAGGCACGATCGACGACGTATCCGAGAACGATCGTGTAATCGAAGTCTATCTGGGGCGCTGACGATGCTGGAAGTGAACAACATCGACCTCTTCTACGGCGCCGCCCAGGCGCTGCGCGGCGTCTCGCTCAAAGTCGAGCCCGGCAAGGTCGCCTGTGTCCTGGGCCGGAACGGCGTCGGCAAGACTTCGCTCCTGCGCGCGATTGTCGGCCAGCAGCCAGTCAAAAACGGCTCCATTTCTTTCGAAGGCAAAGACATCACGAAGACGGCGCCCGCGGATCGTGCGCGCATGGGCATCGCCTTCGTTCCGCAGGGCCGCGAAATTTTCCCGCTTTTGACGGTCGAGGAGAATCTCGAGACCGGGTTCGCGCCGCTGAAGCGCGCCGACCGCTCGATCCCGGAGGACGTCTATTCGCTCTTTCCCGTACTGAAGACCATGACCCGCCGCCGCGGCGGCGATCTTTCCGGCGGGCAGCAGCAGCAGCTCGCTATCGGACGCGCGTTGACCATGCGCCCGAAGTTGATCGTGTTCGACGAGCCGACCGAGGGCATCCAGCCTTCGATCATCAAGGACATCGGCAACGCCATTAAATACCTCCGCGACCGCGGCGACATCGCGATCCTGCTGGTCGAGCAGTATTTTGACTTTGCCGCCGAACTTGCGGACACTTTCGCGGTGATGGAGCGCGGCCAGTTCATCCTTTCCGGCGATCGCGCGATGATGCAGTCGACCGATGTCCGTCAACGTCTTTCCCTCTGAGGTAGCAGCGCCTGCTACGCTACCGGCCTCGATCCGCGCGAGCGGCGCGCTGAAGCTTGTCGCCGTGCATACGGATTCCGGGAGCGCTGCCGGAGATGTCGCCGAGAGCGGCCCGCTGCGCGTGCGTTTCCCGCGTGTCCGGGAAGAACGCCTCGAAGCGATCCTGATCAATACCGCGGGCGGTATCGTCGGCGGGGACAAATTGCAGTTCGAGATCGAAGCCCGCGAGGATGCCTCGCTCTCGATCACGAGTCAGGCTGCCGAGAAAATCTACCGGTCGAATGGTTTGACTTCGAGGATTTCGGTTTCCCTGAAAGCGGAAGCAGGCGCGGAGCTGTTCTGGCTGCCGCAGGAAACCATCCTGTTCGACCGGGCGCGCGTCGAGCGCGAGATCGAGGCCGATGTTTCTCCAGAGGGGTCGCTTGCGATCTGCGAGGCGGTCGTCTTCGGCCGCGACGCCATGGGCGAGAAGGTCGAACGCGGGCTCCTGCGGGATCGTTGGCGTATACGCCGGGACGGCAAGCTGATTTTTGCCGATGCGCTGACGCTTGAAGGTGATGTCAAATCTACGCTCAATCGCCGAGCCGCCATGAACGGCAAGATCGCGATGGCGACAATGATCTGCGTCTCAAACGATGCCATGGGCAAACTCGATGCGGTTCGCGAAACGCTGATAGGCGAGGGCATCGAAGCGGGTGCGAGCGCGTTCGATGGACTGCTCGTCGCGCGCATTCTCGCGGAAGATTCGATTTCGCTCCGCGCCGCAGTTCTTTCCGCGCTGGAAGCGGCAGGCACGCCACCGCCACGCGCATACTCCCTATAGTTCGAGGCAAGCATGAATCTGACGCCCAGAGAAAAAGACAAATTGCTGATCGCCATGGCTGCGGAAGTCGCGCGCAAGCGCCTGAAGCGCGGCGTGAAGCTCAATCATCCGGAGGCGATCGCGCTGATCACTGATTATGTCGTCGAAGGCGCGCGCGACGGGAAAACTGTGGCACAGCTTATGCGCGACGGCGCGAAGGTCCTGAAGGCAAGTCAGGTGATGGATGGCGTCGCCGAGATGATCCACGACGTGCAGGTGGAAGCGACATTCCCGGACGGCACCAAGCTTGTCACCGTGCACAACCCGATCCGCGCGGCGGCCACGAAGAAGAAGGGCAAGGCAAAGCCGAAGCCTGTGCCCGGCGAGATCATCACCGCCAAGGGCGATATCGAACTCAATTCTGGCCGCGCGACCTTGAAGATCAAGGTCGCGAACACCGGCGACCGGCCGATCCAGGTCGGCTCGCACTATCACTTCTATGAGACGAACCCGGCACTGAAATTCGACCGCGAGAAAACACGCGGAATGCGGCTCGCGATCGCGTCCGGCACAGCCGTCCGCTTCGAGCCGGGGCAGAGCCGCGAAGTGACGCTCGTCGCAATGGCCGGTAAGCGCGAGGTCTATGGCTTCCGGCAGGATGTGATGGGGAAATTATAGGATTGACCAATGGCGACTAAAGCAAAGCGGACGTTTTCCAAAGAGCAGAAAGGCTACCTGCTTGAAGAAATGAAGGCCGCGCGTTCGCGAATTGATGCTGAAATTAAGACTATGAATCAGTTTGAAACGCTTAGCATTGGCGCGATTGGCGCGACATATGGTGCGTTCTTCTCGTTCAAAATCAGCGCCCAAGCACCATTGATTTTTCTCGCTTTCATCACCGTACTTATTTGCGTTTATGGCTTATTTCGTTATCGCGCGCACGCTGATGTGGTTCGAATCCACGAGGACTACATAAAACTGCGAATTGAGAGCAGCGTATTTGGTGCTTCTGAACGCGGGCTCGTTCAATATTATGATGACAATAAGAGAAGCCTCCTCAAATTCTGGAGGTTGGTTTTCTGGTATTCGCTGATTGTCGTTTCTCTAGCGATCCTACTTTTTTCGATTTGTTCGCCAGAGAAACTCGCTTCATTACACGCGGGTCAGCGATGATTAACCTTCCGTTAACCATAAGCGCTCAGGCTCCTTACTTTCTCCTTACGGGAAGAAGGAAGCCGGACCATGCCGCACAAACTGAATTATCGCGCTCGCGCGACGCTCACCTCGAAGGGGCAGGTCACGCTGCCTGTCGTTCTTCGCCGCCTCTGGGATCTGGATGCCGGAGACGAAATCGACTTCACCTTGCAGGACGACGGCCGCGTCGTGCTGCGCAAACATATGAAACTGCTGCCGCAAACCACGGACAGCTAAATGCGAGAGCCGCCTCATGAGTAAAATGTCTCGCGCCGCTTATGCGGACATGTTCGGACCCACGACCGGCGACAAGGTGCGGCTCGCAGATACCGAACTCTTCATCGAGATCGAAAAGGACTTCACCACTTACGGCGAGGAGGTGAAGTTCGGCGGCGGCAAGGTGATCCGCGACGGCATGGGTCAGTCGCAGGTGACGCGCGCGCAGGGTGCGGTCGATACCGTCATCACCAACGCCGTGATCCTCGATCACTGGGGCATCGTCAAAGCCGACATCGGGATTAAAGACGGCAGGATCGTCGCGATCGGCAAGGCCGGCAATCCGGACATTCAGTCGGGCATCGACATCATTATCGGTCCCGGCACCGAAGCGATTGCGGGCGAGGGCAAGATCGTCACCGCAGGCGGCTTCGACAGTCACATCCACTTCATCTGCCCGCAGCAGATCGACGACGCGCTGATGTCGGGGGTCACTACGCTGCTCGGCGGCGGCACCGGCCCCGCACACGGTACGCTGGCGACAACTTGTACGCCCGGGCCGTGGCACATCGGGCGCATGATTCAAGCGATGGACGAAGTGCCGATCAACATCGGCATTTCCGGCAAGGGGAACGCTTCGCTTCCCGGCGCGCTGGAAGAAATGGTGCTCGGCGGCGCCTGCGCGCTGAAGCTGCACGAAGACTGGGGCACGACACCGGCGGCGATCGACTGCTGCCTCACCGTCGCCGACCAGATGGACGTGCAGGTGATGCTGCACTCCGACACGTTGAACGAATCCGGTTTTGTCGAAGACACGATCAAGGCGTTCAAGGGCCGCACCATTCACGCCTTTCACACCGAGGGTGCCGGTGGCGGTCACGCACCGGACATCATGAAGGTCGCGGGCCTTCCGAACGTGCTGCCGTCTTCGACCAATCCGACGCGGCCTTTCACGGTGAATACGCTGGACGAGCATCTCGACATGCTCATGGTCTGTCATCATCTCGATCCGGGTATCGCGGAAGATCTTGCGTTCGCCGAGAGCCGTATCCGCCGCGAAACGATTGCGGCTGAAGACATTCTCCACGACATCGGCGCGCTTTCCATGATGTCGTCGGACAGTCAGGCCATGGGCCGCATCGGGGAAGTCGTGACCCGTACATGGCAGACCGCCGACAAGATGAAGAAGCAGCGCGGCTCGCTCAAAGGAGAGAAGGGCAACGACAACATCCGCGCCAAGCGCTACATCGCGAAATACACGATCAATCCTGCGATTGCGCATGGCGTTTCCAAGCACATAGGCTCGGTCGAAAAGGGCAAGCTCGCCGATCTCGTGATCTGGTCGCCTGCCTTCTTTGGTACGAAGCCTGACATGATCCTGAAGGGCGGCTCGATTGTCGCCGCGCAAATGGGCGATCCGAACGCTTCGATCCCGACGCCGCAGCCGGTGCATTACCGCCCGATGTGGGGTGCGATGGGCAAGTCACGCACCGCGTCTTCGGTGGTATTCGTCTCGAAGGCGGCGGTCGATAGCGGCTTGAAGCAGAAGCTCGGTGTCGAGAAGGAACTCGTTGCGGTCGAGAATACCCGCGGCGGCATCTCGAAAAAGAGCATGATCCACAACGATGCGACCCCGAATATCGAGATCGACGCGGAGACCTACGAGGTGCGTGCGGACGGCGAACTGCTCGTTTGCGAGCCTGCGAAGGTTCTGCCGATGGCGCAGCGGTATTTTCTGTTTTGAGGCGACGAACGTCGTTCCGGGCGAGCGGCTTTGCCGCGAGACCCGGGATCGTTTTCGATATAATAAAGCGATCCCGGCTCGCGCCGCCTCAGGCGGCTTGGCCGGGATGACGAAGGAAAGTCGAGTATGATCCGCGCCACCGAAGTCCTGCCGTCCGGTCACTGGAATCGCGCAGGCGAAGCCGACAGCATCGAACTGCCGCATGATGGCCGTCACCGCCGCCGTATCGCCATGCGCGGCGCGAAAGACACCGTGTTCCTGCTCGATCTCGCCGAAGCCACGATGTTGCATGACGGCGACGGCTTGAAGCTTGAAGACGGCCGCGTCGTGCGCGTGATCGCGGCGAGCGAGCCGATCGCGGAAATCACCGCGGGCGACCCGCATCATCTCACGCGCATTGCCTGGCATCTCGGCAACCGCCATGTGCCGGCACAAATTCTCCCGGATCGTATCCGCATCGGGCGCGACCATGTGCTGGAAGAACTGATGGTGAAGCTGGGAGCGAAGGTCGCGCGCATCGAAGCGCCGTTCGATCCCGAGGGTGGCGCTTACGCGGAGGAAACCGCGCATGCGCACGGCCACCATCATCACGGCCATGATCATGCGCATCATCACGATCACGAACATGGCGACAACTGCGGTTGCGGCCATGACCATTCGCACGATCACGCGCACGATCACCACCACGATCATGATCACGGCCATCACCACGGTCATGTCCACAAACGCTAAAGCGAAATCCTCGAGTGCGGGCGATGCGCTGCCGCTGCTCGCGTGGCTTTCGCCGGCCTTTCCGGTCGGTTCGTTCGCCTATAGCCACGGCATCGAATGGGCGTTCGAATCCGGCGATGTAACGGATGCAAAATCCACCCAAGCGTGGATCGGCGATCTCATCGAATGCGGCGGGCCGTGGTCGGATGCCGTGTTGCTGGCAGGCGCGCATCGCGCGGCAAGCACCAAGGAATTTGAATCGCTTCGCAGCCTTGCGGAATTCGCTGCGGCGCTTGCGCCTTCTAAAGAGCGCAGGCTGGAAACGATGGCGCAGGGCGAAGCCTTCATGAATACCGTAAGCGCCGCGTGGCCGAACAAGGCGCTTGAAAAAATCATCGGCACCACCGGTAAGGAAGTGGCCTACCCGGTTGCAGTTGGCGTCGCGTCAGCGGCATACGAAATCCCGCTCCGCGCGACTCTGGAATCTTATCTGCTCGCCGTTGTCTCGAATTTCGTGTCAGCCGCCGTGCGGCTCATCCCGCTCGGCCAGACCGACGGCACGAGAATCGTCGCGGCGCTGACGCCTGCGGTTCGCGACATTGCCGGCCGCGCCGAAAAATCCACGCTGGATGATGTGGGCGGTGCGGCGATACGCTCGGATATCGCCAGCATGAAACACGAAACGCAATACACAAGGTTGTTCCGGTCATGAGCAAGGTTGAAAGAAGCGGCCCCCTTCGCGTCGGCATCGGCGGGCCGGTCGGTTCCGGCAAGACGATGCTGATGGAGCGGCTCTGCGAGGTGTTCCGCGACCGCTACGATCTCTGCGCGATCACGAACGACATCTATACGAAAGAGGATGCGGAAATTCTCACGCGCACGGGCGTGATTCCTGCCGAACGTATTATGGGCGTCGAGACCGGCGGCTGTCCGCACACCGCGATCCGCGAAGACGCCTCGATCAACCTGCGTGCGATCTCGGAAATGCGCAGCAAGTTCCCGAAGCTCGATCTCGTTCTGGTAGAGTCCGGCGGCGACAATCTGGCGGCGACCTTCTCGCCGGAACTCGCCGATATCACGATCTATGTCATCGACGTGTCCGCCGGAGAAAAAATCCCGCGCAAGGGCGGTCCCGGCATCACGCGCTCGGATATGCTCGTCATAAACAAAATAGACCTGGCACCGCTGGTCGGCGCATCGCTGGAAGTGATGGACCGCGATTCCAAGCGCATGCGGGGGGAGCGCCCCTTCGTGTTTGCCAATCTGAAAGCTCGTAAGGGGGTCGAGGAGATCGCGGGCTTCATCGAACGTGCGGGCGGGCTCGCCGCCTAGGCCTAAATGCATGGCCCTTGCGGGTCCGGCTAGCCCCTTGGCAAAGCAGCATTTTCTGACCCTGCTGGCAGTTCCCGTCCGGTAACTCTTACAGCAACTTAATCCTGCTAAGTTCAATAGAATGATAGAAGCAGCACTCCCGGTTCGGTGACCGGTCGCAGCAAGTAATGCCGGAAGTTCAATGGCCGCTAAAGTTCAAATATCGCCCAAAAGCTATCTCGTCATCGCCGCCTGCGTTGCGCTCGTCGCCACGGGCCTGTGGTGGACCCTTGGCGGCTCAGGCACGCAAACCGCACAGCAAAAGAAAAAGGGCACGCCATCGATTGCAGTGCTCGTGGGCAAGGCGCAGCGCAAGGACGTTCCGTTCCGCGTCGAGTCGCTCGGAACCGTACAGCCGCTCGTTTCGGTTTCGATCCGCTCGCGCGTAGACAGTCAGGTGCTCAAGGTTCACTTCGAGGACGGCGCGAAGGTCAACGAAGGCGATATCCTGTTTACGCTCGACAGCCGCGCCATCGACGCGCAGATCAAGCAGGCGGAAGCGACGTTAACGCGCGACAAGGCGCAGATCGAGAAAGCGGAGCGCGACAGCGAGCGCATCGCGGGTCTGGTGGCGAAGGGCACGATCTCGCAGGTCCAGGAAGCCGACGCAAAGACGAATGTTGAAGTCTTGAAAGCGACGGGCGCGCAGAACGAAGCCAATCTTCAGAACCTTCGCGTGCTCCGGACCTATTACGATGTGAAGGCGCCGGTCTCGGGCCGCATCGGCATCGCAAACGTCCGACAAGGCGCGATCGTGCGTTCCGCGGACGCGGGCACGCCGCTCGCAACCATCAATCAGATCGCTCCGATCTATGTTGCGTTCGGCATTCCCGAGCGCTTCATTCCCGAACTGCGTACCGCCGGGGACACGGCGAAGGTCGAGGTTCAGTTTCAGAGCGAATTGACGCTCTCGGGCGGCAAGGTGGCATTCATCGAGAATACGGTCGATCCGCAAACCGGAACGATCCTTGTGCGCGGCATTTTCGAGAACAGCGACGAGAAGCTCTGGCCCGGCACGCTCGCCTCGGTGCGAGTCACGCTTCGCACAGATGCCAATCTCGTCACGGTTCCTGCGGAGGCGGTGCAAAGCGGGCAGAAGGGCACTTTCGTTTTCGTGATCGAGAAAAATGTCGCCCGTGTCCGCAACGTAAAAGTGCTGCGCACGGCGGATGGAGAGACGGTTCTCACCGAAGGGCTCGAGGGCAGCGAGACCGTCGTTATCGACGGGCAGCTATCGCTGCGCGACGGCAGCCGCGTCGAAATCAAATCGCGGCAGGCAGGCTCCTGACGATGAATTTCTTCGAGCTTTGCATTCGCAGGCCGGTGCTGACGACACTTCTGATGGTGTCGATCATCATGGCTGGCATATTCGGCTATCGCCTGCTGCCCGTCTCGGCATTGCCGCGCGTGGATTTCCCGACCATCAATATTACGGCGTCGCTCCCGGGCGCGAACCCCGAAATCATCGCCGCGACGGTGGCGACCCCGATCGAGCGGCAGCTTGCGACGATTGCCGGCATTACTTCGATGACCTCGTCGAGCGTGACCGGATCGACGCAGATCACGATTCAATTCGACCTCAACCGCGATATCGACGCCGCGGCGCTGGACGTGCAGTCGGCGCTTTCGGTCGCGCAGCGCAATCTGCCGATTGAAATGACCACACCGCCCAGTTTCCGCAAGGTGAATCCTGCGGACGCCCCGGTTCTGTTCCTTTCGCTGGTATCGGACACGCTGCCGCTATCGGTCGTGAACGAATATGCCGAGACGGTGATCGGCCAGCAGATTTCCCAGATCACAGGTGTCGCGCAGGTCAACGTCTTTGGCGGCCAGAAGTATGCGCTTCGGGTCCGCATCAATCCTGAGGCGATTGCGGCGCGCGGCATATCGCTGACCGAAATCAATCAGGCGATTGCCTCTGCGACGACGAACTCCCCGCTCGGCGTGATCGCGGGTCCAAAGCAGAACCTTACGCTCGATATGGGATCGCAGCAGGCCGATGCGAAGAGGTATCAGGACCTGATTGTGGCCTGGCGCAACGGCGCGCCGATCAAGCTGACCGATGTCGCCATCGTCGAAAACGGCGTCGAGAACGAGCGTATCGCCGGCTGGTACAACGACAAGCGCGCGATCAATCTCGCGATCTACCGTCAGCCCGACGCGAACACCATCGATGTAGTCGACAACGTGAAGCGCCGCTTGCCCGAATTCCGGGCTTCGGTGCCGGGCGCTATCAGCATCGAAGTTCTGATCGACCGTTCGATCTCGATCCGCAACTCGGTGAGCGCCGTGCAGCGCACGCTCCTGGAAGCCGTGGTGCTGGTGGTGTTGGTGATCTTCCTGTTCCTGCGCTCGGGCCGTGCGACCATGATTCCGGCGCTCGCTTTGCCGCTGTCCATCATCGGCACGTTCGGCGCGATGTATGTGCTCGGTTACTCGATCAACAATATGACTTTGCTCGCGCTGGTGTTGTGCGTGGGCTTTGTCGTCGACGACGCCATCGTCGTCCTAGAAAACATATATCGCTACATCGAGCGCGGCATGCCGCCATTCCAGGCAGCGATCACCGGCGCACGCGAAATCGGCTTTACCATCGTGTCGATGACCGTCTCGCTGGTTTGCGTCTTCATTCCGGTGTTGTTCATGGGCGGCATCGTGGGTCGCGTGTTCCGCGAGTTCGCGGTGACGATTTCCGTTGCTATTCTCGTCTCCGGCTTCGTCTCGCTGACGCTCACGCCGATGCTCTGCGCGCGTCTTCTGAAGCCGGTCGATCACGAGAAGAAGCCGGGCCGCTTCATGCAGGCGTCCGAGCGCGTATTCGACTGGAGCCTGGAGAAGTACAAGCTGTCGCTCGATTTCATATTGAAGCACAGGCCGGCGACACTGATAGCGACCTTCGCGACCCTGTTCATCGTGATCGGACTCTATGCCTGGGTTCCGAAGGGGTTCTTCCCCGTCGAAGATACGGGCTTTATCTCTGGCACGATCGAAGCCGCCACCGACACCTCGTTCGAGGCGATGGCGCAACGACAGCAGGAAGTCTCGGATCTGGTGCGCAAGGACAAGGACGTCGCCTATGCGGTGTCCATCGCCGGCGCCACCGGCATCAGCCGCACAACGAATACGGGCCGGCTGTTCGTTTCGCTGAAGCCACGCCACGAGCGAACCGAAAGTGCGAACGAGATCATCCAGCGCTTGCGGCGGACGGTTGCACAGGTTCCCGGCGTCAAGGCGTTCTTCCAGCCGGTCCAGAACATCTCCGTCGGCGGCACCGCGGCGCGTGCGCTCTATCAGTATACTTTGCAGAGCTCGGACACGGACACGCTTTTTTCCCTCGCACCGCAACTGACGGAAAAAATCTCCGAGTTGCAGATCCTGCGTGACGTGAACTCCGATCTTCAGATCACCAATCCGCAACTCACCATCGATATTGACCGCGACAAGGCCCGCGCGCTCGGCATCGGCGACGATCAGATCAGAAGCGTGCTCTATAGCCAGTACGGATCGCGGCAGGTTGCGACGCTCTACACGGCAAATAACCAGTTTCAGGTGATTGTCGAAGCGCAGCGCCGCTTCCAGCGCGACGAAACCGACCTGTCGCGCACCTATCTGCGTGCCGCGACCGGGCAACTGGTGCCGTTGGACGCCATTGCGACCATGCGCAGAACCGTAGGCCCGCTACAGATCGCGCATCAGCAGCAGCAACCGGCTGTCACGATTTCGTTCAACCTTGCTCCGGGCGTATCGCTCTCGGAAGCGGTTGCCGCAATCCAGCGCGTGGAACGCGATTCCAATCTGCCCGCGAGCGTGACCACAGGCTTTCAGGGCACGGCACAGGCGTTCCGCGACTCGTTGTCGAGCCAGCCGCTCCTGATCCTTGCCGCGATCCTCGTGATCTACATCGTCCTCGGCATTCTCTACGAAAGCTTTATCCATCCTCTGACTATTCTTTCCGGTCTGCCTTCGGCCGGCATCGGCGCGCTCTTGACGCTCTTGCTGTTCGGCATGGATCTCTCGGTGATCGCCATCATCGGCATCGTGCTTCTCGTGGGCATCGTGAAGAAGAACGCGATCATGATGATCGACTTCGCGATCGAACGAAGACGCCACGGCATGGGCGCGGAAGAATCGATCCGGGAGGCTGCGCTCCTGCGCTTCCGCCCGATCATGATGACGACCATGGCCGCGATCTTCGGCACGCTGCCGATCGCGATCGGGGCGGGCGAGGGCGCAGAGCTGCGTCAGCCGCTCGGTGTCGCAGTCGTCGGCGGCCTGCTTCTTTCGCAGTTGCTGACGCTCTACATCACGCCCGTGATCTACATGTATCTCGACAAGTACGATCAGAAGATCGCCAGCGTGATCAACGAGCCGGAACCGGAAATCCAGCAGAAGCCGCCCGCGAAGCGCGGCGGCAAGGACAAGATCGTAGCGGCGGAATAGTTACGCCGCTGCCGACTTCTTCGGCGCGAAGATACGCTCCATTTCGCGCCGGAATTTCACGGTGTCGTCTTCGGCGATCGCGACGTCTGCCCAGGTGACGGCTTTGCCGGCGGCAACGCGCTTGTTCAGCTTTACTTTGTGCGCGAGCCCGATCGGCAGCGCGCCTGTAGCGAGCGAGTCTTCGGCGCGCATGATCTTGCCATAGACCGTGTACCCGCCTTCGCCGTCGAGCATTTCGCCTTCGGCTAGGTCGCGTTTGGCGACCGCTGCGACGTCCGACCGGAATGCGTCGGCGATTCCCGTCGCTTCGTTGCGCAACACAGCCGCCGCGGCGGAGATGCCGAGCTCCAGCCCGATCATGTGGTAGGGGCGATAGAGCGCGGAGTAGCGCCCGGACTTGTCGGTGATCATGCCGTACTCCGCGAAACAGCGGCGCGTGTATTCCGCGCGCGCGTCGTCGGAGCCCGCTTCGAACACGACATAGACACCCCAGCGCAGGTCGCGCTCGACCGGCGAGCCGTTGCGATGGAGGCTCGAGACGACTTCGACCATCCCGCTTTCTTCGAGCACGCCGCCCGCCGCGCGCGGAATGAGATGTTTCGGCAGTTCGTCCGCGCCGCAAGGCGGGAAGGCGAGACCGTCTCGCGGCGCTTTCAGCCCAGTTGCATTGGAGATCGCGGCCATCTCGATTGCCGATTTCGTGCCGTCTAGAAAGGAGTTGAACATCTGCGAGTTCATGCCGGCGTTCGCCGCCTGCTCGGCGGTCATGCCGTAGTAGTTCCACACGGTGTCCGGCGTCGATTGCGGATACTCGGGCAGGTATTTCGTACCTTTACCCGCGGAAACCACGCGGAAGCCGCAGGCTTCCGCCCAGTCAACCATTTCGCAGACGAGCGCAGGCTGGTCGCCATAGGCGAGCGCATAGACGACGCCGGCTTCCTTCGCGCGTTTCGCAAGCAGCGGCCCCGCGAGCACATCCGCTTCGACCGTTACGTTCACCACATGCCGCCGCGCTTTGAACGCGGCAAGACAATGCCGGATCGCGGCGGAGGGACTGCCGGTCACGTCCAGCACGACATCAAGTCCGTCGGCGTTGATCAGCGCCATGGTATCTTCGGTGATCGCGGTCTTTCCGGACTTGAGCGCGTCTCCTAAATCCCGCGCGATCTGCGTCTCATCCCATCCGGTGCGCTTCAGTGCATCTCGGGCGCGTTGTCCGGAAAGATCGGCGATACCGAGCACGTGCAGGCCCGGCGTCGTTCTCGCCTGCGCCAGAAACATCGAGCCGAATTTTCCCGCTCCGATCAGCCCAGCGCGAACGGGGCGCCCTTCCGCAGCGCGGGCTTTCAGCATCCGGCCGAGATTCATGTCGTGAACTCCATAATTTAGCGCGATCGGTTCCGCGTGGTGGTCATAGCGCGGGCAGCCATGCGCTGGCTACCGGCTCGACCGGCTGGCGCTCGCCGCGCGCCGGGTTTATAGCCAAGAACATGAAATGTGCAGCGCGGCGAACCCCGCGCCGCTTCGAGGAAACCGCCGAGGATTTCATATGAACAAGCCGCTCGCGAAAGAATCCGCCAAGCCTACATCCGCCGTCTCGTCGAACTGGGAAGACCCGTTCGATCTGGAAAGCCAGCTCACGGACGACGAACGCATGGTGCGCGATACGGCCCGCTCCTACGCACAGGAGAAGTTGCTGCCGCGCGTTACCGAGGCTTTCCTTCAGGAGAAATACGACCGCTCGGTCATGACGGAAATGGGTTCGCTCGGTCTTCTCGGCTCGACGCTGCCGGAGAAATACGGCGGCGCGGGCCTGAACTACGTCAGCTATGGCGTGGCTGTGCGCGAGATCGAGCGGGTGGACTCCGGCTATCGCTCCGCGATGAGCGTGCAGTCTTCACTCGTGATGTATCCGATCTATGCATATGGCTCCGAAGAACAGCGGATGAAGTACCTGCCGAAGCTCGCGACCGGCGAAATCGTCGGCGCCTTCGGCTTGACGGAGCCGGATCACGGCTCCGACCCGGGCGGCATGCGCACGCGGGCGGAGAAGACCGCGAAGGGCTACAAGCTTACGGGCGCGAAGCTCTGGATCACGAACGCGCCGGTCGCCGACGTCTTCGTCGTCTGGGCGAAGTCGGACGCCGATGGCGGACGTATCCGCGGTTTCGTTCTTGAGCGCGGCATGAAGGGCCTCACGACGCCGAAGATCGAAGGCAAGCTTTCGCTTCGCGCCTCGATCACCGGCGAAATCGTGATGGAGGGCGTCGAGGTCGGCGAGGACGCAATTCTCCCGAACGTCTCCGGTCTCGCCGGCCCGTTCGGCTGTCTCACCCGCGCGCGTCTCGGCATCGCCTGGGGCGCGATGGGTGCCGCGGAAGCCTGCATGGCCGCCGCGCGCGATTACACGATGAACCGCAAGCAGTTCGGCCGGCCGCTCGCAGCGACCCAGATCGTGCAGCTGAAGCTCGCGAACATGCAGACCGAGATCGCGCTCGGCCTTCAGGCAGCACTCCGCGTGACGCGCCTGATGGACGAGGACCGCTGCAACGCGGAAGCGGTATCGATCATCAAGCGCAACAACTGCGGCAAGGCGCTCGATATCGCGCGGGTTGCGCGCGACATGCACGGCGGCAATGGCATCACTGCCGAGTATCATGTCATGCGGCATGTGATGAATCTGGAGACGGTGAATACCTACGAGGGTACCCATGACATTCATGCGCTCATCCTCGGCCGGGGCATCACCGGCATCCAGGCGTTCTCGCAGTAAGTTCGTCCGATGACCGCACCGCTGGACGGCATTAAGGTGCTGGAGCTTGCGCGCGTGCTCGCAGGTCCCTGGGCCGGGCAAATTCTTTCCGATCTTGGCGCCGACGTGATCAAGGTCGAGCGTCCCGGGCAGGGCGACGAGACGCGCACCTGGGGCCCGCCTTATGTCGAGGGTAAGAGCGGAGAAAATCTTTCCGCCGCGTATTATCACGCGATCAATCGCGGCAAGCGTTCGGTGCTCGCCGACTTCACCCGAAAGGAAGACATCGATTTCGTCATCGCGCTCATCCGCGAAGCCGACGTCATCATCGAGAACTACAAGGTCGGCGATCTGAAGAAGTACGGCCTCGATTACGAGAGCGTGAAAAAGATCAACCCGAAGGTCATCTACTGCTCCGTCACAGGCTTCGGGCAGACCGGACCTTACGCGAGCCGGCCGGGCTACGATCTTATCATTCAGGCGATGGGCGGCATCATGGACATCACCGGCGAGCCGGATCGCGAGCCGATGCGCACGGGCGTCGCCTATGTCGATGTTTTCACGGGCTGCTATTCCGCGATCGCCATTCAGGCGGCGCTGATCTCGCGTTTGAAAACCGGCGATGGCCAGCACATCGACATGAGCCTCATGGATGTGCAGACGAGCGTGCTCGCCAATCAGGCGCTGAATTATCTCGTCTCCGGAAAGGCGCCGCGTCGCATGGGCAACGCGCATCCGAATGTCGTGCCCTATCAGGCGTTCGAGACGTCGGACGGCTACATGATTATCGCCGTCGGCAACGACGGCCAGTTCAAGAGCTTCTGCGATGTCCTGGGCCTGCCCGAAGTGCGCGACGATCCGCGCTATGCCTCGAACGGCAAGCGCAACGAAAACCGTGCAACCCTTATTCCCGCGCTGATGGCGAAGACGAAACTTCGCACCCGCGCCGATTTGCTGGCGGCGCTCGAGCAAGCCAGCGTTCCGGCGGGCCCGATCCGCTCGATCGACGAGGTGTTCTCAGATCCACAGGTGATCGCGCGCAAGATGCGGATCGATTTGCCGGATGCGAGCGCGAAGGACGGCTCGATCCCCGGCGTTCGCGCGCCGATCATGATGGCGGGCACGCCGCTGCAATACGACAAACCGTCGCCGCGGCACGGCGAGAATTCGGATGAAGTCCGCGCCTCAGTCGCTGCCGGAAAGCCCGCCTTTCGCGATACGCGAAGCCGTTAAAGCGGAATCGCAGCCTGAAGCGGACCTCAGTCAACGCATCGCGGCAAACGATTCAAAAGACTCGGGTTTTCGGGTTCCGCTGAATCGCCGCTTTAAGTCCACATGAATCGGATGATGAAACGCAATGGCAGCGGCAATATCGGATCCATAAAAGTCGAAGGCACAATAGAACGCTTCCGGCAGTAAGCCGGCCGCATCGCATTTGTTGGTGTTTGTGCAGCCGGGAAAATTTAGGCGGACGAAGGAAAGTGTTGGTTGGGGGACTAGGATTCGAACCTAGATTGACGGAGTCAGAGTCCGCAGTTCTACCGTTGAACTATCCCCCAACGGGCCACGAAATGCTTGTTCGGGCTGGGTCCCGGCAGCAATGCCGCCGAAGCGCGGTTCTTCTAGCCGACCGCGCCATGCCCCGCAACCGGCTCGATTTCTAGGGTTATTCAGCAGGTTGAACGCCGGATTCCGCCTCTTCGCCAGGCTGGCGGCTGATTGCGACGCCGGCAACGACGGCGCCGACGGCAAGGATCGGCAGCAACCGGCGGAAGCCGATCGTGCGGACGACCTGCAATCCCGTGAGCAGTATTGTGGGGTCCTGCCACCACTCGGGATGTCGCTTGCGTTCTGCTTCCGCCTCAGCCGCGCGCCGCGCGGCGGCACGGGAGAGCATCCGGCGTCTGCGTCCGGATGACAGAAGCGGAATGAGTGCAAGAAGCGCGATTGTGCCGAACGCGCATGCGATCACACCCCAAGCGTAGATCACGCCATAGGTCTCGAGCGTCCACAGAAACAGAATGACCAGTCCGCAAGCGAACGCAGCAACGCCCGCCGCCGCGAAAATTACGCCCGCGATCATGGCCTTCAAGGTGAGTTCGAGACTCACCTTGAAGTCGTCGATCAATCCACCGAACACGGAATGCTCCCCGCTCGTTTAGCGGCGCCAGATCGCGCCGATCAGGAAGCCGATGCCTGCTGCCATCGCAAGCGTCGTCACGGGGCGCTTGTAGACCGCATCCTCGACCGCGTCTCCGATCGTGGTGGTGACATCTTTCATGGCATCGACCGCCTCTTGGCCTTTACCGCTCGCATCCGAGATCACGCCATCGAGATTCTTGCGTGCGCGATTGTAGGCAGCACTTCCGGTAGCCGTGACCAGTGCTGCGACCTGCTGGGTTAGCTTGGAAACGTCGCCCTTGAGATTCTCGAATTCGCGGTCGATCGCTTCTTTCGCGTGCGTGCCGTTGGAAGAGGTACTGGTTGAAGTTGCCATCGGACAATCCTTTGCATTCCTCCGCGCGATGGACGCGCGGGAACAGGTTCAGGCAGGAAGGTTCGAAGGAATAACGCCGGAGAGCGGGCAGGGTTCCTGCTTCAGCCCGGAAGCTTCACTTCTTCTTTCGAGGCGAATTGATTGATAATCACGATGATGACGATCAGCAGCGGCACCGCAAGGAGCGCGCCGAACGGTCCCCACAGCCACACCCAGAACGCGATCGACAGGAATATGAAAAGCGGGTTCAGCGTGAGCCTTGCGCCGAGGATCGTGGGTGTCACGAACTGGCCTTCGATCGTGGACATGCCGACGAAAAGCAGCGGCGCGATCAGCGCCTGATAGAACGAGTCGAAGGTTACCAGTCCGACGCCGAGGAGCGTCACGAACATCGTCGCCGGTCCGATATAGGGCACGAAGTTCAGCACGAAGGCGAGGAAGCCCCACACCAACGGACTGGGCAGACCGATGAAGTAGCAAGCCGTGCCGACGATGATGCCCACGCCCGCGTTGATCGCGGCAACGGTCGCGATATAGGTCGCAAGGCTCGCTTCGACCGCGTTCCAGATACGAATGACGCGCAGGCGTGCTTCGCGCTCCGAGCCGAAACGAACGATGCTCTCCTTAAGCCTGTTTCTGTGGCCGAGAAAAAAGAACAGCGTCCCGAAGAAAATGAGCAGTTGTCCGACCGCCGGCGTCAGCGACGCAAGTGCCGGCTGCAACAGGCTCGTATTCAGATCGAAGGCGATGGTCTTGCTTTGCGACGGCGTGGCGCCGAGCGCCTCGCGAACGCGGTTCAACGCTTCGATGGGCGCATCGAAGATGACGAGCTTCTCGCGGAGGTTGGCGCCGATCTCGGGCGCGCGGCCGATCCAGGCGCGGACGGGATCCGACAGATAAACGATTCCGGTAGAAAGCAGCGCGATCGTGCCGAGCACGAGGATCGCGGCCGTGCCGGCATGCGGGATGCGGTAGTTCGCGGCGAAGCTCGTGAGCGGAGCCAGAATCGTGCCGATAACGAGTGCAAGCGTGATCGGCAAAAAGACGGCGCGACCGTAGCCGAGCATCGCCATCAGCAGAATGAGGAAGATACCGATCAGCGCAATTTGTGCGAACGTCGAGCCCGCTCTCGATTGTGCGTGGCCCGCGGCCGGCTCGTTCGCCGATCCGTTGGATTTTGTATAGGTGAGGTCGTCCATATTCTCTTTCCGGCCCGAACGGGTAAGGGCGTCCGGTTTGTTCGCCTTTTTCCAGACCATGGTGACGCAGCCCGAGCGCGCGGGAAAGGGGGGCACTCAGCCGCAGCATTTACCATTGAACAAAAGCGGGCGCTTGCGCGTTAGAGCCGCCGGAGCCGCGGCTTCCGTCCGGGAGCCGCCGCCACCGCCGTCACGGGAGTCGGGCAGATGGGCCTTCTGATAAGCATTCTGATTACATTTCTGGTCGTTATTCTTGTTCTTTATCTCGTCAATCTCCTTCCGATCGACAGGCGGGCAAAGCAGATCGTCCGCATCATCGTAATCCTTGTCGGTATCCTGTATCTGCTGCGCTACCTGATGGCGGCAGGCCCACTGGTTTAGCGGGCGGCACTTTTCATTCGGCAACCCGATGGCGGCCCCGCTCCGCATGCGCTAGCCTGAAGCGCATCTTGGATCGGAGGCTGCGATGCCTGATTCAATTCTTTATCACGAAGCCAATCGCGCGTTGCAGGATCAATTCAAGAGCCGCGCGATTGCCGACCGGCTTGAGGAAAAACTCGCACGCACCGAATTTACGGGCGACGACCGGGCCTATATCGAAAGCGCATATCTGTTCTTTCTTGCAACGGCAGACGCCGAAGGAAGACCCGATTGCTCCTTCAAGGGAGGCCCTCGCGGGTTTGTCCGCGTGACAGCGCCGAACGAGATCATATTCCCGGATTACGACGGGAACGGGATGTTCAAGAGCCTCGGTAATATCGACGCGAACCCGAATGTCGGTCTCCTGTTTATCGACTTTGAGAAGCCGAGGCGGCTGCGCGTGAACGGCACGGCGAAGGTCAATCGAAACGATCCCCTGCTTGCGCAGACCACCGGCGCTCAGTTGATCGTGCGCGTAACCGCGACGGCGATTTTCCCGAACTGCCCGCGCTACATTCCGGCAATGAACGTGGTGACGCCTTCGAAGTATACGCCTGCGGCGGGAGTTGTGCCGGAAGAACCCGGCTGGAAAAGCTTCCCGGACTTCAAGGACCACGTGCATCCGCGACATCCCACGGCCTAAATCGAGGACACTCGCGTAAGGCCTGCAAACCGGGTTAGTCTCCCTGCATAAACCGTCCGGGGGGCGGACCATGCATAGTTTCGGCCGGCGGGTTTTCCGCCTCTCTGTTGCGAGCCTGTTTTTCTGCATTTCACTTTTGCTGCTGGCGGCCGGTTCGGCGGAGGCCGCGAAACGCCCGTTCTATGCGATCGCGCATCGCGTCAACGACATCGAATGGGTGAAGTACGCGCTTTCGCGCGGCGCGAATGCTATCGAGATCGATATTATCTGCCGCAACGGCGAGTTCTACGTCGCGCACGATTTTCTGGAAGGCTACGGCAATCCGCTTGGCGAGTTTCTGCGCCGTCTACAGATCGTCGCGCGGCAGCATACCCGGCTCGCGCTTGTCATCCTCGACATCAAGGATGTCTGCGCTCCGGGCGGGGATCAGAATCAGGCTCTGCTTGGAAGAAAGATCATGCAGGAAGCGCGCAGGATGCTGCGCGCCGAAGGCGTTCGCGTACTCTATTCGGTAGCGAAGAAGGAAGACGCGTACTGGCTGATCAATATGGTGAAGGGGAACGGAGCGCACCGGATTAAAAGCGGCGAGGCTTTTGCCATCGATCAGGAAGACGACTACCAGCAGGTCGCTAAAGAGCTACAGCCCAGCCATCCGATGCCGTTCGCTTACGGGAACGGGATATTTGTCGCGAACCCGCTCTTCTTCCTCAATTGCGCGATTGAGGAATCGGTCGCGAAAGCCGCAGCCGCGCCGCGCGGCAAGCGCCCGAGGCTGGTTTACATCTGGACCATTCGCTCGAGCGCAACCATGCGCCGAATGCTGGCGGCGGGCGTCGATGGCATCTTCGTCAATCCGCAGAACATTCCGAAACTGGTCGGCGTCATGGAAGAAAGCGGCAAGTACCGGCTGGCAACACGCCGCGACAGCCCGTTTTGAAGCTGTTCCGTCTCGCGGTTGCGAAGCGCCGATTTGCGCGCCCGGGCAGGGCTGCCTAAACTGACGGCAACGTAAAATCAGTAGCTGAAGCTTCGTCGAGCGCTTGTTGCAGGCGCTCCGGGTTTCGGGGAAAGGCATGGCATGGCGGACCAGCCGCGCGAGAGCGCGTCCGGGCCGCAGCAAGCGGCCAAATCCGGCCGGCGCCGCCGCAGGCGCCGTGGACGCGGAAGAAACCGGGCGGCGTCGCAGACGCAGGCGTCCTTGCCTGCGCATTACGGCGCGCTCGATCTCGGCACCAACAACTGCCGCCTTCTGGTGGCGGCTCCCACGCAGGATTCCTTCCGCGTGGTCGATGCCTTTTCGCGTATCGTCCGGCTAGGCGAGGGGCTGTCGCGCAGCGGCGAGCTTTCGGAGGCAGCGCAGGAACGCGCTGTCGCGGCGCTGAAGATTTGCGCGGCGAAGCTCGAGAACAGGAAAGTCACCCGCATGCGCCTGATTGCGACCGAGGCGTGCCGCGGAGCGCGAAACGGCCCCGCCTTTCTCGAGCGGGTCGGTCGCGAAACGGGATTGCATCTCGAAATCGTCAACCGCGAAACCGAGGCGAAGCTTGCCGCGAACTCCTGCGCTCCGCTGCTGGACCGCACAGCGAGCGGCGCGATCCTGTTCGACATCGGCGGCGGCTCTTCGGAACTAGCCTGGCTCGGCAAGGCTAACGACGTGGATGGCGGGCCGCCGCTCGCGCCGGTGCAGGAGTGGGATTCGATGCCGCTCGGTGTAGTCACGCTCGCCGAGCGCTTCGGCGGCGAGAATGTCACCGCGGAAGTTTTCGGCGCCATGGTGGAGGACGTGCTGCCGCGCGTGAAGGCGTTTGCGGAAAAAACCAACGGCGCTGCCTCCGGCGAATTCTACCTGCTCGGCACTTCGGGAACGGTGACGACGCTCGCGGGCATCCATCTCGAACTGCCGCGCTACGACCGCCGCCGGGTGGACGGCATCTGGCTTTCGAGCGAAGAGGTCACGAATGTCGTGAACAGGCTTTGCGCGACAAGCTACGCGGAGCGCGTCGCGAACCCCTGCATCGGCGTGCAGCGCGCCGATCTCGTGCTCGCGGGCTGCGCTATCCTCGAAGCGATCCGGAAGGTATTCCCCTGCAAGCGGTTGCGCGTCGCCGACCGCGGCTTGCGCGAAGGCATGCTCGTTGAACTGATGCGCGCCGACGGCGTATGGAAGCGGTAAATGAGCGAAAAAAAATCGCTGCCCGAGCGGGGCAAGGTGCGCGTCAAGAAGAAGACCGGACGCTCGCACTCCTCCAATCAGTGGCTCAAGCGCCAGCTGAACGACCCCTATGTGCGTAAGGCGCATGCGGAGGGGTATCGCTCGCGCGCGGCGTTCAAGCTTCTCGAGATCGACGACAAGCATAAGATCTTGAAGCGCGGCGCGCGCGTGGTGGATCTGGGTGCCGCGCCCGGAGGCTGGTCGCAGGTGGCGGCTGAGCGCGTCGGCGTGGAAAAAGGACAGGGCAAGGTCGTCGCAATCGATCTCCTCGAGATCGAGCCGATCGGCGGCGTCGAATTCGCGCAGATGGACTTCAACGATGACGACGCGCCCGCGCGCCTGAAGCAGATGCTCGGTGGGCAGGCGGATGTGGTTCTGTCCGACATGGCCGCGAACACCATCGGCCACCGCCAGACGGATCATCTGAAAATCGTGGCGCTCGTCGAAATGGCGGCGGAGTTCGCGCGGGAAGTACTCGCGCCCGGCGGAAGCTTCCTCGCAAAAGTCTTGCAGGGCGGCACCGAAGGCGAATTGCTGAATGCGCTGAAGCGCGACTTCAAGACGGTGAAGCACATCAAGCCGCCGGCGAGCCGGAAGGATTCCGCCGAGCTTTATGTGCTGGCGACCGGTTTCAGAGGCGAGAACTAGGCCTGCGGGCCGCGCTCGGTGTCCTGCGCTTCCGGCGGAGGCGGGGTCACGAGCGAAGCGCCGGCATCGATCGGCAGCCTCAACAGCAAGAATATCGCGGTGAGCGAACACAGCGACACCGCAAATAGCGCGATCGAGAAATCGCTGAGCAGAATCTCGTTCGAGCCGCGCACATAGCGCAGGCTTTCCAGCACCATCGCTGCGACCGCGACACCCGCAGACACTGAAATCTGCTGCGCGACGCTCGTGAAACTCGTCGCCTGGCTCATGGTCGACGAGCCGAGATCGGCGAAGGCGAGCGAATTCAGGGTCGAGAATTGCAGCGCGCGGAAGAATCCGCCGATGAAGAGCACCGCGATCACGATGAAATAGGGTGTGCCGGGCTCGAAGAACCCGGCGGCTGCGATGAAGCCTGCCGCCACCACGGTGTTGACGACGAGCACGCGCTTGATGCCGAAGCGGCGCAGGATGGGCGCAACACTCGCCCGCATCAGCATCGCGCCGGCCGCGCCCGCGAAGGTGAGCAGGCCAGATTGCAGCGCATTCAGGCCGAAGCCGAGCTGGAACATCAGTGGCAGCAAAAACGGCATCGCGCCGACGCCGATCCGGAACAGCGAGCCGCCGACCACGCTTACCCGGAACGTCTGCACCGACAGGAGTTTGAGGTCGATCAGCGGCGCAGGATGCGTGCGCGCGTGGCGCACATAGAAATACATGACAACCGCGCCGACCACGATCATCGAAGCCGAAAGCCAGACCGGCAATAGCTCCTGCCCAATTGTTGTGAAGCCAAATGCAAGCCCGGTGAGGCCGATGCCGGACAGCACGAAGCCGGAGACATCGAGCGGCGGCACGTTCTCTTCGCGGATGTCCTCGATGTATTTCGTGGCCAGCCAGAAGCCGATGATGCCGATCGGGATGTTGATCCAGAAGATCCAGCGCCAGTGGAAGTAGGTGGTGATGAAGCCGCCGAGCGGCGGGCCGATCATAGGGCCGATCAGCGCGGGCACCACGAGCCAGGCGAGCGCGGAGACGAGTTCATGCTTCGGCACCATGCGCAGGATCACGAGGCGGCCGACCGGCACCATCATCGCGCCGCCCATGCCCTGGATGATGCGGTAGAGCACGAGATCGGGCAGCGAGACGGCGAAGCCGCAGGCGAGCGAGCCCAGCGTGAAGACGACGATGGCGGCGCGGAACACGGTGCGCGCGCCGAACTTGTCCGCCATCCAGCCGGAGATCGGGATGAAGACCGCGAGCGACAGGAGGTAGGAGGTGAGCGCGAGCTTGAGCGCGATCGGGTCTACGCCGATGTCGCGCGAGATCTCCGGGAGCGAGGTTGCGATGACGCTCGAGTCCACGTTCTCCATGAAGAGCGCGGTGGCGACGATGAGGGGGACGAGGACTTCGCGGCGCATGCGGGAGTTTTCTCATACAAGACAAGAGTGATGTCGTCATCCCGGCCAAGCGAGCGTAGCGAGTGCGAGCCGGGATCCATAACCCCTGTCTTTGTGATTCTTGAATGCCGGCGGTTATGGGTCCCCGCTTTCGCGGGGACGACCGCATAAAGCTCAGGACTGCCTTGCGGCACGCGCGAGGCTCACTACATGGAGCGCGGGTCAAGGAGGCCCGCCGCCGATGATCTATTTTATCGCCTTCTTTCTGCCGCCGCTGGGCCTCTTGCTCAATGGGCAGCCGTTTGCGGCGATCTTCAGCGCGATGCTCTGGCTGATCTGCCTGTTTGCGGGCTTCTTCTTCTGGCCGTTGTGGTTCCTGCCGTCCACGCACGCGATCGTGGCGATCATGCTCAGGAACGACGACCGCCGCCACCGCGAGCTGGTCGACGCGATCGAGAAGCACTCAAGTCGGCTCTAGCCGACTTGAGAATATGATTTGCCGATGTCGGGTAAACCCGACATCGGTTGCCTCCGCCGGGGTGGAAGCCGTAGCGCGGCTACCACCTCGTCATGGCCGGGCTCGTTCCGGCCATCCACGCCTTTAGGCTTTGATGGATCGCCAAGGCGTGGATGCCCGGCACAAGGCCGGGCATGACGAATGGACAGATCTGCGCTCGCACTTACATCTTGAACTGCGACTTCAGAAACGCCGCCACTTCCTTCCGCGCTTCCTCCAGCGCGGATGCGCTGGGAGCGATGGTGGTGCCGCGTTCGATGCAAGTGTCGGTCATCGCGAGCGGCTTGCCGGTCTCCTTGTTCACGATGGCTCCGGGCGATTGCTCCGCGAGACGGCATTTGCGGATCGTGATCGCCTGCGGCAGCGGTATCGCCCCGGGCAGCCTGGTGTCGAACGCGTGATGCGCGCCGGCATATTCGAACAGCACGGCATCAGCCCCCGCCGACTTCAGCCGCTGCACGTAGTCCCTGCACGGAGCCGCAGGCACATAGTCGTCGGCTGAGCCGTGAAACATGCGTACCGGCGCGCCGGTCAGTTTCGTGTCGCCGATGTACGTGGTTTCGCAGGCGCCATAAAATGCGATGTGCGCGGCGAACCGCGCGCCCTGCGGCGCGAAGGCGTCGCTGAAGCGCTGCGTAGCGGAGTAGAGCGACGCAAACGCTCCCTTCGAGAAGCCCATGATCGCGATGCGCTTGGGATCGACGCGGGGGTGTTTCGAAAGAATTTCGAGCGCCCGATAGGAATCATAGAGCATCGAGTAAAGAGATATCTGGCTCTGATCGGCCATGGTGTTGACGATGCCCCGGCCGGTAAAGCTGTCGAGAATGAACACGACGAAGCCCTGCTTGTTGAGCTCGACCGCCCAGTCGGTCACGTTGCTCGCGACACCGCCGGAACCGTGAACCAGAACGACGGCTGGAAAGCGGTCGTCGCCGAAACGCGGGATTCGCAGTTCGCCTCCGATAACAGCTTCGGGGCCGTCGTTCTTTCCGTTCAGAAACTGGCTGGCGTTCAGCGAGCGCGTGCTGATGGGATAAATCTCGGTGCGGAATTGTGCGTGAGCATGGCCGGAGAAACTGGTGATGCCGAGCAGCAAGGCAACGATTGTCATGAAGTGGCGCATTTTATCCTCCTGGTAGCGCGTTGCGCGCTCATGCCTTCACAAGGCTTTGCACGACACGGCGCGCCATCGGCGCGACGATCAGTACGACCGGAAACGCGACCAGCCACGACATGAGCCAGGCGCCGAGCCAGAGCGACGGCAGGTTGTCGATGAGGCCCGCGGTGCGAACGGTCGAGATGCCCGAAACGATCAGCGACATCAAAGCCGAGAGAACGAATCCGAATACGACGGGAGCGAACTTTGGAGAGATCATAGGATTTCCTTTCAGGGAGAGGGGTTAAAACAGCGCCAATGCTTTGGCGGTAACAAACAGGCCAAGGCCGAAGACCGTGTGCGTGACGAGACTGCGTGCTCTTGCCTTCGCCGGGTTCGGAGTGCGCGATGAAGCGAATCCAAATCCGAATGCAGGCTGCATCACGAAGAACGGAGCGATCAGGGTTACGAGCCCCGTCACAAGCGCGGGAAGAAGCGTGGGCGTTTCGAGCCAGTTCTTTCCGCAAGCCGCGATCAGCACGGCAGCGAACAGAACGCCGATCGCGTAATGCGCCGCCCAGCCGATTGCCTCTTCGCCTGCCGTCGCCGGAGCGTTCCTGATGTCGCTGTGGACGAACCGGCCGCGTGTCATGTGGCCGATCCATCGGCCCACGAAGCGAAAGTCCAAACCCTTCACATCATAGATGTGCTTCAGAAGAAGCGCCCATAGATCCATCAGGAGCGTGGCGCCCAATCCAATCGCGACCGTGCGTAGCAGTATCTCGTTCATAACAAGCCTTCTTGCATTGACCGGGATTCACGCTACAACTTCAAGTGAACTTGAGGTCAAGCATGAAGCTATTGGATATTGCAGAGGTGTCGCGCCAATCCGGCATGGCTGCATCTGCCTTGCGCTTTTACGAGGAGAAAGGGCTCATTCTTTCGGTCGGCAGGCGTGGGCTGAAGCGCCTGTTTGAACCGAAGGTGCTCGAACAGCTGGGGCTGATCGCTCTCGGACGTGCAGCAGGTTTCACGCTCGAGGAGATCACCAGCATGCTCGCACCCGCGGGCAAGCTGAAGATCAGCCGCGACAGACTGGCTGCCAAGGCCGATGCGCTGGACGCCGATATTCGATACCTGATTGCGATGCGTAACGGATTGCGGCACGCGGCGCGATGCTCGGCGCCGAGTCACATGGAATGTCCGACATTCCGGAAATTGATCCGCGCTGCCGCTGCCGGATTGCTGACGCCTGATGACAAGAAATCAGTTGCCCGCAGGTCGGGACGGCAGCAAAAAACCTAAACAGTGGGTGACTGGACCTCGTTCGTATTCTCGCTCACGCCACCTTCGTGAAATCCGGCGGACGGCGTTCGGCCAACACGCCGTCAGCCGCACTACTGTAGAAGCGTTTCCAGCTTATCGTAGTATTTCATCACGACGTTGATGTTGCCGGGAAACTTCACCGGTTGCGCGGTCTTGAGCGCTTCGTTCAGTTCGTGAAGCATCTGCGTCTTTTCCTGCTCCGGAAGCATCTTGTCGTTCCGGACCTCCTCGATTTCCTTCTTGAGGAACACAATCGGGTCGGTGAAGGCTTTCGTAGCCGGATCGATCCCGGCCATGATCAGCGCAATGTTTGCGGCGATGTCGTCGTATTCGTTGAAGTTCCTGAAGCCATGCTTCTTTGCGACGGCTTCCAGTTCCGCCTGAATCTTCGGGTCGGGTTTGACAGAGCCGCCCACCGGTAATTTTTCTGCGGTGGAAGCCATTTCTTTATGCGCGGAGATGAAGTTCTCGACGTGCTTCTCGGTCAACTGAATCTGCGTGAACGGCGCCTGGCCGAACGCACCGGTCGAAACCTGCGCGAGGCCGCATATTGCGGCTGCGACGATTGCGAAGCGGACGAAGCGGCGCATGTGGCCCTCACGCCACCTTCGTGAAATCCGGCGGGCGGCGTTCGGCGAATGCGCGGAAAGCTTCCAGCGCTTCCGGCGAGCGCAGGCGCGCCTTGAAGGCTTCGCCTTCGCGCAGCATGACCGCCTTGATGGTCTCCGGATCTCGCATCAGTTGCTTCGTGAGCTTCAGCGCGCCGGCGGGGCGGGTGGCGAGTTTCTTCGCGTAGTCCAGCGCGCGCGCGCGGACCTGCGAAGCAGGGGCGGCCTCGGTCGCAATCCCGATCTCGGCGGCTTCCTTGCCGGTGACCGGATCGCCGAGCGCGAACATCTTGTAGGCCCGCGCATAGCCGATCCGCATGGGAAGCAGCATCGTGGAAGCCGCTTCCGGGACCAGCGCCAGGTTCACGAACGGCACCGTCAGCTTCGCGTCTTCGGCCGCGACGACCATGTCGCAATGTAAAAGCATCGTGGTGCCGACGCCGACCGCGTTGCCCTGCACCGCCGCGACATAGGGCTTGGTCGAGGAGGCAAGGCACTGGAGGAAGGGGGAGGCCGCGACGTTTTCCGGCTGGACCTTGCCCATCGCGACCTCGGTGAAGTCGGCGATGTCGTTCCCCGAAGTAAACATGTCGCCCTCGGCCTGAAACAGCACGGCCCGGATGCCGGCTTCTTCCTCGGCCCGGACCATGCCCTGCACGAGCGCGCCATACATGGCCTTGTTGAGTGCGTTCTTCTTCTCGGCGCGGTTCAGCGTCATGGTGAGCACGCCGGCTTCGAGCGTGGTGCGTACGAGATCGGTCATTTCGGCCTCCGGAATTTGGCTCACCGGACTATAGCGGGGGACGTGCAAAAGATGCAGGGGAGGAAGGTATTGGTTGCGCTACGGCACCTTTGCCTTTTGGAACTGCCATGCTAACGACCCTCGCCAACCCGATGCTTACGGCGATTCCAGCCCGCGTGGCGGCACGCCATTTTTCCGGCATAAGTCCGGTGAACAGGAGTTGGCGATGAACCGTCTAACCGGCGGCCTCGCGCAGGAAGCGCTCACTTTCGACGATGTGCTTCTGAAGCCCGGCCTTTCCGACGTGCTGCCGTCCGAGGTGGACGTCCGCACGCGCCTCACCCGATCCGTTTCCCTGAACATCCCGATCCTGTCCGCGGCCATGGACACGATCACCGAGGCGCGGCTCGCGATCGCGATGGCGCAGGCGGGCGGCATCGGCGTGCTCCACCGCAACATGACGCCCGATCAGCAGGCGGAAAACGTGCGCCGGGTGAAGAAGTTCGAAAGCGGCATGGTGGTGAACCCGCTCACCATCCACCCCGAGGCGACGCTCGCAGAGGCGCTCGAGCTCATGCGCGCGCATTCGATCTCCGGCGTGCCGGTCACCGAGAAGGGCAGCGGCAAGCTTTCCGGCATCCTCACGCACCGCGACGTGCGTTTCGCGACCAACCATAACCAGCGCGTCTCCGAACTCATGACCAAGGACCGCCTCGTCACCGTGCGCGAGGGCGTCTCGCAGGACGAGGCGAAGAAGCTTCTGCATCAGTTTCGGATCGAGAAGCTCCTGGTGGTCGACGAGAACTACCGCTGCGTCGGCCTGATTACCGTCAAAGACATCGAAAAGGCGGTCGCCAATCCGAACGCCTGCAAGGACGAGCAGGGGCGGCTCCGCGTCGCCGCCGCGACCACGGTGGGCGACGAAGGTTTCATGCGCACCGAGCGGCTCGTAGAAGCGGGCGTCGATGTCGTCGTCGTCGATACCGCGCATGGACACACCAAGCGCGTGCTCGACGCGGTCTCGCGCATCAAGCGGCTCTCGAACGCGGTGCAGGTCGTTGCCGGCAACGTCGCGACCAAGGAAGGCACCAAGGCGCTGATCGACAGCGGCGCGGATGCGATCAAGGTCGGCATCGGCCCGGGCTCGATCTGCACGACGCGTGTGGTCGCGGGTGTGGGCGTGCCGCAACTGACTGCGATCCTCGACGCCGCCGAAGAAGCGAAGAAATCCGATGTGCCGGTGATCGCCGATGGCGGCGTGAAGTTCTCCGGCGATCTCGCGAAGGCGTTAGCTGCCGGCGCGGAATGCGCGATGATCGGCAATCTTCTCGCGGGCACCGACGAGAGCCCCGGCGAGGTGTTTCTCTATCAGGGCCGCTCCTACAAGTCGTATCGCGGCATGGGCTCGGTCGGCGCGATGGCGCGCGGCTCGGCCGACCGCTACTTCCAGCAGGACATCAAGGACTCACTCAAGCTCGTGCCGGAAGGCATCGAAGGGCAGGTGCCTTACAAGGGACCGCTCGGAACCGTGCTGCACCAGCTCGTGGGGGGCTTACGCGCCTCGATGGGTTATGTCGGCGGCAAGACGCTGAAAGATTTCCGCGAGAAGGCGCAATTCGTGCGCATCTCCGGCGCGGGCCTGCGCGAAAGCCACGTGCACGACGTGACGATCACGCGCGAGAGCCCGAATTATCCGGGCAGGATCTGAAGAAGATGATGGTTCGTATTTCTGTTGTGTTGCTTGCGCTGATCTTTCCGTTCGCGGCGGCTCTCGCCCAGCCCAAGAAGGAACAATGCGTCACGCAGAACAACCAGTTCGCGGAGACGCAGTTCTGCGTGGATTCGGTGCTCGACCCGGAGGGCGAGAGCAAATTCGGGCCGGAAGCCTTCCTCGATCCGGACAGCGGCAAAGCCTGGTGCGAGGGGCTGGTCGGCTACGGCATCGGCGAGACGGTGACGATCCGCTTCAAGCCCGCGGTGCGCGTGCAGGAGTTCACGTTCCTGAACGGCAACCCGAAAAGCGAAGTGACCTACAAGAATTCCAGCCGGGTGAAGCAGCTTCGCATCCAGACTTCGGACGGCATCGGCATTCTCGTGACGGTGCCGGATACGAAAGAGGCGCACACGATCAAGCTGCCGCGGCCGGTGAAGCCGCAGTGGGTCCGCTTCTCGATCGCCGAAGTCTATCCGGGCGAACGCGGCGGCGACACCTGCATCGCCGGCATCATTCCCAACCTCGAACAAGCGAACCAGTGAGCATCATGACGCCTTTTTTCGCGCTCGCCCCGCTGCTCGCGATGGCGGCGATCACGTTCGTTCTCATGTTCGGCATGGTGATCACGCGCCGCCGCGCTGTGATGGACAAGAAGACCGATCCGAAGGACCTGCTCCTGCGCGGCGGGAAAAATCCGTGGCCGCCGCAGGCCGCGCAGTTCTCGGACGCCTACCAGAATTCGCTCGAGCTTCCGATCCTGTTCTACGCGGTGTTTATCCTCGCGATCGTCATGCGCCAGACCGACATCCTTTTCGTCGCGCTGGCATGGCTGTTCGTGCTCTGCCGCGCGGCGCAGGCTTATGTTCATACGACATCCAACACGCGCAAGTATCGCAGCTACGCCTTCCGTGGCGGCGCGCTCGTGCTGCTCGCGATGTGGATTCTTTTTGCCGCCCGGCTCTGATCCTTCGAGGTATTGCCCATGATCGTCCCGACGATCCTGCTTCCCGTCTTCGTGCTGATCGCGCTCAACCTTGTGGTTGCCGTGCTGCTGTTCGTCGAGCGCAACCGCGTGCTCTATTCGGGCAAGCTGAAGATCCGCGACATCGCGCTGACGAAAGAAGCGTGGCCCGACCGCGCCAAGCAGCTCGGCAACGCGTTCCAGAACCAGTTCGAATATCCGATCCTGTTCTACGTTCTCGTCGCCTTCGCGCTGATCACACGCAAGGCGGACCTGATCTTCGTCGTGCTGTCGTGGGTATTCGTAGTCTCGCGCATTCTGCACGCCTATATCCACATCACGTCGAACCGCGTGCCGCGCCGCTTCTTCGCGTTCATTTTCGGCGTGCTCGTCCTGACCGTCATGTGGATTTATTTCGCGATCCAGATCCTGACCGGCATCTGATTGATGGACGAATTCAGGCTCTGGAGGGATCACCCGCTTCATATCCTGTTCGTCATGGCGACCGAGCAGGAGTATGGCCCGGCACTCCAGAGACGGATTCAGCCGCTGATTACCGGCGTCGGCCCGGTCGAGGCTGCGAGCGTCACCAGCCATGCACTCGCCGGGCTCGAGCGCGAACACGATCTGCCGCAGCTTGTGGTCTCGCTGGGCTCGGCGGGCTCGCGCAAGCTCGAACACGCGGAAATCTACCAGCTATCGAGCATCTGCTACCGCGACATGGATTGCTCGCCGCTCGGGTTCGACCGCGGCGTGGTGCCGTTTCTCGGCGAGCCCGCGGTGATCGAGATCAGGGAGCAAATTCCCGGCCTCGCCTCCGCATCGATCGCGACCGGCGCGAGCATCGTTTCCGGTGCGATGTACGACGCGATCGAAGCCGACATGGTCGATATGGAAAGCTATGCGGTCTACCGCGCGGCCAATCGCTTCGGCGTGCCGATGATCGGGCTTCGCGGCATCACCGACGGCAAGACCGACCTTTCGCAATACGAGGATTGGGCGAGCTATCTGGGAATCGTCGACCGCAGGCTTGCGATTGAACTCGACAAGTTTTTCCTGGCTGTCAAAGACGGCACATTCTCTCTATAAGCCCGGTCATCATGACCCCCGCCGCGCGGCTCTCGGCCGCCATAGAAGTATTGACCGAAATCGAAGGAAAGCGCCGTCCCGCGCCGGATGCGCTTCGCGAGTGGGGGCAGACGCACCGCTTCGCGGGCTCCGGCGACCGCGGCGCGATCGGATCGCTCGTGTTCGATGCGCTTCGCCGCCGCGCATCTTCCGCCTGGCTCATGGGTGCGGAAACGCCGCGCGCGGTGATGCTCGGAGCGCTCCGGCTCGCGCGCAATGCAAGCCCCGATGAAATTTCCAAACTCGCGGACGGCTCGCGCTTTGCGCCCGAGCCGCTGACCGACGACGAGAAGAAGCGTCTCGAAAGCGGATCGCTTGCCAAAGCGCCGCCGCATGTCGCGGGCGACTACCCGGAATGGCTGGACCCGCATTTTGCGGAAAGCTTCGGCGAGGAACGCTGGCAGGAGGGCATGGCGCTGGCGAACCGCGCGCCGCTCGATCTGCGCGTGAATACGCTGAAGAACAATCGCAATGAAGTTGCGAAAGAACTTTCGCACCTGAACGCAGCGCCCACGCGCTGGTCGCCGCAGGGTTTGCGCATCGAACTCGGCGCCGACGGCAGGCAGCCGCCTGCGACTTCCGAACCTTCGTTCCTCAAAGGCGACTTCGAAGTGCAGGACGAAGGCTCGCAGCTTGCAGCAACGTTCGCGGGCGCGGAGCCCGGACAACAGGTGCTCGATCTCTGCGCGGGCGCGGGCGGCAAGACGCTCGCGCTTGCAGCTGCGATGAAGAACAAGGGTCAGTTGTTCGCCTACGACTCCGACCTTCGCCGCCTGAAGCCGATCCATGAACGGATCGCGCGGGCGGGCGCGCATAACGTGCAGGTCGTGTCGCCCAAAGGAAAGCAGGACGTGATTTCCGATCTTGCGGGAAAAATGGACCTCGTGCTCCTGGATGCGCCGTGCACCGGCACCGGTGTGTGGCGGCGGCATCCGGATGCGAAGTGGCGCATCCGCCCTGGCGCGCTGGAAATCCGGCAGCGCGAGCAATCGGCGTTGCTCGACGATGCCGTGCGGTTCGTGAAGCCCGGCGGCAGGCTCGTCTACATCACCTGTTCGATGATCGACGCGGAGAACGGCGCGCAAATCCGGGCATTCCGCGAACGCAACGCTTCGTTCGAGATCGTTTCGCCTGACGATGCCGTGAAGTCGCTCGGCGAGAACGCGCTGGTGTTTTCGCGCGCAGCCAAGCTCTCCGCCGAAGGCATCCAGATGACGCCGCGGCGGACGGGGACGGACGGGTTCTTCGTTTCGGTTCTCAGGAAAAACTAACTTCCCTCATGGCCGGACTTGATCCGGCCATCCAGGGTAGCGAGCACATCGGTTGTTGTTCTGGATGCGCGGGTCAAGCCCGCGCATGAGGGGATTAGGCGGTAGCGTTCGCGACGATACCAGCTGGCATCCACTCCGCAATCGACTTCAGATCCGTCTCGCATTGCCAGCGGCCCGGACGGCACATCGCCATCGTGCCGCGGTCGAGGATCGCCTGTAATTCCGCACGCGGGATCATGCGGAAGTTCATCTCGTTGATGGTCGGCGTCGGATCCTTCCCGTCGTTCAGCAAAAATCCCCACTTCGCGAGATGCCAGTTGAACAGCGTGAACCCCATCTTCGAGGTGTTGCTCTCGCGCGAGAACTGCGACTCGGTGAAGAAGACGCCGTTGACGGCGACACCGTAGCCGCCGCCGACGAGCGCGCCGTCCTTGTTCCAGACCTCGAACGAATGCGCGTGGCCTTTGTCGAATAGATCCGCGAAGGCGTGCATGATCCGCGGGCGAAGCCAGGTGAGATGAAAGCGCCCCGGGCGGCGCTCGGCGCAGGCCTTCATCACGCCTTCGAAATCGGTGTCGAAGGTCACGCGATATTCGTTCTGCCGCATCTGGCGGCGAAGGCGTTTCGCGATGTGCAGTTCGTTGAAGAACAGCACGCAGCGCGCATCGGTCGAGAGCCATTTGAACGGCCCGACATGGCCCCACGGATAAAGCGTGCGGCTGTAGGCTTCGAGCAAGGTTTCGGCGGAAAGATCGCGCGCGATTCCGGCAATGCCGCCTTTGCCTGCCATGCGCGGGTCCGGCAATTCCGCGCCGCCACGGAAAGTGTCACGCAGCCAGACGCGGGCGAAGCCCGGCAGGTTGCCGATGCGCTTGGGCATGAGCGGCCAGGCGAGCCCGAGTGCGATGCGCTCCAGCTTGTCGCGCGGGGTTTCAACGAACAGCGCCTCGCGGCGGGCGCGGGCGTCCGGGATCGGCGGGACGATGGAGGGCGAATTCATGCCCGGTTTATAGCCGGCGAGCGCCTAACGTGGGGTTACGGGCATGCCGGATGGTTCAGGCGTGCCGTCAGGTTGCAGAGCCGGGCGAGGCTTCGTAAATATCTGCCATAGGGAGCTTCCCGATGGGTAAAGCCAAGGCACCTACTTTGTCGGATAGAGAGATCGCCCGGCTTCGGCAGGAAGCGGAGCGTCTTGGGCTGCGGGTCTATGCCTATGCTCCCAATACGGATCGCCCGGCAAAGGGCAGGGGCAATCTGGCTCGTACGATTCGCGCGCGCCAGACCACGGCGCTTCATTCGAGCGTCGAACTGATCCGCGAAGAACGCAGCGGTTCATGAAGTTTCTGGTCCTCGACGCGAGTGTCGTGGTCAAATGGTATGTCAACGAAGAGCAGTCCGACCGCGCGCAGCGGTTGCTCGATTCGGAATATCTGTTCCTGGCTCCCGATCTGATCTACGCTGAAGTCGGCAGCGCGCTTACGCGGCAGCACCGGCTGCATGCACAGATTACGGCTGACGATCTTCGTTTGGCGCTCCGAGACCTGGTTGCCATGGGGATTGAAGTTGTTTCCGCAGGGGTACTGCTGGAACGGGCCTCCGAAATATCGATCACACTCGGCCATCCCATGCAGGATTGCTTCTATCTTGCGCTGGCCGAACGCTGGGACACCATTCTGGTGACCGCGGACACGCAGTTCGCTGAGAAAGTCAAAAATTCCCCGTGGGCAGCCCGCATCACATCTCTGGCGCAGATTGACGAGATCGTTTAGGTCCTCGTCATGAGCAGCCAAGCCCGCGCGGAACCAAAGCCAACCGCTTCCACCCCCGACCACGACAAAATCCTGATCGTCGATTTCGGCTCGCAGGTGACGCAGCTGATCGCGCGGCGCGTGCGCGAGATGGGCGTCTATTCCGAGATCGTGCCGTTCCAGTCGGCGGAAGCCGCGTTCAAGAAAATGAACCCGAAGGCGGTGATCCTCTCCGGCGGGCCGGAGTCGGTGCACGAAGAAGGCTCGCCGCGCGCGCCGCAGGCGATCTTCGACAGCGGCCTTCCCGTGCTCGGCATCTGCTACGGCCAGATGACGATGGCGGCGCAACTCGGCGGCAAGGTCGAAGGCGGGCATCACCGCGAATTCGGCCGCGCCGATGTCGAGGTGAAGGCCGCAAGCCATCTTTTCGAGAGCGACTGGAAGGTCGGCGAGAAGCATCAGGTCTGGATGAGCCACGGCGACCGCATCACGCAGATGCCGCCGGGATTTCAGGTCGCGGGCGTGTCGCCGAATGCGCCGTTCGCGATCATTCAGGACGAGAAGCGCAAATATTACGGCCTGATGTTTCATCCCGAGGTGGTGCACACGCCGGACGGGGCGAAGCTGATCCGCAATTTCGTCCACAAGATCGCGGGCGCGAAGGCCGACTGGTCGATGCGCGCTTTCCGCGAGGAGGCGATCGAGCGCATTCGCGCACAGGTCGGCAAGGGTCGCGTGATCTGCGGGCTCTCCGGCGGGGTGGACAGTTCCGTTGCGGCGCTACTCATTCACGAAGCGATCGGCGAGCAGCTGACTTGCGTGTTTGTCGATCATGGTTTGCTGCGGCTGAACGAAGCGAAGACTGTGGTCGATCTGTTCCGCAATCATTACAACATTCCGCTCGTTCACGCCGACGCGAGCGAGACGTTTTTGCGGGAGCTAAGCGGCATCACCGACCCGGAGCAGAAGCGCAAGATCATCGGCAGGCTGTTCATCGATGTGTTCGAAGCGGAAGCGAAGAAGATCGGCGGCGCGGAGTTTCTCGCGCAAGGTACTTTGTATCCCGACGTGATCGAGAGCGTTTCGTTCACCGGCGGGCCTTCGGTCACGATCAAGTCGCACCACAATGTCGGCGGTTTGCCTGCGCGCATGAATATGAAGCTCGTCGAGCCCTTGCGCGAACTCTTCAAGGACGAGGTGCGTAAGCTCGGTAAAGAGTTGGGCCTGCCGGATGTGTTCGTCGGCCGGCATCCGTTTCCGGGGCCGGGACTTGCGATCCGCTGTCCAGGCGCGGTCACGAAAGAGGCGATGGATATTTTGCGTCTTGCGGATGCGATCTATCTCGACGAGATCCGCAAGGCGGGTCTCTATGACGAAATCTGGCAGGCCTTTGCAGTCATTCTTCCGGTGAAGACCGTCGGCGTCATGGGCGACGGGCGCACCTACGATCATGTGCTGGGTTTGCGGGCGGTGACTTCCGTCGACGGCATGACCGCGGATTTCTATCCCTTCGACATGAAATTCTTAGGCCAGGTCGCAACCCGCATCATCAACGAGGTGAAGGGCGTCAACCGCGTCGTCTACGACGTGACGAGCAAGCCGCCGGGAACGATAGAGTGGGAGTAGTTACCGAACTTGAGGCATTAAATGGAAACCCTTCTTAAGAATTTTTTTTCTTCCGCTATTAGTTGCGATAATTATGTTCTCGCTGGGAGCATGGTTTAATTCTGGCACGCAAGAAATTATCGAAGCTAAAATTGAAACTATGGAGGTTCCTACGGACCCGAGTCCGCTGCTAAAGAAAGATTCTGTAGAAGTACTAAAGAAGTTGGAAGAGGTGTCGCAAATTAGCGGCATATTGAATGCACTTAGTTACTCGCGCGCGCGATTAAGTTTTCACGAACTTACTTTAACTAACAGGTCTTCGCAGCGATCGAAAGAAATTGTTGTTTCAACCTATCGACCTTGGTTCGCTTGGATGTACCGTTCTGGTCCCGGCGCTCATTCGATTTCTCGCCTAACTCCATCAGAGGCGTCAGATTTTAAGTTAGCGTCTATAAACCCTGGGGACACAATAAAAATCTACGTTATTGCAGACTATCTTTCTTTTGCTCCTGACGTGAGAGTTTTGCACGATGGAAAGCTCCTTGAGTTATCGTCTTTAACATTCGACTCGCGATATGACCCTTTCGGGGTAATCGAACGCGCGATACGAAGCCCAATATTCTATAGTATCGTAATTATGCTAGGTTTTATGATGGCTATTTGGCTAGTTGTAGGACTGATCTATCAGGTAGCAATCTTTCTGAATCCACATTTCCGAGCAAAAACTGCAAACAAGGAAACGATTGCTGACTGGATGAGGTTTCTTCAGTTTCTAAAATCGAACTATCCCGAGAAATTCAAAGCGGCCTCTGCTCGATCAAAAAAATAGATCGCGTGAATAGAGTAACGATACAAATAGGCAGTAAGCTGTACTGATGCCCCGCTTCCTGAAAATCCTCCTCGCTGTCATCGCCGGTCTCGTCGTCGGCGAGGCGATACCGATTGTCTGGTACATTCTTGCCACGAATTACTTCGGCATGTTCGACCGCGACGGCGGGGGTGCGATGGCCGCGATCTTTCTTCTGGGTCCGCTCTGCGCGGTCGTCTGCGCGATTATTTTCGCAATCATCGTCGCGAAACGCACGAAGAAAGCCTAGCGCGCCAGCCCCTCGCGATAGCTTTTATAGTGCGGCTGCCAGCCGAGCGTTTCGACGGCGCGTGCGTTCTTCAGCCGGAAAGACGGAAATCCCGGCGGGCCACCGGCTTGCGGCGCGGCAGCGCCGATGCTCTCGCAGATAAAGCCGAACAGATCGCGCCATTGCACGGGCTCAAAGTCGCAGATCGTGAGTGTCGTACGTGGCGAGAATTTCCGAATGGCGAGCACGCTTGCCGCTGCCATGTCGGCGATATGCACGAGCGAGACGTATTCGAGACCGTCGCCGGGCAGGCGCAGCTTGCCTGCGGAAGCGCGCGCAAACCAGCCTTCATCGAAGCCGGTGCCGGGTCCATAGAACAATCCGCCGCGCAGGATCGCCCAGTCGAGGCCGCTCTGCTTGATCGTGTCTTCCATCGCGAGCGCTGCGCGGATCGCGCTGTTCGAGATGCTTTCGCCTTCCGGGCGATAGACATGATCCTCGTCGGTCCAGGCATCGCTGCCCGAGGCCGCGACCCAGCCGATGCTCTGCTGGATGATTTTCGCGACACCCGCTTTGCGGCAGGCTTCGACGAAGTTCGGCACACCTTCCACGCGCAGCCTGTCGTTCGCGGCAAAATCCCCGCGCCCGCTCGGGCCGGGGAGCGTGGTCGCAAGGTTGATCGCCAGATCGCAGCCCGCGAAAGCCTCGCGCATCGAAGCCGTATCGAAAATGTCTGCGGTTGCGACGGCGGCACCGAACGCGCGGGCAAATGCCGCCGCTTCCGGCCGCCGCACCACCGCGCGGACTTCATGCCCTTCGGCAAGAAGGCGCGGGATCAGGTGCCGCGCATAAACGCCGTTTGCGCCGAGAATTGCGATCTTGCCTGTCATGAGAATTTCCGGAAGCCTGCCGCGCGGCAAGCCGTCACTTCTTATATTGCTCCGCGCTTACATGCTCGAGCCAGTTCGCGGTCTCGCCATCGAGCGCTTCCTGGATTGCGATATGGGTCATCGCGCTCGCCGCACTCGCGCCGTGCCAGTGTTTTTCACCGGGCGCGAACCAGATCACATCGCCCGGCTTGATTTCCTCGACCGGCCCGCCTTCGGTCTGCGTCCAGCCGAGGCCCGCGGTCACGATCAGCGTCTGGCCGAGCGGATGCGTGTGCCATGCCGTGCGCGCGCCGGGTTCGAAGCTCACTAACGCTGCGCGCACGCGGGCGGGCTCCGGGGCTGCGACGAGCGGTTCCGCTTTCACTTCGCCGAAGAAGTAATCGGCGGGGGCCTTGTTGACCTGCCGCGTGCCGTTTCTTTTGATTTCCATGTTTGGCCTCTCTTCGAACCCGCGATCTTGCGCTATTGAGACAAGATATGCGCGCGAAGGCAACGGGCGCTTTCCAGAAACCGGGAACCGGCATGGCGAAGACGATCACGATCTACGGCATCAAGAACTGCGACACCATGAAGAAGGCCCGCGCCTGGCTCGACAAGAAGGGCGTCGCCTATTCGTTTCACGACTATAAGGCGAGCGGTATCGAGAAGGCGAAACTCGAAGGCTGGGCGAAGAAGGCGGGATGGGAGACGCTGCTCAATCGCGCGGGCACGACCTTTCGCAAACTTCCTGAGAAGGAAAAGGAAGGCATCACCGAAAAGAAGGCCATCGCGCTGATGCTCTCGCAGCCTTCGATGATCAAGCGTCCGGTGCTGGAACTGCCGGGCGGCAGGCTGCTCGTGGGCTTCAAGCCGGAGGAATACGGCAAAGCCGTTTGAGAAACGACCGGCCGGCGGTTTGCGCGGACGCAAGGTCCGGTCTACCCGGCGCATTCACCGGATCGAATTAACCGGATCGAAGCAACGTTCCTCCATGGTCGCCGGATTGCGCCGGGGGAAACGATGGCAAAGGTCGTCCGCAAAGCGGAACTACTGGGTGCGCTCAGCCGCGCGCTGGACCTGACGGAAGGGCAGCCGGAAGGCCATTGCGTCCGCTGCTGCTGGATCGGCATCAATGTCGGGCGGAAGCTCAATCTCCCGGACGAAGTGCTGCACGATCTCTATTACACGCTGCTGCTGAAGGACCTCGGTTGCAGCAGCAACGCCGCGCGCATCTGCGCGCTCTATCTGGCAGACGACCTCTCCTTCAAGCGCGACTTCAAGCTGCTCGACGGAAAGCTTCCCGAAGTTCTCCGCTTTGTCTTCGCCAAGGTCGGCGCGGGCAGCGACCTTGCCGCGCGTTTCCGCGCCACCGTGAACATCCTGAAGAACGGCGGTCCTATCGTGACCGAGCTGATCGAAACGCGCTGTCAGCGCGGCGCCGAGATCGCGAGACAGCTGCGCTTTTCGCAGAATGTCTGCAACGGCATTCTGGATCTCGACGAGCACTGGGACGGCTCGGGCAGGCCTTCGGCAAAGAAAGCTTCGGACATTTCGCTCTTGTCCAGAATTGCGCTGCTGGCGCAGGTCGCGGATGTCTTCGCGACCGCATCGGGCAAGGAGGCCGCACTTGCCGAAGTTGCCGCGCGAAAGGGACGCTGGTTCGATCCTGCGGTCGCCGAGGCGTTTCTTGCGTTCGCCGATGACCAGAATTTCTGGCGTGTGCTTTCGAGCGACGAACTCGAACAGACCGTTCTGAACATGGAGCCGGGCATGAGCGCCGCGCACGCGGACGAGGCCTATCTCGACGACGTCGCTTATGCGTTCGCGCAGGTCATCGACGCGAAGAGTCCTTACACCGCCGGCCACAGCGAGCGGGTCGCGCTATTCGCCGACCTGATCGCCGAGGAACTGGGATGGGATGCGGAGCGGCGGCGGCACATCCGGCGCGCGGCACTCCTGCACGACATCGGCAAGCTCGGGGTGAGCAATTCCGTTCTCGACAAGCCGGGCAAGCTCGACGAACAGGAATGGCGGCTCATGAAACGGCATGCCGAACTTTCGGAAGCGATCCTTTCCCGGATCGATGCTTTCGCCGACCTTGCGGTCATCGGCGGCGCGCATCACGAGCGGCTCGACGGCAAGGGATACCCGCGCGGCCTCGCCGGAGAGGCTATCGATCTGGAGACGAGGGTGGTCTCGACCGCCGACGTATTCGACGCGCTGACGGCCGACCGGCCTTATCGAAAGGCGATGCCCGTGTCGCAGGCACTCTCGATCATCAGGAGCGATGCCGGTACCGCGCTCGATCCGGTTTGTGTTTCGGCGCTGGAAAGCGCGATCGCAAAATCCAGCATCATCGAGAAGGTGACGGAGCCTACGCCGCGCCTGAAGTCAGCCTGATCTATCGCTGATCGCAACGCAGGCCGGGTGCTAGCGCGGCAGCGGCCAGAGTCTTGCAGCACCCCGCACGCCCGAGTCCGGCCCCCATTTGCTTTTCACGATGCTCGTGGCGAAGCGCGGCGGCGCCGGCGACGAGTGAAACATATGCGCGGCGACGCGCTCGGGGAGTTCGCGGTAGATCGCGTGAATACTCGACACGCCGCCGCCGAGCACGATCACTTCCGGGTCCAGCACGCCGACCACGGTAGCGAGCGCCTTGCCGAGATTGTCGATGTATTGCGTGAGCACTTCGCGCGCGACGGGATCGCCGTCCGCGACCATCTTTTCGATCTCGTGAAGCTGTGCGTTCTCGCCAGCCGTGGCGTCGGCATAAGCCGCGACCAGCGCGGGGCCGCTCAGCACGGTCTCGATGCAGTTGTCGCGCCCGCAATAGCAGGGGCTGCCGGTGTGCGTGCCGTCGCGGTCGGGGAAAGCGTTGTGGCCCCATTCGCCCGCAAGACGATTGTTGCCGCGCCAGGACTCGCCGTTGATCGCGACCCCGCCGCCGACGCCGGTGCCGAGGATCACCCCAAAAGCTACCGTCGCGCCTTGCGCGGCGCCGTCATGCACTTCGGAGGAGATCAGGCATTGTGCATCGTTCGCGAGCCGCACGTTCTGTCCGAACACGCGCATCAGATCCTGTTCCAGATCGTGTCCGATCAGGCAGGTGCTGTTCGCGTTCTTCACGGTGTTCGAAACGACGTCGATCTCGCCGGGAATGCCGAGGCCGATGGAGGCGTGCGCCGCCTCCGGCACGGCTTCGCGGGCAGCCTTGAGCAGCGAAGCGGCAGTCTCGAGAAAACCCGCGTAGTCGTCGCGCGGCGTCGGGCTCTCCGTCTTGAAGACGTAGTTACCGGAGGCGTCCAGCACGCAGATCGCGATCTTCGTGCCGCCGACGTCGAATCCGATCCGCAGTCCCTTCCGCTCCGGCATTTTCTGTTCTTCTTGTCTTCCCCGCGGGGATCATAGCGCGGCGCGCGGCTGCGCCAAGCGCTTACGCCACCTCGAAGCGCGGCAGGCGCGGATCGGCGGGATCGCTCCACTGCTTTTCTTCGGGGATCCATTCGATGCCGCGATAGCTGCGCTCGACCGGGACCCAGTCCTCCGAGCCGCCGGCCACTTCGACGTAGCGAACGTCGAAGCCTTTCTCGCCCGCTTCGACGATTGCATAGTTGCCAGCGATGTAGTTGCGGCAGTCTTCCTTGACCCAGACCGGCTTGTCCTTCGGGCGCGCGGAAATCTGCCGGTCGAGCACGCCGAGGTTCGCGTACTTCGTGCCCTTCTGCTCGAACTGCTCCATGACATGCGTATGTCCGTAGAGGTGCAGCGCGAGCCCGGGGAAGTCCTTCTCGATGCCGCGCAGCTCGTAGTGGCACAAGAGGATCGTGCGCGAAAAATCCGCTCCCGCTTTCTTCAGGCTGCCCGCGAAGTGCCGCCGCGCGGGGCCGTCCGGCTTGTCGCTGAAACCCGCGAAGGTGACGCCGCCGAGCGTCATGGAACTGCGGTGCAGGATCTGCGCGCTGGGGTGGTATTTCGTATCGGGCGCGAGGTCGATGTCCCAGTTCCCGTAGACGTAGAACACGGGGCATTCGAACGTCGCCAGAATCGCGAAGAACTGTTCCGGGATTTTCCGGCCGATGTCGCCGCCGAACAGGACGGCGTCGAACGTGTTTTCCTCCCGCGCGCGCATCTTGCGCACGCAGGCGAGGTTGTTATGGACGTCGGAGAAAGCCAGAAACCGCATCGATTCGGAATCCTAGCCGCCTTCCGGGCTTGACCCAACCGCCCGGATCGTGGATGCACTCCGCGCCTGAAATAGAGCCATGTCCGACACCTCTCTCACCCATTCCCGCACCAACGAGACGCCGATCGAGCGCGAAGTCGCGCGCAGGCGCACGTTCGCGATCATCTCGCACCCGGACGCGGGCAAGACCACGCTCACCGAAAAGCTCCTGCTGTTCGGCGGCGCGATCAATCTCGCGGGCGAGGTGAAGGCGAAGAAGAACCGCATCAACACGCGCTCGGACTGGATGGCGATCGAGCGCGAGCGCGGCATCTCGGTCGTGACTTCGGTGATGACCTTCGAATTCGGCGGACTGGTGTTCAACCTGCTCGACACGCCGGGCCACGAAGACTTCTCCGAAGATACCTACCGCACGCTGACGGCGGTAGACTCGGCCGTCATGGTGATCGACGCCGCGAAGGGCATCGAGGCGCGAACGCGCAAGCTGTTCGAGGTCTGCCGCCTGCGCGACATTCCCATCGTCACCTTCATCAATAAAATGGATCGCGAGAGCCGCGACCCGTTCGAAATTCTGGACGAGATCGAGAAGACGCTCGCGCTGGATACCGCGCCGGTGACCTGGCCGATCGGCAGGGGTCGCGATTTCGTCGGCACGGTCGAACTCGGCTCGGGCGGCGTGCGGCGTCTGGAAGCCGATGCCAATGCGCCGCGCGAGCAGATGGATGCGGCGCAGATGGCTGCACTGTCGCCAAATCTCGATGCGGCCGCGCTCGAAGAAGAACTGATGCTGGCGAAAGAAGGCACCAAGAAATTCGAACTTGCGCCGTTCCGCGAGGGGCATCTGACGCCCGTCTTCTTCGGCTCGGCACTGAAAAATTTCGGCGTGCGCGATCTCTTGGAAGCGCTCGGCGATTATGCACCCCGCCCGCGCGCGCAGGCCGCCGACAAGCGCACCGTGGAGGCCGCCGAGCCGAAGCTCACCGCGTTCGTCTTCAAGATCCAGGCGAACATGGACCCGAACCACCGCGACCGCATCGCGTTCGCGCGGCTCTGTTCCGGCAAGCTTACGCGCGGGATGAAGGTGAAGGTCTCGCGCACCGAGAAGCAGATGGCGCTGAACGCGCCGCAGTTCTTCTTCGCCAAAGACCGCGCGCTCGCGGAAGAAGCTTACGCGGGCGACGTGGTCGGCATCCCGAACCACGGAGTCTTGCGCATCGGGGACACGCTCACCGAAGGCGAGGCGATCAATTTCGTCGGCGTGCCGAGCTTCGCGCCGGAAATCATCCGCCGCGTGAAGCTCTCCGACCCTATGAAGGCGAAGAAGCTGAAGGAAGCGCTCCAGCAGCTTGCGGAAGAGGGCGTAGTCCAGGTGTTTCAGCCGATGGACGGCGCACCCGCGCTCGTCGGCGTGGTGGGGCCGTTGCAGCTTGACGTGCTGAAGGCGCGGCTCGATGCCGAATACGGGCTCCAGATTTCGCTCGAGCAGAGCGAGTTCGATCTCGCGCGCTGGGTCTCGGCGGAGGACCGCACGAAGCTAGACGCCTTCATCACCGCGAAGAACTTCTCGATGGCGAGCGATCTCGACGGCGACCCGGTGTTCATGGCGAAGTCGAACTTCGACCTCGACTACACGCGCGAACGCGCGCCTGGGATCGTGTTCTCGGACATCAAGGATGTGAAGAAGGCGGCTTAGGTACGAAAGGCGTCATGCCCGCGAAAGCGGGCATCCAGTAACCACAGGCGCTTGTGGTTACTGGATTCCGGGTCTCGCTTCGCTCGCCCGGAATGACGGCCCGTTAAGATTCGCATCCCGGCCCCTTCCGTTGTAAAGAGCCGCTTCCTATCTGCTGGCCGCGCGGGAAGAAGTTATTCCGCGTAACGATTGGTGGAGACGACCATGTCGATCCAGAACACCGCCGACATTCGCCGCAACACCGCGCCCGACATCCGCGCCCGCAAGGGCCGCGAGCCGATCGTGTCGCTGACCTCCTACCATGCGCACACCGCGCGCTGGCTGGACGCGCATGTCGATCTGCTGCTCGTGGGCGACAGCCTCGGCATGGTGATGCACGGCTTCGAGACCACCGTGCCGGTGACGCTCGACATGATGATCTTGCAGGGTCACGCTGTGATGCGCGGCTCGAAGAAAGCGCTCGTGGTGGTCGATCTGCCTTTCGGCACCTATGAAGCGAGCCCCGAGCAGGCCTTCCATACCGCCGCGCGCGTTTTGAAAGAAACCGGCTGTGGTGCTGTGAAGATGGAGGGCGGCGTGAAGATGGCCGAGCACGTGCGCTTTCTCACCGAACGCGGCGTGCCGGTGATGGGCCATGTCGGCCTGACCCCGCAGTCGATCAATACGCTCGGCTCGTTCCGCGCGCGCGGGCGCGAGGAGAGCGAGTGGGGCCCGATCCTCGACGACGCCAAGGCGATTGCCGACGCCGGCGCATTCTCGATCGTGCTCGAAGCCATGGCCGAGCCTTTGGCTGTGAAGATCACGAAGGAAGTCCCGGTGCCGACCATCGGCATCGGCGCGTCTTCGGCCTGCGACGGCCAGATCCTCGTGCTCGAGGATCTGCTCGGCCTTTCGCCGCGCGTGCCGAAATTCGTGAAGCAGTATGCCGACATGGGCCGCATGATCGAGGAGGCGGTCTCTGCCTATGCGAACGAGGTCCGCGACCGCTCGTTCCCGGCGGCGGAGCATGTTTACGCGCTGAAGAACAAGCCGAAGCAGGATGTGAAGTAGACAGCGCCCGGTTTCGCCGCGCCTTAGGCTGTCTTGCTGAACTGTAGAAGAGAATCCGCGCACATGAGCATGCCGGCAGACAACGCGAATAACCCTGAAGACAAGGAGGCCAAACTTCGCGAGTCTTCGGAGAAGGGAATCGGCGGCTGGCTGATTCTACTCGGCCTTGGGCTCGCTTTGAGCGGCGTCTTGCAGTTCGTCAATCTCGGCAAGGGCATCAGCGAAGTTAGCCGGGTCCACGCAAGTGTGTCGGGACCCATCGCAACTTATCTCTACACGCTGCTTCTGCTGGACGTAGCCGTCGTCGTGGCCTGGCTCTATGTCATCTATCTGTTCTTCACCCGGCGCCGGAGCTTTCCAAAGTGGTTCATCGTCGTGGTGCTCGCGAACTTCATCTCGCAAATTGCGGTGCTTGCGATCAGTGCAACGGTCTTCAATGCGGCCCCTTCAAGCTCCGATTACCGCGATGCCGGGCGGATGGTCCTTTATGCCCTGATATGGATCACCTACGTTTCGGTCTCGCGCCGCGTCCACTACACCTTCATCCATTGACGCTGGCTTATTAACTGCTTGATTTTCCGAGCTAAATCAGGGGCAAAGCCGGTTGCCACGATACGCCCACATCTCTATTTTACGCCCGCTTTAACGAATTACCGGGCATACGGAGGGCTGCGCGCCCGCGCGGCCCTTAAGGATTTGAGATGTCGGACATCATCCGCGAAGTAGACGAAGAACTGCGCCGGGAACGGCTCGCCAATATCTGGAAGAAATACCGCGGGCTGATCGTCTTCGCGATTTTCCTGATCGTTGCCGGCACCGCCGGCTGGCGCGGGTATGAATACTATTCGCAGAAGCAGGCCGAGGCCGCGAGCGAACGCTATGCGGCCGCGCAGAAGCTCGCCGCAGACGCGGGCAAGACGGATGAGGCGATTGCCGCCTTCAAGGCGCTCGCCGCCGATGCGCCCGGCGCCTACAGGCTGCTTGCGCGCTTCTCCGAAGCCGCCGAACTCGGCAAGAAGGACGCGAAAGCGGGAGCCGCCGCCTTCGACGCGATCGCAAACGACTCTTCGGTCGAGCAACTGATGCGCGAAGTTGCGAGCATCCGCGGCGCTTCGCTGGTGGTCGATACCGCCGACGCCGCCGAGATGCAGAAGCGCCTCGCGCCCGCGCTCGCGGACACCTCCGCCTTCAAGCACTCCGCAAAGGAACTCTTGGCGCTCGCGCATATCCGCGCCGGCGAACAGGCTAGCGCGCAGAAGCTTCTGCTCGAACTTGCCTTCGATCCGGAAACGCCGCCGGGAATGCGCAACCGCGCCCAGCGGCTCCAGTCGGCGCTGTTCAGCAACGCGCCTGCCGCCCCGGAGAAGAAGTAAACCCGATGCCGCGTCTGCGCCTGAATCCGTTTCTGCGTGTAGCGCTTCTGCTCGCGCCGCTCTCGCTTGCGCTCTCCGCCTGCGAGACGATGGAAAACCTGAATCCGTTCGACGATCAGGCGAAGAAGAGGCCGCTTACCGGCGACCGCCGCGCGGTGTTTCCGGAAGGCGTTCCCGGCGTGCAGTACAACGCGCCGCCGACGCAGCCGTCGAACTCGAACATCAACGTCGCCCCGCAGGAAATGCCGGACCAGAATCCCGACGCGCAGAGCACGAACACGCCGCCCGCGCTCGGGCCCTCGCAAGGCTCGTCGGAAGATCCTTGGGCAGGGCAGCGCCGCTGACGCAGCGCTTGCGGGCCGGGCAGCGCGGCTGATTGCGGCGCTTTAAGCTGGCCAACGCCATGGAACGCGGCTAAGCCCCTGCCATGCTTCCTTCCGTCGCCATCGTAGGCCGGCCCAATGTCGGCAAATCGACGCTGTTCAACCGGCTCGTGGGCCAGCGCCTGGCGCTCGTCGACGACACGCCGGGCGTCACCCGCGACCGCCGCGAAGGCGAGGCGAAACTCGGCGATCTCAAATTCCGCGTGTTCGATACCGCAGGCTTCGAGGAAGCGGGCGCGGAAAGCCTGGCCGGCCGCATGCGCGCCCAGACGGAGAGCGCGATCGCGGACGCCGACGCCATCCTCTTCATGGTCGATGCGAAAGCCGGGCTCCTGCCCGACGACAAGGTATTCGCACAGATCGTCCGCAAATCCGGCAAGCCCGCAATCGTGCTCGCGAACAAGAGCGAAGGCAGGGCGGGTGCTGCCGGCGCGCTGGAAGCCTACGCGCTGGGGCTCGGCGATCCCGTGAACATCGCCGCCGAGCACGGCGAGGGAATGGGCGAGCTTTACGATGCGCTCGCCGCATTACTGCCGGAGCCCGCGGAAGAAGCGGACGAGCGCGATGAAGCGGATGAGGAGAGCGAGAAGGCGCCGGACACGATCCGCGTCGCCGTCGTCGGCCGTCCGAACGCGGGCAAGTCCACGCTCATCAACAAGCTTCTCGGCGAAGACCGCCTCGTCACCGGCCCGGAGCCGGGGATCACGCGCGACTCCATCGAAGTGAAATTCGAATACGGCGGGCGCAAGTTCGAGATGCTCGACACCGCGGGCATGAGGAAGCGCGCGAAAGTGCAGGAGAAGCTCGAAAAGCTCTCGGTCGGCGACAGCTTGCGTGCGATCCGCTTTGCCGAGGTCGTGATCCTCCTGATGGATGCGACCATGCCGTTCGAGGAGCAGGACCTTCGCATCGCCGATCTCGTGATGCGCGAGGGCCGCGGCTTAGTCATCGGCATGAACAAGCGCGATCTCGCGGCACCCGAGATGACCATGGGCAAGACGCTGCGCGAGGAAGCCGATCACTGGCTGCCGCAGGCCAAGGGCATGCCGATCATCGCGCTCTCGGGCATGCACGGCGACAATCTCGACAAGTTGATGAAGGCGGTGGTCGGGACTTATGAAGTCTGGAACCGGCGCGTTTCAACTTCGACCATCAATCGTTTTCTGGAGCGCGCGCTGTCGATGAATCCGCCGCCCGCGGTTTCGGGCGCGCGGATCAAGCTGCGCTACATGACGCAGGCGAAGGCGCGGCCGCCGAGCTTCGTGTTGTTCGGCACTCGCATCGACGCGCTGCCGGAATCCTACATGCGCTATCTCGTGAACGGCGTGCGCGAGGCGTTCGAGATGCCGGGCGTGCCGATCCGGTTTACGTTCCGTGCGCCGGAAAATCCGTTCAAGAAGAAGATGGAAAAGAAGGACGCGCGCGGCAAGCGGAAGAAGAAAAACAGGAAATGACGCGCAGCGTCATCCCGGCCAAGCGAACGAAGTGAGCGCGAGCCGGGATCCATAACCACCGAGTTAAAGTTGAGCACAGGGGTTATGGATTCCCGCTTTCGCGGGAATGACGATTGAGTGGGGGAAACGGAAGAAGAAGAACAGGAAGTGACGAATTGATTTCAATTCGTCATGGCCGGGCTTGACCCGGCCATCCACGACTTTACTGCGTTGAAATTCTGGAAGGCGTGGATGCCCGGCACAAGGCCGGGCATGACGAGTTATTGTGGAGGCTGGTAACTCAGCCACTTCTTCGTCGGGTAATTATAAAGCTGCCCGTTCTCGGTAACGCCCGGCAGGCAGAGTTCCACGATCGCTTCCGCGACCGGCTCCGGCGCGGTGAGTGTCATCGGGTCTTCGCCGGGCATCGCCTTCGCGCGCATGCGCGTACGCACGGGGCCCGGGTTAAAGAGATTGACCTTCATGTTCGTATTCGAGACTTCCGCCGCGTAAGTGCGGACCAGCATGTCGAGGGCTGCCTTCGATACGGCGTAAGGCCCCCAATAGGCGGTGGCCTTGTTCGCGGCGCCCGACGTGATGAAGACGGCGCGTGCCGCGTCTGCCGCGCGCAGCAGCATGTCGAGCGAGCGGATCAGGCGGAAGTTCGCGGTCACATTGACCTCGATGACTTCGTCCCAGGCCTTTTGGTCGACATGCGGGAGCGGCGAGAGCACGCCGAGCGAGCCTGCGTTGCCGACCAGAATGTCGATCTTCTTGAAGCGCTCGAACAGCGCCTGACCCATGCGGTCGAGATCGTCGAACTTGCGGATGTCCGCGGGCACCAGCGTGGCCTGGCCGCCGAGCTGCTTGATCTCGTCGTCGAGTTCTTCGAGGGCCCCGGTGGTGCGGGCAAGCGCGATGACATGCGCGCCCTTGGCCGCGAGCGATTTCGCGACCGCGGCACCGATGCCGCGCGACGCGCCCGTGACGAGCGCGATTTTGTCTTCCAGTATCTTGGACATTCTACTCACTCGTCATGGCCGGGCTTGTCCCGGCCATCCACGCCTTAAAATCCATCACGGCATAAAAGACGTGGATGCCTAACGCAACTCGGGCTTGCCCGAGTTGCGCAATTAAGTTTCCCCAAGTCGGATAAATCCGACTTGGGTAACAAGGCCGGGCATGACGAATAATTATTGTTTGATGACTAGCTGGCTTCCGCGAGCAACGACAATTGCCGCGGCGCGATCTCGCCGGTCTTGTCGGTGAGCGGGGTCGGGTACTCGCCGGTAAAGCAATGGTCGGTGTATTGCGGGCGTTCGGCGTTGCGGCTGCCTTCGCCCATCGCGCGGTAGAGCCCATCGATGGATAGGAAGGCGAGGCTGTCGGCACCGATGTATTTCCGCATGCCTTCGAGGTCGTGGTTCGCGGCGAGCAACTTGTCCTTGTCTGGCGTGTCGATGCCGTAGAAGTCGGGATGCGTGATCGGCGGGCTCGCAATGCGGAAGTGCACTTCCTTCGCGCCGGCCTCGCGCATCATGCGCACGATCTTCACCGAGGTGGTGCCGCGCACGAGCGAGTCGTCGATCAGCACGATGCGCTTGCCCGCCACCGCCGCCTTGTTGGCGGAGTGCTTCATGCGCACGCCGAGTTCACGGATCTGCTGCGTCGGCTCGATGAAGGTGCGGCCGACATAGTGGTTGCGGATGATGCCGAGTTCGTAGTTGAGGCCGGAGGCCTGCGCGAAACCGATTGCGGCCGGCACGCCGCTGTCGGGCACCGGCACCACGATGTCGGCATTCGCCGGAGACTCGCGCGCAAGCTCGGTGCCGAGATTGCGGCGCACCTGATAGACGCTTTTCCCCCCCACGATCGAGTCCGGCCGCGCGAAATAGATGTATTCGAAGATGCAGGGGCGCGGCGCCATCAGCGGGAAAGGCTTGTGGGACTCGACGCCATCCTCGCTGATGACGATGACTTCGCCGTTCTCGACGTCGCGGACGAACTTCGCGCCGATGATGTCGAGCGCGCAGGTTTCCGAAGTCAGGATCGGTGCGCCGTTCAGTTCGCCGAGCACGAGCGGGCGGATGCCCTGCGGGTCGCGGGCGCCGACGAGCTTCTTGTTGGTGAGGCCCACGAAGGAGTAGGCGCCCTCGATCTCGCGGATCGCATCGACAAAGCGCTCGACGAAGCGTGCGCGCTTGGAGCGGGCGAGCAGATGCAGAATGACTTCGGTGTCCGAGGTCGACTGCATGATCGCGCCGTCGCGGACCAATTGGCGGCGGAGCGAGAGAGCGTTCGTGAGGTTGCCGTTATGGGCGACGGCAAAGCCGCCGCCTGCGAGTTCGGCAAAGAGCGGCTGGACGTTCCTGAGAATGGTTTCGCCGGTTGTGGAGTAGCGCACATGGCCGACCGAGGCATGGCCGGGGAGGCGTTCGATGACTTCGCGTTTCGAGAAGGTGTCGCCGACGAGGCCCATGCGGCGTTCGGAGTGAAACCGCTTGCCGTCATAGGCGACGATGCCGGCGGCTTCCTGGCCGCGATGCTGGAGCGCGTGAAGCCCGAGCGCGGTGAGCGCCGCTGCGTCCGGATGCCCGAAGATGCCGAACACTCCGCACTCTTCGCGCAGCGTGTCGCCCATCGCGCTCTTGTCGATATCGAGGGCCGTCTCGTTCGCCACGGTCATCAGCAAGCCCTTACCGGTAGCGCGTCATTGCGAAGGCGCGCGGGTGCTTTCGATCAGCTGGTTGAAGCCCGCCCGGTCGTTGCGCTTGTAGGCAGGCTCCGTCGAATTCGTGTTTGCTTGCGAGGAGTTCTTGTCGACTCCCCTTTCGGTGCGCCCGGGTGGCGTCGGCGCAGGATTGGTATTGGGCGGCGGCACTTGCTGCTCGTCGCCGCGCGGCTTTCTTAAGCGCTGCAAGATGGCGTTTTCAGGATCGTCCGGCAGCACCGACTTGAGCCAGTCGCCGGTGCTTTGCAGGATCGGGCGCGAGCGCGCGTTCTTGACCCAGTCGGGCTCGGTCTTCGCGGGCACCAGCCAGGTGAAGAACAGGAACGCGACCACCATGATGATGAGGCCGCGGGCGAGGCCGAACAGGAAACCGAGCGAGCGGTCGAGCGCGCCGATGCGGCTGTCGAGCACGAGGTCCGAAATCTTCACCGTGAACAGCGAGACGATCAGGAGCGTCAGCAGGAACACGCCGCCGACCGAGATGCCGGTCGCGAACAGGTCGTTCTGGACGTACTGCTTCACCAGAGGCAGCACGCGGGAATAGGTATAGAGCGTGACGATGGCGGCGATCACCCAGGAGGCGATCGATAGGATTTCGCGCATGAAGCCGCGCACCATCGCGAGCACGCCCGAAATCAGCATGACCGCGAGAAGCCCGAAGTCTAACGCGGTGGGGGTCATCGAATACGCTGCTCCGCCTTGGATTGCCGCCGACTATGGGCCGATTCGGACGCCCTGGGGCCTTCGCGGCATGCATATAGCCCCTCGATCCGCTCCCGTCACCCGGCGCGGCACGCGATGCACGTCCTTAATCCGGGCATGGTGACCGGAAGGTTCAGGCTAGCGCCGGAGCCGCAGGCGGAAGGAGCGGGTGAGCGCCGCGATCAGGTCCGTCAGCACGCTTAAGAAAAGGGCGGCGATCCCCATCATGACAAAGGGCTTGGTAACTAACCGCAGCCCGGTCCAGTCCTTGGGCCAGAACAGGCGCATATATTCGAGCGCGAGTTCCCGGGAGCGGGCGCCCGTGAACCATGCCGGAAGGTCGCGCGGGCGGTAGAAGAGGTCGATCAGGACGACCGCGATCGCGAAGATCAGCACGCCGCGGGCGGCCCCGAACAGAAGCCCCATCAGCCGGCTCGGCGTCGTGATCCATGGGCTCATGCCGAAGTGCGAAACCCACGCCGCAATCAGGAAGGTGACGAGGGTCGCGCCGAGGAAGACGTAGGCCGCCATGTAGCGGAACGACGGCCGCACCCACTGCGCGAACCCCGCGTTCAGCGCGTAAGCATAGACCACGCCCAGCGCCACCCCGAAGCACAGGAGCCCGATCGCTTCGCGCAAGAGCCCGCGCGCCCAGCCGAGGATCGCGGAGAGCAGGACGACCGCGACGAAAATGCCTTCGAGCAGCGTGAAGTTCATTGTCCGCTTACCCCGCGTCGCGGCTCGGCATGCGGCGGACCTTCTGTGCCGCAGCACCAATGTCGGCGACCAGCGCGTCGAGTGCGGCGACGGTGCGGACGCTCAAGCCCTCGGAACTGTCGCCGCGCCCGGCTTCCGGGATCACGGCGCGGGCGAAGCCGAGCTTTGCCGCTTCCTTCATTCGCGCGGTCGCCTGCGGCACGGCGCGCACCGCGCCGGTGAGCGAGGCTTCGCCGAAGTAGACGCAGTCGGCGGGCAGCGGAACGTTATAAAGCGATGAGATGAGCGCGGCTGCGATCGCAAGATCGGCGGCGGGCTCGGTGATGCGAAGTCCGCCTGCGATGTTGAGATAAACATCCTGCTGGCCGAGGCGGACGCCGCAACGCGCTTCGAGCACCGCGAGGATCATCGAGAGGCGGCTTTGCTCCGCACCGACGACCGCGCGGCGCGGGGTGCCCAGCGAAGTGGGCGCGACCAGCGCCTGAATCTCGACGAGCAAAGGCCGCGTGCCTTCCATGCCGGCGAACACGGCCGTGCCCGGCGAAGACGTGTCGCGGTCGGACAGAAACAGCGCGGAAGGGTTTTCGACTTCCTTGAGGCCGCCGCCGGTCATTTCGAACACGCCGATCTCGTCGGTCGGGCCGAAGCGGTTTTTCATCGCGCGCAGGATTCGGAATTGATGCGCGCCGTCGCCTTCGAACGAAAGCACGGCATCGACCATGTGCTCGACCACGCGGGGACCCGCGATCTGCCCGTCCTTGGTGACGTGGCCAACGAGCACGATGGCGGTGCCGGATTTTTTCGCGAAGCGGAGGAGCTGCTGCGCGGAGCCGCGCACCTGCGTCACGGTTCCCGGCGCGCTTTCGACCGTTTCGGTCCACATGGTCTGGATCGAGTCGATGATCGCAAGCGCGGGCGGCGTGCCCTCGGAAAGCGTGGCGACGATGTCCTCGACATTCGTTTCGGAGGCGAGTTCGACGGCTGCGTCGGTGAGGCCGAGACGCTGCGCGCGCATGCGCACCTGATCGATGGCCTCTTCGCCGGAGACATAGACGACACGGCGTTTCTTTCGCGCGAGCGCAGCACTCGCTTCGATGAGTAGCGTGGACTTGCCGATGCCGGGATCGCCGCCGAGCAAAATCGCCGAGCCGCGCACGAAGCCGCCGCCGGTGACGCGGTCGAGTTCCTTGATGCCGGAGGCCACGCGCGGCGCTTCCTCCGATTTTCCGGAGAGCGGCTCCAACACGAACAGCCGGCCCTTGCGCGAAGTGCGCTGGGTCGCGGGCACCGAAGCCTGCGCTGCGGTTTCTTCGGTGATCGTATTCCACTCGCCGCAGGATTCGCACTTGCCCTGCCAGCGCGGGGTCACCGCGCCGCAGCTTTGGCAGACGAAGGTCGAGCGGGCTTTGGCCATGAGAGGAATCGCTTTGCGGGAAGCGCGACAATAACACAACTAACCTCTCCCCGTCGGGGAGAGGTCGCGAGCGAAGCGAGCGGGTGAGGGGGATCTGAGACAACGCTCGGGCTCAGAACCCCCTCACCCTAACCCTCTCCCCGCTCAAGTCGGGCTTGCCCGACTTGAGAATCTGGGATGCCAAAGTCGGCTAAAGCCGACTTTGTTTGGGAGAGGGAATTATTCTTTCTTGGACGCCGGCAAGAGATTGCCCGCAAGATCGGAGAGCTTCGGGCGTGGGAGTGCCGCGAACGGCAGGGGCCTTGTCACTTCGATCGCGGCGATGCCGAGCCGCGCGGTCAAGAGCCCGTTCAACACGCCTTCGCCGAGTTTCGCGGAGAGCTTCGCGGCAAGTCCGTGCCCGAGCACCTGCTGCACGAGACTGTCGCCGACCGCCATGCCGCCGGTGAGCGCAAGATGCGAGATCACGTGGCGCATGAGGCGGAACATGCCCAAGACGCCCGGGCGTCCGCCATAGAGCGTAGCCAGCTTGCGGATGAGAAAGAGCGTGTTGAAGAGCACGAACAGCATATCGACCGCAGCCCGCGGCGAAATCGCGGTGACCAGCGAGACGCGCTTCGCGGCTGAGCTCACGAGCTTTCGCGCTTCCGCATCGAGCGGCGAGAGCAGTTCGCGCTCCGCCAGTTTTACGAGATCGGCGCCGTCGATGATGTTGCGCGAATAGCCCTCAAGCGCGGCGCGGCCCTTCGCGAGGCGCGGCATCGTACGCGCGAGCGAGACGAGTTCGCTCACGACCGCGCGGCCTTCCTCGCGGTCGTCGGAGGCAAGCACTTCCACCGCGCGCTTCTGGATGCGCTCGATCTTCCCGAGCCGGAAGATCGCGAAGAGTTCGCGCATGGCGATGACGAAGAGAGCGAGCGAAGCAAGCGCGGTGAGGGCGAGCGCGAGCCAGCCGAGCCAGGGCGCATAGGAAAAGAGCGACTGCACGAGGTTCGCGACCGCGAGACCGATCGCGAGCGAGACGAGGCCGCCCGCCGCCGACCAGAACAGTTTGCCCCAGAAGCGGCTTTTCTTCCGCGCGGGTTCGATCACGGCAGGAAGATTGGCGGCTTCCGCGGCCTCGAACTCGCGCAGCTCCGCGCGCGTGAGCAGCGGCTCGTCGGCATCTGCCACCGTCACGCGCGGATCGTCGGGCCGGAAGGAAGCGGGTTTCGTCATTCGAGGCGGTCTCCGGTCAGGAACTGCAACGCGCGGTCGAGGCGAATGTGAGGCAGCGCTGCTTCGCCTTCAACAAGCGGCGGGCGGAATTTCAGGAAGCGGAAATCGGTCGTTTCGAACGAGCCCGCAGCGAGGCCGCGGAATTGCCAGCTCATGTTCTCGCCTTCCACGAGATCGGGGAGCGCGCCGGGAAATACGGCGGTCTCTTTCGCGCCGTCGAAGGTCTCGCTCCCGATGCGCTCGCCGGCAAGCGGCGTGCCGACGATGGCCGGAAGTTTTTCGGTGCCGCGCGTGACCACCGCTTCGCGGGTCGCGCGGATTGCGGCCATCGCGATGGCATCGGTTTTGGCGCCGAGCAGCTCCGAGCGTTCGGACGCACGCTTCACCATGCGCGAGAGAATGTTCTCCAGCCGGTCGTGCTGGAGGTGATGCAGGTGATCGGCCTTGGTCGCGGCAAAAAGGATTTTGTCCGCGCGCGGCTTGAAGATCGAGGACAGGATCGTGCGGCGGCCGGTGTTGAAGCAGGCGGTGATCGCGCCGAGCGTCTGTTCGAGATCGGAAAGCGCTTCGGGGCCGGAGTTGATCGCGGACAAGACGTCCGCAAGCACGATCTGGCGGTCGAGCCGCGCGAAGTGTTCGCGGAAGAACGGACGCACCACGCGCGCGCGATAGGCTTCATAGCGCTCGGCCATCAGGGCCCAGAGCGAGCCGCGCGGCGCGCTCTCGTCCTTCGGTAGTTCAAGCGGGGCGAAAGTGACGGCGGGCGAGCCCGCAAGATCGCCGGGCATCAGGAAACGTCCGGGCGGCAAGAGGTTCATCGCGAAGCGTTCGTCGCGGCAGGCGATCAGATATTGGGTGAAGAGTTTCGCGGCATGGATCGCCTGCTGCTCGTCGGCGGGCGCGCTGGCGCTGAGCGATGCAAGATGCGTGCGCCACTCGCCCGCGAGTGCCGCGCGCGGGGCTTCGTTCGAGCGCGCAATCGTCTCCGCCGACCATTCCTCGTAGGTCTTGTCGAGCAGGAGAAGGTCCAAGAGCCACTCGCCGGGATAATCGACGATGTCCAGCGTGAGCGTCTTCTCGCTGCCGCGTTTGCTCTGGTATTCGATCTCGATGCGGATTTCGGAAATCGCGCGGGTCGACTCCGGCCAGCGGCGGTGTTCGACGAGATCGCGCAGATGCTTCTCGTAGTCGAAGCGCGGGATCGCGGCGTCGGGCTGAGGCGATAGCTTCACGCGCGCGATGCGGCCTGAGGTGAGCGCCTCGAATACGGGCAGGCGTGTGCCGTGCAGGAGCGCATGGATCAGCGCCGTGATGAAGATGGTCTTGCCGGAGCGGGACAAGCCCGTGACGCCGAGGCGGAGCTGCGGGCGCAGGAGTCCGCTGCCGTAATCCGCAATCGCGCGGCCGGCGAGGCGGGCTTCCTCAAGATAGTCGTCGAGCGCCATTTCCGGCCTTCTTTTGCTCCCGGGCGGAATATGGGGAGGGAAGGCGCGGGATGCGAGTCTTTATCTCATGGTGAGGAGCGCGGCGAAGTCACGCGTCTCGAACCACGGGGCCTCACCCTTCGAGACGCGAGCGTTCGGGCTGCTCCTCAGGTTGATGCCGACTTTTGTCGCTGCACGACATCGCGAAAAGGTCTTCATCGCGGTGCACTCGGCTCTTTCAGACAAAAACGCTACTCAATCAATTCATGCAGTATAGGCTGCAAGTCCGACTGCGGAATATCGTCTAGTCGCATCAATTGAATGATGTCGATTCCCATTCCTTGCGGCATGACATTTTTCGGCACTATGTCGACGATAGAAAACGCGACTGTAGAGCCGTTGTTGACTAGACCTCGTTGATAAAGATCATGAATTTCGTAGAGTAACTCATAGAGTTCCCGCGGGAATGCTTTGCTATTACGATAGTTTGTGCGTTGGAGCTTATGAAGAAATCGATTTTGAGAAATGGCTAGAATGCACAATTGGCGATAGGTCAAAGCTTCGCACGCTTTTACAATCTGATGTGCATATGGAGCGCTTATGTCAGGTCGAAAAGCGAATCCAGCGAACAGTCTGCCGATATACTTGAGTTTTCTTTCTTCAGGTTCTCTTTGAGACTTTTGCAAGATACTTTCAGCGACTTCCTCCGCATCTGATCTCGATGTAGAATCGGCGTTGAAGAATCCATCGCCCCGAATTGTCCCGCCACTCTTTAGCTTTGCCTGTATCTCTGCCGTTATTACCGCCATGACTCCTCCAATGCGCACTTGCTCGCGCTGTGCAAGGACTCTGTCGGAAATCTCAGCGCCGATTCGCTTGAGGGTGTGGGCTGCAATCACGCCTCCTGCTCCAAAGGCGGCCGCTCCTAAAGGACCGGCAGCATAAAAACCCAAAGCGCCGCCGATTGCACCGCCTGCAATATCCGATCCGCTACTTATTAGCTCCTGTATGCGTTTGCTTTGTTTTTGCTCATTATCGATCATCATTCAGTAAATCTCGCTGAACAACTATTTGCGGAATCTCACCCCAACCCCGGTATCGTGACGATCAGCAGGAATCCGTTGATCATCAAAAGCGTCCCGAGGACACCGAGTGCTGCGCTGCCGATCACCAGCCACGAGATGCCGGAGACGATGGCAACGGAGGCGAGCACGATCGCGATCTGCAACAAGACTTCCGCGTAGTCGAAATAAGGGTCCTGCTTCAGCGCGTGGTCGCGCAATTCCTCGGCCGCTTTCGCGCGCACGAGCAGTTCTTTCTTGCCTTCCTGCGTGCTCGGCTCGGATTCGTAGCGCGCGACGTTCTTGCGGTAGCCGTCGATCTTCTTCTGCATCTCGGCGCGTGCTTCCGGCGTGAAATAGCCCGGCACCGTCATCTGGATTTCGAGCTGATCGGCGGCAAGCGCGAAGCTGGTCTGGCGGATGTTCTTCGCCTGATAGAACGCATAGAGGTTCGAGGCGAAGATGTTGTTGTTGGTCGCTTCCTTGGCGGCGTTCTGCCCGCCGAGGCCGGTGACTGCGAGCAGCATCGCAAGCACCGCGATCATGATCGCGGTACGGGTCTTGAAACGGTCTTCGGATTTTTCGGCGTCCATCAGTTCGCCGGCTTCGTCAGCTTTCATGGTAGCCCCCTTCGAGAAAGTTATTCCTTGTAGATGCGTTTCCAGCGCCGACCCAGTGCCGTCAGCACTTCGTAGCCGATGGTGCGCGCGTGGCCTGCGAGGTCGTCGACGGTGATGCCGTCGCCCAAGAGCGTCACGAGATCGCCGCGCTTCACTTTTCCTGCGGGCAGGTCGGTCACATCGACGGCCATGAGATCCATCGAGATGCGGCCCGCGATATTGCAGCGCGTGCCCGCGACAATCGCCTCGGCGCCCTTCTTGTTGTCGGAGGAGCCCGCTGCGCGGAAGATGCCGTCGGCGTAACCGGCGGAGACGATTGCGAGCTTCGAGTCGCGCGCGAGCTTCAGCCGCGCGCCATAGCCGACCGTGGTGCCCGCCTTCGCTTCGCGAACGGTGACGACCCGCGCTTGCAGTTTAACGACCGGCTGCATCGGGTTTTCGCCCGCATTCAGCGCCTTTCCGCCGTAGAGCGAAACGCCGGGCCGCACGAGATCGAAATGCGCTTCCGGGAAGGCGAGCAGGCCCGCGGAATTGCAGAGCGATGCCGTGATGCCGGGAAACTTTTTCGCGATCGCGGCGAAGGCCTCGATCTGCTGCCTGTTCAGCGCGTGCTCCGGCTCGTCCGCGCAGGCGAGGTGGCTCATGACCAGCGACGGCTTGAAGGTGATCTCGGAGGAGACGAGCCGCGGCGCGAGCGCTTCCGCTTCGGCCAGCGAAATGCCGTGGCGGTTCATGCCGGTGTCGATGTGGATGGCGGCGGCCGCTTCCTCGCCGCTCTCGTCGGCATGCGCTTCCCATTCCTCGATCTCGGCCATGGAGCCGAGCACGGGGCGTACGTCGATGCCGCAGACGAGTTCGGCGCTGCCGGGGCTCAGGCCGTTCAAGAGATAGATCGTCACCATCGGCAGGATGGTGCGAAGCCTGAGCGCCTCGTCGAAGGTCGCGACGAAGAAGGTGTCGCAACCTGCTTTAGAGAGAGCCTGCGCCGCCTGTTCGAGGCCCACGCCATAGGCATCGGCCTTCACGACGGCTGCGCACTGCGCGCGGCCCGCACGCTTGGCGAGCGCTTTCCAGTTCGCGGCGAGCGCCGAGAGATCGACGGTCAGCAATCCTGTCGCTTCGGCGGGGAGAGAGTCGGACATGGCGCTTAGAATTATAGCCTCTGTCGTCCCCGCGAAAGCGGGGACCCATGAGGAGATGTTGTAATCCACCTCATCCTGAGGAGCGAACCGAAGGTTCGCGTCTCGAAGGATGAGGGAAAAGGTCCTCATGGTTCGAGACGCATCGCTTCGCGATGCTCCTCACCATGAGGGTATTACCCCCTTCTCTCGGGCAGGCGTTCGTCGCGCGCGAGATTGCCGAAGCGGGTGAACTGGTCTTCGAAGGTCACATCCACCGTGCCGGTGGGGCCGTGGCGCTGTTTGCCGATGATGAGCTGGGCCCGGCCGCGCGCGGCGTCCATCTTCTGCTGCCAGGTCGCGACCTCGTCGGGCTTGTCGGTGTTCTTCGGCTCGGCGTTCTTGAGATAATACTCCTCGCGATAGACGAAGAGCACGACGTCGGCGTCCTGCTCGATCGAGCCGGATTCGCGGAGGTCGGAAAGCTGCGGGCGCTTGTCGTCGCGGCTCTCGACCTGACGCGAAAGCTGGGAGAGTGCGATGATCGGCACGTTCAGTTCTTTCGCGAGCGCTTTCAGGCCGGTGGTGATTTCGGTCACTTCCTGCACGCGGTTGTCGTTCGAGCGGCGGTTCGAACCGGACAAGAGCTGGATGTAGTCCACCACCATGACGTCGAGGCCGCGCTGGCGCTTCAGGCGCCGCGCGCGCGCAGCCAACTGCGCAATCGAAAGGCCGCCGGTTTCGTCGATATAGAGCGGCGTGCGCTCGAACTGCCGCGCGGCTTCCGCGAGTTTGGAAAACTCGGCGTCGTTGATTTCGCCGCGGCGGATGCGCGACGAGGAAATCTCGATCTGCTCGGAAAGAATACGGGTGGCGAGCTGTTCGGCGGACATTTCCAGCGAGAAGAACCCGACGATGCCGCCCGAGACGGTATCGATAGTGCCGTTCGGCTGCGGCTCGCCGACATATTCCGCGGCGATGTTGTAGGCGATGTTGGTCGCGAGCGCGGTTTTGCCCATGCCGGGACGGCCGGCGACGATGATGAGGTCGGACTTCTGCAAGCCGCCCATGCGCTCGTCGAGATCGGAAAGCCCGGTCGCGAAGCCGGAAAGCTTTCCGTCGCGCTGGTAGGCGAGCGAGGCGAGATCGGTCGCGAGCTTCGCAGCGCTGCCGAATGTCATAAAGCCGCCGCCGTACTTACCGACTTCCGCGAGCGAATAAAGCCTGCGCTCCACGTCCTCGATCTGCTGCTGCGGCGTGAGATCCGGCGGCGCGTCGAAAGCGAAGTTCACCATGTCCTCGCCGACGACAATGATTTCCCGCCGCGTCGCGAGATCGTAGATCGACCGGCCGTAGTCTTCCGAATTGATGACGGTGGTGGCTTCGGCGGCGAGACGCGCGAGATACTGCGGCGGGTTCAGGCCCGCGATGTCGGTCTCGGCGGGGATGAAGGTCTTCAGCGTCACGGGCGAAGCGATCTTGCCCGCGCGGATCAGGCTGCCCGCGATCTCGAAGATCTGCTGATGGATCGGCTCGTAGAAGTGCGTCGGCTGTAAAAAGTCCGAAACGCGATAGAACGCCTCGTTGTTGACGAGGATCGCGCCGAGCAGCGCCTGCTCGACTTCGATGTTGTGCGGCGCCTGCCGGTAGTCCGGCGTTTCCGGTTCCGGGAATGCTTTTCTGAGTGCGTTTTCGAGGGCCATCGTCTCGCGTTTTCTTTGAATTGAGCTTTGCCAGACGCAACCGTGACGCTCAAGGAAATTGGATTAGCACGCGCTCGTACGGTCGCAAGCGTGAATCCGCCGTTCACAGGAATCCACAAGGCGTAAAATGATTCGGGAAGGAAGTTGACAGACGCAGGATGGCAAAATTTCGCCGCAGGTTACTCGCCTGCCAGTTGCAGCGGCCGCTTGACATTGCGTTCGATAATCCGGAGCCGCCTTTCCGCGTCGTCGATATAGCCGCGCGTCAGCGGCACGGCCTCCTGCCGGTGCGCCATCTGGATATGGAACACCATCAGATGCCGGTGGCGGAACGCCATTTCGGAGCCGGCGAGGTAAAATTCGAACATTTTCGCGAAGCGCTCGTCGTAAAGCGTCAGCACTTCTTCCCGGTGTGCGAGGAAACGCTCACGCCAGGCCTTCAGCGTCTCGGCGTAATGCAGCCGCAGGATCTCGATGTCGGTCACGACGAGCCCGGAACGCTCGATCACCGGGATCACTTCGGAGAGTGAAGGGATGTAGCCGCCGGGGAAGATATATTTCGCGATCCAGGAACTCGTGGAAGTGGGCGGGTCGGAGCGGCCGATGGAGTGCAGGACAGCGACGCCGTCCTCTTTCAGGAGCGAAGCGGCCTTCCTGAAGAACTGTTTGTAGTGATCGACGCCAACATGCTCGAACATGCCGACCGAAACGATGCGGTCGAAGGTTTCCGGAATGTCGCGGTAGTCCTGTAAGCGGAACTCGACCTGCCGTTCCAGCCGTTTCTCCGCCGCGCGCTGCCGCGACACCGCGTATTGCTCGTCGGAAAGCGTGACACCCGTCACCTTCGCGCCCGCGATTTCCGCCAGATAAAGGCCAAGCCCGCCCCAGCCGGAGCCGATGTCGAGCGTGGTGAGCCCCGGCCGGTTCAACAGAAGCTTCGCAGCAATGTGCCGTTTCTTCGCAAGCTGCGCGTCGTCGAGGCTCTGGTCGGGGCCTTCGAAGTAGGCGCAGGAATATTGTTTGTCCGCGTCGAGAAAAAGCGAATAGAGCCGGCCGTCGAGATCGTAGTGATGGTGCACGTTCTTCCGCGCCCGCCCGCGCGGATTGAATTGGGCGAGGCGGCGGGTGAGGTAGCGCGCGGTGTCGAACAGCCGGGCCGTCGGTGTCGGCGCATCGGCGCCGGTCTGGCGCAGGAGAAGATCGAGCAGCGAAGCGATATCGCCGCGCTCGATCACGAAACCTTCGTTCATATAGGCTTCGCCGAAACGCAACTCGGGATTGATGAGCGAGCGAAGGAGGGCGAGGCGGTTCCTGAAGCGGATGCGTATGGGCGCGCCAGTGCCGTCGCCCACGGCAAAAGGCGACCTATCGGCGATCGCGATCTCCAGCGATCCCTCTTTTACCAGCGAAGAGAATATGCCCCGTGCAAAACGTTCGAACATGGCACGCCTCGTCGTCCCGCGACCGGCGTCCGTTCGTCTGAGCCGCCTTCCGCGGATGAGAAATTCAAGCGCAAAGGCGGCGGTCAGGCAATATTCAAAATTGCGGCACCGGCCTGAAAACAAAAACCCCGGAAACGGCATGCCGTTCCGGGGTTTGTGCAAGAATTCGCGGAGCCGTTACGCCTTCGGCGCCTCTTCGGCAGCGGCTTCTTCGCCGGCCTTGAGTTCTTCGGGGGTCTGTTCGAAGAATTTGCCGGCTTCGAGCTTCGCTTCCGCGCGGGCTTCTTCCTGATCCGTGCGGGCGACGGAGAGATCTTCGCCGCGCGCCTGGCGCTCGGCTTCGTCCGGCGTGCGGGCGACGTTGACGGTGATCTTCACTTCGACTTCCGGATGCAGCGCGACCGGCAGCACATGCAGGCCGATGGTCTTGATCGGTGCGTTGAGCACGATCTGGCGGCGCTCGACGGTGGTGCCGTCCTTGGTGAGCGCGTCGGCGATGTCGCGGGTCGAGACCGAGCCGTAAAGCTGGCCGGTTTCGCCGGCCTGACGGACGAGAATGACCGACTTGCCGTCGACCTTCTTCGCAACCGCCTCGGCTTCGTTCTTGCGCTCGAGGTTCTGCGCCTGAATTTGCGCCTTCATGCCCTCGAACTTCTTCTTGTTCGCTTCGGTCGCACGCAGCGCCTTGCCGTTGGGCAGCAGGAAATTGCGGGCGAAGCCGTCTTTCACCTTTACGGTGTCGCCGATCTGGCCGAGCTTGGCGACGCGCTCGAGTAGAATGACTTCCATTTTCGTTACTCCTCTGATCTCAATTTCGTTGCATAGGGGGTGATGGCGGTTGGTTCGCGGCCCGTCTGCCGCGCAGATTGAAGACGCTGTCGGCGATGCCGAGGAGCGCCACGAATAAAAGCGGCCAGCCGAGCACGAGCACGCTGAACCACGCGCCTGCGAGCAGCCATGTCCGCACCGACATGGCGCGCGTGATCGCGTGCAGCGTGGAGAAGCCGGCGATGGCGTAGGCAAGCGCCAGCACCGCGACGCCGACCGCCGCGATGAAGCCGGGCATGCCGGTCATGAAGGAAACTGCGAGTGCCGCCGCGAGCAGGATTGCGGCTGAAGGCGGCAGCGAAATTTCGTTCAGGTCGGGCCACGGCCGGCGCAGGCGGCCGGAGACGAGCGCGACGCGGCCCGCGAGCCACAGATTGACGAGGCTGGTCAACATCGAGAGCAAAGCCGCCGCCGCCGGCATCACGGCAACCAGCGTGTTCAGGAACTGCTCGGGATTCTGCACGCCGGGGATCTTGAGCGGCTGGTCGGCGGCGATGCGCGCCTGAAGCTTCAGCACGCGCTCGAACGTGGTGCGGATTTCTTTCTTGTAGATCTCGAAGCTCGTGCCGAATTGCAGCACCACGAAAACGACCAGCGCGAACGCGATCCAGGCTGCCCAGAGCACGATACGGCCCGGCGGATACCACTCCATTTCGGCAGGCGCGGTGCCGCTCGCGGGCGCAACTTCGCGGCCGAGCATCGCCATATAGGCGAGCACGTAGGCCGGTGTCGCAATCGCTGCGAGATAGACGAGGGCGATCCAGGAATTGAGGAATGCGGCGAGCGATAGCGCGCCGAAGGTCAGCGCGAACATGCCCGCCATGTGCGACCACGCGATCGCGGCAAGCATGACGGGAAGCGCGGAGAGATAGAACAGCAGGATCGCGAGCGGCGAGCCCGACACGATCGACGCAAACAGGAGCGCGGAAGCCGCGCCTGCGCCCAAGCCGATGAGGAAAACGTTTGCCATCGTCAGCTGTCCCGCCCTTTCCGGCGGTTAGAGGCGAAGAACCATTCTTCGCCTCAACCATGGCCGCGCGGGCGTTACCCCGCACGGCTGCGTTTTGTGTCGCTTACTTCAGAACGTAAGGCAGCAGGCCGAGGAAGCGCGCGCGCTTGATCGCGGCTGCGAGTTCGCGCTGCTTCAGCGTGGAGACCGCGCTGATGCGGGCCGGCACGATCTTGCCGCGCTCGGAGATGTAGCGTTGCAGGAGCTTCGTGTCCTTGTAGTCGATCTTCGGCGCATTATCGCCCGAGAACGGGCAGGTCTTGCGGCGGCGGAAGAACGGACGGCGCTGACCGCCCTGTGCACCCATGGCCATCAGTTTGCCTCCTCGGTCGAGTCTTCGGTGGCAGCAACGTCGTCGCCGCCTTCTTCGCCGTCACGGTCGCGGCGCGAACGGCGTTCGCCGTCGCGGCGCTCGTCGCGGTCGCGCTTCTGCATCATCACAGACGGACCTTCTTCGAGCGCTTCGACCTTCACGGTCATGAAACGGATGACGTCTTCGGAGATCCGCATCTGCCGCTCCATCTCGTGCACGGCGGCGGCCGGCGCGTCGATGTTCAGGAGCGCCATGTGCGCCTTGCGGTTCTTGCGGATGCGGTAGGTCAGGGACTTCACGCCCCAGTATTCCTGTTTGGGGACCGAGCCCTTACCGGCCTCGATCACGCCCTTGTACTGGGCGATCATTTCTTCGACTTGCTGCGCGGTCACGTCCTGACGCGCGAGAAAGACATGCTCGTAAAGCGGCATGGATAAGCCTTCCTTTTGCTACGCCGGTCTGGCGCCGAGCCCTCCGAGCCTTCGTGAAGGCTCGAAACATCTCAGAGGCGGGAACACTGATGGACGAACCGACCGGCCCTATGGCTTGCGCCACCCTTCATTCAGCTCCCGGCCTAAAACCGGCAGAAGGCGCGGTTTATAGGGGATTCCGGGCCAGAGGCAAGGGTTTCCGGCTGGCTTGACTTGGGTTCGTGGGGCGTGTCCAAGAGCCCGGAAAATAAGCATTTTTCGAGGGTTTCATGGCACTCGCATTCACCTTTCCGGGGCAGGGCAGCCAGGCGGTCGGCATGGGCAAGGCGCTTGCCGAGAGCTTTCCGGCGGCCAAGGCCGTGTTCGACGAGGTGGATGCTGCGCTCTCTCAGAAGCTCTCCCAGATCATGTGGGAAGGCCCGCAGGAGACCCTGACGCTCACCGAAAACGCCCAGCCCGCGCTGATGGCGGTCTCGGTCGCGGTGGTGAAGGTCTTGGAAGCCGAAGCCGGGCTCGATCTCGCACGCGATGTGAAGTTCGTCGCCGGTCACTCGCTCGGCGAATATTCGGCACTCGCGGCGGCAGGGGCATTTTCGATCAGCGACACCGCGAAATTGCTGAAGCTTCGTGGCCAGTCGATGCAGAAGGCGGTGCCGGTCGGCACCGGCGCGATGGCGGCTTTGCTCGGCGTTGAGCTGGATGCCGCGCGTGCGCTGGCGGCGGAAGCCGCTGGAGGCGAAATCTGCGACGTTGCGAACGATAACGGCGGTGGGCAGGTCGTCGTCTCGGGCTCTAAAGCCGCGGTTGAGCGCGCAGCCGAAATCGCCAAGGGAAAAAGCATCCGCGCGATGATGCTCCCCGTTTCCGCGCCCTTCCATTGCGCGCTGATGCAGCCGGCGGCGGACGCAATGCGCGAGGCGCTTTCCAAGGTTCAGGTGATGAAGCCCAAGGTGCCGGTGGTCGCGAACGTGACCGCGAGCGCCGTCAGCGATCCGAAAGAGATTATCGATCTTCTCGTTCGCCAAGTGACCGGCACGGTGCGCTGGCGCGAATGCGTGCAGTATCTCGCGGCGAACGGCGTCACCAAAATCGTCGAGGCCGGTTCGGGCAAGGTGCTCACGGGCCTCCTGAAGCGCATCGCCAAGGAAGTTTCCGGCCAGCCGGTCGGTACGCCGGACGATGTCGCGGCCTATAAAGCGGCAAAAGCATAAGGATAAAGACATGTTCGATCTTTCGGGAAAAAGCGCGCTCGTTACCGGCGCCTCCAGCGGCATTGGCACTGCGATCGCAAAGGCGCTGCATGCGCAGGGCGCGACCGTCGCGATCTCCGGCACGCGCAAGGATGCGCTCGATGCCATCGCGGCTGAAATGAAAGACCGCGTGCATGTGCTGCCGTGCAATCTTTCGGACCCGGCTGCGGTCGAGGCGCTGATCCCTTCCGCCAACGAGAAGATGGAGCGCGTCGATATTCTCGTAAACAACGCGGGCATCACCAAGGACAACATCTTCATCCGCCTGAAAGACGAAGACTGGGATCAGGTGATCGCCGTGAACCTCACGGCGGCTTTCCGCCTCGCCCGCGCCGCGGCGAAGGACATGATGCGCAAGCGCTTCGGCCGCGTCATCGGGATCACTTCGGTGGTGGGCTTCACCGGCAACGCGGGGCAGGGCAACTATGCAGCGGCGAAGGCCGGCATGGTCGGCATGACCAAGTCGCTCGCAGCCGAACTCGCGAGCCGCAACGTGACCGCGAACTGCATCGCGCCCGGGATGATCGCAACGCCCATGACCGACGCGCTGAACGAAGCGCAGCGGAAGGCGATCCTCGATTCTATCCCGGCGAAGCGCCTCGGCACGTCCGAGGAAATCGCGGCAGCGGCCGTCTATCTCGCCTCCGACGAGGCGGCATACGTCACCGGCACGACGATTCACGTCAACGGCGGTATGGCGATGTTCTAAAGCTCCAGGCAGGGGTTTTCGTGCCGGAAAAGCGAGCGCTTTCAGGGCTTTGCACCGGGAAAGCCCGCTTTGACACGGCAAAAGGTTATGTTACGACCGCTTCCGGCCTCGTTTCGTTTGCAGGCCGCTACGCAAAGGTGCCGGGGAACCCCCGCATTTTTCGCTGGCGCGGCGCTCTGCAATCGGACAAAGAAGGCCGGACCCGCTGCGGGGGGACAATTCTCGCGGCAACAATTCGAACAAAGCTTGCGGGCGACCAAGGGTGTATCAATGGCCGACATTGCCGAACGGGTTAAAAAGATCGTTGTCGAACATCTCGGTGTCGAACCCGAGAAAGTGAACGAAAAGGCGAGCTTCATCGACGATCTGGGCGCGGACAGCCTCGACACGGTCGAGCTGGTCATGGCCTTCGAAGAAGAATTCGGCTGCGAGATTCCGGACGACGCCGCGGAAACGATCCTGACCGTCGGCGACGCAGTGAAGTTCCTCGAAAAGAACTCGAAGTCCTAAGCCGGACTTTATCGGCGCGGGCAGCCATGGTGTGAGCCTTGGCGCGGCCCGCGCAGCAAACGGGATTCAAGAAAAGATGCGTCGCGTCGTCGTCACCGGGCTGGGGATGGTATCGCCGCTCGGTTGCGGCGTCGAAGTCTCGTGGAAGCGTTTGCTCGAGGGCAAAAGCGGCGCGAAGAAAATCGACACATTCGACGTCTCCGACCTGCGCTGTCAGATCGCGCATGTGATCCCGCTCGGCGACGGTTCCGACGGCACCTTCAACCGCGACCAGTGGATGGAAGCGAAGGAAAGCCGGAAGGTCGACGACTTCATTCTTTACGGCGTCGCCGCAGCGACCCAGGCGCTGGACGATGCGGGCTGGAAGCCCACCAAGGCGGAAGATCAGGAGCGCACCGGCGTCCTGATCGGCTCCGGCATCGGCGGCATCGAGGGTATCGCGGAGACCGCGATCACGCTGAAAGAAAAAGGCCCGCGCCGCGTTTCGCCGTTCTTCATTCCCGGACGTCTCATCAATCTCGCTTCCGGCTATGTTTCCATTCAGCACGGCCTCAAGGGTCCGAACCATTCGGTGGTTACCGCCTGCTCGACCGGCGCGCACGCGATCGGCGATGCCGCGCGGCTGATCTCGCTCGGCGATGCCGACGTCATGGTCGCGGGCGGTACGGAATCTCCGGTCGGCCGCATGGCGCTCGCAGGCTTCTCCGCGATGCATGCGCTGTGCGCGGCCTATAACGACCGCCCGACCGAGGCGTCCCGTCCCTACGACAAGGACCGCGACGGCTTCGTGATGGGCGAGGGCGCGGGCGTAGTGGTGCTCGAAGAGTACGAGCACGCGAAAGCGCGCGGCGCGAAAATCTACGCGGAACTGGTCGGCTACGGTCTTTCCGGCGACGCCTATCACATCACGGCACCGTCCGAAGACGGCGACGGCGCGTTCCGCTGCATGACCATGGCGCTGAAGCGCGCGGGCATCGGCGCTTCCGACATCGACTACATCAACGCGCACGGCACCTCGACCATGGCCGACACCATCGAACTAGGCGCGGTCGAGCGTCTCGTCGGTAACGCGGCGTCGAAGATCTCGATGTCGTCGACGAAGTCGTCGATCGGCCATCTCCTGGGCGCCGCGGGTTCGGCGGAAGCGATCTTCTGCATTCTCGCGATGCGCGACCAGATCGCGCCGGCGACCCTCAACCTCGACAATCCAGAGCGCGAAACGCCGATCGACCTCGTGCCGCATACGCCCAAGAAGCGCGAAATCAATACCGTGCTGTCGAACTCGTTCGGTTTCGGCGGCACCAATGCGTCGCTGATCTTCCGCAAAGCGCACTAATTTTCCTGGCTTCCTGCTTTGGCCATAATTGGCCTTAGGTTTGGTCCCGCGCGGCTCGGGGGCGGGCCGTCCAGAACAAGAAAACGGGATCGAGATGGCTGGACGCGAAGACGATCACTATTACGAAGCCCCCGCTGAATCGCCGCCACCCGCGCGGGCCGGCCGCCAGCGCACCGCAGCACCGCCTTCGCGCCGCGCGCGTCATCCGATCGTCATCATCGGCAACGCGATTTTCACGATCCTGCTGCTGCTCGCCGTATTCGTCGGCGGCGGCATTCTCTACGGCTCGAAACAATTCACCGCGCCGGGCCCGCTTGCGAGCGAACGCACCGTCAACATTCCGCAGCGCACCGGCTTGCGTGACATGGCCGATTTGCTCAAGCGCGAAGGCGTCATCGAAAATTCGACCTTCTTCGTGATGGGCGCCGTCATTCTCGGCGCCACCGAAAAGATGAAAGCGGGCGAGTACGTCTTTCAGAAGAACGCCAGCATGAGCGAAGTGCTGGAGACGATCATCGAAGGCAAATCGATCCAGCATTCGGTCACCATCGCGGAAGGGCTGACGACGCAGCAGATCGTGCAGCGCCTGAACGAGGCGGAGGTATTGAGCGGGCCGATCCAGCGGATACCGGGAGAGGGCAGCCTGCTGCCCGAGACCTATCGCGTGACGCGCGGCACCACCCGCGAACAACTGCTTCAGCGCATGGCCGCCGCGCACAAGCGCATGGTCGAAGAAATATGGGCCAAGCGCGCAGCGGATCTGCCGATCTCGAACATCAACGAGTTCGTGACGCTGGCCTCCATCGTCGAGAAGGAAACCGCGATCGCGAGCGAGCGCACGCGGGTTGCCGGCGTGTTCGTGAACCGCCTGAACAAGAAGATGCGGCTTCAGTCCGACCCCACGATCATTTACGGTCTCGTGGGCGGCAAGGGATCGCTCGGCCGTTCGCTCACGCGCGCCGACGTCGACCAGCCCACACCTTATAATACGTACACGATCGCAGCACTGCCGCCGGGGCCAATCGCGAACCCGGGGCGCGCTTCGCTCGAAGCGGTCGCCAATCCGGCTCGCACCAAGGAACTCTATTTCGTCGCCGACGGCACCGGTGGGCACGTCTTCGCCGAAACCTACGAGCAGCACCTGAAGAACGTCGCGCGCTGGCGCGACTTCCAGAAGCAGAACAACCCGCAGCAGACGCAGCCGGCCGCAGCACCGCAGACCCCGCCCGTGCAGACCCAGACGCCCGGCGCGACGCCGACATTCCAGGGCGGCGAACTCGGCAAGAAAGACCAGAAGAAAGAAGAGAAGGCCGCTCCGCAGAAGAAGAAGGTAGAAAAGAAGGCGGCGGAAAAGAAAAAGGCCGAGAAGAAAAAAGCCGACCCGAAGGCGGAGCAGCCTAAAGAGGGCGAGGCGAAGCAGTAATGATGGTGTCATCCCGGCCGAAGCATCGCGAAGCGATGCGAAGAGCCGGGACCCATACCCCCGGCGCTCAAATTTGACTCCGATGGTTATGGGTCCCCGCTTTCGCGGGGACGACGGTTATGTAGTTACTCGTCCGCTTGTGGCCCTCATTCTCCCTCGTTAAGGTCGCGCGGCTTTCAGAACAGAGAATCGCGGACAATCCTTCCGATGACGCTTGCCAGCATGACCGGTTTTGCCCGTTCTTCAGGCGTGCATGGGACTCTGCGCTGGGCCTGGGAACTGAAGTCGGTCAATTCCAAGGGTCTCGATCTGCGCTTTCGCTTGCCGCCGGGCCGCGATGCGCTGGAGCCCGCGATCCGCGCGGCGATCTCGAAATCGATTTCGCGCGGCAACGTGACCGCCAATCTCGCCATTCAGCGCGAAGGCGCCGCCCCGCAGGTGCGCGTGAACGAAGAAGTGCTCGCGGCCGTGATCGCGACCTCGCGCGATATAGCGAAAAAAATCGAAGCGCAGCCGCCGACGCTCGACGGCATCCTCGCCATCAAAGGCGTGATGGAAGTGATCGAGACGGAGGAAAACGAAGCCGAGCGCGAGGCGGCGAACGCCGCACTCCTCAAGGGTTTCGAGGCGGCGCTGAAGGATCTCGTCGCGATGCGCGGCAAGGAGGGCGAAGTCATCGGCGGTGTTCTCTCCACGCGCATTGGCGAAATCGAGAAGCTCACGAAATCCGCGGAAGCTTCACCCTCGCGCTCGGTTGATGCGATCCGCGCGCGGCTCGCCGAGCAGGTGAAGGAACTGCTTGCTGCGAGTTCCGCGCTCGATCCCGAACGGCTGCATCAGGAGGCGGCGCTGCTTGCCGCCAAGGCCGACATCCGGGAAGAACTCGACCGGCTGCATGCGCATGTCGGTGCGGCGCGGGCGTTGCTGAAGAACGGCGGCTCGGTCGGACGCAAGCTCGATTTTCTGGCGCAGGAATTCAACCGCGAGGCGAATACGCTCTGTTCGAAATCGAACGACGTTTCGCTCACCGCGGTCGGGCTGGATCTGAAAACCGCGGTCGACCAGTTCCGCGAGCAGGTGCAGAACATTGAGTAAGAAACGGAAAGCAGTGAAGAAGACCGGCGCGAAGCGCGAGAAAATCGCGCGGCGCGGGCTGATGTTCGTACTCTCATCGCCTTCGGGCGCGGGCAAGACCACGCTCACGCGGCTTCTCGTGCAGAAGGAAGAGAACATCGATCTCTCGATCTCGGTGACGACGCGCAAGCGCAGGCCGAGCGAAGTCGACGGCGTGCATTATCACTTTCTGACGCGCGAGGCGTTCGAGAAAATGCGCGATGCCGGAGACCTGCTCGAATGGGCGGAAGTGCACGGCAACTATTACGGCACGCCCGCAAAGCCGGTCGAGAAGGCGCTTGCGAAAGGCAGGGACGTGCTGTTCGACATCGACTATCAGGGTACGCGCCAGCTTTATAAAAAAGCGGCTTCCGATGTGGTCAGCATTTTTATTCTGCCGCCGTCGATCGCGGAGATGAAGAAGCGTATCCGCCGCCGCGCCACCGAAGACGAAATGACGATCAAGAAGCGCCTGGAAACCGCGAAGCACGAACTGAAGCGCTGGGGCGAATACGACTACGTCGTCATCAACGACGATCTCGATGCGGCCTTCGCGGATATTCACGCGATCCTGTCCGCGGAGCGGATGAAGCGCGTACGCCGCACCGGCGTCGTGGCGTTCGCTAAGAAGCTGCAATCGAAGCTTTAAGTTTGCCGTCGTCCCGGCCAAGCGAGGCGAAGCCGAGCGCGAGCCGGGATCCATAACCCCTGTGCCAAAGTTTGACGCCGGTGGTTATGGGTCCCCGCTTTCGCGGGGACGACAATTTAGATCGTTGCGCTGTCAAGCCACCAGCACTGTGCGCCCGATGGTCCTGCCGTTGCGCAGATCCTCGAGCGCGGCGTTGGCCTCTGAAAGCGGCCGTGTGTTCACCGGAATCGGCGCGACTTTTCCGGCACGCACGAGCGCGAGCATTTCCTTCGCCTCGGCGAGCGAGCCGACATAGTTGCCGACGATGGAGACGCCCTTGAGCGGCAGCACCGGAATGGAGAGCGGCATCTCGCCGCCGATCAGGCCGGCGACCACGAGCGTGCCGCCTTTCGCGAGCGCACCGAAGCCGAGTGCCGCGGATTTATCCGAGCCGACGAAATCGATCGCGCCCATCACGCCGCCGCCAGAAGCGGCCATGATTTCCTTGCGCGCCGCCTTGTCGGTCGGGTCGAACGCCGCAGCCGCGCCGTTTGCGAGCGCGTGCTCGCGTTTCTTCGCGTCGATTTCGATTACGATGGGTTTGTGCTTCGAGCGGGCCTTCAGGAAGGAGAATCCCATCATGCCGACGCCGCCGAGGCCGATGAGAAGCGCGGGTCCGCGTTCCGCGAGGCTCCCTAGCTTTGCAATCGCGGAATAAGCGGTGACACCCGAGCACATATAGGTGCCGGCGAGATCGCGCGGGATCGGATCGTATTCGAGGAGATATTTTGCGTTCGGCACGAGCACGTGGGTCGCGTAGCCGCCCTGCGTCTGGATGCCGATCTGCTGCGGCTTCGCGCAGAGATGCTCGTCGCCGCTCGCGCAGGTCGCACACTGACCGCAGCCGATCCAGGGATAGATTACATAGCGCTTGCCGATGGTGACGCCTTTTGCGTCCGGGCCGCAGGCGATGAGTTCGCCCTCGATCTCGTGTCCGAGCGCGAAGGGCAACGGACGACCGCCCGCAAGCTCCGCCTTGCGGCCGCCGCCGAGATCGAAGTAGCCGTCATGCAGGTGAATGTCGGAATGACAGACGCCGCAATGTCCGACCCGCACCAGAACTTCCGTTCCCTTCGGCTCCGGCGCGTCCACGATTTCCTCGCAGAGCGGTTTGCCGTAGTCGGTGAAAACCTGGCGCGCGATTTTCGTCATGGGTCACTTTCTCATCGCGGCGGCAACATTCGCGAGCCGCACAAAACCTTCGACCGGAATTTCTTCCGCGCGCTTCGTCGGTTCGATTTCCGCCGCCGCAAGAAGGGCAGCGGCATCGAGCCCCAGCGAGCGCAGGCTTTGGCGTAGCATCTTGCGCCGCTGGCCGAAAGCGGCAGCCGTGACCTGTCCGAGAATTTTCGCGTCGCAGGGAAGCGGGTTTTCGCGCGGAACGATCTGCACAACGGAAGAGGTGACCTTCGGCGCAGGCACGAACGCGCTCGGACTGATGTCGAATAAAATCCGCGCTGCGGAATGCCAGCCGGCAAGCACGCCAAGACGCCCGTAAGCGTCGTCGTCCGGTGTCGCGACGATGCGTTCCGCGACTTCGCGCTGAAACATCAGGATCAGCGAGTCGTAATAGGGCGGCCATGGCTCGAGCGTAAGCCAATCGATCAGGAGCGCAGTCGCGATGTTGTAGGGCAGGTTCGCGACGATGCGCGCCGTTCCGCCATGCAGGAGCGGCCGCGGGTCGAAGCGAAGCGCGTCGGCCTCGACGATCTCGAGTTTGCCGGGATAGTGCGCGGAAATCTCGTTGAGCGCGGCGATGCAGCGCGCATCGCGCTCGATCGCGATCACGCGCGAAGCCCCATCTGCGAGCAGCGCGCGGGTGAGCCCGCCGGGACCGGGGCCGACTTCGATCACGGTGACGCCGTCGAGCGATCCGCCCGCGCGGGCGATGCGCGACGTGAGATTGAGGTCGAGCAGGAAGTTCTGTCCGAGCGATTTTTTCGCCTGCAAATCGTGCTTGCGGATCACGTCGCGCAGCGGCGGCAGCCCGTCGATCTGGCTCATGCTTTGGCGGCGAGCCGTGCCGCGAGTTTCAACGCGGCTTCGAGCGAGGAAGGATTCGCGGTGCCGCTGCCTGCGAGATCGAACGCGGTGCCGTGATCGGGCGAAGTGCGGACGAAGGGCAGGCCGAGCGTCACGTTCACCGCGCGGTCGAAGGCGAGCGCTTTCACGGGGGCCAGCACCTGATCGTGATACATGCCGAGCGCGACGTCGTAATATTTTCGTGCGTGCTCGTGGAACAGGCTGTCGGCGGGATGCGGGCCGCTCGCTTCGATACCTTCATCGCGCAGCATGCGGATCGCGGGCGCGATCACGTCGATGTCTTCGCGGCCGATGGTGCCTTCCTCGCCGGCGTGCGGATTGAGACCGCAGACCGCAAGCCGCGGGTTCGAGATGCCGAAACGCACCCGGTAGTCGTGCGCCGCGATGCGCGCGCTCTCGACGATCAGCCGCGTCGTCAAGGCATCAGGCACATCGCGCAGCGGCATGTGAATCGTGATCGGGATGACTGCGAGTTCCTCGCTCCAGATCAGCATGACCGGACGCGGGGCGCCGCTCAGATGCGCGAGATATTCGGTATGGCCGGGAAAGGCGAAGCCGCCGGCCTGCATGACGTGCTTCGCGATCGGATTGGTAACGACCGCCGAGGCTTTACCTTTCTGCACGAGCTTCACCGCGAGATCGATCGAGGCGCGCGCGGCCTTCGCGCTTGTGCCGTCGGGTTTTCCGGGCGGAGCGCTTGCAGCCGCACCCGTAGCGACAAGCGGGAGCGCCGTTTCGAATGCCTGTACCGCTTCCTCGACGGCGCATTCGACGAGCGGAATGTCGAGCTTCAGCGCGCGGGCGCGGTCCTTTACGAACGCAGCGTTGGCCAGAAATGCGAAGGGTGGAAGCTTTCGCGCCTTGCGTTCAAGCCAGAGCCTGAGCGTGAGGTCGGGGCCGATCCCGGCCGGCTCGCCGAGCGTCAGGGCGAGCGGAAGCATTGGCTTTAGTTCTCGGAGATAATCTGGATGATCGAAGTCTTGCGCATCCGGTCGAGAATGCGTTTCTCGTAGGCTTCGAGACGCTTGCCGAGCAGTTCGTTCCGCAACTCGCGGTTCGAAGAAATGTCCGCGGGCACCTCGCGGCGTTCGCAGATCGCGACGACTTCGATGCCGTTCACGGTCGCTTCCGGCGGCGCCATGCGGCCGTCGGGCAGGGACTGCAACAGCTTCTGCAGCGCAGGCGGCAGATCCGAAGAGAGCCGCCGGATCGGCGGTTTCACCACGACTTCGTTGTACTGGCGGGCGAGCCCGGCAACCTGATCGCAGGAGGTGACGAGCGCGCGGAGGTTCTCCGCTTCTTTCGCGCGCAGGGCGCGTACGTTGTCGGGTGCGTTGCGGCGCACGACGAAGATCACCTGGACCATCGTGTACTGCGTGGACTTCAGGTTCATGTTCTGGCCGCGGGCATGCATCGCGGCGACCAGATCGGCATCGCGCACGACCACGTTACCGGAGTTGGCCTGCACGTATTGCTGCCAGGCGAGGTCGGACTTGATGCGATCCTTCAGTCTGACGACATCGACGCCGGTCTGCTTCAAGGCCTGCTCGAACTGCGAGGAGGACCTGCCTGATCGCTGCGCCATGCTGGTGAAGGCGCGGTCGACCTCCGACTGGGTCGGCGAGATGTCCGCGCGTTGCGCGACCTGAAGCTTCAGCTTGAACTCGATCAGCTCCTCGAGCACTTCCTTGCGCGAGGTATTCTTGCCGGTGCCCTTATGCAGCTTCTGCCGCTCGGCGATGTCGAGCATCGTGATCGGCTCGCCGTTCACGACGGCGGCGACCTGCGCGCGGACGGACGAGGGAGCAAACGCGGCAGCGGCGAAGGCCAGCGCGGCACAGGCGAGAAGAACGGGTCTGCGTGAGGCGGACGTGTTGGGCATGTCTGGCGTCGAACGGTCTCGTTTCAGCAAATAATACAGCACATCGCCCGTCAAAGACTATGGGCCGCTCCTGTGGCGGCAATAGGACCGCTTACGGAGTCGGCGTCGTGGTCGTGACCTGGTTGCCGAGGTTCTGTTTGAATCCGGTTTCGCCGAGCGTGCGCAGGTTCAGGCGCAGCATGAATTTGTGCACAGGCGAAGACGTAATCAGGTTCGTGTAATCGGCGACGTAGGTCGCGCTGATCGCGATGCACTCGTCGGTATAGGTCAGACCGACTGTCCCGAAGTCGATCCGGCCGCGCTCGAGGTCGTAGCGCACACCGCCCATGATGCTCCAGTAGTCGTGGAACTGGTAGTTCGCGGTCTGGTAGACGCCGTTACGGCGCTCGAGGTAGCCGATCATCGGCTGCGCTTCATAGCGCGAGTAGATGGTCGACAGCGTCAGGCGGTCCCAGCGCGAGGTGGTCTCCGCCTCGAAGCGGCGCAGCGACAGGTCGTCCTTGTCGAAGCGGAAGCGCGTGACGAAGGAGAGGCGTCCGGTCGGCTGGAAATAGATGCGCGACACGTAATCCGACGTGCGCTCTTCGAGGCCGGAATGCGCGCCGGTATTGGCGATGTCGTAGACCGAGTACGAGTTCAGGCCGAACATCTGGTACGACTGGCCGAGCAGCACGTTGACCATGCCGAAGCGGTGGACGTTGGCGGTGTATTGCAGGCCGTAGTTCAGGCGCGAGCCGCCTTCGACGCGGTCGTAGCCGGAATATTTGTCGATCGCGAAGAGGTTGGTGTCGTCGAACACGAGGCTCTGCGCGTCTTCGTTCGGGAAGCGGCCGATGCGGGTTTCGTTCGGGCGGATGATGGTCTGCACGATCGGCTCCAGCGTCTGCGTGCCCCACGAATGCACGGAGATGAAGGGCCAGCGCGCTTCGAGGCCGACCACCGGCATGGCGCGGATCAGTTCGTCGTTGGCGACCGTGTTCAATGCCGCGATGTTGGCGTCGGGGCTGACCTGGATCGACGCGGCGTCGGCACGCACGCGCGCAAAAGGCGTGAACAGGATGCCGGTGACGTCGCTCGTGATCGTGCGCTTCCAGTCCATCAGCGCGGAGAGCCGGTTATAGGTGCCGGGCAGGCCGCGCACGAAACACTGGTTCGGGTTCGGATTGATGGCGATACAGCGCGAGAGATCCTTGCCGTTGGTATCGAGGACCGAAGTCGCGCCGAGGTCGGCCTGATCGCGCGAGATGCTGGTGAAGTTCAGCCGGTAGGAAAGCTCGCCGCCCAGAATCGGATTGCCGAAGAAGTACGAGTAGTCGATCACCGGATGCACGAACGGCAGTTGGCGGTTGTTGTCGAGTTCGGACAGCCCGTAGAAGCCGAGCGCGCGCATGTCGAAGTGCGAGCGGTCGCCCTGGCCGGTCATGAAAATCTGCGAGGTGCGCTCGGTGAGGCGTGTGCGGTTGATATAGTAGTCGTTCAGGAACGAACGATCCGAGAGCAGCGCGCCGTCGAAGCCCCAGGTCCAGCGCTGGTTGATGTTGAATTCGCCGGAGGCTTCCAGCGCGCCGCGGAAATTACGGTTGCCCGACAGCGAGCCGAACCGCTCCGGGTTGGTCTGGTCGATGCCCGCGGCCTTGATCTGGTACGCGCCGTTCACGAGCCGATGGCGGAATTCGCCCTTGCCGAGCACGCCCTGTCCGCTGAACGGAACGACCGCGACGGTCGCGTCCATGTTCGGCTTGATCGACCAGAAGTAGGGCGCTTCGATACCGACGCCGACGCGGCTGTTCGAATAGACGTGGGGCGGCAGGAAGCCCGACTGACGCTTCACGGTCGGGTCCGGGTGATAGAAGAACGGCAGATAGGCGACCGGATAGCCGAACAGTTCGAGCGTGCCGTTCTCGTAGTAAACCTTGCGCTCGCCTTCGTTATGGATGATGCGCGCGGCCTTGACCTGCCACAGCGGCGGCTTTTTCGGATCGTCGCGGCAGGGTTCGCACGCCGTGTAGACGCCGTTCGAGAACACGGTGATGTTGCCTTCGGTGCGGTCGGCGCGCGAGGCGGCGAAGCGCGTGCGCTGCGGCGTCTCGACCAGCATCGAATTGACGAAGGCTTCGCGGAAGTCCTGCGTCATATCCAGCGAGTTGGCGTGGATGACGTTGCCGTCCTTCGCCTTGTAGCGGACGTTGCCTTCCGCGAACATCTTGTTGGTGGCGCGGTCGTAGGTGACCTTGTCGGCTTCCAGCACGCCGCCGTCGTAGTAGATCTGCACGCCGCCGACTGCATGAACCTTGTTGTTCTTGTAGTCGTAGATCATCTCGTTCGCAGTGACCAACATCTGCGTGTTCTGATCGCGGCTCGACTTCTTGCCCATCAGGCGTTTGGTGAGCGAAGGCTCGACCGTCTTCGAACGCGGCAAGGACTGCGCGTAGGCAGCGCCGTTCAGGCCCGCAAACAAGAGGGCGCAAAGAACCGCAAACCCGGCGCGGCGGAACGGCCGGCCGGATGCGTGCACTCCGGAGGTGACGGCGGAAAGGGAGCGCATCTAGCCGTCTTCCTGATGCAAAAGAATTGAACAGCCGATCATCGCGGCACAGACCACGGGCAGCCAGCCGGCGACGATCGGATGCAGGAACCCACCTTCGCCGAGTTGCTCGGAAAGTTGCGACCCGACGTAAAGCAGGAAGCCCGACAGCACGCCGATCGTGACCATCCTGCCGACGCCGCCGAGCCGGAATACGCGCAGGCTTACCGCCGCCGCGATGATGACCATGGTGGCGAGGAGAAGCGGGCGCGCGAGCAGAAGCTGATACTGGATTTCGTAACGCGCGGCGGAAAGCCCCGCGGCCTTCACGAGTTCGATCGCGGCAGGCAGTTCCCAGAACGAAAGTGCCGCCGCATTCGAGAAGGTGCCGCGAACCTGATCGGGGGTGAGGCTCGTCGGCAGCAGATGCGAGGCGAGCGTCTTCGGACTGTTGGTAGGCGAGAAGATCGAAACTTCGGTGAGGCGCCAGGCACCGGGCTGCAACTCGGCGGACTTCGCTTCGACGCGCTCGATGAATTCGCCTTTGGCGTCGAACACGAAGATGCGCACGCCCGAAAGCGTGCGGCCCTGATTGCTCGCGGCCTGGGCGTTGATGATCGCCTGGGTATTGTCGGCGCGCTGGCGAACCCAGATGTTGCCCTGCGGCTTTTCCTGGCTCCAGCCGATGGCGGCGGCGCGGGCTGCGAGCAATTCGCTCTCGATGCGATCCGCGCTTTCCTTCAGCGCCGCGGAGAGCGGATTGTAGACGGTGGTGGCGGCGACACCGATCAGGAGTGCTGCTACGACCGCGCTGCCGATGAACTGCCAGGCGGAGATGCCGGCTGCGCGTGCGACCACGAATTCGAGCCGGCGCGACAGCGCGAGGAATGCCGACATCGCGCCGATCAGCGTCGCAAACGGCAGCATCTGCTCGGTGAAGGAGGGCAGGCGCAGCAACACGAGATAGCCGATCCGGGAGGCCGTGCTGTTGGGCTGGTCGCCGACGCGGCGCGTAAGCTCGAAGAAATCGACGACCGCAATCAGCGCGACGCAGGTCAGGAACGCAATCGCAACCGCCGTCAGGAAACGGCGGCCGAAATAACGACCGAGCATGCCGAAAGCGACCATCTTGCTACGCCGTCCTCAATCGTTCGAAACGCGCGGAGAGGAGATCCGCGATCTTCTGAAGCAATGCAGGCACCCTGAACTGCGCGAATCCTGCGATCACCGCGAGCCCGTAGAGGATGCCGGCGACCGGCACGAGATAGGTAATCCAGGTCAGCGCCGCGTTGCGCGCGACCATTCCGGAGGTGCCGAAACCGAAAATTTCCACGAGCGCGAATGCGCCGGCAGCACCCGCGATCGCAAGGCCGCGGCTTTGCCGCGTGGTGCGCGCTTCGCCGAGGAATGCGAAGGCAAGCACGAAGGCCGCGATCGGAAACAGCGGCGCGGAAAGGCGCTTGTGCAACTCCGCGCGGAAGCGGCCCGGGTCCTGCTTGTACATCTCGTCGGACTCGTCGGCCGTCACGAGATCGTAGAGCGTGCGGTCGGTCGCGCGATAGAGCACGTGCTGGTTCGGCGTGAGCTGCGACATGTCGAAGGCGTAGCGCTGAAACTCGACAAAGTTCGGCGACTTGTTCTGCCCCTGGCGGCGCTGCATCACGCCGCCGTCGAGGATCAGGTAGGCGCCCTGCGGCGAATGCACGATGCGTCCGCGCTCGGCGATATAGGTGGTTTCGTTGTCCTGATTGCGCGCATCGAACACGAAGATGCCGAGCATCAGTCCGTCCGGGCTGCGTTCGCGGACGTGGAAGGTGAGTCCGCGGTCCATCGACATGAAGCGGCCGGGGATTGCGACGTTCGAGACAATGTCGGCGTTCACTTTCGAAATCTGCTCGCGCAGCGTGCGGAGCGTCCAAGGCCCGACTTCGGCGCTGACGGCGATGGTGAAGGTCGCGACGATCATGGTGAGCGCGAACAGCGGGCGGAAAATGCGCCAGCGGCTGACGCCGGCGGCGTTCATCACGATCAGTTCGGAATCGGCGGAGAGGCGGTTCAGTGTGAACACGATTGCGATGAACAGCGCGATCGGGGCGATCACGAGCATCAGCATCGGCAGTGCGAGGGCGGTGATGGTCAGGAACACGAAGAACGACTGGCCCTGGGTCGCGAGCAGGTCGAAGCGGCGCAGGACCTGCGTCAGCCAGACCAGTGTGGTAAGGCTTCCCAGCACCGCGAGGAACGCGATGGCGGCAGTCGAGAACAAATACCGGTCGAGCCGCCCCATTCGCGTCGATACTCACGGTGCCGATTCTCCACCCAGAATCGGGACCGCCCCCTACTAAATTGACCGGCAGAAACTGGCCGGGAATTGAGGCTTTCAGGGGGCGCTCGCCCCACAAAAAATCCTCGGTTAATACTGTCCCATCAATCCCTTAACGGACTCCGACATGGCCGAAGCACCGAAGATCTCCATAGCCGACCTGAAGACCCCCGTCACCGGTATTCTGGTAGTGATAACCGACGAAAATCTGGATTTCGGCGCCGCCGCCAAGGCGGCGATGAAGCCGTCGGGGGATCTTTTCCAGCGCGTCGCCAAAATCGAGAAGTTCACCGGCAAGCGAAACAAGATTTTGAGCCTCGCGGCACCCTCCGGTCTCAAATTGGAACACCTGATGGTGGCAGGGACCGGCAAGTCCAAGGACATGAAGGCGGAGGACTGGCTGAAGCTCGGCGGCGCGATTGCGGGAAGGCTGCCTTTGGGCGCCCGGAATGTGACCGTGCTCGCCCAGATTCCCGGTGGAAAACTGGACGCCGATGACGCGGCCCAGATCGCGCTCGGGATCAAGCTCCGCGCCTACAAGTTCGACCGCTACAAGACGAAGAAAAAATCCGGAGAGGACGACGAGCCGAAGACGCCGGCCGCCGACATCAGGATCGCGGCCGACGACGTCGCGGGTACGAAGAAGGCGTGGGTTGCTGCGGAAGCGGTCGGCAGCGGCATCGTGCTCGCCCGTGAACTCGTGAACGAGCCGCCGAACGTACTCTTCCCCGTTGAGTTCGCGCGCCGCGCGAGCGAGTTGAAAAAACTCGGCGTACAGATCGAGGTGCTCGACGAGCCGGCGATGAAAAAGCTCGGCATGCACGCGCTGCTCGCGGTCGGGCAGGGCTCCGAGCGCGACAGCCGCCTCGTCGTCATGCGCTGGAACGGCGCGAAGAAGAAATCCGAAACGCCGGTCGCGATCGTCGGCAAGGGCGTGTGCTTCGATACCGGCGGCATTTCGATCAAGCCCGCCGCCAGCATGGAAGACATGAAGGGCGACATGGCGGGCGCGGCCTGCGTCACCGGCCTCATGCATGCGCTTGCCGCGCGCAAGGCGCGCGCGAATGTGGTCGGCGTGATCGGTCTTGTCGAGAACATGCCGGACGGAAACTCCTACCGCCCCGGCGACATCCTGAAATCTTATTCGGGCCAGACCATCGAGGTCATCAACACCGACGCGGAAGGCCGCCTCGTGCTCTGCGACGCGCTCGCCTACACGAACGAGCGCTTCAAGCCGAAGCTGATCGTCGATCTTGCGACGTTGACGGGCGCAATCCTCGTGGCACTCGGGCAGGAATATGCGGGCCTGTTCTCGAACGACGACAAGCTCGCGGAACGCCTCACCGAAGCGGGCAAGGTCACGGGCGAACTCGTGTGGCGGATGCCACTTGCGCCCTATTACGACAAGATGATCGACTCGAAGTTCGCCGACATGAAGAACACCGGCGGACGTTTCGGCGGCTCGATCACGGCCGCGCAGTTTTTGCAGCGCTACATCGGCAAGACGCCGTGGGCGCATCTCGACATCGCGGGCACCGGCATGGCCGCGCACAACACCGAGATCGGAGATTCATGGGGTCCGGGCTGGGGCGTGCGGTTGCTGAACGAGTTCATCTCGGCGCATTATGAGTGAGGAGCGACGGCCATGACGAAGCTGCTCGAGAAAGCCATCGAAAGCGCCCGCGCCTTGCCGGATGAGGAGCAGGACGCGCTTGCGCTTGCGATCATTTCGATGACGGAAGCGGGGCTCAGCGTCCCCGATCTGGACGACGAGACCCGCGCTGCGATCCGCGAAGGATTGGCGCAAGCGCAGCGCGGCCAGTTTGCGAGCGACGAGGAAATGCGCGCGTTGTGGCAGCGTTTCGGGAAATGAGATTGCGCTTTACGCTGCGCGCTCTCGGCGACCTCAATTCGATCCATAACTATCTGTCAGAACGAAGTATTTCAGGTCCGGCAAAAGTGGGCGGCGCGATCCAGCGGGCAACTGAAAATATCCGCAGCTTCCCGAAGGGAGGCAAGCTCGCGGGTCTCGATCATGTTCGCGTGATGCCGGTTGGCGGCTATCCCTATCTGATCTACTGGGAGATCGGCGCGGACGAAGTTCGCATACTCCACATCCGTCATGCGGCCCGCATGCCTTGGCCCGGCGAAACCAAATGACCGAGATCTATTTCTACCACCTGCAAAACCAGCCGCTCGAAAAGGTGCTGCCTCAACTCTTGGAGAAGTGCCTCGAGCGCGGCTGGCGCTGCGTGGTGCAGGCGAGCAGCGACGAGCGCGTGCAGGCATTGGATCAGCATCTGTGGACGTGGCGCGACGATTCTTTTTTGCCGCATGGGATCGACAAGGAAACGAACGCTTCCGAGCAGCCGGTGCTGCTCACGACTTCGGAGGACAATGCGAACGGGGCGCAGGCGCGCTTCTTCGTCGAGGGCGCGAGCAGCGAGAACCTCGCGGGCTACGAGCGCGCGATCCATCTGTTCGACGGTAACGATCCCGACGCCGTCGATAATGCGCGCGCGCAATGGAAAGTCGCGCAGGCCGCAGGCCACGCGGTGACGTATTGGCAGCAGGACGAAGCCGGCCGCTGGCAGCAGAAGGCGTGAGCTAGCCCTTCTTCCGTCCGCGCAGCACGCGATATTCGAGCACGCCGTCTACCGCGAGGCGCTCGATCATGAGCCCGCCGATATTCGCTTCCGGAATCATCCGCAATCCCGTCCAGCGCAGCCAGCTTGCGCGCCGCGTGTCGCGCTTGATCAGCGCGTTCATCTCCTCGACCGGGCGGTGATAGATCAGCTTGGAGAGATCGCGCGAATGTTCGATCTCGAGACCGGCTGCCTCGAAGGCTGCGCGCCAGCCGCGCTCGGTCGGCATCACCGGGCAGCGCCACATCTTGCGGACGATGTCGAGGTCGCCTTCGAATTTTTTCGGGAAGTTTTCGATCGGCATGTCGTCGACGAGAATGAAGGTGCCGCCGGGCTTCAGCGCGCGGGCGATGTTCGCGACGGTCGCGTTCGGGTTTACCGAGTGCACCATGCTCTCGATGCCGATCGCGAGATCGAACTCGCCTTCGATCGGCTCGTCATAGGATTTCAGTTCGAAACGGATGCGGTCTTCGAGCCCGCGCTTCTTCACTTCCTCGCGCGCGCGGTTGATCTGGATCGGCGAGATGGTGCGGCCGAGCCAGGTGCCGCCGATCTTTCCGATGAGGTCGAACGCCGTGCCGCCGTAGCCGCAGCCCGCGTCGAGCACGCGCGGGTTCTCGGGCAGCTTCAAGCCTTCGAGCATGAGATTGTGCAGGACGAAGGGGCCGTTGTGGCCGGTGACCGGATCGTCCATCAGGCGATGCACGGTCATGCTGCCGTAACCGGAATAGCGGCGCACGATCCGGTTCCAGCGGACCCAGCGGTCGAGCCAGCGATAATAGCTCGAGACTTTGCGTAGTTGCGTTGCGCGCGCGGTGTCTGCTGCGGCTTCGGTCATTCTGCAATTACCCAATCAAAAAGCGCCCCGGTGCGAGGCGCTGCATGACGCCATCGTAGCCGCAAGAGCGTGTCCGCAAAAGGGCGGCGGGATTTCGTGGCCCGTTCAGGCGCGGGATTTTCCGCGCGCGGGTTTCGCGGGCGGTGCCTGCACGAGCCGGCGCAAGCGCAGCCCTGCGAGCAATCCGGCGAAGCAGAAAACCAAGAAAATCCAGCCACTTAGCGCGCCTGCGTGGATCCCCGACAACAGCACGCCGATGGTGCAGCCTAGCGCGACCATCGCGCCCCAGCCCATCAGCACGCCGCCGATCAATCCGCGCAGGGCTTCATCGAGTGTCGGCCGGCGCGGCTGGAATTGTCCGGAGACGAGCGCTGCGGCGAAGCTCGCGAGAATAATTCCGCCGACGAAGATTCCGTTCGGCGAAAGGAGCGCAGTCTTCACGGCGGTCACGCAGCCGCGAAATGTATCGAGCCCGTGGAGTGTTTCGGGCAACAGTCCTGCTTCTCGTGTCCATGTGCGGGCGAGCGAACCGAGCTCCGCGGTAACGCCGAGCGGCGAGACGCGCAGGTAAGCGACCGCGGAAATCACGCCCACCAGCAATCCGCCGATCCACGCGGGCCAGCGCTCGACGAAGATCGCATTGCCGATGCTCGCGGCATCGATGCGTGTTTCCTTGCGCGCGGAAATCTTGAATGAAGTTCTGGAGAGCACGTACCAAGAGATCGCAAGCAGTACCGCCACGGTCAGCGCCAATGTGCCTGCGTAGCCGAAGGTATGCGGCAGCCACACGACGGGGCTGTCCACGATGGTTGCGAGATAGAGCGTGTTCCAGCTCACGAAGCCGAGACCGAAACCGATCACGGTGCCGATGAGCGCGAAGGGCGACGCCGGCGATCCTTCGCCCAGACGATAAATGTGCGCGGAGATGCATGAGCCGGAAATCGACATGCCCGCGCCGAACACGAAGGCGCCGAGCGCGAGCGCGTAGCTGACCGGGCCGATATGCGCGGTCGGCGGCAGGCGGTCGGCGAGCGGGAGCGGCATCCATTGCGTGAGCACGACGAGATAGCCAAGCGCGCCGACACCAAGCGCGAGCAGGATCGACAAGACGCCGCGCGGATCTCCTTCCTCGAGATATTCGCGGCTGTGACAGAAGAAGCAGAAGCGCGAGCGCTGCAACACGAAACCCAAGATGCCGCCGAGCGCGAGCGAGAGCGCAAGCGTGCGCGTTTCCGGCGTGCTGTAAAGCGACACGACGCAAAGCACGATCGCCGCTGCGATGACTGAGGCCGTAACGCGAGGCAGGGTGATTCCGTTCATGGGCTGAACCTATCAGAAGAAGAAAGGACGCGGATGCTTTCGCAATCCGCGTCCAGTTGTGCGCCTCGGGAGGAACAATCGAGTGCGCGTCTCCTTGATGCGTTACTTGCCGTTCCAGACCAGACCGGCGTTGTTCTGGACCGGCACGCCGACCGCGTTGCCGTATTCGGTCCACGAGCCGTCGTAGTTCTTGACGTTCTGGTAGCCGAGGATCTTGGCGAGTGCGAACCAGGTGTGGCTCGAACGTTCGCCGATCCGGCAATAGGTGATGATCGGCTTCGAGCCGTCGATACCGGCGTCGGCATAGACCTTCTTCAGTTCGGCGGCGGGAAGGAAGGTGCCGTCAGCCGCGACCGCCTTGCCCCAGGGGACGTTCTTCGCGCCCGGGATGTGGCCCGCACGCACGGAAAGTTCCTTGATGCCGTTCGGCGCGATGATCTTGCCGTTGTATTCGTCCGGCGAACGGATATCGACGAGCACCGCGCTGTTGTTGCCGGCGTTCACGACCGAAAGCACGTCGGCGAGCTTCGCGCGAAGCTGCGGCTTGCCCGCGGGCAGGGTGAAGTTCGACTTCGCGTAGTTCTTCACGCTGGTGTCGAGCGGCAGGCCCTTGGCTTCCCAGAGCTTGCGGCCGCCGTCGAGCAGCTTCACCTGGCCGCCGAGACCGTAGACTTCATAGACCCACGCACCCCATGCGGCGAACCAGTTGTTGTTGTCGCCGTAGAGAATGATGGTGGTATCCTTGTTCACGCCGGCCGCCTGCAACTGCGCTTGCAGGTTCTGCGCGCTGACGATGTCGCGGCGAACCGTGTCGACGAGGTCGTGGTGCCAGCGGATGTTGATCGCGCCCGGGATGTGGCCGCGCTCGTAGACGCCGGGATCGACGCTGACTTCGAACACGCGGATTTTCGGATTTTCGAGATTCTTCGAAAGCCAGTCGGCCGTGACCAGCGGGCCTTTCGGCAGCTCTTGCGCGGCAGCGGGTAGTGCGAGCGCGGCGGCTACGGCGAGACCGGCCAGCAAACGAAGGGGGGACATGGATAGCTCTCCTGATTTTCTTGCGGCGACGAACCGTCGACCGTTTCAGGAGCATTTCACATGAATAATTGTGTTGTCAAGAATTATACAATCTACAATGGGATTAGGGAAATATAATACAGAAAAATATGTGAAATAGTTTAAAGTATTGATATATAACTACGAAAAAGCCCCGGACGTCCTGTCCGGGGCTCTTTCTTGGTTGTCGTTGTAGGCGTTTGCGAGTCGTCGTTAGAAGCTGCTGAAGCGGTAGTTCGCGCCGAAGCGGATCATCGAGGCGTCGAAGTTCGCGCCGAGATCGTAATAGAGGTACTCGGCCTTGAGGGTCCAAGAGTTCGAATAGGCCCATTCGAGGCCGCCGCCGATCGTCCAGCCGGTGTCCGTGTCGTGGATGCCCAGTGCCGCAGCGCGCGAGAAGGCAATGCCGCCGGTGCCATAGAGCATCGTGCGGTCCCAGGTGTAGCCGATGCGGGCGCGCGCGGTGCCGATGTAGTCGATGTGCGCGGGAATGCCGCCCGGTGCGCCGTTCATGTCGGTGCCGGAGATGTCGGCTTCGATGCCGAACACGATGTTCGGCGAGAACTGCCAGTTGTAGCCGAGCTGAACGCCGCCGGTGAAACCGTCGAGGTCGTCGCTGAAGCCGTAGCCGAGATGAATACCGGCATACATGCCGGTCCAGTTGAAGACCGCGGCCGGCGGCGCGTATTTGTACATGGGTCCGCGAACCGGAATGTCGGCTGCGTTGGCCGAAGGCGCGACCGCGAATGCGGCGAGCACGGCGCTGAGTGCGAGAGTCTTTTTCAAGGTTGCCCCCTAGAGCGAATGGATATTGATCGGGCTCGCGGGGAGGCTAATTTTTTATGGTTAATGGCGGCTTAGGATTGGGTTAGCGAAAGGTTAAACCCGGACACCCGCCAAGGCGTGTTGCGTGCGCGCCACAGAGCGCGGGATGGCCTTCAGCCGCTGACGACCCCGCCCGCACCCGTCTCCCGCTGATAGAGAACGAGATCGAGCGAAGGCGCGAAGTCGCGGCCCTTCAGGCCGGTCAGGATCGCGTGGGCCTGCCCGCGATGGTGGGTCTGGTGATTGAAGAAGTGGTCGAGCGCGGGTGCGAGCGGCTGCGTCACGGTCTTCGGATTGACGATGGTCACGTAGCTGAAATTCGCAGCCAACTTCGCTTCGGTGAGCTGGCCGGTATAGGCGGAGATCCGCGCATCCTCGCGGTCGCGTGCCGCGCGCAACGAAGAGAGTTCTTCGTGGAGGATCGTATCGAGTTTCGCCGGCGCCTCGCCCTGTCCGGTGAAGCGTTTCATCCAAATGCGGTCGGCGACAAGGATGTGATTGAGCGTGCCGTGCATCGACTTGAAGAACGCGCCGCGGTCGGCGCGGTATTCGTCGGCGGACAGTTTCGCAGCCGCGTTGTAGATGCGCTCGTTGGCCCAGGCATTGTAGCCGGAGAGCATGACGTAGCGGTTTTGCGGCATCGAAGTCTCCTAGAGCCAGAAGCGCACCGCGATTTCGCGGAACGCGATCACAGCGGCAATCAACGCAAGCGGCCCGAAACGGAGCAGCGCGGGCAGATCGCTTCGCATGACGACGCGCGAGACGATAACCGGAGCCGCGATCAGCGCGCAGAGCATGGTCCAGTAAATGTAGCGGTATTCGTGCGCGATGCCGATCACGAATAGCGCGAGCGTATAGAGTGTGCCGGAGGAGACCAGCGCGAAGGTGACGTGCCGCGTCACGCGATCGCGGATGCCGGTGGATGCCCACAGGAATGCGATGCAGACGAGCAGGTAAACGTAAGGCGGGCCGAACGGCGACAGGCTCCAGTTCACGGAGAACCATTCGATCGCGTTATAGACCGGGTTCGGCGTGAAGGTGACTTCCTTCTGGTTGTTCGATTGCCAGCCGGTCTTCACCGGCTCTTCGCAGCCCTTGCAGAGAAATTGCAGGAAGCGGTTCAGGTGCGCCGCGCGATGCGTGAGATAGGCGCGCGGCTCGGCGAGGATCGCATCCACCCAGATCTGCGTGAGTTCCTTCCCGAACTTCGGCTTGAGGTTCTCGTAAACCTCGCCGCACCCGCCCTTGAGGTCTGGGTCCCAGCCGTATGTGTCCCAGTGGCGAGGCGTGTAGCAGCCCCGGCCGCTCCCGGGGCGGTCCTTGAACATCCGGTTCTTCTCGACGAAGTCCGGGCCGAAGAAGCCTTTGTACTGATCGCGGCCGGAGAAATAGGTGATGCCGCCGAGATCGAACACCTGTAGCGGCGAGATCGGCTTGATGTCGGGCACGCGGAATAAATAAGGGTCCGCGAACATGTGTCCGGGGATGAAGAGCAGCGAAAGCGCGCCGGCCATGATCGTGCGTTTGATGAAGCCGAGTGCGCGCCAGCGCGGGCTCACCGCGTAGATCGCAAGATCGATCAAAGGCGGCATGCCGAACACGGCGTTCGCGCGGAAGAAGCCGCCGAGCAGGATAAAGAGCCACATGAAGCCGGCTGCGATGCGCGTGCGTTTGAAATAGCCGCGCAGCAGGAGTGCCGCGATGCCTGCGGCCAACAGCATCGAGATCGACATCGCGATGTCTTTGACGAGCTGGCCGTTGTAGTTGATCGCCATCGGGAAGAAGGCCATGGCGAAAACGAAATAGGGGAGCGTTTTGCTCTCCTCGTCGCGATAGCAGAGCGCGATCAGGACGAAGCCGCTCCAGTAGCCCGCGAGGAAAAGTGCCAGCATCGGCTGCGGGCCTGACCAGAACCATTGCAGCGGGATCCAGAAGAAAGCCAGGAGCGGCGGCTGCCAGTTGTTCCAGCTGCCGGTTCGGAGCATCGCGACATAGGCCCAGGCGTCGTGGTGATAGAGGCCGGGATAGAGCGCGTAGAAATTGACGAGTGCCGCGGCGAGCGCGGACGCAAACAGGCGCCGCGTCATCGAAAGCGGGGGAAGCGCGCTGGCTTGCATGGGAGGGCGGGCATCTCGACCGTGGCGGGAAGGCTTCCTTGCCAGCCAGTTATGGCAAAGAAAAGCCCGCCTTGAAGCGATCCGCCGCCGCCGCTATAGACCCGCCAACTTTGAACCCCCCCGAACAAGCAGGAAAAGAACATGGCGGTCGAACGCACCTTCTCGATCATCAAGCCCGACGCGACCAAGCGTAACCTCACGGGCGCGATCAACCAGAAGATCGAGGCCGCCGGCCTTCGCATCATCGGCCAGAAGCGGATCAAGATAAGCAAGGCGCAGGCCGAGGGCTTCTATGGCGTTCATAAGGAGCGCCCGTTCTTCGGAAGCCTCGTCACGTTCATGACCTCCGGCCCGGTGGTGGTGCAGGTGCTTCAGGGCGACAACGCCGTCGCGAAGTACCGCGAGGTGATGGGCGCGACCGACCCCGCAAAGGCGAATGCGGGAACCATCCGCAAGGAATTCGCGGAGTCGATCGAGGCAAACTCGGTGCACGGCTCCGACAGCGCCGAAAACGCGAAGATCGAAATCGATTTCTTCTTTAAGCCGGAAGAAATCGTCGATTGACGGCTTCGATCCTGCGAGTTGCAGGGTCGATATTGTCGCTTATTGCGCTGCAAACGTCCGGTTTTGCTTGGCAGAGCCGGGCGTTTTCTTTATTCCCGTTACAGAACTTATACACCCGTATAAATGCGGGTGCGGGATCGCGCAGATGAACCACGCCATCCCGTAAACAAACGGGAGAGGCGCGTGGACTTTCTTCTCACAGACATGATGCAGGCGGCGTTCTGGATCGCCGCGCTGAAGATCATCGGCATCAACATCATTCTTTCCGGCGACAACGCGGTGGTGATCGCGCTGGCCTGCCGCATGCTGCCGCCGAAGGAACGCTTCTGGGGCATGGTGCTCGGCGCTGGTGTCGCGGTGCTCCTGCGCATCCTCTTCACGCTCGTGGTCGCCGAAGCCATGGGCTACCAGTGGCTGAAGCTGATCGGCGGCGTGCTGCTCCTGTGGGTCGCGGTGAAGCTGCTCGTTCCGGAAGACGAAGAGAACGAGAAGATCGAAGCCGCGAGCAATCTCTGGAAAGCGGTTCGCATCGTTGCGGTCGCAGACATCGTCATGAGCCTCGACAACGTGATCGCGATTGCGGCTGCCGCCGAAACTGCGGCGGTTGCGCTCGATCCCGCGCATGCATCGACCATCAAGGCGGTGCTGATCGGCTTCGGTCTTGCGACTTCCGTGCCGATGATCATCGCGGGCAGCGCGATCCTGATGGCGTTGCTCGACCGCTTCCCGATTTTGGTGTGGGCGGGTGCAGCACTGCTCGGCTGGGTCGCGGGCGACATCATGATCAAGGACGGCGCTCTCGCGCGGGTCTTCAGCCCGGCGATGCTCGATCAGTTGCACTACCCGGCGGCTGCGGCCGGCGCTGTGTTCGTGCTGCTGCTCGGATCATTGATCCGCCGCTCGCGTCACCTCGCGGCGATGGAGGAGCCCTTCATCACGCGCGCGGGGCACATCGGCGAGCCGCCGCATAAGAAGTAACGTTCTCTCCCAAGACCTGATGGCCGGGCGAGAGCCCGGCCATTTTCTTTTGTCTTCGTCATGGCCGGGCTTGTCCCGGCCATCCACGTCTTTACAGCTTTGATTATCTGCTAAGGCGTGGATGCCCGGCACAAGGCCGGGCATGACGCTGAGAGGCAGTTATTGGATTTTCGCCTTGCCTTCCGCGACGAGGCGCAAGGCCTGCGGATAAATCCTGTGCTCTTGCTCCAGCACGCGGCTCGCAAGCGTGTCTTCGCTGTCGCCGGGAAGCACCGGCACCTGCGCTTGCAGGATTGCAGGACCGTCGTCGAGTTCGGGCGTCACGAAATGCACGGTGCAGCCCGCGAATTTCTCTCCGGCCTCGATCGCGCGCTTATGCGTATGCAGTCCCTTGTAGGCGGGCAGCAGCGAGGGGTGGATGTTGATCATACGTCCGCGCCACTTCTCGACGAAGCGCTCCGACAACAGCCGCATGAAGCCGGCGAGCGCCACGATCTCTACGTTGGCGGCGTTGAGCGCGACATCCATCGCATTGTCGAAAATCTCGCGCGACGGAAATTTTTTGTGTTCGATGACCTGGGTTTCGATGCCGTTGCCGCGCGCGAATTCGAGGCCGCCTGCATCGGCGGCGTTTGAAATCACGAGCACGACTTCCGCCGGGTAGTCTTTCGCTTTCGCGGCCTCGATCAGCGCCCGCATATTCGAGCCGCGTCCGGAGATCAGGATCCCCACGCGTTTCTTCATGAAAGCGCGAGCTTTCCGTCGAACAGCGTCACCGGTTCGCCCCTGTGTGCGACGATCTCGCCGATCTTGACCGGTTTCTCGCCGGCGTCACTGAGGGCCTTTTCGACGCCGCCGAGTTTTGCAGCATCGACTGCGATGATGAGGCCGATGCCGCAGTTGAAGGTGCGGAGCATTTCGAGTTCGGCGACGTTGCCGACCGAAGCGAGCCATTTGAAGACCGGCAGCACCGGAATTTTCGAAAGATCGACTTTGGCTGCGGTGTTTTCGGGAAGCACGCGCGGAATGTTGTCGACGAAGCCGCCGCCGGTGATGTGCGCGAGCGCCTTGATGCCGGAGGAAGCCTTGAGCGCGGCAAGCACGGACTTCACATAAATCCGCGTCGGCACGAGCAGCGCTTCGCCGAGCGTGCGGGAGGGATCGAACGGCGCTTTCGCATCGAGTTTCGCGCCGCTCTTTTCGACAATGCGGCGCACGAGCGAGTAGCCGTTCGAATGCACGCCGGAAGAGGGCAGGCCGAAGAGAACGTCGCCGGCCTTTACGTCCGCGCGCGGCAGCAGCGCTTCGCGCTCGACCGCGCCGACCGAAAATCCCGCGAGGTCGTAATCGTCCCCGGAATAGAGACCCGGCATTTCCGCGGTCTCGCCGCCGATCAGCGCGCAGCCCGCTTCCTCGCAGCCTTTGGCGATGCCCTTCACGACCTGCGCCGCATGCTCGGGCACGAGTTTCCCGGTCGCGAAGTAATCGAGAAAGAAGAGCGGCTCCGCGCCCTGCACGACGAGATCGTTCACGCACATGGCGACCAGATCGATGCCGATGGTCTCGTGGCGGTTGGCGTCGATCGCGAGCTTGACCTTGGTGCCGACGCCGTCGTTGGAAGCCACCAGTAACGGATCGCGCATGCCCAGCGCCTTGAGATCGAACACGCCGCCGAAGCCGCCGATTTCGGCGTCCGCGCCGGGCCGGCGCGTCGCGCGCACGAAGGGCTTGATGAGATCGACCAGCCGGTTGCCGGCATCGATATCGACGCCAGCCTGCCGGTAACTCAGGCCGCCTTCCTTGACGGACATCGGGCGCTCCTAGGGGGTTCCGTTCTTCGCTTCCGGCCGTGTGAATAGCGCGTGGAACGTGGGTTTTCCTAGCCGGATTCCGGTGCTGCACCCCGGAATCTGCTGGCCGCGGTTGGCGGCTGAAGTTTTTGCGGGTAGCCAAGCTTACCGGGAATGGGCGGAGCGTCTTACGTGCTGCAAAGTTTGCCGAATCTGATCACGGTAGGCCGTATCGTCGCGGTGCCGGTGGTGATCTGGGCGATCACGTCCGGCAATATGATGCTGGCCTTCTGGCTGTTCGTGGCGGCCGGGATTTCCGACGCGGTGGATGGGTTCCTCGCCAAGCGCTTCAACGCGCAGACCGAGTTCGGCGCCTATCTCGACCCCTTGGCCGACAAGGCGCTCCTGATGTCGATCTACGTGACGCTCTCGTTCGAGGGGCTGCTTCCCCGCTGGATCGTGATCGCGGTGGTGTCGCGCGACATCATGATCATGGGTGCCGTCGTGCTGTCCTGGATCATGAACAAGCCGGTCGAGATCCAGCCGCTGATTGTGTCGAAGCTGAACACCGCCGCGCAGATCGCGCTTGCGGCGCTGATGCTCGCGTCCAGCGGGTTCAAGTTCGATCCGGGGCAGGCGAAGAGCGTGCTCTTGATGTTCGCGGGCGGGCTTACGATCATTTCCGCCGGCGCCTATCTTGTGGAATGGATGAAGCATATCGCCTCTGACGGCGCGGAGCCGAAGCGATGAATTTCCAGCGGCAGGCATTGTTCTGGGTCGGCGCGCTCGTGCTGTTCGTACTCGCGATGTGGGTTCTGCGCGAGGTGCTGCTGCCGTTCGTGGCCGGCGTCACGCTCGCCTATTTCCTGAACCCGGTCGCCGACCGGCTCGAGCGCTACGGCATCAGCCGCATGTTTGCGTCGCTCATCATGATCGCGATCGTGATCCTGAGCTTTGTCGTGCTGGCGCTTCTTTTCCTGCCGATCCTCGGCACGCAGATATCGGCTTTCGTGCAGGGTCTGCCGGGCGCGGTCACCCGCCTGCAAACGGTGCTGACCGACGAAACCAAGGAATGGCTTACGAAGATCGCAGGCGACCGCCTGCCGGACCTGACCAAGTCGATCGGCGAGATCGTCACCGAAGGCGCGAAATGGATGGTGACGTTCATCGGGTCGATATGGGCCGGCGGGCAGGCGCTGTTCTCGATCGTGTCGCTGCTCGTGGTCGCGCCGGTGATCGCGTTCTACGTGCTTTACGACTGGCACAAGATGATGGCGAAGGTGGACAGCTGGGTTCCCCGCCGCAACCGCGAAACCGTCCGCGCGCTCGCGCGCGAGATCGATCTCGCAATCGCGGGCTTCGTGCGTGGGCAGGCGGGCGTCGGACTGGTGCTCGGCGCCTTCTACGCGCTTACGCTGACCTTCGCTGGGCTGAATTTCGGTTTTCTGATCGGCATGATTTCCGGCATCATCAGCTTCATTCCCTATGTCGGATCGTTGACCGGACTTCTGCTCGCCAGTGTCGTTGCGATCGCGCAGTTCTGGCCGGACTGGCAGTGGATTCTCCTGATCGTCGCAATCTTCCTGACCGGACAGTTCATCGAGGGATATATTCTTCAGCCGAAGCTGGTCGGCGAAAGCGTCGGACTGCATCCCGTCTGGCTGATGTTCGCGCTGTTCGCGTTCGGCTATCTGTTCGGTTTCGTCGGGCTCCTGCTTGCGGTGCCGTTGGCGGCGGCGATGGGCGTGCTGATCCGCTTCGCGCTGCGCCAGTACATGGCAAGCAGCATCTATACGGGTGCCGCGCCGAAGCGCCGCCGAAGGGACCGCTGAAATGCGAGCCGGTGCCGCGCGGCAGCTTCCGCTCGAGTTGCCGCATGTCGTGAGCTTTCGCCGCGACGATTTTCTGGAAAGCCGCGCGAACGAAGCGGCGCTCGCACTGGTCGAACGCTGGCCCGACTGGCCGTCTTATGCCGCTGCGATCACAGGCCCGCACGGCTCCGGCAAGAGTCATCTTGCTTCGATCTGGGCCGAGCGCGCGGGCGCACGAACGATGCCTGCGCGTTTGCTCGTGCGCGAAGAGGTGCCTCGTGCGTTGGCGACCGGCGCACTCGTCATCGAGAACCTGATCCCCGGCGAATACGACGAGCCGGCGCTGTTTCATCTCTTCAATCTTGCGAAGGAAGACGGTGCCGCGCTGCTCTTCACTTCGGATCGTGCGCTGGAAAGCGGGATGGCGTCGCTTCCCGATCTCGCCTCGCGCCTGCGCCTCGTGCCGGCAGCGAAACTCGACGCGCCGGACGACGCATTGATCGCCGCCGTGCTCGTGAAACTCTTTGCCGACCGGCAGATCGCGGTCGAGCAGGATCTGATTGCCTATCTGTTGCCGAGGATGGAGCGATCGCTCGGGAGCGCTCGTGAACTCGTGGCCCGGATCGACGCGGCAGCACTCGCCGCGGGCAAGCCCGCGACCCGGGCTTTCGTCTCCGCGCTGTTGCGGGCGTAGTTCTGTCATCTTCTTGTAATGATTGCACAATTTACGGTCATATAGTTTTCGTGAATTCTGCCTATGATTGCGTTCAAGCGCTGGAAGGGCGCCGAGGCGTAAATGAATCTCGAGTTCAAATCCCCAGCCGACCTCCCGATTGCGGAGGCGAGCACTCCGGCCGTTTCGCCGGAGGCTTTGGAGTTGCGCGGGAAGCCCGAGCGTTTCATCAACCGCGAACTTTCCTGGCTGAGCTTCAATCGCCGCGTGCTTGAGGAAGCAGAGAACGAAAAACATCCGCTCTTGGAGCGGCTTCGCTTCCTCTCGATCTCGGCTGCGAACCTCGACGAATTCTTCATGGTGCGCGTGGCCGGCCTCAAAGGGCAGGTGCGAGAGGGCGTCACTACGCCGAGCCCGGACGGGCTCACGCCTGCCGAACAGCTGATCGAGATCGTCGCGGAAACGGCGAAGCTTGCGTCCTCGCAGCAGGAGCAACTGCGTATTCTTCGCAAGCTTCTGGCCGAGAATGGTATCGTCATCGTCGATGCAGCCGATCTTTCGAAAGCCGACCTTGCTTCGATAGAGCAGACTTTTCTCCACGAAATCTTTCCGGTGCTGACGCCGCTTTCGGTCGATCCGTCGCACCCGTTTCCGTTCATTCCGAACCTCGGCTTCTCGCTTGCCTTGCAGTTGTCGCGCATCAGCGACCAGAAGGGGATGAACGCGCTGATCCGCGTACCTGCGCAGATCGAGCGTTTCGTCAGGTTGCCGGAGGGCGAAAACAAAGAGGCGCGGTTCATTGCGCTCGAAGCGATGATTGCGCTGTTCACCGCGAAGCTCTTTCCCGGCTATGTCGTGCGCGGCCAGGGCGCGTTCCGCGTCATCCGCGACAGCGACATGGAAGTCGAGGAAGAAGCCGAAGATCTCGTGCGCGTGTTCGAGAGCGCGCTGAAGCGCCGCCGCCGCGGCTCGGTGATCCGTCTCGAAATCGAAGCCTCGACGCCCCCGCAACTACGCGATTTCGTGGCCAACGCATTGCAGGTTCTGGAATACGAAACTTTCGTCGGCGACGGAATGCTCGCGCTGAACGAACTCTCGCAGCTCGTTTCCATCGAGCGGCGCGATCTGAAGTTCAAGACCTACAATCCGCGTTTTCCTGAGCGCGTTCGCGACTCCGGTGGCGACTGTTTTGCCGCGATCCGCCAGAAGGACCTGATCGTCCATCATCCCTACGAGTCGTTCGATGTGGTGGTGCAGTTTTTGATGCAGGCCGCGCGCGATCCGAACGTGATCGCGATCAAGCAGACGCTATACCGCACTTCGTCGGACAGCCCGATCGTGAAGGCTCTTGCGGAAGCGGCGGAAGCCGGAAAGTCCGTGACGGCGCTCGTCGAATTGAAGGCCCGCTTCGACGAAGAAGCGAACATCCGCTGGGCGCGCGACCTCGAGCGGGCGGGCGTGCAGGTCGTGTTCGGCTTCATCGAACTGAAGACACACGCCAAGATGTCGATGGTCGTGCGGCGCGAAGGCAAGTCGGTTGCTACCTACTGCCATCTCGGCACCGGCAACTATCACCCGGTGACCGCGCGCGTTTATACCGACCTTTCTTTCTTCACCTCCGATGAAGCGATCGCGCGCGACGTCTCGCGCATCTTCAATTTCATCACGGGCTACGCGGAGCCGCAGGGCCTCGAAGTGATGGCGGTTTCTCCCGTCAGCCTGAAGCAGCGCATTCTCGATCACATTCAACAAGAGATGGCGCATACCCGCGCCGGCAAGCCCGCCGCGATATGGCTGAAGATGAACTCGCTGGTCGATCCGGTCGTGATCGACGCGCTTTACGACGCGAGCCGTGCGGGTGTGGAAATCGATCTCGTGGTGCGCGGCATCTGCTGCCTGCGTCCGGGCGTCGCGGGCCTCTCCGAAAACATCCGCGTGAAATCCATCGTCGGCCGCTTCCTCGAGCACAGCCGTATTTTCTGTTTCGGCATGGGCCACGGTCTGCCGCACCGGAAGGCCGCCGTTTATATTGCGTCCGCCGACCTGATGCCGCGCAACCTCGACCGCCGCGTCGAGACGCTGGTTCCGATTCTCAACCCGACCGTGCACCAGCAGGTGCTCGACCAGATCATGGTCGCGAACCTCAAGGACAACGAGCAAAGCTGGCGGGTCTTGCCCGACGGAAGTTCGGAACGCATAAAGCTTGGCGAGGGCGAAGAATCGTTCAACGCCCATCAGTATTTCATGACCAATCCGAGCCTCTCGGGACGTGGCAAATCTCTCAAAGACTCTTCTCCGCGCAGTCTCGTCCGCAAGACGGAGCGGACAAAGCAATCCGGCTGAGGCGCCGGGGCGATTGCCCGCGAGCAAGCCCGTTGCCGTTTTCGATATCGGCTCGAACTCCGTCCGGCTCGTCGTCTATGAGCGGCTGAGCCGGAACCTTACGCCGCTGTTCAACGAGAAGGCGCTGTGCGGTCTCGGCAGGGAGGTCGCGACCAAAGGCAGGCTCGCCCCCGACGCGGTCGAGAAAGCGCTTTCCGCGCTGGCGCGGTTCCGCGCGCTCTGCGACGTCATCAAAGTTGGCGATGCGATTGCGATTGCGACCGCCGCCGTGCGCGATGCGAGCGACGGCGGCGCCTTCATCGAGCGCGCCAAGAAAATCTGCCGCTGCGAGATCGAAGTTCTTTCCGGCGACCGCGAAGCGAAGCTCGCGGCACTCGGCGTCATCTCCGGGTCCATCAACATCGACGGCGTGATCGGCGACCTCGGCGGTGGCTCGCTCGAGCTTATCGATGTCAAAGGCGAGGAGATCGGGCAGGGGATAACGATGCCGCTCGGCTCGCTGTCGCTCGCGGACGCTTCGGCCCGCTCGATCAAGGCGGCGGAAAAGATCGTGCGCGAAAAGCTCGAGGACGAGCCGCTGCTGAGGAACCTCAAGGGCCGCACCTTCTTCGCGGTCGGCGGTACCTGGCGCGCGATCGCCCGGCTGCACATGATGCAGAAAGGCTATCCGCTGCACGTAATGCACGGCTATTCGATCCCGGCGAAGGAGGCGATGGAGTTTTCCAGTCTCCTGCACCGCGTCGATCCGGAAACGCTGTCGCGCATCGAGGTGGTTTCGGAAGCGCGGCGGCCCTTGCTCGCTTACGGCTCGCTGGTGCTCGAACAGATCGTGAAGGCGGGCAAGCCCTCGGACATCATCGTTTCGGCGCTCGGCGTGCGCGAGGGCCTGCTTTACGATCGTCTTTCCGAAGAAGACCGTGCGCTCGATCCGCTTGTCGAAGCATCGCGGGAATACAACTATCTGCGTTCGCGCTCGCCCGAGCACGGCGAAGAACTGATCGGCTGGACCGACAAGTTCATGGAAAGCACCGGCATCGACGAGACGCCGGAGGAAATGCGGCTGCGCCACGCGGGCTGCCTGCTCGCCGACATCGGTTGGCGCGCGCATCCGGACTATCGTGGCGAGCAGAGCCTCAACATCATTTCGAACGCCGCGTTCTCCGGCATCGATCATCCGGGCCGCGCCTATCTCGCGCTTGCGGTATTCTATCGTTACGCCGGCCTGAACGACGACGATCTTTCTCCTCGCATCCGCGAAATCGCGAGCACGCGGCTTCTCGACCGGGCGCGTATTCTCGGCGCGGTGATGCGGGTCGCCTATGTCGCGAGCGCTTCCATGCCGGGCGTGCTGCCGCGCTGTCCGATGGTGGTCGACCGGGGCGTGCTGAAGCTGACGCTCTCCGGCGAGCTTGCGGCACTCGCGGGCGGCAGACTCAACAATCGCGTGCGCCAGCTCAGCAAGCTGATCGGGCGGGAGTACAAGATCGAGATTGCGTAAAATTCCCTCCCCCTTGTGGGGAGGGTCGCCGAGCAAAGCGAGGCGGGGTGGGGGTAATCCCTGCGTGTGCTTAGCGCGTTGTCACCCCACCCGGCTCGGACTTCGTCCTCGCCACCCTCCCCGTCGAGGGGAGGGTTAATTCAAATCTCCTTCGCCACCACGCGTCCGCCTTCGATGGCGAGCGAAATGCCGCCGTGCTTAAGCTTCAGCGCGCGGTCGCCGAACAACTCGCGACGCCAGCCTTTCAGCGCTTCGATATCGGCATTGTCGTCGAGTGCGATCGCTTCGAGATCGTCCGCGCTCGCGATCACGCGCGCGGCAACGCCGTTCTGTTCGGCAGTCATGCGCAGGAGCACGCGCAGGAGTTCGACGGTCGCGGAAGCGCCGTTCGAAAGCGGCTTGTAGCGCTCGAACTTCGGCACCGTCGCCGGGTCGCGCGCGAGCCCGGCTTCGACAGCGGCAAGGATACCTTCGCCTGAGCGCGAGCGCTCGAACCCTTTCGGTATCGAACGAAGCTGGCCGAGTTGTTCCGCCGTCTTCGGCTGCTGGATCGCGATCTCGCCGATGACGTCGTCCTTGATGATGCGGCCGCGCGGCACGTCGCGCGACTGCGCCTCGCGCTCGCGCCATGCCGCGACTTCCATGAGGACCGCGATTTCCTTCGGCTTCTTCACGCGCGCCTTGAGGCGCATCCACGCATTCTCCGGATGCTGCTCATAGGTCGAAGGCGAGGTGAGGATCTGCATCTCGCTGTCTAACCAGCTCGTGCGGTTCTTCTTCTCGAGGTCGGCTTTCAGGCTCTGATAGATGTCGCGAAGATGGGTGACGTCGGCGACCGCGTAGGCGAGTTGCTGCTGCGTGAGCGGACGGCGCGCCCAGTCGGTGAAGCGGGAGGACTTGTCGATCTGCCCGCCGGTCGTGCGTTGCACGAGCTGGTCGTAGGAAATGGAGTCGCCGTAGCCGAGCACCATGGCCGCGACCTGCGTGTCGAACACCGGATGCGGGATGATCTTGGCGCGGTGCCAGACGATTTCGATGTCCTGTCTGGCGGCGTGGAAGACCTTGACGACCTTTTCGTCGTTCATGAGCTGAAAGAAGGCGGAGAGATCGAGACCGTCCGCGAGCGCATCGACCACGACCGCTTCGTCGGTGGAGGCGAGCTGCACGACGCAGAGCTTCGGCCAGAACGTCGTCTCCCGTAGAAATTCGGTGTCGACCGTCACGAAAGGATGTTTCGAAAGCCGTTCGCATGCCGCGTTCAGCGCGGCGGTAGTGGAAATCAAATCCATACTTGCTGATAGCCGCGCGCGGCGGCGCCGTAAACCCGCCTATTGGTCATACGCCGCGGATTTTCGGCATCAGGATGAATTCCCACGGGCTCGGCATCGGGCCGACCGGCACGTCGATCAGCGTCGGGCCGTCGCGCCGCTTGAACGCGCGCCTGAGGGCTGCGCGCAGCTCCTCTGCGTTGCGCGCACGCTCTGCCGCCGCGCCGAAGCTTTCCGCGAATTTTACGAAGTCCGGGTTTGCGAGATCGCTCGCGATCAGCCGGTTGCCGAACTGCTCCTCCTGAATGCGCCGCACATTGCCGAAGGAGCCGTCCGAGAACACGATGGCGACGAGCGGTATCCGGTGCCGGAACGCGGTCGCAAGCTCGTTCGCGGTGTAGAGGAAGCCGCCGTCGCCGTTGATGGAGACCACCGGCACGTCGCGCCGCGCATCCTGCGCGCCGAGCGCGGTCGCGAAGCCCCAGCCGAGATTGTCCTGATAGCCGGGCGAGAGGAACGTGCGCGGTTTGTAAACCGGGAAGGCGAGGCGGGCGGCGAAACCCATCTGCGTTACTTCATCGACGAAGATGCCGTCTTCGGGAAGTTCGTCGCGGATCGCATCGAGGAACGCTTTCTGCGGCGCGATCTTCGCGAAGCGGCTGTTCATCTTCGCGTGGCGCTCGCGCATTTCTTCGCTGCGCGGCTCGCGCTTCGAGAGATAGGAGGGCAGCACTTCGACAAGTCGTCGAAGGATCGGCTGCGCATCGCCGATCAGCGAAACGGCAGGCTTATGAATGCGCGCAGGCTCGTCCTTGTCCGCATCGACGCGGATGATCTGGATATTCTCGTCCATGCCCCAGTGCATCATCGGGTAGAGCATGTGCGTGCCGACGCCGAGTGCAACGTCGGCTTCGCACCAGAGTTCGCGGCCGAGCGGTAACGTCACGCTGAAGGGCGATTTACTGGAGAGCACGCCGCGTCCGCGGCGATAGCCGAGGACCGGCGCCTGCAACATTTCGGCGAGCTGCGTGATTTCGGCAGACGCGCCTTGGGCGCCGCCGCCGCAAATGATGAGCGGACGCTTTGAGTTCGCGAGGCGCTTGGCGGCGTCCTTGATCGCGTCTTCGTCGAGCGCAGGCTGACGCGCGGGAAGGGGTGCCGCGATCTTCTCGTCAGCAGCCTTTCTTCCCCACATGTCGATCGCGCATTCGATCGCGGCGGGGCCGGGCCGATCCGAGTAAAGCGACTGGATTGCCTGCGCGACGAGACCGGACGCTTCCTCCGGCCTTTTCACGCGCGCGGAGAAATCCACGAGCCGTGAAATGATGCCGGCCTGATCCTTGATCTCGTGAAGATGCGAAAGACCCTTGCCGATGTCGCCGTCGGGAATTTGCCCTATCAGCGCCAGCACCGGCGCATTCATCGAATAGGCGGTCAGAAGTGCTGCGGAGGTGTTCAAGAGACCGGGGCCGGGCACGACCGCATAGGGCTGCGGCTTGTTGGTGGCGAGTGCCGCGCCGAGCGCCATATAGGCCGCACCCTGTTCGTGGCGCGTATGCACGGTGCGGATCGCATCACCCGCACGGAAAACCGAGTCGAAGAAGTGGTCGTTATGGACGCCGGGCAGCGCATAGAGCGTGTCGATGCCATGGGCGATGAGGGAAGCGACGGTCAGATCGGCGGCGGTCTTGGACATTCTTCTTTGCCTTCAAGGAACTCGTAACAATAAAGCCCTGTAGGGCCTTGTATATTCGCCGCGAATAAGCCACATGGGCGCTATCTAAGGACTTACACGGGCCGCGTGACGAAGCCAAAGCAGGCTTACCGCCCGTCCTTATCAGAGCGATTTCCCTGACTTCCCAGGCCACGCGGGGTGTCTATCAACCCCCGCGATTCGCGGGTTCTGCCATCCCGGCGGAGCCCTGCGCTTCGCTCGTATGAAAGAATGAAGTTGAACTCCTTTGCAGAACTTGGCCTCGCCGCGCCGATTGCGCGCGCGCTCGCCGAAGAGAACTACACCACCCCGACCCCCATCCAGTCGCAAGCCATTCCGCCCGTGATCTCGGGCCGCGACCTCGTCGGCATCGCGCAGACCGGCACCGGCAAGACCGCTGCCTTCGCGCTTCCTATTCTGAATCACCTCGCGATGAACCGCAGCGGGCTCACGAAGAAGGGCGCGCGCGTACTCGTGCTTTCGCCGACGCGCGAGCTTTCCGGCCAGATCGCCGATAGCTTCAAGACCTACGGCCGTCACCTCAAGCTCTCGACCACGCTCGCCATCGGTGGCGTCAATATCGGCCGCCAGATCAAGGCGCTCGCCAACGGCGTCGATATTCTGGTCGCGACCCCGGGCCGACTGCTCGATCTCGTGAATTCGCGCGCGATCCGCCTCGACCGCATCGAGGTCTTCGTGCTCGACGAAGCCGACCGCATGCTGGACATGGGCTTCATCGGCGACATCAAGAAGATCGCGAAGATGCTGCCTGAGCAGCGCCAGACGCTGTTCTTCTCGGCGACCATGCCGGGCGAGATCGAACATCTCGTTGCGCAGTTTCTCAAAGAGCCGGTGCGTGTCGCAGTCACCCCGGTCGCCAAGACCGCCGACAAGGTCGAGCAGCGCGTTATTCTCATCGAGAAGAACGGCAAGACCGGCTTGCTGGTCGAGACCCTGAAGGCCGAGCCGATCGACCGCGCACTGGTGTTTACGCGCACGAAACACGGCGCCGACAAGGTCGTGAAGTCGTTGCAGAACGCCGGCATCGCTTCGGACGCGATCCATGGCAACAAGTCGCAGAACCAGCGCGAGCGCGCGCTCGGCACGTTCCGCTCCGGCAAGGTGCGGGTGCTGGTCGCGACCGACATCGCCGCGCGCGGTATCGACGTCGATGGCGTAAGCCACGTCATCAACTTCGACCTGCCGAACATTCCGGAAAGCTACGTGCACCGCATCGGCCGCACCGCGCGCGCCGGCGCCGAGGGCATCGCGATTTCGTTCGTCGCGAACGACGAGCGTCCGTTCCTGCGCGACATCGAGCGGCTGACCAAGATTTCGATCCCTTCCACCGATCGGCGTCTCAATCCTTCGCTGGGCGAGGGCAAAGGCGGCGGCGAGAACCGCGGCGGCCGCAATGGACAGGCTCGCAAGAGCCATCGCAGGGGCACAAACCCGCACCGCGGCAAGCCGCAGCAGCCGCAGGGTGAGGCCTTCCAGGCCGTCCACTCCGAGCAACCGCAGCGTCCGCAGGGCGAACGCAAGCACGAAGGCCGCAACGAGCGCCGCGGAAAGCGCCCGCATCCGCACGGCGAGCGCAGCGAGCGTCCGCAGTACAATGGCGAGCGCAAACACGAGCAGCGCAGTGACAACCGCCAGCAGCGTCCGCACAAGCACGGAAAGCCGGAACACCGGCAGCGCAACGACAATTCCGCCCAAACCCAGCCGAAGGCGGCTGACGGTGGACATTTCACCGGCGTTGCCTTTATGAACCGCAAACCGAAGCGCCGCAGCGGGCACCAGCCGCGCCCCGCGCAGACTTAAGGACCTACATGGCGAAGGAAGATCTTATCGAATTCGAAGGCGTCGTCACGGAAGTGCTTCCGGACGGCAACTACCGCGTGAAGCTCGACAACGATCACGTCATTCTCGCGTATGCCGCGGGCAAGATGAAGAAGCACCGCATCCGCACGCTCGAAGGCGACCGCGTCACCGTCGAGATGTCGCCCTACGATCTCGGCCGCGGCCGCATCTCGTTCCGCCACAAGGGCGACGCGCCGGCCATGGCGCCTGGCGCTGCGCAGCGCAAGCCGCCCTTCCGTGGCAGGCGATAAGAGAAAGACGCGGCGCTTGCGCCGCGTCCTCCTCGCTCCCCTTGCGATCTCGCTTGGGCTGACGGCAAGCGCTGCCGCGCAAGTTCAGCCAAACCCCTACAAGTTTCCCGCGTCCAGCGGCGACAGCATCCCGATACTCGAAGGCTATTGGGCGACAACGCCCGACGCCTGCGCAAAGCTTGCGTTGACGGACGAGATGCGTCCGCATGTCGGGCTCAAGGGATTTCCGATCGCCAACAGCGATTCATTTCCCACCTACACGTTTCAGTATTTCGGCCCGCGGCTCGGCAACTGGCCGGACGGATTATGCTACGTCCGCACCATCAAGCGCGACGGCGACACCAAGTATAGGCTCGGCGGTTTTTGCGGCGACGCTCCGACGCGGGAAAATCAGTTTGTGGGCGAGGTCGTGGTGCACGACCAGCGCCAGATTTCGATTTCCGGCGAGGGCGTGGTCCCGGCCGGAAAGTATTTCTTCTGCCGAAGCGTAACGCCGCGCTGAAGCTAGGCCGCGTCTTCCTTCAACACGCCGCGCCGGATCTGATCCTCTTCGATGGACTCGAACAGCGCGCGGAAATTCCCTTCGCCGAAGCCGTCGTCGCCCTTCCGCTCGATGAATTCGAAGAAGATCGGGCCGATCGCGTTCGACGAGAAGATTTGCAGAAGCACTTTCGTCTCGCGGCCGTCGACGACGCCTTCGCCGTCGATCAGGATTCCGTTCTTCTCCAGCCGCTTTAAATCTTCGCCGTGGCCCGGCACGCGGCCATCGACCTTTGCGTAATAGGTCTGCGGCGGCGAGGGCATGAACTTCAGCCCGTCCGCGCGCAGCTTCTCGATGGTCTTGTAGATGTCCCTGGAGCCGCAGGCGATGTGCTGGATGCCTTCGCCGTTATAGGCGTGCAGGTATTCCTCGATCTGCGATTTCGCGTCCGCGCTCTCGTTGATCGGGATGCGGATCTTTCCGTCGGGGCTCGTGAGCGCCTTCGAAAACAGGCCGGTAAGCTTTCCTTCGATGTCGAAGAAGCGGATCTGCTTGAAGTTGAACAGCCGCTCGTAGAAGCCGGCCCAGACATCCATGCGTCCGCGCATCACGTTGTGCGTGAGGTGATCGAGATAGTATAGCCCAACGCCTTCGGGCTTCGGGTCGCGCTTCCCCAGCCACTCGAATTCTTCGTCGTATGCGTTGCCCTTCGCGCCATAGCGTTCGATGAAATACAAGAGCGAACCGCCGATGCCTTTGATCGCGGGAACGTCGAGCGATTTCGCGCCGTCTTTCGGGTCGGCGGGCTCGGCACCCATTTCGATGGCGCGCTGATAAGCGTGGTTTGCGTCAACGACGCGAAACGCCATCGAAGGCGCGCAGGGGCCGTGCTTGCTGACGAAATTAAAGCCGTGTGAGCCGGGCTCCTCGTTGACCAGATAGCTGACGGTGCCCTGCTGATAGACGGTGATCTTCTTGGTCTTGTGCTTCGCGGTCGGAGCGAAGCCCATCAGTCTGAAGAGCTGGTGCAGCTTCTCGGGCTCAGGATGCGCGTATTCGACGAACTCGAAGCCGTCGGTGCCCATCGGATTGTGCTTCGAAATCTGCGCCGGTTCGGCGTCGTGCGGGAACGGACCCATCTGGCGTTTCCTACTGCAATTCCTAGTTTCAACGCACAGAATTGCAGGAATTTCTTGCAAAAGGCGGTCATTTGGGGCGTTGTACAGCTTCGATGTGCATAAAATCCGCAGATTGAGCCAGATTGATGCAAGAAAAGATCACTTTGGAGCCGCAGGACCTCGCGATCCTCGCCGCGTTGCAGGAAAACGGTGCGCTGACCAACGCCGAGCTTGCCGAGAAGGTCCGGCTCTCGGCTTCCCAAAGCTCGCGGCGGCGGCAGCGGCTGGAGGAGGCAGGCGTCATCAGAGGCTACCGCGCCGAGATCGAGCCCACGCGCGTTGGGCTCACGGTCACGGTCTATATCCAGGTCTCGCTTGCGACCCATTCCGGCAAGAATGCCCAGCGCTTCCGCGACCTCGTCGCGCACACGCCGGAAATCCTCGAGGCCCACGCACTGACGGGGGACGCGGACTATCTGATGAAGGTCGTTGTCGAGGACCTGGCGGCGCTCGGCCGCCTCGTGAATCAGGTGCTGTTGCCGCACGAAAGCGTCGAGCGGGTGCGCTCGAACGTGGTCTTGGAGACGCTGAAGCAGGGCGGGCGGTTGCCGCTTTAGCCTTTAAGGCCTGCAACCTTTCGCAACGATTCATTGATGCGAGTCTGCCAACCTTCGCCGCGTTTCTTGAAATGAGAAATGACTTCCGGATCAAGCCTGAGCTTTACCGCAACCTTCGGGTTTTTGAGCGGTGGCCGGCCACGACGAACGATCTTGCCGCCCTCATGGATGACGGCATCAGCTAGCTGCTTCGCAGTCAGCGGCGGCGCTTCATCGAGTTGCTTTCGCGACACCCGCTGAGCATCAACCTTTTTCAAATCGCTTCCGATAGATTTTCTGTTCTTTCGCATTGCACTTCCTCATTGAGATCACATGGCGGCCCGCGTTGCGAGGCGTCCAGATGACCATCACCATGCGGCCTTCCAGAAAGCCTACGGTTTGAAATCGTTCTTCACCGTAAGCTTTGCGGGCATCTTCGGCAGTCAGTGTCAGCCCGTCGAAGACAAATTCCGCATCGGCAAAGTCCAGACCACGCTCATCCAGGGTTGCTTGCCGCTTCGTGGCATCGAACGTGATCTTCATATAAATATTGTACCCCCAATAAATATTCGGCGTCAAGAATTATTGTAGGTACAAAAAATGTTTCCCTATGATGGAGTTGCTGCCTTCGGGATGCGGCTTCGCGGCACCTCGGGATGCGGCTAGCAGGTCGGGTTGACATCCCCAGCCCCCCATGCGCTTTTCCCCGCGATTTCAAAGGCGAATCCGGCTCTCCAAATGCATCGCTACCGCTCCCATACCTGCGGCGCGCTCCGCGCCTCGCACATCGGCGAAACCGTCCGGCTCTCGGGCTGGTGCCATCGCATCCGCGATCACGGCGGCCTGCTCTTCATCGACCTGCGCGATCACTATGGGATCACGCAGGTCGTAGCCGACCCGGACAGCCCGGCCTTCAAGGCCGCCGAGAAGCTGCGCTCCGAATGGGTGATCCGCGTGGACGGCAAGTTGCGGAAGCGCCCCGAGGGCACCGACAACAAGGAACTGCCAACCGGCGAGGTCGAACTGTTCGCAACCGAGATCGAAGTGCTGGGTGCGGCAGGCGAGCTTCCCGTGCCGGTTTTCGGCGATCAGGAATATCCGGAAGAGCAGCGCCTGAAGTATCGCTTCCTCGACCTGCGCCGCGACCGCATTCACAACAACATCATGAAGCGCGGACAGATCATCGACTCTCTCCGCCGCCGCATGAAGGAGCAGGGCTTCTTCGAATTCCAGACGCCGATTTTGACGGCGTCGTCGCCGGAGGGCGCGCGCGACTTCCTCGTGCCGTCGCGCATTCATCCGGGCAAGTTCTACGCGCTGCCCCAGGCGCCGCAGCAGTTCAAGCAATTGCTGATGATCTCGGGCTTCGACCGCTACTTCCAGATCGCGCCGTGCTTCCGCGACGAAGACGCGCGCGCGGACCGCTCGCCCGGCGAATTCTATCAGCTCGATATCGAGATGAGCTTCGTGACCCAGCAGGACGTGTTCGACGCGGTCGAGCCCGTGATGCGCGGTGTGTTCGAGGAGTTCGGCGAAGGCAAGCCCGTGACGCCGAAGTTTCCGATGATCCCGTATGCGGATGCCATGCGGAAATACGGTTCCGACAAGCCGGACCTTCGCAACCCGATCGAGATGCAGAACGTTACCGCGCACTTCGCGGGCTCCGGCTTCAAGATTTTCGCGAAGATGATCGAGCAAGATCCTGCTGTCGAAGTCTGGGCGATCCCGGCGAAGACCGGCGGCAACCGCGCCTTCTGCGACCGCATGAACGCCTGGGCGCAGGGTGAGGGCCAGCCGGGTCTCGGCTACATCTTCTGGCGCGAAGGCGAGGAAGGCGGCGCAGGTCCGCTCGCCAAGAACATCGGCCCGGAGCGCACGACCGCGATCCGCGATCAGCTCGGCCTCGCGATCGGCGACGCCGCGTTCTTCATTGCCGGAAAACCAAAAGACTTCGTGAAGTTTGCGGGCCCCGCGCGCACCAAAGTCGGCGAAGAACTCAATCTCGTCGCGAAGGACCGCTTCGACTTCTGCTGGATCGTCGATTTCCCGATGTTCGAGTGGAGCGAGGAAGAAAAGAAGATCGACTTCTCGCACAACCCGTTCTCCATGCCGAACATGGACCCGGACGAGTTCCTGGCGCTGAAGAACGACGACAACGACAAGATCCTCGGCATGAAGGCGATTCAATATGACATCGTCTGCAACGGCATCGAGCTGTCGTCGGGCGCGATCCGTAACCATCGCCCGGAAGTCATGAAGAAGGCTTTCGCGATTGCCGGCTACGGCGAAGATGTGCTGGAAGCGAAATTCGGCGGCATGCTGCGCGCGCTTTCTTATGGCGCGCCGCCGCACGGCGGTATTGCGCCGGGTGTGGACCGCATCGTCATGCTTCTCTGCGGGGAAGAGAATCTCCGCGAAGTCGTGCCGTTCCCGATGAACCAGCGCGCGGAAGATTTGTTGATGGGCGCCCCCTCGGAAGTGACCACCAAGCAGCTTCGCGAATTGCACATCCGGCTGTCGCTGCCGGATAATAAATGATGGAACGCTCCGCGAGCGGTGTCTCGGCGGAAGGCTCCGCCTCGCTCGGCACGACCAACGCATTCGTGCTGAACAAGATCAAAGAGAGCGGCAAGCTAGGGCTTCCGTTTCTCGATCTCGGCGCGGGCTCCGGCTTCTTCACGCGGCTGATTTCGAAGGAGCGCGAAGCGCTCGGCATGAAGCCTGGTGAGGGTATTTCGGCCTGCGATATTTCCGGGAGCACCTTCAAGGCCGACGGCGTCACGCTGAAAGAGTGCGACGTCAATCTCGGCCTGCCTTATGAGGATGCGTCGTTCGACACCGTGGTCGCAATCGAAGTGTTCGAGCACACCCGCGCGCCTTACGACGTGATCGCGGAGGTCTACCGCGTGCTGAAGCCCGGCGGCTTGCTGATTTTCTCGGTGCCGAATGTCGGCCACGCGCTGTCGCGCGTGAAGTTTCTATTCAGCGGGCACTACCATATGTTCCCGTCGCCCAGCATCAAGCCGGAGAACGGCGGGCGCATCTGCGGGCACATCGCACCGCTGCCGTTTCAGTACTGGCACTACGGCCTGCGCCGCGCGGGCTTCACGAATATTGCGCTGTCGCCGGATCGTGCGAAGCGCAGCGCGTCATTCTTCGCCTGGCCGCTCTGGCCGTTCACGAAACTCGGTACCGCAGCGCATACCGGACGCATCGCGCGGCGCGAGCCTGAACTGGCGGCGGAAACCGGAGACGTCGCACGTGAAGCCAATAGCTGGGCCGCGCTGACTTCCCGCAGCCTCGTCTTCACGGCGCGCAAGCCTTGAGCGCTAAGCCTTAAGAAGCGAGCGCCTTCCGGAATACTGCTTCCATCGCGTCCAGCATCGCGGCCTTGGTGTGCTTCTTCTCGACGATTGCGCGGCCCGCGTCTCCGAGACGTTTTGCAAGCACGGGATCATCGAGCACCGCGGCGATTCCTTCAGCGAGCGATGACGGATTTTCCGGCTGCACGATAAAGCCGCTTTCGTTGTGCACGACGAGCTCCGGGATCGCCCCGACTGGCGTGGTCACGGCCGGTAATCCCGTCGCCATCGCCTGCATGAGCGCCTGCGGAATGCCCTCGTTGCCGGTGGAAGGCAGCACGAAAACATCGAACGCACGCAGCCATTCCTGCACGTCTTCGCGGCGTCCGGCGAAAATCACACGCTCCTTGAGACCGCGTTCCTCGACCTGCTGAAGGAGGAAAGGTTCCTGCGGGCCGTCGCCGACGAAAACCGCGACTGCGCCGTCAAGTTTCCTGTCGAGTAAAGCATCGACCAAGAAGCGGTGGCCCTTCCAGCTTCTGAGCGTCGCCACCATGCCGATCAGTTTCTTGTCCGCGGGAAGGCCGAGCTTCGCGCGGGCGGCGAACTTATCGCCGGGAAAATAGCGCGAGAGATCGGTGCCGGTCGGGATCGACACGACATGCTTAGGATCGAGTTTCAGGACGTCGATCAGATGCAAGCGGATCATTTCGCCCGTCGTCACCACGCGCGCCGAGCGGCTGCCGTAGAGCCAGCGGTTGCGCAGGCCCGGCTTCACCGGGATCGAAACATGCCGCATGCGGATCAGTTTCGCTTTCGCGCGGACGAACAGTATGCCAAGCGTTGCGATCCAGGTGTCGTTGCGGCTGTGGGTCACAACGATGTCGGGATCGATTTTCGTGAGCAGCCCGATCATCGCGCGAACGGTTTTGATGTTCACGCGCCCGAACGGAAGCTCGACAGTTTCGATACCGCGTTTGCGCGAAGCCGGAACGATCTGAGAATGCGGCTGGCCCGCGATCCACACCTTATGTCCGCGCTCGATACAGCCCTCTGCCTCGTCGAGCACGCGGATTTCCTGGCCGCCCCAGCCGGGCGAGGCTTCGGTGTGAAGGATCTTCATGATTTCGGCGCGCTCACGGTTTCATAGAGCGCTAGCATCCGCTCGACCATAAGGTCCATGTCGAAACGTGCGGCAATGTCCCGCGCACGTTTCGCGGTTTCCGGTTTCCCTGAAAGCACAAGCGCGATCTTGATGGCGTCGCCAAGTCCGGCGATGTCGTTGGCGTCACGGACCAAGCCTGGATCGATTTCGTGCGCGATGTCGCGCGCGCCGCAGGCGTCCGAAGTTATGACCGGAAGTCCCGCCGCGAAGCCTTCGAGCGTCGCCGAAGGGAAGGGATCGTAGATCGAGGGCAGGATCATCGCGTCGGCGGCCGAGAGATAAGGCAGCACGTTCTCTTGTCTGCCGAGGAAGCGAACGTCGCCCACAATCCCGAGACGCTTTGCAATGGCGCGATAGCGCGAAACGCGCTTCTCGTGACCGATGACCAACAATGCAGCACCGGTCTTGCTGCTCGCGAGCGCTTCGATGGCTTGTGCAACACCTTTGCGCTCATAGCCCGAGCCGACGATGACGAGCACTTTACGATGCTCGGGAATGCCGAGCTTGTTCCGGGTCTCGCCGCGCAGCCGCGCGAGCGACGCTTCGTCGAAGCGCGAAAGATCGATCCCGTTCGGGATCAGGTGAATGCGCTCACGCGGATAGGCGAAATGCGACACGATCTCGTCGGCAACCATCTGCGAATTCACGATCACGGCTTTCAGCCGCGGGCTCGCGAACATCCCGCGCTCGAGCCGCAGCACGTCGCGGTGATAGCCGCTGATGTTCTGGAAGAAGCGGCGGATCGATCCGATGCTGCGCGCGCGGTGTTCGAGATAGGCGGCGTGCACGCCGTCGCCGGCACGGTAAATATCGCAACAGGCCATCCGTTCGTGCGACTGCACGAGTACGCCCGGCATTCTCTCGACGATTTCGCAGGCCGCCTTGGCGAAGCGCGTATCGCGGGTCGAACGCGGTGCGCGCGCCGGATCGCAGCGGTGGAACACAACTCCTTCGTGCGGCTCCCATTCGCGCGCGACGATGGCAACCCCGGCCCCGCGCTTCGCGAGCGCTTCAATGGTCCGGTTCAGAATGAGTTCGCCGCCGCCAAAGCGGGAGAATTTCTGGCGCACGAATGCGAGTCTGCGGGACTTGATCACGGGCTGGACGTGCGAACCGGGCTGCGGCATATCGAAAGAATTCAAGCAAGGCGAGCCGTTGCCGCGCATGAACGGGCCGCGCCCCAGATAGCCTGAAACGGACTGTCTTCGCAACGAAACGGATATGCCCCGTCTTTCCCTGATCGTCATCACCAAGAACGAGGAAGCCTCGATCGGCCGCTGCCTGGAATCCGCAGCGGGCATCGCGGACGAAATCGTCGTCGTCGATGGCGGCAGTACCGACCGCACGCGCGAAATCGCGCGCGGCTTCGGTGCGAAACTTCTGGAGCCCGCGGACTGGCCGGGTTTCGGGCCGCAGAAGCAGCGCGCGCAGGCAGCCGCGAGCGGCGACTGGATTCTCTCGCTCGACTCCGACGAATGGATGGAAGAGGGGCTGGTGCGCGAAATCCGCGAGGTGCTTTCCGATCCCTCCGCCGCCGCGGGCTACCGCATGCCGCGGCGAAACCGCTTCATCGGCGAGATCGTGCGCCATGGCGGCTGGTGGCCGGATTACGTGCTGCGGCTCTATCGCCGCGACCGGGGCCGCTTCAACGACAATCTCGTGCATGAAAGCGTTGCCGTCGATGGCGAGGTCCGCACGCTGAAACATCCCATCGAGCACAATACGATCGTGAGCGCGGAAGACGCCGAGGGAAAAGTCGAACGCTATTCCGGCATCGCAGCGCAGGAACTGCTCGCGCGCGGCAGGAAATGCAGCGGACTGGAAGCGCGTTTGCGCGGAGCGGCGGCATTCCTGCGTAGCTTTGTGTTTTATGCGGGCTTTCTCGACGGCGCGGCCGGCTACCGGGTGGCCCGCTATCAGGCGCGCTACACATATGAGAAGTGGGCAAAGGTCGCCGCCGCCAAAAGGCACTGACTGCTGCGCTTCTGATCGTTAACGCAGTCTTAATCCGGAACGGCTCCTATAGAGGCATCCGGACGGCCAAAGGCGTATTGCGTGCGCAAATCGAAAGCATGGTGGGCAGGAGTTGTGCTGGGCGGCATTGCCGTGGCCTGCGTTCCGGTGCTGCTCGTCGAATATTCCTTGAATACCTATGTCGAACGCAGTGCGCGCGTGAAACTGGAATCGCTTGCGCGCGGCGCGCTTAGCCTTGCTGAAGTCCGCCTCGAAAGCGTGATGGCTTCGCTCGTCGATCTATCCCCTGCGGTGGACGGTTGCGATCAACGCTCGCTCGAAGTGATGCGCAAGAGCGCAAGCACGTCTCTCCCGATCAAGGAGATCGGCGTGCTCGACGAAGGCGGCACCACGCTTTGCACCAATTTCGGCGACGGCGGAGAGACGCGTGCGGTTTCGCGCGAGATGCCTCTCGCCGACCGGCGCTTCGAAATCTCGCTGGTTCGTTTTCGCGACCGCGCCGACCGCTCGATACGGCTCAGGCTCGACCGCAAGAACGGGAAACCGCTCGGCGCATTGATCCCCGCCGACTTCCTGGTTCCCGATACGCTCGACGGCGATTTTCAGGATGGCCGCAGCCTGCGTCTCGTGCTGGATAACGCGGAGATCGTTGCGGCCCGCCCGGTCGGTGACGAAGGGCTCAGCATCGACAGTGCGCGCACGATCGGCGTGCATCTGAAATCGGAGCGCTTTCCGATCTCCGTCGTCGTCGAACGCAGCCGAGCCACACTGGCCGGTGAGTATCGCGATCTGACGAGCGTCGGGAGAATAGGTTCCGCGCTGATTACGATTCTCACGCTCGCATTTGCAGCGCTCTATTTCCGGCGCAATTCGAACGATCCGCTGGTGCAGTTCCGTCAGGCAATCGCCAACGGCGAGATCGTGCCGTTCTTTCAGCCTACGATCGATATCCGTACCGGCAAGCTCGTCGGCTCCGAAGTGCTCGCGCGCTGGCGCCGTCCGGACGGCACCATGGTTTCGCCTGCGCAATTCATTCCGCTCGCGGAGCGCTCCGGGCTGATCTATCCGATGACACACGCGCTGATGAAGAAGGTCTGCGTCGAAGTCGGGGCGGCGCATGCGGGACGCCCGCACATCAAGGTGGCCTTCAATCTCTACGCCGGACATTTCGTCAACGACTCGATCATCGGCGAGTTACAGAATATTTTCGCGAAGTCGCAGATCGCGCTCGCGCAGATCGTGCTCGAGGTGACGGAACGGGAACCGCTGCCCGATCTCGACCTCGCACGCGACATCATCGGGCGCCTTCAGAAACTCGGGATTCAGGTTGCGATCGACGACGTGGGAACCGGCCACGGCGGTCTTTCCTATCTGATGAAGCTCGGGGTCGATACCATCAAGATCGACAAGATGTTCATCGACGCGATTTCGACCGAGCGGCACTCGCAGACCATCATCGAAACGCTGCTCGAGCTTGCGCGTACGATGAACATGGAAGTGATCGCGGAAGGCGTCGAGAGTTTCGATCAGGTCGAGTATCTGCGCCGCAAGGGCGTGCATCAGGCGCAGGGTTACGTTTTCGCGCCGCCGCTTCCGGCCAGTTCGTATGTGGCGCTGATCGAAGCGATGGACTCAGGCGCGGCGGCGCAGCCGGGAAAGACTTCCGCGGCCGCTTGAATCTCCGCCTGAACTCCCGGAACCGCCGCAATCCGATTCATCCGACTCGCGAATCCGGTCTCGCCGTAACCGCGCTTTAAGCCGCGCATGCGCCGTGTCAGGCGCGCCGGATAACCCGCTCCGCCGACTCGCAAATCCGGAACGAGAGAGGCAATATGAACCTTCTTGTACGGTTACGGGAAATACACATGGCACTGAACGATCCGATCGATCTCTATTGCGAGCGCCTGCATGCAGGGTTCTGGGCGGAGCCGGTGAATGCCGTCTCGAACCTCGCGTTCTTCGCCGCCGCAGCAGGCGCCTACATGCTCTGGAAGCGGGACGGCAAGAACGACCGCTTCATCCTGCTCCTGATCGGTCTCGCGGTTCTGGTCGGCGTCGGCTCGACGCTGTTTCACACCTTTGCCACGCGATGGGGGCTGTTTGCGGATGCGGTGCCGATCGCGATCTTCGTCGTCGCGTTTCTCGTTTACACGCTGCGGCGGTTTCTCGCGCAAAGCGTCGTCGCGACTTCGATCTGGATCGCGCTGTTTCTTGCGATCTGCGCTGTGTTTCCGCGCCTGCTGCCGCCCGGGTTACTGAACAACTCTGGTTTCTACTTCCCTGTGCTGGGAGCGCTGATCGTGCTCGGTGCGCTGCTGCGCATGAAAGGCGGGAGCATGCTGTGGGTCGGCGGTGCTTATCTTTCCGCCGCGGCGCTGTTCGCGCTTTCGCTCGGCTTCCGCATCGTCGATCCGAGCGTCTGCGACAGCTTTCCGCTCGGCACGCACTTCATGTGGCACAGCCTGAACGGCGCGCTGATCTTCCTGATGCTGTGGACGGTGATTCAGCAGAAGCGGGCGGCGGCTTGAGGCTGGTCGGAAGCCAACCCCAGAAACAGAAGAGGCGGCTCGAGAGCCGCCTCAGTTCTTTACGCCACGCCGGGAGGAGTGGAGAGAAGCGTCGCATTCGCGAATCGCTTCGATAGAAAGATGCTAACAGGTTTATGACGGAACGGTCATCGCTCCCTGATCACAAGCTGTGAATTTCGGTTACGAATCGCACCATCCTGAGCCACTGGGCGGAACGGTCTTTTCCAATGCAGGCAGCCAATCTCAAGGACGAAGCCGGTCATGCGCCTGAGCCGGGAGGGCTGGTCGGGCTGTGGCTCTACCTGCCGATTGCCATCGTCCTGATTTCGAACCTGATCCCGCTGATCGGCGTCCTGTACTGGGGCTGGGACACCTTTGTCCTTCTGATGCTCTATTGGCTCGAGACGCTCATCATCGCGTTCTGGACCCTCCTGCGCATTCTGATCGGCGCGGATTTCTCGGCAAGCTTCGCAGGCGAAATCATCAGCCGCGCATTCATGTTCGGGTTCTTTCTCGTCCACTCGGGCGGCTTCATGCTCGGGCACTTCGTGTTTCTCTGGGCCTTTTACGGCAAGCCGTGGAGCGCGAAGATTCCGGTATCGGGGAACTTGTCCTCGCTTCCGGTCGAAGCGTTCTGGGAGAAGATGATCGTCGCGAACGGCCTGCTGATTCCGCTGGCGGTGTCGTTTGCGGGCCGCGGCATCGCTTTCGCGATCGAGATGGCGAAGTTGCCGCTATGGCAGCGGCTCGTGAGCAAAGCCTCGGGCGAAGGCAGACAGGCCGGTGCGCTGGTCGGCAGCCTCTACACCCGTATCGTCATCATGCATCTTGTCATTCTTGGCGGCGCTGCGCTCGCGCAGAAATACGGCGCGCTCGCACCGCTCGTGCTCCTGATTTTCGCAAAGACCGTTGTCGACGTCTGGCTCTTCATCAAGATCGATCTGAAGGGCCGCGGCACAACGGCGATGGATACCCGACAAATAAAATGACCGGAGCAGGGGGTGCTCCGGCCATTTGTCTGGCGGCTGCGAGGGGAAAGCCGCCGGAAAATTGATGATCAACTCAGGCCGCCGAACAGCCAGATCAGCAGGATGATCGGCAGCGGAATGCCGAGCAGCCACAAGAGAAGACCGCGTCCCATCTCGTTACCTTTCCGTGTTGAACGATGTTGCGCTGTCAACGCAGGCATGTGCGAAAGGTTCCGCGCTTCCAGGGTTCACGCGATCCAGTCCGCGCCGGCGGACCCGAACAACGCGATCGTGCCGAAGAAGAGGTAAGTAGACGCGATCAGAACTTCGGATCGATCACTTCCACTTTCGGCGCGCGGGCTTCGATCACTTCCGCGGCGTCGAGCGCCTTCGCTTCCTCGAAACGCGCGGTCACGAGTTGCACGCCCATCGGCACGCCGTCCGCGAGCCCGGTAGAGACCGCGACGCCCGGCAGCCCGAGGATCGGCGTGGAGAGTTGCGGGCTCTGCGCGTCGGCGAGATCCATGAAGGCGTTGCCGCCGTGCAGGTCCGCGTCGATGGGGAAAGGCTGCTTCCAGCACGAAGGCATGAGGCACACCGGATATTTCTCAAAGAACTCGTTCCACGCGCGAAGATATTTGCTGCGAAGCGCAAGCTCCTTCACGAAGGTTTCGTAATCGAGCTGCGGGCTGAGACCGTCCTTTGCGGAATACGATTTCTTGATCGCGTCGTCGCCGAACTGCTGGATCGCCTGTTCCATGCCGAAGCGGCCTTCGTTCAGGACGAGCCGCAGCCACAGCGTCGTCGCTTCGCGGAAAAACGGCGGTGCGGCGCGCTCGACGCGATAGCCGGCATCCTCAAGCCACTGCGCGGATTTTTTCAAAGCCGCCGCGACCTGCGGGTCGGCCTTGCAGCCTTCCCATTCGTCGAACAGCGCGACCTTCACGGGCCCTGCGCTCGGAATGTCGACCGGCGCGAGCGGAATCCAGAGCGGGTCGCGGACATCGCGCGCCGACATCGCGTCGAGCGAAATCCTCAGGTCGCGGATCGAGCGCGCGAGCGGTCCCTGCATCGAGGCGTACTGCGCGACATGCGGGCGCTCGGCTGCGAGCGACGGATTGAATGTCGGCACGCGGCCGAAGCTCGGGCGAATGCCTTGCAGGCCGCAGGCATAAGCCGGGTAGCGGATCGAGCCGCCGATGTCGTTGCCGTGGCCGATCGCGCCCATGCCGGTAATCAGCGATGCCGACGCGCCGCCTGATGAGCCGCCCGGCGTGATGTCCTTGTTCCAGGGATTGAGCGTGCGGCCATGCAAGGCGTTGTCCGTGAACCAGCGCATGGAGAAGGCCGGCGTGTTGGTGCGGCCGATGATGACTGCACCGGATTTCCTGATGTTCGAAACGACCGGGTTGTCTTCCTTGCCGATGTTGTCCTTGTAGGCGACGACGCCGTTCGTATTTGCGCGGCCTGCGAAATCGACGTTGATCTTCACGGTCACCGGAACGCCGTGCAGGAGCCCGAGACGGCCGCCGGTCTTGGTTTTTTTGTCGGCTTCGGCGGCGGCTTGCAGCGCTTCTTGCGCCATCAGATCGACGATCGCGTTGATCTTCGGGTTGATCTTGTCCACGCGCGCGAGCGTCGCTTTGGTAAGTTCGACGCTCGAGATTGCGCCCGTCCGGATCAGCCGCGCCTGTTCGGTCGCGTCCAGCCGCCAGAGATCGGTCATCGGGGGACTTCTCCTTGCACTACGAAATGCGAGGGTCGCCGGAGGGCCGCTTCCGCGTCAAGGCTCAACTTTGCCGGCGGCTCGTGGTCATCTGGCACACGATCATGCTATGCAACCGGAATACTTCCACACGAATTGGTGACACCATGTTTTTGCGCGGTCGAGGCGTTATCGGGTTCATTTTCGCGGCGGCGATGCTTGTGCTTCCGGCATCGCAGGCAGGCGGGCAGGTTCGCTCCGACCAGTGGAATTCGATGTCCGCGAAGCAGCTTGAATCCGGCATCGAAAAACAACACCCGGCGGCGTATTTCATTCTGGCGCAGAAGCTCTACGGAGAAGGCAAGCGAGACGACGCCACGATGTGGTTCTATATCGGGCAGATCCGGTACCGCGCCTACCTGATTACTAACCCGAACCTCAATCCTTCCGGCGATCCGGCTGTCTTCTCTTCTTTGTTCAACACGATCGGCCCGGTCATCAACGGCTACGCCTTCGGCGATATCCCGCAGTTGCTTAAGATCATCGACCGCGCGCTGGATTGGGACGCGAAGAACCCGGATGCCTTCACGCCGAAATCGGCCAAGCGCGATGAAGTGCGCGCCGGTCTCGCGAAGCTGAAGCTTCAGATCGCTGCACAGCAGGACGAAATCCGTGCCCAGCGCAAGAAGAACGGGCTCGAGAACCGCAACTGAGCGATAGCGCTACTTCTTCTCTTCGCGCGGGTTGTGCAGGCGGAATACGGTCGGCCGTTCGAACTTGCCCTGCCAGATGCCGCGCTTGGCGGCTTTCGCTTCTTCCTCGGCGGCGGCGTACTTGCCTTCGCCGATTTTTGCGGCGTTGATCGCCCAACCCATACGCACCATCGCTTCGGCGATGTCGGGGGTTTCGTGCGCCGAGCATTTCGCGATCGTACGGCCGTAGCGGTCCTTGGCCTGCGGCTCGCACTTCACATCGCCTTTCCGTAGCAGCTTAGCGAGCTGGTTGCGCGCCTCGCCGCCGCAGCGCCAGATCGAACCGTCCGCGGAGAGGCAGTTCTGCTTCAGTTCGGGCGCGTCGATGCCGTCGAGCCGGATCGCAGTTTGCTGGATCACGAAGCTGTCGCCGTCCTGCACGGTGATGCCGCGGCCGTCTTTGTCCACGCGCGGTTCGCGGTCGATGTAGAAATTCCACACCAGTACGCCCACAAGAACGAGTGCCACGAAAATCCAGGGGGCGAGGCGGCGTGCGGTCATTTCCTGCAACAATCCTGGCGGGTTGAACGGCGGCGGGAAGAGTGCCACCTAATCGGGCGACCGCCGAAAGCTGGCCATGCCTCTAGTCGAATCTTCCGACCGCGAAAAGCTTATTTTTCACCAGCCGTTGCACTGGCTTGCGCGCGCGATGCTGATCGGCGGCGGCGTGCTTGCGCTTTCCGCGCCGCACGAGCTTCTGATCCGGCCGGGCATACCGCTGTTCCAATGGGGAATGCTGCCGTTCTGGGCGATCGGTGTCGTGGCCGGACTGCTCGGAGCAGTTCTGCTGCTTGCAGGCATACTCGGCCTCACGCGGACGGTGACCTTCGATGCGGATAAACGGATGTTGCGCGTTGACGGCAACGGTTCGTTCGGTATCGGATGGAGCGAGCGCTATGCCTTCGCGGATATTCTAGAATTCGGTATCGTGAAACAGGAGCAGAGCGAAGGGCCGCCGCGCTTCGTGCTGCATGCGGTAGTGGCCCGCGCGCAGGGCCCGCTCGAAATCGACACCTTTGCGAGCGAGCAAGAAGCGATCGTGGCGGAGGAGAAGATTCAGGCGCTGATGCTCGGTGACGGCATTTCATGAATCTTTCATGGAGCGCATAAAATCGGCAACGCTGACGCTTGCAAACCCGATATTGCCGGGCAGAATGCCGTCACCCGATTCCGTCCCGGAATCCGGTTTTAGGAGAACTTCCGTGAAATTCCGACTGATTGGCGCGCTGCTCGTTGCGGCGTGCGCTATGAACGCGCCTGCGGCCTTTGCACAGATGAATGCCGATGATCTTGCCTGGATCAACCGCTGCATTTCCGACAACAAGCGCGGTGGCGCATCTGCCGAAGTGGTTCGCAAATATTGCATTTGCATGAACGAAGAGATGGACGACAACGAACGCTTGTCGATTTCGGCCTGGGAAAAGAAGAATCCCGAAGCCATGAAGAAATGCGACAAGGAATCCGGCTGGAACTGAGCCGCGGTATTGCCGATATGATCGAGCTGGCCGGGCGCGAAATCGCCCGGCCTTTTTGTATATGCTGCGGATGGTATGCTCATTTTTCATGCGTATGCGTAGGCCCGGATGAACCCCGATTTCGAAAGATACCGCCGCGAACTGGGCGAGGAGAAATTCACCGCCTTCGAGGCGCTTTGTTTTCATCGCGCGGACAAAGTGGCGAAGCCTTACACCGCGTTGCAGACCGCGTGGCGGCTGGAATATCCCGGGCACGCGCAGGCGGTAGCCTACGGCGTTCTCGACGCCCTGAACGGCAACTATGTTCCGATGCGGTGGTGAACGCACTGGCCGAAGCGCTCGAAGGTCCGGGCGTTATCCCGGGGCTTGTCGAGGTGACGGGCGGCACCGGCGACTGGTATGCGTCTTCGCGCAATATCTACCAGGAGCGAGGCGATCCTTTCACACTCGATAATCTGATCGAGTTTTGCAGCTTCGGGCTGGTGCTGGATCCCGAGCATTTTTTCTTCGATGTGCGGAACAGAAATGTAATCGACGTGCCGGATCGGGACCCCGAGGACGAGAAAACCGGGGATGTGACGGTCATGTTCAACTGCTTTCACGTCACGCAAAAAGGACTTGCGTTTGCGGAGCAGTTTTTTCCGGAACGGATCGAAAAACTCAGGCAGGCGGAAGCGGCGCGGAAGTAAGCAGGCCGCGGGGTGCGGCGTTTTCGCGAGGTTTGATCTGCATCAAAATCGAAATCCGTTCCCTCGCGCATCTTGCCTGCATTCGCACGCCCGTTCTGGTTTCCACCCGGTGTTGCGATTCCCTTCGGGCCGGTGTTCGCACGCCGGCCCGTTTTTTCGTGGACATTCCGCACGACGGCTTCGCGTGACTCGAAAAGCGGCTGGGCGCGGGCGCTGCCTTATTCTTCCGCGCCTTTCTCCTGAGAATTCATACGCATACCGGGGGCGCGCGGTTCCGCGAGCCCGCGTTTAGTTCCGGTTAACCCTGTCAGGTGTAGGCAGATACCTTCGGCCGGCATGTTGCCGTGCCGTTACAGAGGCGCCCCGGCCATGAAGAAATTACTCTCGATTGCTGCGTTTGCGGCGGCGGCATTCATGCTGACTGTTCCTGCGGACGCGCAGGTCAGCACCAAGACCGCGAAAGTGAAACCGACCTACACCTGCAAGGCGAAGCCCGCGAAGGGCAAGCGGATCTATACCGGCGTTTCGCGCAAGAACGTAAGCTTCGCGAGGAGCAGCGCGCTCAACTCCTGCCGCAAGGTGACCGTCAACAAGAGCTGCAAGGTTACGAGCTGCGTCGGCTGAACTCTCTTTCTCCAAAATCAGGCGGCGGTGGATGGCAGCATCCGCCGCCGTTTTCGTTGGTGAAGCGCTCACGGCTGACCCGAAAACGAGTTGCGTAAAGCGAGAGCAGGGCGCGGGCGCTGCCTAATTTTTTCCCAGACGTTTTCTTTAGAAGTCGCGCACATCTTCGCGCTCTCGAAACCCGGAGCGCAATCATGAACGCAGAACACAGACAGCAGCTCAAGGCCGCGATGCACGCGGTGTTTCCCTCGAACGAGGAGATGTGGGCGCTGGGCCTTGCGATTTCGCTGTGGGGCAACATCGATAACGAGTTCCGCCGCACAGTGCATGCGCTGGCCGGTTGCGAGCGGGAGACCTGGGACGAGTTCAACCGGCTGACCTCGATCCGGGACCGCGCGCGCTGGGCGCGGGAGAAGGCGCGCGGCAAATTCCTCATGACGTTTGCGATGGAGTTCATCGAGATCTGCGACGAGGTGAAGGACGTGCGCGAGACGCTCGGCAAGGCGCTGGACCACGCCTGGGAGCAGGAGACGAGCCTGATTTCGCTTTGCGGGCCGAAGCCGCTGCCGCGCTGGATGCCGGAGTTCTGCGAGCCGCACTGGGATTGCGAAGCGGAGGAATGGTACGCGCTGGCGCTGCGCGCGGACCTGCTGCGGTTGCGGCTGATCGCGTTCAACACGCGCTTTCTGGAGGAGGGCGGCAGCGCGCGCGCCGCGATCGAGCGGATGTTCAAGGCGAACAATCCGGAGGCGGCAGCGAAGCATTACTGGAGCAAGCCCTCGACGCAGGCTTCGATCGAGAAGACGAAGGACTGGGATTTGTGAGCGGTCGCGCTGTCGGCCGCGGCCAGACATCCTGCCGTCAGTCTTTCTTGCAGAGCGTCGCTTGCGTAACGCACTCGATGCCGAGCGCGCCGCCCGGGGCGCATTTCTGCTGATAGCCGCTGACGGTAAAGCCCGGTGCCGTGCCGGGTTTCTGGCTTGTCGCCATCCAGTTCGCCCAAGAACCCCAGTCGGTAGCCTGCAACACGGCTTCCCACGCCTGAAAGACGGCGTTGTCTTCGTTCGAACCGGTTCCTTGTCCGCTTTTGGTCACGCATTGCGCGAGCGCCGCGCTTGCCATGAGCGGGAGCAGCGCAGCCACGGCGGACAGGAGCAGAAAGCGTTTCATGTTTATCCCTCCGGGGGCGAACCCTAGCACGCCCGGCGTTAGCAAGCAGGCGGGCGTTTCGCGCCACCCCCCGAAAGGCCTCTATTCCCGCTGCCGCGTCTTTGCTTTGCTCTAGCGGTTCATATTCCAGGGGGATTGAAAATGAAGTCGCGTTTTCTTGCTTTGCTTGTTTTCCTGTTCGCAAATTCCGCCGCACCGGCGCAGGAATCCGGCGGCGCCGATACGTGGTGGACCTTCGCGTATTCGCTGAACTACGTCTGGGTCCAGCCGACGTCAAAGACCTACAACAGCTCGACCGGCGCGCTGACCAGCACCCGAAAGAGCAAGTCGGAGAGCGTCGTCCACTCGTGGGGCGGCGGCTATAATTTCCGTCTGCACGGAGGATATTTCGCGGGGATCGGCACCGCGCTCGGCTACAACGATGCGTCGAGCATCACGAGCAGCCCCGGCTTCTTCCAGAAATTCAGCGACCAGTATTCGACCAATCTGCGCTTTCGCCTCGGCTATGAGTTCGACCGCTTTTCGATCTATGGGCAGACCGGCCTTCAGTGGAGCTGGTCGCAGCAGACCCGGCAGCAAGGGGCTGCAACCGACAAGGTCGATATCTGGGGCAAGGGGTGGCTCGTTTCGGCGGGCATCATCGTTCCCTTCAACGAGCGCTGGGGCGCTTTCGGCGAGGTGCGTTATGGTGTGTCGAAGAGCGACACGCTGTTTCCGAATGCGGGGTTGCGTGTCGTGAACGAAGCGCCGGCGACTTCGTTGCAGCTTGCGTTGCGCTACCGGTTTGGGCTGTGAGGGACGCATGAGAAATCCTTTCCGCGCCCGGTTTAGCGGGCCGAAGGTTGAGCGATTCATCTGGGCCGTTTCTGTTCGCGCGCTTGGGGAGTTTTCTTTGGCGCGAATGTCGCAAGCGACAAGCGCGCTCCCCATTCGCGCAAAAAGAAGGGCCGGCGGGGACGCCGGGAGAATTCCGTCTCCCACGGCCGCCTGTGCAAAGGAAAAAGCACAGACGAGGGTAGTCACCGCGAAGAGCCGGAAACTCGCCCGGCGTCCCGGCACGCTCGGCGCTTGCGCCGTTCGTGCCAAGTTAAACTTCGCGCGGTGGTCTTCGGCCTATTTCGCGCGGCCCCCGGTGGACTGACCAAGCTATCCACCGCTGGCGGACCTTCTCGGCTTCGCCGTTTGCGCGTTGGCACGCGCGCGCACGAAGCCGCCAGAGGAAGGCCCTTGTGACGAGCGGCAGGCTCGCCGGAACCGCACGACTTCAGCCGCTGCGCTTTTGCGTTGCGTGAAACGCATCGGCGCAGCCACCGCTCCCGATCCGCACATCGAACACGCCGCGCGACGTGGCCCTTATTCGGATCGGGACAAGAAGGAATATAGTCCCATATGTATACTTGACGTACCACATGGCAAATCCTAAAGATTCACAGCGTGACGGGCCGGTAGCTACTTCTCGCCCTCTTTCGGCCGAGGAGTTGGATCGCTTTGAGGACTTGTTTCTCGGTTGGATGAGCCTTCCTGAGAATCGGGAAGAGCTTCTTGAGGGTGCAAGTGGGGACCTAGAAGGCCTAGCCCAGCTATGCCTTGCATGGGCCGCTCCATTAATACCCGGGCCAAAATAGAGGCCTTTGACTCGATGTCTCTGCTAAGTTCTTCGAGGACGTCCATTACGCGCAAAATTGCTTCGCGCTTACATTCGAAATCTTTTTCGGACCAATAGACGTCTGGAACGTCAAAGTTTCCTTTTGCTTCAATTTTGTAGAAGACCACGAGGCGGTCTTTGGTCGCTGTAAATCCTGTGTGGGCAAGGAGGTTTCTGGATTTCGATAGTCTCGCAATTCGGTTGGCGACTTTGCGAATCTTCCGCTGCGATTCTTCGTTACTATTGCGATCTTGAAGCGCCATTGCAGTCTGGATTACAAATACCTTGTCGCGGAACTGGATATTCGCGCAAATAATAGCGGCGTTGATGGCGTTTAGTTTGAATAGCAGACGAATGATATGATTGATCTGGGATTCGAGTAGCGACCAAGTATGGAAAAAGCGGCCTATTTGTAAGCAGGCCCAGTCGATATCTTCTTCGGCTGTGCTTATGTCTTTGAGGTTAGCCATGGCAAAAAAATCTCGCGATCAAGTTCTACTGAAAATGCTGAAGACCAAGCCCAAGCCCAAGAAGGCTAAGGCGGCTCGCAAATCTGTGTCAAAGGCAAAGAAAAAGCCCGCCAAGTGAGGCGGGCAGAGGGTCAAATGGCTAGTTCTTCCGGCCCTCGGGGGCGCTCATTGTTTGTAGTATCTGGGAAAGCGCGGCTAGCTGTTGCGGCTCCATCCCCAAAGCGAATCTCCCCGGCCCAATGCAAACGACTAAAGAGGCTGGGATTGATTTGTCGGGGCCGGTTCCTCCGATTGCGTCTGGCGTAATACCAATGACGTTCTTTAGTTCTTCGCTCTCTAGACGCAATTCACTCGGCTTAAAGCCGGCCTCATAAGAAGCGTTTTGGACCGACTGAAGAATTGTTAGCGCGAACTTTATTGCCTCTTGGGGTCCCAGGTTGTTTCTAATCCCTGGACCGAGTGCCAGAGATATTGTTCCGTCTTTGTTGGCGACAGCGATTAGTTCGTGTGGTTTTTCCATTTATGGCCTCAGTCAAGAATATAAAAAATCTTCCCGTGCTTTCGCTTCTTCTTGGGTAGCTTCTTCCAAGCCTTAGCGATGCGATAGGCCTGATACTTAAATACGGGCTTCGTTAATCCGCCGATAGGTCAGACGCTTTCCGCGAATAGCTTTCGCGGCGCGATCTGCGCGGGCTTCGTCATTGATGCCGAGTGCAACGCGGTTGTTAAAACGGAAGTCAAATTCGGCAAGGTAGCGGTGCAAGTGCTTTTCCTTGCAATGCTGATAGACGCCTTTCATGCCGCGTTTGAATACAGAGAAGTATCCTTCGGCGGAGTTCGTATAAACGTCGCCTCGTACATACTCCTTACGCGAGTGCTTGACGGTTTCGTGGGACAGATACTTCTCACCCATGCCGTAATAGAGTTTGCTTTCGTCCGTCATTAGTCGCGTATCGCGATAGACGTTGCGGAGAATGATCGCGCGGACGTTCTCTTTGTCTGCGGTTGCAACATGGAATGAGCGGGCGTTGCCGCCGCGTTCAACAAGAGTGACGATTGCGCGCTTCTGGCCGACGCCAACCTTGCCACCCTTGGTTGGCTTGGTGCCGTAGCGGGGCGTCTTGCGCTCGCGATGTTCGTCAAACTTGCCAAAGTAAGTTTCGTCGGCTTCGACAATGCCACCCTCGCCACCCATGGGGGATTTGATGTTGTCGCCCATGGCTTCGCGAATGCGATGCGCCATGAACCAAGCCGACTTGTAAGTGACTTTCAAAGTGCGGTGTAACTGATGCGCGCTGATGCCCTTCTTGGATGAGGTCATTAGATGCACAGCGTACAGCCACTTATGCAGGGGAATGTGCGAGCGCTCGAACACGGTTCCGACCGTTACCGAGAACGGCTTGCGGCATTCGTTGCACTTATAGACACCGGGGCGAGTTGACTTGCCCTGCAAAGCCTTGATGCGCGCCTTATCGGCGTTACCGCAATGAGGGCACGTAACACCATCGGGCCATTGCAGGCTTTCGAGGTGTTCGCGGGCTGCGGTTTCGTCGCTGTAGATCGCGGGCAACATGGCTCTAACTCCGATTGCGCCCAATATGCCCTATGTATCTTGGTACGTCAAGTATACATATGGGAATATAGTCCCATATATATCGTTGACACCACAGCCGCAAAACCTATATTCCGTAAGGCGTGACAGGCCGGACTCTTGACGTTCTTTGACGGAGAGCGCTTTTTTTGGAAAATGGAACCGCCGAAAGCAACAGATAGAAAGCCAAGTGTAACACCCGCGATGACCGAAGCGGGCATGAGGGCATTTTGGATCAATGTGTTTTCAAGTTTCGACGATATGAGTGAGAGTCAACGGAAGAAAGTCCTGAGTGAAGTGTATATCGCTATGAACGATGCTCGCGAGAGCTAGCTCTAGCGTCCTCCCAAGTCTTTTCCTTTTCGTTGAACCTAAACAACTTCCCAATCATATTCTTATTTACCTCAGTAAGAGCCGCCGAGGCGAAAATTAGTCTGATCCACTCAGCCATCCTGTTGCATCGCTCAGATAGGTCATCGAGTTCCTTCGCCGTTTTTGGAAGATCAACCATACCGGCGCCAGACTTGTTGACTGTCTGTTTGTGAGCAAAAAACTCCGAAAAATCTTCCTGAGCCTCGTTCGCGTAGCCGACGAACCACGTAGCGTGCAACAGATTATTCCTCAGATTCGCTAAGGCTTCATACTCGCGGTGAACCTGACCGAGAACGCCATTGAAGATATTACACTCGGCGTCAGTCACCGTAGGTGGGTTTGAAGCTTGGCGAAATGTCACAATCTTCATTGTGACCGCGCGAAAAATGTCCATAATAGGCTTCGCTGCAAGCGCTTGATGATGAAGTACTATCCGAATTAGGATTTGTTCAGGGCCATTTCTTGATAGCTGCATGGCAGAGCCGTCACGCGCGGCAGCCACCATACTCTCGAAGGATTGAACAAATCTTCCTAATGCAGCAAAGTTCTCCGTAGTCTGCCTATTGTACTTTTCGTCGCGACTTTCACCCGGTGAGTCGGCCATAAGAAGCTCGCATGTCAAAAAAAACGGATACATACAGCAAAGATGAAACCAAACGCCGCTTTGAAGCGGCGCTGCGTGGCGCACGCAAAGCTGCGACGATCCCCTACAAGAGCATGACTCCGAAAGAGGATTCGGCGCAACCGAAGCGCAAAAAGGCTAAGAAGAGCCGCGCTTAGGGCACTTCTTTCGCCAGCGAATAAAGCGGCCAGCCTGGTATTTGAAGTTGGGCTTAGTAAGACCCCCGATACGTGAGACGCTTGCCAGCTACGCCCTTAACGACAAGCGCCGCACGTTCACCATCGTTGATACCGAGGGCGATGCGGTTGTTGTAGCGGAAGTCGAACTCCGCGAGATAACGGTGAAGGTGCTTCTCTTTACAATGCTGGTACACGCCCTTCATGCCGCGCTTAAAGATTGAGAAATAGCCTTCCGCGCTATTCGTATGGACGTCGCCTCGCACGTACTCCTTGGCAGAGTGCTTGACGGTTTCGTGCGAAGCAAAGTGAAGCGCAGCGCCGTGATAGAGTTTGCTTTCATCGGTGTGTAGGCGGCTTTCGCGATCGATGTTTTCCAGAACGATGTTCTGGACGCTGACCTTGTCCGCGCTGGCAATATGGAAAGAGCGGACACGACCGCCACGTTCAACCAGCGAAACGATAGGGCGCTTATTGGATGGGCCAGTGCGGCCGCCCTTCGTGAACTTGCGACCGCTGGTGGTTTTAGTGCGAATTTTGGCCGCTTCAATGGGACCGAAATAGGTTTCGTCGGCCTCCACGATCTTGCCGTTGCCGCCCATCGGCGGGACGTCCGCACCTAGACCGCCAGCGCGCATGGCCTCGCGGATGCGATGTGCCATGAACCAAGCACTGCGATAGGTGACGCCCAAGGTACGGTGAAGCTGGTGAGCGCTGATGCCCTTCTTGCTCGAAGTCATCAGGTGGAAAGCATAGAGCCACTTATGCAGAGCGATGTGGCTGCGCTCCATCACGGTTTTCATCGTGACGGTGAAGTCCTTGCGACAGAATTTGGTGGCGCAACGGTACACACCAGCCCGCTTGGTAGCGTAAGCCTTATTGATGACGCCGCAGTGCGGGCAGACCGGACCCTCAGGCCACAGGACGCCTTCTAAGACCTTGCGGGCTTCATCATCGTTATTGAAGTGCGGGGCGGAATGAGCGTGTTTCATGCCCAGATACTATGGCATGTGTCATGTGGTGTCAACGATATATATGGGAATATAGTCCTAGATATAGGTGAAAGTATGGCTGCCTGGAGGTAATTAATTGCCTCTGCACTTTGCCGCTTTCTGTTGAAAGAAAGTTGGCGCAGTATGCCCGCAGGGGGAGCTATGGATATTGCGAGACAAAAGCCACTTTTGTTGAGCTTAGTTGTTGTAGGGCTATCGCTATTTTCCGCTGAGTCAATTCATTCTCAGAGCTTAAGTCCAAGCCAATTGGAAACAGAAGAATGTGGCGGAGTCGTCGGGCGTGTGTTTGGCGCAGAGACACAATTGTTCAGCGCTTGGAAGAGCGTCGCCGAGGGTGGCAAGACTCGTGAAACAGACGAAGATCGAAAACGACTCAAAGAAAGCGGAATCAGCACGTACGAGGTGATGACTTCGGACAAGCGAACGCTACGGGGCTATGTAATACGGTCTAAGAAGCCAGCAATCGGTTATCTGCTGTTTGTCCAAGGTAACGCGATGCTTGCAAAAAGCATGCTGGCTGACATCAGATTTCTCGAGGAGCTAAATCTGGATATTTATATCCTAGATTTTCGTGGTTATGGCCGCTCCAACGGTAAGCCTACGATGAAGGCTATCTTCAACGACTATTCAGAAATAGTTTCGAAGCTGAACACTGAGAAATATGAGAAAAGGTTTTATTACGGCGTTTCACTTGGCGGCATCGTGTTGATGAATGTGTTACGCGGAAAGCAATACGACGGTTTGGTTATAGATGGCACGCTCGCGGTTCTTAGTAGTTACTTCTGCCCGGAAAGCAGAGATCCGATCCGTAACGTGCCAAGTGACGCTAGGAAGATAGTGGCGATTGTCGGCACACAGGACAAAGTGATTAGTATCGAAAATTCGGAGCCGCTTGCCGATCTTGTCCGCAAGAATAAGGGCGAAAAAATCAAGCGCAATGATTTCGGCCATCCGTTTGACGATGGTCGAAATTCTCAACGAAAAGAACTTGTGCTGTCGGTGTTCAAGAAACTCCTGCAATAGAGGAAGATATCAGCGTATGACGAGGGAACAAGTAGGACGTATTGCCTTCTCGGCGCTTCTAGGAATTTTGTGGGCGATGATTCTTGCCAAAAACGGGGGCAATATCGATCGCTCGATACTGTTTTGGTTCGTGTGTATCCTGATTATTGGCATCTCATTGAACACACAGGACGGTGAATCCTGGAAGATTATGGCAGCAGGATCAATCGCTGCTGCGACCGTAATGATCGCAACGCTACTCTTTAAACTTATTGTCGGCGACAGCGTGATTCCGATTTCTGGAGTGCCCGTCTCTACCGAGCTACTGCTCAGCAAGTTTGTAATCGGCTTTGGTGTGTTTTTATGGAGTGCATCCGCAATTGGAGCGTTGGTTGCATGTCTGGCCCGGCCGGCATTTCTAAGCTTCCTCGGAAACTTTATTGAATCGCAGCAGAGGCTGATGAAGTTGGAAGGGTCGCTCAACGCGCTATTCAAAGTGATTGGAACACTGACGCTGGTGGTTGCCGCGATACTCTAGCGTGAGACGTCGCGTCCACCGCGAGCTTATAGAGCGCGTAGAGCTGCGCCCATGTGTACATACGAGTGAAACGACCACACATTACAATTGTGAAAATGCAAACGCGGAACTAATTTTTATTGGTCAAGTCCGTACCAGTTCAGATCGAATCTTCTCAAAAGCTTTATCAAATTCCTTCTGAGTTCGCCATTTACGAAAATCGGCAATATTGCGGCTTCGCAGCTTGGTCGCCCAAGGTTCTGAAGTCGCAAAAATTGAGTCATCAATTCGTATCGGAAAAAGAACATTGCGTCCCCGACGGCGTTCTTCTTCGAAGGCTTTGGTTACTTCGTCTTCTACCCAATCGCTTTTAATCGAAGATTCAGACAAAACAAGAACCACTTTGTCTCGGATTTGAATCGCCCGATCAATTTCATCAAGGATTTTTCCGCCTGTGGGCATATTGTGGGGCGCGTACCAACATCGAACTCCACTTGTGTTCAGGCTAGAGTGAAGCTTGTCCGCAAGTCTCTCGTCTTTGTAAGAGAAGCTAATAAAGCACGAATAATACTCAAGAGAATCTTTTATTAGATTCAACGACCTAATCAAGTTCTCTTGAAGTCCGATGCCCCGAAGAAACTTGAGCGGTATTTTTGAACTTCTCTGCAGAGTGATGTGGTCAATGATGCTCGGTCCAAAGTGCTCACACGAACTTAGGCCTTTTACACTTCCCAAGTCTAAATCTGCGAGCAGTGTTCCGTCGAATATTGCGCTAGACACGTCCGTACGTTTTAGCTCGGAACATCTTATTCTCGCGAGCGTTAGGTCGCATTCTCGCAACTTTGACTCATTTAGGAATGCCCACGACAGTTCGGCTGCGGATAAATCAGAGCCAGCGCAGTCCGCATTCACGAGGTTCGCTCCTGACAAATCTGCGCCTGATAGATTCGCTTCGATTAGCGTTGCCGAATTGAGTTCTGCTTCAATTAGTGATGCTTTGAATAATTGAGCACCACTGAGTTGTGCATTATTCAGCTTAGTTTGCACGAGTTGAGAATGATTTAGATTCGCACCCCGCAAATCTGCACCAGAAATGTCTAGGGAGCTTAAATTGGCGCGTGATAAATCTGGCGCAGCATTTTGGCCTTTGCGCCAAGCATTCCAAGCCGCTACTCCGCTCTTGAGTAGCCGGACATGCTCTTTATTAGGCATTGCCATTGCCTCCTAGTAATAGGCCGCGGATTTCTCCGCGGCCCTTTTTATTTCAGACGCCGTTTAGCCGAAACAGCAAGCCTTTACCTCTTCAGCGACACCGCCATCCCGCTCAGATCGAGATTGACGATCACGCCGGTCTGCGCGCCGGCGACCTCGAGGATGACGCCCTTCTGGTTCGTGAGCACCGCCGCCTGCGGCCCGCGCACGATGGCAGCACCCGCGCTGCCCGCGCCGTACACGCCTTCGACATCGCTCGGGCGGCGGATATTGCGCGCGGTGCCGCGCAAGTTCACCTTTGATACGCCGAACGTGAAGCCATAAGAGAGGCCGCCGACCGAAAGCGGATAGCGGCGGTCCCCGCAGGTCAGCGTGCCCGAGCCCGCGGTGCCGCCGATTACCCAGCCGGCTTTGACGAACTCGATGCGGATCGAGCAGGTGTCGGCAAAGCTAGAGCCGGAAAGCGCGAGCGTGGCAACGAGCGAGAGGGCAGCGAGGCGAAGAGAATGGAGCATCTTAAGGTCTCCTTTGATGAACTGACGCGGATAGAACCGCTTGGACGCGACTGAGTTCGCGAAAAGGGCCGCGAAATTCGCGGCCCTTTTTTTTATTCTCTTACGAGCACCCCGTGGTCGAGCCGCAGGTGTCGCACTTGAGACACGTGCCGTTTCTGACCATCGTGAAGTTGTGGCACTCGGGACAGGAGGAGCCTTCGTAGCCTTTGGCCTTCGCCGCCGCGCGCTGGTTCACTTCGAGCGCCTTCGCGCGATCGACTTCCGTCTCGACGGCAGGCGAGGGCTTCAGCGCAACCGCAGCACCGGCCACCGGCCCGCCCGCGAGGAACGCCGAGACCACATTCGCGGGCGCCGAAGCGCGGGGGCTTTCCGTGCCGCGCGCGTCGGTGGAGGACACGGCCGAGAGCGTCGGCGCCTTGCCGCGCACCAGGCCGCGCGAGATCACCGGCGCCGCCTTGCCTTCGTTCTCGCCCTTGCCGAGCGCGCCGCCATCCATGTCGGAGGGATCGACATGCGCGAGGTCGTAGCGGCCCATGTAGGAGATCGCGAGCTCGCGGAACACATAGTCGAGGATCGAGGTCGCCATCTTGATGGTGTCGTTGCCGGTCACCATGCCCGCGGGCTCGAAGCGGGTGAAGGGGAAGGCGTCGACATATTCGTCGAGCGGCACGCCATATTGCAGGCCGAGCGAGATCGCGATCGCGAAGTTGTTCAGGAGCGAGCGGAGCGTCGCGCCCTCCTTGTGCATGTCGACGAAGATCTCGCCGAGACGGCCGTCGTCATATTCGCCGGTGCGCAGATACACTTTATGTCCGCCGACCACGGCTTTCTGCGTGTAGCCCTTGCGGCGCGAGGGCAGCTTCTCGCGCTCGCGGATGCGCTCGACGCGCTCCACGATGCGCTCGACGACTTTTTCCGAGAGCGCGGCGGCGCGGGCGGCCGCCGGCTGCGCGAGCAGCGCTTCGACCTGATCGTCGTCGTCGTCCTCGTCCTGGATCAGCGCCGAGTTCAGGGGCTGCGAGAGCTTCGAGCCGTCGCGATAGAGAGCGTTGGCCTTGAGCGCGAGCTGCCAGGAGAGCATGTAGCTCGCCTTGCAATCCTCGACCGAAGCGTCGTTCGGCATGTTGATCGTCTTCGAGATCGCACCCGAGATGAAGGGCTGCGCCGCTGCCATCATGCGGATGTGGCTATCCACCGAGAGATAGCGCTTGCCGATGCGGCCGCAGGGCGTCGCGCAGTCGAACACCGGATAGTGCTCGAGCTTCAGGTGCGGGGCGCCTTCCAGCGTCATCGCGCCCGCGACGTGGGTGTTCGCGGACTCGATGTCGCGCTTCGAGAAGCCGAGGTGCGAGAGGAGGTCGAACGCCGGGTCCGCCATCTGCTCGTCGGTGACGCCGAGCTGGCGCATGACGTCGTCGCCGAGGGTCCAGCGGTTGAACACGAACTTGATGTCGAAGGCGGTGGCGAGCTTGCTCTCCAGCATCTTGATGGTGTCGGCGGAGAAACCCTTCGCGCCGAGCGACGAGTGGTTGATCGCGGGCGCATTCGAGAGCGTGCCGTGACCGACCGCGTAGGCTTCGATCTCGGCGATATGGGCTTCCGAGTAGCCGAGCGTGCGGAGCGCTTCCGGCACCGCCTGGTTGATGATCTTGAAGTAGCCGCCGCCGGCGAGCTTCTTGAACTTCACGAGCGCGAAGTCGGGCTCGATGCCGGTGGTGTCGCAATCCATCACGAGGCCGATGGTGCCGGTCGGCGCGATCACGGAGGACTGCGCGTTGCGGAAGCCATGTTTATGGCCGAGTTCGAGTGCGCGGTTCCACGCGGCTGCCGCGCGCGCGATCAGGCGCTGGTCCGGGCAGTTCGCGATATCGAGCGGCACCGGCGGGATCGACAACTGCTCGTAGCCGTCCTTGTCGCCATGCGCCGCGCGGCGATGGTTGCGGATGACGCGCAGCATGTGCTCGCGGTTCGGCTCATAGCCGGGGAAGGCGCCGAGTTCGGCCGCCATCTCGGCGGAAGTGGCATAGCTGACGCCGGTCATGATCGCGGTGACGGCGCCGCAGAACGCGCGCGCCTCGTCCGAGTCATACGCAATGCCGGCGGTCATGAGCCAGCCGCCGATGTTGGCGTAGCCTAAGCCCAGCGTGCGGTAGCGGTACGAAAGCTCCGCGATCTCTTTCGACGGGAACTGCGCCATCATCACCGAGATTTCGAGCACGATGGTCCAGAGGCGGACGGCGTGCTCGTAGCTGTCGACGTCGAAGGATTTGTCTTCGGCGCGGAAGCGCAGGAGATTGAGCGAGGCGAGGTTGCACGCCGTGTCGTCGAGGAACATGTATTCCGAGCACGGGTTCGACGCGCGGATCGGGCCGGAAGCCGGGCAGGTGTGCCAGTCGTTGACTGTGGTGTGGAACTGGATGCCGGGATCGGCGCAGGCCCAGGCGGCGTGGCCGATCTTTTCCCAAAGCTCTTTGGCTTTCAGGGTCTTTGCGACCTTGCCGTCCTTGCGGCGGAGGAGATTCCAGTCGCCGTCGTTTTCGACCGCGCGCAGGAAGTCGTCGGTGACGCGAACGGAGTTGTTCGAGTTCTGGCCGGCGACGGTGAGGTACGCCTCGCTATCCCAATCGGTATCGTAGATCGGGAAGTGGATGTCTTTGTAGCCCTGCTTCGCGAACTGGATGACGCGCTGGATGTAGTTGTCCGGCACCATCGCCTTGCGCGCGGCTTTAATTTCGCGCTTGAGCGCCGGGTTCTTCTCCGGGTTGAAGCAGTCGTCGCCGTTGCCTTCGCAGTTGATCGCGGCCTTCATGACCGCCTTCATGTGCTTCTGCACGACCTTGGAGCCGGTGACGAGGGCTGCCACCTTCTGCTCTTCGATCACTTTCCAGTCGATGTACTGCTCGATATCGGGGTGATCGGCGTCGACCACGACCATCTTGGCCGCGCGGCGCGTGGTGCCGCCCGACTTGATCGCGCCCGCGGCGCGATCGCCGATTTTCAGGAAGCTCATCAGGCCCGACGACTTGCCGCCGCCCGAGAGTTTCTCGTTCTCGCCGCGGAGCAGCGAGAAGTTCGAGCCGGTGCCCGAGCCGTATTTGAAGAGGCGCGCCTCGCGCACCCACAGATCCATGATGCCGCCTTCGTTCACGAGGTCGTCGGCGACGGACTGGATGAAGCAGGCGTGCGGCTGCGGATGCTCGTAGGCGGATGCCGACTGCGTCAGCTTGCCGGAGAAGGGATCGACATAGAAGTGGCCCTGGCCGGGGCCGTCGATGCCGTAGGCCCAGTGCAGGCCGGTGTTGAACCACTGCGGCGAGTTCGGCGCCGCCATCTGCATGGCGAGCATGTAACGCATCTCGTCGAAGAAGGCGGAAGCGTCCTGCTCGGTGTCGAAGTAGCCGCCCTTCCAGCCCCAATAGGTCCAGGTGCCGGCGAGGCGGTCGAATACCTGCGTCGCCTGCGTCTCGCCGACGATGCGTTCTTTCTCGGGAACGGAGGCGAGCGCCTTTTCGTCCGCGACGGAGCGCCAGAGGAAGGAGGGAACGGTTTCCTCTTCCACGCGCTTCAACGCCTTCGGCACGCCGGCCTTGCGGAAATATTTCTGCGCGAGCACGTCGGTCGCGACCTGCGAGAAGTGCTCGGGCACGTCGATGTTGTCGAGCTTGAAGACGATGGAACCGTCCGGATTGCGAATCTCACTCGTCGCTTTGCGGAAGGTGATGGCGGAATACGGCGACTGGCCTGCTTTGGTGTACCGGCGCGGAATACGCATCTTCATCGTCCCCTTGATTCAGGCGCCGGAACCTGTCGTTCCGTCGCTCTTATGTTGCAGGCCCGATCTCCGCCGAGGCCTCACTGTGTTGGGACCAACCCGCCTCTATCGGGCGGGTTCGGACCCGGATTTTAGACCCCTGCGGGCGACAGAGCGACCGTTCGCCGGGCAGGCATTTCGCCCGGCGCCGCGCCTCTAGCCTCCGCTGGAGATGCCCGGAATCGACCCCAAACGCCGCGGTCCCGGACGAAACATGACGCTACGGTGACTCTACCCATCGCGTCAAGTAATAGTACGCCAACCGTTACGAAACACTAAAAGTGGTGGGTCAGCTGTGAATCCTGGGCATATCGACTTGCCCGAATCCCCGGACCCTATGGCGGTATTCGGGGGCGATTCCCGATCCAGAACAAGAGTTGACGCAGCCACCCTAGGAGCTAGGCCGCGAGTCGGCAGCCCCGTTTGCTGGGCTTTGCCCACAATCCCCGGAATCCCGGTGAGAAAAATTTCTGGATTCGCTCGATCCGGCGGCCGAGCTACGAGAAGGGCCCGAAGGACGCTATAGAAAGCTATTTCGAATATTTGATTTTACGGGGAAAACGCGGCTTGTTCGTCGGCCTGACATCGAACTGACCAGTCTCTGCATTCCGGCCAATTTTCGGGTCTTTTCCTTCAATGCGCTTTTTATCTTTGTAAGGCATCGCTTCGTAGCCAATCTTGCCCTCTTGGAAATTGCGCAGGCGCTGAACGCCGCCGTCACCAGCCGGCTTGTGCAATTTTTCAAACGCTGCACGTTCGAGGAATGACGATCTCGTTATCCCAACCTCCTGGACCGCCGCGTCAACCTCCGCCAAGAGGTTCTTTGAGAACATCACATTAATGCGTTCGCGTTCTTCCGGTTCGAAAGGCAGGGAAACAAGAATGGCGACTGCCCCGTCTTTCAAAGCAGAGCGCACATCTTTCGTCGCCCGCAAAGTTGCGAACGAGCGTGCCAACGGAATTTCTGATCCGTCACTGACTAGTTCGTCGAGGAAGAGGGCAAGCGCTTCGCGGGCAGCGTCTGCCGCTCCGTCAAGCGTATCGGCCATGGCTACACAGCCCGGCAAATCGGGGAATGAAACGCCGAAGCTGCCATCCGCCTCATCGATCAGGGCAAAGTAGTTTCGCATTGCTTGCTCCTAGTCTTTCCACCCTGCGGCCTTGGCGATCGAACGCGCGACCAAACTGGACAAGTCGCCTTTGTGATTGGGGACGATCGTCATGCCCTTGGCCGGGTGCTTGAAAATCATATGCGACCCCTTCGTCCGGACGTGTGTCCATCCCTCGGATTGCAGGCGCTGGATGATCTTTCGAGGGTTGCGTTCCATCGCGCCCATCTGAAGAGTGTGTAACAATACACACGCAATTGCCGCAGCGTCAAGCAAGAATGTGTATCAGTGTGTATATGGGTTGCCGGAGCAACCTCGAGTTTCACACGAAATGAGCTTGAGTACGGCCCCCGCCACGAAAGCATGCTCCTAGCCGCGAGGATCGCAGACAGAGATACGCTTGTTATCGAAAGGCGTTCTAGACTCCGCCGGAACCTTGCCCCAAAATGCGGGCTGCGTTTGTAGATACGTGGCGTCCGGGTGAGGGGTGTTCAATGCGGGCCGGGCTCGTAGGCATTTTCTGTTTCGTGGCTCTCCTCGCGCTCGGGCATTACGTGGCGGCACCGTTCTTCTGCCGCGGCGGTTTTGCGATTCCGACGCTGGATTCGCGCGTGTTCTGCGGCGCTGACCTGCATCTCAACCGCTCCGGCTCGATGCTGCTCTACTTCGGCTCGATTGCGATCGCCTTCGTGTTCGGTGCGATCGCGGGCGCGCTGCCGGGCAAGCACAAGGCCGAGCCGCAGCCGGGCGAGAAAGCGGCGGGCAACGCCGCCGAAACTTTCGAGCAGATCCTCGCCGCCGAAGAGAAGAAGCAGGCCGCGGCCTCCCCGGCCGGAAGCGGCACTCCAGCGGCACCCGCAGGCGTATCCGCGGAGAAATCGAAAACCTCTACTGCGTCCGCGCCGGCGGATACGGCTTCCGTCAAGAAGGAGCCTGCGCAGACGGACGCGAAAAAGAGCGGCGACGCCAAGAAGCCCGACGCCACTCCGGGTGCGGCCACGGCAGCCGACGCGATCACGGCCGGGCTTTCCGCGGCGAAGAACGGCATTCGCGGCCCCTTCGAAGGCACTAACCAGGAACTGATCGCGCATTTCCGCGAACTGAAGAAGCAGGAAGGCGTGAACTCGATCGCGCAGGCGCAGCGGCTGCTCGACGAAAGTACGGTGGCCGCGCTCGCCAAGGGCGTTGAACCGAAGCAGCATCTTTCGGAGATCGCCCATCTCGTGCTTGCCGAAGACCCGGACCTGCAATCGGGCGTGGTGCGCGGGGTGGTGGTCCACATCGCGGCCCGGCTCAAGGAATTGGGTGTTGCGAACAAGCTGCCCGCCGCTACGAAGGGCGCTGCATAAGCCCGATCCCGAACTTCATCCTGAGGAGCGGGTGAAGCCCGCCCCTCGAAGGGTGAGGACATAGTAAAGTGCCGCGTTTGCTCGGGCGCGGCTGCGTGCTAGACGGGCGCCATGAAAACCTTCTTCCTCGGCATCTTCACGTGGTGGAATTCGGCGACCTGGGGCACGTTCTGGTGGACGTGGCTTTATGGCGAGCATGTCGGCACCGACAGCCAGGGCAACCGCTATTACCGCACAGATCGCGGCCGCGTTGAGAAGGACTTCCAGTTCGAGCGCCGTTGGGTGATCTATAACGGCCTCGCCGAGCCCTCGCGCATCGGACCCGACTGGCACGGCTGGCTGCATCACACCGTCGATACGATCCCGACCGAAGACAACTACAAGGCGCGCGACTGGGAAAAGCCGCATCGCCCGAATTACACCGGCACGCCGAATGCGTGGCGCCCGCGCGGCTCGACCCTCGCCTCCGGCAAGCGCCCGCAGGCGACGGGTGATTATAAGGCGTGGTCGCCGAACGAGTGATCCACTTACATTTTACCTCATGGTGAGGAGCGGCGCGAAAGCGCCGCGTCTCGAACCATGAGGCTCATCCCTCGAGACGCGCCCTTCGGGCGCTCCTCAGGATGAGGCCCAATTTACTGGGCACTTGGCGGAGACGGAGGGGTTCGAACCCCTTATTATCTCGCCCCGGAATGACAAGTAGAGATGCCCGACCACAAATACAGAACATTCCTGCATTGGTCCGCCGGGGGCGGCGAGGGCACGAAGACCTATAAGTCTTTCGCCCGTACGCACACGATCACGGCCAAGACGAAAAGCGGCGCGGAGAAACCCGCGATTGTCGCGACCTCGGCGTTTCATTCGCTCGATCATTACAACCCCGACGAGATGCTGCTCGCCTCGCTCTCGTCCTGCCACATGCTCTGGTATCTGCACCTGTGCTCGGAGGCGGGCGTGGTCGTGACCGATTATCGCGACGAGGCGGAAATCCTCTTGCGGCTGGATGCGAAAGGCGAGGGCAAGGTCGAGCGCGCGACGCTCAATCCGCGCGTACAGATTTCGTCAGGCGATCCGGCGATCGCGCGGGCCTTGCATGGTGACGCGCACAAAAAGTGCTTCGTCGCGAACTCGGTGAATTTTCCGGTTCTGTGCGAGCCGGAGATTGTGGGCGGTTGATTTTGTCGTCCCCGCGAAAGCGGGGACCCATAACCCCTGTGCCCAAGTTTGACTCGGTGGTCATGGGTCCCGGCTCGCGCTCGCGGGTGCTCGCTTGGCCGGGACGACAATGTTTTAAAAGACTTTGACGGCGAGCCGAGAGTCAGAGCACCACGATCCCCGAATGCTTCGCCTTGTCGTCGGGCTCGACGTGGATCGAGATCAGCGCGTCGTGCACCTCGGCCTTGATCGCGCGCTCCAGCCGGTCGCAGATCTCGTGCGCGTCGGTGACCGACATCGATCCTTTCACCACGAGATGAAATTCGACGAAGGTCATCGGCCCGGCGTGGCGCGTGCGGAGATCGTGCGCCTCGATCGCGCCGTCGGCATTCTTCGCAATCGCCGCGCGGATGCGCTCGAGCGTTTCTTCGGGCAGGGCTTCGTCGAGGAGACCGCCCGCGGACTCCTTCATGAGTTTCCAGCCGGCCCACAGGATATTGAGCGCGACCAGCACTGCGAGCAGCGGGTCGAGCGCTCGAATGCCGGAATAGACCGCGAGCACGAGCCCGGCGAGAACGCCGATGGAGGAGATCACGTCCGTCATGAGATGCCGTCCATCGGCGACGAGTGCCGGCGAGCGGTGCTTGCGTCCCTGCCGGATCAGCACCCCGGCCCAGAGCAGATTGACGAGCGTGGCGGCACCGTTGACGGCAAGGCCGAGCCACGGCGCTTCGATCATGCGCGGAATCTGATAGGCGTCCCATGCCGCGCGCAGGATCGCGAGTGCGGCGATCACGATCAGCACGCCTTCGACGACCGCGGAAACATACTCCGCCTTGTGGTGGCCGTAGGGATGATCCTTGTCGGCGGGCTGCGCTGCGAAACGGATTGCGATGAGGGCCGCGATCGCGGTCAGCACGTTGACGATGCTTTCGATCGCGTCCGAGAGCAGCGCGACCGAGCCGGTCAGATGATAGGCGAGATATTTCAGCGCGAGGACGGCGAAGCCGACCGCGATGCTGCATGCTGCGAGAATTTCGAGGCGCTTCATGGGATTGCGATCTGACGGACGGCGCCGGTCTAGGCGGTTCGTTCCGTCTTCGCAACCTGTGGATGCTCGGCTGCAACTGACTTGCAGGAGCGGGCGTGGACAGGCTCCGGAGGAGCTTGACTGACAACTGATATACTATATCAATAACGATACAAAGTATCCAAATGGGGGCGTTTCGTGAAATTCGGATTGCTGGGTGCCGCGGTTCTGGCGGCAGGATTGGGTATCTCTCAGGAAGCTTCTGCGCGAACCGAGACGTTCGGTCAGGAAACCGTGGAGACGCGGACGCCGCGCTACCAGCGCGCTCCGCAGCAAGGGCGTCACCATCATCACCCGCACGACGGGCACAACCATGACGGCCACGGGCGGCATGCCGGCGACACGCATTTCGGCCATGGGCACGGCATCGAAACCGAGAGCCTGTTCGGCTTCGTGCTCGGCTCCGATACCGAACATGCCGGCGCAAGAGGCATCGCGCTCGAAATCGTCGGCCGCTTCGGCAAGCGCGACGGCTCCTACACCGGCATCGGCAAGAAGCTCGAATTCGCTTACGGCATCACGGACAGGGTGAGCGCCGGGGTCGGACTGTTCGCGATCAACCAGCGCATTACGGCCGTGACCGGCTTCGACGATGTGCGCACCTTCTCGTTCAACGGCATCGGCGGCGAGCTGCGCTGGAATCTCGCGAAGCGCGGACCTTCTCCGGTCGGCGTGACGCTGCATTTCGAGCCGTCATGGCAGACGCATGACGAGCTTTCCGGTCTGCGCGGCACCAAGTATGGCGCCGAGAACAAGCTGATTTTCGATACCGAGCTTGTGAAGGACAAATGGTTCGCGGCCTTCAACCTGCTCTATGAAGTGGAGCGCGTGCAGGAAAAAGGCGAGACGGACATCGAGCGCGCGTCGAAATTCGGCTTCGGCTTCGCGATGACGCATCAGATTGCGCATCACATTTATGTCGGGCTGGAAACGCGATACCTGCGCGCCTATGACGGCCTGACGCTGAATGACTTCACGGGTGAGGCGCTCTATCTCGGGCCTACGCTCTATGCGAAGCTTGCGGGCAATGCGTGGCTGTCGCTCGCCTGGAACCGTCAGGTCTGGGGCGCCGAGTTCGGGAATCCGGAGCGTCTCGATCTCGCCAATTTCGAGCGCAATCAGGTTCGTCTCAAAGCCGGCATCGAATTCTAGGAGACCGCGCCATGCGCAAACTGTTTCTCGCTGCTCTTGCCGCCGCCGCGCTCGCGTTTCCCGCGCAGGCGCAGGAGAAAGTCCAAGAAAAGATCAAAGTGCTCGCGAGCTTCTCGATCCTCGGCGATCTCGTGCGCGAGGTCGGCGGCGCGCGCGTGGAGGTCTCGACGCTCGTCGGCCCGAACATGGACATGCACGGTTTCCAGCCGACGCCTGCGAACGCCAAGGCCGTGGCCGGCGCGAAACTCGTCGTCATCAACGGCCTCGGCCTCGAGGGCTGGGCCGACCGGCTGGTGAAGGCCGCGAACTACAAGGGCGCGCGGCTGGTCGCGAGCAAAGGTGTGAAGGCGCTCACGGCCGAGACCGAAGGTCACGGCCATAACCACAAGCACAAACACAGCGACCGTTACGATCCGCATGCCTGGCAGGAAGTCGCGAACGTGAAGATTTACGTCGCCAACATCCGCGATGCGCTGGCCGGCGTCGATCCGGAGGGCAAGGAGACCTACACGAAGAACGCGGCGGCCTATTTGCAGAAGCTCGACACGCTCGAAGCCGAGATCAAGCAGCTGTTCGCGGGCTTGAGCGAAAAAGAGCGGCGCGTGATCACTTCACACGACGCCTTCCATTATTTCGGGGATGCCTACGGCATCGAGTTTCTTGCGGCGCAGTCCGCGGGCGGCGATACGCAGCCGAGCGCACGCGATGTCGCGCGCCTGATCCAGCAGATCAGGAAGCAGGGCGTGAAAGCGGTCTTCATCGAGAACATTTCGAACCCGCGCATCATCGAGCAGATCGCGAAGGAAACCGGCGCGAAGATCGGCGGCACGCTCTATTCGGATGCGCTATCGGATGCGGGCGGCCCCGCGCCGACTTATCTCGACATGATGCGCCACAACGCGAAGACGATCGCAAGCGCGCTGCGCTGAGAATATCCCTCCCCCTTGTGGGGAGGGTCGCCGAGCGAAGCGAGGCGGGGTGGGGGAGAACCCTTGCGCAAAGTTTTGGCGCTGTCACCCCACCCGGCTCGCGCTTACGCGCTCGCCACCCTCCCCGTCGAGGGGAGGGATACAGTAAAATCATCAGAACTGTGTCGACGGAGGCGGCGCTGCGCTAGGCCGCGCGTTGTGCCGCGAGCGTTTTCATCGCGCGTGCCGCGAACAGGCCGCTGCACAGCCCGAGCACCGCGCTGACGATGCCGATAAAGGCTGGCGAGGCGGTGAGGGAAGGATTCACCGCGCGTGTGACGCCGACGACGAAACGCGCGAGAAAGATCGTCATCATGAGCACGAGCGGAACGAAGCTTCCGCCCACTTCGAATTTCTGCTGCCCGCGGTCATAGCGCACGGCCGAAGGCGCGTGAAATACGAACTGGTTCAGAACGAAGGCCGCAACGACGCCAAGCGCCCAAGCAGCGAGCGGCAGCGGATTTGCGCCGAACATTCCCAAAATCGCCGAAAGCGACAGCGGGATCATGATCGCGGGAAGCACGAAAACCAGCACGCGCGAAACCATGCGTGTGCGGGTCTGCGATAGACCGAGGACGAGCAACAGGACGAAGATGCCCCACACCCAGTAGGGTGTGTTCTGTAAAATTCCCGTAATCATAATGAATCCCCCGCGTCGAAGCGGTGAGATTGTTAGCGCAACTGCATCGCGAACGACAAGAGCATGGTTGCCCGGGGCGGCGCTGCGCTAGAGCTTGTAGAGACGCACGGGAGATGCCCGGGTCAATTCATTTGACGGAAGCGGATCGCGTTACCGCAACTGTGTCGGCGGCGGGAGCGGCGGTGCGGACTGCTGCTGTTGTTGCGGCTGCTGCTGATACTGCTGCGGACGCTGCTGATACTGCTGTTGCTGGGGCTGAATCTGCTGCGGTGCCTGCTGGTTCTGCGCCGGGAGATTCTGCTGCGCGCTGATGACGACGACCTTGGTGCCGACGGGCGTGCGCAGATAGAGATCCGCGATTTCTTCGTTCAACAGACGGATGCAGCCGGAGGAAACGTTGGTGCCGATCGTCCACGGCTCTGCGGTGCCGTGAATGCGGTAGAGCGTGTCCTTGTTGCCTTCGTAGAGATAGAGCGCGCGTGCGCCGAGCGGATTGTCGTAGCCGCCTTCCATGCGCTCCGGCAGTTCAGGCTGGCGCAGCCGCATTTCCTTCGGCGGCACCCAGGCCGGCCATTCGGCGACACGGCCGACGATTGCGTTGCCGGCCCAGCCGAAGCCTTCACGTCCGACACCGACGCCATAGCGGATCGCCTGTCCGCCTTCGCGCAGCAGGTAGAGAAAATAATTTTTCGCATCGACGACCAGCGTGCCCGGCTGCTCCGAGTGGCGGAACGGCACGAGCTGTCTGCGGAATTCCGGATTCAGGAATTCCTGACGCACCTTGCGGATCGGGAATTGCGGATCGGGAATGGCGTCCGGCAGATACCATTGTTCGATCGCGGCCTTGTCGTGCGGACCTTCCGGGATCGGCGGTCCCTCGCCGGGTGCGCGCTGCTGTTGCTGCTGCTGGGCGGGCTGCTGGTTCACGTTCGCGGGCGGACGGTCGGTCGGATAGCGGTCCTGACGGAACGGCGGCGGAAGCGAAGGGAAGTTCTGCGCAAGCGAAGGCACCGTGCCTGCGGCGAGTGCCGCGGCGCTCGCGAGAAAGTGCCTGCGCGAAATCGTGTTCTTCATGCCTGTGGTGGTCCTGATCCAGCCTGCCGTAAACCGCGGGGCCCGAACCCGGGTTCCGTTACGCCCTGTTTGCGGTATTTGGCTCCGTTTTTCCAGTTCTGCGAGGCTCGCGAGGCGATAAAATGGCAGTCTATAAGCTGCCCGCACACCGGATTGTGAAGGAATGACCGCAAAAGCCGCCACTGCCTCGGATGCCGCGCTGAAACAGGTCTGGGGCGCGGAGAACTACGAGAAGAACGCCCGCTTCGTCTCCGACATGACGAGCGAGGTCGTTGGCTGGCTCGCCCCAAGGGCCGGGGAGCGGATTCTCGATCTCGGCTGCGGCGACGGGGTGCTTACCGAGAAACTCTTGCAGGCCGGCGCGATCGTCACCGGCGCGGACAACAGCGAAGCGCTGCTCGCCGCCGCGCGCAAGCGCGGGCTCGACGTGCAGTTCAAGGACGGCCAGGCGCTCGACTACGGCCCCGAGTTCGATGCCGTGTTTTCGAACGCGGCGTTGCACTGGATGACCCGTGCGGAAGATGTCGTGAAGGGCGTGGCCCGCGCGCTGAAGCCGGGCGGCCGTTTCGTCGCCGAGTTCGGCGGACACGGCAACATCGCGGCGATCGTGACGGCGCTTCGTGCGGTCGCGCTTGCGCACGGCAAGGATCCCGCGCGGGCAGCGGGATGGTTTTACCCGACGCCCGCGGAGTATCGCGCGCTTCTGGAAGCCAATGGATTTGCCGTGGAACGGATCGGCCTGTTCCCGCGCCCGACGCCGCTGCCGACCGGTCTCAGCGGCTGGCTCTCGACGTTTCGCGAGAGCTACTTCGACCAGTGGCCGGAACGCGAGCGCGGAAGCATCGTCGCCGAGATCGAGAATCTGCTGGCGCCTGCACTGCGCGATGCCGCCGGCAACTGGACTGCGGATTACGTCCGGCTGCGCGTCGCCGCGGTTCGCGTGTAGAAAAACTTAGCTCTTGCCGCCGGACTTGATGCAGGCGGCAATTCTGCCCTGCGCTGCTTTGCGTTGTGCTTCGGAAGCCGGCACCTTCGGGTCTAGACTGTGAATAGCCCGGCAACGATCGGCTACAGAGCCCTGCGCTTCGACAGGAGCGAAGGATGTAAGAAAGCCGATGGCGACGGCGATACCCACTCCTGCAATCAAGTACTTCATTTTTTCTGTCCCTGACGTCTTTATTCTTCGACTAGCTTATTGCCAGCACACTAAGCCTGACACGGCCCTTCCGCCGCCTCAATCCCCGTGTTAACGACCGTCCTCATCTGATTTGAATGTCGGCAACTGGTTTTTGCGCAAGCGGCGGCGCTTCTCTGAATGATCCGAAATACACACCGTTTGATCGCAGCGGGCGTCATCTCCGCGACTTTAGCAGCGGGTTCCGCGCTCGGTCAGTTCCAGCCGCCGCGTCCGCCGGCGGACGTGCAGCAGGCGCCGCTTCCTGCGCCCACGCAGCAGGAACAGCAAAAGCAGCAGCCGCCGCAACCGCAGCAGAAGGGTCCGCAGCTTCCGCCCGAACTGACGCGTCCTGCCGAGAAGCAGGAGAAACAGGAAAAACAAGAGAAGCAGGACAAGAAAGCGGCAACCAAGACGAAAACGAAGGCGAAGCAGAAGGACGGCAAGGAACTGCCGCCGCCGAGCACGACGCCGGAAACCCTGACGCAGACGCCGGAAGGCGAGCGCATCACGAATCCGACCGCCGTTTTCTCCGGCCTCGACAAGATCTCGGGGCGCATCATCCGCTTCGATGTGGCGCTGAACGAAACGGTGCAGTTCGGCGCGCTACAGGTGACGCCGCGAGCCTGCTACACGCGCCCTCCGACCGAAACGCAGAACACGACCGCGTTCGTCGAAGTGGACGAGATCACGCTGAAAGCGGAAATCCGCCGCATCTTTTCGGGCTGGATGTTTGCGAACTCGCCTGGCCTGAACGCCGTCGAACATCCGATCTATGACGTCTGGCTGATCGATTGCAAAACCACGCCGCCGTCGACCACGCCGTCCGAGGGCCAGCAGTAATACTGCGCGTGTCCGGCGACGGCTTTCGCAAGCAGGTTCTGGTATTCGACGCGCGAGATTTCGGCGGCGCCCATGCTTTTCAGATGCTGGGTGATGAACTGCGCGTCGAGCAATTTGAATCCGCCGACCTTCAGCCGCGCCACGAGATGCGCGAGTGCGACCTTCGAGGCATCGCGCTCGAAATGAAACATGCTCTCGCCGAAGAAGGCGGCACCGATCTTCACGCCGTAGAGCCCGCCGACCAGCCTGCCGTCGCGCCAAGCTTCGACTGTGTGGCACTGGCGGCGGTCGAACAGCGCGCGATAGAGCCTGCGGATGCGTTTGTTGATCCAGGTGGAGTCGCGTCCGGCGGCGGGTGCCGCGCAGGCGTCGATCACGGCATCGAAGTCGCGGTCGACGTGAACCTCGTATCTGTTCGAGCGGATCGTGCGCGCGAGCCTGCGCGAAATATGGAAGCCGCCGTCTAGCGGGATCACGCCGCGAGCCTCCGGCTCGACCCAGAACAGCGACGGGTCGTCGGCGCTTTCCGCCATCGGGAAGATGCCGACCGAATAGGCCTTGATCAGCACTTCGGGGGTGATTTCGACACGGGGTTCGTCGTGGCGGGCCACGGTTACAGTCCTCAAACGGCAGCTTATAATAGCGTGTTTAGCGTGCGGGGGAATCGTTCTCCCAAGGCTTTGTTTCGATTAGGGTGGGGCCGTGAAAAAAATTGCACAAGGCGCCGCGGTTGCCGCGCTAATGTATGCGCTTTCCGCGCTTTCAAGCGCCGCGCAACCGAAATGGATCGAGATAACGCCTTACGACAACTCGTTCGTTTTTGAAGTGCCTGAGAAGGTCTCCCCGGATCGCAAGGAACGCAATGTTTATGGTCTGCACACTGAAATTCTGACTTACAACACGACGGTGCAAAAGGGCGGCCATCTCTTTATTGCTATCCGCACTAGATTTCATCACATGGCAAAAATCGATGTAGGTAAGGAGTTACAGGATAACGCGGAAACGTTTTCCAAGCGTCTCAACGGCAAGATCATCTCACAGAAGAATTTTAACTGGAAGCGCAGCGAAGGAGACGAACTGCCGGCAATGGAGGTCTTGACTGAAACGACTCATGGCACCTTCCGCCAACTTTACCTGATGGACGGAAATGTTCTCTTCGCGCTGACGGCCGGTCCGAGCAAGCCGGAAAACGCCGCCGACATCGATCGCTTCTTCGCTTCGCTCAAAATTCCGAAGCGCTAGGTCTTCTCGTTCATTTCAAAGATTCCGGCCGGATAATCATTCGTCGGCACTTCGGCTGTGATCTCGATGCGATTTTCGCCGTGGCGGGCCATGGGTTCGTGAATTCCTGTGCCCGCGATTGCCTTCGGCATGAGCGTAATGCAATTATGCGGTCTTTGATTGGAGCATATTATGACGGACAAAATGAAGTTTCACGAGATTGTCAGAAAAGTTCAGCTTGGAAAACTAACGGATAAAGAAATCAAAGAATGCTTCGTCGCGGAGCCAGACCCTCAGAATCCCTTCGGATTCCGCATCGGGTTCAATGCGAACGCCGTGGACATTTCCAGGGTTGAGAACGCAGGCTCGCTTGCCGAACCGCTGATGCGGGATATTCGCGATGCGCATGAGAGCCGTTCGCGCGGAACGTCCAGCGCCAAAGCAGACAGGACCGTTGGCCGTCAGCTGCCGATCATCGCCGAGGGCGACTCCTGGTTCGATCTGCCGGAAGGCATATACCCGCAAACCATGATCGATATACTCCACGAAGGTGGAAACTACAGCTTTCTGAACCTAGCGCGTTGGGGCGATACGCTGGACGGAATTCTGGATGCCGGAGAATTCTGGCGCTATTTCAAAAAGCCGGCATCACCCATCGCCGATACACTGGTCTTCTCCGCCGGCGGCAACGACATGATCGGGGGTGGCAGGTTGCAGGAGTTTCTGAAGCAGTACGATCACGAGCACTCGTCTGCTTCGCATGCAGCGTGGTACATCCTGCCTTCTTTCCTGAAGAATCTCGACGACGTCCGGACGAAGTACGAGTCCGTCATTCAAACAATGATTGAGAAGAACGAGAACGCCGCAATTGTGGGTCATGGCTACGATTACGTGGTGCCGCAGGCGGAAGGGCCTTGGGTCGGTGGTCCCATGATGCAATGCGGGCTCGATCCGGTTTACAAGGCGCCGCTATGCCGCGCGATCGTAAAAATCATGGTCGACGAATGGAATACGCGCCTGCGGTCGTTGCAAGCTAAATATTCGAACCACTTCGTGTATGTCGATGTACGCAATACGGTGAAAGAAAACGAATGGTATGACGAACTGCACGCGCGGCAGGGCGGAGCAAAAAAGCTGGCCGCAAAACTTTCCAAGGCGATCGGCAGCCTACCGACGACCCGGCAAGTCATCATGAGCGGCCGAGGAGGAAGAAGCGTAGCCGGTGTGGCGTAGCGGCCGTCTTACGTCTTCTCCGCCAGATACCGCTCGAGCCAGTGGATGTCGTAGTCGCCGTTCTGGATGTCGGCGTTGCGCACGAGCGTCCGGAACAAAGGCAGCGTCGTCTTCACCCCGTCGACCACGAATTCGTCGATCGCGCGCTTGAGCCGCATCATGCATTCGTTGCGGGTCTTGCCGTGCACGATCAGCTTGCCGATGAGCGAGTCGTAGTGCGGCGGAATCCGGTAGCCGCCATAGACGGCTGAATCGACGCGCACGCCGAGACCGCCCGGCGCGAAGTAATACTTGATGGTGCCGGGCGAGGGCGCAAACGTCAGCGGGTCCTCGGCGTTCACGCGGCACTCGATGGCGTGGCCGTTGAACTGCACGTCTTCCTGCGTGATCGAGAGCGACGCGCCGGAAGCGATGCGAATCTGTTCGCTGACGAGATCGAGGCCGGTAATCATCTCGGTCACAGGGTGCTCGACCTGGATGCGCGTGTTCATTTCGATGAAGAAGAACTCGCCGTTCTCGTAGAGGAACTCGATGGTGCCGGCGCCGGAATATTTCAGCTCGCGCATCGCCTTGGCGCAGACTTCACCAATCTGCGCGCGCATCTCGAAATTGAGTGCGGGCGAGGGGCTCTCCTCGAAGACTTTCTGGTGTCGGCGTTGCAGGGAGCAGTCGCGTTCGCCAAGATGGATCGCGTTGCCTTTGCCGTCGCCAAAAATCTGGATCTCGATGTGACGCGGTTTTTCGAGGTAACGCTCGAGATAGACCGCGTCATCGCCGAACGCGGCTTTCGCTTCCGCGCGCGCGGAAGAAAGCGCTTCGGAAAGCGAGGCCTCGTCGCGCGCGACCTTCATGCCGCGCCCGCCGCCGCCGGCTGCCGCCTTCACGAGCAGCGGGAATCCGATTTCCTTGCCGACGCGCATGGCTTCTTCATAGGAGGACACGCCGCCTTCGGAGCCGGGAACGACCGGAATGCCGAGGCGCTTCGCGGTGCGCTTGGCCTCGATCTTGTCGCCCATGATGCGGATGTGCTCGGCCTTGGGGCCGATGAAGCCGATGCCGTGCTCGGCGAGAATTTCCGCGAAGCGCGCATTCTCTGAAAGAAATCCGTAGCCGGGATGCACCGCGTCTGCGCCGGTGATTTCGCAGGCTGCCAAGAGCGAGGGAATGTTGAGATAGCTTTCGCGCGCGGGCGGCGGGCCGATGCAGACGCTCTCATCCGCGAGCTTCACGTGCATCGCTTCGGAGTCGGCGGTGGAGTGGACCGCGACGGTGGCGATACCGAGCTCCTTGCACGCGCGCAGCACGCGCAGCGCAATCTCGCCGCGGTTTGCAATCAGGACTTTATCGAACATCGCGTGCCACGCTCACTCGACGATGACCAGCGGCTGGCCGAATTCGACCGGCATGCCGTCTTCGATCAGTACATGCGTGACTTTGCCCGCCTTCGTTGCGGGGATCGCGTTCATGGTTTTCATGGCTTCGACGATCAGGAGCGTCTGGCCGACCTTCACGGTGTCGCCGACATCCACGAAGACGCGCGCACCCGGCTCCGGCGAACGGTAGGCGGTGCCGACCATCGGCGACGTCACCGCGCCGGGGTGGTTGTTGAAGTTGACCTCGCTCGCCTCGACCGCGGCAGCAGCGGCACGCGGCGCGGCGACAGGCGCGCTGGCGGCCATCGGCGCGGCGATGGCGGTCGCACCGCGCGAGACGCGAACGCGCTGTGCGCCGTTCTGCACCTCGATTTCGGTCAGGCCGGTTTCGTTCAAGAGTTCCGCGAGATTGCGGACCAGCGAGGGATCGACCTGAATTTTTTTGCCAAACATTTTCTTATCCGTTGTTTTAGGCTTTTAGCGCGTTCGCTAATCCGTCGATGGCAAGTTCGTAGCCTTTCGGCCCGAACCCGCAGATGACGCCGCGCGCGACCGGCGACACGTAGGAATGATGCCGGAATTCCTCTCGCGCGAAGATATTCGAGAGGTGTACCTCGACGACTGGGATGCCGATCGCGCGCACCGCGTCATGCAGCGCTACCGAGGTATGCGTATAGGCGCCCGGATTGATGACGACGCCAGCGGCCTTGTCCCTGGCTTCGTGCAGCCAGTCCACGAGTTCGCCTTCGTGATTGCTCTGGCGGAATACAATGCCGTGGCCGTTACGCTTCGCGGCGTCGAGGCAAAGCTTTTCGATGTCCGCGAGCGTCGTCGAACCGTAGACGGCCGTTTCGCGGCTGCCGAGCAGGTTCAGGTTCGGCCCGTTCAGGACGTAGACGGTCGCCATCGGTCTCTCTTGCCGCAAGATAAAGGAAGTTCAGGCCGGCGCGACGTAAGCCGGCGCGGCGTGGTTTCGTTATAGAGAGGGCAGGCGGCGAGGGAAAGTCTAGACCAAGCCTTTGATTAATTTCAGCAATCGAGCTTGCCGCACTTGCGGACCTGGGCGATCCCCACGGCCAGCCGGTCATGCGGCAGCGCACCCGGAATCAACTGGTCGCCGAGGACATAACTGGGCGTGCCCGAGATCGCGAGCGCCTTGGCGAGTTCCTGCACCTCGTGCAGCGTCGCATCGACTTCCGGATTGGAAATGTCCTTCTTGATGCGCTCGATATCGAGACCCGCCGTCTTTGCGGCGGCGAGCGCCTGCGCGCCGTTCGCTTCGCCCTTGCCGCTCATGAGCGCGCGGTGGAAGTTCCAGTATTTCGAAGGGTCCTGCATGCGCACGGCGATCGAAACGCGCGCCGCCTCCACCGAGCCCTCGCTGAGAATCGGGAGTTCTTTCAGCACGACGCGGAGGTTCGGGTCCGACTTCAGGAGCTGGGAGATGTCGTTGACGGCGCGTTTGCAGTAACCGCAGTTGTAGTCGAAGAACTCGACCAGCGTGACGTTGCCCTTCGGATTGCCGAGCACGATATCGTACTTCGACTCGTAAATATCCTTCTTGCGGCTCTCCAGCGCTTTCGTGCGAGCCGAGGTCTCGGCCATCTCCTGCTTCTTGCGAAGCTCCATGATGGCTTCTTGAATGATCTCGGGGTTCTTCAGGAGATACTCGCGGACGATCTTCTCGATGTCCTCGCGGCTCTGCTGCGCGAGCGACGTTCCCGCGCCGGCAACGATCATGACGGCTGCGGCGGCAAGCGCAGAAATGCGGCTGGTCAGGGAAACGGGCGTCATAAGAATAGGCTCCTGGGATTGCGCGGTGTCAGCGCTGGCTGATTTTCGGAATTTCGAATTTTAGAATGTCGTCCGCGCGCAGCCAGCCGGGGGTGCCGACCTTGAAGGAACGTTGCGCGCGAGTGGCGAGCGTCTTCGCCGCCCTGAAGTCGCCGTCGTTGAAAGCGGCATAGGCGGCGGAGAGATCGGCGTTGGCACGGTCGCCGCTGATCTCGTAGGCGCGCGCGAGCGAGCGGTGTGCGAAGGCGACGTTCGGCTCGCTTTGCAGGGCGAAGCGAAGTTCGCGGATCGCTTCCTGTGCGTCGTCGCGGTTTCCGCCCTGCACGAGCGCCTGCCCGAGCATCATGCGGATCAGAGCCGTGCCCTTCGACAGCTCGACGGCCCTGCGCAGAGGCGCAATGGCATCGCGTGCGCGTCCGGACTCCAAGAGCACCTGACCCTTCAACTCGTGAAAATAGGGATTGTTCGGCTGTACTGCGATCAAGGCGTCGGTCTGACGGAGCGCCGCGCCGACATTGCCCCAACGGTAATACGACATCGCGCGGGCATACTGCGCAGGCATCGAATTGTTGGACGGCGGGTAACGGCGCGCCAGCGCCTCCGGCTTTTCGAAGTAGCCTGCGATCTTTGCGCGCATCATGTCGTGGCGATGCTGCAATTCGGGCGAGTCCTTCTTGTTGTAGTGCGGGCTCGCGCGGGCGAGCGTCTCCAGCTGCGCGATGCGGTTCGTCGCCGTCGGATGCGAGAGCAGATAGGGGTCCACCTGCTGGGTGATGAAAAGCTGCTGCTGCTGGAAGCGCGCGAAGGTCTCGATCATGCCGCGCGAGGACTGGCCGGTCGCGTTGAGGTAGGTGATCGCGGCGCGGTCGGCGGCTTCTTCCTGACCGCGCTGATAGGAGAGGAGCGTGCGGCGGATCACTTCCTGCGGACCCATGATGACGCCGGGCGCGGCCTCGCCGACGCCGCGTGCGCCGGTCGCGGCACCCGCACCGAGTGCGGCAGCACCGAGCACCATCGCGATGATCGCCGCGGTTTGCGCGGAGGCAAGCTGATCGCGGATGCGTGCGAGATGACCGCCCGCGATGTGGCCGGTTTCGTGCGCAAGCACGCCGATGATCTGGTTCGGCGTCGTCGACTCGAACAGCGCACCGTAATTCACGAAGATGCGGCGGCCGTCGGCAACGAAGGCGTTGAATTCGCGGCTGTTGATGATGACGACTTCGATCTTCTGCTGCGAGAGGCCGGCGGCCTTCAGCAGCGGACGCATGTAGTCGCGGAGCAGCTCCTCGGATTCGGCGTCGCGCAGCACCGGCAGGCTGCCCTGCTGCGCAAGCGCCCCGCCCGTGTGCACGAACAGCATGGCCGCGGCCACAACCGCAGCCGTGCCGCGCCGTAGTCCATCAAATCCTGTGGGTGCTGGCAGGGCCCGGGCCGGCCTGCTAGCAATCTCGCGTGCGTACATCGGTGGGTTCAAAAGCATTCCATTCGGGAAGCCGGAATACGGAAATAGTGTCGCGGAACCGGCGGGTCAACGTCAACGGAACGCGTAAATCTGGGCGATAGCGGGGCATATGCGGCAGGAACGGCAGAGCGGCGCGGGAATAGGGCGCCTGGGCAAGGCGAGGGCGCTGCTTCAGCCGTCCGCGCGCAGCAACGTGCCGCCCTTCATGGTGATGGACGTGATGGAGCACGCCGCCCGCATCGAAGCGGCGGGTGGGCGCGTGATTCACATGGAGGTTGGGCAGCCCGCTGCAAACGCGCCGGCTACCGCTATTGCAGCCGCGAAAGCGGCGCTCGATACCGGCCGCATCGGCTACACCACGGCCCTCGGGATTCCGCCGCTCCGCAATCGCATCGCGCGCTACTACCGCGAGCAGCACAAGCTCGAGGTCGATCCCGCGCGAATCGTGGTGACGACCGGATCGTCCGGCGCATTCATCCTTTCGTTCCTGTCGCTGTTCGAACCGGGCGACCGGGTCGCGATGGCATCGCCGGGCTATCCGCCCTACCGCAACATTCTGCGCGCGCTCGGCTGCGAGCCGGTGGAGATCGAAATTTCGGAACGCGACCGCTGGGCGATCACCCGCGAAGCGCTTCTTGCCGAACACGCGAAGAAGCCGCTCGCGGGCGTGATCGTGGCGTCTCCGGCGAACCCGACCGGCACCATGATCCCGCCGGAGCAATTGCAGGAACTGATTGAAGCCTGTGCGGATGCCGGCATCCGCTTCATCTCCGACGAAATCTATCACGGGCTCGACTATGCCTTCTTCGGCGAGACCGCGGCGAAGTTTTCGGACGACGTCTTCGTCATCAATTCGTTTTCGAAATACTTCTGCATGACCGGCTGGCGCGTGGGCTGGATGGTAGTGCCGGAAGCGTTCGTCCGCGCGGTGGAGCGGTTGCAACAGAATCTTGCGATCTCGGTGCCGACGCTCTCGCAGATTGCGGCCGAAGCCGCCTTCGACGGACGCGCGGAAATGGACGCGATCAAGCGCGGCTACGAAGAGAACCGCCGCATCCTGATCGAAGGATTGCCGAAGGCCGGGCTCGACAGTTTCCTGCCCGCCGACGGCGCGTTCTATCTCTATGCGAACGTCGCACGCTTCACGAACGACAGCCTCGATTTCGCGAAGAAGATGCTGGACGAGGCGGGCGTTGCGGCGACGTCCGGCGTGGACTTCGACACCGCGCGCGGCGCGCACTATCTGCGCTTCTGCTACGCAGGCTCAGCTTCGGAAATGCACGAAGCGGTGGAGCGGATCGGGAATTGGCTTAGGCGCTAGCCGTTCGTGAGCCGTGCGGCCAGCCTGCTTGCGTTTGCATTCGCTATCGCGATGGCGTCGCAGGTGTGTTTGTCGTCGGCGTGTTTGTCGTCGGTTTTTGCGGCGCCGGGATATTGACAGGCGGTGTGTTGACGGTGGGAGCTTTCTGCGAAGGCGTTTTGACCGCTGGGGTTTGCGGATTGACCACGCCGGGCGCTTTTGTCTCGGGAGTCTTGACTGCCGGTGTTTTCGGAACAGGCGTGTTCACTTCCGGTTTCGGAACGGTGGGCATTCGCAAGGCGACGGGAGTGAGCGAGCAAGTGTTTGCGGCGCACGATGTATCCAGAGGCCCGCCTTGGTTGGTGTAGCTGGCGGTGCAGGAATTGGCCGATACATCAACACCGATAGTGGTGCTCGCCCCCGGGACATGCAGATGTCGCATCACCAAGTTTATCCGGCTTGCCGCGGCGCTCGCCCGAACGGAAAAATTTTCGTCGTCGAAACGGCCGTTTGTTATCGCAATGTCTTTGTAGCTGAGCCCGTGGAGCACAACGCCGCCCGCGCCGTCCAGATAGAGCGAGACCGTAGCGGGATCCGCGTCTTCACAATCTACCTTGACCGTTATCCGCTTTCCGTTGAGCAGGTCGGCGAGGCCGTCTGCAAAAACACCGCCGGGAAGACCAAGGAGCGCCGTTACAACCGCTATCGGCAGGAAGGATTTTCTCAAGCGTTCCTCTCTTCGAATCTAGGGTGCTCGCACAAGAAACGCACGAAGCGGTGGAGCGGATCGGTAGCTGGCATAAAGCTGGTGGCGTATCAAAGTCCCATGCGCGTTAGCTCTGCACGCGCGTCATATCCATAGTCATGACGCGCACATCCCGACTCGACGGTCTTCAACAACTCTACCGCACGATTCCGCTCGCCGCGTAGCAGGTACCAGTGCGCGACGAAAAATCGAGTAGCGCAAACGTCATTCTTGCGCGCTCTGCTCAACGCTTGATCCGGCGATGCTTCTTCCAAGTATACTTTTACCAGCGTAGTTGTAGCGCCCCGAATCTTCAATTCGGACGCTGCATTCTGCAGCTCATTTCGCGCGTTTGAATCGCCTGTACGCGTGTGCGCCAGAAAAAGCGCAACTACGGCAAAACCATCTACATCTAGTTTCAGTGAGCGCGCGTCTTTAATGGATTCGATGAGGTCGCCCACCGCCGCGCTGTAGCTTGCGTCGCTAAAACGGACCAAGGCGCGGCGGTATAGGTAGAATTGATCGTTTGTGAGTTTGCGAGCTTCGCCGAAATCGCTGATTGCGCGGTCAATATCTCCCTTTCCGATATTGGCGAGCCCGCGGTTGCTGAAGTACGTATCAGCTACTTTCGGATTCACCCTTATGGCAGCGTCGAACTCGGTAATCGCAAGGTCATACTGACCCCGAATCGTATAGATGCGCCCGCGGCCATTAAACGCCCAGTCTTCTTTCGGATCGAGCTTGATCGTTGCGGTATAATCGGCGAGTGCACGATCGTACTCCTCAAGAAGAAAATGATTGATGCCGCTAAATAAGTAGGCCTTCGGATCGCGAGGACTTCTTTGTATCCAGCGGTTGCAGGCTGCAATCGCGTCCCTCGGTTGCTTGTTTCTGCAATCGTCAGCGAAATCCTGCGCTACAGCGATATCGACCCTCGCCAGAATCGGCGCAGCTATGAGTAAGGCGATGGAACAGACCGCTCTTGAAGCAGACTTCATAAAAAAGTGCCTTTGCTATCCGAATTGCTATCGCGGATCGGAACTGGCTGAAGCGCTGAGAAACGGCTACTGCGTTACGCCAAGCCTTTTCAACTCGTTGCGTGCGTCCTCGTCGCCTGGATTGACGCGAATAGCCTCGCGGAAATCCGCAATCGCGCGCTCTTTGTTGTTCTGATCCAGATAGGTCAGCCCGCGGTTGTACCAGGCATCCGAATGGTCGGGCTTGATGCGGATCGCGGAGCTGTAGTCCGAGATCGCCTGCTGAAGATTCCCGAGGTCCTTATGGGAATTTCCGCGATTGTTATAGGCGTTCGCGTGCTGGGGATTGAAGCGCAGCGCCTGATCGTAGTCCGAGATCGCTTTGCTGTGATCTTTCTTGTTCCGGTAGATGTTGCCCCGATTGTAGTAGGCGGATGCGTATCGCGGGTTGAGCCGCAGCGATTCATCGTAATCCTGGATCGCAATGTCCGGTTTTTTGATGCGGTCGTAATGGATTGCGCGGTTGTAATAGGCGATGGCGCGGTTTTCGGTCGTCTCACCGTTGCCGCGGATCAGGTTCGTACAGGCGTTGATCGCATCGTCAGCCGAGATTCCGCCCAGACCCTGACAGTCGTCCCATATCCGGCTGCCCTGAGCCTGCGGCGCCGATGGCATGACGAATGTGCCCAGAAGCAGGAATGCGGCCGCGACAAATGCTTTTGAGGAAGTCCGGCGGGCGCTGTGCATGTGTTGTCTCCCGAAATGAACCGAATATCGTTGATGAATGTCTCGATGTTTCGCGTGCGGTGAAGCTGCGTTTCCGTCTAGGGACTTGCGCCGAGTTCGCGGAGTTCTTCGATTGCATCCTTGTCGGCGGGATCGAGCTTCAGAACTTCCCTGAAATCGGCAATCGCCTGTTCCTTCCGGCCCATTTTCTTGAGCAGGAGCCCGCGATTGAAATAGGCGTCGATGTATTTGGCATTGAAACGGATCGCATTGGCATAGTCCTGCAACGCGAGGTCGCTCTTGCCCTGATCCGAATAGGCGTTGCCGCGGTTGTAATAGGCCATCGAGTAATCCGGTTTGAGCCGGATTGCGCTGGCGTAATCGGCAATCGCCTTTTCGATGTCGCCCTTCTTTTCGTAGGCGACGCCGCGGTTGTTGTAGATGTCGTGCTTCTGCTCGATGCGCAGCGCGGCGGAATAGTCGGCGAGCGCATCGTCGAGCCGGTTCATTTTCCGGAAGGTGAGCCCGCGATTGTAGTAGGCGCTGGCGTATTGCGGATCGATGCGAATGGCCTGCGTATAGTCGTCGAGTTTCTTCTGCGGCTCGTCATGCAGGATGCCCCGGTTGTAATAGAGCGCCGCGAGATCGCGTCCCCGGAATCGTCCTGAGGTGATGCCGCGCGAGCAGGCGTCGATTGCTGCGCGTCCGTCGAGGTTCGCGCAATCGTCGTAGTCGTCGGCGATAGCGGGATTGGGCAGGGCGGTCAGAAATAAAATCGAGGCGGCAAACGCGGCTTGGAGCCAGCACCGGTAGACGCGGATCACGACACTCCCCCGAATGACGTAGTTCTAAGAGGGTAAGACTAGCATTGGCCGAGGAAAACAAAAGCGCCGCGCAAGTTGCGCGGCGCTTTCAAAGAGAGGGTTCGTTGTGCCTACCAGCCCCTGTGGCGGCGCCACGGACGGTAGGGGTTGTAATAGTAGGGATTATAATAGGGCCGGGGTCCGTAATAGGCCGGCGGCGGCGGCGCAACATAAGTCGGCGCCGGCGGCGGGCCGAACCCGTCGAGATAGGCCTGGCTAGAGAAACCGCGCAGGCCGCCCCACGCGATTTCGCACCAGCCCTGGAAACAGCGTCCGACTTCCGCGGTCGAACCGCCGCGAATGACGCCGACCGAAGGATGCTGCGTGCCGGGGCCGGTACGCACGTTGAGATCGGCGGTCACCAGCACGGGACGGGCTTCCGCCGCGATCGAGGCGCCGAGCACGATCACGGCTGCCGCGATTGAACTCTTCACGATGGACTTCATGTCCTGAACTCTCTTTTTGCTTCTGCCGCTGACGGTATCATACGCCGCCTGCCGAACGGAACGATACAATTTTCCGCGCGCTATGTGGCGTCCGAAAGGCGCTTAGATGAACGCCAGCTAAACGGCCAGATGGAGCGGACCTGACGTTCGCGCAATCCGGCCGGGCCGCCTGCCGCGAACGTCAAATCCGGAACTCCATTCGATCAGCGATTCCACCAGCCTTTTTTCGGCGTGTGGTTTGTTGCCGGGGCAGGCGTGCCGCCCTGATCGCCGTTTTCGGACGCCAGCGGCGGACTGTCGGTGCGCTCGTAAACCGTACCCGACGGAACGTCGTCGAAGCGGGCGGCAGGCGGAGCCTCACGCACCGTAGACCGGCGCTTCGGTTCCTCCGGCTGGACAGTGCCGAACTGTGGCGCGGTTCCCGGGTTTTCCGGAAGCGGAGGGCGTGCCTCCGGCTGTTCGGCGACGGGCATGCCGCGAGGCTCGGGCTGCGGCGTGGTGTCGATCTCGTCGAACTCGGCGGCGCCCTCGACGTTTCCGTTGGTCTGTTCTTCGCGCGGCTGGTCGCCGTTCTGGAACCGGTCGCGGCGATTGCGGCGTCCGCCGCGTCTGCCGCGGCGGCGGCGCTTGCGGTCGCCCTGCTGCTCGCCCGCTTCTTCGCTATGTTGCTGCTCGGGTGCCGCTTCGCCTTCGGCGTGCGTTTGCACATCTCCGCTGTTTTCGTCATGCGGAGTTTCGCCTTCGGCAGCATCGGCGCGGCCAGCCATATCGCGGTTCGGTTTCTCGCCGCGGTCGCGTCCGCGTCCGCCGCGCCGGCCGCGCCGCTTGCGGCGGCGGCCATGATGATCGCCGGACGCCGGCTGTTCGTCGCCTTCGGAAGTCTCCGTCGCGGAGGCGGTTTCGGTTTCTTCCTCTTCGCTTTCCTCTTCTTCGACCACGTCGTCGGCTTCGTCGTAGCTTTCGATCGCCATTTCGGAGCCGGGACGCGCGAGCGACGGGTTCGGAATGCCGCTTGCGGGTCCGCCCTTCTCGACGACGAAATATTGCTGGCCCGAAAGCGTGTCGTCGGACTGGACGATGATGGTGACGCCGAAGCGGCCTTCGAGATCGCGCAGATGCGCGCGCTTGTGGTTCAGGAGATAGAGCGCGGTGTCGGGCCGGGTGCGGACGATCAGATCGTTCGCCGCCGACTTCATCAGCTGTTCTTCGAGCGCGCGCAGGAGATGCAGCGCGACCGAGGAGACCGAGCGCATATGCCCGGTGCCGCCGCAGGTCGGGCAGACTTCCGTAGAGCTTTCCAGCACACCCTGACGAATGCGCTGACGCGACATTTCCATCAGACCGAAGTGCGAGATGCGGCCGACCTGAATGCGTGCACGATCGTGCTTCAGGCAGTCTTTCATCTTGCGCTCGACCGAGCGGTTGTTGCGGTTCTCTTCCATGTCGATGAAGTCGATCACGATGAGACCGGCAAGGTCGCGCAGCCGGAGCTGCCGCGCGATTTCCTCCGACGCTTCCATGTTCGTTTTCAGCGCGGTGTCTTCGATATTGTGCTCGCGCGTGGCGCGGCCGGAGTTCACGTCGATGGAGACGAGCGCTTCGGTCGGATTGATGACGATGTAGCCGCCGGACTTGAGCTGCACGACCGGCGAGAACATCGCGTCCAACTGATGCTCGACGCTGTAGCGCGAGAACACCGGGAGCGTGTCGCGGTACGGCTTCACGTTCTTGGCGTGGCTCGGCATCAGCATCCGCATGAACTCGCGGGAGTCCTTGAACGCCTCGTCACCGGCGACGATCACTTCGTCGATGTCCTTATTATAAAGGTCGCGGATCGCACGCTTCACGAGCGACCCTTCCTCGTAGACGAGGGCGGGGGCGGTGGAGTTCAGCGTCGCTTCGCGCACCTGCTCCCATTGGCGCAGGAGATATTCGAAGTCGCGCTTGATTTCGGTCTTGGTGCGCGAGGCGCCCGCGGTGCGCAGGATCACGCCCATGCCTTCCGGCACGTCGAGATCGGAAACGAGATCCTTGAGGCGGCGGCGATCCGCGCCGTCGGTGATCTTGCGGGAGATGCCGCCGCCGCGCGCGGTGTTCGGCATCAGCACCGAATAGCGGCCGGCGAGCGAAAGATAGGTGGTGAGCGCCGCACCCTTGGTGCCACGCTCTTCTTTCACGACCTGGACCAGAATGATCTGGCGGCGCTTGATGACCTCTTGAATTTTGTAGGTGCGGTGACGGCGCGGTGCGCGTTCCGGCACTTCTTCCATGGCGTCGGCGGAAGCGACGGATTCCACGACTTCGGGTGCCGGGGTGTCGTCGGCGGGCGACTCTTCGATGTGCGAACTGTCGGGTTCGCCGGCTTCGTTGTCGCTGTGTTCGGCGTCGGCATGCTCGCTAGCGCTCTCCGCATGCGTATCTTCCGGCGACGGTTCGTGTTCGCCGGAGGAAGCCGCCTGCACCGGCTCCTGCTCGTGCGCGGACTCCGCCCCGTTGTCCGACGGCTGTTCGCCGTCATGGTACTCGCCGGAGTGCCCGTCATCGTGGTGATCGTCGTGATGCTCGACATCGTCGGCATGATCCGCGTCTTCGGAGATGCTCTCCACGCCTTCAGCGGATTTCGCGGCATGACGGCGCTTGCGGCGCTGGTCGGCTTCTTCAGCCGCGCGCTGTTCTTCCTCGATCAGGCGCTGCCGGTCGGCGACCGGGATCTGATAGTAGTCCGGATGGATTTCGCCGAAGGCGAGGAAGCCATGGCGATTGCCGCCGTAGTCGACGAAGGCAGCTTGCAGCGATGGCTCTACCCGCGTGACTTTCGCTAGATAGATGTTCCCGCGCAGCGGACGGCGATTGGCGGATTCGAAGTCGAATTCCTCGACGCGATTGCCGCGGACGACCACGACCCGGGTTTCCTCCGGGTGGGTGGCGTCGATAAGCATTTTGTTGGCCATGACATTCCCATTGCGCGCGCTAAACGAGCGCGCGTCTTGAATTGAATGGATTGCGATAGAATGTGATGCGATGCAGACGCACGGCCGCGCGGGGTCTTCTCGAGATCCCGTTTGGATTGCAGTGCCACCATCGGCGTCGCTTCCTGTTTGCGGCGGCCAGCTTCGCGAACACACGCGCGAGGCTTTCTCGCCATCACGGTTTATGGCGGTGTGGTATCGGGCGGCTCTGGGCGCGCTACGCGTCGCGGCATACTCGGTTGCCGGTCGCGGACCCGCGCCTTCCGTTCGCCCGGACGAATCCCGCACGCGAACCGTGATGGTTTTATGTAGGCGCGCTCATGCCTGCTTGGCAAGCTTCTAGGCTAAGCCATTATTATAATTGAATAATTTCATACGAAAAACCACGGTAAACGCCGGTTTAACCGGAGTACCGCTATGACAGGCTGCGGGATCAGAGGGCCGGCCGGAATGCGGATCGTTTCATTACTTGTCGCGGTACTGCTGCTGGCCGCCGGATCGCTCGGCCTTGGGGCCGTCTCCGCCCAAACCGGCCAGCGCGCGACGGCCCTCGATGCCCGCCTTGCGGGAGACGCCAACCGCACCCGCGTCATCATCGATCTCAACCGCAAGATCGAAGTCCGCAGCTATACCATCGCGAACCCGAACCGGGTGGTGATCGAACTTCCCGAAGTCAGCTTCGACCTGCCGGTCGGCGCGGGCAAACAGGCGCGCGGCCTCGTCTCGGCCTTCCGCTATGGCCAGTTCGCGCAGGGCAAGGGGCGCATCGTGATCGACCTGCGCGAGCCTGCGCGGATCGACAAAACCTTTGTGCTCGCCGCGATCGATGACCAGCCCGCGCGGCTCGTGATCGATCTCGTGCGCACGGATGCAGCGACTTTCCTGAAAGGTGCGCTGGTACCTGAACCCGCGAAAACGGCGGCCCTGCGCCCGCAGGCGAAAGCACAGGGTTCGGACAGCCGGCCCTTGATCGTGATCGACCCGGGCCACGGCGGTCCCGACTCCGGCGCGCAGGCGAAAACCGGCGACGAAGAGAAGGAAGTCGTGCTCGACGTGGGCAAGCGGCTTCGCGACCAGCTTCTGAAGACGAACCGCTACCGCGTCGTCATGACCCGCGACGACGACTATTACGTGCCGCTGGACGAACGGGTCGCGATCGCGCGAACGAACAACGCCGCACTCTTTATATCGATCCACGCGGACTCGCTTTCGAAGGGCGCGGGCGAGGCCTCGGGGGCCACGATTTACACGCTTTCGGAGCGCGCATCGGACTCGGACGCCCAGAAGCTCGCGGACAAGGAGAACGATTCCGACAAGTTCGCGGGTTATCTGGCCCGCCAGCCCGACGATATCGCGAACATCCTGTTCGACCTGGCCCAGCGCAACACCAAGAACCATTCGGCGCTGTTTGCCCGGACCCTGGTCGGCAGCATCAAGGGGGCCGCGCGCATGCATAAGTCGCCGCTGCGCTCGGCGGGCTTCGTGGTGCTGAAATCCCCGGACGTGCCTTCCGTGCTGCTCGAACTCGGCTATCTGTCGAGCCCGGACGATTTGAAGCAGATGACTTCCGAGACCTGGCGGGAAAAGGTGTCCGCCGCCGTCGTCGCGGCGATCGACAAATTCTTTGCCGACCGCGCGCCCGCCATAGCGGGACGCTAGACGCTATCCGGGATATAATCTGCCGCTTTCAACGCGCGGGACGAGCAAGAGCGTGTCGACCGACTATTACAGACCCATTGCCAACGCAGTCAGCCGCTTGCGGCCGAACACGCTTGCCGCACGCCGCTCGATCTACGATCAGGCCCGCCAGCTCCTGTTCGAGGAGGCACATAACTCGCAGCCGCCGATGCCGGTGAGCGAACTGATCGCCGAACAGCGCGCGCTCGAGGACGCGATCCACGCGGTCGAGGCGGAATACGTGCTGCGCGAGAACGCCGAAGCGATGGAGGACGACGACTATTTCCGCGCGCCCTCCCGCCAGCGGACCCCGGCTCCTCCGCGCTCCCAGCCTCAGCGGACCCAGCCGGTGCGCACGCCCGCACAGCCGATGCGGCCCGCGGCCCACGAGACCCGGGACGAGTACGAATACTACGAGCAGCAGCAGGAGCCCTACGAACAGGAAGCGTTCGAGGACTATCCCGAACCGCAAACGGGCCGCATGCGCGAGCAGGAGCAGCGCAGGCTCGAAGCCGAACAGCGGCGCGCGCAGCGCCAGCAGCGAGGCAGGGCGCCGCGCCGTCAGAGTCAGGGCGGCGCCTCCAGCACGGTCGTGGTCATCGCGGCCGCGCTTTTTGCCTTGTTCCTTGCCGGAGCCGCCGGCGCCTATGTGATGATCTATGGCTGGCCCAGTTTCCGCGCCGCCCAGCAGGCGGCACAGCCTGCGAAGAAAGAAGAACCGAAGCAGCCGCAGATCGACCAGACCAAGCTTCGCGACCTGATGGAGCGGGCGTCGAAATCGCTCGAAGGCGGCGATGCTGCGGCGGCTATCCAGTTGCTGACCGAAGCCATCGTGCTTTCGCCGAAGGATCCCGCGGCCTATACGCTGCGCGGTCACTCGTATTTGCAGACCGGAGAGTCGGATCGCGCGATCGGGGATTTCTCTGAAGCGATCAAGCTCGGCAGCCGCGATTTCTATGCCTTCATCGGCCGCGCGGTGGCCTACCGCCGTGCCCGCGATTTCCCGCGCTCGATTGCGGACTACAACGAGGCGATCAAGATAAGGCCCGACCATGCGGGCGCGTGGAACAACCGCTGCTTCGTGCAGGCGATCGCCGGCAATCTCGATGCGGCGCTGATCGACTGCAACGAGTCGCTGAAACTCATGCCCAATGAGCCCAACACCCTCGACAGCCGCGCGCTGGTTTATCTGAAGCAGGGCAAGTGGGATCTCGCGATCGCGGATTACGACACCGTCCTGAAGATCGCGCCGAACACGGTAAGCGCGCTCTACGGACGCGGTTTTGCGAAATCGAAGAAGGGCGACAAGCGCGGGCAGGCCGACATCTCGACGGCGACTGCCGCCGCGCCGACGATCGCGCAGGAGTTCGAACGCTACGGCGTGAAATAAAAGCCGCCGCCGGTTCCGATCCGCGTAGAAATACGGCGTGGGCGAAGAGGTTAATTGTTCCGCGCGGCGGCAGAACCGGCTTGGAAGAAACCCGCATCCGGAGAAATCCTGCATCGCCGCTGCCCGCCGCATGCATGAACTGCATACGTCGCCATAAATTCTTTGCAATCCGTGCCTGCTTCCGCCACCATTATCGTGATACCTGAGCGTCAGTTTCAATTTGTGAAGTGGAGTACCCGGCGTGATCCAGGCGGCGGATTATCGGGCGAGAGCGGAAGACTGCGCGCGCAGGGCTTCGGAAGCGCAGGACGAATATCACCGGAATAATTTTCAGGCGCTTGCCGTCATGTGGTCCGAAATGGCCGACAAGGCCGATGGCCGCACAGGCGCGACCGCTGCCGCCGCCACGCCCGACGAGATCGACGACGCGCTTGCGACGATCCGGGACGCGGACAAGTTCGCCTAGAATTTTCCGTGCCGGCCTTCGCCGCCCGAGAAGCGTGCGGCCCCTGCAATCGCTTCGGCATCGATCGCCTTGAGACCGCCTTCCATTTCTTGCCGGGTGGCTTCGTCCCAATCGAAATCCCATTGCGCGAGCGCGGAGTTGCGGTCGGCGCGCATACAGATCTGCGGAAAGGCGGAGAGCTGTTCCGCGATTTCGATTGCTGCGTCGAGCGCCTTGCCGTCTTCGACCACGCGGTTTGCAAGACCCATCGTTAGCGCTTCGTCGGCTTTCACCGGGCGGCCGGTGAGAATGAGATCCATCGCGCGGCTCGCTCCGATCAGGCGCGGCAGGCGGATCGTGCCGAGATCGACGAGCGGCACGCCGAAGCGGCGGCAGAACACGCCGAAGACCGCGGACTTCGCGGCGACCCGCATGTCGCACCAGATTGCCACTTCGATACCGCCTGCGACCGCGTAGCCTTCGACCGCGGCGATCACCGGCTTTGATAGTTTCAGCCGCGTGCAGCCCATCGGCGCGAAATCGCCTTGGGGCAGGAACGGGCGTTTTTCTCCGGCGGCGAGCGCATGCAGGTCCGCGCCAGCGCAGAAGTTTCCGCCCGCGCCCGTGAGCACCGCGACGTCGAGCGTCTCGTCGGCATCGAACTGCTTGAAGGCTGCGTAAATCTGTTCTGCAACCTCAAGGTTAAAAGCGTTGCGCCGCTCGGGACGGTTGACGGTTACGATAAAAATACGCCCGCGCTTTTCGAGAAGAAGTACATTCGGCATCGTCGCCTCTATCGGATTGTGCAGCCTGTGGGGCGGTTGCCCTTTGCTTCATTCCGATAGTGCGGCGAGCGGGGGATCGTTGCAATGACAATACCGGCACCACTCGTCATTCGCAGAAGCCTGACCAACGGGAATTTCCTTTTTCAGACAGGCGTATCTGTCGCCCTTCTTGGCTATGCCTATGCGCTGTTTGCGCGCTGGCCTGACGTCGCGAGCGACAGCGCGTCACGCGACTATTTCCTCGCCTGCCTGCTCGCGCTGGGTGGCGGAATTTCGTTTGTGTTTTTGACCGTTCGAGCGTTGCTCGACCGCGATCCGCTGCTTCAGGTCGATGGTTCGGGTATCCGCGCACGCGACGCAGGCAACCTGACGGTACCGCTACGGGAAATCAGCGGCTGCCGCTTCGAGCAAATCACGGAGGGCCGCTCTTCATACTGGTATTTTTTCTTTACTCAGACCGACGCCGCGACTGGATTGAAGTGCGTCTACAAGATTTCCGCTGACGAATTCGATCCCGACAACGACGAGGTGCTGGCGCTGATCGAAGAGTTGCAAGCCGCGGATAAGCCCCGTGCGCCGCAGGGAAGGCTGCGCCCGAAAGCGATCGGCACCGATCTTCAAGGCGACACGCTTCAGCTCGGTTATTCGCGTGCGAAGGAATTGCGCACGATCCTCATTTATTGGGTAGTCGCAGCTTTTACTGCCGCCTTTGCCGTATCTATTGCTCTGGCAGTCAAAGACAAGCTCACGCTGCTTCCCGAATTCTTCTTCGAATTGCTGTCGTCCGAGCTGACGGCGAATATTTTTGTGCAGAGCTTATGGGTGGCGGTCTTCGTGATGGCGGCGTCCGGTTCCTCCTTACGGTTGCGTGATGCGTTTCTCCGACCGCACGCGCTCCGATTTGCGCGCGGTGGAATATCGGGTCCTGCCCTTGGCGAGAGATTAATTCCCTGGCCCGAGATCAAAGGCCTTTCCTTCGAGCCTGCCGAGACGTTGAAAATCACGCTGATGAACGACGGCTATCCGGTAGAGAAGTTCGTGCCGGTGTCGCTCATGAACCTCCCGCTACAGGAAATCTACGAGGCGTTGTGCTGGCTGCTAGTGCGATTGCGGATAAAATTCTCGCAGCCATGGGACGTGGCGCCGGAAACAATTCGCAGCTAGCATGTGCCGATGAAAGCCATTGCCGGGGCAATCGCGATATTGGCTGTCGCTGGAGCGGCGCTCGCCGCCGATCTTCCGATCATGCCTCCGCTGAAAACAATGGAGGCGCCTGCGCCCGCGCCCGCGCGGCAGGAGACCGGGTTTGAGAACCTCGGCGCGGACTGCATTGAGGCCTTCGACGGCTGCCGCAGATACACACGCGCCGGCGACGGGCTGTTCGACGCCGCGAACAACATCGGCATTGCCTGCCAGCCGCAGCCGCTTTCCTGCACGAAACGGCGCTGATGTTCGAGAACTTCATCTCGTCGCTGCTGAGACCCAGGCAGGTTATCATCTTCGCGCTGTACGCGGTCACCATCGGCGCGCTTGTCGCGGTCTATACCGGCTATGCCGGTTGGCTTTCCTCCGACTACGGAGAACTGGCCAGCTATGGCGCGATTATCCTTTGCATGATCGCAGTGAACCTGGCGCGCTGGATACCGGACTGATCCTCCTGTCACACGCCTGACACGAGAGTCTGTGCATCAGGCGCGGATGAACTCGCTTCCTCTGCTTCTCGCAGGCGTCGCTGCCGTCGCCGCCGCGATCCACGGCGCGAGCATCGCGCTTACGCTCCGTAAGATGCGCGAAAAGCCCGCGGCGCAATCTAGGTTCGGCACGCCGCCGGTGACGATCGTGCGTCCGGTCTGCGGCCTCGATGGCGAAGCAGAACGGACGCTGCGATCGAGTTTCGGGCTCGACTATCCGCGCTACGAAATCCTGTTCTGCGCAGCCTCGCCGAACGATCCCGTCATTCCGCTCGTGCGTAAGCTGATCGCGCAACATCCGGAATCTGATGCGCGGCTGCTCGTCGGTGACGATGTGGTCAGCGAGAATCCGAAACTCAACAACTGCGTGAAGGGCTGGCTCGGGGCGAAGCACGAATGGATCGTGCTTTCGGATTCGAACGTGATCCTGCCGCCCGATTATCTGCAACGCCTGTTCGAAGTCTGGGACGAGGAAACCGGGCTCGTCTGCGCGCCGCCGGTGGGTGCCGCGCCAAAGAGTCTGCCGGCCGAATTCGAGTGCGCGTTCCTGAACGAGTATCAGGCGCGCTGGCAGTATTTCGCGGACGCGATCGGCGCGGGCTTCGCGCAAGGCAAATCCATGCTCTGGCGGCGCGATCTGCTCGACGCGAACGGCGGGATTTCCGCGCTCGGCAGCGAGACCGCAGAGGATGCCGCTTCCACCAAGATCGTGCGCGGCATGGGGCTCTCGGTGCGGCTCGCAGACGCGCACTTCGTGCAGCCGCTGGGATCGCGCGGCGCGAAAGAAGTATGGGCGCGGCAGGTGCGCTGGGCGCGGCTCAGGCGCGTCAGCTTTCCGCTCTGTTTTTCGCTCGAAATCTTCTCGGGCGGCGTATGGCCGTCGGTGATGGTCGCCGCTGCCGCGGGACTTACCGGTCTGCCGCTCTGGCTCGGGCTCGTCTTCGCCGCCGTCTGGTATGGCGCGGAGGCGCTGTTCGCGCGGCGTCTCGGCTGGCACTGGAACTGGCGATCGCCGTTTCTGTGTCTGTTGCGCGACCTGCTGCTGCCGCTGCTCTGGATCGAGGGTTGGCTCGGCCGGGAGTTCCAGTGGCGGGGCAACGCGATGGTTGCGGCCCCCAATTCCGCGGCCTGAACCGCCGGACAACGCAGCGATTTTCCGAAAAGTCTGGACAGCCGGGCGGTCCTAATTTGGCCTTCCGTGCCGGTTAGGCCACAGCCCATTCTGATCGCGCATTTTTGCGCTTGAAAGGGCTGGACGCGAGGACCGAATTAGGGCCGATTGGGGTTACCCCAAGGCCGGAGCGGCTGAATCGCGGCAGGGCAGGTCGGTCAAAGTATGCGGTTTTTGGTAAGATTCCTCGGCTTTCTGTTCGCGGCGGGCGCAATCGTGTTCGTCGTCGGCGCCGTGGGTGCGACCTGGGCGGTCTGGCACTTCTCCAAGGACCTGCCCGATTACTCCACGCTCGAGAACTATCAGCCGGCGGTCATGACCCGTGTGCACGCGGCAGACGGCTCGCTGGTCGCCGAATACGCGGAACAGCGCCGTTTATACCTGCCGGTGCAGGCCATCCCGAAGCGCGTGTTCGAAGCCTTCACCGCCGCCGAAGACAAGAATTTCTGGTCGCATGGCGGTATCGACCTGCTCGGCATCGCGCGCGCCGTCGTCAACAACCTCGAACAACTCGGCACCGGACGCCGCCCGCAGGGCGCGTCCACCATCACGCAGCAGGTCGCGAAGAACTTCCTCGTCGGCAACGAGACTTCGATCAACCGCAAGATCAAGGAAGCGCTCTTGGCGCTCCGCATCGAGCGCGCCTATTCGAAAGAGAAGATCCTCGAACTATATCTGAACGAGATCTATCTGGGCTTGGGCGCCTACGGCATCGCCGCAGCCTCGCTGCTCTATTTCGACAAGTCGGTGCACGAACTCGGCATCGAGGAAGTCGCGTATCTCGCGGCACTCCCGAAGGCGCCGAACAACTATCATCCGTTCCGCCAGCAGGCCGCGGCGACCACCCGCCGCAATTGGGTGATCGACCAGATGGTCATCACCGGCGCGATCAAGCAGGAAGAGGCGAACGCAGCGAAGAAGAAGCCCCTGAACATCGCGATGCGCGCGCAGGGGCCGAACCAGTTCAACGCGGAATATTTCGCCGAGGAAGTGCGCCGCGAAATCTTCCAGCGTTACGGCGAAGAAAAACTCTACAAGGGCGGTCTCTCCGTCCGCACCACGCTGAACCCGGCCTTGCAGGTGATCGCGCGCCGCGTGTTCACCGAAGGCCTGATCAAGTTCGATGAAAACCGCGGCTGGCGCGGCGCCCAACACAAGATGGAGCCGACGCCGGGTTCGGACTGGGGCGCGAAGCTCGCGGAAACGCGCGCGCTCAGCGACGTCGGCTGGCGGCTCTCCGTGGTGCTACAGGTCTCCGACAATTCGGCGACCATCGGCTTTCAGCCGCAGCGCGACCGCAGCGGTACGCTTTCGCAGGCGCGCGAGACCGGCATCATTCCGGCCGACGGCGTGAAGTGGACCAAGCAGGCGATGCGCAAGGCGCTCGCGCCCGGCGACATCGTTTACGTCTCCAAGATCGACGGCAAGGAAAACCAGTGGCGCCTGCAACAGGTGCCTGAAGTTTCCGGCGGCTTCATCGTGATGGATCCATGGACCGGGCGCGTGCTCGCGCTGGTCGGCGGCTTCTCTTACGACGAAAGCCAGTTCAACCGCGTGACGCAGGCGTACCGGCAGCCGGGCTCTTCGTTCAAGCCGTTCGTCTATGCAGCAGCGCTCGACAACGGCTACACGCCTTCGACCATCGTGATGGACGCGCCGCTCGAGGTCGAGCAGGGCCGCAACCAGCAGGCATGGAATCCGCAGAACTATTCCGGCAAGTATTACGGGCCGCAGACGCTGCGCTTCGGCATCGAACATTCGCGCAACGTCATGACCGTGCGCCTCGCGCAGGACGTCGGCATGCCGCTGGTGCAGGAATATTCGCGCCGCTTCGGCGTTTACGACAAGATGCCGCCGTATCTCTCCTTCGCGCTCGGCGCGGGCGAGACCACGCTGCTGCGCATGGCGGCGGGGTATTCGATGTTCGCGAACGGCGGCCGCAAGGTGAAGGCGACGCTGATCGACCGCATTCAGGATCGCTACGGCAAGACAATCTTCAAGCACGACGACCGCCAGTGCCAGGGCTGCGAAAATCAGGCGTGGCACAGCCAGCCCGAACCGACCCTGATCGACCGCCGCGAACTCGTGATCGATCCGATGAGCGCCTATCAGATCACTTCGATGATGGAAGGCGTGGTGCTGCGCGGCACAGGTACGGCGCTGCGCGCGCTCAATCGTCCGGTGGCCGGCAAGACCGGCACGACCAACGACGAGAAGGATGTCTGGTTCATGGGCTTCACGCCCGATCTCGTGGTCGGCGTATATCTCGGTTACGACCGTCCGCGTCCCTTGGGCCGCGGCATCACCGGCGGCCAGTACGCGGCCCCAATCGTGCGCGACTTCCTGAAGGAAGCGCTTGCCGACCGCCCGCCGCAGCCGTTCCGCGTGCCGCCCGGACTGAAGCTGATCCGCGTCGATCTGCCGACCGGCCTGCGCGCGCAGCAGGGCGACACCAAGGTCATCCTCGAGGCGTTCCGCCCCGGCACCGCGCCGCCGGACAGCCTCTCCATCGTCGGCTTCACCGACGAGAACGGCGAGCCGATCGGCGGCAACCGCAATCGCGGGCTGAGCCAGGACCAGCAGGGCTTCTTCAACCGCGGTCGCGGCTTGTGGTGATGTGTCATTCCGGGCGAGCCGCGCACCAATCTCGAATTTATTCGAGATTGGCATTTTAGACTCGCAAGCCGGCTAGAGCCGGCTTGCGCGGCGAGGCCCGGAATCCAGTAGCCACCAGCTTTCGATTTTACGAAACAATCTGCCACAGGGGTTACTGGATGCCCGCCTTCGCGGGCATGACCAAGCGTGTTGCAGCGCTTCGAGCGCTTCGTTACACAGTGGCCGGAGATTCAAACAATGCGCGCAGAAACCCAGAAGCTCGTCGAAGAAATCAAGCAGTCGGTCGAACTGCTGAGGAGGTCTCTTTGACGTCGAGAAATCGGAAAAGCGTCTCGCCGAGCTGAACGCGCTCGCCGAAGACCCAAAGCTCTGGGACGACCCGCAGAAGGCATCGAAGGCGATGCAGGAGCGCACCTCGCTCGAGGACGCGCTCGGCTCCATCCGGCGCATCGAAACCGATCTTTCCGACAGCATAGAGTTGATCGCGCTCGGCGAAGCCGAGAAGGACGAGGCGACGGTCAAGGACGCGGAAGCGAAACTTGCCGAATTGAAAGCCGAAACCGGCCGCAGGCAGATGGAAGCGCTCTTGTCGGGCGAGGCGGATGCCAACGACGCCTATCTCGAAGTCCACGCCGGCGCGGGCGGCACCGAGAGCCAGGACTGGGCCTCGATGTTGCTGCGCATGTACACGCGCTGGGCCGAGCAGCACAAATACAAGATCGCGCTCGTCGAGCAGAGCGACGGCGAAACCGCCGGCATCAAGTCCGCGACCATCGAGGTCAAGGGCAAGAACGCCTACGGCTGGCTGAAGACCGAGAACGGGGTCCATCGCCTCGTGCGTATTTCGCCGTACGACGCAAACGCGCGGCGGCACACTTCGTTTTCCTCGATCACGGTTTATCCGGTGGTCGACGACGACATCAAAATCGAAATCGATGAATCGCAAGTGCGCGTCGATACCATGCGCTCCGGCGGCGCGGGCGGCCAGCACGTCAACAAGACCGAGTCCGCGGTGCGTCTCACGCACATTCCGACGGGCATCGCGGTCGTTAGCCAAGGCGATCGCTCGCAGCACAAGAACCGCGCGCAGGCCTGGAACATGCTCCGCGCAAAACTGTATCAAGAAGAGTTGAAGCGCCGCGAAGAGAAAGCGGCGGCGGAGCAGGCGGCGAAGACCGATATCGGCTGGGGTCACCAGATCCGTTCTTATGTGTTGCAGCCTTATCAGCTCGTGAAAGACCTTCGCACCGGCGAGACTTCGACTTCGCCGCAAGATGTGCTCGACGGCGATCTCGACGACTTCATGCACGCGACACTCGCGCAGAAGGTATTCGGCGGTGGGCCGGACTCGGTCGAGGACGTGGAGTAGTCCTCTCTTTTCACGTCTCGGTTTTCAGCGCGCATAGCCACTTTGCTTCACCGCAGCTTGCTTTCGCTCCGCAGAGCGGCATGATCCCGCGTGATCCGAGCGCAGAAAAATACTGCGCCGCAATAAACTCCGGGAGAGAGACGATGACGCAGTGGGTTCGCTTCGAACGCGGCGGCAAAACGCATTTCGGCACGCTGGAAGGCGACACGATCAAGGTTCACGAAGGCGACATGTTCGCAGGCGCGAAAGCGACCGGAGAAAGCGTGAAGCTTTCCGATGTGAAGCTCACGACGCCGTGCGAACCCTCGAAGATGGTCTGCCTCTGGAACAACTTCCACGAGCTGGCCGCGAAGAACGATTTCCAGCATCCGACCGAGCCGCTTTATTTCATCAAGGCGCCGAACGCCTATCATCCGCACGGCGAACCGATCCGCCGTCCTTCCACCTATGACGGAAAGATTGTTTACGAAGGCGAACTCGGCGTCGTCATCGGCAAGAAGTGCTCGAACATCTCAGAAGCGGAAGCCGGCGACTATATCTTCGGCTACACCTGCGTGAACGACGTCACCGCCGTCGACCTGATGAAGAAGTTCCCGACCTTCGATCAGTGGACGCGCGCGAAAAGCTTCGACACCTTCGGCGTGTTCGGTCCTGCGATCACGACCGGCGTCGATCCGATGAAGCTCCGCATCAAGACGATCCTGAACGGCAAGGAGCGGCAGAACTATCCGGTCACCGACATGTTCTTCCCGCCGCACAAGCTGGTCGCGGCGGTCTCGAAAGACATGACCTTGATGCCGGGCGACATCATCGCCTGCGGCACTTCTCTCGGCGTCGGCGTGATGGAGGCTGCGAACAACGTGGTCGATATCGTGATCGACGGCGTCGGCACGCTCACGAACAAGTTCGATCAGGTGCTGCCGTCGCCGTATCTTCTCGGCGAAGCGCCGAAGCCGCGCCGCATCTGCGTGGTCGGCGCGGGCGCGATCGGCGGCTTGCTCGCCGCGAAATTCGCGCTTGCAGGCGAAGAAGTCACCGTGATCGATCAGGGCGCACACCTGACTGCGATCCAGAAGGGCGGCCTCAAGCTCGAGTGGCATGACGGCAAGGTGCAGACCGCGAAGATGAAGGCGGTGAGCAAGGCCGCCGACGCCGGCAAGCAGGACCTCGTTGTGCTGGCGGTCAAGGCGCACTTCCTCGATCAGGTCGTGCGCGACATCGATCATCTGATGGACAAGGACACGGTGGTGCTCACCGTGCAGAACGGCCTGCCGTGGTGGTACTTCCAGAAGCTCGGCGGCAAATACGACAACCAGCGCCTGGAGAGCTTAGACCCGTCCGGTGTGCTCACGAAGAAGGTGGAAGCCGAGCGGCTGATCGGCTGCGTCGTCTATCCGGCAGCGGCGGTGACGGCACCCGGCGTGATCCATCACGTCGAAGGCGACCGCTTCCCGATCGGCGAACTCGACGGCAAGACGCGCGAGCGCACCAAATCGCTGCACGATCTCTTCGTCAAAGCAGGATTGAAGTCGCGCGTGTTGAAGGACATCCGCTCGGAAATCTGGCTGAAGGCCTGGGGTAATCTTTCCTTCAACCCGATCTCGGCGCTGACGCATGCGACCCTCGTCGATATTTGCCAGTTCGCGGAAACGCGCGCACTTGCCGCGACCATGATGAAGGAGGCACAGGAGATCGCGGAGAAGCTCGGCGTCACCTTCCGCGTCAGCATCGACAAGCGCATCGCGGGCGCGGAGTCGGTCGGCGCGCACAAGACTTCGATGTTGCAGGACGTCGAGGCGGGCCGTTCGCTCGAAACCGAAGCGCTGATCGGCTCTATTCTCGAAATGGCGAAGATCACGAATACACCGGCGCCTGCAATCGAGTCGGTCTATGCGCTCGTGAAGCTTCTCAACAAGGTCATGTTGATGGAGAGCGCCGGCGTGCGGGTCGTGAAGGCGGCGTAACGCCAACGTCGTCCCCGCGAAAGCGGGGACCCATAACCACGACTGGAACTTGTTCTCGCAGGCGTCCGGGATAAGCCCGAGCACCGGGAGTATGGATCCCCGCTTTCGCGGGGATGACGGCCTGCGTTACTGAATCCGCTCGTAGATCGCCGGAATGTTCAGCGGTTTGATCTCTTCGTCGAAGTTGGCGGCATCATAGGCGGCGATGCGCCAACGCTTGGACGAGGCTTCGAAGAGCAGGAGCACGTTCGCCTTGCGGCGGTTCGTTATTTTCGTATTCGAGGCCTTGTAGACTTTGTCGAGAAACGGCGCGTAGCTCACGTTATACTGCACGGTGACGGCGGCGAGATCCGTCGCATCTTTGCGCAAGGGTTTGTTCGCGGTGACGATGTCGATGCGGTAGTGGCCTGCCTTGTAGAACATGCAGCCGGTGCGGCCGTTGATCTCGAGCTTCAGCTGTTCTTTCTGCGCTTCCTTGGTGGGAATGATCGTCATTTTCTCCATGCGTCCGCTCAGAAAGAACTCGATCTTCTCTTTGTTCGTGTAGTCCTTATCTTTGAGAAACGCGCCGCGATCATCCCAGTAGCTGATCGTGACGAGGCCTGCGCGCTCGGCATTTAGCAGAAAATCGTACTGCGCGACCGAGATGAGTTCGCTCCGGCAGTCGCCCGGAGGGGAGTTCTCCGCGACGCGCCGCTCGCCGATCCAGAGGGCGCCGTTCAGCGCATTCCAGTCGGTATTGATGATCTGAAGCGCCTCGCCGTCGCTGAGCGTCTTGGTTTGCGCGAACGCCGCGGCGGTGAGCGAAAGCGAGACGAGAACGGCGGGCAACAATCGCATGACAGCACCAACCCCCTGCGAGCGCTACGTCAGCTTAGCGCTATCGCGGGTTGACGCAACAAGGGCCTTCGCCGAACTATATTCCAAAGAAATAGGGGAGGCTTCGCATGTTTCAGCCGGGTTTGATGAAGGGTCAGAAAATTCTCGTGACCGGCGGGGGCACCGGATTGGGCCGCGCCATGAGCGAGAAGTTTCTGTCGCTCGGCGCCGAAATCGCGATCTGCGGACGCAGAAAGCAGGTCTGCGAAGAGACCGCGGCGGCGCTCATGAAGGCGCATGGCGGCAAGGTCTCGGCTTACGGCGTCGATATCAGGGATGCTGCCGCGGTCGATGCCATGGTCGGCGAAATCTTCAAGGAGGGAGCGCTCACGGGCCTCGTGAATAACGCCGCAGGCAATTTCATCTCGCGCACCGAAGACCTCTCGCCGAACGGCTTCGATGCGGTTGCGAATATCGTGATGCGCGGCACCTTCTATGTGACGCATGGGGTCGGCAAGCGCTGGATCGCGGGCAAGCACAAGGGCAACGTGGTTTCGATCTCCGTGACGTGGGTCAGAAACGGCGGCCCGTTCGTGGTGCCGTCCACCATGAGCAAGGCCGCGGTCGCTGCGATGACGACTTCGCTCGCTTCCGAGTGGGGCCGCCACGGCATCCGGCTCAATGCCATCGCGCCGGGCGAAATCCCGACCGAAGGCATGAGCAAGCGCCTCAATCCGGGCGAACAGCCGGGCGCGCGCACCGCGAAACGCAACCCCATGGGCCGCGCGGGCACGCTCGAGGAATTGCAGAATCTCGCCACCTTCCTGATGTCGCCGGGATGCGACTGGCTCACCGGAGAAATGATCGCGATGGACGGTGCGCAGGCGCTAGCCACCGGCGGCAATTTCTACGAGTTGCGCGAATGGGGCGACGCGGAGTGGAAAGCCGCGCGCGATGCGATCGTGGCCCAGAACACGAAAGATAAGGCGCAGCGGGGCTGAGGCGGCCGCGGAACCTTCTTCTCCCGAACCTGGTTGTGAACTATCGGCCCAAACGCGCCGGCTTATGCCGGGGCGAGGGTATATATTTGGGAGAGAACTTCATGCGTCTTATTGCGATTGCCGCCGCGGGCATGCTGCTCGCAACCGCCGGTCTTGCGCAGGCTGTCCCGTTGACGGGTTCGCCCGAAGTGAGCCGCGCGCCGCTGCATCTCGTGCAGCAGAAGAAAGAAGAAACCGCGATGGAGAAGGTGAAGCGCACCTGGCGCAACTGGACCACGCCTTCGCATTCCTTCTGCGTGCGCTGCCCGATCCCGATTCCGCTGACGTCGAAGACCTGCGTGGCCAAGGGCAAGACCGTGGATGACGCGCGTTCCACCTGCATCCAGCAGAATCCGCTCTGCTACGTCTCCGCCGGTAAGTGCTGATTACGAACTTTGCAAAGCAGGCCGCGAGAATATCTTCGCGGCCTGCTTTCGTTCGAATATCGCCCGTGACGTCAAGGACTTGCGCGGTTCACGAGGCTGACAAAATCGTCCTGTAAGTTTCCTGCATCCCATATTCAGGACACATTGCGCGCCTGCGGCATTCGCGGGCGCGAGCGGTGTCCGCTATTGTGAGGGCATTGATGCTGGATACTTTGAGAGAATCTTCGATGACAGCGGCTGCTGGCATGAAGACAACAAAACTTCCCGCCTTCGGCGAGAGGGTTACCGTGCGCGCGATCCTGATCGGCGACCGGATCGACACTGCGGGTCTCGAACGTTCCGACACGCTCTCGACCTTGCCGCTTGCGTTCCGTGCCGGCGCGAACGGCATTGCCGTCGTGTTCCGCTACGGCGTCGTCGTCATGATCGGGCTTACGGCGCTGGAGGAAGACGGCGTACTCTCCGGCCTCAAGCATCGCATTTTCGGCGCGTTCGCGGTGCGCGAGGAAGAGTCCGCGCAGGTCGAAGTGAACGCGGAACGCGAGGACCAGATTCCGCCGGGCGGGCCGATCTATATCCGTGCGGTCACGCTCGAGCGGCTCTTGCTCGTGGCCTATGCGCTCGCCGACTCCGTCGTGCTCGCGCATGACGAACGCGACGTCGCGCGCGTGCTGGAACAGACCGAGCCGTTTGCGCGTACGCTTGCGGAGAAGGGCAAGACGCCGGGCGGGCGCAAAGTCATTCTGAAACATATCGGCAACGCGCTTCTGGTGCAGCACCGGTTATCAGGCCGGGTGGCGGTCGCGGAAGATCCTGACGTCTTGTGGGATCGCCCTGAACTCAACCGGCTCTATTCTAGGCTCAAGGACGAATACGAACTCGCGGAGCGGGTCGAGGGCCTGAACCGCAAGCTCACCGTCGTGGCCGATACAGCGCAGGCGCTCACCGACCTGATGAATACCGAGCGCGCGTTGTGGGTCGAACTTCTGATCCTGTTCCTGATCGCGTTCTCGATCGGCATTACGTTCTATCAGATGTGGCGCGGCGGCTATTAAGCCGTACACCGGCGATTTCCATCGCGGCGAATGACAGGGCTTTCGTGTTGCCGTACGCTGCCGGAGATTTCCCTGGGAGCGCGCGACATCATGAAACCGTATTCATTGGCCGCGGCGTGCTTTGCGCTCGGTCTTCTTCAGGCCGGGCCGGCCTTCGCCGAACACTGCCGCCCGGGCGAGGTCACGATCTCGCAATTCGTCAACGGGTTCACGAAAACCCAAACCGGCTGGGGCGAACTGGGCGCCGCGGATGCCGTGCCTTGTCAGGTGAACCTGATCCGCGGCGACGGGGAAATTCCCAAGCAGTGCATGAAGGCGAAGAAACTGACCGCAACCGGAACGGTTCGTCACATGATGGGAATGTCGTTTCTTCACGTGAGCAAGATAAGTTGCGAATAGCCGCTTACGCTTTGTTCGCGGTTTTTCTTTTCGTTCCCGCGCGGGCCGATGCCGCGTCCTGCAAGGCCGGAGATACGGTGACGCTGGAAGGCGAGATCATCATTCCGCCGGTGTTCGACGGCGGCGAATGGTTCTGGCCGGGAAAATTCGCGAAGCGGCCCTGTCAGGTGACGACGCTGCGCGGCAAGGGTACGCTGCCGAAGGAATGTGCGGCCGGGAAACGGATGACGCTCACGGGGCGCGTGCTTGAAGCAGGCATTCTGACGCTCGAAGTCGCGTCCATCCGCTGTTACTGAGCGCTATCCGGCTTTCGAAAAGCGGGATATGTTTGCGCGTTCGGCGAGGTCTTATGCGGTTGGGGAGCCGCGATCTGCCGGGTGGGGGCGAAATTGCCGAGATATTTCCGTGGCCGCTACAGAATCCTGTCTGTAATGCTGCTGCTGTTGTCCGTGCAGGTTAATTCCGTACGCGCCAATGACTACGACGAACTCGATTGTCAGCTTTTGCGCGGCAAGGTGGCCGAAGATGCCTGTTCGCGGTTGATCGATTCCGGAAAATTCAACGGCGAAATGCTCGCGAATTGGTACCGCATGCGCGGCGTGATCCGCGAGTTTCAGACGAACAAATTCGATCTTACCGAGGAAGACTACAAGCACGCGATCCGGGTTTTTCCGCGCGATGCCTTGTCGCACATGATACTGGGCCGTATTTATCTCGGCGAGGGCCATCAGAAACCGGGGCTTCAGCATGTCGAGCAGGCGCTGCGTATCGATCCAAAATTGCTTTACGCAATGGTGCTGCGTGCCAACGCCTACAAGCTTGCTGGCGAAAATCCCCGCGCGCTAGCAGAGTACGATCGGATATTCCAGCTGAAGACCGACTTTCCGGAACTCTTTGCGGCGCGGGGCAACTTTCACCGGGATACCGAAAACTTCGATCAGGCCTTGGCGGACTACAACAGCCTGCTTCTCGAAGGCGGCAGCTATATCGCCCGGGGGTTGAGCGGTAGAGCCGACCTGTTCCGGCTTCGGGGAAAGACGCAAGAAGCACTGGCGATCTATAACGAAGCACTTCGCGTAGATCCCGAACTGAAGAGCGCCATCCGCGGCCGCGATATCATCCTTACAAGACAGAAAGATCCGAATGCTCTCGTCTTTCATTCCGTGAAAGAAGGACTCGATCGGCTGCGCGAGTTGAACCGCGCGGGCGATTATTCCCGCGCGCTGGAGGCCGCGAATGCAATTCTGGGGATGCCGGAATTGAACGACGATCAGAAGTGCGAGGTACTACAGTCGCGCTCCGTCTTGCTCGCCAATGCCGGGAAGGTCAATGATGGGGTCAACGACCGTCTGGAGTGCGCGAAGATCAGAATTGATACGGTTCACTCGAACGCCAGAAATCTGCAATGGGCGGCCTGGCGCGATACCGCAAATCTTCTGCGCGATGCAGGCGATTTCGACTACGCTTTCAAGGCGATCGATACTGCGGAAAAGATTTCGGGGCCGGGCACGTTGAGCGCCTATCGCGCAAGCCTGTTCGAGGCGAAGGGCGACTACGCCTCCGCCGCCGCGATCTACGAGAGATACCTCGCCAATCCGCCGAATGTTACGGCGCTGCATGCGTTGACCCGCCCAAGCGCGCTGCGTTCGCTGGCGTGGATCAAGTTTCGCGAGCGCGACGAGAAGCAGGCGCTTTCACTGATGGAGCAGGCGTTCAAGCTGCAAGGCAACGACGCCGGGGCGCAGGTCGGCATGGTTTATATGCTCGCGAATGTCGGCCGTCTCGACGATGCAATCGCATTGCTGGCGGCGTCCGAGCCGAAGATCAAAGAGCAGAACATCCGGAATGTTCTGCTCATGACGCGCGGGCATATGGAAATGGCGCGTGGCAAGAATGCCGATGCGGTGAAGCTGATCGGTGAGGCGCTCGCGACTTTCGGCAACGACTTCATGCCGCACTGGTTTCTGCATCTTGCGAGACTGAGGGCGGGCGAGCCCGGAAATCCGAACATGGAGAAAATCGCGGCGGGCCTGAATCCGACCGTCTTTAACGGAAAGCTCGCGCAATACATTCTCGGGAAAATCGACCGGCAGCAGCTCGATGCGGCGACGAAGCATCCGCTTCCCGGATATGAGCGGGGTCCGCGCTGCACGGCCGCTTTCGTCGCGGGGCAACTCGCGCTGCTTGCAAAAGATTCCGGCGCCGCGCGGCTCGAACTCACGGCTGCGCTGGAGTTATGCCACCCCGGCGGGCAGAACTATACGATTGCGAAATACGATCTGGAGCGGCTCAAAAACTAGCGCGCAGGCCGGATCACGTAGAACTTGCGCCGGATGCTGACGCCGTAGGTCGTCTGCCGGTTTTCCATGAAGCGGCGGACGCCGCCGATCCATCGCCGTGCGTTGGCGAGATGGGTATCGTTCAGCGTTCCGTTCGCGGAGCGGTGCCGGCAGTCATCGAGCATCATCCTGCCGATCTCCGCCTGTTCGTGCGCGCCGCGCGCGATCTGGTGAATGACCGCGGCGGGAAGCTTCGCCTTGTAGAGTGCAAGAATCTCGGCATGCAGCCGCTCGAGGTCGAGGCCGAGGGTTTCGACGGGGCAGGGCGCATCCGCCGGAGCCTGCGGATTTGTATCCTCGACCCGGGACGCTAGACTTTGCGCGGTATCCATTCTCCACTCCCTGGAGAATTTTCTAACGATCGATCGGTAAAAGTCAAATCCCCGGAGTTCCCGAGAATATGCCCCAGCGCGCGAAGAATGCGCTCACCCCGCAGAGCGACGCCAAAGAGACCAAGGCGGAGACGAGCCGCGCGAAGATCCTCGATGTCGCGCAGAAGCTGTTCGCGCGGCGCGGCTTCGAGGGCGTTTCGATCCGCGATCTCGCGCAGGCGCTCGGGATGACGACGGCCTCGCTCTATTATCACTTCCCCTCGAAGGAAGAGATTTTCGTGGCCGTACACGGCCGCAGTCTCGAAGCCGTGCAGCGCGAGGTGATGGACGCGATCGCGGGATTGAAAGATCCGTGGGACCGGTTAGAGGCCGCGGCCGCCGCGCATTCGCGCAACTTCGCTTCGCCCGAGCGCTCGGGCGCCTCGATTGCGGCGGAGTATTACGAGGGCAGTCTTGCGCCGTTTCGCAAGATCATGGTGCCGCAGCGCGACGCCTACGAGCGGCTGATCGCGGTGCTGGTCGCCGATCTGCAATTGCCGAAGAATGTCGATGAGCGGCTGTTCCGTCTCCAGCTGCTCGGCGCGCTGAACTGGCTGCCGGTCTGGCACCGTCAGGGGCGGGGGCATTCGGCGGAAGAAGTTGCGCGGCAGTTCGTGCGCAATTTCCGGATGGGGCTGGACCCGGATTACAAGACAGCACGTGCACCGGCGAAAAAGAGCAAGGCAAAGCGATGACTTCGTATATCGATCCGACAAAAGAAATCTTCGCAGCCTTTCGCGAGAACAATCGCGAAGGGCCGATAGAGATGCTGAACCTCGTGCAGTTGCGCGCGACCGCGAAGTACGAGGACGGCACGAAAGCGACCGGCGCGGAAGCCTATGCCGCTTACGGCCGAGAGAGCGGGCCGGTGTTCGCGCGCCTCGGCGGCAGGATCGTCTGGCAGGGCAAGTTCGAACTGATGCTGATCGGGCCGCAGAGCGAACGCTGGGATCATTGCTTCATCGCGCAATATCCGAGCGTGCAGGCCTTCGTCGAGATGATCCGCGATCCGGTTTATCGCGAAGCGGTGAAGCATCGTCAGGCGGCGGTCGAGGACAGCCGTTTGATCCGCTGTGCACAGGCGAAGGCCGGGAAGGGCTTCGGGGAGATGCCGACGTAACTCCGGGTTTCTACGATGCCCGCAAACCATTGATGCCGTTGCGGTAATCGGCGCGGCGGGCACCGTCTTGCGCGTAAAGCTGCCGTAACGGACGCTTCTACTTATGTCCCGGCTTTGGTATTCGTCGGGCAAGCAAAAAAACCAAAAGCCGGAATTCCGGGAGGGAGTAAAGCCGTGGATAAAATTTGGCTCAAGAAATATCCGAAGGGCGTGCCGGCAGAAATCAATGCCGACGCATATACGTCGCTCGTCCAGGTGCTCGAAGAAAGCTTCGTCAAGTTTCGCGAGCGCAAGGCGTTCATCTCGATGGACAAGGCGCTGACCTACGGCGACGTCGATACGAACTCGACCGCGCTCGGCGCCTATCTGCAATCGCTCGGCCTGAAGAAGGGCGACCGCGTCGCCGTGATGATGCCGAACGTGCTGCAATATCCGGTCGCGATTTCCGCGATCCTGCGCGCGGGCTATACGGTCGTAAACGTGAACCCGCTTTATACGCCGCGCGAACTCGAGCACCAGCTCAACGACTCCGGCGCGTCTGCGATCATTATTCTCGAAAACTTCGCAAGCACGCTGGAAAAAGTACTCTCGAAGACCAAGAGCGTGAAGCACGTCATTCTCGCCAACATGGGCGATATGCTCGGCTTCAAGGGCACGATCGTGAACTTCGTCGTGCGCAAGGTGAAGAAGCTGGTGCCGGCTTACAGCCTGCCGACTGCGGTGCAGTTCAACGCCGCACTCTCGAAGGGCAAGGGCCTCTCGCTCACCAAGCAGCAGCTGGGTCCGCAGGACGTGGCCTTCCTGCAATATACCGGCGGCACGACCGGCGTTTCGAAGGGTGCAACACTCACCCACCGCAACGTGATCGCGAATATCTTGCAGAACGATGCGTGGCTGCAGCCGGTGCTCGAAAAAGAACCGAAGGTCGAGCAGCTGATGATTTTGACGGCGCTGCCGCTCTATCACATCTTCGCACTGACCGCGTGTTTCTTCCTTGGCGTGCGCGCTGGCGCGTGCTGTCTGCTGATCGCAAATCCGCGCGATCTGCCGGCACTGATCAAGGAACTACAGAAATACAAGATCACGACCTTCCCGGCGGTGAACACGCTCTACAACGCGCTGCTCAACCACCCGGATTTCTCGAAGATCGACTTCAAGATGCTCAAAGTCGCAAACGGCGGCGGTATGGCGGTGCAGAAAGCGGTTGCCGACAAGTGGCTGGCCGCGACCGGCGCGCCGATCCTCGAAGGCTATGGCCTTTCGGAAACGGCGCCGGTGCTCACCTGTAATCCGGGCGACAACACCGCGTTCAACGGCTCGATCGGCTTGCCGGTCCCGTCAACGCTGATTTCGATCCGCGACGAGGAAGGCAAGGAAGTGCCGCTCGGCGAAGTCGGAGAGATCACCGCCAAGGGTCCGCAGGTAATGGCCGGGTACTGGCAGCGTCCGGAAGAGACCGCGAAGGTCATGACCTCGGACGGCTTCTTCCGTACCGGCGACATCGGGCGCATCGACCAGGACGGCTACGTCTATATCGTCGACCGCAAGAAGGACATGGTGAACGTCTCGGGCTTCAACGTGTATCCGAACGAAGTCGAAGGCGTGATGGCGATGCATCCGGGCGTGCTCGAATGCGCGGTCATCGGCGTGCCGGATGCCGCATCGGGCGAAGCCGTGAAGCTCTTCGTCGTGAAGAAGGATCCCAATCTCACCGAGAAGGATCTGATGAAGTTCGCGGCCGAGCAACTCACCGGCTACAAGAAGCCGAAATACATCGAATTCCGCTCCGATCTGCCGAAGACCAACGTCGGCAAGATCCTGCGGCGCGAGCTGCGCGATTCCGACCCGGCGGCAAAAGGTAAAGCCGCGTAAAGCTCTCGCATCTGCGAAGAAAGAACCGCCGGGAAGCGATTTCCCGGCGGTTTTCTTTTTACCGATTTCAATTCGTTACCCGCGTGACTCCTTCCCGCCGCAAAGATACCCCGCAATCGTGCGCTTCCCGTCAAACGGCCTTCACGCGGCCCCCGTACCTAGCCGCTCATCAAACGGTGGAAAGCGGAGGAGGAAACCATGGGTAGCGTGATGTTCGAGTGCCCGGTAACCGGGCAGGCTGTCCCGACCGGGCTGCGCGCAGACCGGAGGAAATTCTATTCTTCGCCGGTGTTTTTTGCCCGGAGTTACTGCCCGCACTGCGACCGCGATCACGAGTGGTTCGCGGGAGATGCCTGGGTCGAGGATAACGAGCGCCGTGTGCCGCGCTTCGAAGCGGTGCCGATCGCGGCCGAATGATCAGCCGTTCTGTTGCGGGCCGCTGCCGTCGTGCGGCGGCTCGTCGTCGGTCCACCAGCGGCGCATCGGCGGGTCTTCGGGACGAATGCGGGGAATCTCGTAGAGGTTGCCTGCATCCCTGAAGGGACGATGGACCGGCTGGTTTACATCCGGGGTGACGTTGCCGCGCTCGCCGTTTGGCGAGTTGTGGTTGCCGGTCTCGGTCTCGTAAGTGTCGCTCATCGTTTGCCTCATCAGTCACGCCCTCCGCCGGGAGTTCTCAGTTCCCGTGGCGTTGCCTGTTGCCAGCCACAATTTAAACCCACGGGTGCCTCGAAGGTTCCAAGCCACTATCGCTTGATCGGCGGCTCCCCCATTGCGCTTCTCACGCATACACATGCCGTCATAAGTTTCTGGGCCCGTCCGCCGTTCCGTAGCTCCCGGCGATTTGAACTAAAATAGCCGGGCTATGGCTAAAAAACCGCCAACGGGAATAGCGGTTACTGGAACCCTGCGAGCGTTTTCGCCGCGCGAATGTAACGGCGCGGATCGATCGCATCGCCGTTCTGGCGCACTTCGAAATGCAGGTGAGGGGCGGTGGAGCGGCCGGTCGAGCCGATCTTGCCGATGGCCGCACCCGCCGGAACCTTCGCGCCTTCCTTGACGGTGATCGCGGAAAGATGGGCGTAGCGGGTCGAAAGACCGTTGCCGTGGTCGATCTCGATCATGAGACCGTAGGCCTTGTGGCGCTCCGCGGTCACGACGGTTCCGGCTGCCGCCGCAAGCACGCGGTCTCCGGTATCCCCGCGGATGTCCACGCCGGAGTGTACGGCGAGCCGCTTGATGAAGGGATCGACGCGCAGTCCGAAGCCGCTCGTGATTTCCGCAGGACCGTGCACCGGGAGCACCACGGGAAGGCCGTCGAGTTGTTTCGCAAGGCGCTCGTGCTCGGCGGTCGCAAGGCGAACGCGAAACACTTGCCGCATATAGGCGTCTTCCGGCACGCCGTTGAAGGGCACATAAGGCCCGCCCACCGCGGTCGCCCGAAGGGCTGCGGCTGAGGGGCGGATGCCGAGTTCCGTGATCGCCTTTTTGACGCGCGCCGCACGCTGGTCGAGATCGATCTCGATCGCGTTCAAGGCCTGCGCCTGTTGCGCGCTGAGTTTGGCAAACGCGTGCGCGGCGGCGGCAATGTCGTGCTTGCTTTTTGTGCCGTTGCCGGCGGCAATGGCAGGCTGACGCGGGACATTGATACGCGACTGCATGGACGCTCCGCGGTCGCGCGGCGGATCGACCAGGAACGTATCGGACAGCGGGCGAGGCTTCTGCGCGTCCTGTTCTTTGTCGGTCGCAGGCTGGGCTGCGGGCGGCAGGGTGTTCGCGGGAACCGAGCCGGTGATATCGGGATTGCGGCTGAAGGATTGCGTGAGCGCGCCCAGGGCTTTCTGGCGCGCGTCGATCATGCGCTGGATGTTCGCGAGATCGGAAAGCTGCCGCTCGACCTTCTCCTGATCCACGAACTTGGAAGAGCGCAGCCGTTCGATTTCGGTGGTCAGCGCCGCGATCTGCGCGTCCTGCGCGCGCGAAGTCTCCGATTGCGTGAGCGCGATCCGTTGCACAACGCCGTCGCCGAAGACGAGAAAAACCGTAGCGACGCCGGACCAGACCGCAAACAGAACTGCCGCGCAGAGCGCCGTCAGGTAAGCGCCGCGCGAAACGCCGGATGTGGCGGGCACCCCGTGATCGGGATGGCGCCTGCCGAAGCTGTCGCGCGCATAAGGATGATTGGAACCGTAGGAGGACTGATACGCCATTCCCAGCCTCGAGCCGGGACGAAACGCCGGCACATCGCAGGCAAGTGAAGCCTGTGCATGGTTAGCGCCGGGTTAACGAGGGCGGCTACAGCGCTTTTGCGGCCTCCAGCACCGCTTCGGCGTGGCCTTCGACTTTCACGTTCCGCCAGACCTTCCGGATCACGCCGCCGCCATCGACCAGAAAGGTCGCGCGCTCGATGCCCATGAAGGTCTTTCCGTACATGCTCTTCTGAACCCAGACGCCGTAGCGCTCGATCATCTCGCGGCCGGGATCGGAGGCGAGCGGAACCGTGAGCGCATGCTTCGCCTTGAACTTGCCCTGTGCTGCGACCGCATCCGCCGAAACGCCGACCACCGCCGTATTCGCCTTTTCGAACGCCGGTTTCAGGCGGCTGAAATCCATCGATTCCTTCGTGCACCCCGGCGTGTCGGCCTTGGGGTAGAAGAAGATCACGACGTTCTTCCCTTTCAGCGATTCCAGCGACACTGTGCCGCCGCCGTCCGCGGGCAGGGAAAAACCGGGAGCAGGGCTTCCTTCTGTGGGTGAAGATGTCATACGCCTTCCTTTTGGCGGGATTAAAGGCTTGAAATTGCTCGACTCTAGCTCATTCCGGGGGCGGGATAGCGAGAGACTTTAGGGCGGGGCGCGGGCACAAGAGAAATATAAGCCGGCGCGGGGGGACGAGTTGAGGCAAGTGCAGGCATGAAGGGTCGCCACCACCATGAGTGGCATGACGAAGACTTGCCGCAGGCGCGGCCGAATTTCCTTGCCCGCCTGATCGCGCCTGCGAACCGCCTATTCTCCGGAAAGATCGGCCGTGTGGCCCGCTGGTTCGCGGGAACGGTTGCCGTATTCGTGGTCTGCATCGTCGGCATCTACGTGGCCTTCCTGACAGGGCTGCTTTCGGTGGACGTCGCGACCCCCTGGATCGTGAGCGCACTCGAAGAGAAGCTGCCGCCCGGCCACAAGGTCACGATCGGGCGAACCCGCCTCGACTACGACAGTTCCGGCGCGCCGGTCCTGACCGCCGAGCGGCTCGTCATCCGCAACGACATGAACGAAGAGGTCGTGCGTGCGCCTGCCGCCGAGGTCGGCCTCGAAGCCGGCAGCCTGCTCGTCGGCAGCTATCGCGTTCGCCGCATCACGCTCGTGAATGCCGTGATGACCGTTCGGCTCGACGAGAGCGGCAACATCCGGGTGACGACACCGAAAGCTGTGCCGCAGGCCGCGCGCATGCAGCCCGAAACCAAAGCGCAGCCGCTGCCGCAGACGCAGTCCGCGCCGCACGGCGATCCGCTGGTGTTCACGGAAGCCGCACGCTGGCTCGCGCGGCTGGAACAGACCGGCATCGACGGTATTGCTCTCTCCGAGATCGGTCTTGAGCGCGGCACGCTGACGGTCGAAAGCGAAACCGCGGGAAAAAGCTGGACCTTCAAGAACATCAACTTCGCGTTCCGCCGTGCCGGCGCGGGCGGCGCCACCTTCCGGCTGAGTTCGGGCGACGGCGCAAACCCGTGGGACATCACCGCCACGATCACTGCGCCTTCGAACGGCTCCCGCGCGCTCGACCTGATCGCGAACCGCGTGATCCCGAACGATCTCATCAATGCGGCCGGATACGGCGGTCTCGATATCTATGCGAGCACGCCGATATCGGTGTTTCTGCGCGCCCAGATCGGGATCGACGGCAAGCTGATGTCTTCCGATCTGCGCATCGGCGCAGGCAAAGGCGAGATCGGCACCGCGGGCGACGAGCGCGGCAGGTTCGAAGTCGAAAGCGCGCAGCTGCTGCTGCGCTTCGACGAGCAGCGCGGCCTTTTCATCATCGATCCGTTTCAGATCGGCAGCGGGCAGAACAGCCTGATCCTCGCCGCGATCATCGAGCCGCCGAAAGCGGGCAGCAATTCCTGGCAGTTCATCGTACCGAAAGGCAGGCTTGCGCTCGGAACCGGCCGCGCCAACGAAGCGCGTCTGACCATCGATACGGTGGAAATCCGCGGCGCATTCGATCGCGAAACCCGCCGTCTCACAATCGACGAAGGCGTGCTGCGCGGGCCTACTGCGGGACTGGCGCTCACGGGTGCCGTGACGCTCGGCGACGAAACGCCGATGCTGCAACTCGGCCTCGCCGCCGACCGGATGCCGGTTTCCGCCTTCAAGCGCTTGTGGCCGGCGCCCGTCGCGCCCGGCGCGAGAACGTGGGTTCTTGAACATGTCGACGGCGGTCTCGTAGATCGCGTTTCGATCGCGCTCAACATTCCGCTGGAGGCGCTTGCTCAGGTCGATCCGATACTGCCGGACAGCGCGATCAAGCTCGATGCGCAAGCGTCCCAGATGAAGTTCACGCCGGTAGCCGGCCTGCCTTCAATCAGCGACGCCAGGGCGACCATCTCGGTCACGGGCCAGAACGCATTCATCAAGGTTAGCGGCGGCGTCGTCGAACTCGGACGCAAACGCAGACTGACCATTCCGCAGGGCACGTTCGAAGTGCGCGAGCATTTCCGCAATCCCGCGACCGGGGTCGTGCAGATGCGGATCGAAGGCAACGGCGAGGCCATCGCCGATCTCCTGTCGCGCGATCTCGTCAAAGAGGAAACCGGATTCACGCTGAACCCGGAAACCACGCGCGGCAACGTCGTTTCTAACGTGCGGATCGAGATGCCGCTGAAGCGCGATTTGCTCCGCCGCGAGATCCGTTATGCGGCCGAAGCCGACGCCAGCAACTTCAGTGCGGAGAATATCGTCAAGGGACAGAAGATCGAGAACGCCTCCGGCAAGGTGACGCTTTCCGCAAGCCAACTCGTGGTGAAGGGGGAAGGCAGGCTGGGCGGCGCGCCTGCCGTGTTCGAGTATTCCAAGCCACGCGGGAAATCCGATGGCGAGTTCCGTATCGCGACCACGCTGGACAGTGCTGCGCGGCGCCGCTTCGGCTTCGATCTTTCGCCGTCGCTTGCCGGGCCGGTTACGGTGAAGGCTGCCGGTATCGCCGGCGACAAGGAAACGCGCGTCCAGATCGATACCGACCTGACCGCTGCGACGATTACGGAAGTCGTTCCCGGCTGGAACAAGCCTGCCGGCCGCCCGGGGCGCGCGCAATTTCGCCTGATCGAACGCGACGGCGCCTACAAGCTCGAAGACATCAACGTCACCGGCTCGGGCGTGCATCTGCGCGGCTCCGCCGAGTTCGACGCCGAAGGCGGATTGATTGCCGTCAATCTTCCCACGTTTCATGTGTCCGAGGGCGATCGCGCGTCGCTGAACGTGGAGCGCAACAACGAAGGCGCGCTTCGCGTTTCGCTGCGGGGAGCCGTGATCGATGCGCGCGGCATGATCCGCGCGCTTTCGGAAACGCCCGGCGGCGGCAAGAAGAACGAGAAGCAGCAGGACGTCGATCTCGACGTGCGCATCGGGGCGGCCACCGGCCACAACGGAGAAGTGATCCGCAATCTCGAACTGCGCATCGCCCGCCGCAACAACGAAGTCCGCAGCTTTGCGCTGCTCGGCAGGGTCGGACGGGACTCCACGCTGGTCGGCGAGCTACGCGCGCGCGACGGCGGCAGGCAGGTGATCTACCTGACGTCGGGAGACGCCGGTGCGGTGTTCCGCTTCGCCGATTACTATTCGAAGATTCAAGGCGGCGAGATCTGGATCGTGATCGATACGCCGACGCGCGACAACGCTCCGCAGGAAGGCATCGTCAGCGTCCGCAATTTCAACATCGTGGGCGAACCCGCGCTGGACAGGTTGCAGTCTTCCGCGCCGCTGCCTTCCGAGGGCGAGCGCGGTGCCGTCCAGCGTCCGGCGCAGCGGGGCGGTGCGGTGCCTTTCGTCCGTATGCGGATCGATTTCACGCGTACGCCGGGCCGCTTCGAAATCAGGGAAGGGCTGATCTTCGGCCCGACGATCGGTGCGACGGTCGATGGCGTGCTCGACTACACCAAGAACAGCGTGCATGTGCGCGGCACATACGTGCCCGCATACGGGATCAACAACATCTTCGGACAGATCCCGCTGGTTGGATTGTTTCTCGGCGGCCCGAAAGAGGGGCTGCTCGCGCTCACCTTCGAGATACAGGGACCGGCGAGCGGGCCGACGCTTCGCATCAATCCGATGTCGATGGCGGCACCCGGGTTCTTCCGCAAGATCTTCGAGTTCAGAGGCGCGAACGACTCTGCCGCGCCCCTCAGCCCGCGCTGAGTTCAGACCGCGCCGATTTTAGATCGCGCCGATTTCAGATCGCGCGAAGCAGGACGTGCTTCTTCTTGCCGAGCGACAGCTTGATGACGCCTTCGGACGTCAGGTCCTTCGGGGTGAGGGTCAGCTTTTCGTCGGTCACGGTGACGTCGTTGACCTTGATGCCGCCCGCCTTGATCTGACGCCGCGCTTCGCTGGTCGATGAAACGAATCCGGCCTGCACGCTCGCGTTCAGAATGCCGATGCCCGATTCCAGTTCGCTTTTCTTCGCCTCGATGCTGGGGAGGTTCTCGGCGAGCGCGCCTTCCTCGAAGGTCGTGCGCGCGGTCGCTTCCGCCTGCTCGGCGGCTTCGCGCCCGTGCACCATCGCGGTCGCTTCGGTCGCGAGAATTTTCTTCGCCTCGTTCACTTCCGCACCCTTGAGGGCCGCGAGCTTGCCGATTTCCGGGAGCGGCATCTCGGTGAAGAGCTTCAGGAAGCGCGCGACGTCGCCGTCTTCGGTATTGCGCCAGAACTGCCAGTAGTCGTAGGGGCTGACGAGGTTCGCATCGAGCCAGACTGCGCCTGCTGCGGTCTTGCCCATCTTTGCGCCCGACGCGGTGGTGATCAGCGGCGAGGTGAGGGCAAATAGCTGTGCGCCGGTAACGCGGCGGCCGAGATCGATGCCGTTGATGATGTTGCCCCACTGGTCGGAGCCGCCCATTTGCAGGCGGCAACCATAGCGCTTCGACAACTCCAGGAAGTCGTAGGCCTGGAGGATCATGTAGTTGAATTCGAGGAACGAAAGTTCGTGCTGCCGCTCGAGCCGGAGCTTCACCGAGTCGAAGGTGAGCATGCGGTTGATCGAGAAGTGGCGGCCGACGTCGCGCAGGAAGTCGATGTAGTTGAGCGTGTTCAGCCAGTCGGCGTTGTTCGCCATGATGGCGTCATTGCCGCTATCGCCGAAGCTGAGGAAGCGCGAGAAGATCTGCCGGATGCCCTTGAGGTTCTCGTTGATCTGGTCGTCGGTGAGCAGCCTCCGCGACTCGTCCTTGCCTGAAGGGTCGCCGACGCGCGTGGTGCCGCCGCCCATGAGCGCGATCGGCCGGTGCCCGGTCTTCTGCATCCAGCGCAGCATCATGATCGGCAGGAGCGAGCCGACATGCAGCGATGCCGCGGTGCAGTCGAAGCCGATATAGGCGGTCACCATCTCGGTCTTGGCGAGCTGGTCGAGCACCTCTGGCTCCGAGACCTGGTGGATAAAGCCGCGGGATTCGAGGACGTTGAGAAAATCGGACTTGTATGCGGTCATGGCGGGCTGGTTTAACAGTTCCTTGGCCGGATTCAACCGGAGCGATTCTTTTGGTTATTGCCATCGGTACGATGAGCGGCACCTCCATGGACGGGGTCGATGTCGCGCTGATCGAAACCGATGGCGAGAACGTTTCGCGCTTCGGGACCTACATTTCCCGCGAATACAGCCCGACCGAGCGGCATATCCTGCGCGGCGCGGTGAACGCGGCGAAAGACATGACCGACCGCAACGCGCGGCCGCAGGCGGTCGCCGATGCGGAGAAGCTCGTTACCGAGACGCACCTCAAGGCGATCGACGAACTGATCCAGCGCGAAGGGGTCTCGCACGCCGCGGTCGAAGTCGTCGGCTTTCACGGCCAGACCATCCTGCACCGGCCCGAGCGCAGGCTCACGGTACAGATCGGCGACGGGGCTTCGCTCGCGCGGCGTCTCAAGATCCCGGTGGTCTATGATTTCCGCGCCGCAGATGTCGCGGCCGGCGGGCAGGGCGCCCCGCTGGTGCCGGTCTTCCATCGCGCGTTGCTTCGCGCGTTCGACGACGGCCCCATCGTGGTCGTGAACATCGGCGGCGTTGCGAACGTCACCTATATCGACGGCGATGCCGAACCAGTCGCATTCGATACCGGACCCGGCAACGCGCCGCTTGACGAACTGATGATGAGCCGGAGCGGCAAGCCGATGGACGAGGGCGGCGCGGTTGCTTCCTCCGGCAAGGCGGACGAAGCGCTCGCTGCCGAGGCGCTCTCGCATCCGTTCTTTATGCAGCCGCCGCCGAAGTCTCTGGACCGCGCCGACTTCGCGCGCTTCGAATTGAAAGCTTTGGCGCTGCCGGATGCATTGGCGACCGCCGCCGAGATCGTCACGTCGTCGATTGCGCTTTCGCGGAAGTACTTCCCGAAGGAGCCGAAGCGCTGGATCGTCGCCGGCGGCGGTGCGCGCAATCCGGGGCTCGTGAAACTTCTGCGGGAAAAACTCGCGCCCGCGCGCGTGCAGACTGCGGAAGAGATCGGCTGGCAGTCGTCAGCGGTGGAAGCGCAGGCCTTTGCGTTTCTTGCCGTGCGCTCGATGCAGCGGCTGCCGCTGTCGTTTCCGAAAACGACGGGCGTGCCGGAGCCGATGACGGGCGGGGTGCTGGTGAGGCCTTAACGCCAGACTCGTCATGGCCGGGCTAGTCCCGGCCATCCACGCCTTGGCGACACCGATAAGCTGTAAAGACGCGGATGCCCGGCACAAGGCCGGGCATGACGAAGAAAAGTATTTGCGAAAAGCTTTACCCCGCCGTGTTCGCGCGCTCGTTCGGCAGGCGCCGGTCGAGATATTCGTTCACGACTTCCATCAGGCTTTCGATCTTGCCGTCGAAGAAGTGGTTCGCGCCCTTCAGGATATTCTGCTCGATCACAATGCCTTTTTGCGTCTTCAGCTTCTCGACCAGCGTGCCGACGGAAGAGACCGGCACCACCGCGTCCTTGTCGCCGTGGACGAAGAGACCCGACGACGGGCAGGGCGCGAGGAACGAGAAATCGTAGAGCGACGCGGGTGCCGCGATCGAAAGAAAGCCTTCGACTTCCGGGCGGCGCATCAAAAGCTGCATGCCGATCCACGCGCCGAACGAGAAGCCTGCGATCCAGCATGCACGCGCTTCCGGGTTTGCGCTCTGCACCCAGTCGAGCGCGGCTGCCGCGTCCGACAATTCGCCCTGGCCGTGATCGAAGGTGCCCTGGCTGCGGCCGACACCGCGGAAATTGAAGCGGAGCACCGAAAAGCCGCGGTTCGCGAAGGCGTAATAGAGGTGATAAACGACCGGATTATTCATCGTGCCGCCGAACTGCGGGTGCGGATGCAGGATGATGGCGATCGGGGACGTCTTGCTGCGGCCAGGCTGGAACCGGCCTTCGAGGCGGCCTTCTTCGCCGGTGAAGATTACTTCAGGCATCTTGGGGTGCTTTCCGTCGTTTCGCGCTTATGTAATCAGTGCGCAGGGTTCCGGGTCCGGTTGACTCACAGGTAACACCGGCCTACTTTAGAATAATTCTAAATAGAGATTCCGCTCGGCGGCGCCAGCCATCGATAGCCACGCGTTCCCACGCTTCGAGCTTTCTCTCTTAAACAATACGGGGTTCGAAAAGCAAGATTTTTCGGCTCCGGGATATCGAGCGATGGCAAGGGTTTATCTCGATTACAACGCGACCTCGGTTCCGCGCGTTTCCGCGAAGGAAGCGGTTGCGGCTGCGATGATGGCGCCTGCCAACGCTTCTTCCGTTCATACCGAGGGCCGTGCGGCGCGTGCCATCGTCGAGGACGCGCGCCACCAGCTTGCCGTACTGATTGGCGCGGAACCCGAAAGCATCTTTTTCACGAGCGGGGCGACCGAATCGAACGCGACCGCGCTCACGCCGGAACTGGAACTCGCAGGCGAGAAGATGCGCTGCGACGTGCTCGTGCTGTCTGGCGTCGAGCATTCGTCGGTGCGTGCCGGTGGAAGTTTCGGCGAAGATGCCGCAATCTATATTCCGGTCGACAGGAACGGTGTCGTCGATCTCGGCGCGCTCGAGGGCGTATTGCAGGTACACCGTGCGCAGAAGCGCCGTGCCTTCGTTTCCGTCATGGCTGCGAACAACGAAACCGGCGTGTTGCAGCCGCTCCGCAGGATCGCGGATATCGTGCATGAAAACGACGGCGTGTTTCACACCGACGCCGTGCAGGTCGTCGGCAAGATACCGTTCGACCTCAGGGAAAGCGGCGCGGACCTCGTTTCGATCAGTTCGCACAAGCTCGGCGGCCCGCAGGGTGCCGGCGCGGTGGTCAGCGCGCATCGCGAGACGCGGCTGCCGGCGATCATGCGCGGCGGCGGGCAGGAGCGCGGGCGACGGCAGGGCACGGAAAGCGTCGCAGCGATCGCGGGCTTCGGCGCAGCTGCGACCGAAGCCGGTCAGACTTTGACACCGGAAGGCTCGCGGCTCGGCGCGCTGCGCGCGAAGATCGAGGAAGGCATTCGGTCGATCGCCAAAGACGCCGTGATTTTCGGCGAGCGCGCGGCGCGGCTGCCAAACACGACTTTTTTCGCAGTCCCAGGCATTACCGCGGAAGTAGCGCTCATCATGTTCGATCTCGAAGGTGTTGCGCTCTCGGCGGGTTCCGCCTGTTCGTCGGGCAAGTCGGCGGCGTCGCCGGCACTACAGGCGATGGGTGTCTCCTCCGAAATCGGCCGTTGCGCCATGCGCGTAAGCACCGGCTGGAATACGACCGACGCGGATGTCGATGAGTTCCTTCGCGCGTGGTCGAAGGTCTATACGTCACTCAACAAGCGCGGCGCGGAAGCCGCTTAACAGGGATCTAGTTGCGCGAACAGCGCACGGAGTAAGCAATGCCTGCAGTTCAAGAGACAGTCGATCGCGTCAAATCGATCGACGTCGATCAATACAAATACGGCTTCGAGACCAAGATCGAATCCGATAAGGCGCCGAAGGGTCTCGACGAGAGCACCGTGCGCTTCATCTCGGCCAAGAAGGACGAGCCGGAATGGATGCTCGAATGGCGTCTCGAAGCGTTCCGCCGCTGGAAGACCATGAGCGAGCCGAACTGGGCGCGCGTGAAGGTCAATCCGATCGACTATCAGGATCTCTATTATTACTCCGCGCCGAAAACGACGGCGGGGCCGAAGTCGCTCGCAGATGTCGATCCGGAATTGCTGAAGACCTATGAGAAGCTCGGCATCTCGCTGTATGAGCAGGAAATTCTCGCGGGCGTTGAGCCGTCGAACCGGACGAAGGTAGCGGTCGATGCGGTGTTCGATTCCGTGTCCGTCGTGACGACCTTTCAGGAAGAATTGAAGAAGGCGGGCGTGATCTTCGGATCAATCTCGGAAGCGGTCAAAAATCATCCCGAACTCGTTCGCAAATATCTCGGTTCGGTCGTGCCCGTCACCGACAATTTCTTCGCGACGCTGAATTCCGCGGTCTTCTCCGACGGTTCGTTCGTCTACATCCCGAAGGGCGTGCGCTGCCCGATGGAATTGTCGACTTATTTCCGCATCAACGAGCGCAACACCGGCCAGTTCGAGCGCACGCTCATCATCGCCGAAGAAGGCGCTTATGTGAGCTATCTCGAAGGCTGCACGGCGCCGATGCGTGACGAGAACCAGTTGCACGCAGCGGTCGTCGAACTGGTCGCGCTGGAAGGTGCCGAGATCAAATACTCGACCGTGCAGAACTGGTACCCTGGCGACGCGCAGGGCAAAGGCGGCATCTATAATTTCGTCACCAAGCGCGGCGACTGCCGCGGCAACAACTCTAAGATTTCGTGGACGCAGGTCGAAACCGGCTCGGCGATCACCTGGAAATACCCGAGCTGCATTCTTCGCGGCGACAATTCGCAGGGCGAATTCTACTCGATCGCGATTTCAAACGGCCATCAGCAGGTGGATTCCGGTACCAAGATGATCCACCTCGGCAAGAACACGTCGAGCCGTATCATTTCCAAGGGCATCGCGGCCGGCGTTTCGCAGAACACCTATCGCGGACAGGTTTCCGCGCACAGGAAAGCGACCAACGCGCGCAACTTCACGAACTGCGACTCGTTGCTGATCGGCGACAGGTGCGGTGCGCATACGACGCCTTACATCGAAGCGAAGAACTCGTCCGCGGTATTCGAGCACGAAGCGACCACGTCGAAGATCTCCGAAGACATGCTGTTCTATTGCCGGAGCCGCGGACTTTCCGCGGAAGAAGCGGTGGCACTCGTGGTCAATGGCTTCGTCAAGGACGTGCTGCAGCATCTGCCGATGGAGTTCGCGGTGGAAGCTCAGAAGCTGATTGCAATTTCTCTGGAGGGATCAGTTGGCTGATCGCAGCGAAGTGGATGGCTGGGAGAGAGTACATCGCTGGAGCAATCGCGCGATCGTCGTGTCGATTTTGCTGTTGTTGCCGGTGATGGTGTTCATGAACGGAAATTTCGATGGCCCGCAGTTTTGGCTGGTGTGGCCTCTGATTTTCAGCGTGGTGGTCGGTGTCTACTGCAATCTGAAGCACTTTAACGCGTTCATTGACTATGAGCTGTCGAAGGGCACTTCAGTCGAAGTGGCCCGGCAAAAGTGGAACGATATGTATCCGTCAGGCGCGGATGGTTGAGGATCTGAAATGGCGTTGCTCGAAGTAAAGAATCTCCAGGCGCGGGTCGAAGAAAAAGAAATCCTTCGCGGCCTGAACCTCACCGTCAATCCGGGCGAGGTCCATGCGATCATGGGGCCGAACGGCTCCGGCAAATCGACGCTCTCTTACGTGCTCGCGGGCAAGGACGACTACGAAGTCACCGGCGGCTCGGCGACGCTGGAAGGCGAAGATTTGCTTGAACTTGAGCCTGACGAGCGCGCGGCCAAGGGCCTGTTCCTCGCGTTCCAGTATCCGATCGAAATTCCGGGCGTCGCTTCGATGACGTTCCTGCGTACCGCCGTGAACGCGGTGCGCAAGAAGCGCGGCGATGAAGAGTTGTCCACGCCGGATTTCCTGCGCCTCGTGCGCGAGAAGGCGAAGGAACTGAACATCGATCAGGACATGCTGAAGCGCCCGGTAAACGTCGGGTTCTCCGGCGGCGAAAAGAAGCGCAACGAAATTCTCCAGATGGCGCTCCTGGAGCCGAAGATGTGCGTGCTCGACGAAACCGACTCCGGCCTCGACATCGACGCGCTCAAGATCGTAGCTGACGGCGTGAACCGTCTCCGCGCGAAAAACCGCGGCTTCCTTGTCATCACCCACTACCAGCGCCTGCTCGACCATATCGTGCCGGACGTAGTCCACGTGATGGCGAAGGGCCGTATCGTGCGTACCGGCGGGCCGGAGCTTGCGCACGAACTCGAAGCCAAGGGTTACGCCGCTTACGACAACGCGGCGTGAGGAAGGCATCGTGAACGCTGAAGTCAAAATGATGCGCACCGCCGCCGAGACGGCCTATTCGGACGCGCTTGCCGTGCTGCCGGGGCCGGAGGCGATCCGCAGCTTGCGCGAGAAAGCGCTGCGCCTGTTTGCCGAAAAGGGCCTGCCGCACCGCCGCGTCGAGGAATGGAAGTACACCGATCTGCGCACGCTGATCCGCGAGATGCCGCCGCTCGCGAAGGGCGCGGACGCGAACGCGATTGCCGAGGCGAAGAAGAGTAACGTGCTCGCCAACATCGGTGCGCGCGATATTGTCTTCGTCAATGGCGAGTTCGTCGCGGAACTCTCCAACCTCAAGGGGCTGGAGAAGGGTTTGAGTATTTCGACGCTAGGCGATGCGCTGGCGAAGGATGCTTCGCTCGCGACACTGCTCGCGAAGATCAATCCGAACAAATACGACGCAGTGTTCGCGCTGAACACGGCGGCGTTGAACGAAGGCATCGTGATCGAAGTGGCCCCCGGCGCGCAGATCGCGAAGCCGATCCATATCCGCCATATCGTGACCGGCACGTCGCCGGTGAGCGTGTTCGGCCGTGCGCTCGTAAAGGTGGGCGCGAAGACGCAGGCGACCATCGTGCAGTCTCATGTGGGCCCGGATACGGTCGCGTATCAGACCAATACGGTCTTGCAGCTCTCCGTCGCCGACGATGCTGAACTCGATGTCGTGCGCTTGCAGGCCGAAGGCGACAAGGCGATCCATCTTTCCATGATGATCGGCGCGATTGGCAACCAAAGCCGCTTCCGCTCGTTTGCCCTGACCACGGGTGCTGCCGCCTCGCGTCACACCGTGCCCTTCGCCTACGCGGGCAGGAACGCCCGTGCGACGATTGCAGGCGCGACGCTGCTTCGCGGCAAGCAGCACGCGGATACGACGCTCGAAATCGATCACGCTATGCCGGGCGGCGAAAGCCGCGAACTCTACAAGACCGTGCTCGACGACGAGGCCAACGGCGTGTTCCAGGGACTCATCATCGTGCGGCCCGACGCGCAGAAGACCGACGGCCGCATGATGTCGGCCGCGCTCCTGCTCGGCGACAACGCCGAGATGGACAACAAGCCTGAACTCGAGATCTTCGCCGACGACGTGCAATGCGCGCATGGCGCGACCACCGGCGCGCTCGATGACGATCTTCTTTTCTACCTTCGCGCCCGCGGCATTCCGAAGAAGGAAGCGGAGAGCCTGCTCATTCAGTCGTTCTTCGGCGAGGCGGTGGAAACCATCGAGAATGTGAAAATCCGCGACGCGGTGATGAGTCTGGCGAGCGGCTGGCTCGCCGCGCGGAGCTGATCTTGAACGCGCCCGCCAGAACATCCTTCGACGTCGCGAAGGTTCGCGCCGACTTCCCGATTTTGTCGAAGGAAGTCTACGGCAAGAAGCTCGTCTATCTCGACAACGCCGCATCCGCGCAGAAGCCGGTGCAGGTGCTCGACCGCATGCGTCATGCCTATGAGCATGAATATGCGAACGTGCATCGCGGGCTGCATTATCTCGCCAATGCCGCGACCGAGGCCTATGAAGGCGCGCGCGAGAAGGTCCGCGCGTTCCTGAACGCGAAGTCCACGTCCGAGATCATCTTCACGAAGAACGCGACGGAAGCGATCAATCTGGCTGCCGCATCGTTCGGTATGGCCGAGATCGGCGAGGGCGACGAGATCGTGCTCTCGATCATGGAGCATCACTCCAACATCGTGCCCTGGCACTATCACCGCGAACGCAAGGGCGCGATTATCAAGTGGGCGCCGGTCGACGAAGACGGAAACTTCCTGCTCGGCGAATTCGAGAAATTGCTCACCAAGCGCACCAAGATCGTCGCGATCACGCAGATGTCGAATGCGCTCGGCACCATCGTGCCGGTGAAAGAGGTCGTGAAGCTCGCGCATGCGCGCGGCATTCCGGTGCTGGTCGACGGCAGTCAAGGCGCCGTGCATCTCACGCCGGACGTGCAGGACCTCGATTGCGATTTCTATGTCTTCACCGGCCACAAGCTCTATGGTCCGTCCGGCATCGGCGCGCTTTACGCGAAGCGCGAATGGCTCGACCGTCTGCCGCCGTTCTTGGGCGGCGGCGAAATGATCCGCGAGGTATCGGAAGAGACGGTCACTTACGGTGAGCCGCCGCACAAGTTCGAAGCGGGTACGCCCGCGATCGTCCCGGCCGTAGGGCTGGGTGCTGCGATCGACTATGTGAAATCCTTCGACCCGGCTGAGATCGCCGCGCACGAGAAGATGCTGCTCGACTACGCGACCGAGAAACTCTCGCGCATCAACAGCGTGAAGATTTACGGAAAGGCGAGGGAGAAGGGCGCGATCCTGTCCTTCGAGATGGCGAACGCGCATCCGCATGACGTCGCGACCGTGATCGACCGGCAGGGTGTCGCCGTCCGTGCCGGCACGCATTGCGCGATCCCGCTCTTGAAGCGCTACGGCTGCACCGCGACGTGCCGTGCTTCCTTCGCGTTCTACAACACGAAGGAAGAGGTCGATGCGCTCTTTGAAGCGCTTCTAAAGGCGCAGGATATGTTCGCATGAGCCGCCGTTCGCATAACCGCCGCCTTTTGGTGTAGAAGAGAGTTCATGAGCGAAGAAGCAAAACCCGCCGAGGCGACGAACGCCCCCGCTTTCCAGTCTTCCATTCCGGCGGAGGAACTGGCGCGGCTGACCGACGACATCGTCGGCGCCCTGAAGACCGTTTACGACCCCGAGATCCCGGTCGACATCTACGAACTCGGCCTGATCTACAAGGTCGATATCGCCGACGACCGGCAGGTCGCGGTCGATATGACCCTGACCTCGCCGAACTGCCCGGCCGCAGTGGAACTGCCCGGCATGGTCGAGAACGCGGTTTCCTCGGTGCAGGGTGTGGGCCCGGTCAAGGTCAAGGTCGTGTTCGACCCGCCCTGGGACCAGAGCCGTATGTCCGAGGATGCCAGGGTTGCGCTGAACCTGTGGTGACCCCATTTAATCCTCCGGTAGTATAGGTCTTCCAGAGTCGCCCGCATGAACGCACCCCGCCCGAGACCCGCAGTGATGACCGTGACAGACGCCGCAGCAGCGCGCGTCCGCGAGCTCGTCGAGCGGTCGGAGCAGCCGGTAGCCGGCGTTCGCGTCGGCGTGAAGAACGGCGGCTGCGCCGGCATGTCCTATACGATGGACCTGGCCCAGACGGTCGATAAGGGCGACGAGGTGGTCGAGACGCAGGGCGTGCGCGTCCTGATCGACCCCAAGGCGGTGCTATTCCTGCTCGGCACCACGATGGACTTCACCGTGGACAAGATATCCGCGAAGTTCGTGTTCAGGAACCCGAACGAGACCTCGGCCTGCGGCTGCGGCGAGTCGGTTTCGATCACGCCGGCCAAGCCGGAAACCGTCAACTAGACGCGGCTTCCCGTGGCGCTCGACGATCCCGAGGCCATCCGCGAACTTTTCTCCTCCTTCCGGAATGTAAGCGTGCGCCGCATGTTCGGCGGGCACGGCGTTTTTCTCGAAGGCCTCATGTTCGCGCTCGAAGCGGACGGCGAGATGTACCTGAAGGCCGACGAGCATACGATCCCGAAGCTCGCCGCCGAGAATTCGGAGCCTTTCGTCTACAAGGCGAAAGGCCGCGAGATTTCGCTTTCCTACTGGAAGCTGCCCGAGCGGCTCTATGATGAGCCCGACGAATTCGCGGCCTTTGCGCGCGATGCTTTCGCGGCGGCAAAACGCGCGGCGGCGGGCAAGACGAAGCGAAGTCCCAAAAAATCGGACAAGAAATCGAACAAGAAAACGAAAAAGGCTCCGAAACCGGAGCCTAAAGCGAAGAACAGCAGGAAGAAGAAGCGGCGCTAGCCTAGGCCACCTTGGTCTGGCCGTCGCCGAGCGTGTTTTCCGCAATCACGCAGTTGCGGCCGGCATCCTTCGCCGCGTAGAGGCAGTTGTCGGCACGCTCGAGCAGCGAGGAAACGTCGTCGCCCTTGCGCCACTGCGCGACGCCGAGCGAGATGGTAACGCGGCCCAGCGTTTCTCCGGTCGAGCGGCGCAGCAGTTCCTTGCTCTGTACCGCGCGGCGGATGTGATCCGCGACCGTGAGCGCCTGTGCGAGACCGGTGCCAGGCAGCAGCACGGCGAATTCCTCGCCGCCGTAACGTGCGGCGATGTCCTGACCCTTGACGTTGTGCTTGAGCGATACGGCAACGAGGCGCAGCACCTGGTCGCCGGTGAGGTGACCGTAGGTGTCGTTGAATTTCTTGAAGTGATCGATGTCGGTGAGGATCACCGCGAACGTCTCGCCGGTCGTCTCGGCGCCCTTCAGCATGCGTTCGATCGCATCGTCGAAGAATTTGCGGTTCGAAAGCGTGGTCAGCGGATCGGTCAGCGACTCCGTGCGCACGACTTCGAGGTTTTCCTGCAACTCGCGGATTTCCTGCCGCGAATCCCGCAGGCGCTGCTGCATGACCTGGTTCTTGGTCTCGACTTCGCGGGTCGCGCTTACCAGCGACTCGACGATCGCGCGGACCTGCTCGCGGTCCTGATCGTTCGAAATTTCCGCGGTGGCTCCCGCGAGCGACTTCGAATAGCTGTCCGCGGTGCCGATCGAAGCGTCGATCATCGACATGACCTGCTCGATCTCGCCTGCGATCTGGGTGCCGACCTTGTCGATGCGCTCGCCGATATGCGCGGCGGAGAAATGCTTGAGGTAAAGTTCTTCGACCTTCGCCTCGGCAATCGTGCCGTCCTGCGCGATCAGGTCGTTGATGATCTGGTTGAGCGACGGATTGATGCCCGACGCATACGTGTACCAGACTTCGAAACTGTGCGGCGTCGCGGTATGGCGCAGCGCCTTGATGCGCTCGAGTGCGGCCTCGGCGATCCCGATCGTTCGTTCGAACTCAGCGTCGGTTGCTGTCATAACGCCTATCGCGCCCCCAAGCGGCGAGCGCCCCGAAATCGCGAAATCCGCGACCGTCTAAGGACTTACTGTATTTTCGGATCGTGAACGGAATGTAAACTGCGACTGGCTCGCAAGTAGTTGGGGTATCAACTTACCGTTTCGCCGCTCTTCCGGTTCACCGGCCGATGCAGGAAGGCGGGGAGCTGGGAAGCGTCGTTCGAGACCCCGTTTTGCGGTTTCGGCGCTGCTTTGGGCTCGGACTTCGGGGATTTCGATCCCGTTTCCGCCATTTCAGGCGCGGCGTTGCGCTTTTCTGGTTTCCGGTTCCGGCCACCCCGGCGGCCTCGCTGCTTCCCTTCGCGGTGTCCGCGTCCTTCTGTCACTTCCGCGGCAGCGGCGGGCTCGATTTCGGCTGAAGGCTGCTCGCCGCCAAGCCATTCGATTCGCTGGCCGATCAGTTTTTCGATGGCATCGACCGACTTGCGGTCCATCGACGAGACGAGCGTGAAGGCTTCGCCGGTGCGGCCCGCGCGGCCGGTGCGGCCGATGCGGTGCACGTAGTCTTCGGCGTGATACGGCACGTCGAAATTGAAGACGTGGCTCACTTCCGGAATGTCGAGGCCGCGGGCGGCGACATCGGAAGCGACGAGGAATGTCGACTCGCCTTTGCGGAAGGCTTCCAGCGCCGCCGTACGCGCGTGCTGATCCATGTCGCCGTGGAGGGCCGCTGCATTGAAGCCATGCTTCACGAGCGACTTGTGAAGGAGCGCTACATCGCGCTTGCGGTTGCAGAAGATGATCGCATTCCGGATTGCGCCGGCGGCGGTCAGCAATTTCCGCAATACTTCGCGCTTCTCGAAATCCTTCGAACTCGTCTTCACGAGCCGCTGCGCGACGAGGGCCGCGGTGCTAGCCGGCTTCGCAACCTCGATCTGCACCGGGTTCGAGAGGAAGGTATTGGTGATGCGCTGGATTTCCGGCGGCATGGTCGCGGAGAAGAACAGCGTCTGGCGCGTGAACGGCACGAGCTTGCAGATGCGCTCGATGTCCGGGATGAAACCCATGTCGAGCATGCGGTCGGCTTCGTCGATGACGAGCAGTTCGACGCCGGTCAGCAGCAGGCGCCCGCGCTCGAAGTGATCGAGCAGACGGCCCGGGGTCGCGATCAGCACGTCGACGCCGCGCATCAGTTTCGCGTCCTGGTCGTCGAAGGAAACGCCGCCGATCAGGAGCGCGATCGAGAGTTTGTGGTTCTTGCCGTATTTGACGAAGCTTTCTTCGACCTGTGCGGCGAGTTCGCGCGTGGGCTCGAGGATCAGCGTGCGAGGCATGCGCGCGCGTGCGCGGCCTTGCTCCAGCATGGTGATCATCGGCAGCGTGAAAGCGGCGGTTTTGCCGGTGCCGGTCTGCGCGATGCCGAGAACGTCGCGGCGATTGAGAACGTGGGGAATGGCTTGCGCCTGGATCGGCGTCGGGGTCGTATACCCCGAGGCCTCGACGGCTGAGAGCACTTTCTGGCTCAAGCCGAGTTCGGAAAAGTTCATGTAGTTCGTGGTTCCATCTCGCCCGGTGGGCTGCTTCCTTGGTTCCTGGCCGGATGCCTTGGGAACTTCGCGCGAAACATTTCGCGCAAGGAGCGCCGGATCGAGGGCGTAACGGGGCGAATCCAAACCGCCCTTCGATGCAATGCAACATAGGAAGAAAACGGCGGAAGTCAATGAAAATCGCTGCTAAACGGCTATGCGTGGCAATCAGGGTGAAGATGGGGTGAGCATGCAAGGCGGAGTTCCAGTGGTGCTGGTGCCGGGGCTGAACTGCTCAGCGCGCGTTTACGCGAGCCAAGTGCCGACGCTGTGGCAGTTCGGGCCGGTGCAGATCGGCGATCATCGCCGCGGCAATTCGATGGCTGCGATTGCGAAGTCTATTTTGGACGCGGCACCCCCGCGCTTCGCGCTCGCGGGCTTTTCGATGGGCGGCTACATCTCGCTCGAAATCCTGCGGCAGGCGAAAGATCGCGTGATCAAGCTCGCGCTGATCGACACGGCCGCCGCGGCCGACCGGCCTGACCAGACCGAAAAACGGTTGAAGAACATCGCGCTCACCCGCGAAGGCAGGGAGCTTGAGCGCGAGGAAGCGCTCTGGCCGCTGCTTGTACACGGCTCGCGCCTGAACGACGAGGCGATCCGCAATGTCGTGAAGGAAATGAATCAGGAGACCGGCTCTGGGGTCTGGATCAACCAGCAGACCGCGATCATGGGCCGCGCGGATTCGCGGCCGCTGCTCAAGGAATTGAAGATGAAAACGCTGATCGTCGTCGGCGACAGCGATCAGTTGACCCCGCCGGCCGCGGCCGAGGAGATGCATGCGTTGGTTTCGGGCTCGCGTCTCGAAGTGCTCGCGGAATGCGGTCACATGTCTACGCTGGAGCGGCCAGACCAAGTGACGAAACTGCTGGTCGAGTGGCTTGCCGCATGAGCAGGGGAGAGAACGATGTCGCGGGCGTGATCGCGCGCCCGCCGCTGATTGTGCTCGGGACGCTCATTGCGGCGTTCGTGCTCGATACCTTCTTCCCGCAGGGGCACATGGCGCGTACCGCCGGCAGTTTGCGCTATGTCGCGTCCGGCATCGCGCTGCTTTGCGCCGTGTTGCTGCTCGGCGCGGCGGCCCATGAGATGCGCAAGGCAAATACCAACATTCCGACCTGGGAACCCACGCTTGCGCTTGTGACGGAAGGCGTTTACGCGCGCACGCGCAATCCGATCTATCTCGCCTTCATCATTTTTCTGGTCGGGGTCGGAATGCTGTTCAATTCCGACTGGCTTTTCGTGCTGCTTATTCCGTTCGCGCTCGTCATGCACTACGGCGTGATCCGGCGCGAGGAAGCGTATCTGCTTGAGCGCTTCGGTGCGCCCTATGCCGAATACCTGCGGCGTGTGCCGCGCTACATCTTCGGCATTTAGCTATTGTCCCGTATCCGGCGTTCGCTGACGGTGTAGCGATCTCGGGGCGAATGTCAGAACGGGATCACTAGCTAATCGACCGGCAGCCCGACGTAGTTTTCCGCAAGCGCGGTGGAAGCCGCCTTCGAAGACGTGACGTAATCGAGTTCGGCAAGCTGCCGCCTGCGGTCGAAATCGCTGTCCGGCGGATTTAAGTGCAAGAGCGTGGTCATGAAATACGAGAAACGCTGCGCCTTCCAGATGCGGGAGAGGCACTTCTTCGTATAGCCTTCGAGCAGGTTCGTGCTCTTTGTCTTGTAGAAACTCTCGAGCGCGCGCGAGAAGAACAGTACGTCCGCGACGGCGAGGTTCATGCCCTTGGCGCCGGTCGGCGGCACGATATGGGCGGCATCGCCCGACAGGAACAGGCGGCCGAACTGCATCGGCTCGACGACGAAGCTGCGCATCGCGGTCACGCCTTTTTCGAACACGCGGCCGGTTTGTAATTTAGCCGCGGTTTCCGGGCTGACCCGGCGCTTCAGCTCTTTCCAGATTTCCTCGTCGGACCATTTGTTGATGTCTTCATCCGGTTCCACCTGGAGATAAAGCCGCGTTATCGAGTTCGAACGCATCGTATAGAGCGCGAAGCCGCGGTCGGTGTAGGAATAAATCAGTTCGTGCGAGACCGGAGGCGACTCGGACAGGATTCCGAGCCAGCCATAAGGATAGACGCGCTCGAATTCGGTCAGCACGCCCTTGGGTATGCTGGGGCGGCAGATGCCATGGAAGCCGTCGCAGCCTGCGATGAAATCGCATTCGATTTCCTTCGGCTCGCCGTTTTTCTTGTAGCGGATGATCGGGCGCTCGCTGTCGAGCCTATCCACCGAAGTATCGCTGACCTCGAATTCGATTTCGCCGCCTTGCGCGAGCCGCGCCGCGATCAGGTCTTTCACGACTTCTTGCTGGCCGTAGATGGTGATCGTCTTGTTGACGAGCGCCTTGAAGTCGATGCGCCGCCGCTCGCCATTGATGCCGATATCGATGCCTTCGTGGACGAGGCCTTCTTTGCGCAGACGCTCGCCGACACCGAGTTCGCTCATGAGCTCGGTCGTCCAGTGTTCGAGGACGCCCGCGCGGACGCGAGCCTCGACATACTGGCGCGAGCGGTTCTCGATGATGACCGAAGAGATGCCGGCGCGATGCAGCAAAAGCGAAAGCATCAGCCCCGCAGGGCCGGCACCGATTATCCCGACTTGGACGCGCATGGTTTCCACCTGAGGCTTTTAATTTTTCAGGGAACCTAGCGGAAATAGCACGCCGGGAAAGGGATCAGGCCGGGTAACGGCTGATCCTTTTCGGTGCTACTCGCTGCCTTCGCGGCCTGCGTACTTGCTCTGGAGTTCGCCTTGCGGGCTTGCCTGGTTGACGGCCTCCGGGAGGTATTTGCTCAGTTTGTCGAGCACCTCATCGACCGGAATGCCCATCTGTTTCGCGATCTGGCGGAGCTGCTCATTGCCAAGCGCATCCTTGATCTGGTTTTCGCCGACGGGAGCGTTCTGGCCGTTGCCCAGCCAGCTATCGACCTGCTTTTGCAGGCCGCCTTCCTGCAACTGTTTCAGGAGACCGCCGATCGAGCCGAGATCGGTGTTCTTCAGAATCTGGCCGAAAATGTCCGGCAACTGCGACTGCTGCTGAGGCGATACACTGCCGCTCAGAACGTTCTTCAAAACTTCGCCGAGAATGCCGCCCATAATATTATTCATGACTTGCCTCCAGCCCTTGTGACTATGCATCCGCTACTGCGGCATGGCACTGTCCATGCCGCTTGGGAAGCAGAGAATTTGGCCGCGGATTGTGGCCGCTCTGCGAAGGGAAGAGCGCAATGAAGTGGAAAGTCGGCGCCGTCACGATTACCAAGATCGTCGAGATCGAGGGGGCGGGCGGCACCAAATTCATCCTGCCGAAGGCGACGCCGGAGGCGGTGCGCGGGATGGACTGGCTGATCCCGCGCTACGCGACCGGCGAAGGCAAGCTCCGCATGGCGATCCAGAGCTATGTGGTCGAAGCGGGAGCCCGCCGCATCGTGGTCGATACCTGCCTCGGCAACGATAAAAAGGGGCGGCACATCCCGCTCTGGAACAATCTCGACACGCCATTTCTATACAAGATGACGGAAGCTGGCTTCGCGCCGGACACGATCGACACGGTGCTCTGCACGCATCTGCACGTCGATCACGTTGGCTGGAATACGAAGCTTTTTGCGGGCCAATGGTTGCCGACTTTCCCGAATGCGAAATACCTCTTCGGCAAGACCGAGTACGATTTCTGGAACGGCTACGAGGAAAGCAAGGAGCAGCGCGCGGTCTTCGCCGACTCCGTGAAGCCCGTGGTCGATGCGGGGCTCGCGGAGCTTATTCCGGGCGACCACCGCATCTCGGAAGAGGTGAGCACTTTCCCGACGCCGGGACACAGCCCCGGCCATCTCAGCGTCCGTATCCGCTCGGAGGGCGAAGAGGCGGTACTGCTCGGCGACGTGGCGCATCACCCGGTGCAGTTCGAGCACCTCGATTGGTCGTCCACCTTCGACAGCGATCCCGAAGGCTCCGCGAAAATGCGGGAGGATTTGTTCGGCAAGCTCGCCGGCACGAAGGTCAGAATCTTCGGCGGGCATTTCGATCCCGGCTACGCGGTCAGGGAGGGCAAGGCCTTTAGGCTTAACGAAAACCCTACGAAATAATTGTCCGGCGGCATCTTGCCAGCGTCACGAACCGGACGTATATGCGCGCCGTCGACTTTCGGCCGAACGATGTGGCCCTGGCGGGATGACCGCCTTACGCTTCTAACTTCACCAAAATCGATGCCACCGGACGTGCGTCATCCGACGCAGGTTCAATTTCGACTCTATCTTTGACTGGAAAAACTACGATGAGCACTGGAACCGTGAAGTGGTTCAACACCCAAAAGGGCTTTGGTTTCATTCAGCCGGATGACGGCGGCAAGGATGTGTTCGTTCACATCTCGGCCGTGCAGCGTTCGGGCATGCAGACCCTGAACGAAGGTCAGAAGATCTCGTTCGAGATCGTGCAGGACAAGCGCAGCGGCAAGGCTGCTGCCGAGAACCTCCAGGCCTGATGCCACTTCGCGATGCTGCTCTCGTTAGGCGGCATCTCTGAGAAGCAGGAAAGCCCGCTCGAAAGAGCGGGCTTTTTGTCTGTAAAAGCCAGCGCAAACAAATTCCCTCATGGCCGGGCGTGACCCGGCCATCCAGAACAACAAGGCATCATGCTGAAAATCTGGATGCGCGGGTCAAGCCCGCGCATGAGGGTAGTTATTGGTTAAGCGTGGCCGTTTTTCTTCTTCGCCGCACGCTTCCGCGCCGCTTTCTTCCGCGCGGCTTCGCGCTCGCGCGCGCGCCGGTTCGTGCAGGTGTTGCACTTGCAGCCGACCGGCTTGATGAAGCTGTCGAAATAGTCCTGCCCGTAGCTGACCAGGATTTCCTCGCCCGGCTTGATGTTCCAGCGCGCACGATAAAAGATTTTCATGGCGTATTGATACGCCTCGACGTTCGGCCGGCAGGAGTGGTTGACGTAGCGCGCGACGTTGGAGCGCGGCGAGCCGTCGATGGACCACTTGTCGTTCAGCTCGAAGACATAGCGGTTGTCGGTATTGTCCTCGATCCACTCGGCGCGTTTGTTGCCGATCTTGCGCCCCGTATATTCGACGACGCGCGAGCCCTTCTTGATGGGTTGGGTGGCGAAGAGGCCGAGGCCGGTACGGGACTTGCCGATACGGTAGGGATGCTTGGAACTGAGCTTTGGCATTGCCGTTTCCCTAATCCCGATGCCCGGGAAATGCCAGCGCGGCAGGCCGGTGGGGCCCCGCTATCCAGAACTTTTCATAGGCCAGCGCAGGGCCATATTTGATGGTACCCTCGCCTCGAAAGGCACAGACCTCATGACACTTCGATCCATGCTTGCCGCCGTGCTTCTCCTTGTGCCCGCCGCCGCCATGGCGCAGGAAGAAAAGAAGACGGCCGTCGATGTGGTGCAGGCGGAGCTTTCGATCTGCGCGGTCTATTACAGCTTCGTCCGGGGCTGCGCGATCGAGAAGGCCGAGGTGAACGTCGCCTCGGTCGCTACCGCCAACGCCGACAAGCTGCGCAAGTTCGCCTTTCAGGCCGGGCAGACCATCCGCATGGACAACGAGGCCATGATCGCCCGCCAGAAGGTCGCGGTGGAACAGCAGCAGAAGCTCCTGGACGGCGACTGCAAGAATATCGTGAAGCTGGACGAGGCCTACGGCGCGCGATGCAAGACGCTTTCCGACGACCCGCAGGCGATTCTGGATCAGTATTTGAAGAGATAGTTCTGCCGTCGTCCCGGACAAGCTCGCCAGAGGCGAGCGCGATCCGGGACCCATAACCCCTGTCTTCTATTTCATGAACGCTGGTGGTTATGGGTCCCGGCTTTCGCGGGGACGACAAGAGTTAGATGTCGAGCGCTTCCACCGCGAACTTCGCGTTCTCGGAAATGAACGTGAAGCGTTCCTCGGGCTTGTTGCCCATCAGCCGCTGGATCGTCTTCTTGGTCGCCGCGCGCTTGGCGTCGGCGATGGTGACGCGCAGAAGTGAGCGCGAAGCCGGATGCATCGAGTCCTTCAACTGCGACGGCATCATCTCGCCGAGACCCTTGAAGCGGCCGACCTCGATGTTCTTCTTACCCTTGAACACGGTGTTGAGCAGCACATCCTTGTGCTTGTCGTCGCGCGCATACACCGTCTGCCCGCCATAGGTAAGGCGGTAGAGCGGCGGCACTGCAAGAAAGAGATGCTTGTTCTCGATCAGCTTCGGCATCTCCTGATAGAAGAATGTAATTAGGAGAGACGCGATATGCGCGCCGTCCACGTCGGCGTCGCACATGATGATGACGCGGTCGTAGCGGAGCGAAGCGTCGTTGTAATGCGTGCCCGTGCCGCAACCGAGCGCCTGCATCAGGTCCGCGAGCTGCTGGTTGGCGGCGAGCTTGCCGCGGCCCGCACTGACCACGTTGAGAATCTTGCCGCGCAACGGCAGCACTGCCTGCGTGCGGCGGTCGCGCGCCTGCTTCGCGGAGCCGCCGGCGGAATCGCCCTCGACGATGAAGATTTCGGAGCCTTTCGCGGAAGCATTCGAGCAGTCGGCGAGCTTGCCGGGGAGGCGGAGCTTTCTCACCGCCGATTTGCGCGAGATTTCTTTTTCCGTGCGGCGGCGGGCGCGTTCTTCCGCGCGTTCGACCGCCCATTCTAAGAGCTTGTTCGCTTCAAGCGTATTGCCGGCGAGGAAATTGTCGAAAGCATCGCGCAGCGTATTTTCGACGAGTTTCGCAGCTTCCGGGTTCGCAAGCCGGTCCTTGGTCTGGCCCTGGAATTCGGGGTCTTTGATGAAGACGGAGACGATCGCGGTCGCGCCATCCATCACGTCATCAGCAGTAATCGCCGCCGCGCGCTTGTTGCCGGTGCGGTCGGCGTAATCCTTCATGCTCTTCAAGAGCGCAGTGCGCAGACCCGCTTCATGCGTGCCGCCGTCCGGCGTCGGGATCGTGTTGCAGTAGGAGTTCACGAAACCGTCTTCGTCCGCGATCCATGCGACCGCCCATTCGACGGCACCGTGGCCGGATTTCTTTTCGCTTCTGCCGCCGAAGATGTCTTTGTGAACGCGGGTGCGCTTCTCGATGTTGGTGGCGAGATAGTCGCGCAGGCCGTTCTCGAAATGGAAGGTGTCCTTCTCCGGAACGTCGGTGCCTTTGACCAGCGACTTGTCCGCCGACCAGCGGATTTCCACGCCGCCGAAGAGATAGGCTTTCGCCTTGGTCATGCGGAAGACGCGCTCTGGCTCGAACTTCGCGTCAGGCCCGAAGATCTGTTTGTCCGGAATGAAGCGGATCGATGAGCCGCGCTTCTTGATACCCTTCTGGACGGCCTTGAGCGGGCCCTGCGGGACGCCGCGTTTGTAAATCTGGCGATAGAGCACACCGCCGCGCGCGACTTCCGCTTCCAGCGTTTCGGAGAGTGCGTTCGTCACCGAGACGCCGACGCCATGCAGGCCGCCGGATGTCTCGTAGCTCTCGCCGGAAAACTTGCCGCCCGCGTGCAGCGTCGTGAGGATGACTTCCAGCGCCGACTTGTTCTTGAACTTCGGGTGCGGATCGACCGGGATGCCGCGGCCATTGTCGGTGACCTTGATGAAGCCGTCAGCGGTCATCTCGACTTCGATGAAGGTCGCATGTCCCGCGACCGCTTCGTCCATCGCGTTGTCGATCACTTCCGCGAAGATGTGGTGGAGCGCTTTCGCGTCGGTGCCGCCAATATACATGCCGGGGCGGCGGCGGACGGGCTCGAGTCCTTCGAGCACCTCGATCGAATGCGCGTCATAGCTTTTGCCGCGTGCGCTGCCCTTCGGCGCGCCGCCGCCGAACAGGTCGGCGCCTTCGCCGCGGGATTTCCCGCGCGGGGCCGGTTTCGCTTTGGCTTTCTTGGCCTTGGCCATCGGTGATCAGTTCCGAATCAGAAGTATTGAATATGCCATGACGGATTCACTTCCGTCGTCCCCGCGAAAGCGGGGACCCATAACCCCAGTGCCAAAGCTCGACTCGGTGGTTATGGGTCCCGGATCGCGCTCGCCTGCGGCTCGCTTGTCCGGGACGACAGAACTACTCAACGCCCGGGATGTTGGTGAAATAGTGGTCGATCTCGAAAGTGTCGAGGAAGCGGTAGTTCAGCCGCTCGAACAGGGCCTTCAATTCGCCGAGCCGATCCGAATATAGCTCGACCTGCAAGTAGCAGAGATTGTCCCTGAGCGTACGCTCCATTCCCGAAAGGGCATGGAACTCGTAACCCTCGATGTCCATCTTGACGAGGATGCGCTTGCCCTTGATCTGAAACTCGTCGTCGAACTTCACCTGTTTCACGCGATGCGTGACCGCGCCCGCGGGCATGTCAGGCTGGGTAATGTAGGACTCGCCGCGGTTCGCTTCGTTGGCTTCGGTCAGCGTCACTTCGCCGGCTTCGCCGCCGAGCGCGGTCTGCAAAGCCCAGACATCGTCCTGAAGACCGTTCGCTTCGAGATTGGCGGCGAGCCGCGCGAAGTTGCCGGGGTCCGGCTCGAACGCAATCACTTCTTTCGCGAGGCCCTTCGCCGCAACAATTGCGCTGTAGAAACCCGCGTTCGCGCCGATGTCCAGAAAGACGTCGAACGGCGCTTTTGCCGCCACTTGCGCGAGGCGATTGAGCTGAACGGGCTCCCATGCGCCTTCGCGCGCGAGATAAATATCGATGAGATCGTTATAGCCGACGACGAATTTCAGGCCTTGCGCCCGAACGGTGAAGCGCTCGCGGTTGAGCGCGCGCATCAGCCGGTAACGGGCCGCCCGAAGCAGGCGCTCGAAAGCGCCTGCGGGCCGGATTATAGGCAAGACGTTACGCGCGGCTGCCCGAGAACGGGAAGGCGCCGAAGGTGCCGGTGTCGGCATCGCCCGAAATCTTGTCGCCGTCGACGGTGCCGGAGAAGGTCAGCGTGAGCGGCATGGGATTGGTGATGTCCACCTTCCACGACACCTTGTTGCCGTCGACGGTGCCGTCCAGGAGCGGGCCGGACTGGCCGTCCGCCGACTGCGTGCCGACCAGCTTGCCGCCTTCGGCCTTGAATTCGAGCTCGACCTGACGGGTGCCCATCGGCGTGTCGATCGAAATATTCCACTTACCGTCTACGGCCATGGGAAGCGTTTCCTTGTTTTGGGTGTGAGGTTGTTGCGGTAAGACTAGCCTTTCGGCCGTCCACGATCAACGAAAGCGCGATGACAAAGCAGAAATCCAGCACGCCGCGACGTCCGCGTCCCGCCGACAACGCCTTCAAGGGCGAGAATATGCGCGGCGGCGTGAACGAGCCGACCTATGGCGGAGCGTTGTCGTTCATGCGGCGGCGCTACGCGAAAGATGCGAAGGGCGCGGGCCTCGCGATCTGGGGTGTGCCGTTCGACGCGGCGACCTCGAACCGGCCCGGCGCGCGGTTTGGCCCCCGCGCGATCCGCGCGGCGTCGGCGATCCTCGAAGGCGATCCGCAGTATCCGTTCGGTTTCGACCCTTATGCGAAGCTGACGGCGGTGGATGTCGGCGACTGTGCGCTGGATTACGGCAACCACGCCGAAGTGCCGCGCGAGATCGAACGGCAGGCGAAGGAAATTCTCGATACCGGGGCCACGTTGCTGACGCTCGGCGGCGACCACTTCGTCACCTATCCGCTCCTGAAGGCGCATGCCGCGAAGCACGGGCCGCTCGCGCTCATACAGTTCGACGCGCATCAAGACACCTGGCACCCGGAAGCGGGCCGCATCGATCACGGCTCTTTCGTCGCGCGCGCCGCGATCGAAGGGCTGATCGACGTGAAACATTCGGTTCAAATCGGCATCAGAACGCACGCTCCCGCGGCCCACGGCATCGAGATCGTCGACGGCAACCAGATCGAGACGCTCGGCGTGGCCGGCGTCGTGAAAAAGGTGCTCAAGCGGGTAGGGAAGAAGAAGGCGTATCTCACCTTCGACATCGACGCGCTCGATCCGGCATTCGCGCCGGGTACCGGCACACCCGTCGCGGGCGGGCTGACTTCGCGCGAGGCGCTGATGATTTTGCGGGCGCTCGCGCCGGTCAATTTCGTGGGCTTCGACGTCATGGAAGTGTCGCCGCCCTATGACCAGTCGGAGATAACAGCCATCGCGGCGGCGCATATCGCCATGCACTTCGTGTGCCTTGTGGCGCAGCGCAAAGGAACAAATAAGGGAACCAAATAACGCCGACGGCGGTTTACCGGCTTGTCTTTCATTCCAGTCTTTCTTCGCCGGTTCATTTCGGGTAAGTGGCTTCCTTCCATTCAGGAGCAGGGCAAATGAGCGCCACCAAAACGCGGATCGCGATCCTTGGCGCGTCGGGCTACACCGGCGCCGAGCTGGTGCGTCTGCTGCTCCGCCATCCGAACGCGGAAATCGTGGCCCTCACCGCCGACCGCAAGGCCGGCAAGACCATGGCGAGCGTGTTCCCGCATTTCTACGGCATCGAACTGCCGAAGCTGATTACCATCGAAGAACTCGATCCGGCGTCGGCCGATCTCGTGTTCTGCGCGCTCCCGCACGGCACCACCCAGAAGGTCATCAAAGACCTCCTGGAGAAAGCGCCGAAGCTGAAGGTGGTCGATCTTTCCGCCGACTTCCGCATCCGCGATCCGCTCGCCTACGAGAAGTGGTACGGCCACGCGCATCAGGCGGTGGAGTTGCAGAAGGAAGCCGTCTACGGCCTCGTCGAACTTTATCGCGACGAGATTAAAGGCGCGCGGCTGGTAGCAAACCCCGGCTGCTATACCTCGACCTCGATTCTCGCGATGGTGCCGCTGATCGAAGCGGGCGCGATCGAGACCGATGTCATCGTGATCGACTCCAAGTCGGGCATGACCGGCGCGGGCCGCTCGGCAAAAGAAGAGATGCTGTTCTCGGAAGTTTCCGAAGGCATGCATGCCTATGGCGTCGGCGGGCATCGGCACATGGCCGAACTCGATCAGGAATTTTCGGATGCAGCGAGCAGGCCGGTGGTGCCGAGCTTCACCGCACACCTGATCCCGATGAACCGCGGGATTTACGCCACGCACTATGTGAAGATGACCGGCTCGACGAGCGCGGAGCAACTGCATCGCATCCTCGCCGACTTTTATGCGGGCCAGCCTTTCGTGCGCGTGCTCGATTACGGCATGGTCCCGCAGTCGCGGCATGTACGCGGCTCGAACATGACCTATATCGGCGTCATCGCGGATCGCCGTCCGGGCACCGCGATCGTGATCTCGACGCTCGACAATCTCGTGAAGGGCGCGTCGGGCCAGGCCGTGCAGAACATGAACGTCATGCTCGGCCTGCCGGAAACCACCGGCCTCGATCAGGTCGCGCTGTTTCCGTAACTCAGCGGTTGAGCCAGGCGAGGATCGTGCGGCTCACGGCCTCGGCCGCGTCCTGCTGCACGAAGTGTCCGGCGCCGGGGATCGTCGCGAGCGTGAAGTCCTGCTCGACAAGATCCCATACGCCGTTCAGTCCTTCGGAAAGCAGGGCCTTGTCTTCCATGCCGTGGATCAGGAGTGTCGGCGCTTTCACTTTCGGTGGCGGCGCGGCGGGCACGACATAAGGCGGCGCCGGATAGTTCGCCTGATAGTAATGCAGCATTGCCTGCGGGTCCGAGCGCTCCATCGCCGCGTGATGTAGTTTGCGCGCTTCCGGGTCTGTCACCCAGGCGCCGAGCCGTTCCAGCGAAATCTTCTTGTAGAACTCCGGGTCCTGGAAATTGCGCGCGTATTGCGAGTTCTTTTCCTGCTCGGGATTTTCCGCGAGTTGCTTGGCGAGCGTCCACGGGTGCGGCATGTTCAGCACGATCAGCCGCTCGGTGATGTCGGGCCTGCGCATGCCGACGTTCCACGCGGTGGCACCGCCCCAATCGTGACCGATGATGGTGGCTTTCTTGGCACCTTCCGCCGCGACCACCGCCGCGCAGTCGGTGACGAGCTTGCGCATGGCGTAGCTTTCGACGCCCTTCGGCTTGTCCGAGAGATTGTAGCCGCGCATGTCGAGCGCGCAGACGCGGAACTGCTTGGAGAGAGCGTCCATCTGGTGACGCCACGACATCCAGTAATCCGGAAAGCCGTGCATCATCACGACGAGCGGGCCCTTGCCGAGCGCGGCGTAATGAATCTTCACGCCTTCGTTGTCGGCGTATTTGTGCTCGACGCGGCCGTCGATCGAAAGCAGCGGGTCCGGGCTGATCGCACCCTTGCCGGAAATCAGATCGAGCAGCGGATCGCTCATTGCAGCACGGCCATGCCGAGCGATTCCGCGATCAGGGCAGGGCGTTCCTGTCCTTCGATCTCGACCGTCACCTCGTATTTGAAGAGCAGTTCCTTCGGCGAGCGCTGGGTGACGTCCACGAGCTTGTAGTGGCCACGCACCCGCGAGCCCGCGCGAACGGGACTCAGGAAACGCACCTTGTCGAGGCCGTAGTTGATCCCCATCGCGCGGCTGGCGATCGCGGGCAGTGCGTCGTAGCCCATCGGCGCGAGCAGCGAGAGCGTCAGAAAGCCGTGCGCGATCGTGCCGCCGAACGGCGTTTCTTTCTTCGCGCGCTCCACATCGACATGGATGAACTGATGATCCTCGGTCGCATGCGCGAATTCGTCGATCCGCTTCTGGTCCACCGTGAACCACTTCGAGGTGCCGATGTTCTGGCCGATGCGGCCCTTGATCTGGTCGGCAGTGAGCGTTTCTTTGTTCGTCGCGTTCATGTCGCGAACTCTCCTGTTATTGCAGCTTGAAGGTTTCCTTGAGGAAGGCAGCCACCTGCTTGGTGGAGGCGGCGGTTGCTGCCGCGCTGTAGGCGACCGTGGTGCCGCGCTCGACGCACGGATCCTTGGGGGAGAATGGCTTTCCGGTCGCTTTATTCAACAGAACGCCTTCCGATTTTTCTTCCAGCAGGCATTTGCGGCCGGTCAGCGCCTGCGGAAGATGCATCGGCTTCACGATCCTCGGATTGTCGAACGCATGATGCGCGCCCGGCAGTTCGAAAAGCGAAGCATCGACGCCTGCCGCCTTCAGCCGGGCGACATAGTCCTTGCATTGTGACATCAGCGTGTAGTTGTCTTCGGTGCCGTGAAAGAACCGCAGCGGCACCTTGCCGATTTTCGTCTCGCCGATGAATTCCGTATTGCAGCTAGCATAGAACGGAATGTGCGCCGCGAATTTCACGCCCTTGTCGAGATACTTCTCCTGAAAGCGCGAAAGGCTCGAATAGAGAGCGGCCATGCCGCCCTTCGAGAAGCCCATGACGACGATGCGGTCGGGGTCGACGGCGGGGTGCTTCGAGAGAGTTTCGAGCGCGCGATAGGTGTCGATCACCATCGCCATATTGGAAACCAGCGACTGGTCGGTGATCGTGTTCTTCACGCCGCGTCCGGTGAAGGAGTCCATCGCGAAGGTCGCGATCCCGAGCTTGTTCAGCTCCGCAGCCCAGTAGTGGATGTTCGCGCCGAGTCCTCCCGAGCCGTGAACAAGCAGCACGACGGGGGCCTTGCCTTTGACCGTGCCGGGGATGCGAAGCTCGCCGCTGATCTTCGCGGGTTTTGCGTCGTTCTTGCCGAGCAGAACGTCGCCGTTCGAAGGCGACTGTGTGGCGATTTCGATTTTTTCGACTTTGACGTTTTGTGCCGAGGCGGTGGCCGATACCGAAACGGCGAAAAAACAGATAACGGCGGCATATGAAATTGATTTCAACATTGGTTTCCTCCGGCGACTGAAGACGAGCCTAGCAACGAATTCGCCCGGCGTGTATCCGGGTGGCCTCAGGGTGGGATTTTACCGTGCCGCAGGGCGAAATGAACGAAGCCGAGCGTCTTTCCAACGGGAACTATCTGGAATCGATCCGGGCGCATGCTGCGTTCCAGAGCCCCTGCGATTGCCGGGAGCGGGACGGCATCCTGCTGGTTGCGGGGGCAAGCGATTTTCCCGGCGGCTACTGGAATGCGGCAGGGCGCACGCGTCTCGATATCGCGCCGGATGTCCTGTTCGATGCCGCGCGCGAATTCTTCCGCGCGAAAAAACGCGGCTATTCGATCTCGGTGATCGAGAAGCAGGACGCCGACCTCGAGAAGCTTCTGCGCGCGAAGAAATTCGAAAGCCGCTTCGAAATTCCCTGCATGTCGGTGACGGCGCCGTTGTCTGTGCCGAAATCCGCAGATGGCATCCGCATCGAGAAGATTTCGACGCAGAAGCATATCGATGACTTCATCGAGGTCAGTGTGCTTTCCTATGCGCTGCTCGGGCTGCCCGAAGTTCATACGCGCGCGATGTTCACGAACCCGCGGGCGCTGCTCGGCAAAAACATTCTCGGGGTGATCGCCTATCGCGGCGAGGAGCCGCTTGCGACCGGCTTCGCCCTGATGAGCGAGAGCTGCGGCGGTCTCTACTGGATCGGCACCCGGCCGAACGGACAACGCATGGGCCTCGGCGCGCTGATGACGGTGCTGACCACGAACATGGCGTTCGAAGCGGGAGCAAAAGTCGTCACGTTGCAGGCGAGCAAGTTCGGCGAGCCGGTTTATCAGCGGCTGGGTTTCGAGACGTATGACGTACTGCGCCGCTACGGGCCGCCGCAAGCGCTGGACTGAAGACTGCGCATACTGTCGTCACCACTTCACGAAACGTCTTGAGAAATTTACAGCAGACCGATTCTTTCGTCTGACGTATTTTATGTAATCAATAGTTTCTCTTACGATATAGACGGTTTTAATTGTCTGTGTGCCTTCCTTTTGGACCGCTGCCAGTCCGATCGATTTTCCATCGGGGTCTTGTTTCTCATACATCTCAATCCACGTTTCGAACAACTGAGAGCTCTCAGCGTACTTAGATTTTGATATCTTGCGAAAGTTCGAATGTATCGCTCCCAGATTCTCGACGTACTCGCGAATAAGGGGGAGAAGCTCAATTTTAGTACCCAAAGGAACTAACTCACTTAGTACACTACTTTTAAACGCTCCGCCTTCCTTTAGCGTGTCCGGCCTCAGGAAGGGCGTCACTCTGTACGAGAAGTGGTATTTGTCGTCTCCATCTTCCTTCGATGCGTTGAACTCTATGTATTGAACGGGAATGGCATAATGCTGAGAGTAATTTCGTAGAGCTTCCATTGCTCGGTAGGCAAGCGATGAGTCATATGCATTGCGTGTTTGATGTCGGATTTCATCAACAGCATTATCTTCCACTACACGCTTTGCGTGCTGCGGAAGTGTATCTAGATAGTGACGAGCGGAGGAGAGAAAATTTAATACTTTGCGGCCAAACAAGTTGAGCCGCGCATTCATGCTAATATAATTCAGTTCATCGAAGACTAGATGTTGTAATGACTCCGAAAGTACGGTGCCTTCAAGATCCGTGTAGTTCTCCATTACGAGATCGAAGCTATCTTCGCAGGCTCGAATTCGCTTGAGGACTTCTCGTGCACTCTCGATCGCGATGAATTCGCTCTGCGAGATCGGAATAATCGGAACCCGGGCAATAACTTGACGGCGTAGCTCGTAGTTCAAGCCTTCACCTTCACATAACGCCCTGGCGCGTCTTCGATCGCCTTGAACGGGCCTTCGCCGGGAACGCGCGCGGGCACTTCGCGGCGGTCGATGTCTTTCAGCCAGGCGAGCCAGTCGGTCCACCACGAGCCTTTATGCTCGATCGCGTTCTCGAACCACCTGTCGAGTTCGCCGTCGGCGGCACCGCCGGTCCAGAACGAGTATTTCTTTTTCTCGGGCGGATTGACCACGCCCGCGATGTGACCCGAGCCGCCGAGTACGAAGCGTACCGGCCCGCCGAAAAAGCTGGAGCCGAGGAAAACGGATTTCGGCGGCGCGATGTGGTCTTCGCGCGTCGCCAGATTGTAGACCGGAATTTTCACCGCGCTGAGATCGAGCTTGATGCCGGCAACTTCCATCTCGCCCTTGGAGAGCTTGTTCTCGAGATAGCAGTTGCGCAGATAGAACGAGTGGTTCGCGGCAGGCAGGCGGGTCGAGTCCGAATTCCAGAACAGGAGATCGAACGGGAAGGGCGCCTTGCCGCGCATGTAGTTGTTGACGATGTAGGGCCACACCAGATCGTTCGAGCGCAGCATGTTGAAGGCCATCGCCATCTTGGTGCTGTCGAGATAGCCGACCTGCTTCATGCGCCGCTCGAGCGCCTCAAGCTGTTCCTCGTCGACGAAAACCTTGAGGTCGCCCGCGTAGGTGAAATCCACTTGCGTTGCGAGGAACGTGGCGCTCGCGATCCTGTCCTGCCGTCCGGTGGCCGCGAGATAGGCGAGCGACACGGCGGTCATGGTGCCGCCGACGCAGTAGCCGCAGATATGCGACGACTTCTCGCCGGTGATTTTCTCCGCGACGTCGAGCGCGGCGAGCACGCCCTCGTTCATGTAGTCCTCGAAGGACTTCATCGCGAGCCTTGCGTCCGGGTTCACCCAGGAGATCACGAAGACGGTGATGCCTTGTTCGACCGCCCACTTGATCATCGACTTTTCGCTGGTCAGATCGAGCACGTAGAACTTGTTGATCCACGGCGGCACGATCACGAGCGGAACTGCGAGCACCTTCTCGGTGACCGGCGTGTACTGGATCACCTGAATGAGATCGTTCTCGAACACGACCTTGCCCGGCGTGGTCGCGAGATTTTTTCCGACTTCGAAGGTCGAAGCGTCCGACTGGCGGATGCGCAGGTCGCCTTTGCCGGCCTCGATGTCCTCGGTGAGCATCTGCATGCCGCGCACGAGATTCTCGCCCGACGAGCCGAGCGTCTCGCGGAACAGTTCGGGATTGGTCAGCACGAAGTTCGAAGGCGAGACCGCGTTCGAAATCTGCTTCACGTAGAATTCGGCCTTGCGCTTGGTGTGGTCGTCGATGCCCTGCGCGTCCTGCACCATGCGCTCGGCCCAGTCGGTCGTGAGGAGATAAGCCTGCTTCAGTGCGTCGAAGAACGGATTGCTGGACCAGTCCGGGTCGGCGAAGCGCCGGTCTTTCGGGTCGGCCGCCTTCACGGGCGAAGTGGTTTCGCCGGCCATGCGCTTCATGGTCATGGCCCAGAGATCCATGTAGCCGCGGGCGAGGCTATTCTGGGCGCTCGCTGCGCGCTGCGGATCGGCGAGCCAGTATTCGGCGACCTGGTTCAGCGTCTTGAAGACGTCGACCAATTCCTCGGCCTTGGCGTCGCCGAAGTCCTGCTGTTCCCGGGGCTTGAGGTAAGCGGCGAGGGCCTTGCCGCCCTGTTCCATCACGCGGGCAAGGTTGCGTGCGAAGGCTTCCGGATCGACTGCCCGCGTCCCCTCGACGCCAGATTTGGGCTTGTCGTCCATTTCGCGTTTACTCCGTTGAACGGTATGGCGGCTAGAATACCGCCTCTTGGGGCTGACCCCGCTTCTGCCATAATAGGCAGCGACGAAGGCCCCTGCCACAGAATCAGGACGTTTGGGTTATTAAGGGGCGACCGTGAAGGTTGTTGGGTCGAAGGTAACGGGGAATGCCCGCCGCGCCGCAGCACTGGCGGCGGCGCTTGCCGTAGGCGGTTGCGCGACCGGCGACGTCCCCGTGCCGTTCATGGACATGTCCATGCCCTCGATCCCGGTCATTATTCCGGCCTCGAACCCGGCCTCGAACCCGGCGAACACCCCTGAGAACTTCCCCGCCATCGCGGCACCCGAATTCCGGGACGGCGAAGAGCCCATCATGAACGAGGTCGAGCGGATCAAGCTCGAGCAAGAGCTCCGGAAGATGGGCACCGAGCGCGAGGCGCAGGTAAAGGCGCGGATTCTCCGAGCTAATTAGCGCCGCCGGCGCGCGTAAAAGCCGTGCAATTTCCGCCCTTTCGGTGCTATTAGCCCCGCATGAATCGTGGCCCGCGTGAACCCCAAAGGGGCCAGTTTTCAGAGAACCACCATGTCTGATTTCCATCGCATCAAGCGCCTGCCGCCGTACGTTTTCGAGAGCGTCAACCGGGTCAAGGCTGCTGCACGCAATGCTGGCGCGGACATCATCGACCTCGGCATGGGCAATCCCGACCTGCCGGCGCCCGCGCATGTCATCGAGAAACTGAAAGAAACCCTCGGCAAGCCCCGCACCGACCGCTACTCGGCGTCCAAAGGCATTCCCGGGCTCCGCAAGGCGCAGGCCGCCTATTACGGCCGCCGCTTCGGCGTGAAGCTGAACCCCGATACGCAGGTCGTGGCGACCCTCGGCTCGAAGGAAGGTTTCGCCAACGTGGCGCAGGCGATCACGGCGCCGGGCGATGTCGTGCTGGTTCCCAATCCGAGCTACCCGATCCACGCCTTCGGCTTCCTGATGGCCGGCGGCTCGATCCGCTCGGTCCCGATCGAGCCGGGTCCGGAGTTCTTCCACGCGCTCGAGCGCGCGGTGGTGCATTCGATCCCGAAGCCGATCGCGGTGGTGATCTGTTATCCGTCGAACCCGACCGCGATGGTCGCCGACCTCGAATTTTATCGCGACGTGGTCGCATTCGCGAAGAAGCACGAGATTCTCGTGCTTTCCGATCTTGCCTATGCCGAAGTCTATTTCGACGACAATCCGCCGCCGTCGGTGCTGCAAGTGCCGGGCGCGATGGATGTCACTGTCGAGTTCACCTCGATGTCGAAGACGTTCTCCATGGCCGGCTGGCGCATGGGCTTCGCGGTCGGCAACGAGCGCGTTATTTCCGCGCTCAGCAGAGTGAAGTCGTACCTCGACTACGGTGCGTTCACGCCGGTGCAGGTCGCGGCCACCGCGGCACTCAACGGCCCGGAAGAGTGCATCGTCGAGATGCGCAATATGTACCGCACGCGGCGCGATGCGATGGTGGAGAGCTTCACCCGCGCGGGCTGGGAAATCCCGTCGCCGAAAGCGTCGATGTTCGCCTGGGCGCCGATCCCGGAGCGCTTCCGTCCGCTCGGCAGCGTGAAGTTCGCGGAGTTGCTGGTCGAGAAGGCGTCCGTCGCGGTGGCGCCGGGCATCGGCTTCGGCGAGCACGGCGACGATTACGTGCGTCTTGCGCTCGTGGAGAACGAGCAGCGCATCCGGCAGGCCGCGCGCAACGTCCGCAAGTTCCTCGAGTCCGCCGACACCATTCTGCATAACGTCGTGCCGCTCGCGGCGCGCGGCTAATTCGGGAACGAAAAAAGATGGAAGCTCCGCTGCGTGTCGGTCTCGCCGGTTTGGGCACGGTCGGTTCGGCGGTCGCGGGCATGTTGCTGCGTACGCGCGACAAGCTTGCGATCCGCGCGGGCCGTCCGATCGATCTGGTCGCCGTCGCTTCGAAAGATCCTCCGCGCGACCAGAGTCTCGATCTCTCCTCGATCAAGCGCTCGGCCGATCCTGTCGCACTCGCCAAAGGCGAGGGCATCGACGTTTTTGTCGAACTCATGGGCGGTTCCGGCGATCCGGCGAAATCCGCGGTCGAAGCAGCACTTTCCATCGGCCGTCCGGTGGTCACCGCGAACAAGGCGCTGATCGCAAAGCACGGTACGCCGCTGATCAAGCTTGCCGAAGCGCACAACGCCGCCTTCAACTTCGAAGCGGCGGTGGGCGGCGGCATTCCCGTCATCAAGACGCTGCGCGAGGGCCTCGGCGGGGCGGAGATTTCGCGCGTATACGGAATTCTGAACGGCACCTGCAATTACATTCTCACGCAGATGCAGAAGGAAGGCCGCTCCTTTGAAGACTGCCTGAAGGAAGCGCAGAAGCTCGGCTATGCCGAAGCGGACCCGACCTTCGACATCGGCGGGTTCGATACCGCGCACAAGATCGCCATTCTCGCGAGCCTCGCCTTCGGCGCGGAAGTCGATGCGGATGCGGTGTATGTCGAAGGCATCCAGTCGATCACGCTCGCCGATCTCGAAGCGGCGGACGATCTCGGCTATCGCGTGAAGTTGCTTGGCGTCGCGGTGAAGACCGACACCGGCATCGAACAGCGCGTGCACCCGACCATGGTTCCGAAGGGCACCGTGATCGCGGAAATCGACGGCGTGACCAACGCGGTCGCGATCAATTCGGACGCGCTCGACCTCACGCTGGTCGGTCCCGGTGCGGGCGGTGCCGCGACGGCTTCCGCAGTCGTTGCCGATCTCGTCGATCTCGCGAGCGGCCGCCGTGTCGCGCCGTTCGGACGCGGGAGCGCAAAACTCACCAAGGCCGTGCGCGCGCCGATGCAGGACCATGAGGGCGGCTATTACATCCGTCTCGCCGCGATCGATAAGCCCGGTACCGCGGCGACCATCGCGGGCCGCATGGCGGAGCAGGGCATCTCGCTCGAATCCATCGTGCAGCATCGCCGCGACAAGAAGAAATCTTCCGACGCGCCCGCGCCGGTCGTGCTCATCACATACGCAACGAACGAAGACGCGATGCGAAACGCGCTGAACGCAATCAAGAAAGACGGAGTGCTTGCGGCCGATCCGCAGGTCATCCGCATCGAGAAGAACTGAGGGGGAAATGGCGAAGCAGGCGAACCCGGCGGTCGAAGTCCAGCCGGATCTTTTCATCGAGCGCATTCTGTCCATGGAAATCGCGCGCGTCACCGAGCGCGCGGCCGTTGCGGCAGCGCGCCTTCGCGGCCGCGGCGACGAAAAGGCAGCGGATCAGGCGGCGGTCGATGCCATGCGGCGCGAACTGAACAAGCTTCCGATCAACGGCATTGTCCGTATCGGCGAGGGCGAGCGCGACGAGGCGCCGATGCTGTTCATCGGCGAAGAGGTCGGCAATAAAAAAGGTCCCGCCGTCGACATAGCGGTCGATCCGCTCGAAGGCACCACGCTCTGCGCGAAGAACATGCCGGGCTCGATTGCCGTCATGGCGATGGCGGAAGGCGGCACGTTGCTCAACGCGCCCGACGTCTACATGGACAAGATCGCCATCGGACCCGGCTATCCGGCAGGCCTGATCGATCTCGATGCCTCTCCGGCGGACAACATCAATGCGCTCGCCAAAGCCAAGGGCGTGAAGCCGAACGAAATCACCGCGCTCATCATGGATCGCCCGCGCCACGCGGAACTGATCAAGGCGACGCGTGCGACCGGCGCGTCGGTCGCGCTGATCACGGACGGCGACGTCGCCGGCGTGATCCACACGACCGAGCCGATGGAAACCGGCATCGACATCTATCTCGGCATCGGCGGCGCGCCCGAAGGCGTGCTCGCGGCGGCGGCGCTTCGCTGCATCGGCGGCCAGATGCAGGGCCGTCTCATTCTCGACACCGACGAGAAGCGTTCGCGTGCCGCGAAGATGGGCGTGAAAGATCCGAACAAGAAATACGACATGCGCGACATGGTACAGGGCGACTGCCTGATCGCGGCGACCGGCGTGACCACGGGCTCGATGCTTAAGGGCGTGCGCTTTCAGGGCGACCGCATCTTCACGCACACGGTCGTCATGCGCTCGGTCACGGGCACGACGCGCTGGATCGAAGCCGAGCATCGGCAGCTCGAGAAATTCCATCTCTAGATGACGAGGCCCGCCGTTCTCATTCGCGGGATCGGCGCGGACGAGCGCTCCGCCTGGGAGCCGCTCTGGCAGGGCTATCTGCAATTCTATTCGGCTTCGCAGGCGAAGGACGCGACCGACGAAACCTGGCGGCGTATTCATGATGCGCGCGAGCCGATGTTCGCGCTCGGCGCCTATGTGGACGGCAAATTACTTGGGATCGTCCATTATCTTTTTCACCGCTCGTTCTGGACGACCGGCGACTACTGCTACTTGCAGGACCTGTTTGTCGCCAAAGACACGCGCGGGCTCGGGCTTGGCCGCGCACTGATTGAAGCGGTCTATGCGAAGGCCAAGGAAGCGGGTGCGAGCCGTGTGCACTGGCTGACGCAGGAGGGAAACGCCACCGCGCGCTTGCTCTACGACAACATCTCCGACCGCTCCGGCTTTATTCAGTACCGTAAGATTTTCTAGTTAGCGCTTCGCTGTATGGAGAGCCCGAAAACGGCTAGCGCTGCACTTTGAACGTATGCTCGGCCACAACCCTGTTCTGGTGCCGAAGCTGGAAAACGTAATTGCCCGTCTTCATTCCGGAGGCGTCCTTGCCGATGAACCAGAACATCCGGTTTCTTTCGCCGTTCGTCATCGGCACTTTGTAGACATATGCAGGCGTCGCGTCAGTGATAGTGCGCCCGCTTTCGTCCGGCAGGAAGTAGACCGTTTCGAGTTCGATGTTTCCGCTGGGGCCGCGTACGATGTATTCGAAGCCGAAATTCATGTTTGGGCGCAGCGTGATGGTATTGGTCTGCGCGGTTAGCGCTTCGCCAGTACTCGCATAACGCTTCCCGGTCGGGGATTTAGGATCGTCGTAGGATTCGACGCGGCCGGTCGTGTATTCTCCGAAAGTCAGTTTTTCGATTGTGACCTGTTGCCCATTGGCGCTCGACCACGGCAACAGCAGCATCAGAAACAATGCGTAAATGGCGCGCTTCATCGAAACACCCCGAATAGTATTGCTGTTTGCTAACACGAAAGCTGTGGCGTGGGGAGTACGGCTTTAAATGCTACTGTCGGGCATGACCGAATCCCGTGCATTTCTGGGCGTGCAGAAGTCCGTGCAGGGCCGCGTATGGCGAGACCGGCTCGACCTGCGCAAAACGCAGACGGCGGCTGCGATCGGCCAGCGCTACGGCTTGCCGGAATTGCTCTCGCGTATCCTCGCCGGCCGCGAAGTCGCGCTCGAGGAAGTCGAGAATTTCCTCGACCCGACCATCCGCAAAATGATGCCGGATCCGCATGTTCTGACCGAAATGGACCGTGCAGCCACGCGCATTGCGGACGCCGTGCAGCATTCCGAGGAAATCGCAATCATCGGCGATTATGACGTCGACGGCGCGACGTCGACCGCGCTGATGGTTCGCATCTTGCGCGCTGCGGGCTCAGACCCGTTTTTTCACATTCCCGACCGCATGTTCGAAGGCTACGGCCCGAACGTCGAAGCGATCCGGAATCTCGAAGCGCGCGGCGCTTCGCTTCTGATCACGCTCGACTGCGGCACCACGAGCGCGGAGGCGCTCGGGGAAGCCGCGAAGCTCGGCCTCGATGTGGTGGTCGTCGATCATCATCAGGCCGGCGAGAAGTTGCCGATTGCGTCGGCGATTGTGAACCCGAACCGCGAGGACGATCTTTCCGGCCTCGGCCATCTCTGCGCGGCGGGTCTTACCTTCATGACCTGTGTCGCGCTGGTGCGTGAGCTGCGCTCGCGCGGACACTGGAACAGCGGGCGCGTGGAGCCTGATCTGTTGCAGCTGCTCGATCTTGTCGCGCTCGGCACGGTCGCGGATGTCGTCCCGCTCAAGGGCCTGAACCGCGCGTTCGTCACGAAGGGTCTGATCTCGCTCCGTAACCGCGAGAACCACGGGCTTCGTGCGCTGATGGATGCCGCCCGTCTCGAAGGCCCGCCGGAAGCGTGGCATCTCGGATTTCTCTTAGGTCCGCGCATCAATGCAGGCGGCCGCATCGGCGATGCGACGCTCGGCACGAAACTGCTCACGACCAACGATCCGGCGGAAGCGAACGCGATCGCGCAGAAACTCAATCAACTGAACATCGAGCGGCAGGAAGTCGAAAAGCGCACGCTGGAGCAGGCCGAGGCGGAAGCTTACGCATCGCTCGGTCACGACGAGCAGGGTGCGGTGGTGATCGCGAGCGGCGAGGGCTGGCATCCCGGCGTCGTCGGTCTCGTCGCAGCCAGATTGAAGGAGCGCTTCTCGCGTCCCGCATTCGCGATTGCGATGCTCGGCGAGCAGGGCACTGGATCGGGACGCTCCATACCGGGTGTCGATCTCGGACGCGCGGTGCGCGGCGCGGTCGAGGAAGGCTTGCTCGTCAAGGGCGGCGGTCACGCGATGGCGGCTGGCCTGACCGTTACGCGCGACAGGCTCGGCGATCTGCGCGCGTACCTCGAAGCAAAACTGCGCGAGGCTGTCGAGCAGGCGCGGCACGAGGACTGTCTCGAGATCGACGCTGCAATTACGGCGCGTGGCGCGAGTGCCGAACTCTTCTCGATGATCGAGCGCGCGGGGCCGTTCGGCTCCGGCAATCCGGAGCCAGTGTTCGCGCTGCCCGCGCATACGGTCGCTTTCGCCGATCCCGTCGGACAGAACCACGTGCGCGTGCGGCTACGCTCGAACGACGGGGCGACGATGTCGGCGGTGGCTTTTCGCGCGATGGACCGCCCGCTCGGGCAGGCGCTGCTTGGCGCGCGGGGGCGCGCGGTCCATGTCGCGGGCACGCTGTCGGTCAATCGCTGGCAGGGCCGTGAGACGATCGAGATGCGGATTTCGGATGCGGCGAACGCCGATCCGCTTTCGGCCGGATAACCGCGCGATTTTTCGCCCGCGTCGAATTGGCAATTGCCAAACGGCCCGAACAGCGTTTGTCTCGGGAAAATCCCGACAACAAAGGAAACAGAGCCATGAGCGCGAATGCTTCGGCCATCAAGACCGGCTTGTTCGATCTTTCCCCCGCACAGCGGGTCGCAGGAATCCTGATCGGCAATCTGCTGCTTATTCTCTCGGCGAAGATTCAGATTCCGTTCTGGCCGGTGCCGATGACGATGCAGACTTTCGTCGTGCTGATGATAGGCGCGGTGCTGGGCGCCCGCGCGGGAGCCGCGACCGTGGCGCTCTATCTCTTTGAAGGCGGTCTGAACTTCGCGGTCTTTGCCGGAACGCCGGAACGCGGCATCGGCCTCGCTTATATGTACGGGCCGACAGGCGGCTATCTGATCGGCTTCTTCGTGGCGGCGCTCGCGGTCGGCTTTGTGTCCGACAAAGGCTGGATGAAGTCGCTCGCGTCGAATGCAGGCTGGATGCTCGCGGGCCACGCGATCATCTTCGCGTTCGGCGTCGCGTGGCTCGCGCGCCTCGTCGGCTTCGACGCGGCGCTGGCTTCGGGGCTCTATCCGTTCTGGCTCGCGACCGCGCTGAAAACCGCGATGGCGGTTGCGGTATACGAAGCGCTGCGCCGCCGTTTTGCCTAGTTCCCGCCGTCAACGGATTGTAACGGTTCGGCCGTAGCCTCATGACGATGAACGAATCCATCTCCGCAGCAGCCTCCGCGCTCGGCATTCGCGTGCCGAGCCGCGGGGAACTCGTGGCCGATGGCATCGTGCATGCAATAGGCGTCGCGGCGGGCATCACCGGATCGATCGTCCTGATCGCGATTGCAGCGCTCAGGCACACCTATGTCGAGATCGTCGCGGTCAGCATCTATGCCGCCGGCATGATCCTGATGTTCTCCTGCTCGGCGCTCTACAACATCGCGCGCAGGCATCGTTACCGGCACTACTTCCAGCGGCTCGATCATTCCGGAATCTTTCTTATGATCGCAGGCACTTACACCGCGTTCACGATGCTGATGCTGAAGGGCGACTGGGGTGTATGGCTGACCGTGGTGGTGTGGTCGGTCGCGCTCATCGGCGTCGTGATCAAGCTCCTGTGGCCGAAGCGTCTCGAAGGCGTGACCACGGGTCTTTACATCGCATTGGGCTGGGTGGGCATTCTGGCCATCGAGCCGATCTTCGCTTCGCTCGGCGTGGCCGCGCTCGTGCTCCTTGGAGTCGGCGGCGCGCTCTACACCGTCGGCGTGATTTTCCATCTGTGGGAGCGGCTGCCCTATCAGAATGCGATCTGGCACGGCTTTGTGCTCGCGGGTGCGGGCACGCATTACGGCGCGGTACTGACGGCGGTGATCTGAGCGTTGCATCTTGAACTGCTGCGGCTCGCGCGCGATACAGGGCCGGAGTTTCACGCAGACGATATCCCATGCGTTTCGCAGCCGCCGCTTTCGTTTTCCTCGCGCTGACGGCAGCGGCATTTGCAGATAATCCGTTCGGCAAGAAGCCCAGCTACACGGCGCGGGAAATCTCTGCGCTCCCGAACGTGCAGGCGATTACGAAACGGATCTGGCTGCCCGGGCTCGACGACGGCTACGTGCCGCAGGGCGTGACGTTTCAGGCGGGCGTGCTGTTCATCTCCAGCTATCGCAGCACCGATCCGAAACAGGATCGCGGGCCCTGCCGGGTTTTCGCAGTCGATCCGGAAACGGGCGGCGTGCTCTCGCAGATCGACCTGCCGCCGCAATGCGGGCATGCGGGCGGGATCGCGCGTGGACCTGGCGGCAATATCGTCGTTGCCGATAGCAGGCACATTTTCGAAATCGAAGTATCAGTCCGCGAGCGCGGAAAATTCCTGCGCGTGGTTCGTGTGATCGCACTCACGGGAAAGCTCAAAGGATCGTTCGCTGCGGGAACGGCGGACGGCTTATGGCTCGGCGCTTATGAGCGCTCAGGCGAGCCGAAGCTCTATCTCATTGCCTGGGCGAAGCTTCGGCAGCCGAAACTCTCGGAGGCCGATGCGAGCGAAGCACTGCCGCTGCCGCTGCTCGCGCAGGGAGCGGCTTTCGATGGCAAGGGCGATTTGTGGATCACGCGGAGCGGCTCGCGTTTCGGAGAACTCGTGAAACTCGACCGCAAAACCGGCACGGCGCTCGCGCGCCACGCGATGCCGATCGGGATCGAAGACATCAGCTTCGAACCCGGCGGCGCGTTGTGGTTTTTGTCGGAAGCCGGCTCACGGCGCTGGAATGCTTGGAGCGCGTTCTATCCACTCGCTTTCCGGATCGAAGTGGATCGGCTGCGTTAGACAATTGCTCTGTTCGAGAAGCCGTCCGTGCAGGGCGAGGGCGCGCCCGAAACTATTCTCTCGTATGAATGCCGGAGGCGGCCGGGGTGCTGCTCTCGACCTGGATGCGGTTGTCATCGAGCGGTGTGATCTTCGACCAAACTTTCTGCCCCGTATCCTCGAACAGCACTTCTCGCTCCAGCGTATTCTTGCCGGTGCAGCGAACGGTCAGCTTGACCACATACTCCCGCGCTTTGGTCGTTTTCGGAATCCCGTCAGCGATCTGGTAGTTGGCGGCGTCGCGTGCGGTAGCATAGGAATGAACGCCATTGGTGACGCGGGTATAGAGATCGACGTACGAGCGCTTCGGCTGCCCATCGACCATCGCGTCCATCCCGAACCTGCCGTTGATCACCGGACAGTTCGTCTGTGCGTTCGCGGGCGTAAAGTGCAGGCAATAGACGACGGCAATCAGCGCAATCAGTCGGAGTGCTGTGACGGTAATTGATGCTTGCCTCATGATAAATCCACTTCTGCCTAGACGACATGACTACCAGCGTGGAGCGCGCTCCACCTGTCGCACGTTGAAATCCAGAATGAAGGTAATGGCGCTCCCTAAGGGAGTCGAACCCTTCTTTTCAGGTTGAAAACCTGACGTCCTAACCGATAGACGAAGGGAGCGCTGAGGCCGGGCGAACCGAACCGGCGCCCTTATAGAAAAGCATGCCGTCCCGCACAAGCGGGGAAAAATGCCGCGCTACCAATGCCCGGTATTGGCCATCGAGGCCCAGGGTTCCTGCTTCGGCAGTGCTTTTCCCTTCTGCAAAAGCTCGATCGAGTGCAGGTCCGGGGAGCGGATGAAGGCCATCTGGCCGTCCCGCGGCGGGCGGTTGATCGTGACCCCGGCCTTCATCAGCCGCTCGCACTCCGCATAGATGTCGTCGACCTCATAGGCGAGGTGGCCGAAGTAGCGTGCCTCCTTCATGTCCTCGTCGGTGCCCCAGTTGAAGGTGAGTTCCACGAGCGGCGCGGGCCGGCCCGCGGCCTTCGCATTGGCCACCAGTTTCTCGTCCCCGGGCGCGACCAGGAAAACGAGCGTGAATTTCCCGGCCTCATTCTCGATGCGGAAGGACTCCTTCAGCCCGAGCTTGTTGCAGTAGAAGTCGAGCGCCTTGTCGAGGTCGCGGACACGCAGCATGGTATGGAGGTAACGCATCGGCCGGGGTCTCCCGAATTACAGAATCGGATTGGGTTTCTCAGAGAAGCTCTTACGGAAAATAGAATGATCGCTCCCGACCGCAAGTCCGCTTCCGATCTGCTGCAAGCCATGGTCATGGAATCCCGGCGCGTGGTCGCCTTCACGGGCGCCGGCATCTCGACCGAGAGCGGTATTCCGGATTTCCGCTCGCCCGGCGGGCTGTGGACCAAGAACCGGCCGATCGAGTTTTCGGATTTCATCGGCAGCAAGGAAATGCGCGACGAGGCGTGGCGGCGGAAGTTCGCGATGGAGGATTCTTTCCGCAACGCGAAACCGGGACGCGGTCATCGCGCGCTCGCTTCGCTCTTGCAGCGCGGTAAACTCTCCGCGGTCATCACACAGAACATCGACAATTTGCATCAAGTCTCCGGCATTCCACCGAGCCGGGTGATCGAACTGCACGGTAACGGCTCCTATGCCACCTGCCTGGACTGTGGAAACCGCTACGAGCTGGAATGGGTCAAGGAAAGGTTCGATAAAACCATCGGGTCGGCGCCCGATTGCGCGGATTGCGCGGGTCCTGTGAAGTCCGCGACCATTTCCTTCGGCCAGGCGATGCCGGAAGAGCCTATGCGGCTGGCCGAAATCGAGACTTTGGCGGCCGATCTCTTCATTTCCATCGGTTCTTCGCTGGTGGTCTGGCCTGCCGCGGGCTTTCCGCTACGCGCAAAACGCAACGGCGCGAAGCTCGTGATCCTGAACCGGGAGCCTACTGATCTCGACGATGCCGCCGACCTCGTTATCCGAGAGGACATCGGCGACGTGCTCGAAGTCTTCCTTGACAGCTGACTGCGACTCGCTGTGCACGACGCCGCTTTTTCCACCACCACCCATTGCTTTGCGCCGGAAGTCGCATTTTGATGTTTCCCGACATTGCGGCAATGTTATCGTTGAATTGCAACGAATCGGCGTCCCGCCGGTTCTCAATAGGCGGCTAGAGTTTTAAGCGTCATGGGTTCCGACCGGCTGGGGTCTAAGCTCGCACAGAGCGAGCAGGGGACGCGGATAGAGGATCTCACGGAGGAAGCTCCGGTGGGATTGATCGAGATCACCGGCCACATCAAGTGGTTCGATGTCTCGAAAGGCTTCGGCTTCATCATCCCCGACAATGGAATGCCCGACGTGCTCCTGCACGTGACGTGCTTGCGGCGCGACGGCTTCCAGACCGCGCACGAAGGCGCGCGGGTCGTCTGCGAAGTGATCGAACGCCAGAAGGGCTATCAGTGCTTCCGCGTCGTCTCGATGGACGATTCCACCGCGATCCACCCTTCCGAGATGCCGCCGCCGCGCACACACGTAAACATCGTGCCGACCAGCGGTCTCGAGCGCGCCTGGGTGAAGTGGTTCAACCGCATCCGCGGCTTCGGCTTTCTTACCCGTGGCGACGACAGCCCGGATATCTTCGTGCACATGGAAACGCTGCGCCGCTTCGGGCTCACCGAACTGCGGCCGGGCCAGATGGTGCTGGTGCGCTACGGCGACGGCCCGAAAGGCCTTATGGCTGCCGAAGTCCGGCCCGATACGGGTAGCGGCAACTCCTCGCACTGAGTTTCGTCATGTCCGTGCTTCTCCGTGTCGTGCGCTCTCTGGCGCTCACATTATTATTGGCGCTCGCCGTCTATCCGGCCTCCGCACAGGACGGGCCCCAACCCAGGCTCAGGGTCGAGAGCCTCGAAATTCTGACCAAGACCGGGATCCGCGTCTTCAACGTCGAGATGGCTGAGACCCCGGAGCAGCAGCGCGTCGGCCTGATGTTCCGGAAAGAGGTCGCGGACGGCGAGGGCATGTTGTTCGATTTCGGCCAGTCGCGTCCGGTCGCGATGTGGATGGAAAACACGATCGTTTCGCTGGACATGCTTTTCATCCGCGCCGATGGCACCATCGCAAACATCGCGAAGGGCACGACACCTTTCTCCCGCCAGACGGTCGAGTCGCAGGGCTCGGTGAAGGCCGTGCTCGAGATCGTGGCCGGCGCTGCCGACCGTTATGGGATCGCTGCCGGAGACAAGGTTTCGCACCGGATTTTTAAGGGCAGATAGGGCTTAGGGCGCGGATTTCCGGATGCCTTGCGGGCTTCGGGCGGCTCCTGTAACTCCTCGACATTCAGCGGAGCGTAGCGCAGTCTGGTAGCGCATCTGGTTTGGGACCAGAGGGTCGCAGGTTCAAATCCTGCCGCTCCGACCATCTCTTCCCGTTCTTGCCGTAGCCGTGCGTAAGGGCGCCGATCGCTCAGCCGGCGCCGGAATCTTCGTGAGCGAAATTCCATATTTTCATACTTCAGGGGGCTACAATGAAGGCAGTTCTCGCTTCCGTCGCGTTGCTGTTTTTGACGGCAGTATCTCCGGCGCTCGCTCAATCGACGAACGTCAGCCTGATCGGCAATTACGTCGTCACCGGAACGGAAACCAACGGTAAGCCGTATGACGGTTCCGGCCCGCTTGCGATCACGATGGACAAGAACGGTGCGCTGGAACTGAAATGGGACGGCGGAAAATACACCGGCATCGGGCAGGTTGTCGGCGACAAACTTGTGGTGGCGTCCTTCGCCGAAGGGCGGGTCATCATCGGAATCATGGACATCAAGGCGGACGGCTCGCTGAGCGGCAAATACTGGCGCCGCACCGACCCGGGCGTCGGCGGCACCGAAACCTGGACCAAGAAATAGCCCCGAAAGCCCGTTTTCCCGGGCTTGGCTTTTCTGGCGAACAACGGCTATGTAGCCGGAAATGGTCCGGGGCTCCCGGAGCGCCGGGCCATTTTCAGGATATGAATACAAGAATGATCGCGCGCATCTACAAACCGGCCCGGACGGCGATGCAGTCGGGTGACGCCCGCACGAAAAGCTGGGTGCTCGATTACGAGCCCGAGCAGGCGCGCCGCGTCGAGCCGCTGATGGGCTGGACGTCTTCCTCGGACATGCGCCAGCAACTGCGGCTGCGTTTCGCGAGCAAGGAAGACGCGATCGCCTATTGCGAGAAGAACGGCATTCCCTATCAGGTGAGCGAGCCGCATACGAAGGCTTCGAAGAAGATCGCCTACGCCGACAATTTTTCGTTCAGACGCATGGGCCAGTGGACGCACTGAGCTGATTTTTCGCGTCGCTGTCCCGGAAAAACAATACGGCCCCGTAGCTCAGCGGATTAGAGCAGCAGCCTTCTAAGCTGTTGGTCGCAGGTTCGATTCCTGCCGGGGTCGCCAATATTTTCAATGAGTTAGCGTCGTCCTCGGGGCTCATTCGGAAAAGTAGCTCCGACAAGGCCGCTGACCGATATTAGACTTGTTTGCTTTGTCTGAATACCTAGGAAGTTGTGCGCACAACCCGCTGTTTGAGGTCGGGCCAGCCGTAGATTGGCTTTGTTTTTCCGTAGCGATCCTTGATGTTGATTGAGACTTTCGCACCAAGAAGCTCGTAACCGTCGGCTTCTGCAACCGCGATCTTGAGCGCCGATTCGAGGGACTTTAGAGGGCCTACGTTCTCTGCAGGTGTGTTTACCCACCAGTCAGCGCGCTCGTCAGAACAGATTGTGCATTCAACGTACTTCATGATGCCCCCTTAAACTTGAGGGATTTCTATCATTCAGGAGGAAAAGACAGATTTATCCAAGGAGTGCATAAAGAGCCGAAAGACCGGTAATTGTTGCGCTAATTGAGTGGAGAGGGCATTTTTTGAGTGGCGCAAAGTTGCCGCTACGGGATACTGGGATACTTTTTTACGCGGAAATATCACCTATGACGACGCACGCTTTGGACGCATTTCCGGTGATCCGAACCCAAGATCCCGAGGCAATGCGAAACGCGCTTCTGGAAACCTTTGGAGCGTCGTCATTCAACTTGCTCGGATCAAATCGCAAGTTTCAAGCTAAAGCCAATCATAGGCAGCTAAAAATATTGGGAATATCGCTATGTTCCTATGGGGCGCCTGTCGAATTGTCTTTCCCAGCGACAAGCTATTTTCGCCAGCAAATTTGTTTGACAGGAGCGGGGGAAACTAAGGCGAGCGGAAAAGCGGTAGAAGTAACTCGCCAAATCTCATGCATAACGCAGGGAGACCGAGAGTCGACACTCAGTTTTGGTGGCGACTATGAGCAACTTGTTTTGAGAGTTGACGCGGCTCCTCTGATCGCAAAACTCGAGGCGCTTGTTGGTAGATCGATCAAGACGCTTGAATTCGAAATGTCTTCACCAGTTCATCGTAAGGAGACAGAGTCATTCCTTCGTTTATTCTCGTATTTAGTAAATGAAATAGGCCGTCCTGACTGCGCCCTTCCGGAACTCGCCATACAAGAAGTGGAGCAGGCGCTGGCCGTTTCATTCTTATTTGCAAACCCGCACAATCTGAGTTCCGAACTGACACAAGACATTAGAACGCCAGCCCGCTGGCAAGTTAGGTTGGCTGAGGAGTACATTCGAGAGAACTGGAACAAGCCTATCACTATAGAATCACTGATATCTTTTGTCGGCTGCAGCGCGCGAAGCTTATTCAAGGGATTCCGAGAAAGTCGCGGATGCTCTCCTATGGATGTCGTGAAGCATGTGCGCTTGGAGCACGCTCAGAGAATGCTAAGCGAAGCAAAACCAGGAACATCCATCACCGGGGTCGCTTACGCATGCGGCTTTCACAATGCGGGGCATTTTGCGAGGTATTACCGCAACAAGTTTGGCGAGCTGCCTTCCGAAACGCTTAGACGTTTAGCGTGAAAGGCTCCAATATCATTCCGACAAACTGAGTTTTCGTTTTATTTAGCAAGGCAGCCGGAACGGCAGTTTTGTCGGAATGGACATTGAGATAATTGACGTTTCTAACAACTTCTAAGCTGTTGGTCGCAGGTTCGATTCCTGCCGGGGTCGCCAACAATTTCAACACGATACCGCGAATGCGAAGTTTTCAATATTGCAGCCTAGCCCCAGAATAGCCCTTCACTTTCTGTGAGTGTTCAAACTGAGGTCGGTTTTTATAATCACTGATCCTGACCCTACAGCCTGGACCACAAAACGGGGCAGCTCCAGTAATCTCTAAACTAACATTCAAACCGAACCACCCAATGGGGGCCGTTCATGGGGGTGCTTCACCTATCACGGGGAAGCGGATAGTCGCCCGAGTTGTACAGCTCCAGAATATCCAGATGCCTATAACGAACTTCATCGACTTCGATCACCGCACTTCCCACATTCATTGCTGGGAGGGTTTCCTTCACATAGCGGACAGCTTCGGCGGCATGATCAAACCGCATGCAAGTCATGGAGCGGCCCTTCCGTCCACCGTTATTCACGAACAGCTCGGCTGGCGCCTTGTAATCAAGTGAAAGCATCGGGGCCTCCGCAACATCTCTTCGAGGAGCATTCCTCTGACGTGTATATGGTTATTCGATGTGCTGATTGTAATAGGGCGTCTGGACCTGCGACGCCTCGGCATCGCTCCGCCGGGTGGTAAGCCCAGCGGAGTCAAAGTTGCTCAGATGATTTATGTTCTAGCGGTTGTCACTAGTAAGAAAATATTCCGAACGGGCCGTATCCGTAACTTCTACGTTGGCTGTAGTATCCGCTGTTGTAACCCTGATGTTTATTATTCCGATAGTAGCGGGTGCCGCGGTTGCGCGTATTGTAGCAACGTCCGTACCTATCGCAGACAACGCGCACATGCTGCGCTGTGTTCTCGCTTGCCGCCGGTACTTTGCTGGCTGGCGCGGCCGATGCTCCGCTGATCGAGGCAATGCCGATAGCCGCTGAGGCAAGTAACGAGAGTTTGAAGCATGTCATAAGAGTGTCCTAAAAGCTTGAGCAATGCCGGTTTTGCGAAAAGCGTCGATCGCTGCCGACACGCAGGCGGTCGAGTAAGGCGACGCAAATCAATTGAGTAGCAATGACACAACGCGCTGCAGCGTTGGTACGTTCCAATTGACAACGTTTATGGCGTGCTCAGCCTAGGCAGTTGTTCGCAAGCAAATGCAACCCTTCCCGCGAGAGTGTGGGTCCTCGGGCTGGACAAAGGCACATTTTGCTTCTTTCACCAGGCGATGAAGCTCAAAGGCGCCCTGAAAGAACCAATACGACGAGAATGATCAGGACAATGCCAATCAGGCCTATACCATTGTTGCCGAAGCCGTAGCCGCGGCCACCGAAGCGACCGCTGAAGCCGCCAAGCAGAAGCACGACGAGTATGATTATGAGGATAGTGCTGAGTGTCATGAAGTTGTCTCCTTTGTTGGGTTTGCGGCAGTCTTGATCCGAGCTTCACTCGTCGAAGTGCCGCCGCGCACAGGATCGGGCGAAGGCACGCAAGCCCCGCTCGTGACCTAAGAAAATGTTCAATAGCTGCGAAAGCTACGGCTGTCTGAGCGGAAGTGGACACTTCCGCGCTGCCCGCTCTTGGAAAAACGGATCAGGTTGCGTCTTCGAAGTTAGCTTCCGCGGCTAGAGCCTCCTCGAGCGTAGGCAAGCCGGCCTCGTTGCCGAGATGCTGGATTTTGTAGGCCGATGCGGCTCTCGCGAAATGAAAATGATCTTCCCAGCGTTTGGTATTGTCGTTGAGATAGGAGAAAATATACGAGCCGTGGAAGACATCGCCGGCCCCGCTGGTATCGACAATGCGATCCTGGGCAATGGCAAGCGAGGGAAGTGTGCGCACCGCACCGCTTTCATCGTACCAGAGCATGCCGTGGGCACCGAGAGTTACTCCGCCTATGCGGCAGCCGCGCCTCTTCAGATAATCGAGCATCGCCCACGGTTCGAGGTTCATCTGCTCGCATAACCGCTCAGCGACGACGGCTACATCGATGTAGGCCAAAAGCTCGTCGGTGTTGTCGCGCATCCCGCCGCCATCGAGGGAGGTGAGAAGGCCGGCTTGCCGAAACAGCTTCGCGTAATGGATCGCGGCATCAGGTTGATGCCCGTCCAGGTGCAGCGCGCGACAGCCGGAGAGGTTCAGAACGGGAAAAGGGTGAGGGTATGAGTCGTCACGTCCGCGCAGGATTGCGCGTTTCCCATTGTTCGGCATGACAACAGACAAGGACGATTTCCCGATTTTTCTGACGTGAAGAGAGACCCCGTAGCGTGCAGCCATGTCCAGAAACATGCGGCCAAGCCAGTCATCGGCGACAGGAGCGATCAGGTCCGGCTTGATGCCAAGCTTGGCGCAGCAAAAAGCGGCGGTGACGGCGTTTCCTCCGAATGAAACGGCGTAGTCTTTCGCCACATGCTTTTCATCGCCGGTCGGCATGCGATCGGTGAGAAAAGTTACGTCGATATACGTGTGCCCGATGAAAAGCGTTTGCATTCCTGATCAACCTGCGATGGCTTGGCGCAAGTCGGAAACCTTCATGGTGGCAAAGTTGGAGAAGGTGTCGGACACCGCATAGGGCAGAATTATGTGATTGCGATGCCGCATGGCGCCACAGGTGTAGACGACGTTCGGTACATAGCCTTCTCTTTCCCCGGGTTCGGGACGAAGCAGCGGCTCGCGCGAACGGGCGATGACTTTCGATGGATCGCTTTTGTCGAGTAGTACCGCACCAATCGAGTATTTGCGGACAGGACCGACGCCATGGGTCAGAAGCAGCCACGCATCTTCCAATTCGATCGGCGAGCCGCAGTTGCCGATCTGGACGAACTCCCAAGGATACTCCGGCTCGAGAAACGCCTTGCCGCCGCCCCAGGTGTAGAGGTCGTCAGAATAGATAAGATAGAGGTTCTCGTTGTCCTGTCGCGCTATCATTGCGTAACGGCCGTCGATTTTTCGGGGAAACAACGCCATTCCCTTGTTGCCGGAGGCAGAGCCGCCGAGCGGAATCATCCTGAACGACAGGAAGTCCTTCGTTTCGATCAACTCCGAACGGATCGCGCGCCCGCTATAGGCGGTGTAAGTGGCGTAGAACGTTGTCTCGCCGCCATCCTTGAATTCAACAAAGCGCGCGTCTTCAATGCCGTTGATCTGTGATTCACTAACTGGAAAGATCACGCGCTCGCTGAGTTCTTCGTCTTCATTGAATATCACTTCGACTTCTTCGCCGTAGCGTCCGCCAGTCCGGAGTTTGGTTTTGGGTACGGAAGCCAGCCGTGCGGTGGGGTCAATTGCAACAGCACCGTCGGCGGAAATCGTGCCCGAGCGAAATGTGAGCGACGAGATGTGTCCTTCGCCGACTGCACGAAGGCTCAGAATAAACCGGCAGCTATCGAGAGCAACGCCGGTTTGGTCCGGATGCCGAACAATGCTTGGATTGAACAGTGCCGATGCTTCGAACGAATACTCATTGAGAAAGTATGCACCAATGAGGCGACGCTGGGTGGCGTCGAGTTTTGCATGAGAATCGAAGGCGTCCTCCATCTCATCCGCCCGGGACTCGAAAATTTTAAGCAGATTCCTGTGCCTGCCTTCGAAATTTTCGAGAACGTCACGAAGCTGTTGTTCGGCTGCGGAAGCGTCGAGTTTCAGCACGCGATCGACGATATGGTTTGCCCGTGTTCTGTCAGTCGGATTGAGATCGCGCGGCTCAGTCGCCGGCTTGAATGGCTTGACGACTACCCTCGCCGGATCCGGGCGCAGATGCAGTGCTTGCCGGTTCAGGAATAGCTGTTGAGTCAAAGGAATTTCCTTCTGGCGCCTGCGAGCGGGTCAGGTGTTCGGGAACCAGACCTATACAATCAGAAAAGGGCTTATTTCGATCGGCCGCGCTGCTCCTGAGTTGCCGAATTTCGACAAGGCCGAGCAGGTAGGACAGTGCAGATTCCGCACCTGTATTCTCGTTGGGCCGATCGGGATGCAGTCCATCCCAACAGCGGCCGGTCACAGAATCAATCAGCGTGCATCGAAGATCGTTCTCGCCCAAAAACCATCCGAACGCGAGGGCTGCACCTGCCGCCCATTCCGGGCTGGAATCCAGACCCGATGCAGTGCTGCACGCCGCGATCGTCGCCCATGCTTCGACAGGCTGTTGATCATATGCGGTGGGCTTCTGCCGGTGCTTTCCGAAACTGGAGCTGCCGACCGGTCTGAAGTGTCCGTAGAAGTTGGTCTGAACGTCCATCAACCATCGAAGCGAGCGAATACCCGCATCGATGTAGTGCTGCCTGCCGGTCGCGATCCCGGTCTCGATTAAAGCCTGCGGAAGACGCGCATTGTCGTAGGCGAGATAGTCCTCGAACCAGCGCCAGTCTTCGGTCTGGGAGGCGGAGAACAACGCCAGCAGCCGGTCGCCTAGCAGATCACGCAATTGCTCCGCGTGACCGTTATTGCCGGCGCGCCTGCAATAAGCGTTCAACCCAAGCAGGGTGAATGCCCATGCACGGGGTGATGAGAAGTGCTCAACTGGAGAAACTGCGATGTTGAAAAGCGATGCGGCCCATGTACGGCGCGATCGATTGGCGTCCTCGCTCGCGCACTTGCCAAGTGCCCATAGCGTTCTCCCGTGGCTGTCTTCGGAGCCCTGCGGTTCGAGCCAACGCCGATCATAGCTCATGAAATTGCGGAACCGATTCGTATCAGGGTTCCACGCATGCTGGATGAAGGCGGCAAAGCGCGTCGTAAGCTTGTCGGGTAGGGCGTCTTCCCCGGCACTGGTCAATGCACAGGACAACAGCAGTGCGCGCGCGTTGTCGTCGACGCAGTACCCATGCGCGCGGTCGGGAACCGAATGAACCGAATGCTGAATGACACCGGTGCTATCGCAGAGCGAAAGCAGATGCGCAGTGCGAACTTCCGGCAAGAGCTCGTCCTTGCGCCCGACGAAAACCGCGTTTGAAGGCAACCGTCTTGATTGGAAGTTGCGGCGCGTGTCCTCGAATACGGATAGATACCTCTTGGCAGTCTGGGCCCAAGTCATGGTACGGCTATCTGCGTAAGCGCGCTTCCGCATGTCATTGCGACGAACGTCGTCGGTCAGCAAAGCCGAAATTGCCGTACCCAATGCCTGAGCATTGCCAAAGGGAACCAAGGCTCCACGGCCGTCAGCTAACAGTTCGTTCGCGTGCCAGTATGGGGTGGAAACGACCGCCTTCCCAAGACCGAAACTGCAGGACAAAGTCCCAGAGGTCATCTGCGCTTCGTTCAGATATGGTGTAACATAGACGTCGCACATCGAGATGAAATCCATCAGCGATGACTGATCGACAAACTGGTTGAAGAATACAACGTGGTCTTCAATGTCGAGCTCGCGAACCCGGGCCATCAGGCTATCGCGATAGGCCTCGCCTTGATGGCGGACCAAAGTCGGGTGGGTCGCGCCAAGGATGACGTAAACCGCATTTGGGCAAGACCGGACAATCGCGGGCATGGCATCAATTACATTCTCGATGCCCTTGCTTGGCGACAATAGTCCGAAGGTTAGGATCACCATTTTTCCCTGAAAGCCGAGCTTTGCCTTCGCAAGGGTAGGTTCGAGGAATGGAAAGTCGACAATGCCGTGCGGGATGACTTCGATCTTCTCGTTTGGCACGTTGTGCACCGATTGCAGCAATTCCCGGCCCTTCTGCGCCATGACGACAAGCTTGGAAGAGGCATTGATGACGCGGCGCATCGCACCGCGCTGTGCGGCAGTGGGTTCGGCCAGGACAGTATGCAGCGTAGTCACGACCGGCATCTGCAGCCGTTCGAGGAGCGTCACGATATCGCTTCCGCCATCTCCGCCAAAAATTCCATATTCGTGCTGAAGGGAAACGATGTCTAACTTCGCGCTGTTCAACAGATCTGCTGCGTCCGCATAGTCGGAGAGGACGTCTTCGCGCACCTGGAAGCGAACGGCTGCCGAATAGTCATAGGTGCAGCCCGGATCCGTCATCGCAACAACGCAGGTTTCCAGATCCTGCCGGGAAGTCGCGATCGCGCGGTGAATATCATGGGTAAAAGTCGCGATTCCACAGCGCCGCGGCAAATGATTTCCAATGAAGGCGACATGTTGGAGTGGTTTCATTCGACTGTTTCCGAACGGGTTGTCGATGCGGGGGCTGGGGCGGCTCTATCCATGACGTTATTGGAGCAGCGCTTTGACAGGCGCCGTATCCGGATAGGCGACGAGAATTTGCACACCAAGATCACCTGCCCGGATCTCTACGCTGTCGGATTTCGCAAAGATCGCGTCGCCCGTTGTGATGGCGGAAGTACCAGCGCGAGCGGTACCCTTAGCGACCAGCATCCACGTCTCTTGCGTCGCCATCAGCGTCCAGACTGAATTCGGGGCGAGGGCGATACTTTCGAATACAAAATGGGGTCCGGAGACGAGAACCGTGCGCTGATCAGTAAGCCGCTTAGGCTGGGCGCGAGTATCGACGGGCACAGTGTCGGCGACAGCGACCGCATTATCGATATGAAGTTCGCGCTGCCTGCCGTAGTCGAACATGCGGAACGTTGCGTCGCTGCGCTGCTGGATTTCTGCGATAACGAGACCAGCACCGATCGCGTGGATCGTGCCTGCCGGCACCGAGATGGTCTCGCCTGTTGCCACTGGACGCCAACGCATCATGCCGGGAAGCGTGCCCTTCGCGATGGCGCTGCGGAGTTGCTGAGAAGTGATTTCTTCTCTGACGCCGAGCGCGATTTTCGATCCGGGTGCCGCGCTCAAAACATACCAGGCCTCGGTTTTTCCGTTCGGTAAGCCAATCGAATTGGCATAACTGTCGTTGGGATGGACCTGGATGGAAAGCGGCTGACTGGTGAACAGGAGTTTCAAAAGCAATGACGAATCTTCAGCAGATTTATTCGAACGCTCGAACCAGATCTCGCCAACAGCGCCGTCGGTCTTCGCGCTGCTCCACGGCGATAGGTCTGCAACGCCCCATGGCTTCTGCAGCGCAACTGCTCGTGCACGTTCGACGGTCAAACTGTTGGCCTCATGTCATTAGCAAGCGGCGCGGCAGCGCTGCATAAGAATACGAAAGTAAAAAAATCCCGCGGATAGCGTTATCCCCGCGAGCACCAACAATCAGCGATTTATATCGAAATGATCGTCGAGGTCAGCGAATTGCCGACAGGGTGACGCTCAAGCGCATGTTGCGAGTGTGCCCTTCGTAACATGCCACTAAGGCGGCAATCTGTTCAATAACGCTCACTCGGCCATGGCTCGAGGAGTGGATCATTTGACATAGAATTTACCGTTGATCGAGCCTATATATGAAGTTCCGACGATCGCAGAGCGCAATTCAGCTGCTCTGCTGCAGACCAACAACGAAGGAACTTCGGTGGCAGTCCATTTTCCCAACGAAAGCCGGAGCTATGATCGCTCGCGGCAGATCGTGATGTTTTGGGGATATGATGGAGTAATCGAGAAAGTATTCTCTATACCGGTGGATGCGCTTCTGAAGATCCGAAAACTCACAAACTATGACGAGGCGAGTCTGCTGGACATATTCGATACAAATCGGGAGACAATTTACGCTGCGGCGGCCAAGGTGTACTCTCGGAGAAATAGTGGGCCTTATTACCTCGCCGCGGCCAATTTCTGACGTAATCGAGCTTATCCAACCAGTTAGTTGATCAATTGTGTATCGGACAAGAGTCCCTACCGCTTTCTAGAGATCAGGCGCTCTCTTCTCCCTGAGTTTTGATCAGCGAAGGAATATACTTTGAAAGCCAGGAACAAGCGCCGTCGCAGTACGTTTCCTGTGCGGGACTATTCCCCAGGAGAAATACAAATGCGCTATTCAATCATCGCTGCAGCGTTCGCCAGTGCGCTCATGATCACGGGCGCTTCCGCGCAAGTCAGCAAGGTAACTGGCACGCAGGAGTTCTGTGCGGTGAATTCCGGCAATGCGAATTGCAGCTTCGATACCGCCGCGGCCTGCGAAAAGAGCATCGCGAATATGGGTACGGGCACCCAAGGCTATAGCTGTAACGAGCGCTCGAAGCTGAACATCAAACAGTAACGATCCGTTCGATCCAAAGAGCGCGGGGGTCGATTCCCGCGCTTTTTTATACCTGCAGTGTGAATGTAATCGTAGCAGTAGTGCCTGTCCCGTATTTGGCCGGGCTGAAATGCAACGTCCCGCCGATCTGCTTCACCAGAGAACGCACAATGTTCATGCCAAGCCCCTTGCTGCGTGCAGGATCAAATCCGTCCGGAAGCCCGAGGCCCTCGTCGGAGACGCTAAGCGTGTGTGCCTGGGGAGTGTCCGCGACGTGAACGACAATGCTGCTGTTCGTGTACTTAGCCGAATTCGTCACAAGCTCGCTAACGATGAATCCCAGCGGAATAGCGATCGCGATTGGAAGAAACCCATCATTCCCGGTCACCAGCACGCGCCGTTTTTGATTGTCGTGGAACAACAGTGCGGACAGTTCAGCACATAGCTGCACAATGTAAAGCCTGAAATCGACTTTCTCTTCATGATCTAGCAGATGCAGCTGGCGGTGAACGCGCGATAACCCAGCCACCCTAAGTGCTGCGTCGCTAAGCTGCGCCGCGGCCTCCGGCGATCCTGAGGTTTTGCTTTGCATTGAGAGCAGGCTTGCTACGATCTGCAGGCTGTTCACTAGCCGATGCTCAAATTCCAGCGATAACAGCTTTTGGCGTTCCAGAAGCGTATCTCTGTCGTGAACTAACTTGGTCTCGCGTGCTAGGGCGGCGTCCAGCTTCGCCTTTAGCATATCGCTATACTCGTGGTTCGGCTGGCCGTGGTCAGGCCAGCTTGCGCGTGACGACATCATTGGGGTCCTATTGTTGTATCGGGAGAACATAGCGGCTTGACGTTCTTACCGAGGGTAGAGGTTATTGCGGGATTGTGCCCGCCGGCTGTGGGGGACGAGGGGGATAACCGGCGGGCACATCCGGATCGCGGAAGGGCACCTTGCCGCTATCCGGAAAGAGACATTGAACAACCGACTTTTCGACTGGTTCGTTCAAGCCTGCCTTCACTCTAAGGCCGCGAGGTTGTGCAGACTGAGCCGTATTGAACAGGAATCCGAACGACGAATCTGTCGCGGCGCGGCCGAAATAGTGAATAAAATCAATTGCTAGTATTGAATGGCGGATGCACTAACGGGGCTGTGCAACGGTTGGCGGCTGGTCGCTCAGTACGACACTGAGCAGCGAGGAGTGTACCTCGAGATGACCGTTGTAATCGATGAAGCCAAGTTGCCTAAACTTGTTCATGAAATGGCTTACGCGCGATCGCGTTGTTCCGATCATCTCCGCAAGCGTCTCCTGGCTGATCTTTGCGATGATTGGTTCAGGTTTGCCTTCCTTGCCGAAGTTCGCCAGGAGCAGTAGCAGGCGTGCCAGCCTCTTTTCGGTCGAGTTGAAAAGCTGATCGGCCAGATCTTCCTCGACACGCGCGTTGCGTGCGAGAATGTGAGCAATAAACAGCTGCGAGAACGCGGGTTCGCTCTTCAGGATGTGCAGTATCTCAGGTTTGTCGACGCGCATCGTCTGACATTCTGTCATGGCGGTCGCAGTGGCGAGTCGTTTCGGTTGCCCGATCAAGCATCCTTCGCCCAGAAACTCGTGCTTGCCGAGCAGTGCGACTATGGCTTCTTTGCCGTGCCTTGAAACCACGCTGACTTTCACCTTGCCTTTTCTGATGTAGAAAACAGAGTCCGCATTATCGCCTTGCGTGAAGATGACTTTGCGCTTTGCGTGGGTGATGATAGTGCGGCCTGCGGCTGCCGTTTCCAGAAATATCGCTGGATCGAATGCCTCCGAAGCCGGTGAATCGAGCTTCGCGCGTTGTTTCTTGGAAACAACTTTCCGGCCTGATGGAATCTTTCGCTTTCGCATTCCGAATCCTTGCCCCTGCAAAGGTTAGGCGCTTTGCGTCAGCGGGAGTGTGCGAAATCGCTCACTTTGTAATAGTTACGTTCGGCAATCGATGCTGCCATTGTATCAGAACTGCACCATAGCAGACAGAATATTTTTGCATTCAAGCTGGCGGGTTCAGCTTGGAATACCCATGTAAATAGACCGTTCCCACAAGTCTCAGAAACGAGGTCTTTCATGGTTCCGGCCGTTCCAGACTGCGTGGGTGCTGCCGACCTACATGAAAGACAACTTGGCAATGAGGAGACGATTCTGCGTTGCCTTGGCCTTTCGCTAGTTATGCAATGGGACACCTTACCCGCCAAGGTGCAACGGGAAATCTTTGACAATGCGGGAATGTTGGGTAGCGGCTCAGACCGGCCGAGATTGCGAGCACAAATCGCTCGTTTTTTGCACGAGAATAAGCGTAGCTGAGCATCGTGATGACCCATGCAAGGCATTTGGAAAGCGATGCGATCCTATTGGCAGCAGCAATTGCGCGATGGGACGAAGAGGGTGGTGCCGTTCTCTCCGAGAGAGCAAAAAACAATTCCTCAAGTGAGCCGGAAAAGCGTCAACTCGGAACGTGGCTGGCAGGATCTGGCGAGATTAAAAAACTATCATCGGAACGAACGCGTCGTTGAAACGTTACCGTTGTGGTTGACCCAGGAGGTAACCCCATGGACACCAACACTCTACTCATCATTCTACTAGTAGTCTTTTTACTGTTTGGCGGCGGCTGGTATGGCCGGGGACGATGGTATTGAGCTGAACTGATCAGGTGACAGCAAGCCGATTGGTGAATGGAGCAGCAAATGAAAAGGTGTGTATCAGTACTCTTTCTATGCTGCGGCTTGCTAACCACCTCCTCTGCAGAAACCGATATGGCTGAATACTTCATAGTTCAGGATGTCGAGACGAATCGCTGTATCGTAGTAGACAGGAAGCCCGTTAGCGCCTCGTTGGTGATAATGGGACAGGTTCGCTTTTCCACCCGTGAGCACGCGGAGCTTAGCCTGGGAGCCACAGATGGGTGCGCGAATGAGAAGTTTGTGCACTGGCGCCGTAGAAAACTCCTAGCTTAGGTGTTGAACGGAGCATACTTGTGTTTTGTCGGATGCTTGGCAACGCAGAGAGAGTGAGACTCACATCCGACAACTACATGGCTTCATTTGGTGATGCAGCGTACTGCTGCGCGCAGGACGCGGAGCGCAAAGCGTTCGCTGCCGGTGATAAACGTATGGGTCGATTTCTAAGCTCTGTTCGTACAGAGATAGCCCGGCGTCTCGATTATAGGCCGGAGCTTGACTATTCTGCCGATGATTTAAAACGGCTGCGGTGCACGACAACGGGAAGCACGACCCGCATCGCGAGCAATTAACGTCGGAACGTGGTCGCGAAACATGCTCGAAAGTGCCGCTGAATCCAATGGGAATCTGGCACAGCCAGGGACTTGCGTGCTGATTGGCTTATTTCTTCTCCGCCTTCTTTTTACGGTTCGCCCGCGCTTTTTGTACCAGCGCTGTATGGCGCAGCTTTTTTGCAATTCTGGTTGGCTCGGACGCGTGCCGTAAGCCAACGGCCATGTCTTCCATGTTGTCGACGGTAAGTCCCTTCGCCGCGCCACGGCCGTCAGGTCGCTTTGCCATATTCAGCGCACAGTCTGTCTGGAAAGGCGATGGAGGCACTTCTTGCAGTGGAACGTGGTGGTGCGAGGCGTGGTGAATGTCGCCGTCATCCCGTTCCGGCAGAAAGGACAGCTCGTATCCTCGCTGACGCGAGTTTGGTCGAGATTCAGTTCTTCAAAAGGATAGGGAGAGAGTTTGCTACGGTCTGCAGACACATGTGCTCCTGTATGTGAGAAGGCGGGAGCTCGTTCGTGTCTCTCTGTTGGCGGTGAATACCCAGAACCTCACGCCAATAATTCAGTCTATGCCGACTATTCGTCCCTGGGAAGAGCGTTCTATTCAGAACAGTGTACTGCGGCAGCCACTGTTAGGAGTGAAGCAGAAGCAGTCTATCTAACGCGCCAAGGTGTAACGTGAGAAACTCATATGCTTCACACTGTAATGATGTCTATCGTCTCAATGGAGAAATGGCGAAGGCGGCACTATCGAGAGACTTGAAGATGGCCTTCGAGAAACGCGCTACTTGCGGTGTTGGAGAAGGAATACGGCCAGGTCGACATCCTCGTGAACTGCGTCGGAATCCAGATCGAGCAGCCGATCACGGAAGTCACCGAAGAATCTTTCGATCAAGTGTATACGTCCAACCTGAAGTCCGCGATGTTTCTTGCGCAGGCGGTCGCAAAGCGGCAAATCCCGTGTAAGAGCGGGCGGCAGATTCATCTTCTGTCGGTGCGTGCGCAACTTGGCCTGCGTGATCGCGGTTACTCGGCTTATTGCGCGACCAAGGGGGGCCTCGTGATGCTAATCAAGCAGCACGCAATGGAGTAGGCGCGCCACAACATCACGGTAAATGGCGTCGCGCCAACTTTTGTCTACACCGAGATGATCCGTCACGTGATGGAGAATCCGGAATTCCGCAAAGGGCTCGAAGCCCGCATTCCGCTTGGCCGTATAGCGAGCCCAAAGGACGTTGTGGGACCAGTGCTTTTCTTTGCGTCCCCGAGCGCAAGCTTCGTGACCGGACAAATCATGTATGTCGATGGCGGCATTACTGCGAGCCAGTAGCCATTCAGGTCAATTGGCTGGTCATTCCGACAAACTGAATATTCGTCTTATTGGACAACGCCGCCGGAAGGGCAGTTTTGTCGGAATGGCCGTTGAAAACGTTGAATTTTCTAACAACTTCTAAGCTGTTGGTCGCAGGTTCGATTCCTGCCGGGGGCGCCAATATTTTCAATGAGCTATTCCATTTGTCGGAATGCATTCTGACAAAACTCTCAAAGTAGGCTGTTGGCGACTACCGCTTAGTCCAAGGCATTGACTCCTCGTAAGAAAAAATAGAACATAACAAGAACAAGTTTTATGAGATCGATATGCCCAGTGTTTCTCTTACAGCACTGCGCGAGACCGTTGCCCGCATCGAGAGCGCGGGCGTGTCGCTCGCGGAGGAGAATAGAAAAATTCCGCTCGGCCATACCGGCGCGGACAAGGCGCTTTTGGGCGGGATCCTGCCTGGGGCGCTGCACGAAATTTATGCGGAGGAGCGCGACACGGTTTCCGCTTCGGCATTTGCAGCAATGCTTGCGCTACGCGTTTCGAAAGGGCGCAAGTTCCTGCTCTGGGTGAGGCAGGATTTTACTTCGCAATTGTGCGGGCAGCTTTCGCCGCAAGGGCTGAACGACCTCGGCTTAGATCCCAATCGTCTGCTTCTCGTGCAGACGAAGAATCCGGGCGAAGCGCTGCGTGCGGCCTCCGACTCATTATCCTGCAAGGCGCTCGGCGCGATTGTGCTGGAAGTGTGGAAGCATCCGAAAGCGCTCGATCTCGTCACGTCACGTAAATTCACGCTGCGCGCAAGCGCGTCGCATGTGACCATTTTTCTTATTCGCATTTCCGCGCCGGATATCATGCCGAGCACAGCGGAAACGCGCTGGCTCGTCCGCGCGATGCGAACGCCATCATTCGTCGAGGACTGGGGAAGTCCTCTTTTTGAAGCAAGTCTCCTGCGCAACCGGCATGGGCATACCGGCGCGTGGGCAATGGAGTGGAATTGCGATGCCCGCGTATTCCGAGAAATCCCGCAGAATTCTCGCGCTCTCTTTCCCGATGCTGCCGGTGGACCGCATTCGCCGGAACCGGAAGCGCAACGGCGAAACACCGCCAGCTGAGCTGCCGCTCGTTGTTGTTGCAAAGATCGACAACGCCCTGCAACTGACGGCAGTCGATGTGCGCGCGTTGCGCCTCGGCTTGTATGCCGGCTTACCGCTTGCCGATGCGCGGGCGCGTGTGCTTGCGCTCGATGTCATTGATGCGGACGAGAATGCTGATCGTGCGCTTCTAGAGTCGATTGCCGACTGGTGCGACCGTTTCACACCACTGGTTGCGCTCAATCTCCCGCACGGCTTGTTTCTTGATATTTCCGGCTGCGCGCATCTTTTCGGCGGCGAATCGGAATTGCTTAAAACAATCTACGATTTCATGCGAGGTCAGGGAATCTTCGTCCAAGCAGCGATAGCCGGAACGACTATCGCCGCAAGCACGCTTGCTTGTGGAGCGAATGGCTCGATTGTCGAGAACGAGCAGGAATCCGATGCCGTTGCGCCACTTCCAGTAAGTACTCTTAATATAGAAGAGAGAATCGTTTACGCGTTGAAGCGCGCAGGACTGAAAACAATCGGCGACGTGGCTAGCCGTTCTACTTCCGAGCTGACCGCGCGATTTGGCGCGAGTTTCACCTTTCTTCTTTCACAAGCGCTTGGACAAAACAGCCAGCCGATCACGCCGCGGCGGCTCCCGCCGAATTACGTCGCCGAGCGGCGTTTCGCCGAGCCAGTAGTGACTACCGAAGTTATTGCACGAACGATTTTTTCGCTTGCGTCCACGCTGGAGAACTTGCTCGAAGAGCGCGGCCAAGGGGCGCGCAGGCTAGAGGCCTCTTTCTTTCGGACAGACGGCGCTGTTCGTCACATTGCCCTCGATACAGCAAATCCGCTTCGTAACGCTGCGATAATATCTACTTATTATTCTGAGCGGCTGGAAGTACTCGCCGATCCGTTGGATCCAGGTTTCGGTTTTGATTTGATTCGGTTATCAGCGATTGCAACCGAAGCACTCGAATATCGTGCGGCTGAATTTGAGGCAACAGAAGATCAAAAGGAAATCACCGGACTTATAGATAGATTATCTTTACGGTTCGACTCTGGTCGCGTTACGCGCTTTCTGTCCATCAATACGCACGTTCCGGAATATGCCGCCGTGCTCTGTCCGGCCCAGCGTGGAACTAATCCAAGTGTATGGCCGCAGATGCGATTGGAAAACGAAACGCCGCGCAGGCCGCTGCATATGCTGGCGCCGCCGGAGCCGATCAATGCCACGGCAGAAATTCCGGAAAGCCCACCCCGGCAATTCGTGTGGCGTCGCGTGCTGCACAAGATCGTCAATGTCGAAGGGCCAGAGCGCATCGCGATGGAATGGTGGCGCGATGCCGAAGGGAAGACGCGAGATTATTTCCAGGTCGAGGACGAAGAGGGCCGCCGCTTCTGGCTCTACCGCGACGGGCTTTATCATCGCGAAACAAACGAACCGCGCTGGTTTATGCACGGGCTGTTCGCATGAACGCGCACGTTCCCTATGCCGAAATCGGCGTCACCACGAATTTTTCATTTTTGCACGGTGCGTCGAAGCCGGAGGAGCTTGCAGCTGCCGCAAGTTACTATCGGCTGAATGCATTTGGCATCGCCGACCGGAATACTCTGGCCGGCGTCGTGCGCGTCTATCGCGTATTCAACGAGCTTGAAGGAGGGCACTGGAAGCCGAAGTTGCTTACCGGAACACGGCTCTGCTTTACCGATGGCACGCCAGAAATTCTCGCTTATCCCAGAGATCGCGAGGCCTACGGGCGGCTATGCAGGTTGTTGACTGAAGGTAATTTGAAGAACGAGGAAAAAGGTAATTGCCACCTTACCCTCAAAGACTTGTTGGAGCACCGCTATGGCTTGCTGCTTGCCGTTGTTCCGCCTGCAAAGCCGGATGAGAAGACGGCCGAAATTCTAGAGGTTTTATATAAAGCGAATACCGGGAATGTCTGGCTGCTTGCTTCCATGTTGTATCGCGGCATGGACAGCCGCAGACTCTCGAAATTGAAAGCCGTCGCCCGCACGGCCAACGTCCCGCTGCTTGCGACAAACGATGTTCTTTATCACGCACAGGAGCGGCGCGAGTTGCAGGATGTGGTGACTTGCATCCGCGAGAAGACCACGATCGAGAAAGCCGGGCGATTGCTCGAAAGCAACGCCGAGCGGCATCTGAAACCAGGCGTCGAAATGGCGCGGCTCTTTCACGATGCGCTGGAAGCGATCGAAGAGACATTGCGTTTCTCGGATAAGATCGACTTCTCCTTCGATCAGATTAAATACATCTATCCCGATGAGCCAGTGCCGCCTGGCATGACGCCGCAGCGTTATCTGGAGTCGCTGGTCTGGAAGAGCATCCGCAAGAGATATCGCGGCTTCAAACCTCCGCGCGTCCGTAAGTTATTGCACAAGGAATTGCGGCTGATCCGTGAGCTCGATTATGCGAATTATTTTATAACCGTGCACGATATCGTCGAGTTCGCGAAGTCAAAAGGAATTCTCTGCCAAGGCAGAGGATCGGCCGCGAACTCGGCGGTTTGTTATATTATCGGCGTTACCGCAGTCGATCCGCTTTTGATCAAGGTTCTGCTCGCTCGCTTTCTTTCAAAAGAACGCAAAGAACCGCCCGACATCGACATCGATTTCGAACATGAGCGGCGGGAGGAAGTCATCCAGTGGGTTTATGAGCGCTACGGCCATCGTCGCGCGGCGATTACTGCGACCGTTATTCACTATCGTCCGCGTAGCGCGATCCGCGATGTCGGCAAGGTGCTTAATCTCACAGAAGACGTCACCGCCGCGCTCGCCAATACTGTTTGGGGAAGTTGGGGGAGTGAGATCCCAGAAACTCATATCAGGCAGGCAGGTCTCGACCCGAAAAATAGAGAGATCGAACGCGCGATCAAACTAGCGACTGATCTTCTCGGTTTCCCGCGGCATCTTTCGCAGCATGTTGGTGGCTTCGTGCTGACCAAAGGCCGGTTAGATGAGCATGTACCGATCGGGAATGCTGCGATGGACGACCGGCGCTTCATCGAGTGGGACAAGGACGATATCGACGTGCTCGGCATGATGAAGGTCGATGTGCTGGCGCTCGGGATGCTCACCTGTATCCGTAAGGCGCTCGATCTTCTACGCCAGCACAAAGAAATTGACTACGACCTGGCGCAAATCCCGAAAGAAGACCCCGCTGTCTACGAGATGCTGAGCCGGGGCGACTCGCTCGGTGTGTTTCAGGTCGAAAGCCGCGCGCAGATGTACATGCTGCCGCGTATGCGGCCCAAGGAATTCTATGACCTTGTCATCGAAGTCGCGATCGTGCGCCCGGGACCGATCCAGGGCGATATGGTACATCCGTATCTCAAGCGGAGGAACGGGATTGAGAAAGTGGATTTTCCTGCGCCCGACCCGAAATGGGGGCCGCCGAATGAGCTTCATGAAATTCTCGGCCGCACCATGGGCGTGCCGCTGTTTCAGGAGCAGGCGATGGAACTTGCCATCGTCGCAGCGCAGTTCTCTCCCAACGAGGCGAACGGGTTACGCAAAGCCATGGCGACGTTCCGCAACGACGGAACGATATGGAAATACAAAGAGAAATTCATCAATCGGATGATCGTTCGCGGATACAAGCGCGATTTTGTCGAACGCTGTTACAAACAGATCGAAGGTTTTGGTAGCTACGGGTTCCCGGAGAGTCACGCAGTCAGCTTCGCACTTCTGGTTTATAGTTCCTCGTGGCTGAAATACCATCATCCGGAAGTATTTTGTTGTGCAATTTTAAATTCGCAGCCAATGGGCTTTTATACGCGCGCGAGTCTTGTGCGCGACGCGGGAGAGCACGGCGCCGAAGTGCGCGAGACGGACATCAATTTCAGCGAGCAGGACAATATACTCGAGCCGGCAGGCGATAAGCTCGCTGTCCGCCTTGGCTTTAGAAATATCGACGGCTTCCAAGAGAAGTGGGAGAAAAAAGTACTAAAAGCACGAAGCCAAAAAGCGTTTGTTTCGCTCGAGGACTTCGCGCAGCGTTCAATGCTGCCTAAGAAAGCGCTTCTTATTCTGGCCGACGCCGATTGCTTCCGCTCGGTTGAGCTCGACCGGCGCGCAGCACTATGGAGTGCGCGGCGGCTACCCAACGAAGAAACGCTACCATTGTTCGCCGCATTGAACGAAGACGAGCATCCGCGCGAGCAATTAAAACCGCTGCCTGTGATGCCGCTGCCCGAGCATGTTGTCGCCGACTACCAGACCACGGGGCTTTCACTCAAAGGTCACCCGATGGAGTTTCTGCGTACACTTTTTACCGGCGAGAGGGTGTTGTCCTGCGAGAAAGCAGCGAACACTAAGGACGGAACCTATCTTCGCTGTGCTGGCGCGGTGCTCGTGCGCCAGCGGCCGGGCACTGCGAAGGGTGTCGTGTTTATGACTATTGAAGACGAGACGGGCATCGCCAATATCGTGATCTGGCAGAAAGTATTCGAGCGTTTCCGCAAGGAAGTTATGGGCGCGCGCATCGTTCTGGTCGAGGGTCGTATCCAGCGCAGCGAGGAGGGCGTGGTTCATCTCGTTGCGGAGCGCTTGCAGGATCGCTCCTTCGAACTGAAGCGGCTTTCGGAAGGCGACGGTGCCGTTCCACTAAGCCCGGTAGATGAGGCGACGCGGCCGACGCAAGATCATCGCACCGGCCGTCAGCACACGCGCGATATCCGCGTTCTACCGAAGTCGCGGGATTTTCACTGAAAGATGATACCAACCTAAGCAAACTGGCGAATGCCATTCCGACAAACTAAAATCTCGCCTTATTAAACAATGCTGCCTGAACGGCAGTTTTGTCGGAATGGACGTTGAAACTATTAGATTCTCCAGCAACTTCTAAGCTGTTGGTCGCAGGTTCGATTCCTGCCGGGGTCGCCAATGTTTTCAATTAGTTAGTACGGTTGTCGGAATGCATTCCGACAAAACATTCCAACAAGGCTGCTGGCCGATTTCTAACTTGTCTGCATTTTCGTCAAAGCTGCGCAATTTATGATCAAACCTTCGACGGACCATCCAGTGGGGGCGGATCAGGCCGGTCAGTTAATTAGCCTACACTGTGGCGGCTCCTGATTATTACAATAAGTACTCTTTACGCATTGGTCATGCCTACACAGACAATAATCGGCAACCCTACCCAGTTTGTATTCATACATGGGTCCATCGTGCCCGTACATCTCCTTCACCGCTGCACGCTCCGTGGCGTAGCATTTTTCTCTCAATTTTAAACATACCGCAGAACAAATTGCAGACTTTTTCGTGATGAGAATTTCAGTCTTTGGCGCCTGGAAGCCGGCGACGTGTGGCGATGCAGCGCCCCCGGGTGATACCCCGACGAATACCGAACACGCGACGAGAAAAAGAGTGACGACGTAGGCGGACCGGATCGTCATGATGTGTCTCCAAAACTCTGCGGCTGGCGTTGTTTGTTGAGAACAACGGCCAACGATCAACGAGAATGTTCTAACTTAGTGGCCAGAGAAATTATCCGCATTTTCGGTTTGTTGTGTTGTCGCAAACGTTTTTGCCGTTGCGGTCGACAGAGCATCCGCCCTTCGTGTCGTACCAGGCCTTGCTGCAGCATCTTGCCTTGCACGCGGCTTCGCTGCCGCACATTGCACTGGCCCGCAGGCACGTCTGAACTTGCTGCAAATGCGGATGCAGCGACATACGCAGCTGGCCCGTCCTTTCGGACGCGACGAGGATTGCAGTAGCGTCGTTGGCCGACGCAGGTGTTGCGGCTAGGGAAAATACGAGCGCGACCGCCAAAAACGCACTTTGAAAGGCTGCGAAAATCTTGAACTTCGGCATAGATACAATTCTCCTATTGCCGGCTGCGACGCATGCGCCTGCTGTTGCGACGGCTGCTTTGTTGGAATTGATGCGTTCGAGGAATATCCAAGCTCGAACGACGAGTAATTCCGCGAGCTCCTTGGCGTAGAATTACTTTGACTAGTCTGTTCCTTTTACCGAACTATCGTCAAGTCACAGGTTCGGTATTCGGCACACACTGCTGCGTGCAACGCGGTATCAAGCGTCTCGCGGATGTTGAATTGTTGTTACTGCGATCAGCTTTGGAGTTCGCTGCGCGAATCTGTGGCAGCAAGGCGGAATTCATTTTTCGCGGACGGTGAACTACTGTTGCCGTGACCGAACGTCGGGTACTTATGGCTCAGCTGAGAGCGGGGGGCGTTTCATGGAGTTGCCGGGGTCGGGCCTGTTCTACGCCCTAGCTGCGTTAGGGATGGCATTTGCAGGTTTTACTGCAATTGTCGTCGTTATGCGTCAAGCCACCGGTAAACAGCTGTCGCCACTTCATGTGTTCTTTACGAGCGCGTATGCCGAGCTTGGTTTAATGTCGACGACCTTCGCGATGGTCGCGCCATTGCTAGCATTATGCGGCTTGGAGGAGAAATTGTTGTGGCAAGTGTCCAGTGCTTTCGTCGTCGCAATGCTCGCACCTTGGCTTCTGGCCTATCCCCGCCGCAGAAAAATCGCCGCGCCCAAAGAGAAAATTCCGTATCGATGGCATGTCATGTTCAGTGTGGGGCTGGCTGTGGTCGCGACGCTCATTCTCAATATTGCTGGAGCGGCGTTTCGTCCGGGACCCGGACCGATTGCCGTGGCGTCGGTCTATGTGCTTGCGATCGCGTCTGTCATTTTTCTTAGAAACTACGCGTCGTATTTCCGGGACTAATTTCGCTTAAGCTTTTGCGTGCTGCCTCGTCATTCCGACAAACTGAAATTTCGTCTTACTAGAGAATGCCGCCCGAACGGCAATTTTGTCGGAATGGCCTTTGAAACTGCTGGCTTTTCTAACAACTTCTAAGCTGTTGGTCGCATGTTCGATTCCTGCCGGGGTCGCCAAGTTTTCAGTGGTTCAGAAAGCACGAAGAAACAGTGCCACGGCTCATCGTTGATCCGGCGGGCTGAAGGCAGATTGGGTCAACGCCAAGCGGCTACCACTGCCGAAAATTCCTTTGTGACGGCTTCGACCGTCGCTTGATCGTCCAGAGTCTTTGCGAACCACTTTTCCGCGGGCTGACGCCAGATCGATCTTCCGATCGCAAAGCCGGCGCCGATGCCGCTGTCTCTCGCGAGCTTCAGCTTTGGAGTAAGTTCAGCAAGCGGCTGGTCGAGACCGAGCACGATGACGCCCGCGCAGTAGCTATCGTGCTTGCGGACGATGCGCGCGATCTCATCCCACTGGGACGGGTCCTCAAGCGCAGGCAGCTTCCACCATGTAGGAAACAGTCCTGCGCGATAAAGCGCATCGACGGATTGCGCGACCTGCGCCGGCTTCTTCATGAATTCGGGTGGGATCACCTCGAGCAGCCAACGGCGGCCGGTGGCGTTGACTGCGTTTTGAAGTGTGGTCAGCGCCGCTTCCTGTGCTTTGCGCATTTCCGCGGGATGGTCCGGATCGTAAGCGACCAGACATTTTGCGACGTGCTCGACAGGCCAGGCGCTCATCCTCTCATGGAGGCGATCCCCGGGTTCGAACGCAAGCGGCAGGCTTCCCGGTACTTCGACTGGCCGTGCAAGCCAGCGGCCTGTCCCGGTAAGCCGGTTCAGCGGATTTTCGCCATAGGTGTCGTCGATGATTGCGCCGGAAAGCTCCGGCGAAAGTTCTTCCAGTGCATGTGCGAGAAGTTCCTTGAACTTTTCGATCTCCGGCTTGCCCGCGCCGAATTTGGCTGCAAGTTCCGCGAACTGCTTTCGATGATCGAATGCCAGCGCAAACACGGATGAGGCAGCGGGTTTTCCGGCCGTAGTCCGATGCAGGCGATCGAACTCGGCGTCATCGTGCGTTAGACGGAAACTCCCCGGTTTCGCGAGCAGGGCATCAAGCTCGATCATACTCGGCATGGCGGGGGCGCAGGCATGACGGGAGACGACGAGCGCACCGCAGCCGTTCGCGTAAGCCGCCGACTGCTCCCAGCCTTCGTCGCGCAGCCAGCCGCGCAAAAATCCGGCAAGAAAGCCGTCGCCGGCGCCGAGTACGTTGAAGACTTCGGTAGCGAAGCCGCGATGCGTGATGCCGTCGTCGATCCGATCCGGAATTGCATCCGGGTAGATCGAGCAGCCCTGTGCCCCGCGTTTCAGGACGATCGCTGCCTTCGAGAGCGAACGGATCTTACGGAGCGCTGCGATCGTGTCTGTGCTGCCTCCGGCAATGTGTACTTCTTCTTCCGTCCCGACGATCAGATCGCATTCCGGCAGAATGGATTGCAGGTGAGTGCTTATTCTGCCGGAAGCGATAAAGCGTTGTTCGCCTAAGCCCCGCCCGGTAAGGCCCCAAAGCACGGGCCGGTAGTCGATGTCGAAGACGACCTTGGTTCCGCTCTTTTTCGCGTAAGCGATCGCCGTGTGGCACGCCTTGTCGGTCGGGACGGTCGAGAAGTGCGTGCCGGTAACGAGAAGGGCTTTTGATGACGCGATGAATCGCTCGTCGAAGTCTTCCGGCGAGATTGCCATGTCGGCACAGTTCTCGCGATAGAATATCAGCGGAAAGGTGTCCTGATCTCGAATACCGAGAATGACGAGGCCGGTGAGCCGGGCAGAGTCGGTCTTCACGTGCGAGACATCGACTCCTTCCGCGGCGAGTTGCTCGCGCACGAAGCGTCCCATGTGCTCGTCGCCGACGCGCGTGAGCATTGCGACCTTCAGTCCGAGGCGCGAGGCGCCCGTCGCGATGTTCGCAGGGCAGCCGCCGAGATACTTGGCGAAAGTGGACATGTCTTCGAGACGGCCACCGATCTGCTCGCCGTAGAGATCCACGGCGGCACGCCCCATCGCGATCAGCTCGAGCGGACGCTCGTTATGCGCCATTCTTCGCTCCGTTGCGCGATGTCAGCTTGTGGCCTAGCGAAACGACCAAAGATTGCGCGAGGCATATCGGCGCGACCAGCGAGCGGAACGGCTTGGTGCGCAGTTCACCGATCTCGAAACTCACCTTCGCAATTTTTGCGAAGGGGCCCAGCGGATTATCGGTAATGACGATCACCGGGACATCGCGGCGGCTAAGCTCGGTGGCAATCTCGACTACGTCCGGAGAGTAATCCTTGAAGCTTACTGCGACCAGTGCGTCGTTCTTCGACGCCGCGCGCACGCGATGCCGCATGAAGCCCCCGATGCCGTCGAGCAGGTGGCTTTTCAGGTCGAGCCGGTTCAAGCCGTAGTCGATATAATAAGAGATAGGGAACGAGCGGCCCTGACCGGCCACGTAAATATTCTCGGCGCCCGCGAGAATGGATATTGCCCGCTCCATCCGGTCGGAAGGCACGTTCTGAAACAGGCCTTCCAGCGAAGCGACGTCATCGGAGATGAAACCTGCGAGAATATCGGCCGGCTTGTTCGATCGCGCGCCGCTGCTCGTCGAGCGCAGGGCGTTAATTCGGTCGCGATAGCTGGGTGAGGCGCCGGCCGTCAGCCGCGCGCGATACACCTGCTGCATGTTCGTGAAGCCGTCGTAGCCGAAACTGTTTGCGAAACGCACGATCGCGGACGGCTGCACGCCCATGCGCTTGGCGAGCTGCGATACGGTACTCAGCGCCATGTCGTTGGGATGCTGCACGGCAAAAGACGCGATGATCTGCAACCGGCTCGGCAGGTCGTCATGCTGCCGCGCGATCTGCGCCGTCAAATCTTCAAACGTTTTCGGCGCTGGCACGCGCGTCTCCCGGCTCATATTTCGCTCCGGGTTTTCGTTACGAGGCCCGGATTCCGCTTTACAGAAGTCATAGAATAGGTATTCTATTTACTAAGAGCAATAGAATATACGTTCTATGAGCGGAATTGGGAAGGAAAACGTGAACGCGAAAATCGGCTTCATCGGTCTCGGCATGATGGGTCACGGGATGGCGAAGAACCTCGTCACCAAGGGATTCCCGCTGACCGTGCTCGGGCACAAGAACCGTAAGCCGATTGAATCCCTGACCGGCATGGGTGCGGCGGAAGCGTCCAATCCCGCCGAAGTCGCCGCGCGTTCGGACATCATTTTCATTTGCGTCGTGGGGAGTCCGCAGGTCGAGGAAGTGGTTCTCGGAAAGAACGGGCTGCTCGGGGCGGTGAAGGCAGGCCAAATCGTGGTCGACTGCTCCACGAGCGAGCCGGAATCGACCGCGCGCATTGCCGACGAGTTTTCCTTCAAACGCGTTGCTTTCGTGGATGCGCCGCTCGCGCGCACGCCGAAGGAAGCGGAAGAGGGGCGGCTCAATGTGATGGTTGGCGCCGAGCCGGAAATCTTCAAGAAGATCGAGCCCGCGCTGAAAACCTTCGGCGAGAACATTTTTCACGTCGGCGGGCCGGGTGCGGGCCACAAACTCAAGCTCGTGAACAATTTCTTCGCGATGGGGCAGGCCGCGCTGATCGCGGAGTCGCTGGTTGCGGCCAAGCGATCGGGCATCGATCTCGATGCCTTCTGCAAGGTCGTGAGCGCAGGCGGCGCAAACAGCGGCATCTTCCAGATGGTCGGTCTTTCCGCCGTTGCGGGCACCTATGACGGGCTCCGCTTCGGGCTCGACCTCGCGCGCAAAGACCTTCGCTACTACACGCACATGACCGAGCAGCTCGGGCTTCCCAGCGTGCTGGGCGAGGCGGTGCATCAAAGTTTCGTTCTTGCGTCGGCGTTGGGCTACGGCGGCAAGCTCGTCGGTTCGCTCGTCGAGGCGCAGGAAAAAATCACGGGGACGAAAGTCGGCAAAGGCTGACGATCAATCATCCAGTCAATCCGGCGGAGACCGGCGGCTGGTAACAGGGAGGAAGGCCATGAGTAAGAAAGGCATTTCCCGCCGGCGTTTTGTCGGCGGTACCGTTGCCGCCGCCGGGCTTACGGGCGCGACCACGTTCTTCGGGCCGTGGAAACACAACACCGCTTACGCACAGAACAAGCCGATCAAGCTCGGCCTGACCTGCGACGCGAGTGGACAGTACGGCGACAGCGGTCAGGACGACCTTCGCGGTATCAGAATGGCGATCGACGAGATCAACGCCAAAGGCGGCGTGCTCGGCCGCAAGATCGCGTTCGTCACCGCGGACACCGAAACCACACCGGCCACGGGCAGCCGTGTCGCCGAGCGTTTCATCACCCGCGAGGACTGCACGGTCCTGTTCGGAGCGGTGCATTCGGGTGTCGCCAATGCGATCACGCAGGTCGCCGCCAAATACGGCACGATCTACATGAACACGAACTCTTCGGCGCCGAGCGAAGCGGGCGAGAACTGCTCCCGCGTCAAATTCGTTTGGGACGGCAACGGCACGAATTTCTCGAAGGCCGCCGTCAAGAACGCCGTGCAGGGCATCGGCAAGAACTGGCTCCTGCTCACGAACGATTACGTCTGGGGCCACACGACTTCGAACTCGACCAAAGCGCTGGTTGAAGCAGCCGGCGGCAAGATCATCGACAATCTCTTAGTGCCGCAGAACACCCGTGACTTCACGTCGTATCTCCTGAAGGTTCAGCAACTAAAGCCGGACGTGGTTGCGACCGCGATCGGCGGCGACGACATCAAGGCGTTGCGCACGCAGGTTTCGAGCCTGAACCTCGAGAAGGGCATCGCCTGGATCAACAACCAGCAAGACTGGCCTGATGTCTGGGGCGCGCCCGACAGTCTGTTCGGCGTCTTCGGCACGACCTGGTACCACAAGCTGAAGCTCCCCGGCGTCGATGACTTCGTGAAGCGCTGGCAGGCGACCAAGGGACCGATCCCGGTGCCGGGCAACGTTTCCTACAACGGCTACATGGCGACGCGCGAATTGTTCCGCGCCATGGAGCGCGCCGGCTCGACGAACAACATCAAGGTGATCAAGGAACTGGAAAACCTGAAGGTCTCGGCGGCGGAGCGCATGCAGCACTTCGACGCCTATATGGACCCGGTCACGCACCAGATGCAGCAGACGATCTATCTTGCCCGCCGCAACATGAAGCCTGCGGACAAGACCGATCTCTACGACATCATCAGCTGGACCGAGCCGAAACTGGCGCTGGACGACGCCGCTCCGGGCAAGTGCAAGCTTGTTCCCTACGAGCAGGTACCGTCGGTCGATTCCTGATAGATTACTCCTCCCTTCCGGGCCGTCCTCCGGGCGGCCCGGATCCTTTTTCGCAAGCTTGAGGCAAGCGTGTTCGATCTGTTGCCGCATCTTCTGAACGGCCTGATGCTCGGACTTATGTTCGCGCTGATTGCGCTCGGGTTCATGCTGATCGTCGGCTTGATGGAGCAGATTAATCTCGCGCACGGTTCGCTATTCGCGCTCGGTGCGTACATTGCACTCCAGTTGCTTGGCCCGAGGCCGCCGCTCCCTGCCGATATGGCGAGCTACTGGCTGGCAATGCCGATCGGCTGGCGCTATGCGGCAACCTTTCTGATCGCTCCAGCCGTCACAGGCGTCGTCGGCGTCGTCATCGAAGCCTTGATGCGCCGGACTTACGGCAAGGACCCGCTTTACGGCCTGCTTCTCACGTTCGGCGCGGCGATGGTGATCGAGGAGTCGATCCGCCTCGTGTGGGGTACGCGCGACTATGTGCTGCCCGTTCCGCGCGAGATCAGCGGCGGGTTCATCTTCGCCGATCTGATCTGGTCTACATATCGCTTCTATGCGGCAGGTGTCGCGATCGTCGTGATCGGCCTCGTCTGGCTTTTTATCGAACGCACGCCTTATGGTGCGATCATCAAGGCCGGCGCTCATGACAGCGAAATCGTGCGCGCCCTTGGAATCAATCTCACGCGGCTGCGCATCGGTGTTTTCGTGTTCGGCACGATGCTTGCCGCCGTCGCTGGTATCATTCTCGCGCCGATCTGGGGCATTCGCCCGCATATGGGCATCGACGCGGTGATCCCTGCGTTTCTGGTCATCGTGCTCGGCGGTGTCGGCAGTTTCTGGGGCGCGGTGATGGCAAGCCTGTTGGTTGGGCTCGCGGTCGGTCTCACCGGCGCTTACGCATCCGAATGGTCGCTTCTGTCGATGTATATCCTGCTCGTGATCGTGATCAGCTTCCGGGCTCGCGGACTTTTCGGCAAGAAAAGCGCGCTTGAGGCATAGATGAACGGAGCCGCAAACAATTCGCCGGATTCCGCGCGGCTCGTCACGCCGGCGATGCTGCTCGTCTGGGCTCTACTGGCAACGCTGCCGCTCTGGATCTCCAGGCTCGGACTATATCCTTATATCGGTGTCGAGATTCTGATCTGGGCGATCTACGCCCTTTCGTTCAACCTCGTGCTCGGCACCGCTGGCCTGCCTTCGTTCGGGCATGGCGCTTACTTCGGTATCGGTGCCTATGCTTTCGGACTTTGTCAGTTCAATGTCGCGCCGAACCTTTGGGTTTGCCTAGTCGCTGCATTGCTTGTCGCGGCACTAGCGGGGGCGTTCGTATCGCTGTTCATCTCGCATCGGCGCGGCATCTACTTCGCCTTCATGACCATCGCCTTCGGCCAGATTTTCTGGACTATATCGATCAAGGCGCACAGCATCACAGGCGGCGAGGACGGGCTGCTCAAGATCGCGCGGCTTCCCGCAGATTTTGGCTTCGTCACCTTCGACCTAAAGAACAACGTTTCCTTCTATTATTTCGTTCTCGCGGCCTTCGCACTCGTAGTGATGCTGCTGTGGCGGCTGATCCATTCGCCTTATGGAAAAGTGCTCGCTGCGATCCGCCAGAGCGAAACCCGCGCTTCCCATCTCGGCTATCGCGTCTGGCTCTATAAAGCCTCGATCTTCACGCTCTCTGCCGGTCTATCCGGTTTTGCAGGCGGGCTGTTTGCGATGGCGCAGCTCGCAGCATTTCCCGATGTGATGAGCCTGCATCATTCGGGCTACGTCGTGATGATGACGCTTGTCGGCGGGGGGCTTGTTAGTTTCTGGGGGCCTTTCATCGGCGTCGTCGTGTTCCTGGTCGCGCGTGACGTGATCGGCGCGTTCACGAATGCGTGGATGCTGTGGTTCGGTCTTTTGTTCATGGCGATCGTCCTGTTCAAGCCAGAAGGCATCGCAGGCGCCTGGCGCTCTCTCGTGCAGGAGCACGGCGGAAAAATATGGAAGTCGGTCGCGGGCGAGCGGCTGCGCCTGTTGTTCAGGAGCGGCTGATGGCGCTGCTTACCGCAAAAGGCATTCATGTCCGTTTCGGCGATCGCGTCGTTCTCGAGGAAGTCGATTTCGACGTGCGCGAAGGTGAGTTCCACGGTATCATGGGTCCGAACGGCGCGGGCAAGACAACGTTCTTCAACGTGCTCACGGGACGGGTGAAGCCGAACCGCGGCTCGATCGAGCTTGCAGGCGAGAACGTCACCGGATTTCCCTCGCACAAGATTGCGCGCAAAGGCGTGTCGCGTTCCTTCCAGATCATGACGCTGTTCGACGAATTCTCGGCGCGGGAGAATGTGCTCGCGGCGCTTCCTGAGTTTCGCGACAGCGGTTTCAACCCGGCTAAAGCCGTCGCCGCCGAGAAAAAGTGGCAAGACGCGGCGCTGGAGGTTCTCGCAGAAGTCAATCTTGCGGAAAAAGCCGATGTCAAAGCCAAAGAGCTTTCTTACGGCGAGCGGCGAGCGCTCGAAATTGCGGTCGCGACCGCGCAGCGTCCTCGCATTCTCTGTCTCGACGAGCCGACGTCGGGTTTAGGCAGCGACGGTGTGAAACGCTTGAGCGAACTCGTGCGCAGACTGAAGGGAAAGCTCACGATCGTCGCGATCGAACACGACATGAGTTTCCTGTTCGCGCTCGCCGATCGCATCTCGGTCATTCACTGGGGGCAGGTGATCGCGCGCGGCACGCCTTCCGAATTGCGCGAGAACGAATGGGTGCGCCGCTCGAACCTCGGGAAATTCGCATGATCCTCGAGGTCGAAGGCATCGATACGTTCTATGGCGAGACGCAGGCGCTGTTTGGCGTTTCTTTCGGCATCGCACCCGGCGAAATCTTCGCGCTGCTCGGCCCCAATGGTGCAGGCAAGACCACCACCATCCGCTCCATTCTGGGATTGACGCGGCCTGCGCGCGGCGCCGTCCGCTTTGAAGGCAGGAATGTAACGCTTGCACCGACGCATGAGATCGCGCGCGCCGGCATCGGCTGGGTACCGGATGATCGACGTCTCTGCCCGACGCTGACGGTATCGAGAAATTTGAGCATCGCCCGCAAGCGCTCGAAGTTTCGTGCCTGGACGATCAAGGAGACGTGCGAGATTTTCACACCGCTTGCGTATCTTATGGAGCGCGAGTGCGAAAATCTCTCCGGCGGCGAGATGCAGATGGTCGCGATTGCGCGCGCGCTCGTCGGCTCGCCGGGGCTCGTACTCTTTGACGAGCCTAGTCAGGGGCTTGCTCCGAAGATCGTTGCCGACGTGTTCTCGACGATCGAGCGCCTGAAGCGGGAGAATGTCGCTTCTCTGATCGTCGAGCAGAATGCACAGATTGCGCTTTCCGTTGCCGACCGCGCGGCGGTGATCGATCATGGGACGATCGCCTGGATCGGCGCGGCTTCAGAATTGCGTAACGACAACGCATTGCGCCAGCGTCTGTTGGGGAATTGACATGGCTCCCTTGATCGCACTCGACGGCATCAGGAAGGTTTACACGCGCGGAATGCTGCGGCGGCAGACAACCTTCACGCTGGAAGCGGACTTCTCTGTCGATCAGCCCGGCATCGTGGGTGTGGTCGGGCCGAACGGCGCCGGCAAGACCACGCTGTTCGAAATGATGACAGGCTCGAACGAGCCGACTTCAGGCCGCGTACTGGTCGGAGGCACCGACATTCATAAGGTGAAATACAAGGAGCGCGACCGGCTCGCGATACACTATCATCAATCCTATCAGGTGCGGCACTTCAAAAAGCTTGTACCGTCCGCGATGCTGCTTTCGTCGCCGACCGAGCGGCCGCTGGTGCACCTGTTCGACGAGCCGCAGTTCAATCCGCAGGACGGCTATATAGGCTTCATGCTGGACTTCTTCAAACGCCTGCGCGACGAGGGCAAACTCGTCTTTATATGCCTGCACCCCACCGCGACCTATCATCTGGAAATTCTATCGAGCATCGCGAGCCGCTTCATGCTGGTCTCTGGCGGTAAGGTGATGCAGAAGGATAGCTTCGGCGCGCTGATTTCGGACGAGCGATGCCGGAACTATCTTGGACCGCAGATGTACGAAACCGCGAGCAAGCTGGCATGAGCGAAGACGGGCAGGGACGGGTCGCGATCGTCACCGGAGCCGCCGGAACCATGGGAATGGCGGCGGCCAGACGTCTTGCCGCGGACAATTACAAAGTTGCGCTCCTCGACATTGCCGCAGACCGTCTGAGCGCTGTTGCCAAGGACCTGAAAGGTTCACTCGCAATCGCAGCCGATATTTCGCAGCCCGAAAAGGTGAGTGCGGCAGTCGCTGAGATCGAGAGCAAGCTCGGGCCGGCTTCCGTACTCGTGAACAACGCCGGCATTTTGTCCAACAACAAGTCCGCGGAGACGACCCCTGAAGAATGGCGGCGCGTCATGGGCGTCAATCTCGATGCGGCGTTCTATCTGGCCCGCGCTGTCCTGCCGGGTATGAAACAGCGCCGCTATGGCCGGATCGTGAATGTCTGTTCGCTCGCGATGAAGACCGGCGGGCTGACGGCGGGAACAGCCTACACCACGTCCAAGAGCGCAATTGGCGGTCTGACGTTCTCGCTCGCGCGGGAAGTCGCCGCATTCGGCGTAACGGTGAACGGTATCGCGCCTGCCTATGTGAAGACGCCTATGGTGACGGAGCAACTGACCGAAGCACAGCGGCAGGCGTTGCTCGCGCAAATTCCGGTCGGCCGATTTTGCGAACCGGAGGAATTCGCGCATTGCGTAGCGTTCCTGGTTTCGCCGATGTCAGGCTTCATCACCGGCGAGATTCTCGATATTAACGGCGGTCTGCATTTCGACTGACCATGAATACAGCGCCCGAACAGATCACACCCACGCTCGATCCCGAAAGGGATCTCGCCGGCCTTTTCGATCTCAAGGGGCAGGTCGCATTCGTGCCCGGCGGCGCGGGCGGTCTTGGCGAAGCGATCGTCTGGTCGCTGGCGCAGGCGGGAGCCTCTGTTGCCATTGCAGGCCGCGACATCGCGAAGGCGGAAGCGTTGTCGGAAAAGCTGAAGAGGGCCGGTCACCGCGCCAGCGCTTATGCTTTCGACGTGGCTGACGTTTCAACCATCGAACGCGCGGCTGCTGCGGTCGAAAAGGAATACGGCCGGATCGATATCCTCGTGAACTGCGTCGGAATCCAGATCGAGCAGCCGATTACGGAAGTGACCGAGGAGGGGTTCGATCAGGTTTATACATCCAACCTGAAAGCGGCGATGTTTCTCGCGCAGGCGGTCGCGAAGCGGCAAATCCGGCGCAGTAGCGGCCGGCAGATCCACCTGCTTTCCGTGCGTGCACAACTCGGTCTGCGGGACCGCGGCTACTCCGCTTACTGCGCGACCAAGGGTGGCCTTGTGATGCTGATCAAGCAGCACGCGATGGAACTTGCCCGTCACAATATTACGGTGAACGGGGTTGCACCCACCTTCGTCTATACCGAGATGATCCGGCACGTGATGGAAAATCCGGAGTTCCGAAAAGGTTTGGAGGCTCGCATTCCGCTCGGGCGGATTGCGAGCCCGAAAGACGTTGCCGGTCCGGTGCTTTTCTTTGCATCGCCGGGGGCGGGCTTCGTGACCGGACAGATCATGTATGTCGATGGCGGGATTACGGCGAGTCAGTAAGCCGTACACCCTTGCGATTAAATTATTTCGGCAGGCCACGTTTTTTCCGGAACCGGCCGCCGGTGCGGTTTACCTCCGCTCGATCTTAATGCGCCTCACGCCACCGCATAAAGCGGAGCTTTTGCGTGAAGGACGCGCTCCACTTCATCTGCAACCATGTGCCCCATGTTGGAAAGTGCCTCATGCGTAAGGGCTGCGCTGTGTGGCGTCAGAATTACGTCGTCACGCATGAGCAACGGATGATTGACCGGCAGAGGTTCGATGTCTACGCCGTCCATCGCTGCGCCCGCAATCTGGCCCACCATGAGCGCATTCAAAAGTGCATCGGTGTCGACGAGCGCGCCGCGCGCGCCATTTATGAGTATCGATCCGCGCTTCATTCGGGCAAGGTTTTTGGAGTTTATAATGTGCCTTGTGTCGTCCGTCGCCGGAAGGTGAAGCGAAACGAAATGAGAGGATTCAAGCAAGTCATGAAAGCCTGCTGCTTTCGCCCCATGTATTGCGATCTCATTTGCGCTTCGCTGCGGATCGAACGCTAATACGTTCATCTTGAACGCTGCCGAGACGAGCGCCGACAACGCTGAGCCGATCCGGCCAAAACCAACGACACCCAGCGTTTTTCCCGACAGCTCAAACCCCTCCAAGCCTTCGCGCTTTTTCCATTCGCCATGTCTTGTGAAGCGCATAGCAGTGCCCATGCGGTGAGAGAGGGCAATCATGCTTCCGACTACCCATTCGACGACCGCGTTTGTGTTGGCGCCCGGCGTAATGGTCACCGGGATCCCGCGGCGACGGCACTCATCAACCGGTATGTAATCGAGACCGACTCCATGCCGTGCAACAAGGCGGAGCCGCTCTCCTGCTGCGATGACCGATGCCGGGATCGGATCTCGCACGACGAGCACCTCTGCATCCCGAATCTGCTCGCTCAGCGCTTGCTCCGACCGGTCGCTCGCGACCCGGACATCTGCGATCGCTCGAATGCGCGCCTGAGCACTTTCGATAATCGGCTGCGTCAGAAGAACGATTGGACGGCTCAAATGCGGCGCCTTCTTTGTAGTGAAGAACCGAAGTTTAACTTGTCAACTAGTTAGCTACTATACTAGTATCTCAGGATCAAGTTGGCTTTTGAGGTTTTAACCCATTGGAAATTCAAGCTTTCTCACCGGCTGATTTGGCTTATGCGCGGATTAAAGGCGCAATCCTGAATCTCACCTACAAGCCCGGACAACGACTTTCGGAAGCAATGCTTTCGGCAGAACTCGGTCTCGGAAGATCGCCGATCCGCACCGCGCTGACACGTCTCGAAGGCGAGGGCTGGATCAGGGTCCAGCCGCAAAGCGGCACCTTCGTCAGTTCGCCGACCGCCGAAGAGGTCGCGGAAATGGCCGAGCTGCGTGAGGTGCTTGAAGCGCATGCTGCCCGCAGGGCGGCGGACAAAATCGATGACGCAACGCTGAAGGAACTGCGAAACGCCTTCGACATGCTTACAACGTCCGGTGTCGAAGGACATTTCGAAGACTTTCTGTCGTTCGACGACCTGTTTCATTCGGCAATTCACCGCGCCGCCGGCAACCAGAAGATCCTGGAAATGATCCGGAATCTTCGGGATCAGATTCGCTGGGTCCGTGTATCGAACGCGATCCTGCCCGGTCGTGTCGGAGAGTCCCTTTCCGAAATGAAGCTGGTGCTGGAGGCGCTCGAGCGTAGAGATGGTCAGGCAGCAGCCGATGCGATGAGCGTGCATATCGGCAATATCGCCATCCGTTTCAAAACTCTCAGCAACGAATCGAAAGTTAGCGCCGCATGACCTTCGAGAAGAGAATCGTCGAATCAAGCGACGCGCCGAAAGGGCGAGGACCGTTTCCTCAGGCGCTGCGCTGCGGACCGATGGTGTTCGTTTCGGGGCAAGGCCCTCTTTCTCCCTCTACGAATTCCCCTATCGGCGGAAGTTTCGCTGAGCAGGCGGCGCAGACGCTTCGCAATGTTGAAGCGGTGCTCATTGCATCGGGTCTTGGTTTACAGCACATCGTCAAGGCAACAGTCTATTTGCAGGACTTAAGTTGCGTCGAAGAGTTCAACGAAATCTACCGGAAGATGATGCCCGAGCCATGGCCTGCGCGCACGCTCGTATCGGCCGGATTGCGCGGCATCGATGTCGAAATCGACGTCATTGCGTTTGACCCGGACGCGGAGGGCCTATGATGGCAAAGTCCTCTGCGCAATGGATCGGGATCGATATCGGCGGCACGTTCACCGATCTTTTCGTTGTCGATCCTGTGCGGGGTACTACGTCAACTAGCAAGGTTCTCACGGACCACACCGATCCGACGGCTGCAATTGAGCGCGGCCTTGCGGAAATGATTGCAGCGGGCGCTCTCAAGCCCGAGAACGTTGAGCGCGTCGTGCATGGCACGACGCTGGTCACGAACGCGGTGATCATGCGGCGGGGTGCGCCGACTGCACTGCTGACGACCAAGGGCTTTCGCGATTCCATCGAAATCGGCACCGAGCATCGCTTCGACCTTTACGATCTCGGTATCGAGAAGCCGCTTCCTCTTGTTCCGCGCCATCTTCGCAGACCTATCGCCGAGCGAGTGCTCGCCGATGGAACGGTCGAGCAAGTGCTCGACGAGGATCAGACCCGCGAGGAAGTGAAGAGCTTGCTCGACGCGGGCGTAAACTCGATTGCGGTTTGCCTGCTGCACAGCTTTCGCAATCCCAGGCACGAGCGGCGTATCGAAGAGATAATCCGCGAGCTTGCAAAAAGCGTTCACGTATCGCTCTCCAGCGATGTCGCGCCGGAGATTCGCGAGTACGAGCGCGCGTCCACAACTGCAATAAACGCTTTCGTGGCGCCAGAAGTCGGTCCTTATCTGCGTGCTTTCGCCAGCAGGCTCGAGCGATTGGGTATCAATGCTCCTCTTCTGATCATGCAATCGAACGGCGGCACTGCGGCGCCGGAAGCGGCTGAACGTTACCCGGTCAAGCTATTGGAGTCCGGTCCAGCCGCCGGAGCTATCGGAGCTGCGAACATCGCAAGGCTTTCGAAAGAAGATCGCGTCTTCTTCTTCGATATGGGCGGGACGACAGCGAAAGCGGTCATCATCGACAACGGTCAGCCACTGATCGCAAAGAAGCTGGAAGTCGGTCACGTCTATCGCTTTAAGCATGGCAGCGGGCTTCCGGTACAAGCGCCGACGGTCGATCTCATCGAAATCGGCGCAGGCGGTGGATCGATCGCGCATATCGACGTGCTCGGACTTTTGAAAGTGGGCCCGGAGAGCGCGGAGTCCGAGCCTGGGCCGGCATGCTACGGCTTGGGCGGCACACGACCGACAGTGACCGATGCCGATTTAGTGCTCGGTTATATCGGCGCCGACACGTTCCTCGGCGGACGAATGAAGCTCGACATCCAGAAAGCGCGCGCCGCGATCGAGCAACATGTCGCAAAGCCTCTCGGTATCACGATTGAGGAAGCGGCGAGCGGCATTCACCGTGTCGTTAACGAAAACATGGCGGCGGCGGCACGCGTCCACTTGCTCGAACACGGCAAAACACCGTCCGCCTACACCATGGTGGCATTCGGCGGCGCAGGGCCGGTGCATGCCTATGGTGTTGCCCGCATTCTGGGATGCAGACGCATCATCGCGCCGATCCATGCCTCCGTTGGCTCAGCGTTCGGTCTCCTGTGCGCACCGATTTCTTTCGATACGGCGCGCAGTTTTCCCGTGCCGCTGCGCGATGCTGACTGGAATGCCGCTGACGAAATCATTGCTGAGCTGAGCGCGGAAGGCACGCGTCTCGTCAATTGGGCCGGCGTAAAGCCTGAAGAAACGGTGATCGAGATTTCTGCCGATATGCGGTACCGCGGGCAGGGACATGAAATCACCGTACCGGTAACGCCTGCGCAAATTCGGAACCGCGATGTGGAGGCGATGCAGCTGACCTTCGCGGAGCAGTACAAGCTACTGAATGCTGTCGTAGGCCCGAACGCTGCGGTTGAGCTCGTTACCTGGCGTGTGCGCGTACGCGGACCTGTACCAACCGTCGCGGGAGCGCCGCTTTCCGCCGCAAAGTCCACGGCGGCCCGCAAGCGAAGCGTGTGGTTTGAGTCAGGCGGCTTTGCCGATGCGTCGATTGTTTCTGCAAACGAGTTGGAGGCCGGGAAAGCAGTATCGGGTCCCGCCATCATAGAACTCGGCGGAGCAAGTCTTACGGTAGGGCCGGACTCGCAGGTTGTGCTTCGCACGGACGGTCTGCTCGTAATTGACGTGCAGGAGGGCCGGGCATGAAGCGCGAGTTTTCCTCCTACGAACTGGAAATACTATGGAACCGGCTGCTGGCGATTGCAGAGGAACAGGCGCAGGTTCTGATGCGCACGGCATTCTCGACGATCGTGCGGGAAGCTGGTGATCTCTCCGCGGCAATCTTCGACTCGCGCGGCAGGATGATCGCGCAGGCTCGTACCGGCACTCCGGGTCACATCAACACCATGGCGCTCGGCATGCGCCACTTCCTCGAAGCGTTTCCGCTCGAGACGCTGAAGCCTGGCGACGCGTTGCTTTCCAACGACCCTTATAAGTTGGCAGGTCAGCTCAACGATATGTCGCTCGTCACGCCCGTTTTTCGGGGGGATAAGGTCGTCGCGTTGTTCGCGAGTTGCTGCCACATGGTCGATGTCGGCGGCATCGGGCTGACTGCGGACGGCCGCGAAGTCTTCGAAGAAGGACTGCATGTTCCGTTCTGCAAGTTTCGCGTTGGCGGCGAGGAGAACAAGGACGTTTACCGGTTCATCACCTCGAACGTACGCACACCGCTGGAAGTGATTGGCGATCTTGAAGCACAGGTGGCGGCAGGCGAGGTAGGCGCATCGCGCCTTCTTGGATTGCTCGAAGAGTTCAGACTTTCGCATATCGAAGATTTATCGGACGAGATCATTTCCCGTTCTGAAGCTGCCATGCGCAAAGCGATCCGCGCATTCCCGGATGGAGAATTCAGGAATGTGGCCGCAAACGACGGTATGGAGAAACCGCTGACGCTTGCGGTCTGCGTCTCTCGAAATGGCGACGAGATGCTGATCGATTTCGACGGCACTGATCCTGCGGTCGAGCGCGGCATCAACGTGCCGCTGGCCTACACGACGGCTTACGCGACTTATGCCGTGAAGTGCGTGGTGGCGCCCGAGGTGCCCAACAATCACGGAAGCTTTGTTCCGATTCATGTGCAGGCTCCCTTGGGGTCGCTGCTCAATCCGGCGCCACCTGCGCCAACCGCCGCGCGTCATATCCTCGGTCACTATCTGCCGAGCGTAATTTATCCCGCGCTTGCCAAAGCGCTCCATGATCGCGTGCCGGCGGACAGCGCCGCCGGATTGTGGGTGACACAGGTCAGCGGAAAGCGCGTGACCGGCGAACCTTTCTCCTTCGCGTTTTTCTCTGTCGGCGGTATGGGCGCGCGTCACGATAAGGACGGACTTTCAACGACTTCATTTCCCAGCGGCATTCAAAACGTATCGACCGAGATTATCGAATCCGTCTCGCCGGTTCTTTTTCGCAAGCGCGAGTTGCGCCCGGATTCCGGTGGTGCCGGCCGCTATCGTGGCGGTCTCGGTCAGACCATCGAATTCGAAGTACGCGCCGCAGGCTCGGTGATGCTCTCGGCGATGTACGACCGCATCAAGGATGCTCCGCGCGGCACGGAATCCGGTGGAAGCGGTGCGGGCGGTGTTGTCATTGGCGAAGCGGGCCGTCAGCTCGCGCCAAAGGGAAGAAGCGTACTGAAAACAGGCGAACGTGTTCATCTCGAGCTGCCAGGGGGCGGCGGGTACGGAGATCCGCGCGAACGCGATCCCGCGGCGCTCGCAAAGGACATCGAACTCGGATTTGTAAGCCGTGAGGCTGCAAAACGCGACTACGGAAAAGCGGCCACGATCGCGGAAGCTCGACCTTCCGGACTGAAAAGAGCAGCGAACGATACTGGAAGATAGCAAGGCCCGGCGGCGTGGTGCAGCCGGGAAAGTTCAACAGGGGAGTCTGGTGTGATGAGTGTTTCGAAAATTCTAGTAGCGGCGGTCGCCGCGTTATCGTTAGGAACGGCTGGCGTTTCCGCACAGACGACAAATCTTAAGCTTGGCTTCGCGACGGCTGCGACTTCGCCGTACGGTTACGCGGCCAAGATTTTTGCGGATGAAGTTAAGGAGAAGAGCGGCGGCCGCATCACGATCGAAGTGTTTCCGGCCAGTCAGCTCGGTGGCGAGCGTGAGATGCTGGAAAGCCTGCAAATCGGCACGCTGGATCTGAATTTCACTTCTCCTGCGCCCCTCACGAACTTCGTCAAGGAGGCGGGCATCTTCGAAGTGCCGTTCCTCATTCGCGGCTTCGATCATGCGAACGCCGTGCTTGACGGTCCCGTCGGCGCCGGTTTGCGCAAGAAGATCAATGAACGCAACTTCGTCAGCCTCGGTTTCGGCTATCTGGGGCCGGTGCATCTGGTCACCAACAAGCGTGCGATCACAAAGCCCGATGATCTCAAGGGCATGAAAATCCGCACGCAAGAAAACGAAATCCACCTGATCACCTTCCGGACCCTGGGCGCGCTGCCGACCCCGATGGCCTTTCCGGAACTGTTCGGCGCGCTTCAGCAAGGCGTGGTCGACGGAATGGACAATCCGTCTACGACCGTTCAGTCGGGTCGCTTCTTCCAGGCCGCGAAGTATCTATCGCTCACCGGTCATCGCTTCATCGTGACGCCGATCCTCGCGTCTCCCGTCATCTGGGCAAAGCTCAACGAAGCGGACCGCAAGATCGTCGCCGATGCCGCTCGCGTTGCGGGAGATGCGCTGCGCAAACGCGTTCGTGAGCTGGAAGACGAGACGCTTAAGGCGCTGGGCACGGCAGGCATGGAAGTTGTGAAGGTGTCGGATACGGGCGCTTTCGTGAAGGCTCTACAGCCGGCCAACGCCGAGTTCGAAAAGCGTTTTGGAAAAGACGTGATCGATTCGATCCGCAATACGAAGTGACGTGAGTATGCCGAAGTACCTGCGCACATTGGATCAATATGTTGCTTCGGTTCTCGAAGTGCTGGTCGTGGCGCTGCTTGCCGCCGCGGCCAGCCTCGGAGCCTATCAGGTGCTGACTCGTTTCGTTCTTCACCAGCCGGCTTCCTGGACGGAAGCGCTAACGCGCGTCTTGCTAGTGTGGATGGTTTGCCTTGGCGCGGCCCTTGCCGTGCGGGCAGGAGCGTTGGTCGCCTTCGATGTACTTCGAAACATCGGAGGCGGACGCTTCGGAAAATTCTTTCAGCTTGTAGGACTAGCATTCAGCGTCTTTTTCTTTTCGCTGCTTGCCTGGACCGGTTATCAGATCACCGAGCGAGTTCGCTTCCAGAATCTCGCCGGACTCGAAATCTCCATCGCGTGGTCTTACGCCGCGCTCCCTGTTGGCGGCGCGCTTGCAGCGCTGCTGGCCTTCTTCACTTTCATCCGGGTCTGGAACGAGCAGCCGGTCGAAAGTACAGACCGAACCGTGGATTAAGACCATGTCTCCGTCGCTCATAATCGGAACGATGCTCGCCCTCTTGGTGATCTCAGTTCCTGTGGCGGTGTCGCTCGGGCTGACCGGGGCCGCTTATGTTGCGAGCGACGCAAGAATGTCGTTGCTCGTCCTGCCGCAGCAGATTTTCATCGGATTAGACAAATATCCGCTTGCGGCGATCCCATTCTTCATTCTTGCCGGCAACCTGATGGAAACAGGCGGAATCTCAAGCCGCTTGGTCGATCTGGCAAAGTCGATCGTCGGAGGCTTTACCGGAGGGCTTGCGCTCTCCTGCGTGCTGACCTGCATGATCTTTGCTGCCGTGTCGGGGTCGAGCATTGCTACTGTCTTTGCGATCGGCTCGATCCTTATTCCTGCAATGGTGCGCCATGGTTATCCCGCGCCATTCGCTGCTGCGCTTATGGCAGTCACTGCCGAGCTCGGCGTGATCATCCCGCCCTCAATCCCAATGATCCTGCTCGGCGTATCAGCCGAGTTGTCGATCGGGGAATTGTTCATTGCGGGCGTCGGGCCGGGACTCTTGATTGGGTTCGCGCTGTTGCTGGTGACCTGGTTTATTTGCCGGCGGAACGGCTACGGCTTGAACGACGGGCACGACCGTCTCACGGTTGGTGTCGCAGCAAAGCGCGCTGCGATGGCCCTCGGTCTTCCGGTAATCATTCTTGGCGGAATTTACAGCGGCGCTTTCACGCCGACGGAAGCGTCCGCAGTTGCGGTGGCCTATGCGCTATTTGTCGGCGCGCTCATTTATCGCGAATTGGGCTGGCGAGAGATTTATGTAGCATTTCGGCGCTCCGCGATTTCCGCGGCAGCCATCATGATACTTGTCGCGAGCGCAGCCTTTCTAAGCTATCTGATCAATCGGGCGGGACTTCCGGCGCAGCTCGGCACTTGGCTGAACAATTCTTTCGATAGCCCGGCCGCTTACCTTTTTAGCGTGAATGTCGCGCTCTTCATTGTGGGAATGTTCATCGAGACCGGCGCCGCAATACTGGTGCTTGGTCCACTGTTGACGCCAGTGGCGGTGAATTTCGGAATCGATCCGATCCACTTTGGTGTCGTCATCATTGTGAACCTGGCTCTCGGAATGGTGACGCCACCTTTCGGCGTTAATCTTTTCGCGGCATGCCAGGTTGCAAACGTCTCCGTACTTCAAATCGTGCGCTACTTGTTGCCGTTCGTGCTCACGGTTTTGGTGTGTCTGATGATTATCACCTACATTCCCGCGGTGTCGTTGCTTTTGCGCGATCTCGTGTACCGATAAGAAGGTCTGCGTATGCGAATTTCGAAAGTAACGGCCACGGTCTTTTCCTACGTGTTTGACAAGACCGCGTTGAACTTCGGCGTCGGCAGGAATGTGAAGCGCGATCTCGTGATGGTGAAGATCGTCGCCGATGACGGGACAACGGGTTACGGGGAGGCGCATCATGCGATGGCCCCGACCGCGATTTCCGAGATCGTCAATCACAGCCTCGCGCCCCTGTTGATTGGCATGGACTGTCTCGACCGCGAAGGCGTCTATGACCGGATCTATCGCTCGCAGATACAGACGCACGGCACCGGAACTGCGGCGGTTATTGCTGCGAGCGGTATCGACATCGCGCTCTTCGACGTTGCAGGGAAAATTCTGAAGCAGCCGGTATGCGCGCTGCTAGGCGGAAAACGGAAAGCGTCCGAGGCCTACGCTGGCGGACTGTCGCTCGGCTTTCAGCCGCTGGCATCGCTCGAGCAGGAAGTAAAACAATACGTCGATCGGGGATATAAGGCGATCAAGCTGCGAGTCGGGCAGGATGCACGTATCGATGCGGAGCGGGTGGGGCACATTCGTAAGGTCTTCGGCGACGGCTTGAAAATCGCCGTCGACGCCGCCACGCGCTATTCGATCCTCGATGTGCAGGCTGTCGCGCGGTACTGCGAAAAATATAACGTCTGGTGGCTGGAAGAACCTTTTACGCCGGACAACATCGACGGTTACAAAGCGATGCGCCGCTATACATCGACCCCGCTCGCGGCGGGCGAGAACCACTTCACAAAGCAGGCATTCCGCGAATTGCTGCGCGCGGGCGCCATCGACATCGTACAAGCGGACTGCACGAAAGCAGGCGGCATCACCGAGGTGAAGAAGATTGCGGATATGGCGGCCGCGTATCATGTCATGGTGGCGCCGCACACCAGTCAAAGCGTGCTCAGCGCCGCAGCAAATCTTCATCTTCTGGCAGCCATACCGAATGGTCTTGTTCATGAAGCGGACCTCGCGCCGGTCAATCCGTTTCGGGATCGCCTCGCAAAAAATCCAATCGAACTCGTCGGCTCCAGCATGGAGCCTCCTGCGGGATTTGGCCTTGGCCTAGATATCGACGAAGACGAACTTGAAGAGTTGGATGGTGTTGCGGGGCCTTGCTATTTGCCCCCATCCTACGTCTGACGTCATTCCGGCAAACTGAAGCATTATACGAAGAGAAGTACGCGGAGCGTATTCAGGCAAGGAACGCAGCGAGCGCGGCATTGAAGGCGTCGGGCTGCTCCATTTGCGGTGTGTGACCGGCGACAGGGATAACGACATGGCGGCTGCCGGGAATGTGTGACGCGAGCGATTGCGTCACATCAGGGCGGTAAAGCCTGCTCCGCTCGCCCGCGATCACCAGCGTCGGGATCGTAATTGATCCGAGCGTCGCGCGGTGATCAGCTGCGGCGAGCGAACGCCATAGACTCGCAAGCGTTCCGCCATCATTGGCTGCGATGTTTTCGTGCGCGAAGGCAAGCAGCTTGTGATCGGGCGGCAGCTCCGGAGCGAACAGGCTCGGCGCGATGCGGCGGGCATAACGGGGCCAGTCGCGCGCCATGGCTTCAGCTGCGATCTCCGCGCCACGTGCGTCGAGCCCGCTCGTCAGACCAAGCCGCCACTGCGCGTCGTTGACGATGCGCGTGGACATATCGACCACAACGAGAGAGGTGATGCGATTTGTTCCGCGCTTCGCAATGTAGTCGAATGCGACCGTCGCTCCCATCGACCATCCGAGCAGTGTTACATCGTGCAGTTCGCGCGCGGTCAGGAAAATGTCCAGCGCTTCGCTCAAATCGGCAATGCGCAGATCCGCATGCGAGCGGCGGTCGTGGCCGTGTCCGGGCAGATCCGGCACAATGATACGATGGCCGAGCTTCGAAAGCTCCATCTGCGGTGCGAAGAAGCCGCCATGCGCCGACCAGCCGTGCAGCAGAAGTAGCGGAGGGCCATCGCCCGCTTCGGTTATATGTCTGAATCCATTCACCCGCTATCCCCCTGCGGGTGCGGCGACGTCCTTGACGAGCACCAGTGCACGGCCTGTGCAGAGCAATCTGCCGCCGGCATCGGTACAGGTGGTGGAAAGGTCGCAAAGGTGTTTGTCGGGACGGAGCCGCGTGATCTCGACCGTAGCGGTGACCGGCTCGCCGGGACGCGCGACCGCAAGAAATTTTGTCTCCTGCTTGAGATAATTCGTTCCCGATCCCGGTAGCTTGACGCCGAGCAGGTATGAAATCAGGCCGCTGATCAGCGGCTCGGGAACGTAGGAGACAGGCGTCGCGTTGCGCGCGAGCCCGAAGAACTCCGCAAGCAGTTTCTGATCGAAGCTCCGCGTGACGCTCGCCTTGTCACCGACTTTCATGAGCGTCCGTTCCTGATTTCGAATTCGGTATTGCCTTCGCAGGTTACGGTGCTGTCGGTGACTCGTATGACCGTGAACGCGAGCGCGACACGATCCGCCGGGATGTTCTCGACGCGCGCTGTAAAGCGCAACGCTTCGCCTGCGAATGCCGGGTTTGGAAACTTCAACTCCTGCGAAAGCTGGCGCCCGGTCTGCGGCAGGTGCCGGCGGATCATGCTCCACAGGATCGACGACAGAAACATGCCGTGGGCGACCGTTCGGCCGAAACGCGTGCGCGCGGCGAAGGCCGGATCGACATGGATTGGATTGTCGTCGCCGCTGATGCGGGCGAAGCGGTCGAAATCCGCCTGAGCCGGAGTGTGTACTTCGCTGATGATAGCGTGTTCGGTCATGTTTTCTTCTCCTGCGTACGCGCGCGGAGAATGTGCTTCTGCACCTTGCCGGCGGCAGTGCGAGGAAAGTCTGCGAGCACGGAGATGTGGCTCGGCACCTTGTAGGTTGCGAGCAGCTCGCGCGCGTAGGCGCGAAGATCGGCGGGCGGGATGGACTTTCCGGGCCGCATGCACACGAAGGCGTGGCCGGTTTCGCCCCACTTCGCGTCCGCTACGCCGAGCACCGCGACATCGAGCACGTCGGGGTGACTTACGAGTACGGCTTCGACCTCGGCCGGATACACGTTCTCGCCGCCTGAGATGTACATATCCTTGATGCGATCAACGACGTAGTAGTAGCCGTCTGCGTCCTTACGGCCGACATCGCCGGAACGCAGCCATCCCTCGCTGTCGATTGCGTTCGCAGTCGCTTCCGGATTTCCGAAGTAGCCGGGCGTGATGTTGGGTCCCCGGAACAGCAGTTCGCCACGCTCGCCGTCCGCAACATCGCGGCCATCGGCGTCTACCAATCGCACTTCCGTCAGCACTTGCGGCTTGCCGACCGAGCCGATCTTTTCGGGCGCGCGCGCCGGGTCCATCAGGAACACCGTGGGTCCGGTTTCGGTCATGCCCATGCCGTTACATACGCGTACGCCCTTCGCGAGAAATTCGCGGATCAGGTTTTCCGGAAGCGGCGCACCACCGCATCCCCAGTGACGAACGCTTGAGAAGTTCGTGCGCTCGAACGACGGATGCAGGCTGAACGCCTGATAGATCGCGGGCACGCCGAAGAACAGCGTAATCATGCCGCTTGCGATCAGGTGAAGCGCTTCGTCGATTTCGAACTTCGGAAGGATGTGACTGGTGCCACCGGCGATGAATACCGGCAGCGCATGCAGATTGATACCGGCGGTGTGAAAGAGCGGCAGGAAATTCAACGTGCTGTCGGCCGCGGCCATCGACGTCGCCTGCTGGATGTTGACGTAGTTTGCGAGCGCCATGCCGAAGGTCTGGATCACGGCTTTCGGTTTGCCGGTCGTGCCGGAGGTGTAGAGCAGGTACCAGATACGCTCGGCTGGCCACGAGGAGGATGCCGTCCTGGATACTGCGGTTTCCTCGATCATCGCTTCGTAGACAGAGAAAGGAATGGCGCGAAGACCGGAAGCCTCATTGAGGCTGTTCGCGAGCGCGGCGTTTTCGTGATCATGAAACAGAAGTCTCGCTGCGCAGTCCGCTACGATCGGCGCAAGTTCCGCTGTGGTCTGGCGCCAGTTCAGCGGTACCAAAATGACGCCTGCCTTCGCGCAGCCGAACAGGATTTCAAAGAAGGTCGCGCTGTTCTGGCAGAGGATGGCAGCGCGCTCGCCGGGTGCGATGCCGAGTTTGCGCAAGACTGTGGCGCAACGCTCGGCGCGATCATCGAACGTGGCGAAATCGATCTGCCGTCCGGTCGCGGTTTCGCGAAAGGCGATTGCCGCGGGGGAAAGCTCGGCGCGCTTGCGGGCGAAGTCGGGGACCTGCTGCATCAGGCAACCGCCAGGAATTTAGCCATGCCCGCCTCGGCTTCCTCGCTCTCGATCGTGTGCACGAAGCGCTCGAATTCCTGCCGAAGCTTGTCGGCAATCGCGCTTCGCCGCTCGGGCGGTATCAGGAGTTCGCGTGTCGCGCGAAGGCTGCCACGAGATTTTCCGCGCAGTGTACCGATCCAGCCGGCGATGACGTGATCGATCTGTTCTGGAGCGACGGCTTCGGTTGCAATCCCGTAGGCGACCGCGGAATCGGCGCTGACATGGCGATTGAGGATCTGAATCTCGCGCGCACGCGCGATGCCGATCCGCTCCGGTAGCATCGCGGTCCATCCGCCATCGGGCGAGAAGCCGACGTCTACATAGTACGGAGCGATGAAGGCCAAAGAGGACATAGCAACGAGATCGGCGGCAAGCACGAGACCGAGCGAGCCTCCGGTTACGGGCCCGTGCACGCGCGCAATTACGGGCATCGGCATTTCAATCAGCGTAAGAATGGCGGTATGCAGTCCGCCGACGAGGGTTTTGGCGTAGGCGCGGCGTTGTCCGCGCGGGATAGCATGGAAGGCCGCGACGTCGCCGCCTGTGGAGAAGCTCTTTCCCGCGCCCGCGAGCACCAGCGCGATAAGGTCGTGCTTGCGCGCTTCGGCTAAAGCGGCATTCAACTGCGTGACCAGTTCGGGAACGAGGCTGTTGTGCCGCCGCGGACGATTGAGCGTGAGGTGCGCGACGCCATCCGAAATCGTCAGAACGACCAGCGGCTCAGTGGTCATCGTGCCGCTCCAGCCCGACAGCGATCATGTCGAACGCCGCATCTGCGATCGGTTTCAGCGGCACCGACGACTCCCAGATGCCGTAGCGATGGCCGAGCATGACCGCGAGGCCCATCAGCGCCCAGGCGCGGACATCGGCATTGCCCGGGCGTATTTCGCCGCTGCCTTCTGCGGCAATGAGCGCCGAGCGATAGTTCCGCGCGAAGTCGTCGTAGTATCGGCGATACACCGAAGGATCGACGAATTGGGATTCCTCGACCACCCGATAGAGGTTCGGGTTGGCGCGCGCGAATTCGAGAAAGGCGAGAAGTCCTGCGCGTTCCGCTTCGAGCCGCGAACCGGCGTCGGCGATCGCGAGCGTCAGGTGACGCCGCAAGCGGCGGCCCATGCGCAGCACGAGTTCGCGCAGCACATCCTCCTTGTTGCGGAAGTACAGATAGAAAGTACCCTGTGCGACGGCGGCTTCGGCCGTGATTGCGCTCACGGAGGCTTCGGCAAAGCCTTTTTGCCCGATCTCCCGCTCGGCGGCGTCCAGAATCTTCTGTCGGGTCAGCTCGCCCCGGTTGGTTTTTGGGGCGAGGCCGGCGGGTGAGGGTTCGGAATTGGACATGATTATACTGTCATATTTCTAGTTTCAGGCCGGGTCGAGAACCGTTTGAAAAGCCACCTTGACGCTATTTTTCTTGCTGGATACCCTTTACGCCAAGCATAACAAACAACATGATACATGAATCAACTGTCATGTTGATAGCAAATTTGGGGAGGTTTTCATGAAAGGGCAGTTCCGCCGCGCCGGTCAGCTGCGCGCCGTACTTTCGCTTGCCGCAGCAGCACTCGTTTTCGCGGGGCCCGCGAAGGCGCAGGCGCCGGATCTCAAGATCGCGCTGATCGCCGGTAAGACTGGTGCGCTCGAGGCTTACGCCAAGCAGACCGAGGCCGGCTTCATGCTGGGCCTCGAATATCTGACCAAAGGCACGATGATGTGGGAAGGGCGCAAGATCGTCGTTTCCGTGAAGGACGACCAGCTGAAGCCCGATCTCGCCCGCTCGTTGCTCGAGCAGGCTTATGCCGACGAGAAGGTCGATATCGCCGTCGGTACGACGTCATCGGCGGCGGCACTTGCGATGCTACAGATCGCGCAGGACTACAAGAAAGTGCTGCTCGTCGAACCCGCAGTCGCCGATGTTATCACGGGTGCGCGGTGGAACCGCTACATCTTCCGTACTGGCCGCAACTCGACGCAGGATGCATATGCCGCTGCGGCGGCGTTCCCGAAAGAGGGCGAGGTTTATGTCGCCACGCTCGCGCAGGACTATGCCTTCGGCAAGGACGGCGTTGCCGCGCTGAAGACGGCGCTGGGTGCGATCCGCCCCAACGTAAAGGTCGTTGCGGAGGAATATGCGCCGCAGAACACGACCGACTTCACCGCCTACGCGCAACGCCTGTTCGACGCGCTGAAGGACAAACCCGGCCGCAAGTTTATCTCGATCATCTGGGCCGGTCCGCATCCGCTGCCGAAGATCGCAGCACTTAATCCCGGCCGTTACAACATCGAGCTGATGCCGGGCGGCAATATCCTGCCCGTGATGCAGCTCTATAAGGACTATCCGGGCATGGAAGGCGCGATCTACTACTACTGGGGCTTCCCGCAGAACGACATGAACAAGTGGCTCGTCGCGGAACACCAGAAGCGCTTCAACTCGCCGCCGGACTTTTTCACCGCCGGCGGTTTCGCCGCCGCGTCCGCCGTGCTCGCGGCGGTGAAGGCTGCGAAATCGACCGACACGGAAAAGCTGATTTCCGCGATGGAAGGACTGAGCTTCGAAACGCCGAAAGGTACGATGACCTTCCGCAAGGAAGATCATCAGGCGGTTCAGGAGATGTATCAGTTTAGGGTCAAGGCGAACGCGACCGGCAACGACTTGCTCGATCTGGTGCGGGTCATTCCGGCGTCTGAACTCCCGATCCCCGTAACCAACAAGCGCTAATCGCTCGCATTACGACACGCTAACGGGGCGAAGCGGTCATCCCGCTTCGCCCCTGTTGTGAGAAGACGATGGACGCCACAGCTCCGGTTCTGGAAACGCAAGACCTCACCATACGCTTCGGCGGGCATGTGGCGGTGAACAAAGTCACATGCGCGTTTCAGCCCGGCACGCTGACGGCGATTGTCGGCCCGAACGGCGCAGGAAAAACGACGTATTTCAATCTGATCTCCGGGCAACTTGCGGCGAGCGCCGGAAAAGTGCTCGTGCGCGGCAAGGACGTTACGCGCCTGCCTGCGTCAGCGCGGACGCAACATGGGCTGGGGCGCGCGTTTCAGCTTACCAACCTGTTTCCAAACCTCTCCGTGTTCGAGAACATCCGGCTCGCGGTGCAGGCGCGCATGGGGACGGGACTGAGCCTGCTCACGCTGTGGACCGACCGGCGCGACGTAATGCACGCGGCCGGTGTCATTCTCGAACGGATGCGGCTTGCCGATAAGCGGGAGACGGTCGCCGGAGCTTTGCCGCATGGCGATCAGCGCAAGCTCGAGATCGCACTCCTGATTGCGCTAGGACCCGATGTCTTCATGTTCGACGAGCCGACCGCCGGCATGTCGGTGGACGAGGTGCCGAACGTGCTCGAAATCATCGGCGAGTTACAGCGCGACGCCTCCAAGACCATCCTGCTCGTCGAACACAAGCTCGATGTGGTGCGCTCACTCGCTGGCCGTATCATCGTCCTGCACAACGGCGTACTTGTCGCCGACGGAGAGCCGGCGGAAGTCATGGCCTCCGCGATCGTTCGCGAGGCCTATCTCGGACAGGAGTTCGAGGATGTCTGAGCCGCTGCTGACGCTGGAAGGCGTGCACACGCACATCGGGCGCTATCACATTCTACAGGGCGTGGATTTTGCCGTTCCGCGCGGCAGCTTCACCGTACTTCTCGGCCGTAACGGCGCGGGTAAGACGACGACGCTGCGTACTATCATGGGGCTCTGGAAAGCGTCGCGAGGAAATATCCGGTTCGCAGGCCAGGACCTCGCGGCTCGTCCGACGCCTGAGATCGCGTCCTCTGGTATCGCCTATGTCCCCGAAAACATGAGTGTGTTTTCAGGTCTTACGGTGCGCGAAAACCTCATTCTTGCTGCGCGCTCGGGCAAGATCGACGACACACGGCTCGAATGGATTTTTTCGCTCTTCCCCGCAATGCAGCGCTTCTTTGGCTTGGCGGCGGGAACGCTTTCCGGCGGTCAGAAGCAGATGCTCGCGATTTCGCGCGCACTGATCGAGCCGCGCGATCTGATTCTCGTCGATGAACCGACTAAGGGATTAGCGCCCGCGATCGTCGCGAACATGATCAAGGCGTTCCGCGAGGTGAAGAACGCGGGCACCACCGTCCTGCTGGTTGAGCAGAACTTCATGGCCGCGAAGATGCTCGGGGACTCGGTCGCGGTGATGGATGACGGACGAATCGTGCATCGCGGTGCGATGGCCGAGCTTGCCGCCGATCATGCGCTCCAGCACCGTTTGCTTGGCCTTCACATGGAAGTACACAAATGAGCGACGGAACCGCACAGCGCGATGAGGGAGTCGTAGCATCGCCGCCGATCGACTGGTTGCCGATCCTGTTGACTGTCGCGGTCGCATTGATCGCGCTTCCGCTGATCGGCAGCGTTTCAACCTGGGTTACGCTCACGGTCGCAGCCCTCGCGATGGGCATGATCATTTTCATTATGGCGTCGGGCCTTACCCTCGTGTTCGGTCTGATGGACGTAATCAACTTCGGACACGGTGTTTTCATTTCCGTCGGCGCCTACATGAGCCTGCTTGTTCTGCGGCCGCTGATGGGGTGGGTGGACTCGCCGTCTCTCATGCTCAACATCGGAGTGCTGATCCTTTGCATTCTCGTCGCCATGGCAGCTTCTGGCCTTTTTGGTCTCTTGTTCGAGCGCGTGATCATTCGCCCGGTCTATCGCCAGCACCTGAAGCAGATCCTCGTTACGATGGGCGGTCTGATCGTCATCGAGCAACTGTTGCACGTGTTCTTCGGCGGCAGCCCGATCACAATCGCCTTGCCGCATAATTTCCGCGGCGGCCTTTCGATCGGGCCCGATACGATTGTGGAGCGCTACCGGCTGATCGCGGTCGTGGTCGGCGTCGCCGTGTTTGTCGCCATGATGCTCGTGCTCAACCGCACGCGTATCGGTCTGCTTGTGCGAGCCGGCGTCGAGAATCCGGAAATGGTCGAGGCGCTCGGTTATCGCATCCGCAGGATTTTCGTTGGCGTGTTTGTTGTGGGCTCGGCGCTCGCCGGTCTGGGCGGCGTGATGTGGGGCTTCTACCAGCAGACGCTAACGATCGGGATGGGGTTACAGGTTCTGGTTCTCATTTTCATCGTCGTCATCATTGGCGGGCTCGGTTCTATCGGCGGCTGTCTGATCGGTTCGATGCTGGTGGCACTGGTCGCGAACTACACCGCGTTCCTGGAGCCGAAGATCGCACTCATATCGAATATCGCATTGATGCTGGTCGTGCTGATGTGGCGGCCGCAGGGGCTTTATCCCGTGGTAAAGGTGTGAGGCCGCCATGCTTTCCCGCGTAATCTCCGGCGATGGCCCGCGTTCGCCCGTTCTGACGGCAGCGCTGCTTCTTATTCTAGGTGTGCTGGCTTTTGCGCCGTTTCTTTTTACCGGCGCTCAGCCGCTCAATGTCGCGGCAAAGATCTGCGTCTTCATTCTACTGGTTGCGTCTTACGATCTGCTGCTCGGATATACCGGCATCGTATCCTTCGCGCACACGATGTTCTTCGGTATCGGCGGCTACGGCGCCGCTATAGCGCTATCGCGGCTTGGGCCTTCGTGGAGTGCGCTGGCGCTCGGCATCGTCGCCGCGATCGTTGTCGCAGGTCTGCTCGCGCTCGTGATTGGGCTCTTCTCACTGCGCGTACGAGCGATCTTCTTCGCGATGATCACGCTTGCTGTGGCAACCGCGTTTCTCGTGCTTGCGTCGCAGCTTTCCGGGTTCACCGGCGGCGAGGACGGGCTGAACTATAGCGTGCCGGAGAGTCTTCGCCCCTCATTCCGGCTGCTGGAGCAACCGGTGTTCGGCACGGTGATGAACGGGCGTATCGTAACGTATTACATTCTGTTCTTCGTCGTGCTCGCCGGCTTTCTGCTCTTGCTGCGGATCGTGAATTCGCCGTTCGGCAGTGTGTTGCAGGCGATCAGGGAAAATGAATTCCGTGCCGAAGCGTTGGGTTATCCGGTGGTCATATACCGCTCGATCGCAAGCGTGGTGTCTGCGGTCATTGCTGCTGTCGCCGGCGTTCTGCTCGCGCTTTGGCTCCGCTACACCGGTCCGGACACGACGCTGTCGTTTACAATCATGATCGACGTGCTCTTGATGGTGGTGATCGGCGGCATGGGCACGCTATACGGTGCGGTTATTGGATCGGTGCTGATGATCATTGCGGAGAATTATCTGCCTGCGGTGTTCGGAAAGCTTGGAGCGGCGGCTGCTGGAATCCCTTTCGCGCCGTTGATTCTCTCCGCAGACCGATGGTTGCTCTGGCTCGGAATTCTATTTGTACTGAGCGTCTACTTTTTCCCGACAGGCATAGTTGGAAAATTGCGTACGCATTGGCAGAACAGGAAACGCGGAGCCGTGTGAGCGCGAAGCAGCGGGCTGCGGTCTCTATATCGCCGTCTTATCTGCGCCTTTGAGCGAGAGTATTTCGCGGGCTTCGTCTGGCGTTGCGAGTTCCAGACCGAGACCCTCGATCATCTGGCGGACCATGCGAACCTGATCGGCGTTGGATTTTGCGAGTTTTCCCGCGCCCGCCCAGAGCGAGTCTTCGAGGCCGACGCGCACGTTGCCACCCATGGCGACAGCCTGTGCCGCAATCGGAAACTGGTTTCTCCCGGCGCCGAGCACCGACCAGCGATAGTTATCGCCGAACAGCCGGTCTGCCGTGCGCTTCATGTGCATCACGTCTTCCGGATGCGGGCCGATGCCGCCCAGAAGGCCGAAGACCGACTGAATGAAAAGAGGCGGCTTGACGAGGCCGTGATCGAAGAAGTGTTTCAGGTTATAGAGGTGTGCGATGTCGTAGCACTCGAACTCGAAGCGCGTGCCGTTGTCGTAGCAGGTCTTCAGAATGTATTCGATATCCTTGAAGGAGTTTCGAAACACGAGATCGCGCGAGTTTTCGAGATGCTCGCGCTCCCACTCGAACTTGAAGTCCTTGTACTTGTCGAGCAGGTGAAACAGCGCGAAGTTGATCGAGCCCATGTTGAGCGAAGCGACTTCCGGCTTGAAGGTCGCGGCAGGCAGCACGCGCTCCTCGACCTTCATGTAAGGGCTGCCGCCGGTCGTAATATTGATCGCAGCGTTGGTCTGCTGCTTGATACGCGGCAGAAAACGCGCGAACGCTTCCGGTGTCTGGTCCGGACGGCCGTTCTCCGGGTTGCGCGCATGCAGATGCAGGATGGCAGCACCTGCTTCGGCGGCCGCGACCGCTTCGGCCACGATCTCATCCGGCGTGATCGGAAGATGCGGCGACATCGAAGGCGTGTGAATTGCGCCGGTGACCGCACAGGTCACGATGACTTTTCTGGAAGCCGCCATTGAATATCTCCGGGATTGAGTGGATGCGGCGCTATGGCCGCTTCTCGTTGATGGCCGCCCAGACGCGCGAAGGCGAGGCGGGAAGGTCGAAGTGTTCGACGCCATAGACCGAGAGGGCGTCGATCACGGCCGCGATGCCGGAAGGCAGCGAACCGGCAACGCCGGATTCACCGGCACCTTTGACCCCGATCGGATTGGTGGTGCAGGCCACGCTGTGATGGCCGGTCGCAAACATCGGCATGCTGTCCGCGCGCGGCACGAAATAATCCATGAGCGACGCATTGATCAGCTGACCGTCGTTGTACAGGAGGTGCTCGCCGAGCACCTGGCCGAGCCCTTGCGCGATGCCGCCATGGACCTGCCCGTCGACGATGGTCTCGTGGATGATGTTGCCGACGTCGTCGACCGCGGCATAGCGCGCAATCGTGACGACGCCGGTATCCTGATCGATCTCGACCTCGCAGACATGGCAGCCGTTCGGAAACGACATCTGCGGTGACGTGAACTCGGATAGAGAGTTCAGCGGACTTCTCTCGGAAGGCGGCAAGATCGCCCCGCTAGGAGAGCGCCGCGCGAGATCGAGCAGCGAGATCACGTGATTGGTCTGCGGCACGCGGAAGTCGCCGTCCTTGTATTCGATCTTTTCTTCGCCAACGCCGAACATCTGTGCCGCAAGCTTACGGCCTTTTGCGATGGCGTCGTCACAGGCAATTGCAGACGCGCTGCCTGCCATCATCAGCGAACGGGACGCCACGGACGGCGTGCCGTCCGGCACCTCATCGCTGTCGCCTTCGATCAGCTTTACTTTCGAGATGTCGATGCCGAGCCGGCTCGCGACCACGCGGGGCAAGGTCGAAAGATGGCCTTGCCCCATCGCCTGCACGCCTAGACGGATCGCGGCGGAACCGTCCGCCTCGAAACGCAGATCGGCCTTTTCGTTCAAGATGCCTCCGGCAACTTCGAGGAAGCAGCAAATGCCGATGCCGCGAAGTTTCCCTTGCGCGCGGGATTGCTCGCGGCGCTTTTCGAAACCGTTCCAGTCCGAAAGCGCAAGCGCCTTGTCCATGCACTTTTCGAATTCGCCGCTGTCGTAGATCGGGCCGTTCGGGGTCTTGTAGGGCATCGCATCCGCCGGGATGAAATTCCTGCGGCGGATTTCGGTGCGCTCGATCTTCATTTTTCGCGCGGCGTTATCGAGAAGGCTCTCGATCAGATAGATCGCTTCCGGGCGGCCTGCGCCGCGATAGGGCCCAAGCGGAGCCGCGTTCGTAAAGACCATCTTCACGTCGATCGCGATTGCCGGAATGCGATAGACGCTGGAGAGGCAGTTCTTCGTATTCATGGTCGAGAAGATCGCGGCGTATTGGGTCGTGTAGGCACCGAGGCCGACCGCATTCCGAACGCGGAAAGCCAGGATCTTGCCATTCTTGTCGAACGCCATGTCGCCTTCGAGAACGCCGTCGCGGCCCGCGGAGTCGGCAAGAAAACTTTCCATGCGCATTGCGCGCCATTTCACAGGGCGGCCTGTCTTGCGTGCCGCGTAGAGCACCGCCGCATACTCGGGATAGGTCTGCGCCTTCATGCCGAAGCCGCCGCCGACATCCGGCGTCAGCACGCGAAGTTTTTCGAGCGGTACCTTAAATACGCCCTCGGCGAGCAGCTTCCGCACAACGGCGACGCCCTGCGTGGTTGCCGTAAGCGTGTACTTCTCTTCCTTCGCGTCCCATTGCCCGACTGCGGCGCGCGGCTCCATCGCCACCGCTGCGACGCGCGTGTCTTCGAGCTTCACTTTTTCGATATGGGCGGCCTGTGCAAAGGTGGCCTCGACCGCTTTCGCGTCGCCGTCTGTCCAATCCATCGCAAGATTGCCGGCTGCGTTCGCATGAAGCAGTTCGGCGCCTGCGGCCATGGCTTCGCTCACATGCGAGGCGCTCGGCAGTATTTCGTAGTCGATGTCGATCTTCTCTGCGGCGTCCATGGCTTGGCGCAGTGTTTCGGCGACTACGATGGCAATCGGCTCGCCGACGTAACGGATACGATCGTGAGCGAGGGGAGGCATTGCGGCAGCGACCATCGGTTTGCCGTCGCGTCCTATGCCGATCGCAACCGGCGGAATGGCGCCGAGGCCGTCGGCAACGAGATCTGCGCCGGTGAAGATGCCGATCAGCCCGGGCATTGCCTGAGCCTCCGCGGTGTCGATGCCGTTTATTCTCGCGTGTCCGACCGGCGCGCGCAGAAAGGCGGCATAAGCCTGGCCGGGAAAGTTCAGATCGTCGGTGAACTGCCCTTTGCCGGTGACGAGCGGTTCGTCTTCGCTGCGTTGGGCACCGGCATCGGAGCCAAAGCGGGTCGTGAAATTCATACGCGGTCCTTACTCACTCGGGGATGTCGCCGAAGCGCAGGATCAACTCTACTGCGCCGCGAATATCGTCTTCCAGAGCCTTGCGTCCGATTTCTCCGTTTCTTTCCTTCATCGATTGAATCATGCGGCGGTGCGAGTCGGGTGCGAACTTGTTGGTCGCCATGCGGCCCTTCACGCCCATCGAAAAATGCAGGAACGGACCGAACTGGAGCCACATGTTCTCGATCATGCTGAGCAGTACGGGCATGTCCGCCGCCCGATAGATCGCGAAATGAAATTCCTTGTTCAGCAGGAACGGCTTCTGCGACTCCGGAGGCTTGCGCATCTCCGCGATAAAGCCTTCGTTGGTTTCTTCGAGCCGGCCGATGGCTTTATCGGAAATTTTCTCGGCCGCGGTCGCGACCGCAAGACCTTCGAGCATGATGCGGAGCTGGATCAGTTCGTCGAAGCGCGCTCGCGGCATTTTCGGCACGCGGATCGCGCGGTTCGGCAGCACTTCGAGTGCGCCCTCCGCCGCAAGCCGATGCACGGCTTCGCGGACAGGCATCAGGCTCGTGCCGAATGCTGCGGTGAGTTGGCGCAGCGTAAGTTTCTCACCCGGCTGTACGCCGCCGACCATCAGGAAGTTGCGAAGCTCGTTGTAGACGCGCTTTCCGAGCGTATCGGTGCCAACAGGATGAATGCCGGAAAGAGCGGGGTCCTCAAGATTCATACGCTGTGCTCGTGTTTCCGGCTTGACTCTGCGTTTCAAAAACGGTGATCTGTGATCACATAGCACTGGGGAAAACCCGGGCACAAGCGTCTAGGGGAGGTAAACATGCTGAATTTACGAGCGTTGATGCTTGGCGGTGCGGTCCTCGCACTGTCCGTAGCTGTTGGAGTTTCGCCGGCTCAGGTGCAGGAAAAGAAGCCGATCAAGATCGGTTTGCTCGCGCCCTTGACCGGCCCGCTGGCGTCGCCCGGTACCGAGATGGTCAATGGCTTCCGCCAGTACTGGAACAGCGTGAACAACATGGCCGGCGGCCGGAAGATCGAGATCGTGGTCGCCGACACGACCTGCAATCCCGATCAGGCACTCACGCAGGCGCGCCGTCTTGCGCTTCAGGAAAAAGTCGATCTGCTCGTCGGCCCACTCTGCGGCCATGAAGGTCCGGCTGTCGCGCAGGTCAGCGCGGAAACCGGCGTTCCGCTCGTGATGGATCCGGCGGGTGCCGACGACGTCACAAAGTGGAAACGCACGCCGACCGTGATCCGTACGGCCGTTTCATCGAGCCAGATCGGACATCCGCTCGGAGAATATCTCTACAAGGATCTCGGCCTGCGCAACGTCACTTTCATCGGCGCGGACTACACCTTCGGCCATGAAGTGACGCTCGGCGCGGTGAAGACCTTCACCGATCTCGGCGGCAAGGTCGACCGCATCATCTGGAACCCGGTCGGCACCAAGGACTACAGCACGACCGTGAACAGCATTCCGGCCGGCACCGGCGCGGTTGTGCCGATCGTGGTCGGCGCAGATCGCATCCGCCTGTTCGAAGACTGGTTCAACTACGGCATGGACAAGAAGCACAAGATTGTCGCGTCGTACTGGCTGCATGAAGACGTGCTTCCGCAGCTCGACGACCGCGCGGTAGGCATCATCGGCAACGTGCTGCACTATGTCGCCGGCATCGACACGCCGGAGAACAAGGCCTTCGTCGAGGAGCACTACAAGCTCTACAAGCGCATCCCGTCGTGGTTCGCGGAATCGGCCTATACCGCCGGTCTCTGGGTCAAGACTGCGCTCGACAAGATCAACGGCAATGTCGAAGACCGCGATGGCTTCCTGAAAGCGATGCGCACGGTCGAGGTGAAGGCGCCGCGCGGTCCTGTTAAGCTCGATGCCTACGACAACCCAATCCAGAACGTTTACGTCTCGAAGGTCGAGAAGGTGAATCACCCCGTGCTCGGCAATGTTCTGATGAACAAGCCGATCAAGACCTATGAAGCGGTGTCGCAGTTCTGGACCTGGAAGCCGGAAGAGTTTCTGGCGCGCGGCCCTTACAAGCGCTGATCTGCAAGTTTGACGCCGGGCGGCGTTCGCGCGCCGCCCGGTTTCAATTTCCGCCCGGCATAAAAAAAGATAAGCGACGGAAATGACCGCTATCGTTCTTCAGGCAATCAACGGACTATCGCTTGCGGCGCTGCTGTTTCTGCTCGCAAGCGGATTCACCGTGACGTTCGGCTTGATGCGCGTCGTCAATATGGCGTACGGCGTCTACTATCTGCTCGGCGGCTACATCGGCCTGACCGTCATGCGCGCGACAGGAAGCTTCGAGCTTGCGATGCTAGTCGGCGGTTGCGCGATCGTCGTGCTCGGCTTCTTCGTCGATCGCTTTCTCATTCGCCCGATCGGTTCCAACCATCTCGCACAGGTATTGCTTACCGTCGGTGTCGCATTCTTCGTAGGTGAGGTTTGCCTTGCGATCTGGGGCGGCGACAGCCTGAAAATTCAGCTGCCTTCGTATCTGCGCGGTTCGGTCGAGCTTCCCGGCGGCATCTACTATCCCAAGCTGCGCCTTGCGCTGATCGGATTCGGTGTCTTTGCAGCGCTTTCGCTATGGCTGCTCTATCACAAGACCCAGATCGGCGCGGTCGTTCGCGCGGGCGTCGATGATCGCGAGATGGTCACCGCCATGGGCATCAATATCGATCTTCTGTTCGTGCTGGTTTCGGCGCTGGCCTCGTTTCTGGCCGGCGTGGCCGGCGTTGTCGGCGGCGCGTTCCTCACACTTAATCCCGGCGCGGAGTGGGATATTCTCGTGCTTGCGCTCGTCGTCGTGATCGTCGGCGGTCTTGGCAGTCTTGAAGGCGCGGTGCTCGGAAGTATTGTCGTCGGTCTTCTCGATGCCTACGGCCGCTGGCTTGCGCCTGATTTCTCGTACTTCGTGCTGTTCGGGCCGATGGCGATCCTGCTCCTGTTCCGCCCGACGGGAATCTTCGGCAAGGAGCATTGACGATGAATATTCGTGTCATCGGCATCGCCGTGCTCGCCGCCGTTCTAGCCCTCGTGCCGAGTGTTGCGAGCGAGTACTGGGTCGGATTGCTCACGCAAATTCTGATTTTCGGATTGCTCGCGCTTTCCGCCGACCTGCTGCTCGGCCATGCAGGATTGTTCTCGCTTTGCCACGCTGCTTTCTTTGCCGTTTCCGCCTATACGGTAGCGATCCTGCAAACGCGCTACGGCGTAACCACGATTCCCGCGGCGCTCGCGGGCCTCGGCGCGGGGACGCTGCTTGCCGCGATCTTCGCGTCGGCAGTGCGCACGCGAGGCGTTTATTTCATCCTGATCACGCTCGCTTTCGGCTATATCGTGTGGGGCGTTGCGCATCGCTGGGCTTCTTTCACCGGCGGCGACAACGGCGTGACCAACGTGCCGCCGCTCACGCTTGCCGGGATGCAGATCGCCACCAAGGCGCATTACTATTATTTTGTGCTCATCGTACTTGCGCTCGCGCTCGCCCTCTATCGCATTCTCACTACGTCGCCGTTCGGGCTTGCGCTGCGAGGCATAAAGTCTAGCGAGACGCGCATGCGCAGTCTCGGCTATCGGGTCGGCGCGCATCTCTATGTCGCCTTCGTGATCTCCGGCTTTTACGCGAGCCTCGCCGGCGTGCTCTACATCTATTTTAATCGCTTCGTGAATCCGGTCGCGGCCGGCTTTCCGTATTCGGTCGAAGCGATCCTGATGGCGATCATCGGCGGCACCGGCACCATCCTGGGGCCGTTCATCGGCTCGGGCATCATCCTGATCCTTCGCAATTGGGTCAGCGGCTTCTTTCACTATTACACGGCGGTACTGGGCCTGATCTTTATTGCGACGGTGCTGTGGGCGCCGAACGGAGTAATGGGTCTGATCAAGTCGTTGCGCTCAGGCAATCGCGGAGAGGGCGCATGACGGAGGTTGCGATCCAGGTCGACAATGTGTCGAAGCAGTTTGCGGGTCTGCGGGCCGTGGATTCCGTTTCGCTTTCGATCCCGCGCGGCGAACGCCGGGTGCTGCTTGGGCCGAACGGCGCGGGCAAGACGACGCTGTTTCACTGCATTTCCGGTACGCACCAGCCGACCGGCGGGCGCATCATGATGTTCGGAAAAAACATTTCCGGCATTTCGGAAAATGGCCGCACGGCGCTCGGCATGGGCAGGACGTTCCAGATTTCGAACGTCTGCACCGATCTGACGGTGATGGAGAATCTCCTGCTCGGCATGCTCGGGACCACTTCGCGCAAATGGAGCATGTTCTGGCCCGTGACCGCGGATGCCGCGCTGTTGCAGCAGGCAAAGACGGCACTGGAGCGCGTCGGCCTACAGGGCCGGGAAGACGAGGAAGTAAAATATCTTTCTTACGGCGAGCGCCGCCAGCTCGAACTTGCGCTCGCGCTCAGTTCGAACCCGCGCGTGCTCCTGCTCGACGAGCCTTGTGCCGGGCTTTCGCCGAGCGAGCGGCAGCATTTTTCGAAACTCGTCGCAAATTTAAGCCGCGAAATCACGCTCCTCATGATCGAACACGACATCGACGTGGCGCTTGCGCTCGCCGACAAGGTGACCGTGCTTCACCGCGGCAAGCTGATCTTCGACGGCCTGCCGGACGAAGTGCAGAAAAACGCCGACGTGAAGGAGGTGTATTTTGGCCGCCTCTGAAGCGTTGCTCGAAGTGAGCGACATCCATACCTATTACGGCGACAGCTACGTGCTGCACGGTCTATCGCTCTCGCTCGCACGCGGAAAGATCGTCGTCATTCTCGGCCGCAACGGCATGGGCAAGACAACGCTGGTGCGCTCGATTGCAGGTCTTACGCCACCGCGCCGCGGTGAAGTGAAGTTTGAAGGCCAACTGCTTTCCGGCCGCACGCCCTATGGGATCGCCCAGGAGGGGATTGCGATCGTGCCGCAGGGCCGGCGCATCTTCAAATCCCTGACGGTGCGCGAGAACTTGATGTTGCCGACGAGCCAGCTCGCGAAGGGCAAGAAACGCGCACCGCGCGCCGGCAAACAATGGAACCTGAAGGCGGTGCTCGACGAGTTTCCGCAACTCGCCGACCGCATCGGCAATCTCGGCAGCGCCTTATCCGGCGGCGAGCAGCAGATGCTCGCGATCGGGCGCGCGCTGATGGCCAATCCGACGACGATCCTGATGGACGAACCCTCGGAAGGTCTCGCGCCGAAACTTGTGCAGCAGGTGCAGGAAATTCTCGTCAGGCTTCGCAGCGAAGGGCACGCAATTCTGCTGGTCGAACAGAATCTGGGGCTTGCGCTCGCTGTAGCGGACGAAATCTATGTAATTTCCTCGGGGCGTTTTGTCTTTCACGGCACGTCGGAAGAACTCTCCAGGAACACCGAAGTGCTCGACAATCATCTCGGCGTGGCGAAGGGCCATTAGATGTCTTCGAACAGAATTCTTCTCGTCACCGGCGCGAGCCGGGGAATCGGAGCGGCTATCGCAAGACTTGCGGCAAAGCGCGGTTACGACGTGGCGATCAACTATGCCGGCAACGAAGCCGCCGCGAAGGCCGTCGTCGATGACATCAAGAAGGAAGGCCGCCGTGGCATTGCCGTCAAAGGCAACATGGGAAATCCGCGCGATATCGGCAATCTGTTCCAGGAGGTCGACAAGCAACTCGGCCGCCTGACCGATCTCGTGAACAACGCCGGCATCATGGGCTTCCCGAGCCGCGTCGATACGCTCGACCCGCAGATCTTGAAGGAAGTAATCGACGTCAACGTCACCGGCGCGATGCTGGTGGCCGGCGAAGCGATAAAGAGGATGTCGACGAAGCACGGCGGCTGCGGCGGCACAATCGTCAACATGAGTTCGATGGCGGCAGTTCTCGGCATGGCCGGCGACTACGTCTGGTATGCCGCTTCGAAAGGCGCGATGAACTCGTTCACGGTCGGGCTGGCGCGCGAAGTGATCGGCGAAGGCATTCGCGTGAACGCCGTATCGCCCGGCCTGATCAATACCGATATCCACGCATCGGCGGGGCAGCCGGATCGAGCCGAGCGCCTGAAGTCCGTTATCCCGATCGGGCGCTTCGGCGAGCCCGAAGAAGTCGCGCAGACCGTGCTCTACCTGATGTCCGACGAGGCGTCCTATGTCGTGGGCGCGAATGTGAGCATTTCGGGCGGCCGATAGAGATGGCTGCCGAACGGATCGTATTTCTGGACAGAGGCAGTCTTCGCGCACCGATCCGTGCGCCGCGCTTTCCGCACGAATGGAAGGACTACGAGTACACGGAGCCGGCGGATGCGCTGGGCCGCCTCAAAGGCGTTTCGATCGCGATCCTGAATAAAGTGCCGCTGCGGAGAAGCGAACTCGCGCAGCTGCCGGACCTGAAGCTGATCGCTATCGCAGCCACAGGCTCTGACGTAATCGACCTGAAGGCCTGCAACGATCTTGGAATCGCGGTCTCGAATATCCAGGGCTACGCCGTCAATTCGTTGCCTGAACATGTCTTCGCATTGATCCTTGCGCTGAGCCGCAGCCTGAACTGGCACAGGCAGAGCGTGGAAACCGGCGCCTGGACGAACTCGAAGACATTCTGCGTCTTTACGAACCCGATGCGGGACCTTGCCGGCTCTACGCTGGGTCTGATTGGTTTCGGTGCGCTCGGCCGGTCTGTCGCAGCGCTCGGCAAAGCGTTCAAGATGAGCGTCATCGCCTACGATCAGATGCCTGTGAACGAGCCGGGGGTTCGTGCTGCCTCGCTTGACGAGATCATCGAGCAGAGCGACGTGATTTCCCTGCACGTCCCGCTGACCGATGCGACAAGGAATATGATCGGTGCAAGCGCACTGGGGCGGATGAAGCGCCACGCGATTATCATCAATACCGCGCGCGGCGGACTGATCGACGAACAGGCGCTTGCGGATGCCCTTGTGAACGGCCGGATCGGCGGAGCCGGACTCGATGTTCTTTCTGTTGAGCCGCCACCGGCAGATCATCCGCTTCTGAAGCTGCGCCATCACAATCTGATCGTAACGCCGCATATGGCCTGGGCCAGCGAAGAAGCGATGCGGACACTTTCCGATCAGCTTGTCGATAACATCGAAGCGTTTATTGCCGGCAAGCCGCAGAACCTGCTGACGCAAACAAGCAAAATATAGAAAGACGTTCAAAAATGAAGATGCAGGGCAAGTTTACGCTCGCGGCGCCGCCTGCACAGGTGTGGGAGTGGCTCAATCAACCGGACGTGCTGAAAGCATGCATTCCCGGCTGTGAGGAAATTGAGCGGGACGAGGATGGAAAATTCAAGGCAGTGGTACGCCTGAAGATCGGGCCGCTCAGCGCGCGCTTCAAGGGCAATGTGCACTTTGCCGGCGTGAGCGCGCCGCATTCGTTCCGGCTCGTCGGCGAAGGCGAGGGCGGCGTCGCCGGTTTTGCCAAAGGCAGCGCGGAAGTCGTGCTTGCAGAGCATGACGCCGGTTGCGAGTTGACCTATCAAGCCGAGGCGCAGGTCGGCGGCAAGATCGCGCAAATGGGCACCCGCCTGTTGCAGGGCGTGGCAAATAAACTTGCGGATCAGTTCTTCGCGAGTCTGGCGCGGCATGCGGACGAGATGTCTTCAGCGGAAGCGGGCTAGCGCCGGCGCCGTTGAAGACATCGGTGGCGACACCGCGATGCCATCGTCGATCCGATTCAGAATCGAGTCTCAATGCTGACTGCGCTCGGCGTAGAATGCGCGGTTATCGGCAGGTGCCGTAGGGTGGCAGGTAACACGTCGAGTTCTGTCCATTTGGACAAACGCGCATGCTGTTCGAGCAGATTATGCCCTGCGTGCAGTATGCATAAGAGGGATTGTAACACCCGCCTGGTCCGTACTGGCCGGCCTGACAGGCTACCACGCCCAATCCACCGGGGCAGGAAATCGGAGACTGCTGGTTGGGTGCCTGCGTGATTTGCTGGCCTGTCGCTCCGTTTATTGCGGAGAGAAAAACCAGCGCGGCTGAAATCGCTAAGCTTTTCGTGCGCCTTTTCATCTGAGTATCCCCTGATGAATAACTCCAGATTTAAGGATGCCAGTGAATCCGGTATGGGAGTTTGAGGTGCATCAATAGTAGTCATGAACCGCTGGCGAGCTTTTTCGTAGCTCAGCCATCGCTCGGAAATCTGCCCGAGCACGAGGATGTCATCGCAAAAGTGCATTCGTCTTCAGGAATGCCGCAACGAAAAACCCCGGCCGTTCGGCCGGGGTTTTATGTTTCGGGCCGGCCGCTGCGCTAAAGCCGCTTCCGGTACCGCTAATTATCCTGCGCGGAACTTATGCGCCGTCCTTCAGGCTGGCCGCGACCTTGCCGCCGTCTTCCATGAACTTGGCCATCACCTGCTTGTGCAGCCAGATGTTCATCTCTGCTGAGCCGTCGAGCGCGCCTTTATAGCCGAGCTCCTGCGCAAGCTGTTTGCGCGATCCGAGGCTCGAGTCGATGTCGAGCAGCTTCATGAGATCGACGATCGACTGCTTCCAGTTGTAATTGTTCCGGCCGGTGCTGTCGGCGATTTTCTGGATCATCTCCTCGGCTTGCTCGCGAGTGATGGGATTCGCTTTGCCGGTCGCGGCATTGGCCGCTGCCGAAATGGTGCTTGCGAGTACGGAGCCAGCCGCCTTCGCCTTCTCGAAAATCGCGGAAACAATGCTACCGAATACGCTCATATTGCCGTCTCCTGTTGGGAATTACCCGCCCTTTGGCAAGACACTCTACCCATTCCAGATTCTCAGGAAAATAGGCTCCCGTAAGTAAATACCTGCGATTTTGCTTCGCAATAAGGGCCTCCGGTGGCGATCGGAGGGAGCAGGACCATTCCCCGGCAGCGCGAAATGGCGGGCTGTTGAAGCGCTTCGGCCTAGGGACGGCTACGCCTGATCTGGCGCGTACGCCGGTCACCTGAATGACATCTATCATTCTGGCCGTCGGCCGGAGGTCTGTTACCGGCCGGTGCCGTCGTCTTCTCAGGAGCAGGGCCGCCAAGATCGTAGTCACATGCGATGTCGAGATGTTCTGTCGCTGATGGAAGCATGGAGCCGAGGCAGCCGATCACCGGGCCTGCGGCGCGCCGCGCGATCTCGTTACAGGGGTGCGTAACGTCAGTTAGTCGTCTTCAAGGGAAGCGCGTTCAGGGCTGACATTTCAACTACTTCAACTACTTCGACTGCAAGCGGAGGTAATCCAATAACAGCAACGAATGAGCGATTGTATTGCGCTATCTCAGATGTAAGATCACCACTCTGTTTCGAGCGACAAATAATTCAGCGGCTGATTGAGAAATAATTTCTGCTGCAAATGATTGTCTGATAGTTGCGTGCTAGGGGGCGGCTATGTCGGTTATGGCGCGTGTTCTTTGCATCGCGCTTGTCGCGTTGCAGACGATTTCATGCACGCAACTCCCCAGCGAACCCAAGATAAAAGCATTCGGTCAGGCCATCGAAGGCGCTGCCGATATCTTCAAGCGCACCGTAGATGCTCACCTCGAACTGGCGCAGCGTCTTGGCGACGACTCGGCCGCGCTGGTCTACATTACTCGTCCGGAATCCAATGTTCTTCCGGACTACAATTTTCCGCCGATTGACTTCGATACGATTAAAAATGAAGCCTTGCTGCCACGGAGGCAACTGATCGATGCGATTGCCGGTTACGGCAAAGCGCTAGCCGAAGCTTCCGACAAGGGAGCAATCGATCAACTCGAAGCCGCAGCCATAACGCTGGCAACGACGGCGGGAACTGCATTCGCTCCGCTGATCGGAGGCGCAGCAATCCCGTTGATCAGTCCTGCGGCCCGTCTCGCGGGACGAGGTATCGGGCTTGCGGTCTCCAACGCTTACGCGACAGAGATTTACGCGATCATGCAGCGAATCGACCCGGTAATTGCCAAGGCTGTGGCAGAGCTTGTGTACAGCATGCAAGTTATAGAGCGACGCAATGAAGATAATTTAAATTCGTGGCTAGGAGTAAAGAGAGCAGTGCTCAATACAATTCGGGAAGACGGTAAGAGAATAAACAGTGCCGCCTATATCGAGTTCCGAGGCGCGGTAGCGGAGGCCCGGAGTATCGAAGTAAAAATGCTCGCTCTCAAGCGCTATCGGCAAGTGCTTAATGCACTTGCGGCTGCACATAAAAGCCTTGCCTCGCCGGAGGAGCCGGATGGTGAGTATGCATTGGTTCGTTTCATTTCGATCACCAAAGATGTTGAAAACATGATAGCTGCCGCGAATGCGACGAAGTAGGTACAGAGGATCCGATATGAGCGATTTCGATGAACTTCGCAGTGAGCTCTCGCAGTCGATAAAAGTTGTTTCAGTGATGCTTGGTCGTGCAAGCTCCGCTGACGACCGCATGCGGATGCTAGAGATATTACTGGAACTGAATCGGATTGCCACGATGATGGACACGCAGGCGCTTACCGAGCGGAACAAGGCAATCGAGGCGTTGGTGAACGGGCTTTCAGGTGCGGCGAAGAAGCTGAAAGATGTGCACGAACGGGCGGTCTCATTAACAAGGCGATTGCAATTGGCCGCCAAGGCGGTCGAAGCGCTCGGCAGTCTCGCCAAGCACGTGGCGGGGAACTAGCGTTTCGCAAGTCTGCGGCCTATTCCGGTTTCGTCGGGCGCGCCTTTTGAAGATCGACGCCGATCTGCCGGATAAACTCGAGCGTTGAGGGATTTCTTTTCGCGACCTTTATATTGGGATCGCCGCATATGGCTCGCGCGGCAGCGGGACTCGCTCACGCGGCAGGCGCAGGTGAGCCGGCAGCTGCTGCAATCCTATCAGGACCAGTTCCGGATCGGCTCCCGCTCTCTGCTCGATCTTCTGAACACGCAGAACAACGCGTTCGCAACCGAGTCCGCGCTGCTTACGGCGGAACATGCGGCGCTGTTCTCCGAGTACCGGCTGCTCGCTTCGATGGGCCGTTTGCTGAAAACCTTCAAAGTCAGTTCGTCGGAAGCTGCCAAGGCGGACAACCGCCCATCGCATCTGGTTCCGCAGACCCCGCCGTCGGAGCGGATGCCGCGTTCCAAAGGCGATCCCTGGTTCGAAATTCGCTGAGCCTCTTTGTAGGCATCCTGAACTCGCAGCAATCAATCTACTGACGCCCGGAGTGCATCTGGCGTCAGCAACCTGTGGCTTGTCCCCGGCTGACGAAAGACCGGGGACGCCTTCTTGCCTCAGACGTAACCCAGCCAGCGCCAGTAGGTCGCGCCAAGCACCATCACGAGTGCAAAGGCGATGACGGTCAGCACAAGTCCGGTGCGTACGAAGTCGCGCGCCGAGAAGGTGTCCGTGCCGTAGGCGACCATGTTCTGCGGCGCGTTGACGACCAGAATGAACCCGAAGCTGACGACGAACTGAAGCAGAAGCGTCATGCCCACGATATTGATTCCGGGCGTCGCAACACCCTGCAACACGGCGATGATGATCGGGATCATGGTCGAAGCCAGCGCGGTCGCGCTTGCAAATCCAAGATGGATGACGATCAGAAACAGGCTCATGACGGCGAGAATGAAGAACGCGGTCGCCTGCTTAAGGCCGAACTCGGCAACGACGAGATCGGCGAGCCAGGTCGCACCTTTGGTTTGCAGTAACGCCGTTCCGAGGCTGATGCCGATGCCGAACATGACGATCGTTCCCCAGGGAATGCGCGCTTGGGCATCTTTCCAGTCCATGATGCCAATTCCGGGGAACAGCATGATCGCGATGGCCGTCACGGTCGTCGTGCTCGTATCGAACCTGTGCAGCACGCCTTCCGTCGCCCAGAAGCCGATCAGCGTCAGCGAAATCGCAAGCAACTTCACTTCGGAAGCCTTGATCGTGCCGAGATCGTGCAGCTGTTTGCGGATGGCTTCGCGGCCACCCGAAACCTCGCGCACTTCCGGCGGCATCATCAGCATCATCACGAAATAGAGTGCGATCGACATCAGGATCGCGAACGGGGCGGCTGCGATCAGCCAGTCGAGCCAGGTCACCGTGTGTTTGAGTTGCCGCTCGATGAAGCCGACTGCGACCATGTTCTGCGCGGCAGCGGTCTTGATGCCGACGTTCCAGATGCTTGCGGTCTGGGTCGTCGTAATCATGAGCATTCCGGCAAAGGCGCTCTTTCTGCTGACGCTGAACGCAGCGATGATGCCCATCATGATCGGCACGATGCAGGATACGCGGGCGGTCGTGGACGGCACCATGAAGGCGAGCACGATGCCGACGATGATCGAGCCGATCACCACCTGACGGGTGCCGGTGCCGGCGCGGGAGAGAATGAAAAGCGCGATCCGCTTGTCGAGGCCTGTTGCGGTCATGGCGGCCGCCAGAAAAAGCGCGGCAGCCACGAGCGCGAGTGCGGTATTCGAGTATCCGCTGAAGGCAAGCCCCAGCGCGGCGCTGGTTCCGATCAGGTTATTCGGCGATGCGACGTTGGGAGAGAGTCCAAGCAGGATGGCCATGAGGGCTGCGATGACGACTGCGGACACCGCATAATCCATGGCTTCGGTCATCCAGACCGCAACCGCGAAGGCGAGAATGGCGAGCATGACCTTGCCGGCCACGGGCAGACCTGCAGGCGTGGGCAGCCAAAGGATCAGGACGAGAGCCGCAATCCCTGCGACAAGCCCCAGCACTCGCCAGGAGAGCAGGCCGGATGAGCCGACTTCATTCCGGTTCTTGGTGTTGCCGGGCGCAGCAGACATGGCGATTCCTCCGTGAATCAAGCAAGCGTGCCGTACAGCCACGTCGAGAGCTTTGCGAAAAATCAATATGGGTGTCGGCTGGTGGCAAGCACGAGGCGGCCGCCGCGAAATGTCATTATTTCTACTCAGCCGGAAACACACACCCTCTTTTCAGAACATCTGGATGGTTGTGTGGCAGGCGCCCCAGTTGAAGGGTGCGTTGACGCAGATCAACACCGGTACGTACCCGATGCCTGAAACTTAACTTCGCGTTGTTTCCGTTTCCGCGAGCATTGTTGGCGAAAGCAGGACATGAAGACGCTTGTACTGAGATCCGTGATGAAGCTGCTCAGCGCGGCGGTATTTCTTACCTTGGCATGGCCGTCTCACGCGCAGCGATCGGAAGACTGGCTTCGCTGCGAGAACATGGATCACAACTTTTCACCCGATCTTCAGATTGGCGGTTGTACGGCAGTGATTCAGTCGGGGAGAGAGACAAACCGGAACCTGGCTGTCGCATTCTACAATCGTGGAATAACTTATCGCCGGATTGGTGAGCGCGAGCGGGCGCTCAGCGATATCAACGAAGCGATTCGGCTGGATCCGCGCGACCCTGACCACTTCATCGCACGCGGGAATGTGTACTCGGACTTGCGGGAGAATGAGCAAGCGATTGCCAGTTATGATCAGGCAATCCGGATCAATCCGAATAACGCGCGAACGTATAATTACCGCGGTCTTAGCTATGAGGCCAAGAAGGACTACGACAAGGCCCTTGCAGACTACAATCGGGCGATCCAGCTGAATCCGAAATACGCGGACGCCTATATTAATCGAGGCGATGTTTATACAGCGAAAGGGGATCGCAATCGCGCCGTTGCGGAATACTCTGAAGCGATAAAGATGGAACCGAATAGTTATTATGCTTACTCGAACCGGGGTTATCAATTTGTCGAAATGGCCGAATACGATCGCGCAATACAGGATCTAAGCGAGGCAATCAGGATCAATCCAAAGGCGTTCAACGCTATCAACAACCGTGGCCGGGCCTATCTAAGCAAGAAGGATTACGACCGGGCACTTGCAGATTTCGAGCGCGTAATTGAACTGAATCCGAAATACCATTTTGCGTATAATAATCGGGGCATCGTTAATCTGCGCAAAGGCGACGACGACCGCGCGCTCGCTGATTTCAGCGAAGCAATTCGTTTGCAGCCGAACTATGCGACAGCATTCGACAATCGCGCCATCGTCTACGAGCGGAAGCGCGACTTCGATCGTGAAATAGCCGATCGCAACGATGCTATCCGGCTTGATCCTTCGAATGCGGGATACTGGAACTCGCGTTGCTGGGCACGCGCGGTAGCCAACCGCGACTTGCCGAGGGCGCTTTCCGACTGCGATCATTCTCTGTCGCTGGTGCCAAATGCACCCAATACTTTGGATAGCCGGGGATTCGTTTATTTTCGTCTCGGCAGGTTTGACGAGGCGATCAATGACTACAATGCGCGACTGAAGCTTCAGCCGAAAAGCGCGCATTCCTTGTACGGCCGCGGATTGGCCAAGCTCAAAAAAGGCGATGAGATAGGTGGAAAGGCCGACATTGAGGCGGCGAAGACCATCAGCCCCAAGATCGAGGAATCCTATGCAGGGTATGGAGTGAAATAAAAGATAGTTGCCGATTGGCGGGGCGGCATCACTGTGGCCATGGTGAATACGGTGTTCGCCGTAGTTTGGCGCCCGAGTGGGGTGTGTCGGTTTCGCGTTTGTTGTGCCCCCATCTTCTTCAGTCTGGTTCGCTTCCTAGACTTGATGCGGTGTAACCGGCAGATTGTCGCTGGGGGAGAACCGCATTTTGCTTTTGGCACAGGATCTCGCGGCCGTTGCATCCGGCGCACTGGTCGGCTTCGTACTGGGGCTGATCGGTGCCGGCGGCTCGATCCTGGCCGTGCCTCTTGTCTTCTACGCTGTCGGCGTTCCATCGCAGCACATTGCAGTCGGCACCAGCGCGGTCGCGGTCGCGGCCAGCGCCTTGATGAGTCTTGCAGGCCACGCACGCGCCAAAACCGTTCGCTGGCGCTGTGCGCTGACGTTCGCGGCGGCCGGGATTGTTGGCGCTCTGGCCGGAACGGTCGCCGGAAAGGCTGTTGCGGGCAAGCTGCTGCTCGGATTGTTCGGGCTGATGATGATTGTTGTCGGTGCTCGCATGCTGTTTCCGGTGCGTGCTTCCGCGCGCGGCGACACGCAACTGTCGAGCGACACCGCGCCTGAATTGCTGCCGCGGTTGATCGGCTACGGTTTGGCGGTCGGATTTCTCTCCGGCTTCTTCGGCATCGGCGGCGGCTTCCTCGTCGTGCCTGGCCTGATTTCGGCGACCTCCATGCCGGTCCTGAACGCGATCGGAAGTTCGCTCGTATCGGTCACAGCGTTCGGAACCGCGAGTGCTGCAAGCTATGCCTATTCGGGACTGGTCGACTGGCGCGTCGCAGCGTTGTTCGTCGGAGGTGGTGCTGTAGGTTCGCTGCTCGGTCTCGCCGCATCGAGGGCTCTGGGAAAGAACGAGCGGCTGCTGAAATCGATCTTCGCGGCATTCGTTATTCTGATCGGCTGTTATGTCGCATTCGATCAGGTTCGAGGATTTCTCTAGATATTTGCCTTTCTCCTGCTAGCGAGAGCAAACTTCGGATAGTGGCCGTTAAATTCGGATAGTGGCCGTTCAAAAAGTGCCGGAGGAAACGCGATGAAAAGAATTCTCTTCAGCGGATTGATCTGCATCCTTGCTGCAACGCGTCCGGCGCTAGCGCAGGATGCGCTGGTAACGCACAAGACGCTCAGCCCGGAACTCGCGCTCGAACTCGCGCGTGCCACGCTTGGCGATTGCCAGAAGCGCGGATTTCAGGTGGCGGTTGCGGTAACGGATCGCTTCGGCATCACGCAGGTTCTCCTGCGCGACCGCTTCGCCGGGCCGCACACTGTCCAGACCGCGATGGGCAAGGCGTGGACGGCCGTTTCGTTCAGGACACACACAAGCGATCTTATCGCGGCGACGGCGGCGAACTCGCCGCAAGCCGGAATCAGAAATCTCCCGGGTGTCGTGATCGTGGGCGGCGGAGTTCTCGTGGAAGCCGGTGGCTCGATCGTCGGCGCAGTCGGCGTGTCCGGAGCGCCCGGCGGCGATGCGGATCACGCCTGTGCCAAAACAGGCATCGACGCGATCCGCGAAAAGCTGGATTTCTGATCCCGCGCCGGAGCGGCGTGAAGGTCCGCTCAGCCGACCTTCAGATAGGCGAAGCCCTTCGACTGCAATTCGGCAACCGTCGCGACACCGGAAGGAACGAACTTGAGGAACGAGTCTTTCCGCGTTTTCACAGGATCGATTTTCAGCCGCTTGTAGGTGATCTGGCAGAGATAGGCTTCGACGCCGTACTTGCTCAGAGCAGTGAAGCGCTTGAACAGGTCGGGATCGATTTCGTCCTTCTCCCACGGCGTGTCCTTGCGGTCCTCGAGGAAGAATTTGAGTCCGGCACCATGAGCGACCACCACGAGCTTTAGCTTCAGCGGGTCGAACTCGTAAGCCGAATAGTGGTTCAGCATGTTCTGCATCATCTGCGAGAACCGGCCGGGATCGCCGAAGTCGCAATGATAGAGGCAGGCGAAATCGGTATCCTTCTTGACCTCAGCAACGTTCAACGCAACGGGGTTGCTTCGAGCGGCAGTCGCCGCGGCAAGTACCGCACCGGTGCCGATCAGCGCTCCGAACACTTCACGTCTGTTTTTCATGGGGCTCTCCAAGAATATTCCTGATGTCGTGGCAGTAGCGATGAAACGCTAGAGAAGAAAAAAGGCGCGCCGGAGCGCGCCTTTTTTCACAAGCTTACTTGTTGACCGGGCTCTCCGGGCTCATCAGGAGCGCGACCACATCCTTGATCTGGTCGATCGTCAGCACTCCGTTCGCGCCGAGGCGGGGCATGTTGGAGCAGGGCAGAGTCGCATGCGAATTATAGATGCGCTCGTACACCGCCTTCACGGCCTCTTCCTTAAACCCTTTCAGCTTCCCGTAGTTCAGGAGGCTCGGCCCGATCGTGCCGTAGCTCAATTCCTTCGGTGCCAGCTGGTGGCAGGCGTAGCAGTTGCCTCCGCTTGCGCGCTGCGGCGGATAGTCGGTGAAGCGCATGCCGTAGCCCGACTGAGCGACCGCTTCGCCCTTCTTCCAGTCGCCCATGAACTTGCCGTCGTCGGGATACTTGATCGACGCCTTGGCCGCTTTCTGGATTTGTGCGGCGATGGCGGCAGGCGGATTGTTCTTGTAAGCCGAGCAGTGCTTCATCGTTTCGTCGGGCATGAGACGATCTTTCCAGTCGTCCGGTGCCTTGGCGAACGCCGCCTTGATGGCGTCATCCGCGGAGAGTTTCTGCTGTGCGTAGGCAGCCGTGCTGATCGCGGCGGCGGCGACGAGAGCGGTTGCGGCGAGAATGTTTCGCATGTGCGTTTCCTCGTTTACCGCTTGAGACCGGGTGCGGAAATTTCGCCGCCTTCAGCCACCTTGCTGAGGAAGGCAATGATCGCAATGGTGGCGTCGGTACCGAGTTCGACCCGCGGCATGCGCATCTGCCAGTAGCAGTCGAAGACGCGGTGCTGCATGGTCATCACGTGGCTGCTCGAGACGCGGTAGCCGGGCCATTCGCCGACGACCTTCTTGGCTTCTTCAGGATCCGAGAGGTGCGGCAGACCCTGCAACCGGATGCGCTGACCGGATGTCGAGTGGCAGCTTGCGCAGGAAAAATCGAACGGGCCAGAGCGGCGATTGAACAGTTCTTCCCCGAGCGCCACGACGGCTTTCGCCTGCGGCGTGTCGAGCTTCGGTGCGAACTTCATGCCGGAAGATTTATGCGCGACATAGGTCGCGATCGCGCCGAGTTCCTTGACCGGCTTGCCGCCGGCCGGATGCGGATTTTTCACGAGTTCGGCGCGGTCGAAACCCTGCAAGGTTTCCATGCACCACAGGAGGCGGGCCTCGAGATCAAGCACCTTCTTCGCGTCGGCGAAGTAGCGCGGCAGTTCGGCGAAAGCGCCGTCTACCACGCCCGGGCCTTTGCCGAGATCGCATTTCTCGAGCGAAACCTTCTTCGGGCCGCGCGGCGTCTTCCATAGCTGTTCGCCGCGGTCGGCATCCAACAAGCCGGGATTGCTCCACGGATCGGCTTTCAACATCTTGCGATACTGTTCGATCGCTTTTTCCGTGGCGTCGTCCTGTGCATTCGCTGGCGCAGCAAAGGCAGCGCACGCGCACAATGCGCCGAGCACAATTCCAGTCAGCTTCATGTTGGCTTCCTCCGAACCCCTTTTGATTTAGTTGATTTTTCTTGTTTAGGGCAGTTCCAAGAATACATAGAAACATGCGAATGGAAAGAAGTGTTTTGCAGCGTTTATAGGAACCTGCGCACGAGATCGCGGAACGAACCTTCGAACAGAACGACGATGCCGAGCCTTGCGCCGACAATCATTCCTGCAACTGCGAGCGGCCAGGACAACGCAAGCAGCGAACCCGCAGTGAGTCCCTGACCGATCGTGCAGCCGCCGGCGAGGATTCCGCCGAATCCCATCAATGCTGCGCCGCCGAGATGCCGCCGCATTTCGCGCTGATCGTCGAAAGCTTCCCAGCGGAATTCATTCGAGAGCATCGCCGAAAGCCATGAACCGGCGATTACGCCGAGGACGCTGCCGACTCCGAACTCGATGAGGGTCGCTGGAGCGAGAAGGGCGCCGAAGATCGCGCGCCCCACCGGAGCCACGAACGTCAGGCTCTGCGGTTTCGACGGTCCTTGGAATTCATCGATCAAGGCTGTGGTCGCGAGCCAGCCCAATCCGATGCATAGACCCAGCGCAACTCCCGCCGCCAGCAGCCTGGGAGATTTGCGCAAGCGGGAATGAAACGCAGCGAAGGCGATCAGCAGGCCGCCGATTGCGATGGTGAGTGGCAGCCGCAGATCGGCATGCAGTGCCTGTCCGAGCACCGACGGAAGATCGGAAGAAATCTCCGAAGCGAAGCGGATCGGAAACGCCTCAAACACAGTGAGACGAACTCCTGAAAGAACGCCGCGCAGTACGGCGAGCGCGGTTGCCGCGAACACCAGCACCACGACAAGACTTCTGAGATCGCCGGAGCCGAGACGAACGAGCGATCCGAAGCTGCACGTGCCGACCAGCGCCATGCCGAGGCCGAAAATCAATCCGCCGAACAGGAGCCCGATCCAGGGAATTGCGGAAGCGACGTAGTTGGTTCTGGCTGGTTCCAGATAGCCGGCGACGATCAATGTCTGCGTGAAGAGGATTGCGATGCCCAACGCGAGACCGAAGATGCGGATACGCCGCGTGTCTCCGGCCACCGTCGCGTCTTCGATCGCGCCGAAGGAGCACAGCCGCGAACGCTGGGTTACGAATCCGGCGACACCGCCGATCGCAAATCCGGCAAGCGCTACTGACCATGCATAGGCCGACACCATACGCGCGCCTTGTTCAGTGTTTCAGGGCTTGCGTACCGGCCCCTGAATGCCGGTTATTTCTTTTGTTCAGGCTTCGCCGTTTCGCAGAAGATTCCGTAGATCACCGAAATGACCTGCCGGACGTTTTCGTTGGCGAGGCTGTAGTAGATCACCTTGCCGTCGCGCCGCGTCGTCACCATGCCGTCGAAGCGCAGCCGCGCGAGCTGTTGCGATACGGTCGGCTGGCGCAATGAGAGAATGGTTTCCAGTTCCGTAACCGAGCGTTCGCCCTCGGCGAGCAGGCAGAGCAGCAGCAGCCTGCTTTCGTGGGACAGCGCCTTGAGGAAGTCGCTTGCCTCGCGTGCGTTGCGCATGAGCTGATCGAGTTCGTCGGAGAACTCCGCACCGTCGCGCAATTCCCGTTCGATCGACTTCGATACGATTCTGGTCATAACATTCTCCGGCCGGCGCCGCGTTCGGCATCCGGCAACTTCTGAAGCAGTACGCCGAGCAGGCCCCAGAACGACGCCTCGTCCTTATACCCGGTAAGTCTGCCGATTTCCTTTCCGTTCTCAACGAGTACGAAAGTCGGCGTTGCGACTACAGGCGCGGAAAGGGAAATGTCCAGCGGCGTCTCTTTGGACAGCATGATTCTCCTGAGCGGCGCGATTTTGCTCTCGGGGGTCTTGGGATAGATGGGCCCGATTTCGCGGTGCCACAGAAGACACCACGGGCAACCGGGGCTTTCGAACATCACCAATTCGGCGGCGTGCGGGCGCGAAAAAGCACCGGAAAACAAGGCGCTGAATAAGAGGAAGGAGAATGCCGTCAGGACCTTTCTCCGTATCACCCTTCGCATTTCCTTCGCTCCGTCTCGGATAAATCGGCCTGGGAGGCTTTACATATAAAAAATTTAATATGAGAATATGTTCAAGAATAGCCCTGCTACAAGCAGGCGTGGGATGAAATCTAAGAGGAGAGGCCGATGGCTGTAACGAGGCCAATTGCGTCACGCCGCCAGGTCCTGTCGGGACTTGCTGCCGTGCCGCTGGCGTTTGCATTCCTTCCGCAGCTTGCGGAAGCAAGTGCCAGCGCGGTGGAAGCCGAAATCAAAAAGCTCTTTGGCGACAAGGCGATCGGATCGGGCAAGATCAAGCTCGACGCGCCGCAGATTGCCGAAAACGGCCTCGTGGTGCCGGTAACGGTCGAGGTGGAAAGCCCCATGACCGACGCCGACTACGTCAAGGCGATCCATGTTTTCGCCGACGAAAATCCGCTTCCGGGCGTCGTGAGCTACCGCTTCACGCCCGCTTCGGGCAAGGCGGTGGTTTCGTTCCGCATGCGCCTCGCGAGGACGCAGAATGTCGTCTGTCTCGCGGAAATGTCGAACGGCACCGTTCTCATGACGAAGTCCGAAGTCAAAGTGACCATTGGCGGTTGCGGCGGCTAGTCCGCGGCGCATCAGGAAAACGGTATCGATATGAGCAATCCTACACCCCGAGTTCGAGTTCCCGCCAAAGCCAAGGCCGGCGAGATCATCGAGATCAAGACGCTGATTTCCCACGAAATGGAATCCGGCCAGCGGAAAGACTCCGCCGGCAAGGCGATCCCGCGAAAGATCATCAAGGCCTTCACCGCATCCTTTAACGGCAAGCCGTTTCTGGAATCGGACTGGCATCCCGCGATCTCCGCGAACCCGTATCAGTCCTTCTTCTTCAAGGTTACGCAGGCGGGCGAATTCCGCTTCGTCTGGAAGGACGACGACGGCAGCGAGTACGTCGCGACGAACAAAATAGAACTGGCGTAAGCACGAGCTAAGCCGCTTACGCCGGCTTCTACCTTCGACATTCTGTCTACTCTACTGGGCAACCGGCAACGGCGGTGGCAACGGATGATCTCGCGTCGAAATTTTCTACAGGCGGCCGCAGCGGCTTCCACGATCGTAAGCGCCGCAGGCCTCGGGCCGATCGGCCGCGCCGCCGCGCAGCAGCGGCTCACTGCCGGACAGATCGCGCAATTCGATCCGCTCGGCACCATCACGCTGCTCTATGTCGCCGATATTCACGCGCAGCTTGTGCCACTCTACTTCCGCGAGCCGTCGATCAATCTCGGCGTCGGCGAAGCGAAAGGACAGCCGCCGCATCTCACCGATCGCGAGTTCCGTGAGCAGTTCAAGATCGCGGCCGGCAGCGCCGAAGCCTATGCGCTCACCGCCGACGATTTCGCGCAGCTTGCTAAAAATTACGGGCGCATGGGCGGTCTCGACCGGGTCGCGACGCTCGTGAAGATGATCCGCGCGCAACGCGGTGCCGATAACGTGCTTTTGCTCGACGGCGGCGACACCTGGCAAGGCAGCTGGACTGCGTTGCAGACGAAGAGCCAGGACATGGTCGATACCATGTCGAAGCTCGGCGTCGATGCGATGGTGGGACACTGGGAGTTCACGCTCGGCGCGGAGCGCGTGAAGGAGATCGCGGAAAAGGCGCCGTTCGCGTTCCTCGCGCAGAATATCCGCAGCCTGGAGTGGCAGGAACCGGTCTTCAAGGGCCGCAAAACATTCACGAAGGGCGGCGCGCGCATCGACGTCATCGGCCAGGCGTTCCCCCGCACGCCGATCGCCAACCCGCGCTGGATGATCCCGGACTGGGAGTTCGGCATTCGCGAATCCGAATTGCAGAAAGAAGTCGACGCGGCGAGGGCGGAAGGCGCGGATGTCGTCGTGCTGCTTTCTCATAACGGCTTCGACGTCGACAAGAAGCTCGCGGGCCGCGTCCGCGGGATCGACGTGATCCTCACTTCGCATACGCATGATGCGCTTCCCGATCTGGTCCGCGTCGGCAATACCGCGCTCGTCGCAACCGGCTCTCACGGCAAGTTCCTGTCGCGCCTCGACATCGAAGTGAAGAACAAGAAGGTCGCCGGCATCCGCTTCAAGCTGATGCCGGTGTTCTCGGATGCGATTGCGCCGGATGCGGAAATGAAGGTGCTGATCGATAAGATCCGCGCGCCTTACAACAGCGCGCTTTCGCGCGAACTGGCGCGGACGGACTCGCTTCTGTATCGCCGCGGCAATTTCAACGGCACCTTCGACGATCTGATCTGTCAGGCGATGCTGAAACAGCGCGATGCGGAAATTTCGCTCTCGCCGGGATTCCGCTGGGGCGGCTCGCTGCTTCCGGGCGATCCGATCACGTTCGAAGCCGTCGCCAATGCCACTGCGATCACCTATCCGGCCTGCTACCGGATTTCCATGACCGGCGCGCAGCTGAAAGAAGTGCTGGAGGATGTGGCCGACAACCTGTTCCACCCGGACCCTTATTTTCAGGGCGGCGGAGACATGGTCCGCGTCGGCGGCGTCGGATATTCGATCGACGTTTCGAAACCTGCCGGCAACAGAATCTCGAACCTCACGCAGCTTTCGACGAACAAGCCGCTAGATGCCTCGCGCTCCTATGCGGTAGCGGGCTGGGCGAGCGTGAACCAGAACGTAGAGGGTCCCCCGATCTGGGACGTGGTCCAGAAGCATCTCGCGGATGTGAAGACCGTCCGGATCGAACCCAACACCAGTGTCCGCATCTCCGGAGCATAGAGCCATGGACGCAAAGCGCAGCAACTCTGCCAAGCATCGTATCGGCGAATCCCCGGCCGCTGGTGGAAAGACGATGGATCGCCGCCGTTTTCTTGCAGGCGCAAGTCTTGCTGGCGCAGGTCTTGCGGCGGCAGCCGCGCTACCGGTGCGCGCGCAAACGCTTGCGAAGCCTGATCCGGCGATTACCGAAGTTCCGGACTGGTCGCGCTATCTCGGCGAAGGTGTTGCTGCGCGTCCCTACGGGTCGCCGTCTTCCTTCGAGAAGCATGTAGTCCGGCGCGATGTCGAATGGCTGACGGCAAGCCGCGAGTCCTCAGTGAACTTCACGCCGCTGCACGAACTCGACGGCATCATCACGCCGAGCGGCCTTTGTTTCGAGCGCCATCACGGCGGCATCGCCGAAATCGATCCGGCGCAGCACAGGCTTATGATCAACGGTCTCGTCGAAAAGCCGATGGTCTTTACGATCGAGGACCTGAAGCGTTTCCCGAACCGCATGAACCGCGTCTACTTCCTCGAATGCGCGGCGAACAGCGGCATGGAGTGGCGCGGCGCGCAGCTGAACGGCTGTCAGTACACGCACGGCATGGTGCACAACGTGATGTACACCGGCATCTCGCTCAAATCGGTGCTCGATCAGGCGGGCATCCGCCCGAATGCGAAATGGCTTCTCGTGGAAGGTGCGGACTCCGCGGGCATGACGCGCTCGATCCCGATCGAGAAGGCGCTCAAGGATTGCATGGTGGTCTGGGGCATGAACGGCGAGGCGCTCAGGCCCGAGCAGGGCTATCCGCTGCGGGTCGTCGTTCCCGGATGGGAAGGCAACATGTGGGTGAAGTGGCTGCGCCGCATCGAAGTCGGCGACCAGCCCTGGCAGCATCGCGAGGAGACTTCGAAATACACGGATCTTTTGGAGAACGGCACGTCGCGCCGTTTTACCTTCGTGATGGACGCAAAGTCGGTCGTCACCAACCCGAGCCCGCAGGCGCCGCTCAAACACAAGGGACCGAACGTGATGACCGGGCTCGCCTGGTCAGGGCGCGGCACCATCACGCGCGTCGACGTTTCGATCGACGGCGGCAAGAACTGGCGCACGGCGCGCATCGACGGCCCGGTTCTGCCGATGTCGCTTACGCGGTTTTATTTCGACATCGACTGGAACGGGCAGGAGATGCTGGTGCAGTCGCGCGCCTTCGACTCTACGGGCTACGTGCAGCCGACCAAGGAGGAACTGCGCAAAATCCGCGGCGTGAATTCGATCTATCACAACAACGGCATTCAGACCTGGTTCGTGCACAAGAACGGTGAGACGGAAAATGTCGAGGTCTCTTAAATTTCTCGGCGCGGCGTTCGCGGTATCGTTGTTTGCGTCCGGGGCCATCGCGCAGAAACTCGAGCTCGGCCGCGTGGCTTTGCCCGAAGAAATCGCAGCATGGGACACGGATGTCCGGCCCGACGGGTTGGGACTGCCGCCCGGAAAAGGCAGCGTGAAGCAGGGCGAGGAAATCTTCCTGCAACAGTGCGCGTCCTGTCACGGCCAGTTCGGCGAAGGCGCGGGCAGGTGGCCCCCGCTCGCGGGCGGCCTTAACACGCTGAAGGCGGACAGGCCCGACAAGACGGTGGGCTCCTTCTGGCCGTACCTCTCCACGGTCTACGACTATATCCGCCGCGCCATGCCCTACGGCAACGCGCAGTCTTTGACTGCGGACGAAACCTACGCAATCGTAGCGTTCCTTCTGAACATGAACGATATAGTGAAAGACGATTTCGTGCTTTCGAAGGAAAATTTCGGCAAGGTGAAAATGCCGAACGCTGCGGGGTTCTTCGACGACAATCGGGAAATCGCCGAGAAAGCGTTCTGGAAAAAGGACGTCTGCATGACGAACTGCAAGAAGGAAGCGAAGATTCTCAACCGGGCTCGCGTGATCGACGTGACACCCGAGAGCAAGACTGCGCCGAAGGTCGATTGATGGGTGCCAGCATTGATTGGAAGCTGCGCGGCAGCCGGGCATCGAGGCCTGTGACCTTGATGTATTATGTGGGGTCCGGTCTCGGGTTCGCGCTCGGTTCTATTTCTGCCGCGCAGGCCGACAACAAGGCGCTAGGGCAGTTTCTCGCGTCCGAATGTACGACCTGTCACCAACTCTCCGGTGAATCTACGGGTGGAATTCCGCCGATCACCGGCTGGCCGAAGAACCAGTTTATTGCGGTGTTGCGCTCCTATCGCGCAAAGGAACGCGACAACGAAGTGATGCAGACGATTGCGGGAAGGCTATCGGACGACGAGATCGCGGCGCTGGCTGCTTTCTTCGAAGACCAGGGTAAAAAATAACAAACGCCCTGTCGGTACAACAAAGTTAGAGCTGAACAACTTTAGGGAGAAGAATTATGGGAAGACTTACACGTAGAACATTCCTGCAAAGCTCGGCCGCCGTGGCAGGCGCGGCCGCGTTTAGCGCGGTGCCGGCGATCGGTCAGGCGAAGCCGCGCGTTGTCGTAATCGGCGGCGGCGCAGGCGGCACGACGGCCGCAAAGTATATCGCGCGCGACAGCAAGGGCGCGATCGACGTGACATTGGTCGAGCCGCTGAAGCGCTATCAGACCTGCTTCCACTCGAACCTCTATCTCGGCGGCTATCGCTCCTACGACTCGATCACGCATGGTTACGAGAAACTCACCTCGGCTTACGGCGTGAAAATGAATCATCAGTGGGCGAACGCGATCGACCGCGACAAGAAGCAGGTCGTGCTCGCGGACGGTTCGCGCCTTTCCTACGACCGTCTGGTGGTTTCCCCCGGCATCGCGCTGCAGTACGATTCCGTACCCGGCTGGGGCAAGGAACACGAAGTAGCCATGCCGCATGCGTGGCTGCCGGGCGAACAGACCCAGATTCTGAAGAAGCGGCTCGACGCGGTGCCGGATGGCGGTGTGATCGTCATGATCGCGCCTCCGAATCCGTTCCGCTGCCCGCCCGGACCCTACGAGCGCATTTCCATGATGGCGCATGCGCTGAAAGCCGCGGGCAAATCCAAGAGCAAGATCATTATCATCGACCCGAAGGAAAATTTCTCGAAGCAGGGCCTGTTCCAGGAAGGCTGGGAGAAATACTACAAGGGCATGGTCGAGTGGCTCGGCCCGAAAGTGCATGACGGGCTGAAGTCGGTCGATCCGAAGACGAACACCGTTGTCACCGGGTTCGAAACCTACAAGGCCGCGCTCGTGAACGTGATCCCCGCGCAGACCGCGGGCAAGATCGCGCTCGACGCCAAGCTGACAAACGCCGGCGGCTTCTGCCCGATCGATGCGGCAAGCATGAAGTCCGCGGTCGATCCGAACATCTATGTTCTCGGCGACGCCTGCATCGCGGGCGATATGCCGAAGTCCGGCTTCTCCGCGAACAGCCAGGCCAAGGTGGCGGCGCTCATGATCCGGGGCGAACTGACCAAAGCCGAGACGTTCCCGGCGCGTTACGCAAATACGTGCTGGAGCCTGATCGAGACGGACGACGCCGTAAAGGTGGGCGGCCGTTACGAGGCGAAGGACGGCAAGATCGCTGCGACCGAAACTTTCGTTTCGAAGACCGGCGAGTCTGCCGATCTTCGCAAGGCGACGCAGGCGGAGAACATGGGCTGGTACGCGGGCATCTCCGCGGACATGTTCGGTTAATTACCTCCCGAACGAACTGGCACGCTCCGCGATCCGGAGCGTGCCGACTTTCACGTAACAAGGGACGCGATACGGATGAAACTCGTACTCAGGATGCTTCCGCTCGCCGGTGCGCTCGCCGTCTATGCCACCATGGCCGGGGCCGCCGACGTCAAGGAAGGTCAGAAGTCGTTCAACAAGTGCCGTGCCTGCCATACGGTCGGCGAGAACGCGAAGAACGGTGTCGGGCCAATGCTGAACGGCCTGTTCGGCCGCAAGGCGGGCACCATCGAAGGCTTTAAGTACAGCGAGTCCAACAAGAACTCGGGCGTCGTCTGGGACGAAAAGAACTTCGGAGAATACATCAAGGACCCGAAGGCATTCATGCCGAACAATCAGATGACCTTCATCGGCATCAAGAACGACAAGGAAATCGAGAACCTCACTGCGTTCCTGAAACAATACGGCAAGGACGGAAAGAAGCAGTAAGCCGCAGGCCTGCAAACTCTATAGATAAAAGGCGCTGCAATCGTTGCGGCGCCTTTCTCATTTCAGCGCATGCCTCGTTCGATGCGGTCAAGCGTCGCCATCGCAGGCAGAACCTGCTCCACGGAACCGTTCGGCGTTCGCTTCTCCCGGATCGCGGAAACGAATTCGCGGTCGATCAGTTCGATGCCGTTGCTCGAGACCGCGACTTCTGAAAGATCGATCGGCTTCTCCTTGCCGTCGAACAGGTCATCGTAACGGGCGATATAGGTGCCGTTATCGCAGATATAGCGGAAGAAGGTGCCGAGCGGCCCGTCGTTGTTGAAGCTGAGCGAGAGCGTGCAGATCGCGCCGGAGGGCGTTTTCATGCCGATAGACATATCCATCGCGATGTTGAGTGCAGGATGGATCGGTCCTTGCAGGCCGAACGCTTGCGAGACCGTTTCGCCGGTCTGGTATTGGAACAGATCGACCGTATGGCAGGCGTGATGCCAAAGCAGGTGATCGGTCCAGCTGCGCGGCTCGCCCTTGGCGTTCATGTTCGTGCGCCGGAAGAAATAGGTCTGCACATCCATCTGCTGGACCTTCAGCTCGCCGCGCTTGATGCGGTTGTGAATCCACTGATGCGAAGGATTAAAGCGGCGAACCTGTCCGGCCATGCAGGTGAGGCCGGTTTCCTGCTGCATGCGGACGATGGCCTCGCTGTCGGCGAGGCTGTCGGCCATCGGTATTTCCACGAGCACGTGCTTTCCCGCGCGCATGCAGGCGATCGCCTGTGACGCATGCATCTGGGTCGGTGTGGAAAGGATCACGGCATCCACGTCGTCCCGTGCGATGCAGTCTTCCAGACCGGTCGCGGCGTGGCCGATGCCGCGTTCGCGCGCAAGCGCGTCGATCTTGGCGCGTGTCGGCCCCATGACGGAAGTAACTTTTACCTCCGGAATGTTCGCCAAGGCGTCGAGGTGCTTTATGCCGAAGGCTCCGTAGGCGCCGGCTACGCAAATTCTCATTGATCCTCCATGCGGCCCGCGCCACGCGGCCTCTTTTGGAAAGCGTTAGGGTTGCGCATCCTGGGCAACCAATTCAAACGCAGGCAAGGCCATTGATTCCGGCGATAGCTGACGATGCCCGTTGTGAATACGCATCGCGGCATGGCGCAGCAGGTTCAGAAACCGCTTTTGCACGGAAGTTGGCCGCCAGTTCGCGCGATAGGTGAGGCCGATATCGAGTTCGTTATTGCAGAGTTGCACCGGCAGCGCGGCGAGCAAGCCTTGGCGTTCCTCTTCCTGAATCTGGTGACGGGAGATGATAGTCAGATAGTCGCCTTCCTGTAGGAGGCCACGCAGAAAGACGAGCGATGAAGAAACTACGCGCACTGGCGTCTGCGCCATTTCGCCGATGCGCAACGTATCGAACAGATAAATCCCGGCCGGAGTCGTCTTCGGTGGCGCGACCCAAGGATAGGCCAGCGTATCCTGCAAACTGATAGTATTGCGGGCCGCGAGCGGATGCCCGCTACGGGCGACGATGGCGAGCGGGTCGGATACCAACGGCTCCTGGATCACGTCGTCCGCGGATGGCGGATTGCGCAGCGCGCCAATCAGGCAGTCGATATCGCCTTCGCGCAAACCGCGCAGGAGTTCTTCGTAGCGCCCGTCGAGCACGTGAATTTGCAGCCCGGGTGCGTGGCGGATCATCTCGTTTACCGCGTGCGGCACGATCATGGTGCGCGCCATCGGGAGCGCACCGAGATGGAAGCTCGTGCGGCCGCGGCCAAGCGCCTCCTTGATCTCATCGAGGCCCTGCCGGATTTCGGCGTAGGCGAGTTTTGCGGCCGGCATCAGCACTTGCGCCGAAGCGGTCAATTCGATGCCGATGGGTGTCGTCCGGAACAGTTCGAGACCGGAAAGACTTTCGAGATTTCGTGCGGCACGATGGATGCTCGGCTGGGCGATGCCGACCTCCCGCGCCGCTACCGAGAAATTGCGGTGGTCCGACAGCGCGATCAGCGCGCGTAACTGCTGCGCGGTCATCAGAGCGTCGAAGTTTCTGAAGCCGCTTTCCTTGCTGCGGTTGCTGACGCGCAACGCCTGCTGCGCACCGTATGTAAGATGTTCGAATGCGCGTTCCACTCGCGAAAGAAATGCTGTTCCTGCCGCCGCCGGTTGCAGGCCTGTACGGCTCCGCTCGAACAGCGCGATGCGAAGCTCCCGCTCCAGCTTGTTGATCGCCTGTGTGACCGCCGGTTGCGAAAGGTGAGCGAGCTTAGCCGCCTGTGTTACCGAGCGGCTTCTCGACACTTCCAGCGCGACCCGGAGGTGCCGGAGATTGGGCAGGGTATATTGTGCGAACGCGGACTTCATGAACTGAAGTGTGCCATCGTGCGTTCGCGTGACTTTGCTATAGCGCAAATTTATGCCGTCCTCCCGGATTGGAATGGCCAGCCGCCCACGCAGCTTTCACCCTGAAAAGAAAATCGATGGGGAAGCGAAACCGCCGTGTGCGCGCTACAAGTCCAGTCGCGTCAGGAAAGCTCGGTTGCACCGCGCGGGATAATCCGCGCGCGGTTGCGAGGGGAGAGGCATATTCAGGCGGATAATCCGAAAAGCGGCGGCAATCGGCCCGATCCAGGCTGGATTCCGTTCCATCCGAACCCAAGCAAGCCCAAGTATCGCTTACCCGCAGGCGCGGTCGATGCGCATTGCCATGTGTTCGGTCCGGCCGCTGAGTTTCCCTATGCGCCGGAACGCAAGTACACGCCCTGCGATGCGGGGAAAGACAGGTTGTTTGCGCTCCGGGATTTTCTCGGCTTTTCCCGGAACGTAATCGTGCAGGCGACCTGCCACGGCACGGATAACCGCGCTGTTCTCGATGCATTGCACGCGGCCGGGGACCGGGCACGCGGCATCGCCGATGTTTCTCCGGATATATCCATCGAGGAGCTTCGCGCGATGAACGCCGCCGGCATGCGCGGCGTTCGTTTCAATTTCGTGAGACGGCTCGTCGAATCCAGGCCGCGGGACGTCTATCTGGATATCGTCGGTAAGATCAAAGCGCTCGGCTGGCATGTCGTCGTCTACTTCGAGGCGCAGGACCTTGCTGAACTCGCACCGTTTTTGAAGTCGCTTCCAGTAACGGTTGTAGTCGATCACATGGGCCGCCCGGACGTTTCGAAAGGCGTTGATCATCCCGACTTCCAGCGCTTCCTCGATCTTATGGCCGGGATGCCGAATCTCTGGTCGAAGGTGACGTGCCCTGAACGGCTGAGCCTTTCGGGTCCGCCTTATGACGACGTGATCCCGTTCTGCCGGGCTGTCGTCGAAAACTTTCCCGATCGCGTGCTCTGGGGCACCGACTGGCCGCACCCCAACATGACGACGCATGCGCCCGATGACGGAGCGCTGGTCGATTACATCCCGAAGATCGCAGTCACCGGCGAGCAGCAGCAGAAGCTGCTGGTCGACAATCCGCTGCGTCTATACTGGGCGTGAAAGGAGCCGGAACATCATGAACATCGAGCAGTTCGACCAGCACGCCGATATTCCCGGCACGACATTGTTCGACGGCGAACAGGCGATGAAGGGCTATGCCCTGAACAAGATGTGTTACTCGTTCAATCGCGCCGAGAACCGCACCGGCTATCTCGCCGATCCGGAAGCCTATTTCGAAAAATACGGCCTCAACGAAGAACAGAAGCAGGCGTGCCGGGACAAGAATGTCCTCGCCATGATCGCCGCAGGCGGCAACATCTACTATCTCGCGAAATTCGCAGGCATCTACAAACTCTCTGTGCAGGACGTCGGCGCGCAGCAGACCGGCATGACCACGGAAGAGTTCAAGGAAAAGCTGCGCCGCGCTGGCCAATAGGGAGAAAAGCCATGGCCCGGATTATCGGAGGCATTACGTCCTCTCATATTCCCGCGATCGGTAACGCGATCGCGAACAAGCTGTTCGACGATCCGTACTGGAAATCGTTCTTCGGCGGCTATCCTCCGATCCGCGAATGGCTACAGGACGAAAAGCCGGATGTTGCGATCAACATTTATAACGATCACGGACTTGGCTTCTTTCTGGACAAGATGCCGACCTTCGCAATCGGCGCCGCGCATGAATACCGCAACGACGACGAGGGCTGGGGCATCCCCAAACTGCCGCCGTTCAAGGGGGATGCGAAACTGTCCTGGCACATCATCGAGAGCATGGTGGCGGACGAGTTCGACATCACGTCCTGTCAGGAGCTTGCGGTCGATCACGGGTTTACTGTGCCGATGCAGTTGCTGTGGCCCGATCTCGGCAAGGATCCGAACATGCCGCGGGCAATACCGATCAGCGCCAACACCGTGCAGCACCCGATCCCGACGCTGAAGCGCGCCTATGATTTCGGAAAGTCATTGCGCAAGGCGCTGCTGTCCTATCCGGATGACATTAAGATCGTCGTGCTCGGTACCGGCGGTCTGTCGCATCAACTCGACGGCGAACGTGCGGGCTTCATCAACAAGAAGTTCGACATGATGTGCCTCGAAAAGATCGTGAACGATCCGGAGGCGCTGACGAAAATCTCGCGCCACGAACTGGTGCGCGAGGCGGGGGCGCAGGGTACCGAGTTCCTGATGTGGATGATGATGCGCGGGGCACTGGGAGAAAAAGTCACGCAGCTGCACCGCAACTATCACATTCCGATTTCGAATACGGCTGCCGGTACGCTGCTGTTGAAGACCGCTGCCTAAACAAGAAGCGCAAAGAGCTGGGGGGCATTTATGCGCACGCAAGTCTGCATCGTCGGCGGCGGCCCGTCGGGGCTCATGCTGTCGCAACTTCTGCATTTGCAGGGGATCGACAACATCCTGCTTGAGAAACACACGCAGGAATATGTACTGAGCCGTATCCGCGCGGGTGTGATCGAACATGGCTTCGCCAAGCTCATGCGCGAGGCGAAATGTGGCGAGCGTATGGATCGGGAAGGTGAGATCCATGAGGGCTTCTACATCGCTCACGAGAAGGGCATGGATCGCATCGACCTGCACAAGTATTCGGGCGGCAATTCGGTTGTGGTGTATGGCCAGACCGAACTGACCCGCGACCTTTACGATGCGCGTGCAAAGATGGGCGGCAACCTAATCCATGAGGTCGATAACGTCGCCCTGCACGATCTGATGTCTAAGTCGCCGTTTGTGACATTCGTGACCAAGGACGGGAAGTCGGAGCGGATCGACTGCGAGTATGTGATCGGCGCGGATGGGTTCCACGGCGTCAGCCGCAAGTCGATACCAGCCAATATTCTGCGGGAATATGAGAAGCTCTATCCGTTCGGCTGGCTCGGAATCCTGTCGCGAACCAAGCCGGTGTCATCGGAACTCATTTACTGCCGGCATGAGCGGGGTTTTGCGCTGTGCTCGCTACGGTCGCAGACGCTAAGCCGCTACTATATTCAGATTCCACTGACGGACACGGTCGAAGACTGGTCCGACGAAGCGTTCTGGGCCGAACTGAAGGTGCGTCTGCCGGCCGATGTATCCGCGCGGCTAGTTATCGGCCCGTCGATCGAGAAGAGTATCGCGCCCTTGCGTTCGTTCGTTGCTGAGCCGATGCGTTACGGGCAATTGTTTCTCGCAGGTGACGCCGCACACATCGTTCCGCCGACCGGCGCCCGCGGCCTGAACAGCGCCGCCTCGGATATCTACTATCTCTACCATGCGCTGGTCGATCACTATAAGAAGGGCAGCGACAAGGGGCTCGAGAATTACTCCGAGAAGGCGCTTGCGCGGGTCTGGAAGGCGCAGCGCTTCTCGTGGTGGATGACCATGATGCTGCACAGGTTTCCGGAGAACGCGCCGTACGAAACGAAGCTACAGCGCGTCGAACTCGATTACCTGCTTTCTTCCGATAAAGCGCTCGGGTCGCTCGCGGAGAATTATGTGGGGCTGCCTTTCTGAACCCGCTTCCATACCAGCGGCGGGTTGATCTGGGTCAACCTGCTGCCGGCAAAAGCTGAGAGAAGAAGGGAATCCACCCTGGTTTCCCTGTCGCGCGCACGCGGGCGCTGCGTCTGCGGTTCTCAGTTCGATGCAATACGCTGATCTGCTTCAGTTCGGAATCGGTGCGCTGCTCGGGCTCTCGGCGGCGCCGCATTGTCTCGTCATGTGCTCCGGGGTCGCGACGGCGCTGTCGCTCGCCGGAACAGGTGGGGCACAGACGAGCCGCGAAGAAATCGTCCTCCGCGGCGTGATCAGCAATGGGGGGCGTATCGCGAGCTACGCCCTTGCTGGCGCACTGGTAGGGGCCGCAGGAGTTGCGGCCTTTTCCTGGCTCGATGCGACGCTTGCCAACATCACGCTCCGCTGGCTTGCCGCTATTCTGTTGAGTGTCGTCGGACTTTCTCTTGCCGGCGTGATGCCGGCATTCGTTCTGAGTTATCCCAACCGCATCGTAACGCGCCTGATCGGGAAACAGAGCTGCAACCGCGGCACTGCGCGGTCGTATGGTGCGTTGTTCTTTGCAGGATGGCTGTGGGGCTTTATGCCCTGCGCGATGGCCTATAGCGCTTTATTTTACGCAGCCATTTCCGGCTCGGCACTGCGCGGATTTCTGACGATGGCCGGATTCGGGATGGCAACGCTGCTCGCGATGTTGTTGCCGGCATTCGGAGTGACGCTGCTCTATCGAAACGCAACGTCTGTGCGGATGAAACTGGTACTCGGTCTTGCGCTCGCTGCGGTTGGCATCGCTGGAACGCTCGATGCCGTGCGTGACTTCGGAATCTGGTGCAGGACCTGACTCGTCATTCCCGGTGGCAGTTGGTACTTCAACCATCGCACGCAGCTGCGGCCTCTTGCGCCGTGTTGATCCAGATCAAGGGCTGAGACGGTCAACCTCCTACCAATGCTACGCGCGGATCAATCCGTTCGAATCGAAGCAAGGGTAGGGGGTCAGTGTGCAAAACCGGGCTCAGGCATCCGCCGCGAAATCGCTAAGCGGCGGCGAACTGGCGGCAATCGCTCTTTTCAGTCTCAGCGCATTCGCCTTCATCGTCATCGCAGCCATTGCGACGACGACAGAGTATTCGTTTCATGCCTTTCTGATGTCGGCAGCGAGCGTCGCCGCGGTATTTGCCGTTGGCAACCGCTACTTTGCACGGGATGCCGTAATTCCGCAGGAGCTTCCGGACGGACGGCCCAACTACAACATGGGGCCTGTGCAGTTCGCGACCATCGCGGCCCTGTTGTGGGGCATTGCCGGATTTCTCATCGGCGTCATTATCGCGGCACAGCTTGCCTTCCCGGCACTGAACTTCGATCTGCCCTGGATCAGCTTCGGCCGGCTTCGGCCGCTTCATACCTCCGCGGTAATTTTCGCATTCGGCGGCAACGCGCTGCTCGCGACTTCGTTCTACGTCGTGCAGCGTACATGCCGCGCGCGGCTCGCGGGCGATCTCTCGCCGTGGTTCGTCGTGCTGGGTTACAATCTTTTCATCGTGATTGCCGGAACCGGTTATCTGCTCGGCATCACGCAATCGAAGGAGTACGCTGAACCCGAGTGGTACGCGGATCTGCTGCTGACCATCGTATGGGTCGTCTACTTCCTCGTATTTGTTTCAACGCTTCTGAAGCGCAAGGAACCGCACATCTTTGTCGCGAACTGGTTCTACCTCGCGTTCATCGTGACGATTGCCGTGCTGCACCTCGTCAACAATGCGTCGATCCCGGTTTCGCTCGCATCCTCAAAATCCTACATCGTCTGGTCCGGCGTACAGGACGCGATGGTGCAGTGGTGGTACGGCCACAACGCGGTCGGTTTCTTCCTGACCGCTGGCTTCCTCGCGATCATGTACTACTTCGTGCCGAAGCGGGTGAACAAGCCGATCTACTCGTATCGGCTCTCGATCATTCACTTCTGGGCGCTGATCTTCCTCTACATCTGGGCCGGCCCGCATCACCTGCATTACACGGCGCTGCCTGACTGGGCGCAGACGCTCGGCATGACGTTCTCGATCATGCTGTGGATGCCCTCTTGGGGCGGCATGATCAACGGCCTGATGACGCTGTCGGGCGCTTGGGACAAGCTTCGCACCGACCCGGTGCTGCGCATGATGGTCGTAGCGGTCGCGTTCTACGGCATGTCGACCTTCGAAGGCCCGGTCATGTCGATCAAGGCGGTGAACTCGCTCAGCCACTACACCGACTGGACCATCGGCCACGTACACTCCGGCGCGCTCGGCTGGGTCGCCTACATCTCTTTCGGCGCGATCTACTGCCTCGTGCCGTGGCTCTGGAACCGTAAGGAGCTCTATTCGCTGAAGCTCGTGAATTGGCACTTCTGGATTTCGACGCTCGGCATCGTGCTCTACATCACGTCCATGTGGGTGTCCGGCATTCTACAGGGCCTGATGTGGCGTGCCTACACGACGCTCGGCTTCCTCGAATACTCGTTCATCGAGTCCGTTGAGGCGATGCATCCCTTCTACGTTATCCGGCTGCTCGGCGGGATTCTGTTCCTCACGGGTGCGCTCCTGATGGTCGTCAATATCTGGATGACCATCCGCGGGCCCGTCGAGGACGCAAGCTCCGCTGCCGAATTGCAGCCAAGAACCGCGTGAGATCGCAATCATGTCAATCTGGGCAAAACATCAGATCCTCGAACGCAACTCGATCCTGCTGATCTTCGGCATTCTGATCGTGATCGCGATCGGCGGTCTCGTCGAGATCGCTCCGCTCTATTACCTGAAGAGCACGATCGAGAAGGTCGAAGGAATGCGGCCTTATACGCCGCTCGAACTCGCGGGCAGGGACATCTATGTCCGCGAGGGTTGCTATACCTGCCACTCGCAGATGATCCGTGCGCTGCGCGACGAGGTCGAGCGTTACGGCCCTTACTCGCTGGCGGCCGAGTCGATGTACGACCATCCGTTCCAGTGGGGTTCGAAACGTACGGGCCCTGATCTCGCCCGCGTCGGCGGCAAGTACTCCGACGAGTGGCACCTCGCACATCTCAACGATCCGCGCAGCGTGGTGCCGACCTCGATCATGCCAGCCTATTCGTGGCTTGCGAAGACGCCGCTGCAAACGAACGAGATTCAGACGCGCATGAAGATTCTTTCCTTCCTTGGCGCTCCCTACACCAAGGAGATGATCGAAAAGGCGCAGGACGACATTCGTATTCAGGCGGAAAAGGACTCCGTCGATATGGATGAGCTTCGCAGCCGCTACCCGAATGCGATCGTTCGCGAGTTCGACGCAAATCCGGCCACAGTAACCGAAGCGGATGCGCTGATTGCGTATTTGCAAATGCTCGGCACGCTGGTCGATTTCAAGGCGTACCAGAACAAAGCAAACCTGAGGTAGACGATGGAAAAGTATCTCGCTCTGGCAAAGTTCGCGCAGACCTGGGGCCTGCTCTACTTCGTAACCGTCTTCGTTCTGATGCTCGCATACGTGATGCGGCCTTCAGGAAAATCGAAATACGAAGAAGCATCCCGAATCCCGTTGAGAGAAGACTGACCCATGGCATCGGAAAACAGAACGAAGGATCGTTCCACGCAGCAAACGACCGGCCACGAGTGGGACGGCATCGAGGAACTGAACACGCCGCTGCCGAGGTGGTGGGTGTGGATTTTCTACGCAACCATCGTCTGGTCGATCGGCTACTGGGTCGTTTATCCGTCCTGGCCCCTCATCAGCTCTTATACCTCGGGTACGTTCGGGTGGAGCTCGCGGGCTTCGGTGCAGGAGGAGCTTGAATCTCTCAAGAAGTTGCGCGCGCCGCTGATCGCGAAGCTCGAGAAGGCCAAGATCGAGGAGATCCTCTCGAACCCGGATCTGCTCGCGCTTGCGCGTGCGCAGGGCCGCGTGACGTTTCAGGACAACTGCGCGGGCTGTCACGGCGCGGGCGCGACGGGCGCCCGCGGCTATCCGAACCTGAACGACGACGAATGGCTCTGGGGCGGGAAACCAGACGAGATCGTCGCCTCGATCACCTACGGGATACGCAGCGGACATCCGAAAACGCAGACGGGATCGATGCCTTCGTTCGGACGCGACGGATCGCTGAAGATGGAGGAGATTGTCGCGGTCGCGGAGTACGTGCGGACGCTCTCGGGACTGAAGCCCGCCGACAAGATCGATCTCAAGCTCGGTGCGAGCGTTTACAAGGCGCAGTGCGCAGTTTGTCATGCGGATAACGGAAAAGGCCGCCGCGATGTCGGCGCGCCCGACCTGACCGACCCGATCTGGCTCTATGGATCCGACCAGAAGTCGATCGTCGAAGGGATCTTTCATGGCCGTGGCGGCGTGATGCCGGCATGGGCGGATCGGCTCGACGCAATCACGATCAAGGCGCTTGCCGCCTACATCCACTCGCTCGGCGGCGGCAAGTAGCAGGAGGCCGGGAGTATCGTCATGACGGTTCCTCAGCAGTCGGGTGAAACGGCCGGCGTGGCCGTGACCGGCGGCGAGGAGCCGCTCTATGCACCGCATAAGAAGATCTATCCGAAGGCGGTGAGCGGTCGCTTCCGTACGATCAAGACGGCGCTGCTGATCGTCACCCTGGGCATCTATTATCTGCTGCCGTTCGTGCGCTGGAACCGCGGCATCAACGCGCCGGACCAAGCCGTACTGATCGACTTCCCGTCGCGGCGTTTCTATTTCTTCTTCATCGAGATCTGGCCGCAGGAAGTCTACTACATCACCGGGCTGCTGATTATCGCTGCGGTCGCCCTGTTCCTGATGAATGCGGTCGCCGGAAGAATCTGGTGCGGCTATCTTTGTCCGCAGACCGTCTGGACCGATCTCTTTCTCTTTGTCGAGCGCAAGATCGAAGGGGACCGCGTGCAGCGTATCGCGCTCGACTCTGCGCCGTGGACCCCGGGAAAGATATTCAAGAAGGTCTCGAAGCATTTCATCTGGATCGTGATCGCATGGTGGACTGGCGGCGTATGGGTCCTGTATTTCGCCGACGCGCCGACACTTGTGAAGGAACTCGCGACCTTTCAGGCGCCGGCGATAGCGTGGATCGCAATCGGAACACTCACCTTCACGACCTATTCTCTCGCGGGCCTGATGCGGGAGCAGGTCTGCATCTACATGTGTCCGTGGCCGCGGATACAGGCGGCACTCACGGACGAGCACGCGCTTAACGTCACCTATCGTTACGATCGCGGCGAGCCGCGCTACTCGTTGAAGAAGGCCGAACAGCAGCGCAGCGCCGGGCTTGCTGCGGGCGACTGTATCGACTGCAATCAATGCGTCTGGGTTTGTCCGACCGGCGTCGATATTCGCAACGGCAACCAGCTCGACTGCATTCAGTGCGGGCTGTGCATCGATGCCTGCGACGACGTGATGAAGAAGATCGGCCGGCCGCAGGAACTGATTGCCTACGACAACGACATAAATATCCGCCGCCGCGCGGAAGGGCTCCCGAACGCTTACCGCCTGCTTCGTACGCGCACGATACTCTATGGGATCATTATCGCTCTCGTCGGCGCCATCATGATTTTCACGCTCTCGACGCGCAGCGAGGTCGGCATCAGCCTGATACACGACCGCAATCCCGTATTCGTCCGCTTGAAGGACGGCGCAGTGAGAAATGCCTACACCATCCGGGTCGCAAACAAGCAACTGGAAAGGCGGACATTCCGCATCTCGATCGAGGGTTTTGCGCGTGGTAATTATGAAATCGTCGGCGTGCAGACGAACTCTATCGGGGAGATGATCGTCGAGGTGGGCCCCGACCAGACCCAGGAGTTCCGGCTGCTGATCACCAACTACGCCGAACTTCCGCGCGAGGCATCGATTGCGATCAGGGCGAGAATTACCGACGTGAAGACCGGCCAGACCGCTGCCGCAAGCGGCTACTTCCAGGGACCGTAACCAGATGGAGCACACGAAAATGAATCGTGCAGGTGAAATGAAGGTTTCGGGAAGAATGGTGCTGGTGACGCTGGTGGCGTTCTTCGCGATCATTGCTTCGGTCAACGCCCTGATGGCGACGTTGGCTATCCGCACCTTCGGTGGGGTGGAAGCAGAGAACGCCTATCGCGCGGGTCTCGAATTCGCGCGCGAACTCGGCGCCGCCCGCGAGCAACAGGCGCGTAACATTCAGGTCGACATCGTGACGAGAAGACTTACAGATGGAAGAACGGACTTCAGGCTGACCGCGGGCAATATCGATGCAGCTGCCGGCTCGCAACTTCGTGCTGTCCTCGAACTCCGGCATCCGGCAGACCGCCGTCACGACCAGACCGTGGTGATGAACCGCATCGGTGCCGGAACATTCGGGGCGCAGTCCGAGATCGGTGCCGGGCAATGGAATGTGCGTATTTCGCTCGACCGGGACGGGGAGCGCATCTTTCGCTCCGTGAACCGCATTACGATCCGGTAGTCTCATGGCGCAAAGCATCGCGCATCGCGGCATCGCCTTCGCAGGCCAAACTGCAAACGAAAAGGCTGCAAACGAAGAGAGCTGCGAGCGGCAGTTCGCAATCGAAGGGATAACCTGCGCCGCCTGCGTGCAGACCATCGAGGACGGCCTCGCCGATTACCCGGACGTTGAGCATGCGCGGGTGAATTATTCGACGCAGCGCCTGACCGTGCGCTGGAAGGGCGGGCCGAATGCCGGCGCGCATATCGCCGAGCGAGTCCGGAAACTCGGCTATCGTGCGCATCCGCTTCGGAAGACCGTGGACGACGCCGAACGAAAGTATGCGCAGTGGCTGCTGCGCTGTCTTGCGGTCTCAGGCTTTGCCGCGATGAACGTGATGCTGCTGTCGGTTTCGGTATGGTCCGGGAACGCGACCGATATCACGATCGAGACACGGGACTTCTTCCACTGGCTTTCCGCGCTGATTGTTCTGCCAGCCGTCGCCTATGCGGGCCAACCGTTTTTCAGTAGCGCGATCAGCGCCTTGCGCGCCGGCCGCGTCAATATGGATGTTCCGATCTCGCTCGGCATCACGCTCGCTCTCGGTCTATCCCTCTACGAGACCTCGACGCATGGCATCCACGCCTATTTCGACTCCGCGATCATGCTCGTTTTCTTCCTGCTGGTAGGCCGGTATCTCGAGCAGGTGACGCGGCAGCGCATGCGCACGGCCGCACACAACATCTCTTCGCTGCGCGCCTCAGCCGCAACACGGATCGAGGAAGGGCGTCTCGCTCTCGTGGAGGCAGACGATCTCAGGCCGGGCGACATCGTTTTGGTCCGTCCCGGTGACCGTTTTCCTGCGGACGGCGTGATCGTCGATGGTGTGGGCACCATCGACGAAAGCATCGCAACCGGGGAAACCGCGGGTACGCAGGCAAAGCCGGGCGGGAAAGTGCTGGCAGGCACGATGAGTCTGGATGGCAGCTTCCGGGTGAAGATCCATGCCGCCGCACGCAATTCCTTCGTAGAGAACCTGGAACGTCTAATCGATACCGCCGTCGAGTCGCGGCTTCCCTATATGCAGATCGCGAACCGCGCGGCGCGGCTCTATGCGCCGATCGTTCATCTGACCGCGCTGCTCACGCTTGCCGGGTGGCTGCTTGCCGGCGTGGGATTCCATACCGCCATCGTGACAGCGATCGCGGTGCTGATCATCACTTGTCCTTGTGCGCTCGCGCTGGCAGTTCCGACCGTGCAGGTCGTATCGATGGGCGAGATGTTCCGGCAGAGAGTTCTTGTGAACGACGCCGATCTTACGGAACGGCTTGCCGAAGCGGATACCGTCGTTTTCGACAAGACCGGTACGCTGACGATGCCTGAAGCAGCGGTCTGCAATATGGACAAGATCGCCGGCGACTTGCAGCGCCTTGCGGCACGCCTTGCTGCGGGAAGCAGGCATCCGCTGGCGCGTGCGATTGCACGAATGAGCGGAGATCCGGTGCCGTTCGCCAACATCACCGAAGAACCGGGACGCGGCGTAAGGGCGATCGTGGACGGCGTGGAAGTCAGGCTCGGCAGTGCGCATTTCTGCGGCGTGACACCAAAAGAAGCGCCGCTCGGCGACGATACATCTTCGATTTATCTAAGAGCGGGAGACCGCGTTGCGCAGTTCCGCATCGGGCAGCGCATCAGGGAGAACGCGGCAAAGGTCGTTTCGGAATTAAAGCGCCGCGGCTACCGCGTCATGATCCTTTCCGGGGACAGGTCAGGACCCGTGGAATCGGTAGCGCGCAGCCTGTGTATCGATACATGGATTGCGGGCTGTACACCGGATCGGAAGATTGCCGAGCTGGAAGGCCTGCGCAATGGCGGCCACAAAGTGCTCATGGTGGGTGACGGGCTGAACGATGCGCCTGCGCTTGCCGCGGCCTACATCTCGCTGTCGCCGATCAGCGCCGCTGATCTGACACAGGCTCATGCGGACGGAATGTTTCTCGGAGACAGCCTGCGGCCTGTGCTCGACGTGATCGATATCGCGCGGCAGGCGAAACGGATTATGTTGCAGAACCTTGCGCTCGCAGTCGTATACAATGTCATTGCAATTCCGCTGGCGATTGCAGGCTTTGTAACGCCACTGGTCGCGGCTGCGGCGATGTCCGGCTCATCGATTTTAGTCAGCACGAATGCGCTGCGCGCAAAGCGCTGGAAAGCAGAAAGAAACAGCCCGGATTTGAGGCGCAACGAGGCGCTGGCATCATGAACATTCTCGTATTTCTGGTTCCGGTCGCGTTGGGCCTCGGCCTGCTCGGACTTGCCGCGTTCTTCTGGTCGGTGAAGTCGGGGCAGTATGAGGATATGGAAGGCGCAGCCTATCGCGTTTTGCGCGATGACGATCTGCGAGACGGTTGACTGGAATCCCATGTATTTGCGCAACAAGAGGACATCATGCCGGCCATGAATGCGAAGGGAACGAGTGCTGCATTCTCGGCGTTCCTTTTCCTGCTGAACCTCTCGTCAGCGGGAGCGCAGCCTGCGCAGGACCCGGGTCGTGCATTGCTCACGAAGCACTGCGCGCAATGCCACGGGATTTCCGCAGGAGAGAAGAGCCGGCATCAGGCAGCGCCCGGCTTTGCACAGATCATGAAGCGGTACCGCGCCGAAATGCTCGCAGAGGCGTTGGCCGAGGGGCTAACAACGGGCCACCCGGACATGCCGCTTTTCACATTCGAGCCCGATGAAGTCGCCGCAATCGTGGGGTACCTCGACACGCTTTCGAGGTAGTATCCGCGCAGTGCGGGCAGACTTGCGCGGGTACCCATGTCGACCTACCGGATTGCCGAACTGCTGGCGCCTCGATCCGTCGCAGTGATTGGCGGAAGCGAACGGGAAACTTCCGTCGGCCGTTCCGTCCTGAAAAATCTCCGCGAAGGCGGCTTCGGCGGTCATATCGGTCTGGTAAATGCCAAATACAGCTCGCTGCTTGGTGTCGCAGCCAGGAGGTCCGTGGCTGCACTTGAAGCAGTTCCCGAGCTCGCAGTCATCACGACGCCTGCCGTAACAATTCCTCCACTGATCGAGGAACTTGGCCGTGCGGGCTGCAAGGCCGCCATCGTGATCAGCGCCGGTCTGGGACGGGGCGAAGGATCGCATTTCGAGCAGGCGCGCCTTGCGGCGAGGAAGCACGGCATGCGCGTCGTGGGACCGAACTGCATCGGCGTACTCACACCCTCGGCCGGACTGAACGCGAGCTTCGCCGCGCACATGCCGAAGCCGGGCGATCTCGCGTTGATTTCGCAATCAGGCGCGATCGTTTCCGGAATTATCGAATGGGCATCGGCGCGCGGGATCGGATTCTCTTCCATCGTTTCCGTTGGCGATCAGATGGATGTCGATTTTGGCGATCTGCTCGATCACTTCGCGAATGACGGACATACGCGCGCAATCCTCATGTATGTCGAGTCCATCAAGGACGCGCGGAAATTTATGTCAGCGGCGCGCGTGGCGGCGCGGTCGAAGCCGGTCGTGGTGTTGAAGGCAGGCCGCTTCGAGCAGGGCGCAAAGGCGGCTGCAACGCACACCGGTGCACTCGCGGGTTCCGATGCCGTTTACGATGCCGTATTCCGGCGCGCAGGTCTGTTGCGGGTCTATGACCTCGAGGAGCTTTTCGACGCGGCGGAAATTCTCAGCGCGGTCCCGCCGTTCAGAGGCGGGAGGCTCGCAATTCTGACAAATGGCGGCGGGCTCGGCGTGCTGGCCGTAGACAAGCATGCGGAAATGGACGGCGTACTCGCCGCGCTATCGCCCGGAACGCTGGAGGCGCTGGATCGCGAGCTTCCCGCAAACTGGTCGCGGGCAAACCCGGTGGACATTATCGGAGACGCCGACGCGAACCGGTATGCCGCCGCGCTCGGGACCCTGCTTGAGGATGGCGGCAATGACGGCGTGATCGTCATCAACGTACCGACCTCTCTTGCGTCACCGCTAGAGATTGCAAAACGCGTAGCGGAAGTCGCAAGGACCCATCGCACGAGGATCTACCCGCCAAAACCGGTACTCGCGCTATGGGTCGCGGAGGATCCTGCCGTCCGGGAGATTTTCGGAGAAGCGAAGATACCGGTATTCTCGTCCGAGAGCGCCGCGGTGCAGGCTTTCGCGCAACTCGTTCGCTACAGCCTGGCACAGGAATCGTTGCGTGCGACACCTCCCGCGTTTGCGGACAGCTTCTCGCCCGACCGCACGGCGGCGAAGCGGATATTGAATGATGCACTGGCGGCCGGGCAGCAATGGTTATCGCCCGAGCAGATGAGCAGCCTGCTCGCGGCCTATCAGATACCGGCCATTCAATCGCATATCGCCGTTGACGCACCCGAGGCGAGGACGGTTGCCGACCGCATGCTTGCAAGCTGTGATGCGATTGCGCTCAAGATCCTCTCACCCGACATCGTGCATAAGTCCGATGTCGGTGGCGTGCGTCTCGGGGTCAAGTCTGGCGCGGATGCCGAGAAGGCTGCAGCCGAGATGCTCGCGCGCGTAGCCAAGTTACGGCCGGAAGCCCGGCTGAACGGCGTGCTGCTTCAGGAAATGATCGATCTGCCGAATGCGCGCGAACTGATCGTCGGTGTGGCGGACGATCCGTCCTTCGGCCGGGTGATTGCATTTGGGCAGGGCGGCGTATCGGTCGAAGTCGTGCGGGACAAGGCCATCGGTCTGCCGCCGCTCGACCTGAATCTCGCACGTTCGCTGATCGATCAGACGCGCGTCTCGAAGCTGTTGAACGCCTACCGCAACGTACCTGCCGCGAACCGGGCCGATCTGGAGGCGTTGCTCGTCAAGGTCAGTCAGTTGATTTCGGACATGCCGGAGATTGTCGAACTCGACTTCAACCCGGTGCTTGCGAACGCAGAGCGGGTTGTGGCGCTGGACTCGCGCATCCGCATCGGTGAAACGAAGCCAGGCAAAAGTGCGACGCATCTTGCAATCCGGCCCTATCCGAACGAGTGGGAACAGACGCTGGAATACGGGGATGGACGGCGTGCGTTCGTCCGCCCGATCCGGCCTGAGGATGAAGAGCTGCTCCGTGAGTTCTTCAAGCACGTCACCGCGCAGGATTCCCGCCTGCGCTTCTTCAATGTGGTGCGCAATCCGGAACATGCATTTCTGGCGCGCCTGACCCAACTCGACTACGCCCGCGCCATGGCATTCGCGGCGCTGGATGAGGAGAACCGGCTTCTCGGCGTGGTCCGGCTACACGCCGACGCGAACTATGAGACCGGCGAATACGCAATCCTTGTCCGTTCCGATCTGAAAGGAAAAGGGCTCGGCTGGAAGCTGATGGAGCTGATCATCCGATACGCGAAGGCGGAAGGTCTGAAGACGATCGTCGGCGAAGTGCTCACGGAAAACACGACCATGCTCGCGATGTGCGAACGGCTCGGCTTTGAGATCGCAAAAAGCAACGACCAGAACGATCTGATGATCGTGCGGCTGCCGCTTGTTTAGTGCGAAAGAAGGGTCGGCAGCGTCATCGTTTGCAGGATGGTGCGCGTTACGCCGCCGAGCACCCACTCGCGCAGGCGCGAGTGTCCGTATCCGCCCATCACCATAAGATCGGCCTGAATGTCCGCCGCATGAGAGAGAATGGCGTTGCCGGCGTCGATGTCATCTGCTGTGAGCACATCCATGCTGGCATCGATGCCGCGCGTAGATAAGTGCTCTTTGAAATCCTGCTGTAGTTTCGTTGGCCGTTGGCCGTGTCCGATGGTGACGACATGGACGGCCTTCGCGCGCTCCAGCAGCGGCCATGCGTCCGATACCGCGCGTGCGGCAGCGCGGCTGCCGTCCCAGCAAACCAGTATGCGGTTCAGCGAAAGCTCGCTGCGCTGAATGTAAGGCACGACCAGAACCGGGCGGCCGGAATGAAACAGCGCCGCCTCGGCGAAATTCGGTATGCTCTGCTCGTCCGGCTTGTTCTGTGGAACGACCACGAGATCGAAGCTCCGCGCGGCCTCGGCGAAGTATTCCTCGCTTTCGTGAAAACTTGCGCGGACGGTCTTGGCCGATACCTTGGGCGCGCGGTCCTTGGCCTGATGCAGGAAGGCTGCGGTACATTCCTGCGCTTCCGCAATGGCCCTCGCGATGAGATCATCGATAACGGCACCTGGTACGGCGTCGAACGGGCCGGACGCCGGAATGACGGGTTCGAGCGCGAACGCGAGTGCGGAGACCGACGCGCCAAATTCCTTGGCGACGGATAACGCATAAGCATTTGTGCCTTCCGCATTGGCGTGCCGTGCGAGCGGAAGGATGATGTCGCGAAAGCCGCCGGGTTTGCGGCTCGCAATCGGAATACTGATCGCGCGAACGATGGAAATCCTAGTTGCCTGCATATCCGTCCTCCGCATAGAGCCGGTCGATCGCGCGGTGCCGGCATGCGGCACATTCGTCGAGATACTTGATGTAGCTGTCCCGGAGACGGCAGCCATGATCGGCGAACGAGCTCCACAAATCCTGACTGCTGCGTGCGCTGAGCAGGGAATGCTGAAGCGTTACGGCTGATAGCAGGCTCGCATTCGCAAAAACGGCGGACTGGTGCGCGAGATCGCTGATCGTATCGAGGGCAACGTCGATGACGCGCTCTCCCGAGTGGACCGTGTTTTGCAATGTTACGCGCAGGTTCCCGAAAACCGCCTTGGGATCCGTGGGTACTTGCGGAATGAAGCTCATGACGTCGCCTCCGAACGGCAATGTAACTCCGGGGGCCGCAAGGGTTATTGACGTGAGTCAAGCCTGTACACGCGCGGAGGCCGGTTTGACGCAGAGCAAAGCGCTTTCCGAGTTTCGTGAAACACTTCACGGAATCAATCACTTCAAGCGGGGATCGCGATGCCGAAGGATTTGCTTTGTGTCGTGGGATCTGGCGAGCGGTCTTCGCACGCGCTTTCACAGGGATTAGCCCTCGCGTCGGACTATCAGGCGTCCTGTCAGTTTGTGGCTCTGGTGCCCGGCCCGCCAAAGCTCGCCAACATTTTCGGCGCACAGTTCGTCGACGACCTCATCAGTCAGGCAAATGCGAGAGCCTCAAAGGACGCAGTAGCGGTGAGCGCGAGTATTGCCGAACAGGCAAAGGGCAGAGGGATCGAAGCCGCTATTTCCACGGAAACGCGCTCGCTCGCAGAGGCGGCTGCCGCAATCGAAAAGTCGGCCCGCAGCTACGATCTTACGGTCATCGATCGCCCGGAATCCTTTGTCGATGTTTCGGCGGCCATCTTCGAGACCGTGCTGTTCGGAAGCGGACGGCCTGTGCTGGTCGCGGTGCCCGGACGCAATCCCGCGCGGTTCAAGCGCGTCCTGCTCGCGTGGGATGGATCGGCTCATGCAACCCGCGCGCTGGCAGCTGCGCTTGCGTTGTTCCCGGGTCTGGAGGAAGTCATCGTTCTTACGGTAGTCGGTGAAAAGAATCTGGATGAACTCGTCCCCGGATCGGATATCGCCGCGCATATCCGGCGGCATGACGTAAAAGCGGCGGTCGCGTGTATCGATCTCGATCCGCCGGCGGAAGATGCCGGTGCCGGCATCCTGAAATTTGCCAAGGCAAAGGAAGCCGAGCTGATCGTGATGGGCGGATACGGACATTCCCGCTTCCGGGAACTGGTTCTTGGCGGCGTGACGGAATATCTGTCGCGGAAATCGGATGTGCCGCTACTGCTCGTTCATTAGGAAAACGACGGCGCCGATCATCGCCCGAACTTGGTGCGAAGAAACATGACGGCAGCCGCAATCAAAGCCGTCGCGATCATGAGCGGAATCCAGATCAGCACCGCGCTGGCTAGGATCAGGAACAGGATGACGCCGAGCGCGACGAGGCCGCCGATCGACGCTGCGGCGTACAGGATGCGCTTATAGAGCGGCAATTCGCGATACGCCCTCGCGCGGTCCTCGAAAGTCACGAAAACCCATTCGGATTCCTGCCGCGAACCGGATCGATCCGGCGGAATGATCTCGATATCCCGGTCGTTTTTGTCGGTGGGCATGCCGGCTCCTGCGTGTGCGGTTCAGGATAGCACAAACGAGCGTTCCGGCGCCCTCTCATGGTTAAACGAAACTTAACGCCCCAGGCCCGGTGGCGGACCCGTCGAAACCCATTGCCAATAATTGGTTGTTAGAGAGTACCGTTTAGTACCGCGGATTAAGGGGATTCCGTGTCTGTTTTAATTAATGTTCCGGTTCATGAACGTGCGGCGTTAACCGTGCCCGATGGAATTTCTCTTGTGAATTTTCCTGCGGCCTTAAAAAGCCTGATGGATGTTGCCGAAGGTTCGGCTCCGGCGGCCAGGCTTCCCGGAATATTGAGAACGGTATTCGTATGCGAGCGTGTTGTTGTGCTTGCGCAGGACGATGGCCTGCTTACTGCGCTCGCCGTAGAGCCAGCCGTTGAGATCAACCTTGCGGGTTGGCGGAAGCCGATTACCGAACTGCTGCATGTGCGCGTACTGGGAGCCGATGAAGCCCGAGCGTTACTGGGCGAAACGGTGAGCAAGGAGAGTGTCCTGCTGACGCTTCCCCTAGGCGTTGGCGGCAAAGCCGCTGTCGCGGTGCTCACGCTTCCTGCGGGCGCGGCCACTGCCGAACAGCTATCGCTCGCAAGGGCCTGCTCCGCCGTAAGCATGGCGAGCATCTTCGCGAACGCGAACCGCAAGTCGGACGGAAGCCATGAAACCGGCGAACCCGTATCCGGCAATCCCGCGCTACAGGATATGCACCTGCTCAAGATGATCCTGGATCATCTGCCGATCAGCCTGACAGTTCAGGACAGCGACGGCAGGTTCGTGCTGGCCAATGCAATGGCCGCCGCCGATCTCGCGGTTTCCATCGAAAACCTGCTCGGCAGTTCGCCCGGCGATTTTCTCTCGCAGGAAGAGGCCATGAGCCGCCGCGAGTGGGAACGCGGCGTGATCGAGGGCGGCAAAACGATCATGGCCGAGACCCGCGTCCCCGATATCGGCGGCGAGCGGATACTGCTGACCTCGCACACGCCCGTGCGGATCACGAACAATACGCTTCTGATTTCGAGTTCCGCCGACATTACCGAGCACAAGGAAACCGAGCGCAGACTGACCGAGCGCGCACACATCGACAAATTGACCGGCCTGCCGGATCGCGTGCGGATCGCGGAGCACGTCGACAGCATCATTCAGGGCGAGAACCCGGAGCCGCTGGCGCTCGCGTTCATCGACCTCGACAACTTCAAGCATGTAAACGACTACTACAGCCACGCCACCGGCGATGCGCTGCTGGTGAAGATCAGCGAACGCATCACGGCGAAGCTCATGCCCGGCGATATGCTCGCGCGTATCAGCGGCGATGAATTCGTACTGTTGTTCGCAGGTTGCAGGAACAAGGATGCCGTGAACGGCCGCATCGAAGAAATTCTTGCGGAAATCAAGCGGCCATTCCACATCGAAGGCTTCGAGATATTCACGTCCTGCTCGATCGGCGTGAGCTTTTACCCGGTGCATGGGCGCAACTACGAAACGCTTCGCCGCAATGCTGACGGGGCGATGTACGGCGCAAAGACAAAAGCCAAAGGGCAGGCACTCTACTTCGATGACGGTCTCGGCGAGAAGATCGCGGCACGCATGGAAGCCGAGCAGCGTCTCCGGCTTGCGATCCGCGATCATCGCTTCGTCTGCGCCTTCCAGCCGAAGGTCGATATGCACACGCAGGAAGTGGTCGGCTTCGAAACGCTCGTGCGCTGGCGCGACAGCGACGGCGAGATCCATACGCCCGGGCAGTTCATCAGTCTCGCGATCGAACTCGGCATCATCAATCCGATCACGAACTTCGTACTCAGCGATACGATTGCATCGCTGGAACGGCTTGATGCTGCGTTCGGCCCGAACACGAGCGTCAGCATCAATATCGGCGCCAAACAGGCGAGCGATATCGGCTTTATGACGCTCTTGAAGGATACGATCCGGGAAAGCGGATGCGCGCAGCGGCTGATCCTCGAAATCACCGAGGATGCAATCGTCGATAACGGGCTGTTCCAGTCGAAGGTTCTTCCGGGCCTTCGCGAAATGGGCGTACGTATCTCGATCGACGACTTCGGTACCGGCTATTCGTCGCTGAGTGCGCTCGCCGACATCATCGCCGACGAAATCAAGATCGACAGGTCCTTCATTTCGCGGATCAACGAACGTCCCCGCAGCCAGAGCGTTCTGAAGGCCATCGAATCCCTCGCCATATCGCTGGGCATGAGTATGGTTGCGGAGGGCGTGGAGACCGAGGAAGAACTGATCTACTTGCAGACGGCAAGCCGCATCAGGCTCGCGCAGGGCTTCTACTTCTCGAAGCCCATTTACCTCGACGAACTCCGCAGCGGCGCTAAGTTCGGCGAGCGCATCAGCGAAACCCGGGTGAGCGCGCCGGGAAGAACCAGCGGCCGGCTGATGGCGCCAGCCCGCGCGTGTTGAAGCGCGGATTATCTCGCTAGAAGAAGACCGGCCAGTTTGCGCTAGCGGCGCAAGAGCGGGTTATCCAGAGGCGCCGAGATCGGCTTCTTGAGAAGGCTTAGCCGCGTCGCATCGATCGGTGTCGATGCCTGCGGTGCGGCAGCAGGCTGATACGGCTGGAGCGACGGCGCATCTGCGTGCGCGGAAGGAGCGGCCGCCGGCGCAAATGAAGGCTGCTCGTCATGCGAGCCGTGCTGGCTCATGGTCGCCTTGCGCCAGCGGTCGATCACGGCGTTGATGAAATCGCCTTCGATGTTCTCGCCGGCAATGCCCGCGTTGGTCGCATAGGACGCGCTTTTCGGAATCGCGTGCGCCGCGAGTTCAGGGAAGGTGAGCCGCGTCGGCAGCGGCACGCCAGCGCCGAAGGCGATGGCTTCCCGCGTACCGAGCGAAGGCACGAAATCGAACAGATCGGCGCCGTGATCCGCGACGGCTGAGCGCAGGAGCGCCTGGTCGCGGTCGTTCGACATCCGCATCGCGAACAGCGTGCCGCACTGGGAGATGATGGTCGGATCGAGTTCGGCGGGGCGCTGCGTGACGAGCCCGAGATAGACACCGTGCTTGCGGCCTTCCTTCGCGATGCGTGCGAGCGCACGTCGGGTCGGTGCGAAGCCTGCTGTGCGATCCGCGGAAGCATATTTGTGCGCTTCCTCGCACACGAAAAGCAGCGGCACGGCGCCGTCGCTCCACAGGCCGAAGTCGTAGGCGAGGCGGGTGAGCACGGAGACGACCGGCTCGACGACTTCCGAGGGGAAGCCCGCGAGCTGCATGATCGTCATGGTCTTGCCGTTCGGCTGGAGACGGAACAGCTGACTGATCGATTCCGCCATGGTGTCGCCGCCGACATTGGCGCGCTCGAACATGAATGCGTAGCGCGGATCGTTGCTGACGGTTTCGATGCGCGTAATCAGGCGCTGGTAGATCATGCGCGAGGAGCGGTTTTCGAGCTTGCCCATGCGGTCGTCGATGATCGCAAGAAGATCGGCGAGACGATATGGCACGGGCGTATCGACGGTGTAGCCGATGTTCTTGGCCTCGGGCCGTTTGATCCCCGGACGATCCGCCGTGTTGCGATACTGGTTGTAGTTCGCCTTCGCGATCGGGATCAGTTCGGCGAGAATATCCGTCTCTTCCTGCAAACCTGGACGGCCTGCGAAGAATACGTCGACGATTTCCTCGAAGTTGAAGAGCCAGAACGGCAGGCGGAGGTTGGCCGGATTCATGACGTCGGCATGAGTACCGAACGAGCGATGGTACTCGTTATGTGCGTCGAGCAGGAAAATACGAAGCTTCGGCCGCACCTTCATGGTCCGGCTGAGAATGTGGGCGACACCGGTCGACTTGCCGACGCCGGTCGAGCCGAGCACCGCAAAATGCTTGTTCAGCATCTCATCGACATCGACGCGCGCGTCGACGGTCGAGTCCTGCTGCAAGCTGCCGATGCTGACGGCGCTGGTATCGGTTTCGTCGAAGATGATACGGAGCGCCTTGTTGTTCAGCGGCAGCGCTGTGTCCCGGATGGTCGGGTAGCCCGCAACGCCGCGGCGGAAGGTGGAGTTCGCGCCGGCTTCGACGATCTCACCCATCAAGTCGACACGCGCCATCGCACAATAGTGCTGTGACGGCGAGTTCTGCATCGAAACTTCGGTGATGACACCGACGAGCTGCGACTTCGACGTCTGGATCTTGAGAAAGCGCCCGACGGTGATGCCTGCGCGGTTCGGGCCGCTCATTGCGGAATCGAGCAGGCCTACGGTTGCCTGCGAACCGCTCACGGATTGCACATGACCGAGAATGTCCGCAGCTCCTGCCGCAGCCGTCATCGTCTGCGACGCCATCGTTCTCTGATCGATCACCGGAATGCGCTCCCAACAATTACAGCGCATAACATAGCGATGAGGTGTCTAAATCCGATTAATCCCGGTTAGTACCGTTGCTTCTAATAAATTCAAACTCTCTTAACGATAAACGCCCGCGAGATTACAGGCCTTTCGCGAGGAACCCGCCATCGACTGGAATGTCCGCGCCGGTGACATAACTGGCCTCGTTCGAGGCAAAAAAAACGGCCGCGCCGACCAGTTCACCGAGCTCTCCAAAACGGCCCATCGGCGTGCGGGAGGTGGCAAGAGCCACTCGCTCGGGGCGCAGCGTACTCGTCAATTCCGTCCTGAAGTACCCGGGCGAGATCGAGTTAACGCGGATAGCGTTTTCCGCCCACTCAGTCGCGAGCGTCCGGGTGAGTGCGATCACGCCATGCTTGCTTGCGGCGTAGTGGGCTGCCATGGGCCAGCCCCTATGGCCGGCGATGGACGCGATGCTGATGATCGAACCACCCTTCGCCTTGAAGTGCGGAAACACCGCCTGACAGCAGAAAAATACGCTGTTCAGGTCGGTGTCGATCACGCTCAGGTACTCGTCCTCGCTGAGTTCGGCGGATGGCTTGACGACCGTGATGCCCTGGCTGTTCACGAGAATGTCGACAGAGCCCAGCGCAGCGGCAAGCGTGTCTATTGCACGGGCGCAGGGCGCCTTGCCGCGCATATCGGCAGCAAGGCCGATCGCATTCGGATCATGTTTGCGTAGCGAGGGAAGAACGGCGTCGATTTTCTCCTGGCGCCGCCCGATGACGCCGATCCGCGCGCCTTCGCGGGCAAAGCCTTCGGCAATGCTCGCGCCGATGCCGCTGGAGCCTCCGACGACAATCGCTTTCATTCCGGCGAGACGCATGAGAAGTCTCCGCTGCTTTACGCGCTGCGAAGTCTAGTACGTCGCGCGGCCGCCGGAAATATCGAAGACCGCGCCGGTCGTGAACGAGTTGTCTTCCGAGGCCATCCAGGCGACGAGGGCCGCAAGCTCTTCGACTTTCACGAAACGCGCGCGCGGTATCTTGGACAACATGAAATCGATGTGCTGCTGCGTGATCTGATCGAAGATCGCGGTTTTCGCAGCGGCAGGCGTCACGGCGTTGACGGCGATGTCGTAAGAGGCGAGTTCCTTGCCGAGCGATTTTGTGAGCGCGATCACGCCCGCCTTTGAGGCCGAGTAGTGCGCGGCGTTGGGATTTCCCTCTTTGCCTGCGATCGAGGCGATGTTCACTATGCGCCCGTATTTTTGCGAAATCATGTGCGGAACGACCGCCTTCGAGCAGACGAAGGGCCCGTCGAGATTGATCCGCATGACGCGGCGCCATTCTTCGACAGGGGTATCCCAGACGGTGGCGTTGGTGCCCGCTACACCTGCGTTATTCACGAGAATGTCGATCTTGCCGAAATCTTTAAGCGTTGCATCGCGGGCTTTCTCGACGGAGGCAAAGTCCGAGACGTCAAGGCCATATGACTTTGAGCCGGAGCCGAGTTCATTCGCAGTTCGCTGCGCATAGACTTGATCCAGATCCCAGATCGCAACACGCGCTCCCGAATCCACGAAGCGTTCCGAGATCGCGCGGCCAAAGCCCTGCGCGCCGCCGGTGACGACGGCGACGCGGCCGGAAAGATCGATTCTGTTCATGGCGATTCCCTAAAGTGTCCAGCCGCCGTCCGCGACATGCGCGCCGCCGGTCGTGAACGAGCTTTCATCGCTTGCAAGATAGACCGCAAGCATCGCGATTTCTTCCGCCGTGCCGAGACGGCCCAAAGGCTGGCGCGCGACGAAGTTCTTCATGCCTTCGGGTCCTTGCGCGGCGGCACGGCCCAGCATCGAGGGCGTCTCGATGGTGCCCGGACAAATGCAGTTGCAGCGGATGCCCTTGGTGATGAAGTCGGCGGCGACCGCGCGGGTGAGGGCCGCAACCGCGGCTTTGGTCGCACCATAGACATAACGGTTGGGGGCGGCCTTCAGCACGCCGGCAGCCGAAGCGATGTTCACGATCGAGCCGCCGCCGGCGGCCAGCATCGCAGGCAGGAATGCTTTGATCGTGCGGTGCATGGACTTCACGTTGAGGTCAAAGGAGAAGTCCCAGTCCTTGTCTGAAGATTCGAGCACCGTGCCGTGATGCACGAAGCCCGCAGCGTTCAGGAGAATATCGATCTTGCCGATGCGCTTGGCGGCTTCATTGACGGCCTCGCTCGAAAGCACATCGAGCTTGAAAGTTTCTGCGACGCCCGCCTGTTTCAGTTCGGCGAAGGCGCTCTCGTTGATGTCGCTTGCGTAAACATGCGCGCCTTCGCGCGCGAACGCGATCGCGCAGGCCCGGCCGATGCCGGCCGATGCGGCGGTTACGAAGGCGCGTTTGCCTTGCAGTCTTCCGGACATATCGAATTACCCGACTAGTGAGAGTGGCGCGGCGTGCCGAACTTCGTCGCGATATCCTGATAGCGCGTCGCAAGTTCGAGGCACGCGCCGCTTGCGTGCTGCCCGACCGTGTTGCGGTAGAGTTCCTGCCAGGGGGTGTGATGTTCCGGATAGGCGAAGCCACCCTTGGCTTTGAGATCGGCTTGCCGCTTCGCGAATTCGTCCGCCGAAATCAGGATATTCGCTTCGCCTTTTCTGAGGTCGATGCGGACTTTGTCGCCGGTCTTCAGGACCGCGAGACCGCCGCCAGCAGCCGCTTCGGGCGAAGCGTTCAGGATCGAAGGCGAACCGGATGTGCCGGACTGCCTTCCGTCGCCGATGCAGGGCAGGGACTTGATTCCGCGCTTAATCAGCGCCGCAGGCGGCTGCATGTTCACGACCTCCGCGCCGCCGGGGTAGCCGATCGGTCCCGTGCCGCGAATGAACAGAATGCAGTGCTCGTCGATATTGAGCGACGGGTCGTCGATCCGCGTGTGGTATTCCTCCGGTCCTTCGAACACGATGGCGCGGCCATCGAAGGCGTCCGGATCTTTCGGGTTGGATAGATAGCGCTCGCGGAACTCCTGCGAGATCACGCTCGTCTTCATGATCGCGCTGTCGAACAGATTGCCGGAGAGCACGAGGAAGCCCGCGTCGTTCACGAGCGGCTTGTCGTAGGACCAGATCACATCGTTGTCGGGCTTCGGTGCGTCCTTGCAGTTCTCGCCCATGGTCTTGCCGTTCACGGTGAGCGCGTCCTCATGGATTTTTTTCTTCGACATCAGTTCGCGAACGACAGCAGGCACGCCACCCGCGCGGTGATATTCTTCGCCGAGATAGGCGCCCGCAGGCTGGAGATTCACGAGTAGCGGGATTTTGTGGCCCACATCCTGCCAGTCCTGAACGGAGAGTTCGACGCCGACATGGCGCGCGAGCGCATTCAGGTGGATCGGTGCGTTGGTCGACCCGCCGATCGCGGAGTTGACGACGATTGCGTTCTCGAACGCTTTTCTCGTCATGATGTCAGAGGGACGCAGGTTCTCCCAGACCATCTCCACGATGCGCTTGCCGGTGAGGTAGGAAATCTGCCCGCGTTCGCGATAAGGCGCAGGGATCGCAGCGCAGCCGGGCAGGGACATGCCGAGCGCTTCCGCAAGCGAGTTCATGGTCGAAGCGGTGCCCATGGTGTTGCAGTGCCCGACCGACGGCGCCGACGAAGCGACGATGTCCATAAACTGGTCGTAGTTGATTTCGCCGGCGGCAAGCCGCTCGCGCGATTTCCAGACGATGGTGCCGGAGCCCGTGCGCTCGCCGTTGAACCAGCCGTTCAGCATCGGCCCGCCGGAAAGCACGATCGCGGGAATGTTCACGGTCGCGGCGGCCATCAGGCACGCAGGCGTGGTCTTGTCGCAGCCGGTGGTCAGCACGACACCGTCGAGCGGATAGCCGAACAGCACCTCGACCAGCGAGAGATAAGCGAGGTTGCGGTCGAGCGCGGCCGTCGGGCGCTTCCCGGTTTCCTGGATGGGATGGCAGGGAAATTCCATGGCGATGCCGCCTGCCTCGCGGATGCCTTCCCGAACACGATGTGCGAGTTCGAGGTGGTGGCGGTTGCACGGCGAAAGGTCGCTGCCGGTCTGCGCGATCCCGATGATCGGCTTGCCGGATTGCAGTTCTTCCCGGGTCAGCCCGTAGTTGAGGTAGCGCTCGAGGTAGAGCGCGGTCATGCCGGGGTCGGAGGAGTCGTCGAACCAGAGCCGAGAGCGGAGTTTCGGCTTTTTATCGCTGCCGCTTCCGGATTTTGACATGGATTACCTCTGTGACCGGCGATTTTTCGATCCTGAACAGTAATGCCGAGCGCAAGACAGCGCTACCATTTTCTTGCAATGGCCGGCTGGCATGCAGGCATTAGCTGTGGCGGGCAGTCGTACTCTGGCGGATCATGAGCTCGAAGCCGAGATCGACCACGGCTTTTTCCGGCCGACGGCCTTCGATGGCCTCGATCAGCATCGTCACGGCCTCTCGGCCCATTTCGTAGCGATTTGTCCGCACGCTGGAGAGCGTAGGGACAGCGGTCGACATGAAGTCGAGGTCATTGAAGCCGATGATCGCGAGTTTGTCCGGGATGGCGATGGCCCGCCGCTGGCACTCGAACAGCACGCCGAGCGCAAGGTCGTCATTCACGCAGAACAAGGCGTCGAGATCGGGCGCCTGCGCCAGCAGGTCTCCGAACAACTTGCCGCCGAGCGAGACGGCGGTGGGCGTGGGGGTGGTCAGAACCAGCGCCGGATCGTAAAGCCCCGCGTCTTTCATGGCCTTCAGGTAGCCTTCGAGGCGGCGCTGCACGCGCGGGTCCATACGTGCGCCGAGAAAGCCGATACGCTTGCGTCCGAGCGAGATCAGATGCGCGACAGCCGCTAAACCCGCGTCATAATGAGAGAATCCGACCATCATGTCGACCGGATCGGGCCCCAGTTCCATGATCTGCACGATGGGGCAGTCCATCCCCTTCATCAGATTCAGGGAATCCTCGGTCTGGTTGATGCCGGTCACAATCAGGCCCGCAGGCTTCTGCGCCTGAAACAGCCGCAAGAGCTTCTCTTCCTGGAATATGCTGTAGCGCGTATTCACGAACTGGATCGTGTAGCGGCTTCCCTCCGAGGCGTCGTAGATCCCGCGAAGCACGTCATTGAACACATTATTTGTAAGCGACGGGATTAGCACGCCAACCACTTCCGTGCGTTGCGATGCGAGCGCGCGGGCGGCGAGATTGGGTACATAACCGAGTTCCCTTGCGGCATTTTCCACTCTTTCGCGCTTGGCGGGGGAAAGGGCTTCGGGATTCCGGAAGAAACGGGACGCGGTAATCGGGCTCACACCCGCAAGTTTCGCGACTTCGGTGAGGCGGATCGGTCCTAACTTTTTGCGCTGGCGCGGCATTTTCCTTCCATATCACGCCAGAGAGCCAATTGACAGCGCTACCAAACGCCGCCACACTTCGGATAATAAAAAACAAAAAGAGCAGAGAGGCGAAAACGCCCGCGAACTGCCTGGGGGAATACAGGGAGAAGTGCACAATGGCGTCGGTGCAGATAAGCGACGTACGTAAATCGTTCGGCGACGTCGAAGTGCTGCATGGCGTATCCGTTCCCATCGAGGACGGAGAATTCGTCGTTCTGGTGGGCCCTTCCGGCTGCGGCAAATCCACGTTGTTGCGGCTGCTCGCAGGTCTCGAAAACATCACCTCCGGAACGATCTCGATCGACGGGCGCGTCGTGAACAACGTGCACCCGAAAGAGCGTGACATCGCGATGGTGTTCCAGAATTACGCGCTCTATCCGCACATGACGGTCGCAAAGAACATGGGCTTCTCGCTCATGCTGCGCGGTGCGAGCAAGAGCGAGATCGACGCGCGCGTAAAGAAGGCCGCAGGCATTCTGGGGCTGAACGCGCTGCTTGAACGCTATCCGCGGCAGCTTTCCGGCGGACAGCGCCAGCGTGTCGCCATGGGCCGCGCGATCGTGCGTGATCCGCAGGTCTTTTTGTTCGACGAACCGCTTTCGAACCTCGATGCGAAGTTGCGCGTCGCGATGCGCACCGAGATCAAGGAACTGCACCAGCGCCTGAAGACGACGACGGTCTATGTCACGCACGATCAGATCGAGGCCATGACCATGGCCGACAAGATCGTGGTCATGCACGACGGCGTCATCGAGCAGATGGGTGCCCCGCTCGACTTGTACGACCGCCCGGCCAACCAGTTCGTTGCAGGCTTCATCGGTTCGCCGGCGATGAATTTTCTCGACGGAAAAGTATCGGCGAACGGCTCGCTCTATGTGCAGACATCGGGCGGAGACAAATTGCCGCTGAAGAATATTCCGCAGGGCTCGAACGACAGAGAAGTCGTTTACGGCATTCGCCCGGAGCATTTCGAACTGGGCGAGGGCGGCTTGGCCGCGGAAGTGGTCGTCGTCGAGCCGACCGGATCGGAAACCCAGATTGTCGCGCGGATCGGCAATCAGGAGGTAATCGCCGTCTTCCGCGAACGCCAGAGCGTGAAACCTGGCGACCGAATTTCACTGCGCCCGCGCGCGGACGCAGTTCATCTCTTCGCCAAGGATAGTGGAAAAAGAATCTAGCGAAGCTTTCAGATTAAGGCCGTCCACGGGAGGAAATCATGGACAAAAAGTTTGAAATGAACCGCCGCTCGCTGCTGAAAGGTTCAGCCGCGGCTGCTACGATTGCGACTGTAGGTGCCGATCAATTGCTGAACTACGCGACCGCCTGGGCGCAGGCATCGCCGTTCAAGGCGGAGGCCGGCGCGAAGATCAACGTGCTGCGCTGGCGCCGCTTCGTCGAAGCCGAAGACAAGGCTTTCATGGCGATGGTGGACGCCTTCCAGAAGGCGACGGGCGTTTCCGTCACCATCACGAACGAGTCGTTCGAAGACGTGCAGCCGAAAGCATCGGTCGCCGCGAACACCGGCTCGGGCCTCGACATGGTGTGGGGCCTCTATTCGCTGCCGCATCTGTTCCCCGAGAAGTGTCTCGATATGTCCCAGGTCGCCGATTACCTCGGCAAGAAGTACGGCGGCTGGACGCCGTCGGCTGAGGCTTACGGCAAGTCGAAGGGCAAGTGGATCTGTCTGCCGGTCGCAACCACCGGCGGTCTGATGAACTACCGCATCAGTTCGATGAACAAGGCCGGCTTCAAGGAATTCCCGAAAGACACCGGCGCCTTCCTCGAACTCGTGAAGGCACTGAAAAAGAACAACACTCCGGCCGGCTTCGCGCTCGGCCATGCATCCGGCGACGCCAACACCTGGCTGCACTGGGCGCTCTGGTCGCATGGCGGCAATCTCGTCGACAAGGACGACAAGGTCGTCATCAACTCGCCGGAAACCGCGAAGTCGCTGGCATATGTGAAGGAACTCTACGACAACTTCGTGCCGGGCACGGCGTCGTGGAACGACTCCTCGAACAACAAGGCCTTCGTCGCAGGCGAGCTGCATCTCACCTCGAACGGCATCTCGGTCTATGTCACCGCATCGCGCGAAAATAAGCCGGTCGCGGAAGACATGGATCACGCCTACATGCCGATCGGCCCGGTGGGACGTCCGACCGAACTGCATCTGGCGTTCCCGATCCTGACCTTCTCGTTCACGAAGTTCCCGAATGCGTGCAAGGCCTTCGCAGCCTTCATGCAGGAAGCGGAAAACTTCAATCCGTGGATCGAGGCGGCGCAGGGTTATCTCTCGCACTTCCTCAACGCCTACGACAAGAATCCGGTCTGGACCGCCGATCCGAAGCGGACGGTTTACCGCGACGTGTCGAAGCGTACGCTCACGCCCGGCGGCCTCGGCTCGCTCGGCGAAAAGGCGGCTGCTGCGATCGCCGACTTTGTCGTGGTCGACATGTTCGCGAACTACTGCACCGGTCGTGAAGACATCAAGGGTGCGATCGCGATTGCCGAGCGTCAGGCGCGGCGCATCTATCGCTAACACCTCCCTCGGCGGCGCGGGCGACTGCGCCGCCGGCTTTTTTTTAAGAACGGGATGCGGCTGGCATGAGCACGGTCGAGGACGCGGAACGAAGAACGGCACGCCGGGGCGAATTGTCCTGGTGGGGACGGCTACAGATCAATCGCAACTGGCTTGCGTTGTGGTTCATGCTGCCGGCTGCGTTCTTTCTTCTGTTGTTCCTCGCCTGGCCGCTTATCCTCGGCGTCTGGCTTTCCTTCACCGATACGCGGCTCGCGCGGCCGGGCAAGTTCATCGGGTTCGAGAACTACGAGTGGCTGTGGGACGACAGCGTCTTCTGGCTCTCGGTGTTCAATACGCTGCTCTACACGATCGTCGCGAGCATCATTAAATTTGCGGTCGGGCTTTATCTCGCGCTGCTTCTGAACCGGCACATGCCGTTCAAGGCGATGATCCGCTCGGTTGTCCTGATCCCGTTCATCGTGCCGACCGTGCTTTCGGCAATCGCATTCTGGTGGATCTACGACTCGCAGTTCTCGATCATTTCATGGTCGCTGAAGCAGATGGGCCTGATCGAGCGCAATATCGACTTTCTCGGCGACGGCAATCTCGCGCGCGCAAGCCTGATTTTCGCGAACGTCTGGCGCGGCGTACCCTTCGTTGCGATTACGCTGCTCGCGGGTCTACAGACGGTCTCGCCTTCGCTCTACGAGGCCGCGACCCTTGACGGCGCTTCCGCCTGGCAACGCTTCCGCTATGTGACCTATCCGCTGCTGACGCCGATCATCGCGGTCGTGATGACCTTCTCGGTGCTGTTCACGTTCACGGACTTCCAGCTGATCTGGGCGATGACGCGCGGCGGTCCCGCCAACGCGACGCATCTGATGGCGACACTGTCCTATTCGCGAGGAATCTTAAGCGGACAACTGGGCGAGGGGGCGGCCATTGCAACTGCGATGATCCCGTTCCTGCTAGCAGCGATCATGATTTCGTGGTTCGGGCTCCAGCGCCGCAAGTGGCAGCATGGTGAAAACAATGAGTGACGTAGCTGCGAAAGCGGCGGCTGACGAGGTCCATGCCGACCAGCGCGAGGGAATGAGCTACCTCGAGAGCTTCCCGCAGCGGCTGGTCACGCTATGGCTTCCGCTCGGCATCATCATGGTCGTCCTTCTGTTCCCGTTCTACTGGATGGCGCTGACTTCGGTGAAGCCGAACGCGCAGCTCGTCGACATGAACACCCACAATCCGTTCTGGGTGGTCAATCCCACGCTCGAACACATCAAGCGGCTCCTGTTCGAGACCGCTTATCCGCGCTGGCTCTGGAACACGATGTATGTCGCGGCAGCCGCGACCTTCCTGTCGATTTTTGCGAGCGTGCTCGCGGCCTATGCGATCGCGCGGCTGCGCTTCCGCGGTTCGCAGACGATCGGCGCCCTGATCTTCATGGCTTACCTGATCCCGCCGTCGATCCTGTTCATTCCGCTCGCATCGGTCATTCATTTCTATGGTGTATTCGATACGCCGCTCGCGCTGATCCTGGTCTATCCGACCATCCTGATCCCGTTCTCGACATGGCTCCTGATGGGCTATTTCAAGACCATTCCGTTCGAACTGGAAGAGTGCGCGCTGATCGACGGTGCGAGCCGCTGGCAAATCCTCACCAAGATCATCGTTCCGCTCGCGATACCGGGCCTGATCTCGGCTTTCATCTTCTCTTTCACGCTGTGCTGGAACGAGTTCATCTACGCGCTGACGCTGATCTCGTCGGTGCAGAACCGCACGGTGCCGGTCGCGATCGTCAGCGAACTCGTCGATGGCGACGTCTATCGCTGGGGCTCGCTGATGGCGGGTGCGCTGGTAGGCTCGCTTCCGCTCGTGATCCTTTACGCATTCTTCGTCGAGCATTACGTTTCGGCGATGACGGGTGCGGTGAAGGAATAAGTCATGCACGTTCTAGTTCTGGGTGCGGCCGGCATGATCGGCCGCAAGCTGACTGCGCGTTTGCTCAAAGAACAGCGCATCGGAACGCGCGCGATTTCGAAACTCACGCTGCACGATGTGGTCGCGCCGGAAATTCCGGCCGGCGCGCCGTTTCCGGTCGCTGCTTCCGCATCGGATTTCTCGCTTCCCGGCGAAGTGGAAAAGCTGATCGCCTCGAAGCCGGATATGGTCTTTCATCTTGCCGCGATCGTCTCGGGCGAGGCTGAGGCGGATCTCGACAAGGGCTATCGGATCAATCTCGATGGCACGCGCTACCTGCTCGACGCGATCATGAAAACGGGCGGCGGCTACAAACCCCGTGTCGTGTTCACGTCCTCCATCGCGGTATTCGGCGCGCCGTTCCCCGACCAGATCGGCGACGAATTCTTTAATACGCCGCTTACGAGCTACGGCACACAGAAGGCGATGGGCGAACTGATGCTCGCCGACTACACGCGCCGCGGCATCCTGGAGGGCGTGGGCATCCGCCTGCCGACCATCTGCGTTCGCCCCGGCAAGCCGAACAAGGCAGCATCAGGGTTCTTCTCGAACATCATTCGCGAGCCGCTGAGCGGCGAAGAGGCGGTGCTGCCGGTCTCCGAAGACGTGCGGCACTGGCATGCGTCGCCGCATTCGGCGATCGGCTTTCTCATGCACGCCGCGGAAATCGAGATCGCGAAGCTGAACAACCGCGTCAACCTTTCGATGCCGGGGCTCTCAGTTACGGTCGGCGAGCAGATCGCCGCCCTCGAGCGTGTCGCGGGGAAGGGCGTTACCAAACGCATCCGGCGCGAGCCGGATCAGACCATCATGCGGATCGTTTCGGGCTGGCCGCGTAATTTCGATGCCTCGCGGGCAAGATCGCTTGGCTTCACGACCGCCGAAAAGACGTTCGACGACATCGTGAAGCTTCACATCGAGGACGAGCTCGGCGGCAAGTTCGCAGCCTAAGCGTAGTCAGCCCGCGCGCTTCTTGCTCTCTTCGGCGATGTAATCCATCGCAGCCTGCACGCCGCCCTTCTTGTGCGGAATACCCGAGACGCCGAGCGCCATTTCGGTGAGCGCAAGCGCGCCGAGAATGGTGCCATCGTTGGTGTCGCCGAGATGGCCGATGCGGAACACCTTGCCCGCGATCTTCCCGAGACCCGCGCCATAAGCGATGTCGAAGTTCTCGAGGGCGGCCGCGCGGAACTGGTCGGCGTTGTGGCCTTCCGGCAGCAGGATCGCAGTGATGGTCGAGGAGTAGTGCTTCGGCTCCTTGCAGAGAATCTCGAGGCCCCAGGTCCTGACCGCGCGCCGGGTCGCTTCCGCGAGACGGTCGTGGCGCGAGAACACGTTCTCGAGGCCTTCTTCGTGGAGCATGTCGATTGCTTCCGCGAGGCCGTAGAGAATGTTGGTCGCTGGCGTATAGGGGAAGTAGTTGGTCTTGTTCATCGCGATCATTTCTTCCCAGCCCCAGAAGGACTTCGGAAGTTTCGATGTCTTCGCGGCCGCGAGCGCCTTGTCGCTGACCGCATTGAAGGAAATGCCGGGCGGCAGCATCAGGCCCTTCTGTGCGCCGCCGACGGTGACGTCCACGCCCCACTCGTCGTGGCGGTAGTCGATGGACGCGAGCGACGAGATCGTATCGACGAGAAGGAGTGCCGGGTGCCCGGCGGCGTCGATCGCCTTGCGCACTTCCGCGACAGGCGACACGCAGCCCGTCGAAGTCTCGTTATGGAGAACAGCGACGGCCTTGATCTTCTTCTCTTTGTCTTCGCGCAGTTTTGCTTCGATCGCTTTCGGGTCTGCGCCCGTACGCCAGTCGCTTTCGATGAACACCGGCACGATGCCGAGCTTTTCGGCCATCTTCTTCCAGAGCGTGCCGAACTGACCGGTCTCGAACATCAGAACTTGATCGCCGGGGGAGAGCGTGTTTACGAGCGCCGCTTCCCATGCGCCGGTGCCGGACGAGGGATAGATGATGACCGGGTTCGTGGTTTTAAAAATCGTCTTGATGCCGTCGAGCACGCGGCGGGCAAGCTTGCCGAACTCCGGCCCGCGGTGATCGATGATAGGCATGTCCATAGCCCTGAGAACGCGGTCGGGAATGGGCGATGGGCCGGGGATCTGGAGAAAATGCCTGCCTGCGGTGCGCGAACGATTAGACGCCACTTTGATCCCCCGGTAGTCTGCAATGCGCAAACGGTGCGCGTGATTGAATAGCAAGTCGGCAGTCCTGTGAATTATCCGTGCATTCCGGTCAAGCAGCGTGCAAGCCGCATCCCCCATGCAGCAATGCGGGAGCGCAGCCGATGAACGTCATGATGCCGGGTCTGGAGCGGAAACTCCGCCGGGAAGTCACGGGCGACGTGCTGTTCGATGCGTTCAACCGCGGCCGTTACGCTACCGACGCTTCGCACTACCAGATGATGCCGCTCGGCGTCGTTGTGCCTCGCACAATAGAAGAGGCCAAGGCGGCGATTGGTTTGGCCAATCAGGAGGGGGCAACCGTGCTTGCGCGCGGCGGCGGCACCTCCCAGTGCGGCCAGACGATCAACCATTCGCTAGTGATCGATTGCTCGAAACACCTGAACCGCGTTCTCGAAGTCGATGCCGAAAACAGGCGCTGCGTGGTCGAGCCTGGCATCGTGCTCGACGACCTCAATCGCAAGCTGCGTCCGCTCGGGCTCTGGTATCCGGTCGACGTTTCGACCGCCTCGCGCGCGACCATCGGCGGCATGGCCGGGAATAACTCCTGTGGCGGGCGCTCGCTGCGCTACGGCACCATGCGCGATAACGTGATTTCGATGGAAGCCGTTTTCGCGGACGGCAACGCCGCGCATTTCGGCCGCGCCAATCGCGACCTTTCGGACATACCCGAAGGTTCGAAGCTGAAGCCGCTTGCGCGCGATCTGCTCGCGCTCGGCACACGCGAAGCCGCCGAGATCGAAGAACGCTTTCCCAAAGTGCAGCGCCGCGTCGGCGGCTACAATCTCGACGCGCTGGTTCCCGGCAGGAACGACCTCAATCTCGCCCATATATTGATCGGCTCCGAGGGCACGCTCGCCTTCACGACCAAGGTCGAGCTGAAGCTCTGGCCGGTGCTCGGCAAACGCATCGTCGCAGCCTGTCACTTCGGCAGCTTCTATGAAGCGATGAATGCGGCCCAGCATCTCGTGAAAACCGGGCCAATCGCGGTCGAACTCGTGGACCGCACCATGATTGAGCTTGCCCGCGAGATCGCGATGTTCCGGCCGACGCTGGAGAAATTCGTGCGCGGCAAGCCCGACGCGGTGCTGCTCGTCGAGTTCGATGCTGGCGAAGAGGAGAACCGCAAGCGGCTTTCGCATCTTCACGACGTGATGAACGATCTCGGTTTCGGCTGGGAGAAGCAGGGCGCGAAATGGGGCGGCGTGGTCGATGTCGCCGATCCTGCCTTGCAGACGGCGATTGCCGAGCTTCGCGCGTCGGGCCTGAACGTGATGATGTCGATGAAGGAGCAGGGCAAGCCGATCTCCTTCGTCGAGGATTGCGCCGTGCCGCTTGAGCATCTCGCGGACTACACCGCGCGGCTTACGGAGATTTTCCATAAGCACGGCACCCGCGGCACCTGGTACGCGCATGCATCGGTGGGTTGCCTGCACGTGAGGCCGGTGCTCAATCTCCGGCAGGACAAGGACGTGAAGGCCATGCGCGCGATCGCGGAGGAAGCCTTCGCGATGGTCCGTGAGTACAAGGGCTCGCATTCCGGCGAGCACGGTGACGGCTTGGTGCGTTCCGAGTTTCATGAGTCGATGTTCGGCGCTCAGCTGGTGCGTGCCTTTGAAGAAGTAAAGTCGCGCTTCGATCCGAAGCCGCTCTTCAACCCCGGCAAGATCGTGCACGCGCCAAAGTTCGACGACCGCGAAAACTTCCGCTACGGCCCGCATTATGGGCTCGATAATTTCCGGCCCGCGATGGACTGGTCGGAATACACCGGCGGCGCGCAAGGTTTTCAGGGCGCGGTCGAGATGTGCAACAACAACGGCGCATGCCGGAATGCGGCCGGCAACGTGATGTGCCCGAGCTATCGCGTCACGCGGAACGAACGTGACGTTACGCGCGGCCGCGCGAATACGCTGCGGCTCGCGATCTCCGGCCAGCTAGGAAAAGACGCGCTCACCTCCGACGAGATGATGGAGACGCTCGAACTGTGCGTTTCCTGCAAGGGCTGCCGCCGCGAATGCCCGACCGGCGTGGATATGGCGCGCATGAAGATCGAGGTACTCGCCGCCCGCGCGGCGAAGCACGGTTATTCGCTGCGTGACCGGCTGGTCGGCTGGCTTCCGCGCTATGCGCCGCTCGCGGCAAAGATCGGCTGGCTTCTCAACCTGCGCGATATCGTTCCGGGTGCGGCGAAGCTCTCGGAGTGGCTTACGGGGTTCAGTGCACGCCGCGAACTGCCGAAGTGGCGCTCCGACGTGTTCCGCGGGCGCGAAAGCATCGAGGGAACGGACGGCGAAGTCGTGCTGTTTGCCGATACCTTCAATCGCTATTTCGAGCGCGAGAATCTTGATGCCGCGGTCGAGGTGCTGGAGAGCGCAGGCTACCGCGTGCACTTTGCCGGCGTGGACAAGCGCCCGCTCTGCTGCGGCAGGACGTTTCTATCGGTCGGGGCGGTGGAGCAGGCGAAGGAAGAAGCTGCGCGCACGATTGCGGCCCTGAAGCTCTTCGTGGATCGCGGGATGAAAGTGGTGGGGCTAGAGCCGAGCTGCACCTTCGGCTTCCGGGACGAGATACCGGCGCTCCTGAAGGGCAGTAAGGACGCCGCAGCGGTGGCCTCGCAGGTGATGTTGTTTGAGGAGTTTATCGCCGCCGAAACCTCGGCAGGCCGCATGAAACTCGACCTCAAGCCGCTCGGCCGGAAGGCGCTCCTGCATGGCCATTGCCACCAGAAGTCGTTTGGGGCCATGAGCGCCGTACAGCAGGCTCTTAAAGTTATACCTGAACTTGAACTGGAGGCTGTAGAGTCAAGCTGTTGCGGTATGGCCGGGAGCTTCGGCTATGGCAAACATACCATCGACGTGTCGCTTGCCATGGGTGAGCTGACCCTGCTGCCGGCGATCCGCAAGGCGGACGAAGGCGCGATCATCGTCGCCGACGGCACGTCCTGCCGGGACCAGATCGAATATGGAACGGGGCGCGAAGCCCTTCACGTCGCGCGAGTGCTCGCCATGAGCCTGCGCGGCGAACGATCATAATAAGCAAGAAGCATACAGGGAGAGAAAGATGTCGGAACTGACACTGGAAAAGGCGCAGACCATCGTCGGCGCAGGATTGAAGTTCGCTCGGGATTCCAAGTTCAAGCCATTGGGCGTGGTCGTGCTCGACGCGCGTGGTGCGATGGTTGCCTGCGCCATCGAGGACAATTCGAGCCTGCGTCGTTTTGAGATCGCGCATGGCAAGGCGCATGGCTGCCTCGGCATGGGCATCGGGGGACGCGCGGTGGATGCGCGCGTACGCGAGCGTCCGCATTTCGGCGCGGCGATCGCGCATGTGTTCGGCGGCGACTTCATTCCGGTTCCGGGTGGCGTGTTGATCCGCAACGCCGGCGGCGCGATCATCGGCGCGGTCGGCGTTTCCGGCGACACCTCGGAGAACGACGAGGCCGCGGGCATCGCCGGCATCAAGGCAGCGGGGTTTGCGGCCGACGCAGGCTAGTTCGAAGCGCCGGGCAAATGCCAAGGGAGAGCGTCATGAGCGGCAGCGTCACGTATAAAAAAGACGGCGCCATCGCGACGGTCGTAATCGAGAACGCGGGCCGTTTGAACGCGCTCTCGCTTCCGATGTGGCGCCAGCTCCGGACTGCTTTCGAGGAGCTTTCGCACGATCGCGATCAGACACGCTGTATCGTGTTGCGTGGCGCGGGCGAGGCCTTTGCGGCAGGCGCTGACATCGCGGAGTTCGAACGCGAGCGCTACGACATCGCTTCCGCGCGAGCATACGGAAAGGCCATTCATCCGGCGCTTGTCGCGATCTCGGATTGTCCGCATCCGGTGATTTCGATGATCGTCGGCCCCTGTGTCGGCGGCGGGCTTGAGATCGCGAGCCGCACGGACATCCGGATCGCGGGAGAAAGCGCGCGCTTCGGCGTGCCGGTAAACCGGCTCGGTCTTGTCGTCGCCTATGCCGAGCTGAAAGCATTGCTCGACATCGTCGGTCCTTCGGTGGCGCTCGAGATGCTGCTCGAAGGAAAAATCGTCGGTGCGGCGGAGGCGGCGGGCATGCGGCTCGTCAATCGCGTCGTGCCGGACAAGAAACTGGAAAGCGAAGTTTACGACACCGCCCGCCGTATCGCGGAAGGCGCGCCGCTCGCAGCACGCTGGCACAAGAAATTTGTCCGCCGCCTGCTCGAGCCGAAGCCGCTGCGGCAAGACGAACTCGACGAGAGTTATGACTGCTTCGGCACAGAGGATTTCCAGATCGGCTATCGCGCCTTTCTCGAAAAGAAGAAACCGAAATTCAGAGGGCGTTGATGACAGCCGGCAAAGGACCGCTCTCTGGCCTCAAGGTGATCGAGCTTTGTCATGTGATGGCGGGGCCCGTCTGCGGATTGTTGCTCGCGGACATGGGCGCGGACGTCATCAAGGTAGAGAAGATGCCCGGCGGCGACGATTTGCGCCGTACTGTCCCGCCGAAAATCGGCGACGAGGCGGCGTCATTCATGATGATGAACCGCAACAAGCGCGGCATCGCCGTCAATCTGAAAACCGATGACGGCAAGAAAGTTGTGCGCCGCCTGCTCGCCGATGCCGACGTGGTTATGGAGAATTACAGCCGCGGCGTGATGGAGCGCATGGGGCTCGGCTACGAGACGCTGAGGGATTTGAACTCGCGCCTGATCTATTGCGCGATCTCGGGTTTCGGGCGCACGGGACCTTACGCTGATCGCGGCGGCTTCGATCTGATCGCACAAGGCATGAGCGGACTGATGTCGATCACGGGCGAGGGGCCGGGACGGCCGCCCGTGAAAGTCGGCGCGCCGGTCACCGATATTACCGCCGGTATTCTCGGAGCGATGGGAATCCTCGCGGCCCTTCACGCGCGAACGCAGACCGGCAAGGGGCAGTTCGTCGATACGTCGTTATTCGAAGCGGGGATCGTGCATACCTTCTGGCAGTCGGCAATTGCGCTTGCGACCGGCGTTGCGCCGGGGCCGATGGGTTCCGCGCATCCGTTGAACGCGCCGTATGAGGCCTTTGCGACGAAGGATGGTTACATCAATCTCGGCGCCGCAAATCAAGCGACCTGGCTTCGCACAATCGAACTCTTGAACCGCGCCGATCTCGGTGAGGACCCGCGGTTCAAAGAGGCGGCGGGACGTCTCGTTCATCGCGAAGCGCTCGCCGCCGAACTGGCCGTCGAATTCAAAAAGCGCACGAGTGCGGAATGGCTGGCGGCACTGGAGCAGGCAAAGGTTCCTGCCGGTCCCGTGCTGAACGTTTTGCAGATGCATGCAGATGAACAGACTGTCGCGCGCGACATGGTCGTCGAGGTGAATCACACCGGGATCGGTGCGATGAAAACGCTCGGCGCGCCGGTGAAATTTTCAGCAACGCCCGGCGGCGTACACCGCGGCGCACCAATTTTTGGGGAACACACCGCAGAGGTTTTGCATCAGCACGGCTTCAGCCGAGCCGATGTGGAAGGAATGACGGCGTCTGGCGCCGTTTTCTGCGCGTGATGTCGTATCCCGCGTGTAAAGACGAGAATAAAAAATCAGAATGCCGCAGCGCAATATCGGGGCGCGGCAATCTGGCACCGTATGAGTGCAATTCTTCCTATTGATGATTTGATTGGTTATAAAACAAATGGGACGACGAAAATAACGAAATAACAATCGAGTCTCTGGGTGGAAGCACAATTTCAGTCTCAGTCGCACAAGGCGCAGTCGCCCGTGCCCCTGTTAGCCGTAGAAGACCTGCACGTTCGTTTCGAGACGTCGCGCGGCACCGTGCGCGCGGTCGAGGGCGTTTCGTATAGCGTCAATCGTGGCGAAGTGGTCGCGGTCGTGGGCGAATCCGGTTGCGGAAAATCGGTCTCCGCGCTGACCATCATGCGGCTGCTTGCGAAGTCGGGCCGCGTGACCGGCGGACGCATTCTGCTCGAAGGCCGCAATCTGCTCGAACTCTCCGACGAAGAGATGCGGGCCGTGCGCGGCCACGAAATCTCGATGATTTTCCAGGAGCCGATGACCTCGCTTAATCCGGTCCTTCCGATCGGAATGCAGATCATGGAGCCGCTCCTGATCCATCTGAAGATGTCGGAGCAGGATGCGCAGGCGCGGGCGCTCGAACTGATGCAGCAGGTCGGCATCACCGACGGCGAGCGGCGGCTCTCGCAGTATCCGCACCAGCTTTCTGGCGGAATGCGCCAGCGCGTCATGATCGCGATCGGTCTTGCCTGCAAACCGAAGCTCATCATCGCCGACGAACCGACCACCGCGCTCGACGTGACCATTCAGGCGCAGATTCTCGAACTGATGAAGAATCTGTCGCGCGAACTCGGGATCGCGCTCATCATCATCACGCACAATCTCGGCATCGTGGCGCGTTACGCCGACCGCGTGAACGTGATGTATGCGGCGAACATCATCGAAAAGGGCACCGCGGACGACATTTTCCTGAAGCCCGCGCATCCCTATACGAACGGCCTGATGCATTCGGTACCGCGTCTGGACGAGCCGCGCGGCACGAAATTGCAGACCATCGAAGGACTGCCGCCGGACCTGCGCATGCCGCCGCAAGGCTGCCGCTTCGCACCGCGCTGTCCGCACCGGCTCGAAAAGTGCGAGCAGCCGATTTCGCTGATCGACCTGGGTAAGGGCCACGAAGCCCGTTGCCATCGCGTCGATGAAATCTCCAGCGGTAAACTGAAGGTCGAGTTTCCGAGCGGCGGCGCGTCAGGTGCTCAGTCGCAGATCGGCAGCACACCGATCCTCGAAGTAAAGGGGCTGAAGAAGCACTTCGGTGTCAAAGCCGCCGGCGCGGGATTCTTTTCGTCTGAAATGGCGACGGTTCGCGCGGTCGACGATGTTTCGTTCACGATCGCGCAAGGCGAGACGCTCGGGCTTGTCGGCGAATCCGGTTGCGGCAAGACCACGGTTGGGCGCGTAGTGCTCCGGCTCGACGAGGCGACGGACGGTTCGATCCTGTTCAACGGAACGGACATGACCCATCACAGCGGCCGCGAGATGCGAAGCCTGCGCCGCAAGATCCAGGTCATCTTTCAGGATCCGTATTCGTCGCTGAATCCGCGCATGACGGTCGGCGAGATCATCGGCGAACCGCTCAAGGTCTACAATATCGTCCCCGAGAAGAAGGCGCGTCTCGACCGCATCGGCGAACTGCTCAGTCAGGTCGGACTGTTTCCCTATATGGCGGAACGCTACCCGCACGAACTTTCGGGCGGCCAGAGGCAGCGCGTCGGCATCGCCCGTGCGCTCGCGCTGGAGCCGTCGCTGATCGTCTGCGACGAGCCGGTATCCGCACTCGACGTTTCCATTCAGGGGCAGGTCATCAATCTATTAGAGGACCTTCAAGCACGTCTTGGCCTGACATATCTTTTTATCGCGCACGATCTTGCCGTGGTGCGGCACATTTCCGATCGCGTGGCGGTCATGTATCTCGGCAAGATCATGGAACTGGCGGATCGCGACGAAATTTATGCGCAGCCGCTGCATCCCTATACGAAGGCGCTGCTCGATGCGGCGCCAATCCCGGATCCGCGCGTCGAAAAAGCTCGCGCGCCGCGTGCACTGCGGGGCGAAATACCTTCGCCCTTGACCCCGCCGTCGGGCTGCGTGTTCCATACGCGCTGCCCGATCGCAACCGACGTCTGCAAGCAGGATGTCCCTAAAGTTCGCGAACTGAAAAAGGGCCATCTCGTGGCGTGTCATCACGCCGGATAGCGGGCATCGAACATAAAGTGCCGGACAACAGGCACGTTCAAGAGGAAGACGCCAAACAACAACGATAAGGCCAATAGGGAGGATACAATGAAAAGGCTACTTCTCGGCCTCGCCGGCGCGGCGGTGCTGTCGCTCGCGGCGGCGCCGCAGGCGGAAGCGCAGCAGCCGAAACGCGGCGGGCACTTCAACTTTGCGATCAGCGCGGAAGCGCCGAACTACGATCCGCACGGCAGCGATACCTATGCGACGCTCCATTTCTCGTCGCCGTTCTATTCGACGCTCTTGCGCTACAACCTCAGCAAGTTTCCCGAGATCGAAGGCGATCTCGCGAAGTCTTGGACCGTTTCGCCGGACAAGCTGACCTATACCTTCACCCTGCATGACGGCGTGAAGTTCCACGACGGCACGCCGTTCAGCTCAGCGGACATCAAGGCGACCTATGATCGTCTGCGCGCTCCGGCGCAGGGCGTGGTTTCCAATCGCCGCGCGACCTTCGCCGACATCGAAAGCATCGAGACGCCGAACCCGACCACGGTCGTGTTCAAGCTGAGCAAGGCGAACTCCTCGATGCTCGATCACTTCGCGAGCCCGTGGAATACGGTGTACTCCGCGAAGGATCTCGCGGGCGATGCGAACTTCCCGCGCACGAAGGTCAACGGCACGGGACCCTTCACCTTCGTCGAACACGTGAAGGGCAGCCACGTCGCGGGCAAACGCAACGACAGCTACTTCAAGAAGGGCTTGCCCTATCTCGACAGCTATCGGGGCATCTTCACCCTTCAGGCGGCGGCGATGCTGAACGCCTTGCAGGGCGGCCAGGTGCTGGCCGAATTCCGCGGCGTTTCTCCTGCCGACCGCGACCGCATGGTCGCCGCGATGGGCGACAAGCTGCGTGTCGAAGAGTCGAGCTGGACGCTGAATCTTCTCGTCCTGTTCAACACCGAAAAGCCGCCGTTCAACGACGTCCGCGTCCGCAAGGCGCTCCTGATGGCGATCGATCGGTGGGGCGGCAGCCAGGGCCTCTCGAAGATTTCGACGCTCCGGGCCGTCGGCGGTGTCGTGCGTCCGGGTTCGCCGCTGGCGACACCGGAAGCCGAACTCGTGAAACTTCCCGGCTTCTCGAAGGACATCAAGGCTGCCCGTGCCGAAGCGCGCAAGCTGCTCAAGGAAGCCGGACATGAAAAGCTGAAGTTCGTGCTCTGGAACCGCAACCTTGCGATGCCATACACGCCGGCCGGCATCTTCCTGGTCGATCAGTGGCGCCAGATCGGCGTCGAGGTCGAGCACAAGCAGTCGGATACCGGGCCGTACATCGCGGCCATGCGAAGCGGGAACTATGAAGTCGCGATCGACTTCTCGAACCTCTTCAACGACGATCCGACGCTGTCGCTGACGAAGTTCCTCTCCGCGAGCAAGAACCCGCTGAACCTCGCGCGCTATGACGACGCCGAGATCGACAAGCTCTACGAGCTTCAGCTCCGCGAGGCCGATCTTCAGAAGCGCCGTGCGCACATCATGGCGCTGGAGAAGCGGCTGTTCGAGCAGGCCTATCAGCAACCGTTATTGTGGTGGCACCGTATCGTGCTGAGCCACAAGACGGTGATGGGCTGGAAAATGTCGCCGAGCCACAACCTCGGTCAGGATCTGGCCGAAGTCTGGCTCAACCAGTAATGTGAAAAGGACCTGCGGCCCGGCGATAGGCCGGGCCGCGGGAATTCCCGGATGCTGCTCTACACGCTCAAACGTCTTCTTTTGACGATCCCGACGCTGATCGGCGTCGCGGTGCTCGTTTTTTTTATGCTTCGTGTCGTCCCGGGCGACATCGTCGAGATCAAGCTCCGCGGAGACGGCGGCAACGTCACGCAGGAGGTCGTCGATCTGGAGCGCAAGCGTCTCGGTCTCGACCGGCCGCTGATCGTCCAGTTCGGCGACTACATGTGGGGCCTTGCGCGCGGCGATCTCGGAATTTCGATGTGGACCGAGCGTCCGGTCATCGAGGAGATTCTCATCCGGCTCGAATTGTCGCTTGAGGTGGCGATTCTCGCGACTATATTCGCGACGATAATATCCATTCCGCTAGGTACCGCCGCGGCGTTGTTCAGGAATACCTGGATCGATTACGTCGTACGCATCATAACGATCGGCGGACTGTCTATTCCATCCTTCTGGTTCGGCATGATCATCATGCTGACCTTGCTGGCGCTGTTTAACTGGCTGCCGCCCATCACATTCACGCCGATCTACGAGGATCCGGTCGCGAACCTTTCACAGTTGATCTGGCCCGCGCTCGCGGTCGGTTACCGCTACTGCGCGGTGACGGCCCGCATGATCCGCTCGTCGCTGCTCGAAGTACTCGCGGAAGACTACATCCGCACTGCCCGCGCGAAGGGCGTGTACGAGAAGCTCGTGGTCTCGCGTCATGCACTGCGCAACGCGCTTTTGCCGGCGATCACGGTGATGGGGCTCGAGTTCGCATTCCTGATCGGCGGTCTGGTGGTGACGGAGCAGGTGTTCAACCTCAACGGCATCGGCCAGCTTTTCGTGCAGAGCGTTTCCCGCAACGATTTCATGCTCATTCAGGGCATGGTGATTATCATCGCGTGCTTCTACGTCGTCATCAATCTCGCGGTCGATCTCCTCTACGCGGTGTTCGACCCGCGCATCCGGTACGGTAACTGATGGCAAACACGCCCCAAGCTATGTCGGCAAATTCGTTTGTGCTGCCCAAGCGGCCCAATCCGGTCCTGTCGTTCGTCCGGCAGCAGCCGATGGGTGCGGTGAGCTTCGTCGTGATCGCGATCATGATGTTTGCCGGGCTGTTTCCGCAGGTGGTTGCGCCCTACGATCCCCTCAGCATCAATTTCGCCGCCATTCTTTCCGCACCGTCCTGGGATCACTGGCTCGGCACGGACGCATTTGGCCGCGATATTCTCTCGCGGATCATTTACGGATCGCGCACTGCGCTGGTGATCGGATTTGCGTCGTCCTTGATGGGTTCCACGATCGGCGCCGTTCTCGGCATCGCCTCCGCCTATTTCGGCGGACGGGTAGACAACTGGATTCAGCGCTTCGTCGATATCCTGCTCGCGTTCCCGATCATCGTGCTTGCGCTCGTCGTCGTCGCGGCACTTCGCAAGACCGTGGTGTACGGCGTCGATGTCAATCTGGTGATCGCGATCGCAATCCCGATCGTTCCGCGCGTGGCGCGCGTCGTTCGTGCTGCGGCGCTGTCCGTGAACGTCATGCCTTATATCGATGCCGCGCGGGCGGCCGGGTATTCGGACATGCGGATCATCTTCCGTCACATGGCGCCAAACGTGGTCGCGCCGTTCCTCATCATGTTCACGGCGTTTATCGCGCAGGCAATTCTGCTCGAAGCCTCGCTTTCCTTCCTCGGGCTCGGCGTCACGGAGCCGACAGCCGCCTGGGGCCTCATGCTTTCAGGAAACGCTGCGGACTTCTTTCGCGAAGCACCGTGGATGATCATATTCCCGGGCGTGGCCATCAGCCTCGCAGTCTTCGCCTTCAACCTGTTCGGTGACAGCCTGCGCGACTATCTCGATCCGCGCTTCAAGACCTGACGCACCGGCCGTATGTTCATCGAGGCGGAAAACGAAGTGACTCCCGCCGTGCTGGCGGCGATGGAGAACACCGCCGATCCGCGGTTCAGGGAAATTATCACGGCGCTGGTCCGGCACCTGCACGAGTTCGCACGCGAAGTCCGGCTGACCGAGCCCGAATGGGAGCGGGCGATCGGCTATGTCGTCGAACTCGGCAAGCGAACCAACGACACGCATAACGAAGCGATTTTAGGTTCGGACGCCATCGGTCTTTCCACTCTCGTCTGCCTGATGAACAACGGCGCAGGCGGAAACACGGAAACGGCGGCGGCGCTGCTCGGACCGTTTTGGCGCATGAAGTCGCCGGTGACTAAGAGCGGAGGCAGTATCGTCCGTTCGGAGACGCCGGGACCCGCGCTCTTCGTCGAGGCGGAAGTCCGCGATCAGAACGGGGCTCCGCTTGCCGATGTCGAGATCGACGTGTGGCAGGCTTCTCCGGTGGGAATGTACGAAAATCAGGACGACAGCCAGGCGGATATGAACCTGCGTGGAAAATTCAGGACCGATGCGCAAGGAAAGTTTTCGTTCCGCTCGGTGAAGCCGGCGGGCTATCCGGTGCCGGTCGATGGGCCTGTCGGCGAACTCCTGCGCGCACAAGACCGGCATCCGTTCCGGCCGGCACATCTGCATTTCCTGCTGTTCAAGGACGGTTTCAAGACGCTGATTACGCAGGTCTTTGCGGATGACGATCCGTTACTTGAGTCCGACGTCGTCTTTGGCGTGACCAAAAGACTGATCGGCGACTTCAGGAAACGTTCGGGCGAGATGCCGGGCGGCGGGAGTGCGGACGATTGGTATTCGCTCTCGTACGTTTTTCATATGGAGCCCGGCGTGGCGTCGCTGCCGACGCCTCCGATCAAGTAGGCGACTATTTCCCCAGATGCGCGCGAACGGCCCTCGCAAATCCCTTCGGGTCCTGCAACAACGCGAAGTGACTGACACCGCGTAGGAGCACGAAACGGGCATTCGGGATGCGTTTTGCGACATCCGCGGCATGCGCGCGGCGGATGATCTCGTCATGCTCCGCATGCAGGATCGCGGTACGAACCTTGATCGCGCGCAGATCGGAAGCCGAGAGTGCCGGCTGCGTTCTCCACATCGCGCCAAGCAGTTCCAGCATGAGCGCACGCTTTTCCGGATGCGGCGACAGGCGGCGGTAGTCTGCGTTCGCAGCCGCCATATAGGCGTTCATGGTCCCGGGGTTCTCGTTGGGCTGATAGCCGTCGGGTCTCGCATTGCCGGCGAAGGCGGCGAGCGCTGTTATGCGTTCGGGATGGCGTAACGCCAGATAGAATCCGATGTTCGCGCCGTCGCTCCAGCCGACGACCGACGCTTGCCGGACAAGGAGTTTGTCGAGTACGGCGATAGTGTCGTCTGCCATCTGTTCGTATGATATCGCTGGAGCATCGTTCGTACTGCGGCCCTGTCCGCGGCAATCGAAAACGATCACGCGGTAGTCGCGCATCAGATCGCGAACGAGATGAGACCAGTGGTCGGAACTGCCGCCGCCACCGTGCAGGAGGAGAACTGCCGGTTTCGCGCTGTCGCCATAGACCGCATACCAAAGCCGCGCATCCTTGCGCTCGACATGGCCGCTGTTCGTGTGTTGAGGGAGTGCTGGCTTTGCCGGAATGGATAACCAGCGCGGCTGTCCGCTTGCCGTTGCAGTCAAGGTCACTGAAATGAATGCGAGCGCCAGAAGAACTGCGAGCGGCCTAGCGGCCTTTGACGATCCGGTAAACATAGAGATCGTCACGGCGTTCCTGCTGTTCGATTTGGTGGCCATCCTGGTTCGCGAAATGCGGCACGTCGATTGCGGTCATCGGGTCCGTGCATTCGAGCGTCAGGCGGTCGCCCGGGGCAAGACCCTTCATGGTTTTGCGCGCCTTCAACACGGGCAGGGGGCATTTGAGGCCGCGAAGGTCGAGGGTGTGGTCGGTCATTTGCAATTTCCTCGCGGACAATACGGGCGGCGAGTGTGAAGAAGCAAATGCAAAAAAGAGAAGGGCGCGGCCCGAAAGCCGCGCCCCGTACGATCCGATTATTCCGGCCCTAGAACTTGAGGCCGAGCATTGCGCCCATGAAGGGCTTCAGTTCCATGCCGCCGCGGAAGATCATCTCGAGCGCGACATACAGGATCACTGCAAGGCCGACATAGGCGATCCAGCGATACTTCTGGAGCAGGCTCGCGATGAACGAAGCGGCGATACCCATAAGCGCGATGGAAAGCGCAAGGCCGAACACCAGCACCCAGGGATGATCGCGCGCGGCACCCGCGACCGCGAGCACGTTGTCGAGCGACATGGTGACGTCGGCGACGACAATCTGCCATGCGGCTTGTGCGAATGTCTTGCGCGGCGGGCCGCCGACGTGGCCGTCCTTGTTGGTGTCTTCGCCGGTGACCGCTTCGAGCGCATCGTGATGTTCATGAGCGGGCACGCGCAATTCGCGCCACATCTTCCAGCAGACCCACAGCAGAAGAATGCCGCCGGCGAACAGCAACCCGACGATGGCAAGCAGCTGCGTGGTGATCGCTGCGAAGCCGATACGCAAAACTGTCGCCGCGATGATGCCAAACAGAATGGCTTTGGCGCGCTGATCTTTCGGGAGGCCGGCGGCGGCAAGGCCGATGACGATCGCATTGTCGCCGGCCAGCACGAGGTCGATCATGATGACCTGGCCGAGCGCTATCCATGCGTCCGCCGGCATGATGGCTAGGAACGGATTCATTCTTCGCCTCCCGCGACAAGCGGGACACAGTCAGGCAGGTAGTCTCGATCGTAGTGCGATAATAGGTCCACGGACCCTCTCCTTGTTTAAGACCGACATCGCAGTTCGGATGAACTACCAGAGGGGCCCGGTCTTCGTTATGAAATGTGTGGCTACTTCGTTGCGCTCATCCCGAAGAGTTCGAGTGCGGCGGCCGGATCGGACATTGCGCCCGCGCCGAAACCGATGAGCGCGAGCATACCGGCGAGATCCCAGAAGGTCAGCCCTTGCGCCCGGTAATTCACACGGGCGCGCCACGCGTAGATCGCAACGGCTAAAGCCAGCGTGAGGGAAACGAGGCTCGCAGCGGGAAGGGCGACGGCCTTTGGCGCGAGCAGCGCAACACAGGCGGCGGGTATCGCGCCGAGAACGAACAAAACGCGAAGCCGCGTGCGCGAATCCGGCAGCTCGCTGCCGGCGGCACGACGACGTGATGGTTCGAATCCTGTGAGGGACATACCCGGTTCCTGACGGATCGCCCGGCTATCGGGGCAGATCGATTGGTCAGGAATCGAAGTTAGTTAGCCGCCTGTGATGCGAATATTCGTACTAAACAGGGGGTATTAGTACGGTGCGGCTTAAGGCGTTATGCAGCCGAGTTTAATCGCCTGCCGGACCAGCACAGCCACGCTCGGCGCCTGCATTTTTTCCATGATTTCGGCGCGGTAGCTTTCGACGGTACGAACGCTGATGCCGAGCTTCTCGGCGATGTTCTGGCTCGTCAGTCCCTCGGCGACCAGCGCGAAGATCTCGCTTTGGCGCGGGGTGAGGCGGGCGAAACGTTCCTGCAATTCGTCGTGCGAACGCGAAGCGTTCATGTTCTCGTGCAGGTGCGCGAGGCCGCGATTGATGGCGGCAACGAGCTGGGTATCGTCCACCGGCTTCTCGATGAACTCTTCGGCCCCGGCCTTGATTGCCGACACCGCCATCGGGATATCGGCGTGGCCCGAGATCAGGATTACCGGGATCGAAACGCCGCGCTTGTTGAGTTCGCGGACCAGTTCGATGCCGTCCGTTCCCGGCATTCGCACGTCGGCGACGATGCAGGCAGGCCGTGCCGGATCGACGGTCTTGAGGAATGCGTCGGCGGATTCGAACTTCTCCGTATCGAAGCCGAAAACGCTCAGCATCTCTCCCAGTGCGTCGCGCACGGACTGCTGGTCGTCGATCACATGAATCACAGGCCCCGCCATGCTCAACTTTCCTTGGTGTTTTCGATCGGGATCGAGAAGCGGAATTCGGTAGCGCCGGGAGCGGCCGAATGCAGCCATATCTTCCCGCCATGCGCCTCGACGATGGAGGTGCAGATGGGCAGACCCAGACCGAGCCCTTCGTGTTTCGATGTCATCAGCGGTTCGAACAGCCTCTGTGCAGTCGTGTCGTCGATTCCCGGACCATTATCCCATACGCTAAATTCGACGCGCTCGGGTGCGGAAAGTTGCCGCGCTCCCACCACGATCGCTCCGGCGTTACCGGCCGCGCTGATCGCATCGATGCTGTTGCGGACGAGGTTCAGGATTACTTGCTGCAACTGCACAGTGTCGCCGAAGATGTTGGATATGCTGCGCCCTTCGCCCACCGTGAGCCGGATACCGTGCGCTTCGGCCTCGGGCCTTCCGAGCAACACGGCGTCATGCAGCACCGACGGAATGTCCACGGTGCTGACGCGCGGATGCCCGCGGCGCAGGAAGGCGCGCATACGGCGCACGATGCCGCCGGCGTGATCCGCCTGCGCAATTGCGCTTGCGAGATTTGCATCGGCGCGAGCGAGATCGGGTTGAGGTTTGCGCAGGAGTTCCTGCGACGAGCGCGCGAGTGCACGCGCGGCAGTCAGCGGCTGATTGATCTCATGGGCGAGTGCGGAAGCCATGCCGCTGACCAGCGTGAAGCGTGCCGCGCGTGCCGCTTCGGCTTCCTTTTCCTTGAACCTGCGCTCGGCTTCCCGGGCCCGCTCGTTGGACCGCTCGCGTTCGCTCACGACCGAGCCGACTACGAGCCCGGTCGTGGTCAGGACGAGCATGAGGATCTGAAACTCCGTGAAGATCCGCGCATCCGCGGCGAAGTATTGCAGCACACCAACCAGACCGAGTTGCAGGACGGCAAGCGCAACGCAGGCGCCGTCAAGGCCGTGTCGAAGCGATGCCAGCACGACCGGAAGAAAGAGCAGATAGAAGAATTCGACACCCTCGGCCGGGCCTCTGGTCGCGATAATCCACAGCGATCCGAAGATCAGCGCGAGGTAGCACGCGATTTCCAGGAGCAGCATATTGGAAAGCGCCGGCAGCGGATGCTTGTGAAGGATACGAAGCACCAGCGGGGTTACGACCGCAATTCCGATCGTATCGCCGACCAGAAGCGGCACGAGCGCGATGATGCCGTCGGTCCAGTCCAGTCCGGGCGCGAGCGTCAACATCAGCGAGAAGAACGCAGTCGCGAGCAGTGCGCCGAAGGCGCCGGCGCCGAGCAGAGCGGCAACGTCCCGCAATTCGACGAGGCCGACATTGAGACGGAAGCGGTTGCGCGCGAGTACCGTCGCACCTGCATAGACCGACGCGATGACGGCGGCGATCCCGACGATGACCGGCCATTGCAGGTTCGTCTTCAGCACGAGCGTTTCGGAGATGATCACGCCGACGAACAGCACGGCCCCGTAGACCGGCCCGGCAAATACCATCAGCGCGAAAACCGCACCGAGGCCCGGGTTCCAGGGCGTGATCGGAACCCCGTTGTATTCGTGAATGAAGCTCAGCCACTCCAGCGCCACGTAGAGCGAGAGAAACAGGAGCCCGGTGGCGATCTGCCACCGGCGCCCCGAAAGGAGGCCCGGTCTTTCGTCCTTGCGTGACGAGAGAGGCGCGCTATCGGGATTCTTCATGCGCTGCCGCCGTGCATTTCGTTCCGGAACATGGCTACAGTAGTATCACGGGGCAGCGAACCGCGCGAAGATGCGGCAGCCAAAGGCCGGGGAGGCACCTTGTCCAAGTTTCTGCTGGCCATCGACCAGGGCACGACCTCGTCGCGCGCCATTCTGTTCCGGCCTGATCTTTCCATCGCCGCTGTCGGACAGCAGGAATTTGCGCAGCACTTTCCCGCGTCCGGCTGGGTCGAGCATGAGCCCGACGACCTGCTCCGCACGACGATCGATACCTGCCGCGAGGCGATGACGAAGGGCGGTGTATCCGCCAAAGACGTCGCTGCGATCGGCATTACCAACCAGCGTGAAACGACCGTCGTATGGGACCGCAAGACCGGCAAGGCGATCCATCGCGCCATCGTCTGGCAGGACCGCCGCACGGCTTCACGCTGCGAGGAACTGAAAAAGGGCGGATACGAAAAGGCAGTCACGGCGAAGACCGGACTGCTTCTCGATCCCTATTTCTCCGCAACCAAGCTCGCATGGATTCTTGATCACGTTCCCGGTGCGAGGGCTCGCGCGGAGCGGGGCGAGCTTGCGTTCGGCACGGTCGATTGTTTCTTGCTCTGGCACCTCACCGCCGGAACAGTGCATGCAACCGACGCCACAAATGCTTCGCGCACGATGCTGTTGGACATTCATCGCGGCGCGTGGGACGACGAGCTGCTCAAGCTGTTCGACGTGCCGCGTTCCGTTCTGCCGGAAGTGCGCGACTGCGCGGGCGATTACGGTACGACGAGTGCAGACCTGTTCGGTGGCGCAATCGCCGTTCGCGGCATCGCTGGCGATCAGCAGGCCGCAACGGTAGGACAGGCCTGCTTCAATCCCGGCATGATGAAATCGACCTACGGAACCGGCTGTTTCGCATTGCTGAACACGGGTTCGAACCCGGTGACTTCGCAGAACCGCCTGCTGACGACGATTGCCTATCAGCTCGGCGGAAAGCGCACCTATGCGCTGGAAGGTTCGATCTTCATTGCCGGCGCGGCCGTGCAGTGGCTCCGCGACGGCCTCGGTATCGTGAAGAACGCCTCCGAGACCGGCCCGCTTGCGGAAGCCGCCGACGAAAATCAGGACGTCTATCTCGTGCCGGCGTTCGTCGGTCTCGGCGCGCCGCACTGGAATTCGGAAGTGCGTGGCGCGGTGTTCGGGCTCACGCGCAACAGCGGCCCGAAGGAAATGGCCCGCGCGGCACTCGAGAGCGTCTGCTATCAGACTGCCGATCTGCTCGAAGCCATGCAGGCGGACTGGCCGCAGGCGAAGGGTGCATCCACGGTGCTCCGCGTCGACGGCGGTATGGTCGCCTCCGACTGGACCATGCAGCGGCTCGCGGACATTCTTGCCGCTCCCGTGGACCGGCCGGTCGTGAAGGAAACGACTGCGATGGGTGCTGCGTATCTAGCGGGTCTTGGGGCTGGCGTGCTGCCGCCGCCGGAACAATTCGGCGACAACTGGCGGCTGGAGCGGAGGTTCACGCCGCAGATGGATACCGCTACGCGGCAGCGCAAACTCGGCGGCTGGAAAAAGTCCGTGCGAAGCCTGCTTAGCGGCGCGTGAGCCTTGCGGAAATCTTGATGTCGTATGAAATGGCGCGGACTGCGCCTGAAGAATGAAAGAAGTGGTCGGTTGAAATGGAATTACAGCGAAACGAATTCAAGCACGCCATCGCAGCAGGGAAGTTGCAGATCGGTTTGTGGAATAGCCTGTGCAGCAACATCGTAACGGAAATCGTCTGCTATAGCGGCTTCGACTGGCTGCTGCTCGATACCGAGCACTCGCCCAACGAATTGCCCGCCGTGATGGCGCAGTTGCAGTCGGTACAGCGCGGCACGGCGACGCCGATCGTCCGGCCCGCATGGAACGACGCGGTGCTGATCAAGCGCATTCTCGATATCGGCGCGCAGTCGATCCTCGTGCCTTTCGTGCAGAACGCGGAAGAAGCGAAGCGCGCGGTCGCCGCGACCCGCTATCCGCCTGAAGGCATTCGCGGCATCACCGGCTCGGGCCGCGCGAGCCGCTACGGCCGCACCAAGGATTACCTGAAGAAGGCGAACTCCGAAATTTGTCTCCTCGTGCAGGCGGAGACGCGCGAAGCGCTCGATCAACTCGAAGCGATTGCGGGCGTCGAAGGCGTCGATGGCATCTTCGTCGGCCCCGCCGATCTTTCGGCGTCGTTCGGCCACATCGGCAATCCGCAGCATCCCGAAGTGCAGAAAGCGATCGAGGATGTCGCGAGGCGGCTGAAGAAGATCAACAAGCCTGCCGGGATTCTCACGCCGGTCGAGGAAGAGGCGAGGCGTTACATCGAATGGGGCTACACGTTCGTCGCCGTCGGGTCCGATCTCGGTCTCGTTGCGAAGGGCGCAGACACGCTCGCCGCAAAATTCAAGCAGAAGTAATCGGCCTCTCTGGAGCAGCACATGGGCAAGGCACGGCTGGAAGGTAAACGCGCAATCGTCACGGGCGCAGGCAGCGGCATCGGGCGCGCGTCGGCGCGGCTGTTCGCGGCGGAAGGCGCGTCCGTGCTCGCCGTAGACAAGACGAAGGACGCGGTCGAGGAAACCGCCGCGATGATCGCAAAAGATGGCGGCAAGGCGATCGCCATGGCGGCGGACGCAGGCGACGAAGCCGACGTGAAGGCCTATGTCGCGAAAGCGGTGTCGTCCTTCGGCGGTATTGACACGATCTATGCGAACGCGGGCATCAGCGGCGGTCTCGTTCCGATCTGGGAGCAGACCGTCGAGATGTGGAAAGAGATTCTGCGCGTGAACCTGATCGGCCCGTTTCTCGCTATCCAGAACATCGCGCCGCTCATGGTGAAGCAGGGCAAGGGCACGATCGTCTGCACGGCCTCGGTCGCGGGCCTGCGCGCGAACGCAGGCGGTCACCCTTATTCCGCGAGCAAGGCCGGCGTCATCAGCTTGGTGCAGACGACCGCGAGTTCGCTTTCCGGCACGGGCGTTCGCATCAATGCGATCTGTCCGGGTTTGATCGAGACCGGCATGACGAAACCGATCTTCGACTACGCCAAGGGAAGAGGCACCGAACGCAAGCTAGGCCAGATCAATCCGATGCAGCGGCACGGCGAACCCGAAGAGATCGCAGCGATGGCGCTGTTTCTCGCGAGCGACGACTCGTCATACGTCAACGGGCAGGCATTCCCGGTGGATGGCGGCCTGTCGAGCTCGCATCCTTTCGTCGGTAAGCTGCGCGTCTAGTTCAGCCGAGCTTCGCCAACCCTCCGGCAAGATCCGCGATGAGATCTTCCGGATCTTCCAGCCCGATGTGAAGGCGAACGGCGGGGCCGCCCGGATTCCATTTCGTCGCCGAGCGGTAGCCCGAGCAATCGAACGGGATCGCGAGACTCTCGAACCCGCCCCAGCTGTAGCCCATGCCGAAGAGTGCAAGCTCGTCGAAGAACGCGCCGATGTTCTTCGCGGCTTCCGGCTTCAGAATGAACGAGAACAGTCCGCAGGCGCCGGAGAAGTCGCGTTTCCAGATCGCATGTCCCGGATCGCTCTCAAGTGCAGGGTGAAGCACGCGCAAAACTTCGGGCCTGGATTGCAGCCACTTCGCGACGCGGATTCCCGACTCCATATGCCGCTCCAGCCGGATGCCCATGGTGCGCAAACCGCGCAGCGCGAGATAGACGTCCTCCGGCCCCGGATTGATGCCGAGATCGCCGTGCGTCGCGAGCACGCGCGGGTAGTGTTCCTTGTTGACCGAAATCGTACCGAGATTGATGTCGGAATGTCCGCCGAGATACTTCGTGCCGGCCTGAAGCGAAATGTCGATGCCGTGCTCGTGCGGGCGGAAATAGAGCGGCGTTGCCCAGGTGTTGTCCATCAGGCTGATTGCGCCGTGGTCGCGCGCGGCTTTTGCAATTGCCGGAATGTCGGACATTTCGAAAGTCTGCGAGCCGGGCGCTTCGGTGAACACCGCACGGGTATTCGGCTTGAACTGCGCCCGGATGCCGTCTCCGATCAGCGGATCGTAATAGGTGGTTTCGACGCCGAGCCGCTTCAGAACGCCATCGCAGATCACGCGCGTCGGGCGGTATACGGTGTCGGCGACGAGAATATGATCGCCGGACTTCACGACGGCGAGCAGTGCCGTGCTGATTGCCGAAAGACCGGAAGGCGTGAGCAGTACGCCAGCGCTTTTTTCGAAATCGGCGAGCGCGCCTGAAAGCGCGTTCAGCGTCGGCGAGCCGCGCCGGCCATAGGCGTATTTGTTCCGGTGATGTACGAGGTCGTCATAGGTTTCGTACAACACCGTAGAACCGCGGTAGAGCGGCGTGTTGACGAAGCCTTCGTACTCGTAGGGGGAACGCCCGGCGAGCACCAGAGATGTTGCGGGACGGTAGGACTCCTCGCGTTCGCTCTTTTTCTTTGCCATCGTATGTTTTGTCGCCTTCCGTTGCGCGGTTCTCGTGCAGAGCGGTTCTCTAAATACTTGACCGATATTGAGTTTTAGCCTGTGATGGGCGTTTCGAGAACCCCGCGCGAAGCCGAGAGTTGTCTGCCATACTCGATGCCGCACGGACAAGAACACAGAAGCCGCCATCCGGCAGGAGAGGTCTAATGAAACGCTCGACGATGCTTCTTTCGCTTGCGCTTACGGTCGCATGGGGCGGCGCCGCGAATGCGGGGACGCTTGACGACGTGAAGGCAAGGGGATCGGTCCTCTGCGGCGTGTCGGGCGGCCTCGCAGGCTTTTCGCGCCCTGACGACAAGGGCGCCTGGTCTGGCATCGACGTCGATTTTTGCCGCGCTCTTGCCGCAGCGATCTTCGACGATCCGAACAAGGTGAAATATCTGCCGCTGACGGCGAAGGACCGCTTCACCGCGCTCCAGCATCGCGAAGTCGACGTGCTTTCCCGCAACACGACCTGGACCAGTTCGCGCGACACGCAACTCGGCTTCAACTTCGCGGGCGTGATCTATTACGACGCGCAGGGCTTCATGGTCCGCAAATCGGCGAAAGTGGCGTCCGCGCTTGAGCTGTCGAACACCACCGTTTGCGTACAGACCGGCACCACGACGCAACTCAACCTCGCCGACTACTTCCGTTCCAACAACATGAAATACGAAGCGGTGGCCTTCAACACGTCCGACGAAGTCATCAAGGCTTACGAGAGCGGCCGCTGCGACGTGTTCACAACCGACGTTTCGCAGATTTACGCCGAGCGCCTGAAGCTCTCCAAGCCCGACGACCACATGATCCTGCCGGAACTGATCTCGAAGGAGCCGCTCGGGCCGCTCGTGCGCCATGGCGACGACCAGTGGTTCGACATCGTGAAGTGGGTGCTGTTCGCGATGCTGAACGCAGAGGAATACGACATCACGCAGAAGAATATCGACCAGCGTCTCAAGTCGGATCGCCCGGACGTGAAGCGCCTGCTCGGCGTCGAGGGCAATTACGGCGAGCAGCTTGGGCTGACCAACGACTGGGTGGTCCGCATCGTTCGTCACGTCGGCAACTATGGCGAGAGCTTCGACCGCAATGTCGGCGAGGGTTCGCGCCTGAAGATCGCCCGCGGCCTCAACCGGCTCTGGAACAAGGGCGGCATCCAGTACGCCCCGCCGGTACGCTGATCTCGGGGACCGGAGTATCATCCGCCGCGTGAACCGGAGGATCCCCGGATGACGGATGCTCCGGTTCGGCGCGAAAGGATGAGGGCAGGCTGGATATTCCGCCCGGGCGTTCGCTCGTTCGCGGTCCAGTTCCTGCTGGTCGCGCTGCTCGCGCTCGCGTGCTGGGTTCTTTTCAGTACCGCACGCCATAACATCGTAACCCAGCGCATCCCGCTGGGTTTCGATTTCTTCTGGATCGAGTCCGGGTTTTCGATCAGCCAGACGCTGATCCCGTTCTCTGAAGCGAACACCTACGCACGGGCTTTCCTCGTCGGCCTCCTGAACACGCTGTTCGTCTCGGTGCTCGGCGTCATGTTCGCGACGATACTCGGATTCATGGTCGGTATCGGGCGGCTTTCGCAGAACTGGATCGTCGCAAGATTGTGCGGCGGCTATGTCGAGGTGCTCCGCAACCTGCCGCTCCTGTTCCAGATTCTGTTCTGGTATCTCGCGGTGCTCGCGGCATTGCCGGTGCCGCGCCAGAGCTTCTCGATCTTCGACGAGATATTCGTCAACAACCGCGGCATCTTCATTCCGAAGCTGGTGTTCGGCGAAGGCTTTGGGACGGTGTTGTGGCTCACCGCCATAGGTATTGTCGGCGCGATCGTCGCCTCCTCAGTCGCACGCCGAAGGAGAATTGCGACCGGCCAGAAGGTTCGCGTCTGGCCTGCGAACCTCGCGGCCATCGTGCTGCTGCCGCTGTTTTTCTTTTTCTATCTGAAAGTCTCGGTATCGGTGGATCACCCGGTTCTGAAGGGTTTCAATTTCAACGGCGGGATCCGTCTTATCCCTGAATTTCTTGCGCTCCTGATCGCGCTCTCCACGTATACCGCGAGCTTCATCGCCGAGATCGTGCGGGCGGGAATTCTCGCCGTGCCGCGCGGGCAGAGCGAAGCCGCGCGTGCGCTCGGCCTGCGGCGCGAGCGCGTGCTGCGGCTCGTGGTGGTGCCGCAGGCGCTTCGCGTGATCGTGCCGCCGCTGACCAGCCAGTATCTGAACCTCATCAAGAATTCGTCGCTCGCCGTCAGCATCGGCTATCCCGATCTTGTTTCGGTGTTCGCGGGAACCACGCTGAACAACACGGGGCAGGCGATCGAAATTCTCGGCATAACCATGCTCGTCTATCTGGTGATATCCCTCGTCGTATCGTTCGGCATGAACGTCTATAACCGGCGCATCGCGCTACAGGAGCGCTGACATGGGCGCTGCTTTCGTTCGCGCCGAAACTTTGCCACCGCAGCCCGCCCCGTTTGCCACGGGCGGGATCGGCGGCTGGTTTGCCCGCCGGTTGCTTGCGACGCCGGGCGATATCGCGATGACGATCGTGGGCTTCGCGGCATTCGTGCTGATCGTCGTCCCGCTGTTTCGCTTTCTGGTCTTCGATGCAGTCTGGAGCGGCGAGAGCCGCGACGACTGCATCAAGGCATCGGGCGCCTGCTGGCCGTTCGTTGCGGCGAAGTTCAACCAGTTCGTTTACGGCTTCTATCCTTACGAGGAACTGTGGCGGCCGAACTTCGTATTCGCGCTTGGGCTCCTGCTGCTTGTTCCGCTGATGATTCCGGCGGTGCCGTTCAAGCGGTTGAATGCGATCCTCTTCTTCGGCGTCTATCCGATTGTGGGCTTCGTGCTGCTCACGGGCGGAAATCTGGATTTGCAAAGGTTCCTGCTCGGGCGCTTCGTTCGCATTTCCGATTATGTTGAAGTCGGAAACTGGCGCGGCTTTCGCGGCGCGTTCTGGATCGATTTTGCTGTAACTGCAGCCGTTCTGACGGCAGCGATTGCCATGGTCGCCCGCATTTTCGGAACGCGGTTCGCAACGTCGCTGAAAACGATGCTGGTTGTGTTTTGCGCGCTCGCGCTGCTGCTCGCCCCGGCGGATGCCGACTTCGGGCTGCGCTGGGTCGAAAGCCGCGAGTGGGGCGGGCTGCTGGTCACACTGGTCGTTGCGATCACCGGGATCGTCGCCTCGCTTCCGATCGGCATCGTACTTGCGCTCGGCCGGCGCTCGAACATGCGGCTCGTGCGCTGGCTCAGCATCGCCTTCATCGAATTCTGGCGCGGCGTGCCGCTGATCACCGTGCTGTTCTTCGCGACCTACATGCTGCCGTTGTTCCTGCCGGGCGGGGCCAGCATCGAGCGGCTGGTTCGTGCGCTGATCGGCGTCGCGTTGTTTGCGGGCGCTTACATGGCGGAAGTTGTTCGCGGCGGATTGCAGGCAATACCGAAGCACCAGTACGAGAGCGCCGCCGCACTCGGACTCGGCTACTGGAGAACGATGGGCTTTGTCGTGCTGCCGCAAGCGCTGACCAATGTGATCCCCGGAATCGTCAATAATTTCATAGGCTTGTTCAAGGATACGACGCTTGTGCAGATCGTCGCGATCCTCGATCTCCTGGGGCAAATCAGGGCGGCGTTCGCAGATCCGAACTGGGCCTCACCGACCACGCTTTATACGGGCTTTGCGTTTGCGGGCGGCATCTACTTCATTTTCTGTTTCGCGATGTCGCGCTACGCGTTGTTCGTGGAACGCCGTGCCGGCGCGGGAGCGCTGCGGATCGAAGGAGCGATGCGATGAGCGGGTTCGCCACGACGTCGGACGCCGTCGCCGTCGAAATGTCCGGCGTCAACAAATGGTTCGGCGCGTTTCATGTTTTACGCGACATCGATCTGGAAGTCGCGCGCAAGGAACGCATCGTCATCTGCGGCCCGTCCGGGTCGGGCAAGTCGACCTTGATCCGCTGCATCAACCGGCTGGAGGAGCATCAATCCGGGCGCATCGTCGTTGACGGCGTCGAGCTGACCTCCGATCTGAGGAGCATAGACGCGGTTCGCGCCGATGTCGGCATGGTGTTCCAGCAGTTCAACCTGTTTCCGCACCTGACCGTCATGGAAAACTGCACGCTCGCGCAGATCTGGGTGCGCGGGCGGCCGAAGGCCGAAGCGGAGGCGGTTGCGATGCGCTTTCTGGAGCGCGTTCGCATACCCGAACAGGCCAACAAGTACCCGGCGCAGCTTTCCGGCGGCCAGCAGCAGCGCGTGGCGATCGCCCGCGCGCTCTGCATGAACCCGAAGATCATGTTGTTCGACGAGCCGACCTCCGCGCTCGACCCGGAAATGATCAAGGAAGTGCTCGATACCATCCGCAGCCTCGCGGAAGACGGCATGACCATGCTGATCGTCACCCACGAAATGGGATTTGCGCGTCAGGTCGCCGACCGCATTATTTTCATGGACGAAGGTCAGATCGTCGAAGCCAACCGGCCGGAAGAATTCTTCAACAATCCGCGCCACGAGCGCACCAAGCGCTTCCTGTCGCAGATTCTGCCGTGAGCGGCGCTAGATCGCGCCAACTGGAATTTTGAGATAAACGCGGCCGTTGTCTTCGGGGTCGGGCAAACGCCCGCCGCGCATGTTCACTTGCAGCGCATGCAGGATCAGTTTCGGCATCGGCAATGTCTTGTCGCGTGCTTCGCGGACCTTCACGTACTGTTCGCGCGTCGGGTTCGAGGCGAAGTGCTTGTTCGTGCGCTTCTGCTGGCCGACGGTCGACTCCCATTTCGGCGCGCGGCCGCCCGGCATGTAGTCATGTCCGGTGAAGAGGCGGGTCTCTTCCGGGAGCGCGAGAATAGCCTGGATGGAATCGTATAGCCGTGACGCGCTGCCGCCCGGAAAGTCGGCGCGGGCGCTGCCGTAGTCCGGCTGGAACAGCGTGTCGTGAATGAAGGCTGCATCGCCGATGACATAGGTGATGGAGCAGAGCGTGTGGCCGGGAGAGAGCATGACCCGCGCGTTGAGCGAGCCGATCTTGAAGGTTTCGCCGTCGGCGAAGAGTTTGTCCCATTGCGAGCCGTCGGCGGGAAAGTCCGGCAGGTTGTAAATCTGCTTCCATAGCTTCTGCACTTCGACGATGCGTCCGCCCATCGCCGTCGGCGCCCCGAGTTTTTCTTTCAGGTAGACGGCGGCGGAGAAATGATCGGCATGCGGATGCGTGTCGAGAATCCATTCGACCTTCAGTCCGCGCCGCGCGACTTCATCGAGCAGCGCGTCGGCGGATTGATGCGAGACGCGGCCTGACTTCTCGTCATAGTCCAGCACCGGATCGACGATCGCGGCGGCCTTCGTCGCAGGATCTTCGACAAGATAGAAGATCGAAAAAGTCGGCTCGTGAAAGAAGCCGGTAACTACGGGTTTTCCGGGCATCGGTTGCGTCAGCGTTTCTTTGCGGGGCCGGTCGCCTTGGGCATGTTCGGATTGGTGCCCCATTCCGACCACGACCCGTCATAAAGCGCTTCGGGTTGTTTGCCGATGGCTTCGAGCGCAAGCCACAACACGGCTGCGGAAACGCCGGAGCCGCAGGACGCGATGACGGGCCGGTCAGGATCGTAGCCGGCGTCGTCGAACAGCTTCTTGATCTGCTCGGGCGAGACGAGCTTGCCGTCTGCCACGACCGCGCTCGAAGGAACGTTGATGCTGCCGGGAATGTGTCCGGAGGCGACACCGGCGCGAGGTTCGGGGTCTTCGCCGCGAAACCGGCCCGCAGGCCGTGCGTCCATGACCTGCGCGGTGCCGTCCTTCAACGCATCCGAGACGCGCTGCATGTTGGCGACGGCTTGGGCCGCAAACTTTGGCGTAAACCGTCCGGGTTCACGAACCGTATTGCCGCTTTCCACCGGGAGGTTTTTCGCCTTCCAGGCGGGGAAGCCGCCTTCGAGGATAAAGACCTCCTTGGCGCCGAAAATCTTGAAGGTGAGCCACACGCGCGGCGCGGCGACGAGCCCGGCGCCGTCATAGACGACGACGCGCTGGCCGTCGGAGATGCCGAGCCGCGCCATATGCAGCGCGAAGACTTCTGGCGGCGGCAGCATGTGCGGCAGCGTGGAATTGATGTCCTTCACGTCGTCGATGTCGAAATAGACCGCGCCCGGAATATGCGAAGCGACATATTCGGCGCGGCCGTCGCGCTTCATCGTGGGCAGGTACCAGGAGCCGTCCACGACGACGAGGTCAGACTTGCCGAGTTCTGCGGCAAGCCAGTCAGGCGAAACGAAAGTAGTGGAGGACATCGGCAGGTTCCGGTGAGAACCCGCCGACTTTCGGTCAGCGGCGCAGGATGCGCAACTGCTTCAGGCCGCTCCGCACAATTTGTCGCGCAGCGCGCGGAATTTGACGAGCTGGTCTTCTTTCAGTTCGCGCTTTTCGTCGCGGCCGACGAAGACCTTGAACATGATGCCGCCGTCGACATTCACGAAGGCGACGAAAACGGACTTCTTGTTATTGAAGGTGCGCTCGACGAAGGCCACCGCGCCGCAGCGGTCGTGCTTCAGGTGGCCGTGCAGGCCCGCCGAGCCCCCGAGATTGAAATAGCCGTGGCCGAGCGTGCCTTTGGGCATCGCGCCGCCGATCTCGAAAATTCCGTCGTCGGTATTGATGATGGTGGTGAGATCGCCCCAGGTGGCGATGTCGTCCATCGCCGGAATGAAATTGCCGCCGGCCGCGAACCTGCGCATATCGTCAGGCAGCGCTTCGAGAATGGTCTGGCAGGTGACGCCGTGTTCCTTGGCGGCGAACTCGATCACGACGCCGGGGTTCTCGGCGATCTTGCGCTTGAGTTCGGTGAGTTTTGCAGTGTCGAGCATGGCGGGCCCCTTGAAGTGTTGTTGAAGAAGGGCTCGCTCGCGGAGGTTCCGCTGGCTGGCAAAATTACCGAATAACAATCCACCTAAGGATAAGCGCGCGTCAGCGTCAACCGGCGGCGCTCAGACGAACAGCTTGTCCTTGCCCGGAAGCGCGATCTTGCGCTCCAGAAACGCCGGCACCGGCAGTTTTTTCCCGCGCAGGAATTCCGGGTTGAACAGCTTGGTCTGATAGCGCGTGCCGTAGTCGCAGAGCACGGTCACGATGGTGTGCCCCGGGCCCATTTCTTTCGCCATGCGGATCGCGCCTGCAATGTTGATGCCGGACGAGCCGCCGAGCACGAGACCTTCGTGTTCCAGAAGGTCGAACACGCAGGGCAGCGCTTCGTCGTCGGGAATGATGTAGGGACGGTCGACCTTGATGTCCTTGATCATCACGGTCTCGCGGCCGAGCCCGATGCCTTCGGTGACGGAATCGCCGGGCGTGGCCTCCGCTTTCCCGCTCTTGAAGTAGCTGTACATGGCGGCACCATGCGGATCGGCGCAGCCGATCAGGATGTTCTTGTTCTTCTCTTTCAGGAACAGCGATGTGCCCGCGAGCGTGCCGCCGGTGCCGACCGAGCAGATGAAGGCGTCCACCTTGCCTTCGGTCTGTTGCCAGATTTCGGGTCCGGTCGAGAGATAGTGCGCCTTGCGGTTGTCGAGGTTGTTCCACTGGTCGGCGAACAGCACGCCGTTCGGCTCGCGCTTGCGCAGTTCGTCGGCGAGCCTTTTGCCGACGTGCTGATAATTGTTCGGATTGGCGTAGGGCAGCGCCGGCACTTCGACGAGTTCGGCGCCGCACAGACGCAGCATGTCCTTCTTTTCCTGACTCTGCGTCTCTGGGATCACGATGATGGTGCGGTAGCCGCGCGAGTTCGCGACCAGCGCGAGACCGATGCCGGTGTTGCCAGCCGTCGCCTCGACCACGATGCCGCCCGGCTTCAGGTCGCCGCGCTTTTCCGCCTCGAGGATCATCTGCTTCGCGGGACGGTCCTTGACGGACTGTCCCGGGTTCATGAATTCGGCCTTGCCGAGGATGTTGCAGCCTGTCGCCTGCGATGCGCGCCAGAGCTGGATCAGCGGGGTGTTACCGACGGCGTCGACAATGTCTTTGCGGAAATCCATCGTGGAGAATTCACAGAATTGGCGTGGGTTGATTTGAATTCAACGTAGCGGGCGCGCAGGAAACAGGCAACGCTACCCCTTCAGGGTCTGGAATGCGTCGAGCGCACGAGCCCGCGCTTCCTGATGGTCCACGATCGGTGCGGGGTAGGTGTTCCCGAGCGTCACTCCGGCGGCAGCGAGTTCGAGCGGTGACGCCGTCCACGGCTTGTGAATGAACGCATTCGGTAGCCGCGCGAGTTCCGGGATCCAGTTGCGGACGTAGCTGCCATCCGGGTCGAACTTCTCGCCCTGCAAGATCGGATTGAAGATGCGGAAATAAGGTGCGGCGTCTGCACCGGAGCCAGCGACCCATTGCCAGCTCGCGGCGTTGTTCGCAGGGTCCGCATCGACCAGCGTGTCCCAGAACCATTCCTCGCCGAGCCGCCAGTCGATCAGGAGATGCTTGATGAGGAAGGAAGCCGCGACCATGCGCACGCGGTTATGCATCCAGCCGGTGTGCCAGAGCTGGCGCATGCCGGCATCGACGATCGGATAGCCGGTGAGGCCGCGCTGCCAGCGCGCAAGCGCCTTCGCATCGTCGCGCCAGGGGAACGCATCGAAGCGGCGCTGGAAGTTCACGCGCGGAAGATCGGGAAAGTGATGCAGGAGATGATACGAAAATTCCCGCCATCCGAGTTCGGCGCGGTATTTCTCGGCATCGCGCCCGCGTGCAGGCAACGCCGCCGCGATCTGATGCGGGCTGATTTCTCCGTGCGCGAGAAACGGCGACAGCCGCGAGGTGCCGTCGATGTCGGGCCGGTCGCGATGCTCCGCATAGCCGGCCAGCGCGTTCGCCAGAAACTCCTGCAAGCGCTTCTTCGCGCCGTCTTCGCCGCGCTGCCATGACGAACTCATAACCTTTGCCCAGTCAGGTTTCGAAGGTTCGAGCGCCCAGCCATCGAGTGTCTCGCTGCCCGGTGCGTCGGCTGCATTCGGCTTTTGCAGTTCGCCAAGTGCGTCGCGCGCGTTTCCGCGCTCCTGCGACGCCTTGAAGTAGGGCGTGAAGACGCGGATCGGCCCTCCGGCCTTGCTTTGGATCGCCCACGGCTCGTTCAGAAGCGTGGCGTTGAAGGTCTCGACCGCGCAGCCGCTCGCAAGAAGATGCTGCTCGATTTCGGTGTCGAGTTTCGCTTCGCCCACGACATAGCGGCGGTTCCAGTAGACGGCGGCGACGTTCGCTTCACTTGCGATCTCGGCGACGATCTTCCGCGGATCGCCGCGCCGTAGCGTGAGCGGAATGCCGTGCTTCGCGAGATTGCCGGACAGATTGCGCAGCGACCCCGCGAGCCACCATCGCCATGCCGCGCCCGGAGTCCGCAGGCCTTTCGCTTCTTCTAGAATGTAGAGCGCTACAATCGGCGCGCCGCTTTTCGCGGCGGCGTGAAGCGCGGGGTTATCGGAAATGCGGAGATCGTTCCGGAACCAGACGAGGGCGGGGCGGGAGGTCATGCGTGAGTATAGAGCGGAGCGCGCTCAAAGACTCCACGCTGGACCCGATCCCGGATGCCGCATTTGGCGGCGGCTATTCTGCCAATAAGTTGGGAATGCCATTCGGATTGTTGTTCGCCCTAATGAAATCCGGACTGAGTGGCCTGCCGACTTCGTCACGCAAGACTTCGTCGCGCACACCAGACAAAACGAGCGCTCCGGATGGCTTGGTTACGACGCCGCCGGCACTAAAGTGGAAAAAGGTCGCGATGAGACGGCCGGTTTCAACTGCGTAGATACGTACTGCATCCTTGCTTTCGACGACTATCCGTGTCCCATCCGCTGTCAGAGAAAAATTCCGAGTATAATCTCTCTTTAGGGGCGTTACTGTCCAAAGCAACTTGCCCGTCGAAGTGTCCCAAACTGCAATCGAAGTTCCGTCTTCGAATTTGGAAGGCTCTAGACGGGATGCCATGTATTTTCCATCGGGTGAGAAATGCGTTTGCACTATCAAGTGGGGGACCGGTTCCAGCCGTCGTATGAGACGCGCGTTCTCGGAGCTGATGAGCTCCGGTGTGCGGAGTTCGTCCCTGCTCGCTTCTGGAACAACCGCTAAGACCTTGCCGTCATTCGTAATGGCTTTGACATCGTCGTGAGGTAGCCAAAGCTCGCGTGTTCCCTGCGGCGTCGCGATATTCCAGATATACCCTCTGATTTTTTCGGATTTCTTATCGTCCACAACTATTACCGTTTTGCGATCATGGGACCGATACCAGCGAATGCTCCGCGCGATGCCCATACGGAGGAGCCAGGCATCTTCCCCGTCTAGTTTCAGCTTATTGGACTGCACAACGCGGCCCGTGGCCGTTTCCCAGGTGATCATCTGGCCGGCAACATTGACGCCGTAAACGTATTTGTCGTCGGAGACGAAGATACCCGAAGGTTTCTCGTGCGCCTGCGGCAATGTTCTGATGAGCTTGCCTGTCATGACCTCGTGAAGCTGTAGCGTACGCGTGCCGCCCAGTCCGACAAGAAGCATCTTATTGTCGCCACTGACATCGAGCGCATAGATCGTTGCCTTGTTCTTGAACGACGAGATAAGCAGACCTGTCTGCAAACTCCACACATTGATGTCGTCGTCGATCGATGCGGTGACGAGTAGGGTTCCGTCCCGCGATACGGCATGCTCCGAGATGTTTATTCTTCCGCTTACGACGATTAAAGGCGCTTGTGCTCGTGCGCTGGCAGCGAAAACAACGATGCTGATGATGGTTATAAAATAACGACGCATGAATTTCTCTCGACTTCTCTAGAGACTTGTGAAGTGGTAATTTTTAGAGAAAGCAAGAAAATATTGTATCAGATCATGCGGTGGAGCAACGGCCATGCACCCCCAAGGCAAGGTTATGATGAGATCGCTGATTTCGTGAAAGGTCCTAGCCCGAAGAAGCGCCAAGGCCCGCGAGAATCGACTGGATGTTCGAAGCGCCCGTGAGTTTCTCTTTCGCTTCTGCCGTGATGCGGGCGGCATATTGCTTCGCGGTCAGTTCGGCCAGGCCCTGAACTTTCGAAAGATTGGTATCGAACACGGTCAAGCCGTAGCTGCTCATCGCGCTCGAAGCGTTCGCAACCGCGGCGCGGTTCATCTGGCTCATGTTGGTGCCATTGAACCGCTTGTACATCGAGCCGGGCGTGTATCCGCTCACCTTCATCAAGACTTTTCCTAGTGCCTGACCGGACGCCGGGCAGGGCTATGAACGCTTACAAGGGTTGGGAGCTAAGAGAATCTGGCTCCGCGGGTAGGATTCGAACCTACGACCGATCGATTAACAGTCGATTGCTCTACCACTGAGCTACCGCGGAACAGGCGCGAATAAGCGCGCGGGGGGACGTATAAACAGCTTCGGCGGGTGTTGCCAACAGGCTTCTCAGGCCGTGCGTTCGACCACCCGGAAGACGGCATTGGCCCGCGCGACCGGCACGCCGTCTGCGCTCACGAAGCACTGGGTGAAGCAGAGCGTGCCCCCGGTCTTGACGAAGGTGGTGGTAAATTCGACCCACTGGCCGATCTGCGCCGAACCGAGGAAGTCGACCGTAAGGTTCACGGTGACCGCACTCTGCCGCTCCGGATCGAGTTTTGAGACCAGCGAGTGGCCCATCGCGTTATCGGCGAGCGCGGATATAAAGCCGCCATGCGCGAAGCCCCGGGCGTTCGTGTGCGCCTTCGCGAGCCGCACCGCGAGCACGACCGCGTCAGGCGTCTTCTTGGAGTAGATCGGCTCCCACGGTTCAGTCACCGGGCTCTTGCGGTAAAACGGCTCGAAACCTGCGGGTATGTCGGTCAAAAGTGCTTATCAAAAAGAGAAATGGAGGCCACGGCCGGAATCGAACCGGCGTACACGGATTTGCAGTCCGCTGCGTAACCACTCCGCCACGTGGCCATCCTCACCGCGAGGAAGCCCGCGGGACACGGAGGCGGTGTAGCAAAGCAGACGTTACCGGGCAATTACGCATTGTTCTGTCCACGCGCCGATCCGCCATCTTGCCTTTTCGCGGCCCATCGACCAATCCTGCCGCAACTCGATACCAGAGAGCATTCCTGATGATCGACTTCGCCCAGGCACGCCGGACCATGGTGGACGGTCAGGTCCGTGTGAATGACGTGACCGATGCCGCCGTCATTGCGGCCATGCTGGAAGTGCCGCGCGAAAAATTCGTCCCCGAGGCCCGGGCCGGTCTTGCGTACATCGACGAAGATCTCTGCGTGCAGGATGCCGCGGGCGGAAAATCCGCGCGCTATCTGATGGAGCCCATGGTGCTTGCGAAGCTTTTGCAGGCGCTCGAACTGACCCCTGAATCGAAGGTTCTCGATGTCGGTTGCGCCACGGGCTACTCTGCGGCGGTGCTCGGCCGCATCGCAGGCACGATCGTCGCGCTCGAAGACGAGCCTGCGCTTGCAGCCGCAGCCGGGAAACTCGTGAAGGCGCCGAACGTCGAGATCGTAACCGGCAAGGCGACGGCAGGCTGGGCCGCGAAGGCGCCCTACGATGCGATCCTGATCGGTGGCGCGGTCGAGGAAGTGCCGCAGGCGCTCACGGAGCAACTGAAAGATGGCGGAAGGCTCGCTGCCGTGATTCGAAAAGGCAGCGCTCCGAAGGCCATGCTCTACGTCCGCACGGGCGGGCATGTGAGCGCCCGGCGTCTGTTCGACGCAGCAATTCCTCCGCTTCCCGGTTTCGAGACGGCGGAAACCTTCGTTTTCTGACATTTCCCCAACGGAAAGCCCGGTTCCACGCTTTCCGGTGTTGCGGCGGCGCAGCACCCGCACGGGAAAGGCTGACCTGCGTCCTGTGCGAGTTTGCGAAGCGCACTCCGTCCACTATGGTCCGGGCCAGATCAGGGAACCCGGCGACCGCCGCGACAGACGGCAGGCGAGGGTGCGTATGTCGTTTATGAAGCTGAAATATCCGCGCGCCGCCCGTGCTGCCGGCGCCATCTGCATTCTGGCAGCCTCGACGGCCGCGCTGCATGCGCAGACGCTCGAGCAGGCGCTGGTCAATGCCTATTTCGCGAACCCGACGATCAATGCGCAGCGCGCCGCCGTGCGCGTGACCGACGAACTCGTGCCGCAGGCGCTCTCCGGCTATCGCCCGAAAGTATTCGGTAACGCGCAGGCCGACGTCGATCGCTCGCGCACGCAGTCTTCGACCGCGACAATCAACGGCCCGAACAATTATCCGCGCGGCTACGGCGTCACTGCGCAGCAGAATATCTTCAACGGCTTCCAGACCGGCAACCTCGTCCGCTCCGCCGAGAGCCAGGTGCTCGCCGCGCGCGAAACGCTGCGCAACACCGAACAGAACGTGCTGCTCAGTGCCGTCACGGCATACATGAACGTCATCCGCGATACCGCGATCGTACAGTTGCAGCAGCAGAACGTGCAGGCGCTGAACGAGCAGTATCGCGCGACCAACGACCGCTTTCAGGTCGGCGAACTGACGCGCACCGATGTTGCGCAGGCACAGGCGCGTCTGCGTGCGGCCGAGTCGCAGCTCAGCGTCGCACAGGCGAACCTGAATGCCTCGCGCGCCGTGTACCGCAGGGACATCGGCACCGAGCCGGGACAGCTCAAGCCTCCGGCTCCCTACGAGAAGCTCAAGTTCGCTTCGCTCGATGCCGCGATCGCGCAGGCATTCGGAGATCATCCGGCTATTCAGGCAACGCGTCACGGCGTCGATACCGCGCAGTTGCAGGTGAAGGTCGCGGAAGGCGCGCTCTTGCCGACGCTCAATCTCGAAGCTGGCGTGCAGCGCTTCTCCGATCCGAGCACCACCGTTTACAACAATCTCGACATGAGCGCGGGCTTGCGGCTTTCCGTGCCGCTCTATCAGGGCGGCGCCGAGTATTCGCGCATCCGGCAGGCCAAAGAACTCACCGGGCAGCGCAAGCTGGAGAGCGACGTCATCCGCGATCAGGTGCGCGCCGCCGTCATCCAGTCGTGGGGCCTCGTCTCCGCCTCGCGCTTCCAGGTGCAGGCCGCGCAGGCGCAGGTCGCTGCTGCCGAAATCGCGCTGAACGGGGTCCGTCAGGAGTATGGTGTCGGCCAGCGCACGCTGCTCGACGTTCTGAACGCGCAGGCCGAACTCGTGAACGCGCGAGCGGCCTTGATCTCCGCACAACGCGACCGCGTCGTCGCATCCTATTCGCTGCTTTCGTCGGTGGGGCGTCTCAGCATCGTGCACCTGAAGCTCGCCGACCAGAAGCAGACCTATCAGCCCGAGACCCACTACGAGCAGGTCCGCGACAGCTGGTTCGGACTTCGCACTCCCGACGGCCGTTAAGCACCCGTAGAGTCACGCGGATGCCCGGAAATAGCTGGGTTTAAGCGTTTCCCGGCATTTGCCACCCGGAATCGCGATGCCATAGTGCATTGTGGCGCCGGGAGTGATTCTCTCTGCGCTGCCAAAGGATTGCGGCAGGCAAGAGTACGATGTCTCAGAGTGCGCGTGCACAGGAACCGTCGATGGAGGAAATTCTCGCCTCCATCAGGCGGATCATTGCGGACGACAATCCGGATGGCGCCAAGCCCGGGGCAGCTGCCGCGCAAGCTCCTGCGCCGGCTCCCAAGGCTCAGGCCGCGCCTGCTCCGCAGGCTGCGCAGAAACCTGCGATGAGCCAGAACGATATCGACGCCATGCTCGCAGATCAGGCTGCGGAAGAGGCCGATGTTCTCGAACTCGGCGAGCCGGTGTCGCCTCCGCGCGCTCCCGAGCCCGCCGCCGGATTTCAGCAGGTGCCTGCGAGCGACGTGATGTTTCGTGAGGAGCCTGCATTCGAGCCCTTGGCCCCGCCGCCGGCGCAATATGTGCCGCGCGAGACATCCGTTGAGCGGCTGCTGTCCGCGGAAACCAACGCAGCGGTTTCGGCGGCTTTCGGTTCGCTTGCGACCACGATCCTGTCCGAGAATGCCCGTACGATCGAAGACCTCGTGCGGGAGATGCTGCGCCCGATGCTGAAGGCCTGGCTCGACGACAATCTGCCGGGCCTGGTTGAGCGCATGGTCCGCGCCGAAATCGAGCGTGTGTCCCGCGGCGGGCGCTAGAACTCCTCGTTTATTGACTCCGAAGCGCTGCTTTGGCTTTTAGGGCCTGATCCCGAAAAGCATATCCCCTGACCGATCCGGGGATGGTGCCGGTTTTCGGACCCGATCATGCCCGTCTGAAAAGCGTCCGCGCCGGAACTCCCATGCTCGAAAAAACCTATCAGCCAGCCGAAATCGAAGACCGTATCTATCGCTCATGGGAAGAGGCGGGCGCGTTCAACTGCCTGCGACCCGAGCGCAAGGATGCCGCGGCCTATTCCATCGTGATCCCGCCGCCGAACGTGACCGGCTCGCTGCACATGGGCCACGCGCTGAACAACACCTTGCAGGACATTCTCGCGCGCTTCGAGCGCATGCGGGGCAAGGACGTGCTTTGGCAGCCGGGCACCGATCACGCCGGCATCGCGACCCAGATGGTGGTCGAGCGGCAATTGATGGAACGCCAGCAGCCGGGCCGCCGCGAAATGGGCCGCGAGAAGTTTCTCGAGCGCGTCTGGGAATGGAAGGCGGAGTCGGGCGGCACCATCGTCAACCAGTTGAAGCGTCTCGGCGCTTCCTGCGACTGGCGCCGCGAACGTTTCACGATGGACGAGGGGCTTTCGCGCGCGGTGCTGAAGGTCTTCGTCGAGCTTTATCGCGCGGGCCTGATCTATAAAGACAAGCGCCTCGTGAACTGGGACCCGAAACTGCTGACCGCGATTTCGGACCTCGAAGTCCAGCAGATCGAAGTCAAAGGCAATCTCTGGCACATCAAATATCCGATCGAGAATTCGAACGACTACATCGTGGTCGCGACCACGCGGCCCGAGACCATGCTCGGCGACACCGCGGTCGCGGTGCACCCCGATGACGAGCGCTACAAGGGACTGGTCGGGAAGAACGTGATCCTGCCGCTCGTAGGCCGGAGAATTCCGATCGTCGCTGACGAATATTCCGATCCGGAGAAGGGCTCAGGTGCTGTGAAGATCACGCCCGCGCACGACTTCAACGATTTCGAGGTCGGTCAGCGGCACAAACTTCCGCTCATCAATATCTTCACGATCGAAGCCAAGCTTACGCTCAGGAACAACGAAGACTTCATGAGCGGCACCGGCGGCACCGATCTGGAAGAGGTGCTCGCGCTCGACGGCAGCAAGCGCGAGGAAGCGCGCAAGAAGATCATCGCGATGCTGGAAGCGCGCGAACTGATGATGAAGATCGAGCCGAACGTGCACATGGTCCCGCACGGCGACCGCTCGAACGTCGTGATCGAGCCCTATCTCACCGACCAGTGGTACGTCGACGCGAAGACCATGGCACAGGAGCCGTTGAAGGCGGTGCGCGATGGGCGCACAGCCTTCATCCCGAAGAACTGGGAAAAGACCTACTTCGACTGGCTCGAGAACATCCAGCCGTGGTGCATCTCGCGCCAGCTCTGGTGGGGCCACCAGATTCCGGCGTGGTATGGGCCGGACGGAAAAGTTTTCGTGGCAACGAACGAAGACGAGGCGAAGGCCGAGGCAAAGAAGCACTACGGCAAGGACGAAAAGCTCGCGCGCGACGAAGACGTGCTCGACACATGGTTCTCGTCGGCGCTCTGGCCGTTCTCGACGCTCGGCTGGCCGGATAACACGGCGGAACTAAAGCGCTTCTATCCGACGACGGTGCTCGTCACCGGCTTCGACATCATCTTCTTCTGGGTCGCCCGCATGATGATGATGGGTCTGCACTTTATGAAGGAAGTGCCGTTCAAGGACGTCTACATCCACGCGCTCGTCCGTGACGAGAAGGGCGCGAAGATGTCGAAGTCGAAGGGGAACGTGATGGACCCCCTGGAACTGATCGACCAGTACGGTGCCGATGCACTGCGCTTCACGCTCGCTGCGATGGCCGCACAAGGCCGCGACATCAAGTTGGCTACCTCCCGCGTCGAGGGCTACCGCAACTTCGCAACGAAAATCTGGAATGCCGCTCGCTTCGCCGAAATGAACGGCGCGAAGCGCGACGCCGGTTTCGATCCGAAGTCGGCCAAGGAAACGCTGAACAAGTGGATCTTGGGCGAAGCCGAAAAGGCCGTCCGCGAAGTCACCGAGGCGATCGAAGCCTACAAATTCAATGAAGCGGCTAACGCCGCCTATCGCTTCGTGTGGTCGATCTTCTGCGACTGGTATGTCGAGCTTTCGAAGCCGTTGCTGACCGGGCCGGACGGTGCCGCGAAAGAAGAAACGCAGGCGACCGCCGCCTTCGTGCTCGACGAGATCATCAAGCTCCTGCATCCCTTCATGCCTTTCATCACCGAAGAACTCTGGCGTGTGAAAGGCGAGGAGGGGACGCCGCGCAAATCCATGCTCGCGCTGAGCGATTGGCCGACGCTATCCGGCCTTGAAGACCAGAAGGCCGAAAGCGAGATCGGCTGGGTCGTAGACCTGATTACTTCCATCCGTTCCGTGCGCATGGAAATGAACATCGCAGGCGGCACGCAGATACCGCTGCAACTCATCGCGGATGCGGAAACGAAAGCGCGCGCCGGGCGCTGGATGGAGGCGCTGAAGCGTCTCGCGCGTCTTTCGGAAATCACGTTCGCCGACGCGCCGCCGAAGGGCTCGGTGCAATTGTTGGTACGCGGACAGATTGCTGCGCTGCCGCTCGCAGGCGTCGTCGATCTTGCCGCCGAACGCGCCCGTCTCGAAAAAGAAATCGCAAAGTGCGACGCCGACATCGAGCGCGTCGATAAAAAACTCGAAAACAAGGATTTTGTCGCCCGCGCTCCGGAAGAAATCCTCGATTTAGAGAAAGAACGCCGCCGCGAAGCGGAAGAACGCAAGGTGAAAACGCTCGAAGCGCTCGAGCGCCTGAAAGGCGCAGAGTAATACTGCGAAAGTTTCTCCTGATACCGTGCGGTATCGTAGTTTGCGCGAAGTTCCTCTGATAGATTTTCTCCGACTCGGGGGTTGGGGAATGTCCGAGGAAGCGCGCAACGTCGCGATCCTTAAAGAGGCGTATCGTCTTTGGCACGACACCAAAGGCGGAAGCGTCGATCATTGGATGGATATCTGTGCGGACGAGCTTACTTTCGGCTCGATCGGCCAGGGCGTGAACGCGGCACCTTACATGACGCTCTACGACGAGAAGTCGAAACTGGGAGAATACTTTCAGGGCCTCGCGCGCGACTGGGAGATGATCGAATTCCGCCCCGAACACTTCGTCGCGCAACTCGATCGCGTGGTCATGCTCGGCCGTTGCAGCTGGCGGTGCCGGAGAACCAACAAGACCGTCTGGTCGCCGAAGGCGGATTCTTTCCGTTTCGCGAGCGGAAAAATCATCGAGTTCTTCGAATATTTCGACACCGCGGGCATGCGCGACGCTTTGCAGCCCTAGCCGCCCCAAGTCAGCCTCAATCGGGGCGAATGGGCTACCGGATACAAGGTCCGGATTTCCGTCATGCTACAGCAAGAACTCGTCCGCCAGGGCAATTGGCTCTTCCGTTGGCGCTCCTATCTGCCGTTTCTCATCCTGCCGCTGGCAGCGGCTTCCTTCCGCAATTCCGGATGGTTCATCGATACGTTCGGAAACGGGCTGGAAGAGGCATGGGACATCGCGTGCTATGTACTGGCGCTCGTCGGTCTCGGGCTGCGGATCGTGATTGTGGGCTATGTGCCCTCGGGCACATCCGGGCGGAACGCAGTCGAGCAAAGGGCCGACGTCCTGAACACGAGCGGCATGTATTCGGTCGTCCGGCATCCGCTCTATTTTGCCAACTTCATCGTTTTCATCGCCTTCATTCTTCTCTTCAAGAGCCTGCTGCTCGTGCTGTTCATGGCGCTCGCGTATTTTCTCTATTACGAGCGGATCATGCTCGCAGAGGAGCAGTTCCTCGAAGGTAAGTATGGCGAGAGTTACCGCGCGTGGGCCGGGAAGACGCCGGCATTTCTCCCTCGTCTGACGGGTTTCGTGCGTCCGTCGCTGCCGTTTTCATGGCGGTCGGCGCTGGTTCGGGAGTTTCATACTCTGTTTCTGATTTCGGCCGCGTTCGCGCTGGTCGAAATGCTGGAAGCGCTCATCCTCGAGAAACAGAACTTCTCCGAATGGATCGCGGACGAACCGGTCTGGATGGTGGTATTCGTCGCGAGCGCGACGATTTACGTCTGCATGTACACGATCAAGAAGCGCACGAACTGGCTGAAGGTGAAGGGTCGCTGAGCGCGCCGCGAGCCCCGGTACACCACCGGCTACCGAAACGGCTTGCTCACGAAGTTCGAGTTCTTCATCCCATACCGCCACGGCAATTCGGCCGCTTTTGAAATTCCGATCCGCGGACCCGCGACGATATCCGGCATCTGCTCGCGCGCGAAAACCTGAAACGGCAGCCTGTCGAGCCGCGCGCCGTTGTGTTTGTCGCGCGTGATCCCGAGCGCTTCGCCGAGGCGGCCGGGACCGGAGCACAAGAGCTTCTCGTCTTTGAGCCCCCGCCTGCGGCGCATGACCGGAAGGCCTGTCGTCGGCTCGATCGCGCGGATCAGTATTCCGCAAGCGGAGCCTTCCGGCTCGGACACGAAGTTCAGGCACCAGTGGATGCCATAGGAGCGGTAGACATAGGCGTGGCCGGGCGGGCCGAACATCACCGCATTGCGCTCGGTCATGCCCCCAAACGAGTGCGCCGCGGGATCGCTATGATGGTAGGCCTCGACTTCGACGATGACGCCGCCGACGCCATCCACCAGAAGGGTCGTGCCGATCAGTTCCGGCGCAACCTGATGCACGCTCCGGGCAAAGAATGAGGGCTTCAGAAGCCTGGGTTTTGCCACCTGCGCGCTCCGGCGGGTAAGGGACTGGTTAACGGCCATGTGGCGCTTTAGCCACACCCGTTGCCGGATCGTCACGAAACGGCTTCCGGCGCTACCATACGCCGCGATGGCGCCATAAACGGCACCGATTTCCAATCATCAAGAGCCGCCCGTGGGGGCGCAGGCGAATCCGTCTGCGCGGGGTGCGGTCGAAGGCAAAGAAAAATGGACGCCAAGACTTTCGACAAATCGAAGCTGCCCAGCCGCCATGTGACGGAGGGCCCTGAGCGCGCGCCGCACCGCTCGTATTATTACGCGATGGGTCTGACCAAGCAGCAGATTCACCAGCCGTTCGTCGGCGTCGCTTCCTGCTGGAACGAAGCCGCCCCCTGCAACATCGCGTTGATGCGCCAGGCGCAGGCCGCGAAGAAGGGCGTCGCTTCCGCAGGCGGCACGCCGCGCGAATTCTGCACCATCACGGTTACCGACGGCATCGCCATGGGCCATGCCGGCATGCGCGCCTCGCTGCCTTCGCGCGAAGCCATCGCCGACACCGTCGAACTGACCATGCGCGGCCACGCCTATGACGCGCTGATCGGCCTTGCAGGCTGCGATAAGTCTCTTCCCGGCATGATGATGGCGATGTGCCGCCTCAACGTGCCTTCGATCTTCATCTACGGCGGTTCGATCCTTCCCGGAAAATTCCGCGGCCAGACCGTCACCGTGCAGGACATGTTCGAAGCGGTCGGCAAGCATTCGGTCGGCATGATGACCGACGAGGACCTCGACGAAATCGAACAGGTGGCGTGCCCGTCCGCCGGCGCCTGCGGCGCGCAGTTCACCGCGAACACCATGGCGACGGTTTCCGAAGCGATCGGTCTCGCGCTTCCGTATTCGGCTGGCGCGCCTGCGCCCTACGAAATCCGTGACCAGTTCTGCACCGCCGCCGGCGAAAAGATTATGGAACTCGTGCAGCGCCGCATCCGTCCGCGCGACATCGTGACCTTGAAGGCGCTTCAGAACGCAGCCGCTGTCGTTGCTGCGACCGGCGGCTCGACCAACGCGGCGTTGCATCTTCCGGCAATCGCGCATGAATGCGGCATTAAATTCGATCTCTTCGACGTCGCCGAGATCATGAAGAAGACGCCCTACATCGCCGACCTGAAGCCGGGCGGAAAGTACGTCGCAAAGGATCTCTTCGAAGTTGGCGGCATTCCGATGATCATGAAGACCATGCTCGATGCAGGGTACCTGCACGGCGATTGTCTCACCGTCACCGGCCGCACGATGGTGGAGAACCTTGCGAAGGTGAAGTGGAACGCGGATCAGGATGTCGTTCGTCCTGCGACGAAGCCGATCACCGTCACGGGCGGCGTCGTCGGTCTGAAGGGCAATCTCGCGCCGGAAGGCGCGATCGTGAAGATCGCAGGCATGGAAGAGTCCATGCTGAAGTTCACCGGCCCTGCGCGCATCTTCGACGGCGAAGAGGCGTGCTTCGATGTCGTCAAGAATCGCAAATACAAAGAAGGCGATGTTCTCGTTATCCGCTACGAAGGTCCGAAGGGCGGACCCGGCATGCGGGAAATGCTTTCCACAACCGCGGCGCTCTATGGGCAGGGCATGGGCGGAAAAGTGGCGCTCATCACCGATGGCCGTTTTTCCGGCGCGAGCCGCGGTTTCGTTGTCGGTCATGTCGGCCCTGAAGCCGCTGTTGGCGGGCCGATTGGACTGATCAAGGACGGCGACATCATCGAGCTCGATGCAATCGCCGGAACGCTCACCGTGAAATTGAGCGATGCGGAACTCGCTGAACGAAAAAAAGCCTGGAAGCCGCGCGAGAACAGCGCGAAATCCGGATACCTCTGGAAGTACGCGCAGCAAGTCGGCACCGCGCGCGACGGCGCGCTGACGCATCCGGGCGGCGGCGTCGAGGACAAGACGTATGCAGATATCTGAGTTCATTCGCACAAGTGCTGCGGCCGCGCTGGTTTTGACCTGCGCGGGCAGCGCTGTTGCGCTTGATCCTCAGAAGAAAGCTCCGCCGTCTGCCGCTGCCGCGCCCTCGAAGCCCGCGGAAATTCTCGACGCCTTCAAGTCCGGCACGCAGGCCTATATCGCCGGCGACCGCTCCAAGGGCCTGAGCGCCCTGCAATACGCCGCCGACAACGGCCATCTGGTCGCGCAGTGGAAGCTCGGCCGCATCTATGCGGACGGCGACGGCGTGAAGTCCGATCCGTACAAGGCGTATCAATACTTCAGCCAGGTAGCCTCGAAGAACGCGGAAACCTCGCCGTTCCTGCCGCAGGCGCGCTTCGTGGCGAACGCATTCGTGGCGCTCGGCGCGTATCATCTCGCGGGCATTGCGAACACCGAAGTGAAATCCGACCCGCGCCGCGCGATGCAGCTGTTCCGCTACGCCGCGACCTATTTCGGCGACGCCGACGCGCAATACCACCTCGCGCAACTCTATCTGGAAGGCCGCGGCGCGCAGAAAGATTCCCGCACCGCCGCGCGCTGGTTCTTCTCGGCGGCGAACAAAGGCCAGTATCAGGCGCAGGCGCGTCTCGGCCAGATGATGGTTCACGGCGACGGCGTGCCGAAACAGGCAGCGCGCGGCCTGATGTGGCTTACGCTCGCAGCCGACGCCGCGCAGGGCAAGCACGACGAGTGGATCCGCAAGGCTTACGACGAGGCGGTGCAGGAGACCTCGCAGGACGACCGCATCGTCGCGCGGAGCTACCTGGAGCAGCATTTGCGCGCGGCCAACCGCTGACGCGGCAAGCCGGGCAGCAAGCCATTCCTGAAACGAAAACGAGCCGGGCTTACCCGGCTCGTTTCGTTTTGTAATACGCGATGCGGTGTGAGGAAGCTATTTCACTTCCCAGCTATCGACCACGACTTCCATCTTCGCCGCGGAAAGTGCAGCGGCGCGGGCTTTCATCCAGCCTTGCGCAAACTCTTTGGCATCGGCCGGCGCGCTTGCGGCGTATTTCTGCCAGGCGTCGCCGAGCACCTTCTGGCGCGCGATCAGCGAGTCGTTGTGCTTCTGGTGCTCGTCCGTCCAGAGTTTCTGCTCCTTGAAATACTTGATCGAGCCGTCGTGCATCGGGATCGCCCAGGCGAACATCTGCCGCTTGATGTCCCAGCCGACATTGCCGGGCGCGCCGTCCTTGTAGTCGGCGAACAGATCAACCATCGCCTTCGTCATGTTGTAGACGAGATCGGCCTCGGTCTTCGCCATCGTCATCAGCACGGGATAGGGATAGGTCGCGCCTTCCACTTTCTTGTCGTTGGAAAGATCGGCGCCTTCCGCGCCCCATTGCGGCACGTAGAACGGAGCGACCTTCTTCAGGCGGGCCCACGCTTCTTTGTCGCCGTGCGGTACGACCGGATATTGGATGCCGCGCGGCGACGCGGCAATCTTGAAGGCCTGACCCGAGATCGTTGAAGCGAATGCCGCATCGACCTGATTGGCGACGATGCCATCCATGGCTGCGCCGAAGCCGCCGAACTCGACGCGCTTCACGTCGTTCCATGTCAGGTTGGCAGACGCGAGCAGCGCGGTGATGTTCTGGTTAAGCGCGGGTGCGCCGACGACCCATGCAACGCGTTTGCCTTTCAGGTCGCCCATCGTCTTGATGTTGGCGTCCTTCGCGGTGACGACGGTCAGCAGCGCGTCGGAGTTGTTAAGGAGCAGCGCGCGCACCGGCTGCGGACCCCAGTCCTTGGCGCCGAATTCGTAAAGGCCTTCCTGCGCCATGTAGCTGCCGCCGACACCGTTCGCGGAAAACGGCACCTGGCCGTCGCGCAGCGGAATGGTTCGGGACACGTCGTTCTTGCCCGGCAGCACCCGCAGCGTCACGTTCATCTTGTTCTTGAGAGCGTTCCCGATGGCAACCGCCTGATTGTAGCCGCCCGAGCCGACGTCGTAGGCGGTCCAGGTCAGCGTTTCCGGCAGCTTGGAGCCGGTCTGCGACATTGCCGGCGCGAGCACCATTGCGGTCAGTGCGGCTGCCGCAAGCAAGGTTCTTGTTTTCATGGCGTTGTTCTCCCTTGTTCTGATTTGTTGGTGAGGACGGTTAGTAACGCGAGGCCGGCAACAACTAGTGTCGCCGCGATCGCGAGGTTCGTTGCGAAAGGAAGGCCGGTTAGGCGTGGCGCCGGCGCCGCCAACAGCACGCCGCCTGCGATCAGGAGCAGGCGTGCGAGCCAGCCCGGAAGGGAATTCGGGATACGTCCGATTCCCAAGACATAACCTTGCAGGGCCGCTGCGAGCGGCACGATCCCGATGAATGCCGCCGCGATCGAGATCACCACGGTTTGCGTATCGCCCTTGAAAATCAGCGCGGGGTTCAAAACGAAACAGAACGGCACGAGATAGATCGCGGTGCCGAGCCGGATCGATTGCACGCCGATCTTCATTGCCGACACGCCGGCGAGCGGCGCGGCGGCAAAGGTCGCGAGCGCAACCGGAGGCGTGATGAAGGAAACCATGCCCCAGTACATGATGAAGAGATGCACCGCGAGCGGATCGAGCCCAGCTTTCACGAGCGGCGGCGCAAGTACGATCGCGAGGAAGATGTAGCACGCGGTCACCGTCATCCCCATGCCGAAGATGAAGCTCGTGATCGCGCCCATGAGCAGGAGGACGAGCGTCTTGCCGCCCGCGAGGTGAACAAGCTCGTTGGCAAGCGTTCCCGCCATGCCGGTCATCGAGAGCGCGCCGATGATGAAGCCGACCGCCATCAGGATCGCGACCAGTTCCGCAAGCCCGCGCGCGACCGAAAGCCCGAGATCGCCGAGCTGTTTCCACGACATCCGGTGTTGCGGCAGCAACTGGTTGATCGCGATAAGGAGTGCCGTCGCGTAGAAAGGCGCGAGTGCCTCGTCCTGGAGGAAAACGAGAAGAACGATGAGCAGTGCGAAGACCGGAATATAGAACCAGCCTTCGCGCATCACCGCGCCGAGCTTCGGCAATTCGCTCGATTTCAGACCGCGCAGGCCAAGCCGCGCGGAATATGCGTCAACCTGAACGACTAGAGCGATATAAAACAGGAGCGCCGGGACGGTCGCAGCAAGCGCAATCTGCGTGTAACTGAGCCCCAGAAACGACGCCATCACGAAGGCGGTCGAGCCCATCACGGGCGGCATCAGGACCGCGCCGGTCGATGCGACCGCCTCTACGGCGCCTGCGTAATCGGATCGGAATCCGGTGCGCTTCATCGCCGGAATGGTGACCACGCCGGAACTGATGACGTTCGAAATCACGCTTCCCGAAATCGATCCCTGCAAGCCGCTGGAAATGATCCCGACCTGCGCGGCGCCGCCGCGCATGCGGCCGACCAGCGCGAAGGCGAGATCGTTGAAAAATTTTCCGCCGCCGGTGTGATTGAGCGCGAGTCCGAAAATGATGAAACCGATTACGATCTCGGCGAAAGCCCGCATCGGAATTCCGAACAGCGATTCCGAACTCGCGACATGATAAGCGATCGTGTTCTCGAACGAATGATTGAAGCCGCGCAGCGGGTTCGGGATGATGTGGGCGACGACGGGGTAGAGCGCGAGCGTGCCGACGATAATCGTCATCGGCCAGCCGCTGGTGCGGCGCAGCGCTTCGAGCACGAGAACGCAAAGAATGCCGGAGAGGATTTTTGCCGTTGGCGGCGAACTATATTCCCAGCCTTCCTGCAATCCGCGCTCGGCGTTGACTGCAAACCAGATCAGGATGCCGAAGACGCAGGCCGCGATCAGCCAGTCGTACCAGGGCGGCGTCGGCCGCGTGGAAGCCGGGTTCGCAGGAATGGATAGAAAAACAAGCGGAAGCAGCAGCGAAGCGAGGACGAAGAGATAGCGCGCGTCGATCAGAACCACGCCGGAAAAGAATTGCAGGTTGAGCAATTGGTTCATCGCCAGTAGCGGCACAAGGATCGCGCAGACAATCAGAATGACGCGAGCGGGTCCGCGCAACGCGCGCGACGCCACTTCGTCGGGCATCATCTGCGGAGCGGCGTCTCCGATGTGAGTGTTTTGAGCGGCACCCGGCGGGGCGCTTTTGTTCTGCACTTACGCTTCCCCTCGCGCGCTGTTGTTGTGTTCTGGCGGCGCGAGGACATTGAAGAAGCATTCCGAATGCGAGGCAAGCATTCGGAACAAGTTTCTGCTAGGCGGAACGATCTCTACCGCGTTGCGAAACGAAAGTCGGCGAAAATCGGAACATGGTCCGATGGCTTTTCCGCAGCGCGAACTTTTTTGTCGATGCCGACGCTCTGCAACCTGTCGCCAGCTTTCGGCGACAGCAGCAGATGATCGATCCGGATGCCGTTGTTTTTCTGGAATGCACCGGCCTGATAATCCCAGAATGTATAGAGGCCTTTGCCATCGTGAACGGCGCGCAACGCATCGGTGAATCCGAGCGATACGAGTTCGCGAAGCTTTGCACGCGACTCAGGCTGGAATAGTGCGTCGTCCGTCCACTTGTCGGGAAACTCCGCATCGAGCGGAGTCGGAATTACGTTGAAATCTCCGGCAAGCACGAGCGGTTCTTCCAGCGCGAGCAGTCCGCGCGCGTGCGCGGCAAGCCGGTCCATCCAAGCGAGTTTGTATTTGAACTTGTCGGTTCCGGCCGGATTGCCGTTCGGAAGGTAGATGGAGGCCACGCGCACCGCGCCGTCCTTGGTGGAAATAGTGGCTTCGATATAGCGGGCGTGCGCGTCTTCTTCGTCGCCCGGGAGCCGGGGTTTCGCTTCGTCGATCGGATGCTTGGAGAGAATGGCGACGCCGTTATAGGTCTTCTGGCCGTGCACGGCGACATTGTAGCCGAGGTCTTCGATCTCCGTGCGCGGGAAGGCTTCGTCTACGCACTTCAATTCCTGAAGGCAGACCACATCCGGGTCGCGCTCCTTGAGCCAGGACGTGACCGCGTCGAGGTGAGCCTTGATGGAGTTTACGTTCCAGCTTGCGATCCGCATACAGCCCCCGCTCTAAGCTTAGAGCGAGAAGCTGGTGCCGCAGCCGCAGGAGGCGGTCGCGTTCGGATTATCAATCTTGAACGCCGCGCCGATCAGTTCGTCGGCGTAGTCGATCCTCGAGCCAGCGAGATACTGAAGCGAGACGGGGTCGATTACGACGGTCGCTCCGTCACGGGCGATGACGATATCTTCGGTCGCAGGCGAGCGCTGCACGTCGAACTTGTACTGGAAGCCGGAACAGCCGCCGCCTTCGACGCTCACGCGCAGTACCGACGGCTCTTTCTCGGAGCCGAGGATGGTCGCGATCTTCTTGATCGCGCTTTCGGTGACGACGACGGAGGAGGCGTCCATGAGGCCGGTTTCCTTTAGGCAAACCAAAGCGTTACCGTCTATAGGTAAGGGCGCGGGCGGCGAAGTCAATTCGGGGGCGAAATCTCGTGGCGGTATCGGTATTTACGCCGAGGGCGGAGTGGGCCGCGGACCCTTCGTGCACGCGCGGGCGGCGCTTCCCGGAAGCGCCTTCGCCCGCCCGCAGCGACTTCCGCCGGGACTGCGACCGCATCATCCATTCCACCGCGTTCCGCCGCCTGAAGCACAAGACGCAGGTGTTCGTGTCGCACGAGGGCGACCATTTCCGCACCCGGCTCACGCATACGCTCGAGGTAAGCCAGATCGCGCGCGCGCTTGCGCGGTTGCTCGGCCTCGACGAAGACCTCGCCGAAACGCTCGCGCTTTCGCACGATCTCGGCCATCCGCCGTTCGGTCATGCGGGAGAACGCGCGCTCGATCACTGCATGCGCGATTACGGCGGTTTCGATCACAACGCGCAGAGCCTGCGTGTCGTGACAAAGCTCGAACGCCGCTATGCGAGTTTCGATGGGCTGAACCTCACCTGGGAAACCCTTGAGGGGATAGCGAAGCACAACGGCCCGCTGACCGACGAACAGGGCTCAGCGATAGGCCGCTATGAAGACGATGGTCTGCCGCTTGCCTTCGCTGAACAGCGCGACGAGTGGGACCTCGAATACTGGACATTCGCGAGCGCCGAAGCGCAGGTCGCCGCCATCTCCGATGACATCGCCTATGACGCGCACGATCTCGACGATGCCATGCGCGCTGGCCTGTTCGATATCGCGGAGTTGAAGGCGGTCGGCTTCGCAGGCGGGATTTATGCCGAAGTGAAGAAGCTTTATCCGGCAGCGCCGGCACAGAGGCTGACCGGCGAGGTCATCCGGCGGCTGATCGCGGCGCTGATCGACGATGTGACGAAAGAGTCGCTTCGGCGTGCCGCGGAACTGGGTCCTCATTCCGCCGACGACATCCGCCATGCCCGCGATCCTGTGATCCGTTTTTCCGACGCGGGAGAGGCCGCCGACCGCCAGATCAAGGCGTTTCTTACGCCGCGGATGTATCGCGAAGAACGAGTCATGCGGATCATGGCGGATGCGGAAACGATCGTCCGCGATCTGTTCGCGCATTATCTGGCGTATCCCGCAGACATGGCGGCGGAGCGGCTTGCGAGCGACGAAACGGCGCTCGTGCGCCAGATCGCAGACTTCATCGCCGGCATGACCGACCGCTTCGCGATCGAAGCGCACCGCCGCTATTTTGACAGCACTCCCGATCTGCGATAGCTCCCGCGCCTCGCATAACAGCAAGCAAATGAACGTTTTTTCGATCTATCTCGGCCATGTGCACGACGCGCTGAATGCGCTTGTCCAGGAAGGAGCGATCCCGTCCGGGCTCGACTTCTCGCGCGTGGTCGTCGAGCCGCCGAAAGACGAGACGCACGGCGATCTTGCGACCAATGCGGCCATGGTGCTTTCGAAGGACGCGAAGCAGAAACCGCGCGACCTTGCGGAGAAGCTGGCGGCAAAGCTGAAAACGTCGCCGCATGTTGCGAAAGTCGATGTTGCCGGCCCCGGCTTCATCAACCTCTCGCTCGACAACGGCTTCTGGCTCGAAGTGCTGCGCGCGGCGGTGCAGGCGGGCAAGGATTTCGGCCGCATGCCGCAAGGCAAGGCCGGTAAGGTCAATGTCGAATATGTCTCCGCGAACCCGACCGGCCCGATGCATGTCGGCCACGGCCGCGGCGCGGTTTTCGGAGACGCGCTCGCGAACCTGCTCGGCTTTGCGGGCTATGACGTCACACGGGAATATTACATCAACGACGCCGGCGCGCAGGTCGATGTGCTCGCGCGCTCCGCGTTCCTGCGCTACCGCGAAGCGCTCGGCGAGAACATCGGCAGCATCCCTGAAGGTCTGTATCCCGGCGACTATCTCGTGCCGGTCGGTCAGGCGCTCGCCGCAAAACACGGCAAGTCGCTGCTCGACAAGCCGGAGAGCGAGTGGCTTGCGGCCGTGCGCCAGACCGCGATCGACACGATGATGGACATGATCCGCGAGGATCTGGCGGCACTCGAGATCCGGCACGAAGTGTTCTTCTCGGAGCGCTCGCTGACTTCCGGCGGCAAGGACAAGGTCGCGGACACGGTCGAGTTTCTCCGCAACGCCGGCCACATCTACGAAGGCCGTCTGTCGCCGCCGAAAGGCGCGCCGGTGGAGGACTGGGAAGACCGCGAGCAGACGTTGTTCCGCGCGACGGCCTTTGGTGATGACGTCGACCGTCCGCTGATGAAGTCCGACGGCAGCTACACTTATTTCGCCGCCGACATGGCCTATCACCGCGACAAGATCGAACGCGGCTTCACCACGCTGATCGACGTCTGGGGCGCGGATCACGGCGGCTATGTGAAGCGCATGAACGCGGCGGTCGCAGCGCTCGGCGGCGGCAAAGTCGCGCTCGACGTGAAGCTTTGCCAGCTTGTGCGGCTGATGCGGGCGGGCGAGCCGGTGAAGATGTCGAAGCGCGCCGGAGACTTCGTCACGCTGCGCGAAGTCGTCGACGAAGTGGGCGTGGACCCCGTCCGCTTCATGATGCTGTTTCGCAAGAACGACGCGCAGCTCGACTTCGACCTCGCCAAGGTGATCGAGCAGTCGAAGGAAAATCCGGTCTTTTACGTCCAGTACGCCCACGCGCGCGGGAAGTCGGTGTTCCGGAACGCGAGGGAGGCGATGCCCGCGCTCGCGATGGACCCGGCGGCGCTGGCCGGGGCAGACCTGTCGATCCTGAGCGACGAGGCGGAGCTCGCCCTGATCCGGAAGCTTGCCCAGTGGCCGAGGCTGGTAGAGGCCGCGGCCGAGTTCCACGAGCCGCACCGGGTCGCCTTCTACCTCTACGATCTTGCCAGCGCCTTCCATTCCCTATGGAACAAGGGGAAAGATGCGCCTCATTTACGCTTCATTATGGAAGATAACCCTAAATTCACCATAGCCCGGTTGAGTCTTGTCAGTGGCTTAGTCGGCGTTTTGGCCTCAGGGTTGGCCATTTTGGGTGTCAAAGCGGCCGAAGAAATGCGTTGATCGGCCCTTCGCGCAGGGTGTTAGTATGGTAGTCGCGCGGACTTTGAGGAACGATCGGGAGAAAATGGGGGAGCATCCCATGTACCGGCCCTCCCAGGGCCACGGGCAGCAACCGCAGTCGCATCAGACTACGGGCTCCTCCCGGATTCGCCGTAGCGAAGACCCGCTCGCCGAGCTGGCCCGTCTGATCGGCCAGGAAGACCCCTTCAAGGAATTCGACGCTCCCAGAACGCGCCGCACGGCCACCAATGGCGCCGGCAACGCGCCCGCCGTCGTGCTCGAGCGCCGTACGGATCGCTACACGAACGGCAACGGCTACAAGAGCGCCAACGGTTATTCGAACGGTCATACGAACGGCCAACCGAAAGCGGCTGCGCCGGCCCGCACCAACGGTCACGACGCTCCCCGTCCGGCCTCGCGCTATGCGCAGGCTGCCGCTCCGGCCTCCCGTCCACAGGTTTCACGAAACGAAGAACGCTATCCCGCCCAGCGTTCGCAGCAGACACCGGCACAACCGGCTCAGCAGCAGCGTAGCAACGGATATGCCTCGCACGGCTATGAAGAAGCCCAGCGTCCGGCAGCCCGTCCCGCCAAGGCCGACGCCAATGGCTATCAGTCCGAGCGCGTAGCCCGCGCCCGCGATCCCTACGCCGACGCCGAGCCGCGCTCGCCGTCCCGCGCTCCGGCTGCACCCGAACAGAGGTCGCGCCGTCCCGAGCCGCAGCCCGCGAACCGTTATGTACCTGACGAGGCGCCGCGCCATGCCCGCGGCCGTCCGCAGCAGGCGCCGTATCAGGACGCCTATCAGCGCGGCTACGAGAAAGATTACGATCCGGCGTACGACGACGACGCCTATCTGCCGGAACATGCCGACGATATTTACGAGGACGTGCAGCGTCCGCGCCGCGGGCTAGGTTTCTGGCTTGTCGGAGCGATCGTACTCGCGAGCCTGATCGCGGTCGTGGTCCTCGGCGTGTTCGCGTACCGCACGATCTTCAATTCTCAGCCGCGCGCGGCGATCGTGACCAAGTCCGAAACGCCCGTGAAGGTCGAGGCAAAGGGCACGCAGCCCGCGACCTCCCAAAGCAACAAGCCGATCCAGGATCGGCTTGGAGGCGCACCCAACCAGACCCAGATCGTTCCGCGCGAGGAAGCTCCCGTCGATCTCACGCGGCAGCAGCCCGGGCAGCAGGCTCCTCAGCCGGTGCTTCAGCAGAAGCAGACGCCGCCCGCGCAGCAACAGCGCGGCCCTCAGTTCACGCCACCGGCGCAACAGCAGCAGCAACCGCAGCAGGCGCCGCAGAACGTCGATCAGCAGCAGCCCAAGCGCGTGAAGTCCGTTCCCTTGCGCTCGGATGGGCCGCTTCAGCAGCAGCAAGGCCCGCAGTCGCAGAATAACGGGCCGACGCAGCTAGCCCCTACCGCGCAGTCGCAGGAGCCGGATACCCAGGCCATCCCGCAGAACCGCGTACCGGCGAACCGCAACCTTGCGGCGCTGGGTCCGACGCCGTCGCCGCAGACCTCCGGAAACTATGTCGTGCAGGTTGCTTCGCATAAGACGCCGGAAGAAGCGGAGACCGCATGGTCGAGCCTCCGCCAGCAATACGCTTCCATTTTCGGCGGCCGTAATGCCGACATCCGCAAGGTCGATCTCGGCGATCGCGGCACGTTCTATCGCGCCATGGTAGGGCCGATGAACCGCGAACAGGCGAACGCACTCTGCCAGAATTTGAAGACGCAGGGCGCGGGCTGCATCGTCCAGACGCGCTAACTAACAGCTAGATCGTTTCATCGTCTTGACGGGGCAGGCGGGCGCGCTTACCCCGCCGCATGACCGCTCGCGCCTTCATTTCCGGCTGCGCTTCGAAGACGTTGTCCGAGGACGAAAAACGTTTCTTCTCGGCAAACCGTCCTTGGGGACTGATCCTCTTCAAGCGAAACATCGACAATCCCGCGCAGGTGAGGGAACTGACCCGCGCGTTCCGCGAAATCGTCGAGCGCGCCGACGCTCCGGTGCTGATTGATCAGGAGGGCGGCCGGGTGCAGCGGTTGTCGCCGCCGCACTGGCCTGATTTTCCTTCGGCTGAAAAGCTTGCCGGTACGGCCGACGACGAAGCCGCCGTCGAACTCGGCGCACGGCTGATCGCGAACGAACTCGCGGGTCTCGGGATCAACGTCGATTGCCTGCCGGTGGCCGATCTTCGCTTTCCCGGCGCCCATGACGTGATCGGCGATCGCGCCTATGGAAGCACTCCTGCCGAGGTCGTGAAGCTGGCTCGCGCAGCGGCAGATGGACTTCTTGCGGGCGGTGTGTTGCCGGTCGTGAAGCATATTCCGGGTCATGGCCGGGCCTTGGCCGACAGCCACCTCGAACTGCCGAAAGTTTCCGCGCCGCGCGCGGAACTCGAACGCACGGACTTCGAACCGTTTCGGCTCTTATCGGATCTTCCGCTCGCGATGACCGCGCATGTCATCTACGAGGCCGTCGATCCGAAGCTTCCGGCCACGATTTCCAAGGTGGTTGTGCGGGACGTGATCCGTACCCACATCGGCTTCGGCGGATTGCTGATGACCGACGACGTCTCGATGAAGGCGCTTTCCGGAGGTATCGGAGTGAACACCAGCCTGGCCTTCGCCGCGGGGTGCGATCTGGCGCTCCACTGCAACGGGAAGATGGATGAAATGCGCGCGGTCGCGGAAAACAGCCCGCCGCTGGACGGAAAAGCCGCCGAACGCGCAAAGAAAGCCTTGGATAGGATCGCGGGAGGGGCAAAACCCCTCGATGTCGCCGAGGCGTGGAGCCGCTTTTCCGCTATGGTCGGAACGGCATGAGACGGAATCAGTAGCGTGGAAACCAGCGATTTCGAACTCCCGGAAGCGGAACGGGCGAGCCACGAGCCGCAGCTCGTAGTGGACGTCACCGGCTTTGAAGGTCCGCTGGACCTTCTGCTGATGCTTGCCCGCACGCAGAAGGTCGATCTCGCGAAGATCTCCATTCTGGCGCTCGCAGACCAGTATCTCGAATTCATCGCGCGTGCCCGCGACCTGCGCATCGAAGTCGCCGCCGACTATCTCGTGATGGCGGCATGGCTCGCCTACCTGAAATCGCGCCTCCTGCTGCCGGAGCCCGCGGGCCCCGAGGAGCCTTCGGCGGCCGATCTTGCGGCCGATCTCGCGGCACGGCTCCAGCATCTCGAAGCGATCCGCCGCGCCGGCGCGGGCCTGATGACGCGCGACAAGCTCGGCACCGAATTTTTTGCGCGCGGCATGCCGGAAGAAACCGATCCGTTGCAGCCGCAGCAGTTCACCGCCACGATCTACGACCTGCTTTCCGCCTATGCGATGCAGCGCCAGAAGAAGGCGCTTTCGCACCACACGGTGAAGCAGCGTGTGGTTTGGTCGTTGAAGGAAGCGCGTGAGGCGCTTGAACGTCTGGTCGGCGTGAGTCAGAACTGGACGCGGCTCGACACGTTTCTTGTCGAATACCTCGTCGAGCCTTCGATGCGTACGACGGTTCTCGCGTCCAGTTTTTCGGCCTCTCTGGAAATGGTGAAAGAGGGCCATCTCGAACTTCAACAAGAGTCCGCCTTTGCGCCGCTATGGCTGAAACGCCGTCCGGAACCGAGGCCTGAATTGCAAGTAGTGGAGACCAAGCAGTGACCGCGTTGCGCAAACCGCTTTCGATCGTGGGTACCGAACCTGACACCCAGACCGACGAGAACCAGCGCGTGCTGGAGGCGGTGCTGTTTGCCGCCACCGAGCCGGTGGACGAAGCTTTGCTCGTGTCCAGGCTGCCGGAAGGCGCCGACCTGAAAGAGGAACTGAAGAAGCTCGGCGACCACTATGCCGCGCGCGGCGTGAACCTCGTCCGCGTGGCCGGAAAGTGGGCGTTGAGAACCGCCTCCGACCTCGGTCACCGCATTGCGCGCGACACCCCGCCGCCGAAAAAGCTTTCCCGCGCGGCAATCGAGACGCTCGCGATCGTCGCCTATCACCAGCCGGTGACGCGCGCCGAGATCGAAGAAATCCGCGGCGTCACCATCAGCAAGGGCACGCTCGACTCCCTGATCGAAATGGGCTGGGTGCGTCTGCGCGGCCGCCGTAAGGTTCCGGGCCGTCCCGTCACCTACGGCACCACGGAACAGTTCCTCGTGCATTTCGGCCTCGATCAAGTATCCGATCTCCCCGGCCTCGAAGAGCTGAAGGGCGCGGGTTTCCTCGACGACCGGCTGCCCGCGGGCTTCTCGGTGCCGATGCCGAACGACGTCTCCACGCTTCGCGAAGACGAAGACCCGCTCGAGGACGGCGATCCGGAGCTCGATCCGGACAGCACCAAGTAACGCGACGAGCGCCGCGTAAACCGCTAGTTTCGCGCCGTCATGGCGTCCCGCATCGCTCCCCGTTCTCCGGCACCCGTCTCGATCGCAGCCCATCTCGCGTTCGACGACGTGCACCATTCTTATGGAGGCCCGGAGTCGGTTCGCGGGGTTACGCTCGCGGTCGATCCGGGCGAGGTCGTGAGCCTTGTCGGTCCTTCAGGGTGTGGGAAGTCCACGCTGTTGCGGCTTGCTGCCGGACTGGAGCGGCCGAGTGCGGGCCGTGTTCTCCTGAACGGTCTGGAGATCGCCGGGCCTGCGGGGTTCGTTCCTCCGGAGAAGCGCGGCATCGGCCTGATGTTTCAGGACCACGCGCTGTTCCCGCACATGACCAATCTCGAAAACGTGCGCTTCGGGTTGCGCGGCTTCTCGCGTGCGGAAGCGGAGCGGCAGGCGCTGCTTGCGCTCGACCGCGTGGGTCTCGGCACGCGCGGCGGCGAATTTCCGCACATGCTTTCCGGCGGCGAACAGCAGCGCGTGGCACTCGCCCGCGCGATCGCGCCGCGGCCAGCGGTGATCCTGATGGACGAGCCGTTCTCAGGTCTCGACAGCCGACTCCGCGACGTCGTGCGTTCCGAGACGCTCGCGATCCTGCGCGAGGCCAGGGCGACCTGTGTGATCGTCACTCACGACGCCGAGGAAGCCATGCGTATGGGCGACCGCATCGCGCTGATGAACCACGGCAGGATCGTCGAATTCGGCGATCCGGAGATGGTCTACCGGCGTCCGGAAAGTCTCTTCGCCGCGCGCTTCTTTTGCGAGATGAACGAACTGATCGGCTGGGCGCATCGCGGGCAGATCGAAACGCCACTCGGAACCTTTGCGGGCGGCGAGGTGAAGGAAGGGGAGGCGGTGGTCTGCATTCGTCCGCAGGCGTTCCGGCTCCGTCCGGCGGGCGAGGGGATGCCCGGGCGGATTGTCGCGCACCGTTTCGTGGGCGAGGTCGATTTGCTGGAAATAGCAATGCCCGGGCTCGACGAGCCTGTACTGGCGCGGGTCCGCGAAGACGTTAACCGCAAGGAAGGTGAGGATGTGGGGGTCGAGATTGACCCGTCCGAAGTTCTTGTTTTTGCCTCCTCCCGGCCCTAGGTTCATTCAAAGCAACGATAAATTGGCTGGTTGCGGCGGCTTCCGGCCAACCTGCCGGCGGAGGATTCCATGGGTGGTTTGAGTATCTGGCATTGGCTGGTCGTGGCCGTGGTCGTGCTGCTCCTGTTCGGGCGCGGCAAGATTTCCGAGCTGATGGGCGATGCCGCCAAGGGCATCAAGGCGTTCAAGAAGGGCATGCAGGACGACGAGCCGGCAGCCCAGACGCCGCCGAAGACCATCGATCAGAACCCGCCGGTGGTTCGCCGCACCGACGATCAGAAGGTCGGCTGACGCCGCTAGCGCAGTGGCGCCTTTCGCGGACTCCAAGCTGGCCGCGAGGTAGCAACAAATGTTCGATATCGGTTGGAGTGAGCTTCTCCTCATCGGGATCGTTGCGCTCGTCGTTATCGGGCCCAAGGATCTGCCGAAGGTCCTGCGCGGGCTCGGCGCAATGATGTCCAAAGTGCGCTCGATGGCGGCCGAGTTTCAGGGCCAGTTTCAGGACGCGATGCGCGATGCCGAGCTCGCCGACCTGAAAAAACAGGCCGAAAACCTGGCGTCGTCCGCGACGAACGCGATCCAGAATCCCGTGCAATCGATCGAAAGCGAATTGCAGAAGACGATTACGGAGACCCCGGCTGCTCCTGCCGCGACCGACGCGCAGGTCGACGCCGCGATCCAGGCACCGCCACAGCCTGCACCGCTTAACATCGAGCCCACACCGATCACGCCGGACCCGGCACCCGCACAAAACGCGGGTGCTGCCGATGCCGTCCGCAAGCAGGGCGGTGGCGCATGAGCGAGGACGAAATCGACGCCAGCAAGGCTCCGCTGATGGAGCATCTGATTGAGTTACGCTCGCGGCTGATCAAGTCGCTGATCGCGTTCTTCATCATGCTGATCGTGTGCTTCGCGGGCGCGAAGTATATCTACAACATCCTGTTGTTTCCGTATCAGCTTGCCGCCGGGGCGAACGCCGAGATCAAGCTCATTTACACGGCGCCGCAGGAATTCCTGATCACGCAGATCAAGCTTGCGATCTTCGGCGCGGCCTTCCTGTCGTTTCCTGTGATCGCCACGCAGATATACGCTTTCGTTGCGCCCGGCCTCTACAAGCACGAGAAGGGCGCTTTCGTTCCGTATCTGATCGCGACGCCGCTGTGCTTCCTGCTCGGCGCCGGGTTCGTCTATTTCGTCGCGATGCCGCTCGCGATGGGCTTCTTCATCGGCATGCAGCAGCTTGGCGGCGGCGGGCCGGAAATTCAGCTGCTGCCCCGCGTTTCCGAATATCTCACGCTGATCATGGCGCTGATTTTCGCCTTCGGCATCTGCTTCCAGTTGCCGGTGGTGCTGACGCTGCTCGCGCGCATCGGTCTTGTGACTGCCGACTGGCTGCGCTCGGTGCGGCGCTACGCGATCGTGGTCGTGTTCGTGATCGCGGCAATCCTGACCCCGCCCGACGTGATTTCACAGCTTGCGCTTGCCCTGCCTACGCTGCTCCTTTACGAAGCGTCGATCTGGCTCGTGGCCGCGGCGGAGAAGAAGCGGGCGGCGGCGCAGGCGGCAGCGGACGCGCCCGCGGCGGATTCGCCTTCGACGGAAGTCGCGGCTCCACCTGCCGGTACGCCGAGCACCTGAATTCAAGTCTTACCTGAAGTGTAGAATCGTGCGTAATCTGAGAGCGTTACGCAGGGATAACGATGCACGACATTAAGTGGATTCGCGACAACCAAGACGCATTCGATGGCGCCCTGAAGCGCCGCGGCCTGACCGGCGTGTCCGGCGATCTCGTGGCGCTCGACGAAAAGCGCCGCGCGGTGATCGCGAAGCTACAGGCCATGCAGGAGCGCCGCAACGCCGTCTCCAGGGAAGTCGGCGAAGCGAAGAAGGCGAAGGACGAGGCGCGCGCCACCAAGCTGATGGCCGAAGTCGCATCCATCAAGGATGAGATGCCGAAGTTAGAAGCCGAGCAGCAGGACATCGAGAAGAAGCTCGACGATGTTCTCGCCTCGATCCCGAATTTGCCCGCAGCCGACGTGCCCTTCGGTAAGGACGAAAAAGACAACAAGGAATATCGCCGCCACGGCGAGAAGCCTGCGATCTCATTCAAGCCGAAGCTGCATTTCGAGATCGGTGAAGCGCTCGGGCTTATGGATTTCGAGGCGGCGTCGAAGATTTCCGGCGCGCGGTTCGTGGTGCTGAAGGGCGCGCTCGCACGGCTCGAGCGCGCGCTGTCGCAGTTATTCCTCGACACTCACACCGGAGAGCATGGCTATACGGAAGTGAATCCGCCGATTTTGGTTCGCGATGAGGCGATGTTCGGAACGGCACAACTGCCGAAGTTTTTTGAGGATCAGTTTGCTTCCTACGCCGCTTCTGACCTTGAGGATCACGTCGACCAGGATGATGAGGGAAGCAAGGAGCTTTACAGATTCAAGTTCGAGCGCGGGCGAGATGAGCGCCGATTTTGGCTCATCCCCACCGCCGAAGTCTCGCTGACGAACCTCGTTCGCGAAGACATCACCGACGAAGCTACGCTCCCTCTGCGGCTCACCGCCTGCACACCGTGCTTCCGCGCGGAAGCCGGTGCCGCGGGTAAAGACACGCGCGGCATGATCCGCCAGCACCAGTTCACCAAGGTCGAACTGGTCTCGATCACGACGCCCGAGCAGAGCGCCGAGGAACACGAGCGCATGCTCGCCTCCGCAGAGAAGGTCTTGCAGAAACTCGGCCTGCATTATCGCGTGATGACGCTTTGCACCGGCGACATGGGCTTTGCTTCCACAAAGACCTACGACATCGAGGTCTGGCTGCCGGGCGAAAACACCTACCGCGAGATTTCTTCCTGCTCGAACTGCGGCGAGTTTCAGGCGCGGCGCATGAACGCGCGCTATCGCGCGAAAGACGCGAAAAGCCCGCGTTACGTCCATACGCTGAACGGCTCGGGCGTTGCGGTCGGCCGCGCATTGATTGCGGTCCTCGAAAATTACCAGAACGAGGACGGCTCCGTCACAATTCCGGAGGCGCTGAAGCCTTATATGGGCGGCCTCACCAAGATCACGAAAGCGAACTGAATTTGCGTATTCTCGTCACCAACGACGACGGCATCCACTCTCCCGGCCTCGACGCGCTGGAGCGCATCGCCAGAACGCTCACTGATGACGTCTGGGTCGTGGCGCCTGAATTCGATCAGTCAGGCGTCTCGCACTCGCTGTCGCTCTCCGATCCGCTCCGCCTGCGCAAGGTCGATGACAAGCGCTTCGCCGTGAAAGGCACGCCGACCGACTGCGTAATCATGGGCGTTCGCCATGTGCTCGAAGACAAGCGCCCGGACCTCGTGCTCTCGGGCATAAACCGGGGCCAGAACCTCGCCGAAGACGTGATCTATTCCGGCACCGTCGCTGGCGCGATGGAAGGCACCATCCTCGGCATTCAGGCGATTGCGCTGAGCCAGGCTTATGGCCCGAACACGCGCGACAGGCTCGGCTACGACACCGTCGAGACGTTGGCTCCCGATCTCCTGAAGAAGATCGTGGCCGAGGGCCTTCCCGTCGGCGTGCTGCTAAACATCAACTTTCCGGATTGCCCGGCGGACGAAGTGCAGGGCGTTGCGATCACGACGCAAGGCCGCCGCGACGCCGAGTTGCTGATGGTCGACAAGCGCCACGACGGCCGCGGTTTCCCGTATTACTGGATCGGATTCCAGCGCATCAAGCGCACCTTCTCGGACGGCAGCGATCTCTCGGCGATCGAGCGCAAGATGATCTCGGTGACGCCGCTCCGGATCGACCTCACCGACAGGCCCTTCATGACGAAACTCGCGGCCATGTTCGACGAGAGCGAACTGACGAACTAGGCCGGCAACGGAGCTTGCACGCGGATGGCCGACCGCAACCGGCGCGAAGAGGAATTCGAGCGCAGAAACGCCGAGGCGCGGATGGAGTTTCTGCTCTCCATGCGCCGCCGCGGCATCCGCGACGTGAAAGTGCTCCGCGCGCTCGAACAGGTGCCGCGCGAGATATTCGTCGAAGCCGAACACGCCGACCGCGCCTATGCCGATCAGGCGCTTCCGATCGACTGCGGCCAGACCATCAGCCAGCCTTTCGTGGTCGCGACCATGACCGAGGCGCTCGACGTCGATCCGCAACACAAGGTTCTGGAGATCGGCACGGGTTCGGGCTACCAGGCCGCTGTGCTCGGCATGCTCGCGAAGTCGGTTGTCACCATCGAGCGCTACCGCACGCTTGCCGATCTCGCCTCCGCGCGGCTTCGCGTACTCGGCCTGAAGAACGTAACGGTTCGTGTCGGCGACGGCAGTTTCGGCGCACCCGACGAGGCACCGTTCGACCGCATCATCGTGACCGCCGCTTGCGAAATCGTGCCGCCGGCTTTGCTCGATCAACTGGCTGAAGGCGGCCGGATGGTTGCCCCGGTAGGTCCGCTGACAGGCGTTCAAACGCTCCGCCTGTTCACGAAAACCGGCGGCAAGATCGAGTATTTCGATCTCATGTCTGTGCGCTTCGTGCCGCTGGTCGAGGGCAAGGCCGAGGCGCTCTAAGCGTGACCCCGAAAAGCGAGCATCGCTTTTCGGAAAAGGGCATGCTTCCCCGGCAACGCCGTTAACCTTTGGGTTTGTCAGCGAAATTTCGCACGAGCGCCCATTTTCTTAAGTCCGCGTTTACCGGGCGGGGACTATTCGTCAGGCGTGTTGTTGCGTCCTGAGTGAGTAGTGATGCGTACCAATTTTATGCGCTTCCGGGGAGCGCTGCTCGCCCGTTATGCCGCCGTCGCCGCGCTTGGCGCATCTGCCGCTGCTTGCAGCATGGATGTGACGCGCTTCGACTCCAATCCATTCCATAACCGTCAGGACACGACGGCGTCGGTTCCGCAGCAGAATGCGCAACTGCCCGCCCAGGTGCCCGGCCATCAGCTGCCGCCCCGCTATCAGGTCGAAAGCCAGCCGCTCAACGGCCCGCAGACGCCCGCGGCAAGCAACTATCGTCCTAACACACTGCCGGCTACGCCCGCGCCGCAGGCGAAGCATAAGCAGTTGAACGCTCCGCGCTCGACCGCTGCCGTCAATACGAACGAATGGGCGTGGGACGGCGGCCGTGCCGTGACCGTCCAGCAGGGCGAGACCGTTTATTCGCTCTCGCGCAAACACAACGTCCCGGCGGACGTGATCCTGCGCGCGAACAACCTGCAAAGCGCGAGCATGATCCAGCCGGGTCAGCGCCTCGTAATTCCGGTGCGTAAAGCGGCGAGTGTGCCTGCGCCTGTTGTGCAGAGCGCTCCGGGCAGCATGCACACGACGGTCTCCGGCGATACGATCTATTCGCTGTCGCGGAAGTACAACGTGACGCCGCAGACGATCGCCAACGCAAACAACCTCACGCTTTCCACGCAGCTGAAGATCGGTCAGCAGGTTCGTATTCCTGCGGGTGCCGCGCCGGTCGCGGCTACGCCGCCCGCGCAGACGAAAACGCAGCCGCAGAAGAACGTGCAAACCGTTCCGCAGACGCCGCCGCGGCAGTTCGTGCAGAACGAGAATGTTCCGGTGCCGGAGAATGTTGGCGTGGTTCGTCCGAACACGCCGCCTTCGGTCACGGAAGTGCAGCGCGCACCGAACGCCGCTCCGTCATTCCATTGGCCGGTACGCGGCCGCATTTTGTCTGCCTATGGCCGCAAGCCTAACGGACAACAGAACGACGGCATCAATGTCTCTGTGCCCGAAGGAACGCCGATCCGCGCTTCCGAAGACGGCGTCGTTGCCTATGCCGGTAACGAGTTGAAGGGCTTCGGCAATCTCGTTTTGATCCGCCACGCCGATAACTGGGTGACGGCCTATGCGCACCTCGGCACGATCGACGTGAAGAAGGATCAGAAGGTAAAGCGCGGCGAGGTGATTGCCCGTGCCGGTCAGACCGGCGGCGTGACCGCACCGCAGCTCCATTTCGAGATCCGCAAGGGCTCGAACCCGGTCGATCCGGAAAAGCATCTTTCGGGAACCTGATCTCCTAGAAGCCGATGACGCGAACCGTACGCCCCTGCACTTTGCAGTAGGGCGTGCGCGCGTGTTGATCGAGCCGGCATTCGCCGGCGGCAAGCTTGCGTGATTTCTCATTCTTGGACTGCGCGATCTCGCCGGACTTCGGCACCGCGGCGCTAATCGCGGAAACGATCGCCATAACTCCAAGCAGAATTGCCGCGCCTGCGCTCAAGGGCAGGGTTCGTGGGTTAAGCGCGAAATATTCCCTCATTGCGAACGGCCCGCTCAGGCAGAAGTGCTTGAGCGTGTAACACTGCCGCTGGAGCGGGGTTCCACGTTGCCGGGATAGTTCTCAACGAGAGTGGGCGGGAGCGCGCGTTACTTCGCTTTTCCGTCGCAGCCCTCGGCGGTCACCCGGCATTCGCCCTGCCGTTTAGCGCCTGCCGTCGCTTCGCAGCGGTTGAGCGCCTCGCGGCGGGCGTCGGCCAGAGACGTGGCAACGCCCCAACCGGCTCCGGGCGTACCGGCTTCAGGGTCCAGAGCGACCGCGGCGCATTGGTTTTCGAAAGAGCTGACGACCTTACATAGCTTCCGGGTCGAAGCGGGAGCGCTTTCGACGGATTCGCATTCCCGAATGGCGGTCTGATCGGCTTCGGCTGCGGTCTTCTTATGATAGGAAATACCCGCCGCATAACCGTCTTTGACAATATCTGCGGGCTCCGCGACCGCGAGTGCGCCGGCAGCGTGGACGGGCGATGCAGCCGCCACACAGAGAACGAGCGCGGCGGCAGCTTTGAAAAAACTATTCATTGGAATTTCCGGAAATGTTCTGCGGTGGACTCAGGCGCGAGGCTGGCAACAAGGCTAGCAAAAGGCCCGGCGGGCGGCGAGGTCAAAAGCGAATGGTTTTCATCCGGGATAGCTCGCTTTGTCTTATGGACGCATGCCGCGAATTAGACGATAGAGCGGCCCGGGTTGGGGGCTGCAATGAAGTTTAGCGTCGGTTTTGCGTTTGCATTTTTGCTGTCGGCATGCGCGCAAGTGTCTTCCGACTTGCCTCCGCTCACGGCTTCGAGTGAGCAGCGCTGCAAGGAATTTCAGCAGATCGCGAGCGACATGACGGCGACTGCCTATCGCCGGGCGGCGGCGGGCGAACAGTTGCGGGCCTTGCGCTGCACCGGACACCAGTAGCCGGCTCACGCAAAGTAAAACCCGGAGGCGAGGCGCGCTCCGGGTTTTTTGCCGGGAGCCCGGGGGGAAGGGCGCGTTCGGCAGGTCTATAAGTCTCGATCCGCCGGTATGTTCCCCTCAGGACAAAATTATTTGCATCTGACTGTGCAGATCCCGGAACCCGGCAGGGGCAGCCGCGTTCTCGCCGCATGCGAGTTCCCGAAATTTTCCATGCAAGCGCGATCGACGCCGTGAACAAGGCGAACGATCCTTCGCTCCCGCACGAGGTGCGTGTCGCATGGGCGCGGATCGCGAAGGTCTGGCAGGATGTCGCGCAGCAGTACGGGTCTGTAATCGCAAGCAATGTGGGCGTTTGTTCTGACGAACGCGGCGATGCTTCGAAGGAGGCGCTGCACTGACGTTCTCGCCAGGCGGGACGTCCACACGCTGACGTAGCGGCAACATACGCACGCTTCGCGAAGATGCGGGAAGCGGGCTATAGCTTTGCGCGTCTTGGGGGCAAAGCATGGCTGCGCGCGTTTTCTACGGCTGGTGGATAGTTGCGGCCTGCCTCGTAATTGCTGTCCTGAGCTGGGGTCTAGGCATATTCGGCGTAGGCGTGTCGCTTTACGCAATTTCGCAGACCCGCGGCCTTTCCATCGGCTCCGTTTCAGCGGCCTTCACGGTATCCGCGATCCTGTCGGCAATCGTCTCCGTTTTCGTAGGTCCGCTGATCGACCGTTACGGTCCACGTCTGGTGATGGCGCTCGGCGCGATCATGATGGCGGCCGGTATCGCACTGATCGGTCAGGTGCAGACGCTTTCGCACGTCTATGGAGCGTTCATTCTCTCGGGATTGGGCAACGCCTGCCTCTCGGTAACCGCGATTACCGCTGCGATTTCGCCCTGGTTCGAAAAGCATCAGGGCCGCGCGATGTCTTCCGCAATGCTTGGCGCTTCCGTCGGCGGCATGACATCGACCCCGATCCTGATTTTCGGCGTGGAGAAAATCGGCTTTCCTGCGACCCAGCTTTGGGGGGCGGCGGCATTGCTTGCCATCGTGCTGCCGCTCGCGCTGTTCGTACTTAAGAAGAACCCCGCGGAGCTTGGGCTCCATCCCGACGGGGAAGCGCCGAGCGCAAAGGCGATTCAGACGCCGCCCCGCAGCTTCAGCCGCGCCGAAGCGATCAAGACCACGGGCTTCATCACACTGGTATTTGCGTTCTCGCTCGGTCTCGGCGTGCAGGTGGGCTTTCTTACCCATCATGTGAACCTTTCCGTGCCGCTGCTAGGCGCGAGCGGCGCGGCGCTCATCGTGTCGATCACGGCGATTGCGGCGTTCCTCGGCCGGGTCGCGCTGGCGCGCTGGGCCGATCAGGTCGATCTGCGCGTCACGGCGGCGGCGGTGCTTTGCGTTGCCGCGATTTCTCTGGAGGTGATCGCCGCGGTACCGCTCGCCTTCGCGCTGATCGGTGCGAGCGTCGTCTACGGTCTCACGACCGGAAACGTCACGACGCTGTCGCCCATTATCGTGCGCCGCGAATTCGGTGCCGCGGCCTTCGGCGCGATCAACGGTGTCGCTTGGATGGTCATCGGAATTGCCTGTGCGCTCGGGCCGGTGTTGTTCGGCTGGCTCTATGACTGGTTCGGCGGCTATTCCGTTGCGCTGCACATCGCAGCCGCTCTCGACCTGATCGCGGCGGTCGCCGTCTATGCGGGGCGGCCGAAACAGGCGCTCTCATAAGTGAAATAACGAGTGATTTTCCGCGTCATTTTCCGGACGCAATTTTTTCAATACGCTTCCCGCTCGCATCTCCGGGAATCGTTTCCGGGGGGCGATGGAGGAATACCGAATGCGTACCATCATTCTCGCTCTCGCGCTGAGCTTTGCCGCGACGACCGCGCAGGCGCAGATGAGCTGTTCGAAGGAAGCGGACACCAAGAAGCTTTCCGGTGCGGCGAAGACCAGCTTCCTGAAGAAGTGCGAAACCGACGCACAGTCGGCTTGCGAAAAGAAGGCGGCCGACCAGAAGCTTTCCGGCGCCGCCAAGAACAGCTTCACGACCAAGTGCGTGAAGGACGCCGCGTAAGACCGGCTTTCGAGTTTTGCTGAGACGCCGGGCGGAAACGCCCGGCGTTTTTTTTTACGAAACGCGCACCATGCGCTTGCCGCGGTTTTCGCCGTTGAGCAAACCGATCAGCGCCTTCGGCGTGTTCTCGATGCCTTCGAGGACGTCTTCCTGCACCTTGAGCTTGCCGGAGGCGACCAAGCCCTGAAGTTCGGCGACCGCCTTCATCGCCTGATCGTAGTAATCCATGACGATGAAGCCCTGCACCCGCAGGCGCTTCACCACGATCAGCCCCGGCACGCCGCGCGGGCCGCTGGCGGGTGCCGCGCCATCATAAGCCGAGACGGCGCCGCAACAGGCGATGCGCCCATGCAGCTTCATCTGTGAAAGACAGGCTTCGAAGATGTCGCCGCCGACATTGTCGAAATAGACGTCGATCCCGTCGGGGCAGGCGGCTTTGAGCGACTTGAAGACCGGACCCGACTTGTAGTCGACCGCTTCGTCGAACCCGAGTTCGGATTTGAGCCAGTCGCATTTCTCCTTGCCGCCGGCGATGCCGACGACACGGCAGCCTTTGATCTTCGCGATCTGGCCGACCAGCGATCCGACCGATCCCGCAGCGGCGGAAACGACAACCGTCTCGCCTTCCTTCGGCTTGCCCACGTCGAGCAGCCCGAAATAGGCGGTGAGGCCAGCCACGCCATAGACGCTGAGCAAGTTCGTCATCGGCTTGATGTTCGGAACCTTCAGGAGCTTGCGGCCCGGAAGGGCCGCGTATTCCTGCCAGCCGGTATCGGCGAAGACGAGATCGCCTTTCGCGAACTTGGCGTCCTTGCTCTCGACGACTTCCGCGATCGCGCCGCCCGCCATGACGGAGCCCGCGCCGACCGCTTCGCGGTAGGTAGCGCCCTGCATCCATGCGCGGTTCGCGGCATCGAGCGAGATCAGGCGAACCTTGAGCAGAACCTCGCCGTCCTTGGGCGAAGGCATCGCGCCTTCCTGCATCCGGAAATGTTCAGGCCCGAGTTTTCCCTTGGGCGTTTCGGCGAGCAGAATCTGGCGGTTCATGTGTTAATTCCTCGTCATGCCCGGCCTCGTGCCGGGCATCCACGCCTCAACGGCTTCACATTCTGGGAGACGTGGATCACCGGGACAAGCCCGGTGATGACGTAGCCGCCGGGCGGCTACGTCAGTTTCACGCCCAAACGCCCGGCAAGCTCCTGCACGAACTGCCACGCGACGCGGCCCGAACGCGAGCCGCGCGTGGTCGCCCATTCCAGCGCCTCGCGCCGGAGTTGCTCGGGCTCGACCGGGATTTTGAAATGGGAGACGTAGCCGTCGACCATGGCGAGGAACTCATCCTGCGAGCAGCGGTGAAAGCCGAGCCACAGGCCGAAGCGGTCGGATAGCGAAACCTTCTCCTCGACCGCTTCGCCCGGATTGATCGCGGTCGAGCGCTCGTTCTCGACCATTTCGCGCGCGAGCAGATGGCGGCGGTTGGAGGTCGCATAGAGAATGACGTTGTCAGGCCTGCCTTCGATGCCGCCTTCGAGCACCGCCTTTAGCGATTTGTACGAGGCGTCGTTGCCGTCGAAGGAGAGATCGTCGCAAAAGACGATGAAACGGTCCTTCGCGCCGCGCAGGAGGTTCATCAGTACGGGCAGCGTCTCGATATCTTCGCGGTGAATCTCGATCAGCTTGAGGTTCTTCGTCTGCGCGTTGATCGAAGCATGCACCGCTTTGACGAGGGACGACTTGCCCATGCCGCGCGCCCCCCAGAGCAGCGCGTTGTTCGCGGGCAATCCCTTGGCGAAGCGTTCGGTATTCTCGACCAGCGTGTCGCGCATCCGGTCGATGCCCTTCAGCAGCATCATCTCGACGCGGTTCACCCGGGCGACCGGATCGAGCCGCTTCTGTGCGGCGTTCCAGATGAAGGCCTCGGCGGAGGCGAAATCAGGGGCCTCGGCGGCAGGCGGTGCCCAGCGGTCCACGGCCTTGGCGATGCGCGTCAGCGCTTCGGCAAGCATGCCCAGAATCGTGTCGGAGGAGGCGGGCCGGTTCATTGCGGTATCCTTGGCTGCTTGCGGCATAGCGCGGCGGCTTTGCCGCAGGCAAGACAAGCCCATGCATAGGCGTCAAAGGCCTGAATTGGCGGCATCAAAGGGCCTGATTCCGTTGCAATCCGGGCTTTCGCCAGTATAGTCCCCGCCGATTTGGCGGTTCTGCCTAAACTGCGCTGCCGCCCACCAAAAAGCCCCCGAGGAGACCATGTTTATTACCCCCGCTTATGCTCAAGGCGCGCCCGCTGGCGGCAGCGACATGCTGGTTTCGCTGCTCCCCTTCATCGCGATCTTCGTGATCATGTATTTCCTGATCCTGCGCCCGCAGCAGAAGCGGGTGAAGGCGCATACGGAAATGGTGAAGAACCTTCGCCGCGGTGACACCGTGATTACTAACGGCGGCGTGATCGGCAAGATTTCGAAAGTCATCGACGATCACGAAGTCGAAGTCGAAATCGCCGACGGCGTGAAAATCCGTCAGGTCAAGCAAATGGTGACCGAGGTTCGCGCCAAGGGCGAGCCGGTCAAGGAATAGCGGCAGGCCGCTCCTTCGTCCTTCGCGTTCGGGAATCTGAGCAATGCATTTTTCCACCTGGCGGGCATTTGCGATCATCGTGGCTGCCGCACTGATCTGCGCCATCGCGATTCCGAATGTGTTGCCGCAGGCGACCTTCGACGCGCTCCCGAACGTGCTGAAGCGCAAGATGGTGCTCGGCCTCGACCTCCAGGGCGGCTCGCATCTGCTCCTGCAAGTAGACGCAGACTTCGTGCGCAAGGAAAAAGGCGAGAACCTTCGCGACGACGTGCGGCGCGTGCTGCGCGAAACGAAGATCGGCTATACGAATCTCGCGCTTCAGGGCCAGACGGTTTCCGTTCGCATCCGCGACGAAAAGGACGTGCAGGAAGCGCTCCGCAAACTGCGCGAACTGTCCCAGCCGCTCACCGGCGTATTCTCCGGTTCGAACATCCAGGACCTCGAGATCACCGAGAACGGCGGCCTGATCCGCCTCGCCATTACGCCGGCCGGTATCACGCAGCGCGTCGGCCAATCGGTCGAGCAGTCGATCGAAATCGTCCGCAAGCGCGTCGACGAACTCGGCACCGTCGAGCCGTCGATCCAGCGGCAAGGCCTCGACCGCATTCTCGTTCAGGTGCCGGGTCTCGATAACCCGAAACGCCTGATCGATCTCATCGGCCAGACCGCCAAGCTGACATTCCGCATGGTCGATATGACGACTTCGGTGCAGCAGGCGCAGGCGCAACCGCCGGCGGATGCCGAGGTGCTACCCTCGAACGAGGGGCAGCCTTACGTCATCGAAAAGCGCATTGTCGTAGCCGGCGAAGATCTGATCGATGCGCAGCCCGGCACCGACCAGCGTACCGGCGAATGGGTCGTGAACTTCCGCTTCAACAGCGCGGGCTCGCGGCGCTTTGCGAACGCGACGCGAGACAATGTCGGCAGGCCTTTTGCCATCGTTCTCGACAATAAAGTGATTTCCGCGCCGGTCATCCGCGAGCCGATCCTCGCCGGCGCCGGCCAGATTTCCGGCAACTTCACCGCGCAAACGGCGAACGATCTCGCGATCCTGCTGCGCGCAGGCGCGTTGCCGGCACCGCTCACCGTGATCGAGGAGCGGACGGTCGGCCCCGGTCTCGGCGCCGACTCCATTTCGGCAGGCATCAAGGCCGCATGGATCGGATCGGTTTTCGTCATCATATTCATGTTCGTGACCTACGGCCTGTTCGGCCTGTTCGCGAACATCGCGGTTGCCGTGAACGTCGGCATGATCCTCGGCATCCTCTCGATGCTCGGGGCAACGCTGACGCTGCCCGGAATCGCGGGCATCGTGCTCACGGTCGGCATCGCGGTCGACAGTAACGTGCTGATTTATGAGCGCATCCGCGAAGAGGTGAGGGCCGGGCGCTCGGCGCTCTCGGCCTTGAACGCCGGTTTCGACCGTGCGCTTGCAACCATTCTCGACTCGAACCTCACGACGTTTATCGCCGCCGCCGTGCTGTTCTATGTCGGCACCGGCCCCGTGCGCGGCTTCGCGGTCACGTTCGGTCTCGGCATCCTGACCACGCTGTTCACGGCTTTCACCTTCACCCGTCTTCTGGTCGCGCTCTGGTATCACTGGTGGCGCCCGAAGACGCTTCCGATCTGACGGAGCTGATCCTAGATGCGTATTCCGCTGCTTCGTCTCGTTCCGGACAACACCAATCTCGACTTCTTCCAGTTCCGCCGGTTCAGCTTTCCGGTGTCGGCGATCCTGTCTCTGCTCGCGGTGCTCGCCTATTTCCACTACGGATTGAATCTCGGCATCGATTTCAAGGGCGGTACGCTGATCGAAGTGCAGAGCAAGACGCCGAAGGCGGATATCGCCACGATGCGTACGACGCTCGAAAAGCTCCAGCTCGGCGAAATTCAGCTCCAGCAGTTCGGAGACAACGAAGTACTGATCCGCGTTGCGCAGCAGCCGGGTGGCGATCAGGCGCAGCAGGAAGTCGTCGCGAAAGTACGCGGTGCGCTTGGTGAAACCGTCGAGTATCGGCGCGTCGAAGTGGTCGGCCCCCGCGTCTCGGCGGAATTGCTGGGCTACGGCATCATCGGCCTCGGGCTCGCGATCATCGGGATTCTGATTTACCTGTGGTTCCGCTTCGAGTGGCAATTCGCGCTCGGCGCGATGATCGCGAACATCCACGACATCGTGCTTACGATCGGCTTTATGGCCGTGACGCAGATCGATTTCGATCTGACATCGGTTGCGGCCTTGCTCACCATTCTCGGCTATTCGCTGAACGATACGGTCGTCATCTACGACCGTGTTCGCGAACTGCTGCGCAAATACAAGCGCATGCCGATGGCGGAATTGCTGAATGCGGGCGTCAACCAGACGCTGTCGCGTTCGGTGATCACGCACTTGACCGTCACACTCGCATTGATCGCGCTTCTGGTCTGGGGCGGCCGTGCGATCCACGGCTTCGCTGCGGTCATGACTTTCGGCGTGGTGCTGGTCGGTACCTATACGTCGATCTTCATCGCGGCTCCGATGCTGATGTATCTCGGCGTGGGTGCGCATCGCGAACGGGCTTCCGGCGACGGCACATCCGAGCGCTCGTGAGCGTTTCGAAAAGCGACCCTCATTTTCCGGGCCGTGCGCCCATCGACGGCTACCGGCAGGGCGGCTTTCGCTTTGCCGGGATGTCGCATCGCGGCTCGCTCCTGATCGTGCCGAGCGGGATTTATGCCTGGCCGGTCACGGCGCCCTCCGAAATCACGGATCAGTCGCTCGCTCTCGTTTTTGCGGAAGCGGAAGAGATCGATCTCCTGATGATCGGTTCCGGGCGCGATCCTGTTGCGCTGCCGCCGGCGGTCAGAGACCGCTGCCGGGCGCTTGGTATCGCGGTCGATTTGCAGCCGACCGGAGGCGCTGCGTCGAGCTACAACGTTCTGCTCGACGAAAATCGCCGCGTTGCTGCCGCGCTGATTGCGGTAAGTTGAGGGAATGAAAGCCGACTACGACTATTGCCAGGCGCTAGTCAGCGAGCGCGACCGCGAACGCTATCTCTCTGCGCTCTATGCGCCTGAGGGCAAACGTCATCACCTGTTCGCGCTCTACGCATTCGATCTGGAATTGGCCCATGTGCCGGATGCGGTGCGCGAACCCATGGCGGGCGAGATCCGTTTCCAGTGGTGGAGGGAAGCGCTTGCGGGCGAACGTGCGGCCGAAGCAGCTGCGAACCCGGTCGCTGCGGCAACGCTCGATACCGTCGAACGATGCGCGGTGCCTGCGCAATTGTTATCCGGTGTCGCCGACGCGCGTCAGTTCGATCTGCTGGGCGAGCCGATGAGCACGCTGGAACAGCTTCTCGCCTATCTGGACTCCACGTCTGGCGCGGTCATCGCTGCCGCTGCGAGGGCGCTGGATGCGGAATCCGCTGCGAACGAGATTACATTACACGTCGGCAGGGCGTTCGGTTTGACGCGCATGCTTCGCGGAATCGCCAGGGATGTGTCGCGCGGCCGCGTGTTCGTACCGCTCGATCTGCTGGCGAAGCACGAAGTTCATACGGCATCCGTCCTGTCAGGGGAAAATTCGCCGGGATTGAGGGAAGCGCTGAACGAACTGCAAGGGCTTACCCGCAATGAGATCGAAATTGCCGGTTCAGGCAAAGCGCCGCCGGCGATTCAACCGGTCCTTCTTCCGCTCGCGCTGACCCCGGTCTATCTCGCGAAGATGAAGAAGGCTGATTACGACCCGTTCCGCACGGAGGTCAGCGTTTCGGCCCTGCGCGTCCAGTTCGTACTCTGGCAGGCGGCGCGGGCAGGCGTCATCGCATAACAAACGCAAAACAAAAAAATGCCCCGGCGGGAGGAACGCCGGGGCGGGTACGCGACTGCTTGTCTTCAGGTCTTAGCGGATGGCCGCTGCGGCGTGGCGGGCGATACCCGGAATTTCGCTGCGGCTGATGTTGATGTCAGAGAGCGTGCGGTCGTCCAGCGACACGAGCTCGTTGTAGGTACGGCGGTAAGTCCGCCAGCGGCGCATCTGACGAAGCAGATATCCCCAAATCAGCATGTTCGGTCTCCTTCACGTCTGCGATCCCGTCGTGCCCTCGGCTGAAGCGGAATCGCTAATTTCTACGCGCAAGATACGCCCGATGGTGCAGCGCGGTAGTAGGAGGCGATCATCGCTGCAATGCGATAACTGCATGCCATCCTTACCGAATTACGAATTTTGCATGGCCGCTTTGCGGCTGCTGCTGGTATCACTGCCTTTGCCGCGCTAGGCAGGCGGCGGCAGTCGCGCCCGGAAGTGGTTCAAATGACAAAACAAATCTTCGAAGTCGCCTACGGCGAAATTCCTGTTGCCGGTACGGATCAGGTGTTTCCCGTGCGCCGCATCTACTGCATAGGACGCAACTACGCGGCGCATGCGCGCGAGATGGGCTCCGATCCGACGCGGGAGCCGCCCTTCTTCTTCCAGAAGCCGGGAGATGCTGTGCAGGTCGTGCTGCCGGGCGTCGTTGCCGAGCATCCCTATCCGCCGCTGACCAAGAATTACCATTACGAGGTCGAACTGGTCGCGGCACTGGGCAAGGGTGGCCGCAACATTCCCATCGATAAGGCACTCGACTGCGTCTTCGGCTACGCGGTTGGCCTCGACATGACGCGCCGCGATCTCCAGTCGGAGATGAAGGACCAGAAGAAGCCTTGGGAAATCGGCAAGGCGTTCGAGAACAGCGCGCCGGTCGGGCCGATTCACCCGGTCGCAAAAACCGGGCATCTTGCGAAGGGCGAAATCTCGCTTTCGGTGAACGGCGCGGCGAAGCAGAAAGCAGACCTCTCGCAGATGATGTGGAGTGTCGCCGAGCAGATCGCGCGGCTTTCGCAGCTTTTTGAATTGAAAGCCGGCGACCTGATCATGTCGGGCACGCCGGAAAATGTTGGCCCGGTGATCGTCGGCGATACCATGGTCGCGAAGATTGCGGGACTGCCGGAGCTTTCGCTGAAAATCGTGAAGCCCGCGGCCTGACACTCAAAGCGTCGCAGCGAACGTCTTCCCGTCCTTCAGGCCAAGTTCGTATGCCTTGCGGAAGCCGTCCGCGTTCGTGATGTCGAACTGCGAGATCGGAATAGGCTCGGACGGCTGCACGTAAGTACGGCCGGGAACGTCCGGGATGGTCTTGTACAGGCGCGTGAGCAGCACGAGCGTCCTGCCGCCGGCCTGTTCGACCGGTTGGAGCGGCGCGACCGGCACGTTATCGACTAGGCCGCCATCGAATGCGGGGCCGACGCCGATCTTCGTTACCGGCATGAACGGCGGCACGCATCCGCTTGCGATGATGAGGTCGTGAAGTTCGGCTGCGCTTTTGAGGTCGCTTACGCTCACGAATTCCTGCCTGATCCCGAGCTTGCGTCCGAAATTCGGATGGACCGGATGAAAGAGTTTCTTCTCGATCTGGTATGCGCCGATACCGAGTGCTGCTCCCAAGACGGGCGGCAATCCGCGCGGCAGGCGGGCAATCCCGATCCGGATATCGGCGATCGATTGCAGCCGCTTCAGTGCAGCATCGTCCAGCACGTCGCGCAGGAGGTCGAGGTACATTGCACCAACGGGAAAAGCCGGCTTGCCCTGACGCCAGCCGCGGAAGTCGAAATTCCGCAGATGTGGCCCGCAAGCGGAGATCACGATCTCCCGCACCCGCGGGCCGACCCCGAGAAGGGAATAGGAAAGTGCGAACGATCCGGCACTCACCGCGGTCATCAGCGGCGCTTTGAGATCGTGCTTATCGCGTACGGCTTCGAAGAAGCCGCCCTGCCAATAGCAGCGGTTGCCGCCGCCTGCGAATGCAATCGCGTCGTACATCCGCTCTTCCTACAATGATGCTGGCATCTTGCGGAAGACATGACGTAGCGGAAAGAGCGCTATCAAAGCGGTCAAGCGTGGTTATCGTGCTGGCGGCCAAACCTGCGCGCATACTATTATGCGCGTTACGGAGCGGCGAAGATTACGGGATAAGCCGGGGCTTGAAGTCGAAGCCGCCAAGCAGCGAGTTGCTCAATGGTGCCCTACAGGACTCATGAATCGACCGGCAGTAGAGAGATCATTGCTCCCGACGGCATAAAGCTTTTCGTTCGGGAATGGCGTGCGCCGTCCCGCGGCGGAACGCCGAAACAGGCGCTCCTCGTTCACGGGCTTGGCGAGCACAGCGGCCGCTACGGGCACGTCGCGAAGGTATTCAACGATCTCGGCTACGATGTGTGGGCACACGATCATCGCGGGTTCGGGAAGTCGGAAGGCGCGCGCGCGAGAATTCCAGACCGGAACAGCCTGATCGAGGACACCAGGCTTCTTTTCGAAACGCTGCGGGCTGACGGCGCGGACAAAGCGCCTTTGCTTCTCGGCCACAGCATGGGTGGCGCGCTCGTGGCGCGGGCGGTTACGGCAGGATGGATTGCGCCGAGCGCGCTTGTTTTGTCATCGCCGGGACTGAAGTCTTACATCAGCGCGCCGATGCGCGCGCTCACGCGCACGCTCGAGATGGCTGCGCCTAATCTTGCCGTGCCGCACGGCCTGCCGTTGCACACAATCTCTCACGACCCGGAAGTGTTGGCAGAGGCGGCAACCGACCCGTTGAACCACGCGCTGATTACACCGCGGATGACCATGTTCATTCTGGAGGCCGGCGAGGCGGCGATCCGGGACGCAGGCAAGCTCCGTATTCCGGTATTGGTGCAGGCCGCAGGCGCTGACAGGCTGGTCGATCCGCAAGGCGCGAAGGATTTCGCCGCTGCCGCGCCCGCCGGTCTCTGCACGCTCAAGATCTACGACGGGCTCTGGCACGAAATCTACAACGAGCGCGAGCCGGATCGCGCGCGCGTACTGGCAGACCTGAGCGATTGGGTGCAAGGGCTCGCATAGCCGCTCGCCACTTGCGGCAACCCATTCGCCGCCTATATAGCCGGTCAACTCCCACACAATCTGGTGTCGCCATGTTCGCGAACTATGACTCGCCGGATCATCATCTGGCGAAACGCAGCGGCCTGACCGCCGAGCTGCGCAAACTCCTGTTCGATACCCCCAAAGCCGAGTGGGGCAGCCACAACAACTATTGGCGCGGTGCCGATATGTGGCAGGCCATCCACCGCTCGCTCCTGCACGAGTCCGGGCTCTTCGTGACCGGGCTCGAGGAACTGATCGACATGCCGAAGGGCGAGATGGAATCCGCGCTGCTCCTGAGCAATCTGCGGCAGCTCGGGGAACATCTGGTCGGGCATGCGCACGTGCACCATCACGTCGAGGACGATCACTACTTCCCGCGCTTCAAGCAGGTGTTTCCGCAACTCGGGCAGCCGATCGATCTGCTCGACTCCGACCATCGCGTGCTCGAAGAGACGCTGGACGCGGTCGAGAACCATGTCCGCGCGTTCCAGGCGGAAACGGCGGACAAGGATCGCATCGCTTCGGTGCTCGCCGACGCGCGGAAGCTCGATCACATCCTCAACCGGCATCTGGAGGACGAGGAAGACATCGTCATCCCGGCGCTTTTGAAGGGATTGTAAGTATGGTTGAGCCTCATGGTGAGGAGCGATGCGAAGCATCGCGTCTCGAACCATGAGGTCTCATCCTTCGAGACGCGCTCGCTGCGCTCGCGCTCGTCAGGATGAGGTGCCAAAGCTGTCGCGCACCTGCGCGGCGATCTCGTAGGAGCGTTTGCGCGCACCGTGGTCGTAAATCTGCGCGGCGAGCATGATCTCGTCCGCACCCGTCATTTCGATAAAATTCTTCAGCTTTTCGCGCACGGTCTCCGGCGCACCGACCACAGCGTATTGCAGGGCGTGCTCGACGCCGGCCTTCTCGGCGGGCGACCAGTAGTCCTCGAGCGAAGCGGGCGGTTGCAGCAGACCCGGCGAGCCGCGCCGCAGGTTCACGAACTGCCGCTGCTGGGAGGTGAACAGCATCTGCGCTTCTTCGTCGGTTGCGGCCGCGAACATGCCGATGCACGGCATGAAATAAGGCTTCTCCAGAAACTGGGAGGGGCGGAAATTCTTCCGGTAGAGCTCGATCGCCGTCATCAGGTAATCGGGCGCGAAATGCGACGCGAAGGCGTAAGGCAGGCCGAGGAGTGCCGCGAGCTGCGCGCCGTAAGCGCTGGAGCCCAGAATCCAGAGCGGCACGTTCAGCCCCGCGCCGGGAAAAGCATGCACGCGCTGGCCGGGCTGCGGTTCCATGAAATAGTGCGCAAGCTCCACGACATCGTCAGGGAAAGTATCTTCGTCGGCCTTGTTGCGACGGAGCGCGCGCATGGTGAGCTGATCCGTGCCCGGCGCGCGGCCCAAGCCGAGATCGATGCGGCCTGGATAAAGCGAGGCGAGCGTGCCGAACTGCTCGGCGATCACGAGCGGCGAATGGTTCGGCAGCATGACGCCGCCTGCGCCGACGCGGATGGTTTTCGTGCCGCCCGCAATATGCCCGATCACGACGGAGGTCGCGGCACTCGCGATCCCTGGCATGTTGTGATGTTCCGCGAGCCAGTAGCGCTTGTAACCTAACGCTTCCGCGTGCTGCGCGAGGTTGCGGGAATTTTCGAAAGCGCCGGCGGCGGTGCCGCCTTCAATCACGGGCGCGAGGTCGAGAACCGAGAAGGGGATTGGCATGACGGACTTCTCTATTGCGCCAGCAGATCATGATACTCGGAATGCTCGCGGATGAAGCCTGCAAAATATCCGCAGCGGGGGATGACTTTCAGCCCTTCCTTGCGGATGTGATCGAGCACCGCGCGCGAGAGCTTCCCGCCTATGCCGCGCCCGCGCATCGAGGGCGGCACTTCCGTATAGGTGACGGTTACGACACCGGGGCCCATGCGGTAATCGGCGGTCGCGGTCGCGCCTTCGATGTCGAGCTCATAGCGGTTCGCGGTTTTGTTGTCGCGGAATTCACTCATGGGCCGAATGTCGGGATTATCCCGCGCGATGCAAGGGCCGGGCGGTATGGCAGCAATGCGCGGCTATGCCAGCAGATCCTGGTATTCGGCGTTCTTGTCGATATAGGCCTTGATGAAGGGGCAGAGCGGCACGACTTTCAGCCCGCGCGCGCGGACCTGATCGAGCGCGCCTTTGGCGAGTTGCGAGCCGATGCCGCGCCCGCCGAGCTCCTTCGGCACTTCGGTGTGCGTGAAGGTGATGACGCCGGGCTTCAGGCGATAGGTCGCGAGCGCAGTAAAGCCGTCGACGATCAGTTCGAAATGGTGCTTTGCGGGGTTGTCGCGGACTTCGCTCATTGCTTTTCCTTGTTGAGGCGCGCGCCTTCGGTCTCGCGCTCTACTGAGCCGAGTTATAGCAACTTTCGCCGCCCCAGCGCGCTTGGGGTTTACCCCATTCGCGCCAACCCAAAAGAAAGGGCGGCGGGGACGCCGGGGATTTCGCCGATCCCAGCGGCCGCCTGCACAAAAGGAAAAGTGCAGACGAGGTAGTCACCGCGAGGTCGGTTCAAAGCCCGGCATCCCGCACGCAGTGGGTTACGGCTTTCCTTCGCATGATCCCCGGAGGACTTACCTTGTTATCCTCCGCTGGCGGACCTTCTCGGCTTCGCCGTTTGCGCGTTGGCACGCGCTCGCGCGAAGCCGCCAAAGGAAGGCCGAAGTGGCGAGCGGCAGGCTCGCCGGGCCCATGCGACTTCAGCCGCTGCGCGCAAAGTGCGTTATGCCTTGCACACAGCCACCGCTCCCGGCCCGCGACATCGAACACGCCGCGCGACGCGCCCCTTCATTTGGGCCAGGACGAGACGGACTCTAAGCGCGCGTGGAGGGGCGGGGATAAGTTTTTCTCGGGGAACGGAGAAGTCGTTGAAAGAAAATCGAAATATCTTGCGAACGAGAATTGTCTATCCACGCTTTACGACCGCACAACAATTGCGGTCAAAGAACTGTAGAGCCAAGACTATACGAAAATTGGATCATCAATTCTTATTGCGCCGCACCTGTCTTATAAACACTCTAGGTATCAAGAGATAAGGCGGTATACTAAACCCCTCAAGCCATTGCTTTCTTGGAATTCGAATTATGCTATCATTTGATCCCAATGGAGTGTCGACGTTGTAGTACTCAAATAAGATATCTAAGGCGTTGTTTGCACTAATCAACGTCAGCAATTTCGAGTATCGAAGTTCGTCCTGCTCCGAGAGATCTCTTCGGTCGTGTTTTGGATCCGCAACTCTTCCACCGTTAATCCACATAGTGAGCAGACAAAAGAATCCTAGAATAACGACTTTCTCTACATGAAAATCAGGTCGCTCCAATAAAAGGCGGCTTAGAAAAGCATCATAAAATGTTGGAGGAAGTTCAGTGCGGGATAATATATTGATTGCCAGGTCCGCGAGATAAAGACTTGGGTTTGAAGAAACCGACACTGCAATCGCTAGTTCAGCTCCCAGAACGCTAAGTGTCTCCCTTGCGGTAGGAATGGACGGCAGTTTTACAATATATTCAGCTGCTAAATACTCTTGCAACGACTTGTGTACGAACTCGTACTGGTCGAAGCCGCTCTGTAGGAAAAGGCCGGTATGGCTCTCTATTTCAACCACGACGTCGGCCGCCTGAGAGCTGTCCAGCCCAAAGTTTGCTGATATCTGGCGGTAGGCTTGCAGTAGTTGCTCCCTGCCAAATACAGACGATTTGCTTTGCGCAGTGAGTACAAACGCAAGATGACTAAGAAACTCAAATTTTCTATCCGGCTCAAATTTGGCGTATCTCGAAGGTCGTTTAACAGATCGTTGTTGATCCCATTCCTCAAGGAGTAGCGCGACTATTTTTCGATATACCGTCTTTGGGCGATCAGGAATTTTACCAATACGTTCGTAAATCGCGCACAAGTGTGCCAGCGAAAGCGGCTTAATTGCTGTGTCGGCAAACGGGCTTTGATTCAATGCTTGAATAAAGTCTGTAGCTTGCTCCGCATTTCCACGCCCAAGCCAACGATTGGCAAATTGGTGAACTTGCTCCGCTGATAGTGGTGCAATTTCAAATGTGCGGGCGTTCTCAATCTCGTAAGGGAATTCCCCCGTTCGACAAGTCACTATCACCCGCGACTTCAGTAGTGATAATGCTAGAGATCGCAAATCTTGAGCTAGCTGCGCTTTACGATCGTTGTTCGGAAATTCGTCAAACCCGTCGAGGACAATCGTGATGTTGAGATCATCAACAAATCTCAACAACAACGCTTCCTTTAGTTCCTGAAAGAAACCGTCAATGTCGTCAGCCTTGCTAAAAGCCTTGCCGCTCAGATTGAATTGAAGTGGCAGAACTCTTGCTAGTTCGCGCAGTATTATATTTCCACGAAAATTTGTGTCTTTAATGTCGCGAAATCGAACTAATAGCGGGACAGTGGAAATCTCGGTTTGCGAAGAAGCAATAAGCTGAAGACAAAGCTTTTTCATGGAAGTGGTTTTCCCGGCACCGGGCTGGCCAAGAATTACGCAATGTCTAGTGAAGCCGAAGATAGCTTCTTCCAATGAGAGGCGACTCACCTTCTCCGAGCTATCGAGATGCAATTTTACAGGTGTCAGATAGGTGTCTAGCTGAACAAAAATATCAGATAGTGATTTGACGCCACGTAGATCGGAAAATCCCACAGTGTTTGACCACTGATCTATACCCTCAACGTGTGCTCGAAGAATTCGATAAGCGTCTGAGGTGGAGATACTGACTTCTCCTCGTGCAACTTCGTGCGGTTCCAGGTCAATTTTAGAAATATCGTCGTCATGTAACCATCTTTGAGCTTTGGCTGCCTCGCTCCGCTTATTTTCGCGAGCGCTCTCATTTCGTGTTTTGAGGATATCGCTCAGCTGCTCTTTGCAAACCGCGACTGCTGTATCGACAATTTTTTTAAAAAAATACTCGGCAAACATAGGTGCTAAACATGAGTTAATGAATCAAGCTAGAATACTTGCAACTGATTCTGAAATCTACTCCGCCGCCCGCACCTTCGGCCGCTTAGCCCGTAAGGCCTTGTCACGCTCCAGCACCGGCTTCAGGAACTGTCCGGTATAGCTTCGGCCGCCGTCCTTCGGGCTTTGGCCGACAGGGCGTGCTTGCTCGACAATCTCTTCCGGCGTTCCGGTCGCGACGATCTCGCCGCCGCCGTCGCCGCCTTCGGGGCCGAGGTCGATGATGTAGTCGGCGGTCTTGATGACTTCGAGATTGTGCTCGATCACCGCGACCGTGTTGCCGCTGTCGACCAGCTCATGCAGCACTTCGAGAAGCTTCGCGACGTCGTGGAAGTGCAGGCCCGTGGTCGGTTCGTCGAGAATATAAAGCGTGCGGCCCGTGGCGCGCTTCGACAATTCTTTGGCGAGCTTCACGCGCTGCGCTTCGCCGCCCGATAGCGTCGTCGCCTGCTGGCCGACCTTGATGTAGTTGAGGCCGACGCGCGCGAGCGTCTCGAGCTTCTCGCGCACGCTCGGCACCGCCTGAAACAGGTCGTGCGCTTCCTCGACCGTCATGTCGAGCACATCCGCGATCGACTTGCCCTTGAACAGCACATCGAGCGTTTCGCGGTTGTAGCGCTTGCCCTTGCATTCCTCGCAGGTGACGTAGACGTCGGGCAAAAAGTGCATCTCGATCTTGATGACGCCGTCGCCCTGGCACGCTTCGCAGCGGCCGCCCTTGACGTTGAACGAGAAACGGCCCGGCCCGTAGCCGCGCGCTTTTGCTTCGGGGAGGCCCGCGAACCAGTCGCGGATCGGCGTGAACGCGCCGGTATAGGTCGCGGGGTTCGAGCGCGGCGTGCGGCCGATCGGCGATTGATCGATGTCGATGATCTTGTCGATGTGCTCGACGCCTTCGATCGCTTTATGCGGCGCCGGATGCTCGGACGAATTGTTGATGCGGCGCGAGAGCGTCTTGTAGAGCGTGTCGATCAGGAGCGTGGACTTGCCGCCGCCGGAAACGCCGGTGACGCAGGTGAAAAGCCCGAGCGGAATCTCCGCGGTGACGTTCTTGAGGTTGTTGCCGGTCGCGCCGACGACTTTCAGCGAGCGGCGTTCCGGTTTGCGGCGCTCCAGCGGCGTTTCCACGTTGAGTTCGCCGGAGAGATATTTGCCGGTGATGCTCGAAGGCTCGCCGATGATGTCATCGTAGGTGCCGCGCGCGACGATCTCGCCGCCGTGTACGCCCGCGCCGGGGCCGACGTCGATCAGATAGTCCGCGGTCTTGATCGCGTCCTCGTCATGCTCGACCACGATCACGGTATTGCCGATGTCGCGGAGACGCCGGAGCGTGTCGAGGAGCCGCGCGTTGTCGCGCTGGTGCAAGCCGATGCTCGGTTCGTCGAGAACGTACAAGACGCCCGTGAGGCCGGAGCCGATTTGGCTAGCGAGGCGGATGCGCTGGCTCTCGCCGCCGGAGAGCGTGCCGGATGCGCGCGAGAGGGTCAGATAATCGAGGCCGACGTCGAGGAGGAACGAAAGCCGCTCGCGGATCTCTTTCAGGATTCGGACGGCGATGTCGTTTTGCTTCTTGTTGAGCGATTTGGGGAGCACATCGAACCATTCCTGCGCTGCGCGAACCGAAAGCTCGGTGACTTCGCTGACGTGCTTCTTGTGCACTTTCACCGCGAGCGCTTCGGGCTTCAGGCGGTTGCCGTGGCAGGCCTTGCACGGCACGGTCGAGAAGAAGCGCTCGATGTCCTCGCGCGCCCAGTCGCTGTCGGTTTCGCGGTAACGGCGCTCCAGATTGTTCACGACGCCTTCGAAGGGTTTCCTCGTCTCGAAGGTGCGCGCGCCGTCGTCGTAGGTGAACTTCACTTCGTCTTCGCCGGAGCCGTAGAGCACGATGTCTTTGATTTTCTTCGGTAGTTCTTTCCAGGCGACCTGCTGCGAGAATTTGTACTTGCGCCCGAGCGCTTCCAGCGTCTGCGTGTAGTAGGGCGAAGACGAGCGCGACCACGGCGCAATCGCACCTTCGCGCAGCGACTTCTTCGGATCAGGCACCACGAGATCGGGATCGATCTGCTTCTCGACGCCAAGGCCGTCGCATTCCGGGCAGGCGCCGTGCGGCGAGTTGAAGGAGAACAGCCGCGGCTCGATCTCGGCGATGGTGAAGCCGGAAACCGGGCAGGCGAATTTTTCGGAGAACAGGATGCGGTTCGGATCGTCCTGCGTCCCGCGCTTCATGCCTTCTTTGTCTTTGGCGCTGACGGGAAGAGGCTCGGCGCGTTCGGCGACGGCGAGACCTTCGGCGAGTTTCAGCGCAGTTTCAAAAGACTCCGCGAGACGCTGCTTGATTTCCTCTCGCACCACGACGCGGTCGACCACGACATCGATGTCGTGGTTCAGCTTCTTGTCGAGCGCGGGCACTTCGGCAATTTCATAGAACTTGCCGTCCACCTTGACGCGCTGGAAGCCCTTCTTGAGATACTCGGCGAACTCCTTCTTGTATTCGCCCTTGCGGCCGCGCGCGACCGGCGCAAGCAGATAGAGCTTCGTGCCTTCGGGTAGCGCGAGTACGCGGTCCACCATCTGCGATACGGTCTGGCTCTCGATCGGCAGTCCGGTCGCCGGCGAATAGGGAACGCCGACGCGCGCCCACAGAAGGCGCATGTAGTCGTAAATCTCGGTGACGGTGCCGACGGTCGAGCGCGGGTTCTTCGAGGTCGTTTTCTGCTCGATGGAGATCGCGGGCGACAGGCCGTCGATCTGGTCGACGTCCGGCTTCTGCATCATCTCCAGGAACTGGCGCGCGTAGGCAGAGAGGGACTCCACATAGCGCCGCTGGCCTTCGGCATAGATGGTGTCGAACGCGAGCGAGGATTTGCCTGATCCGGAAAGGCCCGTGAATACGACGAGCTTGTCGCGCGGCAATTCTAGATCGACGTTCTTAAGATTGTGCTCGCGCGCGCCGCGGATCGTGATGAAGCGGCTGTCGGGGCGCGCGGTTTTCTTGTCGGATTTTTCGGTCATTGGCGGCACAAATATAGGGACTGCGCGCGCGTTTTGCGGCGGCACGCGATGTTTGAATCGGGATGGCTGATTGCGAACATAGTGAGAACGGTGCGTTTCCGCCAGCCTGATCGCGCGTTTGCCGGGCGGCTTGGGGACAAAGGCGCCGTATGGAACTTCCGGAACAAATTCAGGTACTTGCGCGTTGTTTCAAGCGGACGGCGAGCGGGGACGAAATACGGAAGGACCCATGGCAAAAGCGCACGCAACGAAAAGCCTCGCGGTGAAGAAGCCGATCCGAAGCAAACCCGCAGGCAACGGCGATGCATCGCGTGTGGATAGACGCGCCTTCGTGATCGAACACCGCGAGGAATGGCACGACCATTTCGATCTGCGCCTCGAATGCGACGGCGTTTTGAAAAGCTGGGCGGTGCCGAACGGCCCGCCGGATGGCGGAGAGGCGCAGTCGCGGCTCGCGGTTCGCATGGAGGATGTTCCCGTGCGTGAAGGCGAGGCGGAAGCACTGTGGGACCGCGGCACCTGGGAGCCGGCGTCGGACCCCGCGCAGGGTTTTGCGGATGGCAGGATCGCGTTTGCGCTTCGCGGCGATCGCGTGCGCGGGCTGTTCTCGCTCCTGCGGTTGCGTTCGGATGTCGGCCGCAAGCAGGGCAAGGAGAACTGGCTCTTGCGTGCGGAGCGGGTCTAGGACGCGGGGCTAAGCCTTTGCCGGACTGTCACAATCGTTAATTTCCGGCCGCGCGCAGGCCGTGAACGTCGCGCGAACATCCGGCCCCTCAGTGGGCTTCATGATGGCGCATAACGAGTAGCAGGAAAGACCAACTTATCCCCTTGCGGCGGAGCTTTATAGCCATTAGAACATATCAGGAACACGCTAGTTTTCCCCGTCCGGTTCGACCCCTGTGGAAAAACTCTTAACGCGAGCGGCCTCCGCGCCAGCAATGGGTGTGGAAAAGCGCCGAACGGCAGGGGATTAGGCTGACGGGTAAGGGCTAGGGTGCCGGGCCGCGCGGCAAGCGGCAATTTCGGGAGCGACAGGAAGGTACGTCATGGCTGGCAGCGTCAACAAAGTTATTCTGATCGGCAATCTCGGCGCTGATCCCGAAATCCGCTCGACCAATGACGGCCGCAAGATCGCAAACCTGCGCATCGCGACCTCGGAATCCTGGCGCGACAAGGCAACCGGCGAGCGCCGCGAGAAGACCGAGTGGCACCGCGTCGTCATCTTCAGCGAAGGGCTCGCAAAGATCGCGGAACAGTACCTGAAGAAGGGCTCGAAGGTTTACGTCGAGGGCTCGCTCCAGACCCGCAAGTGGCAGGACAAGGAAAGCGGCCAGGACCGCTACTCGACCGAAGTCGTGCTCCAGAATTTCAACTCGACGCTGACCATGCTCGACGGCAAGGGCGGCGGCGGCGCGGGCATGTCGGATGACGGCGGCGCCGATTTCGGCGCGAGCGGCCCCGTGACGAAGCCGCGCGTCGCGGCTGCCGGACGCCGCAACGATCTCGACGACGACATTCCTTTCTAGCGAGCGATAGTGAAAGACAAGACCGCGACTGAAAGGCTACAGGCGTCAATCGAACGTGATATGCGCATGTTCGATGAAATGCGGCGGCGCGAATTTGCGTTTGGCGGAGTAACTGGCTCGGCCTTGAGGGAAGTTGAGCGCACTAATTTGCTAATGCGGATGCATCAGGATTACGCCCAACCTGATAGAGCGTTGCAACACTACGCTACGCGGCAAGCTATGACGGGAATTTCTGACGCCGTCGAACATCTTCATCGCGCCGCTATCTCCGCTATCCCTGAGTATATGCGGCAGATCGATGGCGCGGTGCTCGAAATGAGGCGGAACGCTTCACTCTATGCCGAGGCAGTTAGACCGATAGGGGAGACCTTTAATCGCGCTGCCATAAATCTACAGCCTTTTGCAGAACATATCACGCGCCAGTTTGATGCTGTGCGCCAGTTCACGAGTCAAATGGATGCATTTCGTGCACCGTTGCACGAGTACGCGAACGTATTCGCGAAAATGGCCCACAGGGAAAACCTCGCCCAAGCCTGCGTGAGGATTGGGATTTTTCCCGTTACCGCCGTTATCGAACACGTTGAAAATCTAGAAATTGACGACTCTGGAAGTCGATCGCTTACCAAAGAAATAGTCAACGAAATGTGGCCTGCAATAAAAGCGGAGATCCAGGATCAGATTGCTGAGTTCGATTTGCCGGAGCAAAGCAGAAAGCTTATCTCGCAAGCGCTAATAGCATATGAGCATGAATGCTACGAAATTATTCCCGCAGGAGTGTTTGCTGGCGTTGAGCGTCCAGCGCGAAGTCTAATGTTCCAATGTGGTGGGAATGAAAAAAATGCGGTCTATTGGCTGAGAGATCGCATTGGTGAGATGTCACCATATGAGATTGGAGGCATCGAATATTTAGAAATGTATAAGCACCTTTGCGACGGAGCGTACAGAAACGTTTGGAGCGACGAGGATGTTGATGGCTCAGAGTTTCCAAACCGGCACGAGCTCATTCATGGTTACAACAGAGGCGTCAGCCAAGTTAAAGCCTTAAACTCAATTTTGTTCGCTAACTTCATCCTTTGTGCGATAGCTTCTTTGGAGAAAGCACTAGATTCTAAGCCTATTTAGCGCTTCGCTGCACCGCTCGTTGACCCGTCATGTCGGCGTGCTTGACTTGCCCCCATCCGGCTCAGGGAGCCGGTTTTGGAGGGGCAACATGAAAATCAGGTCTGGCATTGCCGCGATCGGAATTTCGTTCGCGGTGGCGTTTTCGTTCGGTTCGGTCACGCAGGCCGAAGCGCAGAAGGGAGCGGCAGCGAAGCCCGTGTTTATCAAGAACACCTGCGTCTATTCGACGTTGCTGTGCCCGGCGGTCGTCATGGACACGGCCGGCAACCGCTACGACATTTCCGGTCTGAAGCGTCCGAACGCAAATCCGGTCAACGTGTGGGGCGTGGCGCGCGACGGCAATCTGTTCTGCGGTACGCGGCTGAGCCCGGCCGCGGTGACGCCTGCGAAGGGTGTCTGCATTCTGCCGCTTCGTCTGTTCTAACCGTTTCACATCCTGTGCCGGCGGCTGGCTTCGCGGCTGGCCGCCGGTTACTTTTTTGCCATGCGGGTTCTCATCACAGGCGCCTATGGGTTCATTGGTTCGGCGGTGACGGCGCGGCTGCTCGCAGACGGGCACGAGGTTATCGGCACCGGGCGCGATACGCGGCGCGCAGCCCGCGCATTTCCCAGGGCGCGCTGGATATCGCTCGATCTTGCAAAAGCCGTCCGGGCCGAAGACTGGCTGCCGCATCTTCAGGGCATCGATGCCGTCGTGAATTGCGCGGGCGTGTTGCAGGACAGCGGCACCGACGATGTCAGGCGCGTTCATGTTGAGGGTCCGCGCGCCTTGTTCGAAGCCTGCGAACGCGCGGGGGTTCGCCGCATCATTCAGGTTTCGGCGATCGGGGTTGAAGGCGATACCGATTTCGCACGCACCAAACGCGAAGCCGACGAAGCGCTGATGCAGTCCGGCCTCGACTGGATCGTGCTGCGGCCCTCAATCGTCGTGGGCCGGAATGTCTATGGCGGCACCGCGCTCATTCGCTCGCTTGCAAGCCTGCCGTTATTGCCGATAGGCCCGCGCGACGCGCTGCTGCAGCCGGTTCAGGTAAGCGATCTGGCCAAGGCCATCGAATTTTTTCTGGGTGCGGATGCACCCAAAAGGCAACTGCTGGAAGTAGCGGGGCCCGAGCGATTAAAGCTGTCCGAACTGATCGCGGCCTATCGTCTTTGGCTGGGTTACGAACCGGCGCGCGTGCTGCGGATTCCTGCCGCGCTCGAGACGATGATTTTTCGACTGGGCGATCTTGCAAGCATGCTCGGCTGGCGTCCCCCGGTGCGAACGACTGCGCTTCGCCAGTTGCAGATGGACGTCGTAGGTGACGGCAGCAAATGGACATCCATGACCGGCATTTCACCTGCAAGTGTGCAGGAGATGCTCGCCCGCGATCCCGCCTCTGTGCAGGAGCGCTGGTTCGCGAAGATGTTCTTGTTCAAACCCATGCTGATCGGCGGCCTCGCGCTGTTCTGGATTGCTACGGGTCTGATTACGCTCGGGCCGGCGCTTGATGCTGCTGCTGCCGCGCTGCTTCAAGCGGGCTTCAGTAGTCACTTTATGTTGGCGGCGATCGCTGGCGGGGCGCTGGATGTGCTGATCGGTGCCGGCATCGCAATCAGAAAAGCAGCGCGGCCAGCGCTCTGGGCGTCGATCGCCGTTTCAGGCGCCTATCTCGCGCTTGGCGGCGTCCTGCTGCCGGAGCTATGGGCCGATCCGCTCGGCCCGCTTGTCAAAATCGTACCCGTGCTGCTTGCGTCCTTTGCCACACTCGCAATTCTCGACGACCGCTGATGGCTTATCTCGACCTCAAATTCCTGCACATGATCGGCGCCGCCGTGCTGCTCGGCACGGGCGCGGGTATCGCATTCTTCATGGTCATGGCGCATCGCTCGAAAGATGCCGCCGTGATCGCCGGGGTGTCGAAAATCGTCGTGATAGCCGATTTCGTCTTCACAGCGTCTGCGGTGGTGGCGCAGCCCATCACGGGCATTCTTCTGGCCTACGTGCAGAATTATCCGCTCACGGCGAGCTGGATCGTCGCCTCGCTCGCGCTCTATGTCTTTGTAGGTTTGTGGTGGCTGCCGGTGGTCTATTTCCAGATCAGGATCCGGGATATCGCAGCGAAGGCGGTGGCGGAGAACGCGCCGCTTCCTCCAGACTACTATTGGTACTACCGGATCTGGTTTGCGTTCGGGTTTCCGGCCTTCATTTCGGTGCTGCTTATTGTCTGGCTGATGATCGCAAGGCCGCAGCTTTGGTAGCGGTTCTGTAAGGCCCGGCCGGACTGTGATAGCGTAGCGCCGTTCATTCGCATCCGGATTTGAGGCCGCCAATGTTTACGACCGTCGTGCAGTTTCGTTTGCCGTCGCCGATCAGCATCGATGAGGCGTCACGCCGTTTTCAATCGAGCGCGCCAAAATACGTCAAACTGAACGGCCTGATCCGCAAGCACTATATCGTTTCTCCTGACGGCAAAATCGCGGGCGGAGTCTATCACTGGACGTCGCGCGCGGCGGCGGAAGAGATCTACAGCGGCGAATGGCGCGAGCGCGTGGAAAAACTTTACGGCGCGAAGCCGGACATCCTCTGGTTCGAAAGCCCGGTCTCAGTGGACAATGTGGCCGGCGGCACGATTGCAGTCGATTGATGCTCGTATGATTTCAGGATGATCTTATGACTCTCGCACCGCTTCTGAATGCTTCCATTGCAATCCAGCTGCACGCCTTTGCGGCGATCGCTGCTTTCGTGCTCGGTCTGATGCAATTCGCGCGCAGGAAGGGCACCTTCTCGCACCGGACCTTCGGCTGGATCTGGGTCGTGTTGATGCTGATCGTCGCGGTCAGTTCGTTCTGGATTCACGACATCAAGCTGTGGGGGATATGGAGCCCGATACACATTCTTTCGGTGGTCACGCTCGTCAACCTGCCACTCGCGGTCTGGATGGCGCGCAAACATAACGTCCGCGCGCACCGCTACTGGATGCTTGGCATTTTCGCGGGCGCGCTCGTGATCGCGGGTATTTTTACCTTCGTGCCCGGCCGCATCATGCATGGCGTCATATTCGGTGGGTAGCGCCTTTTAAACCATTGATATTAATAGATAAATCGCTGTGTTTTGCGGACCTAATTGCTGGCATTGCCAGCCGGAATCGGCTAGAAAAAGGGCACTGAATTCAGCCGGATAATCCGCTCTCGTGGCCGACGAAAAGACACCCAATCCGGGGGACTTGCCTCCCTCGGACATCAAGCCCGTTTCGATAACGGACGAGTTGAGCCGCTCGTATCTCGATTACGCGATGAGCGTGATCGTTTCGCGCGCGCTCCCGGACGTGCGCGACGGCCTGAAGCCGGTGCATCGCCGCATCCTCTATTCGATGCACGAGCAGGGCTACGAGTGGAACAAGCCCTACCGCAAATCCGCACGCATCGTCGGCGACGTCATCGGTAAATATCACCCGCACGGCGATCAATCCGTTTACGACGCGCTCGTCCGCATGGCGCAGGATTTTTCCATGCGCGTCGAACTCGTCGATGGCCAGGGCAACTTCGGCTCGGTCGACGGCGATCCGCCAGCGGCCATGCGCTACACCGAAGTGCGCCTGCGCAAGATCGCGGACAGCCTCGTCGACGATCTCGACAAGCAGACGGTCGATTTTCAGGAGAACTACGACGGCTCCGAGCGGGAGCCGGTCGTGCTGCCGGCGAAGTTCCCGAACCTCTTGGTCAACGGCGCGGGCGGCATCGCCGTCGGCATGGCGACGAACATTCCCCCGCATAACCTCGGCGAAGTGATCGACGCCTGCATCGCCTTCATCGAAAAGCCCGACATCACGCTCGAGGAACTGGCGGAGATCGTTCCCGGCCCGGATTTTCCGACCGGCGGCATCATTCTCGGCAAGAACGGCATCCGGCAGGCCTATCACCTCGGCCGCGGCTCGATCATGGTGCGTGGCCGCGTCGCGATCGAAACCGACAAGCGCGACCGCGAGTCGATCATCATCACCGAGATTCCGTATCAGGTGAACAAGGCTTCGATGATCGAGCGCATCGCGGAACTCGTGCGCGACAAGAAGATCGACGGCATCGGCGACATCCGTGACGAGTCGAGCCGCGACGGCATGCGCGTCGTGATCGAACTAAAGCGCGAAGCCGTATCTGAAATCGTGCTGAACCAGCTCTACCGCTTCACGGCGTTGCAGTCCTCGTTCCCGGCGAACATGGTCGCGCTGACGGGCGGACGCCCTGCGACCATGAATCTGCACGATCTGGTTTCGGCCTTCGTCGCGTTCCGCGAAGACGTCGTCGGCCGCCGGACCAAGTTCCTGCTGAACAAGGCGCGCGACCGCGCGCACATATTGGTCGGTCTCGCGATCGCGGTCGCGAACATCGACGAAGTAATCAAGCTCATCCGCGGCGCGAAAGACCCGCAGACCGCGCGCGACGAATTGATGGGCCGCGATTGGCCGGCGAAAGACGTGAAAGCGCTGGTCGAACTGATCGACGATCCGCGCCACAAGGTTTCCGCCAAGGGCACCTACAAGCTCTCCGAAGAGCAGGCGCGTGCGATCCTCGATCTGCGTCTGCAACGCCTGACCGCGCTCGGACGCGACGAAATCGAAGCCGAACTCGACGGTCTCGGCAAGGAAATTGCCGAGTATCTCGAAATCCTCCGCAGCCGCGCGCGGATCCAGTCGATCATCAAGACCGAACTTTCCGATATCAAGAAAGAGTTCGCGACGCCGCGCAAGACCGAAATCTCCGGCGACGAAGCCGGCGAGATCGACGAAGAAGCGCTGATCACGCCGGAAGACATGGTCGTGACCGTGTCGCACGCGGGATACGTGAAGCGCGTGCCGCTTTCGACCTACCGCGCGCAGCGCCGCGGCGGCAAAGGCCGCGCGGGCATGCAGACGCGCGAAGAAGATTTTGTCAGCCGCCTTTTCGTGGCGAGCACGCACGACGAAGTGCTGTTCTTCTCGTCGCGCGGCCGCGCCTATACGCTGAAAGTCTGGAAGCTGCCGCTCGCGGCACCCCAGTCGCGCGGCAAGGCATTCGTGAATCTGCTTCCGATCCAGCCGGACGAAACCATCACCTCGATCATCACGATGCCGGCCGATACCGCCGCGCGCGACAAGCTCAACATCATGTTTGCGACCACCGCGGGCGGCGTGCGCCGGAACGCGCTGTCCGACTTCGTCGATATTCGCCGCTCCGGCATCATCGCGATGAAGCTCGACGAGGGCGAGGCGATCGCTGACGTGGCGCTCTGCACCGATGCGGACGACATCCTGCTCTCGACTGCCGCCGGCCAGTGCATCCGCTTCCCCGTCAGCGAAGTGCGCGTCTTCAAGGGCCGCGACTCTTCGGGTGTGCGCGGCATCAAGCTCGACGGCGACGACAAGCTGATTTCGATGGCCATCATCGGCCATATCGAGGCGTCGAGCGAAGAGCGCGTGGCTTATCTCAAGCTCGCCAATGCAGTCCGTCGCGGCGAAGAATCCGAAGCGGAAGCCGACGACGAAGAGAAGGTGGGCTCGATCGAGCTTTCGCAGCAGCGCTACGCGGAAATGGGCGCGGCGGAGCAGTTCATTCTCACGCTCACCGATCAGGGCTACGGCAAGCGCACATCTTCCTTTGAGTACCGGATTACAGGCCGCGGCGGCAAAGGCATCGTCGCGATGTCACTCGGCAAGAAGAACGGCCGCGTAGTCGGCTCGTTCCCGGTCGAGGAAAGCGATCAGATCATGCTGGTGACGGACGCGGGCAAGCTGATCCGCACGCCCGTCTCCGGCATCCGCATCGCCGGCCGCTCGACGCAGGGCGTGATCGTGTTCGATACGGCGGAAGACGAAAAGGTCGTGTCGGTCGAGCGCATTCGCGAGGACGACGACAGCGCGAGCTGAAGCCGTCTTGTCGCGCAGGGCGTGGAGAGGTAACCAGTCAGCATGGAACGCATCGGTCTCTACGCTGGAAGCTTCGATCCGATCACGAACGGCCATCTCGACGTGCTGGAGGCGGCGGCCCGCATGTGCGACCGCGTCGTGATCGCAATCGGCATTCATCCCGGCAAAAAACCGCTGTTCGACGCCGCCGAGCGCAAGCAGATGATCGAACAGGCCGGCGCCTCGATCGCGCGGGCCTACAATGCCGAAATCCAGGTCATTACATTCGACGGCCTGGTGATCGCGGCCGCAAAGCAAGCGAAGGCAACGCTGCTCATCCGGGGTCTCAGGGACGGCACCGATTTCGACTATGAGATGCAGATGAGCGGCATGAACGCGGAAATGGACGCGAAGGTCCAGACCGTTTTCATTCCGGCGACCCCCGGCACCCGCCACATCACCGGCACGCTCGTTCGCCAGATCGCGGCCATGGGCGGAGACGTTTCCAAATTCGTGCCTGATTTCGTAGCCAAGAAGCTGGCTACGCAATACGCAAAGAACAAGTAATCGGCCGGAGCCTGTGATGCGCAGAATTTCTTTCGTTGCAGCCGTTTGTGCTTTCCTGCTGCCGGCCTTCGCGCTGGCACAGCAGAACTTCGATCCCTGGCGCGGGACCACGCCCGAGCAGAACACCAAGACCGAGACCAAGAAGGGCGGCACGGCCAAGACGAAATCCGCGGGCGGCGACACGCTCACGCTGGAAACCACCAAAGGCAGCATCGTCATCAAGCTGCGCAGCGACATCGCACCCAATCATGCGAAGCGCCTTCAGCAGCTCGCGCGCGAAGGTTTCTACAACAACGTACCGTTTCATCGCGTGATCGACGGGTTCATGGCGCAGACCGGCGACGGCCAGAACGGCGACGGTTCCGGCGGATCGAAACATCCCGATCTGCGTTCCGAATTCTCGAGCGTGCCGTTCCGGCGCGGAATCGTCGGCATGGCGCGAAAGGGCGGCAACAATCATTCGGCGAACAGCCAGTTCTTCATCATGTTCGCGGAGCAGTCGTCGCTCAACAATCAGTATACCGTTGTCGGCGAAGTCGTCTCCGGTATGGATGTCGTCGATAAACTCAATAAGGGCGAACCGCCCCGCACCCCGGATCGCATTCGCAAAGCGACTGCCAAGTAAGGAAAGAAATCATGGCTGATGAAAACACGCTGCTTCTGGAAACCACCCAAGGCCCGGTCACGATCAAGATGCGGCCCGATCTTGCGCCCGGCCATGTCGCGCGGATCAAGGAGCTGGTAAAGTCCGGCTTCTACGACGGTATCGTGTTCCACCGCGTGATCGACGGCTTCATGGCCCAGACCGGATGCCCGCACGGCACCGGCACCGGCGGTTCGGGCAAGAAGCTCAAGGCCGAATTCAACGACGCGCCGCATGTGCGCGGCACGGTTTCGATGGCGCGCGCCGCGAACCCGGACTCCGGCGACAGCCAGTTCTTCATCTGCTTCGGTGACGCGCGTTTCCTCGACGGTGAGTACACCGTGTGGGGCGAGGTGACTTCCGGCATGGAGAACGTCGATAAGATCAAGCGCGGCGAGCCGGTGATGAACCCGGACAAGATCGTTTCCGCCAAGATGGCAGCGTGATCGCATTACGCCTTACGCATACTTGTCATGCCCCGCGAAAGCGGGGCATCCAGTAATCGCCGATAGTATTGTGGTTACTGGATCGTCCGCCTTCGCGGACGATGACGGTCGTAAATGAGAACGGATTTATTCGACTTCGAGCTGCCGCAGGATGCGATTGCGCTGCGTCCTGCGGAGCCGCGCGATTCCGCGAAGCTCTTGGTCGTGCGTCCGGATGCTGCCTCCGAATTCGGAGACCGGACGATGCGCGATCTGCCGTCTTTGCTGCGCAAAGGGGACCTTCTGGTCGTCAACGACACCAAAGTCATCCCGGCACGGCTGTTCGGTACGCGCGAGCGAAACGGAGTTTCGGTTGAGATCGAAGCGACCCTGATCAAGCGCCTTGGGCCGGAACGCTGGCAGGCGCTCGCGAAGCCCGCAAAACGATTGCAGGAAGGCGACCGTATCCGCTTCGGTCATGAATCCCGCGTCTGTCTGCTCGGCGCGCTCGATGCGACCGTCGAGGAAAAAGGCGAGGGCGGCGAGATCGTCCTGCGTTTCGACTTTCATGGCGCGATACTTGACGAAGCGATCGGCGCGCTCGGGCATATTCCGTTGCCGCCTTATATTGCCTCGAAGCGCGAAGACGACGAGCGCGACCGCAGCGATTATCAGACCCTGTTCGCGGCGCATGAAGGATCGGTTGCGGCGCCGACCGCGGGCCTGCACTTCACCGGGAATTTGTCTTCGAGCTTGCATGCCGCAGGCATCGGTATCGAACGCATCACCTTGCATGTCGGCGCGGGAACGTTTCTCCCGGTAAAGGCCGACGATGTCGCCTCTCATAAGATGCATCCTGAATACGGGCAAATTTCGCAGCAGACTGCGGACGCCATCAACCGGACGAGGGCTGCGGGCGGGCGGGTGATTGCCGTCGGCACCACCGCGCTGCGCCTTCTGGAGTCCGCAGCCGATGACAACGGCACAATCAAGCCATTTGCCGGTGAAACCGATATCTTCATCGCGCCGGGATACCGCTTCCGCGCCATCGACGCGATGCTCACGAACTTCCATTTACCGCGCTCGACACTCTTTATGCTGGTCAGCGCTTTCTCCGGTCTCGATCGCATGAAACGCGCCTATGCGCACGCCGTCGCTTCGGGCTATCGCTTCTATTCTTACGGCGACGGCAGTTTGCTGTTTCCCGAGACGCCGCGCTAAAGGTTGCCGATGAAGTTTTCGATCAGCGCAACCGACGGCGCCGCAAGGCGTGGCGAACTCGCAACCTCGCGGGGTGTGATCCGTACGCCGGCCTTCATGCCGGTCGGCACGGCCGCGACCGTGAAGGCGATGCTCCCCGAAACGGTGCGTGCGACCGGCGCCGACATCGTGCTCGGCAACGTCTATCACCTGATGCTGCGGCCCGGCGCTGAGCGGATCGCGAAGCTCGGCGGCCTGCACAAGTTCATGAACTGGCCGGGACCGATCCTGACCGACTCCGGCGGCTTTCAGGTGATGTCGCTCGCGAAACTCCGTACGCTCGACGAGAACGGCGTGAAGTTCCGCTCCCACATCGACGGCACGGCCTATGAACTGACGCCCGAGCGCGCGATGGAAATTCAGGCGCTGCTCGGTTCGGATATTTCCATGCAGCTCGACGAATGCGTTCGCCTGCCATGCAGCGAAGAGGAAATGGCGCGGGCCATGCGGCTTTCGCTGCGCTGGGCCGAGCGTTCAAAACGCGCGTTCGGCACGCCGAAGGATCGCGCGGTCTTCGGCATCGTGCAGGGCGGTTCTTCCGTGCCGCTGCGGCTCGAATCCGCGAAGGCGCTGACCGAAATCGGCTTCGACGGTTATGCCATCGGCGGGCTCGCGGTCGGCGAGCCGCAGGAAGTCATGTTGCAGACGATCGAGGCGACTATGCCCGCGCTCCCCAACGACAGACCGCGCTATCTCATGGGTGTCGGAACGCCGGACGATCTCCTGAAAGCGGTTTCGCGCGGGATCGATATGTTCGACTGCGTGATGCCGACGCGCGCGGGCCGTCACGGGCAAGCCTATACTCGCTTTGGGCAAATGAACCTGAAGAACGCGAAGCATGCCGAGGATCCGCGTCCTATCGACGAGAGTAGCGATTGCCCGGCGGCGCGTGACTATTCGCGTGCCTATCTGCATCATCTCGTGAAGGCGAACGAAATCCTCGGTTCGATACTCCTCACTTGGAACAACGTCGCCTATTACCAGTCGTTGATGGCTGGCGCGCGCGAGGCGATCGCGAAAGGCCGCTTCCGCGACTATTTCGATGAAACGATTGCAGGATGGTCGCGCGGCGGCGCCGAGGCGGCGTAATCAGCGCAGGTTGAAGCGCACGGGTGCCGCGAAAGTCATGCTGCCGCGCCCGAGCGAAGCCGGGATGGGCGGGAAGGGCGAGGCGCGCTGCACCATCGCAATCGCTGCCTGATCGAGCATTCCCGTTCCGCTGCTGCCTGCGAGCGAAACCGCAACCACGGTTCCGCTTGCGGCGAGTGTGAAGCGGACGGTACTGACGCCGGTTGCACGCGCTGCGCGGGCCGCTTCGGGATAGACGCGATAGCGCTGGAGATGGGCGATCACCAAAGCGTTGTAGGAAGATACGGCCGCTTGTCCGCCGTGCTGTACCTGGCCATTGGCTCCCGCCTGACTTTGGTTTCCCGGGCTCCCGGCGGCGCGGCTGGGAGCGGCGGCGATACTCGGTGCGGCCTGTTCCTGCTTTTTCTTTTGCTGTTCGGCCTTCGGTTGTTCTGCCGTCTTCGGCTTGTCTTCGGCGGCGTCTTCTTTTTTCTGATTGGGAGATTGCGCAGTCTCGCTGGTCTCGGCTTTCTTCGGCTGCGCGAGTTCTTCTTTGGGAAGCGCGAACTGCGGCGCATTGTTGGGCGCGGTTTCCGCCTTCTTCGCCTCGACCTGCTTTTCCTGCTGCTTGACCTGTGGCGGCGTGTTGGTCTGCTTGACCGCATCCGGCGAGGTCATGTTCGACGCGGTCTTCGCGGGCGGAAGCTTGGCTTCTGCGACGATTTCGATGTCGAGCACGGTAGTGCCGTCGGAAGCGTTGCCGCCCGCGTTCGCCGCCCGCTCGACATCGTTCACAAAGGAAACGTGCATCGCCGCGAAGGCCACGAGATGCAGAAGCACGGCTGCGATCAGCGCCTGCTTTAGCCAGCCGCGATAACGAGGCGGAAGGATCGTCGGACGATCAGCCGACGCTACGCCGCCAACGGTAGCTTGCGCCCGCTTGGAAGCGGCATTTGGTTTGCGTTCGATCTCAACGGCAGGAGCCTGTGCCTGTCCGGAAGCGGCATCGGCCTCGCCGATGCGCAAGCGGAACGGCAGGATGGTCGCGCCGGATGGCGCTTCCTCTTCCCGCCGCGCTGGCTTTGGCGCGCTGCCGATCATGCGTGTTATGCGGCCTTTCCGGACGCCTTCTGTTCAAGCACCGACTCGAAGCCCTCGAACTCGGGATGACCGAGATACATCGGGACCGCAGGCTTATGCTCGCCCGCGCGGGCATGGGCAATACGGAAAGCGTCGGACTTCGTCCAGTTCTCGAAGTCGGCTTTGGTTTTCCATGCGGTGTGGGACGAATAGAGGGTGTACTCGTCCTTCTTGGGACCTTTCAGGAGGTGAAACTCCATGAAGCCGGGCATGGTGTTCAGGTAGGATTCGCGCTCTCGCCAGACGCGCTCGAATGCGTCCTCCTGACCGAGGGTTACCTTGAAGCGGTTCATCGCGATGAACATGACATTTTCCTTCTGTTGGCCTCGCGGCTGCTGGGCAAAGTGACGTCGCCGGCTTGTGCCGGAAACGCGAAGTTGCCGGACCCGGTCAGCCCGGATTCGGCAGCTTCACTTTCGATGCTCCCGAAGGAGCGATTAGCGGCGGAGCCTTTATGGCTCCGCCGGAATTCACCGCGCGGCGAGCGCCTGCCACGCACCGACCTCGTTGTTGAACTTCACCGTGAGACCGGCCTTCACGATCGTGCCTGCGCTCGGAAAGACCTGCGCACCGGCTCCGCCCGAACCCGGATAGACCTGTCCGTAGGGCGCATACTGTTCGTTGAGCAGGTTATCGACCGAGAGACTCCAGATTGCGTTCGGAGTCGGCGCGTAGCCGAGATACAGATTGACGAGGTTGTAGGAACCGGTCGGCGGCAGATCCGGGCTGCCCGTGATCAATGCGCTGTTCGGAATGTCCGACGCATCCTTCGCGGATATCGCGGCCCAACGGACGGAAACCAGCATCTTGCCTTCGAGCATGCGCACGCCGATGGTCGTCGCGATCTGATCGGCGGGGATCTTCAGAAGCGGCGTTCCGTTGAGCGAGTTGATGCCGCGGACGCGCGAACCCGACACGCCGACGAACCAAAGTCCGGCGTCGTAGTTCACTTCAAATTCCGCGCCTTCGAGCTGGGCTTCCTGCACGTTCTGGTACTGGATACAGAACGGATGGCCGCCGGCAGGGCACGCGCCGGTGCCGGTCGTGACGGTCGCCTGATCGATGTAGTCGGTGACGTCGTTGCGATAGACGTTCACCTTGCCGCGGAACGCATCGCCGCGCTGGAAGATGTTGTCGTGCTTCAGGTTGAGGCCGACTTCCTTGTTTTTGCCGGTCTCTGGCCGCAGCGCGAGGTTCGGCAGGAAGATGAAGTTCGAACCCGGGCCGAAGAACGGATGCTGGCCCGTGACGAAGGCTTCGGTGACCGCCGGTGCGCGATAGCCTTCCGCGTAGCTGACGTAAGGCTGGATACCCTGAACCGGGGTGACGCCGATGGTGAACTTCGGCGACAAGCGCTCGCCGCTCGAACCGCCTGTGCCGCCGCTGAGATCGTAGCGGTCGTAGCGGAGCGCGCTGATGAGTTCGAGCCAGGAGCTGTAGTTCGACTTCAACTGCGCGAAGCCGCCGCCGACGGTGCGCGAGCCGTTCGGCGTGAACAGATCGCCGGTGCCGTTCGGGTCGGTGACGTTGACCTGATCGTGGAACAGATCGAAGCCGTAGGTGAAGGCATGGCGGAGGCCGCCGGTCTGGAAGCGGCTCGTATTGTTCGCATCGAAGCCGACCGTATCGACGACGAAGGAGCGGCGGTCCCCGATTGCGCCGGTCGCGGCGCTCGCGGTTCCCGCAACCTTCAGCATGTTGACGTCGGTGCGGGTGTAATAGGTGTTGACGTCGAAGTTCAAAAGATTGTCGTCGGGCCGCCCATAGCGCCAGCGCGCGTTCATGGTCGTCGTATTCACGTTGTTGTCGAATATGGTGGAGGTCGCCGGGATCGGCACGCCGTTCAGGTGGTTGAACACCGAATGCAGGATGCTGGTCTTGATTTCGTGCCCGTCAGCCGGGCGGAAGGTCGTCTTCCAGATGCCCGAGAAATTCGTGTTGCCGGTGTTCTGCGACTCGGTGCCGTTGCCGTCCTTGTAGTTGTTGTTGTCGCGGAACGAGCCGCCGAACAGAATGTCCAGATTGGCGGTCGGCCGGCTTGCGATGAAATGCGAGGTCGAGGCGCGGAAAGTGTTCGAGCCGATCTCGTAGTTGCTGAGCACGCCCCACTTCTGATGCGGGGCGATGACGTCCTCTACGTCCTTCGTGCGGAACTGCACGACGCCGCCGATGGCGCCGCTGCCGTAGATGTTCGATGTCGGGCCGCGCACCACATCGATGCCGCCGATCATCGCAGGATCGATGTAGAACTGGCCGTCCGCGTTATGACCGGTGCGCTGGAAATTCTGGCGCGCGCCGTCGATCAGCACGGCGACGCGGCCGAAATCCTGCAAGCCGCGGATATTGATCGCGGTCGCGGGATCGTCGCCGCGCTGCTGGAAATTCACGCCGGGAACTCCGAAGAAGAGATCGGATGTTCTGTTGGCCTGTATCTGCTGAATCTGATCGGTGCGAACCGTACTCACAGGCGCGAGCGCGTCGATCGCGAGCTCCTGCGTTTTGGACGCGATGATCGTGATTGCGTCGAGAAGAATCGTCTGCGCCGAAGCCGGCGCAGCCGAAGCAACTGCAAGTGATGTTGTCGTGCCTAGCAGCGCAAGAATGCGCTTCGTCGTCCCAGCCATTTTGAAGCCCCACTTTATTTTTGTTTGCCGGGGCTCGCGGGCGGCAGCGGACACTGCGGCTAGCTGGCGGGCATTTGCGATCGATGATCCGTCGCAAATTGGTTGCTATCCGTACCAATGCGGAGTACTAGGGTCAAGCTATTGAAATCACTAGATAAAAACAGTTCTAAACTGAACGCAGTTCGGAATTGTTCAAAAGAAAGCGGCTCCAGCGAGCAATGGATACAGCGCCGATGCCGAAAAAGGCTGAAACGACAGAAATTGCGAACCAGACCGGCGCATCCGCTACGCAGGTGCGCAAGATCGACGTCGCGAGCAACCGCATCGAGAGCCGTGATCTTTTTGTCGCAACGAAAGAAATTACGATCGGCCACGAAGGCGAAGTGTATCGGCTGCGTCTCACCGCACTGAACAAGCTGATTCTGACAAAATGAAAAATATCTGCGCACGCATCATCATCCCGGTCGCGGCCTTGATGGTGGCGGCAACATTTACGGCGAATGCAGGCGCGTGGACGATCACCGATGCGTCCGCCCGCAAGACCGAGATCGCGGATGTATCGCGTATCGTGACTGTCGGCGGCGCGGTGACCGAGATTGTGTACGCACTTGGGTTTGGTGATCGCGTGGTCGCCGCCGATATTACGAGCAGCTTTCCCGCCGAAGTAAAAGGCAAGCCGAGTGTCGGATACATGCGCGCGCTCTCGCCCGAGGGCGTTCTCGCGCTTTCACCCAAGATCGTGCTTGCGATCGAAGGATCGGGGCCGCCCGATGCGGTAGAGGTGCTGTCTCGCGCCTCCGTTCCGTTCGTGATCGTGCCGGAAGGTTACGATGAGGCGAGCGTACTCAAGAAAATCCGCTTCATTGCGCAGGCGCTCGGCGTGCCCGAGAAGGGCGAGGCGATTGCCAAACAAGTCGCTGAGGACTTCGTCGCACTGAGCGCTATGCGGGCAAAGATCGGCGCGCACCGCAGCGCCGTCTTCGTGCTCGCGGTCGGCAACGGCACGCCGACGGTCGCGGGAGACCGCACCAGCGCCGAAGGCGTGTTCGAACTCGCCGGCGTCGATAACGCGATCAAAGGAATGAATGGGTTCAAGCCCGCAACTCCCGAAGCGACGCTTGCCGCGGCACCGCAGGCGGTGATCACCATGATCGAGCGCAATCACGGGCTGGGTCCCGATGTGATGTTCGCTCTGCCTGCGTTTTCGGGAACGCCCGCGGCGCGCGAAAGACGCCTCGTTTCCATTCCCTCGTATTTTCTCACCTTCGGACCACGGACTGCTCACGCGGCGCAAAAACTCGCCGCATCGATCTATCCCGAACTATCTCTGCCGCAGCTGCCGCCACGGCCCTGGACTGAGGCGGAGACGGCTGCAAGACGATGAGCGCCGGGGACGCCGCACTCGGCGTCTCATGGCGGCGTAGCGGACGGACAAACTCCGTTCTCCTCGCCTGTGCGCTGCTGCTCGCTGCGGCAGCCGTCGCTTCGCTTGCGATCGGTCCCGTCGTGATTGCTCCGGGGAAGGTGATTTCGATCCTCTGGCAAGGAACTTTCGGCGCGCAGGCGCCGGTATCGTCCGATCTGCGGGATGTCGTCGTCGTGCTCGATATCCGGCTGCCACGTACGGTGATGGCGGCGCTGGTCGGCGCAACGCTCGCAGTTGCAGGTGCCGTGCTGCAAGGCGTGTTTCGCAATCCGCTCGCCGATCCCGGTCTTGTCGGTATCTCTCCGGGCGCAGCGCTTGCTGCGGTCGCATGGATCGTCTTCGGCGGCTGGGTTGGCGGATACGTTCCGTCGTCGATCGTGAACCACGCACTTCCCTTGGCGTCATTTGCGGGCAGTCTGCTTGCGATTGTTCTTCTGCATCGGCTCGCTACTCAGGATGGCCGGACTTCGGTGGCCAATCTTCTATTCGCGGGTATCGCGCTGGGCGCGCTTGCGAATGCAGGCACCGGCCTCATCATCTTCGTCGCGAGCGACCAGCAGCTGCGTGAATTCACCTTCTGGACGCTCGGCAGTCTTGGCGGTGCTACATGGCAGCGCGTTGGACTGATCCTGCCGTTTGCATTTGTGCTGATCGGGGGATCGTTCTGGATCGCGCGTGGTCTGGATGCGCTCGCGCTCGGCGAAGCGGAAGCGTTTCATACCGGTGTGAATGTGGAGCGTGTGAAGCGGATCGCGATCGTGATCGTTGCCGCAGGTGTCGGGGCGGCAGTCGCGGTGAGCGGGATCATCGGCTTCGTCGGACTCGTGGTGCCGCATCTGTTGCGGCTGAGCATCGGCCCCTCGCATAAAACTTTGTTTCTAGGCAGCGCGCTGCTCGGTGCCGCACTCCTGACCGCTTCGGATATTTTCGCGCGGACCATCGCTTCACCGGCGGAGTTGCCGATCGGCGTGGTGACGGCCTTCATCGGCGCTCCGTTCTTCATCTGGCTGTTGCAGCGGCACAAGCGGAGCTTCGGCTGATGTATCGGGCGGAAAACATACGGGTTACTGCGGGAGCGAAAGTCATTCTCGACGATGCATCCCTGTCGCTCTCGGCAGGCAAGGTGATCGCCATCGTCGGGCCGAATGGCGCGGGCAAATCCACATTGTTGAAAGTACTGGCAGGAGAGCGGCGCTACGGGCACGGCACCGTGACGCTCGACGGCACGCCGTTGCAGCACTGGGATGCGGCGGCGCTCGCGCGAAAACGCGCAGTGCTGCCGCAATCGGTCGTCGTCGCCTTTCCGTTTTTTGCTGGCGAGATCGTGGCGCTCGGGCTTCCGCAGTATTTTCCGCGTAGCGAAGCTTTGCGGCTGGTGGAGCGGGCGTTGCGCGAGGTCGATATGCTTTCCGCGCGGGAGCAATCCTACGAGACGCTCTCGGGCGGCGAGCGGCAGCGCATCCAACTCGCCCGTGTGCTGGTGCAACTCTGGGCGAACGGCGGGCAGGGCTATCTGCTGCTCGATGAACCGACCGCCAGCCTCGATCTTCCGCATCAGATCGCGACCCTTCGCATCGCGCGCGAGCATGCGAATGCCGGAGGCGGAGTGCTTGCGGTCCTGCACGACATCAATCTCGCGCTCATGGCCGCGGACGAACTGGTCGCAATGCGCGCGGGCCGCGTGATCGCGAAGGGAGCGCCGAAGGAGATCGTGACCGGCGATCTGATCCACGCGCTTTACGGCGTGCGCGCGGAAATCGGCGCGGTGCCTTCAGGGCCGTTCCTGCTGCCGCAAAGTATCCGGGGCTAGAACCAGCCGGTATCGAGCGCGGACGGCTTCGGAAGCGCGGCATCGCCGCGAATGATCTTGAATATTTCCTGTTTTGTCGCCGCAGAGACGAACAGCAGCAGGCGCTCGCCGTGGATGTTGAGAACGCCGGCTTCAGGCGCTTCCAGGGTTGTTCGCGCAGGAGGCAGGATCACGCTGGCTGCCGGCCCGAGTGCGTTCGCCGCGAAATGGGAAAAACTCGAATTCGGCGTCGCAATCATTACGCTGCATGAGGCCAGAGCAAATAGATCGAGCGCAGGATGACCCGCGGACATGTGCTGCTCGCGTGCGCCCTCGTGCGCGACATGCGTTGACGTTTCGATGGTGTCGAATTCACTCCGCCACGGCTCGAAGCGTGCCGGATCGCCGGAATGGCTGAGCAAAAAGACGACATCGGGATATTGCGCGCGGTATTTGCGCAGGAGCGCTTCGTACCACCACATCGGCACCGCCTGATGCCGCGCACGCTCGATATCGTAGACGCGCTCGTCATAGGTCTTGAAGTCGCCGCCACGGATATGAACGCCGACCACAGGCCTGCCGGATGCCTTGGCAAGGATTTCGCGGAGCAGACCGGCATAGTCGCGCGTGAGGCGGATTTTGGCGGAGGTTTCGAGATAGTGCCGTTTCGGCAGCGAAGCCGGGCTATAGACCGCACGCTGGAGGATCGAGCGATAGCGGCCGAGTGATGCGTACTGCGCATCGTCGCAATCGTTGAGCCGGATCGCGCCGATCCGGTCCCATGGCCACATCCTGCGCTTCGTCGTGTCTTTGATTTCGAGCGCATCAAGCTCGGGCCAGTCGAGACAGATCTCGTGCCCGTACGTTTCCTTGATCGCAAAGCTGAGCGAAAGGCCCTCAAGCCTGTTGGCAAGGCCCGTATAGTCGGCGGTGAAGATGCGGCGGGTTGTCATTTCGCGGAATTGCCGCGGCCAGTGATTTTACTGACGAAGCGGGCGATCTTCTTCGGCGTGTTGGTGCGGAAGCGGTTGATGCGGCGGACGAGCTTTCGCTGCGCGGAAGCGCGCTTCAGCGCGGCCATATTCGCGTGGAACGGGCTACTGCGGTTCACAAGAAACACGTCGTCGATATGCCGGATCGCAAAATCGAAATGGTCTTTGGTGACGTCGAGAAGCTTCGCGAGTTCGTCGTCGTAGTTGCATTCTACGGTGATCGCATGAACGAAGACCGCGCCGAAATCGAACGAGCGCAGGATGTCGAGTTCGTTCCCTTCGGTGTCGATGTTCAGATAGTGAACCTCGCCGAGGTTATGGCGTTTTAGCAGTTCCGCAGGCGTCACCGCTTCGACTTCGACGACGCGCTTCGTGCCGCCCGAGCGCGCGATGGAATAGTCCACGCGCTCCATGCGGCGGCTGTCGAAGTTCGAGAGAAAGCCGCTCAGCATCTGCGAAGGTCCTTCGATCTGAAGGAACGGCATCTTGCCGGCGGCGGGTGCGACGCCGGCATTCACGCAGAAGCAGGAGCGGTTTTTCTTCAGCGCCGGAAATACGAGCGGGTCGGCTTCGACGCAGATCCCGTTCCAGCCCCGCGCCTGCTCGAACATGAGCGTGTTGCTGTAGGTTACGCCGTCGTTCGCGCCGATGTCGAAGAAGGTGCCGCCTTCGAGGCCGCGAAATAGCGCGCGGTCGAGCATCAGGTCCTGATCGGTCTGGCCGTAGTAACGGATCGTCATGGCTTAGTGCCGGGCCTTCGCTGCATTCGCGAGATACCACGCGAGCGTTTGGCTCATGCCCTCCCGCAAGCCGATCTTCGGACGCCATCCGAGTGCCGCGAGACGCGAAGAGTCCATCAGCTTGCGCGGGGTGCCGTCCGGTTTCGAAGCGTCGAACACGAGTTCGGCGTTCGCCCCGGTCACGTCGAGCATGATGCGGGCGAGTTCGGCGATGGAAACTTCCTGTCCTGAACCCACATTGATGTGAAGGTCTTCGCTGTAATTCTTGGCGACAAACACCAGCGCGTCCGCGCAGTCGTCGACATGCATGAATTCACGGAGCGGCTTTCCCGAGCCCCACACCGCAAGCTTCTCCGCACCGCTTTCCTTCGCCTGCACGGCTTTCACGAGGAGCGCCGCTGCGACATGCGAAGTCTCTAGATTGTAGTTGTCGCCGGGGCCGTAGAGATTGGTCGGCATCGCGGAGACGTAGTCGCAGCCATATTGCTTCCGGTAGGACTCGCAGAGTTTCAGGCCGGCGATTTTCGCGATCGCATACCATTCGTTGGTTGGCTCGAGCGGGCCCGTGAGCAGGGCGTCTTCGCGGATCGGCTGTGCTGCCAGCTTCGGATAGATGCAGGACGAGCCGAGGAAAACGAGCTTTTCGACGCCGTTGCGATAGGCCGCATCGATCACGTTGTTCTGGATCGCGAGATTGTCGAACAGAAAATCTGCCGGATAGGTCGCGTTCGCGAGAATGCCGCCGACCTTCGCTGCGGCGAGGAAGACGAGTTGCAGCCGCCGATCGCGCATGAAGGCCGCGACCTGATCCTGGTTGCGAAGATCAACTGTCGCGCGGTCAGCGATCAGAACTTCGCAATCTTCGCCGGCGAGGCGCCGCACGATCGCGGAGCCGACCATGCCCTTGTGGCCCGCGACCCAGACCCGCTTGCCTTTAAGCGAATAGGGCTTTGCCGCGCTCATGAACGGTTCTGGTTCGGCTTGCTTTGGAGAAGCGCGAGATCGGCAGCCACCATCTCGTTTACGAGATCGCGGAAGCCGGTCGTGTGCTGCCAGCCGAGTTTCTTGCGCGCTTTATCCGCATTTCCGAGCAGGTGATCGACTTCGGTCGGACGGAAATAGCGCGGATCGATTTCGACCAGCGTGCGGCCCGACTTCTTGTCGATGCCTTTCTCGCTCTGGTCCTTGCCCTGCCACTCGATCTGATAGCCGAGCTGCGCGAAGGAGAGTTCGGTGAACTCGCGGACGGAGTGGGACTCGCCGGTCGCAAGAACGTAATCGTCGGGCTCATCCTGTTGCAGGATGCGCCACATGCCTTCCGCGTAGTCGCGTGCGTGGCCCCAGTCGCGCTTGGCGTCGAGATTTCCGAGCCACAGGCGATCCTGCAAGCCGAGATGGATGGCGGCGGCAGCCCGCGTGATCTTGCGGGTCACGAAGGTTTCGCCGCGCAGCGGGCTTTCGTGATTGAACAGGATGCCGTTCGAGGCATGGAAGCTATAGGCCTGCCGGTAATTCACGGTGATCCAGTAGGCGTAGAGTTTCGCGGCGGCGTAGGGGCTGCGCGGGCGGAACGGCGTCGTTTCGGACTGCGGAAACTCCTGCGCGTCGCCGTAAAGTTCGGAAGTGGAGGCCTGATAGAAGCGCGTCTTCTTGCCGAGCCCGAGAATACGGATCGCTTCCAGCATCCGGAGCGTGCCGAGCGCGTCGGCATTCGCGGTATATTCCGGCGTCTCGAAGCTGACCTGCACATGGCTCTGGGCCGCGAGATTGTAGATCTCGTCGGGCTGCGTTTCCTGCACGATGCGAATCAGATTGGTCGAGTCCGTGGTGTCGCCGTAGAAGAGCGTGAACAGCGGATGCGCGACGTGCGGGTCCTCGTAGATGTCGTCGATCCGCGCGGTGTTGAAGCTCGAGGAACGCCGCTTGATACCGAAGACGCGGTAGCCTTTCGCGAGCAGGAGCTTCGCGAGATAGGCACCGTCCTGGCCGGTAACGCCCGTAATTAATGCGGATTTCATTCGATCGTTCCCCGGGGCGGCGGCGCGCTCTGGTCGTCCTTGCGGCGGTTGAGGGGCCAGAAGCGGCGCGGGCCGGGAATTGTCAAGCGCATCATCAGATTAGGCGTGCGGCCGGCGGCGATCCCCAGCGCGGAATTCGCGCCTTGACGCATAGGGGTTGGGTCCGTACCAGTCCCGCCCGGCAGGGCCCGTAGCTCAGTGGTAGAGCACCTGACTTTTAATCAGGGTGTCGATGGTTCGATCCCATCCGGGCTCACCAATTTATCCAAGTACTTAGGCAGACCTCGGCGCAGGAGCCTGCGCCGTAGCTACCGCTTAGCTACCACGATACGCGGGCGCCGGGGCGCGATGTGTGCTGACGAAATCGTCAGGCCGCACCGGAGATACAGTGTAGCGCGAGCGCGCCACTCGGCCGCCATAAATGACTCCGCGAAGAATCTCCTGTAAGAAATCCCGATGCGAAAGTTCGCTTGGTTAACGCTCGTTGCTGCTGCCGCGCTTTTTTTCGGCGCGCAGGACGGCGCTTTCGCACATGCCGCACATCATCACGTGCAGCAGACACAGAGTGCTCCCGCGCCTGTATTGAATGCCGTGCCCGCTGCCGAGCAAACGCCGCACGCTGAAGAGTTTGTTTCCGCTGCCTCTGAAGACCCCGGCGAGTGCCCGCACAAACACAAACAAAGCGACTGCGGATCCTGCTGCGCCTGCGCGGGTGGAGCATCCGTTGCTTTGGCCGCTCCCGAAGCGGTTACGGGTACGTTCATCACGCGCAGCGAACGAACTGCGCACGTCGTGCGGCATGAAATGCGGCACGCCATTCTCGACCTGAACCGGCCTCCGAAATCCTTCGCCTGATCGTCCGGCGCAGCCTGCGTGCGTTATCGCGCAGGCGCGTCTTCCGTTCACGCCCGCGAAGGATTCCGTCATGCGCGCCAGATATGCGCTTCTAGCCGCCCTTCTATTCATGCCGTTCGTGCTTTCCGCGTCCGTATCGGCGCACGAAGGTCACGATCATGGCGACGCACCGAAAACGCTGACGCCCGTCGCGCCGCGTGGCGAAGCGCATGCCGGCGACTTCGAGATCGTCGCCGTGCTTAGAGGCGGCGAAATCGTCGTCTATCTGGACCGTTTCGAAACCAACCAGCCCGTTACGAACGCCGAGATCGAAGCGCTCACTCCGAAGGGTTCCGAGAAAGCGGTTGCGAAGGAGGACGGCACCTATCGCTTGCCCGCGAAATGGGCCGATGGCCGCGATCATTACGATCTGATCTTCACGGTCAGCGTAGGTGAGACCAGCGAAGTATTGCCGGTGACCATTATCGCCGCGAACGCGCAGCAGGAAACGTCTTCGGGACGGCGCGTTTCGATCTGGCTGACTGTGCTGATCGCATTCATCGCAGCGCTTCTAGCTTTTGCAGGCGGCGTGTTCGCCGTTCGGCGATATCCGAAGCTGCTCAAGATTAATGCTGCCTATGCCGGGGCGCTTCTGCTCGCAGCTTTCGTGACGCCGGCGCAATCGCATGAAGCAGCCAATCACGGTGATGGGGCAAAGCAGACGGCGCAGGCAAGCCGCGATACCTCGCAGCGCCTGCCGGATGGCGGCATCTTCGTTCCGAAATCAGTGCAGCGTCTGCTGGTGATCCGCACCGCCATCGTCAAGCAGGGCGAGCATGCGAGGACGATCGAACTGCCGGGCCGTGTCATCCCCGATCCGAATGCGAGCGGCTATGTGCAATCGAGCCTGACCGGAAGGCTGCTGCCGCCGGAAGGCGGCTTCCCGGCGCTCGGCAGCCGCGTAGAAAAAGGGCAGGTGCTCGCACTCATCGAGCCGCCGATCCAAACGATCGACGTGTCCGACATGCGCCAGAAGGAAGGAGAACTGCTCCAGCAGATCGCGATCGTCGAGCGCCGCGTCGCGCGTTTCGAGAAACTGGTGGAAAGCAACGCTGTTCCCCGCACGCAACTCGAAGACGCGAGAACGGAACTCCAAAGCCTCAAGGAAAGAAAAACACAACTCGATAAAGTCCGCCGCGAACCCGAAGTGCTGCGCGCGCCGGTGAGCGGCGTGATCGCCGACGCGAATACGATTGCGGGGCAACTCGCGCAGCCGAACACCGTGATCTTTCATATCGTCGATCCGGCGCGGCTCTGGATTGAAGCGCTGAGCTTCGAGACGATACCAGAGGTCGAGCGCGCAAGCGCCCGCGGTCAAAACGGTTCCGCGGTCGATCTGAAGTTCCGGGGCAGTGCGGCGGCGCTAAGAAATCAGTCCATCGCCGTTCATTTTGCAATCGACGGCGGATCGGCCGGCGTCTGGACCGGACAGTTCGTCACCGTGTTTCTCAGTATCCCCGAGAAGCGCCGGGGCATCCTGCTGCCGCGGGCGGCGGTCGTGCGTTCCGCAAACGGTCAATACGTCGTCTACGAGCATGCTGGGGCCGAGCGGTTCGAGCCGCGCGAGGTGAAGGCTGAAGTGCTGGATGCCGAGAACATGCTTGTCACCGCGGGCATTGCGGACGGAAAGCGCGTCGTCGTGCAGGGCGCAGAACTTCTAGAGCAGGTGCGCTGACGATGTTTACCTTCCTCGTCAGCCGCTCGTTGCAAAACCGGGTACTCGTACTCGCGCTGTCGTTCGCACTCATGATCTACGGCGGATTTGCGATTACGCAGCTTCCGATAGACGTATTGCCCGACCTGAACCGCCCCACGGTGACGATCATCACCGAGGCCGAAGGCTACGCGCCGCAGGAAGTCGAGCAGCTCATCACGTTTCCGATCGAGACGCAGATGAACGGCTTGCCGGGCGTCGAGCGCGTGCGCTCTGTATCCGGGGTCGGCCTTTCGTTCGTCTATGTGGAGTTCGGCTGGAATGCGGAAATCTTCCGCAGCCGCCAGCTCGTGAGCGAACGTCTCGCGCTCGTGCGCGAGCAGATGCCGCCGAACCTTTCGCCGCAACTCGGCCCCGTGAGTTCGATCATGGGGCAGATCGTGATGTTCGCGGTGACCAATCCGGGCATCTCGCCGATGGAGCTGCGCGAGTTTGCGGACTTCACCATACGACCGCGTCTGCTTACGATACCTGGGGTCGCGCAGGTGATCCCGATGGGCGGCGAGGTGCGGCAGTTCCGTATCCTCGTCAATGCACCGGCGATGCGCGCCTTCAATATTTCGCACGAGCAGATCGAGAAGGCGCTGGCATCGTTCGGCGGCAATCTCGGCGGAGGATTCACCGATCAGCATTCGCGCGAATATCTGATCCGCAGTATCGGTCGCACGACCAGCCTCGAGGACCTGCGCAACATCGTGGTTGCGAACAATCAAAAAGGACCGGTCTACCTGCGCCAGATTGCCGAGGTTGCATTTGGGGCGCGTATCAAGCGGGGCGACTCCGGATACATGGGCGCGCCTGCGGTGATGGTTTCCGTCGAGAAGCAGCCCTTCGTCGACACCATCAAGCTCACGAAGGAAATCGAGACGGCGCTGAAACAGCTCTCCGCTGTGGCGCCTACGGGCACCAAAGTCGATCAGGTGCTGTTCCGGCAGGCGGATTACATCGGCACCTCGATCCGTAGCGTGCAGGTCGTCTTGATCGAGGCGGTCATCGCCGTATCGATCGTGCTGTTCGCATTCCTTCTGAACTTCCGCACGACCGCGATATCGCTGACTGCTATTCCCGTGTCGCTGCTCGTGACGGCACTCGTTTTCTACTTCGCCGGCATGTCGATCAATACCATGACGCTCGGCGGGATTGCGATCGCGATCGGCGAACTCGTCGATGACGCCGTCGTAGATGTCGAGAACATCTTCCGGCGATTGCGCGAGAACAGGGCCGCCGGAAATCCGAGATCGACCTTCGATGTGGTGGTGACGGCGAGCCAGGAGGTCCGCTCTGGCATCGTCTATGCGACGTTGGTCATCATTCTGGTATTCGTGCCGCTATTCGCGTTGTCCGGCATCGAGGGGCGTCTCTTCGTCCCGCTCGGGCAGGCCTACATCATCGCGATTCTTGCGAGCCTCGTTGTATCCATCACGCTTACGCCCGTGATGGCTTACTACCTCTTGCCGGGCATGAAGTCGCTCGGCGAGCACGAGGGCAGGGTCGTGACCCGGCTGAAGCAGTGGAACAAAGCGGCGCTTGAGCGCGCTTTCGCGATGGAGCGCAGGGTGTTTGCGATCACAGGCGCGCTGGTCGTGGCGGGGGTGATCGGCTTTGCGTTGCTGCCGCGCGTTTTTCTGCCGCCATTCAACGAAGGCACGTTCACGGTCAACGTCTCCTTCAATCCCGGAATATCGCTTGGCGAGTCGAACCGCATAGGCGGCATCGCAGAGCGGCTCCTGCTCGGGATGCCTGAAGTCAAAACCGTCGGCAGGCGTACCGGACGCGCCGAACTCGACGAGCATGCGGAGGGCATCCACGTCTCGGAACTTGAAGTCGAACTCAAGCCGGGAACGAACAGAGCCGATGCGGCGGCGGAAATTCGCTCGCGGCTCTCCGTGCTTCCTGTGTCGGTGATCGTGGGTCAGCCGATCTCGCATCGTATCGACCACATGCTGAGCGGCGTGCGCGCGGAAATCGCGGTCAAGATTTTCGGCGACGACCTCACAACCCTGCGCCAGCTCGCTGAACAACTGCGCGGCAAGATGGCGGGCATTTCCGGCATCCGCGATTTGCAGGTCGAACGGCAGGTGTTGATCCCGCAACTCGAAATCAGGGTCGATTACCAGAAGGCCGCACTCTACGGCGTGCAGCCCGCTGTCGTGGTGGAGCAGATCAGCAGACTTTCCAGCGGGCGGGTGGTCTCGCGCGTGATCGACGGTTACCGGCGCTTCGACGTTGTCTTGCGGCTGCCGGACAATATGCGCACCACGCAGGGGCTTGGCGACTTCTTGATACAGACTCCGTCAGGGTGGATCCCCGCGCGCCAGATCGCCGAAATCCGGGAAACCGACGGCCCGAACCAGATCCTGCGCGAGAACAGCCGCCGACGCATCGCGGTGTTTGCGAATACGGATGGCTCTGATGCCGCCGGGATTGCGCAATCCGTGCAGCGTCAGATCGCGTCGATGCAATTGCCGCAAGGCGTCTTCGTCAGTCTTGAGGGGAACTACGAAGCGCAGCAAAGCGCGAGCCGGCAGATCGCAGGGCTGTCGCTCATTTCGCTCATGCTGATCTTCGCGGTGCTGTACAGCCGCTACCGCTCGGCTGTCCTGACGTTGATTATTCTCGGCAGCATTCCGTTTGCGCTCGTCGGCAGCGTGGCCGCACTCTGGATCGCGGGACTGCCGCTCTCGGTCGCCTCGATGATCGGCTTCGTGACGCTCACGGGCATTGCCGCCCGCAACGGCATTCTGAAGATCAGCCACTACCTCAATCTGTCGCTGCGCGAGGGCATGCCGTTCGGCGAAGCGCTGATCGTGCGGGGCACGCTCGAGCGGCTGACGCCGGTGCTGATGACCGCGCTCTCCGCAGGCGTCGCGCTGATCCCCCTTATGATCGATCCGTCTTCGCCCGGCAAGGAGATCCTGCATCCGGTCGCGGTCACGATCTTCGGAGGCCTCGTCAGCGCAACCTTACTCGATGCCGTCCTGACGCCGCTTCTGTTCCGGCGCTTCGGCCGCGAGCCGCTGGAGCGGCTGCTCGATGAAGCCAAACGATCGGCGGCCGGAAAGCCGTCGGAAGCTTTTTAAAACCCACGAAGGAGAAGACGACGATGATCAAGAAACTTTCTATGGCCGTTGCCGGCGCCATGCTGATTGCAGGTGTTGCGTTCGCGCATGCCCCGGAGAAGGGCAAGAATGGCGGCCAGCAGGTCGATGCCGGAAACTACCATGTCGAAGCGATCGTCAAGGGCAACACGCTCGACGTCTTCATTACCGATCACAACGAGAAGCCGGTATCGACCAAGGGCTTCAAGGGCACCGCGGTTCTGGTTGTCGGCGGCAAGCCGGCGAAGATCATGCTGGCGCCGCGCGGCGACAACGTGCTGACTGGCACCGCGGCGGTCGAGATGACTGCGCCCATTCGCGGTGCAATCCAGATCACGAACCGCGACAACGAGACCGTGCAGGCGAAGTTCTGATCAAGCCGGGTGTGAGGCGGCGGCCTCGGGTTGCCGCTTGCTCAGGACATATCCGCCTGAAGTTACGCAGGCTGCGTGGCAAAGCTTTAGCCTGTAGATGCCTCTCCGGAGGCTGGGAAAGTCCGGCCAGGTCTCGCCTCGCGCGTTTATTCTTTACCGATACACATCAAGCCCGCCTTGAAGGCGGGCTTGGCGTTTCTAGCGATCCTGTTGCCTGCCACTTCTGAACGTCCGTTCAGAAGAGGTCCGGTACCGACTGCGGAACCTCTGTTGGCCGGCCGGCGTTATGTCTCTACTATTCGGGTCAAGGATCGATTGCGCGATTATGTATTCCGGGAGCTGGGCTTTGCTTCGAGGCTGGTTTGCAACCGAACGATCACGCAAAGGTGTAATGTCTTCCGGGCATGTACCGCTCCGTAACGCGCTCAGTTCAGATCGCGTTCACCTGCCGGGCCGCAACCTCACGATATTGACGCTGACGAAGCTTGAGCCAAAGCGAGTCGTCAGAGTGCATGGGAGGTAGCTGAGAAATGCCCGAACCCGCAACGCAAATGAAGAAGCGGCGCGTGCTCGTCACCGGCGGCGCGGGTTTCATCGGCTCGCATCTGTGCGAGCGGCTGCTGAAGCGCGGCGACTCCGTACTGTGCGTCGATAACTTTCTCACCGGCGAACGCCAGAACGTTCTGCATTTGCAGGAGTTCGCGGATTTCGAAGTGATCCGGCACGACGTCTGTGCGCCGCTGCATGTCGAAGTGGACCATATCTACAATCTCGCCTGTCCCGCGTCTCCGGTGCACTACCAGCACGATCCGATCCAGACCGCGAAGACGAGTTTTCTCGGCGCGCTGAATATGCTCGGCCTCGCCAAGCGTCTTCGCATCCCGGTCTTGCAGGCGTCCACGTCCGAAGTGTACGGCGACCCGGAGATTCATCCGCAGGTCGAGGATTACTGGGGCAACGTGAACCCAATCGGCCCGCGCTCGTGCTACGACGAAGGCAAGCGCGTTGCCGAGACGCTGTTCTTCGACTACCGACGCGAGCATCGTCTCAGCACCAAGGTCGTCCGCATTTTCAATACCTACGGCCCGCGGATGCATCCGAACGACGGCCGTGTCGTATCCAATTTCATCGTGCAGGCGCTGCAGAACCGCAACATCACGGTTTACGGCGACGGCAGCCGCACGCGCTCTTTCTGCTATGTCGACGATCTAGTAACCGGCCTCGTGAAGTTCATGGATGCGCCGGATCACGTGACCGGCCCGCTCAACCTCGGCAATCCGCACGAGATCACGGTGCGGGAGCTTGCCGACATCGTCATCGCCATGACGGGTTCGTCGTCAAAGCTCGCATTCCACCCCGTGCCGGAGGACGACCCGCGTCAGCGCAGGCCCGATATCAGCCGTGCGCACGAACAGCTCGGCTGGCAGCCGGTGACGGAACTGAAAGAAGGCTTGCAGCGGACCATCGACTATTTCGAGCGGGCGCTTTCGGCAAACAAGATTCCGGTCGCTCCGGTCTAGCGCTTGATCCAGTAGCCGCCAAAATGATCGATCCGCATGATCGGGTCCGCGATGCCATGATCGCTTCTGAACTCGTCGATGGCCTTGCGCTGACCTTCAAACAGAAAATAGTCGTCGGCGATCAGCGAACCGCCGGGCGAAAGCTTCCGGTAGAGCAGGAGCCCGTCCCGTGTGCTTTCGTAGAGATCGCCGTCCAGCCTCAGCACTGCGATACGTTCGATCGGTGCTGCAGGCAGCGTGTCTTTGAAAAGGCCTTCGAGGAAAACGACCTGCGTATCGAGCAGGCCGTAGCGGGCGAAATTGCTTTTCACTTCTTCGAGCGGGACGGCGAAATCGGCGACACCGCCGACGGTAAAGTTCGTGTCGGTCGCGGACTGCGCCGGGAATCCGCGGAAGCTGTCGGCCGCGAAAACGCGCCTGTCGGCAATGCCATGGGCCGCGAGCACCGCCCTCATCATGATCGCAGCGCCGCCGCGCCACACGCCGGTCTCGACGAAATCGCCGGGCACATTCTCCTCGATTACCCGCTCGCACTCACGCCGCACGTTCTCCATGCGAAGCGCGCCGATCATGGAGGGCGCCTTTGACGGCCAGTCCCAACCCTGTTCGCGATAGTCAGGCCGGTAGCCATCCACATTCGAGGATGGCAGCGCCGGATCCTCGTTCAGCTTCCCGATCAGGCTGTCACGCATCAGATCGAGATAGGCGTCGCGCTGGCGACGTATATAGTCCGGGTCCGGCATCTGCCTATTTCGCACGGCCCCGCCGGAATGTTCAACGGAAGATGCAATGAGCACGAAGCACGTTCTGATCACCGGCGGCGCGGGGTTCATCGGATGCAACGCCGCGCGCTATTTCGGTCAGCGCAACTGGCAGGTCACCGTGCTCGACAACCTTTCCCGCGCAGGCACCGAGAGCAATCTCACCTGGCTCAGGGACGAGACCGAGTTCGAGTTTGCGAAGGCCGATGTCCGCGATACCGCGGCGGTGAACAGAACGATCTCGGAACTGAAGCCCGACGCCGTGATCCATCTCGCCGCACAGGTTGCGGTTACGACCTCGGTCACCGACCCGCGCATGGATTTCGATGTGAACGCGCTCGGCACGTTCAACCTGCTTGATGCGGTGCGCCGCTACAAACCCGATACCGTTTTCCTGTTCGCATCCACCAACAAAGTCTACGGCAAGATCGCGAATGCGGCGTCTGCGCTTGCCGGCAACCGCTACGCCTACACGAACCGCCCGCACGGCATTCCCGAAAACGAACCGCTGGACTTTCTGTCGCCTTACGGTTGCTCGAAGGGTGCTGCCGACCAGTACGTACTCGATTTCGCACGCATTTACGGAATACCTGCGGCGTCGTTCCGGCAGTCATGCATTTACGGTCCCAGGCAGTTCGGTGTCGAAGATCAAGGCTGGGTCGCATGGTTCGCGATCGCCACGCTCTTGCAGAAAAACATCACGATCTACGGCGACGGCAAGCAGGTGCGAGACGTGCTGCACGTCGAGGATGCCGTTCGCGCCTACGAAGCAGCAATCCGTGCGCCGGACGAAATCCGCGGGCAGGCCTTCAACATCGGCGGCGGCACTGCTGAGACGCTGTCTCTCCTAGAACTCATCGACATGCTCGAGCGTCACTTCAAGCGCAAAATTCCCTTGAAGTTCGACGCGTGGCGGCCGGGCGATCAGGAGGTTTATGTCAGCGACATCCGCAAACTCGAAAAGACGCTCGGCTGGAAACCGTCGATCGGCGCGAAGCAGGGCGTCGGACGGCTGATCGAATGGGTGGAGCAGAACAAAGATGCGTTCTAGTCGGAAGAGTTCGGAGAAGCGGCAATGAAGGTTCTGGTAACGGGCGGCGCCGGGTTCATCGGCATACACCTTGTGCGCCGCCTGCTTGCGGACGGACATGAGGTCATTGCCGCCGACAACGAGTCGAACGGCGACCTCGCGCTGGTGCCGCAGGGTGCCAAAGCCATTCGCGCGGATGTCACGAAACCGGAGGAACTCGAACCGATTTTCGCGGGCGGCATCGACGCCGTCTGCCATATCGCGGGGCAAGTCTCGATCATCAAGGCGTTCTCCGATCCGGTCGGAGACCTACGGACGAACACCGAGGGCACCGTGCAGGTGCTCAAACTCTGCGTGAAGCACAAGGTGCCGCGGCTGCTCTATGCAAGTTCGATGACGCTTTATGGCGACTGCAAGCTCGTGCCGACGCCAGAAACCGAACCCTGCGTGCCTGACTCCTATTATGGGATCACCAAGTACGCAGCCGAACGCTATGTGCATTCGACCGCTTCCCGCCCCGATCTCGGGTTCGACTTTTCGGTGACGTCGCTTCGGATGTTCAGCGTCTATGGCCCGGGACAGTCCTACAACAATCCCTATCAGGGCGTGCTTGGTATCTTCAGCGGCAACGTGCTGCGCGGCGAGCCGATCACGATCTTCGGCGACGGCGAGCAGACGCGGGACTTCGTATTCGTCGGCGACATTGTCGATGGCTGGTCGCGTGCACTGACGAGCAAAGCCGCGAAGGGGCAGATCATCAATCTCGGCGGCGGCCGCTCGACCTCGATCAACGATCTTGCGAATGCTGTCGCGGATGCTTTCGGCTTTGCGAAGGGAAGCTACGACATCCGGCACGCTCCCGGGCGGCCGGGCGAACAGCGTAGCGTGCAGGCCGATGTATCGAAGGCGAAGCAGCTGCTCGTCTGGGAGCCGAAGACATCGTTCGAGCAAGGGCTGAAACAGACGGTTGCCTGGGCGAAAAGCGAATTCGCGAAGAGCACGCCCGCGGAGCGCCGCGCATGAAAATCCTGCTCGTCACATCCGTCGATGCGTGGACGCGCAGCGTTTCGACGCTCCACAAGTGGATTGCAGCGGGTCAGGCGCTCGGCCATGACATTGCGATTTACGGGGAGCCCGACGCCGATCTTCCGAAGCTCCGCTTCACGACCGATCTTGCGAATGTGGACCTCGCTCTTTTCGTCGTGCAGGTGCCGTCCGATTTTCCAGACATGCCGTATCTCGCGCGTGTGCTCGACGGAGTGCCGAAGGAAAAGCGTGCCGTCGCCGATCTATGGGGCCGCTACAACGATACGATCAGGATCGATCACGACTTCAATCATCTGGAAAAACTCGACGGTCATCAGGGCTGGGAATGGCAGGACGCCATTGCCGCTGTATCGGAAACGATTCTTCAGCCGACGTTCGATCCGAAACGGAAGAACGTGAAGCCGTTCCTCTTTCACGGCTTTGATGCAGCTTCCGTTGCAAAGAACCATGCAAACGCGAACGAAGCGGCGGCAGCCTGGAAGAGCAAGCCTTATGGCGCGATCTACGTTGGGAGCAATTGGCAGCGCTGGCATCAGACGAGAGCCTTCCTTGAGGATTACGCGACAGTACGTGAGCAGGCAGGCCCCGCTTGCCTCGCGGGCTGGGACTGGAACGCGCGCCCGGACTGGGCCGCGCAAAAAGCGATCATGGGTGTCGATACTGATCCCGCGTTTCTCGAAGCGCAGCAGGTCGAGGTGCGCCACGGCCTGCGCTTCGACGAGATCGTCGATCTCCTCGGACAGGCAAAGTTCGCGCCGGTCATTCACCGCCCGCTGTTCCGCGAACTAGGCTTCGTCACGAACCGCACGTTCGAAACATTCTATGCCGATACGATCCCGGTCTTGATGCTGCCGGAAGCGTTTGCCGAACAGCTCTACGGAACGGCTGCGAAGAAGCTCGTGCCTTCGCAGGGCGTGGCGAGCCTCGTGTCGGACGCGCTCAAGAACCCGGAAAGCTATTGGGACGCAGTGCTGAAGACGCGCGCGTATCTTGCGGCAAAACACTCTTATGCCGTCCGTATCGACGAATTGCGGAAGGCGACAGGGACGTGAACATCCTTTTCGTCATGAAGCACCGCGGCAACGCCGGCAACACGCATGCGGTCGCGAACTACATCCGCGTCGCGCCGAAATACGGGCACAACGTCGCGATGTATGGCGAGCCGCAATCGTATCTCCCTGAGCTATCGTTCTCGAAGGATGTTGGGTCTTTCGACCGCGTTGCTTTTCTTTTCGAGTCGGAGATCTACCGCCTGAGCCGTCTTGAGGAAGCAGTCCTGCTCGGCACGATGAGCCGGAAGCAGCGCATGATCTTCGACATGGACGGGATGTATAATCCAGTTACGAAGATCGACGATTACGACTTCAATCACGCAAGCGAAGACGAGCGGTTGCGCTGGAAAGACTACTTCGAAGCGCTTTCCGACACCGTCATGAAGCCGATGATCGCTTCGTCCGGCGACCCGCGCGTGCGACCTATGGTGTTCTATGGTTACGACCCGGCGCTTGAGGTAAAGCCCGAGGTGGCGCTCGCCAAAAAATACGACATCATGCATCTCGGCCATAACTGGTGGCGCTGGCGCGATATTGGCGGCAAGCTCTTGCCTGCCATTGCGCCGATCCGCGAACGCATCGGCGAAATCGGATTCATCGGGTTGTGGTGGGACGCGCCGCCTGCCGAAGGCGCGGAGGCAGGGCCCGAGGCGGCCTTCGAAACAGATCCGGCACTTTTGAAAAAGCTTCGTGTGCGCACCGAACCCTCGGTCATGTACACCGACGTGATCCGCACCATGAGCACCGCGAAGATCAACATCTTCACGCAGCGCCCGGTTCTCCATCATCTGAAGCACATTACGCTGAAATACTTCGAGATATTCTACGCCGATACGATCCCGCTCCTGATGCTGGACGAGCAGATCGCACGGGACGTCTATGGCCCGGCTTCGCGCGAGCTGATGCTTCGGGAAAACATCGGTGAGAAAATCCTCGATGCATTGGCGCGTCCGGAGCACTACCGCGACGTCGTTCTGGCGGTGCGTAAATATCTGGCCGCGAACAATTCCTACGACAGGCGGATGGCGGAGCTTGTCGCCGCCGCTCCAGCGTAGCCCCGATGAAGATCGTATTCGTCTACTGGGGTTATGAAAACGCAGGCAGCATGCTGGACCTGCGCGGCTATGCGCGTGCCGCAAGGGCGATGGGTCATGAGGTTACGATCTACGGCCCGCCGAATGTGGGCTTCGCGCTCGATTACTCGCTCGATCTTTCCGGTGCGGATGCGGTCGTCTTCGTATTCGAATGGACGACACAATTGCAGTTCGGCGACCGCGTCGACTGGGTACGGCTGATTGAATCCGTCCCGCGCAACCGCCGCGTCGTCATCGATTGCGACGGCGCCTATAATGACAGGATCGATTTCCGCGGCGACTATAACCACAAGAGCGATGAACTAAGCCGCAAGTGGATCGATATCTGCGACAGCTTGAGCGACAAGATCTGCCAGCCGACCTTCCGTCCGAAGCGGAAGAGCGTGAAGCCGTTCCTGTTTCACATCTATGATCCGACCTGGGAAACGCCGCTGGATTTCGCGAACAAGGAATTCAGCATGGTCTATGTCGGCCATACCAAGTTCCGCTGGCAAGGAATGTCACAGGTGCTGAAAGCGATCGAGCCCGTGCGCGAGAAAGTCGGGAGGGTCGCGCTGTTCGGCGAGGGCTGGGATCAACCGCTCGAATGGACCGAATGGAACGAGATCAAGGCGGACTATTATGTCGACCGCGAGTATCTGCGCGCACATCGCTTCGAAACGCCGGGTGCAGTGCCGTTCCCGCAGGTGACGGCGACCATGAACAAGGGCGTGTTCAACCCTGTAATCTATCGGCCCTTGTTCGAGCATCTCGATTTTGTCACGTGCCGCACGTTTGAGACGCCGGCAGCCGGCACCATTCCGCTGTTTCTGCTCGATCCCCGATACGTCGCCGAGATTTACGGCGAACAGGCCCTTGCTTTGATGCTGGGCGAAGGCGACCGTTCCGCCAAGTTGCTCGATGTGCTCGGCAATCCGGGCCGCTATGCGGACATCGTCGCGGGCATTCGCGCCGAATTCGCGCGCAAGCATTCTCCGGAAGCCAGGCTTCAGCGTCTGATCGAGATCATCGAGGAGTAGGGACGATGGCATCCCGCAATCCTCAAAGTCCCGGCGTGTTGACCGAACAGCGCATGAAGATGCGCTACGGCTTCAACGAAATTTATGGCTGGTGGCACTTTTCGCAAGGCGAACACCGCGAAGCGATCCAGAAGCGCCTGCGTTTGATGGACACCAAGGTCGTGCGCGTATTTGTGTTCGATCAGCCCGTACCGGACCCGTTCAAGGACTGGCATTCGTTCGAAGGCGTTTTGCAGGCCATTCTGGATATCGGCGCAAAGCCGATGATCACCTTCGCAAAATTTCCGCCGCCTTATGACAGGGCGAAGAATGTACGGGACTTCGTTTCGCGTGCTTCGGAGGTGGTTTGGGGCTGCATCGAGCGCTGGAGCGGCAGCGAGGTCAGCGAATGGTACTGGAACGTCTGGAATGAGCCAAACAACCTGATCGTGGGCGGCAATCTCACGTTCGAACAGTATCGCAAGATCTATGAAGCGTTGTCGGAGGAAATCTTCCGGCAGCTTGCGCCATTTCTGGGCGAGCGCTCTGCGATGATCGGAGGGCCGGCAATCGACGGTACCTATCGCGCGTACTGGACGGACTGGATCGCGCGGCTGCTCGCGGAAGTGGACAGACGCAAGCTCGGTTTCGTGTCGTGGCATTGTTACGGCGACTGGCGGCCGGCTGTCCCGAGCGAGACGCTCGGCCTTGAAATGTGGGGTTCGCCGGATTCACCGAATGGCGACTTGTTCGAGAAGCTGCTTCTTTCGCGGACGCCGACTTATGAGGCCCGCGCGCGAAGCGTTTCGAGACTGCTCGAGGGTTACAGTGCGTTGAACGTGTGCGGCGAACTCAACGCGGTGTCGCATCACGAGTATTACTACACGCTCGGACACAACCAGAACCTGCTCGGGGCGGCATATTACGCCTCCGCGCTGATCCATCTGATCCGGGGCGGGACGGATATCGAAATGCGCTGGACCGCGACGGCCCATAGCGATGCTTATGGACTGATCTATCGCGACGGCGTGCCCAGCCCGGCCGCCCTGGCAAAGCAATTGTTCGCGCAGCATGTGCAGTTTGGCGACAGGCTGCAATTTCCGCCGAACCGGATCGCGGCGCCCGGTCTCGATGCGATCGTGGCGCGGAATGACAAGGGCAGGACGAGCGCGGTCTTTGTGAATACGTCACGCAGCGCGATAAAGGTAACGCCTGAATCCTTCGCGCCGGAACTGGATTCATGCATCACCCTGTTCCGGCTGGATGCAACGACGCGGGACCGTATCGTCGCCGAAACCATGAGCGGTCAGTTCACCTTGAATGGCTACGGCATCGGCGTGATAACCAATCAAAGCGCGCCGACAATCATCGATTGAGCGTGGCAGGAGAGAAACGTGGATAAAGCTTTTGGCTGGCTCGGTGAAATATTCCAGACGCTGCTGCGGGTTATTCCCTGGCTCGTGATTGTGCCCGCCACGCATCGGGGTGTTGCATTCGTACGCGGCCATCGCGTGAAGGAATGGGCACCGGGCCTACACTGGTACTGGCCGGTTGTGACGACCTACAAGCTCATGGTCGTCGTTCGCCAGACCGTCCGTATTCAATCCAAGGTCATCATGACCAAGGACCTGAAGACGGTAACCGTCGGCGCGCTGGTTACGTATCACATCAACGATGTTGTTGCGGCTGCGGTTAGTGTCGCGGACCTCGCTTCCGACGTGATCGAGCGCTCGCAGGCCGCGATCCTCGCGGCAGTCTCCAGGCATACGATCGAGTCGATTCAGGCCGACCGGCTCGGCTTCAACAGGGAGCTGAGCGAGCGCGTCTCCGAGGTGCTGAACGGCTACGGCGTAGAAGTGCATCAGGCCCAGTTGACCGAATTTGCACCGTGCACCGCGCTCGCGATCAACGGCAACGCGGCGGTCGGAAGCTATCAGCTTTGGACCGGCTTCTGAGCGGTCTGAACTGATCGGTTGACCGCGCTGCGCTGCTCCGGTTCTATCGGCTTTTACGGAGTATCCCGCGCATGCCCGTTCTGAACCGCATCGCTGACCAGGCCGGCGAAGTCGCCGAATGGCGCCGCTACCTGCACCAATATCCTGAGTTGCTCTACGAGGTGCATGAAACGGCGAAGACGGTCACCGAGAAGCTGAAAGCTTTCGGTTGCGACGAGGTTGTGCCGGGGATCGGCCGCACCGGGGTTGTCGGCGTCATCAAGGGCAACAAACCCGGCGATAAAGTAATCGGCATGCGCGCCGACATGGATGCGCTGCCGCTCGATGAAATCACCGGCAAGCGTTATGCGTCGAAAATTCCCGGCAAGATGCATGCCTGCGGTCACGACGGACATACGGCGATGCTGCTCGGTGCCGCGCGTCATCTTTGCGAAACGCGGAACTTCGCTGGCACCGCGGTCGTGATCTTCCAGCCCGCCGAAGAGGGCGGCGCCGGCGCGAAAGCGATGATCGACGACGGCCTGATGACGCGCTTCAACATCAACGAGGTCTATGGCATGCACAACATGCCGGGGCTTCCGGTCGGAAAGTTCGCGATGCGGCCGGGCCCGATCATGGCGGCGGCCGACCGTCTGACGATCGAAATCGAAGGCGTCGGCGGTCACGCGGCCCGCCCGCATTTTGCCATCGACACGGTCCTCGTGGGCGCGCAGGTCATTAACGCGCTGCAATCCATCGTTTCGCGAAACGTCGATCCGCTCGAAAGCGCCGTAGTATCGATCACGCTGTTTCAGGCAGGCCATACCGACAACGTGATTCCGCAGACCGCGCTCCTGCGCGGTACTGCACGAAGCCTCCGCGCCAGCGTCCGCGATCTTCTGGAGAAGCGCATCGTCGAGATCGTCGAAGGTGTTGCAAAACTCTACGGCGCCAAGGCGAAGGTGAAATACTCGCGCGATTATCCGGTCGTCGTAAACAACGAGAAGGCTGTCGATTTTGCGTCATCGATTGCGCGCGAGATCTCGGGCGAGGCGAATGTCGATACCAAGACGCCGCCTGTGATGGGCGGCGAGGACTTCGCCTTCATGCTGGAGGAGCGGCCCGGCGCGTTCATCTTCATGGGCAACGGCGACAGCGCGAACCTGCACCATCCGGCCTACGACTTTGACGACAGCGCCATACCCTACGGCGCTTCGTACTGGGTGCGGCTAGTCGAGAAGGCTATGCCAGCCTAGGCGTTTCGCTTCTTGAAAGGCTCGGTCGCGAGCGCAATGCCGCCGAGCACCAGCGCGAGTCCGACCGCGTGATAGGTGTAGAGCGTTTCGCCGAGCGTGAGCACGGCAAGCCCCGCGCCGTATACCGGCAAGAGATAGAGCGCCATGCCGGTGAGCGAAGGTCCCGCATATTTCACGAGGATCTGATAGAGCCCGAACGCGATCACGGATGGAAACAGGGCGAGTGCCAGGATCGCGCTCCATTGTTCCTTGCCGTGTGGGAACGCGCCTTGTGCGAACTCGAAGAGCATGAACGGCGTGAGCGCGAGCGAGCCCACGATTGCTATCGCAGCGAACAGCGGCAATGTCGGCAGCGACTTCAGTTCTTTACGCTTGAGGATTACGGAATAGACCGCCCATGCGAATGCGCAGACCGCTATCCCGATGTCGCCGATACTGAATTCCCAAGTGAGCAGGCGGCCCGGCTCGCCATGCAGGATGATGACGGCGACACCTGCGAATCCGATCAGCGTGCCGAGCAACCGCGCGGCAGAAAGCTTCTCGCGATAGAACAGCGCTTCAAGCAACACGATCGAGATCGCGGAAGACGAATAGATCAGCGCTGCGTTGCTCGCGGTAGTGTGGCGCAAGGATAGATAAACACCCGCGCCGCAGACCACCATGCCGAGAACGCCGAGCCACAGAAGCTCGCGCCATAATGCCGCGAAAGCCCCGATGTTTCTGACAAGCCCGCGCCACGCGAACGGCAGCAGGATCAGGCTCGCGAGAAACCACCGCCAGAAAGCGAGCGTCGAAGGCTCGACCGCGTGCGTGACGGCGCGGCCGATCACGAGGTTCGAGACGAAAAAGAGCGGCATCGCGAACAGGAGCGCGTAGGTGCCGAGACGTGAGGGAGGTTGCATTGCGCGACTGCTTTAGCCCGAAGCGCCGCCTCGAGCTACGCCGGAAATGCAGGGCTCAGCGAAGCGACAGGCGTTGACCGTCGAAGACGGTCGGCACACACGGCACGCCCTTCGTCTGCAACCGCGCGCAGATCCGCGCAGCGGCGGCGGCATTCGCGAGCGGTCCGGCCACGAGCCGCAATTCGACGGTGCCCGCTTTCGGGCCTTCCTTGATGCTGATGAGCGGGCGCATGTTGTCGAGCGCCGCACCGTGGTTTCCGCGCAAGGTCGCCCAGCGGGCGCGAAGCCCGTCTACGGTTTTTTCGCCGCCGAGATCGACCCCGAACTCGGTGCGCGTCGTGCTCGGCGTGTCGGAAGTGTCGGTGCTACCGGGTTGCGTGTTGGCAGGAACGGTATTCGTCAGCGCCTGCTTCTGTAGTGCTTCCTGCGGCCGGGGCTCGGGATTGGGCGGTGAGAGAACCTGCACGGGAGGAGCGGAGGGTGGCGGAGGCTCCTGCATTGCCGGCGGCTCCGGCTTTTTCTGCGGAATGCTGGCGGTAATGTCGCCGACGGAGCGTTCGAGCTGCTCGAGCCGGGTCGCGAGACGGTCGCGTTCGGATGCAAGCACTCTCACCGCATCATTCAGGCGGCTGATCTCGCGCTCGGCCTGCGGGTTGATGACGACCTGCGGCGGCGCCTGGACTGCTGCCGAGGAATAGGGCGGTACCGGCGCCTTGCCTTCGCGCCAGATATAGACCGTGCCGGCGGCACTGATCGCGCCGAGTGCCGCGATGGTCCAGACGGTATAGATCGCCGCCATCCGCGGCGCCCTGCGGACAGGCTTCCGGTCTTTCCGAGGGTCGATCTTGGGCGTAACGGTCATCGGCCGGCAGAATCCGCGAATCGTTTGCGGGAATGTACCAGAGTCGGCCCGCCAACCCGCCGCTGGCTTCCGGGGGCAAGCGCTATCGGCTAAACCGCCTGCGCCGCATAAGGCCGCCTATCAGGGGACTGAAATTTGGCTCCGACCACGATCCTTATTCTTGCAGCCGGAGAAGGCACCCGGATGCGCTCGGCGCTGCCGAAGGTCTTGCATCGCGTGGGCGGGAGGACGCTGATCGGACATGTCGTCGAAGCGGCCAAGTCGAGCGGCGCTTCCACGCTTGGTGTCGTCGTCGGGCCGGAGCGGGACGATGTCGCCGCAGAAGTCCGCAAGCGTGCGCCCGGTGCCAGCGTCCATGTGCAGACCGAGCGGCTCGGAACGGCCCATGCGGTTCTGAGCGCGAAGGCTGCGCTCGGCGGCGGCAACGACCTGATCGTCGCGTTCGGGGATACGCCGCTTGTGCGCGCTGAAACTTTAGCGCGGCTCGTTGATGCCCTGAAAGACGCGGACATAGCCGTGCTCGGATTTCGTCCGAACAATCCCCATGGTTACGGCAGATTGATCGAGGAAAAAGGAAACCTCGTCGCCATACGCGAAGAGAAGGACGCGAGCGAAGCCGAGAAGAAGATCACGCTCTGCAATGCCGGCATCATGGCCTTCGCGGGCAGGCACGCGCTCTCGCTGATCGAGGCGATCGGGAATAAAAACGCCAAGAAGGAATACTATCTAACCGACGCCGTCGCGCTTGCGCGCGCGCGGAACCTGAATGTTACGGTGTGCGAAGCGCCGGAGGAGGAAGTCATGGGCATCAACGACCGCTCGCAGCTTGCGGAAGCGGAGGCCGAACTCCAGAAACGGATGCGCAATGCGGCGCTCGAGAGCGGCGTTACGCTCGTTGCACCCGAGACCGTGTTCTTCAGCGCGGATACTCAGCTCGGCAAGGACGTCACAATCGAGCCGAATGTCGTGTTCGGTCCCGGCGTCGTCGTAAAGGATGGCGCGACGATCCGCGCATTCTCGCATCTCGAAGGTGCGGAAGTCGGCGAGGGTGCGGTGGTCGGGCCTTATGCGCGTCTTCGTCCGGGCACCAAACTCGGCGCGAAAACCAAAATCGGCAATTTCGTTGAAGTGAAAGCCGCAACCTTCGGCGACGGCGCGAAAGCCAATCACCTTTCCTATGTCGGAGATGCTAGCGTCGGCGCGAACGCCAACATCGGCGCGGGCACGATTACCTGCAACTACGATGGCTACGACAAGCACAAAACCGAGATCGGCCAAGGCGCGTTTATCGGCTCGAACTCCGCGCTGGTGGCACCCGTGAAGATCGGCAAAGGTGCCTATGTGGGCACCGGTTCGGTCGTCACCGAAGACGTGCCGGATGACGCGCTTGCGGTGGCGCGCGGGCGGCAGGCCGTTAAGGAAGGTTGGGCCGCGGAACTGCGAAAGAAGCGGGGCAAGGCCCCGAAACACGATTAACGGATGAGCGAAATCCCCGGTAACGGTTTGTGATTTCGCGCATCACGGGAACGGCTCTTAAACCGGTTCCGGGTAGATTCACGGGCATAGTGAGGGTTGGTTGGTCGCATGTGCGGCATTGTTGGCATTCTCGGAAAATCGCCGGTCGCTCCGCAGCTCGTCGAAGCGCTGAAGCTCCTCGAGTATCGCGGCTATGACTCCGCGGGCGTAGCCACGCTGGAAGGCGGGGCGCTGACGCGCCGCCGCGCCGAGGGCAAGCTGCGCGAACTCGAAACCCGGCTGCACCGCGAACCGCTTTCCGGCACCATCGGCATCGGGCACACGCGCTGGGCCACGCACGGCGCGCCGAACGAAACCAACGCGCATCCGCATGCGACCGAGAAACTAGCGGTCGTGCATAACGGCATCATCGAGAACTTCCGCGAACTTCGCGAAGAGCTGGAAGCGGAAGGCGCGAAGTTCACGACGGAAACCGACACCGAGGTCGTAGCCCATCTCGTCACCAACGCGATGAAGAAGGGCAAGGGCCCGGTCGAAGCGGTGGCGGAGTCGCTCCCGAGACTGCGCGGCGCTTTCGCGCTCGGCTTCATCTTCCAGGGCGAGAGCAATCTTCTCATCGGTGCACGCAAGGGCAGCCCGCTCGCGATCGGTTACGGCTCCGGCGAAATGTATCTCGGCTCCGACGCCATCGCGCTCGCGCCGATGACCGACACCATCGCCTATCTCGAGGAAGGCGATCTTGCGGTGCTCACCCGCGACAGCGTCGAAATCCGCGACGAGAAGGGCAGCAAGGTCGAGCGGCTGGTGCAGAAGGTCGCGGCCGGTTCCTTCATCGTCGATAAGGGCAATCATCGCCACTTCATGGCGAAGGAAATCCACGAGCAGCCGGAAGTAGTCGGCCATACCCTCGCGCATTACATCGATATGTCTCGCGAGGAAGTGCGGTTGCCGAACCTGCCGTTCGATTTCAAGAACCTCGACCGCATCACGATCTCCGCCTGCGGCACCGCGTTTTACGCGGGCCTCGTCGCGAAATACTGGTTCGAGCGTTTTGCGCGGATCACGGTCGATGTCGATATTGCGTCGGAATTCCGCTACCGCGACGCGCCGCTTTCGAAGAATGGCCTTGCGATCTTCGTGTCCCAGTCCGGCGAGACCGCGGATACGCTGGCCTCGCTCCGCTACGCGAAGGACCACGGCCAACACACGCTCTCCATCGTGAACGTGCCGACCTCCACGATCGCGCGCGAGAGCGCCGCGATCATGCCGACGCTCGCAGGCCCCGAAATCGGGGTCGCCTCGACCAAGGCGTTTACCTGCCAGCTTGCTGCACTCGCCGTGCTCGCCATCGGCGCAGGACGCGCGCGCGGTCATCTCTCGCGCGAGGACGAGCGCAAGCTCGTTCATGCCCTGATCGAAGTGCCGCGGCATATGGCGGAAGCCTTGAAGCTCGAACATGAGATCGAGCGTCTCGCGAAGCAGATCGCCGACGCAAAGGACGTCCTTTATCTCGGGCGCGGCACGAATTATCCGCTGGCCCTCGAAGGTGCGCTGAAGCTCAAGGAAATTTCCTATATTCACGCGGAAGGCTACGCCGCAGGCGAACTGAAGCACGGGCCGATTGCGCTGATCGACGAGCAGATGCCGGTCGTCGTGATCGCGCCGCACGATTTCGTTTTCGAGAAGACCGCATCCAATATGCAGGAAGTGCTCGCACGCGGCGGTCGCATCCTTCTCGTGACCGACCGCAAGGGCGCGGCTGCTGCCGGCGTCAAGGCGGAAGCCGTTCTCACTCTTCCTGACATGCCCGCGACCGTGACGCCGCTCGTGTTTTCGATCCCGGTGCAGCTGCTCGCCTATCACGTTGCCGTGCTGCGCGGCACCGACGTCGACCAGCCGCGGAATCTGGCGAAGTCCGTCACCGTCGAGTAGCATTGTGCCATGAGCATCGGCGACGCGATCGGCGAAGGCTTCTTTAACTACATGAATTTCAACGGACGTGCGTCCCGCGCCGAATACTGGTGGTGGATGCTGTTCGTCATCGCCGTCGTCGCGATTGCTGCGGGCGCCGATCAGTTCGCGTTCCCTGGCTGGACGTTAAGTCCGTTTGCCATGCTCGTTGTGCTTGCGGCGGCACTGCCGTCGCTGTCCGTGACGGTGCGGCGTCTGCACGACAGCGGTCAGGCCGGCTGGTGGGTATTTCTCGCGGTTCTGGCGAAGGTGCTGTTCGCGGGCGGCGTGGCAGCGGTCGTACTGGAGCAGCCGTTACATCCTTGGGAAGCAATGGGAACGGCTTATGTATGGATCCCACTCGCACTCATCGCAACGCTCGGCGTTATTCTGATCGTACTGGTTCTCCGTCCGGGCGACGAGGGCAACAACCGCTACGGGCCGAACCGTTACGCAGGCAGCTAGCCGGCGTCGAGCAGGCGAACCGCATCTTCGCGCTCGAACAGATGCAGCAAAACCCGTAACGCCTCTCCGCGCGGCGATTGCAGCATGGGATCGTTCGTTACGATCAACGCGGCATCCTTGCGCGCGGTCTCCAAGAGATCGCGATGCATGCTCGCATCCGCCATCCTGAAGCCCGGCAAGCCGCTCTGCCGCGTACCGAGCACTTCGCCTTCGCCGCGAAGGGCGAGGTCTTCCTCCGCGATCCGGAATCCGTCTTCAGTCTCCCGCATGATTTCGATGCGGCGCTTCGCGGTTGGTCCAAGCGGTGCTCGGTAGAGCAGGAGGCAGGCCGATTTATCTTTTCCCCGCCCGACACGCCCGCGAAGCTGATGCAACTGCGCGAGCCCGAAGCGTTCCGCATGCTCGATCACGATGATCGTCGCTTCCGGCACATCGACGCCGACTTCGACGACGGTCGTCGCGACAAGCAGCGGCGTGTTTCCGCTGGCGAAGCGTTCCATCGCTTCGTCCTTGTCGGCAGCTTTCATCTTGCCGTGAACGAGCCCAGCACGTGCGCCGAAAAACTCTTGCAGATGCGCGAAGCGGGCCTCCGCAGCGGCGAAATCAACTTCCTCGGATTCCTCGACCAACGGACAGATCCAGTAGGCACGGGCACCGCCGTCGATCGAGCGCCGCACGGCCTCGACCACCTCGCCAAGGCGGTCGAGTGCGACAGCGACAGTCTCGATCGGCTGACGACCTGCGGGCTTCTCGCGCAACTCCGAGACCTCCATGTCGCCGAAATAGGTCAGAACCAGCGTGCGCGGGATCGGGGTCGCGGTCATGACGAGAACGTCGGTCGCGTCTCCCTTGTCCGCAAGCGCAAGGCGCTGGTGAACGCCGAAGCGGTGCTGTTCGTCTACGACTGCAAGCGCGAGATCGTCGAAGACGACATCGTCCTGAAAGACTGCGTGCGTGCCGACGAGCAGGTGCACGCCGCCGGAGGCGAGATCGCGGAGAAGTGCGTTGCGCGAAGCGCCCCGCTCGCGGCCGGTCAGGATTTCAACACGGATGCCGGCTGCTTCCGCCAGCGGCGCGATGCGCGCGAGATGCTGGCGCGCAAGTACTTCGGTCGGCGCCATGATGACGGCCTGCCTGCCGCTTTCGATGACATGCGCGGCTGCGAGCAGCGCGACCAGCGTCTTGCCGGAGCCCACATCGCCTTGCAGGAGGCGCAACATGCGCTCATCCGAGGAAAGATCGTGCGCGATTTCTTCTGTTGCGCGACGTTGTGATTCCGTGAGCGAAAACGGCAATGCCGCTTCGATCTTCGCACGAAGCACGCCTTCAGCGCGATGCGCGCGGCCCGGATCGCGTTTCATGTCGCTGCGGACGAGAGCGAGCGCGAGTTGGTGCGCGAGCAGTTCGTCATAGGCGAGACGCGAGCGGTATCTGCCGATGGGCTCGATATCCTGCGGCTCGTGCGGCCTGTGCAGATGTTCGAGCGAGGCGCGGAAGCCGCCGAACTGCTTCGTCTTCAGGAAAGCGCCGTCGATCCATTCCGGAAGCTCGCTCAACTTGTCGCATGCGGCTGTACCGGCACGGCGCACCATCGCATTCGAGAGCCCCTCTGTCAGCGGATAGACGGGCTCGACGGCGGCGAGTTTCGCGAGGCCGGCTTCATCGACCACACGGTCGGGGTGCGTCATTTGCAGCCGCCCGTCATAGAGAATGGCTTTGCCCGATACGAAACGTTTCTCGCCAACGGGCAGCATTTTCTCAATCCGCTCGCGGGGCATGCCGAAGAAGACGAGCTCGATGTCGTTGGTTTCGTCATGCGCCAGCACGCGATGCGGAGCGCGTCCGCGTGGGGGCGCAGGCTTGTGCTTGTCGATATGCACTTCGACCGTGACGATGCTGTCGGGCTGCACATCCTTGAGCTTCGGTCTCGCGCGGCGGTCGATGGCGCTGTGCGGCAGATGGAACAGCGCGTCGATGAAGCGCGGCTCCTCGCGGCCGAACAGGCGCGCGAACAGCGCCAGGAATTTCGGGCCGATCCCGGAAAGACCCTTCAGGCCGGCAAACAGAGGATTGAGCACGGGCGGACGCATCTTCATCCCAAATTGGCGGAACGATCCGCGCGGCGCAACCATGCGCGAAACGCGCTTGAAATGAAGCTTTGCGCGCGGCTATAGAGGCTCGCCCGGCACGTCCGGGCTTTTGGCGTTGGAGCGAACCGTGGGCGAAGAAGAAAATCCGTTGGACGACCGCAGGAAGCGATTGCGTTTCCGTGCCTGGCATCGCGGGACGCGCGAGATGGATCTCGTGCTTGGGCGGTTCGTAGACGCGAACGTCACGGCGCTGAGCGACGATGAAATCACGGCGCTCGAAGTCCTGATGGAAGTCCCCGATCCGGAACTTTATTTGTGGATCGCTGGGACCGCAGATGTGCCTTCGAACTACGATACCGCGATTTTCCGCAAGGTCGTCGCATTCCACAGGAACGGGCCGAAGTGAACGCGCGGCCCGATACCTCGCGCGCGGCACTGCTGCCGCAGCAGCCGCTGACGATCGCAAACGTGCCGGAAGGCGCGAACGGTCTTGTCATCGGCGATCTGGCCCGCGCGCACTTCGCGCGGACGGGAGCCGCGAAGCGGATGCTCGTCGTCTGCCGCGATGCCGAGCGGATGAACGCGCTCGCGGCAAACCTGCAATTCTTCGCGCCCGAGCTTGCCGTTCTACAGTTCCCCGCATGGGACTGTCTGCCGTTCGACCGCGTCTCGCCGATTGCCGAGATCGGCGCACGGCGGATGACCACGCTTACGAAACTCGCGGCGGACGAGCACGAGGCCATCGTGCTGACGACCGTGAACGCGGTGTTGCAGCGGACCCCGCCGAAGGAGTTTGTGGCCAAGGCGTCGCTCTACCTGAAGCCGGGCATGAACGTCGCCTTCGACAATATCGTCACCTGGCTTGAAGAGAACGGCTACAGCCGCGCCTCGACCGTTCGCGATACCGGCGACTATGCTGTGCGCGGCGGTATCATCGATCTCTATGCGCCGGGCGGGATCGGCGCGGTGCGCCTCGATTTCTTCGGCGACAGCATCGAGACCATCAAGAGCTTCGACGCACAGACCCAGCGCTCCACGGATGTACTTTCCACGCTGGAACTGATTGCGAACAGTGAATTCAAGCTGGCGCCCGAAACGATCTCGAATTTTCGCAAGGAATACACGGCGATCTTCGGCGGCAATACCCGCGACGACGCGCTCTACGAAGCGGTGAGCGCGGGCCGGCGCTATCCCGGCATGGAGCACTGGCTGCCGCTGTTCCACTCGAAGCTTGCAACGCTGTTCGATTACCTGCCCGGAGCGCCGCTCGTCCTTGAGCCGCTAGTCGAGGAAGCAGCACAGGAGCGCCACGATCAGGTCAAGGATTACTACGAGGCCCGCAAGGAGGCGTTCGAGGCAGGCCAGTCGCCGCTCTACAAACCACTGCCGCCTGAACGCCTCTACCTCACCGAGAAGGAATGGAAGCGTAGCCTTCAGGAAATCGCACTCGCGCGGATCACGTCCTTTAGCGTGCCTGATACGGGCCGCGTTCTGGATTCGGGAATCCGCCCGGGCCGCAGCTTCGCTCCGGAACGTGCCGGACAGACTGAAAGCTTATTTGGCGCGGTCGTCGCGCATGTCGAGGCGAAACAGGCCGAAGGCAAGCGAACGGTGATCGCGACCTGGAGCGAAGGCTCGCGCGAGCGGTTGCAGCAGGTGCTTGCCGATCACGGTCTCGAGCGTAGCGAAGCGGTCGCTCGCTGGGCGGATATCGAGAAACTCGCTGCACAGACTTCCGGCTTCGCGCTGCTCGGTCTCGAATCCGGCTTCGAGACTGAGAGTGTCGGGATCGTCAGCGAGCAGGACATCCTCGGCGATCGGTTGGGCAGGCCACAGCGCCGCCAGAAGCGCGCACAGGATTTCATCGCCGAACTTACGAGCCTGAATGCCGGCGATCTCGTCGTCCACGTCGATCATGGTATCGGCCGTTTCATCGGGCTCAAGTCCATCGAAGCGCTCGGCACGCCGCACGACTGTCTAGAAATCCACTACGCCGACAACAATCGCCTGTTCCTTCCGGTCGAAAATCTCGAACTGCTTTCCCGCTACGGCTCCGAAGATACCGGCGCGGAGCTTGATCGCCTCGGCGGCGCGGGCTGGCAAAACCGCAAAGCGCGGCTTAAGCAGCGCATCCGGGAAATGGCGGCGGCACTCGTGAAGATCGCGGCCGCGCGCAGCCTTCACGACGCACCGAAGTTCACCGTGCCCGAAGGCCTCTACGACGAATTCTGCGCGCGCTTTCCTTACGACGAGACGGAAGATCAGCGCGCCGCGATCGATGCCGTGATCGACGATCTGGGCCAAGGGCGGCCGATGGATCGGCTCATCTGCGGCGACGTCGGCTTCGGCAAAACCGAAGTCGCGCTGCGCGCCGCGTTTCTCGCCGCGAGCAACGGCGCGCAAGTCGCGGTCGTGGTGCCCACTACGCTGCTCGCGCGGCAGCACTTCAAGACCTTCTCGGAGCGCTTCCGCGGCTTTCCGATGCTGATCGGACAGGCGAGCCGGCTCGTTTCGTCAGCAGATATCGCAAAGACCCGCGCAGGCCTCGCCGACGGCTCGATCGACATTGTGATCGGCACGCATGCGCTCCTCGCAAAGACCGTGCAATTCAAGAATCTCGGTCTCGTGATCGTAGACGAAGAGCAGCATTTCGGCGTCGCGCACAAAGAGCGCATGAAGGAACTGCGCACCGAAGTCCATGTACTGACACTGACCGCCACTCCGATTCCGCGCACGCTGCAACTCGCGCTGACCGGAGTCCGCGAGCTTTCGTTGATCGCATCGCCGCCCGTGGACCGGCTTGCGGTGCGTACATTCGTCTCGCCGTTCGATCCGCTCATCCTGCGCGAGGCGCTCCTGCGCGAGAAGTATCGCGGCGGACAGGCCTTCTATGTCTGTCCGCGCATCGAGGATCTCGCCGCGCGGCAGCAATATCTCGACGAGCACGTGCCGGAAATCCGCTGTGCCGTCGCGCATGGCCAGATGCCGGCGACCGAGCTTGAGCGCATCATGACGGATTTCTACGACGGCAAGTTCGATGTGCTCTTGTCTACGACCATCGTGGAATCCGGTCTCGATATCCCGACTGCAAATACGCTTGTCGTTCATCGTGCCGACCGCTTCGGTCTTGCGCAGCTCTATCAGTTGCGCGGGCGTGTCGGCCGCTCGAAGACGCGCGCCTATGCGCTGCTCACCGTTCCGGCCGACAAGCCGATCACACCGCAGGCGGAGCGGCGGCTCAAAGTGCTGCAATCGCTCGACCAGCTCGGCGCGGGCTTCGAACTCGCTTCGCACGACCTCGACATCCGCGGCGCGGGCAACCTGCTAGGCGAGGAGCAGTCCGGGCACATCCGGGAAGTCGGCTACGAACTCTATCAGGAAATGCTGGAAGAAGCGGTGATGATGCTGAAGGCCGGCGTCACCGAGCCTGCGAGCGAGAAATGGTCGCCGCAGATCAATGTCGGCGCGCCGGTCATGATCCCGGACGAATACGTTCCCGATCTTACCGTCCGTCTCGGGCTGTATCGTCGCCTCGCCGAACTCGACGACATGAACGCAATCGACCAGATGGCCGCGGAAATCATCGACCGCTTCGGGCCGATGCCCGACGAGGTGAAGACGCTTCTGGAAATCGTCGCGATCAAGTCGCTGTGCCGCGCCGCGAATATCGCGAAGTTCGAAGCCGGCGCGAAAGGCGCGGTCATCAGCTTCCGCGACAACCGTTTCGAAAATCCGGAAGGCCTCATGACGTGGATCGCGAAGGAGGGCTCCACCGCGCGCGTGCGGCCCGATCAGTCGCTCGTCATCCTGCGCGGCTGGGATCGTATGGAACCGCGGATCAAGGGCGCGCGGCGGCTGCTCGAAACCTTCGCAACGCTCGCGCAGCCGAAGAAAGCGGCCTAGCGCAGCGCCTCGAGCGCCTGATCGATGGCGGACCAGATCACTTCGGGTTCCTGCGCGCCCGAGAGCGCGACCTTGTTGCCGAAGACGAAGAACGGCACGCCGCCGATTCCGCTCGCGGAAGCGGCCTGCGCCTGGCGCGCGACGAGCGCTTCGTCGCGGTCGGAGGCGAGATCGGCGCTGACTTGCGCGGCATCCATGCCGGCGCGTGCAGCGGCTGCCGCGAGGTTCGAACGATCCGCGAGATCGACGCCCTTCACGAAGAAGTCGAAGAAGATGTTCTCGACGACGGCAGCTGCCTTTCCTTGCTCGCTTGCCCATCCGATCAGCCGGTGCGCGTCGAGCGTGTTCGGCTGCACTTCGATTTTGCCGAAATCAAAATTAATGCCGACGGTTTTCCCGAGGCCGGTCAGGCGCTCGTGGCCCGGCGTGATCTTGTCGACGCCGCCGAACTTCCCGGTGATATAATCGATGCGCGGCTTTCCGGCGCGCGGCACTGTCGGGTCGAGAAAGAACGGGCGCCAGCGAATTTCTGCTTCGATGTCTTTGCGTGCGGCGAGCGCAATCTCAAGCCTCCGCTTTCCGACGTAACACCAAGGGCAGACAACGTCGGACACGACATCGATGGTAAGCGCGGTCGCCATACGGAACTCCTCAGCCGGCTTTCGCTTTTATGGTCTGGGCAGTCCGGACGGAAGCGGCAACAATGCGTGGCAGTCCTGCATCGAGGAGCGCCTTCGCGGTTTCCGCCGGGCGGTCGCTGGTGATGACTAGTCTCGTGCCGATCAGCGAGGCATGCTCGACCGTCACTTCGGAAATCAGCGCCGATGCACGAACCCGCCGCTCCAGATCGAACAGATCGAAACGAAGTCCACCGATCGCAACCAATTCCGCAGGCGCGATGACGTAAAGCCCGCCGTTGCTGGCCGGTTTCGTCGAATAGCCGGAGTCGAGCCATGCTTCTTCGCGAAGCGCGTCTTTGGGCACCATCGCTCCGCGCAATTGCAGGCGGCCTTTTTCGACGGATGTCTCGGCGATCACCGGCGCGGCTTCGCCGGTGTTGCCGGCCCGGATCGCGCCGAGCGGGATTGCTTCCACGATCCCGCGTTCCCGGCGCGGCATAGCGATTACCGCAGCTTCGCCGACTGCAATCACATCCACCACGGTCTTCGCGTTGAGCGCGGGAAATGACGTCTTCGCGCTGGTACCGGCGAAATGCACGGCGAATACGGAAGCCACAGCCTGTTCTGCGTGTGCCGCCAGCGACGGCACGAGGCTCGCAGTCGCGATCAGGTGTGTTTGCCCATCGAATGCCACGGCCCCTTTTGCCGGCAGATCGCCGAGCAGCGTAAGCGTACCGCCGCTCAATAGCCACGGCACGAGTGCCGTCGCGAGACCGGCAAAATTTGCAAACGACAAAGCAGAAACGATCTTTTCACCCGGCCGCACGTCGCCTGCGAGCATCGAGCCGAGCCCTGCGGCGAGCAGTTCCTCGTCGCTGTGAAGCACAAGCGCGATGCCGCCGCCTGAGGGTTGCATCGTTCCGATCCCCGCAGCCGAAGCTTCTGCGAGGGTTGCGCCGGGCAGCAAAGGTTCGTCATGCGTGGCGTCCGACAACGGCAACACACCGTCGGGCAAGGGAGCGCCGAACGCGCAGGGAAAGCTAAGCTCGAACACTTCGATGGCGACGTCGGCGGCGAGTTCGGGAAGCCGTTCGGGCCTGAAGTTCGCGGTCGTAATCATGGCAGCGATCTCGGCCTCGCGGCAGGCGCGAACGAGATCGGATTTTCTCCATGCCACCGGCATCGGCACGGGAACGTGGCCGCAACGCATCACCGCAAGCAGCGCGATCGCGAGTTCGCGGCCATTCGGCAGGAGAAGCGCGACCGCGCTCTTCTGCGGCATGCCGAAGGAAGCGATCTGTGCGGCCACGTTCGCAACCGCGTTCGATGTCTGCTTGTAGGTGAGGGTGGTGCCGTCGGGATCGCGCAGGGCGCATTGCTCTTCGCGCAGCGAAACATTCCGCCGGAACAGCGCATCGAGCGAAACCTTCGGGACCACATCGTTCATTGTGAGGCCCGCTTCTGCCACCAGACTTCCGGCAGCACGCCCTGGTTCGGCAACGCTTCCGGCCGCTCGATACGTGCCCAGCGTGCGAGCCATAGTTTGGGCAGATGAAAAAGAGGAATGACGTAAGCCCCGGAGATCAGGACACGGTCGAGTGCCCGCGCAGCAGTCGTCATGTCCTCCAGCGATTTGGCGCGAAGCATGGCGGCGATTGCAGCGTCCGCGGCTTCGCTTTTCATGCCCATGTAGTTGCGGGTCGCGGGTTCGCCTGCGCTTCGCGATCCGAAGTAGAAATATTGCTCGTTGCCGGGCGAGAGCGACTGCTGCCACGTCACCGGGATCATGTCGAAGTCGTAGTTCTGGCGGCGCGCTTCGAACTGTCCGCCCTCGACGAGACGAACGATGGCGGTGATGCCCGCGCGCCGCAGCATCGTCGAATAGACGGTCGCGATCCGTTCGTCCTCGCGCTTGGTCACGAGAATTTCGAACCGGAACGGCGTGCCATCTGACTTGCGCACAAGCGTTCCGTCACGGAACGACCATCCCGCTTCGGAGAGGAGCGCGAACGCGCGCCGGAAGCGGTCGCGGTCGTGCCCGCTGCCATCGGAGCGTGACGGTTGATACGCGCCGCTCATCACGTCCGCGCGAACCTCGCCGCCGAAAGAAGCAAGCAGCGCACGCTCGCCGGCGCTTGCTGGCAGTCCTCTGGAGGACAGAACCGAGCCTTCGAAAAAGCTCGCCGTGCGCGCATAGAGCGAATGAAACAGCTTCGCGTTCATCCACTCGAAGTCGAACAGTTCGTTCATGGCTTCGCGAACGCGCAAATCCCGAAACAGCTCGCGGCGCGTATTGAAGACGAATGCGAACATCGGCTTCGGCGTTGCCGTTGCGATTTCTTCGTGGATCAGTGCGCCGTCCTGAGCGGCCGGAAAGTCATAGGCGCTCACCCAGCGTCCCGGATCGTCCTCGATGCGGAAATCATAGAGACCGCGCTTGAATGCTTCGAGCCAGCTTGTGGAGTCACGGTAAAATTCGAAACGCAGTTCGTCGAAGTTGAAATGGCCACGGTTCACGGGAAGATCGCGGCCCCAGTAACCGCTGTTGCGCTTCAGCACGACGGCGTGTCCGGCCCGAACCTCGGCGACCGTATAGGGTCCGCTGCCCGGCGCGATGGATAGCGATGGCTCATCGAACCGCTCGGCATCGGTCGCATGCCGCGGCAGCACCGGCAGCAGGGCAAGAATAAGCGGCAACTCGCGGTCGCCCGCTTCGCCGAAAGCGAAGCGCACTTTGTCCTGCGATAATTTTTCGGCTTTGAGGACCTTGCTGTAATACAGCCGGTGATTGGGGCGGCCTTTTTCTCGCAGCAGATTCCACGAGAACAGCACGTCGTCGGCTGTCACGGGCTGGCCGTCGGAGAATCTCGCCCGCGGATCGATGGTGAAGATGACGAAGCTTCGCGTTTCGTCGGTCTCAATCGCACTCGCGATCAGTCCGTAGAGCGTGAACGGCTCGTCCTGGGAGCGAACCATCAGGCTTTCGACCACATAGCCCCTGATCTGCTGGAACGGATTGCCCCTGATCACGAAGGGATTGATGCTGTCGAACGTTCCGAGAATTCCCTGTGTAAGGCTGCCGCCTTTAGGCGCTTCGGGGTTTGCGTATTTGAAGTGGCGAAAGTCCGCGGCGTAAGCCGGCTCGCCGTGCATGGCCAGCGCATGACGCGGGCCGGCTGCCATAACCGCATCCGAGGCGGCGATCAGGCACAAGAAAAGGGCAGCCCGAGCGGAGTACCGCCGCGCCGAATCGCGGATCAGGGCCATGATCCCCACAGCGAGACGCGCTCCCTTTTTGTTACAGATCGAATCGCCGACGCCGCGTAGGACCTTATCACGCAGCCTCGAGGAAACCCTTGCGTAGCGCCACTGTCTCGCCTTATTTGCCGCAGACAGGGTGCAGAACAAATCAGCACAGCGCGGGCCGGTGCCCGGTCTGGCTAGCCGCCGGGTCAGTACGAGTAGCGGCCGAAATCACAGGGGAAATATTCTATGAAGTCTCGTTTGTTTACCGCGCTGGTGTGTGCGCTCGTGATCGCTGGAATCGGCTCCGCGGGCGTCATCGGCTCCGCGGACGTGGCGTTCGCGCAGGAAAAGAAAAAGGCCGACGCGAAGAAGAAGGAAGAGGCGCCGAAGCAGGAACAGCGCGTCGGCGTTTCGCCGTGGCTCAAGATCTGTCAGCCGGCCGACGACAAGTCGAAGGGCGGCTGCACCATGTTCCAGCAGCTCGGCTCCGAAACCGGCCAGCTCCTCGCGGTCGCGCAGGTGATCGAGGAGAAGCAGGAAAAGGGCGTGAACCGCGCCTTCCGCATCAACCTGCCGCTGGGCTTCGCGTTGCAGCCGGGTATCCGCATCGTGATCGACAAGTTCGATCCGATCGAAGGCAAGTACGTGATCTGCGTGCAGGGCACCTGCATCGCCGAATCCGCCGTCACCGAAGCCTTCGTGGACGCGCTCAAGAAGGGCAAGGTCCTCACGGTTCAGGTCGTGAACATGGAAAACCGTGTCGCGAGCATGTCGTTCGATCTGGCGACGTTCGCCAAGGCCTATGACGGTCCTCCGGTCGATCCGAAGGAATTGCAGGCAAAGCGCAAGGCGCTCGACAACGATGTGAAGAACGAGGCCAAGGACGTTCTTCAGCAGCACCTTCAGAAGGGCAAGAAGTAAGTTCTTCGGTATAAAAATAGAAAACGGCGCGTCTCTGACGCGCCGTTTTTCTTTTCGCAGCCTGTGTTAGTTCGCCCGTCCGCGGGCCCGGTAGTTTCCTTCGCCGTCCATCTCGAATTTTTCCTCGAGGTCGGGATGGCGGAGCGGCTCGCCGGATTCGTCAGGCAGAAGGTTCTGCTCCGAAACATAAGCCGAGTATTCGGTCTCGGCGTTCTCGGCGAGCAGGTGATAGAACGGCTGGTCTTTCGACGGACGCATGTGTTCCGGGATCGAAAGCCACCACTCCTCGGTATTGTTGAACGTCGGATCGACGTCGTAGATCACGCCGCGAAACGGGTAGAACCGGTGGCGGACCACCTGTCCGATCCGGTATTTCGCCTCGCGCGGTATGGCGGTGTCCTTTCGCATGACCAAGTCATAAACCAAGGTGCCGATCAGGCCAAACCCGCTAAGTCGCAAGCCGGGATGGGCCGCTATTCAGCAGCGTACCCGGAGGGCCTTCGGCACAATTTCGAAGGTCGCGGGCAGGGAGCCCGGCGCTTCGCCCTCCACATCGAGGTAGATCGGCACATTGGAAACCGGCTTCGCCTCGACCCTGCGCCCGCGAAACACCGAAACATTGGGATGATCGATATGCGCCCCCGAGTAGAGCAGGCGCATGTCGAAGATCGTAAGCCGCGGCTCCTGCCTGACCACGACCACATCGAAATGACCGTCGTCCAGCGCGGCGTTCGGCGCCATTTTCATTCCGCCGCCGAAGTACCGCCCGTTGCAGATCGCCGCGGTGCAGACGTTCTCCGAAACCGTTTCGCCGTCGATGGTGATCTCGACCTTGCAGCCCTGATACTTCCTGAGTTCGAGAAAGCTGTTCCACAGGAACGAGAACTTGCCGCCGAGCATCTTCGAGTAGCGTGCAGCGTTCACCGCGCGAACGACTTCCCCTGAGAACCCGAAACTCGAGATGTTGTTGAACCAGCGCAGCGCGGGGGCGCCATCCGGGCCGGTGTAGCGCAGGCGACCGAGATCGATGATCTGCGTTCGTCCATGCTTTAGGTTTTCGATCGCGGCCTGCACGCCCTTCGGCAGATCGAAGGAGCGGCGGAAGTCGCCGCCCGTTCCGTACATCACGAAGCCGAAGGTCACGTCGTTCGCAGGAGCGCTCTCGCCGTTGCAAAACCCGTTCACCGCTTCGTTTACGGTGCCGTCGCCGCCGACGGCGATGACGCTTTTTGCTCCGGCGGCAATCGCGCCGCGGACCAGCGTCGTGACTTCGCCGGGCTTCGTGGATAGCGCCGAGTCAAATGGACCCAGCGCGGCCTGAAGTTCTCTCGATATTTTCGGCCAGTGTTTGCCCGCTCCGCCGCCAGCGGCGGCCGGGTTCACGACGACGAAAGTCTTCATTGGCGTACTGTGGCTCCCCCCGGCGGGAAGCCTAGCAGACCGCGCTAGAGGTTGTAGAGGTTCGCGCGGGCCGGATCTTTCTCGGCGACGAGCTTCGCGAGATCGACCATGACCTTGGCCTGCTTCCAGGTTGCGTCGTCGAGCATCTTGCCGTCGACGAGCGCGACCCCCATGCCGTCAGGCATCGCGTCGATCGCCTTCTTGGCAAAGGCGACTTCCTGCGGGTCGGGGCTGAACACCTTCTTCGCGATTTCGATCTGGGAAGGATGCAGCGACCACGCGCCGAGACAGCCTTGCAGGAAGGCGTTGCGGAACTGCGCTTCGCAGGCTTCGGGGTCCGCGAAGTCGCCGAACGGACCATAGAACGGCTTGATCCCGTTCGCAGCGCAGGCATCGACCATCTTCCCGATGGAGTAGTGCCAGAGGTCCTGCTGATAACGGGCGCGTCCGGGCTTTCCTTCCTCGGCGTCCGCCACGACCTGGTAGCCCGGATGACCGCCGCCGACGCGCGTCGTCTTCATACCGCGGGAAGCGGCGAGATCGGCGGGGCCGAAACTCATGCCGTGCATGCGCGGCGAGGCGCTCGCAATCGCATCGACATTCATCACGCCTTCGGCGGTTTCGAGAATGGCGTGGATGAGGATCGGTTTCTTGACCTTGTGCTTCGCTTCGAGCTGCGCGAGCAGCTGATCGAGATAGTGAATGTCCCACGGACCATCGACCTTGGGCAGCATCACGACATCGAGCGCATTGCCGACTTCGGCTACGATGTCGACGAGATCGTCGAACGCCCAGGGGCTCGCAAGCGAATTGCACCGGATCCAGAAGCCGGTCGAGCCGAACTTCACGTTCTTGCCGACCGAGATCACGCCATTGCGCGCGGCGTCTTTGCTGTCGGCGGGAATTGCATCTTCGAGATTGACGAGAACGACGTCGACCTGCTTCGCGAGGTCAGGCACTTTCGAGAGCACCTTCTCGTTGTGCCCGGGGACGAACTGGATCACGCGCTCGAGCCGAACCGGCAGCTCGCGGAGCGGCTCCGGCGCTCCCATCGCCAGCGGTTTGTAGAAATTTCTCGGCAGACGCGAGACGCTCATCGAAGTCCCCCTGGTTCGCTTCAGGAAACGTTTAGCCGAGCCCCGGGCGCGGGGCTAGTGCGCTGCAACATGAGTTGACCGGCTCAAAAGCCCGGTCAATAGGTGCCTTCCCAAAGTCCGCCCGGAATCGCGTCATGGCCGACATTCTCAGTCTTGCACTCCCGTTCTTCGGCCTGATCGCGCTCGGCTTCGTCAGCGGCAAGATCGGAAAGATCCCCGAAGACGGCATGGCGTGGCTGAACTTCTTCATCCTCTACGTCGCATTGCCGGCGCTGTTCTTTCAGCTGATTTCGCGCACGCCGATCGAGGAACTGGCAAACTGGCGTTTCGTGATTGCGACGACGCTGTGCACTTTCATTTCCTTCGTACTCGCATTCCTCGTCGGCCTGTGGGCGCGGGGAGGAAATTGGCCCGAAGCCACGATCGCGGGAGTAGTCGGGTCTTACGCGAACGTCGGCTACATGGGCCCGGGTTTGACGCTCGCGGCACTCGGCCCGCAGGCGACGGTGCCGACGGCGCTCATCTTCACCTTCGACTCGACTTTGTTTTTCGCGCTGGTGCCGTTTCTGATGGCCTCGGCCGGCGTCGAAAAAAGAGGGTTTGCCACGACTTCCCTGTTCGTGCTGCGCCGCGTCTTCACGCACCCTTTCATCGTCGCGACCATTCTCGGTGTGATCGCCGCCTGGGCGCATTGGACGCCGCCGGTCGCGATCGACAAAATGCTCGAGTTTCTGAAGAACGCCGCCGCGCCCTGCGCGCTGTTCACGCTCGGCGTGACGGTCGCGCTCAGGCCTTTCACAGGCATCCCGCGTGAAGTGCCGGCGCTGCTCATCATCGGGCTGCTGCTCCACCCGCTGCTGGTGTGGTTCGTGCTCGGTACGATGGGCAACCTGAACCCGGTATGGGTCTATACCGCGGTCTTGATGGCGGGCCTGCCGCCTGCGCTCAACGCCTTCATCATGGCGCGGCAGTACAACGCTTATATCGAGGAATCTTCCAACGGGATTCTGATCGGCACCATCGCTTCGGTGTTGACGGTTACTGCTTTGCTCTATCTGATTGAGCGGAAGCTGTTACCAGTCGTCCTGTTTCAATGAGCACGCACGAACCGCCGCTTAAAGGCATTCTCGTCGCCGATTTCACTACCCTCTTGCCCGGCCCCGTCGCGACCCTGATGCTCGCGGAAGCGGGCGCCGATGTCGTCAAGGTCGAAAAGCCGGGTGGCGAAGACATGCGCGCCTATCCGCCGCAATGGGACGGCGTCTCGGCGGCGTTTGCGATGCTGAATAGAGGCAAGCGAAGCCTCGTCGTCGATCTCAGAACGGATGAGGGCCGCAAGGCCGCGCGCGAACTCGCAGCCAAAGCCGACGTGCTGGTCGAGCAGTTCCGGCCCGGCGTCATGCAGAAGCACGGGCTCGGCTACGACGAGCTTTCGAAAATCAATCCGAAACTGATCTATTGCTCGATCACGGGCTACGGCCAGTCCGGCCCGAAGCGCGACGAGGCGGGACACGATATCAACTACATCGGCTCGACCGGATTGCTTTCGCTCGCTCCGGGCCCGCTGGAGAATCCCGTCGTGCCGCCCGCGCTGATCGCAGATATTGCGGGCGGAACGTTTCCCGCCGTTCAGAACATCCTGCTTGCTTTGATCGCGCGCGGAAAAACCGGGAAGGGCGCCTATATCGATATTGCGATGGCGGACGCCATGTTCACTTTCGCCTGGATGGCGCTCGCGACCCTGCATGCAACCGGCAAGCAATCAGGTCCTGCTTCGCTCAGCACCACGGGCGGCTCTCCGCGCTATCAGATCTATCCCACGAAAGACGGCAAGCTCGTCTGTTGTGGCGCGCTGGAGCAGAAATTCTGGATGGCGTTCTGCGGTGTGATCGGACTGCCGCAGGAACTGACCAACGACTTCAAAAATCCGGCCGCCACGAAACAGGCGGTGCGCGAGATCGTCGCGAAGGAAACCGCTGCGCATTGGAAGCCGAAGTTTGCTGCCGCCGACTGCTGCGTGACGATCATGGCGACGCTCGAAGAGGCGCTTGCCGACGAACACTTCGTGAAGCGGGGACTGTTCACGGAACAGGTGTCTTCGTCAGGCGGAGATAAAATGCTCCCGGCGCTTCCCGTACCGATCGCGCCGGAATTCCGGGCAAAAGGTCCGCGGACCTGGCCCCGCATCAAGTAGTCAGGCGGCCGCGAGCAGGACCACGGCGAAGGGAAACTCCTTGTCGGTCCACATTTGATCCATGCGCCAGCCGGCGCTCTCGGCTAATGCGCGGAGGGACGCGGGCGTGAACTTGTAGGAATTTTCCGTGTGGATGGTTTCGCCGTCGGCAAACTCGAAGCACCGGCCGTTAACCGCCACGGCCTGCTCTTTTTCGCTGACCAGATGCATCTCGATACGGCTCTGCTCCGCATTCCAGATGGCGAGATGATGAAACGAACATTCGTCGAAATCCGCGCCGAGTTCTCGATTGATGCGTGACAGGAGATTGAGATTGAACTGCGCGGTGACGCCGGCGCGATCGTTGTAGGCCGCGCGCAGCACTTTTTCGTCCTTCACGAGATCGGCGCCCAGAACGAACTTCGCTTCGCTTCCGAGCTGCCTGCCTGCGCGGGCGAGAAATTCGCGGCCGCCTTCGGGGCCGAGATTGCCGATCGTAGAACCCGGGAAAAACCCTGCCTTCGTCCCGTTCCTGACCGCGGCGGGCAGCGACAGTTCGGCGGTAAAGTCGCCGACGAGGGGAACTACGTCGATCCGCGGGTAGTCGGCGGAAAGCGCATCGGCTACGCCGAGCAGAAACTCCTCGCTGATGTCCATTGCAACGTAGGATCTAAGTTGAGGCAGCGCATCGAGAACGATCCGCGTCTTCCGGCTTGCACCGCTGCCGTACTCAATCAGATGTGCCACACCGGAAAGGCGATCAGGCAGTTCCGGCGCGATCCGGGAGAGCAGTGAAGTCTCGGTTCGCGTCGGATAGTATTCCGGCAGGTCGCAGATCCGGTCGAAGAGTTGCGAGCCGCGCTCATCGTAAAAATACTTCGGCGGAATCGCTTTCTGCGAGAGCGAAAGACCGGCGACCACGTCGTCGCGAAAGGCTTTGTCTGCAACCTTGTCGAGCATGCGTCAGCGCTCCAGATCGTGCGCAAGGCGAAGGCCGCTGAACTGCCAGCGCTGATGCGGATAGAAAAAGTTGCGATAGGTCGGCCGAATATGTCCTTCCGGGGTCGCGCACGAACCGCCGCGCAGCACGAACTGGTTCACCATGAACTTGCCGTTGTATTCGCCGACGGCACCAGGCACCGCGCGAAATCCCGGATAGGGCTGGTAGGGGCTTGCGGTCCATTCCCATACGTCGCCGAACATCTGATGCAGCGGAACGCCGTTCGGCTTCGCGGGCAGCGGACGCAGCGCGCCCGTGCCGACGGTATTGCCCCTAACGGGCAGCCCAGCCGCGGCGATTTCCCATTCCGCTTCCCGCGGAAGACGCTTGCCGGCCCAGCGCGCGAAAGCATCGGCTTCGTAATAGCTGACATGGGCAACCGGCGCGGCGGGATTGACCGGGTGCAAGCCGCCGAGCGTCATCGAATGCCAGAGACCGTCGCGCTCCTCCCAGTAGAGCGGCGCGCGCCAGCCTTCCTCGCCGCATTTGTACCAGCCGTCCGAGAGCCACAGCGTGACGTTCTCGTAGCCGCCGTCGCGCATGAATTCGAGCCACTCGCCATTCGTGACGGCCCGGTCTGCGATTGCGAACGGCTGGAGATAGGTTTTGTGGCGCGGGCCCTCGTTGTCGTAGAAAAATCCTTCTCCTTCGAACCCGGTCTCGACGAGGCCGCCCTGAAATTCGACGAACTTCGCCGGCACTGCGTTCGCCGGTTCGTCCGTCTCGCGCTCGATATAGGCCGGCTTGATCGGGTTGCAGGAGAGGTGATGCAGCACGTCGGTGAGCAGCAATTCCTGATGTTGCTGCTCGTGATGACAGCCGAGCACGATCAGCGTCGAAAGCTCGCTTTGCTTGTTGCCTGCATCCCGCGAGATGAGCCTTTTCATCGCTGCGTCGACGTGCTCGCGGTAGCGCCCGATTTCCTCGACCGAGGGACGGCTCAGCAACCCGCGCTGCGGACGAGGGTGCCGTGCGCCCATTGCCTCGTAGTAGGAGTTGTAGAGAAAATTGAATCGCTCATCGAACGGCCGGTATTCCGGATCGAACGCCTTGAGTACGAAGGCCTCGAAGAACCATGTCGTATGCGCGCGGTGCCATTTTACAGGGCTCGCATCCGGCATCGATTGTAAAATTTGATCTTCGGGGGATAGCGGTTCGGCGAGCTTCTCGGTATCGCCACGTACGCGGCGATATTCGCGCAGAAGTTCATCGGTCGATGGCGCGGCAGCCGGCACGGTCATGGCGAAGCCTTTGGGTATGGCGTTGGCGATGATGCAGTCGGTCGGACATTGTGGCCGCTTTCGCACACGGCGCGGAAATCACAATCTCCGGAGATAACCCCGCAAACACGACTCTTGGATGCAGAAATCGTTCCGCCTTGCGGGCTTTTCGTAGAAAAATTACGCGCTTTTCGTTCGCGAGGCGTCCGTAGGCCCGTGACCGAGCCCGCCGCGCATAAGGCTACGGCGCAAGAATGGAATGCGGGACGCAATTTCCAGCCCCAGCCCACGCGCAAGATGCACGGGTAGAAATTCCGTGAGCAGCGAGCGGCCGAGCAATTCAACTGCCGCTGCGCGGCTGCGAATGTCTGCGCGCCGGTTCAGATCGTAGGCAGCAATAACAGACTGCGACCCCGGATCGAGGCCTTGCCGGAGCGCTTCGCCTCCGAGCCGCGCGATTTCGGCGGCATCGCGAATACCGAGATTCAATCCCTGCGCGCCGATCGGCGGAATGACGTGGCCGGATTCTCCGGCCAGCGCGACCCGTTTGTCCGCGAAGCGATCCGCGATCTCGACGCCGAGCGGGAAGATGCCGCGCGGCCCGTCCACCTGAACTTCTCCGACGAGAAAGTGAGACTTCTCCTCGATCTCACGGGAGAGTTCGTCCGGCGATGCCGTCCGCAACCGCTCCGCGTCCTCCGCACGGCATACCCAGACGAGGCTGGAACGCATGCCCTGAAGCGGCACCAGCGTGAAGGGCCCGCTCTCGGTGTGAAACTCGGTCGAGATGTCGTTATGAGGCCGCGTGTGGGACAGGTTCAGCGCGATGGCATGCTGCGGTAGCGGCCGCTTGCTCGTGCCTATTCCCGCTGCCTGCCGGCAAAGCGAATTGCGGCCATCTGCTGCGACGATCAGGCGGGTTTCAAGAGAAATGCCATCGGCAAGCGTTACCCGCGCAAGGTCTTCGGTGATGCCGATACTTTTCGCCGCCTGTTCGATGACGAGCAATCGCGGATGATCGAGATTGGCACGCAGGACGGTGAGAAGAGTTTCGTTCGCGATGTTGTAGCCGAAGGCATCGAGACCGATCTCCGCCGCATCGAACAACACTTCCGGCGTCCGGATCAGCCGCCGCGTGCCGTCGGCAAGACGCAGCTTGCGGAGCGGAGCCGCCGCTCGCTCGATGAGCGTCCAGAGGCCGAGACCTTTTAGAATATCGACGGAGCTGCCGAGAAGGGCCGTCGTGCGATGATCCGTGTGCGGAGGCTTGGGCGCGAGCAGGGTGGTCTGCACGCCCTCGCGCGCCAGCGCGATAGCCGCGATGAGCCCGGCAGGGCCGCCGCCCACGACGATTGCATCCGATGCCGATGCGTTTCGATCCATGGCCGCAGTCTAGCGGACTTCGTGCCGAAATGCTGACATGTCGAAATGTCGCCGGGTCAAAAATATAGCCACGCCCAACGCGCGGGCGCATTTGCAGTGCATGTGCTGACGGCGTCAGGCGTGGGGTTCGGCCTGCTTGCGCTGATGGCTGCACACGGGCGGCAGTTCACGGAGATGTTTCTGTGGCTCGGCGTCGCACTTCTGGTTGACGGCATCGACGGCCCGCTGGCCCGGCGCCTGAACGTGAAAGAAGTGCTTCCGCACTGGTCCGGCTACGTACTGGACCTTGTCGTCGACTACCTGACTTACGTGGTCGTGCCGGTCTATGCACTGATCCTGAGCGGCCTTATTCCCGCTCCGCTCGGCCTCGTTGCGGGTGCCGCCATCGCAATTACGAGCGCGCTCTATTTTGCCGACGGGCGCATGAAGACCGAAGACGCCTTCTTTCGGGGCTTTCCGGCCGCATGGAACGTGGTCGTGTTCTATCTCTTGATCGGGAAACCGCCGTCCGGGGTCGCGCTCGGAATAATCGCCTTGTTATGCGCGCTGACCTTCATTCCGGTTCCCTTCGTCCATCCATTTCGCGTGTCACGGCTGCGTATCCTGACGATCCTGCTCTTGGCTGCATGGATGGCGCTTGCAGTCGCGGCGCTTGCATATGACCTATCCCCGCCGCAGCCTGTCTGGATCGGGCTCCTGGTGCTAGCGGTATACTTTCTCGGCGCAGGGATATTCCGGATCCGCGGCACATGAGCATCCCCGTATTCGACTGGATCGGCGATCCGTCCGCATGGGTCGCGCTGGTGACATTGATCGTGCTCGAGATCGTCCTCGGCATCGACAACGTCATCTTCATTTCGCTCCTGGTGCAGCGGCTCGGCAAGCAGGCGGCGAAGCGCGCGCGCCAGATCGGCTTGAGCCTCGCGCTCATTTTCCGCATCGCGCTCCTGTTTCTGCTCACATGGATTATCGCGCTGAAGGAGCCGGTGTTCTCGCTGTTCATGCGCGATTTCTCGTGGCGTGACATCGTTCTTTTCGCAGGCGGCGTGTTCCTGATTGTGAAGGCGACACAGGAGCTTCACAGCGCTGTCGAAGGCGAGAACGGAGAGAGCAAGCCGGCGGCGGCAGCCGGCGCGTTCTGGTCCATCATCGCGCAGATCATCCTGATCGATATGGTCTTCTCGGTGGATTCGATCATCACCGCGATCGGCCTCGCGGACGACATCGAGATCATGGTGATCGCCGTGCTGATCGCGATTGTCGTGATGTATCTCGCCTCGGGCTGGATCTCGGATTTCATCACGCGGCATCCGACTACGAAGGTGCTGGCGCTGGCATTTCTTCTGTTGATCGGTGTCGCGCTGGTCGCCGACGGTCTCGGCTTCAAGATCCCGCGCGGATACATCTATTTCTCGATGGCCTTCGCCGGTCTCGTGGAAGGCGTGAATATCGCGATGCGGAAGAATGCCCGCAAGGCGAAGACCGCGGTTGCGGCAGCACGAACGAGCGGAAGAAAAAGGAAGAAAGCGAAGCAGGGATGATGGACAAGAAAATTCTGCTGATCACGGGGGGCAGCCGCGGTATCGGGGCTGCGACTGCACGCATGGCCGCGCGTCAGGGTTATGACGTTGCGATCAACTATCTCGGCAACGAGAAGGCCGCGAACGAGGTCGTCGCCGACATCGAGAAAAGCAACGCCCGGGCTATCGCAATCCAGGGCGATATGGCGAATGAAACGGACATCCGAAAAATGTTCGAAGCGGTTGATAAGTTCGGCAAGCTCACGCATGTCGTGAACAACGCCGGCATCACCGGCAAGGCAGGACGTTTCGCGGAATCCGACCCCGCGATGATGCGGCAGGTGGTCGATGTGAACGTCACCGGAGCGATGATTGTTGCGCAGGAGGCCGTGAAGCGCATGTCGACGAAGTACGGCGGCAAGGGCGGCGCCATCGTGAACCTCGGTTCGATGGCGTCCACGCTCGGCTCGCCCGGCGAATATGTCTGGTATGCCGCCTCGAAAGGAGCGATCGACGCGCTCACCATCGGCCTTTCGCGCGAAGTCGCGGCGGAAGGCATTCGCGTCAATTCCGTTGCGCCCGGCCTGATCGACACCGAGATCCATGCGAGCGGCGGCCAGCCCGACCGGATCGCCCGGCTGCGCTCGATGATCCCGATGGGCCGGGAAGGCAAGGCACAGGAGGTCGCCGAAGCCATCCTGTATCTCTTGTCGGAACAGGCTTCCTACGTGGTGGGCACGAACGTGCGCATTTCGGGCGGGCGCTAGCGCAACCTCGTTTGCGCGTCCTAGCCCTCGTATGAGACAAGCAGAGCAGATAGAAAAATGGCCGCCAGATGCGGTCACTTGTGGAGGATGAAATGGCGTTTGCGGTTCGGGTTTATGAGCATGGCGGTCCGGAAGTTCTGAAGTATGAGGCAATTCAGTTGCCCGAGCCGGGTCCGGGTGAAGTCCGCATCAAGCAGACGGCCATCGGTCTCAATTTCATCGACACCTACTTCCGCACCGGCCTCTACAAGCCGGCTGCTTACCCGTTCACGCCCGGCAACGAAGGCGCCGGTGTGGTGCTTTCGCTAGGCAAGGGCGTAAAGGGCCTGAAGAAAGGCGACCGCGTCGCCTACGGCACCGTGCCGGGCTCATATGCGAGCGAGCGGAACGTCCCGGCCGACAAGCTCATCAAGCTGCCGAAGAAGGTAAGCGACAAGGCCGCGGCGGCGATGATGCTGAAGGGACTGACTGCGCAGTATCTGCTGCGCTCGCTTTTCAAGGTGAAGAAGGGCCACACCGTGCTGGTGCATGCCGCAGCAGGCGGCGTGGGTCAGATCCTGACCCAGTGGGCGCGTGCGCTCGGCGCGACCGTGATTGCAACCGTGGGTTCGAAGGATAAAGCCGTACTCGCGAAGAAGAACGGCGCCCACCACGTGATCCTCTATCGCGAAGAGGACGTCGCGAAGAGGGTTGCCGAAATCACGAAGGGCAAGAAGTGCGACGTCGTCTATGACGGTGTCGGCAAATCGACCTTCATGAGCTCGCTGGACAGCCTCAAGCCGCGCGGCATGCTGGCTACCTACGGCAATGCGTCCGGCCCGGTCGACGGCGTGAACCTCGGCATCCTCGCAACCAAGGGTTCGCTCATCGTCTCGCGCCCAACCATGGCGCACTACTTCGCCACCCGGAAAGAACTCGAAGCGGGCGCGAAGGACCTGATGAAGGTCATCGAGAAGGGCAAGGTGAAGATCCAGATCAACCAGACGTACCCGCTAAAGGAAGCCGAGCGGGCACATCGCGATCTGGAAGCCCGCAATACGACCGGGCAGACCGTGCTGTTGCCTTGAAAACCGGCAATTTTTCATTGCGCTAGTCCAAAAGGCCAATGTGCTAAACGCGAATCGGCCTATCTTCACATGCGGATAGGAAACGCTGATTCGTGGCGCAAGCGATACTCAGAACTGTTGACGGAGCCAGTTCCGTTGAGCAGGCAGCGGGGTCTGCCGGCGGCGATGATGCGTTGAGCCGCGTCCGCGAGTCCCTCGACCTGCTCGAGGCGGACCTTGGCGTGCTCATGCTCAAGGTCGGTGACGCCGCGAGGAACGTGCACGAAGGCGTCAGCAGTGCGAGCGGATCGCTGGAAGCGATCAACGGCTCGGCAGCCGATCTTTCCGAGCAGGTCGCGGTCGCCGAATCCAACGTCAACGCCTTCGCCACGGCGACAGAGCAGCTTGCACAGTCTTCGACCCTGATCTCGAGCCAGATCCACAAGGCGAACGATCTGGCAGGCGAGGCCAGTGAAGCGGCCGGCGCGACCGGACGACAGGTCGAGCGCCTGCAAAATTCCTCGGCCGAAATCGGCAAGGTCGTCACCTTCATTTCGACGATTGCGAAGCAGACACATTTGCTCGCGCTGAATGCGTCGATCGAGGCGGCCCGCGCCGGCGATGCCGGACGCGGCTTCGCCGTTGTCGCGAACGAGGTGAAGGCGCTGTCAGCGGAAACCCAGCAGGCCATCACCGAGATCACCTCGAAGATCGAGGCGCTGCGTAAGGACGCCGATGAATCGATGACCATGCTCGCGAAGATTGCGCGGGTCATTGAGGAAATCCGTCCACTGTTTGCCAGCGTGTCGTCGTCCGTGGAGCAGCAGGTTGCGACCACGGCCGAGCTTTCCGTGAACGCCTCCGACAACTCGAATTTCATCGGCACCGTCACGCAGCGAGTGCAGCATATCCGCGAAGCCGCAGAGAGTGCGCGGGCGGAAAGCGTTCAGATCGATAAGTCTGCGCATACCGCGGCCGACCTCGCGGCAAGCCTGCGCAAGCGCCTGAGCATCTTCCTGCGGGCGACTGAAATCGGCGACCGCCGCCAGCATGATCGCCTGCCATGCGATTGGGATGTGAGCGTCACGGCCGCCGGCGTGAAAGCAGGCACGAAGACCGTCGATCTCGGCGACGGCGGCATCCTCCTGAAGGCTACGGATGCTTTGAGCCTGCGCGTCGGCGAGAACATCCATGTCGATATTCCGGGCGTCGGCAATATCGCGACGTGCGTCGTCAACCGTACCGACCTCGGCATTCACTGCGCATTCTTCGACATGCCGTCCGAATGTGCGGCGGCGCTCAAAGGCAAACTCGACAAGATCCGGCACGACAATCGCGAGTTCATCGATCTTGCGGTAACTACCGCGAATAAGGTGGGTGCCGCGATCGAGCGCCTAATCGAGACCGGCAAGGTCTCGGCGCAAGTCATGTTCAACAACCAGTACGAGCCGATCCCGGGCACCAACCCACAGCAGTTCGAAACCGGCTACGTCGCAGCGCTCGAGCAGGAACTGTGGCCGATCCAGGAGCCGCTGCTTTCCACCGACAGCCGTATGGTTTTCTGCGCGGCGGTCGACCGCAACGCCTATCTTCCGGTCCACAACAAGAAGTATTCCCTCCCGCAGCGTCCGGGCGAGCCGGAGTGGAACACTGCGAACTGCCGCAACAGGCGCGTGTTCGACGACCGCGCGGGTCTTTCTGCCGCGCGCAACACGCGGCCCTACATGATCCAGTATTATCCGCGCGACATGGGCGGCGGCCAGATCGTGATGATGTGGGAAATCGTGGCGCCGATCCGCGTGCTTGGTAAGCACTGGGGCGGCTTCCGGATGGCCTACCGGACCTGATCAGAATCCGGCGACGGTTCCGCGCAGGTCATAGGCCTCCGCACTCTCTATCTTTACGGTAGCGATCTCGCCGACCTTCAGCGGGCGGCGGCTTGCTACATGCACGACGCCGTCGATCTCCGGCGCATCGCCGCGCGTGCGGCCGATTGCGGTGTTCCCGGAAACGCTGTCGATGATGACCAGCTCGCGTTTGCCGACCTTCGCGCGCAAACGTTTCGCGCTGATCTTCTGCTGCGTTTCCATGAAGCGCGCATAGCGCTGCGACTTCACTTCTTCCGGCACCGGATTTTCGAGGTCGTTCGCCGGCGCGCCGCGCACCGGCTCGAACTTGAAACAGCCGACGCGGTCAAGCTGCGCTTCTTCGAGGAAGGCGAGCAGTTCCGCGAATTCCTCATCGGTCTCGCCCGGGAAGCCGACGATGAAGGTCGAACGCAGCGTGAGGTTCGGCACTTCGTCGCGCCATTTCGCGATCCGCGCGAGCTGCTTTTCGTGCGAGGCAGGGCGCTTCATGCGCTTCAGGACGCTCGGGCTGCCATGCTGCATCGGAATGTCGAGATAAGGCAGCACTTTGCCTTCGGCCATCAGCGGCATCACGTCGTCGACATGCGGGTAGGGATAGACGTAATGCAGGCGCACCCAGGCGCCGAACTCGCCAAGCTCGCGGGCGAGGTCGACGAACTTCGCGCGCACTTCGCGGTCGCGGAATTTGCTCTCTGCGAATTTGATGTCGATGCCGTAGGCCGATGTATCCTGCGAAATGACGAGCAATTCCTTCACGCCCGCTTTCACGAGCCGCTCTGCTTCACGCAGAACATCTGCCGCGGGACGGCTCACGAGATCGCCGCGCAATTTCGGAATGATGCAGAAGGTGCAGCGGTTGTTGCAGCCTTCGGAAATCTTCAAATAGGCATAGTGGCGCGGCGTGAGCTTGATGCCCTGCTCGGGCACGAGATCGAGAAACGGATCGTGCTTCGGCGGCACCGCTTCATGCACAGCCGAGACCACCGCCTCATATTGCTGCGGGCCGGTGACCGCGAGCACGGAAGGGTGCACCGCGCGGATGCTTTCAGGCTCCGCACCCATGCAGCCGGTCACGATCACCTTGCCGTTTTTGGCGAGCGCGTCTCCGATCGCAGCGAGGCTCTCCGCCTTGGCGCTGTCGAGAAAGCCGCAGGTATTGACCAGCACCACATCCGCGCCCTCGTGTTCGCGCGAAAGCTCGTAACCTTCGGCGCGGAGCCGGGTCACGATGCGTTCGGAATCGACCAGCGCCTTGGGGCAGCCAAGCGACACGAAGCTCACGCGGGGAGTGGGGTTTTCGCTCATTCTCGAAGGGTTCGGGCGCAGCAAGCCGAATTGGCCGCGCGCGGGTTTCACATGTGGGCGCTTTGTGGCCTATTCAGGCCGGCAAATGCAAATACCGGGTGAATATTGAGCGATCGGACCCCCTATGACGCCGTGATCGTCGGCGGCGGCCATAACGGCCTTGTCTGTGCGGCCTATCTCGCGAAAGCGGGCCTGAAGGTCGTGGTGCTTGAGCGCCGCGCGGTCGCTGGCGGAGCCGCCGTTACCGAGGAATTCCACCCCGGTTTCCGGAACTCGGTCGCCGCCTACACCGTCTCCCTGCTCAATCCGAAGGTGATACGCGAACTCGACCTGCACGCGCACGGTTTGAAAATCGTCGAGCGCAAGGTCTCGAATTTCCTGCCGCTGCCGGACGGGCGCTTTCTCAAAACCGGCTCAGGCAAGACGGCGGAGGAAGTCGCGAAGTTCTCGACGAAGGACGCCGCCAAACTCGACGACTATGCCGCAGAACTCGATCTCGTGGCGGATGTGCTGCGCGAACTGGTGCTGCAAACGCCACCGAACATCGTCGAAGGCAATCCGCTCTCCGCCATCTCCGAATTGATCCGCGCGGGCGCGCTCGCCAATCGCCTGCGCAAGCTCGGATTGAGCGGTCAGCGCGCGCTGCTCGATCTCTTCACGAACTCCGCGGGCGATTATCTCGACGGCTGGTTCGAGAGCGATCCGATCAAGGCAGTCTACGGCTTCGACGGCATCGTCGGAAACTACGCGAGCCCCTATACGCCGGGTTCCGCCTATGTGTTGCTGCATCATTGCTTCGGCGAAGTGAACGGCAAGAAGGGCGTCTGGGGACACGCCATCGGGGGCATGGGCGCGATCACGCAGGCCATGGCGAAATCCGCAGCCGCGAGCGGCGTTGAAATTCGTCTCAACGCGCCGGTGAAAGAAATCCTGATCGAGAAAGGGAAGGCAGCCGGGGCCGTTACCGAAGACGGCAAGATTTTCCGTGGCCGCGCTGTCGTATCCAATCTCAATCCGAAGCTGCTCTATCTGAAGCTGATGGACCCGGGCGTGCTTCCTCCTGATTTCCGCAAGCGGATGGAAAGCTGGCGCGTCGGCTCCGGTACGTTCAGGATGAATGTAGCGCTCTCGGAATTGCCGGACTTCAAGTGCCTGCCAGGAAAGCAGCTCGCCGATCATCACACCGCCGGCATCATCATGGCACCAAGCCTGCGCTACATGGAGCAGGCGTACTTCGACGCGCGCATGCACGGCTGGTCGAGAGAGCCCATCGTCGAGATGGTGATTTCATCGACACTCGACGATACGCTCGCGCCGGAAGGTAGGCACGTCGCGAGCCTGTTCTGCCAGCACGTCGCGCCGCAACTGCCGGATGGCAAGTCGTGGGACGATCGCCGCGAGGAAGTCGCCGACCTCATGATCGAAACCGTGAACAGCTACGCTCCGAACTTCAAGACTTCCGTGATCGCGCGCCAAAGCCTTTCTCCGCTCGATCTGGAGCGCACCTTCGGTCTTGTCGGCGGCGACATTTTTCACGGCGCACTCGATCTCGGTCAGATGTTCTCCGCGCGTCCCGCGCTCGGCAACGCGAATTATCGCGGGCCCATTCCCGGTCTGTATATGTGCGGCTCCGGCACGCACCCGGGCGGCGGCGTCACCGGCGCACCAGGCCACAACGCGGCACGCGAAATCGTCAATGCGCTGGGGCGAGGGCGGCGGAATTGAAATGACGGACTTCATCGAAATCGATGGCGTGAAGCTCGAATGCGCGTGGTTCGGCGACGCGCCGAAGGATGCGCCGGTGCTTGTCATGCTGCACGAGGGTCTCGGCTCCGTTTCGATCTGGCGCGATTTTCCGGCGGCGCTTGCAAAGGCGACAAACACTCGCGTCTTCGCCTATTCGCGTGCGGGCTACGGGAAATCCGATCTCGTGAAGCTGCCGCGTCCGCTCGATTTCATGCAGCGCGAAGCGCGTGAAGTGTTGCCGAAACTGCTCGACAAGATCGGCTTCAGGCGCGGTATTCTCGTCGGACATAGCGACGGCGGCACGATTGCAGCAAGCTATGCCGGAAGCATGCAGGACCATCGCGTGCGTGGCCTCGTGCTGATCGAGCCACATTTCTTCGTTGAAGAGTTCAACCTGAAATCCATCCGCAAAATCACCGCCGAGTACAAGACGAGCGGCCTGCGCGAAAAGCTCGCACGGCACCACAACGATCCGGACAATGCGTTTCTCGGCTGGAGCGGCGCGTGGCTGGACCCGGGCTTCGATCGCGTGCTCGATCTGCGCGAGGAACTGATTCACATCCGCGTTCCCGTTCTCATCGTGAAGGGCGAGAACGATCCTTACGCCACGATGGAGCAGGTGCGGTTCGCCGAGCGCGAATGCTATTGCCCGGTCGATCATGTCGTCATCGAAGATGCCGCCCACGCTCCGCACCGCGAGAAGCCGGAAGAAACGCTCGCCGCGGCGGCGGGTTTCATCAACCGGATTTTGTGGGAGCACGGGGAAGCGAAGGCGGCTTGAAAGTACTGGCGGAGAGGGTGGGATTCGAACCCACGGTACGCTTTCACGCACGGCGGTTTTCAAGACCGCTGCCTTAAACCACTCGGCCACCTCTCCGCGTGAGGCAATTCAGGCACTTAGCAGACTTATCCAAAAGAACAACTAGCGAATTGCCCCCCGGCCCGCGACCTGTGTAATCGTCTGTCCGTACGATCAAGACTGCTTAGCCCCTGTGCCGTCGTTGAACTCCACAATCTGATAATCGCGCCGCGAGCGAAGGGGTTGCAGGCAACCCTTCATCGCCCGATCTCCCTCCATGCTAGAAAAGACAACCGCATCCTATCGCGCTGACATCGATGGCTTACGCGCGATCGCCGTGATCGCCGTCGTCGTTTCGCATGCGGCTCCGTCATCGGTCACCGGCGGCTTTGTCGGCGTCGATGTGTTCTTCGTCATCTCCGGATATCTGATCACGGGCAACATTCTGGCTGACCTGAATAACAGCCGGTTCAATCTCCTCTCATTCTACGCACGCCGCGTACGCCGTTTATTTCCTGCTTTGCTTCTTGTGCTGGCGGCGGTCTGGATAGCGGGCTGGCTGCTTCTTCTTCCCGATGACTTCGAAGTCCTCGGCAGACATCTTGCTGCCAGCGCCGGGTTCGTTCCGAACTTCATGTTTTGGCGAGACCTTGCGGCGAGCGATCAGGATGTGACAATCGACGTGCTGCTTCACCTCTGGTCGCTGGGTGTCGAGGAGCAGTATTACCTTGTGTGGCCGCTGATCGTTCTGGCGATGTTCGGCCGCTGGAGCCGGGTCGCGCGTGTGACGGCGATACTGCTTCTCTTCTCGTTCGCCTTAAACATCGTTCTCACCTTCGACCTGACGGAAGCCGCCTTCTATTTGCCGTTCCCGCGCTTTTGGGAATTGCTGGTGGGAAGCGCACTTGCTTTCGCGGCTGCCTATGCGCGCGAAATACCGTCACGCGCGAATTTCTTCTTTGCCGTCACGACGGAGAAGACTTCCCGGCTTCAGAATGATGTGAAGTCCTGGGCAGGACTCGCGCTTATACTGGTGCCCATTTTCGCGCTGACCAAGCAGCACTTGTTCCCGGGTTTCTGGGTTCTGCTTCCCGTCGCCGGCACCGCGCTGCTCATCGCATCCGGACCAGAGGCCGCTGCGAACCGCCTGCTCGATAACCGTGCGCTGGTCGCGATCGGATTGATCAGCTATCCGTTCTACCTTTGGCATTGGCCGCTGCTGTCGCTCGCCGAGTATTCATGGGACAACCACCTCACGACGCTTACGCGTCTCCTGATCGCACTTCTTGCGCTGCCGCTTGCCTGGCTCACCTACCGGTACGTCGAGAGACCGATCCGCTACGCGGCGTCGGAACAAATCCGAACGGCTGCAACACGCGCCTTGCTTCTCGCGATGGCGGCGATCTTCGTACTCGGCATTCTGACCTATCTGAATAACGGGTTTGGCTGGCGCCTTCTGCTTTGACGCACGCGCTACCAGCATCCCCGCGACAGGGCTGGTCCAGCCAGTCGCAGAAACTCTTAACCAAACTTTCCGATCGCCCGAAACCTGCCCCGATTTGGTAGCCATTCGGCGCGATAACGGCGCGAAGGGGCGCAAAGCCTCAGTAATGCGTAGCGGCGGCGGATGGGGCGGAGGTTTTCTTCTGCGATAAAAGTAGGCGGGCGTGTGACGGTGATCGTCATGGCCGCGCTGACGCTTGCCAACTGCAAGACGACAGGCACCGGCGTTGACTCGAAATACGGCGTCACTGCCAGTCCGCGCAAATATCAGGACGGCGACGACATTCCGAAAGGCAAGGGCCGCTACCACGTCGGCAAGCCTTACGTGATTGCAGGCGTCACCTACCATCCGGAAGAGAACCCGAACTATCGCGCCGACGGCATTGCCTCATGGTACGGCGACGCGTTCCACGGCCGTCTCACTTCGAACGGCGAAATCTTCGACATGCGCTCGATCACGGCAGCGCACCCGACGCTGCCGCTGCCGAGCTATGTTCGCGTGACCAATCTTGCGAATGGAAAATCGTTGATCGTCCGCGTGAACGACCGTGGTCCGTTTCACGCCAATCGCGTGATCGATCTGTCTTCGCGTGCAGCCGAAATGCTCGATTTCCGCCACAAGGGAACCGCCCGGGTGCGGGTCGAGTATGTGAGCCGCGCGAAAATCGAAGGCTCCGACGATGTCCAGCTAGCGGCGACATTGCGTGACCACGGCCCCGCGCCGGCGCCGTCCCAGGTGCGGGTCGCGCAGCAGCGGCCTTTCATCCAGCAGCCGCAGGTTCCTCAGGTCGTCCAGCAGCAGCCGGCGCCGCCGATCCGGCATGCGACGGCCGTGAACGCACGCACTCCAGCCGTTCCGGCCTCCGCGCCGGCCTCCTATTCGCCCGCTTCGCTTACGGGCCGTGGACTGTACTGATCCTCGATTGATCGAGCGCGGCCTGCCTTGTAAGGCTGCGGGATGCGCGGCCGTTTCATAACCTTCGAAGGCGGAGAGGGCTCCGGCAAGTCGACGCAGGTCGCGCTGCTCGCCGAACGGCTGCGTATTCGCAGCATCGAGGTCGTGACCACGCGCGAGCCCGGCGGCTCGCCCGGCGCGGAAGCCATGCGCCATCTGTTGCTGAGTGGGCTGGTCAAGCCGCTCGGCCCCACGGCGGAAACAATGATCTTCGCTGCCGCCCGCGACGACCACGTGCAGCAAACGATAGAGCCCGCGCTCGCCCGCGGCGCCTGGGTGATCTGCGACCGCTTCATCGATTCCACGCGCGTCTATCAGGGCGAACTCGGCAACGTCGATCGCCGCGTGATCCGGGCGCTGGAGCGCGTGACCGTGCGCGAAGCGATGCCGGACCTGACCTTCATCCTCGACGTTCCGGTCGAGGTAGGGTTCGCGCGGGTCGAAAAGCGCGGGCAAGTGCGCGACCGCTTCGAGTCCGAGCACATCGAATTCCATATCCAGTTGCGCGAAGCGTTTCTGGCGCTCGCGCGCGACGAACCCCAGCGCTGCGTGGTGATCGATGCCACGCAGTCGCCGGAAACCGTCGCATCCCGCATCTGGCTCACCGTGATCGACCGCCTGCTGCAACCGCGCGGCGCACCGAGCATGCCGAGGGCCGCAAGTTGATTTCCGATCCGGTAGAAGGCGATCGCCTGCTCGGCGCTCCGCATCCGCGCGAGCGCTTCGATTTCATTGGGCACGAAGATGCTGAAGCCGAACTGCTGGCGGCGTGGAAGGCAGACCGCCTGCCGCACGCGATCCTGCTCGGCGGGCCGCAGGGTATTGGCAAGGCAACGCTCGCTTACAGGCTGACGCGCTTCGTGTTGTCGGGCGGCAATCAAGCTGCGCGCGATCTGTCGGTCGCTTCCGATCACCCGATCTCGCGGCAGGTTGCGTCGCTCTCGCATCCGGACCTGCTCGTGCTTCGGCGCGTCAAGGAAGAAGACAAGAAGGCGATCTCGCAGGTGATCCGCGTCGAGGACACCCGGCGCATCACCTCGTTCTTCGGCTCCACTTCGGCCTATGGCGGCTGGCGCGTCTGCATCGTCGATGCGGTCGAGGAAATGAACGCGGCCAGCGCGAACGCGATCCTGAAACTGCTCGAGGAGCCGCCCGCGCGATCCTTGTTTCTCCTGATCTCGCACACGCCGGGACGTTTGCTGCCGACCATACGCTCGCGCTGCCGCCGGCTGACAATGAAACCGCTCACTGCCGGCGAGGTCGCGCAGGCGCTGGCAATGCTCTCGCAAGCCATTCCGGAGATGGATCAGACGCAGTTCGCTTCCGCCGCAGAGGCCAGTCAGGGGAGCGTGGGCAGGGCGCTCTCGCTCCTGCTTGGCGGTGAAGACGGGCTCGAAATCCTGCATCTCACGCGCGAACTCCTGTCGCGGCTGCCCGCGGTCGAGTCAGCCTCCGTCGCAGCCCTTGGCGACAAGCTGCGCGGCGACAATCTCGGCGTGTTCGCGGAAGCCGTCGAAGATTGGCTGGCGCAGGCGGCGACCGGCGCGGGCGAGGCCGCGCGCCTTGCACACTACGCCGAGGCATGGGAGAAGGTCCGCCGCGCCACGGCGACCGCCGAGATTTATAATCTCGACCGCAAGCCTTTGGTGTTTCAGGTTTTTACGATGCTCTCCGAAGCGGCGCGCGGCTGAAGCCGTTTCGCGGGCGAAGGAAATTTCGATGGCTGAAAAGCCGCGCTTCTACATAACGACTGCGATCTCGTACCCGAACGGCGCACCGCATATCGGCCACGCCTACGAGGCGATTGCGACCGATGCGATCGCGCGCTTCAAACGGCTCGATGGTTTCGACGTCTTCTTCCTGACCGGCGTGGACGAGCACGGCATGAAGATGACGCAGACCGCCGCTGCGCTGAACATGAAGCCGAACGAACTTGCAGACCGCAACGCTCCGCTGTTCAAGGCGATGTGCGACAAGCTCAATATTTCTTACAGCCGCTTCATCCGCACCAGCGAGCCCGCGCACTATGAGGCGAGCAAAGCGATCTGGAAGAAGATGGAAGCGGCCGGGGACATCTATCTCGGCACCTATGCCGGCTGGTACTCGGTGCGCGACGAAGCGTTTTACGCGGAATCCGAAACCGTCGTCGGCGAAGATAAAATCCGCCGCGGCCCGCAGGGCACGCCGGTCGAGTGGACCGAGGAGAAAACCTATTTCTTCAAGCTCTCGGCGTACGGCGACAGGCTGCTGAAGCACTACCGCGACAATCCCGGATTCATCATGCCGGAGACGCGCCGGAACGAAGTCGAGAGCTTCGTCAAGGCGGGACTTCAGGACCTTTCGATCTCGCGCACCACGCTGACATGGGGCGTGCCGGTGCCGGGTGCCGAAAGCCACGTGATGTATGTCTGGGTCGACGCGCTCACGAACTACATCACCGGCGTCGGCTATCCCGACACCAACGCGGAGAACTACAAAAAATACTGGCCTGCCGACATTCACATCATCGGCAAGGACATCGTGCGTTTCCACGCCGTCTATTGGCCCGCGTTCCTGATGTCGGCTGGCATCAAACTTCCAAAAAGCGTTCACGGCCACGGCTTTCTGTTGAACCGCGGCGAGAAGATGTCGAAGACCGCGGGCAACGTGGTCGATCCGATCACGATGGCCGAGCATTACGGCGTCGATCAGATCCGCTACTTCTTCCTGCGCGAAGTGCCGTTCGGACAGGACGGCAGCTACAGCCACGAAGCCATCGTGAACCGCACGAACGCCGATCTCGCGAACAATCTCGGCAATCTCGCACAGCGCTCGCTTTCCATGATCGCGAAGAACTGCGGCGCACAGGTTCCCGAACCCGGCACGCTATCGGAGGCCGACAGGACCATTCTCACCGCAACGGACGCTCTGGTTGATCAGGCGCGGGATGCAATGGAAACGCAGCAGCTTCATCTCGTGTTGCAGGCGATCTGGTCGGTCGTAGCCGACGCGAACCAGTATTTCGCAGCAAGCGCGCCATGGGAGTTGCGCAAATCCGATCCCGCGAAGATGGCGACCGTGCTCTGGACGACCGCCGAGGTCGTGCGCCAGGTCGCGATCCTCGCACAGCCTTTCGTTCCCGCGGGTAGCGCGAAACTCCTCGATCTTCTTGCAGTGCCGGAGGGCTCGCGCGACTTCGCTTCGCTCGGCGAGAATGGGCGCCTCAAAGCGGGCACGCCGCTGCCCGCGCCGGCAGGCATCTTCCCGCGCTACGTCGAAGAGGAAGAAAAGAAAGGCTGACGATGCTGGTAGACAGCCATTGTCATCTGGATTTTCCTGACTTCGCCGCCGAGCGCGATGCAATCGTCTCGCGCGCCCGCGAGCAGGGCATCGTGCGGATGCTGACCATCAGCACCAAGGTCCACAAGTTCGCGGAAATCCGCGCGATCGCGGAAGCCTATGACGACGTGTTCTGCTCGATCGGCACGCATCCGCACTACGCCGACAAGGAACCCGACATCACGACCGCGGACCTCGTTAAGTACACGAGTGATCCGAAGGTCGTCGCAATCGGGGAAGCCGGACTCGACTATTTCCGCAACAACAGTTCCGTCGAGGGGCAGGAGCGCGGCTTTCGCCGCCACATCGCTGCCGCGCGGGAAACCGGCCTGCCGCTCGTGATCCATGCGCGCGAGGCCGACGACGATGTCGCTCGCATTCTGGAAGAGGAGTCCGCGAAAGGCGCGTTTCCTTTCGTCCTGCACTGCTTCACGGGAGGGCTCGATCTCGCGAAGCGCGGCATCGCACTCGGCGGTTATATCTCTTTTTCCGGCGTCATCACCTTCAAGAAAAATGAGGCGCTGCGCTCGGTCGCGGCGGCGGTCCCGGCAGACCGGATTCTCGTCGAGACCGATGCGCCCTATCTTGCGCCTGAGCCGTTTCGCGGAAAGCGGAACGAGCCCGCCTATGTGACGAACACCGCCCGCGCGCTGGCTGCCGCGAGGAACAGCGACTACGAGACGGTGTCGAAGCAGACCACGGATAACTTCTTCCGCCTCTTCTCCAAGGTTCCGCGCACGTCGTAAGCTTGGGAATGACCTACACCTTCACCATTCTTGGCTGCGGCTCATCTGGCGGAGTGCCGCGCGTAGGTCAGGGGTGGGGGGCATGCGATCCGCTTAACCCGAAAAACCGCCGCCGCCGCTGCTCGCTTCTGGTCGAGCGTGAAAGCGCCGAAGGAAAAACCACCGTCCTGATCGACACTTCGCCCGATCTGCGTGAGCAGTTGTTGGATGCGAAAGTCGGCTGGCTGGACGCCGTGCTTTACTCGCACGATCATGCCGATCATACCCACGGCATCGACGATCTGCGTTCGCTTGCGCTCGTGCAGCGAAACCGTATCGATGTGTATGCCGATGAAACGACATCCGCGCTTTTGAACAGCCGCTTCGGTTATTGCTTCGAGACCCCGCAGGGAAGCGACTATCCGCCGATCCTTCACGAGCACAGGCTCCGCGAAGGCCGTGCGGTCACCATCGAAGGCAAGGGCGGCGAGATCACCGCGCTGCCGTTTCCGATGCAGCACGGATCGACGCAGGCACTCGGCTTCCGGATCGGAAATGCAGCTTATTCCTGCGACGTGAACGATCTGCCCCCGGCCAGCATTCCCGCGCTGGAAGGCCTCGATCTCTGGATCGTCGATGCGCTGCGCTACCGGCCTCATCCGAGTCACTTCTCGGTCGATGAGACGCTGTCCTGGATCGCCCGGATGAAACCGAAACGCGCGGTTCTCACGAACCTGCATACGGATCTCGACTACGAGGAACTAAAAACGCGATTGCCCGCAGGCGTTGAGCCCGCCTTCGACGGAATGAGATTGTCGCTTTAAGGTTGCGAAACGTGGACGCCGGCGCTTACGCGGTCTTGTTCCCGTATCCGACCAGATCGAGGCCGGTCCAGTGGCCTTCCAAGAGACCGTCCTGATCCACATCGCCCTCGGAAACGAGCGACGGCGCCTGATCGATAACCCGGTTCCTGCCGCTCCGCTTCGCCTCGTAAAGCGCCGCGTCGGCGATCACGAGCGCGCCCGCCAGCGTTTCCGCGTCCTGCGGCACGAGCGCGAGGCCGATACTGGCGCCGACCGGGAACTTGTTGCCGTCGATTTCGACCGGCTCATGCAATGCGCAGCGAATTTCGTCGCCGAACGCGCGGGCCGATGCACGCGGATCGACTGCGCCGGGAAGGGCGATCAAGGCCACGAACTCGTCTCCGCCGAGCCGCGCAACGGTCGCGCGGTCGCTTGCAACCGCGGCGATGCGGCGTGCGACTGCCGTCAGCACCTTATCGCCCATCGCATGGCCAAAAATGTCGTTCACGGGCTTGAAGCCGTCGAGATCGATGACGAGCAGGGCCTCGGGAATGAGGTTGCCGCGCTTGTCGCGCTCGCTGCCGCGCGTGAGCATCTGCCGCTCGAGAAAGCGCCGGTTCGGCAGCCCCGTCAGACGGTCTAGATAGGCAAGCCGCTCGAACTCCGCGATCATGGAATTGAAGCTCGCGGCGAGTTCGTGAAGCTCTGTAGCCACGCGCGGCGAAAGATTGACGCGCGTACCCATGCGTCCGGCCTTGAGACGCAGCGCCGTGTTCATGAGCGTACGGACGCCCTGAAGCAAGCTGAGTTCCGCGATGGTGAGCGCAAGACCGGCGGAGCCGAGCGCGACGAGGAGCAGCCAGACCAGATCGACCCAGAAGCGCTCATGAATGGGGTCGAGAATCTCGCTGCGGTCGAGCGCGACCGCTACGGTCATCTGCATGCCATTTACATGCGCGACGCCGTACATGCGGGAAACGCCTTCTTCCTCGATTTCAACGAGTGACGATTGTGTCGTTACCAGACGCTGTATTGTCGCGTCGCTCGTGCCGGCTTCGGCGATGTTGACCACGCCCGAACTGCGCTGAAGCTTCGAAACCAAGCCGCCGTCGCGGTTGATCGCGAGTACCGAACCTTTGTAGCGCCGGTGGGCGGTATCCGCGAGCGAGGGGAGCCAGCTAAGCTCGACACCGACTACGAAAACGCCCGGCGCCTGTCCCGGCTTCCGGATTGGCGCAGCCATCGCGACAACCGGCTGCTTGGTGATGCGGCCGATGATCGCGTCGCTCACCACGAATTCTCCGGTTCGCTGTACGTCCTTGAAATACTTGCGGTCGCCGAAATTCATGCCGCGCGCGTTGTCGCGGCTGGAGCAAAGTCCGACGCCCTGATTGTCGAGCAGGAAAAGTGACGTCGCCCACGACGATTTCGCGTTGATATCGGCGAGTATGCCGTCGCAGTTTTTACCTTGCTGAATCGCTGGAATGTTACGGATGGCCTCGGTAAGACCGCGCGCGTTAGAAACGAGACGTTCCTGCTGGCTTGCGCCGGAAGCCGCGAGCGATGTGGCGAATTCGCGGGCCTGCTGGAGCGCGTGTTCGCTGCTCATGCTGAGACGCGCGAGATACAGCACGAAAACAGGCAACGCAGCCAATGCCACGATGGCAATGAGCAGCCAGCGAAGCCGCGCAGGCCCGCGCTTGAAATCCGCCATTGCCATGAAAAAATTCCGACCCCAGTCCAGTTCCCGCGACAGTAATCTGACAGGCGCAGGTTAAGATCGGACGGCGCCAATGATTCAAATTTGATGGAAATCCATTGGCGGTTACCCGATGGATGCCTTCTGATATTCCATAATATGTCTTCTGCGAATCAGAACAGTCCGCACCAGCAAAGCCCGGAAAGACCGATCCATGCAGCCTTCCAGCGACATCAGCCGTCTTATCGAGATCATGGCGCGGCTGCGAACGCCCGATACCGGTTGCCCCTGGGACCTCAAACAGACGTTTGAGTCCATCGCGCCCTACACAATCGAGGAAGCCTACGAAGTGGCGGATGCGATAGCGCGGGAGGACTTGGCCGGCCTGAAGGACGAACTGGGAGATCTTCTCCTGCAAGTCGTTTTTCACGCAAGAATGGCCGAAGAACACGGGCATTTCGCCTTCGGCGACGTCGTATTGGCCATCACGGAAAAGCTCGTCCGCCGGCACCCGCATGTATTCGGTGAGGCGCGTGGACTTTCACCAGAGGACGTCAAATCGCTCTGGGAAAACATCAAAGCGGAAGAGCGCAAGCAAAAGCCCGAGAGCGCGCAAAGCATACTCGACGGCGTGCCGCTCGCCTTGCCTGCGCTCACCCGCGCTGAAAAAATCCAGAAGCGTGCGGCGCAATCAGGCTTCGACTGGCCGGACGTCGAAGGCGTAATCGATAAAATTAGAGAGGAAATTTCCGAATTGCAGGCCGCGGCCACGCCGCACGAAAAGGCGGAGGAATTCGGCGACCTGCTGTTCTCGCTCGTTAACTATGCACGGCGCGCGAACATCGACGCCGAAGCTGCGTTGCGCGGCGCCACTTCGAAATTCGAGCGGCGCTTTCACGGGGTCGAGCAGCGCGCGAAGGAAGCCGGAACGGCCCTCGAGCAGACGCCCCTGCACGTGCTTGAAAACTACTGGCAGGACGCAAAACGCGATCCGTGCTGAGCCTATCGCTCCAGCCGCACGCTTCAGGCGGCCGAAGATTTGGGTTTCAGGCGGCGCTGAAATTCCTCCGCCCGCTCCGGCGCGAGCCGGACCTCGACGCGCAGGCGGCTGTCGCTCACCAGATTCTGCGACAGCACCTCGCCGTGACGATGCAGCCAGCTGAGGTTCGCGCCATCGGCCGTATCGAGATCGAAGCCGACGACCGGCCATCCGTGCGCGATCTTCTCCGCGATCGCGCGGAGAAGCAGGTCCACCCCTTCTCCCGTAAGCGCGGAGACCAGCTGCGGACGCTCCGCATCCGGCAGGCGCTTGATGTGATTGCGCGATTTCTCGCGTAATTCATCGTTCAGCCGGTCAGCCTTGTTCCAGACTTCAATGATCTTCTTCGGATCGTTGATGTCGACATCGAGATCATGCAGCACGCCGAGCACGTCGCTTGCCTGCGCTGCCGTGTCCGGATGCGAGATGTCGCGAACGTGCAGAATAAGATCGGCCTCGATGACTTCCTCGAGCGTTGCGCGGAACGCCGCGACAAGCAGCGTCGGGAGTTCGGAAAGAAATCCGACGGTGTCGGAAAGTATCGCCCTGGTGCCGCCGGGAAGCTCGATCCCGCGCAGCGTCGGATCGAGCGTCGCAAACAAGAGATCCTCCGCACGCACGTTCGCGGCGGTCAGGCGATTGAAGAGCGTGGACTTGCCCGCGTTCGTGTATCCGACCAGCGCCACGACCGGATACGGAACGCGCTTGCGGTTCTGCCGGTGCAGTGCGCGCGTGCGCTTGACGGATTCCAGTTCGCGCTCGATGCGGATGATGCGCTCGTCGATCTGGCGCCTGTCCGCTTCGATCTGGGTTTCGCCGGGGCCGCCGAGGAAGCCGAAGCCGCCGCGCTGCCGCTCGAGATGCGTCCACGAGCGCACCAGCCGGCTGCGCTGGTAGTTCAGGTGTGCGAGTTCGACCTGTAACGTGCCTTCTTTCGTCCGCGCCCGCGCGCCGAAAATTTCGAGAATGAGCCCGGTACGATCGACGACTTTCGCACCCCACGCCTTTTCCAGATTGCGTTGCTGAACCGGCGAAAGTGCGCAATCGACGAACACCACGCCCGTATCTTCTGCGCGCACGATGCCCGCGATTTCCTCGACCTTGCCCGAACCGATATAGGTCGCAGGACGGATCGTTCCGAGCGTAACGATGCCGGCGTGCGCGACGTGCAGTTCGATCGCTGCCGCAAGCCCGACGGCCTCCTCAAGCCGCGCCTGCGGATCGCGGAAGACCGCGCCCGCCTCCTTGCCGCGCGCAGTCACCGGCACCACGACCACGACCCTCGTCGCGTCGCGCGTACCCGTCTCGCCTGCCGCCGGGTTATCCGGCTGCCGCGATTTCCTGCGTTTCGGTTTTGCGGGCTCCAACTAGAGCTTGTCTCCGGCGGCGATGCTGTCGTCCGTGCCTTCGAACAAGGATATGGGTGCGCCAGGCATGATCGTCGAGATCGCGTGCTTGTAGACGAGTTGCCCGTGTCCGTCCCTGCGCAGCAATACGCAGAAGTTATCGAACCACGTCACCACGCCCTGCAACTTCACGCCGTTCACGAGAAAGATCGTAAGCGGGGTTTTGTTCTTCCTGACGAAATTGAGAAAAGTATCCTGGAGATTCTGGTTTCTTTCCGCCGCCATGGGGATTTTCCTTCTTGGTTCGGGCGAGCGATTTGTGGGATGGCCCCTTCCGGCCACCCTGCCCGGACATTTTGTGTCCGTATCGACTATTAGATGCACGTTCCTGCCGCCGCGCAAGATTGTACCGTCACAACTTGGCGATTGTTTCTTGTAGTTATTTCAACGCCTTACGTTATGGAGCGGCCTATTTCCGCCTTCCGGTAGAACGCTTCTCGCAGCCGGATCGTAAGCGGACCCGGGCTGCCGGACCCGACCACGCTGCCGTCGATGCGGACCACAGGCATCACCGTTTGGGTCGCCGAAGTGAGGAAAGCTTCGTCCGCAGTACGTACCTCTTCCACGGTAAAGGCTCGTGAGTCCACTTTGATCTGAAGGTCCGCCGCGAGCTCCTTCACGACCGTCATGGTGATCCCGGTAAGGATACGATTGGAGCTCTCCCGCGTACGAAGAACGCCGTCCTTCACGATCCACGCATTCGAGGACGCGCCTTCGGTTACGAACCCCTCTTCATCCACGAACCAGGCATCCTTTGCTCCCGCCTCCTTCGCGGCCTGACGCGCGAGCACATTTGGCAGAAGCCCTATCGTTTTGATATCGACGCGGCCCCATCGATCGTCCGGTACCGTGATGACGGAAATTCCCGTTCTCGCACTCGCTTCGATTTTCGTTCGATCGAGCGCACGCACCGTCACGACGAGCGCCGCTTTTGGCGGCTTCTCCGGGAAGCCATGATCCCGCCGCGCCACGCCGCGCGTGATCTGCACGTAAACGAGGCCGTCCCTCACCCGATTGCGCCGGACGGTTTCCGCGACCACGAAACGAAGCGCGTCACTCGAGAGCGGCGGCACAATGCGCAGCGCGGCCAGCGAACGCGATAACCGCTCCAGATGACGGCGCTCATCCACGAGCGCTCCATCGCGAATCTCGCAGACTTCGTATACGCCGTCGCCGAGTTGATAGCCGCGGTCCTCAACGTGAACGTGAGCCTCTCCAAACGGAAGGTATCGTCCGTTCACGTATGCAATGCGCGACATATGCGGAAAGCCGGCCTAGCGGTCCCGCTCGTCGATCCCGAGCGCTTTCAGCTTGCGGTGCAGGGCCGAACGCTCCATCCCGACGAACTCGGCTGTGCGCGAGATATTCCCGCTGAAGCGGTTAATCTGCGCGACCAGATATTCCCGCTCGAATACTTCGCGGGCGTCCCTGAGCGGAAGGCTCATCAGCTGTTCGCCACCGTTACCGTTCGGCATGCTCGGCACCAGCGAACCGACGTCAGGCGGAAGCAGGTTGGCCGTGATCGTGCTGTGGGCATCGCCGCCCGCGAGGATGAGAAGCCGCTCCACGTTGTTGCGAAGCTGACGCACGTTCCCCGGCCAGTCGTGGGATTGGAGCACCGCGAGCGCGTCTTCGCCGATCGTCCGTTTCGACAGGCCGGTCGTCACGGAAATCTGCTCGAGAAAGTGCTGTACGAGTTCGGGAATATCCTCACGTCGCTCCGCGAGCGGCGGCACCCGGATCGGCACCACGCTCAGGCGGTGGAACAGATCTTCCCGGAAGCGGCCATCCGCGATCTCCTGCTCGATGTCGCGCGCCGTCGAGGAAATCACGCGCACGTCGACCTGCACCCTCACGTTTCCTTTCAGCCGCTGAAAGGTCTGCTCGGTGAGCACGCGCAGAATCCGGTTCTGCGTCTCTTTGGGCATGTCGGCGATTTCGTCGATGAACAGCGTGCCGCCATCGGCCTCCTCGAGCGCGCCGACCTTGCGTGGCTGTTCGCCGTCGCCTTCGGTGCCGAAAAGCTCAAGCTCCATGCGCTCGGGCGTAATCGCCGCCGCATTGATGACGACAAAAGGACCGTGCGCGCGAGCCGAGGCATTGTGGATCATCCGCGCGGTAAGTTCCTTGCCGCAGCCCGAAGGTCCTACGATCAGGATCCGGCTGTTGGTCGGTGCAACCCGCTCGATCGTCTGGCGCAGCGAATTCATCGCGGCGGACTGTCCGACCAGCGTTTGCGCGTGCGGGGTCAGTTGCTTAAGCGAGTTCACCTCGCGGCGCAGCCGCAAGGTTTCGATCGCGCGGCTTGCGATCACGACCAGCCGGTCGGCATTGAACGGCTTTTCGATGAAGTCGTATGCGCCCTGCTTGATCGCGGCGACCGCGGTCTCGATATTCCCGTGACCCGAGATCATCACGACCGGCAATTCGGGATGATCGGCCTTAATCACATCAAGAAGCGCGAGGCCGTCGAGCCGGCTGCCTTCGAGCCAGATGTCGAGCAGCACAAGCTGCGGACGCCGGGTTTCGATCGCCGTCAATGCATCGTCGGCGTTACCCGCCGTGCGGACGACATAGCCTTCGTCCTCCAGAATGCCCGCGACCAGATCGCGAATGTCCGCTTCGTCGTCCACTACAAGGATATCGTTCGCCATCTTCAGCTCACTGCGTCCTGTTTGTTGCTTTCAGCCGCGTTGACCGCGGCATTGGTTCCTTTTGCTGCAAGCGTCAGCCTGATCCAGGCGCCGCGCCCGCCCGCGAAATCGGCCGGCGCATCGTTCAGTTCGATACGCCCGCCGTGTTCCTCGAAAATCTTGCCGACGATCGCGAGGCCGAGCCCGGTCCCCTTCTCGCGGGTGGTGACGTAGGGCTCGAGCAGGCGGTCCCGGTTTTCCTTCGGCAGCCCGGGGCCGTTGTCGATCACGTCGATGGCGATCATGCCGCCCTCGCGCGTGGCGCGGACCAGAATGCGGCCATTCTCCCGTTCGTCCTGCGGCAAGGCCTCGATTGCCTCGCCTGCGTTCTTCAGAATGTTCGTCAGCGCCTGCGAGATCAGCCGCCGGTCGAAGCGCGCCGTCATGACGCCTTGCGGAAGCTCGGTCTCGAATTTGATGTTCTGATGGCCGACCCGTTGCAGAAACACGGCCTGACGGATCGTTTCCGCGAGGTCCTGCGATTCCACCACGGGCTTGGGCATGCGCGCGAAGGACGAAAACTCGTCGACCATGCGGCCGATGTCTCCGACCTGCCGGATGATCGTCTCGGTGCACTGTTCGAAGATCTCGCGATCCTGAATCAACGTCTTTCCGTATTTGCGCTTCAAGCGCTCGGCGGAAAGCTGGATCGGCGTCAGCGGATTCTTGATCTCGTGTGCGATACGGCGCGCAATATCGGCCCAGGCGGAACTCCGCTGTGCCGTCACGAGTTCGGTAATATCGTCGAGGGTAATCACGTAGCCGTGCTCGGTTTCGTCGGCCTGCTCGGTCGTCACCCGCACGTTGAAGGTGCGCTCGCGGCCCCCGCGCGACATCGAGATGGTGCCGTTCACTCGCTGGCTGTCGGCAAAGGCCTCGCGGATAAGACCGGCAATCTCGGGCAGGACTTCGGCTGCATCCTTGCCGGTCATCTGGCCTTCCCGGACGCCAAGCAGCCGCTCCGCGGAGCGGTTGATGATGGTGATCTTGCCGGCCGCATCGAGGCCGATAACCCCGGCACCGACACCGGCCAGCACGGCTTCCGAGAAGCGGCGGCGCTCATCGATCTGGTCGCGCGCCCGTACCAGGTCGGCGTTCTGCGCACGCAGCTCCGATGTCATTTTGTTGAAGCTCTCGCCGAGATTGGCAAGATCGCCTTCGGACTGGCGAACCGGAACCTGCACATAGAGGTTGCCGGAAGCGACGAGATCGGCTGCGGTAATCAGGCGACGGATCGGGGCTACGAGACGGTTCGCGAAGTTCAGGCCGATCCATACCGAGGACAGCAGCAGGATCATCGCGATCACCGCATACATCAGCGCGAACGCGATCTGAACGCCGAAACGCCTTTGCTCGAGCCCGCGATACTCGAGCAGGTTGGCTTCGGTCTGGCGGAGATACTGGATCACGCGCGGGTCGATCGGCCGGGCGACGAAAAGGAAAGTGTCCTCGAAATTGATGATCGGAATAATCGCAGCGACGTAGTCCGCCGACGGCGAAACATACACGATCGGCTGTTGTGCGGTCGCTTCCGCGACCTTGATGTTCTGCGGGATCAGGAACTCGCGCCCGACATTGATGTCGGCTTTTTCGAGCACGGTGAGGTCCGAGCGTATCAGCACGGCGCTTGGTACGCCGCGCACCTGCGCCTGAAACGTCAGAACCTGCCGGAATTTCGTACGATCGGTGTCGTAGAGTTCTTTCATCCGCGTCAGGTCGCTCGCCATCGCGACGAGATCCTGCCGGATGTTCAGGCCATGTTCGCGTACATAGGTCTCGGCGACCGTAAGCGCGTTGCCGATGATTGCGCGCGTGCGTTGCGAGAACCAGCGGTCGAGGCCGCGGTCGAGCGTGATGCTAGCAATCACCGCAACGAGAATGGCGGGCACGACGGCGACGATGCCGAACAGAAGCACGATGCGGCCATGCAGGCGGGCGCCGGCCCTGCCCCTGCGTTGCGCGCGGATGACGTTGATGACTTCCCACGCAACGACGACGAACAGAACCGCGACCATGGCGGCGTTCGCGAGCAGCACCGTCACGACCACGTTATGGGTCGGAGAAATCCGTGTCATGCCGGTCAGGATGAGGAAGGTGACCAGCGCCGAAAGCAGCGACATCACCACCATGAACGGCGCGAAGTAGCTCGTCAGCCGTCGCGGCGGTTTCGGGAACGGAGCCGACTGGGCCGGCAGCGCGCTATCGGTCGGGGCGATTGTGTCGGTCATGCATTGCGATCAGGACCGGACCACCCGGCGGGCTGATGCATACTAACAACACTGGTGCAAAAATGTGACAGACCTAGGCAGCCTATTTGGGTGGCTAGCAACAGAATTTGGGCGGATTCCGGTGTTTTAGCGGGTCGAACGGATCACCTGGATATCGAGATCCCTGATCTTCTTCCGCAGGGTGTTCCGGTTCACGCCCAGTAGCTCGGCAGCCTTGATCTGGTTACCCCGGGTCGCCGCGAGCGCTGCCGAGATCAGTGGCGTCTCAACCTCGCGCAGGATGCGGTGATAGAGGCCCGGCGGCGGCAGGTTGTCGCCGAAGCCGCCGAAGTATTTCGACAGATGGCGTTCGGTGGAGGCGCTGAGCGACTCGTCTTTCGCGCTCGCCTCCGGCGACGGTTCGGCGGCTGGCTGCGCCAGTTCTGAATCGATGATCGCGAGCGAAATCACTTCCTGCGGATAGAGCGCCGAGAGACGGCGCACGAGATTTTCAAGTTCGCGGACGTTCCCCGGCCAGCGATACCGTCGCAGCCGCTCGAGTGCTGCGTTCTCGATCTGCTTCTGCGGCAGGCCTTCGCGCGCGGCTAACGTGAAGAAGTGCCGGATCAGGTCCGGAACGTCTTCCGTACGCTCGCGCAACGGCGGCAGCCGGAGCGGCACCACGTTGAGGCGGAAGAACAGGTCTTCGCGGAACAAGCCCTGCTGGATCAGAATCCGCAGATCCTTGTTGGTAGCCGCGATGATGCGGACGTCCGACTTGATCGGCGTGCGTCCGCCGACCGTCGTGTATTCGCCCTGTTGCAGCACACGTAGCAACCGCGTCTGCGCTTCCATCGGCATGTCGCCGATTTCGTCGAGGAACAGCGTGCCGCCTTCGGCCTGTTCGAAGCGGCCGATGTTCTTCGTGTTCGCGCCCGTGAACGCGCCCTTCTCGTGACCGAACAGCTCGGCTTCGATGAGGTCGCGCGGGATCGCAGCCATGTTGATCGGCACGAACGGGCCGGAACGGCGCTTGCCGTAATCGTGCAGCGCGCGCGCGACGAGCTCTTTGCCGGTGCCGGACTCGCCCGTGATCATCACGGTGAGATCGGTCTGCATCAGCCGCGCGAGCAGACGGTAGATTTCCTGCATCGCGGGCGAACGGCCGACGAGCGGAATGTTTTCCATGTCTTCGGGTTTCGCAGGCGCAGTGCCGTTCTTCTTCGGCTCGGAAAGCGCGCGCCCGACGATGGCGATCAATTCCTTCAGGTCGAACGGCTTCGGGAGATATTCATAGGCGCCGTGCTCGGAAGCCTTGATCGCGGTCATGAACGTGTTCTGCGCGCTCATGACGATCACCGGCAGTTCCGGCCGCATCTTCTTCAGGCGCGGCAGCAGGCTGAAGGCGTCCTCGTCGGGCATGACGACGTCGGTAATCACGAGATCGCCGTCGCCCTGGCTGACCCAGCGCCAGAGCGTCGCGGCGTTGCCGCAGGAGCGGACTTCGTAGCCGGCGCGCGACAGCGCCTGACTGAGCACGGTGCGGATCGCAGCGTCGTCGTCAGCAACAAGAATGTTTCCAGAAGGCATTTGCGCCGTCCTCACTGATCCGAATGCGCAATCGCGCCATTATGAGAATAGGTGGGCATCAATACGCGGAACGTCGTGCGTCTCGGCTGGCTGTCGCACTCGACGATGCCGCCGTGGTCGCCGATGATTTTTGCGACCAGCGCAAGGCCGAGGCCGCTGCCGCTGGTCTTGGTCGTGACGAAAGGATCGAACAGATGCGGACGCACGTCCTCCGGCACGCCGGGGCCGTTGTCGCGCACGCAGAACTCGAGCGGCAGGCTCACGCGGGTCGACGAACCGGGAACGGTGAGACGGACGCCGGGCCGGAACGCGGTACTGAGATGAATTTCACCGTCGTCGGCGTCACCGATCGCTTCCGCCGCGTTCTTGATGAGGTTCAGGAACACCTGCACGAGCTGGTCGCGGTTTGCGAACACCGGCGGCAAGGAGGGATCGTATTCCTCGACGAATTTGATGCGGCTCGCGAAACCCGAAGTCGCGAGCTTTTTCACATGCTCCAGCACGGCATGAATGTTCACGGCGCTGCGCTCGATCGGGCGCTCGTCGGAGAACACTTCCATGCGGTCGACGAGCTTCACGATGCGGTCGGCTTCGTCGCAGATCAGCCGCGTCAGCGCGCGGTCGCCGTCATCCGCGGACTGTTCGAGCAGCTGCGCCGCACCGCGAATGCCGGAGAGAGGATTCTTGATTTCATGCGCGAGCATGGAAGCGAGCGCCGTCACTGAGCGGGCCGCGCCGCGATGCGTAAGCTGACGGTCGATCTTGTCGGCCATCGTACGCTCCTGAAGCATGACGACGACCTGATTTGGGTTCTCCGGCATCGGCGCGACATGGATATCGACCACGCGCTCGCCGCCGTTTCGCGGCGTGCCGAGATCGACGCGATACTCGTTCACAGCGGCGTTGCGCGCCCTCACCTGCTCGATCAGCGAGATCAGCGGGCTGCCGAACGGAACGATCTCGTGAATGCGGTGGCGGCGCAGCACCGGTGCGCCGGCTTCGAAGAAGGCTTCCGCGGCTGCGTTCGCATTCGCGATCGTCCCGCTGGAAGAAATCGTGATCACCGGATGCGGAAGCGCGTCGAGCACCGCATCGGCGACGCCGGAAACTTGCGTCAAAGGCTTTTCCATGCGGGCATTTCTCATGCGGCAGCTTTCCAGCCCAGTTCGTCGAACGCGTCATGGATGCCGAGCACCACGCGCGACGGAGAGTTTTCCGCAAGCAGAAGCGCGCGCCAGTGCTTCACCCAATCCGCAGACAGATTGACCGCGTGCGCCGCGGCCTCCAGCGCCCAGCCGATATGTTTGCGGGCTTCCTTCGCGCCGCGCGCATGACCGTATTGGCCAAGCCAGGCATCGTAGAGTTCGATCAGGTTGTCGCGCTGATCTTCGATCTCTGGATCGGCTGCGCGGGCTCCGGTTGCGAGAAAGCGCGCGATGTTTCCCGGAAGCCACGGACGGCCCCGCGCGGCACGCCCGACCATCACGGCATCCGCTCCGGATTCTGCGACCATCGCCACGGCGTCTTCGTAGCTTGCAAGATCGCCGTTTGCGACGACCGGAATCGAAACGGCCGCTTTCACCCGTGAAATCGCGCGCCAGTTCGCATTGCCTTTGTAAAATTGCTGGCGCGTGCGGCCGTGTACCGTCACAAGCTTGACGCCCGCCGCTTCCGCGCGCCGCGCAAGTTCGGGCGCGACGATCGCGCTGTCGTCCCAGCCGAGACGCATCTTCACGGTGACCGGAATTTTGACCGCTCCGACCGCCGCCTCGATCAGGCGAACCGCGTTGTCGATGTCGCGCAAAAGCGCTGCACCAGCCGCACCGGTCGTGACCGACTTTGCCGGGCATCCCATATTGAGGTCGACGATGTCCGCGCCCGCAGCTTCGGCGATACGCGCCCCTTCCGCGAGCCAGCGGGTTTCGCAGCCCGCGAGTTGGACGACATGCAGCCCGACGCCCGAACCTTCCGCACGCAGTTGCGCTTCAGCGCTGCCGCCGGCGAGCCACTCGCAGGCGATCATCTCGGAAACCACGAGCCCTGCGCCGTAGCGGGTTGCCATCCTGCGGAACGGCAAGTCCGTGATCCCCGCCATCGGCGCGAGGAAAGCCCGCGCCGCGATCTCATGAGGACCGATCTGTAGGCTCTTACTGGTCGGTGTTGCGCTCACTATGCCCCTGCCTACAAAATAGGCCCGAAAATTCGTGCACACATCTTAATCAAGCGTACTTCAGAGGCAAGAGCTTTATTGCATCGCAACCAACAGGACCTATGCACTGGAATAGGCTAGAGAATCCCTGAATTTCCAGATTTTGGGGTCGTTCCGGATGGAATTTGCGGCATTGGTCGTGGCCGGAGGGGGCGGAACCCGCGCGGGAGCCGGAACGCCGAAGCAATACCGCCTGATCCGGGGCGAACCCGTCCTGCGCCATTCGCTGCGGTTATTCACAGATCATCATGCGATCGGCACGGTTCAGGCTGTGATCCGTCATGAGGATGTCGCGGCTTTCGAGCGAGCCTCGGCACGCCTGCCGAAGTGTCTTCCGGCCGTCCCCGGCGGAACGACACGCCAGGCCTCGGTCCTCGCCGGCCTGGAGAGTCTCGTGCGTACAGCGCCGCGCTTCGTGCTCGTGCACGACGCGGCGCGTCCTTTTGCAGATCAGGCATTGCTCGACCGAGCGATGCAATCGGTGAAGATCAGCGGCGCCAGCGTGCCTGCCATCGCGGTATCCGACACAATCAAGCAGGTAGACGCCGCAGGAAAAGTAACGGCCAACATCGAACGCAGCACGCTCCGCGCCGTACAGACGCCACAGGCATTCGCTTTCGACGCCCTCCTTGCCGCGCACCGCCGCGCCGCCGACGAAAACCTGCACGATTTCACGGACGACGCCGCGCTGATGCAATGGGCTGGAGTTCCGGTGACGACATTCGAAGGCAGCGTACTGAACGGCAAGCTGACGACGCCCGAAGATTTCGAGCGCGCCGACGCCTATGCGGCGCAGACGCTCGGCGATGTACGAACCGGAATGGGCTACGACGTGCACGCTTTTACGGACGGCGATCACGTCACGCTCGGCGGCGTGAAAATCCCGCACGACAAGAAACTCTCGGGCCATTCCGACGCGGATGTGCTGCTGCACGCAATCACTGACGCCATTCTCGGCTCGATCGGCGACGGCGACATCGGCCACCATTTCCCGCCCTCCGACCAGAAATGGCGTGGCGCGGATTCCGCGACGTTCGCCCGTTTCGCAGTCGAGCGCGTGCATGCGCGCGGCGGCATGATCGCTCATATCGATGGCACGCTGATTTGCGAGGCGCCCAAGATCGGCCCGCATCGCGAAGCCATGCGCGCAAGCATTGCAGAGATTTGCGGGATCGAAACCGGCCGCGTCGGCGTTCAAGCCACGACGAACGAAGGTTTGGGCTTTATCGGACGCAATGAGGGAATTGCGGCGATGGCGACCGTGACGGTCAGGCTGCCATGGAGCGTGAAGTGATCGGGAACGAAACACGCGAAGCCGCACTTCGCGTGTTCGAACTCTGCCGCGAACGCGGCTTAACCCTCACGACCGCCGAGTCCTGCACCGGCGGTCTGGTCGCCGCGGCGATCACCGATATACCGGGCTCGTCGGATGTGTTCGATCGCGGCTTCGTGACTTATTCGAACGAAGCCAAGATGGCGCTGCTCGGCGTAAGCAAGGATTTGCTCGCGAAGCACGGTGCCGTCAGCGCGGAATCTGCGAAAGCGATGGCGGAAGGCGCGTTCAAGTCTGCCGGCACGAGCCTCGCCGTATCGATTACAGGGATCGCAGGTCCCGGCGGTGGCTCCGCTGAAAAGCCGGTCGGGCTTGTCTTCATGGCCGCAATGGATCGCACGGGAAACTTTCACGCGCGCGAATGCCGCTTCGGCGATCTCGGACGCGACGAAGTCCGCAGGCGATCCGTGATCGCTGCTTTCGCCCTGATCGAGGAGCTTCTTGGCGCGCCGCTCAGCGCCTAGAACTTCTTCCGGATCATTGCGCTCAGGAGATCCGAGTAGTCGTCGGTCCAGGGCCTCACGCCCTCACCCGATACTTTCTCCCAGCCTGGCAGTCGCGCGATACCCGCAATGTCGTTTGCGTCGCGTGCAAGCACGGCAACCGTCGCGTTGGACTTGTAGTCTTTGGCAAAGCTGTTGGCCGAGACATCGGTCTTTACGAGCGTCACGAGACCTTCGCTCGCGCCGACCGCCGCAACAATCTTCGCGAGTTCAAGGTGACGGTTCGAGATGTGCATTACGATCACGCCATGCGGCTTCAGCCGGGCGAGATAGCCGGCGACGGCTTCGCGCGTCAGCAGATGCGCCGGGATCGCGTCGGACGAAAATGCATCGAGCACGATCAGATCGTAGGAGGTTTTGGAATCCGACAGCGTCAGCCGCGCATCGCCGAGTACAACCGGAATGCCGGGAGCGCAGCTCGAAATGAAGCGGAAACGTTGCGGATCGCGCGCGAGACGCACGACCTCCGGATCGATCTCAAAGAAGGTCCAGTTCTCTCCCGGTTCGCGGTAGCAAGCGAGACTGCCGGTACCGAGACCGACGGCGGCGACATCGGTTAGCCGTCCGCGTGCCGCGCGCGTAGCAAGAATGGTCTCCGAGATCGGCCCGCCGCGATAATAGTAGGCGAGCGGCTCCGCGCGGCCTGAAACCGGCGAGCCGTCTTCGTTTCTGATGCGGTCGGCGCCGTGAATGGTGGTGCCATGAAACAGGAGGCGATACTTCCCGTCCGCCGAATCCGCGAGCTTGTGTACGCCGAAGAAGCTGCGGGTCGTCTCCAGATGCGATTGTCCGGGCTGCCAGAGCCCGCTCAGCGCAAAGGCCAGAACGACAAGCCCGAAGATCCGCGCCGGCTTCTTTCTGGAGAGCAGGATCAGCGTGGCAACGACAATCAGTGCCGCCTGGAAGCCGATCATCCAGTCGAGCGAAATCCTGAACGGCGTCAGCGCGTAGGCCAGAAACAACGCGACTGCCATCGCAAGCGGAACCGCCGCGTCCTTCAGTGCCGATCTTGCCCCGCTCGAGAACATGCCGGGCAAACCGAGCACCGCCGCGGCAACGAGGATCGGATACTCGGTCGTGGTCGAGAACACATTCGGCGCGATCAGCCCGGTGAACACGCCACCCGCGACACCGCCGATCGAGGTAGCGAGATAGAAATCCGTCAGCCGCGAAGGATCCGGGCGGCGGCGATAGAGTTCGCCGTGGCAGAGCAGCGTGAGTACGAAGAACGCGATCAGATGCAGCGCGATCGTGACGAGCCAGAATGCCTTGTCCCCGCCGAGCATGCTGATCGCAAGCGGCGCCACCACATAAGGCGTGAGCATCGCAACCGTCGCATGAGAAACCCACGGCTTCTCATTGAACACCGCGACGAAGGTCAGGAGATAGAGCGCGAGCGGAACAACCCAGAGAAACGGCGCAGCCGCGACGTCCGTGCTGATATGCGCAGTCACGGCAACGACCAGACCGGCGGGCACGGCGGCAAGCGCGATCCACGAAAGCCTGTCGGCGAGCGCTGGTGCGCTCGCAGTCGAAACATGGTCTCGTTTCTCAGCGGCTCCGGAGGCGACCACAAGCGCCGAGAGCGCGATCAGCATAGCGAGCAATGCAAAGCCTACCGCCCATGCCGCCGTCTGCGCTTGCAGCGTGAGCAACGGTTCTATCAGCACCGGATAGCTAAGCAGTGCTGCGAACGATCCGAGATTCGAGGCGGCGTAGAGCACGTAGGGGTTCGCCGCGCGGGAGTGTCCGCTCACGGCAAACCAGCGCTGCAAAAGCGGCGCGCTCGCAGCCAGTGCCGTAAACGGCAACCCGATCGACATGGCGAACAACGCAAGCAGCCAGAGTTCGATGTGCTGCGACGGCGGCGTTCCAAAGCCGCTCGCGATACCGAGCGGCAAAGAGAGCGCCGCAAGTCCAAGCACCGCGAGATGAACGAGCGCTCCGTGGCGCGGCGCGAGATATTTCGTCAGCCAATGCGCGTAGGCATAGCCGAGCAGCAACGCCGCCTGAAAGAATACCATTGCGACCGACCAGATCGCAGGCGCACCGCCGAGCTTCGGCAGCACCATCTTCGTGAACATCGGCTGCACCGCGAACAGCAGGAGCGCGGACACGAACAGCGTCCCCGCAAACACGGCAGGCGCATGACGGAACAGACGGGCGGCAAAGGGATGAGGGCTGGCGGCAGCTTCGAAAGCGGACATAGGGCTCGCGGGATCACCTGGGAAGCGGAGCCTCATCCCTAGCCGCAATGTCTTAAATTGCCTTTACGGCGTCAGATTGCCTTTTCCCGGTAGATTTTATCGGCCCTGCGCTCGAACGCCTCCGCGAAACGCCGGAAAGCGGAGTCAAACAGCGCCCCCATCACCAATCCGAGCATCTTCGACTTGAACTCGTAGGCGATGAAAAAGTCGACCTCGGACGCCGCATCGTTCTCGGGACGGAAACGCCAGCGGTTTTCGAGATGCGAGAACGGGCCGTCCAGATACTCGACCAGGATCGCGAGCCGCTGCCGGTCGAGCGTCACCCGGCTCGAGAATGTCTCGCGGATCACTTTGTAGGCGACCGTCATGTCCGCGATGATGATCTCGACGCCTTCCGCCTCGCCGCTCCGCTTGCGCAGGTGCAGGCTTTCGCACATCGGCACGAACTCGGGGTAGCGCTCGACGTCCGCCACCAGATCGAACATCCGGGCCGCCGAGTGCTTGACGCGGCGCGTGGTGCGGTAGGAATGCATGGAAAACTAACCGCGCTTGTGCGCGTTGTCGCGCGCGGCGCGCAGTTTCTCGAAGTCTTCGCCGGCGTGATGCGAGGAGCGCGTCAGCGGCGAAGAAGAGACCATGAGAAAGCCCTTCGCGCGCGCAATGGCCGCGAAATTTTCGAACTCGTCCGGCGTCACATAGCGCGCAACCGGATGATGTTTCCGGCTCGGCTGAAGATACTGGCCGATGGTGATGAAATCGACTTCCGCGGAGCGCAGGTCGTCCATCACTTGCAGGACTTCGTTCCGCTCTTCGCCGAGGCCCACCATGATGCCGGACTTCGTGAACATGCGCGGATTGAGTTCCTTCACGCGCTGGAGAATCCGCAGCGAGTGGAAATAGCGCGCGCCCGGCCGCACCGGCAGATAGAGCGACGGGACGGTTTCGAGGTTATGGTTGAATACGTCGGGTGCTGCCTCGACCACGATTTCAAGCGCGCCGTCCTTGCGCAGGAAATCCGGCGTCAGCACTTCGATCGTGGTCTCCGGGTTCAGCTTCCGGATGGCGCGTATCGTCTGAGCGAAATGTTCGGCTCCGCCGTCGGCGAGATCGTCGCGATCGACCGAAGTCACGACGACATGCCGGAGCCCTAGCCGCGCTGTCGCTTCCGCGACTTTCAGCGGCTCGTCGGCGTCAAGCGCACCCGGCAGCCCCGTCTTCACGTTACAGAACGAGCACGCGCGCGTGCAGGTATCGCCCATGATGAGAAAGGTCGCGTGCTTCTGCGCCCAGCACTCGCCGATATTCGGGCACGACGCTTCCTCGCACACCGTATGCAGGCCGTTGCCGCGCACGAGCCGCGCCGTCTCGCTGAACGCGCCAGGACCCGGCGCACGCACGCGGATCCATTCGGGCTTCGGCAGAAGCGCGGTGTCCGCCCGGTGCGCCTTCTCGGGATGGCGCGGCCGGGCGTTCTTCTTCAGCGTGTCGATGACGACGGCCATTTCGCTCCGCGTTCCGTTACATCGATTGGCGGCGGTTCATGATCGCGCGCCAGACGAAAATGATGATGATCGCGCCGATGCTCGCGGAGATCAGTCCGCGCCAGAAACCAAACACCTGGAACTGCGCGACTTCGGCGAGCTTGTTGCCGACGAAGGCGCCGGCGATGCCGACCAGAAGATTCGTCAGGAGGCCATGGTTGCTGGAAGTCACCTTCTCTGCGATCCAGCCGGCGATGATGCCGATGATCAGTGTCAGGAAAAAACCGGCAGCCGGATTGCCAAGCAGCGTTTGTGCGTCGTTCATCGTGTCACCCCATTGTTAAATTCGGCGTCGAATCCATCATACATGAACCACGCGCCCATAGGCATCCATCACGCTCTCGTGCATCATTTCCGAGAGCGTCGGGTGCGGGAACACGGCGTGGATCAGTTCCTCTTCGGTCGTCTCGCAGTTCATCGCGATAACGAACCCCTGAATCAGCTCGGTCACTTCCGCGCCGATCATATGCGCGCCAAGAAGCTCACCCGTTTTCTTGTCGAAGATCGTCTTCACGAAACCCTCGGTCTCGCCGAGCGCGATCGCCTTGCCGTTGCCCAAGAACGGGAAGCGGCCGACCCGGATTTCCCGGCCCTGCTCCTTCGCCTTCTTCTCGGTCATGCCCACGGAAGCGATCTGCGGATGACAATAGGTGCAGCCCGGGATGCGGTTCTTCTTCATCGCATGCGGCTTCAGGCCCTTGATCGCTTCAATGCAGATCACGCCTTCATGCTCGGCCTTGTGCGCGAGCATCGGCGGGCCCGCGACGTCGCCGATCGCATAGATGCCCGCGACATTCGTTTTGCCGTAGCCGTCCGTGACGATGGTGCCGCGATCGATTTTCACGCCGAGCGCTTCCAGCCCCAGGTTTTCGATATTGCCCACAACGCCGACGGCAGAGATCACCCGCTCCACTTCGAGCGTCTGGGGCTTGCCCTTGCCGTCGTCGATGGTGGCCACGACTGAATTCGATTTCTTGTCTAGCTTCGTCACCTTCGCGCCGGTCATCACCTTGATGCCCTGCTTCTCGAAACGCTTGCGCGCGAAGGCTGCGACTTCCTCGTCTTCGGCCGGAAGGATCTGCGGCAGCACTTCGACAACGGTCACTTCCGAACCCATGGTCCGGTAGAACGACGCGAACTCGATACCGATCGCGCCGGAGCCGATCACCAGGAGCGACTTCGGCATCTTTTCCGGAACCATCGCCTCGAAATAAGTCCACACGAGTTTTTTGTCCGGCTCGATACCGGGCAGCACGCGCGGCCGCGCGCCGGTCGCAACAATGATGTGCTTCGCCTGATAGGTTCCGGCGTCCTTCCCGGTCACCGTCACCGTGCCGGGCTTTGCGATTTTCGCTTCGCCGTCGATCACCGCGATCTTGTTTTTCTTCATCAGAAACCCGACGCCGCCGTTCAGTTGCTTGGAAACGGCGCGCGAGCGCGCGACCACGGCAGCCGCATCGAACGAAACATTCGAAGCCGAAAGACCGTAATCCTTCGCGTGCTGCATGTAGTGATAGATTTCGGCGGAGCGCAGCAGCGCTTTTGTAGGGATGCAGCCCCAGTTCAGGCAGATGCCTCCGAGATGGGCACGCTCCACGACCGCAGTCTTGAAGCCGAGTTGCGCCGAGCGGATCGCAGCGACGTAACCGCCCGGCCCGCCGCCGATGATCAACACATCAAAATTCGATTCAGCCATGTTGCAGTGCCCAACGATATTTCTTCCGCGCATGTAGCAGGCAAAGCCTGCGCCGTCAGCCGCAACGCGGAACGTCAGCCCTGCCGGTTCCGCATGGGCAAATCTACGCCCGAGACCCTTGTGCCATCCGCCCGGGGCCGCGTACCCTCCGGTCCAAGAATAACAAGCGGCTGGCCAACGTGCCCTCCGCATCTTGGGAGAGAAGTATGAAACGCCACACTACCGCGGCCGTGCTCGCTTTGGGCATTGCCGCCGCTATTGCTACGCCCGCAGCCGCGCAGGAAATCCGCCTGATGACCGGCCCGCAGGGCGGCGTATGGGTCCCGCTCGGCGGTCAATTCAAGGATCTGTGGGAAAAGGCCGTTCCCGGCCTCAAGGTTCAGAATCTGCCGGGCGCCGGCATCGCGAACGTGCGTGGCGTGCAGGAAGGCAAGGCCGAAATCGGGTTCGGCAACTCGATCTCGACCGTGGACGCGCTCGCCGGCAAGGAGCCGTTCAAGACGCCGCACACCAATGTCTGCAACATCGCGACGCTCTATCCGCAGTACTACCAGCTCGTGGTGCGCGCCGACGCGAACGTCAACAGCGTCGCGGATCTGAAAGGCAAGAGCATCACCACGCAGCAGCGCGGCAACACCGGCGAGTTGATCACCAAGCAGCTGCTTGAAGTCAACGGCATGTCCTACAGCGACGTGAAGATGAGCTTCGTGTCCTACACGGACTCGGTCGCGCAGGTGCAGGACGGTCACGCTATCGCGTTCGGTCTCGGTACCGCGATTCCCGCAGGCGCGGTCATGGATCTCGCCTCCTCGCGCGAAATCAAGGTTCTGGATCTTTCCGGAAACATCGCCGGAATGAAGAAGCTGAACCCGGGCTACACGCTCGTGACGATTCCGGCCGGCACCTATCCGAAGAACGACAAGGACGTGCAGGTCATCGGCTACGCGACCCACGTCGTCGCAAGCTGCAACCTGCCTGAGAACGTCGCCTACGCAATCACGAAAGCGATCGCCGAAAACGTTCCGACGCTTGCATCCGTCTACAAAGGCATGGCGAAGCTGACGCCGAAAGACATGGCCGAAAACATCGGCGTGCCATTCCACAAGGGCGCCGCCCGCTTCTACAAGGAAAAAGGCGTAGACGTCGCCACGAACTAATGCGTCTTGCCGGAACGGCGCGGACCAAAATCCGCGCCGTTTCTCTTTTTGCGTCTACAGCGGACGGATAACCGATGAACACGAACAGCACGACTGCCCCGATCTGGCACCATGCAAGCCTTTTCAGGATTGCCACGATCCTCATCGCCGTCGCGATGTGCATCTACCACATCTGGGCGATCGTCTTCGGCTCGTCGGAAGCGCTTTTGTTCCGCGGCACCCATGTTCTGTTCGCCGTTACGCTGACTTTGCTTCTCTATTCGACGTTCGGCCGCAAGGACGGCGAAGCCCCCGGCATCCTCGACTATCTCATCCTCGCCGTAAGCCTCGCGCCGATCATCTACATTCTGTGGAACCAGAAATACATCGACGAACGCATCCCGTTCGGCATCGACCCGCTCACGAACTGGGACATCGTCATGTCCGTGATCATGATCGTGGTCGTACTCGAAGCCACGCGGCGGGTGATCGGCCTCGCGCTCCCGATCACAGCGATCATTTTTCTGATCTACGGCTTCTACGTATTCTGGAAAGAGCCCACCCGGATTCTCGATCAGCTCTATATGGGCACCGAAGGCATCTTCGGGATACCGATTTCCGTCTCCGCGACATACGTTCTGATCTTCGTGCTGTTCGGCTCGTTCATGGAGCGCACGGGCACGGGGCAGTTGTTCATGGACTTCGCGATGGCGCTGACCGGCCACACGGCCGGCGGGCCCGGCAAGGTTTCGGTCGTCAGCTCGAGCCTGTTCGGCACGATTTCCGGCAGCGCGGTCGCCAACGTAATGGTCGACGGCCCCATTTCCATTCCGCTGATGAAACGCTCGGGCTTCCCTGCGCATTTCGCGGCCGGCGTTGAAGCGACAGCCTCGACCGGCGGGCAGATCATGCCTCCGATCATGGGCGCCGCGGCATTCCTGCTCGCGCAGAACCTGCAAGTCAGCTACGGACAGGTCATCATCTGGGCCCTGCTCCCCGCTATTCTCTACTACGTCGCCTGCTTCTGCGCGGTGCATTTCGAAGCCAAGCGTCACGGCATCCACGGCGTCCCGCGCTCGGAGTTGCCGAAGATGAAGATCGTGATGGCCGAACGCGGCCATCTCTTCATTCCGATCCTCATCATTCTGCTCGTGATGTATTCGGGTTACAGCGCGCCGCTGGCAGCGCTCGCAGGAACGGTCGCGTGCTTCCCGGTCGCAGCACTCCGCAAATCGACGCGGGTAAACTGCACGTTGCAGAATGTGATCGAAGCCTTCTACGACGGCGCGAAGAACGCGCTCGGCGTAGCGCTCGCCTGCGCTTGCGCCGGGATCGTGATCGGCGTCATCACGCAGACCAACCTCGGCATCGTATTCACGCAATATGTCACGCACATCGCGAAGGACACGCTGCTCTTGGCGCTGGTCCTGACCATGGTCGCGGCGATCGTGCTCGGCATGGGCATGCCGACGACGCCGGCTTACATCATCCTCACCGCGCTTCTGATCCCCGCGATCATCAAGCTCGGCGTGATCGAGGAAGCCGCGCATATGTTTGCGTTCTATTTCGCGGTGCTCTCGGCCATCACGCCGCCGGTCGCGCTCGCGGTATTCGCGGCCGCAGGCATCGCAAAAGCGGACCTCTGGAAAAGCGGCTGGGCCGCGGTGAAAGTCGGCGCCGCCGGCTTCATCGTGCCGTTCATGTTCGTCTATGAGCCTGCATTGCTCATGATCCATGATAGCTGGTTCTGGATCATCTATCGCTTCGTTCTCGCGGTGCTGGGCATATCGCTGCTTGCCGGCGGTTTGCACGGCTACTTCCTGTCACGCGCGAGCATGTGGCAACGCGCGCTGCTCGTCGGCGGCGGCTTGTTGCTGGTCGCGCCCTATGTCTGGTCTGACATCGCAGGCTTCGTGATCTGCGGCTTCGTGCTCACGGTGCAATGGCTCCAGCGCAAGCAATCCACGGCAGCAGCGAAGACCTAGATCAGCCGCCGCTCGTGGCGCTCCGCACGCAGTCGTTGTTCATGGAGCCGAACATGCCGTCGGCCTTGCCGAACAGCTTTTCGGAGTCCGCGACCGGCGTGCTTTTCGCGAGATCGACGATCCGCGCGAGCTCGCGCGAAAGCATCGTATACTCGTAGCGCTTCTGCTCGCCCTGGAAGTTCGCGAGATAAGTGCCGTAGGCGCCGAAACGGCTGACCGCGTTCTGCGCTTCTGACGCCGCCGCGACCACGCCGGGCGAATTCGGATTCTTCTCCCGCTCCAGCGCCGCACTCAACGTCGCGGTCCTGAACTTGATCTGGAAGAAAGCGTCGATCAGGTCTTTGCAGATACGGGCGGTTTCGGATCGCGCTACGCCGGACTGTATCAATTCGACGAAGCGGGTATTCAAATAACCCTGATACATCGACGTCACCAGCGACAGCGCGGCGACGAAGAACGAAACATAGGCGAAAATATTCGGGTTGAACTTTCCCGTTTCGGATTTCTTCTGCGGACGTTTCATTGGCGCAACCCCGGTCCTGACAGCCTATCACGCCATCAGCGAAAGCGGCTTCTCGACTGCCTCGCGGAAGGCAAACAGCAATTGCGCGCCGAGCGCGCCGTCAACCGCCCTGTGATCGCAGGACAGGGTCACCGTCATGATGCTGGCGGCGACGACCTGCCCGTCGCGAACAACCGCGCGCTCCTCGCCTGCGCCGACCGCAAGGATCGTTGCGTGCGGGGGATTGATGACGGCGGCAAAATCCTTCACGCCATACATGCCGAGATTTGAAATCGCCGTGGCCCCGCCCTGGAATTCGTTGGGCTTCAGCTTCTTCGCCTTGGCGCGGGCGGCGTAGTCTTTCATCTCGTTCGAGATCGCGGAAAGCGACTTGCCTTCGGCATGGCGGATGACGGGCGTGACCAGCCCGCCATCGATCGCGACCGCGACACCGATATCCGAGTGCTTGTGCCGGAGCATCGCGGCCTCGGTCCACGTCACGTTCGCGTGCGGCACCTTCTGGAGCGCAAGCGCCATCGCCTTGATGACGAAGTCGTTCACCGAAAGCTTGAAGGAGGGTTTGCCGTCCTTGTCTTTCGGCGCGGTCGCATTGATCTCTTCGCGTACCCGCAGCAGCGCGCCGATGTCGCAATCCGCAGTGAGATAGAAATGCGGGATCGTGAGTTTCGATTCCAGGAGCCGCCGCGCAATCGTCTTGCGCATGCTGTCATGCGGTATCTGTTCGTAGCTGCCGTCCTGGTAGAGCGCGCGGATCTGATCGTCGCTCGGCACAGAGATGCCCGGCATCGTGCCGCCGGCCGGTGCAGAAGGCGAACGCATCTGCGCGCCGCCGGAGCGCGCCGCTTCGATATCGCGGGCAATCACGCGGCCGTGCGGGCCGGAGCCGGAAACGCGGGCGAGATCGATGCCTGCGTCTTTCGCAAGACGCCGCGCGAGCGGGGATGAAAATACGCGGGCACCAGAGCCGTTAGTCTTACGCTGCTCGTCCTTCGAGACGGGCGCTTGCGCGCCCTCCTCAGGACGAGGTTTCTTGTTTGCCTCATCCTGAGGAGCGCCCGAAGGGCGCGTCTCGAAGGATGAGGGTTTATTCTGCGGCTTCGGTGCGGACGGCGCGGCCTTCGCAGCAGCGCTCGCGTCCTCGCCTTCTTCGGCAAGTACGGCAATCACCTGATTGACCGGAACGTCGGCGGTGCCTTCCGCGACCATGATCTTCGCGATCGTGCCTTCGTCGACCGCTTCCACTTCCATGGTCGCCTTGTCGGTTTCGATCTCGGCAATCACGTCGCCGGCTTTTACCTTGTCGCCTTCCTTCTTGAGCCACTTCGCGAGATTGCCCTTCTCCATCGTGGGCGAAAGCGCGGGCATGAGGATGTTGACGGGCATCGCGCGGTCCTCAACGATACGTCACGGCGCGCGCAGCCTCGACCACCTTCGCGGCGGTCGGCAGCGCGAGCTTTTCGAGATTGGCCGCGTAAGGCATCGGCACGTCTTCGCCGGTTACGCGCCGCACCGGCGCATCGAGATAGTCGAACGCCTCGTCCATGATGCGCGCGGCGATCTCGGAGCCGACGCCGAACTGCGGCCAGCCTTCCTCGACGGTCACGCAGCGCCCGGTTTTCTTCACCGACTCGATGATCGTCGCCATGTCGAGCGGACGGATGGTGCGAAGATCGATGACTTCCGCGAAGATGTGCTTCTTCGCCAGTTCTTCCGCGGCCTCCAGCGCCCAGGTCATGCCGATGGACCACGCAATGATGGTGACATCCTTGCCGGGCCGCGCGACCTTCGCCTTGCCGATGGGGACGAGATAATCGTCGAGCTTCGGCACGGGGAACGACTTGCCGTAGAGAATTTCGTTCTCGAGGAACACGACCGGATTCGGATCGCGGATCGCGGATTTCAGCAAACCCTTCGCGTCCGCCGCCGTGTAGGGCGAAACGACTTTCAGTCCGGGAATGTGCGCGTACCATGACGCGAAATCCTGGCTGTGCTGCGCGGCAACGCGCGCGGCAGCGCCGTTCGGCCCGCGGAACACGATCGAGCAGCCAACCTGACCCCCGGACATGTAGAGCGTCTTCGCCGCCGAGTTCACGATCTGGTCGATCGCCTGCATCGAGAAATTGAACGTCATGAATTCGACGATGGGCTTCAGGCCGGTGAATCCCGCGCCGACGCCGACGCCCGCGAACCCATGTTCGGTGATCGGCGTGTCGATCACGCGGCGCGCACCGAATTCCTGCAACAGCCCCTGCGTGATCTTGTAGGCGCCCTGATACTCCGCGACTTCCTCACCCATGACGAAGACATCCGGGTCGCGGCGCATTTCTTCGGCCATCGCATCGCGCAGCGCCTCGCGAACCGTCGTGGCCACCATCTCGGTGCCTTCGGGCACGTCGAGTTCGACCGGCGTAGCCTCGACCGGCTTCTCGGCCGAAACCGGGCGCTTCTCGAGAGTTGCTTCGGCCTTCTTCGGCGCGGATTTCGCGGGCGCGTCCGAGGCGCTCTCGTCTTCGCCGAGGATCAGCGCAATCGGCGTGTTGACGGCAACATCCTGCGTGCCTTCGGGAACGAGAATTTTTCCGAGTTTGCCTTCATCGACCGCCTCGACTTCCATCGTCGCCTTGTCGGTCTCGATCTCGGCGATCACGTCGCCTGCTTTCACCTGATCGCCTTCCGCCTTCAGCCACTTGGCGAGATTGCCCTTCTCCATCGTGGGCGAAAGCGCGGGCATGAGGACTTCAATCGGCATTTCGGACCTGCTTATCGAGGCGCGGTGGCGACGATGAACGCGCCACCCGCCAGAATGAGGCAAACGAAGAATACGGCCATCGCGAGATGAACCCTGCGCGCGTTATCGCGCGCTTCTCCGGTGAGTTTTCCGTTGACGAAGAGCCAGTTGAAGAACAACTGGCCGCGAAGATGCTGCTGCTCGGGTGCGAGCGCGGCGTGGGTGCGGATGTAGAAGAACACGGCGGCAAGCCAGCTCAGCCCGATCCCGATCAGGGCGGCATAAGCGACAAGAAAACCGAGCGTGCGCATGACCGCGTTCCCTCAGCGCAATACGTCGGTGTAGAGATCCGAAATATCGGGCTCCGGATCGTTGGAGGCGAATTCGGCGGACTCGTTTACGATCCCGCGGATTTCCGCGTCGATCTTCTTGATCTCGTCTTCGGAGGCGAGCTTGCCTTCGAGGATGCGGTTTCGCACGCGCTCGATGGGATCGCGCTCGGTGCGCATCTTGTCCACTTCGTCCTTCGAGCGGTATTTCGCGGGATCGGACATGGAGTGGCCGCGGTAACGGTAGGTCTGCATTTCGAGGATGAACGGGCCATTGCCGGTGCGGGCGTATTCGACCGCCTTCAGCGCCGCGTCGTAGACCGCGCGCACGTCCATGCCATCCACTTTCTCGCCGGGGATATTGAAGGAGGCCCCGCGCTTCGAGAAATCCGTGAGCGCCGACGAGCGGTCGACCGAAGTGCCCATCGCGTATTTGTTGTTCTCGATGATGTAGACGACCGGCAGCTTCCAGAGCTCGGCCATGTTGAAGCTCTCGTAGACCTGGCCCTGGTTCGAAGCGCCGTCGCCGAAATAGGTGAGACAAACATTGCCGTTGTCGCGATAGCGGTTCGCAAACGCGATGCCGGTGCCGAGCGACACCTGTGCGCCGACGATGCCGTGGCCGCCGAAGAAATTCTTCTCGACGCTGAACATGTGCATCGAGCCGCCTTTGCCTTTGGAGTAGCCGCCGCGGCGTCCGGTAAGCTCGGCCATGACGCCGTTCGCTTCCATGCCGCAGGCGAGCATGTGGCCGTGATCGCGATATGCGGTGATGACCTGATCGCCGTCCTTTAGCGCCATCTGCATGCCGACGACAACCGCTTCCTGTCCGATGTAGAGATGGCAGAAGCCGCCGATCAGTCCCATGCCGTAGAGTTGCCCCGCTTTTTCTTCGAAGCGGCGGATGAGCAGCATCTCGCGATAGGCTTTGAGTTCCTGCTCCTTGCCCCACGCAGCAGTTTTCGTTGCGCGTGAAACGGACTTGTCTGCTTTGTCAGCTTTCGCGGCTGCCGGCATTTTTGTTGTCTCACTCCCGTCCGCTTCGATTAGCGCAAATCGATTGTCCGCGCCACCGCTTCCGCTGGAATGCCAGACGGATGCAATTGAAACTAAACGAAATTTCGGAGTTTCCGCTTGCCGCGCAACAGGATTGCGAAAGCTATGCGTCAGCGCCGGAGGATCATGATCAAATCGTTTGGCAGCGCAAAAGCGAGATCCTTGCGCGCCAGTTCTTCCAGAAGGTCCGGATCGATCTGACTAGATTTGAGGAGATGGTTGCGGTGCTCCAGCGCCGTGCGCTCAAGCACGAGCTGGTCGCGCTCGACCGTCAGGTTCGCGATTTCTTCCTTCAGCGCCCGGCCGGCTTCGATGCCGTAGTTCCCGTGCTGCGCGTGAAATGCAAAATACGCGATCATCGCTGCCGCGATGCAATAAAGACCCAGAACACGGAAAAAGCGGCCGAGCCGCGTGCGCGTGACCATCCGGCTTTGATAAGGGGCCGGAGTTGCCTAGCCGTTAACGCGGCAGCGCCTCTCGCCCGCCATAGCGGGCCTGTTCGCCGAGTTCCTCCTCGATGCGGAGCAACTGGTTGTACTTGGCGGTACGGTCGGAACGGGCGAGCGACCCGGTCTTGATCTGTCCGCAGTTGGTCGCGACCGCGAGGTCGGCAATCGTCGCGTCCTCGGTCTCGCCGGAGCGGTGGGACATGACCGCGCGATAGGCCGCGCGGTGCGCGGTATCGACGGCAGCGAGCGTCTCGGTCAGCGAGCCGATCTGGTTCACCTTGACCAGGATCGCGTTGCCGACGCCCTTCTCGATGCCGTCGCGCAGGCGCTTTTCGTTGGTGACGAAAAGATCGTCGCCGACGAGCTGCACGTTTTTCCCGATCTTGTCGGTGAGGATTTTCCAGCCCGCCCAGTCGTCTTCGGCCATGCCGTCTTCGATCGAGATGATCGGATAGCGCTTGCAGAGGTCCGCAAGATAGGTGGCCTGCGCTTCCGGATCGCGCGACTTGCCCTCGCCCTCGTAAACGTACTTGCCGTTCTTGAAGAACTCGGTCGACGCGCAGTCGAGCGCGAGCAACACATCCGAGCCCGGCTTGTAGCCCGCCGCTTCGATCGACTTCATGACGAAGCCAAGCGCTTCGTCTGCGTCTTTCAGGTTCGGCGCGAAGCCGCCCTCGTCGCCCACGTTCGTGTTGTGCCCGGCGTCTTTCAGGCCCTTCTTGAGCGTGTGAAAGATTTCCGAGCCCACGCGCAGCGCATCACGGAAGGTCGCAGCACCCACCGGCATGATCATGAATTCCTGGAAGTCGATCGGGTTGTCGGCATGCGCGCCGCCGTTGACGATGTTCATCATCGGCACGGGAAGCACACGCGCGCTCGTTCCGCCGACATAGCGGTAGAGCGGCATGCTCGAGGAAGCGGCGGCAGCCTTCGCGACCGCGAGCGACACACCGAGGATCGCGTTCGCGCCGAGACGGCCCTTGTTGGGCGTGCCGTCGAGCGCGATCATCGCGTGATCGATCTTCGTCTGCTCCTCGGCGTCGAGCCCGCCGATCGCGTCGAAGATCTCGCCGTTCACGGCGGCGACCGCATTCAGTACGCCCTTGCCGCCATAGCGCTTCTTGTCGCCGTCCCGCAGTTCGACCGCCTCATGCGCGCCGGTGGAGGCGCCGGAAGGCACCGCCGCGCGGCCCTTGGTGCCGTCCTCGAGCAGGACATCGACTTCGACGGTGGGGAAGCCGCGGCTGTCGAGGATTTCGCGGGCGCGGATATCGGTGATGGCGGTCATGGCGGGCCTTCAAGCTGGAGATGCGGCGCTTCTACAGGAAGCCGCACAGGCGGAAAAGCGCGGGATGCGCCGATTTCCGCAATCGGCTACGTTCCGCCGCATGAAAAAACCGACCCATCTCGGCAAAGTCTCGGGCATTCCCGCGTCTCCCGAAAAGGCCACGCTGGACCGCGTGCCGAACCCGCACCCCGACACGGATTACGCGGCACGCTTCACCGCGCCCGAATTCACGACGCTTTGCCCGATCACCGGCCAGCCCGACTTCGCGCACCTTGTGATCGACTACGTTCCCGGCAAGTGGCTGGTGGAATCGAAGTCGTTGAAGCTCTATCTCGCGAGCTTCCGCAACCACGGCGGTTTTCATGAGGACTGCACGGTCGAAATCGGCCGGAAGCTCGTGAAGCTGCTTGCGCCGAAGTTCTTCCGGATCGGCGGCTACTGGTATCCGCGCGGCGGGATTCCGATCGACGTGTTCTGGCAGCACGGCAAGCTGCCTTCGTCCGTCTGGCTGCCCGATCAGGGCGTCGCGCCGTATCGCGGACGCGGATAACGCCTACTGATGCCCCGCATCCTGATTACCAACGGCGATCACGCCGCAAACAAGCTCGCCGCCTACTTTCCCGACGCCGACATCCTGATCTGGCGCGACGTGCTGGTCGAAGGCCCGGTGCCGGGCGGCATCGGCGACGAGCGGCTCGCCGATATCCGCGCGCGACACATCGAGGACGCCTTCGGCATCCATGACGTGCGTGCCGACTTCACGCGCCGTGACGAAGCCTTCAGCCGCATCCAACCTTCCGACCGCATCGAACTCTGGTTCGAAACGGACCTGCACGATCAGTTGCAGCTCATTCAGGTTCTTGCGCGTTTTCAAGCGCTGCCGGAAATTCCCGCGCTCTCGCTGACGCTCGCTGCACCGCCGCTGATCCAGCACATCGACGAGATGGCCGCGCGCCTTGCACGGGTTACGCAAGCGCAGCTTGCCGAAGGCGCGCAACTGTGGACTGCGTTTCGAAGCCCGAACCCGGGTCCGATGATCGAAGCATCCGGCGCTGATGGCGCGCTTCCGGAAGCGCGCTCGGCGCTCTGCCGCCTGCTGGAGGAATATCCGGCATCGCATGACGGGCTTGGCCGCATCGAGCGCAATGCGCTGCTCGCGATCCGCGACGGCGCGATCGCGCCCACGCTCGCGTTTCGCCACTATCAGCAAACCGAAGCGCTGCCGTTCCTCGGCGATCTCGGATTCTTTCATCGCCTCGATGTGCTCGCGTTCGCGGCGCACCCGCTGATCAGGGGCATTCCTGAAGGCGGCATCGCGCAGGCAAGCAGAACGAAACAGACGCTCGAATACGCACACGCGCAGATCGAACTGACCGAAACCGCGCATCGTATCCTCGAAGGAAAAGCCGATTTCGTGAAGCTGAACGGAATTAACCGCTGGATTGGCGGCGTTCACCTCAACGACATCAACGTCTGGCGCCGCTAGTCCGGAACGCTATTTCGCTTTCGGAAACAGGAAATGCGCGCCGCCGACACCGGCTGCCGCGGTGATGACTGCCGCAGCGAGCAATGTCGCGACGATACCCGCGTGCGCGAGCCCCCAATAATAGAATACCGGGCCTACCGCATGACCGATGAAGAAGAACGACGAGTGCAGCGCGAGTGCTGAGCCGCGCGCTTTCGGCGCGATCTCGGATGCGGCAAGCTGGAAGCAGTTGTGCATCATGTAGAAGCCGATACCCATCACGAAGAAGGCCGCGAACTCGACCGGCCACGAAAGCCTGAGCGTCGAGAAACAGAGCATCGACGCCGCGATCAGCCCGCCCCAGATCATCAGCCCGCGCGTGCCGAAAATCCGCAGCATCGGCGACACCACCAGCCCGAAGACAGCCCCGCCGACCGCAAATCCCGCGATCACGAAGCCTGCGATGGTCGCGCGATATTCGCCGCTTTCGTGCAGGAGGATCGCGACGAACGGAAAGAGACCGAAGATCGCGACACCTTCCATCAATACGCCGAGATAGGTCCACTTTGCGCGCGGATTGGCGAAGATCGTCTTGTAGCTGTTGACCGCAAACGCGAGATCGAAACGCTCGCCTTTCTCGTGCTTCACGCCGCGAAAGCCCCAGAGCCCGAGCATCAACGCAAGCGCACCGCAGATCGTCGCCGCGAAAAGCACGCCGCGCCAGTTGGTGAGATCGCCCACGATGCCGCCGGCCCATGCGCCGGTCAGATTGCCTGCGAGTGCGGCCGCGACATAGCGGCCGAGCACGACCTGCCTGCGCTCTACAGCGACCGAATCCGACACGAACGCGAGTCCTGCGGGGAAAATTCCGCCGGCTGCCACGCCCGCGACAATGCGCGTGACCAGCAGCCAGGTGAAGCTCTGCGCGAATGCGCCGATCAGCGTGGTGAGCACGAGCAGGCACATGCCCGCGATCATCAGTTTCGTCTTGCCGAAGAAATCGCCGACCGGCCCGAGCAGCGGCTGCACGATGGCAAACGGCAATGCGAAGGCCGTCGCAAGCAGCGCGACATCGGCTGCGGGCATGCCGAACTCGCCGGAAATCTGCGGCACGACCGGATCGATCGCGCGCATGAACAGGCTGGTCGAAAACGCGATGAAGCTTACGACAACGAGCGCCCGGTTCATGGTTCTGTTCTGGGTACTTTCAGGCGCCTAGCGCTTCGATTTCGCAAGCGTGTCGAAGGCGATGAGATCGGAGAGAAGCCGTTCCAGATCCTTGAGCGGGATCATGTTCGGCCCGTCCGAGGGCGCCTTGTCCGGGTCGGGATGCGTCTCGATGAAGACACCCGCAACACCGATCGACACCGCGGCCCGCGCGAGCACACCGACATATTTACGCTCGCCGCCCGAGGAGGTGCCCTGTCCGCCCGGCTGCTGCACCGAATGGGTCGCGTCGAAGATCACCGGCGCGCCGGTATCGCGCAGCACAGGGATCGCACGCATGTCGGATACCAGCGTGTTGTAGCCGAACGAAACACCGCGCTCGGTCACAAGCACATTCGGATTTCCCGCGCTCGTCACTTTCTCGACGACGTTCTTCATGTCCCACGGCGCGAGGAACTGGCCTTTTTTTACATTCACGACGCGGCCGGTCTTCGCGGCGGCAATCAGAAGGTCGGTCTGACGGCAGAGGAACGCGGGAATTTGCAAGACGTCGCAGGCGTCCGCCGCGCGCGCGCATTGCTCGATTTCATGCACGTCGGTGAGCGTCGGCAGCCCGAGCGTTTCGCGAACTTCAGCAAAAACCGGAAGGGCTGCGTCGATGCCCATGCCGCGCGCCGATTTCGCGCTGGTGCGGTTCGCCTTGTCGAACGACGTTTTGTAGACGAGCCCGATCTTCAGGCGGCCTGCGATCTCCTTCAGCGCGCTTGCGACTTCGAGCGCGTGGGCGCGGCTTTCCATCTGGCAGGGCCCCGCGATCAGCGCGAGCGGCAAGTCATTGCCGAAGCGCGCATTTCGTGCCGCGACAACGGCATTCGGCGCAGGATTTGCTCTTGAATCCACAGACGTCTTGTTCATCGCGGCGGACCTTGCGTCGGGGCCGCGGCCCGGTCAACCGGCAGCATCGATATCGAAAGCTAGCACTGCGCCATGCGCATGGACGACAAGCCGGCCATGGCGTTCCTGCGCGGTCATTCCGCTTTTTGAAACCGCGCTGCGGATTTTTCCACTGTCACCCGCGAATGTGACGGCTGAGAAGCGCAGTCCGCTTCCCGCAGGAGGCGCCGCGCCGAACGCATCTTCGAATGGCCGCGCCTCCATGATCTGCACGCTGCCGCGCTTCGTCTCGGCGACGACACCGAGCGAAGTTGAACGCGGCGCACGAATGCCGGTCCACGCCTGTAGGAAATACTGGTGATCGGTCGGGCTCTCGGCGGTGAAGACTGCTGCCGAGATGCGGTTCGCTCCGTTCGGATGCGCCTGCAATTCCCTGAACCAGAAATTCTCGGGCCGCTTGTGATGCGCGACGAATGTCATCACTTCAGGCGATTGCGGCTCGCGCAGAAACGCGAGTGAAAAGGCAAGCTCCGCCTCGCTGCCGTCCGGGCGCCTTCCCATGCGTCCGAAATCGAACACCGGAAATCCGCCGAAGCCCGCCTTGTCGAACGCAGCCTTGTCGGCCTGCGCATCTGCGCTCGCGAGTACGAGACCGCTCAGGCCCTCGCCGTTCTTCGCGAGAAAGTCACGATGAAAGTGCGCGAACGATACTGGGCTGCCCTGCCCTTCGATTTTTTCGGGCTCCGCGACTTCCAGAATTTCAATGTAGCAGCCGTCGAGTTGCGCGATCCGGTTATGCGTGCCGAACGGATGCTTGTTGCGGCTGCTTACGATGAAGCCGAGCTTCTCATACGTGGACGCCGCCGCGTCGAGATCGCGGACGAGATGGATGACGTGATCGATGCCGCGGGACATAGCGAACTAGACGAGACGGCTCTGTTCGACCGCCGCGCCCACGAACGACGAGAACAGCGGATGCGGCTCGAACGGTCTCGATTTCAGTTCGGGATGGAACTGCACGCCGACGAACCACGGATGATCCGGATATTCGATGATCTCGGGCAGGATTCCGTCCGGCGACATGCCGGAGAAGCGCATGCCTTTGGCTTCGAGCCGGTCGCGGTAGATCGTGTTCACCTCATAGCGGTGCCGGTGCCGTTCATAAATTTCGGTCGAGCGGTAAATCTCCGCAACCCGGCTGCCCTTCGCGAGCGTCGCCTGATAGGCCCCTAGCCGCATGGTACCGCCGAGATTGCCGCCGGCTTCGCGCCGCTCGCGTTCGTTGCCGCGAAGCCATTCGGTAAGAAGCCCCACCACCGGCTCGGGTGTCGCGCCGAATTCGGTCGAGTTCGCACTGTTGATCCCGGCGAGGTTGCGCGCGGCTTCGACAACCGCCATCTGCATGCCGAAACAGATGCCGAAATACGGCACGTTGCGCTCGCGCGCGAACTGCGCCGCGCGGATTTTTCCTTCCGCGCCGCGATGCCCGAAACCGCCGGGCACGAGAATGCCGTTGACGTGCTCGAGATAAGGCGCGGGGTCTTCGTTTTCGAAAATCTCCGACTCGATCCAGTCGAGATTGACCTTCACCTTGTTCGCGATGCCGCCGTGCGACAGCGCCTCGATCAGCGACTTATAGGCGTCCTTCAGGCCGGTGTACTTGCCGACGATCGCGATCGTGACGTCGCCTTCCGGGTTGCGGACGCGGTCTTCGATGGTCGTCCATCGCTTGAGTTCGGGTGCGCGCGCGTCCTTGATGCCGAAGGCGGCAAGCACCTCGTCGTCGAGCCCCGCCGCATGATAGTTCGACGGCACGGCATAGATGTTGTCGACGTCGCGCGCCTCGATCACCGCGCTCTCGCGCACATTGCAGAAGAGACCGAGCTTGCGCCGTTCTTCCTTGGGGATTTCGCGGTCGGTGCGGCACAACAGAATATCCGGCTGGATGCCGATGGAGCGCAGCTCCTTCACCGAATGCTGTGTGGGTTTCGTCTTCAGTTCGCCCGCGCTCGGGATGTAAGGCAAGAGCGTAAGGTGGACATAGATGCAGTTGCCGCGCGGCAACTCGTTCTTGAGTTGCCGGATCGCCTCGAAGAACGGCAGCCCCTCGATGTCGCCGACCGTACCGCCGATTTCGACCAGCACGAAATCGAAGCCGTCGTTTCCTTCCAGCACGAAATCCTTGATCGCGTTGGTGACGTGCGGGATCACCTGAATGGTCGCGCCGAGATAGTCGCCGCGCCGCTCCTTGGAGAGGATCTCCTGATAGATGCGCCCCGTGGTGATGTTGTCGCGCTTGCTCGCGGGAACGCCGGTGAAGCGCTCGTAGTGCCCGAGATCGAGATCGGTTTCGGCGCCGTCGTCGGTCACGAAGACCTCGCCGTGCTGATACGGGCTCATCGTGCCCGGATCGACGTTGAGGTAGGGGTCGAGTTTCCTGAGCCGCACGGAATAGCCGCGCGCTTGCAGGAGCGCGCCGAGCGCCGCTGAAGCGAGACCCTTGCCGAGGGAGGAAACCACGCCGCCGGTGATGAAAATGTACCGCGCCATGGGATTTAAGCCTTAAACCCCCGGGTTCGATTCTGCGAGGGTAAAAACGTCACCCCTGCACTGAAAAATCCCGATACCCCGGGAAATTATCCGGGCGCTAAAATCAAAAAGGGCCGGTTTCCCGGCCCTCTGAAGCTTATTTGGACTGTGGAACCTGGGGTCCCTTCGGCGCCTGCTTTTGCAGCTGTTCCAGGATCGAAGGCCCCTGCGGGTTGACCGTCGTGGGCGACTGGCCCGGATTGATGAGGGTGGGGCCGGCCGGACGCCAGCCGGCGAGAATCGAGAGCAGCAGGCTTGTGATGAAGAAGCCCGTCGCGAGGATGGCCGTCGCGCGGGTCAGCATGTTGGCCGTGCCGCGGCTGTTCATGAAGCCGCCGCCACCACCGCCGCCGATCCCGAGCGCGCCGCCCTCGGAGCGCTGCAAAAGAACGACGCCGATCAGCGAGAGCACGATCAGCAGGTGAATGACGATAACGGTCGTAAGCATGGATGGATTCCATCGTGGAGCGCGAAAGGCTCCGGAAATTTGCGCGAAGCCATACAAGGCGAAGCCGGAAAAGCCAAGGGTCGCAATTCTGAGTGCAGCTAGATCGGCTTTCTAAGAAACTAGATCAACAGGATACGGGCATCATCATACTTAAGCGGTCAAGCATAAGCTGATGCGATACCTAAGAAATCTACAGCCTTGAGACTGGCACCGCCGATGAGAGCGCCATCGACGTCAGGCTGAATTATGAGATCACGCGCGTTGTCGGGCTTGACCGATCCACCATACAGGATTCGGGTCGCACCACCGGCGGCCCCGAAACGGCTTTCCAGCAAGCGGCGAATATGCGAGTGGATTTTGGCGACGTCACCTGCCGTCGGCGTAAGCCCGGTGCCGATGGCCCAGACCGGCTCGTAGGCAACCACCAGCCTGTCCGGATTGGCACCGTCCGGAACCGAACCTGCCAGCTGTTCTGCGACCAGGGCTTCGGCCTTCCCGGCCTCCCGCTGTTCCCGACGCTCGCCGACGCAGACGATGGCCGCTAACCCGGCGCGCCACGCAGCCTCCGCTTTCGCGCGAACCGTTTGGTCCGTCTCTGCGTGATCCGCCCGCCGCTCGGAATGGCCGACGATGACGTAGCTTGCGCCGGCATCCTTCAGCATCTCGGCGGATATATCGCCGGTATGGGCTCCCGAAGCCTTGGCGTGACAGTCCTGCCCGCCGACGAAAACTCCGTTTTTTGCCACTGTCGCGGCAGCGGCCACCAGCGTCGCGGGCGGACAGATCAGGAAGTCGGCCTTGGCTTTGAGCGCGGCCGAATAGCCTCCGCAAATCGCTTCGAGTTCGGAAAGCCCTGCCCGCAGGCCGTTCATCTTCCAGTTTCCGGCGACGAGCGGGCGGCGGGTCATTCTAAAATCCTTGTTTTGGGCAGGTCTGCCGGGTAGCAGAGCACTTAACGCTCTGCAAATCGCGGCAACGGCTCCCGTTGCCCCTGTGGAAGGCGGTGCCTATGATCCGGCCGCATTCCCTAACCCTCTGGAATCCAAGATGCTTCAAGGCTTACGCGCCGGCTCGCGCTCCATACTGACCCAGATCTTTCTGTTCGTTCTGATGGGTCTCCTGATCGTCAGCTTCGCCTTCTGGGGCATCGGCGACGTATTTCGCGGCTTCGGCGCGCAGACGGTCGCGAAAATCGGCTCGGTCGAAATCAGGATCGAGCAGTATCGCCGCGCCTTCAACGACCGGCTCCAGGAAATCGGCCGCCAGATCAACCGGCCGTTCACGCCGGATCAGGCGCGCGCGATGGGCGTGGATCGCCAGATCCTCGCCGAACTGGTTGCGGAAGCAGCCCTCGACGAGAAGACGCGCAAGATGGGTCTTGCGATCACCGACGCGACGGTGCGCGATCGGGTGATGAATTTCGCAGGCTTCAAGGGACCCGACGGCAACTTCGATCCCGTGCGCTACCAGACGCTCCTGCGTAACAACAACTACACCGAGACAACCTTCCTTGCCGCCGAAAAGCGGCTCGCCGTACGTCAGCAGTTGCTTGGCGCGCTGGGCGGCGAAGCCGTGCCGCCGAAGATGCTCACCGATGCGTTCTGGCGCCTCCAGAGCGAGACGCGCGTGATCGAATACGTGCGCTTCACGCGCGAGCAGGCCGGCAACATTCCGGCTGCGTCCGAAGACGAACTTAAGAAGTACTTCGAGGCGAACAAGGCCGCGTTCCGCGCGCCGGAGTATCGCACGCTCCGCGTTCTTCACGTCTCGCCGCAGGCGCTCGCGAAAGACATCGCCATCAGCGACGACGAACTGAAGAAGACCTACGAGCAGATCAAGGAGCGCATCACGACGCCCGAGCGCCGTCAGCTCGAACAGATCGCATTTGCGTCGCCCGACGCCGCGAAAGCGGCCGCCGGCCGCCTCGCCAAGGGCGAGAAATTCGAGGCGGTCGCGAAAGACCTGAAGCTCGACGTGGTGCCGCTCGGCACGCTCGCCAAGAGCGACATCGTCGATGCGCCCGTCGCCGAAGCCGCCTTCGCACTCGCCGCAGGCGCCACCAGCCAGCCGGTCACCGGCCGCTTCGGTCCCGTCATCGTGCGGCTGGTCAAGATCGAGCCGCAGCGCACGCCCGCGTTCGACGAAGTGTCGAAGGCGCTGCGCGAGGACTTGCAGGTTCGGCAGGCGATTACGCGCGTGCAGGCGCTGCACGACAAGATCGAAGACGAGCGCGGCGCGGGTCTGACCGTCGAGGAAATCGGCAAGAAGATGAACCTGCCCGTGTTTTTCGTCGAGGCGGTCGATCGCAGCGGACGCAGGCCGGACGGCACGCAGGTCGCGGACCTGCCTTCCGCCGAAACCCTGCTCTCGAACGCATTCCAGGCACAGAAGAACGTGGAGACTGACGCGATCGAGCTTCGCGAAACGCGCAGCACGATCTGGTTCGAGGTCGTGGACATCAAGCCCGCGCGCGACCGCACTTTCGAAGAAGCGAAAGGAAGCGTCGAGACGCGCTGGAAGGAAGAGCAGATCGGCAAGAAGCTCGGCGAACTCGCCGCGGAGACGCAGAAGAAACTCGATGGCGGCGCCGCTTTTGCCGCTGCTGCGCCCGGTTTGAAGGTCGAGAAAGCGGAGAAGCTCAATCGCGCGTCTTCCGTTCCCGGCGTCGATGCCAACACCATCGCCCGCGTATTCCTGACGGCGAAGGACAAGGCCGGCATCGGCACGCCCGACGGCACCGCCGATCGCATTGTCTTCCGCGTGTTCTCGATCGACGTGCCCGCGACGGCACCGCCGGCGCAACTCATTCAGCAACTCACGCAATCCATTCAGGAAGACGTGCAGGTGCAGTACGTGAACCGGTTGCAGACCCAGCTCGGCCTGCGGATAAACGAAGCCGCGATGCGGCAGGTCACGGGCGCCGGCGAGCAGAGATAGAGATCGGGTCATGGAGGTCTTGCCGGACGAAAGCGCCTTCGGCGCAGCCTACGCCAATGGCAAGCCGCAACTCGTCTGGACGACGCTGGTCGCCGACCTCGAAACGCCGGTCTCGGCTTATCTGAAGCTCGCGCGCGAGCGCTTTCCTTCGTTCCTGCTGGAGTCGGTGGAAGGCGGCGCGGCGCGCGGCCGCTACTCGATCATCGGCTTCGATCCCGATCTGATTTTCCGCGTGCGCGGCGAAAAGGCGGAGATCAATCGCGCGGCCCGCACGAACGCAACTTCGTTCGAGCCTGCGAAGCAAGCGCCGCTCGAAGCGCTCCGCGCGCTGATCGAGGAAAGCAAGGTCGAAGTGCCTTACGGACTGCCGCCGATGGCAGCGGGCGTCTTCGGCTATCTCGGCTACGACATGGTGCGGCAGATGGAGCGGCTGCCTGCATCGAAGCCCGATCCGATCGGCACGCCCGACGCGGTGCTCGTCCGCCCCACCATCGTCGTCGTATTCGACGCGGTGAAGGACACGATGACCGTGATCACGCCGGTTCGTCCGCAGGCGGGTCTCAACGCGAAATCGGCTTATGCGCAGGCCGTCGAGCGGCTCACCGCGGTCGTCGATGCACTCGATCTTCCGCTGAACAAGGAGACCGCTGCCGACGCAGACGAAGCCATCGGCGCGAACGCGGTCTCGAACACGACGCCTGCCGAATACGAAGCGATGGTCGCGAAAGCCAAAGAATACATTCTGGCCGGCGACATATTTCAGGTCGTGCTTTCGCAACGCTTCGAATCGAACTTCTCGCTGCCGCCTTTCGCTCTCTACCGCGCGCTGCGGCGCGTGAACCCGGCGCCGTTTCTCTATTTCCTGAACTTCGGCGAATACGCGATTGTCGGTTCGAGCCCGGAAATTCTGGTTCGCGCGCGCGACAACAAGGTAACGATCCGACCGATCGCGGGAACGCGCCCGCGCGGTGCCACACCGCATGAGGACAAAGCGCTCGAACTCGAACTGCTTGCCGATCCGAAAGAGCGCGCCGAACACCTGATGCTGCTCGATCTCGGCCGCAACGACGTGGGCCGGGTCGCGAAGATCGGCACCGTGAAAGTTACCGATCAGTTCTTTGTCGAGCGCTACAGCCACGTCATGCACATCGTCTCGAACGTCGAGGGCGAGATGAGCGAGAAGCACGACGCGCTCTCCGCCCTTGTTGCGGGCTTCCCGGCAGGCACCGTTTCCGGCGCGCCGAAGGTCCGCGCCATGCAGATCATCGACGAACTGGAGAAGGAAAAGCGCGGCGTCTATGCGGGCTCGGTCGGTTATTTCGCCGCCGACGGCTCGATGGATACCTGCATCGTGCTCCGCACCGCGCTCGTCAAAGGCGGCAAGATGTACGTGCAGGCGGGCGCAGGCATCGTCGCGGATTCCAACCCCAAATCCGAACAGGCCGAGTGCGAGAACAAGGCAAAAGCCCTGTTCCGGGCCGCCGAGGAAGCGCGCCGCTTCGCCTCCGCCGCCAAACGCGGGCAATAACCTTCCCTTGCGAGGCCGCTTCCAGCCGGGACCTTAAGCGTCTAGAAAAACCCCATGAAAGTCGCCCTGATCGACAACTACGACAGCTTCACCTGGAATCTCGTCCATTACCTGGGCGAGCTGGGCGCGGACGTGGACGTCTATCGCAACGACGCGATCACGGTGGACGAACTCAAGGCCAAAAAGCCCGACGCCATCGTGCTGTCGCCCGGCCCCTGCACGCCGAACGAAGCCGGCATCTGCCTCGACGTGATCGAGAAGCTCGGCGCGGAAACCCCGATCTTCGGCGTCTGCCTCGGCCAGCAGTCGATCGGACAGGCCTATGGCGGCAACGTCGTACGCGCGCCCTCGCCCGTGCACGGCAAGCTCTCGACCGTGAAGCACGCCGGCGAAGGCGTCATGCGCGGCATCAACGGCCCGTTTCAGGCGACCCGCTACCACTCGCTCGTGGTCGACCGCGACACCATGCCGAAAGATTTGAAGGTGACCGCGCAGACCGACGACGGTCTCGTCATGTCGCTGTCGCACAAAGAACATCCGGTACACGGCGTACAGTTTCACCCGGAAAGCATCGCGTCCGAGCACGGCCGCGTGATCCTGAAAAACTTTCTCGATCTTGCCGCCGCATGGAACGCGGCCAAAGGCGCGTGAGGAAATAGAATGGAAAAATTTCGCGCATTGATCGGCAAGGTCGCGACGGGCGCCGCGCTCACGCAGGAAGAGTCGGCGCATGCCTTCGACAAGATGATGTCGGGCGAAGCGACCCCTTCGCAGATGGGCGCCTTCCTGATGGCGTTGCGCGTGCGCGGCGAAACCGTAGACGAGATCGCGGGCGCGGTCGCGACCATGCGCGCGAAGATGACGACGGTCGCGGCCCCCGCGGGCGCGATCGACGTGGTCGGCACCGGCGGCGATGCCGCGGGCAGCTACAACATTTCGACGTGCGCGGCCTTCATCGTCGCGGGCGCAGGCGTGCCGGTCGCAAAACACGGCAACCGCGCGCTTTCCTCGAAGTCGGGGGCGGCGGACGTGCTCGCGGCCCTCGGCGTCAACATCGAACTGAAGCCGGAAGGCATTTCCCGCTGCATCAAGGAAGCCGGGATCGGCTTCATGTTCGCGCCCGCGCATCATCCTGCGATGAAGCATGTCGGCCCGACGCGGGTGGAGCTTGCCACCCGCACGATCTTCAATCTGCTAGGGCCCCTTTCGAACCCCGCAGGCGTGAAGCGCCAGATGGTCGGCGTGTTCGCCCGCCACTGGATCGAACCGCTCGCGCAGGTGCTCGGTGCGCTCGGCTCCGAGAAAGCCTGGGTCGTGCACGGCTCCGACGGCCTCGATGAAATCACCACGACTGGCCCAACTCATGTCGCCGAATTGTCCGGCGGCAAGGTGAAGACCTTCGACATTTCGCCCGCGGACGTCGGATTGAAGCAATCCAAGCCCGGCGAACTCAAAGGCGGCGAAGCGATCTACAACGCCGAAGCGCTGCGCGCGGTCTTGGACGGACAGATGGGCCCATTCCGCGATGTCGCGGTCTTCAATGCGGCCGCGGCACTCGTGGTCGCGGACAAAGCCGCGAACCTGAAGGACGCCGCCGATCTCGCGATCAAGTCCATCGAAAGCGGAGCGGCAAAGGCGCGGCTCGAAAAACTCGTCGCTGTCTCGAACGCAACATGAGCGACATTTTAGAGAAGATCGGCGACTACAAGCGCGAAGAGATCGCGAAAGCGAAGCGGGAGCGCTCGCTTGCGTCTGTCGAAGCCGATGCGAAAACAAAGCCCGCGCCCCGCGGCTTCATCAAGGCTTTAGAGGCAAAGCTTGCGCGCAACGAATACGCGCTGATCGCCGAAATCAAGAAGGCGAGCCCCTCGAAAGGCCTGATCCGCGCCGACTTCGATCCGCCGTCGCTCGCACGCGCCTACGAAGCGGGCGGTGCCGCATGCCTTTCGGTGCTGACCGACACGCCGAGCTTTCAGGGCGCGCCGGAATTTCTCACCAAAGCCCGCAACGCGACGCAGCTCCCCGCGATCCGCAAGGATTTCTTCTACGACACCTATCAGGTCGCCGAGGCCCGCGCGTGGGAAGCCGACTGCATTCTCATCATCATGGCGGCCGTCGATGACGCCACCGCGCGCGATCTGCTTGATGCCGCGCATTCATACCAAATGGACGCACTGATCGAAGTCCACGACGGATCCGAACTCGACCGTGCCTTGAAGCTCGACGGCAAGCTCATCGGCATCAACAACCGCAACCTGCGCACGTTCGAGACGAAGTTAGAGACCACCGAAGAACTCGCACCGAAAATCCCGCGCGGCAAAATCGTCGTCGGCGAAAGCGGCCTCTTCACGCCTGCCGATCTCTCGCGGCTCTCGCGCATCGGCGTGAACACTTTCCTGATCGGCGAAAGCCTCATGCGGCAGGCCGACGTCGAAGCCGCTACCCGCACGATCCTCGCCAAAACTCCCGCACGGGCTTCCGCATGAGCAAGCTCACGCATATCGGTTCGGACGGCGAAGCCCGCATGGTCGATGTATCGGGGAAAGACGCGACAGAGCGGACGGCTATCGCCGAAGGCCGCGTCGTCATGCGCAAAGAGACGCTCGATCTCGTATTGTCCGGCAACGCCAAAAAGGGCGACGTGCTGGGTGCCGCGCGTATCGCCGGCATCATGGCGGCGAAAAAGACGAGCGAACTCATCCCGCTCTGCCATCCGCTGCTCTTGTCCAAAGTGGAAGTGGATATCTCGCCCGATGCAGCGCTTCCCGGTCTCGTCGTCCGCGCCACCGTGAAAATCACCGGCCAGACCGGCGTCGAGATGGAAGCGCTGACTGCCGTCTCGGTCGCGTGCCTCACGATCTACGACATGGTGAAGGCTGCCGAAAAAAGCATGCGGATCGAAGGCATCCGCCTTCTCGAAAAATCCGGCGGCAAATCCGGCGACTACCGCGCCTGATTATTCGACAGCGTCCAGAAGCGCGGGCCGCACGCCGATCTCCTGCACCAGCCTGTCCAGTTCCGCCCGCGCCTTCGGATTGGTCATCTGATGCCGCTCGGCGAGGATCAGTTCGTTTTTGAGCGAATGTTCGAGCCCGGTGAGTTCGGTCACGCGCACCTTGTAGCCGTGCGCTTCCAGAAACAGCCCGCGGATCACGTTCGTGACATGCGCTCCGAATTCCCTGCGCTGGATCGGATGCCGCCAGAGCTGATGCATCGTGCCGCTTTTTCCCTCCAAGAGCCGCGCGACTTCGGCCTGGCAGCACGGCACCAGCGCGATCGTTTTCGCCTTGTGGCGGAGCGCAAAGCGGATCGCGTCGTCCGTCGCCGTATCGCAGGCGTGCAGCGCGGTCACCATCTCGATCTCGGGCGCAGGCAACTTCGCATCCGCAATCGGCGCGCAGATGAATTGCATCCGCTCGAAGCCGGACTCCGCCGCGAGCGCCTGCGATTTCGCGACCAGATCCTCCCGCGTTTCCACGCCGAAGATTCTGCCGCGCCCCGCTTCGCCAAGGATCAGGTCGTAGAGCACGAAACCGAGATAGGATTTTCCCGCGCCCACATCGGCGAACACCGGGTCCTCGGATCGCGCCAGCGCCGCCGCGATCGCCGGGCGGAGAAACTGCACGAGATGAAGCACCTGCTTCAGCTTGCGGCGCGAGTCCGCATTCAGCTTGCCGTCGCGCGTGAGAATGTGGAGCGCCTTGAGCAGAGGCTCCGACTTCTGCGGCTCCCGGCTCGGCCAGAGTTCGGTCCACACTTCTTGCGCAGCATTCGGGTTTGATTTCGGCATCGCTGAATTCCGGAAGGGCTATTCGCCTTTGTCACCGGATCGCTTAGCATAACTCCCGATGGAATCCTCGTCCCTCCTCCCCGTCGAAGAAGCGCTCGCAAGAATTCTGGGCGGCGCAGCAGTGCTCGCATCCGAGAACGTGCCGCTGAATGCAGCGGCTGGCCGTGTGCTGGCAGCCGATATCAACGCGCTCCGCTCGCAGCCGCCATTCGACGTCTCCGCGATGGATGGCTACGCCGCCCGCGCGGACGATCTTGTTTCCGGAAAGCAGCTCAAGATCGTTGGCGAAGCCGCGGCCGGCCACAAGCTCGGCCGCGCGCTGCAATCCGGCGAGGCCGCGCGCATCTTCACCGGCGCGCTGGTGCCCGATGGCGCCGATGTCGTGGTGGAGCAAGAGTCGGCCACGCGCGAAGGCGATCTTGTCCGCCTGCCCGCCTTCGAGCGCGGCAGGAACATCCGCCCGGCCGGCGCCGATTTCCGCGCGGGCGACACCATCCTGAAAAAGGGCGAGCGGCTCTCCCCTCGCGCGATCGGCCTTGCCGCCGCAATGGATCACGCAACGATTTCCTGCGCGAAGCGTCCGCGGGTCGCGATCTTCTCGACCGGCGACGAAATTGTCATGCCCGGCGCAGGCGGCGCGCCCGAGCGCATCGTCGCCTCGAACCAATATGCCGTCGCGGCCCTCTGCGAGAAGGAAGGCGCCGTCGTTTCCGATATGCGGGTTCTGCGCGACGATCTCGCCCTGATCACGGACGCGATCGAAGGCGCGAAGGAAAGTGCCGACGTGATCGTGACGCTCGGCGGTGCTTCGGTCGGCAAGCACGACCTGATCCGCCCGGCGCTGGAGCGCGCGGGAGCCGCGGTAGACTTTCACCGCATCGCGCTGCGCCCGGGCAAGCCGACGCTCGCGGGTTCGCTCGGCAAGGCGCGGGTGCTCGGCCTTCCCGGCAATCCGGCTGCGAGTTATGTCTGCGGCGTGGTGTTTCTCGCGCCGCTCCTGCGCACGTTGCAGGGCATGACGGAGGCGATGTGGAAGCCTGCGCCCGCGATCCTCGGCGTTGATCTCTGGGAGAACGACCACCGCGCGGATTTCCTGCGCTCCGCCTCGCACTTCGACGATCAGGGCCGCCGCGTGGTGACGCCGTACTTGAAGAGAACGCAGGACAGTTCGTTCACGTCCGTGCTTGCGAAGGCCGACTGCCTGCTTCTCCGCGCGCCGCACGCGAAAGCGGCGAAGAAGGGCGATGTCGTGCAGGTGATAACGCTTTGACGGCTTACTGCTTCACCACTTCGAATGTTTGTGAAGCGATCATCTTTCCTTCGTACCAGAATTCGAAAACCCATTTGCCCGGCACAGTTTCCCATTCCTCGTCGAAGCTATAGCCGCGATACCGCACGCCGCCGATGATAGACGGCCGATCGACCTCGCTCACTTCATGAACCTTGCCGGTTTTCGGATTGCGTACGCCACCGGGCGGAAAACGCACTACCTGGCGCAACGTCACGGTCCCGTTCTCCGGCTGACCCAAAACATGGAAATTGAAACCGAAGTTCATGCCGATGCGCGCAGGAATTCGTGTCGTGCGCTCGACGAGAACCGGGTTCCTGACAATCTGTGTCTTGCCGGTCACCGCTCCGGGCGCATCGATCTTCTCGCCGAGCTGGATCGAATAAATTCCGGCGTCGAAGATCTCAATCCTGCTCACTGTCTGCGCTTGTGCGCTGAACGCCAGCGCACATGCGCCGATCACCCCGATCCAAATGCTCTTCATGCATCGTTCCCCCAGTTCCCAAGTGAGCATACTGCCGGGCGGCTTCCATACACCCGATCTTAATCGTACATATCCCCTTTGGACATGTACGCCGGGAGCGGGTGTAGTATGACACACCCGCAACTCAGGCGAGTCTTGCTATGTCGTTTGCGCTCAAGATCGCCCTTTTGGTGGTCGTTACTATTTGGGCAGCGTTTCGCGCCTTTTTGGACATTTTGGAAGCGATCAACGTGATCGCCGACCCGCATGCGGCCCTTACCAAGGTCAGTGAGGCGTTGGGGTGGCTTTATAAAACGCCTTGGTGGGTCCCGGGTTTACTCGCCGCCCTAATTATCATTCTTCTTTTTGCGAGCAGCCAAAAGGTTGCACCTCGTGATCAGACAGAAGAAAAAAAGAGACAAAACCGAACCGACGATGACGCCGAAACAATTTTGGCTCAGGCCGAACTCGAAAAACAGAGACGGCTACAACACAAACAAAATCAACCAGAACGTCTGCGCCCTAAATTAGATTACGACGCAGAGCGCAAAATAACCGCGCTTGATGATATTCTTAAATTCTTGCGTGTTGATCTAGACATCGGGAACAGGGCTGCGGGCCTTCAATCGGGCTGGTGGAACGCATACTTAGACCCAAAAAATCACCCTAACTTTCAGAATGATTTACGAGATTTCCACGATGAAATGAATGTAGCTCTTGGAAAGTTGGAGGCCATGAAGGGCCGCCATCCAGATTACCCTGATCTTTTAGACCCCATAGGAATCGACGCTTACCAAGTTATGCAGGGTATTGGTAAATACTTGACCGGGTACTCGCATTTGAAAAATTATGAAATTAAAAGCCACGATGCCTTACGACTTTTCATGGAATCATCAGAGAAGGCATTTGAAAAATCATGGATATCTGTTCGAGACATGCGAGATAAGGCAATCGCGGCACTTTCTAAACTTCGCGTAGGTTTGGCCAAATGAATAAGATCGAACAACGCTTCAACCGTTTGCTTGAGGCGATGGCTCTAGGCGGACCCGCGAGAAAGCCTGCACCAAAATCTCGAACATCAAAGCAGGTATCCGCCTGACCACGACTCTTCGCTAAAATTGCATCAAAAAAAACACGCCTAGCTGTTCGTCGGAGATTGATCTGGCGCCGGGCCGCGCTGGAATCGAATGCCGCACTTCTTTTGAATTGAGGCCTGCTCGATCGCTTCCATGCTGCCTTTGAGCTGGGCCAGTTCTGCGGCCTTGGTGTCATTACCGCCGATAAGAAAAAGCGCAGGCCAAAACACAACAACGCCAACAGTCGTCGCAACGACATCGCGCGTCGCCGCTTGATTTTGTGCGCCAGTAGCCGCAACTGCGCGAGCCGAAACTCTTTGTGCCTCTTCGCTCAGTTCTGAACAACTGAAGTCACGATAAATCGTGGGTGAAACGTACGCTGCGGAAATGGAGTCTGCGGACTTGGCACACGCGCCCGCTATAGCCGCTAACGCGACCACCAAATAAATACGCATAAAACAATCTCCCAACATGTCCCCATTGGAACAGATCGTCGCTACCAGCGGCAAGCACCCTTCACCCGATCTTAATCCTTGCAGAACACAACTAGAACGGATACAGATCGTTCCTGATTTGTACCGACTCGCAAGACCGCCTGAAAAGGCCCGAAAAGCAGGGATTTTCCGACGATGCTGACCCGAAAACAGTATGAGTTGCTCCGTTTCATCCACGAACGCCTGAAGGAAACCGGGGTGCCCCCCTCCTTCGACGAGATGAAGGACGCGCTCGACCTGCGTTCGAAATCCGGCATCCATCGGCTGATCACGGCGCTCGAGGAGCGCGGCTTCATCCGCCGCCTTCCGAACCGCGCCCGTGCGCTTGAAGTCATCCGCCTGCCCGAGACGGTCGCGCCCGCCATGGGCAGCCCCCGCGGCCGCGGCGGCTTCTCCCCGAATGTCATCGAAGGTTCTCTCGGCAAGGTCGCGAAAGTCCCCTCCGACAAGGACGACGGCGGCAGCAACCGCCCGATCGCAATCCCGGTCATGGGCCGTATCGCAGCCGGTACGCCGATCGAAGCGATCCAGAGCCGCAGCCACACCGTTCACGTGCCGCCGGAGATGTTATCTGCCGGCGAGCATTACGCGCTCGAAGTGAAGGGCGACTCCATGATCGAGGCCGGCATTCTCGAAGGCGATCTCGCGCTCATCAAGAAAGCCGACATTGCCGACACCGGCGATATCGTCGTGGCGCTCGTCGACAGCGAGGAAGCGACCCTCAAGCGGCTTCGCAAGAAAGGCGCCTCGATCGCGCTGGAAGCCGCAAACCCGGCGTACGAGACCCGCATCTTCGGCCCCGACCGCGTGCAGATCCAGGGCAAGCTCGTCGGCATCTACCGCCGCTACTGATCGTCCGGATCGTCCTCCGGCGCATCCGGCGCGGGGGCTTCCCCAGAAATTTCCGCAGGCGGTGCGATTTGCACCGCCTGTTTCGTTTGCGGCGCCGGATTGAGCCGCGAGAGTGCATTGCCATCCGGCGGGTTTCTCCGGCCGAACCACGGCCTGTCCGCGTTCGGCGCGCGCGCAGGAACGGCCCGCCAGCCATCTTTCGTTCTGGTCAGCGCGAGCGCGCCGGTCGCCGCGAGCGTACTGCGCTCGATCACCCCGGAACCGCACGAAGCAGGCACAGAGCGCGAAACGATCACCAGTGCCGCGCGTCCGCAGTCTTCGAGCAGGGCAGCTTGGGTCTTGGGAATTGCGACGAGAGTGCCATCCGGCAGCGCGCCGATGCAGCCGTTTTGATCGCATACGAACGTGTTCCGCGCAGCGTGTGGCGGCAATCCAGCCGACGCCAGCCAGTTCTCCACCGTGAAGCGGTCGCGCTTGTTCGCATGGATCGAAAGGAGACCGTTGGCGGTACGCAGCGCGACGACATCGCCCTCGGCATCGACCATGACATCATAGCGCGTGCCCTGCGGCATCAGCCAAAGTGCAGCCACTGCGAGCGGCACGCCGATCCAGCGCAGCCGTGTCGCCGGTATGGTGAGCACCAGAAGCGCAAGCGTGCCGATCAGAAGCGCGCCCGATCCGAACGCCGCGATACGCCCTTCCGCGCCCCCGATCGAACTCACGAAGTTCGCGATCCGGATCATGCCCTCGATGCCGTAGCCCATGATGGTCCAGCCCAGAGCGTCGAAGCCGAACGGGATCATAAGAACGCCGATCAGCGCGCCGGGCATGATGACAAGGCCGATCAGCGGCATCGCGAGCACGTTCGCAAGCACCCCATAAGGCGCGAGCCGGTGAAAATGGAACGCCGCGTAGATCGCCGTCGCAAGGCCCGCGATTAGCGAAGTCATCGCGCCGAGCATGAGCCAGCGCCCGGCCCGCACCGACCACGCGGAAATTGCGCCCGCGCCCGCTGCCGGCGGCGCGGAAACGAACGGCACCCAGCGCTCGTAGAAGCTGATGAGCGCAAGTGTCGCCGCAAACGACATCTGGAAACCGGGATTGAGCACCGCTTCCGGCGACACGATCAAGGTCACGACGACGGCCGCGGCAAGCGTTCGCAGCGTGAGCGCCGGCCGGTCGATCAGGACGCCCGCGAGCACGATCGCGATCATGATGTAGGCGCGCTGCGTTGCGACCTCGCCTCCTGAAAGCAGGAGGTAGAACGTCACGCCGCAGAGTGCCGCGAATGCCGCGTATTTCTTGATAGGTCTTCGGAGCGCGAGCCCGGGAATGAGCGCGAGGCCGCCGCGCAGCATCGCAAACAGCACACCCGCGACCAGCGCCATGTGCAGTCCCGAGATCGAGATCACGTGATAGAGACCGGAAATCCGCATCGTCTCGTTGGCGTCATGCGAAATGTGGTCGCGGATGCCGGTGACGAGCGCTGTCGCGATCGCGCCGCTGTCGCCCGGAAGCGTCGCGCGGATGCGCTCCGCGAGCCCCCGCCGCAAGGCTTCCACCTTCGCGTTGAAACGAACCGAGAGCGGCGTCCCGATTTCGCTCGGCGTCGCCTTGCTTCGCCCGAGCGCGAAGCCGGTTGCGCCGAGCCCGGAGAAGTAGGCGCCTACCGTAAAATCATATCCGCCCGGGCGAACCGGCCCGACCAGCGGCCGCAGCCGCGCCTTCACTTCGACATGCTCGCCGGTCGCGGGCGCGAGCCCCTTTCTGAAGGCAAGCCGCACCCGCTCGGGGATCGGCTGCTTCGATGCTGTATCGCCCTTCGTGATCCGAAGGACGATCCGGTCGGAGCGCGTACTCGCGTCCCGGCTTTCGACGAAGCCCTGAAGGGTTACGGTAGAAGTCGGCGCCGTCAGCACCGAATGCGCGATCATCGCCCCACGGACGGAGCCGGTCGCGAATCCGGCCGCGATAGCCGCAAGCAAAGCGGCGACGGCAAACGCGGCAACACGGTTGCGAACGGCGTAGCCGAGCCATACGGCCGCGCCGAACAAGCCGAGTGCCGCGATCCAGGACGGCTCAGAGGGCGCCACGAAGTAGAGCAGCACGCCCGCGCAGAAACCCGCCGCAAGCCATGGCGCCAGCCGTCCCTGTTCCGACTCCTCGGCAAGGGCCGCACGGAACCGCACGGCCAGCAACGGCAACAGCGCGCCGTATGCGGAAGCGCCCGCCGCACCCGTTCCCGCGATTGCCACGGCCTTGCGGGCGGGCTGCGCCCGCTGCCGCCCCGGCTCGTTCATGGCTTCCCCGCCCTACTCGCAGCCTGATCGCTATGCTACACGGGCCGCCGTTTCGTTCCACTTCGCTCGAGTCTGATGTCCGAACCCGTCATCACCCGCTTCGCACCGTCGCCGACCGGTTTCCTCCATATCGGCGGCGCGAGAACCGCGCTCTTCAACTGGCTGTTTGCGCGCCACCACGGCGGCAGGATGCTGCTCAGGATCGAGGACACCGATCGCCAGCGCTCCACGCAGGAGGCGATCGACGCGATCATCGCCGGGATGAAGTGGATGGGCCTCGATTGGGATGGCGACATCGTCTACCAGTTCGCCCGCGCCGCCAGACATCGCGAGGCAGCGGAGGCGTTGCTCACGCTCGGCCGCGCCTACAAGTGCTTCGCTACGCCCCAGGAACTCGAAGAAATGCGCGAGAAGGCGCGCGCCGAGGGCAAGCCGCCGCGCTATGACGGCCGCTGGCGCGACCGCGACCCTTCCGAGGCGCCGGCAGGTGCCAAGCCTGTGATCCGTCTGAAAGCCCCGCAAGAGGGTGAGACCACGGTCGAAGACCTCGTCCAGGGCAAGGTGACCTGGCCGAACAAGGATCTCGACGACCTCGTGCTGCTCCGCTCGGACGGCACGCCGACCTATATGCTCTCTGTGGTAGTGGACGACCACGACATGAACGTGACCCACATCATCCGCGGCGACGACCACCTCACCAACGCCGCCCGCCAGACGCAGATTTACGAAGCACTGGGCTGGAAAGTGCCGCGCATGGGTCACATCCCGCTGATCCACGGGTCCGACGGCGCGAAGCTTTCCAAGCGGCATGGTGCGCTCGGGGTCGAGTCCTACCGCGCGATGGGCTATGTGCCGGATGCGCTGCGCAACTATCTCGTTCGTCTGGGCTGGAGCCACGGCGATCAGGAGATTTTCTCGACCGAAGAGATGATCGGCTTGTTCGACATCGCCAAGGTCGGCCGCGCTGCCGCCCGTTTCGACTTCGCCAAACTCGAGAACATCAACGGCCAGTATCTCCGTGCCATGCCGGATGAAGAGATCGTTCGCCAGATCGAAGCGCTACTGCCCGACCTTCCCGGCGGCGGACGCATCGCCGCGCTCATGAAGTCCCGCCGCAGCCAACTCGTGGCCGCGATGCCCGGCCTGAAGGAGCGTGCCAAGACCCTAATCGAGCTGATCGAGAGCGCGAGCTATCTCTTCGCCGAGCGGCCGCTGCACATCGACGAGAAAGCCGCGGCGCTCTTGGGAGCCGATGGGCGCGAAACTCTCCGTAAAGCCGTGCCCGTGCTCGAACAGGCCGAGCCCTGGTCCGCCGAGACCACCGAGGCAGCGGTTCGGGAGCTTGCCGAGAAGCTCGGTATGAAGCTCGGCGCCGTCGCGCAACCACTGCGCGCAGCGCTCACGGGTAAATCCACCTCTCCCGGCATCTTCGACGTGCTGAGCGTGCTCGGGAAAGAGGAGAGCCTCGCGCGGCTGCGCGATCAGGCACAGAAACCCGCGTAAAAAGCCGATAAACGACGCACATACCGTCACTCGCTCCGCTTGTCGCGGCGCAGCGGAGGGTCTAGTTTCGCTCAAATCGGCCGGGTCGCCTGCCCGGCCCCCATGTTCCCCGGCATGGCTCGCAGCCCCAAGGGCTCAGGAGCCAATCCGCAATAAAAATAGGAGATCCGGATGGACGCCAAGAACACGGCCAAATCCGCTGCGCTTGCCGTAGGCGATAAGAAACTCGATCTGCCGGTGAAGCCCGGCACCATCGGCCCCTCGGTTGTCGATATCGGCAAGCTGTATGGCCAGACCGGGATGTTCACCTACGACCCCGGCTTCACCTCGACTGCAAGCTGCGACAGCAAAATCACTTATATCGACGGCGACGAAGGCGTCCTGCTCTACCGCGGTTATCCGATCGAGCAGATCGCCGAAAGCGGCGATTACCTCGAAACGTGCTACCTGCTGCTGTACGGCGAACTGCCGACCGCAGCCCAGAAGGCGGATTTCGATTTCCGCGTAAACCGGCACACGATGGTGCACGAACAGATGCACCGCTTCTTCCAGGGCTTCCGCCGCGACGCGCATCCGATGGCCGTCATGGTCGGTTCGGTCGGCGCGCTTTCCGCCTTCTATCACGACAGCACCGACATTTCGGATCCGACCCAGCGTATGATCGCGTCGATCCGCATGATCGCGAAGATGCCGACGCTGGCCGCAATGGCCTTCAAGTATTCGATCGGCCAGCCGTTCATCTATCCGCGCAACGATCTCGACCTATCGTCGAACTTCCTGCGCATGTGCTTCGCGGTCCCCGCCGAGGAATACAAAGTGAACCCGGTGCTGTCGCGCGCGATGGACCGGATTTTCATTCTGCATGCCGACCACGAACAGAATGCATCGACCTCGACCGTGCGCCTTGCCGGCTCCTCGGGTGCGAATCCGTTCGCCTGTATCGCCGCCGGCATCGCCTGTCTGTGGGGCCCCGCGCATGGCGGCGCCAACGAGGCCGCGCTCAAGATGCTCACGGAAATCGGCAGCGTCGACAAGATCCCCGAGTTCGTGCGGCGCGCAAAGGACAAGAACGATCCGTTCCGCCTCATGGGCTTCGGTCATCGCGTCTATAAAAACTACGATCCGCGCGCGAAGATCATGCAGAAGACCTGCCACGAGGTGCTGAACGAACTCGGCATCAAGGACGACCCGCTCCTCGACGTCGCGATGGAGCTCGAAAAAGTCGCGCTACAGGACGAGTATTTCGTCGAGAAGAAGCTCTACCCGAACATCGATTTCTATTCGGGCATCACGCTGAAGGCGATGGGCTTCCCGACCACCATGTTCACGGTGCTGTTCGCGCTGGCCCGCACCGTCGGCTGGATCGCGCAGTGGAAGGAAATGATCGAGGATCCGGGCCAGAAGATCGGCCGCCCGCGCCAGCTCTACACCGGCGCACCGCGGCGCGACTATCTGCCGATCTCACGCAGAAAATAGGCGTCAACTATCCGGGAAAATACGAAAGGCGGCTTGTTCAAGCCGCCTTTTTCGTTGCGCCGTCGTAGGCCCACTTGAGATAGGCGCCCGCCCAGGTGAAGCCACCGCCGAAGGCAGCCAACATCAGGCGATCGCCTTCCTTCAGCCTGCTCTCGTAATCCCAGAGCGAAAGCGGAATCGTTGCCGCGGTGGTGTTGCCGTATTTGTGGATCGTCATCATCACGCGCTCCATCGGAAGCTGCATTCGCTCCGCGGTCGCCTGGATGATGCGGCGGTTGGCCTGATGTGGAACCAGCCAGTCGATGTCGTCGCCGTTCAGTGCGTTGCGCTCCATGAGCGTGCGGACGACCTCTGCCATGTTGTGCACGGCGAACTTGTAAACCTGCGCGCCTTCCTGGTGCACATAGTGCAGGCGCTTATCGACCGTTTCTTTGGTCGGGGGCATACGGCTGCCGCCCGCTTTCTGATGCAGGTGCACCCAGCCCGAACCGTCCGAGCCGAGTTCCGTATCGATGATACCGGTGCCGTTTTCCGAGCGCTTGACCAGAACCGCGCCGGCGCCGTCGCCGAACAGCACGCAGGTCGCGCGGTCCTTGTAATCGATGATGGATGACATCTTGTCCGCGCCGACAACGACTGCGTATTTCGCCGTGCCGTTCTCGATGAACTGCTTCGCAATCGTCAGGGCATAGACGAAACCCGAACACGCGGCCTGAATGTCGAAACTCGCGATCCCCTTGATGCCGACCATGTCGCAGACGAGGTTCGCCGTAGACGGGAAAACCATGTCCGGCGTCGTCGTCGCGCAAATCAGGAGATCGACCTCGGACGGCAACGTACCCGTCTTCTCGAGCAGGCCGAACACCGCCTTCGCCGCCATATGCGACGTACCCAAACCATCGCCTTTGAGAACGTGCCGCGTCTTGATGCCGGTGCGTTCGACGATCCACTCGTCCGTGGTGTCGACCAATTCAGCAAGCTCGGCGTTCGTCAGTACGTCCGGCGGAACATATCCGCAGACGCCAGCGATCGCTGCGCGGCCGGTTCTCATGAGAAGGGCATCCCCAGACTGCCGGCGCATCTGCCAGCAAGAAGAATCCTTATGAACTCTAGCGGCCAGATGGTTAATCAGTCATTGCCGAAATGCCAGCGCTATCTTGCGGCTCTTTTCGCAATGATTTCGAGCACAATGGCCGCAGCCCGCTCGCTCGGAGGTTCCGGGGTTGCAAGCACCACGTCGATCCGCTGGAAGGCATCGAGCTGCCGGGCGCGGGCGTCACCACTTTCGAAAAGCGGCGCCGCAGCAGCGGCTATTTTTTGAGCGGTACAATCCTGCTGCAAGAGCTCCGGAACGATACGTTCGTTCAAGAGGATATTCGGCAGGAGCGCCATCTTCACCTTGACCAGCAAACGCGCAATCGCCGCTTCCCACCAGCGAACGCGGTAAGCGCCGACATGCGGGACCTGCGCCAGCGCGAGCTCGAGCGTTGCGGTACCTGAGGAAGCCAGGGCGACTCGAGCCTTTCGCATGGCTTTGAATTTCGCCTCGTCGGAAACGACGACTTCCGGCGCAATCGGCCACGAACGCGCCGCTTCACGAACTTCGGCTTCGATAAACGGCAGAGTGGGAAGCACAACTTCCAGCGGCCCATGAGATGCCGAAAGTATCGATACGGCCTCACCGAACGCCGCCATCAGCGACCGTAGTTCCGACCTTCGACTGCCCGGCATCACCAACAGAGCCGGCGGCTTCGTTTCCCGGCGCGCAAGGTCGTCGGGCCCCGGACGCAACTTCGCGAGTTCTTCCAGCAGCGGATGGCCGACATACGTGCATGGCGGTCCGCCGAGCGTCCGGTGTATTTCCGGCTCGAACGGAAACAGCGCGAGGGTATGATCGAAAAAGGGACGCATCGCGCGGGCGCGCCCCTGCCGCCATACCCAGACCTGAGGCGCCACGTACTTGATGATCGGAATTTCCGGCGCCCGCACCCGCACCCGCTTCGCCACGTGAAAACTGAAACCGAAACCGTCGATCAGCACGACCGCCGCAGGCTTGCTGGAGACGATCGCATCCGCGGTCTCCTCGATACGCCGCTTGATACGGGAATAATTCCGGATCACATCGGCAAAACCGAATGCCGCGAGTTCGGTGATCGGATACTGGCTCGCCAGTCCCTGTGCGGCCATGGCATCGCCGCCGACCCCGGAAAACTTCACGGAAGGATGCTTGCGCTTCAGCGCAACCATCAGGCTCGCGCCGAGCTTGTCGCCCGATGCTTCCGCAGCCGTAAGATAGATTTCCATTATTCGGCAGCCTGCCAGGACGCGGGCAACGCGATCACGAACAGTCCGGCCACATCCGCCGTCTCGACGAACTGCTGCGCATCGAGCACGAGCGAACCGCCAGCTTCGACGGCGATACCGGCAAGCCCTGCTTCTTTGGCCTGCACGATCGTGTCAGTCCCGATTGCCGGAAGATCGATACGCCGGTCCTGCGAAGGTTTCGGCAGCTTCACCAGTACGCCCTCGCGCTCCGCAAGCTTCAGGCGACCGCTTCTGCGCATCTCGGACACCCGCGAGAGCAGGCCCGCAGTGCCTTCCGCGCCTTCAATCGCGACAATGCGTTTTCCAGCGACCACGACCGCCTGCCCGACATCGAAGCTGTCGAGCGCATGCAGGAGCTTGCTCCCGATCTCGATATCGCCGCGCTCGCGATCTGTCGGCTCGATCCTGGTCGCCAGCCCCGCCGGCATCAGGAGTTCCGGAGCGACTTCGTGCGCTCCACGCAACTTCAGCCCGTGTTCCTCGAATATCCTTGCAAGGCCGCTGAGCAGGCTGTTGTCGCCGCCGAGAAACAGTTTCGCGATCTGCGGCAGATACGAGAGCGACTTCCAGTCGAAGCCGATCTGCGAAAGCCGCGGACGCACGACGCTGCCGATCACAACTAACTCGCGCGCGCCGTGACTATGGCGCGCATTCATGTATTTCGAGGCCGAGCCGAGCTTGATCCATTCGTGCGGGTATCGCTGAAGGGCGGGATCCGCATAGCCCTTGAGCAGGAAAAGATGCACGGAACGTCCACGCTTCGTAACCGCGTCGGCGACTGCCGCCGGAAACGCTCCGCCGCCGCAGATGATCGCAATGGGTGATTTGTCCGCGGAATTCTGCGGCGCGCCCGGATATGCGCCGGTCGCGGGCAAATTCAATCTTCCTGCTGGCGCGCGGCCGGCGTACTGACACCGCGCTTGCCCGCGGCGCGGATAAACGAAATGATTTTCTGCACTGCGGGTACATCGGCATATGCGGCAGCGACATCCTCAACACGAACCGCAAATGTGCCGCTACCGAAGAAAAGATCCTGATAGGCTTCGCGTATCGTATGAACATCCGTCCGGGTGAAGCCCCGGCGCTTTAGACCGATGAGATTTAGCCCGTCGAGCTTCCCGTCCGCGCCGGTCAAACCAAATGGAATAATATCGCGGCGGATTGCTGCGCAGCCGCCAATCATGGTTTGCTCGCCAACTTTTCCGAATTGAATCACCGCAGCAAGGCCGCCGATGAAAGTGAAATCGCCGATTTCCACGTGGCCGCCGAGCGTCGCGCAGTTCGCAAAAATCACGTTGTTTCCGACGATGCAGTCGTGGCCGACATGCGCACCGGTCATCAACATACAATTGTCGCCGACACGCGTTTCCATGCGGCCGCCTGCGGTACCGGTGTTCATGGTAACGCCTTCGCGAATGTCGCAATTCTTGCCGACAATCAGCCTCGACGCCTCGCCTTTGTAATGTGTCGACTGCGGCGGGCTGCCGAGCGAAGCGAAGGGCAGGATTTTCGCGCCTGCGCCAATCTCTGTGACGCCCTGAATTGAAACATGCGAGACGAGCTGGCTGCCGTCGCCGATCGTCACTTCTGGGCCGATGATGCAATAGGGTCCGACGAAAACGTCGGCACCGAGCTTCGCGCCGTCTGCAACTCTCGCGGTCGGATCGATCTTGGCCACGGGTATGCGCTCAGTCTTCCAGGATCATCGCGCCGACTTCGGCCTCGCACACGGTGGTGCCGCGTACCTTGGCCTCGCCCTTGAACCACCACATGGTCTTGCGCTGCTGGATCTTCTTCATGTGATATTCGATGGTATCGCCGGGGAAGACGGGCTTGCGGAACTTCGCCTTGTCCACGGTGAGGAAAAACACGTTCGGCGGATTCCCGCCATGACCCGCGTGCTTCGAGCAGATCGCGCCCGCCGTCTGCGCCATCGCCTCGATCATCAGCACGCCCGGCATCACTGGACGGTTTGGAAAGTGCCCGGGAAAGAACGGCTCGTTGAACGTCACGTTCTTGATGCCGATGCAGGAGTCGTCGGCATTCACCTCGATGATCCGGTCCACCAGCAGAAACGGGTAGCGATGCGGCAGAAGCTTCAGAAGCTCTGCCGGCTCGATGATGTTCGATTTGCTTTCGGCGTTCATTCCAATAATCCGCAGACTTACTTGCCCGATTTATCGCCTTCGTCCTTACCACCTTTTCCGGAGAGGCGCTGCAACGCGACCTGCTCGCGGAAGAACTCGCGCAGAGGCTTGGCAGGCGCTCCGCCCCAGCGTGCGCCCGCGGGGACATCATGCATGACCCCGGAGAGCGCGATCAGTTGCGCGCGGTCGCCGATCTTGCGGTGATCGGCAATTCCGACCTTGCCGCCCAGCATCACACCGTCGCCGAGCGTCACGCTGCCCGAGAGGCCGACATGACCCGCGATAATGCAATGCCGCCCGATGGAAACGTTGTGCGCGACCTGCACCAGATTGTCGATCTTGGTGCCTTCGCCGATCATCGTGTCCCGTCCGCCGCCGCGGTCGACCGTCGTTCCGGCGCCGATCTCGACATCGTCCTGGATGATGACGCGCCCGAGCTGCGGCACCTTGAGATGTCCCTTGCCGGGAATGTAACCGAAGCCGTCCTGACCGATGCGAACGCCGGCATGGACGATGACGCGATCTCCGAGCAAGGCATGCGTGATGCTGGCACCGGGACCGATGCTGCAATCGCGGCCGATCCGGACATTGGGTCCGATCACGACGTTCGCGCAGACGATGGTGCCTGCGCCGATCTCGGCGTCTGGCCCGATCACCGCGCCCGGATCGACGATCACGCCGTCCTCGAGCCGTGCATCCTCGTGTACCGACGCCTCAGGATCGATGCCGCGCGTCCCGACGATCGAAAGCGGACGCAGATCGTCGGCAAACAGCGCGCGCGCCGTCCGCACGAATGCGGCATAGGGCTTCGGCGTGACTAAGCGCACGATGTGAGCCGGAACCGACGACGCGAGTTTCTCGGTAACGAAACATGCGCCGGCGTCCGATATGGACAGCTGTTCCGCGTAGTCGGCATCTTCGTAGAAGGTGATGTCCGCCGGACCCGCGATGTCGAGCGGCGCCGCGCCAACGACAGTATTGCCGGCTTTGTCTTCCGGCACGGCAGCGCCGGTAAGTTCGCCGATGGCTGCAAGCGCAAGCGGCCCGCGGGAGCGAAAGAATATCGGATCGGTCATGCGAAAACCGTCGGAGCCGGGCCCGGGCGGGTCCGGCTCGGGAAATCAGAACTTGGCGCCGCCACCGAAGCGGAAGACCTGCGTGCGGTCGTACGGGGACTTCTGGAGCGGAGTTGCAAGGTCGAAACGCAGAGGTCCGAAGGGCGACTGCCAGATCAAGCTTACGCCGGCCGAGGCGCGAATTGCAGCGTCATCAAAGAGACAGACTGGTGTTCCGCAGGTCGAAGGCGTGGTTCCAGGTGGATTCGAAATGTTGAGATTGCCGTCATAGTTCCACAGCGAACCGACGTCGACGAAGAACGCGGTCTTGATGCCCACTTCCTTCGGCATGAACGACAGCGGGAACTGCAATTCTGCGGTCGCCGCCCAGTACGTCGTGCCGCCAAGGCTCGCGGAGCCGTTCGTCAGATTTCCGTTGATATCGCGCGCGCCGAAGCCCTGGGTGGCGAAACCGCGAATGAGCGAATGACCGTTGTTGAAGTGGTCGAGGAAGCGAAGCGTGTCGTCGCCCCACGCGAAGACATGACCCGCAGAACCTTTCACCATGACCACGAAGTCGCCGGTCAGCGGTTTGTACATGCGCGCTTCCGCGGCGGTCTTCACGTACTTGGAATCGCCGCCGAGACCGGCGATGTCCTGCGAGAACGACGCGTGCAAGCCGTTCGTCGGGTCCTTGGTGTTGTCGAGCGAATTGTAGGTCAGCGTATAGCCGACCTGCGACGTCAGAATGGTCGAGGTCAGCGACTCCAGGATCGCGTTCGAGGCGACGAAGGTGGTGCCCGAAGTGAGGCTGCGTTCGAATGCGCTGTAACGCACCTGAACCGTGATTTCCTCGTTCAGGCGCGCGCTCGCGCGGATCGTGCCGCCGACCGTGTTGACGCCGTAAGTCACGAACTCCGACGGCTCGGTCTTCCTGTAGAAGACGTCGAAACCGACCGCGAGCCGGTAGTCCATGAAATAGGGCTCGGTGAAGGAGAACTCGATGCCCTTCACACGCTCGCCGTACTGCAACGAGGTGCGCACATACTGGCCGCGGCCGAGGAAGTTGCGTTCGCCGATGGTGAATTCGCCGAGAACACCGTCCGCGGTCGAATAGCCAGCCGCGACCGAGAATTCGCCGGTGAGCTGTTCCTCGACGTTGACGTTCAGGATGATGCGGTCGGGCGCTGAGCCCGGCTCGTTCGTGATCTTCACGTTCTTGAAGTAGCCGAGGTTCTTCAGGCGGCGCTCGGCGCGATCGACCATGACGCGGTTGTACGGGTCGCCTTCGACGATATCGAATTCGCGGCGCACCACGTATTCGCGCGTGCGGGTGTTGGAGCGGATATTGATCCGCTCGACATACACGCGGGCACCCTCGTCGATCACATAGATGACGTTGATGAGACGGCCCTGGAAGTCGCGGTCGCCGCGCGGACGCACCTGCGCGAAAGCATAGCCGCGGTTGGCAAGCTCGATGGTGATCAGTTCGACGGTCTTCTCGACCAGTTCGGCGTTATAGACTTCGCCCGAGCGGCCGCGGATCAGGTCGCGGACGCGGGTAATGTCGAGGTCGCGCACGTTCGAGAGCACGTCGACGTTGCCGTAACGGTACTGCTGGCCTTCGTCCACGACGAAGTTCAGCACGAAGCCCTTGTTTTCGCGGTCGAGATCGACCGTCGCCGAAAGAATGCGGAAGTCCGCATAGCCGTTCTTCAGGTAGAAACGGCGCAGCAGTTCCTGGTCGGCGTTGACGCGATCCGGATCGTAGACGTCGGTGCTGCGCAGCCAGCTCAGCCAGTTCGCCTGCGTCGTGTTGATCACGTCGCGCAGCCGCGCGCTGGAATAGACCTTGTTGCCGGTGAAGTTGATCGTACGGATCGTCGTCTTGTCGCCTTCATCGACCTTGTAGATCAGATCGACGCGGTTGTTCGGGCGATCGATGATCTGCGGTTCGACGCTGACGTTGTAGCGGCCGCTGCGGCGATAGACTTCGATGATGCGCTGAACGTCTGCCTGCACGGTCGAGCGCGAGAGCGCGCCGCGCGACTTCGACTGGATTTCGGCGTTGAGCACTTCGTCCTTGATCTTCCGGTTGCCCTCGAAGACGACGCGGTTGATGACCTGCGCTTCGCGCACGGTGACGACGAGACGCGAACCCGACATGCGGATGCTCACGTCTTCGAACAGACCGATCGCGTAGAGCGTGCGGAGCGCTTCGTCGATGCGCTGCGCATCGGCGCGCTCGCCCGGACGGATTCTCACATAGCTGCGGATGGTGTCGGCATCGACGCGCTGGTTGCCGACGACATCGACGGCAGTAACCGTCTGCGCGGACGCCGCCGTCGAAGCGGCAACCGAGACTGCTGCAACGCCACAAAAGAGGGCCATGGCGAGCGCGAACGCTACGCCCAACTTACGAATGACCCGTACCCCACCGAATTCCATCAACCGCAATTCCAAAAAAGCGGTCGGACAGACCGCTCCCCCATCCGCCTAGGTTCCCAAGCGGAATCGACCTTCACTCGCGTCCGGTTTTACAGACTTTCCAGAGGCTTGCAAACGAAGTGGGCAGTTTTTGCCGGGCTTTTCCGGCCCGCGTTGCCCAACAGACACGCGACCCATTGACCCGCAACGCCCCATACTCAGATACCACTGACTCACCCCTGCACGAGACTGCGAGAGGACCCCACCACCAGAGCCGAAATATGGCCGCGAGGGCGTTACCGGGCCATTACCGGGACCCGGCCGAACGGTATCAGGATGCCTGAGCGCGCAGGAACAGCGAGAATATATCGTTCCAGGTCGCCACGATCATCAGGAGCATCACGAAAGCGAGCCCAATCCGGAAGCCGTATTCCTGCGCCCTGTCGCTGAGTGGCCGGCCGCGCACCGCCTCGATGGCGTAGAACAGAAGGTGACCGCCGTCGAGCAGCGGGATCGGAAACAGGTTCAGGAGCCCGATGCTGACCGAGAGCACCGCGGTCAGGCGCAGGAGGTCGTAGAAGCTCTGCGCGGCGACTTCGCCGGCCACCTGCCCGATCCGGATCGGCCCGCCGAGCTGGTCGATGGATTCCTTGCCGACGATGATCCCGCCCACATAGGCCATGGTCCGTTCGATCACGAACCAGGTTTCGGAGAAGCCGAGACCGATCGAGGCGAACACGCCGAAGCGCTTGCGGAAACTGTCTTCGGGTTTCGCAGGGTTCTCGATGCCGAGGACGCCCGCCTTCGGATTGTTCGGATGCGGCTTCGGAGTCGCGAATACCGTGAGGCGCTGCGTGCCGCGCTGAACCGTGACTTCCAGTTTCTTGCCGAGTGCGGCCGAAACGATGCGCGGCAGATCCTCGAACGCTTCGACCGGCTTGCCGTCGATCGCGACGATCAGGTCGCCGGGTTTCATGCCGGCTTCCATCGCGGCACTGCCCGGACGGATCGCGCTCGCACGCGCGGGCCAGCGCGAAGTGCCGATGTCGCCGATGCGATGCGTGGAGCCGAAGTTGTCTTTGATCTCTCTGAGCGCCGGCGTAACGGTGACGGCGACGTCCTTGCCTTTGCGCTCGACCACGAAGGCGAGCTTCTCGCCCGCAGCCAGGCTGGTCACGCGGATGATGTCTTCGTAGCCGTCGATTTCCTTGCCGTTGATACTGATGACACGGTCGCCGGCCACGAGACCGGCGGCTTGCGCGGGGCTGCCCGCGCGCACCACTTCGAGCACCGGCGTAGTCATGGTGCGGCCGATGGCGAAGACCACGGCGGCGAAGATCACGACAGCCAGAATGAAATTCGCGATTGGTCCCGCGGCGACGATCGCCGCGCGATTCCGGAGCGGCTGATGGAAGAAGGAAACGCGCTTCTCAGCCGCGCTCATCTTCTCGAGTTTCTGGAGATCGGGCGTGCTCGCCGCGGAATCGTCGCCGTGGAAACGGACATAGCCGCCGAGCGGAATGGCAGCGAAACGCCAGCGCGTTCCGTGCCTGTCGTTGAAGCCGAACAGTTCGGGGCCGAAGCCCACCGAGAAGGCGTCGATCTTCACGCCGCAGCGGCGCGCGACCCAGAAGTGCCCAAGCTCGTGAAAGAACACGACGACGGTCAGGACGAATAGAAACGGAATGACGTAACCAAGGATCCAGCCGCCCTTGGCACCCAATACGCTCAACAGTTCCATTTCTCGCCGCCCTTTCTAAACTCTTATCCGGTTAGGATGCCTTTGCGGCGAATTGAGGCAAGAGGGTCGCGGCAAAACTTCTCGCGATATGGTCAACGCCGAGCGCGTCGTTAACCGTCTTGGCCTCGCGCAGAACGCCTTCTTTCCCCGCCATTTCAAGCACCCCTTCGACGAGCGCCGCAATTCCCGGAAACGACAGTGCCCGCTTGCGGAAAGCCTCGACCGCAACCTCGTTCGCAGCATTCATGACGTTGGGTGCCGCGCCGCCTTGCAGGAGCGCATTCCGGGCAAGTTGAAGCGCCGGAAAACGCTCGTAATCGGGCGCCTCGAAATGCAGCGCTCCCAATTTTGCCAGATCGAGCTTCGGGGCGTTCCATTCCATCCGCTCCGGCCAGGCGAGACAGAAGCCGATCGGAATCCGCATGTCGGGATGCGCCATCTGCACCACGATAGAACCGTCGTGAAATTCGACCAGCGCGTGCGCCACCGACTGCGGGTGAATCAGCACATCGAGCTGCGACGGCGCGAGGTCGAACAGGTAATGCGCCTCGATCAACTCTAAGCCCTTGTTCATCAGCGTGGCAGAGTCGATGGAAATCTTTGCGCCCATCGACCAGTTCGGATGCCGCACTGCTTCCTCGGGCGTGACATAGGCCAGACGCTCGCGGCTCATGGTGCGGAACGGCCCGCCCGACGCGGTCAGCGTCACGTTGCTGACGGCATCCCTCTTCCCGCAGGCAAAGGCCTGAAACACCGCGTTGTGCTCGGAGTCGACCGGGAGAACGATTGCCCCTTTCGCCTGCGCCTCGCGCATGAACAGCGCGCCTGCGGTGACGAGACATTCCTTGTTCGCGAGCGCGATTTTCCGGCCCTTCGCAAATCCGGCCATCGTCGGCTCGAGGCCCGCGGCGCCGACGATCGCGGAAAGCAAAATATCGGATTGCGCGCTCGCAGCTTCCGCCATGCCGCTCGGCCCCGCGAGCGCTTTTGTCCTTGTGCCGGCGAGCGCCGATTTCAATTCGCCATAGAGCTGTTCATTGGAGATTGCTGCGACATCCGCGTCGAACTCCCTCGCAAGCTCAGCAAGCTTTTGCACATCGCGGTTTGCGCTCAGCGCGACCACGCGAAAGTTTCCGCTACGCACCAGATCGAGCGTGCTCGCACCGATCGAGCCGGTCGCGCCAAGAATGCTGACGGTCGTCACCATTGCAGCAAGCCCGTTGCAGGCGCGATCACGCCGCCATGCAGAAGGCCTATCAGGAGCGCGATGGCTGCGGCTGTAATAAATCCGTCGATACGATCCATCACGCCGCCGTGGCCGGGCAGGATTCCGGACGCGTCCTTCTTTCCGAATTTGCGCTTCACGAAAGATTCGAAAATATCGCCTGCCTGCGAGACCACCGATACGACGAGCGCGATCACGATCGACATCACCGCGAAACGTGCATTCGCAACCGACGCGGCGGCAACCCCGCCGAGCACGCCGAACAGCGTGCCGCCAGCCGCGCCCGACCATGTCTTCTTGGGGCTCAGGACCGGGGCAAGCTTCGGCCCTCCGATGAACCGGCCGAAGAAATAGGCCGCGATGTCGGTGAGCCACACCACCGCATAAAGCCAGATGATCGCCGTGAAGCCGAACTTCGGATCTTCGCGCAGCATCACGGCCGGAACGAAGACGAGACCCGCGTACAAGAGCCCGCCGCCGCTCCACGCACGCGCTTCCTGATTGCCCTTTGCCAGAAAGGCGCAGATTCCGGCGCCGGCCAGCACGGCGCCAAACGACGCAAGCGGAAGATTGAATCCAAGCAGGATGGCCGCGAATGAAATCGTGATCGCGCCGGCCGCCATCACATTCGTCCGCGGTTCGGCGCGCACGATGGTCGTCCATTCGTACCAGACGATCAGCGCGGCAATCGTCCAGAACAGGAGGAACGGCAGGCCGCCATACCAGGTCACGGCGAGCGCGAGGACGATCATCGCTACCGCCGAAGGCACGCGGCGCTTCAGATCGCTCGCCATCGAGGAAGACGCTGTGTCGCTCACGTTACGCCCTCGCCTTCGCGCTCAAGCCGCCGAAGCGCCGCTCGCGTTTGCCGAACTCTTCTATCGCCGCTTCGAGCGCGGCCTTGTCGAAATCCGGCCAGTGCGTCGGCACGAATACGAACTCGGAATAAGCCGCCTGCCAAAGCAGGAAATTCGAAAGCCGCTGCTCGCCGCTGGTTCTGATGATCAACTCGGGATCGGGAATATCGTGGGTCTGGAGATTGGCGGCGATTTTTCCGGCGTCGATCTGATCGGGCGAAAGTTCGCCGCGTGCAACCTGTTCCGCGAGCTTTCGCGCGGCTTCCACGATCTCCTGCTGCGCCCCGTAATTGAACGCGACAACGAGCGTCGGCCCTTTGTTGTTTGCCGTGAGTTCTTCCGCCTCATCGAGCAGCGCGCGAATGTCCGGCTTCAGGTTTTTCCGCTCGCCGATGATCCGGACACGCACGTCGTTCTTGTGCAGGTCGGCGAGATCGTTGCGCACGAAGCGCTTCAGAAGACCCATCAGGTCTTCGATTTCGTCCGCGGGACGCGACCAGTTCTCGGCGCTGAAGCTGTAGATGGTGAGATACCGGATGCCGAGTTCGCCCGCCGCCTTCACGATGTTGCGAAGCGCCTCGACCCCGCGCCGGTGACCCTCGCGGCGCGGCAGACCGCGCGCAGCCGCCCAGCGGCCGTTGCCGTCCATGATGATCGCGACATGAACCGGAGGCGCAGCTACGCCGGCGTCTTCTTTTGGCGCGGCGTCTGGCATCGGCATTCCGGGCTCCCCGTCAGACCGACAGGATTTCCTTTTCCTTGTGCGCAAGCATCTGGTCGACTTCGGCGATTGCCGCGTCGGTCGCTTTCTGCACGTCGGTTTCGAGGCGTTTGGTGTCGTCCTCGGAAACGTGGCCGTCCTTCTGGGACTTTTTCAGAAGGTCGATACCGTCGCGGCGCACGTGACGGATCGCGACCTTCGCGGCTTCCGCGTATTTGTGCGCGACCTTCACCAGTTCCTTGCGGCGGTCTTCGTTGAGGTCGGGGATGCGAAGACGAATGACCTGGCCTTCGGTGTTCGGATTGAGCCCGAGATTGGAGTCGCGGATCGCTTTTTCGACGGCGCTCACCACCGACTTGTCCCAGACCTGAATCGAAATCAGCCGCGGCTCGGGAATGGCGACGGTCGCGACCTGCGAAAGCGGCATGTTGGAGCCATAGGCTTCGACCGTGATCGGCTCCACGAGCGAAGGCGTTGCGCGGCCCGTGCGCAGGCCGGAAAGCTCGCCTTTTAAAACGCCGGAAGCGCCGGTCATCCGGCGCTTGATGTCTGCGATATCGAACGCTGCCATGGTCTTGCTCTCGGTTCTTGAGGCCGCGAGGGGCCGGAATTGATTGCGATCAGGCCGTAACGATCGTGCCGCGCGAAGGATCGGCGATCGCCGCAGAAATCGCGCCTGCGGTTTTGATCGAAAACACGATTATCGGCAGCTTGGCGTCTCTAGCAAGGGCGAAGGCCGCCGCGTCCATGACCTTGAGATTCCTCGACAAAGCCTCGCTCGCGGTCAGCGTCTTGAAGCGCTTTGCCTTGGGGTTCTTGTGCGGGTCGGCGTCGTAAATTCCGTCCACGTCGGTCGCCTTGAAGATCGCCTGACAGCTCAGCTCGGCGGCGCGCAGCGCAGCAGCGGTGTCCGTCGTGAAGTACGGGTTGCCGGTCCCACCTGCGAGCACGACGATACGCCCCTCGGAGAGATCCTTGATCGCGGGCTGCCGCGCGTAAGGCTGGCACACGGTCGGCATATCGAGCGCGGAGAAAGCGCGGGCCGGCGCGCCGGCCGCTTCGATCGCACGCTCGAGCGCGAGCGCGTTGATTACGGTAGCCAACATGCCCATCTGGTCGGCGGTCGCGCGGTTCATGCCGGTGGTAGCAAGTTCGGCGCCGCGGAGAATGTTGCCGCCGCCGACGACGACGGCGATTTCGGCTCCGGCTTTACGCGCTTTCGCGAGGTCCTTGCCGATGGCGGTCAGCGTGCCGGCATCCAGACCGAAGTCCTTGCCGCCCATTAAAGCTTCGCCCGAGACCTTTACGAGTACCCGGGCGAAGCGTTGTTTCGGCATTTTCGTGGCCTTCGGTGTTCGGCTATCAGGCTTTCCCGCCGGCGGCTGCGACTTCCGCGGCGAAGTCCTGTTCCTGTTTCTCGATGCCTTCGCCGAGTGCGAAGCGGATGAAGCCCTTGATCGCGATGGGCGCGCCCGCCTTGCCCTCGGTTTCTTTCAGCGCCTGCGCGACCGTCTTGGAAGGGTCGTGCACGAACGGCTGATCGATGAGGCTCACTTCCTTGTAGAAGCTCTTGAGGCCGCTATCGACGATTTTCTCGACCACGTTGTCGGGTTTTCCAGAGGCACGTGCTTTCTCGGCGAGAACGCCGCGCTCCCGCTCGATGGTAGCGGCATCGATACCCTTGGATTCCACAGCCAGCGGGTTCGCGGCAGCGATGTGCATCGCAACCATGCGGCCGATCCGGTTGAGTTCGGTGACATCGCCCTTCGATTCGAGCGCGACCAGCACGCCGATCTTGCCGAGGCCGTCGGAAATCGCCCCGTGCATGTACTGCGCGACCGCGCCTTCGTTGACCGAAATCTCGGCAGCGCGGCGGAAAGTCATGTTTTCGCCAATGGTTGCGATCCCGGACGAGATCGCTTCCTCGATCGTGCTCGATCCGGCCTTGACGGCTTTGAGCTTTTCGACGTCCGTGCCGTTATGCAGCGCAGCCTGTGCGATCAGCTTCACGAGACCCTGGAAGTGATCGTTGCGTGCGACGAAGTCCGTCTCCGAGTTCACCTCGACGACGACGCCCTTCTTGCCCTCGACAGCCATGCCGACGAGACCTTCGGCGGCAACGCGGCCGGCCTTCTTCGCAGCCTTCGACAGGCCCTTCTTGCGGAGCCAGTCGACCGCGGCCTGGATGTCGCCCTTGGTCTCGGTCAGCGCGGCCTTGCAGTCCATCATGCCTGCGCCAGAGAGTTCGCGCAGTTCCTTCACCGCGCTCGCGGAAATTTCGGCCATATCTTTTCTCCGTTACGCCGGAATTATTCGGCGTCGGCTTGGAATTTCTTCGCCTGCTCGATCCAGCCTGCGACACGCGCAGGCAGACGGACCTCTTCGCCGACGCGATGGGCGTCGGTGCTCGTGAGTTCGGCGATCTGCGAATAGTGGAAGATGCCGAGATCGTTGAGCTGCTTCTCGACGTCCGGGCTGACGTGGCCGAGCTTCTTCAGGTCGTCCGGCGCACCGCGCGGGCCAGCCAGCGGCTCGAGCTTTTCCCACTCGGTCGCGGCAGGCAGCGTCTCCTGAACCGGGTTCGCGGAAGCGCCGATGTCGATGCCCGCTTCGCCCTGCGCGCGGGAGATGCCGTCGATTGCGGCCTTCGCAATCAGGTCGCAGTAGAGGTTGATCGCGCGGGCGGCGTCGTCGTTGCCCGGGATCGGATAGGTGATGCCATCCGGATTGCAATTCGTATCGATGATCGCGGCAATCGGAATGCCGAGACGGCGCGCTTCCTTGATCGCGATGTCTTCCTTGTTGGTGTCGATCACGAAGAGCAGGTCGGGAACGCCGCCCATGTCGCGGATACCGCCGAGCGCAAGCTCGAGCTTTTCCTTCTCGCGGGAAAGCGTCAGCTTTTCCTTCTTCGTGTAGCCGCCGGACTCGCCGGAGTTCAGCATTTCCTCGATCTTCTTCAGGCGCGAGATCGAGTTCGAAATGGTTTTCCAGTTCGTGAGCGTGCCGCCTAGCCAGCGGGAATTCACGAAATACTGCGCGGAGCGCTTCGCGGCGTCGGCGATCGAGTCCGCAGCCTGGCGCTTGGTGCCGACGAACAGCACGCGGCCGCCCTTGGCGACGACATCGGAAACCGCCTGCAACGCGCGCGAAAGCGCGGGCACGGTCTGCGCGAGGTCGATGATGTGGATGTTGTTGCGGGTGCCGAAGATGAACGATTGCATCTTCGGATTCCAACGATGAGCCTGATGGCCAAAGTGAACGCCAGCTTCCAATAGCTGACGCATGCTGTAGTCGGGCAGCGGCATAGTCCAAACTCCGGTTTGCCTCCGCGGACAGAGCAAGGCCACCTGGCCCTGCACCGGATGATCCCTCTCGGGATCGAAGCGTCCGCGTGCGTGATGGGCGCGTGTATAGGCGGGGTGCCTGTCTTGCGCAACCCGGAGGTTGCGGCGCAAGAAATTCGCCTTAATCCATTGATATTATTAGAGTTCCTGCACTTCCAGGACACCCTCGACGGCGCGCACATTCCCCGCGATCAGCGGCGAAATCGCGTATTTCCCGGGAAGTTTGACCTCGACTTCGGATAACCCCTCGTCGAGCGAGACGATGATGTTCACCTCGCCTTTGGCCTCGGCCTTCGGTTCGGCGGGCTTGGAATTGCCGTTTCCATTCCCGTTGCTGCCGTTCTTCAATCGCTTCGCGATTTGCTCGATCGAAGCTTCCGGTTTCACGAAGACGGCGAGCCCGCGCTGGTTTCTTGCGGCGACATCGTCGAGAAGATCGACCCCGTAAATGCGAAGCCGCACTTCGTCGCCCTGCGCGTCCGCGCCGACCTGCACGAGCACGGCTTTGCCCGGCTCCAGCAGCTTCTGGTACTGCACGAGACCTTCCTGAAAGATCACGGCCTCGAAGTAGCCGGTTGGGTCGGACATGCGGATATTCGCCATGCGCGCACCGGTCTTGGTCCGGCGCTCCTGACGCGAAACGATGGTCGCGGCCAGCCTTCCCGCCGTGGTGCCCGCGCGCGCGCTTTGCTGGAATTCCGCCCAGGACTGAATCCGCAAACGCTTGAGCGCGACCGTGTAATCGTCGAGCGGGTGCCCCGAAAGATAGAAGCCGGCCGCATCGAATTCTTTCGACAGGCGTTCCGCGGGCAGCCACGCCTCGGCGTCCGGCAGGCGCAGCACCGCCGTATTCGACGCACCGCCGAACAACTCGCTCTGCCCGGAAGCGCGGTCCTCGCCGCTGCGCTGCGCATGGCGGAGGATTGCTTCGCAGCCCGCGAATACACGGGCGCGGTTCTTTTCCAGCGCGTCGAACGCACCGGAAGCGGCAAGGCTCTCCAGCATGCGCTTGTTGATCGACTTCGGATCGATGCGCGACGCGAAATCCGTCACGTCCTTGAAGGGCTTCTCTCCACGCACGGCAACGATGCCATCGACCGCATGCGCGCCGACGCCTTTGAGCGCGGCAAGCGAATAAAAGATCGTATTGCCTTCCACGTCGAAAGCGCGGCCCGACTTGTTCACCGAAGGCGGCTCGACATTGATGTTCAGCCGCTGCGCCTCGCGGCGGAACTCCGCAAGCTTGTCGGTATTGCCCATGTCGAGCGTCATGGAAGCCGCGAGAAACTCGACCGGATAATTCGCCTTGAGATAGGCGGTCTGATAGGCGACCAAGGCGTAGGCCGCCGCGTGGCTCTTGTTGAAGCCGTAGTCGGCGAATTTCGCGAGCAGATCGAACACCGACTGCGCCTGCCCTTTGTCGATGCCCTGCTCGACCGCGCCTTTGACGAAGCGGTCCTGCTGCGCGGCCATTTCCTTCTTGATCTTCTTGCCCATCGCACGGCGCAACAGGTCGGCTTCGCCGAGCGAGTAGCCGGCGAGCACCCGCGCCGCCTCCATCACCTGCTCCTGATAGACGATCACGCCGAACGTCTCTTTGAGCACGGGCTCGAGCTTGGGATGGATATAGTCGGGCAGTTCCTTCCCGAGCTTACGGAAGCAATAGGTCGGGATGTTCGCCATCGGGCCGGGCCGATAGAGCGCGACCAGCGCGATGATGTCTTCGAACCGGTCAGGCTTCATGTCGGCAAGCGCACGGCGCATGCCCTGACCTTCGACCTGGAACACACCAACCGTCTCGCCGCGCGCCAGCATCTCGTAGGTTTTCTTGTCGTCTAGCGGGATCTTGTCGATATCGATTTCGATGCCGCGCTTCTTCAGAAGATCGGTCGCGGTGCGAATGACGGTGAGCGTCTTCAGACCGAGAAAATCGAACTTCACGAGCCCCGCGACTTCGACCCACTTCATGTTGAACTGGGTCACTGGCATGTTGGAACGCGGGTCGCGGTAGAGCGGGATCAGCTCGCCGAGCGGACGGTCGCCGATCACGATGCCCGCGGCATGCGTCGATGCGTGGCGATGCAGTCCCTCGAGCTTCAGCGCGATATCGAACGCGCGCTGCACGATGGGCTCCTCTTCCGCCGCCTGTTGGAGCCGCGCATCGCCTTCGATCGCCTTTTCGAGGGTGACCGGATTGGTCGGGTTCACCGGAACGAGCTTGCAGCGCTTGTCCACCTGCCCATAGGGCATTTCCAGCACCCGGCCCACGTCGCGCAGCACGCCTCGCGCCTGCAAAGAGCCGAACGTGATGATCTGCGCCACGCGATCGCGCCCGTAGCGCTCCTGCACATAGCGGATCACCTCGTCGCGCCGATCCTGGCAGAAGTCGATGTCGAAGTCCGGCATCGACACGCGCTCAGGATTGAGAAAGCGTTCGAACAGTAAACCAAAACGGATCGGATCGAGGTCGGTGATCGTGAGCGCGTAGGCGACGAGCGAACCCGCGCCGGAACCGCGGCCGGGGCCCACCGGAATATTCTGCTGCTTCGCCCAGACGATGAAGTCGGCGACGATCAGGAAGTAACCCGCATACTTCATGTTGCCGATGACGTTCAGTTCGAAATCGAGCCGTTCGAAGTATTCCTTTTCGGAGTGTCCCTCCGCCGTACCAAAAGCTTTCAGGCGTGACTTCAATCCCGTCTCTGCACGTTTGCGCAGTTCCGCCGTTTCGTCGCTTTTCTTGCCGCCGAAGTTGGGGAGGATCGGCTTGCGTGCAGTCGGACGATAGGAGCAGCGCTGGGCGATTTCTGCCGTCGCGGCAATCGCAGCCGGAAGATCGGCAAACAGCTCGGCCATCTCCTCCTGCGTCTTGAGATAGTGCTCCGGGCTCAACTGGCGGCGGTCGGTCTCGGCCACGCGCCGGCCTTCGGCAATCGCGAGCAGAGCATCCTGCGCCTCGTAGTCGTCGCGGGATGCAAAGAACGGCTCGTTGGTTGCAACAACCGGAATCTTCAGCGCTTCCGAAAGAGAAAGCAGATGCGGCTCGGCGCGGCGCTCGCTGGTCAGGCTGTGCCGTTGCAACTCGATATAGAGACGGTCGCCGTAGATCGTTTTGAGCTTCTCAAGCCTTGCTCGCGCAACCTCCGGCTTTTCGTTGACGAGTCGGTCAATCGGCCCCGAAGGACCGCCGGTCAGGGCAATCAGACCTTCTGCGGTATCCGCGAGCCAGTCCGCCAGCACACGCGGCGCTTCGGTGTCCGGCGTTTCCATGAAGCTGCGCGACGTCAGCCGCATCAGGTTGCGGTAGCCGTCCTCCGTCGCAGCCAGCAGCACGAGGTTTGGTAGCGGTTGAGGAACTGCGCCCGCCCGTACCGGAGGCTCATCCGCGAAGTCCACGGCGAGCGCACAGCCGATGATGGGCTGTACGCCGGTCGACGCCATCTTTTCCGAGAATTCCAGCGCGCCGAACAGGTTTCCCGTGTCGGTCAGGGCAATCGCAGGCTGCCGGTCTTCGCTCGCGAGCTTGGCGAGCTTCGCAATCGGAAGCGCGCCCTCAAGCAGCGAATAGGACGAATGGACGTGAAGATGGACGAACGGTGTCTTCGCCACGGCGGCCTCAACGACTCTGGAAAGCTATTGTCCGGACTGAGCAGAGATACGCAAATCGCGCTTGTGGACTATTCGAGTTCCACGACCTTGCCTTCACGTAAGGTCACCCGCCGCGTCATGCGCCGTGCAAGTTCGAGGTTGTGGGTCGCAATAATCGCCGCAAGCTTGGTCGCGGTCACGAGTTTCGAGAGCGTCTCGAACACGTGATCCGCGGTTTTCGGATCGAGATTTCCGGTCGGCTCGTCCGCGAGCAACAGGCGCGGCGCATTCGCGACCGCACGCGCAATCGCAACGCGCTGTTGTTCGCCGCCCGAAAGCTCCGACGGCCGATGTTCCAGCCGCTCACCGAGCCCGAGAAAGCGCAGCAACTCGTTCGCGCGCTTCGTAGCCTCACGCCGGTCGAGACCCGCGATCATCTGCGGAAGCGTGACGTTCTCGCTCGCGGTAAATTCGGGAAGCAGGTGATGAAACTGGTAGACGAACCCGATTTCATCCCGCCGGATTTCGGTTCGCGCGCCATCAGGCAGTTTCGCTGTCGGCTTTCCGTTGATGTAGACCTCGCCGCCGTCCGGATGCTCCAGCAGCCCGGCCATGTGCAGGAGCGTCGATTTACCGGCTCCCGACGGCGCGATCAGCGCGACCGACTCTCCCGGCCACACGGAAAGCGTAGCTCCGCGCAGGATCGCAAGCTCGTGATCGCCCTGCACATAGCTGCGGCGAACGCCTTCGAGATGGAGTGCCGGAACCTTATTCATCATTCGTACCGGAGCGCTTCAACCGGATCGAGCCGCGCCGCGCGCCACGCCGGATAGAGGGTCGCGAGAAACGAAAGGATCAGCGCCATCAGGATGACCGCAGTCGTCTCGCCGCTGTCGATCCGCGCCGGCAAGCGGCTGAGATAGTAAAGCTCCGGCGGAAACAACTGCGTCGAGGTCAGCCAGGATACGAAGCGGCGGATTTCCTCGATGTTGAGACAAACCAGCAAGCCGATCGCGAACCCGACCAGCGTGCCGACGATTCCGATGCTCGAACCGGTAATGAGGAATATCCGCATCACCGCCCATTTCGTGGCGCCCATCGTGCGCAGGATCGCAATGTCGTGACCCTTGTCTTTGACGAGGATGATAAGGCCCGAAATGATGTTGAGTGCCGCGACCAGCACGATCAGCGTGAGGATCATGAACATCACGGTGCGTTCGACCTGCAACGCGCTGAAGAAAGACGCATTCCGCTGCCGCCAGTCGATGATGTAGACCTGCCGGCCCGCATTTTCGTTCACGGCTTGCCGGTATTGCACGATCTGGTCGGCGTTGTCGGTGTAGACTTCGATCGCGCTGACATCGCCTGCGCGGTTGAAATAGGCCTGCGCCTCGGTGAGCGGCATGAACACAAAAACGGAATCGTATTCCGACATGCCGATCTCGAAGATCGCCGCCACCTTGTAGGTCTTGATCCGCGGGGTCGTGCCCATCGGCGTTACCGCGCCGCGCGGCGAAACGAGCGTGATGTTGTCGCCGGCGCGCACTGAAAGCTGGTCGGCGAGCCGCTTGCCTATTACGACACCCTGCCCCTGATCGAAATTCTCGAGCGAACCGAACTTGATATTGGTCCCGACTGCCGGGACGCTTTTCAGGTCGGCCTCGCGGATACCGCGCACTAGCACGCCGCCGGCATGAAACGGTGACGATGCGAGCGCCTGTCCTTCGACCAGCGGGATGGCACGCGAAACGCCCTTGATCTTCAGTAGCCGCTGCACGACCTCGTCATAGTCTTTCAGCGGCGTGCCGATGGGCTGCACCAGCATGTGGCCATTCAAGCCGAGGATCTTGTTGAGCAGTTCGAAACGAAAACCGTTCATCACCGCCATCACGATGATGAGCGTCGCGACGCCGAGCATGATCCCTACGAAAGAGAACCCGGCGATGACGGAGATGAATCCTTCCTTGCGGCGCGAGCGGAGGTAACGCCCCGCCAGCATCCATTCGTACCGCGAGAACGGCATCGTTCCGCCCTTCGCTGCCATGATCCCTCCCGATCCTCCCGCAGCAATCAAGCCGCGAGACGCTTCACCGCATCTTCAGGCGTAATCATTTCGCGCGCGCCGCCCGCACGCTGCTTCAATTCGACCTTGCCTTCCGCAAGCCCCTTCGGCCCGACCAGAATCTGGTACGGCACGCCGATCAGGTCCGCGGTCGCAAATTTCGCTCCGGCGCGGTCGTCGGTGTCGTCGTAAAGCACGTCGACGCCGCGCGCGGTCAGCTCCGCGTAGAGCTTCTCGCAGGCGCCGTCGGTCGTCGCGTCACCCTGCTTCAGGTTCAGAATGCCCGCCTTGAACGGCGCAATCGCCTCCGGCCAGATGATCCCGCTCTCGTCATGGCTTGCTTCGACAATCGCGGCGACGAGGCGCGTCGGCCCGATGCCGTAAGAGCCCATATGCACGAGCTCGTTCTTGCCTTCGGGCGTCTGCACCGCGGCCTTCATCGGCTCGGTGTATTTCGTTCCGAAATAGAAAATATGCCCGACCTCGATCCCGCGCGCCGACATCTGCTTGTCGCCGGGAATTTTCCCGAACGCCGCGGCGTCGTGCTTTTCGGAAGTCGCGGCATAGAGCGAGGTCCACTTGCCGACATGCTTTTCGAGTTCGTTCACATTGTCGAAGTTCACGTTGTCGGGCGGCACATCGAAGCCGAGATAGTCCTTGTGACAGAAGACTTCGCTTTCGCCGGTGGAAGCGAGAATGATGAACTCATGCGAGAGATTGCCGCCGATCGGGCCGGTGTCGGCCACCATGGGGATCGCTTTCAGGCCCATGCGCGCAAACGTCCTGAGATAGGCGACGAACATCTTGTTGTAGGAATGTTTCGCCCCCGCCGCATCCAAATCGAAGCTGTAGGCATCCTTCATCAGGAATTCGCGCGAGCGGTAGACCCCGAAGCGCGGGCGCACCTCGTCGCGGAATTTCCATTGCAGATGATAGAGATTGAGCGGAAGGTTTTTGTATGACTTCACGTAGGCCCGGAAGATCTCCGTGATCATTTCTTCGTTAGTAGGCCCATAGAGCATTTCCCGCTCGTGCCGGTCCTGGATGCGCAGCATTTCCTTGCCGTAGTCGTCGTAGCGGCCGCTCTCGCGCCAGAGGTCCGCCGACTGGATCGTCGGCATCAGCATCTCGATCGCGCCGGAGCGGTTTTGCTCCTCGCGGATGATGTTGCAGACCTTCGAGAGCACCCGGTGCCCGAGCGGCAGCCAGGCATAGATTCCGGCCGCCTCCTGCCGGATCATGCCCGCGCGCAGCATCAGCCGGTGCGAGACGATCTCCGCGTCCTTGGGCGTGTCGCGGAGGATAGGCAGGAAGTATCGGGAAAGGCGCATGGAGGCAGGGCTTTCGACTCAGAAACGGGCTGGAAGTCGGGGCATGAACGCATAACGCGGCGGAATGACAAGCCCCGGAAACCCGGGGAGATCGTTGATACCCAAACCTTCTGCCGCTATGTTGCGGCGCAAGAATGACAAGCAGGATCAAGGTGTTCTACGTTCCCCGACCGATTGGGAAACGGCGTCAAGCCGGGCCCAGGTCTCGGGAGGAAGAGAAACCGCATCGTCCAGGCGCGATCACGCGACGGTCGGCAAGCGGACACCGGAAGCGGGCGAGCCTTCAAAGCTCGCCCGTTATCTTTTCCGGGCGACCCTGCTCAGTCCTTATTCGTTACAAGGTAATGCGTATCAATCCGCATTTCGGTCACAGGGACATCGTTCTCATAGACCTTGTAGCCAAGCCTGTTGAAGAAAATGAGCAGCTTGCCGCAGTCGACGCTGGAGTGCGTCTCCAGCAAGATGTCGATCTTGTTGTTTCGTAACGTCTCGACCGCGCCGTTCCATACAAAATCTTCGGCGCCCTCGATATCCATCTTGATCGCTTTGATCGGGCGGCCCTTGCAGAAATCGTCGAGCGTAACGGCGTCCACTTCCATGTAATCGGCAATGTTGTGGCCCCAGATCTCTTCCTCCGCCACCTTGTCGAATATGGTGTGACCGCCGACGTTCAGGCTGTTCTTATATAGTTTCACCTTGCCCGGCTTGTCCGACACTGCGCACGGCACGATCTCAAGATTGGGAGCCTTTAGCTTGTTCAATTCCACGAGATTGTCCGGGTGCGGCTCGAACGCAAACACCTGCGTGAATTTCTCGGTCAGGCATTTCGTGTAGTAGCCGTGGTTGGCGCCGATATCCAGCGCAACACCCTCCTGTTTCGGCCATGAATCCATTTTGCTCTGAAAATAGTCTTCGCCTACGTTCATATGCCAATTCCTTAGATGCGTTGCATTGTCGGACACGATAGCGAGCAAGATATCTTCTGCTTCGCTGTCTCGTGAGTTGCTAAGGTTTTATGCCGACGCGCTCGTAAATTTTATCGATATCCGGATTCAGGGCCTTCGCCGCAGCGATGTCGTCCTGCCCGGTTTGGTCTTTGAGCCTCAACTTCGCGAGCCCCCGCCCGTAGAGTTCATGATCCTTGATCTCATCGGTCTTCGGTTCCGCGAGCGCGTAGTCCTTCATGGCGTCAGCATGCCTGCCCTGACGCATCCGGAGGAACGCACGCGTATTCAAGGCTTGCGAGTTCGCTGGGTCCATCGCCAAGGCTTCGTCACAGCCTTTTTCCGCTTCGGCGAAGCGTCCTGCACCGACTAGAGCGCGGCACAAATCCGAGCGTACTTCGGATTCGGATTCCGCTTCAGACGACCCGTACTTCACGGACTCGACCAAATCGGCAATCGCGCTCGCGAAATCCTTCCGCTGCAGAAACGCTCGTCCGCGCAATGCATGAAGCTCCGAAAGCGATCTCTTGATCATATCGTCGTATGCTTTCTTATCCATCATATTCGTGAAGACCTCGTTGGATCGAGGCTCCACACGAATTGCTTCTGTCAAATCGGCAATTGCGAAATCATGGCGTCGAAGCATGAGATAGATGCGGGCGCGGGCCTTCAGCGGTTGCTGTCCATTATACGAATCTTCCTCGATACCCGCATAAGCGTGCTGTAGAGCCTTTTCAAACTCCCCTAGTCTGACCATTGCTGACCACGCGAGCGTAAAACGTTTGCCGTAAATCTTTCCACTCTCGATAAAGTCTGCGATCGCGGCATCGTATTGTTGTATGCTGAAGTAAACCAAGGCGCGCGAATGGAAGATTGAACCTCTATATGACCCCACGACCTGTGGGTTCCTGAGCAACACAGTGCAATTCTCGATACGGGTGGCAGCGCTCATCTGATGACTTTGACAAGCGCGGCCCTCGTCCGAAAACATCTGTATACCGGTAGGCGTCTCAACAGCGTGCTTTATGTAAACGTGCTTTTTGTTCATGTCTTTCGGGCGTGGTGGTTGCGCGAGCGGAGATTGCGTAACCGCCTTCACACCGAAATATTCGTCGAACCTGTTCGCGATATCCGGGTCGATCGTGCGCGCGAGCGCGAGATCTCTCTCGCTCCTACTCGTCTCTCCAGACTTCTGTAGCGCAAGTCCGCGTCCATACAGCCAGAGAACATAGTCGTGATCGGCTTCGAGAGCAGCGCCATAAGCGTTCAGCGCTTCCTTATGGCGCCCGGATCTGAAGTAAAGGAAGGCCCTCTTCTTCAGCGAATTCGCTGAAAACGGCTCGCGCTTGACAGCGAAATCGCAGTCGGCTTGCGCGCTTCTTAGGTTTTGAGGATTACCGATCACCGCGAGGAGCCAGCAACGCTCCGCAAAGTATGAAGCGTTATATCGTTCGTAGTCGAACAGTTCGTTTACGTCGGCGAGCGCCCGCACGAATTCGCCTGTCCGGGAATAGAGCTGTGCGCGCCGCCAATGTGTCTGCTGGTACTTAAACGTTCGATGATGCTTGTTCGCAATCTCGAGCGCCGTTGTGAGATCTGCAATCGCGAGCGCCAGTTCGCCGACCTGTTCGGAAGCGATCGCACGATTCAGACGGTATTCGGCGTTGAGCGGCTCGAAATTGACCGCGTTGTTGGAATCCATCAGCGCAGCGCGGCCGTCGCCCTTCGATCTCTTGATCTGGCTGCGGCTGTCGTAAGCCTTCGCGTTCTTGGGGTCGCGCTGCAAGACATAGTCCAGATCCTCGAGTGCGGCGTCGAACTCTTTGGCCCTGTTGCGCAGAACGCCTCTGTTCAATCGATAACTTATATTTTCCGGGTCGAGGCGAGCCGCCTCGCTATAATCGGCGAGCGCCTTCGCCCAGTCGTCGTCGTTATACGCTTCCGCCCGCTTGCCATGAACCTCGGCGAGTTCGACGCCCTGATATTTCTGGGATTGGATCGCGATCGTGCATTTCTCGATCGCATCCTGATTATCTTTCGGATATCGGCAAAGTCCGATTTGCGCGAAGGAAGGTGTTGCGATCAGGCAGGCAATAAACGCAGCAAAAACATACAGCGGCAAATGGCGCTTCTTGAAGAACATTCCATCCTCCCCCGAGGCGGCAGAAAACTACCATGGCCTGCCTTCTGGGAGAAGCGCGCTAAAGCACGACGTCCTTGAACGGCATCGGCAGGCGGTCGAGCGAAATCCAGCCCGCCTTCCACATCGCGTATCCGCCGAAGAACAGGATCGTCGAAACGATCGTGGTGGCAATCACTTTCCTGAAAAGCTGAGGCATCACCGGCGCGCCGGGATCGGTTCCCTCTTCACGCGCAACACCTGCCTCGTGCTGCGAACGCACGCCCCACGGCAGGATGGCGAACAGCACCGTCCACCACACAATGAAATAGATCGCGGCTGCCAGCATGATGTTCATGGGATCAGGCCTGTTCGATCTCCGTGAGCGTTCCGAGGAAGTCCTTCGGATGCAGGAACAGCACGGGTTTGCCGTGCGCGCCGATCTTGGGATTGCCGTCGCCGAGCACGCGCGCGCCAGTCGCTTTCAGCTGATCGCGGGCCGCGAGAATATCGTCCACCTCGTAGCATACGTGGTGGACGCCGCCGTCCGGGTTACGCTCGAGAAACTTCGCAATCGGCGAGTTTTCGCCGAGCGGCTCCAACAGCTCGATCTTGGTGTTCGGCAGCGTGATGAAAACGGTCGATACGCCGTGATCCGGCTGCGCCACGATTGCGGAGACTTCCGCGCCGAGCTTCTTCTTGTAGACTTCCGACGCCACCTTGATGTCTTTCACGGCAATCGCAACGTGGTTGAGCCGTCCGATCATGATGCACCTCTCGAACTTCTATATCTCTAGCACGAGCACATGGCAGGTGGGCTTCTTGCCCCATGCGGCATTCACCGCGCCCCGCACGCTCCTGCGGATGGCCTCGCCGACCACGTCGGCATCGCGTCTGCGTGCCCGAGGCAGGCCCTCGAAGCCGCTGTAGATCGCTTCCACGATCAGGTCGAACATCGAACCCTCGCTGCCCGCCTGTTCGGGAATCCCCGCGAACTCCACCACGGGCTCGTCCGCCATTTCGCCCCGGCCCTGCAACGCGACCGCAATCGAGATCACGCCCGAGAACGAGAGCCGCTTGCGGTCCTTCACAACATCGTCGTTCGCCGAAATCAGGAGCGAACCGTCCTTGTAAAGCCGCCCGGACTGAAACTGGTCGATCACACCCGCGGACGAAGTCAGCCGCACGATGTCGCCGTTCCGGCAGGAAACGATTTCGCGGATGCCCGCCTCGCGTGCGACCACCGCGTTCTCGTGCAGATGCAGCGCTTCGCCGTGCACCGGCACCACGAGTTCAGGCTTCAGCCACTCGTACATCTTCTTCAGTTCTCCGCGCCGCGGATGTCCGGACACGTGCACGAGTTCGGTGCGGTCGGTGATGACCTCAATGCCCTTGTTGATCATGGCGTTGAGAATGCGGTTTACGGGCTTTTCGTTTCCCGGGATCGTGCGCGACGAGAGAATGAGCGTATCGCCGGGAGAAAGATCGATTGCCGGATGATCGTCATTCGCGATCCGCGCGAGCGCCGCGCGCGGCTCGCCCTGGCTACCCGTGAGCAGCACAAGCGCCTTGTCCGGCGGCAGCGTCTGGTAGGCGTCCAAGCCCTTAAACGGCGGTACGCCGTCGAGATAACCGAGTTCGCGCGCGACCCCGATCACGCGCTCCATGGCACGGCCGGCTACGATCACCTGACGGCCGCAGGCATGCGCTGCAAGTGCCGCCGAACGCAGCCGCGCGACATTCGAGGCAAACGTCGTCATCGCGACACGGCCCTTGGCGCGCTCGATGATCTTCTTCAGGTTCTCCGCGACATCGCTCTCCGACGGCGATATTCCGTCGCGCACGGCGTTCGTAGAGTCACAAACCAGCGCGCGCACGCCCTCTTCGCCGATCGCGCGGAATTTCCGTTCGTCCGTAATTTCGCCGACGCCGGGACTGGCATCGAGCTTCCAGTCGCCGCTGTGAACGACGAGTCCTGCCGGTGTGCGGATCGCGAGCGAATGACTTTCCGGAATGGAATGCGCGACCGGCACGAACTCGACATCGAACGAGCCGATCGTCACCCGCCCGCCGACCGGCACGACCGTCACCGGCACTTCCGGCGCATTCGGCTCCATCACCTTCTTCGACGCGATCAATGTCGCGGTGAAGGGTGTCGCGTAAACCGGCACGCGCAGTTTCGGCCAGAGGTCGAACAGCGCGCCGACATGATCTTCATGGCCGTGGGTGATCACGATGCCCTTGATGTCGCGGCGCTGTTCCTCGGCAAAGCCGATATCCGCCATCACGAGATCGATCCCCGGTGTGTCGCTGTCGCCGAAGGAAACACCCATATCGACGCAGAGCCATTCGCGCCGGTTGCCCGACGCGAGACCATAGAGCGCGAGATTCATGCCGATCTCGCCGACGCCGCCGAGCGGCGCAAACAGAAGTTCTTGCTGGGGTTTTGCCAAAACGCGACTTACCGCTGTGCTGCCGGAAACACGTCTCCGGCCCGAATGAATTCACGATGGCCGTTCGCGAGCGCCAAGACAAGCGCGCCTTCGCCGTCGATTTCCTCAAAGCGCCCGCCGAGCGTCCGCTCCGGCAGCTTCACCTCGATCTCGCGGCCAAGCTCGTAAGCACGCTCCAGCCATGCCTGCCTCGTGGCTGCAAATCCGCTGCCGCGCTTCCACTGCGCAAGACGATCCAGCATACGGACGGCAAGACGCTCGAACAGCGCCGCGGGCGCTACACGAAAGCCCTCGTTCGCCAGATCAGTCACGGGGTAAGCCATGTTTGCCGGATGATGCGCGCAGTTGATGCCGATGCCCGTGACGACAGCCTGCTTCGATCCTGCAATCGCACCCTCGACGAGAATGCCGACGAGCTTCTTTCCGTCGAGCAGCACGTCGTTCGGCCATTTCAGCCGCAGGCGCGACAGATCGAGTGCAGGAACCGCATCCCGAACAGCATCATGAACCGCGAGTGCCGTGACGAAGCAAATCTGCGGCGTAAGCGCAGGCGGCGCTGGATCGTAGAGCAAGAGCGACGAATAGAGATTGCCGGGCTCCGAAACCCACTGACGCCCGCGACGTCCTCGGCCTGCGATCTGCCTGTCGGCGACGATCCATTGCTCCGGCGCGCCGGAGCCGGCGCGAGCGAGCGCTTCGGCATTGGTCGAGCCGATTTCCGCGAAATGAGTTACGGCAAGTCCGCCTGCGACAGCCGGAAATCCCGTCATCGTCAGAACAGCGACTTCGCGGCCGCGTTTGCTGCGGCCACGAGCGGTGCCGGATAGACGAAGAACAGGATTGTGAAGGCGCCCGCGAGCAACATCACGGCCCCGACCGGCTTCGGCATCGGCAGGAAGCGCTGCACCGGCTCGTCGATGTACATGAGTTTCACGATGCGCAGGTAGTAATAGGCGCCGACCACGCTGGCTAACACGCCGATCACGGCAAGCACGTAGAACTTGCCCTGGATGGCTGCGAGGAAGACGTAGAACTTCGCGAAGAACCCGGCGAGCGGCGGAATGCCCGCAAGCGAGAACATCAGCGCAGCGAGAATAAACGCCATCACCGGCTGCGTGCGTGCAAGGCCCGCGAGTTGGTCGATCTCTTCGACCTGCCCGCCGTCCCGGCGCATCGCGATGATGCAGGCAAAGGTCCCGAGCGTCATCGCAAGGTAGATCGACATATAGATCAACACGCTGGACACGCCGGCTTCGGTTCCGGGTGCGAGGCCGACCAGCGCATACCCGACATGCCCGATCGAAGAATACGCCATCAGCCGCTTGATGTTCTTCTGGCCGATGGCGGCAAACGCCCCGAGCACCATGGACGCAATCGCGACGAAGACGACGATCTGCTGCCACTGCGATGCGATCGCAGGGAAAGAAGTTACCGCGACACGGCAGAACAGCGCGATAGCGGCCACCTTCGGTGCCGCCGCGAAGAATGCGGTGACCGGCGTCGGCGCACCTTCATAGACGTCCGGCGTCCACATATGGAACGGCACGGCGGAGACTTTAAAAGCGAGGCCAGCGAATAAGAATACGATGCCGAAGATCAGACCGATGGACGGCGTCTTCGCAGCGGCCGCGATGCCCGCGAACGAAACCGTGCCCGTGAAACCGTAAATAAGCGACGAGCCGTACAAGAGCATGCCCGACGAAAGCGCGCCGAGTACGAAGTACTTCAGGCCCGCTTCGGTCGAGCGCACGTTGTCGCGGTCGATCGCAGCGATCACGTAGAGCGATAGCGACATCAGTTCGATGCCGAGATAGAGCGAAATGAGATCGCGGGCCGAGACCATCACCATCATGCCGGCGACCGAAAGCAGCACGATGACCGAAAACTCGAAGCGGTTGAGTTTGTGATTGCGCCAGAACGGCGCCGACATGATAAGCGCCGCAGCCGCGCCGATCATGATCAGCACCTTGAAGAAGCGCGCGAAGGCATCGACCACGATGCTGCCGCCGAAGAGACTGGCGGGTGCTGCCGGCTGCAACAGGACCGCAACCAGCGCCGCCGCGAGCACGACGAGAGCGCCGAATTCGACGAGCGGCGTCGGGTTGTCGCCCTTGAATACGCCAAGCATCAGCAGCGCCATCGCGCCGATCACGACGATGAGTTCAGGCAGAACCGGCAGGAGAGAAGCTAGCGTCATGGCGGCTATTGCACTCCGAGCAGCGCGGCTTTGGCGGGCATGAGCGCCGCCTTGGTCTGCGCGACGAGATTTCCAACCGCCGCGGCACTCATGTCGAGCACCGGCGCCGGATAGAATCCGAACAGAAGCGTGAGGATGACGAGCGGCGCCAGGATCGCAATTTCGCGCCGGTCGAGATCGGTGATGCTCTTCAGACTGTCTTTCTCAAGCACGCCGAATACGACACGCCGGTATAGCCAGAGCGCGTACGCTGCTGACAGGATCACGCCTGTCGTTGCGAAGACGGCAGCCCATGTGTTCGCCTTGAACACGGCCATCAGGGCGAGCAATTCGCCGACGAAACCGCTCGTTCCCGGCAGGCCGCAATTCGCCATCGTGAACAGCATGAATACGGCCGCATAGACCGGCATGCGGTTCACAAGTCCGCCATAGGCCGCGATCTCGCGCGTGTGCATGCGGTCGTAGACCACGCCGACGCAAAGGAAGAGCGCGCCCGAGACGATGCCGTGCGAAATCATCTGGAATACGCCAGCCTGCACGCCTTCATTCGAGAACGTGAAGATGCCGAGCGTGACGAAGCCCATGTGCGCGACCGACGAATAGGCAATGAGCTTCTTGATGTCTTCCTGCATCAGCGCCACGAGCGACGTGTAGATGATCGCGACGCAGGAGAGGAAAAACATCATCGGCGCGAACAGCTCGGACGCGTGCGGGAACATCGGCAACGAGAAGCGCAGAAAGCCGTAGCCGCCCATCTTCAGCAGCACCGCGGCAAGGATCACCGAGCCTGCGGTCGGCGCTTCGACGTGTGCGTCAGGCAGCCAGGTGTGCACCGGCCACATCGGCAGCTTGACGGCGAACGACGCAAAGAAAGCGAGCCACAGCCAGGTCTGCATTTCGCGCGGGAACCCGTGCGTGAGCAGCTTTACGATGTCGCTGGTGCCGGCCTGATAATACATCGCCATGATCGCGAGCAGCATCAGCACGGAGCCCGCGAGCGTGTAGAGGAAAAACTTGAAGCTCGCATAGACGCGGCGCGCGCCGCCCCAGACACCGATGATCAGGAACATCGGGATCAGGCCGCCTTCGAAGAAGACGTAGAAGAGAACGATATCGAGCGCCGAGAAGGTTCCGACCATCAGCGTCTCGAGCAGCAGGAACAGCACCATGTATTCCTTGACGCGCTTCTCGACATGCCAGCTTGCGATGATCGTAATCGGCATCAGGAAGGTGGTCAGGATCACGAACGGCAACGAAATGCCGTCGACGCCGAGCTTGTAGCGGATGCTTCCACCGAGCCACGGATGATCTTCGACGAACTGGAAGCCCGGACTGCCCTTGTCGAAGCCGGTGATCAGGAAGATGGAGACGATGAAAGTAATGACCGTCGTCCAGAGCGCGACCCAGCGGGCATTGCGCTTGGCCGCCTCGTCGTCACCGCGCAGCAACAGAATGAAGACCGCGCCGACCAGCGGCAGAAACGTCGTGACGGAAAGAATGGGCCAGGTCGCCATCACGCGGCTCCTCTGAACAGGAACCAGGTGATGAGCGCGGCAACGCCGATCAGCATCACGAATGCATAGTGATAGAGATAGCCGGTCTGGAGCCGCACGACATTGCGCGTGACATCGAGTACGCGCGCCGAGACGCCATCAGGTCCGAAGCCGTCGATCAGCCAGCCGTCACCCTTCTTCCAGAGGAAGCGGCCGATCCATTTCGCCGGGCGTACGAAGACGAACTCGTAGATTTCGTCGAAATACCACTTGTTGAGTAAGAAGCGGTACAGAACGTCCTGACTCTTCGCGAGCGCCGCCGGAATGTCAGGTCGCGCGATATAGAACCAGTACGACACCGCGAAGCCGCCAGCCATCATCACCGTCGGCAGCCACGGCACCCAGCCGGGCACTTCGTGCATCGCGTGCAGGATGTGCCAGTTGTCGTGTGAGAACAGCGAATTCCGGAAGAACGCCTTCACGCCTTCTTCGTACAAGAAGCCGCCCTTGAAGCCGAAGCCGAGCACCAGCGCACCGACAGACAGGATCGCAAGCGGGATCGTCATCGTGAGCGGGGACTCGTGCGCGTGGTCGTAGGTGTGGTGATCTGCGCGCGTCTTGCCGTGGAAGGTCAGGAAGATCAGGCGCCACGAATAGAACGATGTCAGCGCCGCGGCGATCACGGTCATATAAAATGCGTAAGCCGCAAAAGCATTGTGCCCGGCGTACGCCGCTTCGATGATCGCGTCTTTCGAGTAGTAGCCCGCAGTAAACGGGAAGCCCGTGAGTGCGATCGTGCCGACCACCATCATCGCGTAGGTGAACGGGATCTTCTTCCAGAGCCCGCCCATGTTCCGCATGTCCTGCTCGTGATGCATCGCATGGATCACCGAGCCCGCGCCGAGGAACAGCAGCGCCTTGAAAGCGGCATGCGTAAAGAGGTGAAACATGCCGACCGAATAGGCGCCGACGCCCATCGCGACGAACATGTAGCCAAGCTGCGAACAGGTCGAATAGGCAACCACGCGCTTGATGTCGTTCTGGACTAAACCCACGGTCGCGGCGAAGAACGCAGTCGTCGCTCCGAACAGGGTAACTACCGCGAGTGCTGTCGGCGCGAGTTCGAACAGCGGCGACAGGCGCGCGACCATGAACACGCCTGCGGTCACCATGGTCGCCGCATGAATGAGTGCCGAAACCGGTGTCGGGCCTTCCATCGCGTCCGGCAGCCAGGTGTGCAGCAGGAACTGCGCGGACTTGCCCATCGCGCCGACGAAAAGCAGAAGACAGATCACGGTCAGCGCGTCGAAGTTGCCGCCGAAGATGTGGATGGTCTTGCCGGTGAGCGATTTCGCCTCGGCGAAAATCGTCTCGAAGCCGACTGCACCCACCATCGCGAACACAGCGAAGATACCGAGCGCGAAACCGAAATCGCCGACGCGGTTCACGACGAAAGCCTTGATCGCCGCCGCGTTCGCTTCCGGCTTCTGGTACCAGAAACCGATCAGGAGATAGCTGGCCAGACCCACGCCCTCCCAGCCGAAGAACAACTGCACAAGGTTGTCGGCGGTGACCAGCGCAAGCATCGCGAAGGTAAAGAGCGATAGATAAGCGAAGAAGCGCGGGCGATGCGGGTCTTCGTGCATGTAGCCGATCGAATAGAGATGCACGAGCGCGGAAACGCTGTTCACGACGATCAGCATCACGGCCGTCAGCGTATCGACGCGAAGCGCCCACTCGACCTTAAGGTCGCCCGCCGAAATCCAGGTGAACAGCGGAACGCGAAGGTCTTTGCCGAAATACCCTACATCGAAGAACGCGACCCACGAGAGGCCCGCGGCGATCATCAGGAAAGCCGTCGTCACGATCTCGGATGCGCGCGCGCCGATCACGCGGCCGAACAGGCCTGCGATCAGGGCGCCTGCGAGCGGCAGGAAAACAATGAAGTGATACATCGTCATTTATTGCATCAGCCCTTCATTGCATTGATGTCTTCGACCGCGATAGAGCCGCGGTTTCTGAAGAACACGACGAGGATCGCAAGGCCGATCGCAGCTTCTGCCGCCGCAACCGTAAGCACGAGAAGCGCAAAAATCTGCCCGACGATGTCGCCGAGGAAGGCCGAGAACGCGACCAGGTTGATGTTCACCGCAAGCAGGATCAGCTCGATCGACATCAGGATGACGATCACGTTCTTCCGGTTCAGGAAGATGCCGAGCGTGCCGAGCGTGAACAGGATCGCCGCGACGACGAGATAATGCGAGAGCCCTACGACCATGATCAGAGCCCCTTCCCCGGCTTGACCTTGACGACCTCGATCGCGGTGTCGCGCGTGCGCGCGTTCTGCGCAGAGACGTTCTGGCGCTTGACGTTCACGCGATGATGCAGCGTGAGCACGATCGCGCCGATCATCGCGACCAGAAGCACGAGGCCGGAAAGCTGGAAGTAATGGACATAGGTCGTATAGAGCACGCGGCCGATGGCTTCGGTGTTCGTCACCTGCGCCGGGTTCGGAATCGGCTGCGTGATGGTGCCGGCAATGCCCGCGCCGACGACCCAGCTTCCGACCACCAGAACGAGTTCTACGAGAAACACGAGGCCGACCAGCGCGCCGATCGGCAGATACTGGAGGAAGCCCTCGCGCAGTTCCGCGAAATCGACATCGAGCATCATGACGACGAAGAGGAACAGCACCGCGACCGCACCGACATAAACGACGATCAGGATCATCGCGAGAAATTCGGCACCGATCAGCAGGAACAACCCTGCGGCGTTCACGAAAGTCAGGATCAGCCACAACACGGAGTGCACGGGATTGCGGCCTGCAATCACCATGAAGGCGGAGGCTACCGCGATCGAGGAGAACAGATAAAAGAAGAATGCCGGAACGGTCATCGCGATCACCGGTACGGCGCGTCGAGCGAAATATTCTTCGCTATCTCGCGCTCCCAGCGGTCGCCGTTCGCAAGCAGCCGCTCCTTATCGTAATAGAGTTCTTCGCGCGTCTCGGTCGCGAATTCGAAGTTCGGCCCCTCGACGATGGCGTCGACCGGGCACGCTTCCTGGCACAGCCCGCAATAGATGCACTTCACCATGTCGATGTCGTAGCGCGTGGTGCGGCGCGTGCCGTCGTTGCGGCGCGGACCCGCTTCGATAGTGATGGCCTGCGCGGGGCAGATCGCTTCGCAGAGTTTGCAGGCGATGCAGCGTTCTTCGCCGTTCGGATAGCGGCGCAGCGCATGTTCGCCGCGGAAGCGCGGCGAGAGATAGCCCTTCTCGAAGGGATAGTTCAGCGTCGACTTCTTTGCGAAGAAATAGCGCATCGTTAGGAAGAACGCCGAGACGAACTCCCAGAGGAAAATCTGGCGGGCGGCGCGGTCGAGTTTCATTTCGGTGCCCATCCCGTGAAGTGAAGAACAGCGGCGACGATAACGACCATCGCGAGCGAAAGCGGCAGGAACACCTTCCAGCCGAGACGCATCAACTGGTCGTAGCGATAGCGCGGTACCATGGCCTTCGCCATCGCGAACAGGAAGAACATGAAGCACAGCTTCAGGACGAACCAGATCACGCCCGGGACCCAGGTGAAGGGTGCCACCGGGAACGGCGGCAGCCAGCCGCCGAGGAACAGGATCGTGCCCATCGCGCACATGGTCATGATCGCCACGTATTCGCCGAGCATGAACAGGAGATACGGCGTCGAGGAATATTCCACCATGAAGCCCGCGACGAGTTCGGACTCCGCTTCGACAAGATCGAACGGCGGTCGGTTGGTTTCAGCGAGCGCGGACACGAAGAACACGACGAACATCGGAAGAAGCGGCAGCCAGTACCACTGCAACATGCCCCAGGGGCCGTTCTGCGCCTCGACGATCTTGGTAAGATTCAGCGATCCCGCGCACAGCAACACGGTGATGATGACGAAGCCGATCGAGACTTCGTAGGACACCATCTGCGCCGCCGAGCGGAGTGCCGCGAGGAACGGATACTTCGAGTTCGAAGCCCATCCCGCCATGATGACGCCGTAGACCATTAGCGACGAGATCGCAAAGATATAGAGAATGCCGACATTGATCTCGGCAATCGACCAGCCCGGATGTACCGGGATCACGGCCCACGCGGCGAGCGCAAGCACGCAGGTGACGAGCGGCGCCAGCAGGAACACGCCCTTGTTCGCGCCGGCCGGAATGATCGGTTCCTTCAGCACGAACTTCAGAAGATCGGCGAAAGATTGCAGCAGGCCGAACGGCCCCACCACGTTCGGGCCACGGCGCATCTGCACGGCCGCCCAGATCTTGCGGTCGGCGAGCAGTATGTAGGCGATGAAGATCAGGAGCGCGACGAGCAGAAGCACGCTCTGCGCGATGATGATCACGATCGGCCAGAGCGTATTCCACCAGAAATCGATCCAGTTCATCGCGTTACTCCGCAGCCTGCGGGAGCTTGCCCGCGGCGAGCCGCGAGCATTCCGCCATGATGGCGGAGGCGCGCGCGATGGGGTTGGTCAGATAGAAGTCGGTTACCGGCGACTTGAACGCCGCCTTCTTCGCTTCGCCGCCGAGCTTCGAAAGCTTCGCAAGAGCGGAAGCGTCTGCGGGCACGATCTGGTCGAGCTTCGCGAGATGCGGGTGAGCCGCGAACATCTGCTGACGCAGTTGCGGCAGCGAATCCCAAGGCAGCTTGTGGCCGATCACATCGGAGAGCGCGCGCAGGATCGCCCAGTCTTCGCGCGCATCACCCGGCGCGAACGCCGCGCGTTTCGCCATCTGCGGACGGCCTTCGGTGTTGACGAAGATGCCGGATTTTTCGGTGTAGGCGGCACCCGGCAGGATGACGTCGGCGCGATGCGCGCCGCGGTCGCCGTGCGTACCGATGTAGACGACGAACGCATCGCTTTCGACTTCGATTTCGTCCGCGCCGAGCAGGAAGAGAACCTCGAGCGACTTCGACTTCGCCATCTGGGTAGCGGTCATGCCGCCCTCGCCCGGCACGGCACCGACATCGAGCGCGCCGACACGCGAGGCCGCGGTGTGCAGCACCGAGAATCCGTTCCAGCCTTCGGTGATGCCGCCGACCGAATGCACGGACTTCGCGAATATGGAGAGGATCGCCTCGCCGTCGTTCCGCGCGAGCGCGCCCTGGCCGATTAGCCAGATCTGGTTCTTGAGTTGCGCTTTCTTGTGTTTCGTGAACTCGGCGAGCGTTTCAGGACCTGCGCCGAGATAGGCGTAATCGTATGTAAGATCGGCCTGTTCGCCGATCACGCCGATCTTGAAGTTACCCTGGAGCCAGCGCTTGCGGATGCGCGCATTGATCACAGGCGCTTCTTTGCGCGGGTTCGCGCCGATAATCATCAAGCCGTCGGCCTGATCGATGCCGGCAATCGTCGTGTTGAAGAGATAGCTCGCGCGGCCATATTGCGGATGCAGCACCGAGCCGTCCTGACGGCAATCGATGTTCGGCGAACCGATCCTGTCCATCAGCGCTTTGAGCGCGAACGACTCTTCCGTGGTCGCCAGATCACCGATGATCGCGCCGACTTTCTTTGCGGCTGCCGTCTTCATCTTCCCGGCGATCGCCGCGAAGGCTTCTGACCAGCTTGCCTGTACGAGCTTGCCCTTCACCCGCACATACGGCTTGTCGAGCCGCTGCGTGCGCAGGCCGTCCCAGACGAAGCGCGTCTTGTCGGAGATCCACTCTTCGTTCACGTCTTCATGAAGCCGCGGCAGGATGCGAAGCACCTCGCGCCCGCGTACGTCGACGCGGATGTTCGAGCCCGCGGCATCCATCGCGTCGATGCTCTCGGTCTTGGTCAACTCCCATGGCCGCGCCTGGAAGGCATACGGCTTCGAGGTGAGCGCACCGACCGGGCAAAGGTCGATGACGTTGCCCTGCAATTCGGACGACATCGCGTTTTCGAGATAGGTCGTGATTTCCATGTCCTCGCCGCGGCCGATCGCGCCGAGTTCGGAAACGCCTGCGACTTCGGTCGTGAAGCGGACGCAGCGCGTGCAGTGAATGCAGCGCGTCATGATCGTCTTCACGAGCGGGCCGATGTATTTGTCTTCGACCGCGCGCTTGTTCTCGGCATAGCGCGACTTGTCGACGCCATAGGCCATCGCCTGATCCTGCAAATCGCACTCGCCGCCTTGATCGCAGATCGGGCAATCGAGCGGATGGTTGATGAGCAGGAATTCCATCACGCCTTCGCGCGCCTTCTTGACGAGCGGCGTCTTGGTGTTGACGACAGGCGGTTCGCCGTTCGGACCCGGACGGCAATCGCGCACGGCCCAGGCGCATGAGGCGACCGGCTTCGGCGAACCTTTCAGCTCGACCAGACACATGCGGCAGTTGCCGGCGATCGAAAGCCGCTCGTGGAAACAGAAGCGCGGGATTTCCGCGCCTGCCGCCTCGCAGGCTTGCAGCAGCGTGAACTCCGCGGGTACTTCGATTTCTTTGCCGTCGAGGATGAGTTTCGCCATCGCGCTCACTCCGCCGCCTGAAGCACAGAGTCGCTATGCGGGTTCGCCGCATAGTCGTCGATGCGCTTTTCGATTTCATGCCGGAAGTGGCGGATGAGCCCCTGCACCGGCCACGCTGCGGCGTCACCGAGCGCGCAGATGGTGTGGCCTTCGACCTGCCCTGCGACGTCCAAGAGTAGGTCGATCTCTTTCTTCTGCGCGCGGCCTTCGGCCATGCGCGTGAGCACGCGCCACATCCAGCCGGTGCCTTCGCGGCACGGCGTGCACTGCCCGCAGCTCTCGTGCTTGTAGAAATAGGAGATGCGCGCGATCGCGCGCACGATGTCGGTCGAGCGGTCCATCACGATCACGGCGGCGGTGCCGAGACCCGATTTCAGTTCTTTCAGCGCGTCGAAATCCATCGGCGTATCGACGATCTGCGCCGCCGGCACGACCGGCACCGACGATCCGCCGGGGATCACGGCCAAGAGATTATCCCAGCCGCCGCGGATACCGCCGCAATGTTTGTCGACGAGTTCGCGGAACGGAATGCTCATCGCCTCTTCGACGTTGCACGGATTGTTCACGTGCCCGGAGATGCAGAAGAGTTTCGTGCCTGCGTTGTTCGGACGGCCGAAGCTCGAGAACCACGCGGCACCCCGGCGCAGAATATCCGGCGCGACCGCGATGGATTCCACGTTGTTCACCGTAGTCGGGCAGCCATAGAGACCGACGTTCGCGGGGAACGGCGGCTTCAGGCGCGGCATGCCCTTTTTGCCTTCGAGACTTTCGAGAAGCGCGGTTTCCTCGCCGCAGATGTAGGCGCCCGCGCCGTGATGCACGTAGAGATCGAAGTCCCAGCCGCACTTGTTCTTTTTGCCCAGGAGCTTCGCTTCGTAAGCCTGCTCGATCGCGGCCTCTAAGCGCTCGCGCTCGTGGATGTATTCGCCGCGCACATAGATGTAGCCGGCATGCGCGTTCATCGCGAAGCCCGCGATCAGGCAGCCTTCGATGAGAAGATGCGGATCGTGCCGCATGATCTCGCGATCCTTGCAGGTGCCGGGCTCAGACTCGTCGGCGTTCACGACAAGATAGCTTGGGCGGCCGTCGGTGCTCTCCTTCGGCATGAAGGACCACTTGAGACCCGTCGGGAAACCCGCGCCGCCGCGGCCGCGCAGGCCCGACGCCTTCATCTCGTTGATGATCCAGTCGCGGCCCTTGTCGATCAGGCCCTTGGTGTTGTCCCAGGCCCCGCGCTGCATCGCGCCTATGAGGCTCCAGTCATGGACGCCATAGAGATTCTTGAAGATGCGATCCTTGTCGGCGAGCATGTTACTTCCCCTCGCCTTTCAGCGTCGTGAGACCGCCCGCGGGCGCCGAATACTGGCGCTCGATCTGCGGGCCGGCTTTCACTTCCTTGCCGGCGGCAAGATCGTCCATCAGCTTTTCGAGCAGCTCCGGCGTGAGGTCTTCGTAGTAATCGTCGTTGATCTGCACCATCGGCGCGTTGACACACGCACCCAGACACTCGACCTCAAGCCAGGAGAATTTCCCGTCTTTCGAAACTTCGCGCTGTTCGCCGATCCGCTTCTTGCAGACCTTGATCAGTCCTTCGGCGCCGCGCAGCGCGCAAGGCGTCGTGCCGCAGACCTGAATGAAGTGCTCGCCCACCGGTTCGAGATTGAACATCGTGTAGAAGGTCGCGACTTCGAGCACGCGGATATGCGCCATCCCGAGCATGTCGGCGACGTGACGGATCGCGGCTTCCGGCAGCCAGCCGCCGGCCTGCTTCTGCGCCTGCCACAAGAGCGGGATCACCGCGGAAGCCTGACGGCCTTCGGGATATTTTGCGATCTGCTTCTTCACCCATTCTTCGTTCTTCTTGTCGAACGAGAATGACTTGGGCTGTTCTGCTGCGAGACGACGGACGGCCATTAGCGGTCAACCTCCCCGAACACGATGTCGAGCGAGCCGAGGATCGCAGACACGTCCGCGAGCATGTAGCCCCGCGAGAGATAATCCATCGCCTGCAAATGCGCGAAGCCGGGCGCGCGGATCTTGCAGCGGTAGGGCTTGTTGGTACCGTCGGCCACAAGATAGACGCCGAACTCGCCCTTCGGCGCTTCGACCGCGGCGTAAACTTCGCCCGCGGGAACGTGGAAGCCTTCGGTGTAGAGCTTGAAGTGGTGGATCAGCGCTTCCATCGAGCGCTTCATCTCACCGCGCTTCGGCGGCACGATCTTCTGGTCACGCGCGGAAACCGGGCCCTTTTCCTTGTCGAGGCGGTCGAGGCACTGCTTCATGATGCGGATCGACTGGCGCATCTCTTCCATGCGGATGTGATAGCGGTCGTAGCAGTCGCCGTTCTTGCCGATCGGGATATCGAATTCCATATCGGCATAGCACTCGTAAGGCTGCGACTTGCGCAGATCCCACGCCGCCCCCGAGCCGCGCACCATTACGCCGGAGAAGCCCCAGGCCCACGCCTCTTCCAGCGTCACGATGCCGATATCGGCATTGCGCTGCTTGAAGATGCGGTTCTCCGAAAGCAGCCGGTCGAGATCGTCGACGACTTTCAGAAACGGATCGCAGAACGCGCGGATATCGTCGACGAGCTTCTGCGGAATGTCCTGATGCACGCCGCCGACACGGAAGTAGGCCGCATGCATGCGCGAGCCCGACGCGCGCTCATAGAAGATCATGAGCTTTTCGCGCTCTTCGAAGCCCCAGAGCGGCGGCGTCAACGCACCGACGTCCATCGCCTGCGTCGTCACGTTCAGGAGATGCGAGAGGATGCGGCCGATCTCGGAATAGAGCACGCGTATCAGCTGCCCGCGGATCGGCACTTCGATGCCCAGCAACCGCTCCACCGCGAGGCAGAAGGCGTGCTCCTGGTTCATCGGCGCGACGTAGTCGAGCCGGTCGAAATACGGGATCGCTTGCAGATAAGTCTTCGCCTCGATCAGCTTTTCGGTGCCGCGATGGAGCAATCCGATATGCGGATCGACGCGCTCGACGATCTCGCCGTCCAGCTCCAGCACAAGGCGCAGCACGCCGTGCGCCGCCGGATGCTGCGGGCCGAAGTTGATCGTAAAGTTTCTGGTCGGCGTCTGCTCGTTCATGCCGCCGCCTTAGCGGCTTTTGCCGCAACGCGCTCATCGAATTTTGCGCGGTTGATAACAAAACGTTCGTGCGTTCCGCCGCCGATCTTGTCCACGCCGTCGTGGCCCGCGACCGTGAACTTCACGCGCTTGCCTTCGACTTCGGTGATTTCGCAATCGACCGTGACGGTCATGCCGGGAGGGGTCGCCGCGTCATGCGTGAAATTGACGACGACGCCGAGCGAGCCCTCGCCTTCGTCGAGATGCTGCGCAAGCAGTTCGGTGCAGCACCATTCAAACAGCCCGACCATGAAGCCGGTGGCGAACACCGACGGCATCGCCGAGAAGTCGCCGGACTCCGGATAAAGCGCCGGCACGGTTTTGTTGTCGGTCACCTTGAAGGAGATGCGGTGCTTGAGACCGGGCTTCAGCGAGGCTTTCACTTCTTGGCCTCCGCTTTGGCTTTCTCGTCGCCCGGCAGCACATAGTCGGTGCCTTCCCATGGCGACAGGAAATCGAAATTGCGGAATTCCTGCGCGAGCCGCACCGGCTCATAGACCACGCGCTTCACCTCGTCGTCCCAGCGCACTTCGACAAACCCGGTGAGCGGGAAGTCCTTGCGCAGCGGATAACCCTCGAAGCCGTAATCGGTCAGCAGGCGGCGAAGCTCGGGGTGTCCGGTGAAGAGAATGCCGTAAAGATCGTAGGCTTCGCGCTCGAACCAGTTCGCTCCGGGGAAAATCCCGCAGATCGAAGGCACCGGCGTCTGCTCGTCCGTCTGCACTTTCACGCGAACGCGGACATTCTTTTTCGGCGACAGCAGGTGATAGACGACGTCGAAGCGCTTCTCGCGCGTGGGGTAGTCCACGCCGCAGACGTCGATGATGTTGATGAACTGGCAGCTCCCGTCGTCGCGCAGGAACTTCATCACCGCTTCGATCTGCGCAGCCTCGGCGTCGATATTCAATTCGCCGTAGGCAACATTGAATCTGGTCACGCCCTTCGCGCGGGCGATGTGTTCTCCGAGTTCGTGCAGCGCTTCGTCGGCCATTTCAATTACTCAGCGCTCGATGGTTCCGGTGCGGCGGATCTTCCGCTGCAACAGGAGGATTCCGTAAAGCAGCGCCTCCGCGGTCGGCGGACAGCCCGGAACGTAAATGTCCACCGGCACGATGCGGTCGCAGCCGCGCACCACGGAATAGGAATAGTGATAATAGCCGCCGCCGTTCGCGCAGGAGCCCATCGAGATCACGTAACGCGGCTCCGGCATCTGGTCGTAGACCTTGCGCAAGGCCGGCGCCATTTTGTTCGTAAGCGTACCGGCGACGATCATGACGTCGGACTGGCGCGGGGACGCGCGCGGCGCGAAGCCGAAGCGCTCGACGTCGTAGCGCGGCATCGACGCCTGCATCATCTCGACCGCGCAACATGCGAGACCGAAGGTCATCCACATCAGCGAGCCGGTGCGTGCCCAGTTGATGAGATCGTCGGTCGCGGTGACGAGAAAGCCCTTGTCGGCGAGTTCGTTGGAAAGGCCCTGATAGAACGGATCGTCCGAGCCGACCGGCTTGCCGGTGTTCGGATCGAGAATCCCTTTGGCGGCGGGAGCGACTAATCCCATTCCAGCGCTCCCTTCTTCCACTCATAGACGAAGCCGATGGTGAGCACGCCGAGGAAGACCATCATCGACCAGAAGCCGAACGAGCCGAGTTCCCCGAACACGATCGCCCACGGAAACAGGAACGCGACTTCGAGATCGAAAATGATGAAGAGGATCGCGACGAGATAGAAGCGCACGTCGAACTTCATGCGCGCGTCGTCGAACGCGTTGAAGCCGCATTCGTAGGCGGAGAGCTTCTCCGGATCCGGATTCTGGTACGCGAGCAGGAACGGAGAAACCAGAAGTGCGAGACCGATTACGGCAGCGACGCCAATAAAGATGACGACCGGCAGGTAATCGTTGATCAGTACGGCCATCGGAAGCCCTCACGAGGCCGGGGCACATCGCCGGGAAGGCGGGCCTCCCGATCTCGCAGTTGCGAATACTTCGAAAGACGCTAGGGGAGTATCTCACCCCCCCAGCCGAAGCAAGGGCGCAAAGTGTCTAAACACAGGCCATTCCAATGACTTCCCGCCTTGCGCGAAGATGGGTAGGCTGTCCTCGTTGCTTTGCGAAGGATATGTGATGCGGACCCTCACAGGCACGACCCCGACGACCCGGTTTTACTGGATCCCTCTGGCCGGTCTTCTGATCGCGAGTTGCTCGGGCTCAGGCATGAACATGCCGAGTTTGACCGGCCCGGCGGCGGCTCCGCCGGCGTACAATGCCGACCAGATTTCAGGCCGCTATGGCCTCGCAGCCTTTCAGCGCGACCAGGATCGGACCCGCACGGAAACGGAAGCGCGCCAGCAATGCCGCCAACCCTACGTCATCGCCAAGGGTCCGGGCGGCGGCGTGATCATGCACCTTGCCGATCAATCCGAACCGCAGGAATTGCAGCTGAAGGGGCTCGCCGGGGGCAAGACCTTCATCGGCCCGGAAGGCGAAGCCGGCGGGCCGCAGGATCGGGAAGTCGTATCGTTTGACGGAAAAGTCCTGATCCTTCGCTGGGTCGATACCGAGGTCGCATCCCGCTACGGCACCGCCGTGTACGTGCGCTGCGAAACCGCACCGGTCGCGAAGAAGAAGTCCCCGCCGAAGAAGACCGCCGCCAAGGCAGCGCCTAAGGCCGCTCCCAAGGCAACCGAGCAGAAGGGACCCGTCTTCATGGCCCCGCCTCCCGACGAGAGCGACGATACGCCGCCCCGCAACTAACGGATCGGCGGGGCGTACTGGATGCCGCCGGAGCTCCAGAGGTGGTTGAGACCGCGCGGTATCATCACCTTCGACTTCATGCCGATGTTGCGCTCATAGACGTCGCTGTAACTGCCGACGTGCCGGACGATGCGCGCGACCCAGTCGCGCGTCAGCCCGAGCTTCTCGCCGTAATCGCCGTCACGGCCCAGGAGCCGCTTCACGTCCGGCTTTTCGGATTTGAGCGCGTCGTTCAGCCTCGCGGTATGCACGCCGAGTTCGTCGGCATTCAGCATCGCAAAGTGAACCCACTTCACGACCGCGAACCATTGCTCGTCGCCGCGGCGGACGGCCGGGCCCAGCGGCTCCTTGGAGATCACGTCCGCAAGAATGGTGTGGTCGGCAGGCTTCGAGGTTTCCAGCCGCAGCGCATAGAGCTGTGACACGTCCGCGCTCAGCACTTCGCACTTGCCGCCCTCGTATCCTTTAACGACATCGGCGACGCCCACGGATTTCACGATCTCGAAACGCATCCCGTTCTGCGTGAAGTAGTCCGTCAGATTGAGTTCGTTGGTGGTGCCTTCCTGTACGCAGATCTTCACGTTCGAGAGATCGAGGGACGTCATCACGTTCCGCGATTTGCGGACCATGAAGCCCTGACCGTCGTAATACGTGATGCCGGCAAAGGTGATGCCGTCATTCTCGCGGGCGATGGTCCATGTCGAGTTGCGAGAAAGAATGTCGATCTTGCCGGCTTTGAGCGCATCGAAACGCTCGGCCGCATTCAGGGGCACGTAGCGGACTTTTTTCGGATCGTCGAAGATCGCCGCCGCAAGCGCGCGGCAGAAATCCACGTCGAACCCGCTCCAGTTGCCCTTCTGATCGTCATCGGAAAATCCCGGGAGCCCCTGGCTCACGCCGCAGACCAGAGCGCCGCGCTCCTTGATGGCGTTCAGGGTCTGTGCCTCGGAGGCCGCTGCGGTCGCGAACAAGATGCCGACACTGCAAACGAACGATCTGAGTTTCGGCATGCTGTTTTCCCCTCGCCTACATTGTCGGCGCGTGTTTGACGATCACCCGTGTACCGACAGGCACACGGTCGAACAGGTCGACGACATCGTTGTTCACGAGACGGAAGCATCCCGAAGAAACCGCGTGCCCGATCGTATGCGGCTGATTGGTTCCGTGAATCCGGTAGACCGTCGAACCGATATAGAGCGCACGCGCGCCAAGCGGATTGCCGGGTCCTCCGGCCATGAATCGCGGCAGATAGGGCTGCCGTTCGATCATTTCAGGCGGCGGCCGCCAGTCCGGCCATTCGGCCTTGCGGGAAATCTTGTGCAGTCCCTGCCAGGTGAAGCCGTCGCGGCCGACGCCGACGCCGTAGCGCATCGCCCTGCTGTTCCCCATTACGAGGTAGAGGTAGCGCTCGTTGGTGTGAATGACGATCGTGCCGGGCTCTTCGTTCGAGCGAAAGAACACGACCTGCCGCTGGAACTGGGGCGAAGCCTCGTCCTGCTTGGGAACGACGCCCGGCGTCTCCTCGTCAGGAAGTTCGTCCTGCGCATAAACGACCGCGGGTCCGCGCTGCGAGGAGGCGGGCAAAACAGCAACCGCGAGAAGCATCGATGTTAAAGCGACCGTCCGCCAGCCAATCCACATGATCCGCCCTCGCCTTACGCCAGAATCTGGCGCCACTTGCGGGTAACGGAACATGCTTCGCCCGGCCGGTAAAGACCTCGCTGCCGTGTTGGCTCGCCAGCTATGCCGCTTAGCGGGAACTACGGCTTGATGCCGTAAGCCGCGTATTCTTCTTCGACATCCTTCTTCATTTTCTTGGCTTCCGCGACGTCGGCATCGGCTCCGATCTTGTCGCCCTTCTTTATCTTGGCGAGACCCCGCACATAGAACGATTCCGCGTGCTTCGGGTCGAGCGCGATCGCCGCATCGAAATCCTTGATCGCCTCGTCGAAGCGGTTGAGACGGAAATACACGAACCCGCGGCTGTCGAGGGTCGAGGCGTTCTTCGGATCGAGTTGCAGCGAGCGGTCGCAGTCGGTCAGCGCACCGGGCAAGTCGGACGCAGTGATCGCCTTCGACCAGCATCTCGAATTCCAGGATTCGGCGTCTTTCGGCTCGAGCTGGATCGCAGCATTCAGGTCCGCGATCTGACTCTTGTAATCCTTCTTGTTGTAGTGGACGGACGCCCGGTTCCGGAATGCGGTCGCGAATTTGGGATTGAACTTGATCGCTTCGGAATATTCCGAAATCGCCTTGTCGTATTCTTTCCGCGCGGCATATACGAGACCGCGCACATTGAAGGCCAGGTGATTTTGCGGCGACAGACGGGTCGCTTCGTTCAGGTCCGAGAGCGCGCGGTCGTAGTCCCGACGGTAATACAATTCGATGCCGCGCTCCACGTAGGCGTCCGTGAACTTCGGATCGAACCGCAGCGATTCACTCAGATCGCTCAGCGCGCGGTCGTAGTCCTTCTTGTTCTTGTAGGCGATCGAACGGTTATAGAACGCGATCGCGTAATCCGGCTTGAGACGCAGCGCCTCATCATAATCCGAGATCGCCCGGTCGTAGTCGTTCCGCAGGGAGAAGATCAGCCCGCGGTTGCTCAGTACGATCGGCTGGTTCGGATCGAGCTGCAAGGACTCGTTGTAGTCGGAGAGCGCTTTGTCGAGGTTACCCTTGTCGTAATAAGCAAGGCCGCGGTTTCCGATCGAGAGCGCGTAGCGCGGGTTGATGCGAATCGACGCATCGTAATCAGCGATCGCCTGGTCGAGATCCTTCTTCGAATAGTAAGACAGGCCGCGATTGTAGTAGCCGAGATGATCCGGCTTGAGCCGGATGGCGATATTGTATTCCGCAATAGCGCGGTCGTGCTGCCCGAGTTCGTGATAGGCGTTGCCGCGAATGATGTGCGCGCTCGAATAGCGCGGATCCAGACGAAGGGCCTGCGTAGCATCCGCAATTGCTTGGTCCTGACGATTCAGGCGGCGGTGAACTAACGCACGGTTGTGATAGGCGATAGCGCTGTTCGGATCGTCATAGAGCGCATCGCTGTAATCGCTCTCCGCGCGGGCATATTCGCCGAGACTGTAGTGCGCGAGCCCGCGGTTGATGTAGGCAATCGACCGGTTCTTGCGGGTTTCGCGCCCGGACTCGATCAGGATCGTGCAGTTCCTGATTTGCGTTTCCCAGCCCGGCGGCGTCTCGCCCCGGCAGTAGTCCCATTCCGGCGCGAGTTGCGCCTGTACGGATGTAAGCAAGAAAAGCGACCCTGCCCCCGACAGGAAAAGTCGCCCGGCAATTCCGAAAACCATGTGCCTGCTCCCCAACAGTCACTTCAATGGGGGTAAGATTCGCATGTTCCCGGTCCCTACGAAAGTACCTCCGCAAGGTCACGGGGTTCGGCCCAAAGAGCCGAAAAGTTCGATATGCGCTTGGAAACCAATGGCGGGAGCGACGGGACTCGAACCCGCGGCCTCCGGCGTGACAGGCCGGCGCTCTAACCAACTGAGCTACGCCCCCAAAGGGAGAGTGGCCGGGATAAAGACCGGAAACCCCTTAGTCAAGGCGCTTTCCTTCACCGGGGGGTGCAAAAAACCCCTTAAAATAAGGGAAAACTCGTGGTCGGCGGCCCGAGAATCATCTAAACGCCAGCAACTACAAGTTTTCTACGCCGCTTGATGACAAAGGAGCCCACTATGGCTGACAAGAAGCCGGCGACTGCACCGACGCACACGTTGAAGCATCTCGCGGCGCAGCTTGCCGAAGACCACCAGCTCTCGAAGAAGCAGGGCGAAGCGATCCTGAACGACCTCGTCGTCATGATCACGAAGCTCCTGAAGAAGGGCGACCGCGTCCGCTTGAGCGGCCTCGGAATCCTTCAGGTTCGCAAACGCGCAGCCCGCATGGGCCGCAACCCTGCGACCGGCGAGCAGATCCAGATCAAGGCGTCCAAGAAGGTCGCCTTCCGCGCCGCCAAGGAACTGAAGGAAGCGATCTAAGCTTCTTCGTTCCGGCGAACGGGTACAACCAACGGCGATGCGCGAAAGCGTGTCGCCGTTTTCGTTTTCAGGACCGGCCGCGCATCTTCGAAATCAAATGATCGGCCGAGAGCGTTCCCGCCCCGAATGCGAGGATTACAAGCGCCATCGCCGCCCAGGGCAGATGGAAGTTTACCCAGGCGTCCGGCGCGACGAGCTGGATGACCGCGGTCATGCCGAGCACCGCGAAAGCCGCGGGCCGCGCGGCAAAGCCCAGCACGAGCAGGATCGGCGCAACGATTTCGGCGATGCCTGCGCCATATGCGGAGAGCGTCGGAAACGGGAAATCCACCATGCTGCCGAATAGGTGCAGCTTGAACTCGTTCTGAAACAGAAAGATCGCGTTGTCCGAGAGACGGAGAAATCCGTCCCACTTCGTAAGACCCGATAAGTAGAACGGGATCGCAAGTGCAATACGAAGTGCGAGCAGTGCAATCGGCTGAAGAATTCCGAAGATTGGTAGCATTTCTGCCGTGGCGGTATCCGCTGCGATAGTCTTTCCCTTCATGTCTCTTTCCTCTCTTCGAAGTTCTGCACGCATCCGGTGTTCACAAGATCAACCAACGCGCTTCCCGGATTGAAGGCTCCATCCAGCGAGAACGCGGCACCTGCTGCCTCCGCGACTGTTCCACCAGTGGCGAGAGCGGACACGAATACGCGCCTGGCTCCTGTCAGCACCACCGCCTCCACTTCCATTACCGGACGCGAAATCAACACGGCTTCCGGCTCCCATTCGCTGGGGGCAGCAGCTTCACCTGTCTTATGGGATAGCCAGATTGATCCGGCCGGAAACTCAGATGTGACCAGAAGTGTCGATGGCAAGAACGTAGCCCTCGCATCGACGATGCGCTCGCCCAAACCGGACAGCACGGAAACGTTACAGGGTGCCGCGTCCGCCGCGTGATAGGCGCGCGTCCACGCCACTTCGATACGAGCCACATCCGCGAGGTAAGGCACACCGTTCGCCGGGGCGAACGAAGCGATGAAGCGCGGAAATTCTTCTCCATACAGGCTCAGGATTGGCGAAGTGGGCTTATTGGTCCGCGCGTATTCGCCAGCCATCGCGCGAAAGAACTCTTCGCCGACGAGCGCGGCTGTTACCGGGAACGAATCCGCAAGTGCGTCGATCAGACTGACAGCGACATTGTTGCGATAGATCGCAAACCGGCACTTCGCCTGCGATCCCTGCAAGCCTGTGACGCCCTCCGGCACCGGCAAATCCGGATCGCCGAGCGCTCGCGCGAAGGCGCGCTGCGTTTCAGCGAGCGAGCGGCGCATGAATACGCGCTCCGCTGTTCGCGGTTCGATTTCGTACAACCGCCGCTTTCGACAGCTCCGCATCGGCCTTCTGCGCCTCTTCATGAAGACGCCGCCACGCGGGCACATCGTTGTCCCATTCGATCAGCGTAGGAACGGGGCCGGTGCGGGCGAGCGCTGCGCGATAAAGCCTCCAGACGCTGTCCTCGACCGGGGAGCCGTGAGCATCAATCAAGAGCCGCTCGCCCTCGCCTTCGGCCACGGCATTGCCTGCGAGATGGATTTCGCCGACGTGTTCGACCGGAAACTCGTCGATGTATCGCGCGGCATCGTAACCGGCGTTGTTCGCGGAGACTTCGACGTTGTTTACATCGAGAAGCAGCCCGCACCCGGTGCGTGCGGCAATCTCCGCCAGAAAAGCCGCCTCGGGAATCTCACTTTGCTCGAACACCACATAGACCGAGGGATTCTCGAGCAGCATGCGGCGGCCAACCGTATCCTGCATCTCATCGATGTGATCGCAGACAAGGTTCAGCGTTTCCCGCGTGTAAGGCACCGGAAGAAGATCGTTGAAGAAGTCGGACTCATGCGTCGACCACGCGAGATGCTCCGAAAACAACCCGGGTTCGTAGCGCGAAACCAGCGCTTTCAGCCGTGCGAGATGCTCCTTGTCGAGCGGCTTCGCGGCGCCGATCGACAAACCGACACCGTGGAGCGAAAGAGGGTAGCGCGCTCTGATCGCTTCGAGATAGCGATGCGGCGGCCCGCCCGCGCCCATGTAGTTCTCCGCATGCACCTCGAAGAAGCCGACATCAGGATTGCTGCCGAGAATATCAAGATAGTGTTCGGCTTTGAGACCCACGCCGGCGCGTTCGGGAATTTCGGGCGCAACACGCAGCACTGCGTCGGCTGATGTCATGATCCGCTCCATGAAAAATCAGCCGCCGCGCCGGCGTCACAAGGCCTGCGCGGCGGCAAATGATTCCGATCAGCTCTTGGGAAGATCGCGCTTGAGTTCCATCAGCGAACCCTTGCGATTGCCGGGCACGGTCATCGAAACGCAGGTTCCCTTCGGAACCAGCGACCAGGCGTTACCCTGATAGTCGACCTTGGACGTGCCCGCGCAGGTCGTGCCGGCGCCGGCCTTGCAATCGTTCTTCCCCTTCAGGGAGACGCCGAAGCACTTTTCCTTCGACGCGTCCTGCGCCGTTGCCGGAACCGAGATCGTGGCCAGCGCAGCAGCGAGCGACCCCGCGAGCGCGAGTTTCATAGCGGTATTGGACATGTTCTTTTGCTCCCAATTCGCAGGCGCAGGAATGCGCCTACAAGAGCTTTTCGTTCGGGGCGGGCGATCCGTTACACGCTCACGAAGCTGTGAGCGGCGCATTTAGTGCTCGCTGCTGTAACAGTAGAATGTGTAACGAAACCGGGCCGGCGCACGTAACGCGGGGAGTATTCGTGAGAAGTCCTGATCGCGAACTCGAATGGACCGCGCTGATGATCGCTGCAATCGACGGCAATGCCGACTCTTACCGGCGGCTCCTTGAGCTCGTGACCCCTGTCATCCGCGCGACTGCCGTGCGCGCATGCCGCCGTTTCGCCGCCCCGCTGTCTGAAGTCGAGGACGCCGTTCAGGAGACGCTGATTGCGATCCATCTCAAACGGCACACCTGGCGGCGCGGCGACCCGTTAGGTCCCTGGATCAATGCGATCGTTCGGAACAAGCTGATCGATGCACTGCGCCGCAGGACGCGCCGCGCGGAAATCGAGATCGACGCGCTCGTGCAGGAAATTCCTGCCGAACAGGCGGAAGATCCTACGGCCTGCCGCGATGTCGAACGCATCCTCGAAACCTTGCCGGAACGCGACCGGAAGATCGTTCGCGCGGTATCCATCGAGGGACACTCGATGCGCGAGGCCGGCGAGTTGCTTGGCCTTAACGAAGGCGCGGTGCGGGTAGCGCTCCACCGCGCATTGAAGCGGCTTGGCGCCGCCCTACGAAAGGAACCGCAAGAATGAAAACCGAGGATCTTCTCCGCGCGCTTGCCGCCGACGCGAAGCAGACGCACACGGCATTCGACCGGTTTGCACTGCTCGCGCTTGCAGGCAGCGTTGCGGCCGCCGCCGTATTCTTCGTTCCCTTCCTCGGCCTCCGTCCGGACTTTACCGGCGCCGTTGCTACGCCGCGTTTCCTGTTCAAGCTTGCAGTCGTCATGCTGCTCGCAGTCGCGGCGGCGGGCTTGCTGCTGCGCACGGGCAGTCCCGGCGCACGGCTCTCGCTCTGGCTTTTAGTGGCAGCAGCCGCGCTGGCGATACTCGTCACTGGCGTGGTGACCGAACTGGCGGTCGTTCCGCCGAGCGCCTGGCTTGCGAACCTTCGCGGCTCTAACTGGCTGTTCTGTCTGATGGTAATTCCCGCGCTCGCACTGCCGCCGCTCGCCATTCTGCTCGGTGCGTTGCGCTATGGCGCGCCGTCCAATCCCACACTCGCTGGCGCGATCGCAGGTCTTGCGGCGAGCGGTATTGCGGCGGTGTTCTATGCGCTCAACTGCGACAACGACAGTCCGCTTTTCGTGGCGACTTGGTATTCGCTCGCGATCGGCTCTGTTGTTCTGGCGGGCTCGTTCGCCGGATCGCGCCTGTTGCGCTGGTAGAGCGCGCCACAGGCCGGAACTACAACCCAAAGCGTATGCGCTTTCCTTTTCCCGCACCTGCGAATGAGGCGCCGCATTTGCCGAAAAGCGAGGTCTCGCAGTAGAAATGCGCGGGCCGGATAGCGCTCAGCGCAATGCCGGCAGGAAAGTTTCAGGAAGGCACTATGTCCGAATACGCGAAGCGTCCCGACGACCTTGAGGGCATCAAACAGACCGCCGAGAAATACGGCTTCTGCATCGTGAAGGGTCTTTTCAGCGCCGAACGCATGAAGGAAATGGAAGCCCTCATGGCTGAGGAGTGGAAGCGAGGCACGACCCGCGACCTCATGAGCTCAGACCAGCTCCGTCCGGTCATTCTCGACGACAAGATTTTGCGCATCGCCAATGCCCTGCTCGGCAAAGAGCTCGTCTACTACGGCGAGACCTCGATGAACTACGAGCCCGAAGCCGGAAAGATCGCGAACAACCCGTTCCGGACGCTGCATGCCGACGCGCGCGGCACACCCGCCGACATCAACAAGACCTGGGACCCGGCTCCGGGACAGGTCTATCGGGGCTATCGCTTCGGCATCTATTTCCGCGACTACACACGCTACAGCGGCGGTCTCAAGGTGGCGCCCGGTTCGCATCATCTCGGACAAACGAAGTTCAAGCCTCCCAGAGGACTGCGCAACTTCATCGGGAAACATCGCGTCGATCTGCCGGACGGAAGTTCGATCAAGATTCCGACGGCCACTTATGAATTGTATGACATCGCCTCCGAGCCCGGCGATCTCGTGATCTTCAGCCTGCGCGTGTTCCACTCCGCAGGCGCTGCGCGCCTGAAACAAAATCCGACCTACGCGATGCATCCTGCGATCGAGAACGATTTGTGGAAGTCGCAGCCGGACCTGTTTCACCCCTACCCGTCCGGCGGACGCAACACGCTCTTTTTCGACTACGCCGCCCCCGGCGAGGAAATCGATCTCTACATCAAGTGGCGCGCCTGGCGCTCCTATAATTCCGGCGGCGATAACGTGGAAGAATTCGGTTTCGACGACGAGCGCATCGTCCGGGAAGCCGCCGCGAAAGGCATCTCCATGCGCTTCGACAAGATCATGGCGAAGGCGCTAAAGGCGAAGCAGAACGACCGGCTTGAAAAACTGAAGGCAAGCAACCGGGAGTTTTCGCGGTACCACTCTTTCACCGCAGCTTCGTAGCGGGGAAATAGCCGGCGAGATCGCGGCCGTGCGCGCAAGCGTGCGGCCGTTTCTTTTTGCAGATGTCAGAGAAAATTGGTGCGCGGTGACGGGCTCGAACCGCCGACCCTCTCGGTGTAAACGAGATGCTCTACCAGCTGAGCTAACCGCGCTTGCCGGGCGACCGTTTACGACGGGTGCCACTCGCAATCAACCTTCCCGCGCCTAGCGGTTCAGCGCGTCCTTGAGCCCTTTTCCCGCCGAGAATTTCGGCGCCTTGGAAGCCGGAATCTGCACCGCCTCGCCGGTGCGCGGGTTGCGCCCCTCGCGCGCCGCACGGTTCGAGACGCTGAAGGTGCCGAAGCCGATGATCTTCACTTCGTCGCCCGCCTTCAGCGCCTTGGTGATCAGGTCGAAGGTCGCCTCGACCGCGGCGGTTGCCTGAATGCGGGTCAGATTAGAGACTTCCGACACCTGAACGATCAGATCGTTTTTGGTCATTTCGAGTTCCCTTCCCTGGCTTTCGTCGATCCGGACTCCCCAATCCGGCGCAAGCACGAGGTTCCGCCTTTCGCCTTTAAATGCAAGGTTTCCGGCGGCCGACCGGGCCGATTTCCCCTGAAACGCCCTGAAACGCAGCACCCGCGGCGGGTTTCCCTGCCGCGGGTGCGTGTCTCGTTCAGCCGTCAGTGCGCGATGACGGAGGACTGATCGTCCTCGGCGCCCTTCACGGGCTTGGCGTTGGCGGCTTCCGCAGCCTCGTCCCATTCGATCGGCTCCGGCTTGCGGACCAGCGCGTGCGTGAGCACCTCGTCCATCCGCGACACCGGCACGATCTCAAGACCGCCTTTGATCTGCTCCGAAATCTCGGTCAGGTCCTTCGCGTTCTCTTCCGGGATCAGCACCTTCTTGATGCCGCCGCGGTGCGCGGCAAGCAGCTTCTCCTTGAGGCCGCCGATCGGGAGAACCCGGCCGCGCAGCGTGATTTCGCCGGTCATCGCAACGTCGCGGCGAACCGGAATACCGGTGAGCACCGAGACGATAGCGGTCACCATCGCGACACCTGCCGACGGCCCGTCTTTCGGGGTAGCGCCTTCGGGCACGTGGACGTGGATGTCCTTCTTCTCGAACAGCGGCGGCTTGATGCCGAAGTCGATGGCGCGCGAGCGGACGTAAGACGCCGCCGCCGAGATCGATTCCTTCATCACGTCACGCAGGTTGCCTGTGACCGTCATCTTGCCCTTGCCGGGCATGACTAGGCCTTCGATCGTGAGCAGCTCGCCGCCCACTTCCGTCCAGGCAAGGCCGGTGACGACACCGGTCATATCCTCGTGCTCCGCTTCGCCGTAGCGATACTTCGGCACGCCGAGATAAGCCTCGAGGTTCTCCGAGGTAACGGAGGCCTTTTCCTTGTTCTCGGTGATCAGTTCCTTCACGCCCTTGCGGATGACGGTCGCAAGTTCGCGCTCGAGCGAACGCACGCCCGCTTCTCGGGTGTAGCGGCGGATCATCGTAAGCAACGCATCCTCGGTGATCGACCACTCTTCCGGCTTCAAGCCGTGCTTGGCGGTGACGGACGGGATCAAGTGCTTGCGCGCGATCTCGACCTTCTCGTTCTCGGTGTAGCCCGCGATCCGGATCACTTCCATACGATCGAGCAGCGCCGGCGGAATGTTGAGCGTATTCGCCGTCGTCACGAACATCACGTTGGAGAGGTCGTAGTCGACCTCAAGATAGTGGTCCGCGAACGTCGAATTCTGCTCGGGGTCGAGGACCTCAAGCAAAGCCGACGACGGATCGCCGCGGAAGTCCGCGCCCATCTTGTCGATTTCGTCGAGCAGAAAGAGCGGGTTCGACTTCTTCGCTTTCCGCATCGACTGGATGATCTTGCCGGGCATCGAGCCGATGTACGTCCGGCGGTGACCGCGGATTTCGGCTTCGTCACGCACGCCGCCGAGCGACACGCGCACGAATTCGCGGCCGGTCGCCTTCGCGATCGACTTGCCGAGCGAGGTCTTGCCGACGCCGGGAGCGCCGACGAGGCACAGGATCGGGCCGGAGAGCTTGTTCGCGCGCTGCTGGACCGCAAGGTACTCGACGATGCGTTCCTTCACCTTCTCGAGGCCATAGTGATCGGCGTCGAGAATGTCCTGCGCGAACTTCAGATCCTTCTTGATCTTGCTCTTGTTGTTCCAGGGGATCGACAAGAGCCAATCGAGATAGTTGCGCACGACGGTGGCTTCCGCGGACATCGGCGACATCTGCCGGAGCTTTTTCAGCTCGTGCATCGCCTTCTCGCGGGCTTCCTTCGTAAGCTTGGTGCGCTTGATCTTGTCTTCGAGTTCCTGAAGTTCGTCCTTGCCGTCCTCGTCGCCGAGTTCCTTCTGGATCGCCTTCATCTGCTCGTTGAGATAATACTCGCGCTGCGTCTTCTCCATCTGGCGCTTGACGCGCGTGCGGATGCGCTTCTCGACCTGCAAGACCGAGATTTCGCTTTCCATCAGTGCGAGCACCTTTTCGAGGCGCGCAGCGACGCTCGTCAGTTCAAGCACCGCCTGCTTGTCGGCGATCTTGACCGCGAGATGCGAAGCGACGGTATCGGCGAGCTTCGAGTGGTCGTCGATCTGCGAGACCACGCCGACGACTTCCGGCGAAACCTTCTTGTTCAGCTTCACGTAGTTTTCGAATTCGCTCACGACCGAGCGCGCGAGCGCTTCGATCTCGACATGCTCGCCTTCATCGGCGGCAATGGTGGTCGCTTCCGCTTCGAAATATTCGGGGCGGTCGGTGTAATTCGAAATGTTCGCGCGTTCGACACCCTCGACCAGCACCTTCACGGTGCCGTCGGGCAGTTTCAGCAACTGGAGCACAGACGCGAGCGTGCCGACCTTGAAGATGGCGTCGGCCTTGGGCTCGTCGTCGCTCGCGTTCATCTGCGTCGCGAGCAGAATGTAGGTGTCGTTCTTCATCACCTCTTCGAGCGCGCGGATCGATTTCTCGCGGCCGACGAAGAGCGGCACGATCATGTGGGGAAACACCACGATGTCGCGCAGCGGGAGAACGGGATAGCTTTGGCTCTGACCCGGAACTAGCGGGGGACGCGGCTTCTGGGCGGTCATTTCGGCCCTTTCTTCGGCTCCGGGAAGGAATTCTGCCCTCGGATAGTGAACGGTGACTTACGGGCGATTCCGGCCGGAATCTTGTTCGGGATCATAGGTAGCAACGAACCATAGGGGTTCAAGTGCCATAAAATGCAGGTTTCAGGCCATTTTCCCCGGTTTTCAGGCCGTTTGAACAGTGCGCGATCCCGATAGGACCGCAGCGGCCCTATTCGCCTGTCAGAAAAGCAAGGGAACGAAAGCCAGCATCCAAAGCGCAATCGGAACGAGACGCAGAAGAGCGGGTGTTTCTTTCTGCCGAGCACTCCGGATCATGAAGAACACGGTCGCCGCGAACAGCGCACCGAGGATCAGGAGCCCGGAGAAAAATCCGCACAAGCCGTCGCCACAGCCGCGGTTGAAGTGATCGAGCAGCTTCAAAGCGGGAAGCGGCAGGAGCGACAGAACAATCGCGATGATCGCATTGCGGGCTGCGGAAAGCATTTATGTTCTCAAGCGCCTATCTGCCAGGCAAGAGCGGCCGTGTCGCCCGAAATCGGTTCACCGGAACCGGTTCACAAGCTTTAGCGCGGCCCACGAACCCGACAACATGAACACCATCATCCCCGCAGGCAGAATGTAGCGCAGCGGATGCTGCGACGTCGCAAGCGCTCCATCGAGGCGAAGGTACGGAAGTATCAAATCGAGGATCTCCGCGCCTACTAGCCCGGCTACGATCCCGCCTAAAAACGAGCAGACGATGCTCACGATCCAGCCCAGCACACCGCGCTTGTTCGACCACGCTTCGTAAACTCCGTACGCCAGCATGGCGAGCAAGGCCGCGAAGAACATTGTCAGCGGGCCGCCCACGCTCGACTGCGGAATTGAGCCCGTAAAATCGAGCAGCAAGACCCCCGCTACGGTGATCAGCATGATGACCCACATCGTCCGTATCCCCCACATCATGCGGCCGAACGGCCGCAATCACACAAAACGAAGGGGCCTTGCGGCCCCTTCAAATCGTATAGCAGCGAAGCCGGAGCGCCTCAGGCGCTCGCCGGCGCCGCCTGTTCGCCGCCGCGATCCGAGTAGGTATAGAGCGGGCGCGCGCCGCCTTCGACCACTTCGCGGGAAATGACGACTTCCTCGACGCCCTCGAGGCTCGGAAGCTCGAACATGGTCTCGAGCAGAATGCCTTCCATGATCGAGCGGAGGCCGCGAGCACCCGTCTTGCGTTCGATCGCTTTGCGGGCGATCGCGCCGAGCGCTTCCTCGTGGATCGTGAGGTGCACGTTCTCCATCTCGAACAGACGCTGATACTGCTTCACCAGCGCGTTCTTCGGCTCCATGAGGATCTTCTTGAGCGCTTCCTCGTCGAGATCGCCAAGCGTCGCCAGTACCGGCAGACGGCCGATGAATTCCGGGATCAGCCCGTACTTCAGGAGATCTTCCGGCTCGACATTGCGGAACACTTCGCCGGGCTTCTTGTCTTCCGGCGAGCGCACGGTCGCGCCGAAGCCGATCGACGTGCCGACGCCGCGCGCGGAGATGATCCGCTCGAGGCCGCCGAAGGCGCCACCGCAGATGAACAGGATGTTCGTGGTATCGACCTGGAGGAATTCCTGCTGCGGGTGCTTGCGGCCGCCCTGCGGAGGCACGGAAGCGACGGTGCCTTCCATGATCTTCAGGAGCGCCTGCTGCACGCCTTCGCCCGACACGTCGCGCGTGATCGACGGGTTGTCGGACTTGCGGGAAATCTTGTCGATTTCGTCGATGTAGACGATGCCGCGCTGCGCGCGCTCGACGTTGTAGTCGGCGGCCTGCAACAGCTTCAGGATGATGTTTTCGACGTCCTCGCCGACATAACCGGCTTCGGTGAGCGTCGTCGCATCCGCCATCGTGAACGGCACGTCCAGGATGCGGGCGAGCGTCTGCGCGAGCAGCGTCTTGCCCGAGCCCGTGGGCCCGATCAGCAGGATGTTCGACTTCGCGAGTTCGACGTCGTTATGCTTGGTCGAGTGGTTCAGCCGCTTGTAATGGTTGTGCACCGCGACCGAGAGGACCTTCTTCGCCTGGTCCTGACCGATGACATAGTCATCGAGAACCTTGCGGATTTCCTTCGGCGTCGGGATGCCGTCGCGGGACTTCACGAGCGAGGATTTGTTCTCCTCGCGGATGATGTCCATGCACAGTTCGACGCATTCATCGCAGATGAAGACGGTCGGGCCGGCAATCAGCTTGCGGACCTCGTGCTGGCTCTTGCCGCAAAAAGAGCAGTAAAGGGTGCTCTTGGACTCGCCGCCGGCCTTGCTCATTCCACTTCTCCGTTCCTTCGCCCCGAGCGCGTCCTGCCCTCAAGGCGTTGTCCCGGTGCCGACTTCGGCCCGGGGTAGTTCGAGAATCTCGCCCCACCCTGCATTGCAATAGCGAAGCACGCTACTGCCGGGATGATCAAGGTTCGCTTAACCTTAGCGGGCAGACCCTCCTCGATTCGTCTCATGACGATCTTACGACCCAAATCCTATCCAAGTGCTACCGGAACCCCGGACTCCCGGACCTTGTGGATGAAGCAAGGACGGTGCCGGAACGCCCGTCCCGCAGGAGGAATTGCGACGATCCGCCGCCCGAGGGAGGCCGCTCTAGCACCGGAAAGTTCCCTTGCGTCCGGGTTTGAGGGCGCGTGACCGCGTCCGCGCATATGCGTTACGTTTGGCAACGTTCAAGGCATACGGAACGAAAGGCAGCCATGTCCGGAAACGAGACCCGCATCGTCAGGCAGGGCGAGATCGGCAGCGGCGAAGCGCTGGACGATATTTCGACGCAGCTGATCCGCGACAAGTCGAACGCGGTGGTCGCGAAGCTGACCATCACCGACGGCCCGGGCGTGGGAAACGCGGTCAGCATCTTTTCCGGCACGAACCAGATCGGCCGCGGCGACGACATGCGCGTCCAGATCAACTTCGGCGACGACACGATCTCCCGCCAGCAGCATGCGGTCATGACCTTCGACATGAAGAACCTCGAGGTCCGCATCTATGACGGCGGCAGGCCCGGCGGACTCTGGGTCAACGGCGAGCGGATCACCGCCGACGCGCAGGTAAAGCTCGGCGACCTCATCAAACTCGGCGAAACCACGCTGCGGCTCGACCAGCCTTGAGCGTCAGGCCGCGTTCCGGAAGGTGAACTTCACGCCGTTCAGCGAAACCACGTCGCCGTCGCGCAGGATCGCGCGTTCCTGCTCAACCCCGTTGACGGTGATCGGATTGGGTTCGCTGCGCGTCGCAGTCAGGTTGGTGATCTCGTAAGCACCATCGCCGGCCTGCTTGAGGCGCGCGTGCCCGCGCGACACGCGCACATCGTTCACGCGGATGCCGTCGTCCTTGTGCCTGCCGATCACCACGTCCGGGTTCGTCACCGCGACCTTGCCGATCGCATGCTCGAAATCGAGCGAAGCGCCCTCCACTTTCGCGCGCGCTCCGACGACTTCTCCCGCCTGTTCCGCTTTCGGCAGCTCCGGCACCACCGGCACGCTGACCTCGACCTTCTCCTCATCGCGCGTCTGCGTTGCGGCATCGCCGAAATACCATTGCGCGAGTTTCGACAGCGGCGCGGTGATTGCGGTCGAAACCAGCGCCACGAGAATGAGCGCTGTGAACGTGCTCTGGCCGAACACGCCGCGCTCATAGAGCAAGGTCACGACCACGATCTCCATCAGCCCCTTGCACTGCATCAGCGTGCCAAGCGTGATCGAGAACGGCATCGATTGCCCCGAGAGATAGGACGGGATCGTCACGCCGAGGAACTTGCCGGAGACGCAGACAGCCATCGCCACCGCGAACACGAACCACATCTCGCTGTTGCCGAACTCGAACTTGGTCTTGAGCCCGGTCGCGAGAAAGAAGAATGGCAGCAGAAGAAGGCTCACTGGCACGTCGAAGCGGTCCTGCGCCATGTGCCGAAGCTTCTCCGGCATCAGGAGCCCGAGCAGGAAAGCGCCGAACACCGCATGCAGGCCGGTCAGTTCGGTGATCGCGGAGCACAGAAACACCGCGATGATGACGGCGGACATGAGCAGGCGTTCGGGCGATTGCTGCGCGAGAAGCCGATCCAGCACCGGATTGATCGCGAAGCGGATAAGAAGAACGGCGATGACGCCGCCCCCGATCGCGAACAGGAATGCGATCAGCGTGGTCATGCTCATGAACGACTGGCTCGCGACACCGAGCGGCAACAGCAGCGCGAGCGAAAGCCACAGAAGTCCGTCATCAACGCCGCCGACTGCAAGCGCGACCGTGCCGATGGGCTTCGCATTGAATCCGAGTTCGCGCAGCACGATCACGAGTACCGGCAGCGCCGTCACCGCCATGCAGAGCCCGAAGGCGACCGCGTAAAGCAGATTGCCGCGCATGCCGACCACCGCGCTGCCGGCAATCGCGCTGTAGTATCCGGCGAGCGCGAAGGCCGCGATCCCGCCCAGAACCCAGGGCGTGACGACGCCGGTCACGCCGATCTTCAGGATCATCCCGGCGGCGTTGTTCAGGATGGAGCGGTCGGCTTCGCAGCCTGCGAGAAACACGAACAGTACGACCGCGACCTGCGCGAGCGTGCCGACGCCGAGTTTCACCGCGGGCGGCCCGAACAGATATTTGAAGGCCTCGGGCGCGAACGCGCCGAAGATGGACTCGCCGAGCACGATGCCGACGAAGATCTGGATGATCGCAAGCGGAAACGCGCGGCGCAGCCCGAGATAGCGCCACAACACCAGCGGGATGCCGACCACGACGAGGATCTGCAACAGCAGAATGAACTTCGGGTCTTTGTAGTTGAGAAGTTCAGTCCACACGTCGCGCCCGCCCTGATCCGGTTGCGAATGCTAGACACATACGAAAACGCCGCCAAGGCTATTGGCGGCGTTCGATCCTTGATTGTGCAGAAGGCTGAAGCGCTTACGAAGCCTTCGCAAGCGGCTCTTCGGTCGGGCGCTTGTCGATCACCTTGTCGACGAGGCCGAACTCAGCCGCCATATCGGCGGTCATGAACTTGTCGCGCTCCAGCGCATCCTCGATCACCTTGAGCGGCTGGCCGGTGTGCTTCACGTAGATTTCGTTGAGGCGCTTCTTCAGGTTCAGAATTTCCTGCGCGTGCAGCATGATGTCGGTCGCCTGCCCCTGGAAGCCGCCGGAAGGCTGGTGAACCATGATGCGCGCGTTCGGGAGCGCGAAGCGCTGCCCTTTGGCGCCGGCTGCAAGCAGGAGCGAACCCATCGAAGCGGCCTGACCGGTGCAGAGCGTCGAGACCGGCGGGCGGATGAACTGCATGGTGTCGTAGATCGCCATGCCCGACGTCACCACGCCGCCCGGCGAGTTGATGTACATCGAGATTTCTTTTTTGGGGTTCTCGGCTTCGAGGAACAAGAGCTGCGCGACCACGAGCGTGGACATGCCGTCCTCGATCGGGCCGGTGATGAAAATGATGCGCTCTTTCAGCAGCCGCGAGAAGATGTCGTAGGCGCGTTCGCCGCGGTTGGTCTGCTCGACCACCATCGGCACGAGGTTCATGTAGGTATCGATCGGATCGCGCATCGTCATCTCCTAGATATCTTCCACTCGAATCGGCTGGCCGGAATTTAGCGCGGGCCGGGATCGAGTGGGTTAATCCCGGACCCTACTTTTTCGCCTTCTTGTTCTTCCCGATCTTGGGCCGGGAAGTCGTCTCCTCGTCGTCGGCAAGCAAGTCGTCGCGGGAAACCTGCTTTTCCGTGACCTCGGCGAGTTCAAGGATGAAATCGACGACCTTGTCCTCGAAAATCGGCGCACGGATGCCCGACATCGCCTGCGGGTTCTTGCGGAAATAGTCCCACACCTGCTGTTCCTGACCCGGGAACTGCCGGGCCTGTTCCACCACCGCGCGCGTCAGCTCGTCGTCGGAAACCTGGATATTGTTCTTCTCCCCGATTTCCGCAATGGCGAGGCCGAGACGGACGCGGCGGTCGGCGATGCGGCGGTATTCCGACTTCGCCTCGTCTTCCGTGGTGTCCTCGTCGGCCCAGGTGATCTTCCGGTTCTGAAGATCGTTGTTGATCGCCTTCCAGACCGTGTCGAATTCCTGTTCCACCAGCGACGGCGGCGCGTCGAACTTCAGCGCCTCGTCGAGCGCATCGAGCAGCGAACGCTTCGCCTTGGAACGCGAGACCTGCTTGAAGTCGCGCGAGATGCGATCCCGCACCTGTTCTTTCAGCTTGGCGAAATCTTCCGCGCCCACCGACTTTGCGAACTCGTCGTTCAGCTCGGCCTTTTTCGGCTTCTCGACTTTCTTCACGTTGATCGCGAAGACGGCATCCTTCCCGGCGAGATGATCCGCGCCGTAGTCGGCCGGAAACTTCACCGTGATGTCTTTCTGGTCGCCCGCGGCGACACCGATCAGTTGCTCCTCGAAACCCGGAATGAAGGTGTTCGAACCCAGCACGAGCGGCGCGTCTTCCGCCGAACCGCCGTCGAACGGCGTGCCGTCGACCGAACCCTTGAAGTCGATCGTGACCTGATCGCCGTCGGCGGCCTTGCCCTGCTTTTCCTCGAACTGCTGGTTCGCTTCCGCGATCTTTCCGATCGCCTGATCGACGTCGGCATCGGTCGTTTCCGTGACCGGGCGCGTAACTTTGAGTTTCTTGAAATCCGGAAATTCGATCTTCGGCAGAAGTTCCATCGCGACCTTGAACGCGAGATCGCTCTTGCCCTCGACGAGCTGCTTTACCGCAGCTTCGTCTTCGGCGGCGAGCGTGACCTTCGGCTCCATCGCAAGCTTGAACTTGCCGTCGTCGAGGATCTTCTGGTTCGAGTCGTTGACCGCCTGCTGGATCACCTCGCTCATCACGGACTTGCCGTAGACGCGCTTGAGGTGACTCATCGGCACCTTGCCGGGGCGGAAGCCAGCGATGTTCACCCGGTCCTTGATCTCGTCGAGCTTCGCATTGACGCGCTGGTCGAGATCGGCCGCGGGGACCACTACTTCATATTCGCGCTTCAGGCCCTCGGAGAGGGTTTCCTTCACTTGCATCTTCGTCAAAGCCTTCGTTTCTGATTTCCGTCAGCGAGCACAAACTGGTGCGGGTGGAGGGATTTGAACCCCCACGCCTTGCGGCGCTGGAACCTAAATCCAGTGCGTCTGCCAGTTCCGCCACACCCGCGGGGAAGTGCTCCGGGGCTGCCCGGCGCCGATTTGGCGAGGCGGGGTATAGCATGGCACTTTTGGGGTTCAACTCCGTTTCGATACCGCCCCCAAGTCCAAACCAATGCACAAGCAGCCAGCACTCGCGGCCGATTGCGTCGTATTCGACCCCGCGGGCCGTCTTCTCCTCATTCGCCGCAAGAACCCGCCGTTTCAGGGCCGATACGCCCTGCCCGGCGGCTTCGTGGACTATGGCGAGCGGATGGAGGAAGCGGCACTCCGCGAGCTTCGCGAGGAGACTGGGATCGAGGGCCGTATCGTCCGGCTCGTTGGTGTCTATTCGAGACCCGATCGCGACCCGCGCGGCCACTGCGTCTCCGCGGCCTACCTGATCGAGGCCGGCAACTATGAAGCCGTGGCAGGAGACGACGCCGCCGAAGCGGAATTCGTCTCCAATTTCCGGGCCGAAAAACTCGCCTTCGATCACGACGAGATCGTCTCAGACGCGCTGGCTCAAAGGGGCGGGCCGAAGTCCGCGTAAAGCCGCGCGAGTACATTCCTGAGCGCGGGTTCGATGTCCTCGGCGGTCATGCCGAAGCCCGCATGGTTCGCCGCCTCGCCATGCAGCCACACCGCGGCGCAGGCAGCCTCGAACGCGGGCATGCCTTGTGTGAGCAGACCGAGCGCGATCCCAGCGAGCACGTCGCCGGCACCGGCAGTTGCGAGCCAAGGCGGTGCATTGTTCGAGATCGCCGCGCGTCCGTCGGGCGAGGCAATCACCGTATCTGGGCCTTTGAGTACGACGATTGCGCCGAGCCGTTTTGCGGCCGCGCGAACCCGCTCGACTTTGGATTCAACTGCAAGCACTTGCGCTGAGTCGCTGGCAAACAGCTTGGAGAACTCCCCATCATGTGGTGTAAGAATAGTGCCATTACTGTTATTTATCAGTATTTTGACTAGCTTTTCTGAACTTCCACTAAAACTTGAAATAGCATCAGCATCGAGAACAAGCCGCCTTCCCGCCTTAGCCGCAGCTTCGACGGCAGCCCTTGTCGCCGCCCCGACGCCGTTGCCTGGCCCGAGCAGCACGGCATTCATCCGCTCGTCCGTAAGGAGCGTCCTGAGACCCGCAGCGCCCTGCGCTTCGCGGACCATCACCGCCTCGAGCGAAGCCGCAAGCACCGGTACCGCAGCTTTGGGAGCCGCCACCGTCACGAGACCCGCCCCGCTCCTCAGTGCCGCCCTCGCCGCCAGCCGCGCCGCCCCGGTCGCATGCGCCGGACCGCTCACGACCACCGCATGACCGCGCTTGTATTTGTGTCCATCCAGGGCCGGCCATGGATAAGCGCCGGTCCATGCATCCGGCGCGTTCAGCCGGAGCTTGCCGCCGATATCTCGAACGATGCGATCCGGAATCCCGATGTCTGCGACCGTGATCTTCCCGGAATGGATTCTTCCCGGCATCAAAAGATGCGCGGGCTTCATCCGGCAGAACGTAACAGTTTGGTTTGCGCGAACGGCGGCACCCTTCGCCTGCCCGCTCACACCGTCGATCCCGCTCGGAAGATCGACCGCCACCACCGGCGCGCCTGCCGCGTTGATCGCCTCGACCGCACGCTTCGCCTCGCCGGAGAGATCGCGCGAAAGCCCCGCGCCGAACAGCGCGTCGATGATGAGATCGCAGCCCGTCAGACGGCTCGCGTCGAACGCTTCAATCTCGCCCCGCCAGCGCGATGCCGCGATCGCCACGTCACCGGCAAGCTTGTCGCGCGAACCGAGCAGCGAGAGCCGCACATCGAAGCCCTGATCGCGCAGAATCCTTGCAGCGACAAAGCCGTCGCCGCCGTTGTTTCCGGGTCCGCATGCCACCGCGATCCTGCGGCCATCGCGAACGGCACCCGCTGCGACGCTCGCAACTGCGGCGCCCGCCCGCTCCATCAGATCGATGCCGGGCGTGCCGGCCGCTATCGTGAGCCGGTCGGCTTCCAACATCTCTTGCGGGGTCAGAACCTCATGCATGTGCAAGCCATATCACGAGCCCCCGTAGCGTGATCGCGCTGGCGAAGCGCCGTCCTGTTGCCTAATCTCCGCGCTCTGCACACCGAACGGGCGCGAATTAATCGCCTATTTCATGAGCATATTGCCTATTCAATAGGCTCGAATGGTAGCCGGAGAAATCTTACCTCTCGCGAACTGCTGAATTTTCCTGCAAAATCAACGCGCCAGCTTATGCCGGAGGCTGGCACGGACCCTGCTAATGCGACCCCGGCTCGTATAGTAAATCGAGCCAGGCTCGAAAGTGCGCGCTTCACGCGCGACGAAGCCCCCGGGAGAGGAAAGAAAGCCAATGAAGAAGGTCGAGGCCATCATCAAGCCGTTCAAGCTGGATGAGGTGAAGGAAGCGCTGCAAGAAGTCGGATTGCAGGGTATCACCGTCACCGAAGCCAAAGGTTTCGGCCGCCAGAAGGGCCATACCGAACTGTACCGGGGCGCGGAATATGTCGTCGATTTTCTCCCCAAGGTGAAAATCGAAATCGTGCTCACCGATGCCATGGTCGAGAAGGCCATCGACGCCATCCGCAAGGCGGCGCAGACTGGCCGCATCGGGGACGGCAAGATTTTCGTGTCCAACATCGAGGAAGCGATCCGCATTCGAACCGGCGAGTCGGGCGACGACGCCGTCTGATTACTCGCGCTCAAACGCAAACAATTCCCGGGCCCGGGAATTCAGATAACGAGGGGAACTACCGCAATGTCTAGCGCCAAGGATGTCCTGAAACTGATCAAGGATCAGGACGTAAAGTATGTCGATTTCCGTTTCACCGATCCGCGCGGCAAGTGGCAGCACGTCACGTTCGACGTCGGCATGATCGAGGAAGAAACCTTTTCCGAAGGCATCATGTTCGACGGCTCTTCGATCGCCGGCTGGAAAGCGATCAACGAGTCCGACATGTGCCTGATGCCGGATCCGGCGACCGCCTGCGTCGATCCGTTCTTTGCCGAGACCACGATCTCAATCGTCTGCGACGTGCTCGAGCCGACCACCGGCGAACCCTACAACCGCGATCCGCGCGGCATGGCGAAAAAGGCCGAAGCCTTCGTGAAAGCATCGGGTATCGGCGACACCATCTATTTCGGCCCCGAAGCAGAGTTCTTCGTGTTCGACGACGTGAAGTTCGCAGCCGACCCGTACAACACCGGCTTCCGCCTCGACTCGGTGGAACTGCCGATCAACTCCGCGACCGAATACGAGTCCGGCAACCTCGGCCACCGCATCCGCACCAAGGGCGGCTACTTCCCGGTCCCGCCGCAGGACTCGGCGCAGGACATGCGATCCGAAATGCTCGGCGCCATGGCGAAGATGGGTGCAAAGGTCGAGAAGCACCACCACGAAGTGGCAAGCGCACAGCACGAACTCGGCCTGAAGTTCGGCCCGCTCACGACGATGGCCGACCACATGCAGATCTATAAGTACTGCATCCACCAGGTCGCCCACATGTACGGCAAGACCGCGACCTTCATGCCGAAGCCGATCTACGGCGACAACGGCTCGGGCATGCACTGCCACCAGTCGATCTGGAAAGGCTCGACGCCCGTGTTCGCCGGCGACAAGTATGCCGGTCTCTCGGACACCTGCCTCTCCTACATCGCCGGCATCATCAAGCACGCGAAGTCGATCAACGCGTTCACCAACCCGTCCACCAACTCCTACAAGCGTCTGGTGCCGGGCTACGAAGCGCCGGTGCTGCTCGCCTACTCCGCGCGTAACCGCTCGGCGTCGTGCCGCATCCCGTTCACCTCGAACCCGAAGGCGAAGCGCGTCGAAGTGCGTTTCCCCGATCCGATGGCGAACCCCTATCTCGCCTTCGCCGCCATGCTGATGGCCGGTCTCGACGGCGTAAAGAACAAGCTCGATCCGGGTTCGGCGATGGACAAGGATCTCTACGACCTGCCGCCGAAGGAACTGAAGAAGATTCCGACCGTCTGCGGTTCGCTGCGCGAAGCGCTCTCGAACCTCGACAAGGACCGCGACTATCTGAAGGCCGGCGGCGTCTTCGACGACGATTTCATCGACAGCTACATCGATCTCAAGATGCAGGACGTGATCCGCTTCGAGCACACCCCGCATCCGGTCGAGTTCGAGATGTACTACTCGTACTGAGTAACGAGTTCCTCCCGGTACTGCGCGATTGGGGGATTGCGCGGTCCAACTTCAAAGGGCGCTTCGAAAGAAGCGCCCTTTTTGTTTTTTGAATCGTTGCAAACGCAAAAATAAACATCATCGCCCTCGTACATTTGCAATTGATCGAAGCGGCGCCAACGCTACAATTTCTCAGGGGCCGAGATGAATTTGTTTTGTTGCGCTTCGTATCGCGCGTTATTGGCGGGTGTACTCAGTCTCGCGTTCTCGTTTGAAAAAGCGGACGCGCAGGCAATCTTCCTTCCCGAGATCAGCGTGCTTGCCGGCTCCGGCGACCGCACCAACCCGCCGAATGCCGCGACCGAAATCACCGTCACCCCGGATCACGTCAACTCGCAGCCTGCCATGCGCCCCGGCGAAGCGCTCGAACAGGTGCCCGGCCTGATCGTCACGCAGCATTCCGGCGAAGGCAAAGCGAACCAGTATTTTCTCCGCGGCTTCAACCTCGATCACGGCACCGACATCGCGCTCTTCGTCGATGGCATGCCCGTGAACATGCGCACGCACGGCCACGGCCAGGGCTACGCCGACATCAACTTCCTCATTCCGGAGCTGATCCAGTCGATGCGGGTCCGCAAGGGGCCTTACTTCGCGGAAGAAGGCGACTTCGCTTCCGCGGGCGCCGTGCATATCGATTACGTCGATCGGCTGCCGCGCAATCTCGGACAGGTTACGCTCGGAAGCTTCGGCTATAAGCGCGGTCTTGCGGTCGGTTCTCACAAGGTCTGGGCTGGCACGGTTCTCGCGGCGGTCGAAGCGACCGGATACGACGGCCCGTGGGACAACCCCGACAAACAAAAGAAATTCAACGGCGTCTTTCGCTATAGCCAGGGCACCGCGCTCGATGGGTTCTCGTTCACCGCGATGGCGTTCGACAACAAGTGGAATTCGACCGATCAGGTCGCGGAGCGCGCGATCCGTCAGGGGCTGATCGGACGATTCGGCACGCTCGATGCAACCGACGGCGGTCTCTCCAGCCGTTACAGCTTGTCGTCGCGCTGGAGTACGTCGACGGACAACACCGTGACGCAGCTCAGCAGCTTTCTCATCCGGCAGGACATTCCGCTGTTCAACAACTTCACCTATCTGCTCGACGACCAGGTGAACGGCGACCAGTTCAGTCAGCACGACAAGCGCTTCCTTGGCGGCGTCAATGCCTCACACACGATCCGATCGAATTTTGCTTCCCTCCCCGTCGAAACCACGTTCGGCGTCCAGACGCGCTACGACGACATTCGGCTCGGTCTTTTCAAGACCGCGCAGCGCATGACGCTTTCGACCGTGCGTGCCGACGACGTGCAGGAAGCGAGCGCCGGATTCTACGTGCAGCAGGTGGTGCGCTGGACGGACTGGATGAGAACGATAGCGGGCCTGCGCCACGACCGCTACGCGGGCAAAGTCGAGAGCGATCTCGCGGCCAACTCCGGCACCGCGGATGCCGGCATCACCAGCCCGAAAGCCGGCATCGTATTCGGCCCGTTCCATCACACCGAGTTATTCGCGAATATCGGCGAAGGCTTTCACTCGAACGACCTGCGCGGCGTGACCATCACAACGGACCCGAACACCGGCAATCCGGCGGATCGGGTGCCGTTTCTCGTGAAGTCGCATGGCGGCGAAGTCGGGGTTCGGATGAAGCTAATTCCGGGGCTCGAGTCCTCGTTCGCGGTTTTCATCCTGGACTACGACTCCGAACTTCTGTTCGTCGGCGATGCCGGCACGACCGAGGCATCGCGGCCGAGCCGCCGCGTCGGCTTCGAGTGGACCAACGCCTATCGGTATAGTGCGTGGTTGCGGTTCGACGCGTCGCTGTCCATGACGCGCGCGCGCTTCACCGACATCGATCCAGATGGCAATCACATTCCTGGGGCGGCAACGGCCGTCGCGACGGCGGGCGTGACTTTCGGTGAGAGCTTGGGCTGGTTCGGCGCAATGAAGCTGCGGCACTTCGGAACGCGGCCGCTGATCGAGGATGACAGCGTGCGCTCGGGTTCGACCACGCTCGTGAACGCACGTCTCGGCTATCGCTTCGATAACGGCATGAGGCTCTGGCTGGACGCGCTCAATCTCTTCAACGCGAAATCGAACCAGATCTCTTACTTCTACACTTCAAGACTTTCCGGCGAGCCTGCCGCAGGCGTCGACGACCGGCACATTCACCCGGTCGAGCCGCTCGCGCTGCGTGTCAGTCTTGCGAAGGAGTTCTAGACCGGAAGCAGCGGCCTCCCGGCCAGCGCCTGCACGAAGACGGCAATAGTGACGGCGGAGAAGAGGATCGTCGAGGCGATGGCCAGACTTCTCACTCGCGCGGGCACGTAGCGCGCCGCCAGCCAGCCGATCAGCGGAATGCCTTGCATCGCGTGTAACCCGACGAAATGGGCGACCCGCAGATCGCCGCCCGTGCGCGACCAGCCGAACAGGAACGATCCGCCGGCATCCGTCTGCAAACCGCCGACCCAGTGCCCGGTTCCGCTGCTCATGTACGCGCCGGTTACGCTTCCGAGTATGCAGCCCGCGATAAGGCCGAGTGCAATCGCAAAACGCAGATTGGCGTTCGCGATTTTGTCTTTGGCACGCAGCATCAGCCAGCCGAACCAGCCGCTCATCGCTGTCGCCGTAAGAATGCCCGCGCCCATCAGTGCGTAGTAGATTTCGTCGCGTATTGTTGCGCGGTTGAAGTGCGAAGCTTCAGCCAGCGACGCGCGATAGGTGATGTAGAGAATCTCGAGGAGGAAAATGATGCCGATCGCCCAGACCATGACGCGAACCGATCTGCGCGCGCGGTCCCTGGCATCGAGATAAGGGTGGAACAGCGCCATCGTCACCAGAAAGATGGCGACCGAAGACATGAATTTCAGCGGCTTGATCCAGACATTGATGCCGTTGAACGTCCGCGTCTCGTATAGAAAGGCGGCGAAGGCGGGCAGCATCATGGCCGTGATAATTGCCGCGAAGGCGATCAGCACCGGCTGCCGGCGGTACAGGCGCTGCAACACGCCGGGATGATTCACGCCTGAATTCGGCATCGTCGCGCGCGCGCTCACGGCCTTGCTCCTTTGCCCAATACCGCTTTGAAACCCTGATAGAGAAGATAGCCGGCAGGCCCGAACAGGAAGGTCAACGGCAATACCGGGATCAGAAACCAGCGCGACACGCCCGACTGCCCCGCATCCCGCGCGATCCACGCGCCGACGAAAAGATCGAACGCGAGGTAGTGAACCCAACCCGCAAGCAGCGCCCAGTCATTCGTGAAGAGCTGGCGCACAGCAGGCAGGCTGTCGAAACCTCCCCCGCTCTGGCCGAAGCCGAGATAGATGGCGACGCAGTAGCCCGCGGAAAGCGCGAGCGGCCAGTACGTTCCGGCGAGCTTGTCGCGCAGCCAGGCCCTGTTCATGACGATACCGGCGATCAGCACGACCCACCCCAGCATCGCGAAATAGTTTGCCGGGCCAAAAATCTGAACTGGCGTCATCTCGATCTCCCTCTTCACTTTCATCTTGACGTTGACAAGTTGGAAAATATGCCTGATCTTACTATTGTCAAGATAAATCTTGACGTTGTAAAAGCGTCACATGAAATCGAAGAAGAAGTCCGCGCGCCGGGAAGCGCCGCGGGCCAGGACCTATCACCATGGCGACCTCGCCGCAGCGCTCGTAGAAGCTGCCGAAGCCGTGCTCACCGAGCGCGGGGTCGAAGGTTTCACGCTACGCGAATGCGCGCGGCGCGCGGGCGTTTCGCATGCGGCGCCGGCCCATCACTTTAAGGATGCCAGAGGCCTGCTCACCGCTGTCGCTGCCGTGGGGTTCGAGCGCCTGACGGAGGCGCAGCGAATTGCCCGAAGCGCGGAATACGATCTCGCGAAGCTTCTCGTCGCGACCGGCACTGCCTACGTCAACTTCGCGCTCAACCATCCGGCGCAGTTTCAGGTGATGTTCCAGAGCGGGCTTCTGGATCGCAGGAATGATCGCTTCATTCAGGCGGGCCGCGCCGCTTTTGCGATCTATGCCGAAACCTACGCTGCCGTTCGCGGGGAACCCGCCAAGGAACCAGCCAAGGGCGCGATTGGCGCCGACAAGGTTTCGGATCCCGGGATATTGCAGCAGTGGGCACTGGTGCACGGCCTCGCCACCCTCGCCGTTCAGGGGCAGCTCGGCCCCAACCGGGGGGAAGCTGCGATCAACCATATCACTGCGTTCGTTCGGCGCGTGTTGGAGAACGCGCGTGCGGAGTCACAGGCTAAAGCCTGAGATCGGCATATCTCGGATCGGAAATCAGAGCGAGAAAAGGCTCAACGCCCGCATCTTCGCCCACATGCCGCGGCTCTGCTTGCGCTCGATGAATTCGCGAACCAGAGAGCGATGCAGTTCTTCTGCCGTTTCGTGGGTGCAGGCCAGCGCCTCACCGGCGCCATGAGCGAGAGCTTCCAGCCGGGCCGCTTCAGCGGCGATGTTACGGGACTCAACGCTTGCCATTCGCCAAGCGTAAGCCGGTCACGGTTAACGAGTGGTAACCGGCTCCAATTCCGATAGTGCCGCCGGCAGGTCCGGCACAAGGCTGCTTGCGGCCACCTGCACGTTCTGCTCGCTGCGGATCATCACGCGATTGCGGCCCGCGTTCTTTGCTTCGTAAAGCGCCTCATCCGCCCGCGCGATCAGCGCATCGACCTCGTCCTTGTAGTTCGTCGTGAAGGTTACGCCGATGCTGACGGTAGCGCCGATCTCGATGCCGTCCACGACTTCCGCCGCTTCGCGGAACGCAATTCTCACGCGCTCCGCGACGATAACGGCGCCCTTCTCGTCGGTATTGCCGAGAAACGCCGCAAACTCCTCGCCGCCGAGACGCCCGAATACGTCGGTCTGACGGAGCGTCTTCTTCGCCGTTACGGCGAGCAGCTTGATGACCTTGTCGCCGACCGGATGCCCGAAGGTGTCGTTGATCGACTTGAACTTGTCGATGTCGAACATGAAGATCGCCATCGGCTTGGTCGGGCGCACGTCGCGCGCGAGAATCTGTTTCGCGAACTCCGTGATGGCGCGGCGATTGTGGACCCCGGTCAGCGGATCGATCAGCGCCGCTTCCTTATGCACGCGCTCGGTGCGCTCTTTCGCCATCTCGAGAAGAATGAACGCCGCTGCGATGGAGTACAGCAGGGATTCGATCGCAAGCGTCGCGATCCAGCCGTTCGTCAGTCCCGCCGCGATACGATCGCCCGGCAGCACCATCGTGAGCGGCACCTGGCTCGGAAACACCACGCCATGCAGCGTGATCACGATCACCGCGGGCCAGCGGGAATTGAGTTTCTCCGCCCTGCCGCTCCACAGCTCGAACGCGGTGAAAAGCGTATAGTTCGAGATGATCAGCGAACTCACCACGATGCGGCCGATCGACGACTCGGCGAAGCCGGGAATCTGACAGGCGAAAAGCCAGATCATCGCGCCTGCAAACATCGCAAACGGCTGCACGTTCTTTCCGTCGAACACGCGCGCGCCGTTCCAGGACATGCCGCAGGCGACGAAGAGAAGTGCGCTGGCGAGATCGATGACGAGCGGATCCGCGATGAACTGCTGGAGGCTGAGCATCCCGGCGGAAAGACCGCCGAGCAGGTAAGCCACGCCCCACCAGCCGAGCGCCTGTATGCTCCGGTCCTGAATCCAGGCGAAGATCAGAAGCAAGCCCAGGACCGCCGTTACGAAGATCGAAACGACGAGCAAAGTCGGGACATCAAGAACCATTGTTTCGCCGCAACGAGGAAACGGGGACTGGGGCAGAAGTTACCGCCGCCGCTTTACGGAACCGTCGTTCAACTGCCTAAACTTTGATGGAGCAGGAACCGGCGCTTACTTGCCCGCCGCCCGCATCGGCTCGGGTTCCACCCAGGCGATGTCGTCATCAAACGACGGCGATTGCGGAACGAGCGCGGGGCTCGCCGCCTTGAACGGGGAAACGGTTGCCAGCTCCGGCCGCAATTCGCGGGCATCGCGCTCGGCACCGGCTGTAGGCTTTCTTCCGGCGACCTCGACGCGATTTCTGCCGCGCTTTTTCGCGGCATAGAGCGCATGGTCCGCCCGCTCGAACAGGGACGCCACGTCTTCGTCCGACTCCCGGGCAAGTACGGCGACGCCCACGCTCACCGTGGCATCGACATGCTTGCCGTCGATCTCGGCGGTCGCGACCATGAGTGCGCGGCGGATGCGCTCGGCGGTTCCGATCGCCGTGCCCTCGCCCGCGCCGAACAGAAGCGCGCCGAACTCTTCGCCGCCAAGACGGCCCATGATATCGGTCGAGCGGAATTCGGCCGCGGCCTTGGCCGTAAAAATACGAAGCACTTCGTCGCCGATCGAATGGCCGAAGCGGTCGTTGATCGACTTGAAATGATCGAGATCGAACAGGATTGCCGTCACCGGCTCCGGATTGCGCGCGCGCTGGCGCATGCGGCGCATCGCGGCATCGAGGAAGGCGCGGCGGTTCGGAATGTTCGTCAGCGGATCGAGCATGGCATTCGTCTTGTGCACGAGTTCGCTGCGTTCCTTCGCCATCGCGAGGATCATGAAGGAGGAAACAATCAGATAGAGCAGCGACTCGAGGCCGATTATGCTGAACCAGGCGGCGGAGAAGAAGGACGCGCCCGGCGCCAGCGGAAACGCGAAGACCAGCCAGATCCGCAGCGCATAAACGGTGCCGTGCACGAACATCGTAGCCGCAAGCGGCCAGCGCGACATCAGGGGCTCGATGTTGCGCCCGCGCCATACTTCGCAGCCAGTCCCGATCGTGTAGACCGCGATGATGACGGAGCTGAGCATGATCCGCGCGTTGATGGACTCGTTCAGCACCGGAAGCTGGCTCGCGAGCAGCCAGAGAATTGCGCCCGCAAGCACGCCCGAGATCGGCACCGAACGGTCGTCGAACTGCCGCGCTCCGCCCCAGCCGATGCCTGAGGCGACGAGGATCAACGCATTCGCGATGTCGATGGAAAGCACGTCGGGAATGAAACCGCGCAGGCCCAACAGCGAGCAGCCCGCGCACATCACCAAATGCCCGACGCTCCACCAGCCGAGCGCGCGAATTTCGCGGTTCTGGTACCAGGCGAACAGGAGCAGGAATCCCAGCACCAGCGTGACTGAGATCGAGATGATGAAGAGCGTGCGGACGTCGAGATCGAGCAAGGGCGAGGCTTCCGCGGTATTCCGTTGCCTACGATTTAGCCGCGAAACCCTACAGAAGCGGTGGCCAACTCGATAAAATTTGAAACGTTGCGTTCCGCCAAACGAAAAGGGCGCACCTCGCGGCGCGCCCTTCGTAGTGAATGAAACGATAACGCTTAGCGCTTCGAGAACTGGAAGCTACGGCGGGCTTTCTTCTTGCCGTACTTCTTGCGCTCGACCACGCGGCTGTCGCGGGTGAGGAAGCCGCCCTTCTTGAGCACGCCACGCAGTTCGGGCTCGAAGTACGTCAGCGCGCGCGAAAGGCCATGACGCAGCGCGCCGGCCTGACCGGAGAGACCGCCGCCGGAGACGGTGCAAACCACGTCGTACTGGCCGCCGCGGTTCGCCGCGATGAAAGGCTGCTGGATGATCATGCGAAGCACCGGGCGCGCGAAGTATACTTCGACGGTGCGCGTGTTGACGATGATCTTGCCCGAGCCGCGCTTCAGCCAGACGCGGGCGACCGCGTCCTTGCGCTTGCCGGTCGCGTAGGCGCGGCCCTGCTTATCGAGCTTCTGAACGTGGACCGGCGCTTCGGGCTGTACGCCCTTGAGTGCCGAAAGGCCTTCGAGAGACTGAACGGATTCGGCCATCACGCGGCCCCCACATTCTTGCGGTTGAGTTTTGCGATATCGAGCGGCTGCGGATTCTGCGCTTCGTGCGGATGCTTCGCGCCTTTGTAGACGCGCAGGTTGCCCATGATCTTCCGGCCGAGCGGCCCGCGCGCGAGCATGCGCTCCACGGCCTTCTCGAGGATGCGCTCCGGGAAGCGGCCTTCCATGATCATCTTGGCGGAACGCTCTTTGATGCCGCCGATGTATCCGGTGTGGTGGTGATAGACCTTCTTCTGGAGCTTCTTGCCCGTGAAGACGACCTTCTCGGCATTGATGACGACGATGTTGTCGCCGCAATCCATGTGCGGGGTGTAGATCGCCTTATGCTTGCCCTTGAGGCGCATGGCGATGATCGTTGCGAGACGGCCGACGACGAGACCGGATGCGTCGATCAGCACCCATTTCTTCTCGACCTCGGCGGGCTTCGCCACAAAGGTGGTCATGACGTTCTTCCTTGGATGGGAATTCGTTGGCGCGGTTTCTAGGAAAGTGCCGCGGCAGCGTCAAGCGCGAAGATGAAATAAAGCCGTTTAATTACAATGGCTTATAAATATGGTATTTTAATACCTTGCGCTAAGTGACGCTATCGCGGCGGAATCGAGTAGGTCGCGACCACATGCGCGCAGGGCTCCGCGTCGTTGACGCCGCGGATCGAGGCTTCCGCCACCACCAGACGCTTCCCGAGCTTGAGGATTTTGACGTCGCAGGCGAGATCGCCGGGCGCGGGCTTCGAGAGAAAATTGCAGGTGAAGCTCGTCGTAACCGCAAGCGCCACCGGGCCGATGGCGGCAAGGATCGCAACGTAAATCGCGCCGTCGGCAATGCCCATGAGTGTCGGCCCGGACACCGTGCCGCCCGGACGCAGGTGCCGCTCGCCTGCCGTGAAGTGCACCGTCGCCGTCCCCGGCCCCACCGAAATAATCTTATTCGGCTTGCCGGGCGCATAGGCCTGCGGAAACTCCTTGGCGAGGTAATCGCGCAATTCCTCGACCGTCATCACTACCGGCATGGCTGCCACGTTTTTCTTCTCCCTCGCTTAACGCTTCCCAATTCGGATACAATGCAAAACGCGAAACGAGAAGCCGTGTAGCTGACAAATGACGCCGCAAGCCGCCGCTGCAAAATCCGGTGAGGCCGCGCCCATCGTGCTCCGCGAGGATCATGGCACGGTTGCCATGCTGGTGCTGAACCGTCCCGCAGCGCGAAACTCGCTCTCGCAGGAAATGATCGACGTGCTGTCCGCGGAGATCCTTCGCGTGCGCGACGACAAAGCCGTGCGCGCGCTCGTGATCGCCGCGAACGGCCCCGGCTTCTGCGCGGGCCACGACATGAAGCAGATGACCGCGCGCCGCGCGGACGCTGACAAGGGTCGCGCTTTCTTCGAGCATATGTTCAAGAGCTGTGCTGCGATGATGATGTCGATCGTCAATCTACCGAAACCTGTGATCGCGGCTGTCGGCGGTGTCGCGAGTGCCGCGGGCTGCCAGCTGGTTGCGAGTTGCGATCTTGCGGTCGCGTCCAAGGAAGCGCGCTTCGCGACGCCGGGCGTCGATATTGGTCTTTTCTGCTCGACTCCAATGGTCCCGCTCTCGCGCAATGTCACGAACAAGCACGCGATGGAAATGCTGCTCACCGGCGACCTCATTCCCGCACAGCGCGCTTACGAGATCGGCCTCGTCAATCGCGTGGTCGACGCCGGAAACGAGCGTCACGAAGCCATGGCGCTTGCGAACAGGATCGCGTCGAAGTCCGCGCATACGCTCAAAATCGGCAAGGAAGCATTCTACCGCCAGCGCGAGATGGATCTGGAGAGCGCCTACCGCTACACGGCGGAAGTGATGACCGAGAACATGCTCGCGCGCGACGCCGAGGAAGGTATCGGCGCATTCGTCGAGAAGCGCACGCCGAAATGGGAAGATCGATAACCCCCACCCGCTCGCTATCGCTCGCTTCCCTCCCCCGCTTGCGGGGGAGGGATTCAGGGTGGGGGCGCAACTGGCTCAGAAAAAAATGAACCACGACAAATACGACGACAGCTACATCCGCTCGATCATGCACGACGTGAAGTCGGTCGCGGTGGTCGGCGCGTCCCCGAAAGACAACCGCCCGAGCCACTTCGTCGTGAAGTATCTGGCCGAGCGCGGCTACAAGGTTTTCCCGATCAATCCCGGCCAGGGCGACGGCGACATCGCAGGCATCAAGGCTTATGCGAAGCTCTCCGATGTGCCCGAGCCGATCGACATGATCGACGTGTTCCGCTCGTCCGACGCCGTGCCCGGCATTCTTGACGAAGCGCTCGCACTATCGCCTCTCCCCAAAGTGTTCTGGATGCAGCTATCCGTTCGCAATGACGAAGCGGCGAAGCGCGCGGAAGAAGCCGGGATGCGCGTCGTCATGGATCGCTGCCCGAAGATCGAATACGGCCGCCTCTCCGGCGAGATCAACTGGGCCGGCGTGAATACGCGCAAGCTTTCATCCAAGCGCCCGAAGCGTCTCGAGGGCGGCGTGCAGCGGCTCTCGATTGGGCAGAAGATGGAGCCGAAGGGCTAACTATCCGGCCGAGCTTGGCCCTTATTCTTATTGTCAATTTTTGCCGCAAGCATGAACTTGAATCGCGCGCCATAATGACCAAGCAATTTGCTTTCTGGCACGCCAAGCTCATTAGCTTTCGCTGCAACCTGCACTCGAATACTCTTTTCAAGGCCCTCATTTGTTCGCATCATCATAGCGCCGAGGGTCAAGATTGCAGCGTCAAGATCAAGCATTTCACCTGCCGCGCTAAGAACGAAATTTCCAATTGGCACTCTAATTTCTTTGGGTATTTGCACGTTGCCCATCATCTCGTTGGGGCGTGCAGGCTCGGCATGTTGGGTAACCAAGTAGATATCTACTTCGGGCTTCCCAATCGCGGCTCCTTGCAAAAAATATGACACGCTACCAAACAGACTGCGTTGGTTATCTTTCGACGCGACGATATTTGGTATCCGCTGGTCTAAGTGATCCATTCTATTGCGAAGTTCAAATGCAGCTTTTGTCGTTGCCATGAATGAATCAATGTCTTCGCCTTTGAAAGCGAGACTCTTTATCAGTCGATGTATAGAATAAAGTTGATCTACAATTGACCACGAGTGCTGAAACATCGCGATATCAATATGGTTCGAGTCAACTGACTTTTCTTGAATTTCGCTTGCACCCGCTCGAAGCGCTAATTCAACCAATTGCTCGTATGCAGAAGCAATAATTGCGGCACTAACGACCAACGCATCAATTCTAAAACGTTGTGTTTCATCGACAACAAACGGCAGAGCATTAAGAAAAGCACCTCGCGGTAAGGCGACTTGAGTCCTTGCGACACTCAGTGGGTGTTCCCTCGAAAATTGAAGGTGCATTCGCTAAAATCCAACTAGACACAACCAAAGTACATATAGCCCCTACTACCCCAGTTGACCTCTCCCCCTCCTTCTGCCTAAATCACAATTGATTTGTGATATTTGATTATATTCACATTTTATGTGAGTATTATCGCCGCAAGAAGGAAACAGCCCATGTCCGACCGCGAACCCGGCTTTTCGACGCTCTCGATCCACGCAGGCGCGACCCCCGACCCGACCACCGGCGCGCGCGCGACCCCGATCTATCAGACCACCTCGTTCGTCTTCGACGACGTCGAGCACGCGGCCTCCCTCTTCGGCCTGCAAACCTTCGGCAACATCTACACGCGCATCGGCAACCCGACGAATAACGTGCTCGAGGAGCGCGTGGCGGCCCTCGAAGGCGGCACCGGCGCGCTCGGGGTGGCGAGCGGTCACGCCGCGCAGGTGCTCGTCTTTCACGCGCTGATGGAATCCGGCGACGAGATCGTCGCGGCAAAGCGCCTCTATGGCGGCTCGATCAACCAGCTCAGTCATTCCGTGAAGAACTTCGGCTGGAAGGTCGTCTGGGCCGACACCGACAACCTCTCCACCTTCGAGAAGGCGATCACGCCCAAGACCAAAGCGATCTTCATCGAGTCGATCGCAAACCCCGGCGGCATCGTCACCGATATCGAGGGCATCGCAAAAATCGCAAAGAAAGCCGGCGTGCCGCTGGTCGTGGATAACACGCTCGCCACGCCCTACCTGATCCAGCCGTTCAAGCATGGCGCCGATATCGTGATCCACTCGGCGACGAAGTTTCTGGGCGGCCACGGCAATTCGATCGCGGGCGTGATCGTCGATGGCGGCAAGTTCAACTGGATCGGAAACAAGCGCTACCCGATGCTCTCCGCGCCGCGCCCCGAATATAACGGCATCGTGCTCGCCGAAACCTTCGGCAACTTCGCGTTTGCGATTGCCGTGCGCGTGCTCGGCCTGCGCGATCTCGGCCCCGCGCTCTCGCCCTTCAACGCCTTCATGATTGTGACCGGCATCGAGACGCTGCCGCTTCGCATGCAGAAGCATTGCGACAACGCGCAAAAGGTCGCGGAGTGGCTGAGCAAACATCCGAAAGTAAGCTGGGTCAGCTACGCGGGACTCAAGTCCGACAAGTATCACGCGCTCCAGCAGAAATATTCGCCGAAGGGCGCGGGTGCGGTGCTGACGTTCGGGCTGAAGGGCGGCTTCGACGCCGGCGTGAAGCTCGTCTCCTCGGTCGAATTGTTCTCGCATCTCGCGAATATCGGCGACACGCGCTCGCTCATCATTCACCCGGCTTCGACGACGCACAAGCAGCTCACCGACGAGCAGAAGAAAGCCGCTGGCGCGGGCCCGGAGGTCGTGCGTCTTTCAATCGGCATCGAGGATGTCGAAGACATCATCGCCGACCTTGAGCAGGGGTTGAACGCTTAAGTAAGTCTCGCCGCGTGGTAGCTGGCATAAGCCAGCACCACGACGGCGCCGGCCTGATGCGCGAGGCCGAGCGCGAGCGGTACGGCATAGAGCAACGTGAAAATGCCGAGCGCTGCCTGCGCGGTAATCAGCGCGAATAGAATCCACGCCTCTCGCGAGGCCGCATTGCGTATCTCCCAGACCGCATAGCCGAGTGCCGCGAACCACAAGAGATACGCCGTCATCCGGTGATTGAACTGCACCGCCATCACGTTTTCGAAAATATTCCGCCACCACGGATCGAGAATGAAAAGCTGCTCGCGCTTCGGGTGAAACACGCCGTCGATCAAGGGCCAGGTGTTGAAGGTGAGGCCCGCATTCGTCTTCGCGACGATTGCGCCGAGAAATACCTGTATGAGCGAAAGCACGATCAGCGCGATGGCGAACAGCTTCCCTCGCCGTCCCGCGCCTTCACGCTCCGGCAACAGCGTCGTCGCGACCCAGACGAGTGCGACGAAGATCACGCAAGCGAGCGTGAGATGCACCGCGAGCCGGTACTGACTCACATCGGTTCGCACCGAGAGCCCTGACGCCACCATCCACCAGCCGATGAAGCCTTGCAGTCCGCCGAGAAACAGAAGCACCAGAAGCTTGGCGCCGAGCGGGCGGTCGATCTTTCCGCGCCACCAGAAAATGGCCAGCGGTATCGCGAAAGCGAAGCCGACGATGCGGCCCAGAAGCCGGTGCGCCCACTCCCAGAAATAGATGAACTTGAAGCCGGCGAGGCTCATCCCCTTGTTGATCTCAAGGTATTGCGGGATCGCCCGATATTTTTCGAACTCGGCGAGCCACGCCGCGTCGGAGAGCGGCGGTAACACGCCGGTGACCACGTTCCATTCGGTGATGGATAAACCCGAGCCGGTGAGCCTTGTCGCCCCGCCGAGCATGACCATGCCCGCAACGAGCGCTGCCACCACCCAAAGCCAGCGGCGCACATCACGCAAAGGATCGGTGCGCATCAGGTCGGCAATCTGCGGCATCGTAGTCAGCAAATCCGTTTCACAAGGAACCGCGCGAGGTTTATAGAGCGGCACCCTTCCCCGCAACGACCGCAAAGCCGCACCTTTTCCATGCGCCAGAGAAACCGCAAACTGATCGGCACCGTGCTTCTTCTGATCTTCGTGATCTTCTGGGCGCTGTTCGGCATGCTGGTCGCGCAGGGGCGCGTGGTCGAGCTTCCGGGTTACGGCCGCTTCTTCGTTTTCCTTTTTCTGGGACTGGTCTGGGTGCTGCCCGCAGGCCTTCTGATCCGCTGGATGGCGCGGAAAGATTCTTAGCGCGTAATCCCGAAAAGCGGGAACCGGTTTTCGGACAAGATTACGCGCAGATTGAACTAAGCTACGTCGAGGCGCCTGAAGCAATTCGGCAGCGCGAACGGCACCCCCGAGCGCAGCACATCGGCGTAACGGATTTTCTGAAAGTTTCCGTTGAGCGAGACGCGCGGCAGCGCGGTCATATGCTCGCGATGCTCGGGGAAAATCACGCCCGGCCGCGTCGTCAGCGCAAGCTCGTAGCCCGCGTCCTTCGCGAGCGCGAATTCGCGCGCATCCGCAGAAGTCTTGTCGCCGACCGGATAGGCGAAATCGGCGGGCTTCCTGCCGAGCGCCGTTTCGATGGCCGCAGCACTCTGCGTCAATTCCTGTTTGACCGTTTCAGCATCCCACTTCTTCAGCATGTAGTGGTTCACGCTATGCGCGCCGATGGTGATCAGCGGATCGGACGCAAGCGACTTGATCTCGCTCCAGTCCATGCAGAGATCCTTGCAGGGCCCGAGCGGGTCGACGCCGTAGCACGCGCAAAGGTCCTGCACGATGCGGCGCAGGTCGCGCTCTTCCGCAAGCCCGCGTAACTGCCAATAGATCTTTTCGTAGGTGTTCTGCTTCGCACCCGCATTGGCGCAATCGAACCGGCGCTGCCTTCCGCCGATTTCGACCTCGATCCGATCGGTCGCCGCGATCACGCGCTCGAGCGCGATCCACCACAGCAGTCCCGTCTTTTCCGGAAAACTCGACGCGATGAACAGCGCCGCAGCCACGCCATGCTTCCTGAAGATCGGGTAGGCAAATTCGAGGTTGTCGCGATAGCCGTCGTCCAGCGTGAAGCAGACGAAGCGCTTCTCGTAGTCCTGCTCGCGCAGCCTCCGCTTCGCCTCGGCAAGCGAAACGATGTCGATCTTCCTGTAGCGGAAATACTCGATCAGCGTTTCCAGAAAATCCGGTTCGATTTCCAGAAGCGCGTTCGGCTGGAACGCATCGTTCCGCGCAGGCCGCACGTGATGCATGGTAAATATCGTGCCGATCCCGGAGGACAACGGCCCCAGGACCTTCCACGCGCCCGTGAAATAGAGCCCCTCCAGCGCGAGGCGAATACCAGCAGTCCGCAAATTCATCGTTCCATCAATGGCTTGGATGACCCAGAATTTCTACCAATCTGCCAACGGATTATTGAGATTTCTTTGACAGTCTCCGCCTGCCCAAGGGGATTCCGGGAAAAGGCGTAAGAAGCGTGCTCCAGCGCGTCGAGGTCGGTTCGTCACAGGTTGCAGCCGTGTCCGCGCACGCAAGGGCGTTTGCGCGCCTTGCAGTCTATCGCGATCTGGCTTCCGCAGAAGCCATCTGGCGCGCGTTCGAACAGCATGCCGATCTTACCCCCTATCAGCGCTTCGACTTTCTTAGTCTCTGGCACGAGCATATCGGTGCGAAACAGGGCGTGACGCCGCTGATCGCCGTTGCGTATGACGCCGGTGGCGAACCGCTGGCTTTGCTTCCGCTCGGCAAGTTCTCGCGCGGGCCTTTCGCCGTCGCCTGCTATCTCGCGGGCAAGCATGCGAACTACAATTTCGGAATCTGGCGCAGGAATCACGCTTTCACGCATGATTTCGTCATGCAGATGTTCGAAGCGCTCGCCGCAGCCGAGCCCGATCTCGTTGCGATCGAACTGCACAATCAGCCCTACTCCTGGCATGGCACGGAAAATCCGCTGCTCGCGTTTCCCCATCAGCCTTCGCCTTCGACCGGCTATCGCCTGAAGCTCGGCGAAAACGGCGAGGCGGTCCTGAAGCGCCAGCTCACTTCGAGTTACCGCGGTCGCATCCGCGGCAAGGAAAAGAAACTCGCGGCCCTTCCCGGCTATCGCTACTTCGTCGCGCAGACGCCCGAAGAGGTCTCGCGCTGCATGGATGCCTTCTTCGCGCAGAAGCGTGAATACATGCAGACCCTGAAGATTCCGAACCCGTTCGATGAGCCCGAGGTCGAAGCCTTCCTGCGCGCCGCCGCGCAATCGCGCGTGCTCGAAATTCATGCGCTCGAATGCGAGCGCGAAGTGCTGGCACTCTATGCAGCCGTCACGGACGGACGGCGCCTCTCGACAATGATCAGTTCCTATACCGCGAGCGAAAACGCGCGCTGGAGCCCCGGCATCATCACGCTGTCGCATGCCGTCGCGAACGCGGCGGATCGCGGCTTCGAGATCATGGATCTCGGTGTCGGCGAAGCGGAATACAAGCTCGTCTATTGCGACGAAAAGGAAAAGCTGTTCGACAGCTTCCTGCCGCTATCGCGCGCCGGACACGCAATCGTTCCGCTCCTGCGTGCGCAGGCAAACCTCAAGCGCTTCGTGAAGTCGTCTCCCGCCCTCTGGCGCGCGGCTAGGACAGTACGCGGGCTGCTGCCGCGCTAGGCTGCCGCCGCCGCTTCCGGCTCGCGCGCAGGCGCTGGCGCGGGGCTCTCGGGTGCCACCGCAACCACAGCGATATTCGGAAAGCCCATGCCGCGCAGCGTATCGGCTGCGGCAACACCCGCAGGCGTATTGCTCTCCAGCGCAACGACGACGGTGCCGCGCGCGAAACGGCCAAGCCGGGACGCGAAGGAATAGCGAAGCAGGCTCGGCGTCGTGACGATCACATGGTCGTAGCTCTGCGCAACCGCGCCGAGCACGATCGCAAGACGCTCCGCAGACAGGATCGCGGCGATATCGGGCATCAGCCGCCCGATGCCGAGCACATGCGCGCGCGACGCGGGATCGCGCTCGATCGCATCCGCAAAAGACACCTTGCCGAGCAGAAGATCGCCGATACCGCTGTGTACGCCTGCTTTCCGGCTGATCGCGGTTTCCGCGTCCAGATCGACGAACAGCGCGCGCGCTCCGCCCTCCGCGAGTTCCCTCGTAAGATCGAACGCGAGTTCCGAAGAGGGCTCGCCCCCCGCCCGGGTCACGATCACGATGCCGCGTCCCATGTTGCGCACCTGCACCGCAAGCGGGCCGGTTCGGAGGCTTTCAGAAAATTCAGGCTGCTTCTCGGGTTTCGCCTTGGGGGCTTCCGGCGCGACGGGAATTTCTTCTTCGACGGCCTGCATGGTTTCGGTCGCGCGGTAGACATCGCCGCGCAACAGTTCCGCGGTCGCGAGGAAACCGATCATCGCGATCAGCGCGCCGAAGGTCACGATGAAGACGATGGGCAGCTTCTTCGGAAAGTGCACCTTGGTCGAGGCGATGGCACGCGAAATGATGCGAGCATCAGCCTGCACGGCCTCCGGCGTCTCGCGCGCGAGCGTGTCGCGGTAGCGGGAGAGATAGGTCTCCAGAAGATCGCGCTGCGACTTGGCATCGCGTTCCAGCGAGCGCAACTGCACGTCCTGCGAGTTCAGCGCGCCGGACATTTTTTTCTGCTGGTTCAATGCGTTCAGGATCGCGTCGGCCTGCGCGGTGGCAAGACGCGCGTCGTTCTCGAAGCTGCGCGCGAGCTTGTCTGCGGCAAGCCGCGTCTGCGCTTCGAGGTCCGCGATCTGCGCACGCAACTCTTTGATGCGCGGGTGCTGCTCCAGCAGCGTGGAAGATTGCTCCGCAAGCTGCGCGCGCAGCGTGACGCGCTGCTCGTTCAGGCGCCGGATCAGTTCGGAGTTCAGAACGTCGCTGGTCTCGAGCGGTCTTCCGCTGCTGAGGATGTCGCGGATCAGCCGCGCTTTCGTTTCCGCATCCGCCTTCTTGGTGCGCGCCGCCGCAAGCTGCGTATTCAGGTCGCCGAGCGACATCGCGCTCAGCGTATTGTTGTTCGGGCCCACGTAGAGGTTTGACTTCACGCGGAACTCTTCGACCTTCGACTCCGCTTCGGCCACGCGCGTACGAAGCCGCTCGATCTCGCCGGAGAGCCACTGCCCCGCCTGCTTGATCGCGTCCTGCTTGGCCTGCTGCTGTAGCTTGATATAGCCCTCGGCGATCGCGTTCGCGACGCGGGCGGCAAACTGCGCGTCCTGCGACTGGAATTCGATGGAGATCACGCGCGATTTGTCGACCTGATAGACCGAGAGCCGCTCGAAATAGCGCTCGAGCAGCCGGTCCTCGTCGCTCTGGACCGGGCTGCGGCGCGAAAGACCGAAGACGCCGAGCAAGCTATCGGCCACCGATCCGCCGGCATCCGGATTGAATTCAGGCCGTTCCGCGAATTTCAGATCCCTGATGATCGTGCGAGCGAGATCGCGCGAGAGCGCAAGCTGCACCTGGCTCTGCACCGCTTCGGCATCGAGCAGCGTACGGTCGCGCTCGACCTCGCCGCGTTCGCCCTGCGGCTTGTTGTAGGCCGTCTCGCGATTCTCGATCAGGATGCGGGCTTCGGATTTGTAGCGCGGCGTAATCATGTTGACCGCGAGGAAGCTCAGGACCGCCGCCAGCACGGTGACAGTCAGGATCGCGAACTTGCGGCCCCAGAGCGCGCGGCCGAGGGCGGCCAGATCCAGTTCGGATTCGGGGCGTGCGGATATCGAATCGGCCTGACTGGAGGGGGGCTTGCGGCGCATCTGACTTCAACGACTCCCACGCAACTGCTGCCGGCATAAGAAATCATTAGGGTTGCCATCGGGTTAAGGCGCGCCGCGGGAGGGTCCGAGTCAGATTCCGTTAACCATGTCCCGGTAAGACTTTGGCAACCTAGAAAGCCCCTGTCCGCGCATGTATTTCCGCCCGGCCATACTCCTCGTCCTGTCGCTGGCGCTCTCAGCCTGTGCGAGCGGCGGGCAGCGCTACGCCGGGCCGCCGGATGCATCGTTCGAAGCCCCCTACACGCTCGACGGCGGCGACAAGCTGCGCGTGACCGTATTCGGCCAGGAAGGACTCACGAACTCCTACGCAGTCGATGGCGCAGGTAACATCTCGATGCCCCTGATCGGCCGGGTCGGCGCACGCGGACTGACGACGGCGCAGATCGCGGCCAGCATCGCAGACAGGCTCCGCAACGGCTACGTGCGCGAGCCACATGTCGCCGTCGAAGTCGAAGCCTATCGTCCGTTTTTCATCCTCGGCGAAGTAACGGCGGCGGGCCAGTACGCCTACGTAAACAACATGACCGTCGAAACCGCAGTCGCGATTGCAGGCGGCTTCACACCGCGCGCCAATCGCGCGAATTTCACGATCGTCCGCACTGTAAACGGCGTTCCCTCGAGCGCGACGGTCCCGCAGTATTTCAGCGTCAAGCCGGGTGACACGATCACCATCCACGAGCGCTGGTTCTGAGCAGCGAGCCGCCCTTGGCGCCGCTTCGCATCCTCCACGTACTGCGCGCCCCGGTAGGCGGTCTCTTCCGCCACGTCTACGATCTCGCGCTCGAACAGACCGCACGCGGCCATGCGGTCGGGATCATCGCCGACAAATCCACCGGCGGCGAAAATGCCGAACGCGCGCTCGACGCGCTTGCGCGGAAACTCCCGCTTGGCGTTTCTCGCATACCCATGAGCCGTCACGCGGGATGGAGCGACATCGCGGCCGTCCGCTACGTCACGACCCATGCAAGGCAATTGAAGATCGATGTCGTGCACGGTCACGGCGCCAAGGGCGGCGCTTTCGCGCGGCTCGGCGCTGGCAAGGCGCTCCGCGTGTACACGCCGCATGGCGGCAGCCTGCACTACTCGCGCGCGAACCCGGTCGGCTTTGCCTATCTCGCTGTCGAAAAACTGCTTCTGAAAAAAACGGATCTCGCGCTTTTCGAGAGCACTTACGCAAAGAACGTATTCGAACGGAAGATCGGCTCACCTTCGGGGATTGTCGAAGTCGTCCACAACGGCGTGCGGCCCGAAGAGTTCGAGCCGGTCGCAACCGAGCCGGGCGCGGCGGACATCCTCTTCGTCGGCGAGCTTCGCAGGCTCAAAGGCGTTGATGTGCTGATCGAAGCATTGGCTCGCCTGAAATCGGATGGCAGGACGCTTCGCGCCGTCATCGTCGGCGATGGCCCGGATCGCGAAGCGTTCGAAACGCTCGCGAAATCGCGCGGTCTCGCCGCCGAGATCGCGTTTGCAGGCGCGATGCCTGCGCGCAGCGCCTTCGCGAAGGGACGCCTGCTCGCCGTGCCGTCGCGTGCGGAGTCGCTGCCCTACATCGTGCTGGAAGGCATCGCCGCCGGCATGCCCGTCATCGCAACAAACGTCGGCGGCATTCCGGAAATCTTCGGCCCCGATGCAGGTGCCCTGCTTCCGCCCGGCGATGTTGCGGCGCTCGCTTCCGCGATCCGGACGAGGCTCGATCATCCGGACGGCGGCGAAACTTCGCGTCTTCGCACCCGGGTTTCCGGATTGTTTACCGTACCGGCCATGACCGCCGGTATTCTCGGGGCTTACGAGCAGGCACTCCTGCGCCGTAACCCCTGACTGTCCGCATCAGCATTAAGCCTTCCGAGACGGATTTTCTCTAGTTTTCCTCTGACTTTAGGCGGTTCGGGGACCGCCCGGATTTGACCGTCGGGGAAGCAATGATCGGGGCCGGCCACAAGAACGGGAACGCAAAAGCGTCCGAACGCGCAGCGAGCGCGATTGCTGCCGCGCAGGTGCAGAACGCCCCGCGCGAACTCAGTCCGCTTGCGAAGATGATCGCAAGCGAACCCGCGCCGCCGGCGATGTCCGCGGTCGTGCTCGGCGGCGCCATTCGCATTGCCGAGTTTGTCCTGCTCGTTCTGACCGGTGCTGCGATCTATCTCGGCTACGTCTATCCGAGTGAAGATTTCATCTGGCCGTATTTCGTCGCGACCTTCGGCGCTGCCGCCGGAGCCATGGTCGCGTTTCATGTCGCCGACATCTACGACGCAGCCGCGTTGCGTCGCCCGATTTCGTCGCTTGCGCGCCTGACGCTCGCGTGGACCGCGATCTTCCTGCTCGCTTTCGCGTTGCAGTTCTTCTTCCGCCTCGAAGGAATGTACTCCCGCGTCTGGACCGCAAGCTGGTACTTCACCGGGCTTGCCGTGTTGTTCGCCTTCCGGCTGCTGATCGGCGCGAAAGTGCGGCAATGGACGCGCGAAGGCCGTCTCGTCCGCCGCACCGTGATCGTGGGCGGCGCCGCGCCGGGCGAAGCGCTGATCCAGGCGCTGGAAGCGCAGGAAGACTCCGACCTCGACATTCGCGGCGTGTTCGACGACCGCGGCGACGACCGCTCCGCGCCGATGATCGCGGGCAAGCCGAAACTCGGCACGGTGGACGATCTCGTCGAATTCGCGCGGCGCACGCGCATCGATCTCCTGCTCGTGTCATTGCCGATCACGGCCGAAAGCCGCGTGTTGCAGATGTTGCGCAAGCTCTGGGTGCTGCCGGTCGATATCCGTCTTGCCGCGCACACCAGCACGCTGCGCTTCCGCCCGCGCGCCTATTCCTACATCGGCAACGTGCCGGTGCTCGACATCTACGACCGGCCGATCGCGGACTGGAACTTCGTGCTGAAAGGCCTGTTCGACCGCGTGGTAGGCGCCCTGATGCTGATCGCGCTTTCGCCCGTGATGGCGCTCACGGCGCTCGCGGTGAAACTCGACAGCAAAGGCCCGGCGTTCTTCAGGCAGAAGCGCTACGGCTTCAACAACGAGCTGATCGAAGTCTACAAATTCCGCTCGATGTACACCGACATGAGCGACGCCTCCGCGGCGAAGCTCGTGACGAAAGACGACCCGCGCGTGACCCGCGTCGGCCGCTTCATCCGCAAGACCTCGCTCGACGAACTGCCCCAGCTCGTCAATGTAGTCTTCAAGGGCAATCTCTCGCTGGTCGGCCCGCGCCCGCATGCGGTACACGCCAAGGCGCAGAACCGGCTCTATGACGAAGTCGTCGACGGCTACTTCGCGCGCCACCGCGTGAAGCCGGGCATCACCGGCTGGGCGCAGGTGAACGGCTGGCGCGGCGAAACCGACACGCAGGAAAAGATCCAGCGCCGCGTCGAGCACGATCTCTACTACATCGAGAACTGGTCGGTGTTCTTCGACCTCTACATTCTCGCGAAGACCCCGATCTCGCTGCTTAAAACCGAGAACGCCTACTGATGACGGCCGCGGCGGCTGCATCCTCCGACTATGTGATCTCGCCGGCGCGCACGGTCGAAAAGCTGCGCCATCTGATGCTCTGGCTCACCGGGCTCTCCGGCGCCTTCGTCTTCACAGAGCCATCGCCCTACGAAATCTTCGCGTCGGCTGCGATCTTCGTCTTCTTCGCAAGCGGGCTCGCGCTCAGGCGCGGACACATTCCGCTACTCGCGATCCTCGTCGTCTATTGCTTCGGGCTCACGATCGCGGTCATTCCGGTGGTGAGCGAAAACAAGACGGCGCTGTGGGTGGCGGTATCCTGGTTTCTGGCCGCGACCACGCTGTTCTTCGCCTGCGTGATCGCGGAAGACACCGGACGCCGTCTCGATTTTCTCCTGCGCGGCTACATGACCGCCGCGATCATCGTTTCGCTGATCGCCATTCTCGCCTACTTCCGCGCGCTGCCGGGCGCGGATGCGTTCCTGCTCTATGGCCGCGCGAAAGCGACCTTCAACGATCCCAACGTGCTCGGACCCTTTCTGGTCCTGCCCGCACTGCTTGCGATCCGCCGCGCGCTGAGTTTCCGCCTGAAGGATCTCGTGATCGGCGGCACACAAGTCTCGCTGATCGCGGTCGCGGTCCTGCTTTCCTTCTCGCGCGGCGCATGGGGTCACTTCGCGGTGTCAGCGGTGATTTTCGTCGGTCTGCTGTTTGTCGTGAGCAACGATCCGCGCGAGCGCACCCGCATCGTAGTGGCAACGCTCGCGGGCCTGATCGCACTGGGTCTGCTGCTGGTCGCGCTGCTCTCGATGCAGGGCGTCGGCACGCTGTTCTCGGAGCGCGCGACGTTCGACCAGAGTTACGACATGGGTCAGCTCGGCCGCTTCGGCCGCCATGCGCTCGGCTTCCTGCTCGCGCTCGATACGCCGTGGGGCCTCGGGCCCTTCCAGTTCGCGAAAATCTTTCCCGAGGACCCGCACAACGTCTATCTCAACGCCTTCATGACCGGCGGCTGGACGAGCGGCCTCACCTACATCCTGTTCGTCGCGATGACGCTGTGGGCCGGCATCAAGGGCGCGCTCCGCGCCACGCCCTGGCGGCCGGTGCTGCTCGCGGTCTGGGCCACCTTCGTTGCGGTCGCAGCCGAAGGCGCGATCATCGACACCGACCACTGGCGGCATTTCTGGCTGCTCGCGGGTCTCCTGTGGGGCGGCGCCATCGCCGCGAGCCGCTATCACCCGGAAGCTGCGCGGCGTCCCGCGGCAAAAGAACCGCAAGCAATTTCAGAACCCTCGTTGCAGCGCGAGAGGCGGATCACTATAGTCCGCGCCCTGTCGGAGCGTGGCGCAGCCCGGTTAGCGCACTAGTCTGGGGGACTAGGGGTCGTGGGTTCAAATCCCGCCGCTCCGACCATTTCTTTTCAGCGCCGATAGGTCGCGGTGCATCACCCGCGCGAGCCGCTACAAAGAGGTGATGACAGAGAACGCGCGCCGTGGGCGAATAAACTCCACTCTTCGACGCTTCCTCGACAACGAAGCATCCGGCGGCATCCTCCTGATGGCGGTCGCAGCACTTGCGATCGTGGTCGCAAACTCCCCGCTCGCTCCGCACTATTTCTCTGCGCTGAAATCCTATCTCGGCCCTCTCAGCGTGTTGCACTGGATCAACGACGCGCTGATGGCGGTGTTCTTCCTGCTGGTCGGGCTCGAGATCAAACGCGAGATGATGGACGGCCAGCTATCGACCTGGAGCCGCCGCGTGCTTCCGGGCTTCGCAGCGCTTGGCGGAATGGTGGGGCCCGCGCTCGTTTATTTCGCGTTCAACAGCAGCGACCCCGTTGCGCTGCGCGGCTGGGCCATTCCGGCGGCGACCGATATCGCCTTTGCGCTCGGTGTGTTGTCGCTCCTGGGCCCGCGCGCACCCGCGTCGCTGAAAGTGTTTCTCGCGGCACTCGCGATTATCGACGACTTGGGCGCCGTCGTCATCATCGCGCTCTTTTACACCGCAGAACTGGCCTTCCTCTATCTCGCGGCCTCCGCCGCGATCGTCGCGATGCTGTACGTCCTGCATCGGCGGAAGGTGAACAGTCTCGTTCCTTACCTTGTGCTCGGCCTGCTGCTCTGGTTCTGCATTCTGAAATCAGGCGTGCACGCGACACTCGCAGGCGTGATCCTCGCGATGTTCATTCCGATCCGCCTGACGCCCGCGAAGCCCGAGGCATCAGACGCAGCATCGCCGCTGCACCGCCTCGAACACAAACTGCACATCCCGGTCGCATTCTTCGTGGTGCCGGTATTCGGCTTTGCGAATGCCGGCGTTTCCTTCGCCGGCGCATCGCTCGCGCTGTTCAAGGACCCGCTCATTCTCGGCATCGCGCTCGGGCTTGTGCTCGGCAAGGTCGTGGGCATTCTCGGAACGGTCTGGCTGCTCGTGAAAATGGATTGGGCCGACCTGCCGGTGGCTGCGAGCAAGCAGCAGATCTTCGGCGTGTCCCTGCTCTGCGGCATCGGCTTCACGATGAGCCTTTTCATCGCGTTGCTCGCCTTCGGCGATCCCGCGTTCCAGGACCGCGCCAAGTTCGGCATTCTCGGAGGCTCGCTGGTCGCTGGCGTGCTCGGCTATCTCGTGCTGCGCTTTGCGAAGAACGAGAGCCCGGCCGAGTCTTCCGCCGCTACGTTTCGATAACGAAACCCAGAACTTCGCTGAGCAGCTTCTCCCATGCCGGATCGCCCGGCAGCGGCACATGGTTTTCCGTCTCTAGCGTCACGAATTTCGCACCGGGAATGGCCGCTGCGATCGCGCGGCCCTGCGCGTAAGGCACGACATTGTCCTGCCGCGCATGGATCACGAGGGTAGGCACCTGTACCTTTGAGAGCATATCGCCGACATCGATATCGTCGCAGGCCACCCGCAGCCGCGCGGCAAGCTCGCCGGTAGTCGCCATGCGCTGCATCTCGGAAAACCATCTGATCTGCTCGGCGGTGCCGTTCGGCAGATAGATCGAGCTGAACGCGCGCATGAAGGCGGAGCCTTCCGAACCCCAGCCCTGCCGCATCAGCGCGAGCAGCGCCTGCCCTTTCTCGCGGTCGCTCGCGTCTCCGCTTTTATTTCGTCCCCGCGCATAGCCGCCATAAAGAACGAGCTTCGAGACCCGCTCGGGATGTTCGACCGCATAGGCGATGGCCGCGGCAACGCCCTGCGACAGGCCGAGCAACGCAAACCGCTCGCTTTCGATGGTGCCTGCCACGGCATAGAGGTCGCGCATGAAGCCGCCGAACGAGATGTCCTCGACCTCGCGGTCGGCGAGCCCGCTGCCGCGGCCGTCATAGCGCACGAGGCAAAGCCGTTCCGCGAGACGCGAGAACAGCGGCGACCAGATCGGACTCTGCCAGTCGAATTCGAGATGGTTGAGCCAGTTCGCGGTTTTCAACAGCACGGGGCCCTGCCCGGAACGTCCGATCGCGAGATTCACGCCGTCGGAAGCGCTGACAAACGTAATGTCCTGCTGCTTTGCCCTGACGGGCGAGCCGCCTGCCTGCGCGGCGTCACCATTCTCGCGAACGTCGCCGACGAAACGGATGCCCTTGCGCGCGATCGTCTTGATGAGGCGCTGGTCCGTGCCGTTGTCGCCGATGGCGGCACGTGCCGCGTTGATGCGCGAGGCCATCGCCGATTCCGAAACGATGCGCCCCTTCCAGATATGCTCGATCAGGTCGTCGCGGCTCACGACCTCGTCGCGGCGGCGGATCAGGAATTCGAGCAGATCGAACACCTGCGGCTCGGCCGGAACCTCGGTCTGCCCATCGCGCAGTTCCCGCCGGGCGGTATCGAGCGTAAAATTACCGAATTGAAACAACACGCTAGCGCCGCCCTCCGGCTACGAGAAGATTCAAGCGAATCCCAAGGAAAAGGCAAGGTAACCTGAAAGCCCGCGATCAAGTCCGCTGGCAGTTTCGTCTCATCAAAACCGATGGAGACGGCCATGCAAATCCAGACTTTCGAGCCCAAGCGTACCCCGGAAGGCGCGCTCGACGTTCGTCACTATGCGCACGAAGCCCTTGCGGAACGCCGCGAAGCCAGAACCTCCGCGATGCGCGCAGCCGGCCGCATTTCCAAACGTATCGTTATCGCTGCCGCAGGCTTCCTCATGTTCTGGAACATCCCGGCGATGGGCGGCGGCGGCTCCAAGGAAATGCCCTACCGCTGAGAGGCGAAAATATTCCGGCGCGTGGAGGCACCGGAGCGTAGTTTTCCAAAGCGCGATGGTGCACAACTGGGGGCGAGCCAACCACTCGCCCGCTATTTTTATGTACGCCCTGTTCGCAGCTTTCCTGTTCGTTCTGGCGTTCTTTCCCGCGCAGGTCTCCGCCCAGCGCGGCGGCGAGATCACGGTCACGATTTCACCGGGACCGGAAATCAAGGCCGAGCTTCCCTATTACACCGCGAGCGGCGACCTCCGCCTGCACTTCAACAACACGACATCCCGCCACGCCAAAATTTTGTCGATGGAGCTTTTGTTCGCCGACCTCCTGGAACGCAGGACGAATTGCGAGAACTTCTTCGGCAACACCATCGGAGCGGTTGCCCGAAAATACGATCTGGCGAATTTCGATGTCCCGTCCGCGAAACAGGTTGCCACGGCCACGAAGATGCTGCCCTTCGACGGACACATCGATAACAGCCGCGTCGAGCCCGCATTTCACGACGAGCGTGCGAAACGCTACGGCTTCATCGCCTGCTACAAATTCGTGTTCGAGAACGACGGATTGCAGATGGAAGTCTACCAGCTCGCCGGCCGCTGGACCTTCGACCGCAAGACCGGAAAGCTGCTCTCGAAGAAAATCGAACCGAAGGCGGAACTACTGCCGCGCTAGGCGCCGCCCTTCCTGCTCGCATCCAGCATCCGCTTGCACTCGCCCAATTCATAGAGCGTCGCTTTGAGCAAACGCACGGCTTCAGCAGGCAGCTGCATGCTTCCCGGCGTTTCCTGCATCGGCGCACGCGGCGCGGGAGCACGCACCTGCGGCTCGGAAACGCGCGGCTCGTAGCGCTCCTCCTGCGGCGGGCGCATCTGCACGCGCGGCTCGTCGCGGGCCGGAGCAGGCGCGAACTTGCGAAACGGAATGGCAGGACCTTCGTCTTCGTAGTCGTGATGCGCCGGTGGAACCTGCCGCGGCATATCGGAGATCCGCGGCTCCGGCGTGCGCGGCATTTCCGGTTCTTGGCGAATATCCTGGCGCGGACGCGGCGGAACGAAGTTCACCGTGCCGCTGCGTGCGCCCGCCGAGATGCTCATGTTCTCGGCGTCGGCTTCGAGCGCTTCCTGATTGAAGTCGATGTCGCGCAGCCGCGCCGGGTCCGTCTCCGCCGAGCGGCCGACGGTCTGCACGTAGCGCAGGCCCTGATCCTTCAGTATCTGCTGCACGCCGCGGATCGTGTAGCCCTCGCCGTAGAGAAGATGCCGGATGCCGCGCAGCAGCTCGACGTCGTCGGGACGATAGTAGCGGCGTCCGCCGCCGCGCTTCATCGGTTTGATCTGCGCGAAGCGCGTTTCCCAGAAGCGCAGGACATGCTGCGGCAAGTCGAGGTCGTCGGCGACCTCGCTGATCGTCCGGAAAGCGTCAGGACCCTTTTCCACTTACGCAGCCTCTTTGAAGGCGTTCAGCGGCTATTCCCGTCGACGTGCCGCCCGTTGATTCGCTGCTTGAGAATATTCGATGGTTTGAAAACCATCACCCTGCGCGGCTCGATGGGAACTTCTTCTCCCGTCTTCGGATTGCGACCGACGCGCTCGCCCTTCTGGCGAACGATGAAGGAACCGAAAGAAGAGAGCTTCACGTTCTCGCCGCGGGCGAGAGAGTCGGCAAGTTCCGTGAGAACGAGTTCGACGAGCGCCGCCGACTCGGTACGCGAGAGGCCGACCTTCTGATAGACAACTTCACTCAGGTCAGCGCGCGTGATGGTCTTCCCGCTCATGGCCGCCCCCGCGGTGCAAACTTCTATCGTACTGATAATGCGACGTTATTTGCGGCTGCGTGCCGGGTCAACAGCTTTGGAATAATTCTGTCACGCGCCCGCGGGACCGTATCACCAGCGCAACAGCGCAGAACCCCACGTGAAGCCGCCGCCCATGGCTTCCAATAGAACAAGATCGCCTTTCTTTATCCTACCGTCGTTAACGGCAACGGAAAGTGCGAGCGGAATCGACGCCGCGGATGTATTTCCGTGCTTGTCGACCGTCACGACAACCTTATTCGGTGCAATTTTAAGTTTTTTCGCGCTGCCGTCGATAATACGAAGGTTAGCCTGATGCGGCACGAACCAGTCGATGTCTTCCGAAGAGTACCCGGTCGCGGCATAGGCATCCTCGATCACGTCGGTGATCATCCCGACCGCGTGGCGGAAGACTTCCTTGCCTTCCATCCGCAAGTGACCGACCGTTCCCGTCGAGCCAGGCCCGCCATCGACGAAAAGCTTTTCCCTGTGCCGTCCGTCCGAGCGTAATTTCGAAACCAGAATGCCGCGATCGTCACGGGTTCCCGGCTGCTCGCTGCGCTCCAGCACGACCGCACCGGCGCCGTCGCCGAACAGAACACAGGTCGTCCGGTCTTCCCAGTCAAGCAGGCGCGAGAAGGTTTCCGCGCCGATCACGAGCGCGCGCTCGAAATCGCCGGAACGGAGGTATTTATCCGCCGTCGAAATCGCGAAAACGAAGCCCGAGCACACCGCCTGAAGATCGAAGGCGGCGCCGCGCGTAATTCCGAGTGCCGCCTGAACGGTGGTGGCGGTCGCAGGAAAGGTCAGATCGGGCGTCGAAGTCGCAAGCACGATGAGATCGATGTCGGCTGCGGTCAGGCCCGCGTTCGCGAGTGCGGCCTTCGCTGCCGCGATTGCGAGATCGGAGGTCTTCTCATCCTTCGCTGCGACGTGGCGTTCGCGAATGCCCGTGCGCTGCACAATCCATTCGTCCGACGTATCGACCATCGTCGCCAGTTCGGCGTTGGTCAGCGTGCGGGCCGGGAGATAGGAACCCACCCCCCGCACGACCGAGCGGTAAACTGTCACTGCTGCATTTCCTCGGCCGGTTCCGGCACCGCGGGCGTTTCCCGCCGCAGGCCGTCGGCAATTCCCTTCAATAGATCGTGGCGGACGACGTCGTAGCCGATTTCGATGGCGGAAGCGAAGCCTTCCGCATCGGTTCCGCCATGGCTTTTTACGACGAGCCCGTTCAAGCCGAGAAACAGCCCGCCGTTCACCTTCCGCGGGTCCATCTTCTCGCGCAGCACCCGGAACGCCCCCCGCGCGAACAGGTAGCCGATCTTGGCGCTGAGTGTGCGGCTCATGGCGGAGCGCAGATATTCGCCGATCTGGCGGGCTGTGCCTTCCGCCGTCTTCAGCGCGATGTTGCCAGTGAAGCCTTCGGTGACGATGACATCCACGGTGCCCTTGGAAATGTCGTCGCCTTCGACGAAGCCGCGATAATCCAGCGTTGAGGCGTTCATATCGCGCAGGATCTGGCCGGCCTCGCGCACTTCCTCGACGCCCTTCATCTCTTCGACACCGACATTCAAGAGCCCCACCGTCGGGCGGTCGAGATCGAACACGACGCGGGCCATCGCGGCACCCATCACGGCGTTGTCCACGAGCTGCTTCGCATCGGAGCCGATCGAAGCGCCGACATCGAGCACGACGCTTTCACCCCGGAGCGTCGGCCAGATCGCTGCGATTGCAGGCCGGTCGATGCCGGAAAGCGGCTTCAGGCAGAACAGGCTCATGGCCATCAGCGCGCCGGTGTTACCCGCCGAAATTGCCACGTCGGCTTCGCCCTTCTTCACGGCTTCGATCGCAAGCCACATCGAGGAAACCTTGCGGCCCTTGCGCAGCGCCTGGCTCGGTTTGTCGTCCATGCGGACGGCAACGTCGGTGTGAATAACCTTGGCGGTCTTCAGCCGGTTCTGTTTGGCGAGGACCGGCGCAATCTGCTTCTCGTCGCCGAACAGGAGATACTCGGTATCGGGCCTGCGCACGGCAGCGATTTCCGCGCCCGGCACGATCACGGCGGGGCCGTGATCGCCTCCCATGACGTCGATCGCGATGCGAACCGTTCTGGACATGCGGAATGGCAGCAGGCTGTCGGGCTTCAGCCGAATGATTGAGGATGCCCGGCCCCGCTCCGGCGCTGACCGACAATAGCGGTTCGGCATCGCGGTTCAACCGGGGACCTATAAAATATGTTATTTCAACAGCTTAATATTACTTCTTGATCTTGTTTTTAAGCGCCGAAAGCCCCTCGAACGGGCTGGGCTTCGGCTCGTCCGGCAGCTCCTCCGCTTGCGGCGCTTCGAACGCAACCCCGGGCTTTCGAGGATAAGGATCGACGGCGAGGATCAGGAACTCGGTCGCAAGCGCCCCGAGATCGATCTTCCCGTCGATGATCGGGTCCGGGAGATCCTCGATCTCCTCTTCGTCGTCGGTCTCGGCCTTGCTTTCGGGATCGGCCGCGAAGTCCACCGAGAAGTTTTCGGCGACAGGGTTGTCGAACTCCTCGAGGCTGACGACGCAGTTCTGCCGGACCACGCCTTCGAGCTTGCCCGACACGTCGGCGCCATCGTCGCCCACCGGCCTGACCTCAAGCGCGACTTTCAAAGACTTCACGGACAATACGCCGGCGGCATCCGCAAGCCGCTTGCGCGCCGCCTCGTCGGGCACGAGTTCGAACGACTTTCCCTCCGGCGGCACCGAAGCGAGTTCGATCTCATAGGACCACGGCAGATCATCCTGCATCGGCGTTCACTCCCCCAGGTACGGAAAATTCCACGCGGCCTTCCAGAAACTGCTCGAGAGGCTGAAGGCCGAGAACGCCCGCCGTTTCGATTGCGTAGGCAGCAAGCGGCGCGGCATTCTTGACGTCTTCCGTTCCGAGAATATTGCGGGCGATGGCGGCCGAAAGAGCGGCCTCGTCGGCACCCGCAATCGCGGGCGCATAACTCGCAGCACGGCCGAGATAGGCCTCGGCCAGCGTACGCATTTTCTTCGGCACCGCGAGGTCGCCGATCCCGATCTCGCGCAAGCTCGCGTCCATGTCCTCGAAGAAGCGGTCCAGAAGCTCCTGTCCCAGCGCAGCACCCGCCTCACCTGCCCGCACGAGCCGCTCGTTCACGAGATGCATGTGCAGCACCAGGAAATCGAAGCGCCCTTCCACCGTATCGGGCACGCCCAGATCCCGGTAGAAAACGGGCGCGCGGGCCTGCGCCACGATGGCGCCATAGAGGCGTTCGATGGTCTTTCGGCGTCCGGAATCGGTTTTCTTGAACCAGAACATGCTCGGTTGCGGGGGTAATTTGCGTTTCGTAGCCGCGCGAGGTAGTCGCGGGGTCGCGACAAGTCAATCCGGCAATTAACCATTATGCGTTTACGAGTGCTGCAACCCACCGCGATCCGCCGCGCCCCTGCGCTTGCGGCGCTCATTTCTTCGCTCGCGGTCGCCGCGTGCGGCAGCATGCCCGTGAACAGCTTCACGCAGACGCTCCACCGCGGCTATGTGCTCGACGAGCAGGCTTTGCAGCAGGTTCCGATCGGATCGAGCCAGGAGCAGGTGCTGCTCGTGCTCGGCACGCCCTCGACGGTCGCCACCCTTTCGGGCGAAGCGTTCTACTACATCTCGCAGAAAGCCCGGCAGACCGCGTTCCTCAAGCCCGAACTCGTCGATCAGCGCGTGCTCGTCGTCTATTTCAGCGCAGACCGCCGCGTGATCCGTATCGCGAATTACGGCATGCAGGACGGCAAGGTGTTCGACTTCATCGGCCGCACGACAGTCGCCGGCGGCTCCGATATCAGCATGGTCGGCAACATGCTGAAGAACATGGGCAACCTCAATCCGTTCGGCGTCGGCCGCGACTAAGCGGCAGGCCCGCACCAAAAAGCAAAAGCCCGCGAGGATCGCTCCCCGCGGGCTTTTTTGTTTTTAAACGCCTCGCTTAGTGCGCCAAGATCGCGAGCAGCAACAGCGCCACGATGTTCGTGATCTTGATCATCGGGTTCACCGCCGGGCCGGCCGTATCCTTGTAGGGATCGCCGACCGTGTCGCCGGTGACAGACGCCTTGTGCGGCTCGGAACCCTTGCCGCCGAAGTTGCCGTCTTCGATGTACTTCTTCGCGTTGTCCCACGCGCCGCCGCCCGAGGTCATCGAGATCGCGACGAAGAGACCCGTTACGATGACGCCGAGGAGCATGGCACCGAGCGCAGAGAAGCCCGCAGCTTTGCCAGCCACGCCGCCGCCCGCGATGAAGTAGATCGCGAAGTAGACGAAGATCGGCGACAGCACCGGAAGGAGCGACGGAATGATCATTTCCTTGATCGCAGCCTTGGTCAGAAGGTCGACCGCCTTGCCGTAGTCCGGCTTGTCGGTGCCCTTCATGATGCCCGGCTTCTCGCGGAACTGACGGCGCACTTCCTCGACGATCGAACCGGCAGCACGGCCGACGGCCATCATGCCCATCGCGCCGAACAGATACGGCAGCAGACCGCCGAACAGCAGGCCGACCACGACGTAGGGGTTCGAGAGCGAGAAATCGACCTTCACGCCGGCGAAGTATTTGAACTGCGCGGAGTTCGTGACGAAGTAGTTGAGGTCCGAGGTGTAGGCCGCAAACAGCACCAGCGCACCGAGACCGGCGGAACCGATCGCATAGCCCTTGGTGATGGCCTTCGTGGTGTTGCCGACTGCATCGAGCGCGTCGGTCGCCTTGCGGACGTCTTTCGGCAGGCCCGACATTTCGGCGATGCCGCCGGCGTTGTCGGTGACAGGACCGAAGGCGTCGAGTGCAACGACCATACCCGCAAGCGCGAGCATCGCAGTCACCGCGATGGCGATACCGAACAGGCCGGCGAGCCAGTACGTCACCAGGATGCCGCCGATGATGACAAGCGCCGGCAGCGCCGTCGCTTCCATCGAAACCGCAAGACCCTGAATGATGTTGGTGCCGTGACCGGTCACCGACGCCTGCGCGATCGACTTCACCGGGCGATAGTCGGTGCCGGTGTAGTATTCGGTGATCCAGACGATGAGGCCGGTGACTGCAAGACCGACGACACCGCACCAGAACAGGGACGTACCGGTGAAGGTGATGCCCTGTGCCGTGATCGGCGTGTTCCAGCCGAGCAGGAAGTGGGTCGCAATCGCGATCGCAGGGATCGAGAGCACCGCCGAGGCGATGAAGCCGCGGTAGAGCGCGCCCATGATCGAATTGTTCGCCGGCAGCTTCACGAAGAAGGTGCCGATGATCGACGTGATGATGCAGATGCCGCAGATCGCGAGCGGATAGATCAGGAGGCTGCCGAACAGCGGCGAGCCCGCGAAGAAGATCGCAGCCAGCACCATCGTGGCGACAACCGTCACCGCATAGGTTTCGAACAGGTCGGCCGCCATACCGGCGCAGTCGCCGACGTTGTCGCCGACGTTGTCCGCGATGGTCGCCGGGTTGCGCGGATCATCCTCCGGGATTCCCGCTTCGACTTTGCCGACGAGGTCGCCGCCGACGTCCGCACCCTTCGTGAAGATGCCGCCGCCGAGACGGGCGAAGATCGAGATCAGCGAGGCGCCGAAGCCGAGCGCCACCAGCGCGTCGACGACCGTGCGGCTCTCCGCCTTGAGGCCCATGCCGAAGGTGAGGAACGCGTAGTAGCCGGCGACGCCGAGAAGCGCGAGGCCGGCGACGAGCATGCCCGTGATCGCGCCCGACTTGAACGCGATGTCGAGACCCTCGCCCAGCGACTTCGTTGCGGCCTGCGCGGTGCGCACGTTCGCGCGAACCGAGATGTTCATGCCGATGAAGCCGGTCGCTCCGGAAAGGATTGCGCCGATGGCGAAACCGATTGCGACGAGCGCACCGAGCAGCCACCAGACGAGAGCGAAAATGACGATACCGACGATACCGATCGTCGCGTATTGGCGGCGCAGATAAGCCTGCGCGCCTTCGCGGATCGCAGCCGCGATTTCCTGCATGCGCTGGTTGCCAGCGTCGGCAGAGAGAACGGAATTCGTCGCCCAGACGCCGTACGCAATCGCGAGTACGCCGCAGGCGAGAATCAGCCATATAGCAAGCATCGATTTGCCCCTAGTCTTCTGTCGGAAATTGCTTGCGCGTCGCAGGCTTAGAGGCCCGGCGCGAGAGCCTTCAGGGCACCCCCCAAAGCGCGCCACCTTTGCCAAAAATGCCCTATCGGCGCAACTCGCGGGACGGTCATTTCGTCAGGATTCCGCGACTGAATATGCGTTCTTTTGGCCTAGAAGTGACTGTAGGAGGCCTTCTCGAACGAAAGTTCCTTGCCGTTCGCGTCAAGAACGGCGACTCCCTCACCCGCCACGAAGACGCCGATGGCCGTCACAGGCACCCCGGCCTTGCCCGCAGCCTCGGCAAAGGCTGCATAGAGCGCCTCCGGAATTGCGGCCAGCACCTCGTAATCGTCGCCGCCAGTCAGAACGGCAGTCAGATAGCCGGGTGCGAGGTGAATTGCATCGTAAGCAGGAACCGAAAGCGGCAGCTTCGCAGTGTCGATCCTGGCGCCGACACCGGAAACGGCAGCAAGCTTGCCGAGATCGCCTACGAGCCCATCGGAAATGTCCATCGCAGCACTCGCGTAATCGCGGAGCAAAGGCGCCAGCGCCATCCTCGGCCGTGGCACGCGATAGCGCGAGATCAGATCGCCGGCTTCCGGGTGCCCGTTCAGTTTCGGATCGCCTTTCGACGCCAGCAGTCCGAGTGCGGCGTCTCCGATCGTGCCGGAAACGACGACGAGATCGCCGGGCTTTGCGCCTGCCCGCTTCACCATTTTCCCGGACGGCACCTTTCCGATCGCCGTAATCGCAATCGAAAGCGGCCCCGGTGTTTTGGTGGTGTCACCACCAAGCAACGGACAAGCGAACTGCGTGCAATCCTTGCCGAGACCACGCGAAAACTCTTCGATCCACTCTTCTTCGATATTCTTGGAGAACGAAATCGCGAGCAAAGCGCCGATAGGCTCGGCGCCTTTTGCGGCGAGGTCGGAAAGATTAACCCGCAACGCTTTCTGCGCGATCGTGTCCGGCGGATCGTTGGGGAAAAAATGCACACCCGCAACCGTCATGTCGGCGGTCAGCACCAGATCGTGCCCCGGCGGCGGGGTCAGATAAGCGGCGTCATCGGAGAGTGAAAGCGCACCGGGATGCAAAGCAAGCGGTTTGAAGAAGCGCTCGATCAGCTTGTCCTCGCCGCTGCTCTCGCGTTTCCTGCGCATGACTAATTCGCGAAGTCCTTTGGCCGCGCCTGTTTCGCCAGCGCATCCAGTACGGCATTGGCCGTGCCGACTTCATCCTTGTCGAGGAAGGCCGCCGCCACATCGACATACTCGCTGATGATCGCGCGTACAGGAATATCGTGCCGGTGATAGAGTTCGTAGGCCCCGGCGCGCAGCGTCGCGCGCAAGACGCTCTCCACGCGCTTCAGCGGCCAGCCGTCGGTGAGCGTCTTGTCGATCACGGGATCGAGCGTGAGCTGTTCGCGCACCACGCCTTCGACCACATCGCGGAAATGCTTCTCTTCCGCTTCCTCGTAGCGCTCGCCCTCGATCTCGCGGCCGATCCAGTGCCGCTCGAACTCGGAAAGTACATTCGGCAGCGGCGAGGCGGCGATGTCCATCTGGTAGAGCGCCTGCACTGCCGCGAGGCGCGCGGCACTTCGCTCTTTTAGCGATGTCTTTGCCATTTCAGCGGCCGATCTGGACGCGGGCGATACGGATCAGCGCGAGTGCGGCGGACGCCGCCTGCCCGCCGATATTGCCTTCGGTGCGGCGGGCGCGGGCCCAGGCCTGTTCCTCGTTCTCGACCGTGAGAATGCCGTTCGCGACCGCTATCTTCTTGTCGACCCCGAGCCGCATCAGCGCATGGGCGGATTCATAGGAGACGATCCCGAAATGCTCGGTCTCTCCGCGAATGACGCAGCCGAGCGCGACCACGCCTTCGTAGCGGCCGGACCCGATGGCAATCGACGCCGCGATCGGAATTTCGAGCGCACCGGGCACGCTGATCCGGTCGGCCTTCGCTTTGGCCGAGGCAATGCGCTCCAGCGCACCGGCGACGAGCTCGTCGGCAATCGCCTCGTGAAAACGGGCGTCGATCACGAGAAGCTTTGTGCCCTCGATCGGGGTTTCGGCGGCCACTGGTGCGGGTTTGAATGCCATCGCGGAGCGGATACAGCGCTTATTTATATTCGGCAAGCCGCGCGACATAGCGCGCGAACTGGTTCATTTCCGGCAAGCTCAAGCCGCTTCGACTTCGCGGCGCACGGCTTTTCCATAGGCCTGCTCAGCTTGCTGCAAATCGTAATCCGCCTGCAATCGGCTCCACATTTCGGCGCCGGTCCCGAAATAGCGCCCCAACCGCAGGGCGGTTTCCGGCGAGATGCCTCTCCGTCCGGCGACGATCTCGGAAATGCGGTTAGCAGACACCCGCAACTTCAACGCGAGCGCATTCGCCGTCAGCTTTCGTGCCTGCATTTCGCGAACAAGGATACGGCCGGGATGAATACGTTGCATTGCTAACCTCGATGGTAGTTCACGATTTCCACTTCATGCGCGTTGCCATCCTGAAAGTGGAAGCATATGCGCCACGGCCCGTTGACACTTACCGCCCATTGCCCCTTTCGCCCGCCTTTAAGTTTGTGAAGGCCGACGCTCTTGAGAGGGCTGATCGCGGCAAGCGATGGAGCCGCGTCCAGAATGTTCAGCAGTTCTACCGCCCGATCCCGATCCAGTCCTGAAAACGTACCTTTGCCCGTTTCGGAGAACCGCCTGGTCGCGCTGTTCTTCCAGGACTTGATCATACAACAAGCATAATACGTTGTCCGTATTATGACAACCGGATGACTCAGCTGCCGTTGTGGAGCGGATACAGCGCTTATTTATATTCGGCAAGCCGCGCGACATAGCGCGCGAGCTGATCGACTTCGAGGTTCACTTTGTCGCCGGCCTTGAGACCGTTCCAGTTGGTCACCTGGAGCGTGTGCGGGATCAGGTGGACCGAAAACTCGCTTCCCTTCACTTCGTTTACGGTCAACGAAATGCCGTCGAGCGCAACCGAACCTTTTTTCGCGATGAAGCGCGCAAGCATGTCGGGTGCGCGCAGCGCGATCCGTGACGACTGGTCGAAATCCTCGCGCGAAACCACTTCGGCGATGCCGTCCACATGCCCGCTGACGAGATGGCCGCCGAGTTCGTCGCCGACTTTGAGCGAGCGTTCGAGATTGACCTTCTTGTTCGCCTTCCAGCCGCCCGCGGTTGTGATCTGCAACGTCTCCGGGCCTGCCTCGACCTCGAACCAGTCCTCGTCCCGGGCGACCACCGTGAGACAAACGCCGTTGACCATGATCGACGCACCGAGATCGATGCCTTTGGTGTCATAGCGCGTGGCGATACGCAGCCGTTTCAGGTTGGCCTTGGATTGCGGATCGTAGCGGCCCGTTTCAGACCGGATCACGCCGACATCGGTGACAATTCCCGTGAACATATTTTACTTCCGGAACAGGCGGACCATGCGGTCGTCGCCGAGCATCCGCTCCTCGATGATCTTGAGTTTAGGTGAAGCCGTCAGCGCGTCGAGCGGCATGCCCTCGATCGCGCCGATGGCGTCCTGCCCGAGTTCGACACTCGCGCGCACGACAACCGCCTCGTCGACGAGATCGTATTGCAGCAGCGACGCCGAAAGCACCGGCCCGCCTTCGACGAGCAACCGCGTGATCCCGCGATTTCCGAGTTCCTGCATGGCGTCGTCGATGACCGGCTTGCGGTGACGGTCGCGGGTGCATGGAACGGGGATGACTTCCGCGCCCGCGTCTTCCAGCGCCTTCTGTTTCTCCGCAGGCGCATTTTCGCCCGCGATCACGATCAGCTTGCGAGCCTTCGCGGTCTGCACGAGATGGCAGTCGAGCGGCATCTTCAGGCTGCCGTCGAGCACGACGCGGATCGGCGAGCGGTTTTCCATCCCGGGAAGACGGCAATCGAGTTTCGGGTTGTCCGCGAGCACCGTGCCGCTGCCGACCATGATTGCATCCGAGGTCGCGCGCAGGATGTGGGCTTCCGCCATCGAAACGGGACCGGAAATGCGCGCGGGTCTGCGGCCCGCGAGCCCGGTCTTACCGTCCGCCGAAACCGCGATCTTGAGAACGATGTGCGGACGGCCGTCACGCACGCGGCGGAAATGTCCGGCGTGATCGATCCGCGCCTGCGCGGCGCCGATGCCGACGATTGTCTCGATCCCCGCATCGCGCAGCATCCTGATGCCGTTGCCGGAAACCAGCGGGTTCGGATCTTCGATCGCGATCACCACGCGGCCGATCTGTGCCGCGATCAGCGCACTCGAACACGGCGGCGTTTTCGAATGATGCGCGCAAGGCTCCAGCGTGACATAGGCTGTGGCGCCTCTCGCCGCCTCACCCGCTATCTTCAGCGCTTCGGTTTCGGCATGCGGACGGCCGCCGAGCGCCGTCACGCCGCGCGCGATCACCACCGGCTCCACGCCGTTCGATTTTACGATGATGGTTCCGACGGAAGGATTTGGCGCGGCCATGCCCATATGGCTGCGGCCGAACTGAAGTGCCGCTTCCATGAAGCGCGCATCGTCGTTACCCACCGGCGTCACGACATTCGCATAGTGAAGGGCATTCATGCCCGCGCCCTACTCGGCACCTTTGGGCCGTTCGCCTTCCGCGAGTTCGCCGAGCACGTCTTCGAAGTCCTTCGGATCGCGGAAATTGCGATAGACCGAGGCGAAGCGGACATAGGCGACGTCGTCGAGCTGTTTCAGCCCGTCCATCACGAGTTCGCCGATGATCTCCGAGTTGACCTCCTCGTCGCCCGAACTTTCGAGGCGGCGGACGATGCCGGAAACCATCTGGTCGATGCGCGCGGGATCGACCGGCCGCTTGCGGAGCGCCACCTGCACGGAGCGCAGAAGCTTGTCGCGGTCGAAGGGCGTGCGGCGACCGTTGCGCTTCAAGACCGTCAGTTCGCGCAATTGAACGCGCTCGAAGGTGGTAAAGCGCTGGCCGCATTGCGGGCACACGCGGCGGCGGCGGATCGCGGCCGAGTCTTCGGTCGGCCGCGAGTCCTTCACCTGCGTATCGGCGTTGCCGCAGAACGGGCACCGCATGTTCTATGCCCTCGTCTTTGTCGTTCTCACTGATAGATCGGGAAGCGTTCGAGCAGTTTCGTCACCTTATCGCGGACGGCAGCTTCGACCATGCTGTCTTCCTCGGCGCCCTTCTGCGAAAGCACGTTCAGCACCTCGGCGATGTAATCGCCGACCAGCTGGAACTCCTTCACGCCGAAGCCGCGCGTGGTGCCTGCGGGCGAGCCCAGACGAATGCCGGAGGTCACCGCGGGCTTTTCCGGATCGAACGGAATGCCATTCTTGTTGCAGGTGATGTAGGCGCGGCCGAGCGCGTTCTCGGAAATCCGGCCGGTGAGCCGCTTCGGACGCAGGTCGACCAGCATCAGGTGCGTATCGGTGCCGCCGGATACGATGTCGAAGCCGTGGCCGCGCAGGTTTTCCGCGAGCGCCTTCGCGTTCTCGACCACGTTCTTGGCATAGAGCTTATAAGAGGGCTGCAGCGCCTCGCCGAAAGCGACCGCCTTCGCGGCGATCACATGCATCAGCGGCCCGCCCTGCAGACCCGGAAACACCGCCGAGTTGATCTTCTTGGCTAACGCCTCGTCGTTCGTCAGCACGAGGCCGCCGCGCGGGCCGCGCAGCGTCTTGTGCGTGGTCGCAGTCACGATGTGCGCGTGCGGAAACGGGCTCGGATGCGCACCGCCTGCGACGAGACCGGCGAAATGCGCCATATCGACCATGAAGACTGCGCCTACTTCATCCGCGATCTTGCGGAAGCGCGCGAAATCGATCTGCCGCGGATAAGCGGAGCCGCCGGCCACGATCAGCTTCGGCTGGTTCTCCTTCGCGAGTTGCGCGACCGCGTCGTAGTCGATGCGATGATCGTCCGGCTTCACGCCGTAGGGCACCGCCTTGAACCACTTGCCCGACATATTAACAGGCGAGCCGTGCGTAAGGTGTCCGCCCGCTGCCAGATTCAACCCGAGAAAGGTGTCGCCCGGCTTCATGACCGCCATGAACGCGGCCTGGTTCGCCTGGCTGCCGGAATTCGGCTGCACGTTGGCGAAGCCGCAGTTGAACAACCGCTTCGCACGGTCGATCGCGACGTTCTCGGCGATATCGACCCACTTGCAGCCGCCATAGTAGCGGTTGCCCGGATACCCTTCGGCATATTTATTGGTGAGTACGGAGCCCTGCGCTTCGAGCACGGCCTTCGAGACGATGTTCTCGGAGGCGATGAGTTCGATCTCGTGCCGCTGGCGACCGAGTTCGCCCTTCACCGCGCCGAAGATTTCGGGATCGCTTTGCTCGAGCGTGGCGGTAAAAAAGCGGTTCGCATCGTTGCGATCCGCCATCGGATCGGTCGCGGGCATTTCCGGCCTCCTGGCCAATTAGAGAATGAACGGGGCTCCGCCTAACATAGCCGCCCCTCAAAAAAAAGCGTGCGCAGCGTCTAGCTGCCCTTATCCATTGAGAGCTTGCGGCGGAGCTTGGCGATGGCAACCTGCTCCAGCGTCTGCTGGCTGGCGCTCGCCGGTCCCATCACGACGACCTCCGTGCCGGTAGCGACATCGATCGCCGCAACGCGGACCACGCCGCCCACAGGACGCATCTCGACGATGACTTCGCCTTCTCCGTTGGTGGGCATTTTCCGGGCCCCCGAGTCGTTGTCACACGACCATGCGGTCTCACGTTACCGTCCGCAAGCGAACGGTATGCAATCGGCCTAAACCATTGGCATTACGCTCATAATATGGGCTTCAACTCTGTCGTGCAGCCACGTCTTATCGAACCAGTTGATTCCCAGAGATTCGCCGGAGCGAGAAGATGCCGGAGCCTACCGGCGCGAAATTGCCTGCACTGCGCATCACGCTTCCGGTGTTCCTCGCCTCCGCGTTGACCGGATACGCGACCCTTTATGCCGGCATCCTATACGGACTGATTGCCGCGTTCTTTCTCGCGCTCTTGGGCGCGTGGATCGTGGACCGGAAATACGGCTCGCTCACCGAAGCAATTTCGCGCATCTCGCAGGGCGACAGGTTCGCCGAACTGCCGGACGCAGCGGACGGCCCCAGCTTCGAGAAACTCGCCGCCGCCGCGGAAGCGATGCGCAAGACGCTGTTAGACGCCGACGCGCTCGCCGCCGACCAGCGCTCGCGCCAGGACGAGGCGCGGCTCCGCCATGCGGGCCGGGTCTTTTTCACGAAGAAATTCCGCACCGCCATCGACGAAGTGCTTTCGACCTTCGCAGCCGCCGGCGAAGAGATCCGCGTCACCGCCAGCGAACTTGCCGACCGCAACATCCGCATGCGCAGCCAGGTGACCGGCGCATCCAACACCGCTGCCTTCGCCGCCGAAAATTCGCAAGCGGTCGCGCAATCCGCGGGCAAGCTTTTGAAGCTCCTCGGCGATTCCACGCAGCAGATTGCGGCCGCCCAGCGCGCGACCGACCAGACCATCTCCGATCTCGACCGCACCGACCGCATCGTGCGCAGCCTTTCCGCGGCGGCGCTCGAAATCGAAGAGGTCGTGAAATCCATTCAGTCGATCGCCGACAAGACCTCCCTGCTCGCACTGAACGCGCACATCGAAGCGTCCCGCGCGGGCGAAGCCGGTAAAGGCTTCTCGGTGGTCGCGAGCGAAGTGAAGGCGCTGGCATCGCAGACCGCAAAAGCGACCGGCACCATCGACGCGCAGATCAACGATATTCAGAAAGCGGTCGAAGACACCGTCGGCGCGATCAACGCGGTCTCCGCAAGCGTCGCGACCATGAGCCAGACCAGCCGCGGCATGACCGAGAGCCTCGATTTGCAGGCCGACGAACTCCGCAACATCGGCGACCGCGCGGCGAAAGTCGCGGACGGTGTCGCCGGTGCCCTGCCCGAGATTTCTTCCGCGGTCACGCAGGTCGAAGACGCGGGCGAGTCCGTGCTGACCACCGCGAACGATCTCATCGACCGCTCGCAATGGATGATGGACGCGGTCGAGCGCTATTTCGTGAACCTCGACTCGGGCGCGATCAAGATCGGAATCCTGCATTCGCTCTCCGGCACCATGACCGCGAGCGAGCGGCCGCTGCAATCGCTTCTCGTCATGCTGATCGAGCAGTTGAACGAGCGCGGCGGGCTCTTAGGCCGCCCGGTCGAAGCCGTCATCATGAACCCGCGCTCGGACTGGGCGCTCTACGCCGATCAGGCCAAGACGATGCTCGACGGCCACAAGGTCGCGGCGATTTTCGGCTGCTGGACTTCCGCCTCGCGCAAGCAGGTTCTCCCTGTCGTCGAACGCGCGAACGGGCTTCTGTTCTATCCGAGCCAGTACGAAGGCGAAGAGCAGTCGCAGAACATCTTCTATCTCGGCGGCACGCCGCGTCAGCAGGCATTGCCCGCGATCGATTACCTGCGCCGTCAGCACCGCAATAAATTCTTTCTGGCCGGCACCGACTACATCTATCCGCGCACTACGAACGCAATCATCCGCAACTATCTCGCCAAGGCCGGGATCGCGGGCGCCGATGTCGTGGAGTTCTACGCGCCCGCAGGACATGCCGACTGGCGAGGCGTCGTCGCAAACCTGCGCAATTTCGCGGCCGGCGGGCAGTCGGCCGTGATCTCCACGATCTCGGGCGACTCCAACATGCACTTCTATCGCGAGTTCGCCCGCGCGGGCCTGACCGCGGAGGCGCTCCCGGTCATGTCGCTTTCCATCGGTGAAGCGGAACTGCCCGCGCTGCCGCGCACGAACATGACCGGCCATCTGGTCACGTGGAATTACCTGCATGAGATGGATTCCGCCGCGAACCGTAGTTTCATCTCCGCGTGGCGCGATTTCTCGGGCGACCCGAAGGCGATTGCCAACGATCCGATGGAGGCGACCTGGCTCGGCTTCAACCTTTGGGCCACGGCAGTCGAGAAAGCCGGCACGCTGGACGCCGACAGGATCCGTGAAGCGCTCTCCGGTCTTACGCTGGACGCACCGAGCGGCTTCCGCGTGCATATGGACCGCGAGAACCATCACCTTCACAAACCGGCCGCGATCGGCCGCATCGACCGCTACGGCATCATTCAGCCGGTATGGACGTCAGAGTCCGTACTGCCGCCCGAGCCATGGAGCCCGTGGCTGAAGGGCGAACCGCGCGGCAAGAACGCGGCGTAGCGTTTGCATTGCCCGCTGCAAGCCTCGTCATCGCCCGGCTTGACCGGGCGATCCAGTAATCACGGCAGATGCTTAGAAGTCACCGCCGAAAAGCCGCGTTCGCTAATCGCACGGATTGAGGCAAGAGCGCGTTCGATTACTGGATGCCCCGCCTTCGCGGGGCATGACGTTGTAAAAAAAAGCCCCGGCGTTTCGCCGGGGCTGTTTTCTGTAATGCGTCGCCGTTCTATCGATCAGAGGCGATAGAGGATCTGGTCCGTCCAGAAGCGCTCGAGACGCTGCAAGGCCTTGTTCAGCACCTGCAAATCCTGCGAGCCGATGCCGCCGACCTTTTCCAGCGTGCGGATGTGCTTCTGGTAGAGGTTCTCGACGATCTCGTGAACTTCCTTGCCCTTGTCGGTGAGGCTGATGCGCACCGAACGGCGGTCGATGCGCGACCGCTGGTGATGCAGATAGCCCATCTCGACGAGCTTCTTCAGGTTGTACGAAACGTTCGAGCCGAGATAGTAGCCGCGCGTGCGCAGCTCTCCGGCCGTCAGTTCGCTGCCGCCGATGTTGAACAGCAAGAGCGCCTGCACGCTGTTGATGTCCGAACTTCCGCGGCGATCGAATTCATCCTTGATGACATCGAGCAGACGGCGATGAAGCCGCTCCACCAGCGTCAACGCCTCGAGATAAGGCGTCTTCAGCTCTTCGAATGTCTCAAGCGGTTCGGCGCCTTGCGCCGCTCGCGCTACGTTTTTCATGTTCTACGCCCCGTGTGTTCGTTCTTATCGGCGGAGTTTTCTTCCGCTCGTTGTGCATCTTTGTACACAAGACGCGAAAAGGAAGCCTTAAATTGAATGATAAATGGAAGGTCAGGAATCAGCCTTGACGAAAGGTTTATGAAGCGCGGAAAAGCCTTGTAAATCGCGGTCTTTGTAACGATTCAGCACGCTTCCGGGCACGCGCCTGCCTCAATCTGGAACGTCGCGTGCACAATTCCGAAACTACGTTTGAGGCCTTCGCGCGCATCTTTCAGAAACTTGTCGTCGAGCGATGCATTCGGACGAACGAGATGCACGGTAAGCGCGATTTCCGTCGTGCTCATCGCCCAGATATGCAGGTGATGCACGTTCGAAACGCCGGGTAACGTGGCGAGATATTTCTCGACCTCTCCGCGATCGACATTCTGCGGCACCATGTCGAGCGAGAGATTCAAGCTGTCGCGCGCAAGCGACCAGGTGCTCCACAGGATCACGAACGCGATCGCGATGCTGATCGCCGGATCGAGCCACAGCCATTCCGTGAAATAAATCAGAACGCCCGCGATCACGACGCCGACGGACACCGCCGCATCCGCGGTCATGTGCAGATAGGCGCCTTTGATGTTGATGTCGTGTTCACGGCCCCGCATGAACAGCAACGCTGTCGCCGTGTTGATGACGACGCCGAGTGCGGCAACCGCGATCACCGTCATGCTCGCGACCGGCTGCGGATCGAAGAACCGCTGTACCGCCTCGACGACAATCCACACGACGGCAGCAATCAGAAGTGCCGCATTGGCGAGCGCGGCCAGAATGGACGCACGGCGATAACCGTAGGTGCGGAGCGAAGTAGCCGGCTTTCGCGCGAGCAACGCCGCAAACCATGCGATCAGGAGACCGGCGACATCGGAGAAGTTGTGACCGGCGTCGGCAATCAGCGCGAGGGATTGCGAAACCAGCCCGAATGCGAGTTCGACAGCAGCAAAGCCGACGTTGAGCGTGACACCGATCGCGAATGCCCGATCATGGCGCGTGGGACCATGAGAATGATCGCCGTGCGAATGATCGTGCCCGCCGTGCATTAGCGGCTCAGGACTTCCGCAGATAATTGATGATGCCGGAGAAATCCTTGCCCGCTTCGCCGCTGTCGGCATACTTCTGATAGAGCGCGGATGCATTCGCGCCGAGCGGGGTCGAAGCGCCTGCCGATTTCGCCGCTTCCTGCGAGAGCTTGAGATCCTTCAGCATCATCGCAGCGGTAAAGCCGGCGGCGTAATCCCGATTCGCAGGCGAAGTGGGAACAGGCCCCGGCACTGGGCAATAAGTCGTCATCGACCAGCACTGGCCGGAAGACTTCGACGAAATGTCGAACAGCTTCTGCTTATCAAGCCCGAGCTTCTCCGCGAGCACGAAGGCTTCGGAGACTGCGATCATCGAGATGCCGAGGATCATGTTGTTGCAGATCTTCGCGGCCTGCCCCGCGCCCGCGGCGCCCGCATGCACGATGGTCTTGCCCATCTTCTCGAGGATCGGATTTGCTTTGGCGAAAGCCGCATCGGAACCGCCGACCATGAAGGTAAGTGTCGCACCCTGCGCGCCGCCGACGCCGCCTGAAACCGGCGCATCCAGCATGAGAAACCCGTTCTTCTCCGCGTCCGCGATCACAGCACGCGCAGTTTCTACGTCGATGGTCGAACAATCGATGATGACCGCGCCCTTCTTCGCGCGCTGGAACACGCCGCCGTTGCCGAGATAAACGTCGCGCACATGCTGGCCCGCGGGCAGCATGGTGATGACGAAATCCATTCCGGCTGCGGCATCGCCGATTTCGTTCACGGCCTTCCCACCGCTTTCGGCGAGTTTCGCAGGGCCCGCCGGCGTTACGTCGAACCCGGACACTTCGTGTCCCGCCTTGATGAGGTTCTGCGCCATCGGCAAACCCATGTTGCCGAGCCCGATGAAACCGATCTTCGCCATACCGAACCTCCCCAAACTTTCTTACTTGGTGTCTTCTTCAAGCACCCTGAAACGGACGAGCACGTAGCCCGCGACCAGAACCACCTCGATAATCGTGAGCAGCACGAGAATGCCCGCGCGCTCCGTGAACACGACGTCGGCGGAAATCTGCGTCGCGACCACGACGAGCCAGAGCGTGGCGCCCCAGGCCGAGCCGAGCCAGAGCGCGACCCCCGCGACGACGTCGATCACGGCGAAGAAAATCGTCCACGCCTGCGCGTGCATCCGCATCTCGTCGAAGGGCGTGCCGAGCGGCAGCCCGCAGATGATCGCCCAGCCGATCAGTCCCTTCACCAGCATGAAGCCGCCGACTGCGCGCTGGAAATAGATCATGCGCTGGCGCCACGGCTTCACCTTCACGGAGTCGCGGCCGATGGCTTCGTCCAGCGGGTCTTCGTAAAGGGTCAAAGTCTGAGTTCCTCCGGCGCGGGAAGCGGCGCGAAATAGGACGCCACCTTATCCCCGTTCACCTCTTCCAGCGAGGCGGGCTTCCATTGCGGCGCGTTGTCCTTGTCGATGACGACCGCACGGATGCCTTCGTAGAATTCCGGCTCGCGCGCGACCCGGCTCACGATCCGGAACTCCGTCTGCATGGCTTCCGCGAAATCGAGCCTGCCGCCGCGTTGCACCTGCTCGAAGGCGATCTTGAGGCTGAGCGGCGATTTCTGGCGAATCGTGCGCGCGAGTTTCGAGGCTTCCTCGTTCATTTCGCCGTCGAGGGCGGCAAGGATCTCCTCCACCGAGCCGAGTTCGAAGATGCGGTCGATCAGCGGACGGTCGGCCGCGAGCTTGCCGGGCACAGGCTTCTGCGAAAACGTCTTCAGCACTTCGGAAACGCTTTCGTCGGTTTCCAGCGCGCGTTCGAGTTCCGCAAACTGCGAAGAGGCGATCCGATGCGTGGCAAGCCCGCAGGAAACGCCGTCGTCCGCGCCGACACGCGAGCCGGTGAGCGCGATCCACAGGCCGGTCTTTCCCGGGAGCCGCGGCAGCACATAGGTCGCGCCGACATCCGGGAAAAATCCGATGCCGACTTCAGGATAGGCGAACGAATATTTATCGCCGGCCACGCGATACATGCCGTGCACCGAGAGGCCGACACCGCCGCCCATGACAATGCCGTCGATCAGCGCGACATACGGCTTCGGGAAATGCTTGATGCGGTGATTGAGCGTGTATTCGACGCGCCAGAAGTCGATCGACTTCTGCACTTCGCCCGCCTTGTATTGTTCATAGAGCGCGCGGATGTCGCCGCCCGCACAGAACGCACGCTCGCCTGCCGCCTTCACCACGACGCGGTCGATGGCGCTGTCGTTCTCCCAGAGGTCGAGTTGCTTGGCTAACTGCCGCACCATGTTGTCGGTCGCGGCATTCAGCGCCTGCGGCCGGTTCAGGGTCACGAAACCGGCGCAGCCGCGGCGCTCGAACAGGATTTCGGGTTCACTCATTCAATTACCGAGCATCTCGCGCGCGATGATGACGCGCATGATTTCGTTGGTGCCTTCCAGGATCTGGTGGACGCGCACGTCGCGCAGCACGCGCTCGATCGGATGATCGCGCAAATAGCCGTAGCCGCCATGCAGTTGCAGGCATCCGTTTACGACATCGAAGCCGGTGTCGGTCGCGGTGCGCTTCGCCATCGCGGCCATGCGGGTCGCACCCGGTGCCTTGTCGCTGACCTTCTGCGCCGCCGCCCATAGGAGCAGGCGGGCCGCTTCAAGCTCCGTCGCGTAGTCGGCGACACGAAACTGCAACGCCTGAAAATCCGCGAGCCGGGTGCCGAACTGTTTCCGCTCGCGCATGTATTCGATCGTGCGGTCGAGGCAGAACTGCGCGCCGCCGAGCGAACACGCGCCGATGTTCAGGCGCCCGCCATCCAAGCCCGCCATCGCGATCTTGAAGCCCTGCCCTTCGGCGCCGATGAGGTTTGCAACCGGCACGCGACAGTCGTTGAAGATCACGGCTGCGGTCGGCTGCGATTTCCAGCCGAGTTTCTGTTCCTGCGCGCCGAAGCTCAAACCCGGCGCATCCTTTTCGACCACGATGCAGGAAATCCCGCGCGGGCCCGGCTCGCCGGTGCGCACCATGCAGACATAAATGTCGGACGCGCCGCCGCCGGAGATGAACGCCTTCTCGCCGTTCAGCACATAGAAGTCGCCTTCGCGTTTCGCGCTCGTGCGCAAGCTGGCGGCGTCCGAGCCTGCGCCCGGCTCGGTCAGGCAGTAGCTCGCGAAGTGCTCCATCGTCGTCAGCTTCGGCAGGAAGCGATGCCGCACATCGACGTTCCCGAAGGTGTCGATCATCCATGCCGCCATGTTGTGGATCGAGATATAGGCGGCCGTCGAAGTGCAGCCCTGCGCCAGTTCCTCGAAGATGATGGCGGCATCCAGCCGCGTCAGCGCCGAGCCGCCGACATCCTCCTTCACATAGATGCCGCCGAAGCCGAGGCTCGCCGCCGCGCGCAGCTCGTCCACCGGGAAGATCGAATGCTCGTCCCATTCGCGCGCGCGGGGCATCATCACTTCGCGCGCGAAATCCCGCGCCGCATCGCGAAAAGCTTCCTGTTCCTCGGAGAGTTCGAAATCCATCGCCTACCCGCTCACGCCGTGCCAATAGCTGGAGTGCCGCCGCGATACCCGCGCAGGCCGAACGGAGCAAGCAAATGTCCGCCTACGTGATTTTCGATGTCGAGATCCGCGACGTGGCCCGCTATCAGGATTTCATGAAGGGCGTGAAGCCGGCGCTCGACGCCGCAGGCGCGAAGTATCTCGCGCGCGGCGGCGCGCACAAGGTTTACGAGGGCGACTGGGAGCCCCGCCGCATCGTGCTGCTCGAGTTTCCGTCCGTGGCCGCGTGGGAGGAGTTCTACAACGGCCCGGTCTATCGGGGCCTGAAGAGCATCCGCGACGAGGTCAGTTCCGCGCGGCTGGTCGCCGTCGAAGGGCTCTGAGACCGAAGCAGGTTTCGCGTTCATGCCTGCGAATATGCGGGGGTTTGGCGCGGCGTCAACGCAGACTGCGACAGACCGTATCTGTCATTCCGGACGCGCCAAAGGCGCGATCCGGAATCCAGGGCGACTTGCGCATGTGGCACTGGATTCCGGGTTCGCGGGCTTCGCCCGCGCCCCGGAATGACAGCGTGGAAGCGGCGCGATAAAAGGCTTCAGAACGCAATTGCCTTGGAGCCCCGCCAGCCATGCCGCCGATCACAGGCAAAGCCCGCCCCGCCGAAGTCGTGCCCCTGACCGGCGGCAAGGCAAACAATCTCGGCCTGACCACGCGCATGCGGAGAAACCGCCAGACCGAATGGTCGCGCAGGCTGGTGCGCGAAAACACGTTGACTGCCGACGACCTGATCTGGCCGCTCTTTATTGCGGAAGGCACGAACACCCGCGAGCCGGTCGCCTCGATGCCGGGCGTCGAGCGCCTCTCGGTCGATGAGATAGTGCGCGAAGCCGAACGCGCGATGAAGCTGAAAATCCCGGCGCTCGCCCTCTTCCCGAATACGCCAAAAAGCCTGCGCGACGAGAACGGCACGGAAGCACTGAACCCGGACAATCTCGTCGGCCGCGCGCTACGCGCGATCAAAAAAGAGTTTCCCGAGATCGGCCTCGTCGCCGATGTCGCGCTCGACCCCTACACCTCGCACGGCCATGACGGCGTGATGAAGGACGGCGTGATCCTGAATGACGAGTCGGTGGCGCTCCTGGTCGATCAGGCGCGCGTGCTGGCGCAGTGCGGCGCGGATGTCGTGGCACCCTCCGACATGATGGACGGCCGCATCGGCGCGATCCGCGGCGGGCTCGATGCCGGCGGTTTTTCGGATGTTCAGATCCTCGCTTACGCCGCGAAATATGCGAGCGCGTTTTACGGGCCCTTCCGCGACGCCGTCGGCTCGAACGCGACGCTCAAAGGCGACAAGCGCACCTATCAAATGGACCCGGCCAACACCGACGAGGCGCTGCGCGAAGTCGCGATCGACATCGAGGAAGGCGCGGACATGGTGATGGTGAAGCCGGGCCTGCCCTATCTCGATATCGTCTGGCGCGTGAAGGAAGCCTTCGGCATGCCGACGATGGCCTATCAGGTGTCCGGCGAATACGCGATGATCGAAGGTGCTGCGCGCAACGGCTGGCTCGATGGCGACAAGGCGATGATGGAAAGCTTGCTCGCGTTCAAACGCGCGGGCGCCGATGCGGTGCTGACCTACTTCGCGCCGCGGGTGGCGGAGAAGTTGAAGTAGAAATACGCGGGCTACAAATATAGGGGGAAGTATTGCCACAAGATAAAAGTACAGAACCTTCGACCGCAGAATTACTTTCGAAATTGAATTTATCTGAAGAGTTTAAAATCGAACGAAGCCACAAGGCTTCGCTAACGTCTAACGAACATTCTCGCGCTACTGCACAAGCTTGCCTACTGATCAATGGTGGGGCTGCGACCGCAGTACTTGCATATCTAGCCAAAGATAAAATCGCCCCAAATATCTTCGATACGCTACCGTGGGCCCTTTTCGGCTATACGCTGGGCGTATTTGCTGGCGCGGTCATGCTCTTTTGCGCCACCCAAGCGATGGATCATTACAATCGCTTTTGGTTATGGAGCGTAAAAAACCCTGACGCTCAAGATACCGCTGATGCGTACGCCAACGGCAAATGGTGGTGGGACCGATACTACGCATCATTTGCTCTAGCTGGCGTCCTATTTGTCGCTTCCAATCTCGCTGTAGCAATTTCAATTTACTGCGCTAAGCCGCCACAAGAAATACCAAGTGGACCCCCACCTCAGAAATCAGCTCCGGCGAACCCCAGTCCCCCTCAACAGAAGAAATAGGACGACGCAGCTGCATTATTAAATGTTCTCGCCATGACTGACGAATTTAAGCGAGTCATTGCCGTACTCGGCGTCTCTGCAATCCTCGCTGCAGCATTTGGACTCCCCGTCGGGGCATTTCTTCAAACTGTAGCCTCCAAGCAGCAGATTGAGTGGGCAGCATGGATACAAGCAATATTCTCAATCGCTGGTATCGCCATAGCGATCTATGTGCCGTGGCGCATACATCAGCGAGAACGCGAAGAAAAAGCGCACGAACAAAAATTGCAGGCTCATGGAATCGCACTTCTATTAAAACCTGAGTTGATAACGCTAAAAGGAGCTCTAGAAAGACGATTGAAGTCTCAGGAGATGACCGGCACCATATTGCTTCCAGCCGGCTTAAAAGGCTCCTTAGATCGCCTCTATTTGCTAGGTCCAGCGGGAGGTGAGCTACTAGTTGCCGCCAGTGTAATAATGGCCGAGCCACCGCTGCCCGAAGGTTACGTGTATCCACAGTACGCTGGGAAGTTATTTCGCCTGCATAAAGAGCGAATGCAGATCGCCCTGGACTCTGTAAGCAATGCTCTTTCGCTATTGGATAGCGTGCTGGAGACTGGCAAGTTGTTGGGAAAGTAAAAGCTCAGATGAGCAACTCTAAAACCTCGAAGCGCTGATCCGGCCCATGGATTCTGCTAAACCCGCTGCCCCCATCCCCTACATGCAGCGCACGCGCGAGTATTATCGCGCGATCGGCTACGACACGCCGTACCGTTGGGCGCACAATACCTCGGCGCCGTTCCAGCCATTGAAGAAGCCGCTCGCGCAATTGCACGTTGCGCTTTTCAGCGGCAAATAGTGCTAGGATCGGCAGACATCGTGGAGCGATAACGGGGGATCGAAATGGTTTTGATCTGGAGGGGTTGGGGAATTCTGATTGCGCCAATTCTCGTGTTGGCGTTCTTCATTCCGGTCGTTCTATTCGATCGCTTTCATTTCCTGCGGGCCTTCCAGGCCCAGCTTTACATCATCGGGTTAGGCGCTTCGGACACTGCGCTTTGGCTCATGATCGGCGGCGCGATTGCCGCGCTCCTGATTTTCGCGCTCGGCATTTTTCTGAAGCGGCGCTACGGCGAAGAAAACGCCCGCCTGCGCCGCGACGGATTGTTTTTCCTAACGGTGCATCACTGGGGCTTGCTCGCGCTCGTAACCATGGCCGCAGGTTTTGCGCTAGCGCTCATCAGTTGATCCGACGTCACCTGGGCGAAGAGACTAGCGGCAGTCCCCCTCCAGCCCGCGCTGGAGCGCACCGGGTAAGCCGCCGCTGAAGCCTTCCTGCGAAAAGACGAGCTTCAGCTTCCAGGTCGCGGTATCGAGCACGCCCCACCCGCGCATCTGCTTGTCGCCCGCTTTCGCACCCTCGAACTCGAATTCATTCGCGCTCCGCCGCGTCACTGTATATTCGTTGACCACGCCGAGATTTTTCGTGCGCACCGTATTGCCCACAATCTCCAGCGTGCCTTCGGAAGTCTCCGGACCGAATTCCGGCACGCAATCCCGATAGTCCATGAGCGCGTTGTTGCAGCGCGCGTCCCACTTCACCTTGCAGGCGAGCTGGATGGTCTGCGCCTGCGCGGCACCCGCAAAGTATAAAACGATGAGCCCAGAAAGAGTGCGCAAATGATTCATGGCGCGATCCTAGCGCGGGAACGGTCGGGAGCGCCCGTCACGTTCGCGTCAGCCCAAAGCGGGGAAATCCATTTTTCGCGTTACACGCTTTTGCGTTTGCCGCCAATGCTTTCCGCGAACTCGCGAAAAAATTAATCCCCCGTCCTCCGCGCCGCGCGTAAATTCATCGCGCCGTTTTCGCCGAGGGCGCGCTCATGAGGCGTCGTGAATGTGGGGAACGGCCGGCGTCTCCGTTTGCGGTTCGCAGCCGCAGGCCGGGACGATGCGGGGCACCGCCCGGCGAGACTAGGCTCGCCTGCCGGGAGCACGGCTGACGGAGAGATGCCGCGTAAAGTAGGCATCCACGAAAAGCGCGGCCCGCATCGAAAATCGCTGATACGCGAGGCGCTGCGAGACGATACGTGTCCTGAATTCCAGGACACGGCAAACAAAGACGTGGCGTCCCGTGGCGCTTCGCGACCCTCGATCAACGCGCGGCGGGCTTGCCCGCTTCGCGACTGAAACGACTCGAGGAAAATCTTTGGCTGCCTTTTTGCCGAGTGGAAAAGACAATCGAAAGCTGTTCCTATTGCACGATGACAAGTGCCGACCCCAACCTCCCCATCCCCTACATGCAGCGCACGCGCGAGTATTATCACGCAATCGGTTACGACACGCCCTATCGCTGGGCGCTCAAGACGTCCGTGCCGCGTCAGCGGACACCTGCGACCATTGGCGTCTGCATGCGTTGTGGCGGAATCGACGATTTCTTCTGAGTGCACTTCTTTTCGCAGGCCGTGTACTGCGAGACACATTGCGCCTTTGCTTTCTCCGTAGGATCGGTGCCGGCGATGCAATTGTCCCGGATGATCTTGCAGTCATCGAGGCAGCTTTGCGCTACCGCACTCGAATTGATCGAGAGCATCGTCATCGCAACAATCGCGAGCAGCGAAACGAAAGCCGCGCGAGAAATTCCGCTCGAAGGCATTAGTCTTCTCCAAAACTCGTTGGCTGGGGTCGTTTGTTGAGAACGAAGCCCGACGTTCATCGCAAATTCTCTGAACGGCCGGCCGCAGGAATTACTCGCATTTTCGATAGAGCGTGTTGTCGCAGACGCTTTTACGGTCGCGGTCGATGCGGCACCCGCCCGATGTGGCATACCAAGCCTTGCTGCAGCATCTTGCCGTGCACACAGCCGCGCTGCCGCACTGCGCATTTTTCCCCAAGCACGTCTGCACGCGCTGCAAGTGCGGATGCGTCGACATATGCGGCTGGCTCGCTCTTTCGAAAGCGACGACCACGGGTGCCGTGTCGTGGGCCGACACAGGCGTAGCAGCTATGGAAAATGCGAGCACGACCGCCAACAATGCGCTCTGAAAGGCCGCGAGAAACTTGAACATCGGCATAGGCAAACCTCTCCTGTTGCGGGCCGCGATGTACGCGCCAGCGATCGAGATTGCTGCTTTTTTGGAGTTGATGCGTTCGAGGAATTTCCAGGCTCGAACGACGAGCAATTCCACGGTCTCCCCGCCGTAAAATTACTGTAGCAATCCTGTGCTCGTTACCCACTTACCGTCAAGTCACAAGTCGAATACCCGAAAAAGATTGTTCAGTGTGACACGAAAAACTTTTTTTGCATCGCGCCATCAGCATGTCGCTTCACAACCCCGCCACCACCCACACCACCCGCAGGCTCATTAATACAATGATCAGCGAGCCGATGGTCCAGAGCGTCGCGCGCATGTCGTGCGTCTGCGCGGTGTAATAGGCGGCGAAGTGCAGAAGCCGCGAAACCGCGTAGCCGTAGAACAAGACTTGCGCGAGCCATAGCGGCGGCGCGGTCAGCACATAGAGAAACCCCGCGACGAGAAAGAACGGCACGTTCTCCAGATCGTTCTGCTGGATGCGCCGCACGCGCTCCACGTTTTCGTTCGGCAGGAGCTGGCTTTTCTTCGGCTTCGGATTGAGCGGCGTCTTGCGCAAGTCCTCCGGCGAGCGAAAGCCGCTCCGCGCGCTCATCATCGTCCACACCGTCAGCCACGACATCGCGACGACCTTCAGCACCATCAGCGAAGCCGCGATGGCGTAAGCCGCGAATACGGGATTTTGAAATGTGATTGCGTTCATCTGTGCTCTCACCATGTGCAGTTATTTGTTAACGCGAATGCCAGCCGCGCTTGTCGCTTGCGACATTCGCGGAAAACAAGGCAAGCGCGCGCTCGTAACCGTTTGCTTACGCAAAACACAGTTATCGCTGGCGCAGGAGCATGCACTTGATCTAGGTGTCTGGAAATCCCGAGCCATCACGCCTGTTGATGAGTTCGTAACCAAAAAGAAAAAAGAGCCAGGAAAAACAATGGAACCGGCCCAGCACAAACCGCTCTCGACCCTCACCCTCGGCTTCATCGGGCTCGCCGCCGTCACGGCGGTTTTCCTCACGCCGCTTGCAATCGTCATGGCCGGCACGCCATCGCAGCAGTTGCTGTTCACGACGCTCTAGCCTGCGCGTCCGGCGATCTTCTTCAAGACATACAAAATCAGAAGATTGACCGCGGGCGCGAACATCGCGCCCCAGAAGCTCAAGCCGAATCCGAAGATCGCCATGCGCGGCAGGCGATCCGCGAAATTGACCCACGGCATCCCGAGCATCATGAGCAGGCTGCCGAGCGGAGAACCGAACGGCACGACGCCGAGCACAAGACCCGCGAAGCCCGCAATCGCGAGCACATAAAGCGCGAGAAAAATCCAGAACAGCCAGCCCAGTATCTTGGCCACGTTCGCCTCCCCCCTCTGCCGCCCTTCCCGGCGCCACTGTGGCGCGATTCACGCCGCGGGCAAATCCTTTCGCTGACCGGGCTCAAGGGCTAAGCGAAACACACCTGCGCTTGACCCGCCGCCAATCCGGGAATCCACTTGCCGCCATCGGCACCGGGCCGCCGCAGGTTTTCTCGCGAAGGAGGATTCCATGACCGCGTACAATGTCGTCCGTTTCCGGACCAAGTCCGGCAAGGAGAGCGCCTTCATCGAGGCGCACAGGAAAGCCGCCTTCAAACCCAAAGGTTTCCGCAAGGCATCGCTCGTGCAGACCGGTAACCGCACTTTCTGCTTCATCGGCGAGTGGGACGACATGGCGAATATCGCGGCCGCGCGGCCGGAAATGATTGCGCTCCTCGACAGCTTCCGCGACACGCTCGAAGATCTCGGCGGCGGCCTCGGCGTCACCGATCCGGTTTCAGGCGACTCAGTCGTCGAGATGTAAGTCAGCGGACGGTACAGTAACCGGGTCCCCACTATCTCGATGAAGCCTCCCTTCCCGTCATCCGAAGAAATCGAGAGCTGGCCCGTGTTCTGGCGCACCGCGCCGCGTGTGCCCGGCAGCGAGGCCTATGTGCGCGCGAACGCGAACGTCTGGGAATGGGGCGATCCCTCCGACGGCTACACCGCGATCCTGCACGGCGACAACATCAGCTGGAACTGGCACGGCCCGAAGGATTTCGGAAACACCATCGAGCAGGACGTTCCTTCCTTCGTCGCCTTCGGCCCGGACGAGAAGACCACACCGCCGGGGTTGCCGTTCGAAATGCTCCTGCAAATCCGTGCCCGCGATTTCGCGCGCTGGCCGAAGCTGCTCGAAGAAGCGAGAAAACGCGAACGCGCGCAGACACCGCCGGAGGCGCGCCACTCCACCGACGAAGCCGCGCGCCGCCGCGCCGAAGTTCTCGAAATCGAGGAGCAGCCCGCGCCGCTCTTCCCGCTCTTGTTGCTGGGATTCGCGGTCATCGCCGGAAGCGTCGCGCTTGCGGCGGCGCTCGCGGTTTACGCGCCGCTCGCCGCGAAATACGCGAGCCTCTTCATTCCGGTCCTGATCGGTTTCGCGGCGGCCTTCCGCTTCGGAAGCATTTCGCTGATCGTCGCGGGCTTCTTCGGCTTGGCCGCGGGGCTTACGAGCCAGGTCGCGCTCGAGCGCTATTTCGAACTGTCGCGCGGGCCGCTCGCAACGCTCGCCTCGATCGCGGAAGCGCCGCGCAATGCGAATGCTACGCGCTTTTCCGTCACAGACGTGCGCGCTGTACCCGGCCTCGCCGGAAAGATCGAGCGCCGCGTCAGTCTCAGAAGCGGTGCAGGACCGAGCCCGCAGATCACGCATCTCCACGTCGCGCCGCTCGTGCCTTCGCACTGGAAGCGAGGCGATCCGGTGCCGGCGTGGCTCGCCTGCAAGACTTCGCCCGGCTTCGATTGCCTGCAACTCGACGCGGATAAGGCCCGGCGGCTGATCCGCGTGCGAGAAGCCGATCTCGTGGATTTCAGCGAGGCCGTTCGCAACGCCGAGCGCAGGCACGGTCTTACTTCCGCAAACAGCGCTCCGATCATCGAGACTGCATACACCGCCTTCGGCGCGCCGGTGCGCTATCTCGAAGCCGCAGCGCTTCTGCCGCTTGCCGCATTCGGACTGTGGGCCGCCGGTATCACCGCGGTCCGCGTCTGGCCGCAGCGCGACCGCAGCCCGCGGCAGTACAAGAGGGCCTATGACTGGATCTGGAAAGCGGTGCTGGCCGGTCTCGCCGGTTCGATTGCGCCAAATGCGCTGTTTTATCTGAAGGCGAAGCTCGGCATCCTGCCCACCTTCGTGCCTTACGCAGAGTTGCAGAAGACGCTTGCGGCGCTGACCGGGGCGGACGTGCACCCGGCTTTGCCGTGGCTCTTGTCTTTCCTGAACGGCGCGCTGGTGCTCGGCCCGCTTTTCCGCACCACCTACACTTTGTTGCCCGGCGAAAGCGGTCTTGTGAAAGGCATCTATTTCGGAATAGCAGGCTGGCTTCTGGTCGGCTTCGTGTTCCTGCCGCTCATCGGCCTTGGCCTGTTTGCCATCAACGCAGGCCTCGGCGTGTGGCCTTCCCTCTTGATGCTCGCGATGCTTTTGATCTACGGCGCGGTCACGGGCGCGATATACGGCCGGCTGCGCTAGACCTTGTCGCTGCCTTCGACTTCGAGCGCGACCAGGAGGCGCGAGACCATGTTGTAGCTCGCAATCGTCGCGGTCAGTTCGATCATGCCCTGTTCGTCGAAACGCTTACGCACCTCGGCGAAGACCTTTTCCGGCACCTTCACATCAAGCGTCATGTTGTCGGTATAGTCGAGCACCGCGCGCTGCACGGGTGAGAACAACTTCGAATTCTCCCAGCCTTCGAGTTCGGCAAGCTGCGCTTCCGAAACACCCTCCTTCAGCGCATAGGCATGATGCTGCTCGGCTTCGTAAGCCGCGCCGTTCAGTTGCGCGATCCGCATGATGACGAGTTCGCGCAAATCTCCGGTGAGCGCGCAGCGCTGGCGGATCGCGGTCATCAGTGCGAGCCAGCCTTCCGCGACTGCGGGGCTGTGCAGAAGCATCCGGTAGATGTGCAGCATCTGACCGCGCTCGGCGACGATGCGCGCGCTGAGCGGTTTCACTTTCTCCGCATTGATATCGGCGTATTCGATCCGCGCCATGAATTTTCTGCGCGGCTAGCCGCCCGTCTCCAGCTTGCAGGTGAGATTGTCGTCGCTGCCGGGAAGCTTCAGGCTCGCTTTCGTCCCCTTGGCGCGAAGGCTCGCGAAATTCCCGTCGTAATGCACGCCGGAAGCAGACGGGATCTTCTTCATTACGGCAAACGATTTATTCCATTCGATATAAGCATATGCCGGATCGGTCGTGACGACCGTGACGGCGAGAGGCACATCGAGCCCGTCACAGCGCAGCGCATAAGGCCCCGCACTCCGGATTCTGTTGCCGGGCTTGCGAGTGGCTTCGAACCCGTGCCGCAACTGATGCACGCGGCGCACATACATCTCCGCGAGGCACTCCTGATCGAAGCAGGTATTGCGTTCGGCGAGCCACTTGCGCTGGCCGTCCAGCAGTTCCTCGAAACCGGGTGTCGCGTTCATTTCCTCGCTCGCCAGCACGTAGAGCCGGGCGATTTCGAGGTCCAGCGCCGCAAGTCCGTTGTCGCCGCACACGAGCTTCTCGGCGTGCTTTTCGGCTTTCTCGCAGTCGAAGCTGGGAGCGATCTTCGGCGGAGGTGCCGGCGGCGTTTCGGGCTTCTTCTCCGCCTGCTCCTGTTTCTGCTGCTCCTGCTTCGGCTCGTCCGGCGTCTGCGCCTGCTGCTCGAGCGGCCCGTCATTCGAGCCTGTCCCCTCAACGAGAAGCCTGCGCGAGACCCAGCCTTTGACGTCCTTGAATTCGACTTCGCACCAGCCCGTGCGCGCGTCGGCTTTTTTGCGCGCCTCGTTCGCCTTTTCCCACTGCTTCTTGGTAAGCCCGCCCTTGCAGCCGAGGTTCTTCACCCCGTCGGTGTTTTTGGCGATTTTTCCGACGACCTTCGCGTTCGCATTCGGTTCGCTGCGAACGTTCACGTTGTCGTCCGTCTTCAGGTCGGTGATTTTGAAAAAATCCGGGCCGCTGGCCTGCGCCAGCGCAAAAGTGGTCAACCCTGCGAACGCAGCAGCAGCCAACAACACGCGGCCGGAACCGCCCGGCCTGCTCCCCCGATAAACGAACATACGCAACGCTCCGCCGTCTCGGCGGGTATCATGCCATCTTTGCAGGCGAAGGCAAAACCCGATTGTCCCGCGCGGACGCTCACTCGACGTGGCGCAGCACCGAATGCAGGCCGGACTGCTTGTCGTACAGGGCGACGTGGATCTGCGGGTATTTCTTCTTCATCTGCTCGCCGGCGGCCTGCGCCGTTTCGAGATCGTCAAAAGAAGATTTGGTCTGCCGGTCGATCTGGAGCCAGTAGCGGCCCACTTCCGTTACGCGCTTCTGCTTGGACATATCTTTTGCCTTGAACGCAATTTCCTACACTACGATTGCTAGGAGATTCGCGAGCAAGCGCAAAGCAGGCTGTGTGCGCTTTCGACAGAATAAAAAAGCCCCGCCGGAGCGGGGCTTTTTCGTTAGCGGCAGAGCGTACGGCCGTAGTTATCGACGTAGCAGTTCGGACCCGTCACGCGGTCACCCACGATCGCGCCCGAAACCGCGCCGACAGCAATACCGACGGGACCGCCCACGACGCCACCGATCACACCGCCCGTGACTGCGCCCGTAAAGGCGCCGCCCGGTTCGGCACTGGCCGGAACTGCGGTCGCAATGGCCGCGAGGGAAATTGCGGCAGCCATGACAATCTTCTTCATGGTGTCTCTCCTTCACTCTTGGTTGCCTCGACGGCAGGTACAACGCGCAAGCCGCCGGATTGTTCCGCGATCAGGATTTTCCGCGGCAGCGGCTTACTCCGCGAGTTTCCACTTGATCTGAAACTCGATCTCTTCCTCGCCGTCGCCTCTTTCGTGCTCGATATTGAAACTCGCGCGCGCAGGAACGTAGACGCGCTCGCCTGCGATCTGGATCTCGAAGCGCTCGCCGTTCTCGATCGCGTCGGCAAGCCGCCGCAGCTTTTCGGCGAACGCTCCGAGAGGATAGTCTTTTTCGACGTCGCGCTTGCGTTTTGTCATCACTGTCCGGTCTCCTTGCTTGAAGACGCGGATGTAAGCGAAGACGCAGCCAGCGCTATCCGTACTAGTCGGGTTGCGGCAATTTGGATCGTTACGCCCCGCGCCGCGGCTGTTTGCTCATCGTTTCCATCATCCTCTCCATCAGGAGCGACAACAGAAGAAATCCGGTAACGAGCGCGACATAGAGGTAGAAGCCGGGCCGGATCAGCACGGTGCCGATGCCGATGCCCTTGATCGCCACGATCAGGATCGCGAGCAGCATCACGTCGAGCATGGAGAGTCTGCCGAGAAGAACGAGCCACTTCATAAAATGCGGCGACCGCTTCACGTCGGCGAAGTACCAGGTCGCGGTCATCGCCACCATCTTGATCGCAGGCGCCACGATCCCCATCAGTACGACCACCGCGAACAGGAATTTATCGATCTTGTAGAGGTCGATCGCCGCCTGCCAAAGGCTGATGTCGTTCCTGAGAAAGAACGAGATGCGCGTCGTGAGCAGCGGCTGAAACAGCACGTAGGCGAACAGCGCGATATTGAGAATGCTCAGCGGGCCGATCAGATTCGCGAGCCCCTTCGCCGATTTCGCCGCCGTCATTCCGCCGTTCCGCCCGCGATTGTCTTCCGAGACATTCTTTCTACCATGCCGGAGCCGGAACCGCTGAAGTCACCCGCACAAGCTGACAGCCGGAGGCCAAAAGATAGCCGGCACCGGACTTGTAAGGGCACACGCAAGAACCCAAGTTTAGCGCGAGCAGGAGTAAAGAGAATGACTACCCAGATCGGTACCTCGAACGAGCCCCGCCCCCACGCTTACGATCCGGCGACCCAGCCGGAGCTGTTCGAGGGCGTGCTCGCGCGCCGCATGTTCGCGTTCCTGTTCGACGCCGTCATCGTGCTGGTCCCAGTCGCCGTTCTGGCGCTGTTCATGCTGATGTTCACGGTCGTGACGCTCGGCCTAGGCGTCGTCGTATTCGCCCTCTTGGGGCCGATCGCGGCGATCTGGGCGGTGCTTTATGTCGGGGTTACCCTCGGCTCGCCTCACTCGGCGACCTACGGCATGCGCCTCATGGGCCTGCAAATGCGGACGTGGTACGGCGCCCCCATGTATTTTCTGCTCGGCGCGGTGCATGCCATCTTCTTCTGGGTGCTATCCACCGCGCTGACGCCGCTGATCCTCCTGGTCACGCTGTTCAATTCCCGCCGCCGCACGCTGCATGACTTTCTCACGGGCACGGTCGTGATCAACGACGAGGCACGCGCCGCCTCGCTGCGCCGTTAGACCCTGAAACAAAGTGTCACGAAATCGCCCTTTGACGAGGCAAGATGAAAGCGCGATGATTCCAACACACAACGAGCCAGGGGCGATTCCGGGCCTGTGACCAAACATTCGCGCGATACTCCCCAGTTCTTCCTGACGAGCCCTTCCGCCTGTCCGTATCTGCCGGGCAAGAAAGAGCGCAAGGTATTCACCCACCTCGTCGGCGAGCGCGCGCCCGAGATCAACGACATCCTCACGAATGGCGGATTCCGCCGCTCGCAATCGATCGCCTATCGCCCGGCCTGCGAGGCCTGCCGCGCCTGCGTTTCCGTGCGGGTCGTAGTCAGCGACTTCGCGCCCGCGCGCACCTTCAAGCGTGTCCTGAAAACCAACAGCGACCTGATCGGCAACGCGCGGCAGACTGTCCCCACCGCCGAGCAATATTCGTTGTTTCGTCATTATCTCGACAGCCGCCACGCCGACGGCGGCATGGTGGACATGACTGTGCTCGACTATTCCATGATGGTCGAAGACAGCCACGTGCGTTCACGGCTGATCGAGTATCGCCCGCGCGGACCCGACACGTTCCTGACCGGCCGCGGCGAAGGCCCGCTGATCGCGGTCGCACTGACAGACGTGCTCTCGGACGGCCTGTCGATGGTCTATTCGTTCTATGACCCCGAGATCGCGCGCGAACGCTCGCTCGGCACCTTCCTGATCCTCGATCACATCGAGCGCGCGCGGCGGATGGGCCTGCCTTACGTCTATCTCGGCTACTGGGTCGATGGCGCAAAGAAGATGGATTACAAAAAGCGCTTCCTGCCGCAGGAGCGGCTCATGCAGGAAGGCTGGAAGCGCTTCGACGAGTAGCCGCGCGAAGCCTCAGGCGATCACGCCATTTTTCGCATCCCGCACCCACTTCGACGCCTGCACGAGGCCGCCGAAGGAATAGAAATGCGAAGCGATCTCTCCGAGATTTTCCGACGCCGCGGCCTCGGCCAGATCGTTCACGGCTTCAGCCGGGGTCGCGCGGGTCAGGAGCCTGCCGATCGAAGCCGCATGCCGCGCAAAGCCGTTTGCGGAAGCGCGGACGCCGCAACGCTTCGCGAACTTCATGAGCGCCGGAATGCTCGCAGGGCCCGCCATTCCGATCCGCACCCGGTTGCGAACGCCGCTCGCGCGCAAGGCCCGAAGCCAGGTCACCACCGGCCAGGCGTCGAAAGAAAATTGCGTCACGATATCCGCCGCTAAACCGGCGCGCTCCGCCGCCTCCAGCTTGTCGCGGAGCGAAACGCGCAGCACGTCCTCGGAAATGCCGGGATGACCCTCCGGATAGGCTGCGATGCCGATCTCCCGGATACCGCTCGCCTCAAGCACGCCGCTTTCGAGAACTTGCAGCGCGTTTTCGAAAGGTCCCGCGCTTCGCCCATGATCTCCACCGATCAGCATGATCCGGCTCACGCCCGCGGACGACACGAGGCGCGCAAGCATGTCCCCGAGCTTCTGATCGGAAATGACGTTGCGCGCAGCGATATGCGGCACCGGCTTGAGCCCGCGCATGAACACGCCCCGCGCGGTCTGCAAGAGCTTTTCGTCGCTGCGGTTCGGAAGGTCAGTGAGATAGATCGCAGTACCTGTCGGCAAAGCGGAAGCCGCCTCGTGCAATTCGGCTTCCGTGGGCATCACCGCCTCGAGCGAAACGTCGCTCAAGATCGCGTTGAAGTCCGGTGCGTCAGCGATGCTTTCCAGCCTGTGCGGATTGAGCATGGTCTAGTCCCGCTTTTTTGAGATGACGTAAGACTCGTCGCTGAACCACAGACCGCCGTGCTGTTGCAGCACCTCTCGCGTCGCCTGAAGGTAGCGGTCGTCGGTCACGACTTTCGAAAGCCGGTCGTCCTCGACCTGCGCTACGTAGATCGCGGCGTTCCAGGCCGCGAACAGCGTGGACGTTCCGATCGACGATCCGCTTTCCGCCGAGATTTCGGATGGCAGCGTGTGCATGTCGTAGCGGAAGATCGAGCGGTTGTCGGCGTAGGCGTTGAAATTCAGGTCGCGGCCCGCGGAACCGAGTTCGTTCTTCACCGCTTTCAGGATCGCATGACGATCCTGCGTGAACGGATTGTCTCCCGGCCAGACCTTCTGAATGATTTCCTGCCCGGGGTCGCCGCCGCGGGAGTGAATGCCGATCATCCGCCCGCCCGGGCCGAGCGCGCGCGCAAGCGGGGCGATCACTTTCTTAGCCTTGAACTCGACGGACGAGCGAAGCCGGTAGGGCTGCGAGGCCATGACGAGGTCGTAATTCGCATCGGTAGCGCCGCGTTTCGGAATGATGTTGTCCAGGAGAAACTTGTGATCCTGACGGTAGATCACGAGCACCACCGGCCGCTCGTAAACCGGATTGCCGCTCTTCGGCGAAACGCGCGCTTTCCAGTTCTCGGCAAGGAACGGTTGCAGCGCGGAGATCTGCGACTCGAATGAGAAGGCAGAGTTTCCGGTGAGCGCCAGTTCGTGCCAGACCATGCTGGAGGCGGCTTCGCGCGAATGCGTGGTCAGCCACGGCGCTTCCGAATAATACATGTTCGTCAGCACGAGCACGGTCGACGGATGCTCGAAGAAGCGGTCGGCCATCTTGTCGAGCGCGAGCCGCACGTCTTCGAGACTGATTTCCTTGCCGACGATGTAAAACGGCAGCGTCGAGAAACGCTCATGCATCGCGCGCATCACGCGCGACAACACGGTGGCATCGCCGACGCCGGCATCGAATACGCGCAACGCCGGCGGGCGCGGGTGGATGTTGCCGAGCTCCATGCCGACACGGTTCGCAATCACCGACTTCTCGCCACAGGTGTTCACAAAGAGGAGATATTTCTGGCGGTTGTCGAAGAAGCGGAAGTTGCGCTGCGGGTCGTCGCCCTCGTCGCCGGAAGGAGGTGCCGGCGGCATCGAGGAGATCGGCCGCGGCGGCATCGGCCGCTCGATGATCGCGCCTCGCGGGGCCGAGATGCTGTCGTGCATGAACGAGCGGATGCGATCGAGCGTCACGGTCGTGATCCGGCCGCCGTCGCGAAGGCGGCTCACCAGCTTTCCGTCGTTGACCGCGCGCCGGCCGAACGTCGACTCCGCCAAGCCCGCGCGGCGGCAATAGTCGGAGATTTCCTGGAGTATTTCTTCGGCCTGCATGACCACTGCTTCCGTCCTGAACGATTCCAACCCGCGCGAGGCTGTTTGCCGCCCCTTTCGCTGGCTTGAAGGAGACGCCCGGAGGCCCTCTCGGTCAACCTCAAATCGTCCCAACAGAATCGTGGGCAGCATTAGTGGGCATATCGCCCACTAATTTATATAAGTAATTTCAATACACTACGCCTTGCATCAGCATGAGCCTCTCCTGCCCGCCCGATAACTCATTGAATCTTGCCAAACGCATGGGGCCATTGCCCACTTGCATCCGCGCAGAGTCGCGGTGGCTGTTCTTTCGCCAAATTGAGACGCTAGTGACGTAGAATTCGCAGCAACAAAAAAGATCGAACGCCCGCAGCATGAACCTGCAACGTACACTCCTGATCGCACTACTCGCCGCGGCAGCGTTCGCAGTGGCTTTGACAATTTCAAACGCCGCGGAAATCGCGAAGACAGACCACGTCACCGCACGTCTCGTGACCGAAGCGCGCTCGGTCGAAGCCGGCAGCACGATCACCGTCGGCATTCACAAGGTCATCAAACCGCGCTGGCACACCTATTGGGGCAATCCCGGCGACGCCGGCATGGCGACCTCGATCGCCTGGACGCTGCCGCAAGGGGCGAATGCCGGAGAAATTCTCTGGCCCGCGCCGAAGCGCATCATGGTCGGACCGGTCGCGAACTACGGCTACGAAGACGAAGTGACCCTGCTCGCGAAGATCAAGCTGCCGGAAAATCTGCGCGCGGGAGACACCGTGCCGGTCAAAGCGGTGGTCGACTGGCTCGTCTGCGAGGAAATCTGCATCCCCGAGCAGGTGACGCTCGAACTCTCCCTGCCCGTCGTTGCGAAAGGCATGTCTACCCGCATCAGCATCCGCGAGATCGAAAACGCTCGGACGAAACTTCCGGTCGAAAACGCCTGGCCGTTCACAGCGAATGCCAAGGACGGAAAGATCGAACTCGTCGCGGCCTCCGGCGATATATCGCCAGCGAAATTCAGGAGCGCGCACTTCTTTGCATCCGATTGGGGTGTCGTCACCCACGCCGCCGACCAGCCCCACCGCATCAAGAATGGCGAGATCACGCTCACGCTCTCTCCCTCCGAGCCGAAGCTGCCGCCGGTTTTGCGCGGCGTACTAGTGCTCGAAGACGCCAAAGGCGGCATGCAGACTGCATACGCGGTCTCGGCGAACATCACCGGCACGCTCGGCACCCGCAGCAGCATCGCGGTTCCTGACATCGGCTTTGTGACCGCGCTCGTCTTCGCGTTTCTCGGCGGCATCATTCTCAATCTGATGCCCTGCGTTTTTCCCGTGCTCTCGATCAAGGTGCTTTCGCTCCTGAACCACGCGCGGATGGGCTACCGGCAGCGGCACATCCATGGCCTCGCCTACACCGCCGGCGTGCTCGCCTGTTTTGGCGTGTTTGCGGCGATCGTGCTCGCCTTCAAGGCCGGTGGCGCGGAGCTTGGCTGGGGCTTCCAGTTTCAGTCTCCGCTGTTCGTGCTCTTTCTCGCTTATCTGGTGTTCGCCGTCGGCCTGAGCCAGTCGGGCTTGATCGCTTTCGGCTCGTCGCTTTCGCGGCTCGGCGCTTATGGCGGCAACGACGGCTACGGCATGAGCTTTCTTGCAGGCGGCCTTGCGGCGGTTGTCGCGACCCCCTGCACCGCGCCCTTCATGGGTGCGGCGCTTGGTTTCGCAGTCAGCCAGCCGGCGCCGATGCTGCTCGCGATCTTTTTCGCGCTCGGGCTCGGTCTCGCGCTTCCATATCTCCTGCTCTGCTACTGGCCCGCGCTCCTCCGTTTCCTGCCGAAGCCGGGCGCGTGGATGGAGCGGCTCAAGCAGGCGCTCGCCTTCCCGATGTACGCCACCGCGATCTGGCTGGTCTGGGTGCTGGCGCAGCAGGCAGGCGCGAACGCTGTTGCGGCAGCGCTCGGCGGCATGCTGTTGATCGCATTCGGCGCGTGGGTGTTTGCTTCATCCGGCAAATCCTGGCGCGCCGCGAACTACACGCTTTCTGCGTCAGCGCTCGCGGCTGCGGTTCTGCTCGGCGTTTATTTCGTGAACGGCGCGTCTGCCCCCGCGCAGGCGTCGAGCGCGAATGCGCGCTATGAAGCCTATACGCCGCTGCGTCTTGCGGAACTTCGCGCGCAGAACCGTCCCGTCTTCGTCAACCTGACCGCAGCATGGTGCATCACCTGTCTCGTGAACGAGCGTGTCGCACTCGACCGCGCGAATGTGATCTCGGCCTTCGAGGCGGCGAACGTCGCCTATCTCAAGGGCGACTGGACGCATCGCGATCCCGCGATCACGCAGATGCTCGCGAACTTCGGCCGCAACGGCGTGCCGCTCTATGTGTTCTATCCGGCAGGCGCGAACGCGCAGCCTGTTGTGCTGCCGCAAATCCTCACACCGGAAATCGTGTTGCGTGAAATCGGGCAGCCGAAAACCGCCCGCATCGAAAACTAGAAAGGGAGAAAACAATGATGAAGAAGCTGATTGCCACTGCGGCCCTTGCAACAGTCCTCGCGTTTCCCGCCGCGGCATCGCCCGAGGTCGGCAAGGAAGCGCCTGCCTTCACCGCCCAAACCGCCGACGGAAAGACCATCGATCTGAAGTCGCTGCGCGGCAAGATCGTCGTGCTCGAATGGACCAACCACGATTGCCCCTATGTGCGGATGCATTACGGCGCGAACAACATGCAGACGTTGCAGAAAGAAGCCGCCGACAAGGGCATCGTGTGGCTTCAGGTGATTTCCTCGCCGCCCGGCAGGCAGGGCTACGTCGATGGCCTGACCGCGATCAAGCTGAACGACGATCGCAAGGCTGCTCCAGCGAACACCCTCCTCGATCCGAAGGGCAAGGTCGGCATGCTCTATGGCGCACAGACGACGCCGCACATGTACGTCATCGATGCCAAAGGCACGCTCGTCTACAAGGGCGGCATCGACAGCATTCCCTCCGCACGCGCTGACTCGCTGCCCAAGGCCGTGAATTACGTCCGCGAAACGCTGCAAGCGGTCGTCGCGAACAAGCCGGTGCCGAACCCCTCGACCCGGCCCTACGGCTGCACGATCCACTACGGATCCTGATCAGCAGCAGGAACCGATACCGGGGCCGGCGCTCGAAAGGACGCCGGCCTTTTTCGTTTTTGAACCTTTGAACCGCTCATTGCGAACCATTCGCAAGAAGCTTGACAATCCCTGCTGCGCGGCGCATCTTTCTGCGAATAATTCGCAATAGCATCAGGAGCGCAACGTGCGCCGCATCTTCCCGGTTCTAGCGCTCGCCATCTTCGGCGTACTCCATGCACCCGTTCAGGCGCAGCAGAAGCCGCTTCGCGTGGTCGCAACGGTTTCGATGCTTGCAGACACCGTCCGCGCCGTCGGCGGCAGCCGGGTCGAGGTTGCGAGCCTCCTTGGCGAGGGTGTCGATCCGCATACCTACCGCCCCACCCGCGCCGACATCGCCAAGCTCTCTTCCGCCGATCTCGTGATCGCGAACGGCCTGCATCTCGAAGCGCAGCTCGACGAAACGCTGAAGGCGCTCGCCCGCTCGAAGCCTGTCCTCTTCGCCGCGGAGAAGATTCCGCAGTCGCAACTGCTCGCCGATGAGGATTACAAGGACCGCAAGGACCCGCACGTCTGGATGGACCCTAAGCTTTGGTCGATCGTCGTCGAGGCGGTGCGCGACACGCTGATCGAGCGCGACCCCGCGGGCCGCGCGGCATATCAGGCCGGAGCGGCTGCTTATCTCGCCGAACTTTCCCGGCTTGCGGACTACAGCCAGAAAATCCTGAACACGGTGCCGAAGGAAGCGCGCGTCCTCATCACCGCGCACGACGCCTTCGGCTATTTCGGCCGTGCCTACGGTTTCGATGTCGAGGGCATTCAGGGTCTTTCCACCGAAAGCGAAGCCGGCCTGAAGCGCATCGAGGAACTCGTGACGCTGCTGGTCACGCGAAAGGTCCGCGCGGTTTTCGTCGAAAGCTCCGTTCCGGAACGCAACGTCCGCGCGCTCGTGGAAGGCGCGCGAGCGCGCGGCCATCAGGTCGTGGTCGGCGGCGAACTCTATTCCGACGCGCTCGGCGCACCGGGCACTTACGAAGGCACGCTGATCGGCATGCTCGATCACAACGTGACCACGATCTCCCGCGCGCTCGGCGGGGAGACGCCACTGCGCGGACTGAACGGAAAACTGAAAGCCGGGACCTGAGGTGCTGGCTCCTTCCCCTTCCGGGCGTATATCGTCGCAAGCAATGACGATTCCTCCGCTGTCGGTCAGAAACCTCACCGTTCGCTACGGCGGCCGCGCGGCGCTCGATAATTTCTCGTGGGATGCGCCGGAGCGCGGCCTCGCCGCCATCGTAGGACCGAATGGCGCGGGCAAGTCGTCGTTGCTCAAGGCCGTACTCGGTCTCGTGCCGAAAGCGGCGGGTCACGCCGAAATCTTCGGCAAGCCGGTTTCTGAACAGCGCGACCTGATCGCCTATGTGCCGCAGCGCGCGAGCGTCGACTGGGATTTCCCCGCTACCGCCGCCGATGTCGTCGCCATGGGGCTCTACCGCAAGATCGGCTGGCTCAGGCCGGTCCGGGCCGCAGATCACACCGCAGCCAAAAAGTATCTCGACATGGTGCGTCTCGGCGACTTTGCTGATCGCCAGATCGGCGCCCTCTCCGGCGGGCAGCAGCAGCGCGTGTTTCTCGCCCGCGCACTCGCGCAGCAGGCGAAGCTGTTTTTGCTGGACGAACCCTTCGCCGGCGTCGATGCCGTCACCGAAGGCGTCATGACCGGCGTATTCCGCGAACTGCGCGATGCCGGTTCGCTCGTTGTCTGCGTGCATCACGATCTTTCCAGCGTGCGGGAAATCTTCGATCACGTCGTGCTCCTGAACCGCGAGTTGATCGCAAGCGGCCCCGCCGGCACCACGTTCACACCCGAAAACATCGCCCGCACCTACGGCGTGCCGCTCGCGTTGAACCCCGGCAATGGCTGAACTGCATCCTCTGCTTCAGGTTCTGCTGTTACAGGCGGGCTACAACACGATTGTCGTGATGCTCGGCGCGGCCGCGCTGGGAGCTGCGACCGGCGTCGTCGGCGTATTCGCGATGCTTCGCCGCCGCGCTCTGGTCGCCGACGCAGTCGCTCACGCAACCCTGCCCGGTGTTGCACTCGGGTTCATGGTTGCGGTCGCGCTCGGCTTCTCCGGAAAAAATCTCTCGTTTCTGCTCTCGGGTGCGGCGCTCACCGCCGTTCTCGCCGCCCTTTCGATTCAGTGGATCGCAAACCGCACGCGGCTCACCGAAGACACCGCGATCGCGTCGGTGCTTGCGACCTTCTTCGCGCTCGGAATCGTGCTGCTCACGGTGATCCAGACCCTGAAGACGGGCGGCCAAGCCGGTCTCGACATTTATCTGCTCGGCGCCACCGCGGGAATGCTGCGCGAGGAAGCGATCACGCTGGCGCTGTTCGCAGTAGCCGTTGCTCTTGTCGTGCTGCTCCTGTTCAAGGAACTGACCCTCATTTCCTTCGATGCGGATTACGCGCGCGCGCACGGCTTCCCGGTACGGCTGCTCGATCTTGCGATCCTCGCGCTCGTTCTGGTGGTCGTCGTTATCGGTCTCAGGATCGTGGGTCTCGTGCTGATCGTGGCGCTCCTGATTACGCCCCCGGCGGCGGCAAGATTCTGGAGCGACCACACCGGACGCATGACGATCGTATCCGGCGCGATCGGCGCTTTCTCCGCCTATTTCGGTGCCGCGATTTCCGCGATCAGCCCCGATACGCCGACCGGCGCGGTGATCGTGCTGGTCGCCTTCACGCTTCTTCTCGCCAGCGTGTTCTTCGGCAGCGCGCGGGGCCTTCTCGTCCGCGCCATCGGTGCGAGACGTCTGAGGCGCGCGGCATGATCTCGTTTCTCCAGATCGATCTCCCCGCCATGCTGGTCGGCACGCTCGCAGCCCTCGTCTGCGCGCTGATCGGAAACTTTCTGGTGCTCACGCGCCAGAGCATGCTCGGCGACGCGATGGGGCATGTGGTGCTGCCCGGCATCGTGATCGCTTTTGTGCTTGCCGGAACGACCGCGACCTGGGTCATGCTCACCGGCGCATTCGCCGCCGCGCTCTTCTCGGCGATGCTCGTCGAGTTTTTCCGGCGGGTTGCGCGGATCGAAGCCTCCGCGGCGCTCGGATCGGTATTCACCGCAATGTTCGCGCTCGGCGTGTTGCTCTTGGAGCAGACCGGGGTCGCGCGCACGACCTTCGACGTTCACCACATCTTGTTCGGCAATATCGAGACCGCGATCTGGCCGGCGGCAACCGGCGCCGCAAGCCTGTTCGACATAACCGCGCTTGCGAGCCTGCCCCCGCAAATTGGGCGGCTTGCGTTCGGGCTCGCCGTCGTCGCGCTCGTGGTCGTTCTCCTGTTCAAGGAGCTTCGTGTCGTCAGCTTCGATCCCGATTTCGCACGCACGGTCGGCATTCCGCCGCAGATTATCGGCGCTGTCGTGGTTACGCTCGCAGCACTCGCTGCGGTGGTATCTTTGTCCGCTGTCGGAGTCATACTTCTGGTCGCGATGATGGTGTGTCCTCCCGCGACCGCACGCATGCTGACCGACGACCTGAAGACGCAGGTCTGGCTTTCGTTGCTGTTTGCGCTCGCTAGCGGTGTATTAGGCTATGCGATCGCGGTGCTCATGCCGCTCGCCTTCGGCTACGAGATTTCGCTTGGCGCCGCCGGCACCATCGCCGTGCTGTCAGGCCTGTTTCAGCTTGTTGCCATGCTGTTCGGCCAGAAGCGTGGATTGCCTAAATTGGCGTAATCCCATCGTGGACGGAGCCTCCCCCATCCGCTAAGCATCCCGCCACGAATTCCCAGGGATGCGCCGCAAGTTCCATGCTGTTTTACGAACCGTTTTTTGCGGTGATCGCGTTCCCCGCATTTTACGCCGTCTATCTCTGGTTCAACGACCGCGCGGCCGCGAAGAAGTGGGCGCTCATTCTCGGCAGCGTCGTGTTCTATACGTGGGGCGAGCCGCTTTTCGTCCCGGTCGTGCTCGCGTCTTCCCTGCTCGACTATGTGCTTTCGAAGCGCATCGCACCCGGAAAGCGCGATCTCTCGCGCAAGTTCTGGCTCTCGCTCGGCATCGCCGCCAATCTCGGCATCCTCGTCTTCTATAAATACACCGACTTCCTGATCGCGAACTTCAACACGCTGCTTGCGCCGTTTGCCGGTTCGCAGCTGCCGCTCCTGAAAATCGCACTGCCGATCGGCGTGTCCTTCGTCGTCTTTGAGAAGATCAGCTATCTCGTCGACACCTACCGCGGCGCGTCTAAGCCCGCGTCGAAGTTTTCGGACTACACGCTCTTCGTGTTCATGTTCCCGAAGCTCTTGGCCGGCCCGATCCTCAAGTATCACGAGATGCAGGATCAGATCGCAAAACCCGCGACCGTTACCTGGGACGATGCCTGGGCAGGCTTCCTCCGCTTCTCGCGGGGCATCGCGAAGAAGCTTCTCATCGCCGACACTTGCGGCGCCTTCGCCGATCAGGCGTTCGGGGCGAATGCTGCCTCGCTCGGCAGCGGACAGGCGTGGCTCGGCATCGTCTGTTTCACGTTGCAGATCTATTTCGATTTCTCGGCCTATTCCGACATGGCGATCGGCCTCGCACGCATGCTCGGCTTCCGGCTGCGCGAAAACTTCAACATGCCTTACACGGCGCGCTCGCTCACGGACTTCTGGCGGCGCTGGCATATTTCGCTCACGACCTGGATCCGCGACTATCTCTACAAACCGCTCGGCGGCAACCGCGGCCCCGCGGCACAGACATTCCTCAATCTCTGGATCTGCTTCCTGCTCTCCGGCATCTGGCACGGCGCAAGCTGGAACTTCGTGTTGTGGGGTGCGTTCAACGGCCTCTTCCTCACGCTCGACCGCCTCTTCCTGATCCGGTGGCTGGAGCGATCCGGCACCTTCGTTTCCACGCTCGTGACGCTGTTCATCGTCATGATGGGCTGGGTGATCTTCCGCGCGACTTCGGTCGAACACATGGGCGGATACTTTGCAGCGCTGTTCGATTTCACCCGCGCGAGCCCCTATTTCGAAATTCCGCCGGAGCTTCCGCTCGCCATCCTCGCCGGCACCGTTCTCTCACTGCTTCCGGCAACGCCGCTTTATGCGCCGCTGGTTCGCGCTTATGAGCGGAACCATCATCTGCAAAGGGCGGCAGTTGCGGCGCTCATCGCGCTCTACGTGATCGCGCTCGCCCGCGCCTTCGCGGTCCCCTTCACCCCCTTCATTTACTTCCGGTTCTGACGATGACGATGTTCCGCATGCCATCGCTGACCCGGAAGCAATACTTCGCACTCGCGATGGTCGTTCTGCTTGCCGTTCCTGTTGGCACGGCGTGGAACCTGCTCGCGCGCAACTTCGCGCCCAAGCTGGAGCTTCGCATCGGCCGCGGCCTGCGCGGTGTCGTCGAGCCGCCGAAACCTTTCGAGTGGTCGTGGCGGGCATTCGCGAACGGCGACAACCAGCGCGCGATGGCCTACGAGGCGACGCAGGCCGTTCCCATCCGCAACGGCATCATCCGGATCAACAACCAGATCCGCTATAAATTATTCGGACAGTTCGGCGCGCCGGGCATTCTGCGCGGCAATGACGGCCATCTGATCGAGAAGCCTTATCTCGACGAATATTGCTCGCGCAATCTTGCGGCGATCGACGCGCCCGCGCGCCTGTGGGTTTCGCAGCTCAAGCAGCTACAGGACACGCTCGTCGCGCGGGGTCATGTCTTTATCTATCTCCTCACGCCCTCCAAGGTCGCGCATTTCCCGGAAGCGTTCGTCGATCGCTATCCCTGCGCCGCGCCGAAACAGGACCGCGAAGGAAAAGTCCCCGCTTATGTCGCGATGCTGAAACAGGCCGGCATCAACGTCGTCGATGGCGCAACGCTCACCCATTCGATGAAAGGTAAGTACGATTTCGGCATGTTCCCGCAGGGCGGTGTGCACTGGAACCAGCTTGCCGTCGCCTACTCCGCCAATGCGCTGGTTTCGGAAGTGAACCGCCAGCGCAACGCGCGCGTGATCCCGCCGCTCGAGTGGACCTACAAGATTTCGAGCAATGCAACCGGCGAAGACCGAGACCTGCTCGATCTTCTGAATATCCTTCTCCCCCGGCCCGACTACACCGTGCCGATCGTAAGCTACGCGCAGCGCCAGTGCGGCGCGGAAGCGAAGCTCGACGTCGCCGTCATCGGCGGCAGCTTCATCCACACGTTGGCGGAAGCGCTTGCACGCGGCGCATGTCTGCACGGGCTGAAGAGCTACAATTATCTCTACTATGGCCAGCGCGGCGGGCCGGAATACAAGGTGCTGAAGGGCCGCATGACACCGGACGACGTCCGGCCCATCGGGAATGCGGATGTCGTGATCCTCGAAGAAAACGAATCCATCATTCCGCAGAAGGACGGGCACGCCTTCGAGCTGTACCAGCTGCTGCTCGGAAAGAAGTAGCGCCTAGCCGCGGAAGCGGTTGTTCTTCGGGAAGCCCTTGGGCGCGAGCCGCCCTGCGTCCGCGCGATTGCCGCGCCAGTCGCGAAGCTCGCCCTTGGAAAGCGAATGCTGCCGGTTAGCGCTGTCGGTCCAGCTTAAGCCGTCGTCGAGGTTGAATGTCTTCGCGTCGGAAAGTCCGCCGTCCTTGTAGCGCTGGAGCTTCACGCCCGCGCCGCGTCCCATCACCGGCAGGTCTTTCGCGGAGAATACCAGCATCTTCCGGTTCTCGCCGATGACCGCTACATGGTCGCCGCCTGCCGGCGCTACCACGGCCGCCTTGTCGGGCGCCTTCACGTTCAGCACCTGCTTGCCCTTGCGGGTCGTAGCGAGTGCGTCTTCGACCTTCACGACGAAGCCCTTGCCCGCATGCGAAGCGACCAGGAATTTCTGACCTTCGGCATAGGGGAACACGACGACGATCTCGTGGCCCGCTTCGATCTCGACCATCAGGCGGATCGGCTCGCCATGCCCGCGGCCGCCCGGAATCTTGCCGGCATCCAGCGTGTAGAACCGGCCGTTGGTCGCAAACACCATGATCTTCGACGTGGTCTCTGCGTGGAAAGCGGTCTTCAGCTTGTCGTCGCCCTTGAACTGCACGTCGTCCAGCTTTTCGGTGTGCCCGCGCAGCGCGCGGATCCAGCCCTTCTCGGACACGACGACGGTGATGGGCTCGCGCGTCAGCATCGACTCCGCAACCGCGGCTTCGTCGACTTCCGCCGCAGCCTCGAACCCGGTGCGGCGCTTGCCGAGTTCGGTCGTGGGCCCGAACAGCGCCTTCACTTCCTTGATCTGGTCGGAAATCTTCTTCCACTGCCCGGCCGGAGATTTCAGGAGCTTCTCGAGTTCGGTTTTTTCTTTCTTCAAGTCCGCATGTTCGCCGCGGATTTCCATTTCCTCGAGCTTGCGCAGGTTGCGCAACCGCATGTTCAGGATCGCGTCGGCCTGCACGTCGGAGAGTTTGAAGCGCTTCATCAGCACAGGCTTCGGCTCGTCCTGCGTGCGGATGATCTTGATGACTTCATCGAGGTTCAGATAGGCGATCAGGTAGCCGCCGAGCACTTCGATGCGATGGTCGATAATGCCGAGACGGTTCTTAGAGCGGCGGATAAGCACCGCGCGGCGATGATCGAGCCATTCGCGCAGCACTTCCGCGAGGTTGACCACGCGCGGCGTAAGCCCGCCCATCAGCACGTTCATGTTGAGCGGAAACCGGCTCTCCAGTTCCGTGAGCTTGAAGAGTTGCTCCATCATCAGCACCGGATCGACCGAGCGCGAGCGCGGCTCGAGCACCATGCGCACGTCTTCGGTGGACTCGTCGCGGATGTCCGCGAGCAGCGGCAGTCTCTTGTTTTGCAGGAGCTCGGCGATCTTCTCGATCAGCCGCGATTTCGGCACCGAGTAGGGAATTTCCGTGACCACCACGACCCAGGTGCCGTTCCCGGTATCTTCCTGCGTCCAGCGTGCGCGAACCCGGAAAGAGCCGCGGCCCGTGTTGTAGGCTTCGCGGATCGTCGCCTTGTCGTCGACGATAATGCCGCCGGTCGGGAAATCCGGTCCCTTCACGAACTTCAAGAGTTCGCGCGGCTGGCACTTCGGTTTCTCAATCAGGAAAAGTGCCGCGTCGCAGAGTTCGGCGGCGTTGTGCGGCGGGATCGATGTCGCCATGCCGACGGCAATGCCGGTGGAACCGTTGGCTAGAAGATTGGGGAACGCGCCGGGCAGAACGACCGGCTCCTGCTCCTCCCCGTCATAGGTGAGGCGCATATCGACCGCGTCTTCGTCGATGCCCTCCAAGAGAAGACGCGCGACATCGGTCATGCGCGCTTCGGTGTAGCGCATTGCGGCCGCGTTATCGCCGTCCACGTTGCCGAAGTTGCCCTGCCCGTCGACGAGCGGATAGCGCTGCGCGAAATCCTGCGCGAGACGCACCAGCGCGTCATAGACCGACTGGTCGCCGTGCGGATGGAATTTGCCGATCACGTCGCCGACCACGCGCGCGGACTTCTTGAAGCCCGTGCCCGGGTCCAGCCGCAGAATGCGCATCGCATGCAGAATGCGGCGGTGAACCGGCTTCAACCCGTCGCGCGCATCCGGCAGCGCGCGGCCCATGATCGTCGACAGCGCGTAGGACAGGTAGCGCTCTTCCAGCGCTTCCTTCAGTTCGACGGGCTCGATATTGCCCCCGCCGCCACCGGGCGCGGGAGGAGCGATTCGCTTGGTCATGTTCTAGCGGTACTCAGTCGCGGCAAGCTGTTCAACTGTTCAGGCCGCCCGCATGCGCCTTGCCGCCGCGACCAGCGATGCCCGGGCTTCGGGAAGCTGGAGGCCGCGCGGCTCCAGCACATGAACCGAAAGGAAGTGCCCGGTCAGCGTGAAGGCAGCCGCGATATCGGCGGAGGTGATGCTTACAGCCGCTTCGCGGAGAAAAGACGGCAGCGGCAGAAGGCGCTCGCGCCACGCCTCGCCCGCGGCACGGCTCACGGCCCGGCCCGACTTCGGCGAAACATAGATCAGGTCGCGGGTCGCCCCGGTCGCGGCGCAACTGGAAAGGTCGAGCCCGAAGCCGAGTTCCGCAAGCAGCTGAAGCTCGAAACGCGCGATCAGCGACGGCGCCTCCGGCTCGTCGATCCGGTCGAGGATGTATTCCGACATGACGAAGAGATCGGCATGCGGATCGCGTTCCGGCAGAAGCCGCATCAGCGATGCAATGGTCTGCAAGCCGAAGCTCGCGCGCGCCGCCATCATCATGCGGTCGGCACGCGATTGCGTGATTTCAAGCGTGTAGTTGCCGAGTTGCTCGTCGAGCCGCGCCCGCCACACCGCGCGCACGCTGTTTCCGGGTTGCAGGGACGGCGTTTTCTTGCGCGACCCGCCGCCATAGACGAGCCCGAGATGGCGGCCGTGTTCGGCGGTCATCAATTCCGCGACGGCGTGGCCTTCGCCGTGGCGGCGAAGCCCGAGAATAATGCCGTCGTCGGTCCACTCCATGTCAATACAAACCTAGGTACGAGATTTCGACTTTAAATCAGCAATCTGACTTCTCAATCTTTCCACTAACTGGTCGTTCTGCTCGCGAATATTACTGACCTGCTTCTGATGTTTAGCTCTCTCGGACTTTGTAGCGCTGTTCTCACCCAGCAAATATCCAAACAATCCAACCAAAGCCAATCGAGCAAGCCAATCCAGTGTACCCTTTGAGATTCCTAACACACCAACAGCTATGCTTTCGATTATTTGCCCCGATACAAATCCAACAACGACAAATGCTAAAAGAAGAACAACAGTAATGAGCAATGCCATGATCTGCCCTCACGCTTGCTAGAAGCTATTCTCTCGGAAACTCCAGCCCCATGCCGCGATAGCGCTCGGGGTCGTCGCCCCAGCCTTCACGCACCTTCACGTGCAGAAAGAGATGCACCTTCTTCTCGATCTCTTTCGAGATTTCCTTGCGCGCATCCATCGAGATGGATTTCACCATCTTGCCGCCCTGCCCGAGCACGATTTTCTTCTGCCCGTCCCGCTCCACGTAGATCGTCTGCTCGATCCGGACGGAGCCGTCTTTGCGCTCCTCCCACGAATCGGTTTCGACCGTCGACTGATAGGGTAACTCTTCATGCAGCCGGAGATAGAGCTTTTCGCGCGTGATCTCGGCCGCCATCAGGCGCATCGGCACGTCCGAGATTTCGTCTTCCGGGTAGAGCCAGGGACCCTTCGGCAACGACGCCGCGAAATAGTCCCGGACATCCGCGACCCCGTCCCCGTTCGTGGCCGAGATCATGAAGGTCCGCTCGAAGGGGATGAGTTCGTTGGCGCTCGCGGTGAGCGCGAGCAGCTTCTCGCGGTCGATCAGGTCGATCTTGTTGAGAATCAATATTTTCGGCTGCCGGACTTCCTTCAGCTTGCTGATGATCGCCCGGTTCTCTTCGTCGAGCACGCGCTGCGCATCGATCAGCAGCGCCACGATATCGGCGTCGGTCGCGCCCTGCCAGGCGGAGCCGACCATGGCGCGGTCGAGCCTGCGCTTGGGCGCGAAGATGCCGGGGGTATCGACGAACACGATCTGCGTCTTTCCGGCCATCGCGATCCCGCGCACCGGCACGCGCGTCGTCTGCACCTTGTGCGTAACGATCGAGACCTTCGCCCCGACCAGTGCGTTAAGCAGCGTTGACTTGCCCGCATTCGGCGCGCCGATCAGTGCAACGAAGCCTGCGCGCGTTTCTTCACTCATAGGAGCTTGCCTCGACACCTTCGCGCGCGAGCATAGCTGCTGCGGCGGCGCGCTCCGCCTCCCGCTTGGAAGCACCGACGCCCTCGATTGGAATCATTCCGGGCAATTCGAGCACGATGCGGAATTGCGGCTTATGCGCGGGCCCGCTCCGCCCGACTTCGCGATAGGCCGGCACCGGCATGCCGCGCGCCTGCGCCCATTCCTGTAGCGCGGTTTTCGCGTCACGCGCACCGCGCGCCGGCGCCTTCATCATCATCGGGCGCCACAGCCGGTCGATGATCTTGAACGCGGTCGGATAATCCGAGTCGAGATAGATCGCGCCGAAGATCGCTTCCGAGGCGTCACCCAGAATGGTCTGCTTGCGGCGGCCTTCGGAATTTTCTTCGCTCAAACCCAGAATGAGATGGTCGCCGACGCCGAGCTGATTGGCGATCTCGACCCAGGCTTCGTTGCGGACGAGTGCCGCATGCTTGCGCGCGAGATCGCCTTCGGAGTCGTTCGGGAACGTCCCGAACAGCATCTCGGCGATTGCCAGCGCGAGCACGCGATCGCCCAGAAATTCCAGCCGCTGATAGTCGGGCTTGTCGGATCTTCCGGTTACCGCCGAATTATGCGTGAGCGCTTCCTGAAGCAGCGCAACGTTCTTGAAGCGGTAGCCAAGCCGCGTTTCGAGTGCGGATAGATCGCTCGCGCGCTTCATCGCACCCGGTCGAAAATCCGGCTCCAGCGGACGTCGAACGGCCAGCGCCAAAGCTGATAGACGGCGGTGCCCTCGGCGAGCGAGAAGAAGATGATCTCGGCGCGGCCGATGAAATTCTCGAGCGGCACGTAGCCCACCGCGGACTGCACCCGGCTGTCGGTCGAGTTGTCGCGATTGTCGCCCATCATGAAATAGTGCCCGGCGGGCACCACATATTCCGGCGTGTTGTCGTAATAGCTCTCGCCGAGATCGAGCGTTTCGTAACTCACGCCGTTCGGCAGCGTTTCGCGGAAGCGCTTGACGGGCTTGCCGCCGCCGCGCGGATCGTCGTCTCGCCAGTCGGCGACCGGATCGCGCTTTACCGCTTTCCCGTTGATGTGCAGCACGCCCTTCATCATCTGGATGCGGTCGCCGGGCAATCCGATCACGCGCTTGATGTAATCGGTCGACTCTTCCTTCGGATTGCGGAACACCGCGACGTCTCCGCGCGCGGGCAGCCCGGACCAGATGCGCCCCTCGAACGGGATCAGCGCGAACGGCACCGAGTATTTCGTGTAACCGTAGGAATACTTGGAGACGAAGATGTAGTCGCCGACCAGCAGCGTCGCCTTCATCGAACCGGACGGAATGTTGAACGGCTGGAACAGAAGCGTACGGATGACCAGCGCAATCACGAGCGCCTGAAAGCCGACGCTTACGAGTTCGCCTAAACCGCCTTCTTTCTTTTCGGTGGTTGCGCTCATGATCGAGGAAATCTCCGGGAATTTGCGGCGCCGCCCGTATAGACGCCGGTTTCGGGTGAAGCAATGCGGCTAGCGGCCCGCTTTGGGGACGGCGGAGATGATGACGATCGCCTGCGCCAGCGGCCCTTCATCGGTGATGGTGAGATCGATCTGCGCCTCGAAACCCGCCGGAATCAGGGCATTCAGGCGGTTAAGCGCCCCGCCCGTAAGCTGCATCGTGGGCTTGCCCGAAGGCAGGTTCACGACGCCGAGATCGCGGAAGAACACCCCTGCCCGGAAGCCCGTGCCCAGCGCCTTCGCGCAGGCTTCCTTCGCGGCGAAACGCTTTGCATAGGATTCGACGCTGCGCTTACGCCGCTCCGAGCGCTCGCGTTCCCGCTTCGTAAAGATACGGTCCAAAAAGCGGTCGCCGAAGCGCGCGATCGATTTCTCGATCCGCCGGACGTCGCAAAGATCGGAACCCATGCCGATAATCATGTGCCCGATCCGATCAGCGCTCGCCCGCGCGCCATCGCCGCAAGCATGTTCTTCACCACCGCATCGAGCCCGGCGAAAACGGCTTCGCCGACCATGTAGTGACCGATGTTCAGTTCCGCGATTTCCGGAAGGGTCGAAATCAGTTCCGCCGTTCCGAAATCGAGGCCGTGCCCCGCATGCACTTCGAGACCAAGCGAATGCGCGAGCCGCGCTCCTTCGGCCAATTTCTGGAATTCGCGGCGCGCTTCCTGCTCGTTTCCATGCGCGGCCGCTTCGCACCAGGTCCCGGTGTGCAACTCGACGACGGCAGCACCCGCCTTCTTCGAAGCTTCGATCTGCGCGGCATCCGGCGCGACAAAGAGCGAAACGCGGCTGTGCGCGGACAGAAGCTTGACCGCATCGCGAAGCGCGGCACCGCCTGCGATGACATCGAGCCCGCCTTCGGTGGTGCGCTCGGCGCGCTTCTCGGGAACGAGACAGACAGCGTGCGGTTTCACGCGCTGCGCAATTCCAATCATCTCCTGCGTCGCCGCCATTTCGAGATTGAGCGGCGCGGAAATTTCCTTCATCCGCTCGACGTCGCTGTCCACGATATGACGGCGGTCTTCGCGAAGATGCATGGTGATGCCGTGCGCGCCCGCGGCGATGGCCGCACGCGCCGCGCGCAGCGGATCGGGATGAAAGCCGCCGCGCGCATTGCGGATGGTGGCGACGTGATCGACGTTCACGCCGAGACGGATCGGAAACTTCTCAGCCATTGACGCGCTCTGCCGCTGCGACGACCTTCTTCGCGCGCAACTGCGTCAGAATGGCGTTCAGGTGCTTCAGGTCGAACACTTCCACATCGATGATCATGCGGTGGAAGTCGGCGGTTTTCCCGCCCATGCGGATGTTGTCGATGTTGCCGCCATGCTCGCCGATCACAGCGGCAACCTGCGCGAGCGAGCCGGGCTCGTTCTTCGCATTCACCGCGATCTGTGAAGGAAAGCGCTGCGGCTCGGTATCTTCCATGTCCCAGCGCACATCGAGCCAGCGCTCCGGCTGGTCGTCATATTCTTTCAGCGACGGCGAATGGATCGGATAGATCGTGATCCCCTCGCCCGGCGTAAGGATGCCGACGATCCGGTCCCCGGGCACCGCGCCGCCGTTCGGCGCGAAGCGCACCGGCAACTCGCCATTGATGCCGCGGATCGGGATCGCCGAAGATTTTTCCTCTTTCCCTTTTTCCGGAATGCGGAATTTCAGCGAGCTTGCGCGCCGCAAGCCGAACCAGCCGCCTTCGCTTTTCGGAGTCTTCGCTCCGGTGACGCGCTCGCCACGCCAGTCCGGATCGACGGCGCGCAACACATCGTCCGGTTTGATTTCGCCGCGGCCGACCGAGGAGAACAGATCTTCCGTGGTGTGGCGCGCGAGCCTCGGCAGCGCCGCCTGAAGCTTTTCTTCGGAAATGGGCAGCGAAGCCTTCGCGAATGCGCGCTCCACCATCCTGCGGCCGAGGCCGGTGTATTGCGCGCGTACGGCCGTGCGGGTCGCGCGGCGGATTGCAGCCCGCGCCTTGCCGGTAATGACGATCGCGTCCCACGCCGCTGGCGGCGCCTTCGCATCGCCGCGGATGATCTCGACTTCGTCGCCGGTCTGTAGTTCGGAAACGAGCGGCGCCACCTGCCCGTTGATCTTGCAGCCGATCGCGCTGTTGCCGACGTCGGTATGCACCGCATAGGCGAAGTCGATCGGCGTCGCCTTGCGCGGCAGCGCGATCAGCCGTCCGTTCGGCGTAAAGCAGAACACCTGATCGTGAAACAGTTCTAGCTTGGTGTGCTCGAGGAACTCTTCCGGGCTCGAACCTTCCGCCAGCATTTCGATCGTGCGGCGCAGCCAGGCATAAGCGTTGGAGTCATGCGGCAGGATTTCCCCGTCCTGCTTGTCGCCGTCCTTGTAGAGCGCGTGCGCTGCGATGCCGTATTCCGCGACCTGATCCATCTCGTTGGTACGGATTTGCAGTTCCACGCGCTGGCGGCCGGGACCGACCACCGTCGTATGCAGCGAGCGGTAGTCGTTCTGCTTCGGCGTCGAGATGTAGTCCTTGAAGCGGCCCGGCACGAAGGGCCATTTTGTGTGCACGATGCCGACGGCCTTGTAGCAGTCGACCACGGTATCGACGACTACGCGAAAGCCATAGAGGTCGGAAAGCTGCTCGAAGCCGACCGCCTTGCGCTCCATCTTCTTCCAGATCGAGTATGGCCGCTTCTCGCGTCCGCGCACCTTGGCGCGCGTTCCCGCGCGCGCGAGTTCGGCGGTCAGTTCTTCTTCAATGCCTTTGATCAGACCGGCGTTGCGCTCGCGCAGCGCGAGCAGCCTGCTTTCGATGGAACGGCAGACGTCCGGCTGCAACTGGCGGAACGAAAGATCCTCCAGTTCCTCGCGCATGTCCTGCATGCCCATGCGGCCCGCGAGCGGCGCGTAGATGTCGAGCGTTTCCTCGGCGATGCGCCCGCGCTTCTCCTCCGGCACGAACTTCAGCGTCCGCATGTTGTGGAGCCGGTCGGCGAGCTTCACGAGCAGCACCCGCACATCGTCGGCAATGGCGAGCAGAAGCTTGCGGAGGTTCTCCGCCTGCGCGGCCTGCTTCGACACGAGGTCGAGCTTCTTGATCTTGGTCAAGCCTTCGACCAGCGTTGCGATGTCCTTGCCGAATTTCTTGCCGATCTCGGCCCGGGTCGCCTTGGTGTCCTCGATGGTGTCGTGCAGGAGCGCCGCCACGATGGTGGCGTCGTCGAGTTTCAGATCGGTGAGGATCGCTGCAACTTCGAGTGGATGCGAGAAATAGGGATCGCCGGACGCGCGCGTCTGCGAGCCATGCGCCTTCATGGCGTAGACGTAGGCGCTGTCGAGCAGCCCCTCGTCGGTCGCAGGGTTGTAGCGACGAACCCGGTCCACGAGTTCGTATTGGCGCATCATGCCTTCGGCTCCTGTCCCTGGAATCTAGGGACTGGCCGGCAAATTAGCATTGCGGGAGGCGCCCGGCGACTGCACCGGACGAAATAGCTAACGCAGCTAAGTGCTTAGCCTTCGTCTTCTTCGGTCTGTTCCGGCGGGACCAGGCCCTGGAGACCCGCGAGCAGTTCTTCCTCGCTCATGCGGTCCATGACCACGTTGTCGTCCGAGCCGCCAGCGCCCGGGATCATCGGCACGGCCTCGGGTTCCGGCTCGTCCACTTCGGTGTACTTCTGGAGCGAGTGGATCAGGTCTTCCTTGAGATCGCCCGGAGAAACGGTCTCTTCCGCCACTTCCCGGAGGGCCACGACGGGGTTCTTGTCGTTGTCGCGGTCGACGGTGATGGACGAGCCCGAGGAAATCATCCGGGCACGGTGGCTGGCGAGCAGGACGAGATCGAAGCGGTTTTCAACCTTGTCGATACAATCTTCAACCGTGACGCGCGCCATCGGCGGGGCTCCAATCGGGCTTTGTGCGGAATCGGGTCCCTATAGCCCGGGTTATGCGCTGGACGCAAGCCGCCATCCGCAGCGCGTCAAAACGCCCGCAGGTACCGCTTTCCTATTGCCGCATTATCCTGCTACCGGAATGGAAACCGGTTGTTATCCCGACCGATTGTCCGATCCACCTTTTGGAGGCCGCTGGCCCCGACGCTGGGCCAAAGTCCAAGGAAATTTGACAATGCAGCATACTGCCGAAAAGACCGCTCTGTTCATCGATGGCGCCAATCTCTACGCCACCACCAAGAGCCTCGGCTTCGACATCGACTACAAGCTTCTGCTCAAGGAATTTCAAAGCCGCGGCAATCTCTTACGCGCCTTCTATTACACGGCCCTGATCGAGGATCAGGAATATTCCTCGATCCGCCCGCTCCTCGATTGGCTCGACTACAACGGATACACCGTGGTTACGAAGCCCGCGAAGGAGTTCACCGACGCGATGGGCCGCCGGAAGGTCAAGGGCAACATGGACCTCGAACTCGCGGTCAATGTCATGGAGCTCGCCGACCACCTTGACCATGTCGTGCTGTTCTCCGGCGACGGCGATTTCCGCCCGCTCGTGGAATCCGTGCAGCGCAAGGGCGTCCGGGTGACCGTGATCTCCACGATCTCGACCCAGCCGCCCATGATCGCCGATGAGCTTCGCCGTCAGGCCGACGTATTCATCGACCTTCAGGAGCTTGCCGGGAAGATCGGACGCGAACCCGCCGACCGTTCCGCCCGCATGCAGAACGCGCCGAACTTCCTGCAACGCTCGCCGAGCGGCGAGACCCAGGGCGCTTGAGCGAAGCGGCTGCCGAACTCGCCGAGCCGGGCCGCGATTGTCCGCTCTGCCCGCGGCTTGCGGGATTTCGTAAAGCGAACCGGAAGCAGTTTCCCGGCTATTTCAACGCGCCCGTACCTTCGTTCGGGCCTGCGAGCGCGCGGCTCCTGATCGTGGGCTTGGCTCCGGGACTGCATGGCGCGAACCAGACCGGCCGCCCTTTCACCGGCGACTACGCCGGCGACCTGCTTTACGCGACGCTCAAGGAATTCGGCTTCGCCAAGGGCAACTATCAGCAACGCGCCGACGACACGCTCGAGCTGATCGACACCCGCATTACAAACTCCGTCCGTTGTGTGCCGCCGGAGAACAAGCCGACCGGCGACGAAATCAAGACCTGCCGCGTGTTCCTGACCAGCGCCTTCAACGAAATGCCGAACCTCAAGCGGATCGTGGCGCTCGGCAAGATCGCGCATGATTCAGTCGTGGTCGCGCTCGGCGCGAAGATGTCGCGGCACAAATTCGGCCACGGCATGATCCACGATTTCGAGAACGTGCGGCTATTCGATAGCTATCACTGCTCGCGCTACAACACGAACACCGGCGTGCTGACGCCGGATATGTTCCGCGAAGTGTTCTCGAACCTGCGCGCGAGCTTCGGGGCGATTGCCTAGCCGGAACGTCTAGCCCTTATCCCGCATCACGCGCCCGCGCTCGCGCTGCCAGTCGCGCTTCTTGTCGGTTTCGCGCTTGTCGTGCAGCTTCTTGCCCTTGGCGAGCGCGATCTCGACCTTCGCGCGCCCGCGCGGATTGAAATAGATTTTCAAGGGCACGATGGTCATGCCCTCTTTCTCCACCGCGCCGATCAGCTTGTTGATCTGGCGCTTATGCAGGAGCAGTTTCCGCGGTCGCTTCGGCGCGTGATTGTTTCTGTTCGCCTGAAGATATTCAGGGATGTTCGAGTTCACGAGCCAGATCTCGCCGTCTTTCGCGTCGGCATAGGACTCGGCAATCGTCGCCTTGCCGTTGCGGAGCGATTTGATCTCCGTTCCGGTCAGCGCGATGCCGGCCTCGAACGCTTCCCCGATCGCGTAGTTGAAGCGGGCTTTGCGGTTGTCGGCGGCGATTTTGAGTTTCGGCTCGGCCTTCTTGGCCATAGCTGACCTAGTTCAGCAATCCGGCGTGCACCATGGCGGCGCGGATCGCTTCCTTGGTTTTGGCGCTGGCCGGAACGAGCGGCGAGCGGACGACTTCGCCGCAGCGGCCGAGCAGCGAGAGCCCCGCCTTCGCGCCTGCCACACCCGGCTCGAAGAAGATCGCATCATGCAGCGGGATCAGGCGGTCCTGCACCTTAAGGCCCTTCGCATAATCTCCCGACAGCGAAGCGTTCTGCAATTCCGCGCAGAGCTTCGGCGCGACGTTCGAGGTCACCGAAATACAGCCGTGACCGCCGGCTGCATTATAGGCAAGCGCGGTCATGTCCTCGCCCGAGAGCTGGATGAAATCTTCGCCCAGTGCATGCCGCTGCTGCGACACCCGGCCGATGTTGGCGGTCGCATCCTTCACGCCCGCGATATTCTTCAGCTCGTACAGCCGCTTCATCGTGTCGACCGACATATCGACGACCGAACGCGGCGGAATATTGTAGATGATGATCGGAATGCCGATCGCGTCGTTCACCGCCTTGAAGTGAACGTACATGCCTTCCTGCGTGGGCTTGTTGTAGTAGGGCGTCACCACGAGCACGGCGTCCGCGCCGGCCTTTTCGGCGTGCTTCGCGAGCGAGACCGCCTCGATCGTGTTGTTCGAGCCCGCGCCCGCAATCACCGGCACCCGGCCCTTGGCCTGATCGATGCACCATTCGACGACCTTGTGATGCTCGTCATGGGAAAGCGTCGGGCTCTCGCCGGTCGTGCCGACCGGCACTAACCCCTGGGTGCCCTCCGCAATCTGCCACTCCACGAGATCGCGGAACGCTTTCTCGTCGAGCCCGCCATTCTTGAACGGCGTGACGAGAGCGGTGAACGATCCCCGGAACTTCACGGCAGGTACTCCTGTTTGGCCCGGACGGGCGAAGGCGCCTGAAATAGCGCGGAAAACGGTCGGGCGAAAGCCGAACAGGCCTTTTTCGGCTGCCCAGACACCGCCATATCGCTACAGTAACCACCGACTCATACAAACCAGTCCATTTCGGGGGTTCCGGAGCAGAGGGAGACGGGATGCGACCGCCACTCGGCCGCGCCATTGCCGCGACATTGCTAGCCGTTGCCTTGTTTGTGCCCGCCGCGCGGGCGCAGCAGCAGGGCGATGCCGCAACGGTGAAGAAGGCACTCGCCTTTCTCAAGGACGGCAATTCGAACCAGGCCTTTGCGCTCGCCGGCAGCATGAGCGATCCGGCGGCGCGCGACCTCGTGACCTGGCTCGCGATCCGCCTCACGGCGAAGGATGTAGGCTTCGATCGGGCGCGCGATTTCATCGGCAGGAACCCGAACTGGCCGAGCATGGCGCTGATCCGCCGCCGCGCGGAGGGGCTGCTGCTCTCGGAAAAGCGAGACCCGAAGGAAGTGCTGGCCTATTTCGGCGCGTCCCAGCCGGTTTCCGGTGAAGGCATGGTGGCCCTTGCCCGCGCGCTGATCGCCTCAGGCAATCAGGCCCACGGCCTGCCCTGGCTCCGCCGCGCCTGGCGCGAGGAAGAACTCTCGATGACGCTCGAGCAGGAGATCGTCGGCCAGCATGGCGGTCTGCTCACCAGCGCGGACCACAAGGCGCGCGCCGACCGGCTGTTCTATCTCGAGAAGTTCGAGGCTGCGCAACGCAGCGCCGATCGTGCGGGAAGAGACGTGGCCGCGCTCAGCCGCGCACGGAACGCAGCGATGCAGCGCGCAGGCAATGCCAATGCACTGCTCAATTCCGTTCCCTCATCGTTGCAGAAGGACGCGAGCTACCTCTATGCCCGCGCCTACCTGAAGCGCCGCGCCGACGATCCGAAGGGTGCCGCCGAGTTGCTGCTGCAAGCGCCGCGGATTGCTCCCAATACGCCGGATGCAGACGACTGGTGGCGCGAGCGCCGCTTCGTGATACGCAATCTACTCGACGCGAAGCAGCATCAGCTCGCTTATCGCGTGGCTGCCGCGGCCGTGCTGCCGGAAAACGATATTCTCAAAGCCGACATCCACTTCACCGCAGGCTGGATCGCGCTTCGCTATCTGAACGATCCGGCGGCGGCGAAGAAACATTTCGTGCAGGACGTCGGCACGCCACAGCCGTTTTACATCGCACGCTCGCTCTACTGGCAGGGCCGCGCCGCCGAAGCGATGAAAGACCCGATCGGAGCGAAGGCCGCCTACTCGCTCGCTGCGCGCCATCACCTCGTCTTCTACGGTCAGCTCGCGCGGGCGAAACTGAACCTGCACGAGATGCCGTTCCGGCCGATGCCGCAGGTATCCGACGCCGAGCGCAAGGCGTTCAACGCCAATCCCGTGGCCCGCGCCCTCAAGCTGCTCTACGAGGCCGATGCCGACGAATTCGTGATTCCGGTCCATATGGACATGATCGACAAGTCGCCGACCGCGGCGACGGCGGTGCTGCTCGCGGAGATCGCAGCCGCACACAAGGACACGCGCGCGAAGGTCATCATCGGCAAACAGGGTCTTGATCGCGGACTTCCGGTCGATGCGATTGCATTCCCGACCACCGGCATTCCGAAATACGACCATAAGGGCCCGCCGATCGAAGCGGCGCTGGTCTATTCGATCTCGCGTCAGGAAAGCGAATTCCAGCCTTATGTCGTCTCGCCGGCCCGCGCTTATGGGCTGATGCAGGTTATTCGCCCGACCGGCGCCGCCATCGCGCGCCGTATCGGCATCGGCTTCGACTTCAACAAGCTGCAACGCGATCCCGTGTACAACGTGACGCTCGGCGCCGCCGAACTCGGGCATCTGATCCAGACCTTCAACGGCTCCTACGTGCTCACCTTCATCGGCTACAACGCCGGCCCCGGCCGCGCACGGCAGTGGATGGATGCGCGCGGCGATCCGCGCGGCGGCAAGACCGACGCAATCGTGGACTGGATCGAGCGCATTCCGATCACCGAGACGCGCCTCTACATTCTGCGCGTGCTCGAAAACCTTCAGGTCTATCGCGCGCTGATCCACAACAAGCGGACGATCGATATCGAAGTCGATCTCGCGCGCGGCAACGGCGCGGGCTAGACTTCGGGAGCCACTCTAGCCGCGCCGGGAACATGAACAATATCAACGACTTATACCTATCCGCGCCGGACGGCCTGAAGCTGCACGCGCTCGAGGCCGGGACGCGGGACGATGCGCGGCTGCCGGTCGTCTGCCTGCCGGGCCTCGCGCGCACGAACGAGGACTTCCGCGAACTGATCGAGGCGCTCGCATTCGACGCACATCGCCCGCGCTACGTGATCGCGCTCTCCTCGCGCGGACGCGGGCTTTCCGGCCGCGATCCGAACCCGGGAAATTATTCGGTGCCGGTCGAATTGAACGATCTGCTCGCGGTCCTCGACCAGACCAATATCTCGCGCGCAATTTTCGTCGGCACGTCACGCGGCGGAATTCTCACCATGGCGATGACCGCCGCGCGTCCGCAGGCGATCGCGGGCGCGGTACTGAACGACATCGGGCCTGTGCTCGAGATGCCGGGCATCGTGCGGATCCAGTCCTATGTCGGCAAGCTGCCGAAGCCGAAGGACTGGAGCGACGCCGTGCGGATTCAGAAGTCGGTCATGGCGCACGAGTTCCCCGGCTTCTCGGAAGCCGACTGGGCGCGCTACGCGCGGCTCACCTGGCGCGAGACGGCGGAAGGGATCTCGGCCCGCACTGATCCCGCGATCTCTGTGAACCTCGGCGAGATCGATCCTTCGGTGCCCGCACCCGCGATGTGGCCGCTGTTCGAGGGCCTGAAAAAGGCTCCCCTCCTCGTCCTGCGCGGCGAGCATTCGGATCTGCTCTCCCGCAATACGGTTGCGGACATGAAATCGCGCCACCCGGACATCACCGCGCTTGAAATCGCAGGCGTCGGTCACCCGCCCGTGTTCTGGGACGAGACCACGATCGCTCCGGTTCGCGAACTCGCGGCGCGTTGCGATAGCGTCTTAGCGAAGTAGCCCGGCGAAGTAGCAGCGCGACCTGCCGTTCTTCCGGCAGAAAACGACAACGGCAATCGCGAAAAAGCAAAAGCCCCGGTGGTTTCCCACCGGGGCCTTCACCAATCAGACTTGCGTCAGATTAGAACGTACGGGTCACGCGGAACCACGTCGCGAGCTTGTCGGTCTCGACGTTGTTCACGTCGGTTTCCGTGTAGAGCACGTCGAGGGCCAGCGTGAGGTCCTTAACCGGGCTCCACTTCAGGCTGTGGCCGTACTGCACGATCTGCAGACCGCCGAAGCCGCCAGCGGCCGTGACGTTGTAGGCTTCGTTGTAGCCAACGTGAACGTTCGAGTTCACGGTCGGGGTCCAGTTATGCTTGAACTGAACCATGACCGACGAGGAGTCCGTGCCGGTGTTCATGCCGGTCGCGTTGACCCAGTCGGTGACCGTTGCGAAGCCGGTTCCGGCAGTGCCGAAGCCGACGCCGACGCCGCCGATGCCGCCGTACGGCGAGCCCGACAGACCGGTGTACTCGGTTGCGCCTTCCGCAGTCACAGCAACGAACTTGATGGTGTCGCCAGCGCCCAGCATCGGGAGCTTGATTTCGACACCAGCGCCAACTGCCCAACCCCAATCGGTGTGGTTAGCCGGAGCGCCGTTGATCTGGAAGCGACCTTCCTGAGCCGCGGCCATAACCTGAGCCGAACCCCAAGCCTGGTCGAGGCGGATGTTGCCGACGATGCTCGGCGACTGATGCTGCACGGTCGCCGGAGCGCCCAAGCGGCTGGTCGAGTTGTCTTCGAGCGAGATCGACGCCGAGAGACCGTTGCCGAGGTTCGCGGTGTAAGCGAACACGTTGGTCCAGTTCCACGGATTCGACGAGACCGACAGCGTCAGGTAGTTGGCGCCGAAGTCAAAGAACGAGTTCGCGGTACCAGCGGTGAAGCCGGCGAACTGGATGAACGCATACTGGTGGAAGCCACCGTTCGTGATTGCGTTCGTAGCAGCGGTGTTGCGCTGTTCGAAGCCACCGAAGATGAACGAGCGGAGAACGCCGTAGGGCGTCGCCGTGCGAGCATCGACGGAGAGGTAACCACGCGAACGCCACTGGAGCGAGACGTCGTCACGGCTCCAGGTGCCGCCGTAGGTAAGAGTCGTAATAGCGCCGGATGCATAGTAGCCCGCTTCCGCGAACACCAAACCACCGACCTTCAAGCAGATATCCGTACCCGGGATGTAGTAGAAACCCGGACCGTACTGCGGGCAGATCTTCACGTAACCGGCCGCCTTGGCCTTTACGGGAAGGTCAGCTGCCTGCGCCCCAGCCGAAGCCGCAAAAGCGACTGCGGTGCCGAGGATGAGGCTTTTCACCATCTTCATCGTGACCTCCAAAGAGTCATTCTCTCTCAAAATTGCCTGAGGAGCGGGTCTTACTCCGGAGGGCTGACGCCCCTTGGAAAAGTGCCCAAAATCCCCGCGAAACCACCCGGAACCGACTTTGCGACCGCCTCGAACTTCTTAGGTTCGTACTAGAAACTGGCAATCGGCCGTCAAAACCGGACGGGTGCGACGCAAGGTTCCCCCCACTTGGGTCTCCCCCTTCTGTCGCTGGATCACCCTAGCGATTGGCCCTTTGCATTCAATTGGAATGACGCTTTTGGGGGCACCCGGAACTCGCTTTCCGCCATTGTGTTGCACAAACGCAACGGTCACGATTCTGGAACTGCAATGATTTCAATGGCTTAGCAGCAGAACTCGTTCCGTTCCCAAAGGGCCTGTTACCGACCGGTCATTGTATGCAATTCGCAATACGGGGCCTTTTTCAACGGATCGCCCCGGCGATTCTCAGGCAGTCGCCCGCCGCCCGACATCCGCGAAGGCCTTCACGCCCTCGCCGTCGGCCTTGGCGACTTCGAGCAAAGCCTCGACCGCGGAGTCGAGCTCCGCCGCTCTGGCGTTCAGACCGGAGGCGAGTTCGAGCGCGGTTCGCGCTTCCGCCTCGGTCTGCGCGATTGAGCCTGCGACCGTCTGCATGGCTTTCGCGACCGAATTCGCGTCTTCCGACGTGCGGCTGGAATTCTCTGCGATGCTAGTTGTGGCGTCGGCCTGCTGACCCACCGAACCCGAGAGAGCCTCAACGGTTGCCGCGATCTGGCCGATGCTCTCGCCACAGGCGGCTATCTGCTCGACGGAGAGCTTGGTCGCTTCCTGGATCTTCGCGATCTGGCCGCGGATCTCTTCGGTCGCCTTGGAAGTCTGGGTCGAAAGGGATTTGACCTCGCTCGCGACGACCGCAAAGCCCCTGCCCGCCTCGCCGGCGCGCGCCGCCTCGATGGTCGCGTTCAGCGCGAGCAGATTGGTCTGCGAGGCGATCTGCGAGATCAGCCCGACCACAGAGCCGACCTTACCGACCGAGTCGGAAAGCGAGCCCACGATGCCGTTCGCCTTGTTCGCGAGTTCAACCGCTTCGAGTGCCATGCTGGCACCGCGCGACGACTGCGCGCGTATTTCGCCGATCGAACTGGACAGCTCTTCCGCGGCACTGGCCATGCCGTCGGTGTTCTTCGCGCTGCTCTCGGCGATGCCGGCGGCGACATTGGCGTGGTGGTTCGAGTTCTGCGCCAGCGAAGAAAGCCGCTGCGAGGATGCGCCGAACTCGTTGACCGCGCCCGCGATCGCCGTGCGCACCTCGTTCATGATCGTGCCGAAACGGCCGATCGCGCCCTGCAACCGGTCGCCGCGTTCCTTGCTCTCGTTCACCGCAAGTTCGTTGTGGCAGAAGATCGCGTTCGCGTTGTCGAGCAGGGAAAGCCGGGTCATGACGTCGCCGAACGCCGCCACCTTCGCGCCGGAATAGAAGTACTTTTTCCCGGCCACGTAGAAAAACGCACTCATCAGCGCGCGGATGATGGTCGCGCGGGCGCGCATGTCGAGACCGATGCCGATTTCGAACTTGGCGCGGTCATAGGCGTCGGCAACCCAGGATTCGTCGAACGGCCGCTTGCAGGACCGCTCCACCGCGTCGAGCGTGAAGCGCTTGATGTCCTCGCGGTTCTTGTTGAGCGTCTGGGCGTATAGCGGGGTGACCTTCTCGGCGTTGTCGATCATCAGGTCGATGGTCTTGCCGCCGACCGGCGCCATCAGGTCCCAGATCTGCGCCCGCAACGCGCGGTCGTGCTCGTTCTCCTCGGCAAAGCCGTAGAGCCCAAGCCGGACTTGGAATGCAGGAGGAATTCCAGCCACGCCGCGCCTCGATCAGAAATCGGGCGAACTGTGCACTCCTGCAATTGATAAATGCTTAAGCATCCGTATCCGCAGAGCGGAACTCAAAGCGCTTCGAGTTTGGAAAGGAAGGTTTCGTTGGGGTGCCCGTCCGGCAGAAGCCCGAACTTGTCCTGCAAAATGCGTATCTGGTCGCGCAGGTCGAAGTCGATCCGGCCTGCCACATTGCTGACCGGATAGCCCTTGGCCTGCATGAGCGTCTGCATGCGGATCCGCTTTTCGCGGTCGAGCGGGATCACCTCCGGCCATTTGCCGCGAAAGGGCGGCATGTCCCGCAGGCGGTCGGCGGTGCCGGCGACCGTGAGCGAATAGGCATCGGAAAGGTTGTAGCGCTTGATCGCGTCGTAGTTGCCGGTCACCACGAAACCCGGCCCGCTCGCGCTGCTCGGGAAGAACAGGATGCCGTCCCCCTCCGCCGGAAACTTTCCGCCGTCGGCGCGGCGGACACCGCGCGCATGCCACTCCGCGAAGGTGCCGCGGCTGATGCGGTAGTCGAAGCCTTTGGGGATCACGACTTCGTAGCCCCAGGGCTGACCCGGCTGCCAGCCGTGCTGCCGCAGGTAATTTCCGATCGAGGCCAACACATCCGGGACGTCGCTCCAGATGTCGCGCCTGCCGTCGCCGGAAAAATCCACCGCAAACTTGAGGAAACTCGACGGAATGAACTGCGGCTGGCCCATGGCGCCGGCCCAGGAACCGCGCATCTTTTCGCGCGTGATGTGCTCCGCTTCGAGTACTTCGAAGGCCGCCAGCAATTCGTTGCGGAAGAAGTCGCCGCGGTAGCGCGCATGCGCAAGCGTCGCGAGCGAGCGGATCACGTCCTTGCCGCCCGTGAACGCGCCGTAGCCGGTCTCGAGACCCCAGATCGCGACGATGATCTCTTTATCGACGCCGTACTTCCGCTCGACCGCGTCCAGCGTCTTTGCCCATTTCTCGGCGTGACGCTTGCCGGTGGCGATCAGGTTCGGAGTCAGGCGATTTCTTACATAGTCGCCGATGGGCCGCACATATTCGGGCTGGCTTTGCGTGAGGCGGAGCACTTCCGCATCCGGCGCAATGCCGCGGATCGCGCCGTCGAAGGTCTCGCGGGACACCCCGCGCTTCTGCGCATCGGGCCAGAGTGCTGCGAGGAAGGCCCCGAAGTTCTGGGGCGCGGCGTTCTGCGCAAACGACGGCTGGAAGCTCGCGATTGCAACGGCAGCGAACAGAATGAGGCGTTTGCGCAACATCGCGCCTTGTATCGTGCCCCTGCCCGAACCGGAAGTGAGGGGCGCGAGGTAACATTTTCCTCCCTGCGCTCACCATTCCCATCTCGCGAAACCACAGCAATCTGTTTCGTTGTTCTATCTATACGGAATACTTCACCCGCTTTTCACCACGTAACGCTTATTGTCGAAGCAGAGTTTTGCAGACGATTTTTGAAACATCCGTTCATCGAGGCATTGAGCAAAGAAAGAATTATGTTTTTCAGCAGAAGCACACCCGAAAGAGCCGAACTCGACGCCTTGGGGCGCTCCCACGCGGTGATTCATTTCACCTCTGACGGCACAATTCTGAAGGCAAACGAAAATTTTCTGAGCGCTGTCGGTTACACGCTCGATGAAATCAAGGGCCAGCACCATCGCATGTTCTGCGATCCCGCCTATGTGCAGAGCGCCGAGTATCAGGATTTCTGGCGCAGACTTGCGGCGGGTGAATTCTTCTCCGCGCAGTTCAGGCGCTTCGGCAAGGGCGGCAAGGAGATCTGGATCGAAGCGAGCTACGATCCCGTTCTCGATAGCTCGGGCAAAGTCACCGGCGTCGTGAAATACGCCACCGACATCACCGCGCAGAAACTGGCGGCTGCCGACGCGCGCGGACAGATCGACGCGATCGGCAAATCGCAGGCGGTGATCGAGTTCAATCTCGACGGCACGATCATCACCGCAAACCAGAATTTCCTTGGCGCGCTCGGGTATTCGCTCCCGGAGATCAAAGGCCAGCACCACCGCATGTTCGTCGATCCGTCGGAGGCGAACTCGGCTGAATACGCCGCATTCTGGCAGAAGCTCGCGCGCGGCGAATTCGATGCGCGCGTCTATCGGCGCATCGCGAAAGGTGGAAGGGAAATCTGGATTCAGGCCTCCTACAATCCCATTTTCGATGCGAATGACCGGCCCCTGAAGGTGGTGAAATATGCCACCGAAGTCACGCAGGTGATTCAGACGGGCAGGATCGCCGAAGAGACCGTCGCGAACACCCAAAGCGTGGTGGCCGCGGTGGAGGAAATGACGGCCTCGATCGGCGAAATCAGCCAGAACATGCAGCTGTCGAAAGAAGCGGCGATGGGAATTCTCGATGACTCTTCCCATTCGAGCGCGGCAGCCGTGCAGCTCGGGGCCAGCATGAAGGTCATGGAGAATGTGGTTCAGCTCATCAACAACATCGCAAGGCAGGTCAACCTGCTGGCGCTGAACGCCACGATCGAAGCCGCCCGCGCCGGCGATGCCGGCAAGGGTTTTGCGGTGGTCGCGACGGAAGTGAAGAATCTCGCGAGCCAGACCACCAAGGCGACCGAAGACATCGCGAAGCAAATTCAGGAAGTGCAGAACGTCTCGGTCAAGGTCGAAGAGAGCATCAGGACGATCGCGCTCTCCGCAAACAACGTGAACCAGTACATCACCAGCGTCGCTTCCGCGATCGAGGAGCAGACCGCGGTAACCCGGGAGATTTCCGGCAACGCGCAGAAGATGGCGAACTCGGTCGAAGATATCGCCCAGCGCATCAAGCAATTGTCGGCTGCGTAGCGGCTTTGCCGCCGCGAAACATGGATCGCCGCAATTTCTCAGCGCTTATCCATCGCTCATTACGGCCGCAAGCGCGAACAACCGACGAGTTTGGCATGGAGGCTCGTCCGTATTTCAGAAGAGGTAGTAATGCGGATTGTTTAGCCATCGAGGAGATGCTTTTCGGCACCTGGGCAACATCCCGGAAAACGGGGGAGATCAAAAAAAAAAATGATTGCTTTGATAGGTGCAGGTATTTTCGTCGCGACTGTACTGCTGTTTTGGCGGTCTTTGCCGCGCGGAGGAAAGGTGCATTTCCTGGTCGGGACGAAAGCCGAGTCTTATTTTGTTATGATTTTTGTTGTGGGCGCAGTGCTTGGCCTCATTCTTATGATTTATGGGGCCACCCAACATTTCTGATTGCGGTCATCTGGCGGAGACGGAGGGATTCGAACCCTCGATACGCCTTGAGAGCGTATAACGGTTTAGCAAACCGCCGCCTTCAGCCACTCGGCCACGTCTCCGTGTTCCGAGCTATGCCGGAGGGCTTCCTTCTTTGCAAGAAGCCGCCTGCCGGCGGTCCGGTCAACGCCGCAGCAGGTTTTCGAACAGCGCCGTGCGGTAGTTCAGGCCGATGCGATAGACGTCGTATTTTCCGTGCTCGTCGAACTGCGTAAGCCCCGGGTGATCGGTCCTGCTGTCGTCGAAGGCGAAGCGCAGATACTCGACCTTGACGGTCCAGAGCGGCGCGAAGGCGTATTCGGCGCCGATGCCGGCGGCCCAGCCGACGAACGGACGATTCGTTTCGAACTGGCCGCCGCGATAGGTCGGATCGAACTTCGCCCAGGCGACGCCGCCGGTTCCATACAGGAGGACATTGCCGAGTGCGTAGCCCGCGCGCAGGCGAGCGGTGCCGAACCGCTCCACCGTCACGCGGCAGCAGCCCGCCATGAAATTTCCGTTGAGATTCGCGAACGAAAAATCGCTCTCGATGCCGAGCACGAGGTTCGAAGCGAACTGAAAATTGTAGCCGCCCTGCACGCCGCCGAAGCCGCCGCTCGCCGGATCGAACAGCACCGTCCCGCCCTGATAGACCATGCTCTGCACGCCCGTGGCGAAACCGCCATGAACGCCGACATAGCCGCCGGTCCAGTCGAAAGACGCGGGCGCGCGCATAGGCGAAGGCCGCTGCGGAAGCGCGCCGAGCTGATAGTTCAGGCCGAGACGAACGGTGCCGAACGAAACCTTCTGCTCGCCGCCCTCGCCCACGATGTCTTCGTTGTTTCTACCGAAGCTCGCGTGAATGTATTCGGCCTTCGCCGACCAGCGCTGCGAAAGCGCGTACTCGACACCGAAGCCGCCCGACCAGCCGAGGAAGCTCTGCTTCGTGTTCATGGTGCCGGCTGAAGTGGTGATGTCGAGCGAGGTCACGCGGGCCCACGCCAGGCCGCCGCTTGCGAACAGAAGCCACGGCCCGTTTGCGTAGCCGAGGCGCGTGCGCGCGGTGCCGAAACGATCGACGCCGGAAAAAACACCGGCCGCATTCCCGATGCCGTCGGCACCGGAAAGACTGAGATCGACCTCGAAACCGTAGAGCCAGTTCGCGGTAAGCGGCGCCCAGTACCCGGCCTGCAAGCCGCCGAACGTTCCTTCGGGTTCGACCGTCGCGACATTCGTCACGTGGTTCTTGCCACGCAGGAAGCCGCCATGCGCTCCCACGTACAAACCGGACCAGCCGTCGGCGGAAACACGAACAGCGTCACGCGACTGCGCCGCAGACCCGAACCCGCACACCACCGACAGGACGAAAACGCCCCAGAACTTCTTCACTACCGCGAACCCTTTGCCGGAGACTTTTACCGTCGCAGCACCTCGATCGTCGAGTGGCGCGCGCCCCGATAAACAAAAAACCCCGGCGAGAGCCGGGGTTTTCGTTCTTGAATTTTTGCTCGCTTACCAGCGGCCTCCGATGAAATCGAGGATCGAAGCGCGGTAGTTCAACCCGATCTTGATCGTGGAAGCGGTCAGGCTCGCCGTATCGGGTCCGTCGGTGATGTCGCCGAAATCCGCGTAGATGTATTCGAGCTTCGCCGACCAGCGCGGTGCGATCAGATATTCGATACCGGCACCCGCCGCCCAGCCGAGGTGGAAGCGGTCGTTGACGGTGCCTGCGTTGTACGATGCATCGGCATGCGCCCAAGCGAGACCCGCGGTTCCGTAGACCATCACGCGGTCCATCGCGTAGCCGAGACGCGCGCGCACCGTGCCCATGGCATCGACGTCGACCGTGTTTCCGCCGGCAACGTCCTTGAGCGAACCCCATGAGGAGTCGGATTCGACGCCCAGAACGAGATTGCGCGAAACCTGCCAGTTGTAGCCGGACTGGATGCCGCCGAAGCCGCCCGAAGGTTCGAGCGCGGTCGCGGTGGCATCGAACGAGCCCCAGCCGTAGCCTGCGTGCACGCCGATATAAGGACCGGACCAGTTGCCCGCGAGCCGCACCGGCGCCTTCGTTGCGAACGGCGAAGACTGCACGACCGGCATGTCGGCGAAGCGATAGTTCAGGCCGAGACGAACCGTGCTCATGGTCAGGTCGGTGACCATGCCGCCGGCGTTCGTGCTCGTAGTGTCGAGATCCGCGTAGAGATATTCGACCTTGGCCGACCAGCGCTGGTTCAGCGCGTATTCGACGCCGCCGCCGATGACGTAGCCGACCTGCGGACGGTCGAAGCGAAGTCCTGCACCCGGCACCATGATGTTCGTGTCCGCCCAGGCAGCACCCGCGGTGCCGTAGAACAGCCACTGCCCCATCGCGTAGCCGAGGCGCGTGCGCGCGGTGCCGAAAGCGTTCACATCGAAGAAGCCGGTGTTGGCGCCGACGAGACGGCGGCCGGCGAGATCGCCGATCGATGCGTCGACTTCAAATCCGAGTACCCAGTTCGGCGCGATGCGGCGATTGAAACCGAACTGAACGCCGCCGAAGCCGCCATCGGGACGGAAGCCGGTCACGTTGCCGGCGATGTTGGTGTCGTTATCGGCCCAAGCATAGCCGCCGTGGATGCCGACGTAGACGCCATCCCAATAAGAATAGACGGGTGCCGCTTTGAAAGACGGAGCCACCGGCCCCTTGATCGGCACATCCGCCGCCAGCGCCGTTCCATTGACTGTTGCCAGGCCTGCCGCCAGCGCCAGTCCGCCCAAAAGAAAATGCCGTGGCCCGATCATGAATCGCCCCGCCCCATTGATTGCCCGCATGGGGCCTGTTTCCGCGGTTCCGGTCAATAGAGCCGCCTCTGCTTTGTGCAAAAGGGCCTTGGTGTTGCGCTACCGCCACAAACGAAAAAGGGGCCGGCGCTTCTGACGTCGCCGGTCCCCTTCCACGAACAGCCCCCGCCCCTGAAACCCCAACGGAAGGCCGCTATCTCGTATCGTTTAGTGAGAGGTCATCCACTCGCGCGCTGCGCGCTGGGCGACCGAAATCTCGTCCGCGTTCATTTCCGCGGCCAGCTCCTGCCGGCAGGCGACCGCATCGCGGTTGCCGCGCGCCGCAGCGAGGTTGAACCACTTGTGGGCCGCGACCTTGTCAGCATCGACATCGCGGCCATACGCGTAGGCCAGACCCAGCTGGTAAAAAATGTCCCCGGCCATGTTGGCCTGACCGATTGCCGCCACCTCGAGTTCGAGAAGCCGCGCCATGTGTCCGTCTCCCGTCAGTTCGCGGCGTTCCCCCGCCGCTTTTGTTCACGGACGTTCCCCCGTCCGTGATGCGTAAGATGCCCGGGAAATTTGAATCGCATCCTAAGCATCAGCCTGAATGAAAACTGAACGAAATCAGCAGCTTGCGGTCATTTCGAGATTCATTAAGCAAGCAAGCTCTTGAAAAACTTCAACAGGCCGCTTTGCGGAAAGCATTCGGAAACGCTGTCGATTGGGAGTCTGGTCACCATCCGACACGGAAGGTGATTCAAGAAATGCCGTGAGTTTTATGACAGCGCCTTACTCTGGCCCCATCGAACTCTATTTCTCCGTCACAAGAACTTCATCTCAGAACGGAAACACATCGCGATATGAAACTCGCCCGCACGATCATTTTGGCAGCAGCCTGCGCCGCCGCCGCTCCCGCCCTCGCGGACGCCACGAAAGTTGCCGGCACCTGGCAGAGCCAGAGCGGCATCACCCGCGTGAAGGTGATGCCCTGCGGCAGCGGCCTTTGCGGCCAAGTCGTTTGGCAGCAGAGCCCCTCGAAGGACGTCTACAATCCCGACCCGGCCAAGCGCGAGCGCCCGGTGGTTGGCTTGCAACTGGTTTCAGGCATGAAGCAGGTTGCCCCCGACGAGTGGAGCGGCTCGATCTACAACTACGAGGACGGCCAGACCTATCACGGCAAGGTCAAGGTGATCGGCGGCAACGCCATCGAGATCGGCGGCTGCGTGCTCGGCGGCGTCCTGTGCCAGTCGAAAACCTGGACCAAGGTGAACTGAGAAACGCGCGGCGAACGCTGCGTCAAGCGAAGAATCTTTCAGCGGGGCCGTAAGGCCCCGCTTCCGTTACACGCGCCCGCATGTTTACGATTGCGCATAACAACAAGATTGCCGGAGGAAACCCATGAAACTGAAATTTGCACTGGCGGCAGCCCTGCTCGCCTCGCTTTCGCTGCCTGCGTCCGCCCAGGACGCGAACGGAACCTGGCTTACCGCGTCCGGCGAAACCCGCGTGCGCATCGCGCCGTGCGGCGGATCGATTTGCGGCACCATCGTGTGGGTGAAGAATCCCGCGAAAGACGAGCAGAATCCGAATGCCGCGCTGAAGGCGCGCAATGTCGTAGGCATCAACATGATCCAGATGAAGACGGCCGGAGACAAGAAGTGGTCCGGCACGCTCTACAACTACACCGACGGCAAGACCTATTCGGGCTCGATGACCATGAACGGCGCGAATTCGCTCTCGCTTTCCGGCTGCGTCGCTGGCATCTTCTGCCGCTCGCAAACCTGGACGCGCGTGAACTGATGTCATTTGAAATGCTGAAGCGTGCCCGGCCGATCGCACTCGCGGTCGCTCTTGGGCTCGCCGTTCTCTCCTCCCCCGCGCTCGCCTGCGACAAGGCGGCGTCCGCGGATCGAATCTCCAAGATCGTCGCCAAGGGCGAGATTCAGCGCCCGACGCGCGTCTCGCAGGGATTTGCGATCGAGGTGACCGAGAAATTCTGGGCCGGTGCCGACGACAAGATGAAGACGGAAATCGCCGCCGACGCCGCCTGTGCGATCGGAACCGACATGGTGAGCTTCGCCCGCGACCGGAAATTCCTTGGCATCTATCGCGGCGGAAAATACGAGCCGCTCAACTAGAAACGGCAGCTAGAGCCTCGGCAACGCGCCGTGCCCCTTCACGATGATCGGGCCGGTCGGTTTGCCCGTCGGCGAGCCGCCTTCGGGCTCCAGCGTGATCTCGTAAAGCTGCTGCTGCGCCGTCGGCAGGTCCGAGCGATGGAACAGCGCGTGCCGCGTCCGTTCGATCAGGCCGACCGAAACCGGTCCCGTCTTCGCATCCGGCAGCGTCCAGACCTGGAGCGTGTGACCCTTCGGCACCGGGAAATCGTGGATCGGGATCACGCTGATCCTGCCATCATGGAAGACTTCGGCGATCATGCCCGGAACGCCATCGGGCGTGAGCATGACGGCGACGATCTGCGGCTGCGGCGTCGCGCGGCCCGCGAGCAGTCCTACGGAAATTGCGAGCAAGAGGCTCGCGAGCGCGCCGGCAAAACTCGCGCCGCGCCAGAAGCCGAGACTGCTCCATAGGCGCTGCGCAAAGCTCTCGCCTGCTCCACGCGCCTGATACCTCGCGCCCAGTTGCGCCTCGATCTTCTGCCAGAGCGCCGCAGGGACTTCCTTCGGGCGAATTCCGCGATCGAGATCGGCGAACCGTTCCTGCCAGTCGGCGACATGCGTGCGCAGCGAGGCCTCGCGCGCCAGACGGCGCTCGAACGTATCGCGCTCCGCGCCGTCAAGCACGCCGAGCACGTATTCGCCGGCGAGCAGCAGATCCTCGTTCGGGTCGTGCGGGCTCATGCCATGCACTCCCGGAGCGCGATCAGGCTGCGCCGCAGCCACGACTTCGTGGTGCCGAGCGGCACCTTCAGCTGCGCCGCGATCTCGCCGTGCGAAAGTCCCTCGACGAAGGCGAGCAGCACGCCCTGCCTGCGGCGGGGCTCCAGTTCTTCGAGACAGCGCTTGAGCGCGCTGTTGTTCGCAAGCCGCTCGTAGGCGTTCTCGTAATCCGCGCCGGCATCAACCGCCGCATTGAGTGCGTCTTCCTCGGTCGGCAGTTCGCGGCTGGTGTCGCGCAGCATGTTGAGCGAGCGGTTGCGCACGATCTGGAACAGCCAGGCGCGGCCCGAGCCGATGCTAGGGTCGAAACGCGAAGCGTTACGCCAGACCGCGACGAACGCCTCCTGCACAACTTCCTCGGCGAGTTCCCTGCGCTTCACGATGCGCGTAGCGACGCCGATCATGGCGCCCGCCTCGCGGCGATAGATTTCCTGCAACGCGGCGCGGTCGCCGCGCCCGCAGGCAACGATAAGGGATGAGTGATCGTCTCTGTTTTCGCTCACGAGCGAAGTTCCAATCCGTTGTGCAGGCAGGGCGGGACCCGCGGCAAGCCAGATGGCAGCCGTTCTATCGCTTGTAGCCCACGTTCCAGCCGCCGCACCAGCGCGCATCTCTTTCTCCATTCGTCGAGGTAACCCGCGGAACTACGGATCCGATGCAGTCCGGACAAATTTTCTTGGGGCGCGCATCCATAGGCTGGCGTGCCGTGTTTCCACGGTGAGAGCTCTCGGTCGTCCCCCAACCCCCGAACTACCCAAGGAAGAGTCCCATGATTATTCGCAAGAGCCTCATTGCGGCGGCGCTCATGACCGGCGGAGCATTTTTTGCCTCGCAGGCCTCCGCGCAAACCATCGTCGCGCTTTCGAACAACACGCTGTCCATGATCGACGCGAAATCGATGAAGGCGTCGGGAACCGTGAAGATTTCCGGCGGCACCGTGATCGGCATCGACGTCCGTCCGGCCGACGGCATGCTCTATGGCGTGACCTCGAACGGCTGGATTGTCACGATCGATCCGAAGACCGGCAAGCTCACGCAGAAGGCCGAAATGTCGGTCAAGCTGAAGAACATCACCGGCGCCACCGTCGATTTCAATCCGGCCGCGGATCGCCTTCGCGTGATCTCGCCGGACGGCACGAACCTCCGCGTCAATGTCGACGACGGCAAGGTGATCGAAGACGGCACCCTCAAGTTCGCCGACAACGACATGCACAAGGGCGAAAAGCCGAACGTCGTGGCCGGCGCCTACACGAACAGCGTCAAGGGCACCAAGGAAACGGTTCTCTACGATATCGACGCGACCATCGGCGCGCTCTTGCGTCAGGTGCCGCCGAATGACGGCGTGCTGAACGCGGTCGGCAAGCTCGGCTTCAAGATCAGCGGTCCTGTCGCCTTCAACATCGTCGCAAAGGGCGAAGGCCAGAACGATGCGTGGCTCGCCAATGGCGGCAATCTTTACAAGGTCGATCTCGCCTCAGGCAAAGCGACACCGGCAGGAAAACTTCCGGCCGCCGTCACCGACATCGCCTACATGAACTGAAGTTTCTGAACTTCCTCCCCAGAGGAACTAACTGGCCGCGGGGTCATCCCCACCCATCCCCGATCCTGCGGCCGGTTCTTTTTTTCGCTATTTCCGCGCGCCCTGCCTGAACAGAAGATCGAACGCGGCCTTGTCCTTGGTGGCGTCGATCACTTCCGATGGATCGGGCTTGATCGCCATGCCGCGCACGACCGCAGGCCGCGCCAGCACGCGCTTCCTCCACGCGCTCACATTCGGAAACTCGCTCGGGTCCTGTCCTTGCCGCTCCCACGGGCGAACCCAGCCGATGCAGGCCATGTCGGCGATCGAGTAATCACCGCATATATATTTCCGGCCCTGCAACCGCTTCTCGAGCACGCCGTAAAGCCTGCGGCATTCGTTCGTGTAACGCTCGATCGCGTAGGGAATTTTCTCCGGCGCATAGAGCCGGAAGTGATGCGCCTGCCCCGCCATGGGTCCGAGCCCGGCCATCTGCCAGAACAGCCACTCCTCGGCCTCGATGCGCTTGCGCTCCTCCTTCGGATAGAACTTGCCGGTCTTGCGTCCGAGATATTGCAGGATCGCGCCGGATTCGAAGACGGAGACCGGCTTGCCGCCGGGGCCGTCCGGATCGACGATCGCGGGCATCCGGTTGTTCGGCGCGATCTTCAGGAATTCGGGTTTGAACTGGTCGCCTTTGCCGATGTTCACGAAGTGCACTTTGTAAGGCAGCGCGCATTCTTCGAGCATGATCGAAATCTTCCAGCCGTTCGGCGTAGCCCAGTAGTAAAGATCGATCGGCTTCTGTTTCGGGCGCACTGTTTTTCGCGAAGGCTTCGCGGCTTTGCGCGCCGTCTTGCTTTCGCCTTTCTTCTTTGCCTTTCGCGCCATTTCGAGTCTCCCTGTATTCAGCATCCGTTCAGGCCGCTGCGGCGATCTTGGTTAAGCCGCCGCTCGGGAAGCGGCAACAGACGGGACGGCAATGCTGCCCCCCATGTTTCCGGCGGTAGAATCGGGTGTATGCTTCCCTCACCCTGATTTGGGAGCGGAACCCATGTTGTTTAGATTGATCCTTGCGCTCGCGTTCGCGGGCTTTCTCGGAGCGGTGACGCTGCCGAGCTATACGATTGCGCAGACCACGCAGACCGAAGAAAAGAAAGAGACCAAGAAAAAGACCACCAAGACCAAGGAAGAAAAAGACGAGACCAAGAACGAGACCAAGAACGAGACCAAGAAGAAGTCGGCAAAATCCAAGGAAGAAAAAGACGAAACGAAGAAGAAGTCCGAAAAGGAAAAGAAAGAGAAGAAGCTCACGCCTGCGCAGCAGCGCATGAAGGATTGCGGCGCGAAGTGGCAGGAGCACAAGAAGGAAACCGGCGAGAAAACGAAAGACCAGTACAACTCCTTCTTGAAGAAGTGCCTGAAGAAGGACGCCTGATCTTTCCCGGAAGCTGATCTTCCCTGAAAATGCTAAAGGCATCCGGCCAGCGGCCGGATGCCTTTTTCTTTGGAGCGCGCGTTTGAGCGGCGTGCGACCGGACTGAAAGCCTAGGCGCGGGACGCCGCTGGGATCACATCCGCAGGCTTGCCGTAACCCGGCAGCGCCTCGATCCGCGTCTTCCATGCGGAGATGCCCGGATACTTCGAGACATCGAACTTGCCGTCGGCGGCATAGAAAATGCCCGAATAGACCGAGATGTCGGCAATCGTCGGCCGTCCGAGCGCAAGCCATTCGTTCTTCGAAAGATGGCTTTCGAGCGCGGCAAGCCCGGCTTCGGCTTCCTGACGATAGGCTTCGACGACCGCGGGCTCCGCCTTGCGGAAGCCGAGCGTGTAGGCGCGCGAGCGGAACAGCCCGGGGCAAAGCCGGTCGAAATCCCAGTACATCCACTCGTGAATGTGCGCGCGTTCCATCGCGTTCTTGCCGCCGAACTTTCCGGTCTTCTCCGCGAGATACTCGAGGATCGCGCTCGACTGGATGATCGTGTCGCCGCCGTCCTGAATGCACGGCACCTGCCCGAAACGGCTCTTTGCCTTGTATTCGGGTTTCTGCCCGCCGCCGTTCGGAAGATCGACGATCTCGAAGGCGAACGGCTCGCTCATCAGCGCGAGCGCGAGGCCAACGCGATAGGACGGGCCGGAACGCGGATGGGCATAGAGGGTGATCTTGGACATACGAATTGTTTCCTCGTGTGGATTGTTTTTGCAGCAAGATTAGAAGAAGCCGCAGACTTGTCGAGTGCGGCGCAACGCGAACAGTCATGCAAAAACGAAACGGCCGGCGGTGACGCCGGCCGGCTTTCTCAGATACCGAGCTTCTTCTTGAGAATATCGTTCACGGCCTGCGGATTCGCCTTGCCGCCAGAGGCCTTGATGACCTGACCGACGAACCAGCCGAGCATGGTGGGCTTCGCCTTCACCTGCTCCACCTTGTCAGGATTGCCCGCGATGATTTCATCGACGACCTTCTCGATCGCGCCGGTATCCGTCACCTGCTTCATACCGCGCTTCTCGACCACCTCGCGCGGGTCTCCGCCCTCTTCCCAGACGATCTCGAAGAGGTCTTTCGCGATCTTGCCGGAGATGGTGCCGTCGGCGATCAGGTCGACGATCGCACCGAGCTGCGCAGCCGAGATCGGGCTCTGCTCGATCGTCTTGTCTTCCTTGTTCAGGCGGCCGAAGAATTCGTTGATCGTGAAATTTGCCGCCGCCTTCGGGTCGCGGCCCTTCGCCACTTCCTCGAAGAAGGCCGCCGTCTCGCGCTCGGCGATCAAGACGCCAGCGTCGTAGGGCGAAAGACCGAACTCCTTCACGAAGCGCGCTTTCTTTTCGTCCGGCAACTCAGGCAGTTCGGCTTTCAATTTCGCGACAAACGCATCGTCGAATTCGAGCGGCAGGAGATCCGGGTCCGGGAAATAGCGATAGTCGTGCGCTTCTTCCTTGGAGCGCATCGAGCGCGTCTCGCCCTTGGCGTTGTCGAACAGCCGTGTTTCCTGATCGATCTTGCCACCGTCTTCGAGAATATCGATCTGGCGCCGCGCCTCGTATTCGATCGCCTGGCCGATGAAGCGCACCGAGTTCACGTTCTTGATTTCGCAGCGCGTGCCGAGCGCGGCGCCGGGCTTGCGCACCGAGACGTTCACGTCCGCGCGCAGATTGCCCTTCTCCATGTCGCCGTCGCAGGTGCCGAGATAACGCAAAATCGTGCGCAGCTTCGTGACATAGGCTTTCGCCTCGTCGGACGAACGCAGATCGGGCTTCGACACGATTTCCATCAGCGCAACGCCGGAGCGATTCAGATCGACATAAGACATCGAAGGGTGCTGGTCGTGCACCGATTTGCCGGCGTCCTGCTCGAGATGCAGCCGCTCGATGCCAACTTCGAACGAAGAGCCGTCCTGCATATCGACCGTGACGACGCCCTCGCCCACCACCGGATGCTTGAACTGGCTGATCTGATAGCCCTGCGGCAGATCGGGATAGAAATAATTCTTCCGGTCGAACACCGACTTCTTGTTGATCTTCGCTTTCAGCCCGAGGCCGGTTTTGACCGCCTGCTCGACGCACTTCTTATTGATCACCGGCAGCATGCCCGGCATCGCGGCATCGACCAGCGAGACATGCGAGTTCGGCTCGCCGCCGAATTCGGTCGCGGCGCCGGAGAACAGTTTTGCGTTCGAAGTCACCTGCGCATGGATTTCCATGCCGATGACGACTTCCCAGTCGTGCTTGTCGCCTTTGAGAAGCTTGGAGGTGCGGGTCGGTGCGTTCATGCGGTTCTTCTAGCAAATTACCCGTGCGGCTCAACCGGCGAATTCACAGCAACCACGGCAGCAGAAGCGGCACCAGGATCGCCGTCAGCACCCCGTTCAGCCCGAGCGCGATGCCCGCAAACGTCCCCGCAAGCGGGTTCACCTGGAAGGCCCGCGCGGTGCCGATCCCGTGCGAGACCAGCCCCGCGGCAAAACCCCTCGCCGCATAGTTCTTGAGCCGCAACATATTCATCAAGGGCGTCACGATGATCGCGCCGGAAATGCCGGTCATGATCACCATGACCGCGGTCAGCGCCGGATCGCCCTGAATTTTCTCGGCGACACCCATCGCGATCGCAGCGGTCGCCGATTTCGGCGCGAGCGCGAGTGTCGCGAGCTTGCTCAGGCCCAGCCATTTCGCGAGCAGCACTGCGGAAGTAATGGAGATGATCGAGCCGACGATGAGCGCTACGATCATCGGCACGAACATGCGCCTCACTTCCGGCAGGTGCCGGTAGAGCGGCACCGCCAGCGCGACCGTCGCGGGCCCGAGCAGGAAATGGATGAACTGCGCGCCTGCGAAATACGACGGAAACGCCGTCTTCGAGATCACAAGCACGCACGAAATAAAAACCACCGAAAGCAACACAGGGTTGGCGAGCGGATGCCGGCCGCAAGCCGCCGAGATCGCATCGGCCACGATGTATGCGACCAGCGTCACCGTCAGCCACAGGAGCGGGCTGCCGGAAAGATAGACCCAGAGATCGACGAAATTGATCATCGCCCCTCTCCTTCCGGCGCTTCGCCGCCGATCTTCATCAGCTTCGCAAGCGCTGCGAAAGTGATCGCGGTCGCGGCAAGCGAGAGCGCGATCGAAACCAGAATGACCGCCATCAGTTTCCATCCCTCCGCGCCGAGCAAGGGAAGTTGCTGCACGACGCCGACGCCCGCGGGTACGAACAGGAGAGAAAGATGTTTGAGAATTCCGTCTGCGGTGGCGTTCGTTTCCTGCGGCAGCGGCAGTTTTGCGAACAGCCACACGAATAAAAGTGCAAGCCCGATCACGGGCCCCGGCAGCGGCGAGCTTACCGCGCGAACGAGCGCCTCACCCGCCAACTGAAGACAGAGCAGAACTGCGAATGCGTGAAGCATTTTGTTCTCTGTAACGAATCGTGAGCCACGCGATTGCCGCAATTCCTACGCGACTGCGCAAAATTGGAACAGTCTCCGTATCCTCGCGTTTCCTCCACTCTCACCTGAGGAGGAACCGTCATGACTTACGATCCGAACGAACCCCGCAAATCGTTCGAGTATGACGAATTGAGCCGCCGTCCGAGCGTCGATCCGGCTCCGGCCGGGTTCACGGGTCTCGTGATCGGCGCGATCGTCGTACTCGGCGCGCTGATTGCGTTTCTGATGTTCCGCACCGATAGCGGCACCACGACGCTCGGCATGAACCCGGCGCCGTCGGAACAGCAGTCGCCGTCGATCACGCCGCCGTCCGCCGTGCCGGATAACGCGGGCAAAAAGACCCCGGCAGCGCCCGCACCGCAGACGCCGCCCGAGAACAACAACTAACGGCTTCGAAGACCGGCTGGCGAGAACTCCGGCCGGTTTTCGCTGCGCGGTTAGCGCCCCGTGCTGTGCAGAAAGCGGCGGATGAGATCGTTGTTCGCGACGGTGTCTTCGCCCGCCTTGATGACTTCATCCACCTGCTCCTGCGGCAATTGCAGGGTGGTTTTCACCTTGTTCAGGTAGTCCTCGCGCTGGCCGCCGAGCTGGTCGAAGCCGAGCCTTCCGATGAAGAAGCGCACGTCGCGGCAGTTCCATCGCGCGGGCGCGCCGTAACGCTTGCGCTGATCCGCGGAGAGCCCGCAGCGCCAGCGCACGAGCTGCTGACGCCATTCCTCCATGGTCTGCTCGAATGCCGTGTAGCTCGCGCGCACGCTGGCATCGATCGCCGTGTCGGCAGCCGCGGACACGAGATCGGCGCCCTTCGGACCGTCCAGCGTATTCGCCCAGTTTCCGCTCGCGCCGCGTCCCGCATCGGCCACCAGAAACAGCGCGCGGCGCAGCTTCACCGCCTGATGCGGCGTGAGCGGTTCGTAAGGAGCGGTCGCGGAAAGCCGCGCGATCGTGAACCCGGACAGGCCGAAATTATCGACCAGACCGCCGTCCAGGAGTTTCACGTAGCGCATGCTGCCGTTGTGATAGCTCGCGAGCGCATTTGCGAAGCTCTTGAGCAGCGGCGGCGTGTTCGGGTTCGTGCGCGCACGAACGGCCCAGTCCGGAAGCTGCGCGTTGCATTTTCCCGCATAGCTTTCGATCACGATCGGCGCGAAGGCGATCGGCACCGCAGCGGAAGCCGCGACCGCATCCGCGATCGGATAGCTGTTCAGGTCCGAACACATCACGCTGAAGGCGGTGCGGCCGAACACGAACGGCGTGCGGTTGTAGATGTCGGCTGCATTGATCCATACCCGCGGCCGCTGGTGCGCGCGGAACGCGGAGAATGTCGCGCCGTCGAACAGATTCTGGTTGAGCCACCGCGGCAGATGCGTCGCGTCGTTCACGCCGCCCGACAGCCCGCGCACGAGATTGGCGGGCGTGAGACTCGTGGATAGCGCATCCGCCTCGACGTTCTTGAGGAGAAAGCGCTCGCGAAAATCGTTCAGCGCGCTGCGCTGTTTCAATCCGAAATAGGCCGCCGTGATCGAGCCGCCGGAAACGCCGCTGACGAAATCGATCCGCTCCAGGAGCGGGCGCGGCCCCTCCGCCGTGGGAACCTCGTAGCGGTCGAGCCCCCGCAACACGCCGAACGAATAGGCCGCCGCGCGCGTGCCGCCGCCCGAGAACGCAAGCATGATGAGAAATTCGTCGGCATAGGAGACCGCAGGCTCCTGCTGCTCGGGCACGAGCCCAGCATTCTGCTGGTTGACCGGCTCGTTGATCGGGATGTTGTGCACCGAGCAGCCGGCCGCGAGCAGCACGAGTGCCGTCGTCAGCGAGCCTGCACGCAATCCTCGAACGCTACGCCACACCTGCTTCACTCCACGGACGTCCGGCTCCCGACGCTAGCATGGCGCGCGAGACAAAAGGGTTAAGGGTTCCGTCGCGCGGAACCGTCTGCGGTGATGCCGCGTTATCGTGGCACAAGATCGTGGCACAAGAAGGGAGACCGTCATGGCCAGCACCCGGAAGAAGAAACCCAAGGCTCGCAGGCGCGCTTTGAAACGCCGCAACACTCTGGCGAAGCCGTCGAGCGGCAACTGGCAGATCGGCGCGGGTATTCTCGCGCTTACGGTGATGCTTGGCGCCGCGATCTACGCTGTCAGCCTGAACGACGGCACGCGCACGAGTGTCGCGAACTTCGTCGAGCGCCTCGAACTGCCGCAGGCCGTCAAAGAACTGCCTGACAAGGTGAAGGAAAATTTGCCGGAGATTCCGTCGATGACGAAGTCATCCGGTAACCCGTCTAATTCCGAAAGCGCTCCCGCGCAGTAGTTTCTGCGCGCGGGACACGAAAAGGCCGCACGCAACACGCGCGCGGCCTTTTCTTATTTGCCCCACCACTTCTCAGGGACCATGCGCGGGCCAGCGGCCTGCTCGACCACATGGCCGAGAGCGAAGAGTTCTTCTTCGCCGAAAGGTTTGCCGATGAGCTGAAGTCCGAGCGGCAATCCGTTCTGGTCGCGCCCTGCCGGAACCGCGATGCCGGGCAGGCCCGCCATGTTCACGGTCACGGTGAAAATGTCGTTGAGATACATCTCGACCGGATCGGCGCTGCCCTTCTCGCCGATGCCGAACGCGCCGGAAGGTGTTGCCGGCGTCAGCACCGCGTCGATGCCCTGCTTCCACGCCTCGTCGAAGTCGCGCTTGATCAGCGTGCGGACTTTCTGCGCGCGGAGATAATAAGCGTCGTAATAGCCGGCGGAGAGAACGTAGGTGCCGATCATGATGCGGCGGCGCACTTCCTTGCCGAAACCGGCAGCGCGCGTCTGCTCGTACATATCGACGATGTCCTTGCCCGGCACGCGCAGGCCGTAACGCACGCCGTCATAGCGCGCGAGATTGGACGAGGCTTCTGCGGGCGCGATAATGTAATACGCAGGCAGCGCGTATTTGGTGTGCGGCAGGGAAATATCGACGATCTCCGCGCCCGCCGCTTTCAGCCAGTCGCGGCCTTTCTCCCACAGGCCGTCGATTTCCTGCGCCATGCCGTCGACACGATATTCCTTCGGAATACCGATCTTCATTCCCTTTACACTCTTGCCGATCGCCTTCTCGTAATCGGGCACCGGCTTGTCGGCGCAGGTGGAATCCTTCGGGTCGTGTCCCGCCATCGAGCGGAGCAGGATCGCGCAATCCTGCACGGTGCGCGCGAATGGCCCCGCCTGATCGAGCGAAGACGCAAACGCCACGATCCCCCAGCGCGAACAACGGCCGTAAGTCGGCTTGATGCCGACAATGCCGGTGAAGGCCGCGGGCTGGCGGATCGAGCCGCCGGTATCGGTGCCGGTCGCGCCGAGGCAGAGATGTGCTGCGACCGCGGCGGCCGAACCGCCCGACGATCCGCCCGGCACGAGCGGCTTGTTGTCGCCCTCGCGCCGCCACGGCGACTGCACCGGGCCGAACGCGGAGGTCTCGTTCGACGAACCCATCGCGAATTCGTCGTTGTTCAGTTTGCCGAGCATCACCGCGCCGTCGCGCCAGAGCTGCGAACTGACGGTCGACTCGTATTGCGGCACGAAGTTCCCGAGAATTTTGGAGCACGCGGTCGTCCGCACGCCATCGGTCGCGAACAGGTCTTTGACGCCGAGCGGAATGCCTTCGAGCGGCCCGCCCTCGCCTTTGGCGATTCTTGCGTCGGAGGCGGCCGCCATCTTCCGCGCGTGATCCGGCGTCTCGAGCACGTAGGAATTCAGCACGCGCGCTTTTTCCATCTCGGCAAGATGCGCGTCGGCGAGCTCCTTTGCGGAAATCTTTTTCGCACGAAGCTGGTCGCGCGCTTCCGCGAGCGTGAGTGAAGTCAAATCAGCCACGCTTCACTCCACCACTTTAGGAACTTGAAAGAAGCCGTCGTCAGTCGCAGGTGCGTTGGCAAGCACGCGCTTGGCATAGTCGCCGTCGCTGACCACGTCCTCGCGCATCTTGAGTTTCATGTCCTCGACGCTCGCGGTCGGCTCGACGCCGTCCACGTTCACCTCGTTCAACTGCTCGACGAAGGCGAGCATGTTGTTGATCTCGCCGCGCAGGTGCTCGATTTCGTTTTCGGCGACGGCGATCCGCGCCAAATGCGCGATCCGCCGCACGGTCGCGGCATCGACGGACATGAGAGACTCCGTGGAAAATCGTTCGGCGGGCTATAGCAGACCGGCTTTTGGGGCCGCAACCGGCCCTACATCGCCTGCCCCATGCCCCGGATGCGGCCGGCCAGCATCTGCATGATGTACTGCGCGAAATGCGGCACCTCGTCCACCATGAAGCGGAATTTGCGGGCGTCGAGTTCGGTCAGCTCGCAATTTTCTTTGACGCGCGCGGTGGACGAGCGCGGCCGCCCGTCGATCATCGACATGTAGCCGATCGCGCCGTTCGGCTCGACGACCTCGATCACCTTGTCGCCCAGCACCATCTCGACCACACCGGACTGCACGACATACATCACGCTACCGGCGTCTCCCTTATTGAAGACCGTGCTGCCCGCCGTGAAGGCGACGCTTTTTCCGGTGCCGCGCGCCATCTGGCGCATGTCGAATTCGCTGCTCATCGTTCACGCCCGCCAAAGACTCATGATGGATTCATGACGACAGCCGCTTCCGAATTCAAGATACCTAGACTTCGACAGCCTTCCCTTTTTCGGGCACCACGACCTTCACGTCGCTGCCCTTCATTTCGGCGACGAACTTCTCCGGCGTCGGATCGATGATCGGAAACGAACCGTAGTGGCAAGGGATCGCGGTCTTCAATCCCTTGAAGAAACGCTTCACCGCCATGCCCGCGACCTTGCCGCCCATGGTGAAGCGGTCGCCGACCGGCACCATCGCCACCTGCGGCTGGTGGATTTCGTTGATCAGCGCCATGTCGGAGAAAATGTCGGTGTCGCCGATGTGATAGACGGTCGGCTCGCCCGGCGCCTTCACGATCACGCCGCCCGGATTGCCCATCACCGCGAACTGACCGTCCTCGATCATGGTCGAGGAGTGATCAGCGCGCACGAGCGTCACCGTGAAGCCGCCCTGGTCGGTCGTGCCGCCGATATTCATCGGGTCGATTTTCTTCACGCCCTTCCCGTTCAGCCACATGCAGATCTCGAAGTGCGTGACCACGGGGATACCAAGCTCTTTTGCGATTTCGGCGGTGTCCCCGATGTGATCGGAATGACCGTGGGTGAGGAGGATATGCGTGACGCCTTTCACGGCCTCCTTCCTGTCGCTGACAAAGGCCGGGTTACCCGTGAAGAACGGATCGATCAGAACCGCCTTGCCTCCGAAATCGAGCCGGAACGCCGAGTGGCCGTACCAGGTGACGCGCATCGTTTCCTCCGATGAAGTTTTGTAGAGGCGAGTATGTAGCTCCATGCGTAGCGCGGCAACGCGGCGCATGCTACCGCCTCGGCCCGATATGCCAGCCCGCCTCTGCGAAATCGACGACCTCCCCGGCCTGCTCGCGCCCGGTTCGCGCCTGATCGGCGTCGATCTGGGCGAGAAGACCATCGGGCTCGCGCTGTCGGATGTGAACCGCACCATCGCCTCTGCGCTCGAGACCCTGCCGCGCGGCAAGTTCAAGGCGGATGCGGAGAAGCTCCTCGCGATCGCCGCGAAGTTCGGCGCAGGCGGTCTCGTCATCGGGCTTCCGAAAAACATGGACGGCTCCGAGGGACCGAGCGCGCAATCCGCGCGTGCCTTTGCCCGCAATCTTGCACCGCTTACCGATATGGCGATCGTATTCTGGGACGAGCGGCTTTCGACCGCCGCCGTCGAACGGACGCTGATCGAAGCCGATACTTCGCGCCGCCGCCGCGGCGAAGTCGTGGACAAGCTTGCCGCCGCCTACATTCTGCAAGGCGCACTCGACCGCCTCGGCTATGGTTCGCGCGCATGATCGTCGTCTTGAATGCCTTGATCCCCGTCTTTCTGCTTGTCGCGCTCGGCGTTTTTCTGAAGCGCACGCTGCTGAAAAGCGAGAACGCCTGGGACTCGCTCGAGGACCTCACCTACTACGTTCTCTTTCCCGCGCTTTTGTTTCTCGCGACCGCGACCGCGGATCTCTCCAAGGTGCCGATCTGGGGCATCTTCGCGGCCCTTGTGACCGCGATCGTGGCAAGCGCATTCGTGCTTCTGGTCTTGCGTGCGCCGATGCAGCGGGCCTTCGGCTGGTCCGGTCCTTCTTTCACATCGGTGTTTCAGGGCGGCGTGCGGTGGAACACCTATATTGCGGTCGGCGTCGCGTCTGCGCTGCTCGGCGAAGTGGGGCTCGCGCTCGCAGCCGTGGCACTCGCGAGCATGATCCCATTGATCAACGTGCTCAGCGTCGTCGTGCTCGCGCGCTATGCTCCCAATTCGCCTGCAAAGATCCGGCACGTGCTGTGGCACCTGCTGCGCAATCCCTTCATCTGGGCATGCGGGATCGGCGTGGTCGTGAATGCCGTCGGGCTGCCGCTGCCGAAGGTCTTCGCCGCCTTCATGAACACACTTGGGCAAGCCTCGCTGCCGCTCGGCCTCATGATCGTAGGCGCCGGCCTCAATCTTCGAACCGTCGCCAAGATCGATTCAGCCGTGCTCGTCGCGACCGGCGTGAAGATGCTGTTGTTGCCCACGATCGCGATCGGCGTCGGCTGGCTCAGCGGCGTCAGCGGCGCAGCGCTCTCCGTGATCGCAATCGCTTCTTCGGTGCCGTCGGCGCCGAATGGCTACATGCTGGCGCGCCAGATGGGCGGCGACGCGCCCCTGCTCGCGCGCATTCTGACGATCCAGATTTTCGTGGCGCTGGTTTCGATTCCGGCGGCGCTTTTCATCGCGGCCGCGCTCAGCCGCTAAAACGAAAACGGCGGGCTTTCGCCCGCCGTTTCGTTTGACCGTGATCCGGCCGGATTAGCACCAGGCCCAGTAGCCCTGACCCTGATAGGGGCCGGTCTGCACCCAGCAGCGCTGACGCGGCTGCTGATAATAGTAGTTCGGATTGTTGTTGTAGTAGTTGTTCTGCGAAGCGGCGGCAGCAGCGGCAGCACCGAAGATGCCGAGCGCAATCGCAGGACCGACCCAGCGGTTGCCGTGACGGTGACGATGCTGAACCTGCGTGGTCTGATCACCGACGACACCCTTGAAATTCTGCGCTGAAGCAGCGGGTGCAGCGTAAGCGGTGTTGACCTCGCTCGCGGCGGCCGAGATGAGAACGGCGGCAACCAGTGCCAGCACGAACTTGTAAAGCTTGAACGTCTTCATGATCTGTTAGCCTCGCTAGTTAAGCGCTAGGGGTTGCGCTCTCGGGTGGAATTTCGCTCCTCCGGCATGAACCGCGCCTGAATGGCTGTAGCGTTCCTGTGGATGGTCAGGATAGAAAGTCATTCCTTTCAAGGGATTAACCGGGGCTCGCGAGAGCCCCGGTCACATTGCCGTTATCGCGCGTAGTCCGCGGGATTGTCCCAGCTATCGATCTGGTTGCCGCTGCGGTTCGCAGTGTAGGGCGTGTACGGCGTGTAGGGCTGCTGATAGCCGTACGCCGGCCCATACGCGTAGGGCTGCTCGTAGTAGCCGTACGGCGCGCCGTAATAGTGCTGCTGGTTCGCGATCGCCGAACCGATGACGACGCCTGCACCCAGCGCACCGAGGCCGATTGCGAGATTGCGGCCGCGATGACGGCGCCACTGCACCTCGGTCGTGTTCTGTGCCGTGGAGTTCTTGAGGCTTTCGAGGTTCTGGCCGAGCGGCGCAGCGGTCGCGGAGAACGCAGAAGCTCCCGCAATGAGCGCTACGGCTCCGGCGGCGATGGCAGTACGGGAAACGGTTTTCATGGTTCAAGTCCTCATTGAGTGACGCCGCACCGGCAGCTTTGTGAGCCGCAAGAGCAAGCCGACCTAGAGATGGACTCGCAAACCGGCATTTCAAGTCCGGCCGAAAGTCCTCTCGATCAGCGCATCAACGCTCGACCCCGGCATCGGGTTCCCGAAGCTCCTGAAGGCGAGACCGCCGAGACGGCGCTCCGCGAACTGCTCGGCAACGGGGGCCGGCGCGCTTTTCACGAGCGCCTCCGTCGCAGCGAGCAGCGCCAGCACCTCTGCCGTGCGCCGCGCGAATGCCTCCCGTTCGGGACTGAGGAAACCGGTTTTCACGATCTCGATCGCTTTCGCGGCATTCGGCAGGCCGTGCGTCGTTTTTTCGAGCGAGGCGAGAACCCGCTGCACCGCCTCCGGCTCCCGCGCGGCGCCGCGAAGAAGATCCAGCGCCATGACGTTGCCCGAGCCTTCCCAGATCGCGTTCACCGGGCTCTCGCGATAGAAGCGCGCGAGCGGCGCTTCCTCGACGTAGCCGTTGCCGCCGAGGCACTCCATCGCCTCGTAGACGAAACCCGGCGTGGTTTTGCAGACCCACATCTTTGCAGCCGGGGTCACGATGCGCGCGAACGCCGCTTCGTCGGGATCGCCCGCCGATTTGTCGAAGGACGACGCGAGCCGGAGCGCCAACGCAAGCGCGCCCTCGCGCTCGAGCGCGAGATCGGCAAGCACCATGCGCATCAACGGCTGATCCGCGAGCTTGCGCTGGAACACCGTGCGGTAGCGCGTGTGATGCACGGCGTGGCGTAACGCACCCTGCATGATGCCGAGCGAGCCGGTCACGCAATCGAGGCGCGTGAGCTGCACCATGCCGATGATGGTTTTCACGCCCTCGCCTTCGGGGCCGCAGCGCTGCGCGAAAGCCCCCTCGAACTCGACTTCGCTCGACGCGTTCGAACGGTTGCCGAGCTTGTCTTTCAGGCGCATCAGGCGGAGCGCGTTGGGCGAGCCGTCGGGGCGGAAGCGCGGCACGAGAAAACAGGTGAGCCCGCCTTTTGCCTGCGCGAGCACCAAAAACGCATCGCACATCGGCGCGGAGAAGAACCACTTGTGACCGACAAGCCGGTACGCATCTCCATCCGGCGCCGCCTGCGTCGTGTTCTGGCGAACGTCTGTGCCGCCCTGCTTCTCCGTCATGCCCATGCCAAAGGTCACGCCGCGCTTCTCGCCCGCAGGCAGGAAGCGCGGGTCGTATTCGCGCGACCGGATCCGCGGCAGCCATTCCTGAAGCAGCGACGGCTCCGCGCCTAGCGCGCCGGCCGCCGCATGGGTCATGGTGACCGGACAGAGATGTCCCTGCTCCACCTGGCTCGCGAGATAGTGCCGGGTCGAGCGCGCGACATGCTCTGCGGGCACGAGCGAGCCGTCCGCCGCCCAGACCGAGGAATGGACGCCCGCCTTGATGCTCGCTTCCATGAAGCGGTGATAGGCCGGATGAAACTCGACTACGTCGGCGCGATGCCCCTGCCGGTCATGGCTGCGCAATTTCGGCGTGTATTCGTTCGCAAGGCGCGCGAGTTCCGTCATTTCCGCGCGCCCGAACGCGGTTCCGAACTCGCGGAGGGACGTAGCCGACTTCCCTGCGCCGAATGCCGCAATCGCTCCGGTCAGCGCGGCATCGCTCGAATAGAGGTCCACGTCGCCCAGCGGCGGGGATTGATTGAAGACCTCGTGCGTCGAAAAGGATGACGTTACGGACATGGCATCAACTCGGATGTGGAAGCGTTAATCTAACATGGCAATCGGCGCTTGCGATGCGCGCAAGTTGGGTCTATGCGGTTGCCTTTAATGACAACTCGTGGCCCTTCCACTTTCGCGCTCACGCAACGCCATTTGCTGGGCATCGAAGGGCTTTCCGCTTCCGACATCACGGGCCTCCTCGATCTCGCCGAGGAATTCGTCGATCTGAACCGCCAGATCCAGAAAAAGCGCACGACGCTCGAAGGCCGGACCCAGATCAACCTCTTCTTCGAGGCCTCGACCCGCACCCAAAGCTCGTTCGAGCTGGCCGGCAAGCGGCTCGGCGCGGACGTCATGAACATGTCGATCGCGTCGTCGTCGATCCGCAAGGGCGAAACGCTGCTCGACACCGCGCTGACGCTGAACGCCATGCACCCGGACATGATCGTGGTGCGCCACGCCGCCTCCGGCGCGGTCGAACTTTTGTCGCAGAAAGTCGAATGCTCGGTGATCAACGCCGGCGACGGCGCGCATGAGCACCCGACGCAGGCACTCCTCGACGCGCTCACGATCCGCCGCAACAAAGGCAAGCTCGCAGGGCTCACGGTCGCGATCTGCGGCGACATCGCGCATTCGCGCGTCGCCCGCTCGAACATCATTTTGCTGAACACCATGGGCGCGCGGGTGCGCGTGGTCGCCCCTTCGACGCTCCTGCCCTCTGGGATCGAACGCCTCGGCGTCGAAGTCCACCGCGACATGCGCGAAGGCCTGCGCGACGCCGACATCGTGATGATGCTGCGCCTGCAACGCGAACGGATGGCAGGCTCCCTGATCCCGTCTTCCCGCGAGTACTTCCACTATTACGGCCTCGATCCCGCGAAGCTGAAATTCGCGAAGCCCGACGCGCTTGTCATGCATCCGGGCCCGATGAACCGCGGCGTCGAGATTGAGTCCTCGGTCGCCGATGGCGCGCAGTCGCTGATCCGCGAGCAGGTCGAGATGGGTGTCGCGGTGCGCATGGCGGTGCTGGAAGCGCTGGCGAGGAACCTTCCCAATGCGTGAGCGCCGCACATGATCTCCTTCATCATCGAAGAGGTGATCGGCAAAATCATCAGCCTCTTTATGAGCCAGCGCTGGTACATGGCGATCCTCTATTCGCTCGCGCTGCTTGCGCTCGTCGTGCTCACGATTGCGGTCCCGGGCTACCTGTTCATGCAGTGGCTTTTTCGCCCCGAAGACTTCGGAAAGCCGCTATCCATCGCGCTCGGCATGGGCTCGCTCATATTGATCGTCGCGCTTTGGGTTGCATTCAGCATGCTACAGCGGCGGATCTTCAAATGATCGCGCGCAACGAAAACCGCCCGCTCCTCTTGGCGAACGCCCGCGTGATCGATCCCTCGCGCGATCTCGACCAGCGCGGCGACGTCTTGATCGCGGACGGCGTCATCAAAGAGGCCGGCAAGAACATCCGCGCATCCGGCGCGCCGGAAGGCACCGAGATCGTCGATGTGAACCGTCAGGTGATCGCCCCCGGCCTGATCGACATGCGCGCCTTCATCGGCGAGCCCGGCGCCGAGCATCGCGAGACGCTCGCCACCGCAAGCCACGCGGCGGCCGCAGGCGGCGTCACCACGATCATCTGCCAGCCCGAAACCGATCCGCCGATCGACGATCCCGCAACCGTCGACTTCGTGCTCCGCCGCGCGCGCGACAACGCGGTCGTGCACATCCACCCGATGGCGGCACTCACCAAGGGGCTCGAAGGCAACGAGATGACCGAGATCGGTCTCTTGAAGGCAGCGGGCGCCGTCGCCTTCACCGAGGGCGCAAAGAGCGTGATGAACGCGAACGTCTTCCGCCGTGCACTCACCTATGCGCGCGACTTCGATGCGCTCATCGTCCATCACACCGAAGACCAGAACCTCACCGGCGCGGGCGTCATGAACGCGGGCGAGTTTGCGACCCGCCTCGGCCTCTCCGGCGTGCCGAAAGCCGCCGAGACCATCATGCTCGAGCGCGACATCCGGCTCGTCGAACTCACCGGCGGCCGTTACCACGCCGCATCGATCACCTGTGCGGATTCGCTCGACGTATTGCGCCGCGCGAAGGATCGCGGCCTCCGGGTCACGGCGTCCGCGTCGATCAATCACGTCGCGCTGAACGAGAACGACATCGGCTCCTACCGCACCTTCCTGAAGCTGCGGCCGCCGCTGCGCACCGAGTCAGATCGCGCGGCGCTCGCAAGCGCGGTCGCGGAAGGTCTCGTCGATGTGATCATGTCGGATCACGATCCGCAGGACGTCGAAGTGAAGCGCCTGCCCTTTGCCGAGGCCGCGTTCGGCGCGATCGGTCTCGAGACCATGCTTCCGGTCGGCCTGCGGCTCGTGCATGACGGCTCGCTTTCGCTGATGGCGATGCTGCGCGCGATGTCCACGCGGCCCGCAGAACTGCTCGAACTTCCCGGCGGCACGCTGAAGCCCAATTCTCCCGCGGATGTCGTCGTATTCGATCCCGATGTGCCCTGGGTGCTCGACCGCGACGCGCTGAAATCGCGTTGCACCAACACCGCCTTCGATGAAGCGAAGCTCTCCGGCCGCGCCACCCGCACCATCGTTGCGGGGCGAACCGTCTACGAATACGTTTAGACGATGAACTCCACCACCGTACTGATCGTCGACTTCCTCCTCGGCTATGGGCTGGGCTCGATCCCGTTCGGCCTCCTGCTCACGAAATACGCGGGCCTCGGCGACGTGCGCAAAATCGGCTCGGGCAATATCGGCGCGACCAACGTGCTGCGCACAGGCAACAAGGGTCTCGCGGTTGCGACCCTCGCCTGCGATTTGCTGAAGGGCACCGTCGCCGTCCTGATCGCCTCGCGTTTCGTGAGCCATGAGTGGCCGGTCACGACCGGCCTCGGCTCCGTGCTCGCAGGCGTTGGCGCCGTCATCGGGCACATGTATCCGGTGTGGCTGAAGTTCAAAGGCGGCAAAGGTGTCGCGACGTTTCTCGGCGTGCTGCTCGGCATCGCATGGCAGGCCGCAATCGGCGCTGCCCTCGTCTGGCTCGCGGTCGCCTTCGCTTCCCGCTACTCGTCGCTCGCGGCGCTTGTCGCGACTGCGGTGAGCCCGGTCATTCTTTACTTCCTCGGCTACCCGCCGGTCGCCGCGCTGTTCCTGCTGATCGCCGTGCTGGTGTGGTGGAAGCACAGCGAGAACATCTCGCGGCTGCTATCCGGCAACGAGTCGAAGATCGGTTCGAAGAAGTAGTACCCTCGTCAGTCTTCTTCTGGCGCATCCCACCGCGAGCCGCGCTGAAGAGCGAAGCGAGTGACCAGCGCGGCAAATCAAAAAAAAGCGAGCGTTGTCCGGAGTCAGTCTTCTTCCGGTGCGTCCCAGCGCGAGCGCGTCAGGTGATCCTGCACGGCCATCCCGATATGGAGCGCCACCACGACCAGCATGCCGAACGCGGCATAGGCGTGGGACTCGAACAGGAAATCGGACCACCCCGCACCGTGCGGCCAGATCGCGGGCAGCGAATAGCCGAAATAGATTTCCCGCGCGCCGAAGTCCGAAATGCCGGCCCAGCCGAGAAACGGCACCAGAAACAGCAACGCATACAGCGCATAGTGCAGATAGGGTCTCCGGTAGCGCTCGGCGTTCCATGAGCGATCCGGAAACAGCACCCGGTATGCGAAACGGCACAACACGAGAAGCACGATAGCGGCGCCGGTCGCCTTGTGCAGCGTGTAGATGTCGAAGGGAGCGCTGTCGCCCAGCTGCTTCATCATCACGCCGCTCGTAATCATGAAGATCACGAGGATGGCGACGAGCCAGTGAAACACTTTGGCCGCGAAGCGGTAGGGCCGCACCGCATGATGCACGGCATGCTGCGTTTCGGACGTCTCGTGCAGGCTTTCCGTGGCGATGCTCAAGCGGCGCTCTCCTGACTGTTCGCGACAAAGCGGTCGACCGAGAGGCGCAGGTCGCGCGACTGCTGGCCGAGTTCGGCGGAAACTTCCGTCACCATCCTTGCGGCGCTCTTGGCGTCGGCGATCAGCCCCGCAACATGCTGGAGGGTATCAGCGAGGCCGCGCACATCCTCCGCGGTCTGCGCCGAGTTCGATTTGATCGTCTGCGAACTGGAGTGCTGCTCGCGGATCGAGGCCGAGATCGCCGCGGCCCCGCCGTCGATCTGCTCGACCGACCCGACGAGGCGGTCCACGCGCTCGGCGATCCGCTGCGAGCAATCGACAATGCCGTTGAGCCCGGCCCGGATTTCATCCGTCGCCTGCGCGGTTTTGGTTGCAAGCGACTTGACCTCGGAGGCGACGATCGCGAAGCCGCGTCCGGCCTCGCCCGCCCGCGCCGCCTCGATGGTCGCGTTCAGCGCAAGCAGGTTGGTCTGGCTCGCCACATCCTGAATAAGCGAAATCACGGCTTCGATCGTACGCGCGGATTCCGTGAGCGCGCGGGCGTCTTCGCTCGCGGCCGTCACCAGTTCGCGTGCGGCGGCGGCAATCCGCGACGTCCGCTCGGTTTCCGCGACCACGTTCGTCATCGTACTGGCGATCCCATCGATCGAAGACGCCACGACGTCGACGTGCTCGGAAACGCGCTGGGTGGAGTCGGCGCTCGCTGCCGCGCGCTCGTCGGCGTTCGATGAAATCGAAAGCAGGTCCTTCGATGCCGACGACATCTGGCCGGCGTGAAGTTCGAGCCGCTGCACGATTTCGTCGATCCGCGTCTGGAAGGCGAGGCTTTCCTGCTTCAGGTTTTCCTGCTTCGAGAGCCGTTCGTTCAGCTTGCCCTTTTCCACGCGGGCGAGTTCCTCTTCGCGCTTCACCAGCGCGAAGTGATTGACGAGCGATCGCGCCAGCGCGCCGACTTCGTCGCGGCGCAGCGCTTCGTTGGTAAGCGACTGCGAGAACTTCCTTCCGCCGCGCACGACGACGGCCATCCTGCTCAAGGGCTTCACCAGCCAGCGAAACTCGAGAAACAGAACCTGCCCGATCACGAAGATCGAAATCAGCACGATCAGGATCTTGTTCTTGCGATCCTGGGAAATCATCGCGGCCAGTTCTTCCTGGCTCGACACGATGCTGCCGATCAGGAGTTTCTCGACTTCCGCGCGCCGCTCGACCAGGGTTTGCAGCGCCTTCGGGCGCTCAGGGTGATTGATCGCGAGGGGCATCACAACGGTTGCGGCTTCGGCCATCGCGCGCGCGGCCTTCTGCGTTGCCTCGTCGCTGGTGAGTTTCTGAATTTCCTTGAGCGCCCCGGACACTTCGTTCCCGGCCTTCTCGCTCTCGAAGCCGCGCGCGAGCAGCGTGAAGGCGTTGTACGCGGCGTTGTGGGTCTTCAATGCCGCCGAGGTGTCGGCGATCTTCTGCGAGAACGACGAGATACGGACGGTCTGGACGATTTCGACGCCGGCGTAGAGCGAGAACAGAAACCCGAGCATGCCCGCCCAGATAGCCATTCGCTGCCCGACCTGGGCGCGGAAGGAGCGCGGAAACATGCCGAAAAACCTTTGCCTGCAATGGAGGCGAAGCTATCGGCCTTATGGTTAACAATTCCTTCCGGCGGTATCGCAATCCTCTTGCGGGGGCGCCCTCGTTGTCTTGCAGGGCGAAATCGCGGATCGTGCCGCCGATGACGAAGAACGATGTTTTCCGGCTTACGGAAGACCAGCGGATCGACTGGCTGCGCCTGATCCGCGCCGAAAACGTCGGCCCGCGCACGTTCCGCATTCTCGTCAATCAGTTCGGCGGCGCCGGGCCTGCCGTCCGCCTCCTCCCCGAACTTGCGCGCCGCGGCGGACGCTCCATCCTGAACATCCCGAGCCGCGAGGAAGCCGAACGTGAACTGGCCGAGGCCGCGCGTCTTGGCGTGCGTTATGTTGCGCTCGGAGAAGCGCACTACCCGAAGCTGCTCCGCGAGATCGACGATCCGCCGCCGCTTCTTGCCGTTCGCGGCGACGCGGAGATTTTTTCGAGGCCTGCGATCGCAATCGTCGGCGCCCGCAACGCATCGGTGGCAGGGCTCCGTTACGCGGCGGCGCTTGCGCGCGAATTCGGCGAAGCGGGTTTTGCCGTCGTCTCCGGGCTCGCGCGCGGCATCGACGCGGCGGCCCATCGCGCCTCGCTCGGCTCCGGCACTATCGCAGTACTCGCGGGCGGACATGCCAAACCCTATCCTGCGGAGAACAAGAACCTGCTCGACGAACTTATCGAAAGCGGCGCCGCGGTCAGCGAGATGCCGCATCGCTGGGAGCCGCGGGCAAAGGATTTTCCCCGCCGCAACCGCCTGATCTCGGGTCTTGCGGCGGGTGTCGTCGTGGTCGAAGCGGCGGAGCGCTCGGGCTCGCTGATTACGGCGCGCCTTGCCGGCGAACAGGGCCGCGAAGTTTTCGCGGTCCCCGGCTCGCCCGCCGATCCGCGCGCGGGCGGCACCAACCGCCTCATCAAGCAGGGTGCCACGCTCGTGACTTCAGCGGCGGACGTGATCGAAAGCCTGAAGCCGATGCTGGGTCTCAGCACGCCGTCCGCAGTGCGCGAACCCGATATCGTCGTTCCCGCCGAGACTACCTCGACGGCCGACGAACTTCGCGCGCGTGTTACCTCGCTCCTCGGCAGCACACCGGTCGCGCTCGACGATCTCGTGAGGGAAGCGAAGGCAAAAGCCTCGGACGTGCAGGTAGCGCTCCTGGAACTGGAACTCGCGGGCCGCATCGAGCGCCACGGCGGCGGGATGATTTCGCTGATCTGACGCTTCAGGCGATTCGCTGGCCGTCATCCGCAGACGGAGTCCCGGCCCGCTCCAGCGCCTCCATGCGGGCGAGATCCAGGAGATACCCCAGAGCCAGAAGGTTGTGCTTCCGGGCCAGCCGTCCCATCTCCGCGGTCATGGCGGCGACGTAGGCCGCGACCTCTTCAGGACGGGTTTCACCGTCTCCTGAGCCTGTTTCCGTCATGGTCCGCCCGCATCCGACCCACGGAATCGATCCTATATCATAGGTTGTATTATTTCAAGATTCCCGCATAGCAGGTATCGCTCAGGCCGCCTTAATCACTCCGCTTTAGGCATGCGACTTGGCTGCGATTTGACTTGGGCAGCCTATCTCACCATGTTCCCGCCGCCGCGCGGGGCCGCGGACCCATCTGATTGTTCGCGATAACCCTCGGACGCTGAATGAACGTCGTCATTGTCGAGTCGCCCGCCAAGGCGAAGACGATCAACAAATATCTCGGGCCCGGCTTCGAGGTACTCGCCTCCTATGGCCATGTGCGCGACCTGCCGCCGAAAGACGGCTCGGTTCTGCCCGACGACGACTTCGCGATGATCTGGCAGGTCGACGGCAAGGCGCAGAAGCGTTTGGCCGAGATCGCGGCGGCCGTGAAAGGCGCCGACCGCCTGATCCTCGCCACCGACCCCGACCGCGAAGGCGAAGCGATTTCCTGGCACGTGCTGGAAGTCCTAAAAGAAAAGCGCGCGCTCAAAGACCAGAAAGTCGACCGCGTCGTCTTCAACGCCATCACCAAGGATGCCGTGCAGGAAGCGATGGCGCATCCGCGCGAGATCGATCACTCGCTGGTGGACGCCTATCTCGCGCGCCGCGCGCTCGACTATCTCGTCGGCTTCACGCTCTCGCCCGTGCTGTGGCGCAAGCTCCCCGGCGCGCGTTCCGCCGGCCGCGTGCAATCGGTGGCGCTCCGCCTCGTCTGCGACCGCGAGCGCGAGATCGAAGCCTTCAAGCCGCAGGAATACTGGTCGGTCGCCGCGATGTTAGCGACGCCGCGCGGAGACAGCTTCGAAGCGCGCCTCGTCGGTGCGGACGGCAAGAAAATCCAGCGTCTCGATGTCGGCAGCGAGAAAGAAGCGCGCGATTTCGAGAATGCGTTGAACGCAGCAACCTATAAGGTCGCCTCGGTCGAAGCGAAGCCAGCGAAGCGCAACCCCTACCCGCCGTTCACGACCTCGACGCTCCAGCAGGAAGCGAGCCGCAAGCTCGGCTTCGCGCCCTCGCACACCATGCGGCTCGCGCAGCGTCTCTATGAAGGCATCGACCTCGAAGGCGAGACCACCGGCCTCATCACCTATATGCGTACCGACGGCATCGACCTCGCGCCGGAAGCGATCACGCAGGCGCGCGACGTCATCGCCAAGGACTACGGGAAGAACTATCTCCCCGGCAGCCCGCGCATCTACAAGAACAAGTCCAAGAACGCGCAGGAAGCGCACGAAGCGATCCGCCCGACCGACCTGCGCCGCCACCCGAAAGACATGGCGCGCAAGCTCGAGACCGATCAGGCGCGTCTTTACGAGTTGATCTGGACCCGCACGCTCGCCTGCCAGATGGAGAGCGCCGAACTCGAGCGCACCACCGCCGAGATCGAAGCGAGCGTGACTGCGCCTTCCGCGCCCTACAAGCTCGTGAACCTGCGCGCGACCGGCACGGTCGTGAAATTCGACGGCTTCCTCACGCTCTATAACGAGAGCCGCGACGACGACTTCGAAGACGAAGACGCGCGCCGCCTGCCCGCGATGAACCAGGGCGAAGCGCTTTCGAAAAACGAACTCAAGATCGATCAGCATTTCACCGAGCCGCCGCCGCGCTTCTCGGAAGCATCGCTGGTCAAGCGCATGGAAGAACTCGGCATCGGCCGGCCTTCGACCTATGCCTCGATCCTTCAGGTGCTGCGCGACCGCGGTTACACGCGGCTCGACAAGAAGCGCATCATTCCCGAGGACAAGGGCCGCATCGTCGTGGCCTTCCTCGAGTCCTACTTCCCGCGCTACGTCGAATACGAATTCACCGCCAATCTCGAAGAGAAACTCGACGAGATCGCGAACCACGAACTCGACTACAAACTGGTGCTTCGCGAGTTCTGGACCGGCTTCACCGGCGCGGTCGCGGAAACGAAAGACCTTCGCATCTCGGAAGTCATCGACGTCCTCGATGCGCTCCTGAACGAACATAACTTCCCGCCGAAGGCGGACGGCTCGGACGCACGGCAGTGCCCGCAATGCGGCACCGGCCGTCTCGGCCTCAAGGTCGGCAAGTTCGGCGCTTTCATCGGCTGCTCGAACTATCCCGAATGCCGCTTCACGCGGGCCCTCACCGCACCGGGCGAAGGCGAACTCGCCGCGACCAAGGAACTCGGCGAGGATCCCGAAACCAAGAAGATGATTACGGTTCGCTCCGGCCGCTTCGGTCCCTACATCCAGCTCGGCGAGGCCGAGGACACGGGCGAGAAGACCAAGACCGGCAAGCCCGTGCTCTCGAAGCCGAAGCGGGCGAGCATCCCGAAAAATTTCGATGCGCACGAACTCGACTTCGACACCGCGCTCTCTTTGCTCCAGCTTCCGCGCGAAGTCGGCAAGCACCCGGAGAGCGGCGAGCCCATCGTCGCGGGCTATGGCCGCTTCGGTCCTTACGTGAAGCATCAGGACACCTACGCGAGCCTCACCGACGGCGACGAGGTGCTGACCGTCGGTCTCAATCGTGCAGTCACGCTGATCGCCGAAAAGCTCGCACGCGGCCCGGGCCGCGGTCGCCGCGGCAAACCGGCAGGCCGCGCGCTCGGCGATCACCCCACGCTCGGCGGACCCGTGACCCAGCACGACGGCAAATACGGTCCTTACGTCTCGCACAACAAGGTCAATGCGACGCTCCCCTCCACCACCGATCCCGCGACCGTGACACTCGAGGAAGCCGTCGCGCTGATCGACGCGCGCGCCGGGAAGAGCGGCGCAAAGAGCGGCAAGAAACCCGCGAAAGCGAAGAAGACGAAAGAGACGAACGGCAGTGGCGAAGACGCCGCGGCAAAGCCGAAGAAGAAGGCCGCGGCAAAGAAAAAAGCCGCCCCGAAGAAAAAGAAAACGGACGGCGCCGACGAAACCGCGAAGACGGAAGAGTAGTTAGAGACCTCTTTTTTGTCGTCCCCGCGAAAGCGGGGACCCATAACCACGACTGGAAGCTATTTTCGCAAGCCCGCGAGATAAATCTCCAACACAGGGATTGTGGATCCCCGCTTTCGCGGGGATGACAAGTTGGCTGGATTGAACGAAATCAAGAACTCTTCTGACTAGTCATTCTGGACGCGCGCGATCCGGAATCCAGTAACCCCGCTCATTCGTTGGTTGTTACTGGATGCCCGCTTGCCCGGCCATGACACAGGTCATGGGGATAAGCATTTTTTCGCTGTTCACGATTTCGCTTTTCTTCCAATCCTTTCCGCCGAAGTGCGAAAAAACTTATCCCCGCTTCCAAGCCTGCGCTTACATTTCGCCCGCCGTTTCCGTTCGAGGGCGCGCTCATGAGGCGTCGTGAATGCGGGAAGCGGCCGGCGTCTCCGCGCGCGGTTCGCAGCCGCGCTCCGGGACGTTGCGGGGCACCGCCCGGCGAGAATATGCTCGCCTGCCGGGAGCACGGCTGACGGAGAAGCGCCTCTTGCTAGCGCTTCACGAAAAGCGCGGCCCGCACCGAAAATCGCCGATAGCGAAGCGCTGCGAGACGATACGTTCCTCGTGTCAAAACGAGGAGCGGAAAGCGAAGACGTGGCGTCCCGTGGCGCTTCGCGACCCTCGGTTCCAGTAAGCCGGGGAAACTTCCGCTTGCCGAAACCGCCGGTCTGGCGATCCCTTCCGGCCAGGCTTACATGCTATTGCCGGGACAAGCCCGGCCATGACAATCAGGTACCCTTGTCCAAAAAACCGAAAAAGAAATTCAAAGACCCCAAGCCGCACGGCAAGCTGCCGTCGCGGGAAGAAATCATCGCGTTCATTTCCGAGCGCGGCGGCGACGTGTCGAAGCGCGACATCATCCGCGCCTTCCGCCTCGATGGCGTGGGCAAGGTCGAACTGAAATCCTTGCTCCGCGATCTGAAAGACGACGGCGAAGTCCGCGGCCGGCGCCGCAAGGTGAACGTCGCAGGCGAAGTCGGCGGCACAGTCATGGCGAGCATCGTTGCGCGCGACAGCGACGGCGACCTCCTCGCCGAGCCGCTCGAGTGGGACGAAGCGGACTTCGGCGCGGCCCCGCGCATTCGCCTAAACTTCGGGCGCAAACCTGCCGCAGGCCCCGCCCCCGGCATCGGCGACCGCGTACTTCTCCGCACGCAGAAGACCCATGACGACGAAGACGCGCCCTATACGGGCCGAGTCATCAAGGTGCTCGAAAAAGCGCAGAAGCAGCTGCTCGGCATCTACCGCAAGAGCACGCTCGGCGGCGGACGCCTCGTGCCGGTCGACAAGAAATCCCTGGGCCGCGAAATCGCGATCGCGGCAGGCATGGAAAACGGCGCGGAAGACGGCGATCTCGTCACCGCCGACGCGCTGCCGCAACGTGCATTTGGTTTAGCCACCGCGAAAGTCCGCGAGCGCCTCGGCTCGATCAAATCCGAGAAGGCCGTCAGCTTGATCGCGATCCACGCGCACGGCATTCCGAACAGTTTTCCGAATGCGGTGATTGCCGCGGCTGACGCCGCCCGTCCCGCGGCCCTCGAAGGCCGCGAAGACTGGCGCAATCTCGCGCTTGTCACCATCGATCCGCCGGATGCGAAGGATCACGACGACGCGGTGCATGCGGCGCCCGACGACAATCCCGAGAACCGAGGCGGGTTCGTGCTGACGGTCGCGATTGCCGACGTCGCGCATTACGTGACGCCGGGTTCCGCGCTCGACCGCGAGGCGCTCATTCGCGGCAACTCGGTCTACTTCCCCGACCGTGTCGTGCCGATGCTGCCCGAGCGCATCTCGAACGATCTCTGTTCGCTCAAGCCCAGCGAAGACAGGGCGTCGATGGCGGTTCGGATGTGGATCGACGCGAACGGCCGCAAGCAGCGCCATTCCTTCCACCGCATCCTCATGCGCTCGCATGCAAAGCTTTCGTATCAGCAGGCGCAGGCGGCGATCGACGGCAGGCCCGACGACACGACTGAGCCGCTCCTTCAATCCGTGCTGGAGCCGCTCTGGGCCGCCTACCGCGCGCTCGCGAAGGCGCGCGACGCGCGCGAACCTCTCGCGCTCGACATTCCGGAACGAAAACTGGTTCTCAATCCCGATGGCACGCTCAACCGCGTGACGCAGCCGGAGCGGCTCGACGCGCATCGTCTGATCGAAGAATTCATGATCCTCGCGAACGTCGCGGCGGCAGAGACGGCGGAAGCGAAGCGCACGCCGATCGTCTATCGCGTGCACGACGGTCCTTCGCTCGAGAAGGCCTCGGCACTCCGCGACTTTTTACATTCAATCGGCACGACCTTGCCGAAGACGGACCAGCTCAGCCCCGCCCTCTTCAATCGCGTGCTCGCGCGCGTGAAGAACACCGAGCACGAGCGCCTCGTGAACGAGGTCGTGCTGCGCTCGCAGGCCCAGGCCGAATATTCGCCAAACAACTACGGCCACTTCGGCCTGACGCTCCGGCGCTACGCGCACTTCACCTCGCCCATCCGCCGCTATGCGGATCTCATCGTGCATCGCTCGCTGATCCGCGCGCTCAACCTCGGCGACGATGGCCTCGCGAACGGCGTGACGCCGGAGAGCCTCGAAGAGATCGCCGCCGGCATCTCCGCAGCCGAACGCCGCGCGATGGCGGCCGAGCGCGAAACCGTCGATCGGCTGGTCGCGCATTACATGGCCGACCGGGTCGGCGCGCATTTCCGCGGCGTGGTGTCCGGCGTCACCCGCGCGGGCCTTTTCGTGAAGCTCGACGAGATCGGCGCGGACGGCTTCGTGCCGGCCCGCACCATCGGCAACGAGTTCTTTGCCTATCACGAAGCCTTGCAGGCGCTCGTCGGCGACCGATCGGGCGAAGGCTACCGGCTCGGCGACATCGTCGAGGTGAAGCTCGTGGAAGCGGTTCCGGTCGCGGGCGCGCTTCGCTTCGAACTGATTTCCGAAGGCCGCTACGACCTGAAGGCGACCCGGAAAACCCGTAGCGACAGGCCGCATAGCCCGCGCAGCAGTCATGCGCCCGGAGAGCGGCAAAACGCCCCGATGCGTGGCAAATACGGACGCCCGGTGCCAGGTAAGCCTGGCAAAGGCGGCAAGAAAAGCGGCAAAGGAAAAGGCAAACGGCGATGAGCGAAAAGCGGAATCTCGGTTTGGCAGTAAAACGCGGCTTTCTATGCCGTTGCCCGAACTGCGGCGAAGGCAAGCTGTTTCGCAAGTTCCTGAAGGTCGCCGACGAATGCCCGAACTGCCACGAAGTGCTGCGCCACCACCGCGCGGATGACGCGCCGGCCTATCTCGTCATCCTGATCGTCGGGCACATCGTCGTGCCGCTCGCGCTACTGGTCGAGAAACTCTATCAGCCGCCGCACTGGCTCGCCTTCTCGATCTGGCTGCCGCTGACCCTGATCATGGCGCTCGTTCTGTTGCAGCCAATGAAGGGCATCATCGTCGCCTGGCAATGGACGCAGCGCATGCACGGTTTCGACCCGAACCACGAAGACGAAATCGCCGCCATGACGAATGCGCGGATGAAAGACGTGCGATGAACGAGACCGAGAGACAGCTCCACGAGCGCGAGCGGGTTAAACTCGGCCCGGGCACCGGCGTCTCGCTCAAGCCCAAGGACGCCGCGACCCTCATTCTGATCGACCGCTCGGGCAAACTGCCGCGCGTCTTGATGGGCAAGCGCCATCACGCGCACAAATTCATGCCCGGCAAATATGTATTCCCCGGCGGACGTCTCGACGCCGCCGACCGTGCGATCAAACCCTTCGACGACCTCGGGGAAATCTGCGCGCGCCGCCTCGGACAGAACGTAGTGAAATGGAGCGCGGGCCGCGGCCGTGCGCTCGCGCTCGCCTCGATCCGCGAAACCGCGGAAGAGACCGGTCTGCTGATCGGCAAGGAGGACGCGAACGGCGTGACTTCGAAAGCCGACGCCTGGTCGCCGTTCGTGTCGAAGAAAATCCGCCCTTCGCTTTCGGCGCTCACCTTCGTCGCCCGCGCGATCACGCCGCCCAAACGCCCGAAGCGTTTCGACACCCGCTTCTTCCTAGCCGACCGGGCGGACATCGGCGCGGAGATTCCGGGGATCGTCGGCCCGGAGACCGAACTCGTTTCGCTGGACTGGCTCACCTTCGACGACGCGCAGGAAGTCGAGTTGCCGAACATCACCAAGGTCGTGCTTCGCGAGATCGCGGATCGCCTGAAAACCGGCGAAATGACTCGCCCAGCGCCGTTCTATTTCTACCGGCCGGGCGGATTTCAGCGGAAGCTGCTAGACTGAATACCGTGACCAAGGGTGAAGCGGAGAAGGCAATCCGGCAGCTTTGCCATCAGTGGCGAAGGGCGGAGGGCTATGCCCATACTCCGGTCACCGATCTCAACTTCTCGGCCTTTTACGACTGGCTTGCGCGGAATCACGGCGCCAAGCTGGAGTTCAAAACCACCTCGGACGTCCGATACAATGTCCAGACGTGGTTCGACCGGGAGTTTCGCCGGCCTTAAATTGCCTGCTCGCCGCTTCCTTGACTTCTGGGGATTGGCCGCTAGGTTGCCGCCAAATTCGGGCTTTAGCCCCCTTTTCAGGACATTCCAATGGCCAAGGCAGTCACTCTCAAGATCAAGCTCGTCTCGACCGCCGACACCGGCTACTACTACGTGACCACCAAGAACTCGCGCACGCAGACCGAGAAGATGGTCAAGAAGAAGTACGACCCGGTCGCGAAGAAGCACGTCGAGTTCAAGGAAGCCAAGATCAAGTAAAAGGCTTTCGCAGCCCGAACGAAATAAAGGCGCCCTTTTGGGGCGCCTTTTTCAGTTTCAGTCCTCTGAGATTAGGTGGCCGGCAGGCAAAGAAAGAGGAGGCCTCTCGTCTCGAACCTGCCGGCCGAACCCCACGGACCCAGGAGATGCGGCGGACCTGAGCATTCCGTAGGGTTAGCTAGTAGTTGGAACGTAGATTGAACGTAGCGCGGCGCCCACCGAAGGCAATGGAATTCAAAGGCTTGGGCGGCGAATCGCGCGGTTACCTAAAAGGATAACCTTACCGGGGGAGCGCGTTAAGCTTGAGAATCCTTGCGGACGCTTAGGCAGCGTCGGCGACGACGCGGTTCCGTCCGTCGCGCTTGGCGCGGTAGAGCGCCTCGTCGGAGCGCTTCAGGATCATCGCGGCGGTGTCTTCCGGCGTCGAGCGCGCGGCAATACCGATCGAGATCGTGACCTCGATTTGTTTCTCGCCCTTGTGGATTGGGAACATGTCCCCCGCCACGCGGCGGCGAATGCGTTCCGCGACCATCGTCGCGACGCCAATATCCGTATCCGGCATCACGACCACGAATTCCTCCCCGCCGTAGCGGCAGGCGAGATCGATGCCGCGAATGCAGGCGCGCAGCCGGTCGGAGAAGTCGCGCAGCACATCGTCGCCGGCGTCGTGGCCGTAGGTGTCGTTGATCGCCTTGAAGTAGTCGATGTCGAGCAGAAGCACGGAAAGCGACTTGCCGCGCGCAGCCGAGCGCTCCACCAGCGTTCCGACGTGGCTTTCCATGTAGCGGCGGTTGTAGAGGCCGGTCAGCCCGTCCGTGACCGCAAGCTCCATCGAGGTCTGCACGCTGTCGCGCAGCCGCTCGGTGTAACGTTTGCGCTTGATCTGGCTGCGCACGCGCGCGACCAGTTCGTTCTTGTCGATCGGACGGACCACGTAATCGTTCGCGCCGAGATCGAGCCCGCGCAAGAGCCGCGCCTGATCGCCGGGCTCCGTCATGAGCAGGATCGGCAGATGCCGCGTGCGCTCGAGCGAGCGCACCTGCCCGCACAGCCTGAGCGCGTCGAATTCCTGAAGGTCGAGGTTCAGAAGCAGGAGGTCGTAGCCGCCCTCCGCAACCCGGAACAGGGCTTCCTGCGGATTGCTCTCGACGTCCACGTTGTGCTTGCCGGAAAGCGTGTCGTGGATGCGTTCGGCCGAAGACTGCCGGTCGTCCACGATCAGAATCTTGCCGCCCTCGCCCGTTTCATTGACCGTATCGGCGATATCGGGGGTGACGCCGATCTCATGCGAAGTCACCGCGCGCATGCGCAATTCGTCGATCACGACCTTGAGCCGCGACAGCGAACGCACGCGCGTGATCAACGCGAGGTCGTTCACGGGCTTGGTCAGGAAATCGTCGGCGCCGGCTTCGAGGCCGCGCACGCGGTCGGACGGCTGATCGAGCGCCGTCACCATCACAATCGGAATGTGCATGGTCGCGGGCGAGTTCTTCAGCCGCCGCGCGGCTTCGAACCCGTCCATGCCGGGCATCATGACGTCCAAGAGGATGATGTCGCACAGGCCGCGCTCGGCGATATCGATCGCCTCCTGGCCGCTCGTCGCGGTCACGACTTCGAAATACTCCGCCGAGAGCCGAACCTCGAGCAGCTTGAGGTTGGCGCGGACGTCATCGACGATCAGAACGCGGGCACTCATTCCGTCTTAATCCTTTGCGAAATGGCGCACGGTTTCGAGAAACTTGGAAACGGAGATCGGCTTCGAGAGATAGGCTTCGCAGCCGCCCTCCCGGATGCGCTCCTCGTCGCCCTTCATCGCGAAGGCCGTGACTGCGATGACCGGGATCGAGCGAAGCTCGTCGTCCTCTTTCAGCCACTTGGTGACTTCGAGGCCCGAGACTTCCGGGAGCTGGATATCCATGATGATGAGGTCGGGTTTGTGCTTGCGCGCGAGGTCCAGCGCCTCGATCCCGTTGCGGGTCTCGATGGTCTGGTAGCCATGCGCCTCAAGGAGATCATGGAAGAGCTTCATGTTAAGCTCGTTGTCTTCCACGATCAGGACAGTCTTCGCCATCCCGCTATTCCCCGTCCACCCCGGCGAGCCGTTCTGGCGCGCCATTTGAATTTCACTTCCCCGAATCGCCTGCGGACGTCCGATGTTCGCGCGAACCGTCTGCAAACTCGATCCATGTCTTGCGCGATACCGAAGAATCAGGCTTTCGGCACCGTTCGACATGCGGATGCTTCTTCCGGCATCCTAGGGTTTCAACCTAGAAGGCAATCGTTACGGAAGTGAAAATGGCGCTCTTACGCGGGAAATCATACTTAACGAAACAGGAAGCCGAGATGATCGGCGTGGCGGGGCTCTCCTATCTCGCATCCGATCCCGAACGGATCGGCCGGTTCCTCGCGGTCACGGGCCTCGGGCCGGAGAACGTCCGCGCAGCCGCGCGGGATCCGTCGTTCCTGCCGGCGCTGCTCGATTATCTTCTCGCTAACGAAAAGGAACTTGTCGCCTTCGCGGAAGAGATGAACCTCGATCCCGCGCGCGTACGCGCGGCACGCGACGTGCTCTCGCCTCCGGTCGTGCTCTAGCGTTTCGCGGGCGGAACCGCGCAGGGCTTCTGCGGCAGCAACTCAACGCTCCGGAGCAGGCCCTTCAGCGCGAAATTTCCGTAGTTCAGCCTGAGCGCAGTCGAAACGCCGTTCTCGTAGAGATCGAAGGAAAGCGTGTAGGCCGGCAGGCGATCCGCCTTCCCGGCTTCGAAATAGCTGGTGGTCACGGGGTAGCGCTTCAGCCCCGCAAGCGCTGCATCCGGCGCAGGCATTTTATCGTTATGCAACTCCGCGGAACCGATCACGGTCAACGTCTCATAGACCTTCCGCCCGTCGGGAGAACCGTCGAACAGCCTTGCCGAAAGCAACTTCTCGCCGCGCTCGGCGGTTTCCAGCATCGAGCGGGTGTGCTGCGTGGGCAGAAAAATCTTCCCGGGCAAGGTGAAGCTCGCGGGCTTCGGTTTGGTCACGCGCACGCTGAGCGCGTCGTTCTTCTGCCGCGTCACCGTGCCGGAAACGTCTTCCCGCTTCTCGTCGTTGACGAAGTTCTCGGTCTTGAAGCGGTAGTTCGTGGAGGCTGCGTCTTCCCAGCTCTCGTTCCTGAGATCGCTCACGGTCTCCTGGCCCTCGCCGGTGTCGAGCGACGTCACCTGCCGAAGCAGGATCGTATAGCCCTCGCAGGCCGTGCCGGTGAACTGAAAGGCAATGCGTCCGCGCGCCTTATCGACCTGCGTGCCGGGATGTTCGGGGTCGAGCACGAGATCGTAGATCGCGCGATGCGCAACCAGCGATGCTGCCATGCCTGAGCTTGCGGAAACCGCCGTCAACAACATTGCGAGTACGAACGTCTTGCGGAACATGCAGGTCTCCGGCGGGATGCGCCTTGCGCCTAAACAAGCGATCGGCCAAGAGTAAGGCGAACCGCGAGAGGCACCCAATGGCTAGCGAAATCGAACTGCGATTGCAAAAGCTCGGAATAGAACTCCCGAAACCGGCAGCGCCGGTCGCGAATTATGTCGGCGCGGTCGTCGCAGGAAACCTGCTGGTTGTCTCCGGCCAGCTTCCGATCGGGCCAAGCGGGCTCACGATCAAAGGCAAGGTCGGCGCGGACGTTTCCGAAGCGCAGGCCAAGGAAGCAGCCCGCCTCTGCGCGATCAACATTCTCGCACAGGCCAAGGCAGCACTCGGCGATCTGTCGCGCATCAAGCGTTGCATCAGGCTCGGCGGCTTCGTGAACGCACTCCCCGACTATCAGACCATCCCTCAGATCGTGAACGGCGCATCCGATCTCATGGTCGAAGCGCTCGGCGACGCCGGCAAACATGCCCGCTATGCCGTCGGCGTCGCGCAATTGCCGCTCGACGCGCCGGTCGAAGTGGAAGCCATGTTCGAGATTTCCTGAAAATGGCCATCGGCTGGTTGACGGCCCGCCCGGTCGCGCATCGCGGGCTGCACGGGAACGGGATCGTCGAAAATTCCCTCTCCGCCGCGAAGGCCGCGATCGAGGCGAATTACAGCATCGAGGTCGATCTGCAACTCGCCAGAGACGGCGAAGTGATCGTCTTTCATGACAAGACGCTCGACCGGCTGACGTCCGAAACAGGCGAAGTCATAGCCCGCGCTGCGTCCGAACTGAAAAGGATCAAGCTCAAGGATACGAACGATACGATCCCGCTGCTCGACGATCTTCTGCAACTGGTGGGGGGCCGCGTTCCGCTCATCCTCGAACTGAAAAGCACATGGAACGGCGACGTCACGCTCGCCAAAGCCGTCGCCTCCCGCCTCGTCGAATACCACGGCCCGGTGGCGGTGATGTCTTTCGACCCCGGCCTTGTCGTGGCGCTAAAGCAGTTCGCTCCGGGCCTGCCGCGCGGCATCGTCGCGGAGCGCTGGTATCTTCATCCCGAGTGGAAGTTTCTCTCGTTCTGGAGGAAGCGCTATCTCGGCTTTCTGCTGCACTTGATGCGCTCGAAGCCTCACTTCATCGCCTATGCGCAGTTCGACATGCCGGCGCTGGCGCCGCTGATCGGCCGCCATATTCTCGGAATGCCGCTGCTGAGCTGGACCGTCCGCACCGAGCGGGAACGAACCCGTGTTTCCAAGTGGGTCGACCAGATCATCTTCGAACATATCAGACCCTAAAATCCCGCCCTTGAGCCGCCGCCAGGATCGGCGACAATGCAGGAATGGCTGAATCCCCAAAATTTCAGGTCCGCGTGGAGGGCTCGATCCGATCGATCGACGCAGCCGCCTGGGATTCCTGCGCGAAGGGTTTCGCCCGGAATCCTGAATCGGAGTGCAAAGCACTTGAATCAGAACGCGAGCTTGCTGAATCAGCCCGCGAAATTCCTGAATCAATAGGCGAACGCGCTGAATCAAACTCTCAAGGACTTGAATCATCACTTGAAGATGCTTTTGCGGACCCCAATAACCCCTTCATTTCACACGCTTTTCTAAACGCCCTAGAGGAATCGAAATCGGTCGGCGGGCGCAGCGGCTGGATCCCGCAGCATCTCGTCGTCGAGGACGAACGTGGTGAAATCCATGCCGTCGCGCCCTGCTATCTGAAGGCGCACAGCCAGGGCGAGTACGTGTTCGATCATGGCTGGGCGGACGCCTACGAGCGCGCGGGCGGCAACTATTATCCGAAGCTGCAAGTCGCCGTTCCTTTCACGCCGGTGACGGGCCCGCGGATGCTCGTGAATCGCGGACCACACGCGGAAGCCGCCCGTAACGCGCTGGTCACGGGCATGGTCGAACTCTGCAAACTGAGAAATGCCTCATCGGTGCATGTCACTTTCTCGCCAAAAAGCGAATGGGATTTTCTCACGCGCGCGGGCTTGCTCGCGCGCACCGACCGCCAGTTTCACTGGCACAACCGCGGCTACAGGACGTTCGACGATTTCCTCAACGCGCTCTCCTCGAACAAGCGAAAGACCATTCGCCGCGAACGCCGCGAGGCGCAAGCAAGCGGCATCGAAATCGTGCGACTCACGGGCAGCGAACTGACGGAGCCGGTCTGGGATGCCTTCTTCGGCTTCTACATGGACACTGGCTCGCGCAAATGGGGCCGCCCCTATCTCACGCGCGAGTTCTTTTCTCGTGTGGGCGAGAAACTTGCCGACAGAACCCTGCTCATCATGGCGAAACGCGACGGCAACTACATCGCGGGAGCGCTGAATTTTCTTGGGAGCCAGACGATTTACGGACGCAACTGGGGCGCGATCGAACATCACCCCTTCCTGCATTTCGAGGTCTGCTACTATCAGGCGATCGAATACGCGATCGAACGCGGCTTGCAATCGGTCGAAGCTGGCGCGCAGGGCGAGCACAAACTCTTGCGCGGCTATGTGCCGGTGCCGACCTATTCGGCGCACTACATTGCGAACCCTGCCCTGCGCCGGGCCATCGACGACTATCTCGTGCGCGAACGCGAATACGTGGAAGCCGAGCGGGAGCACCTCGCGGAAGCGGCACCCTATAAGCGCGCCGCAACTTGACTGCGGCATACGCTGCTGCAATCTGGAAGAACAGTCACAGGGCGAGAGTCATGGCCGAATACGACAACAACAATATCTTTGCGAAAATCCTCCGGGGCGAGCTTCCCGCGCATAAGGTCTATGAAGACGAGCATACGCTCGCCTTCCTCGACATCATGCCGCGCGCGCCCGGCCACACCCTGATCATTCCGAAGAAGCCCGCCCGCAACCTGCTCGACGTCGACCCGGAATCGCTTTCGCATGTGATCAAGACCGCGAAGAAGATCGCAATCGCCGGCAAGAAAGCATTCAACGCCGACGGCGTCACGATGCAGCAGTTCAACGAGACCGCCGGAGGCCAGGTGGTGTTTCACCTGCACGTGCACATCATCCCGCGCCACAAGGATACGCCGATGAAACCGGCCGCGAGCGTGATGGAAAAGCCCGAAGTGCTCGCCGAGCATGCGAAGCTTTTGAAGGCGGCGTTAGGCGCGTGATCCCGAAAAGTGGGCACCGGTTTTCGGATAAGATCACGCGCATAAAAATCAACGAAACAGTATCGCCCCGCCGACGATCACGATCTCCGCAACGATGACGCCTGCAAAGACGGATTTCCTGAACAGCAGATAGCCTGCGACGCCCGCGGCAATCGTAAGCAGGCGGAGCCAGAGCGGCACGCCGGCAAGATCGCCGGTCGGAAACAGCACGAGCCGCGCGATGACGCCTGCAAGCAGCGCGGTCGCAACCGCGCGTACGAAGATCAGCGCCTCGCTGTCCTCGTCGAGGCGCCGCGAGAACAGCACCGCCGCGAAGCGGAATACGTCGGTCGGCAGGAATCCCGCTAGGATCACGAGCAGATAAGCGTAGAGCATTGGATCGGAGATGTTGAGGCTCATGTCCTCGCCCTCCGCCAGCGCCCTACTCCGTAAGCGACGCTGCCTCCGATCAACCCGATCCAGAGCAGATCGAGCGAGCCGCCGAACTGCGCGAAGAGCGGCGCAAGCGAGAGCCCCATCGCAAGCGCAAGCCAGTCGACCGTGTCGTGCGAATTCCGGATAAGCTGAAGCAGGAACGAGATCGGCGTCAGAAACACGAGACCGTTCACGAGCGCCTGCGGCAGCGTACCGGCGAGCAGATAGCCGGCGAGGCTCGCGGCGATGCTGCCGAAGAGAAATATGTTCGAGAGCCCGAAGAAGAACGGGAGTCTCGCCTCGACGGGTATCGCCGGCATCAGCCGTATGCTCTCGACCCACGCGCTGACGGCCACGAAATGCGACGCGAGCAGTTGCGTGCCGAGTCCGCTCTTTCCGCGGATCGTCGGCATGATCGAGGCCACCATCGGAAAGAAGCGGACGGAGGAAAGTCCAACCGCGAGCGCGACCACGGGCAGCGGATTGCCGGCCACGAACCCGCCGACGATGATGAGTTGCGCGGGCAAGGCCCAGACCACCAGCGTGGACAGCACCGCAGCACCCAGCGGAAAGCCGACATCGCGGATCAGCCCGCCGAAACCGATGAAGCCCGCGAACAGCACCATGCCCTGAACCGACGACAGCCCGGCGCGCATGCCACGCCAGTACCATACGCGCGGAGGTGGAAGCGGCGCGGCGGTTTCCGGCTTGGCGCCGTTATTGTCGGGTTCGGTCACGGGAGAAAATCGCGGGAGTTGTCCGGCCGCGACAAAACACGAGCGGCGCGCCCGTTACAAGCGCGCCGCGTGCATTACACTCTGTCGAGCTATGGCCTAGACGTTGACCAGAGGCTTCGGCCCGGAGTCCCCGGAGCCGTCGTCGTCCTTGCGGGCCTTGCGCGTTCGCTTGACGCGCTTGGCCACGTCCTGTTCGGGCTTCGGCATGACCGGGCCTTCCTGGTACTCGAAGCCGAGCACCGGCTTGCCCTCTTCCTCGCGGACCACGACGCGGACATGTCCGCCGTCCTTGAGCTTGCCGAAGAGGACTTCGTCGGCGAGCGGCTTCTTGACGTTCTCCTGGATCACGCGCGCCATCGGCCGCGCACCCATGAGTTCGTCGTAGCCCTGATCGATCAGCCAGCGCTTGGCTTCGTCCGAAAGCGCGATGGTGACGCCGCGGTCTGCAAGCTGGGCCTCGAGCTGAAGCACGAACTTCTCGACCACCTGACCGATGATCTCGGGCGACAGATGCGAGAACGGAATGATCGCGTCGAGCCGGTTGCGGAATTCCGGCGAGAACAGCCGGTTGATCGCCTCCGCGTCGTCGCCTTCCCGCTTGGAGCGCGTGAAGCCGAAGGCCGACTTGGCCATATCCTGCGCGCCGGCATTCGTCGTCATGATGAGAATGACGTTCCGGAAGTTGACCGACTTGCCGTTGTGGTCGGTGAGCTTGCCGTGATCCATGACCTGCAACAGCACGTTGAAGAGGTCCGGATGCGCCTTCTCGATTTCGTCGAGCAGCACTACGCAGTGCGGGTTCTGGTCAACGCCGTCGGTGAGCAGGCCGCCCTGATCGAAGCCGACATAGCCCGGAGGCGCGCCGATGAGACGCGAAACCGTATGCCGTTCCATGTATTCGGACATGTCGAAGCGCAGCAGTTGCACGCCGAGCGACTGTGCGAGCTGTTTTGCGACTTCGGTCTTGCCGACGCCGGTCGGGCCCGAGAAGAGATAAGCGCCGATCGGCTTCTCCGGCTCGCGCAGGCCCGCGCGCGCGAGCTTGATCGCTGCCGAAAGCGCGGTCAGCGCCTTGTCCTGGCCGAACACTACATTCCGCAAACCAGTCTCGAGGTTCTCGAGCACGACGGCGTCGTCCTTCGAAACCGTCTTCGGCGGGACGCGCGCCATGGTCGCGACCGTCGCCTCGATTTCCTTGATGCCGATGGTCTTCTTGCGCTTCGATTCCGAGACCAGCATCTGCGCCGCACCCGACTCGTCGATCACGTCGATCGCCTTGTCCGGCAGCTTGCGGTCGTGGATATAGCGCACGGAAAGATCGACCGCCGCCTTGATCGCTTCGTTGGTGTAGCGAAGCTTGTGGTAGTCCTCGAAGTAGGGCTTCAGGCCCTTGAGGATTTCCACCGCATCTTCCGGCGTGGGCTCGTTCACGTCGATCTTCTGGAAGCGGCGCACGAGCGCGCGGTCCTTTTCGAAATGCTGGCGGTATTCCTTGTAGGTCGTGGAGCCTATGCAGCGGATCGTGCCGGAAGCCAGCGCGGGCTTCAGGAGATTGGACGCATCCATCGCGCCGCCGGAAGTGGCACCCGCACCGATCACGGTGTGAATCTCATCGATGAACACGATCGCATTCGGATGCGCTTCGAGTTCCTTGATGACCTGCTTCAGACGCTCCTCAAAGTCGCCGCGGTAGCGCGTGCCTGCAAGCAGCGACCCCATGTCTAGCGAGAACACGGTCGCGCCGCGAAGCACTTCGGGCACATCCTCGTTGACGATGCGGAGCGCAAGGCCTTCCGCAATCGCGGTCTTGCCGACGCCGGGATCGCCTACATAAAGCGGGTTGTTCTTCTGGCGGCGGCACAGCACCTGGATCGTGCGCGCGATTTCGCTCGCGCGGCCGATCAGCGGATCGATCTTGCCGTCTTTCGCCTTCTTGTTGAGGTTGACGCAGTAGGCTTCTAGCGCGTCCGTCTTCTTCTTTTGCTGTTCCTCGCCCGGCTTCGCATCGCCCTCTTCGTCGGCGCCGCGCACCGGCTTGCTCTCGGAGACGCCGGGGCGCTTTGCGATGCCGTGGCTGATGTAATTGACCGCGTCGTAGCGCGTCATTTCCTGCTCTTGCAGAAAATAGGCGGCGTGGCTTTCGCGCTCGGCGAAGATCGCGACCAGCACGTTTGCGCCCGTCACCTCTTCCCGGCCCGACGACTGCACGTGGATCACCGCGCGCTGGATGACGCGCTGGAATCCTGCTGTCGGCTTCGAGTCTTCGCCGGCCTCGACAACCAGATTCTCGAGTTCGCCGTCGACGTAATCGACCAGGTTCTGCTTCAGCTTCTCGATATCGACGTTGCACGCGCGCATGACCGCGGCGGCATCCTGATCGTCGAGCAGCGCGAGCAGAAGATGTTCGAGCGTCGCGTATTCGTGATGGCGCTCGTTGGCTTGCGCCAGCGCGCGATGCAGGGAATTTTCGAGACTGCGCGAAAAGGTCGGCATTGGGTCCTTGACTTTCCGGGGTGATTCACCGGGTTCCGTAAGCCGAAAGTCTGCCGGTGCTTGGGCGGGATGTCCACTATCTAGGTCGTGCGAAGCACGTTACAATAGCCGCAGATCGGGGCGAATTTCCGCCGTTCCGGCGGTGCCGGTCGCGCGCGTTTACTTATTCCGCTTACTTTTTCGCTTACTTTTTTTCCATGACGCACTGGAGCGGATGCTGGTGCTTCCGCGCGAAGTCCATCACCTGCGTCACCTTCGTCTCGGCGACTTCGTAAGTAAAAATCCCGCACTCGCCCACGCCGTTCTGGTGAACGTGCAGCATGATGCGCGTCGCATCCTCGCGCTGCTTGTTGAAGAAGCGTTCCAGCACATGAACGACGAATTCCATCGGCGTGTAGTCGTCGTTGAGCAGAAGGACACGATAGAGATTAGGCCGCTTGGTCTGCGGCTTGGTACGGGCAATGACGGCCGTGCCGGTGCCGTCGTCGCGGCCCGGCCGGCGATCATCGTCGCCCTTGGCCAGCCGAAGCGGTACCCGGGCAGAGCGGTCTTTCGTTGAACCAGTCACAGCGCAGCGTTTCCGAAACAGCCATCCGGCAAGACTTTGGCGCCGGAAATATGGGGTTGGGACAGCCAGATTCTGGCTTCCCGGATAATATAGGTAGCCGCCCTCGTCCGCCAACGGCGTTTCTGCGGCCGCGGAAGGCATTTCCTAACCAAATACACGATTTGCCGCGTATTTGAGGCAACCACGCACCTCCAATTTAAGGTGATTTAGACGAGTTCAGGCGAAATCTGGACCCAAACCATTGGGGATCGTCCATGAAGTCGCTTCTCTCGTCGCTCCGGCAGCTGTGGTCCGGCCCGCGTTCAAGGGCGGGAAACGTCGCGATCATCTTCTCGATCGCGATCGTGCCGATCGTAGGCGGCATCGGCGCCGCCCTCGACTACTCCATGGCCAATTCCAACCGGACGTCTATGCAGAAGGCGCTCGACTCGACCGCGCTTGCGCTGGCCAAGATGATGCCCCTCTCTCAGGCGCAACTCGACCAGAAAGGCTGGGAGATTTTCAGCGCCAACGTCGGAACGCTGAAGGTCAGCATGCCGCAATCCGGCCTCGTGATTACGACGCCGACGATCGGCAAGATCAATCTCGTGGCAACAGGACAGTACACGCCGCAGATCAGCGGCTTCATGGGCGTCAATACCTTCCCGGTTTCGGTCAACACCGAAGTCCAGTGGGGCATGAAGAAGCTCGAACTCGCGCTCGCGCTCGATAACACCGGGTCGATGAGCTCTAACAACAAGATGACCGAGCTGAAGAAGGCCGCGAAGAATCTGCTGTCGACCTTGCAGGTGTCGGTGCTGACGCCGGGCGACGTCAAAATCTCGATCATTCCTTTCCATCGTGAAGTTCGCGTCGATACGTCGGTATTTCCCTATAGCGGCTCATGGTTGAAATGGGACGACTGGGATAGCGAAAACCAGAACTGTACCGGCAGCTGGTGGAGCTACTCCTGCACGCCGAAAGACAAGAAGACCTGGAACGGGTGCATCGCCGACCGCGATCAGACCAACGACGCGAGCGATGTAACGCCGAACTCGAACGCTACCAAATTCCCTGCCAAGCAGTGCAGCTACTCGCTCGCCACAATGATGCCGCTCAGCTACGACTGGACGGCGCTCTCCAACAAAATCGACGAAATGCAGCCGGACGGAAACACGAACGTCTCGATCGGGCTTGCCTGGGCGTGGCATTCGCTAACACCCGGTGAGCCGCTCACGCAGGCGGCTGCGCCCAACTCGGAACTCAACAAGTACATTATTTTGATGACCGACGGCGAGAACACGCAGAATCGCTGGACGTCAAATAGCAACAGCATCGACGCGCGTACCGCGGCAACCTGCGCTGCCGTCAAGGCGGCGGGAATCCAGATCTACACGATCCGCGTGATCGACGGCGACGCAAATCTCCTGCGCAACTGCGCGACCGATCCGTCGATGTACTACGACGTGCAGAATGCAAGCCAGCTGACGAGCGTCTTCAATTCGATCGGCGCGACGCTCGCCAAGCTGCATCTCGCAAAATGACTGCGCTAGGCCGGCTGCAATGCGGGATCGCTAAATCTTTAGCGATCCCGTTTTCGTTTCGTTCATCGCGCTTCGCGCCGATCTTCGTGCCGGCGCCGGACGCTTCGGTTTTCGCGGGTCGTCGCAAGACTTGGTTAAAAGTCGCGGCGCAGGGTCCTGCCGGAACCCCGGAGACCGTCATGGGACTGTTTCGCCGTTTCTGGTCCGGCCACGAAGGCCGCAAAGGCAACGCCGCCATTCTGTTCTCGCTTGCGCTGATACCGATGATCGGCGTGACCGGCGCCGCCGTGGATTACTCCATGGCCAACTCGAACCGCGCTTCCATGCAGAAAGCGCTGGATTCCACCGCGCTCGCGCTCGCCAAGCTTATGCCTCTGACCCAAACCCAGCTCGACACGCAGGGCTGGCAGATTTTCCAGGCCAGTCTCGGCTCCACCGCCGTCAACATCCAGCCGAGCGATCTTCAGATCACGACCTCCGCGATCGGCAAGCTCGTGCTGAACGTGTCCGGACAGTATCAGCCCGCGATCTCGGGCGTGATCGGCATCAACAGTTTCCCCGTCGGCGCGCACGCAGAGGTCACGTGGGGCATCAAAAAGCTCGAAGTCGCGCTTGCGCTCGACAACACCGGCTCGATGAGTTCGAACAACAAACTGACCGAGTTGAAGAAGGCTGCACACAACCTCTTGAACACGCTGGAAACCGCCGCCAAGAATCCCGGAGACGTCAAGGTTTCGATTATCCCCTTCCATGTCCAGACGAAGGTAGGAACGGCAAACATCGGCGCGAGCTGGCTCCGCTGGGACATCTGGGAGTCGGAAAACGGCTCCTGCAACAAGTCCGGATACAATTCGCAGAACTCCTGCGAGAACCAGAAGGTCTGCACCAAGCCGGAATACACGAGCCAGTGGAATTGCCAGAACAACGGCGGCAGCTGGATCGACGCCACCTGGACGCCCGCAAACCGCAACACCTGGACCGGCTGTGTCGAAGACCGCGATCAGAATAGCGATGCGCTGGACACCTCACCCACTACAAACGCGACAAGGTTTCCGGCGATCCAGTGCGGCTGGGCTCTCTCGGAGATCATGCCGCTCACCCACACCTGGAGCGATCTCCATACCCGGATCGACACCATGGTGGCGAGCGGCAACACGAACGTGACGATCGGCCTCGCCTGGGCCTGGCACTCGCTCACGCAGGGCGAGCCGCTGACGCAGGCCGCGGCTCCGGCACCGGATCTGAGCAAGTACATCATTCTACTGACCGACGGCGACAATACGCAGAACCGCTGGTCGAACAGCCAGAGCCCTATCGATACGCGAACCGCGCTCGCGTGTACGAACGCGAAGGCGGCCGGATTTCGCATCTATACGATCCGCGTCATCAACGGGAACGCGACCCTGCTTCGAAACTGCGCGACCGACCCGTCGATGTATTTCGACGTGCAGAGCGCAAGCGACCTCAACGCCGTCTTCAACGCGATCGGCGGGCAGCTCGCGAGCCTTCATCTTTCGCAGTAAGCCCCGCACGAAAGCGGACAAACAAAAAGCCCGGCAGTAATGCCGGGCTCTTCGTTTACGCAACTTACGCTTACGCGTACTTACATCTTGAAGGTCGTGGCCTTCGCGATCACGCCTTCGAACGGCTTGTAGGCGTCCTTGGCGACATCGCTGTAGAGCTCGCCGAGCTTGGTCGCTTCCGCGACGAAAGCCTCATAGGCGCTCTTGAAATAGGTGGTCTGGATTTCGATCGCCTTGTCGAGCGACTTGGCACCGAGCAGCTTTTCGAAAGCGGCCGAACCGTCTTCGAACGACTTCTTCGAGTAGTCGGCGACTTCGGTAGCGATCGCCTGCGCGCCCTTCTGGAACGTCGCGAAGCTCTTCGCGGCCAGTTCGGCGTTGTCCTTGCTCAGCTTCTGAAACTCTTCGAATTTCTCGATCATGGTAGTCCCCTAATCGCGCCCCGTGAGGCGCATCCGTTTCCTAGACTTTCGGGGCGATGCATTTGCGCGCCGCTGACTGCCTATTTAGTGCACTGCACAATAGAGTCAAGGAAAATGTTGCGATGCAAAATCGCTGAAAAATCAAGAACATTCCCCTATTCCGCCTGTTTTGAGCGGCCTTTTTCGCACTGCAAACCGGGGTTTTACCCTTTCATAAGAGCCAGACCCTACTTTGGAAGGCTTCGGGCGCCCTTGTTAGAGGCGTCAGGTTGGGCAAAAGGCCGGATGAGCCCATCTCCGGCCAAAGGCACAGGACGGGCGTATGTGTGTTGCGTACTGGCGAACCCCGCAGGGGAAGCGGGCCGCCTTGGCAGTCGCCTCGCTATTGGCAGGCGCCTTACTCCTCGGCTCTACCGCTGACGCGGAAGCGCGAAAGAACCGGCGTTCGGCAGGCGCGTGGCAGGCCGGCTTCGCTGCAATCGTCATCGACGCGAAAAGCGGCAAGACCCTTGACGAGGAAAACCCGGATTTGCTGCGTCATCCCGCGTCGCTCACCAAGATCATGACGCTGTACCTCCTGTTCGAGCGCATCGAACAGGGCAAGCTGCACCTGAAAACGCGCCTGAACGTTTCCGAGTTCGCCTCCGAACGGCCACCGTCGAAACTTGGATTGAAGGCGGGTACCACTATCGCCGTCGAAGATGCGATCAAGGCGCTGATCACGCGCTCCGCGAACGACGTCGCCACGGTGGTCGCGGAGAACATCGCCGACAGCGAAGACGAATTCGCCGCGCTGATGACCAGAAAGGCGCAGGCGCTCGGCATGAAGAGCACCGTGTTCAAGAATGCTTCCGGTCTGCCGCACCGCGATCAGGTTACGACCGCCCGCGACATGGCTACGCTCGGCCGCGCGATCCAGGACCGCTTTCCGTCGCTCTACCACTACTTCTCCACGCCGCATTTCCAGTGGCGCGGCCGCATGATCGCAAACCACAATCGGCTGCTCGGCCGCGTTGCCGGCGTGGACGGCATCAAGACCGGCTACACGAATGCGTCCGGCTTCAATCTCGTGACCAGCGTTCGTCACAAGAACCGTCATATCGTCGCCGTCGTACTCGGCGGCCGTACCGGTGCGCAGCGCGACCACTACATGCGCGAACTGATCACCGACAATCTCGACGACGCCACCGACGGCCGCCGCACCGCGCCGCTGGTTGTGGAAGCACCGGCGCCGAAACAGCAGCGCGTTGCGCAAAAGGCGCAAGCACCGAAAGAACAGGCGCAGCCTCAGAAGAAAGAGCAGCCCAAACAGCGCGTTGCCAACGCACCGCAGCCGAAAGCGCAGGCCAAGCCGCAGGCGATGGTTGTCGCCGGCTCCAATCAGCCGATCCGGCCGATCCCGGTGAAGACCATGCCGCTGAATGGCGAAGGCAAAATCAAGGAACAGGCCACCGAACAGCCGAACGCGTTCACCTTCTCCAATCTGCGCGCATCCGACATCGCGGCCGTCCCGATCGTTACGGACAACGCACAGAAGCCGGTCGTGATCGCCGAACTTCCCAAGGAAACCCAGCCGCAACAGCCCCCGGCGACAGTGCAGGCAGCAACCGCTCCGGTGAAAGCCGGAAGTGCGCTCGCCTTCAACGAGCCGAAGACTCACCCGCTTGCCGAAGCGCCGAAATTGCAGCCCGAAACGAAATCGCCGAATACGCCTTCGTCCCAGCCGCTCTCCGAAACGGAGGAACTGGAATTGGAGGCGCAGGCGATTGCAGCCGAGAAAAAGGCGAACGCATTGAACCCGGCGGCGGTACGCGCCCCGCAGGTCGCCTCCACGAACAGCATTCCGGTCTCGGCGATACCGCCTGCTTCCGGCGAGGATCAGGGCGACCCCCTGCCGCCTTCGGCGAAAACCGGCTGGTCCATCCAGATCGGCGCATTCCCGAATGCCAAAGCCGCCCGTGACCGGCTCCACGACGTTAAGGAATCCGCAACCGCCCTCCTCGCCAAACTGACGCCCTACACCGAGAAGGTCTCTAAAGACTCCACTAATCTTTTTCGTGCACGGTTCGCGGGATTTCGGTCGGAATGGCATGCGCGGCGCGTATGCCAGACGTTGCAGAAAAGAGACGTGGACTGCCTCGTCGCGAAGAACTGAAACAAAAAGAATAACCGGAGCAAATCCGGCGGGAGACGTCACTCAAGCGAAGCGTAAGTGTTGCGTGGAGTTTAGTGATGGCGGCGAAGAAGAACTTCCTTGGCCTCGTTGACGCGGGCCGCGAGATACGTCGACCCCCCTTGGTCGGGGTGCAATTTCTTCATGAGCGAGCGGTGGGCTCGCCGGATGTCCGCATCGGTAGCGCCCGGTTCAAGCCCCAGGATCTGATGCGCCTCTTCTTCGGTCATCGGGCCATGGCGCGCCGGCTCTCGGCTCCCAAGACCCGGATCTTCATCGACGTCTTCACGCCAGCCGGGAATCCGGCGGTCGAGATAAGCTTCGAGTAGAGCCCGGCTCTCTTCGTCGAACGCCGCGCGCAGCGAAAGCAGCGCCGGCGGGTCGAGCGCATCCAGCGGCACGTTTTCGTATTTTCCCTTGAGCACGCGGCCGCGCATTTCGCCGCTGTCGTGATCCAACTCCATTTCCAGGAATTGCGCGCGCACGCGCGACACTTGCCCGGTCGAGCGCTGCGTGCGCGCGGTCCAACTTGCAGGCGCCCGCACCCAGCCAAGCAGCCCGGCAGCGAAGAAGGCGACCGGGATCGCGAGGAATATCTGTCCCCGCGCGGCAAGAAACGCGGCTAGCGCGATCGAGACGATGCCGCTGATCGTCCGCACAAGCTTCGCGAGCTTCTTCGGATCGCTGCTTGAAACCATGCGGCCGACAAAGATGAGAACCATCAGCACGGCAAGGCCGATGAGCAGGGTAGGAATTCCCATCAGCGCAACTGCTCGATCAGCCTGGTTGCGCCCCGGCCGCCGCGGCGTGACAGATCGCTGAGCGCCTTATGACCGCCCGCGGCATAGGCTGCGGCGGCGCGCAGCAACTCGCGAAGCTGCGAAGCGGCCCCCGCGTCGAACGGACACCAGGCACCTTTCGTGAGGCGCGCAATCTCGCGAAACGCATTCTCCGCGACCGGATCGCCGCCTTCCTGAAACATGAATGCGGGAACGCCGAGCAGCCCAAGCTCCCCTGCAATTGCGCAAAGGTGATCGACCGGCTCCTCCATCGCATCGCCTACATAAACCAGCGCGTCGATCTTCGCCGTCCTGCTTTCCGACCTGACATGCTCGAGCACGCGGCCGATCTGCGTATGTCCGCCCTGGCAGGAGATGCCCGCCATGATCTCGCCGAGACGCGCGGGATCGCTGTTCCATTTCGACGCGCGGCATTCGCGAAGACCGCGGAAGTAAATCAGCTGGACGTCGAGCCCGCCGATCGCACCTGTCTCCTCGAACATCTCCGCCTGGAGCTTGCAGGCGAGATCCCAGGTCGGCTGGCGGCTCATGGTGGCGTCGAGCGCGAACGCGAGCCTGCCGCGCCTGCCGTCCATGCGCGGACCCAGCGACTTGGCCTTGGCCAGAAACGCGTCGATCTCGCCCCGCGGAGTGGTCTCCTTCGGCAGGGTGGCGTCCGTATTGACTGGGCTTTTGTCTTTGGTGCCGGCCATACCCCATTAGATCGGGTGTTTTGGCAGCCGATGCAACTGGACATTTACATTGTGAAATCAAGCGATTGGCGCCGGATGCGGCGTTTTGCTATTTCTGCGGCACAGTTTCCCGGCGCCGGAGGCGCGAAAATGGCCAAAGCCGCCAAGAAGTCGCGACCCCGCATCGTCAAGACCGTCAAGGCGCTCCGCGAAGTGCTGGCGGACTGGCGAAAGCGGAAAGCGGATATCGCGCTCGTGCCGACCATGGGCGCGTTACATGCCGGCCACGTTTCGCTCGTGGCGCTTGCAAAAAAATCCGCGAAGAAGGTCGTGGTTTCCATCTTTGTGAACCCGACACAGTTCGGCCCGAACGAAGACTTCTCGCGTTATCCGCGCACGATCGAAGCCGACCTCGACAAGCTCGCGGATGCGGGCGCCGATCTCGTCTTCATGCCCGATGCGAAGGAAATGTATCCCGACGGCTTCGCCACTATGCTGAAGCCCGCGGGGCCCGCCGCGGTGGGGCTCGACGACAAGTTTCGCCCCGGACACTTCGAGGGTGTTGCGACCGTCGTCGCCAAACTTTTCACGTCGGTGATGCCTGACATCGCGATCTTCGGCGACAAGGACTATCAGCAGCTACAGGTCATCAAGACGATGGCCCGCGATCTCCACCTGCCGGTGAGAGTGATCGGCGCTCCGATCGTGCGCGAAAAGGACGGACTCGCCCTCTCCTCGCGCAATGTCTACCTGTCTCCGCCGGAGCGGACCGCAGCACCGGTGTTGCATCAGGTATTGAAGGAGTCCGCGAAGGCGATTGCGGGCGGTGCCGATCCGGAAGCCGTGCTCAGCCGCGGCCGCGCAAAGATCATGTCCGCGGGCTTCAAGCTCGACTATCTGGAAGCGCGCGACGCGGCAACGCTCGCAAAACCCGACCCGCAGCGCAAAGCGAAGCTCCGCCTGCTTGTCGCGGCAAAGATCGGCAAAACGCGCTTGATCGACAATATCGCGGTTTAATCAGGTGTTCGGCGGCGATGCCGCGAAGAAACCGAGATAGATCGCGCCTAAGGCAATCACGGCGAGCGCGATCCCGATCGTGAGCACCCAGAACATGTGCCCGCGGTTCTCCGCCTGCCGCGCCTTCGTCGCAGGCAGCGTAACAGGATCGGGCATGTCGGCGACATTCTTATCGGGCTGTTCGTAGTCCGCGCTCGCGCGTTCTCGCATCTGCCGCTCCATGTTCAATCATGGAGACAACGCCGGGTGGGCCGTTGGGCTTCAGAGCAGTCCCAACGCGTGGAGTTCGCGGCGCATTTCCTCGGACATTGCATCTGCACCCTTCGCGCCTTTCGCGAGATCGGCCGGCGCTTCGCTCACTTTGAGGTAGCGCCAGCCCTGAAAAGCGCTGCGCGGTTTCGGCAGGACCGGAAACAGCTTCGGCTCCATCACGATGCGGCACCGCTTGACGCCTTCCTTGTCCGTAAACGGGCGCAGATCGATCAGCTTCTGCCGGCAGGAAACGACGCCCTTAATGACCCAATAGAGCGAGCCACCATCGAGCAGCGCTTCCTTCTGGGTCGGCATCATGCGTGTCGTATGGATGTGCTCGAGCGGCTGCTTCTTTTTTTTCTTGTCAGCCATTCGTTCCTTGATCCATTCGTCGAGTTCGCGAATGGAATCCACGCCCACGCAGAGCTTGATGAGATGCAACGCCATGAATCACTTCTTAGACAAATTCGAAAATTGTTGCACCTGCTCGTAGCGGAAAATCACAATCCTTGACCTCGGCTGCCATCGCGTATCTCATTGCCGAATATGAAAATGGAGGAAGTCATGGCCGTCGCAAAAGTCATTGAGATCACTTCCGCTTCCAAGAAAAGCTTCGAAGACGCGATCCAGACCGGAATTTCCCGCGCCGCGGAAACGGTGCGGGGGATCGAAAGCGTCTGGATTCAGGAACAGAAAGCTACGGTCAAGGACAACAAGATCGACGAGTACCGGGTGAACATGAAGGTCACCTTCATTCTCGGCTGACGCAAACTTCAGGCGCCCGCTTTTGCCGCCGGCTTCTTCTCCGGCTCGATCAGCACGAGTTGTGCGCCTTCCGCGACCTGATCGCCTGCCGCGACGGACAGTTCCATCACGACCCCGTCTGTCGCGGCATCGAGCGCATGCTCCATCTTCATCGCTTCCAGCACCATGAGACGCTGGCCTTTGGCGACCTTATCGCCTTTGGCGACGGACACGCTCAGAACTTTGCCGTGCATCGGCGCGCTCAAGGCGCCATTCCCCGACGCGCGGCCGAGATCGGCGCTCGACAGCTCCGCGAACTTAACTGCGGTCTGCCTGCTTTCGCGAATTGCGATCAGCATGTCGCCCGCCTCGACGAATTCGCTAGGAGTCGCGGCGGCGCCGTTCACGGTCGCCCGAAGCGCGCTTCCCTTCTGTTCGACGCACGCAACAAAGCGCGTGCCGTTCACGAGCACCGCGACCGGAAGATCCCGCGTTCCGCCAAAATCATAGGCGTCGAGCGCGTTCCACGGCGACCGGCGCGCCGAAGCGGACAGACGGGTCGCAGATTCGCGTTGTTTCGACTGCTCGCGGCGCATAAGTTCCTCGACGGCAAACGCCGCAGCCGCAAAGTCGGTCTCGCCTGGTTTCGTGAGGGTTTCGAGATTGCGTTCGATATATCCGGTATCGACCGTGCCCGCGCGCATCTCGGCGCTGTCCGATAGCGCCTTGAGAAATTCGACGTTGCTGCGCGGGCCGGTCACAACCGTGCCGCCGAGCACCTCCGACATGCGGCCGAACGCCTGCTCACGCGTCGCTCCATAGGTAATCAGTTTCGCGATCATCGGATCGTAGAACGGTGTAACTTCCCCGCCCGCTTCGACGCCGCTGTCGACACGAATGCCGTTGCCCGCAGGAAAGCGAAGTGCCGACAACTTGCCGGTCGACGGCAAAAAGCCGCGCGCGGCATCTTCCGCGTAGATGCGCGACTCGACGGCATGGCCGTGAATTTTGATCTTCTCCTGCGGCAACGGCAGCGGTTCGCCGGCAGCGACCAGGAACTGCCAGTGCACGAGATCGGTCCCGGTGATCAATTCCGTTACCGGATGCTCGACCTGGAGGCGGGTGTTCATTTCGAGAAACCAGATCGCGTCCGCACGTAGGCCTTTCGACCCGTCGGCGAGAAACTCGACGGTTCCTGCGCCGACATAATTCACCGCGCGGGCGGCTTCGATTGCCGCTTTCGTCACATGCGCCCGCACGTCTTCCGGCATGCCGGGCGCAGGCGCTTCCTCGATGACCTTCTGATGGCGGCGCTGCGCGGAGCAATCGCGCTCGAACAGATGCACGATGTTGCCGCGTGTATCGGCGAAGACCTGCACCTCGATATGGCGCGGACTCGCGACATACTTCTCGATCAGGACGTCGGGATTTCCGAACGATGCTTCCGCCTCGCGCTTCGCGGCTTCGAGCGCATTATCGAAATCGATCTGCTTGTCGACGCGGCGCATGCCTTTGCCGCCGCCTCCGGCCGCTGCCTTGATCAGCACCGGATAGCCGGTCTCATAGGCTTTCTGTTTGAGAAATTTCGCGTCCTGCTTGTCGCCGTGGTAGCCGGGCAGCACAGGCACATTGGCTTTCGCCATGAGTGCCTTGGCCTCGCCTTTCAGTCCCATCGCGCGAATGGCAGCGGGCGGCGGTCCTACGAAAACGATCCCGGCGGCGGCACAGGCCTCCGCAAATTCCGCGCGCTCCGACAGAAATCCGTAACCCGGATGGATGCAGTCCGCCTTCGCGCGCTTCGCGGTCTCGATGATCCTTTCGATCACGAGATAGCTCTCGCGCGCGGGAGCGGGACCGATTGCATAGGCTTCGTCCGCCAGCTTCACATGGAGCGCATTGCGGTCGGCGTCCGAATAGACCGCGATCGTCCGCATGCCCATTGCTTTGGCGGTGCGGATCACGCGGCACGCGATCTCGCCCCGGTTGGCGATCAGGACGGAGCGGAGAGGAAAATCGGCTTTGGCGTTCATTTTGCCCGCATACTAGCGCGGACGGTCACGACCGCCAGCCCGCGCCTGACATTTCCGCGGATCAGCGGCCGAAGATGCCGAAGGGCGAACGTTTCTGCTGTTCCTGCGGAGGCGGTGACGGCGCAGGCGTGTCGTCCTCGTCGTCAGGCTCGCTCAGGCCATGTCGAGACGTCACGCGCGGGAGCCCGCCGACCGGCTCCGGCGGACCGCCCTTTTTGCGCGCCTGTGCGGCGGCAGGCGGTTGCTGCTGTTTCTTCTGTTCGCCTGCGACCGGCTGCTGCTTCTGTTTTGCCGGTGCGGCTTTCTGCTGCTTTGCGTTCTTTCCGGCTTCGCCGGGCCGCGCCTGCGGCGAAGGCTGCGTGCCGGTCGTAGCCTGCGGCACGAACGGCTCGGGCGGAGTCTGCGAAGCCTCCTGCTCGCCCCAGTTCAGCGCCTCGCTGTTATCCGGCCGCATGCCGAGCGTCAGGATGTCCGAAACTTCGCCGAACTGATCGCTCGCCGGGTTCTTCGCCCAGCTTTCCCTATGCTTCAGGAGAAGCCGGTCGAACGCACGGTTTGAAAGATTGGCCTTGATCTTTTCAGCGTCCTTGAAAATGCGCAGACGCGGGCATGAATCCGGCAGACATTTGAACTGGGCCGAAAGCACATGCGAGACGATCCCGTAAGGATCGCTTTCGAGCGAGCGGCGCAGCGGCTCGAAGCGTTGCGCGAATGCAGGCTCACGCGCGGCAAACGCATCGATATCTTCCATGAGCGTAAGGCGGTCAGCGATTACGGAAATCGCCGAGGTGATGCGTTGCGGCTCCGCGAACACGGCCTTCTCGCAGGCGTCGTCCAACGCAGGCGCGAGCGACACGTTGAGGCAGCCCAGCACGGAGTCCGGCTGGCCCGACTGCGCGAGCAGCACCGAGGCGCGCTCCTCGAGTGCGATCCGCTCCGAGAGCCGCGAATTGTCTTCGTAAAGCTTGAGACCGAAATAAGCCGCACCCGCGATCACGGCAACGAGAGACAGTTGCGCGAGCGTCGCGAGACCGCCGCGGTCAGCGCGCGAACGCAGGATCAGAATGAGGAGCAGAAACACGACGACGCCGGCGGAAGCGAGAGCCCACCCCGGCAATGTCAAAGTTACCCCAGCGAAGAGGTTATTCAGGTCCATGGAACGATCTTACCGCATCTGCCGCGCCGCCCGAAGGAATCCGGCTAGTCGAAAATAGTGACAAATTTTCCGACGCCAAGGACTTTTTCGTTAACGCAGCCCCGGCACGGAACCACCCGCTCTTGCAGATGTCAGATTGCGACCTGCGTGCCTACTTCCACGACCCGTTCGGACGGAATCTGGAAGTAATTGGTCGCATCGTCCGACGTGCGGGCAAGCGAGATGAAAAGCTTGTCCTGCCAATATGGCATCAACGAGTTCTTGGCAGGCCGGAGCGTGCGGCGGGACAGGAAAAACGACGTCGACATGATGTCGAAGGTCCAGCCGGCCTTCCGGGCGATCGCGAGCGCCTTCGGGATATTCGGGCTTTCCATGAAGCCGTAGCGTATTTTTACCCGCGAGAACGTCTTGCTGACCGCCTCAAGCTCCACCCTCTCTTCGGGGGCGACACGCGGGGTGTCGGCGGTCACCACCGTCAGGATCACGTTGTGGTCGTGCAGCACCTTGTAGTGCTTCAGGCTGTGCAGGAGCGCGGTCGGCGCGTTCTCCGGATCGCTCGTAAGAAATACCGCGGTACCGGTAACGCGATGGATTTCCTTCTTGTCGAGGTTCTTGACCAGCGATTCGAGCGGCACTTCTTGACGCCGGGTCTTCTCGAACAACTGCCGCGAGCCGCGCCGCCAGGTGAGCGTGACGAGGACGATGAAGGCAGCGATCGAGATCGGCGCCCAGCCGCCATCGTGGAACTTGAGAAGGTTCGAGCCGAAGAAGGCGATATCGATGATGAGCAGCGGCACCAGCAAGGACAGTGATGCCGGCAAACTCCACTTCCAGATCCGGCGGACGACGACGAACGCCATCAGCGTCGTCATCAGCATCGTGCCGGTCACCGCGATGCCGTAGGCGGTCGCGAGCGCGCTCGATGTGTGGAAGATTCCGACCAGCATGACCACGCCGATCAGCAGGAACCAGTTCACGCGCGAGAGATAGACCTGCCCGTAATGCGACGCAGAGGTGTGTTTGATTTCGAAGCGCGGCAGCAAGCCGAGCTGGATCGCCTGCTGCGCGAGCGAATAGGCGCCGGTAATCACCGCCTGACTCGCGATCACGGTCGCGCAGGTGGCGAGGAACACCATCGGCAGCAGCGCCCACTTCGGATAGAGCAGATAGAACGGATTGCTGAGCGTCTTCGGATCATGCAGCACGAGCGCGCCCTGCCCGAGATAGTTCAAGAGCAGCGCGGGCAGCACGAGCCAGAGCCATGCATCCTGGATCGGCCGGCGGCCGAAGTGGCCGAGGTCCGCGTAGAGCGCTTCCGCGCCGGTCACCACCAGCACGACCGCACCAAGCGTGAACAGCGCAACCCATCCGTTATTGAGCATGAACGCGATCGCGTAGTGCGGGCTGAACGACGCCAGCACGATCGGGCTGTCCGCGATGTGGATGAGTCCGCCGACAGCCAGCGCCAAGAACCATATTACCGTGACGGGTCCGAACAGCTTCGAAACGCTCGCGGTGCCGCGCGACTGCACGGCAAACAGCGCGATCAGGATCACGAGCGCGATGGGAACCACGAAAGGCTCGAGACGCGGTGTAGCGATCTTCAGGCCTTCGACCGCAGAGAGCACGGAGAGTGCCGGCGTAATCATGGCGTCGCCGTAAAACAGCGCCGCGCCGATCAGGCCGAACATTAGAATGAGCGGGCTCGATCTGCCGAGCCCGCGTTGCGCGAGCGCCATCAGCGCGAGCGTGCCGCCCTCGCCGTTGTTGTCGGCCCGCAGAAGAAAAATCACGTATTTGACGGTGACGACGAACAAGAGCGCCCAGATGATGAGCGACAGAAGGCCAAGCACCGTGGCTTCGCTTACCGTGCTGATGACGCCCTCATGCGAGCCGGTGGCCGCCGCGATGGCCTCGCGAAACGCGTAAAGCGGGCTGGTGCCGATGTCGCCGTAGACGACGCCGACCGCACCCACCACAAGGGCGAGGTGACTGGGCTTAGCGGTAGATCCGTGGGGATCGGCCGGTACTGACGCGGTATCGGCGTCAGAAGGGGTCATGGCCATGATTTCTTCGCTTCTCGCACTGCAAAAAAGCCGAAACGGCGCGGCTTCTAGCACCCAGCCAGCGTAACCGCCCCATGCATTTTTGACATGAGACCGCCCCCCTTTTGCATGAGCCTGCCGCCGCGGCAACCTGACGTTACGGAAGCCCGGGAACCTCTGCCCCTCCAAGGCGTTATCTGCCCGACAAACGGGAGATATTCTTCAATGCGCTTCCTTCTCGGCATCTTCGTCGGCGTTGCATTGACCGTGCTGACGGCCTACGCCGCCGACAATCGTGCAGCCATCGTGGGCGTTGAAAACACGACCTCCACTCGCCACATGGTCAATTGGGACATCGTTTCGCAGAACTGGCAGCAGTTCTCGGATCGCGTGCGCGGCGAATGGCGCCGCCTCACGACCAGTTGAACGGTGGCAGCCCACGTAATGCGCTAACTTTCTCTCTTCCCCCGACCGGAATGGCGTTCCCCCTCGCACATTCCGGAAAATGCAGAAGCCCGGCTCTCCCCCAGCCGGGCTTCTTTTTTTGTCCGGCGCGCGAACCTAGACCCACTGCTGGAACGCTTCCGCGCTCGTCTTCGTCAGGTGAACCTTCTCGTCCACATGCTCGACCCAGTCGACCGGGATGAAGTGGTGCGTGCCTTTGGACGCCGGATCGTTCTTGGTGAGCTTGATCTGGTTGACGCCTTCGAGGTGATCGACCGTGCCGACGTGCTTGCCGTCGGAACCGACGACTTCCATGTGCCCGGCGATCTTGTCTTTGACTGCCATGCCGTACTCCTCTTCGTGAACTCCGCCCTCCTCAAGTGATAACGCACGGGGCGCGAGCGAGTTCGGCAGCTCGCTCTGTTCTCCTCGAACTTGCGGGCACGGCTTCCGCCGGGACGCGAGACTGAATTTTGCTTTTGGCAGTCGTTCGAGAAAACACATATCGTAGTCTCTTGCAGGCAAGGAGACCGTCATCTTGCGTGACGCCTATATCGGTGTGAACGCGCGGCTGATCTGGAGCCGCACGAAACTCCACCGCAAGCGGATGATTGTATTCGCCGTCGGCACGGCTGCGGCTGCTGTCGTCGTGTGGCTCGCCGACAGCGAACTCGAGCGCTGGGGCTTCGCTATCGCCGGCATCGTATTCCTGGGGTTTTGCTTCTACGATATCTATAGAATGGTAGAACCGAACTCGGCGCTGATCGAACTGCTGCCTGAAGGCATCATCTACCGCGTCACGACCGAGGATTTCATCGTGCCGTGGCACGAGGTGCGCGGGGTCGATACCATCGACATTCATTTCAAGATGCGGGGCCGCATGGAGACTTACACCGGCGTGACGGTGATCCTCGTCTCGAAATTCTTCTACGAGCGCGTCGTCCACGTCAGCAACATCATCATGCGCGGCCCCGGCTGGGGTGCATGGTTTGTGCCCAGAGACGAGAACACGATGCAACTCGCATTGCATCACGACGTCATCCCCGCGAGCGCGGAGGAAATCAGGCGGCAGGTGGAGGAACGGTGGAAGGTGTTTGGGGAACCTCCCCTGCCCCCACAGACTGGCGGTTAGTTCAGGCTAATTTCTTTACCGATGCGACAAGGAATATAAATTGAATACCATGCGCGCTTCGGCCCGTTACCGCCAACCTGCGTGACATAGTCCCTGCTATGTGGCGGAGCCAGTGTGGCGCAAAAAATTACGAAGCCATCGACCTCAGCGTACCATACATAATGCGGTAACTTGCTGTTCTTTTGAACATACTCGGTCGATCGCGGAAGCGCAAAATAGAGACAGAGAAAAACGTCTTTGGCGTGCGGAATAAGCGGTTCGCGTGTTGGATGCATTACTACAGTGATTGTATGATCCTGATCCGTTTCGAGGTTTTCTTTTTTGGCATTCTCAAGAAGAGTATTGATACACTTTCTAAGTTCGGTAAGTGGCCTCGATGCGCGAACCGAGTCCGGAATTTTAATCTGCGCGGAAACGTCGGCGGTCGAAAAACAGCATAGCGCGAGTATCGAATAAATAAATTTCTTCATGAATGATTCCCGACGTCCCTGAAGATTCGCTACCAGCCGCTATTCGGTCGCGTTGCCGCCGATCGCTCGTCCGCAACGCAGCTTAAATGATAACCGAAGCTACGGCGTAAGCACCCTTCCAACCTGGCAGCGGGCATAGATGCCCTGCCACGCGCGCTTCGGACCGCCGCCGCCGAGCGGGCTAACGCCATCCTTGGTGTTCGGACCTTCCGGCGTCGCGCAATAAATATAGATGCCCTCGATATTCACCCACCAGACGCGATGCGGAAGGTTGGTCCCCTTCTGATTGCGCACATCGCTATTCGGGAAAGCGTCCTTCATGCATTTCGCCAGATCGGCGGCGATGGGCAGCAACGGCTCGCGCGCCGGATTCAGGACAAACGTCTCGGAGAGCTTTCCGTCCGCTTCGAGGTTGGCTTTCTTTCCGTCATCGAGAAGATTTTTCATACAGATGCGCGCGGCTGCCATCTCTTTCGACTTCAAGACGGCCTCTGGAAGCTGGGCGAACGCCGAAGACCCGGAAAAGGCGAAAGCAAAAACAAGAAATAATACCCTTGTCATATCGAAAGCCCCCTAGGTGCCGATGAGGATGTCAGGTTGCAGGCTTTATTCGACCACGCCCTGATAGCCGTACTTCCTTGCATACAAACAGATATTGCGGCCTGTCAGGTCGGGCATCTCCTCGGTCGCGCGTTTTCCGGTTGCTCTCATGCGCATGCCGAGAAATTCGAAGCAGGCCTTGCGCGCCGGAGTGGCGCGGTCGTGATCGAGAATTTGATCGCTCGGCAAGGGTGCAGGCGCCTGCGCGACAACACTTGAGGCGGCCACAAGCCAGACGGCACAGGTCACCGCCGCCAAATGCGGCAGCATGCGCAATTTGGATTTCATGCGGCGTTCCCCAACCCCGTAGGGTTACGAGCCTGTCACGGGAGAAGAATTTTTAACAGCGAAATCGGGGGGAAGTTGTCGATCGGCGAATACAATAAGCGTGCGATGCAGCAACGATCATATTCCCTGCGCAGACTTCATTGCTCTACGGAAACCATCAATCGCAGTGTTGTTGGCTAGAAGTTTAGCGCCGACAGGCGTTCGCCCGAGATAGATCAACTGACCTAGCAGCGCAAAGTCGCAGAGGTAGGGTTTGTCGCCGAGCAGAAAAGGACCGGGCAAAAGAAGGTTCTGGACCGCTGAGAGATGTCGCTCTAGGTCCGACAACACATGCTCCGGCGATTTCCGAAGCGTGCCCTGCCCTTTCAACTGCCGGAGGATCAGCGAGCTGTACCGCGCCTGAAACAGTCTGCCGAGAATGCTCGTTCCGAAAGCCTTGCTGAGATTCTTGCGCCCTTCGGGTTCGTGCCACTGGTAATAGAGATTGATGAAGTATAGCGACTCGTCGCACCAGTCCTCCAGCGCATGGCAAAGCGCACGCTGCCTCGGTTCGGACGGAATAATCGCAGGCTGCGGAAACAGTTTCTCCAGTTCGTAGGCGATGTCCGTGGAATCGACGATCAATCTTCCATCGATGTCGAGCGCAGGCACTTTGCCGATCTTGCCGCGCCGCCTGATCTCGATGGTCGCACGGCCCAGCGGGTTCACGCGCGTATAGGCGATCTTCTTGTAGTCGAGGATCGCGAGAACCTTCATGCAGAACGGCGAAGGCGCCCAATCGTAGAACGTAATTTGCGGTGCCATGCCCGAATCCCCCTTCCGAACACTGCGCGTTTTAGAAGAACTAGATCACATCCGCTTCGCGACTTCCTCGAGCATCACCTCGGTTGCGCCGCCGCCGATCGCCTGTACGCGCGCGTCGCGGCTCATGCGTTCGATCGCGCTTTCGCGCATGAAGCCGAGCCCGCCGTGGAACTGCACGCAGTCGTACATGACTTCGTTCACGAGTTCGCCGCAGTAGGCCTTCACCATCGAGACTTCTTTCGTGGCGTCATGCCCCTGCGCGTCCAGCCACGCCGCGTGATAAACAAGCTGCCTGCCCGCCTCGACGCGACCGGCCAGTTCCGACAAGCGCTGGCGGATCGCCTGCTTCGACCACAGCGGTGCACCGAACGCCTCGCGGTTCTTCACCCAGTCGAGCGTCAACTCTAGCGCAGCCGAACACTCGCCGATGCACATGGCACCGATGGTCGTGCGCTCGTTCTGGAAATTCTTCATGATCGAATAGAAACCGCGGCCTTCCTGCCCCAGAATGTTTTCGGCGGGCACGCGGCAGTTATCGAAGGAAAGCTCGGCAGTATCAGACGAGCGCCAGCCGTGCTTGTCGAGCGGACGCGCCACCGAAAAACCGGGCGTACCCTTCTCCACCAAAATCATCGACACGCTCTGCGATGGCGGCGCCTTGGGGTCCGACTTCGCCGCGACACAATAGAGATCGGCATACACGCCGTTCGTGATGAAGGTCTTCGAGCCGTTGATGACGTATTCGTTCCCCTCACGCCGCGCCGTGGTCCGGATTCCCTTCACGTCCGAGCCCGCGAAGGGTTCGGTCACGCAGACCGCAACGATCTTTTTTCCGGCGACGACATCCGGCAGAAACTTCGCCTTCATCGCAGGCGTTCCAGCGTGGAGGATGTGGACACCCGCCATATCGGTATGCACGAGCACAGTGATCGCGAAGCCGCCGAAGGTAGAGCGCCCGAGTTCCTCCGCGAGCACGACCGTGCCGAGCGTATCCATCTCCGAACCGCCGTATTCGGACGGATAACGGATACCGAGAAAGCCGAGTGCGCCCATCTTCTGCAAGACCTGGCGCGGGACAAAGCCCTGCTCTTCCCACTTGAGCCCGTGCGGCTTCACTTCCTGCTCGACGAAGCGGCGCAGCTGCGCGCGCAGCTGTTCGTGTTCCTCGGAGAAATAGATCGAGCGCGCGGGCGCAGAGGATTTATCCAACATCGTCACATCCTGAAAACGCCGAATTTCGTTTCCGACACCGGCGCGTTGAGGGAAGCCGCGAGCGCGAGCGACAGCACGCGCCGCGTCTCGGAAGGCTGGATGATGCCGTCGTCCCAGAGCCGCGCGGTCGCGAAATAGGGATCGCCCTGTTCTTCGTACTGCTGGATGATCGGCGCCTTGAACGCGGCTTCCTCTTCCGCGCTCCATTTCTTGCCTTCGGCCTCGATGTTGTCGCGCCGTACGGTCGCGAGCACCGACGCCGCCTGCTCCGCACCCATGATCGAGACGCGGGCGTTCGGCCAGGTGAAGAGAAAGCGCGGAGAAAACGCGCGGCCGCACATGCCGTAGTTGCCGGCCCCATACGAGCCGCCGATCACGAGCGTCAGTTTCGGCACCTGCGCGCAGGAAACGGCGGTGACGAGTTTCGCGCCGTTCTTCGCGATGCCCTGGCTCTCGTATTCGCGTCCGACCATAAAGCCGGTGATGTTCTGCAAGAAAAGAAGCGGAATTTTCCGCTGGCAGCACAACTCGATGAAGTGTGCGCCTTTCAGCGAACTCTCGGAATACAGAATGCCGTTGTTCGCGATGATGCCGACCGGCATGCCGGAAAGATGCGCGAAGCCGGTGACGAGCGTGGTGCCGTAAAGCGCCTTGAACTCCTCGAAGTGCGAGCCGTCCACGATGCGCGCGATGATCTCGCGCACGTCGAACGGCTTGCGTTTGTCCGCCGGAATTATGCCGTCGAGTTCGCTCGTGTCGAACGCGGGTTCTTCCGCGTCACGCAGCTCCAACCCTGCCCCCGCCTCGCGGGCGAAAGTGGAGACGATGTTGCGGACGATTTTCAGCGCGTGCTCGTCGTCCGCCGCCAGATGATCGGCGACCCCTGATTTGCGCGCATGCACATCGCCGCCGCCGAGATCCTCGGCGCTCACGACTTCTCCTGTCGCGGCCTTCACGAGCGGTGGCCCGCCGAGAAAGATCGTGCCCTGGTTCTGCACGATCACGGTCTCGTCCGACATCGCCGGAACGTAAGCGCCGCCCGCCGTACATGAGCCCATCACGCTCGCGATCTGGGGAATGCCGAGCGAGGACAGCGTCGCCTGGTTGTAGAAAATTCTTCCGAAGTGCTCGCGATCCGGAAATACATCCGGCCACTGCGGCAGGTTCGCGCCGCCGGAGTCCACGAGATAGATGCACGGCAGTCGGTTCTCGCGCGCGACTTCCTGTGCGCGCAGATGCTTCTTCACCGTCATCGGGTAGTAGGTGCCGCCCTTGATGGTGCTGTCGTTCGCGACGATCACGACCTCGCGCCCCGAAACCCGCCCGATGCCGGTAATCACGCCCGCGCCATGGATCGGCTCGCCGTACATGCCGTTCGCGGCGAGCGGCGACAACTCGAGGAACGGCGCTCCGAGATCGAGAAGACGCATCACGCGCTCGCGGGGCAAGAGCTTGCCGCGCGCGGTGTGGCGGGCGCGCGACTTCTCGTTGCCGCCGAGTGCCGCCTCCGCACGCTTCTGTTGCAGCGTTTCGCAGAGCGCGGCCATGGCCGCGGCATTGGCTTTGAAGTCGGCGGCGTGGATGTCGAGCTTGGACTTGATTTTTGTCACTGGCGTTTCCTTGCCCGGAAAGTGCCGTGAAGAGTGGGCGAAGGCAACTCGGGATACGACATGAAGATTGTCGTCCCCGCGAAAGCGGGGACCCATAACCCCGGCTTTTCTACTTAACCAAGACAGGGGTTATGGGTCCCGGCTCGCGTAGCTCCGCCGCTTGGCCGGGACGAAAAAATCAGATCCCGTCGTAATCCGGCCGCGCCCAGGGCTCTTTCAGCCCGGCTTCCTTCCAGCGCTTGAAGGAAGCGAGTCCGTGGATCGCCTCCACATATTCCTCGCAGGGCTCGTCGAGCCGCACGGCATAGGTCCTAAGCCGGGTCGCTACGGGAGCGAACATGCAGTCGGCTGCCGAAAACGCCCCGAACAGGAATTTGCCCCTCGCGCCGAAGCGCGTGCGCGCGTCAACGAAGATATCGCAGATGCGCTTGATGTCGGCTTTCACGTCGTCTGCGATGCCTGCCTTCGGCAGCGCGATCTCCCGCTTGAGGTTCATCGGCATCGCCTTCCTGAGCGGCACGAAACCGGAATGCATCTCTGCCGAGATCGAACGCGCCAGCGCGCGGGCGGCGGGATCCTTCGGCCAGATGTCGAATTGCGGAAACTTGTCGGCGAGCGTCTCTAGGATCGCGAGCGAATCCCAGATCGTGTTTTCGCCATCGATCAGGATCGGCATTTTTCCGGCCGGCGAATAGGACAATATCTTCGCCCTCGACGCCGGATCGTAGATGTTGATGACCTCCTCCGAAAACGGAATGTCGTGCTCGGCGAGCGTGAGCCACGGCCGCATCGACCAGGAGGAATAGTTCTTGTTGCCGAGGATCAGCTTCAGACTCATGTTCACACAATAAAAACGCGCGGGGCGTTTGTCACCCCGCGCGCCAACTTGCGAAACGTTCAGGCTTTGCCGCGAGCGGCGTCCATGCTCCACGGACCTGCGCCGGCGGTAGAGAGATAGAGGAACGCGAAAGAGAAGATGATCGCGAGATCACCGCCATTCAGAATGGGGAAGAACCCGCGAGGAAAGTGCCCCATGAAGTAGGCGAAGGCCATCAAACCGGAGAGCACAAATGCGGCGGGGCGCGTGAAAAGACCGATCAGGACAAGAATGCCGAGGACCAGCTCGAGCAAGCCAGCAACCCCATAAAGCGAGAAAGGTGTGACCTGCGCAAACATCGGAACGACCGGGAATTTCAGAATTTTTCCCATTCCATACTGAAGAATCTGTAGGCCAATCACGATGCGTAGGAGGCTGAGAGCGTAAGGACGATATTTTGCGAGCGCGGATTCCATCGAGAATCTCTCCGGTAATGTTGATGACTCTAAGTCGTCGCAACAGTAGCGACGGTCAATAGAGTGCGATGCAAACAGTCCCTTGCCGAATTGCGCATAGAGAAGATTATTACGAAAATAGCCACAGAGACGAAAAAAGCATGCGTCACTTTACTCAGGACGCATGCTTTCGTTCTTCAAAGTAGCGATCTACGACTTCTTGCGAAGGATGCTATCCAGACTCCACGGGCCGGCGCCAGCTGCAGCGAGGTAAATCAGAACGAATGCGAAAAGCACTGCAAGCTCGCCACCGTTGACCAACGGATGAAAGCTCTTATTCGCATGCCAGCCGAAGTACGCGACCGCGCACAAGCCTGACATGATGAAGGCCGAGGGTCGCGTATAAAGACCGATGACGAGCAACGCACCAAAAGCGAGTTCGAACATCCCCGCTATGCCGAACCAGGAAGTTGCAACAACCTTGTTGAAACCATGAACCGGATAGCCAAGATATTTGGCGGTGCCATGCGCGAGGAGCAGCAGGCCGGTAAAAATTCTTAGCAAGCTCAGCAATTGCGGACGCCACGGCGCCAGAAAGTTTTCCATATTGAGGAATCTCCACCCTTGTTAGGGCGTATAGTCGGCATAAACTTTAGTCGTACGTCAATAGAGGCAGGTTGAAGTAACCGGGTTTCTACGTGCTGCGGCACAGCATTGTCCCGCGCCGCAAGAACTCACTTTTTGTCGTCGCGCTCATCCATCTCGAAGGGCCCACCCTCTTTCTTCCACCTGGAAAAGCCACCTTCGATATGCGCGACCGGCTTCAGCCCCATGCGCTGCGCCGTTTGCGCCGCGAGCGCCGAACGCAGCGCGCCTGCACAGAAGAAAACGAACTTCTTGTCCTCTGCAAACACCGGCTTGTGATACGGGCTCTCCGGATCGATCCAGAATTCGAGCATGCCGCGCGGACAGGAAAACGCGCCGGGCACGCGCCCCTCGCGGCGGATTTCGCGCACGTCGCGGATATCGACCAGCACCGTGTCGCTACGGCCGACCAGCGCGAAGGCTTCCTTGGTCGGGATCGTTTCGATCTCGTTGTATGCTTCCTCGACCATCTGCTTGTGGCCGTAGGTGATCTTCTGCGGCATTCGAATTTCTCCTTGGCGGGCAACGTAGCGACGACGAGGTGAAACGCCAACTTCCATGTCGTCCCCGCGAAAGCGGGGACCCATAACCACAGTCTTCGAGATGAACCAAGACAGGGGATATGGATCACGGCTCGCGCGGCTTCGCCGCTTGGCCGGGACGACGAAGGTTGAGACGCCGCATTTCAAATGCCACCATCGGCGCAAACGGAATCGTTCTCCATGTTCGGCCTCACCAACCTCGACCTTTTCGCATTCGGCTGGTTCATGCTGGCCTGGGCGATCCATGCCTACGTGGTCGAGCGCTCGGAGTGGCGCAAGCAAAGCCTCAACTACCGCATGGATCTTTCGCGCCGCGACTGGATGCGGGCGATGCTCGGACGCGACGTCAGGATCGTGGACACGCAGATCATGGCCTCGCTCCATCAGGGCACGGCCTTCTTCGCTTCGACCTCGCTGTTCGCGATCGGCGGCGCGCTGGCGCTCCTGCGCTCCTCCGGAGAAGTGATGGATGTTTTTCGCGCCCTGCCTTTCGCGTTGCAGACCTCGCGCACGGTATTCGAGATCAAGGTCGTCGGGCTCTTGGTGCTTTTCGTCTATGCGTTCTTCAAGTTCGCGTGGTCGTACCGGCTGTTCAACTACGTCGCGATCCAGATCGGCGCGACGCCGCAGGCGAAGCTCGCCAAGAGCAAGGCGGCAATCGCGCATGTCGACCGCATCGCGCGCATGATCACGATCGCGGGACGCCACTTCAACCGCGGTCAGCGCGCGATCTTCTTCGCGCTCGCTTATCTCGGCTGGTTCGTGAACGGCTACGTGCTGGTGTGCGCCACCGCGGCGGTGCTGTTCGTCGTGCTCATGCGCCAGTTCGGGCCGACCGCGCGCTGGCTGTTCGGCGACTAATCAGGCGACCGCGGTCTGCGGAGCGGCGGAAGAACGCTGCACGAGAAAATCCGCGATCTTTCCGGTGGTCGCAGGATCGAACAGCAACCTGCGGTGGCCGAGCCGCTCGAGCGTGAGCAACTGCGCGCCGGGCCAGTTCGCGGCCCACTTCTCGCCGGTCACGAAACGGACCATCGCGTCGTCCTTCGAATGAACGACCAGCGCCGGAATTTCGAGCGAGCCGATTTTCGGCATCAATTCGATCTCTTCGGGCCGGTAGCCGACAACTCGCTTCAGTTCTTCGAACAGTTTTTCCTTGCGCTCCTCGCTCATACCGAAGCGCTTCGCGATCGCGTTCAGCATGTAGGTCGGGCCGGTGGGTGCCGCGACAACGACCGCCCGCTCGACATCGAGCCAGCCTTCGGTGATCGCAAATGTCATAGCCGCGCCGCCAAGCGAATGCCCGGCGACCGCGCGAACGGGTCCGAGCGCTTCGGCGACACCGGCTGCGGCCTGCGCCGCAAGCGGAATGGTGGATTGCGTGCCGCCCGATTTGCCATGTGCCGGCAGATCGAAGGCGACGACCGCATGCCCGCGCTTCACGAGGGCTGCGATGATCGCATCGAAACAATGATGATCGTCTTCCCAGCCGTGCACGACGAGCACCGCGGGGCCGTCGCCCCAGCGCCAGGCCTGCACCCAGGTATCGGAAACGAGGCCGATGCCGCCGCCGACCGGAATCCGCATCGACTGATCCGGCTTCGGCAGATCCGGGCGCTCGCGCGCGATCAGAAGCGGACGCTGGGGCTTCAGGAAATTCTGTACGAAGCGCTTCTGGAAGCGCTCCGGCGCGAGCCGGGCGTAGGTGCGAAAAAGAAACATGCGCAGCGCATTGTTCAGGTTCGGAATGCTGGAGCGTGCCATCACGCGACTCCCTTCAACGGAGGATTCTTCAGAAGCGCTTCGAACGCGCGTGTCGTATGCGTGCGGGCGCTTTTGTCGCCCATCAGACGAACGCGCAGCAGATGCGACAGCCCGAGACCATCGATCGCGGCGGCGGTTGCGTGTTCGTCAGCCTGCGGCAGCGCCACCGCCACAAGACGGCGCATGAATTCGTAGAACTCGCCATTGTGCTTCGCGGCCTGTTCGCGAACCGGGCCCGGCACGTCGTCGTACTCGAAATGAGCCGCGAGGATCGGGCAGCCGCCCTTCCCCGAGCCGAGGCTCGGATGCTCGATCCAGTCGAGCCAGTTATTGAAGAAAAGCCCGAGCCGCTTCGGCTTGTCTTTCTCCGCGCGGATCGGCGCGATCACGACTTCTGTAAAACGCTCGGCCGCGCGCATCAGCACTTCGACCTGTAGGGATTCCTTGGATTTGAAATGCGCGAAAAGCCCGCTCTTCGACATGCCGAGCCGGTCTGCGAGCGGCCCGAGCGTCACGGCGCCGATCCCGCTTTCGCTCGCCAGCGCCGCCGCCTCGTCGAGAATGCGGACGCGCGTGCGCTCGCCCTTGGAAGCGTCCGGCCCGAGCAATTCCCGGCCGTCTTCGGTCTGGAGGGTGTGACCCTTTTTGAGCGCCTTCACGATCATGCTCGCTAAATAGCACGACCGTTCGTTTTATTCAAGGACGAAGGCGCGCAGACGACCGGGCGGCGAGCCCCGCCTTATCGCCTTGTATTGCAATAGGAATTGGCTGGAGTGTCCCGGCCTAGCGGTCCCACTCAGGCGCCCAAGACGGGCTGACGAGCCTGCCATCAGGCTTCGCCAACGCCTTCACCGCGCTCATCTCTGCCGGAGACAGCTCGAAATCGAAGATGCCGGAGTTCTCCGTCAGACGCTCGAGCTTGCTCGTGCGCGGAATGGCGACGACGCCCTGCTGCACGAGATAGCGCAGACAGACCTGCGCCGCCGACTTCTCGTGGGCTCCTGCGATCTTCGCGAGCATCGGGTCGCCGCCGGCCCCGCCCCGCATGATCGGCGAATAGGCGGTAACCGCCATGCCGTTCGCTTCGCACGCGGCGATCACCTTCGACTGATCGAGATAGGGATGCATCTCGACCTGATTGGTGGCGAGCGGCTCGGTCGAATACTGCACGGCCTGATCGATCAGCGCCGTCGTGAAATTCGATACGCCGACATTCCTCGCCATGCCGTCGCGCTTCGCCTTGCAGAGCGCTGCAATGGTCTGATCGAGCGGCACGGAAGAATTCGGCCAGTGGATGAGCAGAAGGTCGACGTAATCCAGCCTTAGGCGAAGCAGGCTCTCGCGGGTCGTCCGCAGCAGATCCGCAGGCGCAAGCTGCGTCCACCAGACCTTGGTGGTGACGAAAAGCTGATCGCGCGGAACGCCCGAGTTACGGACGCCCTCGCCTACCTCGCGCTCGTTCTCGTATGCCTGCGCGGTGTCGATGTGGCGATAGCCGAGCCGGATCGCCTGTTCGACAATTCTTTTGCAAACCGCACCGCGGATGTCCCACGTCCCGAGGCCGAGCAATGGGATGTTGGCACCGTTCGCGGGAGCGGATTGGGTGAACGCCATTCGCGCAGACTACTTCTTTTTGGAAGCCTCGTAACGCGCTTTCGTTTCTTCGTTCGGCGGATAGAGACCCGGCAGCTTCGCGCCCTTGAGCACCTCGTCCGCGGCCCAGGCTTCGAACGCCTCCTGCTCCACCGCATCCTTGGCAACCGCCTCCACGAGCTTCTGCGGAATGCAGACCGCGCCGTCGTTATCGGCGACGATGACATCGCCCGGGAACACCGCGACCCCGCCGCAGCCGATCGGCTCCTGCCAGTTCACGAAAGTGAGCCCCGCGACGGAAGGAGGCGCCGCCACGGCCGCACACCAGAACGGCAAGCCGACCGCTTTCACACCGTCGCCGTCGCGCACCGCGCCGTCGGTGACGAGGCCCGTGACCTTTTTCACTTTCATGCGCGCGACCAGAATGTCGCCGAAGATGCCGGCGGTGGTGATACCCATCGCATCGGCGACCGCAATTACACCTTCCGGCATATCTTCGATTGCGCCGCGGGTTGAGCGCGGGCTGGCCCAGCTTTCCGGGGTCGCGAGATCTTCGCGCGCAGGAACGAAGCGGAGCGTAAAAGCCTCGCCGACGATGCGCGGCGTGCCTTCGACCAGCGGCTTCGGCCCGCGCATGAAGCTCGAGCGCACGCCTTTCTTGAGCAGCACGGTCGTCAGCGTCGCGGTGGAAATTTTTTCGAGCGTCTTTTTCAAGTCGGCGGATAGCGGCATGATTCTGCTTCCAGCTAGATATTGAGAAGATTGAGGAGATAGATCGCGCGGCGCGCGGTTTCCGCGTTCATGCAGCTTGCGCCGATCGGAACCGCAAGCGAGCCCTTGATCACGTCATGATAGAAGTCGCACTGCTGCTTGCGCGATTCCAGCCATACGCGCTGCACATCGCGAAGCTGCGTCTTCAGCTTGCCTTCGAACTGCCCCTGCAGGCGGCGGTAGGTCTCGTTCAGGATGTCGTCCCAAACGAGATGCTCGCGGCGGTAGCAGTCGGCCTGCCCTTGCGTGGACTGCGCCGCGGGCGCCGCAAGGCAGCCCTCTGCGATCAGGCCGATGCAACGCTCCGCCGGCTCGTTCTTCGATTCCTTTTCGCGGATGCAACTCTGGATCGTCTGCGAGTCGTCCGCACGCAATTTTTCCTGCGCGGCTGCTGCGCCAATGGTGACGAATAACGCCAAAAGAACTACAGCCGCTCTCATTTTCTTCCCGCCATGTATTTCTCGTAGCCGCCCGCCCGAAGCTGGCAGGCCGGACATTTGCCGCAACCATAGCCCCATTCGAACTTGTTCGCGCGGTCGCCGATATAGCAGCTATGAGTCTGCTCGATCACAAGATCGGCGAGCGCCTTGCCGCCGATCCGTTCCGCCAGTTCGAAGGTCGCGGCCTTGTCGATCCACATCAGCGGCGTATGCAGCACGAAGCGCCGGTCCATGCCGAGGCTGAGCGCGAGCTGCATGGCCTTGATGGTGTCGTCGCGGCAGTCGGGATAGCCCGAATAGTCGGTCTCGCACATGCCGGCGACGACATGCTTGAGCCCGCGCCTGTATGCGACCGCGCCCGCGAAAGCGAAGAAGACGAGATTGCGTCCCGGCACGAAGGTCGAAGGCAGACCGCTCGCGGTCATTTCGATCTGGGTCGTGCGGGTCAAGGCTGTTTCGGAAATCTGCCCGAGCGAGTCGATATTGACGACATGATCCTCGCCGAGCCGTGTCTTCCATTTCGGATCGAGCGCGCGGAGCCGCTCCAGAATGCCCGGCCGCACGGTCATCTCGATGCCGTGGCGCTGGCCGTATTCAAAGCCGATGGTTTCCACGCGAGGAAAGCGCGTCAGCGCCCAGGCGAGCGAAACGGTGGAATCCTGCCCACCCGAAAAGAGGACGAGCGCGCCTTCGGAAGTGTCGTGGTCTGTCATGCGGGGCGCATGAGTATCATGTCCTGCGGCCCCGCCAAGCCCATTAGGCGGGCAGCTACTTCGTCTTTTCGAATAGCTCCCGCCCGATCAACATGCGGCGGATTTCCGAGGTGCCGGCGCCGATCTCGTAGAGCTTGGCGTCGCGCAGGAGCCGCCCCGTCGGGTAGTCGTTGATATAGCCATTGCCGCCGAGGCACTGGATCGCATCGAGCGCGATCTTGGTCGCATTCTCCGCCGCGAACAGGATCGCACCCGCCGCGTCCTCGCGGGTGGTCTCGCCGCGGTCGCAGGCCCGGGCCACCGAATACACATAGGCCTTGGCGGCGTTCATCGTGACATACATATCGGCGAGCTTCGCCTGCATGATCTGGAAGGTGCCGATCGGCTGGCCGAACTGCTTACGCTCGTGGAGATACGGGATCACGGCGTCGATGCAGGCCTGCATGATGCCGGTCGAGCCCGCGGCGAGCACCGCGCGCTCGTAGTCGAGCCCCGACATCAAGACGCGCACACCCTCGTTCAGCCCGCCGACGATGTTCTCCTCGGGTACCTCGCAATCCTGAAACACGAGTTCGCAGGTATCGGAACCGCGCATGCCGAGCTTGTCGAGTTTCTGCGCGGTCGAAAAACCTTTCATCCCCTTCTCGATCAGGAATGCGGAAATGCCGCGCGGGCCGGCGTTCGGATCGGTCTTCGCATAGACGATGAGCGTGTCTGCTTCCGGCCCGTTCGTGATCCACATCTTGTTGCCGTTCAGCACATAGCGGTCGCCCTTCTTGTCGGCGCGCGTCTTCATGCCGACAACGTCCGAACCTGCCCCCGGCTCCGACATCGCGAGCGCGCCGACGTGCTCGCCGGAAATCAGCTTCGGCAGATACTTTTTCTTCTGGTTGTCGTTCGCATTCTTGCGGATCTGGTTCACGCAGAGATTGGAATGCGCGCCGTAGGAAAGCCCGACCGACGCCGACGCGCGGCTGATCTCTTCCATCGCAACGCAGTGCTCGAGATACCCGAGGCCCGAGCCGCCGAATTCCTCTTCCACCGTGATCCCGAGCAGACCGAGATCGCCGAGCTTCGGCCACAGATCGCGCGGAAACGTATTGGTCGCGTCGATTTCCGCTGCACGCGGCGCGATCTCCTTCTGCGCGAAGGAAAGCGCCGTCTGTCGCAACACGTCGGCGGTCTCACCGAGCGCGAAATCCAGACCGGGTGCGCGATTGGGGATCATCGTCATACTCCTTGCGCGGCGTCCAACGCGGCGCGCGCTTTTTCCAGCACTTCTTTCGGAAACGCGCGCGACTTGTGCGCGTTGCGGTCGTAGCAGACACTCAGAAATTCGCAGGTCGCCGCCACCATCCCGCTCTCGCGGTGAATCATCTCATGGCGGAAACGTACCTTTTTCTCAGAGAGATCGAGAATCCGGGTGCGGATCTCGACAAGGTCTCCCGGCATCAGCTCTTTCTTGTAGTTCAGCACCTGCTCGACAGCGGCAAGGCCGACCGAAGGCTCCTTGAGCATCGAGGGCGTCACGCCGATGTTGAAGAAGAAGTTCCAGGTCGCGGCATCGAACTTCTGCACATAGAAGGCGACGTTCATGTGCCCCATGTGGTCGGTCTCGCGCGGATAGACCGCGCCGAAATAAGTGGTCTGTCCGCTCATGCAGCCGCTCCCTGCATCGCGCCCTTACCTTCCAGAAACATCATGGTGGCGAGCATGCGCCCGATCTCGGTCTCGACGCCGTTCTTCACCGCGAAGACCGCGCTTTCCGCGATCGTCAGCGTACGGCCCGGACGGATCACGCGGCCGCGCGCGATGAAGCGCTCGCCGGCCGCAGGCGCCATCATGTTGTACTTGAATTCGACCGAGAGAATGCCGGCTTCCGGGGCAAGCAGGGTCGAAGACGCGATCCCGCAAGAAGTATCCGCGATCGAAGTGATCGCGCCGCCGTGCAGATAAACGTTCTGTTGGCAGAGGTCGTCCCGGTAAGGCAATTCGAGTTCGCAAAAGCCCGGCGATAACGCGCTGATGCGCGCGCCGAGCATGCGCATGAAGCTCTGGCGCTCGAAAATCTCGCGCGACTTCTGTTCCCACGCCGGATTGCGCGGCTCGAAGCGCGCAACGCCATCGCGCGGGCTTGCGCCCGCCATCGGCCTTCCTCCTTGTGAAACCGTTTCTTATCGTTTTGTATCCATACGGTAGCGTATGGTATTTTACCCGTCAAACGGCTAGACCGGAGCCATGCCCCAGACCGCCCGCGTGAAAAAACTGCCGCGTCTCGACAAGCGCGCGTGGATCGCCGCTGCCTTCGCGGAGCTTGCGGCGCATGGCTGGGATGGCGTGCGTGTGGAACCCACCGCGGCCACGCTTGGCGTCACCAAGGGCAGCTTCTACTGGCACTTTGCCGACCGCGACGCACTGTTCGCGGCGATGTTCGTGCGCTGGGCCGAGGGCCGCGTGCGCGCCATCCGCCACGAGACGGCGGACGACGCCGATCCGCGTGCCCTGCTCTATCGGCTGATCGACCTCTATGCCCGCGGGCCTAACGCGCAGGGTCTTGCGATCGAACTCTCGATCCGCTCGCTTGCCCGCTCCGACAGCAGGGCTGCGGATGCGGTCGCCATGGTGGACGGCGAGCGCCTTGCGCGGGTTTCGGCGCTGTTTGCGAAACTCGGCAGCACGAACCAAGAAGCGGAAGCAAAAGCGTTTCTGTTTTATGCTTTCGTATTCGGACAGAGCCTGATTGCGGGACGGCGCGATGCCTCGCTGCGGGCGGCTGCGTCAGCGCTGATCGTCGATTGACCTCATGGTGAGGAGCGCGCTTTAGCGCGCGTCTCGAACCATGAGTGAACAACCTCATCCTTCGAGACGCGATGCTTCGCATCGCTCCTCAGGATGAGGTCAGGCCCGCTGCCGTTTGGCTGCGGGTTTGCACACGAGTTCCGTAATTTCCGTGGGCCGCAGCGGCTTCGACAACAGATAACCCTGCACCTGCTGGCAGCCCGCAGCGCGCACGAAGCGATGCTGCGCCCCGGTCTCGACGCCTTCCGCAGTGACCGACAGACCCAGCGCACGGCCGAGCCGCGCGACGCATTCGACGATGGCGGCGGCGTCTTCCTTCACGCCCAGATTCTGCACGAAGCTCTGGTCGATCTTGATCTTGTCGATCGGGAAACTGCCGAGATAGCCCAGCGACGAATAGCCGGTGCCGAAATCGTCGATCGCGAAGCGGATCCCGAACTCGCGCAGTTCCTGCAAGTCGAACAGCACGTCGTCATTCGCATTCAGCAGCATGCCTTCGGTGATCTCGATCTCGAGACGCCGTGGATCGAACCCGGTCTCCTCCACCACCCGCTTCACGCGCTCGGCGAGATTGCAATGACGGAAGTTCGACGGCGACATATTCACCGCGACCGAGATGTCGGGCCACTGCTTCGCGTGCTCGCACGCCTTGCGCAGCACCCATTCGTCGAGCTTGACGATCAGACCGGATTTCTCCGCAACATGGATGAAGTCGCCGGGCGGCACCATGCCGCGTTCCGGATGCTGCCAGCGCACCAGCGTTTCCACGCCTTCGATGCGCTCGCCATCGGCCGAGTAGAGCGGCTGATAGACGGTGAAAAACTCGTCGTGCCACATCGCGCGCTCAATATCGCGCTCGATTGCACGGCGGCTTTGCAGTACGGCTTCGTCCGAGGGATCGAACACGCGATGCGTGCCGCGGCCATCCGACTTCGCGCGGTAGAGCGCAATGTCGGCCCTGCGCAGCAGTTCTTCAGGCTCGCGGCCGTGCTCGGGCGCAAGCGAGATGCCGAGCGAACCGCCCACGTTGAGGACATGTTCGCCCGCAATTACCGGCTGACGCACCGTTTCGATAATGCGGTCGGCGATACGCCCGATCTCGTCGGTCATTGAAATCGGCGCGAGCAACGCGAACTCGTCGCCGCCGAAGCGCACAGTCATGCCCTTCGAGCCGAGAATGCCTTCGAGCCGTTCGCCGACCATGGCGAGCAGTTCGTCGCCGACCGGATGCCCGAGCGTATCGTTGATATCCTTGAAGCCGTCGAGATCGAGGAAGAAGAGCGCGAGTTTCTGCCCGGGCGCGAGCGCAGGAATTTGCTCCCGCAGCGTTTCGACGAGGCGCAGGCGGTTCGCAAGTCCCGTCAGCGGATCGCGATAGGCCATTTCCACCGCGCGGCGCTCGCTCACTGCCAGTTCCTGGGTCGAGGCGCGCATCGTACGCAGGACGATCAAGGTCACGAATCCAAAAAAGAGCGTGATCGCGCCCAGCGCCGGCGCGATGCGTTCCACGATCGCGGTACCCGGCCTTGTCGCATGCCAGAACAGCATCAGCGGCGCGCTGCCGTCGTCCATCTTGACTGCTATGCCGGTTTCCTGTTTCGCGTGGTTCGAGCTCTCGCTGAAACGCAATCCGCTCACCGAAACATCGGACTGCAATTCGTCGATCGATTGCTGATCGAAATAGCTCACGACCACGACGAGCGGCGGCGAATAGATGCGCTCTTCGCTGCGGGCGAATACCGGTGCATTGGCGACTACTGCCGCTATCGCCGGCTGACCATTGACCCGGACGAACTCCGACCGGAAGACCGAAGTCGGCGGCGGCGGCCGTTCCCCGGCGTCAGCGGCCAGGAGTTTCTTGATGATGTTGGCGTGTTCGAAGTTGTTGCGCACTGACGAAACGAGCGACAGCAGTCTCTGATCTATACCTTCGCTATCGGGTCTCTGCACGAGCGAGCCGTTGAGCGACGAATAGAGCGTCTGACCCGATGGGTTGATGATGTGCGCCTCGTTGTAGCGGCCACCCTGATAAAGTCTGCCGCCGAAGTGACGATGCAGCCAGCGCGACCGCTCGTCCGACGGCCTTTCGAGGCCGCTGTCCGGCAAGGCAAAGCTGCCGAGATCGCTCTTGATTTTCTGCTTGAGACCGAGGACGGCCGCCTGCATCAGTTCGCGCTCGCGCGCACTCGCGCTCTCGTCGACGCGCTCGGCTACGAGCATGACGACGCCGAGCAGCGCGGCCATTGCCGCTGCTACGAGCAGACCGACGACGGCGACCAGTTGATCGCCGAGCCAGCGTTTGTCGAAGAGCTTCCCCATGACTCTCACGTTGTTCTTGAGGAAGACGCTACGTCCGCCGTAATTAATGTGCGGTCAGCGAGGGCTGCAAAAAAGCTTCATTGGTTAAGCCCCGGTTAATCGGCGCTTATCCGAGCCGGAACCACCAGGTTGCGAAGCCGAGAAAGGAGAAGAAGCTCAGAATATCGGTCGTCGTGGTGACGAAGACCGCCGATGCCACCGCCGGATCGTAGCCGGCCCGCTGCAAGGCAAGCGGTATCAGCATGCCCGCGAGCCCGGCCCCGCACATGCTGAAGATGAGCGCCGCGGCGATTACCGCGCCCAGATAGAGGTTGTCGAACCAGAGCCCGGCCGCAGTTCCCAAAAGCACCGCGACCGCGATGCCGTTCAGGAATCCGACGCCCAGTTCGCGAAAGGTGATGCGCCGCGTGTTGCGCTCCGTCAGTTCGCGCGTTGCAATCGCGCGCACCGTGACGGTCATGGCCTGTGTTGCGGCATTGCCGCCGATGGAGGCGACGATCGGCATCAAAACCGCAAGCGCCACCATCTGCGCGATCGAAGTCGAGAAGTAGCCGATCACGGCGGCGGAAGAGAACGCCATGCCGAGATTGATGACGAGCCAAGGCAGCCGCGAGCGCGCGGTATAAAGCACCGAGTCGGAGATTTCTTCGTCGCGCGCGACACCGCCGAGCGCCTTGATGTCTTCCGCCGCTTCTTCTTCGATGACGTCGACGACATCGTCGACCGTAAGCACGCCGACGAGCTTGCCGTCGTCGTCCACGACCGGAGCCGAGACCAGATTGTAGCGCTCGAAAGTGCGCGCGGCTTCTTCCTGGTCGGCGGCGGCCTGCACGACATGCCAGTCGTGGGCCATGATGTTGGAAATCTTCACCGGACGTTGTGCGCGCAGGAGTTTGTCGAGCGGCACCGCACCGACGAAACGGCGATCCTCGTCGATCACGAAGATGGCGTAGAAGTCGTCCGGCAGATCGGAATCCTCGCGCGCGTAATCGATCGTCCGGCCCACCGTCCAGTCCGGCGGCACGGCGACGAAATCCGTCTGCATGCGGCGGCCCGCGGACTCTTCAGGATACTCGAGCCCGCGCTCGAGTTCCTGCCGCTCGTCTTCCGGAAGCTGCTCGAGAATCTCGGCTTTATCTTCTTCGGGAAGGTCCTCGAGAATCCGGACGGCGTCGTCCGAGTCGAGATCGCGCACGCCTTCGGCGACGACTTCGTTCGGCAGTTCCTCAAGAATTTCCTCGCGGACGATGTCGTCGACTTCAGTCAGCGCCGTAAAGTCGAAGTCGGTGCCGAGGAGTTCGACGAGCCTTGCGCGCCGATCGGCGGGAAGCGCCTCGATCAGATCGCCGAGATCGGCCTCGTGCAGGCCGCCCGCCAGCGCCCGCACCTGCGGGGCGTCGGAGGTCGCGACCGAGCGGGTAATCGCGCTGAGGAAATCCGCGGAGACCTGCCCTTCCTCGTCGCGGAGCGGCAAGAGGAGATCGGCATCGCGGCTGCCGGCGGGGCTTTCGGCCTCGGGCATGTCGGCGAATCTCCTTCTTACCGGGCGGCGCGGATGCTTGCTTCTAGGCAGCAGGCTCCTGAGACGCAAACGGCCCGCTCTGCGCGATCTGCCGCGCCGCGGGCCGTCTGATCGTTCGAAGACTTGGTGCGGTCGAAAGGACTCGAACCTTCACGGTGTTACCCGCTACCACCTCAAGGTAGTGCGTCTACCAATTCCGCCACGACCGCAGCGAACCAAGCCGCGAGGGCTTAACAAATCGCCCCCGCACCCTCAAGCCCGATTGAGTGAATTAGCGCAGGGTGGCCGGACGCGGCAAAAGGCGGGTCACGGAAACCGCGATGGCGCTGCCTTCGACCACCACGGTGCCCTTGGCGACCGGCATGTTATTAGCCAGAATCGTGACTTCGTCGTCCTCGGTGGCGGTCAGTTCGATGATGGCGCCGCGGCCCATGCGCAGGAGCTGGTGGATGGGGACCATGGATTCGCCCAGCATCACCGATATGTCGCATTGGACGTCGTCGATCTTGGCCAAGACTGTTCCCCCTCACAAAGCCCGGTAAAATCTGCACAACTATGGTTAGCGAGACGTTAACAAGGGCTGTGGCCACGGATTCTTCTTCCCCGGCGGGCTTTCCGGCGCCGCCGGAGTGGCAGGTTTCAGAGGCCCCGGTCGGCTACGAGACCGCGCTGGCACGGATGGAGGCGCGCGTGGCCTCGATTGCGGAGCGGAGCGAACGCGAACTCGTCTGGCTCCTGGAGCACCCTCCGCTCATCACCGCAGGCACCAGCGCGGGCGAAGGCGAGTTGCTCGTCTCCGATCGCTTCCCGGTCTTCAAGACCGGCCGCGGCGGACGCTACACCTATCACGGCCCCGGCCAACGGGTCGGCTATGTGATGCTCGATCTCAAAGCGCGCGGCGGCGACGTCCGCAAATTCGTCTTTGACCTCGAAGAGTGGCTGATCCGCACGCTGAGCGCCTTCGGCGTCAACGCCGGACGACGAGAGGGGCGCATCGGCGTCTGGGTTGCAAGGCCAGAAAAAGGCGACGGCTACGAGGACAAGATCGCAGCCCTCGGCATTCGCGTCCGCAAAAGCGTCACCTTTCATGGCGTGAGCCTGAACGTCTCGCCAGACCTCTCGCACTTCTCGGCAATCATGCCCTGCGGAATTTCCGAACAGCGCTATGGCGTGACCTCGCTCGCCGATCTCGGCGTGAAGGCGAAAATGGAAGATGTCGATCGCGCGCTACGCGAAAACTTCGAAGTCGTGTTTCGCTAGGCTGTCGGCAGGAAAGAGAACTTTTCTCCGGCACGGCGCAGGCCGAGCATCTCCTCTGCCGCCTCGACCACATCGATCGCTGTGACGAGCGATGCCGGCGGTCCTTCACGGCAAGCTTCGATCAGGGCTTCGATCTTTCCGGGGGTGCCAGCGGCGATCGCTTCGACCGAACCATCGCGGCGGTTTCTGACCCATCCTTCGAGATCGAGCATTTCCGCCTGCATCTCGACGAAGGCGCGGTAGCCGACGCCCTGCACCCTTCCCGTTATCGCAAGACGGACGAGTTTTCTCATCGCATGCGCTTCGCGCCGGCCGCACTTTGCTTCGCAAGATGAGCGACATAGTCCGCCGGAAGGTTCCAGTCTTTCGCAGCCGCTACGATCTTTTCGATGTAGCCCGGCGGCGTCACGCCGGTTTTATCGCCGCTCGCGAGATAAATCAGCGCGCGCAAAAGCCGGTCCTTATATTTCACTGGCAAATGCACCGCCCGGTAGAGCCCGCCCGCAATGTCTTCATATCGGTCGAGCGCCGCGATCTCCTTCGGCCCCACTTTCCAGAGCACGCCGTGAACGAACGATCCCGGCCACGGAATGACCGTCGCGAAGCCGGAGGCAGCCATCACGTACTTGTAGGACCGAAGCGCTGCCGCGCCATAAGGCTCCGCCTGAGGGCACAGCCGCGCCATGTGCGCCCGGTCCATATTCGAGCCATAGGCAAAATAGAGACGGGAAGTCACGCGGCTGGAAGCTGCGGCTGCGGCGCAGGCTCCGGCGTGATGCTCGCGCGCATTCCGGTGACGATGGAATAGATCGCGACGATCAGCGCAAAGATAAACGGAAATCCAATCAAGAGGATGAAGAACCCGACGATCAGAACCGGATCCCCGGTCAATAGCGTGTGAATGAAAAGGATGGCAATCAGGACGCCGATCAGCGAGCCGCTTTGCTGCTGCGAGGGCTCCGCCGACTGCGTCACCGCCGCGACCGAGCCGGCCGCGAAACTGATCATCGCAATGATGCCGGCGAGATAAAGAAACGCGATGACGAAGGCCACCGTGCTGCCTTTGCCCGCGTCGCGCAGCCGCTTCGAATGAACGGCGAACCAGATCCATGTGAGCAGCACTTGCAGGCCGAGATAGGGCCAGATGCCCGCGCGCATGATGAACTGGCCGTCGAATGTCGAGCCCGCAACGATATTGATGAGGTAGACGCCGACGACCACGAGCGCGAAGGGCTTTGGCTCGATCGTCCCTTTCGGCGAAAAGAGAAGATCGAAGAGGTTCATCGGATCACGCGAATTCCAGAATGACCGCATCGACGGCGAGACTGTCGCCCGGCTTCACCGCGATCTTCTTGATCGTCGCGTCCCGCTCTGCGCGGATCACGTTTTCCATCTTCATGGCTTCGACGATAGCAAGCTGGTCGCCGGCCTGCACTTCCTGCCCTTCCTTGACCGCGATGGACACCACGAGCCCCGGCATCGGGCAAAGCACGACCTTGCCCGAATTTCCTGCCTGCTTGACCGGCATGAGCTTCGCCGCCGCCGCTTCGGCATCGGTGTAAACGTAAGCCGTGACCTGCGCGCCGCGGAAGGAAAGGCGGAAGCCGTTCGCCACGGGCCGCACCTGCACGGCAACGGCCTGATTATCGACCGTGCCGGTCCAGACGCCCGATCCCGGCTTCCAGTCGGATTTCAGCTTCACGAAATGCGTGGTCTCGCCATCGGCAAGGAAGTTTACCTGAATGGCGTCGCCGTTCCGGAAAACGTCGAGCGGATACTCGGCGGCGTTCAGCCAGACTGCGCGGCGACGGTCGCGCTGCACGAGCCGGCCCATCATCTGACCCGAGATGCGGCGTTTCCGTTCGCCAAGTACGTGATCGATCGCCGCAGCGACGGCCGCGATCACGATCGCTACCTCGCCTACCGGCGCGACACCCTTGAAACCTTCCGGATATTCTTCCGCGATGAAACCGGTCGAAAGCGCGCCCGTACGCCAGCGCTCGTGCTGCATGAGCGCGGCTAAGAACGGAATGTTGTGCCCGACGCCATCGACCACGAATTCGTCGAGCGCCTTGGCCTGCGCATCGATCGCTTCTAACCGCGTCGGCGCATGCGTGACGAGCTTCGCGATCATCGGATCGTAAAACATCGAAATCTCGCCGCCTTCGAAGACGCCGGTGTCGTTGCGCACCGTCGCGGTGCTCATTCGACCTTCCGCCGGCGGGCGATAGCGCGATAGCCGGCCGATCGACGGCAGGAAGCCGCGATACGGATCTTCGGCATAGATACGGCTTTCCACCGCCCAGCCGTTTAGCTTCACGTCGCTCTGCTTGATCGAGAGCTTCTCGCCCGCGGCAACGCGGATCATCTGCTCGACGAGATCGATGCCGGTAATCATTTCGGTCACCGGATGTTCGACCTGAAGCCGCGTGTTCATTTCGAGGAAGTAGAACGAACGGTCCTGCCCCGCCACGAACTCGACGGTGCCCGCGGTGTCGTAGTCGACGGCTTTCGCGAGCGCCACCGCCTGCTCGCCCATCTTCTTGCGGGTCGCTTCGTCGAGCAGCGGCGATGGGGCCTCTTCGACCACCTTCTGGTTACGGCGCTGGATCGAGCATTCGCGCTCGCCGAGGTAGATCACGTTGCCGTGCTTGTCGCCGAGCACCTGGATTTCGATATGGCGCGGATTGACGATGAATTTCTCGATGAAGACGCGGTCGTCGCCGAACGAGGATTTCGCCTCGGACTTCGCACGCTCGAAGCCGTCCGCAACTTCCGCCTTCGAGTTCGCGATGCGCATGCCCTTGCCGCCGCCGCCGGCGGAGGCCTTGATCATCACCGGATAGCCGATCTCGTCGGCGATCTTGATCGCGTGCTTGGCGTCCTCGATCACGCCGAGAAAGCCGGGAACCGTCGAAACCTTGGCGGCGGATGCTGCCTTCTTCGACTCGATCTTGTCGCCCATCGCCTCGATGGCGCGGACATTCGGGCCAATGAAAGTGATCTTCGCTTTCTTGAGCGCTTCCGCGAACGCCGCGCGCTCGGAAAGAAAGCCGTAGCCCGGATGCACCGCTTCCGCGCCGGTCTGTTTGCAGGCTTCGATGATCTTGTCGATCACCAGATAGGACTGGGCGGCCGGCGGCGGGCCGATATGGACCGCCTCGTCGGCCATATCGACGTGCAGCGCGTCCTTGTCGGCGTCCGAATAGACGGCGACCGTCGCAATGCCCATGCGCCTCGCGGTCTTGATGACACGGCACGCGATCTCGCCGCGATTGGCGATCAGAATTTTCTTGAACATGCCCGGCCCGGACTGACGCAAACCCTGTGTACTGGTTTGCGGCGCAATATAATCTTTGTCAATCAGCCAAGCGTCACTTGCGTTTCAGGCGTCACTTGGCCTTGAGGGACAACGCTTCAAGCCCGCCCTGCCAGACGAGCACGCCACAAGCGATGCTCAAGAGCACGGCAACGGGTATGCCGATAGCGGCCAATGCATAGGCCGTAAATCCGCGCCCCGCAGCACCGACGCCGATCGAAAACTTGAACAGATTGTTGGCGGTGACCGCGAGCACGATGCCCAGCGCCGCGGTCGCAGGAGCCAAGGACCCGCCCCCTATCCTTGCCAGCGAAACGGCAGCCGCGTCGGCATCGACCGTACCGGAGACGAGCGCGGTAATGAGCCCGCCAGCAGTCCCGAACCAGGCCGAGAACACTTCCACCGCGAAGGTCACGGCGGCGATCAATCCCGCGAGCAACAGCGTTTCCTTCAACGAGAACGGGTTGCGGAGTTCGAAGGATTCTTTCGCTCGCCTTGTGGACCCCCGGAGCGCAAAGAGAAGCCCGACCGACAAAGCCGCGAGCGCAGCACCGACGAGCGGCGCCGCCACCAGAGCGCCGACCGCGCGGTTCAGCGCGGACACGAGAATGAATGTCTTGCCGAGCGAGATTGCGGTCGCGATCGCGATGCTGGCCGCATGGAAGCGGAGTCCGTGCCTGTCGTTTGCGGCCGCGCGCGAAGCCGCGAGCGTCACGGCAGTCGAAGAGACGAGCCCGCCGGCTGCGGAAGAAACCAGCGTCCCTTCCCTTCTGCCCATGGTCTTCACGGCGACATAGCCCAGGAAGGATACGGCCGCGATCACGACCGCAAGCAGCCACACCTGCCGCGGATTGATGCCGCCGTAAGGCCCGAAGCTTTGATCGGGGATGAACGGCAAGGCCAGAAACGTCATCGCAAGAAGAATGACGGCGGCGCGCAGCTCCGCCCATGTCACCTTCGCGAGCAAGCCATGCAGTTGCTCGCGCGTGATCAGCACGACCATCATTGCGACACCCGCCGCAGCGGCGATATTGGCATCGCCGAGCAGCGCATAGACACCGAGCAGAAACGTCGTCATGGCGGCGACGACTGTAGTAAAACCGAAACTCTTGTCCGCGATGTTCTCGCGCATGCGGTACCAGGCGAACAGTACCGCGACCACCAGAAATGCCGTCGCGATCAGAACCGCGCTTCCGACTTTGTCTTCGAGACTTCGCGCGATAAGCCCGGTAACTCCGGCAAGCAGCCCGATCAGCGTGAAGGTGCGGATGCCAGCGGTGCGCGTCCCGCCGCGCGCATTGCGCTCGCGCCACCCGCGCTCCACGCCTACGAGCAGACCGATCAATGCCGCCACCATCAGGCGGCGGACGAGATCGAACTCCTGAAAGAAATTGAAATCCAAGGCAGCAGTTCCGGGCGAATTGATCGGCGCCGCGACGTTATCACGGCAGCGAGCCCGAAGTCAGGATGGAAGGAAGTTTAGGCCGCCCGGGACGAACGCAGCGGCGGTCCATCCGGTTCCGCGCCGTTGTCCATCAGTGCAAGCAGCGCACGCTCCGCGAAAGTTGGCCTGCCGTCGCGCATGATGCGCGTTGCAAGCCAGGCGGCACATTCGGCTTCGATGTCCTTGCCCGCGTCGCGGCGCGGCTCGCGCGACAGAGCCTCCTTACGCGGAAGTGCATCGCGGCGCGACGCGCTCAGGAGATAATTCGTGATCGCGCGGAAGAACAGATCGTCGAACGAGCCATGATTATTTCTGCCCGCGAAGGCGTCGTGCATGTCGAACAGCGCTTCGGCTTCCTCCGGCGAAACCGGACCTTTACCGGCTTCGAGAACCCGGCGCAGGCGGGTCACGTCGCGCGCGTCGAGCGGCTTTTCCATGTCGCCGCTCGCGAGAGCGGACAGCGTCCGGATCGCGAATACAGAGAGCGAAACCGTAATTTCGGCGGCCTGTTCGATGGTGCGGAAGAGCGTTTCGAAGCCGCCGCGGGTGGAAATCTTGCCCGCGGGCGCAATCGCACGGATCAGCCAGTTCGCTTTTTCAGCCGTGATGACGCCGAGCGGCTGCGAGCGGCGCAACAGGTGATCGGCCACCGCCTCCGCCATGAAGCCCCGCCATTCCGGCGCCGGATCGGTGAACTCGCGATCGAAGGCGATCAGCGCCTCGGCCTCGTTCCGGCCGCGCACGCCCTCAGGATAGACCTCACGCAGAAGCGAAACGACATCAGATGCGTCGATCCGCTTGGCGGCTTGCCGAAACTGCTCCATCGCGACCCCAAAACGCTACAAATTCCGGGGTGAAGTCTCGGGTCCTTATGGTTTCCAAGAGTTTAATGACTCGCGGCGGAATCGGCTCAAACTTTCACCACCGGCCGGTTCTTCGCCGGGTGTTGCCCGAATGCGTCACCGCAATCCCCACTTGCAGCACTTCTGTAGGATGGCGGCGGGCTCCATATCGGTGAAAATCACCGGGACAGGAGGTGTGTCATGGCGAAAAGCACTGGCATCCATCACATCACAGGGATCACCGCAAGCGCGAAGCAGAACTTCGGCTTCTATACGAAGACGCTCGGCCTTCGCTTCGTGAAGCGCACCGTCAACTTCGACGACCCGAGCGCATGGCACCTATATTATGGCAACGAGACGGGCGCGCCCGGCTCCGCGCTCACCTTCTTTCTGTGGGACGGGGTAAAGCCGGGACGGCAGGGCACGGGTCAGGCGGTCGAAGTCGCCTACGCAATCCCGAAAGGCTCGCTTCCGTTCTGGAAGAAGCGCCTCGACGAGGAAGGATTTGCGCCGAAAGAAAGCGAGCGGTTCGGAGACAAACTGATTTCGCTCGCCGATCTCGAAGGCATGAAGATCGAACTGGTCGAAACGCCGAGCGCCGCGAATGTGCCCGCATGGGCGGCAGGCCCCGTTCCGGTCGAGCACGCGGTACGCGGCTTCTCCGGCATCACGCTGCGGCCCCATAACGGCACCCGGACGGGCGAAGTCCTGAAAGACGGCTTCGGCTACACCGATGGAGGCAAGGAAGGCGATCGTCAGCGTTTCCTGGGCACCGCCGATATCGGCGCGCATATCGACCTTGTGATCGACCCCAATCAGCCGCGCGGCTCTCAAGGAGCCGCCACGCTGCACCACGTCGCCTTCCGCGCGAAGGACGACGAGGAGGAAATGGAAATCGCAGGCCGCATCCAGAACGTGCTCTGCATCGACACCACCGAGCAGATCGACCGGATGTATTTCCACTCGGTCTATTTCCGCGAGCCCGGCGGCATCCTGTTCGAGATCGCGACCGACAATCCCGGCTTCACCTGGGACGAGCCGAAAGAGTCGCTCGGCACGTCACTAAAGCTCCCGCCGTGGCACGAGAAAAACCGTGCCGCGATCGAAAAAGCGCTGCCGCCGCTGGAATAAGAAAACGCCGCCCCTGCCGGGCGGCGTTTTCGTTCTTAACTCCTGCGGCAATGCGCTTTGCGGGAACACCAGCCGATCGACTGCTGCTTGGTCCAGCCGAATTGCATGTTGCAGGTGACGCATTCGGCTTGCGGCAGACGCGCGCAATTCGGGCAATCCTGCTGCTGAGCCAATTGCGGCCGTGGCGTCATCTGTAGTGGCGCACTGAAATCATGTGCGCTGCCGGCAACCGGCGAGAAGACCAAAACGGCGGCGATCAAAATTAGAGAAACTGAAAAGCGATTCATCCCTTCCCCCTAGCGGCGTATCCAAGGACGCCGGCGAAAGCCTAGTTCAGCTCTTTCGAGGCCGGAAGGTGTCCCGGAACTTCAACTACACCCCCCCGTAATTCCCATAGTTTTCTTGTGTAATTTTCCTATATCTGGAAACCACCGAAGCCCTACATCCGCATCGTGCCGAAGCCGCGTTAAGCGCCGGCAACCACAAACAGAAAGGGCGCGGCTTCTGCCGCGCCCTTCTTGTGTTGCAACCTCTGAGGAAGGATCAGGCTGCTTCTTTATCGTTCTGCTTCTTGTTGTCGTTGTAATAGTAGTTCGCGTTCTTGCCGAGCACGAGACGGCGCAACATCCGGCGCATGCCTTCGCTCTTGCGCAGCGGCGATACCGTCGCCTGCACCGTGCGCATCATCGCAAGCTTCAGCGCGTCGAGCGCCGGATGCGCATCGGGCGCCGCCTGCGGCAGACCCATGCCGCGCAGGAACGAATTGAAGACATAGAGATCGTTGCGGCGGCGAACGGCCTTGGTCTTCCAGGTGATCGCAAGCGAAATCGAATGGCTGTCCGCAGTGCGCACCCAGTGCGGCCACTGGTAGGGAACGAACACGCCATCGCCGGGGAAAAGCTGGTGCGCGACACCCTTCGCATCGAATTTCGGATCGTATTTGATGTTGCGGTGCCTGGTCGCCGACGCCTCGAGTTCCTCGACCGACGCGATCGAGTGATCGCGGTTATCATAGACGTGGAAGAACTTCTCGCCGTGGATCTGAACGAAGAAGTTGTCTTCGGCGTCGGTATGAAACGGCGTCGTCGAATTCGGCGACGAGACGAACAGGAAACCCTGAATGTCCTCGAAGCCCGCGTCGTCGAGCGAAGCAAAACCCCTCGCCTTGGCGACTGAAAGCAGCGCTTGTTCGAGAATCCCGCGATAGGCCGGATGCGCATCCACGCGCTTCAGCACCATCCACGCACCGGCAGTCTCGATGCTCTTCACGACTTCCTCGGGCGAAAGATCGAGCGCCTGCACCTTCGCCGGATCCTGGCCGATCTCGGCCTTTCCGGAGCTGTATTCGATCTGATCGCGCGGCAGTTCGCGTACGAGCTTCACGATCTCGGGCAACGTCAACAGCGGATTGCCGACAAGCTCGTGCCTTATACGAAACGGCAGATCCGGAAACTGTTCGAAGGCTTTTGCGTCGGCTGGCTGAACCAGGCTCATGACGACTTCTCCTTGAGGGCGCGATAACGATGCACGATCCGGCGGGCGGCTTCGCGCAAGAAGCGGCGTCCGGAAATCACAGAAGCGAAAATCGAGGCGGACGGCCCGGCGCGCAGCGGCATCAGTGTCTCCGCGAGCGCGAGCCTGCCTTTCCACACATGGTTGATCATCGGATGATCGGCGGTAGCGGTTGAATCCACCGACGAAAGCGTTTCGTCCGCGCAGAGATGCCGCGTCAGGTCGAGCGTGAGCTGCACACCGGGCGAGCACTTCGACAGCCGCTCGTCATAGGCGGTTTTAAAGAAGTACCCGCGCTCGCCGTGGCGCAGCACGATCCCGGCGGCGATGGTGTCCGCGCCGCGCGTGAGCGTTGCCACCTCGAATTTTCCCTGGGGGCCAAGCTTCCGCGCGGTTTCCCGGATGAAGCGGTTCAGCCCTTCCTTTGCGCCGAGCGCGGTGCCGCGCTTGCCCTTCCAGCCCGCGGCTTCGAGTTTAAGGAACTGATCGAGTGCGGCCTCCGTCTGCTGCGGCGATACCGACATCGAAAAGCGCACCTCGCCGTCGTCGGCAAGACGGTTACGCTGGCGGCGCAGCTCCTTCAGCTTCTTCGAGCCGAGCGCGTCCTGAAGCGAATGCTCGGCACAGGACTTCGCATCGAGCAGCGCCCGCTCCTCGCGATGAAGCGTGCGCGGGGCCATTCCGGATTTCGAAAGTGCTTTGTGGAAGGCTTCCGCAGCCGGCCCTTCTTCGGCAAGCACGGAAACGAGCAGGGCGTAAGCTCCCGTTTCGCGCGCCGCCTCCAACAATCCTTCCGCCGCCAAGTCCACAGCGTCTTTGTCCAGCAAGGGAACGCTGAGTGGCGCATAGCCGTGCCATGTCACAAGCACCGGCAGCGGCAGCTTCAGCGCGCGCCACGTCGAAGTGACTGGCAGGAACCCGATGAGTTTCTTTTTCGCGGGACTGTCCCATGCGAGCAGCGCGCTGATCTTGTCGTCACCCGGCACGTGGCGGGTGACAGCGAGCGCCCACTCGGGGGAATAGAAAACATTCGGCTCGATCGTGCGCGAATAGAGGCTGGACCACGCACCGACGGGAACCGCTTCCAGCGCAACCAGTTCCGCGGCGCGCGCAGCTTCCGGCTGCAAAACGGCAGTATTTTCGCGGGTCAGACCGAAATGTGTATCAACCAAGGACGCTTCCTCGCGTGACCTTCGGGAAGCTGCAAATGCGTGGCCATTCTTTCCGTACCGGAAAGAACCGCTCTCGTTTGCCTGCGTCCCTGTTCTTTTTATTGAGACGGAGCCTAGCGAAGAGCGTTTAAAGAACCCTTCGGAGAAGCCATGAAAAGTAGTGAACGGCGCTAACGCGCGGGCGCAAGCGGGTTGCTTTGGTGAATCCGGCGTAAACGAATTGCCGCGAAGTTTACTGACCGTAGCGTTCGGTGCGGATCGAGCCCGGCGCAACACCGGCCCCGGTCAGCGCCTCGCTTGCGACAGTCACGAACGGGTTCGAGCCGCAGATAAACGCACGCTTCATCGGAGACGGCATACGCCTAAGTATCTCTGCGATCATCGGCGTATCGATGCGGCGGCCATAATCGCCTTCCCGCCCCGGCGCCTCGCGCGTAATGGCGAGCACGAGTTTGAACGCTTCATTCTTCGCATCGAGCGCGAGCAGTTCCTCCCGGAAGATGACTTCTTCCAGCGTGCGCGACGAAAGCAAGAGCAGCATCGGCACGCTTGATCGCTGGTTCGCGCGATGACGGATCATCGACATCAGCGGCGCGACACCCGAGCCGGCTCCCGCAAGCAGGACCGGCCCGCCATCCGCGCTCTGCCAGATGAAATGCCCACCGATAGGCCCGCGCAACTCGATTTCATCGCCCACCTGCGCGACTTCGTGGAAGAATGGCGAGACTTCGCCGGTCTCGAGCTTCTCGATGGCAAGCTCGATGCTGCCGCTATCTTCCGGCGCGGAAGCGATCGAATAGGCGCGCTGCGCGCGGTAGCCGTCGGGCGCGGTCAGCCGCACTTCGACATGTTGCCCGGCGCGAAATGAAAACGGCTCAGCCGGCGTGAAGAAGAAGCTCGACACGCGCGACGTGCGCTTTTCAATCTTGCTGATCGTGACCTTCTGCCAGCGGATCGCGGGCGGGATCGGCGACGGATTTGAATCAGTCACCGGAATATCGCTGTTCTCGCCACGGGTCGCCGTACATGTGATAGCCGCGCTCTTCCCAGAAACCGGCAGTATCCCGCTCGGTGAATTGCAGCGCGTTGATCCACTTCGCCGATTTCCAGAAGTAGAGATGCGGCACCAGGAGGCGCGCAGGCCCGCCGTGATCGGGCGTGATCGGCTTGCCTTCATAGAGTGTCGCGACCATCGCCTTGCCGCCGACAAGATCGGCGGTGGGAACGTTCGTAGAATAGCCGTCGAAGGAATGTGCGAGCGTGAACTGTGTCGGCGCCTCGATGCCGGCTGCGGCCAGAATGTCGTCGATCATCACGCCCTGCCAGCCGGTGTTGAATTTCGACCAGGTCGTGACGCAGTGAATGTCGCGCGTGAGCTTCGACTGCGGGAGCCGGTTGAACTCTTCCCATGTCCACTTCGTGAGCGGACGGGGTCCATGTTTCAGCGCGAACGACCACTTCGCAAGATCGACCTGAGGCGTGGGACCCGCCGAAAGCACCGGAAAATCGGCCGTAAGCGCCTGCCCCGGCGGCAGCCGCTCGGCCTCGGTCTTTTCGCGTTGCTTGCCGGTGAACCCGCGCGTGACGGTCATTTCGAACATCCCAGATACGTGGCCGACACTATCTGCATCGAATTTGCGGAACAACTCACGAGCCCGTCACTTCCCTTCATCTTTTGCATCGCTGGCATGAGCCGCTAGACTTACGACAACAAGAATCCGGAGGAATGTGAAGATGGACGTCCGCGCCGCTGTTGCCGTCGAAAAAGGGAAACCGCTCGAAGTCACGACGGTTCAACTCGAAGGCCCGAAAGTGGGCGAAGTGCTGGTCGAGATCAAGGCGACCGGTATCTGCCACACCGACGAATTCACGCTCTCCGGCGCGGACCCGGAAGGAATCTTCCCCGCGATCCTCGGCCATGAGGGTGCGGGCATCGTGGTCGATGTCGGCCCGGGCGTCTCGACCGTGAAAAAAGGCGATCACGTCATCCCGCTCTACACGCCGGAATGCCGTCAGTGCCCCTCCTGCCTTTCGCGCAAAACCAATCTCTGCACCGCGATCCGCGCGACGCAGGGGCAAGGCCTGATGCCGGACGGCACGTCGCGCTTCTCGATCGGCGGCAAGAAACTGTTCCACTACATGGGCACTTCGACGTTTGCGAACTACACGGTGCTCCCCGAAATCGCGGTCGCGAAAATTCGCGAAGACGCCCCCTTCGATAAGGTCTGCTACATCGGCTGCGGGGTCACGACCGGCATAGGCGCGGTTCTGAATACCGCGAAGGTCACACCGGGCGCGAAGGCAGTGGTCTTCGGCCTCGGCGGCATCGGGCTCAACGTCATTCAGGGTTTGAAGCTCGCGAACGCCGACATGATCATCGGCGTCGACATCAATCCGGACCGCAAAGCCTGGGGCGAGAAATTCGGCATGACGCATTTCGTTAACGCCGCAGAAGCCGGCAAGGACCTCGTCCCTCATCTCGTCAACATGACGAAGACGCCCGCAGACCAGATCGGCGGCGCTGACTACACTTTCGATTGCACCGGCAATGTCACTGTCATGCGTCAGGCGCTGGAAGCCTGCCATCGCGGCTGGGGCGAAAGCATCGTCATCGGTGTCGCGCCCGCCGGCGCGGAGATTTCCACGCGGCCGTTCCAGCTTGTCACGGGGCGCGTATGGAAAGGCACAGCGTTCGGCGGCGCGAGAGGCCGCACCGACGTACCTAAAATCGTCGACTGGTACATGGACGGGAAAATTCAGATCGATCCGATGATCACGCACACGATGCCGCTTTCCGACATCAACAAGGGCTTCGACCTGATGCATCAGGGCAAGTCGATCCGCAGCGTGGTGCTGTTTTGAGCGAGGCGCAGGTGGAGCAGACTTTCAAACATAAAGAGAAGCACTTCGCTTCCTATATCGGCATCGAGATCACGAAGTATTCGCCCGATCTGGTCGAAGCGAAGCTGACCGCCCGCGAGGAATTATCGAACCGCGGCGGCTTCCTGCATGGCGGCGCGATCATGACGCTTGCCGACACGCTCGGCGGCGTCGGCACCACCGAGAACCTGCCGAAGGGCTACCGGACCCTCACGACCGAAAGCAAAACCAACTTTCTTTCCGCGATCCCGGTCGGCGAAACCGCGCGCGCAGAATGCACGCCGGTTCATCGCGGCAAGACGCTGATGGTCTGGCAAACGAAAATTTTTCGGGAAGATGGAAAACTGGCTGCGCTGGTTACGCAATCACAGCTTGTGATCGCGCCGAAGGAGCCGAAGCCGGCCTAGGCCCTGATCTTCTCCACTTCCTGCGCAAATGAGCGGACCCGCTCGCGGATCCGGAGCGTCTGGTTCGTCACCGCCGTAGCAGACCCGTTCAGCTGGCCCGCGGCGCGATTGGCTTTCTCGGCGACAGACTCGATCTGTCCGACCGATGCCGCAACTTCACCGACGCCACCGGCGACGGAGGCGACATTCGCTGCAATCTCGCGCGCCGATGCGACCTGTTCCTCGACCGAGTCCGCTATCCGCGAGGAGAACCGGTCGAGTTCGCCGATCACGCTCGAAATCTGTTCGATGGCAGAGACCGATTTCCCGGTCGCCTGCTGCATCGCCTCGATTCTGGTTGCGATGTCCTGGGTCGCCTTCGCGGTCTGCGCCGCGAGCGCCTTCACTTCCTGCGCCACCACAGCGAAGCCGCGGCCGGCCTCGCCTGCCCTCGCGGCTTCGATGGTCGCATTCAATGCCAGCAAATTCGTCTGCCCCGCGATCGCGGAGATCAGATTGGTGACGTTGCCGATCTCGGCCACGACCTTCGCCATCTCGTCGATCGCTTCGGTCGTCGCGGCCGCGCGGCTCACGGCTTCGCCTGCAAGCCGCGAAGATTCGGAGACGTTGGCGCCGACTTCGGCGATGGTCTGCGCGAGCGACTCTCCGGCTTCCGCAACCGTATTCACCTGAATAGAAGTTTCCTCGGTGACGGCGGCGACTTTCACGGACTGCTCGCTCGCGGATTCCGCCGTCGATCCCAGATTCCGGGCACCGTCTTCGAGATCCTTTGCAGCGCGATGCAAGGCATCGACCGAATCCGCCATTTCCTGCTCGAAACGGCCGAGAAGTGCGCTGAGATCGTCAGCGCGTTTCCTGGAGCGCGTGAATTCCTGCTCCCGATCCGCGGCGACATTACGAAGCTCGCTCGCCGCCTGTTCCGCGTTGCCGGTCGCTCCATAGGCTTCGGCAAAAACCTTGCGCAACATGACCGTGATACCCACGAGCATTACGGTCTCGATCACCACGATGACGGCATGGAAGCTCATGCGCGCGAAATCGCTACCGCCAGGATAGAGAGCACTGGGCAGAAGAAAATTCAGGCCAAGGTGATGAACCGCGATCAGACCGGCGGCAACGACGACTACCGGCCACTGCGACAGCCCCGATAACATGGCGAGCAGCGCGAAATAATAGAAGTGCGCTTCGATCTGCCACGGGTGGCCTTCGAGCAGATACACGAACAGAGACGCATGCGCGACCATCGCGATCGCAAGCGCGATCGAGACCGCCATCGGCGGGCGCTTCAGAAACAGCAGGAGCGTCGGCAGCACGGCCAGCACCAGTGCCACGGCCATCGGAGCAAGCATCGCGTTGCCCGTAATCGCGGAGGTGATGGCCAGCACCGGAAGATGCAACCAGACGACGCCCGTCAGCGCGACGGTGATTTTATGCTGGAACTGTTCGAGAGTGTTCATGACTTTCAGATCTTGCTTGACTTGAAGGGTTTCAGACACGCGGCAAGCGCGGCCGGATCGGCGAGCAGCCAGGCCCCGCTCTCGCGCAGAATCCGCGCGTGATTTGCGCCGCCCGACTCGACGACAGCAATGAAATCGAAGGCGCCGAAGCGAACGAAGCGGACACCCGTTTGCACGGATCGCGTCATCGTCTCCGCGGCGTTGGTCCACGGCGCGAAGATTACGGCGACACCGCTTGAATTGTCTTTTGGCGCAAGCGTGATCGCTGCAACGGCCGCCAGACTGAAAAACGCCGCCCCCGCGAGAAGCAGCGTATCGAACCATCGAAATCGTAAAGGCGCCTGCATTTCAGTACCGGACTTTTCCGGTTACTAAGTACTAAGATACCGGTTAACGATTTCTGTACCGCCCGGTCACATGCCTTTGATTCAACTTGCCGCAGGCTCGGCCTTCCAGTTCACGAGCAGAACGCCAGTCGCGCAAAGTGCCATGCCGCCGATCGCGATCAGCCCCAATTGCTCGTTGAAAAGAAGATAGGACATCACCGCCGTCACCGCCGGAGTCAGGTAGAAGAGCGATGCAACCCGCGTCGCCGCCGACCTGCGGATCATTATATAAAGAAGAACAATCGCCCCGCCCGACAGCACGATCACGAGCCACGCCACCGCGAAGATAAACTCGTCGGTCCAGTCCACGTTTCGCGCTTCGAACACGAACGCACCGAGGCCTGCGAACACAGCAGCAGACGCATACTGGATCGGCATCGAGGAAAGGAAGTCGACGCCTCCGCCGAATCGCTTCTGATAGAGCGTGCCGACGGTGATGCCGACGAGCGAGCCGGCAATCGCGCTCCAGCCCCACAGCGTCGTGTTGCCCGAGACCTTCGCCTGCACGACGAGCCAAAGCCCGATCAGGCCAAGCACCAGCCCGCCCCATTGCAACGCGGAGACACGCTCGCCGAGAAAACGGTTCGCGAGCGTCGATGTGAGCACCGGCTGAAGGCCGACCACGAGTGCCGCGATCCCCGCCGGCATGCCCTGCGCCATGGCTACGCAGACCCCGGTCAGATACATGCCGTGAACGAGTACGCCGCTGACGATACTGTGCGGGATCGCCCGCCCCCGCGGCAGCGGCGCGCGCAGCGCAAGCGCGAGCAGCGTGATCGCGAGTGTCGCGAAGCAAAGCCGGATCGCCACGAAGGTCAGCGGATCGGCGTGCGGAAGCGCGAACTTGTTGCCGATGAAGCCTGTGCTCCAGAACAGCACGAACAGCGCGGGTGCGGCCTTGACGATCAGTTCGAACGAACGGGAGGACTTCTGGGGCATTGTCATGAATTACAGCGGCCGGCCTTTCTGCCAGCATCGCGCGCGGAGATCAACGCGCTTAACGATCCGTTAAGAGGTAGAACGCAAAGTCAGGCGATATGAGCTTGCCTGAACCGACAGATATGGAAGATCGCCGACATACGCCGCGCCACCGCACCTTCCTGCAAGGGCGCGTGTACTACAACAGCCGCCGTCAGAGCGCGGATTGCATCATCCGTGAGCTCACCGACGAAGGCGCGCGCCTGTCCTTCACCGATCCGGTGGCCCTGCCGCACGCCTTCGAGCTGCATATCCCGAACCGCGACCAGACGCTGCGCGTCGAAACCGTCTGGAATCACGGCACCGATGTCGGGGTCGCCTTCGTGCGCACCGATACGCATTCCGCGCCTTCCATCGCTCCGGCCGCGCACGCCTCGGCGCAGGAGCTTTCGCTGGTGGAACGCATCGAAAAGCTCGAGAAAGAGCTTGCAGCACTTCGCCGCCGCATCTCCGAAGTCGAGATGAAGAACAGCTAGGCGACCGGCGTCGCCTAAGCCTTCTCGCTGCTGATTCCCGACAACAGGTAGCCGAGCAATGCGCCGATCAGGGCGCCGACCGCGCTCGGCTCCAGAACGCGCTCCAGCCCCAGAATGAGAATGAGCGGCGCGAGCACGGCGACGGCAAGCAGCTGAATCGTCCGCAGGCTGATCGAGCCCCCCTGCTGGAAGCGCTGATACATGACGGCGGCGATCGCCAGCGTGATGGTCAGCGCGGCAATGATTTCGATCCAGAACCGCGTCGCAAGCATAGTAGCATTCATGGAGCCCTCCTGTTGAAATCGCCTGTCCGGCGATAGTATGCCCATACGCAAAGTGGCCCCTCCGCGAATTACGAAGGAACCGGAATGATCGACCTCTACACATGGACAACGCCGAACGGACGAAAAGTTTCCATCGCTCTGGAAGAATTGGGGCTGCCTTACACGGTTCACTCGATCGACATCGGCAAGGACGAGCAGTTCGCGCCGGACTTCCTGAAAATCTCCCCGAACAACCGCATCCCGGCCATCGTCGACCGCGATTCCGGCTATCCGCTGTTCGAATCCGGCGCGATCCTGATGTACCTCGCCGAGAAGACCGGCAAGCTGATGCCGAAGGACCTGCCGTCGCGCTACCGCGTGATCGAATGGCTGATGTGGCAGATGGGCGGCATCGGCCCGATGCTGGGCCAGGCTCATCACTTTCTGAAATATAATGTGGGCAAGGCGCCCTATGCCGAGGAGCGCTACGGGAAGGAAGCCCACCGCCTTTACTCGGTGCTGAATACCCGCCTCGAAGGCCGGGAGTTCATGGCCGGCGACTACTCGATCGCCGACATCGCAACCTGGCCGTGGATTTCCCGCTTCGAGTGGCAGCGAATCGACCTGAACGCGTATCCCAACGTGAAGCGCTGGTATCTCGACATCGCGAAACGACCTGCCGTTATCAAAGGCTACGCGGTTCCGAAAGACATGGGGCCGATCCCCATGCCCAAATAAGCAGATGCCCGAATGAGAGCAGGCCGCATCGGCTCCCTATGGCGCGGCGAGGTGCCCCTCGCCCGCGTCTTCTGGGAATACACGATAGGCTGGGCGACCCTCATCAATCTCTTGTGCACCGGCGCCGCTCTGGTTGCGTTCCTGAAAGGTGCGCCAGCGTGGTTAGGGCTATTGCTCCACTTCGCAGCACTCCCGCTCAACGTGCTGCTGGTTGTTTCAGTATGGCGCGCTGCGGAGAGAGAACGGGAGAGCGCTCTGGCGCGGTTTGCGCCCGCCGGCACACTGCTCTGGTTTATCCTGATGCTCGTCCTCTAGCGCCCATTCCCTTCCGCAATGCCGCCAATGCAAAGAGCAAAAAAAGGAACGCCGGCACGATCCAGAATGCGCCAGCCGGAATCAGGTTGTCGCCCTCGGGCGTGACACAGCTTGCTTTCGCCTCGGCGATGCAATCGCGGTATTTCCAGTAGCGAACGTAGAACAGCCAGAAGAACAGCGCCGAGAAAGAGCCGAGCACCGCGAAGCGTATCCACTTCGCAGCACCCATAACGCGCATCCACCACTTCCGCGGCGCGGCCACTCAGTAGAAGCGCCCCTTCGCCATCCATGCTGCGAACAAAAGCATCAATGCGAGGCCCGTCAGTTCGTAGTGCATGATGCGGCGCAGCTTCCGGATCGTCTCCGGCGAGACATCAGGCACCTTTCCTTCGCGCAGGCTTTTGCGCCAGCGCAGGAACTCCAGCGTCGGAATGATCGAAAGCGCACCGACGATAATGAAGATGCCGAATTTGGTCAGGAATGCGTGGCTCGCCCAGTAATAGGCGAATCCTTTCTCGAAGAAGAATACGCGCAGCAAGCCCACGACAAGTACCGCGCCGGCGAAGCCGCCATAAAGGCCGTCGACGGTCAGGAGCCGCTTGCCGTTTTCCACCGTCAGCGGCTGGCGCAGCAATACCATCTCGATCGTCAGCGTCACGAACAGCGCGACGAAAAAGAGATGATGCAGGAATGCGAAGATGACGGTCATGCGTGTTACTCCCATAGTCCCTAGCTTAACGGCGGATAGTGCGCCTTCAAAACACTTGCCACAACAGCACGCAGCCGGAAACCGCAAGCACGATGAAAGTCAGGGTCGCGCCGGGAGCGCGCAGCCCCATCACGCCCGATGCAAGACCCGCCGCATGTGCGATGCGTGCAAGCGCAAGTGCGCCACCGAGCGTCCACACCTGCCATTTCGCAGCGCCATTCATCTCAATAAGGCCGAGCGCGATCAGTCCGATCGGCACATACTCGATGAAGTTGCCATGGGCCCGGACGCGACGCCGCAATTCCTTGTCGTCCTGATCGCCATACGCAATGCGGGCGCGCATGCGGTAGTAGGCGACACGAAGCCCGAGAAACGCGAGCGCGAGCGCCGCGAGACCAGCGAAAACCGACGTGACTGGAAGCGTGGCCATTCTTTATCCCCCTGATTCCCGTGCTAGCTTCGCGGACCTTTCGGGAGGACGTCAAATGCACGACGGAAAACGTAGCGGCGGCAAGCTCGATGTCGATGCCTGGCTTGGGATGACGCAAGGCGCCCGGATGATCCAGCTCGATCATCCGCTGCAAAAAGGCATGCCGATCTACCCGACGCACCCGCCCTTCCACATTACGCTCAACAACCGCCACGGCGACATTCATCGCGGCTGCGGATTTTCGTCGTCCAACGAACTCATCATCACCAGCACGCACACCTCGACCCATATCGATGCACTTTCGCACGTATCCGAGAACGGAATGCTGCACGGCGGTGTCGATGCCGCAAAAGCCCAGCAAGGCACCGAGCTTTTTAAAGAACACGGCGTCGAGACCATCGCTCCCATCTTCCGGCGCGGTGTGCTGCTCGACATTGCACGCGCGAAGAAGGTCGACGTGCTCGCGCCCGCCGAGGAAATCACCGTCGCCGACCTGGAGCTTGCAGCGAAGGCCGCGAACGTTCCGATCAAGCCCGGCGATGTCATCCTCCTGCGCACGGGCTGGACCAGGCACTGGACGGATTCGCGGAAGTATCTCGGCCTCGACAGCACAGGCACACCAGGCGTTGCGGCAAGCGGCGCGGAGTGGCTGGCCGCGAAGAAACCGTTCGCGGTCGGCAACGACACGGCAGGCTTCGAGCAGATCGTGCAGACGAGTATCACGATGGATGCGCACCGCATCCTGATCGCGCATCACGGCATTCACATCATCGAGAATCTCGACCTCGAAGAACTGAGCGAATGCGGACGTGCGGATTTCGCGTTCGTGACGCTGCCGCTGCGGATCAAGGGTGCGACCGGCTCGCCGCTCAGGCCGGTGGCGCTGGTATAGTGCGGCGCAGCTTGAGATAACGCCGCAGCCATAATGCGAAAGCGGCCGCGAATACGGCAAGCGCAATCCAGATCAGAGTCCGGCTGAACGGACGATCCGTGAAAATGCGAAGGTCGTCGCGCGAAATCACGAGCGACTGCCGCAGGTTCTGCTCCATCTGCTGTCCGTAATAGAGCGCGAAGCAAAGCACGAGCCGGTTCCAGCCCAGGAGCAGGCACGCGACACCGAAGGCGCCGAACAAAAGCGCGAGCGCGATGTCCCAGAGGCGGTGGTTTAACTCCCAGGCGAGCCAGAGCAACGCTGCAATGGCGATGACAGACACCACGCGCAGCAACAGCGGCCAGCGCAGGCGGATGGCGAGCGACGGGGCCAGCCACGTCGTCAAGGCCGAGAACCAGAGTTGCGGCGAGTAGAGGCAAAGCATCGCCTCCCCGATCACGAGCAGGCCGGGCGCGACGACAAGAAAATCGAAACCGTCGAACAAGGCCTCGAAGCCACCGGTGAAGCGAGGGCGTCCGGTGATGATGTCGATGCCCGCGGTCGAAATCAGGAAACCGATCAGCGCCATGCCGAGCGCGCGCAGATGCGAGCGGCGTGCGAAGGACACCGCCAGCGCGAGCAGCAGGAAGATCGTCGCCGCGTATTCCGCCGGGCCGAGCAGCAGGAAAAACCGCGAGAAATAGACCGCAAGACCGATGTTGAGCGCGAAAGCAAACGCTACAGCCGCAAGCAGCGTCAGCCAGGTCCAGCGGAACGGCGGGAGATCGCGCAAGAGCCACCCGGAAGCTACTAGCAGCACGCCGGTAACGCACATGCAGGCCGCGATCAGCGCTGGAAAGAATTCGGCACTCGCGAATTCGCGAAATCCCGCGGCGTAGGCGCTGGCAAGCACGGCGGAGCCGAGTGCCGCGAGCAAGCCGCCGAGCACATAATTCGAGAATGTTTCCCCGCCGCCCGCCACGTCCGCCCCCGGTGCGCTCAGGTTTTCCCTCCAATATCGGAATGAAAGTACGGCTTCCCGCTCGATGCAGACGGCAGATAGTAAGAGCCGAAGCGCAGCGCCACCACCGCCAGCGCAAGCACGAGGATCGCGACTGCGGTGAGCAGCGTTTCCATCTCCGGCACCTTATGCGTGGTGACGACCACCACGACATGGCGCGTGACCGCGGTTATTGCCACATAAATGAGAAAGCGCACCGGCATGCGGTTGGTCTTGAAATAGATGCCGACCATCGCGCCGATTTCGAGATAGATGAACAAGAGCAACAGATCCTCGATCGAGGCCTGCCCGCGCCCGACCATCGCCCAGAACGTCGCGACCGCGGCCCAGACGGTGCTGGCACCTATCGCGAACAGGCCCAGGAGGTGAAAACCCTCGACCAGGATATTTCCCGACTGGTACACGAAGCGGCGCAGCCTGTGCTCGACATCCTCGCTGCTCTTTTCCGCGGGTTTGGTTTTCGCCATCGCGCCCTCCCCGAATCCGGGAAATATTTTATGCGAACGCGCGGGGGAAAGTCACGACGCGCTGCGCTTTCCGCCGCCTTCCCGCTTTGCGCGGCAGCCGGGTTTTCGACACGAGACCGGGCGGTACGCGGCGTTCATTTCCAATTCACGCGGGCCGGATCATCCTACCTTTGGGAACCATGTGCAGCCGACCCGGCTTATGGACGCGTGGCTCCCGAACATCGGCCGGGCGACCGGACGAGCAACAACATTTTCGGAGGACTTCGCTATGCGTAACCTCATTCTCTCTTCGATTTTCGCGCTCGGTTTTGTCACGGCAGGTGCTAGCGCCTGGCAGGCGAACGCCGCCGCGATCGTCAAGGGGCCGGCGCCCGCAACCGTTTCGCAGACCGAGCCCGTGCGCTGCTTCCTGCATGCGCCGGTCGATGGCTGCGGCTGGGGCTGGTATCGCGGCCGCAGCGGCCGCTGCCGGCCTTGCTGATTCAGCTGAACTGAAACGAAAAGCCCGCCCCAACCGGCGGGCTTTTTGTTGGAGTCTGAGTGTGCGCTTCTTGCGGCGCGCGACGTTGGAAACTGAAGTTGAGCTAGCGAGCGCGATCACAACCACGGCGGTTACAGCGCGTGTCCGACGAGCTTGCCGATCAGCGCCGTCGCCGCCATCGCAACTGCGCCCCAGAAGGTGACGCGGGCCGCGCCCTTCCACAGGCTCGCGCCGCCGGCATAGGCCCCGAGCGCGCCCAGCACCGCGAGGAAAAACAACGTTCCGCCGGAGACGATCCACACGATCTGCGAAAGCGGCGCGAAGATCGTGAGCAGAAGCGGCGCCGCCGCGCCCACCGCAAACGTGATCGCGGAAGTGACGGCAGCCAGCACCGGCTGCGCCGCGGTCATTTCGGTGATCCCGAGTTCCTCGCGCGCGTGCACGCCGAGCGCGTCTTTTGCCATGAGCTGCTTTGCGACTTCGAGCGCGAGCGGCTTTTCCACGCCGCGCGCGGCATAGATCGCGGCAAGTTCGTTCAGCTCGAACTCGGGCTGCTCTTTCAGTTCGCGCGTTTCCCTCGCGAGATCGGCATTCTCGGTGTCGGCCTGCGAGGAGACCGAGACATATTCTCCGGCCGCCATCGACATCGCGCCTGCGACGATGCCGGCCACGCCCGCGATCAGCATGGCTGTTTTATCGGGCGTTGCCGCAGCGACGCCGACGATCAAACTCGATGTCGAGATGATGCCGTCGTTCGCGCCAAGCACCGCCGCGCGCAGCCAGCCGATGCGGGTGGCGAGGTGGGTTTCGTCCTGGGTTTTCAATCGCGGCATGGCTGGCTCCTTCAAGCTGGCTAGCGCGAAACGCTGCGCCCGGCTTTGAGATGGGTCAAGCGCGCATCGCTGATGCGCGCGGACATGCGAAAGCGTATAGACGCAAGCTTTTGCTGCGTCCCGAACCTTTGCCTCACTCAAAATAGAGTGAGGGAGCGGAGCGCTGCGACGCGCCACGCATTTCGTTTTCGCGCGCGCTTTTTTTGCGCGAATGGGGCAAGCCCCAAGCGCGCTTGCGCGCACGTATCGCCTCGCAGCACTCCGCTTCAGCGATCTAACGGCGCGGGCCGCGCTTTTCGTGAAGGAAGCTTGCAGGAGCGTTCCGCTCCACCGATCGCGAATGTTGCCACCGGCCTTTCCTTCTCCGTCAGCCGTGCTCCCGGCAGGCGAGCGTATTCTCGCCGGGCGGTGCCCCGCGCCGTCCCGGTTTACTTCTGCGAAAAGCAAACGGAGACGCCGGCCATTCCCCGCTTTAACGACGCCTCGCGAAAGCGCCCTCGAAGGAAATGGCGGATAGGAATATAGTCTTTATCGAGGGAAAAGTCAAGATTTTTGAGAGCGCTGGCCTCTTTACTTCGTCATGCCCGGCCTTGTGCCGGGCATCCACGCCTTAACAGCGGCGCGTCAGCGAAGGCGTGGATCACCGGGACAAGCCCGGTGATGACGAGCTAATACTGCCGCACCCTCGCCTCGGCCTGCCGCTCGGTCATATGTGCTGGTTTCTTTGGCATGGTGCCCCTCTCGCCTCGAATCTCGCGTGGGGCATTCTAGGACGCGCTATCAAGCGGCGTCATGATGCGGTGCGGCTAACTAGAGCTTCTCGCCCGAAAAAACGTTTACCCACGATTTCTTCATTATCTCGTCTCGCGCCAACGTCAGCATCAACGGGCGCTCCTTCCTAAGTATTGCTTCCATATGTTCGTATTCTTCTGAAGGCGTGAGATTAGGGTCAAAAGAATTTAGGTTCTTCTCAAATTCCTCAAACCGCTTAATGAACGCTGCCGACAGCACTAAATACTCTGAAGAGAACCGGCTTCTCGATTTTCTCAGATGGTCGACAATTGACTGACGAAATTCGGTGTAATGGCTGCCTGAAAAGAATCGGCCATCATCCTCTGCGATGTACTCGTTCGCAACATCACAAACTCGCTCTGCCTCACCGAGTTCAAACAATATCGAACTGTACGCCGTCCGGCGCGTCTCCCAAAGCCGTTCGCTCTTGGCCCGCGCATACCCAAGCGAATGACCTATCCAAGCAACAATCAGCGCCCCAACAACTGCGACCACTTCGCGAATAGGAATGTCCACTTAAACTCTTTCTGCTATTTCTTCTTTCGCTTCACTAACTTATGTGTCGCAACATTCTTGTTGAGATGCCTCGTAACGAAATATGGATTTGCAGTCTCAGCGAAATCAAAACTCAACGTCTTTGCTTCGTACAACGAGCACTTGAGCAAGTTAGCGCAGTTCAGGTCAAAAAGAGCTAGATTAAAACCCTTTTCGCCAAAGGCGCTTTTATAAAATATTCCGTCATATCCTTCATCCCGAAATAATTCGGCCAGCGTTTGAGTAGCTGCGTAGTCAGCGACATCATCCGTCCTACCAGCAGGTCTAGCAAAAGCGCGATCTATCGCGCCCCACACAGCTTTTTCGCGCTCCTCTGCACTAGGTTCAGAAAAATAGAACTGAAACTTGGAATTATGAAAGAGCGAGCAGTTAATGATCCTCACATCTCTCTTTATTTCGAAATCGCCCACAGAGATTAGCGATCCAACCCAAGGCCTCACTTCTGATAGAGCAGCCTCCTTTGTGGTAGCCATATAAAGATATGTAATGCCTTTTGGATTTACCCTCCCCTCTGTAGCCCCTTGCGGAGGCGGAAACATCTCCTTCTCAGGACGCGGCGCTGGAAGCGGATCGTCGACATTCCGGCCAAGGTCCCAACCATGTCCAACTCTGGCTCGATAGAATATCGTGCCCTTTTTCATTACACGAACGCGTTTCTTACATGTGGCTGCCACAACTTTCAGAAAACGCTCAGACTCGGCGTCGCGAATATAGCGGCGGCTGCGCGAGACGCGCTCCTCGAATTGATCGAAGCTACTCCATGATTGAAATTGCATCTTATTCCCGCGCCGCAATTTCAAATATGAGAATCGTCAAGTGCCTGAGCTTCCACCAGCCATGTAAGTAATGACTTTATTGGTGGCGTCGGTTAGTTGCGCGACATCAGCCGTTGGCGACAGCATCCCTCGAACTCGTGCGAATATCTTGCTTACGGCGCTTTTGGTTTTCTCTGGTTCAGATCGAAACAGGTCTGCAGTCGCGATTATTTGCGCGCCGAGTGAAGCGTATAACGTAAAGAATTCGCGTTCATTCCATAGCAGGTCCGACCTAAGCACAATTTCGAGCTTTTCAAGCTCCAATCTGAGCAGAACGTTTGCGTATTTGGGCAAATCGACCGCATCGAGCAGAGATTTTATTTCGCTCAACTCTTCGGAAATCTTATTGATGTCAGACGGCGAAATTGTCTTGCTTGTCTTTTGGGATAACAAAAAATCTAGGTTGATAAGGTTGCTTAGAATATGTTCGGACTTACACACTTCAGTAAACTGCGCCCAATTTAATGCCATTGTATTTGGCGCGATCAACTTTTTTGCGGAATTGAATAGCTTTTTGTAATTGCTTAGATGATAATCTTCTATATCCGGAATTGTCTTTAGATCTTTTTCAATTTGATCAAGAAAGTTAGCAACAATCATAAGTAGCGTTGCACCGCCATCTTTGGTGCCGGTTATATCCTTTGAAATGTTTGAAAGCACACGACCAACACTCTCATTTGAGTTCGCAGTCGTAGCCAGAATTTTTTCTAAAAGATCATGTAGCTTCTTTGCTTGCGTAGCCATTAATCCCTCAAATAAATTTACACCGGCAAATTGTCGTGCTTCTTGCGCGGCTGCTCGACCTGTTTGGTCTTCAGCATCGCAAGCGCACGGGAAATGCGGCGGCGGGTTTCGTGCGGCTCGATCACCTCGTCGATATAGCCGCGCTCGGCCGCAACGAAGGGGCTTAGAAAGCGCTGCTCATATTCCTTGGTGCGCGCGGCGATCACCGCCGGGTCCTTGTCCGCGCGGAAGATGATCTCGACCGCGCCCTTCGCGCCCATCACCGCGATCTGCGCCGTCGGCCAGGCATAGTTCACGTCGCCGCCGATGTGCTTGCTCGCCATCACGTCGTAAGCGCCGCCGAAAGCCTTGCGCGTAATCACGGTGACGAGCGGCACGGTCGCCTGGCTGTAGGCGAACAAGAGCTTCGCGCCGTGCTTGATGAGGCCGCCATATTCCTGCGCGGTGCCCGGCAGGAAACCCGGAACGTCCACAAGCGTCACGATCGGAATGTTGAAGGCGTCGCAGAAGCGCACGAAGCGCGCGGCTTTGCGCGAAGCATCCGAGTCGAGCACGCCCGCAAGCACCATCGGCTGGTTCGCGACAAAGCCGACTGTCCTCCCCTCCACGCGGCCGAAGCCGGTGACGATGTTCTTCGCAAACGCTTCCTGAATTTCGAAGAAGTCGCCTTCGTCAGCGAGCTTCAGGATCAGTTCCTTGATGTCGTAGGGCTTGTTCGGATTTTCCGGGACCAGACTGTCTAGCGAAGGCTCGATGCGCTCGGCGTCGTCATGGCTCGGCCATTCCGGCACGCCCGCCTCATACGACGACGGCAGAAAGTCGATCAGCCGGCGCATCTGCAACAGGCACTCGACATCGTTCTCGAACGCGCCGTCCGCGACCGAGGAGCGCGACGTGTGCACCTTGGCGCCGCCGAGTTCTTCCGCCGTCACGGTTTCGTTGGTGACGGTCTTCACGACTTCCGGCCCGGTCACGAACATGTAGCTCGTGTCCTTCACCATGAAGATGAAGTCGGTCATCGCGGGCGAATAGACGTCGCCGCCCGCGCAGGGCCCCATGATCACGGAAATCTGCGGGATCACGCCCGACGCCGTGACGTTGCGCTTGAACACCTCGCCATAGCCGCCGAGGGCTGCCACACCCTCCTGAATGCGCGCGCCGCCCGCGTCGAACAGGCCGATGATGGGTGCCCGGGTTTTCAGCGCGAGGTCCTGGATCTTCGTGATCTTCTGCGCGTGGCTTTCCGAGAGCGAGCCGCCGAAGACGGTGAAGTCCTTCGCGAAGACAAAGACCTGCCGGCCGTTCACGGTGCCCCAGCCGGTGACGACGCCGTCGCCCGGCACCTTGGTCTTCTCCATGCCGAAGTCGGTGGCGCGGTGCTGCACGAAGGTGTCGAATTCCTCGAACGAGCCCTTGTCGAGCAGGAGATCGATGCGTTCGCGCGCGGTCAGCTTACCGCGCTTGTGCTGCGCTTCGATCCGCGCCGCGCCGCCGCCGAGTTTCGCTTCCGCACGGCGGCTTTCCAGCGCTTCGAGAATTTCCTTCATCGGATAGAGCCCCTCTATTGTCGGGGCGAAGGTAGCATAACTCCCGTCGTCCCGGCCAAGGCACAAAGCGCCGCGAGCCGGGACCCATAACCACATGCCTCCGCTCCTCATGGTGAGGAGCGCTGCGCCAGCAGCGCGTCTCGAACCATGAGGCTTCATCCTTCGAGACGGGCGCATACGCGCCCTCCTCAGGATGAGGATCGAGTAGGTGGTTATGGATCCCCGCTTTCGCGAGGATGACAAGAAAGCCGCATGGCGCTCCCCCGCCCGGCTCCGGTATCCTGTGCGCCAAGCCCGGGGACCAACAAGGGCGGTGGGGACGAAAATGAAAATCTGCATCTATGGCGCGGGCGCCATCGGCGGCTATGTCGGCGTGCTCTTGGCGCAGGCTGGAGCCGAAGTCTCGCTGATCGCGCGCGGCGCGCATCTCGAGGCGATCAAGGCGCATGGGCTCACGCTCAAGATCGGCGGCGAGACCAGGAACGCGAAGATCAAGGCGACCCACGACCCCGCCGAGCTGCCGCCGCAGGACTACGTGATCTGCGCGCTGAAAGCGCATCAGGCATGGGAAGTCGCGGACAAGATCGCGCTTCTCTGCGGGCCGAACACCGCGGTCGTCACCATGCAGAACGGTTTGCCGTGGTGGTACTTTTATGGCTTCGAAGGGCAGTATGCGAACCGCCGCATCGAGAGCGTCGATCCGGGCGACCGGCAATGGCAGGCGATCGGCCCGGAGCGCGTGATCGGCTGCACGGTCTATCCGGCCGCCGAAATCGAGAGCCCCGGCGTGATCAAGCACATCGACGGCGACAAGTTCGGCTTGGGTGAGCCCACGCGCAAAGTCACCGAGCGCGTCTCGAGGCTTTCCGACATCATGCATAAAGCCGGGCTGAAAGCGCCGATCATTCCCGAAATCCGGAACGACATCTGGCTGAAGCTCTGGGGCAACCTCTGCTTCAACCCGATCTCGGCGCTGACCAAGGCGACGCTCGATGTCGTGGCCACCGACCCCGGCACGCGCGCGTTATCTCGCAACATGATGCTGGAAGCCGAGAAGATCGGGCGGCGCATCGGGGTGCATTTCCGCGTCGATGTGGACCGGCGGATCAATGGCGCCGCGCGCGTCGGTGCGCATCGTACATCGATGCTACAGGACGTAGACAAGGGCCGGCCCATCGAGCTCGACGCGTTGCTGACCTCCGTGCAGGAGCTCGGCAAGCTCGCGGAAGTGGAAACGCCGCACATCGATGCCGTGCTCGCGCTCACGCAACAGATGGGCCGCGTCTCCGGCATCTATCCCGTCTTCCCGGAAGACAAGCCCGCGGAGCAGGACGAGCGGGTGGATTAGCCGCGTCGCCCCGGATGGCAAACCTCGATCCCGAAGCCCCCAAGCACTCGCTCGCAGAAGACATCTTCGCGATCGTCACCGGCACGCTATTTATTTCTTTCGGCATCGTGCTGTTCAAGAAGGCGGGGTTACTCACCGGCGGCACCTCGGGCATCGCCTTCCTCGCTTTTTATCTCGCGGCGATCCCCTTTGGTGTCGCGTTCTTCGTCATCAACCTGCCCTTCTACATTCTCGCGCTGATGCGGATGGGCTGGCGCTTCACGGTGAAGACGTTCTGTGCGGTCGCGCTCGTCTCGGTGATGTCGGAGACGCACGGGTTTTTCATCGAAATCGGGAGGCTGCAGCCGTTCTATGCCGCAATCATAGGCGGACTGATGCTCGGCATGGGCTTCATCGTGCTCTTCCGCCATCAGGCGAGCCTCGGCGGCGTCAACATCCTCGCGCTCTATTTACAGGAGAAGTACAAGATACCGGCCGGCAAGCTTCAGCTTGGTATCGACGTGATCGTGCTCCTGATCTCCCTGCTCGCGGTTCACTGGCTCCTGATCGTGGCCTCGGTGATCGGGTCGGTCGCGATGAACCTGGTGCTCTGGATCAACCACCGCCGCGACCGCTACGTAGCCTGGTCGGCGGCCTGAAAAATCTTCTCGCCCGTCATTGAAACGTCACAAACCGCGCCTATATAGGCATCATCGGACTTCGGAGAGCGAAGCCCCTTCACCACGGATGTACTGGGAAGCGGGATTGAGCGAAGACCCGAAGAACGGTTGGCCCGCCCGGTAGCAATGCCCGGCGGGTTTCGCTTTTTGGGCCTCTTAAATCCCGTTTCCACTCTCTTTCCCTCCCCCTTGCGGGGAGGGATGCGAACCTCGCGGAGCGAGGTGAGCGGGTGGGGGTGCCGAACGAAGCGATATATAAAGAACAATCGCTGCACCCCACCCGGCTCGGGCTTCGCCCACGCCACCCTCCCCGTCTAGGGGAGGGAAATTACTGTGACCTCGGCAGCGCGCCGAGCGCCGCGAGCAGCGACTTCGCAATCGGGATACGGGCGGCGACGTGCTTTTCCTCGTTTGGATCGAGGTTGAGCGCGAAGAAATAGACTTCCTCGCCGCGCTCCACCCAGCCGACGAACCAGCCGATCCTGTTCTCGCCCGAGGGAATCCAGCCGGTCTTGCCACGCAGTGTGGCGTTCCCGATCTTTTCGAGGAACATGATGTCTTTCACGATCTCCGTGCTTTTCGGATTGACCGGCAACCTGCCGCTCTCGAAGCGCGCGAGAAACTCGACCTGCTGAAGTGCGGAGATCCGCAGACTGCCGTCGAGCCAGAACGAATCCTCGTTGCCGCCTAGGTTCGCGTTGCCGTAGCCGAACTGCGAAACATAGACGCGCATGCGCGTCCGCGTGATCTGCCGCGCGATCTCCTGAAACATCCAGACCGCGGACGCGCGAAAGCCGGTGCGGAGCGTGTGATCCCTGTTCCACGCCTCGATTTCGCGCTTCACGCCGTCCCACTTGAAGACGGGATGGTCGGCGTCCTTCACGACGCCGGTCTCCAGCGCGACCAGCGCGTTCGGGATCTTGAAGGTCGAAGCCGGGAGATAGCCTTTCGCGTGACGCTCGCCGTTCACGACCGTGATGCGGTTCCTGCTTTTCTCCAGCATCACGAAGGTGCCTTCGGTTCCAGCATCGGTGAACGCCTTGCGGAGATCGTCGCGCGTCGTCACCTGCCGCTCGGGCATCTGGGCGAAGGCGGGAGAAGCGAGAAGAATGGCGAGCGCGATTGCGAAGAATTTCATTGCCGGAAATGCCAAAGGTCCAGGCGGGAGAATCCTTACTATCATAGCGTTGACAGCTTCGCCCGGCGACATCCTGAGGGGCGGCATCCGAAATCCCTCTTAGCCTTGTGGCGAAGGGGCAATCTCTGCGAGTATGCGCCCGCATACGGGGAAGGAGCTAGGTGGCAAAAGAAGCCGACGGCGAAGCGGGCGGAAGCGGAAAAGGCAAGCATTACTTCGAACTGGCTGCCGGAACGAAGCTGCACGAATTCGAGATCGTATCCGTGCTGGGCCATGGCGGCTTCGGCATAACCTACCTTGCGACCGACACGCTGCTACAGGATCGCGTGGCGATCAAGGAGTTCTTCCCGAACGAACTTGCGATCCGGGCGTCCGACACCACCGTCCGCGCCAAGGTCGACGACGACGAGCCGCTCTTCGAAAGCGGATTGAAGACCTTCCTCGAGGAAGCGCGATTGCTCGCACGATTCCGCCACCGGAACATCGTGCACGTGCGCCGGTTCTTCGGCCATCACGGCACCGGCTACATCGTGCAAGATTTCGTCCCGGGCCAGACCCTGAGCAAGCGCCTGCGCAGCGGCGGCTACATCACCGAAGCCGAGTTACGCGATCTGCTCGCAGGTGTGCTCGACGGGCTGGAAGCCGCGCACGAACGCGCCATCCTTCACCGCGACCTGAAGCCGGACAACATCATCCTGCGCGAGGACGGGACGCCTGTGCTGATCGATTTCGGCGCGGCGCGAGATTACTCCGGGCGCGACAGCCGCAGCATCACCGCGATCTCGTCCGGCGGCTACACGCCACCCGAGCAGTGGGGCGCAAGCGACGGTCAGCATGGCCCGTGGACCGATCTTTATGCGCTGGGCGCTGTAGCCTATCGCTGCGTGACAGGAAAAACGCCACCGGTTTCGGTGCAGCGCCTGCGCAACGACAAAATGGTGCCGGCATCGGAGGCGGTAAAGGGCGCATACGATCCGGCCCTGCTCGCCGTCATCGACTGGATGCTGAAGATCGACGAAAGCGAGAGGCCGCAATCGGTTGCGGAAGTGCGCCAGGCGCTCGCGCAGCCTGCGTCCGTATCTCCCGCGCCTGTCAAGAAGAAAGTCACTACAGAAGGGAAAACGCCGTCGCGCGGCACACGCTGGCTCGCTCCCGCCTTGGTCGCGCTTTTGCTGATGATCGCGGGCGGCGGCTACACGCTTTATTCGGTTCAGCAGCAGCGCATCGCCAATGAGGAGAGACTTTTCCGTGAAGCCGCGGACAACCTCGACAAGATGCAGGCTTATCTGCGTGACTGCCGCGCCTGCGCACACAAGGCGGAGGCTCAAAAGCGCATCTCCGCGCTCGAACAGAACGCAAAGCGGGTGGCGGACGAGAACACAACATACAACGCCGCGCGCGGAGATTTCGCAAAGCTCACGACTTATGTCGAAAAGTGCGCGGCATGCCAGCATGCCGAAGCTGCACAGAAGGAAATTTCCCGTCTGCGGACAGAACTGTCGGCGACCGAGTCCGCGGTTTATGCCGCAGCTCGCGGCAATCCGGAGCGTTTGAAAGCTTACGCCGAAAACTGCAAGCTTTGCGAATTCGCTACCACGGCGCGCACCGAAATCGGCCGCATCGCGCAGAGTCGTAGCGAAGAGATGATCTACCGCAGCGCCTCCGGCGACCTTCGCCAACTAAAGGACTATCTTAGCTCGTGCAGCGTCTGCGAGCACAGATCGCAAGCCAATGCGGAGATCGCCAAGCTGGAGACGGCGGATCTCGCCAAATGGCTACGGGGGAAAACCATCCTCGTCGAAGAACTAGCGAACTACCATCAATCAGACATGTCAGGGATACGCGAGATGGATTATTCGCTACGTTTTCGATTCCTGGAGGACGGACTAGTCGAATTTGACGTTCCCCGGTCGCAGAGCAGGAGCAGCGGAGATGCCTGGTCGAACAACTACTCACACATTTTCAAGATCAATGAGACGATCGATGCACTTCGCAATTCGCCGCGCAGGCAATCTTTCCTGACCGCAGGCAAAGAGACGATTTATTCATCTGCCAAGCTGACAGCAACGCTCGATAGTCATCGATTGGAGTTGGGGTTCGAAGGAACGAATCTCTACGATACAGCAGGCTCCTTCTGGACCTATTATAAGGACAGCGGCGACCTCAAATGGAGATTCATGATCGAGATCGGGCAGGATCGTGCATCCTGCAGTTTCAGGCGGCTGCATGACGCAAATCGCCGGAACATAAGCTACAAGGCACGGCAAACCGGAATAGCTGAAAACAAGATTCAGGTTTACTCACTGGAAACCGTATCTGCGACCTGCCGGATTCAGTGACCTGATTCCGAAGCCCTACTTCTCGCATTCGGTCTCGGCGACAGCGCAGGATATCCCGCCTGTCTTGCAGCGCCCCACGGCGCGCGTCTGCGACGTCTTCTCGTCTTTCGCGACGGCCCAGCCCGCCCACTGACCTTTCTTGTCGAGTGCCACGGAAAGACAACCCTTCTTGAAGGATTCCACGATCCGGCACTTGCCGGGCGGTACCTTGTTCTTGGTGGCCGCTTCCCGGCAGGCGGCGAGCGCTTCCTTGCGCGCGTCGTCGGCTGCGAGATTGAGCTTAAAGGCGTAGGCGAAGCCTTTCTGAATGCCCTCGTCGGGAATGCCGACGGCAAGCGCTCCGTCCGCGCGCGCGGGAGACGCCGCGGCGGCAATCAGTAACAGCACGGAGAAAATCGTCTTCTTCATTGCTGCCTTCCGGTTCATTCCTGTCAGCGGTCGCATTCGGTGCTGTGGGTCTTGCAGTTCCTGCCGCCTTCCGCGCATTTCATGAGCGCTTCGGCTGCGGCCTTGTCCGTGTTCTCGGCGACCGCCCATCCGGCCCAGCGGTCGACCGAGTCGAAGGCAATCGAAATGCAGGCATCGCGGAAGCTTTCCACGATCTTGCACTGGGAGGCGGGCATGCCCCTCTTCGTCGCCTGCTCGATGCAGATACGCATCGCGCGCTCGGACGAATTGTCTCCGCCGATGGCACGTCCGAAGGCGAAGTTATCGCGCAGCCCTCCCTCCGGGATTGCGACCGCAAGCGCTCCTTCGCCGGAAGCGGGAGTGGCGAAGTAGGTCACCGCCAGCACGGCGGCGAGGCCGAGCTTCTTGATTTCACGCACGGAGATCATGACGGCTTCGCCACGGCGTTTTTATTGAACTGCCAGATGCCGATCGCGATTCCGAGCGCGGTGACACCGCCGAGCAGGATCGCAAGCGGGTTCGGGCCGAGTCGTTCGAAGAACTGCGTGTAGAAGTGAATCGCACCGAACACGGTGCAGACGTTGACGACCCAGCGGCGGTCGTTGCGCATCGCCCAGACCGCGAAGGCGATCAGCGCCAGCGCCCAGCCGATCACGAAATAAAGCCGCGGAATGAAGATGATATTCTCCTTGGTGCGCCCGAGCAGGCTCGAGACCTGCTCCAGCCGGTCGCCCCACAGCGAAGCGATCCAGAACCCGAAGTTGACGAGCAGAATCGAAACGCGCGCCGCCATCAGCGCGAGCCGCTCGTAGGCCGCGCCGACATGGAGCGAGACCTGATAGGCGATCAGCGTGATCAGGCTGAAGGCGATGATCGTGAGCGTCGGCTCCTTGATGCCGAGGAAATAGCTCGCGTGGAAATAGCCAGTGCGCGCGCCGAGCACGGAGGAAAGCGCGAGAATGCTGAGCGCCATCAGAAGCCCGCTGCGCGAGACCACCGCGGCAACGGCAAAGCCGACGGCGCAGCCGAGAAACGCCCAGATCGAACCCTGCGTCATGTAAACGACGCCGCCGCCGAGCCCGAGCGCACCGAGGATGATGCAGATATTGCCGAGCACGCCCCACTCGACCGGCGAATAGTGCAGAAGCACCAGACCGAACGCGAGGATGATGGCGCCGAGCACGATGCCCGTGATCGCGTCGGGGACGATCATGATCGCGCCGAGCGCGACTGCGATGACGCCGAAGCCGATCAGAATGTTGAAGGCAAGCGAGCCGGTCGACCTTACCGAAAGGCGCTTCAGCTTGTCGGCTTCGGACTGCGTGATTTCCCCGTCTTCGAGCAGCTGCGAAAGATCGAGAACGACTTTCATTGAATTCCCCCACGATACCCCGCGGGCTTCATAGCATGCGGACCAGCCCCGGGGTATCGTCCGGGGGAAGCCTCCAGCCCGAGAGGGAAATTATATGAGCGCCCACTCCCCCGCCGTCAGCGGCCTGCCCCGGGCGATCCTGCTGCTCGAAGGCTTCGCGCTGTTTGCGGCCTGCCTCTTCGCCTATGCGAAGCTGGGCCATTCCTGGTGGCTGTTCGCCGCGCTCATTCTCGCGCCCGATCTCGGCATGATCGGCTATCTGCGGAACGCGAAGCTGGGCGCACGGCTCTATAACGCCTTCCATATCACGGCGCTGCCCATCGGGATCGGCGTGTGGGGCTATCTCTGGCCGGAGCCGCTTGCGGTTTCGATTGCGCTGATCTGGCTCGCGCATATCGGCATGGACCGCATGCTCGGTTACGGGCTGAAATACGAAAGCGCATTTTCCGATACGCATCTCGGGCGTATCGGGAAGGAGAGTTAGCGGCTTATCTTACCTCTCCCCGATGGGGAGAGGGAGTTATTGTTTCAGCAAATTCAGCATCTTCGCCGCCGCCGAAAACTCCGCGTGGCGCGAGGCGAGCCGCCGCTGCATTTCCGCGTCCTCGCCCCACTGGCTGACATTCCACTGCTCGTCGACATGCGCCGCGTTCCACGCATCGTCGCCGGAAAGCGCGCCATAGCCGAGCGCAAGCGCGATCAGCGCAGAGCCGCCGATATTGGTGGCGCTTGCGACCGCCGTCAGCGCGAAAGGCCGTGCGAGTTTTCCGGCGGCATCGCGGACGCAAGCGAGCACTTCATCCGGCTGCCGCACATGCACGATGCCTTCGGCGAGCGAAAAGCGCGCGCCGAGACTTGCCGCCGCCCATGCGAGCACAGGATTCCAGCGCTCGTTCTGGAGCGCGACGAGCCCTTCCGGGCCTTCGGCGCGATAAAGCACGAGATCGCTGCCCGCATATTGCACGATCTCGTCGATCACCGGCTGCGGGGCGGACGCGACCGCATCGAGCGCAAGATTGGCGAGCCGTGTCAGCGGAAGAGCCGCGGGGTCGATCGTGCCTTCGATGGCGCTCCATTCCGCTGCGATGGCGGCCGCGAGTTTCTCGTTCGGCAAAGCCAGCGCATTTCGTGCAGGCGTCTTCGCAGGCTTACCGTCGAGCAGGATCGCGAACGAGGCTCCGGCATTTCCTACACGCACTTCTTTATAGAAGCGCTTCGGCAAGGCTGTGCGCATCGCCGCCTGCGCCCGGCGCATCGGATTTTCGGCTTCGCTCATTCTTCCGGCGCGTCCAGGATCGGATCGTAGGCTTTGGCATCGAGCCCGAGCAGATTCCAGGACTGCTGCATATGCGCGGGCAGCGGCGCGGAAACGTCGATCACGCCTTCGCCCTTCGGATGGGGAATGACGAGCCTGCGCGCGAGCAAATGCAGACGGTTCTGCATCCCGCCCGGCAGCTCCCAGTTTTCGATCGAGAAATATTTCGGGTCGCCAACGATCGGATGACCGATATGCGCAGTGTGCGCGCGAAGCTGATGCGTGCGGCCCGTGACGGGTTTCAGCGAAAGCCACGAGAGTTTCTGCGCCGCCTGATCGACCACCGCATAGTAAGTGACGGCGTGGCTCGCCTCGTCTTCGCCGTGCTTCGCGACCCGCATGAGTTCGCCGCCTTCGCCCGCGCCTTTCGCAAGATAAGTCGAGATGCGCCCCTGCCGCGGCTTCGGCACGCCTGCGACCAGCGCCCAGTAAATCTTGCGCGCCGAACGGGAGCGGAACGTCTTTGCGAGTGTCGCGGCGGCAAGCCGCGTTTTCGCGATCAGGAGAACGCCGCAGGTATCCTTGTCGATGCGGTGCACGAGACGGGGCTTCTATCCGTCCTTGCCGCGCAACGCCTCCAGCATGCCGTCGATGTGCCGCGTCGTGCCCGAGCCGCCCTGCACCGCAAGACCGAACGGCTTGTTCAGCACGAGCACCTCGCGGTCCTCATATAAAGTGATCGATTTCAGGAAAGCGGCGTCCGACTTCGCATCGCCCATCTGGGAAGGCGGTTTCAGCGGACGTGCGGCGCGCCCCGGCGAAGCCTCTCCTTCGCTTTCCCCCTGCTTGCCAGTTTTTTCGAGCGGCGGCACGCGCACCGCCATGCCCGGCTCGAGCCGCATGCTCGTCTTCGCGCGCGCGCCGTCGACGCGAACCTGCCCGGTGCGCAGAAGCTTTTGCAGGTGACCGAACGAAAGATCGGGGAAATTCGCCTTGAACCAGCGGTCGAGGCGCATCCCCTCTTCGCCGGATTTCACCTTGCGGGTTTGAACGGCCATCACTTCACGCGAACGAGCGTACGAGCCAGAGGCCGGCGAAGATCGCCGCGAGCGACAACGCAACGGAAGCGACCACGTAGACCGCGGCCAGCATCGCATCGCCGCGCTCGAACAGGAGCGCGAAGTCGAGCGAGAACGCCGAGAAGGTCGTAAAGCCGCCGAGAATGCCGGTCGTCAGGAACAGCCGGAGCGATTGCGTCGTATAGCTGTCGCCGCGGAAGGCGAACCAGGCTGCGAGCACGCCGATCAGGAACGAGCCGACGACATTCACCGTAAGCGTGCCCCAGGGAAACTCCATACCGAGCCAGCGCGCGGCGCCGAGATTGACGCCGTGACGAAGGCCGGCGCCGATACCGCCGCCTGCGATCACGAGGAATAGCGCGTACATAATGAGTCGCCCGCCCTTTCGGTTTGGCCGGAACCTATTCCCCGCGAGCGGGGTTAGCAATGCAGGGAACCTTTACACTTTGCAGCGAAACCGGCGCAACATGCGTGCACATCTTCTCGTCCTGACCGCAATATCGTTGCTCGCAGCCGGAACCGGCAGCGTAGCCGCGCAGTCTGCGGGCGCCTCCGCGCCACCGGCGGCAGCCGCTCCCGCGCCTGCGATTTCCTCCGAGCAGGAGGCCAAGATCGCGGAGTCCGTGAAAGGCGCGAATGTCGATCACGCGGCCAAGATGGAAATCACGCTGCGGGTCGGCGCCGAAGTCCCGCGCAATCTCCACTTCTACCCCTTCCCCAAGGAAGTGGCGGAAATCGCGCCCGAATACGGCAATTACTTCTACGTGGTCGCGTCCCGGAAGATCGTGGTGATCGATCCCTTAAGCTATCGGATCGTCGCGATTTTGCCTGCTTGAGGGAAAATCATGCCTCCATGGAACCCCGCGTTAAGCGTTTCGCGCTAGCTATCGAAGACGGCGCACCCGCGCACAGGTCACAGGCCATGCGGCACCTTCTTACAACTTTACTTATTGTCACCGTGTTCTCCTTCGGGATGAGCGCATCCATGGCGCAACAATTGAAGCAGATGGACCCGGGCACCATTCAGGTGACGCCGCCGCCGCAGACCCCGCCGATGCAGATCCAGACGCAGCCGGCGCCCATCCCCAACCTGAATACGTCGAAGAACCCGTACGAGCAGAAGCGCCAGGAAATGCCTTCGCAGCAGAAGTGACGATTACTTCTTCTCGCCGCGCAGCTTCGCCCAGTATTCCATCCGCTTTTTGATTTCGCGTTCGAAGCCGCGCTCAACCGGGTGATAGAATTCCTGCCGCCCGAGCTTCTCCGGGAAATAATCCTGTCCCGAGAAGGCTTCCTCGGAATCGTGGTCGTATTCGTAGCCTTCCGAATAGCCTTCTTCTTTCATCAGTTTGGTAGGCGCGTTCAGGATGTGCTTCGGCGGCACCAGCGATCCCGCCTCCTTCGCCGTCCGCATCGCGCCCTTGTAGGCGGCGTAGGCTGCGTTCGATTTCGGTGCGGTCGCGAGGTAGATCACGGCCTGCGCGATCGCGAGTTCGCCTTCGGGACTGCCGAGAAAATCGTAGGCATCCTTCGCGGCATTCGCGATGGCGAGCGCCTGCGGATCGGCAAGACCGATGTCTTCCACCGCCATGCGCACGACCCGGCGCGCGATATAAAGCGGGTTCTCGCCGGCATCTAACATGCGCGCGAGATAATAGAGCGCCGCATCGGCATCGGAGCCGCGCACGCTCTTATGCAACGCCGAGATGAGGTTGTAGTGCCCGTCCTGCGATTTGTCGTAGATCGGCGCACGGCGCTGCACGATCTCCTGCAAGCGCTTCGAATCGAACACTTCGTCCTTGCGCGCGGCCCGCCAGACTTCCTCGACAAGCGTCAGCGCCGCGCGGCCGTCGCCGTCGGCCATGCGGACCAGCGTGAGCCGCGCTTCCTCGTCGAGCGGAAGCTTTTTGCCTTCGATCTCTTCCGCACGCGACAGAAGTTCCGCAATCGCCTCTTCGTCGAGCGACTTGAAAACGAGCACGCGAGCACGCGACAGCAACGCGGCATTCAGCTCGAACGACGGGTTTTCCGTGGTGGCGCCGACCAGCGTGATCGTCCCGTCTTCCATCACGGGCAGGAAGGAATCCTGCTGCGCGCGGTTGAAGCGGTGGATTTCGTCCACGAACAGAAGCGTGCCCTTCCCCGTTTCGCGGCGGGCACGCGCGGCTTCGAAAACTTTCTTGAGTTCAGCGACCCCGGAGAAAATCGCGGAGACCTGCTCGAAATGCAGATCGGTCTCTTTCGCGAGCAGCCGCGCGACCGTGGTCTTTCCTGTCCCCGGCGGACCCCAGAAGATCAAGGAACCGAGCGAGCGCGATTCCAGCATGCGCGAAAGCGCGCCGTCAGGTCCGATCAGCCCCTTCTGCCCGACGACTTCCGCGAGATTGCGCGGACGCAGCTTGTCCGCGAGCGGGCGCGGTGCGTCGTCGGCAAATCCCGCCGCCTCGAACAGGTTCGCAGACGTCTGCGATCCGCGCCGCGCGTTCATCCGCGGATGACGGCGTTGCGCTTCTGTCCGCCCCGGGAATAAGTGATCCGCCACTCGCGGTTGGTCTGTGCCGCCGCGCGCTCGAGATCCGCGGTGCTTTCGATCCGGATTCCGTTCACTTCAAGGATTACGTCCCCGAGACGCAGGCCCACGCGCTGCGCGGTCGAGCCCTCGGAGATATTCACGACGACCACGCCCTCTGCCGTTGCCGGGTCGGCGCGAAGCCGGTTCGCAATTTCCGCCGTGAAGTTCGAGACGCGCGCACCTTCGAAGGGCGAACGCGCCGTAATCTGTGTTTCGTCGGCCTGCCGCTCCGGCGCCGCTTCGAGGCGGATGGTGAGCGTTATCTGTTTGCCGTCGCGGACGACCGAGAGCACCGCGCTGCTGCCGATCGCTTTCAGCGCATAGCGATAGTTGAGTGCTGCAGGGTCATCGACCGCAGCGTTATCGACCGCAAGGATGATGTCGCCTGCACGCAGGCCCGCCTTCGCCGCCGGGCTGCCCGGCGTGATGCTTGCAACGGACGCCCCTGCAACACGCTGCAAGCCGTAATCTTTCGCGATTTCCGAGGTCACCGGCTGCAACCGTGCGCCGAAATAGGGACGCATGACGAACTTGTTTCCGGCGAGCGCCGACGCGACCACGACCTTCACCATGTTGGTCGGGATCGCAAAACCGATGCCGTGCGAGCCGCCCGAGCGCGAGAAGATCGCCGTGTTGATGCCGATGAGGCGCCCGTTGATATCGACGAGCGCGCCGCCCGAGTTGCCTGGATTGATCGCGGCGTCGGTCTGGATGAAGAACTGGAAGTCCGTGATGCCGACCCGCGTGCGTGCGGTCGCCGAAACGATGCCCTGCGTCACGGTCTGGCCGACGCCGAAAGGATCGCCCATAGCAAGCACCAGATCACCGACTTCGACCTCGTCGGAGTCAGCAATGTCGATCGGCGCGAAGCGTTCTTTCGTTCCCTGAATGCGAAGCACTGCGAGGTCCGAGCGCGGATCGCTTAAAATCACTTCGGCTGCGAATTCGCGCCGGTCGCCGAGCGCGATCCGGATTTCGTTCGCTCCCTGAATAACGTGATGGTTGGTGATGACGAGGCCGGATTCGTGGACGATCACGCCCGAACCGAGCGAGCGCTGCACGCGCTCCATCGGCATGCCTTGCGACGGCGACCCGCCGAAGAACTTCTTGAAGAACTCGTCGTCCATGAACGGATTGTTCGGACGCTGCTCCGCGCGCTTCAGCGCATAGACGTTGACGACCGCGGGCGCGGCTTTCTTCACGGTTGCGGAGAAACTCAGCGCGATCTCGCCGCGGCTCACCGGTACGCGCTGCGCGAACGCCGCCTGCGTGTTTGTCAGCACGAGGGAAAACAGAACGAGAGAGAAAAAACGGATCATCGTCATCATCTTACCTTTGCGCGCGGCGCATGCGCGCACCCCGCGCGAAACGCCGAAAATTACGTTGCCTATATACCACATGCGCGGCGCGGGTACGTCTTGTCACGGAACCTGGGCAAAACCGTTACATGCGGTTTCTAGGCTCGCCCCTGCAAAAGCCGGAAACCGGCCGGTTTTGCAAGCGTTCGGTGAGGCGATCGGGAGCTTCAGGGGCATCGCCCTTCTCCCAAGGGGTCGGGCCAGCGTCTGAAAAACGGAGAGGCAAAACGTTGCGGACAAGCGCGTCCGCAGCGAACGCGCGGACTTGCGCCGGTTGGTCCGCGCCAACGAGGGATAAGAGAATGAAACCGAACTTATGGGGTGTACCGGCGGCGACTTTTACCGCCGTGCTGCTGGCAGGCAATGCGATGGCGCAGGAGCCCGCGCCGAGCCGCGAACAACTCGACGCGATGAAGTCGCAGCTGATCCAGTTGCAGAAGAAGGTCGACTCGCTTCAGGGCCGCGTCACCGATCAGGAGAAGCGTGCAGTCGATGTGTTGGCTGCCGACGTAAAGGCCAAGGCCAAGAAAGCCCCTCCGGGACCCATCTTGCAGATGACCTCCGGCAACCGCCCCGGCATCTGCACCTATGACAAATACAACTGCGTATTCATCACCGGCCGCCTGCATTTCGACGCGGCCGCCTACAGCTACCAGCCCGCTTCGGCGCTGACGGCTCCGCAGAATCCGCACAACGGCATCAACGCCCGCCGCGCCCGCATCGGCCTCGCCGGTAACTTCATGCGCGACTGGCATTGGACCATCGTCGGCGATTTCGGCGGCTCGCAGGACGGCGCGGGCGTGCTGAACAACGCGCTGATCCAGTATCGCGGCTTCGGCAACACCTGGATCGAAGCCGGCTACATGGACGTGCCCTACACGCTCGACGAGCAGGTCGGCTCGAACAACATCCTGTTCATGGAACGCGCGACCGCGCAGGTTCTCGCGGTCGATATTGGCGCCGGCGACAACCGCTCGGCTTTCGGCTTCCGCAACTTCGGCAAGATGCACTGGATCGGCAGCTACATCACCGGACCCGTTGCCGGCGCCGATCACACGACGCGCGCAAACGTGGCCGTCACCGCACGCGGCGTCTTCGTGCCGGTTCGCACCAAAGACTTCACCTTCATGGTCGAAGGCGACTACCAGAAGCTGATCACGCCGCAGACGAGCGCTACCCTTCGCCTGCGCGACCGCATCGAAGTCCGCGTCGATCCGGGCGTTCGCCTGCTCGACACCGGCGCGCTTGCCGAAGTTACGGGAGCGGATGTGCTCAGTGCCGGTTTTGCCGGCGCATGGAACGCCTTCTACTTCCAGGGCGAGTACTTCAACTACCAGATCGAGCGCACGGTCGGCGGCGACGCCGAATTCGACGGCGGTTACATCCAGGCCGCCTTCGCGCTCACCGGCGAAAGCCGCCGCTACAGCGAAAGCAACGGCGCATTCGGCGGCATCAATCCGGCGAAGCCGTTCATGATGGGCACCGGCGGCTGGGGCGCGTGGGAAGTTGCCGCACGCTACAGCTACGCCAACCTCAACGACTTCGGCGCGGCGACCGTCGTCCGCGGCGGCACCCAGCGCAACACCACGCTCGGCCTGAACTGGTATCCGAACCAGAACATCCGCTTCATGTTCAACTGGGTCCACGGCGAGGTCGAGCGCTTCAACGCGGCCAACGTGAACCTGGGTGCGGAATACGACGTGTTCGCGACCCGCATGCAGATCGCGTTCTGAACTTCTCTCTCGTGACCGCAAGAATGACCCCGGAGCGTACGCGCTCCGGGGTTTTTCGTTGCTACATCCGCGACTGCCAGCCGGGCGGCACGATCACCGCGCGCTGCGCGATGTCGACCGTGATGCGCGGGGGATAGCCCGTTTTGTCGGTGGGCCCTAGCGTCGGCACGCCCCGCGGCGTCAGATTCGCGACCGGCTCGGTGACGCGTGCGCCGAGTGCGCGCGGCGTGGGGACGCCGACACCGAGCACGTCGACCTTCTCGTCGCGCGCCCGCTCGATGGAAACTTCGGCCGATATCGGCGCGAAGGATGCGGCCCCGCACGAAAGCCGCAGCGGCTGGTCGCTGCGCGGAATTCCGATCGCCGATCTGGAAATGGATACGCGCCCCTGCGAGGCGTTGCCGACGAAGACTTCGCATTCGGTCGTCGGCTGCGTGAAGACGAAGGTCACGACATCGTCGGTGTTGGTATCGAAGGTGGTGCAGCCGGCGCCCAGAAGCGCCAGTGCCGCCGCCAGCGGTGCGAAGAAGCGCCCGTACAAAACCGATCCCCTGCCAGCCTTCGACCCCGAAGGGAGCATAAGGCCAATCAGGGCGAAAATCGGGAAACGCTGATAATCCAAATGGTTAAGAGCGAACACGCGGAGAACAGGAGCGAACAAACAAAAACCCCGGCGCGATGGCCGGGGGTTTGTACTTAGTCGGAGGTAGCTGTTTACGCCGGGACGGCCTGCTGCTGCTCGTCCTTCGGCTGCGTCTTCAGCCACTCCTCGTGACGGGCGAGATCTTCCTTGCCCTTCGCGCTCTCGTCGCGATCCACGAACTCGATCACGGCCATCGGCGCCATGTCGCCGTAGCGATAGCCGGCCTTGATGATGCGGAGATACCCGCCGTTGCGCGAGGCATAGCGCGGAGCGAGCACCTCGAAGAGCTTCTTCACGGCAACGCGGTCGCGCATTTCCGAGATCGCCTGGCGGCGCGCATGCAGGCTCGCCTTCTTGCCGAGGGTCACCAGCTTCTCGACGATCGGACGGATGTCCTTCGCCTTGGGCAGCGTGGTGACGATCTGTTCGTGCGTGATCAGCGAGGCAGCCATATTCGCAAGCATCGCTTTGCGGTGCTCGGGGCGGCGGTTGAAGCGGCGATTGGTTTTACCGTGACGCATAGTTCTTTCCTCCGAAGCGCGTGCGCGCGCCTCAGTAATGATCCTCGAAGCGCTTCGCGAGTTCTTCGATGTTTTCCGGCGGCCAGCCCTGCACTTCCATGCCGAGATGCAGGCCCATGGTCGCAAGCACTTCCTTGATTTCGTTCAGCGACTTGCGGCCGAAGTTCGGGGTGCGGAGCATTTCCGCTTCCGACTTCTGAATGAGGTCGCCGATATAGACGATGTTGTCGTTCTTCAGGCAGTTCGCCGAGCGAACCGAAAGCTCGAGTTCGTCCACCTTCTTGAGCATGGCCGGCGGGAACGGCAGTTCCTGCATCGGCGCGGCTTCCACCTCGCGGCGGGGCTCTTCGAAGTTCACGAAGATGTTCAGCTGGTCCTGGAGAATGCGCGCCGAATAGGCGAGCGCATCTTCCGGCGAGATCGAACCGTCGGTTTCGATCGTCATGGTCAGCTTGTCGTAGTCGAGGATCTGGCCTTCGCGGGTGTTCTCGACGCGGTACGAAACCTTGCGCACCGGCGAGTACAAGCTATCGACCGGGATCAGGCCGATCGGTGAGTCTTCCGCGCGGTTGCGGTCGGAAGCGATGTAGCCCTTGCCGGTGTTGACGGTGAATTCCATGCGGATTTCCGCACCGTCGTCGAGGGTGCAGAGTACGAGATCCGGATTGAGCACCTGCACGTCGCCGACCGTCTGGATGTCGCCGGCGGTGACCGCGCCGGGGCCGGTCTTCTTCACGACCATGCGCTTCGGGCCTTCGCCCTGCATCTTGATCGCGATGTCCTTGATGTTCAGCACGATGTCGGTGACGTCTTCGCGGACGCCCGGGATCGACGAGAACTCGTGCAGCACGCCGTCGATCTGAACCGAGGTCACCGCCGCGCCTTGCAGCGACGACAGGAGAATGCGGCGCAGCGCGTTGCCGAGCGTGAGACCGAAGCCGCGCTCCAAAGGCTCGGCGACAACGGTCGCCAGACGCTTCGGATCCGACCCGCCTTGCACGTTGAGCTTCTCGGGCTTGATCAACTCCTGCCAGTTTTTCTGGATCACAGTCGTCATTCTGGTCCCTTCGTGCGGAGCCGTTGCCCCGCGACCGCGCGAAAGCGCGGCGATCATCCAAAACCGGCCGGAGCCGGGCGAAACGAAACTCTTATACGCGCCGGCGCTTGCGCGGACGGCAACCGTTGTGCGGAATCGGGGTCACGTCGCGGATCGAGGTCACGGTGAAACCCGCGGCCTGCAAAGCGCGAAGCGCCGACTCGCGGCCCGAACCGGGGCCGGAAACTTCCACTTCGAGGGTACGCATGCCGTGCTCGGATGCCTTGCGGGCCGCGTCTTCGGCGGCCATCTGCGCGGCGTACGGCGTCGACTTGCGCGAGCCCTTGAAACCCATCGTGCCCGACGACGACCAGGCAATCGTGTTGCCCTGCACGTCGGTGATCGTGATCATCGTGTTGTTGAACGAAGCCGCGACATGCGCGACGCCGGCCGCGATATTCTTGCGCTCGCGCTTGCGGACGACTTTTGCTTCTTTCGCCATGACGGACCTGTTTCTCTGTTCTGTTGGCGCTTAGCGCGTTGCCATCTTCTTGCCGGCGATTGCCTTGGCCGGGCCTTTGCGCGTGCGCGCGTTCGTATGCGTACGCTGACCGTGCACCGGCAGACCCTTGCGGTGACGCAGGCCGCGATAGCAGCCGAGGTCTTGCAGGCGCTTGATGTTCAGCGTCACTTCGCGGCGCAGATCGCCCTCGACGATGTAGTCGCGGTCGATCAGTTCGCGAATCTGGAGGACTTCCTGGTCGGTGAGCTGGTTCACGCGGCGCTCGGCCGGAATCTTCAGTTCGTCGACGATCTTCTTCGCGCGCAACTGGCCGATGCCGTGAATGTATTGAAGCGCGATGACTACGCGCTTGCCGGTCGGGATGTTGACGCCTGCGATACGGGCCATCGTCTCGTCTCCATATGGGCCGCCCGACGAACGGGTCTGGCGGCGCGTGGGTTGACCCGCGTCCGGTGGAGGCCGGCCCTTGCGGGTATTTCAATCAAAAAACTGGCTTCGCCCCAAAAGAGCGGCCAGCCTCTATCCGATTGGAATGCGGTGCAAATAGTGCACCGGGGGGTGCAAGTCAACCGCGAAAACGCCGTTAAACCGCTGCTTTTCGGGCCTTCAGGCCGGCGTCGATGGCCTTTTCGACCTCGGGAATCGGCGCCATCCCGTCGATCTCCAGAAGGCTCCCCTTGGCCTTGTAATAGGCCGAAAGCGGAGCGGTCTGGCTGCGATAGGCGTCGAGGCGCTTTTTCAGCGCTTCCGGGTTGTCGTCGGCCCGGACGGTCTCGCCCCGGGCGGTCATTTCGGCGATCCGGGTCTCGATGCGCTTGAGTAACGCGCCCTCGTCCACCTTGAGCTCCACCACCGCGTCGAGCCGGATGCCCTGGGCAGCCAGGAGCTTATCCAGCGCTTCTGCCTGCGCGACCGTGCGCGGGAAGCCGTCGAGTATGAAGCCCTTCTGGACGTCCGATTCCTTCAGCCGGTCGCCGATGATCGCAATGACGATGTCGTCGGAGACGAGATCGCCGCGCGCCATGATGTCCTTGGCCTTGAGGCCGACCGGCGTTCCCGCCTTTACGGCCGCGCGCAGCATGTCGCCCGTGGAGAGGCGAACGATTCCGTGGCGTTCGATCAGGCGGTCGCCTTGCGTGCCCTTGCCTGCTCCCGGAGGCCCGAGAAGGACGAGCCTCATCTCCGCGCTCCGCGAAGCTTCGCTTTCTTGATGAGACCTTCATACTGGTGCGCCAACAGATAGCCCTGCACCTGCGCGACCGTATCCATCGTCACGGACACGACGATGAGCAACGACGTGCCGCCGAAATAAAACGGCACTGCCGCATAGGCCACGAGAAACTCGGGCAGCAGACAGACGATCACGAGATAGGCAGCACCCACGACCGTGATGCGCGTCAGCACGTAATCGATGTGCTTCGCGGTGTTTTCGCCCGGACGGATGCCCGGAATGAAGCCGCCGTGCTTCTTCAGGTTGTCCGCAGTCTCGGCCGGATTGAACACGATCGCGGTATAGAAGAACGCGAAGAAGACGATCAGCAGCGCATAAAGCGCCATGTAACCCGGGCGGCCATGGCCGAGCACCGTGGTCAGATATTGCAGCCACTCCGGACCCGAACCCGCGGAGAACTGCGCGATCGTGGTCGGCACGAGCAGCAGCGACGACGCGAAGATCGGCGGGATCACGCCCGACGAATTCAGCTTCAGCGGCAGATGCGAGGTCTGCCCTTCGAAGAGTTTGTTGCCGACCTGACGCTTCGGATACTGGATCAGGAGCCGGCGCTGCGCGCGCTCCATGAACACGATGAAGGTGATCGCAGCGACCGCGACCACGAAGATCAGGAGAATGACGGCGGTCGAAATCGCGCCGGTGCGGCCAAGATCGAGCAGGCCAGCGAGCGCCGCCGGCAATTCCGCGACGATGCCCGCGAAGATGATCAGCGAGATACCGTTGCCGATGCCGCGCGCGGTGATCTGTTCGCCGAGCCACATCAGGAACACGGTGCCGCCCGTGAGCGTGATCACGGTCGTGATCCGGAAGAACATTCCCGGTTCCTGCACGATGCCGCCGCCGCCTTCGAGACCGACCGCGATGCCGTAAGCCTGCAACATCGCAAGCACGACCGTGAGATAGCGGGTGTACTGGTTGATGACCTTGCGGCCCTGCTCGCCTTCCTTCTTCAGCGCTTCCAGCGTCGGCGAGACGGTGGTGAGCAACTGGAGAATGATCGACGCCGAGATGTACGGCATGATGTTGAGCGCGAAGATCGCCATACGCTCGACCGCGCCGCCGGAAAACATATTGAAGAGACCGAGGATGCCTCCCCGCGCCTGGTTGAAGGCGTTGGAAAAGGCGATCGGATCGATGCCGGGCATCGGAATGAAGGTGCCAAGGCGATAGACTAGGAGCGCACCCAGCGTGAACCAGATGCGCTTCTTCAGGTCTTCCGCTTTCGCGAGCGCGCTGAAATTCAGGTTTGCCGCAAGTTGTTCGGCTGCCGACGCCATGTTCGCTCCGATCCGCCCCTGCTAATTCCCCCGAGTGAAGTAAACCGGCCTGATTACTTGGCCGGTTCCTTCTTCGGCTTCTTGGTCATTTTCTTCGGCCGCTCTTGGTCGGCCTTCTTGACGACGAGAGTCTTTACGGTACCGCCCAGCTTTTCGACCGCGGCAATCGCCGCCTTCGATGCGCCGGCAACTTCGAACGAAAGCTTTGCCTTCAGTTCGCCGGTGCCGAGCAGACGCACGCCGTTGCCGGCGCGGCGCAGCACGCCCGCTTTCGCGAGGGAGTCGGCGGTCACCGTGTCGCCAGCCTTGATCTTGCCCGCGTCGATCGCCTTCTGAATGCCGCCGAGATTCACTTCGTTGTATTCGACGGCGAAGATGTTGTTGAAGCCGCGCTTCGGCAGACGGCGATGCAGCGGCATCTGACCGCCTTCGCGGCCCTTGATGCGAACGCCGGTACGCGCCTTCTGACCCTTCACGCCGCGGCCGCCGGTCTTGCCTTTGCCCGAGCCGATGCCACGGCCGATGCGCATGCGCTCTTTGCGCGCGCCTTCGTTGTCCGCGATCTGGTTGAGTTTCATGGTCTAACCCTCACTTGCCTTCGACGATCCGCACCATGTGCGCGACCTTCGCGACCATGCCGCGCGTGGCCGGCGTATCGACCAGCTCGCGCTTCTTGCCGCGTTTGTTGAGGCCAAGACCGATCAGGGTCTTTTCCTGCTTGCCGTCGCGGCGGATCGGGCTGCCGAACTGCTCGACGGTGATTTTCTTACCGGCCATCGCGGATCTCCCTTAGCCTTCCGCCGACGCATCGACGTCGGTGTTGCGGCGGCGGGCCTGCAAGGTCGAAACCTTGATGCCGCGGCGCGCGGCAACCGCACGCGGATTGTCCTGGCTCTTCAGCGCATCGAACGTCGCGCGAACCATGTTGTAGGGGTTCGACGAACCGAACGACTTCGCGACGACGTCCTGCACGCCGACGGTTTCGAAAACCGCGCGCATCGGGCCGCCGGCGATGATGCCGGTACCTGCCGGAGCCGCGCGGAGCACGACCTTGCCTGCGCCGTGATGGCCGTTGACGTCATGATGCAGCGTACGGCCGTCGCGCAGGTTCACGCGGTTCAGCGCGCGCTTGGCGGCATCGGTCGCCTTGCGGATCGCTTCCGGAACTTCGCGCGCCTTGCCGTGACCGAAGCCGACGCGGCCTTTCTGATCGCCTACAACCACGAGTGCGGCGAAGCCGAAGCGCTTACCGCCCTTCACGACCTTCGCCACGCGGTTGATGTGGACGAGCTTGTCGACCAAGCCATCGCGCTCCTGCTCGCGATCGCGATCTTTGCCCCGGCCTCGTTTTTCGTCTCTTTCGCGTGCCATGATGCTGTCCTTAGAAACTCAGTCCGCCTTCACGCGCAGCGTCGGCGAGTGCCTTGACGCGGCCGTGGAAGCGGTATGCGCCGCGGTCGAAGATGACTTCCTTCACGCCTTTCGCTTTCGCGCGTTCGGCGATCAGGGTGCCGACCACTTTCGCGGCCTCGACATTCGCGCCCGATTTCAATTTTCCGCGCATGTCCTTCTCGAGCGTCGAGGCGGCGGCGAGCGTCGCACCCTTCGCGTCGTCGATGATCTGCGCATAGATGTTCATGCCTGAGCGGTGAACCGACAGGCGCGGACGGCCGTAGGCCGAAGCCTTGAGCGACCGGCGCACGCTCGCCTTCCGGCGCTTGGATCGTGCTGCAACTGTTGCCATCGTCGTTCCCCGTTACTTCTTCTTGCCTTCCTTGCGGAAGATGAATTCGCCTTCGTACTTCACGCCCTTACCCTTGTAGGGCTCCGGCTTGCGGTACGCGCGGATCTCGGATGCGACTTGGCCGACCTTCTGCCGGTCGACGCCCGAGACCACGATTTCAGTCGGCTTCGGTGTCGCGACCGTGACACCGGCCGGCACCTCGTAGACCACGTCGTGGCTGTAGCCGAGCGACAGGTTCAGGTTCTTGCCCTGCATCGCCGCGCGATAGCCGACGCCGGTGATCTCGAGCTTTTTCTCGAAGCCCTTGGTGACGCCGGTGACGAGATTGTTCACGAGCGCGCGGTAGAGACCCCAGGACGCGGCGTCCTGCTTCTCGGTGCCCTTCTTCTCGAAGGTGATCTGGTTCTTGTCGAGCTTGGGCGTGACGTTGTCGTTCATCACTACCGACAGCTCGCCCTTCGGGCCTTTGACCTTGACGGTCTGGCCCGTGACGGTTGCCGTGACGCCGGAGGGAATGGCGACGGGGCGTTTGCCGATTTTGGACATCTGATCCCGTTCCTTCCTCAGAACACCGTGCAGAGCACTTCGCCGCCGAGATTCTGCTCGCGGGCGGAGTGGTCGGCCATCACGCCCTTCGGCGTGGAGACGATCGCGATACCGAGGCCGTTGTTGATGCGCGGCAGCGCATCGACCGACGCGTAGACGCGGCGGCCGGGCTTCGACACGCGCGCAACTTCGCGGATCGCGGGCTCGCCCTCGGCATATTTCAGCTCGATGTCGAACTCGGTGCGGCCGTTGCCGAACTCGGTGGTGGAATAGCCGCGGATGTAACCTTCGTCCTTGAGCACGTCGAGAACGCGCGCGCGGAACGAGGAACCGGGCGTGGAAACGCGATCGCGCTTGCGCATCTGCGCGTTGCGGATGCGGGTCAGCATATCGCCGAGAGGATCATGCAAAGCCATGGTTCGCGCCTCCCCTTACCAGCTCGACTTCACGAGGCCGGGGATCATCCCCTTAGCCCCGAACTCGCGCAGCGCAAGGCGCGACATCTTCAGCTTGCGATAGGTCGCGCGCGGGCGGCCCGTCACTTCGCAACGGTTGCGAATGCGCTCTTTCGCGGAATTCTTCGGCATCTTCGAGAGTTTCAGAACCGCTTCGAAGCGCTCCTCGATGGACACCTTCTTGTCCATCACGATCGCTTTCAGCTTCGCGCGCTTGGGCGCGGCGTTCTTCGCCATCTTGCGGCGGCGATTGTTCTTCTCGATTGAACTCTTCTTGGCCATGTCTGCTCCTGGTATCCGCGTTTGAAGCGCTGCTTCACTGCCGGAAGGGAAAGTTCAGAGCCGCGAGCAAAGCCCGCGCCTCGTCGTCGGTTTTCGCCGTCGTGCAGACGGTGATGTCCATGCCCCAGACCGCCTCGACCTTGTCGTAGTCGATCTCGGGGAAAATGATGTGCTCCTTGATGCCGAGCGTGTAGTTGCCGCGTCCGTCGAAGCTCTTGCCGTTCAGGCCGCGGAAGTCGCGGACGCGCGGCAGCGCAACCGTCACCAGACGGTCGACGAATTCGTACATGCGGTCGCCGCGCAGCGTGACCTTCGCGCCGATGCCGATATGCTCGCGCAGCTTGAAGTTTGCGATCGCCTTGCGGGCCTTGGTGACGATCGCCTTCTGGCCCGAGATCGCCGTCAGGTCGTTCGCGGCGGCCGTGACCTTCTTCTGGTCCGAGGCACCCTCGCCCACACCCATGTTCAGCACGACCTTGTCGAGCCGCGGCACTGCGAATGTGTTCGAGTAGCCGAACTGCTCGACGAGCTTCGGGCGGATGGTGTTTTCGAACTGCGTCTTCAGACGCGGGATGTAGCTCTTCTCAGCCATCGATCGTCTCTCCCGAGCGGCGCGCTACGCGCACTTTCTCGCCCTTTACTTCCTTGAAGCCGACGCGGGTCGCCTTCTTCGGGTCCTTTGGATCGGCCAGCGCGAGATTCGAAATGTGAATCGGCGCTTCCTTCGAAATGATGCCGCCCTGGTTCTGCGGCGTCTGGCGCTGGTGGCGGCGGACGATGTTCACGCCGCGCACGAGCGCACGCGCTTCCGCCGGCCGCACCTCGATCACTTCGCCGGACTTGCCCTTGTCGCGGCCAGTGAGAACGATGACTTTGTCGCCCTTGCGAATCTTGGCGGACATCACAGCACCTCCGGGGCGAGCGAAATGATCTTCATGTGGTTCTTGGCGCGGAGTTCGCGCGGCACCGGCCCGAAGATACGCGTTCCTACCGGCTCCATCTGGTTGTTGATGAGGACGGCCGCGTTGCGGTCGAAGCGGATGACGGAGCCGTCGGCACGGCGCAGATCCTTGCGGATGCGCACGACCACGGCCTTCATCACTTCGCCCTTCTTCACCTTGCCGCGCGGAATCGCTTCCTTGATCGAGACCACGATGACGTCGCCGACGGTCGCGTATTTGCGCTTCGAGCCGCCCAGCACCTTGATGCACATGACACGGCGCGCGCCGGAATTGTCAGCGACGTCGAGGTTTGTTTGCATCTGAATCATAAAGGCACCTTTATTCTTCTCTTAAGCCGCTAAAAGCGGATGTCTCTCGTTCAGGCTTTCTCGTTTTCGACGACGATCCAGCGCTTCAGCTTCGAAATCGGCTTGTGCTCGGAAATCGAGACCTGGTCGCCGACCTTGTATTTGTTGCTCTCGTCGTGCGCGTGGAACTTCTTCGACCGGCGCACGGTCTTCTTCAGGAGCGGATGGGTGTAGCGGCGCTCGACCAGCACGACGACGGTTTTGTCCTGCTTGTCGCTGACGACGGTGCCCTGCAATACGCGCTTCGGCATCTTACTTGCCCTTCTTGGCGCCGACGGCGCGCTTCTCGGAGGCGACCGTCGAGAGGCGCGCGATGTCGCGACGCACCTGACGCACCCGCGAGGTGTTCTCCAACTGACCCGTCGCTTTCTGGAAGCGAAGGTTGAACTGTTCCTTCTTCAGCTCGGCGATCTTCTCGGTGAGCTGGTCGGGAGTCATCTGACGAACGTCTTCGACTTTCATCTTGCTTCTCCCTTACTGAATACGCGTGACGAAACGGGTTTTGATCGGAAGCTTGGCGGCGGCGAGACGCAGCGCTTCGCGCGCGGTCGCTTCGTCGACACCGTCGAGCTCGAACATGATGCGGCCCGGCTTGATGCGCGCCGCCCAGAATTCCGGCTGACCCTTGCCCTTGCCCATGCGGACTTCGGTCGGCTTCTTCGAGATCGGCACATCCGGGAAGATGTTGATCCACACGCGGCCCGCACGCTTCATGTGACGGGTCATGGCGCGGCGGGCGGCCTCGATCTGGCGCGCGGTGACGCGTTCCGGCTCGAGCGCCTTCAGGCCGTACTCGCCGAACGCGAGCATGGTGCCGCCTTTCGCGGTGCCGCGGATGCGGCCCTTGAACTGCTTGCGGAATTTGGTGCGCTTGGGTTGCAGCATTGTCGTTACTCTTTAATTCCTGTCGCTCAAGCCGCCTGCTCGCGGCGCGGGCGTCCGCCCTCGCCTTCAGCAAGCTTCTTGTCCTGCGCCATCGGATCGTGCTCGAGGATCTCGCCCTTGAAGATCCAGACCTTCACGCCGCAGGTGCCGTAGGTGGTGAACGCGGTGCCGGTGCCGTAGTCGACGTCGGCGCGGAGCGTATGCAGCGGCACGCGGCCTTCGCGGTACCACTCCATGCGCGCGATTTCGTTGCCGCCGAGACGGCCCGAGCAGTTGATACGGATGCCTTCGGCGCCGAGACGGATCGCGGACTGCACCGCACGCTTCATCGCGCGGCGATACGCAACGCGGCGCTCGAGCTGCTGCGCGATCGAGTCGGCGACCAGATGCGCGTCGAGTTCGGGCTTACGGATTTCGAGGATGTTGATGATGACCTCGGAGTCCGTCATCTTCGAAATCTGCTTCCGCAGCTTGTCGATGTCAGCGCCCTTCTTGCCGATGACCACGCCCGGACGGCCCGAGTGAATGGTCACGCGGCACTTCTTGTGCGGGCGCTCGATCACGATGCGCGCGACCGCAGCCTGCTTCAGGTGCTTCATCAGGAATTCGCGGATCTTGATGTCTTCGTGCAGGAGCTTGCCGTATTCGCCTTTGCGGGCGAACCAGCGCGAGTCCCAGGTGCGGTTGATGCCGAGCCGGAGTCCGGTCGGATTGACTTTCTGTCCCATCAGGCGCTCGCTTTCGCTTCTGCTTTGGGTTTCGATTTCTTCTTCGGAGCCTCTTCTTCCTTCTCGCGCACGACGATCGTGATCGAGGAGAACGGCTTTTCGATCGGCGAAGAACGGCCGCGGCCGCGCGCCGTGAAGCGGTGCATGGTCATCGCCTTGCCGATATAGGCCTCCGACACGACGAGGCTGTCGACATCGAGCTGGTGGTTGTTTTCGGCGTTCGCGATCGCGCTATCGAGGCACTTCTTGACGTCCTTCGCGATGCGCTTCTTCGAGAAGGTCAGATCGGCAAGCGCAGCCGCGACCTTCTTGCCGCGGATGAGACCCGCGACGAGGTCGAGCTTGCGAGGAGATACGCGCAGGTTGCGCGCGATCGCCTTCGCCTCGTTGTCCTTCAGAACTCGTTTTCTGGATGGCTTGCCCATGACTGTGCTCGATTAAACCTTCTTGGCCTTCTTGTCGGCGGCGGTGTGGCCGGTGAAGGTGCGGGTCGGCGAGAACTCGCCGAACTTGTGGCCCACCATTTCTTCAGACACGAAAACCGGAACGTGCTTCTGGCCGTTGTAGACGCCGAAGGTCAGGCCGACGAACTGCGGCAGGATCGTGGAGCGGCGGCTCCAGATCTTGATCACATCCGAGCGGCCGGACGCGCGGGCTGCATCTGCCTTCTTGAGCAGATAGCCGTCGACGAACGGGCCTTTCCATACCGAACGGGTCATCGGTTACGCCTTCTTCTTCCGCGCGTGGCGGTTCGCAATGATGAATTTGTTGGTGCGCTTGTTCTTGCGCGTCTTCTTGCCTTTGGTCGGGAAGCCCCACGGCGTGACCGGATGACGGCCGCCCGAGGTGCGGCCTTCGCCGCCGCCGTGCGGGTGATCGACCGGGTTCATCGCGACGCCGCGAACGCTCGGCTTCTTACCCTTCCAGATGTTGCGGCCGGCTTTGCCGATCGAAGTATTCATGTGATCGGGGTTCGACACCGCACCAACGGTCGCGAAGCAGCGGCCATGTACGAGGCGCTGTTCGCCCGAGTGCAGACGCAGGATGCAGTAGCCCTGGTCGCGGCCGACGATCTGCGCGTAGGTGCCGGCGGAACGGGCGATCTGGCCGCCCTTGCCGATCTTCAGCTCGATGTTGTGCACGATCGTACCGACCGGCATGTTTTCGAGCGGCATCGCGTTGCCCGGCTTCACGTCCACCTGCTCGCCGGCGATGAGCTTGTCGCCCGCCGACACGCGCTGCGGCGCGAGGATGTAGGCGAGCGTACCGTTGTCGTACTTCAAGAGCGCGAGATAGGCGGTACGGTTCGGATCGTACTCGATCCGCTCGACGGTGCCCACGATATCGCGCGTGATGCGCTTGAAGTCGACTGTCCGAAGCGCACGCTTGTGACCGCCGCCACGGAAACGAACCGTGATGCGGCCGTTGTTGTTGCGCGCACCCGTATTCGTCTTGCCGACGGTGAGGCTCTTCTCCGGCTTGCCCTTATGCAGGCCGGTGCGGTCAACGCTGACGTACTGCCGGAGGCCGGGAGTAATGGGTCGGTATGTTCTGAGTGCCATTTCGTTTTACCTCAGAGGCCCGTCGTGATGTCGATCGTCTGGCCTTCGGCCAGCGTTACGATCGCTTTTTTCACGTCGCCCTGCTTGCCGGGACGGCCGCGGAACACCTTGTTCTTGCCCTTGCGGGTCAGCGTGTTCACGCGCGTCACCTTCACCTCGAACAGCTTTTCGACGGCGTTCTTGATCTCGATCTTGGTCGCGTCCAGGCGAACCTTGAACACGACCTTGTTCTTCTCGGACGCGGCGGTGGCCTTTTCGGTCACGACCGGCGAGAGGATTACGTCGTAGTGGCGCGGGTCCTTGCTCATTTGAATCGCGCCTCCAGTGCGTCGAGTGCGGCCTTCGTCAGCACGAGCTTCTGACGGCGCATGATGTCGTAGACGTTGATGCCCTGAACCGGCAGCACGTCGATCTGATGCAGGTTGCGCGCGGCAAGGCCGAAGTTCTTGTCGATTTCGGCACCGCCGATGATCAGCGCATTCGAGAAGCCGAGCTTCTCGAGATTCTGCACCAGCATCTTGGTTTTCGGCTCTTTCAGCGTCGCTTCCGAGAGCACGACAATCGACGACTCTTTCGCCTTCGCCGAGAGCGCGTGCTTCAGCGCGAGCTGACGCAGCTTCTTCGGCATTTCCGTTTCGTGCGAGCGCACGACCGGACCGAAGGCGCGTCCGCCGCCGCGGAACTGCGGTACTCGGGCCGAGCCGTGACGGGCGTTACCGGTGCCCTTCTGGCCGTACATCTTCTTGCCGGTGCGCCAGATTTCCGCACGGTTCTTCACCTTATGCGTGCCGGCGCGGCGCTTGTTGAGTTGCCAGTTGACGATGCGATGCAGGAGATCGGCGCGAACTTCGAGACCGAAGATCTCGTCGTTCAGCTTCACCTTGCCGCCCTCTTTGCCGTCGAGCGAAACTACGGAGAGTTCCATTATGCGCCCTCCTTCGCTTCGGTTGCGGGAGCGTCAGCGGCAGGCGCTTCGGCTTTCGCTTCCGGCTTCTTGTTCGCTTCGTCAGCGAGACGGAACTTGCCCGGCTTCGGTGCTTCCTTCGGAAGCGCTTTCTTCACGGCGTCGCGCACCATGATCCAGCCGCCCTTCGAACCCGGCACCGCGCCTTCGACGAGAAGCAGACCCTTCTCGACATCGGTGCGGACCACCTTGAGGTTCAGCGTGGTGACGGTTTCGTCACCCATGTGGCCGGCCATCTTCTTGTTCTTGAAAGTCTTGCCCGGGTCCTGACGGCCGCCGGTACCGCCGATCGAGCGGTGGGCAACAGACACGCCGTGGGTCGCGCGAAGGCCGCGGAAATTCCAGCGCTTCATGCCGCCCGCGAAACCCTTACCGATCGAGGTGCCGGTAACGTCCACGAACTGACCCACCACGAAATGATCCGCGGTGATTTCGGCGCCGACCGGAATGAGCGCATCGGCAGGCACGCGGAATTCCGCGAGCTTGCGCTTCGGCTCGACCTTCGACACGGCGAAATGGCCGCGCATCGCCTTCGAGACGCGCGAAGCGCGGCGCGTACCCACGCCGAGCTGCAACGCGACATAGCCGTTCTTTTCCATCGTGCGATGGCCGACGACCTGGCAGTTTTCGAGTTTCAGCACGGTCACGGGGACATGCTCGCCGGCGTCGGTAAAGACGCGGGTCATTCCCAGTTTCTGTGCGATCACGCCGGAGCGCATTGTTACTTCCTCGTTCTACAAAAAAGCTTAGAGCTTGATCTCGACGTCGACGCCCGCAGCCAGGTCGAGCTTCATCAGCGCGTCCACGGTCTGCGGCGTCGGATCGACGATGTCCAAAAGGCGCTTGTGCGTGCGCATTTCGAACTGCTCGCGGCTCTTCTTGTCGATGTGCGGAGAGCGGTTGACGGTGAACTTCTCGATCCGCGTCGGCAGCGGGATGGGCCCGCGCACTTGCGCGCCCGTACGCTTGGCCGTCGCCACGATCTCGCGCGTAGAGGTGTCGAGAATGCGGTGGTCGAAAGCCTTGAGGCGGATTCGAATATTCTGGCCGTTCATCGCTTACTCCGGGGTATCCCCGCGTTGAAGTTTATTGTTCGTCTCTAGCTACGCTGGGATCACTCAATGATCTTTGCGACGACGCCCGCGCCGACGGTGCGGCCGCCTTCACGGATGGCGAAGCGGAGCTTCTCTTCCATCGCGATCGGGACGATCAGCTGCACTTCCATCGAAACGTTGTCGCCCGGCATCACCATCTCGGTGCCCGCAGGCAACGAC